>Ga0209563_100003_pt1 | contig 1932942 bp, 1642 predicted proteins | sample AraplaCvi_mMF_r2_FD_184271 | JGI IMG/M metagenome (GOLD analysis project Ga0209563, IMG submission 184271) | Arabidopsis root microbial communities from North Carolina, USA - plate scrape CL_Cvi_mMF_r2 (SPAdes) (version 2) | ecosystem: Host-associated > Plants > Roots > Endosphere | place... | reverse complement strand
CAAGATGGCGGTAATCGGCGCCTGCATGCGCAAACTGGCCCACCTGTGTTTTGGAGTTGTACACACGGGTAAGCCATACGACCCGAATTACGCTATGTGATGCTTGACGGACGAGACGGTATCTACGTCTACATCGGATGCGATGGTGGGCACCCCCGCGCCCACCAAACGTCCGCGTCACAGACCGGTCAAACCCAACTCCTTCGCGTGCGCGCGCAGGAACGCCACGTGCGCGCGGCGCGTGTCCGGCCCGTCGTAGGGCAGCACGGTCCACAGCTCGGACGCCTGCATGTGCCGGCCCGGCGCCAGCTTCTCGTACGGCGCGTGCACTTCCATCTCCATCAGGCCCTTGTCCGGCGCGTCCGGCTGCCAATCGTTGTACAGCTCGACCTGGCCCTGGTCCGGGTGGATCGCCGTGCGCGGCTGGTGCGCGAACTGGATCACGAGCACCTGGCGGTCGTGGAAGCCCGCCATCCAGCCGGCCGACGGCTGCAACAGGATCTTGCCATTGCGGTGCGGCTTGCCCGCGCCGGCCGGAAAGGCGTCCAGCGAGAACAGGCCGTCCGCCAGGGTCCACGTCAGCGGCTGCATGTCCGGCTTCGGCTCGATCGCCTGCTGGCGCACGTCCGCGCGGCGCGCGACGGGCACGTACACGCGCGTGGCCGCGTGGGCGCGCGTGTTGAACCAGATGTCCCACGCCACCTGCGCCTTGCGGACGTTAGCGGCGTCGACATCCAGGCGCAGGCTGTGCGGCTTGCCCGGTACGAGGCTGTAGCGCTTGACGAGCTGCAGGCCGTTCACGGGGCTGGCCGGGCTGGCGAGCGTGACGGCGTCGGCGCTCTTGTCCTCGACCTTGTAGCGGGCGAGGCTCAGGTAGGGATCGGGCGGCCACGGCGCGCCGGCGCGCGCCGGATTCACGTCCTGATGCGACCACCATTCCTTCTGCGGTCCGACCCAGATCTCGTGGCCGAGCCACCCGACGTTGTCCGCGGTGGCGTCGACGGGGACGGACGCATCGCCCGCCGCCATGTCCACTTTCAGGAAGTTGGAATGGCCGGCCAGCGCGAACGACAGCAGGCGGCCACCGATGGCGTCGGTGACGGTCGCGCGCACGCTGCCGTTGTCGAGGGTGTGGACGGGGAGGTCGGCCGCCGCGTGGGCGGCGGCCATCAGGGCGCAGGGCAGGGCCAGCGCGAGGGCAGTCTTGCGTGGTATGGACATGGGCTGTCGGTTGGTTTGAAATCGGTTTCAGACCGACAGCTTAGCAAAGAATCAGCCGGCCGGGGCGACCGACGCGCCTTCGATGCCGTGCCGCGCCAGCGCGGCCGCAACGATACCTCCCGCCTTCATCGCTTCCACGAAGCCGGCGAGGAACGCGGCGGCCGCCTCGCCACGGCGCTTGGGCACGCCCATCGCCTGGCGGATGACCATGAAGCGGCCGTCCAGCAGGCGCAGGCCGGGCCGCGTGCGCGCATCCGCTTCCAGCTGCTGGCGCACGCCGGCCGCCACGTCCGCGTCCGCGTCGAGGAACGTGGCGACGACGGCGGGCGAGGAGGGCGCCCGCACGATCTCCGCGTGCTGCAGGGTGCGGGTCAGGTACAGGTCGTACGCGCTGCCCTTGCCGACGACGACGCGGTGGCCGGCCCGGTCGACGTCGTCGTTCGTGCGGACGGGGGAGTCTCCGCGCACGAGGTAGCTGCCCTCGATCAGCACGTACGGCGCCGTGAACGCGATCTCGGCACCGCGCGCGGGGGCGATGGCAAAGAAGCCGACGTCGGCCGCATCGGCCACGACGGCGTCCACGGACCTGGCGGCCGTGTCGACGACGACGAGGGACAGGTCGACGTCGAGCCGGCGGCCGAGTTCGCGCGCGAGGTCGACGGAGACGCCCGCGGCGCCATCGGCCGTCGCATGGGCGAGGATCGGGTTGCCGAGATTGATCGCGGCGCGCAGCACGCCCGTCGGGGCGAGCGCGGCGCGGAGATTAGGATCAGGAATCATCGTGGTCCTTTGATCGGCGGTGCGCGCCGCGGGCGGGCGCGCACCCCCGGCGCTTAGCGAGCTTCCGCCACCGCCAGTGCCGTCATGTTGACGATCCGGCGCACCGTCGCGCTGGGGCTCAGGATGTGCACGGATTTCGCCGCGCCCAGCAGGATCGGGCCCACCGTCACGCCCTTGCCCGACGTGACTTTCAGCACGTTGAACAGGATGTTGGCCGCATCCAGCGACGGCATCACGAGCAGGTTCGCGCTGCCGCCGAAATCGTCCTTCGGCTGGTAGATGCGGCGGATGTCTTCCGACAGCGCGGCGTCGCCGTGGACTTCGCCCAGCACCGGCAGTTCCGGTGCCGATTGCGCGAGCAGCGTGCGCGCGTCGCGCATGCGTTGCGCGGACGGGCGCTCGGACGAGCCGAAGATCGAGTGCGACACGAGGGCCGCCTTCGGCTCGAGGCCGAAGTGGCGCATCTCCGTCGCCGCGAGCTTCGTGATCGCCGCCAGTTCCTGCGCGGACGGGTTGTCGTTCACGTAGGTGTCCGTGATGAACAAGGTCATCTTGTCGAGCACGAGCGCGTTCATCGCGGCCAGCACGTCGGCGCCCGGCGCCAGGCCGATCTCGTTCTTCACGTGCGCGAGGTGGTCGTCGTAGCGGCCCTGCATGCCGCAGATCAGCGAGTCGACCTCGCCCGCGTTCAGCAGGCGCGCGCCCTGCAACGTCGTGTCGCCTTCGGCTTCCACGAGCGTGTAGTCGACGCCGGCCTTCAGGCGCAGGCCCGATTGCTTGATGGCCTGCTCCACCTCGGAGGAGCGGCCGATCAGCACGGGCTTGGCGATGCCCTCGTCGACAACCGTCTGCACGGCGCGCAGCACGCGCGGCTCGCTGCCGTCCGCGTAGGCGACGCGCTTCGGCGCGGCCTTCGCCTTCGAGAACACGGGCTTCATGAAGAAGCCGGTGTGGTAGATCATCTCGCCCAGCTTGTCGCGGTAGGCGTCCATGTCGGCGATGGGGCGCGTGGCGACGCCCGACGCTTCCGCGGCCTTGGCGACGGCCGGCGCGATGGCGGCCATCAGGCGCGGGTCGAACGGTTTCGGGATGATGTAGTCGGGGCCGAAGTTCAGGTCCTGGCCGGCGTAGGCGGCGGCGACGGCGTCGTTGGCTTCCGCCTCGGCCAGGTCGGCGATCGCGCTCACGCAGGCGAGCTTCATCTCCGTCGTGATGCGCGTGGCGCCGCAATCGAGGGCGCCGCGGAAGATGTACGGGAAGCACAGCACGTTGTTGACCTGGTTCGGATAGTCCGAGCGGCCCGTCGCGATGATGCAATCCGGGCGGGCGGCCTTCGCCACTTCCGGGCGGATCTCCGGTTCCGGATTGGCCAGCGCCAGGATCACGGGACGGTCGGCCATCGTCTTGACCATATCGCCCGTGAGCACGCCGGCCGTCGAGCAGCCGAGGAACACGTCCGCGCCGGCGACGATGTCGGCCAGGGTGCGCGCGTCCGTCGCTTGCGCGTACCTGGCCTTGTTCGCTTCCATGTTCGCTTCGCGGCCCTGCCAGATCACGCCTTTCGAGTCGGTGACGTAGACGTTCTCGCGCTTCACGCCCAGGCTCACCATCATGTCGAGGCAGGCGATGGCCGCGGCGCCGGCGCCGGATGCCACCAGTTTCACCTGACCGATGTCCTTGCCGACGACTTTCAGTGCGTTCAGCAGCGCGGCGGACGAGATGATGGCGGTGCCGTGCTGGTCGTCGTGGAAGACGGGGATGTTCATCCGCTCGGACAGCTTCTTCTCGATGTAGAAGCATTCCGGCGCCTTGATGTCCTCGAGGTTGATGCCGCCGACGGTCGGCTCGAGCATGGCGATTGCATCGATGAGTTTATCGGGATCGTTCTCGGCCAGTTCCAGGTCGAACACGTCGACGCCCGCGAATTTCTTGAACAGGCAGCCCTTGCCTTCCATGACGGGCTTGCTGGCCAGCGGGCCGATATTGCCCAGGCCGAGGACGGCGGTGCCGTTCGAGATGACGGCGACGAGGTTGCCGCGCGACGTGTAGTCGGCCGCGGTGGACGGATCGGCGGCGATCTCCTCGCAGGCGTAGGCGACGCCGGGCGAATAGGCCAGCGACAGGTCGCGCTGGTTCGACAGGGGTTTCGTGGCGACGACCTCGATCTTGCCGCGCACGGGGCTGCGGTGGTATTCGAGCGCGTCGGCGCGCAGTTGGGTGTCTTTAGCCTCGTTCAGGCTGCTCTCAGTACTCATGATTTCTCCTTGCCGCTTTGCGCGGACGATGTTGTGAATTCTTGCGACGTCCGGCGCGCGGCAGGGACCACGCGGGGACGCGTGCCGGGACCTCCGCCGCGCTCCGAGTCGGCGGCGGGTGGTGGTGCGCCTCCGTCGCCCGCGCGGCGCGGGTGGCCGGGGCTGCACGCGCGCTCCTGGCGCAGGCGTGGACGAGGCGCCGTGGTCAACGGCGATACGCGATCATACGTGATCGCGGCCGATGTTGCCTACTAAGCCAGATATTGGGAATATCACGTAGGCCTGAACATCCGGAACAACTGTTCGGGTCCCACTTCGAAATAATCGGCCGGCCCGCCGCCCCGCAGGATGTGGCCCGCGCGCGCCGTGTCGTAGACGCCGTCCGTCAGCAGCGCGCGGTCGATGTGCACACCCACCACTTCGCCGAGCACAAGCCAGGAAGGCGCAGGCTGGCCGTCCGCGTCCTGCAGGCGCACGAGCTGGGTGAGCCGGCACTCGAACGAGACAGGCGCTTCCCGCACGCGCGGCACGTCCACGCGCCGCGACGGGGCGGGTGTCAGGCCGGCCAGCCCGAACTCGTCGACGTCGGGCGGCACGGCTGCGCACGTCGCGTTCATGCGCCCTGCGAGGGCGCGGGTGGCCAGGTTCCAGCAGAACTGTCCCGTTTCTTCCACGTTGCGGACGGTGTCCTTGTAGCCGATGCTGGCGAAGCCCACGATCGGAGGCGTGTAATTGAAGGCGTTGAAAAAGCTGTACGGCGCGAGATTCGGGACGCCGGTGCGGCTCCTGGTCGAGATCCAGCCGATCGGCCGGGGGCCGACGATGGCGTTGAAGGGATCGTGCGGCAAACCGTGGCCTGCGCGCGGTTCGTAGAAATGGATGTTGTCGGTCATCCGGCTACGATACCGCATCCGCCGCAAACGCGTGCCGCGCCGCTCAGCCGCCGAACGGGACCTCCGGCACCCCGCGCGCGCCCGGCCGCACGAGCAGCACGGCCCCCGCGAGCGCATCGTCTTCCCGTCCCGCCTGCACGATCGACGTGACGAGCAGCGTGTCGAGATCGGGCCCGCCGAAGCAGGGCATCGACGGCTTGGCGACGGGGAGCGCCAGTTCGCGGTCCAGCTTACCGGCCGGGGTGAAGCGCAGCAGGCTGGCGCCGTCGTTGCCCGCGACCCAGTAGCAGCCGTCGCTGTCCACCGTCGCGCCGTCCGGGCGGCCCGTGTACACGGCCATGTCGACGAACAGGCGGCGGTCGTGCGGCACGCCCGCGTCGGCGTCGTAATCGAATGCCCACACGCGGCGGCGCGTCGGGTGCGAATCGGACAGGTACATCGTGCGCCCGTCGGGCGACCACGCCAGGCCGTTCTGCGTGACGAGGCCGGAAACGAGCGGCGCCGACAGGCCTTGCGCGTCGTAGCGGTACAGGCACCCGACCGGCAGCGCGGGGGCCATGTCCATCCACATCGTCCCGCTCCAGAAGCGGCCCTGGCGGTCCGTGCGGCCGTCGTTGAAGCGCATGCCCGGCGCCAGGTCGGCCGGCGCCGCGAGTCGCTCGGCGCGCACGCTCCCGTCGTCCTTCAGGTCGACGGCAAAGAGGCCCGTCTCCATGCCGGCGATCAGCCCGCCGGCCGAGCGGGGCGCGATGCACGCGACCATCTCGTCCGCCGTCCAGTGCCGCGTGGCGCCCGTCGCGTGGTCGAGGCGCCAAATGCGTCGCGCGGGGATGTCGACCCAGTACCAGGCGAGTTCACCCGCATGCCACACGGGGCTTTCGCCCACGGCGCAGGCGACGCCGGGCACCCGTTCCACGCTCGCGTCAAGCATGCGCCAGCTCCTCCGGCAGGCGCGCCGTCGCCTGCGTGGGGACGAGCGCTTTCATGATGCCCCACGCGAGCAGGTAGGCGAGGGCGCAGAACGCGAACATGATCATGTAGCCCGTCTGGATCTGGCCTTGCGCGCCGTAGTAGTCGAACAGGCGTCCGCCGATTTTCGTGACGAGCACGCCGCCGATGCCGCCCGCCAGGCCGCCGATGCCGACGACGGACGCGACGCAGTGGCGCGGGAACAGGTCGGACGTGATCGTCAGCAGGTTGCACGACCACGCCTGGTGCGCCGACGCGCCGATGCCGATCAGGATCACGGGCACCCAGAAGCCGAGGTGGCCCAGCGGCTGCGCGAGCAGCACCACGAGCGGGAAGAACGCGATCATGAGCATCGCTTTCATGCGGCTGTCGTACGGCGCGCTGCCCGCGCGCATGAAGCGCGACGGCAAGGCGCCGCCGCCGATGCTGCCGACCATCGTCATGCTGTACAGGACGGCCAGCGGCAGCACGAGATCGGACGTCGCCATGCCGTATTTATCGGTCAGGTATTTCGGCAGCCAGAAGAGAAAGAACCACCACACGCCGTCCGTCAGGAATTTACCGACGACGAACGCCCACGTCTGGCGCAGGCCCAGCAACGTGCGCCAGCCGGGTGCGGGGCCGGTCGCCGCGACGGGCGCGGTGCCGCCGTCGTCGCTGCGGATGTACGCGAGTTCCGCGGACGACAGGCGGCGCTGATGGGCCGGCTCATCGAACAGGAAGACCCAGAACACGACCCACAGGAAGCCGATGGCGCCGATCCAGATGAACGCCGCCTGCCAGCCCCAGATCGCGGCGAGGACCGGCACCGTCAGCGGCGCCAGGATCGCGCCGATGTTGGCGCCGGAATTGAAGATGCCGGTCGCGAACGAGCGCTCCGACTTCGGAAAATACTCGGCCGTCGCGCGGATCGCGGCCGGGAAGTTGCCCGCCTCGCCGATCGCGAGGATCGTGCGTGCGATGATGAAGCCGACGACGGATGCCGGCACCGCAAGGCCCAGCAGCGCCTTCACGCCGGCGCCCAGTTCGATCGAGTACGCGTGGGCGACGGCACCGCCCGACCAGACGACGATGGCCAGCGTGTACGCGGTCTTGGTGCCGAGGCGGTCGACGATGCGGCCCGCGAACAGCAGCGCGATCGCGTACATGAACTGGAAGGCGGCGGCGATGTTCGCGTAGTCCGTGTTCGACCAGCCGAATTCCTTCGACAGCGACGGCGCCAGCAGGCTCAATACCTGGCGGTCGAGGTAGTTGACGGTCGTGGCGAAGAACAGCAGGGCGCAGATGGTCCACCGGTAGTTGCCGCCGGCGGGCCGGGTGGCGGGGCTGGCGACGGTGGCGTCGCCCGTGCGGTTGCGTGTCATGGTCAGGCCTTGGTTTGATTATGCTGACGTGTGCGGCCGGTGTCTCCCTCGGCCGTTGCGGGTGGCGGGCACATCGTACCAGCCACCCGATCCTGCGATGCGTCTACCTGATGATTATTTCGCGACGCGCAGCTCGCCGTCGACCAGGCGCGCGAGGTGCAGCGGGTTGTCGTCGCGCAGCGCGTCCGGCAGCAGGTCGGCCGGCACGTCCTGGTAGCACACGGGACGCAGGAAGCGGTCGATGGCGGTGGCGCCGACGGACGTCGTGCGGCTGTCCGACGTGGCCGGGAACGGACCGCCGTGGACCATCGCGTGGCACACTTCGACGCCGGTCGGGAAGCCGTTGAACAGCACGCGGCCGGCCTTGCGTTCCAATGTCGGCAGCAGGTTCGCGGCCAGTTCGCGGTCCGCGGCGGTGGCGTGCACGGTGGCCGTCAGCTGGCCTTCCAGGTGCTGTGCCACGGCGAGCATCTCGGCCTCGTCGCGGCAGGCGACCAGCAGCGACGCGGGACCGAAGATTTCTTCGTCGAGCGCGGGGCTCGCGAGGTAGGTGGCGGCGTCGCACGCGTACAGCGCGGCCTGCGCGGCGCAGCCCGCGCCCTCGCTGGCGCCTTGCGCGACGAGCGCGACGCCGTCGATGCCCGTGCGGCGGCCGACGGCGTCGACATAGGCCTTGTGGATGCCGGCCGTGAGCATCGTGCCCGCGCCTTTTGCGCCCAGCGCGTCGGCGGCGGCAGTGCGGAATGCGTCGAGGTCGGGGCCGGCCAGGCCGATCACGAGGCCCGGGTTCGTGCAGAACTGGCCCACGCCCAAGGTGAGCGAATCGACGAAGCCCTGCGCCAGCTTGGCGCCGCCGGCGGCGAGGGCGCCCGGCAGCATGAATACGGGATTAATGCTGCTCATCTCCGCATAGACGGGAATCGGCTGCTTGCGCGCGTTCGCCGTGTGCACGAGCGCGAGGCCGCCCTGGCGCGAGCCCGTGAAGCCGACGGCCTGGATCGCGGGATGCGCGACCAGCGCCTGGCCCGCCACGCGGCCTTCGCCGATCAGCAGCGAGAACACGCCGTCCGGCATGCCGCAGTCCTCGGCGGCCTGGCGTACGGCTTTGCCGACCAGTTCCGACGTGCCCAGATGGGCGCTGTGCGCCTTCACGACGACGGGGCACCCGGCGGCCAGCGCGGACGCCGTGTCGCCGCCGGCGACGGAGAACGCGAGCGGGAAGTTCGATGCGCCGAACACGGCGACGGGGCCCAGCGGGACCTTGCGCATGCGCAGGTCGGCACGGGGCGGCGTGCGCTGGGGCAGGGCGGAGTCCAGCGTCGCATCGAGGAAGTGCCCGTCGCGCACGACTTTCGCGAACAGGCGCAGCTGGTTGCACGTGCGTCCGCGCTCGCCTTCCAGGCGCGCAGTCGGCAGGCCGGATTCGGCCGAGGCACGCTCGATGAGCAGCGGGCCGATGTCCAAGATGCGGTCGGCGATGGTTTCCAAAAAGCGCGCGCGCTGCTCCAGCGGCAGGTTGCGGTAAGCGTCGAACGCGCCTTCCGCCAGCGCGCACGCGGTTGCGACGTCGTCCGCCGTCGCGAGGCCGAATGCCGGCTCCATCTCGGCGCGCGTGGCCGGGTTGAACGCGCGCGTGGTGCCGGCGCTGCCGCGCACGACGCGGCGGCCGATGATCATCTCGCCCTGGATCGTCATTTGTTGGTTCTCCTTCGATGTCATTGCGCGCCCTGGGCCACGATCAGCTTGTGCAGCATGTCGCATTCTTCGTCCGTCAGGTCGGTCAGCGGCGCGCGCACGGGGCCGCCGTCGTGGCCGACGAGGCGGGCACCCGCCTTCACGATCGACACGGCGTAACCGGCCTTGCGGTTGCGGATCGCCAGGTAGGGCAGGAAGAATTCGTCCAGCAGGCGGTTCGTCGTCGCGTAATCGTCCTTCGCGATGGCGCGATAGAAGTCCATCGCGAGCTTCGGCATGAAGTTGAAGACGGCCGACGAATACACCGGGACGCCCAGCGCCTTGTACGCGGCGGCATACACTTCCGCCGTCGGCAGGCCGCCCAGGTAGCTGAAGCGGTCGCCCATGCGGCGCCAGATCGACACCATCAGTTCGATGTCGCCGATGCCGTCCTTGAAGCCGATCAGGTTGGGGCAGCGGTCCGCCAGCTTTTCCAGCGAATCGGGCGTCAGGCGGCATTGCGCGCGGTTGTACACGACGACGCCGATGTTGACGGACTTGCAGACCTGCTCGACGTGGGCGACGAGGCCATCCTGGCTCGCTTCGGTGAGGTAGTGCGGCAGCAGCAGCACGCCCTTGGCGCCGAGGCGCTCCGCTTCCTGCGCGAACGCGATGGCGCTGCGCGTGGGACCGCCGGCGCCGGCGAGGATCGGGACCTTGCCCGCGCACGTGTCGACCGCGGTCTTGATCACTTGCGAATACTCGTCGTGCGTGAGCGAGAAGAACTCGCCGGTGCCGCCGGCCGCGAACAGCGCAGTCGCGCCATACGGTGCGAGCCATTCCAGGCGCTCGACGTACGTGCTTGGGCGGAAGTTCCCCTCGGCGTCGAAGTCGGTGATGGGGAAGGACAGCAGGCCGGACGACATGACCTGTTTGAGTTCTTGCGGATTCATTCGTGCTCCAGAAAGATGCGAAATAATGGTTTGCCTACAATTGTCAGTCATCGTACAAGTGGGTCGCGAAAACCGCAAGAGGAAAATCTTACCCCGGCCGCGCCGCCGCCACCGATGCCGGATTGGATATCAATGGCGTGTAAAAAATGATTGGACAGGGTATTTACCAATTCGTAAGAAATGCGCTACATTGCAATGATAGCGGTAACAGATAGCGTTACCATCGCTATGGAAGCCAGGTTGAAAGCATCAGAAGCAGAGGCAGCGATCCGGGACGAGGCGGGGGCGACAAGCGCCGGTCCCGGCATCGCGGTCCGCCACGCGGACCCAATAACCATCACAAGAACGGAGACGATATGCCAACGCAGTTTCGCAAGACCCTGATCCATCTCGCCGTCGCCGGCGCCTGCGGCGCGCTCGCGCTGCCGGGGCACGCGCAGGACACCCCGCCGGACGCAGCGCCGGGCGCGACGCCGGCGGCACCGGCGGCCACGCAGGCCGCCAACGACGGCGTGAACACCGTCGTCGTATCGGGCTCGCGCATCGCCGCGCGCGGCTTTACCCAGCCGACGCCGACGACGACATTGACGGCGGACGACCTGGCGAAAGCCGCCAAGCCGAACCTGTTCGAGACGCTGACGGAACTGCCGGCACTGCAGGGCAGCACGGGCCGCACCACGTTCACGTACAGTACGTCGAGCGGCGTGCAGGGCCTGTCGTCGCTGTCGCTGCGCGGCCTCGGTACCATTCGCACCTTGACGCTGCTGGACGGCCAGCGTGTCGTCGGCGCCAACGTCACGGGCGTGACGGACGTGAGCCAGTTCCCGCAACTGCTCGTCAAGCGGGTTGACGTCGTGACGGGCGGCGCGTCCGCATCGTACGGGTCGGACGCGGTGGGCGGCGTCGTCAACTTCATCACGGACAAGAAGTTCGACGGCTTCAAGTTCAACGCCGAAGGCGGCATGACGACGTACCACGACGACAAGAACGGCACGCTGCAGGCCGCGTGGGGCCGCGGTTTCATGAACGATCGCCTGCACGTGGAAGCGAGCGGCGAATTCACGAAGGAGAACGGCATCGACTCGCCGGGCTTCGGCGAGGTGGGCGCGAACGGCCGCACGTGGTACATGAATCCCGCGCTGCAGGAATCGACGAAAGCGATGCAGGCCGCGGGCGCGCCCCGCTACAAGAGCATCCTCCATGCGCAGCACGTGCAGTACGCGAAATATGGCCTCATCACGAACGGGCCGCTGAAAGGCACGGCGTTCGGCGCGGGCGGCACGCCGTTCCCGTTCCAGTACGGGACGGATTGCGTCGGCAACTTCTGCGTCGGCGGCGACCTGTCCGGCAGTGTGGGAGCAGGTACGAATCTCGCGATGAACTTCAAGCGCCAGGTCGCGTACACGCGCGTGTCGTGGGACCTCGACCCCGACAACGAGATCTACGTGACGGGCAACTGGGCGCAGGTGACGTCCGTGTTCTCGCCGAACCCGGGCGCGGCCAAGCAGGCGAACCTCAACATCCGCTGTGACAACGCCTACCTGCCGGCGTCCGTCGCGGCCGATTGCGCGGCCGGTTATCCGAGCGGCGTCATGCAGGTCGGCACGGCGAATGCGGAATTCCCCGCGAATATCACCGTGCACCCGACGCGCACGCAACGTCGGTTCGTCGTGGGCGCGGACGGCCGTTTCGCGCTGTTCGGCAAGGACTGGTCGTACGACGCGTACGCGGAACACGGCGAGAACACGACCGTCATCCACGTGCAGGACATCACTTTGAACCGCCGCTACAACTACGCGATCGACGCCGTCCGCGACGCGAGCGGCAACATCGTCTGTCGCGACGCGGACGCGCGCGCGAACGGCTGCCAGCCGATCAACATCCTCGGCGCCGTGCCGATCAACATGGCCGGCTGGTCGTACATCGCGCCGCAGAACGGCCCGATGCAGCACACGGATTCGAGCCAGAACGTCGTCAGCGGGAACATCCACGGCGACGTGTTCGAAGGCTGGGCCGGTCCCGTGTCGATGGCGGCCGGCGCCGAATGGCGGCGCGAGGATTACTCGGTGTACGGCGATCCGTACGGCGCCGGCGTCGATCTGCAGTCGCGCTATGGCCCCAGCTACCCGCTGGACACGACGTTGTCGACGGGCGGCGACAACTGGTTCGCGGGGAATTACCACAACGGCCGCGGCGCGTTCAACGTGAAGGAGGCGTATGTCGAATTCAACGTGCCGTTCCTGAAGTCCGCCACGTGGGGCGAGGCGAACCTGAACGTCGCGGACCGCCAGGAAAAATACAGCACGGCGGGCCACGCCAGCGCGTGGAAGATCGGCGCCACGTGGAAGACGCCGATCGACGGCCTGCGCTTGCGCGCCGTGAGCTCGAAGGACGTGCGCGCGCCGAACCTGTCGGAGCTGTTCGCCGCGATGACGGTCACGAACCAGGCCGTGAACAATGCGCAGGGATCGTCCGTGCAGATCCAGCAGCGCAACGTCGGCAACCCCGACCTGAAGCCGGAAGTCGCCCGCAACAACTCGTTCGGCATCGTGCTGAGCCAGCCGTCGTGGGCACGCGGCTTCAACCTCGCCGTCGACTACTACGACATCAAGGTCAAGAACGTGATCAACTCGCTGGGTCCCCAGCAGGAAGTGGACCTGTGCTACGCCGGCTACCAGAACGTGTGCTCGGCCGTGTCGATCAACGGGCCGGCCGGCACGAACTACGTGCTGGCGCAGAGCTTCAACTTCGCATCGCTGCACACGAAGGGCGTCGACATCGAGACGACGTACCGCACGAACCTGCGCGACGTCGGGCTGCCGGGCGCGTTCACGTTGCGCGGCATGGCCAGCCGCACGATCCACGCCGTGTCCGATCCGGGCCTGCCCGGCACCACGCCGAGCGAGGGCGCGGGCAATATGGCGGGCAGCACGCCGAAGTGGAAGGCGCTCGTAACGGAAACGTGGGACAACGGCAAGCTGAGTCTCAGCCTGACGGAGCGCTGGGTCAGCGCGGGCGTGTTCAGCAACGAGTACATCGAATGCCAGACGAACTGCCCGCTGCCGACGGCCGCGCATCCGACGATCTACGACAACCACTTGCCGGGCGCGACCTACGTCGACGTGGGCGCCACGTACCAGTTCGCGAAGGAGTCGATGTTGTACTTCAAGATCGACAACCTGGCCGACCATGGCCCGGCGCTCGTCCCGCAGACGAACCTGAGCATCGGCGTCAACCCGGCCATCTACGACGTGATCGGCCGTACTTACCGCGCGGGGGTGCGCATGCGCTTCTGATAACGAAGAGTCTCCTCCTCGATGATCTATCGATAACAAATGTTGCGCATAAAAAACATAATGTCCTTTTTTATGCGATGCGGCGGTTTTGCGCGGATAGATTTGGATAGATTGTAGTTGTCGAGGAGGAGACAACCATGCGGCATCTTACGATCAAACAGACGTTCATCACCCTGCTGGCCCTGACCCTCGTCATGGCTGGCCTCATGCTGGTCGCGCTGTTGCGCGTGTCGTCCGCGCAGGGCCGCGCGACGGAGGCGAGCAATGCGCGCTACCGGTCCTACCTGCTGGCGGACGAACTGCGCCAGAGTTCCGACGACCTCACGCGGCTCGCCCGCACCTACGTCGTCACGGGCGACGCGCGCTACGAACAGCAGTACCTGGACATCCTCGCCATCCGCAACGGCAGCAAACCGCGGCCGGAGCACTACGAGCGCATCTACTGGGACCTCGTGGCCGGCGGCGTGCCGGTGCCGCCGTCGAGCGGCCAGGCCGTCCCGCTGCAGCAGCTGATGCGCCAGGCGGGCTTTTCCGACCAGGAATTCGCGAAGCTGAAGGAAGCGCAGGACGTGTCCGACGCCCTCGTCAAGACGGAGGTCGTCGCCATGAATGCCGTGAAGGGCCTGTTCGACGACGGCCATGGCGGCTTCACGCGCAAGGCCGACCCGAACCCGGAATTCGCTCGCACGATCATGCACGACGCCACGTACCACCGGAACAAGGCGCGGATCATGGTGCCGCTGAACGACTTCCTGCGCCTGCTGGACGAACGCACCGGCGCGGCCGTGGAGGAATCGCACCAGGCCACGGCGACGGCGATGACGGCCGCCATCGCGCTGATGATCGTGTCGCTCGTGCTGACGACGACGGCGCTGTACATGGTGTACCGCTACATCATGCGCAATCTGAACAAGGCCGTCGACGCGGCCGGACGCATCGCGGAAGGCGACCTGTCGGGCGACGTTACCGTCGAATTCGACGACGAGGTCGGGCGGCTGATGGGCGCCATCGCCACCATCAACGGCAACCTGCACGACATGCTGGCCAAGATCCGCGTGAGCACGGAAAGCATGGCGACGGCCACCGACGAAATCGCGACGGGCAATGCCGACCTGTCGGCGCGCACGGAGGCCCAGGCTGGCTCGCTCGAGGAAAGCGCGAGCGCCATGGAAGCGTTGACGGACACCGTCAAGCGCAACGCCGCCAACGCGCAGAACGCCAACGAACTGGCGGCGCGTGCGTCGACCGTCGCGGGCAAGGGCGGCGACGTGATGGCGCAGGTGGTGTCGACGATGGGCCAGATCAAGGACGGCTCGGCGCGCATCAGCGACATCATCGGCGTGATCGACAGCATCGCGTTCCAGACCAATATCCTCGCGCTGAACGCGGCGGTGGAAGCGGCCCGCGCGGGCGAGCAGGGACGCGGTTTCGCGGTCGTGGCGCAGGAAGTGCGGGGCCTGGCCCAGCGCAGCGCGGCCGCGGCACGCGAGATCAAGGTGTTGATCAACGACTCCGTGCAGAGCGTCGAGACGGGCAGCCGCCTCGTCGACACGGCGGGCGACACGATGGACGAGATCATGGGCGCCATCCGCCAGGTGTCCGGCATCCTCGGCGACATCGCCCGCGCCAGCGCGGAGCAGGGCAACGGCATCGCGGAAGTCAGCACGGCCGTGCACCAGATGGATGGCATCACGCAGCAGAACGCGGCCCTCGTGGAACAGGCCGCGGCCGCGGCCGAGAGTCTGAAGGAACAGGCGCAGGCGCTGCTGCAGGCCGTCGGCATCTTCACGCTGGAACAGGGGGAACCGCCCCATGTGCCCGCGCGGCCCGCGCTCGCGTCAGGCCGGCCTGCGTTGAAACTCGTGCGGGCGGTGTAGCGGTAGCGGCAATCGTTCTGCCGCGCCGCGCGCTCAGGACGCGGGCCGCTCCTGCAGGCGCTGTTGCGCCTCGCGCAGCCGCTCGCGGCTGTTGGACAAATGGGTGCGCATGGCGGCGCGCGCCGCTTCCGGGTCGCGCCGCAGGATCGCCTTGTAGATGTCCTCGTGCTCGCGGTTCACGCGTTCCAGGTAGTCTGTGGGCTTGTCCTCGCCGAGACCCGGCGTGTTCAGGCGCGCGCGCGGGATGATCGCGCTGCCCAGCTGCCCGAGCAGCTCGACGAAGTAGCGGTTGTCCGTCGCTTCCGCAATCAGCTGGTGGAAGCGCACGTCGGCTTCGACCGACGTGCGGCCGTGTTCGAGCGCGCGCTGCATCTCGCCCAATGCCTCGCCCATCCGCGCCACTTGCTCGTCGGTGCGGCGCGACGCGGCGAGCCACGCGGCTTCCGTCTCCATGCTGATGCGCAGCTCGAGGATCGCGAGCACGTCGCGCACCGTCACGACGCTGTCCGCGCCGATGCCGAGCCCCGTGGCCGGCGGCTCCAGCACGAACGTGCCGATGCCGTGGCGCGTCTGCACGAGGCCGGCCGCCTGCAGCTGCGAGATCGCCTCGCGCACGACCGTGCGCGACACGCCGTAGGTTTCCATGATCGCGGATTCCGGCGGCAGCTTGTCGCCGGGGTTGAACTCGGAGCGGCGGATGCGGCTGCTCAGCTCTTCGACGACGCCCTGGGCGAGGTTGCGGTATTTCTTGCGGGCGGGCAGCAGGGTGGTCGGCGAATTCATGCGGGCGTGGTAAGCAGTGGGTCCAGGCCACGATTATAGCCGTGCGGACTCACTTGTCCGACAAGTTTGCAAATCAACCGCCATCCTGCGAGATCGGACGTCAGACGACATTGGGCGCGCCGGTGCCTCCAAGGCGGCCTCGTTACGGCTTGTACTTCGGCCCGTTGTGCAGGAACACGCCGCCCTGGTAGAACGTCGTGATGTCGTCGGCGGCCGGGTACTCGACCTCTTTCGGCAGCTTGTCCGCGAACTGGCGCGAGCTGTCCTGCGGCTTGTAGCCGAGGAAGGCGGCGTGGCGGTCGTCCCACCAGCGGCCGTCGTTGTCGGAGATGCCGAACGCGATCGTGTGGCCCACGCGCGGCGTGACGAGTGCGCGGTGCAGCAGCCGCATCAGGTCGTCGAGGGAGAGCCACGTCGTCATCTGGCGGTAGTTCGTCGCCTCGGGCCAGCAGTAGCCGATGCGGATGCAGACGGTCTCCACGCCGAACCGGTCCCAGTAATAGCGCGACAGCGTCTCGCCGAACACCTTCGACACGCCGTAGTAGCCGTCCGCGCGGGGCGGCATCGACGCGTCGACGAGGTCGGTCGTCTTGTACATGCCCATCGTGTGGTTCGTGCTGGCGAAGACGACGCGGCGGATACCCAGCTTGTGCACGGCTTCGTACAGGTTGACCATGCCGAGGATGTTCGCCTGCATGATGGGCGCCCATTCCTCTTCGGTGGAGATGCCGCCGAAGTGCAGGATGGCGTCGACGCCTTCGCACATGCGCAGGACGGCGTCGCGGTCGCCCAGGTCGCACAGGTGGACTTCTTCGTGCGGCGCGGCCGGGCCGAAGTCGGCCACGTCGGACAGGCGCACGATGTCGGCGAATTCGTGCAGGCGTTCGCGCAGGCGTCGGCCCAGGTTACCGGCGGCGCCGGTGAACAGGATGCGTTTGAATGGTTTCGTCATACTCGGTTGCGTTGATACGGGAAGGGAAGCCCAATGCTAACAGCCTTCGCGTGCCGTTGACCAGTGGGGCCGCGTGCGCCGCGACCGCTCAGCATGGTGAGTGATTGGTCGCGGGGCGGCAAGGCGCCATGCGGCGCTGCTACCATCGCAGCGATCGAATGCCATCGTCCCGACCTTCATGATTCCACGTCTTGTTCTCGCGGCGGCGCTTGCCGTCGCCACGCCCGCCCACGCGGCGCGCGCTGTGTACGACTTCAACCCGGGCTGGAAGCTGGCCGTCGGCGACCCTGCCGACGCGGCCGCGCCGGGCTTCGACGATGGCGGCTGGCGCGCCGTCAGCCTGCCGCACGCGTGGAACGAGGACGACGCGTTCCGCAAGGACATCGGCGATCTGTCGACGGGTGTGGCCTGGTACCGCAAGCATTTCCGCGTGCCCGCGCTGCGGCCCGGGCAGAAAGTGTTCCTCGAATTCGAGGGCGCGCGCCAGGCCGCCGAGGTGTTCGTCAACGGGCGCGCCGTGGCGCTGCACGAGAACGGCATCAACGCGTTCGGCGTCGAGATCGCGAGTGCGCTCGTCGCCGGCGACAACGTCGTGGCCGTCCGCACGGACAACCGCTGGGACTACCGCGAGCGCGCGACGGGGCAGCGTTTCCAGTGGAACGACAAGAACTTCTATGCGAACTATGGCGGCCTGCCGAAGAACGTGCGCCTGCACGTGACGGAGCCGGTGTACCAGACCTTGCCCCTGTACGCGAGCCTGGGCACGACGGGCGTGTACGTGTACGCGCGCGACTTCGACATCCCGCATGGCCGGGCCACAGTCACGGCCGAATCGCCGGTGCGCAACGACTCGGACAGGCCGCAACTGGTCGCGTACGACGTCGAGGTGCGCGACCGCGACGGCAGGCGCGTCGCGCATTTCGGCGCGCCCGCCCGGCAGATAGCGCCCGGTGCCACCGTCACCTTGAAGGCGGGCGCCCCCGTGGCGGGACTGCATTTCTGGAGCTGGGGCTACGGCTACCTGTACGACGTGGTGACGACGTTGAAGGTGGACGGCCGTCCGCTCGACACCGTGACGACGCGCACGGGCTTTCGCAAGACGACGTTCGGCCACGGCATGGTCGCGCTGAACGACCGTGTGTTCCAGGTGCACGGCTACGCGCAGCGCACGACGAACGAATGGCCCGCGGTCGGCAGCGCGGTGCCCGCGTGGCTGTCGGACTACGGCAACGGCCTCGCATTGGAGAGCAATGCGAACCTGATCCGCTGGATGCACGTGACGCCGTGGAAGCAGGACGTCGAATCGCTCGACCGTCTCGGACTCATGGAGGCGATGCCGGCCGGCGATTCCGAAGGCGACGTCAAGGACCGCCGCTGGGAGCAGCGCCTGGAGGCGATGCGCGACGCCATCGTCTACAACCGCAACAACCCCAGCATCGTGTTCTACGAAAGCGGCAACAAGGGCGTGAGCGCCGACCATATGCGGGCGATGAAGGCGCTGCGCGACACGTTCGATCCCTACGGCGGGCGCGCGGCCGGCAGCCGCGAGATGCTGAGCCGCGAGCTGCAGCAGGTGGCGGAATACGGCGGCGAAATGCTGTACATAAACAAGAGCGGAGGCATGCCCGTGTGGGCGATGGAATATGCGCGCGACGAGGGGTTGCGCAAATACTGGGATGAACTCAGCCCGCCCCATCACAAGGACGGCGCCGGCCCGCTGCACAAGGGCCAGGACGCGAGCCCCTACAACCGTAACCAAGACAGCTTTGCCGTCGAGGACGTGCTGCGCTGGTACGACTACTGGCGCGAGCGGCCTGGCACGGGCACGCGCGTGTCCAGCGGCGGGGTGAACATCGTGTTCTCCGATTCGAACACGCACCACCGCGGCGCGGAAAATTATCGGCGCAGCGGCGAGGTCGACGCGATGCGGATTCCCAAGGACGCATGGTACGCGCACCAGGTGATGTGGGATGGCTGGGTCGACGTCGAGCATCCGCGTGCCCACATCGTCGGGCACTGGAACTATCCGGCGGGGACCGTGAAGCCGGTGATCGTCGTCTCCAGCGCGGATACCGTCCGGCTGTTCCTGAACGGGCACGAAGTCGGCACGGCGCGCCAGAGCGCGCGCTTCCTGTTCACGTTCGACGCTGTCGCTTGGGCGCCGGGCGAGTTGAAGGCGATCGGCTACGATGCGCACGGCAAGGAGGTCTGCGCTGCCGTGCTGGCGACCGCGGGCGCGCCGGCCGCGCTGCGGCTGACACCGATCGTGTCGCCGCAGGGCCTGCGCGCGGACGGCGCCGACATGGCGCTCGTGCAGGTGGAAGTCGTGGATGCCGCCGGACGCCGCCAGCCGCTCGCGGACGACACCGTCGAATTCGACGTGGAAGGGCCGGCCGAGTGGCGCGGCGGGATCGCGCAGGGGCCGGATAACCACGTCCTCGCGCGCTCGCTGCCCGTGGAGGCGGGCGTCAACCGCGTGCTGCTGCGTACGACGGCGCAACCGGGCCGCATCGTCGTACGCGCCCGCGCGCAAGGCCTGGAGCCGGCCGAGCTGGTACTGCAATCGGCGCCGGTCGCCGTCCACGATGGCCTGGCACCATTGCCGCCCGCGCCGCGCGCACATCTGGACCGCGGGCCCACGCCGGCCACGCCGTCGTTCGCCGTGTCGCGCGTCGCCGTGGCGGTGGCGGCCGTCGACACGCCGAACGGCGCCGCATCGATCGACGACGACGAGACCACCGCGTGGACGAGCAAGCCCGGCGCCGCGCCCGAGATCACGTACACGCTGGCGCGGCCCGCGCGCCTGTCCGAAGTGGTGTTGAAACTGACGGGCTGGCGCGAGCGCAGTTATCCGCTCAAGGTTTATGTCGATGGCCGCGAAGCGTGGAGCGGCACGACGCCGACGAGCCTCGGCTACGTGACCTTGCCGCTGGCGCCCAGCGAAGGCCGCACCGTCCGCATCGTCCTGGCTGGCACGGCGGAAGAGGGTGGCGGCATGCGCCTGACGGAAGTCGCCAACCAGGCGAATACGGCAACGGGTACGGCCGGCGTGCCGGCCGCCGCGCTGTCGATCGTCGAGGCGGAGTTCTACGAACGGCCGTAGGTGCTCACTTCGTCGACGCCACGCGCGGATGCAGCACGGCATCCGCGCGCGTGCGGTCTTCCGGCGTCAGCGTGGGCGCGAGCGCCTTCAGCGCGGCGCCGGCGCCGTCATGGCCGGCCTGCTGCGCCAGCGTGAACAGGACGTAGGCCATTGCAGGGTCTTTCGCGCCGCCTTCGCCGGCTGCCGTCATGACACCGAGGTTGAACAGCGCGTCCGGCTGGCCCTGGCGCGCTGCGGCGCCGAACCACTGCCGTGCCGTCGCGAGGTTCTTGCCGACGACCTCGCCGCTGTAGAAATACGTGCCGAGCGCGAAGCGGGCATCGCGGTCGCCCTTCAGCGCCGCATCCTTGTAGTAGACGATCGCTTGCGCGGCATCGGCCTTGACGCCTTCGCCCAGGTCGCGCATGCGGCCCGCCGCGAACAGCGCGGCCGGTATCCCGGCGCGGGCCGCTGCGTCGAAATACGTGCGCGCCATGGCGAGATCGCGCGGCACGTCCTCGCCATCGTAGTAGGCGCGGGCGAGGTGGAATTGCGCGGCCGGATAGCCCGCGTCGGCCGCTTCCTTCAACTGCGCCAGGCCGCGCACGGGGTCGCGCGGCCCGTCCGTGCCGGCCAGCGCACGTTCGCCGAGAACGTCGAGGGCAGGCACGAAACCATAGCCGGCTGCCTTGTCGTACCACGTGCGCGCCCGCGCAGGGTCGCGCGCGACGCCGATGCCGCGGTCGTACATCCGCGCCAGCATGAACGCCGCCTCGACGCGCGGCGTCATCGCATCGGGCTGCGCGGGGTCGAAGCGCATCCGGTCGCCCGGCGCGTACGGCTTGTCGTCCACTTTTTCCAGCCACGCGACGGCCGCCGCGCCATCCTTCGGTGTGCCCTGGCCGTACAGGTGCTGGCGCGCGAGCATCAGCGCCGCCTCGTCGTAGCCGATCTTGTTCCATGCCGTCTCGAACAACTGCAGCGCCCGCGCATAGTTCCCGTTGTCGTACGCTTCGAACCCGAGTGCCAGCGTCTTGTCGTTGCGTGCGATGTGGTTGCGGCCCGCGGCGAAGCGCACGTCCGCCACGGTGCAGCCGCGCGTCTGTCGTGACGCGAGCGGCGCGGGCATGCCGCCGTTCTTCGCGATGCTCGACGAGTCGATGACGTTCGACGCATCGCCGTCGGGCGCCAGGGCATCGATGCGCACGATGTCGTCCGCCAACGGGTCCTCGAGTCCGAAGTCGTTGCGGTACGCGAGCGTGACGGGATCGTTGGCGCGCCGGGACGGGTCCATGAACGCGCACGACGATGCCGATTTGCCGTTCAGGATACGGTCTTTCGCGGCGTCGATGGCGTGCGGATCGCGGGCACCGCCGCGCGCGCCGTTCACGACCACGGTGCCGGGTGCGGGTGACTGCGCATGCGCCGTGGACAACAGCAGGAAGAGCAGGGCCGGCATGGTGTGGCGGATCGGTGGCGTCATTGGTGTCCTCATGGGCGCGGTGCGGTGGTGGCGGCAAGGATAGCGCACGCCGCGCGGCCCGCACGCCGCCGCGCGATTCGATCACGGAATTGATCGTTCCGTCAGCGCGGCGGGGCGCCGAACGGCCCTGCGATAACCGCAGGCCCGATAAATGTCACATCGCGCGCGAAAACGGAATCGCAATCGCGGGATTGAGCGATCCACGCGGCCTTTGCGCACACACTTCGATCACGTGGATGAGTATTTCTTGCTGATATATCACGACCGGTGCGGACGACCCTACACTGTTTCCCAAGTCGAAGCGTCGACGACCGCGGCACAGACCCGGGGCGTCGCCATCAAAAAAAGACAGACCGCTCACCACGGTCCACTAGGAGACAGAAAAATGCACGACATCCGCAAGGTCATCCGTCCCACACGCGTCGCCTATGCCGTTTCGCTGGCGCTGGCTTCACTGGTGGCCAGCCACGCCGCGCTGGCGCAGGACAATCCTCCACCGCAGGACGCGACGAGCGCAACGGCGTCCGTCGACGCCACGTCAGCGTCCACGGGCAGCGCCGCGCCGCAGGGCAACCACGAGGTCGCGAGCGGCATCGCGACGGTCGTCGTGTCGACCCGCAAATCGCAGCAGTCGTCGATCGCTCGCAAGAAGAACGCGGCGACGGCCATCGATTCGATCGTCGCCGAAGACGTGGGCTCGCTGCCCGACCGGAACATCGGCGAGGCGATCTCGCGCATGGCCGGCATCGCGCTCGACCGCGGCGATTTCGGCGAAGGTGTCAGCGTGGCGGTGCGCGGCAACGGTCCGGACCTGACCCGCGTGGAGATCGACGGCCAGGCCGTGCAGTCCGCGAACAGCGTCGGTCCGGGCAGCAGTGGCCGCGGCAACGAATTCCGCCAGCTGTCGGCGGACCTGATCAAGAGCGTGGACATCGTCAAGGGCTCGACGGCCGACATGGTCGAAGGCTCGCTGGGTGGCGGCATCGTCATCAAGACGCGCTCCGCGCTGGACTTCAAGGAGCCGCTCGTCTCCGTGCGCGTGGCCGGCACGACGAACAACTTGAACAAGAAGTGGGAGCCCGACACCAACGTCATCCTGTCGCGCAAATTCCTCGACAACCGCCTCGGCATCATCCTGAACGCGTCGAAGTCGACGGCCGCCAACGAGCAGCACCAGATGCAGGTCGCGGCGGGCGCCAACCAGGGCTATCTGCGCGGGATCGACTTCGACAATTCGCCGGAAAAGACGTTCACCTTCAACCCGTCCACGTTGAACATGGCCGACCCGGCATCGACGACGCCGGCCGGGCCCGCGGTCGGTTCGACGGGCATCTATCCGTACACGAACGGCACCGGCAATTACCTGACCCATACGCCGCTCGAGATCCTGACCACGTCGGCGGCCGCGAAGACGAAGGCCGACTGCTATGCCGCGTTCCCGCAGATCGCGACGACGGATGCGGCGCTGAAGAACCTGAGCGCGTCGAACCGCACGAACGCCGTCGTCGAGCGGTCGAACGAATTGCTCAGCTGCCTGAACCAGTGGAACGACTACACGCCTTCGTCGATCCGCAACAAGATCCAGACCGAGATCGACCGCCGCCAGGACCTCGACCTGCGCGCCGACTTCAAGGTCAACCGCGACATGACCGTGTACGCGAAAGGCAGTTATTCGCGGCGCCGCACGGAGAACAACACGTCGTTCCTGAGCCTCGGCGGCATGAACACCAACCTGGCCAAGACCTTCGTCGACGCGAACGGCGTGCGCACCGTCGCCCCCGGCGCGGCCGGTGCCGGCTACTACCTCTACCCGACGACGGCCAGCTTTGTGAGCGGCCAGCCGGCCGTGAAAGGCGCCGTCACCAACATCGACCCATCGACCGTCACCGTGGACGCCAGCCACCACGTGACGTCGTTCGGCATCAGCGATGGCGCGGCCACGGTCGACCAGATCTACCAGAAGGCGCAGGTCACGACGAAGTATTTCCAGACCGGTGGCGAGTGGAAACACGACGGCGTGATGGCCGAGTGGATGGTGGGCGACGCCAAGTCGAACTACACGAGCGAACAGTTCCGCACGACGTTCAGTTCCGCCTACGGCCCGGCGCAGCTGTCGGTGACGCCGAACGGCCTGTGGACCTACAACTTCCCGCAGGGCTCGAGCTATGACCTGTACAACGCCGCCAACTATGCGCGCCTCGTGCAGCCGGCGGCGTCGGCGGCAGCAGCGGCCGGCGGCACGAACATCCGGGCCGTGCCCGCCTACTCGGCCGCCCAGCAGCCGCTGCTGACCTATTCGCAGCCGCAGCTGACGTACACGCCCGTCGTGACGGACACGGAGGAGCGCACCGCGAAGGCCGACTTCACGTTCCGCACACCGGAAGCCGTGCCGTTCTTCACGCGCTTCAAGACCGGTTTCAACTTCCGCGACACGCGCTACGACACCCACGGCAACGGCGGCTACCAGGTGAGCAGCGTCCCGAACGTGTGGGCGAACACGGCGATCGTGCGCAGCACGCTCGTCGGCTGCCAGGACACGCCGGGTTCGCTGGGCGCGGGCGGCAACAAGTGCCAGTACGGCTATGTGCCGAGCATCCGCTACGACAGCCAGAGCTCCGGCACGGTCACGCTGACGCCGCAGCAGTTCCAGGACCTCATCGGCCAGGCCATCGACGGCAACATGACGAAGACGCAGTTCTTCAACGGCGCGAACGGACAATTCGGCGGCGCCGTGACCAACTGGCCGAACATCAATCCGGCGCGGGTGCTGCAGCTGGCCGGCATCACGAACGCGAACCTGGACTGCGTGTACAGCTGCAAGGGCACGGACGGCAACACGTACCAGCAACCGCTGACGAAGATGAGCGAGCGTACCGAGGCGCTGTACGTGATGGGCGACTTCAACCTCGACCACATCCCGTTCACGAGCCGCACACTGCCGTTCGGCTGGGACCTCGAAGGCAATATGGGCTACCGCTACATCCGCACGAAGGTGCACGGCGTCGGCAACATGATGTTCGAGTCGATCACGCGCACGGCGAGTTTCGACCCGGCGAACCCGAATGCGCCGGCCGGCATCAACGACGTCATCGTCGCGACCAACACCGCCGTCGACGCGACGACGCACGACTTCCTGCCCAGCTATAACCTCGCCATGTGGCTCGTGCCGGACCAGCTGGTGCTGCGCTACAACCGCGCTCGCACGGTCGCCCGTCCGCCGGTCGGCAACCTGCTGCCGTCGGGCCTGTGCCGCTACGACGAGCGCCTTGACGTCGACGGCACGCAGACGTGCACCAGGACCGTCGGCAACCCGGCCCTGCAGGCGCAGAAGAACCTGAACCAGAACTGGAGCGCGGAGTACTACCCCAGCAAGGATACGATGTTCTCGCTGGCGTACTTCAACCAGCGCGGCATCGTCGGCCCCTCGCTCGTGCAGAACGTGACCGGCACCCTGGGCCTGGCTCTCGTCGACCCGACGACGGGCAAGAACCTCGCCGACCTGCCGTTCTCGTTCCCGACCTACCAGAACGGCGTGCCGACCACCCGCAAGGGCTGGGAATTCAACACGAAGACCGCGTTCACGTTCCTGCCTTGGCGCCTGCGCTACCTGGGCTTCGACGGCAACTACACGAAGCTCGCCTCGGTCACGTCGACGCAGAACATCGTCGACCTGTTGACGGGTAACCCGCTGCCGCCGCTGCGCGAATCGAAGTTCCAGTACAACTGGGCGTTCTGGTACGACGACGGCCGGCTGATGGCGCGCGTGGCTGTGCAAGGCGTCGCGAGCTACTTCAACAACCTCGCGGGTTCCAGCGGCACGGCACCGAACAACTACCCGAACGCGAGCGGCAACGCGCGTCCGCCCGCGTACAACCCGGGTTCGCCGAACTTCCGCGATGCGACCCGCTATGTGGACGCGAAGATCCAGTACCACATCACGCCGGAAATCGACGTGTTCATCGAAGGGCGCAACCTGGGCAACGCGGCGACGAGCTCCAGCCAGGGCCAGTACGTGCCGTTCTCCAGCGGTGCGCCGAGCATCCTGGATTACAGCTACGCCGGCCGCCGCATCATGGTGGGCGCGGACTTCCGCTTCGGCGGTTGACGATGGCGCGACCGTTGCTCGTGCTCTGCGCCGGCGCCGTCCTGGCGCTGGCCGGCGTCTTGCCGGCCGGTGCCGCCACGACGATGACGCTCTCCGGCGACTGGCGCTTCGCCCTCGACCGCGACGACGCGGGCGTGGCCGCGCACTGGGAAGGCCGCACGCTGCCGGACCGGATCCACGTCCCCGGCATCCTCAACGCGCAGGGATACGGCGACGAGATCACGGCGCAGACGCCCTGGGTGCTGTCGCTGTACGACAAGCACTGGAACCTGCGCGACGAGTACCAGGCGTTCACGGCGCCCGGCCACGTGAAGGTGCCGTTCCTGAGCCAGCCGCCGCGCCACTACCTCGGCCCGGCATGGTACCAGCGCGACGTGGACGTGCCGCGCGCCTGGGCCGGCCGCAGGATCGTGCTGCATCTGGAACGGCCGCGCTGGGGTTCCTCCGCCTGGATCGACGGCCGCGCGCTCGGCTCCAACCTGAGCCTCGTCGCACCGCACGACTACGACCTCGGTCCGCTCGCGCCGGGCCGGCATCGCGTGACGGTGCGCGTCGATTCGCGCGTGCTGATGGCGTACCGGCCCGATTCGCACAGCATCTCCGACTCGCTCGGCATGAGCTGGAACGGCATTGTCGGCGCTGTCGAGCTGCGTGCGACGTCGCCCGTGTACATCGACGATGCGCAGGTGTTCCCGGATGTGGCGGACCGCAGCGTCCTCGTGAAGGTCGCCATCGGCAACGGCGGCGGCAAGGCCGGGCAGGGGACGATCACCGCGAACGGCCGGCGCTTTCCCGTGCGCTGGACCGCGCAGGGCGGCAGTGCCGAGATCCGCGTCGCGTATCCGAAGGACGCGCCGACGTGGGACGAGTGGCATCCCGTGCTGCAGTCGCTGAAGCTGCGCCTGGCCGGCCCCGGCGCCGACGATGCGCGCGACGTGGCGTTCGGCTTCGTGCAGGTGGCGGCGCGCGGCACGGACATCCTCGTCAACGGCCGCCCCGTGTTCCTGCGCGGGACGCACCACGGCGGCGACTTCCCGCTGACCGGCTACCCGCCCACGGACGTCGGGTACTGGAAGACCATCTTCGCCATCAACAAGGCATGGGGCATCAACCACGTGCGCTTCCACTCGTTCACGCCGCCGGAAGCGGCATTCCAGGCCGCGGACGAAGTGGGGATCTACCTGCAGCCGGAACCGGGCATGTGGAACCGGTTCGAGCCCGGTTCGCCCATTGCCGCGATGCTGACCGAGGAAACGGAGCGCCTGATCCGCGCCTACGGCAACCACCCGTCGTTCCTGCTGCTCAGTCCCAGCAACGAGCCGTCGGGCCGGTGGAAAGAGGTGTTCGCGCAATGGCGCGCGCGCTTCCGCGCCGAGGACCCGCGCCGCCTGTACACGAACGGGACGGGCCACACGGAACCCGCCGTGCCGGACCTCGACCAGGACACGGACTACCTCGCCGTGCAGCGCATCGGCCCGAAGCCGCTGCGCAACAAGACGGGCTGGTTCGGGCGCGATTACGCGGCATCCCTCGAAGGCATCCACGTGCCCGTGCTCGCGCACGAGATGGGCCAGTGGGTCGCCTACCCGGACTTTACGATCATCGACAAGTTCAAAGGCTATCTGCAACCGGGGAATTACGAGATCTTCCGTGAGTCCGCGCGCCGCCACGGCGTGCTGGATCGCGACCACGACTTCGCGCTGGCGTCGGGCCGCTGGCAGCTGGCGTGCTACAAGGAAGAGATCGAGGCCGCGCTGCGCACGCGCGGCATGAGCGGCTATCAACTGCTGGACCTGCACGACTACCTGGGCCAGGGCACGGCGCTCGTCGGCCTGCTCGACACGCTCTGGGAACCGAAGGGTTATGCGACGCCGGACGCGTTCCGCCGCTTCAACGGCGAGACGGTGCCGCTGGCTCGTCTCACGCGCACCGTGCTCACGACGCGCGACGCGTTCGACGTCCCCGTCGAGATCGCGCACTACGGCGAGAAGCCGCTGGCCGGTGCGCGGCCGTGGTGGCGCATCGAGGACGACGCCGGACGCGCCGTCGCGGACGGAAGGTTCGCCGCCATCGATATCCCGATCGGCAAGAACATCCCGCTGGGCCGCGCGACGGCGGACCTCGCCCGGCTGCCCGCGCCCGTGCACTACAAGCTCGTGGTGGGCCTGGACGGCACGGCTGTCGCGAACGACTGGAACTTCTGGCTGTATCCGGCCGCTGTGGACGGGACCGTGCCGGACGGCGTGCTCGTCACGCATGCATGGGCCGAGGCGGAACGCCGCCTTGCCGACGGCGGCAAGGTGCTGTACCTGCCGCGCAAGGCGGACCTGGACTGGACGTCGCCGCCGCTCGCCGACGTGCCCGTGTTCTGGAACCGGTTGATGAACCCCGCGTGGAGCCGCATGCTGGGCCTGTGGGTCGACCGCGCGCATCCGGCGCTGGCCGGTTTCCCCACGGCCGACCACATGGATTGGCAGTGGAGCGACCTCGTTGCCGGCGCACGTGCGTTCAACCTCGAGCGCCTGCCGGTGGGCTTGAAACCCATCGTCCAGCCGATCGACGACTGGAACCGCAACTACCGGCTGGGTACCGTGTTCGAGGCCAATGTGGGACGCGGCCGCCTCGTCGTGTCGACGTTCGACCTGGAGAACCGCCTGGATGAGCGCCCGGCCGCGCGCCAGCTGCGACGCTCGCTGCTGGACTATATGGCGGGCGCGCGCTTCCATCCGAGCACCGACGTCGACCCCGCTGCATTGCGCGCCAGCCTGTTCGACACGCGCGTGATGAAGAAGCTGGGCGCGACGGCCAGCGGGTGGCCCGGTGCGGCGAACGTCGTCGACGGCGATCCGAACACGTATGCGCTCGTGACCGTGAAAGGCGATGCGCCGCGGCCGCAGCCACCGTTGACCATCGCGTTCCCACGCGCTGTACCGTTCGACGGCCTCGTGCTGATGCCCCGCCAGAATCACCGCGACCATGAAGGCGACGTGCACGAATGGCGGATCGAGGCGAGCGACGACGGCGAGCATTGGCGCGACGTGGCACGACCCGTGCTGGGCTCCACGTTCGATCCGCAGACGGTGCGCTTCGGCAGCACGGTCACGGCGCGGGCGCTGCGCCTGACGCCATTGTCCGGATTCGGCGACGACCGCGCGAGCGCGCTGGCCGACGTCGCCGTGCTGTATGCGGGCCCCGCACTGCCGGACGAGGCGGGCGAACTGGAATACCAGCGCTCGCGCTCCACGTCGGCCGACGTCGACGAGGCGGGGATGGACGACGGACCGCGGCGCCGCCGCAAGCCCATGCAATAATCGTATCGGTCGCGCGAAAAATGTCATTGGTCGGCGATCGCGCCGCGGACTATCATCGCGGCGAATCGAGCGGACCCGAGCCGCCGTAAAAGGAGACGATTTGCTGTCCACATTCAGGCCGTACGCGGCCCTGTCCGCGGTGCTGCTGGCGCTCGCCGGCTGCGCGGCCGCGCCGGCTGTACCGCCCGCCGGCGCCGTCGCGGCGAAGCCCCTGTTCCGCGACCCCGTGTACGACGGCGCCGCTGATCCCACGCTCGTGTGGAACCCGGCGCGCGGGCGCTGGTGGATGTTCTACACGAACCGCCGCGCGACGGCGGCCGGCCTGCCCGGCGTGACGTGGGTGCACGGCACACGGATCGGTATCGCGGAATCGCCCGACGGCGGCGCGCACTGGACCTATGTGGGCACCGCGGACATCGAACTGCCGCCTGACCTTGGCGGCGCCGACACGACGCACTGGGCGCCGGACGTCGTGCGTGCCGACGACGGCACCTATCATATGTTCGTCACCGTCGTGCCGGGCGTGTTCGAGGATTGGGGCCACCCGCGCGTGATCGTCCACCTGACGAGCACGGACTTGCGCACGTGGCGCCATCCCGCCGTCGTGCCGCTGGCGAACGACAAGGTCATCGACCCGTCGCTGGCCCGCCTGCCGGACGGCACCTGGCGCATGTGGTACAACAACGAGCGCGATCACAAGAACACGTACTACGCCGACAGCCCCGACCTCGAGCACTGGACGGACCGCGGGCTCGCCGTCGCCCAGCGCGGCGAAGGACCGAAGGTGTTCCGCTGGCATGGTGCGTGGTGGATGATCGTCGACCTGTGGCATGGCCTCGGCGTGTTCCGCTCCGACGATGCGCTCACGTGGCGCAAGCAGGACGCCACGTTGCTGGAACAGCCGGGCCACGGGCTGGACGACGGCGTGATGGGCGGCCACGCGGACGTCGTCGTCAGCGGCGACCGTGCCTATCTCTTTTATTTCGTGCACCCCGGCAGGCGCGGGCCGGATGCGAAGGCGGACGGCGTCGAACAGCGCCGCAGCCTGATCCAGGTGACCGAATTGCTCGACGACGGCGGTATCATTCGTACGGACCGCGACGCGCCCGTGCGCATCCGGCTCGATCCGCCAGGCTAATCAATGGGAGTGTCGATGTTTCGCTTGACCGTACGCGCCTTGCCGGCGCTGGCTTTGTGCCTTGTCGCCGGGTGCGCGCCTCTGCGCCCCGCGGAACCCGTGTTCCACAATCCGCTCGTGCAGCAGCGCGCCGATCCGCAGGTGAGCCTGCAGCCGGACGGCTGGTATTACTTCACGGCGACCGTGCCCGAATACGACCGCATCGAAATCCGCCGCGCCCGTTCGCTCGACGACCTGGGCGCGGCGCCCGCCAGGACCGTGTGGCGCAAGCACGCGACGGGCATGATGGGCGCGCACATCTGGGCGCCGGAGATGCACCGCATCGGCGGCAAGTGGTATATCTATTTCACGGCGGGCAGCGCCGAGCATCCGTGGGAGATCCGCCTGTACGCGCTGGAGAACGCGTCCGCGGATCCGTTCCAGGGCGAGTGGGTCGAGCGCGGCCAGATCAAGACGGGCTGGGAATCGTTCTCGCTCGATGCAACGACGTTCGAGCACCGCGGCCAGCGCTACCTCGTGTGGACGCAGACGGCGCCCGATGGCAGCAAGGGCACCAACATCTACCTGGCGAAGATGGACACGCCGGTGTCGATCACAGGTCCTGCTGTGCTGTTGTCGAAGCCAGAATATGCGTGGGAAAAAGTGAAATTCGACGTGGACGAGGGCCCGGCCGTGCTGGTGAGTCACGGCCGCGTGTTCGTCACGTTCTCCGCGAGCGCCACGGACGCGAACTACTGCCTCGGCATGGTCAGCGCGCCGGCGGATGCCGACCTGCTCGACCCGAAGTCGTGGACGAAGCTGCCGCAGCCCGTGTTCCGCAGCAGCGAGAAGAACGGCCAGTGGGGCCCGGGCCATAACGCGTTCACGACGACGCCGGACGGCAAGACGGACATCCTCGTCTACCACGCGCGCAACTACCGCGAGATCCAGGGCGACTCGCTGCACGACCCGAACCGCCACACGCGCGCCCAGGTCATCCACTGGCGCGCGGACGGCATGCCCGATTTCGGCGAACCGGTGGCAGACCTGCCGCGGTAAAACGCCTGTTGCTTCACCGTCCGCGCCAGTAGCGGGGCCGCGGCCAAGTCTGGTATTGTTGTCGCCGTCATAACAATATCCGGTGGAGGGCGCAATGAACGGAGCGGGCGGTACGAACGGAGGCATCGGCCAGTTTTTCCTGGGCCTCGTCATGATGTGCGGCGGGTTTTATTTGCTGCTGGAGAGCGTCGTCGTCAGTTCCGGATTCGGCCTCGGCACGCGGCTGTTCGGCGTGGGCGGCTACGGCATCACGGGCGGCATCGTGCTGATCCCCCTCGTGATCGGCGTCGCCATCATCTTCTACGACGCGAAGAGCGCCATCGGCTGGCTGCTGTCGATCTGCGCGTTCGCAGCGCTCGTGTTCGGGGTGATCGCGTCCGTGAACCTGTCGCTGCGGACGATGTCGGCGTTTGAACTCATCTGCATCCTCGCGCTGGCATTCGGCGGCCTCGGGCTGTTCCTGCGCTCGCTGCGCAGCGCCGCGCGCGACGAAGAGGCGGCCGCGCGCCGCCTGCGCTCCTGATCAGCGAAGTCCCGCTTCGCCGTCCTGGCGCAGGCGCGCGCGCCAGGCGCCGAGGGCAGACAGGGCGGCATGGAACTTCTTCTCGATCAGGTCGGCCTCGACCGAGGTGACGACGCCGTCGAGCAGCGCGGTCGACACGGCTTCCGCGACGGCGCCCACGTCGCTCATCACACGGCACACGGTCTGCGACAAATCGTCCTGGCGCGCCGCCTCGGGCTGCGGCACGACAAACGCCGCCATCCCGTGCCGGACGAGCAGCGCATGCAGCGGCAGGTGCGCATCCGTGACGCCCGCCTTGTGGCAGCACTCGACGATCAGCGACACTTCCTCGAACGACGGATAGTGCGATGCGATCGTCGGGGACAGCTTGTTGCGCAGCACGTTGGCCGACATCCCCAGCTCGCGCGCGAGGGCGTCGATGCCGCCCGGGTATTTGCGCGCGACCGTGTACAGGGCGTCGTGCTGGTTCATGTCGAGGTAACGTCGGGTCATGGTAATCCTTTGCTAATTTTACCGGTGCGTGTCAACATGCCGGTCGTTATCCTGATTTTAACTTTTGATCGCACACCTGACCATGTTGAAGACTTATCAAGTCGCCCTCGTGCTGTCGCTGCTGGTGCCGCTGGCGCATGCCGTCGACGCCAAGCCGTCGTCGAGCGGCTTCAAGAGCGGGTTCTCGTCGCAACGCTCGTCGGCGTCGCATACATCGTCCACACCTTCCAGGAGCGGTGGCTTCGGTTCGTTCGGCAAGCGCGCGGCGCCGTCGGATGCAGCGGCACCTGCAGCCAAGCCGTCCGGTGGCTTCGGCTCGTTCGGCGGCGGCCAGGCGGCCCCGCAGAAATCGGACTCCGCGTTGTCGCAAAAGCTGAACAAGAACGCGTCCGAGGCGAACGCGCTGCGCACGCTGGACGCGCGCCGGCAGGCGCAAGCCGACGCGGCCCGCGACACGCGGCCCGTGCCGGGCTACGAGCAGGCCGCGTCCGGCCAGCCGGCGCCCACGTACGCGCCACCGCCCCAGCAGCAGGCGCCCGTCATCGTGCGGCAGGACAGCGGCCTCGGTCATGTGCTCGCGGGCGCCATGATCGCGAACGCGGCGCGCGGCGCCCATGCGAGCAATAACGGGTACCCGGGCGCGTATCCGTCCTCGGGTGGCGGCGGCGTGACGGCGCCCGCGCGGGGTGGCGGCACGTCGTTCATCGGGCTGTTCTTCACGTTGTGCGTGCTGGTGGCCATCGCCTGGGGCGTGTACTTCATGTGGCGCCGCGTGCAGCGTGCCCGCGCCGCTAAGAAACCGAATTATTCGTTCGAAAGGAATTGACGAGAATGGCCTGGAAGGATGTCTTCAGCTATGTGCGGGCGGTCGCGGCCGACAAGGGCGTGACGCAGCGCGACGCGCACGCGGACGACGCGCTGCCGATGGGCGCGCGCATCGGCAGCGTCGTGCAGATGCAGTGCTCGCCCGTGATCCGCGCGCAGGCGAACGGTTCGATGATCGCGATGCCGGAGGCGGGCGACACGCGCATCCTCGCCGTGTCGCAGGTGAAGCTCGAGCCGGACACGGAACTGTACCGCCTGTACCTCGACAAGGGCGACGCGGACGCGAATGAAAAATTCCTGCAGGTGTTCTGCGGCGACGATGGCAAGGTGGCGGAAGTTTTGTATTGCACGCAGCTGGCGCGCATCATCCCCGAGACGGCCGACGACCAGGACGCGTACACGGGCGCCGCCGGCTACGGGCTGGGCGACGCGGGCTACACGCTGTGGCGCGAACAGCTGGCCGACACGCTCGATGACGCCAGCCTCGCCACCGTGTTCGGCAGCGCGGACCGCGTCGAGTACACGCGCGACGCGGGCGCGCCCGACGCGCAGTTCGTGACGCCGTTCCACGGCCGCGAGACGCGCATCGACGACGCGGAAGGGGTGCACGGCCTGCGCCAGGAAATGTACTTCATGCCGTACGTGCGCAAGCTGGCGGACGGCAGCCGCGAGTACCTCCTCATCACGACGGAGATCGTGGAGAGCGTCGACGGCGACGCGAGCAAGCGCGGGATCCACGTCGATTTCGTGATCGGCATCCCGCTGGAGCAGGAACGCATCGTCATTCAGTAAATAAGCTAAACCGTTTTCTTCACCGACGAAAGGAACAACAATGAGCAACGCTAGTGGATGGGGCCTGACCGCACGTCTGGTCACGAAGCATTTCGGCGCACTGGGCAACCGCATCGCGGAAACCATCGCCAACTTCGACCCCGAGACCGCGACCGAGGCCGATCGCGACCGTCTCGTCGCCACCTTGCGCGAGACGGCGCAGCTGCTGGCCACGTCGCGCGCGTCGTTCGACAAGGAACACGGCGACGTCGTCAACCTGCAGACCCTGATCGCCAACGACGAACGCGCGGCGGAGAAGCTGGCCGAGCGCCTGGCGTCCGGCTCGATCTCGGAAGCGACCGTCACCATGTTCTGCGACGAGCTGGAAGCGAACAAGGCGCGCCTGCCGCAGGAAATCCAGGAAGAGGCCGACGCGAAGGCCTACATGGACGAGCTGCAGAAGATCGTCGATGCGCTGAGCAAGCAACTGGCGGAATTCGACGCGCAGGCCAAGAAGGCGATGCAGGCGCTGGCCGCGGCGAAGGCGCAGAAGGAGCTGCAGGAACTGCGCATCGAACGCCAGGAACAGCTGGCGGGCCTGTCCAGCATGCACGGCAGCTCGACGGCGCTGTCCGCGCTGACGCGCCGCGCCCAGTCCGTGACGAACGAGGCGTCGGGCCTGCGCATCGTCGCCGACATCGGCCAGAAGCCGCTGGACCAGCAGGCGGAACTCGATGCGATCCGCAAATCCGTGAGCCAGCCGGAGACCGCCGGCGAGAGCGCGCTGGAACGCCTGAAGCGCCTGTCGGGCAAGACGGCCGCCTGACGCTCAGGCGGCGTCAAGTCAGCCGGCCGGCCGCTTCGTGCGCGGGGCGGCCGGCTTCTTCGGCTTCGGCGGCGGCATCAGCGCCGCCGTCTCGAGCAGCAGCCGGCGCAGCGCGTCCGGCTCGTCGAGCAATTCGTCGGCGACCGGATAATCCTTCGCGCCGGGATACGGCGGGCCTTGCGGCAGGTCGGGCGCGAGCCGCGCGGCCGCGTCCGACGGCTTCACGAACAGGCTGCCGTCGCAGGCGAAGGCAACCACCTTGTCGTCCACGTACACCGCGTATTCGCCGAACATCTTCCGGTGCGTCAGCCGCGCACCCAATCCCACCACTTCCGCGACGTAGTCGATGAAACTGCGTTCCGTTGCCATGCTCGTTTTCCCTTGCCGTGATCGAGCCGCCAGCGTAGCGGGAACGCGACGCGCGGGCAAGGGCGGTCAGAACGTGAGGCGTCCCTCCACGCAGGTGACGGCATTGCCGCCGACGCGGATCAGCGAGGTGTCGATGGTCAGGCGCACGAAGCCTGCGCGGCCCAGCGCGGCGCCCTGGCTTGCCAGGAAGTCGCGGCCGAACGTGTCGAGCTGGCCCGTGTGGCGCATGTAGGCCGCGACGGCGCCGTTGCCGCTGCCGCACACGGGGTCCTCGGGGACGCCGTGCGCCGGCGCGAACGCGCGCACTTCGATGCGCGCCTTGCTGCCCGCAGCGTGCGGGCCGAACACGAGCACGCCCGTGTGACCATCCCGCAGATCGTTCGCCTTCATGCGCTGCAGGTCGGGCGCTACCGCGAGCACGGCCGCCGCATCAGGCAGTTGGGCGACGACCCAGCGCGGACCCGCGTCGACGAGGCACGGCTGCGCGCCCGGCGCCAGCGGCGTGCCGAGCACCTGCGCGAGGTCGTCGGCATCCGCCGCATCCAGCGGCGTGATTGCGGGAGCGGGCAGTTCGAACGACAGCCAGCGCGCGCCGTCGTCCGCATGGCGCACGGCCAGCGCCACGCGTCCCGCCGCGCATTCCTGGACGAGCGCACCGTCCCGCGGCGCGATCCTGCCCGCTTCCAGCAGCGCGTGCGCCGTGCCGATCGTCGGGTGGCCCGCGAACGGCAGCTCGGCACCCGGCGTGAAGATGCGCACGCGGTAGTCCGCGCCAGGCTGCGTGGCGCGCAGCACGAACGTCGTCTCCGACAGATTCGTCCAGTTGGCGATGCGCTGCATCTGCGCGGTCGAGAGGTCGTCGGCGTCGAAGACGACGGCGAGGGGATTGCCCATGAACGGGACGGCGGTGAACACGTCGACGGTCTTGAAAGGAAGGTGTGCCATGCGGGTCTCGCGTTGTCGTGATGAGGCGAGTCTAGGCGCGGGCGGCGCGCGCGGACAGGCACAGTCGGCGAAATGCGACCGGCACTGTATCGGCGATTCGCGGCGAGGTGTATCGGTAAGGAAGTGTTAAGAAGTATTAAAAAGTGTACAGATTGGCCCCTGCGTGAGAGTTGCTGTGCATAATGCCGTTACGTAATTAATAACTCTGACGGAACAGGACGATGGAAAACACAGCGCGCGCACGCGCCGCAACGATGCCGGTACGCGCCACGCGGCCGGCTCCCGCCATGCCGCAAGGCGCGCCCCTGGTGCCTCCCGCCGTACTGGCGCGGGCCGACCGCATCCTGCTCGTCACGCACCTCGCCATCGGCGACTTCACCTACCTGCAGGCCTGCCTGCGCGCGTTCGCCCGCGCTCACCCGCACGCGCGCATCCATGTGTGGGTCGACGAGCGCCGGCGCACGGCCGATCCGCAGGCCTGGCCGCATCTGCGCAAGTACGCGCTGTACGACTGGCTCGCGGCCTGCCCGTGGATCGACAAGGTGTACGACAGCACGTACAGCCCGGCCGCGCTGGCGCAGTCGATCGACGAGGCGCGCGCGGCGCGCTACCCCGTCGTCGCGTCGCTGGCCGTCGTCGACTGCCACCGCTACGCGCACCTGGCGCGCCGCATCAGCCCCGACGGATTCGTCGTGGGCCTGACGAAGCCGGCCGAGCGCCTGCTGCACGTGGTGTCGCGCTGGTCGGGCTACCGCAAGCTCGATGCCGCGCTGGCCGTGTACCGGCCGGAGGATTGCGCGCACCAGCACATCAGCGACATCTACGCGGGCTGGTTCGTCCGTTGCTTCGGCGTGGACGTGCCGCCCGCGGCCCGCCTGCCGCAGCTGGACGTGCCGGAGCGGTGGGCGCAGGCGGCGCAGGCGCAGTTTGCGGCCTGGGGCTTCGCGCCGGGGCAGAGCGTCGTCTTCGTGAACGCGTATTCGAAATCGCCGGACCGCACGTGGCCCCTCGAGCGCGTCGCCGCGCTCGCGCGCGCGCTGCGCGAGCGGGCCGAGTGGCGCGATGCCGGTGTCGTGGTCAACGTCGTGCCGGAAGCGCTGGACGACGCGCGCCGCATGCTGGCGCGCCGCGCCGATCCCGCGCTGGCGCACGTGCGCCTGTTCAGCGCGGACGAGCATTTCTTCCAGCTGCCGGCCGTGATGGCGTTATGCCGCCTGGTGATCTCGGTGGAGACGGCCGTGATGCACCTGGCGAACGCCGTCGGCGTGCCCGTCGTTGCGCTCATGCGCCGCAATCACCCGGAGTGGGCGCCGATCGACCGCGAGCGCAGCACCGTGCTCATGGTGCCGGCGCTGGACGACTGGGTGACGCAGATCAGCGTGGACGACGTGCTCGCCGTGCTGGACGGCGAGCGCCAACCGCCCCGTTAAGCCTGCGGCGGAACCGGTTCCTCGAACGACAGGCGGTTCGAGGACGGATCGCGGATCGTCATCTCGCGCGTCCCCCACGGCATCGTCTGGATGCCGGGCCGCGCGTACTTGAATTCCTTGGCCAGCAAGGTGGCGTGGTAGGCGTCGAGGTCGTGCACGGCGATCCGGATCGACGCGCCCGGGCTGCCGTCGCCGTAGTGCTCGGACAGGTGCAGCACGCAGTCGCCCAGCGATACCTGCATGTAGACGGGGAAGTCGCCACCTTCGAAGCGGTGCTCCCAGTCGACCTTGAAGCCGAGGAAGTCGACGTAGAACTCGCGGGCCTTCGCCTCGTCGAAGATGCGCAGGATGGGGGTGACGCGGGACAGGGTGTACATGGTGCCTCCTTGCTCGATTCTGTCGCCGCGATCCCGCCGGCGGACGGGATCGTGGTCGAACCGGAAAGCATACCAGATCGGCGCGTGCTGCGGGTACGCCGTCAATACTTGTAATTCAGTCCCAGCACGAACGTGCGGCCCGAGTGCACGTACAGCAGCGTGTCGTTACGCTGCGTGTCGCGGCCGTAGCGCAGCGGCGTGTCGTTCAGGTTCTGGCCTTCCAGCGACAGGCGCAGTTGCGGCGTGATGTTGTACGAGACGCTCATGTCGATATTGGTGGAGCCGTCGACGATCGTGTAGTCGTGGCCCGCCACGTCGCCCAGCACGGCGAAGAGATAGCTGGACCGGTGCGCCGCCGACACGCGCGCGCTGAACTTCGCGTCCTCGTAGTACAGGGTGAGGTTGTGCGTGCGCGGCGACAGGCCCGTGAAGTCGGCGACCTGCGTCAGCTGCTCGTTCTGCGGCGTGGCCGGGTTGTCGACGCGGGTGATGTAGGTGATGCGCGACTTCACGCGCGTCGCGTTCGCGAGCAGGCCGAAATTGCTCCAGAAGCCCGGGAGGAAGCTGAACGGCGCCTGCAGGTTGAATTCCCAGCCCTTCAACGGGCCGCCCGCCGTGTTGACCTTGCGGCTCACGTTGACTTCCGTCGTCGGCAAGGTCTGGCAGATCGGGGCGCCCGTCAGCGAGCAGCCGTTCAGGATCAGCAGTTCGTTCGGCAGGCCCAGCGTGTTGTACGGCACGCGCTCGTTCACGCTCTGGATGAAGCTCTTGATGTCCTTGCGGAAGTGCCCGAGCGAGATCATCGCATTCTTCGCGTAATACCATTCGGCCTGCAGGTCGTAGGTATTCGCGCGGATCGGGTCCAGGTTCGGATTGCCGATCGAGACGGATTGCGCGATCGGCGACACGGTGGCGTTCGGCGCGAGGTCCGTGTACTCGGGGCGCGACAAGGTCTTGCCGGCCGAGAAGCGCAGGAACACGTCCTTCGGCAGCTGCGCCGTCAGGTTCAACGCGGGCAGCCAGTCGCGGTATTTCTTCGTCCCCGTGTTCGGCTGCAGCTGGCCCTGCACGTTGATCATCGCCGTGGACGTCGCGGTCGTCTCGGCGCCGCGCACGCCGACGTTGCCGCGCCACGTGAGGCCGAACAGGTCGTAGTTGAAGTCGACCATGCCGTACAGCGCGTCGATCTTTTCTTCCACGCGGCGGTTCGTCTGGTTCAGGTAGTTATATTGCGAGCCCGGCACGGCGTCGCAATGGCACTCCGTGTTGACGACGCCGAGGAATTTCGGCAGATCGACGGCGGCCCACGACGACGACACGCCCGTGCCCCCGAGGCCCGAGCCGAAGCCGCCGATCTGGCGCGAGATGTCGCCCATCGTCACGCCGGCCGGCAGACTCACCGCGTTGGCGCTGTCGCCGATCTCGTAATTGGTCCAGATGTTCTTGCGGCTGGAGATGCCGACGTGGGTCGTCAGGTGGTCGTTGATCTCCCAGTGCAGGTTCGCCGCCTGCGTCTGCAGCTTGTTCGTCGTGTCGAGGTAGCGGCCCACGAACATGCCGCGCACGTTGCCGGCCGCGTCCTGCGGGGCGAACTGGAAGTTGGCGGGGTTCGCCACGTCGATGCCGAAGTTCAGGGTGGGCACGTTGCGGTTGTTGCGGAAGTCCCACGAGAAGCCGTTCACGTTCGGCGCGTCGAATTGCACGGTGGCCCGCATCGGTTCGTTCAGGTTCGAGTTCGAATTGCCGGCCATGAAGTCTGCCTTCACGGTGTCGCTGAAGCGGTGGCTGCCGGACAGCACGTGCTGGCGGAACTTGGTCGTGTAGACGTCCAGCAGGCCTTCCGTGCGCACGTCCACGCCGTTGAACCTGCCGTAGTCCCAGCTGCCGTTCGGGTCGAAGTGCGCGTCCAGGATCGACGTCTGCGGCTTGCCGTTAGAACCGAGGTTGCGGCCGAACGAGATTGCCTCGATGTAGTTGTCGTAGCGTTTATTGGCGAACTTCCCGTACATCAGGTCCAGATTCAGCTCGCTGTCGGCATTGCGCCACTGGTAGGAGTTCGTGATGCCCGTGCGCTCGTAATCCGTCTGCGAGCGGCGGTAGCGGGGGATGCGCGGCGCGAACGCGCCGGAGCCGGCGGCCGGGTTGGCGACGGTGCCGCCGTAGTTGTCCTTGCGGCCCATGACGTCGTTGTACGCGGCGGGATCCGTCGCGCGCGGCATGCCCGTGCCGCACGTCGTGGCCGTGATGCCCTTGACCGCGTCGTTGGCCGGATTCTGCGGCGTCACGCCGACCGGGGAGCAGAAGCCGCCGTCATTGCTGGCGCTGAGCAGTTCCACGGCCTCGTAGCCTTCTTCCGTCGCGCGCCGCTTCGAATACGCGGCGGACAGCAGCGCGCCGACCTTGCCATAGCCCGTGTCCCAGCGGTCGGACAGCAGCGCCGTCACGCGCGGCTGCGTCTTGCGCGACAGCGAGTTGTGCATCTCCTGGCCGCCGATGCTGAACGTGCGGCCCTTGAAGTCGAACGGACGCGCCGTGCGCAGGTCGACGGTGGCGCCAAGCGAGCCTTCCTCGATGTCCGCTTCCGATGTCTTGCGCACTTCGAGGCTGTTGAACAGCTCCGACGCGAACACGGAAAAGTCGAAGCCGCGGCCGCGGTTCGTGCTGCCGTTGATGTCCGATGCACCCGTCGCCGCGACGCCTTCGATGCCGTTGATGCGCACGCGCGTGAAGCCGGCGTTGAGGCCGCGCACGGTGATCTGCTTGCCCTCGCCGCCGTCCCCGCGCGCAAGCGCGACGCCGGGCACGCGCTGCAGCGATTCCGCCAGGTTCGCGTCGGGGAACTTGGCGATGTCCTCGGCCTTGATCACGTCGACGATGCCGTCGCTGTTCTTCTTCGTGTTCAGCGCGCTGTTCAGGCTTGCGCGAAAGCCCGTCACGACGACGACGCTGTCCTGCGATTTGGCGTCGGCCGTGGTCGCGGCAGCGGCCGCCGCGGCATCGGCCGCGGCGGCGGTTTCCTGTCCGTGCGCGTGCAGCGATGCGAGCATGGCCAGCACGCCGACGCTGATGCGGCTGCGACGCGTGCGTGGATGAACGTTCCAGGGGATTGCGATGTGGCGCATCGTTGTAGTCTCCATGTAGTTATCGATGACTGGCAAGGTCATGGACGGCGATGGTAGCGCCAAGCATCCGGCCGCGAACGGCCGCTCCGGCGCGAACGCCGTAAAAATCATGTTCTTGAGCGCTTGCGGGTCGCGGCGACAACGGCGCTCACGCAGAGGGCACAATACGTGCTGCCCGTGCGCGGTGCGCAATCAAAGGAGACGTCCAGTGCCAAGCTTTCTCTCACGGCGCGCGCTGCTGCGCGCCGGTCTCGCCATGCCCGTGCTGTCCGGCTGCCAGCCCCTTATGCCGAAGACGGCCGGCACGCTGCGACGGACGGACGTACGCGTGACCGCCCCGTTTGCGATGCCCCCGATCGCCGTGCCCGATTTCTCGGCCTGTCCGCGCTTTGCCATCGCCGCGTTCGGCGCTACCCAGGGCGACCAGGCTGCGACGAGCGCCGCGCTGGCGCGGGCCATCGCCGCCGCGCATGCAGCCGGCGGCGGCGTCGTCGTCGTCCCGCCGGGCACGTGGCCGACGGGGCCCATCCACTTGAAGAGCCACGTGGCGCTGCACGTGGAAGAGGGCGCGACGTTGCTGTTCTCGCCCGACCCGCGCGACTACCTGCCGCCCGTGCCGACGAGCTGGGAAGGCCTGGAGTGCATGAACTACTCGCCCCTCGTCTACGCGTACGAGTGCGAGAACGTGGCGTTGACGGGCCGCGGAACGTTGCGCGCCCGGCTCGACGTGTGGCGGCTGTGGTATGCGCGGCCGAAGGCGCACATGGATGCGCTGGTCGCGCTGTACGAGATGGCCTGCCGCGACGGGGTGCCCGTCGAGCGGCGCGACATGACGACGAGCCAGGCGAACCTGCGGCCGCACTTCATCCAGTTCAACCGCTGCCGCCACGTGCTCGTGGAGGACGTCCACATCGTCGACAGCCCCTTTTGGGTGCTGCATCCCTATCTGTGCCGCGACGTCGTGATCCAGCGCGTCGACATCGTCGCGCACGGCCACAACAACGACGGCGTCGATCCGGAGATGAGCCAGAACGTGCTGATCGACGGGTGCACGTTCGACCAGGGCGACGATGCCGTATCCGTGAAATCGGGACGCGACCGCGACGCCTGGCGCATCGGCGTCCCGTCCCGCAACATCGTCATGCGCCGCTGCCGCGTCAAGAACGGCCACCAGCTGATGGCCATCGGCAGCGAGCTGTCCGGTGGCGTGGAAAACGTGTTCGTCGACGACTGCCACTTCGACCACGCGGATTCGTCGGTGCCCAGCACCATCAACAACCTGTTGTACGTGAAGACGAACGAGCGCCGTGGCGGGTATGTCCGCAACATCCACATGACGAACGTGAGCGCCACGCGCATCAAGGGCGGCGTGCTGGCCGTCGAGACGGACGTGCTGTACCAGTGGAAGACGCTCGTGCCCACGCTCGAGCGCCGGCTGACGCCCATCGAAGGGTTGTTCGTGTCCGGCGTCCGCGTCGACGATGCGGGCTTCGTCTGCCTCGTGAAGGGCGAGGCGGAACTCCCCGTGCGCGACGTGCACCTGCGAGACGTCGCGGTACGCACGGTGCGCGGCACGCCCGTCGTCACGGAACACGTGGTCGGCTTCGACAACCGCACGGACGTGCCGGCATGACCGGCGCGAGGCTGCTCGCGGCGTTCGCGGCCGCATTCATGTTCGCGTCCGCGGCGGCGCAGGAACCGGGCAGCGCGCAGGCGTCCGCGACGACGTGGCTGATGGCCGCCGCGGCGCCTGGCCTGCCGGACCGCCTGAGCATCCATCGCTCGGATGACGGCACGACGTTCGTCACGCAGGCATCGGAGGCGTACGCGCCGCCGCATGGCATGCTGCGCGAGCCGGCCATCGTGCGCGCGGGCAGCCAGTACCGCGTTGCGTACGTGGCCGGCGCCGGCGACGAAATCGGCCTCGCGCGCTCGCCGGACCTGAAACACTGGACGTTTGAACGCAATGTGCGGATGCCGGGCCCCGTGCGCGCGCCGCGCTGGGTGCGCGCGCGCGACGGCGCCATGCGGCTCGTCGTGGCCCTGCCGCACGGGCCGGCCTTATTTTCGCCCGACGCCACCGCGGCGCCGCGCCCGCTCGCGGGCTTGCAGGACGCCTACGAGGATGCCTCGATCGTCCAGGACGGCGACGGCTACGTGGCGCTCGCACGCCGGCGCGCCGACGGCATCCTCGCGCTGGCCCGCGCGCGCGACGTCGGCGGGCCGTGGACGGTGGAGCGTTCCTTCGCCGCGCTGGGACGGACGGCCGCCGGCGTCGGCCTCGCGCACATGGCCGACGGCGGCTGGCGCGCCGTGTTCGCCGATGTGGCGGGCCATGCGTGGGAGGCGGACAGCCGCGACGGCATGGCGACGTGGATAGCGAGGCATCCGCTCGCCGGCGTGGCTGCGCGCGTGACCGCGCCGGATGTGCTGGCCGAATCGGCGGCCGACGTTGCCGCCGCCGCAGCGCCATCCCGCACACCGCAGACGGTCGCGTGGGACGCCTACTCGCTGATCGTCGGCGGCAAGCGGATCGTCGTGTGGTCGGGCGAGATCCACCCGTTCCGGCTGCCCGATCCCGCGCGCTGGCGCGACGTCATCCAGAAGATGAGGGCGCTCGGCTTCAACGGCGTGTCGTTCTACTTCGACTGGGCCTATCACTCGCCGGCACCGGGCGTCTACGATTTCTCCGGCGTGCGCAACGTGGAGCGGGCCCTCGAGATCGCGGAAGAAGAGGGCATGTACGTCATCGCGCGCACGGGGCCGTACATCAATGCCGAGCTGTCCGGCGGCGGATTTCCCGGCTGGATGTTCCGCAACCGGGCGGAGGCGCGCACGGACGATCCGGCGTATCTTGCCGCCGTCGACGAATGGATGACGCAGATCGATGCAATCGTCGCGCGCCACCAGGTGACGACGGGCGGCGGCACCGTCATCGCCTACCAGATCGAGAACGAACTCGGGAAGGTGGAACCGAAACATGCGCGCCAGATGGCGCACCTGGCCGCGAAGGCGCGCGCGGACGGCATCACGGTACCGTTCTTCCACAACGCGGCGGGACGCCTGCCCGACTGGACGCCACGGGGCTCCAGCGCGCCGTGGGCGAACCCGGGGCCGACGGACCTGTACGCGTTCGACGGTTACCCGGGCGGCAGCTGCGACGTCCATGCGAATCCGGCCGGCCCGAACAAGGCGCCCGACTGGGGCATCTACGCGGCGCCGGGGCCGAAGGCGGGTGCGCAGAGCTCCCCGGCCACGCCCGGCTTCGCGGCCGAAGTGGGCGCCGGCTGGTTCGACTACTGGGGGTCGAACGGCACGTACGCGTGCACCGCGGCGCGCCAGGGCAAGGGTTACGAGCGCGTGTTCTACGGCACGAACCTCATCAACCGCATCACGATCCACAACCTCTACATGGCGTTCGGCGGCACGTCGTGGGGCTGGCTGCCGGGCCCTATCGTCTACACCTCGTACGACTACGGCGCGCCGATCGCGGAAGACCGGGGCCTGCGGCCGAAGGCGCTGGCGCTGAAGCAGCAGGGGATGTTCGTGCAGGCGGCCGGCCCGGTGCTGGCGCACATGGACAAGGGGCCGGAGATCCGGACGACGAATCCCCGGGTGCGGGTCTACCACAACATCAACGCGGAACTCGGGACGCACGTGCTGTTCGCCGTGCACGCGCCATCCGACCTGCTGACGGACGACGCGTTCGCGTTCGACCTGACCACGCGCGACGGCACCTATCGCGTGGCGGCGCGAGTGAACGGCCAGGACGCCAAGATGCTGCTGGCCGATTACGCGCTGGAGCGCCAGCACCTCGTGTACTCGACGTCAGAACTGCAGGCGCAGCTGCGCGATGGAGACCGCGACGTCGTCCTGGTGCACGGCCGCGCCGGCGAACAGGGCGAGACGGTGCTGCGCTACAAATCCGCGCCGCGGGTCGAGGTGCTGGCGGGCGACGTGCGCCACACATTCGACGCGGCGCGAGGCGACCTGCGGCTCGCGTACACGCACGCGGACCTCGTGCGCGTGCGCGTGACGGGCGGCGGGCGCCCGCCGTTGCTGCTGTTGATCGCGGACGAGGCCACGTCGCAGCGCTTCTGGACGCAGGACACGGGCGCCGGCCGCCTCCTCGAACTGACCCCGGCGCTCGTGCGCTCGGCCCGGATCGACGCCGCCGGCCTGCATCTCACCGGAGACACGGACGGCGAGAGTCCGCTGGACATCTGGGGCGCGAACGTGACGGCGGCCACGTTCAACGGCATGCCGCTGCGGTTGGCGCGCCAGCCGGACGGCAGCCTGCGCAGCATCGAGGCACTTGCCGGGCCCGCGCAGGTGACGGTGCCCGACCTCGCCAAGCTGCCATGGACGCGCCGCATGGACAGCCCGGAAGCTCAGCGCGACTTCGACGACAGCGGCTGGGCGCATGCGGACGGCCGCACGTCGGCCGCGCAAACGTGGACCTTGCCGGAGCGGGGCCAACCCACGTTGGCGATGAGCGACTACGGCTTCCACCATGGCGACGTGTGGTACCGCGGCCGCTTCGACACGACCGACGCGGCCGCGCGGCGGCTGGAGCTGTTCTACGGCGGCGGTGGCGCGGGCATGCTGCAGGCGTGGGTCGACGGGCGCTTCCTCGGCCAGCACGAACTGGACACCGGACGCGCGTTCCCGGAGACGACGGACACGGCACGCTTCGACCTCGGCACCCTGGCGCCGGGCCCCCACGTCCTCGCCGTCATGGTCCGCAACGGCTCTCACAACTGGGACCTGATGGCGGACGACGCCCACCGCGAGGCGCGCGGCCTGATCGCGGCGTCGCTGGCGGCGAAGGGTGGCCGCCGTTTCGGCGTGACGATCGACTGGCGCATCCAGGGCAACCGCGGCGGCGAGGACGGCGCCGACCCCGTGCGCGGCCCGCTGAACGACGGCGGCTTGTACGGCGAGCGCGCGGGCTGGCACCTGCCCGGCGCGTCCGCGCAAGGCTGGACGCCGGCGCATCCGGGCGACGCGCCGCCCGCAGCGGGCACGTATTGGCTGCGCACCCATGTGCCGCTCGACCTGCCGCGCGGCCACGACGTGCAGCTGGGCCTTGCGTTCGGCGCCACGGACCAGCCGCGTTCGGACCGCGAATACCGCGCGCTGATCTTCGTGAATGGCTGGAACATGGGGCAGTTCATCGCCCACGTGGGACCGCAGCGCGTGTTCGTGATCCCGCCCGGCATCCTGGACGCGCACGGCGACAATACGATCGCGCTTGCCGTGACGACGGATGGCCAGCCGGCGAATGCGTTGGAACCTGTGCGGCTCGTGGTGTTGCGTGCCGTCCGCGGCGGCGTGGCCGACGATGCGGGAAGCGCGCCGATGGGCCCGAGTTATTGAACTACTAGTCACTCCATCGCAACACCTCGTGGTAAAAAAGGTGACAGGCCTGGGGTCGGCACTTACAATGTTGCTTCACGAGAACATTGGTCGTGCCGGATCCGTGTCCGGGCGCACCGCGAGGATACAGTGGATGCTAGGATTTGACGACATCGCACAATGGCGCGCGCGGATTTTCTCGCGCCTGTTGTCGGTCGTGCTCGTCCTGGGCACGATCGCCGCCATCCCCAGCGTGTTCGTCGTCGTCCGCCACGGCGTCTGGACCGTGGCCGTGATGGACGGCGCCGCGCTGGCGTGGCTGTTCGCCCTGTGGCGCCTGGAGCGCGTACCCTACACGTTCCGCGTGCTGAACTTCCTTGCGATCATTTACATGGTCGCGATCTGCCTGATGCTGAAGGTGGGGCCGGTCAGCCAGAACTACCTGATGGCGCCGCCCGTGATGGCGGCGGTCCTGCTGGGCACCGCGCCAGGTATGCTGGCCCTCGCGGCCAGTGCCGTGATCCTCGTCTTCGGCATGACCCATTTTCCGTCCACGCTGGTGGGGATGGGGCATGACCCGTTCGTGACGGCGCTGCTCGTCACGTTGAATTTTTCCTGCGTGGGCGCGCTGCTCACCCTCACGTGCGGTACGCTGTTGAAGGGGTTGTCGCGGTCGCTGGACGACGTGCGCGGCTTCGCGAAGTCGCTCGAGAGCGGACAGGACGCGCTGCAAGCCGTGAACGCCGAACTGCGCCTGACGTCGGCCGCGCTGGCCCGCCTGAACGACATGGTGCTGATCGCGCGCGCCGTCGACACGCCCGACCGCGACCAACCGATCATCTTTTCCAACGAAGCGTTCCAGCGCCGCACCGGCTATGCGGACGCCGACATCGTCGGCCGCAGCATGCGCGTGCTGCACGGCCCCGGCACGGATCCGGCCGTCGTGGAACGGCTCATCGACTCCATGCACCAGGGCAGGGCTGCGACGGCGGAAATGGTCAACTATACGAAGTCCGGTGATCCGTACTGGGTCGAGATGGAACTGATGCCGTTCACGGACGACGCGGGCCACATCAGCCACTGGGTCGTCGTGGGCCGCGACATCACGGAGCGCCGCCACTCGGCCGACGCGATCCACCGCCTCGCGTACTACGATGTCTTGACGGGCCTGCCGAACCGGCGCCTGATGACGGAGCGGCTGGACGCATTGGTGGCCGCGGCGAATGCGGGCCGCGGACTCGGCGCCGTGCTGTACATCGACCTGGACAACTTCAAGCACGTGAACGACGCGCGCGGCCACGCGACGGGCGATGCGCTGCTCAAGCACACGGCGAAGAGCCTCGCGAACGTCGTGCGCAAGGGCGACACGGTGGCGCGCCTGGGCGGCGACGAATTCGTCGTGCTGCTCGACGGCCTCGGCACCGACATCGCCGGCGCCACCGGCGCGGCGCTGGCCGTGTCCGACAAGATCCGCGCCGCCCTCGCGGAGGACGTGACGATCGACGACCAGGACTACCGCTCGACGGCCAGCATCGGCGTGGCGCTGCCCACGCGTCCCGGCCAGTCCGTGGCCGACCTGCTGCGCGACGCCGACCTGGCCATGTACCACGCCAAGGCGGCCGGACGCAACGGCGTGGCCGTGTTCGAGACCTCGATGTTGGCCGCGGCCGAACGCCAGCTCACGCTGGGCCGCGACCTGTCGGCGGCGCTGGACAACGGCGAGCTGTCGATGCACCTGCAGCTGCAGGTCGACCATGCCGGCACCCCGGTCGGCGCCGAGATGCTGATGCGCTGGCGTCGCGGCGACGGCACGTTCGTCCCGCCCGACGTCTTCATCCCCGTCGCGGAAACGACGGGCATGATCGTGCCACTCGGCCAGTGGGTGCTGCGCCAGGCCTGCCTGGCGCGCCTCGCGCTGGAAGCGGCCGGCCATCCGCTGCAGCTGTCGATCAACGTGAGTCCGCGCCAGTTCCGCCAGCCGGAATTCGTCGCGCAGGTGCGTGCCGCGTTCGAGGAATCGGGCGTGGCGCCGCAGGCGTTCGTGTTCGAGGTGACGGAGGGCTTGCTCGTCGAGGACTTCGACATGATCACGACGAAGATGCGCGAGCTGGCGGCGCTGGGCATCCGCTTCTCGATCGACGATTTCGGCACCGGCTACTCGAGCCTGGGCTACCTGAAGAAGATGCCGCTGTACGAACTGAAGATCGACAAGAGCTTCATGCGCGACACGCCGCACGACGCCAACGGCACGGCCATCGTGCAGACGATCCTCGCGATGGCGGAACACCTGGGCCTGCGCGTCGTCGCCGAAGGCATCGAGACGGAAGCGCAGGCGCGCTTCCTCGCCGACAATGGGCGGCCGTGCATGCAGGGCTATCTGTATTGCCGGCCGTTGCCGCTGCCCGATCTGGTCGCACGCTTGAACCGCGGCGTGTGACGGCCTGCGTCACACGACGTCGACCCACTCCGCGTTCGTGAGCAGCGCCAACCGGTCGGGCGTCATGCGCACGGCCGCATCCGGCGCGCCTGCCGCGGGATACACGACGTCGAAATCCCGCAGCGACACGTCGCAGAACACACGCAGCGGCCGCGCCAGCCCGAACGGGCACACGCCGCCGACGGGATGGCCCGTCTCCCGCTCCACCTCTTCGAACCCCAGCATGCGGGCCTTCTGGCCGAAGCGGTCCTTGTACTTGCGGTTGTCCAGCCGCGCATCGCCGCGCGCGACGAGGAGCACGACGTCGTCCCCCTGGCGCAGCGACAAGGTCTTGGCGATCTGTCCCGGTGCGACGCCCAGTGCTTCAGCGGCCAGCGCGACCGTCGCCGTGCTCGTGGCGTAGCGCTCGACGGCGATGTCGGGTGCGTGCGTGGCGAAGAAGGCGGTGACGGAGTCGATGCTCATGGCGGGTTCCCGTGCTGGTGATCCGTCGAGTCTATCATTGGCCCCGTGCCAGTGCTGCGCGCCAGCGGGCCTTGTAGGCAGCGAAGCCCTCGGGCGCGCGCGCGGGAACGACTGTGCTGCCGCCAGGCGGCGGTGCATCGCGGTAGCGCAGCATCCACCCGCCGCACGTGGTGCCGCTCGCGTCGTCCGAATACGACACGGCCTGCGCGGGCCGCAGCGCCGCGAGCAGGGGGCCGAACCATGGGTTCTTCGTAAAACTGCCTTCGACCGCGAGCGGCCCCGCGGCGCCCAGCGCGTCGAGGCAGTAGTCCGTCATCAGCACGCAGTACAGCGTGGCCAGCGCGTAGCGTTCGCGCGCGTCGGCCGGGGGAGCACCAAGGATGCTGCCCGCGCTGCCGGCGAACGGCCCGCCTGTCGCGGCGAAGCAGGGCAGCGCGAGGGTAGCCCGCGCGAGGAGGCGTTCGAGGTCGTCGAAGCCGCACGGTGCGGGTGCGGTGCCGGCCAGCTCGGCGAATTCGCGCCCGCCCATGAAACGCATGCAGGCGACGGGCAGGCCCAGCGCATTCGTGTTCGCGAGCATGTCGGCTTGTTCGCGCAGCCCGTCCAGCGATGAGCCGAATGCGGCGGCAATGACCCACGTGCCCGTCGACAGCACGGTGCCTTCCCCGTTGCCGAGATAGCGCAACAGCGACGCGTTGCTGTCGTGGATGCCGCACAGGACCTGGCAATCCGGCGGCAGGCCCGTCGCTGCAACGACGTCGGGCAGCAACGTGCCCAGCACCGCGTGCGGCGGCGCGAGCGGTGGCATCAGCGCCGTCCAGCCGGCACGCGCAACGAGGCTCGAATACGCTTGCCGGCGCGGATCCCACAAGTCCGTGTGGCAGCCCAGCGACGTCGCTTCCGACGCGGCGCTGCCGCACAGGCGCCACGCCCAGTACTGCGGATACATGACGATGTGACGGGCGCGGCCGAAGTCGTCCGGGAAGCGCGCTTGCAGCCAGGCGAGCTGACGGCCCAGGTTCAGGCCCGCCGGCAGGCGCGGCGACAGCGTCTCCGCGTACGGCGGCGCGTCGTAGTCGAGGCCGGGCAGCTCCGCTTCGTAGTCGAGCACGGGCAGCACGAGGCCCGCGTCATCGACCAGCGCCGCGGTGGCGCCGTGCGTGACGGGCACGATGGCCGACACGCGCGCCAGCGGGGCGAATTCGCGGCAGGTGGCCAGTATCCAGTCCCACAAGCCGTCCGTGTCGTGGTGCGCATACGGCCCGTCCGTGCGCACGGCATTCGGGCGGCGCCGTTCCGCCAGCACGGTGCCGGCCGCATCGATCAGCGCCAGCTTGGCGTTCGTCTTGCCGATGTCGAGGACGATCAGCGCATCGTGCGGGGCGCTCATCGTGCGCGCCGCCTGCGCAGCAGACGCGGCACGGCGATGGTCACCAGCAGCAGCACGCCGACGACGATCGTCATGTAGATGCCGGGGATGTTCGCGAGCGACAGCCCGTACGTGACCGTGCCCATCGTGAGCACGGCCAGCATCACGCCGGCGATCGTGCCGGCGCCGCCCGCGATGCTGACGCCGCCGAGGATCACCATCGTGATGACTTCCAGTTCCCATCCGGTCGCGATGTTCGGCCGGGTGCTGCCGATGCGACCCGTCAGCAGGAAGGCGGCGAGGCCGGCCATCGCGCCCGTCAGCATGAAGAGCGCGAGGCGGTAGCGGTCGACGGCGATGCCGGAAAAGCGCGCGGCATCCGGATTGTTGCCGATGGCGTAGATGCGCCGGCCCCACGCCGTCGTGTGCAGGAGGACGGCGAACAGCGCGGCGCACACGAGCAGGACGACGAATCCGCGCGGGACGATCCCGAAGAAGTAGCCCTGGCCCCAATCCGCGAGCAGCTGCGGATAGCCGGTGAACGCCTTGTCGCCGAGGACGACGCTGGCCAGGCCACGGTACAGCGAGACGGTGCCGATGGTGACGACGATCGCCGGCAGGGCGAAGCGCGTGACGAGGACGCCGTTCAGGCAGCCGCACGCGGTGCCGGTCGCCAGTGCGACGAACGGCAGCGCGGACGGCGGGAAGCCGGCCCGTTGCGCGAGGCCCATCGCCACGGACGACAGCGCGAGCGTGCCGGCGACGGAGATGTCGATCTCGCGGCAGATGATCAATAACGCCATCGGCAGCGCGATCAAGGCCTTCTCGCTGAAGTTCTGCGTGCCGTCCAGCAGGTTGTACAGGTCGAGGAATTGCGGCAGCACGATGCTGTCGACGACGAAGACGGCGACGAACAGCAGCGCCAGCAGGGTTTCCCAGCGGCCGAGGAAGGTCGCGAGGCGCGGCGCTTCTCGGTCGAGGATCGTATAGCGCGAGGACGACTTGGTTTCGGTTTGCATGGTCGTGGTCGGATTCACGCGGCACTCCGTTCGGGTTGGGCGGCGGTGCCGTGCAGCGGCAGGATCTGGCGGCTGCGGCGGCCCGCGCCGCGGGCGTTGATCAGGACGGCGACGAGGATCACGAGGCCCGTGAGGGCGCTCTGCCAGAACGGCGATACCTGCAGCACGGGCAGCGCGTTGCCGATCACGGTGAGGAACAGCGCGCCCAGCACGGCGCCGAGCACGGTGCCCACGCCGCCACCGATGGAGACGCCGCCGATCACGCACGCGGCGATCACGGTGAACTCGAAGCCGTACGCGATTTCCGTGTAGGCGACGGCATAGCGCGCGACCCACAGGTAGCCGCACAAACCGGCGACCGCACCGGACAGCGCATAGGTCCACAACAGGCGTTTGTGGCTCGGGATGCCGATATAGCCGGCGCATTGCGGCGCGTTGCCGATCGCGTACAGGTCGCGGCCGAAGCGCGTGCCGCGTGCGACCCAGGCGAAGACTGCCACGGTGGCGGCCGCGATCCACACGAGGTGCGGCAGGCCGAGGAGGCGGTCCAGCGGGAAGGCGATGAAGTGCGCGGGCATCTGGTGCGCGGACACCCACGCGCCGCCCGACAGCACGAATACGGCGCCGCGGTACACGCTCATCGTGCCCAGCGTGACGACGATCGGGGGCAGTTCCAGGTGGCCGATCAGCCAGCCGTTGACGAGTCCCAGGGCGAGGCCCACGGCGACGGCAGCCAGCATGGTCAAGGGCAGCGGCAGCCCGGGCACGTGCGCGCCCAGCATCGCGGCGACCATCCCGGACAGCGCCAGGTTCGACGCGACGGACAGGTCGACGCCGCGCGTGACGATGACGAGCATCTGCGTGAGCGCGAGCATCATGAGCAGGGTGCTGTCCGTGACGACGTTCGCGAGCGAGCCGGCGGACAGGAATGCCGGCGCGCGCAGGCCGACGGCAACGACGAGCAGCACGATCATCGCGGCCAGCAGCGGCTCGCGTTGTTTCAGGACATTCATGCGGCCTCCGGTGCGCTGATGGAGTCGAGGACAAGGCCAGACGCGGCGGCGACGACGGCTTCCGGCGTCGCATCGTCGCGCGTGAACTCGCGCTGCACGCGGCCGTGGTGCATGACGACGACGCGGTCGGCCATGCCCAGCACTTCCGGCAGCTCGGACGACACGAGGATGACGGACAGGCCGCGCGCCACGAGTTCGCTGATGAACCGGTGCACCGCGGCCTTCGAGCCGATGTCGATGCCTTTCGTCGGCTCGTCGAGGATGATCACTTTCGGGTCCGTGGCAAGCCATTTGCCGAGGACGACCTTCTGCTGGTTGCCGCCGGAGAGTTCGGCCACGTTCTGCGTGAGGTGGCTCGCCTTCAGTTCCAGCTGCTCCGCGAAATGGCGGGCGGTCGCCGTCTCCTGTGCGCGGCGCCCGCGCAGGAAGAAGCCGATGCGCGACAGGATGGGCAAGGTGATGTTCTGCTGGATCGTCATGGTCAGATGGGCGCCGTGGTGCTGGCGGTCTTCCGGCACGTAGGCGATGCCGAGGGCGATCGCCTCGCCCGGCGAGCGCGCCGAGACGGGCTTGCCGTCCAGGGTGACGCAGCCGGACACGCCAGGCGTGAGGCCGAACAGCGCCTGCATCACTTCCGAGCGGCCGGCGCCCACGAGGCCGTAGAAGCCGAGGATTTCGCCGCGGCGCAGGGTGAAGCTGACGTCGTCGAATTCGGTCGGGTGCGACAGGTTCTGCACGACGAGCAGCGGCGCGCCGATCGTGGCCTCCGCCTTGGGATAGGCCTGGTGCACAGCGCGGCCGACCATCAGCGCAACGAGTTCTCCTTCCGTGATGTCGGCGAGGCGGCCGGCGGCGACGAACTGGCCGTCGCGCAGCACCGTGTAGCTGTCGGCGACGGCGAAGATCTCGTCGAATTTGTGCGAGATGAAGATCACGGCGGTGCCGGCGGCCTTCAGTTGGTCGATGATCCGGTACAGTTCGCGGATCTCGCGCTGCGACAGCGCGGCCGTCGGCTCGTCCATGATGACGACGCGGGCATCCTGCGCGAGGGCGCGCGCGATCTCGACGAAGTGGCGCTGCGCGACGGACAAGTCCTTCACGCGCGCCTTGACGGGCAGGGCGACTTCGAGCCGGGCGAACAGCGCTTCCGCTTCGCGTTCGATGCGGGCCCAGTCGATGCGGCCGGCGCGCACGGGCTGGCGGCCGACGTAGATATTCTCGGCGACCGTGAGTTCGTCGAACATCACGGTTTCCTGGTGCACGGCGGTGATCCCGGCGGCCATCGCTTCCTGCGGGCTCGCGAACGTGACGGGGCGGCCGTCGAGGGCGAGCGTACCGGCGTCCGGGCGGTAGATGCCGGTCAGCGTCTTCACGAGCGTGGACTTGCCCGCGCCGTTCTCGCCGACGAGGGCCATGCATTCGCCGGCGCGGATCGTGATGTCGACGCCGTTCAGCGCGTGGATGCCGTTGAAGCGCTTGCTGATGCCGGTCAGTTGCAGAACCGGGGGCGCGTCCGTTCGCGGACTTGTGGTGTCGGTGGCTGGCATAGTGGTGCGGAGTGATTGAAAACACGGCCGTTCCGCGCGGGGCGGAACGGCAAGGTACATCGGATGCGGCTCAGAACAGCTTGGCGAACTTGTCGACGTTGTCGGCGTTGTACGTGAACGGCGGCCCGAGCGCGGCCTCGCCGTTGGCGTCGAGCGTCACATTGCCCAGGCGGCCGACGGCGACGCTGGCACCCGGCTTCGCCGCGGCCTTGCCCTTCACGAACTGGTCGGCCGCGTATGTGGCGGCATAACCCAGGTCGATCGGGTTCCAGATCGCGAATTCCTTCACGGCGCCGCTCTTCACGTGGCCCGCCATCTCGGACGGCAGGCCGAGGCCCGTCACGTAGACCTTGCCGACGAGGTGCTCGTCCGCGACGGCCTTGCTCGCGGCGACGATGCCGACGGTCGTCGGCGCGATGATGGCCTTCAGTTGCGGATGGCTGCGCAGCAGGCCGATCGCCTCGCGGTAGCTCTTGTCCGACTGGTCGTCGCCGTACACGGTGGCCACGAGCTTCACGTTGGCGTACTCCGGCTTTTGCAAGACGTTCTTCATCACGCCGATCCAGATGTTCTGGTTCGTCGCCTGCGCGGACGCCGACAGGATCGCGATCTCGCCGGCGCCGCCGATCTCGTTGGCCGCCATCTGGATCTGCTTCTCGCCGATCAGCTGCGCGTTCGACGGGTTCAGCTGCATTTGCCGGCCCTCGGGCGCGATGCCGCTGTCGAACGAGATGACCTTGATCCCGCGCTGCATGGCCTTCTTCGCGATGGGGACGAGCGCGTTCGGATCGTTGGCGGAGATGACGATGGCGTCGACCTTCTGGCTGATCAGCGCGTTGATGATCTCGATCTGGCCTTCGGCGCTTGGTGTCGTCGGTCCCGTGTAGATCACTTCCACGTTGCCGAGCTCTTTCGCCGCTTCGTCGGCGCCCGTGTGCGCGGCGTCGAAGAAGCCGTTGCCGAGGTTTTTCACGACCATCGCGATCCGGGTCTTTTCAGGTTTCTTCTGGCCGCAGCCGGCCGTGCCGGCCAGGATGCCGACGGCCGCCAGCGCGAGCAGGGTGGTTTTCAGCTTCAATGTGCGGCCTCCAGTTGCGTGTCGAGCCGCGGGTCGAGCTGCGCGTCCAGCTGGAACAGCGCGGCGGACTGCAGGTCGTACTGCGGATTAAAAAAAGGTGCGCCGACGTCCGGTGCCACGTCGTCCGGTTCGACGGCGACGACCTTGACGCCGTATTGCTCGAGCGTCTGTACGGCCTTGTCGGAGGCGCCGGTGTCCGTGATGACGGTCGACACGCGATCGAGGCCGCACAGGATCAGGCCCGCCTTGCGCGCGAACTTCGAACTGTCGGCCAGCACGACCAGTTCCTCGGCCTGGCTGATCAGGCGCTTCTCGGCCTGGATCAGCAGCGGGTCCGCTTCCATCAGCCCGAGCAGGGACAGGCCGTAGACGCTCATGAACATCTTGCCGGCGTAGTGGTGCTGGGTGATGTCGTTGTCGAACGGCGACAGGATCACGTTCTGCTCCCGGTAGACCTTCCCGCCGGGGACGATGATCTCGTTCTCGCTCGAGACGAGCAGGCGCTCCGCCATCAGGAACGAATTCGTGAGGATCTTGAGGTGCTTATCGGCCAGGAATTCGGCCATCATGAACGTCGTCGTGCCGCCGTTGATGATGATCGTTTCGCCGTCCGTGCACATGCCGGCCGCGTGGCGTGCGATGGCGCGCTTGCGCGCCGCAAAGCACTGGATGTTGTTCTGGAACGTTTCGCTCGACAGCGGGAACTGGCGCTTCTTCGGAAGCAGGTTCTCGGCGCCGCCGCGGGTGCGGGTGAGCAGGTTGCGGGCTGCGAGCCAGCTGATGTCGCGCCGGACCGTGGCCGGCGATGCGTTGAGCCATTCGACGAGTTGCTGGACCGTCGCCGTCTGATGCTCGGCGAGCAGTTTCAGCAAACGCTTGCGGCGTTTGTGATTCACCATGTGTCTCCTCCTGATGCCGTCTGTTTTTGTGAAGCGGCCTGACAACGTCGTACCGTTGGTCGCGTTGTGTGGGAAAAAGAGTAATGAGGAGTTAACAGTGCGTCAATCGTTAAATGATCAAACAATTGATTATTTGGCCGCCGCGACGCCGCCAAATGCGCGTTTCGATCAACCTAATGATTAAATCGTTCTTGGTCACGATGTTGATCGGTTCCGCGTTGACACCCCTTGGCCCGCTGAATTCTACTGTGCCGGATGCCGCGACCGTGGTCCGCCACGGCACGGGCGAAGGAGACGGGATCGCCGTCCGGCGACGACACACAACGCATATGGAGAATTTTGAATGGGTGCACCGAGCGACACGAAGCACAAGGAACCGATCACGTCACGCTGGGACGACCAGCACGCGGCCGCGCTGAGCGAGCCGGAACTGCTGCTGTACCGTTCCAACCTGCTCGGTTCCGACCTGCGCATCACGAACTTCGGCGGCGGCAATACGTCGGCCAAGATCGCGATGACCGATCCGCTCACGGGCGCGCAAGTCGACGTGCTGTGGGTGAAAGGCTCGGGTGGCGACCTGGGTTCGATCCGGCTGGATGGCTTCTCGACGCTGTACATGGATAAGCTGCAGGCGTTGAAAGGGCGTTACCGCGGCCTGGAACACGAGGACGAGATGGTCGGCTACCTGCCGCATTGCACGTTCGACCTGAATCCGCGCGCCGCGTCGATCGACACGCCGCTGCATGCCTACATCGACCGCAGGCACGTCGACCACATGCACCCGGATTCAGTCATCGCCATCGCCGCCTGCAAGAACAGCCGCGCGCTGACGGAGAAAATCTTCGAGGGCGAACTGGGATGGCTGCCGTGGCAGCGTCCCGGTTACGACCTCGGGCTGAAACTGGAAAAGCTGTCGCAGGAACAGCCGCACCTGAAGGGCATCATCCTCGAAGGCCACGGCCTGTTCACGTGGGGCGATACGGCGAAGTCGTGCTACGAGACGACGCTCGCAATGATCAAGCGCGCCGACGAGTGGCTGGCCGCGAACGTCAAGCAGCCCGTGTTCGGCGGGCAGGTCGCGCGGCCGCTGCCGGCAGCCGAACGCGCGGCGCTGGCCGCGCGTCTGATGCCCCTGCTGCGCGGGAAGATCAGCCAGCAGGAATACAAATTGGGGCACTTCGACGATGCCGACGCCGTGCTGGAATTCGTCTGCAGTGCCGACCTCGCGCCGCTGGCCGCGCTGGGCACGTCGTGCCCCGACCACTTCCTGCGCACGAAGATCCGCCCGCTGGTGCTCGATTTCGACCCGGCGGCACCGGACTTCGATCGCGAATTTGCTCGGATGGTGAACGGACTCGATCAGGCGCTGAGCGATTACCGCGCCGACTACACGGCGTATTACGAGCGCTGCAAACGCAGCAACTCGCCGAAGATCCGCGACGCGAATCCGATCATCTACCTGATCCCCGGTGTCGGCATGCTGTCGTTCGCGAAGGACAAGGCGACGGCGCGCATCGCGGGCGAGTTCTACGTCAATGCGATCAATGTGATGCGCGGCGCGAACGGTGTCGATGAATACGTCGGCCTGCCGGAACAGGAAGCGTTCGACATCGAATACTGGCTGCTGGAAGAAGCGAAGCTGCAGCGCATGCCGAAGCCGAAGAGCCTCGCGGGCCGCATCGCCCTCGTGACGGGCGGCGCGGGCGGCATCGGCCAGGCCGTGGCGCGCCAACTGCTGCAGGAAGGCGCGTGCGTGATGCTGACCGATATCGACGGCGAGGCGCTCGAAGAGGCGCGCCAGAATCTCGTCAAGGTGGCGGGCAAGGATGGCGTGGCGACGGTGCTGGCGAACATCACGAGCGAGGACGACGTGGCCGGCATCCTCTCCGCGACGGCATTGCGCTTCGGCGGCGTCGACCTGCTCGTGTCGAACGCGGGCATCGCGTCGGCCGCGCCGCTGGACGAGACGTCGCTGGAAGTGTGGAAGCGCAACCAGGACATACTCGTCACCGGCTACTTCCTCGTGAGCCGCAACGCGTTCCAGATCATGAAGCGGCAACAGCTGGGCGGCAGCATCGTCTTCGTGGGCAGCAAGAACGGCCTCGTGGCGTCCGCGGGTGCGTCGGCATACTGCACCGCGAAGGCGGCCGAGATCCACCTGGCGCGCTGCATCGCGCTGGAAGGGGCGGAGCACGGCATCCGCGTCAACGTCGTCAATCCGGACGCCGTCATCCGCGGGTCGCGCATCTGGGACGGCAAGTGGAAGGAAGAGCGCGCGGCATCGAACAAGATCGGCGCGGACGACGTCGAGGAGTTCTACCGCAAGCGCAGCATGTTGAAGAAGAGCGTCTTCCCGGAAGATATCGCGGAAGCCGTGTACTTTTTCGCAAGCGAGAAGTCCGGCAAGAGCACGGGCAATGTGCTGAACGTCGACGCGGGCAACGCGGCCGCTTTCACGCGATAATCGACGCAGCACCAATAAAATGAGCGGCGCCGCAGGGCGCGGTGCCGCCGACGAACAGGAGACAGAATGACGACCCTCATCGACGCCGCGCAGGTAGCGGACCACAACGAAAAGCTCGCGGCCCAGCTGCAGGCCGACTACGACGCGCTGGGCGGCATGCTGGCGCGCCGCGGCCAGGACATCGAGGTATTGACGACGCTTGCGCAACGCTTCGCCGTCGCCGTGCCCAGCTGGGGTGTGGGCACGGGCGGCACCCGCTTCGCGCGCTTCCCCGGCCGCGGCGAGCCGCGCAACGTGTTCGAGAAGCTGGACGATTGTGCCGTGATCAACCAGTTGACGCGCGCGACGCCATCGGTGTCGCCGCACTTCCCGTGGGACAAACCGACGGATGCGAAGGAACTGCGCCAGAAGGCGGGCGATCTCGGACTCGCGTTCGACGCCGTCAATTCGAACACGTTCCAGGACCAGCAGGGCCAGGAACACACGTATAAATACGGCAGCCTGACGGCGGGGAGTGCCGCGACGCGCGCGCAGGCCGTCGCGCACAACATCGATTGCATCGAGCTGGGACGCGCGCTGGGTTCGAAGGCGCTGACGGTCTGGGTGGGCGACGGCGCCAACTTCCCCGGCCAGAGCAATCTGCGGGGCGCGCTGGAACGCTACCTGGACAGCATGCGCGTCATCTACGCCGCGCTGCCGGACGACTGGAACGTCTTCATCGAACATAAACTGTTCGAGCCGGCGTTCTACGCCACGACGATCGCCGACTGGGGCACGAGCTTCGCGTGCGCGACGACGCTGGGGCCGAAGGCGAAATGCCTCGTCGACCTGGGCCACCACGCGCCGAACACGAACATCGAGATGATCGTCGCGCGCCTCGCGCAATTCGGCAAGCTGGGCGGCTTCCACTTCAACGACAGTAAATACGGCGACGACGACCTCGATTCCGGCTCGATCAATCCGTTCCAGCTGTTCCTGGTCTTTAACGAGCTGGCCGATGCGGCGCAGCGCGACGGCGCCGCCTTCCAGCCAGCGTACATGCTGGACCAGTCGCACAACGTGACGGACCCGATCGAAAGCCTGATGAACAGCGCCGTCGAAGTGCAGCGCGCGTGCGTACAGGCCGCGCTGGTCGACCGTGCACGCCTTGCCGAGCTGCAGGAGGCGAACGACGTGCTGCTGTCGGCGCAGGCGCTGAAGACGGCGTTCCGCACGGACGTCTCGCCCATCCTCGCGATGGCGCGCGTGCGCGCGGGCGGTGCGGCCGATCCGGTAGCGTGCTACCGGACGAGCGGTTACCGGGACAAGGTGGCCGCGAGCCGGCCGGCCAAGGCGGGGGCGAGCAGCAGCGGCATCGTGTGAGCGGGGTTCGTTGCATGCGCAAGCCCTTGCTGGCTGCAGTCCTGTCGTGCGCGTTCGCCGCGCACGCCGCCGCGCCCTCGGCCACCTTCGCCGACGTGGCGGCCCATCTTGAGGCGCCGCCGCCCGATGCCCGTCCGATGATGCGCTGGTGGTGGTTCGGACCCGCCGTCCAGAAACCGGAGCTGGAACGCGAGATCCTCGCGATGAAGGCGGGCGGTATCGGCGGCTTCGAGATCCAGCCCGTCTACCCGATGGAACTGGACGATGCGACGCGCGGCATCCGTAACGTGCCGTACCTGTCGCCGGACTTCCTCGATGCCGTGGCGTTCGCCAACAGGACGGGCCGCGCGAACGGCATGCGCGTCGACATGACGCTCGCGAGCGGCTGGCCGTATGGCGGGCCGCACGTCACCGTCGATCACGCGGCGGCGCGGCTGCGCCAGGCCGTCGTCGACGTGCCGGCCGGCGCGACGAGCGTCGCGCTCCCGGCCGTGACGAACGGCGAACAGCTGATCGCCGCGTTCGTCGGCACCGCCGTCGATCCCGCCGCATTGACGCCATTGGCGTTGCGGGCCGGCCTCGACGGCCGCGCGCCGATCGCGCCCGCGAACACGCCGCGCAAGGTCGTCGTCTACATCGCGAGCCGCACGGGCCAGCAGGTCAAGCGCGCGGCGCTGGGCGCGGAAGGCTTCGTGCTCGATCACCTGAGCCGCAAGGCGGTCGACCATCACTTGGCGACCGTCGCCGAACCGTTGTTGAAGGCTTTCGGCGACGCACCGCCGTATGCCGTGTTCTCGGACAGCCTCGAGGTCTACAACACCGACTGGACCGACGACTTCGCCGCGGAATTCAGGAAGCGCCGCGGCTACGACATCGTGCCGCACCTGCCGGCCGTGTTCACGGGGCAGGGGCCGGATGCCGCCGCCGTCCGCCGCGACTGGGCGCTGACGCAGACGGAACTCGCCAACGAGCGCTACCTGACACCGATCGACGACTGGGCCCGGGCGCACGGCACCCGCTTTCGCTCCCAGACGTATGGTGAACCGGCCGTGTCGTTGTCCAGCACCCGCCTCGTCGCGCTGCCGGAAGGCGAGGGGCCGCAGTTCCGGGAATTCTCGTTCACGCGCCTCGCGACGTCGGCCGGGCACCTATACGGCCGCCCCGTGATCTCGGCCGAGACGTGGACGTGGCTCCATTCGCCCGCGTTCGCCGCCACGCCGCTGGACATGAAGGCGGAAGCGGACCGCATGCTGCTGCAGGGCGTGAACCAGTTCGTCGGCCACGGCTGGCCGTACACGCCGCCCGGCACGCCGGAACCCGGCTATGCGTTCTATGCGGCGGCCGTGTTCAACGACCACAACCCCTGGTGGAACGTGATGCCCGACGTGACGGGCTATCTGACGCGCATGAGCTGGTTGATGCGCCAGGGCGAGCCCGCGAACCAGGTCGCCGTGCTGCTGCCGAACGACGACGTCTACGCGTCGCTGGTGCCGGGCAAGGTGTCGCTGTCGGCCGAGATGCATCGCTACGTCACGCCGGCCCTCACGGGCCAGATCCTCGACGCGGGCCAGAACCTCGACTACATCGACGCCGATGCGATCCTCGCGCTGGGCGTGCGCCATCCCGTGCTCGTGATGCCGCACGTGACGCGGCTCGCACCCGCCGTCCTCGACAAGCTGGCCGAGTATGTGCGCGGCGGAGGCAGGATCGTCGCGGTGGGCGGTCCGCCATCGCTGGCGCCCGGGTGGCTCGACGCGGCGCGCGTGTCCGCGACGGTTGCGGCGAAAGTGAAGGCCTTGTTCGCGCATCCGAACGTGCGCGTCGTCGCCGACGACGATGCCGTCGGCGCCGCGTTGACGGCCGTGCTCGCGCCGGACATGCGGCTGTCGGCGCAGGTGGCCGATGTGGGCTTCGTGCGCCGCAAGCTGGCCGACGCGGATCTGTACTTCATCGCCAACACGAGCAACCAGCCCGTGCATGCCGAGGCGAGCTTCGCGGCCCAGCGGAAGGCGGCCGCATGGCTTGATCCGGACAGCGGTCGCATGACGGCGGCCGCCTTGCCTGTGCGGCTCGACCTGGCACCGTACGAATCGCGCGTGCTGGTGCTGGCCGATGCGTTGCCCGCAGTGCCCGCGCCCGTCGCCGCGACGACGGAAGTCGCGGACCTGGGCCGTGGCTGGACACTGCGCTTCCCGGGCCAGGACAAGGCGCAGCGGCTCGACACGCTGCGTTCGTGGGCCGACGTCGACGCCACGCGGTATTTCTCGGGCGTCGCCACGTACGAGAAGGAGGTCGACTTGACGGCGGCCCAGTTGGCATTGGCCCGACTCGTGCTGGACTTCGGCCCCGGCACGCCGTTGGAGACGACGCCCAAGGTCCCGGCGGGCATGCGGGCGATGATCGACAGTCCCGTGCGCGAAGCGGCGCAAGTCTGGGTGAACGGCCGCCACGCTGGCGCGGTCTGGCATCCGCCGTATGCCGTCGACGTGACGGGGCTGCTGCAACCGGGCCGCAACCTCATCGAGGTCCGTGTGGGCAATTCGGCGCTGAATGTGCTGGCGGGCCGCGCGTTGCCGGACTATCGGCTGTTGTCCGCCCGCTACGGCCAGCGCTTCGTGCCGCAGGACTCGCAGCTGATCGCACCGCAGCCTTCCGGCCTGCTGGGCCCCGTGAAGCTCATGGGTGCGGGCATACGATGATCATTTCGCAGAACAGGACAGGATCTTGAAAACGACGTTACGACTTTCGCTGCTCGCGGCCGGCGCCGCGCTGGCGATTCCTGCGTTCGCGCAGACCGCCCCGGCGTATCCTTTGCCCACGCCCGCGATGCAGGCCGTCATCGACAAGGACGTGGCGCGCCATTTCGGCGACGCGCCCGTCGACGCGGGGCCGCTCGCGACGGACTTGTCGCCCGAGCTGACGCCCGCCGCCATCGACAAGGTATTGCGCAAGGTTGCCGACTGGCAGCTGGCGCGCGCGCAGCCTTACTTTTCGCGTATCTGGACGGAGAGCGTGATGTACACGGGCTTCATGGCTGCATCCGACGCGACCGGCGACTCCCGCTACCGCGACGCGATGCTCGCGATGGCGCGCCATTTCGATTTCCAGGAACGCGACCGCCTGCCGAATGCGGACGACCTGTCGATCGCGCAGACCTACCTCGACCTGTACTTCCAGGAGAAGAACCCTGGCATGCTGCGGCTGACGAAGGCCGAGATGGACGACCTGCAGCCGCTGGCGACGGTCAAGCCGAACGATGCGCGCATCCCGTGGTGGTGGTGCGACGCGCTGTTCATGGCGCCTCCCGTATGGGCGAAGATGTACCGCGCGACGGGCGAACGCAAATACCTCGACTACATGCACGTGAACTGGAAGCGCACGTACGACCAGCTGTACGACAAGGACGAGCACCTGTACGCGCGCGACGCGGGCTACAAGACGAAGCGCGAGCCGAACGGGAAGAAGGTGTTCTGGTCGCGCGGCGAAGGCTGGGTGATGGGTGGCCTCGCGCGTGTGCTGGATTACGTGCCGGCCGACGATCCGCAGCGCGGCTTCTACGTGACGCAGCTGCGCGAGATGGCAGACAGGCTCGCGTCGCTGCAGGGGCCGGACGGCCTATGGCATGCGGGCTTGCTGGACCCGGCGTCGTACCCGCTGCCGGAGATTTCCGGGTCCGCCTTGTTCGTGTACGGCTTGGCGTATGGCGTGAACCACGGCCTGCTGGACGGCGCGCGCTACCGTCCCGTGATCGCGAAGGCCTGGGCCGGCATCGTGAAGAACGTGTACGCGGATGGCCGCGTCGGCAATATCCAGCAGACGGGCGCGGAGCCGGCGTATTACCGGCCCACCTCGAGCTACGACTACGGCGTCGGCGGCGTCATGCTGGCCGCGGCGGAACTGAAGCGCATGGCACAGGGAGGCGCGCGATGAGCGAACAGTTCGAGACCCGCGCATTCGTCATGCGCCTGAAGCCCGGCAACGTGGCGGAGTACGAGCGTCGCCACGATGCCATCTGGCCCGAGCTGGCGGACTTGCTGCGCGCATCCGGCATCCACGATTACTCGATCTTCCTCGACGAGGACACGTTGCAGCTGTTCGCCGTGCTGAAGCTGCGGCCCGGGCACACGATCGGCGCACTGGCCGAGCACCCCGTCATGCGGCGCTGGTGGGATCACATGGCGCCGCTGATGGACGTGGCGCCGGACAACCGGCCCCGCGAGTGGGCGCTGCGCCGCGTGTTTCACCTGCCGTGAGCGGACGCCGGGTCCAGCAGGCCCCGCGCCTTCAGCCATTCCTCCGCACGCTTCGGCCAGTCGGACGAGGTGCCGAGGCCCGCGCGCATTCCCATGCCGTGCCCGCCGTGCTCGAACAGGTACATCTCCGCCGGCACCTTCGCCCGCGTGAGCGCCTGGTAGAACAGGATGCTGTTTTCGACGGGGACCGTGCCGTCTTCCTGCGTGTGGATCAGCAGGGTGGGTGGCGTGGCGGACGTCACCTGCGTTTCCACCGACATCAGGCGGATCGCCTCGGCGGTCGGATTGCTGCCCAACAGGGCCTTGCGCGAGCCCGCGTGCACGGCCGGGCCGTCCATCGTGATCACAGGGTACAGCAGCATGAGGAAGTCCGGCCGGGCGCTGACCTTGTCCAGCTCCGCACGGGTACGCCCGAGCGGATGGTCGAACAGCGTGCCGGCGCTGGCCGCGACGTGGCCGCCGGCCGAGCTGCCCATCACGCCGATGCGGTCGGGCCGGATGCGGTACGTGGCGGCGTTGGCGCGCACGAGGCGCACGGCGCGCAGCACGTCGCGCAGCGGCGCCGGGTGGCCGAATTCCTGCATGCGATACTTCAGCACGAACGTGGTGATGCCGAGGGTGCTCAGCCACGCCGCGTACTGCTCGCCTTCGCGCTGCATCGACAGCCGCACGTAGCCGCCACCCGGGCAGACGATGACGGCCGTGCCGTTCGGCCGGTCGACGGCGGGGCCGTACACGGTCAGCGTCGGTTCGCTGACGTTGGCCACGCGGCCGTCGTCGACGCGCTCCGGGCCCAGCCCGGGCTTCGCGTCCGGCACGCCCTCGGGCCACAGCGGGATCACGGCCGTGGGCGCGGCGAGGGCGAGACCGGCGGTACCGGCAAGCAAGGCGCCGGCGGCGAGTTTCATGTAATGTCTCCTGTATTCATTCGTACGATTCATCGTGAGGTCCTGACATGGTAAAGCTTGGGTGGTTGGGTGGCGCGCTGTTGTGCGCGGGTCTGTTCGGTTGCGCGGCGCCGCAGCCCCGCGCGGACGGGGGCCTCGGCGCGCTGGACATCGTCACGACGCCGGCCGCGGCGCTCGACACGGTCTGGCAACCGCGGCCCGACGGCGTCATCGCTGTCGCGGGCAAGCCGTCCGGTTTCATCGCGACGCGCGACGTCTACACGGACTACCGCCTGCACGTGGAATGGCGCTGGACCGGCAAGCCGGGCAACGGCGGCGTGCTGCTGCACGTGGCGTCGGGACCGAAGGACGGCGTGTGGCCCTACAGCGTCCAGGTGCAGACGAAGCATGGCAGCGTGGGCGACCTGCTGCCGATGGCCGGCGCCACGTTCCATGAACCCTTGACGACGGCGCCCGGCGCGTACCCGCCGATCAAGGCGCACATGGCGTCCGACAGCGAGCGGGCGCCCGGCGAATGGAACACGATGGACGTGCTCGTGCGCGGCGGCTGCATCGACGTGACGATCAATGGCGTCGCGCAGAACGCCGTCACGCTCGCGCAGCCCGCGACGGGGCGCATCGGCTTCCAGCTCGAAGGCACGCCGTACGAACTGCGCAACCTGCACGTCGAGCGTCTGTAGGCGTCCTTGCATCAGCGCGCGCCGCGCTTGAGCCACGCGTCCGGCACGGGCACGATGCAGATGTTCAGGGTGCGGCCGTCCGCGGACAGCATCGCGGACTGGATCTCGATGCGCGTGCCGTCCGGACTGAACGTCGGGTGCGGGTGGTCGGCGGCCGTCGTCTTGTGGCCAGTCGTCAGCAGGATCATCTCGTGGCTGGCGCGGTCGATCAGGTACAGACTGCGGCTGAAATCGTCGCCGACGGCGAAGCGGCCGTCGCTCGAGCCGTGCACGTGCCAGAACCCGCTGCCGGACGGCGTCTGCCCGACGATCTGCATCTGGCGCGTGCGCAGGTTGACGATCGCGAGGCCGCTCGGTTTTTCGCGCGTCCCTGTGGCGCCCCAGCCGTCGTCCTGGCCCGGGTTCGCACCGCCCACGTCCGTCGCGGGCGCGTCGACGGCGGCTGCCGCGCCGGGGATCGGGCGGTGGCCCATGATGGCGAGCGCCACTTCGTCCTTGCCGATCACGGCTTCGTGCGTCACCCATTCGTACGGCGCTTCCGGGTAGAGGGGGCGCAGGCCGCTGCCGTCCGCGTGCACGGTCCACGTGCGCTGCGGCGACTTGCCGCCCGTCTCCCAGCAGAACACGATCTCGCCCGGGTTCCACAGGTTCGCCTGGATGTGGCCGACCTGGAACGGCACCGATACGACGTGGCGCACCTCGCCCGTGCGTACGTTCACGCGCGCGATGCCCGCGGGGCCTGCGCCCATGTGGCGCGGACCGAACGCGGGTTCCAGCGTCGTGCCCGGCGCCAGGTGGCGCGCCGCCTCGTGCGGGCCCACGCGCACGTACAGCCATTCCTCGTCGGCGTCGAGTGCCGTGTCGCCGAAGGCTTCCAGCGCCGCCGGCAACGTGGCGGCCACGCGCTGGTAGCGGGCCGCGTCCTCCATGTGGCCGGCCGCGCTGTCGGCGAGCACGCGCGCGAGGTCCACCTCGACGACCTGCTTGTCATCGCCGGCGCGGCGCAGGAAATACAGCTTCATCGACTTGCGCGCCACGTTCAGCATGCCTTCGTAGCCGCCTTCCGTGACCTGCACGATGGCACCCGTCGCTTCGTTGACGGCCATCGCCTCGTTGCCGGCCAGGTGGGAGCGGAAGATCAGCCACTGGCCGTCCGCCGTCCACTGCGGGTGCGTCTGGTAGATCTTCGAATCGCCGTGCGGCCGGCTCGTGAGGAAGGTCAGATGGGTGCCCGTGACGGGGTCGACGACTTCGCGGCGTTCGGACGGGAAGCGCTGGCCGATTGCGGCGGCAGCGTCGGTGGCGGCGCCGAGCAGGGCGCAGAGTGTCAATATGGCGATGGGGCGCATGCCCGTCTCCTCGTGGTCAGCATCCGCTCATTGTTGCAGCGGCGGGCGCGCGTATCCGCTCATGTTCCTGATTCTTTCGTGCCGCCTGTTTTGGCCGTGCACGCCCCTCGCATAGAATGGACCGCAGAACAGAACAACGAGACAGGAACACCGCCATGCTGCTGCCCCACGTGCTGCGCGCCGTCGCCGCGCTGATCCTCCTGGCGATCGCCGGCGCCCACGCGCAATCCTTGCCCGCCGCCGTCAATACGGACCCTGCGCGCGCGCAGGTGACGTTGCCGGTGCCCGCGAACCCGGCGCTGCCGTCGCTGATCCTGATCGGCGACTCCACCGTACGCAACGGCCGCGACGATGGCCAGGGCAAGGGCGCGGTGGGTCAGTGGGGATGGGGCAACCCGATCGCCGCCTGGTTCGATCCGACCAAGGTCAATGTCGTCAACCGCGCCGTGGGCGGCCTGTCGAGCCGCACGTACATCACGAGCGGGCACTGGGAGCGCACGCTGGCCCTCGTCAAGCGGGGCGACATCGTCGTCATGCAGTTCGGCCACAACGATGCGAGCGCCGTGAACGATGCGAGCCGCGCGCGCGGCACGTTGCGCCGCACGGGCGACGAGACCGAGGAAATCGACAACCTGCTCACGCACCAGCACGAGGTGGTGCACACGTACGGCTGGTACCTGCGCAAATACGTCGCCGACATCCGCGCGAAAGGCGCCACTCCGGTGATCTGCTCACCGATCCCGCACAAGCAGTGGGATGCGCAAGGCCGTACGAAGCGGGACCGGGACACGTATGCGGGCTGGGCGGCCGCCGTCGCGCGCGAGCAGGGCGTCGGCTTCATCGATTTGAACGACGAGGTCGCGCGCCGCTACGACGCGCTGGGCCACGACGCCGTCGTGCAGCTGTTCCCGCAAACGATGCCCGACGAGCACACGCATACCAACTGGGCCGGCGCCGTTCTGAATGCGCAGGTCGTGGCGGGTGGTTTGAAGGCGCTGGGCGACCCGCGCGTCGCCGCGTGGCTGAAGCCGCAGCCGCCGGTGAATCCGCTGCCGCCCGCGCGCGAGGACGACCGGCCCGTCGTCGATGCGGCGACCGTACGCGACGAGGCGCCGCGCGATCCCGCGCTGCCCACGCTGTTCCTCGTCGGCGATTCGACCGTGAAGAGCGGCGGCGTGCACGGCGCCATCGGCTGGGGCGAACGCATCGCACCGTGGTTCGATCCGCGCAGGATCAACGTCGTCAATGCGGCCATCGGCGGCCGCAGCAGCCGCACCTATTTCACGGAAGGCCGCTGGGACAAAGTGCGCGACCAGCTCAAGAAGGGCGACATCGTGCTCGTCCAGTTCGGCCACAACGACGGCGGCCGCATCGGCGACCCGGCGATGAAGAACCGCGCATCGGCGCCCGGCACCGGCGCGGAGACCGTCGAGGACACGCGCCCGGACGGCAGCAAGGAAGCTGTGCACACGTTCGGCTGGTACATGGCGCGCTACGTGGCGGATGCGAAGGCGAAGGGCGCGACGGTGATCCTCGCGGCGCCCGTGCCGCATCGCGACCGCTGGCAGGACGGGCGCGATTTCGCGACGTTCGCCGACTGGGACCGCCAGGTGGCCGACGCGAACGGCGCGCTGTTCATGGACCTGACCTTGCTCGTGGCGGACGGCTACAAGCGGATCGGCGCGGACCGCGTGAACACCTTCTTCGCCGACGCGCGCACGCACACGAACGAGGCCGGGGCCGCCTTTACCGCGGAGCGCGTCGTCGCCGGCCTGAAGGCGCTGCCGGGCAATCCGCTGGGGCCTTATTTCGCCGACAAGACGGTGGCCGGCCGATGAGGATCGCGCTCGCCGCGCTGGTGCTGGCATCCGGCGCGGCAGGCGCTGCGGAACCCGCCGCGTGCACGCATTGGGGCCGGCCGGGCGCCGTGCTGTTCGCGGACGATTTCAGCGCGCCGTCCAACGCGTACGTGGCCGAGTATGCGCGCAAGCCCGGCAACGTGGTGGACGTCCGCGACGGCCGCCTGCTGATCGACGTGGACAGCGGCGCCACCGTGTGGCTGGACCGGCCGCTGTCCGGCAACGTGTTGATCCGCTTTACGCGCAGGGTCGTCGTCGAGGGCGGCCCGCACGACCGGCTGTCCGACCTGAACGTGTTCTGGATGGCGCGCGACCCGAAGCGGGACAGCCTGTTCACGCGCAGCGGCAAGTTCGAGGACTACGACGACCTCGCCATGTACTACGTGGGCATCGGCGGCAACCGCAACACGACGACGCGGCTGCGCCGCTACGGCGACGGCCTGCGCGAACTCGTGGGCGAGTATACGGACACTGCCTACCTGCTGGCGCCGAACCGCGACTACCGCATCGAGATCGCCGTGTTCGACGGCTGCACGCGCGTGCGCGTGGACGGCGCCGACTGGTTCACCTACCGCGACCCGCATCCGCTCACGAGCGGCTACCTGGGCTTGCGCACGACGTGGTCGCGCCAGACGGTGGACGACCTGACGATACAACGACTCGAATGACAGGAGACAGTGTGAAGACTCGAACGATGGCGCGCGGTGCGCTGGCGCTGGCCGCGGCGTGTGCCTTGCCCGTATCCGCCCAGCAGGCGCCGGCGCCGCAGGAGCGGGGCCCCGTCGCGGCGGACGCGCTGCTGCACGCGCAGGCCGTGCACTACCCCACGCCGTACGGCGCGATGGATGCGGCGCAGGTCAAGGCCGTGCTGGACCGCGTATTCGGCTACCTCGACAAGGTCACGCCCGCGGAGGTGATCGACCAGCGCACGGGCGCCACTATCGCGGACCTGTCCAAGCCCGATCCGAACGCCGTGCTGAAGCCCGGCGACTTCCGCCTGACGAGCTACGAATGGGGCGTGACGTACACGGGCATGCTGGCCGCGGGCGCCGCGACGGGCGACCGTCGCTACACGGACTATGCGATCCAGCGCCACCAGTTGCTGGCCCGGCTGACGAAGACTTATCTGCCCCTCGTCCAGGCCGACCGCGAACATGCGGCCGCACCCATCAAGAGCTTCCTGAATCCGCACGCGCTGGACGATGCCGGTGCGCTGTGCCACAGCTTCCTGAAGGCGAAGCTGGCTGGGGCGCCCGTCGACTACGGCCAGATGATTCCGGTCTGCGCCGACTTCGTCACGAAGAAGGAATACCGGCTGAAGGACGGCACGCTGGCGCGCGGCGGCCCGGACGGCCATGGCGGCGCGAAGATGCGCCCGCTGCCGGACACGCTGTGGCTGGACGACGTGTTCATGGGCGTGCCCACGATCGCTTACCTGGGCAAGGCGACGGGCGATGCGCGTTACTACGACGACGCGGCGCGCCAGGTGCTGCAGTTCTCGAAGCGCATGTTCAACCGTAGCCTCGGCATTTACATGCACGGCTATGTGGAAGGCTTGCGCGACCATCCGGAGCTGCACTGGGCGCGTGCAAACGGCTGGGCCGTGATGGCAATGGTCGAAGTGCTCGAGGTGCTGCCGAAGGACCACAAGGATTACCAGGCCGTCCTCGACCAGCTGCGCGCGCACGTCAAGGGGCTCGCCAGCTACCAGACGAAGGACGGCTTCTGGCACCAGCTGATCGACCGCCCCGACACGTACGAGGAAACGTCGGCCACGGCGATCTACGCGTACGCCATCGCACGGGCCGTCAACCGCGGCTACGTGGATGCGCAGGCGTATGGTCCGATGGCGAACCTTGCATGGAATGCCGTCGCGAGCAAGGTCGGGCCGGATGGCCGGATCGACGGCATTTGCGTGGGTACGGGCATGGCGTTCGACCCCGCGTTCTACGCGTACCGGCCGACGAGCGTGAAGGCGGCGCACGGCTATGGTCCCACGTTGCTGGCCGGCGCGGAGATCATCGCGATGAACCGCAAGTTCGGGTTCGGCCTGAACGACAGCGCGCTGATGTTCCAGGGCGTGCGCAACTAAGGCGCTCGGACCTTCACACGACGATCACCAGGTCCTCGCGGAACGCGGCCTGCTCGCCCTTGTTCGCATAGCCGAGCGGGTTCGCGACGACGCGGCAGCGCCAGCCGGTGCCTTCGACGACGTAATCGTTCGCGCAATGCAGGTGCCCGTGCATCCACACGTCGGCGAACGGCAGCAGGTCGTCCAGCGCGTTGCAGAAGCCGGCCGTGCCGGGCGTGATGCCGTAGCGCGGATCGGCGCTGCGCAACGTCGGGGCGTAGTGCGTGACGGCGATCGTGGTGCCGTCGAACGGTGTGGCCAGCGCGTCGCGCAGCCACGCCTGGCAGGCGAACGACAATTCGCGCTGGCCCTCGGCCAGCAGCGGTTCGCCGTCGACGAGCGTCGTGTTCCCGCTCAGGTAGTAGTTCGCGGCGCGGAACGCCTTGTCGCGCTGCTTCAGCTGGCGCGTGATGTCCGTTTCGCCGGACGCGAGCGCGTCGAAATCGGCCCACAGCGTGGTGCCGATGAAGCGGACGTTGCCCAGCGTGACGATCTCGCCGTCGAGCCAAGTGATGCCAAATGTGGCGCACGTTTCTCGTAGGCGGGTCTGCGTCTCGGCGAAATCGAGGCCGTCGAATTCGTGGTTGCCCGGCACGTACAGCACGCGCGCGCCGGCACCCGTGGTGGCGGGTGCGAAGCGCGCGAGGCCGAAGTCGTCGGACGTCAGGCGCGACCGGGCCTGGTACGAGCCGATGTCGCCGGCGAGGACGACGACGTCCGTGTCGGGGAAGATGGTCGGCTGGAACCCGGGGTCGCGTTCGAGGTGGAGGTCGGAGAAGAGCTGGATGCGCATCGCCGGAGTATACCGCCTTCCGGGGTCACTCCGCCGCGCGCATCCGGGTGCGGCGCCCGGCTTACTTGCCGGCCGCGTTCTGCATCTTCTCGCCGGTGCGCTCCAGGCCGCGGCCCGTGGCGGCCGTCGCATCCTTCGCGCCTTCCTTCACGTTCTGCGCGGCTTCGTGCGACTCCTGGCGGACTTCGGCGCCGGCCTTCTGCATCTGGTCGCCGGCACGGTCGGCCGCGGCCTTGACGTTGGCGTTGGCCTGCTCGGCCGCTTCCTTCGCGTTCTGGCCGGCCTGCTGGGCGGCCGCATTGGCGTTGGCAGCGGCTTCCTTCGACTCGGCGGCGGCCTTGGCGCCCGTGTCGTCGATGGCCTTGCCGGCGGACTGGGCCGGGCCCATGCCGTCCTTGTCCTGGGCTTTATGGCAGCCCGTCACGAGAACGGCGACGGCCAGCATGATGCTCGAAATGGTGGTGGCTTTCATGGTTTCTCCTGTAGGAAGTTGTCACTTAGATTACACAATTCCATCGAGACGCGGCGTACGATACGGCTGGGCTCGTTCGCCGCTTGCCGTGCCGCCCGTGCGGTGGCACGATGCCGGCTCCACATGACAAAGGAGACCAGCATGAGCGGCACGATCACATTGAAGGAAACGGCGACCGACTTCCTGCGGTTGACGGCGCACGGACAAGTCGACGAAGCATTTGCGCGTTACGCGGCGCCGGGGTTTCGCCACCACAACCCACATTTCGCGGCGGACATGGCAACGTTGCAGGCGGCAATGAAGGAGAACGCGGGACGGTTCCCGCAGATGGTGTTCGAGGTGCAGCGCGCGATTGCGGAGGGCCCGCTGGTGGCCGTGCATTCGCGCGCCGTGCTGGAGGAGGGCGGAACGGAACTGGCGGTCGTCCACATCCTGCGCTTCGAGGGCGACCGCATCGCCGAGATGTGGGACATCGCCCAGCCGGCACCCGTCCCGATGGCGAATGGCGACGGGATGTTCTGACGGATCAGATGGCCCAGCCGCCTGCGTAGAACACGGCCAGTGCCAGCGCGATGCTGACGGTGCCCACGTTCAGCTTGCGCCATTCGCCCGCCAGCACGCGGCCGACGACCAGGGTGCAGAAGCCCAGCATGATCCCGGTGACGATGTTGCAGGTCAGGAGGATGAACACGGCGCACACGAGGCCCGCGAGGGCGTCGAGCTTGTCGTCCATGTTCATGTGCGCGACGCTGCTCAGCATCAGCAGGCCCACGTACATCAGCGCCGGTGCGGTGGCGTACGACGGCACGAGGCCGGCCAGCGGCGAGAAGAAGATCAGGCCGAGGAAGCCGAGGCCCACGACGACGGCCGTGAGGCCCGTGCGGGCGCCGGCCGCGGTGCCCACGCCGGACTCGATGTAGGCCGCCGCGGGCGCGCCGCCGACGAGGCTCGCAAAAATCGAGCTCAGGGAATCGGCCGTCAGCGCACGCCCACCGTTGTGGATGTAGCCGCGCGCATCGACCTGGCCCGCCTGGCCCGCGACGGCGCGGATGGTGCCCGTTGCGTCGAACACGGCCGTCATCACGAGCGCGAGGACGCTGGGCAGCACCGCCATGCTCAGCGCGCCCTTGACGTCCATCGCGCCGATCAGCGACGGGTGGCCCGGTGCGCTCAGCTGCGGCCACGAGAAGATGCCCTTGAAGTGCACGTTCGGATCGAACGCGAGGCCCAGTGCGGACAAGGCGATCACGACGAGCAGGATGCCGCCCGGGACCTTGCGCTGTTCGAGACCGAAGATCGCGGCGAGGCCCAGGATGCTCATCACGACGGGGAACGCCGTGATATGGCCCAGCGCGACGGGCAGGCCCGCGCCCGCGTTCTTGACGACGAGGCCGACCTCGCTCGACGCGATCATCAACAGGAACAGGCCGATGCCCACGCCCGTGCCGTGCGCGACGCCGGCCGGCAGGTTCTGCAGGATCCACGAGCGCACGCCCGTCACGGAAATCGCCGTGAACAGGAGGCCCATCAGGAACACGGCGCCCAGCGCGATGGCGGGCGTGAGTCCCTTGCCCAGCACGAGGCCGAACGCCGTGAATGCCGTGAGCGAGATGGCGCAGCCGACGGCGATCGGCAGCCGGGCCCACAGGCCCATCACCAGCGAGCCGAATGCGGCGGTCAGGCACACGGCGACGAAGACGGCGCTGACGTCGAAGCCGGCCTGGCCCAGCATGCCCGGTACGACGAAGACGGAATACACCATCGCGAGGAACGTCGTGATGCCGGCAATGACTTCGCGCCGCTGCGTGCTGCCGCGCGCCGTGATCTGGAAGTAGTGGTCGATTTTGCTGATGGTGCCGATGGAACCGGATGGGGACGTGAAAGTCTCCACGCGCTCCGCGCGCTGGAGTTGAGGCTGGGACATAGCGGCTGCTCCTCTGTGTTATTGACCCGCCGATCGCGCCGCGAGGGCGTGCCGACGGGGTGTCTCGTCGTTATGAGTGATGAAGCTTAGGCCTGAAGCTCACCGGCGACATATCGGAGCAGCGCATAGGGACTATACGAAAAGTGGTATTGCGTTTATGGATAGTGTCGTTTTGGCATGACGTCAGGCGAGGCGCACCGAGAGCTCGACGTCCCCGCCGAACGGCAGCGAGACGTAGCCGGACAACGGGTCGCGCACGCGCGCGAGGTAGTCCGGGCTGTGGTCCGCGTTGTCCGCGATGACGATGCCGCCGGCGCGCAGCCGTGGTTCCAGCAGCGCGAGCACGTCCGGGTACAGCGCCTTCGCGCCATCGAGCAGCACGAGGTCGATCGTGGCCGGCAGGTCGGCGGCGAGCGTCTGCAGCGCGTCGCCCGTGCGGATTTCGACGAGGTCCGCGAGGCCGGCCGCTTCCAGGTTCGCGCGCGCCCGCTCGACCTTCGCCACTTCGAATTCTGTCGTCACGAGCAGGCCGCCGCCGTTGTCGCGCAGCGCGGCCGCCAGGTGCAGGGTGGAGATGCCGAACGACGTGCCAAATTCGACGATCGTGCGGGCGCGGCCCGTGCGAGCCAGCATATACAGCAGGGTGCCGGTCGCGCGTGAGACCGGGAGCGCCGCGTCCTTCAGGCGCCCGTACAGGTCGCGGTAGCCCGTCCGGCTGCGCAGCAGGCGTTCGAGTTCCGGTGGCGCGACGTCGCCGAATGCGGCGAGCGGCGATTGCGCATCCGCCTCGGCGAACAGTGCCGCCAGCAGCGGGGCGACGGGTGGGGTCGTGAGCGAGTTCGTAGTATGCATGGGGTCTCCTTGCGGGTTGGGCGTGTTGTGCGCCGTGAGTGGTGCGGTTATTATGCGAATAATCCTTCATGTTTTCTATTCGCATTCCCGGACCCCCGCATGACAGACCGCCGCCGCCCCCAGATTGCCTCGCGCAAGCAGCCGAAACAGGCCCGCTCGAACGACCTCGTCGCCGCGGTGCTGGAGGCGGCCCTTCAGGTTTTGGCGACGGAAGGCGCGGCCAGGTTCACGACGTCGCGCGTGGCGGAAAAGGCGGGGGTGAGCGTCGGCTCGCTGTACCAGTACTTCCCGAACAAGGCGGCGATCCTGTTCCGCCTGCAGGCCGACGAATGGCGCCGCACGACGGCGCTGCTGCGCTCCATCCTCGAAGACGCGACGCAGCCGGCGCCCGCGCGCCTGCGGGCGCTCGTGCACGCGTTCGTGCGGTCGGAATGCGAGGAGGCGGCGATGCGCGTGGCCTTGAGCGACGCGGCGCCGTTGTACCGCGACGCGCCGGAGGCCCACGAGGTCCGCGCGTCCGGCGCGGACGCCGTGCACGCGTTCATGCGCGAGGCGCTGCCGGCGGCGCCGGGTGCGACGCGCGCGCTCGCGGCCGATCTGCTGATGGACACGTTGTCCGCCGTCGGCAAGCGCTTCTCGGAGCGGCCGCGCACGGGCGATGAGATCGCCACGTATGCCGACGCGCTGGCCGACATGCTGTGCGCGTGGATGGACACGCTGGCGGCCCGCTGACGGGGCCGCGCGCGATCAGCGCCCGAGGATGCGCGCGAGGTAGGCGTCGTGCGGGGCCAGCGGGGCGACGGCTTCGGCGAGCTGGCGCGCGCGCGTCTGCACCCAGTCGAGCGACGTGGCGAGCGGCAGGTCGGACAGGCGCGGGTCCGCGCGCTCGGGCCAGCAATCCATGCCCGCATAGATCGCGAGCCAGCTGTGGCCGTCGAAGCCTTCCTCGTCGAACTGGTGCAGCACGCCCGTCTGGCGCCAAGCGTGCAGCTTGTACGCCAGCGTCTCCGGGAGCTCGACGCGGGACATCGCTTGCCAGAACGGCGTGTCGCGCCGCGCCGTCAGGCAGTAGTGCAGCAGGATGAAGTCGCGGATGCGTTCGAACTGGCGCGTGAGCCCGCGGTTGTATGCCTCGATGTCTTCCGGCGCCACGCGGGTGCGCGGCACCAGCAGCGGCATCAGGTGGCCCAGGCCTGCCTGGATGAGGTAGATGCTCGTCGATTCGAGCGGCTCGAGGAAGCCCGTCGCGAGGCCGATGCCGACGACGTTGTGCACCCAGAAGCGTTCGCGCCGGCCCGTCGTGAAGCGCAGCAGCCGGGGTTCCGCGAGCGCCTCGCCGTCCAGCTGTTGCAGCAGCTGTTCGCGTGCCTTGTCCTCGTCGATGAAACGCGAGGAAAACACGTGGCCGTTGCCGGTGCGGTCCTGCAGCGGGATGCGCCATGCCCAGCCCGATTCGAGCGCTGTCGCGCGCGTGTACGGGGTCAGCGCCTTGCCGACGCGGGCGCTGGGGACGGCCCATGCGCGGTCGACGGGGAGCCAGCGGCTGTAGTCGAGGAACGGTTCCTCGAGCGTGCGGCCCAGCAGCAGCGACACGAAGCCGGAGCAGTCGATGAACAGATCGCCCGCGACGACGCGGCCGTCGTCGAGCCGCAGCGACGCGACGCCGCCATCGGGCCGGCGCGTCACGTCGACGACCTTGCCCTCGGTGCGGCGCACGCCCCGCTTGATGGCGATGTCGCGCAGGAAGCGGGCGTACAGGTTGGCGTCGAAGTGGTACGCGTAATTGAAGCTGGCCGCGCCCTGGCCCGGCGCGCAGAAGCGGTCCTGCATCGCCATCACCGTCGGCAGGCATTGCTCGCCAAACTTTGGCAGGCCCGCGTTGACGTGGCGGCGGTACTGGCCCCACAGCGCGTGGGGGCCGTCCAGTTCACCGAAGTCGCCGAACGTGTGATAGTAGTCCTCGCCGCGCACGCGCCAGTCGCAGAAGCGGATGCCCAGCTTGTACGTGCCCTGCGTGGCGCGCAGGAAGTCGGCCTCCTGGATGCCGACGATGTTGTGGTAATTGCGGATCGAGGGGAAGGTCGCCTCGCCGACGCCGACCGTGCCGATGTCTTCCGATTCCACCAGCTCCACTTGGGTGCCCTGCAGGCCCGTGGCCAGGGCGACCGCCGTCATCCAGCCGGCCGTGCCGCCGCCGAGGACCACGATGCGTTCGTAACTCATGCTGTCTCCGTTCAGTATTCTTGGCGGGCGCGTACGATCCCGCCGCTCTTCGTATGCATTCGATTGTACCGCTGTCTTTACGAGGCGCAAGAAACTTTTAGCGTCGGACACCGGGTTTTGCAACGTCGTCGTGAAAACGGTTTCTTTGCTGGGGTATCATAAGTCTGTTTGCGCTAACAAGATCAACCCGAGGAGACATCCATGCAGACGAACATTCTGGCGGCCGCCGCCCGCGCCGCGGTGCTGGCCGCCGCGCTCGGCGCCGGCGTGACCGCCCACGCGGCCACCTATCCGTTCCAGGACCCGGCCCTGCCGCCGCAGCAGCGCATCGCCAACATCCTGTCGTTGATGACGCCGGACGAAAAGATCGCCGCGCTGTCGCCGGATTCCGGTGTCCCGCGCCTCGGCATCCCCAGCTTCGGTGCGACGGAAGGCATCCACGGCCTCGTGCAGCGGGGCGAGAGCACGCGCCAGCGCGAGCGCATCACGACGACGCAATTCCCGCAACCGCCCGGCATGGGCGCCACGTGGGACCCGGACCTCGTGCGCCATGCGGGCGCCGTGCAGTCGACGGAAGCGCGCTACATCACGCAAAGCACGAAATACAAGCACCCGATGCTGATGCAATGGGGCCCGCAGTCCGACCTCGCGCGCGACCCGCGCTGGGGCCGCAGCGAAGAGGTGTATGGCGAAGACCCGTTCCTCGTGGGGACGATGGCGACGGCGTACACGCGCGGCATCCAGGGCGACGATCCGAAGTTCTGGCGCGGCGCTGCGCTGTTGAAGCACTTCCTCGCCAACAGCAACGAGGATGGGCGCGGCAATTCCTCGTCGAATTTCGACGACCGGCTGTTCCACGAATACTATGCGGCCCCGTTCCGCATGGCGTTCCAGGACGGCGGTGCGCGCGCGCTGATGGCCGCGTACAACGCCTGGAACGGCACGCCGATGGACGTGCACCCCGTGCTGCGCAGCCTCGTCATCAAGGAGTGGGGCGCTGACGTGATCTCGAGCGACGGCGGCGCGATTTCCACCCTCGTGAAACTGTATAAACGGTATCCGGACCAGAAGGCGGCCGCGGTCGCCGCATTGAAGGCCGGCGTCAACCAATACCTCGACAAGTACCAGGACGAGCTGCGCGCCGCGCTGAAGGACGGCACGATCACGGTCGCCGACCTCGACGACGCGCTCGCGCGCAAGTTCCGCACGACGATCAAACTGGGCCTCATCGATCCGCCGGCCGGCAACCCGTACGCCGCCATCAAGGACGGCCCGGCCCCGTGGGACGGTGCCGCGCACAAGGCCGTGTCGCTGCGCATGGCGCTGGAATCGATCGTGCTGATGAAGAACGACGGCCACGCGCTGCCGCTCGCGAAGGACCACATCAAGCGCATCGCCGTGATCGGCCCGCACGCGGACAGCGTCCACTGGGACTGGTATGGCGGCATTGCGCCCTACACGGTGACGGCGCTGCTAGGCATCAGGGCGGCCGCGGGCCCCGGCGTGACGGTGACGTACGCGCCTGACGACAAGGACGGCGCGGCCGTGAAGGCGGCGCGCGACGCCGACGTGGCGATCGTCGTCGTCGGCAACGACCCCACGTGCGGCCCGAACATGGCCCAGGAGTGGACGGACGCGGGCACGAAGCGCTGCGCGGACCCGGGCGACGGCCGCGAAGGCCGCGACCGCGAATCGCTGGCGCTGGCGCAGGAAGGCCTCGTCAAGCAGGTGCTCGCGGCGAATCCGCGGACGGTGATGGTGCTCGTGTCGAGCTTCCCGTTCACGATCAACTGGGCCAAGGCGCATGTGCCCGCGATCGTGCAGATGGCGCATGCATCGCAGGACCAGGGAGCGGCGCTCGCGCAGGTGCTGTTCGGCGACTACAACCCCGGCGGCAAGCTCGTGGCGACGTGGCCCGCTGCCGAGTCCCAGCTGCCGCCGATGATGGATTACGACATCCGCCACGGCCGCACGTACATGTACTTCAAGGGGGACCCGCTATTCCCGTTCGGGCACGGCCTGTCCTACACCACGTTCAAGTACGCGAAGCTGCGCACGAGCGCGCCGGCGCTGGCGGCGGACGGCACGGTCGGCGTCGACGTCGACGTCACGAACACGGGCAAGGTGGCGGGCGACAGCGTCGTCGAATTGTACGCCGCGTGGCCGAAGTCGCGGGTCGAGCGGCCGCGCCAGGCGCTCGTCGGTTTCCAGCGGGTGAATGTGAAGCCGGGCGAGACGCGCACCGTGCGCATCCCGCTCGCGGCGCAGCGCCTCGCGTACTGGAACGAGAAGGCAGGCCGGTTCGACGTGGAAGCGGTGCCCGTCAAGTTGATGGTGGGTGAATCGTCCGCCGACATCAAGCTGACGGCGACGCTGCCCGTGCGTCCGCGCTGACGGCGCCGGGGGCCTGGGCCAGCATGCGGCCCAGGCGCCAGCCCAGGCACAACAGGGTCAGCGTGGGCGGCAGGCCCCACGGTTCCGGAATGACGGAGGCGTCGCACACGTACAGGCCGCGCGTGGCCGTCTGCAGGTCGGCGTCGACCGTGTGGCCGATACGTGCCGTGCCGCCGGGATGCGCGGCGAAGTGGTGGCTCGCGAACACGTGACGGGCGCCCGCGTGCGCGAGGATGTCCCGCGCGATCCCGATGCCCTCGTCGAAGCGGCCGCGGTCGCGCGGATGCAGCACCTTGTCGACCCAGCGCGGACCGACGTCACCGCCAATCTCGTCGCGGATCTTGACCATGATCGTCAACGTGCGCGCATGCGCGAACAGCCGGTCGACGCGGCCCGCCTGCGCGGCGAACGCCTGGTACATCGGGCGCGGCAACGTGAGGTCGGCGAGGCTGATGCCCGCGTCGGGGAACATCGCGCCGGCCGCCATCGGCACTTCGGCGCCGCCGCCCTCGACGCCGTCGACGGTGCCCATCACGGCGACGACCGGATCGCTGAAGAACGGCACGGGACCCGCCAGCAGGTTCGGCGCGCGCAGGATGCGCGGGCTGCCGATGCCGCCGGCCGCCAGCACGACGCGCCCCGCCCGGAACGTTTCGGAACGCCCGTCCACGACGGCTTCCACGCCGACGGCGCGTCCGTCGTCCACGATCACACGCGTCACGCGCGCGCCCGTGCGCAGCTGCGCGCCATGCGCGCGGGCGTCGTCGACGAGCTCGCGGGCCGACCACTTGGCGCCGAACGGGCAGCCGTAGACGCAGCGCCAGCATCCCGTGCGGCACGCGGCGGGACGGATCATCTTGTCCAGCTTGCGCCAGGGGAGGCCGGCCGCCTGCGCGGCGTCCATGATGCGCGCGGCCATCGGGCCGACGAGGCCATCCGGCAGCGGCGCCATCGGCAGTTCCGCGCGCCAGGCGGCGAGGGCGGGTGCGAGGTCGATGCCGTGCGCGGCGAACATGGCGGCCAGTGGCGGCGCGGCGGTGGCGAAGTTGATCGTCGACGTGCCGCCCGTCGTCAGCGCCCGCACGAGCAGGGACAGGTCGCGGTGCAGGAACGCGCCCTTGCCGGGCACGGCGGCCATGCCGGCCATCTGCGTCAGCGTGCCCGTGAGCGGCGCGTCGCCGCCCGCTTCGAGCATCAGCACGCGCGCACCGGCCCGCGCGAGCTCGCGCGCGACGCTGGCGCCGCCGGGGCCGGTGCCGGCCACGATGGTGTCGAAGGAGGAGGGCGGCGTGGACATGCGGCATTCTACCGCGCGCGCCGCCGCCCGGGCCGCGCCGGCGGAATCGCTCAGTGCGTCATGCGATCCCACCCGGACCGCACGGCCGCCTTCATCCGTTCCCACGTCGACGCGCCGGCGCTGCCATAGCGCGCATCCCAGCCGCTGCGCAGGCTGGATTCGACGTCGTCCCAGTTACGGCCCTGGTAACGGGCGTCGCGGCGCATGTCGTAGCCGTAGCGGTAGGCCGGCGCATAGTCGTCGTACGTGCCGCCCAGGCTCGCGTAGTTCTGCTGCCAGTCGTTGCGGTAGTACGTATCGTCGTCGCGGGCCGCGCCCTGCAGCGGCTGCACGTCGACTTCCGTGCGGCGTACGGTATCGCTGATCTTCTGCTCGCGCTGGCTGACTTCCTTGCCGACGACGACTTCCTCCACGACGCGGGCCGACTTCTGCACGACGGCTTCCTCGGCCGATTCGCGCAGCTCGATCGTCTTGTCCTTGAACGCGGCGGCATCGGCCGGGTCGATAGGCCGGTCGACGGGGCGGCGCTCCACGCTCACGTGTTCCTCGCGCAGCGCCACCGTTTCGTTTACGGGCGTCTCGACGACGCGCGAGAACACGCGCACGCCGCCCCGCTCGACGAGGCGCTTGCCCACGTGGACTTCTTCCTGCACGACGGGGATCGCGGCTTTTCCGGTCTGCATGGCGGTGGCTTCGCGCTGCTGCGAGTCGGTGCGCAGGTCGGCGGATTCGGCGCGGCTGCCGGCCAGGTTGCCCGCTTGCGAGCCCGATTGCAGCGACGCGGACGGGGCGCCCTGGTAGGCGCTGGCACCCAGCGTGGCGGCGTTACCCGCCAGGTCGTGGCGCTCGTCGATGTCGATGGGGCCGAAGCGCTCGATGACGTCGGCGGCGCGTTCCACGTCCGGCTCCGACATCGTGGTGAGCGTCAGCACGTGCTGACCGGACGTGACGGCGTTCGAGTAGCGGATCGCGTGCTGGTCGTGGTCGGTGCCGAACAGGCTCTCGAAGAAATTCTTGATCGATGCGCCCACGCCTTCCTCTTGGGTGGTTGTGGTGGTGGTGCCCGCCGCCGTCGTGGCTGACGAGCCGGCGGCCAGGTCGGCGCTGGAGACGCTGACGTTATCGCGGGTGAAGCCCGATGCCAGCAGTTCGTCCATCGCGCCCTGGGCATCGTTGCGGTTGTCGAAAACCGCCACTAGGGTATGTTGCATGATGCGTCCTCCGTAGATTCATGTGGATGGTGTGTCGCCGTGCTCGTCGAAACGCTCCACGCTGACCTGTTCGGAGCGGAGCACGACGGTGTCGACGTGGCGCTCTTCGCGGCGGGTGCGGGTGATGTGGAGCTCTTCCTTGATGCGCAGGCGCCGTTCGACGACCAGCACTTCCTCGAGGATCGGGACGACGAGCGTGTCCCCTTCGTAGCGCGTCGCGGGCGCCTGGTCGAGCGGGACGATGCGGTCCACGGGGACGTGGCTGACCTGCACATCGTCGCGCGCCAGGCTCTCGTCGATCTGGCAGGGGTGCTCGGCGACGGTCTTATGGATGCGCACGCCGCGCCCCGTGTCGACGATCCGCTTCTCGACCCACGCTTCCTCCCGCACGACGGGAACCCTGAGGAGTTCCTGCTTGTCTTGTTCGGGTTTCGCTGGGTCAAGGGACACGGTCCGCCTCCGGGATCACGACGTTGGAGAGGCCGAGGGTACTCCATCCGGCGGCGCATCCGCGCACCATTGCCCCTCAACAAGGCACTGTGCGCGGCCGGATGCCGTTCAGCGCGCGCGCAACGCGTCCAGCAGTGCGGGCGGCACCCGCAGCGCCGTGCCGTGGCGCATGCGCCGCGCCGTGCCTTCGTCGGGGAAGTGCATCTGCGCCGTCACGTGTTCCCAGTGCACGAGATCGCGCGAGCGCAGCGCGCCGTAGTGCTTCGCCGTGTATGCATCGTAGTAGACGATGACGTCGTCGCCGACCTGCAGCGCCGTCGGGCCTTCCGTCCAGAGGCCGGCGGGCGAGATGGGTGCGCCCAGCGGCTCGAACGGCCCTTGCAGGCTGGCGGCCCGCGCCAGCTGCAGGTATTTGCGCGGCGGGTGCCGTGTCTCGTCCTTCACGAGCAGCCAGTCGCCCTGGTTCGTGCGGACGAACGTCGCGTCGATGACGGAAAAGCCCGGGTCGTAGAACAGCCGCGTCGGCGTGAACGTGACGAAGTCGCGCGTCGTCGTCGCGTAGATGCGGTGGTTGTACTTGGCAGCGCCCGCGTCGTCGCCGGCCGCCTCCGATTGCGGGAAGCGGCCGGGGATCGTGGATGACCAGAAGATCAGGTATTCGCCCCGCTTCTCGTCCCACGCGATTTCCGGCGCCCACGCGTTCAGCGTCGTCGGCTCGTGTGACATCACGGGCAGTTCGCGCTGCGCCGACCAGTGCACGAGGTCAGTCGACGACGCGTAGCCGATGCCCGTCTCGTTCCAACCGCTCGTCCACACCATGTGATAGATGCCGTCCGGGCCGCGCACGATGCACGGATCGCGCATCAGTTTCGCCTTGCCCACTTGCGGCGCGAGGAAGCTGGCGCCGCCGCCCAGCGCCTCCCACCGATAGCCGTCGCGGCTGCCCGCGAGGTGCAGGCCGTCCTGGCCGTTGTCGACGAAGTAGGCGAACACGTAGGCGTCGCCGGACGGCGCGACGCTCGCGCAGCCGGTGAGCGTGACCGCGGCCGCGGCGATGGCGGCCAATGCCGCGCGCCGCTTCATCGGTGCGCCTCGTCGCCCAGCGGGCGCTGCGCCGTGCGGTGCGGACTCGGGGGCACGGCGAATGCGGCCACGGGGTCCGGATGGGCGGGGTCGAACGCGAAGTCGTCGACGACGTACGCGGCCGCCGGCACCTTCGCGTCGCGCAGGCCCAGCACGACGGCCTTCGCCAGCTCGTAGGCGCCATAGTTGTCGTGATGCGTGTTGTCGAGGCGCCCCGGTGCCGGTTCGGCGAACGCGGCCTTCGAGCCTTCCGGCCCCAGCGCCTCGTACAACGTCCTGCTCATCGCGTTCAGGTCGATGAACGGCACGTGCAATTCCTGCGCGGACTGGCGCGCCGCGTCGGCGTAATCCTTCAGCGACGGGATCACGTGGCCGTCCGCGTCGAAGCCGCGCCGCTCCATCGACGACACGATCACGGGAAGGCCGCCGTGCGCGCGGACGGCGTCCACGTGGACCTTGATCTCCGCCTTGTACGTCGTGAACGGGCCGCCTTTGCCTTCCTTGATCTGCTTCTGGTCGTTATGGCCGAACTGCATGAGGACGACGTCGCCCGGTTGCATGGCGGAGACGACCTTGTCGAGGCGCCGGCGCGCGATCGAATCGCGGTAGGTCTCGCCCGACTCGCCGTGGTTGGCAACGGCGATGCCGGGTTTGAAGAAGCGCGGCAGCATCTGGCCCCAGCTGGCGTACGGTTCCGCAGGCTGGTCGCAGACGGTCGAATCGCCCAGCAGGTACAACGTCGGCACGGTGGCGGGCGCGATCGCGATCGTGCGCACGGCGGGGTGCGCGCCGTTGATTTCGAGCGTCAGGCGCCGGTCCCAGTTCCACGCCTCGTCGACGGTCTCGCGCGGGACTTTCAGTTTCACTTCGCCGCCGGTGGCGATCTGCGGCGTGCGCACGTTGACGGTGAACGTCTTCGTCACGGCCTGGCCCTTTGCCGTGGCTACGTTTTCCAGCATCAGGCGGCGCAGCTCCGCTTTCACGGTCGTCGTGGCCGGCGCGGCGTCGTCGCCCAATGTGACCGTCACCGTGTAATTCCCTTCCGGCAGATCGACGGAAAAATAGTAGGGGTGCGCGCCATCGGGCGCCGTGCCCGGCTCGAGGCCGTAGCCGCGCGTGGGCGTGTAGACCGTGTCGGCCGTCACGGCCGTGTAGCCGGCCGGCGGCTTGCCGGGGCCGAACGCGAATTGCCAGGCGTCGGCGGCGTGGGCGTTGGTGGCGCAGGCCGCGAAAAGAAGGGCGCAGGCGGCGCGAGGGATTGTGTGCATGTGTCTCCGTCGTTGCAAAGGGTCAGCGCTCGAACGCGCCCAGGTCCGGCGCGCGGCCATGATACGGCAGGCCCACGTCGACCCCGCGGTCGATGACAAGGCTGCCCGCGCGGGGATGGAACATCGGCACGTCGGGCAGGCTGCCGTCCGGCTTGCGGGGCGCATCCCAGCCGGTCGTCGCGACGCTGTCGAAATCGGACGGCGACAGGGCGAGGCCCAGGTCCCACGAATTGGACGCGCTGTCCGCGCCCGCCACCTTCAGCCGCGTGCCCGCGGGGTAGGCCACGTTGTTGCGCAAGGTGCCCAGGCAGACGGGCCCGCCGTCCGGCGCGATGCCCAGCATGTTGAAGTCGATGGCGTTGCCGAACGCTGTATTGTTGAAGAAGTCCAGCGCCAGCGGGTGGTGGTTCGCATAGAAGCCGGACACCTTGTTGTCGAAGGCGACGGAAAACCGCACGACGTGCTTCACGCCGTTCGGCACGTAGCGGCCGCCGTAGCCGCCCGCCTTGATGCCGTTGCCGTTGCCCGCCGGGAGCGGCGTGTGCGTGCCGGGCAGGTAGCCGTGCTGCCACGCCCACGAATATTCGATGGTGACGGGGGAGTAGGCGTTGATCAGGTCGAAGCCGTCGTCCGTGTTCGCCCACGCGCGGCAGCCGCGGAACACGTTGCCGGGGTGGCCCGCGCTGACGTGGGCGCCGAAGCCGTCCGCGCTCTGGCCCGCGCCGTTCGACGTGTACGGGTCGTAGTTGTGGTGCGAATCGCTGTTCAGCACGAGGTTCCAGCCGCCGTCCTTGATGAACAGCCCCGGCCCCATATTGTGGTGCAGGTCGAGCCGCTCGAAGACGTTGTGGTTCCCGTTGATCCACACGCCCCACGATTCGTGGTTCAGCCGGTTGTCCGGCTGCTGCGGCGCGCCCGTGATTTCCAGGCCTTTCAACACGATCCAGTCGGCGACGACCTCGATGCCTTTCACTCGGCAATCATCCTTCATGCCGGAGAAATCGAACACGGGCGTCTCCCCCGGATACGCTTCGTAGCGGATCGGCTGGCCCTCGGTGCCGCTGTTGTCGATCAGGATGCCTGCGACGGCGGCGCGGCGCGACGCGCAGCTCGTCGTCGCATGCGTGTACGCGTAGCGGCCGCCGCGGAACAACACTGTGTCGCCGGGCCGGGCCAGCGCCTGTGCGTGGGCGAACGATTGCCACGGCGCGGCTTCCGTGCCGGCGGCCGTGTCGTTGCCCGTCGGGGCCACGTAGTACGTCGCGGCGGTTGCGGGCGCTGCGGCAAGTGCCGCGGCGAGGACGAGTAAGCGATGCATGAAGTCTCCTAGGTGCGCGGCAGCAGGTCGCCGATCAGCGCGAGGTTCTGGATGGCGGCCAGGCCCCATTGCGCCGTCTCGTTGGTGCTGGCCCACGGGATTTCGTCGACGGGTCGCAACACGTGCGGCGGCGCCACGTGGACCGTGCGGAATGGCCGTGGCTTGCCGTCGCCGGCGAACTCGCGCCACGCGCGCCGCGCGAGCGCGGGATCGCGGCGCTTCCACGCGGCGTATGCCGTCAGGCGCGAGTGACCCGTGTACAGCGCATGCGTGGCGCCGTGCGGGGCGCCCAGCCGGCGGCGCTGTTCGTCGACGGGCGCATTGAACAATTCGCAGTAGTCGAGCCAAGCGCGCTCGAAACCGGCGTCCCCGGTCAGGCGTATCAGTTCGTCGAAGATCTCGACGGCGCCGAACACGGCGTTCAGGTGCGACGCCTTCACGTCCGTGCCGATCATGTCGTGCAGGTGGCCCGTGTCCGGCTCGTAGCCCATGCGGTCGCCGTTGAAGAAGCCGTGCGGCATGGCGGCGATGTCCCGCATTCCGGTCAGGATCTTGTCGCGCCAGTGCGGGCTGCCGCTGCGTTCCCACTCGGCGAGCCAGTTGGCGGCAAGCGACGCCCAGTCCGTGCCGAAGCTGATCCGCGCCGGATACGGCCCCTTGGGCGGCACGTTCGGCAGCTTGCGCACGGGGTCGACGGCGTCCAGCTTGCGGTCCGCGTCGAGCACTTCGCGCATGACGTCGCCGATGCGTTCGTCGCCCGTCAGGTAGTAATAGTAGCGGCGGTAGACGGCGGTGCTGATGCGCGCCTGCTTGGCGCTGCAGCCCCAGTGCTGGACGTTGTGGCGCGACCCGAGGCCGGCAAAGCGACCCAGGTGGTACGTGTCGACTTCGCTCGTGTGGCGCACCATCGCTTCGCCCATGCGGAAGACGTCGGCCCGTCCCGTGCGCAGGAACGTGTACCACAGCCACAGGTCGGGCGACAGTTCCGAATTGTCCCAGGCGAACCCGCCCACGTCGTAGCGCCAGTCGTGGCGGTAGGCGTCGTACGTGTGGCGGATGTCGCCGTAATCCCAGAAGCCGTACCAGCGGCGCTGCTCGACCTCGCGGCGGTAGAAGTCGAAGCGGGCGTCCAGCTCGTCCTCGATGGCAGCGCGCGCCGGCGTGCTGCGGTCCGGCAGCGACCATAGTGTGCCGAAGACTGCCGTCGCCAGCAGGTGCGCGGGCGCGGGCGCCAGTTGCGGCGGCGTCTGGACGTCCTGCGCGAACTGCACGAAGCGTGCGCGCGGCGGCGTGGCGTCGCATGCCCACAAGGTGATCTCGCTGCTGCGCGCGACCCCGACCGGCGTGCCGTAGTCCCGTTCGTAATCCTCGTACGTGATCTGCAAACCCTGCAGCTCTTGCGCGTGCGTGTCCATGCCCATGCCGTCGTGGTAGAAGCGCAGGTCCATCGCGGGCGAATCCGGGGACCACATCCAGACGGTGGCGCGTGCCGTGTCCGTGTGGGCGTCGCGGATGTCGAGCTGCGTCGGGTGGCGCTGCCAGAAGTCGCGCAGGCCGAACGCCACGCCGCCCGACGCGCCGCCCACATAGCCGCACCCGGCCGCGCGTCCGCCCCACGCCGCGTCGACCCAGCCGCAGCCCGCCTTCGTGCGTTTGCGGATGCGGAAGCTGTCGGCCGACAGCTGCGACAGCGACGCGTCGCCCCATGCGGGCACGAGGTGCAGCAGGGGGCGCACCTCGTCGGACACGGGTGGACAGCGCTCGCCCGCCAGCTGCGCGCGGCGCGCGGCGGCACCGGGGTCGCGGCGCAGGCCCGTCAGGTTGCGCACGCCCTCGGCCCACAGGCCGCCGTCGGCGCCGGCGAAACGCACGTGGCGGTCGTGCAGTTCGTCGTGCATGGGCACGTCGAACGTGAGGCCGATGCCGCGGATGAAGTCGCGCTGCTCGTCGCCGTCGAACACGAACGTGTGCATGATGCGGACGGACCCAGCGCCCGCGTGGAAATACAGGCGGACGGTGAACGGCAGCCAGTCGCGCCCCGCGCCGCCGTGCTTGCCGTCGAGCCGAAGCACGCTGCGCACGGGGCCTTCCTGTTCCAGCGTCACCGTCTGGACCACGCTCTCGAATGCCGTACGGCGGGTGGATCCTTCCGGTGCGTCGTCGCACTGCGCGACGAGGCGCACGTTGCGCAGGACGTCGCGTCCGCCGCGGCGGATGGAGTGCACGAGCACGGGGCCGCGGGACGGGACGACGCAGTCGATGACGCCGGTGCCGATGACGTGGGTGTCGGCGTCGCGGCGCACGGTGACGGCGTGACCCGCATGGGCACGCGCGGGGCCCGGGCGCACGCGCAGGGTGGCCCCCGGATCGTCCGTCGCGCCGAGCGCATGCGCCGTCCACTTCAGCGAGCCGTCCGGCCAGTACGCGAGCGGCCAGCTTTGCGCGGGTACGGGGCCGGCCGCGCCGTCGATCACGAACGCCTGATCGCGCTGGACCGCGCCGCGTGGCCACGGCACGCCGAACGTCGTGCCGCTGATGCGGGCGGGGCGGCCTTCGAGCCACGCGACACTGGCGCCGTCGGCGGTGTCCGTGCTGGTGGGCGCGGCCGGGGCGGCACGCCCCAGCGGCAGGGCGGCGGCCAACGTGGTGGCGCGGAAGAAGTCGCGGCGGGTGAAGCCCCGTGTGGTGCCGTCCGTGTCGGCCATGTCAGTGCGTGGACAGCGTCACGCGCACGGGCGCCGCAAAGCGGGCCGCCTCGTCGGACACGTAGCGTTTCCACTGCTGCTCGGACGTGATGTCGCCGCCGCGCGTCCACGCGGCTCCGACGTAGTAGCGCAGCGGCTGGCCGGACGTGGCCGGCGCCAGCATGAACGCGTTGCGCGCGTCGGCACCGAATGCCGGACTGGCTGCTGCCGGCACGATCACGGCGACGCCGAAATCGCCGCTCTTCTTTTGCGCCACCCATTGCACGAGGGCTTTCGCCGCGGCGTCCTGCGTGAACGTGACCTTGGCGTCCTCGCCCTTGTCGGCCGGGTCCTTGTTCAGGCCGACCGCCACTTGCAGCGGGCGGCCGCCCGCGAACGTGAACGTGCTGTCGATGCGGTCGAAGTAGTGACCGGCATCCACGGTGAACCGCTTGACCTCGGACACCTGCGTGCCCACCGCGTTCCAGCCGTCGTACGTCAGCTCGAAGACGGCGCGCACGGGGCCGTTCGCCAGCACCTTCCAGTGCGTGAAGTTGATGCCCGAGTAGAGCTTGCCGCCGGCCCAGATGCCCGTCCCGCCGGCGCCCATCGTCGTGCCCACGTTGTACATGTCGAGGCCTTCGCCCTCGTCGTGGTGGTAGTGGTCGTGGCCGACGTTGTACCAGCGGTCGACGATGGGATACGGCACGCGCTTGAACCAGATATCGAGTCCGCTCGTCTTCAGGACCTCCTTGTCGGAACCGGCCGGGGCAGGCGCGGCGAGGGCGGGGCCGTACGTGCGGTGCGCCACCTTGTCGTTTTCCCACGCGAAGTCGTCCAGGCGTTCCGGCACGATGCGGGCGAAGACCTTCGTCGGGAACGGCCCCGTGACGGCCTCGCTGGGTTCGACGGTGAACGTGGCCGTCTTCTCGCCGGGCGCGAAATCGTGCTGGAACAGCAGTTCGCCGTACGCCACGCCGTTGCGCTGCGGGTCCTTCGCTTCCGGGGCCACGTTCGTCACCTGGTGCGGCAGCACGCGGCCGGTGGCGTCCTTCACGACGATGTGCTGGACGCCGGCGTGCGGCAGCGCGTCGTTGACGCTTTTCCACGGCACGGCGATCGTCTCGGCCGGGCGCGCGATGGCGAGATCGTGTGTGACGGTGATGGTCAGGCGGTCGGCGGCGGCGGCGCCGGTGGCGAGCAGCGTCGTCAATGCGAACAAAGACAGGTGGAGGCGGGCGGGTAGCGTCATCGTGCGTCCGTGAGTGCGAGGTCGTAGGGCGGGAACAGCATGCCCGTGGAGTATCGATTCCGGGTGGCGCACGTGTCAATGAATGGGCGGGCGGCGGCCGCATTCAATCAGCGCATTGAGCGCGGCGGTATTGACACGATGACCCGCAAAGCCAGTGTTTTGGCTCGCAAGGACAGGGCGCCGGCCCGTGGAACGCCATACTTTCCATTACTCTAATACTGCTTGACGTTCCTGCAACGATCGGGCGCGAGGAGACACGCAGTACAAGAACAAAGGTCGGAAAGACCAAAGGGGCAACGATGAGAGACCACCACAGGCCCGCCGGGCCGGCCCGCGACGGGGCCGGCGCGTCGTGCGTCGCCGCATCCATCCACCGCCGTCCCGCCGGGCAGCGCCCACGACGGCGCGCCACCGCCCGGGCCGGCGGCTCCCGTCACCCGCACGGGGACGCCGGCTTCTCCACCTCCGGCCGCCAGGCCGGCGCACCGGCGCGCCACGAGCCGCCGGACGCCGGTGCCAGGGCGGCCACTGGCCGCGACCCGGCCTAAGACGGCGCGCCGCAACGCGCCGGCGCTTCCGACCGCAAGACCGACTGATGACCGAATTGCCGGGGCGCGCCGGGACGGCACTTGCTGCCGCCCGTTCGCGCCACCACGCCGGCGCTCCGCCCGACGCGGCGCGCCGGCCCACAACAATGGAGACACCATGACGCATTCAATGACCGGAACCACCGTGGAGGCCGCGGCCGTACCGGACGCGCGCGACGCCTTCGCCGGCAAGCGCATCCTGCTGACGGGCGCGACGGGCTTCGTTGCCAAGGTCGTGCTGGAAAAGCTCGTGCGGACCGTGCCCGACCTCGGGCGCGTTCTGCTGCTCGTCCGTCCGGGCGAACACGGCGACGCCCGCGCGCGCTTCGAGCGCGAGATCGCGGCATCGTCCGTGTTCGACCACCTGCGCGCCGTGCGGCCGGCCTGGCTGGAGCGCTTCTTCGCCGAGCGCGTGGAATGCGTGACGGGCGAGATCACGGCGCCCGCCTTCGGCCTGCCCGCCGAGCGTTTCGCGGCGCTGGCGGAGAGCGTGGACATCGTCGTGAACGCGGCCGCCAGCGTCGATTTCCGCGAGCCGCTCGACGAGGCTTTGGCCATCAACACGCTGAGCCTGCGCCACGTGACGGCGTTCGCACGCGTGGCGGACGCGCCGCTGGTGCACGTCTCGACCTGCTACGTGAACGGCTACAACCGCGGCGAGATGCGCGAGGAGATCGTGGCGCCGGCCGGCGCGGCGAAGGACGCGATCCCGCGCCATGCCGACGGCTGGTACGACGTCGACGCGCTGATCGAATCGCTGCAACGCAAGATCGCCCGCGTCCGCGCGCGCGGCGACGAACCCGAACGCCTGCGCCGCCGCCTGACCGATCTCGGCATCGCGCAGGCCCAGCGCTACGGCTGGAACGACACGTACACGTTCACGAAATGGCTGGGAGAACAGGTCGCGCTGCGCGCCATGCACGGGCGCACGCTGACGATCGTGCGGCCCGCGATCATCGAGAGCACGTTGCGCGATCCGGCGCCCGGCTGGATCGAGGGCGTCAAGGTGGCGGATGCCGTCATCCTCGCGTACGCGCGCGGCAAGACGAGCTTCTTCCCCGCGGGCCGCGAAGGCATCATCGACATCGTCCCCGTCGACCTCGTCGCCAATGCCATCGTGCTGGCGGGCGCGGAAGCGCTGTCCGGCGGACCGGGCCGGCGCATCTACCAGTGCTGCAGCGGCTCGACGAATCCGCTGGCGCTCGGCGAGCTGATCAGGCTGCTGCTGGCGGAATCGAAACGCAACTGGCGGAAGTACGACCGCCTGTTCCACGCGGAGCCGAAGCACGATTTCCGCACCGTGGGCGAGGGGACGTTCCGCTTCGTGATGGGCGCGTTCGGCCTCGGCACGGCTGCGTGGAACGGCCTGCGGCGCCTCGTCGGCGCCCCCGGCTCGACGCGCGCCATGGAAAAGCTGCGTACGACGCGCACGCTGGCCGTCACGTTCGCGTTCTACGCGCACCCGCGCTACCGCTTCCACAACGCGGACCTGCTGGCGCTGGCCGCGCGGTGCGGGGAAGAGACGCGGCGGCTGTATCCCGTCGACGCCCGGCTGATCGACTGGGAAGAGTACCTGTGCCGCATCCACATGGCGGGACTGAACCGCTACGCGCTGCGGCGCCGCAATGCGGTGCCGGACGACGCGGCCGACCAGGCGAGCACTGCGCGCGGGCAGGCGGACGCGTGCGCAGGCGCGGAGGTGCTTGCGCCGCAGGTATCGCGCTAAGGACGGGACGGGCACCGGGCGCGGCAACGATGCCCGGTGCCATTCATGGGGGCGTGTTGTTGGCTCCGTATTTTGCAACTAACCGACATGTGCGTCGCGCAGCTTCCAAAAGGCGCCACCAGGGCAAGGGCGACCGGCGAGGGCGGGCCGACGCGCCACGCACGGTAAATGCGGCGCCCTAGCTTTCACGACTGCGCTATGATGATTTCCTGCCGGACGTCATGCAGTACGAGCCCGGCCGGTTCTCAGGAGGAACCCGTGAACCTTTCGCCTCTGCCCCTCGCCGTATTCGTCGTCGACGCGACAGGCGCCATCACGAGTTGGAACCGCGCGTGCGAAAAACTGGCGGGCTATGGGGCGGGGGACATCCGCAACCGGGGCCTCGACACGATCATCGCGTTCGACGACGCCGCCGCCGTGAACCGGGTCGCGGACCGGGTCAACGCCGACTCGACGGGCGAGCTGATCTGTGCAGACGGGCGCCGGGTGCCCGTCCGCGTGACGGTCGCGCCGCAATCGCTCGATCCCGACCAGCCCGGCACATACAGCGTGATCGTCGTGCCGCGCTCGGGCCTTGCGCCCACGCGCTACGCGCTCATCCAGGACCTGCCCATCGCCGACATCATCGAGGAATTGCCGTGCGTGTTCTACGTCATCGACCAGAGCGGGCACCTGTTGCTGTGGAATCGCCAACTGGAGGACGCGCTCGAGATGACGAGCGACGAATTGCCGACCTATAACGTCAAGAACTTCTTCGACGAGTCCGAGCAGGAGAAGGTCGTGCACAAGATCCTGGAAGCGTTCGAAGCGGGTACGTCGTCGCACGAGTCCGACCTCATCGGGCGGCACGGCAAGCGCACGTCGTTCCTGTTCCATTGCGCACGCACGAACCTCGGCAGCCTTCCCGTCGTATTCGGTACGGGGCTGGACATCACGGCGCGCAGGGAAGCGGAGCACGGCTTGCGCGTACGCGAGCGGGCGATGTATTCGAGCGTCAACGCCATCGTCATCACGTGCTGCGAGGATGCCGACAACGTGATCGAGTACGTGAACCCCGCGTTTGAACAGATCACGGGGTACACGCTGGCCGAGGTCAAAGGCAAGAACCCGCGCTTCATGCGCGTCGACGATTGCGACGTGGACGAGCGGCAGCGAATCCACGACGCGCTGGCGCGCCACCAGAGCGTCCGCGCCGTGCTGCGCAACCGCCGCAAGAACGGCGAGATCTTCTGGAACGACCTGCGCATCGACCCGGTCGCCAGCATGGAGGGCAAGGTGACGCACTTCGTCGGCGTGATCAGCGACGTCACCGAGGCCAAGCATTACGAGCGCCGGCTGCAGCACCTCGCGCACCACGACGCGCTGACGGGCCTGGCCAACCGCACGCTGCTGCAGGAACGCCTGAAGTCCGCGATCGACGCCGCCACCGCGCACCGCAAGCAGGGTGCGCTCGCCTTTCTCGACCTGGACAATTTCAAGCACATCAACGACACATTCGGCCACGAGGCCGGTGACGCCGTGCTGCGCGAGATCGCCCTGCGCCTGCGCGCCAGCATGCGCGAGGAGGACACGGTGGCGCGCCTTGGCGGCGACGAATTCGTGCTCGTGATCGCCGAGCAGCCCGACCTGGCCCAGCTGGGCATGCTCGTCGAACGGATCCGCCAGGGCGTGTCGGCACCGATCGTCGTGGGCGGCAAGGAAATCCAGCCGGGTACGAGTATCGGCGTCAGCCTGTTCCCGCAGGATGGCCGCAACGTCGACCAGATCATGCGCGCCGCCGACGCCGCCATGTATCACGCGAAGACGCTGGGCCGCAACAACGTGCAGTTCTATTCGGATGAGTTGAACCAGGTCGTGCACCAGCACCTGTTGCTGGAAGCGAGCCTGAGCCGGGCCATCCGCAACCGCGAACTCGTGCTCGGCTACCAGCCGAAGGTCGACTTGCGCACGGGGAAGGTCGTGGGCGCGGAAGCCCTCGTGCGCTGGCAGCATCCCGTCGACGGCATCATCCCGCCGGACGTGTTCATCCCCGTGGCCGAGCAGACGGGCTTGATCGTACCGCTGGGCGACTGGGTGATCGACGAAGCGTGCCGCACGTTGCGGGCGCTCGGCGCTTTAGGCATCGACGATTTCGTGATCGCGGTGAACCTGTCCGCGCGCCAGCTGCGCCAGCGCCGCTTCGTGAACCGCCTCGCGGAGACGCTGGCCCGGCATGGCGTTGCCCCCGGGCGGCTGGAACTGGAAGTGACGGAAAGCCAGCTGATGGACCACCCGGAAGAGGCGCGCGAGGCGCTGGCCCAGCTCAAGCTGCTGGGCGTGCGCCTGTCGATCGACGATTTCGGCACCGGTTATTCGAGCCTCAGCCACCTGCAGCGCTTCCCCGTGGACTGCATCAAGATCGACCGCTCCTTCCTAGGCGGCCACGGCGACCTGCACAACGGCCATGCCGTGATCACGCGTGCCATCATCGCGCTCGGCCACAACCTCCAGCTGCAGGTGATCGCGGAGGGCGTCGAGACGCGCGAGCAGCTGACGTTCCTGCGCGACCACGACTGCGACCAGATGCAGGGGTATTACTTCAGCGCCGCGCTCGCACAGGACGGCCTGCAGGACATGCTGCGGCGCGACACCCGCCTCGACATGTAGCGGGGAGGGCGGCCCCGCTCAGGCGTATTCGCCCGTGTGCAGGATCGCGTACGTGTGGCGTCCCGCTTTCTTGGCGGCGTACAGCGCGCGGTCGGCCGTCTCCATCAAGGTGCGCGGATCGAGGGCCCCGGCGGACGCCAGGCCCACGCCGATCGTCGTGCCGACCTTCAGCGTGTGGGTGGCGAGCACGAATGGTTCCGCGACGGCTTCGAGGATCTTGCGGGCCACCCGTTCGGCGTCGGCCTCGCTGCGCACGTCGTGGAGCAGCACCGTGAATTCGTCGCCGGCGAGGCGGGCGACAAGGTCCGTCGAGCGTACGGAGATGCGCAGGCGGCGCGCGAACTCGACGAGCACGTCGTCACCCGTCGCGTGGCCGTAGCGGTCGTTGATCTGCTTGAAGAAGTCGATGTCCAGGTACAGCAGCGCGCAATCGCGGTCGCCCTGGCGCGAGCGGCTCGTCGCCCCCTCCAGCGCCTGCTCGAAGCGGCGGCGGTTCGGCAGCTGCGTGAGCGGGTCGGTGTGCGCCAGCGCGTGCAGGCTGCGCTCGTGCAGGCGCGATGCCGTCGCGTCGGTCGTCAGGATGTACACGCCGGCCACGCGGCCGTCGCGCAGCTGCGGCAGGAACGTGGAGTGGACGATGCGCGTGTGGTTCTTGCGGACGATCTCGTGTTCGCACTGCGACGCATTGCCGAGCCAGGCCTGATCGAGTGCCTTCGCCTGCGGCGCGTGGAACGCGGGGCCGAACGCTTCCTCGACGGTGAGGCCGAGCATGTGGTCCGGACGCACGCCCAGCCACGACGCGTGCACGGCGTTCGCGAACGCGTAGCGGCGGTCCCCGTCGAGATAGGCGATCAGCACGGGCACGTTGTCGGTGATCGTGCGCAGGCGCTCCTCGCTCTCGGCCTGGCGCAGTTCGCTGAGCTTCCTGGCCGTCATGTCGAACGCCATCGCGTAATAGCCGTCCGGCGTGCCGTCCGGCGCGCGCTGCGGCACGAACACGCACTGGTAGTACAGCTGGCGGCCGTTCACCTCGATGACGTCCTCGAACGTGCTGCGTTCGCCGCCATGAACGCGGCGCAGGTGCGGCTCGAGCTTGGCGTACTCCCGCTCGGAATACGCATCGCGCACGTCGTGGCCGATCAGGGCCTCGGGCTCCTTGCCGTAGAACTGGATGGCGCGGCCGTTCAGGAACACGAACTTGCCGGCCGCGTTCACCTTGCCGATCAGCGCGGGCAGGTTTTCCGTGATGGCCCGCAGGCGGCGTTCGCTCGCTTCGAGCTGTTCGCGCGCCGCGTTCCGTTCCGTGATGTCCTGCAGGGCGACGACGGCGCCGAGCGCGCGACCGTTGCTGCTCTTCAGCGGACGGCCGCTGGCCAGCAAGATGGCGGCCGGGCGGCCCGCCGGTGCGACCGTCAGCGCCTGCTCGCGCACGACTTCACCGCGCAGAACGCGCACCAGCGGGACCTCGTCCGACGCGAGCGGCGTGTGGCCGTCGGCCTCATACAGCGAGTAATGCCGGGACCAGTCGGGCGACTTGACGCACTCGCGGTCCAGGCCGTGCAGCATGCGCGCCTTCTTGTTGAACAGCGTGAGACTGCCATCCGCGTCGCAGGCGACGACGGCCACGTCGATCGATTCCAGCACGGCGTCCAGCAGTTCCTGCTTTTCCTCGAGCTGCTGGCGCGTGCGGTTACGCTCGGACACGTCGTCGAGGAACGCGCCCACGCAGCGCCGGCCCTGCCATTCGAAGGCGCCGACCTTCATCTCGACGGTGATGCGGCGCCCGCTGGCCGTCAGCGCGGGCAGCTCGACCTGGCGGTCGACGACGTTGCTCGCGCCCGTTGCCAGGTAGCGGGCCATGCCGGCAACGTGCGCGGCGCGCAGTTCTTCCGGCACGATCAGCTCCGCCAGCGGGCGGCCGAGCGCCTCGGCGCGGTTCCAGCCGAAGATCCGCTCGGCAGCGGGGTTCCATTCCATGATGCGGCCATCCGCATCGGCGCCGACGAACGCGCTGTACGACGTCGCGACGATCGTGCGGTTCCACGCCTCGGCGTCGCGCAGCGACAGTTCGGCGGCCTTGCGCTGGGCGGCTTCCGCCGACAGCTCGACGAGTCGGGCTTCCAGCTCGGCCGTGCGCTGCGCCACGCGCTGTTCCAGCTCCGCGTTGAGCGATTTGAGGGCCTGCTCCGCCATGACGCGCGCCGTCGCGACGCGGGCCTGGTTCAGTTCCGACTCGACGAGGTCCGCGAGGTCGCGCAGGCTGGCGCGCTGCGCGGCGTCGAAGCGGCGCGGATTGCGGTCGACGATGCACAGCGTCCCGACGGCGTGGCCATCGCAAAACACGGGCTGTCCGGCGTAGAAGCGGATGTGCGGGTCGCCCTTGACGAGCGGGTTGTCGGCGAAGCGGGGATCGGCTGCGGCATCCTCGACGACGAGCATCTCCCGCTGCGCGATGGCCTGGCTGCAGAAGGCGATGGCGCGGGGCGTCTCGTCGGTGTCCAGGCCGCAGCGCGACTTGAACCACTGGCGCTGTTCGTCCACGAGCGTGATGAGCGCGATCGGCACGCCGAACGTCATCGCGGCCAGGCGCGTGTAACGGTCGAAGCGGGGCTCCGGCTGGGTGTCGAGCAAGTCCAGTGCGGCCAGGGCCGCGAGGCGTTTGGTTTCGGAAATCGTCGAGGTCATCAGCATGGCCGTTCCAGGCGGGTGAACGGCGGCGAGGCAAGGGCCGCAGGGGTGGACGCTGCCGGGGCTTGGGTCGACGTCCAACAGGCATCGTACACGGAATTCTTTACGGAAAGTCGAAATGCATGGGAGAATGTGGCGCGCCGGCGACGTTGCAGTTCACATATTCACGGGCCCTTGTCATAGTAGAATGGACGCTCCGTTCCCTTCCTGCCAAAAGGACATCGACCCATGGCGCGCTTCGATCTCACCGGTTATGACCTCGCCGAATTGAAAGGCTTGCAATTCGAAATCGAGCAGGAAATCAAGCGCCGCGCGCGTGACGAGCGCGAACGCGCGCGCGCCCGCATCCACGCGCTGGCGGCCGACGCGGGCATCCCGCTGGACGCGCTGATCGCGAAGGCCGTGCCGCGCTATCGCAATCCGGCCGACAGCGGCCAGACGTGGACGGGGCGGGGCCGCCAGCCGCGCTGGATCGCGGAGGCGCTGGCGAGCGGCAGGTCGCTGGACGAGTTCAAGATCTGAACGGCGCGCGTCCGCGCTATCTGCAGCGTGGGCGGTGCCGCCTGCCGCGCGTGGACACCGTTGCGCGCTGGCGGTATTATTCGCGATTTAACATTTCCTTCCCCCATGCAGAACGTCGCGACACCGCTGTCCGCCCGCGAGGCTGGCCGCACCAATTGGTTCGTATTTGTTGCCGGCTTCGCTGTCCTCGCGCTGGCGGTAATGTGGTGGCGCTGGGGTGGCACGATCGAGGATTCGCAAGCGTATTTCGATACGGCGCGATATCTTCGCGGCGAGATGCCCGTGGAGCAGCTGCGTGCCCCGTTCCCGTATCGCTTGCTGGTACCTGCCGTGGCCGCGGCGCTCCCTGGCGACTTGCGGAGCGGCTTCGCAACGCTCAACTGGCTGCTGGTCGTCGCGGGGGCGTGCTTCATGGCGGCCGTAGCGTTGCGTGCGGGTCTTGGCCAGCGGCGTGCGGTGGCGGCCGGCTTGCTCATGGTGGTGTCGTTTCCGACCTTCTGGTACGCGCCCTATCTGCTCGTCGATCCCGGCTCGGTCTGCGCGCGGGCGGCATTCGTGCTCGCCGTGCTGTCGGGGCAGCCGTGGCTCGCCGCCGTGGCCGGATTGGCCGGGACGGCGGTACGCGAGGAAAACATCCTGCTGCTCGTGTGGCTCGTCGCGACGCGCCGGATCGCCGTGCTGCCGGGTCTGGCGTTCGTGGCCGCCGCGGGCGGCTGGCTCGTCGCCGTGCGCTGGTGGCTGATTACCGGGCTTCCCAGCTACACCTGGGTGCCCAGCTGGGACAGGGTCCATGCCGCCATGCGCGACGTGCACTCGCTTGCGTCCCTCGCCGCCGCGGCTTGCGTGGTGGTGCCGCTCGCGGTCGTCGGGTGGCGCGCCGCGCCGCCCCGGCTGCGGCCGCTGGCGGGCCTGCTTCTGCTCATGGCGCTCCCCCAATGCTATGCCGCGCTCAGCGTACGCGTCGAAGGCCGCCTGATCTGGGGGCTGTATCCTTTCCTCGTGCCGTTCGCTGTCTGTGCGGGGCTGCCGCGTCGCACACCGTCTCATGCGACGTGATCAGATGGCAGCGACCGTCAGGACGAGGCAGAGTGCGAACACGGCCAGGCTGGCGCGATCGCGGCTGACGTACAGGACCGGGTCGTCGTCGACCAGGCCGCGGTAGGACAGGATCCATAGACGGCTCAGCCAGAAGACGAGCAGGGGTACGATACCTGCCAGCCATACCGGCGACGCGTATTGGATCAGGGCGTTCTGCGATTCGACGTACAGGATGAAGACGAGGACGGACAAAAATGCGCTATTGATGCCCATGATGCCGATCGGTCCCTTGTCGGCGACCGTGTAGCCGCGGCCGGCCATCTTGTCGGCACTCGATCGTTCCAGATTTTCCAGCTCGCTATGACGCTTGAGCAGCGCCAGGCTGAGGAAAATAAAGAAGGAAAACGCCAGCAGCCAGAACGACGGTGCGATGCCGGTGGCTGCGCCGCCGGCCAGGATGCGCATGCTGTACAAGATGGCCAGCGTCACGACGTCGACGACGAGCATGCGCTTCAGGTACAGCGAATAGAGCACGGTCGCGACGAAATAGACGGCGACCACGGCCAGCAACATCCAATTGACCGCCGCACACAGCAACAGCGACGACACGGCCAGCAACAAGCTGCAGCCGAGTGCGGCGGCGATCGGCAGCGTCCCGGCGGCAATCGGCCGGTTGCGCTTGGTCGGGTGCATCCGATCGTCGGCGACGTCCAGCGTATCGTTGAGCAGATAGGCACTCGATGCACAGAGCGAGAATGCGGCGAAGGCCAGCAGCGACTGCAGCGCGGTCACGGCCGATATCTGGTGGCCGGCAAGCATGGGCATGCAGACCAGCAGGTTCTTCAGCCACTGGCGTGGGCGCAACGTCTTGAACAACGCGGCGATCCTGCTGCCGCGCACGGCGCCGATGGGTGTCGTGAAGCGCCCGCTGCCGATGTGGATGGGTTGCCGGGCGATCGAGTAGGCCAGGCGGCAGTGCCGCCAGATCGCATGACCGCTCCGGTCATGGCCGACATAGTCGAAACCCTGGTCCCCGTACGCATCGAGCAGGAGCTTAGCCTTGACATGCGATCCCATGATGTCGCCGCGACCCGGCGCGCAAATCCGGTCGAACAATCCCACGTGCGCGGCGACGCTGTCGGCAAACCTTCTTTGCATGTCCGTCAGCAGCACGACGGTGCGGCCGGTGCGCCGTTCGTCTTCAAGAAAGGCCAGCAGTTCGTGGTCGTAAGGGAGCGTGGCCGCTGGAGGCATCGCCGCGTGTGCCAAGTGCCGCTGGAAGGCCGACCTGCCCGTCAGCAGCCAGATCGGAAGACGCCACAGGTCCAGGAAACGGGCGCGAACGAACAGCACCAGCGCTTCCCATAACAAATGCGTGCGAATCAATGTGTGATTCAAATCGACGACCAAAGGCGGTTGCCGCTGGTGCGCATGCGCGTCTTGCCCAGCTTCTCGAGCGCGATTCATGAATGGCGGCGCCCGGACCGGCAGGCGGTTCCGGCGGCGCGATCTGGACCGGGTAAATGTCGGAGGGTAAAAGTGTCTTCGGACATGCGGAGATTTCAAGTTTCAACCAGGCAGCATGTTAACGCAATGTTGACTTCCAGTCATGTTGCGTTTCACATTGCCGTGCAGGCCGGATTCGAACAAAGAATTTCCATGACGAGATGACATGGCAGTTCTAGGTGACCTGTGTTGGAAATAGCGTATGGATCCATTTGGTTGGTTGCACCTCTCAAGGGATGTCGTCGCTTGAGTGGTATCACGTACAGCCTTGAGCAAGTCGTAGCACAGCGTCCGCTTGGGGCGTCTATATCGTAACGGTATAGATCGCCCACGATTGCGAATGCTTGAATCGCGCCGACCGGGGCTACACTGGCCCCCATGAAAATCACGCGACTCACCACCTACCGCGTCCCGCCGCGCTGGATGCTGCTGAAGATCGAGACCGACGAGGGCGTCACCGGCTGGGGCGAACCCGTCATCGAGGGGCGCGCGCGCACCGTCGAAGCGGCCGTGCACGAGCTGTCCGACTACCTCGTCGGCAAGGACCCGGCCCGGATCAACGACCTGTGGCAGACGATGTACCGCGCCGGCTTCTATCGGGGCGGACCGATCCTGATGAGCGCCATCGCCGGCATCGACCAGGCCCTGTGGGACATCAAGGGCAAGGTGCTGGGCCAGCCCGTGTACGAATTGCTGGGCGGCCTCGTGCGCGACCGCATGAAGACGTACAGCTGGGTGGGCGGCGACCGTCCGGCGGAACTCATCGCTGGCATCGCCGCGCTGCGCGATGCCGGGTTCGACACGTTCAAGATGAACGGTACCGAGGAAATGGGCATCGTCGACAACGCGCGCAAGGTCGACCAGGCCGTCGCGCGCGTGGCCGAGGTGCGCGCGAAGTTCGGCTACGAGATCGAGTTCGGCGTCGATTTCCACGGCCGCGTGTCCGCGCCGATGGCGAAGGTGCTGCTGCGCGAACTGGAGCCGTATCGTCCCCTGTTCGTCGAGGAGCCCGTGCTGGCCGAGCAGGACGAGTACTACCGGACGCTGTCCGACGCGACGTCGATCCCGCTCGCGGCGGGCGAGCGGATGTACTCGCGCTTCGACTTCAAGCGCGTGTTCGACCGGGGCGGTCTCGCCATCGTGCAGCCCGACCTGTCGCACGCGGGCGGCATCACGGAATGCGTCAAGATCGCCGCGATGGCCGAGGCGCACGACGTTGCCCTCGCGCCCCATTGTCCGCTCGGGCCGGTGGCGCTGGCGTCGTGTCTGCACGTCGACTTCGTCGCCCACAATGCCGTGCTGCAGGAGCAGAGCATGGGCATCCACTACAACCAGGGTGCCGACCTGCTGGACTATGTGAAGAACAAGGACGACTTCCGCCTGAGCGGCGGCTGGATCCGGCCGCTGACGAAGCCGGGCCTCGGCGTCGAAATCGACGAGGAACGCGTGATCGAGGCGAGCCGCACGGCGCCGGACTGGCGCAATCCCGTCTGGCGCCACGCGGACGGCAGCATCGCGGAGTGGTAGACCTGTCGGCCCCTGGTGTACGATGCACGGTATATAAAACATACAATACCGGGGACGACAGGAAGCGATGAACGGAAGACTCGAAGGGAAGGTGGCGATCGTCACCGGCTCCACCATGGGCATCGGCGCGGCCGTGGCGCGCCGCTTCGCGGCCGAAGGCGCGCGCGTGGTGATCAACAGCCACGTCGACGACGGGGCCGCACAGGCGCTGCGCGAGGCGCTCGGCGGCGCACGCAGCCTGTTCGTACAGGCGGACATCACGGATGGCGCGGCGATGGAGCGGCTCGCCGCGCTGACCTTGGAGCGCTTCGGCCGGATCGACATCCTCGTCAACAATGCCGGCGTCAACGTGTTCGCCGACCCGCTCGAACTGGATGCCGAGGGCTGGCGGCGCTGCCTGTCGCTCGACCTGGAAGGCGCGTGGAACGCCTGCCGCGCCGTGCTGCCCGCAATGCTGGCGCGGGGTGCCGGGAGCATCGTCAACATCGCGTCCGTGCACGGGCACAAGGTCATCAAAGGGTGTTTTCCGTATCCCGTCGCCAAGCACGGGCTGATCGGCCTTACGCGGTCGCTGGGCGTGGAGTACGCGGCGCGGGGCATCCGCGTGAATTCGATCTCGCCCGGCCTGATCCTGACGGAACGCATCGAGGCCTGGCTGGCCGGCTTCCCCGACCCGGACGCGGAACGCCGTCGCCAGGCGGCGCTCCTGCCTTGCGGCTGGATCGGCGAACCGGCCGACGTCGCCAACGCGGCGCTGTTCCTGGCCAGTGACGAGGCGCGATTCGTGAATGCGACGGATCTGCTCGTGGATGGCGGGCGGAGCCAGGTGTATCACGATTGACAAGCGGCGGGTGCCTGGAGACTTGCTTTTGTGCAACTAGGCGCCTACACTGTCCCGACGGCGCTTGACCGGATCCTTTACGTCGGCATGGCCGAACATACCCATCATTATTGGGAGTGCGGGGAAAAGCCGCTCGAGGCGGAAGAGGACGACGAACACGAATGACACAGGCCCGAACCTGGCTGACCGCCAACACCGAGTATGAAGGCTTTCCGATCCATTTCCGGCGCCCGCACATCGAGGTGTCGGAGTTTGCGACGCTCCAGCCCAGGTATCCACGGTTATTGACCGTCACCCACGTGCTGAAGCATGTCAAAGAAAACGGTCTGCCCCGGAGCGAATACAACGCATCCCTCGAATCGTTCGACATGACCCTCACTGCGCCGTTCGAAGACGAAACGAACGGCGTGATCGCCCTGATCGAAACCTATGCGGGAAAGCGGACTTACTACGTTTATCTCGCTCCACTGTTCGACGCCGACGCCTTCATTCGGCACGCGCAGGATCGCTTTCCCGACGAGCGTTTTTCGTATTCGGTCGACGACGATCGGGCGTGGCGGCTGTTTCACGGCTATGCGGCGGATTTTGATTTCCCATGATGTCATCGAAGGGCGTACGAATGCGACCTGACACCGAAAACAACGAGGTCCCCGTGACCAAGGATGCCCACAACGAGGGACCGATTCCTTCCGCGTGGCGACCGGTCCTGAAAAACATCGTCGATGCGTTCGTACGGGAAGACTACGCCCTGAAGGATGGCCTATCTGGCGTTGCTCCGATATCCGAAGAAACGGCCCAGCAAGTGCGCGAGTACATTCACGACTACGGTGCGAAGCTCATCGAACTGCCGCCGCAGTCCTGGGATACATCCGTGTGTATCTGGATGGGGGATCACTGGGACGCGCTCATCGATCTCTGGACCGAAGACGAAGGTCGAAGCGACCTTGTGCTGGAGGTGGACGTGTCGGAAGCCGATTCCGGATATGTCGTGGCCATCTATATGGTGTATGTGCCATGAGCTAAGGATCGGACTGAAGGGCCTGTCAAATGGATCCAATCGTGCAGTTCTACCGCGAGACTCGAGACCGCTTCCCGACCGTGCTCGCGGAGACGGACAAAGTACACCGGCGCACCTGGGACATGGACAACGAGTGGGCGTACATGTGGTTTCATTCGCTTGCCGACATGCTCAACGCGAACATGCGCAAGAACGCGCGCCTGGAAGATGCAGGGGCTGTCTTCGATTACATGCGCGACCAGTTCATGATCGGCTGCGGGGAAGTGCGGAATTGTATCGACGTTTCGTTTGTGGAAAACCTGTACTGGCGGGTGCCGCCGGACCGTGCGCGCCCGTATTGGACGCGCATGCCCGATCTATTAAAAACGCTCTATCTTGGATTTCACAGCGAACCGCCGTGTTGAACGTCTATGTACCCGTTGATGATCGATACCAAGTGGGATGAGCTGCGCAGGGCCATGCATGGCCTGCATGCGCTGAAGCCGCGTAGGCGCACCGGCGATGTCGACCGTCCCTGTTGGAGGCCCTACGTGTTATTCCGGATGCACCAAGACGACCCAGCGTTTGACCCTGGCCGGATGGGCAACTATCATTGTGGAAACTTTTAGGGCCCACGCCGCACCGCCATGTCCGATCCACGCTCCGACCGTTTCGTCCGCGCCTACCTGAAGACGCGCCACCTCGTGCTGCTCGTGGAACTGGGCCGGCACGGCTCGATCATGCAGGCCGCGCAGGCCGCGAACCTGACGCAGCCTGCTGCGTCGAAGCTGCTCGGTGAGCTGGAGCACGCGCTCGGCGTCACGCTGTTCGAGCGCCTGCCGCGCGGCGTCGAGCCCACGTGGTACGGCAAGGTGCTGATCCGCCGCGCCGGCGCCTCGCTGGCGGAGATGGACGCCGCCTACCAGGAAGTGATGGAACTGATGTCCGGCCTGCGCGGACGCGTGGCCGTCGGCGCGATCCTGACGCCGTCGACGACGCTCGTCCCCGCGGCCGTCACCTTGCTCAAGACGCGGCACGCGCGCCTGAACGTGTCCATCGAAGTCAACAGCAGCAAGCAGCTCGTCGAGCACCTGCGCGCGGGCGACCTGGACATCGTCATCGGCCGTGTCGTCGATGGCTCCATCGCGGACGAATTCCACTTCGAGCCCATCACCGACGAGCCGCACTGCCTGATCGTGCGCGCCGGCCACCCGCTGCTGGGCGCGCGCGGCCTGGACCTGGCCGACCTGGCACGGCAAGCGTGGATCGTGCCGCCCGCGGGCAGCATGGTGCGCGACCGGATCGCGTCGCTGTTCCTCACGCAAGGGCTGGAGCAGCCCGCGGAGACGGTGTCGACGGCCGAGCTGCCCGTCCAGACGGCGCTGCTGCTCGGCAGCGACATGGTCGCGCCGATGTCCGTGGAACTCGTCAAGCCTTATCTCGACAGCGGCCTGCTGGCCGTGCTGCCGTACGAACTGAACCTGCGCATGGACGTCTACGGCATCATCACGCGTCGCCATCACCAGTTGTCGCCGGCCGCGGAAGCGATGCTGGGCGCGCTGCGCGAGACGGCCACGCGCCCGAAACCGACGGCGCGCGTCACGTATATCAAATCGGGATAGCAGCACGCGCACACGCGATGGGCGGCCGCGGCGCCGAGCGGGTAGCATGACGCCATGAACACGTCCGCACCCGCCACGCCACGCCGCCTGCTCGGCATCGACTGGGGCACGAGCAACCGCCGCGCCTACCTCGTCGATGCGGCCGGCACCTGCCTGGCCACGCGCGCGGACGAGCAGGGCATGCTGGCCGCGCGTCCCGATTTCGCCGGCTCGTTCGCGACGTTGCTGGCCGCGCTGCACGTGGGTGCGGATGTTCCCGCCGTCGCCTCCGGCATGATCGGCAGCGCCCAGGGCTGGCGCGAAGTCCCTTACCTCGACATCGCCGTGCCGCTCGATGCGCTGCCGGACCGGCTCGTGCGCGTCGACGACCCGCGTGCGGGCCGCCCGTGCTGGCTCGTACCCGGCTATGCCCAGCGCGGCGCCGACGTCGACGTGATGCGCGGCGAAGAAACCCAGTTGCTCGGCGCCGTGGCGCTGGGCCGGCGCGACGGCTGGTTCGTCCTGCCTGGCACGCACAGCAAGTGGGTGCGCGTGGAGGAGGGCGTCATCCGCCGCATCGCCACGTTCATGACGGGCGAGTTGTTCGCGACGCTGTGCCGGCAAGGCACGCTGGCGCCGCTGATGGCCGATGATGTCGACGATGAGGTCGACGATGACGCCGCGTTCGTCGCCGGCCTCGATGACGCGCGCCGCGGCGCACCGCTGTCGAACACCCTGTTCGGCGTGCGGGCGCGCGTCGTGACGGGCGCCATGCCGGCCGCGCAAGCGCGTTCCTTCGTCAGCGGCCTGCTCGTCGGGACGGAATTCGTCGCCTGCGGCCACGTGGACGGCGCGCCGCTCATGTGCATCGGGTCGCCCGCGCTGCGCGACCGCTACGTGCGCGCGGCCGGGCACTTCGGCATGACCCTGGACGCGCTCGACCCCGACCGTGTCTATTGCGCCGCGCTGGCGCGCTTCCTCGACCGTATTCCATCATGACCCTCGCCTTGCCCGACCTGCCACTCGTCGCCATCCTGCGCGGCCTCGATCCGAACGACGCCGCGGCCGTCGGGCGTGTGCTGTTCGATGCCGGCTGGCGCCTGCTCGAAGTCCCGCTGAACCGACCGGGCGCGCTCGACGCCATCGGCATCCTCGTCGACATGGCCCCGCCGGACGCCATCGTCGGCGGCGGCACGATGCTGAGCGTGGCCGATGTGGACGCCGTCGCGCAGGCCGGCGGCCGGATGTTCGTCGCGCCCAACTGTAACCCGCAGGCGATCACGCATGCGCGCGCGGCCGGGATGCTGTGCGCGCCCGGTGTCGCCACGCCCACGGAGGCCTTCGCGGCGCTGGACGCGGGCGCGCACGCATTGAAGCTGTTCCCGGCCGAGTCCATCGGGCCCGCGGGCCTCAAGGCCATGAAATCCGTGCTGCCCGCCGGGACCCCGCTGTGGCCCGTGGGCGGCGTCACGCCCGAGCAGATCCCCGCGTGGAAGGCGGCGGGGGCGACGGGGGCCGGGATCGGCAGCCAGTTGTTCGTGCCCGGCGTGGCGCTCGATGATCTCGCGGCACGCGCGCGGGCGTTCGCGCACGCGTGGCGCGCTTGAACCGCATTCGGCGTTTCGGCACTTTGCGCCCTGCGGGGCGCTTTTTTTGGCTGTGTTCGCGATAATTCGGTGACGCTACCGCTCAATCGAGCTGAACCGCAGCGCACAACAGATGAGCCGGCGCCGTCAGGCGGCGCGCATCCAGCACCCGTTGCCATCCCGAATAATTGATCAGGTAACGGCTCGCGACGCCGCGAAACCGCACCAGCCAGCTCTTGAAACGGCTGTGCCAGGCGTTCACGTTCTGCAGGTGAATCGCACCGCGCGCCCGAACGCCCGCCTTCACGTTCACCATCTCGTGCATGATGCCCGCTTGCTTCGCGAAGTGACGATACGAGAGCGCCGAATCGCTGATCAGGAGCACGTCGGCCGGCAGCACGGGCTTGAGGCACTTTTCCAATTGCGCCACCGTCACCTGTCCGCGGCCCGTGTGGAAATCGAGTGTGTGCCCGGTGCGATCGCGCGCGACGAGCAGGCAATCGTGCTCCTTATTGATGCCGCGCTTTGTCGCGACGCCACCGCGCTTCCTCGGCTTGCGCGTCATGCTGCGCGATCCCTTCTGCGATTCCAGGCGATACGTCTCGTCCGCCTCGATGATGGCAGTCAGGATAGATGGACGATCGCGCATGGCGCCCGGTACGAAGCGATGGCGCCACCTGAAACTGGTCGTGCGATGCACGCCGACGACGCGCGCAGCTTCTCGCACGGTGCGCGATTCGAGTACGCATTGCAGGTACGGCAGCCAATGCTCTTTCTTCCGTAACCTTGCAAGCGGCGTACCCGTCAATGCGTTGTAGCTGCGTCCGCACCCGAGGCAGCGAAAGCGTTGCAGACCGCTGGCCTGGCCGCAGCGGTGGGCACGAGGACAAGCGCAGCGCGGACAGGGCCGTCCTCGCGCGGCCTGCTCGATCAGCGCGATGCATTCGGCCGGATGGGCAATGCCCGCGATCCATTCTCGTAGCCGAGCCAGGTCGATGGCGGACAATTGCGCCGCCGTCAACATGGCGAACAACTCGTCGAACGTCAGGCCGCGCATCGTCACGCCTCATGAGTTAACTCGACGATACGTATGACCGCTGCAACGCGGTTCAGTTCACATAACTACCGCGAACACAGCCTATTTTTTCGCTAGAATGCGTCCATGTCCCGTACTTTCCAACAGCCCGCGCAACAGACCTTCTGGCGCGAACCCGCCTTGCCGTTCATCGAAGCCCGCCACGTCACGGACGGGCGCGGCCTGCACTACGGCCGGCACTGGCACGAGACGCATTCCGTCGGCGTTATCACGGCCGGTCGCAGCACCTACGTCAACGGGACGCATGCCGAAGAGGTGGAGCAGGGCGCCGTCGTCGTCGTCAATCCGGGCGACGTCCACGGCTGCAATCCCGTCGCCGATGCGCCGTGGTCGTACGTGATGTTTTATATCGATCCGGCCTGGCTGGGCCGCGTGCAGGCGCGCCTGCGTGGCACGGCGGACACCACGTTCCAGCCATACGACGTGCCCGCACTGCACGCGCCGCACGTGGTCGACGCCGGCGTGCGTCTGTTCGCGCTGCTCGCGGATGCACAGCGCAGCGAGGCCGAACGCGAGGCGGCCGTCGTCGATTTCGTCGCCTTGCTCGACGGTGCGCTCGCACCGGGACAGCGGCGCGCCGCCGCCGCGGAGAAGGTCGAACGGGTCGCCGACTACATCGACGCCCATTTCGCGCAGCCGCTGCCGTTGCAGGACCTGTGCGACGCCGCGCAACTGTCCGGCTCCTACCTGATCCGTGCGTTCAAGAAGCGCTACGGCGTCGCGCCGCACGAATACCAGACGAACCGGCGCATCCAGTACGCGAAAGCGCGGCTGCGCGACGGGGCGCCGCTGGCCCAGGTCGCGCTGGACGTCGGCTTTTCCGACCAGGCCCATTTCCAGCGCGTGTTCAAGCGCATGACGGCCGCCACGCCGGGGCAATACCGCGACTGACGGTCACGCGGCCGCGAGGTAGACGACGCTCATCACGAGCATGCCCGCCATCGCGCGGTTGAACAGGCGGATGCGGCGCGGCGCGCGCAGGTGCGCCTGCAGGCGGCTGCCGGCCCACGCCCAGGCGGCGACGGACACCCAGCACACGACGAAGTAGATGGCGGCGAACAGCCAGACGGCCGCCGCGTCGCCGGCGGCCGCGTACGTGCCCATGCCGGCCAGCGCGGCCAGCCAGGCCTTGGGACTCAGCCATTGCATCGCGGCGCCCTGCAGCAGCGACGGACGTGCCGGCGACTGCCCGGCACCCAGCTCGCCCGCATCGGCCGCCAGCTTCCACGCCATGTAGAGCAGGAAGGCGACGCCGGCCCAGCGCACGATGGCCGTCACCTGCGGCCACGCATCGACCATTTCGTGGAGTCCGAGGCCGGCCAGCACGAGCAGCAGGCAGAAGCCGGCCGTCGCGCCGGTGACGTGCGCGAGGCTCCCGGCGAAGCCATGGCGGGCGCCGCTGCCGAGGGCGACGACGTTGACGGGGCCGGGCGTGATCGAGGTGGCCAGGGCGAATGCGGCCATCGAGGCGATGATGCTCATCTGCGTTTCCTTTCATGTCGAGGGATGCGCAGACGATAGCGGCCGCCGCCCGGCCGGTATTGAAGAAAATTACCCTGCCGTGCCCCGTCAGGCCGGTACCGGCGCCGCGCGGCGGGTGAAGCGCCACATGTCGATGGTGACCCCGGTGCGGTAGTCGTCCTGCATCTCCGGCGTGAGCACCTCGAACATCAGGCCGTTCTCGAGCCACAGCTCGACGACATCGAACACGCCGCCGCGCGAGCAGGGCACGGCACGCCAGCCTTCGCGCGCGCCGATCGCGAGGATGTCGTCCACCGACAGTTCGGTGGCGATCGCCAGGTGGAAGCAGGCATAGGGACGGGGCGCCGCGTCCGGGTGCGGGCGCGCCATCTCGGCGCCGTTCCCCGGGGCCATCGGCATCGTGTGCGGATAGACCTCGACCATCGAGCCGCGCGCGTCGCCTGCCATGGCGACCCACGCGCCGGGCCATGGCGGAAAGCGGAACGACTGACCGCCCCAGATCTCGGCGATGACGGCGGCGACGCGTTCGGGTTCACGGGCGGGGATGGAAGCGTGGAAGATCATGGTGGTCCTCGGTGGGTTGCGGCACAGGCCAGGGTTGCGATGAGGCGGACGCCCATCCGGCCGGCCTGGCGGCAGGCGCCGTCGAGGTAGTCCCCCAGCACGGTCCACGCGGGCACGAAGCCCAGGTGCTGCTCGACCGCATACTGCACGGCGCGCATGGCGCAGCGCTCGACCGTATCGAGCAGTGCGGCGCGGCGGGGGAAGATTCCGGTGGTTGGCGTATCCATGGCGCGCATGTTGACAGGCGCGCCATGGATCGTCATGCCCCACCGGTGGGGGCATCCTGGCTAGCGCCCGATCTCCACCCGGTACACCGGCACCACCTTCACCGCCTTCAGCTCGGCCAGCTGCGGCTTGCCGCCGAAGTCGGGCCGGTGTTCGCGCGGCAGGTAGATCGGTGCGTCCGCGCGCAGCGGCAGCACCGTCAGCGTGAGCGGACCCTGGCGTTTCGACGGCAGGTTACCCAGATCGAATTGCCAGCGCTGGCCGTTGTAGTACCAGTCGTCGACCATGCGCGTGTCGTCGAACAGCCGGGCCACGTCGCCCGTGAAGTCCACGTCGAGCAGCAGGCTGTCCACGTCCTTCGGCCTGCTGTGTGCCGCCACGCCGAGCTGCCACGCCGCCGAGGCGCCAAACGCTTCCGGGTCGGGCTGCACGGCCGCCTTGGCGTTGCCGCCGATGCGGATGGGCCGTGCCGCCTGCGCCGCGCGCAGCGGTGTTACGGTGACGGCGACGTCAATCGCCGGCAGCGTCGCCTCGAGCACCTGGAACAGGCCGTCGCGGCCGTCCGACTTCACGACGGTGCTGGCTGTCGGCGGCGTCGTCAACGGCGGATAGACGGCCGCGCGGACGTGCGGCTCGCCCGCGCTGCGTAGCACGAGGCGGCCGCCATCGACGTACGCCTGCGCAGCGCTCAGCACGAGGCGACGCCGGCCCTGGAACGTGCCGATGACCGCCTGCCGGGCCTGTGCCTGCGACAGCACGAGCACGGACTGCGGCGCCTTGCCGCCGCAGCCCACGGTGAACGCGGCGCCCAGCCCCGGTTCGATGCCGTCGACGACGACAGCGTCCGCCGCGTCGTCGACGTGGGCGCGGGCCGCGCGCACGCAGCCGCGGGCCCGGTCGCCGAACGCGAATTCGACCGGCACGCCGTCCTGCGCCGCGAACACCCAGGTCCCGTCGTCGAGCCGTGCCAGCGGCTGCGCCGTCGCATACGTCAGCTTCACGCCGTCCATGTCGAAGTTGACGGGCCAGGCGAAGTACGCTTCGGCCGGCAGGTCGACCGGCTTGCGCGGCAAGGTCACCGTCCCGCCGGGCAGCTTGATGGCGAAGCGGACCTGCGCGCGCGCGGGTGTCGGGTATTGGCGCACGTGGCCGTTGTAGAACAGGAAGGCGGCGTCGCCGCGGCTGCGCACGGACCACCGCAGCGTATCCAGATCGGCAGGATCCTTCGGCACGACGTCCGGCCTGCGCACGGTCATCGGCGCCAGGCGTGCGCCGAAGTCATGCAGGAACCAGTGGAACGGGCGCAGTGCCGCGAGCACGGGACGCTGCTGGCCGTCCGGTCCGAGCGGCGCATTGAAGTCGTAGTTGATCGCGGGGACGTCGTTATAGCCGCCGCTCTTCGTACTCTCTTCCAGCGTCGTGCCGCCAACGGGATTGCGCCCGCCGTGGAACATGTAGTAACCCATCAGGTTGACGCCGGAGCCAAGTTGCACCGGGAGCATGGACGCGATGTCGTCGCTGGAAACGAGCGTGCGCCGGCGGTACATGGCGGGCAGGCCCGCGCCGTATTCCGCGCCAAGGAACGGCGTGCTGTCGACGTCCGTCTCGGCCGTGCCCTGCTGGCTCGCGCGCGTCTGCGCCCCGAGGTCGCCGCTCACGCGCGTGCCGAAGCGGAACGCGTACGTTTCCTTCGGCGGCAACTCCTTCGTACTCGTCGCCCACGGCTCGTCGGGGTAACCGCCGAACACGGGGGTGACTTCGCCGGACGGATACAGGGTCTGGTCCCAGCCCGTGACCGTGTAGTACGGGACGTCGATCCCGGCCTTCACGGCAAGGCCTTTCAGCGTGCGGATGTGATCCGCGCCGTGGCCCGCGCCGGCGAGGTTGTACTCGTTCTCGATCTGCGTGCCGATCACGGGGCCGCCCTGCTTGTACAGCAGGCCGTCCAGCTGGCGGCCGACCTCGCGGTAGAAGCGCTCGACGTAGCGCAGGTACGTGGGATCGTTGCCGCGCGTGGGCATCGCGTCGACCACCCAGTCGGGGAAGCCGCCGTAGCGCACTTCCGCATGCGACCAGGGACCGATGCGCACGACGACGTCCAGGCCGTGCTTGTGCGCCAGCTGGACGAAACGGCGCAGGTCGCGGTTGCCGCTCCAGTCGAATTGCCCATCACGCGCCTCGTGGTGGTTCCAGATGATGTAGGTTGCCACCACGTCGATGCCGGCCGACTTCATCTTGGCCAGCTCCGCATCCCAGCTTGCGGCCGGGCTGCGCGAATAGTGGAACTCGCCCATCACCGGCAGCCAGGGCTGGCCGTCGCGCGTGAGATATTGGTTGTTGATGCCGAGCGCGTGCCCGCTCGGCGCCTTCGCCGTGCCCAGCTTGATCGTGCCCGTGCGCGGGTCGGGCGCCGGTGCGCTGGCGTCGACGGTGACGAGTTGTTCCGCGCCCGCCGTGGCGGGGCCGGCGAGGGCCAGCAGCACGGCGGTGCGGAGCAGCGTGGGTCGTGTGATCGTCTTCATCAGAACTTGTACGAGACGCCCACGTTGTAGCGGCGGCCGTATTCCATCACGTTCTGCATGTACGCGTTGGCGTTCTGCGTGTAGACGACCTTCTGGTTCGTGATGTTGTCCAGGCCCACGCGCAGTTGCAGCTGCGGCGTCAGGTAGTACGAGACGTTCGCCGTGACATACGTCTCCTCGCCGTTCTCCGCCATATAGCCTGCCGTCCAGCGGGGCATGCGCACGAACGGGCTGTGGTAGTTGGCCGACACGCGCGCTTCGAAGCCGTTCTTTTCATACCAGAGCGTGACGCCGCCGTTGTTGCGCATCAGGCCTTCCATCGGGTAGTGGTTGGTGTACTCGTGGATGTCGCTCTCGTTGTACGACCAGTTCGCGGCGATGCCGAGGCCGTCGAACGGTGCCGGCAGGTGCGTGAACGCGTGCTGGTAGACGAGTTCCAGGCCGCGCACATAGCCGCCTTCGCCGTTGACGGAGCGCGTGACGATCGCCTGGCGGCCATCGAGCGTGGTGTTGTCCGTCGTGATGCCGATGTAGCTGCCGATCTGCTTGTAAAACAGCGCGGCCGAGAACAGCGAGCCTTTGTCGAAGTACCACTGGTACGCGAGGTCGGCCTGGTTCGCCATCATCGGCAACAGCCCCGGATTGCCCGCGCTGCCCGTCAGCGGCGCCTGCGAGCCCGGCGTCGTGTCCATCGAGATCTGGCGCGACGCGCGCATCTCGTCCAGCGGCGCGCGCGACATGGCGCGCGCGAGCGAGAAGCGCAGCTGGTGCGCCTGCTCGGCATCGAGGCCGAAGATCAGGTTCATGCTGGGCAGGGCCTTCGTGTACGAGGCGCCGCCTTCGACGGCCGTCGGCGCCGCGCCGTTGACGGACTCCATGCCTTCGCCCGTCTGGTGCGTGTGGACGACGCGCACGCCCGCGTTGCCGCGGTATTTCAGGCCGAACAGTTCGCCGTCCAGGTCCGCCTGCGCGTACAGGGCGCTCGTGCGTTCCTTGACCTTCCAGCCTGCGAGCAGGTCGTTCGCCGTCTGCGGGCGACCGCTCGCGTCGAGGGCGCTGCCGCCGAACACGGACGACACCGTGCCTTCGAAATCGCGCAGGCTCAGTGCGGGGAAGTAGCCGGGTACGTTCAAGGTCTGGTACGCGGATGGGGAAATCGACGCATTCGTCGGCGAGATGTTCCACGTGGTCTGGTGGTACGACTTCTCGCGGTCGGCGAAGCGCGCGCCGATCTTGATGCGGCTGATGGGCCCCAGTTCCAGCGGCAGCGCGCCGCTGACGTGGGCGGAGTCGAGGCGGTCGTGCACGTGGCCGTCGTTGTCGATGTAGAGCTGCGGCGCGCCGAAGTTGGCGAGGTTGCCCGTGTCTTCGCTGAACGCATACGATTGCTGCTCGTTGCCCGTGAAGGACCACGACAGCGTGCCGTTGTTGACGGTCGTGTTGCGCACGTCGGCCCACTGGCTGGCGCGGCTCGCGCGCGACGTCGCGACGTCCGCTTCGACCTTCCAGTCGCCCACGTTGAACTTGCCGTTCAGGCCACCGGCGGCGTTGTCCATGTTCTGGATCCAGCGCGTGCTGTGCGTGGACAGGCTCACGTCCTTGACGGTCGCGCCCACGACGTAGCCGTTGCGGATGTCGAGGTTCGAATAATTCGCCGTCTGCCAGCCGTCCCAGTTGCCGACGTCGCCCGTCCAGTGCTGGACGCTCGGCTCGCGGATCTTGTCGCGGGCGAAGTACAGGTCGGCCGTGATCAGCGCGTCCGGGCTCGCCTTCCATTCCAGCTTGCCCAGCACGCTGCTGCGTTCATTCGTGCCGCGCTTGAGTTCATCCTCGAAGCCCCATGGCGTCTTGTCGACCTTGCCGTCACCGTTCATGTCGACGGAGTGGTCTTCGTTGAAGCCCCAGTGGTTCTTGCGTTCCTCGATCGACGGCTGCTTCTGGTAGCTGAACGCGATCGCGGCGCCTACGCTCCGGTCCGCGAACTGGTCGATCCAGATGCCGCCCAGGCGCGGGCGCACGGATTGCGTGTCGACGTCCTTCGCGAGCGGATAGTACAGCGCGTCCGCCTTCAGCGACGCCTGGCGGCCCTTGTACTTCAGCGGTTGCACGGTCTGCAGGTCGATCGTCGTCGCAATGCCGCCTTCGACGAGGTCCGCGTTCTGCGTCTTGTACACGATGGCGCCGGACAGCGACTCGGACGGGAACTGCTCGAAGCGCACGGCGCGGTTGGGTTCCGACGATGCCAGTTCGCGGCCGTTCAGCGTGGCGCCGATGAAGCGTTCGCCCATGCCGCGCGCGACGATCTGGCTTGCGTTGCCGCGATCGAGGCCGGCGGCGAGGCCCGGCAGGCGCGCGAGCGATTCCGCGATCGTCGTGTCGGGTAGCTTGCCGATGTCTTCGGACGCCACGACTTCGACCATGCTGTTGGAGTTCTCTTTCACGGACAGGGCGCTGCGCACGGACGCGCGGATGCCCGAGACGACGACCTGCTGCACGGCCGTGTCGCCGCCAGCGGCGGGTTCGGACGACCCGGCGGGCGCGGCTTGCTGGGCGAGGGCGGGAACCGCGGGGAGGACCAACAATGGGAAGAGCGAGCGTACGAGTACGCTCAGGGTTTTCTGCTGCATGTAATCTCCTTGCTTTGTCGTTTCGACTTATGGGTATGTGTCGTCGTTGGTGCGCGCAGCGAACCAATCAGGCGACTGACCGGCATTCTGTCGCCTTGCAAGGAGTACAACCATTATGTTTTTTACCAGCGTATATACGAGTTTCATATAGCCTGGTGAAAAACGTAAAAAGGCAGCCCGCGGGCTGCCTTGACGTTTCGGATAACGCGGACGTTTGGTGGGCTCAGGGAGCCCACCCTACGGCAGAAATATTGTAGGGTGGGCACCCCGTGCCCACCATGGCGTATCACCACCACATGCCATAGATAGTGGCCAGCACGACGCAGATGACGGCCGAACCGAGGGCAAACGCACCGTCGACCTTGAACAGCTTCGTATCCACGATCAGCGCTTTCACCTTGCCGCGAGCGAACACGGTCGAGAGCAGCACCATGCCGGCGACGACGAGCCAGAACACGATGAACATGCGGTCCAGGAACGGGATCTCGTAGACACCGCTGCCGTTGTCATGGGCGAAGCCGATCGGCGCCAGGAACGACAGGTCCATCCAGCCCGGCAGGAACTTCAGGATGATCGAGAACACGAGGCCGCCGATGGTGGCGAACATCGCGGCGCTGGACGTCGTCTTCTTCCAGAAGAAGCCCAGCAGGAACATGGCGAGGATGCCCGGCGAGACGAAGCCCGTGTATTCCTGGATGTACTGGAAGCCGCCTTTCTTGTCGATGCCCATCAGCGGGGCGATCACGACGGCCAGCAGCATCGACACCACGACGGTGACGCGGCCGATCCACACCATTTTCTTCTCCGTGACTTCCGGATGCAGGCGCTTCTGATAGATGTCGAGCGTGAAGATGGTGGCGATGGAGTTCGCCTTGCCGGCCAGCGACGCGACGACGGCCGCGGTCAGCGCGGCGAACGCGATGCCTTTCAGGCCCGACGGCAGCATGGCCAGCAAGGTCGGATAGGCGCGGTCGGGATTGAGCTCACCGCCGACGCGCATGGCGTCGCCCAGTACGCCGGCACGGTCCAGCGCGAACGCGGCGATGCCCGGCATGACGACGATCATCGGCATCAGGAGTTTCAGGAATGCCGCGAACAGCAGGCCTTTGCGGGCGGTCGGCAGGTCGGCGCCGAGGGCGCGCTGCGTGATGTACTGGTTGCAGCCCCAGTAGTTCAGGTTGACGATCCACATGCCGCCGATCAGCGTCGACAGGCCAGGCAGGTCCATGTAGTTCTTGTTGTCGCGGCCCAGCACCATCTGGAAGTGGTCGCGCGTCGTGTCGTACAACGTGGTGAAGCCCTGCATCGCGCCGTGGCCCTGGCCCAGTTTCGCGACGAGGTCCAGCGCCAGCCACGTGGTCACGAGGCCGCCGATGACGAGGCAGGTCACCTGGATGACGTCCGTGTAGCCGATGACCTTCATGCCGCCCAGGGTGATGATGGCGGCGAAGACGGCGAGGAACAGCATGCACGGGAATACGCCGACGCCCGTGACGCTGCCGATGGCGAGCGCGCCCAGGTACAGGATCGAGGTCAGGTTGACGACGACGTACAGGCCGAGCCAGAACAGCGCCATCGTCGTGGCGACGGCCTTGCCGTAGCGCTGCTCGAGGAACTGGGGCATCGTATAGATGTGGTTCTTCAAATAGACGGGCATGAAGAACACGGCGACGATGACGAGGGTGGCGGCGGCCATCAGTTCGTACACGGCAATCGCCATGCCGATGCGGAAGCCCGAGCCGCTCATGCCGATGAACTGCTCGGCGGAGATGTTCGACGCGATCAGCGATGCGCCGATGGCCCACCACGTGAGCGAGCCTTCGGCCAGGAAGTAGTCGTGCGAGGCCGAGGTGTTCGCAGACTTCTTGCGGCGGTACACCCACCAGCCGTAGCCGGCGACGACGACGAAGTAGATCAGGAAGACGATGGAGTCGAGGCGGGAAATCAGATTCATGAGGTTTGTCTCGTCAGGCGGAAACGTAGGCGGCGTGCCGGCAGCGGCGCGCAAGGGACGGCAGAGCGAAAGAAAGGTGCGTCATCGGTCTCCGGTATCGTTATTGTCAAGGCGCTATCGGCCAGTACGCCCGGATTCTAGGCAGGAAACGCCAGGGTGACCCCATCCATTTTTCGCGTCACCTATGAAATATTCGTATGGCGGCGTTCCCGATGTTGAAATCTTTGCTAATTATTTTGATAAGAGGAAAGGAACGCAGGTCATCCGCGTGCTCGCACTATACTGACCGCATACCCGTCGATTCCGGGCCCGGCCGCGGTAGCCGCCGCGGCCCGGCCCCGAGCCGACGGGATCCCGGTTGACGCCGTCCGGCGTCGCCTTTTCTACGCTATCAGGAGGTCGAGATGAGTCAAGCATCAAGTATCCTGCGCGGCGCATGGATCGCGTGCGCGCTGTGCGCGGTCAGCGTGCCTGCGCTGGCCGGCAACCATCCGAAGGCCGCGAAAGACCCGGCCCGCTGGACCACGGGCGACACGACGAAGGCCCAGCGCATGGCCACCTTGAAGAAGGAGATCAATGCCGCCTACGCCGAGCAGCAGACGGCGTGCAAGCACAAGGCGTCCGGCAGCCGCGCCGCCTGCCTGAAACAGGCGCGCCAGATCTACCAGCACGACATGGCCCATGCACCGCAGCTGCTGGCCCATGCACCGAGGGGCGAAGTGTCGGAACGTGTCGTGTCGACGACGACCGCCCCGGCTGCACCCACGCGGCCGGGCGGCACCGCCTACGGCAACTCGACGATGGGAACCACCGGCGCGGGCGCCGGCAAGGACGACGCCGTCCCGCCGAGCACGGGCCAGACGAGCGGCCTGCCGCCGCAGAACATGCACCAGCCGGACATGCAGGAGCCGAACGTCCCGCCGCAAAGCAACCCGCCGCCCGTCCAGCAGCAATAAAGAGCCCGCCCCAGGGTCCTTCCTTCGCGCCGAGGGGCGCCGGATGGTAAACTGCCGCCTTTTGTCGCAGAGGACCACGATGGCGCTTCCCCTGGCGCTGCGCGCACGCGCGCTGGAGTGTTTGATCGAGACCGATCCCGGCGCGAAGACGCAAGGCGTGGCCGCGCTGGTCGCTGCCGCCGCTGCCGGTGCGTGCACCTTGGACGGGGCAGCCGTCCTGCACGCGGACGACGCCCTCGTGCCCGGCCGGCCCGCGCGGCCGGAACTCGTGCCGCCGCGCCTCGTTGGCCGGCGTTCGATGGCGACGCCGGAAGGCCGCGCGATGCTCGTCCACGCGCTCGCCCACATCGAATTCAATGCCGTCAACCTCGCGCTGGACGCCGTCTGGCGCTTCGCCGGCATGCCCGACGCCTATTACACCGACTGGCTGCGCGTGGCGGCCGAGGAAGCCCGTCATTTCGACCTGCTGGCCGCGCACCTGCGCGCGCTCGGCTGGGCGTACGGCGACTTCCCCGGTCACGACAGCCTGTGGGAGATGGTCGCGAAGACGTCCGGCGACGTCCTCGCGCGCATGGCGCTCGTGCCGCGCACGATGGAAGCCCGCGGCCTCGACGCGATCCCGCCGCTGCGCGCCAAGCTCGCGCAGGCCGGCGACGAGGCGGCCGCGCGCATCCTCGACGTGCTGCTGCGCGACGAGGTCGGACACGTGGAGATCGGCAACCGCTGGTATTTTCACCTGTGCGCGCAGCGGGGCCTGGAACCGGTGGCGACGTACGACGCGCTGACGGCGCAGTACAAGGCGCCCGTGCTGAAAGGCCCGTTCAACGTGGCCGCCCGCCGTAAGGCCGGCTTCACCGATGCGGAGCTCGCGCGCTTCGACGCCGACCCGCTGGACGCCTGAACCATGGACGCGCAGGGCATCCTGGCGCAGGGCTTCCTGCTCACGCGCCACTGGCGCGACACGGATGCCGGCGTCGAAGTCGAGTTCTGGCTCGCCACGCCGGACGGCCCGCGCCGCGTGCGCCTCGCGCCGCAGTCGGCCGTCGCGTTCATCCCGGCGGAGCAGGGCGATACGGCGAAGCTGTTGCTGGCGCGCGAGCGGGGCGTCGAGCTGCGCGAACTGTCGCTGCGCGACTTCCACCACCGTCCCGTGCTGGGCCTGTACTGCACGCAGTACCGGCACCTGCTGCGGCTGGAAAAGCGGCTGCGCGAGCACGGCATCGACGTGTACGAGGCGGACGTGCGCCCGCCCGAACGCTACCTCATGGAGCGCTTCATCACGGCACCCGTGACCTATGCCGGCACGCCCGACGGGGCCGATCCGCGCCTGCTCGTCGACGGCCAACTGAAGCCCGTGCAGGACTATCGGCCCGCGCTGTCGACGGTGTCGCTCGACATCGAGACGACGATGCAGGGCGAACTCCGTTCCATCGCGCTGGAAGGCTGCGGCCAGCGCCAGGTATACATGCTGGGGCCCGCGAACGGCGATGCATCCAGCCTCGATTTCGACTACGAGGTGTGCGCGACGCGGCGCGACCTGCTCGACCGCCTGGAAGAGTGGTTCCGCCGTTACGACCCGGACGCCATCATCGGCTGGAACCTCGTGCAGTTCGACCTGCGCATCCTGCAGCAGCACGCGCAGCAGATGCAGCGGCCGCTGCGCCTGGGTCGCGACGGCAGCGCGATCGAATGGCGCGAGCACGGCGGCCGGCAGGAGCACTGGTTCGCGGGCGTGCCCGGGCGCCTCGTCATCGACGGCATCGAGGCGCTGCGCTCGGCCACGTGGAGCTTCCCGTCGTTCTCGCTGGAGCACGTGGCGCAAAGCCTGCTGGGCGAGGGCAAGGCGATCGACAATCCGTACGACCGCATGGCGGAAATCGACCGCATGTTCGACGAGGACAAGCCGGCGCTGGCGACCTACAACCTGCAGGACTGCGTGCTCGTCACGCGCATCTTCGAGAAGTCCGGGCTGATGACCTTCCTGCTGGAGCGCGCCAGCGTGACGGGCCTCGCGGCCGACCGCAGCGGCGGGTCCGTCGCCGCGTTCGAGCATGCCTACATCCCGCTGATGCACCGGCTCGGCCGCGTCGCGCCGAACATCGGCGACGTGCCCGGTGCGGACAGCCCCGGCGGCTTCGTGATGGATTCGCGCTCCGGCCTGTACGACTCGGTGCTCGTGCTGGACTATAAAAGCCTGTACCCGTCCATCATCCGCACGTTCCTGATCGACCCCGTGGGCCTCGTCGCGGGCCTCGAGGAGCCGGAACAGGACACGGTGCCGGGCTTTCGCGGCGCGCGCTTCTCGCGCACGCAGCACTGCCTGCCGGGCATCGTCACGCGCGTGTGGCAGGGCCGCGATGCCGCCAAGCGCGCCCGCAACGCGCCGCTGTCGCAGGCGCTGAAGATCATCATGAACTCGATGTACGGCGTGCTGGGCACGACGGGGTGCCGCTTCTTCGATCCGCGCCTCGCGTCGTCGATCACGATGCGCGGGCACGAGATCATGCACCGCACGCGCGAACTGATCGAGGCGCAGGGCTACCAGGTGATCTACGGCGACACCGATTCCACGTTCGTGTGGCTGGGCCGGGCGCACGGCGAGGAAGAGGCCGGGCGCATCGGCCGCGCGCTCGTCGACCACGTGAACGGCTGGTGGCGCGCGCACCTGGCCGGAACCTTGCAGCTGGAAAGCGCACTGGAACTCGAGTACGAGACGCACTTCCGGCGCTTCCTGATGCCGACCGTGCGCGGCTCGGAAGAGGGCAGCAAGAAGCGCTACGCGGGGCTCGTGCGCCGCGCGGACGGCGACGACGAGATGATCTTCAAGGGCCTGGAGACCGTGCGCACGGACTGGACGCCGCTGGCGCAGACGTTCCAGCAGGAGCTGTACGGCCGCATATTCCGCGGCGAACCGTACGAGGATTACGTGCGCGACTACGTGGCGCGCACGCTGCGCGGCGAATTCGACGGGCAGCTCGTGTACCGCAAGCGCCTGCGCCGGCCGCTCGTCGAGTACGAGCGCAACGTGCCCCCGCACGTGCGCGCGGCGCGCGCGGCCGACGAATTCCACGTGCGCCAGGGCCGGCCCGCGCCATACCGCAACGGCGGGTGGATCCGCTACGTGATGACCACGTCGGGCCCCGAACCGCTGGACACGCTGGACCCGCGGCGCACGCCGATCGACTACGAGCACTACCTGACGAAGCAGCTGGAGCCCGTCGCGGACGGCATCCTGCCCTTTTTGGACGACAGCTTCGCGCGGCTCACGAGCCCGCAGGGCGCATTGTTCTGACGCGTCGCGGCCTAGCCGCCGGCGCGCTTTGCACGATGCCCCTGCTTGGCGAGGACGTCCAGCACGAGGTCGCAATGGTCGCCCTGCACCTCGATCACGCCATCCTTCACGGTCCCGCCGGAGCCGCACGCGGTGCGCAGCTGCTTGCCCAGCGCCGCCAGCGCGGCCGCATCGAGCGCGAGGCCCTTGACGATGGTGACGGTCTTGCCGCCGCGGCCCTTCGATTGCCGCGATACGCGCGCGATGCCGTCGCCCGCGGGTACGGCGGTGGTCTTGCAGGCGCACGCCGCGACGGGCTGGCGGCAGCCGGGGCACATGCGTCCGCCGTCGGTGGAATAAACGAGGCCGCTGCTTGCTTGCTTCATGGTCGGTTCGGTTGGAGTGGATCTGTCGATCGCGCGAGTGTACCAGCCGGCCCGTAATCGAGTGCGACCGCGGCGAAGCAGGCGATGAGGAGGGCGCTGAATTCCCAGCCGCCTTCGCCCGGGCCGAGGATGAAGAAGCCGAGCTGCCAGTGGATCAGGACGACGCCCGTGGCGAAGATGGCGATGAGGATCGCGCACATGGGACGCACGAAGAGGCCCAGCGCGATCAGCAGCACGCCGCCCGTCTCCGCCAGGTTGACGAGGTGCGCCTGCACGAGCGGGAACGGGAAGCCGAAGTTCGCGAGCGCGGCGCCGAGGCCGGGGATTTCGCCGTACAGGTAGCGGTGCACGCCATGCGTGAGGACGATGGCGCAGACGGCCAGCTTGACCAGGTCGAGTCCCACGTGGCCCGGACGAATGATTCGGACGTTCGGCTTCATCGATCCTCCTGTGCGTGCGCATCCCGCGTTGCCGCGGGCGGATGCCATCTTCACACCGCGGGACCGCGAAGGCAAGTGATCCCGCGGGCCCGCGCGGATGCTACCATCCCGTGCACACCAATAATAAGGGGGAGCCATGCATCATCCGGGAATGTTCGACGGCGTCTTCATCGTCATGTTCGCCCTGTGCTTCATCATCCGGGCGCCGCTGGAAGTCAGGAACCGGAAGATCGGGACCGTCGAATCCCGCAAGGGCGCCATGGAGCGATTCTGCCTGCTGCTCGTGTTCACGGGATCGACGACGATGCCGCTGCTTTACTTCCTGACGCCGTGGTTCCGTTTCGCCGACTACGAGGTCGCGCTGTCGCAGGGTGCGCTGGGCACGGTGCTCGCGATCGTCGGGGTGACCCTGTTCTGGAAATCGCATCGGGATCTGGGACGCCAGTTTTCCCCGACGCTGGAACTCAAGGAGGCGCATCACCTGGTTTCCGACGGCATCTACAGCAGGATCCGGCATCCGATGTACACGGCATTGTTCCTCATCGCGGCCGCGCAGCTGCTGTTGATAGGGAATGCCGTCGTGGCCCCGGCGTTCCTGCTCGCATTCAGCTTGCTGTACTTTGCCCGGATCGATCACGAAGAAGCGATGATGCTCGAGCATTTTGGCGGCGCCTACGCGGACTACCGGGCCCGCACCAACCGGCTGCTTCCGTCGTTGCGGCGCTGACGCGGCGGGACTCCCGGCTCGACCGTCCCCGGATCAAAGTCGCGCACGATTCGATTTGACGCATCGGCTGAACAGGGCTATATTTTCGGCTCCATCTTGGAAACGTTTCCAACCCCAGTCTCAACGAGAATCCCAACAAGACCGGTCACCGAGCCGGCACGACGTGGCACGTGCGTCAAGGACGTCCACAATTCTTCGCAGTGAAACAGAGGAGTCGAAGTGAATAACGACAACCAGAAATCTCGCTCTAAATGGAAAGCTTTCCACGCGGCCGCCGCCGCCGGCCTGTACGCATGTGCCTTGCACGCATCGGCCAGCGTCACCAGCCCGGCCATCGGCCAGCTGCTATGGTCCGAGGAATTCAATGGTCCGAGCCTCGATGCGTCGCGCTGGACCGCCGCCGACGGCAACGGCTGCCAGATCAACCTGTGCGGCTACGGCAACCAGGAACTGGAGTACTACAGCCCGAACAACGTGTCGATCGCGGACGTGCCGTTCGAGCCGGGCACGCGCGCGCTCGCGATCCGCGCGCAGAACCAGACGGTGGGCAGCAACGTGTTCACGTCCGGGAAGGTCGACACCCACGGCAAGGTGCAGGTGCAGTACGGGATGATCGAGATCCGCATGGCGACTCCGAACATCGCGACAGGTCTGTGGCCCGCGGCATGGATGCTGGGCACGAGCGCGCAGACGTGGCCGCGCAACGGCGAGATCGACATCATGGAAATGGGCCACAAGGCGTCCGTGCGCGCGGCGGCAGGGTCGCCGTCCGCGAACAACTTCGTCGGCTCCAACGTGATCACGTGGCAGCAGGCTGCGTGCGTGCCGGGTAACGAGAGCTGCGCCGCATCGACCGCGTGGCAGACGAAGAACTGGTACGTCCCGACGACGTCGCTGGCGAACCGCTTCGTCACGTACCGCCTGTACTGGACGGAGAGCCAGATGCGCTTCACGACGGTCGACAACGGCGTCGAGCACGACATGTACGATGCGCCGCTGCCCGTGAACTCGACGTCGCTGCAGGCGCCGTTCTACCTGCTGCTGAACCTCGCCGTGGGCGGTAATTTCACGGACGCCGCCACGCCGGGCCAGGTGACGGCGCCGCTGCCGGGCACGATGTACGTCGACTACATCCGTGTGTACCAGCTGGACGGGAAGGGCAGCGTCAAGCTGGGCAACCAGATCGTGCCGGAAGTGGCGGGCAAGTTCGGTGTCTTCACGGACAACACGCCCGTGAACAACAAGCTCGTGGCCGGCACGAGTTCCGACATCTACCTGTGGAACAGCGCCTCGTCCGGCGCGGGCACTACGCCGCCGTATGAAGGCAGCAATGTGATCGCCTGGGCGTACACGGCGCCTGGCCAGTGGTTCGGCGGCGGCGTGCAGTCGCGCCAGGCCCGCGACTTGACGAACTACCGCAACGGCACCATGAAGTTCCGCATCAAGATCCCCGCGAACGTGTCGTTCAACATCGGCGTCGGCGACACGTACACGAACCAGAACTGGGTGAACTTCCCCGCGAACACGACGGCCTATGGCCTCGTGCGCAACGGCGACTGGGCGCAGGGCAGCATTCCCGTCTCCACGCTGATCGGGCCGAAGGTGGCGCTGCAGTCGCTGCTGGACGTCTTCATGATCTCCAGCGACGCGAACAACTTGCCTGCATCGACGTTCCAGTTCGCCATCGACGATATCGTGTGGGATGCCGGCACGTCGACGACGCCGCCAACCGGCCCGACATACGCGACGCAGACGTCCGCGACCACATTGCAGTTCACGACGACGACCGGCAGCTGGGCCGACGTCCACTACACGGTGAACAACGGCACCCAGCAGAACGTGCGCATGCGACTGGACGGCACGACCAACACCTATATCGCCGGCGGTCTGAAGATCGGCGACGTCGTGCGCTACAGCTTCACGTACTGGGACGCAGCACGCAACTATGCCGTGGACACGGCGCTGCAGACCTACACGATGCAATAAGCGAGACTCCCGTCACGGCCCCGGATTCGGATTGTCGGGCAGCGACGGGATCGCGCGCAGGTATTCGTAGATGGCGTACAAGTCTTTCGTCGTCATCTTGCCGACGGCCGGCCACGGCATCACTTGCAGGATGTCGCCGGCCGGATCGCGCGGATCGTGGCCGGTGCGCAGCGTCTGCACGAACTGCTCGCGTGTGAGACCGGCGGGGCGGCCGGCGTGGTCCGGCGTGAGGTTCGGCGCCGTGAAGGGGCCGAACTGGCGCCCGCCGGACATGTATTGCTCGGCATTGACCCGCTCCGGCTGGCCCTTGAACGGGTCGCCGCCGGGCGAATAGCTCGGGTGCGTGTGGCAATCGATGCAACCCGTCGTGTTGACGATGTAGCTGCCCTGCCACACGAGACTCCTTTGCTTGCCTTTCAGGTTCAGGATCACGCCCGGCGGCACGAGCTCGCGGCCGCGCACGAGGCGGCTGTTCGTGTCGCTCATTGCCGTGGCGGAATCGGTGTCGGTGTCGGGCGCGGCCGCGTACGGCGCGGCGCTGGCGGCGGCAAGGGCGAGTGCCAGCCAGGTGCGGCGGCGGGTCAGGTGGGCTGCATGCATGAGTGGTCTCCTGGTCGGGGCGTGTGACGTCGCTTCCTGCGACGCGAACGCGAGGGAAGAACGTGCGCCGAGGCAAAGCCGGCGCGTTCGCTGAGACGAATCTCCCCAGTATAGGCACCCATCCCGCGGAAGCCAGCACGGCAGCCCTGTCCGTTCTGATAGGTTGTTCGTGACAATGCGCGCACTTTGCGAGTCGCCGCGATGGCATGATGGCCCCGGTTCCCTAATTTACCGACGACAAGGAGGCAGCATGCACGACTCGACCCGGCCCGGCCAGACCCGGCCATGGATCGCCCTGGCCGCCGCCATCGCGGTCATCGGCGCGCTCATCCACGTTGTCGCCATCCCGGCCGGTCCGGCCTGGTATGCCTATTTCGGCGCGCCGCCGTCCGTCGTCGCGTCGGCCCGTGCAGGCACCTGGCTCGCGCCGGTGAGCGCAGTGGCCATCGGGCTGCTGATGGCCACGTGCGGCTGGTATGCCGGCGCGGCGCTGGGCATCGTGCGCCGTCCGCCGCTGCTGCGCACTGGCCTTGCCGCGATGGCGGCCGTCTGCCTGCCGCGCGCCCTGATCCTCGTGCCGCTGGCCGTCACGCATCCGGAATTGCGCACCACGTTCCAGGTTGTCGCGGCCATCGTGTGGGGGCTTGCCGGCGTCGGGTTCGCGCTCGGCTGCGCGCTCGTCCACCGCCAGGGCCGTCTCGTACCCCGCGCCGCGGCGTGACGTCCGCCGGGCGGCTATACTGGCGACCATGCACCTGTACCGCGAATTCCCGCCACATCCCGCGCTGGCCGGCCACGTCGCCTGCCTGTGGACGAGCCGCGCCATGCCGGACGGCGCGCCCGTGCGCACGCGCGTCCTGCCCGACAATTGCATCGACATCCTGTGGCAGGACGCGGCGCCGCTGGGCAAGGTGGCGGGCATGATGTCGCGTCCCCATCACGTGGCGATGACGACTCCCGTGCAGACCGTCGCCGTGCGCTTCCTGCCCGGCGCCGCGCGCGCGTTCTTCGACGTGCCGCTGAGCGAACTGCAAGACGGCCATCCGGCGCTCGCCGACCTGTGGCCGCGCGCGGACGCCGAAGCGCTGGCTGCCGCGTTGTGGGAGCGCGAGCAGGCGCCCGAAGCGCGGCTTGCGATCATCGAGCGGGCGCTCGTCGCGCGCCTGCGCGCGCATGGGCCGGCGCGGAGCGACGGACTCGCGCGGGCGGCTGTCGCGCGGATCGAGGCGAGCGGCGGCGACGTGCGCATCGACGACCTCGCGTCGGGGCTCGGCGTCACGCGCCAGCACCTGGCGCTGCTGTTTCGCGAGCGCGTGGGCCTGTCCGCGAAGACGTTCGCCATGGTATGCCGCTTCCGCCGCGCGCATGCGGCGCTGCGCGCGCAGCCGGGTGCCGTCGACTGGGCGCGGCTCGCGGGCGACTGCGGCTATTACGACCAGTCGCACCTGATCCACGCATTCCGCCAGTTCGCCGACGCGACGCCGGAGTCGTTCGTGCGCCGGGTGGCCGCATGAGCCGGCGGACCGTGCAGGTCATCGCCGCGCCATCGAACCTCGGCTTGCGTCCCCTGCGGCCCGGGCATGAACCGGGCACCTGGCGCGCGCCCGACGCCCTGTTCGACGCGGGCCTGCTGGACGCGGTCGGTGCCGGCGCGCCCATCGCGATGGCGCGGCCGGCATGGAAACCCGGCCCCGATCCGGGCACGCGGCTGCGCAACGGGATCGCGATGCGCGCGTTCAACCTGGCGCTGGCCGATCACGTGGACGCCACCTGCGCGCGCGGCGCGTTCGCGCTCGTCGTCGGAGGGGATTGCTCGATCCTGCTGGGCGCGCTGGCGGGCGCGCGCCGCCATGGTCCGCTGGGGCTCGTCCACGTCGACGGCCACAGCGACTTCCGCCACCCCGGCAACTACGATCCGGCGAGTACGCTGGGCGCCGTGGCCGGCATGGATCTCGCGCTGGCGACGGGGCGCGGCGAGGCACTGCTGACGGACTGGCCGGGCGTGCCGACGCCGCTCGTGCACGACTGCCACGTCGTCCAGATCGGCGAGCGGGAAGGGCGCGACCCCGATTTCGCGTGGCCGGACGTGAACGACACGGCCATCGAACGCATCGACGTGTTCACGGCGAACGAGATCGGCCCGCACGCCGTGCTGGCCCGCGCGCGGCGCACGCTCGACGCCGCGCCGGACCAGCGTTTCTGGGTGCACCTGGACGTCGACGTGCTCGACACCGCCGTCATGCCGGCCGTCGACAGCCCCGGTTCACCCGGCATCGCACCGGACGACCTCGTGCTGGTCCTGTCCGGCCTCCTGCCCGACCCGCGGTGTGCCGGCATGACGGTCACCGTCTTCGATCCCGACCTCGATCCCGACGGGCGCTGCGCGCGCCTGCTCGTCGACTTGCTGGGCGACTTGCCGTTCCGCTCATCGCGCTTCCGCTGAGAAATTTCATTCAGCGGTTTAGCGGTCTTAATAATTGCCAACCCGGCGCGGGTCTCGCAGAATTGGCCTGAAGGTACGAGGTATGCATGAGACGCAACGGATTCATCCCGGCCACGTCGAGGCGGCTGCGCCTCCCGCCGGGTGCGTGAAGACGACCGCGAGGCGTGACGCCGCCGCGGATGCGTGAAGGCCGCCCGCGACGTTCCGAATGTCGACATCGGGCCGCAGCCGGACTCCTCCAACAGCCGGACATCGTCACCGCCACCCCTCGAGGGCGGCGTGCGGATCGGCGCAGCCATGCCCGCCATACCGGCACATTTCAACACAACTATCCCTTTTTGGCGGAGACTTTGATGAACACGACTTACAGGAAGCGCACCATCGTCCTGGCGATCCTCGCGATGAGCCTTGCCGCAGGTTGCGGCGGCGGCGGTGGCGGCGGTTCGGGCGATGCGGGCAGCACGGCCGGCACGGGCACGCCCGCCGGCACGGGCGGCACCGGCAGCACGGGGGCGACGGGAAGCACGGGCAGCACCGGGAGCACCGGCTCGACGGGGGCCACGGGCGGCACCACCGACACGGGCACGACGAACCCAGGCACGGACGCGAGCGGCGCATCCGCCACGTGGACGAGCGTGAAATGGGGCGGCGGCGGCTACGTCACGGGCCTGATCTATCATCCGACGTCCGCGCACGTCCTGTATGCGCGTACCGACATCGGCGGCGCCTATCGCTGGGACGACACGGCGAAGTCGTGGACGCCGATCACGGACGGCGTCGGTTTCAGCGGGCCGGAGAGCCGCTTCCACGGTATCGAAAGTATCGCCCTCGATCCGAACAACGACCAGCTGGTGTACATGATGACGGGCATGTACACGTTCGAAGGCAATGGCCGCATCTATGTCTCGGGCGACCGCGGCGCCACGTGGACGCACTACGACGTGCCGTTCGCCATGGGCGGCAACAACGGCGGCCGTCCGCTCGGCGAACGCCTGATGGTCGACCCGAACAAGCCGTCGACGCTGTTCTTCGGCTCGCGCATGGCAGGCCTGTGGAAGAGCACGGACTCGGGCAAGTCGTGGACACAGGTCACGTCGCTGTCGTCCGTCACGATGACGTCCGACCAGGCGCACGACGGCGGCATCGAGACCGTGCTGTTCGACACGAGCACCAAGGGCAGCGGCACGGCCACGCAGACGATCTACGTGGCGATCGCGCCGGACTACGTCACCGCGGCCGGGCTGAGCTCGAACCTGTACAAATCGACCGACGGCGGCACGTCGTGGGCACCGGTCACGACGCCGACCTCCGGCTTCATCCCGCACATGGTGCGCGCGTCCGACGGCATGATCTACGTGCCGTTCAGCCAGGGCGGCGGCCCTTCGATCGCCGGTCCGGGCAAACTGTACAAGTTCGACGGCACCAACTGGAACCTGCTCGCCAGCTACGACAACGGCGGCTACGGCGGCCTGTCGGTCTACGGTTCCGGTTCGACGGCCCGCATCGCCCTGGGCGTTTCCAACACCTGGGCGGGCAACGGCCAGGTTGTCCAGCTGTCGGTCGACGGCGGGGCCACGTGGAAGGAAATCGAACAGGGCATGACACATACGCCGGCCGGCGGCGCGGCCAGCGGCTGGGTGGACGACATCGAGATCGATCCGAGCAACCCCGACCACATCTCGCACGTCCACGGCGGCGGCATCGTGGAAACGCTGAACGCGTCGTCGTCCACGCCGACCTGGAGCGCTGACGTGACGAACCTCGAGGAGACGGCCACCAACGCCATCGTCACGCCGCCGGCGGGCACCGCGTACAAGTTCGTCAACAGCGCGGGCGACATCGGGACGTGGGTGCAGACGGACCTCGCGACGACGCCGACGAAGTCGCCATTCGCCCAGTGGAGCAGCGGCAACGCGGCCGACCTGGCATGGTCCGATCCTCAATACATCGCGGGTGCGGGCGTCATCAACTCGTCCAATACGGCGTTCGGCTTCTGGTCCGGTGACGGCGGCACGACGTGGTCGAACTTCGCCACGCTTCCCGCGGGTGCCGCGACGAACAAGGGCGGCGCCGCGAGCCTCGTGGTCCCGTCGCGCAACAACGTGATCTGGGCGCCTGCCAATTCGGTGCCGTCGTACAGCACGAACAGCGGCTCGAGCTGGACCGCGACCAACCTGCCGTCGCTGCCGAGCGTCGCGAACGGCTGGGATCGCGGCTACCGCCTCGTGGCCGACCGCAAGAACGCGAGCAAGGTCTACGCCTACGACTCGGGCGGCGCGACATGGTCCAACTCGCCGGGCAAGGTCTACGTCTCGACCGACGGCGGGCATACGTTCACGCTGGCCGCGGGCTCGGCGGCGGCGAAGTTCGCGCCCAATGCATGGTGGACGACGTCGATGGTCGTCAACCCGAATGCCGAGGGTGACCTCTGGGTCGCGGACGGCGAGAGCCTGTACCATTCGACGGACGCCGGGGCGACCTGGGCGAAGGTAGGCAACTTCGCGACGGTGAAGGGCGTGGGCACGACGGGACAAGCGCAAGGCACCAGCGCCATCGCCCTGGGCAAGGCCAAGGCCGGCGCGTCGTACTCGGCCGCCGTGTACGTGGTGGGCACGCTGAACGGCGTGTGGGGCGTGTATCGTTCCGACGACGCGGGCGCCACCTGGGCGCGCTTCAACGACGACACGCACCAGTACGGCGGCATCGGCGCGATCGCGGGCGACTGGAACTCGTACGGCCGGATCTACTTCAGCGGTACCGGCCGCGGCCTGATCTACACGAACTGAGATCGACCGTGTGCAAAAGGGGCAGCTTCGGCTGCCCTTTTTTTTCGTCCGCGTGGCCGCATGTTCCATTTTTCCAATCCGCTGGGGCGCGGAACGGGCATCATGTGGCTTTTCGACAGGAGACTTCCATGATCAAGGGACTGCGCACCGTGACCTATCCCGTGGCCGACCTGGGCCGCGCCAAGGCGTGGTTCGCCGACGTGTTCGGCGTCCAGCCTTATTTCGACCAGCCGTTCTACGTCGGTTTCGCCGTCGGCGGCTTCGAGCTGGGCCTCGTCCCGGACGGCACGCCCGGCACGACCGGGTCCACCGCGTTCTGGGGCGTGGACGACATCGCCGCCGACGTCGAGCGCATCGTCGGGCTGGGCGCCACCGTCCGCACGGCGATCCAGGACGTGGGCGAGGGCATCAAGGTGGCGGAATTGAACGACCCGTTCGGCAACGTCCTCGGGCTCATCGAGAACCCGCTGTTCGATCCCGCCGCCGTGCGCTGATCACATGCCGGCGGGCGGCTCGACGGGAATCGGGTTGCGCAGCGACAGGTTGATGGCGTTCCAGCCGCGGATGACGGCGATCGTATAGCCCAGTTCCGCGATCTCGGCGTCGCTGAAATGCTCGCGCAGCTGCGGCCAGGCGGCGTCCGTGTCGTCGCGGTGCGGCAGCCCGTTGACGGCGTCGGCCCAGGCCAGCGCGGCCCGTTCGCGGTCGCTGAAGAACGGCGATTCGCGCCAGGCGGCCACGCTGTTCAGGTGGCGCGGGTCGGCGCCTTGCTTGACGAGGTCGCGCCAGTGCATGTCGACGCACACGCCGCAGCCGTTCTGCTGCGAGACGCGCAGGTTGACGAGTTCGACGAGGCGCGGTCCGAGGACGCCCTGCTTGACGGTCTGCGACAGGTTGACCATGGCCTTCAGCGCGGACGGGGCATTGGCGAACAGGTTGATGCGGGGTGCGTGCGACATGACGGTTCCTTTCGAATGGATGAGGGTGCGACATGCATCCTCCTGTCCATTAGACGAAATGGCGCGCCCGTTCGTGACAGGTTCGGCGAATTATTTCAGGTCGTATTGCCGGCGCAGGGCGTCGACGTAGCGGCCGCGCGAGCTGCGCGCCCGTTCGTGCGGGGCGAACGGGCTGCTGGCGCGGTCGAGCAGGTCGATCGCCGCGGCCAGCCGGGCGCGCTCGGTACCGTCCAGCGGCCGGCCGTCCTCCGTCAATGCGCGGATGACACGGATCGCCAGTTCCTTCGCCGCGATGTCTTCCGGCAGGCCCGTACGCGTGCACAGGCCATACGTGCCGGCGATGAAGTGACCCCATTCCTCGCGCACGTGCGCGTCCGCCATCAGCGCGGGCACGGGCGCGGCGCGGTACAGGTCCAGCGTTTCCAGCGCCGCCCGGTAGCGCGCGGCAAAGCGTGCATACGGATCGTCCGCGCCGGCCAGCAGCATGTGCAGCCATTCAGTATTGCCGCGTGCATGCCAGTCGATGGCGTGGTCTTCTTCATGCGGGCCGAAAAACGATGTGCAGTCGATGCGGACGCGCAGCCGGTACGACGGCGCCGGCATCGTGCCGGCCGCGGTGAAGGCGTCGAGGCAGGCCTCGTCGGTGCCGGAGGCCGCGAGCAGCTGCGCGCGGGTGAGGAAATGCGTGTGCAGGTAGTCGATGAGTTCCATGCGCCCATGCTAGCGCGGCGCGGGCTCCGACGATTCGGCCGCGGTCGAATCGTCCTCGATCTCGGCCAAGAAGCCCTCGGCCAGGTAGCGCGGGATCTTGGCGTATTCGCCCAGCACGCGCGCGCGGAATTCGTCGTGCTCGTGCCAGCGTTCAAGCGGCACACCGAAATAATTGACGGGGCAGACCGAGACGGAGAGGCCCGGCCAGTGCCGCCGCAACGTCATCAGGTAGCGCCGTGTCGAGCAGACCTTGCCGATGACGACGACGCTGCCGATCGCCGCGACGTCCATCACCTCGGCGACCCTGGCCCGGCCGAAGCGCACGTTTTCGCCCGTGTTCGTCGCGGCCGTTTCGAGGATCAGCGCCGATTCCGGTATGCCGAGGCCGACGAGATGGTTCGCGATGACGTCCGCTTCCGCAAACGGCAGGCCGCCGGTCCGGCCGCCGGAGACGAGCAGCCTGCGGAACATGCCGTCCTGCCACAGGCGGTACGCGGCGTCGCAGAATTCCGGCACGCCGTGGCGGGTGCCGAACAGGAAGCCGAGGTCCGACGGGCAGGGCGGAAAGGGCGGCATGACGTAGCGGCCGATGTCGTCGATGGTTTCTGCTCGTGTGTTCATGGGCTGCCGTTCCTGCGCGAAGACGTTATCATGGTGGCCCGTCGCGCCGCGCCACTGCCAACACTGACATGACATTCGTATCCAGCCCGTGCTGCCGGGCCCCGTTGCTTGCCCTCGTCGCCGCGCTGGCCTGCGGTCCTGCGCTGGGCGCCGAGCCGCCGCTGTTCAACGGGCGCTGGCTGGCGGACGACCCGGAGCAGGCACAAGGTCCGTACGCCGTGCTGGCGATCGACGACGCGACCTTGTCGTGGCGCCCGCCGAAACGATCGGCGCCGACGTGTACGCGGCGTTTCGAACTGCACAAGGAACGCCCGGGCACCGTGTACGTGGACGGACGCGGCAAGAAATTCGTCGCCGGCGTCCCCGGCAGCATCCCGACGTATCTGCTGAAGCTGGGCGACGGCACGTGCAGCAACCCCGCCGACGCGGTGCGCATCAATTTTCCGCTGATTTACGATCGGCGCCATATCGAGTTCATCGAATACGTGGGCGGGAAGCCCGTCAGCGTGCAGCGGCTGCACCGCAAGAAGTGAATCAGGACCGCGCCGCCGGCTGCGGCGCGCGCGCGGACGGTGCAACCGTGGGCTCCAGCATGCAGTTGTCCAGCGACGCGTCGACGGCATCGACGGGACCATACCATTCGTACACGCCGGCGAACCCGCCCGTGCGCAGGATCCAGACTTTCTTCGTGCTCGTATCCATCACCGCCGTGTGGCGGAAACCGTCGGCCACGTAGGCCACGTCCGGGATCACGACGCGCACGAACGGACCGCCGTGCGCCGTGTCCGGGGCCGCCGCGGCCGGGATCGCGGTCGCGAAACCGGAGAACGTGATGCCGTAGCGGTCCGTCAGCGATTTGGAGAGCGGGCAGGCGGAGGCGTGGGAGCACAAGATGGCGAGGGTAGCGGCGGCGACGAGGTTCTTCATGGCGAAAGGCGTGTGGTGCTGTGGGATCACCAGTCACGATATCATGCCGCGGCCGACCAAAATGCGCGGATTCTCACATGCGCGGTACGCAGCGCCCGGCCGTTGCGGCGCCTGCGCGCGTTTGCTACCATGGGGCCATGGACCGCTTCCGTTTCACCCGCCAGGCGATTATTACCACCATCGACAGGATGGTGGGTTAGCGCTCGTTACTGCAACCCGCCTGGAGGCGGGTCGTGCAGTCACCAGTCTCCATGGCCAGCCCACAAGGAGACTTACATGGCATCCCATCCCCTCGAACACGTCATCCGCGCCGCGGACGCCGCCATCACGGCGGAGGACTTCGACGCGCTGATGGATTTTTACGCGGACGACGCGACGCTCGTCGTCAAACCCGGCCTGACCGTCACCGGCAAGGACCGCGTCCGCGCGGCCTTCGTCCGCATCGCCGAGCACGTGCGGCACAGCCTCGTCGTGGGGCAGGGCCGGATGGAAGTGATCGAAGGCGGCGACACCGCGCTCGTCATCATGGAATCGACGCTCGCCTACGACGAGGCGGGCGGGCACGTGAACGTGACGCGGCGAGCCACCTATGTGTTCCGGCGCGAGGCCGACGGACGCTGGGTATGCACCGTCGACAATTCGTACGGCACCGACCTGCTCGCGGATCAGCCTTCGCCGACGTAGGTCCGCTCGAACCGGCCGCCCAGCCGCGTCAGCACCTCGTAGCCGATCGTGCCCGCCTCGGCCGCGACGGCATCGACGTGCTGGTTCGGTCCCAGCAGCTCGACCGTCATGCCGGGTGCGAGACGCACGTCGGGGATGCCCGTGACGTCCAGCGTGATGCTGTCCATCGAGACGGTGCCGGCGATGGGGACGCGCACGCCGTCGACGTAGGCGTAGCCGCGGCCCGAGAGCGCGCGCAGCCAGCCATCCGCGTAGCCGACGCCGATCGTCGCGATGCGGCGCGGGCCGTCGGCGACGTAGCGGGCGCCATAACCGACGGCGTCCCCGGCGGCGATCGTCCGCACCTGCACGATGCGCGCGTCGAGCGATACGGCCTGGCGCAGCGGATTCGGCTGGCCCGGCTGCGGATTGATGCCGTACAGCGCGGCGCCCGGCCGCACGAGGTCGTAGCGGAAGTCGGCGCCGAGGAACACCGCGGACGAATTCGCGAGGCTCGCGCGGATGGCGGGGAACGCGGCGCGGATCGCGTCGAAGCGCTCGCGCTGGCGGGCATTCATCGAATGGTCCGGCACGTCCGCACACGCGAGGTGGCTCATCAACAGCACGGGCTCGAACGGTGCCAGCCAATCGCGCGGATCGCCCAGCGAGGCCAGGTCGGCGGGCGACAGACCCATGCGCGACATGCCGCTGTCGACCTGCACGGCAGCGGCGAGCCGGCGGCCGAGCCGCGCGCACAAGGCGCTCCATTCGCGTACCTGGCCGGGGTCGTTCAGGACCGGGATCAGGCGGTGCGCGACGAAGTCGGCGGCGGTGCCCGGCGGCGGGCCGTGCAGCACGTGGATCGTGCAGTCGGCCGGGACGATGCCGCGCAGCCGGACGCCTTCGTCGAGGTGCGCCGTGAAGAACACACGGCAGCCCGCGCGCACGAGCGCGGGCGCGACCCGGTCCATGCCGAGACCGTACGCATCGGCTTTCATCACGCCGGCAACGACGGCACCGGCCGCGCGCGCCACGAGCAGGCGGTAGTTGGCCGCAATGGCATCCAGGTCGACCGTCAGCACGGCACCCGCGCGCGCGGCCTGCGCCAGGTGGGTGGGATGGGCGACCGCGTTCATGCCTTGGCCAGCGCCGGACGGACGGCGGCCTGTTGCGACCCGGCGTAGCGGAACACGGCCAGGTCGTCCGCGTGGATCGCGGGCACCTTGCCGCTCACGAGGTCGGCGATGACGCTGGCCGAGCCGCACGCCATCGTCCAGCCCAGCGTGCCGTGGCCCGTGTTGAGGAACAGGTTGGCCAGCGGCGTGGCGCCGACGATCGGCGTGCTGTCCGGCGTCATGGGGCGCAGGCCCGTCCAGAACGAGGCGCGCGACACGTCGCCGCCGCCGGGGAACAGGTCGTTCACGACGAGCTCCAGCGTCTCGCGCCGGCGCGGATTCAAGGCCTTGCTGTAGCCCGCGATCTCCGCCATGCCGCCCACGCGGATGCGGTCGTCGAAGCGCGTGACGGCGATCTTATAGGTCTCGTCGAGGATCGTGGACACGGGCGCCTTGGCGCCATCGACGATGGGCACGGTGATCGAATAGCCCTTCAGCGGATACACCGGCACGCGGAACTGGTCCTGCAGCAGCAGGCGCGAATAGCTGCCCAGCGCCAGCACGTAGCGGTCCGCCGTGACGCGTCCCTTGTCCGTTTGCACGCCGACGACCTGGCCATTCGCGATGTCCAGGCGCTCGATCGCCGTGTCGAACTGGAAGCGCACGCCCAGCTCGCGCGCCATCTGCGCGAGCCGTGTCGTGAACAGCTGGCAGTCGCCCGTCTCGTCGTTCGGCAGGCGCAGGCCGCCGACCAGCTTGTCGCGCACGTGGGCCAGCGCCGGCTCGGCGTTGGCGAGCTGCTCGCGCGTGAGCAGTTCGAACGGCACGCCGGCCTGCTTCAGGACCTCGATGTCCTTCGCGGCGCCGTCGAACTGCGCCTGCGTGCGGAACAGCTGCAGCGTGCCTTGCTGGCGGCCTTCGTAGTCGATGCCCGTCTCGGCGCGCAGCGCGCGGATGCGGTCGCGGCTGTACTCGGCCAGGCGCACCATGCGTTCCTTGTTGACGGCATAGCGCTGGGCGTCGCAGTTCTTATACATTTCCCACATCCACTGCAACTGGAAGAGCGAACCGTCCGGCTGGATCGCGAGGGGCGCGTGGCGCTGGAACAGCCACTTGAAGGCTTTCAGCGGAATGCCCGGCGCGGCCCAGGGCGATGCGTAGCCCGGTGAGATCTGGCCCGCGTTGGCGAAGCTGGTCTCGAGGGCCGGACCCGGCTGGCGGTCGATGACGGTGACGTCGTGGCCGGCCTTGGCCAGATAATATGCGGTGGTCACGCCGACCACGCCGCTGCCGAGTACGATTACGCGCATAGCTGTCCCTGTGTCTCGTTGGTGCTGCAGGTTTTAGAATATGTTTCCATTGTAGTAGTGGAACTGCCATAATAGTTTCGGTTTGTAATTCGCTTTTCAGTGAAAAATCATGCGCGTACAAAAAGATTCGAATCGTGTGCTGGACCGTATCGACCTGCACATCCTGTCCATCCTCCAGGATGACGGCCGTATCGTGATGAAGGACCTAGCGGAGCGCGTCGGCCTGTCCCTGACGCCCTGCATCGAGCGGGTCAAGCGCATGGAGCGCGACGGCGTCATCGCCGGCTACCATGCGCGTGTGGCGCCGCGCGCGCTGGGACTACAGATCCTCGTGTTCGTGGAGATCACGCTGCACCAGAAATCGGAGGGCGCGTTCGAGCGCTTCCGCCGCGCCATGCTGGCGATTCCGGAAGTGATGGAATGCCACCTCGTGTCCGGCGACTTCGACTACCTGATCAAGGCACGCATTCCGGAGATGACGGAATACCGGCGGCTGCTCGGCGAGATCCTGCACGTGGCCGACGGCGGCCAGTCGAAGAGTTATGTCGTGATGGAAGAGGTCAAGGAGACGCTGGCGGTGTCGATTGCGCGGTGACGGCATGGCGCGAGATAGCGCTATCTCCAGAAAAATCGATAGTGACCTATAGGAAACTTTTCCGCAAATTGCTAAACTCGCCACGTTAATCTAAATTAATATAAATAACGGAGGCGCGGATCGTGGGTTTTAGGATAAAACGGACGGCCTTGGCCGCCATCGTGGTTTCCGCACTGGCGGGTGGCGTGTGCGCCGCGCAGGAAGCCGCACCGCAGAGCATCGTCGTGACGGGCCAGCGGGGCACGTCGTCATGGACGCGGGCGGAGAGCGCCCATGTGGTCGTGGTCTCGAACGCGGCGCGCGAGGAGGTCGCGAGGCTCGTCGAACACCTCGAGCGCCTCGACGCGCTGCTGCGCATGTTCACGGCGGACTATGGCGGCCCGGCCGCGGGTCCGGAGCCGAAGCTCAACCTGATGTACCTGGACGATTCCCACCTGCTGGATCGCGTGGTGGCGGACCGTCCGTTCGCCGGCATCGGCCTGTTCCGCGACTGCGCGGACGGTGCGCAGGGCTTCCTCGTGCACACCGAGGCATTGCCCGCGGTCGCGGACGACAGGCTGTCCACGGCGCCGCTGCACGAAGGCTTGTCGTATGTGTCGCAAGCGTATGCGCGCCATTTCCTGTACCGGCATACGGATGTCCGGAGACCATCGCTGTGGATCGAGGGCTTTGCCGATTATTTCGCGGGTGTGGCGTTCGGCACGAAGCAGATGGTGGTCGGCCGCATCCCGCCCGGCGTCCGCAGCTATCTCGATTACCACGACAAGGGGCACGAGTACTACCTCGACTACGACCGCATGCTGGGTCCGGACCCGTACAAGGACCTGCAAGAAACGAAGGGCAAGGCTGCACGGGTGGAATACCAGGCGCGGGCGTGGATTCTCGCCCACTACGTCCTCGGCGCCGACGAGCGGCGCAAGGGCCTCGCCACATTCGTGAAGGCGGTCGACCAGGGGACCGACCCCGCCACCGCCCTGCACGACGCGTTCGGACTGAACATGGGCGACGCGGACAAGGTGCTGTGGCGCTACCAGCGGCAGGGGACGAACGCCATGCGTGTCGACATGCCATGGGCAGCGCGCCCCGAGATCGCGTTCAAGACGATGTCGGCGGCGTCGGGTGAATTCGTGCTGGCCGATAACGTCCTGCGGGCCTGCCCGACACGTGCCCAGGGCGAGGGCCTGTTGCGCACGCTGGATACGGAAGCGGCCAAGGTGCCGAACGTCGAGGCAGCCCAGCTGGCGCTGAGCCGGGCCAGGGTCGACTGGGGAGACCCCGCCGCGGCGCTGCCGTGGCTGCAGCGGGCGGCGCGCGAGGCCGACGCCAGCGCCGACGTGCTGACCCTGTTGGCCCGGGCCGACCTGAAGCTCGCGGCGCGGGTGAACGGCGATGCGCGGACCCCCTACCTCGACGAGGCGTACGCGACCCTCGCGCGCGCGCGGACGCGCGAACCCAGGTCGGGCGCCGTCGCGCTGGCCGGCCTGGATTTTGCGCTCCTGACCGGCGACGCACCGGGCAGCGCGCCACTGGACCGCGTGATCGCGGCGTGGCAGACCACCCGCGACTCGGGGCCGCTGGCGCGCGCCGCCGCGCTGGCCTGGAGCTACCTCGGTGACGTGCCGAAGGCCACGCACGTCCTGCGCATGCTGGCGAACGACACCCGCGATCCACCGATGGCGGCTTGGGCCGTGCAACTCCAGCGCCGTCTCGACGCCGGCCTCACGAAGGCCGCCATCCTGGACGAGATGCGCAAGGGATCGGGCGACGGGCTGCTCGCCGGCGGCGCGAACGAATGGACGTTCGACATGGTTGCCCTGGTCAAGGAGGTCGAAGCGCAGGCCGGGGAGGAGTATGCCCGTGGCGCCATCCAGCGCAAGGAGCTGAAGCGGATGGCGTCGGACGCGGCGGTCTCGAGATTCACAAAAGGGCCTCCTCCGCCTCCCCCGCCGCCGGACACGCGCGAATGAGCATCGCGTCCCTGCGCACGAGGCGGGCGCGATTGACCGTCGGGCCGCCCGCTCATTCGGCCCGGTAGAGCGGCAGCGTCAGCTTTACGGGCCTCACATCCATGCGCACCCGGTACACGGAATAGGTATCGGCCCGGTTCGATTCCCAGCCTTCGGACTCCGGCGTGCGCGTGAACGTGAATTCGAAGCCCCGTTCCGGCGACGTGCCTGCCGGGTCGCCGAACGCGATGCCGGTGGCGCGCACCTGGTCGCTGTCGCACAGCTTCATCAACAGGTCGACGACCGCCGTGTTGCCGAGGATGTCCGGGACGAACAGCGGGCCGCGGTACGACGGGTCGGCCGGGTCGACCTTCTCCTTGTCCGGGCCGGGCGTGAAGCGGCCCGTCGCGGGGTCGTAGCGGTCGCCGCTGTCGAGGTAGCTGATGCGGGCATCCGCCACGTTGAACGCGGGGCGGGCCGTGTCGACGGTGGCCTGGCCCAGGTCGAGCAGGAGGGCGCCCTTGTAGCCGATGACGGCGATCGAGCGGTCCGGCCCGACGACGGCTGCCGTGTTCTCGTCGATTCCGAGGCCGAGGCGGTAGTGCTTGGCCAGCATCGCGGGCAGCATGCGCGCGAAGCGGCCGCGCACGAGCAGGTGCTGGTCGACGAACACGTCGTCGCCGATGAAGCCGAGGCCGGGCGCGATGTCGCGGCCGTCCGTGACGCCGTCGCGCAGCGTGGGCAGCGGCGCGCGGCCTTCGTAGAACATCGTCTTGCTCATGATGGCGGCGCCGGCGCTCGTGCCGGCAATGACGCCGCCGCGCCGGTACAAGTCCCATACCGCATCCAGCACGGCGCTGTTGGACCCGTCCGCGTGGCGCAGCGCGGCCGTGATGCGGCGCTGGTCGCCGCCGGTGAAGAAGGCGCCGCCGGCCGCACGCACGCTGGCGGCGAGCGCCGGGTCGTCCGCGGCACGCTTGACGTCCGTGCCGGCCAGCAGGGCGGACACCGGGACGACGAACGGCTGGGCGCCATAGCGCGCGAGGATCTCGGCCGTTGCGCGTCCGGACCGCGCCGGATTGCCGGCTGCCGTCGGGAACACGGCGATGCGCGCGCCGCGTCCGCCGGCCAATTCCACGATTTTGCTCCAGACGGGCGCATTGTCCGCGCGCAGTGCGCCCCCGGCGATCACGAGCGACCCTTTCACCGCGCGGGCCTTGGCATCGCCGTCCGCGCGCGCGGCGGCCGGCGCCAGGCCGAACGCCAGCACGAACGCGAGGGGCAGGACGGGCAGGCGGATCGGCATGGCGTTTCCTTGGACGGTGGATTCGGTGGACGCGGTGGACACCCGACATGATACTCGCGCCCGGCCCCGCGGCCAAAGCCGGTATCATCCTGGCATGTGGCGCACATCGGTGCGCGCGCCGGCACTGGGCCGGCCATTCGAACTGGAGCAAGCATGTTGATCGTGACCCATGGCGGCAAATTCCACGCGGACGACGCGTGGGCGGTGGCCGTCCTGATGTTGTTGTACCCGGACGCGGAACTCGTGCGCACGCGCGACCCGGCCATCATCGCCCAGGGCGACGTCGTGATCGACGTGGGCGGCGAGTGGAATCCGGCCGCGGGCCGCTTCGACCATCACCAGAAAGGCTTCGACGGCGCCCGCGTGAGCGGTGTGCCGTATGCCAGCGCAGGCCTCGTGTGGCGCGAATACGGCGCCCGCTGCGTGGCGCTGCTGGCCGAACGGCACGCGGGGCACAAGCTGTCGGACGACGCCGCCCAGCAGATGGCGTACGCGATCGATGCCGACGTCGTGCAATACCTCGACCTGTCTGACGTGGGCGCCGCGCGCAACGCGCCGGGCAGTTATGGCCTGTCGGCCATCGTGTCCGGCTTCAATCCGAACTGGATGGACGAGCAGCGGCTGGGCTACGGCGCGCCCGCGGAAGCGTATCGCGACGCCCAGTTCCGGCGCGTGCTGGACATGCTGTCGGACTTGATGATCAATGCCGTCAAATACCGCGTGGGCGCGCTGCTCGCCGTCGAGCAGGTACGCCACGCCGAGCTGCTCGAGGGCGGGCGCGTGCTGTACCTCAAGAATGGCGCGCTGCCGTGGACCGCGATCGTGCGCAAGGAAATGCCGAATGTGCTGTTCGTCATCAGCTACAACGTGGGCGAGCAGCGCCACATGATCCATACGGTGCCCGTCAGCGCCGAGAGCTTCGACGCGCGGGCCGACCTGCCCGCTGCCTGGGCCGGCTTGCGCGATGCCGACCTGGCCGCCGTCACGGGCGTGCCGGACGCGGGCTTTTGCCACAACGGACGGTTCATCGCGGCCGCGAAGTCGTTCGACGGCATCCTCGAGATGGCGCGGCGGGCGCTGCGCGAGGTCGACGCGGGCTCGTTGCTGTGATCCTGGCAACACCCGCATTACGATTTCGTCAAATGTCTGTGGTTTTTTGGTACGAATTCGCCGAAAAGTTACCGAGATTCAAGTTTGCATTTACACCGACGGCCGGTTCACGTCTAGAATTTCCCAAAAGAATCAACCTTTTTAGGACGGGACATGAAATCGGTTCAGCAGGAAGTCGACGAGCGCAGCAACCTCACGGGCACGAACAAATTCGAGCTTTTGCTTTTCCGCCTGGGCGGTGACGCCTCCGGCGAGCACAGCGAGCTGTTCGGCATTAACGTCTTCAAGATCCGCGAGATCGTCGCCATGCCGACGATCACGAAGGTCGCGGGCGCGCCCGACCACGTCATCGGCGTGGTCAACCTGCGCGGCCAGATCATCCAGGTCCTCGACCTGCCGGGCATCGCGGGCGTGACGCCGAAGACGGGCCTGAACATCATGCTGGTGACGGAATTCGCGCGCACGACGCAGGCGTTCGCCGTCGAGAGCGTCGAGGAAATCGTGCGCCTCGACTGGACGCAGGTGATGTCGGCCGAGCACAGCGCCGGCAGCGGCATGGTCACGAGCATCGCGCGCCTGGAAGCGGTGGACGGCCAGCCGGCCCGCCTGGCCCAGGTGCTGGACGTCGAGACGATCCTGCGCAACCTGAATCCGGAAGCGCATACGGAGAACATCGAGCAGGCCGTCGGCGGCAAGATGAAGCTCAAGCCGGGCGCCGTGATCCTCGCGGCGGACGATTCCGTCGTCGCGCGCGCGCTGATCGAGCAGGGCCTGGACGCGATGGGCCTGCCGTTCGTGATGACGAAGAGCGGCAAGGAATGCTGGGACCAGCTGAACCACATCGCCGAGGCAGCCGAGGCCGAAGGCAAGAGCGTGCACGACAAGGTCGCCCTCGTGCTCACCGACCTCGAGATGCCGGAGATGGACGGTTTCACCTTGACCCGCAACATCAAGTCGAACGCGCGTTTCGGCAATATGCCGGTCGTGATCCATTCGTCGCTGTCGGGCACGACGAACGAGGAACACGTCAAGAACGTGCGTGCCGATGCCTATGTCGCCAAGTTCTCGGCCGAGGACTTGTCGCGCACGCTGCGCACGCTGCTGCGCCAGTAATTCCTTCCTCATCCGCGCAAAAGGCTGGTTGGCACGCCGTGTCCACCGGCCTTTTTTTCGGCCTTCCCCCGTTGAGTTGTAATGGGGCAACATCCAGCGTCTTATGTTCGTAGGAATTTTCCTACGGCAATACTCCTGCCGCATAATGCAGGCAAGACGGTCGCCATTTCACCCCCATGCAACAGCCCACCACGTTCATCGCGAGCATCTGGACCACGAACGGCCAGGGCGTCTGCACGTCCGCCGTCGACAAGGACGCGGACCTGCCGGCTCTCCCGGCCGGGATGCGCCTGGCTGACTGGCTCCGCACGCACGCCACCGACGGGCACGATGCCGCCGCACGCGTGACGGATGCGCTGGCGCGTCAGGCGGCGTTCGACGTCGAGGTCGCGGTCGCGTGCGCGGACGGACGGGTACGGCGGATCGTCGTGTCCGGCCTGCCGCGCCGCGCCGGCGATGGCATGTCCGCAGGCTTCAGCGGCGCGTTCGCGGACGTCACGGCACACCAGGACACACTCGACGTGCGCACGATCCTGGAAAGCATCGAGGACGGCTTCTTCACGGTCAACCGCAACTGGGAGATCACGTACGCGAACACGCTGGCCGAAGTCTTCGCCGGCGTCGCGCCGGGTGCGGCGACGGGCAAGGTGTTGTGGGACGTGGCCCCGGGCCTGGAGGACACGCCGATCGCCGCCACGTACCGGCGCGCGATGGAGCGGCGCGAGAACGCGTCGTTCGAGGCGTTCTACGCGCCCGCGGGCGTGTGGCTGAGCCTCCGCGTGTACGCGCGCGAGGACGGCCTGTCCGTGTTCTTCCACGACATCTCCGACCGCAAGCGCGCGGAAGCGCGCCTCGAGGAGCTGGCCACGCGCGACGACCTGACGGGCTTGCCGAACCGCGCGTGGCTCAACGGCCACCTGAAGGCGATGCTGGGCCGGACGCAGAGCCAGGCGGGAACGACCGTGATGTTCATCGACCTGAACCGCTTCAAGGAAGTCAACGATTCGCTGGGCCACGCGGCCGGCGACAACCTGTTGCAGCAGGTGGGCCAGCGGCTGCAGTCGTGCATGCGGCCCGGCGACGTGGTGGCGCGGCTGGGCGGCGACGAATTCGTCGTGGCGGCGCCGTGCACGGGCCGCGAGGCCGCTGCCGGCATCGCGCAACGGCTGCTCAAGACGCTGACCGTCCCGTTCTACGTCGACGGCCTGGAAATGTGCGTGGGCGCCTCGATCGGCATCAGCCTGTCCGGCCAGGACGCCGCCACGCCGGACCTCCTGTTCCAGAACGCGGACACGGCGATGTACAAGGCGAAGGCGCTGGGCGAGAGCTCGTACCAGTTCTTCGAGCCGGAGATGAGCGTGGAGGCACGGCGCCGCCTGCAGATCGAGGCGGCGCTGCGGCGCGCGCTGGAGCTGGGCCAGTTCGAGCTGTACTACCAACCCCGGATCGACGTGCGCACGTTGCGCCTGCGTGGCGTGGAAGTGCTGTTGCGCTGGACGCATCCGGAGCTGGGCCGGGTGTCGCCGCTCGAATTCATCCCCATCGCGGAAGAGCGCGGGCACATCGAGGCGATCGGCAAATGGGTGCTGCGCGAAGCGTGCCGCGTCGGCAAGCGCCTCGGCGACAAGTACGGGACGATGCTGCACGTGTCGGTGAACGTGTCGGCCCGCCAGCTGCGTTCCGCCGACCTCGTGACGGAAGTCGAGCAGGCGTTGCGGGACGCCGGCTTCCCGCCGCGCGCGCTGGAGCTGGAGCTGACGGAAAGCGCGCTGATCGACGACACCGAACAATCCGTCGACGTGCTGCACCGCCTGAAGCGCCTGGGCGTGACGCTGGCGCTGGACGATTTCGGCACCGGCTATTCGAGCCTGTCGTACCTGAAGCGCTTTCCCGTCGACGTGCTGAAGCTGGACCGCTCGTTCTTCCTCGAACAGTCGCTCGATGCGAACGGCGACGAAATCGTCTCCGCCCTCGTGCACATGGCGCACGCGCTGGGCCTGAAGGTCGTCGCCGAGGGCATCGAGACGGAAGACGTGATGGAAACGCTGCGCGCTTGCCGCTGCGACGAGGCGCAGGGCTATCTGTTCGCGCGTCCCATGGCCTTGCCCGAGTTCGACAAATTCCTGCAATGCGAGGTGCCGGGCGTGCTCGCCGCCTGACTTGTCGCGCATGCACGACGGGACGTACACTGGGCATTGGTAATCGTCCGATGTACCCGACCAGGAACCCGTATGCACAGCGCCTTGACGATGACACCGTGGACCGCCATGACGGCGAGGCTGATCGCCGTTTGCTTCATGCTCGCGGGTCTGTGCGCATGCGTGTCGACGCCGCCACCGTACAGCTTGAACAAGCTGGGCGCGAAGCGTGTGATTCTGGTCGAACCGGAACACGACGCCATGGTGAGGTTGGGCTGGGGAGACTGGACGTTGGGGCCGTCGGCCGCCAGCACGAACGCCGACGAGCACTTGTTGAGGCCCGCGTTGATCGGTTGGGACGACGACGTGCTGGGCGCCTTTACCAGCGAGCTGGCTCGAGGACTGGCAGCGCGCGGATATGCGGTACGGCACGTCCAGGCACGCGGGATCGAGGCGGCGCGCACGACTGGCGACGGGAATCCTGACCAGGCTATCGTGGTGCGCAGTTACATCAAGGTCGGCTTCACCTATGGCACGCTGATCGACCGTTCGCTGCGTCCCTTTTTCAAGATCTCCCTCGGCTACGAACTTGGCGACGGACGCCCGATCGGTGCGCGTGCGTTCACCATTGGCGCGCGCTCCATGGGGCCTTTCGTGGACCGCATTCCTCCACGCGACGACTACAGCGTGCCGAACGTCGAGGCGCTCGAACACGACCGTGCGAAACACATCGCCGCCTTGCATGCACTGGCGGCGCAGGCGGCCGAACAGGTGTTGAAGGATACCTTTTACTGAGCGCGTTGGCGCCACGCCGCGCCCAGTCCCAACAGGGGCAGCAGCGCGGCCAGCGCGAACGTCGCATGCGTGGCCGCCGCGACGTCCGCCGCCGCCGCATGCGCGGGATCGGGTGCGCCCGCCGCGAACACGGCACCCAGCAGCGCGGACCCGCCGATCAGGCCGAGCTGGCGCGCCAGGTTCAGCAGGCCCGCCGCGACACCGCGTCGGTCGCTGCCGGCAGCTTCCATCACGGCCGTGTTGTTCGCCGCCTGGAACAGCGCATAACCTGCCGTCAGCACGGCCAGCGGCGCGATCCAGCCCGCCACGCCGGCCGCGCGGGGCGCCACCGCCACGAGGCCCGCTCCCAACGCCATCGCCGCGAGGCCCGCCATGCCCGCGCGGCGGGCGCCGTGGCGGTCCACGAGTCGTCCGGACGGCACGCCCGCCAGCGCCGCCACGAGCGGACCGACGGCCAGCGCGAGGCCGACCCCGCCGGCGCCCAGGCCCAGCGCGCGCCCGAGGTAGAACGGGCCGACGAGCATCGTCGTCATCATCAGCGCCATCGTGAGCGCGCTCGTCGCGAAGCCCGTCGCCGTCACGCGGTCGCGCAGCAGCGCCAGTGGCACGAGCGGCGTCCGTGCCCGTGCCTCGGTGCGCATCAAGGCCGCGGTGCACAGTGCGGAGATGGCGTACCACCAGCGCGCACCGGTGCCGGTGGCGGCCAGCGCGAAGGCGAGCAGCGCGCCGACCAGCAGCAGGAGGCCCGCGACGTCGAACGATCCGCCGCCGCGGACGGTGTCTTCATCGGGCAGACGCCGTACGAGCGCGAACGCCAGCACGGCGCCGGGCAGCATCGCCGCGAACACGGTGCGCCAGCCGGGACCCGCGAGCAGCAGACCGCCCAGCGCGGGTCCGAGCGCCGTGCCGACGGCGGACATGCTGCCCAGCAGGCCCATCGCGCGCCCCGTGCGGCCTTGCACCTGGCCCGCGGCCAGCGCCATGCCCAGGGCCAGCATGACGGCGGCGCCGAGGCCTTGCAGCGCGCGTGCGGCGACGAGCAGCGGCAATGTGGGGGCGACGGCACAGGCACCGGACGCGGCCGCGAACAGTGCGATCCCGGCCAGCAGCACCCGGCGCCGGCCGATCGCGTCGCCAAGGCGGCCCGCGCCGACGGCGGCGGCCGTCGCGGCGAGCAGGTACGCGAGCACGATCCACTGCACGGCCGCGAAGCTTGCGCCGAACGCGCGCTGCAGCGTGGGCAGCGCGACGTTGGCGCTGCTCGCGCCGAACGACGACAGCAGCACGGACAGCGCGAGGCCGGGCAGGGCGCCCGGCGCCGTCGTGCGTGCGGGCGGGGACAGCGTGGCGGGAGAAATGGTCATCGTCGTTCCAGGTCGTGTTCGAACCTGCAGCGTAGGGCAGGCGCGTGGAAGGCGGAAGGCGCGTGCGGCGCAATGACTCCGTGCACGGGGCGCCATGCCGGGCCGGGGAGCCCACGGTTGTGCTATCGTGCGCGGATGACGATGCCCGACCTGAACCTGCTCGTGACCCTCGACGTGCTGCTGACCGAAGGCAGCGTGGCCGGCGCCGCGCGGCGGCTGAAGCTCAGCCCCTCGGCGATGAGCCGCGCGCTGGCCCGGCTGCGCGCCGCGACGGGCGATCCGCTGCTCGTGCGCGCCGGCCGCGACCTCGTCCTCACGCCGCGCGCGCTGGAATTGCGAGAGCAGGCCGGCCGCCTCGTGCTGGACGCCGGCCGCATGCTGCGCCCCGCCGACGACGTGGACCCGGCGGGCATCGTGCGCATGTTCGCATTGCGCGTGACGGACGGCTTCGTGGAGAACTACGGCCCCGCGCTGCTGGCGCGACTCGAGCGCGACGCACCCGGCGTGCGCCTGCGGTTCGTGCAAAAAGTGAACAAGGACAGCGGGCCGCTGCGCGAAGGCCTGATCGACCTGGAGGTCGGCGTCATTGGCGAGGAGACGAGCCCGGAGATCCGCACGCGCGCTCTGTTCCGCGACCGCTTCGTCGGCGCCGTGCGGGCGGACCATCCGCTGGCGGCCGGCGAGGTCACGCCCGCGCGCTTCGCGGCATGCCGGCACGTGGCCGTGTCGCGCCGCGGCCGCGAACGGGGCGCCATCGATGCGGCGCTCGCGCCGCTGGGTCTGGAGCGGCCCGTCGCGGTGCTCGTCGGCTCGTTCGCGACGGCGCTCGCGCTGGCGCGCGCGTCCGACCTCGTCGCCAGTGTCCCCGAGCGTCACACCGCGCGCCTGCGCGACGGCATGCACACGTTCGAGCTCCCGGTCGCGACGCCGCCGCTCACGGTGTCGATGCTGTGGCATCCGCGCATGGAGGCCGACCCGGCGCACCGCTGGCTGCGGCGCTGGGTCTACGAGCTCTGTGCCGGTGCGCCCGCGGACTGATTGTCAGCGGGCGAAGCTGGGCTGCTTCGGATCGTAGGTCCAGCCGGGGATGAGGTAGCGCATCGCCATCGCATCGTCGCGCGCGGCGCCGGCCACTTTCTTGTACAGCGCGTGCGCTTCCTCGATGCGCGCCATGTCGGGCGCGATGCCGAGGCCCGGCGCTTCCGGCACGGCGACCTGGCCGCCGACGATGCGCAGCGGTTCCTGCGTCAGGCGTTCGCGGCCCTCCTGCCAGATCCAGTGCGTGTCGATCGCCGTGATGTCGCCCGGTGCCGCGGCCGCGCAGTGCGTGAACATGGCGAGCGATACGTCGAAGTGGTTGTTCGAGTGCGAGCCCCACGTGAGGCCCCAGTCGTGACACAGCTGCGCGAGGCGCACGGAACCCTGCATGGTCCAGAAGTGCGGGTCGGCGAGCGGGATGTCGACGGCGCCCAGCAGGTGCGAATGGGCCATCTGGCGCCAGTCCGTCGCGACCATGTTCGTCGCCGTGCGGATGCCGGTGGCGCGCTTGAATTCGGCCATGATCTCGCGGCCCGAATAGCCGTCTTCCGGTCCGCACGGGTCTTCCGCATACGACAGCACGTGGCCCTGGCCCTTGCATGCGGCGATCGCCTGCGCCAGCGACCACGCGCCGTTCGGGTCCAGCGTGGCGCGCGCGTCCGGGAAGCGCCGCTTGATGGCGGCCACCGCCTCGACCTCGTCTTCCGCGCGCATCACGCCGCCCTTCAGCTTGAAGTCGCGGAAGCCGTACTTGTCGACGGCGGCGGACGCCAGGTCGGCGATCCGTTCGGGCGTCAGGGCTTCCTCGTCGCGCACCTTGTACCAGCCGTCCTTGGCGGCGTCGCCGTCGTACGGCAAGTCCGTGTGCGTGCGGTCGCCAATGTAGAACAGGTAGGCGAGCATCGTCACGTGGCTGCGCTGGCGGCCGTTGCCGAGCAGCTCGCACAGCGGCACGCCAAGGTGCTGCCCCAGCAGGTCGAGCAGCGCCGCTTCCACCGCCGTCACGACGTTTTCCAGCCGCAGGTTGATCTCGTGCGGCTGCTTCATGACGGCCGCCTCCGCGTTCGTCGTCACCCGGTGGCTCGGTCCCGCGACGGCCGCGCGCAGCGCGTTCAACGTGAGGTTGTAGCGTGCCACTTCGGTCCCGGTGACGAGCGGCACCAGGCGCTCCAGCGCGCGCAGGATGCCGTTCGACCCCGGCACTTCGCCCATGCCCGTGTTGCCGGCGCTGTCCTTCAGCAGCACGAGGATGCGGGTGAAGTAGGGCGCGTGGGCGCCGCACAGGTTCAGCAGCATGCTGTCGCGGCCGGCCACGGGAATCACCTGCATGTCGGTGATGATCGAGCTGGCGGCGCGCTGGATGAGGGGCATAACGGTCTCCTGGTGATGACGGGCATACGAAAAATAGATATCGCATTGCCGGTAACATTGTTCTAAACTAGAATGGTAGCGCAACCATTTGCCCAGTGTGAAGGAATAACGATGTCGCGTCAATCGATTCTGGCCGCCAGTCTGCTCTGCACAGCCCTTGCCGGCTGTGTTTCCACCCCATCCGGCGCGGCATCCGATCCGCCGGCCGGTGCCCACTGGGTGGCCTCCTGGGGTAGCGCACAACTGGTGCCGGAAGGCCAGAACGAATTGCCGGCCGCGCAGTGGCGGGACGCGAGCCTGCGCCAGGTCGTGCGCGTGTCGCTGGGCGGCAGCCGGCTGCGGGTACGACTCAGCAATGCGTTCGGGACGGCGCCGCTCGTGATCGACGCGGGCAGCGTCGCGCTGGCGACCGCGTCCGGCAAGCCCGACGTCGACGCCGCCAGCCTGCGCCCGCTGCGCTTCGGCGGCGCCGCGGCCGTGACGATTCCGGCCGGTGCCGAATACGTGAGCGACCCCGTCGAACTGGCCCATGCGGCCGGCGCCGACCTCGCCATCTCGCTGCATTTCGCCGAGGCCCCCGCGCGCCAGACGGGCCACCCGGGCGCGCGCGCGACGAGCTTCCGCGTGGCGGGCAACCAGGTGCAGGCCGCGAGCTGGCCAGGCGCCGAGACGTTCACGCGCTGGTACCAGATCGCGGGCGTGGACGTGCTGGCGGGCAGCGGCACGCACGCGGTCGTCGCGATCGGCGATTCGATCACGGACGGCTACGGCGCCCAGCCGGACACCCATGCGCGCTGGACGGACGGCCTCGCCGCGCGCCTGCGGGCGGCGGGCGTGACGGACGTCGGCGTCGTCAACGCGGGCATCGGCGGCGGGCGCATGCTGCGCGACGGCCTCGGCCCGAACCTCGTGTCGCGCTTCGACCGCGACGTGCTGGCGCGCCCCGGCGTCTCGCACGCCATCGTCATGATCGGCGTGAACGACTTCGGCGTGCAGCACCGGAACAAGGAAGACAGCCCGGCGGAACGGGCGCGCCTGGTGCAGGATCTGGAAGAGGCGTATCGCCAGATCGTCGCGCATGCGCATGCGCGGGGCGTCTGCGTGCTGGGCGCCACGATCACGCCGTACGGAGGCAGCGGCTATTACGCGCCCGGGCCGGACAACGAGGCCGACCGCCTGGCGTACAACGCGTGGATCCGCGGCGCCGGCGTCGTCGATGGCGTCGTCGATTTCGACGCCGCGCTGCGCGACCCGGCCCGGCCCGACCATCTGCGCCAGGCGCTCGACAACGACGGCCTGCATCCGTCGCCGGCCGGCTACCGCGCGATGGCGGACGCCGTCCCGCTGGACCTCCTGAAGACCTGTCATCCAACATCCGGGAACCCATGAAAGCATTCGCCGCAGCCATCCTGCTCGCCGCCGCCGCCGCACGACCCGCCTGGGCGCTGGGAGAGCGTCCGTTCGTGACGTTCGACGCGGGCCGCGACGCCGTCGTGCTGGCGCGCGCCGGCCAGGCCGCGCGCATCGTCGTCGACCCGGCCGATTTCGCCGGCGTGCGGCGTGCCGCGGCGGACCTGCAGGGCGATGTGGAGCGCGTGTCCGGCGTCCGCCCGACGCTCGAGACGTCCGGCACGGTGGCGCGCGGAGCCGACGTCGTCATCGTGGGTACGCTGGGCAAGAGCGCGTTGATCGACCGGCTCGTGCGCACGCACAAGATCGATGCCGCCGCGCTGCGCGGCAAGTGGGAAGGCTATCTCGTGCAGGCCGTGCGCAACCCGCTGCCCGGCGTCGCGCGTGCCCTCGTCGTGGCGGGCAGCGACAAGCGCGGCACGATCTACGGCCTGTACACGGTGTCGGAACAGATCGGCGTGTCGCCTTGGAACTGGTGGGCCGACGTGTTGGCGCCGCACCATGACGTGCTCGCCGTGGCGGCCGGGACCCATGTCGCTGATGCGCCCGTCGTGCGCTACCGCGGCATCTTCCTGAACGACGAGGCGCCCGCGCTGTCCGGTTGGGCCAAGGAAAAATTCGGCGGGTTGAACCATCGGTTCTACGAAAAGGTGTTCCAGCTCATTCTGCGCATGCGCGGCAATTACCTGTGGCCCGCGATGTGGGACAACGCGTTCTTCGACGACGACCCGGAAAACGGTCCGCTGGCCGACGAGATGGGCATCGTCATGGGCACCTCGCACCACGAACCGATGATGCGCGCCCAGCAGGAATGGCACCGCATCGGCATGGGGCCGAAGCAGTGGAACTACGACACGAACAAGGACCGGCTGCAGCAGTTCTGGCGCGGCGGCTTCCAGCGCGCGCGCGACTGGGACAAGGTCGTCACGATGGGCATGCGCGGCGACGGCGACGAGCCGATGGCCGAGCATGCGGACCTGCACCTGCTGGAGCGCATCGTCGCCGACCAGCGCCGGATCATCGGGGAAGAAACGGGCAAGCCGCCGGCGGACACGCCGCAGCTGTGGGCGTTGTACAAGGAAGTGCAGGAGTACTACGACAAGGGCATGCGCGTGCCGGACGACGTGACCTTGCTCTGGTGCGACGACAACTGGGGCAATATCCGCCGCCTGCCGACGCCGGACGAACGCAAGCGCGCGGGCGGCGCCGGCATCTACTACCACTTCGACTACGTGGGCGGCCCGCGCTCGTACCGATGGATCAACGTGACACCGCTGCCGAAAGTGTGGGAGCAGATGCACCTCGCGTGGCGCTACGGGGCCGACCGCTTGTGGATCGTGAATGTCGGCGACCTGAAGCCGATGGAAGTGCCGATCGAGTTCTTCCTGACCTATGCGTGGAATCCGGCTGCCTGGCCAGCGGAGCGCCTGCCCGAGTACCTGACACTGTGGGCGACCCGTGAATTCGGCGCGGCCGATGCGGCGGAGATCGCGGACATCGTCGCCACGTACACCCGCTACAACGGCCGGCGCAAACCGGAGCAGCTGGCGCCGGACACGTACAGCGCGATCAACTACCGCGAGGCCGAGCGCATCGTCGCCGACTGGCGTGCGCTGGCCGCGGGCGCGGCGCGCGTGAAGGCGCGGCTGGCGCCGGCGCAGCGCGACGCGTTCTTCCAGCTCGTCGAACATCCCGTGCGCGCGGCCGGCACCCTTGGCGAACTGTACGCGACGGTACAGGCGAACCGCATCCACGCGCAGCAAGGCCGCGCGGACACGAATGCCCTCGCGGCCCGTGCGCGCGATCTGTTCGCGGAGGACGCGGCGATCTCGCGGGAATACCACGCCATCAACGGCGGCAAGTGGAACCACATGATGGCGCAGCCGCATATCGGCTACACGAGCTGGCGCGACCCCGCCACGAACATCATGCCGGACGTGCGCGAGATCGCGCTGCCGGACGCGCCCGCGCTGGGCGTGGCGGTGGAGGGCGACTCGGCCGCTTGGCCCGTCACCGCCGCGCTGCGCCTGCCGCCGTTCGAACCGTTCGACATGTCGACTCGCTACATCGAGGTGTTCGATCGGGGTGCGGCACCGCTCGCGTGGCGTGCCCGCACGGACGCACCGTGGATCGCGCTGAGCGAGGTTGCCGGTACGACGGCGGGCACGCAGCGCATCGAGATCGACGTCCGCTGGGACCAGGTGCCTGCGGGTGCGCAAGCCGGCCACGTGATCGTGACGGGTCCGGACGGGCAGGCGGCCACGATCGAGGTGCCGCTGCGGCACGCGGACCAGCGCACCGCGCCCGTCGCCGGCTTCGTCGAGACGGGAGGCGCCGTCGCCATCGAGGCCGAGCATTATGCGCGTGCCGTCGCGCCGGATGGCCGGTCGTGGCTGCGCGTGCCGGGCCTGGGCCGCACGCTGTCCGGCATGACGACGCTGCCCGCCGACGCGCCGGCCGTGCTGCCCGCGGCCGCCCCGCGGCTCGAGTACGACGTGTATCTGTTCGAGCCGGGCAAGGTGGACGTGCAGGCGATCTTGTCGCCCACGTTGAAGTTCCGCCCGGAGGCTGGCCTGCGCTATGCCGTCGCACTCGACGACGAGGCGCCGCAGGTCGTCGACATCCATGCGGACGGCTCGCTGCAGCACTGGGAAAAGATCGTATCGGACGGCGTGGCGCAGTTCACGACGACGCACGCCGTCAAGGCGGCCGGCCGCCATACGCTGAAGGTGTGGGCGCTCGATCCGGGGATCGTGCTGCAGCGCCTCGTGCTCGATGCGGGCGGGCTGAAGCCGAGCTATCTGGGCCCGCCAGAAAGCCCGCGTATCAAGCCGAACTAGTCGGAATGTGCAATGCGCAGCCCGCCCTTGCGGTCGGGCAGCCAGACTTCGGCGAGGTCGGAGCTGACGTCGAAGAAGCCCAGTTCGTGCTTCGCCGCGAGCCTGTGCACGGCTTCCCACGCGGCGTCGATCCTGTCCCAGTCGAGGAACGACATATAGATCAGGGCGCGGCCGATCGTGTAGTCGGTACCGCTTTCCTGCTCCGGCTCCGCCACGTCGGCCGGCGCCGGCGGGAACTCGGCCGCCAGGTCGGCGTAGAACGCCTGCAGCGCGGGTGCGGCGACAGCGGGGTCGTCGTAGCCGTGGTCTTCGTCCCAGGCCGTCTGCGCGTCGTACCAGTCGAGGAAGGCGGGGCGCTTCGCGGGCGCCGCGGCGGGCGCGAACACCATCAGGTCGTAACTCATCGTGCGGTTCTTTCGGGGCGGGTCATCGTGGACCATGACGATACCCGTCCCGCGCCTGTGGCGCAAATGCCGAATGCAGGCAGCCGATTGGCGATTCCGGTTCCAGCGGTGCAAAAAAGATAATATGCTGGGCCAGCCACGGTGGCGTCGCCACCTGTCCGAACGCATCGACCACACGGAGTCCGCATGAAAGCCATCTTCAAGACCTTGCTCGCCGCCGTCCCGTTCCTCGCCGCCCAGGGCGCGTGGGCCGGGTCGACCTACACGTACAGCTATGTCGGCACGCCGTCCGCGCCCGTCAGCGCGAAGCCCGTATCGTGCGTGGGCACGGCGTGCACGCCGTCCGTCGTCCTGATGGGCGGCGGCTACGACGTGGGCGAAGCGTTCCGCTGGATGATCGCCCAGGCGGGCATCTCGCGCGCCGCGGGCGGCCGCTTCGTCATCCTGCGCGCCACCGGCACCGATGCGTACAACGGCTATATCTACAGCCATCTCGGCCAGGTCGACCCGACGACGCCGAAGAACTACGAGACGGTCGGCGGCATCGACCTGGGCGTGACGTCCGTGGAAACGCTCGTGATCCCGACGCGCAAGGCCGCGGCGGACCCGTTCGTGCTGGGCGTGATCGCCAAGGCGAGCGCCATCTTCATCGCCGGCGGCGACCAGGCGGATTACTACAACTTCTGGCAGGGCACGGCGCTGGACTCGGCGCTGCAGAAGGCGGTGAGTGCCGGCATCCCCGTCGGCGGCACGAGCGCGGGCAATGCGATGCTGGGCCAGTACGCGTTCGCGGCGCTGAACGGCAGCGTGACGTCGGACAAGGCCCTGGCCGATCCGTTCAACCGCTATATGACGATCGATCCGCTGAATACGTCGTCGAAGAAATTCGTGCAGACGGGGAGCTTCCTCGCCATCCCGTCGCTGGAAAAGACGATCACGGACGACCACTTCAACACGCGCGACCGCCTGGGCCGGCTGTTCGGCTTCGTCGCCCGCATCGGCAACGGCTGTCCCGGTGGCGCCGAGGCGTTCGATGCCGTCGTGGGCATCGGCATCGACGAGGAGACGGCGCTCCTCGTGTCCGGCCCGCGCGGCAGCGTGAAGGCGCAGCTCGTCGCCAATCCGTACAACGGGGACAACACGACGCCGTCGTACACGGCGCAGAACTCCGCCTATTTCACGAAGATCGTGCGCACGCCGTCGCAATGCGTGGCCGGCAAGCCGCTGAACGACAATGCCGGCATCCAGGTCTACCGCATGAGCGCCCAGCTGGCGCAGGCGTCGCCGTATCCGGCGGCACCGCAGTACAGCTTCAGGTCGCAGGCGACGTTCAACCTGTCCGCCTGGACGCAGCAGGCCACGCAGACCTATGCCGACGGCTCGTCGCTGAACGGACCGTACGTGTACGGCACGGCGAACGGCGCGATCCTGGGCAACCAGGTCCGCTGACCCGGCGCGACATGACGGTCACGATCGACCCCGACGACGTCGAGTTCAGCGCCGTGCGCGCGCAAGGGCCGGGCGGCCAGAACGTGAACAAGGTGTCGAATGCCGTGCAGGCGCGCTTCGACATCAGCGCGTCGTCGCTGCCGCCGCACGTGAAGGACCGCCTGCGCGCGCTCCCGGACGCGCGCATCACGCGCGAGGGCGTCGTCGTCATCAAGGCCCAGCGTTCGCGCAGCCTGGAACGCAACCGGGAAGACGCGCTCGCGCGGCTGCAGGCGCTCGTCGACGCGGCGGCCGAGGTCCCCGTCGTGCGGCGGCCGACACGTCCCACGCTTGGGTCGAAGAAGCGCCGGCTCGACGCCAAGGCGCGCAGTGGGCAGGTCAAGGCGCTGCGCGGCAAAGTGCGCGTGTGACCGCGCCATATCGAAATCCGTATCTGCCATACGATATCGGCATGCCTCGGTGATAGCGGTTAACAAGTGCCGTTGGCACGATTGACGCCGCCTGACTCCGTCTCTACGATGAAATCGGTTACATAACAATAAGAATGCGGCGTTGGCGCCCCGGATGCCGTATGCGGATACGGCGGTCGCGGTCCGCTCGAAGCGGGGCGAACATCAAGGAGACTACATGAAGAAGGCACTTCGCATCACGGCAGTGGCAATGGCATTGGCTGCGAGCCTCGCCGCCCCCGCGCAGGCGGCAACCTGGTCGACGACGGCCCAGTACGGATCGACGACGATGGGTGCGTACAGCTTCAACAACGATATCTGGGGCGCCGGCGCCGGGCCGCAGACGTTGTGGGCCAACTCGCCCACCGACTGGGGCGTGTGGTCGAACCAGCCGAATACCGGTGGCATCAAGTCCTACCCACACATCAACTTCTACGTCGGCAAGGCGCTGGGCAGCCTGTCGCGCCTGACGGCCGTCGTGTCGGCCACGACGCCCGCCAGCGGTGCCTGGGAATCCACGTTCGACATCTGGGACACGAACCACGCCAACGAAATCATGGTGTGGCTGAACTACACGGGCACGGCAGCCGGCTGCGGGAACGTCAAGCCGATCTCGTACAACTGGACCGCGCAAGGCTGCGCGATCCCCGTGTACACGAACGTGAACATCGGCGGCGCCACATGGAACGTCTACCGCGGCAATAACGGCGGCAACATGGTGTACTCGTTCCTTCGCACCACGAAGACCAACAACACGACCGTCGACGCCCTGGCCCTCATGCGCTACCTGCAGAACCTCGGCTGGATCGGCAACGTGACGGTAGGCGACGTGCAGTACGGTTTCGAGATCACGTCGTCGTCGGGCGGCATGGATTTCGCGTCCCGTAACTTCTCGGTCACCGCTTATTGACCAGTCCCGCCAGGCGCGGTCCGGCCGCGCCGTTGCTGCAGGCGCAGCGTGCACAAACCTGGTCGCGTCCGGCGTGCTTGGCGTCGTACATCAGCTTGTCGGCGATGGCGATCAGGTCGCGCAGTACGTGGTCGCCTGCGCCGGCCGTAAGGTCGGCGCAGGCGACGCCGAAGCTCGCGGTCGTGCGCACATGCTCCGTGCCGTCGTCGGTCATGACGCTCGTGTCGGCAAAGCGCGTGCGCAGGCGCTCGGCCAGGTGGATGCCGCCGTCGAGGTCCGTGCCGGGCAGGATCGCGAGGAATTCCTCGCCCCCATAGCGGACCACGCTGTCGACGCCGTCGCGCGTCAAGCGCCGCAGCAGGTCGGCAAAGCTGCGCAGCACGGCGTCGCCGGACGCGTGCCCGTACGTGTCATTGATGCGCTTGAAATGATCGATGTCGCACAGGACCACCGTCAGCATGCTGTCCGCGCCGGACGTGCGCAGGTGGCCGGGGCGCATCAGGGTCTCGTGCAGGTAGCGCCGGTTGAAGCAGCCCGTGAGGTGGTCGCGCGCCGCCGTGTGCTGGAGCTGCAGGCGTGCCTGGTATTCCTCGCGCGTCACCCGGTTGAACCGCCGCGCCGCCAGCGCGCCGAACGCGTTCGCCAGCAGGAGCAGCATGACCATCGTGACGACGTCGGCCGACGTCATGCGCCCGTAGCGCAGCGCCAGCGCGAGGAACGCGGCGGTGGCGGCGGATGCCAGCACCAGCGCATTGGTAAAACTGTTCGGGATGTACAGGTAGATCACGATGAGCATGATCGCGAGCGACATCGCATGCCAGTGGAATTCGCCCGGCCGGCGCAAGGCGATGAACATGAAGCAGGCGAGCGCCACGATTTCGGCGATCGACGCGGCGCTGCGCGTGGCGGCGACGGACAACGGCGTGCGGTACGCGCACCAGGCGCACGTGCCGGCCGTCGCGGCGACGATGCCGCGCGCGGCGCACAGTTGCAGGAAGTGCGGACCGTAGCCGAGCGCGGCGAAGTCGCTGACGGCGAACGCAGCGTAGAACACGGTGCAGAACACGAGCGTGAAGCCGAGCAGGGCCCGCGTCTGCGGCAGCTTGTGGGCCAGGAAGGCGGCTTCGTGCGCGCGTTGCGCGAACTCGCCGGTGAGCGGGTTGAATGTCATTGGGCGACGGAGGGTGACGGCCGCGCTGGTCGGCAATTGCTATAAATTCTATAGCATCCGGCCGCCCTGCGCCATGCCTGCGGCGTTGCCGCAGGCCGTCAACCACCATCGCCCGCCGATCAGGCCTTCAGGCCGTACAGCACCGAGCCGTGCGGCGGCACGGTGGCGTTGATCTTGCCGCGCGCCGTGCCCAGGTCGTGCCGCGCCCACAGGTCGCGCACGGCGACGGCGCGGTTGCCCAGGTTCAGGCGCGACAGGTCGAACGCGAAGTCGACCGGTGCGTTGGACGTATTGAACAGCGCGAGGTATTGCAGGTCGTTCTGGTCGGCCGAGCGGGCGCTCCAGATGCGGGTGCCGGCGTCGGCGCGTTGCGGACGGTTCTCGCGGCTGCGCTGGTTCACCGCCAGCACCTCGGGATTCGTCAGCAGCGCGAGCGTCTTCGCGTCCAGATGGCGCAGGTCGCCGCCCATGATCAGCGGCGAGCGCGCGATGCCCCACAGGGTCATCAGGGTCTGCTGCTCGTCCGGCGTGAACTTGGTGTCGCGCGCGCCGAGCGCGAGGCGGCCCAGCGGCAGCATGTCGGCGTCGGGCCAGGAGCCCGGGCCCAGCACGGGGTTCCAGTTTTCCAGGCGTTGGAATTGCTCTTCCAGCAGGCGCCACTCGTCCCAGAAGTCGTCCGAGATGCGCCACATCTGGGCGTAGTGCGGCACGTGGCGGTCCCAGCGCAGGTCCATCTCGCCCGGCGACAGCGACAGGATGATGGGACGGCCGCTGGCCGCGATTGCCTTGTGCGCCGCCTCGACCTCGGGCCAGTTGCGTTCGTACGGGCGCGACATGTCGTCCATCTTGACGAAGTCCACGCCCCATTCGGCGTACTGCTTGAAGACGGAATTGTAGTATTCCTGGGCGCCCGGTTTCGTCATGTCGACGCCGTACATGTCGCCGTTCCACTCGCAGATCGCCTTCGTGTCGGCGATGTCCTGCGCGTGCAGGTTCGTGCCGAGGATCGGGGTGTTCTTCTGCACGGCCTGGCGCGGGATGCCGCGCATCAGGTGGATGCCGAACTTCATGCCGCGCTTGTGGATCTGGTCGGCGAGCTTCTTGAACCCGGCGCCGCCGGCCGCGGACGGGAAGCGGTTCGGTGCCGGCTGCAGCCGGCCGTACTGGTCCATCGTCAGCTCCGCATCCTTGCGGTACGTGTAGCTGTTCGCGTTCGGCTCGTACCACTGGATGTCGACCGTGAAGACGTTGTACCCGGACGGCAGCAGCTTCGCGACCATGATGTCGGCGTTTTCCAGCGCCTGCGCCTCGGTGATCGTGGGACCGAACGAGTTCCAGCTGTTCCAGCCCATCGGCGGCGTCGGTGCCAGCACGGAACCCGCTGCTGCTGCGGCGGCCGTCTTTTTCGGCGTGGCCGCGTTGGCGGAGGAGGAGGGCACGCCGGCCGCTGCTGCGGCGGCGCTGGCGAGGGAGGTGGCAAGGAGACGGCGGCGATTCGGGTTCATAGGGGGCGTGACCTGTGGTTGAGTTATCGCGCGAGTATAGAGTTGGTTCGGTCGGCGCACTAATAACTAGTTTGCGCCGACCGATGCCCAAAACGATATCCCCCCCTCAACCCTGGCGCGGCGGCGCGGCCTTGATGGCATCCGCGATCGCCTGGCGCATGGGCTTTGCCTTCAGTTGCGCGTCGAACGGCGTGGGGCGCATCGGCAGCTTGTCCGTGCGCGGTGCCTCGTCCCAGGTCTGAAGCCAGCTGACGTTGTCCGCGAGGCCCCAGACGAGGATGTCGCGCAGGCGCGGATACGACAAGGTGACGTCCAGGTAGTCGCGCGTGGCGGCTGCAACGCCGGCGTCGCGTTTCGCGATGTCGGCCGGCAGGCGGCGGTCGTTCACGTCCAGCTCCGTGATCAGGAGGTCGTAGCCCATGCCCGTCACCTCGTCGAGGAATTTGCGCCACTCCACCAGGTCCGCGCGTCCCTTGTCCGTCTCGTCCCACGAACCGATGTGGCTCTGCAGGCCCAGCGCGTGGACCGGCGTGCCGCGCTTTTTGAGGTCGGCCAGCAGCGCGAGGACGCCGGCCCGGTGCTTCGCGCTGCCCGCGTCGCCGCGCATATAGTCGTTGTACACGAGCTGCGCCTGCGGCGCGTATTCGTGCGCGAGGCGGAACGCGAGGTCGATCTGCTCGAGGGCGCCCAGCGGCCGCGTGAGCGCGTTCTGGCGCAGCTTGCCGTCGGCCGGGTCGACGGCTTCGTTGACGACGTCCCAGCTCTTGATGGCCTTGCCGAAGTGGCCGCACACGGTGCTCACGTGCGTGCGCATCAGCTGCTCGACGGTCTTCGCGGGCTGCGGGCCGAAGTTCTGCTTCGCGACCCAGGCGGGCAGCCATTTCTCGGCCTGCCAGAACAGGTTGTGGCCGCGCACGGCGATGCCCTTGTTTCTGGCCCACGCAATCACGTCGTCGGCCGGGCCGAAGTTTCCTTTGCCGGGCGCCGGTTCCAGCGCCTGCCATTTCATCTCGTTTTCCAGCACGATCACGTTGCATTCGCGCTCGACGAGCGCGCGGTACGCAGCGTCGCCGAACTGGTTGCGGCCGGCGCTGATGGCGGTACCGAAGCGCATGCCCTTGCGGGCGGCGATGTCCTTCAGCCCGTCGCCGGCGGGGCCCTGGGCGCGCGCGAACGGCGCGACGCCCGGCAGCAGGGCGGCGCCGGCGAGCGCCTGGATGATCTCTCGTCGTGTAGTCATTTGTGTCCTTCTGTTTTGCGTGGTGGTGTGAAAGCGGTTCAACCGTGGCCGGGCGCGAACGGGAAAACCAGCGACCGGTAATAGTCGAGCGACTGCTCGGGCGGCCGCGCGCCGGCCGGCAGCGGCAGGCCGGACCGGTACTGGAAGTACGCGATGCACGCGTCGCGCCACCACTGCGCTTCGCGCCGCTGCTGGGCGAGGCGCTGGGCAACGTCGGCAAAGCGGCGCGCGTCCACATACGGACGCAGGCGCTGCCACTCGGCCTGCATCGCGTCGACCTCGGCCACGCCATGGTCGTAGTGCGCGACCAGTTCGTCCCACAAGGTGCGGCCGGAAGGCATGCGGTAATCCCAGGGCAGGTGGTGGAACCACAAGAGGAGTTCGGGCGGCGTCGTGGCCGGGTCGGCGAAGCGGCGCGCGACCTCGGGCGCGTACTGGGCCACGGCATTGCTGCCCGTCGCCGTGCGGTCGAAGCCGATGCCGTCCTTGCCCGCGCGGTGGTAGTACACGGGGTTCCAGTCGGCGCGCCCCAGGTCGTCGACCCACGGCGCGGGCCCGTAGTGGTGGCCCGTGCCCATCATGTGGTGCAGGCCGAGGGGCGTCATGTAGTCGACCGCCGCTTCGTGCGAGCGCATCATCATGTCGACGACGGGGTCGACGACGCGCGCATCCGGCGCGAACGTCAATCCCGCCCATTCGCGCGCGACGGCACGGCTGTCCAGGTCCGGGTTCCACGCGAGGCGGCCGAATGCGTACCAGTTGGCCTGGTCGAACGTGGACCCCGTCCAGTTGCGGCTGGCCCCGATGTTCGCGACGCCGGCGATGCCGCCCACACGTCCCTGTTGCGCGCCTTCGAGCACGCGCGCGACGGGCATCGGCTGGCCGCCGGCGCGCGTATCGAAGCGCAGCGTTTCCTGGAACAGCGGGCCGAGGTAGACGAGGTGCGTGGCGAAGCCCAGGTATTCCTTCGTCACCTGGAATTCCATCATCAGCGGTGTGTGCGGCATGGCGCCGAACAGCGGGTGTGCCGGTTCGCGCGGCTGGAAGTCGATGGCGCCGTTCTTCACCTGCACGAGCACGTTGTCGTCGAACTTCCCGTCCAGCGGCTGGAACTGGTCGTACGCCTGCGCGGCGCGGTCGCTGGCCTGCGCGGGATGGGCGGGCGGGCTGTAGACGAACGCGCGCCACATCACGATGCCGTGGTGCGGTGCGAGCGCCCGTGCCAGCATGTTGGCGCCGTCCGCGTGGTTGCGGCCATAGTCCTGCGGGCCGGGCTGGCCTTCCGAATTCGCCTTCACGAGGAAGCCGCCGAAGTCGGGGATCGTGCGGTAGATCTCGTCGGCCTTGCGCGCCCACCACGCCGCGACGGCCGGGTCCAGCGGGTCGGCCGTCGTCGTCTCCTTCAGCTCCAGCGGCGTCGACCAGCGTACGGACAGGTAGACGCGGATGCCGTACGGCCGCAGCACGTCCGCGATGGCGGCCGTCTTCGCGAGGAAGACGGGGCTCAGCACCTCGGCCTTCGCGTTGACGTTGTTCAGCACCGCACCGTTGATGCCCAGCGACGCGTTGGCGCGGGCGTAATCCGTGTAGCGCGGGTCGACGATGTGCGGCAGCTCCCACCAGTTCCAGATCGACTCGCCCGCATAGCCGCGCTCCACAGTGCGGTCCAGGTTGTCCCAGTGGTCCAGCACGCGCAGCGGCAGCGCGGGCTTGTCGAGCAGGGCGATCCCCTCCGGCGCGGCGCCCAGCTGCAGCTGGCGCAGCCAGGCGAAGCTGCCGTACAGGAGGCCGATGTCCGTGTTCGCCGCGATCAGCGTGACCGGTGCGCCGTTGATGCGCGCGCGCCGGACGACATAGCCTTCGGCGCCGGCCGTGGCAAGCGCGGCGCGCAACGCGTCGACGTCGGCCAGGCCCGCGGGTAGGCGCGCGGCGCGCGCGAGGACGATGGCGCCGGCGCGGGGCGCGGTCGTCGCGGCGATCGTAGCGGGTGCGCGTCCCAGCAGGCCGGCGAGGCCGCGCTGGAGTTCCGCGACGGCGGCGCGCACGGTCGGCGTGTCGCCTGGCGCGGCGATGCCTGTGGTGGCTGCGGCCAGTGCCGCGCGCGGGGCCGTGGGCAGGGGCCGGTAGCGCAGCCACAGGTCGTAGCCGTCTTCGTCGGCCGCATGGGCAAGGTGGGTGGCGAACAGGCTGAGGAGGGCGGTCAGCGCGAGCGCCGCCGTCAGCCGTGCGCGTGCACACCGCTTCAAATACTGCATCGTAGTCTCCGTTATCGTTATGGTGCCGGTGCGGCGGCCCGCCCGGCGTTTGAATGTTAGCGCAAACTCTTGAATTACGAAATCGATTTCTGAGTGTTTACGGCCGCTTTTATGGCTATCTTTGCATGCCCCGGCAGTGTTAAGATAGCGCAAACAAAAAATTCACAGGAAGCGGGAGAACATGACCAAAGCCAAAGCAGAGTCCGTCCAGGAAGAGGTGGAGCGCCGGGGCCAGCCGACGATGGCGGACGTCGCCAAGCTCGCGGGCGTGTCCGCGATGACGGTGTCGCGCGTCATGAACGGCAAGGGCCTCGTGCGCGAGAGCACCCGGCGCAAGGTGGCGGAAGCCGTGGCGGCGCTGAACTACACGCCGAACCAGGAGGCGCGCAACCTCGCCGGCTCCAAGCCGATCCGTGTCGGCTTCCTGTACAGTAACCCGAGCGCCGCCTACCTGAGCGAATTCCTCGTCGGCCTCCTGAGCCAGTCCGGCCTGAACAATGTCCAGTTGTTCGTCGAAAAATGCGAGGCGGGCGAGCAGGAAGCCGAGCAGACCCGGCGCCTCGTCGAGAACGGCCTGGACGGCATCATCCTGCCGCCGCCGCTGTGCGACAGCGAGGACGTGCTGGCGACGATCGCCGGTGCCGGCATCCCCGCCGTCGTCGTCGCGTGCGGCCTGCCGGACACCCGCGTGGGCGCCGTCAGCATCGACGACTTCGAGGCCGCGCACGCGATGACGCGTCACCTGATCAACCTGGGTCACCACCGCATCGGTTTCGTCGTCGGGCACCCGAACCAAACCGCCAGCGCGCGCCGCCTGGAAGGGTATCGCGCGGCGATCGCGGAACTCGGCGCGGACGCATCCGAGGAACTGGTCGTGCAGGGCATGTTCACCTACCGCTCCGGCCTCGACGCGGCCGAGCACCTGCTGGCACTGGAAGAGCGCCCGACCGCCATCTTCGCCAGCAACGACGACATGGCGGCAGCCTGTGTCGCCGTCGCGCACCGCCTGGGCCTCGACGTGCCGGGCGACCTGACGGTCACGGGCTTCGACGACACGGCGCTCGCGACGACGATCTGGCCGGAGTTGACGACCGTCCGCCAACCGATCGCCGGCATGGCGCGCGAAGCCGTGCAGTCCCTGGTGCGCCGCGTGCGCGCGCTGCGCGAGGGCGAGGCGGCGGAACCCGAGCAGGTCCGCATGGACTTCGAACTGGTGCGCCGCCAGTCCGACGCCGCGCCGCGCACCCGTCCTTCGGCGCTGCTGCCGCTCGCGGCGGCCAAGCGCGCCGGCTGATCCCTGTTCCGGCCGCGGCGCCCGCCGCGGCCATGGTCCCCACCGTATTCCCCTCGGTTTATGCATAGCGCGTAAGCTGTTCACGCTAACATCCCATTTTTCCACTTTCCTGGCCGATTCCGCCATCGCGCGGACCGCTTGCGTCGCCTTCACCGGACATCTTCCGAATAATTGATTGACAAGGGCTAAATCCGCCGATTAGACTGGAATGGTTGCGGTAACATTTTTGTTATTGGAATGTTGGGCACAGACCCACCGCATGCCAGGCAGGCTCACTTACAAAAACAAGTTGGAGACAAAGTCGATGGGTATCAAACGCAGGGAGTTTCTCGCCACGGTCGGGGGCGCGGCCGGCATGGCCGTCGTGCCGGGCGCGCTGGCTGCCAAGGCCGCCACGCCGGTGTACAAGAACGCGAATGCGCCCGTGGCGGCGCGCGTGGACGATCTGCTGGGGCGCATGACGCTCGACGAGAAGGTCGCCCAGCTGCAGTGCGTGTGGCTCACCAAGAAGGATCTGCAGAACGCGGACACGAGCTTTTCGGCCGAGAAGGCGAAGCAGGTGCACCCGAACGGGATGGGCATGTTCGCGCGCCCGTCCGACCGCCAGATCGGCGCCGACAACAACGCCGGCAACTCGGGCGCCGTCGGCAACCGCGGCCCGAAGGAGACGGCGGAATACGTGAACGCCGTGCAGAAATGGGCGCTGGAGCAGACCCGCCTGGGCATCCCCGTCTTCATGCACGAGGAATCGCTGCACGGCTATGTGGCGCCGGAGGCGACCAGCTTCCCGCAAGCGATCGGCCTCGCGTCGACGTTCGACCCGGAACTCGTCCAGCAGATCTTCTCGCTCGCGGCGCAGGAGATGCGTGCGCGCGGTGCGAACCTCGCGCTGGCGCCCGTCGTCGACGTGGCGCGCGAGCCGCGCTGGGGCCGCATCGAAGAGACGTACGGCGAAGACCCGCACGTGTGCGGCACGATGGGCAAGGCCGCCGTGCTGGGCTTCTCGGGCGACTCGCTGCCGCTCGCCAAGGACAAGGTCTACGCGACCTTGAAGCACATGACGGGCCACGGCCAGCCGGAGTCCGGCACCAATATCGGCCCCGCGAACGTGGGCGAGCGCGCGCTGCGCGAAGACTTCTTCCCCCCGTTCGAGAAGATCATCAAGGAAACGAAGATCGCGGCCGTGATGCCGTCGTATAACGAGATCGACGGCATCCCGTCGCACGCCAACCGCTGGCTGCTGACGGACGTGTTGCGCAAGGAATGGGGCTTCCAGGGCCTGACCGTGTCCGACTACATGGCGGTCGCGGAACTGGGCGGCCGCCACCACCTCGTCGGCTCCGTGAAGGAAGGGGGCCTCGCCGCGTTCAAGGCCGGCGTCGACATCGAGACGCCGGACCCCGCCGGCTATGCGGTGCTGGGTGAGCTGGTCAAGGAAGGCAAGATCACGACGAAGGAAATCGACGCCGTCGTGCGCCGCATCCTGCGCCTGAAGTTCGAGGCCGGCCTGTTCGAGAATCCGTATGCCGACGCCGCGCAGGCGGACGCCCGCACCGCGACGCCGCAAGCCATCGCGCTCGCGCGCAAGGCCGCGCAGCGCACCGCCGTCCTGCTGAAAAACGATAAAGGCCTGCTGCCGCTGGCGCCGCAGAAGGTCGGCAAGCTGCTGCTGGTCGGCACGCACGCGAAGGACACGCCGATCGGCGGCTACTCCGACAAGCCGCGTCACGTCGTCTCCGTATACGAGGCGCTGCAGGAAGAATCGAAAGCGCACGGCTTCGCGCTGGACTATGCGGAAGGCGTGCGCCTGACGGAAGGCCACGTGTGGGGCCAGGACGAGATCGTGTGGACGAAGCCGGACGTCAACGCGCGCCTCATCGCCGAGGCGGTGGAAGCGGCGAAGAAGGCCGACACGATCGTCATGGTCCTGGGCGACAACGAGCAGACGGCGCGCGAGGCCTGGGCCGACAACCACCTGGGCGACCGCACGTCGCTGGACCTCATCGGCCAGCAGAACGATCTCGCGCGCGCCATCTTCGCGCTGAACAAGCCGACCGTCGTGCTGCTGCTGAACGGCCGTCCGCTGTCCGTGAACTACCTCGCCGAGCGCGCCGACGCGCTGCTGGAATGCTGGTACATGGGACAGGAGACGGGCCATGCGATCGCCGACCTCGTGTTCGGCCGCGTGAGCCCGGGCGGCAAGCTCCCCGTCACGATCGCGCGCGACGTCGGCCAGCTGCCGATGTTCTACAACCGCAAACCGAGCAGCCGCCGCGGCTACATCGACGACGTGACGACCCCGCTATACCCGTTCGGCTACGGCCTGTCGTATACGCGCTTCGAGATCTCCGCGCCGCGCCTGGACAAGGACCGCATGGGAGTGTCCGGCACGACGCGCGTGCACGTCGACGTGAAGAACGTGGGCGCCGTGCGTGGCGACGAGGTCGTGCAGATGTATATCCGCGACGACGTCAGCTCCGTCACCCGTCCGCTGCTGGAACTGAAGGGCTTCCAGCGCGTCACGCTAGAGCCGGGCGAGCAGCGCACGGTGTCGTTCGACATCAAACCTTCCGACCTGTGGTTCTACAACGTCGCGATGAAGCGCGTCGTCGAGCCGGGGACGTTCACCATTTTCGCAGGACCGAACAGCGTCGACCTGAAGAAGACGACGCTCACGGTGGCATAACCCAAGAGAGAACAACATGACAGCTATCCAAGCCAATCCGCTGCCGCAGGACCTCGACCAGGCCTTGATGGTCGGCCGCGTCTGGCGTGCAGGTAACATCAACGGCCCGGCCGTCGTCGCCGTGCGCAACGGCCGCGTGGTCGACATCACGCGTCACGCGCCGACCGTGTCCGAACTGTTCGAGCGCGACGACCTCGTCGCCATCGTGCGCGGCGCGGACGGCGAGGACCTGGGTGACGTCAATGCGCTGGTCGCCGCCGCGCTGCAAGGCGATGAAGGCGCGGACGTGCGCCTGCTGGCGCCGTGCGACCTGCAGGCGATCAAGGCCTGCGGCGTGACGTTCGCCGTCAGCCTGCTGGAACGCGTGATCGAGGAACAGGCGAAGGGCGATCCGGCCCGCGCCAGCGCACTGCGCCAGCAGCTGCAGGAAACCATCGGCACGAATCTGTCGGAACTGGAACCGGGCGGCGAGGCCGCCATGCGCCTGAAGGCCGACCTGTCGGCGCGCGGCATGTGGTCGCAGTACATGGAAGTGGGCATCGGCCCGGACGCCGAAGTGTTCACGAAGTCGCAGCCGATGTCGGCCGTCGGCCACGGCGCCGCCGTCGGCCTGCACCCGTCGTCGCACTGGAACAATCCGGAACCGGAAATCGTCCTCGCCGTGAACAGCCGCGCGGAAGTCGTGGGCGCGACCTTGGGCAACGACGTCAACCTGCGCGACATCGAAGGCCGCAGTGCGCTGCTGCTGGGTAAAGCGAAAGACAACAACGGCTCCTGCGCCATCGGCCCGTTCATCCGCCTGTTCGACGGCGACTTCGACATCGACACCCTGCGCAACGCGGAAGTGCGCATGCGGATCGAAGGCGTCGACGACAACTTCGAACTGGCGGGCGCCAGCTTCATGCGCGAGATCAGCCGCGACCCGCTGGACCTCGTGCGCCAGACCTGCGGCAAGCACCACCAGTACCCGGACGGCTTCATGCTGTTCCTCGGCACGATGTTCTCGCCGATCAAGGACCGCGACGCGCAAGGCGGCGGCTTCACCCACCACGCGGGCGACCGCGTGAGCATCTCCACGCCGTCGCTGGGCACGCTGGTCAACACCGTCCAGCGCAGCGACCAGATTGCACCGTGGACCTTCGGCGTACGCGCGCTGTACGCCAACCTGGCCCAGCGCGGCCTGCTTTCAAAATAACGAGAATTACATGTCTGAACAAAACCAAGCATTCGTCTACGCGACGTTCCCCGACCTCGCAGGCAAGCGTGTCGTCATCACCGGCGGCGGCAGCGGCATCGGCGCCGAGCTGACCACGGCCTTCGCCGGCCAGGGTGCCCGCGTGTACTTCCTCGACATCGCCGAGGAAGCCTCGCGCGCGCTGGAGGCCACGCTGGCCGGCTCGCGCATCGCACCGACCTTCATCAAGTGCGACCTGACCAACCTCGACGAGCTGAAGGCGACCTTCGCCCGCATCGAAGAGGAAGCGGGCGGCGTCGATATCCTGCTGAACAACGCTGCGAACGACGACCGCCACGACATCGAGAACGTGACGCCCGCGTACTGGGAAAGCCGCATGAACGTCAACTTGCGCCACCAGTATTTCTGTGCGCAGGCCGTCATCCCCGGCATGAAAGCCCGCAAGTACGGCGTGCTGCTGAACTTCGGCTCGATCTCGTGGCACCTGCCGCACACGCAACTGGGCCTGTACATGATGGCGAAGGCCGCCATCGAAGGCATGACCCGCAACATGGCGCGCGAATTCGGCCCGCACGGCATCCGCGCCGTCACCGTGGTCCCGGGCGCCGTCGTCACGCCGCGCCAGAAGGCGCTGTGGCACAACCCGGACGAGGAAGCCCGCATCCTGGCCGGCCAGTGCATCCCCGAGCGTGTCCAGATGGAAGACGTGGCGGCGCTGTCGCTGTTCCTCGCGTCGGACAATGCGCGCCACATCTCCGGCCGCGAATACTTCGTCGACGCGGGCTGGTACGGCGCATGAGCACCCTGGGCACGCAACCCACGCCGCTGTGGGAAGTCGGCGCCACCTTGGGCGAGGGCGTCCTGTGGGATGCCCCGAACGGCCAGGTCTGGTTCGTCGACATCAAGGGCCGCCGCCTGCACCGCTGCGCGGCCGACGGGTCCGACCGGAAGAGCTGGGACGCGCCGGGCCAGGTCAGCTTCGTCGTGCGCGCCTCGGACGGCGGCCTCGTCGTCTCGCTGGAGGACGGCCTGTACCGCTTCGTGGAAGCGACCGGCGAATTCGTTCCGTTCGTGAAGGTCGAGGCGGACGTGGCCGGCAACCGCTTCAACGACGGCCACGTCGACGCGCAGGGTCTCCTGTGGTTCGGTTCGATGGACGACGCCGAAGCGCAGCCGACGGGCGTGTTGTACCGCTTCGACGGCAAGGACGTCGTGCGCATGGACGACGGCTACATCATCACGAACGGCCCGGCCGTGAGCCCGGACGGGCGCACGCTGTACCACACCGACACGCTGGATAAACGGGTGTATGCTTTCGACCTGGCCGAAGATGGCAGCCTGTCGAACAAGCGGCTGTTCGCCGAGATCACGGACGGCGGCTGGCCGGACGGGATGGCTGTCGACGCCGAAGGCCACGTGTGGATCGCCGTGTTCCGCGGCTGGCGTATCGAACGCCGCGATCCTTCGGGCCGCAAGGTGGGCGAACTGCGCTTCCCGTGCTCGAACATCACCAAGCTGGCCTTTGCCGGCGACGACCTGCGCACCGTCTACGCGACGTCGGCACGCAAGGGCTTGTCGGCCGAGGAACTGTCTCAGCAGCCGCTCGCGGGCGCGCTGTTCACCTTCCGCGCCGAGACGGCCGGATTGCCGCACCACGTGCTGCGGCTGCAGGAGTAATACGGAATGACACAACAGAACACCAAACCGAAGCGCTTCCGGTCGCAGGACTGGTTCGACAACGAGGAGCGCATCGACATGACGGCGCTCTACCTCGAGCGCTTCATGAACTACGGGATCACCCCGGAAGAACTCCGCTCGGGCAAGCCGATCATCGGCATCGCGCAGAGCGGCAGCGACATCTCGCCGTGCAACCGCATCCACCTGGACCTGGCCAAGCGCGTGCGCGACGGCATCCGCGACGCGGGCGGCATTCCGATGGAATTCCCGCTGCACCCGATCTTCGAGAACTGCCGCCGCCCGACCGCGGCACTGGACCGCAACCTGGCCTACCTGGGCCTCGTCGAGATCCTGCACGGCTATCCGATCGACGCCGTCGTGCTGACGACGGGCTGCGACAAGACGACGCCCGCGCAGCTGATGGCCGCCGCCACCGTCGACATTCCCGCGATCGTGCTGTCCGGCGGTCCGATGCTGGACGGCTGGTTCGAGGGTGAACTGGTCGGCTCCGGCGCCGCGATCTGGAAGGGCCGCCGCCGCCTGGCCGCCGGCGAAATCGACGAACAGAAATTCATCGACATCGCCACCGCGTCCGCGCCGTCCGCCGGCCACTGCAACACGATGGGCACGGCGTCGACGATGAATGCCGTCGCCGAGGCGCTGGGCATGTCGCTGACCGGGTGCTCGGCGATCCCCGCGCCGTACCGCGAGCGCGGCCAGATGGCTTATGAGACGGGCCGCCGCATCGTCGGCATGGCATTCGAGGACCTGCGCCCGTCGACGGTGCTCACGCGCGACGCCTTCATCGACGCCATCGTCGTCAACGCCGCGATCGGCGGTTCCACCAACGCGCAGCCGCACATCGTGGCGATGGCACGCCATGCCGGCGTCGAGATCGCGCCCGAAGACTGGATGGAATACGGCTACGACGTGCCGCTGCTGCTGAACATGCAGCCGGCCGGCAAATACCTGGGCGAGCGTTTCCACCGTGCCGGCGGCGTGCCCGCCATCATGTGGGAACTGGAGCAGAAGGGCATGCTGCGCTCGAAGCGTCCGACCGTCACCGGCAAGACGATGGCCGAGAACCTCGTGGGCCGCGAAAGCCAGGACCGCGAGATGATCTGGCCGTTCGATGCGCCGTTGAAGGACAAGGCCGGCTTCATGGTCCTGAAGGGCAACCTGTTCGACTTCGCGATCATGAAGACGAGCGTCATCTCCGACGCGTTCCGTGCGCGCTACCTGTCGGAGCCGGGCTCGGAAAATGCATTCGAGTGCAAGGTCGTCGTGTTCGACGGTTCGGACGATTACCACCATCGCATCAACGACCCGTCGCTCAACATCGACGAGCGCACGATGCTGGTGATCCGCGGTTCCGGTCCGGTGGGCTGGCCCGGCTCGGCGGAAGTCGTCAACATGCAACCGCCCGATGCGCTGATCAAGAAGGGCATCAATGCGCTGCCGACGCTTGGAGACGGCCGCCAGTCCGGCACGTCGGACAGCCCGTCGATCCTGAACGCGTCGCCGGAAAGCGCGGCGGGCGGCAACCTGGCGCTGCTGCGCACGGGCGACGTCGTGCGCGTGGACCTGAACACGGGCCGCTGCGACGTCAAGATCTCGGACGCGGAACTGGAAGCGCGCCGCAAGGACGCGCCGCCGGCGATCCCGCCGAACCAGACGCCGTGGCAGCAGATCTACCGCGCCACCGTCGGCCAGCTGCACACGGGTGCGTGCATGGAGCTCGCGCTGCCGTACCGCGGCGTCGGTCACGACATGCCGCGCCATAACCACTGACCCTCGCGGTCGAGACCAGGGGCCCGTTCGCGGGCCTTTTTTTATATCGGATCACCATGCTCGCTTTCGCATTACGCTTCCGCCGTGTCCTCGCATTGACGCTGGCCTGCGCCTGGATGGCCGCTGCCCACGGGGCCGCGTCGCCGCGCACGGTCGTCGGCCTGGACGACGGCTGGGAATTCATCAAGGGCGACGGCGCCGACTCGTCCGCGCCCGCACAAGGCACGTGGACGAAGGTCGCGCTGCCGCACACGTTCAACGCGCTTGATGCCACGACGGCGCAGCCTTACCGCGGCGCGGGCTGGTACCGCCGCACCCTCGCGGCCCCGCGGCCGGAGCGGGGCCGCGTCTACCTCGAATTCGACGGCACGGCGCTGTCGACGGACGTGTGGCTGAACGGGACGCACGTCGGCCGCCACGAGGGCGGGTTCGCGCGCTTCCGCTTCGACGTCACGGACAAGTTGCGCCCCGGCGCCAACGAGCTCGCGGTCCGCGTCGACAACGCGCGCCAGCCCGACGTCGCACCGCTGGGCGGCGACTACACGCTGTATGGTGGCCTGTATCGCAGCGTGCGCCTCGTGGCCACGCAGGACGTCCACATCGACATGCTGGACTTCGGCGGTCCCGGCGTGTATGTCGGCACGCCCGAGGCCACGCCGGATCGCGCGCGCCTGCACTGGCGCGCGCGCGTGACGAACGAGCGCGCACGGCCAGAGCGCGTGACCGTGTCGGCGCGCCTGCGCGACGCGGCGGGCAAGGTCGTGGCGACGACGCGAGGTACGGCCGTGCTGCCGGCGCGCGCGACCGTGCCCGTCGATCTCGATGCCGTGCTCGCGAAGCCGCATCTGTGGCAGGGTGTCGACGACCCGTATCTGTACGCCAGCGAGGTCACGGTGGCGCGCGCCGGCAGCACGGCGCCGCTCGACCGCGTGGACAGCGTGATCGGCGTGCGGTCCGTGCGCCTGGATGCGGAGCGCGGCCTGTTACTGAACGATCGCCCGTACCGCGTCCACGGCGTCAACGTGCACCTGACCTGGGCGCCGGGCAAGGGCACGGCGGTCTCGGACGCGGACATCGACGCCGACTACCGCATCCTGGACGATCTCGGCGTGACGGGCCTGCGCTTCGCCCACTATCAGCACAACGAACACAGTTACGCGCTCGCCGACCGCAAGGGCATCCTCGTGTGGACGGAGCTGCCGCTGACGTCGGAAGTCGGCGCCAGCGCGGCGTTCACCGCGAACGCGGCGCAGCAGGCGCGCGAACTGGTGCGCCAGAATTTCAATCACCCGTCCGTGTTCGTGTGGGGACTGGGCAACGAGATCTACAAGGTGGACGACACGAGCGCCCGTCTGCTGGACGCCATGCAGCGGCTCGTGCACGACGAAGACCCCAGCCGGCCGACCGTGTACGCGAACTGCTGCGCACCGATCGACGGACCGCAGGCCATGCACACGGACGCCATCGCGTCGAACGTGTATTTCGGCTGGTACGACAAGGAGTTCGCGGACCTCGGTCCGTTCCTCGCGGCAAACCACGCGGCGCGTCCGCGCACGCCGGAAGCGCTGAGCGAATACGGCGCCGGCGGCAGTGCGCAGCAGCAGGAAGACCCGCCGCGCCGTCCCGTGGCGCCGAGCCACTGGCACCCGGAGCAGTACCAGGCGCTGTACCACGAGGCGGCCTGGCGCCAAATCGAGGCGGCGCCGTGGCTGTGGGCGTCGTTCGTGTGGACGGGCTTCGACTTCGCGTCGAGCGGCCGCGACGAGGGCGATGGGCGCGGTGTCAACGACAAGGGCCTCGTCAGCATGGACCGGCAGGTGCGCAAGGACGCGTATTACTGGTACCAGGCCAACTGGTCGAAGAAGCCGATGGTGTACATCACGTCGCGGCGCGCCGTGAAGCGCACGGTGGCCGATACGGAAGTCAAGGTGTACAGCAACCAGCCGGCCGTGCGGCTGCGCGTGAACGGTGTCGACCTGGGCGAGCGTGCCGTCGATAGGCACATCGCGCGCTGGCCGGTGCGCCTCGTGCCGGGTGCGAACCGGATCGAGGTGCAGGCAGGGGCACTCGCCGACCAAGTCGAGTGGACGCTAGCACCGTAGGGTGGGCACCCCGTGCCCACCGAACGCATGCGATAACTCGGCATCATGGTGGGCTCGGGGAGCCCACCCTACGAAAGCCGGTACGAGGTTATGCGGGCGCTCGCAGCGACCCGTCGACCATCCGCGCCAGCCCCAACGGATTCTCGTCCCGCAGCGCCTCCGGCAGCAGCTCCGCCGGCACGTCTTGATAGCACACGGGCCGCAGGAAGCGCTCGATCGCGGTCGCCCCCACCGACGTCGTGCGGCTGTCCGACGTGGCCGGGAACGGCCCGCCGTGCACCATCGCGTGGCACACTTCGACGCCGGTCGGGAAGCCGTTGAACAGGATGCGGCCCGCCTTGCGTTCCAGCGTGGGCATCAGCCGGCCGGCCAGGTCGCGGTCCGCGGCCGTCGCGTGGATCGTCGCCGTCAGCTGGCCTTCGACATGGCGTACCACCTCCAGCAGTTCGTTCTCGTTCGCGCACGCGACGATCAGCGCCGTGGGCCCGAAGATTTCTTCTTCCAGCGCGCTGTTGGCGAGGAACGTCGCGGCGTCCGTCTGGTACAGGGCGGCCTGCGCGGCGCAGCCGCAGCCTTCCGAACCGCCCTGCGCGACGAGGTCCACGCCGGCCAGGCCCGAGCGGCGCGCCACGGCCTCCACATAGGTCTGGTGGATGCCGGCCGTGAGCATCGTGCCGGCGCCCTTGGTGGCCAGCGCCTCGGTGGCCGCCGTGCGGAACACGTCCAGTTCGGCGCCCGCGAGGCCGATCACGAGGCCGGGGTTCGTGCAGAACTGGCCGACGCCCATCGTCAACGAGTCGACGAAGCCCTGTGCGAGCTTTGCGCCGCCCGCGGCGAGGGCGCCCGGCAGCAGGAAGAACGGGTTAATGCTGCTCATCTCGGCGTAGACGGGAATCGGTTCCTTGCGCGCCTGCGCCGCGTTCACGAGCGCGAGCCCGCCCGCGCGCGAACCCGTGAAGCCGACGGCCTTGATGGCCGGGTGCGACACGAGGGCCTGGCCGATCTCGAACCCGGTCCCGATCAGCATCGAGAACGTCCCTTCCGGCATGCCGCAATCCTCGGCGGCCTGGCACACGGCCTTCGCGACGAGTTCCGACGTGCCCAGGTGCGCGTTGTGCGCCTTCACGACGACGGGGCAGCCGGCGGCCAGCGCCGATGCCGTGTCGCCGCCGGCGACGGAGAACGCGAGCGGGAAGTTCGAGGCGCCGAATACGGCGACGGGGCCCAGCCCGATCTTGCGCATGCGCAGGTCGGGCCGCGGCGGCGTGCGCTGGGGCAGGGCGGAGTCGAGGGTCGCGTCGAGGAAGTGCCCGTCGCGCACGACCTTGGCGAACAGGCGCAGCTGGTTGCACGTGCGTCCGCGCTCGCCTTCCAGGCGCGCGGCCGGCAGGCCCGACTCGGCCGATGCGCGCTCGATGAGCAGCGGGCCGATGTCCATGATGCGGTCGGCGATGGTTTCCAGGAAGCGCGCACGCTGCTCGAGCGGCACGTTCCGGTAGGGGTCGAACGCGGCCTCGGCGAGGAGGCAGGCGGCGGCCAGGTCGTCCATGCTGGCGGCGCCGAACGCGGGTTCCATCTCGGCGCGCGTGGCCGGATTGTAGGCCCGCACCGCGCCGGCGCTGCCGTGCACGGTCTGCCGGCCGATGATCATGTCGCCTTGGATGTTCATATGGGCTCCTTGTGTCAAGCGAAGTGGAAACGCTGGAAACGGCACCGCCGCCGTGGCCTCGTGGGCCGCGGCGGCGGCGGTGTCGTTCAAGCGTCGATTGTAGTCAATCCGACGGAATCCCGCTGGCGCGGGATGCGCGTCGTCAGAACGAGTACTGCGCGAGCACCGTGTAGCGCGGGCCGCTCATGAAGACCTGGCGCGTGAAGTCGCCGGCGTGCTGCTGCATGATCTGGCGGGTGTACGAGTTGGTCAGGTTCGTGGCTTCCACGCCGACGCGGAACTTGTCCGTGAAGTCGTAGAAGATCGAGCCGTCCAGCTGGCCGTACGGCGCCTGGTACAGCGGCAGGCCGAACGCCTGGTCGTTGTTCGTCGTCGGGATCAGGAAGCGGCCCGCACCCGAATCCGGATTCGTGTTCAGGCCGTTGTTGCCGCGGCTGCCCCACTGCGTCACGCCCAGCAGGTAGCGCGAGCGCCAGTTGTACGCGAGACGCATCGACAGGCCGTGCTGCTCGTACATGACGGCGAGGTTGATCGTGTGGCGCGACAGGCCCTGCAGCGGGGTGTTGCCGAACGCGCGCGCATCGGTGTCGCAACCGTTGATGTACAGGTTGTAGTTCGACGACGCGTCGTTACCCTGGCACCATGCGGAGAACACCGGATTGTTCAGCCTGCGCCCGCTCTCCACGTACGTCCAGCTGGCCTGCGTGCCGATGCCCTTCAGCCAGTCGGGGACGAAATCGTAGTACTGCTGGTGGGCGATCTCGAAACCGCGGGCGAAGCCCTTGGCGCCGTTGACGGGGCCGGTCACGACGAACGTCTGCGGCTTGCCGTTGACGTCGTTCACCGTGTAGTTATAGGCCTGCGTCGTGATGATGTCCTTCAGGTTCTTGCTGAACGCCGCGAAGGTCAGCGAACCGGCCTTGGCGAAGTACCACTCCGCGGTCAGGTCGACGTTGGTCGACGTCGTCGGCTTCAGCATCGCGTTGCCGTCGCTGTTGCCCGTGAGGCTCGTGCCATCGAAGTGGACCCCGGTCGTGTTGCCGTTGGCGTCCTTCGTGGTCGTCTGCAGGTTCTGGGCCGAGAGCGTCGTCTGTACCTGCAGCTGGCCAAAGTCCGGACGCGACATCGACTTGGCGATGGCGAAGCGGAACTGCAGGGTCTCGCTGGCCTTCAGGCGGAGGTTCAAGCTCGGCAGCCAGTTGTTGTACGAGTTGCTGGCGGACATCTGTTGCGCGAACTTGGCGATGTTGATCAGGTTTTCCTGGCCGGACACCGGCGTGCCGTCCGTGGGCAGGCTCAGGGTGGGCGGCGTGAACGCGATGTAGCCGCTGCCGACGTCCTTCGTCTTCACGTAGCGCAGGCCGATGTTGCCGTCGATCGGGTATTTCAGGTCGTCCCAGCCGAAGCGCAGCTGCGCATAGGCAGCGCGGGTCTTCTCGTCCTGCGTGTTGGTTGCGGCCGGGCTGTTGAAGCTCGACGCAACCCACGGCGCGCAGCTCGATCCCTTTTCCGCGCACAGCACGTCGTGGTAGGCGTGGATCTTGGACCATTGGTCAGGGAAGCCGCGCACCGTTGCCTCGTCCGCGAACAGCATCGGAGGCAGGTTGTATTTGCCGCCGAAGAAGTTGTCGATCTGCTGCAGCGACGCACCGCCGGCGAAACGCGGATCGCCCAGGCGGGCAACGTGGTTGATCTGCCAGCCTTCCATCCACGGGAAGGTGATCGCCTGCCAGTTGTAGAAGGGCTGTGCCTTGTTGTTGACGCCTTCGCGGTTGGCCATGCGCACGCCGAAGCGGATGTCGCGCAGCACCGGGTGGTCGAACGCGTACTTGATGTCGGACTTCCACGCCGTCTGGCTGGCGGTGGCGTGGTCCAGCGCTTCCTGCGTATAGGCCCAGTAGTAGTTGTTCGGATCGGACATGTAGGCCGGCGAACCGAGGGTGATCTGCGGGACGCTGCCGCGCATGTCCATGGTCTGGTTGGGCATGATGAAGCCCGTCGACACGTCGGCGTCGAAGCCCTGCGTCGTCGAATGGACGTGCTGCACGTCGTTGGTCCACGTCACGTCCGGGGTGACGCGCCATTCCACGTTCAGCGAGACGTCGCGCGTGCTCGATTCACGCGTGTTGATGCGCTGCGAGCTGTTGAACGGCGAACCGCCGTACGTCGGGTTCGAGATCGTGCCGCTCTGGAACGCGCCATTGCTGTTGAAGACGGAATCGGCGCTGGCCACTTGCTGGTACCACTTGTCCTCGGACGACGATACGACGTGCTCGTCCAGGTCTTCCTTGTACTTCGTCTTGAAGTAGGTGAGCGAGGCCGTCAGGTCCTTGTTCGGACGCCACTGGAATGCGGCATAGTCGCCGCGGCGGGTGCGGTCGAACTGCTGCGAGCGATAACCCACGCCGAGCGGGATCCACTTGGTCTGCGAGCGGTCGTACTGCGTCGGATCCGTCGAATTCACGTGCGGCCAATACGGATCGACGCCCACGCCGTCGGAGCGGGTCGGGCTCTTCGCATGGGCGAAGTCGACGAGCGCACCGAACTCGCCGAAGTCCGTCTTCCAGCGGTTCGACAGCAGGACCGTCTCGGTCGGGGACGGGGCGCCCTTGCGCAAGGTCGAATAGCTTTCCGACACGCCGACCGTGCCCTTGAAGCCCTTGTACTGGAACGGCAACGCGGTGCGCAGGTTGACGAGACCGGCGATGGCGCCCTCGATCTGTTCCGCGGACGGGTTCTTGTAGACGTCGACGCCGGCCATCAGCTCCGGCGCAACGTCGGCGAAGCCGAGCGAACGGCCGCCGCCGGCGGAGAACGCGTCGCGGCCGTTGATTTCCGAGCGCACGTACGTCAGGCCGCGGACGGACACGCCCGAGCCTTCGACGGACTGGCGGTTCGGGTCGCCCGCCATGTTGCGGTCGATGGTGACGCCGGCGATACGCTGCAGCACTTCGGTGACGGAGCGGTCCGGCAGCTTGCCGATGTCTTCCGCGACGATCGAGTCGACGACTTCGTCCGCATCCTGCTTGAGTTTCTGCGCCGACTGGAGCGCGGCGCGCTGGCCGTTGACATGGACGACGGCCGGGGCCGCGCCGTTCGCTCCTGCATCCCAGTTGGATTGGGCCCATGCTCCGGTGCTGGAAAGGACGGCGACGTGCGCGACCGCCGCCGCGATTGCGGTTTTCTGGAACTTCTTCATTGTCTCCCCCGATGATCAGGTAGTGTTTTTATAACAAGCTCTAACATGCAGCCAGGTCGATGTGAATGCTTAACACTGGTTGTTATACGCTACCATAAATTTTGCCGATATGTACACGTGCGCCGAGCTTTTGTGTCATCGCAATGCGGCGCTGCGTGCCCGTTGCCGGGAAAATCATTGCCGCGGCGGGATCGCCGCCGTCGGCGTCGTGGCCGGGGCGAGGGGACCCCGACCTGCGGCAAGCCCCTGATATCTCGAATGAAATCGACGATCGAGGAGCAACGTTCCTGTTAGCGTATGACATACTGCTCAGCAGCAAGCCCACGGCCGAATGTTATACGTAATCGATTTCATAGCCTGATAAATATTTTTCTTGACGTATGAGAAATACAACAAGTCGGGCTTGACAGCGCTGCCATGCGGTCTTGTTTCGTCGTGTTTCGCAGCGTGGCCACGAAACACGCGCAACACGCGGGACGGGTAGAAAAAATCTGTTAGCGCGAACATTTTCCTTGCACCACAAACAGCGCTTGGCTTAGCATAGCGATAAGCAATATCAGAACAATGATGGAGACTCATGCGCGCCTGATTCAGGTGCACAGCATGATGGAGACGGATCGATGAAGTCGAGTAAGCTGGCCCCCGTGGTGGCCGTCGCGCTGGCGTTGATGGCGGGTGGCGCGGGCGCGCAGCAGGCAAAGGACGGGGCCCCGCGTGCGGAGGCCCCGTACACGGGGACGCCTTATCAGTGGGACAGCGTCGCCATCGGTGGCGGCGGTTTCGTCACGGCTGTCGTGCCGGCGCGTGGCGCGCCCGGCGTCGCGTACGCGCGCACGGACGTGGGCGGCGCGTACCGCTGGGACCCGCGCCGCAAGCGCTGGACGGCGCTGCTCGACTGGGTGCCGGAAGACCGGACGGGCCTCCTCGGCATCGATGCGCTGGCCGTCGATCCGCACGACGCCGACAACATCTGGCTCCTCGCCGGCATCGCCTACCTGAACGGCGGCCGCACGGCGATCCTCCACTCGACGAACGGCGGCAAGACGTTTTCCAGCGTCGACGTCACGAACCAGTTCAAGACCCACGGCAACGGCATGGGCCGCCAGGACGGCGAGCGCCTGGCCGTCGACCCGGCCGACAGCAAGCTCCTGTACGTGGGCACGCGCCGCGACGGCCTGTTCAAGAGCACGGACGCGGGCCGCACGTGGACCCGCGTGGCCGGCGTGCCCGTGACGACGACGCCGAACGACGTGGGCATCGTCTTCGTCGTGCCCGACCCCGCGAGTGTGCGCGGCGGCCAGGCGCGCCGCCTGTTCGCGGGCGTGTCGCGCTTCGGCACCGTCGGCCCGAACCTGTACCGCAGCGACGACGGCGGCGCCACGTTCGAGCCCGTGGCCGGCGCGCCCGTCGACCTGATGCCGCAGCGCGCCGTGCCTGACGGTGCGGGCAACCTCGTCGTCACGTTCGCGAACGGCGCCGGCCCGCATCCGGACCGGGCGGGCCGCGAGCCGATGGATCGCGGCCAGGTGTGGAAGTATGCGATCGCGGGCGGCGCGTGGACGAACATCACGCCGGCCGGCTGGACGCGCCCGTTCGCCGGCATCAGCGTCGATCCGAAGAACCCGCAGCGTCTCGTGGTCTCGACCATCAACACGTTCCTGCCGCAAGGCGACGCGAAGGGCGACCGCATCTTCCTGTCGCGCGACGGCGGCGCGAACTGGACGGACGTCGTCGCCCGCGGCTTCGTGCGCGATGCGGCCGGCGTGCCGTGGCTGAAGGGTCACGCGATCCACTGGGCCGGTTCCATCGAATTCGACCCCGCCGACACGCACGCCGTCTGGGTCACGTCCGGCAATGGCGTATTCCGTACGGCGAACATCGACGCGGCGCCCGCCACCTGGACGTTTGCCGTCGAGGGACTCGAAGAGACGGTACCGCTGGACCTCGTCAGCATCCCGGGCGGCCCGCTCGTGTCGGCCATCGGCGACTACGACGGCTTCCTGCACGACGACCCGGCGCGGCCGGGCCGCATCCATGAGCCGCAGATCGGCACGACGACGGGTCTCGCCGTCGCCGCCAATGCGCCCCGCACGATGGTGCGCGTGGGCGACAGCATGCTCGTCTCGCACGACAGCGGCGCGACGTGGACCCGGACCGCCACGCTCAAGGGCACGCGGGGCCAGGTCGCCATGTCGGCCGACGGTGCCGTGATCCTGCACGCGCCGGAGCGCGCGAAAGACGTGTGGCGGACGGCCGACGGCGGCGCCACGTGGACGCTCGTCACGGGCCTCGCGAAAGCCAGAATGCGCCCCGTGGCCGACCCCGTGGACCCGCACGTGTTCTATGCCTACGACGACGCTGCGCTGCTCGCCAGCACGGACGGTGGCGCCACGTTCGCCCCGCGCGCGCGCCTGCCCGCGGGCGGTTCGCGCCGCGTGGGCGTGGCGCCCGGCCGCGCGGGCGATGTGTGGATCGCGCTGAAGAACGGTGGCCTCGTGCGCTCAACGGATGGCGGTGCGCACGTCGCACCGCTGGCGGCCGTGGGTTATTGCGGCGCCGTCGGCTTCGGCAAGGCGGCCCCGGGACACGACTATCCCGCCGTGTACATCTGGGGCGACGTGAAGGGCGTGCGCGGCATCCACCGCTCGTTCGACGCGGGCGCCACGTGGACGCGCATCAATGACGACGCCCACCAGTACGGCGGGCCGGGCGACGGCCAGTTCATCGTCGGCGACATGAATCGCTACGGCGTCGTCTACATGAGCACGGCCGGCCGCGGCATCGTCTACGGCAAACCCATTTCGAACTGAACCCGCTGTACGGAAGCGAATTTTATGGCCATGAGTTGCAATCGGTTTCATCATATGATATCCAGCCGTCCAATGGCGGCCGTGCGCCAGGCATTGTTTGTGCTGGCGCTGGCGGGCCTTGCGTCGACCGCGGGCGCCGCGACCGACCTCGTGCTGCGCTACGACAGGCCGGCGCAGGACAACGACCAGGGCTGGGAACGCGAGGCACTCCCGATCGGCAACGGCCGCATCGGCGCCATGGTGTTCGGCGGCGTCGCGCGCGAGCACTTGCAGTTCAACGACATCACGCTGTGGTCCGGCGACGCGAAGGCTATGGGCGCCTATCAACCGTTCGGCGACGTCGTCGTCGACCTGCCGGGGCACGACGCCGATGCGCGCGACTACCGCCGCACGCTGGATCTCGCGCACGCCGTCCACGCCGTCACGTACACACACGGCGGCGTGCACTTCCGGCGCGAGGCGTGGGCGAGCCATCCCGCGCAGGTGATCGTGCTGCGCCTGACGGCCGACCGGCCGGGCCAGTATTCCGGTTCGATCGCGCTGTCCGACCGCCATGGCGCGCATCTCGCGGCGGCGGGCCAGCGCCTGTATGCGACGGGCACGCTGGCCGGCTGGACGCTGCCGGGCGAGGCACCCAGCGCGAACACGCAGGATTACGCGAGCCAGGTGCAGCTCGTGAACGACGGCGGCAAGGTCGCCATCGAGAACGGCCGCATCGTGTTCTCCGACTGCGACGCGCTGACCGTGATCGTGGGCGCGGGCACGAGCTACGTGGCGGACGCGGCGCGGCACTTCCGCGGCGACCATCCGCTGGCGCAGGTGACGGCCCAGGTGACGGCGGCGGCAAACCGCCCGGTCGCCGACCTGCGCGCCGACCACGAGCGCGACGTGGCGAACCTGCTGGGCCGCGTGCAGCTGGACCTGGGCGCGAGCGCACCGGAGCGCCGCGCGCTGCCGACGGACGCGCGCCTGCTCGCGTACACGAAGGCGGGCGGCGATCCGGAACTGGAAGCGCAATACTTCCAGTACGGCCGCTACCTGCTCGTGTCCAGCTCGCGCGATTCGCTGCCCGCGAACTTGCAGGGCCTGTGGAACAACAGCGTCACGCCGCCTTGGAAGTCGGACTACCACACGAACATCAACGTCCAGATGAATTACTGGCCGGCCGAGGTGACGAACTTGTCGGAGACGGCGGACCCGTTCTTCCGCTTCGTGACGAGCGTCGCACCCATGTGGCGCCAGACGACGGCCGCCGAATTCAAGGGCCGGAACGGCAAGCCGGTGCGTGGCTGGACCGTGCGCACGGAATCGAATCCGTTCGGCGGCATGGGCTATTTGTGGAACAAGACGGCAAGCGCCTGGTACGCGCAGCACTTCTGGGAACACTATGCGTTCACGCGCGACAAGGCGTTCCTGCGCGACGTCGCGTACCCGATGATGAAGGAGGCCAGCGCGTTCTGGCAGGATTACCTGAAGGTGCTGCCGGACGGCCGCCTCGTCGCGCCGCAGGGCTGGTCGCCGGAGCACGGCCCCGTCGAGGATGGCGTCACGTACGACCAGGAGATCGTCTGGGACCTGTTCAACAATACGGTGGAAGCGGCCCGCATCCTCGGCGTCGACGCGCCGCTCGCCGCCCGGTTGACGACGATGCGCGACAAGCTCGCGGCGCCCCGCGTGGGCAGCTGGGGCCAGCTGCTCGAGTGGCTCGACGAGAAGAAGGACCCCGTGCTCGACACGCCGGGCGACACGCACCGCCACGTCTCGCACCTGTTCGCGCTGTACCCGGGCCGCCAGATCAGCCCCGCACGCACGCCTGCCCTTGCCGCCGCGGCCAAGCGCACGCTGGAAGCGCGTGGCGATGCGGGCACCGGCTGGTCGATGGCGTGGAAGATGGCGTTCTGGGCACGGCTGTACGACGGCGACCACGCATGGCGCATGCTGCGCGGCCTGCTGGCGAGCCCCGGCGCCCGCGCGGCCGAACAGGCCAGCGCCGGCTCCGAGCACATGAATGGCGGCGGCACGTACCCGAACCTGCTCGACGCGCACCCGCCATTCCAGATCGACGGGAATTTCGGCGCGACGGCCGCCATCGCGGAGATGCTGCTGCAGTCGCAGGCCGGCGCCATCCAGCTGCTGCCGGCGCTGCCGTCCGCGTGGCCGGACGGGGAGGTGACAGGCTTGCGCGCACGGGGCGGCTTTGAAGTCGACATGCGCTGGCGCCAAGGCCGCCTTGTCGCCGCCGCGGTGCGCGCGGTCGCCGGTGGCGGCACGGCGAAGGTGCGCTACGGCGACAAGACCGTGGCGCTGACGCTGCGGCCGGGCGAGCGCCGCACGCTCGACGCCGCGCAGTTTTAAGAGACGTGACGTATCAACTCGACCAATCACCCGACGCGGCGGCGATCCGCCCGCTGCGCCAACCCTGACAACGACTGGAGACCCGCTTGCGCATGAAAACCCTGTCCTCCCGCCTGCTGACCGCGGGCCTGTTCCTCGCCGCCGCCGGCGCGCACGCCGCGTCCGACCTGCCGCGCATCGTCGGCAAGGACGGCCGCTACGCGCTGATGGTCGATGGTGCGCCGTTCCTCGTGCTGGGCGGCCAGGCCCAAAATTCCAGCAATTACCCGGCCGCGCTGCCGAAAGTCTGGGCCGCGCTGAAGGACGCGCATGCGAACACGCTCGAGATTCCCGTCGCGTGGGAACAGATCGAGCCGAAGGAAGGCACGTTCGACTTCGGCTACGTCGACAAGCTCGTCGCGCAGGCGCGCGAGCACAAGATGCGCCTCGTGCTGCTGTGGTTCGGCACCTGGAAGAACACGGGCCCGGCGTACGCGCCGGAATGGGTCAAGTTCGACAACAAGCTCTTCCCGCGCATGATCGACAAGGACGGCAAGACGAGCTACTGCCTGTCGCCGCTCGGCGAGACCACGCTCGCCGCCGACCGCAAGGCCTTCGTCGCGCTGATGGCGCACCTGAAGAAGATCGACGGCGACAAGCACACCGTGATCATGGTGCAGGTCGAGAACGAGGTCGGGACCTATGGCGTCGCGCGCGACTACGCGGCGCACGCGCAGGCCGCGTTCCAGCAGCCGGTGCCGGCCGCCGTCCTCGCGCACCAGCCGCCGCCGGCCGGCCGTCCGAAGCAGGGCACGTGGAGCGAAGTGTACGGCGACTACGCCGACCAGTACTTCCACACGTGGGCGATCGCCAGCTACATCGAGGACATCGCGAAGGCGGGCCGTTCGGTGTACGATCTGCCGATGTACGTGAACAATGCGCTGCGCGCACCACACCTGGGCGAACCGACGCCGCCGTGGAAGGCGGACTTTGCCAGCGGCGGCCCGACCTATGACGTGATCGGCATCTACAAGGCGGCCGCGCCCCATATCGACTTCGCCGGTCCGGACATCTACATGCCGGAATCGAAGAACGTCAGCGCCACCCTGCAACTGTTCCAGCGCCCGGACAATCCGCTGATGGTGCCCGAAATGGGCAACGCGGCCGGCTATGCGCGCTATGTGTACGAGATCATCGGCCGCGGCGCGCTGGGCGTCGCGCCATTCGGCATCGACTACGCGTCGTACAGCAACTACCCGCTGGGCTCGAAGTACACGGACAAGCGCATGGTCGAGCCGTTCGCCAAGGTCTACGACGTGTTCGCGCCGATGCAGCGCGTATGGGCGAAATGGGCGCTTGACGGGCGCACGTACGGCGCGGCCGAGGGCGACGACCGCGGCGCGCAGACCCTGGCGATGAACGGCTGGGATGCACGCCTGACGTTCCGCGAATTCCAGTTCGGCGAGCGCGAGTACCTGCCCAACAAGAACGATTACCCGGACGGCACGGAACAGCCGTCCGGCGGCGCGGCCATCGCGCAGATCGGACCCGACGAATTCGTCATCGTGGGCCAGCAGGTGCGCGTGAAGCTGTCGGGCAACGGGCCGAACGCCGGCAAGCCGTCCATGCACGCGCGCGTGGAAGAAGGCCATTTCGAGGCCGACGGCAAATGGGTCATGGAGCGCAACTGGAACGGCGACCAGACCGACTACGGCCTGAACCTGCCGGCCACGCCGACCGTGCTCAAGGTCCGCATGGGAACCTATTGACCATGTGCGACGATCGAATCAACCTGGAGACACCATCATGCATTTGACCCGTATCGCAGCAGCCGCGCTGCTGCTCGCCGCCGGCGGCCAGGCCTTCGCGGCCACCGTCCAGAAGACCGCCAGCGGTATCGACGTCCGTCCGGACGCCGGCCCGGCGCAACTCGTGCGCCTCGAACTGATGGCGGATAACATCGTCCACGTCGTCAAGCTGGACGCGGCGGACAAGCAACTGACGCCGTCGCTGATGACGGTCGCGAAGCCGTGCGGCTGCACGTTCACGGTCGCGCAGGCCAAGGACGCCGTCACGTTGAAGGGGCGCAAGGTGTCCGCGCGCGTGTCGCTGAAGGACGGCCAGGTGCGCTTCTTCGACGCCGCCGGCAAGCCGTTCCTCACGCAGGCCGCGGAGGCGATGAAGCCCGTGCAGGTGGGCGGCAAGCCGTTCCTCGCGATCGAGGAAGGCTTCAACTACGGCACGAAGGACGCGTTCTACGGCCTGGGCCAGCACCAGAACGCGCAGATGAACTACAACGGCGAAGACGTCCTGCTGCAGCAGCACAACATGATCGCGTCGGTGCCGTTCGTCGTCTCGGACAAGAACTACGGCGTCCTGTGGGACAACAACTCGATCTCGCGCTTCGGCGATCCGACGCCGTACGCGTGGCTGTCGCGCGACCTCGCCCTGACGGATGCCGACGGCAAGCCGGGCGGCCTCACGGCGCGCTACTACATCGACGGCAAGCTGGCACTCACGCGGCAGGAGAAGGACATCGCGTACCAGTACCTGAAGGACGTGACCGAGTACTGGCCGAAAGAGCTGCCGCCGCTGAAGGCGCTGGGCGGCAAGGACGTCAAGGTCGTGTGGGACGGCGCGATGGCGAGCCCGAAGGCCGGCGTGCACAAGATGCAGCTGTACGCGTCCGACTATGCGACGCTCACCGTGGGCGGCAAGCAGGTGATGGACGTGTGGCGCCAGGGCTGGAACCCGTGGTACCACAACTTCGAGGTCACGTTCGAGAAGGACAAGCCGGTCGCGCTGCACCTGGAATGGAAGCCGTCGGGCGGCATGGTCGCGATGACGCACAACGATCCGCTGCCGGTGCCCGCGCGCCATTCGCTCACGTTGTCGTCCGAGATTGCCGAGGCCATCAACTACTACGTGATCAGCGCCGACAACATGGACAACGTGATCGGTGGTTACCGCCTGCTCACGGGCCAGCAGCCGATGATGCCGAAGTGGGCATACGGCTTCTGGCAGTCGCGCCAGCGCTACGAGACGCAGCAGCAGCTGCTCGATACCGTCGCGGAATACCGCAAGCGCGGCTGGCCGCTCGATAACATCGTGCAGGACTGGTTCTACTGGCCGGAAGACGGCTGGGGCTCGCATGACTTCGACAAGGACCGCTTCCCTGATCCGCAGGGCATGGTCGACGCCGTGCACAAGCAGCACGCGCACATCATGATCTCCATCTGGGGCAAGTTCTACGCCAATACCGACAACTACAAGGAACTGGCGGCGAAGGGTCATATGTGGACGAAGAACGTCGAGGACGGCGCGCTCGACTGGGTCGGCAAAGGCTACAAGAACAGCCACTACGATCCGTACACGCAGGAAGCCCGCGACATCTATTACCGCCAGCTGCAGCACAAGCTCGTCGACAAGGGGTTCGACGCGTGGTGGATGGACAACACGGAACCGGACGTCCTGTCGAATTCCCGCCTCGAAGACTTCAAGAAGCTGATCGGTCCGACCGTCTATGGCCCCGGCGAGATCACGTTCAATCCGTACAGCCTCGTGCACTCGGGCGGCATGGTCGACGGCCTGCGCCACGACCAGCCGGACAAGCGCCAGTTCATCCTGTCGCGCTCGGGCTTCGCCGGCATCCAGCGCAACTCGGTCGCCGTGTGGAGCGGCGACACGGCGGGCCGCTGGAACAATCTGTACGACCAGATCGCGTCCGGTGTGAACTTCTCGATGTCCGGCATCCCGAATTGGACGCACGACATCGGCGGCTATGCACAGGAAAACCGGTTCCAGTACGGCGACGTGGGCTCCGCGCAGGAAAACCGCACCACGACGGGCGGCCAGGCCAAGCCGGAAGACATGAAGGAATGGCGTGAACTGAACCTGCGCTGGTTCCAGTTCGGCGCGTTTTCGCCGCTGTTCCGTTCGCACGGCGAAGTGGTCAAGCGCGAGATCTACAACATCGCGGCCGGCGACGACGCGATGCGCGATTCGATGGTCGGCTACCTGAAGCTGCGCTACCGCCTGATGCCGTACATTTACTCGATGGCGGCGGACACGCACTACGAGAACGGCACGATGATGCGCGGCCTCGTGATGGACTTCCCCCGCGACGACAAGGTCAAGGATATCAAGGACCAGTACCTGTTCGGCCACGCGCTGATGGTTGCGCCCGTGACGAGCTACGGCGCGCGCGAACGCACCGTGTACTTCCCGGCCGGCGCCGACTGGTATGACTTCGACACGGGCAAGCGTTACAAGGGCGGCACCAGCGCGACAGTGGAGGCGCCGCTGAACCGCATCCCGGTGTTCGTGCGCACGGGCGCCGTGATTCCGACGGGCCCAGTCACGCAATACGTCGACGAGAAGCCGGATGCACCGCTCGTGCTGCAGGTCTACGCGGGTGCCAGCGGCCAGGCGAGCCTGTACGAGGACGACGGCGTGACGAACGCCTACGCGCGCGGCGAGTACAGCCGCATCCCGTTCCGCTACGACGACAAGACGGGCACCGTGACGATCGGCGCGCGCACGGGCCAGTACAAGGGCATGCCGCAGACGCGCCAGATCAAGGTGCGCCTGCTGAAGCCTGGCGTCGCGACGAGCGCCGACATGGACGCGGCCGACAAGACCGTGACGTATGACGGCAAGCCGGTGACCGTCAAACTGTGATGACAATACGGAGGCGCTCGGACGCCTCCATTCCTGAAAGCTGCAAGATGAAACGATCGACTCTCACTTTTGCCCTGGCCGCGCTGCTGCACGCGGGCCTCGCCAGCGCCGGCGTCGCCGTCGCACCCACCGACAAGAACCTGCAGTACACGGGCCGCATCGATTTTTCCGCGCCCGCGGCGCCCGTCATCACGTGGCCCAACACGGCGATCGCCGGCAACTTCACGGGCACGTCGCTGTCCGTGACGCTCGACGATGAAAAGGGCAAGAACTACTTCAACGTGTTCATCGACGGCGACCTGGCCGCCCCCTTGATCATCGAGGCCGCGCAGGGGACGAAGACGTACGAGGTCGCGGGCGGTTTGGCACCCGGGAAGCACAGCTTCCTGATCACCAAGCGCACGGAAGGCGAGGAGGGCGCGACGACGTTCCGCGGCCTCGAGCTCGCGGACGGCGGCCAGATGCTGGCGCCGCCCGAGCGTCCGAAGCGCCGCATCGAGGTGTTCGGCGATTCCATCACGAGCGGCATGGGCGACGAAGCACCGATGAACGCGCGCGACGACGTCATCCGCGACAAGAACAGCTTCCTGTCGTACGCCGCCATCACGGCGCGCAACCTGAACGCGGAACTGCACCAGACGTCGCAGAGCGGCATCGGCGTCATGATCAGCTGGTTCCCGTTCACGATGCCGGACTTCTACGACCAGCTGAGCGCCGTCGGCAACAACGACACGCACTGGGATTTCGCCAGCTGGACGCCGGACGTCGTCGTCATCAACCTGATGCAGAACGACCGCTGGCTGATCGGCGACCGCCACCAGCTGCAGCCTGAGCCGAACGTGGCCCAGCGCATCGCCGCATACGAGACGTTCGTCAAGCGCATCCGTCAGCTGTACCCCAAGGCGTACATCGTGTGCGCGCTGGGCAGCATGGACGCGACGCGTCCGGGTTCCGAGTGGCCCGGCTACATCAAGTCGGCGGTGGAAGACATGCGCAAGAACGGCGACGCCCGCATCGACAGCGTGTTCTTCCCGTTCACCGGCTACGGCGCCCACCCGCGCCTGAAGCACCAGCGCGACAACGCCGCGATCCTCACGGCGTTCATCAAGAAGAAAGTGGGCTGGTAAGCGCGGCCGGTCAACGCGTCAGCGACTGCAACGCGGCCGCCACGTACACGAGCGGCGCGTTCCAGTTGATGGCGACCTCGTTGCTGGCGTAGCTGCACGCATCGTCCAGGTACGACAGCGCCGGCGCGTTCGCCGCGTACGACACGTGGCAATCCTTGCGGTCCTGCTGGCCCGGGTTCGGTCCGCCCACGAGCCAGCCGGGAACGGGTGCCGCGATGCCGTCCGCCACCGAAGGACGGTGGTGCGGATGCATGGGCGACCGGGCGCCGAAGCCCGTCACATAACTCATCCCGAGCGGATTGCGGCCCAGCGTATAGTCGAGGGCCGATTGCGCGGCGTCCAGGTAGTCGGTCTTGTTCGTGATGCGGTAGGCCTGCACGAGCATCATCGCCTGGTTCAGCGCCACGGCATTGCTTCCCCAGACGAAGTCCGATGTCTCCAGTGCGAGGCGGACGGGCGACGCCTGCCGGTGCGCCAGCAGCGCGTCGGCCGCGGCGAGGATCTGGCGGCGTGCGCCGTCGGCATCACCTGGATGCGGCAGGCGCGCGCGCTGCTGCGCGAGCGAGATCCAGCCGAGCGGCCGCACCTCGTTCCAGCCGGGCGCCGTCTGCACGGCCGGCGCGGCGGCCAGCGCCCGCGGTCGGTATTCCTCGTTGCCCGTCGCGATGTACAGTTCCGCCGCGGCCCACGAGAACTCGTCATCGAGGACCTCGTCGTCGTACTTTCCGGTGGCGATGTCCGGCGGCTGGCGGTACGTGACGGTCGGGTGGCGCTGCGCCCAGCGCCATGCTGCCTCCGCGGCCTTGAGAAAGCGCTGCGCGCGGCCCGGCGCCTGCGCGTCGAACGGCGCCAGTACGCGGCTGGCCGTCGCCATCACGGCCGCGAAGTCGAGCGCGGCCGCCGTCGTCTTTTGCACGACGTAGCGCGGCGCCGTCGCCCGGTCCGGCATCACCATGCCGTCGAAGGTCTTGTTCGTCAGCTTGTGGTACACGCCGCCGTCGTCCGGGTCCTGCATCGTGGCCATCCAGTCGAGGTTCCACAAGGCCTCGTTGAGGATGTCGGGCATGCCGTTGCCGGATTCCGGCAGGGGCAGCGCGAGCTTGTCGAACCAGGCGGGGAAATGTTCGTACGCGGCCAGCAAGGTGTAGGTGCTGATGCTGGAGTTGACGATGTATTTGTTGTAGTCGCCCGCGTCGTACCAGCCTTTCGGGCTCGCGATCACGGTGCCCGCGGGCCGCGTGGCCGATGCGGCCGATGCGTGCACGAGCACCTTGTCGTCCGGATGGCCCGCCGCGCGCGCGTACGGGCCCGCGACGCGCGCGTCGAGTGCGATGCCCGCGCGCTGCAGCGTGTACGCGTGCAGGGCGCCCGCGTCGAGTGCGCGATAGGCGTCGTCGGCGATCGCGAACGGCGGCGAATCGGGCAGGCCTTCGATGCGGATGCGATACGTGCCGGCCGTGCGCAGGCGCGAGAAATCGGCAAGGCGCACCCGTTCGCCGGACGCGTCCCACGTGGCGGCGGGGCCCAGCGTACCCGTGAAGACGGTCTTGCCGCTCGCCGCGTCCGTGACCTGGAACCGGTCGCCCGCACCGGCCGGCACGACGGCCAGCTTTTGCGCGGACGGCAGGAAGCCCAGCTGGTTGACTTCGATGCCGGCGGCGGCGTGGGCGGTGCCCGCGGCGAACAGCGCCGCGCAGGCGCACAGGATGGGGAAGCGCGCGGCTTCCGTCGGGCTATGCATTGGGGTCTCCGGAGGGTTGTCGTTGTGCCGCGCGCGGAACCGGCCCGGCGAACTGAAAACGGTTTCATCGTACCCTGCCGCTGAAACCCGCGTCAATCGTTCCGATTTCAAACGGCGCCCGTCAATACTGGGTCCGCTCGGCGTCGAACGCGCTCCCCGCTGACGGTTGCCGGACCGCCCGATCCGGGTAATAATGCAATGCTCGAACTAATCCACGCCACCGAGAGGATGCCTTGAAATCACCTGTTCTGCTTTGCGCGCTGCTGCTGGTCGGCGGCGCTGCCGTGGCCGCGTCCGCCGACCGCTTCGACGTGGCCTTCACGGCCGACGACCTGCCGGCCCACGGCAGCCTGCCGCCGGGCATGACCCGCGTCGGCATCGCGCAGGCGCACGTCGACACCTTGAGGGCGCATGGCGTGCCGGAAGCGTGGGGCTTCGTCAACGCCGTGAGCCTGGGCACGGAACCGGCCGGCGCGCAGGCGCTCGAGGTGTGGCGCCGCGCCGGCTACCCGCTCGGCAACCATGCGTACACCCACATGGGGTTGTCGCGCGGCGCGCCGTCGTTGGAGGCGTGGGAGGCGGACGTCACCGCCAACGAGCCGACATTGGAAAAATACATGGCCGGCCACGACTGGCACGTGCTGCGCTTCCCGTTCCTCGACGCGGCAGGCAGCGGCGAGCGTCACGACGGCGCGCTGGCGTGGCTGAAGGGGCGCGGCTACCGCATCGCGGACGTCACGCTCGGCTTCGACGACTGGGCGTACACGGACACGTACGCGCGCTGTGTCGCGAAGGGCGACCAGGCCGCGATCGACGGGATGAAGGCAAGCTACTACCGCCGCGTCGACCAGCAGATCGCGCGCACGAAGGCGATGTCGCAGCGCGTGTACGGGCGCATGATCCCGCAGGTGCTGCTCACGCACATGGGCGGCTGGAGCGCCGTCACCTTGCCGGAAGTGATGAAGCGGCTCGACGCGGCCGGCGCGCATTACGTCACCCTCGACAAGGTGCAGGCCGACGCCGCATACCGCATCCCGAGCCCGCGCGCGGGCGATGGCGCCATGATCGAGCGCCGTGCGCAGGACGCGGGCATCGACCTGGCCGGGCTGCCCGTCGTGGAACCCGTCGGCGACCTGGACAAGTTGTGCCGCTGACCGCGGCCCGCGGGGGCAGCGGGACTAGGATAGCGGGAGCACCATCGCCTGTTCAAACGTCGTCCGTCCCGCCATCGGTACGGGCGCGCCCACGTCGGTGAAACCCATACGGCGGTAGAGCCGCGCGGCCGCGCCGTCGCCGGCCGTCACGTCGAGGCGGAGTTCGGACGCCTTGCGCGCGCGGGCCCAGTGGATGGCGGCGTCGAGCAGCGCGGCACCCACGCCGCGTCCGCGTGCTTCGGGGGCCACCCACACCTGGTACACGCTGGCGTGGTCGCCTTCCATCTTGACCCAGGCGAGGCCCACGGGCGTGCCGTCCACTTCCGCCGCGAACGGCCAGCCCTGCTTGTGGGCGCCGAGCGCCGGGGCGGCCAGGCGCGCGGCCCAGATGTCGTCCGTGCGCTGGACTTCCTCCGCGTGCGTGCTGCCGAATGCCTGGGGCGAGTCGGCCAGCGCGCGCAGGCGCAGGTCGCGGTAGGTGGGCCAGTCGTCGGGGTGCAGGGTGCGGATGGCGGGCATGTCGGGGTCTGTTGATGAGGAAGTCTGATCATAATGGAAATTCGCGCGGCCGGCAGGTGGGGGCCGTGTTTGCACGGGGGCGCCGGATCGGTTAGCATCCGCGGCATGACTTTCCTGAACGTTCCCTACGCAGAAAAAGACGAAGCCCGCGCACTCGGCGCACGCTGGAATCCCGGCCGCAAGCGCTGGTACGTCCCGGACGGCGTCTCCGTCGAACCCTTCCAGAAATGGCTGAAGGAGGGCGCCTCGGGCGGCCGCGTGAATTCTGCCGCGGCCAAGCCCGTCGTGGGCGCGAACTACGTCGAACTGCCGCACGCCTGCAACCCGTTCGAGCCGTGCGCCGAGTGCGCGCAGGCGCTGGCGGGCACGCCGTGGCAGCAGGCACGCGCCGCATTGGCCGCCACGGTGGCGGCGCTCGGCAAGCGCTAGGGTTTCCCCAGCACGCCCAGCACGGCCAGACTCATGGCCTCGGCGGCCGTCTTGATCGACGGCGCCGGCACGGGCGCGTAAAACGGCGAATGGTTGAACGCGAGCGGCTTGCCGCCGGGGCGCTGCGCTGCCGCGACAGCGTCCGGCGCGTACACGCCCGTGAAGAAGAACATCGAGGGAATGCCTTCGTTCGCGTACACGGAAAAATCCTCGCTGGCCGTCATCGCGGGCATCCGCACCGCGTTCTGCGCGCCGAACGCGTCGCGGAATACGGCTTCCGTGCGGCGCACGAGGGCGTCGTCGTTGACGATGGCGGCGCCGCCCGGAATCAGGCGGACGTCGGGCGCCGGGGCGCCGGCCATCGCGGCGGACGCATTGGCCACGCGGCGCACGCCGTCCAGCAGCTTCGCGCGCACGTCCGGGCTGTACGAGCGGATGGTGCCGCGTACCTGCACCGTGTCGGGGATGATGTTGCCGACCGTGCCGCCCTGGATCGCGCCGATCGTCACGACGCCGAATTCCTTCGGATCCTTCTCGCGGCTGACGACGGTCTGCACGTCGACGATGAAGCGCGCGGCGATGGCGATGGGGTCGATCGCCTTGTCCGGCGCCGAGCCGTGGCCGCCGCGGCCATTGAATTTGATCTCCAGCGCGTCCGAGTTCGACGACACGGGGCCGCTCTCGAATCCGACCGTGCCGTACGCGAGCGGCCAGGAATGCAGGGCGAACGCGTAGTCGGGTTTCGGGAAGCGCTTGAACAGGCCGTCCTCCAGCATGGCGCGCGCGCCGGACACCGTTTCCTCGGCCGGCTGCGCGATGAACATCAGCGTGCCGTGCCACGCCTGTTTCAGCTCGACGAGCGTGCGCGCGGCACCGAGCCACGCGGCCATGTGCACGTCGTGGCCGCAGCTGTGCGCCGTGAACGCGGCGCCGTCGCGCGTGCGGTCGCGGCTCGCGTACGGCAAGCCCGTCTTTTCTTCCATCGGCAGGCCGTCGAGCTCCGTGCGCACGAGGACCGTGGGCCCGGCGCCGTTGCGCAGGACGGCGACGAGGCCCGTACGCCCGACTTTTTCCGTCACGTCGAACCCCAGCTTGCGCATCGCCTGCGCGAGCTTGTCGGCCGTGCGCACTTCCTGGAACGCGATCTCGGGATGCGCGTGCAAGTCCTGATAAACGCCTTCGAGCCACGGATACATGCCGTCGACGCGGCCTGCGACCTGCGCCTTCAGGGGCGCGGCGGATTGCGCGCTGGCGCCGCCGGCCAGTGCCAGCAGCAGGAGGGGAACGGCGGAAGCTTTCAAGCGGGCCTCTTCGAACGGTGACGAAACGACAAGGCTAGCACGGCCGCGTCAGGCCGTGCAAAGGCGATTGCGGCCTTCGTGCTTGGCGGCGTACAGCGCGCGGTCGGCCGCTTGCAGCAACGTGGCGGCGTCGTCGCCGTTGACCGGCCACATGGCGATGCCGAACGACGCCGTTACGTCCGGCAGCAGCGTGTCGCCGTGGTGCAGTTCGAGGGCTGCGATGGCCGTGCGGAGCGCCTCGGCGCTGCGGACGGCCCCTGTGGTATCGCATTCGGGCAGCACGAGCACGAGCTCTTCGCCGCCGTAGCGGCACGCGACGTCGCTGCGCCGCACGCCTTCGCGCAGCACCTGGCCGACGGCGCGCAGGACGATGTCGCCGGCCTCGTGGCCGTACGTGTCGTTCATGCGCTTGAAGTGGTCCAGGTCGATCATCACGACGGCCAGCGCCGCGCGCTTGCGTTCGGCGCGGAATAGTTCGCGGCGCAGGGTCTCGTCGAAGTAGCGGCGGTTGTACAGGCCCGTGAGTTCGTCGACGGTCGACTGGCGCCGCAGCACCTCGCGCAAGTTGATGTTGCTGGTGCCCAGCGCCAGCTGTTCGCTGATGGCGTTGGCGGCCGCCTGGTCCGACGCAGCATCCGGACCGGCCGGCACGCTCACGACGAGGAGCCCCAGCACCTCGCCCTGCGAAATCATCGGCACGCACAGGTCCGTGTGCCCCGGCACGCCGTCGCGGCAATGCGGACAGCGGAGGCCGTCGTCCGGCCCGGCAACGTGCATGCGACCGAAGCGCAGGCTCCAGCACTGGGCAGGGCTGACGAGCTCCGGATGGTGGCCGGCGCCGCCCCATGTGGCGACGCGCTGCAGGAAGTCGCGCGAGTTGCGGTACAGGTAGACGGCGCCCGCGCTGCCGGGCAGCAGCTTGGGCAGGAAGGCGGGCAGCACGTCGCGCAGCTCGTCCGCGCGCGTCAGGCTGTCCATCGCCTGCAGCATCTCCGCGGTGACGGCGAGGCGCTGGCTGCGCGCCTGGCTCGTGCGCGCCTGCTCCGCCTGGTCGCGGGCCTGCCGCTGCGCCAGCTCGGCAGCCTGCGCCCGCTCGCGCAGGCTGCGCCTGACGACATACAGCGCGAGGCCGATCACGAGGGCACTCGCCGCGCTGGCGACGAGGCCCAGCACCGTGTTGTAGCCGAGTGTGGTGGCGAGGCGGTCGCGCAGCGTGTGGCGATCGCGCTCCAGCGCATCGACACGCTCGCCGATCAACGCGCGCAGGTGGTCCATATACGCTTTGCCCGTACGATCGCCGACGAGGGCCGCGGCGGCAGGGAGCCCGTCGGCGCGGCGCAAGGCGATCGATCGGGCCAATTCGTCCAGCTTGAGGTGCGCGTAGCGGTCGATCTCGGCCTGCGTCGCGCGCTCTTCCGGCCCGTCGGCGAACGGGGCCAGCCTGCGCAGGGCGTCGGGGATCTCCGCCGTGGCCGCGTCATAGGGTGCGAGGAATGACGCATCCCCCGTGATGACGTAGCCGCGCTGGCCCGTCTCCGCATCTTTCAGCAAGTCGAGCAGGTGGTCGTAGGCGTGCGCCTTGTCCGAGACGGTCTTCAACGCGTCCATCGTCGTGTCGGCCGCGCGGCTGCTGACGAAGGGCAGGGCGGCAAGGCAGGCAACGATCAGCAGGATGACGGCCGCCAGCCAGTACAAGCCGGGATCGCGCGTGTCCGCGTGGCGGTCGGTAAGCTGCGTATCGTTCGACTGCAAAATCTTCTCCTAATTGCGACTGGGCGGGCGGCCGTGCGCCGCGGCGTCGCTATTTTGCCTCAGTGAAATCAATACGTACAAACGTTAATTGACGGAAATAGCGATCTCCGAGGGGCCCTTGCGGGTCGACTCACGGCCCTGTTCCGTCCGAACCGCGCAGCCGCGCTGCCGTGGCTGAGCCGCGCGGCTACCCCGACCGGATCGCCGTCCTGAAACTGCTGCGCCACGCGTCTGTGGACGCGGGCGACACGGCCGCCGCGGCGCAGATGGCGGTCAGTGCGCCGGCATCACGAGTACCTGCAGGCCCGACGGCGTCTCGGCCGCGTGATACACGCGCTGCGTGGCTGCCTTGAAGTCTTCCGGCTTCGCCTTCGGGATGGTGACGAACGTCTGCGGGTTCAGGTCGACGAGTGGGAACCACGAGCTTTGCACCTGCACCATGATGCGGTGGCCGCGCCGGAACGTGTGGTCGACGTCACCCAGGTGGTAGCTGATCGCTTCGACCTTGCCGGTCACGAACGCCTCCGGGTGCTCGAAGCCGTTGCGGAACTTCCCGCGCAGCGGGTTGCCGCGCACGAGCTGCTGGTAGCCGGCCATCGTGCCGTGCGGCGGCGGCACGTCGGCGCCCCGTTTTGGCTCCTCGCCCGCCGGGTACTCGGCCGGGTAGACGTCGATCAGCTTCACGATCCAGTCCGAGTCCGTCCCCGTCGTCGACACGAACAGCTTCGGCGTGATGGGGCCCGCGATGGTGACGTCGTCTTCCAGCACGTCGCTCTGGTACACCAGCACGTCCGGACGCGTGGCCGCGAAGCGCTGGTCCGACACCATGTATTCCTGCGGTACGGAGGTCGCCGGGTAGCCGATGTAAGGCACCGGCTTGTTCGGATCGGACACGTATTCGTCGAAGCCCGCGCCCGCCGCGGGCTGCTGCCACGTCAGGCGGCCGCCCGGTCCGAAGTACAGCGTGCGCGGCCTGGCCTGCACGGGCGGCCATGCCGTGTAGCGGCGCCACACGTTGCTGCCCGTCTCGAACGACGTCACTTCGGCGATGGGCTGCGCAGGCTTGACGCCCTTGAGCTGCTGCTCGAAGAACGGGAACTGGATGTGCTGGCGGAAGTACTCGCCCGTCTTGCTGTCGAACGACACGCGGCCCAGCTGCTTGCCGTCGTAGCGCGCCCACCCGCCGTGCACCCACGGGCCGATCACGAGGCCGTCGAACGTGCCGGGGTTGTACTTCTTGATCGCGTGGTACGTGGTGAACGGGCCTTGCGGGTCTTCCGCGTCGAACCAGCCGCCCACGGTCAGCACTGCGGCCTTCACGTTCTTCAGGTGCGGCGCGATGTTCCGGCTCTGCCAGAACGCATCGTACGTGTCGTGGTCGATGGTGGGCGCCAGCAGCGCGCGTTGCTTGTCCGTCAAGGTGCCGAGGATGTTCGCGAGCGTGCGGTGCTTCAGGAAGAAGTCGTAGGCATCGGCCGCGCCGTAGTCGAATTCGGCCCACGTCTTGGGCAGCGGCGTCGGGTTCTGCTGTTCGGTGAACGAGGCGTAGAAGCCAAAGTTCGCGGCCAGCATGAAGGCGCCGCCGTGATACGAGTCGTCGCCCATGTACAGGTCCGTCACGGGTGCCTGCGGCGACGCGGCCTTGATCGCGGGGTGCGAATCGATGATGCTCGCGGACGTGTAGAAGCCCGGATAGCTGATGCCCCAGATGCCGGCCTTGCCGTTGTTGTTCGGGACGTTCTTCAACAGCCATTCCATCGTGTCGTACATGTCCTGGCTTTCCTGCCCTTCGCCGGCGGCGCGGCGCGGGTTCACGTGCGGCGTCATCTCCTGCCACTTGCCCTCGGACATATAGCGGCCGCGCACGTCCTGCTTGACGAAGATATAGCCCGCGTCCTCGAATTCCTTCGACGGCCCAATCTGCTTCGGATACCAGTCCTCGCCGTAGTGCAGTTCGCCGTCGGCCTGCACGCCCGCGCTGTACGGCGTGCGGTTGATGAGGAACGGGTACGGCTTCGACGCGTCCTTCGGCACGTAGACGACGGTGAACAGCTTCGTCCCGTCGCGCATCGGGATGCGGTATTCGTACTTGGTGTACGTCTCGCGCAGGTCGCGCGGCGCCGGCTTGGCGCCTTCCTCGGCGTGCGCGGCGTGGACGGGGACGGGCGGCAGGGCGGAGCACGCGAGCGCCACCAGCAGGGTAAGCAGGGGCAGGCGTGCGGGCAGGGAGTGACGGGTCATGACTTCCTTGGCGGATGGTAAAACCCGCAGTATAAATCCGCGCCCCTGCGTTGTCGTTCTTTTATCGGCGCACGCCGCCCGATGCCTTACTCGACGACGAACACGCGCGCCCGCGGATCCTGCCCGCGCACGAAGTCCACGATGGCGTCCGTCGACACGGTATCGATCTGCCCGGCCATCCGGCGGTCGAACGGGTGGTCGTCGAACGCGACGTTGGCGCGGAACATGCGCGCGCCCAGGCGGGTGACGGCCGGGATCTGGATGGTGCGCACGCGGTAGCCCTGGCCCTGCAGCCAGGACTGGGCCTCGGCGCGGGTCTCGACGGCGCCTGGCGGCGCGCTGGCGGCGGCCAGGGTCTCGAGTACCCACTGGTTCGAGTTCTGGTAGCGCGTCGAGTACACATACGCGAGCATGTTGTAGTGCGGGTCGTGCAGGCGGCGCGCCGTGCGGCCCGCGAGCAGCTGCGCCACGCGTGCCTGCACGTCGGGCGACGGAATCACGACCTGCGCGCGGTAGCGGTACAAGTCCGTCAGGAAGAAGTTGCCGACGCCGTCCACGTACAGGTCGGAGCTGGCAGTGCCGCACGCGTTCAGCTCTTGCACGACGGTCCAGCGGCCGGCCGCGTGGTCGCGCACGACGATCCCCATGTGCGAGTACTCGATGCCGTACTTGCTGAGGTCCTGGCCGGCGCGTGCCAGGAGGGCCACGGTGGCGCCGCTTTCCTCGAGCGCGGCATACGTCCGCTGCGCGAGCGACAGCGACCGGCGCACCTCGTCCACGCTCAGCGGCTCCTCGCGGCAAGCCTGGCCCGCATGCGCGGGCAGCGCCGTGGCCAGCGCCAGCGCGCAGGCCAGCCGGGCGATGCCGCGGTCAGGACGCGCGGGCATGGTGCAGCAGGGCCTGGCCGACTTCATTCGGGATGAATGCGATCACTTTGCCCGACAGGACCAGCGCCTGGCCGGCCGACATGGCGACGACCTGCAGCACGGTGCCGGCGGCGATCGACAGGCCGCGCGCGGCCTCGCCGGACAGGCGCACGGTCGCGCGGCTGGCCTGGCCCGCGCCTTCGAGCACGACTTCGATACCGTCGCCCACCGTTTCCACGCTGGCGACGACGACGCTGCCGGTGGCGCTGACGGCCACCAGTGAGCCGACCACGAGGCTGCCCGTGACTTCGCTGATGGCCCTCGAGGGCGCCGACGGATCGGCGGCGGAGGCGCTGGCGCAGGCCAGGCCCAACAACGTTGCGAGCAACAAGCGTTTCATGATCCCTCCGTGAAGAACGTGGCGCCATGTTGCCGTGAGTACCATGCCGGGCCAAGTCCAAGTTGCAAAAGTAGCATCCTATGCGCCTTTTGGTACTGTCCGACGCTACCGGCCGTGCGGCCGGCAGGTGCGCGGACCGCTGCGCAGACGGTCGCGGAAATCGCCGAATTTACGCACCGGCCCCGTGCGCACGGCCGGCCGGCGTACCGTGCATGGGGTCCCGCCGAAACGGATTTAATATGCGCAATCTGACGAGGGCTCAATCAGGAGGACGCACGCCATGACCGATTCCACTGATATCAACCAGACGCGGCGGGACCTGCTGATCGGCGGCGCGTTGTCGGCGACGGCCGCGGCGCTGCCCCTCGGCTGCGCGCAGGGTGCAGAGTCTGCGGCTGCGACGCCGGCGCCGGTGACGGCCAAGGTGGCGCTGCGCGTCAACGGCCAGCGCCGCGAGCTGGAACTTGATACCCGCACCACGTTGCTCGACATGCTGCGCGAGCACCTGCACCTGACGGGGACCAAGAAGGGCTGCGACCAGGGCCAGTGCGGCGCCTGCACGGTGATCGTCGACGGCCGCCGGATCAACTCGTGCCTGAGTCTCGCCGTGATGCATGAGGGCGCCGAAGTCACGACGATCGAAGGCCTCGGCACGCCCGACAAGCTGCATCCGCTGCAGGCGGCGTTCGTGAAGCACGACGGCTACCAGTGCGGCTATTGCACGCCGGGGCAGATCTGTTCGGCCGTAGCGGCGCTGGACGAGATCCGGCGCGGCGTGCCGAGTCACGTGAGCGCGGACCTGAACGCGCAGCCGCTGCTGTCGCCCGCAGAGCTGCGCGAGCGCATGAGCGGCAACATCTGCCGCTGCGGCGCGTACTCGAACATCATCGACGCCATCACCGAGGTCGCGGGAGGCAAGGCATGAAAGCGTTCACCTACCAGCGCGCCGGTACGCCGGCCGAAGCGGCGGCGGCCGCGGCGCAGCACCCGGGCGCGCGCTTCATCGCCGGCGGTACGAACCTGCTCGACCTGATGAAGCTCGAGATCGAGACGCCGCCGCACCTCGTCGACGTCAACGGCCTGGAGCTCGACAAGATCGAATCGACGCCGGACGGCGGCCTGCGCGTGGGCGCCCTCGTGCGCAACACGGACCTCGCGGCCGACCTGCGCGTGCGGCGCGACTACGCCGTGCTGGCCCGGGCGCTGCTGGCGGGTGCGTCGGCCCAGTTGCGCAACAAGGCGACGACGGCCGGCAACCTGTTGCAGCGCACCCGCTGCCCGTATTTCTACGACACGAACATGGCGTGCAACAAGCGCAAGCCGGGCAGCGGCTGCTCTGCGATCGGCGGCTACACGCGCCAGCTGGCCATCGTCGGGCACAGCGACGCGTGCATCGCCACGCACCCGAGCGACATGGCGGTCGCGATGCAGTTGCTCGACGCGGGCGTGGAGACCGTGCGCCCGGACGGCACGGCGCGCACGATCCCCATCGCCGACTTCTACCGGCTGCCGGGGACGACGCCGCACATCGAGAACACGCTCGCGCCGGGCGAGTTGATCACGGCCGTCACCTTGCCGCAGCCGCTGAAAGGCAGGCACTACTACCACAAGGTGCGCGACCGCTCGTCGTATGCGTTCGCGCTCGTGTCCGTGGCCGCGGTCGTCCGGCCGGACGGCGTCGGACGCGTCGCGCTGGGCGGCGTCGCACATCGGCCGTGGCGGGTGCCGGCCGCGGAGAGCCGGATGCCGCAAGGGGCCAAGGCCGTCACCGACGAACTGTTGGCGGGGGCGCAGACGACGACCGATAACGCGTTCAAGGTCCCGCTCGTCCAGCGCACGCTGGCCGCCGTGCTGGCGGATGCACGCAAGGCATGAGGAGGCAGCGATGAAATTCACGACACCCGCCACGACGAATCCCATCGACCGCCTGCAGGTGGTCGGCAAGCCGACGGACCGCATCGACGGTCCGTTCAAGACGACAGGCACCGCGCCGTATGCGTACGAACGGCACGATGCCGTACCGGACGCCGCCTACGGCTGGGTCGTCGGCGCCGCCATCGCGAAAGGCCGCATCACGAAGATCGACACCGCCGCGGCGCGCGCCGCGCCCGGTGTCATCGCCGTCGTCACATACGAGAACGCGGGCAAGCTGGGGAAGGGCGACAAGAACACGGCGCGGCTGCTCGCGGGCCCCGAGGTGCAGCACTATCACCAGGCGGTCGCCGTCGTCGTCGCGCAGACGTTCGAGCAGGCGCGTGCCGCCGCGAACCTCCTGCACGTCGAGTATGCGCCACAGAAGGGCGTGTACGACCTCGAGGCGGCGATGAACGCGGCCGGCCCCGCCGCCAGCAAGCAGAAGGACAAGTCGACGACGAAGGTGGGCGACTTCGACCATGCGTTCGCGACGGCGCCCGTGAAGGTCGACGCCGTGTACCGTACGCCGGACCAGACGCACGCCATGATGGAGCCGCACGCATCGATCGCCGTCTGGCAGGGCAACAAGCTGACCTTGTACACGTCGAACCAGATGGTGCACTGGGGCGTGCAGGACATGGCGAAAACGCTGGGCATCCCCGAGTCGAACGTGCGGCTCGTGTCGCCATACATCGGCGGCGGCTTCGGCGGCAAGCTGTTCCTCCGTTCGGAAGCGCTGCTGGCGGCACTGGGCGCGAAGGCGGCGGGACGGCCCGTGAAGGTCACGTTGCAGCGCGCCCTCATGATGAACAATACGACGCACCGGCCTGCGACGATCCAGCACATCCGCATCGGCGCCACGCGCGAGGGGCGCATCGCGGCGATCGCGCACGAGAGCTGGTCGGGCGACCTGCCGGGCGGCCAGCCGGAAACCGCGGTCAACCAGACGCGCCTGTTCTACGCGGGCGCGAATCGCTTTACGCAGATGCGGCTCGCGGTGCTCGACCTCGCGGAGGGCAATGCGATGCGCGCGCCCGGCGAGGCACCGGGCCTGATGGCGCTGGAGATCGCGATGGACGAGCTGGCGGAAAAGCTCGGCATGGACCCCGTGATGCTCCGGATCGTGAACGACACGACGGTGGACCCGGAAAAGCCCGGCCGCAAGTTCTCGACGCGGCGCTTCGTCGACACCCTGCGGACGGGTGCGGAGCGCTTCGGCTGGGACAAGCGGAATCCCAAGCCGGGCCAGGTGCGCGACGGCCGCTGGCTCGTCGGCTACGGCATGGCCGGCGCCTTCCGCAACAACATCAACATGAAGTCGGGCGCGCGCGTGCGGCTCGAGCGCGACGGCACCGTGACCGTCGAGACGGACATGACGGACATCGGCACGGGCACCTACACGATCATCGGCCAGACTGCGGCCGAGATGCTGGGCGTGCCGCTCGCGCGCGTGAACGTGCGCCTGGGCGATTCCACGTATCCCGTGTCGGCCGGCTCCGGCGGCCAGTGGGGCGGCAACAGTTCGACGGCCGGCGTGTACGCGGCGTGCGTCAAGCTGCGCGAGCACGTGGCGAAGAAGCTGCGTCTGGACCCCGCGCACGCGGAATTCAGTGACGGCACGGTGCGCGCCGGCGGCAAGGCGCTGCCGCTCGCGCAGGCGGCGCGCGATGGCGTCGTGGTCGGCGAGGATACGATGGAATACGGCGACCTCGCGAAAACGTACCAGCAGTCGACGTTCGGCGCGCATTTCGTCGAAGTCGCGGTGGACGCGGCGACGGCGGAGGTGCGCGTGCGGCGCATGCTGGCCGTGTGCGCGGCGGGCCGCATCCTGAACCCGAAATCGGCGCGCAGCCAGGTGATCGGTGCGATGACGATGGGCGTGGGCGCCGCGCTGATGGAAGATCTCGTCGTGGACAAGCGGGTCGGTTTCTTCGTCAACCACGACCTGGCCGGCTACGAGGTGCCCGTTCATGCGGACATCCCGCACCAGGACGTGATCTTCCTCGACGAGACGGACCCGATGTCGTCGCCGATGAAGGCGAAGGGCGTCGGGGAGCTCGGCATCTGCGGCGTGGCGGCGGCCGTGGCGAACGCGATCTACAACGCCACCGGCGTGCGCGTGCGCGACTATCCCGTCACGCTCGACAAGCTGCTGCCGGGGATGCCCGCGTATGCTTGAACAGGCTAGAATGGTGGATGCGGTCTCCCGGCCGCGCCACCGACAGGATTCCATGAACGATTTCGCCGGCATGTCTTCCGCACTTGGCATCGAGGAGACCCTGCGCGCCTGCGACTGGACGGCGTCGCCGCTCGGTGCGCCGTCCGCGTGGCCGCCCGCACTCGCACACGCCGCGCGTTTCCTGTTCGACGCGCCGATGCCCATGCTGCTCGCCTGGGGCGACGCGCAGGGCGTGCTGTACAACGACGCGGCCGTGCCGCTGCTGGGGGCGTACCATCCCGGCCTGTTCGGCGCGCGCCTGTCCGACTGGCCCGCCGCGTGGGACGGGCTCGCAGCGCACGCGGCACGCGCGCTGGGCGGCGCAGCGTTCCGCGTCGGCCAGTGCCTGCGCACCGCGGGCGCTGCCGGCGCCGCGCCATGGCTGGACCTCGCCTTCGCGCCGCTGCGCGACCTGGAAGGCACGGTGCGGGGCTTCACGTGCACAGTCTGCGGTCCCGCCGCGCTGCCGGCCGGCGACGCGGGTTTTCGCGCCGTCGCCGACGCAATGCCGCAGATGGTGTGGTCGACGCTGCCGGACGGCTACCACGACTACTACAACCAGCACTGGTACGACTTCACCGGCATGCGCGACGGCGAAACGGACGGCGAACTCTGGAACGCCATGTTCCACGAGGACGACCGCGAACGCGCGTGGGCGGCCTGGCGCATGTCGCTGGCGACGGGCGCGCCGTACGAAATCGAATACCGCCTGCGCCACCACAGCGGCGAATACCGCTGGGTGCTGGGCCGCGCGCTCCCCGTGCGCGACGCCGAGGGGAGCATCGTGCGCTGGATGGGCACGTGCACCGACATCGACCAGCAAAAGCGCCACGAGGAAGCGCTGCACCAGAGCGAAACGCGGTTCCGCCGGCTCGCGGAATCGAACGTCGTCGGCATCGTGCGCTACCGCATGGACGGCACGATCATCGAGACGAACCAGGCCTTCCTCGACATGCTGGGCTACACCCGCGAGGACTTCGAGCGCGATGGCCTCGCGTCGCGCACGTTGACGCCGCCGGAATGGGCGGAGGCCACGGCGCGCGCGATGGCGCAGCTGCGCACCGTGGGCCGCATCGAGAACCTCGTGAAGGAATACTTCCGCAAGGACGGCAGCCGCGTCAGCGTGCAGATGGGCTCCATCACGATGGACGATCCGGCCACGGAAGGCGTCGCCGTGATGGTCGACGTCACGCCGATCAAGGAAGCCCAGCGCGCGCTGCGCGAGGCGGACCGGCGCAAGGACGAATTCCTCGCGATGCTCGCGCACGAGCTGCGCAACCCGCTGGCGCCGATCACGGCCGCCGCCGACTTCCTCAAGGTCGGCCGTCCGGACGAGGAGCGCGTGCGCCAGGTGACGACCATCATCGGCCGGCAGGCGCGCCACATGACGGGACTGATCGACGACCTGCTCGACGTGTCGCGCGTGACGCGCGGCCTGATCACGCTCGAGCGCGCGCCCGTGCCGCTGGCCGGCGCGATCGCGGAAGCCGTCGAACAGGTGCGGCCGCAGGTCAAGGCCAAGGGCCACCATCTGGAGCTGCACCTGCCGTCCGACGAGGCCCTCGTGTCCGGCGACCGCAAGCGGCTCGTGCAGGTGTTCGCCAATATCCTCGGCAACGCCGCGAGATACACGCCGAACCAGCCGCCGGACGGCGGGCGCATCGACCTGCACCTGCGCGTGGACGACACGTGCGTGACCGTCGACGTGTGCGACAACGGCATCGGCATGACACCGGAGCTGACGGCGCGCGCGTTCGAGCTCTTTTCCCAGGCCGAGCGCAGTGCCGACCGCGCGCAGGGCGGCCTCGGCATCGGGCTCGCGCTCGTGAGGAGCCTCGTGGAACTGCACGACGGCGCCGTGTCCGCGCACAGCGACGGGCCGGGCCGCGGCAGCCGCTTCACCGTCGTGCTGCCGCGCTTGCGCGTGGAGGGCGACGATGCGGGCGGCGTGCCGGGCACGGCGCAGCCCGCGCCGCCGGAACAGGCGCTCGAAGTGCTGATCGTGGACGACAACGTCGACGCCGCGCAGATCCTCGCCATGTACATCGAAGCCGTCGGCCATCGTGCCACGGTCTGGCACAGCCCGGGCCAGGCGCTCGCGTACGCGGCCGAGCACACGCCGGACCTGTGCGTGCTCGACATCGGCCTGCCGGAATTCGACGGCCACGAACTGGCGCGCCGCCTGCGCGCGCTGCCGGGCATGGCGACCTTGCCGCTCGTCGCCGTCAGTGGCTACGGCCAGGCGCGCGACCGCGATCTCGCGCTGGCGGCCGGCTTCGACCGCCATTTCGTCAAGCCCGTGATGGCGGCCGACATTCTCGACGTGCTTGGGGACGTGGCGCGCCGCCGGGCAAACAGCCAGAAGGGAGATTGAATGGGCGTCAAGCGGATCGTTGCCAACATCCACGCCACCGACAGCGCGCAGGCGCTGGCATTCTACGGCGGCATCCTGGACATGGAAGTCGTGATGGACCATGGCTGGATCGTCACGTTGGCCGGCAGCGGCGGCGGCAATCCCGCGCCCCAGCTGAGTTTCGCAACGGAGGGCGGCAACGGCACGCCCGTGCCCGACCTGTCGATCGAGGTCGATAACCTGGACGAGGTATTGCGCCGCATGACGGCCGCCGGCCTCGCGCCCGAGTACGGCCCGGCTGTGGAGCCCTGGGGCGTGCGCCGCTTCTTCGTCCGCGATCCGTTCGGGCGCCTCCTCAACATCCTGCAGCACCTCTAGGCGGCACGGTTCACTTCGCGGTGGGACGGGCGAAGTGCGCGTCAATCTCTTCCAGCGTCTTGCCGCGCGTCTCCGGCAGCAGGAACGCGGACGCGAGGAAGTAGACGACGGTGCAGGCGGCGCCGAAGAAGAAGATCGTGGAATAGCCGTGGCGCCCGACGGTGGGCAGGAACACGGCGGCAATCGACGTCGACACGAACTGGTTGATCAACAGCGCGATGCTCATGCCGTTCGAGCGGATCCGCGTGGGCATCAGCTCGGACAACGCGAGCCACACGCACACGCCTGGGCCGACGGCGAAGCTGGCGACGAACAGGCAGATCGCCACTGCCACGAGCCAGCCGTGGCGCGTACCCGGGAGCGAGCCGACCTGGGCCTTCTCGATCACGAGCGGGCTGGCGACGGCCGCCGCCGGGTCGGGGAACGGGTTCACGTGCAGGCGGCGGAAGAACGTGCCGATCACGCTGTCCGGCTGGACGGTGTCGGCGCGGCGCGCCTGCAGCGCCGGCAGCGCGGGATCGTCGCTGCGGATGCTGGCCACGTTCGTGAACGGACCATAGGCATAGGCGACCGTCAGCACCTGCGGCGCGCCGGACGGATCGGCGCCCAATGCGCGCAATGTGGGTGCGTCGAGCCGTAGCGCGAGGCCGTCGTCGTGCGCCAGCCGTGACACCTGGGCCAGCACGTCGCGCTGCTGCACTTCGTTCGCGCGGAACAGCAAGCCGACGCCGAGCAGCGCGACGACGATCCCGGCCGTGCCGATCATCAGCAGGAAGCGGCGTCCCTTGCGGTCGACGAGGAGAACGGCGACGACGGTCATCAAGGCGTTCAGCACCTTCAACAGCACGTCCGCCAGGTTCGCGTTCGGCCCCGCGAGGCCCGCGCGGTTCAGGATGTTGACGACATAGGCCAGCACAGAATTGATTCCAGTCGCCTGGTTGCAGGCGAGGATCAGGCACGCGAGCAGGAACGGCAGCACGTAGCGGCGCGACAGCAGCGGGTCCGCCCCCCGCGCCGCTTGCGCCTGCGGCCGCGCGATCTCGGCCAGTTCGCGCTCGGCGTCGGCGGCGTCGCGGGTGCGCAGCAGCACGGCGCGCGCCGCGTCGAGCCGGCCCCGTTGCGCGAGCCAGCGGGGCGATTCCGCCAGCAGCAGGCAGCCCGCGGTGAACACGATGCCGGGCGTGAGGCAAGCCCAGAAAATGGCGCGCCACGCGTGGTCCTTCGCGGCCAGCACGGCGGCGGCGCGCGCCGCTTCGGGGAGTGCCGCAGCGACGTCCGTCGCCGCCTGCACGCTGCGCGCCTGTACGAGACCGACGACGGCGGCCGCCACGAGGCCCACCGTCAGCAGCAGCTGGAACAGGGCGGCGCCACGGCCGCGCCGGCGCGCGTCCATGCACTCGGCGAGGTACAGCGGGACGATTACGCCGATCAAGCCACCGCTGACGCCTTGCAGGAGCCGCCCGCACAGCAGCGGCACATAGCCGTCCGCGAGGGCGATCAGCGGGATGCTGGCGACGAACAGCGCGCCGGAAAGGACCATCGCGGGGCGGCGGCCGACGAGGTCCGCCAGAAGGCCCGCGAACAGCGACGACAGCACGGAGCCGAGCAGCACCGCGGCCACGATGAAGCTGAGCTGCTGGGCATTCAGCTTCCACGCCAGCGCCGCCGTGGACTCCAGGTACGGCAGCGCGCCGGCGATGATGCCCACGTCGATCCCGTACAGCAGCCCGCCCATGCCGGCGATGCACAGCAGGTAGCGGGTGGCCCAGGTGGGCGAGCGCGGGAAGGCTGCCGTCATGTCGTCTCCTCGTCTTGTCGTCGACTGCCGAGCTTACCAGATCGTTGCGGCGCTGCCGACGGCAAGCGCCTTGTTGCGCGGATCCGCCCGTGTTTATCGAGACGGTACGGCTAAGCGGTGTCGCGCGCCACCTGGACGAGCGTGTCGAGCCGGTTGCCGTCGACGCACAGGGCGGTGCCTGCGGCGAAATCGGCATCCTGCGCGAGCCGCGTCAGCACGGAGCCGCTGGGCATCTCGAGTGCGACGCGAGCGCCCCGTTCCCAGGCGTGGCGCGACGTGTCGGCCCACAGCACGGGGCGCGCCATGTTCGCGGCGAGGTCTGCGACGATGGCGTCGGCATCGAACAGTGCGCGCGCCTTGCTGCTGCTGACGTAGGTGAGGCGCGGCCGCCCGCGCGGGACCTGTGCTGCGGCGCACGCAAGCGTACGGGCTTGCTCGTCGAGCAGCGCACAGTGCGAGGGCACGGCGACGGCCAGGCGTTCCGCGCGCTGGGCGCCGTGGTCCAGGGCCAGCGCGGCGACGGCGTCCAGCGCGGCGGCCGCACCCGATACGACGAGCTGGCGCGGGGCGTTCAGGTTCGCAAGGTACACGGGCGTGTCCGGGCCGTGGACGTGCGCGACCAGCGGCTCCAGCTGCTGGCGCGTGAGGCCGCCGATCGCCGTCATGCCGTAACCGGACGGGTATGCGTCTTCCATCAGCCGGGCGCGCAACTCGACGAGGCGGACCGCGTCGGTGAAATCGAGCACCCCCGCGACCACGGCGGCAGGCCACGCGCCGATCGACAGGCCGGCCACCATCTGCGGCGCCGCGCCCAGCGCGTCCAGCACGCGCGCCGTCGCGACACCGGCCACGAGCAGCGCCAACTGGACGGCGACCGTGGAGCGCAGCGCGTCCGTCGTATCCAGCGCGAGCACGTCGCGGCCCAGTGCCGCCGACGCTTGCGCGAGCGTGCGCGCGGCCGCCTCGTGGTCCGGCAGCGCATGCAGCATGCCCGGCTTCTGCGCGCCCTGGCCGGGGAACGTGAACAGGACACTCATGCGGACTCCCACGGGTCGGCGACGAGGCGTGGGCCCGCGTCCGTCTTCAACAGCACGCGGCCGCCGCGCACGTATTCGGCAAGGGCGAAGCCGCCGGCGCCCGTGTCGACCTGGATATCGATGCGGCAGGGCTGGCCCTCGTGCAGCGCCGCCAGTGCGGCCAAGGTCGCGGCGGCGGGCCGGCGCGGCAGGCGGACGAGCAGATCGAGGTCGCTCGTCGCGCGCAACACGGGCAGTCCGCACGCGAGCCAGTAGCCGGCGCCGCCCGCCGGGCCCCAGTCCACGTCCAGCGCGTCCAGCCTCAGTGCCAGTGCGCGCAAGGCGGCGATGCAGGGGAACTCGGCATCCGCCGCGTGCGCGCGCTGCGCCAGCATGCGCGGCGTGAGGACGGATGCGACCGCGTCGAGCGCCACGTGGCCTGGACAGCGCTCGTTGCGCTGCAGCCCGCGCGCGCCGACGGGTACGATGCCGGGCGGTGTCGCCTCGCGCCGCACGACGAGCGGCGCGCCCGCATCGAACCAGTCCGGCCGCGCGCCGGCGCACGCGAACGCGCCCGGGTCGCGCGCGAACAGCAGGTCGTGCGGGCGGGGCGCGTCCACGTCAGCCCACCAGCGAGCGGGTGGCGAAGTACAGCAGCGACGGCCCGAGCAGGCAGCCGAGGCCCGTGTGGAACGTGGCCACGAGGGCGCCGTACGGCACGAGGCGGCGGTCGGTGGCGGCCAGGCCGGCCGAGACGCCGCTGACGGTGCCGGCGAGGCCGCCGAACACCATCGCGGAGCGCGGCGTGGACAGGCGCAGGAAGCGCGCGGCCATCGGCGTGCCGACCATGACCATGATCGCCTTCACGAGGCCCGTGGCGATCGACAGCGCCATGATTTCCGAGCTCGCACCGATCGCCGCGCCCGTCACCGGACCGACGATGTAGGTGACGGCACCGGCGCCGATGGTCGTGATGCTGACGGCGTCGCGGTAGCCGAAGCCCCACGCGACGCTGGCACCGACGATGAACGGGAGCACCGTGCCGAGCACCAGCGCGACGGCGCCCACGAGGCCCGCCTTCTTCGCTTCCACGACCTGCACTTCAAAGGCGGTGGCGACGATGGCGAAGTCGCGCAGCATGGCGCCGCCCATCAGGCCGACGCCGGCGAACAAGGTGACGTCTGCGAGGCCTTTCTGGCCGCCGGTCTGGATGCCGCCCCAGTAGGCGAGGCCCAGGCCGATGAGGATGGCGATGGCGGAGCCGTGCACGCGGCCGAACGTCAGGCGGCGCGACAGCTGCATCGACACGATCATCACGAGGCCCACGAGGGCGAATGCGAGCACGAGGCCGTTGTGTTTGGCGGTCTTTTCCAGGAGTTCGAGCATGATGGTCCTCTCAGGCACGTTGCGTGGCGACGCGGGCTTCGGCGTCGGCATCCGTGTCGGGCGCCGGGCGCTCGCCGCGGTTGATCAGGGAGATGCAGCCGGCGCACACGAGCACCGAAGCGAAAGCGGCGAGCAGCGCGACGGGGCCGCTGCGCAGCGCGGACACGACGTTCTGCTGCGCGGCCATGGCGACGACGACAGGGATGTACATCGCGCCCCAGAACCCGACGCCCATCTCGGTCTGCGCCGGCATCAGCCCGCGCTTGTGCAGCCACAGGCGGGCACAAATCAGCAGGATCATGGCGATGCCGACCCCGCCCACGTTGGTCTTGGCGCCCAGCAGCGTGCCGAGCAGGTCGCCCAGGAAGATGCCGAGCAGGTGGCAAACGGCCAGCAATGCGGTTCCATAGATAATCATGTGTGTCTCCTCTTCGTCCAAGAAAAAAGGTGCCGGCCGTGTTTATCGTTGTTGGCGGCCGGGTGGGTGCTGCGGATACCTAGTCGGCGGCCTCCCATTCCGTGGCGAGCAGGTCGCGCACACGGCGCGACGCGGCCCGGTGGGCGCCGCCCTGGCGGCAGGCGAGGTCGCGCCGCGGGTCCTCGAGGATGTCCGCCAGCGCCGCCTCCAGCGCGCCGTGCACGAGGGCGATGTCCTGTTCGTCCGGCAGCGCGAGGTTCGTCAAGGTCAGCACGTCGTGCAGGATGCCGAGCGACGCGAAGCTCTTGATGTCGTAGGCCATCGGCGGCACGCTGGCCGCCAGTTTCTCAAGCGCCTCGATGGAGCGCAGCGTTACGCGCGCCGCGGAAGCCTTGCCCATCGCGTGGACGGCGACGGCCGGATCGTCCAGCGCGATCAGGCGGTTGGCCTGGTAGCCGTGGGCGAGAAAGGCGCCCGACATCGCGAGGCCGACGATCAGGCCGATGACGGGGTGGCCGGCCTGGCGCGCGTCGGCATACGCGGCCACCGCGGCCGCCAGCGCCTGGTGGATCCCGTACGCTTCCTCGCGCCGGCCGTACGCCTGGCTCGGCACGTCGATGACGGCGACGATGGGCCGCTTCTCGGTCGTGTCGCGGTCCAGCGCGATCACATCGCGCACGGCCTGCGCGAGGCGCCAGCCCTCGACGAGGCCCACTTCGCCGTTGCGGGCGCGCGGGAATCCGTTGTCCGGGTCGGGCACGACGGCGATGTAGCGGGCGGGCCGGCCGGCGAGGATGGCGTCGCACGTGTGCACCGTCGTCCAGTCTTGCACGGGGTGGGCACCGCCCGTCAGCAGGCGCAGCCACATGGCGCCGCGCGAGGCGTGGTATGTCGTCGCTTCCATCATTCGAGTCCTTTTCCGTAGATGCGGCGCACGTCGCCGGGCGTCGCCTGGGTGGTCGTGTCGACCCGCGCGAGGCAGGCGAGGAAGTCGGCCGTGCGGTCGCTGCGGTGCACGGCCGGCACGCCGCGCGCGAACAGGGCGGCGACCGTGTCGCGCACTTGGGCCGTGTCGTCCTCCACGCAGGCGTCCGCCAGGTGCGTGGCCGTGCGTTGCTCGCCGCCCGTCAGGCCCCAGATCAGCGCGCGCTGGCGCGCATCGAATTCGGCGACGCCGGCTTCCTGCTCGATCACTTGCGGGCCGTTGAGGCCGAGGCGCGCCTCGCGCGTCATCACGAAGTACGAGCACAGCCCGGCCGCGATCGACATGCCGCCGTAGCAGCCCACCGTGCCCGCGCTGACGCCGACGACGGGCCGGTGCCGGCGCAGCGCGACGATGGCGGACTGGATCTCGGCGATGGCCGCGAGGCCGAGGTTCGCTTCCTGCAGGCGCACGCCGCCCGTCTCGAACAGGATCACGGCCTGCGTGGGCACGCCGCGCTCGTTGTCGCGTACGGCGAGTTCCAGCGCGCCGGCGATCTTGGCGCCGCCAATTTCTCCCATGCTGCCGCCCTGGAAGGCGCCTTCGATCGCCAGCACGACGGTGGGTTGGCCCGCGAGCCGGCCCTTCGCGACGACGACGCCGTCATCGGCCTGCGTCACGAGCTTCTGCATGGCGAGCCAGGGCGAGTGCAGGCGTTCAAAAGGCCCCGCCAGTTCGCGGAACGTGCCCGGATCGAGCAGTGCCTGCGCGCGGCTGCGGGCGCCCCGCTCGATGAAGCTGTCGCGCTTCAACAGGTTCTCGATGTTCATGGCGTCCCTCCGTTGGTCGCCACCTGTTCGTACGCCTGCTCGATGCGCATGCGCACGACCCCGGGCGTGGCGCCGTTGTCGTTGATCTCGATGCGCGCGGCCGGCAGGTCGCCGGCGCCGAACACCCGTTCCAGCAGCGCCTTCCATGTGGCGCCGTAGCCGTCGACGGCCGTCTGTACGGCCACCGTCGTGCGGCCGGCGCCGGCCGGCTCCAGCAGCACTTCCAGGTCGCCCGAGGCGACGACGCCGCTGACCGTGCGCCCCGAGGCCGGCTGGCCCGCGGCGAATTCGTAGTCCAGTCTTTCCATGTTTATCCAAGCTCCATCGTCGTTGCGGGGACCGCGACCCCGCGTTCGATACGGTCCAGCAGCAGCGCGGCCGCCAGCAGGTCGGCGGCGCCGCCGGGCGAGACGTGCATCCGGCGCAGCCGCGCTTCCAGCACGCCGAACGCGCGCCGGCCGTTCGGTGTGGCGATGCCGCCGCAGGCCAGCACGCGCCGCGCGCCGTCCTGCGCCGCGGCGAGCGCCTTGCGGCCGCCGCGCGCCAGCAGGCAGGTGTCGTCCAAGGTGGCCATCACGGCCAGCAGGGCGTTCACGCGGGCGTGGTGTTCGGCGTCGCCGCGGGCCCGCGCCAGTTTCAGCATCGGCAGCGCGTGCCCGACCACGTGCGGGAACCCTGCCCGGGCCTGGCCGCGCGCGCCGCCCACGCCGTGTTCGATGCAGGCGCGCTCGCCCTTGTGGCCCGTGCTGGCCGGGGCGCCGGGGTCGCCGATGCGCGCCAGTTGGCCTGCGCGGGGAGCGACGCGGGCACTATCGAGGCCGGTCGCAGCCGCGGCGGTGACGAGCAGGCCCAGTGCCCAGATCGCACCGCGGTGCGTGTTGATGCCGCCGCTGGCCGCCATCATCGTGGCTTCCGCATCGCGGCCGATGGCGCCGATGCGACGGCGCAGCCGGTCGTCGTCGTCGACGATCGTGGCACCGGCCAGCGCCATCTGCGCGAACGCTGGCCGCAGCGCGCAGGCCGATGCGCACATCAGCGGCCAGCTCAGGTCATGGTGGGCGCCGGCACTGCGCAGGTCCACGAGGCCCGGCTTCGGCGTCAGCATGGCTTCGTCGACGAGGGCGGCGACGGCGTGGTCGGCGAGGCGCAACGCCTGGTCGACGGCGTCGGCGTCGCGGACCGGGAAAGGATTCGCGGCCGTCATCACCAGCTCCTGAATTTGGCGGGCGGCTCGTACAGGCCGCCGGACCAGTCGACCAGCTCCGCGATGCTCTTCGCCGCGAGCAGCGAGCGGGTCGCGTCGGCCCGGCGCACGCCGATGTCTTCCGGCAGCGCGATCAGGCCTTGCGCGCGCATGCGGGCCGTCTGCGCGGGATCGTGGCGCAGCCCGATCGGCGTCACGCCGGCCACCGCGGCCAGCATCGCCTTGCGTTCTTCCAGCGACTGCGCCTTGTACAGGTAGGCGATGCCTTCCTCCGTCAGCACGTGCGTGACGTCGTCGCCGTAGATCATCACGGGTGCCAGTGGCATGCCGGACGCCTTGCCCACCTCGACAGCGTCCAGCGATTCGACGATCGTGGGCTGGCTGCCGTCCTGGAACGTCTCGACCATCTGCACGACGAGCTTCTTGCCGCGCGCGAGCGGGTCGTCCGTCTGCAAGAGGTCGAGCCAGGCCGGCGTCGGATGGCGGCGGCCGTGCGGATCGTGTCCCATGTTCGGTGCGCCGCCGAAGCCCGTCAGGCGGCCGTGGGTGACGGTCGACGAATTGCCCAGGCCATCCATCTGCAACGTGGAGCCGATGAACAGGTCGACGGCATACTGGCCCGCGAGCTGGCACAACGCGCGGTTCGAGCGCATGGAACCGTCGCGGCCGATGAAGAACACGTCGGGGCGCGCGGCCGTGTAGCGTTCCATCCCCAGCTCCGCGCCGAAGCAATGCACGCTGTCGACCCAGCCCGATTCGATGGCGGGGATCAAGGTGGGATGCGGGTTCAGCGTCCAGTTGCGGCAGATCTTGCCCTTCAGGCCGAGCTGCTCGCCATACGTGGGCAGCAGGAGTTCGATGGCCGCGGTGTTGAAGCCGATGCCGTGGTTCAGCGACTGCACCTGGTGGCGCTCGTACACGCCGCGGATCGCCATCATCGCCATCAGGATGTGCACGGGCTTGATGAGGCGCGGATCGCGCGTGAACAGCGGCTCGATGTAGAACGGCTTGTCCGAGCGGACCACGTAGTCGATCCACGCGCCGGGGATGTCGACGCGGGGCAGTTCTTTCGGATCGTCGACGATCTCGTTCACTTGCGCGATCACGATCCCGTCGCGGAACGCGGCCGCCTCGACGAGCGCGGGCGTGTCTTCCGTGCTGGGCCCCGTGTACAGATTGCCCTGGCGGTCGGCCTTGTAGCCCGCAACCATGACGACGTTCGGTGTCAGGTCGACGTACAGGCGGGCATACAGTTCGATATAGGTGTGCAGGGCGCCCACTTGCAGCAGGCCCTCCTGCAGGAATTGCGAGATGCGCAGGCTTTGCGCGCCCGCGTAGGCGAAATCCAGTTTGCTGGCGACGCCCCGCTCGAACAGGTCGAGGTGCTCCGGCAGGCTCACGCTGGGCATGATCATGTGCAGGTGGTTCACGCGGTCCGGATCGACCTGCACGAGGGCGCGGGCCAGGAAGTCTGCCTGTTTCTGGTTATTCCCCTCGAGGACCACGCGGTCGCCGCTGGCCAGCAGCAGTTGCAGCGCCTCGACGATGCGTTCGCTGTCCAGCACGGGACCGTCGGCGAGGTGGCTCACTGCCGCCATCCGGCGCGCCTTGTCGCGGCGCCGCGTGTCCCACTGGCGCTGGGCGGGCGTGTTGCTTTCCATGTTGTCTCCTTCGTACGGACGGTAACGCCAGCATAGGAACACGACGCCCGGCCTTCAATCAACGCGGCGCGCAAATGTTTACTCTGAGGTTAATGATTGCGGTATGCTCCCCGCAGGAGCGGCGCGATGATCGACGAAGAGATTACTTTAAAGAAATTGGAAGTGTTCCTGGCGTTCATGCGCCTGCACAGCCTGGCGCGCGTGTCCGAGGAACTGGGCCAGAGCACGGTGAGCGTGCATCGCGCCCTGCACACGCTGGAAGAGGGCCTGCGTTGTCCGCTGTTCCGGCGCGAGGGCCGCAACCTGGCGCCGCTGCCGGCCGCGTACGCGTTCGCGAAGCACGCGCAGCGCGCCGTCAGCGAAACGGAGGAGGGCGTGCGCAAGGTGCGCGAACTGGCCGGATTCGCGGGCGGCCGGCTGAAGATCGGGTCGCTGTATTCGCTCACCTTGCGCTGCATCCCGCAACTGCTCATGGGCCTGAAGCTGCGCCGACCCGAGCTGCAGATCGACCTCACGCTCGGCTCCAACCAGGAATTGCTGCGCGGCCTGGACGAAGGCCGGCTCGATGCCATCGTCATCGGCCTGCAGGCGCCGCTCGACGATGCGCAACTGCTCGCCGTGCCGCTGTTCGAGGACGAGGTGCACCTGGCCGCGCCGCTCGGGTCGCCGTACGCGGGCCGCGACCACGTCGACCTGCGCGACCTCCACGACGAGAAATTCATTACCCTGGGCGGCGGCTTCGTCACCTCGGACAGTTTCGATCACGCGTTCCGCCAGGCGGGCTACACGCCGGAGACGATCATGCGCGTTTCCGACATCTTCTCGCTGATTAACCTCGTCAGCGGCGGCATGGGCTACAGCCTGCTGCCGGGCCGCGTGGCCGAATTCAGCACGCGCATCGAGCTCATTCCCCTCGATGCGCGCTATGCGTCGCACCAGACCATCAGCCTGATCGTGTCGAAGAGCCGCGAGCGCGACCCGAACCTGCTGGCGCTGGCAGCCGAATGCCGCATGTACGGCAAGGGCCAGCACCTTGGCAACCTCGCGCCGGCGGGCGCCCGGGGCTAGGCGGCGACGGCCACGGCGCGGCGTGACTCGGGTGCGGCCGGCAGGCAGCCGAGGCCTTCCAGCGTGCGTTCGACGGCGACGTCCAGCGGCGTGTGCGGCTCCGCGCCCAGCACGGCCACGAGGCGGGCGTTGTCGAGACGGACCGCTTGCCGCCACAGATAGCGCATCTCCCGCAGTTCGCGCAAGGTCTCGTTGAACGGCGCGGCAATCCGAACGAGCCACCATGGGAACGCACCGACCGATGCCTTCCCGCCGCGGCGCGCGACGACGCGGCGGATCGCGTCGGCCATCGCGGTGCCGTCCGCGTCCCAGTGGCCGCCTACGTGGAAGCGCGCGAACGGCGCGAGCGTCGCGCGGCGTTCGATCAGCGCGACCATGGTCGCCGCGACGTCGGGCAGATAGGCCCACTGGTGGCCGACGCCGGCCGCGCCCGGGTTGGCGATGCGGGTTACGCGCTTGCCCGGCTTGACGAGCCCTTGCGCGAACCAGTTGTTGCCCGCCTGCGGACCGAAGAAGTCGCCCGCGCGCACGATCAGCACGCGGCCGCCGGCCGCCGCGTGGGCTTCGAGCGCCGCTTCCATCTGCACGCGCAGATTACCCTTGCGCGTCGCGGGGTGCTGGGGCGCGTCTTCCGCGAGGTCGGGGAAGGCGTCCGGTCCGTAGTTGTACACGGTGCCGGGCAGGACGACGAGCGCGCCCGTCGCGCGCGCGGCCGCGATCGTGTTGTCCAGCATCGGCAGCACGAGCCGGCCCCAGCTGCGGTAGCCGGGCGGATTCACGGCGTGCACGATGACGGCGCAGCCGTGGGCCGCACGTGCCACGGCGGCGCCGTCCAGTGCATCGCCGGCCGTCCAGGCGATGCCGTCGGCGTCGACCTTGTCGCCCGCCAGGCCGCGCTTCATGGCGCGCACCTGCCAGCCGGCGCGCGCCAGCTGCCGTGCCACTTCGCCCCCGATGCCGCCGCTGGCGCCCAGTACGAGGGCGGTGTTGCGTTCGTTCGATCCGTTCATGCTGTCCTCCGTGCGTTGAAAGTGTTGACAGCGTAACGGCTCGTCTGGCTCAATGGAATTGCATGACATATACCACCGGCTATACAGTTTTGTAGAACACACACACCGTGGCATCGATGATCGAATGGGAACTGTACCGCGCCTTCCTCGGCGTGCTGCGTGAAGGATCGCTGTCGGGCGCGGCCCGCGCGCTCGGCGTCGCGCAGCCGACTGTCGGGCGCCACGTGGCCGCGCTGGAGGCGGCGCTCGGGCTCGTGCTGTTCACGCGCTCGCAGACCGGCCTGCTGCCGATGGAGGCCGCGCACGCACTGCGCGCGCATGCGGAGGCAATGGAAAGCACGGCGGCCGCGCTGGAACGCACGGCGTCCGGCCTGCGCGACGGCGCCGAGGCGGCCGCGGGCGCGGTGCGCATCAGCGTCAGCGACGTCGTCGGCGTGGAAGTGATGCCCGCGATCGTGGCGGACCTGGCCCGACGCCACCCGGCGCTGAAGGTGGAACTCGTGCTGTCGAACCGCGTGCACGACCTGCTGCAGCGCGAGGCCGACATCGCCGTGCGCATGACGGCACCGCGCCAGGAACAACTGGTGGCGCGCCGCGTCGGCACCATCGAACTGGGGCTGCACGCGCACCCGGACTACCTGGCGCGGCGCGGCACGCCGGCCACGCTGGCGGACCTCGATGCGCACGCCGTGATCGGCTACGACCGCCCGACACCGTTCGTGCGCCAGGCCGCGAAGGCGTTGCCCGGCTACGCGCGCGAGCGCTTCGCCGTGCGCACGGACAGCGACGTCGCGCAGCTGGCGCTGATCCGCGCCGGCGCCGGCATCGGGGTGTGCCAGGTGCCGCTGGCCGCGCGCGCGCCCGCGCTCGTGCGCGTGCTGCCGGACGCGTTCACGTTCCGGCTCGACACGTGGGTCACGATGCATGAGGACTTGCGCGCCAGCCCACGCTGCCGCGTCGCGTTCGATGCGCTCGTCGACGGCCTGGCCGGGTATCTCGCGCCGGCGCAGTCGCTCAGAGGTCGATGAAGCCGCGCTGCGCGGCCAGGGTGACGGCATGCGCGCGGTCGTTCGCACCCAGCTTCACGAGGATCGCGCTCATGTGCGTCTTGACCGTCGTCTCGCCGATGTGCAGGTGCTCGCCGATGGCGCGGTTGGAATGGCCGCGTGCCGCGAGGCGCAGCACGTCGAGCTCGCGCGGCGACAGCGCGACGCCCGCGTCGTGGATCGCGAGGTCCTGGCGCAGAGCCAGCGGCAGGATGTGCGAGCCGTCGTGCACTTCGCGCACGGTGGCGGCGAGCTTCGGTCCCGGGACGTTCTTCAGCAGGTAGGCCGACGCGCCGGCCTTCAACGCGGCCGCGATGCGCGCGTCGCCGTCGTACGTGGTCAGTACGATCAGGCGTGCGTCCGGGTGCAGGCTGCGGATGGCGCGGATGGCTTCCAGGCCGTCCTTGCCGGGCATCTGCAGGTCGACGAGGGCCACGTCCGGGCGCGTCGCGGTGAACAGACGGATGGCCTCGTCGCCGTCGCGGGCTTGCGCGACGACGTCGATGCCGCCGTGCGCTGCCAGGCACGCGGCTATGCCTTCGCGCATCATGGGGTGGTCGTCCGCGATCAGTACGCGGATCGGGGTCGCGGTGGGTGGGTACATGCAGTGTGGCGCCGGGGGATGATACAAGCGCGGATTGTACAAGATCTGCATGCCCCGGCGGCGGCAACCGCTTTCGTTCAATTTCAATACGTGTGGATCAGCCCCCGCCGCGCGGCCACGCACGCCGCCTCCGTCCGGCACGACACGTTCAGCTTCGAGAGGATGTTGTTGACGTGGTATTTGACGGTGCCCACGCCGATATTCTCCGTACGCGCAATCACCTTGTTGCTCATGCCCGCCGCCAGGTGCGCGAGGATTTCCAGCTCGCGTGGCGACAGCCGGTTCGCGTTCACGCGCAGCGCCAGCTTGTCGGCGAGGCCCGGGGCCAGGTAGCGGCGGTTGGCGGCCACGAGGCGCACGCACTGCAGCACCTCGTCCAGGCCGGATTGCTTCAGAAGGTAGGCGCTGGCACCGGCCTGCAGGCCGCGGTGCACGTCCTCGTCGCCGTCGTACGCCGTGAGGATGACGATGCGGGCCTCCGGCACGAGCGCGCGCACCTGGCGGATCGCGTCGATGCCGCCGCCGCCCGGCATGTTCAAGTCGATGAGCATCACGTCGGGGCGCAGTCGCATGTACTGCGCGACGGCCGTGGGCGCATCCGTGGCCTCGCCGGCCAATTGCAGGCCGGGTTCGGCGCGGATCAGCGCGGCCAGGCCGGCCAGGATCAGCGGGTGGTCGTCGGCAATCAGCAGCGTGATGGGGCGTGCATTATCGAACGGCGGCGGGTACATCGACATGAAAGGCTCCTCGTCATGTGCTTTGAGGAGCATTGTCGGGACGAAGCTGCGCCGGGTCCAGCTATACGAACGGATATGCCGGCGCTTGTCGTCAGGCGCCTATCGTCAGCCGTGGTCGGCCCGCAGCGTCAGGTGCTGGACGATGAACCAGCTTTGCAGCTCGTTGGCGCGCACGACCTGGCTCACGATCAGGTCGTTGCTGCCGTCGTCGCCCGCGTCCGCGGCCGCGCGCGCGAGCGGGCGGGCGTCGAGCAGGATCGTCTCGTGCGCGGCGGCCAGGCGTTCCAGTTGGGCCGCGGCCGATTCGCGCCCGCGCGGCGCGCGCGCGATCGACGATTCGCCGGCCACGTCGCCGGCCAGCGCGAACGTCACGCCGCCCAGCGTCTGGATGCGTTCCGCGAGGGCGTCCATGATCGCGACCTGTTCGTCGTAGTGCTTGTCGAACAGCAGGTGCAGTTCGTAGAAGGTGGCGCCCGACGTCTGCCAGTGCGCCTTCTTGTAGGCGTCGCGCAGCGCCATCGTGTGCGCCAGCAAGCGGTTCAGCGCGCGTACACTTTGGGAGCGGGTCTGTTCGGGAAGGCCGATGCGCACGGGCGCGAGCGCGCCGAATTCCTGCACGACGCCGGCCGTGTCCTGGTGATGGTCCATGGTGATCTCGCTAGAAAGGTGACACACCGAGTCTAGCGATGGGGAGCCGCGCGGACACTGGCCGAAAGACCAGGCCGGCCGGAAAAGGTCAGGCGGCGGCTGCGCCGGGCGGCAGCGCGCTGCCGCCGCGGCGGCGGGCGATACCGAGCGCGCCCAGGCCGAGCAGCAGGAGGGCCGCGGTGCCGGGCAGCGGCACGTGCACGTGCATCGCGAGGCCTTCGATGACGTCGTTCTGGCACGTTTCGCCCCAGTGCATCGCGAACGAGCTGTAGTCCAGCAGTTCCGAGCCGCTCAGGTCGATCTTGAAAGTGATCGAGCCGAGCGAAGGCGTCGTCTTGTTTTGCGAGACGGTCCAGGTGCCGGACAGCCCCGTGTCCTTGACGGTGCTCGACTTCGTGTTGACGGCCGTCTCTTCCTTCTCGCGGTAGTTGCACGCGGTGCCGCAGCTGATGTAGCTGTCGGAGTTCAGGATGTTCTGCGCATTCGTCGCGCCGTTCAGCGCGTACAGCTTGAACGTGCCGCCCGAATTGCTCCAGCGGTTGTTCAGTGCGAAGCCGTAGTCCCACACGGTGCCTTTGGTGGCATCGTCGGTGACGTAGTGATTGGTGCTCGTACCGGCCGCGTTCCACGTGTCGGACAGGAAGACGTCACCGTAGCCGATGCCCTTGCCGGTGACGGGGTTGGTCGCCAGGCCGTCCTTGCCCCAGCTCGCGTTCACGCCCGCCAGGCCGGCGAAACTCGTGTTGATGACGATGGTGAGGGCGTTGCCGGCGCGGGTGATCGTCGCCTGCGAGATGTCGTAGGTGCTGCCGCCGATGACGTCGGCCGACACCTTGTTGTCGGCGCCGTAGTAGGTAGTGGTCCCGGAATCGAGGATCGTGGCCGCGCCCGCTTGGTTCGCACCAAGGACGAATGTGGCCGCAGCGGCCAGCTTGATCGCAGTCTTCACAGGTTCCCCCAATATTTACAGTTGATGAGCTCAATCGCGATCATGCCACACATAAACTTAACTTGTAAATAAATTATTCAATGTCAATAAAATACGTGATTTTTTTGCAACGGGGATGAGAAACGTCGCATCGGTGCGATGCCGGATGGGTTTTTGCTTGCCTTACCCGGACTTGCACCACGAGAATATAAGATTGACCCATATCAATATCACCAATGTCCACACGTTCCTCAGCCGCTCTCCTGCTGGCCGCCGCGCTCGCAGCCACGCTTCCCGCCTGTCACCGGCAGACGGCGGACGAGCAGCGCGCGCACGCCGTACAACTGCGCAGCCAGGGCGATTTCCGCGGCGCGCTGATCGTCCTGAAGAACGCGCTGGACGCGGAGCCCGCGAGCAAGGAGACGCGCTACCTGCTGGCCCGCACCTACCTCGACCTCGGTGACAGCACGACGGCCGAGAAGGAAGCGCGCCAGGCGCTGGACCGCGGCTACGCAAGGGGCCCGGCGCTGGCCGCGCTCGCGGCCGCGCTCGTGATGGAAGGGCAGCACAAGAAGGCCTTGGACGAGACGGCGGGTGGCGCCGACGATCCGGCGCTGGCCGCCGCGCGCGGCGATGCGTGGCTGGCGCTCGGCAGGAATGCCGAGGCGCGCGCCGCGTACGAGCACGCGCTGGAAAAACGGCCCGAGGATGCGGCGGCCCTCGTCGGCCTCGGCCGCCTCGCGATGGTCGAGGGCCATGCCGACGTCGCGCAGGGCTACGCGGACCGCGTGCTGGCGCGCGATCCGCGCGACGTCGATGCGCTGATGTTCAAGGCCGATCTCGCGCGCGCGGGCGAGCATCCCGAGGCGGCGCTGGCGTTGTACGACCGCGTGCTGGCCGCGAGCCCGCAACACCGCACGGCCCACGTGGAAAAAGCGTACCTGGCGATCGGCCTGCACCAGCCGCAGCTGGCGCAGGCGGAGCTGGACATCGCGGCGCAGGGCGCGCCGGGCAGCCTGCTCGTCGGCTACACGCAGGCGCTGCTCGATTATTCGACGGGCCGGCCGGAGGCCGCGCGCGACGTGCTGTATCGCGTACTGAAAGCGGTGCCGGACCACATGCCCAGCGTGCTGCTGGCCGGCGCCGTCAACCTGAAACTCGGCTCGTATTACCAGGCGGAGCAGTATTTCCGGCGCTATCTCGAACGCAATCCCGCCAACGTCCATGCGCGCAAGATGCTGGCGCAGGCATTGATCGGGTCCGGTCACGCGGCCGAAGCGCGCGCCGTGCTGGAGCCGGCGCTGGGCTCTTCCCAGGCCGACGCCCAGGTGCTGGGCCTCGCGGCCGATGCCGATATGCAGACGCGCCGCTTCGGCAAGGCGGCCGAGCTGTTCGCGCGCGCCAGCGAACTCGATGCGGCGTCCGCGTCGTTGCGCACCGGGCTTGGTCTGTCGCGCCTGGGCGACGGCGCGACGGACGCGGCCGTGCACGACCTGGAAACGGCAACGCGGCTGGACAAGACGTCGACCGAGGCGGCCGAAGCGCTCGTGCAGGCTTACCTGAAGCTGGGCCGGCGCGAGCAGGCGCTCGCCGCGGCGCAGGCGCTGGAACGCGCGCAGCCCGGCAAGGCGCTGCCGTTTGCTCTTCAGGGCCAGGTGCTCGCCATCCAGGGCAAGGCCGATGCGGCCGGTGCCGCCTTTACGCACGCGCTGCAGATCGATCCCGCGTACTACCGCGCCTCGGCCGGCCTCGCGCAGCTCGCCGTCGACGCGGGCCGGCCCGCGCAGGCGCGCCAGATCCTGCTCGATTTCCTCGGCCGGAACAAGACGAGCGTCGACGCGATGGCGGGCCTCGCGGCGCTGGCCGAGCAGGCACACGAACCCGCGCAGGTCACGCACTGGCTCGAACAGGCGGTCGCCGTCGACGCGCGCGCCATCGGCCCCGGCGTCGACCTGTGCGCGCAATACCTGCGCACGCAGCAGCCGGACAAGGCGCTGGAACTGGCGCGCCGCCTGCAGGTGAGCCACCCCGAAGACCCGGACCTGCTCGACCTGCTGGGCAAGGCGCAGCTGGCGCGGGGCGACCTGCCGGCCGCGCTGGAATCGTACAAGCAGTTGGCGCAGGCCTTGCCGCGGTCGGCGCCGGCGCTGATGCAGGTGGCGTCGCTGCGCCTGCTGTTGAAGAACACGACGCAGGCGGAGGACGACTTGAAGAGCGTGCTGGCGATCCAGCCCGACTTCCCGTCGGCCCAGCTGGAACTGGCGGAACTGTACGTGCGCAAGGGCTCGCACGACCTCGCGCTGATGATGGCGGACCGCATGCAGCGCGCGCATCCGCAGGGCGCGGCCGGCTTCCAGCTGCAGGGCGACATCCTGATGGCGAAGCGCCAGCCGGCGGCCGCGCTGGCGGCGTTCGAGCACGCGTCCACGTTGCACGCGACGAACGAACTCGCGATTAAGATCGACAACGCGCTGCGCCTGGCCGGCCGCGCGGCCGACGCCGATGGCCGCCTCGTGAAATGGCTCGCGGCGCACCCGGACGACGTGCGGGTGCTCGCGTACCGCGCGCAGGTGTGGATGGCGGCCGGCGACTTCAAGCGCGCGGCCGCGCAGTTGGAAGACGTCGTGCGGCGCCAGCCGGGCAATCCCGTTGCACTGAACAACCTCGCCACGTGCTACCAGACGCTGGGCGACGCGCGCGCGCTCGCGACGGCGGAAGCGGCATTGCGCGGCGCCCCGAAACGGCCGGACGTGATGGACACGGTGGGCTGGATCCTCGTGGCCAAGGGCGACACGGCGCGGGCCTTGCCGCTGCTGCGCGAAGCCCGCACATTGGCGCCGACGGCACGCGACATCCGCTATCACCTGGCGGTCGCGCTGGCCGCCAGCGGCGACAAGGCCGCGGCGCGCGCGGAACTGGATGGCCTGCTGGCGGGCGACATGCGGTTCGCCGAGGCCGAGGACGCACGCAAGCTGATGGCGCGCCTGAAGTCGGATGGTTGATTCGCGTTGGGGCTTCCCGACTGACGCAACGAATTTTTCGCTTGCTTGGACATGTGGCGATGAGTCGACCTGGGCTCACTGATGACTATGCGCGCCTGACAAACCTATTGCGTGTTCTCATGGCGGCCCAATCAATACTGCCACGACACGAATCAATCTGGCCGCGCTCGCGCGGCCTTTGCGTTAGGGCCAGATGAGCCATCGCCCAGACCCGGTGGCCCGCAAGTCGCGCAGTTAACGCCATCCCGTCGTTCCACTGCCAAGGCCCATTTCTCGCCGTCAGGCCTCGCTCTCCCAACATGTCTTCGATGTGGCGGTGCCTCAGCGGGTAGGCTGACACCAACGGACGCGTAGCGGAATGAGGTCCGCCCGCTAGGCACGTTCTCGTGAAGCTGAGCATGTCAAGTTGAGATGTGTCCTGCGTTCGGCCGCCGATGAGCGCGAGCACTCGTCAATGCGACAACAACCCATTGTCCGGCCAAACCAGCAGCGAGTAGCGCTCTCTCAACACTTCCTCATGTCGTTCCAGTCGGAATTCGGGCATTGCGAGTTGGATGGTGCAGAGTCCCCATCGATCCGCACGGTAATGCATCGACGCAGGGAGGCATGCACAAACAGGCAAGCACTTCTACTGAACATTAAATGTTGTCAATTGTTACTTTTCGTGAGCATTTTCAGTAATGCGGCTGGCATAATCGGCGCGATGTCACTTGCAAAAATGCCTTCGTTACTGCGCCGTTGTAGAAGAACATGGAATCGCCTCTTTTTCGCCCAGAAGTTATTCACGCTGAAACCACACGATGGTTAGGAACTGTTCGGATAGTCCAGCCGATTTCTTCTTGGCTCCTCGTTTCTGTCTCAGGAATTCTTGCTATTTTCTTAATTGCCTATCTGGCGTTAGGTAACATTGCAAGAAAAACTCACGTGGCTGGCATAACGGTTCCGGCCGCAGGCAGCTTCACAATCTCAGCGCCAGCTACTGCTGTCATTAAAGCGACGTTGGTGAAAGAGGGGCAGAAAGTTTCGAAAAACGATGCGCTTTTCGATTTGTCCATGGAGCGAGTAAGTGACAAGGGAGAAATTTCTGCTCTAATTGGGGCGCAATTGTCAATTCGACAACAAACATTGGAATCTGAGCGGAGAACAAAAAAGGAACAATACGATGCCAAAAGAATCGCGCTAAAAGAGAGAGCCAGTAATACGGAAGTAGAATTGGCTCAACTCGATCAAGAAGTTAAGCTCGCCGAATATAGAGAGAAGTTGGCAATCGGCAGTATTGAAAAATACAGAGTGCTGAAAAATGACGGGTTTGTATCATCAGCACAGTGCCAGCAAAAAGAAGAAGATCTTATAGATATACGGTCCCGTCTGATGTCTTTGAAGCGATCTAAAGTCCAACTTCTAGCAAATCGCATTTCACTGCACTCAGAAACTCGTGATCTTGAAAGCAATTTCGCTTCAGACATGGCTCAATTAGACCTTTCGGCAGCAACCTTGCGACAGGAAATTGCCGAGAATGAAGGTAGAAAATCCTTACTTGTCAGATCGCCTCAAGCTGGAACCATCACGACCATAACATACAGCCAGGGACAGTCCGTAAACGCTGGTCAGGTTATTGCAAATCTGGTTCCTGCATCAGCAGGTGCGCAACCATCCTCGGATTTGGAGGTACATCTTTTTGTGCCCAGTAGAAGTGTCGGTTTTATTGAGGCCGGCCAGCATGTCAATATCAGATATGACGCGTTTCCATTTCAAAAATTCGGATTGCAGGAAGGAATAGTCGACGCAGTAAGCACGACGCCATTTGCACCGTCCGAATTGCCAAGTAATTTAGCTAGCACTGTGCTTGGAAACGCTCAGAAATTGCAAGGGATGTCAGCGTCTGAAGGACTTTATCGGGTGAAAGTAAAATTGCTCAGTCAGAAAATAGCAGCATATGGCCGCGATCAGTATCTGAAGCCGGGAATGACCGTCGAAGTGGATATTGTTCAGGAACGCCGTAAAATTTGGGAGTGGATTGCGGAGCCCATTTTCGCTGTTTGGCACCGGCAATAAAAATATGATAAAGATGATACTTCAGTCCGAGGCAAACGAGTGCGGGTTAGCCTGTCTTGCAATGATAGCTTCACATCACGGTTACCGAACCGATCTACCGGAATTAAGAAAGAAATTTTTGATAAGTTCGAAGGGCGTGACGTTAGCGCAATTGATGCGTCATGCTAAAGCGTTAGAACTTTCTTCTCGAGCATTGCGTTTAGAGATTGATGAGTTAACTCAATTATCAGTTCCGTGCATTCTTCATTGGGATTGCAACCACTTCGTGGTGTTGACAAAGGTGTCAAAACGAATCAACGGGAAGTTGTTCGTGCATATTATCGATCCTGCCATTGGAGTGCGAAAAGTAAATCTGTCGGAAATATCCGAACGGTTCACAGGGGTCGCATTGGAGCTGGCGCCATCGCCTAGCTTCACTGTAAAAGCTTTACCCGTTCGGGTCCCTTTAAAGGACTTGATAGGTAAAGTAGTTGGGTTGCGGCGAGCAGTTCTTCAACTAATGGTGCTGGCACTTGCATTGGAGATATTTGCGATTGTTATGCCATTATTTAATCAATTCGTTACAGACGAAGTAATCGTTAGCGCTGACCGAGACCTACTTCGCATACTGGTTGTTGGATTTGCCCTTCTAATGATCACACAAAGTGCAATCAGTCTCGGGCGTAGTTGGTTTCTAATGAGATGGAGCATAGACATCGGGACGCAATGGACAAGTCGCGTATTTTCGCACTTGTTGCATCTATCGGTTACCTTCTTCGAGAAGCGTCATATTGGAGATATTACGTCACGCTTCTCGAGCATAAATTCGATTCAAAGTACGCTTACTAACCTGGTTGTGGAAAGCGCTCTTGATGGATTAATGGCAATGCTCGCATTAGCGATGATGCTACTATATTCGCTTAAACTAAGTGCTATCGTGATAGTTGGATGCATTTGTTATGTGCTAACACGACTAATTGCATACCATCCGTTTCGTGACGCGCTTCAGGAGAAATTGGTTCTTGCGGCGAAAGAAAGCAGCAATTTTATTGAGACATTCCGGGCTATTACTCCACTCAAGCTTTATGGCCGTGAAGCAGAGCGGCAAAATAGATGGTTGAATCTAAGGCAAGACGTTATTAACCGCGACGTCAAAACACAAAAACTTGGTATCGTATTTAAAATTAGCAATACGCTGATTTCTGGATCGCTATCCTTAGCGATGTTTTATGTGGGAGCGGAGGATGTCATCGACCATGTGCTAACCATGGGTATGCTACTTGCGTTTGGAAGCTATGCTACAACTTTCAGCAGCCGGTTTTTCGGACTAGTAGATACAGCCATAAACTTTCAAATGCTCGGGCTGCATATTGAACGCCTGTCGGATATTGTATTGGAAGCCGTTGAGCCCGATGTCGGTATCGAAACTGATCTCTCGAGATTGCAGCCGAGCATTACCTTGCGCGGTGTAAGATTTCGTTATGCAGATGGGGAGCCTTGGATTTTGGACGGTATAGATCTACACATACCATCAGGGCAAAGCATTGCGATCATCGGTAGTAGCGGATGTGGTAAGTCGACCTTATGCAAGATTCTTTTGGGCCTCCTGACGCCGACAGAAGGCGACGTGCTGATCGATGGCATACCTATTAATAAAATAGGGTTACGGGCTTATAGAAGTCTTATTGGTACCGTAATGCAAGACGATATTTTGCTGTCTGGATCAATTGGTGAAAACATTAGCTTTTATAGCACCGATGTAGATCAGGAGAAAATTGAACGTTGTGCGAGAGTAGCGGCGGTACATGATGAAATTTCGGCAATGCCTATGGGATATCAGACATTGTTGGGCGATCTCGGCGGAAACCTGTCAGGTGGGCAGCGGCAAAGGCTACTTCTCTCTAGAGCTCTTTATAAAGATCCTCGCATCCTCGCGCTGGATGAGGCCACCAGCCATTTAGATATCGCAAACGAAAGACGAGTGACGAGAGAATTAAAGAACCTCAGGTTGACATGTATTATGGTGGCTCATCGTCCAGAGACAATAAATATGGCTGAGCGCGTGGTCGCGCTCGATGGTGGGAAAATTGTCGAGGTCCGAAGCGCTGCCTTGCACGATGCGACTATCGCCGCCGTTTGATCAGGTATTATATTCTCCGACTCGTGGTCAAAATAGATTTCAGGAGGTTAATCGCAAAAATTTGACAAATTAAAAAGTTCTAAATAACATTAAACCCACCGGTATGTCGCCGGAAAAACTAAGGATGAAATAATGCGAGTTATTAAAAATTCGGAAATTGAAGCTGTTAGCGGTGGTCGTGATTTTTCGAGCTTTGTGACACAAAGAGCGGGTACCATGTGTAGCGCACTCGGAGTAGTCGGAAAAGATTATGGGAATGCGATTGGTACGTCGGCGGGTACTTATGTAGGTAGTAAGTATGGTACTGAAGCTGGCGCTAGCGTGGGCGCTGTGGTTGGTTCAGCCGTGGGGAACCCAGTGGCTGGCGCTTTAGTAGGTGGAGCTTTAGGCCAAAAGTACGGCGGAGAGGCTGGTGGTAATGTAGGAGGCTACCTCGGCGGCAAGGTGGGCGAGGGCATCGGCAGCACGGCTTGTAACATGTACATGGACCGTATGCTCGGATCTGGAGCTCAAGACGGCTCAATGTCTGGCAAAATGGAAATAGCCGAGATAGTGCAGAACGCTGCATAATCGAAAACAAGGATGCCGAACGTTCGTTCCGCATCCTTGTTTTAATTAATATTTGACTGCTTTGATATCAAAAATAATGAGTTCGTTTAATTTGCGCAATGATTTTGCGTTAGTATTTTTTTTGATTGCCCTGGCGACTATTTGTGGCAACGTCAACGCTCGACAAAACGACGATATACAAAGCGAAAGGCCATCGAGCAACGGCATTATATTTTCCATCGAAAAAGGTGGGAAGAGAGCCTTTATTCTTGGCACCATTCATGCCGGTTATTCTAATAAACAGTCGCTGGGCAGAAATATTCTCGAATTACTTGCCACGGTCGACGATATTTATTTGGAGGCCGATATATCGGATAAACAGCGGACCGGGGAGTTAGTTGAAAAATATGGAAGTGACCGTGACGGCCCCGGATTGAAAGCAATAATAGGAGATGAATCATATGAGACATATTATCAGTTTGCAGTAGTTCAACGCCGTATTTTCACGCCATTTCAATTTCAGTCCATTCGACCTTGGGTGCTTGCGATGTTGCTGCCTATGGCAACTCGAGAGGGAGACCAGGTTTCCTATCTAAAATGGGGCACCGAATCACAGTTGACGGACTATGCACAAGCCCACAATTTACCAATATTCGAAATAGAGGGGCTGCAACATCAATTCGAAGTATATAACTCGATGGATATTGAGCAGCAGCGGGCATACTTCAAATCTTACGTAGATGAGATTCAACAGCATATCTCGTATGAGATGTACGATGAAGATATGAACTCTTGGACGCGATCGTCCCTGGTTGGTCTAGAGCGGACTTTTGACGCCCGCAAACGTCGCACTGATTTTTATTCGGTATTTCATACCTCTACGGTAATTGAAAAGCGGAACTTGTATTTTGCAAATAAAATAGCAATTGAATTTAACAATCCAAGATCTCACTTATTTGCGGTGGGTGAACAACATCTGGTCGGCGGGAAAAGTTTGATAAAGGATTTGCGAGGTTTTGGATTTAAGGTTAAGTTCTGTAAAATGATTCAAGAGTGTTTAACAAAAAATCAATAGAATGGTTCCATTTCTGAACTTGTCGATTTGTACGAACTTGGCTAGGCGATGCTCGATGGTGTGCCGAATTATGTAAATCCTATAGGCGGCGTAGAAGGGGCTGCACCAATAGTTTATGTCGCTGTCGCCTCCCGGCAAGCGCGTGCAGCCGGCAACCTAAGGACAGCCATGCTGGTCTTCATCGGGCTCTTTTAGGTTAAAAGTGGATCAGTTGCAGTGAAATCGGTGGTGCGGCCGTTTGTGCAGTAGGGGAATCCGCCGACGTTATGGGATTCCGCGTTACTCAAGTGTTACGATACCGTTACTGCAAACCATCGATGACGTTCCAAGGACCGGCAAAACGATGTAACAACGCTTTTATCGCATGGGGCGTAAATGGGATATATTATTAGGCAGATTATCGGAAATTTATCTGATTCGCTCGTGCTTCAGCTGCTAATTGCAGTTGCAGGCGCGGCATGCGCACTTTCATTTCGGTCGACCCGCGATATGCGCGTCGCTGTCATGGGTGCGGTATTTTGCGCTACCTTAGTTGCTCATTCTATATTTCGGTACACAAATATAAAGAAATCCACATCCGAATTTTTAACATGGATGTTCTTACTCACAACAGAAAGGGCCCTCATGGTGCTCTCGGTCGTGGTCATCGCTATTTCACTGTACGTTTTAGTACGCTATATAGCCCCGCGAAAGCCGAACGGCAGAGGATAAGGATCTGGCCGTCCAATTGAATTCACCGATAATTTACCGGTGTAGACGAAATCAATCACTTCGCCGGGCCTTGCTCCAATGCGGGTTGCGCGCGAACTATGCAACAATTAATGTTGCCGCACGCTATCATTATAATTTCTTATTGCAAGGACAGTATTGCCTGTCACGCTTGCCTGCACAACGCGTTCACAGATGTTGGTATCGATCAAGCAAGGTCGAGTTGAGCGGGGCCAGGAGAAGCTGAGGGGCCGGCCAGCCTGCGCCAAGGCTCGCGCCAACCTGATCATAACGACCGTTCTGGCACAGAACGACTAATCGCCTGACGTCCACCCCAGCCGCTCTTCGATGAGCCCGCGATACAGCGTGCGGATGTCGGTCGGAATGCGGCGCACGTACGCTTCCGCGTGCGCACGCGCGTCGCCTGCGAGGCCAGCGAGGTAGGCAAGCGCCTCGTGCGCGCTGGGCGCGCGTTCGCTCACGCCCGCGAACTTCGCCGGCAGCGCCGTCCACACGGCCGCCTCGACGTCCCGTGCCCGCATCCACGCCGCGATGTCCGCCACGACCGCTGCCGGCGTCGGGGCGGGCAGCCCTGGCGGCACGGGATCGGGCAGGCTGCCCACCCATTGCGGCGACTCCGGCCGGATCTTTTCGCGTGCGCGCAGCATCTCGCGCGCATCGGCCAGGTCGGCCGTGTCCAGCAGCGCCCACCGCGTGGGTACGGGCGGCGCCGGTGCGTGCAGCACGAGGGCCAGTTCGTCGCTGTCGTCGCTGTCGCGCACGAATTCCAGCGGCAGCAGCGGGCCGTCCGGCCGCCAGCCGGATGCCAGCCGCAAGGGGCCGGGTTCCCAGATCAGCGAACCCCAGGCGATGCACACGATCTTCACGAATCCCTCCATCCGCAAACGAGCCCGTCCGGATCATTCTAGCGGGACGCGCGTAACATACTGTATCGTTGCCGTGCGCCGCATGCTCCGGCGCTTTCCTGTTATCAACTCTGTGCGACGGAGGCGATTGTGGACGAGACCGAAGTATTGATCGCGGGCGCCGGACCGACCGGCCTCGTACTGGCCCTGTGGCTCGTGCGCCAGGGCGTGAAGGTGCGTGTCGTGGACCGCAGCGAGGGCCCCGGGACGAGTTCGCGCGCGATGGCCGTGCAGGCCCGCACGCTGGAACTGTACCGCCAACTGGGCCTCGCGGACGAGATCGTGGCGGGCGGCTTGCGCAATCCGGCCATCAACCTGTGGGTCAAGGGCGAACGGCGCGCGCGCCTGTCGTTCCGCGACGCCGGCCGCGAGCTGACGCCGTTCCCGTTCGTGCTGATCTACCCGCAGGACCGCCACGAGCGCGTGCTCGTGCGCCACCTGGAAGAGGCGGGCGTGCGCGTCGAGCGCAATACGGAATTGCTGGGCTTCGAGCAGGACGCGGGCGGTGTCGTCGCGCGCCTGCGCGGGTCCGCGGGCGAATCGGTCTGCAACGCCGCGTGGCTTGCCGGCTGCGACGGCGCCCACTCCATCGTCCGGCACCAGCTGGGTACGGGATTCGAGGGCGGCACGTACGAGCACACGTTCTACGTGGCCGACGTCGATGTGACGGGGCCGTCCGCGAACGGCGAAATCCACCTGTCGCTGGAGGACGGCGACTTCGCCGCGCTGTTCGCCTACGACCAGCGCGGCAGCGCGCGCCTCGTCGGCGCCGTGCGCGACGAGGAAGTCCGCACGGGACACGAACTCGCCTTCGACGACGTGCGCCAGCGCGCCATCGCGAGCCTCGGACTGACGATCGAGAAGGTCAACTGGTTCTCCACGTACCGCGTGCACCATCGCGTGGCGGGCCACTACCGGTCCGGGCGCGTGCTGCTGCTGGGCGACGCGGCCCACGTGCACAGCCCCGCGGGCGGCCAGGGCATGAACACGGGGATCGGCGACGCCGTCAACGTGGCGTGGAAACTGGCGCACGTGCTGCAAGGACGCGCGCCGGACGCGCTGATCGACAGCTACGAGATCGAGCGCAAGGCGTTCGCCCGCAAGCTCGTCGAGACGACGGACCGCGCATTCTCGTTCGTGATCGCGGAAGGAGGCTTCGCCGACTTCGTGCGGACGCGCATCGCGCCGCTGTTCGCGTCGGCCGCCTACGGCATCGAGCCGGTCCGTGCCTTCATGTTCCGGGTGCTGTCGCAGATGGGCATCCATTATCCCGACAGCCCCCTGTCCGCCGGCAGCGCGGGCCATGTGAAAGGCGGCGAGCGCCTGCCGTGGACGGGCCACGGCGGCCCGGACAACCATGCGCCGCTGTCCTCCATTGCGTGGCAGGTGCACGTGTACGGCACTGCGCGACCGGAACTCGCGGCATGGTGCGCCCGGCGCGGCGTCGCGCTGCACCAGGCCGACTGGTGCGACGCGTGCCAGGCGGCCGGCCTCGCGCGCGACGCCGCGTACCTCGTGCGGCCCGACACGTACGTCGCACTGGCCGAGCGCGACGGGAACCCGGACGCGCTCGAGCGGTATTTCGCCGAGCGCGGCATCCGCCCGGCCTAGGCGGCGCGCGCGTCAAAGCCGTCGCGCTCCGCGCGCAGCAGCCTTGCCGCCGCCACCATATTGCGCAGCGCGGCCTCCGTCTCGGGCCACGCGCGCGTCTTGAGGCCGCAGTCGGGGTTCACCCACAGGCGCTCGGCCGGCACGACGGCCGCCGCCTTGCGCAGCAGGCGCACCATGTCGCGCGTCGCCGGCACGCGCGGCGAGTGGATGTCGTACACGCCGGGACCGATCTCGTTCGGATACGCGAATTCGCCGAAGCCCGTCAGCAGTTCCATGTCGGAGCGGCTCGTCTCGATCGTGATGACGTCGGCATCCAGCGCGGCGATCGCGGGCAGGATGTCGTTGAACTCGGCGTAGCACATATGCGTGTGGATCTGCGTGTCGTCCGCGACGCCGCTCGCGGCGATGCGGAAGGCGCGGCCGGCCCAGTCGAGGTAGGCGTCGCGTCCGGCGCGCCGCAGCGGCAGGCCTTCGCGCAGCGCCGGCTCGTCGATCTGCACGATGCCGATGCCGTTGCTCTCCAGGTCGCGCACCTCGGCGCGGATCGCGAGCGCGATCTGGGCACAGGTGAGGGCGCGCGGCTGGTCGTCGCGCACGAACGACCATTGCAGGATCGTGACGGGGCCCGTCAGCATGCCCTTCATCGGTCGGCGCGTGAGGCTCTGCGCGTACGCGGCCCACGCGACCGTCATCGGCGCGGGGCGGGCCACGTCGCCGAACAGCACGGGCGGCTTCACGCAGCGCGAGCCGTACGACTGCACCCAGCCGTTGGCGCTGAACGCGAAGCCGTCCAGCTGCTCGCCGAAGTATTCGACCATGTCGTTGCGCTCCGCCTCGCCGTGCACGAGGACGTCGAGCCCGAGCGCTTCCTGCACCTGCACGGCGTGGGCGATCTCGGTGCGCATCGCCTGGTCATATGCGGCCTCCGGCAGGTCGCCGCGGCGCCAGGCGGCGCGGGCGGCGCGGATGGCTTGTGTCTGCGGGAACGAGCCGATCGTCGTCGTGGGGTAGGCGGGCAGGCCGAAGCGGGCCTGCTGCACGGCCTGGCGCTGTGCGAACGGCGCTGCGCGGCGGTCCGCATCGGACGGCAGCGCGGCCAGCGCGGCGGCGACGTCGGGCCGCGACACGCGCGGGCTGGCGCGGCGGGAACTCAATGCCGCGCGCGCGGTGGCCAGGTCGGCCGCGACCGACTCTTCGCCATCCGTCAGCGCCTGCTTCAGGATGCGCAGCTCGTCCAGCTTTTCGCGCGCACCGGCGAGCCACGTGCGCAGCTCGGCGTCGAGCGCCGCGTCGTGCGCCAAGGTGAACGGCACGTGCAGCAGCGAGCATGATGGCGCCAGCCACAGGTTGCCGGCGCGGCGGTCGATCACGGGGCGCAGCCGCGCGAGGCAGGCGTCCAGGTCGGCGCGCCAGATGTTGCGGCCGTCGACGATGCCGACCGACAGCACCTTGTGCGGCGGCAGCCAGTCGGCGACGGAGCGCAGTTCTTCCGGTGCGCGTACGCCATCCACGTGCAGGCCCGCGACGGGCAGCTTGCAGGCGAGGCTCAGGTGTTCCTGCAGCGGCGAGAAGTACGTGGCCAGCAGCAGCGGCACGCCGGCGCCGTGCAGCAGGTGGTAGGCGCGCTCGAACGCGAGCGACCAGTCGCCCGGCAGGTCGAGGCCGAGAATTGGCTCGTCCAGTTGCACCCATTCGGCGCCGGCCGCCTTCAGGCGCGCCAGCAGGTTGCAGTAGTGCGGCAGCAGGGCGTCGAGCAGGCCGAGGCGGTCGGCGCCGTCCTTTGCCTTGCCGAGCCACAGGAACGACAGCGGGCCGACCAGCGTGACCTTGACGGGATGGCCCAGCGCGCGCGCCTCCGCGACCTGGTCCAGCAGGCGCTGCGGCGCGAGCGAGAAGCGGGTGGCGGCATCGAATTCCGGCACGAGGTAGTGGTAGTTCGTGTCGAACCACTTGGTCATTTCCAGCGCGGGCTTGCCGTGCGCGTCGCTGACGTTCGCGTCACCACTGTGCGCGTGGCCGCAGCCGCAGGTGTCCTGCGCTTCCGTCGCAACGCCGCGTGCCAGCGTGAACAGCCGTTCCAGCGGCGTCTCGGCGCCCGTGAAGCCGAAGCGGGCCGGGGCGCAGCCGAACAGCAGGACGTGGTCGACGACCTGGTCGTACAGCGCGAAGTCGCCGACGCTGACGTAGTCGAGGCCCGCCACGCGCTGCTCCGCCCAGTGGCGCGCGCGCAGGCCGGCGGCGACGGCTTCGAGTTCCTGCGCGCCGATCTCGCCGCGCCAATGGCGCTCGAGCGCGAATTTCAGCTCGCGCTGGGCGCCGATGCGAGGGTAACCGGGAGTATGAGTTTTGATCATGTTGTTGTCTTATCTGGATGAATAATACTTGTCATGATCGATGAGCCGCCCCCATAATTCAAACGAATTATTTTTCTGACCAGATGAATTCCGCTCATGCCGACCTCGATCCTCGACCTGCGCCACCTGCGCACCCTGCTGGCCCTCCTTGAAGCGGGAAGCGTGTCGCGCGCCGCCGCGCTGCAGAACGTGACGCAGTCCGCACTGTCGCACCAGCTGAAGGCCCTGGAAGAGTTCTACGGCCTCACGTTGTTCGAGCGGAAGTCGGCGCCCGTGTCGTTCACGCCCGCGGGGCGCCGGCTGCTGGAGCTGGCGCAGGCCGTGATCCCCGCCGTGGAAAAGGCGGAGCGCGACATCGCCCGCCTCGGCGGCCACGGCGCGGGCAAGATGCGCATCGCCGTCGAATGCCACACGTGCTTCGACTGGCTGATGCCGTCGATGGACGCGCTGCGGCTGCGCTGGCCGGAGGTCGAGCAGGACATCGTGTCCGGGTTCCAGTCCGACCCCGTCGGCCTGCTGCACCAGGACCGGGCCGACGTCGCGATCGTCTCCGAGGTCGACGCGGACGAGCGCGACGTGCTGGTGCATCCGCTGTTCGAGTTCGACATCGTCGCCATCCTGCCGCTGGGTCATCCGCTGCTGGCGCACGACCACCTGGAGGCCGCGGATTTCGCCGGGCAGACGTTGATCACGTACCCCGTACCGGACGAGATGCTGGACCTCGTGCGCCAGGTGCTGCGCCCGGCCGGCGTGGAACCGCCGCGCCGGACGACGGAGCTGACGGTCGCGATGCTGCAACTGGTCGCGAGCGGACGGGGATTCGCGGCGCTCCCGCTGTGGGCCGTGCAGACCTATCTGCAACGGGGCTATGTGGCGCAGCAGCGCATCGGCGCGCACGGGTTGACGGGCCGCTTGTATGCCGTCACGCGCCGCCCGGCGGCGGACGCCGGCCGCGACGACGCCTATCTGGACGACTTCGTGCAGGTGATGCGCGAGACGTCGCTGCGCACGCTGCCCGGCATCCGGCTGTTGTAAGCGCGCGCCGAGTCATCCGTGCGCCATCGGGATCGCTTATAGTAACGAAGACAATATTATGGGGAGCATACATGCGCTACAGCCTCGCCTCGGCGGCCGGCAAGGGCAGGATCAATGAAGACGTCGTCGCCGTGTTCGAAGGCGACGGCTGCACGGATCTCGTCCTGCTGGACGGCGCGACGCCGCTGACGGACGACCGCTGCCTGGCCCTCGGTGCCAGCGATCCGGCCTGGTTCGTGCGCCGCTTCGTGCGCGAGCTTGGGCGCGTGCTCCGTCCCGATGCGGACCAGCAGACGCTCGTGCTGGAAGCGCTGGACGGTACGCGCGCGGCATACCGGGCGGCCGGCGGCAGCGCCGACGTGCCGCCCCATGCCTGGCCCATCGCGACGCTCGCGTGGGTGCGCGTGCGCGACCCGGATGCCGCCGGCAGCCATGCGCTGGAATGGTTCTGCCTCGGCGACAGCAAGGTGCTGCTGCAACTTCCGGATGGCGCCGTGCGCGATCTCGATCCGTTCGAGAATCCGCAGGAGCGGGCGACGCAGGCGCACGTGGCGGGGCTCGTCGCGGAGGGCATCCACGACCCGGGCGAGCGCTGGGCGCGCCTGCTGCCCATGCTGCGCGCGCGCCGCCATGAACAGAACACGGCGGCGCGGCCGGCCGTCCTGTGCCTCGAGCCGCGCGGTCCGTTCGATGCACGCGCGGCGCGCGGCGCGGCGCCGCCGGGCGCGCTGTTGCTGGTTGCGAGCGACGGCTTGTACCGCCTCGTCGACACCTACGGCCTGCACACGGATGCGAGCCTGCTGGACGCCTGCCGCACGCGCGGCCTGGACGCGCTGGTCGACGAGCTGCGCGCATTCGAGGCCGGCAAGGAAGCGGCCGGGCTCGCGGCCAAGACGGCCGACGACGCCTCGGCCATTGCCTGGCGCTTCACCTGACGCCTACGAGGAGACGTGGATGCCTGCCCAGACCATCACCCCCGCCGCACTGGCCCTGATCGAGCGCTACGTGGCCGCGTACAACGAGTTCGACGTCGACGGCATGCTCGAGACGCTGAGCCCCGACGTGCGCTTCGAGAACTGGTCGGGCGGCCAGTTGACGGCCGCCTGCGACGGCCGCGACGCGTTCCGCGTGCTGGCCGAACAGGCAAGGACGATGTTCGCGGAACGTGAGCAGCGCGTCACGGCGCTGGCGCCGCGCGGCGACGCCCTCGTGGCGGCGATCGCCTGGCGCGGGCAGCTGGCCATCGACGTGCCGGGCGGTCCGCCGGCCGGCACGCGGCTGGCGCTGCGGGGCGAATCCGAGTTCGTCGTGCGCGATGGGCAACTCGCCCTCGTCGTCGACCGCAGCTGAGCGTGGACAAAAACAGACGATTTTACGATTTTCGATCGAGTCTGAATCTGGCGCATGGATTTGTATAGCCAGGAGGTGTAATCTGATCTTTTACCCGAGCGCAATTTAGATTGTCCGGGTGGCATCGGATAGGGGAGACAACCATTCGTGTCGCGGGTTTGTCGAGCTCCATATTATGATTGGCTAATACATAACACCTGAAAGGACTTCCATGAACCACGATGCAGGATTCCGCGTTTCGCGTTTGGTGGAACACAAGCAGCGCGCGCGCCGCGTGCGCATCGGCGTGATGATCGTGCTGTGCGCCTTGCCCGTCGCGATGGCGTTCGCGAAGGGTCTCACTCTGGTACATGGATCCGCGCTTTGACGTGTTTCAGGTTCGCGACGATCGTGAACGTCATGATGACCAGTAGCGACCACGAACTCCACTTGCTGACATGGACGGCCGACCAGGCGCCCAGCTGGTTCGGATAACGCCACAACCCCCAGAAGGTGCTGACGTTCTCCGCGAGCCAGATGAAGAACCCGATCAGCACGAACCCCAGCAATAACGGCATGCGCCGCTCGCGGTCCAGCGGGCGGAAGGCGATCGTCGTGCGCGCGTAGAGCCCCAGCGCGACGGCCGCCAGGTACCAGCGCGCATCCCCCAGCGCGTGGTGCGTGAAGAAATTCAGATAGATCAGCGCCGCCACCAGCGCCGCCATCCAGTGCGGCGGATGATGGCGCACGTGCAGGTCGAGCAGGCGCCACGCCTGCGTGATGTAGCTGCCCACGGCCGCGTACATGAAACCGGAAAACAGCGGCACGCCCATGATCTTCGTGTACGCGAAGTCGGGATAGCTCCACGACCGTATCCCGTTCGACGTCTTGAATGCCTCCAGCGCGAAGCCGAGCACGTGGAACAGGCAGATCGCTTTCAATTCGTCGCGCGTTTCCAGGCCGCTCGCGAGCATCCATGCCTGGATCGCCAGCGCCGCCACGAGCAGCAGGTCGTAGCGCGGCACGCCGAACACGCCCGCGCGCGGCACAAGCAGCACCGCGGTGAAGAACAGTCCAGCGAACAGGCAGGCGCGGGCCTCCTTGATGCCGAACCACAGGAATTCCAGCGCGCCGCGGCGCCAGCCTTCGACGCGGCGGCTGCGGCTGTCCGTCAGCAGCGCGTCGAACGCGGTGAGCGAAGGTTGAAAACGGCGCGGTGCTTGTGTCGACATGGAGAGACTCAAGAGCAATCGGAGCCGTCGGCCGCGATGCAGATCGACGCGCTGCGCTTGCGTTCGACGTAGTCCGCGCCTGTGGCGGCCGCATCGTCCGGGCAGGCGGCGGCCGTGCCGTTGCACGCGGTGGCCGTCAGCTGGAACACATTCTTCTTCAGCGGCGCGGCAGCGGGCGTCTGGCCTTCCGAATAAGTCTGCATGTCGCACGTCAGCGTGACCTTGAAGCCCGTGTCGGCGACGAAGTCGGTCAGCGTGACCGACTTCACCGGATCGCAGCTCGCGGTGGGCCCCTTCAGGCGATAGAACGCCCATTCGAGACCGGCGCGCGCGGCCTGGCCCGCGCGCGCACCGAGCACCTGCTGGCTTGCCGTCGCCTGCGCCGTGTCGGCCAGGCGCAGCGCGGCGAGCGCGAACCCCGCGAGCACGACGAGGAAGACGACGGCCGCGATGTACGCGAAGCCGGCCGCGCGCGCGGCGTGCGGGCGCGGGCGCCGGGTCGTCATGGCACGTTCTCCACGTGGGCGCCCATCGTGAGCTTGACCGATTCGTCGCCGTCCGTCAGGCCGAGCCGCAGTTGCAGGTAGCCGCTCTGCTGCGTGGCGCCCTCGCTCTCGTGGTACAGGAAGCTGCAGTCGCTGACCTTGGCGACGAGGATTGCCGGCCCCGTCGGGCAGGTCTTCCACGGCACGGCGTTCGGCACGTAGCCGGTGACGCGGACGATGGTGCCGGTGCCGCCCGACGTAGGCATCGTGCACGTGTACGTGACGGCGCGTTCGGCGTTCGGCACGACGAGGAAGCGGCCGCCCTCGTAGCCGGCCGGGAACGTCGTCGGTGCCTGCAGCGTGATCGTGTTGCGCGCCACGCCCGCCGTGCCGCTGACGACCTTGTCGATCAGCCCCACGTTGGTGCCGGCATAGACGTCGTCCCGGTTGACGTTGTCCACGACGACGCGGTCGTCGTGCACGACCGAGGAGGGGTCGACGTCCGTCAACGTGTCGAACGTCGTCACCGGCACGCCCGGCACGAGCGCGGCGCCCTTTGGCTGGTTGACGTCCGTGTAGTCCTGCGCCATGCGGTAGCGGCCGCCGGCCTTCGTCGGCACGAATTCGATGCACTGGGTCTGCTGCGACTCCAACGAGTAGCGCAACGAGTTCGGCACCGCGGTGTGCACCTCGCCGATGATGCGCCGGAGCGCGGCGTCGGCCTGGCTCGTGAGGTTGGCGCGCTGGCGGATCGCGAGGTACGACTGCATGGCGGGCCGCAGCTGCAGCACGAGGACGCCGGCGATGGCGCCGATGATGACCATCACGACGATCAGTTCGACGAGGGTGAAACCGCGCTGGCGCGTCATGATGGATTGGTCCTCCAGCCGGTCAGCACGACGGGTTTCGGCAGCGAGGGATCCGTCCCGCTGACGGTGACGGTGACGACGATGCGCAGCGCGTCCGGGCTCGGCACGTTCGTCAGCGTTGTGGACTTGACGCTGATGGCGACGTTGTAGCGCTCCAGGCCGGGAATCTGGTTGCCTTCCACGTCGCGGATGCCCAGCAGGTTCGCGCCGTAGCCGTCGTAGTCGCTCACGGTGTTGTAGCTGGCGCGGTCCGACGCCGCCGGGACGGGCATGCCGGGCTGGCGCGCGTACGGTTTCATGAGGATCTCTTCCATCATGTTGTCGGCGATGGCTTCCATCTGCTGGACGATCACGGGATCGGTGCTGGAGCGCGTCGTGGCCGTGTACACGGCGACCATGCCCGCGAGCGCGACGCCGATGATGACGAGGGCGACGATCAGTTCGACGAGCGTGACGCCCGCGCTGCGCCGGTGCCTATTCAACATAGCCGGTCGTCCCTTCCACGTTGATGGTGCGGACCGTGGTCGACTGACCGCCGCTCGCGCCCGCGATGGCGATCGAGGCCGAGGCCGCGGTCGTGCCGGCGGCGTCCTTCGTGATGCGGCCGTCCGGCTGGAAGTATAACGACGTGATCGTCGTTGGCGTCGTCGTCGCGCTCAAGGCGCTGTCGGTCGTCGCGAAGTCGCCGTCGTCCACGCCGCCGATGGCGCGGCCCGCGCTGCCGCAGTCGTTCAGGCGCAGGGTCACGGCCTGCGTCCCGACCGTCGCGCACACGACGCGGCGGTGGCTTGCCGCGATCTTTTGCGCGCGCCGCAGCCCGCTCGTGACCTGGTCGCCGAACACGGCCGCCTGCATGCCCTTGTCGCCCATCAGGCGGGGGATGCCGATTGCGGCCAGCACGCCGACGAGGATCATCACGACGACCAGTTCGACCATCGTGAAGCCGGCCGCGCGCGCGCGGGGGATCACCGGTACACCTCGCGCATGTGGATGATGCGCTTCGTCTCCGGCGCGAAGATGCCGAAGGTGGCCATCGCGGACGGATCGACGTTCGTCTTGCCGCACGATGGATCGGCGCTGCGCAGGAACGGCAGGCCGGCGCGCGTGCTGTCCGTCATGCTGGACGGTGCGGTGCCCGCGGCGGCCACGTAGTAGCACGACGTGTTGGGCCCCGGCACCTGCGCACCCAGGTTGAGGGCGCCCAGGTTGATGGCGAACGGCACGCTGGCGCGTGGCGACTTCGGACCCGGCGTCAGGCCCAGTGTGGCGGCGCCGTTGGTGAACGGCGACAGCGTGACGTCGATCCCGTTCTGGGTGCGGCCCACCGAGACGGCCGACTGGTCGAACTTGGTCGTCGTGTCCTCGAAGTTGCGGACCCACGTCTGGCCCGTGTAGTACTCGATGTTCACGGGAACCTGGAGCAGGCCGGTCGCGTTGCCGTACGCGTTCGCGATGTGCACGCGGCCGCTGCGGACCATGACGACGGGCTCCGGAGGCTGTGTCGGACATGACGGTGTGGTACAAGGCGGCGGAGGTGCCGAACTGGCATTGTCGGTATCGGTCGCGCGCACGAGCACGCGCGTGGGCGCGGTGGGGCTCGTCGTGAACGTGTAGCTGCCCGTCCACGTGCCCACCCCGGCGGCGAAGTCGTTGGCGAGCAGTTGCGCCGTGCCCGTCGTGTCGCCGGCCGGATACGTGGCCGAGCGGCTGAAGCGTCCGTTGCCGATCGGCGTGGTGCCCGTCGCGTCGAACGCGGAGAAGGTCACGTTGCGGGCGTCGCCGCCGGCATAGTTATAGGTCACGTTACCGCCCCTGCTGTAGGCGGTCACTTTCACCTTCATGCCCGGTTCGCCCGAGTAGTACTGCAGTTGCGTGCCGCCCGACACCGTCCGCTTCCAGTCCGGATCGGCGGCGACCGCGAAGTACGCGGGAACGAAGCGACCCGCGGCGCCCGTGCAGGCGGTGCCGGCCGTGTTGGTCGTGGCGGCCGCCGGCGACACGCCGCTGCCGAGATAGCCGTTCCCATTCGCGAGCGTCGCCGCGAGGTCGATCGTGCCCACTTCGCTCCACTTCAGCGCGAACGTCTGCACGCCGCCGCTGATCGTCGACGACTGGTCGAGCAGGCCGTTGCCGTTGGCGGGCTGGCAGCGGACGGCGGCGAGTACCGCGCTTTCCGCCGGCACTTCCGTGCCAAACTTGCGCGTCGTCGCGCCGAGGCCGTTCACGGCCGTCACGGTGGCCGCGAACGCATCGCCCGCCACGTAGCGGCTGTTCGCGCCGAGCGTGACCCGGAAGGCGGCCGGGGCGAAGATGGCCGTCGTCGTCGCCGAGCCAGGACTGTTGGGGCCGTTATCGGTGGCGGTCACGGTGACCTTGCCGGCGTCCGCGTACTGGATCTTGAGCGGTGCGTTGCCGTCCTTGTCGAACGTCATCTTGATCGTGCGGCCGGTGCCGTCACATGCGGCTGCCGCGTTCTGCGCCGTATTGAGCGCAACGCCGTTCAGCCGCACGGGGAGGATGCCGGGCGTCGTCGTGTCGGCGTAGCCGCACGTGAACGCGATGTCGCGCGACACGTTGTTGAAGAGGGGAGTGCAGGCCTTCTTGGCGTTGTCGTAGCTGAGGGCGGCGAGCGTCAGCATGGGTGGCGTTTGCGTGGACTGGTCCTCTGCGATGAACCCGGCGCTGCTGGGCGTCAGGACGTAGCCCGACTTCGCGACGGTGACCTGGCAATCGGCGCCGGGCGCCGCCTCGCCGTTGCGCCAGCATACGGTCCGCGCCGGCGTGGACGGGCTGGAGATGGCGAGGACGTTGGTGCCCGCCTGCGTATAGGCGACGCTGGCCTGGGCGACGCCCGACGCCGGCACCGCGACAGTCTGGCCCGTCGGTGCCAGCGTCACGGAGGTGCCGCCGCCATACGTCGCCGTGCAGGCCGCGTTGGCGCATGCCGTGATCGTCACGGTCGCGGGCGCACACACGCTGGCCGACGCGTCATAGGCGATCATGAAGTGGTCCAGCGGGACGGTCTTGCCCTGGCAGTGCGGACCGCTGGTGGTGTTGACCGGATAGCCGCTGTTGTTCGTCACGCAGTCGCACTTGCCTGCCGCCGTGCCACCCGTGCAGTAGATGGTCTGTGTGACGCGGCCGTGCCACTGGAGCACCGCGCTGTCGACGGTCGCGTTGCCGTCGATAATGGCTTCGGACGAATCCTCCGTGAGCGTGCCGGTCACGACGTTGCCTTTGACGGACACGCTGGAACCGAGTTCGAGCGACGTCGTCGCAGTGATGTTGCCCGTCACGTAAGACTGGGAGGGCAGCAGGTTGACGACGGGCGCCGTGATGTTGCCGACGACGGTGTTGCCGGAGCCGAGTGTGAACGACTTGCTGCCAGTGATATTGCCGTACAAGCTGACGCCCGACGCCGCGGTCACGGCGGCCCCCGTGATCGCACCGTTGATCGTCGCGTGCGAGGCGATGTCCACATTCCCGGTCGCCGTGACGTTGCCGTTGATCGTCAGCGTGGAGCCGCTGCCCAGTTTCGCGTAGCCGGCCTGGACATTTGCCGTCAGCGACTGCGCCTGGCTGCCCACGGTGAACGTTTTCGCGGCGATGAGCGTGCCGCCGGTAATGTTCAAGTTGTTGCCGCTGATGCCCCCGATGTCGAGGTCGCCCGTGCTGGACAGCACGGCGCCACTACTCATGGCAAGGTGTTGGGTCGACTGGAAGCTCACGTTGGACGTGATCTTCACGGTGTAGCCGCTGGCGATGACCATCGAATCGTCCCACTGAGGCAGGGGCTGGGCGGCACACGTGTACGTGGTGCCGGCCAGCGTGCAGTTGCCGACAGTGGCGTCACCCCCGAACGTGTACGTGGTGCCGGCGGACGCGGGGCCGCCTGCCGCGAACAGCATCAGGGCGATCAGCAAGGAGTAGAGGTGGCGCGACAGCATGGCGTTCCGATTATATCTTGAGGGAACGCATATTTCGCCAAATCAAGGGTGCATGAGGGGTGACCGCCACAACCGCAACCCGTCATGGCTGAATTCGCACGATTCCCGCGTTTCAGGCGTAGCCCCACGCATGAGCGTAGAATGGCTCGGTGGAGGACCAGATGGCGATGAAGGTGCAGGTGGACACGACGGTGGCGGAGCGTGCAGATGCGGGCACGGGGGCGCCCGCGCGCGGACGCAACTTCCCCGAACTGATCGTGGCGACGTTCCTCGACCTGATGCAAAACCGCGACCCGAACGACATCACGTTCCGCGACGTCGCCGCCGCGGCCGGCATTTCGCACATGGCGCCGTATCGCCATTTCCGCTCGAAGCAGCTGTTGCTGGACCGGATCGGCGACATCGGCTTCGGACTGCTCGCGGAGGCGCTGGAAGACGCGGCCGCACGGCACCCGCACGACGCGCGCCGCCAGATCGTCGCGGCCTGCGCATGCTATTACGGATTCGCCGTCGATCACCGCGCCTATGCCCAGGTCATGTTCGGCACCGACCGCGGACTGTGGGAGAGGGCGCGGCCGCTGCCCGCGGTCGAGCGCACGCGCGCCATCCTGCTGCGCATCGTCCGCCACGCCCAGTTGGCGGGCGACTTGCCGCGAGGGCGTCCCGCAAAGGAGGTCCTGGGCCTGTTATGGGCCCACATCCACGGCTTCACCCTGCTGGCCGCCAACGGCATGCTGACGAAGGACGACACCGGTGCGCCGGAAGCGTTCGTGGAAGCAGGGGTACGCGCCATCCTTGCGGGGCTGGGTGTGGTGTGACAATGTGTGCCTTTGCATCCGCCGGAATTTGTTAAGCTAGTGGACTAATTAACGCGCCTGCCGCAGCGGCAGGCGTATTGACGCAATCGTCCACGAGTTCAATGCATCCCACCGCTCTCCGCATCGCCATCGCCGCCGCCTTCGCCTGTCCCCTCATCGCCAGTGCGCAATCCACACCGCAGACCGTCCAGGCCGACGCCAAGGCGGACGCCAAGGACAAGGTGGTCCCGCGCGTGGAAGTGAAGGGGACCGCGGCCAACTATGATCCGCGCCGCGACGACACGGCCAGCAAGACCGTGCTGAGCGCGGAAGAGATCCGCAAATACGGCGACGACAATATCTTCGACGTGTTGAAGCGCGCGCCCGGCGTCACCGTGACGGACCGGACGATCCGCATGCGGGGCCTCGGCGCCGGCTACACGCAGATCCTCGTGAACGGCGCCCCGCCGCCGCCCGGCTTTTCGCTGGAGGCGCTGGCGCCGGACCAGATCGAACGCATCGAGGTGATCCGCGCGGCGAGCGCCGAGTACTCGATGCAGGCCATCGCGGGCACGATCAACATCGTGCTGCGCAAGGTCGTGACCAAGCCGCAGCGCGACTTCCGGCTCAACGTCTCGCGCTCGCCGCAGCAGCGCAACGGCTCGGCGGGCGGAACGTGGGGCGAGAAGGTCGGCCGCCTGTCGTACTCCGTGAGCGGGACGGCGTTCGCCGGCCACAGCGAGTTCGAGTCGGCCCGCACGGACACCCTCACGCTGCCGGACGGCACGCTCGCGCAGGCGCGCGAGGCCACCAACCGCGGCGGCGGCCCCTATCGCGGCGCCGTGCTGTTCCCGAGCGTGAGCTGGAAGGTCGACGACGACAACGAACTCAATCTGTCGGGCGGCCTGCAGGCCAGCAGCCACACGTGGACGTCGTTCGCCCACAACGACAACCGCGTCGGCTCGTTCGGCGACCCGGACTGGATCGACATGCCGGGCCGTTCGACCGGCAAGCAATGGATGATGCGGGGCGAGATCGGCTGGATCGCGAAAGTCGGCGGCGGCAAGCTGGACGTGAGTCTGTCCGGCGAGCGCAGCCGCGACGACAACGACAACGCGACGGATTATTTCTCCGCGGGCGCGGCCCACCACCTCGCGCGCGACTGGGACACCGTGTACCGCCCGCGCCGCACGTCGTTCCGCGCCAAGTTCACGCGTTCGCTGTTCGACGGTCATTCGTTTGTCACGGGCATCGACGCCAGCCGCCAGCGCAACGACGACACGCTCGTGCGCCACGAGCAGCAGGACGACGCAGCGCCCCTGCACGTCGTCGAAGGCTTCCAGCCCCAGGTGACGCGCCTCGCCGGGTTCGCGCAGGACGAGTGGAGCATCGACAAGCAGTTGTCCGTCTACCTGGGCGGGCGCTGGGAGGGTATCCGCACGGACAGCACGGCGACGGATGCGCCCGACACCACGTCGAACAGCCATGTGCTGAGCCCCGTCGCGCAAGCGTTGTACAAATTCCCCGGCACCAGCGGACGGCAGATGCGGTTCGCGTACACGCGCACGTACAAGGCGCCGACCGTCGACCAGCTGACGGCGCGCCGCTACCTGGCGGCACTGAACACCCGCTTCAGCGCGGATTCCAGCGGCAACCCCGGCTTGCGGCCGGAGCTGGCGAACGGCCTCGACGTCGCGTTCGAGCAGTACTGGCCGGACGGCGGGATGGTGTCCGTCAGCGGCACGCAGCGCCTCATCAGCGACTATATCCGCACCCGGCTCGATCTCGACCCGGACGGCCGCTGGATCTACCGCCCGCTGAACGACGGCAACGCGCGTGTGCATTCGCTGGAGGCCGAAATCAAGCTGCCGCTGCGCATGCTCGATCCGCGCGCGGCTGGCGTCGACGTCCGGGCCAGCGTCACGCGCAACTGGTCGACCGTGTCGACCGTGCCCGGCCCGGACAATCGCCTCGATGCGCAGACGCCGCTGTCGGCGAACGCCGGTGTCGACTACCGGCACGACCGGCTCAGCCTGGGCGCCAGCATGGCGTACCAGCGCGGCGGCTGGGTGCGCGTCTCGGAGGCGCAGAGCCGACGCCAGCAGACGCGCCGCGACCTCGACGCGTACGCCGCGTGGAAGCTGGACGCGCACCTGCAATTGCGCTTCACGCTGAACAATATCCTCGGCATGGACATGGTGTCCGAGAGCACCTACGACGACGCGGGCGGGCTGTCGCGCCAGGCCAACTGGCAGCGGGGCGCGACGCGCGTGGGCCTGAACCTCGAGATGAAGATGTGACCGGGAAATAGGTGTTCCAGCCGTTACGGTTTGGAACAAATTCGACACGCGCGGCCGTGCGGTGGCGGTTAGCATCCCCGCATGAACTTCACTTTTTCGTCACCGGAGCACGGGACCTGCGTCGTCAAGCTGTGGGCGACGGGCCGCTACGGGTTTTCCCTGCCGAAGAGAGTCGACATCGCCGCATCCGGCGGTGCGGCGTGCACGTTTCTCTACCTGAACAAGCAGTTGACCATGACGGAGCCGGACAACCGCACGATCGTCCGCATCGCCATCGCCGCGTTCCTCGGCGGCACGGCGGCGGATGGCGCCACCGTGGACATCGACCCGGACATGCCGGCCTATGGCGGCAAGCTGACCCCGGTGCGGCTCGACGTGCCGCGCGCGCCCATGCGGGTGCGGCCGGGGAAGTCGCACGCGCGGTTGCGGCCCGATACCGCATGCGGGTCGGGCTGACGGCCTGGGGTATCTGTCACAATCGGGGTCCGTCATCCGTCTAATGGATATGGATACCCTGACCGCCACCCCGCTCGACACCTTCGTCCGCCTGCGTCCCCGCCTGTTCGGCATCGCCTACCGCATGCTCGGCATCCGCGCCGACGCCGAGGACATCGTCCAGGAAGCGTGGCTGCGCTGGCAGAACGGCGGCAGCGACGGCGCCCACACGCCGGAAGCGTGGCTCGTCACCGTCGTCACGCGCCTGTCGATCGACCGGCTGCGCGGAGCGCAGGTGGAACGCGAACGCTACGTCGGGCCCTGGCTGCCCGAACCCCTCGTCGAAGATACGGTCGACTCGCCGGAAAGTGCGCTCGAAGCGGCCGGCGACATCTCGACCGCATTCCTGCTGATGCTCGAACGACTTGCGCCGGAAGAGCGTGCCGTATTCCTGCTGCACCAGGTGTTCGACTTCGACCATGCCGAGGTCGCCGCGATGGTCGGCAAGACGGAAGCGGCGTGCCGCAAGGTGCTGCAGCGGGCGCGCGAGCGCGTGCGGGCGGAGCGGCCCCGGTTCGCCGTCAACCGCGAACTGCACCTGGAATTGCTGGGCCGCTTCGTGCAGGCATCGCGCTCCGGCGATCCGGCCCGGGTGCAGGCGCTGCTGACGGCCGACGCGACGTACGCGGGCGACGGCGGCGGCAAGGTCAAGACGACCGTCAAACGTGTGGTCGGCGCCGACCGCGTGGGCCGCCTCGTGGCCGGCATCGAGCGCAAGTGGTCGGGCATCGACACCCGGCACGACGTCGTCATGGTCAATGGTGCGCCGGGACTCTTGACTTGGCGCAATGGCGTGCCGGATGCGATCACGTCGATCCACATCGAGGACGGCCGCATTGCCGCGATCTACGTCGTGCGCAATCCCGACAAGTTGAGCGGCGTCACCGGTAAATATGTGTCTTGAACGTTAATTCTTTGTCACTGCGCAACATATTTTCCTGATAACACGCAGATCGGGCGGGGAATGGCAAAAAAAACCATCGTTTGTGCTTATGCATGGCGCAAACAAAGGTATGCTGGAGCTTGGCGCAACGCCAATGTGTCTACTCCATCCTGAAGGCGTAACAATGGCAGGTGAACTTCCGTTGTACAAGAATCATGTGCTGTTCTTGTCTCATAGATATTTCATCAAGGACAACCAGGATGAATTGTTGTTGCATGCGCATAAATACGATTTCGACATCCGCTTTTTCCACGAGCTGAGCGATTTCGTGCAAGCGGTCGAGCGCGACACCGGCGACAGCCTGTTCCTGATCGAACTCGACGCGCTGTACAACATGCAGTCCGATCTGCTGGCCGCCCGCAAGACCTTGCTGCTGGGCGAGCTGCTGCAACGCCTGCCGTCCGGCCACCGTTACGTCTACCTGCAGAGCGAGCGCCAGGGCAGCCGGTTCCCCCTGCAGCAACGCCTCGTCGACAGCAACTGCCTCGCTTACGCGGAAAAGCCCATCGCCAACGACGTGCTGGTCGACAAGCTGTTCAACCTGTTCGTGCAGCAGAAGCGGAGCGACGTCGTGCGCATCGCGATGCTGGGCGCGCCGCCCGGCTGGGACGAGGCTGCGCTGCGCGCGCAACGCGTGGAGCTCGTCTACCACACCGATCCGCAGACCCTGCACCTGCGCGTGAAAGACTTGCGGCCCGACATCGTCCTGATCACGGACGAGGAATACGAGCGCACGCCGGCCGTCGTGCGCGTGCTGAAGCGCAATATCGAGGCCGACCCCGTGCGCGAGATCACGCTGCTGCAGCGCCGCGCCGACGCCGGTCAGGCGCGCCGGGCGCTGGACAGCGGCTTTGACGCGCTGCTGGCGATGGACGACCCCGACCTGCTGGCGCGCCAGCTGCTCAACCGTGCCGACAAGATCCGCGTCGCCCGCGACCTGATCGGCAAGGACCGCGCGACTGGCCTGTTGAACAAGATCGGCCTGCAGCACAAGGCGCAGGCCTTGATCTGCCGCGCCGCGCTGGAGGGCAAGCCTCTGTGCCTCGGTGTGATCGACATCGACAAGTTCAAGACGATCAACGACACGTGGGGCCATTATTTTGGCGACATCGTCATCAAGCGGTTGTCGCTGACGCTCGCGCCGCGCATGGGCGACGGCGACCTGCTGAGCCGCTTCGGCGGCGAGGAATTCGTCGTCGTCTTCTGGGATTGCACGCTGGAGCAGGGCTGGCACCGGCTCGACGCGATGCGCCAGGCGTTCGGTGCGACGCCGTTTGAAGTGAAGCCCGGCGACGTGCGCCATTTCTCGTTCAGCGGCGGACTCGCCGCCTACCCGGCCGGACGCAGCGAAAACGAATTGTTCCTGGCGGCCGACGCCATGCTGTACGAGGCGAAGGAGGGCGGTCGCAACCAGATCCGGCCGTTCCCGCACGTCGTCGCGTCCACCGCTTGAACCTGGCCGGCGCGTCGGCGTGGACAATTGTGAAATAAAGGACGCGCTAACGCGTCCGCCGCGCAACACTCACGGATTCCGTCTATTGGATTTCCGCATCGGAATGATGCCGTAGAGTATCATACGTACTCCGAAATCCACGACGCAGGAGTCAAGACCTTATGGCAGGCCAAGAAGTCACGTTCGACGACGTTGCACGAGCAGCCCAGAGTTTGCAGGAAGATGGGGAACCGGTCACCATCGAGGCCGTGCAGGACTTCCTCGGCGAAGGCTCGCCGTCCACGATCTTCAAGCACTTGGCCGCATGGCGTGCGACGCACGTGAAGCCGGCCGCGCCCCCGAAGGCCGAACTGCCGAAGGAATTGCTGGCCGGTCTGGCCGATTGGGCGCTGAAGTTCGCGGAGCAGGCCGGCGCGGGCGACCGCGAAGCGCTGGCCCGCAACGAGGCCGACATCGAAGCGCTGAGCGCGTCCAGCGAAGCCCTCGAAGGCGAGCGCGACGCGCTGCGCGCGGAAGTGGCGAACGTCACCGCAGCGTCGGAGGAAGCGATCGCCGAGCGCGACGAAACGATCGAGCGGCTGAATGCCGAATTGAAGAATGCGCGCCAGGTCGCGATGGACGCCCTCGTCAGCAAGGCGAAGGATCAGCTGGCCATCGACGGCAAGGAACAGCAGTTGACGCAGCTGCGCCAGGAACTGGAACGCAAGATCGCGGACATGGCCGCCGAATCGGACGCGCGCCTGCGCGCCGAGATGGAACTCGTGGGCGCCACGACGGCGCGCGACAGCCTGTCCGCAGAGCTGGACGATCTGCGTGCGAAGCTGGACAAATCGACCGCGGAGCGCAGCAAGCTGCGGGCCGAGGTGAGCGAGCTCAAAGCCAAGAAATAACGTTCAACCGGCAAGCCCGGTCAGCCCGGTCAGCCCACCTCAAGGGCTGACCGACGGCGTACGCTTCAGGCACCGCAACGTGAACGTCGACCGCGTCCGCGTCACCCCGGGCAGCTTGTACAGCTTCTGCCGCAGGAATTTTTCATAGCCTTCCGTCCCCGACACGGCCACCTTGATCAGGTAGTCGTATTCCCCCGACAGCAGATACGCTTCCATCACTTCCGGCAGGTCGGCCAGCGCGTCCGAGAAGGCCTTGAAGATCTCGTCGTCGTGGCGGTCGACCGTCACCTCGATGATCACCGTGTCCGGCATGCCCAGCGCGCGCTGGTCCAGCATCGCGATGTAGCCGGTGATGTAGCCCGCATCCTCCAGCGTCTTGACGCGGTGCCAGCATGGCGTCGGCGACAAGTGTACGGTCTCGGCCAGTTTCTGGTTGCTGATGCGTCCGTCGCGGCTGAGGGTGCGCAGGATCTGGCGGTCGATCTCGTCCAGCTGGCCGTCTTTCATTGCAGTGCTTCCTTCGTGGTTTCCTGATAAGTCCACAGATTCTATCGCGTTTTTCGACGATCTGTAGATGGTCCTTCTGATTTTGGGCCAGTTTCCCCGATGGAATAGAAGCACATTCTACGCTCCCTCCCGTAAGATGCTCGTCGCTTATCCAGCTTTTTTTGCGGCGCAGCATTCCCCACGCGGGCGTGCGTGCGCCGACCGCTTTTCGTTCAGGAGTCGTCGTGTCGAATGCAGTGTCGCGGGCAGGCGCCGGTTACCGGAGTGATCCCTTCGCAGCCGAGCTCCCGCTCATGTTGATCACCCCCGCGTTGTTCGCGGCCAATCTCGTCGTCGCCCGCTGGACGCAGGGCGCGGGCATTCCGCCCGTGTTCCTCGCGTTCGGACGCTGGCTGCTCGCATTCCTCGTGCTCCTGCCGTCCTGCGGCCCCCGCATGTGGGCGCTGCGCCATACGCTGCGCGCGAACTGGCAGCGCATCCTGCTGCTGGCGGGACTGGGCATGGGCTTGTCCGTGGCACCGCAATACATCGGCGCGCGCCACACGAGCGCGGCCAACGTGGGAATCATTCTCGCGGCTTGTCCGGCGCTCGTCACGATGATCGAGACGATCGTGTGGAAGGCACCGCTGTCGCGCCGCCAGGCGGGCGGCATGTTCCTCGCGATCCTCGGCGTGCTCGTCGTGCTGTCGAAGGGCGACGTGACGGCGCTGGGCCAGCTGGAATTCGGCCGCGGCGACCTGTGGGTCGTGCTGGCCGCGTGCGGCTGGTCGTTGTACACGGTGTTCAACAAGCGCCTGCCGCTGCCGCCGCTGCCGGCGACGGTGAAGCTGGCCGCGCTGATCGGCGGCGGCGCGCTCGTGCTGGCGCCGTTCGCCGCCCTCGAAGCGGCCAGCGGCAACGTGCCCGATTTCGCCGACGGCCGGCTGTACGCGGCGCTGGCGTTCCTCGCCGTCGTGCCGAGCCTGGGCGCGTACTTCTTTTTCGACCGCCTCGTCGCGGCGGCCGGTCCCGCGCGCGCGAGCCTGACCGTGTACCTGATCCCGCTGTTCGCCACCCTGGCCGCGTGGCCGTTGCTGAAGGAAGCGCCGCACGTGTACCACGCCGCGGGCTTCGCGGTCATCCTTGCCGGCGTCGCCGTTGCCAGCATGCGGCGGCGCTGATCGTCAATAGGCCGTCTGCGTGTACGGCCGCGCGCCCGGCGCCTTGCCCCAGTCCTTGTCCGGCGTGGCCTGCATGCGGAACACGAGCTCGCCGCCGGCCATGATCTCGTCGTGTGTGAGCACGCTGCGTGCGAGCGGTCGGCCGTTCAAGGTGACGCTGCCCACGTACGGATTCGTGTCGGACAGGCCCTCCGTCCGCACCGTGAAGCGCTTCCCGTTCGGCAGATTGAACGTGGCGCGCTCGACGAACGGCCGCCCGATCACGTACTCGTTGCTGGCCGGCGCCACGGGATAAAACCCGAACGCGGTGAACGCGAGCCACGCGGACATCTGGCCCAGGTCGTCGTTGCCCGCCAAGCCGTCCGGCGCGTCGCGGTACTGGCTCGCGACGATCTGCGCGAGGCGCGCCTGCGTCTTCCACGGCGCCCCCGCATAGTTGTACAGGTAGGCCACGTGGTGCGACGGCTCGTTGCCGTGCGCGTAGTGGCCGATGAGGCCCGAGATGTCCTCCATGTGCGCGTACACGGCCGGGTCGACCTTCGCATCGAACACCTGGTCGATCTTCGCGACCAGGCCCGCATCGCCGCCCAGCATCTTCACGAGGCCCGCGTTATCGTGCGGCATATACCAGGAATACTGCCACGCGCTGCCTTCCGTGTAGTCGCTGCCGAAGTTCGAGCGCACGGGATCGAACGGCTCGCGGAACGTGCCGTCCGACTTTTTCGCGCGCACGAAGCCCGTCTGCGGATCGAACACGTTGCGCCAGTTCTGCGCGCGCTTGAAATAGCGGTCCGCGACGTCGCGCCGGCCCATCTTCGCGGCCATGCGCGCGATGGTCCAGTCGTCGAATGCATACTCCACCGTCTTCGACGCCGCTTCCGGTTCCAGGTCGATCGGGACGTAGCCCAGCTTCATGTAGTACTGCAGGCCGCCGTACGGGCCATACTCCGCGCTGGCCGTCATCGCGCGCAGCGCTTCGTCCGCGTCGAAGCCTTTCAACCCCTTCATGTACGCGTCGGCGATGACGGGCACGGCGTGGTAGCCAATCATGCACCACGTCTCCTGGCCCGCGAACTGCCACACGGGCAGGATGCCGTACGGGCTGGCCTTTTGCGACTCGATCAGCGAGCGGACGAAGTCGACGTTGCGCCGCTCCGGCTGGATCAACGTGAGAAGCGGATGCAGCGCGCGGTACGTGTCCCACAGCGAGAACGTGGAGTGGAAGCGGAAGCCCCGCGCGGTGTGCACCTGGTTGTCCGGTCCCCGGTAGCGGCCGTCCGTGTCCATGAACAGGCTCGGCGCAAGCAGCGCGTGGTACAGGCTCGTGGCCACGATGCGCTTCATCGGCGCCGGCGCCTCGACGTCGACGGCGGCCAGTGCCTGCTCCCAGGCGTCGTGCGCGCGGCGGCGCTCCACGTCGAAGTCCCAGCCGGGCATCTCGTCGAGGTTGGCCAGCGCGCCATCCTCGCTGACGGGGGACAGCGCGACCTTCACGAGCACCGTGCCGTCCGCCGGCCGGCCGAAGCCGAACGTGCCTTCGAGCGCCTTGCCTTCGACGAGGATTTTTTCGGATGGCGTCTTGCCGGGTGCCGCGAAGCCTTTGTACTCGACGCCTTCCTCGCGGTTCAGCAGCTGGTGCGTGACGATCGGACGCGAGAAGCGGATCGCGAAATACAGCTGGCGTCCCGGCGCCCAGCCGCGCGTCTCGCGCATGCCGGTGACCGTGTCGCCGCCCCGCAGGCGCAGGCGCGACCACAGGTTCTTGCCGGACCAGTCGTAGATGCTCGAACGCAGGTCGAGGATCACGTTCGCATCCGCGCCCGGCTTGAAGCGGTAGCGATGCAGGCCCACGCGCTCGCTGGCCGTCAGTTCGACGTCGACGTCGTTGTCCTGCAGCCGCACGGCGTAGTAGCCGGGTTCCGCATGCTCGTCCTTGTGCGAGAAGCGCGAGCGGTAGCCGCTGAACGGGCGTTCCGGGTAGCCCGGTTCGAGCTTCACGTCGCCGCTCGTCGGCATCAGGAGGACGTCGCCCAGGTCGGAATGGCCCGCGCCGGAGAAATGGGTGTGCGAGAAGCCGAGGATGGAATCGTCTTCGTAGCGGTAGCCGGCCGCCCACGGATAGCTCTGGCGGAAGTGGCGCACCTGCGTGTCGGGACTGAGCTGCACCATGCCGAACGGGCGCGTCGCGCCGGGGAACGTGTGGCCGTCGCCGCCCGTGCCGATGAACACGTCGACGGCATCCGTGCGGCTGGCCGCGTGGACAAGGGGGCCCGCGCACAGCGCGGCGAGGACAAAAGGCAGGACGGACTTGCGGATCAAACGAGGACGCATGCTGTCTCCAGTCGGTTGGCGGGGGATGGCCCCGCGCTCGGGTGGGCGCGCCGGATCGTCGGCGTTGCGCTGTCGAAGCAGGACCATAACGCGGATCGTGCGGACCCGGCAACCGCGGCACATCGTGTTGCGTGACGTTGCGGCATAATGCCGCGTAGTGAATTACAAGGAGACGCGCTGATGAACCTGTCCCGCCGCACCATCCTGCTTGCAGTGACCGCCCTCGCGCTCGCGCGTACAACGCGCGCGGCCGCGCCCGACGCCGCGACGCGCGCGCTCGCGGACCTCGAACGCCGCGCCGGCGGACGGCTCGGCGTGGCCGCCTGGCGCCACGGCGGTGCGCCGGTGCTCGCCTGGCGCGGCGACGAGCGCTTCCCGTTCTGCAGCACGGCGAAGGTGATGGTCGCGGGCGCCGTGCTCGCGCGCGCGACGCGCGAACCGGGCCTGCTCGACGAACGCGTCCGGTACCGGGCCGCGGACCTCGTCGCGTGGTCGCCCGTGACGGAGAAGCACGTGGACGAAGGCATGACGATCGCGGCCCTGTGCGCGGCCGCGCTGCAGGCGAGCGACAACAGCGCGTGCAACCTGCTGCTCGACCGCATCGGCGGCCCGGCGGCCGTGACGGCGTTCGCGCGCCGCATCGGCGACACGGCGTTTCGCCTGGACCGCCGCGAGACGGCGCTGAACACTGCCATCCCGGGCGATCCGCGCGACACGACGACCCCGCGTGCGATGGCCAAAAGCCTGCAAGCGCTGCTGCTCGACGAGGCGCTCGCACCGGAAGCGCGCCGCCGCCTGCTCGACTGGATGCTCGCGAACACGACGGGCAAGGAACGGATCGAGGCCGGTGTCCCGGCCGGCTGGCGCGTGGCGGACAAGACGGGCACGGGCAGCTACGGCACGACGAACGACGTCGGCATCGTCTTCCCGCCGCAAGGTGCGCCCGTCGTCGTCGCTATCTATTACACGGGCGCGACGCCGGATGCGCACAGCGACAGCAAGGTCGTCGCGGACGCCGCGGCCATCGTGGCACGGACGCTGGCCGGGGCCTGATGCGGATCGGGCCGATGGCGCACGACGATCTCGCCGGCGTCCTGGACGTGCAGGCCGCGTGCTACCCGCCGGCGATGCAGGAGCCGGCGCACGTCGTGCTGGCACGGCTTGCGACGAGTCCCCGCACGGTGCTCGTCGCGCGCGATGACGCCGGCGTGTGCGCCTACCTGTTCGCGTATCCGTCGCGCCTGGGCAAGGTCACGCCGCTGGGTGGCGCCTTCGCGCTGCCCACGGAACCGGACACGCTGTACTTACACGACCTGGCCGTTGCGCCACGTGCGGCCGGGCAGGGCGTGGCGCGCAGGCTCGTCGCGCGGTTGCACGACGATGCGGCAGTCCGCGGCCTGCGCCACGCGGCGCTCGTGTCCGTCCAGGATTCGCTCGCATTCTGGGAAAGCCTCGGTTACGCGCCGGCGGCCGGCGACCGCGCCGCGCTTGCCACCTATCCCGGTGCCGCTCACTACATGACGAAACGGTTATAACCGCGACGCGCACCGGCCGGGTAGGACGGTATCGGAAAACACGCCTGAAGAATCAGAATATTCTTAGTGCGCCCGTAGCACGAAAAAATCCGTGTCGTTTGATATCTCGCAACGTAGCAACGTTGTGTTCGGTTAGCCTAGTTGACGGAATACATATCGAAAGCGAGAAATGAGCGCTGTACAAGTCGAACGTGGGCACGGTGACCATTGATGGGAGCGCGCATCTTATTGATCCAGGGCCATCCGGACTGCCATCGGCCGCACCTGTGCCACGCGCTGGCCCACGCCTATGTCGAGGGCGCGCGTGACGCCGGGCACGAGGTCGACGTCGTCGAGCCGGCAAGGATGAGTTTTCCCCTGCTGACCAGCCCCTCCGAATGGTGGCACGGTTCGCCGCCGCCGCAGCTGGCGGCCGTGCAGGAGGCGATCCAGCATGCCGACCACCTCGTGTTCGTCTATCCCTTGTGGATGGGCGACATGCCGGCGCTGATGCGGGGCTTCCTCGAACACGTCACGCGCCCCGGGGTGTTCATGGACGATCCGCACCGGCCGTTCGGCGCCGGGCTGCTGGGTGGACGCAGTGCGCGGCTCGTCGTCAGCATGGAGATGCCTGCCGTCGTCTACCGGTGGGGCTATGGCGGCTACGGCGTCAAGATGATGCGGCGCCAGATCCTCGGCCGGGCCGGCATCCGTCCCGTACGCACGACGCTGATCGGGCGCGCGCACGCGATGTCGGCGGAGCGCGTCGCGACGTGGGGCGATCACATGCGCAGGCTGGGCGCGTCGGCCGTCTGACCCGGCCGCCAACCGTGCGCTCCTTGACGCTCCCGGCGGATGTCGGCACAGTGCCGGCAAGGCGGCGCCTTTCGCGGCCGCCCCTCCGAGCCACTCTCCGATCGCCCGATGCCCGCTGCTTTCCAGGTTCCCCCATCGCCGCCTGCCATCTCGACACCGGCCCCCGCGGCCGCCACCACGACCTTCGATGATGCCTACGCGCAGGCGCGCGCGCTGGCCAACGGCGGCCACCCCGACGACGCGTTGGCCGCCTACGATGCGCTGCTGGCGCGCGCGCCCGGCAACGTCGACGTCCTGCTCGGTCGCGGCATCGTCCATGCGCGCCTCGAGCACTGGCCGGCGGCCGAACGCGACCTGCGCGCCGCGACGACGGCCGCCCCCACGTATGCGGACGCGTGGTCGGCGCTGGGCGACATGTACTTGTGGAGCGGCCGGCCGGCGCAGGCCGCCGATGCCTACGCGCGCCTGATCGCGCTGCGGCCAGACGACCCGGCGCCGTACCTGGCCCGCGGCCGTGCACTGCGTGCGCTGGGCCGCGATGCCGACGCGCGTGCGGACCTGGACCGGGCCCGCGCGCTCGGCGCCACCGGCGAGGCGACCGAGGCGCTGGCCGCGGCCCTGCAGCCCCGCGCGGGCAATCCGGACGCGGCGCTCGCGCACGGCTACACATGGACCGCGGGCCTGTCGGCCACGTGGACGGACCCGGGCCGGGGACCGCGCTGGAACGACGAAACGGTCAGTGTGCGCCACTACACGAACGCTGGCTCGCTCGCGTTCGAGACCTTGCGCGCGCACCGTTTCGGGCAGCACGATGTCGCATGGGCGCTGGACGGCTATGTGAACCTGTGGTCCGGCGCGTACGCGAACGTGCGCTACCAGCGCGCCGCGGCAGCCCGGCTGTTTCCCGCCAACGCTGGCCGCGTGGAACTGTACCAGTCGCTGGGCAACGGCTGGGAAGCGTCCGTCAGCGACGACGTTCTCGGCTTTGCGGGGCGCGTCAACATCTACGGCGCGAGCATCGCGAAGTACACGGGCGACTGGTATGTGCAACTGCGCCACCAGAACATCGTGTCCGCGGGGTCGCACGGGACGGGCGAGCGTGTGCTGGCCCGCTGGTTCTACGCGGGCGACGCCGACACCTATCTTGAAGCGACGCTGAACAGTGGCCGCAGCGACGATCCGCTGAGTCTCGTCGGCGGCCAGAGCCGCTCCGGCGGCGGCACCGTCACGTGGGTGCGCTACTGGACGCCGGCGTGGGGCACGCGCGTGGGCGCGAGCCTCGCGCGGACGGGCGGTGCGGCCGACCAGCGCGCGTTGACTTTTGCGCTCTACCGGCGCTGGTAAGACCGGCCTATGGCGCCGGATGCGCGGCCCGCATGACGAGCACGGGCACGCGCGACTCGGCGAGCACCTGTTGCGTCACGCTGCCGGCCAGCAGCCGGGACAGTCCGCGCCGGCCGTGCGAGGCCATGAAGACGAGGTCGCACTTGCGGTCTTCGGCGGTGGCGATGATTGCCTCGGCCGGCGAATAATCGAGCAGGGCGATCGGCGTGCAGCGCACACCCGCGGCGGCGGCGGCCGTGGCGACACGCTGCGCGTGTTCGTTGGCGGCTGCCAGCAGGGCGGCCTCGTCGAGGCCGGGATCGATGGCCATCGCCGCTTCCGCCGACGCGGCGGGCAGGCGCGGCTGGCCGACGGCGAGCACGACGACCTCGCTGCCGAGCGCCCGCGCGAACGCGATGGCGGCCCGTTCCGCTGCAGCGGAGACATCGGACCCGTCCGTGGGGACGAGGATGCGGTCATACATGGCGGTTCTCCTGGCCGGTGCGATGTCCCAGCATGGCGAATCCGCGCAACAAATTGTTTGATCTAGATCAAACCGTGTGGAAGCTGCCCTCGGCAACGACGCGGCCGCCACCGCCCACGGCGAAGCTGCCGGCCGCGAGGTCGGCGCCCAGCACGAGTTCGCTGCCGAGCGGCGCGGGGGCGCGGAACCGTCCTTCCAGCGCGAGGACGCGCCGGCCGCACGCCTGTTCCAGTTCGGCGCAGGCGCGGGCCAGCGTGTGCATGCCGTGGATGATCGGCCGTTTCATACCCATCAGGCGCGCCGACCACGTCCACAGATGGATCGGATTCCAGTCCCCGGAGATGCGGGCATAGGCGCGGCCCATGCCGCGTGGGATGCGCCAGCCAGTCAGCACGGGCAGGGCCTTCGCGTCCTGGCGCGCGCGGCCCTGGCGGCGCTGGCCACGCACGACGAGATAGGTGCTGCGACAGGTGAAGATGACCGTATCCTGCTGGCGGGCCACGGTGTCCAGTTCGGCGACGACGGCGCCGTTCTCGGCCGGCGGCCGGATGGTGACGCTCGTGGTGAGCACGAGCGGGACGTCGCGCAGCGGCTCCGCCAGCGCCCGCAGCGCATTTTCCGTGTGCACCGTGCCGGGCAGGCGGAACGGGAAGGCATCGTCCAGCATCGTCGCCACGTGCGCGCGCTGCGCAAGCAGGTAGTAATAGGTGAGGGGGATGCCGTCGTCGCGGAAGCCCAGCGCCTGGCGGTAGCGGCGCAGCTGGTGCGGGTCGATGCGGTCGAGGACGTAGGTAGTGCGCGGTGTGGGCACGCCGTTCAGGCGGCGCGGGTGCTTGAACAGGGCGCGCAGCAAGGTGGCGGCGCCCAGTCGGGGAAGCGGTGACGGTGAGTCGGCGTTCATCGGAGCCTGGCAAACGTAAAACCCCATTGTGCCTGAATCTTTAACTTGCCCTGCAATACTTGTGAAATCGGCCCATCCGCGTTACCCTATCGATTTGGTATAAAGAATCACAGTTTTAGATGAGGATGGAATGAAGAAGGGCGTTTTGTTGGTGTCGGCACTGGCCGCAGCGGGGTTTGCCACGGCCCAGGAAGTCGTGAAGATCGGCCATGCTGCCGCCATCACGGGTCCCGTGGCCCATTTTGGCAAGGACAGCGAAAACGGTGCCCGCATGGCCGTCGACGCGCTGAACGCGCGCGGCGCCACGATAGCCGGCAAGAAGGTCAAGTGGGTGCTCGTGCCGGAAGACGACGGCGGCGACCCGAAAGCCGCGACGGCGGCCGCGCAGAAGCTGGCGGACGCGAAAGTCAATGCCGTGATCGGCCACGAGACGTCGGGCACGACGATCCCGGCCGCGAAGATCTACAACGACGCGGGCATCCCGCAGATCTCGCCGTCGGCCACGAATCCGAAGTACACGCAGCTGGGCTACAACACGGCGTTCCGCGTCGTCGCGAACGACGTCCAGCTGGGTCGCGCGCTGGGCCGCTACGCCGTCAAGACGATGGGCGCGAAGCGCATCGCCGTCATCGACGACCGTACGGCCTACGGCCAGGGCCTCGTGACGGAATTCTCGAAAAGCCTGGGCCAGCAGGGCGTGACGCCCGTCGCGCGCGGATTCACGAACGACAAGGCGACGGACTTCGCGGCGATCCTGACCAAGATCCGCGCCAGCAATCCGGACCTCGTCTTCTTCGGCGGCATGAACGCCGTCGCGGGCCCGATGCTGCGCCAGATGAAGCAGCTGGGCATCAACGCGCGCATGATGGGCGGCGACGGCATCTGCTCCGATGCGATGCAGCCGCTGTCGGGCAATACGATGGCCGATGGCCAGGTCGTGTGCGCGGAAGCGGGCGGCGTGGAGGACAAGGGCAAGGCCGGCATGGAGAAGTTCCGCGCCGAGTACAAGAAGCGCTACGGCATCGACGTGCAGATCATCGCGCCGTATTCGTACGATGCCGTGCTGGCGATCGCGTCCGCGATGGACAAGGCCGGCTCCAGCGCGCCTGCGAAATACCTGCCGGAGCTGGCCAAGGTGCGCTATCCCGGCGTCACCGGCACCATCGCGTTCGACGCCCACGGCGACATCCGCGACGGCGTCCTCACGCTGTACACGTTCAAGGGCGGCCACCGCACGCCGATCGGCGTCACGAAGTAGGGTGTAGCGCGCGGGCCCGGCCTGACGCTCAGGCCGCGGGCCGGTCGTCCCTGCGCGCCGGCGCGCGCGCCTGCGGGTGCGCGAGCATCAATTCGTCGAGCACACTGCGCGCGGCCTGCAGCACCTGGTCCGACACGGCCGGGTTGCCCTTCGCGGCGCCGCGCGCGACCGCGAGGCTGCCGATCAAGGCGGCCACGACGACCATCGCCCGCGCCAGCGCGTCGCTGCCCGGCGCGTTGTGCTCGATCTGACGCTCGAAGGCGCGCACCATCACCATATAGCCTTCGGCGAAGCGGGCGCTGATCGTCGTGTCCTGCCGTCCGATTTCGCTGGCCGACGCGGCCATCGGGCAGCGATCGCCGTAGTCGTCGCGGCTGTCGGGCGACAGGTAGCGGTCGAGGAAACGCTCCAGGTCGGGCATGCCGTCCGACGTCGCCGCGTACATCCGCGAATTGGACTGGTCGAGGCCATACGACAGGGCCGCCAGCGCCAGCTCTTCCTTGGAACGGAAATGCGCGTACAAGGCGCCGTGCGTCAGACCGGCTTCCTTGCTGATCTCGGCGACACCGACGCCGTCGATGCCGCGTTCCCTGAACAATTTGCTCGCCGCCCGGATCAATGCGGCGCGGTTGTCGGCAGCCTTCTCTTTGCTGATTCTCATGCTGTGCTTGTTGAGCCAGGCGCGCGCAGCCTGGTGGGGTCGTGGCGTTTCCGCATGATGAAATTATGGATTGTGAGTGCGAGTATAACGCCTCGCGGGGCACGCACGGGTCGCAAATTTATTGACAAAGCTGAGATCGTGTCGCAGCGAGCGACGCCGCACCACTTTGGTGAGGGGGCGGCGATGTAACATTGCGTTCGCCACGGTTCGAGCCGTGGCGGCGGCAGGTCAGCCTTCCGTGGCCGCGTCGAGCCAGGCCTCGAGCGCGTCCAGCGGCATCGGCCGCGCCATCAGGTAGCCCTGCACCTCGTCGCAGTCGGCGGCGCGCAGGAACTCGAGCACGTCGGCCGTTTCGACGCCTTCCGCCACGACGGACAGGCGCAGCGCGTGCGCCATGTCGACGAACGCCTTGACGAAGTCGAACGCGCTGATCCGGCCGTCGTCCTGCAGCACGAACGACCGGTCCAGCTTCAGGATGTCGATCGGCAGGCGGCGCAGGTAGGCGAGGCCGGAATAACCGGTGCCGAAGTCGTCGACGGCGAGCTTCACGCCCAGCACGCGCAGCTCGTCCAGCATGGCGGCCGTGCGCGCCATGTCCTCGATCAGCGCGCTTTCCGTCAATTCCAGTTCCAGGCAGGCGGCGGGCAAGCCCGTGCGGGCGAGCACGTCGCGCACCTCGTCGACGAAGCCGGCCTGCGCGAGCTGGCGCGCGGACACGTTCACCGACACGCGGATCGAGCGGCCCTGGCGGTCGATCAGGCGCCGCGTCTGGCGGCATGCCTCTTCCAGCACCCAGCGGCCGATCGGCACGATCAGGCCCGTCTCTTCCGCGATGCCGATGAATTCGCCCGGCGAGACGCGTCCGAGGTCGGCGCTGTTCCAGCGGAGCAGCGCTTCCAGCCCGACGACGCGCATCGTGCGCAGGTCGACGCGCGGCTGGTAGTGCAGCTCGAATTCGCTGCGCGCCAGCGCGGGCCGCAGTGCCATCTCAAGCGCCATGCGGGCCTGCGCGGCCAAGGTCATCGCGGGCTCGAAGAAGCGGTAGCGGTTGCGGCCCGCGCGCTTGGCGCCGTACATCGCCGTGTCGGCCGTCTGGAACAGCAACTCGCGCGTGGTGGCGTCGTGCGGGAACAGGCTGATGCCGATCGACCCGCCCGCGTTCACGTCCTGGCCGCCCACGCGCACGGGCAGGCCCAGCGCATCGAGCAGCTTCTGCGCGATGGCGCCCGCATCCGCCGGGCCCGCGCACTCGGCCGCCACGACGAATTCGTCGCCGCCGAGGCGGGCGATCACGTCGCCGGGGCGCATCACCTTGCGCAGCCGCGTCGCCACTTCGCACAGCAGCACGTCGCCGAGATCGTGGCCGAACGAATCGTTGACTTCCTTGAAGCGGTCGAGGTCGAGGAACATGACGGCCACGGTGCGGCCCTGCGGGCACGCGTCGAGCATGTGCTGGACGCGCTCGTGCAACAGCGCGCGGTTGGGCAGGCCCGTCAGCGTGTCGTGCGTGGCCAGTTGCTGCAGCCGGGTTTCGGCCTGCTTGCGGCCCGTGATGTCGCTCATCAGCCCCGTGACGCTCGTCACGTTGCCCGCGGCGTCGCGGCGCACGCTGCCGTTGAACAGCACGTGCACATGGCCGCCCTGCGCATGCCGCAGGATCGCCTCCACGCCGTGCACGTGTCCTTGCGCGTCGTGCGCGGCGAGACCGTGCCAGGGGAACGTGTCGAACAGGTCGTCGAGCGTGCGGCCGAGCAGCGCCTCGCGCACGTGGCCGGACAGGCTGCACAGCGCGAGATTCACGTCCAGCACGCGCCCGTCCGCGCCCGCGAGGACGTAGCCGGCGGGCGTCATCTCGATCACTTCGCGGAAGCGCTGCTCGCTGGCGCGCAGCTGGCGTTCCGCCTCCGCGCGCTCCGTCAGGTCGCGCACGATGGCCTGGAAGTATTCCTGGCCGCCGTCCTCGAACCGCGACACGTGCACCTCGGCGGGAAAGCTGCTGCCATCCTTGCGCCGCTTGGTCATGCGCAGCAGGTGCGTCTGGCCGGCGCGCAGGCTGGCGAGCATGCCCGGTGTGTACGTGTGATGGCCGTCGATGCGGGTGACCGGCAGGCCGACGAATTCCGCTTCCGTGTAGCCGAAGCTGGCGCACGCGCGGCCGTTGGCGGCCACGATGCGCAGGTCGTGGTCGGCGATGACGATGCTGTCGCCCGCTTGCTGGAACAAGCTGCGGAAGCGCTTCTCGCTCTTGTGGACGGCATCGAGCGCGGTGCGCTTCGCCGTGATGTCGTGGAAGTAGACGGAGAGTCCGTCCGGCGTGGGAAAGCAGCGTACCTCGAGCCACGTGCCGGACGGCTCCCAGAATGCCTCGAAGAAGCCGGGCTGGCCGTCCGCCAGCGCCTGCCGGTAGTGCGCGATGAAAGGCGTGCCTTCGAGTTCCGGCGACACGTCGAGCAGGGGCCGGCCCACGTTCGGGCCGATGGTCACGCCGATGAAGGCGGCCGCCTTGCGGTTCGCGTAGATGATGCGCCAGTCGCGGTCGATGGCGAAGAAGGCGTCGCCGATGCTCTCCAGCATGGCGTTCAGGCGTTCGCGCGACAGTTTCAATTCCTCGCGCGCCGCGCGGTGCGCCGTGACGTCGCGCGCGCTCGCGTACACGAGGCCCGCCCGTTCCGACCAGCGCGCCGACAGCGACAGGTACACCGGCTGCCCATCCTTGCGCCGCCAGCGCAGTTCCCGTTCGCGGCAGGCATGGCCTTGCAACACCTCGGCGCCCAGCGCGGCCAGGTCGGCGCGCTCGTCGGGATCCAGCAGCTCGAGCACGGGGCGTCCCGTCAGCTCGGCCGGTGTATAGCCGAGGATGTCGCCCGCGGCCGCGTTGACGCGCAGAATGCGGCCGGAAGCGTCCAGCACGGCCATCAGTTCGAAGGCGAGGTCGATATGCGCGATGTAGTCTGCGGCGGAGGCGGGCAGGGCCGGCGCGTTCATCATGAGGTTCCAGGGTCGCTTGGAGGGGCGGAGGCGGCACGAGGGCGTGCCGGGCGCGAGCCTGGGCATTATATCATTCTGTATGGCAACTATTTCGTGCGTTGAGGCGTGGATGCCACAATCGTGCGGAAACCGGCCCGCCGCGGAGGCGACGGACCGGCGGTTGAACAGCGCGTCTGTCAGCGCTCCAGGTTGTCGTCGGCGTCGAGGTCGTCCTGGTCGAGTTGGCTCCGTCCCGAACGGCTGCCCTGGCCACCGCTCTGCAGATTGCCGCGCTGGCTGTCGCTCTGCTGGTTCTGCTGGTTCCGCTGGCTCTGCTGGTTGCCGCTCTGGCGCATGCGGGAATTGTCACCCGGACCGCTGCCCAGGTCGGATTGCGACTGGTTGCCCTGGCGGAGGTTGTCGCTCTGCTGGCTGCCCAGGTCGCCGCGTTGCGCGTTGTCGCCCGGCCCGCTGGCCAAGTCGGAATTCTGCTGGTTGCCTTTGCCCTTGTTGTCGCGGTTGGTCGGCATAGTCGTCTCCTTGATCGGAAGGTGAAACATCATGGTAGGCCGACTGGCAGGGGGAACAATCGGAGCAGGCACCAGCGGGCTGTAGGACGTGTCGGACAGGGCTGATCGGTATTCAAAAATGCAACGCGGATTGGGAACGATTGCATGTCAAAACATTGACAAAATGTTCAATCCGTGGCGGAATCCATGATCGGCACGCGCGGCGGCCAGCATTTACGAAAAAAACAATGAGCAGAAGCAGTACTGGGAAGGTAAGGGGCACGGGACGGACCACGCTGGAAGAGGTGGCGGCACACGCGGGCGTATCGACGATGACGGCGTCGCGCGCGCTGAGCCAGCCGCAACTCGTGTCCGACGCGACGCGTACCAAGGTGGAGCTGGCCGTCGTGGAACTGGGCTATGTGCCGAACCGCGCGGCGCGCGCGCTCGCGTCCGCGCAGTCGCGCGTGATCGTGGCCCTCGTGCCGTCGCTGTCGAACGTCGTGTTCACGGCGGTGCTGGACGGCATCCACGATGCGATCGAGCACGGACAGTATCAACTCCTGATCGGCAACACGCGTTATTCCGATGCCGAGGAAGAAAAACTGCTGCGCACCTACCTGCAGTCGAACCCGGACGGCATCCTGCTGTCCGGCCTCACGCACAGCGAGCAGGTCGAGCGCATGCTGGCCGGCTCGCGCATGCCGGTCGTGTCGATGATGGACCTGGCCGACGACCCCACCGAGCTGTCCGTCGGCTTCTCGCAACACGACGCGGGCCACGCCATCACGCGTCACCTGCTCGAGCGGGGCTACCGGCGCATCGTGTTCGTGGGCGCCCAGCTCGACGAGCGCACCTTGCGCCGTGCCGACGGCTACCGCCAGGCGATGCAGGCGGCGGGGCTGGCCGATCCGCGACTGGAAATCATGGTGCCGGACCCGTCCACGATCGCGCTCGGCGCGGAGCTGATGCGCCAGGCGCTGGAGACGTTGCCCGACTGCGACGCCGTATTCTTCTGCAACGACGACCTCGCTCACGGCGCCATCTATTACTGCCAGCGCCACGACATCCGCGTCCCGCAAGACGTGGCGATCGCCGGCTTCAACGACTTGCCGGCGTCCGCGTGGATGGTGCCGTCGCTGACGACCATCGACACGCCGCGCTACCGTATCGGCTACGAGGCCGCGTCGCTGCTGCTGGACGTGATCGGTGGACGCGATCCCCGCGAACGGCGCATCGACCTCGGCTTTACCCTGCGCGAGCGGGAAAGCACCTGAGCGGCCGTCGGGCCGCACTGTCGCTAAATAATCACCGCATTGCGCTTTACATTTTTCGCGGAATCGCTACACTGTGGGTATTGCCTGGTAGCGCTACCAAGCCGGTGGCACTACGGCGGTGTGGGATGCGCGGGGGGCTGCGCATTCTTCTATCAAATCTCCTCTTCAGGACCGGCGCCGATGGGCTCCCGGTCCTATTTTTTTGTTTGCAATACCCATTGAGAATAGGAAATAACTAGGTTAAAGTTGTTATTTCATCTATTTACTGTCAATGGGGTGCGCGGTGCTCGAGTTTTTACTTCCAGGGATCATCATCGGCGCAGCGGGTTTCGGCGCGATTTTTCTGTTCACCAGCCGAGGCAGCCGGACGCGCGCCTGGGTGACTGCGACGCCAAATCGAATTGCGGGGACCGGTATCGCGATTCTTATCCTGTTATGGACTGGTGTAGCGACGTATAACGAGGCGACTCGTGTTGATTTCCCGGTGGGTAAGTCGGCCAAGTAGAACTGTCGACAACTGCCAAATTCGGGATTTTTTGAGCAGAAAGCCAGGCATCATGAAAATGCGCACGATCAGCGCATTTTCAAAATGCCCGGACAGTCAGAAAACAGGTCTGCCGAACTTAACTCTTCTTGCGCTTACCGATAACCATCCCTGCCAGGCCCAACCCAAGAAGCCCAAGGGACGCAGGCTCGGGTACTGAAGTGGTAACCGCTTCGATACGGACATTATCCAAACCGACGTCATATCCAGCAGCATTGAGACCGAATGAGCTGAATTGGATGAGTGCCGAGGCGCCTGACGCCGTAAAATCAAGCGTCTTTTCGACCCAGTTATCCCAGAAGGTGGCGCTGATGGGCGGCGCCGTAAACAGGGTAGCTGGGCCGCCATCCACCGAAAGATTGAGTTGATCGTTATTGGCGTACTCGGAAGCCATGATGAAACGGATACGGTAAGTCGTACCGGCCGACAGGCCGGAAACGGTCTGTTCGAGCGTTCGCCCCGTCTCGAAGCCAGCCAGCCACATCCAATGGACCCCGTCCATTCCCGATCCGTAAGTCGTTCCAAACGGGTTCAGTCCATCCCCATCACTCGTGGCGGTACCACTCCAGCCAGTGAGATCGCCCGTTTCAAAGCTGCCGTTGGTAATGCTCGGCATGGCGTTTGCTGCGAGAGGCATCAGGACCAGTGTAAGGATAGAAGCAAGTTTCTTTAGCGTTGCCATACGAATCTCCCTTTTAATGATTTTGATATGCACCGTGCGTTAATCTGCACTCGTCGCTTGGCTCGCAGCAAAACAGCGCTGCCCTGGACCGCTCACGACCCGAAAGACGGCTTGGGCCGAATTCAACCACGATAGATAAACACATCTCGTTGTGCCAGCAGTCGCTCAGCAATTAAGCAAAGCTTATGCCACGAGGGAAATTGATGTGGAATCAAATACGTATAAACCATTCGTCAGTCCGCCTTTACATGATGTAAATTTGCTCGACATACAAATGGTTAAAAATGCTCGATTACGTGATCGTTTTTCGTGAAAGAAGGTCGCTTTCTCAGAAGGTGAGCCGGGCGCGCCGCCGCTTTGCAGACTTTGCCAAAGGCGTGCAAAAGTGACAAAAGTGCGCATGTTGTCACGCAACATTTTGTTAAGCTTGTGGTATGAATACACACCGCATGTCCTCATCCATGTTGTCCTGTCTTGGCGCGGTGACGACGCTATTCGCCCTGTCCGGCTGCATGGTCTGGCCGTACGTCGAAGTCGAGAAAGTCGCGCTCTGCAAGGCAGAACCAGGCTCGGCATGGAAGGGGGACGGTACGCACGTCACCTTTGAGCGGGACGGTGTGAAGTACGAAGCCGAGATCCAGGAGCGGCGCGAGTTCGGCGATGGCGCTTTCTGGGTGCAGCTCGCGTTCGATTCCGTGCACGGCGCCATGGTCGACGGGCGCTACGTCCCGTCCACGGAAAAGATCCCGATGATCTACGACCCCAAGGATGCATGGATCGAAGTCAACGGCAAGCGCACTGCGGCCGTGCTGACCTTGTGGGCACCGATGGACCGCGCCTCCGCGAGGCCCAGTCCAGGGCCGGTCATGCACGTGCCCGCGAACGTGAACCCGCAGCGCACGGCGCTCTGCGGCAACGTGTTCATCCGTTTCGACATCCCGCCGCCCCAGCCGGGCGACAAGTACCGCCTCGGCCTGGGCGCGATCGCGATCGGCGGTACGACGACACCGCTGCCCGTATTCGATTCGTGTGCGAAGCCGGCCAGGGCCGGCCTGGACTACGTTCGCTGCTGATCAAGGCACCGTCACGTCGAGCCGATACGTCCGACCGGCCTCGATGCCCGTGATGCGCGCCTCCGCCAGCAGCCGTCCATCGCACACGACCGTCGTCCGCTCGACCGCCCCGCGCGCGATGCCGACGTCGAACGTCGCACCGCGGAACACGCGCCGCACGCGCATGCCGGACCAGTGCGACGGCAGGTGCGGATCCACGACGAGCCCCGCAGTATCGCCCTTCAGGCCGCACAGGCCTTCGACGATCGCGCGGTAGACCCACGACACGGTGCCCGTGTTGAACAACTGGCTGGAACGCCCGGCCGTGCGCGGGTATTCCTTCCACGCGCCGCGATAGTAGTTCGGGATGAAGACGGGCAGCTGGCCGCGCCGCAGGTAGTCGTCCGCGCCGGGGCCCGGGATCATCTTGCGCAGCGCGTCCCACGCGCGGTCGGCTTCGGCGATCGTGTACAGGCTGTAGATGTAGAACACGGACGCGTGGTTGTACACGGCCCCGTTCTCCGCCGATCCCGGGTGCTTCTGCGTGACGCGGCCCACGTCCTCGCGCATGGCGCTGTACGGCGGGGCGAACATCTGGACGCCGTACGGCGTGTCGAGTTGCGCATCGATCTCCGCGAGCATCGTCGCGCGCTGGCTCGCGTTCGGCGCGCCGCTGAGGAACGCCCAGCTTTGCGGGTTCAGGTAGATGCGGCCCTCCGCATCGCGGCTGACGCCGAAGACGACGTCATCGTCCGTGATGCCGCGCGCGTACCACGCGCCGTCCCACAGGTGCAGGTTGGCGGCCGTGTTCATGTCGTCGAGGCCGGCGCGGAAGTGCGCGGCGCGCCGCTCGTCGCCGCGCGCCACGCACACGTCGGCCCACAGGCGCAGCGCGTACGCCGCGGCCACCGTCAGCCAGCCGGACACGCCGAGTCCCTTGTAGCCGACCATGTTCATGGGGTCGCACCAGTCGCCCTGTTCGATGTACGACAGGCCGCGATGGTCGCGCTTGTGCAGCAGCCAGTCCATCGCCAGCCCGATGCGTTCGTACGCCGTGAGTGCCGTGCCGTCCGTGCCGGTCACGGGTTCATCGAGGATGGCGGCATCGCCCGTCTCGTCGAGGTAGGCCTGCAGGCACACGGGCAGCCACACGCAATGGTCCGTGTGCGGCACCTGGTTGATGTATTTGAGTTCCGCGCCCTCGAACAGCAGGATCCCGTCCGGCATCGCGCCGTTCGCTTCCTGCTGCGACAGCGCGTGCAGGAAGGCGGCGCGCGCGACGGCTGGCTTGATGAACGCCATCCCCATGTTGTCCTGCAGGTAGTTGCGGGTCTGCGGGTCGGTGCTCAGGCGGTTCACGTCGCCGTGGTAGAACACCTGGCGCGCGAGCCAGCGGTTCACGAAGTTGTCGAAGTCCGCGTCCGGCGTTTCGACCTGCACGCAGCCCGCGCCCTGGTCCCCGTACGCGGCGTACGCGCGCGCGGCGCTTGCAAAGCCGTCGGCGCTCAGGTAGCGGTCGCGCATGGCCGCGATCTCGGCATCGTCGCGCGCGGGGCCGAACAGGAAGCGGCGCGTCGTGGTGTCGCTTGGCGCGAGCGCGAGGCGGTACTGCACGACGGCGACGGGCGTCTCGTAGCGGGCGTCGCCGCCCGCGAGCTGCGGCGCGCGCAGCGCGTCCGGTGCGTGCAGGCCGCCTTCGCCTTCGAACTGGCCCTGGTTCGCTTCCCATGCGTGGGGCGCCGTCTCGCACAGCAGGTACGTCTTGTCCTTGAAATCCTTGTTCCTGAAATAGTCCTGCAGCTTCTGGTACGGCGTGACGCTGGACGCGACGATGCCGTTCAGGTCCGCGCGGTACTCGGCCGACTGGTTCATCCACGACATGTAGCCGATCGTGAAGTACGGATACACGCTGATGCGGCGCGGACGGCCGCTGACGTTCGTGATGGTCATGGTCCACAATTCGGCGACGTCGTCGACGGGCAGGCCCAGTCGCAGGTCGATGCGGACGCCGAGCTTCTCCACGGTCCACGCGATGTCGTCGCGGCCGACGGAGAACGCGAACCGGTCCGGCGCCGCGCGCACTGGCTCGTGCGGGGCGGAGAAGATCTCGCCCGTGTCCTCGTCCTTCACGTAGAAGAAGCGGCCCGGATGGTGCGCGTAATAGGCCTGCTCCGGCTGCATGAAGCTCTTCGCCTCGAGGTTCTGCGCGTGCGAGTACTTGGCGGGTTCCGGCTGCATGAACTGGGCGGTGGCATAGCCGCGGCACGTCACCTGGATCATCATCCGGCGGTTCCACAGGAAGCCGCCGGCGTTCGGCATGGCGGTCGGGCTGGCGAGTTCGTAGCGGGCGCCGTTCTCGGTCGGTTGCAGCATCGTCTTTCCTTGTCGTTGATTCAGGGGGCGGGCTTGCGCGATGCCAGGTCGGCCTGGATGCGTGCCAGCTGTCCGCCGTTCAGGTTGTAGAAGCACATCACGGCGACTGCCAGGGTGGCGAACACCGCCGGGATGAAGGACATCAGCCACACGATGCCTTCGCGTGACCCGGTGGCCTGCACGGCGTTCGGCACATAGCCCAGCGCCGTGAACACGGAGCCGATCACGGCGACGGCAACGGCCGTGCCGAGCTTTTGCGAGAACGTGGCGGCGGCGAACGTCATCGCGGTGGCCCGGCGGCCCGTGCGCCATTCGTTGTAGTCGGCCGTATCGGCGTACATCGAGAACGCCAGCGGCGACTTCGGCCCCAGTACGAGACCGAGCCCGCCCTGCAGCACGAACATCAGCCACACCTGGTCGGGCGGCACGACGTAGAACGCGGCCGACAGCACGGCGGTGGCGCTCATGAGGACGATCATCAGCGTCTTCTTGTCGACCCAGCGCGTGAGCAGCGGCGTGAGTGCCGCGCCGACGGCGGCACACACCATGTACGTGGGCACGAACGTGCGCATCAGGTCCGGGCGGCCGACGACGTACTTGAAGTAGTAGGCGGCGCTGGCGGTGCGCAGGGTGATCGTCACCATGATGATCAGCGCGAGGAAGAACAGCACCATCCACGGCCGGTTGCCCGCGAGGTCGCGCACGTCGCGCCACACGGCGTTCTTTTGTCCGGGCGGCGGCGCGATGCGTTCGCGCGTTCCCGCGAACGTGACGACGAACAGCAGCGACGCCGCGACGGCCCACGCGAGCATCGTCAGCTGCCAGCCGCGCCGGTCGTCGCCGCCGCCGAGCCAGCGCACGAGGTCGGGCGTGGCGGCCGTCACCAGCGTGCTGCCTGCGAACGCGAAGATGAAGCGCAGGCCGTTGATCGTGGAGCGCTGCTGCGGGTCGGCCGACATCACGCCGGACAGTGCGTTGTACGGGATGTTCACGCACGTGTAGCACACCATCATCAGCAAATAGGTGCCGTAGGCCCACGCGAGCTTCGCGTCGCCTTCAAGGTTCGGTGTCGTGTACGTGAGCACGGCGGCGCCGGCCAGCGGCACGCACATCCACACGAGCCATGGCCGGAACTTGCCGAAGCGGGTCGAGGTGCGGTCGGCCGCGGCGCCGATCAGCGGGTCCGTGAACGCGTTGACGATTTTGATGGCCGACATCATCGTCGCGGCGGCGGCGGCCGAGATGCCGAAGCTGTCCGTGTAGAAGATCAGCAGGAACGTGGCGACGTTGGTCCAGTAAAAATTGAACCCCATGTCGGCCACGCCGTATGCGAGCTTTTCGCGCCAGGGCAGCGGAGAATTCGCCGTGGCGGCGCGGGGCAGGGCGGCCGTCATCGCGGCGCCCCGGCGGGTGCGGCGTCAAGGAAGGCGGTCGGACTGGCCATCTGCGTCTCCGGTAAGTGATCGGGCGGCTCTTCGTCCACCTCGGGTGATAGCGCTAACAGCGGCGAGTATGCCGCTGCCGCGCCGCCATGTCAACCGCCGGACGCGGGTCCTGTCCACGGTGTCAGTCGCCCGGGTAGCGCACGCCGACCTGGTGCCGGATGTCGTCCAGCACGCCCATCAGGTGCAACGTCTGCTCGTGCGTCATGGCCGGGCTTTCGATCAGGGCTTCCGTCCAGCAGCGCTGCGCTTCGATCGCTTCGTGCACATAGCCGTTGCCGAGATAAGGCGTCGGGATGACGCGCGGCGGCTCGCCGGCCAGCGTCAGGGTGACGGTGGGCGCGCGGTGGAACGGCGCGTCCAGGCGCAGCTGTCCGTCCCGGCCGGACACGGTCAGCAGGCCCGGCGTGCGTGCCTTCAGCGAACAGGCGCACGTGGACAGGGCGCCGCCCGCGTGGCGCAGCGTGAACACGGTCTGCAGGTCGACGCCGGTGGGCCCCAGCTCGGCCTGCGCCCGCACGGCTTGAACAGGGCCGAGCAGGTACGCGGTGATCGACAGCGGGTAGATGCCCACGTCCAGCAGCGCGCCGCCGCCGAGGGCGGGATTGAACAGGCGCGCTTCCGGTCCGCCCGTCGCGGCGAAACCGAAATCGGCGCTGGCCTGCGACACCTCGCCCAGCACGCCGGACGCGAGGATGCGCTTCGCTTCGGCCAGCGCGGGCATGAAACGGGTCCACATGGCTTCCATCAGGAACACGCGCCGGCTGCGCGCGAGCGCGACGACCTGCTCGGCCTGGGCGCGGTTCAGCGCGAACGGTTTCTCGCACAGCACGCCCTTGCCGCCGGCCAGCATGGCGAGCGCGTTCTCCGCATGCATGGCGTGTGGCGTGCCGATGTAGACGAGGTCCACGTCGGCGCAGGCGGCAAGGCTGTCGTAGCCTGCCAGGCGCAGGGGGATGCCGAATTCGTCGGCGAACGTCTCGGCCGTCGCGCGTTCGCGCGAGGCGACGGCGGCCAGCGTGGCGCCGGGCGTGTCGCGCAGCGCGGTCGCGAAATCGCGGGCGATCCTGCCCGTGCCGAGGATGCCCCAGCGTACCGTGTTGGTCATGTGTGCTCCGTTGGAATGTGGAAAATGGCCGAAAAGTGGGCTACCTGTCTATCTTGACAGGGGTTCGATAATATTTTGTTATCGATGTTTGCGCTATACTTCATGATGGCACGCTATAACATCGAAAGGAAAGCCCCATGGCTGCACAATTCCCGCGCGCGGATGCGAGCGCATGGTGCCGGCCGCTGTTCGAGGGCACGCTGCTGTCCTTGCTCGTCTGCGATCCCGTCTCGCAGGAAATCCTCGATGCCAACGACGGGGCCCTGCAGCAGCTCGGGTGCACGCGCGCCGGCTTGCTGGGCAAGCGCCTGCCCGACCTGTACGACGACGGCGCCGGCTCCGGTCGGCTGAGCCCGGACGCGTGCCGCCTGCATGCACAGGTCTGCCACATCGCCGGCGTGGGCGACACCGTGCGCCACGCGATCCTGCAGTGTTGCGCCATCAACTACGATGGGCGCGACGCGGTGCTCGTCGTCCTCCAGGACGTCACGCGCCACGTCGAGGCGGAAGGACAGCTGCGCGACATCCAGAACGAACTGCACCGCGCCCAGGCCCTCGCGCTGATCGGCAACTGGATCTGGGACGCCACCAGCGACGAGCACGTGACGTCGTCGCCGGAAGGCTATCGCATTCTGGGCTTCGAGTCGGACGAGACGCCGGTGTCGACTGCCGAGATCTTCGCGCGCATCCATCCGGACGACCGCGCGCTGGTCGAGCGCGCACGCGAGCGGGCGTTGACGGATCCCGACTACAAGTACGACATCGAGTTCCGGCTCGTGCGGCCGGACGGCGACGTGCGCTGGCTGCATTCCGTCGCCGAGGTGCGGCGCGACGCGACGGGCCGCGTCGTCAAGATGCTGGGCCTCGTGCAGGACGTGACGGAACGCCGCCGCGCCGAGGACAACGTGCGCCGGCTCGCGTATTACGACACGGTGACGGGCCTGCCGAACATGAACCTGTTCGAGCGCGAAGTCGATGACCGCCTCATCCAGCTGCGGCGTGGCGGGGGCCGGGGACGCGGCCAGGCGTGCCTCGCCTGCCTGATCGTCGACCTCGTGCGCTTCCGTGACGTCAATTACGCGCTGACGCATTTGTATGGCGATGTGCTGCTGGCGCTCGTCGCGGACCGGCTGGCCGGCGTCGTCGGACAGGCGGGCGTCGTCGCGCGCGGCGATGCGCGTTTCCCGATCGTGCTGGACGGCGCCGACGAGGACGAGGCCCGGCGCTGGGCCCAGAGCATCCTGCGCGCGCTGGAAGCGCCGTTCGCCGTCGCCGGCATTTCGTACGAGATCGGCGCGCGCGTCGGCATCGCGCTCGCGCCCTCGCAGGGCCTCGACTACCACACGTTGCTGCGCAAGGCCGACATCGCGCTGTACCAGGCGGCCGGCATGGCGCGCAACGTGGCCGTCTACGTCGCGGAAGACGACCCGCACACGCCCGACCGGCTGTCGCTGATCGGCGACTTCCGCGCCGCCATCGAGGCCGGACAGATCCAGCTGTTCTGCCAGCCCAAGGTGACGATGGGCGGCGGCGAGATCGTCGGCGTCGAGGCGCTGGTACGCTGGGTCCATCCGGACAAGGGCTGCATCGGCCCCGAGACCTTCATGCCGCTGATCGAATCGACGGACCTGATCCACGTGCTCACGCAGCACATGCTGGCGAGTGCCGTCGCGCAGTGCGAAGCGTGGCGCGCGCAGGGCGTGCGCATGCCCATCGCCGTCAACCTGTCCGCGCGCGACATCGCCGCGCTGTCGCTGTCCGAACACCTGCGCGACCTGCTGGAGCAGCACGGCGCGTGCGCGGGGCTGATCGGGCTGGAGATGACGGAGAGCAGCCTGATGCAGAACCCCGCCGAGAGCATCGCGGAGCTGGAACGCCTGTCCGCCATGGGCTTCCGCCTGTACATCGACGATTTCGGCACCGGGTATTCGTCGCTGAGCTACTTGAGCCGCCTGCCGGTGGACGTCATCAAGATCGACCACGGCTTCACGATGCAGATGATCGACGACCGCCGGGCCGCCGCCATCGTCAAGTCCACCGTGCACCTGGCCCACGACCTGGGCATGGGCGTCGTGGCGGAAGGCGTCAGCAACGCGCGCATCTGGGACGCCTTGCATGCATTGGGCTGCGACGAAGTCCAGGGCTTCTACGTCGCGGCACCGATGCCCGCCGCGCAGCTGCTCGATTGGGCGCGCGGCTCGCCGTACCGCCTCGCCGCCGAGCACGCGTGCGCGTGAGGCGGGCCGTGTTCGGTTAGCATGTCCGGGTCGCGGCCGCATGGGCCGGCGACGGCAGGACGCCAGCCGGTGGCGTCGCGCGGGACGATCGAAGGAGCGGACATGGCAAAGGTACTGGTGCTGTATTACTCGACGTATGGACACATCGAACAGATGGCGCACGCCCTGGCGGACGGCGCCCGCGCGGCCGGCGCGACGGTTGACGTGAAGCGCGTGCCGGAGACGGTGCCGGACGAAGTCGCCCGCAACGGGCACTTCAAGCTGGACCAGCCCGCGCCGATCGCCACCGTCAACGAATTGCCGGACTACGACGCCATCGTGATCGGTGCACCCACGCGCTACGGCCGCATGCCGTCGCAGATGGCCGCGTTCCTCGACCAGACGGGCGGCCTGTGGGCGAAGGGCGCCCTGAATGGCAAGGTGGGCGCCGCGTTCACGTCGTCGGCCACGCAGCACGGCGGGCAGGAGACGACGCAATTCTCCATCATCACGAACCTGCTGCACTTCGGGATGGTCGTCGTGGGCCTGCCGTACAGCTTCGCCGGCCAGATGACGCTGGACGAGATCACCGGCTGCAGCCCGTACGGCGCCAGCACGATCGCCGGCGGTCAAGGCCAGCGCCAGCCGAGCCGCAACGAACTGGATGGCGCACGCCACCAGGGCGAACTGGTCGCGAGGACCGCGCACAAGCTGTTCGGCTGACCTTCCCGCTGCCCCTCACCCCCGTCAAGCCAGCCGCCCCGGCTGCACTGTTGTACTCATGCATCGCCTCGCGCCCGCGCGCGAGGCCGGCGCGCCCGCGCCGCTGACCTCCTTCCGTGGGATTTTCTAGCCGTATTGATGATTGTCGCAATTGCGACAGCCATGTCTGCTGCCTCAGCATTATGGCTGATTGGCAACGGCGGCCAAGAGCGTGTACCGACCCGCCAGCCAAGTCATCTCCGTCACGGTTATCCGATGGCCGTGTAGGCAAGTAACGACCAACAGAAGAGAGACAACTCATGTGGAGTCAAGCGACAACATTCAAGCCCAGGGCGATTGCCCTGGCGTGTGCGGCGGTGCTCGCCGGCTGCGGCGGCGGTGGGGGCGGTGGCAGCTCCGACGGCGGAAAGGTGCAGGCCATCGACTTCAACTATCCGGGCGGGAAGACCGTGGCCGTGCCGCCCGACGTGGCGACCGTCAAGCTGGTGGCGACCGCCAGCGGCGGCGGTGCCGTCACGTTCTCGTCGAATACCCCGGATGTCTGCACCGTCAGCGGCGATGTGCTGTCGTTGGTGAAAGCGGGCGAATGCTCGGTCACCGCCAGCCAGGCCGGTGGCAACGGCTACATCCCCACGTCGACGCGACAGCTGTTCGTCGTCCCGAAAATCAAGACAGCCTTCACTTTCCCCAATCCGGGCTGGCAGCCGCTGGACACGACGCCTGTGCCATTGTCCGCCACGTCGGCGAAGGGCTTCCCGATCAGCTACGCCAGTACGACGCCGGACGTGTGCACGGTCAACGGGACGGCCTTGAGCAAGGTCGGCAACGGCGTGTGCACCGTCACGGCCACGGCGACGGGCGACGACTACTATGCGACGATGACGGTCACCAAGAAGATCCCGATCGGCACGGCCACGGCGCCTCAGCTGACGTTCCTGACCGGCTACAAGGATGAGCAACACACCAACGAAGGCGTCATCGGGCATCCGGGCAACCAATGGTGGACCCCCGAATCGTACAGCACGAAGGTTTCCGCCGACCACACGAGCTACACCTTTGCCACGACGTGGGGCCACAAGCCGACCACCGCGGATTGGGACTATACCTACGCACCGCAGTTCTTCCTGTTCGCGCCCGGCCTGAATGAGAGCAATCTCGATACCAACGCCGGATACCCGGCCGGGGACCTCAGGCCAGGCGCCATCGGCGTGAGTATCGATTCCCAGGCAGCGCTCAAGTTCCATCTCGCCCAGAACCCCGAATGGTTCGGTTCGGCCAACAACAAGTTCAACGTCGTACTCGGCATCAGTCACTTCACCGTCAAGGACGGCAATTCCTGTCACGTGACGCTGAAGGCCACGGTGCAGCCGACGGCCGTCTCCGCGGATTACAGCATCGGCCTCAGGGACCAGTTCGTGATCGGCGAGTCGTGCGGCCTGACCGGGTTGGATGTGTGGACCGAACTGCAGACCTACTCGATCGCCCAGATCACGTTCGGTGCAGTCGCGCCCAACGATACGTCGGGTTACAAGACCGAGTTCACGTTGACCGGGCCGATCACTTTCCAGTGACAGCAGGTCCGGCATCCAGAGCCACCGCCGGCAGCAGTGGCAACCAGGGCATCAACCAAGGAATGAGAGAATGAAAAGAATTGAGACGAAGATCGGCGGCAAGCCGATCAGAATGACCGCGCTGGCGTTTGCCGCCGCGCAGGTCGCAATGCTGTACAGTTATGCCGCACAGGCACAGACGACCGATACGACCGCCCAGGCGGATTCCGGTACCACCACCGTCGTCGTGACCGGCCAGCGCAAGGCGCTGGAAACCGCGCAGAAGATCAAGCAGGAAGCCGAGCAGGTCGTCGACTCCGTCGTGGCGGACGAGGCCGGCAAGCTCCCGGACAAGTCGATCACCGAGGTGCTGCAGCGGGTGGTGGGCGTCACCATGGACCGCAACCGCTCGCGCTCCAACAACAACCCCCTGGGCGGTGACGATCTGTCGTTCAGTGCTGAAGGGTCGGGCGTGCAGGTGCGCGGGCTGTCGTGGGGTTCATCCACGCTGAACGGGCGGGAGAGCTTCTCGGCAGGCTGGCCGGGCCGCGAACTGAGCTGGAGCGACGTGCCGCCGGAACTGATGGCGGCCGTGGATGTGTACAAGAACCCGTCCTCCGAACTGATCGAAGGCGGCATCAGCAGCCAGATCAACCTGCGCACGCGCCTCCCGTTCGACCAGAAAGGGACGATGGGTGCGCTGTCCCTGTCGGACAACTACACCGCGCTCGGCAAGAAGAATTCTCCGGCCCTGTCCGGGTTGTATTCGAACCGATGGAACACGCGTTTCGGTGAATTCGGTGCCCTCGTCGATGTCTCGTACAACAAGTTCAAGTCACGCAGCGACTCGATCGGCCTGTCGGCCTACTATCCGCGCACGAACGACCTCGTCCCCAACCAGACGGTATGGGTACCGGACAACGCCGGATGGGGTACGAGCGAGGGCGTATCGGAACGCAAAGGCTTCTACGGCGCGTTGCAATGGAAGAAGGACAACATCGAGACGGCGCTGACGTATTTCGATTCCGATTACAACCAGACCGACGTAAGTCATAGCATCTTCACGGCGGCGCCGTATGCCTACGACACTCAGTATGCGAATGCCAAGTTCGACAGCAGGGGCGTCTTCCAGTCGGGCACGCTGACCTATCCCGCCGGTCAGGGCCTGAACCAGTTCGCGGCCGGCGGCCTGAGCCTGGGCACGAGCGCGAACGTCGGCCATGTGGGCGCACGTACCCGCGAATTGGCCTGGAACGTCAAATGGCGCGCGAGCGAGAGCTGGGTCTTCCAGAACGATTTGCAATGGGTCCACGCCACGAACCACGGCGATGGCGCCCTGGTCAACCTCAATACGTTCGTGCCGAGCATGAACATGGACGTCAGCGGGTCGTTGCCGAAGGTCACGTTCGATCCCGCCGCCACGAAGTTCCTGTCCGATCCCAACAACTATGCCTGGAATTCGATCCAGCCCGCCCTCAGCCGAGCCAAGGCAGACCTTTATGCATGGAAGGCCGACGCAAAATACACGTTCGACAGTGCGGTGCTGCGGGACTTCCGTTTCGGCGTGCGGGTGACGGACCGCTCGTCGACCAAGCAGACTGCCTCGGGCGACACCTGGACCTCGATCGCCGAACCCTGGGCCATCGCCCAGACCAAGGTGCCGGGACAATTGCCGACGCCGGAGCAGGCGAAAGGCTCCAAGCCTAACTACCCTTACCTGAGTAACTACCCGATCCCGGGCGGCACGCAGGTGTTCGCGTTTCCCGACTTCTTTGGCGGCAAGCTGGGTGTTCCCCCGCCGATCGTCACCGCATCCATGCCGCTCGTACAGAGCTACTGGCAGACGCAATACAAGCAGTTGATGGACCTGCGGATCAAGCAGTGCCTGGACGCGGCCGCGTACACGAACGACCCGGACAGGGCCACGACGAAGTGCCCCACTTACAACGATAACTGGCACCCGCTGGCCTACGACGACAATCCGAAGAACACGAGCACGCATAGCGAAGGTACGCAGGCCATCTACGGCACGTTGCGCTTCGGCTTTGACGACTGGCGCTTCCCTGTCGAGGGCAATACCGGCGTGCGTGTGGTCCGGTCGAAATCGATCGCCCACGGCTACACGGTCTTCAAGCCGGGCTATACGGATTCGACGGATCCGACCCTGCCGCGGTTCGGTGAGATCGACCAGAAGCTGGATGCCGGCGGCAGCCACGTCGACTTCATCCCGAGCCTGAACTTGAAGCTGAACTGGTCGGACAAGCTGCAGTCCCGACTGGCGCTGTCGAAGAACATCTACCGTCCTGGCTTCGACCAGCTGCAGGAATACATCAACCTAAGCCAGCAGCCGATCTGGGACAAGACGGGCACGAACATCGCGTTTGTCAGGTACACCGGCGACAACAAAGGCAATGCAAACCTGAAGCCGCTCAAGTCGACCGGCCTCGACCTGACCCTGGAATGGTATCCGCGTGACGGCCAGTCGCTGACCGCCGCGTTCTTCGCGAAAAAGGTCAAGGACATCATCATGTCCGAAACCTATGTCCGGACCCTCAAGGACCTGGCAGGCAACGACCAGGACTTCCTCATCACCGGGCCGGCGAACGCGGCCAGGCTGTGGGAGGCCGGTATCGAGATCGCGGGCATGACCTACCTGGACAAGTTGCCGGTGCTGGACAAGGTACTGCCCGACTGGATGAAGGGCTTCGGCGTCTCGTCGAACTTCACGTACCTGAAAGGCAAGCAGACCCTGTACCACCCGTTCGACTTCAAGTATTGCCCGAGCGGCGGCAACGCGTCGGCCTCGGTCGCGGGCAACCTGTACGGTTGCGACACGAACGGCCTGCCGTTCAAGGACCTGCCGGTGCCGTACCTGTCGCCACGCGCGTTCAACTTTGCGCTGATGTACGACCGTGGTCCGGTGTCGTTGCGCCTGGCCTACAGCTGGCGTGACCGTTTCCTGCAAGCCACGAACGCCTACGGGGCAAACGGCTGGGACGGCACAAGTGCCGATCCGGCACGCATGTACGCCCCCGATGACAAGCAACCGGACGTCAAGGTGGAGCCGAAGGACGTGGGCTGGGGCCTGCCGGTGTGGCAGGAAGCCACTGGCCAGTGGGACGGTGGCTTGAACTACAAGTTCAACGACAACCTGTACGCCAGCTTCAACGTCAGCAACCTGACCAACGCCGTCACGAGGCAGACGCAACAGCAGTCGTTCGGCTACTCGCTTCGCTCCATCTATGCGCCGGGCCGCAGCTTCCGCGTCTCGATGGGCTACGCGTTCTGGTAAGTATCGTGGGGTGGACGGGTTCCCCGTCCACGCGCTCAACGTCCGCCGGTACGGACGCTTCATATCCGGAGGCTGGTATCCGCACGTGGACGGCAGAGCCGGGCGCCCCCGGTGCACCCTACACAAGGGCGGCGCTTGCCGCCCTTTTTTCGTTCTACACCTTCATCGGCAAGATGATCATCTGCAGCCCATCGAAGTGCAGGCGGCGCTGGATTGCGAGCGCTGCCTGGTTGTGCAGCAGCCGCGTGAACAGGTTATCGCGCTGGAACACGAGGCGGCTCGTGAAGAACACGGCGTGCGGGAATTCGCTGGCCAGGTCGCGGCACATCGCCGTCAACGTGGCGACGGCGTCCGTGCCGAACCCGAGGCGCGACGTGGCCGGGATGCCGTGGCTGCGGCAGAATCCGACGAAGTCGGCAAGCAGAGCCTCGGCCTTCGCACGCAATACCTCGATCTCGCCTTCGCCGCCGTAGGCGTGCGCGTCGACGGCGCGGGCGGCCACGAACACGACGTTCTTGAAGTGGCCGGGGAACATCCGCTGCACCCACAGCAGCGCATGCAGGCCGCCGCCGCGCGAGCTGCCGACGATGAACACGGCCGTCGGCGCGTCCGGAGCCGGTGCCGGCGTGTCCGTGCACGGGCCTGCGGGCTGCGCCGCGAACACGCGGTCGACGTCGGCGATGCGGGCGCGCGTGTCCGCATAGTGGGCGCGCACGGCGAGGCACAGCGCGACGACGAGGCTCGTCAGCACGATCGTGACCCAGCCGCCTTCCGTGAATTTTTCCACGACGGTGACGACGAGGATGCTGGCGGTGACGGCCAGGCCGCACAGCGACAGCAGCAGGCGGCGCATCCAGCCGGCGTCGCCGCGGTGGCGCAGCCAGTAGCGGCACAGGCCCAGCAGCGACAGGCTGAACGTGAGGAACACGTTGATGCTGTACAGGACGACGAGCAGGTCGACCCGGCCGCCGCTGGCCAGCAGCACGAGGGCGGCCGCGACACCCAGCAGCAGCACGCCGTTCTGCGTGACGAGGCGGCTCGACAGGTAGCGGAACTGGTGCGGGACCCACGAATCCTGCGCCATGTTCGCCAGCACGGCGGGGCCGCCCAGGAAGCCGGTATTCGCGGCGACGAGCAGCAGGCCCGCCTCGCACGCCAGCGTGACGGCGAGGACGATGCCCAGCAGCGGACCGCTCAAGCCGGCGTGCGCGAGGATCGCGCGGAAAGCGACGGCATTCAAGGTCTGGCCGTCCTGCGGCGTCGCATGCCACAGCAGGTACAGGAAGATGATGCCGCCCGCCGTGAACGCGAGGCTGCACGCCATGTACAGCATCGTCATGCGGCCCGTGCGCACGCGCGGTTCCGCGAGCGAGTTGACGTTGTTCGACACGGCCTCGATGCCCGTGTACGTACCGCCGCCCAGCGAATAGGCTTTCAGCAGCAGCGCGAGCGTGAAAAACCACGACGTCTGGCCGGCGAGGCCCGTCGTTTCGCGCACGGTGTCCGGCAGCAGCGCGGGGATGTGGCCGGCGTGCACCGCGACGCCGTACACGATCACGAGGAAGTGCGTGACGACGAAGCCGAGGAAGATCGGCAGCAGGACCTTGATCGATTCCTTCACGCCGCGCAGGTTCAGCCACAGCAGCAGGACGACGAGGCCAAGTTCCGTGCCCAGCTTCCACGTCTGGAATGCGAGCGGCAGCAGCGAGAACAGCGCGTCGACGCCGCTTGCGATCGAGATCGCGACGGTCAGCACATAGTCGACGACGAGGGCGGCGCCCGACACGAGGCCCGCGTGCGGCCCGAGCAGGACGGTGGCGATGCGGTAGCCGCCGCCACCGGTCGGGAACAGTTCGATCACCTGGTTGTAGGCGAAGGCGATGATGAAGACGGTGGCCGCCGTCGCCAGCGCGAGATACAGACCGAAGTGCGCGTGGCCGCCCAGCGCCTTGAACGCTTCCTCGGGGCCGTAGGCAGATGACGACAGGCCGTCCGCGCCGAGGCCGACCCAGGCCAGGAAGGCGGCGAGCGTGAGGGAGTGGCGGGTGTCCTGGCGCAGCGGATCGAGCGGCCGGCCGAGCAGGGCGGTACGCAGGTTATTAAGTGTGGATGCCATGGGTGCGAGCGGGTCGTGGGACAAGGCTCCCACGATAGGGTCGCACCCCGAAAATTGTCGTAAATGGTGGGCGGGGCTGTGTAAACGCCGCGTAAACGCCGCGATTTTTATGCCGCTTTTACGGGCGATCGCTTACCATCCACGCATGCAGAGTTCCGACATTCCGAATCCATCCGGTTTTGCCCAGGCAGGCCACGGCGTGCTGGCCGTGCTCGGCGCCGGCGCGGCCGACGAGGCCACGGTGGCCGCGGCCGCGCGGCTCGCGACCCTCACGGGCGGCCCGTGGCACGCGGTGCTCGTCGAGAACGCGCAGACGCGCCGCCGCGGCGAGGCAGCGCGCCTCTGCACGCTCGAACTGCTGCGCCGCGCGCACGCGCAAGGCGCGGTGACGGCCGTGCTGGAAGGGCACGATGCGGCGGCCGTCGTCGCCGGCTACGCGCGCCGCCACGGCTGCGCGACGGCCGTGGTGGCGCGCGACGGAACAGTCTCGTGGTGGCGCGCCCCGTTCGCGCAGCGGCTCGCGCAGGCAGCGCCCGGCCTCGACCTCGTCCAGGTGACGTCATCCGGCGCTGCGCCGTCCGCGGCCGGTGACGCGGCGGACGCGCGCGCGGATGGCACGCTCGCACCGCGCCGCTACCTGGCCGCCGCCGGCGCCAGCCTCGCTACCGCGATCGTCGCGCTGCCGCTGCTGCCGCTGCTGGACGTCGCGAACGTCGCCATGTTGTTCCTGCTGACGGTGGTGCTCGTCGCGATCCGGCTCGGGCGCGGTCCCGCCATCGCCGCGACGCTCGTCGGCTTTTGCGCGCTCGTCGCCGCGGCACCGCGCCGCCAGTACGACGTCAGCGAATTCAAATATGCCGTCGCGCTGGCGGTGATGCTGGCCGTCGGCTGGATCACGGCGCGCCTGACGTCCGACTTGCGCGAACAGGCGCAGGCCGCGATCGGACGCGAGGCCCGCACCCGCGCGCTGTACGAATTCGCCCGTGCGCTGTCCGTCGCGCTGCAGACGGAACAGGTGTTCGAGATCACGCGGCGCTTCCTCGCGCGCACGTTCGATGCGCGTGCCGCGATCCTGCTGCCGGACGATGCCGGCCGGCTGCGCTGGCCCGACGCCGACGCGGCCGCGGAAGACCGGCCGCCCGTGCTGAGCGTGCTGGACATGGCGGCCGCACAGTGGTCGTTCGATCACGCGGCGCCGTCCGGCGCCGGCACGGCCACCTTGCCCAGCAATCCGTATCTGTACCTGCCGCTGCTGGCGCCGATGCGTTCGCGCGGCGTGCTGGCCGTGCGCGTGCCGGACGTCGCGGCGCTACTCGTGCCGGAACGGCGCGAACTGCTGGACGCCTTCGCCGCGCTGGCCGCCATCGCGCTGGAACGCGTGCATTACGTCGACGTGGCGCAGGACGCCGTCGTGCGCATGGAAGGCGAGCGCCTGCGCAACTCGTTGCTCGCCGCGCTGTCGCACGACTTACGGACGCCGCTGACGGGGCTCGTCGGCCTGTCCGAGTCACTCACGTTGTCGCGGCCACCGCTCGCGGCCGCGCAGATGGAGCTGGCCAACGCGCTGCGCGACGAGGCGCGGCGCATGAGCACTCTCGTCGCGAACCTGCTCGACATGGCGCGCATCCAGAGCGGCGGCGTGAAGCTGAACCTGCAGTGGCAGCTCGTCGAGGAGACGATCGGCAGCGCGCTGCGGGTCTGCCGCTGGCAGTTGGGCACGCGCACGGTGGGCACGGACATCCCGCGCGGCCTGCCGCTCGTGCGCTTCGACGCGACGCTGCTCGAGCGCGTGCTGTGCAACCTGCTGGAAAACGCGGGCAAGTACACGCCGCCGCACGCGCGGGTCACGGTGGTCGCTCGCGCCGAGGACGGGGAATTGCGCGTGGCCGTATGCGACGATGGACCCGGCCTGCCGGCGGGCCGCGAGGACGCGCTGTTCGAGAAATTCGTGCGCGGCCGGCAGGAATCGTCGATCGCCGGCGTGGGACTGGGCCTCGCCATCTGCCGCGCCATCGTGGAGGCCCACGGCGGCCGCATGCATGCACGCAACCTGCCGGATGCCGGCGCCTGCTTTGAATTCACGCTGCCGCTGGGCGAGCCGCCGCCGCTGCCGGACGGCGAACCCGACCCGCGCGACACCGATTCCAACGACCTTCCGATCGACCAGCATGAGCAATGAAACCGCCGCACCCGTCGCCCTCATCGTCGAGGACGAGCCGCAGATCCGCCGCTTCGTCCGCATGGCCCTGGAGGGCGAGGGCTGGCAGGTGCACCAGTCCGAGACCCTGAAGCGCGGCCTGATCGACGCCGGCACGCGCACGCCGGACCTGATCATCCTCGACCTCGGCCTGCCCGACGGCGACGGCCTGCAACTGATCCGCGACGTGCGCGGCTGGAGCCCCGTGCCGATCATCGTGCTGTCCGCCCGCATCGACGAGGCCGACAAGATCACGGCGCTCGATGCGGGCGCGGACGATTACCTGACGAAGCCGTTCGGCATCGGCGAGCTGCTCGCGCGCGTGCGCGCGGCGCTGCGGCGCCAGCACAAGGCGGGCGGCGAGACGTCCGCCCGCGTCACGTTCGGCAAGGTCGAAGTGGACCTGCACCGGCGCACCGTGCAGCGTGACGGCCAGCCCGTGCACCTGACGCCGACGGAATACAAGCTCTTGTCCGTGCTGCTCGCGAACGTGGGCCGCGTCGTCACGGCGCCGCAATTGCTGCGCGAGGTGTGGGGCCCGTCGAACGCGGAGAACGGCCATTACGTGCGCATCTACATGGGACATCTGCGCCAGAAGCTGGAAGACGATCCGGCGCAGCCGCGGCATTTGTTGACGGAGACCGCCGTCGGCTACCGGTTGCAGCCCTGAGCTAGTCGTGCCGCCGCAGCGCGGGGTCGCCCTTCAGCGCGAGCGGCAGCGCCCGCGCCCAGCGGTTGACGGACAGCGAGAACGTCAGCGCGCGCACCTGGTGGTACCACCCGGCAGGGACGTACAGCATCTCGCCGGGACTGACCGTGCATTCGACGAGCGCCGCCTGGCGCGCGAGCGGGTAGCGGTCGTAATCCGGATTCTCGGGGTCGAACGGTGAGCCGTGCAGCACGGGGTTCGCCTCGCGCGTGTACAGGAATTCGTCGTGGTGGGGCGGCGCGAGGAAGATCCGCTTCGTGCCCAGCGCCTGCGCGAAGATGTTGTCGTCGTAGTCGCAGTGCAGGGGCGTCACCGTGCCGGCGGGGCCCAGCCAGAAGCGCGGTGGGCCCATCTTGCTGAAATAGCCGGGCCAGTGGCACATGCCGTTCAGCGCGCCGATCTCCAGGTTGCCGACGTAGGGCGGCAGCGCTTCCGTGCCGGCCGCGACGAGGTCGAGGTAGGCGCGCAAGGTCATGTCATGCATCGCGCGGTCCGGGGCGAACGCCGTGCCGATGTAGTCGCCGACACGGGCGCGCACGGGCACGTCGCCGAAGCGCTCGCGCAGCATGTCGCGCGTGACGGTGCACAACGGCCAGCTGTCGACGACGCCGGTGACGATGAAGGGCAGCCCTTCGGCCGCGCGCGCGTGGAACGCGGCGCGGCCCGGCATCGTCGTGCGCGGCACGGCGGACAGCGGCGGCAGGTCGCGTGCGGCGGCGCGGATGGCGGCGCGCATCGCGGCGATCGACGTCACGCCGCGCACGCGCGCGGCCTTGTGCGCGCGAGGGTCGGGAGAGGAAGTGGAAGACTGGGTCACCGGCGCGGTCTCGTACGTCGTGCTTGCGGGGTCGGGGTCCGCATCATACGGGAAAGCGCGCCGGGGCGGCAAGCGCGCATCAGGCTGCGACGCGCTCCTTGACGATGCCGCGGTACACGAGGAACGTCGCCACGAGGCTGATCGCGCCCGCACACGCCATCCAGTAGCCGGGCGCCGCCTTGTCTCCGGTGGCGTCGATCAGCCACGTGGACAGCAGCGGCGTCATGCCGCCGAACAGCGCCGTCGCGAGGCTGTACGCGAGCGAGAAGCCGGTCGTGCGCACTTGCACGGGAATGATCTCGGTGAGCGCGACGATGGTGGCACCGTTGTAGCTGCCGTACAGGAAAGACAGCCACAGCTCGATCATCAGCATGTTGCCGAAGCTCGGGTGCGCGATCAGCCACGACAGGGCGGGGTACGCGGTCACCGCCGCGAGCGCGGAGCAGACGGCCATCACGGGCCAGCGGCCGATGCGGTCGGACAGGGCGCCCATCAGCGGCAGCCAGATGAAGTTCGACAGGCCGATGCACAGGGTGACGAGCAGGCTCTCCTCGGTGCTCAGCTTGAGGACCGTCTTGCCGAACGTGGGCGTGTACACGGTGATCAGGTAGAACGCCACCGTCGTCATCACGACCAGCATCGCGCCCACCGTCACGAGGGGCCAGTTCAGCGCGATCGTGCGCATCATCTGGCGGAACGTCGGGTGCGACTTCTGCTGCAGGTACGCCTGCGTTTCCTGCAGCGAGCGGCGGATGTAGAAGACGACGGGGATGATCGAGCAGCCGACGAAGAACGGGATGCGCCAGCCCCAGTCGGCGATGACGTCCTTGTGCATGGCGTGGTTCAGTCCATAGCCCAGCGCCGCCGAGAAGATCACGGCGACCTGCTGGCTGGCCGACTGCCAGCTGACGTAGAAGCCCTTGTTGCCCGGCGTCGCCATCTCGGACAGGTAGACGGACACGCCGCCCAGTTCCACGCCGGCGGAAAAGCCTTGCAGCAGGCGGCCGATCAGCACGAGCAGCGGTGCCAGCAGGCCGATGGTGGCATAGCCGGGCACGAATGCGATCAGTGCGGTGCCCGACGCCATGATGCCGAGCGTGAGCACGAGGCCCTTGCGGCGGCCGATGCGGTCGATGTAGCTGCCCAGGAAGATGGCGCCCAGTGGCCGCATGAAGAAGCCGGCGCCGAACGTGGCGAAGGTCATCATCAGCGCCGCGTAGTCGCTCGTCGCCGGGAAGAACGCCCGTGCGATCTGGTTCGCGTAGAAGCCGAACAGGAAGAAATCATACATTTCGATGAAGTTCCCGCTCGTGACGCGGATGACCGTGGCCAGCTTCGACGGCGTGCGCGCCGGCGCGGATGGGGCGGGTGCCGCGGCGTGGGCGTCGGCGGTGGAGTGAATCGTCATGATGACCTCTGCTGAATGGATTTAATGCGTGGCCGCGACGGGTTCGAGCCCGGTGGCCTCGATGGCGGCGGCGTTCGCGGGCGCCGCGAGGAAGCGGAGCAGCGCGCGCGCGGATTCGGGGTTGCGCGCGCCGCGCACGACGGCACCGGAGAATTCCGTCTTGAGTTGCACCTCGGCCGGCAGCACGCCGACGACGTCGATGCCCTGCACGGGTTTCAGTTCGCTGCGCTGCTGGCAGCCGAAGTCCGCTTCGCCGTGCGCGATGATCTCGCCCACCGGCGTGGCGGGAATCTGCGCCGCCTTGCCTTCCATCTGCTGGCGGATGCCCAGCTTGTCCAGCAGCTGGTGCCGGATGTATTCGCCGCTCGCGCTGTCGGAGTAGGCGACGCGGTGCGCGTGCAGGAAGGCCTGGCGCAGGCCGTCGACGGTATGGATGTCGGGCATCGGATCGCCGTGCTTGACGGCGCAGGCGATGGGCGAGTTGGCGAGGGCAACCTTGCTTCCCGGTTCCAGGCGGCCTTCGGCCATCAGCTTGTCGAGCGCGTCGCCGACCATGATGACGACGTCGATCGCCTCGCCGCGTGCGAGGCGCGCCGGGATCGCGTTCTTCGTGGCGCCCATCGACGGGCCCCATTCGGACACGAGGTGGTCGCCGCTGGCGCGCTCGTACTGCGGCGACAGGTCCTTGTACGCCTGGGCGAAGCCGCCGGAGCTGACGACGTGCAGGTCGGCGGCGTGGGCCGCTGTGCCCAGTGCCAGGGCGGCGAGGGCGGCGAGTGCCTTGTGCTTCAGGTGATGTGGTCGCATACGTGCTCCTTGTCTCTTTAAAATTTGTGCATGAGGCCCAGCGTGAGGCCGGTGCCGTGGTGGTCGTTCGCGCGTCCGGCCGTCAGGCCCGCGGCGTCGCCGCGCCAGACCGTGTAGTCGGCTTCGGCGTACGCGGTGGTGCGGGGTGCCAGCGCCTTTTCGATGAACAGGAAGCCGCGGTCGAAGCCGTCGTCGCGCAACCCGGTCGCTTCGCGCCGCACGCTGTACCAGGCCGCCGTCATGAGCACGTCGCGCCAGAGGGGATGGCTCGCGCCGGCCGACAGCACGCGCTGGTGCACCGACTTGCCAGGTCCCGTGTCGGCCACGTTGCGCGCGGCGTTGGCCTTGAACTGCCACGCGCCCAGGTGGGTGGCTGCGCCCAGCGACCAGGCGTCGAGGGGTAGCCCTTCGCGGCTGCGGAACTGCATCGTCGCGCCGGAGACGGCGAAGTCCGGACGCACGTAGGCCAGGGCCACGCCGCGGCTGCTCGACGCCGAGGAGTCCCCCGCCACTTCGCCCGCCGAATACGCGGCGCGCGCCTGCCACGGGCCGACGGTCGCCGTGTACTTGATCGTGTTGTCGAGGCGGTAGAAGTTGTCCGCATAGCCGCTCGGGCCGTACTGGCGGCCGAACGCGTGGGTGCCGAACGCCGTGTTGCTCAGGCCTGCCACGTTGATGTTCGGGTTGAACGAGGCAAAGCGCTTGCCCAGCGGGTCGACGGGCACGAGGGCGTCGGAGATCAGGTTGGCCTGGCGTCCGAGGGCGAGCGTGCCGTAGGGCGACTCGATGCCGGCCCACGCGAGCCGGTCGAACAGGCGGTCGCTCTTGGCTTGCGCGCCCGTGTCGGCATTGATGCCGCCTTCGAGCCGGAACACGGCGCGCCAGCCGCCGCCCAACGATTCGGCGCCCTTGATGCCCCAGCGGCTGGTCTGGTCGATGCCGCTGCCGACCGACGTCGTGCTGCCCGCCGGGGTGGGCGTGTTGTTGGCGGCGAGGCCGTCGGTGGCGCGTACGCCCACGTCGACGATGCCGTACAGGTCGATGCCGGATTGGGCCAGGCAGGTCCCGCTCGTCGCGAGCAGGATGGTGAGGGCGCAGGAATGGCGCACGGTGTCTCCTTGTTGGATGCCTTCTTGTCGAGGCAGTGGTTGAGTGGTCGAATCATGCGCCAAATGGCATAATTTGATAATTGCAATTTTCAAGCGGATTAATGCATCATGCGCATCAATTACGATCTGCACGATTTGCAGGCCTTCATCGCCGTCGCCGAGCGGGCGAGTTTCCGCCAGGCGGCCGCCGACCTGTTCCTGTCGCAGTCGGCGCTGAGCCGCCGCATCGACAAACTGGAGGAGGGCCTCGGCGTCAAGCTGTTCGAGCGCACGACGCGGCGCGTGCAACTGACGAACGTGGGGCAGACGTTCCTCGTCAACGTGCGCACGGCGCTCGATGGCCTCGAGGACGCCGTGCTGGGTGTCGCCGACCTTGCGGCGCACCGCACGGGCTCCGTCACCCTGGCCTGCGTGCCGTCCGCCGTGTGGCACTTCCTGCCGGCCGTGCTGACCGCCTTCAGCGAGCGCTTCCCGCGCATCCGCGTGCGCGTGCACGACGAGAGCGCGCAGGACGTGCTGAACCTCGTGCTCGCGGGCGAGGCCGACTTCGGCATCAACTTCACGGGCGCGGCCGACCCGGAGATCGTGTTCGAACCGATCTACGTGGAGAGCTATGTGCTGGCGATGCGGTGCGACCATCCGCTGGCGGGACGGGAGTCGCTGAGCTGGAAGGACACGGTGGGCGAGCGCTACATCTCCGTCGCGAAGTCGAGCGGCAACCGCAGCGTCATCGACGCGGCGCTGGCCGGCGTCGAGAAGCACCCCGTCATCCTGTGCGAGGTGAACCACGTGTCCGGCGTACTGGCGCTCGTCGAGGCGGGGATGGGCGTCGCCGCGGTGCCGGGGCTGTCCGTGCTGCCGGGGCGGCCGGACACGATCGTCGGCGTGCCCCTGGTGAATCCGGCGATCCACCGCACCCTGGGGCTGATCAGCAAGCGCAATCACACGATGGCGCCGGCGGCGCGCACGCTGTTCGGGATGCTGCAGGAGGCGCTCGTGAAAGCGCAGGACGAGCTGGCGGCCGGCGATCCGGCGGCTGGTGCGTTGTTTTAATGCAAATCCACTCGCGGCCCCAGGTCGGCTGTAGGACAATCCCCAGTTGATGTTTGACATCGATTTTCGCCCGGTGCTATAGTCGGGCGACCGCCATGGGAACGTTTCCACGCTTCCGCTGACGGCCCAGAACAAGGCGCCGGCCTCGCCAGGACGCCATAACGGAGACAGCATGTACGGAACCCGCAGGTGGCTGCTGTGCGCGTGGTTGTGCGCGTCCGCCGCATCTGCCGCATCCGCCGGTCCGACGGCCGAGGTGATTCACTGGTGGACGTCGGGCGGCGAATCGGCCGCCGTGAAGCAGGTGGCGCAGGCCTACCGCGACGCCGGCGGGACCTGGATCGACACGGCCATCGCCGGCGGCGACCAGTCGCGTGCCGTCACCATCAACCGCATCATCGGCGGCAACCCGCCCGCGGCCGCCCAGTTCAACACGTCGAAGCAGTTCCTCGACATCATCGACGAAGACATGCTGGGCACCGTCGACGACGTGGCCCGCCGCGACCACTGGGACCAGGTGCTGCCGGCGCCCATCGTCGACGTGATCAAGGTGCGCGGCCACTGGTATGCCGTGCCGATGAACCTGCACATGCTGACGTGGATCTGGTATTCGAAGGCCGCGTTCGCGAAAGCCGGCATCGCGCGCGAGCCCGCGAGCATGGACGAGCTGTTCGCGGACCTCGACAAGCTCAAGGCCGCGGGCCTGATCCCGCTCGCGCACGGCGGCCAGGCGTGGCAGGAGAATTTGCTGTTCTCGATGGTCCTGGCCAATCTCGGCGGGCGCGACCTGTACCTGAAAGTGGTGCGCGACCGCGACCAGGCCGCGATCCGTTCGGACGCCTTCCGCAAGGTGCTCGTCGCGTTCAAGCGCCTGCAGGGCTATGTCGATCCCGCGTCGCCGGGCCGCAACTGGAACGATGCGACGGCGCTCGTCATCGCCGGCAAGGCCGGCATGCAGATCATGGGCGACTGGGCGAAGGGCGAGTTCATCGCGGCGGGCCAGGCACCGGGACGGCAGTTCGGCTGCTTGCCCGGGCTCTCCGCGGACACGCCTTACCTGATCCAGGGCGACGTGTTCGTGTTCCCGAAAACGGACGACGCGGGCACGCTGCGCGCGCAGAAGCTGCTCGTGGACGTCGTCGACAAGCCCGCTGTGCAGCGCGCCTTCAACAAGCTGAAAGGCTCGATCCCCGTGCGCCTGGATGCGGACGACAGCGGCTTCGACGCGTGCGCGCGCCAGGGCATGGCGATCCTGCGCGATCCGCGCCGGCCCGTCGGTGTGCCCGAGATCTATCTGTCGCCCGACCAGAACGGCGCGTTGCAGGACGTGCTGACGGCGTTCTGGAACACGGACATGCCCGTCGAGCGGGCCCAGAACAGCATTGCTTCGGCGCTGCGCTACTGACATGGCACGCCGCTCCCTGTCCCGTGCCACGCCGTACGCCGCGCTGCTGCCGATGGCCGTCGTCGCGGCGCTCGGCTACCTCGGCGCCGGCCTGTGGACCTTCTATATTTCGCTGACCGGATCGCGCACGTTCCCGTCCGGGCACTTCATCGGCTTCGCCCAATACCACCGCTTGTTCGACAACGAGCGCTGGATGCTGTCGCTGCACAACCTGGCCGCGTACGGCGTGCTGTTCGTGCTGGCGAGCCTCGTCATCGGGTTCCTGCTTGCCGTGTTCATCGACCAGAACGTGAAGGGCGAGGGCGTGTTCCGCACGATCTTCCTGTATCCGTACGCGATGTCGTTCGTCGCCACGGGCCTCGTGTGGCAATGGCTGCTCACGCCCGGTGACGGCGTCGACGGCGCATTGCGCGCGCTCGGGTTCGCGCACGTGCGCTTCGACTGGATCGTGTCGCAGGATCATGCGATCTACACCGTCGTCGCGGCGACCGTGTGGCAGGCGTCCGGCCTCGTGATGGCGCTGATGCTCGCGGGCTTGCGCGGCATCGACCCCGAAATCTGGAAGGCAGCGCGGCTCGACGGCATTCCCGCCTGGCGCGTGTACGTCCAGATCGTGCTGCCCATGTTGTGGCCGACCATCGCCACCGTTCTTCTGCTGCTGGCGACGGCCGTGGCGAAGCTGTACGACGCCGCCGTCGCCATGACGCAGGGCGGGCCGGGCATCGCCAGCGAGGTCCCCGCGAAGTTCATCATGGACCATCTGTTCCTGCGCTCGAACGTGGGCCTCGCCTCGGCCGGTGCGATCGTGCTGCTCGTGCCGGTGCTCGCGTTGCTCGCGCCGTACGCGTACGCCCGCAGCCGCAAGGAGGCCGCATGAATCCGGATACGACCGTGCCGCCGCTCGCTGCACGAGCACCTGTCGCGCACGACGACAGCGCGCCGGCCCTGCGTCGCAAGCGCCGTCGCCTCACGCCGGCGCGCGTCGGGCTGTATGTCTTCCTGCTCGGCGCCGCGCTGTTCTTCCTGCTGCCGCTGTACGTGATGGTGGTGACGTCGCTGAAGACGATGGACGAGATCCGCCGGGGCGGCATCTTCGCGCTGCCGCATGCGGCGACGCTCGAGCCATGGCGCCTCGCATGGAGCGGCGTGTGCACGGGCGCAGCGTGCGAAGGCGTGCGTACGGGTTTCTGGAATTCCGTCGCCATCACCGTGCCGTCGACGTTGCTGCCGATCCTGCTCGGTGCCGTGAACGGCTACGCGCTGTCGTTCTGGCGTCCGCGCGGCGCGAACGTGCTGTTCGGGATACTGATGGCGGGCGCCTTCGTGCCCGTGCAGGTGATGATCTATCCGCTCGTGCGCGTGCTGGCGCTGGCCGGCATCTTCGGCAGCCTCCCGGCGATCGTCCTCGTGCACCTTGTCTTCGGCCTGCCTGTGATGACGCTGCTGTTCCGGAATTACTACTGCGGCGTTCCGCACGAGCTGTTCCACGCGGCGCGCATCGATGGCGGCGGCTTCTGGCGCATCTTCCTGCAAGTGATGCTGCCGATGTCGCTGCCCGTCGTCGTCGTCGCCGCGATCATGCAGGTGACCGGCGTGTGGAACGACTACATCCTGGGCCTCGTGTTCGCGGGCCGCGACCACATGCCGATGATGGTCCAGCTGAACAACGTGATCAACACGACGACGGGTACCCGGCAGTACAACGTGAACATGGCGGCGACGATCCTCACGGGTCTCGTGCCGCTGGCGCTGTACTTCGTCTCGGGCCGCTGGTTCGTGCGCGGCATCGCCGCCGGTGCCGTGAAAGGATAAGGGATGGCCAACGTCTCGCTGCGCAAACTGAACATCGTCCTGGGCGGCAAGCCCATCATCCGCGACCTCGACCTCGCCGTCGAGCCGGGCGAATTCCTCGTGCTGCTGGGGCCTTCCGGCTGCGGCAAGTCGACACTGCTGCACAGCATCGCGGGCCTCGTCGACACGGATTCCGGCACCATCGAGATCGGCGGGCGCGACATGACGGACGCGGACCCCAGCGAGCGTGGCATCGGCATGGTGTTCCAGTCGTATGCGCTGTATCCGACGATGACGGTGGAAGGCAATATGTCGTTCGGCCTGCGCATCGCGGGGACGCCGAAGGCCGAGATCCGCCGCCGCGTCGACCGCGCCGCCGCCATGCTGCAGCTGGATGCGCTGCTCAACCGCAAGCCCGCGCAGCTGTCCGGCGGGCAGCGCCAGCGCGTCGCGATCGGGCGCGCGCTCGTGCGCGAGGCGCAGGTGTTCCTGTTCGACGAGCCGCTGTCGAACCTGGACGCGAAACTGCGCGCGGAGTTGCGGCGCGAACTGAAGCTGCTGCACCGGACGTTGGGCTCGACGATGATTTATGTGACGCACGACCAGGTGGAGGCGATGACGCTCGCGAGCCGCATCGTCGTCATGGAAAAAGGCGAGATCCGGCAGATCGGCACGCCGCTGGACGTGTACGAGCGGCCCGCGAACCGCTTCGTCGCCGGCTTCCTCGGCGCGCCGGCGATGGCGTTCGTCGACGGCACGCTCGACGGCGCCGGACGTTTTACCGGAGACGGGATCGCGCTCGCGTGCGCGCCCGCGTGCGCCGCACAGGCGGCCGTGCTGGGCGTGCGGCCCGAGCACGTGACGATCCGCGCCGATGGGCCCATGACGGGCGAGGTGACCCTGGTCGAACCGATGGGCAATCACCACGTCGTGTGGCTGCGCTGCGGGAGCGCGACACTCGCGTCGCTCGTGCATGACGCGTGCCGCCATGCGCCAGGCGACAGCGTGGCGTTCGCCATCGATGCGGCGCGGGTATCGCTGTTCGACGCGCAGACGGGAAATCGCCTGTGACGGCGCGGATGCAGTATCCTTCGGGTGCGCCGCGTCGGCGGCCCGTGAATCATCAGCATTGAGGAAGAGTTTGTGGCGACTATCAAGGACGTAGCGAAGCTGGCCGGCGTGGGCCTCGGCACCGCGTCGCGCGTGGTGAGCGGGAAGGGATCGGTGTCGCCGGCGACGCTGGCCCGCGTGAAGAAGGCGATCGACGAGCTGGGCTTCCGGCCGTCGCACGCGGCGCGCGCGCTGCTGTCCGGTACGAGCCGCATGGTCGGCGTGTACATCCCCGTGCTGAGCGGGACGTTCTACACGCCGATCCTGCAGATCATCGACACGGAGTTGCGCACGGCCGGTGTCCACATGGTGCTCGCGTTCGGCGTGGGTCTCGGCGACGAGCGCCGCCAGGCCGTCGAGGGCATCGAGTTCCTCGTCGAGCGCGGGTGCGACGGCCTCGTCGTGATGACGAGCGCGCTGCAGGAAGACGACGTCGCCGCGCTGGGCGCGAAGGCGGGCCAGCTCGTCGCGCTGAACCACAGCTTCGATTCGATGCCGGACCAGTGTTTCACCGTCGACCACATGCTGGGCGGCCGCCTCGCCGCGCGCGCGCTGCTGGACCACAAGCACCGCAAGATCGCCGTCGTCGAAGGCCCGCGCCAGCTGGAGGACAACCGCGCCCGCATCGCCGGCTTCATGAGCGAGCTGCGGGACAACGGCATCGACCCGGACAAGGTATGGCGCCTGGAGAGCGACTTCTCGCCCGCGGGTGGCTGGTCCGCGGCGAAGCAGTTGCTCGATTCCGGCTATCCGTGCACGGCGCTGTTCTGCGCGAACGACGAGATGGCCGTCGGTGCGCTGTCGTACTTCCAGGAGGCCGGTATCCGCGTGCCGCACGACTTGTCCGTGCTGGGCTACGACGACACGCCCAGCGCCGAATTTTCCGCGCCGCGCCTCACGTCCGTGCACATGCCGTGGAGGGAAATGACGCAGAACGGCATCAACGCCTTGCTCAACCTGTGCTACGACATGCGCCGGCCCGTCACGCGCGAATTCCCCGTGACCCTCACGTTGCGGGCGTCGCTGGCGACGGCGCCGGGCGGGAGGCGCAAGGCCGCCTGACCCCGCACCGGTACCCCGGGCGCGCGTGCACATGCGCGCCTTTTTTCGGTGCCGTCATGGAAAGCTTTCCAATCACAACAACGATAAACGACTACGATGACCAACAACGAACTCCCGCCGGGTGCGGACGAGCCCCATGCGCCCCGGCGCGCCGATTTCGGCACCGATTTCCTGTGGGGCTGCGCCACGTCCTCGTACCAGATCGAGGGCGCGGGTGCCGTCGACGGCCGCGTCGAATCGATCTGGGACCGGTTCGCTGCGACACCGGGCACGATCCGCGACGGGTCGTCCGGCCACGTCGCGTGCGACCACTACCACCGTTGGCCCGAGGACCTGGACATCGGCCGCGACCTGGGGCTGAACGCCTACCGCTTCTCGGTCGCGTGGCCGCGCATCTTCGACGGTACGAGCGCCGGGCCGAACGAAAAAGGCCTCGATTTCTACTCGCGCCTCGTCGACGGCATGCTGGAGCGCGGGCTGCAGCCGTGGGCCACGCTGTACCACTGGGACTTGCCGCAATGGCTGCAGGACCGGGGCGGCTGGGCCGCGCGCGCGACGGTCGACGCGTTCCTCGACTTCGCCGACGCGATGACGCGCCGGCTGGGCGACCGCGTGTCGCACTGGATCACGCACAACGAGCCGTGGTGCACGGCGATCCTCGGCCATTACGAAGGCTGGCATGCGCCAGGGCTGACGGACTTCGGCACGGCGCTGCAGGTGGCGCACCACGTGCTGCTGTCGCACGGCAAAGCGGTCCCGCTGATCCGGTCGAACGTGCCCGATGCGAAGGTCGGCATCGCACTGAGCCTGCACCCGCTGCGACCCGCGAGCGCCGACCCGCGCGACGTCGCGGCGATGGAACGGCACGACGGCCTGCGCTACCGCTGGTTCCTCGATCCGCTGTACGGCCGCGGCTACCCGGCCGCCACGCTCGCGCAGGTGGGCGAGGCGGCGCCCGTCGTACTGCCCGGCGACATGGACGCCATCGCCGCGCCGACGGACTTCCTCGGCGTGAATTACTATTTTCCGGAGACGGTCGCCGATGCGCCGGGCCACGGCCCGCTGGGCACGCGCGTGCTGCCGGCCGAAGGCGAGACGACGGCGCTGGGCTGGCCCGTGGCGCCGCAAGGTCTCGCGGAACTGCTGGCACGCGTCGACCGCGACTACCGTCCCGGCCCGCTGTACGTGACGGAGAACGGGGCGTGCTACGACGACGTCGTCGGCGCGGACGGCACCGTGCGCGACACCCAGCGGCGGCGCTACCTGATGCGCCACCTGGCCGCGCTGCGCCAGGCCGTCGCGGACGACGTGCCCGTGAAAGGCTATTTCGCCTGGAGCCTGCTCGACAACTTCGAGTGGTCGGAAGGCTATCTGCGCCGCTTCGGGCTCGTGCACGTGGATTATGCGACGCAGCAGCGCCGCCTGAAGGACAGCGCGACATGGTATCGCGCGTTCCTGCGCCAGGACTGAACGGGCGCCTTTCGCAACGGGTGATTGACAGCGCGGGTGTTTGCATTGAATAATCAGCGCATCGATTGGAATCGTTTCCAATCACGGCCGAAGACCTATAACGACACCACTGGAGACACCCGCATGACGATCCACCGCACCCGGGCAGCGCGCACGCGCATCCCGCTCCGCCTCGCCGCCGCGTGCGCACTGGCGCTGGCCGCCCACGGCATCGCCGCCGCACCGACCGCACCGGTGCTGACGCACTGGCCGCGCCTGCACAGCGCCATCCGTCCGGACGCCGCGCTGGAGGCGCGCGTGCGCGAGATCGTTGCGCACATGACGCTCGCGCAGAAGATCGGCCAGATGACGCAGGCGGAAATCAAGACCGTGACGCCGGACGACGTGCGCACGTACTACCTCGGCTCCGTGCTGAACGGCGGCGGGAGCTGGCCCGGCAACGACAAGCACGCGCACGCGGCCGACTGGCTGAAACTGGCGGATGCGTACTACGACGCCTCGATGGCGACGGACATGGCGATCAAGGTGCCGATGATCTGGGGTACCGATGCCGTCCACGGCCACAACAACGTCTACGGCGCCACCATGTTCCCGCACAATATCGGCCTTGGCGCCACGCGCGACGCGGACCTCGTGAAGGCGATCGGCGCGGCGACCGGAAAGGCCGTGCGCGCGACCGGGATCGCGTGGGCGTTCGGCCCGACCGTGGCCGTCGTGCGCGACGACCGCTGGGGACGTACGTACGAAAGCTATTCGGAGGATCCGCAACTCGTGAAGCGTCTCGCGGGACCGTACGTGACGGGCTTGCAGGATGCATTCAAGAGCGACGCCAACGTCATCGCCAGCGTCAAGCACTTCATGGCGGACGGCGGGACTGAGTTCGGCGTCAACACGGGTGTCGCGAAGGTCAGCGAGCGCGACATGATGAACATCCACGCGCAAGGTTATTACGCCGGCATCGAGGCGGGCGCGCAGACCGTCATGGCCTCGTTCAATTCGTGGAACGACGTGGCGGCGGGCCGCGACCACGGCAAGGTGCACGGCAGCCGCTACATGCTGACCGAGATCCTGAAGGACAAGATGGGCTTCGACGGCTTCGTCGTCACGGACTGGAACGGCATCGGCGAAGTGCCGGGCTGCCGCAACGACAGCTGTGCCCAGGCCATCAATGCCGGGGTCGACATGGTGATGGCGCCCACCGACTGGAGGGCGTTCATCGCCAATACGATCAAGGACGTGGAGGCCGGACGCATTCCCATGGCGCGCATCGACGATGCCGTCAGCCGCATCGTGCGCGTGAAGCTGCGCGCCGGCGTGTTCGACCAGCGGCCGTCGCAGTCCGTGTGGGCTGGCCGTGACGACGCGCTGCTCGCCAAGGACCTGGGCCGCCGCGCCGTGCGTGAATCCCTGGTGCTGCTGAAGAACGAAGGGCCCGCGCTGCCGCTGGCGGCCGGCAAGCGCGTGCTCGTCGTCGGCAAGGCCGCCGACAGCATGGCCAACCAGACGGGCGGCTGGGCGCTCACGTGGCAGGGTACGGCAAACACGAACGCCGATTTCCCGAAGGCCGACACGATCCTCGCAGGCCTGAAGGCGGGCGGCATCGACGTGACGTACAGTGCGGACGCGGCGAACGTCGACCCGTCACAGTTCGATGCCGTCATCGCCGTGATCGGCGAGGCGCCGTACGCGGAAGGCGACGGCGACATCGCGCCGTCCGGCACGCTGCGCCATTCGAGCCGCTATCCGGAAGATCTCGCCGTCCTGCAGAAGGTGCACGGCAAGGGCAAGCCCGTCGTGACCGTGTTCCTGTCCGGCCGCCCGCTGTGGGTCAACGACTTGCTGAACGTGTCGGACACGTTTGTCGCGGCGTGGCTACCGGGCACGGAAGGCAAGGGCGTGTCCGACCTACTCGTCGCGGGCAAGGGCGCAAAACCGTATGAATTCACGGGCAAGCTGTCGTTCTCGTGGCCGAAGGGCGTGTGCCAGACGCCCCTGAACGTGGGCGATGCAGGCTATGCACCGCTGTTCGCCTACGGCTATGGCTTGAAGCGCGGCGAGCGCTCGCACCTGGGCATGCTCGATGCGACGTATCCTGCGGGCGGCTGCAGCAGCGCCGACACCTATACCGTGTACGGCCAGGCGGATCGCGCCAGCTTCCCGCTGCGCATCGTGAGCGGCACGCAGGCGGCGCCGCTCGGCGCCGACCTGAACGCGGGCACCAGCCTGCCGGGGATTGCTGTCGCCATCGCCCAGATCAAGACGCAGCAGGACGCGAAGCTCGTCACGTGGACGGCGCCCGCGACGTTCGAGGCGCACGGCGCCAGGCCGCTCGTCCTGCCGGCCGCGTTGGCCGGCAAGGCGGCGCTGCGCTTCGACACGCTCGTGCACAGCGCGCCTGCCGGCAAGGTGACGATCGCGATGGCGTGCGGCGGTACGCCTTGCGGCACGCCGCTGGACGCGACCCGCCTGTTCACGCGGTTGGCGGGCAAGGGCCGGCAATCCGTCGCGATTCCGCTCGCGTGCTTCCGTGCGCATGGCGTCGACCTGGCCCGCGTCGACACGCCGTTCCGCGTGACGAGCGATGGCCCGTTCGCGGCTGCCTTCGGCAACGTCGATGTGACGAGCGTCGTGGACGGCGTGGCCTGCGAGGACCTGCAATGAGCGCTTGCCGGCTGCTGGCCGACATCGGCGGCACCAATGCCCGTTTCGCGCTGCAGGCGCCGGGCGGCGCATTCGCCGACATCGAGGTGCTGGCGTGCCGTGACCACGACCACGTGAAGGACGCGATCGGCGCGTACCTCGCGCGCGCAGCTGCGCGCGGGCACGCGACGGACGGCATCCGCCACGCGGCGCTCGCCATCGCGAATCCGGTCGAGGGCGACGTCGTGAGCATGACGAATCACCATTGGCGTTTTTCCATCGCAGGGTTGAAGGACGCCTGCGGGCTCGCCACGCTGCTCGTCGTGAACGATTTCGCGGCGCTGGCGCAAGCGTTGCCGCACCTGGATGCGGCGGGCCGCGAACGGATCGGTGGTCTGGACACCGTGGCCGTCGACGGCCGCCCGCTGGGCCTCGTCGGCCCGGGCACGGGGCTGGGCGTCTCGGGCGTCGTGCCGGCAGACGACGGACGCTGGATCGCGCTGGCGGGCGAGGGCGGACACGCGAGCTTCGCACCCGTCACGCGCGCCGAGATGCGCCTGCTGGACGCGTTGTGGGAAGAACACGGCCACGTGTCGGCCGAGCGCCTGCTGTCCGGACCGGGCCTCGAAGCGATCCACCGCGTGCTGGCCGGCGAGCGCCTGGCCGCTGCCGACATCTCGGCGCGTGCGCTCGACGGCAGCAGCACCGCATGCCGCGCGACGGTCGACACATTCTGCGCGATCCTCGGCAGCGTGGCCGGCAACGTCGCGCTCACGTTGGGCGCGACGGGCGGGATGTATATCGGAGGCGGCATCGTGCCCCGCCTCGGCCCGCTGTTCCACGCGTCGGCGTTCCGTGAACGCTTCGAGGGCAAGGGCAGGCTGCAGCCGTATCTGGCGCGGATCCCGACGTGGCTCGTCACCGAACCGTATCCCGCACTGCGCGGCGTGGCCGCGCTGCTCGACGCCGCAACACAATAACCACAACGAGGAGATTCCATGGCAGCTACCCCCAACCCGTCCGCGACCGTGACGGCGGCACCCTCCACGAGCACGACGAACACGGGACCGCTCGTCATCGTCACGATCCTGTTCTTCATGTGGGGCCTGCTCACGTCGCTGAACGACGTGCTGATCCCGCACCTGAAGGCGATCTACACGCTGAACTACCTGCAGGCGATGCTCGTGCAGTTCTGCTTCTTCGGCGCCTATTTCATCGTGTCGCTGCCGGCCGGCGCCCTGATCCGCCGCCTCGGCTACCAAAAAGGCGCGGTCACCGGACTGCTGATCGCCGCGATCGGCTGCGCGCTGTTCTATCCGGCCGCGCAGGGCGGCTATGGTCTGTTCCTGTTCGCGTTCTTCGTGCTGGCGGCCGGCATCACGATCCTGCAGGTCGCGGCGAACCCGTACGTGACGGTGCTCGGCCCGGCCGCGACGGCGTCCAGCCGCCTCACGCTCACGCAGGCGTTCAATTCGCTGGGCACGACCGTGGGCCCGACACTGGGCGGCATGCTGATCCTGGCAGGAGCCAGCACGTTGACGGCGGACCAGGTCGCTGCGCTGGACACGGCCGGCCAGGCGGCGCACCGGGCGCACGAGGCGGCGACGGTGCAAGGCCCGTACCTCGCGCTGGCCGCGGCGCTCGCGATCCTCGCCGTGCTGTTCGCGCTGGCGCGGCTGCCGCGCATCGACCATGCCGCCGCGGACGACGCCATCGCCGAATCGGCTGGTTCGGCCTTGCAGTACCGCCACCTCGTGCTTGGCGCCGTCGCCATCTTCCTGTACGTGGGGGGTGAAGTCAGCATCGGCAGCTTCCTCGTCAACTTCCTCGGTGAGCCGAACGTGGCCGCCATGCCGGCGGCGCGGGCGGCCAGCTACGTCAGCGTGTACTGGGGTGGCGCGTTGATCGGCCGCTTCATCGGCTTTGCCGTGATGCGCGTCGTCAGCCCGGGCAAGGCGCTGGCGTGCAATGCGGTTGCGGCCATCGCGCTCGTGCTGGCCGCCGTCTTCGGCCACGGGCAGGCCGCGATGTGGGCGATCCTTGCGGTCGGCTTGTGCAATTCCATCATGTTCCCCACGATCTTCAGCCTGGCGCTGCACGGCCTGGGACGCCACACGGGCCAGGGCTCCGGCATCCTGTGCATGGCGATCGTGGGCGGCGCGATCGTCCCGTTCGCACAGGGCTGGCTGGCAGACCGCGTGGGCGTGCAGCCGTCGTTCTTCATCCCCGTCGCGTGCTATGCCTTCATCCTGTTCTTCGGGTTGAAGTACGCGAACCTGCACCGGCAGGGCGCGACGACCGCTTGACGGTGGCGATGCCGGCGGCTTTGCAGTAAAATGCCGGCATCCCATTGGGGAGTAGCCTGCTTCCGCGCCCCGCGGAAGCGCCCGTATCAACATACTCGCCGGCATATTGCCAGCGTGGTGCGGGCAGCCGTTTCGGTTGGCAAGACCTTTGGTATGCCTGCGCGTTCATCGGGCCGCGCCGGCATGCCATCGTCATTGCCCGACTGGAACCATAATGAATTTCGTCGCCACCGCCGCACTCGCCCTCGCCATGTCCACCGACGCATTCGCCGTCGCCGTCGGCAAGGGCGCCGCGCTGCAACGTCCCCATCTCCGCGAAGCCCTGCGCACGGGTGCCATCTTCGGCGTCATCGAAGGCCTCACGCCCGTCATCGGCTGGGCGCTGGGGCATTGGGCCGCGCCCTACGTCGAGGCGTGGGACCACTGGATCGCGTTCACCCTGCTCGTGATCCTCGGCCTGCGCATGATCCGCGAGGGCCTGTCCGGCGCGGACGACGAGGACGAGAAACCGACGTCGCATTCGTTCTGGCTGCTCGCGGTGACGGGGTTCGCGACGAGCATCGACGCGCTCGCGGTCGGCGTGGGCCTCGCGTTCATCGATGCGAACATCGTGACGGTGGCCGGTGCCATCGGCTTCTCGACGTTCGTGATGGTCACGCTGGGCGTGATGGTGGGACGCGGCCTCGGCAAGCTGGTGGGCAAGCGCGCGGAACTCGTGGGCGGTCTCGTGCTGATCGCGATCGGTGCCGCGATCCTCTACGAGCACCTCGGCCGCGCCTGATCAGCCGTTGGCGGCCGGCGCAGCGAGCGCCGGCTTGCGCTCCGTCCAGCGCCGCGTGAGCCAGGCCCGCACCGGTTCGTCGTAGTACTTCAGCAGCAGCCACGCCAGCGCGACGCACGCGGCGAAGGTTGCGGCCGCGACGGGCAGGCCGTCGCGCAAGGACACGTGGTGTTCGTTGGTCCATGCGGTGTACGTGTACACGAACGGATAATGGACGATGTACAGCGGGTACGACAGCCCGCCCAGCGCGGCGCACGCGCGGCCCGTGCGCGCACCCGCGCATGCGCTCGCGCCCAGCCACACGACGAGCGGGAACACGACGACGATACAAACGGCTTCGTACAGGCCGTTCATCCACAAGGTCGTCGGGCCGCCGATGCGCGGCAACGCCATCGTGGCGAGCAGGATCGCGGCGGCGAGCGGGAAGCCGTAGGCGACGTGGCCCGGGCGTACCACGCGCGACAGCAACAGCCCAGCACAGAACGGATAGGCCAGCCGGGTGAAACCGAGCCGGAACTGGACTGGCTCAAGCGACCAGCCGCCGATCACGTCGCCGTTCGGCCCAGCCACGAGGTAGTGGACGAGCACCGCGCCGGCCAGCAGCGCGAGCACGGCGAGAATGCGGTTCGGCAGGCGGCGCAGCACGAGGGCGTACACCACGTTCGCCACGTACTCGAAGAACAGCGACCACGCGGGGCCGTTCAGCGGATGCATCTCGCCCCAGCCGCGCAGGTCCAGTGACGGCGGTACGGGCAGCAGGGTCATGCCGACGACCATGATCAGCAGCACGCGCCACAGCGGCGTGTCCGCGATCATCGGGAACAGCGTCCCGCCCTGGAAGTAGAAGGCGATGGCGCCGACCAGCATCGCGACGACGATCATCGGATGCAGGCGGATCAGCCTGCGCTGGAAGAATTCGCCCAGCGACATGCGCCGCCAGCGGTCGTCATACGCATAGCCGATGACGAAGCCGGACAGCAGGAAAAAGAAATCCACGGCCAGGTAGCCGTGGTTGATCACCTGGGCGAAGCGGTTCGGCGCGTGCGCCTCGCACAGGTGGAATGCGACGACCGTCAGCGCCGCGACGCCGCGCAGGCCGTCGAGCACGGGATAGTGCCGCTTGCTGTCGGCGAATCCGGTCGCTGTCCCGGTCATGGCTTGCCCGCCGGGCAGTAGCGCTCCACGTACTGCTGGTGCGGCGGCAGTTGTGACGCAGTGCGGCGCACGCCGTTGCGGATGCCGTCCAAAAAGCCGCGCAGCTCGTCGTCGCCCATCAGGTCCGCGCTCGGGTGCCACCGTGAAGGCAGCATGCCCTGGCCCAGCATCACTTGCACCCACGAGTTTTCCGCAAACAGCTCGTTCCCTTCGCGGAACACGCGGCCGCTGTCGCGGAACAGGTCGATGCGGTGCTGCAGGCTTGCGGGCACGGGCATCGTCGCCGCGTCGTGCCAGTACGGCGTGTCGCGCCGGTTCGTCACCTTGTAGTGCAGGATGATGAAGTCGCGGATCGTGCGCAGGTCCTCCTCGGTCTGTAGGTTGAACTCGTCGACGTCGGACTGCTGGATGCCGTGCGTGGGGAACGTCTGCAGCAGACGCACGATGCCGCGCTGGATCAGGTGGATGCTCGTCGATTCGATCGGCTCCAGGAAGCCGGCCGCGAGCCCGAGGCCGATGCAGTTGCCGGCCCAGACACGCTCGCGCTGGCCGGGCGTGAAGCGGATCACGCGCGGCTCCGTCAGCGCCTGGCCTTCGAGATTGCCCAGAAAGGTGGCGCGCGCCGTGGCCTCGTCCACGTGGCGGCTGGAGAACACGATGCCGTTGCCCGTGCGGTGCTGCAGCGGGATCCGCCATTGCCAGCCCCAGTCGTGCGCGATCGAGCGCGTCAGGGGCACGGCGGGCCCGATGGATTCCGTCTGCACGGCGATCGCCGTGTCGTTGAACAGCCATTGCGACCAGTCGTCGTAACGTACGCCCATCGTCTGGCCCAGCAGCAGCGAACGGAATCCGGTACAGTCGATGAACAGGTCGCCCTCGAGGCGCGTGCCCGAATCCAGCACGAGCGCCGTGATGTGGCCCGTGGCCGCATCCGTGTCGACGCTGGCGATCTTAGCCTCGATGCGCTCGGCGCCGAAGTGCTCGGCGAAGCGGCGCAGGTAGCGCGCGTAACGGGTCGCGTCCAGGTGGTACGCGTAGTTGATGCCCTGGTTCGGCAGGTGGCCGAAGCGTTTTTCCTGAGCGGCGACGAGTTCCAGGCAGTAGTCGCCGTAGTCGCTCGCGAGTCCACGGTCGCGGCCCTTCAGCCAGAAGTGCTGGAAGCCCGCGGTCCAGTGGTCCGTGCCCGTCATGCCGAACGAGTGGATGTAGTCTTCGCCGCGCGCGCGCCAGCCCTCGAAGCTGATGCCCAGCTTGAACGTGGCCTGCGTGGCGGCCATGAATTCCTGCTCGCCGATGTCGAGCAGGCGGTGGAAGTGCACGAGGCTGGGAATCGTCCCTTCGCCCACGCCCACGGTGCCGATGTCGTCCGACTCGACGAGCTTGATGTCGATGACCTTGCCCAGCGTGCGCGCCAGCGCCGCCGCGGCCATCCAGCCTGCGGTGCCCCCGCCCGCGATGACGACGCGGCGGATCGGGCGTCCAAGGCCTGTTTGCTTGTTATTGTCCATGTCTCCTCCTGGCTTTACCTGTTGATGCGACGCAGCAGCTGCCCGCGCAGCACACGTGCGCCATCCTCGTCGAGCGGCGACAGCGCGTAGCGCGCGTCCTCCGGCAAGTGCGCGAGGGTCGCGGCATCGGGTTCGAAGATGTAGTGGCGGAAGATCTCCTGCCATGCGCGCCGCTGCGCCGGCGGCAGGTCGCGCATCGTCAGCAGTGCGAGCATCAGCGCGTTCGTCGGCGTGTCCATCCAGTCCGGCGACTGCCGCCACCAGTAGTTCACGAGCACGTTGAACGGCGACAGCGCTTCCACATGGTGCCACCACATCGACGGCACGAACAGCGCGTCGCCCGGGCCCATCTCGGCAACCTGCGCGTGTTCGAGCGCCTCCGCGTAGCGCGGGAAACGCTCGAAGTCGGGACGTCGCACGTCGACGAGGCTGATCGCTTGCCCGGCCGGATTGAAATCGAGCGGGCCCACGTACAGGTTCTTCAACTGGTCCGGCGGGAACAGCGTGAAGCGACGCTCACCGACGGCGACGACGGCGAGGTTGTCGGGCAGGTCGTAGTGCGTGGCGACGACGGTGCGGTTGCCGATCCAGATGCTGGCCAGCGCGTCGCGTCCGCCCAGATCGACGTCGTTGGCTGCGCGCAGGCCGGGCAGGGCGCCGTCGATCGACGTGGAGCCGACGTAGATCGCGCCCGGATCGGGCCCCGTGCGATGCACGGCGAGTTCGTCCAGCACCTGGTCCAGGCGTGCGCGCACGTTGTGGAAGTTGAACCCGGTGATGCCTTCGTTGTAGAAGAACCGGCCGCCGATCTCCGACGGGCCGAGCATCGCATTCACGGTCGCGTCACGATAAAAGCCGCGCAGGTACGCGTCCGCCGCTTCCGGCGACTCCCGGCCCGCGCGCACGAGCGGCCAGTCGGCGGCGAGGCCGCGCACGACATAGGGCGCCGTCGCGCGCAGCATCTCGTCCGGCAGGCGGCCGTCGACGGCCGCGACCTCGCGGACGGGTTTAGCGCAGGCTGCCATAGTCTTGGTTCTTCCGTTGGATCAGCGCGCGGAACTGGGCCAGCGACGCGACGGCCATGTAGACCGCCTGCAGATAGCCTTTGCCGTGCAGGGCCGCCAGCTGATCGGCCGACAGTTGCGCGAGGCGGTCCTCGTTGATCGTGTAGAAGCCGGCCAGGCGGTTCTGCGAGCCGTCGTCCAGTTCCACGTCCAGCACGAACGACTCGATCAGTTCCAGTTCGACGAGGGCGGCGACGAACGCGCGCGACGCGGTCAGGCCGTCGTGGATCGTGCGCAGCACGGAGCTGATGCGCTCCAGGTATTCGCTCGTGCCGCCATAGGTCAGGAACAGCGCTTCACCCTCGATGCCGCCGTCGCGTACGCGCGGACTGTCCAGGTCGATGTGGACGGCCAGCTCGTCGCCGCCGCGGCCGATCATGAACGGCTGGCGTTCGACGGTCAGCGGAATGGCCGGGGCGTCCCAGCCGTTCGGGCCGAGGAACAGGTTCTCGCCCTGCTCGAAGCCCAGCAGGGCGATGGCGTCGTAGCTGCCGTTGCCGTCCTGCGCGAAGACGATCGGGTAGCAAGCTTGCAGGTCGCGGAATTCGGCGGGGAAGGTCAGCGCCGACATCACGGCATCGCCGTACGCGGCGCCGCGGGTGGTGACGACGCGCAGGTTCTTGTGGTCGACGTTGTTCAGGGGTGCATGGTTGGCCATCGTTCGTAGTCTCTTCGTTGTAGTTATTGTGGTGGTTGCCGGCGCGGTCGCTAGCCCGCCGGCATGCCGTACTGGCGGATGTGGTCGAGCATCGCGCGGTTCGGGGGAAGCTGCGGCAGCATGCGGGCGGTCAGGCGCGCGGCGTCGCGGAAAAACTGGTCGGCGCGCTCCGGCAGGTCGGACGCGCGCTCGGGACATTCTGGCCGGAAGCCCATCCCGTACAGGATGTACTGCCAGCTGGCGGACGGGAAGATTTCCTCGATGCGCGGGAAATCGCGCCACGACGGCGCGCGCGTCCGCCACAGCGCAAGCAATTCCGTCAGGCGCGGGGAGCGCGTGCGTGCGGCGCGGTGATCCGTCCAGTAGGCGGAATCCGTGCGCTTCGACAGTACGTAGTGCAGCTTCAGGAAATCGATGATGCGCTCCCACCGATATGTGAACGCATCGTTGAAACGGGCCGCGACGGCGTCCATCTGCGCACGCGTCGCGGGCAGGTCGTCCGCGATCCAGCCAGCCGACAATTCCACGAGCGCGAGCGCGGACGCTTCCAACGGCTCGATGAAGCCAGCGGACAGGCCCACGGCGACGACGTTGCGCTCCCAGAAGCGCTCGCGGTAGCCCGGGTCGAACGCGATGCGGCGCGGTGCCGGGATCTCGCCGACAATGCCGGTCGCGGCGAGGTAGGCGCGCACCGTGCGCTCGGCCTCGTCGTCGCCACAGTGGACGCTGGAATACACGTAGCCGACGCCGCGCCGCGTGGGCAGGCCGATGTCCCAGATCCAGCCGCATGCCTGCGCCGTGGACGTGGTCTGCGATGCGATCGGCGTGTCGGGCGTCGGATAGGGCACTTGCACGGCGAGCGCGCGGTCGTTGAACAGCACGTCGCGCTGCGACACGAACGGGACGCCGTAGTGGCGGCCCAGCAGCAGCGATGCCATGCCCGTGCAGTCGATGAACAGGTCGCCCTCGATGGCGCCCGCTTCGCGCGTGCGCAGCGCGGCGATGTCGCCGTTGTCGAGCGAGACGATGTCGGTGACGTGCGCCTGCACGTGGCGCACGCGCAGCTTGTCGATGCAGTGACGCTGCAGGAACACGCCGAACTTGCCGGCGTCCAGGTGGTAGCCGTAGTTGGCGACACCCGCGAATTCCGGCGTCTGCGGCTGCTTCGGTGCGCAGCCGGCGCGGCACAGGTGCGGCTGGTAGCTCACGAGGTCGGCGAACGGCGTGTCGCGGTGGCCCCGCTGCCACGCGGCCGCGAGGTTCGCGTCGCCGTGGCCCTGCGGCAGCGAGAAGGGGTGGAAATAGGTATCGGAGGCGCTGCCGTCGACCCAGCCGTCGAAGCGCGAGCCCTGCTTGAATGCCGCGTCGCATTCGCGGAAGAACGCGGCTTCGGAGATGCCGATGCGCTGCAGGGTCTCCCGCATCGATGGCCACGTGCCCTCGCCGACGCCGATCGGGGCCACACCGGGCGACTCCACCAGCGTGACGGACAGGCGCGGATGCTCGGCCGCGAGGACGGCCGCCGTCAGCCAGCCGGCGGACCCGCCGCCGACCACCACGAGGTGTTCGATGGGTTTACTCATCACAGCTTCCTTATTTCCGGTGGGCCGCATGAGTCTACCCGAAAATGCTGTATTTGGAACAACTTTTTATACGCTGAAACCGATTACGGCAGACTGCGCGTCCGCCGCGGGGACGTCCCCGCGGCGGCGCGCCGTGGCCGTTACGCTACATCAGAACTTGTAGCGCGCGCCCACCATGTAGCGCGGACCCGACTGCGTCACGTACAGTGCCTGGTGCTGATCGCGGCCGTGCACGCGGCTCGTCGCGTTCATCAGGTTGATGCCTTCGAACTGCAAGCTGAGTTTCGACGTCAGATTGTAGCCCACGGACAGGTCGAATTGGCCGTACGGTTCCACGTAGTTCGGGTTCGGACCGGAGCCGTCGAACGTCGACGACAGGAACTCGCCGCGCCAGTTGTACGCCGCGCGCACGTTCCACTTGTCGTTCTCGTAGATGCCGACGAGGTTCGCGGAGTTCGACAGGCCGACGAGCGCAAACTGCTCGCCCGTGCTGCCGTTGTCGTAGCGCAGGCCCGAGTGTACGTACGTGTAGTTGGCCGACACGCCGAAGCCGGTGTTGCCGAACATGTGCTGGAGGTTGAATTCCAGGCCGTTCAGGCTCGCCTTTTTCTGGTTCGAGAACGTCGTGATCTGGAAGTGCGCGACCGGATCGCCCGGCTGGCCCACGATATTGCCGGTCGGGTTGCCGCTGCTGTCCTTGCCCGTCACCGTCACGCCCGGCGCCGTCGGGTGGTGCGTGAAGATGTAGTTGCGGATGCAGCCCGTGTCCGCGCCGCAGCCCGATGCCGACGCCTCGTTCCACAGCGCGCCGCCGACCGGCGTGTGCAGGTTGAACGGCGTCGCGTCGATCTTCGACTGGCCCGCGTAGTTTTCCAGGTCTTTATAGAACGCGTTGACGGAGAAGAAGCTGTTCTGCGCGTAATACCATTCCCATGACAGGTCGAAGTTCTTCGACTTGACGGGCTTCAGTGCCGGGTTGCCCTGCGAGCCCGTGCCGCCGTCGACGCGCGCCAGCGTATTCAGGATCTGGCCGCCGGCGATCTGGTCGTAGCGGGGACGGCCGATCGTCTCGCCATAGCTCGCGCGCACCTTCATGTCCGCGCGCAGGTCCATGTCCCAGTCGACCGACGGCAGCAGGTTGTGGTACTTGCCCGTCAAGGTGGTGAACGACGGCGCGCCAAATTGCACGGGGAATTCGTTCGCGGAGACCATCGTGATCGACGTCGCCGTCGGCACGAGGGCGGTCGAGACGACGTCCGTTTTCTCGTAGCGCACGCCGATCGCCGTGTGCATCGGCAGCGCCGTGTCCCAGTCCGTGTTGAACTGGACGTACAGGTTCTTCGATTTTTCCTCGGTGCGCTGGTCGGTGTCGAACGTGTTCTTCGGCAGGTACATCTCGGGCATGCCGGATGCCTTCGAGACCGCGTCGCGCACCTGCGCGAAGTTGAACGTATAGAACGTGTTGAACAGGTTCGGGTTGCGGCTGCCGGACAGCTGGTCGAAGTATTGGCGGACGGAGTCGGCGTGCCACAGGCTGCTCGGGTAGTCGGACGGCTTCGTCGCGCCGGTCCACGAGTCGCGCTGCTGCGTCGAGAACGCGGAGCGGTTCTTGACGTTGACGGCGCCGACGCCGAAGTTCAGGTTCGACGCTTCCAGCATGCGCAGGCGGCCCTTGAACTGCACCTGGTCCACTTCGCCCTTCATGTAGCCGTTCTGGAAGACGGAACCCGTGACCTGCTGCGGCGCGTTGACGAAGTCGGCGCCCTTGATCGACAGGACAGGGAAGTCCTCGGAGAAGTCGGCCGTCGTGTCGCCGCGCGAGAAGCTCGCGGTGCCCAGCGTGTTGTTGGAGCCGAACGGGCTGTCCGCCTTCGATTCCGCGGTGGAGTGGTGCGCGTCCAGTTCCAGCTTCAGGTCGCGCGTGGCGCGCCACTGCGTGTTGAAGCCGAGCGACTTGTTCTGCGTCTTGGTGGCGAAGTTCGCGCCGCCCATCGCGATGTCGCTGTTCCCGGCCGGGATGAATTCCGTGTAGACGAGCGGCGCGGCGACCGGGCCGTTGGTCCACGTCGACGCGGACGGGCCGAAGTTGAACCACGCGGAGACGTCGTTGCGCTTCGTCTGCAGCTTGTTTTCCGAGTACGTGTAGTCGAGGGTCGTCGTCAGGTCTTTCACCGGCTGCCACTGCAACGTGAGCTGGCCGTTGGTGCGCTGGCGCTTCACGCCCGTCATGCTGTAGTTGAGGTTCTGCGGGACCTCGTAGATGTCGGTCGGCTTCGGATGGTTGCCGACGTTTTCCGAGCCCGGCTGGCCAGCGTTCGGGATCGTGCCCCAGTTGTTCTCGTCGCCGCGGAACGGACCGCGCCAGCCGTTGCTCACGGCCGCCTGGTTGAAGCCCAGGTTGCGTTCCTGGTAGCTGGCCGACACGCCCAGGCCCCAGTGACCATCCTTCGACGTCGTCGAATAGATGCCCGAGAATTCAGGCGTCGTCGACGAGCTGGCCTTCTCGTCGCCCGGCAGTTTGTTGTTCGACGTGTCGTGCACGGCCTTGATGCCGATGCTGGAATACGTGCCCAGCTTGTCCAGCGGACGCGCCGTGATCACGTTGACGGTGGCGCCGATGCCGCCCGTCGGGTTCTCCGCGCGGCTCGTCTTGTAGACCTGCAGTTGCGAGATCGCTTCCGATGCGAGATTCGAGAAGTCGAACGAGCGGCCGTTCAAGTCGCCCAGGTTCGACGTCGGCATCTGGCGGCCGTTCAGCAGCACCATGTTGAAGTCGGGCCCCACGCCGCGCACCGTGATCTTCTGGCCTTCGCCGTTCACGCGGTCGATCGACACGCCCGAGATGCGCTGCAGCGATTCGGCCAGGTTCGTGTCCGGGAATTTACCGATGTCCTCGGCGACGATGCCGTCGACGATGCCGTCCGACTGCCGCTTCAGGTTCAGCGACGAGGCCATCGACTGGCGCAGGCCCGTCACGACGACTTGCTGTACGGCCGTGGTGGGGATGTCGCCGCCGCGGCTGTCGTCAGCCGCCGTGGTCTGGGCGTAGGCGGGGATGAAGGCGGCGCAGGCGCTCGCCACGGCCAGGCTGATCAGTTTTGGGTGTGCCTTGGGGTAATGCATGGGGTCTCCTGTGTTTTTCTCTGTTTATTCTTCGGCGCTAGCGCACGGGCTGTTCTCAAATCCGTCTTTCCTCCTCGTCATTTCCGTTTCCAATCGCATGGAAACGTTTCCATCTCGTGCTCGAATCTTATGGTCAGAAAAATTTATTGTCAACGGATTGTTCAGTTGTCTACGGTCGCGACCGGCGTATCGCGTGCTGTTCTCGCAACACTGGTGGCGCCGGGCGTCGTTGCGGATGCTCGTGCCGCACCGTGGCATGCGGCGACCGTGCCGTTTGACATCGAAAAATCGGCGGTGCTATATTGAAATCGGCTTGGTAGCGTTTCCATTTCTGGGCTTTTTTGCCTGCGATCCGCAAGGGAGAAGCGATGACGATGCGCACGATCGCGGCCGTGTTTGCCGCAGCGTGGTTGACCGTGGCCGGACCGGCGTCCGCGCAGACGCTGACACAACCGCCCGGCTGGGTGCTCGACTGGAGCGACGAATTCGACGGCCCCGTGCTGGACCGGACGAAGTGGGTGCCCGAGACCGGTGGCAACGGCTGGGGCAACGACGAACTGGAGTTCTACACGGCGCGGCCGGAGAACGTGCGCGTGGATGGCGGCAACCTCGTCATCGAGGCGCGCCGCGAGGACTACGGCGGCCGCCACACCACGTCGGCGCGCATCAAGACGGCCGGCAAGGTCGAACGCACGTTCGGCCGCTACGAGGCGCGCATCAAGGTTCCGCGCGGGCAGGGCATCTGGCCCGCGTTCTGGCTGCTGGGCGCGGACATCGACAAAGTCGGCTGGCCTCGCTGCGGCGAGATCGACGTCATGGAAAACATCGGGCGCGAACCGGACATCATCCACGGCACGTTGCACGGTCCGGGCTACAGCGGCGACCACGGCTTCGGCAAGCCATCCGTGCTCGAACGGGGCGCGTATGCCGACGGCTTCCATGTGTATGCCGTCGAATGGGAGCCGCGCGAGATCCGCTGGTACCGCGACGGCATCCTGTACCACACGGCGCGGCCCGATACGGTCAAAGGTGACTGGGTGTTCGAACACCCGTTCTTCGTGATCCTGAACCTGGCCGTCGGCGGCGCCTGGCCAGGCAACCCGGACGCCACGACGGCGTTCCCGCAGCAGATGCTCGTCGACTACGTGCGTGTCTACCGCCGCGCGCAATGACGGGAGCGCCCGGCGCTTTTTTCGCAGGCATGGCATCATGACGGGTTGTGGCGCCGCGCAGGGCGGTGCCGGCGGGTCGTGGAGGATGCATGCGGTTGGGGAGATGGTGGGCGCTGGGCGTGGCGGCTTGGACGATGGCGGGCTGCGCGCCCCCGCTGCGGCCCCTGCAATCGCTGTCCGACCCCGAGGTGCAGCGCGTGATGCGGCGCGAGCAGGTGCAAGGCCTGGCGCTGGCGACGATCGAGAACGGCCAGGTCGCGCGCGTGCGCGTGTTCGGCACGCGCAACGCGGCGCTCGGCCAGCCCCTGACGCCCGACACGGTGATGTCCGGTGCCTCGCTGACGAAGACCGCGTTCGCCTACATGGTGTTGCAGCTGGCCGACGAGGGCAAACTCGATCTCGATGCGCCCGTGACGAAGCTGCTGCCGCAGCCGCTGCCCGCGTACCACGTGCGCCCGTTCGACTTTTCCGACCTCGCCGGCGACCCGCGCTGGCAGGCGCTCACGCCGCGCATGCTGCTCGCGCACAGCGGCGGGTTCGCGAACTTCCGCTGGCTCGAACCGGACGGCCGCCTGCACATCCACTTCGATCCCGGTTCGCGCTATGCGTATTCGGGCGAGGGCTACACGCTGCTGCAGCTGATCGTGGAGCGCGGCCTGGGTCTGGACGTGGGCCAGGAGATGCAGCGCCGCGTGTTCGACCGCTTCGGCATGCGCAACACGAGCATGCACTGGCGTCCCGACTTCGCCGAGAACGTGGCGGACGGCTACGGCTTCGACGGTGCCATGCAGCCGCACGAGCGGCGCTACCGCGTGCGCGCGGCCGGTTCGATGGACACGACGATCGCCGACCAGGCCAAGCTGTGGGCCGGCATCATGCGCGGCGACGGCCTGCGCCCGGACACGCGCGCCGCCCTCGCGACGGGCTGGCTCCCCATCACGTCGCGCCACCAGTTCCCCACGTTGGCCGGCGGCGACGTCGCGTGGCCGCAGAAGCTGGCGGCGGGCCTGGGTGTCGTCACGTTCGAGGACCGCACGGGGACGGGCTGGTTCAAGGGCGGCCATGACGACACGACGGCCAACTTCGTGCTGTGCATGGAGACGGGTCAGCGCTGCGTCGTGATGCTGTCGAACGACGTGCGCGCCGAGCGCCTGTACCCAGAGCTGGGCCGCCAGGCGCTGGGTCCCGACGACATGCCGTGGAGCTGGGAATACGACTGGATGGAAGCGCCCTGACGGTGGGCGGACCGCGCGCCGCCCGGCAGGAATGGGCAGCGCGCGTTACACTTGCCGTTTTGCCCGGAGCGCAGGATTGACCTCACCACCTTTGCCCAACCCAGTGCTCGACCGTCCTCGCATTGAGCCCGCGCCGCATGCGGAGATGCCCACGTGGCTGATGCTCCTCATCGCCGCCGCGTGCGGCCTGATCGTCGCGAACCTGTATTACGTGCAGCCGCTCGTCGGCCCGATCCGCGCAGCGCTTGGCCTGCCGCCCGGCGCGGCGGGGCTGCTCGTCACGCTCACGCAGATCGGCTATTGTGCGGGCCTGCTGCTCGTCGTGCCGCTGGGCGACCTGCTGGAAAACCGCCGCCTCGTGCTGGCCCTCGTGGGCCTGCTCGTGCTGGCGCTCGTGGCGGCGCCGTTCGTGCCGCTGCTCGCCCATCCGGCCCCCGTATTCCTCGCCTGCGCGTTGTTGATCGGCTTCGGCGCCGTCGCCGTGCAGGTGCTGGTGCCCTACGCGTCGCACATGGCGCCCGAACACGTGCGCGGGCGCGTCGTCGGCAACGTCGTCAGTGGCCTGATGTTCGGAATCATGCTGGCGCGCCCCGTCGCCAGCTTCATCACGCACATGTGGTCGTGGCAGGCCGTGTACTGGCTGTCGGCCGTGCTGATGGTGGGGCTCGCGCTCGTGCTGCGCGTGCTGCTGCCGCCGCGCCGGCCCCATTCGGCGCTTGCGTATCCCGCGCTGCTCGCGTCGATGCGGGGCCTCGTGCGTGACCTGCCCGTGCTGCGCCGCCGCGCCATCTACCAGGCCGGCATGTTCGGCGCGTTCAGCGTGTTCTGGACCGTGACGCCGCTGCTGCTCGCGAGCCCGGCCTACGGGATGAACCAGCGCGACATCGCCTGGTTCGCACTGGCCGGCGTCGCGGGTACGATCGCGGCACCGATCTCGGGCCGCGTGGCGGACCGCGGCTGGACCCGTCCTGCGACGGCGTTCTGCATGGTGCTCGGCCTGTTGTCGTTCGTGCCGACGTTGCACGCAGCCGCGGGCGGCACGCCTAACCTGTGCCTGCTCGTGGCGGCGGCCGTCGCACTGGACTTCGCCGTGGCGGGCAACCTCGTGCTGGGGCAGCGCGCGATCTATGCGCTGGGCGCGGAAGTGCGCGGCCGCGTCAACGGCTTGTACATGGCAACGTTCTTCCTGGGCGGCGCGACGGGGTCGGCGCTGGGGGCGTGGAGTTTCGCGCACGGCGGCTGGCAGGCCGCGTGCGCCGTGGGGATGGGATTGATCGGGGCCGTGCTGCTCGTCTTCCTGACCGAGCGGCGCGCCTGATCAGTGCGACGTCTTGAGCATCGCCGGGTAGCCGACGTCCTCGGTCGCCTTCTTCAGGTCAGCCAGGGTGGCGCGCGCGTCGTCGTAGACGATGATGGCTTCGCGCTTCGCGTAGCTGACCTGCACCTTCGACACACCCGGCACTTTCGACAGCGCCGTCTTGATCGTGATGGGGCAGGTGGCGCAGTCCATCGTCGGCACGGTGAGCTGCACGGTCTGCTGCTTGGCCGCGGCGAACGGGGCGGCGGCGAGCAGCGCGAGGAGGGCGAGGGTGCGGGTTGGAGTCATGATGGCGGTCCTCAATAGAACAACGGGGCGATCAGCGGAAAGCCCAGCAACAGCGCGACGAACAGGGCGCAGGCGATGAACACGCGGCGCAGCAGGGGACGGGTCGTCGCGCAAGCGCCGTCCGCGATGTCGCAGGCCCGCGCCGGGCGGAACACGAGCCAGCCCGCCCACGCCAGCGCGCCGAGCGTGAGGGCGATGGCATAGGGCGTGACGGGCTTCATGGCCTGCAGGTTGGCCATCCATGCGCCCGTCACGCCGACCAGCACGAGCGCGAGCGGCAGCACGCAGCAGGTGGATGCAAGCAGCGACGCCAGCACGGCGACGGCGATCAGCCTGCCGGCCTTGCGGTCGGTGCCATCGACGGGATGACGGGCGAGCGTGGGCATGGCGGATCGGCGGCTCAGATGGCGCGCGACGTGATCGTGTACTTGAACGAGTCCGGAGCGAGCGGGTCGTACGCTTCGCCGCCGCTCTGCGCCTGCGGGTACATCAGGAAGCCGACCTTGCCGGCCGTGAAGCCGGGCAGGCGCACGTCGTGGGCGAAGTTATAGCCCATCCAGTTGCCTTCCCAGCCGCCGAACAGCGCATGCTTGACGGGCGCCACGACGGGATTGTCCGGGTCCTTGATCCAGTCCGGCGTTTCCTGGCGCATGACCTTGGCCACGTCGGCCGGGTCCATCGCAACCCAGCCATGGCGCTTCAGGTACACCTCGGAACGGCAGTGCTGCGCGCCCTGCAGCGCGGCCGGCTTGCCGCCCAGTTCCTTGTAGCCGAACGCGCTCGGCGCGATGCGGATGCCGTACACGTCGCGTGCCGGCACGCCCGACGCGCGGGCGAGGCCGACGAACAGGCCGTTCAGGTCGGCGCACTTGCCGCCGAAGTTGCCCGTCTCGAGCATCGTCTTGATGTCGCCCGTGCCGCAGCCCTTGACCTTCGGCTCGCGGAACGTGTTCAGCACGATCCAGTCATACAGGCGCTGGACTTTTTCCTCGTCCGTGCGCGCGCCCTTCGTGATCGTCAGCGCCGTCTTCTTGACGATGCCGTCCAGCGGCATCAGGTCGGTCGGCTTCAGCCACAGGCGCAGGTCCTCGGCGGTCTCCGTGCCCGGCGCCTGGCGTTTCCAGTCGACGGCGCGGTCGCGCGTCTGCACGCGCGAGACGACTTCAAGCGCCGGCGGCACGCGCCCGTCGAATTCGGCGACGAGGAAGCGCGCGCCGTAGTGCGGGTCGGTTTGCACGTGCGTCCTGGTCGCGTTGCCCGTCCAGTTGCTGGACAGGCTGCGCTGCCATTCCGTGTCGATCGACGGCAGCGGAATCCACACGGTCGACGGGCCGGACGCGTGCTGCAGGCTCACCTTCGTCACCACCTCGTAGCTCTTCCAGTCGCCCGGGCGCGGGTCGAAATGGCGTTCCTGCTCTGGCGCGGCCAGCACGGTGCGCGGCAGGCCCGTCGCGAGGGCGATGCCGCCGGCCGCTTTCAGGAGCGCACGGCGGATGGGGTTCAGGTCGGAGTCTTGCATTTGGTTTTCCCTTGTTCTCGTGTCTAGTTCTGGTTGTGTGATCGTTGCGGTGCCGGCTCGGCCAGCAGCGCGTCGATGGCGGCGCGCAGCCGCGTGTCGTCCGGCGGAATCTCGCCCACCGTGCGCCAGCGCGCGCGCCCGCGCCGGTCCACGACGATCGTCGTCGGCATCACGCCCGGCGTCCAGCGCTTGAACGCGTCGCCCGTGCGGTCGCGCAGCACGAGGTACGGCAGCGGATGCGCGGCGGTGAATTTCTGGATGCTCGTCAGCGGTTCCTTGTAGTTGACGCCCACGACCACCACGCCGTCGCGACCCGCCAGGGCGCCCAGCACGGGCAGCTCGTCGACGCATGGGCCGCACCAGGCGGCCCAGAAGTTCACGACGACGACGTTCCCGCGCAATGCTGCAAGGTCCCATGCCTTGCCGTCGAGGCCCGTCACCTGCAGTGCGGGCGTCGGCTGGCCGGCGGGCCAGGGACGCAGCTGCGCGTCCTTCGCCGCGGCGGCACCCGCACCGGCGCCCAGCAGTACCGCGAACATCAAGCGGGCGGCCATGCGGGAGGACATCGTGGTGGGCATCGTTGGCGTGCGAAATCGAAGCGGAAACAGGCTCCATGATACCAGAGCGCACGTTTCAGCGCCCGCCGCCGCGGCCCCATTTCGCAACCGTGCAACCTGCCGCGGCGGCTTGGGATAAGCTCGCGCCAACTCAAGGAGGGGCGATGATATCGTTCGGACATCTCGCGGCATGGATCATGGCGTTCGGGCTGGCCATTCCGGCCTGGGCCGCCCCGGCCGCCACGTACCGCAACCCGCTGCCCGTGCGCCTGGCGAACGGCGAGGCCGCGCAGAACTGCGCCGACCCGGCCGTGCTGCGCGACCCGCGCGCGAAGGCGCCGACGTGGTATCTGTATTGCACGAGCGACCCGGTCAGCAAGACCGAGCGACCGCAGCACGGCGAATCGGGTCCTTGGCATTTTCACATGATCGCCATCTACCGGTCGACGGACCTCGTGCACTGGAACTACGTCGGCGACGCGTTCGCCGACCGTCCGGCCGGCCTGGCGGCGCCGACGTCCGGCCTGTGGGCGCCGGAACCGGAATACCTGAACGGCAGTTATTACCTCTATTTCACCGTGACGGACGTGGCGGACGCGCGCAGTCCCCAGCCGGGCTGCGACAAAGACAGCGCCATCGGCGTCGCCATCGCGGAGAACGCGGCCGGCCCGTGGGTGCCGGCGGCCGCGCCCGTCGTGCCGCCGCGCCGCGCGGGCCCCGGTTGCGATTTCCAGTGGACGTTCGACCCGAAGGTCGTCGAGGACGGCGGCCGCAAGTGGATTTATTACGGCAGCTACGGCGGCGGCATCTTCGTGCAGCCGCTGCGGGCGGACGGCCTCGCGGCCGAAGGCGAACCGAAACGTGTCGGTGCTGCGTGGCGCTACGAGGGCGCCGAGGTCGTGAAGCACGACGGCTGGTGGTATCTGTTCGCGTCGACAACGGATTGCTGCAACGGCCCGCTGACGGGGTATGCCGTCTACGTGGGCCGGGCGCGCACGCCGGCCGGGCCGTTCGTCGACAGTCTCGGGCAGGACCTGGCCGCGCCCCGCGCGGGCGGTACCCCGGTCTTGTTTCAGAATGGCAACCGCTGGGTGGGCGTCGGCCACAACACCGTCTTTCCCGACGCGGCCGGGCAGTGGTGGACGATCTACCACGGCATCGACGTGGGCGAGCCGTTCTTCAGCGCGCGCGACAAGCTGACCCGGCGCGTGGCGCTGCTCGACCGTATCGACTGGGTGAACGGCTGGCCCGTCGCGCGGGGTGCGCCCAGCGATGTGCCGCGCGCCGCACCCGCTGTCGCGCCGGGCGCACGCCCGCGCGCGGCCGCGACCGCGCCGGCGCCCGCGGAACGTGCGCTGCCGCTGTGGACGGACACGTTCCGGGGCCCCAAGCTCGACGCGCGCTGGACGTGGTTGCGTGCACCTGCCGAGGACAGCTGGTCGCTCGGCAACGAGGGCCTGGCGCTGGCGACCGAAGCGGCCGATCTCCACGTGGACACGAACACCGCGACCGTCCTGCAAACGCCGCTGCCCGACGGCGATTACCGCATCGAGGCCGAGGTCACGCTGGATGCGCCCGACGCGTGCTGCGCGACCGCGGTGCAGGCGGGCTTCGTCGTCATGCGCGACGACGACAACTACGTCAAGCTCGTCGAGATGGCGCACGGCGGGCTGCACCAGGTCGAGTTCGCGAAAGAGCTGGCGCCCGTGGCAGAGCACTATCCGCGCTACGGCAACACGGTGGTCGGCACGCCGGGCCCGACGACGTGGCTGCGCCTCGATGTCCACCGGGCGGGTGGGGAAGAACGTTATACGGCCTATTCGAGCCGCGACGGCACCACGTGGGTCGGCGGCGCGACGTGGACGCACCGGCTCGGCCCGCAGGCCCGGCTGGGCCTCGTCGCGATGGGCGGCGCCGGCCACCGCGCGGTGTTCGAGCACGTGTCCGTGGCCCGCCTGTCTCGCTGATACGACGCCTTTACAACGGCTTTGTAACCGTGCGTGAAAGGCCTTGCCACCACGGGCTGCGGCTCATTAGAGTAGGTTGAACAGAAGACGAAGGAGCGCAAACGTGGAATATCCCCGCCCACAATTGCGGCGCGCCGCCTGGCGCAGCCTCGACGGCCCCTGGCAGGCCATGTTCGACGATACGGCCCAGCATGTCGATCCCGCCGACGTGCCGTTCGACCGCACGATCATCGTCCCGTATCCACCCGAAGCGCGCGCCAGCGGTGTGCACGATCTCGGCTACCGCCGGCGCGTGTGGTACCGGCGCCAGATCTCGCTCGACCCCGGCCTCGTGCCCGGCCCGGACGAGCGGCTGATGCTGCACTTCGGCGCCGTCAACTACCGGGCGCGCGTATGGGTCAACGGCCGCTTTGCCGTCGAGCACCGCGGCGGCCACAGCCCGTTCTCGCTCGACGTCACGCGCCACCTCGACGGCTCCATCCTCGACGTGGCCGTGCAGGCCGAAGACGATCCGAAGGACATGAACAAGCCGCGCGGCAAGATGGACTGGGAGCCGGAGCCGCACAAGATCTGGTACCCGCGCACGAGCGGCATCTGGCGCACCGTCTGGATCGAGAAGGTGCCGCGCGCCCACGTGGCGCAGCTACGCTGGACGGCGGACGTGGCCAGGTGGCAGATCCGGCTCGATGCCGACATCGCCCACGTGCCGGAAGGCGGCATGGCCAACGTCACGCTGAAGCTGGGCGACCGGCTGCTCGTCAACGACCGCTGCCTGCTGACGGGGCCGCGCCTGTCGCGCATCTTCCAGCTGCCGGACCCCGGCATCGACGATGCGCGCGGCCTATGGATGTGGAGCCCGGAGAGCCCGCAGCTGATCGACGCGGAGATCGAGATCCGCGCCGCGGACGGGAGCCTCATCGACAGCGTGCAGAGCTACACGGCGCTGCGCACCGTGAGCGTGGAAGGCGACCGGTTCGTGCTGAACAGCCGCCCGTATTTCCTGCGCATGGTGCTCGACCAGGGCTACTGGCCCGACAGCCTGATGGTGGCGTCGAGCGACCAGCTGCGCCACGACGTCCTGCTCATCAAGCGGCTCGGCTTCAACGGCGTGCGCAAGCACCAGAAATCGGAAGACCCACGCTGGCTGTACTGGTGCGACGTGCTGGGGCTGTGCGTGTGGGGCGAGATGCCGTCCGCGTACGGCTTCTCCAGCGCGACCGTGCACGGCGTGATGGAAGAGTGGAAGGAGCTCGTCGAGCGCGACATCTCGCATCCGTGCATCGTCGCGTGGGTGCCGACGAACGAATCGTGGGGCGTGCCGGAGCTCATGAACGACCGGCGCCAGGTCGACTTCGTACGCGCGCTGTACCACATGACGCGGGCGCTGGACGGCACGCGTCCCGTCGTCGGCAACGACGGCTGGGAGATGCCGTGCGGCGACCTCGTCTGCGTGCACGACTACGCGGAGGATCCGGCCGTGCTGCTGGAACGCTACGGCACCCGCGAGGCTATCGCCTACACCTTGGAACACGTCCAGCCCGACCGGCGCAAGCTCGTCATCGACGGCTTCACGGGGCTGGGGCGCCCGCTGTTCCTCTCCGAATTCGGCGGCATCGCCATGTCGACACCGGGCGACGAATCCGGCTGGGGCTATTCGGTCGCGAAGGACAGCAAGGAATTGCTGGCCCGTTACCAGCAATTGATGGCGGCCATCCACAAATGCCGGCCGCTGTCCGGCTTCTGCTACACGCAGCTCACCGACACGTTCCTGGAAAAGAACGGCCTGTTGACCGCGGAGCGCGTGCCGAAGGCCCCGATCGACGCGTTGGCGCAGGCGACGCGCGGCCCCCAGGCGCACCTGCAGGACTGGGTGCTCGACCCGCTGGGCCACAGCCAGCGCTGGCGCGCGCGGCGCGGGCCCGATTTCCCAGTCGAGTGGACGCGCGTCGGAGAAACGGCGGAAGTGTTAGCCTATCCGGGAGAGCGCCAGCCGCCGCAGGCCGCCCAGCAGGACGGGCCGCCCACGGAGCCCACGCCGGCACCGGGACCGTCCGGGCGTCCGCCGGGCTTCGAGCGCCGCGGGCGTGGCGCTCCCGGAGCGCGGACCCGCCGCAAGGTCGCTTGAGCCGGCCGCGCTCCACACAACGAACGACAAGGAGACGACGTGGCGCGACGCGGATTCCCGCGCGCCGCCGCGCTGCTTGCGACCCTGCTCCTCGTGCTGGCGGCCAGTAGCGCCCCGGCGCGGGCCCAGGTCGAAGTCAGGATGTGGACGCTGCTCTCGGGCGGCGACGGCGCGCGCATGCGGGCGCTGGTCGACGACTTCAACGCCAGCCAGCGCGACGTGCGCGTGGTCAGCACGACCCTGCGATGGGGCGAACCCTTTTATACGAAGCTGATCACCGCGTCCGTCGTGGGCGCCGGGCCGGACGTGGCGACGATCCACCTGTCGCGCATCGTCAACCTCGCGGGCGGCGGCGTGCTGCGCCCCATTTCCCCGGCCGAGCTGGCGTCCGTCGGCCTGCGCAGCCAGGACTACCTGCCGCGCCAATGGGCCAAGGCGCAGTACGAAAACCGTACGTACGCCGTGCCGCTCGACGTGCACCCGCTCGTCCTGTACTACAACAAGACGCTCGCCGGCCAGGCCGGCCTGCTGGACGCCGAGGGCAACCTGAAGCCGATCGACGGCATCGCCGCGCTGACGGCCGCGTTCCGCGCCGCCACGGAGCGCACCGGACGGCGCGGCCTGACGATGGAAAGCAGCCAGAGTTCGTACGCCATCTGGCGCCTGTGGCTGTCCATGCTCGCGCAGCAGAACGTGACCATCATCGCGAATGGCCGCTTCACATATGGTCCGGCGGGGGCGGCGACCCTGGCGCAGATCAGCGACTGGTTCACGCGCGGCTATGCGCAGGCGGGCCTCGATTACCCGGCCTCGACGAGCCAGTTCATGGGCGGCAATGCCGCGTTCATGCTGAACGGCGTGTGGGAAGTTCCGGAACTGGTGCGGGCGACCAAGGCCGGCACGCTGGGCTTCGAGTACGGCATCGTGCCGCTGCCGAAGATGTATGCAAACGCCGCCACGTGGGCCGATTCGCACGCGTTCGCGCTGCCGGCGAACCCGGGCCACGAGCCCTCGCCGGCGAAAGTGCAGGCCGTCCTGCGCTTCGTCGCCTACGTCAGCCAGCACTCCCTGGGATGGGCGCAGGGCGGCCACATTCCCGCGTACGCGCCCGTCGCGGAATCGGCCGCGGCGAAGAGCCTGATGCCGAACGCGCTGTATGCGCAGGCCGCGAACGACGCCGTGTACGACCCGGACGGCTGGTACATGGGGGCCGCGGGGCCGCTGGAAGCCATCGCATCGAAATTCCTGCCGGCCGCGCTGTACGGCTACATGACGCCCGCGCAGGCCGTCCACCGGTTCGAGACGGAAGCGGCGCGCCTCGTGCGGAAGCGTCCGCCCCGTTATTGAGGTCCGTATGCGCCGCGACGACACGACACTCGCCCCGCCCACCGGCCCCACGACGGCCAGGCGCGACACCGTGCCCGCCTGGCTGCTGCTGGCACCGTTCCTCGCCGCGTTCGGCCTGTTCTTCTTCGTGCCGGCGCTGGAGACGCTCTGGCTCAGCCTCACGGAAAGCAGCCTGACGCGCACGAATGCCTTCGTCGGTCTGGACAACTATCACACCCTGCTCAACGACCCGTCGTTCTGGGATGCCGTCGGCAACACGTTCTATTTCGCGCTGCTGACCGTGATCCCGCTGTGCGCGCTCGGCCTGTTGATGGCGATGCTCGTGGACCGCTTCTCGCGTGTGCAGGGCTGGCTCCAGGGCGCGTTCTTCCTGCCGTTCGTGCTGCCGATCTCCGTGATGACCCTCATCGCCGACTGGATGCTGCAGCCGTCGTCCGGTGTCGTCAACCACGTCCTCGGCGGCGAGCGCGCGTGGCTCGCCGATCCGCACTGGGCGCTGCCGGCCGTCGCGATCGGCACGATCTGGTGGACGGTCGGCTTCAACGTGCTGCTGTTCCTCGCCGGCCTGCGCAACATCCCGGCCGAGTTGTACGAGGCCGCGGCACTGGACGGCGCGCGCGGTTTCACCTTGTTCCGCACGATCACGTGGCCGGCGCTGCGCCCCGTCGTCTCCACCGCCGTGATCCTGCAGCTGATCGCGTCGCTGAAGGTGTTCGGCCAGACCTACATCCTGACGAGCGGTGGCCCGTTCAACACGACGCGCGTGGCGCTGCACTATATGTACGAGACGGCGTTCACGCAGAGCGACGCGGGTTATGCGGCGGCGATCGCGATGGCGTTCGTCGCGATCGTCGTCCTGCTGTCGCTGGTACAGGCCTGGATCGTCAAGTGGCTCGCAGGGAGGGACGCATGAAGCGGACGTCGTTCTGGACCGTCGCGGGGGCGCTGTGCGCCGTCGCGCTCGCGGCGCTGTGGGCGTTTCCGCTGCTGTGGGCACTGTCCACGTCGCTGCGCCCGGAACTGGAGACGGTGGCCACACAGTTCCACTGGCTGCCGCAGACATGGACCCTGGACGCTTACCGCAAGACGCTCGGCGCGGGCAACGTCGTGCGTTGGCTGCTGAACAGCTTCGTCGTCGCGCTGCTCGTGACCGTCGTGACGATGGCCATCAGCCTGATGGCGGCATACGCATTCTCGCAGCTGCGCTTCAAGGGCCGCAGCATCGTGTTCGGCATCGCGATGCTGGGCTTCCTGCTGCCGTTCGAGGCGCTGCTCGTGCCGCTGTTCCGCACGATGCACCAGCTGGGTCTCATCAATTCGTACGCCGGCATCGTGCTGCCGCAGGTCGTGGCGCCCGTCGTGATCTATGTGTTCAAGCAGTTCTTCGACGCGATCCCCGCCGACTTCCGCGAGGCCGCCGTGATGGACGGCGCCGGACCGCTGCGCGTGCTGTGGAGCGTCTACCTCCCGATCTCGGGCAACATCGTGTGGGCGATGGCGATCGTCACGTTCATCGCCGCGTGGAACAATTTCCTGTGGCCCTTCATCATCGTCACGTCGAACGATATGATGACGATACCGCTCGGCCTCACGCAGACGTACGACGCGTTCGGCGTGCGCTATGCCCAGCTGATGGCGGCCGCGCTGCTGGGCGCCTTGCCCGTGGCGCTCGCGTACGTGCTGTTCCAGCGCCGCGTGACACAGGGCTTCCTCGCGGCGAGCGGCTTGAAAGGATAAGGAGCAGGGTGATCTTATGGCATCGGTGAGGCTGCGCGGCATCCGCAAGACCTACGGCGACAACCCCGTCATCAAGGGCGTCGACCTCGACATCGACGACGGCCAGTTCGTCGTCTTCGTGGGGCCGTCCGGCTGCGGCAAGTCGACCTTGCTGCGCATGATCGCGGGGCTGGAAGACATCACGGGCGGCACGCTGGAGCTGGGCGGCGTCGTCAGCAACACGATCGAACCGGCGCGGCGCGGTATCGCAATGGTGTTCCAGAGCTATGCGCTGTACCCCCATATGACGGTCGCGGAGAACATGGGGTTCGCGCTGAAGCTGGCGAAGGTGCCGAAGCCGGAGATCCGGGAGCGCGTGCAGCATGCGGCAGAGATCCTGCAGATCGCGCACCTGCTGGAGCGCAAGCCGAAAGCCCTGTCCGGCGGGCAGCGGCAGCGCGTCGCGATCGGCCGCGCCATCGTGCGCAAGCCGGAAGTGTTCCTGTTCGACGAACCGCTGTCGAACCTGGACGCGGCGCTGCGCGCGCAGACGCGCGTGGAGCTCGCGCGCCTGCACAAGGAACTGGGCGCGACGATGATCTACGTGACGCACGACCAGGTCGAGGCGATGACCCTGGGCCAGAAGATCGTCGTGTTCAACGGCGGCCGCATCGAGCAGGTGGGCACGCCGCTGGAATTGTACGAGCGGCCCGCGAACCTGTTCGTGGCCGGCTTTCTCGGCTCGCCGCGCATGAACGCGTTCCCTGCCACCTTGGCCGGGCAGGCCGGCGGCCTTGCGACCGTGCACCTGCCCGGCGGTGGACTTGCCCAGGTGGCGGCCGACGCGAGCCAGGTGCAACCCGGTGCGGCGCTCACGCTCGGTGTGCGGCCCGAGCACCTGCGCCTGGACACGTCCGGTGGTGTGGGCATTCCGGGCCGCCTCGCGCTGGCGGAATATCTGGGCGACGTCACGCTGGCGTACGTCCAGGTGGACGGCGTCGACGGGATGGTGGCCGCAAAATGTCCGCCGGACGTCCCGCTGCCGGCGCCGGGGGTGCCCGTCCACCTACGCTTCGACCCGGCCCGCGCGTGGCTGTTCGACGGGCAGGGCGCCGCGCTGCCCATGCTGCGCGAGCACGCCACCGCCGCGTCGTGACCGTCAGATCGGGCGTTGCTCGACCGGCTGGGCGAACGTCTGCGGCACGACGCCGATCTGCTGCAGCACGCCCAGGCGGTCCGCCTGTAGCCACGCTCGCACGATCCGGCCGTCGCGGATCTGGTAGATCACGTTGCCTTCCTGCGTGACCTCCGCCCGGCTCGGCGGCAGCCCGGCGAACCGGCCGCCGTGCACGGCGCGGAACGTCCAGCGCGCGGCGACCTTGTCGGCCTCGCCGAACAGGTCGTGCACCTCGAAGCGTACGCCGGGAAAGCCGGTCAGCACGGCTTCGATCGTCGCGCGGAATTCGCGCGGGCCCCGTTCGCCGCGGGCGCCGACGAAATCGGCGCCGACCAGCGTATCCAGGCGGTCCAGGTCGCGTCCGTTGATGCAGTCCTCGTACAGCGCGCGGACCAGGGCCTTGTTCATGTCGACGGTCGTCATGGCTTCGTTCATGCGGTTCTCCTCGTGGTTGCGTAGCGATGGAAAGCAGTGTAAAACCTCGAGTTAACTTGAGGTCAAGGGGGCAATGTGGCGAAAATCGATCCGGCCGACATCGGGCGGCCATTGACGGTGGGCGAGGTGGCGCGGCGCAGTGGCGTGGCCGTGTCGGCCCTGCATTTCTACGAATCGAAGGGCCTGATCCGCAGCGTGCGGAGCATGGGTGGACAGCGGCGTTATGGACGCGACGTGTTGCGTCGCGTGGCCGTCATCAAGGTGGCGCAGCGCATCGGCATCCCGCTCGCCGCGATCAGCGCCGCGCTGGCGTCGCTGCCGGAAGAACGCACGCCGACGAAGGCGGACTGGAGCCGCCTGTCGCGGTTGTGGCGGGCCGAACTCGACGACCGCATCGCGCAGCTCATGCGCCTGCGCGACCAGCTGGACGACTGCATCGGCTGCGGGTGCCTGTCGATCGACGCGTGCAAGCTGCGCAATCCGTTGGACCAGTTGTCGGAGCAGGGGAGCGGGCCGCAGCGGTTATGAGATCAAGAGATGGGTGCGACGGGGCTGTCGTCGTACAGTTTCGCGGTCGCCGCTTTTAACTCGGCATGTGGCAAGAATTGATCCGACAGGGTCAGGATCGAATGGAGATTATTTTTCAGCTGATCCAATTCGATGGAGCCCGGTTTCAGCGCGGTCTGCAGTAAATGGATCGCCATATCGGCCAGCAGCAAACGCTGTTTTTCCTTCCAGTCGGCGGGGGCATTCCTCGTGGCCGGATGGCTCAGGTAGGCACTTTCGACGGCTCCATGTATTGCCCATCCCATTTGCGCGAGTTCACGTCGCTGTTTCTCATCCATACTTGTCCTTGTTCCCACCGAGATTGTGGAGTGCGTCAGTCCCGCTTCATCTGGTCCAGAAGCACCGTGAAGCAAGGGACCTTCTCGACAACATGATGCGCGCGGCCGTCGGCATCGACGAGAATGCATTCGACAAAGCCGGGAAAACTGTCATCGACGAATCGCCGGACCATCACCGAAATCGCATCCATCGGCATTCTCTCGGTGTCGAAATCGCATGGCCGCGTCAGGCCGGGCATGAAGAGGGTAACCGTGGAGTGTACGCCCATCAGTGCGCCTATGGCAAGGTTGTCGCATGTCCAAATATTATGAGAATAAGTTATTGAACAAAATTGTTGCTTCGTGGCATTTTCCGGTTATATGATGTCTTAAATCATTACATGATGACTTAACTCAGATCACCTACAGGAGAATTCATGTTGCACAGGTCATGCGCCCCGAGCGCCGCAATCGAGAACGTTTTCGACCCGGCGGAGGCCCCATGAATCTCAATCGACTGCCGGTCGCCACGCGACTGGGCGTAGGCTACGGTGTGGTGTCCCTGATGCTGCTCGTCGTGACGGTCCTCGGCCTGAACCGGATGGCCTATATCAAGTCGCAGGCGGACGACATTACCAAGGTCAACAACGTCGAAGCGCACCTCGCAGCGAAGATGGACCTGACCGTGACGGAACGTGCGCTCGCACTGCGCAACCTGTTCCTGCTCGAAAGCGAGAACAAGAAGGAAGTCCAGATGGAAGTGGACCGTGTCGGCGAACAGGCGAAAAAATACGCCGACGCGCAGCGTGAGCTGGCTGCCATGTTCGCGAACATTGCCAGCACCACCGACAAGGAAAAGGAGTTGATGAAGCAGATCGCCGAACAGGCCGCGTTGGCCGCGCCGTATTATCCGCGCGCCATGCAGCTCGCGCTGGACGGCAAGAAGGACGAGGCCTACAAGCTCGTGCGCTTCGAATTCCGTCCGGTGCAAAAGAAGTGGTGGGCTCTGCTGCGCGAACTGAGCGCATTCGAGCAGCAGCTGAACGACGCTGCCCTGGTGGAAGCGGACGCCGCTTATCGCAGCGCGCGCACGCTGATGATCACGTTCGGCTTGCTGGCACTCGCGACCGGCGTGGTGGCCGCCTGGCTGATTACGCGCGGCCTGTTGCGCCAGCTCGGCGGTGAGCCGGCCGAGGCGGTGGCGATCGCCGGCAGGATCGCGGCCGGCGACCTGGCGGTCTCGATCGACACCCGCCCGGGCGACGACAGCAGCCTGCTGTACGCGATGCGCTCGATGCGCGACAGCCTCGCCCATATTGTGGGCCAGGTGCGCACCGGCACCGATACCATCGCGACGGCCTCGGCGCAGATCGCGGCCGGCAACTTCGACCTCTCGGCGCGCACCGAGGAGCAGGCCAGCTCGCTGGAGGAGACGGCATCGTCGATGGAAGAGATGACGTCGGCCGTCAAACAGAACGCCGACAACGCGCGCCAGGCCAACACCCTGGCCCTGTCGGCCTCGCACGTGGCCGAGAAGGGCGGCGACGTCGTGTCCCAGGTGGTCAGCACGATGGGCGCGATCAACCAGTCGGCGCAGAAGATCGTGGAAATCATCGGCGTCATCGACGGCATCGCATTCCAGACCAACATTCTTGCGCTGAACGCGGCCGTGGAGGCGGCGCGCGCCGGCGAGCAGGGACGCGGATTCGCCGTCGTGGCGACCGAGGTGCGCAACCTCGCGCAGCGTTCCGCTGCCGCGGCCAAGGAAATCAAGGCGCTGATCTCGGACTCGGTCGAGAAGGTCGACTCGGGCAACAAGCTCGTCGAGGAAGCCGGCGCCACGATGCACGAAGTGGTCGACAGCATCAAGCGCGTGACCGACATCATGTCCGAGATCGTCGCGGCGAGCGAAGAGCAGGCGGCCGGCATCGACCAGGTGAATCGCGCGATGACGCAGATGGACGGCGTCACGCAGCAGAACGCGGCGCTCGTCGAAGAAGCCGCGGCGGCCGCGCAGTCGCTGCGCGAGCAGGCGGACCACCTCACGGAGGTCGTCGCCGTGTTCGCGCTTGCCGGCGGCGAGCGCGCGCCGGTCCGTGCGGAGCCCCGCCTCGCGCCGGTCGTGCAGCTCGACCGGAACCGCAGCGCGCTGCCGGTCGCGCGCCGCGTCGGCGGCTAGCAGACCTGCCGGGAGACCGGCCGCGCAGGTTCCGACGTCCGAAGTTTCGCAGTTCACGAGGAGCGGTGATGAGCAACGAGATGGCGGTACGCGACACACTGGGGCCCGTGCCGGCGGGCGCCAACATCTTTTGGCATTCCGGTAAAGTCACCGCGGCGCACCGCCAGCGGTACTTCGGGCACAAGCCGGCCACGATCTGGCTGACGGGCCTGTCGGGCGCCGGCAAGTCCACGTTGGCCTACGAGTTGGAGCACCTGCTGCTGGACCGGGGGCATCCAAGCTTCGTACTGGACGGCGACAACGTCCGGCACCATCTCAACCGCGACCTGGGCTTCTCGGCCGACGACAGGCGCGAAAATATCCGGCGGACAGCGGAGGTGGCGCGCCTCATGAACGAGGCGGGTCTGTTCGTCGTGACGGCGTTCATCTCGCCGCTGCGCGAGGACCGGAGGCTGGCGCGCGAGATCATCGGCGCGGAGTCGTTCGTCGAAGCGCACGTCAGCACGTGCATGACGGTGTGCGAGTCGCGCGATCCGAAGGGTTTGTACGCCCGGGCGCGCGCCGGCGAGATCGCGAATTTTACCGGGGTCTCGGCGCCGTACGAGCCGCCCGAGCATCCCGACATCGCGATCGACACCGGCGCGATGTCGCTCGCCGAGGCGACGCGCGCGCTGTACGACCACCTGGCCCGGCGCCTGCGCTAGCCATGGACATCCGACGTTTCGACGTTTTCAATGGCGACGCCGACGGCATCTGCGCGCTGCACCAGTGGCGTCTCGCCTATCCGGCCGAGAGTACGCTCGTCACCGGCGTCAAGCGCGACGTCGCGCTGCTGGGGCGGGTCGATGCTGCGGCTGACGCCGACGTGACCGTGTTCGATATTGCCATCGATGCGAATGCCGCTGCGCTGCGCGCCGTCCTGGACGCCGGCGCGCAGGTGATGTGGTTCGATCACCATTCGGCCCGGCAGGCGTTCACGCATCCCCGTCTGCAACTGTTCTGGGACGACGATCCTGCCGTGTGCACGAGCCTTCTCGTCGACCGCTACCTCGGAGGCCGCTACCGTGGCTGGGCCGTCGCGGCGGCGTTCGGCGACAACCTGGCCGGGCCGGCGCGGCTGCTTGCGGCCGGCATGGGGTTGTCCGACGCGCAGACCGATGCCCTGGCGGAGCTGGGGACGGTCTTGAACTACAACGCGTACGGCGAGTGCGTCGACGACTTGCATTTCGCACCGGAGGCGCTGTACCGGGCGCTTCATCCGTACGCCGATCCGTTCGCGTTCATGGCCGCGTCGGCAGAGTACCGGATGCTCGCCGAGGGATATCGCGACGATTGCGCGCGCATGAGCGGCCTGCAGGCGCAATGGCAGTGGGACTACGGCGCCGTGTACGTGCTGCCCGACGCATGCTGGGCGCGGCGCGTGTCCGGCGTGCTGGCCAACCGCGTCGCCGCCGGCGAGCGCACGTGTGCGTTTGCCGTGCTCACCCCTTGTCCGGACGGCGTGTTCGTCGTCAGCGTGCGCTCGGGCGCGCCCGGTACGCATCCCGCCAACGTGTTGTGCGAGGCCTTCCCCGGCGGCGGCGGGCGGCGCGCGGCGGCGGGCATCAACCGGCTTGCCGCGGCCGACGTGGAACGGTTCGTGTGCGCGTTCTCCGATTATTTCGCCGGTTGCGGGGCACGTGCCGACGCGGGGTGACGGCGCTTTTTTTCTACTGTGAGGAGAGTACATGCATTCGAAACCAGCTGTCGAGAACGAGCGGCCCCGCCCATTGCTGATGATGCCGCTGCGCCGCTGCGGCAGCCATGCACTGCGGCTGCGCATGAACTTCAATCCCGAGTTTCACTCGCCGTATCCGCTGCACATCGTCGACTTCATGCCGCTCGTCCCGCTGTACGGCGACCTGGATGACGACCGGGCCTACTTCCGCCTCGTCGTCGATGTCGTGGGCCTGCAGGCCGTCAGCATGGTCAAGTGGCCGGGGATGGTGTACGACCCCGTCGAGATCTTCGAGACGCTGCGCCACGAACCCCGCAGCGTGCACCGCATCGTGTGGGAGCTGCTGCTGCGCTCGGGCGAACGCACCGGTGCGAAGGTGGTCATGGACAAGTCGCTCGACAGCGTCCACTATGCCGACGAGTTGATGCGGCTGTTTCCGGACATGCTGTTCCTGAACGTCGTGCGCGACCCGCGCGGGCAGGTGGCGTCGATGAACCGCGCGATCATCCACGATTTCGACAGCACCTTGAACGCCCGTACGTGGGTGAGGGCGCACGATGCGGCGGCCGCGCTGCTGGCGCGCTATCCCGAGCGCGCGCTGACGATCCGCTACGAAGACTTCCTCGCCGACCAGGAAGCGACCTTGCGCCGCATCTGCGGTTTCCTCGGCATCGCGTTCCTGCCGCAGATGCTCGACGTGGCGCATTCGACGGAGGCGCGCCAGATCGCGCAGCTGTCGGCGCTGTGGTCGTCGAATTGCTTCCCGCCGATCCCGGCCAACGCCGACAAGTTCAAGCACCAGCTGTCGCTCGAGGAAATCCGCGTCATCGAGACGCTGGCGCGCGACTACATGCGCACGTACGGCTACGGCTTGATGACGCCGGCCGACGCCGTCCTTTCCGACGCGTCCTATGCCGCCGCGGAGGCGCGTTCGCAAGCTGCCCGCGAGAGGGCGTGGCGCGATCTCGAGCAGGCCAATTTCCGCGACTACGTGCTGCGCCGGGCGCGCGCCGACTACCTGGCGCAGGTCAGGGCACGGCTCGAACAGGGCGGGGCGGCCAAGGACTGCGGGCCGCACAAGCTCGATACGTTGACGGCAGCCTTCGAGGTGACGGACTAGCGCACCGCCCGTTGGACGCTGGCGCCAGGTAATAATTAGTGATACTGTTGTGCTAACGATGTTCTTTTGCCAATACGATCGCCCATGACCAGGCCGCCGCGTCCCCGTCGCCCCACGATGACCGACATCGCCAAGCTGGCGGGGGTCTCGCAGTCGACGGTGTCGCTGGTCATCAACCACATGAGCGGCGCGAAGGTGTCGAAGGTCACCCGCGACGCCGTGCTGCGCATCGCGCGCGAGCTCGGTTATCCCGTCGAACGGCATGCGCACGCCGCCGCGGAAACCACGGCCCGCAACCTGATCGTGTACCTCACGGACGAGTTGACGACGAGTCCGCACGCCATGCAGACCATCGACGGCGCGAAGGAGGCCGCGTGGGACCACGATTGCCTCGTCGCCGTGTTCGCCACGCGGGGCGACCCGGAGCGCGAAGGGGCCGTGTTCGCCCGCATGCTGGGCCATCCCGCGTTGCTGGGCGTGATTTATTCGACGATCTTCACCCGCGCCGTGACGGTGCCGGCGGCGCTGGCCGACACGCCGACCGTGCTGCTGAACTGCCACGCGCGCGAACGCACGCGCTCGTCCGTCGTGCCGAGCGAGCTGCTGGGCGGCTATGCCGCGACGCTGCACCTGATCGAGGCCGGGCACCGGCGCATCGGTTTCATCAACGGCGAGCAATGGATCGAGGCGGCGGCCGAGCGGCTGAAGGGCTACCGGCAGGCGCTGTCGTCGGCCGATATCCCGTACGACCCCGCCCTCGTGCGCTCCGGCGACTGGCAGGTGGCCGACGGCTACGCCCGCGCGCTCGACCTGCTGGCCTTGCCGCAACGTCCGACCGCATTGTTCTGCGCCAACGACCTGATGGCGATCGGCGCACTGGACGCTGCGCGCGAGCGCAAGCTGGCGGTGCCGCGCGACCTGTCCGTCGTCGGGTATGACGACCAGGACATCGCGCGCTACACGCATCCACCGCTGAGCACAGTGTTGTTACCAAACTACGAAATGGGCCGCTGGGCGGCCGATTCTCTCATCGCCCAAGTGCGCGCGAATCACGCAGCCAAGGCCCACATCAAGATGGAATGCCCTCTGGTGGCACGCGATTCCGTGGCGCCGCCGCGGGCCTGACGCCCCCTGTCGACCGTGTTCAAGCGTGCGTCGCCGCGCCTGCGTTTGCGTTAGCTTCGAGATAATAATTATTACTAATAATCGAGAGGAGAATCGCATGACCACGTTCCAGAGACGGCCCGTGTACGCGGCCATCCTTGCGCTGTGCGCCCACGCGGCCGGCGCCCAGACCAACGACAACCAGGTGACGACGGACACGTCGACCACGCCCGCGGAAGTCCCCGCGCAAGCGCCCGTGACGCCGGCGGCGCCGACGCAGCCTGCACAAATTCAGCAGGTGACCATCACGGGCCTGCGCAGCAGTATCCGCAGCGCCGAGACGATCAAGCGCGATTCCGTGCAGGTCGTCGACTCGATCAACGCGGAAGACATCGGCAAATTCCCCGACCGTGCGGCCGGCGACGCCCTGCAGCGCATCGCCGGTGTGCAGGTCGGGCGCGACCGCGGCGAGACGAACCAGGTCATCATTCGCGGCCTGCCGGACGTCACGACGACCTTGAACGGCATGGAGTACTTCACGGGGAACGGCCGCCGCCTGCAATACCAGGACCTGCCCGTGCAATCGATCGGCGGCCTGGATGTGTACAAGACGGCGACGCCGAACCAGCTCGAGGGCGGCATCGCGGGCGGCATCGACGTCCGGCTGCGCCAGCCGTTCGACTTGAAGGGCTTGAACGTCACCGGTTATGTCGAGGACCGCCGGCAGAAGGTGACGGGGTCCAGCGCGACGCCGACGAAGAACAATCCGGGCATCGGTTTCTCGGCCAGCAACCGCTGGAAGACGAGCTATGGCGAGATCGGCGCGCTGTTCGACGTCGCGTTCAACCGCGAGCACTGGGGCTTCCCCGTGCAATGGGTCGACCGTCCCGTGAACGTCCATTCCGTCGACGCGAACGGCGTGGGCACGCGGTTGGGCGACGGTCCGCCCGCGCCGCTGACGCCCGACGCGCGGCTGGGCGAACTGCCGAACGTGGGCGGCATCTACAACGCGGGCGACCGCGACCGGGGCAGCATCCACGGCGCCTTCCAGTGGAAGGTCAATCCGAATCTGGAAGCGAACGTGCAATACCTCGGCACGGGCTACCGCGCGCGCAGCGCCGTCGACTACATCCTCGCCATCACGACGTGGACGCCCACCTTGACCAACGTGCAGCTGGCGCCGCAGGGCGGCTACTGCAACACGCCGGAAGGGGTCATCTGCCCGATCCAGTCCGCGTACGCGCAGGCCAAGCAGTTCGGCGGGCCGTACGACTGGGACCCGTACACGGCCACGTCCACGTGGGGCGTGAAGGAACACACGACGTCGCACTTCCTGAACGTGGGCCTGAATTACCACGACGGTCCGTGGAAGGGCAGCACGAACTTCGGCTGGACCAAGTCGACGTTCGTGAACGACACCGTGATCGTCGACCAGCAGATTCCCGGCGCCAGCGTCGGCGTCTACACGTATGGCGCGGACGGCCATGGCGGCTACAACAGCGTGAGCACACCGACGAGCCCCGTCGCGCTGCGCGACCCGCGCGCGTTCGTGCTGCGCGGGATGGTGCAGAACTGGGGCGTCTCGAAAGGCGAGCAGGCGCAGTGGCGCGGCGACGTGTCGTACCGCATGGGCGACGGCCTCATCTCCGGCATCGACGCGGGCCTGCGCCTGTCGACGCACCGTGCCAGCTACCATGGAGCGGAAGGCCATAGCGACATCGCCGGCGACGTGCGCGCCAACCCCGTCGATGCGTTCGGTCCGGGCTTCGAAGCCCTGGTACCAGGCCTCGACCGCCTGGGCGGCCCGTGGCTCACGCCGTCGCGCGACTACCTGATCGATCAGGCCGACGCCGTGCGCGCGTTCTACGGCGCTGCGCCCGGCCGCGTGCCCGACGATCCGACCCGCGCCTTCGGCCAGCGCGAAAGTACGAACACGTTGTATCTCGCCGCGCGTTGGAAGACGAAGGCGGGCGACGTCGATTTGTCCGGCACGGTGGGCGCGCGTTATGTGCACGTGGCGCGCAACCTGACCGGCACCAGCCGCATCGGCGACGTCGTCACGCCGATCGACGTGGATTCGTCCGAGAACAACTTCCTGCCCAGCTTCGCCGCGGTCGTCGGCTGGCGCGAGAACTTGCAGTCGCACCTCTCCGTCGGCAAGACGATCACACGGCCGGACTTCGTGTCACTGAACCCCGCGCTCTCGCTGATTCCACCGACCGTCAACGCGCCGGGCACGGGATCGGCCGGCAACCCGAACCTGCGGCCGACGCGCTCCGTGAACACGGACGCGACGCTCGAATACTACTTTCCGAAGAACGGCTATGCGCAGATCGCGCTGTTCCACCGCGACATCAACGGCTATTTGCAGAACATGGAGTCGGACGAGATCATCGGTGGCCAGACCTATCGCGTGACGCGTCCGCAAAATTCCGGCACGGGTACGTTGCGCGGCGCGGAATTCGGCATCCAGAAATTCTTCGACTTCCTACCGGCCCCGTGGAGCAATTTCGGCGCGCAGTTCAACTACACGTGGATCGACGGCGACAACCAGACGCTCGTCTCGCCGACGAGTACGGACTTCCGCACGACGGCGCTGACGAACGTCGCGAAGAAGAACTACAACTTCGCGCTGCTATACGAGGGCAACGGCATCACGGGCCGGCTGACGGCCACGCACCGCGGCAGCTTCGTGGAGCAGATCGCCGAACCGCGCTTCAATATGGATCGCATCGTCAAGGCGGCCACGTACGTCGATCTCAGCGTTTCGTATGCGATCAACAAGAACGTGTCCGTGCAGTTCGACGCCATCAACCTGACGCACGAGAAGTACGAGAGCTATCTGGGATCGCCGATGATCCCGCGCGACATCCGCTACAACCCGACGACGTACGGTCTGGGACTACGCTTCTCGCTGTGAGGCCGGCATGGCGACGACGTACCGCAACCCGGTGTATCCCGACGTGATGGCGGACCCGTTCGTGCTGCGCCACGACGGTGTCTACTACGCGTACGGGACGGCGCCGGGCGCGCCGGACGGCCGCCAGGTGCCCGTGCTGCGCTCGACGGACCTCGTGGCGTGGCAACCGGTCGGCCACGCGTTGCTGCCGATCGGCGAGACGCATTACTGGGCGCCGGAAGTCGCGAGCCACGAGGGTCACTTTTACGTGTACTACTCGGCAGGGTCGCAGGCGGAAGGCACGGACCAGAAGCTGCGCGTGGCGGTGGCCGACCATCCGGCCGGGCCGTTCGTCGACAGCGGCAAGCTGCTCGTGCCGGACCAGACGTTCGCCATCGACGGGCACCCGTTCCGGGCAAGCGATGGCCAGTGGTATCTGTTCTATTGCATCGATTTCCTCGATGCTACGGACGACGACCGCGTGGGTACGGGCATCGTCGTCGACCGCCTCGTTGACATGACCACGCTGGCGGGGGAGCCGCGCGTCGTCGTCCGTCCGCACGAGGACTGGCATGTGTTCCGCAAGGGCCGCGCGATGTATGGCGGCGTGTACGACTGGCACACGGTGGAAGGCGCGGCCGTGTTGTGCCACGACGGCCGCTATTACTGCTTCTACAGCGGCGGCGCGTGGGAGCGCGACAACTACGGCGTCAGCTGGGTCGTGGCCGATCATCCGCTCGGGCCGTACACGCGGCCGGAAGGTGGCCACGAGGCGCTGCTGATGCGCACGCCGAAGGGCGGCGACCTGCTGGGGCCTGGGCACAACTCGTTCACGACGGGGCCGGACGGGCAGAGCACGTGGATCGTGTACCACGCATGGGACCGGGCGCAGACGGCGCGGCGCATGTGCATCGACCGACTGGACTGGGTCGACGGCAGGCCGACGACGCCGGGGCCCACCTGGACGGACCAACCTGCGCCGTGATCAATCCCAATCGCTGCCCGTCTCCTCGTCGAACGCCTTGCGATCGCGCGACATCATCGCTTCCAGCTCCTCGCGCGCCTGCTTGGCCACCGACACGGCCGTCTCGCGGTCCTTGTAATACGGGTAGACGGTATCGAGCGTCTGCTTGTTGTACCGCCTGAATTTCACAGCCGCCTGGCGGGTGGCGTACGCGCTGTGCCCGAGACCCGACGTCAGCACGGTACGGCCCAGCCGCAGCGCCGACTCGAACGTCTCCCGCTCGATCATTTGCACGCCGCGGTCCATCAGCTGGTAGTAGTGCGTGACGTTGCGGGCGCGCGCGAACACGGGCAGGTCGGGATACTCGCGGCGGACGGCGTCGACGAGCTGCAGGCTGTCCTCGATGTCGTCGATGGCGACGACGACGGCGCGCGCCTTTGCGGCACCCGCGGCGCGCAGCAGGTCGGGCCGCGTCGCGTCGCCGTAGAACACCTTGAAGCCGAAGTGGCGCAGCACCTCGATCTGGTCCGGGTCGTGGTCGAGCACCGTCAGCCGGACGTGGTTCGCATTCAGGAAGCGGCCGACGATCTGGCCGAAGCGGCCGAAGCCGGCAATGATGACGTGGTCCTCGTTCGGCTCGATGCGGTCGGCCTCGCGCTGGCGGGCGCCGCATTCACGCCGGGCTGCGAGACGGTCGTACGCCATCAGCGCGAGCGGTGTGACGACCATCGACAGCGCGACGACCACGACGAGGATCGACCCCACCTCGGGCGAGAACACGCGCGCCGTCGCCGCTGCACCGAAGACGACGAACGCGAATTCGCCGCCCTGCGCGAGCAGCAGCGCGAACTGCATGTGCTGGCCGCGCGCGATGCGGAGTGCACGCGACAGGCCGTACAGCACGGCGACCTTGATGACGAGGAAGCCGGCGACGAGGCCCAGCACGAGGCCCGGCTGTGCGAGGAACACGGCGAAATCGACGGACATGCCGACGGCGATGAAGAACAGCCCAAGGAGCAGGCCCTTGAACGGTTCCAGGTCCGTCTCGAGCGCGTGGCGGTATTCGGAATCCGCGAGCAGGACGCCGGCCATGAAGGCCCCGAGGGCCATCGACATGCCCACCCATTGCATCAGCAACGAGATCGCGATGACGAGGAGCAGCGCGAACGCCGTGAAGATCTCGCGCGCGTCCGTCTTGGCGATGATGCGCAGCAGCGGGCGGAGGAGGAAGCGGCCGGCGACCACGAGGCCCGCGAGGACGCCCACCACCTTCAGCGCGGCGATCCACGCATTGCCGCCGCCGCCCGCCGATTCCGGCACGCCCAGCAACGGCACGATGGCGATCATCGGGATCGCGGCGATGTCCTGGAACAGCAGGATCGCGAAGCCGGCCTGGCCGGCCGGTGTCGCCATCAGGTTGCGTTCTTCCAGCGACGCGAGCGCGATCGCCGTCGACGACAGCGACAGCCCGAGGCCCGCGATCAGCGCGATCTTCCAGTCGATGCCGGCCAGCAGGGCGGCGCCGAACAGGCCCGCCGTGACGCCGGCGACTTGCGCACCGCCCCACCCGAAGATCGGGCGGCGCAGCGCCCACAAGCGGCTCGGTTCCAGTTCGAGGCCGATCAGGAACAGCAGCAGCACGACGCCGAACTCGGCGAAGTGCAGGGCATCCTCGCCGTCCGCGATCAGGCGCAGGCCGAACGGGCCGATGACGATGCCGGCGACGAGATAGCCCAGCACGGCGCCCATGCCGAGGCGCTTCGCCAGCGGCACGACGAGCACCGCGGCGCCCAGGTAGACGAGAGCGTTCTGCAGCAGGTTATGCTCCATGGGCGCGCTCCTGTTGGGCGGCGGCCGCGAGCCCCGCATAGCCTTCGAGCCGGTGGCGGAACTCGGCCGCGAACGCGTCGATCGCCTCCGGCGCCGCCTGCGCTGCACCGTGGAGGACGAGCGGCGCGATCCAGTCCATGCCGCACAACGCGGCCGCCGCTTCGTACGGCGGCAGGAAATCGGCGAACGGCCGGCCGTGCAAGCCGCCGGGCCCGTACGCATCGGGGCCGCTGCCCGTCGTCGTGACGAGCCAGAACGTCTTGCCGCGCAGCGCGCATACGCCCTCGTGGTTGTCGTCGTTGTAGGCCCAGCCGGGCTGCAGGACGACGTCCATCCATTCCTTCGCGATGGCCGGCATGCCGTACCAGCGGAACGGGTGCAGGAAGACGAGCAGGCGCGCGGCCGCCAGGCGCGCGCGTTCGCGCTCGCCGTCGATGTCGAAGTCGGGATAGGTTTCGTACAGGTCGCACACGTCGACGCCGGGCAAGGCCCGCGCCGTCTCCGCCAGGCGGCGGTGGATGGGCGAGCGGTGCGGCGCCGGGTGGGCATAGATCACGAGGATGTCGGGTTCGTTCATGCGTCGGGTTCGTCTTTGCGCGTGGCTGGCCGGATTGCTTCTCCGGCAACCCGGTTTTATAGCATATCCTGGCCGCATGTTCGCCCGATATGTCCTACACGACCGCCGCATGCATGCCTATAGGGTCCTGCCGCGCCGCGGACTAAGATGAATTCAACGCCAACGAGTGGAGAACCGCATGTCCATGCAGAGCGAAGGCAAGGACGCCAAAGGGCGTAATTACGACCAGGTGACGAAGGACGGCACGAGCAGCGCCGGCACGTTGGGCACCGGCGGCACGGGCGACGACGTCGGCCGCCAGTCCGGCCAGCGGGGGAACCAACAGCGGGCCCGTACGGACGACCTCCTGAGCAACGATGCGGACCGCGACAGCGAAGGCTATGTCGGCGAGGAAGCGGGCGAATTGCAGACGGGGCTCGGCGGCATCGGCAGCCTGAGTACGGGTAATGCCGGCAGCCGGCAGTCGGACGACGACGCGCAGGGCGGCACGGACCGTACGCGCAAGTAGTCGCGCAACTAAGTAAGCGAGCAAGGCCCGGCGCAGTTCCGGGATCGGGGGCGTGCCAGCGATCTGGTGCGCGGCACGGGCGGAGCGCGTCGGGGTGGCGTGCTCCGGCCCGTGCTTTGTCACGTCAGATGTGCAGCGCGTGCCCCAGTGCCCGCAGCGCCGCCTCCTGCACGGCCTCGCCCAAGGTTGGATGCGCGTGGATCGTGCCCCCGACGTCCTCCAGTTGCGCCCCCATTTCGATCGATTGCACGAACGCGGCCGACAGCTCCGACACGGCACCGCCGACGGCTTGCCAGCCCACGATCACGTGATTGTCGCGGCGGGCGACGACGCGCACGAAGCCGTCCGTCGCCTCCAGCGTCATCGCACGGCCGTTGGCGGAGAACGGGAAGCTCGCGGTGATACAGTCCACGCCCAGCGTTGCGGCCTCCTGCGGCGTCATCCCGACGACGACCACTTCCGGGTCCGTGAAGCAGACGGCAGGAATCGCGGCCGGCGTGAAGTGGCGGCGCTTGCCCGCGATGATCTCCGCGACCATCTCGCCCTGCGCCATCGCGCGGTGCGCGAGCATCGGTTCGCCCGTCAGGTCGCCGATGGCCCACACGTTGCGCATCGACGTGCGGCACTGGTTGTCGATGCGGACGTGGCGGCCATTCATGTCCAGCATGAGGCTTTCCAGCCCATAGCCATCCGTGCGCGGCCGCCGTCCGACGGCGACCAGGACCCGGTCCGCGGCGAGCACGGACTCCTCGCCGCCGCCGTTCTTCATGCGCACGCCGCCGCCGTCCTCCGCGAGACCAAGCACGCTGGACTCCAGGTGCACGGCGACGCCGAGCCGCTTCAGGCTGGCCGCCACGGGCTTCGCGAGTTCGTCGTCGTATGCGGGCAGCACGCGTCCGGCCGCTTCCACGACCGTGACCTTCGCGCCCAGCTTGCGGTACGCGATGCCCAGTTCCAGGCCGATGTACCCGGCGCCCACGACGACGAGGTGCTCCGGCAAGGTGCTTGGCGCCAGCGCCTCCGTCGACGACACGACGTTGCCGCCGAACGGCAGGAACGGCAGTTCGACGGGCACCGATCCCGTGGCCAGCAGCAGGTGTTCGCAGCGGATGCGCACGGCGTCGCCGCTCGTCTCCACCTCGACGGTCTTGCCGTCCAGGATGCGCGCCCAGCCCCGCACGACGGTCACGCCATTCTTCTTCAGCAGCGCGCCGACGCCGCCCGTCAATCGCTTGACGATGCCGTCCTTCCACGCGACCGTCTGCGTCACATCGATCGTCGGCGCGCCCGCGCGGATGCCCAGCGGCGACTCGCCCGCGTAGCTCGCCGCCTGATGAAACGCGTCGGCGGCGTGGATCAGCGCCTTCGACGGGATGCAGCCGATGTTCAGGCACGTGCCGCCCAGTTCCGCGCCTTCGACGAGCACGGTCTGGATGCCCAGTTGCCCCGCGCGGATGGCGGCGACGTAGCCGCCCGGGCCGCCCCCGATGACGAGGAGGGTGGTGCTTTCGGTAGTCACGGCCATGGGCTCACTCCACGAACAGCGTTGCCGGCGACTCGAGGTAGCCGCGCACCGTCTGGATGAATTCCGCCGCCACCATGCCGTCGATGACGCGGTGATCGAACGAGGACGACAAATTCATCAGCTTTCGCGCCACCATGCCGCCGTTGCGAATGACCGGTCGGTCGACGATGCGGTTCACGCCGACGATCGCCACTTCCGGGTGGTTGATGACGGGTGTGCTGACGATGCCGCCCAGCGGGCCGAGGCTCGTGATCGTGATCGTCGACCCGGACAGCTCGTCGCGTGCCGCCTTGCCGTGGCGCGCCGCATCGGCCAGCCGGGAGATTTCCGCCGCGCTGGACCACGGGTCGCGCGCTTCCGCGTGGCGCACGACGGGCACCATCAGCCCCGCATCCGTCTGCGTCGCGATGCCGAGGTGGACGGCCTGGTAGCGCGTGACGACGTTGGCCTGGTCGTCGTAGCGGGCATTCACGTCCGGGAACTTGCGCACGGCGAGGACGACGGCGCGCATCAGCAGCGGGAGCAACGTGAGCTTGCCGCGCTCCTCGCCATAGCGCGCGTTCAGCTGGCCGCGCAGTGCTTCCAGCTCCGTCACGTCCACTTCCTCGACGTAGGTGAAATGCGGGATCTGGCGCTTGGCCAGCTGCATCTTCTCGGCGATCTTGCGGCGCAGGCCGATGACGGGGATGGCTTCCTCGCCGTCCAGCTCCGCGTAGCGCGTATCGGGCGCGGCGCCGCGTCCCGCCCGGTGCCCGGCCACGTGGGCGTCGAGGTCCGCGTGCGTGATGCGGCCGGCGGGGCCGCTGCCCGCGACATATTGCAGCTCGATGCCCAGGTCCCACGCGCGCTTGCGCACGGCCGGCGCCGCGAGGGGCTTCTCGCCCGCAGCGCGCAGCGCGGGTGCGGCCGCGGGCGCGCGGACGGGTGCCGGGCGTGACGGCGGCGATGGCGGCGGCGCAGTCGGTGCGACGGCCGGTGCCGCCTGCGCGACGCTGGCTGCCGCTTCGGCCACCCGCGCCGGTTCCGGTACGAACCCGTGCGGCAGGTCGGCCGGCTCGTCCGCGGCCGGCGCCGCCTGCTTCGCGGACGACGACGGCGCATTCCCCGCGCCCTCGACCTCGAGCCGGATCAGCTCCGCCCCGACGGCCAGCGATTCACCCACGTTGCCGCCCAGCGCGACGACGGTGCCGTGCACCGGAGACGGAATTTCCACGGTCGCCTTGTCCGTCATGACGTCGGCCAGGACCTGGTCCTCGACGACGGCGTCGCCCGGCTGCACGCGCCACGCGACGACTTCCACTTCCGCGATGCCTTCGCCGAGGTCCGGCATCTTGATCACATGCGTACCCATCTGGTCAGGCCTCCATCGCTCGCTTGAATGCCGCGCCCACGCGGTCCGGTCCCGGGAAATACGCCCATTCCTGCGCGTGCGGGTATGGGGTGTCCCAGCCGGTCACACGTTCGATCGGCGCTTCCAGGTGGTAGAAGCAGTGCTCCTGCACGAGGGCCGCCAGTTCGGCGCCGAAGCCGCTCGTGCGCGTGGCCTCATGGACGACGACGCAGCGCCCCGTCTTTTGCACGGAGGCGACGACCGTCTCCAGGTCGAGTGGCCACAAGGTGCGCAGGTCGATGATCTCGGCGTCGATCCCGGTCTCCTGCGCGGCCGCTTCCGACACCCACACCATCGTGCCGTACGTGAGCACCGTGAGGTCGGCGCCTTCGCGGAACACGGCCGCCTTGTCCAGCGGGACCGTGTAATAGCCGTCCGGAACTTCGCCCTTCGGATGCTTCGACCACGAGACGACGGGCCGGTCGTGGTGGCCGTCGAACGGGCCGTTGTACAGCCGCTTCGGTTCCAGGAAAATGACGGGGTCGTCGTTCTCGATCGCGGCGATGAGCAATCCCTTCGCGTCGTACGGGTTCGACGGCATTACGGTGCGCAGCCCGCACACGTGCGTGAAGAACGCTTCCGGACTCTGGCTGTGCGTCTGCCCGCCGTAGATGCCGCCACCGCAGGGCATGCGGATCGTCAGCGGGGCCGTGAAGTCGCCCGCGGAGCGGTAGCGCAACCGGGCGGCCTCGGACACGATCTGGTCGGTCGCCGGATAAAAATAGTCGGCGAACTGGATCTCGACGACGGGTCGCAGGCCATACGCCGCCATGCCGACGGCGGTGCCGACGATGCCGCCTTCCGAGATCGGCGCGTCGAAGCAGCGGTGCTTGCCGTACTTCGCCTGCAGGCCGTCCGTGACGCGGAACACGCCGCCGAAATAGCCGACGTCCTGGCCGTAGATGACGACGTCGTCGTCGCGCCCGAGCATGACGTCCATGGCCGACCGGAGGGCCTGGATCATCGTCATCGGGGTCGTTTTCAAATCCTTGTCGATGTCGCGCTTCACGTCACACCCCCAGTTGTTGGCGTTGGCGGCGCAGGTGGTCGGGCATCTCTTTGTAGACGTCCTCGAACATCGACGCGGCACTCGGTACGCGGCCATCGATCAGCGTGCCGTGGCGTTCCGCTTCCTTCTGCGCGGCCACGACTTCCGCTTCGAGTTCGGCCTGCAGCGCGTCGTGCTCCGCGTCCGACCACCAGCCGCGGGCGATCAGGTGGCGGCGCAGCCGGCCGATCGGGTCGCCCAGCGGGAAGTACGTCCATTCGTCGGCGGGGCGGTAGCGCGACGGGTCGTCCGACGTGGAGTGCGGGCCCGCGCGGTACGTCACCCATTCGATCAAGGTGGGGCCGAGGTTCGAGCGCGCCCGTTCCGCGGCCCAGCACGAGGCGGCATACACCGCGAGGAAGTCGTTGCCGTCCACGCGCAGCGACGCGATGCCGGCGCCCACGCCGCGCGCGGCGAAGCTGACGCTCTCGCCGCCGGCGATGGCCTGGAACGTGGAGATCGCCCACTGGTTGTTGACGACGTTCAGGATCACGGGCGCCTGGTACACGTGCGCGAACGTGAGGCCCGTATGAAAATCGCTTTCGGCCGTGGCGCCGTCGCCGATCCAGCCGGACGCGATCTTCGTGTCGCCCTTGATCGCGGACGCCATCGCCCAGCCGACGGCCTGCGGAATCTGCGTGGCCAGGTTGCCGGAGATCGTGAAGAAGCCTTTCGCCTTCACGGAATACATGACGGGGAGCTGGCGGCCCTTCAGCGGGTCGGCCTCGTTCGACAGCAGCTGGCACACCATGTCGACGAGGGGATACTCGCGCGCCATCAGGAGGCTTTGCTGGCGGTACGTGGGAAAACACATGTCGCCGTCGCGCAGCGCGAGGGCGTGCGCCGTGCCGATGGCTTCCTCGCCCAGGCACGTCATGTAGAACGACAGCTTTTTCTGGCGCTGGGCAATGACCATGCGCGCGTCGAAGATGCGGGTCTTCATCATCGTGCGCAGGCCGAAGCGCAGGGTGTCGCGGTCCAGTCCCGGGTCCCACGGGCCGACGGCGTTGCCGTCGTCATCGAGCACGCGGATCATGCCCGCTGCCAGTTCGGCCGTGTCCTGGTAGTGGACGTCGACGGGTGGCCGGGGCGTAGACCCGGCCGCATGGATGTCGAGATACGAAAAATCGGTCTTGCAACCCGGGCGGCCGGTAGGCTCCGGGACGTGCAGCGACAGAGGTTGACTCTGGCTCATAAACGCTCCCCCTTGGTAAGGTGTATGCGGCAGCAACATCATAATTCCGGAAAGACAGCGCACGGCGGTTTTCGCCGGGAATTTTCGTGCTGCCCCGCAGCATGCCGACGCGGGATCGCCGCGCGGATGCCCGTCGCATCAGCACCGCAAGTTAGCACGCGGCGCAGCGAAGCGGCGCCGGTTCGCGCAAGTGTGCGCGGCCGCGCGTATCGTGTTCCCGCCTGCCCGCAAACGCGATTAGAATTGCTGACTTCTCTACACAATGGACAGATGGACGCGATGTTGACTCAGGCGGCTCCGGTCAAGGCTTTCGGTGCGGGCGGCGGCCTGCTGGGCGGGATCATCGACGACTTCGACTGGGCCGGGACGAGCCTGGGCCCCGTCGTCCGCTGGCCCGACGTCGTGCGCACGACGGTGGAACTCATGCTGCGCTCGCCCGTTCCCATCGTCACGTTGTGGGGCGAGGACGGCGTCATGATCTACAACGACGCCTATTCGGGCTTCGCCGGCGGCCGCCATCCGCAGCTGCTGGGCTCCAAGGTGCGCGAGGGCTGGCCCGAGGTGGCCGACTTCAACGACAACGTGATGAAGGTGGGCCTCGCCGGCGGCACCCTGTCGTATCGCGACAAGGAACTCACCTTGCACCGCAGCGGCCGTCCCGAGCAGGTCTGGATGAACCTCGATTACTCGCCCATCGTCGACGCGGGCGGGGCCGTCGTGGGCGTCATCGCCATCGTCGTGGAGACGACGGCCAAGGTCCGCGCGGAGCGTTGGCTCAGCGGCGAGCATGGCCGGCTGCAGACCATGTTCGAGCAGGCGCCCGGCTTCATGGCGCAACTGGTGGGCGCGGACCACGTGATCCAGTCCGCGAATGCCTCGTACCACGCGCTTGCCGGCCACCGCGACCTCGTCGGCAAGCCGCTGCGCGAGGCATTGCCGGAGACGGTGCCGCAGGGCGTCGTCGCCATCCTCGACCAGGTCTACCTGACCGGCACCGCGTACACGGCGACGGCCAGCCCTTTGTGGCTCGCGGCGCCCGACGGCAACCGCAAGCTGCACTACATCGACTTCGTCTACCAGCCCGTCAAGCGCGAGGATGGGTCCGTGCTGGGCATCTTCGTGCAGGGCAGCGACGTGACGGAGCGGGTCAAGGCGGAACGCGCGCTGCGCGAGAGCGAGGAAAAATTCCGCACGTTCGCCGAGGCCATGCCGAACCAGGTGTGGACGGCGACGAAAGACGGCAAGCGCGACTGGTTCAACGCCCGCGTGTACGCATGCACGGGACGCGACTACGCAGGCCTGGCCGGCATCGGCTGGACGCAAGCCGTGCATCCGGACGACCTGGCGAGCGTGCAGCATCGTTGGGCGACGGCGGTGGCGACCGGCGCCCACTACGAGGCGGAACTCCGCCAGCGGGCCGCGGACGGCACGTATCGCTGGCAACTGGCGCGCGCCGTCGCGCTGCGCGATGCGGACGGCGAGGTCGTGCGCTGGATCGGGACGACCGTCGACATCGAGGACCAGAAGCGCAGCGCCGAACGCCTCGCGGCGCTGAACGCGGACCTGGAATCGCAAGTCGCGCGGCGCACGGCGGAACGCGACCGCATGTGGCGGCTGTCGCGCGACATCATGCTCGTCGCCGGCTTCGACGGCATCGTGGAAGCCGTGAGTCCGTCGTTCGGGTCGCTGCTGGGCTGGTCCGAGCACGACATCGTCGGCAAGAACTTCCTGCAATTCGTCCACCCCGACGACCATGCTGCCACGCTCGCGCAGATGGCGTCGCTGGGCGAGGGCCACTACGTCTACAAGTTCGAGAACCGCTACCGGCGCAAGGACGGCAGTTATTGCGTGCTGTCGTGGACGGCGGCACCCGACGCCGCGTTCATCCACGCGATCGGGCGCGACATCACGGCCGACCGTGAACAGGCCGAGCAGATCCGTCGCACGGAACTCGCGCTGCAGCAGTCGCAGAAGATGGAGACGATCGGCAAGCTGACGGGCGGCGTCGCGCACGACTTCAACAACCTCCTGCAGATCATTTCCGGCAACCTGCAGCTGCTGGAGATGAACCCGGGCGGCGCGGAAACGCAGCGCTGGATCGGCAACGCGCGCCAGGCGGTGGATAGGGGCGCGAAGCTCGCGAGCTACCTGCTCGCGTTCGGCCGCCGCCAGCCGCTGGAGCCGAAGGTCGTCAAGATCGGCCGCATCGTGACCGGGATGGAAGACATGCTGCGCCGCGCGCTCGGCGAAGAGATCGAAGTGGAGCTCGTGATCTCGGGCGGCCTGTGGAATACGGCCGTCGACGTGGCGCAGGTCGAGAACGCCGTGCTGAACCTCGCGATCAACGCGCGCGACGCGATGGACGGCGCCGGCAAGCTGACGATCGAGGCGCACAACGCCGCACTGGACGACCTGTATTGCCGCACGCACGGCGACGTGACGCCGGGCCAATACGTGATGCTCGCGGTGACGGACACGGGGACGGGCATGACGCCCGACGTGCTGCGCCAGGCGTTCGAGCCGTTCTTCTCGACGAAGGACGAGGGCAAGGGTTCGGGCCTGGGCCTGTCGATGGTGTACGGCTTCGTCAAGCAGTCCGGCGGCCACGTCAAGATCTACAGCGAGCCGGGGCAGGGCACGACGGTGAAGCTGTACCTGCCGCGCACGACGGCGGCCGAGGAACCCCTGGGGCCGATCGAGGCGCAGCAGGCCGCCGTCGGCGGCACGGAGACGATCCTCGTCGCGGAAGACGACGAGGCCGTGCGCACGACCGTCGTCGAGATGCTGACGGCGCTCGGCTACCGCGTGCTGAAGGCCGCCGACGCCGCGAGCGCGCTGGCCGTCGTGGAATCCGGCGTCCCGATCGACGTGCTGTTCACGGACGTCGTCATGCCGGGCACGCTGCGCAGCCCGGACCTGGCGCGCATGGCGCGCGAACGCCTGCCGAACCTCGCGGTGCTGTTCACGTCCGGCTACACGGAAAACGCGATCGTGCACGGCGGCAGGCTCGATCCTGGCGTGGAATTGCTGGGCAAGCCGTACACGCGCGAAAGCCTCGCGCGCCGCATCCGCCAGGTGCTCGCGAACCAGCGCAACCGCGTGCATGCGGACGCCGCGCCGCCTGTCGTGCCCGCGGCCGCGCCGGCGCCGGACCGGCTGCGCATCGTGCTGGTGGAGGACGAGGACGAGATCCGCGCTGCGACGGCCGCGCTGCTGCGCCACCTGGGCCACGAGGTCAAGGAAGCCGTCAACGCGGAACAGGCGCTCGCGCTGGTCTCGGCGGCATCCGACCTCCTCATCACGGACGTGCAGCTGCCCGGCATGACGGGCGACCTGCTGGCCGCGCAGGCCCGCGTGCAGGCACCGGGCATCCGCATCGTGTTCGCGACCGGGAAGGGAGAAGTCAACAACTGGCCGGACGCCGTCGTGCTGCGCAAACCGTACGACCTCGCTGGGCTGACCGCGGCGCTGGCCAGCGCCCGCGCGGCGTCTTGAGCGTCAGCCCCGCGCGGCGACCGCCGGCCGGCTGTCGTGGCATGCGCCGACGGCGTCGAGGATGAACGCGGTCGTCACTTCCGGGTTCGTGAGGGGCAGCATGTGGCCGCCCTCGACGAGTTCCAGGTGCGCCCCCGGCACCTTGTCGACCAGGGCCTGGCCGTGCGCCTTCCAGTCGAGGATGCGGTCGTCCTTGCCGTACAGGACGCTCACAGGCAACGCCAGCTCGCCGTAGCGCGTCTCCTGCGTGGGCAGGCAGTCGGGCACCGCGCGCAGGTCGTCGGACGCGGACAGGAACGCGCTGGGGCGCAGCGCGAGCAGGCCGCCGCCGCGCGTGGCGAAATCGTGCGGCACCGGTTCGGGGCCGAACACCTGGTCCAGGGTCGCGCGCGTGTTCTTGATCTGCGCCGGCGTGGCGAGCGTCCAGGCGACGATGTTGCGCCACAGCGGCGACAGGATCGTCAGGCCCTCGAACACGGGCGGCACCTTTTCCTGCATGTGCGTCAGCGGCGCGATCAGGGCGAGGCCGCGCACGCGCTCCGGATGGCGCAGCGCGAGCGCGAGGGACAGCGCGCCGCCCAGCGAGTGGCCGACGACGAACGGCCGCTCCAGGCCCAGCTTGTCGATCAAGGCGGCGAGCATGTCGGCCTGCGTGTGCAGGTCGGCCGGCGTGCCCGGCGCGCGCGTGGAATGGCCGGAGCCGGCGCGGTCGACGGCGATCACGCGGTAGCGCCCGGCCAGGCGGCCCGTCACGCCGAACGTGAAGTGGTCCAGCTGGCCGGCGAGGCCGTGCACGAGCAGCAGGGCCGGCGCATCGGGGTCGGCGCCGGCGAACTCGCGCACGTGCAGGCGCGCGCCGGGCACGTCGACGAAGCGGCCCGTCGGCGGCAGCAGCGCTTCGACCTTGCGCGCCATGTAGACGGTGAACAGGTAGCACAGCAGTACGAGCAGGGCCGCGACGGCCAGGAGGGAGAGGACGAGTGTCATCGCTTGATCGCTTTCTTGAGGAGGTTCCAGTAACCGGTGGGGGCCAGGCGTTCCAGCAGCGCGGCCGCCTTGGCATCGCCGCCGACGAGGATGCGGGGCGCGCGCCGCTCGATGCCGCGCACGATGATCTCGCCCGCCTGTGCGGGCGGCATGCGCAGCATCTTTTGCATCGTCCTGCGGCGCTGCTCGATCTGCTCGCGCGTTGCGCCGGCGGGTGCGCGCGCGTTCTGCGCGATCTGCGTCGCCACGCCGCCCGGATGCACGACGGAGACGCCGACCGTGCTGCCTTCGAGTTCGTGGCGCAGCACGTTGGAAAAGCCGCGCACGGCGAATTTGCTGGCCGCATACGCGGCGTGGCCCGGCGGGGCGATGATGCCGTAGATGCTCGACACGTTGACGATGCGGGCGTCGTCGCTCGCGTGCAGCAACGGCAGGAACGCACGCGTCATGCGCACGACGGCGCCGAAGTTGACGTCCATGAGCCAGTCGAAATCCGTTTCTTCCACCTGCTCGAAGGTGCCGCCCAGCGCGACGCCCGCATTGTTCATGAGGAGGTCGACCTTGCCGTGCACGGCGCGCACGACGGCCGGGAAGCCGGCGACGGCGGCCCGGTCCGTCACATCGAGCACGTGGTGCGTGGCGTGGGCGCCCAGCGCCGCCGCTTCACGCGCCGTGGCGGCAACGCCATCACCGTCGACGTCGGCGAGGGCAAGCCGGGCGCCGCGGCGGGCCATGGCGAGCGCCGTCGCGCGGCCGATGCCGCTGCCGGCGCCCGTGATGACGGCGACGCGATCGACGAGGTTCATGGCATGGCTCCCTTGCGGCCGAAACGGAGGACGCCGTCGGCGATGCGGCCGAGGCGGATGGTGAGCATGTCGCGCAGGTAATTCTGGTAGACCTGCCACGGCCGGCGCGCGCCCTGCTGCGGCAGCTCGTCGCGGGCACGCTGCACGTAGCCGGACGTGAAGCCGAGGAAGGGGGCCGGCTGCACCTCGGGGTCGCGGTGCACGACGGCGATGTCGACCTCCTTGCGCGCCATGTGGCGCAGCAGGCGCACGACCCAGGCCGCCGTCAGGTCGGCCTTCAAGGTCCAGGACGCATTCGTGTACCCGAACGTCATCACGCAATTGGGCAGACCGGACAGCATCATGCCCTTGTACGACATCGCATCGTTCGCGTGGAACGGCTTGCCGTCCACGGTGATCGCGACGCCACCCATCAGCTTGACCTTGAGGCCCGTCGCCAGCACGACGATGTCGGCGGGTAGCACCTGCCCCGATTCCAGCAGCAGGCCTTCCGGCACGAAGCGCGCGATGCGGTCGGTGGCGACGCTCGCGCGGCCCGTGCGGATGGCGCGGAACAGGTCGCCGTCCGGCACGATGCAGACGCGCTGGTCCCACGGCTTGTAGTCAGGCGTGAAATGGGTGTCGACGTCGACGCCGGGGCCCAGCTGGCGGCGCGCCATCTCGATGATCTTGCGCTTTGCCACATCGGGCTTGGTGCGCGCCACGCGATACAGCAGCATGCTTTCGGCGATCACGCGCCAGCGTGTGAGCGCATACGCGGCGCGCCCGGGCAGCCAGCGGCGCAGGCGGCGTGCGAAGCCGTATTCGGACGGCCGGCTCACGATATAGCTCGGGGAGCGCTGCAGCATCGTCACGTGCGCGGCGTCCTGCGCCATCGCGGGCACGAGGGTGACCGCGGTCGCGCCGCTGCCGACGACGACCACGCGCCGCCCGCCGTAATCGAGGCCGGCGGGCCAGAACTGCGGCTGCACGATGCGGCCAGCGAACGTCTCCTCGCCGTCGAAGCGGGGCCGGTAGGCCTCGTCGTAACTGTAGTAGCCGCTGCACATGTAGAGGAAGCGGGTACGCAACGGCACGCGCTGTCCCCCGTGCTCCGCTTCCACGAGCCAGCAGGCGGCGCCGCTGTCCCAGTGCGCCGCGACGACGCGGTGGCCGTAGCGGATGTGGCGGTCGATGCCGGCATCCACCGCCGTCTGCGCGATGTAGCGGCGTATCGACGGGCCGTCCGCGATCGCGCGGCCGTCCAGCCACGGGCGGAACCCGTAGCCGAGCGTGTACATGTCGGAATCGGAGCGCACGCCCGGGTAGCGGAACAGGTCCCACGTGCCGCCCATCGCCGCGCGCGCTTCCAGGATCGCATACGTCTTGTCGGGGCAGCCCCGCTGCAGATGCCAGGCCGCGCCGATGCCGGACAGGCCCGCCCCGACGATCAATACGTCGAAATATGCGCCGGCGGGCGGCGTGCCGGCGGCCGTGCTGGTGCCCTGATCGGCGTGGAGCGTGTCTGGCATGGTGTCCCGTGTTGTTTTGTTTTTATCTTGACACTTAATATTGTCACATTTTTGCTCACAATATTCTGTGAGAAAATAGAAGGATGCCTCCAGAATCTTTACAAACCGCCCGGCCGTATCGCGGGGTCCCACAGGACGAACGGCGCGCCCAGCGGCGTTCGCAATTGATCGGCGCCGCCGTCGCCGTGTACGGCGAGCGCGGCTACCGCCACTCGACCGTCAAGTCCGTCTGCGAAGCGGCCGGACTTACCGAACGGTATTTTTACGAATCCTTCGCGAACAGCGAAGAGTTGTTGATCGCGTCGTTCAATGCCGTCACGTACAGCGTGCTCGGCGAAATCACGGAAGCGGCACGCCAGGCGGGCCGCAGCCGGATCGCGCGGGCGCGCGCGATGCTGCACACGTATTTCACGGCGCTGCAGCGCGAACCCCGCTCTGCGCGCGTGTTCCTCGTCGAGATCCGCGGCGTCAGCCGGGCCGTCGACAAGGCGTTCGATGCCGCGCTGCGCGCCATCGGCGAACAGGTCGGCCGCTTCGTGGTGCCGCCCGGCGTGCCGGCCGACCCGTTGCTGGAAGCGGGCATCGTCGGCGGCGTGATCCACATCGCGCTGCGCTGGATCGAGGACGATTACACGCCCGGCATCGACGTCGTCACCGACAGCGCGCTGCGCCTCGGGATGGTGCTGGGACGGCCGCCGTTGCGGCGCACGACGTCCACCTGACCGTCACCCGATCTTCGGCCAGTCCAGTTCGACCCACGTCGGCGCATGGTCGCTGGGTTTCGGGCGCCCGCGCACGTCGCGGTCGACGCCGGCCGCCTTCAGCTTCGGCGCCAGCGCGGGGCTGAGCAGCAGGTGGTCGATGCGCAGGCCCGCATTGCGGCCGTACGCGTCACGGAAATAATCCCAGAACGTGTAGATCACTTCGTCCGGGTGCATCGTGCGCAGTGCATCCGTCCAGCCCTGGTCGAGCAGGCGCTGGTACGCCGCGCGCGTCTCGGGCCGGAACAGCGCGTCGTCGACCCAGCGCTCGGGCTTGTAGACGTCCAGTTCCGTCGGCATCACGTTGTAGTCGCCCGCGATGACGACGGGCGCGCCCGAATCGATCAACTCCTGCGCCCGCACCTGCAGCCGGTCGAACCAGCGCAGCTTGTAATCGAATTTCGGCCCCGGCGCCGGATTCCCGTTGGGCAGGTACAGGCAGGCAACGAGGATGCCGTTCACGGCAGCCTCGATGTAGCGGCTCTGTTCATCGTCCGGGTCGCCCGGCAGCCCGCGCTGCAATTCCTGCGGTTCCACGCCGCGTGCGAGGATCGCCACGCCGTTCCAGCTTTTCTGCCCGTGCCAGATGGGGCAATAGCCGGCCGCGCGGATGTCCATCTCCGGAAATTTTTCCTGTGGCGCCTTCAGCTCCTGCAGGCAGGCGACGTCGGGCTGCGTCTCTTCCAGCCATTGCAGCAGGGCGGGGAGGCGGCTGCCGATCCCGTTGACGTTGAAGGTGGCGATGCGCATGGGGTCTCTCGTGTATTGTCGTTGCCGCTATTCTGACCCGAGAATCCGGAGGCTGCCGCACGGCGCGGTGAAGTAGTCAAACTACGGCATATTTTAACGGATTGTCGACAGATTGCCATAGCCATGTAATTTTTCTACGTTAACGGGTTAGAATTCCAGCTTCCAACAACGACAACGACGGGAGACCATGAAACCCATCCCCCATGCCGTGCTCGCCCTGTGCCTGCTCGCCAGCCTGCCCGTGTCCGCGCAAGACACCGGCCGAACCTTCCTCGGCTACCGCAACGACAACGGCACCCTCGACATCGCCGCCAGCGACGGCCGCTACCTGATCCGGCCGTTTGATGCGAACATCGTCGAGACGACGTTCGTGCCGCGCGGCGAGACGTTCGACCCCGTCTCGCATGCCGTCGTGCTGGCGCCCGGCCAAGCGAAGGCGACGATCGCGGAGGCGGACGGCCGCATCCTGCTCGTCACCGACGGGATCACGGTGACGGTCGAGAAGTCGCCGCTGCGCATCAGCTACGCGTACAAGGGCCGGCCGCTCGTCGCGGAGAAGGGTGGTTACGGCCACGCGGGGGACCTGGAGAGCATCGAGTTCGCGCTCGAGGGCGACGAGGCACTGTACGGCGCCGGCGCGCGCGCCGTCGGCATGGACCGCCGCGGCCACCGCTTCCGCCTGTACAACAAGGCGTCGTACGGCTTCGGCAGCCACGCGGAGCAGATGGGGTATGGCATTCCGATGGCGCTGTCGTCGCACAAGTACGCGCTGCACTTCGATAATCCGCAGGCCGGCTGGCTCGATTTCGACAGCCGCAAGGACGGCACGTTGCGCTATGAAGTGATGGGCGGCCGCAAGACGTATCAAGTGATCGCGGGCGACGACTGGGCGCAGGTGATGGACGAGACGACCCGCCTCACGGGCCGCCAGCCACTGCCGCCGCGCTGGGCGTTCGGCAATTTCGCCAGCCGCTTCGGCTATCACACGGAAAGCGAGGCGCGCGCCGTCGTCGACAGGTTCATCGCGGACGGCATCCCGCTGGACGCCATCGTGTTCGACCTGTACTGGTTCGGCAAGACGGTCAAGGGCACGATGGGCAATCTCGCGTGGGACCGCGACAGCTTCCCGCACGCGGAAGCGATGATGGCCGACTTCAAGAAGAAAGGCGTCAACACGGTCGTCATCACGGAACCGTTCGTGCTGACGACGTCCAAGCGCTGGCAGGAAGCCGTGCAGCAGGGCGTCCTCGCGACGGACGCCGCCGGCAAGCCATTCACGTTCGACTTCTTCTTCGGGAACACGGGCCTCGTCGACGTGTTCAAGCCGCAGGCGCGCGACTGGTTCTGGAGCATCTACAAGGACCTCAAGGCGGGCGGCGTCGCGGGCTGGTGGGGCGACCTGGGCGAGCCCGAGATGCACCCGTCGGCCGCGCACCATGCGACGGGCACGGCGGACCAGGTCCACAACATTTACGGCCACGAGTGGGCGCGGCTGATCGCGGACGGCTACGCGCGCGACTACCCGCAGGAGCGCCCGTTCATCCTGATGCGCTCCGGTTATTCCGGCTCGCAGCGCTTCGGCATGATCCCGTGGTCCGGCGACGTGCACCGCGGCTGGGATGGCTTGCAGTCGCAGATGGAAATCGCGCTGCAGATGGGCATGCAGGGCCAGGCGTACATGCATTCCGACCTCGGTGGTTTCGCGGGCCCCGTGCTGGACGACGAGCTGTACGTGCGCTGGCTGCAGTACGGCGTGTTCCAGCCGATCTTCCGCCCGCACGCGCAGGAAGAGGTGCCGGCCGAAGCCGTGTTCCGCACACCAGCCGTGAAGGCGCTCGCGCGCACGGCGATCCGCCTGCGCTACGCCATGCTGCCGTATAACTACACGGCGGCATTCGACGACAGCGTCACCGGCATGCCGATGATGCGTCCCGTGCTGTTCGACGATCCGGACAACGAGATGATGTCCACGAAGGACGTGGCGTCGACTTATCTGTGGGGCCCGGACTTCCTCGTCGCCCCGGTCACGGAGCCGGGCGCGGCGCGCAAGGAGGTCGTGTTCCCCCGCAAGGGCAGCGTGTGGTTCGACTTCTACACGGACGCGCCGCACCGCGGCGGCATCGTCGAAGTCGTCGCCACGCGCCCGGACCGCATTCCGACGTTCGTGCGCGCGGGCGCGTTCGTCCCGCTCGCGCAGCCCGTGCAGAGCACGCGCGACTATTCGACGGCGAAGCTGGACCTGCATTACTGGCACGATGCCGGTGTCGCGCGCGCCGAAGGCCACCTGTACGACGACGACGGCCACACGGCGCACGCGTACGAGTCGGGCAAGTACGAGCTGGTGCGGTTCGCGAGCCGTTTTGCGGACGGTCGGCTCGCGCTCACGATCACGCCCGAGGCCGGCGCCAATGCCACGCCGACGGCACGCACGTTCGACCTCAAGGTGCACAACGTGGGCGCGCGTCCGCGCGCCGTGCGCGCGGGCGACAAGGCCGTCGCGTTCCGCTGGGATGCGGCGCGCCGCGTGCTCGACGTGCCGTTGCCTGCCGTCCGGTCGGCGCCGCTCGAGGTCGGCGTCACCTTGTGACGGGGCCACGGATCGTACGTCGTGGCAACGGCGTACGATCCGCGGCGGCAGGCGCGCTCCGCACTTGTACCGGATTCGGTACACTGCCCATCCGGGATACCGGAACGCAGACTGCGCCATGAAGACCCAATTGTTGCAAGACCTCCAGGAAAGCGGCTCCACGCCGCCGGCTGCCGGCGAAGCGGTGCCGACGTCGTCCCAGCCGCGCCGCAAGCCCGTCGTGCTGGCGGACGAGATACGCACGCCATCGATCCTGCCTCCCCCAACGGCGGCGGTGCCGGCGGACGATGCTCGCACGCCACCTGAACCGCCGCGCCGGCCCGCCGTCTGGCACGGCCCGGCGGCGCAGCGGGTCGATGCGGGCACGCCCGGCCAACGACTCGAACCTCGTACCGCGCCGCGTGCGCCCGACGTGGCGGCGCGCGGGACCGGTGTCGCCATCGAAGCGTGGGCCGAGCGGGCCGCGCTGGCAGGTGCGGGCGAGTCCCGGCCGGCGCCCGCTCCGCAGCCGGGCGGGGCGCCGGGACCGGAGCGGCCCACCATGGACGTCGCGGCGTTTTTTGGTCGCGACGAACACCGGGCCGCGTCGCATTCGGCTGGGCCGGAATCCGCCACGGCGGGGCCGGCCCGAGCGGCCTCATCCGGCGACTCGGCACCTGCACACCGCGTCACGCCGGCGCCCGCGGGCAGCACGCAGGACGCTCCATCGGGCCCCGCGCCGGTGCCGCGTCGTCCGCACCTGAGCGACGCACGCGCCGGCCTCGCGGGACACGAGTCCGGTGCCGGCCGTGTGCCGCCACCCGTCGCTGCGCCGGCCGTCGGCACACGCGCGCCTGTGCCCGTCCGGCCAGCGGACGGCATCGCGCAAGGCGTCCCCGTGCAGGAGCACGTGCCCGCCGCCCAGTCGATCGGCAGCGCGCGACCGCAGGGTGTCGCGCCGGACGGCGCGGCCCGCGGACTGTCGGCTGCGCAGCCGGACGACACGACGCTGTTGCGTGCTCCGGCCGACGAACGCGTGCCAGCCGCGCAATCGAACGCGACGCCGCGCGCGTCCGCGCCCGAGGCGAGTACTGAACCGATGCTGAAGAAAGTCGTCGCGCCGTTCCCGGCTGGGGCGGATACGCGCGTGTCGCCGTGGCGCCGGCTGTGGAAGCGCCGCGCCGTGGCGTGGAGCGCTGCCGGCGTATTAGCAGCGGCCGTAGGGGGCGGTGCCGGGTGGCTGTACGCCGGCAGCCGCGCCGAGAGCGTGCCCGTCGCCGCGAACACGGTGCCGGCCGCCGCAGCGCGCGGCGCACAGGCCTATGTTGCCCGTGAGCCTGCCACCACGGTCAAGGCATTGCCGACCGCACCTGCGCCCGAACTGGCCCAAGCCCCGGCCCCGTCAGCGGTCGCGCCCATCGACGCCGTAAAACCACCGCCCCCGGCCGAACCAGAGGTCAAGCCGGCGCCGCCAGCCCCCACACCGGACGTGGCCCCGGCCGCGTCGCGGTCCGTGGCGACGGTCGACCTCGACCCGCCCAGGCGCGCCGCCCGCCACGCTGCCGTCGCCCGCAAGCGCGCGGCCGCGAAGGCACGGCGTGACGCCACGCCGGAGGTGCGGCCGGCCAAGGCGGAGCCGTCGCCGCGCGAGCGCCGCGAGGAAACCCTGATGCAATGCCGGGCGCACGGCTACGACGAACGCCAGTGCATCCGGCGCGGTTGCGCGATGACGCGCTATGGCTTTGCTTGCCGTGGCTAGGCGCGCGCCGGCCGTGGTTCAGTGGTGGCCGTGCTGTTTTTCGTATTCGTCCGCTTCGGCCTTGGTCGCGTGTACCGTGCCGTCGGGATGCTCGGGTGGCGTGTAGAGTGTGTACAGGCGCATCGGTTCGCTGTCCGACGTGTTCACGACGTTGTGTTCCGTGCCGGCCGGGATGACGACGGCGACGCCGTCCTGGAGGTCGTGCCGCTCGCCGTCCAGGATGGCGACGCCGCGCCCCGCTTCGACGCGGATGAACTGGTCGTGGCCTTCGTGCTTCTCGAGGCCGATCTCTTCGCCGGGCTGCAGGGTCATGATGACGAGCTGGCTGCGGGGTGTCGTGTAAAGCACTTCACGGAAATTGTTCCCAGCTAGCGTTTTTTCTTCAAGGTTGATGCTGTAACCCGACATGGTGGCTCTCCGAAATGGTCGTTGACGCGGCCCGGCGACGGCCGGACGCCCGGATTGTAGCGGACACGCCCCCTTGCCGCACACGCAAGTAGTAACGGACATGCAATATTGTCTGTAAGGATATAAAAGTTTCAAACTGAGCATTAAAATTCCCAAGAATGTTATACTTGGATTGTGAACGTTTGACCTTCTTGCCTCCATGACTTCTGATTTCAACACGCAGCGCCGCATGCAACTGCTGATCGAGCGCGTCGCCGACTATGCGATCTACATGCTCAATCCGGACGGCACGGTCGCGAGCTGGAACGCGGGCGCGCGCCGCTTCAAGGGCTATACAGAGGCGGAGATCCTCGGCGAGCATTTCTCGCGCTTCTACACGCCGGCCGACCGCGCGGCCGGCCTGCCGGAGCGGGCGCTCGCCACGGCGCTGGAGAAGGGACGCTTCGAGGCGGAAGGCTGGCGGGTACGCAAGGACGGCAGCCATTTCTGGGCGTCCGTCGTTATCGATCCCATCCTCGACGACGAAGGCCACCTACTCGGCTTTGCCAAGATCACGCGCGACATCAGCGACAAGAAACTGGCGCGCGAAGCGCTGCGCCGCAGCGAGGAACAGTTCCGGCTGCTCGTCGACAGCGTGATCGACTACGCGATCTACATGCTGTCGCCGGAAGGCCTCGTCACGACGTGGAACGCGGGCGCGCGCAATATCAAGGGCTATTCGGCCGACGAGGTGATCGGCACCCATTTCAGCCGCTTCTACACGGACGAAGACCGGCGTGGCGGCCTACCGGACCACGTGCTGGCGACGGCGCGCGAGCACGGCCGCTTCCACGGCGAAGGCCTGCGCGTGCGCAAGGACGGCTCGCGGTTCCGGGCCGACGTCGTCGTCGATGCGATCCACGATGCCGAAGGCCGCCTGGTCGGCTTCGCGAAGATCACGCGCGACGTCACGCAGCGCGTGCAACTGGAAGAAGCGCGGGACGCGCTGCAGCACGCGCAGCGCCTGGAAGCCGTCGGCAAGCTGACGGGCGGCGTCGCGCATGACTTCAACAACATCCTGCAAGTGATCGGCGGATGCCTGCAATTGCTGGGCGGGGCCGTGGCGGGCCAGCCGTCCGGCCAGCGGCACCTGCAGATGGCGCTGGGCGCCGTCGACCGCGGCGCCAAGCTGTCGTCGCAGCTGCTCGCGTTCGCGCGCCGCCAGCCGCTGCAGCCGTATGTGCTGAACCCGGGGCGTGTCGTGCGCAACATGGAAGACCTGGTGCGGCGCGCCGTCGGCGAACACGTCGAGGTCGAGACGGTGGCGTCGGCGTCGCTGTGGAACACGATGCTCGACCCGCACCAGCTGGAAAACGTCGTGCTGAACCTCGCCATCAACGCGCGCGATGCGATGCCCGGCGGCGGCAAGCTGACGATCGAACTCTCGAACACGATGCTGGACGATACCTACGTGAGCGCCGCGCACGAAGTCCCGTCGGGTCAGTACGTGCTGCTCGCGATTTCCGACACGGGCACCGGCATGACGCCCGACGTGCGCGAGCGCGCGATCGAACCGTTCTTCACGACGAAGGGCGAGGGGCAGGGCACGGGCCTCGGCCTGTCGATGGCGTTCGGCTTCGTCAAGCAGAGCGGCGGCCATTTCCGCATCTACAGCGAAGTGGGGCACGGCACGACGATCAAGGCCTATTTCCCGCGCGCGCTGGAGGCGGAGCAGACCTTGCCGGAGCCCGTCGCGAGCGAAGTGCGCGGGGGTACCGAGACGATCCTCGTCGTCGAGGACGATCCGAACGTCCAGGCGACCGTCGTCGGCATGCTGACGGAACTGGGCTACCACGTGCTGCGCGCCGACGATGCCGACATGGCACTGGCCGTGCTCAAGGCCGGCGTGCGCTGCGACCTGCTGTTCACGGACGTCGTCATGCCGGGCAAGGTGAAAAGCACGGAGATGGTGCGCCAGGCCAAGGCGCTGCTGCCGGATATGAAGGTCCTGTACACGTCCGGCTATACGCAAAACGCGATCATCCATGGCGGCCGCCTCGACCCGGGCGTGGAATTGTTGACGAAGCCTTACCGCCGGGAGAAGCTGGCCAGCAAGGTGCGCCAGATGCTCGGCACGCCGAGCGCCGCGGCGGAAGCACCCGCGCAAGCTCCGGCCAGCGTCGCACCGCGCGCGTCGGTGCCCGTGTTGCGGGTGCTGCTCGTGGAAGACGATGCGCAGGCGCGCGAACTGTATCGCGACATCCTGCTGTCGGCCGGCATCCAGGCGGACGAAGCCGCGACGGCCGGCGCAGCACTCGACCTGCTCGCGCGCGAACGGTACGACGCTGCCGTCGTCGACTACAGCCTGCCCGACCTGGACGGGTTGACCCTGGCCCGGCGTATCGTGGCCGCGTATCCGGGTGTGGCGCTCGTGTTCGCGTCAGGCTACGGCAGCCTGGTGGCGGGCGTGTCGGACGTCACGGCGCGCGTGCTCACGAAGCCGTTCACCGACCTGCAACTGAAACAGGCGCTGCTCGCGGCAGTGGCCGACCGCACGGCGGCCGCCCAGCGCGCCTGACGCCTCACACGCGGATATCGCCGAAGAAGCCCAGTTGCAGGCTGGAGGCGATGCGCTGCGCCACGGCGAGGGCGTCCGTCGCGCCGTCGATGCCGAACACGTCGAGCGCCGTCAGGCGGAACAAGGTGAGCCAGCGGACGAAGTGCTCCGTCTCGATGCCGGACAGCGCCATGTGCTTGCCGAACACATTGCCCTGGAAGTCGCCCGTACCGAGCAGCACCTTGGTCCAGAACGCATACATGCGCGGCATGTGCTCGTGCCAGCGACCGGCCAGCTTCGCCTCGAACACGGGAGACAGCACGGCGTCGTCGCGCACGCGCGCGTAGAACGTGTCGACAAGCTGGACGATCGAGGCTTCGGTGATGGCGGGAGAGGTCATGCGGGCTCTGCAAGGAATGAAGGTCCCGGCGGCGCGGATCGCCCCGGGACCTTCATTCTAGCAAAGATGCATCTAATATGCAGCTATTGCAGCCGCTGCGACGGCTATTTGGCGATGCCGGCCGTCTGCACCTTCGCTTCCGGCATCAGCACGACCTGGACATAGTTGTCCTTGTCGAAATAGCGCCGTGCCGTGGCGCGCACGTCGGCCACCGTCAGCTTGCCGACCTCGTCCATCATCGTGAGGATGCGCTCGGGCCGCGCGCCGGTCAGCTGCGCCCCCGTCAGGTGGCCCAGCCAGAAGCCGTTGTCGTTCATCCGCTGCGTGTAGGTGGCGCGCCAGTTCGCCTTGACCTTGTCCAGCTCGGCCTGCGTCGGACCGTCCTTCCGGAGGCTGTCGATCTCGGCGAACATGGCGGCGACGAGGCGGTCGACGTTTTCCGGGCCCGTCGGCAGATTCGCGCTGATCTCGTAGTGCGGGTAAGGCACGGGCTGGACGGAACCCTTCACCTCGCCGCCGTAGATCAGGCCGAGCCGCTCGCGCAACACGGAGAACACGCGCAGGTTCATCACGTCGACGAGCACGTCCATGCGCTGCCCTTCGGCATCGGACCAGGCGGCCGGGCCGGAGAACGTCAGCGACAAGATGCTCTTGGGCTCCGTGCCGGCCTGCACTTCCTTCTTCACGACGCCCCTGGCGATGCGGAGGCCCACGTCGCGGTAGGCGAGCGGCAGCGCGGGTGTCGGCAGCGTGCCCAGGTAGGCGGCGACGAGCGGCTTGATGGCGGCGGGGTCGAAGTCGCCGACGACGACGAACGTCATCCCCTTGGCGCTGCCGAAGCGCTGGCGGTACAGGTCCAGGCTGCGGTCGAGGTCGACCCTGGCCAGGTCTTCCTCGCGCGGCACGCGCGTCTCGTACGGATGGCCACCGTACTGCGCGTCCGCGACGGCATCGGCGAAGCGCTGCTCCGGCGCCGCTGCGCGGTTGCGCACCACTTGCGACAGGATGCCCGTGTAGGCCTTGAACAGGTTCTCGTCGCGGCGTGGGGCGGCAAAGCGCAGCCACAACACCTGGAACATCGTCTCGAGGTCTTCCGGGGCGCTGGTCGACTGCCCGCTGATCTCGTCCGTGTATTCGGTCGTCCCGATGTTCAGCTGGATCTTGCGTCCCGCCACGATCTTCTGCACGTCGAGGGGCGTGAAATCCTTCAGGCCCATCGTCACCGCCAGTTCCGGGGCGACGCGGGCGTTCATGAAGTCCGGTACGTCGGCGAGCGTGGTACCGCCGTAGCGCCGCGCGCCCAGCAGTACCTGGTCCTTGCGGAACGCTGTCGGCTTCAGGATCACGTGCACGCCGTTCGACAGCGTCAGGCGCGTCAGGCCAAGCTTGCCGTCGCGCGTCTCTGCGACGATGCGCCCCGGCGTGGCGGGCCGCTCCATCAGATGCTGCGGGAGCGTCTTCTCGGTGCGGTCCGCCACCGGCGCCTGCGCGGCGGCCGTGTCGGCAGCCAGCAATTGCGCGGCCGTTGGCGCGGCGCCGCCCTTGCCATTGTCGGCAAACACGATGAGCTTGGCCGCGTCGGCAGGGTAGGCCTTGCGCAAGGCGGCGTTGACGTCGGCGACGCCGATCGCCGGCAGCAGTTCCCGCACGAGGCCCTGTTCCGCCTCGATGCCCGGGATTTCCTCGCCAGTCAGGAAGTTCCGCTGGTATTCCTCGACAAATTTCGACGAGTCCGTCGTCGCGCGTGCCTTGGCGTCGTTTTCGACCACGCTCAGGTAGATCTTGCGGCCACGCTCGAGCTCGGCCTCGCTGAACCCCGACTGGCGCACGCGCTGCAATTCCTGGTCGATTGCGGCGATGGCGGGCGCCGGGCCGCCCGCGCCCAGGCCTGCGCGAACGCCGGACAATTTGTGGTTTGCGGTCACCGGTACCGTGTTCGCGCCCGCGCCGAGGAACGGCGGGTTCGCCTGCTGGGTGAGTTCGCCCAGGCGCTGGTTCAGGAGCATGGTCGCAAGGTTGTCGACGATCTTGCTGCGATAGCCGCCGTACGTGCCGGGATCGGGCTCGTGGCGCACGGGATAGTCCACCTCGAGCATGCTGATCTGCACTTCGGGGTCGGAGAACACCAACGCGTCGCTCTTCGTGAACGGGGCGATGGCCGACTCCGTGCGCGGACGCTCGTTCGGCGGATTGACGAGGCCCGCGAAATGCGCCTTGATCTGCCGCTCCGCCTCGGCCGGATCGATGTCGCCGACGACGATCACGGCCATCAGGTCCGGCCGGTACCAGTCATGGTAGAAACGGCGCAGCGCGTCGGCCGGTGCGGTCCGGATCACGTCTTCCTTGCCGATCGGATCGCGCAGCGCATATCGCGACCCGTTGAACAGCTTCGGCGCCACGACCTTGTGCAGCCGCTCCTGCGCGCCCTTGTTCTTGCGGGCTTCCTCGAGGACGATCGCACGTTCCTTGTCCACGTCGTCCGCGTTCAACGTCACGCCGTGCGCCAAGTCCTCCAGCACCGTGAACGCCATGTCGACGTTTTCCTTGCGGCTGGTCGGCACGGGCAGCATGTACACCGTCTCGTCCGGGCGCGTGTAGGCGTTCAGGTCGGCGCCGGACTTCACGCCGATCGATTCCAGGTACGACACCAGTTCGTGCTTCTTGAAGTGGGTCGAACCGTTGAAGGCGAGGTGCTCGATCATGTGCGCGAGACCTTGCTGGTCGTCGTCCTCGAGGATGGAGCCCGCCTTGACGACGAGCCGCAGTTCCAGCCGCTGCTCGGGCTTGCCGTTGCGCTGGATGTAGTAGGTGAGGCCGTTCGGCAGCTTGCCGACCTTGACCTGGGGACCGACGGGAACCTTCGCACCGAGGTCGAGTGCGAACGCGGGCAGCGCGGCGGCCAGGGCGGCGGCGAGCACCGTGGCGCGAAACAGAGAAGACATCCGGACATCCTTTGTAATCGTTTTCGTAAGAGCCGCAAGCTTAGCAAGAACGCACGGCGCATAAATACGCACATTGTCACAAGGACATTACGGTTGCTTGCATGAACCAATTTGGAGACATTCGCCGCCGGCCGCCTTGCCGCCGAGGGATGCAGGCGGTTAAGGTAGTCGATTGCCCGCGCGGCGCGCACAGTTTCCAATCCGACGCCATCGAAAGGATTGTTGTGCTAGTCTTTCTTAGCGGCAATCTCAGTGAAAGGATCGGCGTGGAATCGCAAGTCAAGTCTTCCGTGATGGACGCAATCGGCAACACCCCAGTCGTCAGGCTGGCGCGCCTGTTTTCCGGCGCGGACGTGGTGGCGAAACTGGAGTACATGAACCCCGGCGGCAGCATCAAGGACCGCATGGTGCGGCATATGCTGAAAAGCCTGCCGGCCGGGACGGCGCGCGTCGTCGAAAGCTCGTCCGGCAACACGGGCGCCGCGCTCGCGATGGCCAGCGCCGTGCTGGGACTGCGGTGCGACGTCACCGTGCCGCAATCGACCAGCACCGAAAAGATGAAGCGCATCCGCGCCTACGGGGCCGAGGTGCATCCGTGCGCGCCCGACGACGGCAGCGATCCGGCCGGGGGCTACCACGCCGTGGCGGAACGGCTCGCGCAGGAGGGCGGCGCCCATTACCTCGACCAGTACCAGTCGATCTTGAACCGCGAAGCGCACTACCTCGACACGGGCCCGGAACTGTGGCGCCAGCTGGCGGGCGAGGTCGACGTGTTCGTGTGCGGCATCGGCTCGGGCGGCACGATCTCGGGCATCGGCCGCTACCTGAAGGAGCAGAAACCCGGGCTGATCGTCATCGGCGTCGAGCCGAGCAACTCCGCGTACCGCGAAGCCGTTACGGCCACGCCGGCCGCCGGGCCGTTCGCCAGCGTCGTGGAAGGCGTGGGCAAGCGCCTGCCGTCGCGCAGCTTCGACCCCGGTGTCGTCGACGACGTGGTGCAGGTCGCGGACGACGTGGCGCTAGCCTGGTGCCGTCGGCTCGCGCGGGAAGAGGGCATCCTGGCCGGCGGATCGAGCGGCTGCGTCGCGGCCGGCATCGCGGCGCTGCTGCCGCAGCTCGCTGGCAAGCGGATCGCAACCGTGTTTCCCGACTCCGGCGTGTACTATCTATCCAAGTACTTCTGATTCCTGATATCGGACCTGACCGTGTCGGACCTGATCGCCCTGCTCGGTGCCCGCATCCCCGCCAACCTGGCGCCGTTCATGCTGGCCAACGTCGCCGTCCCCGCCGTGCGCGGGCTGCCGCATGGTCCGGACGTCGTCGCGCGCCGGCTGGGCTGCCCGTGCGGCAGCTGGGAGCTGAAGCTGCGCACGGCGCGGCGGCGCGAGCGGCGCGGGCTGTTCGGCCGCAGGATGGTGACGGCGCCCGTCGCGCCCGTGTACGCGGCGTGCCCCGTGTGCGGGCGCGAAGTGATGCTGTTCGACCCGGCGGTGCACGGCTGGAACGGCCGCCACGGCCACGGCGTGCGCCCGGCTGCGGACGACGAGGCGTGGTTCGGCACGGCGGCCGGGGAAGTGATCGTTACCTACGCGTACCTGGCCGAGGACGAATACCGCGCCATGCTGGCGGACGGCTGCCCCGACCCGCAGGACTGGTTCGACTGCTTCGCCGTCGTGTTCCGCGCGGCCGACACGCCGCCCGTGCTCGTGCTCGCGGACGAGTGCGCGACGCGCAAGGAAACGCGCGTCTAGCGCCGACCGGACAGGTAGTCGACGCCCTCGGGCCCGTAGCTTTCCCGGTGCGGCTCGTCGCGGCGCAGGTGGAATACGTCGCCCGCGCGGTAGATCTTGATCTCGCCGCCCGCGTGGATGCGGATCTCACCGGCGAGGATCAGCGCCTTCGCCTCGAACGGATGGGCGTGGTCGGCGAGGGTGCCGTTCGGTTCGCGGCGGACGCGGACGGGTTCCGCATAGCCTTCCGCCTTCAAGGTATCGAGAAATGCCTGTTGTTCCATGCCGGGCTCGCATTGGTTGCAGTTCGCGGTTCGTGATTCGGGAAGTGTACCATTCGTCCCGCACGATTCGACGCCAGCAGCGCCGGCATCGGCGTCAGGAAGTCACCCGGCCAAGTCGCGCGCGCCGTCCCTCGGCCACGCGGTAGCCCGCGGCCAGCACGACGAGCCATGCCGGGATCATCCACACGGACGGGCGCAGGTCCGGCGTCGCAACCATGATGGCGACGATGCCCGCGAGGTACACGAGGCACACCCAGTTCGTCAGCGGATAGAGGGGGCTCGGGAACGCCGTCGGCACGCCGGCCGCCCGCTTGGCGGCGCGGAAGCGCAGGTGGCTCCAGCTGATCATCGCCCAGTTGATCAGCATGCCCGCAACGGCGAGACCCATCAGCAGGCCCAGCGCCTTGCCCGGCACGGCATAGTTCACGCCGACGCACAGCGCGGTGGCGACGGCGGACACGCCCAGCGACGTGAGCGGCACCCCGCGCTCGTTCACGCGCAGCAGAGCGCGCGGCGCATGGCCCTGCACGGCGAGGCCGTACAGCATGCGGCTGTTCGAGTACACGCAGCTGTTGTAGACGGACAGCGCGGCCGTCAGCACGACGACGTTCAGCACGTGCGCGACGATGCCGGCGTCCAGCGCCTTGAAGATCAGGACGAACGGGCTCGCGCCCGGCACGATCTGGTCCCAGGGGTAGAGCGAGAGCAGCACGGCCAGCGCGCCGACGTAGAACACGAGGATGCGCCACAGCGTCTGGTTCGTCGCGCGCGGGATCGAGCGCGCCGGATCGGCCGCCTCGGCCGCCGTGATGCCGATGACTTCCAGCCCGCCGAACGAGAACATGATGATGGCCATCGACATCACGAGGCCCTTGATGCCGTGCGCGAAAAAGCCGCCGTGCGCCCACAGGTTGGCGACGGATGCCTGCGGCCCGGCGCCGCCGCTCGCCAGCAGGAACACGCCGTAGACGATCATCGCGACGATCGCGGCCACCTTGATGACGGAAAACCAGAACTCGCTCTCGCCGAACGCGCGTACGTTAATGAGACTGATGCCGTTCGCCAGCAGGAAGCAACCGAGCGCCGACACCCACGTCGGCACGTTCGGGAACCAGTACTGCACGTAGATGCCGACGGCCGACAGTTCCGCCATGCTGACGAGCACGTACAGCACCCAGTAGTTCCAGCCGGAGACGAAGCCGGCGAAGCGGCCGCAGTATTTGTCGGCGAAGTGGCCGAACGAGCCGGCGACCGGTTCGTCGACCATCATCTCGGACAGCTGGCGCATGATCAGGAAAGCGATCAGGCCCGCAATGGCGTAGCCTAGCAACACGGACGGGCCGGCCAGCCGGACCGTCTCCGCCACGCCGAGGAAAAGGCCCGTGCCGATGGCGCCGCCGAGGGCCATCAGTTGGATGTGCCGGCTCTTGAGGCCGCGGTGCAGTTGGGTGTCGTCGGAGGCCATGATGTCCGCTTGCTAAAAGACAAGGATTCTAAAGCAAACGGAGGCGGCGGGGAATTGTCACAAATAACTTGCAATCATGCTATAAATCAAGCAATCTTAACGCGAATTCGTCTCTGGACCGGACGACGAACCTCCGAGGTGAGAATGTCATGATTCAACCTTCCGATGCCGGGTTTGCCGCGCTGTTTTACGCGCATCCCGTACCGATGTGGGTCTACGACCTCGAGACATTCCGGTTCGTGGCCGTCAATGCGGCGGCAATCGTGCATTACGGGTATTCGGAACCCGAATTCCTGGCCATGACCCTGCACGACATCCGGCCGCCGGAAGAACAGGCGCGCCTGAACGAGAACCTGCGGCAGCCGTCCGTGCCGAGCATCGAGAAATCCGGGATCTGGCAGCATGTCAAGAAGGACGGCACCTTGATCGACGTGGAGATCACGTCGCATCCGCTGTGGTTCAACGAACGGGCCTGCCGGTTCGTGCTGGCCCACGACGTCACGGAGCGCCTCGCCGCGCACGACAAGATCATGCGCCTCAGCCGGATCTATGCCGTGTCGAGCGGCATCAACGCGGCCATCACCCGCATCCATACGCGGGACGCGTTGTTCGACGAAGTGTGCCGCATCGCCGTGCACGACGGCGCGTTCAGGACGGCGTGGATCGGTGTGCTCGATCCCGGTGCCGTCGACGGTCGCGTCGTGTCCTGGTACGGCAGCGAACGGCGCAACGTCGACCGGGTGCGCCTCACCCTGCGCACCGACGGCCTCGACAGCATGAGGCCGGCCTGCGTGGCCGCGCGCGAAGGCCGCGTCGTGATCTGCAACGACGTGTCGACGGACCCCAGCCTGGCGCCGATCGCGCAGGACTTGCTCGAGGAGGGCCATCGCGCCATCGCCGCCATGCCCCTGTCGTCGGGCGGGCGTGTCGATGCGGTGATGGTGTTCGTCGCCGATACCGTCGGCTTCTTCGACGCGGAAGAACTCAAGCTCCTCGACGACCTCGTCGGCGACCTCGACTTCGCATTGCAGTTCATCGACAACAAGGAGCGGCTCAGTTACCTGGCGTATTACGACGTGCTGACGGGACTCGCGAACGGCAGGCTGTTCGAGGACCGGCTCGCGCAGTTCATCCACGCGGCGCAGCCCGGGCAGGGGATCGGCACGGTCGTCGTCAACATCGACCGCTTCACGCAATTGAACGATGCGCTCGGACGCCACGCGGGCGATGCACTGTTGAAGCAGGTCGCGCGGCGGCTCGACGAGGTACTCCCGAGCGGCGCCAGCCTCGCCAGGATCGGGGGCGCCACGTTTGCCATCGCGATCGCCGAACTGGCGCACGACGCCGATCTCGAACGCATCGTGGAAGAGGCCGTGCTGGCGACGATCAACCAGACCTTCAGGCTGGACCCGCACGAGGCCCGCATCCACGCCCGCGCCGGGCTGGCCCTGTTCCCGCGCGATGGCAGCGACGCCGAGAAGCTGCTCAAGCACGCGGAAGCCGCGTTGCAAAGCGCCAAGCGACTGGGCAAGACGTATCTGTATTACTCGCCGGCGATGAATGCCGCGCACGCCTCCAGGCTCGCGCTGGAATCGGAGCTGCAGCACGCGCTCGACGCACACGAGTTCGTCGTGCACTACCAGCCGCGCATCGACCTGCTGAGCGGGCGCATCGTCAGCGCCGAAGCGCTGATCCGCTGGCAGCATCCGCGGCGCGGCCTCGTGTATCCCGGCACCTTCATCCCCCTCGCGGAAGAGGTCGGGCTGATCGAGCCGATCGGCGACTGGGTGCTCGATACCGTCTGCGCGCAGCAGGCAAGCTGGCTGGAGCGGGAGCTCGGCGTCGTGCCCATCGCGGTCAACCTGTCGGCAGCCCAGCTCAAGAACGTCAAGATCGTGCAAAAGATCAGCGCCGCGCTGGCCCGGCATCAACTGGCGGCCCACCACGTCGAACTCGAACTGACGGAGTCGATGGTGATGCACGACGTCGAGACGGCGGCGTCCCATCTGCAAGCCTTGAAGGCGCTGGGCATCCAGTTGTCGCTGGACGATTTCGGCACCGGCCACTCGTCGCTCGCGCACTTGCAGCGTTTTCCGTTCGACGTCGTCAAGATCGATCGGGCGTTCATCCGCGACGTGAACTCGAATACGGGGAATGCGGCGATCGCGACGGCGATCATCGCCATGGCCCACAGCCTGCACTTGCGCGTGGTCGCGGAAGGCATCGAAACGGAAGGCCAACTGCAGTTCCTGCGCAGGCGCCGCTGCGACGAGATCCAGGGGTTCTACGTCACCGAGGCCGTGCCTGCCGCACAATTCGAGGTGATGCTCGTCCACAAGATGCAGCTGATGCTGGGCGACCAGGTCGATGACGATACTCTGCTCATCGTCGATGACGACGCCGGCAACCTGGCGATCCTGCGCCGGCTGCTGCAGCGGGAAGGCTACCGGGTGCTGACGGCAAGCAGCGGGCAGGAAGGCCTCGACCTGCTTGCCTTGAACAAGGTGCGGGTCATCGTGGCCGACCAGGACATGCCCGGCATGTCGGGCACCCAGTTCATGGGCATCGTCAGGGAGCTCTATCCGGACACCATCCGCATCATCCTGTCGGGACACACGGACCTCGCGGCAGTCACGGAGAGCGTGAACCAGGGCGAACTCTTCAAGTTCATGACGACGCCGTGGGACGACGGCGAACTCGTCAGGAACATCCGCGACGCGTTCCGGCTGCACCGGCAACGCAACGGCCAGGTGTGACGGGCGGCGGCGATCACCCGCCGTGCGGCAACCCGAGATTCCGGTTCGCGGGCACCGCGATGTCGATCAGCTTCGGCTGCGGCAGGTGCAGGTTGTCCATCAACGCGATGAACTCGTCCCGGCTGCGGCCGACGACGCGCGCATTGTGTGCCTTTTCCCAGCCGATCGTCGTCACGGCCTGGCCGTTGTAGTCGTGCGCGGGCCACACGCGCGTCGTGTCGGGCAGCGCGAACAGTGTCATCGTGATGCTGTCGTACAGCGCGGCCGGGCTGCCGCCCTGGAAGTCCGTGCGGCCGCAACCGTTGATCAGCAAGGTGTCCCCGGTGAACACGTTGCCGCGCCAGACGTACGACATATGGCCGGCCGTGTGGCCCGGCGTGTGCAGCACGGCGATCGTCTCGCCGGTGCCGAAGCGGATGACGTCGCCGTCGTGCAGCTGGAGCTCGGCCGACGGCACGTTGCATCCGCTCGGCGCGGCCGTGTGCGCGCCCGTCAGCTTGTGCATGCGGCCGGCCGACGTCACGTGGTCGGCGTGGACGTGCGTCTCGATGACGCAGTCGAGCCGCAGCCCCAGGCGCGCGAGGTGGGCGAGGTCGCGTTCGCAATGGTGGTCGACGGGGTCGATGATGACGGCCCCGTCGCCGCCCGGGCCGGCGAGGATGTAGGTGTACGTCGACGACGCCGTGTCGAACAGCTGGATGGGATTCACCTGATTCACTCCCCTGGCGGACCGGCGGAGGCAGGGGCTGCGCCGCCGTGCGTGCCGATACCGGCGCGGATCCGCTCGACCGTCTCGAAGATGGCCATGCCCGCGACCATCGCTGCGACGAACAGCAAAGTCGAACGGCCGCCCACGGCGAGCGCAGTCAGCGCGGGGCCCGGGCAATAGCCGACGAGGCCCCAGCCGACGCCGAACGTGACGCTGCCCAGCACGAGCGGCACGTCGATCCGGCCCGCGCCCGGCACGTGGATGGCGCTGCCGAACAGGGGCCGCACGCGCGTGCGCGCGACGCGGAACGCGACAGCGGCCACGAGCACGGCGCCCACCATCACGAACAGCAGCGACGGGTCCCACTGACCGGTCACGTCGAGGAAGGCCAGCACCTTGGCGGGGTTGCTCATGCCGGACAGGATCAGGCCGCCCCCGAACAGCAGGCCGGCGAGGAAGGCGGTGACGAGGTTCATCGCAGTCTCCTCACCGCCCCAGCACGTGGCGCACGACGAACACGGTGACGAAGCCGGCCGCCATGAAGCACGCGGTCGCCAGCAGCGAGCGCGGCGACAGCCGGGCGATGCCGCACACGCCATGGCCGCTCGTGCAGCCGGACCCGAACCGCGTGCCCGCGCCGACGAGCAGCCCGCCGAGCGCGAGCAGCGCCGGGGAGTGGTCGATCTGCGCGGGCGGCATCGCGCGCATCGCCAGCCAGGCGATGGGGGCGACGAACAGCCCGAGCACGAACGCGACCCGCCACGCGACGTCGCCGCGCGCCGGACGCAGCAAGCCGCCGAGGATGCCGCTGACGCCGGCGACGCGGCCGTTCGCGAGCAGCAGCAGCGCGGTTGCCAGCCCGATGAGGATGCCGCCGGACAAGGACGCCCACGGCGTGAAATGCAGCCAGTCGATGCGCATGATCAGTCCTCCTGTGAAGACCCCAATCTACCGCGCCGGCGCCCCGCTGTCGACGACTCCCGGTATGTCTTGCGTGGCCTGCTGGAATGTTCCCTTCAGCGCATCGACGCCGCCTTGCGGATGGGCTTGCCCCTTCAGGTCCGCGCGCGCCTTGCGCTTGCTGCCGGTGTGCACTTTCATGCGGATGTCGCGCTCCTCGACCATGCCGGGAAAGACTTCGCCATCGCGGTTGAACGACCAGCCCAGCATCGGCGCGCCCAGCGGCAGCGCGTCGCCCGGCTTGCCGTTCGCGCCCGTGTTCCACACATGCCACGTCTTGCCGTAGCTGTTCATCTTCTTCGCCATCAGCGCGTGCTCGGCCGCCTCCGGCAAGCCGGGTGCGACCAGGAGGCCGCTCAGGATCTCGCCGTTGTGCGGGTGCCAGTAGGGGCGCTCGTCGGCCGGCAGCGTGGCGTACAGTTTTTCCGAGATGATGTACTCGATCCCGGTGAGGTTGGCCGTTCGCGTATTGCCGTCGAAGAGCGCGCACTGCGCGAGGTCTTCGTTCACCTGGCGGCAGAAGTGGTGCGCTTCGACCTGCATGTCCGGATGGTCCTTCATCGGATGAAAGCCGTCCAGGTAGATGTCGAAGCCAGCCAGCGGTGCGTTCCCTTGCAGGATCTTCGCGCCGGCCTCGAGCGCGCGTGTGCCCGCGGCCTTGGGCGCGCCCGCGGGCGCGGTGGGCGGGGGCGTGCGCTGGGCGGCGGCGGCCGTGGCGACCAGGGTGCAGGCGAGGAAGGCGGCGAAACGTGGATGGGTCATGGCTCCTCCTGGGGTGTCGATGGGGTGACGAGCAGGCGGTCGATACGGTTGCCGTCCATGTCGGCCACTTCGAAGCGCCAGCCGGCCCAGTCCAGCCAGTCGCCGGCCCGGGGGATGACGGTCAACTGGTACAGCATGAAGCCCGCCAGCGTGTGGTACGCGCCGCCGTCCTCGTCGGGAAAGCGGACGGCGGCGCCCGTCAGGTGGCGGAAGCGGTCGAGCACCATGCTACCGTCCACGAACCAGCTGCCGTCCTCGCGCCGGACGGCGTCCGGCTGGCCGTGATCGACCGTGGGCGCGGCGCCGCCGACGAGCGCCGTCATCACGTCCGTGAGCGTCACCATGCCCTGGATGTCGCCGTATTCGTCGACGATCAGCGCGAGTTCCGTGCGCGCCTGCTTCAGTTGCTCCAGCAAGTCGATGGCGCTGCTCGATTCAGGCACGTACAGGATCGGCTCGATGGCAGATGCGATGTCGATGCCTCGCAAGGACTGGCCGCGGATCGCCTGCCCGAACAGGTTGCGCGCCCGTACGATGCCGAGCACCTGCGAGCGGTCGCCGCGATACACGGGAAAGCGGCCGTACGGCGACGCGGCGATGCGCTCGAGGTTACGGTCGAGCGGCTGGTCGAGGTCGAGGCAGTCGAGGTCGACGCGGGGCGTCATCAGCGCGCGCAGATGCCAGTCGTCCAGGCGCAGCGCGCGCGCGGCGATGTCGTACTCGGCCTTCTCGAAGACACCCGCGTCCGCGCTTTCCTTGATCATGCCCGTCACTTCGTCCTCGGTCGGCGTCTCGTCCTTGGTGTGATGCATGCCGAGCAGGCGCATGATGCCGTCCGTCGTCATCGCGAACAGGCGCACGAACGGGTGCGCGAGGCGCGACAGCACGTGCAGCGGCCGCGCCATGGCGGCCGCCAGCTGTTCCGGGTACAGGATCGCGATGCGCTTGGGCACCAGCTCGCCCAGCACGATCGACGCGAACGTGATGCCGGCGACGACGACGACCAGCGCGGCCGGGCGCGCATAGCTGTCCGGCAGTCCGAGGCGGGCGAGGCCGGGTGCCAGCCGCGCCGTCAGCGACGCCTCGCCGAACGCGCCGTTGAAGATGGTGATGAGGGTGATGCCGACCTGCACCGTCGACAGGAGGCGGGTCGGGTCTTCGTGCAAGTCGAGCGCGCTGCGGGCACCGGCGCTGCCCGCGGCCGCCAGCTTTTCCAGCCGCAGGCGCTTGGCCGACACGACGGCGAGCTCGGACATGGCGAACACGCCGTTGAGCACGATGAGGGCGAGGATGATGACGACGTCGGCCATGCGTGTCCCGGGCTGTGCCGGGGCGGCCCGCGCCGCCCGCCGGCGGGTCGATCATCGCATGACGCAATCGGGTCGGGTCGCACAGCTCGACCCTGCCGCTCAGGGCTTTGCTGGATTGAAATGCTTGGCGATGCCGGCCCAGCACTCCTGATAATTGCCCTGCAACTGGGGCGATTGCAGCGCGTACGGCGTCGCGACGAGCGGGTTACGCGTCTCGAACATGAACGCCATCGTGTCCGTGACCTTGTGCGGACGGCTCGTGTCGGCCCCGCTCGCCTTGTCGAACGTGGCGGCGTCCGGGCCGTGTCCGCTCATGCAGTTGTGCAGGCTCGCGCCACCCGGCACGAAGCCGTCCGCCTTCGCGTCGTAGGCGCCGTGCACGAGGCCCATGAATTCGCTCGCGACGTTGCGGTGGAACCAGGGCGGGCGGAACGTGTCCTCGCCGGCGAGCCAGCGCGGCGGGAAGATGACGAAGTCCAGCGTGTCGACGCCGGGCGTGTCCGACGGGGCCTGCAGCACGAGGAAGATGGACGGGTCCGGGTGGTCGTAGCTGATCGAGCCGATCGTGTTGAAGTGCCGCAGGTCGTATTTGTACGGCACATAGTTGCCGTGCCACGCGACGACGTCCAGCGGCGAGTGGCGGATGCTGGCTTTCCACAGGTTGCCGCCGAATTTCGCGATCAGTTCGAAATCGCCTTCCACGTCTTCGTAGCGGGCGACGGGTGTGAGGAAATCGCGCGGGTTCGCGAGGCCGTTCGAGCCGATCGGGCCCAGGTCCGGCAGGCGCAGCAGCGCGCCGAAATTTTCGCAGACATAGCCGCGTGCCTCGCCGTCCGGCAGGTCAACTTGGAAACGCACGCCTCGCGGAATCACGGCGATTTCCTGCGGTTCGACGTCGAGCATGCCCAGTTCCGTCGCGATGGCGAGCCGTCCTTGCTGCGGCACGATCAGCAGCTCGCCGTCCGCGCAGTAGAAATAGCGGCCCTGCATGGGGCGGTTCGCGGCGTACACGTGGATCGCGCAGCCGGTCATCGCGGCCGGCGAACCGTTGCCCGCCATCGTCACGAGGCCGTCGATGAAGTCCGTGGGCGCGTCCGGCACGGGAAGCGGGCTCCAGCGCATCTGGTTCGGCGAAGGCGCGACGCCGTCGAAGCCTGCGGCAATGCGGCCATTGCCCATCGGTTCAAACGGGCCGTGCATGGCGGCCGGGCGGATGCGGTACAGCCAGGAGCGGCGGTTGTGACCGCGCGGCGCCGTGAACGCCGTCCCGGACAATTGTTCAGCGTACAGGCCGTAGGCGACGCGCTGCGGCGAATTGCGGTGCGCCGGCAGGGCGCCCGGCAGGGCCTCCGTCGCGAATTCGTTGCCGAAGCCGGACATGTAGCCGTCAGTCGAAACAGTCAAGGGAATCTCCAGATTGCGTGGTGTTTATGACACTGTAGAGGACTGCGCGGTGTTTTACGAGATGAATACAAAAATGTAGACTATTTAGACTATCAATAACACTATCTCGTGCATGATCGAACCCTCTAGCATCGACCTGAATCTGTTGTCGGTATTTCAGGAGGTCTACCGCGAACGCCAGATCTCGGCCGCCGCGAGGCGCCTGGGCCTGACGCAATCGGCCGTGAGCAACGCGCTGGCGCGGCTGCGGCGCACGTTCGGCGACGAGCTGTTCGTGCGCACGGCGCACGGCATGCAGCCCACGCCGCTCGCGCAGCAGATGGCCGAGCCGATCGGCGCCGCGATGGCCCAGGTGGCCCTCGCGCTGTCGCAGCGCAGCCGTTTCGACCCGGCCACGAGCGGCCGCCGTTTCACGCTGGCCATGACGGACGTGGGCGAGGTGTACTTCATGCCGGTGCTGATCGACCGCTGCCGCGCGATTGCCCCGAACGTGGAGATCGCGTCGATCCGGGCGAACGGGCTGACATTGAAGGACGACATGGAGACGGGCAGGGTGGACCTGGCGATCGGCGCGTTCGAGGACGTGTCGGAAGCGCTGTACCACCGCGCGCTGTTCCGCCAGCGCTTCGTGAGCATGTTCCGCAAGGACCATCCGCTGGCGAAGGGCAAGGTGGACCTGGCGCGCTTCGTGGCGGCCCCGCACCTGATCGTCGATGCGGCGCAGAGCCCTTACGACCGCATCAATGGATTACTGGAAAAGGCCGGGGTGACGGCCGGTGCCCGCTTCCGGGTGCCGCATTTCACCGCGGTGCCGTACATCGTCAGCACGAGCGAGCTGGTGGTGACGGTGCCACAAAAACTGGCCGAGAGCGCGGCAAGCCCGTTCGGCCTGAAGTGGATCGAGCCGCCGCTCGCCCTGCCGACGTTGCAGACCAACGTCTTCTGGCACCGGCGCTTCAACCACGACCCCGGCATCCAGTGGCTGCGGGGACTGATTGCCGACGTGTTCGCAGAATGATGGGCGAACGCGCCGGCAGGCGCGAAGATTTTAATCTTAATCGATAGAGGATAGACAATGGCCGACCTGTTTGACAATCCGATGGGGCTGATGGGCTTTGAGTTCGTGGAATTCGCATCGCCCACGCCGGGCGTGCTGGAACCCGTGTTCGAGGCGCTGGGCTTCCAGAAAGTGGCCGTGCACCGCTCGAAGGACGTCGTGCTGTACCGCCAGGGCGACATCAATTTCATCGTCAACAACGAGCCGAAGAGCGCCGCGTATTATTTCGCGGCCGAGCACGGCCCGTCGGCCTGCGGCATGGCCTTCCGCGTCCAGAACGCCCATAAAGCCTACGCGCGCGCGCTCGAGCTGGGCGCCCAGCCGCTCGACATTCCGACCGGCCCCATGGAGCTGCGCCTGCCCGCCATCAAGGGCATCGGCGGCGCCCCGCTGTACCTGATCGACCGTTTTGAAGACGGCAAGTCGATCTATGACATCGACTTCGAATGGATCGAGGGCACGGAACGCCATCCGGTGGGCCACGGCCTGAAGATCATCGACCACCTGACGCATAACGTGTACCGCGGCCGCATGACCTATTGGGCAGGGTTCTACGAGAAGCTGTTCAACTTCCGCGAGATCCGCTACTTCGACATCAAGGGCGAGTACACGGGCCTGACGTCGAAGGCGATGACGGCGCCGGACGGCATGATCCGCATCCCGCTGAACGAAGAGGGCAAGGCGGGCGGGGGCCAGATCGAGGAATTCCTGCTGAAGTACAACGGCGAAGGCATCCAGCACATCGCGCTGCTGACGGAAGACATTTTCGCGACCGTCGATGGCCTGCGCGCGGCCGGTGTTCCGCTGATGGCGGCGCCGCCGGCCACGTATTACGAGATGCTGGAAGGGCGCATCCCCGGCCACGGCCAGGACGTGGAAGCGCTGAAGGCGCGCGGCCTGCTCGTCGACGGCACCGTCGAGGACGGACACCAACGGTTGTTGCTGCAAATTTTCTCCGAGACGCAGCTGGGGCCTGTGTTCTTCGAATTCATCCAGCGCAAGGGTGACGAGGGCTTTGGCGAAGGTAACTTCAAGGCGCTGTTCGAATCGATCGAGCGCGACCAGCTCAAGCGCGGGGCCCTCAAAACCGCAGCGTAAGCGGATGCGCCTGGTGGGCACGGGGTGCCCACCCTACCGAAAGTCACACGATCCGTACGTGTAGCCGTAGGGTGGGCACCCCGTGCCCACCGGACGCCAGCATCACCGTACCGGTCGTTTGCCCGAAATGCTCGTCTTTTCAATACGTTAGCGGTTCTCCAAGAACGACCGTTCGCTTCATTTCCAGTCATATCACGTCGCAACCACCAACTGTTGCGCGCACGTCTCATTCCAGCGTTTCCCGCAAATTTCACGCAAATTTGTAACCAAAAAACGCTGAGCACATACTAGAATTTCCGTACGGCACTACTGCCGACCGACTTTCAGTAACCGAACCGGCCCGGCCACCCACGGTGGCGTATTGCCGTTCACGAACCCCGACGACCGACACCCATGAGCACCCGACACCGTCCGGCCCTTGCGCCGACCCGGCGCCTTGCCCCGTTTGCCTGCCTGCTGGCCGCCTGCACCTTCGCGCACGCGGGCGAAGCGACGCCCGACGCACCGTTGACCGCGGAGATGCCGGCGGCCGACAATCCGCTGAGCGCGACGGTGTCCGTCAGCTCGCAATACATCTCGCGCGGCATCCGCCAGACGTGGGGCCGGCCGGCCGCGATGGCTGCCGTCGACTACGCACATCCGAGCGGCTGGTCCGCGGGCACGTCCGTCATCAACGTCGACGACCGCTTCATCGAGAAGGGCACGGTCGAGTGGGACCTGTACGGGGGCTACAGCGGCAACGCGGGCCCGATCGGCTGGTCGGCGATGGTCTACTGGTACAAATACCCGGGCGCCCGCATCAGCGCGACGGACACGTCGTTCGACTACGGCGAGCTGTCCGGCGGCCTCAGCTGGAAATCGCTGTACGCCCGCTACAACTACACGTTCAGCCGCGATTTCTTCGGCATCCAGAACGCCCGCGGCACGGGCTACCTGGACGTCGGTGCCGACCAGCCGCTGACGAAGTCGCTCACGCTGAACCTGCACGCGGGCGACGGCCGCGTGGCCGGCAGCGGCAACGGCATCTGGGACTGGCGCGACGTGAAGGCAGGCCTGACCCACAAGCTCGAGGACGGCTGGACCGTCGCCCTGAACTACACCCGCGCGCTGGGCGCGACGGGCGTCTATGACCGCTACACGACGGGCGTGCCCCGTTCCGACGGCCGCCTGGCCGTGTCGAATGTGGCGCGGCGTGCCGTCGTGCTGTCGCTGACCCGCAAATTCTAGGAGATTCCATGACCCGCAACCCCCTGTCGTCGCTGTCCCTGACGGCGAAGATCTGCGCCACGGCCACCACGCTCGTCGTGCTGAGCCTCGCGGTCACGTCCGCCGTCATCGCCGTGCGCAGCAGCGATTCCGCCGAAGACGCGAGCATGCACCTGGCGCGCACGTCCGCGCGCGAAGCCGCCGCCGCCGTGCAGGCGCAGCTCGGGGCCAAGCTGGGCGCCGTCGCCAACCTCGCTGGCACCATGAGCGCGCTGCGCACGGGCGACATCGCGCCCACCCGCGAGCAGTCCGCGGCGATGACCCAGGCGACGATCCGAGGCTCGGCCGACTTCATCGGCGGCGCCGTCACGTGGGAACCGAATGCGCTGGACGGCAAGGATGCGGACTACGCGGGCAAGGGCCCCGAATACGATGCGACGGGCCGCTACATGCCGTATTACACGCGCAACGCGGACGGCACCATGCACGTGGAACCAATCGTGTGGCCGACGACGCCGGGTGCGAACGACTGGTACGACATACCGAAGCGCACCGGCAAGGTGTTCTTCACGGAGCCGTACACGTATCCCGTCAACGGCAAGGACATCATGATGGCGTCGCTCGTCGCGCCGATCCTCGTCAAGGGCGAATTCCGCGGCACCGCGAGCGCCGATTTCCAGCTGACGCACCTGGGCGAACTCCTGGGCGCCATCCGCGTGCTCGACGGCGGCCGCCTGTCGCTCGTGTCGAACGGCGGCCTGTACGCGAGCAATCCGGACGCGGCGAAGACGGGCAAGAAGGCCGACGACCTGCCGGCCGCCGCGCTGGCCGCCGTGCGCGCGGGCCAGACGTACGAATTCGTCGACGGCGCCCACATGGTGCACCTGCTGCAGCCGCTGCGGCTGCACGACGACATCGCGCCGTGGGCCATCCAGCTCACCTTCCCGCAGAGCGTGGCGACGGCCAGCGCGCGCCAGCTGATCGGCTATTCGCTGATCGCGTCGCTGATCTGTGCGATCGTCGCCGCCATCGTGATGGTCGTCGTCCAGCGCCGCCTGACCCGCCCGCTGCGCGTCCTCGGCGCCACGATGACGGACCTCGCGGGCGGCAACGCGGACCTGTCGGCGCGCCTCGACGTGCGGGGCCGCGACGAGCTCGCCCTGATCGCCGCCGGCTTCAACGGCTTCGTGGCGAAAATCCAGGACGTCCTCGTGCAGGTGCGCGCCAGTGCGGGCAGCGTGGCCGCCGCCAGCGTCGAGATCAGCCAGGGCAACATGGACCTGTCGGGCCGCACGGAGCAGCAGGCCGGCGCGCTCGAAGAGACGGCGGCGTCGATGGAACAACTGACGTCCACCGTGAAGCAGAACGCGGACAATGCGCGCCAGGCCAACCAGCTCGCGTTGTCGGCGTCGGAGACGGCGCAGCGCGGCGGCGCTGTCGTGGCCGAAGTCGTCGAGACGATGGCCGCCATCGACACGGCGTCGCGCAAGGTCGTGGACATCATCGGCGTGATCGACAGCATCGCGTTCCAGACCAACATCCTCGCGCTGAACGCGGCCGTCGAAGCGGCGCGCGCCGGCGAGCAGGGCCGCGGCTTCGCCGTCGTCGCCTCCGAGGTGCGGGCGCTGGCCCAGCGCAGCGCGGGCGCCGCGAAGGAAATCAAGACCCTGATCGGCGCCGCGTCCAGCGAGGTGGAGGCGGGCAGCGCGCTCGTGCAGGACGCCGGCCGCACGATGGCCAACGTCGTCGCCAGCGTGCGCCAGGTGAGCGACATCGTCGCCGAGATCACGGCCGCCAGCGCGGAACAGAGCACCGGTATCGGCCACGTCAACCAGGCCATCGTGCAGATGGACGGCACGACGCAGCAGAACGCGGCGCTCGTGGAAGAGGCGGCGGCCGCGGCCGACAGCCTGCACCAACAGGCCGAGCTGCTTGTGGCCCTCGTCGGCGAATTCCGCCTCGATGGCGAGGCAGCCGCACCGGCGCCGGCCCGTCCCGCCGTGGCCGCGCCGGCACCGCGCAAGGCCCTCGCGGCAGCCTGACCGCAAGGCGCTGCGCGCCGCCGGCAACTGGTCTACACTTGCGGATCGATAGCTCCGGAGGAGACCAATGCCCAAGCGCGCAGCCCCGCACACCCACAGACTCGTCCCCGCGCTGGCCGCGTTCGCGGTCGGCCTCGCCCTCGCGGCACCCGCCGCCGCTGCACCACCGGCGCTGTCCGACGCCGGCATCCCCGCGTTCAGCGACGCGATGCTGTCCCCCGACTACTGGATCCGCCGCGCCCCGACGCCCGACGCCGTACTGCTCGATGCGCGGGCGACGGCGACCCAGCGTGCCGCCGCGTACGGTCCGGGCGGCGGCTTCGTCGACATCCGCCGCCTGCCCACGACGCTCACGCGCGACGCCGTCGCGGACTGGATCCGCCAGGCGGAGCAATCGCCCGTCAAGCTCGCCGTCGACGACGCGGGACACGCCGTCGGACCGGACACGCTCCGAGCCCTGCGCGACAACACGGCCTTCGACCACATCCCCGCCACGGCACCGGCCCGCTACGGCCTCGCCGTGCGCCGCGCCCCGATGCGCACCTTGCCGTCGGACGGCGCGTTCTACGGGGCCGCCGACCAGCGCGATTACGAAAGCCTCACGGCCGGCACGCTGTTCCCCGGCGAGCCCGTGCTCGTCGCGCACGCGAGCGCGGACGGGCGCTGGCTGCTCGCCATGACGACGCAGGGGCCGGCGTGGGTGCACCGCGACGACATCGCCGAGGGGACGGCTGATGCCGTGTTCGGCTATGCGGACAAGGCACCGGGCCGCGTCGTGACGGGCGACCACGTGCGCACCGTGTTTACGCCGGAACTGCCGGCCGTCTCGCAACTGGACCTCGACATGGGCGTCGCGCTGCCGCGGGCGGACGTGGCGCCCGATGCGCCCGTCAACGGCGCGAGCCCGTACGCGTCGTGGCCCGTGCAGCTGCCCGTGCGCGCAGCGGACGGCACGCTGGCGTTCCGTCCCGCACTGATCCGGCGCAGCGCCGACACGGCGCCGGGTTATTTGCCGCTCACGCGCGCCAACATCCTCCGCCAGGCCTTCAAATTCCTCGGCGAGCGCTATGGCTGGGGCCACCAGTTCGACGCCCGCGATTGCAGCGGCCTCGTCAGCGAAACCTACCGCAGCATGGGCATCCTGCTGCAGCACAGCTCCGCGCTGCAGGGCACGACGACGGCCGTGCGTCACCGGCTGTTCACGGACAAGGACACGCACGCGGCGCGCGTGCAGGCGTTGCGGCAGGCGCAGGTCGGCGACCTCGTCGTCGTGCCCGGGCACGTGCTGATGATCGTCGGCCACGTGGACGGCGAGCCGTACGTGATCCAGGACGTGCCGTACGCCGTCTTCAAGGACCCGGCCAGCGGGCAGATGCGCCGCACGAAGCTGAACCAGGTCTCCGTGACGCCGCTGCTGCCGCTGTACGCGGGCGACTCCGCGTTGTACGTCGACGCAATGACGAGCCTCGTGCAGCCGACGCGGCGCTGACCCTGCTATGCTTCGGGCGGTGCGGCCCGCAGGGGCCGCATCGATGGCGCGGCCCGCAGGGGCCGCATCTACCTAGTGCCGCCGAAGGAGGTCGCTTGCTGCTCGCGTTTGCCGTTTTGCTCGTATTCCAATGCCTGGGAGAAGGGCTCGTATTCCTGACCGGACTGCCGGTGCCGGGCCCCGTCGCCGGCATGCTGCTGTTGCTCGTCGCACTCGTCGCGTACCCGCGGCTGCACGAGACCGTCGAAGCGGGCGCGAACGAGTTGCTGCGCCACCTGTCGCTGCTGTTCGTGCCGGCCGGCGTCGGCATCGTCGTGGCGGCCGCCAGCGGCAACGGGCATTGGCTCGCGATCTGCGCGGCGGTCATCGGCAGCACGTTGCTCACGCTGGCCGTCACGGCGCTCGTGCTGCAGGCGCTGACGCCCGCCCACAAGAAGGGGCAGGGCGATGTTTAGCTTCCACGAACTCACCCATTTCTGGGTCTACCTGTCCGCGTCGCCGCTGCTAGGCCTGACGGTCACGTTGTGCGCCTACCTGTTCGCGCAATGGGTGTACGCCCGCTGCGGGTTTTCTCCGCTGGCGAATCCCGTTGCCATCGCGATTGCCCTGGTGAGCCTCGTGCTCGCGGGGAGCGGCATGTCGTACCAGCGCTATTTCGGCGGCGCGCAGTTCGTCCATTTCCTGCTGGGCCCCGCCACCGTCGCACTCGCCGTACCGCTCGCGCGCCAGGTGCCGCGGCTGCGGCGCAGCCTGTTTCCCCTGGCGTGCGCGCTGGTGTGCGGCTGCGTGACGGCGATCGTCAGCGCCGTCGGCATCGCCATGCTGATGGGCGCGTCGCCGGAACTGGCGCGCTCGCTGGGTCCGAAATCGGCGACGACGCCCATCGCGATGGCCGTCTCCGAACACCTGGGCGGCTTGCCGGCGCTGACCGCGGTCCTCGTGATCGGCACGGGGATCTTCGGCGCCGTCACCGCGCGCTTCCTCATGACCGCGTTGCGCATCGAGTCGCACGCGGCGCACGGGCTCGCGCTGGGCGTCGCGTCGCACGGCATCGGCACGGCGCGCGCGTTCCAGGTCAGCCCGGAGATGGGCGCCTATGCGGGCCTCGGCATGGGTTTGAACGGCGTGCTCACCGCGCTGCTGGCACCGTGGCTGGTGCCGTTGCTGCTCCGCTGGTTCGGCCAATGAGAAACCCGCCACCGCGCGCGGACGCGGTGGCGGGCGAGGCGAGGACGCGAGGTCCTGCCGGGGGGGCGCATGCGGCTTGCGCCGCTGCGGAGAGAACCGTGGGTCAAGCCGGCTGCTTGCGCGTGAACGCGCGCGCGGCGAACAGGGCGCTCGCGACGCCGACGACGATGGCGGCCGTGCTGCCCGAGAAGCCGACGGCCGTGTTGGCGGCGATCTTGCCGGCCTTCGGCGTCACCAGTTCCAGCCGGCGCCGCGTCATCTGCACGCCCAGCTCGGAGAGGCGGTCGCGGCTCAGTGCCTGCTCCGCTTCCGGCAGCAGCACCGTTTCCTCGTCGGCCACATGGTGCTGCACGTCGCGCATCAGTTCGAACACGAGGTCGTCGTGGCGCGGCGATTTCGGGTCGGTGCGGCGCAGTTCCGCGATGACGGCGCGCATCTCGTCGTGTTCCGGCACGCTCTTGTCCATGACTTTCTCGTCGTGGGTGCGTTCGCGCATGACGGGATAGAAGATCTCCTCTTCCAGCGTCGCGTGGATTTCCAGTGCATCGCAGATCGTTTCCGCCAGCGCCTTCTTGACGCTGGGACGCTTGTCGCGGGTGTACTGGTGGAACGTCACCATCACGTGCGAGTGATCGAAGCGGATCATGTCGGTGATGGACGGACTGAGTTTTTTCAGGGAAAACATGAGCGTCTCCTGTGTGCAGTGGCGTCGGGATAGATGCATGGTAGTGCGCACGCTAGAGCTGCCGCGTAGGAGGGCGACGCACGATCTTGTCGGCCGATGACGCATGGGACGCCGGGTGCGGGCCGGCAATCAGCGGACCATTTCCTCCTGTCCAGAACGCGCTTGGCGCGGCAGGTTGTCGCTTGGGCTCCTACACAGACACGGCGTCGTTTCTGATGTCGGCACTCCGTAACGCTGCGAAGATGGCAACAGGTCCGCGCGATCACGCAGAACGCGTTGCGCGCGGCCATCCAATCACACTCTGGAGGGATCGGAATGTTTGCACACAACAAGCGCCTGCAATACACCGTGCGCGTCAATGAGCCGAATCCGGGTCTGGCCAACCTCATGCTCGAACAGTTCGGCGGCCCGCAGGGCGAGCTGGCCGCTGCGATGCGTTACTTCACCCAGGCCGTCAGCGAGGACGATCCGGGCCGCAAGGACATGCTGTTCGACATCGCGACCGAGGAACTGAGCCACCTCGAGGTGATCGGCCACATCGTCGCCATGCTGAACAAGGGCGCCAAGGGCGAGCTCGCGGAAGCCGTCGACAGCGAGGCCGACCTGTACAAGAAGATCCAGGGCGCCGGCAACGACAGCCACGTGACGCAAGTGCTGTACGGCGGCGGACCCGCACTCGTGAATTCGGCCGGCGTGCCGTGGACGGCCGCCTATATCGACACGATCGGCGAGCCGACGGCCGACCTGCGCTCGAACATCGCCGCCGAGGCGCGCGCGAAGATCGTCTACGAACGCCTGATCGCGCTGACGGACGACCCAGGCGTGAAGGAAGCGCTCGGCTTCCTGATGACGCGCGAGATCGCGCACCAGAAATCGTTCGAGAAGGCGCTGTATTCGATCGCCCCGAACTTCCCTCCGGGCAAAATGCCGGGCGACCCGCGCTTCGCCAACACGTATTTCAATATGTCGCAGGGCCCCGGCGAGATGCGCGGCGCGTGGAACCAGGGCGAGAACTGGGACTACGTCACGGACCGCGACAAGCAGATGGCCGTCGACGGCGGCTCGGGCGAGGCCGAGGTCAAGCTGCCGGCCAAGGACGTCGACCTGCTGCGCCAGATGGCCGACCGCACGATGTCCGACCCGACCATCGACCCGCCGACCGGCGCTGAACTGGGGATGGGCAACCAGACCCTGGCCGACGGCCGCACGGTGAGCCCGGGGGCGCAGCCAAGCCCGGGGTCGCCGCCGCTGCACTGACGCCGAGGATTCGTCCGTTCAGGCGGCACCCGCCTGGACGGATGGCCGGCGCGCCGACGAGGCGAGCCACGCCACGTCGGCGAACGGCATCGGTTTACCGAACAACCAGCCCTGGGCATACTGCACGTCGTGGGTGCGCAGGAACGCCGCCTGGGCTTCGCTCTCGACGCCCTCCGCAATCATCCGCAGGTCCAGCGTGCGCGCCATCGCCATGATGTGGCCGACGACCTGGCTCGTGGGCGCGTCCGTGCCGATCGCCTCGATGAAGGAACGGTCGATCTTGAGGAAGTCCAGGTCGAGCATTTCCAGATACGACAGGCTCGAATAGCCGGTGCCGAAATCGTCGATCGCCACCTCGATGCCGCGCCCGCGCAGCGCCGCGATGACGGTGCGGGCCGAGTCGAGATCGAGGAAGCCGCGCTCGGTGATTTCCACGATCAGGTTCGCCGGGCGCGCACCGGTGCGTGCCAGGAACGCGTCGATCAGGCCCACGATCGCGTGCGAGCGCAGGTCGGCCGGCGCCAGGTTGATTCCGATGTGGAATTCCGGATGGCGCGCCAGGTAGCCGCCGGCGTCCCGCTCGACGAGTTCCAGCACGTGCGCCGTCACGCGCGTGATGAGCCCCGACTGCTCGGCGACGGGAATGAACAGGTCTGGCCCGATGAGCTCCCCGGTCGGCCGGCGCCAGCGCAGCAGGGCTTCCGCACCGACGCACGCGCCGCTGCGCAGGTCGACGAGCGGCTGGTACAGCAAAAAGAACTCGTCGCGGCGCAGGCCGGCGCGCAATGCCGCCCCCATCGACATCTGGCGGCGCGCCAGCAGCAGGATCGCCGCCGCGGCGGCGAGGCCGACGAATAGTCCCACGGGAACGAGACGGCGGGCCACTGCCGCCACGCGCTGTTCCAGGTGGCGTACGGGCACTGCGGCGACGGCGGCCGTCGACACGAAGCGCTGCGAGCGGACCATCGCCACGAGCCGGTCCCCGTCCACGAAGGTGACGGCAGCGCGCGTGCCCAGGTGCGAGAGCCACGCGGGATCCGCGCGGCCCCGCGCCATCAGCGCGCGGCCGGCTTCCAGGTGCAGCACCTCCAGCGTCACGTCCGGCACGGCCGTCCAGATGTCGAGCGGCAGGTCGCGGTGCACGAGGACGATGACGTCGCCGCGCGCGAGGCCCAGCAGCGGATTGCGTCCGCCGGCGACGAGCGGCACGACGTCATAGACGAGGACGCCGCGCGAGGTGCGGAACGCCGGTTTGTCGAGGACGACCGGCGGGCCGCCCTGCGACGAGCATTCCATCGTGCCGTCGTGTACGTGGCCGACGGCTTGTATATAGCTGGACGTGAGGTCGATCTCGCGCATCGCGGCGAGGGCGCGTTCCGTGCACTTGTCGAGGCCCGCGCGTTCCAGTTGCACGATGGCGTCCAGCGCCTGGCCCGCCGTTTCGTCCGCGCGGTGCAGCACGTCGCGCGCGTAGTTCAACGCGAGGCCGGCTTCCGTGTCGTAGGCCTGCCGGCGCGCCTCATGCAACGCCAGCCATGGCGGGCCGGCCGTTGCCAGCGCGGCCGCCAGCAGGGTCAGGACGAACGTCGTCCGTCTGCGCATCGCTCCTCCGTCGTGTTTCTCTTGTTATCGGGGGCGTCCAGTATAGCCGTCGGGGCGGCGGCGACAAAAAAAATGGCTGTGTTCGCGTTAGTTATGTGAACTGAACCGAGTTGCAATTGTCATACGTATCGTCGAGGTGACTCATGAGGAGTGACGATGCGCGCCGTGCCGTTCGACGAATTGTTCACTGTGCTGACCACGGCGCACTTGTCCGCCGTCGACCTGATTCGGCTGCGGGAATGGATCGCGGGCATCGAGCATCCGGCCGAGTGCATCGCCCTGATCGAGCAGGCCGCGCGAGGACGACCGTGTCCACGCTGTGGTTATCCTCGCGCCCACCGTTGCGGCCAGGCCAGCGGCCTGCAGCGTTTTCGCTGTCTCGGCTGCGGGCGAAGCTACAACGCGCTGACGGGCACTCCGCTTGCAAGGTTACGGAAGAAAGAGCATTGGCTCGTGTACTTGCAATGCGTGCTCGAATCGCGCACCGTGCGCGAGGCGGCGCGCGTCGTCGGCGTCCATCGAACGACCAGTTTTCGCTGGCGCCATCGCTTCGTGCCAGGCGCGATGCGCGATCGGCCGGCGACCTTGACTGCCATTGTCGAAGCGGACGAAACGTACCGGTTGGAATCACAGAAGGGTTCGCGCAACATGACACGTAAGCCGAGGAAGCGCGGCGGCGTGGCGACAAAGCGCGGCATCAGCGGAGAACTCGACTGCCTTCTCGTCGCGCGTGACCGCACTAGGCAGACGCTGGATTTTCATACCGGCCGCGGGCAGGTGACGGTGGCGCAATTGGAAAAATGCCTCAAGGCCGTGCTGCCGGCCGATGTCCTCTTGATCAGCGATTCGGCCCTCTCGTACCGCCATTTCGCGAAGCAAGCGGGCATCAGCCACGAGGTCGTGAACGTAGAGTCAGGCGTTCACGCGCGCGGCGCGATCCACATCCAGAACGTCAACGCCTGGCACAGCCGCTTCAAGAGCTGGCTGGTGCGGTTTCGCGGTGTCGCGAGCCGCTACTTGATCAATTACTCGGGCTGGCAACGGGTGCTCGATGCGCGACGGCTGACGACGCCGGTGCATCTGCTGTGCGCTGCTGTTCAGCTCGGCTAAACGACGGCGTCACCGAATTAACGCGAACACAGCCAAAAAAATGCCCCGGCGAACCGGGGCATAAGCTCTGCTTCCTTCAAACAGTGAATCAGTTGCGGATCTCCAGCGCCCGGTTCAGGCTCAGCGCGGCCAGCGATCCGACGGCGCCGGACAGCAGGTACAGGCTGACGTAGCCGAGGCCGAAGTTGGCTGCCAGGCCCAGCGCCACGAGCGGGGCGAAGGCGGCGCCCACGAGCCACGCGAGGTCGGACGTCAGCGCGGCCCCGGTGTAGCGGTACTGCGGCAGGAAGTTCGACGTCACGGCGCCGGCGGCCTGGCCGTACGACAGGCCCAGCAGCAGGAAGCCGATGAGGATGAAGGCGTTCTGGCCGGCCACGCCGCCGTCCATCAACGTGGGAATGAAGCCGGAGAACAGGGCGATCAGCGCGGCCAGGGTGCCCAGCGTGTTGCGGCGCCCGAACTTGTCCGCGATGAGGCCCGACGCGAGCACGCCCACGATGCCCAGCCCCGCGCCCATCATCTGGACCTGCAGGAAATCGGCCATCGAGCGGGTGTCATAGAGCTGGATCCACGACAGCGGGAACACGGTCACGAGGTGGAACAGCGCATAGCTGCACAGGGCGGCGAGGGCGCCGATGACGATGTTCGTGCCCTGGTTGCCGATCACTTCGCGGGCCGGTGCCGGGTCGAGCTCATGCTCGTCCAGCAGGTGCGTGTAGTCCGGCGTGGAGACGAGGCGGAGGCGGGCGAAGAGGGCGACGACGTTGATCGCGAACGCCACATAGAACGGGTAGCGCCAGCCCCACACGAGGAAATCGTCCTGGGACAGCTGCGCCATCAGGTAGGAAAACAGGCCCGCCGCGATGATGAATCCCGTTGGTGCGCCAAGTTGTCCCAACATCGCGTACCATCCCCGCTTGTTCTCGGGCGCGTTGAGTGCAAGCAGCGACGGCAACCCGTCCCACGACCCGCCCTGGGCGACGCCCTGGCCGATGCGCAGGATGGCCAGCGCGATGATCGACCACTCGCCCCAGCGGGAATAGGTGGGCAGCATCGAGATGGCGACCGTCGCCGAGCCCATCAGGAACAGCGCGATCGTCAGCTTGATCTCGCGGCTGTAGTGGCGTTGGATTGCCATGAAGACAAGTGACGCGATCGGTCGCGCGACGTACGCCAGCGCGAAGATGGCGAAGGAATACAGCGTGCCCTCCAGCCGGTCGGCGAACGGGAAGAACACGGCGGGAAACACGAGCACCGAAGCGATCGCATAAACGAAGAAGTCGAAGTATTCGGAAGCGCGGCCGATGACGACGCCGACCGCGATCTCGCCCGGCGCAATGTTCGTGTCGCGGGTGTTGATGTTCCGGGCCCCGGAGTGGGGTGCTGTGATGGGAGCGGCTCCTGCGCCGCCGTAGGTATTCGGGGTGCCTTGCATGTCTTCGTCTCCTTATTTGCCGACGGCCCTTGGCCCCTCAAAAAGCTGCAAAACGGATAAGGGTAGGACAAAACGTCCAATCGCCAAACGCACGCCGTTGGCGTTACATTAGCATGTTATTTTTCCCATGTAACGTAAAACACAAAGCATGATTCCAAAGACCCTCCGTCGCGGAGTGTTCCTCTCCCCACTGTTAGCGGCCCTTGCCGGCTGCAACACGGTGGTGATGAACCCTTCCGGTGACATCGCCAAGCAAGAGGCGGATCTGATCGTCGTTTCGGTGATCCTGATGCTGCTGATTATCGTCCCCGTGATGATCCTGATTATCTGGTTTGCCCATAAATACCGCGCGAGCAATACCGAAGCGGCCTATGAGCCGGACTGGGACCACTCGACCAAGCTGGAACTGGTCATCTGGGGCGCGCCCCTGCTGATCATCATCGTGCTGGGTCTCGTGACCTGGATCTCGACGCACAAGCTCGACCCGTACCGCCCGCTGGACCGCCTCGCCGAAGGCCGCCCGGTCCCGGCATCGGCCAAGCCGCTCGTGATCGAGGCCGTGGCGATGGACTGGAAATGGCTGTTCATCTATCCGGAGCAGGGCATCGCCACCGTGAACGAACTGGTCGTCCCCGTCGACGTGCCGGTGCGCTTCAAGATCAGCGCGACGTCCGTCATGAATGCGTTCTACGTACCGGAACTCGCGGGCATGATCTACGCGATGCCGGGCATGGAAACGACCTTGAACGCCGTGCAGAACAAGCCGATCCAGTCGGTGGGCTTCTCCGCCAACTACAGCGGCGCCGGTTACTCGGACATGCGCTTCGGCTACCGCGGCGTGCCCCAGGGCGATTTCAACAGCTGGGTGCAGTCGGTCAAGACCGGCGGCGGCGCCAAGCTCGACCGCGCGAACTACCTGACGCTCGAAAAGCCGAGCATCAAGGAGCCGGTGCACCGCTATGCGGCCGTCGACGACGACCTCTATTATCGCGTCCTGAACCGCTGCGTCGCCGACGGCGTCGTCTGCCAGGACAAGATGATGAACGACGACGCGAAGAAGGCCCGCGAAATGGCGATGCGTAACACGCCACAACACGCGGCAGCGACCCGACTGGCCCAGGCCAACGGCGAGGTCTGCACCACGCCCAATGAATCCGTAAAGAAGAAGTAATCATGCACGATCAATTTGACTTAGCGAAGTTGATCTTCGGTCGGCTCAGCTGGGAAGCGATTCCCTACCACGAGCCGATCCTGATCGGTACCTTTATCATGGTGGCACTGGGCGGCATCGTCGGTCTCGCCCTGCTCACCAAATTCAAGCTGTGGGGCTATCTCTGGAACGAGTGGTTCACCAGCATCGACCACAAGAAGATCGGCATCATGTACATGGTGCTGGGTCTCGTGATGTTCCTGCGCGGCTTCGCCGACGCGCTGATGATGCGCGCCCAGCAGGCGTTCTCGTTCGGCGATTCGCACGGCTTCCTGCCGCCGCACCACTACGACCAGGTCTTCACCGCCCACGGCGTGATCATGATCTTCTTCGTAGCGATGCCGTTCGTGACGGGCCTGATGAACTACGTCGTGCCCCTGCAGATCGGTGCGCGCGACGTGGCGTTCCCGTTCCTGAACAACTTCTCCTTCTGGATGACGACGGCCGGTGCGATCCTCGTGATGGCCTCGCTGTTCGTCGGTGAATTCGCCCGTACCGGCTGGCTGGCGTTCCCGCCGCTGTCCGGCATCCTGGCGAGTCCGGACGTGGGCGTCGACTACTACATCTGGTCATTGCAGGTGGCGGGTGTCGGCACATTGCTGTCAGGCGTGAATCTGGTCGTCACCATCGTCAAGATGCGCGCGCCGGGCATGGACCTGATGAAGATGCCGGTGTTCACCTGGACCGCCCTGTGCACCAACATCCTGATCGTGATGGCCTTCCCGATCCTGACCGCGACCCTGGCCATGCTGGGCCTGGACCGTCTGTTCGACACGCACTTCTTCACGAACGAACTGGGCGGCAACGCCATGATGTACGTGAACCTGATCTGGATCTGGGGCCACCCCGAGGTCTACATCCTGATCCTGCCGGCGTTCGGTATCTACTCGGAAGTCGTCGCGACGTTCTGCAACAAGCGCCTGTTCGGCTACTCGTCGATGGTCTATGCGACCGTCGTGATCATGGTCCTGTCGTACCTCGTGTGGCTGCACCACTTCTTCACGATGGGTTCGGGCGCGAGCGTGAACTCGTTCTTCGGCATCACGACGATGATCATCTCGATCCCGACCGGCGCCAAGATCTTCAACTGGCTGTTCACCATGTACAAGGGCCGCATCCGCTATGAACTGCCGATGATGTGGACCGTGTCGTTCATGATCACCTTCATCATCGGCGGCATGACCGGCGTGATGCTGGCGATCCCGTCGGCCGACTTCGTGCTGCACAACTCGCTGTTCCTGATCGCCCACTTCCACAACGTCATCATCGGCGGCGTGCTGTTCGGCCTGTTCGCGGGTATCAACTACTGGTGGCCGAAGATGTTCGGCTTCCGCCTCGATCGCAAGTGGGGCGTGTACTCGTTCTGGCTGTGGTCGATCGGCTTCTGGGTCGCGTTCACGCCGCCGTACATCCTGGGCTTCATGGGCGTGACCCGCCGCATGAGCCACTTCGACGACCCGTCGATCCACTACCTGTTCCAGATCTCGCTGGTGGGCACGCTGATGATCGCCGCCGGTATCGGCTGCCTGCTGATGCAGATCTTCGTGTCGATCCTGAACCGCAAGGCACTGGCCGACGTGACGGGCGACCCGTGGAATGGCCGTACGCTGGAATGGTCGACGTCGTCGCCGCCGCCGGACTACAACTTCGCGTTCACCCCGGTCGTGCACGACAACGACACGTGGGCCGACATGAAGAAGAACGGCTACAAGCGTCCGCTGAAGGACTACGTCGCCATCCACATGCCGAAGAACACGTGGGCCGGCCCCGTCATCCCGGGCATCTCGTTCCTGATGGCGTTCGGCATCATCTGGCACATGTGGCTGCTGGTGGGCGTGACGTTCGTCGGCATGATCGCCGTCGCCATCTACCACACGTTCGATTACAAACGCGACTTCTACATCCCGGCGGACGAAGTGACCCGCACGGAAGAAGAACGCACCCGTTTGCTGGAAGCCCATGTCTGACATTAACGTAACCCACGCCGGCGCCGCGAGCGCCGACCCGAGCTCGCGCTACTACGTGCGCGAGCACCATCCGGAAAACGGCACGTTGCTCGGTTTCTGGATCTACCTGATGAGCGACTGCCTCATCTTCGCCTGCCTGTTCGCCACGTACGCGGTCCTCGGCCGCAACTACGCGGGCGGTCCGTCGGGCGCCGAGATCTTCGAACTGCCGACCGTCGCCCTGAACACGGCGTTCCTGCTGTTCTCGTCGATCACGTACGGCTTCGCCATGCTGGCCGCACAGAAGAAGAACGTGAAGGGCACGCAGATGTGGCTGCTCGTCACGGGCATCTTCGGCGCCTGCTTCCTGTTCCTGGAACTGCAGGAATTCGCGCACCTGATCCACGAAGGCAACGGCCCGTGGCGCTCGGGCTTCCTGACCGCGTTCTTCTCGCTGGTCGGTACGCACGGCCTGCACGTGACCTTCGGTATCGTGTGGCTCGTCACGCTGATGTTCCAGGTCGGTAAGCACGGCATCAACGCCGCCAACTACCGCCGCCTCGCCTGCCTGTCGATGTTCTGGCACTTCCTGGACGTCATCTGGATCGGCGTGTTCACCTATGTCTACCTGATGGGAGTTCTGCCATGAGCGATCTTCACCACGCCCACGCCCACGCCCACGCCCACGGCCATGACCACGGGCACGGCCACGGCCACCACGACGACGACCACCTGCATGCCCACGGCAGCTTCAAGGATTACACGATCGGCTTCATCCTGTCCGTGATCCTGACGGCGATCCCGTTCTGGCTCGTGATGACCCACCAGCTGGCACCGGGCACGACGAAATTCGTCATCCTCGGCTTCGCCGCGGTGCAGGTCGTCGTGCACATGGTGTACTTCCTGCACATGAACTCGAAGTCGGAAGGCGGCTGGAACATGATGGCGCTGATCCTGACCGTCATCCTGCTGTTCATCGTGCTGACCGGCTCCGTCTGGGTCATGTACCACATGAACGCCAACATGATGCCCAACATGGGCAACGACGGCGGCGCGGTACACGGCATGCACGACATGCAGTAATGGCGAGGGACGATCTTGCCGCAGCGCCGGCCCGCCGGCACCGGGGAATCTCTCCGTTGCTGGCAGCATGCGCGCTGCTGCTGATCGTCCTGTTTGCCGGTCTGGGCACCTGGCAGGTCTTCCGCCTGCAATGGAAACTGGACCTCATCGCACGCGTGAACGCACGCGTGAACAAAGCCCCGGCGCCTCTGCCGCCGCGCGAACGCTGGGCCGGCATCACTCCCGCATCCGACGAATATCGACACGTCGCGCTGCGCGGGACTTATCTCTACGATCTCACCACACCCGTCCAGGCCCTCACGGAAGAGGGCAGCGGCTACTGGCTGCTCACGCCGATGTGCACGGCGGATGGCGCGATCGTCATCGTCAACCGCGGCTTCATTCCCGCCGAGCTTGGTGCGCGCACGCGCTACACGCCGCAGCGCGCGGCCGGTGATCCGTGCACGGACGCCCGCGGCGCCGCGGCCGACGTCACGGGCCTGTTGCGCACGAGCGAGCATGGCGGCGCGTTCAGCCGCACGAACGACCCCGCTGCCGGCCGCTGGTACACGCGCGACGTGGGCGCCATCGCCGCCGCGCGCGGCCTCGGCACGACACGCGCCGTCGCGCCGTTCTTCGTCGACGCCGCGGCGCGCCAGAATCCGCCGGACAGCCCGGACCAGCCCGTCGGCGGCCTCACCGTCGTGAATTTCCCGAACAGCCACCTCGTGTACGCCATCACTTGGTATGCTCTCGGTTTGATGGTCGCAGGCGCATGGTGGTGGGTCGCGCGCGGCCACGGCCGGGAACACGAGGACGATGAACGACACGACTGATCTGTTGAAACGCATGGTCGAGCGGGGCGCCGACAAGGCCGTCGACGCCGTGGCGCAGCGCGCCCGCACGGCGTCCGTCGCCGACGTCGAATACGTCGCCGGCCACAAGAACATGCTGCAGCTGATCGAACTGCGCTGGATCGCCGTCATCGGCCAGGTCACGACCATCGCCGGCGCGATCCTCGTGTTCGACGTGCACCTGCCGCTCGTGCAGATGCTCGAGGTGCTCGCGTGCCTGATCGCCTTCAACATCGCCAGCCACCTGCGCTGGCACGAACACCGGCCCGTCACGAACAGCGAATTATTCCTCGCCTTGCTCGTCGACGTGGCCAGCCTCACGATGCAGCTGTACCTGTCCGGCGGGACGACGAATCCGTTCGCGTTCCTGTACCTGCTGCAGGTGATCCTGTCGGCCGTGCTGCTGGAAGCGTGGTCCACGTGGACCATCGTCGCCATCACGCTCGCGTGCCTCGCGGGCCTGTCCGTGTTCGCGAAGCCGCTCGCGCTGCCGTTCGACCACGCGCGCGGCATCTCGAGCCTGTACGTGCAGGGCATGCTGATCTGCTTTACGTTGAACGCGGCACTGCTCGTCGTGTTCATCTCGCGCATCACGAACACGTTGAAGGGCAAGGCCGCGCAGCTCGCCGACCTGCGCCAGCGCGCGGCGGAGGAAGAGCATATCGTCCGGATGGGCCTCCTGGCGTCGGGCGCCGCGCACGAGCTGGGGACGCCATTGGCCACGCTGTCCGTGATCCTCGGCGACTGGAAGCGCATGCGCGAATTCAAGGCAAACCCCGACCTGCTGGAAGAGATCACGGAAATGGAAACGCAGCTCAAGCGCTGCAAGTCCATCGTGAGCGGCATCCTGCTGTCGGCCGGCGAGGCGCGCGGGGAATCGGCGGCGCGCACGACGATCCGCGGCTTCCTCGACAAGCTCGTCGAGGAATGGCAGCACAGCCGGCCCGTGCGCGCATTCGACTACCGCAACCGGATCGAACACGACCTGCCCGTCGCCTTCGACTCCGCATTGAAACAAATGATCGACAACGTGCTGGACAACGCGCTGGAAGCCTCGCCCGACTGGGTCGGGGTGGACGCGGGCGTGTCCGACGGCACGCTCGCACTGACCGTGCTCGATCGCGGCCCCGGCTTCGCCCCCGCGATGCTGGCCCAGTTCGGCAAACCGTACCAGTCCAGCAAGGGCCGTCCCGGCGGCGGCCTGGGCCTGTTCCTCGTCGTGAACGTGGCCCGCACGTTGGGCGGGACGGTGCAGGCCGTGAACCGTCCGGAAGGCGGCGCGGCAGTCACGCTGACGTTGCCGCTGTCCGCGATCGCGCTCGACAAGGAACCTCCACATGTCCACTGACGACGACAACGAAGAAGATCGCCTGCTGCTGATCATCGAAGACGACGACGCGTTCGCCCGCACACTGGGCCGCTCGTTTGAACGGCGCGGCTACAAGGTGCTGCAGGCGCCCGGCCTCGACGAGGCGCAGGAACTGCTCAAGGACCATACGCCCGGCTATGCCGTCGTCGACCTGAAACTGAAGGGCAACAGCTCGGGCCTCGCCTGCGTGCAGATGCTGCATGCGCACGACCCGGACATGCAGATCGTCGTGCTGACGGGCTTCGCCAGCATCGGCACCGCGGTCGAAGCGATCAAGCTGGGCGCCTGCCAATACCTCGCGAAGCCGTCGAACACGGACGACATCGAGGCTGCGTTCGGCCACGTGGCCGGCAACACGGACCTGGAACTGACGAACCGCTCCACGTCGATCAAGACGCTGGAATGGGAGCGCATCCACGCCGTGCTGGCCGAGACGGACTTCAATATTTCGGAGGCGGCGCGCCGGCTCGGCATGCACCGGCGCACGCTCGCGCGCAAGCTGGAAAAACAGCGCGTCAAGTGAGCGCCAGATAAGCGACGCGTCCGTGCTACATTGCCGGCTTTACCGGACACACGCGATGATCTCCATGTTCCTGCAATCCCGCACCGGCGCGCTGGCCGCGGCGCTGCTGCTGGCCGGCTGCGCCAGCCTCGCTCCCGAACAGCCGCCCGCAGCCGCCTTCGTCGTGCTCGGCGCGGACGGCGCCCCTCTGGCACGCGCCATCACGCCGGCACGCAGCTGCCCCGCGATCACCATCGACGGCCGCACGGCGCCGATGGCCGTGCGTGCGCCGTTTGCACCGATCCCGCCGCGCGGCAAGGGCCACAGCGCGAGCGTTCATCCGGACGCCCCGTCGAGCCCCGTGCTCTCGTGCGAGACCGCGATCCCGGCGGGCAGCATGCACGTGGACGTCGCCGGCCAGGCGCTGCCGCTGCCGAAGACGGACGTGACACGCATCGTCGTGATCGGCGACACGGGGTGCCGCTTGAAAGGCAAGGAGTTCCAGGACTGTAACGACCCAGAGGCGTATCCGTTCGCGCGCGTGGCCGCGAGCGCGGCCGCGTGGAAGCCGGACCTCGTCGTGCACGTGGGCGACTATCACTATCGGGAAGATCCGTGCCCGGCCGATCGGCCCGGTTGCACGGGCAGCCCGTACGGCTACGGCTGGGACGCGTGGAATGCCGATTTCTTCGCGCCCGGGCACCCGCTCCTGGCAAGCGCGCCTTGGGTGCTCGCGCGCGGCAATCACGAGACGTGCGCGCGGGGCGGGCAGGGCTGGTGGCGCTTTCTCGACCCCCACGCGTACGATCCGGCCGCAAATTGCGACGACCCGGCCACCGACGGCCGCGCCGACTACACGGATCCGTACGCCGTCCCGCTGGGCGGCGACGCGCAGCTGATCGTGTTCGACACGGCGGACACGAACTGGAAAGGCTTTGCGCCGGGCGACGCGCGCATCCAGCGCTATGCCGACACATGGCGCAAGATCGACCAGCTCGCACGGCAGCAGCGTCACAACATCGCCGTCGACCACCATCCGCTGTACGCGTTCGGCGCGACGCGCGATGCGAAGACGGATGCCGTCACGCTGTTTGGCGGCGACGCCGGCCTGACGCAGGCGTTCGGCGCACTCGACCCGCGCCTGCTGCCGTCCTCGATCGACGTGCTGCTGTCCGGCCACGTGCACCTGTGGGAGCAGACGAGCTTTGCGACCGACCACCCGACGCAGTTCGTCGCGGGCTTCGCCGGCACGGCGGAAGACATCGTCCCGTTGCCGCGCACGCCGCCCGCCGGACAGTCACCAGCGCCCGGCACCGTGCTCGAGGCCCTGAGTTCCTGGATCGACGGCTTCGGTTTCATGACGTTGGAGCGCACGGGCCCGGACACGTGGCGGGTCGTCGTCCACGACCGCGACGGCCGCGAGCGCAACACGTGCACTGTCACGGGGCGCCATTCCCGCTGCGCCGTGCCGCAGGTGTGACGGCGCCGCGTCCAAACTACATTGCTACAAAAGTGATTGCCCGCGATACATCGACTGTGTCACAATGAGCGTGAGAGCAGGGCAGCGTTTAGCGGCCCCGCGATCAGCGATGAGGATTGCTTGTATTGGGCCCGCGGTGCGCCGCGGGCCATTTTTCATGCAGCGATCACGAACGGGAATCCGCCCGTGGGTAGCAGGCTACATCTGCGACAGCAGCACGTTGCCGCTGGCTTCGTCCGCTTCGAGCAGGGCGATCAGCTTGCCGAGGTCCTGCTCGAGGCGGGACAGCGTGGCGGCGTCGAGCGCGGACAGGGCGTCCGGCAGCACGCCGGCAAAGGGCAACGGCGCGCTGCCCAGCACCTCGGCTCCGGCCGGCTGGATGCGCAGCGACACGCTGCGGCGGTCGGTGCCTTCGCGGCTCGTCGCCACGAGGCCCCGCTCGACGAGGCTCTTGATCAGGTTGCTGGCCGTCGACTGGTGGATGTCGAGCTCGCGCGCGAGCTCGGTCACGCCGATGCCTGGCCGGCGGTCGATGACGGACAACGCCCACAGCTGGGCGCCGCCGACACCTGCTTCGCGCTCGACCTGGCGGAAATGGGTTTTGACGGCGTTGAAAACGACGCGGAACTGACGCAGTACCCGCGTCGACGAGGGCGGCGAGGGCAGCGTGTCCGGCTCGGCGGCCGGGTTGGAATGAGAAGACGAGGACATGCAAGAATGATAGCGGAAATGCCGACGGTCCGCCGAAAAATGACGATCAGACAACGATCCGCCGGGTGCCTGCCATGAACGCGGCACCCGACCTGCGCCGCGAACTGGGCGACTGGCGCCTGTGGGCCGTGCGCGCCACGGTGATGCTGCTCGCCGCGGCGGCCGGCCTCACGGTCGTCTGGTTTTCCTGGCTCGCCGACCAGGCGTACGAACGCTTCCTCGCGCTGCGCGCGCTGGCGTGGTGGAGTCCCCTCGTCTGGACGCCCGCCTGCACGGCGCTCGTCGTCTGGTGCACGCGCCGCTGGTTCCCCGGCGCCGCCGGCTCCGGCATCCCGCAGGTGATGGCCACCCTCGACACGAAAGTCGGCGACGGGGAGCGCGGCCTGTTCGTGTCGCTGCGGCTGACGATCGCCAAGATCCTGCTCACCACCGGCGGCCTGCTGGGCGGCTTGTCGCTGGGCCGCGAAGGCCCGTCCGTGCAGATCGCGGCCGGCGTCATGCTGCAGGCCCGCCGGCTGATTCCCGCCGGCAGCGCCGTCGGCATCCACGGCCTGCTCGTCGCGGGCGGCGCGGCCGGCATCGCGGCCGCGTTCAACACGCCGCTGGGCGGGGTCATGTTCGCGATCGAGGAATTGGCGCGGGCACCGGAACAGCGCTCCAGCGGCTTGATCATCGCCGGCATCGTGCTGGCCGGCCTGGTCGGCGTGTCCGCACACGGGGACGGCGCCTATTTCGGCGTCATCCACGCGCCCGCCGTCGGTCTCTGGCTGTTGCTGCCAGGCCTGCTCGTGGCGGTCCTGTCCGGCGTGGCCGGCGGCCTGTTCTCGCGGCTGATGATCGCGTCGCTGTCGGGCAGCGGTCGCGACGTCGCCAGCCGGTTGCGCGCGCGCCGGCCCGTGCTGTTCGCGGCCATGTGCGGTCTCGCGGTGGCCATCGTCGGCCTCGCGACGGACGGCGCCGCGTTCGGCTCCGGCTATGCGAGCACGCGCCGCATGGTCGAGGGGACCGCCGCCATGCCGTTCGCGTATGCACCTTTCAAATTCCTCGCCACGTGGCTGACGACGTGGGCCGGGGTACCGGCCGGCATCTTCGCGCCGTCGCTGGCGATCGGCGCCGCGTTCGGCAACGACGTCGCGCTGCTGTTGTACCACGCGCAGGTGCCCGCCCTGATCGCGCTCGGGATGGTCGGCTTCCTCGCGGCCGCCACGCAGGCCCCGCTGACGGCCTTCATCATCGTCATGGAAATGGTCGACGGCCATGCGATGGTGCTGAGCCTGATGGCGTGCGCGCTGATCGCGTTCGCCGTCGCGCGCCTCATCAGCCGGCCGCTGTACCCGACCCTGGCCAGGCTGCAACTCGCGCGGATTCCGACCCCGGCCGTGGCGCCGGAACAACGCGAAGCGGCGGACTGAAGCGCCGCGAAAATAAGACGGTCACATAGGGCCACTATGCTAGGATGGGGCATGCTGACACGGAAAGTGCGCCCCGGCCGCATCCGCCCGCGGTCTCCGACGCCCGCCGCAGTTCTCACGCTGCTGGCGGGACTGGGTCTTACTGCCGTACTGGTCATCGGGATGGTCGACGGCGAACGGGAGCGGGCCCGCTCCGAGTTCCTGCAGCGTGCGGAAATCCGCAACGCCACCGTCACCCGCAGCTTCGGTGACGCGCTCGACGTGCTGCAGGCGGCGAACGCACTGTTTGCCTCGGTCGGCCTCGCGACCCGCGACGAATTCGGCGCCTTCGCCCGGCCGCTTCTCGCCAGCCACCCGTACCTGAAAGCCGTCGTGTTCCACCGCATGGTCGCCCACGCCGAGCGGGCCGCGTTCGAGGCGGAGAACCGGCGTTTCCGGCCCGACTTCGCGATCCGCGAACGCCACGTGGAAGGCAACACGCTCACCCTCGTGAACGCGGCCCCGCGGCCGCGCTATCTCGTCGTGGACTATCTCGAGCCGCTGCTGGGGAACGAGGTGGCGGTCGGCTACGACCTGTTTTCGTACGGGCCGCACGGCATCGCGTTCATGCGCGCCGTCGACACGGGACAGCCGGGATCCAGCATGATGCTGCCGCTGCTGCAGCGCCCCGACCACCTCGGCTTCATCCTGCTCATGCCCGTGTACCGGCGCGGCGCGCCGCTGACCAACGCCGCCGCGCGCAGCGCCGCCGCGCTGGGCGACACCGCCGTCGTCATCGACGTGGCCGCGCTGGTCGGCTCGACCCTCGAGAAATCGAAAATGCTGCAGGGCAGCGGCCTCAGGGTCGAACTGTACGGCCCCGGTGTGGATGGCCCGCAACGCGCCTACTTGCACGACTCGCTGGACAAGGCCTCCGGCCCAGCGTGGCAGGCGTGGTTCGGCGACGCCGTGTTCACGAGCCGCCGCCAGTTCCTCGTCGCTGGCATGCCGTGGGAGCTGCGCGTGACGGGGCGGTCGAGCGCGATGGCGGGCGGCGCCGGGCCGCTCACGGCGCTGATCCTCGGCTGCCTCGTCAGCGTGGCGACATCGGCCTACGTGCAAAGCCGCGTGAAGCGCACGCGCCGCATCGAGGCCCTCGTCGAGACCCGCACGTCCGACCTGCACGAGGCGCTCGACGCGCTGCGGCTGTACCGGCGCGCCATCGACGCGAGCGCCAACGCCGTCGTCCTCGTCAGCGCGACGCGGCCCGGCTATCCCGTCGAATACGTGAACCCTGCGTACGAGCGCATCCGCGCATACGCCGCGGCCGACGTCGTCGGGCGCGGCCTGGAGGAGCTGAGCGCGCGCGAGCCCGACCAGGCCGCCGTGGCCGAGCTGCGCGCCGCCATCCGCGAGCGGCGCGAAGGCCATGTGTCGATGCGCCTGCTGTGCGGCGACGGCCGGGATATGTATGCGGAGGTCTATATCGCGCCCGTCAACAACGAGGACGGCGTCACGACGCACTTCGTGATCACGCAATACGACGTGACGATGGCCAAGCGCTATGAGGCCGAGCTGGAGGCGCGCGCCCGCTTCGACACCCTGACGGGCCTCGCCAACCGCTCGCTGCTGCACGACCGTATCGACAACGCGATCAATATGGCGGCCGGGCGCGGCACCGTGTGGGTGGCGGCGCTCGACCTCGACCACTTCAAGTTCGTCAACGACACGCTGGGCCACGACGCGGGCGACCAGTTGCTGAAGACGGCCGCGCAGCGCATCTGCACTGCCGTCGAGCGCGCAGACACGGTCGCGCGCACGGGCGGCGACGAATTCGTGCTCGTGCTGCCGGGCCGCGAGAACGAGTCCGAGGCGGCGGCCACCGTGCGCGCCGTGCTGCAGGCGCTGGCCCACCCGCTGGAGCTGTCCGGGCAGGACCTCGTGCTGACGGGCAGCGCGGGCCTCGCCGCGTATCCCGCCGACGGCAGCGACGCGGCCACCTTGATCCAGCATGCGGAGGTGGCGATGTACCGGTCGAAGGAGCTGGGCCGCAACATGGTGCAGTTCTACATGCCGACGATGAACGCCCGCGCCCGCGAACGCCTCGCGCTGGAGGGCGCGCTGCGCAGCGCGCTCGTGCACGACGAATTCGAGCTGTACTACCAGCCGCAGGTCGACCTGGAATCGGGCGTCGTCGTCGGGTTCGAAGCGCTGATCCGCTGGCGCCATCCGAGCATGGGCATGGTGCGGCCCGACCGCTTCATCAACCTGGCCGAGGAAACGGGCCTGATCGTGCCCATCGGCGCCTGGGTGCTGCGCACGGCGTGCCGCCAGAACCGCGCGTGGCAGCATGCCGGCTTCGGCCCGCTGCGCATCGCCGTGAACCTGTCGGCGCGCCAGTTCGCCGAGCCGAACCTCGTGCCCGACATCGCGCGCGTGCTCGACGAGACGGGGTTGTCGGCGTCCTGCCTCGAAGTCGAGATCACGGAAAGCCTCGTGATGGGCGACGTGGAAAGCGCGATCCGCACGATGCGCGAACTGAAGCTGATGGGCGTGAAATTGTCGATCGACGACTTCGGCACGGGGTATTCGAGCCTGTCTTACCTGCGCCGCTTTCCCGTCGACGTCCTCAAGATCGACCGCAGCTTCGTGCGCGACATCCCGTTCGACGAGGACGACGCGGCGATGGTCGCCGCCATCATCGAGCTGGCGCGCGGGCTGCGCATGCGCGTGATCGCGGAAGGTGTCGAGACGGAGGCGCAGCTCGACTACCTGCGCCGGCGCGGCTGCGACGAGGTGCAGGGCCACGTGTATGCACAAGCGGCGTCGGGCCCCGAAGTCGAGCGCCTGCTGCGCATGGGACGCCACATGCTGCCGCACAATGCAACCGTATGAGCGCGGCCTAACCGACCCGCCCCGGGTCGTCGGCTATACTTGCGGACGTATCGACAAGGAAGCCGACAGGAAACAAGAGTGGATGACCATAACGACGGCAAGCGCTGGGACGGGCGCGAACGCCGCATGATCGACCGCGCGGGTGCCCGCGCCAGGGAAGCCTACGCACGGGCGCACGGCCACCTGATGACGAAACCGCCGCACGTGCGCTGGCTGTACATCGCGGCCGGCTTGTTCCTGTTGCTCGTCACCCTGTTCGCGCTGTGGATCGCGCTGCTGTTCCCCCTCACGCCCGGCATCGAGGACGTCAAGCAGGCGCGCGTGGCGCGGCCGACGGTCGTCGTGTCCGCGGACGGCCGCCAGCTGGCCAGCTTCGAGCAGGGCGTGCAGATGAAGGTGCCGCTGTCGCAGGTGTCGCCGAACGTCGTCAACGCCCTGATCGCGACGGAAGACCACCGCTTCTACGACCACCATGGCGTCGACTTCACCCGCATCGGCGGCGCGCTGATGGCCAACCTGAAGGGCGATCCGCAGGGCGGCTCGACGATCACGCAGCAGCTGGCGCGCAATATGTTCCGCGACGAGATCGGGCGGGCGCGCAACATCAACCGCAAGCTGAAGGAACTCATCACCGCCTTCAAGATCGAGAACACGTACAGCAAGCCGGAGATCCTCGAAGCGTACCTGAACACCGTCCCGTTCCTGTACAACACGTACGGCATCGAGGCGGCGGCGCACACCTACTTCAACAAGACGGCCGCGCAGCTCAACGAAACGGAGGCGGCCACGCTCGTCGGCATGCTGAAGGGGACGGCCTACTACAACCCCGTGACGAATCCGGAGCGCTCGCTGGCGCGGCGCAACGTCGTGCTGGGGCAGATGTTGAAGGCGGGCGTGTTCGACGAGGCGCGCTACCGCCAGCTCATCAAGCGCCCGTTGCGCCTGCACTTCGCCCGGCTCGCCGAGCACACGGGTCGCGACGACCATTTCACGGCGTACGTGCGGCGCTGGCTCGTGGAGTGGGCCGACAAGAACGACGCCGACCTGCAGCAGGACGGCCTCGTCGTGCAGACCACGCTCGACTACGACCTGCAGCAGGCCGCGCTGCAGGCCGTCAAGACGCAGGCGGGCGCGTTGCAGGCCATCGCCGACGTCGACTGGGCCCATTCGTGGCCCATCAACGCGACGACCACGCAGCCTTATGTCGACATGCGCGCAAACGTCAATCCGTTCGAATACTACTGGTCGTCGCACGGCGAGCTGCTCGAGACGTTCATCCGTGAATCCGCCTCGTACCGCAAAGCGGTGGACGGAGGCGAGAATCCCGTCGCGGCGCTGAAGCGTCTGAAGACCGACCGCGATTTCATGCGCCAGTTGAAGGCCGCGAAGTCGCGCCTGGAAGCGGGCTTCCTCGCGATGGATCCGAACACGGGCGAGATCAAGGCCTGGGTGGGCAGCCGCGACTTCGAGCGCGAGCAGTACGACCACGTGTCGCAGGCCGCGCGCCAGCCCGGCTCCACGTTCAAGCCCATCGTGTACGCGGCCGCGCTGGAAAAAGGCATCACACCCGACCATCCGTACCTCGATGCCGTGACGACGATCCGCTTCGCCGACGGCACCGAGTGGCGTCCGACGGACAACAGCGGCACGACGGGCCGCCAGCTGACGTTGCGCGATGGCCTCGTCTACTCGAAGAACACGATCACGGCGCAGGTCGTGCGCGACATCGGCGTGGCGCCCGTCGTCAAGCTCGCGCAGGACCTGGGCGTCCGCACGAGCAAGCTGGCGAAGGTGCCGTCGATCGCGCTGGGCACGAGCCCCGTCACCTTGCTGGAGATGGTCAATGCGTATTCGACCATCGCGGCGCAAGGCGAGTACCGCAAGCCCGTGTTCGTGCGCCGCATCACGGACCGCAATGGCCAGGTCGTCGCCGACTTCGGGCAGCAGACGCCGCAGCGCGTGCTGTCGCAGGAATCCGCAGTCACTTTGATCGACATGATGCGCGGCGTGATCAACCGCGGCACGGGCACGGGCATCCGCTACCGCTTCGGCATCACGGCCGACGTCGCGGGCAAGACGGGCACGACGCAGAACAACGCGGACGCGTGGTTCATCATGATGCACCCGAACCTCGTCGCGGGCGCGTGGGTCGGCTTCAACGACAATCGCGTGACGATGCGCTCCAATTACTGGGGGCAGGGCGGCCACAGCGCCATCCTGCTCGTGGGCGACTTCTTCAAGTCCGTGCTTGGTAGCGGCAAGATCAGTGCGGACGCGCTGTTCCCCGGCGGGCACAAGCCCGAGCCCGTGATCCGTCATGAAGAAGCGCCGCCGGAAGAGGACATGGAAGAGGGCGGCGACATGCAGCAGGAAGGCGGCCCGCCGGCCGATACGCCGCAGCCGCCAGACAACGAGCCGCCGGCGCCGCCGCAGCCGGAGCTGCAGCAGGAAGGCATCACGCTGCCGCCGCCGAACGACGCGTGACGCGTCACAAAATCGGCGTGCCCCCGGTGACGGGCACCCGCGCACCCGAAATGTAGCTGGCCTCGTCCGACGCGAGCAGCACGTAGACGGGCGCCACTTCGACCGGCTGGCCCGGCCGCTTCATCGGAGCCTGCTGACCGAACTTCGCCACCTCGTCGGGCGGCATCGTCGACGGAATCAGGGGCGTCCAGATCGGCCCGGGCGCCACCGAATTCACGCGTATCCCCTTCTCGGCCAGCAGCTGCGCGAGGCCCGCCGTGAAATTGGCGATCGCACCTTTCGTCGTCGCGTACGCGAGCAGGGTGGGCTTCGGGTTGTCCGAGTTGATCGAGGTCGTGTTGATGATGCTCGATCCCGGCTTCATGTGCTTCACGGCCGCTTTACAAAGATGGAACATCGCCGTGATGTTGACGGCGAATGTACGGTCCCATTCGTCGTCGGGGATGTCTTCCAGCGATGTGCGCGTCATCTGGAACGCGGCATTGTTGACCAGGACGTCGATGCGTCCGAATTCCTGCACGGCGCGGTCGACGATGGCGCGGCAATGGGCCGGATCGGCGATGTCGCCGGGGACCAGCACGGCCTTGCGTCCCGCGTCGCGCACGAGGCGTTCCGTGGTGCGTGCGTCGTCGTCCTCGTTCAAGTACGAGATCAGGACGTCGGCGCCTTCGCGCGCAAAGGCGAGGGCGACGGCGCGGCCGATGCCGCTGTCGCCGCCCGTGATCACGGTGGCCTTGCCGGCGAGCCGGCCGTGGCCGACGTAACTCGTCTCGCCGTGGTCGGCCTGCGGGGTCAATCCGGACTCGTGGCCGGGCGGGGTCTGTTGTTGCGGGGGTTGCTGGCGTTGCTGTTCTGCGGGCATCGTGACCTCCTCGAAAAACGTGGAGCCACGGATTCTAGGCCGGGACGCCGGCACGCGGCGTCCCGTTCCGCTGGTCAATGCATCGGCCGCGCCTGGCGCCCGTCGGCACGACGCGTGTCGCCGTCGTTGGCGGCCGGCTCGTGCACGAGCAATTCCTGCGGGCGCGGCGCCGTCGAGATGCCCATCTCGCGCAGCATGCGCATCGTCTCCAGCAGCACGTCTTGCTGGGTGCGCAGGAACAGGGCGTAGTTCGCATCGGACAGGTTGTAGACGATGTCGTATTCCAGATAGTTCTGGTCCATCGTCGTCAGGCTCACGTGGTCCAGCTTCACCTTGTCCTTCGCCGCGATGATGGCGGACAGCCGCTCCGGCACCTGGGCCGCCAGGTCGGCCGGCGTGGCCGGGTTCACACGCAACGTGTACTGCACGCGCCGCGTGTTCTGGCGCTTGAAATTGTGCACGGTCTTGCGCAGCAGCTCCGCGTTCGCGATGACAATCTGCTCGCCGGACAGCGCGCGGATGCGTGTCGTCTTGAGGCCCACGTGCTCGATCGTGCCGAAGAATTCCGGCACGGAGATGGCGTCGCCGACCTCGAACGGCTTGTCGGTGGCAATCGCGAGCGACGCGAACAGGTCGCCCAGGATGTTCTGCACGGCCAGCGCGACCGCGACGCCGCCGATGCCCAGGCTCGCGACGAACGTCGTCACGTTGATGCCCAGGTTGGACAGCATCGCCAGCAGGAACACGGTCCACACGCTCCATTGCAGCGCCCAGATCACGAGGGTGTGCGCGACCGTCACCTGCTCGTCCTCGAGCCCCCGGCCGTGCACGCGGAAATAGCGGCGCGCCGTCACGGCGATCGCGTGGTGCAGGTACACGGCCAGCTGCGCGCCGAGCGTGATGAACCACAGGTGGCCGATGCGCTGGTCCCACGGCGGTGGCAGGTCGAGCAGCGACGCGCCGATCAGCAGCGAGGTGGCGACGATGGCGAGATTGCTCGTGCGCGCGATCGTGTGGCGCAGCACGTCGACGATGGGCTTGTGGGCGCGCGGCCCGTCCAGCTGATCCAGCTTGCGGCGGACCAGGTGCACGGCGCCGTGGATGGCAACGAAGCTCACGACGGCTGCCGTGAGCGCGATGGAGGCATCGGTCCAGCTGATGTCGAGACCGGAAACAAAGGCGCGAAGAGTCATTGGGCTCCTTTCGGAAGACGTTCAGGGGAGCGGTGGGATGGCTGCGGGATGCGCACGGATGCGCACCGCCTGCCGGCGCGTGGGCGCGGCGCCCATGCCGGTGGCGGAAGAGCAGGGTGGCGACGGCGCGGCCAGGACGCCGCGCCGCGCACTGTTCAGTGACGCGTGCCGGAGATGTGCTGGCGCACGGCGTCGGCGCTGTTGCCGGCTTCCTTGACGGCCTTGGCCAGCTCTTCCTCGGTGACGCCCAGTTCGTTCGTCCAGTACTGGACTTCCCATTTCTCGTGCATGTTGATGCGCGAACGGTCCTGCCCACCGCGGTTCTGCAGATTGTCGGACATGATGGCCTCCTTGATCGGTATGAGCGCAGCATGCCAGCGAGCGTGGCCGTATTCCGTTCGGTGTTTCACGTTGCGGGGACATGACACGCATGTATTTTCGCCATTCGGCCGGCAAACCTCCTGTCGCGGGTTGCCTTGGGCTTACGGCACGATGGGGTTTTGTTGTAGGCTAGCGCGATCGACAACCAGGAGACTTGCATGACGAAGCCTTACGACACCGCCCAGCCCGAGCGCAGCGCCATCGACGCGCTGCCGGGGGTGGTCGCCCTCGATTTCGGTACCAACTGGTGCGGCTATTGCCAGGCGGCCGCCAGCCACATCGACGCCGCGCTGGCACCGTACGCCGGCGTGCAGCACATCAGGGTCGAAGACGGTCCCGGCCGCAAGCTGGGCCGCTCCTTCAAGGTCAAGCTGTGGCCCACCGTCGTCGTGCTCAAGGATGGCCAGGAAGTCGCGCGCGTCGTGCGTCCGGTCGACAGCCGCGAGCTGGCCGACGCGCTGACCCAGGCCGGTGCCGCATGAGCGGGGCCGCCACGCATGCGCATCCCGCGCGGAACCGCCCGGCGACCGTCCTGTTCGCCAGCCTGATCGGCACGACCATCGAGTTCTTCGACTTCTACATCTACGCCACCGCGGCCGTGCTGGTGTTCCCGAAGCTGTTCTTCCCGGCCAGTGACGCCGCCGCGGCCACCCTGCAATCGCTGGCGACGTTCGCCATCGCGTTTTTCGCGCGGCCCGTCGGCTCGGCCGTGTTCGGCCATTTCGGCGACCGAGTGGGACGCAAGGCGACGCTCGTCGCGGCGTTGCTCACGATGGGCCTGTCGACCGTCGTGATCGGCCTGTTGCCCACGTATGCCACGATCGGCACGGCGGCGCCGCTGCTGCTCGCGCTGTGCCGCTTCGGCCAAGGGCTCGGCCTCGGCGGCGAGTGGGGCGGTGCCGTGCTGCTGGCGACGGAAAACGCGCCGCCGGGCAAGCGCGCCTGGTACGGCATGTTCCCGCAGCTGGGCGCGCCGATCGGCTTCTTCCTGTCGAGCGGCGTGTTCCTGCTGCTGTCCGGCATGCTCAGCGATGCGGAGTTCCTCCGCTACGGCTGGCGCATCCCGTTCCTGGCCAGCAGCCTGCTCGTGCTCGTCGGGCTGTACGTCCGGCTGAAGATCACGGAAACCCCGGACTTCCAGGCCGTCCTCGACCGCAACGAGCGCGTGAAGCTGCCGGTCGCCGCCGTGTTCGCGAACCATACGCGCGCGCTCGTGCTGGGGACGCTGGCCGCGCTCGCCACGTTCGTCGTGTTTTACCTGATGACCGTGTTCGCCCTGAGCTGGGGCACGTCCGCGCTCGGCTATTCGCGCCAGCAATTCCTGCTGCTGCAGCTGGGCGCGATCGTGTTCTTCGGCCTCACGATCCCTATTGCGGCCGTGCTGGCGGACCGTCACGGCCGCCGCGCGGCGATGATCCTCGTGTCCGTCGGACTCGCGCTGTTCGGCCTCCTGTTCGGGCCGATGTTCGGCTCGGGCAAGCTGGCGTACGTCGCGTTGTTCCTCGTGCTGGGCCAGTGCCTGATCGGGCTCACGTACGGCCCGCTGGGTACGCTGCTGTCGGAACTGTTCCCGCCCGAAGTGCGTTACACGGGGGCGTCGCTGACGTTCAACCTGGCCGGCATCCTGGGCGCTTCGCTGGCGCCGTATGTGGCAACATGGCTGGCCACGAACTACGGCCTGCAGACGGTGGGCTGGTATCTCAGTGCGGCGTCCGTCATCAGCCTTGTCGCATTGCTGTTGACGGCACCGGCTCCCAGTGGGAGTCCGGCCGCCGCACGCTGACGACGACTGGACGGGAGGCGAGATGGGACTCTTGGGCGGATGCATGTGCGGCGCGGTGCGCTACGAGGCAGAAGGCGAGCCGTTCCACCCGACGTTATGCCATTGCGTGGATTGCCGCCGCGCGAGCGGGGCGCCCGCGCTCGCATGGTTCAGCGTGCGGCGCGACGCGCTGCGCTGGACCCGCGGCACGCCCGCGCTCAATCCGTCCAGTCCCGGTGTCGAACGGCAGTTCTGCAGCGCATGCGGCACGCAGCTGACGTGGCGCGGCGCCGCGGCGCCGGACGAGATCGACGTAACGATGGGCAGCCTGGACGATCCGAACGCCGTCGCGCCCGCCGACCACACGTACGAGGCGCAGCGCGTGCGTTGGCTGCACCTCGCGGATGGATTGCCGCGTTACCCCAAGACACGCGATCAAGCCAAATAGTATTTACGCGGAAGACACACTCATCGGTATCTTTGCAACAAACTTACAATAAAGTACATAAAGATGAGCACGAATCGTTAGCAGATCTTTAAAATGGAGTTCCACCCATTTACACGGAGAACTTCATGTTCAAGTCTGTCCTGCGTCTTGCCACCGGTACTATCCTCTTGTCGGCCGCGCTGTGCGCGTCCGCCGAGTCGGCCAAGTACAGGGACTTCAAGGTGTCTGGCGTGCTGCAGGAAATTCCAGGGCCGTCCTCGCGCTGCGCCTCGAATTACGGCGGTACCATCCTGGGCTACGGCACGAGCACTGTCGGCAAGGTCACCTTCATGGCCGCCGACTGCATCACGCCGAACGGCGCCACCTATACCTTCAGCGACGGCAAGTTCATGATCACGACCATGAGCGGCGAGCTGATCTTTGCAAACTACAGCGGCCAGTTCGTGCCGACGGGCGAGGGCGCCAAATACGTATTCAGCAATGCCACGTTCCAGATCACGGGCGGCACCGGGCGCTACGCGAAGGCGAGCGGCGGCGGCGACATGGCCGGCACCGAGGATCTCGTGACGGGGCAGGGGACGATCCAGCTGACCGGCTCGATCCTGGCAAAGTAAAGCGGGATAGAAAGGAAAACGGCCGGGGCGACCCGGCCGTTTTCATTGGCGGTGTTCGTGGCGCACGCGACCGGTCAGAACGAGTAGACGAGCGTCAGCGACGTCTGCGTATCCGTGTTCTTCTTCGTGTCCGGCACGTTCGTATCGTTGCGGGCGCTGAACGCCGCCTTCATCTGCATCGTGCCGTTGATCTTCGTGCTCAGTGCCGTCTCGGCGATCGAGTGCATGTTCGACGTGCCCCGCTCCACGCTGACGCTCTGCGAGAACGCGGCAGAGGGGCTCACCCGCCAGCGCAGCTGCGCCGCGCCGCGCACGGTCATGCCGGATTCGATGCCGCCGGTCGCATTCTCACCGTGGAAGTAACCCGGACCCACTTCGACGTCCACGGTCTCGTTATCGCGCTTGAGCAATTGCGTACCGTAACCGACGCCCACGGACGAGTAGCGCGTGTACGCGCCGAACTTGTCGTTCACGTGCGAGCCCAGCAGGAACGCACGGTTCCCGTCTTCCAGCAGCTTGAACGCCGCCTTCGCCGAGACGGAGTAGCGTTCGGCCGACCGGGTGCGCGTCGTGCTGCCGTCGCCGTTATGCGTGACGTCTTCCTTGAAATACCCGCTGAAGATGTACTCGTTGCTCCAGTTGGCCATTTCGTGGCGCGCATCGACCTTGCCCGTCACGGACGTGCCTTCGGTGTTGCCCGACGTGGTGATCGCACCCAGTTCGGCCGACGTGTACCAGTTGCTGCCTTCCGGTATCGTGGTCGCAGGCGCCTGGGTGAAGTAACTGGACGAGGGCACGCTGTCGCCGAGATCGTCCGGAGCGGCCATCGCCGCTCCCGCGCTGGACAGGGCCAGCACACAAAGCATCAGAGATTTCATGGGCATTGGTACGGCTGCCTTCCGTCGCCATCGAAGCGATGCACAGCCTGGAGTTCACGGATCGTCTGCCGGGCGAGCTCCGCCGGCGGAGGCGACATTGTAGCCCAAAGCGCCGACGGAAATACTTTCGCGCGGAAATTTTACATATTGACGTGCGGGAACGAGCCGAAAGATAATGCAATTGTTAACTAAAGAATGATTGTGTTTGCAATTCCCGGCAACTGTTGCCTAAAATCTCTACTTTGCCGACATACCGGCGTGAATGTATGAAGGAAGCACTTTGATCAGGCTAGTCATCGCCGACGATCATGAATTGATCCGCGAAGGAATCAAGAAGATCGTACGGCCCTGCGTCGACCTAAAAATCGTCGGCGAAGCCGCGGACTTGAAGCAAGCCATCGCCCTCATCGCCCAGGTTCGCCCGGACGTCGTGATCCTGGACCTGACGCTGCCCGACTTCGACGGGCTGGACGGACTCGCCGAATTGCGCCGCCATTTTCCCGACCTGCGGGTCGTCATCCTCAGCATGCATCCGGAGGAGCGCTATGCGCTTGCCGCGTTGCGCGCCGGGGCGCTCGGCTACGTGTCGAAGGCGATGGCATCCGCCGAGCTCGTGGACGCCGTGCGCCGCGCGGCCGAGGGCGGCACGTGGATCGGCCCGCGCGTCGGCGCGCTGCTCGCGCAGGAGGCACTGCCGGGCGACCGGCCGCCGCACCACAGCCTCACGCCGCGCGAGGCGGAAATCGTCGCGCTGATCGGCGCCGGCCTGCAGATCAAGCAGGTGGCCGCCGAACTGGGGATCAGCATCAGTTCCGTCAACACCTACCGCAGCCGCATCTTCCGCAAGATGGGCTTATCGACGAACGCCGCGCTGATCCGCTATGCGCTGCAGCACGGCCTGGCAGGCTGAACCCCGGATGGGTGTTGTTTTTGTTCCAATCTTGCAACATTGTTAAAGTATGGCTGTCATAAAATTTGCGACAGCCAAAGTGGAACCTGCGACCTGAAACTGTGTCGCCAAGTGTGAAATCCGTGTAAAACGGACAACCACCACCACAGGTGTAAATACAGTCGCGGACGGCTGCCGGCCTTCGTTCAAATATTAATGCTTCGCTATCTTCGCTAAGATCAAAGCATTAGTACCGAAGCAATACGTCGACGGCCGGCATGCAGGGGTTACCGCTGGCCGCAGCGTGCCGTCACGGCCGCTGACCGAGTCACGGACCGGGAGTATCCCATCATGACCACGCACGCGACAGAGCAGTCCACCCGGCCATACGACATCCTCGTGGCCGAGGACAGCCCCACCCAGGCCCGCCATCTCGCGCAATTGCTCGCACAGGATCAGGATTGCCCCGCGCACGTACGTGTAGCGACGGACGGCGCGTCCGCGCTGCAGGCCGCGCGCGAGCACGTGCCCGACCTCGTCATCAGCGACATCGCCATGCCCGGCATGGACGGCTACACGCTGTGCCGCGCGCTGAAGGACGACGCGCGGCTGGCCGCCGTGCCCGTCCTGCTGTTCACGCGCCTAACGAGCCTGCAGGACCTCGTGCGCAGCCTGGAGGCCGGCGCGGACGGCTTCGTGCGCAAACCCTACGACGACGACCAGATGCGCGCCCGCGTGCGCCGCATCCTCCATGGCCGCGCCGCGGGCAACCTCGCCGGGCCACTGGACGTCATGGCCGAAGAGCGGCGCCACATCCACGAACTGCTCGTCGCCACGCATGACGAGGCGCTGCGGCTGAATGCCGAACTGGCCGCACAGGGGGCGGAACTGGCGCGGACGGTCGATTCGCTGGCCATCGTCGGCAACATCGCGGCCGCGCTCAACGAGGCCGCGGGCGAGGGCGACGTCGCACACGCCGCGCTCGACCACTTGCTGCGCGTGCCGTCCGTCGCCGGCGCCGCCATCGGCGCGTTGGACACGGACGGCAGTACGCGCCCGCTCGCCCAGGGCGGCGACGTGCCCGGCCCGCACGAGTGCGGGTGTGCACCGGATAACGCACCTGATGCCTCGGCGGTGATCTGCATGCCGCTGGAGGCGGGGGGACGCCCCCTCGGTCTGATGCACGTGCGCGCGGTGCCGGACGGCTTCGCCGCCGATGACCGGCAACTGCTCGACAGCGTGGCGCAACAGGTCGCCCTCGCGCTCGAGCGCGCGCGCCTGTACACGCGGGCCGAAGCGCTCGTGGCCGAGCGGACGGCCGCCCTGCGCTCGGAACGCAACCGCTTGTCCGCCATCGTGGAGTCGGCAGGCACCCTCGTGCTGCAGACGGATCCGGATGGGCGCATCGTGACGTTCAACCGCGCCTGCGAGGAATCGCTGGGCTGGCGCACGCGCCACGCGCTGGGCCGCTTCTACTGGGACGTCGTGCGCGGCGCGGACGATCCCGACGCCATGCGCCGTGCGCTCGCGGGCCTGGCGGACGGCAAGCCGCCGCCGCGCCTGCAGGGCGAATGGCGCACGCCGGCTGGCCGCACGCGCACCATCGCCTGGACGCACACGCTGCTGCGCCGCGAGGACGGCACCGTCGAATGCGTCCTCGCCACGGGTGTCGACGTGACGGAATTGCGCGGTGCGGAGCAACGCCTGCACTATGCCAGCAACTATGACAGCGTCACGGGCCTGCCGAACCGCGCGCTGCTGCGCGAGCGCCTGCGCCGCATGAAGGTGGAAGCGCGCGACGACGGCGGCATCCTCGGCTTCATGCTCGTGCGCTTCGGGCGCATGGCACTGATCCGCGAAGCACTGGGGCCGGTCGCCGAACAGGCCTTGCTGCAGGAGGCCGGCAGCCGGTTGCGCGAGGCGGCCGGGTCGGACTTCGTCGCGCGCTTTTCGGAAGGTGCGTTCGCATTCCTGCTGCAGCGCGCCGACGCCGCGGAACTGGCCCCGAGCGCCCGCCGCCTGCTCGCCGCGCTTGGCGCGCCGTACACGCACGACCACGAGGAATTCCACCTCGACCCGGCCATCGGCATCGCCGTCTATCCGAACGACGGCGTGGCCTACGAGACGCTGGCCCGGGGTGCGGAGACGGCGCTGCGCCAGGCCGCGGACGGCGGCGGCCAGCGCTACGCGTTCTACCGGCCGGAACTCAACAGCGGCGCCAACGACCGCTTCAAGCTGGAGAACGCGCTGCGCCGCGCGCTCGAACGGGACGAGCTGGAATTGCATTACCAGCCGCAGATCGCCGTGGGCGGCGGCATCGCGAGCGCGGAGGCGCTGCTGCGCTGGCGCCATCCGGAGCGCGGCTTCGTGCCGCCGGTGGAGTTCGTGCCGTTGGCCGAGGAATCGGACCTGATCCTCGAGATCGGCCAATGGGTGCTGGAACAGGTGTGCGACCAGTTGCGCGTGTGGCGCCGCGCGGGCGTGCCAGTGGTGCCCATCGCAGTGAACCTGTCCGCGCACCAGTTCGACGACAGCATCCTCGGCATGGTACGGCGCGTGCTCGACGACTGCGAGCTTGCGCCGGAATTGCTGGAGCTGGAGCTGACGGAAAGCGCATCGATGGCCGATGCCGGCAAGAGCTTCGCCCTGCTCGCACAGTTGAAAGGCATGGGCATCCGGCTCGCCATCGACGATTTCGGCACCGGCTATTCGAACTTGAACTACCTGAAGCGGTTTCCCGTCGACCGCCTGAAGCTGGACAGGTCGTTCGTGCACGACCTGGAAACGGACGCGGACGACCTCGCGATCGCCCGTGCCGTCATCGCGATGGCGCACGGTTTGCGGTTGTCCGTCGTGGCGGAAGGGGTGGAGACACAAGGCCAGCTGGAACTGCTGGCCGGCCTTGGGTGCGATCACGTGCAGGGCTGGCTGTTCAGCCGGGCCGTGCCAGCGCCGCAATTCGCGGCGCTGCTCGCGGGAGGAACCGGTCAGGTCCCGATGTAGACGATCTTGAAGGCGAAGAGGGCGGCGATCACCCAGATCACGGGCTTGACTTCGCGTGCACGGCCCGTCGTCAGCTTCAGCAGCGCATACGTGATGAAGCCGAACGCGATACCTTCCGCGATCGAGTAGGTGAACGGGATCACGAGCGCCGTGATGGCGGCCGGCACGGCTTCCGTCGTGTCGCTCCAATCGATGTCGCCGACGTCGCGCAGCATCAGGCAGGCGACGAACAGCAGGGCGGGCGCCGTCGCGTACGCGGGCACGACACCCGCCAGCGGCGCGATGAACAGGCACGCGAGGAACAGCACGGCGACCGTCAGCGCCGTCAGGCCCGTGCGGCCGCCGGCCTGCACGCCCGCGGCGCTTTCGATGTACGCGGTTGTGCTCGACGTGCCGAGCAGCGAGCCGGCGACGATCGCGGCGCTGTCGGCCAGCAGGGCCTTGTTCAGACGTTCCATCTTGCCTTCGACGAGCAGACCCGCGCGGCTCGCGACGCCCATCAGGGTGCCCGTCGCATCGAACAGCTCGACGAGGAAGAACACCAGCACGACGTTCAGGATGCCGACGCCCAGGGCGCCCTTGACGTCCAGGTGCAGCAACGTGGGCGCGATCGACGGCGGGGCCGAGACGAGACCGCGGAACGTGTTCCCGCCGAAGAAGAACGACAGGATCGTCACGACGACGATGCCGATCAGGATCGCGCCGCGTACCTTCAGGCGGTCGAGGGTGACGATCAACAGGAAGCCGACGACGGCCATGATGGCTTCCGGCTTGTGCAGGTCGCCCGCTTGCACGAGCGTCGCCGAGCTGGCGACGACGATGCCCGCGCTCTTGAACGCGATCAGCGCGAGGAACATGCCGAGGCCCGCCGTGATCGCGACCCGCAACGAGCGCGAGATGCCGTTCACGATCAGCGCTCGCAGCCCGAACACGGAGACGAGGATGAACAGGCAGCCGGACACGAACACGGCGCCCAGCGCCGCCTGCCAGGGCACCTTCATGCCCAGCACGACGGCGTACGCGAAGTAGGCGTTCAGGCCCATCCCCGGCGCCATCGCGATGGGGTAGTTGGCGTACAGGCCCATGACGAGGCTGCCCAGCGCGGCGACGATGCACGTGGCGACGAACACGGCGTCCTTCGGCATGCCGGCGTCGCCGAGGATCGTCGGATTGACGAAGATGATGTACGCCATCGTGAGGAAGGTGGTCACGCCGGCGAGGATCTCCGTCCGGGTGTCGGTGCCGCTCTGGCGTAGTTTGAATAGTTGTTCGAGCATGGGGTCTTGGCTCCAAAGGCGCGGTTGCGGACCCAGTGTTATTGGTATGCGAGTCCGATGACCGAAGCATAACATCCGACCCCGTGCTCGGCGAAGGCGGCCAGGATGATAGTGAACATTCAAAAACAAAGCACTTGCGCCGGTAATATATTAGGCATACCATTCTGATATATCAGTTCAACCGCCAGGAGCAACACGACATGACCGCCTTCATGGACCAGGATTTCCTCCTCACGACCGACGTCGCCCGCAAGCTGTACCACGAGGTCGCAGCCGACCTCCCGGTGATCGACTACCACTCGCACCTGCAGCAGGGCGAGATCGCCGCGCGCAAGACGTTCCGCAACATCGCCGAGCTGTGGCTGGGCGGCGACCACTACAAATGGCGCCTGATGCGCACGGCCGGCGTGTCCGAGGATTACTGCACCGGCGAGCGGTCGGACAAGGAAAAATTCCTCGCGTTCTGCAAGGTGCTGCCGCTCGCCATCGGCAACCCGATCTATCACTGGAGTCACCTGGAGCTGCGCCGCATCTTCGGCATCGACCTCGTCATCAACGAAAAGAACGCGGAAGCGATCTGGGAACAGGCCAACGCGAAGCTCGCGACGATGGACACGTGGACGTTCCTGGAACAGGCGAAGGTGGAAATCGCCTGCACGACGGACGACCCGGCCGACGACCTGCTGCAGCACGCCGAGATCGCGCAATCCGCGCTGAAGACGCGCGTGCTGCCGGCCTACCGTCCCGACAAGGCCATGCGCATCAACAACCCCGGCTTCGTCGACTATGTCGCGCACCTGGCGCACGTCGCGGACGTCAACATCGACTCGTTCGCGACGCTCATCGCCGCGCTGGCCAAGCGCGTCGATTACTTCCACGCGCGCGGCGGCCGCATTTCCGACCACGCGATCGACATCGCCCTGCCCACGGTCGCCGCCACGGCGGACCAGCTGGAAGCCATGTTCGCCAAGCGCATGCGCGGCGAACTGCTGGGCGACCTCGAACAGGCGCAGTACCTGCGCGGCCTGCTGGAAGCCATCGGCGCCGTCTATGCGAAATACGAGTGGACGATGTGCTTCCACATCGGCGCCATGCGCAACAACAATGCGCGCATGCTGGCGACGCTCGGTCCGGACACGGGCTTCGATTCGATTTCCGACATGACGACCAGTAACGGCCTCGTCGCGCTGCTGTCCGCGCTGGACGCGCACGACCAGCTGCCGAAAACGATGCTGTTCAACCTGAACCCGGCAATGAACGAAGTGCTGTCGACGATGATCGGCAACTTCCAGGACGGCAGCGTGGCCGGCAAGGTGCAGTTCGGCCCGGCGTGGTGGTTCAACGACCACAAGCTCGGCAACCTGAACCAGCTCCTCGCGTTCGGTAACCATTCCGTGCTGGGCGTGTTCGTCGGCATGGTGACGGATTCGCGCAGCTTCGCGTCGTACCCGCGCCACGACTACTTCCGCCGCCTCGTGTGCCGCCAGCTGGGCGAATGGGTGGCCGCCGGCGAGTACCCGGACGACTTCGATGCGCTCGCCACGATCGTGCGCGGCATCTGCTACGACAACGCGAAGAACTACTTCAAGCTCTGATTGGGCAACCATGCAAAAAGTGATCTGCATTCACCCGGACGACAGCATGCTGGTCGCCCTGACCGACCTGGCGCCGGGTGACGTCGTGACGTGGAACGGGGAGAACATCCTCGTGTCGACGCCGATCAAGACGAAGCACAAGCTGGCGCGCCGCGCCTTCGCCGAGGGCGATCTGCTGACGATGTACGGCGTCGTCGTCGGCAAGGCCACGCAGCCCATCCGCAAGGGCGAGGCCGTCACGACGGACAATCTTGCCCACTATGCGTCCGAAGTGGAAATCGGAGAATCGAAGCCCTACACGTGGACGCCGCCCGACGTGGCGCACCTGGACGAAGCGACGTTCGACGGCATCGTGCGCGCGGACGGCCGCGTGGGCACGGCGAATTACTGGCTGATCTTCCCCCTCGTGTTCTGCGAGAACCGCAACGTCGAGCACCTGCGCAACGCGCTCGAGGGCCCGCTGGGCTATGCGACGAACGACCTCGCGTCGCTGACGTTCCAGCTGCTCGGCGAAGACATGGAGGCCCCGAAGCCTGTCGTCCGTCCGTTTCCCAACGTGGACGGCGTGCGCATCATCACGCACAACGGCGGCTGCGGCGGCACGCGCGCGGACGCGCGCTCGCTGTGCAAGATCCTCGCCGCGTATGCCGACCACCCGAACGTGGCCGGCATCACGGTGTTCTCGCTCGGCTGCCAGAACGCGCAGATCGGCATGTTCAAGGACGCACTCGCGAAGCAGAACCCGAACTTCGACAAGCCCGTGCTGATCTACGAGCAGCAGCAGTGGGACAGCGAAGAGAAGATGATGAAGGCCGTGCTGCAGGACACGCTGTCGCACCTGAAGGAAGCGAACAAGGTCGTGCGCCGGCCGGTGCCGCTGTCGCACCTGAAGATCGGCGTGAAATGCGGCGGCTCGGACGGCTTTTCCGGCATCTCGGCGAATCCGGCAATGGGCTATGTGTCGGACATGGTCGTCGCCGTGGGCGGCTCGTCAATCCTGGCGGAGTTCCCGGAACTGTGCGGCGTGGAAGCGAGCCTGATCGAACGCTGCGTCGAGGACGACGACAAGCGCCGCTTCCTCGGCATGATGCGCGACTTCGAGCAGCGCGCGCTCGCGGTGGGGACGCACTTCGCCGACAACCCGAGCCCGGGCAATATCCGCGACGGCTTGATCACGGACGCGATGAAATCGGCCGGCGCGGCGAAGAAGGGCGGCACGTCCCCGATCGTCTCGGTACTCGACTACGGCGAGCAGACCGACAAGCAGGGCCTCGCGCTGCTGTGCACACCGGGCGGCGACGTCGAATCCGTCACGGGCATCGTCGCGTCGGGCGCGAACGTCGTGCTGTTCTCGACGGGCCTCGGTACGCCGACGGGCAACCCGATCGTGCCCGTGTTGAAAATCTCCAGCAACAGCCGCGTCGCCACGAAGCTCTCTGACCTGATCGACTACGACTGCGGCCCCATCATCGAGGGAACACCGCTGCCGGACGTGGCGCGCGGCCTGTTCGACATGGTCGTCGCGACGGCGGGCGGGCAATACAAGTGCAAGGCCGACCGGCTGCAGCAATACGACTTCATTTTCTGGAAACGCGATATCTCGCTGTAAGGACCCACATGAACCCACTCCGCCGCACCACACCGTTCGCGCATCCCGTCAAGATCCTGCAATTCGGCCAGGGCAACTTCATGCGCGGCTTCTTCGACTGGCAGGTCGACCTGCTGAACGAACGCACGGGCCTCGATGCCGGCGTCGTCGTCGTGCGCCCGCGCGGGGGCTCGGCCACGCCGCTGCTGGACGTGCAGGACGGCTTGTTCACGGTGCTCGTGCGCGGCCTCGACGAAGCCGGCCAGCCCGTCAAGCAATACCGCACCGTCGAATGCGTGCAGCGCGAGATCGACCCGGCCACGATGTACGCCGACTACCTCGCGCAGGCCGTGAATCCGCACTTGCGCTTCGTCGTCTCCAACACCACGGAGGCCGGCATCACGGTCAACGAGACCGACCGCTACGCCGACGCGCCGCCCGTGACGTTCCCCGCCAAGCTCACGCAACTGCTGTTCGCGCGCTATCTCGCGTTCGACGGCGCACAGGACAAGGGCGTGATCCTGCTGCCGTGCGAACTGATCGACAAGAACGGCGACACACTGAAGAACGCCGTGCTGCACTATGCGCGCCTGTGGCAGCTGCCGGCAGGTTTCGCCGCGTGGGTCGGCGACGCGTGCACGTTCTGCAATACGCTCGTCGACCGCATCGTCACCGGCTATCCGGCCGCGGACGCCGCGCAGATCGAGCAGGAACTGGGTTATGCCGACCCGTTTCTCGTGGCGGCCGAATACTACTACCTGTTCGTGATCCAGGGCCCCGCGTTCGTCGGCGAGGAACTGAAGCTGGCCGGCGCGGACCTCAACGTCAAGCTCGTCGATGACATCACGCCGTACAAGAAGCGCAAGGTCGGCATCCTGAACGGCGGCCACACGACGCTCGTGCCGGTCGCGTTGCTGGCCGGCCTGGAAGCCGTCGGCCCGGCCGTCGACGACGAGCAGGTCGGCGCCTTCCTGCGCGCCGCCATCGACGAGGAGATCATCCCGGCGCTCGAGATGGACCGCGTCGACCTCGAGGCGTTCGCGGCCGACGTGCTGCGCCGCTTCCGCAACCCGGCCATCCACCACCGGCTCGCATCGATCGCGCTGAACAGCTGGAGCAAGTTCGCCGCGCGCGTGCTGCCACAGTTGCTTCGCTACGCCGAGCTGCACGACGGCCGCCTGCCGCGCCGCCTCGTGCTGGCGATGGCCGCGACGATGGTGCTGTACCGCGGCGGCGTCATCGACCTGGCGGACGATCCGGCCACGCTGGCCTGGTTCCGCGCCGGCTGGGACAAGGTGGGCGCGGGCGAATGGTCGCTGGACGACCTCGCACGCGGCTGGCTCGCGCATGCCCCGCTGTGGGGCCGCGACCTGAACGCCGTGCCGGGCCTCGCTGCGCAACTCGCCGCGAATCTGCGCGCCATTGAGAGCCAGGGCATCCGCGCGCTGCTGGCCTGATTCGCACATCACAACCGATCGAGAGAGACCGCCGGCATGCCGAGCGGTCCGGGATCTCGCGCCCGACCAGGCGCAACAGGAGACACGATGAACAAATTGAAGGGTATGCGCTGGTGGATGGTGGGGCTCGTCACGCTCGGCCTGATCGTCAACTACCTGGCACGTAACACGCTGTCCGTGGCGGCGCCCACGATGATGGCCGACCTGCACATCGACACGAAAGAGTATTCGTACATCGTCGTCGCGTGGCAGGTCTGCTATGCCGTCATGCAGCCCGTCGCGGGGTTCGTGCTGGACGCGATCGGCACCAAGATCGGCTTCGCCGTGTTCGCGTTCGCGTGGTCGCTCGCGTGCGCGTGCGCGGCGCTGGCGTCCGGCTGGCAAAGCATGGCGTTCTTCCGCGGCTTGCTGGGCCTGACGGAAGCAGCGGGCATCCCGGCCGGCGTCAAGGCGACGACGGAGTGGTTCCCCGCGCGCGAGCGCTCCGTCGCCATCGGCTGGTTCAACATCGGCTCGTCGATCGGCGCCCTGTGCGCGCCGCCCCTGGTCGTGTGGGCGATCCTGCACGCGGGCTGGCAGTGGGCGTTCGTCATCGTGGGCGTGCTGGGCATCGCCTGGACGTTGCTGTGGTCCGTGTTCTACAAGCACCCGCGCGACCAGAAGCTGCTGTCGGACGAGGAGCGCGACTACATCCTCGCCGGGCAGGAAGCGAAGCACCAGGACAGCGCGGCGAAGGCATCCTGGCGCCAGATCGTCAGGAGCCGCAACTTCTGGTCGATCGCCATCCCGCGCTTCCTGTCGGAGCCGGCCTGGCAGACCTTCAATGCGTGGATCCCGCTGTACATGGCGACGGAACGGCATATGAACCTGAAGGAGATCGCGGCGTTCGCGTGGCTGCCGTTCCTGGCCGCGGACATCGGCTGCGTGCTGGGCGGCTACCTGTCGCCGTTCGTGCACCGCCACTTGAAGGTGTCGTTGTTCGACTCGCGCAAATGGGTCATGGCGTTCGGGTCGCTGTGCATGATCGCACCCGGCTGCATCGGCCTCGTGGCAAGCCCGTATGCTGCCATCTTCCTGCTCTGCATCGGCGGCTTCGCGCACCAGACCTTGTCCGGCGCGCTGTACGCGATCACGTCGGACGTCTTCGGCAAGAACGAGGTGGCGACGGCGACGGGCCTGGCCGGCATGTCCGGCTACCTGGGTGCCACGCTGTTCACGCTGCTGTTCGGCGTGCTCGTCACGCACACGGGCTACAGCCCGATGTTCGTCGTGCTCGCCGTGTTCGACGTGCTGGCGGCCATCGTCGTGTGGACGCTGGTGCGCGACAGCGGCCCGCGGACGCCCGCCAAAACGGATGCCCCGGCCGTCGCCGGTATCCGGTAAACTGCCGGGCTGACCACCAAGACCAACGACACGACGACAAGGACCAACGATGGGCGCACACACCGTCTACGCGATCGGCGAATGCATGATCGAATTGCAGAAGACCGCGCAAGGGCAGGGCGGCACGATGGATTACCGCTTCGGCGGCGACACGCTGAACACGGCCGTGTACATGGCGCGCCTGCTCGATCCGGAGCACGTCCGCGTGGCGTACGTGACGGGCCTCGGCGCCGACGGCATGTCGGCCGAAATGCTGGCCGCGTGGGCGCGCGAGGGCATCGACACGTCGTGCGTGCAGCAACTGCCGGACCGCCTGCCGGGCATCTACATGATCGAGACGGACCCGGATGGCGAGCGCCGCTTCCACTACTGGCGCCGCGATTCGGCGGCGCGTCACTGGCTGGCGGCGCCGGGGGCGGGTGCGGTGCTCGAGCGGCTGTCCGGCGCGCGCATGGTCTATTTGTCGGGCATCAGCCTCGCGATCCTCGCACCCGCCGACCGCGACCGCCTGATCGCCACGCTGGCGCAGTGCCGCGCGGCCGGCGGCACCGTCGTCTTCGACAACAACTACCGCCCGCGCCTGTGGGAGAGCCCCGACGTGGCGCGCGAAGTCTACGGCCGCGTGCTCGCACACGCCGACATCGCGCTGCTCACACTGGACGACGAGGTCGCGCTGTACGGCCCGTCCAGCGCCCACGCGGTGGTCGCGCGCACGCGCGCGCTGGGCGTGGGCGAAGTCGTCGTCAAGTGCGGCGGAGCGCCGTGCGTCGTCTGGCACGACGGCATCCTGCACGAGGTGGCGCCCGCACCCGTACGCGACGTCATCGACACGACGGCGGCCGGCGATTCGTTCGGCGCCGCGTACATGGCCGCGCGCCTGGCCGGCAAGGGCCCGGACGACGCGGCACGCGCCGGCCACCGCCTGGCCGGCACCGTGATCCGCCACCGCGGCGCGATCATCCCGCGCGACGCGATGCCGGGCCAGTGAACACGCTACACTTCCAACCATGAACACCTTGACTCCACCTGCCACCGTGGGCGAGGCCGAAAGCGGCTTGAGCGCGTCGCGCCGCGTGTACGTGTGCCTGCGCCGGCGTATCGTCGAGATGACCATGCTGCCCGGCACGCGCGTCGTCGAGCGCGATATCGCCGAGGAATTCGGCACGAGCCGCACGCCCGTGCACGAGGCCGTGCAGCGGCTGGCCGACGAGGGGCTGATCGAGATCGTGCCGCGCTCCGGCACGTTCGTTGCGCGCATCCCGCTCGACGCGCTGGAAGAGGCGAACCTCGTGCGCCATGCGCTGGAAACGGCGATCATCGAAAAGGCGGCCGCACGCGTCGGCCCCGACGACGCGGCGCGCCTGCGCGCGATCCTGGCCGAGCAGGAAGCCGCCATCGGCGCGAACGATTTCGGCGCCTTCCACCGCACGGACGAGCGCTTCCACGCGTTGCTGGCCGAATTGTCCGGCTATCCGGGCGTGTGGCCCATCATCCAGCAGGCCAAGACGCAGATGGACCGCTACCGCCAGCTCACGTTGCCGCTCGAGGGCCGCATGGCGGGCGTGCTGGAAGAGCACCGGGCCGTCGTCGACGCCATCGAGGCGCGCGATCCCGCCCGTGCCGTCGCCGCCATGCGCGAACACCTCGACCACGTGATGCCCGTGCTGGAAATCACGCGCAAGCTGCGCCCCGAGTTCTTCACGACGCACCTCGACACCCGGCCCGCGCGCTGAAGGCACGCCCGGATACGCGCCGGGCTTGGGTCCCGCGCGACCGATTTGTTACCATGGCACCTTGTCCACTTTGATGAAGTCCGCCATGCCCAACAACAAGCGCCCGGCCAAGGGCCCGTCGGCCCAGCCCAACCGCAAGCCCGCCAAGCCGGTCGAAGCGGATCCCGACGCGCTCGCGCAGAACCTCGTCGACCTGGCGCTCGAGATCACCGAGCGGGAATCCGCCGACCCGGCCACGCTCGCGGCACGGCGACAGGAACTGACGGTGCTGATCCGCCGGCTGCTACGGCGCAAGCACGACGACGTGCTGGGCGGCGCCATCGAGGTCGCGCGCTACACGGACGCCGACTGCTGCCGCCTGCTGCGCGAACGCATCGAGGAAGAAGCGGCCACCCTGCACGTGCGCGGCGACGACGACGTGGAGATGGAGATCGACGCGTTCATGATCCCGCTGTTCGTGCACAGCACGGGCGGCCTTTCCGAGACGGACGTGTTCCGCGACGACGCCGATTTCGAAGCGCTGATGGACAGCTTCCGCCAGGCCGGGCTCGCCAGCCCCGGCACGCGCATCGTCCTCGTGCGTCACCTGTACGACCTCGACGGCGTCGACCGTATCCGCTACAGCGATCTGCAGGAGATGCTGCGCGAAGCCTATGCGGCGATGCGCTCGCGCAAGCTCGTGGCCACGCCCGCCATCGCGGCCACCATGCGGCCGTGGGAGGGCGGCGACTACGGACCGGACGACGAGGCGATGGAACTGCGCTTCCTCCTCGGCTTCGCGCTGAAGGCCGCGGACGACCCGTTCTACGACGTGCCGGCGGACGAGGCGGCGGGCGACGCGTATTTCGAGGGCCGCATGGCCCGCTACCGCATGTGGGCAGGGAGTGTCGCGCCGCTGCTGCAACGCTGCCTGTCCAGCCACCCGGCCGGCGTCGAGCTGAATTTCCTGTACCAGGACCTGTTCTACGGCGCCAAGGAGCAGGGCGTGGCCGAGCTGTCGATGCTGGCCACCCTGGCCGAAGTCAACCAGCGGCTCGACGAGCAGCAGCGCGCGCCGGACCGCATCAAGGCCGTCGTCGCACCCGTCGAAGCGAACGGCGAGGCCGTGCTGCGCATCAACTTGTACCCGCTGGACGGCGGCGCGCCGCTGGCCACCGTCGACAAGCCGCTGGACCTGGCCGCCCACCTGGAAGCGGAGCTGGAAGACTTGTGTGACGCGCTGGGCACCGTCGGCCTGGACGGCATCCTGTTGGCCCGCGGCTTCGATGCGACGGGCGAGCCGGAAGACGCGGAACCCTATCTTTCGGCCTGACCACGGCCGTCATGCGTCGCGGGTGCCGGACAGGCCCGCCCACGCTGCCGCCGCGCCGCCCGGCGCGGCATTCTCCCTCTGAAATGACCCTGCGCGGACCGTGCGCACGCGCCGTCGCGCAAGCGCAGACGATGCGTTTTCGTAGTGTTTTTTCTATTGTCCGCGTAGGAGGGAACTTACAAGGTTGAGCACTCTGCCGAGCTCTCCTAGGGAGACCCGGACAGTCGCGCCGTTTGCGCCTTTCCTGATGCAAATATTGCAATGCATAAATGAAAATCTTAAGAAATTTGCATGATACGATTCACTGGTCCGGCATCTGATCTGTCGGTGTTTTCCAAGCATCGATGCATCAGTGGCTGGCCTTGAATCCAGATCAACTAGAACGCCCCAAGGCGAAAGGAAATCAACATGCCGACCCTGATCGTGTTTTGCCATCTGCGCTGGGACTTTGTCTTCCAGCGCCCCCAGCACCTCATGACTCGCCTGGCGGAACACTACCGAATCCTGTTCGTCGAGGAGCCGGTGTATGACGAGGGCGAGGCGCACCTGAAGAAGACGGCCGTCGCGTCGAACATCACGGTGTGCCAGCCGCATACCGGCATCCAGGCCCCCGGCTTCCACGACGACCAGATCCCTACGCTCCAGACGCTGCTGGCCGACCTCGTCCCCGAAGGCGAGCGCCCCGTCGTCTGGTTCTACACGCCGATGGCCCTGCCGCTGCTGCAAGGCTTCGACCCGGCACTCGTCATCTACGACTGCATGGACGAACTGGCCGCCTTCAAGAATGCCCCGAAACAGTTGCTGCAGCGTGAGAACGCGCTGCTGAACATCGCCGACCTGTGCTTCACGGGTGGCCCGAGCCTGTACCAGTCCAAGCGCGACCGCCACGCGAACGCGCACTGCTTCTCCAGCAGCGTCGACGCCAAGCACTTCCGCAAGGCCCTCGACCGCGACGACAGCCACGCGGAACAGAACCACCTGGCGCGCCCGCGCCTCGGCTTCTACGGCGTGATCGACGAGCGCTTCGACACGGACCTGATCAGCGAGGTCGCCGCGGCCCGTCCTGACTGGCAGATCGTGCTCGTGGGTCCGGTGGTGAAGATCGACCCGGCCAACCTGCCGCGCGCGAACAACATCCACTACATGGGCCAGCGCACGTACGACCAGCTGCCGCAATTCCTCGCCGGCTGGGACGTGTGCCTGCTGCCGTTCGCACTGAACGAATCGACCAAGTTCATCAGCCCGACCAAGGTGCTGGAATACATGGCGGCCGAACTGCCGTCCGTCAGCACCCCGATCACGGACGTGAAGGTGCCATACGGCGACGTCGTCGCCATCGCCGACACGCCGGAAAAATTCATCGCGGCGTGCGACCGCATGCTGGCGATGAACGACGCGCAGAAATCGGCGCTGGTCGACCGCATGCGCGCGATCGTCGCCAACACGTCGTGGGACAAGACGGCCGCCAGCATGCACCACCTGATCCAGACGACCGCACCCAGCAACAAGGCCCAGCGCTTCATCGCGCGTGCGGAAGAGGCGGACTTCGACGACGTCGTCAATGCCGAGAACGTCAATCCGCTGCCGATCGCGGCGCTGGCGTCGCGCATGGCGCCGAAGGATGGCATGGCGAAGGCAGCCGGCTAAGGCGTAGCACGGGCCGGCGTACGCGCGCCGGTCTTTTGCGTGACGCGTCACGCATCATCAGAAATCGCTCAGCGGGCCGATTATTTCCCGTGACGCGTCCTGGGCGAGACGGCGCGTGAATACAATGCGCCGATGCGACTGTATTCATTCTTCGTCGGCCTCGTGCTGACACTCCTGTGCGGCGCCGCGTGCGCGCAAGGCGCGGCGACCTGGATCTGGGCCCCGGGCGATCTCGAGATCTGGCTCAGCAACCGGATGCAGGTGCAGCGCGTCGAACGCGACGTCGCCTGGCCGCCGTTCTGGCGCCTGTACGGCCACCAGCCGCAGGTGAACTTCATGCGCCAGGTGGACCTCGCCGCACCCGAAGACATCCTCGTCACCGTCGAAGGCACGTACAACGTCGCCATCGACGGCCGCTTCGTCCACGGCGACCAGCGCCGCATCCACGTGCCGGCAGGCCGCCACGCGCTGAATATCCAGGCCTACAATCCGACATCGCCGCCGGCCGTCCTCGTGCAGGGCCCGACGATCCGGTCCGACGCTGCGTGGACGGTCGGGCCGCGGCCGAATGTGGCGACGGCTGTCCATGCCGCGCACTGGCATTTCGCAACGCCGGACGATCCGCCTTCGCACTTCCGCCTGGCCACCCGCGAGGTGCGGCCCGTCGCCATCGAGCGTGACGCACACGGCATCCTCGTCGACTTCGGCCAGGAAACCACTGGGTTCGTTCAATTGAAGAAGCTGACCGGCAGCGGCCGCGTGACCTTTTATTACGGCGAGTCCCGGGAGGAGGCAATGTCGGAAGAGGGTGCCGAGACGCTCGACAATTTCACCGTCACCCATCACCGCGGCACATTCACGGCGCCCACCGCGCGCGCCATGCGCTACGTGCGCATCCGCGTGGACAGCGCACTGCGCGTGGGCGACGTGGCACTCCAGTACGAATACCTGCCCGTCGCGCACCGCGGCACGTTCCGCAGCTCGGACGAAGAACTGAACAAGATCTGGGACGTCGCGCAGCGCACCCTGGAACTCAACACGCGCGAATTCTTCATCGACGGCGTCAAGCGCGACCACTGGATCTGGTCCGGCGACGCGGTGCAGGCATACCTGATGAATTATTACGCCTTCTTCGACGGCGACACGGTCAAGCGCACGACGTGGGCGCTGCGCGGTGCGGACCCCGTCGACATGCACATCAACACGATCCTCGATTACTCGCTGTACTGGTTCATCGGCATCCGCGACTATTATCAGTACACGGGCGACGCCGACTTCGTGCACGCAATCTACCCCCGCATGGTCACGCTGATGGACTTCGTGCTGGGCCGGCGCAACGGCGACGGCATGCTGGAAGGCCAGCCGGGCGACTGGGTGTTCGTCGACTGGGCCGACATGCCGAAGGACGGCGAGCTGGCCGTCATCCAGCTGCTGTTCGCGCGCAGCCTGGAAGCGATGGCCGACTGCGCGGCGCTCGCGCACGACGACGCGAAAGCGGCCACGTACCGCGGGCTGGCCACCGACCTGAAGGCGAAGATCCAGGCCGCGTTCTGGGACCCGCAGCGGCAACTCTTCATCCACGGCCGCAAGGACGGCAAGGCGAATCCGCTCGTCACGCGGCATCCGAACATGTTCGCGCTGCTGTTCGGCGACGTGGACGGGGGGCAGGCAGACGCCATTCGCCGCAACGTGCTGATGAACGACGCCGTCCCGAAGATCACGACGCCCTACATGCGGTTCTACGAACTGGCGGCGCTCGCGGAAAGCGGGCAGCAGGCCCGGGTCACGCGGGAAATCAAGGATTACTGGGGCGGCATGCTGCGCGCGGGCGCGACCTGCTTCTGGGAAGAGTACGACCCGAACGTGCAGGGCGCCGCGCGCTACGCCATGTACGGCAAGCCGTTCGGCAAGAGCCTGTGCCATGCGTGGGGCGCGAGTCCGTTGTACCTGCTCGGCAGATACTACCTCGGGGTGAAGCCGACACAGCCGGGGTACGCGGCGTACGTCGTGGAGCCCGACCTGGGCGGGCTCGCATGGATCGACGGGAACGTGCCGACGCCGCACGGCGACATCGCCGTGTTCGCGGACACGGCGCGGATCAAGGTCACCGCTGCCGCGGCGGGCGCAGGCGTGCTGCGCTTCGCCAGCAGCACGGCGCCCCGCAGCGACAGGGGCGCGATCCGGCAGGCAGGCGACGGCCGGTACGAACTGGCGCTGGAGGCCGGCAAGACGTACGTCGTCGAGCGGCGGTGATCAGGCCAGCGGATCGATCGCGAACGCCGGCATGCGCACTTTTTCGCGGGCGGCCTCGAGGAATTTGTCCGAGGTGAGCAGCGCTTCGTGGATCGTCACGTCCATGTCGAGGTAGCGGTACGTGCCGAGGCGGCCGACGAACGTCACGTTCGTCTCGTTGCGCGCGAGGTTCACGTATTTTTCCAGCTGCGCCTTTTCGCGCGCCTGGCGGATCGGATAGTACGGCGTATCGTTTTCCTCGCACTGGCGGCTGTATTCCATGTAGCAGACCGTGCGCTCGTGCTGTTCCCACGGCGAGAAATGCTTGTGCTCCGTGATGCGCGTGTAGGGCTTGGCGTCGTCGCAGTAGTTGATGACGGCATTGCCCTGGTAGTCGCCCGTGTCGCGGAAGACTTCGAAGTCGAGCGTGCGGTAGGGCAGGCGGCCTTCCACGTGCTTGAACCACGCGTCGATGGGGCCGCTGTAGAACACGTGGTCGTAGTCGGTCTTGGACGCCGGGTCGAAACGCGTCCCCAGGTGCACGGTAATGCCCGGCACCTTCAGGACGTTCTCGACGAGCGCCGTGTAGCCGTCCGCCGGCATGCCCTGGTATTTGTGGTTGAAATAGTTGTCGTCGTAGTTGAAGCGCACCGGGAGGCGCTTCAGGATGCTGGCCGGCAGTTCGCTCGGATGCAGGCCCCACTGCTTCATCGTATAGGTCTTGAAGAACGCTTCGTACAGCTCGCGGCCGACGAAGCGCAGCGCCTGTTCCTCGAACGTCTGCGGATTCTCGATCGTCTTGTCGCCCAGCGACTGGATGAACGCCTGCGCCTCGGCGGGGCGGAACGTCTTGCCGAAAAACTGGTTGATCGTCAACAGGTTGATGGGCAACGTGAAGACGCGGTTGTCCGTGATCGCCTTCACGCGGTTCACGTACGGCTTGAATTCCGCGAAGCGGTTCACGAATTCCCACGCCCGCTCGTTATCGGTGTGAAAAATATGGGGTCCATAGACGTGGACCATGACGCCTGTTTCGCTGTCGCGCTCCGAATGGCAATTGCCCGCGATGTGGTCGCGCGCCTCGAAGATCTCGACGTTGTAGCCCGCATGGGCCAACTGGTTGGCGATGACTGCTCCCGAAAATCCGGCCCCGACGATGGCAATGTTCTTTTTCATTCGCTTATCCTGATGTGATGGTTGTCCTTGCCGTCGCGACGGATACGGCCGGCGCGTGCTGCCGCCGCCGTCCGCGCGTACGGACGCCTTGCCACGCATGCGTTGCCGGTTGCTTATCTTCTCCCCCTTCGCTTGTGCTTTTTATCGAGCAGATGGCACCGTGTCACACGCCGCGTGCGTTCTATTTCTCGCGCCACTGTTCATGCGTAAACACCGCAATGACTTGCGGTTACAGAACGATTGGAATGTGAAATATAGTGCAAAAAATATATCATCCTTCACTCGTTTTGCCCCGCACAATTGGACGGGGCAACAGAGCGGGCGGGCGCGTCAATACGAGTGAAAGGCGTGTTTACGAGGTCTTCCGGGACATTTCCGAACGCGTCACGGAATAGGCGTGATCGGGGTGGCCACAAACGTAAAAACCGCCGGCCGAAGCCAGCGGTTTGAATGTCGACAATGTGCCCGGCGACGCCGGGCAGGCGCTGCGATCAGCGCTTGTTGTCGTTCTTGTGGCTCTGCGAGCCGGCCTTGGCGTGCTGCTCCGGCGTGCCGCCGCGGGTGCTGTTGCCGCTCTGCTGGCTGCCGCCACCCTGGCTTTGCTGGCTGCCGTCGTTCTTGTGGCTCTGCGAGCCGGCGCGGCGTGCTTCTTCCGAGTTGAACTCGTGGGCATTGCCCGAAGCGTGTGCAGCCTTGCCGCCTTCCGAGGCGATTTCGCGCTGTTTCTGCGGGTCCATCGATGCGAAACCGCGGTTGCTGGTATCGCCGCTCTGGTTGTTGCCCTTGTTACCGCCTTGCTGGTTGTTCGATGCCATGATCGTTCTCCTTAAAGTTGGTTAAGCGCTGGTGCACTTCCCTGGCGGTCCGGCTGTCGAAGCCGCCGTGTCGGGAAGAGGTGAGTCCATGTTACGACCCGCGCCATGCGTCCGGAATAGGAGTTCTTACGGCTGGCTTGTAGGATGAGTCTGTCCATTTTGGTGCAACAAGTCAGTGGAACGCGGGACCGGGCGGCGGCGGTGCACCATCGCGGCGCAGAATGGTCTCGGCCAGCCGCGGGTCGTCCAGGCGGACGATCGACAACGGGTGCGCGAACTCGATGCCCTCCTGCTGGAAACGGCGGTAGATCTCGAGGAAGATGTCCTGCTGCGCGTCCATGTGCAGGATGTAGTCGGGGCTGCGGTAGTGGTAGACGATCTCGAAATCCAGCGACCACTGGCCCCAGGCGAAGAAATGGGCGCGCTCGAAATCGATGTTCGGCTTGCTCGCGATGATCTCCCGGAGGATGTGCGGGATGCGGCACAGCAGGTCTTCCGGCATGCCGTACGCGACGCGCAGCACGAACGCGACGCGCCGCGTCTGCATGCGCTTGTGGTTGTGGATGCGGCTCTTCAGCAGTTCGCCGTTGGAGAACACGACCTGCTCGCCGCCCAGGCCCCGCACGCGTGTCGTCTTGAGGCCGATGTGCTCGACGGAGCCCAGCACGTCGCCCACGATGATGAAGTCGCCGACCTCGAACGGCTTGTCCAGCATGATGGAGAGCGAGGCGAACAGGTCGCCCAGGATGTTCTGCGTGGCCAGCGCGACGGCGACGCCGCCGATACCCAGGCTCGCGACCAGCGTGGTGATGTTGATCCCGAAATTATCGAGGATCATCAACGTGACGACGACCCACAGCAGCAGGCGCGAGATGAAGCACAGCACGCTGCTGGACGCGCGCCGCTCGCCGTCGACGGGGCCGATGCTGAATTGGTCGCGCCACGCGCGCAGGCCCGTGTCGCCCCAGACGGCAGCCTGCAGCATCAGTGCCGCGATGGCGATGCGCGCGACGAATGTTTCCTGCTTCGCCGTCAGCTCCAGGAACGTGCTGCCGAAATAGATGGCGAACACGACGATGAACAGCAGATAGGTCTGCGACAGCATGCGCGTGACGAAATCGTCCAGCCGCGTGCGGGTGCGCCGGGCCACGGTCTCCACGCGCCGCAGGACGAACGCCCGGGCGAACATCATCGCGACCGCGGCGCCGAAGGTCACCGCCAGCGCGGCTGCCCACGCTTCGAACGGATTGCCGAGGAAAGAAAACTGGCCTGTCCGGGACAGGAACGGAAACATCATCGAGACACTCCAGGGGTGCGAAAGCCAGCCGCTAGTTTGGGGGCGGGCGCCGCCACGCCGCGCACAATTGACTTTCAGAAGGACGCGGCATACATTGCCTTATTTGCATCAATTCATATTGCCGCACAGCCGATGGCCCCCGACCAGACCACCAAGATCCTGCTCGTCGACGACCAGCCGGCCAACCTGGCAGTGCTGGAAGCCATCCTGGCGGACCTTGGCCAGACGCTCGTCGCCGTGACGTCGGGCGAGGCCGCCTTGCGCGAAGTGCTCGCCAACGACTTCGCCGTCGTGCTGCTGGACGTGCGCATGCCGACGATGAACGGCTTCGAGCTCGCCGGCCTGATCCGCGAGCACCCGCGAACGCACAGCCTGCCGATCATCTTCCTGACCGCCGGCGACGCCGACGAATTTCCGCTCGAGCGCGCGTATGCGCTGGGGGCGGTCGACTACCTCACCAAGCCGTTCAATCCCGTCGTGCTGCGCGCCAAGGTCGCCGTCTTCATCGACCTGTTCCGCAAGAATGCGGAGCTGGCGCGCATCGAGGAAGAGCGCCACCGCGCCCAGATCCGCTCGCGCGATGCGCGCCTGCGCCTCATCCTCGACAACATCCATGACTACGCGTTCATCGGCACCGACGTCGATCGCATCGTCACGGAATGGGAAGGAGGCGCGGCCGCCATCACGGGGTGGGAGGCGGACGCCGTGCACGGCCGCAGCGCCGACGTGATCTTCACGGCGGAGGACGCGGCGGCCGGGGTGCCCGCACAGGAAGCGCGACGTGCGCTCGAGCAGGGCCGCGCGGACGACCGCCGCTGGCACGTGCGGCGCGACGGCAGCCGCTTCTACGCCGACGGCGTGCTGGTGCCGCTGCGCGACGAAGCGGGCACGCACGTGGGCTTCGCGAAGATCATCCGCGACGCGACGGCGGAAAAGCTTGCAGCGGAACGCCTGGCCGACAGCGAGCGGCTGCTGGACGACAGCCGGCGCGAAGCGGAGGCCGAACGCGAGCGCCTGCTGCGCGAACTGCAGGCCGCGAGCGAGCGCATGCGCGACATCTTCCACCGCGCCCCGGCCATCATGTGCGTGATGAGCGGGCCCGAACACGTGATCGAGATGGCCAACCAGCGCTACCTGGAACTGGCCGGCGGCCGCCCGCTCGCGCACCGTCCCGTGCGCGTCGCGCTGCCGGAACTGGAAGGGCAGGGCTTCGTCCACGTGCTCGACCGCGTCTACCGCAGCGGCGAGGCCGTCGAAGGCCATAACGTCCGCCTGTTGATGCTGCAGGATGCCGATGCCAGTGCCGGGGGCGCCGCCAGCGCCGAACACTTCCTCGACTTCGTCTGCATGGCCTTGCGCGACCCGGACGGCAGCGTGTCCGGCGTGTTGCTGCACGGCGTCGACGTCACCGAACGCACGCGCGCGAACCTGCTCGCGATCGGCCAGCGCGGCGCGCTGGAGCTGGCCGTCACCGACGCGCCGCTGGGCGACGTGCTGGACGTGCTGGCCCGCACGGCCGAGGACTACGGCGGCGGCGCGGCGCTCGCCTCCGTGCAGCTGATGGCGCCGGACGGCCGGCTGCGCCACGCGGCGGCGCCGTCGCTCGACATAGACTTCCAGCGCGCGATCGACGCGGTGCCCGTCGACCCCGTGGCCGGAGCGGCGGGCAGCGCGGCGTGGCGCGGCGAACCGATCGGCTGCGCCGACATCGCCGCCGACCCGCTGTGGCAGCCGTACGTGGCGATCGCCCGGGCGCACGGCCTGGCTGCGGCGCGCGCGCTGCCGATCCTGGCCCCGTCCGGCGCCGTGCTGGGCACGTTCACTTTGTACTACCGCGAACGACGGCTGCCCGGGCCGCAGGAAGAGGCGGCGCTGGCGCTGCTGGCCAACACGGCGTCGCTGGTGATCGGCCAGCGCCACGAGGCGGCCGAACGCCAGGCGGCCGAGCACCGCTCGCGCGCGATCCTGGAAAGCATGAGCGAAGGCTTCATCGCGCTCGACCCGGCCTGGCGCATCACCTATGCGAACGGCGCGGCGGAAGCCGTCACGCGCAGGCAGCGCACGGAGCTGGTCGGCGCGCAGTTCTGGGACTTGTTCGCCCGACTGCGCGGCGGAGCGCAGGAACAGGCGCTGCGGCGCACAGCGCTGGAGGGCACGCGCAGCCGCATCGAAGCGTACGACGACGACCAGCACCGCTGGTTCGAGATCAATTCCTTCCCGATGGACGCGGCCGGCGCGGAAACGGGCGGCCTCGCGCTGTACTTCCGCGACGAGACGGACCGCCGCCGCGCCGAGGAGGGCATCCGCCGGCTGGCGGCGGTGGCCGAGCAGTCGTCCGACTTCATCGGCATCTTCACGCCGGACGCGGGCGGCATCTACCTGAATCCGGCCGGGCGGCGCCTCGCGGGCCTCGACGAGCGCACGAACATCGCCGCGTGGCGCATGATCGACTTCTTCCCGCGCGAAGACCGGCCGTTCGTGCGCGACCACGTGATGGCCGCGCTGACGGGCGATGCCGCCGCGTGGGAAGGCGAATTGCGCCTCGCACAGCCGGACGGCCGCGAACCCGTCCCCGTGTACTTCAAGGGTTTCGCCGTGCGCGATGCCGACGGCAACAACATCGGCCTCGCGACCATCACGCGCGACATCACGGCGCAGAAGCGCGCCGAGGACGAGCTCCGGCGCGTGGCCGCCGACCTGTCGGAAGCGGACCACCGCAAGAGCGAATTCCTCGCCACCCTGGCGCACGAGCTGCGCAACCCGCTCGCGCCGATCCGCACGGGCCTGGACCTGTTGCGCATGGCCCCGCGCGAGCCGGACGCGGCCGCGCGCGTGCACGCGATGATGGACCGCCAGCTGGGCCACCTGATCCACCTCGTCGACGACCTGCTCGACATCGCCCGCATCACCCGCGGCAAGATCGAGCTCAAGAAGGAAGAGGTGGACCTGAAGGCCATCGTGCAGATGGCCGTCGAGACGAGCGCCGCGCTGGTCGAGAGCCACGGCCACCGCCTCGAGGTGGACGTGCCCGCCGAACCGCTGCCGCTGCTGGCCGACGTCACGCGCATGGTGCAGGTCCTGTCGAACCTGCTCAACAACGCCGCCAAGTACACGCCGTCCGGCGGCCGCGTCGCGCTGGGTGCGTGGCGCGAGGACGGGCATGCCGTCGTCGCCGTGTCCGACTCGGGCATCGGCATCCCGCCCGAGTCGATCGGCTCCGTCTTCGAGATGTTCACGCAGGTGCGCGGGAGCCTGGACCGCGCGCAGGGTGGCCTCGGGATCGGCCTGTCGCTCGTACGCCGTCTCGTCGAACTGCACGGCGGCCGCGTGAACGCGTTTTCGGCCGGGCGCGGCCGGGGCAGCACGTTCACCGTGCGCCTGCCGCTGCATCCCGGTTCGCCGCACGCCCGCGCGGCCGGCGCGGACGCGGGCGACGGCGCCGAGCCGCGGCCGCCGGCGCCGCTGCGCGTGCTCGTCGTGGACGACAACGCGGACGCCGCCGACAGCCTCGTCGCGCTGCTGGAGGTGCTCGGCCACACGACGTGGGTCGCGCGCGACGGACCGCAAGGCCTGCACCTGGCATTGGACGTGCGGCCCGACCTCGTGCTGCTCGACATCGGCCTGCCCGGCATGAGCGGCTACGAGGTGGCGCGTGCCATCCGCCACAGCCAGGGCGTGCGCCAGATCGTCCTCATCGCGCTGACGGGATGGGGCGCCCAGAGCGACCAGCAGCAGTCGCACGACGCCGGGTTCGACCAGCACCTGACGAAACCCGTGAGCCTGGAGGCGCTGGAACAGGCGCTGGCCGCCGCCGCGCGCACGCTGCCATGAAAAACATCGACGTCTCCTGCGGCACCCTCGTCGTCGACGCGACTGGCCGGCTGCTGCTGGGCCACGTGACCCACACGCCCCGCTGGGACATCCCGAAAGGCCTGCTGGACCCGGGCGAGACGACATTGGAAGCCGCGATGCGCGAGCTGCGTGAAGAGATGGGCCTCGAATTTCCGCCGGAAGCGTTCCGCGAACTGGGACGCTTCGACTACCGCCGCGACAAGGCGCTGCACCTGTACCGCGTGGACGTCGGCGCCACGTTGCCCGACCTCGCGCACCTGACGTGCGCGAGCATGTATCCGCACCACGCGACGGGCGCGCCGACGCCGGAAATGGACGGCTTCCGCTGGGCCACGCGGGACGACGTGGCGACCTTGTGCTGGCCACGCATGGCCGCGCGGCTACTCGCGATCGGCTGGTGAAGGGGCGCGGCGCGCCTCGACGTCGCGCAGCACGGATTCGATCGCCGTCACCGTCGCCGGCTTCGTCAGGTGCGCGTCGAACCCGGCCTCCGCGGTGCGCGCGCGGTCGGCCGCGCCGCCCCAGCCCGTGAGCGCGACCAGCATCACGCCATCGTTGCGCGGCTCGCGCCGCACGGCCTCGGCGACCTCGTAGCCGGACATGCCCGGCATGCCGATGTCGAGGAAAACGGCGTCCGGCTGCAGGCCGTCGAGCATGCGCAGCGCCTGGTGCCCGCCGTGCGCGACGACGACGTCATGCCCCATCACGGACAACAGCGCCGCCAGCGTGTCGGCGGCGTCGCGGTTGTCGTCCACGACGAGCAGCCGCAGCGCGGGCACGGCAGACGCCTCGGCCCCTGTCGGCGCGGGGGCCGCATCCGGCGCGGGCGCGCTGCGCGCGAGCGGCAGCCGCACCGTGAACACGCTGCCCATGCCCGTGCCGCCGCTCGCCGCCGTGATCGTCCCGCCGTGCAGCTCGACGAGGCTGCGCACGAGCGACAGGCCGATCCCCAGTCCGCCCGGCATCTGCTGCGCCGCGTGCGCGACCTGGGTGAACATCCGGAAGACCTCGCCCAGCGATTCGGGCGGGATGCCGATGCCGTTGTCGGAGACGGCGATCAGCGCCTGCTCACCATCGCGCTCGGCCGCCAGCACGATATGCCCGCCGCGCGGCGTGTACTTCGCGGCGTTGTTCAGGAGGTTGCTGACCACCTGCGTGATGCGCGTGGCGTCCGCGTGCAGCACCAGCGGTTCCGGCGGCAGGCGCACGTCGAGACGGTGGCGCGCCGCCTCGATCAGCGGCATGCTCGTCTCCACGGCCGCGTTCAGCACGTCGGCCAGGTTGACCAGCGCGGGTTTCAGCTCGACCTGGCCGCGCGTGATGCGGGCCACGTCGAGCAGGTCGTCGACGAGGTGCACGAGGTGGTCGAGCTGGCGGTCCATGATGTCCTGCACGCGCGCGATCGCGGTGGGGTCCGAGCGGGTGCGGCGCATCAGCTGCAGGCCGCTGCGGATCGGCGCCAGCGGATTGCGCAGCTCGTGCGCGAGCGTTGCGAGGAACGCGGTCTTGCGGCGGTCCTGCTCGGCCAGGTCATCGGCGAGGCGGCGCAATTCGACTTCGGTGCGGCGGCGTTCCGTGATGTCCGTGAACAGCACGACGACCTTGCGGCTGCCCACGGGGCCCACGCGCGCCGCGGACACGTCGTACCAGCGCTCGAGTCGCTCGACCTGGTCGACGAAGTGCACCGGCTCCCCGCCCGCCGCGACCTTGGCGAAGGCGTCGAGCCAGCGCGCGGCATCCGACGGGACCAGGGCGCGCGCCGTGTGCCCGACGGCGCCGGCGAGGCCGGTGGCCTTCACGAAGGCGGGGTTCACTTCGAGGAAGCGGTAGTCGCACGGGATGCCGGCATCGTCGTACACCATCTCGATGACGCACACGGCCTCGCCGATCGCATCGAACAGTGTGCGGTAGCGCTCCTCGCTGGCCTGCAGCCGCTCCTCGGCCTGTTTCTGCAGCGACGCGTCGATCACGACGCCCCGCATCATGCCGCGCGCGCCGCCGCCGTCGCGGTCCAGGCGGCCGCGCGCGATGACCCAGCGCCAGCCGCCGTCGGCCGTCCGGACGCGGAACGTGGCGTCGTACGGTTCGCCCGTCTGCATGGCGCGGCCGAGCAGCGCTTGCGTGGGCGGCACGTCGTCGGGATGGATGACGGCGAAATAGGCCGCCACGTCGGCACCGGCCGCGTCTTCCGGCGGCAGGCCGAACATCTCGACCATGCGGACGTCGGCGACGACGCGGCCGGTCGCGATGTCCATCGTCCACACGGCCACCTCGGCGGCGGTGATGATGGCTTCCAGGCGCGCGCGGGTCTCCTGCAGCGCCGCTTCCGCGCGCCGCCGCTGGGCCGCCGTTGCATAGGCGTCGAGGAAGAAGCGGGCCTTGGCGCGCAGGATCGGCAGCGACACGGGATCGTGCAGCACGGCCAGCGCCCCGGCGTCGTACAGCGATTCCAGCGTGAACGGCGGCGCGGCGGGGATGCCATGCACGATGACGGGCGCTTCCGGCACGGCCTCGCGCAACCGGCGCACGCTCTCGAACAGCAGGCCGGCATCGCCGGAATAGCCGGCCAGGACGAGCGCGAAGCCGGGCTGGTCGGCCGGGTGACGCGCGTGGCACAGGGCCTCGTCGAGCGTGCGTGCGCGCACGAGCTCATAGCCCAGTTCCGCGGCGACGGTGCCGACGGCGGGGTCCGGGACCGGCCGGTCGCACAGGAACAGCACGCGTCCTTGGGTGGCGCCGCTCATGCATATGCTCCGCGCGCGGCAGGCGCGACGTACGGCGCGCGCCGGGACGCGTCCGGAGCGGTCGTTACCGCGGCGTGCATACGCAGAATGTGAAGTTCATCGTGTTCCGAATGTAGGAGTTGCGGGCCCGGCTGTCAACTGGGTCGGGACAGCCGGGCGCCGTGCGCCGCGCATCGCCGGTAGGATGGGGCCGCGGGCGCGCCGGCCTACCATGCCGGTCCCGCTGCACAGCAAGGAGAACACCATGCAAGTATCGAACGAGGGCGCCGGCTACGACGTGGGCGCCATCATGGGCGGCCTGTACGGCGACGGCATCATCGCCTGCAAGGGCGCGTTCAGCGCCGAATGGGTGGCGCAAGTGAAGGAAGACATCGAAACCCTGTTCGCCGAGGCGCGTGCGCGCCCGCGCGGTGCCCTCGAACGTGGCCCGTTCCGCTACTACGTCGAGGTGCATCCGGAGCGGCTGCGCGGCTTCGTCGGGCTGGCCACGCATCCGTGGGTCGTGGCCGTGTGCCGGGCCGTGCTCGGGCCGGACTACAAGATCGTGGAGGTCGGCTTCGACATCCCGTTCCCCGGGGCCATGCACCAGCCGTGGCACCGCGACTTCCCGGCACCGCCGGAGACGCTCGTGGGGCGGCGCCTGAACTCGCTCGCGTTCAACCTGACGACGGTCGACGTGACGGAGGAGATCGGCCCGTTCGAGATCGCGCCGGGCACGCAATGGGACGACCTGGCCGGCGGCGACCCGATGTTCCCGGACAAGTCGCTGTACCCCCGCTACGAGGCCCGCGCCCAGCGCAAGCTGCCGCAGGTGGGTGACATCTCGGCGCGCTCGGCGCTCACGATCCACCGTGGCACGGCGAACCGCAGCAACCAGTCGCGGCCCGTCCTCGTGCTGGGCGTGGATGCGCCGGACGGCCGCAACGCCGACAAGCACGACTTGCAGGTCACGCAGGCGTACTGGGACGCGCTGCCGGACGCCGTGCGCGAGCACCTGCGCTGCCGCATCGTGCCGGCGCTGGAAAACATCGAGCAGGCCCACACGATCGAGGGCCTGCGCATGGGGTTGACGGGTTAGCGGCCCGGGATGTCCTTCGGGGCCTTGCCGACGCGGCGCAGCTGGTCGGATTGCTGGTCGAGGTTCACTTCCTCGGCCACGTCGTAGCGGCCGTCCTGCGCGTCGTCGGCCGGCAGCAGGTTCTCCGAACGGTCCTTGGCGCCGCTGGGTGCGCTTTGCGCCTGGCCGGGGTCGGCGCGCTGTTCGCTGCGCCCGTCTTTCGGTTTGTCTTGCTGGGTCATGCCGTCCTCCCAAGATGGTGTCGGAACCGATTATGGCGCAGGGGAGGGCGGCCGGGCGCACGCTAACGGCCGTCTTCGCGGCGGCCGCCGCGCGCGGGCAGGTTCTTTTCCAGGATCGCCCACAGGATCAAACCATACGCCAGCAGGCGGACAAGGTAGTGCAGCGGCGAGTCCTCGTTGTCGTCGTAAGTGAGCGCGGACACGATCCGGTGCACGCCCTCGATGCCGAACGACAGGGCAAAGTACAGGAAGAAGCGGTCGCGCGAATCGCGCCAGAAGCGCAGGAAGAACAGCGCGATGATGAATGAGGCCATGGCGATGGCGCCGGTGAACAGGTCGCTCATGTCGTTCCCGTTATTCTTTCTCGTAGATCAGGCCGTACAGCAGCAGGAGCACGGCCACGAGGGCCGACACCTGGCGCACGGGCAGCAGGTAGACGTCAGGAAATACGACCTTGTCCAGCATGAGGAACACATTGTTTATCGTCAGCACGGCAAACGATGCGCCGCTCCAGAACAGCAGGCGGTGGCCGGTGCGCCGATAGCTGCCGAACAACAGCCAGGCGCAGGCCAGCGACGTCAGGGTGCACAGCGTATAGATCGTAATCGCCATCAGGAATCCTTGCGCCATTTGAAGGCGTCCGCGAACTGCTGCGCCTTGCGGTCGAGGGAAGAGTGGATCAGGTGCGTGACTTCGACCAGGTGGGTCGCGTAGAGATCGGCGAGGCGGTCGATGCGCTCGCGCAGCCCGGCATCGGCGGGGGCGTAGCGGTAGCCTTCCACGCCGTGCTCCGTGCAGGGAATGGCGATGCGGGCCCGGCACAGGTCGGCCAGCAGGTCCTCGGCCGTTTTTTCGCGCACGTACAGACGCCGCGCCAGCATCTCGAGGCGCCACGTCTGGTCCGGCGCCGCGCGCATCAGCAGCAACGCTTCCAGGAAAGGAACCGACGGAATGCTGGTGAGCACGAAGCGCCGGAGATCCTCGGGTATGGAGGGCTTATCCATCGCCATCTACGTTTGGACAAATATACTTTATATTTTGAAACGGGGATTTTATAGTATTCCGGCGGGAAATGCAGGTCGTTGCATCCAACCGTGCGCGGGTATTCGCGACAGTAACCCGTGCGGTAGCGCAAGCTCTCGTCGGCTAAAATGGCGGGATTCTTGATCTTGTCGATTCATCATGCAGAAGAAGTTGTTTACGCCCGCGCTCCTGCTGGCATCCCTGTTGTCGCTCGGCGCCTGCCACCGCGAGGCAGCGCACGGCTCTGCGGCGCCCGTACCCGCCGACACGGCAGCGCATGCAGCCACGGGCGCGCCCCGGCCGCAGAGCTGTAACGACCATTTCGTGGCGGGCGAACCGCCGCGCATCACGAACCCGCGGCTGGGCAAGGAGACGGAAGCACTGTGCTTCAACGTCTTCAGCGTGCTGCACTCCGGCGTCACGCGCACGCCGCTGTGGTCGGCGGAGCACCTGCAGGCACAGAACATCGAGGCGGCGCAGGAATTGTCGCGTGAAAACTCGTTCCACCCGGAGCCGCGCCTGCCGTCCGACCAGCGCGCCGAGCTGTCCGACTATTCCCGCAGCGGCTACGACCGCGGCCACATGGCGCCGAACGGCGACATGCCGGATCGCGACAGCCAGCGCGACAGCTTCAGCCTCGCCAACATCGTCCCGCAGGATGGCGAGAACAACCGCAACCTCTGGGCCGGCATCGAAGGGGCCGTCCGCCGCATGGCGAAGAAGGAAGGCGACCTGTACGTGGTCACGGGCCCCGCCTTCCTCGGCACGGACCTGCGCAAGATCGGCAACGTGCTCGTGCCCACGCATTTGTATAAACTGGTGTACAGCCCGCGCCAGCGCGCCGGTGCCGCTTGGTTCGTCGAGAACACGGCGGACGCCAAGCCGAACGTGATCCCGATCCCGGAACTCGAACGCATCATCGGCATCAACCTGCTGCCCGCGCTGTCCGACGCGGAGAAGGAGCGCGTGCTGGACCTGCCGGAGATCCACGACAAGGCGCCGCGCGGCCGGCGCAACCGCCACTGAAAGGAAGTCCATGAGCAGCAAACCGAATTTCGCCCCCTACGAGAACGAAGCCGACGTCGTCGAAGTCGGCCGCCTGATGGTGGAAAACCGCGTCGACCGGATCACGGTGTCCGGCGACGTCGACCTCACGGCCGACAAGGACGGCCTCGCCAAGGCGCGCCAGCTGCACGACCTGCTGGGCCGCGTCGTCGCCGCGCTGGAAGCGAAAAGCCTGCCGGACAAGCTGCCGCCGCCGGACGTCAAGACGGTCGCAAATCCCTTCGGCTGAGCGCGCGCCGGTCCGTGCGCGGACGAACGAAACGCATCGAAAACACGGGCCGCGAGGCCCGTTTTTCATGGCCGCGCGCCTGGTTGTTTACGCATGAGTTGTACGGGGTCAATGGTGCGCGCAACGCTGTCGCTTTGGAGTACTCTCGACAAGGAACCGGCGCGAGGATCTCCACGCGGAAAACGTCGTGCTCGGCTGCGAGCAGGTCGGCGTGGCGCGCTTCGGAAAGGCCGGCAACCATACGATGACATCGGAGGAAACCATCATGCGACATACCCTAGTAGCAGTCTTCGACAACCGAAGCGATGCCCAGAACGCGCTGGACGAATTGCTGGCGTCGGGCTTCTCGCGCACCGATGCGAGCCTCTCCAGCGCCGACCCCACGGGCCAGTCGAACAGCGTGACGGGCAACGACGAAATGCTCACGGGCGCGCACGAGGAAGGCTTCGGCGCGTCGATCAAGCATTTCTTCACGAGCCTGTTCGGGTCCGACACGAACGAGCACGCGATGAAGTATTCGTACGCCGTCACGCGCGGCCACCACGTCCTCACCCTCACGACGGAGTCCGAGCCGGAAGTGGAGCGCGCCGCGGACATCATCGAGCGCTTCGGCCCTGTCGACATCGACGAGCACCACGATAAGTGGGCGCGCGAGGCGGGTGGCGCGGGCGTCCTGGGCGCGGCCGCGTCCGGCATACAGCAGTCGCGCAGCATGTCGGCGCAGTCGGGCAGTGCCGGCAGCGGGTCCGCGTCTTCCGGCTCCTACCAGGGCACGCCACCGGGGACGGAACCGGGCTCGCTGCAATACTCGTCCGAGGAAGACCGCAATTTCTTCGGCACGCAGAACATCAACGATCCCGTCCCGAAGGACATGACGTACCAGGAACCGCTGGGGGCCAACGAGCAGTCCGGCGGCTCGCTCGACAGCGCCACCGGCGGCAACACGCTGAGTGGCACGCAGAGCTCGTCGCTGAATCCGGGCACGTCGCGCCAGGCGTCGCAGGGCGGCTCGCTGAACCAGTCGGGCTCGGTCCTGCAAGGCACGGCATCGATTCCCGGCTCGGACGACACGTCGCTGGGCGGCACCGCGATGATGGGCAACCAGTCCGGCTCGATGCAGCGGGATATGTCAACGTCGAGCTCCCGCGGCAAGGTGCGCGTGTTTTCCCAGGATAAGGGCACGGACGGTTCGTACGACGACACCTACCGCAACGACTGGGTCCAGCACTATTCCGGCCTGGGCGACAGCTACGACGACTATGCGCCCGCCTACCGCTACGGTAACCAGATGCGCAAGAACGCGAAGTACCGCGACCGCTCGTGGGACGATGTCGAATCCGACCTGAAAACGGACTGGGAAGCCCGCAACCCGGGCGCCTCGACGTGGGAGAAGTTCAAGGCGGCCGTCCGCCACGGCTGGGACAAGATCACGCCCGACCTGGACACGGACGACTGGTACCACGCCGACTGGCACGACAATTATTCGAGCCTCGGCGGCGGCTACGAGGAGTACGAGCCCGCCTACCGCTATGGCACCGAGATGCGGTCGACCAGCAAATACCGCGACCGCTCGTGGGACGAGGTCGAATCCGACCTGAAGCGTGACTGGGAGTCGCGCTACCCCGGCGCGTCGACGTGGGACAAGTTCAAGGCGGCCGTACGCCGCGGCTGGGACAAGATCACGCCGGACATCGACGACGACCAGTACTACCGCACGCACTGGAACGCGCGCTACTCGAACGCCAACGAGACCTACGACGATTACCTGCCGGCCTATCGCTACGGCGACGAGGCGCGCCGCCTGCAGAAATACCGCAGCCGCCACTGGGACGACGCCGAGTCCGACCTGAAGGCCGATTGGGAATCGCGCTACACGAGCGGCACGTCCACGTGGGAAAAATTCAAGGCCGCCGTGCGCCATGGCTGGGACAAGATCACGCCCGACATGGACGACTCCACGTACTACCACTCGCACTACGAGTCGAATTACGCGTCGACCGGGACGGACTATGACGACGTCGAACCGGCCTACCGCTACGGTAACGAGATGCGCAGCAGCGACACGTACCGCGACCGCTCGTGGGACGACGCCGAAAGCGACCTCAAGAAGGACTGGCACAGCAAGTACGGCGCGCACGATGAACCGTCGGCCTGGGAACGTATCAAGGCGGCCGTGCGCCACGGCTGGGAGAAGATGACGGGCGACACGACGAGCGCCGACGACAGCTACTACCGCAGCCACTGGTCGAGCCAGTACGCCTCCAGCGGCACGAGCTACGACGACACCGCACCGGCCTACCGCTACGGCGCCCAGATGCGCAACGACGTGCGTTACCGCAACCGCGACTGGTCCGACGTCGAGAACGACCTGCGCGCGGACTGGGATGCGCGCTACGGCACGGACGGCGCGTCAACCTGGGAAAAAATGAAGGCGGCCGTGCGGCACGGCTGGGACCGCGCCACGCTGTAACGCCGGTCAGGCGGTTTCGGACAACGGCAGGCTGATCCGGTTCCGCCCCATGTGCTTGGCGCGGTACAGGGCGGCATCGGCAATGGCGACCAGTTCGCTGGCGCTGTTGTCCGGCGCCGCGATGGCCGTGGCGGCGCCGATCGACACGGTGACGTGCTGCGCCGCCGCCAGGCGGTTCGGCACCTGCAGCTGCTCGACCCGCGTGCGGATGCGCTCGGCGACGCTCGCCGCGCCTTTCAGCGACTGGTTCGGCAGGATGACGGCGAATTCCTCGCCGCCGTAGCGCGCCACCAGGTCGTTCGCGCGCATCTCGCTCGCGACCGCGGTGGCGATGCGCTTCAGGCATTCGTCGCCACCGAGGTGGCCGTTGGCATCGTTGTAGGCCTTGAAATTGTCGACGTCCACCATCAGCAGCGACAGCGGCTGACGCTGGCGCAGCGCGCGCGCCCACTCGGCGTGCAAGGTGTCGTCGAAGCAGCGGCGGTTGGCCAGGCCCGTGAGGCCGTCGCGCGTGGCCAGCTGTTCGAGCGCGATCTGGGCCAGCTTTTCGTCCGTCAGGTCGCGCAAGGTCTCCACGACGGCCGCCAGCCGGCCGCGGTCGTCGTAGATGGGGCTCGCGTCCGCGGCGAGGTAGCGCCGACGGCCCACGCGCGGCATGTCGCACCAGCTTTCGGCCGTCAGATGCTGGTCGTCGGCCGGACCGTGCAACGTGGGGATGCGGCCGTCCGCGGCGGCGCGCTCTTCGATGAGCAAGTCGGCGAGGGTAGGGCGGCGGTCTTCGAAAAAGCTGCGCCAATGGTCGCGCGTGCCAAGGATGTCGCGCGCGGGCACGCCCGTCAACCGTTCGCAGGCACGGTTCCACAGCATGACGTGCGACGACGTATCGAGCACGAACACGGGAATGGCCAGCGTCTCCAACAGCTGGTGGGCGAAAGCGCGATCCGCCGCGCCCGAGGAATCCATGAGGCGCTGTATTGTTGTTGTGCTTGTCATGAGCCGTCCTTCGGTTCTGTCTATTGAGCAATTTCTTGCTGACGAGAACCGATTGTGCGCTCGCGACAATAGCGCCTCTTGATTTTTGACAAGGGAAAAGCGGCGGTCAGCCCGACTCGGCCGCATGCACGGCGAGGACGGCCTGCGCGACCCGGTCGACGCGGGTACACAACAAGTCGATGCGCGACGCCAGCAGCGGATCTTCGAGCGCATACTGGCGACGTACCTGCAACAGCTCCGACTGGATGGCGACCAGTTGCGCGAGCGGATCGAGGTTGCCGCGGCGCGCATCGGTGCCGCCCATCAAGCGGCCCAGCAGCATGTCGGATTCGGCCAGCGCCTGGTCCGCTTGGCCGCGTGCCTTCTGTTCGCGGCACAGGGCGGCTTCCAGCCGGGCGATGCGGTCCTCGCTGCGCACGCGCCGCCACAACAGCACGAACAGCACGGCCATCATGGCGAGGCCCAGCGCACCGGCCTGCAGCCGCCCCGGCATCGCGAGCATGCGGTCGCGGTCGGACCATCCGAGCCATACGGCCAGCACGAGCAAGACCCCGACGGTGGCGCGCAGCGACTGGAGCAGCAGGGTTTTCATGACAAATCCCTTCGACGAGGACTAGGACGACGCTGTTAGGAACTTTCCGTATCCAAAGGTACGACTTTCTGAACGGCTTGCTTTTGCTCGCGGTCAATTTTAACGTCTTTACATCGGCCGCCGCTCGGCGAGGGGCACCTTCTGCGACCGCCGCCACTCGCGGTATAATGGAAGGTTGACGCGAGCCTTACTCGGATTTTTACCGTGACATACAGCATCAAAGAAATCTTCTATACCCTGCAGGGCGAGGGCGCCCATGCGGGCCGCCCCGCCGTGTTCTGCCGCTTTTCCGGCTGCAATTTGTGGACGGGACGCGAAAGCGACCGCGCCAGTGCAGTCTGCCAGTTCTGCGATACCGATTTCGTCGGTACCGACGGCGAACGGGGCGGCAAGTTCAAGGATGCGGCCAGCCTCGCCGCCGAGATCGACAGCCTGTGGCCCGCGTCTTACCCGGCGAGCAAATACGTCGTGTTCACGGGGGGCGAGCCATTGCTGCAACTGGACGCGGCGCTCATTGATGCCATGCATGCCGTCGGCTTCACGATCGCCATCGAAACGAACGGCACCTTGCCCGTACCCGCCGGGGTCGACTGGATCTGCGTGAGCCCGAAGATGGGCTCGACGCTCGTCGTCGAACGGGGCAACGAGATCAAGGTCGTGATCCCGCAGGCAGGGCAGGACCTGGCCACCTACGAACACCTGGACTTCGACAATTTCTTCGTGCAGCCGATGGACGGCCCGCTGGCGACCTTCAATACGCAGCTCGCGATCGATACGTGCCGGCGCAATCCGAAGTGGAAGCTGAGCCTCCAGACCCATAAACTCTTGAACATTCCCTGAAGCACAATGCTGACCATTACCCGCAAGCTGGAATTCGACGCCGGCCACCGCATCCCCGACCACAAGAGCCAGTGCCGTAACCTGCACGGGCACCGCTACACGCTGGAAATCACCTTGACGGGTGCCGTCATCGACGTCGAAGGCAATTCCGACAACGGCATGATCATGGATTTCTCGGACATCAAGGCGCTCGCGAAGGAGCATCTGGTGGACGTCTGGGACCATGCGTTCCTCGTCTATGAAAAGGACGAGTCCGTGCGCGGCTTCCTCGCCAGCCTGCCGAACCACAAGACCGTCGTGATCGACCGCATCCCGACCGTCGAGAACCTCGCGCAGGTGGCGTGGAACATCCTCAAGGCCGCGTACAAGGACCGCTACGGCACCGGCCTGCGCCTGCAGAAGCTCGTGCTGCACGAAACTCCGAACTGCTGGGCCGAAATCACGGATGCCTGACGCGGACGACAACACCTATATGGGCCTCGCGCTGCAGGAGGCCCGCAAGGCGTGGGCGGCCGGTGAAGTGCCCGTCGGGGCCGTCGTCGTGCGCGACGGCGAGGTGATCGCCGCCGGCTTCAACCAGCCCATCGGCCGCCACGATCCGACGGCGCACGCGGAGATCGTCGCACTGCGCGCGGCCGCCGAAAAGCTCGGCAATTACCGCCTGCCGGGCTGCGAACTGTACGTCACGCTGGAGCCGTGCGCGATGTGCTCGGGCGCGATGATGCACGCGCGCCTGGCCCGCGTCGTGTATGCGGCGCCGGACCCGAAGACAGGCGTATGCGGCTCCATCCTCGACCTGTTCGCGCTGGAGCAGCTGAATCACCACACGGACGTCGTCGGCGGCGTGCTGGCCGACCAGGCGAGCGCCATGTTGAAAGCCTTCTTCGCCGAGCGCCGCGCGGCCCGGCGTCCGCCCGCGCCCGAATCCACTGACTGAGCCGGAACGTCGGAGGCGCGCACACCGCTGACGCCACTGGTTTGCCGAAAATGATATGCTGGTCCAAAGCCCCCGCCATATTTCGGCACGGGAGTATTCCTTGGACCATACGATCAACGCTCGGCACCCCTACCTGATCCGGTCGACCCGGTGCCGGCGACGCCGCCATGCCTAGTCTGAACGCCAACGGGATCCGCATCGCCTTCGACACCGCGGGCGATCCGAAAGCCGTGCCCCTGCTGCTGATTTCCGGCCTCGGCCTGCAACTGACGGCCTGGCCGGACGAGTTCGTCGAAGGCCTCGTCGACCTGGGCTTTTACGTGATCCGTTTCGATAATCGCGACAGCGGCCTCTCGACCAAGTTCGAGCACGCCGGCACGCCCAGCCTCACGCTGGCCTGGCTCAAGTCCCTGCTGCACCTGCCGCTCAAGCCGCCGTACCGGCTGGAAGACATGGCCGACGATGCGATCGGCGTGCTGTCCGCGCTCGGCGTCGCGCGCGCGCACGTGGTCGGCATGTCGATGGGTGCGATGGTCGGTCAGCTGATGGCGGCGAAATTCCCGTCGCGGGTGCTCAGCCTGACGTCGATCATGTCCAGCACGGGCCGCCGCGGCTTGCCGGGACCGACGCAGGCCGCCCGCCGCGCGCTGCTGCGCCGGCCGCGCGCCTGGGCCAGCGCGGGCGACATCGATGCGGCCGTCGACTACAACGTTCAACTGCTGCAAGCGGTCGGCAGTCCGGCGTATCCCACGCCGGAAAAGCAGCTGCGCCGCCGCGTCGCGCGCGCGCTGCGCCGCAATTGCTGTCCCGGAGGCGTCATGCGCCAGATGCTCGCGGTGACCGCATGCGGCGACCGTACGCCGCAGTTGCAGACGATCGTCGCGCCGACGCTCGTCATCCACGGCGCGGCCGATCCGCTCGTGCCGCTCGCGTGCGGGGTCGACACGGCGAACGCGATCCCCGGCGCCCGCCTGGAGGTCATCGAGGGCATGGGACACGACTTGCCGGCCCAGCTGCTGGAGCGCCTGCTCGCCTTGATCGACGCCCATGCGCACGGTAAGATGGCGCCCGACTCGACACCAAGGCTCTTCGTCAAACAGTGACCATCCCGAAACTGGGCATCGCCCTCATCGCGCCGGCCGGCTACGCGCCCGAACCGGAAGCCATCCCGCGCGGCATCGCGCGCCTCGCAGCCCAGGGCATCCTGGTCAAGAACTACTACAAGCACGAAGAACGCCACCTGCGCTTCGGCGCGACGGACGCGGAGCGCCTCGCCCAGCTGGAACAGGCCGCCGCCGACCCGGACGTGCAGGTCGTGATGGCGATTCGCGGATCGTACGGCATCACCCGCCTGCTGCCGGACATCGACTTTGAACGGATGGCGGCCAGCGGCAAGATCTTCTGCGGCTATTCGGACGTCACCGCCTTCCACATGGGCTTGTACGCGAAGACGGGCGCGCTCAGCTATGCGGGCCCGATGTTCACGAGCGACATCGGCGCCGCCGAGCCCGACGAGTTCACCTTGGACGATTTCCTGAACTGCCTGACCGGGCCCACGCACACGGTCTCCGGGCACGGCGCCGCGAATCCGCGCCTGGACGTGACGGGCACCGTCTGGGGCGGCAATCTCGCGATGGTCATGTCGCTCGTCGGCACGCCTTACTTCCCGCAGATCGACGGCGGCATCCTGTTCCTGGAAGACATCGCCGAGCATCCGTTCCGCGTCGAGCGCATGCTGCTGCAACTGATGCAAACGGGTGTGCTGGCGAAGCAGCGCGCGATCGTGCTGGGCGACTTTTCCGGCTATCGCCTGGGCGCGATGGACAATGGCTACAACTTCGACGAAATGCTGAGTTATGTGCGCGCCACGTTGCCAGTGCCTGTGCTGACGGGCCTGGAGTTCGGCCACATCGCGCGTCACGTGACGATTCCGTTCGGCGCGCAGGGCCATTTGCAATGCGACGGGGAACGCTGGACGTTGGGGCTGTCCGGCTACCCGACCTTGCAGCGCGGCTGACGCGACCACCCCCGCAGTGGTAAAATGCGCGGTTAATCGAATCACCCAATCGAAGGTTTCCCAGTGCTCAGTACAGCCAACATCACGATGCAGTTCGGCGCGAAGCCGCTGTTCGAAAATATTTCCGTCAAGTTCGGCGACAGCAACCGTTACGGCCTGATCGGCGCGAACGGCTGCGGCAAGTCGACCTTCATGAAGATCCTCGGCGGCGACCTCGAGCCGTCCGCCGGCAACGTCAGCCTCGACCCGAACGAACGCCTCGGCAAGCTGCGCCAGGACCAGTTCGCCTACGAGGACGTGCGCGTGCTCGAGGTCGTCATGATGGGTCACACGGAGCTGTGGAACGCCATCCGCGAACGCGACGCCATCTACGCGAACCCGGAAGCGACGGACGACGACTACATGAAGGCCGCCGAGCTCGAAGGCAAGGTCGCCGAATACGACGGCTACTCGGCCGAAGCGCGCGCCGGCGAACTGCTGCTGGGCCTGGGCATCGCCACCGACCTGCACCAGGGCCCGATGAGCGCCGTGGCACCCGGCTGGAAGCTGCGGGTGCTGCTCGCGCAAGCGCTGTTCTCCGATCCGGACATCCTGCTGCTGGACGAACCGACCAACAACCTGGACATCCACACGATTTCCTGGCTGGCCGATATGCTTAACCAGCGCAACTCGACGATGATCATCATCTCGCACGACCGCCACTTCCTGAATTCGGTCTGCACGCACGTCGCCGACATGGACTACGGCACGCTGAAGGTTTATCCGGGCAATTACGACGACTACATGGAAGCGTCGACGCAGGCCCGCAACCAGCAGCTGGCGAACAACGCCAAGGCAAAAGAGAAAGTCGCCGAACTGCAGGACTTCGTGCGCCGCTTCTCGGCGAACAAGTCGAAGGCCCGCCAGGCAACGTCGCGCGCCAAGCAGATCGAGAAGATCAAGATCGAGGAATTCAAGCCGTCGTCGCGCGCCTATCCGTTCGTCCGCTTCGAAGGCGAGAAGAAGCTGCACCGCCTTGCTGTCGAGACGGAAGGCCTGTCGAAGTCGTACGACCGCCAGCTCTTCAAGAATTTCTCGATCATGGTCGAGGCCGGCGAGCGCGTCGCCATCATCGGCGCCAACGGTGCGGGTAAGACCACGCTGCTGCGCTGCATCGGCAGCGGCCCCATCACGGGCCTCGACGCCGACACGGGCCGCGTGAAGTGGGCCGAGAACGCGAACCCTGGCTATATGCCGCAGGACCCGACGGAAGAATTCGCCACGGACCTGAACCTGACGGACTGGATGGGCCGGTGGACGAAGGAAGGCGACGACGACCAGGCTGTCCGCTCGATCCTGGGCCGCCTGCTGTTCGGCGGCGACGAGGTCAAGAAATCCGTGCGCGTGCTGTCCGGCGGCGAAAAGGGCCGCATGATGTACGGCAAGCTGATGCTGGGCCGTCACAACGTGCTGCTGCTCGACGAGCCGACGAACCACATGGACATGGAATCGATCGAATCCCTGAACATCGCGCTCGACAAATACGCGGGCACGCTGATCTTCGTGTCGCACGACCGCGAGTTCGTGTCGTCGCTGGCCACGCGCATCCTCGAGATCAAGGAAGACCGCGTCATCGACTTCCAGGGCAATTACGAGGATTACCTGAAGAGCCAGGGCCTCGATTGATGTCGCGTTGGGTGAGCGGCCCTGCCGGCCACCCAACGTGCACCGATTTTCCCAACGGACTACAATCGGCGGCATCCGGTTCATGCCGGCACCGCCATGCGTTGATATTGCTATGAACACCATTGCCCCCGTTAAGATCTTCGAATACGACCGTCCGGTCGGCGGCGTCTGTTCCACCGCCGAGGCCTGGGCCCGTACGCCGTCCCCGCTGGAAATCGCGGAAAAGACCGCGCTGAAGGACCGCATCCGCCGCCTGCTGAAGGAACGCGAAGCCGTCCTCGTCGCCCACTACTACGTCGACGCCGACCTGCAGGATCTGGCCGAGGAAACGGGCGGCTGCGTCTCGGACTCGCTGGAAATGGCGCGCTTCGGCCGCGACCACCCGGCCAAGACGCTCGTCGTGGCAGGCGTGCGCTTCATGGGCGAGACGGCGAAGATCCTGAGCCCGGAAAAGACCATCCTGATGCCGGACCTGGACGCGACGTGCTCGCTCGACCTGGGCTGCCCGGCCGACGAATTCGCCGCGTTCTGCGACCAGCACCCGGACCGCACCGTCGTCGTCTACGCGAACACGTCGGCTGCAGTGAAGGCGAGGGCGGACTGGATGGTGACGTCGTCGATCGGCCTGGACATCGTCAAACACCTGCACGACCAGGGCAAGAAGATCTTGTGGGCACCGGACCGCCACCTCGGTTCCTACATCCAGAAGCAGACGGGCGCCGACATGCTGCTGTGGCAGGGCTCCTGCCTCGTGCACGACGAATTCAAGGGCGTCGAACTGGACTTGCTGCGCGCCGAATACCCGCATGCGAAAGTCCTCGTGCACCCGGAATCGCCCGCGAACGTCGTCGCCCAGGCGGACGTCGTCGGCTCGACCACGCAGCTGATCAACGCCGCGCAGACCATGGACGCGACGCATTTCATCGTCGCCACCGACAACGGCATCCTGCACAAGATGCGCATGGCCGCCCCGGGCAAGACCCTGATCGAAGCACCGACCGCCGGCAACAGCGCGACGTGCAAGAGCTGCGCGCACTGCCCGTGGATGGCGATGAACGGCTTGCAGAACCTGGCCGACGTGCTGGAAGCGACGGACGGCAGGAACGAGATCTTCGTCGATCCGGAGATCGGCAAGCAGGCCAAGCGCGCGATCGACCGCATGCTCGATTTCGCCGCCGCGAAGAAAGCCAAGGCGTTGCCGACGGGCGCGCTGGAACAGGAAGCCAAACTTTTCAACGGAATCGGACCTGCATGAGCACTTTGCGCAACCCTTACGCCACCGAGGGACAATTCGACGAGAAACTCCAGGCCGCATTCGAACAGAATCTGCTCGCCGCGCTGCTGGAAGACGTCGGCACCGGCGACCTCACGGGCAAACTCGTGCCGGAGACGCCCCGCGCGACCGCGCGCGTGCTCGTGCGCGAACAGGCCGTCCTGTGCGGCGCGCCGTGGTTCGAAGGCGTCATGCTCGCCGTCGATCCGGACATCACCATCGACTGGAAGTACGCCGAGGGCGACGTGATGGCCGCCGACAGCATCGTCTGCATGATTGAAGGCTCGCCGCGCTCGCTGCTGACGGCCGAGCGCGCCGCATTGAACTTCCTGCAGCTGCTGTCCGGCGTGGCAACGGCGACCCGCACCTACGTGGACGTCATCGCCGGCACGAAGGCGCAGATCCTCGACACGCGCAAGACGTTGCCGGGTTTGCGTCTCGCGCAGAAATACGCCGTGCGCGTGGGCGGCGGCGCGAACCAGCGCATGGCCTTGTACGACGGCATCCTGATCAAGGAAAACCACATCGCGGCCGCGGGCGGCATCACGCCCGCGCTGCAGGCCGCGGCCGCGCTGAATGCGGGCGTATCGATCCAGATCGAAGTGGAGGCTATCGCCGAACTGGAGGAGGCGCTGGCTGCCGGCGCCACTTCCGTGCTGCTCGACAATTTCGACCTGGCCATGATGCGCGACGCCGTCCGCATCAACGGTGGACGGGCGTTGCTGGAAGCGTCCGGCGGCATCAATATGCAGACCGTGCGCGCGATTGCCGAAACGGGTGTCGACCGGATCTCGATCGGCAGCCTGACCAAGGACGTCAAGGCCACCGATTATTCGTTGCGTATCGTCGGCTGACGGTTACGTGCCGCTCTCGCTGGCCCTGGCCAGCGCCTCCGCCTGCGGATTGCGCCGGTAGACCGATTCCCCAACCCGCGCCGCGATCCCGGCGATCGCGGCCAATACCTTGTCCGGATGCGCGTAATGCGTCATGTGCCCGACACCGGGCTGCAGTTGCAGGTCGCTGTCCGGCAGGCGTTCGTCCAGGCGCTCGGAGTTGTGGCCGAAATCCACGATCTTGTCCTGCGTGCCCGCCATGATCACGGCGGGAACCTTCAGTTCCGGATAGCGCTTGGCGAGCGCGACGGCTGCAGGTACCATGATCGCCGTCTCGGCCGCACTGGCCCGCAACTGGCCGGGCCGGAGCAGCATCCAGACGGGCAGTTCGCGGAAGCGGGCGTCGACCGGCTGCGGCGAGAATACCCGTTTCGTCAGCGGGCGCCACAGCATGCGCGTCACGAGCGGCGACACGGTGTAGCGCATCAGGTCGCCCACGAGCGGGATCGCGGGACCGGACAGCAGCGGCACGTCCGCCCGCAGGCTCGGGTAGTAATAGCCGGACAGCAGCACGAGACCCCGGACGAAATCCGGCACCTCCAGCCCCATCGACAGCGCCACGAGCGTACCCCACGAGTGGCCCAGCACGATGGCGGAATCGACGCCGATCTCCTGCAGCGCATGGTGCAGCAGGCGCGCCTGGGCTTGCGGCGTCCACACCTTGCTGCGCGGGCGCTCGCTGTAGCCGAAGCCGGGACGGTCGAAGGCAATGACGCGGTAGTGCTCGGCAGCCTTGTCCATCAGGCCGCTGCACTGGAAATCGCTGGCGAACACACCGTTCCCGTGCAGCAGCACGAGCGCGGGACCGGTGCCGCGTTCCACATAATGCAGGCGGACGCCGTCGACGGTCACGAAGCGGCCTTGCGGCGGATTCTCGGCCTCGGCCTGTTTCGTTTTCGAACGCACGTAAAAGAAGGAAGCCAGCAAGCCGAGACCGGCCAGCGCCGCCCCCGCCTGCCACGGTTTGATGCCGGTGCCGGCGAGTCCGGCTTCCCCGGTCGACAACGTGCTGCGTAAGGTGTTCGTCACAGTATTCCCCCGTCAAGTGGTATGGATGGCGTGTCTCCGTCGGTCTGATCCGAACCTCTGGTCAGCAACTCCAGCGCGAGCGGCAGGACGCGCTCGGCCGATTCTTCGATCTTGATGTCCAGCAGGTCGTCGGCGCGCGTACGCCCGAGATTGATGGCGGCGATGGGCTTGCCCGCGGCCTGGGCCATGCGGCAGAACCGGAAGCCCGAATACACCATCAGCGAGGACCCGACGACGAGCAGCGCGTCCGCGCGTTCCATCTGTTCCAGCGCGATCGCGGTGCGGGCCGGCGGGACATTGTCCCCAAAGAAGACGACGTTGGGCATCAGGGTGCCGCCGCAGCAGGTGCAGTACGGCAAGCGGAAGCGTGCCAGCTCCGTCGGCTCGACGGACGCGTCGCCATCGGGCAGCGGCGTCGCATTCGCGCCGGCCATCTGGGGATTGAATTCCTCGAGCTGCCCTTGAACAAATGCGCGCGGAAAGAGTGCCGCGCATTCCAGGCACACGACCGTGTGGATATTGCCGTGCAACTCCAGCACGCCGTGGCTGCCAGCCTGGCCGTGCAGGCCATCGACATTCTGCGTCAGCACGGAGCCGATCCGTCCGATGCGTTCCAGCCCCGCGATCGCCTGATGCCCCCGGTTCGGCCGCGCCTGGGCGAGCACGGGCCAGCCGATCATGCTGCGCGCCCAGTAGCGGCGCTGCACGGCGTCCGACTTGCGGAAGTCCGGCCCGTGGATCGGCGGCCGGCCGCGGCGCGTGCCGTCACGGTCGCGGTAGTCGGGAATGCCGGAGGCCGTCGACAGCCCGGCGCCCGTCAGCACGAGGGCACGCGGGTGGCGGTCGAGAAATGCGGCGATGCGCGCCGCGTGATCGTGGATGGTGAATGCTTCTGCCACAGATGTGCTCCTTCCGGCAGGATCGTAACATCCCCGATGCCCGCACGAAAACACGATTCCCATGGCCATCACCACGGGGCGCCGTCAACGCTTGGCGGACACGACGATGCCGCCGACGATCAGCAGGAACGCCAGCACGTGATAGGCGTGCGGCATTTCACCCAGGAAGGCAGAGGACAGCACCGCCGTGAACAGGGGCGTCAAGTTGACGAAGAAGGCGCCGATGCCGGGCCCAGCACGGCGGATGCCCGCGCCCCACAGCGCGAACGCGAGCACCGCGGGGCCGACGGCGACGAAGACGAGCGCCGCCGCGACGAGCCAGCTCCACGCGATGGGTTGCGCACCCAGCCCCCACTCGACGCCGGCGAAACCGCCACACCACAACAGGCCGAATGCGACCTGCGTACCGAGGAACGCGGCCCAGTCGGCGCGCAACGCGGGCGCATCCTGCGGCTGCAGCAACATCCAGCTGTAGAACGACCACGCGATCGTCGCCAGGATCATGTACAGGTCGCCGGCAACGAGGCGCAGCGCGAGCAGCTGGTCGACGTCGCCCCGGCACAGCACGACGAGCACGCCGACGATCGACAGCAGCGCGCCCGCCACCTGGCGCGTGCGCACGGCCACGCCGTAGAACAGCCGGCCGACCAGCATCATCCACACGGGCATCCCGGACGCGACCAGGGTCACGTTGATGGGCGTCGAGCTTTGCAGCGCAAGATATTGCAGCGAGTTGTACATGCCGATGCCGAGCAGACCCAGCAGCGCGTAGCGGCGCCAGCGCGTGCGGATGCCGTCCAGCACGCCCGCCTGGCGCAACGTGGCCCAGCCCAGCGGCAGCAGGACGGCCAGCGCGATCGTCCAGCGCAGCAGGTTCAACGTCATCGGCGGCACGGCCGCGCGCACGAGGCGCCCGACGATCGCGTTGCCCGCCCACAGCAGCGGCGGGACGGTCAGCAAGAGGATGGTGGACGGCGTGAGTTTCTGATTCATCGGATACGGCGGGCGGCGGCCGGCACGTATGCACCGGCCGCGAGGGGATGCGCGCTCAGCGCCGGCGCGGCGTCAGCACGCTCGGCAGGGCCTTCGGCAGCGTGTCGGGATAGTCGCGCGAGAAGTGCAGGCCGCGGCTCTCGTGGCGCGACAGGGCGCTGCGCACGATCAGGTGCGCCACTTCCACGAGGTTACGCAGCTCCAGCAAGTCATTGGTGACGCGGAAGTTGCGGTAGTACTCGTCGATCTCTTCTTTCAACAGCTTGATGCGGTGCTGCGCCCGTTCCAGGCGTTTCGTCGTGCGCACGATACCCACGTAGTTCCACATGAAGCGGCGCAGCTCGTCCCAGTTGTGGGCGATGACGACTTCCTCGTCCGCGTTCGTGACACGGCTCTCGTCCCACGCGGGCAGCGGCGGCAAGTCGACGGGCGGGGCGGCGGCGATCTGGTGCGCGCACGCGCGCCCGACGACGAGGCATTCCAGCAGCGAGTTGCTGGCGAGGCGGTTCGCGCCGTGCAGGCCCGTGTACGCGGTCTCGCCGACGGCGTACAGGCCGGGGATGTCGGTGCGGCCCGCGAGGTCCGTCACGACGCCGCCGCACGTGAAGTGCACGGCCGGCACGACGGGGATCGGTTCCTTCGTGATGTCGATGCCCAGCTCGAGGCAGCGCGCGTAAATCGTCGGGAAGTGTTCCTGGATGAATTCCGGGCTCTTGTGGGTGATGTCCAGGTGGACGTAGTCGACGCCGCGCTTCTTCATCTCGAAGTCGATGGCGCGCGCCACGACGTCACGCGGGGCCAGCTCGCCCCGTTCGTCGTGCGCAGGCATGAAGCGCGTGCCGGCCGCCGTGCCTGCCTCGGGCGGCAGCTTCAGCAGGCCGCCTTCGCCCCGCACGGCTTCCGTGATCAGGAACGATTTCGCGAACGGGTGATACAGGCAGGTCGGGTGGAACTGGATGAATTCCATGTTCGACACGCGGCAGCCGGCGCGCCATGCCATCGCGATGCCGTCGCCCGTCGCCGTGTCGGGATTCGTCGTGTACAAGTAGACCTTGCCGGCACCGCCCGTGGCGAGCACCGTGTGCTCCGCCTCGAACGTCTGCACCTTGCCGCTCTGTTCATCCTGCACGTACAGGCCGTGGCAGCGCGGCTGGCCGACGAGGGCCGGGCCGCTGTGCACGCCATCCGGCTGCAGCTTGTCGGACGTGATCACGTCGATCGCGCAGTGGTGCTCGAACAGGGTGATGTTCGGGTGGGCGCGGACTTTCTGCTCCAGCGTCACCTGCACGGCGTGGCCCGTCGCGTCGGCCGCATGGATGATGCGCCGCTGGCTGTGGCCGCCTTCCCGGGTGAGGTGGAAGCCGAGTTCCGCCGTCTCGTCGCGCGTGAACGGCACGCCCTGTTCGATCAGCCACTCGATCGCTTCGCGGCCATGCTCGACGATGTAGCGCGTGGCTGCCTCGTCGCACAGGCCCGCGCCGGCAACGAGGGTGTCGGCGATGTGCTGGTCGTGGCTGTCGCCCGAATCGAGCACCGCGGCGATGCCGCCCTGCGCCCAGTTGCTGGCGCCGTCGAGCAGCTCGCGCTTGGAAATGATGGCGACTTTGCGGGTCTGCGCCAGGTGCAGGGCGACCGACAGGCCGGCCAGGCCGCTGCCGACGATGGCTACGTCAAATTTCATCGCACTCTCTAGGTTTTGCTTTTGTAAAGAGGCATCACTATAGACCATTTGGCGCGGGTGTGCCGAAGAGCGGCCTGTTCACTATCGTCCGGTCGGACGACGCCGGCGCGTCTCCGCCAGGATGGTTTCGTACAGGCGCCGGTAGCGCGTGGCCGTCGCCGTCCAGTCGTGCGTCGCGGCGACGCTGCGCGCGGCGGCCAGCCCGAGCGCACGCAGGCGGCCAGTCTGCTCCAGCAACTGTGCGAGCACGTCGACGAGCGCAGCCCGGCTGCCCGCCGCGAACAACATCCCGCTGTGCCCGTGCACGAGCACGTCGCGGTGGCAAGCGATATCGGACGCGACGACGGCGCACCCGCTGGCCATCGCCTGCAACAGGTGGCGCGACGGCGTGCGCGCAGAGGCGCTCGGCAGCGTCGGGAACACGGCGACGTCGGCGCGCGCCAGCACATCCGCGGTGCGGCGGCCGGCCAGCCGCCCGGTCACGTGCACGTAGCCGCCCAGTCCGTGCGCGGCGATCCGTGCCTCGAGTGCCTCCGTACGCCTGCCGCCGCCCGCGACCAGCAGGCGCAACGTGCGGCAGCGCCGGCGCAGGTCGCGCAGCGCATCGAGCAGCAAGTCGATGCCGTCCGCTCTATCGAGGTCGCCGGCGTAAGCGAGCAGGGGCGCGTCCACCGTGTCGCGTGCCCGGACGGTGTGACGCGCGGCCGCTTGCACGTCGATGGGCGGAGGCAGGATGGCAATCCTGCGCGGCGGCACCCCGGCTGCGCACAGCACCGCTCGCATGTCGGGAGTGGGCGCGGCGACCGCGTGCGCCCGCGCGTACGCGAACCGCGCCAATGCCGGCGCGCCCTGTCCGAGCGCGGTCCGGCGGTCGACGTCGACGACGAGCGGCATCCGTGCGAGTCGCGCGATGGGCCAGGTGGCGGCCGCGTGACTGCCTGGCGGGTGCACGTGGATCAGGTCGGGCCGTGTCAGGTGCGCGACCTCACGCAGCCGGAGCGCGAGCGATGCCGCGGCCACCACGCTACGGCATGGCAGGCCCAGCCACGGCGGGAGGCAGGTGGGCGGCGTGCGGTACAAATGCCAGACGTCGCTGGGCCACGCTTCCGGTGGCGCCACCAGGCCGGGATCGCCGCGGCGGGCATGCGCGCCGTCTCCATCGTGAGCTGAGGGCGCACTCAAGTGCGCCGTCTGCACGCCTTGCGCGCGCAAGGCCGCGAGCAAGGCTTGCGTGCGCCGGCCGTAGTCGGTCGGGCGCGCGCAGGCGGCATCGAGGACGTGGAGGACGCGCATCAGCGCACCCGTCCCATCCGGTCCGGCGGCCCGCTGCGGGTCAGCGCGTCGTACACGGCCAGGTAGTCGCGTGCCATCGCCGGCATGCTGTGGCGCGCGATCACCTGGCTGCGTGCCCGCGCGCCGTGACGGGACGCCAGCTCGGGGATGCGGCAGTAGTCGGCGATCGCGGACGCCAGCAGCTCCGTCGCCATCGGCGGCACGAGGATGCCCGTGAAGCCCGGATGCACCAGTTCCGTATTGCCACCGACGGCCGACGCCACGACGGGCAGCCCCGTCGCCATCGCCTGCAGGATGGCGTGCGAGCGGTCCTCGGCGAGCGACGGCAGAACGAACAAGTCCATCGCGCGGAGCAGCTGCGGGACGTCGGCCCGGTCGCCGGGGAGCCACGCGCGCGCGGCCGCGCCCGCCCGATGCAGCAGCGCCTGGCACTCCGCGCGCGCCGGGCCGTCGCCCACGAGCAGCAGCCGCAGCCGCTGGTGGGCCGGGTGCGGCGATGCGATCAGGCGCAGGAACGCCTCGACGAGCGTCGTGTGGTTGCCCGCGTCGTCCATCCGCCCGACGCTGCCGACGACGAAGACGCCGTCGCGCATGAAGCCGGATGGTCCCACCGCGGCGGACGGCCCCAGCCGCGGGTGAAATTGCACGCTGTCGACGCCGTTCGCGATCCGGGACACGCGCGCCGGCTCCGCACCCACCGATTCGATGAGCCACTGCTCGAGATCGCCGCTGACGGCGATGAAATGGTCGATCAACGGACACAGGAGGCGGCGCAGGACGCGCGCGGCGACGCCCCCATGCGCCGTCGCGCGCCCGTGCTCCGCGTGCACCCGCAGACGGACGCCCGCCAGCGCGGCGACCGCCTGCGCGGGCAGCCCGGCGCCGTTGCGGGTGTGGACGAGGTCGGGCCGGAGCGCCCGCAACACGCCGAACATGCGCACGTAGTGCAGCGGATCGCGCCCCGCGCCCTTGTGCAGGTTCACGATCTCGACCCCGTGCTCGCGTATCTCGCCCTCGCAGCCGCCACGGTCGTGCAGGCAGACGACCGCATGGCGATAGCGTCCGGGCGGCAGGTGGCGGATGAGGTTCAGCAAGCCGTGCTCGGCCTGCGCCGTGTCGAGCGCGTCGACCACGTGCACGACGAGACGCGCGGGCCCGCCGGACTCGGGCGGCGATAACGCCGCGGGATGCTTGGCGCCCATGTGGCCACGCGTCAGAGCCCGTCGAGGACGTTGCGGCGCATGCGCCCGGCGGCGAGGCGTCCTGCATGGCGGTCGGTGTGCTTCATGGCGGCTCCCACGCTCGTTGACGGTGGCGCCGGGCCGGTGCCCGGTCGACGCAGGGGCCATTATATTGCGCTGCAACGCGGCGTTTTTTTCGCTTGTTGGCGCCGTTGACTCGTCTCAAGAATGGGTCAAATGCGTGCAGCAGCGGGCGCCCGGCGCTGTCCAACGCGCATGCGTCCTGGCGATCCGTTCGGCGCCGCACCGATCACCGGACGGGCGCGCGCTACGATGGCGCTTCCATCCGCACGAGGACTCACCATGAGCACACACGACACGCAGGCCATCGCCGATTTGAAATCGCGGATCAAGGAAGTCCGCTTCCCCATGTTCACGTGGCAGGACGAGCACGGCCACCTGCTGAGCCAGCCGATGACGCAGGAAGAGGTCGACGACGGCGGCGGCATCTGGTTCTTCACGTCGACGCAGACCGCACTGTGGGACTGCATCGGCCATCGTCCGCAAGTGAACCTGTCGTTCGCGGAGCCGGAGGACAGCCTGTTCGTCTCCGTGAGCGGGCTCGCGGAACGGGTCGTCGACCGCGCGCGCATCCGCGCCATGTGGAACACGGGTGCGCAGGCCTGGTTCCCGGCAGGCCCGGACGACGAGCATGCCGTGCTGATCCGCGTCGAGCCGCATTCGGCCGAATATTGGGACTCCAACGACAGCAAGATGGTCCGCATGTTCGCCTACGCAAAAGCGGCCATGACGGGCACCCGTCCCGACGTGGACGCGGAACACCGGACGTTCAAGCTGTAACGCTCGCGCGCCCGAAATTCCCACCTTGCAATATGCCGGCCGGCTGGCGTACAGTACACGCTTCTTCGGGGAGCGTGCATGGAACGGGACGGGCAGGGCAGGACGCGATGACGGCGCCGCTGGAATGGGCGGCGAACGGCATGACCGCCGTCGCGATCGTGCTGGCCGGCCGCAACAACGTCCATACGTGGTGGACGGGAATCGTCGGCTGCACGCTGTTCGCCATCCTGTTCGCCGAGAGCCGCTTGTATGCCGACGTGGTACTGCAGGGCTTCTTCGTGGCGACGAGCATTGCGGGCTGGTGGAAATGGGCACGCGGCGACCACGGCGATCCGCTGCCGATCACGCATGCAAGCGTCGCGAACCTCGCGTGGACCGTGCCGCTGGGGGCCGTCGCCACGGCGGGCTACGGCGCGCTGCTGCATTTCACGACGAACGCTTACGCCCCTTTCCTTGACTCGGCCGTCCTCGTCTTTTCCGTCATCGGCCAGATCCTCATGATGCAGCGCCGGGTCGAGAACTGGGCATTCTGGCTGCTCGTCAACAGTATCGCCGCACCGCTGTATTTCAGCCGTGGCCTCACGCTGACGGCCGTGCTGTATGCCGGTTTCTGGGTCAATGCCGTGGTCTCGTGGCGCAACTGGTATCGGCTGGCGGCGCCGCGCGCGGACGCAGCGCCGGCGACCGGAGCGCTGTCGTCCGAACGTTCCGGGTCTTGAACGGCACATCGCGCGCGCACGCGTCGTCGGTGCGGCGCGCGTGGGCGCTTCAGCCGCGCCGCGGCGGTGCGAGGTCGTCCTCGTCCTGGTTGCCGCCTGTTTCCGGGGCGCCGAGTCCCGTCGATCCCGGGCTGGCCTGGCGACTGCGCGTGTCCTGGTAGCCGCGGTTGATGGCCGTCGCGGCCGTGCCTGCGCCCTCGGCGTCATCGTCCGATGCGCGCTGGAGGTTCCCGCCCGACGATGGCGCTTCTTCCTCCGGATGGGGTTTGGTCATGGCCCGACCGCCGCTGCCGCCCGTCTCGGCCATCGTTTCGTGGGTGAGGGTGCTGCCTTCCTCGCCGCTCGTCGGGTTACCGACGCCGATTGTCGCCGCTTGCTCGTTCTGCTGGCCTTTGCCGCCATGCGTCGATGGTGTGTTCATCTCGCCTCCTGGTCCGTGGTCGATGAGCGATTGTCGCCGCGTGGACGTGCGCCGTCTGTCGGCACGCGTTGCGCGCACGTGTAGGATGCCTGCCCAAATGCTCAGATGGGAATCTCGGACGTACCGCCGCCCACGCTCCCGAATTCCTGCAATTGCTCCAACGAGAGGCGCCGCTCGTTGAGGGCCACCAGGATCGCCTTCAACTGGTCCGGATCGGGCTGGATGTAAATGATCCGCTGTTCGATCTGGTCGTCCCAGCAGCGCGTATAGGGCACGTCCGTCTCGGCCATGATGCGGGCATCGAAACTGCCATCCCGCAATTCGCCGAACAAGGTGACCCGCGTGGTGTCGGGTGTCGTGTTTTTCACCGTGATGCTCATGCAAGCTCCTTTCGGTTTGCGCGTCGTCAGGACCATTGTCCCGTAGGCGCGGCCGGCCTGCAAACGGTGTTCAAGCGTGCGCGGCCGAGTGTTATACTGTACATAAACACAGTATTGAGCTTGATCCGCCCATGCCCAACTTCACACCCATCGATCTTGGCCCCACGTTACCGGAAGAGATCACGACCGGCGCCAGCGGCCGACTGCACGTCAAGATGTACCGCCAGCTCGATGACGCGATCACGGAAGCGACGACCGACATCGAACTGGCGCGCGAATTCATCGCCCACGGCGAACTGAGCGCCAAGTCGATCCAAAACACGCAGAAGGAATTGTTCCGCTTCCTCACCTGGTGCCGCGAAGAGGCCGGCAAGACGCTCGTGCAGTTGAACGTCGCCGACCTGAACGCCTACAAGGAATTCCTCAAGGATCCGCCGCCGGACTGGGTGTCGACGACGAAATGGCCGCGGACCGACCCGCGCTACCGGCCGTTTACGGGACCGTTGTCCGACGCGAGCCGGCGCCAGGCGTTGATCGCCGTGAAGGGCTTGATGGGCTTCGCCGAGCAGACGGGCTATGTGCGCCGCAATCCGGGGGCGCTCGTGCGTAACGTGCGGACACCGACGGCCAGCCGCATCACCCGCTACCTGACACAAACCGCGATCGGACTCGCGCTGGACACCGTCGCGACGCGCCTGGCCGACACGCCGGCCGCCATGAAACGGCGTGCGCGCGACCGCTTCCTGCTCGTGGCGTACGCGCACACGGGCGCGCGCCTGAACGAGATCGTCGGCGCGTCGATGGGATCCATCTACACCGAAGGCAACGACCGCTGGTGGCTGGACGTCGTTGGCAAGGGCAACAAGGCGCGCCGCCTGCCGGTGCCGCCCGACATGCTCGACGCGTTCCGCGCGTATCGCGAAGCGTTCGAGCTGACCCCGCTGGCGAGCCGGACCGACCGTACGCCGCTCGTGCTGTCGAGCCGCAGCCGCGCCCTCGCACGCATTACTGACGAAGCGGCGGCGGAAGCCATCAAGGCGATCTTCGCCGAAGCGGCGGCGGTCGCGGCCAGCCGCGGCGACGCGGACACGGCCGCCACATTGCGCCAGGCCTCGGCGCATTGGCTGCGCCACAGCATGCTGACGAACCATGCGAACAACGGCGTGCAACTGAAGACGCTGCAGGACACGGCCGGCCACGCGAACATCGCGACGACGGCCGCCTACCTGCACAAGACGGACAATGAACGCTACGACGAGATCATCGCGTCGGTGAACGGACGCGGGATCCTGTAAGCGCGCCGCGCGGGCTGCGCGCCGTGCGCATTCGCTATACTGGAAGCAGGATATCGGCACGAACGATCGGCGTGCCGTGGACGGGAGCAGGGCAAGCGCCCGCTGCGTCTGCGACGGCGCCATCCATCCAATGATGATGCAAGCACATGTAATGGCCAGTGGAATCGCCGGCGACGTCATCCTGCAGCCCGTCAGCCCGATCGAACGGCCCGGATCGTCGAATTCCCGACCCTACCAAGCCATGATCGGAGTGGTGGACAACGCCGGCCGCATCATCGCCGAAGTGCGCAGCGACGCGAACGGCTGTTTCCGCATCGTTCTCGAACCGGGTACGTACGTCGTGCGTCCCGAAGCGGCGGCGATCTATCCGCGCGCCCCCGCGCAGACCGTCACCGTCGCCGAGGGCCGTTTCACACGGGTCCGCATCGTCTACGACAGCGGCATCCGGTAAAGGTTTGCAGCTAGGGGCGGGCAGTGTGGCGCGCCGCCCCGGCATGTCACGACGCGAAGCCGATGCCGACGATACGGCTGCCCCAATCATGGTTGGAGAGAATATCCTCGTTGACGAGCCACGCGCGCCGGGCATTACGCGGGTCGACCGTCACCGCCGAATAGTCGCCCCAGCGGCCGCCGCCGAACCACGTCGGGCTCGTGAAGGCTGCCGTGCCCGGGCCGAGCACGTACGTCCCTCCGTTGTTGTGGTCATAGCCGGAAAAACGCACCTGGGCGTTGGTACCGCGTGACGGATCGGTCATCGTCCATGTCACGAACACGTCGTTAGCGCCGTTGGCCGCGATCGAGGCATTGAAATCGAACGACGTCGACGTGCCGAAGAAGAATGCGCTTTGCACGAGCGAATTCGTCGCAGTATTGATCTGGTAGAACTTCGGCGCCGCGTAACCGACGAGGTTGACGGTGTGGACCTGCCATAGGAAATTGCCGATCTGCGTACTCGCGTTGACGAAGCGGCCGTCGAGCGTGTCGAGCGTGGCGTTGGTGCCGGGTTGCGGGGCAGGGGGCGGGGCGGTGTACGACGGCACCGAAATATTCACGGGCCCCGCTAACTGGACGGCATTCGGCCTGCTCGAATTGGTGAGTGCATACAAGCTCAGCGCACTGCCGCCCGACGCGGCGATGAGGAACGTTTTCGCGTTCTGGTCAAGCACGATGGGCGGCGCCAGCGTGGCGCGCAAGCCAGTAAAGACTGGAACGGAAAATCCCAGGCCATTGTAAAGGCGCGCTTTCGCGACCGCGAACATGTCGGCACCCCTGAATCCGCCCGATGACGTAAACACGTTGGCCGTGACGATGACGGCATCCTGATCCATGCCGAGTTGCGGATAATCCCAGAAATCGCCCGCATTGAACGTCACGTTGAGTGCGTAGATAAAATACGAGCCGAGCGGATTCGACGTCGTCGAAATGGCGACGAAAAACAATTGGCGGCTCGTCGATTCCTGGAATGCATCGGCCGTGATGATCCAGCGATTCCAGGTGCTGTCATACACGGCGCGCGGATCGAATAATACGCGGGTGCTGTAACCGAAAAATGCCGCGAGAGAAATACTGGTGCGCTGGCTCGGATTCGTGCGGACGAAAATATCCACGTGCGAATTGGTGACTTCGACAAAATGGTCGAGGCCGACTGCGCCGTGGGTGTCCGGCGGAATCAATCCATCCACGTCCGTCGCGCCCGGCACGTTCGGGCCGACGAGGATGACAGGGGCGTGCGGCAACACCTCGGCTTCGAATTCGGACGGCTTTTCGGCTGCAGGGCCGCGTGCAAGCAGTGTCGCCTTCAATTCCTCGTACTCATCGGCCGGCATCGTGGGCAGGAATGGCTTCGATTTTCCCTGCGCAATTGCGCGGGGAGCAGGGGATGGATTGTTTTCCATCTCCTGCAGCATGACTTCGACGGTCCTGACATGCGGGGCAGAAGCCTCCAGCTGGGTTCCGATTTCTACTGACGATAGTTTCACGGCATCACTCCTGGTTCATTGAAATGACTTGCAGCGCCGAAAACAGTAAGCAGCACGTTTGATTGAATCTTTTTGCCGAGTAACGTCAACCGGTCTGCGGTAAATTCGGGCGCCATTTACTATCGTTACAAACGGGTCGAACGTTATTGACAGCGGTCAGAAGTCAGAATTTGGCCACAGTCATTTCGAAATGTTGTGCGCGAAAGGCGCGGTGACGTTCGTATTTCGTGTGCCCGAGACTTTGATCAAGCATGCCTATTTATCCAAATCGACAATATATTCCGTAATGTCGACTTCCAATGCTCCATTCGCTGTTCTGTTTCGGATACGAAGCAGATGAGCCGGAACATTAAGGCGCAGCCAGTGCCTCGCTTTCAACCGTCCGATGTGTTGATTGCGGCGCCTGCGCCGCAAGTGGAGCGACGTTCCCGACTCCATGCGAGCATGGGCACGCGTCGGCGGCGTGTGGTGAGCGCGGGACTCCGGTGTTCAAACCCGGCGCGTAGCCTCCATCGGATCGACTCCGTGAGCGGGCGACGCAGGAACGTGGCCGCTGGTCCTGCGCCGCGCGCGTATTCGTCTCGCCGCGCGCCGTTTCGGTTGCAACGGGCCGGTGGGTTGCGCCAGCGCAAACAAGCGCATCGACGCATCGGGCTGTCTTGCACCAACGGCCCGGTATCGGCACTGCCGACAGCGCACTGATCGTTTATGCCGCGCCGCCGCCGCGTGCGAAAGCGGAGCGGCACGGCCGAACGCCGCAGTACCTGGCGACGCGCGGACAGAAACCATGCGTATCCAAGGTGAGCAGGACGGCGCGGAACTGGCCGGGACGGCCGAGTCCCGCAGCGCCGGACAGGTCTACGCCGGAGTCGCCCTGACCAGGAGACGATAGATCGAACCGGAAGCACCACTACGGTACGGAACCGGGCGCCCTGGACGCAATCCGGCCGATCAATGGTTTACCCCGTCGGCGAGGGTGAATTCAACGAGGAACAAGACAAAGCGTGGATCGCATTTGACATAATATAGATTATGCGAAACCGAGCCCACGACTGCCTGATCCATTTCACCCCTCCGATTTGAGTTATTCCATGCGCTACCCAAACCTGAGATACGGCAATGCCGCCGAGTTCGCATTTTACGCCACCGGCATCCCACTGCCAGAACTCGCGCTCCTCATGCGGCTACAGCGCATGGAGGCCGAGCTCCGCCACCGCCACATGTTTTCGCGCGAGCCGGACAAGACACCGTGTACGAACCGGCCGCCGCTCCCGCATCCGTGACGCATCACGAAAAAGATCCGCACTCAGCGGACCTTTTCTTCAGCATGTGATTCCCGGCCGGCCTCAATGCGCCCCGACGCCCATGCCAGTCGCCCGACCACCGCCCATGCCACCCATATTGCGGCATTCGGCCGCGCAGCGGCGACATGCGGCGGCGCAGTCCTTGCAGTGTTGTGCGTCATGCTTGCTGCACTCGTCCGCACACATGTCGCAGACGTCGGCGCACGCCTGGCAGATGCTAGCGGCCGCCTCACCGCCGCGCACCATCACGGCAGTGGCAAGCCGGCACAACTGGGCGCAGTCGATGTCGAGCGCGATACAGCGTGCCATCATCTTCACATCGTCTTCCTTGAGGCAAGCCGCCGCGCAGGTGTCGCACGCGTCGGCGCAATCATTGCACGCCTCGATACACGATTCATACTGCTGGTTTTGCATGATCAGCTCCTATGTAAATATCGATCGGAACTCCTTCAGGCCCCGGCTGAAATCGCGGGATGGCCCGTCGTCACCTGGGACGGGATCCAGCCTGCCATAGACGAAGTACCGCAATCACACGATACGGCGCCGCAACATCCAGGCGGCGACCGCCAGGGGCTCGCTACGAACGTCGCGGAATTTTCCCGGTGGAGCGCCCTCTTCCCGCGCCGCGCCGTGGATAATGCGCTTTTCGTCGTCATCGATCACCGCAGGAGTCAATATGTCTGTCAAACGCGTCCTGGCCACGGCGGCCTTCGCGGTCACCAGTGCCACCATGTCGCCCGCCTTTGGGCACGCGACACTGCAATCGTCCGATCCGCAGTCGGGCAGCACGCTCGCCAAGGCGCCAGCGCAGGTACGTCTCAAATTCAACGAAGCGCTCGAGCCCGCGTTCAGCAAGATCAAGCTGACCGGCCCCCGCAACAGTGCGATCCCCGTTGCCGCGGCCGTCGTCGACAAGGCCGATCCGTCCGTCCTGACGGCCCCGCTGCCGGCACTACCGGCCGGCGAGTACCATGTACTGTGGTCGGCGATGGCGCGCGACGGCCATAAAGTCAAGGGCGAGATCACGTTCAAGGTCAAGTGATGGGCTCAGCCCCGGAGACAGCCCACCATCTCGTCACCGCGCTGCTGAACCTGGCCGTTGCCGTCCTCACGGGCGCGACCCTGTCCCGTTCCTGGCTGGGCCGCGAACGCTGCGCGTGGGCCGAGGTGCGACTGCGGCCGGTGCGCAACGTCGCACTCGCTGCGGCCGTCATGGCCCTTGCCGCCGACGTCGCCTGGCTGTGGCTCGAAGCGGCGGCGATGGCCGAAGTGCCCGTGATCGACGCGGGCACTGCCACGTGGACGATGGCGACGTCGACGCATCTCGGGTTGGCCTGGTGCGTCGGGTTCGCCGGCCTGGCCGTTGCCGCTGCCAGCGCCCTCGCCAGGGACGGCCGCAACCCGTTGCCGACCCTGGCCGCGCTCGCCGTGTTCTGGTACACGCGCAGCATGGCAAGTCATGCGGCGAGCGAGGGCGACTTCAGCGTGCGCCTGTTGGCCGATTGGGCGCATCTCGGCCTGGTCAGCGTGTGGGTCGGCGCGGTGATCGTCTCCGGCGGGATCATATTGCGGACGGCAGCCGACCTGACGGCGGCCGACACGCGGGCCCGGACCGCGTATGTGACGTCCCTGTCCGACTCGGCGACGATCGCCCTGGCAGGCATTGTCATAACGGGCCTGTACGCCGCGTGGCGCAACCTGCGCGGCATCGGCGACCTGGTCGGCAATCCCTACGGGAACGCGCTCACGGCGAAGCTGCTGCTCGTGGCGGTCGCGGCGCTGCTGGGCGCGTTCAACCGCCTTGTCGTGATGCCGCCGTGGCTCGCAGGCGGTGCCGCGCGGCCGGCGTTGTCCTCGCGTTTCACACGCATCCTGTGGGTCGAGGCCGCGGTGTTGACGGCGGCCGTCGTGCTGGCCGCCTGGCTCGCGTCGACGTCACCGCCGGGCGACGCCATGTAGCCTGGCGCCGAGATGCACGGATCACCCGGCCAAAGGTTCCGACCGCGGCCCCGCCGGCGCAGGCAGCCGCCTTTGCCAGAACACCTCGTCGGGCCAGCGCCGCTCCAGCGCGTAGATGCCCGCCAGGCGGTTGCGGTAGTCCGCATAGATGCGCGCGATCGACGCCGTGTACGCGGCGGCCGCGTCGCCCGCGCCGTCGCCATCGAGCATCCCGGCGGCGACCCGCGCCGCCTCCATGCCCGAGCGCAGCGAGAAGCCGATGCCCATGGCCGAAATCGGGTCGAATGCGGCCGCGGCATCGCCGGCAGCGATCCAGCCCTCGCCCGTCAAGGCCTGGGCGCGTTGGGAATTAGCGGCCCGCACCAGTTCGTGACCATCGGTGCGCCATGACGCGAGGCGCTGTGCCGTCGCCGGCGCCGCGGCGAGCCGGGCATCCCACGAGCGCTGCATGCGCAGGTCGTGGTCGGTCATGAACATGGCAACGCCGCGCCGCCCCGGCAGGTTCGCCGAATACCACCAGCCGTCGGCCACGGATTCGATCAGTGCGCCATCGATGGGCCCGCGTCCGCCGTCGTGTACGAACCAGCGCGCTTCGGCCACCAGCGCGTCGTCGCGGCGGGGCAGTGCATCCTCCTGGCGGGCCAGCCATGCCGGGCGGCCGCTCGCATCGATCACGACCTCCGCCCGCACGCTGGCCCCGCCGTCGAGTTCGACGTGCCACATGCCGTCCGCGCGCCGTGCCTGCGTCGCGCGCGTGCGCATGACGTGCGCGCCCGCCTGCGCAGCCCGTTCCCACAGCCAGTCGTCGAAGCGGGCCCGGTCCAGGTGCCAGCCCTGCCCCCGGCCCGTGAACAAGTAGCTGCGCTCCGCGACGTGCGCGCCGCCCCAGGCCGAGGCCGTCCCACCGCACGGCAGGTTGCCCAGCTCCTCGAACCCGGCGCGCAACCCCAGGTAATCGAGCAAGGGCAGCACGCCGGGCGACAGCGTCTCGCCGACGGCCGGCCCGGCGCCGGCCGGCCGGGCGATCTGGCCGACCGCGACGCCGGGCAGGTAGCGCCGCAGCGTCAACGCGGCCGCGCACCCTGCCGGACCGCCGCCCAGGACCAGCACCCGGACGGTTGCCGTGCCCGCCGTCAGATCCCGATCAGCCATTGGATGGGGAACACGTTCTGGCTGGTCCCGTTGACGTCGGCAGTCGTCATGACCTTGGCCGTCTGCGTGGTGACGATGCTGCCGTCGGAATTGATGCCGTAATAACCGGACTGGAATGCGGAGTAGTTACGCTCGCTTTCCACGAAAAACGGCAGCATGTCGCGATACGGACCCGTCGTGCGGTTGACGACGAAGCCCAGGTATTTCCAGCCGATGGTGGCGTCGCCGAAGCTGTTCAGGCCGCGGTGGTAGAGCAGGTTCTGGCCCAGCACCTGGCCGTTGTTGCTGTTGCCGATCAGGGCATTACCGTCGAGCATCTGCTCATTCGCCGTCAATGCGCCGCTGTACACGTTGAACGGACTTTGCGCGGGCCACCAGTACGCGTAGAACGTCGGGGCGATCGGGATCATGTTCATGTTGCTGATCGCCTTGTTCGAGCGCGGCGTCGTGAAGTTCACGTCCTGCACCGTGCAGTCGAAGAAGTCGGCCTGCCACGGCACGGCCATGCGCTTGGTGAGGTCGCCGGGCTCGCAGCCGTCGCAGGCGATGGTCTCGTCGCGCTCCGGGTGCAGGATGCCGTCGCGATTCGACGTGTGCTTGATCCGGAACGGCGAACCCGGCGTCAGGACGTCGGGATTGCGCATCGTCCACGTGACCTCGATCCCGGGCGCCATCGGCTCGCCGACCGCATTGCCGGCAGTCGCGATGTCCAGCGGACTCGCCCAGTCGTCCCAGTCGTGCTTGCGTTCGAGGACGAATTTACCCTCGGACCACTGGCGCAGCAGGTGGTACTGGGTCGGCGTCAGCGCCATGAACTTCTCGACGTAGTAATTGCGGATCGAGTTGTCGCCGGAGTTCATCGGCATCATCGGGAAGCCGTTTTCCGCGAACAGGCGCTGGTGGTCCGGCGCCAGTTCCGGCTGGGTCTTGCCGCATGCGGGGTCGCGGAAGACGGAGAACAGCGCGCGCCGCTCCTTGAGGCGCCCCTCGCCCGCGTCGGCCAGGTCGAAGCCGGGCGTCGCCGCGCTGACCATGGCGTCCACGTTGGCGACCCAGCGATATCCCTTCATCGCCTCGAAGATCGGGCGGATGTCGCGCTCGAAACTCGCCACGTAGTCGTGCCGGAACCCGTCGGCGTCGTGCAGGGCCGGACACAGGCCCATCGAGCGCACGCCGACGTCGATGAACGTGTCGGCCAGGGTCGAAATGTTGACCAGCTCCGGCGCGAATTTCGGCGAGCCGGCGACCACCCAGGCATCCAGCAGCAGCTTCTGGCCGTCCTCCGTCTCCACTTCGGCCGTCACCGGACCGTCGCCCACGTCGTCGAACCAGCCGTCGCCGCCGGCAAACGAGACGAGCGGCTGATCCTTCGGTCCACCCGTATTGCCATAGCCACCCAGCACGAGCAGCTCGCCCCGGTCCGTCATGCGTACGCGGCCCAGCGTGGTGACGGGGTAAGGCGAGATCGACATGTCGGGGAAATTGACGTGCTGGTAGTTGCCCGCGGACAGGGCGTCCAGCTCGACCCAGTCGCCGGGCGCCGTCAACGTGCGCGGGCCCGGGTCCGTCACGAGGGTGGCGCGATCCGCGACTGCGGGATTCCTGAGCGACGGTCCCTTCCAGTACTTGCTCTGCTGGATGTCGGTATCCTCCGGCGCGATCATGACGTCGCCCTGCAACTCGGAGAAATTCCACCACGCCGACTTCTTGTTCGCCATGTGGACCGTCCACTTGACGGACTTCAGTCCGAGGTCCCTGCCCGGCCTGACCTCGACCGGGTCTTTCCCGTCTTCGTACCGATAGATGCGAAAGCGCGCGGCCTGGCGGCGGATCTGGCCCGCTTCCTTGAAGTGCCGCACGGGCACTTCATCGCCGTTGGCATCGAGCTCCGTCGGAAGTCCGCCGACCCGCGTGGGCTCGAGGTAATACGAATCCGGCGCGTCGCCGACCCGCGCGAAGCCGATGGCTGGGTGAATGCGGTAGGTGTACCTGGAATTGGACATGAGCCTGTTATCCCTTCGTGGAGTCAATCGTTGAGATGGCGCCTGGTTCGGCAGTGGTACGTGCTGGTCAAATGTTTCCGCGCGAAAAAGAATGCGCGCGTGTGCTGACAGCCGTCAAGCAGCTTTCTTGCAAAAAATCCAACCTGCACAGCCAGCCTTGCGCCGCTTGATCCAGGTCAAATCCGAGCCCCCAAGACGGGGCCGGCGAGCCCCTTTTCTTACCGTGACGCGTCACGCCAACCTGCACGACATCGCTCCGTGCGCGATCACGATCCACTACGAGCAAAATCCGCTTTATTTTGCGTCAGCCATTGCGCATGATAGAGATCAGCGTGCAATCGACACGGAGGCCGGCATGCCGCACATCTACAAGCCCGAGGAACGCTGGGACAACGCCGACATCGGCTATCCGTCCGCCCTCGCCATCGGCGATTCCTGGTTCTGGTACGTCAACAACAACATCCTCGGCACGATGATCAATCACCGCGCCCTGTCGGACGACCATCGCAACATCCAGCTCGTCGGCTACAACGGCGCGCGGTTGAAGGATTACGTCGGCGACGGCAAGTATGCCGACACGGTCGAACACTTCCTGCGACCGGGCTTCGTCGAGGTGTTCTCGGAGTTCTACATCAGCGGCGCGGGCAACGACGCCGTCGACGTCGACCTGGCGCTGCGCGACCATTGCCCACCCGGTACCGACGCCGACGGCTGGGTCGACGGCGACGGCATGGACGACATGCTGTTCCGGCTGCAGCAGGCGCTGACGCGGCTCATCGCCGGCATCCGTTTCGCCAAGCGCGACAAGCCCACGCCGCCGCCGATCTTCGTGCACGGCTACGACTACCCGATCCCGGACGGCCGCGGTTTCGAGTTCGGCCTGATCCACGCCGGTCCGTGGCTGGCGCCCGCGATGGACCGGCGCGGCGTGCCGGCCGACATGGCGCTGCGGGACGAGATCGCGCGCAACCTCATCGACCGGCTGAACGACGACCTGCTGCGCCCACTCGCCGCGTCGATCCCCGGTGTCGTGTACATCGACAGCCGCGGCATCCTCCCGCGCGACGGCACGTACCGCGACTACTGGGCCAACGAGATGCATCCGACGAACCTCGGCTTCCGCCGCATCTTCGAGCACGCCTGGCTGCCGCGCCTGTTCGAGCACGGCATCGCGCTGCGGCCGTCGCCGTAATCGCGTGGCCGCTTGACAAACGTCGCGGCCGCCCTCCATACTCGCCCCGTCGAAAAAGGCAGGCTTGGTCTGGGTAGGCCCAAGCCCTTCCCACCGGGAAGTTCTGTTCCGTGCCATGCATGAGTTCCCCCGACGATTCCGGCGCAATCGCGTCCGGATTCGTCCGTGGTGCTCGTGCCGTCCCCGCGCTCCGGATGAATCCTCATTGAAGGATCGGAGCCCACCATGGACACTGCCCGCAACACCGCACTTCCCACGCCCGCAAGCCTGCGCATCGGCGTGCTGTTCGTTTCCGTCTTCCTGAATGCCGTCGGCTTCACGCTGATCGATCCCGTCATTCCGTCCCTCGTCGGCGGCTATACCGTCGCGAATCGCGTGCCGCTCGTCGTGGGTCTCGTGATTTCCGTCTACGCGCTGTGCGAATGCATCGCGGCGCCCGCGCTCGGCGCGTGGAGCGACCGGACCGGCCGGCGCGCCGTCGTATTGCTCTCGTTGCTGGGTGCAGCCGCGGGCTATCTCGTCATCGGACTCGGCGGTTCCCTTGCGACGCTGTGGGCCGGGCGCGTCGTCGGCGGCCTCACTGCCGGCGGTGTCAGCGCCGTGTACGCGTATGCGGCCGACGTCACGCGGCCCGAAGAACGCGCCCGGACCTATGGCCTGCTGGGCGCTGCGGGCGGCCTGGGCTTCATGCTTGGGCCCGTGCTGGGTGGCTGGGCGGCGTCCGTGTCGATCCGCACGCCGATGCTGCTGGCCGCCGCCGTGACAACAGCGAATGCGGCCTGGATCTGCGTCGCGCTCCCCGCCGACGACGCGGAGCAGCGACAACCGGCACCTGCAACCGCGCCATCGCCGAATCCGCCGGGGCCGCCAGCCGGTGTGCTGCGGGACCCGTCGCTACGCCGCGCGCTTGCGACGACGTTCCTGTTTTATCTCGCGGGCACGATGCTGCAGGCGAACATCACGGTCTTCCTCAGCGACGCCAGGCATTACGATGCGCCCCGGATCGGCACGGTCCTGTTTCTCGTCGGCGTCATGGATTTATTCAGCCAGGGGATCGCGACCCGGCTGCTGCTGCCCGCATGCGGCGAGCGCGGTCTCGCGCGCGCGGGGCTCGCACTGAACGCCACAGGTTTCTTCCTGATCGGGGCTGCGGCATTCGTCGCGTCGTCCCCATTCCTGTTCGGCGCCATCGCCGTCTTCACGCTCGGCGACGGCCTGTTCCAGCCGGCGATGAACGCCATCATTGCGAATGCGACGCCGGACCATCTGCGGGGCCGGGTGCAGGGCGCCAACCAGGCCCGGCAAGCCGTCGCACGCGTGCTGGCGCCGCTCGCCGCTGCGCTCCTGTACGGGTGGCACCCGGGCGCGCCGTACGTCGCGGGCGGGGCGCTCATCGTCGTCGCGCTCGCGTTCTTCGCCCGCCGCTGACGCGCGACGGCGGCGACGGGGTCAGAAGCCCCGGCCGCCGCCGTTGCCGAATCCTCCATTACCTGAGCCGCCATTACCGTAGCCGCCCTCGCCGCCCCGGCCTTCCGGCCCGCCGCGGAAATTGCCCCGGCCGCCGTTGCGGATGCGGTCGTCGCCCGTCACGCCGCCCCACTGGTAGCGCAGGCCGATCTGGACGATGCGCGGCTGGCCCGTCGTCAGGCTGTGCAGGCGCAGCACCTCGTTCTCGACGTCGCTTTCCATCGTCCCCGTGTGGAAGACGTTGGACACGTTCACGTTCAGCGACAGGCGCGCATCGAAGTTGTGCCGCCACGTGAAACTCGTCATCGTGACGGCGCTGTTGACGCCCTGGCCGTTCAAGCTCGCGCCCGTGCGGTTCACGCTCAGCTGCAGCGCTTCCTTGCCGGCCTGGTAGGCGAGCCGCAGCTTGATGTTTTCGCGGTGGTTCGATTGCTGCACGCCCGTCATGTCGGTCGCGAAATTGGCAACCCGCTGGCGCTTCTCGTTGCCGATCGTCGCCCCCAGGTTGGCCGACAGGCCGGACAGGAACAACTGCCGCACGTTGAAATTCAAGTCGACGCCGACGGCATCGTTGGCGCCGAAGTTGATCGGCGACGTCACGATCACGTTCGGATCGGACGCAAGCGCATAACTGCGGTTGCCGACGACGGGCGACTCGCGCCGCTTGAACAGTACGAAGCTGCTGTCCACGCCGAACAGGCGGTCGCGGTACGCCACCTCGAAGTTATCGTTGTTCACCGGCTGCAAATGCGGATTGCCCTGGCGCGCGTTGAAGTCGCTCAGGTACACGAGGTTCGGGTTCAGGTCGCGCTCGTTGGGGCGGGCGATGCGGCGGCTCATGCGCAGTTGCAGCATACCGTTCGCGCCGATGTCGCGCGTCACGTAGAAGCTCGGCAGCCAGTTCACGTAGCGGTACTTGTCTTCCTCCTGCAGCAGCGGCTGGCGCACGTCGAGCGTCGTGTACTCGCCGCGCAGGCCGCCCTGCATGTTGAGGTTCTCGGCCAGCTTCGTGCTCAGGATGCCGTAGATGGCGGCGTTGCGGTCGTTCGACTCGAAATCGCTGATCCGGCTCGGCACCGGCACGTAGTCGCCCGTCACGGGATCCTGCGCGAGGTAGCCCGTCGGATTCTTGTTGCGGCTGTCCGCGACCTTGGCGCCGGCCTTCAGGTGCCAGGTGTCCCACACGTTGCGCTCGTAGTCGACGGACACGTCGAGGATGCGGTTGCGCCGGTCTGCCCTACGCAGGCTGTTCGCCGTGAACGGCGTCGGCTGCAGACGGTAGTCGTAGTCGACGCTCGAATCCGTGTGATTGTTCTGGCCCGTGTAGCGCAGGTCGAACTTCAAGTCTTCGCCCGGCAGGCCGCTCTTGTGATCGTACGACGCACCGATGCCGAAGTTCTCGGCCGGCGACAGGTTGCGCGACCGCGTCGTGTAGTCGGCCAGCGGCGCCATGTCGGCAGCGTAGCGCTGCGTCGCGCCTGTTGCGTCGCTCTCGTTCCTGATCTTCGAATAGCTGACCGTCGCGCCGGCCTGGTCGCGGTCGCCGACGTTGTACGTGAACGTCGACGCCATGTTCAGCGACTTCGACGTGATCTGCCGGTTGTTCACGGCATGCTGCGCCCCGGTCACGCCGCCCGTCGCCGGATCGAGGTCCTCGCGCTGCGATTCGCTGTAGGCCTCGCGCACGCGTTCGGCCACGCCGAGGTTGCCGCTGATCGAGTACGGGCCTTCCGCATGCTCGCCGTTCAGGAACGCGTTGCCACGGCCTTGCGTGCCCTTGTTGGCGGAGAGCGTCGCGCGCGAGCCGGCCTTGCGGTTGCGCTTCAGGACGAGGTTGATGATGGGACCGCTGCCGCCCTCGTTGCCGAACTCCGCGCCCGGCACGTTGATCACCTCGACGGACTCGATGGACTCGGCCGGGAACGCGTTCAGCACGTCGCCCCGGTTCTGGCCCTGGAACTGCGCGTCGCGCTTGCCGTTGACCATGATCTGCACGTTCTGGTTGCCGCGCAGCGCCACGTTGCCGTCCTGGTCGACGGTGACGGACGGCACGTTGTTCAGGATATCGGCCGCGGAAGCATTGCTGACGCTGATGTCGTTCTTCAGGTCGTAGACATCGCGGTCGACCTTGTTCGTCGGCCGCGCGGCGACGACGTCGACGGTCGCCACGCCGTCGTCGCCGCTCGCCGGCGCTTTCGTCGCCTGGGCGCCGTCGGCGGTCTTGGCCGTGGTCGCGGCCGGCTTCGTGCGCACGGGTTCGGGCGCGGCCGTCTGTGCATACAGCGGAACGGTAAAACAGGTGAGGAGCAGTGCGGGCAGGACGCGCAGCGCGTGAGCGTCGGAGATGGCGCGGCGTGCCGCGCGGGTAGTGGAAGTCATCGATTTGTGGTTGTGAAAAGCCGGGCATGAACTTAACGCGGCGACGACCACCCGGATGACGGCGGCAACAAACACTCAGCGTCTTGAGCGGACGTCAAGACAGTGCGGTGCCGCGCCGCGGGAGCCGGCCGCTGCTTTCCGTATTCCCGCGGCGGCCGGCTAAAGTTCCAACGATCGGCTTACTTGGTCAAAGGCGCATTCTGCAGGGCCTTCGTCTGGTCCGGGTTCTGCATCAACTGCGTAATGACACCCTGCGCGTCTTCCAGGCCGGCGTTGTATTCCACGTCGTGCATCACGCTCAGCTGGTCGATCGTCCAATCGCTGGCGCCTTGCGCCGGGGGTGCCTGGCGCATTTCCGCCGAGATCGCGGCGAGCGTCAGGCCGGCATCGAGACGGCGCTGGAACTGCACGGCCCACGCGGCCGTCTCCGGATCGCGCTTGTCTTCCGCGAGCATGCGCAAGATGTGTTCGGCGTGGGGCGCGTCGACGAGGTAGCAGTACGCCAGCACCGCGGCCCGCGCGAGCGGCGCCGAATCGTGCGCGGCGCGCCAGGCGGCAATCACACCGTCCAGCGCAGCGCGGCTCGGCTGGCTGTCCGCCAGCAGCGACAGATCGAGCGTCGCCAGCGCGATGGCGCCCGACCCCGGTTCGCGCTCGCGTGCGCGCGCCAGGCTCGCGCGGGCCGCATCGAGGTGGGAAGCACGCGCGCCGGCATCCACGCCACGCGCCACCTTCAGATGCGCCCGTGCCAGCAGCACCAGCACGTCGGTGTCGGCGTCCGCACGGTGTGCCATCCGCTCGAGCCACGGCAGTGCAGTCGCCGCATCGCCCCAGTCGACACGGGCGCGGTTCAGCGCGCGCTGGCCCGCCTCCACGTTCGGGACGGCGCCCGCGTCGGTCGTGAGGGTACGCAGCAGCGTTTCACCCTGGGCGCGGGCCGGGCAGGCTTTCAGGGCGGCGTCGGCCAGCATGAAGTTGCCCGACGTCGAGGACATCGTCGAGATGGCGATGTCGGGACGTGCGCCCGGCATCTGTTCCACGCGCTTCACCTCGACGGCCGTGCGCCGGTAGCGCCACAGGGTCGAGCTCGCGTCGTCGATGTCGAGTCCGAACGCCGTATGCAGCGCGGCGGCCGGGTCGACGCCGTTGTGGATCGCGTTCAGGAATGGCCCGAGGCTCTGGCGCCGTTCGCTGGCGCCGAGGATATAGTGCGCGAGAATCCAGGCGCGCGCTTCGAATTCCATGCTCGCGGCCAGGGCGCGCGACCCGCCGAGGTCGCCGAGCGGGTTCGGACCCAGCACGTCCTTGTAGTCCAGGTTGTAGCGACGGCCCTGGTCGAGGAAGCTGAAGTAGCGGCCCACGCCTGGCGGAATACGCCCGATGACCATCTGCTTCTTACCGAAACGCACGCTCGCGAAATAGTTCGCGAAGCCTTCGATCCACGCGGATGGCCGGCGCACGTCGGTGTGGCGGTACAGGAAGTTCCGCGCATACGCCAGCGACACGTACGACAGACCTTCGTCGAGCGGCGCCTTGTCCAGCTTGTCGTCGGCGATGTCTTGCAGCGGCGACGTGCGCACGAGGAAGCCCTGGGTCCCGTCCGCGCAGTCGCGGAACAGGCCGATGCCGTTGGCCGGGCGGCGCGCCGCCACGCGGTCCAGGTCGCGCTCGTCGTCCAGGTAGACGAGGCGCAGCTTCGGCTCCGTGGCTGCGTCCGTCATGCGGTAGCCGTCCGTGTAGGCGCGCAGCAGGGCGTCGAGGCGCTCCAGGTGCTCGACGACCCGTGCGACGTCGGCGCGCGGCGCATCGGACAGGACGATCACGTGCTTGCTCTCTGCCCGCACCCAGGCGGACGTACCGCGCTGGCCCGTGACGACGATACTTTGCGGACTCGCTTCCGCGCCCGCTCCCTCTGCCGCGCAGGCGCCGCCCACGAGGGCACAGAGCATTCCGACGGCCGCCGCCGTCCGTTTATAGCGTGATACCACGATGCCGGACTCCCAACAAGAATTGACGAAGGTACAACCTGTCCATTCTAACGAAATCGATTTCAACTGCCTACTATTGCGGTCGGCGACATCGAACTTGCTTTATTGAAATGCGTCACGAATAATGTGGGCACGACCATTTTCGACCGCACCATGAAGCAACCGGAAGACTTGAGCACGATCGAATTGCCGCTCGACGCGGCGCAGGCGAAGAAACGCGGCCGTCCGCCGAAGGACGACAAGCTGTCCGACGCCGAGCGGGCCCGCCGCTACCGCGCGCGCCAGAAGATGCGGCCGAAAGGCGCATGGAACTACGAACAGGTCACGGCGCTCGCGCGTGCGGAAATCGAGCGCTTGGTCGGCGACGCGGCGGCGCGGCCGGCCGGCGAGGCGGAATTGGTCGCGCAGTGGGCCTACGGCATGTTCCTGCTGTGGGACCGCGTGACGGCGCAGCGCCAGCAGGCAGCCGACCGCGCGGAACTGCTGGCGCTCGTGTCGGCCTGAACGCGGAAGTCAGCCGGCGTCCACGTGCAAGCGGTCGGCGTGGGTGTAGCAGACGAAGTCATTGCCGCGCGCGAAAGCGAGCAACGTCATGCCGGCCTGGTCGGCCAGGTCGACGGCAGCCAACGTAGGCGCCGACATCCCGACGAGCGCCGCGACGCCCGCAACGGCCGCCTTCTGCGCCATCTCGAAACTGACGCGGCTCGTGATCAACAGGAAGCCGTCGGCGGGCGACAAGCGGCCCCGCGCCATCGCGCCGATCACCTTGTCCAGCGCGTTGTGCCGGCCGACGTCCTCGCGCACGATATGCAGTACGCCGTCCATGCCGCACCACGCGGCCGCGTGGGCCGCGCCCGTCCGGTGCGTGAGCGGCTGGTGGTCGCCGATCGCGGCGAGCGCGCGGCGCACGCCGGCCGCCGTGAAACCCTGCGCAGGCGCCAATGCCGGCAAGGTCCGGCAGACCTGGTCGAGGCTGTCGACACCGCACAAGCCGCAGCCCGTGCGCCCGGCCAGGCTGCGCCGGCGCGCCTTCAGCGCCATGAACGCGCCGCTGGCGATCTCCAGGTGGACGGCGATGCCGCCGGCCCCGCGCTCGACGTCGATGCCGTAGCACTGGCCGGGATCGGCGATCAGGCCCTCGCTCAACGAAAAGCCGAGCGCGAATTCCTCCAGGTCGGCCGGGGTCGCCATCATGACGGCGTGCGAGATCCCGTTATAGACGAGGGCGATGGGCACCTCGTCGACGAGCATGTCGTCGACCTCCGCGAGCGCACCCGCGCGCATGCGCAGCACGCGCCGCGCACGGGCCGGCGGCGGCAGCGCGTCGTCCGCGGGATCCTGGGGTGTGTTCATCGTGGCCGATCATACCAGAGGCTTCAGCCCGTCGAGGTCGCGCGGCTCGGCGATCTCGATGCCCGTGCGCTCCGCCCGGAACCGTTTCGACATCGCGTACACGGCCTTGCGCACCCGCATGATGGAACCGAGCGGCCGGTGCGCGGCCAGCGCATGCCACGGGTTGAACTGCATGCCCTCGTCGATGCGCCGCACCAGCTCGCCGCCGTACGCGGCCTGCGGCCCCGCGTGCACGCGCGCGACCGTCACCCACGGGCTCTGCGCCTCCGGCCATTCCACGGCCGCATCCTCGATCGGCATCGTGGCGACGTCCGTACACAGTTGCACGCGCAGCTCCCACGTGCCGCCAGCGCGCGCGAAGTGGCCGACGACTGCGTCGCGCAAGCCGTCCGGTCTGTCCTTCAAGTCGACGGGGCTGTCCGTCAACGCCGTGAGCGCGGGCGACACGGGTCCCACCTGCACCTTCGCCATGTAGCGGCCGTACAGGATCGGCACCTGGCTGTAATACGTGTCGCCCAGCGGATGCGTTTCCGGATGCCCGCCCAGCGCCTTCAACGTGCCGCTCTGCGCGCCCGCCGCTTCCAGCACGCGTTCCGCGCCGCGCGCGGCGGCCGAGAACAGGCGCTTCAGGTTCGGGGCCTTGTCCGTCGTCGCCGCCAGTAGTTTGGCGCCACCCAGGAACTGTTTCGCCGTCGACGAGGCGAACACGGGGCCGTTGACGAGCACGAAGTCCTGCGTGACGTCGTTCTCGCTGCCCTCGACGCGGGGCCCTGCCACGCCGACGACCTTGATCGCCATGCCACGGGGCGTCGACACGTCGTCCGGCAAGACGTCGCCCGGCGTCGTCGACAACCGCATCACGACGGGATACGTGCCGGGCCGCGCGAACAGGCCTTGCGCATATGCCTCGGGCAGGCCGGCCTCGACGACGAGCTCGCCCACCAGCAGGCCATGCGTCTTCGCGTGGACGCTGCGCAGCGCCCGGCCGGAATCCTCGTACGTCTTCGTGGAGATGCTGCGCATCGTGGTCTGCAAGTCGAAGGCCGTCTGGGCTTCGTCGTCCTCGGGGGTTTCGAAGCCGGGCGCGTACGGGACCGGGTGAATCGGTGCTGGCTCGTTCATGGTGGATTCCGATATTGGTTAGATGATGTGCCGATCATCCGTGGAATCCCCGCGGCGCTCTGTGCAGCGCCGAACAGACGTGCGACCCGGTGAAGGATCAAGCTGCATACTATTGAGCCAATACATTCCCCAACGGCACGGAGTCGTACCATGAGCAAGGAAGGCGGCAAGACGCCCGGCAAGACGGGCGAACCCAACGAACCCAAGATCCCGGCCGGCGGCTGGGGCTCGCTGAAGGAAGTCGGCACGATCCTGCTGAAGGAACGGGTGCCTTTCGAAGGCGCGCAGTTGCTGACGCACCAGAACAAGCCGGACGGCTATATGTGCGTCAGCTGCGCCTGGGCCAAGCCGGCCCACCCGCATCCGGCGGAATTCTGCGAAAGCGGCGCCAAGGCGACGGCGTGGGAAGTGACGAGCAAGCACATCGGTGCCGATTTCTTCCAGCGCCACACCTTGCGCGAACTGGAAACGTGGCACGACCACGAGCTGGAGGCAGCGGGCCGCCTCACCGTGCCGATGCGCTACGACGGCGCGCTGGACCGCTATGTCGAGATCACGTGGGAGCGCGCATTCGCCGAGATCGGCGCCGAGCTGCGCAAGATGGACCCGAAGAACGTCGTGTTCTACAGCTCCGGCCGCGCCTCGCTCGAGACGTCGTATATGTACCAGCTACTGGCGCGCATGTACGGCAACAACAACCTGCCCGACAGCTCGAACATGTGCCATGAAAGCACCTCCGTGGCGCTGCCGAAGACGATCGGCGTGCCGATCGGGACGGTGGTACTGGACGACTTCGACCACACGGACTGCATCTTCTTCTTCGGCCAGAACGTGGGCGTGAACAGCCCGCGCATGCTGCATCAGTTGCAGGATGCGAGAAAGCGCGGCGTGCCGATCGTCACGTTCAACCCGCTGCGCGAGCGGGGCCTCGTCAGCTTCGTGAACCCGCAATCGCCGACGGAAATGCTGACGGGGCACGAGACCGTCATCAGCACCCAGTACCACCAGGTCAAGGCGGGCGGCGATACGGCGGCGCTGATGGGCATGTGCAAGGCCGTGCTCGAAGCGGACGCGCGCGCCGTCGCGGAAGGCGGCCCGCGCGCCATCGACGCCGACTTCATTGCCGAGCACTGCCACGGCTTCGACGAATTCACCGCCGCCGTGCGTGCGCGCGGCTGGGACGAGATCGAGCGCGAAGCGGGCCTCACGCAGGCGCAGATGGAACAGGCGGCCGGCACGTACATCCGCGCGAAATCCGTCATTGGCGTCTACGGCATGGGCCTCACGCAGCACCGCAACGGCGTGCAGAACGTGCAGATGCTCGTGAACCTCCTGCTGCTGCGCGGGAATATCGGCAAGCCGGGCGCCGGCATCTGCCCCGTGCGCGGCCACTCGAACGTGCAGGGCCAGCGCACCGTGGGCATCACGGAAAAGCCGGAGCTGGCGCCGCTGGACAAACTGAAGGAGCTGTACGGCTTCGAGCCGCCGCGCGACAAGGGCATGAACACGGTCGAGGCGTGCGAAGCGATCCGCGCCGGCAAGGTGCAGGCGTTGATCAGCCTCGGCGGCAACCTCGTGCGCGCAGTTCCCGAGCACGGGCTGATGGACGCTGCCTGGCGCGCCCTGCCCCTCACCGTGCAGATCTCGACGAAGCTGAACCGCAGCCACCTCGTGCACGGCAAGACGGCGTACGTGCTGCCGTGCCTGGGGCGCATCGAGATCGATCGCCAGGCCGGTGGCGAGCAATCCGTGTCGATGGAAGATTCGACCGGCTGCATGCACGGCTCGCGCGGGCGCGCCGAGCCGGCGGCGGACACGCTGCTGTCGGAACCCGCGATCGTCGCCGGCATCGCGAAGGCTGCGCTGGACCCGAACCCGAAAGTCGACTGGGATGGATGGGTCGCCGACTATGCGAAGGTACGCGATGCCATCGCCGCCACGTATCCGGAGATCTTCCACGAGTTCAACGACCGCATGTGGACGCCGGGCGGCTTCCGCAAGCCCGTCGCCGCCGCCAAGCGCGAATGGAAGACGCCGACGGGCAAGGCCAATTTCACCGTGCCCGACACGCTGTCGGCCGACCCCGACATGCCCGTCCCGGCCGACGCGCTGCGCCTGTTCACCGTCCGCAGCGACGGCCAGTTCAACACGACGATCTACAGCCTCGAAGACCGATTCCGCGGCGTACAGGACCGCAAGGTGCTGCTGATGGCGGGCGCCGACATGGCCCGGCTGGGCCTCGCGGACGGTGACATCGTCACGGCCAGCACCGCGGTCGACGATGGCGTGACGCGCACGGTCGAAGGCTTGCGCGTCGTCGAATACGGCGTGCCGGCAGGCTGCGTGGCCGGCTACTACCCGGAGTGCAACCCCTTGATTCCACTGTGGCATTACGCGAAGGACAGCAAGGTGCCGGCCGCGAAATCGATCGCGATCCGGATCGAGCGCACGGGCGGTCCGGACCGTCCGCTGCATTGACTACCCCCGTTGAGGTATCGATTAGTAAATATTGCTGTCGTATGTTGTGATTATTTGATAGATTCCTGTGTGCATCAACAGAATCCATCGATCCATACGACAGCCATGACATCGCCATCCAGCCCTGCCTCGCCGGAACACGGTTTCGACGCGGCCGCCTATTGCTCCACCCGGCAGGCCGCCGCATTGCTGGGCGTGTCGCACCGCACGGTGCAGCTGTGGGTCGAGAGCGGCCTCCTGTCCGCCTGGAAGACGGCCGGCGGACACCGGCGCATCGCGCTGGCGTCGATCGAACGCCACGTCGAGCGGCGCCAGCAGGCGATGCGCGACCGCGCCGCGCCCGCGCGCCACAAGGCGCTGCTCGTCGACGACGACGGCGCCATGCTGGCGCTGTACGAGGCGGCGACGGCCGGCCTGGGCCTGCCGCAGGACGTCGTGCTGGCCGCTAACGGGTTCGAGGCGTTGCTCAGGATCGGCGAGACGCGGCCGCAACTGCTCATCGGCGACCTCGGCATGCCCGGCGTGGACGGCCTGCGCCTGATCCGCACCTTGCGGGCGAGCGACGGGTACCGCGACATGGCCATCGTCGTGATCACGGGCCAGGACCCGGCGGCGATCCGCTCGCTGGGCGTGCCCGACGACGTGCCCGTGCTCCCGAAGCCGGTCACGCCGGCCGCGTTGCGGGCGGCCGTCGAACGGGCGCTGAACCGGGAGCCGTGCACCGAGCGGTGACATAAACCCTTGATCTGGCTATAATTTCCGCCTTGTTTTCCAGGAAATCGCCATGTCACTGCTCGCCCACCAGCTCGAACTGTTGTCCCCCGCCAAAACCGCCGAGATCGGCCGCGAAGCCATCCTGCACGGCGCGGACGCGGTCTACATCGGCGGGCCCGCATTCGGCGCACGCCACAACGCCAGCAATACGCTCGAGGACATCGCCGGCCTCGTCGAGTTCGCGCACCGCTACCGCGCGCGCATCTTCGTGACGATGAACACGATCCTGCACGACGCCGAGCTGGAGACGGCCGAGAAGCAGATCCGCCAGCTGTACGATGCCGGCGTCGACGCGCTGATCGTGCAGGACATGGCCATGTTCGAGATGGACCTGCCGCCGATCCAGCTGCACGCCAGCACCCAGTGCGACATTCGCACGGTGGAAAAGGCGAAATTCCTGTCGCAGGTCGGGTTTTCGCAGCTGGTGCTGGCGCGCGAACTGACCATCGAGCAGATCCGCGCCATCCGCGCCGAGGTCGACACGCCGCTCGAATACTTCGTCCACGGCGCGCTGTGCGTGGCGTTCTCCGGCCAGTGCTACATCTCGCACGCCGACACGGGCCGCAGCGCCAACCGCGGCGACTGTTCGCAGGCGTGCCGCCTGCCGTACACGCTGTCGGACGGCCAGGGCCGCGTCGTCGCGTACGAAAAACACCTGCTGTCGATGAAGGACAACGACCAGAGCCGCAACCTGGAAGCGCTCGTCGATGCCGGCATCCGCTCGTTCAAGATCGAAGGCCGCTACAAGGACATGGGCTATGTGAAGAACATCACGGCGCACTACCGACTGCTGCTGGACGAGATCCTGGAGCGCCGCCCGGAACTGGCGCGCGCATCGAGCGGCCGGACGCAGGTGATGTTCACGCCGGACGTCGACAAGAATTTCCACCGCGGCCACACGGATTATTTCGCGCAGGGCCGCCAGGAGACGATCGGCGCCTTCGATTCGCCGAAATACGTGGGTGTCGAACTGGGCACCGTCGCGCGCATCGGCGGCGACAACTTCGACCTCGTCACGCACGCCCCGATGGCGAATGGCGACGGCCTGAACTACATGCACAAGCGCGACACCGTGGGCATCCAGGCGAATACCGTGCAAAAGCTCGGCGAAGACGCGGACGGCCAGCGCTGGCGCGTGTTCCCGAACGAGGCGCTCGCGTCGCTGCCGGGGCTGAAGGTCGGCACCGTCGTCCACCGCAACCGCGACCACCAGTGGGAAGCGACGCTGACGAAGAAATCGTCCGAGCGCAAGGTGCGCGTCGACCTGCGCCTGGAAGACGTGCCGGGCGGCCTCCGGTTGACGATCACCGACGAGGACGGCATCACGACGGCGACGACGGCGCCGCTTGCGCTGCAGCCGGCCCAGCAAGCCGATCAGGCAGTGGCCGGCCTGCGCACGAGCGTCGCCAAGCTGGGCAACACGATGTTCGAGGCGGGTGCCATCGACGTGGCGCTGTCGCAGCCGTGGTTCGTGCCCGCGAGCGCCATTAACGGCCTGCGCCGCGACGCCGTCGCCGCCCAGGAAGCGGCGCGGCTGGCGGCCTGGCAGCGTCCGGAGCGCGCCCAGCCCGTCGAACCGCCGGCCCCGTATCCGGAAACCCAGCTCAGCTACCTGGCCAATGTGTACAACGACAAGGCCCGTGCCTTTTATCACAAGCACGGCGTGCAATTGATCGCCGCCGCGTACGAGGCGCACGAGGAACCGGGCGAAGTGTCGCTGATGATCACGAAGCACTGCCTGCGCTTCTCGTTCAACCTGTGCCCGAAACAGGCCAAGGGCGTGCAAGGGGTGCAGGGCCAGGTCCGTGCCGAACCGATGACGCTCGTCAGCGGCGACGAGACCTACACGCTCAAGTTCGATTGCAAGCCGTGCGAGATGCACGTGATCGGTGCGATGAAACCCGGCATCCTGAACTCGCCGCCGCCGTCGGCCATCCCGTACAGCCCGCTCGTCTTCCACCGCCAGCGCCCGCGCGCGTAACGCGGCCGCACGCTGCCCCCGTCCGGGCGGCAGCGTGCGGGCTCATCCGCTCCCACCGCAATGATTGTGCACTGCAAAGAAAGCAACGCGGCGTTATAGCAAGCTTGACATATGTGGTGACAAAATACACACTTGTAACCGTCGGTAACACGCTGCCGCTGCCTGTTGGTGGATTGGCGGTGTGACCTGACGCGCCATGGACACGCGCGCCGCGCACGCACGCGGCCCTGCTCGTTCGTCAAATCGACTCAGCCGTGACTATTCGTATCGTCCGCCACGAAAGCGTGATAGTCGGCATAATGTTAACCAAAGTTCAACTGATAGTAAGAAATTGCTAACTGGCTACTGAACGGCTGGTTTCTTGCAAAACGCTACACTTGCGACTGTGTGCCGGTTCTCCTGTTCGTCCGCCGCGCTGCGTGAACCGGCTGACTGCCCGATGGAGGATGGATGACCCGAAAACGCCTGCTGTGCATTGCCCCGGACGACAAGGATACCCGCGCCCTGCTGGAGGAAGCGATGCACGACTGGGAGATCCGCAGCGTCAGCAATCTCGGCGATGCCGGACGCGAATTGCGCAGCGACCGTTACCTGGTCGGCCTGCTCGTGCACGACCGCGAGCAACACAGGCCGGCCGACGTCGACACCTTCCTGCGCCGCCACAGCCACATGCAATGGGTCGGCGTCTTTCACCCGCGCGATCTCGAATCGACGCCCTGCCGCGACCTCGTCGTGGAACACCTGTGCGACTACCACACGGCGCCCGTCGACCCCGTACGGCTCGCCCACACGCTGGGCCATGCGCACGGCTGGGCCATGCTGCGCAGGCATCCGCTCGGCGACGGCCTGGCCGACGGCGACCCGTCGTCGCCGCTGATCGGCACCTGCGACGCGATCGCGCGCCTGCGCGCCCAGGTGTCGCGCGTCGCCAAGGTGGCGGCGCCCGTCCTGATCTGGGGCGAGAGCGGCAGCGGCAAGGAATTGACGGCGCAGGCGATCCACGCGCAGTCCGACCGCGCCGCCGGGCCGTTCGTCCCCATCAACTGCGGCGCCATCGCGCCGAGCCTGATCCACTCGGAGCTGTTCGGCTACGAGCGCGGGGCCTTCACGGGCGCCACGCGGGGCAAGGCCGGCCTGATCGAATCGGCGGACGGCGGCACGCTGTTCCTCGACGAGATCGGCGACCTCCCGAAGGACCTGCAAGCCAACCTGCTGCGCTTCCTGCAGGAGAAGACCATCTGCCGCCTGGGCAGCACGCGCAACATCCGCGTCGACGTGCGCGTGATCGCCGCATCGCACGTGCAGCTGCAGCAGGCCGTGGCCAGTGGCGCGTTCCGCGAAGACCTGTACTACCGCCTCGCCGTGCTCCCCGTGACGGTGCCGCCGCTGCGCGAACGCCGCGACGACCTGGTCACATTGGCCGAACACTTTTTCCACGCGTACGCGAGCGAGAAGTCGCCCCGGCTGAAAGGGTTCTCGAACCGCGCGATCGAAGCGATCCTCGACCACGACTGGCCCGGCAACGTGCGCGAATTGATCAACCGCGTGCGGCGCGCGCTCGTCATGTCGGACGGGCGCCTGATCATGCCGGACGACCTGGGCCTGACACGGGGGATCGCGGCGCCGACGCCGGCCGCGCTGGACGACACGCGCATGCGCTCCGAGCGGCGCGCACTGCGCGAATGCCTCGACCGCAGCGGGCACAACGTGAGCCGGGCCGCGCGCGACCTCGGGGTATCGCGCACGACGATGTACCGGCTGCTGAGCAAGCACGGCATGCGCGAGTGATACGGAGGGCGTGGCGCACAAGTGGACAAGGTGTCCACTTTTTTTTGTGTGTTGCCATACCAAGCGCTACACAGTTGTACCGAAAGTGAAACACTTTTTCGATATTTTCGGTAAATCATGACGGACATTGTCTGACGCGTCTGTAGGAACAGACGCACAAAGTCAACAAAAACAAGGGGTTATAGAACTCTGCCATGAGGCTGGCACTGAAAGTGCAAAGGGGTTGGAGGTCGGCGTTACGGCCGACCCATCACCAACCACCAAACCCAGAGGGGAATTCGAATGAACAAGACTTTGCTCGTGACCGCTATCTCGCTGGCATTTTCGTTGAGCGCACAAGCGCAAGACACCGCCACCGCGACCGGCGCTTCCACTATCACCCAGACCAACACCCACGACAGCAGCACGAACACGAGCACCGTGACGACGGATGATCACAGCACCGACAACAGCAACAACAGCACGGGCGACGCGATGGCGTCCTCGGCCGGTGCCGCAGCCGCCAACAACGGTGGGACGGCAACCGCCAACTTCACGAACAGCTTCAACACCTCCTCGGCCACGTCGAACTCGACCCTGACGGGCTCGGTGTCCGGCAACACGACCTCGAACATCGGCAACGTCGCCACCAACCTCGGTAACGCCAACGGCGCGGCCGGCACGGGTGGCGCGGGCGCAGCCGGCACGGGCGGCTCGATCACGGCCAGCACGGGCTCGGGCGGCAATGCGAACGGCGCGAACGGTGGCGCAGGCGCGGCAGGCGGCTCGTCCAGCAACGGCAGCGCCACGGCCGGTTCGGCCTCCTCTGGCAGCGCATCCGGCGCAGCAGGTGGCGCAGGCGGCATGGCCACCGGCGCAACGAGCGGCGCAGGTGGTGCAGGCGCGATGGGCGGTACGGGCGGCAGCACGGGCCTCGTCACGGCCACGGGCGGCGCAGGCGCCGCGAGCGGCGGCGCAGGTGCCTCGGGCGGCGCAGGTGCTGCAGGCGGCAATGGCGGCAGCGCTTCGGGCGGCAATGGCGGCCAGGCCGGTCCCGTGAGCGGCGGCGCAGGCGGCGCCAGCGGTGCAACGACGGCAGGCCTCGGTGGCGCAGGTGGTGCAGGCGGCACGTCGACCGGCGGCATGGGTGGTGCAGGTGCGGCAGGCGGTGCCGGCGGTGCCGGTGCTGCGGGCGCAGCGGGTGGCGCAGGCGGTGCGGGCGGCATGGCCGGCTCGGCCGGTGGCGCAGGCGCATCGGCTGCCAACGCCAACTCTTCCGGCACGACCACGGGCAGCAGCACGGCCACGTCGGGCATGGCCGGCCTCGGCGCCAGCGGCCCGGCAACGTCCGGCTCGTCGTCCCCGACCGGTGGCGCAGCCACGGGCGGCACCTCGACGGCCACGGCCGGCACCTCGACCGGCGGCGCAGGCGGCGCAGGCGCAAGCGGTGCAGCAGGCGGCATGGGCGGCTCGGGTGCAGCGGGCGCAGCCGGTGGTGCAGGCGGCGCCGGCGCATCGGCATCCAACACGGCCGGTTCCGGCGCAGCGGGCGGTGCCGCAACGGGCGGTGCTGCCGGCGCTGGCGGTACGCTGACCGCGACGGCCGGTAACGCTGCAGGCAACACGGGCGGTGCAGCGGGCGCTGGCGGTGCGGGTGCAGCCGGCACGGCAACCTCGGGCGCAGGAGGCTCGGGCGCAGCAGGTACGGCAACCTCGGGTGCCGGCGGTGCGGGTGCAGCAGGCGGCGCAGGTGCCTCCAGCGGCATGGCCTCCAACACGGGCGGCGCAGGCGCAGCAGGCGGTACCGCATCGAGCGGCGCAGCCACCACCGGCTCGGCAACGGTCGGTGCCTCGACGGCCGGCGCAGGTGGCTCCGGCGGCTCGGGCGGCACCGGCACGGGTGGCTCGGGCGGTGCCCTGTCCAGCATCACGGCAGGCATCGGTACCGGTGGCATGGGTGGCGCCGGCACGGGTGGCGCTGGCGGCTCGAACTCCGTCAATGCCGGTACGTTCGACATGTCCAACCACATGGACAGCGTCGGCCAATCGGCTGCGGGTGTGATGGTGGTGAGCCAGAACAACGGCTTCTCCTCGCTGATCCAGCAAAGCGTGAACGTCCAGAGCAACCTGGCCGTCGGCAAGTGATGTGACTGACCGCCGTGCCAGCCGGCACGGCGGTTTTTCGACGCAACCGGGGATAGAGCATGGAGTCATCACTCTTTTGTAACGTCAGCAACCGCCTGTGCGGCTTCGCCGTGCTTGCGGCTTGCGCATCCGCGGCCTGGGCCGGACCGGAAATCGGGGTCCCTGCCCAGGACGGCGCCACGGCCGCCAGGCCCGACGTGGCGGCGCCGGCCACGGGTGCGGACCGGACGGCAAAGGCACCGGACGTGCTCGGATTCGGCCCCGCCGCCGACCTGGGCAAGCTGGAGCATTCGCGCGGCGGTGCGGACACGGTCACGACCACCAACAACGCGAACCTGAGCGGTGTCGTGAGCGGTAACGCCGCGGTGAACGTCATCACGGGATCGAACAGCATCGATTCCGGATCGTTCGCCAACATGTCGGGTATCCCGGTGGTGATCCAGAACAGCGGCGCAAACGTCCTGATCCAGAACGCCACCATCGTCAACCTGCAATTCAAATGAAACACGGCGCCCTGCCCCTGCTGATCGCACTGCTGGGCGCTGTCCGTGCGGATGCGGCCGACCTGCCCATCCCCGGCGGCGCCCGCTTCAACGTGCCCGTCAAGAGCATGCGGGAATTGCGCTTCACGTCGACGACCCGCCAGCAATACGATTTCAGTTGCGGTTCGGCCGCGCTCGCCACGCTGCTGACCTATCACTACGACTATCCGATCACCGAGACGACCGCATTCAAGGAAATGTGGGACAACGGCGACCAGGCCAAGATCCGGCGCGAAGGCTTTTCGCTGCTCGACATGCAGCGCTACCTCGCCAAGATTGGCTTCAAGGCCGACGGTTTTACGGTGCCGTTGCAGAAACTGTTCGACAGTAAGCTGCCCGCGATCGTGCTGATCTCGGAAAAAGGCTACAACCATTTCGTCGTCATCAAGGGCGCAGACGACGGGCGCATCCTGCTGGGCGATCCGTCCAGCGGCACGCGCTCGATCACGCGCGAACATTTCGAATCCATCTGGCCAACCCGGCTGCTGTTCGTCATCCACGATGCGCCGGGCAAGCCTTCGTTCAATTCCGACCTCGACTGGCGCGCCGCCCCGCGTGCGCCGCTGGCCGAGGGCGTCAGCCGGACCGGCGTCGACATGATGACGCTGCCGAAATTCGGTCCGGGCGATTTTTGACAGGAGACCCCATGCGAATACCCGTCCAGATCTGCCTCGTGCTGGCCAGCGCTGCGATCGCGACGCAGGGCCATGCCGGCGGCGAGGACAATCCGTTCAGCAGCGACAATGCCGTGGCATCGAGCACGCTGGACGACTACCGCGGCGGCTTCGTCACCGACAAAGGCGTCATGGTGTCGCTCGGCATCGAGCGCATCGTGACCATCAACGGCAACGTGGCCGAACGCAGCCAGCTGGACTTTGGCGACCTCGGGCGATTGACGAGCGGCCAGGGCACGCTGCCCGCCGAGGCGGCCGCGCAAGTGCGCCTCATCCAGAACGGTGGCGGCCAGTTCGCCGTCCAGATGGGCAGCAACGCCCTCGGCGGCACCATCATCCAGAACAGCTTGAACGACCAGTTGATCACCAACCAGACCATCATCAATGCGAGCGTGAACGCGAGGGGCCTGATGCAGACCCTGAATTTCCAGAACAGTCTCGCGAACGCGCTGAATACCGCCGCCACCGGCAGGTGACGGAATCAACCTGGAGAAAACTTATGCAAAAAATTCCAGCGCTGTACAGCGTGATTGGTGTCAGCGTGGCCCTCGCGGCCACGCCGGCCGGCGCCCAGTCCGGTCCTGACCTCCTCGAGCAGCTCAAGATCATGCGACAACAGCTGGAAGAGCAGCGCGCGCGCGTCGACGAACTGGAACGCCAGTTGCGCGCGAGCGGTGTCGCGCCGCCCGCGAATGCGGCCGCGGCCGCGCCGTCGCAGCTCGAGCGCTTGCGCGGCACCGGCAATCTCCCGGCCGCGCGCGACCAGGATCCGCTGCAGGTCAGCTCCGCGCCGCCCAATCTTCTCCAGGCCGAGCCCCAGGGTGCCGTGCCGCTCGCGCAGCCCGTGTATCCGGCCCGCCTTGCCCCGTTGCGCGGCACCGGGGCGCTGGCCGACGGGGGCCAGGTCGGCAGCGACCCCGTCGGGCGTCCGCCCGCGCCGCGCGCACCGGAAGTCGCGCCGATCTTCGAGGCCCCGGGCGTCCTGACGCCGCGGGGCAAACTCGTATTCGAGCCCTCCGTTCAGTACGGCTATTCGTCCAGCAACCGCGTGGCCCTCGTGGGCTACACGGTGATCCCGGCCTTGCTGATCGGCCTGCTCGACGTGCGCGAGGTCAAGCGCAACACGACGACGGCTGCCGCCACGTTCCGCTACGGGTTCGACAACCGCCTGGAGCTGGAGGCGAAGATTCCGTACGTGTATCGCAGCGATTCCACGGTGAGCCGCGAGATCTTCACGGGCACGGCATCCGAGCGTGCGTTCGACACGAGCGGCAAGGGCATCGGCGACATCGAACTGGCGTGGCGCTACCAGCTCAACAACGGCGGCGTCGATACCCCGTACTACATCGCGGGCATGCGCTTCAAGACCCGGACCGGACGCGATCCGTTCCAGGTCGTGACGGATTGCCAGACCCGCTGCGTGGGCGAGAACGTGACGGGTACGGGCCTTCCGCTCGACTTGCCGACGGGGTCCGGCTTTTATTCGATCCAGCCGAGCCTGACGTGGCTGTTGCCGTCCGACCCGGCCATCTTCTTCGGCAGCTTCAGCTATACGAAGAACTACAGCCGCAACAATATGTACCGCACCGTGCTGAACGGCGAGCGCGAATTCCTCGGCAAAGTGTCGCCGGGCGACGTGTTCGGCTTCAATTTCGGCATGGGGCTGGCGCTGAACGAGCGGGCCTCGTTCAGCATCGGCTACGACCACAATTCCGTGGGCCGCACGCAGCAGAATGGCGTCGTGATCCCGGGGTCGGTGCGTGTGCAGCTGGGCACGTTGTTGCTGGGTTACTCGTACAAGATGAAGAACAACCGCACGCTGAGCGTTTCCGTCGGCGCGGGCCTCACGCGGGACACGCCGGACGTCACGCTGATGGTGAGAATGCCGTTCACCTTCTGACGATCCCCTTTGGCCGCAAGGCGCGGCCCAGCGAAAAGGGCCGCGCTTGCGGCCCTTTTTCGTTCGCGCGGAGCGGACTCAGATGTAGTAGACGAGCGCGGCGATGCCCACGATCAAAGCCACCTTCGTCGCCTTGTATGCCGTCTTGTTCCACGCCTTGTAGCGACGGCGGTACTGGCCCATCACATACGAAATTCGGAACAGCTTGCTGACGAGGCCCGTCTGGTCGCCGGTCTCGTTGGGCGAGGCGGCCGCCGTCATCATCGTGCGGCCCAGCCAGCGGTTGATGGCCTGCATCCAGCGGAACCGCATGGGGCGCTCGACGTCGCAGAACAGGATCAGGCGGTCGCTGTCGCTCGCGTTCTCGGCCCAGTGGATATACGTCTCGTCGAAGATCACGCCCTGGCCGTCGCGCCAGCTGTAGCGCTGGCCGTCCACTTCGATGAAGCAGCGGTCGTCGTTCGGCGTGGCGAGGCCCAGGTGGTAGCGCATCGAGCCCGCGAACGGGTCGCGGTGCGGATTCAGTTTCGCGCCCGGCGGCAGCTCGGCGAACATCGCCGCCTTCACGGACGGGATGCCCTGCAACAGCGCATGCGTCTGCGGGCACAGGCGTTCGGCCGACGGGTGGCTCGCGTCATACCACTTCAGGTAAAAACGCTTCCAGCCCGTCTTGAAGAAGGAATTGAAGCCGGCGTCATTGTTCTCCTCGGACGCCTTGATCTTCTTGAGTTCGATGAGGCGCAGGCCTTCCTCGCGGATCGTCGGCCAGTTTTCCTGCAGGATGGACAATTCGGGGAATTCGCGTACGGGGATGTACGGCGTGCTGGGCACCTTCGAGAACAGGTGCATGAACATATTGATCGGTGCCATGAACGACGAGTGGTCGAACAACTGGCGGCCGAACGGCAGGCGCACCTTGCCCCGGAAATGGATGTGCAGCACCGACAACACGAGGAAACCGACAACAAACCACTTCATTACGCCTCCGACTGTCCCACCGCGTCGGTGCGGTCCGGACCAATTAAACGAGGCGAAAGGATACCATATGCGACACGCGGCCGTACGTCACCCGCCCCCGCTCGTGGGGACGGATGGCGTACGGCCGCGCCTTGTCGTCATGCCGCGACAACGCCGCGGCGGAATCGGATCAGTGCATGGACGAGGTGACGGCGTATCCTTTTTCGGCCAGCTGGCTGGGCAGGTTGCGGATATCGTAATCCGGCAGGTCCCCGGCATCGTCGTCGACTTCGAAGGCCCGCGCTTCGACCTCCCAATCGGTATTCGTTGCTTCCTCGGGGATGTTGCGGGTCTCGGGAACGGCAAGGTAAGAGAACTTGCCGTCGTGTTCGGCTCTGCGGTAGATGTCCAGGCGCATAGTCATTTCCTTTAAAAGCATGGCCGTCGAATGAAAGCCATCAGTATGGGACGATAGGCGAACGGTTCGTCACCGTCTGTTAATCGGCGCACACTGATCGGCCGTCAATGTTCAGCGCCCGACGCCGCCGCCCAGCACGCGTGCCGGCAGCATCACGATGGCGCGCAGCAGCTCGAACACGGCTTCGACGCCGATCCCCAGCAGGCGGAACGGCAGCAGCACGAGCCAGACGAGCGGATACATCACGAGCGCGAGCAGCGCGATCGGCCAGCACAGGAATAGTAACAGCAACCACACGAGGAAACCCAGCATCGCCAGCTCCATCAGTCGACAGGGGCCGGTGCGGCCCCGATGCGATGACTGTAGTTGTATGGACGCCAACGCGCAATCTTTCTGCGATGGACGGCGGCGGCGCCGGGATGGACGGGTCAAAAGCGGGGCCGAGCGGCGCCGGCCCCTGCTCGTCAGGCGAGCGACTCGAGGACCCGTTTGCCCACGCGGCTGCCCAGCGCGCGGCCGGTCAAGTCGCCCGTGCGGAAGTGGATCCCGCCGTAGCGCCGCGAGACACCGGCCTGGGCGGCGGCATCGAAGAACGAGTTCCATGACAGCGTCTGCGTGGGCGACACGACCTGTTTGAACCGGAAAGGTCCGCGCGTAAACCGCGTGAGAACCATCGCCGCCGCGTGGCCCGACACGCTGTGGGCCGACACGTATTCCGGGAACGGCGGCGTGTACAGATACGGCGTCCAACGGGAACCGGCCACCTGGACGACGCCGGTACTGGTCCAGTTATTCAGCGTACGGTCGCCGAATACCGTGTGGATCGCGGAAATGGGACGCGCGAAATCGTAGGCGATTTTCGTGTCCCAGGTGGCGACCATGGCATCGTGCAAGGCAATCCCGAGGGCGCGGAACAAGCGCACGTCCTGGCCCGTCGTGTGATTCTGTTCGTACGACAGCACTTGCGCGAATCGCACCCATGGATTGCGGCTGTTATCCGCCCAGTATTCGCACATGCCGATTTGTTCCGGCGTCAGCCCGGCATTCAAGTCGATCAATTCCTGCATTTCCGTCCGCATGACAGCGGAAAAGACGGATGGCGGCGCGGCGGGCCGGAATTGGTCGCCGCTGCGCAATGCGAACGGGCGCACTTTGCCCCATTGCGGCGTGACGCAGCGCTGGTACTGGAGTGGCTGCCAATGGTCCGGATCCACCATCGTCGTGGCGGAATTGACGGGCGTGTAACCGGTGTAGTCGGAATACGCGCCCGGATTCAGGTCGCCCAGCTGGTTGCTGCCGTCATGGGCGCGCTCGGCCAGGATGTGCTGCGCCGCTTCCTCGCCCACGCGGGTGGCGGGAACCACCCAGGGATAGCGGCCGCCCAGGCCCAGTTGCGCGCCATACGCGGTGATGTCCGCGATCGCGGACGGGAACAGCGTTTTCAGGACGGCCGCGGCGGCGGCGGACAGTGCGATCTGCTGGAACTGCGGGTCGGCGCCTTGCGCGCGCGAGACCGGCGTCTGGAAATAGGGATTGCGGCCGACGGCCTGCGGCAATTCCAGATACGACCAGACGTCGAACAGCGCGATATTCATCAGCGCGAGCGCGCGGGCCGTGACGGTCGGCGGAGAAAACGATTTATAGGCCGCATTGACCAGTTTATCGTTCCACCCGGCGACGATACTCCGCTCCAGGGCAGCTTTGACGGCCGTATCGACGTCGTGATAGGCGACGTTCGCCGGCATTGCCGACGCGAGGCGGGGCAATCCGGACAGGACAGCGGAACCCATTGCACACTTCAAAAGTTTGCGCCGGATCAAAGACATGATTATTCCTTTATGAGTTAGCGAAATTAAATTCAGCAAACAACGTAGTTTTCGATCAAAAACGCGACCGATACTACATAAAGAAATAATCAAAAGCAATTCCAATGAATGAAATTGCAATGATATTGCGTAAGCGATTTAGCCGTTACGGGTATGAAATCGCTTACGCAGGATGATGCGGTATCGCGTCAGGCGAACACGGCGTCGCGCGCCTGCACGGCTTCGCCGGCATGGACGACCAGCTCCGCGCGCATCGACGCTTCCAGCGACGGAATCGAACCGCCCGCGCGGTAGGCGAAGCTCACCTGCACGACGTCGCCCGGCTGCACGTCCAGCGGGGTGGCCAGCGGCAGCATCATGTAGTGGTTCAGCCAGTCGATGGTCGTGCCGCGCTCCTCGATGATCGTGAGGACGTTCTTCGTGATGAAGCGCAGCGCGTTCAGGCGGCCGCCCTGCTCCATGCGGAACTGGCCTTCCCACGCGATGACATCGCCGACGGGCTGGCTGAAATCCATGACGGAATACACGCCCGGCTGCGCCAGTTCGATGGTGCCCGGATAGATGACGTTCGTGGGCTGGAATTGCACGATCGGCGCATGGAAACCTTCGAAATCGTATTCCAGTTGCAGCGGCTGCGCAGCCATGATGACGGCTTCCGGCATGAAGATCGGCAGCGGGCCGCCGAACCGCGCCAGGTAGCGGCGCTTGAACGACTCGATCACCTCGACCTGCTTTTCACGCAGCATGCCCACGTGGATCATTTCGCAGATCACGATATCGACGGGCTCCGGCGGCAGGTAGTCGAACGCGTCGGCATGCACGACTTCGACCTTCTCGCCGTTCGGGTTCATGGCGAGGAAGCGACGCGCTTCGCGCACCATGTCCGGGTTGAACTCGACGCAATAGACTTTCGACGCCTTCTGGGCCGCGAAGAACGACAGGACGCCCGTGCCACCGCCCAGCTCCAGCACTTTCATGCCCGGCTTGACGGCGTGGTAGATCGCGGATTTGAAGCTGTGCATGCGGTTCTGGTCCATCAGCATGTTGTGATGGTAATGGACCGGGATGAATTGTCCCAGGTAGCAGCTTTCGATTTCGCGTTCGTTCAGCATGATGTCCTCGTTGTCGGGCCCGCGATCCTGCCGGTGCCATGGTTGATCTAGCCTGCATTATCTCCATGCCTGTAAGCAACTGAAGGGTCGAGGTGACGGGGATTTGCGGGCCAGTTTGTCGGATCGATGGAACACCTCATCGCACTGCACAAAATTCTGATAGCATTTTGCCGCTTGGGAATGTTAGGATTTTCCCATCGCCCGTCACCGCCGTTGGCCGCCATGCATTCGATCCGTTCCCTGTCGGTGAACATCGCCGATCTGTTGTTGGACGTTGTGTTCCTGGTGGATCGGCGCGGCATCATCGTCGACGTGAGCGCGGGCTGCGAACGCATGCTCGGCTACCGTCCTACCGAACTGATCGGGCAATACATGCTCGATTTCGTCGTCCCCGAAGACCGCGCCCTGACCTGTGTGGAAGGCGCGCGGGTGGAGTCGGGTCAGGAACGCGTCGGCTTCGAAAACCGCTATGTGCACAAGGATGGCCGCCGTATCGACCTGATGTGGTCGGCGCGGTGGATCGCCGACCATGGCCTGCGCCTGGGCGTCGCGCGCGACATCACGGCGCGCAAGCGTGCGGAGCGCCGCCAGGCGGCCACGTATGCGATTTCCGAAGCGGCGCACCAGGCCGGCGACCTGGCCGGCCTGTGCGAGCGGATCCACGGCATCCTCGACCGGCTCGTCGGCGCGCCCGGCATGATCGTCGTGGCCGACCCGACGCCACAACAGGGTTTCAAGGTCATCTACCAGCGCGACGATGCGCAACGCAGCCGCTTGCCATCGCGCGCCTGCCTCGCGCGCTGGCGCGCGACGGCGTCGAGTCCGAACGCGCTCGCGCCGGGCGTCGTGCGCCACGTCGCGGGCGGCCGCCTGAACACGTGGCTGATGCTCGACCTGGAGGGCCCGGGCGGCACGATCGGCGCCCTGCTGTTGCGCGACCACGGCGGCACCGGGTATTCGCCGGCCGACCGCGGCCTGCTGCACTTCGTCGCGGTCCAGGTGGGCCTGGCGCTGGAGCGCAAGCGCCTGCACGACGACCTGACGCGCTCGGCGTCCTACGACGAGCTGACGAGCCTGCCGAACCGCCGCCTGTTCTTCGACCGCATCCGGACGGCCGTCGCGCGGGCGCGCCGCTGCCAGTCGAGGCTCGGCTTGCTGTACGTGGACGTCGACGATTTCAAGCAGATCAACGACCGCCACGGCCATGCCGCCGGCGACGCCCTGCTGCGGGAAGTGGCGGCGCGCCTCGTGGAATGCGCGCGCGAGTCGGACACGGTGGCCCGCCTCGGCGGCGACGAGTTCGTGCTGCTACTGGAGGACTTGCAGGCCCCCGAGGACGCCGAGCGCTGCGCCGACAAGATCCGCGCCGTGCTGGCGCAACCGGTGCCCACGCTGGACACACCGCTGCACATCGGCGCCAGTATCGGCGTCGCGCTGTTCCCGGAGCACGGGGACCAGGTGGAGACGCTGCTGATGCACGCGGACGCCGGCATGTATGCGAGGAAGCGCACGCGCAAGAAGGATCATGCCGGCGGGGCCGGCAGCGCCGCGCCCGACCCGCTCAGCGACGCGGCGTAGTGCGCTTGTCGATGGCGGCGGCGATCGCGCCGTGCTGGGTCTGCTCTGCGATCCGGGCCGCCGTCAGTCCCTCACCATTTTTCAACAGCGGATCGGCACCCTGCGCAAGCAGGAACTCGGCACTGTCCTGGTGACCTTCGCGCGCGGCCATCATCAGCGGCGTGTACTTGCCGCTCGCCGGCGGCGACTGCGCGTCGATGCGGGCGCCATGCGCCAGCAGCATGCGCGCGATGTCGACGTCGCCGCTGGCGGCTGCGTAGTGCAGCGGCGTCCAGCCGGGACGGTTGACGGCCGCTCCCTTCGCGACCAGCGCTTCGGCGGCCGCCTTGTTGCCCTTGAACGCGGCCATCATCAGCGCCGTGTTGCCATTCATGGCCGTGGCGTCGACCTTCGTGCCCGGGTAGCGCAGCAGGACGTCGAGCACCTGCATCGCGCCTTCGCGCACGGCCAGCACGAGCGCGGGCTCACCGCCGACGGGATTCGGCATATTGGGATCGACAGTGCCGAGCAGCGACTGGACGGTGCGCGCATCGTCCATCGTCACCGCACGGAAGAAATCGGTCACCTGGCCGCCCGTCGGCGCGGCCGCGGCGGGGTGAATGCCGGCCGACACGGCGGCGACAAGCACGAACGATTGCAGGACGGTACGACGCAGTGGGCTGGCTGGGGTCATGGGTCAGGTCCTCGCGGCCTTGAACAGGTTGAAGAAATTGTCGGTGGTGCGGTCGGCGATGTCGCGCAGGGGCACGCCCTTGAGGTCGGCCAGGTATTCGGCGACGTGCGCCACATACCCCGGCTCGTTCATCTTGCCGCGGTAAGGCACGGGTGCCAGGTACGGCGAATCCGTCTCGATGAGGATACGCTCGAGCGGCAGCGCGCGCGCGACGGCCTGCAGGTCCTTCGCGCTCTTGAACGTGACGATGCCGGAAAACGAAATATAAAAACCCATCTCGACGGCGGCCAGCGCCACGTCCAGCGATTCCGTGAAGCAGTGCATGACGCCGGCGACGCCGCCTTTGTCCGTGCCCGCGCCCTCTTCGCGCATGATGCGGATCGTATCTTCGCTGGCGGCGCGCGTGTGGATGATCAGAGGCTTGCCTGTCTCGCGCGACGCGCGGATGTGCGTGCGGAACCGCTCGCGCTGCCATTCGAGGTCGCCTTCCAGGCGGTAATAATCGAGGCCCGTCTCGCCGATCGCGATGACCTTCGGGTGATCGGCCAGTTCCACCAGTTGCGCGACCGTGGGCTCGGGCGTGTCCTCGTAGTCGGGATGCACGCCGACGGAGGCGTAAATGTGCGGGTATTGCTCGGCCAGGGCGAGCACGCGGGGAAAGTCGGGCAGGTCGACGGACACGCACAGCGCGTGCGTGACCTTGTTCTCGGCCATTTTCGCCAGGATCTCGGGCATCCGGGCGGCCAGCTCCGGAAAGTCGATGTGGCAGTGGGAGTCGATGTACATCCCGCTATTGTACGCGAGGCGTCAGGCGACCCGCTTGCCGAGGATGATCAGGTCGCGCTCGACGCCGTCCAGGTTCGCGACGCGGGGGAAATGCGCCCACGTGTCGAAGCCGTACTTGCGGAACAGACCCAGGCTGGGCAGGTTGTGGCCGAAAATAAAGCCGAGCAAGGTGTGGACGTCGAGATTCGGCGCGAACGCCATCGCCTGCTCCAGGCAATACCGGCCCACGCCCTTGCCGCGCCATTCTTCCGCGATATAGATCGACAGCTCGGCCGTGCCCGAATACGCGGGGCGCCCGTAGAAATTCGAGTACGAGCACCAGCCGATCACTTCCGGCTGGGCCGACGTGTGGGCCGCGTCATGAATCACCCACAGCGGCCGGCGTTCCGGCGTGTGCTCGTGGAACCAGCCTTCGCGCGACGCGACGGTGACGGGTTCCGTGTCGGCCGTCACTTCGCGCGAGGCGATGGTGGAATTGTAGATGTCGACGATGCGGGGCAGGTCTTCTAAGCGGGCGAGGCGGTGTACGTAGGACGGCATGCGGGTGACAGACCTTACAGGGTATGAGTGGCGCGCGAGGAACGCAGCGCGGCGCCGAGGATTTCTTCGATGCGCAGGCGGGCGCGCTGGCCCGTCTCGTCGGCCGGGAAGTGCACGCCGATGCCTTGCGCCTTGTTGTTGTTCGCCCCGGCCGGCGTGATCCACGCGACCTTGCCGGCGATCGGGTATTTGTTCGGGTCGTCCATCAGCGACAGGATCAGGTAGATCTCGTCGCCGACCTTGTACGGCTTGTTCGTGGGCACGAACATGCCGCCGTTCTTCAGGAACGGCATGTATGCCGCGTACAACGCGGCTTTTTCCTTGATGGCGAGCGACAGCACGGACGGCCGCGCGGGCTGCGGCGTGTTCGGATCGGCGGGCAGGCCGCTGAGCGGCCCGGTCGGCGAAACACTCATCATCGTCCTTTCATCATGGTCCGCAACGGGCAGTGTAATCAAGCAACATGTCTTCGACAAACAGTTTCGGAGACAAGGGGTGATCGGCGACGGCGCGGCGATCGTTCGTCGACTTGATCGCCTGCATCAAGTCGGCCACGTGCACCCGTCCGGCCAGTGCAGCCACTTCCCGTTGATACCTCGGATAATACCGGATCACGCCGGACAGCTTGTACGAAAAGACATCATACAGCCACCGCTGCTGCCACGCGACGAGGGCCGCGAGCGGCGCCTTGCTCAATTTGTCGGCACTGCGCAACGCGGCGTCCACGCTGGGCTGGGCGAGCACTTGCAGCAAGCCGTCGAGCTCTTCCCGGCTCCCCGTCTCGGCCTGCGCGAGCGCGGCGAGCGGTGCGCCGCCCTGCTCGCGCAGCCAGCCATCGGCGTCATTGACGCCCTGCGCTTCCAGCCAGGCGAGCGCTTCGCCATGGTCCGGCATCGGCAGCGCGAACTTGCGGCAGCGGGACAGGATCGTCGGCAGCAGGCCGTCCAGGCCGTTCGATGCCAGCAGGAACACGGTGCCCGCCGGCGGCTCCTCGAGCGTCTTCAGTAGCGCGTTCGACGCCGGCATGTTCAGGCTTTCCGCCGGATACAGCACGACGACGCGCAGACCCTGGCGGTGCGTGGAGATGTTCATGAAGTCGGACAGGGCGCGCACCTGCTCGATCTTGATCTCTTTCGATGCGGACTTCGACTTGGATTTCTTTTCTTCGGCCGACGCTTCTTCGCCCTCGGCGGCAGGCACGTCGTCCTCGAGCGCTTCCGGCCGCACGCGCCGATAGTCCGGGTGATTGCCCTGCGCGAACCACCCGCACGACGCGCACGCGCCGCACGCATGGCCGTCCGGCCTTACATCTTCGCACAGCAGCGACTGGGCAAACGCTTCGATGAAATCGGCCTTGCCGATGCCGGCCGGGCCGTGGAACAGGATCGCGTGCGGCAGGCGCGCGCGCATCGCCTGCAGCCGCGTCCAGGCGTCGTGCTGCCACGGGTACATGCTCACAGAAACGCCTCCAGTGTGGCCTGCAGCGCGGCGCGCACACCGTCGATGGTTTGCGTGGAATCGATGACGACGATGCGTCCGTTCGATGCCGCGGCGCGGCGCAGGTACTCGCCCCGCACGCGCGCGAAGAATTCGCCCTGCTCCATCTCGAATTTGTCCAGGGCGCGCGTGGCCGACAGGCGCGCACGCGCGACGTCGAGCGGGACGTCGAACAGCAACGTGAGGTCGGGCTGCAGGTGCGGATGCACCCACTGCTCCAGCGCCTCGAGCTTGGCCCGATCGAGACCGCGGCCGCCGCCCTGGTAGGCGAAGCTCGCATCCGTGAAGCGGTCGGACAGGACCCAGTCGCCGCGCGCGATGGCCGGCTCGACGACTTGCGCCACGTGCTCGCGGCGGCTGGCGAACATGATCAGGGCTTCCGTCTCCAGGTGCATTGTCTCGTGCAGCACGAGGTCGCGCAGCTTTTCGCCCAGCGGGGTGCCGCCCGGCTCGCGCGTGGAGACGACGGTCTTGCCCGCGGCCTCCAGCAGCGCCGTGACGTAGCCGATGTGTGTCGACTTGCCGGCACCGTCGATGCCTTCGAAGGTGATGAAGCGCCCGCGCTTGGCATCCGTTTGGTTCATTGCATTCACTCGTTTTACTGGGGCGCCTGGTTGCGCTGGTACTGGTTCACGGCCTTGTTATGCTCGGACAGATTGACAGAGAAATGACTCGTCCCATCGCCGCGCGACACGAAATACAGGGCTTCCGTCTTCGCGGGCGCCGTCGCGGCCGCGAGCGACTGCACGCCCGGCAGCGCGATCGGCGTCGGCGGCAGGCCTGGCCGCGTATAGGTATTGTACGGGGTGTCGGTCTCGAGGTCCTTCTTGCGGATCTTGCCGTCGTACTTGTTGCCCATGCCGTAGATGACGGTGGGGTCGGTCTGCAGCAGCATGCCGGCCTTCAGGCGGTTCACGAACACGCCGGCGATCATCGAACGCTCGCTCTTCTGGCCCGTTTCCTTTTCCACCAGCGATGCCATGATCAGGGCCTGGTACGGGTCCGTGTACGGCAGGCCCGGATCGCGCTTGTCCCACGCGGCCTTCAGCCGCTTCATCATCATCTCGTGCGCCTGTTTGTAGATCGACAGGTCGCTCGCGCCCTTCGCGAACAAATAGGTATCGGGGAAGAACAGTCCTTCCGGCGCCTTGAAGTCGGCATCGACCTTCGCCAGCAGCTCCTGGTCGGACAGCTTGGCCGTCTCGTGCTTCAGGTTGGGCGCGGCATCGATGGCCTGGCGCATCTGGCGGAACGTCCAGCCTTCGATGATCGTCAGCGATTCCTGCGCGAACTCGCCGCGCACGAGCTGGGACAGGAGGCGACGCGGCGACGTATCCGGTTTGAGCTCGTAACTGCCGGCCTTGATCTGGCTTGCCTTGCCCGTGACGCGCGCCAGCACCCCGAACAGGAACGGGTTGACGGGCACGCCGGCCGTCGACATCTGCTGCGCCGCGCCGGCCACGCCGGTGCCCTGCGCGATGGCGAACGGGATCGCGGGCGCGCTGGCGGGAGTGATCGGCTGCTTGCTCCACCACTGGAAGCCGGCGCCGGCGGCGGCGGCCGCGATCACGCCCGTGACGATGAGTTTTCTTATCAGTGCCATGCTGGATTATCGGTTTTACGCCGTCGTCGGCGCGTTTTCTGAGGCGAACTTATAATGAGGCCGTAATCATAAAGCCGATACCGCCAAACCGGAAATAATTCGTGTATGAATCATTGGATCGAACATCTCGCCACCCTGGGCGCCCGTTTCCACCCCGATAGCCCGACGCACGTCGACGATTTCGGCCGCGTGCTTGGCACCGCCGACCTCGCGCAGGGGTTCGTCGCCACCGTCACCGACCTCGGACTGATCGGCATCGCCGGCGACGACGCCGCCACCTTCCTGCACAACCAGGTCACCAACGACGTCGAGCACCTCGGCACGTCGGAGGCACGCCTCGCCGGCTATTGCACCCCGAAAGGCCGCCTGCAAGCCACGTTCCTGATGTGGCGCGACGCCGAATCCATCTACCTGCAGCTGCCGCGCGCGATCCAGGCGCCGCTGCAGAAACGCCTGTCGATGTTCGTGCTGCGCGCGAAGGCGAAGCTGCGCGACGCCACGGACGATCCCCGCTATGCCGCAGTGCTGGGCCTCGGCGGCGCGGCGGCGGGCGACGCATTGCGCGCCCACGTCGGTACGCTGCCTACTGCGCCCTATGACAAGATCGACGGCGACTTCGGCACCGTGATCCGCGTCGCGGACGCATTCGGCCACCCGCGCTACCTGTGGCTCACGTCGGCCGACGCCGCCATCGCCGCGCTGCCCGCACTGCGCGCGACGCTCGCGCTGGGCGGCAGCGCCGCATGGCAGCTCGCATCGATCCACGCCGGCGTGCCGCAGATCGGACCGGGTACGCAGGAACAGTTCGTGCCGCAGATGGTCAACTACGAGCTGCTCGGCGGCGTCAATTTCAAAAAGGGCTGCTACCCGGGCCAGGAAATCGTCGCCCGCAGCCAGTATCTCGGCAAGTTGAAGCGCCGCACGGCACTGGCCACGCTCGCCGACGCGGCCGCGCGTCCCGGCGACGAAGTCTATTCGGTGTCCGACCCCGACCAGCCGTCCGGCATGATCGTCAACGTCGCGCCGAACGGTGCCGGCGGTGCCGACGCGCTCGTCGAAATCAAGCTGGCCGCGCTGGACGACGACGTCCGGCATGCGTCGGCCGGCGGCACGCCGCTGACGTTCCTGCCGCTGCCGTACGCGCTCGACGCGCTGGACGTCTGACCGGCATGATCGACCTGTACGTCTATTACAAGGTGCGCGAGGCCGACGCGCCTGCGCTGGCCCCGCGCGTGCGTGCGTTGCAGGCGCGCGTCGGCGTGGCGGCGCAGCTGAAACGCCGGCCCGATGTGCGCGACGGCCTGCAGACGTGGATGGAAATCTATCCGGACGTGGACGACGGTTTTCCCGCGCGCCTCGACGCAGCGGCCCGCGAGGCCGGCTTCGCGGGCCTCATCCAGGGCGAGCGCCGCGCCGAAATTTTTACGGACCTGCCAACATGTGCCTGATCGTCTTTGCCTGGCGCGTGATCCCCGGCCTGCCGCTGGTCGCGTGCGCCAACCGCGACGAATTCTATGACCGTCCCGCTACGCCGGCGGGCCCGTGGCCGGACGCGCCGCACATCATCGCCGGCCGCGACCTGCGAGGCGGCGGCAGCTGGATGGGCGTGACGACGACGGGCCCGAACGGCCCGAAATTCGCCGCGCTCACGAACATCCGCGCACCGGACGAGCGGCGCACGGACGCGCCGACGCGCGGCGCCCTCGTTGCCGACTTCCTCAAGGGCGACCTCGATGCGCCCGCCTATCTCGACCGCATCAAGCCGGATGCGCAAGAGTACAACGGCTTTAACCTGATCCTGGGCGACGCCGCCGCGATCTACTGGTTCTCGAACCGCGCCGGCGCCGACCCGCGCAACGGCCGCGCGCTGGAGCCGGGCATCTACGGCGTCTCCAACGGCCTGCTGGACGCGCCGTGGCCCAAGGTCGTGCGCACGAAGGCCACGTTCGCGAGCCTGCTGCTGCAGGGCGCGCCGGAAGAAGCGTATTTCGAGATGCTCGCAGATACGACGCGCGCACCGGACATGCGCCTGCCCGACACGGGCGTGCCGATCGACCTGGAACGGGAGCTGTCCGCCGTGTGCATCGAGATCCCCGGCTACGGCACCCGCACGTCCACGGTCGTCAAGGTGTACGCCGACGCGGAGCCGGAACTGCACGAACGGGTGCTGAAACCCGGCGACCAAGTCACCGGGTGACGCGTCCCATCAGCGCTTGACGGCTGCCTTCAGCCGCGCCGTGTACTGCGGCGTCGCCGCGTAGGGATCGGCCGGCGGCTTGCCGTGCACGATCGCGTCCATGCGGTCGGCCACGGCGGGCATCACGTGCCGGTGCGTACAGATGTAGAAATCGCCGCGCCTGACGCCGTCGAACGTCATGCGCGCGATGTCCGCGGCAGACGGTTTGGCGGCCGCGACGGCTTGTTCGAGCAGCGCCTGGCCGGCCTGCTGGCTGGGCGTGGGCGGGCCGTCGTGGCGGACGTCGTCGGGACGGTGGCGTTCGGCGTGCGCGATGTCCGTCGGGACGAAATACGGGCACAGCACGGATGCCTTGACGGGCGCGTCGACGAGCCGCAGGTCGTGGTACAGCGACTCCGACAACGCGACGACCGCGTGTTTCGACACATTATAGGGCCCCATCGCGGGCGGCACCAGCAGGCCGGCCATCGATGCCGTGTTGACGATGTGGCCCTCATACGCCGGATCGTTCCGCCCCGCCTCGAGCATCAGCGGCGTGAACACGCGTACGCCGTGGATCACGCCCCACAGGTTCACGCCGAGCACCCACTCCCAGTCGGCCTCGCTGTGTTCCCAGATCAGGCCGGCCGTGCCGACACCCGCATTGTTGAACAGAAGATGCACGGCCTGGAAGCGGATCATCGCGGCATCCGCCAGTTCTTCCACGTGGGCCGCCTTGCGCACGTCGCAGACCATCGCCAGCACGTCGGCGCCGGCTGCCTGCAGCGTGCTGCTGGCCTGTTCGAGGGCGTGTGCATCGATGTCGGCCAGCACCAGCTTCATGCCGAGCGTGGCCGCGAGGTTGGCGAACTCGCGTCCGAGACCGCTGCCGGCGCCCGTGATGACGGCCACCCGTCCCGCAAAATTCTCCATGGCGACCTCCTTGTCGCGTGATATCGGGCCGCGCCCTCCTCCGTCAGACGATGTAGTCCATGCACTGGCGCCCTTCGCGGATCGCGCCGATGAACGGGATGACCGCCTGGTGCACCGGATGCTTGACATAGGCTTCCAGCGCGGCCTGGTCTTCGAATTCGGAATACAGCACGACGTCATACGTGGCTTCCAGGCCAGGCTGGGCGATGACGACCTCGAACGTGATCTGGCCTGGGACGATATTGGCGCACTCGTCCAGGCGGCGCTTCATTTCGATGGCGTTGGCGGCGCGGTCGGCGCCTTCGGCGTGGTCTTTCAGTTTCCACATGACGATGTGCTTGAGCATGATGTCCTTGTTACGTTCGAGATTGAATGGTCGCGGCCAAGCCGCTGTCTCATTATAAGAGCGATAAGGCGCCGTACCCAGGGCCGTTGGTGGCGGGTTTGGGCGGCCGGGCGGCACCCGTCGGTTAGTTGCAATTTTACTGAACGGCCGTATCCGTGGTGCGGCGCCGGATCCGGGGTTGTTCTTCTTACGAGATGGACGACCGGATACTTGGCCAGATGATCGCCTGTGCCACGATGACGGATTCGCCGTTGAACGTCGTGCTCGGCGAGCCGTACAGCAGATAACCTTGTTCGAGCGCGGCGCTGACACGGCGGCAGAACGTGGCGTCGTCAGGACCGGTCAAGACGCGGTAGGTTGGCAAGCCTTCGGGCGGGTGGTCGGACATGTGTACTCCGGTACAGTGCGAGGTTGAATGATGACGGAAGGCTAGTATATTGTCGAACCGTTCACCTTGCCTTGCCTGCCCTGTTTTCGCGTTCGACGCACGCTTGACTCGACCGTCGGTTAGTTGCAATATAGGGGAAACCAACCCGTCGCCACCATGAGCCAACCCCCTTCCCTCGCCGACTGGGACGCGCGTCCCTTCGACGCGTTCGCCGCCTTCGTCGTGACGCCGGAATTCGTGCTCACGTCCAGCCGCCAGCGCGACGTCCCGCTACCCGTCTCGCAGGAATCCGCGACGGTCTACAAATTCATGTTCGGCAAATTCGCCACGTGGATGCTCGAGCGCGGCCTCCGGATGTCGACCGTGAACGCGGCCGACCTGCGCCGCTTCATCGAGCTGTCGAAGGACGGCCACCGCGACCTCAACAGCAAGATCGCCTACCGCTACCTGCGCCTGCTGGAACGCTGCTTCGACTACCTGGGCCGCACGCCGAACCCGGCCCGGCAGGCGATCGCGGCCACCGACCGCGCCCACCTGGCCGAAGACGCGCCGATGATCGCGCTGGGCCAGGACGATCTGCAGCGCTTCCTGGCCGCCCTCCCGCCGGGCCGCGGCGACGACACGGAAGGTCATGCCGGCTGGAAGCGCCGGCGCGACCGCGCAATGCAGATCGTGATGGCGCTCGCCGGGCTGCGCGTGGCGGAAGCCATCGGTCTCCTCGTCGACGAAGTGGGACGCCAGCCCGACATCGAAGGCGCCATCGAACTGAACATCACGCCCGAGGCGAAGCACCGCACGAGCTACGAGCACACGGCCACGTTGCCGCGCGCGGGCGTCGCCGAGCTCACCGCGTGGCTCGAGGAACGGGCCGAACTCAAGATTCCCGGCGACCTCGTCTTCCCCGCCAACCTGGCCGGTGAGCCGCTGCACAAGGCGACCGTGTATCGGCAGACGCGGGCGACGTTTGAACGGGCCGGCGTCAAAGTCCCGCGCGCGGGCGGGCGCACGTTGCGCAACAGCTTCGCCGTCCAGCAGCTGGAACAGGGCGTGTCGCGCAGCGAACTGACGACGGCGCTGGGCCTCGCGCTGGAACGATCGACGGAAGCGTACCGTTACGCGCGGCGCCATGAGGCGCTTGAAGACGATGCCACCGAGGGCGCGGGCGCCTTGGCCGCGCCGGACGATCGGGACGACGCGGACGACGCGGACGACGGTGTCGAACCCGCCGCACCGAGTCCACGCTGATCTGCAACGCGCACCCCGCCGCACGCCGCCCGCTGTAAGCCGCACGTAAGTTTCGAGCAAGCATGCCGTAAGCTTCCCGGCGCACAGTCGGCGGGTAGCCCGCGCCATCGGGCTGCGCACACAATAATCAGACAGGAGACCACAATGGCAGTGACACCCGGCATGGCTGCGGGCGGCAAATCCATGCCGAAAGGCGTTGGACTGACGAAGGAAGAGCGCAAAGTCATCTTCGCGTCCTCGCTCGGCACCATTTTCGAATGGTACGACTTTTACCTGTACGGTTCGCTGGCGACGGTGATCGCCAAGCAGTTCTTCATGGGCGACCCGACCACGTCGTTCATCTTTGCCCTCCTGGCCTTCGCGGCCGGCTTCATCGTGCGCCCGTTCGGCGCGCTCGTGTTCGGGCGCCTGGGCGACATGATCGGCCGCAAATACACATTCCTCGTCACGATCCTGATCATGGGCGGCTCCACGTTCATCGTCGGCCTGCTGCCGGGCTATGCGTCGATCGGCATCGCCGCGCCCATCGTGCTCGTCACCTTGCGCATCCTGCAAGGGCTCGCGCTCGGCGGCGAATACGGCGGGGCCGCCACGTACGTCGCCGAACATGCGCCGCACGGCCGCCGCGGCTACTTCACGTCGTGGATCCAGACGACGGCCACGCTCGGGCTATTCCTGTCGCTGCTCGTCATCACGGGCGTGCGCGCGGGCATGGACGCGGCCGCGTTCGACGCGTGGGGCTGGCGCATTCCGTTCCTCGTGTCCGTGCTGCTGCTCGCGGTGTCCGTGTGGATCCGCATGTCGATGAACGAGTCGCCCGCATTCGTCCGGATGAAGACGGAAGGCCGCACGTCGAAAGCGCCGCTCTCCGAAGCCTTCCTGACCTGGAATAACGGCAAGATCGCGCTGCTCGCACTGCTGGGCGTCGTGATGGGCCAGGCCGTCGTCTGGTACACCGGGCAGTTCTATGCACTGTTCTTCCTCACCAAGACGCTCAAAATCGACGACGCCACCGCGAACGTCCTCATCGCCATCGCGCTCGCCCTCGCGACGCCGTTCTTCATCGTGTTCGGCTCCCTGTCCGACCGCATCGGCCGCAAGACCATCATCATGGCCGGCTGCCTGATCGCCGCGCTCACCTATTTCCCCGTCTTCAAGGGCCTCACGCACTACGGCAACCCGGCATTGGAAGCGGCGCTGGCCAGCTCGCCCGTCGTCGTCGTGGCCGATCCGGCATCGTGCCACTTCCAGTTCAACGCGACGGGCACGAAGAAATTCCCGTCGTCGTGCGACATCGCGACGGCGCAACTGACAGCAGCCTCCGTCAGCTACACGCGCCAGGATGCGCCGAGCGGCACCATCGCCAGCGTCAAGGTCGGCGACAAGGTCTACCCGTCGTTCAACGCGACCATGACGCCGGACGGCCTGAACTTCGACCTGGCCAGCCGCGACCGCGAAACGGCGCTGAAGAAGGACCTGGGCGCCGCGTTGAAGGCCGCCGGCTATCCGCCGAAGGCCGATCCCACGCAGCTGAACAAGCCGATGCTCGTGCTGCTGCTGTTCGTGCTCGTGCTGTACGTGACGATGGTCTACGGCCCCATCGCCGCGATGCTCGTCGAGATGTTCCCCACGCGAATCCGCTACACGTCGATGTCGCTGCCCTACCATATCGGCAACGGCTGGTTCGGCGGCCTGCTGCCGACGACGGCGTTCGCCCTCGTCGCCGCCAACGGCAACATCTACTATGGCCTGTGGTATCCGATCGTGGTCGCCTTGGCCACCGTCGTCATCGGCATGCTGTTCGTGCGCGAGACGAAAGACACCGATATCTACGCGGGCGACTGAGCTTTCCCGCTTCCCAGGAGGCCGCCGGTACCGGCGGCTTTTTTCGTTCGCATCACGATAATCCGGACGCATCGACACGCTTGGCATCCCGTCCAGTTAGCGCTACCATCCACACGATCCGATAACGATAACGATGGAGACCTCATGCCCAAGCTGCCGCACCTCGCTGCCGCCCTCGCCCTCACGTTCGCCACCCACGCGGTGATCGCCGCCGACCCGCCCCCGAATCCGCCGCCCGCCACGTCACAGTTCACAGCGTTATCCGCGCACGACCAGGTGCACCAGATGGGCCGCGGCGTGAACATCATCGGCTACGACCCGTTCTGGCGCGACGGCGCCCAGGGCAACTACAAGGACGAGCACTTCGCGAAGATCAAGGCGGCCGGCTTCTCGACCGTGCGCGCCGTGCTGTTCGCGTTTCGCGCGCTCGATGCACAAAACCGGCTCGATCCGCGCTGGCTGAACCGCCTCGACTGGGTCGTCGCGACGGCGCGCAAGCATGGCCTGAACGTCATCATCGACGAACACGATTTCGACGAGTGCTCGAAAGACGTCCCCGCCTGCATGCCGAAGCTGAAAGCCGTCTGGGCCCAGCTCGCGGAGCGCTACCGCAACGAGCCGAACACCGTGATCTTCGAACTGCTGAACGAACCGCACGGCCAGTTCGACGCGGCCACGTGGAACGCGAGCTTCCCGCAGGTGCTGGCCGTGATGCGCAAGACGAACCCCACGCGCAACGTGATCGTCGGCGGCGTGCAGTGGAACAGCCGCACCACGTTGAAGGACTTGCAGCTGCCCGCCGACGACCGCCACCTCATCGCCACGTTCCACTACTACGATCCGTTCCCGTTCACGCACCAGGGCGCGTCGTGGGCCGACGAACCGATCCGCTCGACGACGGGCGTCCACTTCGGCACCGCGGCCGAGCGCGCGCGGATCGACACGGATTTCGCCGCCGTGAAGGCATGGAGCGACGCGAGCGGCCGCCCCGTCTTCCTCGGCGAATTCGGCGCCTACGACAAGGGCGCGATGGACGAGCGCGCGCTGTGGACGGCCACCGTCGCCCGCACGGCCGAAAAATACGGTTTCGCGTGGGCGTACTGGCAGTTCTCCAGCGACTTCCTGCTGTACGACTTCAAGCGCGACGATTTCGTGCAGCCGATCCTGAAGGCGCTGGTGCCGACGAAGTAGCGACTCAGGGCGGACGGCGCGCCGCCAGCAGCAGGAACGGCGGCCGGCGATTCTCGTTGGCGAGGTCCGGGCGTGCCGCGAGCGCGGCCGGCGCCGGCCCAGGCTCGCCCAGGTACGTGAGCGCGAAACCCGCAGCCAGCAACGTGCCGACGTAGGTCTCCACGGTGCGGTGGTATTTGACGACGCCGTCCACGAACCAGCGCGTCGAGCGCTGCCCCTCATCGCGGTAGCGGTCGACGGGCCAGTGCAACTTCGTGCCGTCGGCGTCCTTCACCCAGCCCACGGGATGCGCCGTGCACATCGGATGCTCGACGGAGAACATGAAGCACCCGCCCGGCGCCAGCGCATCGAACACGCGCCGCACGACACCTGCGTAGTCCTCGACGTAGTGCAGCGCGAGCGACGACACGGCCACGTTGAACGTGCGCGCCGGGCGATACGCTTCGATCGCGCCGTGTACGTAGACGATGGCCGGATCCTGCGTGCGCAACGCAGCCTCGCGCAGCATCCGCGCCGAGATGTCCACGCCCGTGACCGAGGCAGCATCACGCTCGCGCGCGAGGCGGGCGAAATCGCCGAAGCCGCAACCCAGGTCCAGCACGTGGGCACCGGCCAGGTCGGGCAGCAGCGCCTGCAGCGCGGGCATCTCGAGCACGCCGTTCAAGCCGCTGTCGTTCTTGCGCAGGTCGCGGTAGCCGGCGAAGAAGTCAGGGTCGTCGTAGATGTTCTGCGGCGTGCTCATGTCGTCTCCAAAAGATCTCTTACGCGGCCGGCGGCAGCTCGGCAACGGACGGCCGGCCCCACGTGCGCATCCGGTTCGCCGCCCATGCCGTCAGGATCGCCCCGGCCAGCAGCACGAGGCGCGTGTCGACGAGCGTCAGCACGGCGCCCGCGGCGGCCATCAGGATGTTCGCGAGGCAGAACGTCGTCGACAAGAGGCCCATGACGGCGCCCTGTCCATGGCCCGCGCCGAAGCGGTCCGCGGCCCACGCCTGGACGACGGCATTGTAGAACGCATGCGGCAGGCCGAACGCCATGATGCCGACGAGCCCCACCCACAGGTGCCCCACGCCCAGCGAGCCGATCGCGAGCGCGACGCACGCGGCGAGCCACGCGGCGCGGCGCATCGGTTCCGTGCGGCTCGCACGGCCCGCGAACAGCGCGGAACACGTCATCAGGCCGCACATGCCCACGTTGACGAGGGCGATCGCACGGGTGTCGTAATGCCCCACCTCGACGAGCCACAGCGGATAGAACTCGTAGAACGCCGTGACGCCGCACGTGTATGCGAGCTGCACGCCGAACAGCGCGCGCAGGCCATCGTGGCGCAGCAGGTTGAACGCGTGGCGTTCACGCGCGACGCTCCACCACGACGGCCCGGCCGCGCGCGGCGCACGCTCCAGCGCCACGCCGACGAGGATGGCGCCCAGCAACAGCGCACCGGCGGCGATGTAGAACGGCACGGTGATGCCCCACGCGATCGTGAACCCGGCCAGCAATGGGCCGAACAGCCACCCCAGGTGCAGCGCACCGTTGAGCCACGACAGCGCATGGTTGCGCAGCGGGCCTTGCAGGCGGTCGGCCAGCATCGCGCGCACGATCGCGCTGTGGCCTTCCAGCAGGCCCGTGCCGAAGCGGGCCGCGAGGAACAGCGGGTATGAGCGGCTGGCCAGCGCCCACGCCGTGAGCACGTGGCCGACGGCGGCGCCGGCCGCCGTCACCAGCAGCAGCGGCCGGCGCCCGTAGCGGTCGGACAGCGAGCCAAGGACCGCGGTGCCCAGCAGCAGGCCGACGGGGTTCACCATCAGCGCAATCGCGAACAGCAGTTTCGGCGGCAGGCCGAGGAAGTGCGTGAGGCTGTCCGGCGCGCCGTTCACGAACAGCGGCGGCAGGATGGGGTACGGCAGCGACGCGCCCGTCGTGGACAACAGTCCGAGGAGGCAGGCGGTCGCGATCAGGAGGGCGTTCTTCATGGGGACTCGTTCGTCGCGAGGCACCTAGCCTAGCACGACGGCCGCCACGTCGGCATCAGGGGCTTTCGAGCCGCGCGGCGGCGAGGGACAGCCGCGCCAGTTCCTCGGCGAGCGCCGGCGCCGCGATGGCGCCGCCGCGCATCCACGCCGCGAGCGCCGCCAACTGGCCCTCCGCGCACGCGAGCGCGCGCACGTCCGCGCGCGGCGCGGGCACGCCCCGTGCCCGCAGGCCGGGGATGCTTCTCGCCGCCAGCATGCGCGCGATGCGCGAGCGCAGCGGCTGTTCCAGCATGATGCGCACGGCGCCGGACCGTTCGCGCACATGCTCGATCAACCGCAGCAGCGCGGCCACGTCGGGCGGATCGGCGGCCAGCACGCCGAGCGGATAGGCGAGCGATGCGTCCAGCAGGTCGTCCTTCGTGCGGAAGTGTTCGTACAACGTCGAGCGACCGAGGTCCGCCCGCTCGGCGACGGCCGTCATCGCGACCGCTTCATAACCCTGCTCCATCAGCAATTCGATGAACGCCGCCACGGCCGCCTTGCGCGTGCGCTGCCGGCGCCTGTCCAGTACCGCCTCCGCCATCCCGTCTCCCGTTCCGGACAGTGCGCGGCAAATGTCCGCTAGCGGATGCCGCGCCCGGGCCGTCCGCCAACGGCGCGACCGCGCCTGGTCCAATGTCGTTTTTATCAGAAAGGATCACCATACCATGAGCCACCCCGCAGCCGATCCGTCGCCCACCGCACCGACCCGCGCCATCCCGCCCGCCGCGTGGGCCCTCGTCGTCGCCAGCGCGACGATGGTCGCCCTGCTCGCGCACCATCCCGTCATGGGCCACGCCACGACCTACGCGGACAGGATGGCCGCGCTCGCACGCCTGGGCACGAGTGCGGCCCTCGTGCACGGCGCGCTGTTCGGCGTCGTGGCCGTGCTGCTGTACGGCGTCACCACGCTGGCGCTGGCACTCGATGCGCGCCGGCCGGCCGTGGCGTTCGGATTGATCTGCCATGCCCTCGGCTGCGGCGCCGTCGGCGGCGCGATGCTGCTGGATGGCTTTATCACCGCCCCGCTGGCCCAGGCCGCGCTGGACCACGGCTGGCCCGCCGATGCCACGACGGTCACGTTCAACCTCGTCGCGATTTCCATCCAGATGCTGACGAAGGCGGGCCTGGTGGGGATGGGTGCCGGCATGTGCTGCCTGTCGTGGTCGAACGCCCGCGCGACGCGGCTGCTCGCGGCGCTCGCGCTGCCGGCCGGCCTGGGAACGGCATTCGCGGCCGCCAGCGGCCTGCGCATGCACACGCATTCGCTGGTGCTGCTCACAAGCCTGCAGGCGCTGTGGTATGCGGGTGCCGCGCTCGCGTTGTGGCGCATGCGCGGCACCGCCCCAAGCGTCAGCCGTTGAAGGTCTTGCCTTCCTGCGCCAGGCGCACGAGCAGCGGCGCCGGCGTCCATGCTTCGCCGTGGTAGCCGCGCCCATACTTCTCGATGGCGGCGAGCACGGTGGGCAGGCCCACGGTGTCCGCATAAAACATCGGGCCGCCGCGGAACAGCGGGAAGCCGTAGCCGGACAAATACACCATGTCGATGTCCGATGCGCGCAGCGCGATGCCCTCTTCCAGGATCTGCGCCCCCTCGTTCACCAGCGCGTAGACGAGGCGCTCCACGATCTCTTCATCGGAGATCGCGCGACGTGCGATGCCGAGGTCCTGCGCATGCTTGACGATCATCTCGTCGACCCAGCTTGATGCCCGCGGCGTGCGGTCGCCGGCCTCGTAGTCGTACCAGCCGGCGCCTGTCTTCTGGCCGAAACGGCCCGCCTCGCACAGCAGGTCGGCTGTCTTCGAGTACTTCACGTCCGGCGACTCGACGGCGCGGCGCTTGCGGATGTACCAGCCCACGTCGTTGCCCGCGAGGTCACCCATGCGGAACGGCCCCATGGCGAAGCCGAACCGCTCGATCGCGGCATCGATCTGCTGCGGCAGCGCGCCCTCGTCCAGCAGGAAGCCGGCCTGGCGGATGTACTGCTCGACCATGCGGTTGCCAATGAAGCCGTCGCACACGCCGGACACGACGCCCGTCTTCTTGATTTTCTTCGCCAGCGCCAGTGCCGTCGCCAGCACGTCCTTGCCCGTCGCGGCGCCGCGCACGATTTCCAGCAGCTTCATGACGTTGGCGGGACTGAAGAAATGCAGGCCGATCACGTCCTGCGGGCGCGCCGTGAACGATGCGATGCGGTTCAAGTCCAACGTGGACGTGTTCGACGCGAGGATCGCGCCCGGCTTCATCGTGGCGTCCAGGCGGCGGAACACGGTCTCCTTCACGTCCATGTCCTCGAACACGGCCTCGATGGCGATGTCGGCCTGGGCGATGGCGGCGTAATCCAGCGTGCCGCCGATCAGGGCGATGCGCTGCTCCGCCTTTTCCGGCGCCAGCTTGCCCTTCTTGACCGTGTTCTCGTAATTCTTGCGGATCGTGGCAAGGCCCTTGTCCAGCGCGGCCTGCGTCGTCTCGACGATCGTCACGGGCAGACCCGCATTCGCGAGCGCCATCGCGATGCCGCCGCCCATCGTGCCGGCGCCGACGACGGCCGCGCTGCGCATGTCGCGGACTGGCGTGTCGGCCGGGACGTCGGGCACCTTGCTGGCCGCGCGCTCGGCGAAGAACGCGTGGCGCAGCGCTTTCGATTCCGTCGTCTGCGTGAGGTGAATGAAACGCTCGCGCTCGAATTTCAAGCCGTCCTCGAACGGCTTTTCGACGGAGGCCGCCACCGTCTCCACGCATTCGACGGGCGCCGGGAACGGCCCCGCCTCCGTCTTCACGCGCGCCCGCGCGGCGGCGAGGAACGCGGCCGCATCCGGATGTTCGACCTGGCGCTCGCGCACCTTCGGCAGCGGACGCACGTCGGCGACGCGGCGCGCGAACGCGACGGCGCCGGCCACGAGGTCAGACCCGGCCGGCAGCAGTTCGTCGAACAGTTTTGTTCTCGCGAGTTTTTCCGACAGTGCCGGCGTGCCCGTCACGATCATGTTCAGCGCCGTTTCCAGCCCCAGCACGCGGGGCAGGCGCTGCGTGCCGCCGGCACCCGGCAGCAGCCCGAGCTTCACTTCCGGCAGCGCGATCTGCGCGCCGGGCAGCGCGACGCGGTAGTTCGCGCCCAGCGCCAGCTCCAGGCCGCCGCCCATGCACACGGTGTGGATGGCGGCGACCGTGGGCTTGGCGGAGTCCTCGACGGTGCGGATCAAGGTGTGCAAGGTCGGTTCCGTGAGCGCCTTCGGCGAATTGAATTCGCGGATGTCGGCGCCGCCCGAGAATGCCTTGCCGGCCCCCGTGATGACGATCGCCTTGACGGCCGGGTCGAGCGCGGCGCGCTGCAGGCCTTCCACCGCCGCGGTGCGCGTCGCCAGGCCGAGGCCATTGACGGGCGGGTTGTTCAGCGTGATGACGGCGACGTCGTCGATAACCTGGTAGTCGGCGCTCATGGGTCTCCTTCGATTCTTGTGATTGGCGGTGGCGACAATATAACCGTTAAAAGTACGGTCGTGTTATTTTTGATCCGTGCCGGGCAGGCGATGGTCGCGGAACTGCTCGCGCAAGCGGTTCTTGAGGATCTTCCCCGTCGCCCCCATCGGCAAGGCGTCGACGAACACGACGTCGTCCGGCATCCAGAACTTCGCAACTTTGCCTTCGAAGAAGCGCAGCATGTCGTCGCGCGTGACGGTCGCCCCCGGCCGGGGCACGACGACCAGCAGCGGGCGCTCGTCCCATTTCGGATGCCGCACGCCGATGCACGCGGCCTGCAGCACGGCCGGATGCCCCATCGCGATGTTCTCGATGTCGATCGACCCGATCCACTCGCCGCCGGACTTGATGACGTCCTTGCTGCGGTCCGTGATCTGCATGAAGCCGTCCGGGTCGATCGTCGCCACGTCGCCGGTCGGGAACCAGCCGTCCCGCAGCACGTCGCCGCCTTCGCCGCGGAAGTAGTGCGCGACGATCCACGGGCCCTTCACGAGCAGGTGCCCGAACGTGTGGCCGTCCCACGGCAGCTCGTGGCCGTCGTCGTCGACGATCTTCATGTCGACGCCGAAGATCGCGTGGCCCTGTTTCTGCAGGATCGCGCGCTGGTCCGCGACCGGCAGATCCAGGTGCTTGACCAGCAGGCCGCCCGTCGTGCCGAGCGGCGACATCTCCGTCATGCCCCAGCCGTGGATGACCTGCACGTGCAAGCGGTCGATCAGCGTATCCATCAGCGCGGGCGGACACGCGGCGCCACCGACCACCGTGCGGCGGAACGTGGAGAACGCGAGCCCGTTCTGCAGCACGTAGTTGACGAGGCCCAGCCACACGGTCGGCACGCCGGCGGAAAAGGTCACGCGCTCAGCCTCGAACAACTCGTACAGCGACTTGCCGTCCAGTGCGGGCCCCGGCAGCACGAGCTTGGCACCGGCCAGCAGCGCGGAATACGGCAGGCCCCATGCGTTCACATGGAACATCGGGACGATCGGAGACACGACGTCTGCCGCGCCCACGTTCAGCACGTTCGGCATCGCCGATGCGTACGCGTGCAGAACGGTCGACCGGTGCGAGTACAGTGCGCCCTTCGGATTGCCCGTCGTGCCCGACGTGTAGCACAGCGCGGCGGCCGCGCGTTCGTCGAATTCGGGCCATGCGTAGTCGGCGGATGCCGCGTCAAGCAAGTCCTCGTAGCACAGCAGGTTGGCGATGGCCGTCTGCGCCGGCATGTGCGCGCGGTCGCTCATCAGCACGAACGCCTTCACGGTCGGGCAGTGCGGCGCGATCGCCTCGACGAGCGGCAGGAACGTCAGGTCGAAGAACAGCAGCTGGTCTTCGGCATGGTCGACGATGTACGCGATCTGGTCCGGGTGCAGCCGGGGATTGATGGTGTGCAGCACGGCGCCCGAACCGGACACGGCATAGTACAGCTCCAGATGCCGGTAGCCGTTCCACGCGAGGGTGCCGACACGCTCGCTCGGCGCGATGCCTTGCACACCGAGCGCGTTCGCGAGCCTGCGCGCCCGCGCTTCGCAGTCGCGCACGGTGTAACGGTGCACATCGCCCTCGACGCGGCGCGACACGATCTCGCTGCCGCCGTAATGCCGGGCGGCGAAGCGGATGATGCTCGAAATGAGGAGGGGCTGGTCCATCATGCCGCCCATGAGCGGCGGCTGGTCGTTCGTCATCGTGGTCTCGCGCTGTGGGGGAACGGCCGAGTTTCGAACGATCGTGCGGATAACGTCAATGGAAATCGATGCTGCGGCGCAGCAGGCATCGTCAACGAACATTGCCGGACGGTTACGGAATGTAACGCGGATAGGTCCCGCACGCTGTGGGCTCATAGAATCCGCCCGTGTACGGTAAAATCCGGCCACGACCCGACATCCAAGCAAAGGAAGCGCCATCACCACCCGCACCGCCGACGACCTGCCGTTCGACAATGGCTTTGCCGAATTGCCGCCCGCGTTCTATACACGCCTGATGCCGACGCCCCTGCCCGCGCCGTATTTCGTTGCGGCCAGCACGCCGGCCGCGGGGCTCGTCGGCCTGGATCCCGCCGACCTCGCGCGCGACGATTTCGTCGCGGTCTTCACGGGCAACGCGGTGCCCGCGCGCGCGCAGCCGCTGGCGGCCGTGTATTCGGGCCACCAGTTCGGCCACTGGGCCGGCCAGTTGGGCGACGGCCGCGCGATCCTGCTGGGCGACATCGCCGGGCCGCAAGGCCGGATGGAACTGCAGCTGAAAGGCGCCGGCATGACGCCGTATTCGCGCATGGGCGACGGCCGCGCCGTGCTGCGCTCGTCGATCCGCGAATTCCTGTGCTCGGAAGCGATGGCCGCCCTCGGCGTGCCGACGACGCGCGCACTCGTCGTGACGGGGTCGAACAAGGGCATCATCCGCGAAACGATGGAGACAGCCGCCGTCGTCACCCGCATGGCCCCGACCTTCGTGCGCTTCGGTTCGTTCGAGCACTGGCGCTACCGCGACAAGCCGGAAGAACTGCGCATCCTCGCCGACTACGTGATCAAGACGTTTTATCCGGAGCTCGCGGGCGCGCCGAATCCGTATCTGGCCTTGCTGAACGAAGTCACGCGCCGCACGGGCATCCTCATCGCGCACTGGCAGGCGGTGGGCTTCATGCACGGCGTGATGAACACGGACAATATGTCGATCCTGGGCATCACCCTGGATTACGGCCCGTTCGGCTTCATGGAAGCGTTCGACGTCGACCACATCTGCAACCACACGGACCAGGGCGGCCGTTATTCGTACGCGAACCAGGTCCCGGTGGGGCACTGGAACTGCTATGCGCTCGCGAACGCCCTGCTGCCGCTGGTCGACGATCAGGCAGCGGCGCAGGCCGCGCTGGACGTCTACATCGACGCGTACGGCGCCAAGTTCGACGAACTGCTGCACACGAAGCTGGGCCTGACGACGACGCACGAGGACGACCGCGCGCTGGCCGATACGATGTTCCAGCTCATGCAGGACAACAAGGTCGACTTCACCTTGTTCTTCCGCCGCCTGGGCGACCTCCGGCTGGACGTGGCGGAGGCCGACCGCGAGGCCGCGGATGCGCCGCTGCGCGACCTGTTCCTCGACCGCCCTGCCTTCGACGCGTGGGCCGCGCAATACCGCGCTCGCCTGCGCCGGGAAGGCAGCGTCGACGCGGCGCGCCGGGTTGCGATGCACGCCGTCAACCCCAAATACATCCTGCGCAACTACCTGGCTCAGGTCGCCATCGAAAAGGCGCAGAATGGCGATTATTCGGAAGTGGCGCGGCTGCTGTCCGTGCTGGAGCGTCCGTTCGACGAGCAGCCCGAACACGACGCCTACGCGGCGCTGCCGCCCGATTGGGCCGCCCACCTCGAAGTGAGCTGCTCCTCCTGACCTATCAACGAGAAGGATCATGACCGACAAAGTGACGAAGAGCGACGCCGAGTGGCGCGCCCAGCTGGACCCGATGGAATACCAGGTGACGCGCCACGCGGCCACGGAACGCGCCTTCACGGGCAAGTACTGGGACCACCACGAGCACGGCATCTACCGCTGCGTGTGCTGCGGCACGGCGCTGTTTGAGTCGGACGCCAAGTTCGATTCCGGCTGCGGCTGGCCCAGCTATTTCCGCGCGCTCGATCCGGACAATGTGATCGAGAAGGTCGACCGTACCCACGGCATGGTGCGCACGGAAATCATCTGCGCCGTCTGCGACGCCCACCTGGGCCACGTCTTCCCGGACGGCCCGCCGCCGACGGGCCTGCGCTATTGCATCAACTCGGCCGCGCTCACGTTCGAGCCGGCCTGAACGACACTGAACCGCTTATGAAATTCCTGTTCGACCTGTTCCCGGTCATCCTCTTCTTCCTCGTCTACAAGATCGCGGACGGCCACCAGGACGCGGCACACGCGCTCGCCGTGCAGTATATGGGGGGCCTGATCTCGGGCGGCAACGTCGCGCCCGACCAGGCGCCGATCATGCTGGCGTCGGCCGTCGGCATCGTCGCCACGGTGCTGCAGATCCTGTACCTGCTCGCACGCGGCCGCAAGGTGGACGGCATGCTGTGGCTGTCGCTCGGCGTCATCGTCGTGACGGGCGGCGCGACGATCTACTTCCACGACGAGAACTTCATCAAGTGGAAGCCGACTATCCTGTACTGGGCGTTCGCGCTGGCGCTGTTCGTGGCGCAGGTCGGCTTCCGCAACAACCTGATGCGCAAGGTGATGGAAGCGCAGATCAAGCTGCCGGACGCCGTCTGGGCCAAGGTCGGCTATGCGTGGATGACGTTCTTCGCCGCGATCGGCGTGCTGAACCTCATCATGGCGTTCATCGTCTTCAAGGGCAACACGGGCGCGTGGGTGAACTTCAAGCTGTTCGGCATCACGGCGATCTTCTTCGCGTTCATCGTCGCTCAGACGCTGATGCTGTCGAAGTACATCGAGATGGACGACCAGGAACAGCCGCAAGGCCACGGCAAGGGAGACGCGTGATGGACGACCGCGTGGAACGCATCCGCCAGCTGCTCGACGCCGCGCTGGCCCCATCCGAACTCGACGTCGGCGACGATTCTCACCTGCACGCAGGCCACCCCGGCGCCGCTTCCGGCGGCGGTCATTACCGAGTGAAAATCGTTTCGGAACGCTTCGAGGGACTGAGGCTGGTCATGCGTCATCGGCTGGTATATGATGCCGTGCACGGTATGATGCACACCGACATACATGCCCTGGCGATTACCGCCGTCGCACCATCCGAGCAGTCGTGATGGCGCGCTTTCAGTGAGTCTTAAGTAAGCTGTCCCAGAATCGGCTACGCATTACAAAAACTAAGCAAATCTTCGTCCAAGCAACCCCCTCACAGGAAACAAAATGACCTTTAAGCCAGCACGGCTGCTGTTAGCCCTGATCGCTATCGCCGCATCTTTCGCATACTCGCCTTCGTTCGCACAGAACCTTGCCGTTGTGAACGGCAAGGCTATCCCGTCCTCGCGCGCCGACGCCATCGTCAAGCAGGTCGTGGCACAGGGCCAGGGCACCGACAGCCCGCAACTGCGTGAGGCGATCAAGAAGGACCTGATCTCGCGCGAAGTGATGATGCAGGAAGCCATCAAGCAAGGCTACGACAAGAATCCGGAAGTCAAGGCAGCGCTGGAGAACGCGCGCCAGACCATCGTGATCAACGCTCTCGCGCGCGACTACATCACGAAGCACCCGGTGACGGACGCCGAAGTGAAAGCCGAATACGACCGCTTCGCGAAGCAGACGGGCGACAAGGAATACCACGTCCGCCATATCCTGTTCGCGACGGAAGACGAAGCGAAGGCAGCCATCGCCAAGCTGAAGGGCGGCGCCAAGTTCGAAGACCTGGCCAAGCAGTCGAAGGACACCGGCACCGCGAACAACGGCGGCGACCTGGATTGGGCGAGCCCGTCGTCGTTCCCGCCGGAATTTGCTGCCGGCTTCACCAACCTGCAAAAAGGCGCGATCACCGACACCCCGGTCAAGACCCAGGTGGGCTACCACGTGATCAAGCTGGACGACGTCCGCCCGGCCAAGCTGCCGAGCCTGGACGAAGTCAAGCCGCAGATTTCCGAAGCGCTGACCCAGCAAAAGCTGGCTGCGTACCAGGAAGAAATGGTCAAGAAGGCAAAGGTGCAGTAACATTGCAGCGCCGGCGGCCCAGGCCGCCGGTTTTCGTCGCCCTGGCGACTTTTCGTGTTGACCACCGGATTTCCACGACCGGTTTTAGATAGGATCGAATAAATGATTGTGAAGCCAGCCCGCCTGTTGTTAGCCATGACCGCGATGGTAGCCCTGCCGTCGTTCGCTCAGAACGTGGCGACCGTCAATGGCAAGCCCATCCCTGCGGCCAAGGTTGACCAGGTGGTCAAGCAGGTCGTCGCCCAAGGCAAGGCAACCGATTCCCCGCAACTGCGCGAGGCAATCAAGAAAGACCTGATCGGCCGCGAAGTCCTGATCCAGGAAGCCGACAAGCAAGGCGTCGGCACCCGTCCGGACGTCAAGAACGCAATCGACAACGCCCGCCAGAGCATCATCATCAATGCGATGCTGGCCGATTACATCAAGAAGAACCCGGTCAAGGACGCGGACATCAAGGCCGAGTACGACAAGTACAAGGCACAGGTCGGCGACAAGGAATACCACGCCCGCCACATCCTCGTCGGCACGGAAGACGAAGCCAAGCAGATCATCGCCAAGCTGAAAGGCGGCGCCAAGTTCGAAGACCTGGCCAAGCAATCGAAGGATCCGGGTTCGGCAGCCAACGGCGGCGACCTGGACTGGGCAAGCCCGGCCTCGTTCGTGCCTGAGTTCTCGAAGGCCATGACCTCGCTGCAAAAAGGCCAGATCACGGAGACCCCGGTCAAGACGCAATACGGCTACCACGTGATCAAGCTGGAAGACGTCCGCGCGGCCAAGGTCCCGCCGATGGAAGAAGTGAAGCAGCAAATCGCGGAATCGCTGCAGCAGCGCAAGCTGGCCGCATACCGCGACGAACTGATGAAGAAGGCCAAGATCCAGTAAGCTGGCTCGCCTGAAGAAAGCGCTCCTCGTGGGCGCTTTTTTTTGATCAATTTGTTCGACCAAACAACAAACCTGAGACACCGATGACACTCCGCCATTCCGCCACCCTCCTCCTGTCCACACTGGCCGCCGCTGCCGCAACGGCCGCCACACCCGCGCCCACGCTACCCCTGTACGTGGGCCAGGCGCTGCCCGGCGCCAGCATCAAGTTCGGCGACTTCGACGTCCAGCACACGCTGGAAGGCGACACCGGCCGCATGAACGACGACGCCAAGCAGCCGAACGCCGTCGTCGACGTCCACCGCACGAACAAGGACGGCACGGGCGACGCGCTGGGCTTCTCGTGGAAGAACGCGTGGTTCTCGACCGTGCGCGTGGAGAGCGCCCCACTCGACCTGCGTCCCTATCTGGCGAAAGGCACGGTGTCGTTCGACCTGAAGGTGAACGAGCTGGCGAAAGGCGGGTTGAACTACCGCATCGACTGCGGCCAGGGCTGCGAGCGCAAGGTCACGGACGTGATCCCCGCGCGCGCCGCGCAGGGCAAGGGCTGGCGCCACCTGAGCTATGCGCTGTCGTGCTTCCATCACCAGGGCGACGACTTCAGCGCCGTGACGAAGCCGTTCGCGCTGGACGGTACGGGCGAAGGCGACGTCGAGATCGCCAACATCCGCATCGAGCAGAACGGCAAGCCGACCGAGACCTGCCCGGACTACCGCACGGCGAGCGTGACGCCGTCGCCGCTGAACGAATCGTGGTCGCTCGACTGGTGGATGCCGCGCCATGAGGAGAAGCTGGCCGAGATCGCGCGCCGCAAGGCTGCGGGCGAGCCGACGGAGCTCGTCTTCATCGGCGACTCCATCACGCACAACTGGGAGCAGCACAACAAGCCGCTGTGGGACGAGTTCTGGGGCAAGTACCACGCGCTGAACCTGGGCTACGGCGGCGACCGCACGGAAAACGTGCTGTGGCGCCTGCAGCATGGCGAGATCGACGGCATCGCGCCGAAGGTAGCCGTCATGATGATCGGCACCAACAACACGGGCTTCCGCATGGAAGATCCGAAGCTCCTCTACGCGGGCATCAAGCGCGACATCCAGGAAATCCAGAAACACCTGCCGCACACGAAGATCCTGCTGCTGGCGATCTTCCCCCGCGCCGAGAAGGCGGACGACGCGCAGCGCATGAACAACGAGAAGGTCAATGCCCTGCTGCCGAAGCTGGCCGACGGCAAGCGCGTGTTCTTCCTCAACATCAACAAGGCCTTCCTCGCGCCGGACGGCACGCTGTCGAAGGACATCATGCCCGACCTGCTGCACCCGAACGGCGAAGGCTACAAGATCTGGCAGCGCGAGATGCAGCCCACCTTGGACAAGCTGATGCACTGATCGCCTCGCGACGGGATGCGCACTGTGCATGAGGCTCCCGTCCGGGCGCCGATCTCGCGGCGGGCATTCCTGTGCGCGAGCCTGGCCGCGGCGACGCGCGCCATTGCGCGGACGGCGGAGGCGCGCGCCGTCGTCCCGCGCCAGCGCGTCATCGTCGACAACGACTTTTCCGGCGATCCCGACGGCCTGTTCCAGCTGGCGCACCATCTCGCGTCCCCGTCCGTCGAGATTCCTTTCGTCATCGGCTCCCACATCCATGCGGACGACTTCCTCGACCGGTCGGCACGCCAGGCGGCGAACGCCGTCGCCAAGGTGAGGGAGCTCTACGCGACGATGCGGCTGGCGAGCCGCCCGCCCGTCGTGCCGGGCCGCGATGCCGGCTTGACGAGGCAAGCGCCGTCAACGCCGACCGAGGCGGCACGCCGGATCATCGCGGAAGCGCTGCGCACGGACACCCGGCTGCCGCTCTACTATGCAGCGGGCGCCGGTCTGACGGACCTGGCCACAGCCCTGATGCTCGAGCCCCGTATCGCGCGGCGCATGACGCTCGTGTGGATCGGCGGCATGGAGCACGCCGACCTGCTGCCGGGCGTGCCGCCGCGGCGCGACCCGGAATACAACCTGACGATCGACCTGCCCGCGGCACAATGGATCTTCAACGAGGCCGATATCGAGATCTGGCAAGTGCCGCGCAACGTCTACCGCCAGCTGATCGTCAGCCAGGCCGAACTCGACGCCGGCCTGCGCGCCGCGGGCGAACTCGGCACGTTCCTCGCGCGACAACTGGAACGGGTGTCCGCATTGACGGACGGCGCCCTCGGCGAAACCTACATCCTCGGCGACAGCCCGCTCGTCACCCTCACCGCGCTGCAATCTTCCTTCGAGCCGGACAGCGCGTCGAGCGCCTATGTCGTCCGGCCCACGCCGCGCATCGCGGACGATGGACGCTACGTCGCGGCCGCCGGCGGGCGCCCGATGCGCATCTATCAGCGCATCGACACCAGGCTGACGTTCGCCGACATGTTCGCGAAGTTCGCACAAGCCGGCCTCTGACTTCGCACGGCCGCAGAATGCGGTCGGCAAACCCGCGAACACGCGCGAATACGGTACAGTACGTACATCTTTCTCAAATGGAATACGTATGCTGCTGATCGCCACCATTCTCACGACAATCGTCATCGCCATCCACGTCTACATCGTCCTCATCGAGACCGTCCTGTTCCGCACGCGCGGCAGGAAGGTGTTCGGCATCAAGGAGGACCGGGTGGATGCGCTGGCGCCGCTGATGTCGAATCAGGGCTGCTATAACGGCTTTCTGGTGGCGGCGCTTGCGGTGGGGCTGCTGCATCCCGATCCCGTGATCGGCCGTGCGTTCGTCGGGTTCGGGCTCGTGTGCGTCGCGGTCGCAGGGGTATGGGGTGCGGTGACGGTGTCGCGGCGCATCCTGTTCGTGCAGACCGTACCGGCGGTGGCGGCGCTCGTTCCTTTCCTGCTCGTCTGACGATCCTGCCGTCCCCAGCAGTTTAATCATGCGCTCGCTGACCGCACTCGCCGCCCTGTCATTGCTGTGTTCCAGCGCACATGCCGCAACAGCAGACTCGATAATCACCCGGTGTTCGACAGGGAATGATCATCCCCGCATGAGCCAATGCATCGCCGATCGTGCCAAGGCGGCTCACGACAAGCTTGCGCACGCTGAACATCATCTGCGCGCACTCATTGCCGCGAGCAGGGAAGACAAAAGCTACCTCGACCCGATTCGGCAACGATTCGACGCGAGCGTACGTTCTTATCATCAGTACCGAGACGAACAATGCTCACTGCGCGAGGCAGTCGCGAACCGAGGCGTGTATGCCGTCGAGATCAAACGCGCTTGCGAAGCGGAACTGGATTCGAATCGGACTCGAGAACTTGAATCGGATATCAGGCAACTCGAATGAATCGCCATGTAGCGTTCTCGTCGGATAGCTCGGGTCGCGAATGACCAAAGAAAAAGCGCCCGATATCGAGCGCTTCTTCAGGATGACGGCTGATTAGCCCACCCACTTCCTCGCATTCTGGAACATGCGCGCCCAGGGCGAATCCTCACCCCAGCCATCCGGATGCCACGACATGGTGACGGTCCTCGCCACGCGCTCCGCGTGCGGCATCATGACGGTGAAGCGGCCGTCCGGCGTCGTGACGGCCGTGAGGCCTTCCGGCGAGCCGTTCGGGTTGAACGGATAGGCCTCGGTCGCAGCGCCGCGGTTGTCGATGTAGCGCAGCGCCTTCACGACCTTGTCGACGTCGCCCGTCTGCGAGAAGTCCGCGTAGCCTTCGCCGTGCGCGATCGCCAGCGGCGCGTGCGTGCCTGCCAGGTCCTGGAAGAAGATCGACGGCGAGTCCATCACCTCGACCATGCCGAAGCGCGCCTCGAACTGTTCCGACTTGTTGCGGGTGAACTTCGGCCATGCGTCGGCGCCCGGGATGATCGACTTCAGGTTGCTCATCATCTGGCAGCCGTTGCAGACACCCAGGCCGAACGTGTCACCGCGGCCGAAGAAGGCAGCGAATGCCGCCTTCAGCTCCGGGTTGAAGAGGATCGTCTTGGCCCAGCCTTCGCCCGCGCCCAGCACGTCGCCGTACGAGAAACCGCCCACGGCGATCAGGCCCTTGAAATCGTCCAGCTTCGCGCGGCCGGCGATCAGGTCACTCATGTGCACGTCGACGGCATTGAAGCCCGCCTGGTGCATCGCCCATGCCGTCTCGATGTGCGAGTTGACGCCCTGCTCGCGCAGGATCGCGACCGTGGGACGCGCGCCCGTCGCGATGAATGGTGCCGCGATGTTCACGGTCGTGTCGTGCACGAGCTTCGGCGTGAAGCCCGGGTCCTGCTCGTCCAGCAGGCGGTCGTATTCCTGGTCGACGCACGCCGGGTTGTCGCGCAGGCGCGCGATGCGCCAGCTCGTCTCGCTCCACAGGCGGTGCAGTTCGCTGCGGCGCTTGTTGTAGATGACCTTCGTGTCGCGCGTGAATTCCACGACGCCGCGGTCGTTCACCTTGCCGATGATGTGGCTGCACGCGCCCAGCTCGAACGAACGGAGCACGTTCATCACATCCGACTTCTCGGACGTCCTGACTTGCACGACGGCGCCCAGCTCTTCGTTGAACAGTGCGCGCAACGTGAGGTCGTTACGGCGCTCGCCCACTTGCGACGCCCAGTTCTTGGCATCGCCGTGGTCGGACGCGTGCTCGCCTTCCATCGTCAGGATGTCCAGGTTGACGGAGACGCCGGCACGGCCCGCGAACGCCATCTCGCACAGCGTGGCGTACAGGCCGCCATCCGAACGGTCGTGGTAGGCCAGCAGCTTGCCCTCGTTGTTCAGTTGCTGGATCGCGGCGAAGAATGCCTTCAGGTCGGCCGGGTTGTCGACGTCCGGCGTGTCGTTGCCCAGCTGCTGCGTCACTTGCGCCAGCACCGATGCGCCGAGCCGGTTCTTGCCGCGGCCCAGGTCGATGAGGATCAGCGACGTGTCGCCGAGGTCCGTGCGCAGTTGCGGCGTCAGGGTTTTACGGACGTCCGTGACGGGCGCGAAGCTCGACACGATCAGCGACACCGGCGAGACGACGGCCTTGTTCTCGCCGTCTTCATTCCACGTGGTCCGCATCGACAGCGAATCCTTGCCGACCGGGATCGACACGCCCAGCGCCGGGCACAGCTCCATGCCGACGGCCTTGACGGTATCGAACAGCGCGGCATCCTGGCCCGGCTGGCCGCATGCGGCCATCCAGTTCGCGGACAGTTTGATTTGCGAGATATCCGCGATCGGCGCGGCGGCGATGTTCGTGATGGCCTCGCCGACGGCCATGCGGCCGGAGGCAGCGGCGTCGATGACGGCGACCGGGGTACGCTCGCCCATCGCCATCGCCTCGCCCTTGTACCCTTCGAAGCTCAACGTGGTGACGGCGCAGTCGGCCACCGGTACCTGCCACGGACCGACCATCTGGTCGCGCACGCTCATGCCGCCGACGGTCCTGTCGCCGATCGTGATGAGGAACGATTTGTCGGCGACGGTCGGCAGCAGCAGCACGCGGCGCGCGGCTTCTTCCAGGTCCAGGCCCGTCACGTCGACGGGCTTGAACTGGTCCTTCACGTGCTCGACGTTGCGGTGCATCTTCGGCGGTTTGCCGAGCAGGACGTCCATCGGCATGTCGACCGGGGACGTGTTCGTAATCGGATCGATGAGGCGCAGCTGGCGCTCTTCCGTTGCGACGCCGACCGCGGCGAACGGGCAGCGCTCGCGTTCGCAGATGGCGGCGAAGCGCGGCAGATCGTCCGGCGAGATCGCGAGCACATAGCGCTCCTGCGACTCGTTGCTCCAGATTTCCTTCGGCGACATGCCGCTTTCTTCCAGCGGCACCTTGCGCAGGTCGAACGTGGCGCCGCGCTTGGCGTCGTTCGTGATTTCCGGGAACGCATTCGAAATGCCGCCCGCGCCCACGTCGTGGATCGAGATGATCGGATTCTCGGCGCCCAGCTGCCAGCAGCTGTTGATGACTTCCTGCGCGCGGCGTTCCATCTCCGGGTTGCCGCGCTGGACCGAGTCGAAGTCCAGGTCCGCCGTGTTCGTGCCCGTCGCCATCGACGACGCCGCGGCGCCGGCCATGCCGATGCGCATGCCCGGACCGCCCAGTTGCAGCAGCAGGCTGCCGACGGGGATGTCGTTCTTGTGCGTGTGGTCGGCCGAGATATTGCCGATGCCGCCCGCGATCATGATCGGCTTGTGGTAGCCGTACACCGTGTTCGCGCCGATGGCGGTCGCACCCACGTTCTGTTCGTAGACGCGGAAGTAGCCGCCCAGGTTCGGACGACCGAATTCATTGTTGAAGGCGGCGCCACCCAGCGGGCCGTCGACCATGATCTGCAGCGGCGACGCGATGCGTTCCGGCTTGCCGTAGACTTTATCGGCGCCCGCTTTGTCGGCCGCGTTCACGTTCGCGGCGTTTTCCCACGGCTGCACGGCATCCGGCAGGTACAGGTTCGACACGGTGAAGCCCGTCAGGCCCGCCTTCGGCTTGGCGCCGCGGCCCGTCGCGCCCTCGTCGCGGATCTCGCCGCCAGCGCCCGTCGAGGCGCCCGGGAACGGCGAGATCGCCGTCGGGTGGTTGTGCGTCTCGACCTTCATCAGCGTGTGCGTCAGCTGCGTGACGGGTGCGTACGCCTGGCTTCCCGCCTGCGGGTAGAAGCGCAGTGCCTCGGCGCCTTCCATGATCGCCGAGTTGTCGCTGTACGCTACGATCGTGCCCTTCGGCTGCAGCTGGTGCGTATTCTTGATCATCTGGAACAGGCTCTTGTCCTGCTTGACGCCATCGATGGTCCACTCGGCGTTGAAGATCTTGTGGCGGCAGTGCTCGGAGTTCGCCTGCGCGAACATCATCAGCTCGACGTCCGTCGGGTTGCGCTGCACGCGCGAGAACGCGTCGAACAGGTAGTCGATCTCGTCCTCCGCGAGCGCCAGGCCCATCGTGGCATTCGCCTCGACGAGCGCCGCGCGGCCGCGGCCCAGCACGTCGATCTGCTCGAGCGGACGGCTTTCCAGGTCCGTGAACAGGGCCTGCGCCTGGTCGGCACTGCGCAGCACCGTCTCCGTCATGCGGTCGTGCAGCAGAGCGGCGACAGCCTGGACCTCGTTCTCCGCCAGCTTCTTCGGCGCGCCGAAGCCCGTGCCGAGGATGCCGCTCTTCAGCACGACGGTGAACGCGACGCCGCGCTCGACGCGGTGGATGTGGGCCATGCCGCAGTTGTGCGCGATGTCGGTGGCCTTCGACGCCCACGGCGAGATCGTGCCCAGGCGCGGAATCACGAAGAATTCCTCGGTGACGCCCTCGTACTGCGTTTCCGGCACAGGCTCGCCATAGGTGAGCATGGCGCTCAAGCGCTCCGTGTCCTCCGTGGACAGGGGCGCGCTTGCATCGATGAAATGGTAGTAGCGTGCGGACACGTCCGCAATCGTCGGGGCGACGGCTTGCAGTTGCGCGAGGAGGCGTTGGCTACGGAAGGCAGAGAGGGCGTTGGAACCCGGCAGAATCAACATGGCTTGGAAGTCGGTTGATGCAGCGTGGCTGCGGGTGAAAGAAGCCCGCTATTATACAGCGTCGGCCCCGTCCCCGTCGGCCCCAGGCGACGGTTGGCAAGCGAAAAGTTGCCGACGTAGCAGCTTACCGGTATCGTAGTGTGAAAAAACCCTTCGCGCGGCCCGACGGATAACGATAAGCATGCCAGAAAACAGCCCATCCAGCCCGACCGGTACCCCGGTCGCGACGCCTGCCAGCCAGCCGGCGGCCCCGCTGAACGCCCAGTTGAGTGTCCTCATCGTCGACCCGAACCCTGGCCTGCGCGCGAACCTGCAGAACATGCTCAACCAGTCGGGCGTGACGCGCATCGAATCCGCCGTGAACGCGAGCACGGCGATCAAGGCGCTCGGCCGCAAGTCGTTCGACGTGATCCTGTGCGAGTACGAACTGGGCAGCGGCACGACGAGCAACGAAGGCCAGGACGGCCAGCAGCTGCTGGAAGACCTGCGCCACCACCGCATCATCGCACCGTGGGCCATCTTCATCATGCTGACGGCGGAAAGCGCGTACGGCAAGGTCGTCAGCGCGGCCGAGCTCACGCCCACCGACTACATCCTCAAACCGTTCACGGCGCAGGTGCTGCATGAACGCATCCAGAAGGCCGTCACGCGCCGCACCGCGCTGCTGCCGGTCTACCAGTTGATCGCCCAGGGCCGCGCGCGCGAGGCGATCGACGCGGCGATCGAGTCCGCGCGCACGCGCCCCGCGTACGCGCTCGACTTCGCCCGGCTGCGTGCCGAACTGCACGCCTCGCTGAAGGAGCACGAGCTGGCGGAGACGGTGTACGGCGACGTCCTCGCCATGAAACCCGTGGGTTGGGCTCGGCTGGGCCTCGCGCGCGCCATCGCCGCCCAGGGCCGCACGCTCGACGCCATCCCGTTGCTGGAGCAGCTCGTCGCCGACAACCCGCGCCTGATGGCCGCCTACGACCTGCTCGCGCGCTGCCAGCAGGAGCGCGGCGACGCCGCCCTCGCGAAGAAGACGCTGGAAGACGCCGTCGCCATCTCGCCGTACGTCGTGCGGCGGCTGCGCAAGCTGGGCGAGGTTGCGCTGGAGGCGGGCGACACGGACGGTGCCGAGAAATCGTTCCGCCAGGTCGTCACGCGCTCGCGCTTCTCGGAATTCCGCAACCCCGAGGACCACGTGAACCTCGTGCGTGCGCTCGTCGGCAAGGGCGACCCGGCCGGCGCGTCGACAGTCATCCGCGACCTCGAACGGTCGCTGCGCGGCACGCCGGCGGCCGACACGTGCAAGGCGATCTCCGTTGCGCTGGTGCACGACGCGGCCGGCAATGCCGCCGCCGCCGTCAAGGAACTCAAGACCGCCGTGGACGCCGTGCGCGCGGGCGACCCGCTGTCGCCGAACATGCGCGTCGGGCTGGCGCAGAGCTGCCTCGCGCACCGGATGGACGACGAGGCGTCGGAAATGATGCTGGGCGCGCTGAACGGCGGCGACGATGCGCTGTCCGCACAGCAGGCGCTGAACGTGTTCGTCAAGGCAGGCCGGCCCGACCTCGCGGACGGCATGGGCCGGCAACTCCGCGCGCAGGCGCAGATCCTGCTCGGCGTGGCGGACGAAAAGCGCAATATGGGCGACGTGCGCGGCGCCGTCCAGACGCTGCTGGAAGCGCTGCACATGGCGCCGAACAACCTGCAGGTGATGATCGCCGTCGTCGGCGGCGTCCTCCGCCAGGTCATGGAGATGGGCTGGGACCACCCGCTCGCCGCGCTCGCGCAGGAGCAGCTGGAACACATCCGCGCCCTCGATGCCGCGCATCCGCGCCTCGCCGCCCTCGACGCGGAGATGGCGGCGGCGAAGCGCAAATACGGTATTTCGAGCTGACCCTCGCTCAGCGCGTGCGCGTGTACAGCGGCGCCTGGCCCGGCAATGGCGCCGTCGGTGCCGGCAGCGCGCCGTCGACGCGGTTCACGACGACGTCCCGGTAGTACGGCATGCTGAGACCCGATTGCGCCGGCCCGGCCAGCAGGCCTGCCATGCCTTTGCCGTACAGGGCGTCCGTCGCCTCCACGACCGGCTTGCCGTCGACGTAGCCGCGGATGCTCGTGCCGCTGAACCGCAGTTTCAACGTGTGCCAGCCGTCGGCGGCCGTGCCGAGTGCCGCCTGCGCCAGCACTTTTTCGCCGCCTTCCGCCGCATCGTTCGCGGCCTTGATCAAGGCTTGCTGTTCGGCGTCGCCGACGAGCGCCTTCTTGTCCACCTTGCCGCGCACGACGACGAGGCGCACGTCGCCCTTGCCGTCCAGTTCCAGATAGTAGCCTTTCGGGATGGCGCCATACCCGCTGCCGGCGTCGTTGATCCGTCCCATCACGGCCGCCGCTTCGCCCGCGCCCATCCTCACGTCCGCGCTGACTTCGTAATCGGTCCAGCCGTCGTCGCCAAGGATCGTGTACGGCTTCCAATCCGGCGCCCACGAATGCGGCCGCACCGGCACGGTCTGGCGCAAGCACGTGCGACCGGCGTCCGGACAGGGCGCCAGCTCGAACGCGCCCTCGATGTCGGCGAAGTAGCGCGGCAGATAGCCCCATGCGCGGCCGTCGCCGTAGCGCTCGAACGTCTCGCGGAACGGGAACGGGAATGCCTGCTGCGCCGGCACGTCGGCGAAGCTGCCCTTCTGCTGGCCGCGCGTCGTCGTCAGCGAATAGATCGCGTCCGGGTCGACGGTCAGCGTCACCGCGCCGCCCTTCGGATGCAGGTCCGCGACGTGCACGAACTGCGCGTGCGCATCGCTGCGCCACACGGCCACGTCCCCCTTGGCGAGGCCCGCACCGATCGCCACGCGCAGCGTCTGCGGCGCGCTTGCATGGCGGGTCTCGACGATCACGCTGTAGTCACGGCCCGGCGACTTCAGCGACACGTAGCTGCCGCCGGCCGGCAGGGCGCCGCTGCCGTGCGGGAGATAGGTCCACCCGGCCGCCGTGAACTGGCCGTAGTGCGCATACGCCCACAACTGCGGATTGATCTCGTAATGGCCGCTCCACGGCCAGTTCGCGCGGATGCCCGCCTCCTTCACGCCCGAATACGGTTCGAGCGTGTACAGGCCCGCGATACCGTACCAGTTGACGATCTTGGTCACCCCGCTGTCGATCCAGTTGCGGTTGAATGCCTGGACGATGCCCAGCGCGCCGTCGAAACCGGCCACGTACACGTGCTGCTCCGTGTTCCAGATCGGCTTGTCCATGCTGGCCGCCGCTTCACGCACCCACGTGGGAACGACGGATTCCGGTGCGTTCACGTGCGCGCTGATGATGTCGATCGCCTTGCGCAGGTCCGCATCCTTCGGCAGGTCCTTCACGAAGTCGAATTTGGAATCGTCCGGCCAGTTGTCGAAGCTGTGCAATTTGACCTTCGCGAAGCCGCCGGCATCGAGGCGCGCGCGCAGCGTCTTCGCGAAATCGTAGCTGACGCCCCGCTCGTTGCGGCTGCCGATCGCGTCGAGTTCGAGCCCGTACACCGCGCGCAAGCCCTTCAGCCAGCTGACGTAGTAGTCCGCACCGTCGGGCGAAAAGAAGTCGTGGTTGCCGCCGCTGTCACCGATCCAGCCGGGCGCGCTCCATGCGGCGGCGTCCAGGGTCAACGCCGGATTGCGCCGCTTCGCTTCGCGCAGCACCCACCACGTGTAACCACGGCCATAGTTCGCGTCCGCGCGCGTGTGGCGATGACTGGGCATCGAGCCTTGCGTGGAATTGCCGTCGCCGGGAATCTCGACGATCAGGGCGCTGACGGACGCGCCGAAGCGCGGCTTGTACATCAGGTCGAGGATCTGGCTGCGCTGCGGCTCCGGATAATCCTTCAGCAGCACGGACGTGGCGCCGCCGCCGTCCACGACGCCGATGCCGTCGAAACGCGTGCCCGGCGTGCGAGCGTCGAGCGTGATGGTTTGCACGTCGCCAGGCGCAGCGGCGAACGCGGGCAGCGCTGCAAACAGCGCCAACGAAAGCAACAGGTGTTTTGGTGTGGTCATGAGCGAATCCCTCGCCGGCACGCGCCGGCACGAGAGTATCGGTCGCGGCTCACGAACGGAGAACTTCCGATTTCATATACCCGCCCGCGAAAAACGTATAGCGGGCCCGCGCCTCACGCCGCGCCATACCCGCCGCCGCCCGGCGTCTCGATCACGAACTGGTCATCGACACCCATCTCGGCCTTGCCGATGTGGCCCAGTTCCTCGACACGCCCGTCGGCCCGCACGACGAGGTTGCGCCCGCGCGCGCCCGGCGCACCGCCCGCCATGCCGAACGGCGCGTGGACGCGGTTGTTGGACAGGATCGCAGCCGTCATCGGCTCGAGAAAGCGGATGCGCCGCACGCCGCCATTGCCGCCGTGCCAGCGGCCCGCGCCGCCCGAGCCTTCCCGGATCGCGTAGCTTTCCAGCCGAACGGGGAAGCGGAATTCCAGGATCTCCGGGTCGGTGAGGCGCGAGTTCGTCATGTTCGTCTGCACGACGTCCGTACCGTCGAAGCCCGGTCCCGCGCCGGAGCCGCCGGAGATGGTCTCGTAATACTGGTAACGTGCGTTCCCGAACGTGAAGTTGTTCATCGTGCCCTGCGCGGCCGCCATTGCCTCCAATGCGCCGTACAGCGCGTTCGTGATGCACGTGGACGTCTCGACGTTCCCCGACACGACCGCGGCCGGGTAATGCGGATTGAGCATCGAGCCGGGCGGGATGATCACCTTCAGCGGCTTCAGGCAGCCGGCGTTCAGCGGGATGGCGTCGTCGACGAGCGTGCGGAACACGTACAACACGGCGGCCATGCACACAGCGGACGGCGCATTGAAATTGTTCGGCAGCTGGTTCGACGTCCCCGTAAAATCGATCTCCGCGCTACGCGCTTCCCGGTCGACCTTGATCGCGACTTCGATGCGCGCGCCGTTATCGAGCTCGTTCACGAAATGCCCGTCGGAGAGCGCCGTGATGACGCGGCGCACGGCTTCCTCCGCATTGTCCTGCACGTGCCCCATGTACGCGCGCACGACGTCCAGCCCGAAATGCGCGACCATCTTGCGCAGCTCGTCGACGCCCTTCTGGTTCGCGGCGACTTGCGCCCGCAAGTCCGCCATGTTCTGGTCCGGGTTGCGCGCGGGCCAGCGCGCTCCCGCGAGCAGCGCGCGCATCTCCGCTTCGCGCAGCACGCCGTCCGCGCCGTCGACCAGCTTGACGTTGTCGATCAGGACGCCCTCTTCCTCGATGTGCGCAGAATCCGGCGGCATCGAGCCCGGCGTCGTGCCGCCGATGTCCGCGTGGTGGCCGCGCGAGCCCACGTAGAACAGGATCGTGTCGCCCGCCTCGTCGAACACGGGCGAGATCACGGTGACGTCGGGCAGGTGCGTGCCGCCGTTGTATGGATCGTTCAGCACGTACACGTCGCCCGCCTTCATCGTCCCGGCATTGCGGCGCATGACGGTCTTGATGCTTTCGCCCATCGACCCGAGGTGCACGGGCATGTGCGGCGCGTTCGCGACGAGGTTGCCGTCGGCGTCGAAGATCGCGCAACTGAAATCCAGGCGCTCCTTGATGTTGACGGAATACGCCGTATTCTGCAGGCGCAGGCCCATCTGCTCGGCAATCGACATGAACAGATTGTTGAAGATCTCCAGCATCACGGGGTCGACTGTCGTGCCGATCGCATGCGCGCGCGCGAGTGCCTGCACGCGGCGCAGCACGAGGTGGCCGTACGCCGTGACTTCGGCGCGCCAGCCGGCCTCGACGACCGTCGTCGCATTCGCTTCCGCGATGATGGCGGGTCCGTCGATCACGTCGCCCGGACCGATGTCGTCACGGCGGTACAGGCCCGTGTCGCGCCACGCGCCGTCCGCGTACATCGTCACCGTCTCGAAGACGGGCGGCGCACCGTCGCGCGGGGTGACCGCCACCGGCTGCTCCGGCGGCACGTCGGACGCACCCAGCGCTTCCACCGACACGGCTTCCACGACGAGCCCCCTGCCCGGCATCAGGAACGAAAAGCGGCGGCGATAGGCCGCTTCGAACTGCGCCTGCAGCGCGGCGCGGTCGCCGTCCATCACGACGATGGCGGAATCCGTCCCTTCGTAGCGCAGGTGCACGCGGCGCAGCACGGCGATGCGGTCGTCCGCGACACCCTGCGCCAGCAGATCGGCGTGCGCGGCAACCGCAAGCGCATCCAGCTCGGCCGCGAGGACATCCGCGCCGATATCGTCCAGGCGGCGCTCGACGGCGCGCTCGCGCAGCGCGCCCTGGTCCGCGAGGCCCATGCCGTACGCGGACAGCACGCCCGCGAGCGCGTGGATGAACACGGTCCTCATGCCCAGCGCGTCTGCGACGAGGCAGGCGTGCTGGCCGCCCGCGCCGCCGAAGCTCGTCAGCGCGTAGTCCGTCACGTCATGGCCGCGCTGCACGGAAATCTGCTTGATCGCGTTCGCCATATTGCCGACGGCGATGCGGATGAAGCCTTCGGCCATCGCTTCAGGCGCGGGTCGCGTGCCCGTCGCGCGCTCGACGTCGTCGGCCATGTCCGCGAAGCGCGCACGCACGGCGTCGGCGTCGAGCGGCGCGTTGCCGTCCGGGCCGAACAGGTGCGGGAAGTGCCCCGGCTGGATCTTGCCGAGCATGACGTTGCAGTCGGTGACCGCGAGCGGCCCGCCACGCCGGTAGCTGGCCGGACCCGGATTCGCGCCAGCGCTGTCAGGCCCCACGCGATAGCGGCTGCCGTCGAAGTGGAGGATCGAGCCGCCGCCTGCCGCCACCGTGTGGATGCTCATCATCGGCGCGCGCATGCGCACACCGGCCACCTGCGTCTCGAACACGCGCTCGAATTCGCCCGCGTAGTGCGACACGTCCGTCGAGGTGCCGCCCATGTCGAAGCCGATGACCCGGTCGAACCCGGCGAGGCGGCTTGCCCGCACCATGCCGACGATGCCGCCGGCGGGGCCGGACAGGATGCTGTCCTTGCCCTGGAACGCGCGTGCGTCGGCCAGGCCGCCGCTGGACTGCATGAACTGCAGGTTCACACCGGGCAGTTCCTGTGCCACCTGGTCGACGTAGCGGCGCAGGATCGGCGACAGATACGCATCGACCACCGTCGTGTCGCCGCGCGCCACGAGCTTCATCAGGGGGCTCACCGCATGCGACACGGACACCTGCGTAAAACCGATGGCGCGGGCGATGCGCGCGACGGCATCCTCGTGCGCGTGGTAACGGTAGCCGTGCATGAATACGATGGCCAATGCACGGACACCGGCGTCGTAGGCGGCCTGCAGGTCGCGCGTGGCCGCCGCCTCGTCGAGCGGCACGACGACGTCGCCGTGCGCACCGATGCGCTCGTCGATCTCGACGACGCGGCCATACAGCAGCTCCGGCAACACGATGTGGCGGTCGAACAGGCGCGGCCGGTTCTGGTAGGCGATGCGCAAGGCGTCGCGGAAACCTTTGGTGATGGCGAGCACGGTCGGCTCGCCCTTGCGCTCCAGCAGCGCGTTGGTGGCCACCGTCGTACCCATCTTGACGGCTTCGACCTGTCCGGCCGGCACGGGCGCGCCCGGCGCAAGGCCGAGCAGGTGCCGGATGCCGGCGACGGCCGCGTCCCGGTACTGTTCCGGATTGTCCGACAGCAGCTTGTGCGTGACGAGGGTGCCGTCGGGCCGGCGTCCCACGATGTCCGTGAAGGTGCCGCCGCGGTCGATCCAGAACTGCCAATCCATCGTAAATCCTCGTCGTGTCAAGCCAGCGGCTATTGTAGTCGCGCGCTCCGCCGATTTTGGCGAAAATGCACGCTTGCGCACTTCCGTGCTATTTGGAGCCACCATGGACAATCCGCTCTACAGCGTCGCACAGATCCGCGCCATCGAACAGGCTGCTCAAGCACAACTGCCGCCGGGCACCCTGATGCAGCGGGCGGGCGAAGCTGCGTCGACCTACGCGCTCGAAGTGCTGGGCGGCCTGCCGAACGGCCACATCCTCGTGCTGGCCGGCCCCGGCAACAACGGCGGCGACGCGCTCGAAGTTGCCGCGAATCTCGCCAACTTCGGCGCCAACGTGGACGTCGTCCACCTGGCGGGCGCGGCGCCGTCGCCGGAGACGCAGCACGCCCTCGCGCGCGCGCAAGCCAGCCGTGCCCGCTTCATCGATGACGTGGAGGCCGGCAATGGCGCCTGCCTCGTCGTCGACGGCCTGTTCGGCATCGGCCTGTCGCGCCCGCTGGACGGCCGCGCCCGCGAACTCGTGGAGCGCGTGGGTGCCATGACGTGCCCCGTGCTCGCGCTGGACGTACCCAGCGGCCTCGATGCGGACACCGGCGCCATCATCGGCCCGGACGGCGTGGCCGCGCGCGCCACGCACACGATCACGTTCCTCGGCAACAAGCCGGGCCTGCACACGGGCGACGGCTGCGACCACGCGGGACGCGTCCACGTGAACCGCCTCGGCACGGCGTCGATGCACGGCGAACATGCGCGCGCGCGCCTGAACCGGCCGGCATTGTTCGCAGGCCTGCTGGCGCCGCGCAGGAACAATTCGCACAAGGGCACATTCGGCGACGTGGCCGTGCTGGGCGGTGCGCGCGGGATGGCCGGCGCCGGCATCCTCGCCGCGCGCGCCGCGCTGTACGCGGGCGCAGGACGGGTGTTCGTCGCAGCCGTCGACACGGGCCCCGCTTACGACCCGTCGCAGCCTGAAATGATGTTCCGCGACGCCGCCGCCTTCGCGTTCGAGGGCCGCACCGTCGTCGCCGGGCCCGGCCTCGGCGATTCCGCCGGCGCCACGCATCTGCTGGGCAAGGTGCTCGACGGCACGGGCCCGCTGCTCGTGGATGCCGACGCGCTGAACCTGTGCGCGGCCAGCCCCGACCTCGCGACGCGCCTCGCCGCGCACGTGGGCCCCACCGTATTGACGCCTCACCCGCTGGAAGCGGCGCGCCTGCTGGGCGTGACGGCCGCCATCGTCCAGGCCGACCGCCTCGAGCACGCGCGCGAGCTGGCGCAGCGCACGGACGCCGTCGTCGTGCTGAAGGGCGCCGGCAGCATCGTGGCCCGCCCGGACGGCGAGGTGGCGCTCAATGCGACGGGGAATCCCGGCCTCGCGACGGGCGGGACGGGCGACGTGCTGGCGGGCCTCATCGGCACGTTGCTGAGCCAGGGCTGGCCCGCGTGGGAGGCCGCATTGGCGGGCGTGTGGCTGCACGGCGCGGCGGCCGACCGGCTGGTCGCGAGCGGCGTCGGCCCCATCGGCCTGACGGCGGGCGAGCTGCCGCGGGCGATCCGCGCGGAGCTCAATGCCCTCGTGGCCGATGCGGACCGCGGCTGAGCGCGCGTACGGAATACCCGGCCGGCGCCGCGTGGCCTACCGTCCCCGCCGCTGCCCCAGCATGCCGGTCATGAGCACGACACCGGACAACAGCAGCAGCACCGACCCGGGCTCGGGAACCGTGGCGATGCGGCCGTCGAAGAACACGAATTCGTAGCCCCGGTCGTACGGCGCGATCAGGGACCCGTCCGCCGCATGGATGGCGAAGACGTTGTCGCCGTTGCGCAAGAGACTCGTGAAATCGGCCAGCAGCGGCATCGGATGGCCATTGCTGCGTCTATTATCGGCGAGCAACGTCGAGCGCCCGAAATTGTATTTGATCCCGTTGACGAAGAACTCGAAATCGTCGTCGGCGATGACCAGCGCTTGTCCCAGCAGCGGGAGCGCGTCCGGCGTGATTGCGAGATTGAACGTGTAGCGGAACCACGCCTCATTCGGTCCGCTCGTGCCATCGGGCACACCGGAATTCGGCCAGTCCCACATCAACTTGGCCGCCGTCGGTCCGCCGGCAATGTCGGCGGGCGTCGTGCCGCCGTTCGGATACGGCGCGTACGCGTGGTCCCAGCCGCTGTCATCGAAGTTGACGGACGTCCAGTCGCCCGGCGTGACGCTGGTGCTGCGCCAGCTGCTGTCGCTGACGATGGACAGGTTGATCGGCGCGGCCTGCGCGTGGGTCACGCACAGGAATGCGGCGGTTGCGGCCAGTTGCTGCACGCAATTGCGGAATCGCTTGCTCATATCGACTACCTCCGGAAGGTTGCTGCGACGATGGGCCGCCGTCCACGGACGTGTGGCAACACGGCCCCGACGTTCAGGACGAACGGAAGTCCATTGTTAAATTTGCAAACACTTCGGCTTTGAGAAGGCTCAGTCGAACGCGGGAATGGCGCACGCCCGCGCAGCGGGCGATGCGCTCAAGCAGCAAGCCGGCCGGCGGCGATGGTGAGCGTGCGGCCGCAGCGCGCGGCCATCGCGGGGTCGTGCGTGACGAGGACGAGCGTCGAGCCCCGTTCGCGGTTCAGCTCGAACATCAGGCGGATGACGGCATCGCCCGTCGCGGCATCGAGGCTGCCCGTCGGCTCGTCCGCGAACAGCAGCGGCGGTTCCGTCACGAAGGCACGCGCGAGCGCCACGCGCTGCTGCTCGCCGCCTGACAGGTATTTCGGGTAGTGGCGCAGGCGGCTGCTCAATCCGACGCGGCCCAGCATCGCCTCGGCCTTCGCGCGCGCGTCGGCATCGCCCCGCAGTTCCAGCGGCAGCATCACGTTTTCCAGCGCGTTCAAGTGGGCGAGCAGCTGGAACGACTGGAACACGAAGCCGAGCCGTGCCTTGCGGAACGCGGCACGGCCATCCTCGTCGAGCGCGAAGATGTCGGTCCCGTCGAGCAGAACCTGGCCCGACGACGGTGTGTCGAGCCCGGCCAGGAGGCCCAGCAACGTGGACTTGCCGGAGCCGGAGGCGCCGACGAGGGCAAGCGTCTCGGCCGGTTGCACGGTAAAATCGACGTCGTGCAGGATGGTGAGCTCGCCGCTGGCGTCGCGCACGCGTTTCGACAACGCGCGCACGTCGATCGCGGGCCGGCTATTGCCCTCCTGCCCTGCACCTCTATTTGACGCCTCGGGAATATCACGCATGCTTGCTCTGCTGAAGAATTGGACGATGGTCGCCGTCGCGGCGCTGGCATGGGCCGCGTCGGGGAGCGCCTATTCTGCCCCAAAAACCGTGCTCGTGGTGGGCGACAGCCTGTCGGCCGAATACGGCCTCGCGCGCGGCACGGGCTGGGTTGCCCTGCTGGAGCAGCGCATGAAGCGCGAGAACATCGACGCACACATCGTCAACGCCAGCATCAGCGGCGAGACGACGAGCGGCGGCCGCACGCGCCTGCCCGCGTTGCTGCAGCAGCACAAGCCCGACGTCGTCGTGCTGGAACTGGGCGCGAACGACGGCCTGCGGGGCCTGCCGGTGCCGGCTGCGGAAGACAATCTGCGCACGATGATCCAGCTGGCGCAGCAGAACAAGGCGAAGGTCCTGCTCGTCGGCATGCGCATGCCGCCGAACTACGGCCGCGCCTACACGGAACGCTTCGCGGGCATGTACAAGGACCTCGCCGGTACGTACAAGGTGCCGCTCGTGCCGTTCATGCTGGACGGTGTCGCGCAAGACCCGGCGAACTTCCAGGCCGACCGCATGCACCCGCTCGCGACGGCCCATCCGACCATCCTCAACAACATCTGGCCGCAATTCGCGCCCCTCGTCAAACGATAATGAAATACCCCGCTGTCCTCGGCGTCGACGACGTCCTGCCCATGCTCGACCAGTTCGACACCCTCATCGACGCGCGCAGCGAGTCGGAATTCGCGCTCGACCGCATCCCCGGCGCCATCAACTGCCCCACGTTGGACGACGCCCAGCGCGTCCTCGTCGGCACCACGTACAAGCAGGTGGGCGCGTTCGAGGCGAAGAAGATCGGCGCGCCCCTGGTCGCGAAGAACATCGCGCACTACGTCGAGACGCTGTTCGCCGACAAGCCGAAGGACTGGAAACCCCTCGTCTATTGCTGGCGCGGCGGCAACCGCAGCGGCTCGATGGCGCTGATCTTCGCGAAGATCGGCTGGCCCGTCGTGCAGCTCGACGGCGGCTACAAGGCGTATCGCGCGTACGTCGCGGCCGCGCTGGAGAACCCGCCAGCCCTTGATTTCCGCGTCGTCTGCGGCACGACGGGGAGCGGCAAGAGCCGCCTGCTGGAAACGCTGGACGCCATCGGCGCACAGGTGCTCGACCTGGAGCGGCTGGCGGCGCACCGCGGCTCCGTCCTCGGCCACCTGCCGGGCGAGCCGCAGCCGAGCCAGAAGATGTTCGAGACGCGCATCTGGGACAAGCTGCGCCGCTTCGATCCGGCCAGGCCCGTGTTCGTGGAATCGGAAAGCAAGAAGGTGGGCAACCTGCGCGTGCCGGACGCCGTCATGGAACGCATGCGCGCCTCGCCTTGCATCGCGCTGCAGCTGGACCGTCCGCTGCGCGTGCAACTGCTGATGGAGGACTATCACCACTTCTGCGCCGATCCGGCCGCGCTGAATACGCAGCTGGACCACCTCGTGCAACTGCACGGCCGCGCGCGCATCGAGGCGTGGCACGACCTCGCCAACACGGGCCGCATGCCGGAACTCGTCGACCAGCTGCTCGTCGAGCACTACGACCCCGCCTACCTCCGGTCGATCGACCGGAATTTCGTGCGGTATCCGCAAGCGGACATCCTCACGCTGCCGGGCATCTCGAAGGACGATTTCCTCGCGGCGGCGCGGCACCTCCACGGCTGACGGGGCGGGCACGCTGGCACGTGCCTTGCTGCTACGCGGATTGGAACGAGCAATGTCCACGGCATGCACGGTGACGGCGCGGCAGCGCACCGGTGACGTACATCGCGTCCGGCCGCGTGCACCGGCGTACATTGGCTCTTCCTTTCCCCAACCCGCAAAGAGAGGCAGGCTTATGAACCGCATGGATGTCACCGAAAGAATCATCAGCGCCAAGGTTGCCAACGGCATCAAATGGGAAGACGTGGCGAAGAAAATCGGCCAGTCGAAAGAGTGGACGACGGCGCTGTGCCTGGGCCAGATGACCGCGTCCGCCGAACAGGCCGGCATCCTCGGCGACCTGTTCGGCCTCACCGACGAAGAGTGCAAATGGCTGCAGGTCGTGCCGTACAAGGGTTCGCTGCCGACCGCCGTCCCCACCGATCCGCTGATCTACCGCTGGTACGAGATCGTCAACGTCTACGGCGCGACGATCAAGGAACTCATCCACGAAGAGTTCGGCGACGGCATCATGAGCGCCATCGACTTCAAGATGGACATCCAGCGCGAACCCGATCCGAAAGGCGACCGGGTCAATATCGTGTTGTCCGGCAAATTCCTGCCGTACAAGCAGTATTGAGCGCGAGCGCGGGCCGACTCAGTCCCGCGCCAGATAACCGCGCGCCATCGCGCCTTCCTGGTCCTGGAAGATGGCCATCGCCGTCGTCATGCGGCGGAAGCCGTGGCGCGCATAAAACCCTTCCCTGCCCGGCACGGCGTACAGGATGATCTTCGCGTGCCCGCGCGACAGCTCGACCAGCTGGTCGATGAGGGCCTGGCCCAGCCCGCGGCCCTGGTGGCTAGGCAGGATCGCGACGTCGCAGATGTACGAGCAATCCGCACCGTCGGCCAATGCGCGGCCCGCAGCCACGAGCACGCCGTCCTCGTAGGCGAAGCGGCGGAACATGCTGTTCGAGAACACGGTCTTCAACCGCTCGGGCGGCTTCTCGCCCAGCGGCGCCTTGCGGTACAGGTCGGACAGTTCGTTCCAGTCGATGGTGTCGAGGGTATCGGTCCAGGTGATGGTCATGTGCGGGTAGTCACGTGATTGATCGGACCCCGATTGTAGCGGCACCGGCAATAAAAAACCCGGCCGCGCGAGCGGGCCGGGTTGTCGTGGGACGCGTCCGGTTTATTCGGACTTGTTGGCGCCCAGGTCCGCCGCCTTGACGTTGACCTTCGCCTTCGCCTTGTGCTTCAGCGCTTCGACGAAGCCATACGTCTCGCCGTTGCCGATGGCGCGGCCGATCTGCTCCGCTTCCTGCTTGCGGCGCGCCACGTCCGGCTGCGCCGGCTGGCTGACCTTGACGATGCGGTACACGCCATAGCCCTGGCCCGGGATGTCGACACCGACATAGGCCGGCAGCTTGCTCACGTCGGCCTTCAGCACGGCGACTGCGGCCGTGTCGTTGAACGGCGGCTGCTTCGTGCGCGACACCGTTTTCGCGTCGCCGAAACCGGCCGCGTCGCCGGACGCCTTCGCGGCCGCCAGCTTCGCTTCGCCGGCCTGGTGTGCGAGGCGCGCCGCTTCTTCCTGCGTGACGCGCTGGCGGATCACGGTGTCCACGTCGGCCAGCGGACGCTGCGCCGCGGGCTTGAACTCGACGACGCGGCCCGCCACCAGCGTGCTCGGCGCCACTTCGACGGCTTCCGTGTTGCGCTTGTTCTTGACGGCGTCGTCCGAGAAGATCGCGTTCAGGAATTTCTCGTTATTGACGGGCGACGCGCCCAGCGCAGGATTCGGCTTGCGGGTCAGGCCTTCGACGGTCTGGATGGTCAGGCCCAGCTTGTCCGCGACCGGCTTCAGGCTGTCCGCTTGTTCGTACACGGTGTTCGTGAACGTCTCGGCCAGTTCCGAATACTTGGCCGACAGCTTGGCCTTCTTCAGCTCGGCGACGATCTCCGGCTTCGCTTCTTCCAGCGTCTTCTGCGTTTCCGGCACGACCTTCGTGACCTTGACGATGTGGTAGCCGAACGACGACCGCACGAGGCCGCTCAGTTCGCCTTCCTTCAAGCTGTAGATCGCATCTTCGACGGGCTTGTCGAACAGGCCCTTCTGCACGACGCCCAAGTCGCCGCCCAGCTCGGCCGAGCCGGGATCCTGCGATTGCTGCTTGGCGATTTTCGCGAAATCGGCCGGGTTCTTGCGCACCTCATCCAGCACGACCTGCGCCTTCGCTTTCGCGGCGGCGTCCTCGGCGGCCGGGGCGTCCTTCTTCACGGCGATCAGGATGTGGCTGGCGGTACGTTTTTCCGGCGTGGAGAAGCGCGCCTTGTTCTTGTTGTACGCGTCGGCGACTTCCGCATCGGACACGGTGACCTGTTTTTCCACGACGGACGGGTCGAACACGACGTACTCGGCCTTCACGGTCGCCGGCACCTGGAACAGCGCGGCGTTCTTGTCGTAGAACGCCTTCACCATCTCGTCCGTGACCTTGACCTGCGTGACGTAGTTCGCGATCGGGAACAGTTGTTCCTGCACTTCGCGCTCCTCGTCGTTGATGTCCGACAGGCGGTTGGCGACGGTGCGCGGCGCGAACGCCGTCTGCTGGACGGAGCCCACGAGCTGCTGCACCGTCATGTCATGGCGCATGCGGGCGTCGAACGACTCCGGCGTCATGCCTTGCGCGGCCAGCGCGGCCTTGTAGCGGTCCATGTCGAACGTGCCGTCTTCCTTGCGGAACGCCTGGATTTCCAGGATCGCCTTTTGCAGCGCGTCGTTGCCGACGGTCAGGTGGTTGTGCACGATCTCGGCGTTCAGCGCGCGCTCGGCGACCAGTTGATCGAGGACGGCCTGCTTCGCTTCCGGCGTCTCGAACATCTTCGCATCGAACTGCGCGCCCATCATCTGGCGGGCCTGGTCGAGCTGGCGGCGCTGCGCGGCTTCCCACTCCTGCTGGGTGATCTTTTTCCCGTCCACGGTCGCCACGCCATCGTCGGCGCCGCCGCGCGAGTTGTAGCTGCTGACACCGACGAGCACGAACGACGGCAGGATCAGCAACAACAGCAGGAACTGCATCAGGCGCTGGTGAGTACGGATAAATTCAAACATGGTCAGCCAATCAAGGTTGAAAATGCGTTATCGAAAAAACTTAAAAAAAAAGGCGAACCTAGGTTCGCCTCTTTTTCAGTAACTGGCGGAGCGGACGGGGCTCGAACCCGCGACCCCCGGCGTGACAGGCCGGTATTCTAACCAACTGAACTACCGCTCCAAATTCGTGTATCTCGCAACCACTGCAGCTCAACCGGCAAGGTCGAGATTTCGTGGCGGAGCGGACGGGGCTCGAACCCGCGACCCCCGGCGTGACAGGCCGGTATTCTAACCAACTGAACTACCGCTCCACGAAATACTGGGTACTACGCATACGGCGCAATGCGAAAGAGGCATCGCCACCACATGCTTCCTGCTGCGTGTCAGCGCAGCGGAGGCATTAGTTTACTGCATCTTTCAGTGCTTTACCAGCCTTAAATTTCGGGACCTTGGCTGCCTTGATCTTGATGGCTTCCTTCGTGCGCGGATCGCGGCCCGTGCGCGCAGCGCGCTCGCCCACCGTGAACGTGCCGAAGCCCACCAGGGTCACGCTGTCGTTGTTCTTCAAGGTCGTCGTCACAGCAATGATCATCGCGTCGAGGGCGCGCGCCGCAGAAGCTTTGGTCAGGTCCGCGGACTTCGCGATTTCTTCGATCAGTTCAGTTTTATTCACTTTCTTCCCTCGTTATACGTTCGGACGCGGCGCCGCGCCCCGGCCGGTTCGGCCTTCGGCAAAAAACCGCAAGGGCGTATTAAACAAGCCGACAATGCCTTGTGTCAAGTAACGCGCGAGCAACAACAGGGCAAAAAAAACGGCACCCGAAGGTGCCGCTTTCGAAGCGCAGTGAAGCTTAGTGCTTGACGACTTCGCTCTGGCTGTCGGCCGTCGTGGGGGTCACCGAGGACGCCACGGCAGGCACGTCGACAATGGCTTGCGGCTGGCGCTCCAGCGCGACTTCCAGCACCTTCTCGATCCAGCGCACCGGCACGATCTCGAGCTTGTTCTTGACGTTGTCAGGAATGTCGGCGAGATCCTTCACGTTCTGCTCGGGGATCAAGACGGTCTTGATGCCACCGCGCTGCGCCGCCAGCAGTTTTTCCTTCAGGCCGCCGATCGGCAGGACTTCGCCACGCAAGGTGATCTCGCCCGTCATCGCCACGTCGGCGCGAACCGGGATGCCCGTGAACACGGAGACGAGCGCCGTCGTCAGGCCGATACCGGCAGACGGACCGTCCTTCGGCGTCGCGCCTTCCGGCAAGTGGACGTGGATGTCGGTCTTCTCGAACACCTCGTTCTTGATGCCCAGGCGTGCCGCACGGCTGCGCACGACGGTGCGGGCAGCTTCGATCGATTCCTTCATCACGTCGCCCAGCGTACCGGTGCGGATGACGGCACCCTTGCCCGGCACCTGCACGGCTTCGATCGTCAGCAAATCGCCGCCGACTTCCGTCCACGCGAGGCCCGCCACCTGGCCGACCTGGTTTTCCTTCTCGGCCACGCCGAAGTCGTAGCGGCGGACGCCCAGGAATTTATCCAGGTTCTTCGACGACACGATCACGCGCTTGTTGTCCTTCTTGAGCAGCAGCATCTTGACGACCTTGCGGCAGATCTTCGAGATTTCGCGCTCGACCGAACGCACACCGGCTTCGCGGGTGTAGTAGCGGATGATGTCGCGGATCGCGGCTTCGTCGACCTTGATCTCGTCGTCCTTCAGGCCGTTCGCCTTGATCTGCTTCGGCAGCAGGTAGCGCTGCGCGATGCTCGTCTTCTCGTCTTCCGTGTAGCCCGACAGGCGGATCACTTCCATCCGGTCCAGCAGTGCCGGCGGGATGTTGAACGAGTTCGACGTCGCCACGAACATCACGTCCGACAGGTCGAAGTCGACTTCGACGTAGTGGTCCGAGAACGTGTGGTTCTGCGCGGGGTCCAGCACCTCGAGCAGCGCCGACGACGGATCGCCGCGGAAGTCCGCGCCCATCTTGTCGATCTCGTCCAGCAGGAACAGCGGGTTGCGCACGCCGACCTTCGCCAGCGATTGCAGCACCTTGCCCGGCATCGAACCGATATAGGTACGACGGTGGCCGCGGATCTCGGCCTCGTCGCGCACGCCGCCCAGCGCCATGCGGACGTACTTGCGGTTCGTCGCGCGCGCGATCGACTCGCCCAGCGACGTCTTACCCACGCCCGGAGGACCGACGAAGCACAGGATCGGGGCCTTCAGCTTGTCGACGCGCTGTTGCACCGCGAGGTATTCCAGGATGCGTTCCTTGATCTTGTCGAGGCCGTAGTGGTCGGCTTCCAGCACTTCCTGGGCCTTTTCCAGGTCGATCGTGACCTTGGATTTCTTTTTCCACGGCAGCGACACGAGCGTGTCGATGTAGTTGCGCACGACGGTGGCTTCGGCCGACATCGGCGACATCAGCTTGAGCTTCTTGATCTCGGCCTGAGCCTTCTCGAGGGCTTCCTTCGGCATCTTGGCAGCGATGACTTTCTTCTCGAGTTCCTCGATGTCGGCGCCCTCTTCGCCTTCGCCCAATTCCTTCTGGATGGCCTTGACCTGTTCGTTCAGGTAGTACTCGCGCTGCGATTTCTCCATCTGGCGCTTGACGCGGCCGCGGATGCGCTTCTCGACCTGCAGGATGTCGAGCTCGCCTTCCAGCTGGCCGAGCAGGTGCTCGAGGCGCTTGGCGACGTTGAAGATTTCCAGGATGACCTGTTTCTGCTCGAGTTTCAGCGGCAGGTGGGCGGCGACCGTGTCGGCCAGGCGGCCGGCGTCGTCGATACCGGCCAGCGAGGCGAGGATCTCGGGCGGGATCTTCTTGTTCAGTTTGACGTACTGGTCGAACTGCTGGACGATCGCGCGGCGCATCGCCTCGACTTCGGAGTCGTCGCCGATTTCCGAATTGATCGGAGTCAGGTCGGCGATGAAATGGCTCGGCGCGTCGTTGATGTGGTTGATGCGTGCACGCTGCGCGCCTTCGACCAGCACCTTCACGGTACCGTCGGGCAGCTTCAGCATTTGCAGAATATTGGCCACGCAGCCGATCTCGTAGATGTCTGCGGCGGAGGGTTCGTCCTTGGCAGCGGCCTTTTGGGCTGCGAGCATGATGCTCTTACCCTGTTCCATGGCAGCCTCGAGCGCCTTGATGGATTTCGGGCGGCCAACGAACAGCGGTATCACCATATGCGGGAACACCACCACGTCGCGCAGGGGCAGCAGGGGCAGCGTCATTTGCTCGGTCAATTTGGAAGTTGTCATGGCATACCTTATAGAAAGCGTGTAGACGATGTGGGAGCACACTGTCGAAACACAATACCGGCCCGGAAATATTTTCTACAAGTAAAAAATCTTAACTTGATACGAATACTAGCCGTTTCTACAAAATCCGAATATTCAAATAAAAAAGCCACTACACAGCATCGGCCGCGAGTGGCTTTTCGATTGAAGCCGTCTTTTGTTGAGATTAATTGTACCGCCTCAACTCAGCGATTCAATACCTTTGTTGTGTTTGCGCCCGGAAATTTTTCAGTTTTCGCCTGCGGCCTTCGGCGATTCGCTGTAAATCAGTAAAGGTTTCGCGCCATTCGTGATCGTATTTTCATCGATCACGACTTTCACGACGTTTTGCTGGCTCGGCAATTCATACATCACGTCGAGCAGCGCATGCTCCAGGATGGAACGCAGGCCGCGTGCACCCGTCTTGCGCGCCAATGCCTTCTTGGCAATCGCGTGCAAGGCCGCCGGGCGGATTTCCAATTCGGCGCCTTCCATTTCCAGCAGTTTCGAGTATTGCTTGATCAGCGCATTCTTCGGCTCCACGAGGATCTGGATCAGCGCATCTTCCGTGAGCTCGGACAACGTCGCCACGACGGGCAGACGGCCGACGAGTTCCGGGATCAGGCCGAACTTGATCAGGTCTTCCGGTTCCGCTTCCATCAGGATGTCGCTGACGGAACGCTGGGACTGGCTCTTGACGCTCGCGGCGAAGCCGATGCCGCTCTTTTCCGAACGGTTCTGGATGATCTTGTCCAGGCCGTCGAATGCGCCACCGCAGATGAACATGATGTTCGTCGTGTCGATCTGCACGAAGTCCTGGTTCGGATGCTTGCGGCCGCCCTGCGGGGGCACGGACGCCATCGTACCTTCGATCAGTTTCAGCAGCGCCTGCTGCACGCCCTCGCCCGACACGTCGCGGGTGATGGACGGGTTGTCGGACTTGCGCGAGATCTTGTCGATTTCGTCGATGTAGACGATGCCGCGCTGGGCTTTCTCGACTTCGTAATTGCAGCTCTGCAGCAGCTTCTGGATGATGTTCTCGACGTCTTCGCCGACATAGCCGGCTTCCGTCAACGTGGTCGCGTCGGCGATCACGAACGGGACGTTCAGCATGCGCGCGAGCGTCTGTGCGAGCAGGGTCTTGCCGGAACCGGTGGGACCCACGAGCAGGATATTGCTCTTGGCCAGTTCGACGTCGTCCTTCTTGCCCAGGTGCTTCAGGCGCTTGTAATGGTTGTAGACCGCCACCGACAGGATGCGTTTCGCCGTCAGCTGGCCGATGACATATTGATCGAGCAGTTCGGCGATCTCGTGCGGCGTCGGGAGGTCGGACTTGGCGCCCGCCACCGATTCGACGTTCGAGGTCTCGTCGCGGATGATGTCATTGCACAGGTCGATGCACTCGTCGCAGATGAAGACCGAAGGTCCAGCGATGAGCTTCTTCACCTCGTGCTGGCTCTTGCCGCAGAACGAGCAGTACAGGAGTTTTTCGCCGCTAGAGGATTTTTTGTCTGACATGGGGCAGGTTTCAGTTGAATTGCTATGAATATAACGCTAATACGAGTACGCAACAAGGGCGTACATCGTCATGCTACCCGATTTGAAAACAAAACGCCCGAAGCGCTGTCGCGTCCGGGCGTATTTGAGCAACAGTTGTCCGGTAGCCCGCGCGATGTCAAACACCGCGCGGAAAACCTCAGCCGCGGTTCGTGAGAACCTTGTCGATGAGGCCATATTCCACGGCCTCTTCGCTGGACATGAAACGGTCGCGATCGGTATCCTTGTGGATCTGTTCGATCGTCTGGCCGGTGTTGTCCGCCATGATGCGGGCCAGGCGCTCGCGCAGGTACAGGATTTCCTTGGCCTGGATCTCGATGTCCGACGCCATGCCCTGCGAACCGCCGGACGGCTGGTGGATCATCACGCGCGAGTTCGGCAGCGAGAAACGCTTGCCCTTGGCGCCCGCAGCCAGCAGGAAGGCGCCCATCGAGGCAGCCAGGCCCGTGCACAGCGTGGACACGTCGGGCTTGATGAAGTTCATCGTGTCGAAGATCGCGAGACCCGCCGACACGGAACCGCCCGGCGAGTTGATGTACAGCGAGATGTCCTTGTCCGGATTCTCGCTTTCCAGGAACAGCAACTGGGCCACGATGAGGTTGGCCATCTGGTCGTTGACAGGACCGACCAGGAAAATCACGCGCTCCTTCAGCAGGCGCGAGTAGATGTCGTAGGCGCGCTCGCCGCGGCCGCTCTGCTCGATCACCATCGGCACGAGGCCGAGGGCTTGGGTATCCAATGCCGGATTACGATTCATACCTGTCAATTCCTTTTCGAGAAGTTACGAAGCCGCACTATCTCAGATTTCTTTCGAGAATGTCGTACGGCTTCATCAAGGAAGTTATGCCTGAGCGACGCTTCCCATCAGTTCGTCAAAGGCGATGTCCTTGGTCGTCACCTTTGCCTTGCCGAGCACATAGTTAACGACGTTTTCTTCCAATACAAGAGCTTCCACTTCGCCCAGGCGGCGACGGTCGCTGTAGTAGTACTTCAGGACTTCCTTCGGATCTTCGTAGCTCTGCGAGAAGTCTTCGATCTGGGCCTTCACCTGCTCTTGCGTGGCTTGCAGGTTGTTTTCCGAGACCAGTTGCGACAGGATCAGGCCCAGGCGCACGCGGCGCTCGGCCTTCGTGGCGAACAGGTCGGCCGGGAACGGCAGGCTCTTGACGTCCATGCCGCGCTGGGCCATGTCCTGGCGGGTCTGCTCGGCCAGGCGCTCCGAATCCTGCTCGATCATGACCTTCGGCACGTCCATTTCGGTGTGCTTGACGAGGGCGTCCATCACGGCTTCCTTGTTGCGGGCCTTGATGCGGGCGTTGACTTCACGCTCCAGGTTGACCTTGATGTCTTCGCGCATCTTCTCGATGCTGCCGTCTTCGATGCCCAGCGACTTCGCGAACTCGGCGTCGACTTCCGGCAGGTGCGCCCATTCCAGCTTCTTCAGCGTGATGGTGAACTCGGCGGTTTTACCGGCCACGTCCTTGCCATGGTAGTCTTCCGGGAATGCCAGCGGGAAGGTCTTCGACTCGCCCACTTTCAGACCGACGGTCGCCGCTTCGAATTCCGGCAGCATGCGGCCTTCGCCCAGCACGAATGCGTAGTCTTCGGCCTTACCGCCCGGGAACTCGACGCCGTCGATGACGCCGACGAAGTCGACCGTCACGCGGTCGCCGTTTGCCGCGACCGGCTCGCCGCCGTCGCCGTGCTCACCGGCTTCGCCCTTGGTGTGGTAGTGGACGCGCTGCTTGCGCAGGATGTCGATGGTCTTGTCGATTTCGGCATCGGTGACTTCGGTCTTGACCGTTTCGATCTCGACGTTGGCCAGTTCCGGCAGCGACACTTCCGGATAGACTTCGAAGGTCGCGTCGAAGGCCAGCATGCCTTCCGGTGCATCCTGCTTCGGTTCGATTTTCGGCATGCCGGCAACGCGCAGCTGGGCTTCGGTGGCGGCGACGTTGAACGCCTGGCCAACCTTGTCGTTCAGCACGTCGGATTCGATCTGGTAGCCGTACTGGGCCGCCACCATCTTCATCGGCACCTTACCCGGACGGAAGCCCGGCGCACGTGCGGTCTTGGCCTGCCTCTTGAGGCGCTTTTCAACTTCCGTACGTACGTCGCTCAGCGGAAAAGAGAGAGTCAAGCGACGCTCGAGTTTACCCAGGTTTTCGACTGCAGTTGCCATTGTAAAAATCGTCCAAAAAAATAATTGTTCGTGGTGCGAGGAAGGGGACTCGAACCCCTACACCATTGCTGGCGTCAGGACCTAAACCTGGTGCGTCTACCAATTTCGCCATCCTCGCGCAGGATTGCTGATCTTGCCACAAAAACAAAGGGCGCCCGACAATGAAACCGGCCGCCCTGAATCCAATGTCTAGGGGCTACAACTTCAACCCGATATTTTACTGGATTTTCTGACACCATTGGGCACATTTTAATTCACGTGTGCCACGATTAATTTCATCAGGAATTTCAGGCATTTACGTAGGGTGGACGGGTTCCCCGTCCACGCGTTCAAGCGGCGCATGCAATACGGTGCGGGATCGCATGAGTACGTTGAACGCGTGGACGGCAGAGCCGTCCCCCCTACGCGGTCGCCGTCTCGCGGACGGGCCGTTTGACACGGAACCAGGCCGCGTACAGCGCCGGCAGGAACAGCAGCGTGAGCGCCGTCGCCACGACGAGGCCGCCCATGATCGCGACGGCCATCGGGCCCCAGAACACGGAGCGCGACAGCGGGATCATCGCCAGCGCCGCCGCCGCGGCCGTCAGCAGGATCGGCCGGCAACGCCGCACGGCGCTCTCGACGATCGCCTCCCACGCGGGATGCCCGGCCTCGATGTCCTTCTCGATCTGGTCGACGAGGATCACGGAATTGCGCACGACCATCCCGAACAGCGCGATGACGCCGAGGTTCGCGACGAAACCGAACGGCTCGTGCGACACCAGCAGTGCCATCGCCGCGCCCGCGATGCCCAGCGGGCCCGTGAGGAACACCATCACGGAGCGCGAGAAGCTGTGCAACTGCAGCATCAGCAACGTGAACACGATGAACAGCACGAGGGGCACGTTCGCGGAGATCGAGTCCTCCGCCGTCGAGCTGTTCGCCGCGGCGCCTTCGAGCTTGATGCGGTAGCCGGCGGGCAGCTTCGCCCGCACCGCCTCCAGCTTCGCGTTGACCTGGTCGGACACGGTCGGCCCCTGCACGCCCTCCACCACGTCGGACTGGACCATGATGGCCCACTCGCGTCCGTAGCGCTGCACGACGCCGGGCTCCCACACGAATTCGATGCGCGCCAGCTGCGACAGCGGCACGGCCTTGCCGGACGGCGTGGCCACGTTCGTGTTCGCAAGCACCGACATGCTCGAGCGCTCGTCCAGCGGCTGGCGCACAACGATGTCGATCAGCCGGTTACTTTCGCGGAACTGGCCGACCGTCGTCCCCGACAGCACGGTGGCAACCGTGCGGCGCACCGCCTGCGACGTGACACCCAGCGCGCGCAGCTTGTCCTGGTCGAGGTCAAGGCGCAGCACCTTCACGGACTCGTTCCAGTTATCGTTCACGCCCACCGTGTTCGGGTTGGCGATCATGATCTCCTTGACCTGGTCGGCGACCTTGCGCACGACGCCGATGTCCGGGCCCATCACCTGGAACTGCACCGGGTACGGCACCGGCGGCCCGTTCGGCAGCAGCTTGACCCTGCCCCGCACCTCCGGGAAATCGTTCCTGAACAGGGTCTCGATCTTGCGTTTCAACGCGTCGCGCTGGTGCACGTTCTTCGGCAGCACGACGAATTGCGACACGTTCGACGCCGGGAAGATCTGGTCCAGCGGCAGGTAGAAGCGGGGACTGCCCGTGCCGATGTACGACGTCACGCTGTCCGTCTCCGGCTGCGCGCGCGCAAAGGCCTCGAACTTCTTCGCGAGCGCCTCGTTGACGGCGAAGCTCGTGCCTTCCGGCGTCCACATCTCGACCATCAGCTCGGGGCGGCTGGAGTCCGGGAAGAACTGCTTCTCGATGAACTTGAACCCGAACACACCGAGGAAGAACACGGCGAGCGACAGCGCGATCGTCGTCTTGCGCCACTCCACGCAGCGGTCGACGAGCCGGCGGAAACGCTGGTACATCGGGGTGTCGAACACGTCGTGATGCCCGCTGCCGTGCGGCTGCACACGCAGCAAGATAAAACCGATGTACGGCGTGAACGTGACTGCGACGACCCACGACACGATGAGCGCGATCGCGTTCACGGAAAACATCGCGAACGTGTACTCGCCGGCCGCCGATTTCGCGAGGCCGATCGGCAGGAAGCCGGCCGCCGTGATCAGCGTGCCCGTCAGCATGGGGAACGCGGTCGACGTGTACGCGAACGTGGCGGCGTCCAGGCGCGACATGCCCTCCTCCATCTTCCGCACCATCATCTCGACGGCGATGATGGCGTCATCGACGAGGAGACCCAGCGCGATGATCAGCGCGCCGAGCGAGATCTTGTGCAGCGAGATGTCGAAGATCCGCATGAAGAGGAACGTGATCGCCAGCACGAGGGGAATCGTCAGCGCGACGACGAGGCCGGGACGCACGTCCAGCCGCAGCTTCGGCTTGCTGTGCAGGCCGAGCGCGACGAACGACACGCCCAGCACGATGACGATCGCCTCGATCAGGCTGTGCATGAATTCGCCGACGGATGCCGTGACGGCCGCGGGCTGGTTCGACACGCGCTGAAGCTCGATGCCGACGGGGAGCTGGCTCCTGATGCGGTCGACCGTCTTTTCCAGGCCCTTGCCTAGCTCGATGATATTGCCACCCTTCTCCATCGACACGCCGAGGCCGATGACGTCCTTGCCGTTGAAGCGCATCTTGTCGTGCGGCGGGTCCTCGTACGCGCGCTGGACGGTGGCGAAGTCGCCGAGGCGGAACGTCGTGTTCCCCGCGCGCAGGCTCAGGTCTTCCAGCTGCTTGATCGTCTTGAGGCCGCCCGTCACGCGCACCTGCAGGTTTTCCAGCGGCGTGACGAGGACACCTGCCGATTCGATGCCGTTCTGCGTGGCGATCTGGTTCACGATCTGCTCGAACGGCACGCCCAGCTGGGCGAACTTCTGCTGCGAGAACAGGATGTTGATCTTTTCCTGCTGGACGCCGAACTGCTCGACCTTGGAGACGAGCGGCACGGCGAGCAGCTGCTGGCGCACGAAGTCGGCGTAGTCGCGCATCTCGGCATAGGTGAAACCGTCGCCGGACAGCGCGAAGATGGAGCCGTACGTGTCGCCGAATTCGTCGTTGAAGAACGGCCCGATCACGCCTTGCGGCAACGTGCCCGCGATGTCGCCGACCTTCTTGCGCACCTGGTACCAGACGCCCGGCACGTCCTTCGGCGGCGCCGATTCGCGCAGCTCGAGGATGAACGTGGTCTCGCCCGGCTTGGAAAAACTGCGCAGCTTGTCGACGTACGGCGTTTCCTGCAGCTTCTGTTCGAGCTTGTCGGCGACCTGCTGCGCCATCTGCACGGCGGTGGCGCCGGGCCAGTACGCGGTGATGACCATCGCGCGGAAGGTGAACGGCGGGTCCTCGTCCTGGCCCAGTTTGCCGTAGCTGATGATGCCGCCGATGAGCAGCGCGGCGATCAGGTAGCGGGTCAGCGGGATGTGTTCCAGCGCCCAGCGCGACAGGTTGAAGCCCTTCATTTGGCCGCCCCGCCGGCCGGGGCCGGCCGTCCACTCGCTTCCGCTTCCGCGTCGCCGCGGCGCGCCACGTCGGCCGCGAGGATCTTCACTTTCTGGCCCGGTTTGAGCAGGTTCACACCGGCCGTGACGATGGCCTGGCCCGGCTTCACGCCGCCGCCCAGCAACACGTCGTTGCCGGAGACGCCCGCGACCTGCACGGGCACGAGTCTTACGGCGCCGTTCTCGATCACCCAGACGGACGTGGCACCCTTGTTCTGGTACAGCGCGGACAGCGGCACCTTGATCCCGGCCGCGCCGGCGGCATGCGCCAGCTGGACGACGGCCGTCATGCCGAGGTGCACGTCGTCCTGCGCAGGAATCGACACTTTCACCGTGTACGTGCGCGTGGCCGGATCGGCGACGGGCGACACTTCGCGGATCTTGCCCGCGATGCTGCGGTTCGGATCGGCCCACAGTTTGACCTTCACGTCGGTCACGTTGCGCAGCTGGTCGACCTGGTCTTCCGGTACGCCGATCACGACCTCTTTCTCGTCCGTCCGCGCCACGCGCACGACGGGTGTCCCGGCCTGCACGACTTGCCCCACCTCGGCATCGATGCCGGTGACGACGCCGTCCGTGTCCGATTCGAGGCTCGCGTATCCCGTCTGGTTCGACTGCTCGCGCGCGGCCGCGCGCGCCGCCTCCATGCTGGCCTGCGCCGAATGCGCGGCCGCCACTTTCTGGTCGAGCACGGCCTGGCTGACGAAATTCTGGCTGCGCAAATCCTGGTAGCGCTTCAGGTCCGCCCGCGCGAGCTCGTAGTTCGTCTGCGCCGCGCGCAAATTCGCCTGGGCCTGGGCCTGGCCGAGGCGCAGGTCCTGCGGGTCGAGCTGCATCAGCACCTGGCCGCGCTTGACGACGGTGCCCACGTCGACCTTGCGCGCGCTGATCTTGCCGGCGACGCGAAAGCCCAGCCGCGACTCGTAACGGGGCCGCACGTCGCCGGAGAATTCCGTCGTCGACCCGACCGCGCCCGTCGCCAGGGTCATGGCCCGCACGGGACGGACGTCCTCGGGCGGCGCCTCGTTGCGGGAACAACCTGCCAGCAGCGCCGCGGCGAGTGTCAGGGGAAGAACGAACGGGGCGGCGCCGCGCGGGCGCAGGGACATCGAGAGAAAAGCAGGCATTGGTTTCCTCATGCTGGCCGGGGCCGGGATGGCACGGCACTGTCGTGGATTTAACCTACCAATTATAATCATGCAATTATCGCCAGTAAATGACTTTAGAGTCAGCAATCTATCCCGTCGCATGGCCGTCGACCATTACGAAAACTTTCCTGTCGCCTCAATCCTGCTGCCGCGCCGCCTCGTGCCCGCGGTGGAGGCGATCTATGCGTTCGCGCGCAGCGCCGACGACCTGGCGGACGAAGGCGACGCGGCGCCGGCCGAGCGCCTCGCGGCACTGAACGCGTACGAGGCGGCACTGGACGCCATCGCCGCGGGCGCACCGCCGCGCGATCCGATGTTTCAGCGCCTGGCCGCCGTGCTGGCCGAGTACGGCCTGCCGCAACGGCCGCTGCGCGACCTGCTGTCCGCGTTCAGGCAGGACGTCGTCACGCACCGCTATCCCGATTTCGCCCGCCTGCAGGATTATTGCCGACGTTCCGCCGACCCGGTCGGACGGTTGATGCTGGCGTTGTACGGCGTGAACGACGTGGCGAGCCTGCGCGCGTCCGACGCGATCTGCACGGCGCTGCAGCTCATCAACTTCTGGCAGGACGTCGCGATCGACATCGCCAAAGGCCGCATCTACCTGCCGCAGGACGACATGGCCCGCTTCGGCGTGACGGTCGACGCCATCGAACAGGGGCGCCTGGACCCCGCCTGGCGGGCGCTGATGCGCTTCGAGGTGGAGCGGGCACGCGCGCTGATGCTGGAAGGCGCGCCGCTGGCGACGACGCTCCCGGGCCGCATCGGCTGGGAATTGCGCATGGTCGTCCAGGGCGGGCTGCGCATCCTGGAAGCGATCGAGCGCGCGGACTACGACGTGTTCCGGCGCCGCCCGCGCCTGAAACGCCTGGACTGGCTCGTCGTGGGCTGGCGCGCCATACGGATGTAACGCCCCATCGGCTAAGATAGCGGACCTGGTCCGCCCAATAACAACTCACACATGTCCCCCGACGACTACTGCCAACAAAAGACCGCACAAAGCGGCTCCAGCTTCTACTACAGCTTCCTGTTCCTGCCGCCGGAGCGCCGGCGCGCGATCACGGCGCTGTACGCGTTCTGCCGCGAAGTCGACGACACCGTCGACGAGACCACCGACCAATCCGTCGCGCGCATCAAGCTCGCGTGGTGGCGCGGCGAGGTCGCGCAGATGTACGACGGCACGCCGACGCACCCCGTGATGCTGGCGCTGCAGCCGCACTTGCAGCCGTACGACCTGAAACAGGAACACCTGCAGGCCATCATCGACGGCATGGAGATGGACCTCGACCAGTCGCGCTACCTCGACTACCCGAACCTGAAAAAATATTGCTGGCACGTGGCCGGCGTCGTCGGCATCCTGTCCGCGAGCATCTTCGGCGTGACGAACCCGCAGACGCTGAAGTACGCGGAGACGCTGGGCCTCGCGTTCCAGCTCACGAACATCATCCGCGACGTGGGCGAGGATGCGCGCAAGGGCCGCATCTACCTGCCGATCAGCGAACTGCAGCAGTTCAACGTGACGGCGGCCGACCTCCTGAACGCGCGTCACAGCGAGAAGTTCGAGGCGCTGATGGCGTTCCAGGCCAAGCGCGCGCAAGCGCTGTACGACGAAGCGTACGCGCTGCTGCCGAAGGAAGACCGGCGCGCGCAGCGTCCCGGCCTCATGATGGCCGCCATCTACCGCACCCTGCTCGACGAGATCGAGCGCGACGGGTTCCACGTCCTCACGCAAAAGATCTCCCTCACGCCGCTGCGCAAGCTGTGGCTCGCGTGGAAGACGTATGTCCGCGGCTAAGGAGCAGCGCCGCGTCGCCGTCGTCGGCGGCGGCTGGGCCGGTTGCGCGGCGGCCGTCGCGCTGCTGGACGCCGGCTGCGGCGTCACCTTGTTCGAGGCGGCGCGCACCCTGGGCGGCCGCGCCCGCGCGATCGAGACGGACGGGCGCCTGCTGGACAACGGCCAGCACATCATGCTGGGCGCCTATGCCGCGACACTCCAGCTGATGCGGCGCGTGGGCGTCGACCCGCGCCGCGCGATGCTCCGGCTGCCGCTGCAGATGCGCTATCCGGCGGCGGACGCCGGCATGGACTTCGTCGCGCCGCGCCTCCCGGCCCCGCTGCACGTCCTCGTCGCGCTGCTGCGTGCGCGCGGCCTGGACCGCACCGACAAGCTGGCGCTGGCCCGCTTCACGACGAGCGCCCGCTGGATGGACTGGCAGCTGCACAACGACTGCACGGTGGCCGAACTGCTGGAGCGCTTTGACCAGACGCCGCGCCTTGTCCAGCTGATGTGGAGACCACTGTGCCTCGCGGCCCTGAACACGCCGCCGGAGCGCGCATCGGCCCAGGTCTTCCTCGCCGTGCTGCGCGACAGCCTGGGCGCGCGCCGCGCGGCATCCGACATGCTGCTGCCGCGCGTGCTGCTGGACGCCCTGTTTCCCGACGCGGCGCGACGCTACCTGGAAAGCCGCGGTGCCGCCGTGCGCACCGGAGAACGCATCACGGCGCTCGCCCCTGACGGCGGCGCGTGGCGCCTGCACGCGGGCACCGGCGTCCAACCGTTCGACGCCGTCGTCCTCGCCACCGCACCGTGGCAGGCCGCCGCGCTGCTGCGCCCCCTGGACGGCGCCGCGGAGGCCGTCGCCCGCATCGACGCCCTCGCCTACGAACCCATCGCCACGATCTACCTGCAATACGGCACCGGCATGCGCCTGCCGCTGCCGTTCTGCGCGCTGGCCGATGCGCCCGACGAAGGCCGCTGGGGCCAGTTCGTGTTCGACCGCGGCCAGCTCGACCCCGGCCAAAACGGGCTGCTGGCCGTCGTCGTCAGCGGCGCGGACCCGGCCGGCGCCATCGGCCACGAAGCCCTCGCCGCCGCCGTTGCTGCGCAACTGGCCGCCGCGTTCGCGCTGCCTGCCCTCGCCACGCCGCAGTGGTCGCGCACGATCACGGAAAAGCGCGCGACGTTCGCGTGTGCGCCGGGCCTGGACCGTCCCGCCAACGCGACCGGGCTGCCGGGCCTCGTGCTCGCGGGCGACTACACGGCAGGCGAGTATCCGGCCACGCTGGAGGCGGCCGTGCGCAGCGGCGTGGCCGCGGCGGGTGTCATTACAGGCAAGGCGACGCCATGATGAGCCACCGGTCGTCGCGCCTGGGCGCGCCCTGCCCCGCGAATTCCGCAGCTCGTCGCACGGCAGTGGCGCCCATCGGCGCGCTTCCGTACAGTGGCAGCATCGAAACGAGTGTTAGCGGAAATGCAAATGAACATCCATCTCGGCGTGCGCACCCTTGCCCTGCTGGCCGTCGTGGCGGCCGCGACGATCATCCTCGTCCATCCCGGCGTCGCGGCGGACCCGGCATTGAATGCCGCGCTCTTGCTTGGCCGACACTGACAGGATCGCGGTAGGAATCACGATGGGCAAACTGGAATACCTCGACGCGCTCAAGCGGGCCATGCTCGGCCTGCCACCCGACGTCCAGGCCAAGACGCTGGCGTATTACGAACAGCGCTTCGTCGACGGCATCGCGGCGGGACGGGGCGAACCGGACGTGGCGCGCGAACTCGACGACCCCTCGAAGATCGCCATGACCCTGCGCGCCAGCGCGCACCTGAATGCCTTCGCCGAGAAGAAGAGCCCGGCCAACGCCTTCGCCGAGAAGAAGACCCCGGAGAATGCCTTCGCCGACAAACCGAATCCGGCCAACGTGCTACGCGTAATGGTATCGGCCGTCGGCCTCGCGATCTTCAACCTGTTCATGCTGGTACCCGCGCTCGTCTACGCGACGCTCGTGTTGTGCCTGTACATATCGGCGCTGACGTTCTACCTCGCAGGCGTCGCGACGACGGCGAGCGGCCTCGCGGGCGCCAATGAGCTCGTGCTGGACTGGCCGAGCCGCTTCGTCACGATCGACGACGATGGGCGCGGCCGGCAGTTGCGCGTCAACATCGGCAGCAACGGCATCATCGTGAACGAGGAGCGTCCGCAGGTCGCCGACCCGCTGCCGCCGGAAGACAAGGCCGATCCCGACAGCCGCCTCGAGCGCTCGCGCGCCCTGCGCAGCGCGCACGCACTCGCGGACAGCACGCTGCGCATCAGCACCGACATGGATGCGGAGTCGCGCACGACGCAGACGCTGTTCGGCCTGGGACTCGTGCTCGGCGGGATCGCGCTGTTCCTGCTGTCGCTCGTCGTCACCCGCTGGTCGTTCGTCGGCTTGCGGCGCTACGTGCAGATGAACCGCTCGCTGCTGAAAGGGAACTGACGGCATGCGCGCTCTCCTCAAAGTGGCGTTCAGCCTCCTCGTCCTCGCCGTCGTGCTGATCGGCGCCGCGTACAGCATGCTGCGCGCCCACGGCACGAACGGCCCGTCCAGCCCCGGCGGGCGCCTCGTCGCCACGGAGCGCCGGCCGCTCGACAAGGCCGTCGCCAAGATCGACCTGGCCGGCCCCGTGAACCTCACCTTGCGCCAGGGCGCGACGCCGGCCCTCGAAGTGCGGGGCGAGCAGCGCCTGCTCGCGAACATCGACACGACCGTCGACGGCGACATGCTGCACATCGGCCCGCGCGGCATCCTGCTGCGCCACCGCACGCCGATCGAAGTCACCGTCACGTTGCCGGCGCTGGAATCGCTCGCGGTCAACGGCAGCGGCGAGCACACGGTCAGCGGCTTCGCGGGCGACCACCTCGACCTGGCGCTGGACGGCTCGGGGAATATGCGCTTCAACGGCCGCTACCGCGAGGTGATGGCCGCCGTGCACGGCAGCGGCGACCTCGAACTGACGGCCGGCGCCTGCGACACGGTCGACGCGGCCGTCGTGGGCACGGGCCGACTCACGCTGGTCGGATCGAGCCGTGAGCTCCACGCGGAACTGCGCGGCGCGGGCGACCTGGACGCGCGCCATTTGCGCGCCGACGACGTCGACCTGCGACTGGAAGGTTCAGGCGACGGCGCGGTCTATGCGCGCAAGCGGCTGCACGCCGACATTGCCGGCAGCGGCGAAGCACGCGTCTTCGGCAATCCGGACGAGCGGACGGTGAGCCGCAAAGGCACCGGCGCCGTCACGTTCGACGACAAGAACTGACGAGCCAGTCCAGCGCCGCGCGCCCCGCCGCGCGGCCGCTGCCGAAGCATGCGGTGAGCAGATAGCCGCCTGTCGGCGCCTCCCAATCGATCATCTCGCCCGCAACGAACACGCCGGGCGCCTCCTTCAGCATGGCGCCGCCCGCCAGCGCCTCGAAGCGCACGCCGCCCGCGCTGCTGATCGCTTCGTCGATGGGACGCGGGCGCTTCAGCACGAGCGGCAACGCCTTCAGCGCGCGCGCCAGCCTGGCGGGGTCGGCGTAATCGGCCTTGCTCAAGACTTCGTGCAGCAGCCCGGATTTCACGCCCTTGATGCCGAGACGGCTCTGCAAATGACTTGCCATCGACCGCGTGCCGCGCGGGCGCGCGACCTCGTCCAGCACGCGCTCGCGATCGTGGTCGGGCAGCAGGTCCAGCAGCACGGTCGCCTGGCCGTCGCGCGCGATGCGCTCGCGGATGCGCGCGGACAGCGCGTACACGAGGCTGCCCTCGATGCCCGTCGCCGTCACGACGAACTGGCCCTTGCGGAAATCCTCACCCGTGAGCGCCATCGCGACGGTCGTCAAGGGCGCGCCTGCGTAGCGCTCCGCGAAGTGCGGGCTCCAGTCGGTATCGAAACCGCAGTTCGCCGGCACGAGCGGGGCCACGGCGACGCCCCGTTCCGCCAGCAGCGGCACCCAGGCGCCGTCGGAGCCGAGCCGCGCCCAGCTCGCGCCGCCCAGCGCCAGCACGGTCGCCGCCCCGCGCGTTTCCACGAGCGTCTCGCCATCCAGCGTCGCGAACACGAGCGCGCCGTCGCGCCACCCCAGCCAGCGGTGCCCCATGTGGAACACGACGCCGGCCTCGCGCAGCCGGTGCAGCCACGCGCGCAGCAGCGGCGCCGCCTTCATGTCGGTCGGGAACACGCGGCCGGACGTGCCCACGAACGTGTCGACGCCGAGCCCGTGGATCCACGCGCGCACGGCATCTGGCGGGAACGCATCCAGCCAGTCCTTTACGGCGGGCGCGCGCGCGCCGTAGCGGCCGACGAATGCGTCATAGGCTTCCGCATGCGTGATGTTCATGCCGCCCTTGCCGGCCAGGAGGAATTTGCGGCCGACCGACGGCATCGCGTCATACAGGTCGACCCGGACGCCGCCCGCCGCGAGCACCTCGGCCGCCATCAGGCCGGCTGGGCCGCCGCCGATGACGATGGCGTGGCGTGGGGAGGCTTCGGTCGGGGACTCGGACATGGCGGTGGCGGGAAAAAATCGGAGGCGAGCATTGTAGTCGAATGCGCGGCAAAAAAGGGATGTAAAGGAAGCTTGACATCGGTTCGGAGCCGGCCTACGATGTAAAGCATACTTTACATCCGTATTGTTAACCGGAGGTGTGCAATGCATGAGAAACGTGTCGGTCGGGCCTACCGCATCGAATTGTGGACGGCCATTGCCGTGTACGTCGTGCTGGTCGTGGCGTCGATCCGTTTCGGCCGTCCCATGGCGGACGGGCTGCTGCGCACCGTCGTCCTGCTGTCGCCGATGATCGGCTTCGCCATGATGATCCGGGCGATCGCGCGCCACGTGGCGCGCATCGACGAATACCAGCGGCTGCGCCTCCTGGAATCCCTGGCGCTCGCGTTTGCCATCACCGGCGCGGTCACGTTCAGCTACGGCTTCCTCGAAACTGCGGGCTACCCCAAGCTCTCGATGTTCAGCGTCTGGATGGTCATGGGCGTCAGCTGGGGTGTCGCGAGCTTTGTCCTGGCCATGCGTACCCGCCGTGCCATGGAATCATGAAGAACACCATCCGCGACTTGCGCTCGGCCCGCGGCTGGAGCCAGGCGCACCTGGCCGACCTGCTGGACGTGTCGCGCCAGACCGTCATCGCCATCGAGACGGGCCGCTACGACCCGAGCCTGCCGCTCGCCTTCGCGCTGGCCCGGCTGTTCGGACAACCGATCGAATCCATTTTCTTTCCCGACCAGGAGAACGCATGAACGTCTTGAGACTTACGGTGGCACGCGCCGCCTTCTTCGCCGCCCTCGCCCTCGGCGCCCTGCCTGCCGCGCACGCGGCCGATGCACCGGCGAACCGCTACGCCGCCACGATCGCGCCGGCCGAACGGTTCGAGATCGGCGGCGTGCTCGTGGAGCGCCACGGCAGCGGCGGCCGCCCGCTGATCCTGATCCCCGGCCTCGCCAGCGGCAGCTGGGTGTGGCAGGACACGGTGCGTGCCTTCTCGCCCGACCACGCCGTCTACGTGCTGACCTTGCCCGGCTTCGACGGCCGCCCGCCGGCCGGTCCCGCGCCGTTTGCCGCAGCGCGCGCGGCCGTCGAGGAACTGATTGCGAGCCGCCACCTCGACAAGCCCGTCATCGTCGGCCACAGCCTCGGGGGCATCCTCGCGCTCGCGGTGGCGGAGGACAAGCCCGCGGCCGTCGGCGGCATCGTCAGCATCGACGGTCTCCCGGTCATGCCCGGCACGGAAGACCTGCCGCCTGAGCAACGCGGCCAGTTCGCGGACCGCACGCGCCTGCAGATCGGCCGCCAGCCGCCCGCGCTGTTCGCCCAGCAGCAGCAGGCGTACATGCGGACGATCGGGGTGCTGGACATGAGCCGCGCCGACGCGCTGGCCCAGCTGACGGCGCGCAGCGACCCGGCGTCGGTCGGCGCCTGGGCCGCGGACGTGCTCACGCTGGACTTGCGCCCGGGCCTGAAGACGATCCAGGCCCCGGTGCTCACCATCGTTCCGTACCTGGACCTCGACAGCGCGCAACAGGGCCTGACGCCGGCCGCGAAGGCCGATTACTACCGCGCGCTGATGGAAGGAACGCCGAAGTTGCAAGTGGTGACCGTCGCGCCGGCGCGCCATTTCGCGATGTTCGACCAGCCGGAGGCAGTGACAGCCGCGATCCGCACGTTCCTCGGCACGCTGTAAAGCTTCCCCGGCCCGGCGCCGTCGGGTACAGTGCATGCGGCGCCCGCGCGATCCGCGGCGCCGTTCCGTCAGCCCAAGGAGCCACATGCATCCCGTACTCAAGACCCTCCCCATCCTGCTGTTGGCCAGTGCCGGCGCGCGCGCGGCCCAACCAGCAGACATGCCGCTGCCCGCCCGCCAGGCCGAGATCGACGCGATCATGCGCGAGATCTCGCCGCAGCGCATCCACGCCTACGTCGACAAACTCGTCAGCTTCGGCACGCGGCACACGATGTCGGAGACGGCATCGGACACGCGTGGCATCGGCGCGGCGCGGCGCTGGATCAAGGCCGAGCTGGAACGCTGCGGCGCGGGCCGGCTCGACGTGCAGTTCCAAAGCCACGTCCACCCCGTCGCCGCCCGCATCTCCCGGCCGACGGAAATCGTCAACGTCGTCGCCACCTTGCCCGGCACGCAGGCCGCGTCGAAAGACCGCTACTACGTCGTCAGCGGCCACTACGACTCGCGCGTGACAGACGTCATGAACGCGACGGCCGACGCGCCGGGCGCTGACGACGACGCATCGGGCACGGCGGCCGTGATGGAGATGGCGTGCGTGATGGCCCGTCACACATTCGACGCGTCGCTCGTCTTCATGACCGTCGCGGCGGAAGAACAAGGCCTGTACGGCTCCGGCGACTACGCGGCGAAGGCGAAAGCGGCCGGCATGAACATCGCGGGGATGCTCAACAACGACATCATCGGCAGCTCGCACGACGAACACGGCAAGCTCGATAACGCGGAAGTGCGGTTGTTCGCGGAAGGCGTCCCGCCCGTGAAGGAGACGACACCCGCGCTGCGGACCTTGCTGCAGACGGGCGGCGAGAACGATTCGATCACGCGCCAGCTCGCGCGCCACGTCAAGGAGACGGGCGAGCGCTACGTCCCCGGCTTCAAGGTGAACATCATCTACCGGCGCGACCGCTACCTGCGCGGCGGCGATCACAGCCCGTTCCTCGACGCCGGCTACGCGGCCGTGCGCTTCACGGAACCGCACGAGGATTTCGACCACCAGCACCAGGACTTGCGCACGGAACACGGCAAGCGCATCGGCGACCTCCCCGAATACGTCGCCCCGGACTACGTCGCGCAGGTGGCGCGCGTGAACGCGGCGTCGCTCGCGTCGCTGGCGCTCGCGCCGGCCGCGCCGCGCGACGTCAAAGTGAAGACGGCGAACCTGGACAACGGCACGGACCTCGTCTGGGCCCCGAACACGGAACCGGACCTGGCCGGCTACCGCATCGTGTGGCGCGACACGACGGCCCCGCAGTGGCAGGGCGCGCAATTCGTCGGCAACGTGACGGCGTACCGCCTCGACCTGTCGAAGGACAACCTGCTGTTCGGCGTGCAAGCCGTCGACAAGGACGGCAACGTCAGCCCCGCCACCTACCCCATTCCCGCCCGCTGACCCATGCGGGGCGTCTCCCGCCCTGCATGAACTGTCAAAAAACGCCGACGGCCAGCCCCTGATGGCCTCCGCACGCGCGGCGGCGCAGCATGTTCCCCACGCGATCCAGCGCAACAAGCGCCGACTCTGGCGCGCCATACTTTGGCGCTGAGTGCTTGATTTTTCAGGCGATTTTTATGCTGCGACGCATTATGCTTTGTCTCAATATTTTCTTGACAAGCCAACGGCTGAGTCTATTCTTATACGCACCATAAAAGTCACAAACGCGAACGATGCACGCCTCGAGCGGTCGTCCAGAGGGGTCCACGATTCGTCCGGTAGTCCGTAATACCATCTTGGAGGATGTATATGTCGGTAATGACGCGCAGGACAATGCTGGTCGCCGTTGCGGCCAGTCCGCTGTTGCTACAAGCTGCATGGGCCCAGCCCACGAACCTCAAGATTTCCCATCAATTCCCTGGCGGCAGCGTCGCCGAAGGGGATTTCCGCGACCGCCTGTGCCGCATGTTCGCGGCCGAGACGGAGCGGCGGACCAAGGGACGCATCAAATTCAAGATCTATCCCCGCTCCACGCTGATGAAGAGCGACGCGCAGATTCCCGCGCTGGCCAAGGGCGCGCTGGACATCTCGCTCGTGCCGCTGTCCTATGCAGGCGCCACGCTGCCGGAAGTGAACATCGGCCTGATGCCGGGCCTCGTCACGTCGTACGAACAGGGTTATGCGTGGAAGAACGAAGAGATCGGCCGCGAATTCAACCGCATGCTGGCGGACAAGGGCCTGATCCTGCTGAGCTGGATCTGGCAAGCGGGCGGCATGGCGTCGCGCGGCAAGCCCATCATCGATCCGGAAGACGCCGCCGGCCTCAAGGTGCGGGGCGGTTCACCGGAGATGGACCGGATCCTCAAAGAGGCGGGTGCAACCGTCGTCGACATTCCGTCGACCGACATCCGCGCCGCGATGGAAAAAGGACAGCTCGATGCGGCGATGACGTCGTCGTCGTCGCTGATCTCGTACCGGCTCGATGAAGTGAGCAAATACCTCACCACGGCGCGCGGCGGCACGTACTGGTTCATGCTGGAACCCCTGATCATGTCGCGCGCCGCGTTCGACCGCCTGCCGCGCGACCAGCAAGCCATCCTGTTGTCGGTCGGCGCCGACCTGGAGGCGTTCGCGCGCAAGTCGGCCGAGCAGGACGATGCCGCCGTGGCCGCGCTGTTCCAGGGCGCCGGTGGACGCACGGTCGACCTGAACAGCGACTCGCTGCGCAAATGGCAGGACCTCGCGCGCGCGACCGCGTGGCGCGACTTCGGCGAGCGCAATGCGAATTGCGCGAAATTGCTGGCGCTGGCCGAGAAGACGATCGTCTGACGTCTTGCATCGCCCCCGCGTGGCTGGCGCTTATCCGCCCGTCACCGGGGGGAAGAACGCCACTTCCCCGCCTTCGCGAATCGGCGTGCCCGGTTCGCACATCACGTGGTCGAACGCCATGCGCAGCGCGCGCTCGTGCGCGAGCGCTTCCGCCCAGGCGCCGCCGCGGGCGATGAGGAAGTCGCGCACGGCGCCCACCGTCGCGACGCCGGCCGGCAGGTCGACGGATTCGCCCGAGCTGCCCAGGGCTTCGCGCACGCTGGCAAAGAATCGCAGATTGATCTTCATGGTCGTCTTTCAGTACTGCAGTGCGCTGAACGGAATGAAGCGCACGATGTCGCCTTTCGCGATCGCCTGCCCCGGCGGATTGTCGATCAGGCCATCGGCCCACACGGTCGACGTCAGGACGCCGGAACCCTGGTTGGCGAACAAGTCGAGACCGCCCGCGTCGTTGATGCGCGCGCGCAGGAATTCGTTGCGGCGGTCCGGCTTGGCCCAGTCGAAGTCCGCGCGCAGCGGGATCGCGCGCGGTTCCACGGCGCCCGTCACGCCTTGCACGCGCAGCAGGAACGGTCGCACGAACAGCAAGAACGTGATGAAGCTGGACACCGGATTGCCCGGCAAGCCGAGAAAGTACGCAGCGCCATTGCCGCCGGCGCGATCGACTTCGCCGAACGCCAGCGGCTTGCCCGGCTTGACGGCGATCTGCCACATGTTCAAGCGCCCTTCCGCTTCGACGGCCGGCTTGATGTGGTCTTCCTCGCCGACGGAGACGCCGCCCGACGTGATGATCACGTCATGCTGCGCGGCCGCGGCGCGCAGGGTGTCGCACGTGGCCTGCAGCGAGTCCGGCACGATGCCGTAGTCGCTGATCTCGCAGCCGAGGTTTTCCAGCAGGCCGCGCAGGGTAAAACGGTTCGAGTTGTAGATGGCGCCCGGCTTCAAGGGTTCGCCCGGCATCGCCAGCTCATCGCCGGTGAAGAACACGGCCACGCGCACGCGCCGGCGCACGGGCAGGCGCGCGAGGCCGACGGAGGCGGCCAGCCCCAGCTCCTGGCTGCGCAGCCGCGTACCGGCCGGCAGGATGACGCTGCCCGCGACGATGTCCTCGCCGGCGCGGCGGATCCATTCGCCAGGCTGCGGCGTGTGCTTCACCGTCACCTGGTCGCCGTTCGCCTCGCACTGTTCCTGCATGACGACGGCGTCCGCCCCTTCCGGAATCAGCGCGCCCGTGAAGATGCGCGCGGCGGTGCCTGGCTCCAGCTTCTCGCCGACGGTGCCCGCAGGGATCCGCTGGGCGATCCTCAACGTGGCCGATCCACTCGCGCAATCGGCCGCGCGCACGGCATAGCCGTCCATCTGCGTGTTGTCGGCGCTGGGCACCGAAAGGCTCGAGACCTGGTCGGCCGCCAGCACGCGGCCGTTGGCGTCCAGGGTGGCAACGTCCTCGACGCCGTCCACCACGCGCGCGGCCGCCAGCAGGACGTCGAGCGCCTCCCTCACCGGCATCAACGGCTTGCGCGCAAGGTGGGGCAACTGCGGACTCACTTTGCGAGTCCCGTATGCGCCGCGATGAATTCCTTCATCTCGGCGACGTTCGCATGCATCACGACGAAGCGCTGCGGCAGGGTCTCGATGTCCTCGAAGCCGGCCGGACGCGCGGCGTCGGTACCGAGCGCTTCCAGGATCGTCTCGTTGAACTTCGCCGCGAGCGCCGTCTCCAGCACGATCATCGGGACGCCCGGCTCGACGTGCTCACGCGCGACCTTGATGCCGTCGGCCGTGTGCGTGTCGATGGTGATGCCGTAGTCGTCGAACACGTCACGGATGGTCGCCAGGCGGTCCGCGTGCGTCGAGCAGCCGGACTGGAAGCCGTAGTTGGCGACCAGCTTGAATTCGTCGCCATCGCTGCCCGGGCCGCCGGACAGGTCAAAGCCGCCGTGCGTGTCGACCTTGCGGAACAGCGCGTGCGTGCGGTCCGCATCGCGGCCGACGAGGTCGTAGACGAAGCGCTCGAAGTTCGATGCTTTCGAGATGTCCATCGACGGGCTCGACGTGTGGTACGTCTCGGACGATTTGCGGACGCGGTACACGCCCGTGCGGAAGAACTCGTCCAGCACGTTGTTCTCGTTCGTCGCGACGACGAGCTTCGCGATCGGCAGGCCCATCATGCGCGCGATGTGGCCCGCGCAGATATTGCCGAAATTGCCCGACGGGACCGTGAACGACACTTTCTGGTCGTTCGACGTCGTCGCCTTCAGGTAGCCGCGGAAGTAGTACACGACCTGCGCCACGACGCGCGCCCAGTTGATCGAGTTGACCGTGCCGATCTTGTGGCGCACCTTGAATTCGAGATCGTTCGAGACGGCCTTCACCATGTCCTGGCAATCGTCGAACACGCCTTCGACGGCGATGTTGAAGATGTTCGGGTCCTGCAGGCTGAACATCTGTGCCGTCTGGAATGCGCTCATCTTCTTGTGCGGCGACAGCATGAACACGCGGATGCCGCGCTTGCCGCGCATCGCATATTCCGCCGCGCTGCCCGTGTCGCCCGACGTGGCGCCGAAGATGTTCAGCTCGTCGCCGTTCTTCGCCAGCGCATACTCGAACAGATTGCCCAGCAACTGCATCGCCATGTCCTTGAACGCCAACGTGGGGCCGTTCGACAGGCCTTGCAGGATCAGCGTGCGTTCCGCGCTTTGCTCCAGCACGCGCAGCGGCGTGATCTCGGACGCGGACTCGTCGGCGCGTGCGTTCTTGTACACGTCGGCGGTGTACGTCTTCGCCGTCAGCGCCTTCAGGTCGGCGTCCGGGATGTCGGTGGCGAACTTGCGCAGGATTTCGTAGGCGAGTTCCGCGTACGACAGCGAGCGCCAGGCGTCGAACTCGGCGCCCGTTACCTGCGGATACTGTTCGGGCAGGTACAGCCCGCCGTCCGGCGCGAGGCCGCCCAGCAGGATGTTGGAAAAGTTCTGGGGATTACGTGCTGCGGACGCGCTCGTCGCGCGGGTGGACACATATTGCATACGGTAGAAAAGATCGGGGTTGGCAGGCGTTGGACAATTATTATAGTCTGGACCGAGCAATATTGTCTTTTTGCCGAATATTGTTCGATAAATTCACACCAAATCGATGCATTTTATGTTTGGTGGGCACGGGGTGCCCACCCTACGGCAACGCAATCCACCCGCGGCGGAATTTCGTAGGGTGGGCGGCCTCCGCCCACCAGAACGGTGCCGTCAGCAGGCGGCGTGGTTCACCGTCACGACGTGCACGGCCAAGCCGCCCAGCGACGTCTCCTTGTACTTGGCCTGCATGTCGAACCCGGTCTGGCGCATCGTCTCGATGACGTCGTCCAGGCTGACGAAGTGCGTGCCGTCGCCCTTCAGCGCCAGCGACGCCGCCGTGATGGCCTTGATGGCGCCCATGCCGTTGCGCTCGATGCACGGGATCTGCACGAGGCCGCCGATGGGGTCGCACGTCATGCCCAGATGGTGCTCGATGCCGATCTCGGCCGCGTTCTCGATCTGGCCGTTCGAGCCGCCCAGCGCCGCGACGAGGCCCGCCGCCGCCATCCCGCAGGCGACGCCGACTTCGCCCTGGCAGCCGATCTCCGCACCGGAAATGGACGCGTTCTTCTTGCACAGCATGCCGATTGCGGCCGCCGTGAGCAGGAAGTCGTGGATGCCGCGCCGCGCATCGGTCGGGCGGCAATCCTCCGCGTAATAGCGCAGCACGGCCGGGATGATGCCCGCCGCGCCATTCGTCGGCGCCGTGACGACGCGTCCACCGGCCGCATTCTCTTCGTTGACGGCCATCGCATACAGGCTGACCTGGTTGACGGCATCGTGCGGCAAGTGATTCGTCGTCTCGCGCGCGGACTGCTCCTGGCGCCACAGCTTCGCCGCGCGGCGCTTGACGTTCAACCCGCCCGGCAGTTCGCCTTCCGTGACGAGGCCGTGCGCGATACAGCCGCGCATCACGTCCCATATGCGGTCCAGGCCCGCATCCAGTGCCTCGTTCGTCATCCGGGCACGCTCGTTCGCGCGCAGCATGGCGGGGATGGTCAATCCGTCGCGGGCGCCCTGCTCCAGGAGTTCGCGCATCGTATTGAACGGGAACGGCACCGCGACCGTCTCGCGCGCCGCCTGCGTCTCGCCCGGCGCCGTGATGAAGCCGCCGCCGACCGAATAGTAGATGCGCTCGATGACGCTGCCGTCCGCGAGCTTCAGCACGAAGCGCATGCCGTTCGGGTGCTCGGGCAACGTGGACTGCTTGTGCCACACGAGGCCCGTGCTGCGCGTGAACGGCACGGGCTTCGTGCCCAGCAGGTTCAACACGCCGTCCAGCTCCGCCTCCGCGAGCTTGTCCTCGACGGTGTCCGGATCGACGTCCTGCGGCGTCTCGCCCATCAGGCCGAGGATGACGGCCTTGTCCGTCGCGTGGCCCACTCCGGTCAGCGCGAGCGAGCCGTACAGATGGGCTTCCACGCCCACGGCTTCGTCCAGCGGCCCGCACTCGATGAGGAAGCGGCGTGCCGCGACCATCGGGCCCACGGTATGCGAACTCGATGGGCCGATGCCGATCTTGAAAAGGTCAAATACGCTCATGTCCATGAGCTGTCTCCTGTTGTCGTGACTGGGGCTGTGTGCGCGTCTCGTGGACGCCGCCCTTTTTAGTTAGACGCGCGGCCGCTCGTGGCGGCCGCTGTGTCGGATGGCGGTCAGGCCGCCTTGCTCATTCCCACGTCGACGTTGGCGAGCATGTCCTCGACCATCGCCTCGATGCCGACGCGCGCCTTCCAGCCCCAGTCCGCGGTGGCGCGGCTGTCGTCCAGGCTCTTCGGCCAGGAATCGGCGATCTGCTGGCGGCTGTCCGGCTTGTACGCGATGCGGAACGCGGGCAGTTTCGCCTGGATGGCGGCCGCCAGCTCGCGCGGATTGAACGACACGCCGGCCACGTTGTACGACGAGCGGATGACGACTTGCTCCGCCGGCGCGTCCATCAGTTCGATCGTGGCGCGGATCGCGTCCGGCATGTAGATCATCGGCAGCGTCGTTTCCGGGCCGAGGAAGCATTCATACGTCTCGCCGCGCAGCGCTGCGTGGAAGATCGCGATCGCGTAGTCCGTCGTGCCGCCGCCTGGCGGCGACTTGTAGCTGATGATGCCCGGGTAGCGGATGCTGCGCACGTCCACACCATACTTCGCGTGGTAGTACTCGCACAGGCGCTCGCCCGCGAGCTTGCTGATGCCGTAGATGGACGTCGGGTCCATGACCGTGTACTGCGGCGTGGCTTCGCTCGGCGTATTCGGGCCGAATGCGGCGATCGACGACGGCCAGAACACTTTCAACGGCTTGCCCGCCTCGCCCCGCTCGCGCGCGATCTCGAGGATGTTGAGCAGACCGTCCATGTTCAACGTCCAGGCCTTCAGCGGCGCCTTCTCTCCGGTGGCCGACAGCAGCGCCGCCAGCTGGTAGACCTGCGTGACGTCTTCGGTTGCGATCAGGCCCGCCACCGCGTCCTTGTCGAGCACGTCGAGACGCACGTAGCGCGCGGCGCCGTACAGGTTGTCCGCGCCGATGTCGGCCGCGATCACGTTCGCGGCGCCGTGCTGTTGCGCGAGGGCGGTCACCAGTTCACTGCCGATCTGGCCGTTGGCGCCGATGATGAGGATGCGTTCCATGCTTTACCTTGTTCTTTCCGGCTTCGTGAGCCTGTTCCGGCGCGCCGCTTCGTGGGCCGCGATCCGGTCGATTCTTGTGAGCGCCGGGATCAGGCGGCCTTGATGAGGCCCAGCTCGCGCCCGGCCTGCTCGAAAGCGCCCAGCACCTTGTCCAGCTGTTCGCGGGTGTGCGCGGCCGAAAGCTGCACGCGCACGCGCGCCTGGCCCATCGGCACCACCGGGTAGAAGAAGCCCGACAGCAGCACGCCCAGCTCGAACATGCGCGCCGCGAATTTCTGCGCGACGGGCGCGTCGAACAGCATCACCGGCACCACCGGGTGCGTGCCCGGCTTGATGGTGAAACCGATGCGCTCGATCTCGCGCCGGAAGTATGCCGTGTTCTCGTGCAGCCGGTCGCGCAATTCGGTCGACTTGCCGATACGGTCCAGCACCGCGAGCGACGCCCCGGCGATCATCGGCGCCAGCGTGTTCGAGAACAGGTAAGGCCGCGATTTCTGGCGCAACGTTTCGATGACTTCCTTGCGGCCGGACGTAAACCCGCCCATCGCGCCGCCCAGCGCCTTGCCGAGCGTGCCCGTGATGATGTCGATCTTGCCGATGACGCCGCAGTGCTCGTGCGTGCCGCGGCCCGTCTTGCCCATGAAGCCGGAGGCGTGCGATTCGTCGATCATCGTCAGGGCGCCGTATTTCTCGGCCAACGCGACAATCTTGTCCAGCTGCGCGATCGTGCCGTCCATCGAGAACACGCCGTCCGTGACGATGATCTTGTGGCGCTTGCCGGCGCTCGTCGCGGCCTGCAGCTGCGTTTCGAGGTCGGCCATGTCGTTGTTGGCGTAGCGGTAGCGCGCGGCCTTGCACAGGCGGACGCCGTCGATGATCGACGCGTGGTTCAGCGCGTCGGAGATGATGGCGTCGTTCTCGTCGAACAGGGGCTCGAACACGCCGCCGTTGGCGTCGAACGCGGCGGCGTACAGGATCGTGTCTTCCGTACCGAGGAATTCGGACAGCTTGCGCTCCAGCGCCTTGTGCACCGTCTGCGTGCCGCAGATGAAACGCACCGACGACAGGCCATAGCCGTATTTCTGCAGCGCGGCCTCGGCGGCCTTCTGCGTCTCCAGGTCGCCCGACAGGCCCAGGTAGTTGTTGGCGCACATATTGATGAGCGTGCGGCCATCGTCCGCCACCACTTCGGCGCCCTGGCGCGACGCGAGCACGCGCTCGGGCTTGAACAGGCCTTCGGTCTTCAGCGTGTCGAGTTTCTGCTGCAGGTCGCTATAGAATGCTGGGTCGCTCATCGTTCTCGTCCTTGTGGTTGGCGAATGGTATATAGTGGCGGTGCGTTCGATGTATGGAACGTGTTCTATATTTCGAACAGAAATTCAATATATTGAATCTTACCCCCAGCCATTGAACTTGGCAAGCAAGCTCCATGAACAAAGCAGTCACCACCAGCGCCCCGCCCGAAGTCGGGGCCACCCTGCAGCGCCTGCGCCTCGCGCGCGGCCTCACCCTGGAAGACCTGTCGCGCATCGCGGGCGTGTCGAAATCGATGCTGTCGCAGATCGAGCGGGAAAAGGCCAACCCCACGATCGCCATCACGTGGCGCCTGGCCAATGCGCTCGGCGTGCAGATCGGCGAACTGCTGTCGTCCGAAGTGCGCGCGGTCGACCTCATCCGTGTCGTCGATGCCCACGAAATCCCCACCCTGCCCGGCAACCATGCGGGGTATTCGCTGCGCATCCTCGGACCGATGGACCTTGCCGGCAAGTATGAATGGTATGAGCTGACGTTGCAGCCGGGTGGCGAACTGGCGTCGCAGGCCCATGATCCGGGTACCACCGAGCACTTGACCGTGGTCACCGGGACGGTTGAACTGGAGGTCGGGGCCGAGAAGCGAAAAATCAAGCACGGCGCGACGGCGCGCTATCCGGCCGACCAGAACCATGCCATCCGGAATGCCGGCAAGACGGAAGCGAAGGCGCTGCTGGTGGTCGTGCACCGCTGAAGGGACGTTGACAAAACAAAAACCCCTGCACATGGCAGGGGTTGTCGTGGGGGGCTCCGTCGACGCGGAACCGGAGCCGGCAGCTGCTTAGCGCGGCGTCAGCGGGCCGCTGCGATACGAGGCACCGACGAGTTCGAGTGCGCGGCAAGCTTCCGTGCAGAGAGCGCGGAACAGGCGGCCGAGCGCGCTGTCGGCAGTGCGGCGGGCGGAGATCGTGGTGGTGGCGTTCATGTCGGCTCCATTGCGTGTCGTTCAGTGATGAAGACAGTCTACGCCGGCACTAGATATCAATCCAATTTCCATTTTCGATCGCCGCCATACACGTCAGTGATGTCCTGGAGTGCGATATCACGTATGGCTCCCTGCCCCATCACGCCGGCTTATCGCCGTGCATCACGCGGCGCGGCGCTCCGGCCCCGCGTACAGCCGAGCCCGCTGCGACTGCCGGCGCCGCTCCATGCCCGGGTCGGCCTGCTCGCGCGCCAGGCGGCGCCCGACGCTGCTCTTGCCCGCGGCCGCCGCCGGATCGCCCGCATCGGCCGCCAGCAGCATCCACAGGTACGACTGCACGGCATCGCGCGCGACGCCGCGCCCGCTGCCGACCATCGTGCCGAGGTTGTACTGGGCCAGCGCATGCCCCTGTTCGGCGGCGAGGCGGTACCAGTGCACGGCCAGCGCATCGTCCTGCGGCACGCCGGTGCCGTTCGCATACATGGCGCCGAGGTTGTTCTGGGCGCTCGCGTCGCCCTGCTCCGCCGCACGGCGATACCAGGCGGCAGCCAGCACGTCGTCGCGGGGCACGCCTTGTCCGTTCGCATACATCACGCCGAGCGTGAACTGCGCCTTCGCCATGCCCTGTTCCGCCGCGCGCCGGTACCAGTACAGCGCCCCGCCGGTGCCGCCGTCGCCGAACGAGCGGGCGAGGCTGAGCTGGGCTTCCGCGTCGCCCTGCTCCGCCGCGCATTCGAGCCACGCGCGCGCGCCCAGCGCGTCGGCCGGCGTCCCGAGTCCGGCCAGGTAGGCCAGGCCCAGCAGCCGCTGCGCGGGCGCATGGCCGCGCGCGGCCGCCCGCCGGAACCAGTACAACGCCTCTTCCTCGCTCGGCGCGACGCCCTGGCCGCGGCGGACCATCTGCCCCAGGCCGACTTCGGCCTCGGCGTCGCCCAGCAAGGCGGCCTTGCGGAACCACGCCAGCGCGAGCGGGTAGCTGCATGCGACGCCTGCGCCGTGCAGGTAACACGTCCCCAGCATGCGCTGCGCGCTCGCCAGGCCCTGCTCGGCCGCCTTGTAATACCACGCGACGGCCTCCCCCGCATCGCGTTCGACACCCCGGCCGGCAAGGTACAGGTCGCCGAGGTTCTGCTGCGCCGATGCGTCGCCCTGCGCGGCGGCGCGGCCGAACCAGTAGGCGGCCGTCTTGTCGCACTGCGCGACACCCCGGCCCTGGAAATACATGGTGCCCAGGTGGTTCTGCGCAAACGCGAGGTGCTGGCGCGCGGCCTGCTCCAGCCAGCGGCAGGCCGCGGCCTCGTCCTGCAGCGTGCCGTCGCCGTCCTTGTACATCATGCCGAGGTTGAACTGCGCGTACGGGTTGCCGCGGGCGGCCGCGCGCGCGAACCAGGCGAACGCGCCCGCGCGCGGGACCGACTTGTCGATTTGCATGCGTTGCTCCCGGACGGGGTCAAAGAATTGGCAAAAGTGTAATGATGCGATGCATCACGGATTTGAGGTGCACCAATGTGAAGGGGATGGACGAACGTAAAAACGATGCCGACGCGACGCCTCGGCCGAAGCGGCCGCGCGCACGCGACGACATAAGCTGCGCGGGAGAAACAGGTGGGCGGCGAACGCCGTCAGGCCGGCACGCGCCGGCCGGCCGCGTAGGCACCCATGAACGCTTCGACCTTGGCGGCCGCCACGCGGTTGAGCGACACGAGCAGGCCCGGATCGACGCCGCCCAGACCATACGCGTCGTCCAGGTGCCGGCCGATGTGCAGCAGCAGATGGGCCGCCACTTCGGCGTCGGCCTCGGCACGGTGGGCGCGGCCGCTGAAGACAATGCCGAGGGTACGCGCCAGCTGGCCCAGCTTGTAGCTCGCCTGGCCGGGAAACACGCGGCGCGCCAGCTTCAGCGAACACACGAGCCCGCCATGGCGGCACCCGTGCCCCAGCAGCGCGCCCTCCGCCTTGAGGAATTTCTCGTCGAAGCTGGCGTTGTGCGCGGCGAGCACGTCGTCGCCGATGAAGTCGATCAGGGCGGGGACGACCTCGTGAGCCGGCGGCGCGCCGTCGACCATCGCCTGCGTGATGCCCGTCAGTTGCGTGATGAACGACGGCACGCGCACGCCGCAATTCACGAGCGAGACATAGCGTTCGACGATGCGTCCGTCCGCGATGCGCAGCGCCGCCACTTCCGTGATGCGGTCGCCGGCGTCGGGCGACAGGCCGGTGGTCTCGAAGTCGAGCATGACGATGGGGCGTTCAAACACGATGCTGCCTTTCCAGGGTAAAGACGGGTTTCAGCCGAATTTGCGGGCCGCGTCGAGCGCGAGTCCGGCGCCGATGCTGCCGAACAGGTCGCCTTCGACACGGCGCGCGTCCGGCACGATGGCGGCGATGCGCTCGCGCAGGCTCGCGACGCCGCTGGAACCGCCCGTGAAGAACACGGTATCGACGCCCTCCGGCGCGATGCCGGCCTCGTCGAGCAGCCGGCGCACGGTCGCACCGACATTGTCCACGAGACCGCCGATCGACGCCGTGAACACGTCGCGGCCCACGCGCAGCCGCTCCGGTGGCGCGAGCCGGTCGAGGTCGAGCGCGACTTCCGGCGCGTCGGACAGCCCGATCTTCGCCTCTTCCACGCGCATGGCGAGCCAGTGTCCCGCGCGCTCGTCGATCAGGTTCTGCAGGCGCTTGAGCTTGTCCGGCTCGGCCGCGTCGCGCACGAGGTCGGCGAGCTGCGCGATGTTCTTGCGCGTGTACGCCTGGTTGATCGTGTGCCACGTCGCCAGGTTGAAGTAATAACTCGACGGCACGGCGGCACCGGACAGCAGCGCGCTGCCATGGCCCAGCAGCGGCATCACCGACGCAAGGCTCAGGTATTTGTCGAAGTCCGTGCCGCCGATGTGCACGCCGCCGGTGGCGAGGATGTCGTCGCGCCGGTCAGCACGGCCCGCGCGCGCGGGGCCGAGGCGCACGAGCGAAAAGTCGGACGTGCCGCCGCCGATGTCGGCGATCAGCACGAGCTCTTCACGGTCGATGCGAGATTCGTAGTCGAACGCGGCGGCGATCGGCTCGTACTGGAAGCCGATCTCGGTAAAGCCGACGGCGCGGGCGATGTCGGCCAGCGTATCCTCGGCAAGGCGGTCCGCGTCGGGATCGTCGTCGACGAAATACACGGGGCGGCCGAACACGGCGCGCTCGAACGGGCGGCCCGCCTCGCGCTCGGCACGGCGCTTGACCTCGCCGATGAAGTGACCAAGCAGTTGACGGAACGGCAACGCGCGGCCCGCGACCTCCGTCTGGCCCTCCATCAGCGGCGTGCCCAGCAGGCTCTTCAGCGAACGCATCAGCCGGCCGTCGTAACCCTCCAGGTAATCCGCCAGCGCGGCACGGCCATAGCGGACCTGGTCGTCGTCCGCGTTGAAGAACACGACGGACGGCAACGTCGGCTTGCCGTCCTCGAGGGCCAGCAGCACGGGTGCGCCGGGCCGCACCCAGCCGACGGTGGAATTCGACGTGCCGAAATCGACGCCGCAAGCGTTCGCCATGGAAGTCTTTCGATGAAAAGGGGCGGAATGTTACCAGATTCCGGGCGCCGCGTCCCTTGCGGCTGGGCCACGCGACGGGCGCGGCGCCGGCCTGTCTCATGCATACCACGCGCCTCCGTGGCGCCCTGTCGCGCCGAGCTGCGCGATACTCGGCCAGCGGTCGCGCATTTGCGCAGACTCCCGGGCGCCGGCATGGATAGCACACGACAGCGACGAGCGGTAGCCACGATGCCTATCCGGGCAGCCGCGCGTGCGCTCTGGTCCGGCACGAGGGAGCGGCCATGACGCGCGAATGGACGCTGCGGCGCAACTGCTCGCTGTCCCCGCGCCAGGTCGCGCGCGCGTACGCCGTCCTGTGCGTCGGTTCGCTCGCCGTCGCCGTCGGCTTCCTGCTGCACGGGATCTGGCTCGTCCTCGCGTTTTCCCTGTTCGAGCTGGCGCTGGTCGGCCTGGCGCTGCTCGTCTACGCCCGCCACGCGACGGACCACGAACGCGTCGCGCTGTCCGAATCGGGCCTGCTCGTCACCCGCGTACAGGCCGACCGCCGCGAGCTGACGCGCCTCGACCCGCTGTGGACGCGCGTCGTCGCGCCGGACGACCGGCGCCCGTCCCTCATCCAGCTGGAATCGCGCGGCGTAAAAATCGAGATCGGGCGCTTCGTGGACGACACCCGCCGCCGCCAGGTCGCGCGCGAGCTGCGCCAGGCATTGCGCGGCGTGTCCGTGATGCGCTAGCGACCGTTTCCTCATCTCAAAAATCCTGGCCGAATCCCCGTCTTTCACGCTGCTGGCAGACATCCCGCGGCCAGGCTGCGCCGTGTAAGCCGCGTCCGACATCCACACGGCCAGGGTACCGATGTTTCTATTTTTTTACGTTTTGCATAATGCGGTATCGGCCGGCGCGGTCCGGATGGGCGCGCGCGGCACAGGCATCGCAAGGAGAAAACAACAAGATGAGTCACACCCCAGGATATGCCATCGTCGTGCACGGCGGGGCCGGCAGCCCGCGCGCCTACGACGACGGTTGCGTGCATGCGGCCCGGCGCGCCGTCGAGGAACTCGCCATCAGCGCCGACGCGCTGGAGGCCGCCATCGCGGCCGTCACGTCGATGGAAGACGACGGCCGCTTCAACGCGGGCAGCGGCGCCGTGCTGTGCCTCGACGGCGCCACCGTCGAGTTGGATGCCTCCATCATGGACACGCGCGGCCGTCTCGGTGCCGTCGCCTGCGTGCAAGGCGTCAAGAATCCAGTGCTGCTGGCGCGGGCCGTCGCCGAGACGCCGCACTGGCTGCTCGCGGGCGAAGGCGCGAGCCGGTTCGCTGCCGCCATCGGCCACCCGGTCCACACGACGATCTCGGAACACCAGCGTGCCGCGCACGCCAAGGTCGTGCGTGAACTGGCCGGCAGCGTGCCCGCCATGCCCGGCATCGCACCGGAAGCGAAAGCGTTCCTGCGCTTCTGGAATTACCAGGCCCCGCTCGACCTGCCCGCGCACGCCGCGTGCGACACGGTCGGCGCCGTCGTGCGCGGTCCCGACGGCCACTTCGCCGTCGCGCTGTCGACCGGCGGCTCCGCACCGTCGCTGCTGGGGCGCGTGGGCGACACGCCGATCATCGGCAGCGGCTTCTACGCCGGGCCGGCGGGCGCCATCGCGGCGACGGGCATCGGCGAGCAGATCGTGCGCCACCTGCTGGCCCGCACCGTCTATGGCTGGATCGAGGACGGCATGCCGCTCGCGCAAGCGCTGGTGCGCGGCGTCGGCCTGTTCGACGCGAAGGTTCCCGTCGGCCTGATCGCCGTCAGCCGCACGGAAGCCGGTTCCTTCAGCAACCAGGACATGCCGCACGCGCGGATCGTGACGCCATGACCGCGCGCGAACCAACCGCCAACGCCCAGGCCGAACAGGCGGACCGCCTGGCCGGCAGCCACGGCCACCTCGTGATCATCGGCGGCGGCGAGGACAAGCAGAACGACATGGCGATCCTGAAACGCTTCGTCGAGTTGTGCGGCGGGCCGTCCGCGAAGATCGTCGTCATCACGGCGGCGAGTTCGGTGGCCGCCAGGATGTGGGACGCGTACGACTGCGCGTTCCGCGACCTCGGCGTCACGCGCCACGTGCACCTGCACCTCATGACCCGCCACGACGCCAACGACGAGGACCTGATCCGCGACGTCGTCGACGCCGACGGCATCTTCATGACGGGCGGCGACCAGAAGCGCCTGCTGGCGATCCTCGGCGGCACGGCGCTGGACGCGGAGATGCACGCGGCGCTGAAGCTGCGCGGCGCGTGCATCGGCGGCACGAGCGCGGGCGCGTCCGCGATGTCCGGCCACATGCTCGCGCAGGGCCGCGCCGAGCTGCATCCCGAAAAGGGGTCCGTGAGCCTGGGCGCAGGCCTCGGTTTCCTGCACAAGGTCGTCATCGACCAGCATTTTTCCGAGCGCCAGCGGTTGTCGCGGCTGTTGTCCGTCGTCGCGCAAAACCCGTATTTGCAGGGCATCGGCATCGACGAGGACACGGCACTCGTCGTCGAGCGGGGTGTCGGGATCGAAGTCGTGGGCGAAGGCGCCGTCACGATCGTGGACGGGCGCGCGATGTCGACGAACGTGGCGGAGATTGCCGACCACGCCACGCCGGAATTGATCGACGTGCGCCTGCACCTGCTCCCGGCCGGCAGCCGCTACGCCCTGCCCGGTGCGGACGGCGAGGACGCAAGGCGCATTCCCCCGCCGCTGCTCGAGTTCCTGGAAAACATCACGAAACGGAATCCGATCTCATGAACATCGCCGAACAACGCTTCCTGCACGGCCCGAACCTGTACGCCGCGGGGCCCTGCCTGCTGGCCATCGTCGACGCCGCCGGTGAGCAGCATGCCGCAGGCCTCGGTGCCCGGCTGCTCGCGCTGCTGCCCGCGATGCCGGCCGAGGCGGCGGCCCGCCTGTCCGACTGCCAGGCCGGACACGAGGCCCTCGAAGCCGTCGTGATGGAATTGCAGCGCCTCGCGGGCGCGCCCGGGCCGTTCAGCCTCACGCGGGTCGACCCGGCCCGCCCGCAGCGCGTCCGCATCGTGTGCGGCCACACCATCGAACAGGTGGCCGCGCAGGCGCTGTCCACGGCGGCCGCGCTGATCGCCGCGTGCGCGCACCACGAAGCGTTCGACCTGGACGCCGCCGTCGCCGACCTGCGCGACACGGCCCGCCGCCACGCCATCGGCACGAGCACGGCGGCCGTACTGGCGGCCGCGCACCGGCGCGGCATCCCGAGCCTGCGGCTGACGGACGAAGCGAACCTGTTCCAGCTGGGCTGGGGGCGCCGCCAGAAGCGCCTGCAAGCCACCATCACGGGCGCCACGAACCACGTCGCCGTCGGCATCGCCAGCGACAAGCAGCTGACGAAGACGCTGCTCGACCAGGCCGGCGTCCCCGTGCCGGCCGGCGCCACCGTCACCACGCTGGACGCCGCGCTGCGCACGGCAGCCCGGCTCGGTCGACCCGTCACCGTGAAGCCGCTGGATGCGAACCAGGGCAAGGGTGTGACGGTCGCCTGCGCGACACCGGAAGACATCGAACGCGCATTCGACTTCGCCCGCAAATACGGCGACCGCGTCATCGTCGAAGAGCACCTGCAAGGCCGCGACTACCGCGTGCTCGTCACGGGCCGGAAGATCGCCGCCGCGTCGTGGCGCCGACCGCCGCACGTGACGGGCGACGGCGTGTCCACCGTGCGCGCGCTCGTGGACGTCGAGAACAGCAACCCCGCGCGCGGCGACGGCCACGCGAACATCCTCACGAAGATTCCGCTGGACGATCTCGCGCTGCAAGTGCTGGCGCAACAGGGCCTGGACCTCGACGCGGTGCCGGCGGCCGGCCGCCAGGTCGACCTGCGCGGCAACGCCAACCTGTCGACGGGCGGCACGGCGGAAGACGTGACGGACCTGCTGCCGCCAGACACCCGTGACATCTGCATCCGCGCCGCGCGCACGATCGGCCTGGACGTCGCGGGCATCGACATCGTCTGCGCAGACATCGCCCGGCCCCTGCGCGACCAGCATGGCGGCATCATCGAGGTCAATGCGGCCCCCGGCATCCGCATGCACCAGTACCCGAGCCGCGGCACGCCGCGCGACGCGGGCGCCGCCATCGTCGACGCGCTGTTCGGCGACGACGATGGCCGCATCCCCGTCGTCGCCGTGACGGGCACGAACGGCAAGACGACGACGAGCCTCCTCGTCGCGCACGCGGCGCGGCTCGCGGGTTTCTCTTCGGGCGTGACGACGACGGAAGGCGGGTACATCGGCGGCGAACGCGTCGTCAAGGGCGATTGCACGGGCTACCGCGCCGCACGCGCGGTGCTTGCGGCGCCGGACGTCGACTTCGCCGTGCTGGAGACGGCGCGCGGCAGCGTCCTCGAGCACGGTCTCCCGTTCGACTGGTGCGACGTCGCCGTCGTGCTGAACGTATCGGCCGACCACCTGGGCCGCGACGGCATCGACACGGTCGAGGACCTTGCGCGCCTCAAGTTCGTCATCGCCGAACGCGCCCGCCGCGCCGTCGTGCTGAACGCGGAAGACGACCATTGCGTCGCCATGTCCGCCGAGCTGGCGCACAGCGTGGAAATCCTGTACTTCGCGCTGGATCCCGACAATCCCGTGCTGCTGCGCCACCTGGAACGGGGCGGCCGCGGCGCCTACCTGGAAGACAACACGATCGTGCTCGCGAACGGCACGCGCCACGACGCCCTGCTCGACGTGCGCACGATGCCGTGCACCATGAAGGGTGCGGCGCGCTACAACATCGCCAACGGCCTCGCCGCCGCCGCCGCGCTGGCCGCCTGCGAGTTCGGCAACCAGGAGATCGCCACCGGCTTGCGCACCTTCGTCTCCGACTGGAAGCACAACCCGCTGCGCTCGAACGTGTTCGACGTCGACGGCGTGACCGTCATCTTCGACCACGGCCACAACACGGCCGCGTACGCGGCGCTGGCCGAGGCGGCGCGCGCGCTGACGCCGGGCCGCCTCGTCGGCGTCGTCGCGGCGCCGGGCGACCGCCGCGACGAAGACCTCGTCGCCATCGGCGAGACGTGCGCGGCCGGCTTCGACGACCTCGTCGTGTACGAGACGGAAAACGGCGGCCGCGCCGGCGGGGAAGTGGCCGCGCTGCTCGTGCAGGGCGCGGGCCTCGGCAGGTTCGAGGCCGACCGGCTGCAGGTCGAACTGGACGTGCACGAAGCCATCCGCGCGGGCCTCGCGCGCTGCGCGCCGGGCGACGTCCTCGTGTTCGGCTGCGGCTCGTCGATCACGGAATTGACGGAGGCGATCCGGCCCACGTCGCCGGCGACGGCCAGCAGGATCGAGGCGGAGGCGGTGTAGGCGCCTCCCCGTGACGCATCACGGATCGGCACACGACCGGGTCGCGCTCGACCGGGTCGCGCCCGACCCGCCGCGTATTCCGGCGCGACACTTTGCACGGCTTCGACTTATCATCCATGCATAGCAACACCCGGGACAGTGATATGGCCGAGCCTGCTGAACCGCCCGATCCTCCGGGCCTCGATTTCCGCGTCTTATTCGAAGCGACACCGGTTCCCTACCTCGTCCTGGCGCCCGACTTCACGATGGTCGCCGCCAACGAAGCGCGCCTGCGCGCCACCATGACGACGCGCGAACACATCGTGGGACGGAACCTGTTCGACGTCTTTCCCGATAATCCCGCCGATCCCGGCGCGACCGGCGTGACGAATCTGCGCGCGTCGCTGACGCGGGTACTGCAGACCCGGCAGCCCGACGTCATGCCGATCCAGAAATACGATATCCCGAAGGACGGCGCCGCCGACGGCGAATTCGAAGTCCACTACTGGAAGCCCATGAATTCGCCCGTGCTGGATGCGGCGGGCAACGTCATCTACATCATCCACGCGGTCGAGGACGTGACCGAGCAGGTGATGAAGCAGCAGGCGGCCGAGGCCGGCGAAGCCCGCTTCCGGCAGATTGCCGACGCCATGCCGCAAATGGCCTGGTCGGCATTGCCGGACGGCTATCACGATTACTACAATCGCCGCCACTATGAATTCGCCGGCGTGTCGCCGGACGAGACCATCGGCCAGAACTGGGGCGCGATCATCCACCCGGACGACCTGCCGCGTACGCAACAATGCTGGGCGCACTGTCTTGCCACGGGCGAGCCCTACAAGATCGAATACCGGCTGCGGCATCACTCCGGCGACTACCACTGGATGCTGGCGCGCGCGCTGCCCATCCGGAATGCGGCCGGCGACATCGAGCGGTGGATGGGCACCTGCACCGACATCAACGACCAGAAGATCATGGAAGCGGAGCTGCTGAACGCGCAGCTGCGCCTGGAAGGCACGCTGACCGCCGCGGAAATCGGCACGTGGACGTGGGATATCCAGGCCGACCGCATCCATGCCGATCGCAATTTCGCGAACATGTTCCAGATATCCGAGGAACTCGCCGACGGCGGCCCCCTGCGCGCGTACCTGGATACGATCCATCCCGACGACCGGCCGGGGGTCGAAGCCGATATCGCCGCGTCGCACGCCACAGGCAAACCCTATCAAGACTATTTCCGCGTGCGCCAACGGGACGGCAGCATCCGTTGTATCCATGCCCGCGGCAAGATCGATCCCGGCCCGGACGGCAAACCCGCCTGGATGTCTGGCGTCGTACTCGACATCACACAGCAGAGACTGGCGGAAGAAGCCCGGCTGCGGACCGAATTCCAGTTCCGGACCATCGCCGAATCCAATGTCATCGGCATCATGCAATACCGCTACGACGGCACGCTGATCAACGCGAACGATGCGCTGCTGCGGATGCTGGGTTACACGCGCGAGGAATTCGAACTGAATGGGTTGTCGTGGCTCCGGCAGACGCCGCCCGAGTGGGAGGAAGTCGACCGGAAATGCCTGGAAACGCTGCAGGCGAAAGGCAGCGTGGAGGCGTACGAAAAAGAATACTTCAGGAAGGACGGCAGCCGCCTGCCCGTGTACGTGGGCGCCGCCAATTACCGGGGCAACCGGGAAGAAGGCATCGGCTACGTCCTCGACATCAGCGAATCCAAGAAGGCCCAGGCGGCATTGCGGGAAAGTGAAATGCAGTTCCGCACGCTGGCGGAAAACATCCCGCAGCTCGCGTGGATGGCCAACAGCGACGGCACGATCTTCTGGTACAACAACCGCTGGTTCGAATATACGGGCACGACGCTCGACGAGATGCAAGGATGGGGCTGGGAAAAAGTCCACCATCCCGATTTCGTGGACGCCGTGAAGGCGAAATACCACGAGCAGATCGTCGAGCGCCAGGTCGCCTGGGAAGACCTGTTCCCGTTGCGCGGCGCCAACGGCGAATACCGCTGGTTCCTGTCGCGCGCCGTGCCCATCCGCGATCGCGACGGCCGGATCACGCGCTGGTTCGGCACGAATACGGACATCACCATCCAGCGCGAAGCGGAGGAGGCGCTCGCGCTGGCCAACCGGCGCAAGGACGAATTCCTCGCCATGCTCGCGCACGAGTTGCGCAATCCGCTGGCGCCGATCAGCACGGCCGCCGAACTCCTGGCACGGGCCAGCGCGGACAAGGACGTCGTCACGAAATGCAGTGCGATCATCGCGCGCCAAGTCCGGCACATGACGGACATCGTCGACGACCTGCTCGACGTCTCGCGCGTGACGCGCGGCCTCGTGTCGATCGAGAAGGCGGAACTCGACGTCAAGGACGCCGTCCACAGCGCGATCGAGCAGGCCAGGCCGCTGATCGAGTCGCGCGGCCATACGCTGGCCGTTCGCCTCGCTCCCGCGGCCGCCAATGTCCTCGGCGACCGCACGCGCCTGATCCAGGTGCTGACGAATTTGCTGAACAACGCGGCCAAGTACACGCCGCTCGGCGGCAACATCACGCTGGGCCTGGACATCGACGAGCCGTGCGTCCGCGTCGACATCGCCGACGACGGCATCGGGATGGATGCGACCTTCCTGCCGCACGTGTTCGACCTGTTCACGCAGGCCGAGCGCACGCCGGACCGGTCGCAGGGCGGCCTGGGGCTCGGGCTCGCGCTCGTCCGCAGCATCATGTCGCTGCACGGCGGCAGCGTGACGGCGCACAGCGACGGCCCCGGCAAGGGCAGCACGTTCACGTTGTCGCTGCCGCTGCTGCGCAAGGAACGGGACGGCGTCCCCGGGGCCGCCGACGCCATCCAGGACGGCCCGGCGCAACGCCCGCTGCACCTGCTCGTCGTCGACGACAACGCCGACGCGGCGGAATCGCTGGCCGCGCTGCTGCAGACGCAGGGCCACGCCGTGACGATCCGCCACGACGCCCACGGCGCCCTCGAAGAAGCGGGCACCGCGACCCCGGATGCCCTGATCCTCGACATCGGCTTGCCCGACATGGACGGCTACGAGCTGTCGCGGCGCCTGCACGCCATGCCGGAAACGAGCCACGCCACGTACATCGCGCTGACCGGCTACGGCCAGGCGCATGACCGGGTCCTCGCCAAGGCGGCCGGTTTCCAGCATTATTTCGTGAAGCCGATCGACATGACGGCGTTGCGGCGCGTGCTGGCCGACGTCGCGCCCGCCGCCGTGCCGCACGGTTGACCTCACACGGCCCGGCTGTTCGCGCAGTCCGTATTGACTCGTTTTCACATGTCAGCTATTGTTGACACATGAAACATCGGTCGAAACATCTTACCGGAGACGAACTGCTGGCGCTGCTTGCGGCGCTGTCCAATCCGCACCGGCTGCGCATCATCGCCGCGCTGCGGGTCGGGGGCCGCAACTACATCAGCCAGCTGGCGCGCGAACTGGGCATCAGCCGTCCGCTGCTGCATCTGCACGTGCAGAAGCTGCAGGACGCGGGCCTCGTCGTCAGCCGGATGGAAGTCTCGGCCGACGGCAAGGCCCTGAATTACATCGAGGTCGCCGATTTCGACTACGCGCTGACGCCGGACCTGATCGCCGCGGCGGTGGCATCCCTGGGCAACGATCACCACGAGTAGAGGACAACATGGAAGAGCACGTATATCTGATCACACTCGCCGCCGTCTTCGGCACCGTCATCGTCGTATTCGGCATGCGCGCCTTCGCGGCCGTCCAGCAGGCGAAGCTGCGCAGCGTTGCGCACAACGAGACGGCCGCCGCGCTAGCGGGCATCCAGTCCACCCTCGCGGACATGCAGGCGCGGCTGGCGTCCGTCGAAAAAATGCTGAAGGACGTCGGATGAGCCGCCGTCCTGATCTGCCGGCGGCGCCGGCGATGCCGCCCGTCCAGTCGTATGCCCGCCTGGCCGGCGTGCTCTATCTGATCATCATCGTCATCGGCCTGTTGAGCGAAGCGCTGATCCGCGGACGGCTGATCGTGGACGGCGACCCCGACGCGACGGCACAGCACATTCTGGGCGCGCAATTCCTCTGGCGCCTCGGCATTGCGGGCGAAGACGTGCTGCTGATCTGCGCGGTCGGGCTTACGGCACTGTGGTACGTGCTGCTGCGCCCCGTCGACCGGCGCCTCACGCAACTCGCGATCGCGTTCGCGTTCATGTCGCTGGCGGTGGAAAGCGTGGGCGCCCTGCACCTGCACGCGGTGTTGACGCCGCTGCACGGCGGCGCTTATCTGGCATCGGCCGATCCCGCGCTGCTGCACGTGCTCGCGTACCAGTCCGTCGTCGCCCATGCGCACGCGTTCGGCCTCGCGCTGATCTTCTTCGGCGTGGAGTGCCTGTTGATCGGCCATCTGATCCGCCGCTCTGGCTTCTTCCCCGCCGCGGTCGGGGTGCTGATGCAGGTTGCGGGCCTGTGCTACCTCGTCAACAGCTTCAGCATGATCCTGTCGCCCGCCCTGCAAGGCATGCTGTTCCCGTTCATCCTGCTGCCTTCGCTGGTCGGCGAAACCACGTTCTGCCTGTGGCTGCTGATCAAGGGCGTCGACGTGGCGGCATGGACGCGGCGGGCAAACGTCATGCACGGCGAGGTGGCGCCATGATCAAATCGCTCTTCACGGGCAATGCCGCCCGCTACGACGGCATCCCGCCGATCAACATCCACCTGATGCGCGTGATTTACGGGCTGATGCTCGTCTTCCTCGGCAAGGATTCGTGGACGACCCTGCTCACGCACCAGGGCGACTGGGCGCCGAACGATGCGCTGGCCTGGAGCGTGTGGGCCGCGTTCGCGTCGTTCGGCCTGCTCGGCATCCTGCAACCCGTGCGCATGCTGCCGATCCTGCTGCTGGAAATCTGTTACAAGATCATCTGGCTGGTCGTCGTCGCGTATCCGCTGTGGGCACACGACCGGCTGACGGGGTCCCCGGCCGAGGGCATGACGTTCGCATTCGCCTGGGTCCTGCTGCCCATCGTCGCGGTGCCCTGGCCCTACGTCGTTCGCACCTTCCTGCTCGGACGCACTTCGACCGCAGCCTGACGCCGTCAGCTTACCTGCGCTGCGATCCGCGCCGCGCTTTCCGGATCGGTCGCGCGGATCGCTTCCACGAACACGTCCAGCGACGTGCCGCACGCGAACACGAGCACGTCCCCGCGCCGGCACAGCGACAGGCCCAGGCGGATCGCTGCGCCCGCGTCCAGTTCGCGGTGCAGCGTATCCGTCTTGCCGACGACGTCCTCGGCGCCCTGCAGGATCAGGTCGACGGCCCCACCGTACGCGCGCCCGCGGCTGGACGACTCGTACACGACCAGCTCGTCGAAGCGGCCCGCGCACACGCGCCCGACCTCGAGCAGGTCTTCGTCGCGGCGGTCGCCCGGCGCCGTCACGATGCCGACCAGCTGGCCGGGCAGCAGCGAGCGGGCCATCTCGGCCAGCGCCGCGTACGCGGCCGGGTTGTGCGCATAGTCGACGATGACGGTGACGCCGCGCACGTCGAACACATTGGTGCGCAGCGGGTTCGTCTTGCCGTCGCTGACGAACGTCGACAACCCCGTCGCGATCTGCAGGTTCGACATGCCCGCGGCCATCAGCGCGGCCGTGGCGGCGAGGCCGTTCGCGATGTTGTAGCGCGCGCGGCCGTCGAACGCGATCGGCATCGCTTCCACGCGCAGCAATTCCTGGTGATAGGTGGCGTCGGCGACGACGATTGCGTTGTCCTGGAAGTAGACGGCGCGGCCGCCCTCTTCCAGGTGGCGCAGCAGCACGGGGTTGTCGGCCTCCATCGAGAAATACACGATCTCCACGTCCGGATGCACGCGGCGCGCCATCGCCACGCACAGCGGGTCTTCCGCGTTCAGCACGACGGCGCGGCTGGCCGACAGCGGCACGACGGCCTTCACCTGCGCCAGGTCTTCGATCGTGTCGACGCCGTCGAGGCCCAGGTGGTCCGGCGACACGTTCAGCACCATGCCGATGTCGCAGCGGTCGAACGCGAGGCCCCGCTTGAGGATGCCACCGCGCGCTGTTTCCAGGATGGCGAATTCCACGTCCGGCGACGCCAGCACCGTGCGCGCCGACCAGTAGCCTGTGCAATCGCCTTTCGTGACTTCCTTGCCCGCGATGGTGACGCCGTGCGTGGACGTCACGCCCGTGACGCGCCCGGCCAGGCGCACCGCATGCGCCATCAACAAGGTGGTGGTCGTCTTGCCGTTCGTGCCCGTGCACGCGATGACGGGGATGCGGCCGTCCGAACCACCCATCAAGCCGTCGACGATGGCGTCGCCCGCGGCGCGCGACGCGCCGATGCCCGGGGCCGCGCTGACGCCGACGATGGCCCCGCCCTGGTCGGCCAGGGGCACGCCGATATCGCGGCAGACGATGTCGATGCCGGCGACGTCCAGGCCGATCTTCGCGGCGGCGCGCACGCACAGGCGGCGCGTAGATTCCGGCAGCAGGTCCGTGACGTCGTCGTCCGCGCCGTCGGTGTACAGACGCAGCGCGGCCTCCACGACCTTGCGGCCGGCGACCAGCACGCGGTATTCGGCGCCTTCGACGTGGCGCTCGACGACCACCTGGCGGCCGAACTTGCGCGCGTGCGCGTAGGCCTGCTCGATCTCGGCGTCCGTGCGGCAGGCCGCCGTCACGCCATCGGCCTGCTCCGCGTCGAGCGGCTTCACGGTCACGGGCGTGCCCAGGTTGCGGGCGACGCGCAGCGCCTCGTCGACGGTGGTGACCGCGTCCCCCGCCGGCACGGGGATGCCCGCTTCGTCCAGCAACCGCCGCGTGAGCTGGCGGTCGCCCGCGATGCGCACGGCGATGGTGGCCGTGTCGCCCGTGAGCGTCGCCTGGATGCGTTTCTGCTTCACGCCCCAGCCCAGCTGGAACAGGTTCGCGTCTTCCGTGATGCGCTGGACGGGAATGTTGCGCTCGTGCGCCGCCACGAGCACGGCGGCCGTGTTCGCGTCGACGGCGTAGTGGTCGGCCAGGTCGCGCAATTCGTCCAGGCGCGGCGCCAGGTCGAACGGGCGGCCATGCGCGAGCGTGTCGACGATGTCCACGGCGAGCGCGAACGCCGGCTGTGCGACCTTTTCCAGCAGGTAGGCGCAGACGATGCGGTACTGGCCGGGGCTGCCCGTCACTGGACGTGTGCGGCCGAATGCTGCCGGCGCGCCGGCCAGGCATTGGAGGCCCAGGGTAACGTGCTCGATCACGCGGGCAAGGTACGTGCCTTCGCGCAGGCGCTGCGCGAAGCCGCCCGGCTGCCCGGTCGGCACGAGGTAGTCCGCGAGCGACGGCAGCAGGTCGAGCAGCGCGTCGTTGAAGTGCGGCAGGTCGCGCGTGGAGACGCCGTATAGATCGTCCAGGTCGAGCACGGACAGGATGCAGGGCGTGGCGGCGTGGATGTTCGGTCCGCGCAGGAAGCGTTGTTCGAGTATGTGCACTGGTGTCTCTCGTTCGGACGGATTGCTTGTCATCGCGGCGCGCACACAGGCGGCACGCCGCTGGGTCTTGTCAGGCGTCGAGCAGGCGCGAATACATCCGCGTGGCCATCAGCCCGATGGCCGTATGATGCACGGAAGGCGACATCAGGCGCGCCAGCATGGCCATGGCTTCCGGCTTGCCGGCCGCATTCGCCACGCGCTCTTCCAGCTGGTGCAGTTCCGTGTCGCCGCCCGCGCCCGCGGACCGGCGCCGGATCAGGCCCCGTTCCGGATAACCGCTGCGCGGCGCATGCTGCGTGAGGCTGTCGAGCGCACGCTGGCGCGCGCGGTGGCTCAGCACGCGGTCGGTGCGCGCCGTCGCGGTGGCGTCGCGCGGCGTCACGATCCAGTCGCGCAGCACCTGCTGCTCGTAGCTGGAAAAGACGCCGAACATCTCGGCGCGCTCGCCCTCGATCAGGCGCCAGAAGCGGCTGTGCTCCACGTCCTCGCCGCGCTGGATCCAGCCCGCGTCTTCCAGCGCCGTGAGGAATGCGGGAATCTGCTTCGCATCCGCGAGCCAGTCGTTGACCGAGCGGCCGGCCACGCGGCAGTAATCCGAATGCATGTTCTTGCCGATGGCGGCCTTCGCGGTGAGGATCTCGACCAGTTCCGCCTCCAGGTCGAAGGCGCCGATGACGGACGTCGTGCACGCGCCGAGATCATTCAGGCGGTAGCCGTCCAGCACGCGCGCGAAGAACGCGGCCGGGTCGCCGGATTGCGCCATCAGGTGCGCCAGCGCCTGCACGGCCTTGTGTGCGTGGCCGCTGCCGGCATTGTCGACGGTGACGTGCAACGTGAAGTAATACGGGTCGATCCCGAGTTCGTTCAATTCGTACGCCGTGATCAGGAGGTGCAGCGGCAGCTGTTCGTAGCCGAGGTTGTAGCCCACGACCTCCGGCAGGAACGCGTCGGCCTCGTGGGCCAGCGCCAGCTGGATCGCGCCCTGCACGAAATGGTCTTCGGGGAGCGTCTCCCAATGCTCGCAGCCGTGCGTGGCGAGCAGGCGGCGGTACAGGGTGACGTGGTTCTTGTCCGGCACGCCGTCGCCCAGCTCCTCGAGATAGGTCTTGATCAGCGGGTGGAAGTCGGGATTGTCCCAGCGTCCCAGCGTGCCGTACAACCAGGCACCGTCGACGAGCTTCGTCGGCGCGACGCCCTTCAGGAAGTACAGCGCGTGCGCCTTATTCGAGAAATAGCGGCGCGGGGCGCCGTTCTTGCGCGCCGCCAGGTATTCGCGGTACGCGATGCCGACGGCTTCCGCGCGGCCCTGGATCCAGCCTTGCAGCTGCCAGACGGCGTCCGGCAGCTCGCACGGCTCCACGCGCGCCACCTCGATCTGCGCCGCCAGGTAGGCGCGCGCGGCGTCGCGGCAGCCGGCGGGATTGTCCAGCAGGGAAAAATACAGCGCCTTGGCGGCCGGCACCTGGGCGGGACGGACTTCACGCGCCGCTGCGCGTGCCTGGCCGTCGTCGACGAACGTGGAGGTCATGAGAATCTTCGGGTAACGATGCTGCCCCGATTATGCGGACCCGTCGCTCATGGCGTAATCGGTACGATTCCCTCAAGGATGTCGGACAGGGATTACAAAATTGCATCGTTCCGGCGTAAACGACGAACGGCGCCGCAGCGCCGTCCATGCGACCGGACGGCGGGCGCCGTCCGTTGGAAAAAAACCTTACGACTGCGTCACGCCGTTCAGTGCCGAACGGGCGCGCGCATAGCCGAAGTACACGATCAGGCCCAGCACGAGCCAGATGACGAAGGCCATCCACGTGATCGCGGACAGGAACGACATCAGCGCCAGGCAGAACACGACGGCGATGCCCGGTACGATGGGCACGCCCGGGCAGCGGAACGCGCGCTTCAGGTCCGGACGCTTCTTGCGCAGCACGATCACGGCGACGGACACGAGGCAGAACGCGGCCAGCGTGCCGATGTTGACGAGTTCCGCCAGCACGTTCAGCGGCACGAACGCCGCGATGAAGCCGAACACGAGGCCGACCACCCACGTCGCGAAGAACGGGGTGCCGAATTTCGGGTGCACGGTCGACAGCTTCGCCGGCAGCAGGCCGTCGCGCGACATCGCGTAGATGATGCGGGTCTGGCCGTAGGCCATCACGAGGATCACGGTGGTCATGCCCAGGATGGCGCCCAGGTCGACCCAGCCGGCGAACCAGTTTTCGCCCGCGTGCTGCAGCGCCAGCGAGACGGGGTGGTCGATGCCCTTGAACATCTGGAACGGGACGATGCCCGTCATGATGGCGGCGACGATCACGTACAGGATCGTGCAGATCGTCAGCGAACCGATGATGCCGATCGGGAGGTCGCGCTCCGGACGCTTGACTTCCTCGGCGGCCGACGTGACGGCATCGAAGCCGATGAACGCGAAGAACACGACGGCGGCGGCGCTCATGACGCCCGACGCGCCGAACGGCGCGAACGGATGCCAGTTGGCCGGCGCGACGTGCTTGACGCCGACGGCGATGAACAGCAGCACGACGATCATCTTGATCACGACCATCACGTTGTTGACACGGGCGGATTCACGCACGCCCCACGACAGCATCGCCGTCAGCACGAGCATGATGCACGCCGCGGGCAGGTTCATGACGGTGTGCACGCCCGGCAGCGCGCCCGGCGCGGCGGACAGCGCTTCGGGGATCGTGATGCCGAAGCCACTCATCAGCGATTGAAAATAGCCGGACCAGCCGACGGCCACGGCCGACGTCGCGAGTCCGTACTCGAGCAGCAAGTCCCAGCCGATCATCCAGGCCACGAGTTCGCCCAGCACGACATAGCTGTAGGTGTAGATCGAACCGGCGATCGGCACGGTCGACGCGAACTCCGCGTAGCACATGGCCGCGAAGCCGCAGGCGATGGCGGCGACGATGAACGACACCGTCAACGCCGGACCGGCCGTCAATGCGCCGGTGCCGGTCAGCACGAAGATACCGGTGCCGACGATCGCCCCGATGCCCATGAGGATGAGGTCGGTTGGCCCCAGCACTTTCTTCAGCCCGCCCGGGGTACGGGAGGCTGCGACCATGTTGTCGAGATTCTTGGTTCTGAAAAGACTCACTGCTTTCTCCAATCGATATGTAGATAGATCCCGGTCCCTGATTATTATGCGCGCGACGGGCAGGCGGTAGCCTGCATACGGACGCTCGAGGCGGTCTCCTCTGGGGCTCGGACCGGCAAAGCGGCCTGACAGGCAATTCAATGCCGATCAGGCGCTTGGCGGCGTGCCATTATCTCCATTCTGTTATCGAGAATCAAAGGAAATACTCAATATTTCAAGCCAGCGGTCATGGAAACCTGTGAAATCGGCCATCAAAAATGTTACATAACTAGCGCAACGTACAGATGAGGAGCTCCGGGTCCGCATTCACCCGCAGCGGGATGGCTGAACAGCCGACGCCGCGGCTGACGAGCAGCGGCCCGTGGTCGGGCAAGTCGAAGCGGCCGTAACAGTAGAGCCGCGAAAATGGGCCCTTCGGCCGGAACAGCGGCACGCCGTCGGGACGGGCGATCTGGCCGCCGTGGGTGTGACCGGCGAAGCCCACGTCGAAAGGCTCGTCCCCGACGTGGCGCAACCCGTCCGGCGAATGCATCAGGTAGATGCGCACGTCGCCCGCGCCGGCAAACGTGTCCGGCCCGGACGGCCGGCCCAGCCACGGATCGTCGATACCGCACACGCTGACGCGGCCGAAGGGCGCCGGCAGCGCCACGCTGCGGTTCACGAGCACGTGCACACCGGCCGCGCGCAACGTGGCCTCGATGACGCCGCGGCCGTTCCAGATATCGTGGTTGCCGATCACCGCATAGACGCCCAGCGGTGCCGCCAACCCGGCGAGAAAGGTTTTTAAGCGCGCGACGTTGTCCGCGCAGAAGGAGACGTAGTCGCCGCCCAGCAGCAGCACGTCCGGCGCCTCCTCGCGCACGCACCTGAGCAAGTCGTCGTACACGGCCGCCGGCGTCGTGGGCCCGGCGTGGAAATCGGACGCGAACCCGATGCGCAGCGGCTGCGCCAGGCGCCGCGCCGGCCCCAGGTCGACTTCCTGCCGCGTCACGCGCACGGTGCCCGTGCCCCCGAGCCGGTAACTCAAGTCGGCCACCAGGCCGTTCGCCAGCACGGCAGTCAGGATGCGTTCGACGAGGTGGCGGATGGGGCGCTGGTGCTTGGACATGCGGATGGGATGCCGGAAAACTTGCAGAAGCGCACTGTACACGAAACCCGCGCGGCCGGTGCACTGGTGCAATCGGTCCCGCCACGGTAACATTGCCTTTTGGACCAGGACATCCCATGCTCACACCCGACCAGTTCCTCGCCTTCCTCGCCGCCGCCATCCTGCTCACCTTGTCGCCCGGACCGGACAACATGATGGTGCTGAGCGTGGGCGTCTCGAAAGGCCGCGCGCGCGGCATCGCGTTCGGACTCGGCTGCGCGTTCGGCTGCCTGTCGCACACGCTGCTGGCCGTCGTGGGCGTGTCCGCCCTGATCGCCGCGTCGCCGCTCGCGTTCACCACGTTGAAGGTCTGCGGCGGACTGTACCTCGCCTGGATGGGCTGGCACGCGATCCGCAGCCGCGGCGGCGCCCGCATCGACACGGCCGGCGCCTCGGCCGACCCGGCCCGCACCTTGTTCGTCAAGGGTCTCGTCGCGAACGCCATCAATCCCAAGGTCGCCCTGTTCTTCCTGTCGTTCCTGCCGCAATTCGTCGTCGCCCAGCGCGGCGACGCCAACCTGCAGACGGCGCTGCTGGGCCTCACGTTCACCGCGCAGGCCGTCGTCCTGTTCGGCCTGCTGGGCTTCTTTTCCGGCGCCATCGGACAATGGCTGGCGCGCCGTCCGAAGGCCGGCCAATGGCTCGACCGCGCCGCCGGCACCATCTTCATCGCGCTGGGATTGCGGTTGATCGTCGCCCGCTAAAAAAATTTCTTCATAGAAATTTGGCCGGGCGCAGCATTTTTTGCTACATTGGCGGTTTTGCCGTCGGCCGCGAATGCGCGATTCCACTCTGTTCAAGCACCTGACTTCCAGCTCGATCGTCGCCGCCTGCTGCGTGCTCGGCCTGCTGTATTTCGGGCGCGAGGTCCTCGAACCGCTCGCGCTGGCGGTCATCCTCAGCCTCGTCATCGCCCCGCTAATCCGCACCTTGCGCCGCATCGGCCTGGGTCAGGTGCCGGCGACGATGCTGTCCGTCCTGATGGTGAGCACGTGCGTCGTCGGGCTGGGCATCGTCCTCGCCTTCCAACTCGTCGCGGTAACGGGCGACCTGCCGAAATACCGCGCCGCGATCCGCACGAAGGTCGCGGCCGTGCGCGAACTGACGGAGCGGCCGTTCGCGCGCATCGAGGCCGAAATCAGCGCCGTGCAGCCGCAGGAGCGGGGCATCATCAGCGGCCGGCGCGGCATCAACACGGTGACGGTCAACCCCACGCAGCCACTCCCCGTCGAGATCCGCCAGCCACGGCTGACCACGCGCGACTCGCTCGCGCGCCTGTTCGCGATGGCCTGGGGCCCGCTCGGCGAAGCGGGTCTCGTGCTCGTGCTGCTCGTCTTCATCTCGCTCGAACATGAATCGCTGCGCGACCGCCTGATCCGCCTGGCCGGCCAGACGGAGATCAACCGCACGATCCGCACGCTGGGCGACGCGGCGCAGGGCGTGTCGCGCTTCTTCCTGTCGCAGTTCACCGTGAACCTGACGTTCGGCACCCTGATCGGCCTGCTGCTGTGGCTGGCCGGCGTGCCCCACGCGGGCCTGTGGGGGGCGCTGTCCGGCATGCTGCGCTTCGTACCGTACCTCGGGGTGATGGTGGCGGGCGCCGTCATCGCCGTGTTCGTCGCCGCGATCGACCCCGGCTGGGAGCTGGCGCTGTCGTGCATCGCCCTGTTCGTCGCGCTCGAACTGTTCGTGGCGAACGTCGTCGAGCCGAAGGTCTATGGCCACAGCTCGGGCCTGTCGCCTCTCGCCGTCATCATCTCGGCCGTGTTCTGGGGCGCGATGTGGGGCCCCGTCGGGCTGCTGCTGTCGACGCCGCTCACGCTGTGCTTCGTCGTGGCCGGACGCCACGTGCGCGGCCTCGAACCGGTGACGATCCTGCTGGGCGACGCCCCCAACGTCTCCGGCGCCCAGCGCCTGTACCAGCGCCTGCTGACGGCGGACAGCGACACGATCGTGCGCGACGCCCTCGCCTATCTGCGCCGCGCCAGCTTCGCGCGCTATTGCGACAAGGTGCTGCTGCCGGGCCTCGCGCTCGCCGGCGCCGACATGCGCGCCGGCCGCATCGACGCGGGCCAGATGGAGACGATGCGCGCCGCGATGGGCCGCGTGGCCGCCACCCTGAATCCGGACGGCCGCACGCCCGCGCGCACGCGGCGCCGGCGCGACGTCTCGCTGCTGGACGCGAACCTGGGCGCCTACCTGCGCCAGATGCGCGAAACGCGCCAGGGCCGCTGGCAAGGTTCCCTCGACGTGCCGGCGCACTCCGTCGTGCTGTGCGCCGCGCTGGCCGTCGAACGCGACGAGCTGCTCAGCGAGCTGCTCGTCTCCGCACTGCGCGAAGCGAACGTCGACGCGCGCAGCACCCTGCTGGGCTCGGCCGACCGGCCCGGCCCGGACAAGGCGGAGTTGATTTCGACCGTGATCCTGCCGTATCCCGTCGACGAGCGGCTGGGCGACTGGATGAACGCGACGGCGGAATTACGCACGCATTTGCCGGACGCGCTGCTCGCCACGATCAAGCTGCCGTTCGACCTGTCGTCCGTGCCGCAGCCGACCGTGGAAGAGCACGTCGACATCGTCCTGCGCTCGTTCGAGGAAGCGCTGGCGTTCGTGGCGCCGGAGCGGGCACCGCGGGGCTGAGGCCCGCGGCCCGGCCCGCGGCCGCAGCGCGCGTCTCCTGTCAACCGCGCTTGTCAAAAATAGTTATCGAACAAGCCGCAAAGTCCTTCCCTACAGTTGCACTCTCGCTATAATGTTGCTGCAAATCACATTATTGCTCATGGGTGGTGACTATTTCTTCTGAAGTGATCAGGGCACCGGACGTTCAGCGCGAACGCCGCCAACCCGCACATTACGAGTTCCGCGCCCGCCTCGGCGAAGGCGGCTTCGGCGCGGTCCACGAAGCGTGGGACACGCGGCTGCAGCGCCGCGTCGCGATCAAGACGATCCGCCACGGCGGCTCGGCCGGTGCCGACCTCGTGCGCGAGGCGCGCCTGGCCGCATCGCTGCGCCACGCCGCGTTCGTCACCGTGCATGCCGTCGAGGACGACGGCGACGGCCAGTTCATCGTCATGGAACTGGTCGACGGCCGCACGCTGAAGCAGATCCTGCAGGACGGTCCCGTACCGCTCGCCACCGCGCTCGACTGGGTGCGCCAGGTCGCCGGCGCGATGCACGATGCGCACGCGTCCGGTCTCGTCCACGGCGACATCAAGCCGTCGAACCTGATGGTGGAAGCCGACGGCCGCGTGCGCATTCTCGACTTCGGCCTCGCGCTGCGCCACGACGCGCTCGCCACGGAAACCGTATCGCTGGGCACGACGACGTCGGCCGGCGAGGCCGACCCGCAGGGTACGATCGCCTACATGGCGCCGGAACGGTTGCAGGGCGCGACGCCCGACCCGCGCTCGGACGTGTACGCGCTCGGCGTCATCCTGTACGAACTGGCATGCGGCACCCGGCCGTTCGCGACCCTGCACGGCCTGGCACTCGCCGCCGCCTTCGTGCAGACGTCGTCCGACGGATGGGATTATCCCGACAGCCTCGATACGTCGCTGATCGCGCTGATCCGGGCGATGACGGCGCGCCAGCCGGAACAACGGCTGGGCAGCATGGACGACGTCGTCAAGCGCCTCGCGGACCGGGCTGGCAAGCCAGGTCAGGTCGGGCCGGATCAGGCCGAGCCGGCCGCCGCTGCCATCGCGCCGCCGCGCCGCGCCCCGTCCCGCCGGGCCGTCCGCATCGGCGCGATCGTTCTGCTCGGTGCCGCGGTGGTGGGCGGCACATGGTGGCGCATGGCGCCCCGGCTCGGCACATTCGCGGCGAGCCTCGCCCCGTACTCGGAAGCGCTCGAGATGGAACAGGGTCTCGCCGAAGTGAAACTGTTCGACCGCCCCGGCAGCCTCGAAACGGCCGAACGTCACTTCGACCGCATCCTGAAACACAGTCCGGACAGCGCGGCCGCCGCTGCCGGCATGTCGCTCGTCCACGCGTTCCGCTACGGCAGCGATCGCCAAGACGACACGTGGCTGCGCAAGGCGGACGCGGACGCGCAGCAGGCGTTGAACCTGGACGATCAACTGGCACTGGCGCATATCGCCCAAGGCTGGGTCCGCGATTTCCAGGGCAAGCGCGACGATGCCCTCGCCGCGCACGAGCGGGCGCTGCGCCTCGATCCTGCGAATTTCTTCGCGTGGTATGGCAAGGTCGAAGCGCTGCGCCACGCGCGTCGTTACCCCGAAGCCCGCGCCGGCATCGCCGAAGCGATGCACCGTTTCCCGCGCGAGCGCGTCTTCTCCGATGCGCTGGGTGTCGTGAACTACGAACAGCACGACGACGCGGGCGCCGAACAGGCGTTCCGGCGCAGTATCGCGCTGCAGCCGGATGCCGTCACCGCCTATTCCAACCTGACGGCCGTGTTGATGCGCCAAAACCGTGTCGACGAGGCACTGCGCGTGCTGCAGCAAGGACTGCAAGTGCGTCCCAGTGCCAAACTGTACGGTAACCTCGGCAATATCCTGTTCCTGCGCGGCGACTACGTGGGTGCGGCCGACGCGTTCGAAAATGCCGTGTCGCCTGTCCGCGGGGCGCCGGGCTCCTATCTGAACTGGGCCAATCTGGCGGACACGCTGCTGTGGATCCCCGGCCGTGGCGAAGAAGCGCGGCAAGCCTACGACAAGGCCCGGCGCCTGTTGGCTGAACGCCTCGAGCGGTCGCCCAACGACGTCGTCCTCATGTCGCGCATGGGACTGTACGCCGCCCGCTCCGGCCACCCCGACGACGCGCGCGCATTGATGGCGCGCGCGCTGACGCTTGCACCCGGGACGGCCGACGTCCAGTTCCGCGCCGGCCTCGCGTACGAACTGCTGGGCGACCGCAAGCTCGCGCTCGCGGCGATCGCCGCCGCCCTCCGTCTCGGCTACCCGGCCAAATACGTGGAAGCCGAACCCGACCTCGTAGCGCTGCGCCGCGACCCGGCCTATCACGCTGACTGATTTCGACTCACCCCACCGACCGCAGTTCAACCGAAAGGAGCATCATGCCGCAGCAAACTCATCAACTCGTCGTCACCTATGTGCAAGGCCAGACGCTGGCGACCTGGAGCCTGGACGGCGTCCCCCATCAGGACGGCGACAAATTCCTGGTCAAGCAAGGCGACAAGGTCACTTTCCAGTTCTCCGGCCCCGGCGACATCGCCGAATGCGTCCTGATCAGCGGCCAGATGGAAAGCCGTTGCGGCAACAGCTCGCCGTTCACCGAAGGCAATCGCATCAACCTCAAGGCCAATTCGACGGTGCACGTGGGCCAGAATCTCGGCACCTGGGGATTCACGGTGTCGTTCTCCGCGCACGATGGCGGCGGCACGACCTCGTTCTACTACCTGCCCGACCCGGAAATGCAAGTCGACACGATGTGAACGACTGCTGATCCGGTACGTTACAGCGGCGCCACCCTGTCCAGGGCGAGGCGCCGGATCTCCCGTCGCAGCGACTCGGTCGGCGTCCTGAGCGACGCCGCGCAGCGCCCGACGTCGCCGTCGCATGCAGCCAGCGCCCGTTCGATCTCCCCGGGCGGAATCCGTTCGGCCCAGCGGATCTCGCGATGCCCGTCCAGCAGCTTGTACATGGTCGGGCGCGAGATCCCGAGCGTGCGGGCGGCCGCCTGGATATTCCAATCGTTGCCGGCCATCGCATCGAGGACGTCGGCGTCGCTCAGCGCCGATGGCTTGCGGCGTGGTGCTTCCGGCGCTGCCGCCGGGATTGGTGCCGCCATCACCGGGGGCGCGACGTCGGTGGCCGGCATCAGGCGGGCCGCGCTGCCCGCCGGCGCCGGCGTCAGCCGCACCAGTTGTTCCAGCTGCGGCGTGCCCCCATGCTGCACGAGCAGCGCTGCGCGCCGCAACGTGTGGCCCAGCTGGCGGATGTTGCCGGGCCAGTCGTAGCAGGCGATTTCCACCACGAGTTCCACGGGCAGCGTCGGCTGGGCACCGTGCGCCTGCAGCAGGTGCGCGATCAGTACGCCGATGTCCTCGCGGCGCGCACGCAGCGGCGGCAACTGGATCGCGAACCCTTCCAGGCGCCGCAGCAGGGCCTGGTTGAATGCGGCCGCGTCCAGGTCCTGGTCGGTGGCCGCGATGAGGCGCGCGCTCGTCTTGCGGTCCTGGCTCGCACCGAGCGGCCGGTAGTCGCCGCCTTCCAGCACGCGCAGCAGCATCGGCTGCACGCTCGCGGGCGCATTGCCGATCTCGTCCAGGAACAACGTGGCGCCGTCCGCTTCCGCGAACAGGCCCCGACGCTCCTGCGCGCCCGTGTACGCGCCGCGCGCGGCGCCGAACAACTCGGCCGCCGCCAGCGATTCGTTCAATGCCGCCATGTTGACGGCCACCAGGCGCGTCTGCGCCCGCTGGCCCAGCGCGTGGATGGCGCGCGCGGCGATCTCCTTGCCGGTGCCCGTCTCGCCCAGCAGCAGCACGGGGATGTCCGTCGGCGCCACCATGCGGATCTGGTCGCGCAGGCTGATCGCGGCCGCGCCCACGCCGACGAGGCCCGGCACGGGATTGTGCTTCGGCAGGCAGGTCATCCAGTGCAGGCACAGGACGACGGCGCGACCCAGGGTCAGCACCTGGCCATGCGCGACGTCGGCCGCAGCCAGCCTGACCTCGCCCGTGGCCGCGCGGCCGTTCAGCTCGACCGGCATGCGCGTCGCCGGCAAGTGCAACAGAACGTCCTCGCCGTCGCGCACGATCCGCACGGGGTCGCGCGAAATCGTGCCGTGGCCCAGCGGCAGTCCCGCTTCGCCGGGCCGGTAGAACAGGGGCGCGTAGCGGTTCACCTCCAACGCCCCGGGGTCGCCGACGAACTGTTCGCCGATGCGGGCCGGGTCCGGATGCCAGAGGATCGTCAGCGCGAGCAGAGGCCGCCCCGGGAGGCCCTGCGCGGACAGCTGCAACGTCTGTGTGTATTCGGTGGAATCGCTCATGCGGTAAGGTCGGGATGCACGTCTGACGCTTTACATGTAAAGAACATGGCAATTTTACACGTAGAAAGAGCAAAACAGGCCAGGACGACGCTCCGGCAAGCTCATCCGGTGCTTCCGCAGCAGGAATTTGCCATGGCACGGCGTTTGCAATGACATGAATGCCGCCAGCCGGGCGGCGCCACCTAGCGACCGTGCCATGACATTCAACTGTGCCTCCTCGTCCATCCCGCCATTCGATGCCCGCGTCCTGCTCGACGTGCACAATCTGAAAGCCCTGCGCCACCGCCGCGGCGGACGCGAGGCCCTGTCGGAACAGTTCCAGGAACGCCGCCAATGCCTGACGCGTGCCGCGATCAAGCGGGCCGAGTCCGGCAAGCCGGTGCCGTACCGCACCGTGCGCCACCTGGCCGCGTTCTACGGCATCGGCGTCGAGTCGCTGATCGAGATGGAGCCGCCGCGCCGGACCGCGCCGGCACGCGGCACGGAGGAGGCTTCGGACGTCGAGCGGCTGCAGTGCCGCGCCGTCATCGACGCCGTCCACGTCAGCGGCCGGGGCAGGCTCATCGACGTGCAAGGACAGGCCGGCTCCGGCAAGTCGAGCCTGCTTGCATTCGGCGCCCGCGACGCCCGCGCGCGTGGCTACGCCTGCGTCCTGCTCGACGGCGGCACCGCCGCGCAACCGGTCATCCACACGGCCGCGGACCTGATGCTGGCCCTGCTCGGCCTGGCACGGGACGACGACGCGATGCCCCTGGCCGACCGTGTGCGCACCCGCTGCGCCGACCTGGCGCTGCCGTCCGTCCACGCCGACGCGTGCGCGAGCCTCGTCGACACGGCGCCCGACTGGCCGCTGCCGACGACGCAACTCCTGCAGACGGCCGCGCTGTCCGCGCTGATCCAGTGCCGCGCCGCGAACGGACCGCTGCTCATTTGCATCGACGACCTCCAGGCCGCCGATTGGCAACTCGCCATGATCCTGAACGTGGCCGTGCCGGCGACGCTGGACTATCCCGTGTTGTGGATGTTCGCAACCCGCCTCGAACCGGGTCCCATGCGCCGGCCACTCGGCGTGCGCATGGACGCGCTGGCCCGCACCACCCTGCACCTGATGCCGCCGCCCGCGCGCGCGGACCGTGCCGACGCGGGCGGGGTGCACCGCCTCAGCCGCGCGGGCGTCTAACGCAGCGCCACGGGCGCCGGATCGTCCGGGCCGTCCGGGCCGTCCACGTTCAACACATAATCGCGGAACAGCCCGGGCAGCAAGTCCAGCACGAGGTCGCGGCCGAGCAGATCCGACGCGCGCACGGCACGGGCGACCATGTCGATGTGCAGCGCCGCCAGCGCCGCCGCTGCCGACGGCGCGTGACTCACATGCCACGGCGCCGGACACATCCCGCCTCGCCGGGTGCGGTAGGGCCGGAAGAAGCCGAAACGGACCGCATGCACATCGAGCCACGCGCAGCCGCGCGTACACGCCGTCCGGTCGGGCTTCGTGCGGCAGCAACAGCGTCCGGTAGCGGGGCGGCTGCGCCGCGCGGTCGAATACGTCGATGTCCGTGCCCCAGTGGCGGCGCGTCGCACCGGGCAGCCCCGTCCAGGCAAGGACCGCACGCACGATGGCCTCCGGCGCCAACGCCGCGTGCTCGCGCGGCCTGCCGTCGCAATCGTACAGCGTCGCCTCGCCGGCAAACTTGCGGTTCCAGTTGCGCGCCTGCGCCTCGAACGGGCGCCACGATGCGATGGGCACCATGTCGATACCGTCCCGCGCGGCGGCCGCCCGCATCGCGAGGAAGGCGGCCGCGACCTCCGGCCGGGCAGCGAAGCGCGGCTGCGCGTACTGGCGCACGTGCGTGCGCGCCCGTCCCGTCAGCTCCAGCTCGAGTTCGCCGATCGGCGCGCCGCGCATCGTCCCCGGCGCTCAGCGGACGTCGATCGCATCGACGCGGTCGGGATAGAACGCCAGGTGGTCCCGGATCGCGGCCACGGCCGGATACGGCGACTCGTAGCTCCACGCGGCGTTCTCGCCCCGCGGCCCCGTGCCCACCACCGAGTAATATGCGCAATCGCCCTTGTACGGGCAGTAGGTCTGGTGCTCGGTCCGCTGCAGGCGATCCATCGCGACGTCTGCGCGCGGAATGTACAGCACCGGCGGATAGGCCGCTTCGCGCAGCGCGAGGGCACGGTCGCTGCTGGCGATCACGGCACCGCCGGCATGCACGGTGACATGGCCGCCCGCAGGGACGATAGTGATCGGGTGGTCGGGACCCGGAATCTTCATCGAAGTCGGCATGCGTCTCTCCCGTCGTCAAAGGATAGACGTTCATGCTAACCGATCCCGTGCCGCGCCGTGCGCGCGCCGCCGCATGCATGGCGTGGGCCCCTAGCGGGCGGGCGACATCCGCCGGTCCAGCAGGACGCGCCGGTCGTGCCCTGTCCCGCCGCCCGCGCGCGCCAGCACGCGCATGCGCACGCCGAGTGCCAGCAACAGCGCGCCCGTGACGAACGCATATGAGCTCACGAGCCACACGAGCGCGAGCGCCCCGGCGCCCGGCCGCGCGAACACGAATGCGCCGAACATGACTGACACGATGCCAGCAAGTGCGAGCAACCACTCGTCCGCGATCGACTGGCGCAGCCGGACCGCGACGAGGATGTCGAGCACGCCCACGACGAGCGCGTTCGCGCCCATGACGAGGACGAGCAGCAACGCCGTCGCGGCCGGATGGTACGCGGCCACGAGGCCCGCGCCGATGCTGACGATGCCGAGGATGACGGCATCCCAGTGAACCTGTCCGGCAGTACGGTGCCTGAGCGCGCCGGCCAACGACGCGATGCCGGCCAGGATCGCATATGCGGCGAACAGCCCGACGAGCGACAGCAGCGTCAGCCCGGGCCAGCCGATGGCAAATACCGCGAACAGGATGCCGAGCAGGCCGCGCAAGGCGGCCACCCACCATGATCGAAAGAAAATACTTTCCATGACCTCTCCCGTGGCCGACAACACGGCCGTCCTGCTTTCGATCGGATGGCCCGTAGACGGTTCCAGGCGTCCGTCAGACCTGGATCAATGCGGCCCGCGTCGATAGCGACGCAGGATGCGCGCGTACAGGGCGGCATTCAGCGCCAGCACGGCGCACGCCAGCATCCATTGCATGCCGCGCGTGAGCCCGGCCGGATAGATCAGCGCCAGCAGATAATGATCGAGAAAGCCGCCCGCATAACCGGCCGTGCCGGCCAGCAGGCGCAAGTGGTTCTCCAGCGCCGTGAGCGGACAGGCGGCGCCCGTCACCTCGACGACGACACTCCACGCGACCGCCGCCACGTGCAGCGGCAACAGCCGGCGCCGGCGCACGACGAGCGCCGCGCCTGCCACGACGAACAGGACGAAGCCGAGGTGCAGCAGCAGCACCGCGGCCGCGAGGAAGCGATACACCATCTCGACGACTCCATGCGACCGAACGTCGATGATACGGCGGACGGGCGCACGACTGACGCATGTCAAACCTGGCCGCCGGTACGCCCCTAAGCTCCACCTCCATCGCCGGCGCCGTCCGGCCAAAACCTGATACCGCCGAGGAGAACGTCATGACGCACGTGATGCCACATCCCACAATGCTGCCCCGCGCCGGTTGGCGCGCCCTCGCCGTCCGGCTTCCGGCCGCCGCATTCGCAACGCTGCTCATGCTCGCCTGCCTGCCGACCGCAGCCACGGCGCAGGCGACCCAGCCGGCCCGGGCAGCGCGGCCCGCGCCTGCCCAAGCCGCACCCGACGGCGACACCGCCACGCGCCGCCAACAGGCGGCCGTCAAGCACGTCGACGATGCCGTCGGCGTCGTGCAGACGATGCATACGGACGCCGGCGTGCCGGCACTGCTGGCGCGGGCACACGGCGTATTCATCGTGCCCACCTACGGCCGTGCCGCCCTCGGCATCGGCGGTGCGGGCGGGGCCGGCGTGCTGATGGTCAGGCGTCCCGACGGAACCTGGAGCAACCCCATATTCTTCGACATCGGCGCCATCAGCATCGGCCTGCAGGCCGGCGCCGAAGGCGGCCCCATCGCCCTCGTGCTGTTGAACGACAAGGCTGTGGACAGCTTCCGCAAGCGCAACAACTTCTCGCTCAGCGCCGATGCGGGTCTCACGGTCGTCAACTTCGCGCGCATGGCCGAAGGGTCGACGGCCGGCGACGTCGTCGTCTGGTCCGGCAACAAGGGGCTGTTCGGCAGTGCCGTCACCGTGGGCATCAACGACGTCCGCTTCAACCAGCGCCTGACGGCAGCGTATGACGGCAAGCCCGTCACCGCGCAGCAAGCCCTCGACAGCACGATGACCGACGCCCGGTCCGACGCATTGCGCAAGGCGCTCGGCAGTCCGCCGGCACCCGCGGCCACCGGCGCCGGCAAGCCCGCAGGGCATTAGCGGCGCGGCGACGCGACGACGTTCCGTGGCGGCCGCGCCACGCCGGGATCGCGACGAAGGGACACGGCCCGGCAGCCCGTCGCCCCGGTGCACCTGGGCCCCAACTGCCGGCCCCACGGCGTTCGGGCAAAAAAAGACCTGCCTGTTCGATGAGGCAGGTCGAACACGGGCCGGAACGTACCCGCAAGGAGATCGCCGCGCCCGCATGGACCGGTGATGCGGCGGCGCCGTCCAGCTGCGCGCGACGGCACGCATGGACGGCGCCGCGGTTGGCGTCTACCGCCACCGGACACGACGAAAGTTAACGATAACAAAAGTCAGCTGATCCGCACAAGCGTTTTCTGTCGGCAGCGTGCTGACGTCAGACAGGTGGCGGGATTCTCGCGTGGGCTCTGGCGAGCGCAGCGGCTCAGCGGACCCGCGCCGACCCTTTGACATTTCAAAATAGCCTGTTATGATTGTTATCGATAACTGACAACGTGATGCACGACGAGGAGACCGCAGTGTTCGAGAAGACCTATTACGCAACCCACCCCGACATGATGGCGGGCGCCAGCACGGACGAGCTGCGCCGTCGCTACCTCATCGACCGGATGTTCGCGGCCGATACTGTCACGTTGAACTATTGCCACGACGAGCGCTTCGTCATCGGCGGCGCGGCGCCCCTGTCGCGCGCGCTGGCCCTGCCTGCCCAGACGGCGCCCGCGTCCGCCGCGGGCCAGCCGTTCCTGGCGCGGCGCGAACTGGGCATCATCAACGTGGCCGCCGGCACGGGGCGCGTCACCGTCGACGGCCGGTCGTTCGAACTGGCGCCGCGCGACGGCTTGTACGTGCCGATGGGCAGCGCGGACGTCGTCTTCGATTCGCTCGATGGTGCCAATCCAGCCCGCTTCTATCTCGCATCGACGCCTGCCCACGTGCGCTGCGAACTCACTAAGATCACACATGCGCAGGCTGTGCCGCTCGAGCGTGGCAGCCCGGCCACCTCGAACGAGAGAACGATCTTCCAATACGTGATTCCTGGCGTCTGCAAGTCGGCGCAACTGCTGCTGGGCCTGACGGTTCTGAAGACAGGCAGCGTGTGGAACACGATGCCCCCGCACGTGCACGAACGCCGTTCCGAAGTCTATTTCTATTTCGACCTGCAGGACGACCAGCGCGTGTTCCACTTCATGGGCGAGCCCGACGCCGCGCGCCACATCGTCGTCGCGAACGAGCAGGCCGTCGTGTCGCCGCCGTGGTCGATCCACATGGGCTCCGGCACGGCGAACTACGCGTTCATCTGGGCGATGGGCGGCGAGAACCTCGACTACACGGACATGCACGTCCTCGACATCTGCCAGCTCAAATGAGGCACCGCATGCTCGACCTGTTCAACCTCGACGGGCGTACGGCGCTCGTCACGGGCGCCAACACGGGCCTCGGCCAGGGCATCGCCATCGCGCTGGCCGAGGCGGGGGCCGACATCGTCGCCGTCGGCCGCAGCGCGGCGACCGAGACGGGCGCGCACGTCGCCGCGCTCGGCCGGCGCTTCCTCGACGTCCACGCCGACCTGTCGTCGACGGCACCCGCGCGTGCCGCCGTCGACGCGGCCATCCACCTGAACGGCCGGCTCGACATCGTCGTCAATAACGCCGGCATCATCCGCCGCGCCGACAGCCTGGACGTCGAGGAAGCCGATTGGGATGCCGTCATCGACACGAACCTGAAATCCGTGTTTTTCCTCGCCCAGGCCGCCGCACGCCACATGGCGGAGCATGGCGGCGGCAAGATCATCAACATCGCGTCGCTGCTGTCGTTCCAGGGCGGCATCCGCGTACCGGCGTACGCCGCCAGCAAGAGCGCCGTCGCGGGCCTCACGCGCGCGCTCGCCAACGAATGGGCGGCGCGCGGCATCAACGTCAACGCGATCGCACCGGGCTACTTCGACACGAACAACACGGCGGCGTTGCGCGCCGACCCCGTGCGCGAACCGGCGATCCTCTCCCGCATCCCGGCCGGGCGCTGGGGCGAGCCGGGCGACCTGGCCGGCGCCGCCGTCTTCCTGGCCAGCCGCGCCAGCGACTACGTCCACGGTGTCGTGCTGCCCGTCGACGGTGGCTGGCTGGCCCGATGAACGCCCACCCCGACATGCGCGGCCGCATCGTCTGCTTCGGCGAAATCCTGCTGCGCCTGGCCGCGCCGCCGGGACGGCTGCCGCTGCCAGCGTCCACCGCCGACACCGCTCGCGGCGGCGCGGACGCGAACGTCGCCGTCTCGCTCGCCCTGCTCGGCCACCGGACCGCGATGGTCAGCGTCCTGCCCGACAACGCGCTGGGCCGCGGCGCCGTCGACACGCTCGATGCCCACGGCGTCGACACGTCCGGCATTCGCCTGCTGCCGGGTCGCATGGGCTTGTACTTCCTCGCGCCGGGCGCCGTCGGCGGCGTCTCCGAAATCGTCTACGACCGCGCCGGTTCCGCGTATGCGCTGGCCGGGCCGGGCGCCTACGACTGGCCCACCCTGCTCGAAGGCGCCGCGTGGCTGCACGTGTCCGGCATCGCGCCGGGCAGCGCCGACGGTCCCGCGCACGCGGTGCCGGCAGCCTTGAGAACCGCGCGCGCCGCCGGTGTGCGCGTCGCCATCGACGCCAGCGACTGCGTCTCGTCGCGGCAGGCACCGGGGCCCGACGCCGCGGCGCCGCTGCGACACGCGCTGGGCCACGCCGACGTGCTGTTCGCCGCCCCGCACGACCTCGCCGCCGCGCTCGGGCGCCCCGCGCTGGCCGATCCGGCGCACGACACGGACCTAGCGCGGACCGCATTCGCCGCATTCCCGCGCCTGACCCTGCTCGCGTGGACTCGCCGCGTGCAGGTCGACGCCGACGCCCATGAGCTGTCGGCAACGCTGCACACGCGCACGAAGACGGTGACGGGCGGCAGCTACCGGCTGTCGGGCAGCGTCGACCGCATCGGCACGGGCGCCGCGTTCGCGGCCGGCGTCCTGCACGGGCTGCAATGCGGCATGGCGCCGGAGGACGTGGCCGGGTTCGCGCTCGCCGCCGCGGCACTGAAGCATGCCATCGCGGACGACGTCACGCCCGCCCGCGCCCACTGGCGCGCGCCGGCGCACACTGGAGGTTTCGATGCCGGGCACTGACGCGTGGAGGCGCGCATGACCGGACCGTGGCGCCTCGCCTGGAACCACGGCAGCGCGGAAGTGCAATCGCTGGGCGGCATGCTCGGTCCCCTGAGCCTGCGGATCGGCGACGAACGCGAACTGGAGATCATGCACGTGGCGCCGTGGGCCGGCATGACGCGCGCCAGCCGCCTGCCCGGCCTCATGCGCCGCCTGCGCGGCGAATGGCCTTGCGTGCCGTTCGGCTGTACGGAGCCACCGCAAGGCCTGCCGGCCGACTGGCGCACGCACGCGCCGGAGGACGGCTGGAACCACGGCTACGCGGCCAACCATCACTGGCGCTGCGTGTCCGCGACGGGGTCCCGCGTCCACCTCGCCATCGACTATCCACCCGGCTCGCCGATCGAGCACATGGAGCGCGAGATCGTGGCCGACCCGCACGCGCCGGCCGTCGACATCGTGCTGCGCGTATGGGCGCGCCGCCCCGCGCGCGTGCCCGCGGGCCTGCACCCGACATTCCGCCTGCCACCGGCGGCGGGCCGGGTGCGCGTCGCGCTCGGGCCGCATGCCGGCATCCACAGTTATCCCGCGCAGCCGGCGGGTGCCGTCTCGCGCCTCCTGGCCGACACCGTGTCGCCATCGCTCGCGACACTGGCCGGCGTGGACGGCCCCATCGACCTGGCGCACCTGCCGCTGGCCGCGCCGGCCGAGGAACTGGTGCAGGTGCGCGGACTCGGCGGCGTGGACGGCGCGCCGCCGTTCGCGCTGCACTACCTCGACTACGACGCGTGCGTGGGCCTCTGGTGGGACACGGCGCAGCTGCCCGACCTGCTGCTGTGGGTCAGCAACGGCGGGCGCATCCACTTCCCCTGGATGAGCAGTCACGTCGCGCTCGGCGCCGAGCCGGTGAACAGCCTGTTCGACCTGGGACGCGTGGCGACGGCGCCGGCCGGCCATCCGCTCGCGGACCGCCTCGGCATCGCGATCGCGCCGGACGCGCCGTGGGAAACCCGCTACCGCATCGCCGCCTGGCCGCAGGCCGCTTCTTCAACTTCCGACTAGACGAACCCGCCATGGTCCCCGATTTCCGTTCGCCCGCTTTCCTGCTCGACCACGTTGCCGCCACGATGCGGTTCTACCACCCGCGCGCCATCGATCCGACGGGCGGCTTCTACCACTTCTTCCGCGACGACGGCACCGTGTACGACCGCACGACACGCCACCTCGTCAGCAGCACGCGCTTCGTCTTCAACTACGTGACGGCATACCGGCGCTTCGGCGACCCGGACTACCTCGCCGCCGTGCGCCACGGGGTCGCGTTCCTGCGCAGCGCGCATCGGGATCCGCGCACGGGCGGCTACGCGTGGCAGGTCGCGTGGGACCGGGGCCGCAAGACCATCCTCGACGCAGACAATCACTGCTACGGCCTCGCGTTCGTCGTGCTCGCGTACGCGCACGCACTGCAGGCGGGCGTCGCCGAGGCCCGCGACTACTTGGCCGAGACGTACGCGCTGATGGAAGCACGATTCTGGGAACCTGCGCACGGCCTGTATGCGGACCAAGCCAGCGCCGACTGGTCGACACTCGACACGTACCGGGGCCAGAACGCGAACATGCATGCGTGCGAAGCGATGCTCGCGGCGTACGAGGCGACGGGCGAAGTCCGCTACCTGCACCGCGCCGAGCTGCTGGCCGCGAACATCACGCGGCGCCAGGCCGCACTCGCGGGCGGCCTTGTGTGGGAACACTACCGCGCCGACTGGTCGGTCGACTGGGATTACAACCGCGACGACAAGACGAACATCTTCCGCCCGTGGGGCTACCAGCCGGGCCACCTGACGGAATGGGCGAAGCTCCTGCTGCTGCTCGAACGTCACCGCGCCCATCTCGCGGGCGACGCCGACTGGCTCGCGCCGCGCGCCGTCCAGCTGTTCGACGCCGCGCTGGCGCGCGCGTGGGACGAACGTCACGGCGGCATCTGCTACGGGTTCGCGCCCGACGCCACCATCTGCGACGCCGACAAGTATTTCTGGGTGCAGGCCGAAAGCTTCGCGGCCGCCGCACTGCTGGCCGTGCGCACCGGGAATCCGCTGTACTGGGACTGGTACGACCGTATCTGGGCCTACAGCTGGCGGCACTTCGTCGACCACGAACATGGTGCGTGGTACCGCATCCTCGGTCCGGACAACCGCAAGCTGGGCGACGAGAAGAGCCCGGCCGGCAAGACGGACTACCACACGATGGGCGCGTGTTACGACGTGCTGCGCGCGCTGGAGGCGGCCCGATGACGGCCCTTGACTTCCGGGCGCGCGGCCAACAGTATTTCGGCACGAAAGCCGCATAACCGCGGCAAGGAGACAGCATGGCAACGCGACAATCGCACTTCCGGTTCCTGTGCGGCTTCGTCTACATTTATTTCTTTGCCCAGGCGATGAGCATCTCGCTGCTCGCCCTGTGGCTGCGTTCGACGTTGAAGCTGTCGGGCACGGAGACGGGCATCGTCTTCTCCGCGAACTTCATCGCCGCCATGTGCTCGCAACCGGTGTACGGCTTCGTGTCGGACCGCGTGGGCACCCGGCGCAACATCCTGTGGACGGTGGCGGCCCTCGTCGCGCTGTCCGGCGCGTTTTTTACGATGGTGTACGCGCCGCTGCTGAAGCTGAACGTCCTGCTGGGCGCCGCCGTCGGCGGCCTGTACCTCGGAATCACGTTTATCGCCGGCAGCTATGCGATCGAGTCGTACGTCGACCGCATCGGCCGCCGCGACGGCTTCGAATACAGCCGCGTGAGGCTGTGGGGCTCGCTGGGCTTCGCGAGCGCCGCCCTGTTCAGCGGCCGGATCTACAACGTCAACCCCGGCATCAACTTCGCGCTCGCGTCCGCGGCCGGCGTGCTGATGCTCGCGCTGCTGGCCGTCTGGCGCGCCGGACCGGTCGACCAAGCCGTCCGCACGAAGGACGGCGTGCGGCTGGCCGAGGCGTTCGCGCTGCTGCGTATGCCGGGCTTCTGGCGCTTCATGGTGTTCGTGCTCGGTGTGACGAACCTGTACCTCGTGTTCGACCAGCAGTTCCCCAGCTATTTCGCATCGCTGTTCCCCGACGTGCAGACGGGCGCCGCGATGTTCGGCTACCTGAATTCGACGCAGATCTTCCTGGAGGCGGCCGGCCTGTTCCTGGCGCCGCTACTCGTGCGTCGCATCGGCGCCAAACATGGCTTGCTGCTGGCCGGGTCCATCATGCTCGTGCGGATCGCCGGTTCGGGCCTGGCCGTGGGCCCGCTGTCGATCTCCGCGATGAAGCTGCTGCACTCGGTGGAATTGCCGATCCTCGCCGTCTCGCTGTTCCGCTACATCGCGCGCCACTTCGACAACCGGTTCGCGTCGACCGTGTACATGGTCGGCGTGAGCTTCGGGCACTCGATCGGCCTGGCCGCGCTGTCGCCGCTGGCCGGCATCAGCTACGACCGCATCGGCTACCCGGCCACCTATCTCGCGATGGCGGGCATGGGCCTCGTGTTCCTCGTCCTGTCCGCCGTCTTCCTGCTCCCCACGCCACCGGAGACGGCAGCGGACCCGGTTGCGCCGCTGGCGGAACCGGCCAAATGATCGCAAGGAGTTGATATGTCGTCTTCCCTGAACCCGGCCGCGCTCGAACCGCTGGACACGGCCGCCCTGCCCGCCCGCTGGCGTGATGGCGTCGACCGCGCCGCCATCGACCGCGCCATCGGGCGCGCCCTCGACACGGTCGACCGCAACCTCGCCCACTTCGGCGACGCGTTCCCGCGGCCGTCGTCGACGCACGGCGTGTATGCCGCGATGGACAACACGGAGTGGACGAACGGCTTCTGGACGGGGATGCTGTGGCTCGCGTACGAGCTGACGGGCGCCGCCCGCTACCGCGCCGCCGCGCTGCGCCACGTGGGCAGCTTCCACATGCGCCAGCAAGAGCGCATCAACGTGAACCACCACGACCTCGGCTTCCTGTACAGCCTCTCGTGCGTCGCCGGCTGGCAGTTGACGGGCGAGCCGCTGGCGGCGGAGGCGGCCCTCGGTGCCGCGCGCCTGCTGCTGCAGCGCTACCTGCCGGGCGCCGGGATCATCCAGGCGTGGGGCGAACTGTCCGATCCGGCCCAGCGCGGACGCATGATCATCGACTGCAACCTGAACCTGCCGCTGCTGTACTGGGCCAGCGACCACACGGGCGACCCGGCGTTCCGCCTCGCGGCCGGCCGCCACATCGAGGCGGCCGCGCGCCACATCGTGCGCCCCGACGGCTCGACGTTCCACACGTTCTTCTTCGACCCCGCGAGCGGCGCGCCGCTGCACGGCAAGACCCACCAGGGCCACGCGGACGATTCGTGCTGGGCGCGGGGCCAGGCCTGGGGTATCTCGGGCTTCCCCCTCGTCTACCGCCACAACGGGGACGCGCGCCTCGTCGAGCTCGCGCAGGTGCTGGCGAACTACTTCCTGAACCGGCTGCCGGAGGACGGCATCTGCTACTGGGACCTGGATTTCACTTCCGGGCCGGAACCACGCGACAGCTCGGGGGCCGCGATCGCCGCGTGCGGCCTGCTGGAACTGGCGCAGCACCTGCCCCTCGGCGACCCGCTGCGCGCCGAGTACGAACGGGCAGCGGCCGGCATCGCGGGCACGCTGGCGCAAGACTATGCCGACACGGGCACCACGCCGGGCGCAGGGCTGCTGAAGCACGGCGTGTACCACAAGCCGAACGGCGTCGGCGTGGACGAGGCGTGCATCTGGGGCGATTATTTCTACCTCGAGGCGCTCGTGCGGCTCACGCGCACGTGGCGCCCGTACTGGTGACGCCTACTCCACGGCTTCCGTCGATTCGCGCTCCACGAGCGTGAACGGCATCAGCCGGTGCTGCGGCATATAGGATTGCCCCGCACGGCGCGCGCGGATGTGCTCGACGAGCAGTGCGACGGCGCTGCCGGCCATCTCCGTGATCGGCTGGTGGATCGTCGTCAGTTCCGGCCACACGGTCGTCGCGACGGGCGTATCGTCGAAGCCGCAGACGGCGATGTCGTCCGGCACCTGCAAATGCATCCCGTGGGCGACGGCGATGACGGCCGCCGCCATGTCGTCGTTGCTGGCGAAGATCGCCGTGGGCCGTGTCGGCTGGGACAGCAGCTCGCGCGCAGCCAGCAGGCCGGAACGGTACGTGAACATGCCCTGCGCGACGCGCTCGGCCGGCACGTTGTGGCCCGCCTCGCGCATGGCGTCGATGAACGCCTGGTAGCGCAGTTGCGCGGGCGTGTGCTCGGGGTCGCCCTTGATGAAGCCGATGTCGGTGTGACCCAGCGCCAGCAGGTGCTTCGTCATCGTCAGCGCGCCCTGGTAGTCGTCGATGCGCACGGCCGACATCTGCGGCGATGGCCGCGCCGTCGCGACGGCGACGGACGGAATGCCGAGTTCGCCCAGCTGCTTCAGCGCGGCTTTCGAGTCGCACAGCGGCGGCGGCACGATGATGCCGTCGGCGCCGTCCGCGATCAGCCGATCGATCGCCTTACGCTGGCTGCGCAGGTTGTCGCAGTTCTCGAGGATCAGGTGGGCGCCCGTCTGGCTGCACTCGCCGAGGGCGCCGACGAGGAACGCGCTGAGGAACGCGGCGCTGGGGTTGCTGTACAACAGCCCCACGCGCAGCGTGCCGATGCGCGCCGCGCGTGCCGCCACGTTCACCTGGTAGTTCAGTTCCTGGATCGCGCGGTTGACCTTTTCCCGTGTCTTGTCGCTGACGCTGGCATTGCCGTTGATGACGCGGGAGACGGTCATCGCGGAGACGCCGGCCTTTTGCGCCACGTCCCAGACCGTCGCGCCGCCGGTGGAGCGGTCGCCCTGCTTGGATTCACTGCTCATTGAATTATTGTCCTGTTGTCTGCTGCCTGGCTATGTTATCGATTTCAAACAGTGTGTACTGTTGAACATCATAGCGCCGCCCGCGCGGAAGCGCCACTTCCTGCCCGAGGGGCTATGTACCTGCATGCCCGCGAATGCCTGTTTATGCAGCACGGTTCGCCTTGATTGCGTCAATTCAACAATGCTACCATGAGATCGATAACAACCCAACCCGACCAGGAGATATCGGTGTCCCCTCAGTTGCCTGCTCAGTTGCCCGTCCTGTTCCCCGAACGCCGTCCCGTACGCACGCGCGCCGCGGCCGCCGTCCTGCTCGCCCTGGTAGCCGGCGCCGGCTGCCGCGGCATCGCCGAACCCGTGCCCGCCACGGCCGGCGCGCCGTTGCCGGCATCCACGCCATGGCGCGCCGACCTCGGCGACGGCCGCTACCGCAATCCCGTGCTGCACGCGGATTACTCCGACCCGGACGCGATCCGCGTCGGCGCCAGGTTCTACATGACGGCGTCGAGCTTCAACAACGCGCCGGGCCTGCCGCTGCTGGAATCGCCCGACCTCGTGAACTGGACGCTCGTCGGCCACGGCCTGCCCCAGCTCGTGCCCGCGGCCGCGTTCGACCGCCCGCAGTACGGCAAGGGCGTGTGGGCGCCGTGCCTGCGCTGGCACGACGGCCGCTTCTGGATCTTCTATCCCGACCCGGACCAGGGCGTGTACGTCACGACGGCCGAGCATTTCGCCGGCCCGTGGACGGCGCCCAGGCTGCTGCTGGCCGGACGCGGCATCATCGACCCGACGCCGCTGTGGGACGACGACGGCAACGCCTACCTGCTGCACGCGTGGGCGAAGAGCCGCGCCGGCATCAACAACGTGCTCACCTTGCGCCGCATGGATGCGGGCGCGACGCGCGTGCTGGACGACGCCGGCCAGGTCATCATCGACGGCGCGCGTTATCCCGGCTACCACACGGTCGAGGGCCCGAAATTCTACAAGGCGAACGGGTATTACTATGTGTTCGCGCCCGCTGGCGGCGTCGAGATGGGCTGGCAGGCCGTGTTCCGTTCGCGCTCGATCGCCGGGCCGTACGAGGTACGGCGCGTGATGGACCAGGGCGACACGCCCGTCAATGGCCCGCACCAGGGCGCGTGGGTCGATGCGCCGGACGGCAAGGATTGGTTCCTGCATTTCCAGGACAAGGGCGCGTACGGGCGCGTCGTGCACCTGCAGCCGATGCGCTGGCAGGACGGCTGGCCCGTCATCGGCGCGCCGGGCCGCACACAAGGCGTCGGCGAACCCGTGGCGACGTACACGAAACCCGTGCAGGGCTTCGGGCCCGCCGCGCCGGCGACGAGCGACGCCTTCGCCGGCGCGGCACTCGGCCCACAATGGCAGTGGGCCGCCAATCCGGCGCCCGGCTGGTATTCGCTGACGGACAACGCGGGCCATCTGCGCCTGTTCACGCAAGTCGTGCCGGAGTCCGACGGCTATGTGCGGGCCGCGGGCGCGATCCTCACGCAGAAGACCCCCGCGTCGCGCTTCGCCGTCGACACGCGCGTGCGGCTGCACGGTGCCGTCGACGGCGACCGCGCGGGGCTGATCGTCAACGCCATGCAGTACACCTGGGTGGGGCTGCGCCGCAGCGGCGGCCACACGGCCCTCGTGCGCACCGTGTGCGGCCCGTTCGGACCGCGCTGCCGCGAGGAGTCGACCGTCGTGCTGGCGGACGCGCCGGACACGGTGTACTTGCGCATGGCGATGAACGAGAACGCGTTCGTCGGCTTCTCGTACAGCCTGGACGGCCGCGTGTTCAAGCCGGCCGGCGACGCGTTCCCCGTCACGCGCGGCACGTGGGTCGGTGCACAGGTGGGCCTGTTCAGCGTGGGCACGCAGGCGCACGCGCGCGCGCAGGACGCCTATCTCGAAGCGGATTACGTCAACGTGACGGCACCCGCCGCGGTGCCTGACTGACACCCGCCTCCGCGCCGAATGTTCCCCTGAAACGACACCGGCCGGCCGCGCGATGCGGCCGGCCGGTGTCGTTACGACTCGGTGGGATCAGAACTTGTACCGCAGGCCGACGCTGAACGTGCGGCCGTTGTCGAAGTGCTGGAGTTCCTGGCCCGTTTCCATCGACAGCGCCTCGCCGATGTAGCGGTTCGGCGCCTTGTTCGTGAGATTGGAGCCGTTCACGGACAAGGTCAGGTGCTCGTCGAACGCGTAGTTCAACGACGCGTCGAGCAGGCCGTAGCCGTCGATGTAGCCGCTGCCCATCGGATTCAGGGCATTCACGCCGCCCCACAGCTGCGACGAACGCCAGGTGTACACGAGACGCGCCGAGAGCTTGTTATCCTCGTACAGGCCGGAGACGCTGTAGCTGTTCTTCGAGGCGAACGGCTGCGGCGTCGTGATGTACACCGGCGCGATGGCCGTGCCCACGTTGACGGGATTGGACGTCTTGACGTACGTGTACGTGCCCGACACGCCGAAGTTCTTGAACCAGTTGTCCGCGCCGTTGAAGAACCACTGGCCGGACACCTCGGCGCCGCGCGCATAGCCCTTCGCTGCGTTGACCTGCTGGTTGATCAGGTACTGGCCGTTCGGGCAGGTACTGCCGGCGCCGTTGAAGCGCGGCAGGAACGGCACCGTCATGCAGCGCGCCACGGTGCTGAAGAACCCGTTGATGTCCTTGTTGAAGATGGCCACGGCCGCGTAATTCGTCGAATTGAAATAGCGCTCGAACGACAGGTCGACGCTGTTCGCGGTCTGCGGCTTCAGGTCCGGATTGCCCATGCTGTAGTTGCCCGTCGCGTCCACGGAGACGCTCGGGTTCAGCGAGCCGAGATCAGGACGGGTCATGCCGCGACCGTAGCCGAAGCGTACGAGGAAATCGTCCGTGAACGAATACGTGGCGTTGAACGTCGGCAGCGCGTTCGTGTATGACTTTTCCTGACGGTTGTCGATAATGGTCGGCGTGGCCTGGGTCTGGTCCAGCACCCGTCCCGTCGCCTTGGACTCGGTCCGGACGACGCGCACGCCGACGTTACCCTTGATGCGGTCGCCCAGGGCAGTGAACTCGCCGACCAGGTAGCCGGCCAGCGTATTCTCTTCCAGGAAGCGGCGCGCGATCGCATTCTCCGGGAAGGAGTTCTCGTCCGGAATATTCGCGTTCGGGAACTGATTCCGTACCTGGTTGCCCAACAGTGCATCCGGCGAATAGACGACATAGCCGCCGGAATAGCCCGCATTACCCCCCATGTAGTTTGACGGCGCATATTGCAGGACGCCAGGCATGGTCGACACGAGGATCGCATTCGAACGGTCGGCGGCGAGCCCCTTGCCGTCCGTCGTCAGCGGACGTGCGCCCCAGGAGTTGTTCTTGTACAGGCTCTGCTGGTGCGCATAGCGCGTGCCGAACTTCAGCCTGTCGAGCAGACCGCTCTCGAACGTGTAAGAACCGTCCAGCGCGAGGGCGTGGCCCTTGTCGTCCCAGGTCTGGAAATTACCGCTCGCGTACTGGTTGAACACGAAATTGCGAGGATCGGACAGGCTCGGGCCGCTGAACGTCAACTGGTGCGGCGCCCCGTCGGCGACACGCGTCACGTCCCAGTACTCGTTCTGCAAACCGGCCATCTCGACGCGGCGGTTGTCCTGCTTGCGGTCGGACTTGATGTAGGAAAAGTCACCCTTGAACTTCCACGCGGGCGTCGGGCTCCACTCGACGCCGCCCGCGCCGATCCAGGTCGAGTACGGGCTGTGCTCGTCGCCGCCCCACGGACGCAGCGACGCATTCAGGAACGTGCCACTCAGCAAGCGCTGGCTGGTGATGACGTCGTTGCTGCCGCCGTTGAAGTTCCGGTTGACCATGCTCTCGGTCACGGGGAACGCCGTCGTGCGCAGGTTCTGGACGTTGCCGCCATTGTCGACGAAGACGAAGCGGTAGTTCTGGTGGTACAGGTAGTACGTGTAATTGCCTTCCACATAGAAGCGTAGCGAGTTGTCGACGCGGTAGTCGGCCGCCAGGTTCAGGCCCTTACGCTGGCGCATGATAGTTTCCTGGAACACGCTCGTGTTCACGCCCGGCGTGGAGATGATGTTTGCGGCCTGGTCCGGGGTCAGGCTACTCGTATCCGGCGTGTTGACGCCGACGGTGGACGACAGCGGACGCATCGTCACGGGCGCCAGGTAGCTGACGTCGTTGCGGCCGACGTACTGCGCCATCGGCTGGCCCGTACTGTTGGTCGTATTCGCGGCTGCCAGGCTCGCGTACTCGGCGCTGTCACCGCGCACGACCCGGCGAAAGTCCGGTCCACGGTTCGCCGGGTTGCTGTCCGAGCGCCCCGTGCTTTTCTGGAACGCGAACGCCGCCATCAGGCCGATGCGCGAACCGCCGCCCAGCTCGATACGGTTGGCCAGCAGGCCGAACACTTCCGGGTCCGTCTTCTTGGCGAGATCGTTGTAGCGCGCGTTCACGTTCAGCGCGGCGGTGAGCTTCTTGAAGTCGCTCGGGTTGCGCGTGCGCAGGTTCACGAGGCCGCCGATGCCGCCCTCGATGTGTTCGGCCGACGGATTCTTGTAGACGTCGACGCCGGCGATCATGCCCGGAATCGCATCCTCGATGTTGAACTCACGGGCGCCGGCCGTGAAATAGGCGCGGTCGTTGACTTGCGACGCCGTCTGGCCCGCGAGCCCGCGGATCGTCAGGCCGGAGCCATTGCCGGACGGCGAAGCACCCTCGCCGCCGTAGCGATAGCCCTGCACGCCCGGCAGGCGCGTGAGCGTTTCCGCGACGTTCGGGTCCGGCAGCTTGCCGATGTCTTCCGCCGTGATCGAGTCCACGACTTCCATCGTGTTGCGCTTGATCGCCACCGACGACTGCGCGCTGGCGCGGATGCCCGTCACGACGACGGTGTTCGCGTCCGCCTGCTGGGCGTAGACGTGGCCTGCGAAGGCCTGCGCCAGCGCCAGGGCGACGAGCGACATCTTCGGTCCGATGCTGCGTTGTTGATTCATTGCGTTCTCCTCCAGGATTGTTGGTCTGCTGGTTTTTGTCCGGCCTCGTTGGACCGGCGTTTTAGATATCGATAACAAATCTGCGTTGAATTATACGTGTCATCCTTCCCTGTATTGATGCCTTTACGAAATAACATCCCCGGTGTCGCGTCCAGGCTACGCCCTGCACTTGACAGGTCGGTTTAAAATGTGATCGATCACTCATCGGAATCGCAACCCTTCCACGAAATCGTTCACGTCAAGCAGGCCCGGCGCCGGCCCCGTCAAGCGCGCGCCGCCGACCGTCACGTTCTCGATCGTCACATTGCGGACCTTGCGCGTCGCGTCGCGGCCCGTGATGGCGGACGCGCTCGCCGCGCCCCTGCCCGTGTAATGGACGTTGCGCAAGGTGACGTTCTCGATGCCGAGACCCGGGCTCGTGTTGTACTTCGCCGTGTACGCGATCTTCAGGTTGAACAGCTTGCCCTCCTCGATGCGGTCGACGCGGATGTCCTCGAACACGACGTCGCGCACGAGGTTGTCGTCGCCGGCCATGATGCCGATGGCGCCCTCGTACTCCGGCTCGTCCTCGTCGTGGTCGAGGATGTCGATGTTCAAAAAGCGCAGGCGCTCGAGCACCTCGCTGTCCGGGTGGGCCGGCGTCGGGGTGTTGCCGTGGAGGCCGATCATGACGGCGTGCGCGATGTCGGCCCACAAGGTCGTGTCCTTCACCGTCACATCGCGCGTATCGCCCCAGATGTCCCAGCGGTGGTTGTAGAACGTCAGGCAGTCGTCCGACGTGCGCACGAAGCTGTCGGCGATCGTCACGCGCTTGCAGGCGAAATGACCGAGGCCGTCCGACCACTGGCCGGCGCCGATCGTACGGATATTCTTTTCCACGAGATCCTGCGACGTGATGCAGCGCATCGTGCCGTGCGGCGGGTTGAGGAAGATGGGGCCGTCGATCTCGACGTTGCGGGCATTCCGCACGGTCAGGTCGGCCCCTTCGATCAGGCCGTCGCTGATCACCTTCACGTCCTCGACGCCGTCGATCACGAGGGGATTTCGCAGGATGGCCGAACCGTGGATGTACACGGTACTGTGCGAGCGCACGCGGAATTCTCCGCTGTGGATACCGGGGCCGAAGAACACGGTGCGCTGTGTCATGTCGGGCATCGTACCCGTGCCGATGTCGTTCGAGGTCAACGTCGCGGGCACGGCGGGCATGTCGGCACGGATCGCGTGCGTAAAGACGTGCAGGTTGTGCTGGTGGTCGCCGTCGAATTCCACGCTCAGGTTTTCGGGCCTGTGCAGCGTGACGTAGACGATGCCGTCGCGGACCGACGGCCGGACGCCCTTCCCGTCCGGGCGCACGACCACATGGGAGAACGTCCCGTTGTTCTTCTGGACCGCCATCTCGACGGTGCCGTCGAAATTGAAATAGACCATGGCCGCATCCTGCGGCTTGTCGAGATCGACCTTCGCGTTGTACTCGTACAGGTCTTGCCAGGCGCCGCCGGGCACGCGCACGCGTACCGTGTAGTCGTCGTTGTGGTGCGAATAGCGGATCGCATTCGGGAACGGGTGCACCTGGACACGGCTCACGGCGACGTGCGTGGCGACGCCCGGCGCAGCCAGCGCAGGCAGCGCGGACAAGCAGGTGCACAGCACGGCAAGCGGCACGGCGCACAGGCGCGCGCACGCACGTAACGTGGACAACACATCGTCTCCTCGTGCCCGCGCGTCCGGATCGCGCCGCCGCCGGGCTTGTCGTTTGGTCGCGGCTGGCCGCATGGCGCCCTGCCGTTCGTGGTATCGATAACAGCTGCGATTACATTTATATCACACGGAATTGCGCTGTCAAGACTTCGCATGCGCCACACCCGTCATGCTGCCAACGATACGTAGCGATCCTACCGCAACGCCCGGCGCGGACCCATTCCATTTTTCGCACGACGGATACGTTTTGGACATGGCAGCCGCACGATGGAGGTTAACGATAACAAAGGTCGCACGCCCATGCTAGCATCGGCGCCGCAGTAAGGCAGCATCCGTTGTGACCTCCCTTCGATCGCATCACACACGCCTGCACGGCATGGAGACGCTACATGAAAAGAATCGAACCGCACGACAACGCCCCCGCTCCATCTCCGCTGACACCCGCCGACGCCCCGGACGCGGTCTCGCGCGCCGAACTCGGACGCCGCAGCTTCCTGCTGAGCCTCGGCGCCCTCGCGCTGGGCGGCTGCGGCGCCGGTGCCGGCGACACCTCCACACCGCGCCTGCTCGCGGGCGCCGTGACGAGTGCCACCACCGGCGCCTTCGTGCATCCGGGCCTGCTGCACACGCAGGCCGACTTCGACCGCATGAAGGCCAAGTACACGTCGAACCCGTGGTCCGGCAGCTGGACTCTCCTGGTCAACAACGCGCATGCGAGCCTGACGTACACGCCGCACCCGCAGGCGATCGTCTACCGCGGCTACGACGGCGTCCATCCGGAAAACTACGGCAGCCTGTTCAACGACGTGGCCGCGGCGTACGCCTGTGCGCTGCGCTGGAAGATCTCGGGCGACAGCGCGTACGCGGACAAGGCCGTGCAGATCATGAACGCCTGGTCGTCGACACTGACGGCGATCCAGGGCACGTCGGACGCCGCGCTGGCCGCGGGCATCTACGGCTACGAGTTCGCGAACGCCGGCGAGATCGTGCGCACCTACGGCGGCTGGGCCGCGGCCGACTTCGCGCGCTTCCAGAACACGATGAAAACCGTCTTCTACCCGATCAACCACGATTTCCTCATCCGCCACAACGGCACGGACATCACGCATTACTGGGCCAACTGGGACCTGTGCCAGATCGCGTCCATCCTCGCCATCGGCGTGCTGTGCGACGACCGGAGCCTGTTCGACGAAGCTGTCGCGTATTTCCAGTCCGGTCCCGGCAACGGCGCGATCGCGCAAGCCGTCTACTACGTCCACCCGGGCTTCCTCGGCCAATGGCAGGAATCGGGCCGCGACCAGGGCCACAACACGCTCGGCATCGCACTGGGCGGCGCGATCTGCGAGATGGCGTGGAACCAGGGCGTGGACCTGTACGGCTACGACAACAACCGCTTCCTGATGGGTGCCGAGTACGTGGCGAAGGCGAACCTGATCCAGTCGGGCACGACGTATTACACGGTGCCGTACGTCCCGTACAACAACGCCGACAACGTCAACCAGACCGTGTTCGCGACCGGGAGCCAGGGCAACGTCCGTCCCTGCTGGGCGCTCGTCTACAACCATTACGTGAACCGCCGCGGCCTGGCGGCGCCGTACTCGACAACGTTCGCGCTGCAGATCCAGCCGGAAGGCGGCGGCGGCAACTACGGCTCGACGAGCGGCGGCTACGACCAGCTGGGCTACGGCACGTTGACGTGCACGCGCGGCCCCATCGCGGCCGGCGTGCCGCCCAGTGGCCTGAAGGCACGCACGCCGGCTGGCGGCGTGGAGCTGTCGTGGTGGGGCAGCGCCTATGCGACGAGCTATAACGTGAAGCGCGCGACATCCACGAGCGGGCCGTGGACGACGATCGCCAGCGGCATCACGGACTTGCTGACCTACACGGACAATCCGGGCACCGGCACGTGGTACTACGTCGTCTCCGCCATGACCCCGACCGGCGAGACGCCCGACTCGAACCGCGCGACGGCGAAGGTCGGCAAGGCCTTGCATACCTACCTCGCCTGCAACGAAGGCACGGGGTCGACGGTGTCCGATGCGAGTGGCCAGGGCCACGCCGGCACGCTCGTCGGCAGCGGCGGCTGGGGTGCCGGCAAGTCGGGCACCGCGCTTGCGCTGAACGGCAGCACGGACTACGTGAGCCTGCCCGCGAACCTCGTGACGGACCTGTCGGACTTCACGATCGCGTGCTGGGTGTACTGGAACGCGGCACGCAACTGGGAGCGCATCTTCGATGTCGGCTCGGGCACGGGCCGCTACATGTTCCTGACGCCGCGCTCCGGCAGCGGCACCGTGCGCTTCGCCATCACCGTCGACGGCGGCCACGGCGAACAGGCGGTGTCCGGAACGGCCGCGCTGCCGACGGCGCAGTGGGTACACGTCGCCGTCACGTTGTCCGGGCAACTCGCCACCTTGTACGTGAACGGCACGGCCGTCGGCACCAACAGCGCGGAATTCCTGCCGCCATGGCAGTTGGGGGGCACGGGCCAGAACTGGATCGGCCGCTCGCAATACGCGGGCGACCCGTATTTCAACGGCCGCATCGACGAATTCCGCATCTACCGCGGGGCGCTCAGCGCAGCCGACATCGCGGCGCTGATCGCGGCCAGCTGAGCGAGCCGCTACCGCTCGTCGGGCACGACGGCCGTCGCTTCGATCTCCACGCGAGCCCGGTCTTCGATGAGGGCCCGCACTTCGACGGCCGTCATGGCCGGGTAATGGGCGCCGATGATCTCGCGGTACGCGGCGCCCAGCGCGGCCGACGCGGCCAGGTACTCGCGCTTGTCAACGACGTACCACGTCATCCGGACGATGTGCTCCGGCCGCGCCCCCGCCTCGTGCAGCACGGCGACGACGTTGAGCAATGCCTGGCGCGCCTGCCCGGCGAAGTCGTCGCTCTCGAACTCGCCGTGCTGGTTCCAGCCGATCATGCCGCTGACGAACACGAGGCGACCCTGCGCCGCGACGCCGTTCGCATAGCCGCGCGGACGCGGCCAGCCCGGTGGCTGCAGGATCTCCATCATGCGCCTTCCGCCGCCGCGCGCAGCAGTTCGCGTGCGATGATCAATTGCTGCACCTCCGTCGCTCCCTCGTAGATCCGCAGCGCGCGGATTTCGCGGTACAGCCGTTCGGCCGGGTGGCCGCTCGTGACGCCCAGTGCCCCGAACATCTGGACGGCCGCATCGATCACCTGCTGCGCGGACTCCGTCGCCGCCATCTTCGCCATCGCGGCTTCCTTCGTCACCTTGACGCCGCGGTCGCGCTGCCACGCGGCGCGGTACGTCAGCAGCGCGCTCGCGTCGATTGCCGTCGCCATCTGCGCGAGCTTCGCCTGCGTGAGCTGGAAGTCGGCGAGACGCTGTCCGAACATCGGGCGCGCCAGCGCATGCGCCAGCGCCTCGTCGAACGCGCGCCGCGCGAAGCCCAGCGCGGCCGCCGCCACCGACGTGCGGAACACGTCCAAGGTCGCCATCGCGACCTTGAAGCCCTGCCCCGGCTCGCCGATGCGTTGACCAGCCGGTACGCGGCACCCGTCGAAGCGCAGCCGCGCCAGCGGATGGGGTGCGATCACGTCGATGCGCTCGGCGATGGTGAAACCCTGCGTGTCGGCGTCGACGATGAACGCGCTGATGCCGCGCGCACCCGGCGCCTCGCCCGTGCGCGCGAAGACGACGTAGAAGTCGGCGATGCCGCCGTTGGAAATCCACGTCTTGTCGCCGTCGAGGATGTAGTCGGCGCCGTCCGGCCGCGCAGCGCAGCGCATCGCGGCAACATCCGATCCGGCGTCCGGCTCGGACAGCGCGAAGGCGGCGATCGCGTCGCCGCGCGCGACACGCGGCAAATAGCGCTCGCGCTGGGCAGTCGTGCCGAACAGGCTGATCGCGCCGGAACCCAGGCCTTGCATGGCAAACGCGAAATCTGCGAGTCCGTTGTAGCGCGCCAGGGTCTCGCGGATCAGGCAGATCGCGCGCGTGTCGATGGCCGCGCCGTCGGGCGCGATCGCATGGTGCAGCCAGCCGCCTGCGCCCAGGATCCGCACGAGGTGGCGGCAATCCGCATCGACGTCGGCCCCGTGCACGTCGCCCACGTGCTCTGCCGCCCAAGCGTCGAGCGCCGCTTCGAGGTCCGCGTGGCGGGTATCGAAGAAGGGCCAGGCGAGATAAGCCTTGTCCGCCATGTCAGTCTCCCTCGAAGCGCGGCGTCGTCTTCGCGACGAACGCGTGGTACGCACGATGAAAGTCGTTCGTCGCCATGCAGATCGCCTGCGCCTGCGCCTCCGCATCGATGGCTTGCTCGACACCCATGCTCCACTCCTGCTGCAGCATCTTCTTCGTCATCCCGTGCGCGAACGTGGGCCCGCCGGCCAGGTCGCGTGCGAGCGCCGTCGCCTCGTCCAGAAGGACGTCCGGCGCGCACAGCCGGTTGAAGAAACCCCAGCGCTCGCCCTCTTCCGCCGACATCGTCCGGCCCGTGTACAACAGTTCCGCCGCGCGGCCCTGGCCGATCAGGCGCGGCAGGATCGAGCATGCACCCATGTCGCAGCCGGCGAGCCCCACCTTCGCGAAAAGGAACGCGGTACGCGCCCGCGGGCTGGCCAGACGCAGGTCCGACGCCATCGCGAGGATCGCGCCTGCACCCGCGCACACGCCATCGACGGCCGCCACGACAGGCTGCGGACAGGCCAGCATCGCCTTCACGGTGTCGCCCGTCATGCGGGTGAACGCGAGCAGGCCCGGCATGTCCAGGCGCGTCAGGGGCCCGATGATCTCGTGCACGTCGCCGCCGGAACAGAAGTTCCCGCCGGCGCCCGCGAGGACGACGGCCTTCACGTCGTCCGCGTAGGCGAGCGCGCGGAACAGGTCGCGCAGCTCCGCGTAAGCGTCGAACGTCAACGGATTCTTGCGCTCGGGCCGGTTCAGCGTGATCGTGGCCACGCCGTCGCTGGCCGTGTAAATAAAATGCTCGGCGCGGTAGCCGGCCAGTGTCGCGCGGTTGCGCGGCAGCGAGTGCGGGTCGCCCTGCAGGTAACGCATCGTGTGCTCCTAGTCCTCGTTGTCGTTCAGGTGCCGCTTCATCGTGTCGAGCAGCGCGATCATCGCGGCCTTGTCGGCGGACGGGATGTCGCGGAACAGGTCCGCGACCCAGCCTTCGTGCACGGCCGCCATCTCGGCGAACGTCTTGCGTCCGCGCGGCGTGAGCTTGACCATGAACGCGCGGCCGTCCTGCGGGTCGGGCACGCGCACGACGAGGCGCTCGCGCTCCAGCTGGTCGGCGATGCCCGTGACGTTGCCGCCCGTGACCATCATGCGTTTCGACAGCTCGCCCATCCGCAAACCGTCCGGATGGCGTTCCAGCTGGGCCATCAGGTCGAAGCGGGGCAAGGTGATGCCGAACGTGGCGCGCAGGCGGCCGCGGATCGTGGACTCGACCCGCACCGTGCACGCCAGCAGCCGCAGCCACAGCTTCAGGGCCTGGTGGTGTCCACCGGTCAGGCGCGTAGCCAGGTCGACGGGGACGTCGGGCGCCGGCTTCACATGACCTCCCCGCCCGCCACGGCGATGGCCTGCCCGTTCAGCGCGGCAGCGCCCGGCATGCACAGCCACGCGACGGCATGCGCCACCTCGTCCGGATGCACGAGGCGGCCCTGCGGATTGGCGGACGCCAGCTCTGCGCGTGCCTCGTCTACGGTGCGGCCCGTCGTGCGCACGATGTTCGCGACGGCGTCGCGCACGATGTCCGTCTCCGTGAACCCCGGACAGACGGCATTCACGGTCACGCCTTTCGCGGCCACCTCGAGCGCCAGCGCGCGCGTGAGGCCGACGAGGCCGTGCTTCGCGGCGCAATAGGCCGCCACGTAGCGGTAGCCCGTGAGGCCCGCCGTCGACGCGACGTTCACGATGCGCCCCCATCCCGTGTCCACCATGCCCGGCAGCGCGGCCTGGATGCAGTGGTAGGCCCCCGTCAGGTTCACGTCCAGCATGCGCTGCCACAGCGCGGCGTCCGTCCGGCCGAACGGCGCCGACGCCGCCTGGCCCGCATTGTTGACGAGGATGTCGACGGTGCCCGCGTGCGCGAACGCGGCCGCCACGCTCCCCGCGTCGGCCACGTCGACGGCGTGCCAGCGCACTGCGCCGTCCATCGACTGCGCCGCCGCTGCCAGCGCCCCCTCGTCGCGCGCCATCAAGGTCACGCGCGCGCCGTGCGCCACGAGCGTGCGCGCGACCGCGAGGCCGATGCCCCGGCTGGCGCCCGTCACGACGGCGTGCCTTCCGTTTAACGTCTCGTTCAACGTCTCCATCATCCCTCCAGCAGCCGCGCCGCGATCTGTTGCGGCGACAGGCCCTGAGCGCCCGCCGCCAGCTGGCGCTCGCGCTCGAGATTGCGTTCCAGCTGCGCCTTGCCCGCCAGGTACTGCCGCGGCCAGGGCACGGCCGTGTAGCCGATCTTCGCGGCTTCCGCCAATGTCCACGCGGGGTTCGCCAGATGCGGCCGCCCGACGGCGCACAGATCGGCCCGGCCGGCCGCGATGATGCTGTTCGCGTGGTCGGCCTCGTAGATCGAACCGACGGCGATGGTCGGGATGCCGGCCTCGTTGCGGATGCGGTCGGCGAACGGCGTCTGGTACATGCGGCCGAACACGGGCCGTTCCTGCTTGCTCACCTGCCCCGACGAACAGTCGATCATGTCGGCGCCCGCCTCCTTGAACAGGCACGCGATCTGCACGGCGTCGGCGGGCGTGATGCCGCCGTCGACCCAGTCGTGGGCGGAAATGCGCACGCTCATCGGCTTGTCCTGCGGCCACGCGGCGCGCACGGCACGGAACACGCGCAGCGGATAACGGCAACGGTTTTCCAGGGTGCCGCCGTAGTCGTCCGTGCGCAGGTTCGTCAGGGGCGAAATGAACGACGACAGCAAATAGCCATGCGCGCAATGCAGCTCCAGCCAATCGAAGCCGGCGGCATCGGCCGCGCGCGTGGCCCGCACGAAATCGGCCTCGACGCGGGCCAGGTCGTCTTCCGTCGCAGCACGCGCAACCTGCGAGATGCCGGGCAGGTATTGCTGCGCCGACGCGGCGATCAGCGGCCAGTTATGGTCGGGCAGCGGCTGGTCGATGCCGTCCCACATGGGCCGCGTCGAGCCTTTCGGCCCGGCGTGGCCCAGCTGGATGCCGATGCAGGCGTCTGTCCCGCGGTGGACGAAATCGACGATGCGCCGCCACGCAGCCGTGTGCCCGGGCGCGTACAGGCCGGGACACGCGGGGGTGATACGGGCATCGGCCGACACGCACGTCATCTCCGCCATCACGAGCGCCGCGCCGCCCAGCGCGCGCGCACCGAGATGCACGAGGTGGAAGTCGCCCGGCACGCCGTCGATCGCGGAGTATTGCGCCATCGGCGACACGACGATGCGGTTCTTCAGCAGGACGCCCCGCACGCGCAGCGGCGTGAACATCGGGGGCATGTGCGCTTCCGCTGGCAACTCGACCCCAGCCTGTGTGCACGCACGGCGCGCGAACCAGTCCTCGAATTGCGCGACATAGCCCGGGTCGCGCAGGCGCAGGTTCTCGTGCGAGATGCGCTGGCTGCGCGTGAGCATCGAGTAGGCGAACTGCTGGGCATCCATCGCGCCGTAGCGCTCGACGTTCTCGAACCATTCCATCGAGTTGCGCGCCGCCGACTGGATCTTCAGCACTTCCACCGAGCGGCTGGCCTGGTAGGCGTCGAGCGCCGCGCGCAGGTCGCTGCCGTGCATGTCGACGCAGCGCGCCAGTTCGATCGCGTCTTCCAGCGCCAGCTTCGTGCCGGAGCCGATCGAGAAATGCGCCGTATGCGCGGCATCGCCCATCAGCACGACGGGCACGTCGCCGTTCCAATGCACCCAGCGCTCGCACACGATGCGCGGGAACGCGATCCAGATGGCCGCGCCGCGTAGGTGCGCCGCGTTCGACAGCAGCGGATGCCCGTCCAGGTGCTCCGCGAACAGGCGCTCGCAGAAGGCTATCCCCTCTTCCTGCGGCATGTCGGCAAGGCCCGCGCGGCGCCACACGTCTTCCGGCGTCTCCACGATGAACGTCGACGTGTCGCCGTCGAACTGGTAGATGTGCGCCTGGAACCACCCGAACGGTGTCTCCTTGAATACGAACGTGAAGGCATCGAATTTTTTCTTCGTGCCGAGCCACACGAAGCGGCAGCGCCGCGTCTCGACGGACGGCTGGAACGTGGCCGCGTAGCGCGTGCGGATGCGGCTGTTGAGGCCAGCGGCCGCGATCACGAGGTCGGCGCCGTAACGCTGCGCGACGGCCTGGTCGTCCTGCACGTCCGTCTCGAACACGAGCTCGACGCCCAGTTCCTCGCAGCGCTGCTGCAGGATGTTCAACAGGCGCTTGCGCCCGATGCCGCAGAAGCCATGCCCGCCCGACGTGATGCGCTGCCCCTTGAAGAAGACGTCGATGTCGTCCCAGTGGTTGAACGCCTGCAGGATGGCGCGCGCCGTCTCTTCGTCCGCGGCGACCAGGTTGCCCAGCGTCTGGTCGGAAAACACGACGCCCCAGCCGAACGTGTCATAGGGCCGGTTGCGTTCGACGACGACGATGCGGTGCGCCGGATCGCGCTTCTTCATCAGCAGCGCGACATACAGCCCGGCCGGCCCGCCGCCGATGCACACGATGTTCATGATTGCCTCAGCTTGAAGCGCTGCAGCTTGCCCGTCTCCGTGCGCGGCAGCTTGTCGGTGAAGCGCACGGCGCGCGGGTATTTGTACGGCGCGATCTGCTCCTTGACGAACTCCTGCAACGCGCGCGCCATCGCGGGCGTGCCGTCGTGACCGGGCTTGAGCACGACGTGCGCTTCCACGATCTGGCCGCGTTCTTCATCGGTGCGCCCCACGACGCCGCACTCGGCCACGGCGGGATGGCGCAGCAGCGCGTCTTCGACTTCCGCGCCCGCGATGTTGTAGCCGGCCGAGATGATCATGTCGTCCGTGCGCGACCGATAGTGGAAATAACCGTCGGCGTCCATCTCGTAGCTGTCGCCCGTGAGGTTCCAGCCGTCGAGCACGTAGTCGCGCTGGCGCTCGTCGGCCAGGTAGCGGCAACCCGTCGGCCCCTTCACGGCGAGGCGTCCGACGACACCCGGCCCCACGGGATGGCCGTCGTCGTCCAGCACGCACGCGCGGTAGCCGGGCACCGGCTTGCCCGTCGCGCCGGGCCGCACGTCCGCGCCGCTGGCGGAAATGAAGATGTGCAGGAGTTCCGTCGCACCGATCCCGTCGATCATCTCGATACCGGTCGCGGTGCGCCAAGAGTCGCGCGTCGCCACCGGCAGCGCCTCGCCGGCCGATACGCATCTGCGCAGCGACGCGACGTCGTAGCACGGCACCAGCGGCGTCATCTGCCGATAAAACGTGGGCGCCGTGAAGCAGACGGTGGCGCGGAAGCGTTCGATCGCCGCGAGCAGGCCCTCGGGCGTCAGCTTTTCCAGCAGCACGCCGGCCGCCCCGACGCGCATGGGAAACAGCAGCAAGCCGCCGAGGCCGAACGTGAACGCGAGCGGCGGCGTGCCGATGAAGACGTCGTCCGCTTCCGCGCCGAGGACGTGCGGCGGGAAGCAGTCGCAGATCGCGAGGATGTCGCGGTGGAAGTGCATCGTGCCCTTCGGGATGCCCGTCGTGCCGGACGTGAAGGCGATCAGGCAGACGTCGTCCGCCGCTGTGTCGACGGGCGCGAACGGTCCGTCGTGCCGCGCCATGCGCGCTTCGAGGCCATCCGGCGTGTGCGCGTCCTGGAAGTACACGACGGGTGGATGGCCGCCGACCTGTTCCAGCTCGCCTGCCAGCGGACGGGCGCACAGCACCGCATTCACCCGCGCCTTGTCGAGGACGATCCCGAGTTCGCGCGCGCGCAGCAGCGGCATCGTCGGCACCGCGACGAGGCCGGCCTTGAACACGGCGAGGATGGCGGCGGCCATCGTGGGACAGTTCGCGCCCCGCAGCAGCACGCGGTTGCCGGGCACGAGCCCCATGTCGTCGCACAGCACATGGGCGATGCGGTCGACGTGGTCCAGCAGCTGGGCATAGGTCCACGTCAGCGTATCGCCCAGCACGGCCCTGTGCGCCCCGCGCCCTGCCGCCACGTGGCGGTCGAGCAGCTCGGCGACGCAGTTCAGGCGCGGCGGATAGCGGAGGGACGGCAGGTCGAACACGAGGTCCGGCCACAGGTCGAGAGGCGGGAGATGGTCCCGCGCGAACGTGTCGACGTGGGCCGAGGGACTGGACTCTGCTGCGGACGGACTTGCCATGACGCGCCCCCGGAAAAGATGGGATCGGTGAGTACCTCGAATTACTTTAGACCTAAAATAAATCGGGCGCAAGCGCCGCACGGCCCGCGGCGCCGCGCAGGTCACCGCTTCAACATGGGTGCACGCGGCATCTTCACGAAGCCATTGCGCACTTCCCTGCGCAGCGACGGGTCCGGTATCAGCGCGATCGCGAGCGCTTGCAGGCGCGCCGCCTCGGCGTGCCTGCCTATGCCGCGCAGCACCGCGAGCAGGCGCTGGACACGTTCCAGATAATTGCAAATGAAGGCCCAGCGCGCCGGCGCACGCGTGTACCGGCGATGCTTGATCTGCTGGACATCTTCGTTCAGCTGTGCGGCATATCTTCTTACCGCGCCGTCCGGTTCCGGAATCAGTTGCGCCGCGAGCTGGTAATCCTTCGCGGCCACGATCGCGGGCAACGCGGATCGGGCACATGCCCGTGCCAGGTCGGGTTGGACGTCCATGAGCTGCCGATACAGTGCGCAGGTGTTCTGCGACGTCTCCAGCACGTCGTCGATCGCGGCGACGTCGCGGAAAGCGGACCTGTCCAGCCTCCCGTCCAGCAATCCCGCTGCCTTGCCGTCCCTCACGTTGTGCAATGCAGCCATCGCCGGCGGGTACAGTTCGCCCAGCCTGACCCAATCGAAAAGGGCGTAGGAAAGCCGGACACCCGACCACGCGCGCGATTCCAACAGAGCGTTGTCATGAAACCAGATCAGGTCCGCCAAGGCGTCTTCATACTGTCCGTCTTCGATGCGTTGCCGAGCGCGGGAGAATCGTTCTTGCGCGCTCATGCGGCACCCCCGGTCGTCGTTCTTTTGCTGACCGGCTCCGGGATCGGATTCGTGTAGGCCAACAGACGCGCGACGATGTCCCGCATCTGTTCCTCGAGCGTGATGCCTACGAGACCGACCGACAAATAACCCTGCGCCATATGGTGTTCTACGGCGCGCTTGAATGCCGCGGACGCCCGCAAGCTCGCGACCTGGTCCGGTGTCAGCACGTCGTCTCGCGAGAGACTGCCGCGGAACGCCCGCATTTCGGCAAAGACCCGGTTTGCTTTCGCGTGATCCCAGAAGCTCCAGACCGCCCCGACAAAATACGCGAAGGCGAACGCACGCTCGTTCTTCCTGTCGACGCTCGCGCGGTAGAGCGAATAAGGACACCATGTCGGGCTCACATGAGCGACATCGTCCAGGGTCACCGGGGACTTTTGGCAATCGAAAAAATCCGGCGCCAAGCCGATGGCGTCGTTCAGCGCCTTGACGAAGTATGGCTTGTGCGCGTCCGTCGCCAGATGCTGCATGGTCGGGATGAACGTCGAGTAGTGATTCACCATCGACTTCGGAAAATACCTGGCCGCCATCCCGACGCCTTCGGCCGAGCCGAGCAGCTCGCGCTCGATGCGATCCTTCAGGTGCCAGTCGACCCGCTTTCCTGCCTTCGCCACCCCTTCGATATTGGATTTCACCTTGGCCGATGGCAAGGTCGTGTAAAAAGGGATGAAGCCGTCGCACTCCCACTTGTACACCCTCTCGAGAATGTTCTTCTCCTCGTCCTCCGTGACCGCCGCGTTCGAGTGGGCTTTGTGCTTGCAGCTCGCCAGCCAGCGTAATCTGCTTCCATCGGCGCACGTTTCCTCGACCCCGAGGTCGATGCCGTTATCCGCGCCCTTGGAGATTTGTTCAAAAATCGTCATGCCACGAAGGGATGCGAAAAAATCGAGGCAGAACGTCTCGAAGTCGTCCGGCAGGGCCGATGTCCCGATCGGCGCATTCAGGACAGACGCATGATCGGCTTTGGCGGAGACGATTTCGCGAAAATCGATGATTCCCATGATTCCTCAATCCCTGTTGGTTCGATCGCTGCCGGACGCTTCCGCGCGCGTCGTGAGCGCAGCGTCCGGCACCTGCAGGATGAATTGGCTGCGCAGATCGCGCACCATCCGGCGGATGTCCGCCTGCATCGCGGCGTGATCCTGCGGCGTGCAGACACGCGTGCCGGCCTTGCCGCTCTTGAAGCGGCGGGTAATGTGCAGCTGCCCGTCCACGCGGGTGAAGCGCGCGTCGTACTGGAAATACGGGCTGGCGACGTGCACGTCCGGCGGGACCGCCAGCAGCGTCGCGCCGGCCGGGAGTTCGTAATCGGCCTCCTCGTCGAAGTCGTTCTCCGGGCAGACGAACGGCTGCGTGCGCGCGGTCTCGTTGGTCAGCGCAAACACCTGGCTCGACAGGCCAATGTACAGGCTGCTCGCGGCGGCCATACCCATCGTGCCCGGCAAATACGTCCAGTTATCGGCCTTGCCGCGCAGCGTGAAACGGTAGCCCTTGCCGGCGTCCGTCGCTTCCCGTTCGCCCAGGTTGCCCAGCTCGACGGTGCCGCTGCCCTTCATCCCGAACGACGCCAGCAGGGTCTCGACGAACCGGTCCTGGTCGGCCTTGCGCCAGTTGCGGTGCTCGAAGCGCACGGGGTCTTCCAGCCAGCCCGTCTGGCCGCGCGTGAACTCGAACGTGGCAGCACCGTCGGCCGCGATCCGCACGCGGAAACGGCTCCTGACGGCGCCCGGCTGCGTGATCGGCGTGTGGGCCAGCGCGCCGGTAGGGGTCAGGATGGCGTCCTTGTCCAGCTCCCATGCCGGCAGGTAGCCGGGCGCGATGTCTTCGGCCGTGGAATCGAGGAACAGGTCGAGGCTCGGGACGTACGTGATGGCGTGGTTGAGTTGCCCCAGGCTGGCGACCGGCGACAGCTTGTACGAGTTGCCGGCGTTGATCAGCACTGGCGTGCTGTCGATGCCCACGGCGCGCAGCATCGCCTCCATCAGCGTCGTGTGATCCTTGCAATCGCCGTAGCGGTTGGCGAGCACCGAGTCCGCGCTGTGCGGCACGATGCCGCCGTTGCCGATATAGACGGCGACGTAGCGGATGTTCTTGCGCACCCAGTCCGCGATCGCCAGGGCCTTCGCGCGCGGCGTGGCGACGCCTGCCGCGATCGCGCGCGCGCGTGCCGCGACCGCGGGCCCGGGCGTGGCCGCGGGTGCGGCGGCCCGGTCATACGCCAGGCCCACGCTCGCGTAGCTGTCGAAGGTCGACACGATCAGCCGGCGCCCGAAGTCCCAGTACGCCACCGTATCGGCTTCCAGGCGCGGATTCTCGGCCGGCACGAGGTCCCAGCGGTAGACGGTGCGCCCATCGTGTTGCGTCGGCGCGGCCGCCTTGTAGCCCACGTCGTCGACCTTCAGCGCCATCGACGCCGGCATGTCGTAGATCACCGTGTACTGCCCGGTCGGATGGTATTCCGGATACGTGACGTCGTCGAACTGCCCGGGGAACATGGCGACGCGGCGCGTGCGGCGGATCGTCGAATACAGCACGTCGCCCACCGCCACGTCACTGTAGATCAGCGTCTTGACCTGCATGTCCTGGAACATGGGTGCGCCGCTGTAGGCCGGCTCCTGCTGCAGCTTGATTTGCTCCGGCAGCACAGGAATGCGGCGACCGTCGGGCTTCAGGTTGTACGCCTCGAGTACCTCGACGTCCTCGACCGTCCGGTTGAAATGGAATTGACGTTGGGCGTCACCGGCGACGGCCCGCTGCTCATTGACCTGCCGCGCCGACTGCTGCGTCAGCACGAAGCTGCCGTCTGCCTGGACCACGAATTCCTGCAACTCCTTCACGACGGTGACCGATGTGTCGGTACCGTCGTCGGCCCCGAAGGCCGCATTCGGCACGAGCGCGGCGATGAGGGCCGCGCACAGGATCGGCAGCAGGACGGTGCGGCGGGAGGCCCGGTGGACTGCGCTGGACGGCAATGAGAATGACATTCTGGATCGCAAATTTGCCAAAACGAAACCTCACACGTTACCAGAACGGTAGCGCCGAAGGTACGCGCTTTATCACAACCGGTTCAGAATGAGGGCTGCCCAGGCAGCTGCAGAGCCGGGACGCCGAGGGGCCCGGAATGCGCGCTACCGGAAGCGAACGCGTTTGCAGCAAACGCTGCGGCCATCGACACGATCAGGAACGCGATCGCACGCAGGCTCATTGACATCCGCACAGTCCGGGATCTCGCGCCATTGCCTGTTCATTGCATCGACGGTTCGCGCCAAGGCCCGCTCGCCTCACGCCATCCGGTGATGTCGTCGCGCGCTGACGGTCGATGAACGTTGGGCAGGCCGAGCCGGCTTCAGCAGAGACTGAACCGCCGACACTACGAGCGCACGCGAAGAATGCGCTAGCGGCTTCGCGGACCGCCCTGCAGGAGCCTGTCAGCCTCCTGCGGAAGGACCAACCCCGAAGCGCCCGCGAGGATCCGAAGGCCCCAGGAGCCTTGCATTTGCGCAGCTCCGACCTGGGCGAGCACCAATGCAAGCGCCGCGTAGAAAAACGACGGGAATATGCTGTTCGCCAAAAACCGCTTGTTCTTATCGTTGCCGATCCGCATACAAACTCCTTTGCTGGTCAGTCGCCGGCAGGTACTTGGCGGACTTCGACTCTGAGCCTGTTATATCCAAGCGGAAACTTATAAATCAAAATCGTTTGGCCGTTATCAATTCTCAAAAGAACGACGAGCAGTCATATAAATTGCCGGTTCCGACGTTGTGACTGATCAAGATATGGGCGTTACCGGCAACTAGGATTCGTCTTGGGAGCTGCCTCGACACAGTTCCGAGTCACAGGAGGATCGGTCCGTGCCCATCGAAAGACCCAAGCGGATAAAAGGATCGGAAGACGGCGCCATCGCCATCATGACGCCGTTTGTCCTCATCCTCATGCTCGCCATGTTGGGCATGGCGCTTGACCTCAGCCGCAGCTACAACAGGAAAACCGAGCTGCAAAATCTCGCTGACGCCGCAGCCCTCGCCGCGGCTGCCGCACTGGACGGTACGTCTGCGGGTATCGACAGGGCCATCACGGCGGCTGGACAAAATGCAGGTTATACCTACTCATACAACACGGCACCCATTTCCTGGTCCAGCGCCGCGCTAAAGTTCGGCACGGACGCCAACGGGGGTTCAGGCGGCTGGGTCGATGGCGCAACGGCAAAGCTCAATGCGTCGAAGGTCTTTTTTGCCCGAGTCGACACATCGGCTCTCGACGCTGTTTTCGGGCAAGTCGACAACTACTTCATACCAGTCCTGTCATCGGCTCTTGCGACGACGACAGTATCGGCTTCCGCGGTGGCTGGTCGCGATTCACTGACCGCACTGCCGCTCGCGATCTGCGCGAACTCGAATACGAATGCGTCCTCGCTCGCCTCGGGGGAACTCGTAGAATACGGCTTCAGGCGAGGCGTCAGCTACAACCTGATGCGGCTGAACCCCGGAGGAACCACGCCCGAAAACTTCCTGGTCAATCCGATCGCTTTACCGGGCACAGTTGGCTCGCCGATGATGGACAGGATGGACGTCATCGGGCCCTTTGTCTGCACCGGGAGAATGGCGATACCCACGTTGGGCGGGGGGGGCATTACGGTCGAGCGCGGCTTTCCGATCAATTTACTTTTCACTCATCTGAACTCCCGGTTCGGCGATGTCACATCTTGCCAGCCAACGACCGCACCCGCGGACCCGAATGTCAGAAGCTACGACCTGACCAACGCAACGTGGATGAAGTACAAGCCCGACGGCCAGTCCGCCAACTCGTTGGTGTCCCCACTGTTAACTGTCGCGGAACAGCCCGCCACGGCGACCCAGACCGCGTATGGGCCCCTCTGGACGTATGCGAAGGCAGCCAAGTACGCATCCTATGTCGCCAATGGCGGTGTGGAACCTGCGGCCGGCTATTCGACGTTCAGCACGACGGATTGGAGCACGCTCTACAACCCGGGCAGGCCAGTCGCGCAATCCTACTCAAGTATTCCATATCAGGCAAACGGCGGCGGCACAACGTACCAGCCCTCCCGCAATACCCGGGTGCTGAATATTCCTCTGCTGCGCTGCCCGGTTGCCGCGGGCACCAGCGCGACAGCCACCGTGCTCGGCATTGCGAAGTTCTTCATGACGGTCCCTGCAACCTCATCCGCTCTCTATGCGGAGTTCGCCGGGATGAACACCGAGACCGCCCTGGGCGGCAACGCGAGGCTTTACCGATGAAACGCACACTCAAGGCAATCGGGCGGCGGTACGAACGCGGAGCGATCGCGATCGAGGCGGCGATCGTGCTACCAATCCTGTTGTTAATCATCGGATTACCATCGCTCCAACTGGCGTTCTATTTCCGCCAATACTCGGCCGCGCAGAAAGCCCTGCATGACGGCGCGCTTTACCTTTCCACAGCGCCAAGGATAGAAATGATCACGGCGGGCCCGGATGCCAATCCGGCGGCCCTCGCCGTGGCAACTACCATCATGGCGAAGGAACTGGCCGGGCTTGTGCCGGCCGGCACTTCCCTCGATCCGGGCTTTATCTGCGTGTACCGGGTGGCAGCGCTTCCGGCGATGAAGCCCTGTACGGTCGCACACAATCAGGACCCGACCCACACGTTGCTTCAATTTGGCGTGTCGATTAGCGTGCCTTACGTCAATCCGCTCACGGGCAGCACCGACAGATCTTTCGAACTTTATGCGCCTGTGGCCTATGCGGGGAACTGACATGAGACGGATCGCATGCAAAGGACGGACAACGCAGACTGGTTCGGTGGCAGTCGAATTCGCACTGGTCGCGATGATCTTCTTTACGGTTGTCTTCGCGACGCTCGAGCTGGCGCGCATGGAATTCCTGCTGAACACGCTGGTAGAAGTGACCCGCCGCGCAGCCGCAGCCGCGACAAACGTCGACTTTCGGGACGCGACCGCGCTGCGCAAAGTCCAGACGGACGCCGTCTTCCGGACGTCATCCGGACCGCTGGCGCTCGGCACGCCCGTCACCTCGGACAACGTCAAGATCGACTACCTGTCGATGTCGAAAGCGACCTGGAACCCGACTCATATGAGCAGTCTTCCAACCTGTCCTGCGGCCAATCGGTTGAACTGCACAACCGACCCGAATGCCGACAACTGCATCCGCTTCGTGCGCGCGCGCGTTTGTGATTCGATCGATAGCAACGGCAATTGCACCCGGCTGCCCTACCAGATGGTTTTTCCGTTCTTCGACCTCGCCGGGATGAAGCTGCCGGCCGCCGAGACGATCGTCCCGGCCGGCACGCTCGGCGCCGCTCCCGGTGCAATGCCGTGTCCCTGACCCGCTGACGGCCGGTGTCCGCTACCGCAACCCGTGTCAGACGCGGCATACGCATCACGAACGGCCGCGATCGAGCGGCAGAAACGAAAAAAGCCAGCTTATCGCTGGCTTTCTTCTTGTTCCGTCTCCTCAAATTTCCCCAAGTTGATTTGCTCAACTTGCTGAACTCATCTGAGTCGGAACCTGAAATTCTGGTGGGCGGTGCAAGTTTCGAACTTGCGACCCCAGCAGTGTGAATGCTGTGCTCTACCCCTGAGCTAACCGCCCTACTTTCTACTGTATTGCCGCGATTGCGTCGCTGCAATGACGAGCATTATAGGGGGAGTTTTGCGTTTTGTCACCCCTGCGGAGAATATTTTCTCCAAACACATTCCCCCTTCACGCCTTTATCGAGCGCGGCCAGCACGTCGTCGTGCGCGGCAAGCTCGTCGGTGCTGGCCGGCAGCACGAAGATGTCGCCGAGCGGCCCCGCTTCCAGCACGATGCCGCCGCCGTTCGTTTCCACCTCGACGTCCATCGACAGCGTATTCTGGCCCCGTGTCATCGCCAGGTAGACGTCGGCAAGCAGCTCCGAGTCTAGCAATGCGCCGTGCAGCTTGCGGTGCGCGTTCGAGATGCCGTAGCGGTCGCACAGCGCGTCCAGCGAGTTGCGCTTGCCCGGGTGCAGCTCCTTCGCGTGCACGAGGGTGTCGATCACGCTGGAGCAATGCTCGATGAACGGCGGCAGGCCCATGCGCTCGAATTCGTGGTTCAGGAACGCGAGGTCGAACGGCGCGTTGTGGATGATGATCTCGGCGCCCTGCACGAATTCGCGCAGTTCGTGAGCAATCTCATGGAACTTCGGCTTATCGCTGAGGAATTCCGTCGTCAGGCCGTGGACTGCCAGCGCCGCCTCGTCCGAGTCGCGCTCGGGATTGATGTAGCGGTGGAAGTTGTTGCCGGTCAGCTTGCGGTTGAAGATCTCGACGCAGCCGACCTCGATGATGCGGTCGCCGGTGCGCGGATTGAGGCCAGTGGTTTCGGTATCGAGGACGATTTGGCGCATGCGCGTGATGACTCAAAAAGCGGTGAAGAGAACCCGTAAGTATAACAAAATCAGCGCAAAATCAGCGCTTTATGGACGCGGCGCCCATGTTGGCGAGCGCGTCGGCCCGCTCGTTGCCGGGGTGGCCGTTGTGCCCCCGCACCCAGCGCCACTCGACGGCGTGCTGCTGCTGGGCGGCGTCCAGCGCCTTCCACAAATCGTCGTTCTTGACGGGCTCCTTCGTCGACGTCTTCCAGCCGCGCGCCTTCCAGCCGTGGATCCATTCGGAGATACCTTTTTGCACGTACTGGCTGTCCGTGTGCAGCACGACCTCGCATGGGCGGTTGAGGACCGTCAGCGCCTCGATCACGGCGCGCAGTTCCATGCGGTTGTTCGTGGTGTTCGGCTCGCCGCCGAAGATTTCCTTTTCGTGGCCGCCATCGGCCACGAGCAGCGCGCCCCAGCCGCCGGTGCCCGGATTCCCCTTGCAGGCGCCGTCGGTAAAAATCTCAACTTTGGTCATGCTGCGTCGTTTCCTTGTCTGTTACTTGTGATGTTCGTTGCGGTTCGTTGCCGGCACCGCTTGCGGCGCCTTGCCGGGCTTCTTGTTCCAGGCCGGGCCGATAATGTGCATGCCCTTCACGCGCTTGATCGCGTGGACGATGTACACGGCGCCCAGATAGGGCCACCAGCGCCGCCCTGCCCCTTCGACGAACGCGAAGCGGTTGAGCCACTGCGCCGTCCGGAACGGTGGCGCGTAGCAGCCGAAATGGCTGCGCGTGACGCCGAGATTCAACAATTTTAACCAGTCTTTCAGGCGCGGCATAGAGATGAACTCGCCCGCGGCCGGCAGGTAGTCGCTGCTCGTGATGCGTCCCATTCCCTGGCGCACGCCCCACAGGCTGGCGGGGTTGAAGCCGCAGATGATCACCTGGCCTTCCGGGATCAGCACGCGCTCGACCTCGCGCAGCACCTGGTGCGGCTCGGCCGCGAACTCGAGGACGTGCGGCAGCACGACGAGATCCAGGCTCTGCGACGCGAACGGCAGGTCGGCGAAATCGAGCGCGACGGCAATCTGCTTGCCCCGCGCCGCGTACGCGAGCTCGTCGGCCGTCGACGTCCGCGTGGCCGCCTGCCATTTGTTCGGCATGCGGTTCGCGGCCAGCGCATCGATCTGCGGCACGCCGATCTGGATGGCGTTGAAGCCGAAGATATCGGCCGTCAACTCGTCCAGGCACGCCTGTTCCCACGCGCGCACGTACGCACCCGCCGGCGATTGCAGCCAGCGGTCGAGCGCTATAATGGATTTTTCGGATGCCGCGCTGTCCATGCCCAACCTTTATCGATGCCCATATGACTTCCGCGCCCACTGAGCTTGCTGTACTGACCGTGCCCGCGTTCAAGGACAATTACCTGTGGATCATCCATGACGGTGTCCATGCGGCAGTGGTCGACCCGGGCGATGCCGAGCCTATCCTCGCGGCCCTGCAGGAAAATGGCCTGACCCTGACCGCCATTCTACTCACCCATCACCATGCTGACCACATTGGCGGCGTGACGCGCCTGCTCGAACTCAGCAACGTGCCCGTATTCGGGCCGCGCAACGAGGCCATCGCGGCCGTCAACCATCCGCTGGGCGAAGGCGATCGCGTGCAGGTGCCGGGCCTGGCGCTCGAGCTCTCCGTGCTGGACGTGCCCGGGCACACGAATGGGCATATCGCGTACGTCCGCGACGACGGCAAGACGCGCTGGCTGTTTTGCGGCGACACCCTGTTCGGCGGCGGCTGCGGCCGCCTGTTCGAAGGGACGCCGGCGCAGATGGCGGCGTCGCTGGCGAAACTCGCCGCCCTCCCCGACGACACACTCGTCTTCTGCGCCCACGAATACACGCTGTCGAACCTGCGTTTCGCGGAAGCGCTGGAACCGGGCAACCGGGCGCTGCAGATGCGCATTGCCCACGACAGCGAGCTGCGCGGCACCCACTTGCCCACGATCCCGTCGACGATCGCGATCGAAAAAGCGACGAATCCGTTCCTGCGCACCGGCGAGCCCGCCATCGTCGACAGCCTGGCGCTGGCCGGCCGCGTCGAGCCGGGCGCCGACCCCGTGACGGTGTTCGCCGCGCTGCGCGCATGGAAAAATGTCTTCTGAGCGCGCCATGACGACGGTGCGCTGCTATGCCGACCCGGTGAGTCCCTACGCGTGGCTGGGCCTCGCCGATCTCGACCGCATCGTGGCGACGGGCGCACGCATCGTCGTGGTGCCCGTGCTGTTCGCGGGCCTGCTGAATGCGCACGGCACGGTCGGGCCGGCCGAGGTCGACGCGAAGCGGCGCTACCTGTTCCGTGACGTGATGCGCGAAGCGGCGCGCCGCGGCCTGCAATTCGCCGGACCGCCCGGCCACCCGTTCAATCCGCTGCCCGCGCTGCGCATGTGCACGGCCGTCGAGGACGACGCCCAGCGGCGCACCCTGCTGGTCTCCCTTACGCGGGCAACCTGGGAACGCGGCGAGAATTTGATGGACGACGTGACGCTCGTGCGCCTTGCGGACGCGGCCGGACTGGATGGCGCCGCCCTGCTGGCGGCCGCGCAGACGCCCGCCGTGAAAGCGGCGCTGGCCGATGCGACGGCGCGCGCCGTGGCCGATGGTGTGTTTGGCGTGCCGACGTTTCGCGTCGACGGTGACGACGAACTGTTCTGGGGAGCGGACCGGATCGATGCATTGCTCTGGCGGCTGCAAGGCCATGCGATCGATGAAGAGGTGTTGCGGGCGTTTCTCGCGCGTGAACCAATGGCGCAGCGGCGTCGCTGAATCGGCGCACGTTGGACGCGTGGACGGCGCGTACGCCGCCGGGATGCCGGCGGCGCGTCGGAGCCGTCCACCCTACCGGTAGGATGACGGACGTCCGTAGGGTGGGCACCCCGTGCCCACGCGGACGTATGCGGTGTGTTGGCGTCACGCGTGGGCACACGGGTGCCCACCCTACAGCCGGGTCAGCGACAGTACGTCAGATTTCTTCGTACAGCGGCAACGTCAGGAACTCGGCGAACTCTTCCGACGTCGACATCTGTTCGAAGATCTGGGCAGCGCGGTCATAGGTCGGGCTGTCGCCATTCGGCGCGGCCGCCTTCGCGTTGGCCAGCTCTTGCGGTATCATGGCGCGGACCATCTCGGCCGTGACCTTGCGCCCGTCTTCCAGCACGCCCTTCGGCGAACGGATCCATTGCCACACTTGCGAACGGCTGATCTCGGCGGTCGCCGCGTCTTCCATGAGGTTGTGGATCGGCACGCAGCCGTTGCCGGCCAGCCAGGCGCCCAGGTAGTGAATGCCGACGTTGATGTTGTAGCGCAGGCCCGCTTCCGTGATCGGGGTCTCCGGACGGAAGTCCAGCAGGTCCTTCGCCGTCACCTCGACGTCCGGCCGCTGCTTGTCGATCTGGTTCGGACGGTCGCCCAGCACCTTCTTGAACTCCGTCATCGCCAGGTCGACGAGGCCCGGGTGCGCGACCCAGCCGCCGTCGTAGCCGTCGGTGGCGTCGCGTGCCTTGTCGTTGCGCACGCCGCCCATCGCGACCTCGTTCTTTTCCGGATCGTTCTTGATCGGGATCAGCGCCGACATGCCGCCGATCGCAGGCGCGTTACGCTTGTGGCAGGTCTTCAGCAGCAGCAGCGCATACGCACGCATGAACGGCGCCGTCATCGTGACCTTCGGACGGTCGGCCAGGCAGAAGTCCTTGTCCAGCTTGAACTTCTTGATGCACGAGAAGATATAGTCCCAGCGGCCCGCGTTCAGGCCGGCGCTGTGCTCGCGCAGTTCGTACAGGATCTCGTCCATCTCGAACGCGGCGACGATCGTCTCGATCAGCACGGTTGCCTTGATCGTGCCCTGCGGCAGGCCCAGCTCGTTCTGCGTCATGACGAAGATGTCGTTCCACAGGCGCGCTTCCAGGTGCGATTCCATCTTCGGCAGGTAGAAGTACGGGCCGGCGCCGCGGGCCAGCTGTTCCTTCGCGTTGTGGACCATGAACAGGGCGAAGTCGAAGATGCCGCCCGAGATGCGCTTGCCGTCGACGAGCACGTGCTTCTCGTCCAGGTGCCAACCGCGCGGACGCACGACCAGGGTCGCGACCTTGTCGTTCAGCTTGTACTGCTTGCCGTTCTGTTCCAGGGAAATGGTCTTGCGCACGGCGTCGCGCATATTGATCTGGCCCGTGATCTGGTTGTCCCAGTTCGGCGTGTTGGAGTCTTCGAAGTCCGTCATATAGCTGTCGGCACCCGAATTCAGCGCATTGATGACCATCTTGCGCTCGACCGGGCCCGTGATCTCCACGCGGCGGCATTCCAGCGCCTGCGGGATCGGCGCGATCTTCCAGTCGCCGTTGCGGATGTGGGCCGTTTCAGGCAGGAAGTCCGGGCGCTCGCCGGCGTCCAGGCGTTTCGCGCGTTCCACGCGGGCGGTCAGCAGTTGCTGGCGGCGCGGCTCGAATTCGCGGCTCAGTTTCGCTACCAGCGCGAGCGCTTCCGGCGTCAGGATCTGTTCGTAGCCGGGCTTGATCTCGGCCCGGATTTCCATTCCGGCTGGGGTGGCGATGGTCATTGCATTCTCCTGTTTAGTATGAAATTCGGCAAACCGCGGCCTTCTTGGCACAAGCCGCCTTGGCGTTTGATATTGCTTCAAGTATATTCACTATTACTCGCCTAAACGAGACAAAAAATACATTCATTTGTGCGTTTTTATCACAAATGACGACCAGCATAGAGGCTTTCCTGTGGACCACTTCCGTCAGATATCAACCTTCGTCGAAGTCATCGCTCGTGGCAGCTTGTCGGCCGCGGCGCGCGCGGAAGGCATCGCGCCGGCCATGATCGGACGCCGCCTGGATGCGCTGGAAGCGCGGCTGGGCGTCAAGCTCTTACAGCGTACCACGCGCAAGCTGGCGTTGACGGACGAAGGGGCGGCGTTCCTTGAGGATTGCCAGCGCATCCTGGCCGAACTGGAGGAAGCGGAAGCGGCCGTGTCCGAACGGAGCGCGCGCGCGACGGGGCATCTGGTCGTATCGGCACCCGCCGGTTTCGGTCGCCAGCACGTGGCACCGCTCGTGCCCTCCTTCCTTGCCGAGCATCGCGAGGTGAGCGTGAACCTGAACCTCTCGGACCGGGTCGTCGACGTCATCGGCGAAGGCGTCGACGTCGCGATCCGCATCGCCAGCCTGACGGATTCGAACCTCGTCGGCGTGAAGCTGGCCGATAACCACCGCGTCGTCGTCGCCACGCCGGGCTACCTGAAGCGTCACGGCACGCCGCAGACGCTCGACGACCTCGCGAAGCACAACTGCCTCGCCATCAGCAGCCAGGGGAGTCAGCGGGGCTGGACGTTCCGTGACCACGGCAAGATCGTCACGCTGAAGGTCGGCGGCAATATGGTATGCAACGACGGCGCCGTGCTGCACGACTGGGCGATGGCGGGGCGCGGCCTCGCGTGGCGTTCGATGTGGGAAGTGAGTTCGGAAATCGAGGCCGGGGTGCTCGTCCCCGTGCTGGAACAGTACGCGGCGCCAGGCAACGATATCTATGCCGTGTTCGCGCAGCGCCGGCACTTGCCGCTGCGCATACGCGTGTTCGTGGATTTCCTGCGCCATGCGTATTCTCAGCCGGAATACTGGCGCAAGAATATGACCGTCATGTGAAAACCGCTCCGTCACTGCCGAGATCACCCGACGGTTAAGGAGCGGCTGGACAAAAAAAATCCCCGGGGATTCCGAGGATTTTTTGTCAGACATTCAGCGCATTACAGCGGCTGGATGTTCGAAGCTTGTTTGCCTTTCGGACCCGAGGTCACGTCGAACGAAACGCGCTGGTTCTCTTGCAGCGACTTGAAGCCTTGGGTTTGGATCGCCGAGAAGTGCGCGAACAGATCTTCGCCGCCTTCGTCCGGGGTGATGAACCCGAAGCCTTTGGAGTCATTGAACCATTTTACGATGCCAGTTGCCATTACAATTTCCTATTTCAGTTGAAGTGGACAGAAGTCCGTTTACGATCGTTTGAAGAAGCAAGAAACAAATGACAGACTAACTGCACTGCTACCGCGAATCCAACGATCCCTAATTATACCGAATAAACCCGCATGTACACGGTTTTCGCAAAATAAAACCGGAGCCCGTAACAATTCCTGCGGTCAATCTTTTACGAGCCCTATTTGCATCGGCAGTACGCAAAATATAGGGCATGGACGCGGATAAAGTTTGTCCTAAATCAAACGACTCCCGGACAGCGCCTTTGTTCCAGCCCTAGGCGTCCGTGTCGTCGTTGGGATAGGCGGCCTTCGGGTCGACGCTGCCCCACGCGACGAACACGTCCAGTTCGGACAGCCACGCTTCCCATTCCTGCGGGGCGACGGCGTCGAACGTCGTCAGCACGCGCAGCCGCTGTTCGAGCATGCGCGCCTGCTGGCCGAGGATGCGGAAACCGAACGTGGCCGACGATCCGGCCAGCGTGTGCAGCACAGCATGCAGCTGCTCGATCAATGCAGGCGGCGGACGATGTATGTCGAACGCCTTGCGCGCGGCCGCCAGGCGCCCGAGCGTCTGCGGCAGGCTGCCCGCGAACTTATCGTTCAACTCCGCCAGCCGCGCGAAGAAATCGGCATCCGCACTTGCGCTCATTTGGTGCCGCTCATTTCGTGCCGAAGATGCGGTCGCCGGCATCGCCCAGGCCCGGCACGATGTAAGCGTGGTCGTTCAGGTGGCTGTCGAGCGAGGCCACGTACAGCTTCACGTCGGGATGTGCCTTGTGGAACACCTCGACGCCTTCCGGTGCGGCAACGAGCGCGAGGAAGATGATCTGGTCGTCCGTCACGCCGCGCTTCTTCAGCACGTCGACGGCGTACACGGCCGAGTTGCCCGTGGCGACCATTGGATCGCACAGGATGAACGTGCGCTCGGCCGTGTCCGGCAAGCGCACGAGGTATTCGACGGGCAGGTGCGTCTCCGGGTCACGGAACACACCGATGTGGCCGACACGGGCGGACGGCACCAGTTCCAGCAGACCGTCGCTCATGCCGACACCCGCACGCAGGATCGGCACGATGGCCAGCTTCTTGCCCGCGATGACGGGCGCATCGACCGTCATCAGCGGCGTGTCGATGGTGCGCGTCGTCAGCGGCAGGTCGCGCGTGATCTCGTAACCCATCAGCAGCGTGATCTCGCGGAGCAGTTCGCGAAACGTGCGCGTGGACGTGCCGCGGTCGCGCATGTGCGACAGCTTGTGCTGGATCAGCGGGTGGTTCAGGATGAACAGGTTCGGGAAGCGCGGATTGGTTTGCATAGTCAAGAATCAAACTGCGGCGATCACTCGTGATGACGGCCTGGTTGTCGGTAAATGGCGAACATTATCCCAGCCATGCGCCCGTTTGTCCCGTCCTTTGTCGAAGTTTTATCATTACCTTCATTCAATCAGCGCGCGGGCGAGGATGGCGCCGCAGTCGACGCCGTCCGGCAAGCGGCCGAACGCGCCGCCCACGTCCACCGCGATGCGCGACGCAACGAACGCGTCCGCGACGAACGCCGGCGCATGGCGCAGCAGCAGGCCGCCCTGCACGGCGACGACGATGTGCTCGGCGAGGCGGCGCGCACCGAATTCGCCGGTCGCGAGCGTCCGGAGGCCGTCCAGCAGGCGCGCGCAATACGCGTCGAAGCGGGGGTCGCGGCCGGACGCCAGCGCCAGCTCGGCCGCCAGCGCATCGCACGGCTCCGTCCCCTTCGCCGAGGCGCGCAGCACGTCCAGGCACATCACGTTGCCGGAGCCTTCCCAGATCGAGTTGACGGGGAATTCGCGGTACAGGCGCGCCAGCGGGCCGTCCTCGACGTAGCCGTTGCCGCCCATGACTTCCATCGCCTCGGCGCCGAACGCGGGGCCGCGCTTGCACAGCCAGTACTTGCCGGCCGGCGTCAGAATGCGGCCCAGCGCGGCCTCGCGCGGATCGGCCGCCCCATCCGGCCCCACGTCGAAGCAGCGGGCGAGGCGCAGCGCGAACGCCGTCGCCGCCTCCGATTCCAGCGCGAGGTCGGCCAGCACGTTCTGCATCAGCGGCTGCTCAGCGAGCGGGCGGCCGAACGCGCTGCGCGCGCGCGCATGGTGCAGTGCATGGCACAACGCGGCCCGCATGATGCCGGCCGAGCCCAGCACGCAATCGAGGCGCGTGTGGCTGCCCATCTCGAGGATGGTCGGGATGCCGCGCCCTTCCTTGCCGATCATCCAGCCGACGGCGTCGCAGAACTCGACTTCGGACGACGCGTTCGACTTGTTGCCGACCTTGTTCTTCAGACGCTGCACGCGGATCGCGTTGCGGCTGCCGTCCGGCAGGTAGCGCGGCACGAAGAAGCAAGAGAGGCCTGCGCTGCCACCCTCGTCGGCCTGCGCCAGCACGAGGTGGGCGTCCGACTGGGGCGTCGAGAAAAACCATTTGTGGCCGACGAGGCTCCAGGCGTCGCGCCATTCGGCGCCGAAACGCTGCTCCGCGACGGCCGGGCTCATCGGGGTGGCCCGCGTCGTGTTCGCGCGCACGTCCGTGCCGCCCTGCTTTTCCGTCATGCCCATGCCGACCAGCGCACCCCGCTTCTGCTCGACGGGCAGCGAGCGCGGATCGTAGTGGCGCGCAAGGATCTTGGGCAGCCAGTGCGCCGCGATGCCCGGATGCTGGCGCAGCGCCGGCACCGACGCATACGTCATCGTGACCGGACACTGCGACCCGTTTTCCACTTGGCCGAACAGCAGATAGGCCGCCGCGCGCGCGACCTGGGCGCCGGGACGCGGCGCCTCCCACGGCAGCGAGTGCGCGCCGTTCTCGATCAACAGCCGCATCAATTCGTGCCATGCGGGGTGGAATTCGATCTCGTCCACGCGGTGTCCCGTCCGGTCGAAATTCACCAGGCGCGGCGGGAACTCGTTGGCCAGGCGGCCCAGGTCGAGAACGGTCGCGCCGCCCAGCAGCACGCCCAGCCGTTCCAGGTCGGCGCGCGCCCAGCCGCCGCCCTCGCGCTCCAGGCCCTCGACGAGTGCGCGATCGCAGCGGAACAGGTCGACGTCGCCGAACGGTGGCGCCTGGTTGAAGACCTCGTGGGTATCGAATCGGTTCATGGCATCGTCTCCTGTGGCGGTGTCGGGCTGATTGTTGCAGCTGAGCATCAACGCCGCGCTGCGAATGTTTCCTGTTTGAACTGCATCGGCGACAATAACCTTTCGAGCCGCCGGACCACGTTATCGGTTAAACAACAAGGCTAGCCTAAAGCCTTGTGCCGGGCAAGCGCGACCCACCCTGACGTGGACACTGCGGCGTATCAAGCAGGGGCAGAAAGATGCCGGGCATTGTGAATTTCAATGCCGATTGGAATCTTTCGGTGATACATTGCTTGTTGATTTGGTACACTCCAGCATTACCCAGGCAGGTTCTGCCAAACGAGAAAGCAGATATTTCGACGATGCGCGCCAGTTCATCCGCAGTAACGAACGATCCGCGCCATGCGGCGCCGGCAGCGAGCCCGGACAGCTACATGGAAGCGGTGGGCGATGTCGCGTTCCGCCTCGACTCCACCGGCTCGATTCGCCATGCCAGCCAGCGCGCGGAACGCGCGTTCGGCACGCGGGCGCTCGCCGGGTCCGTATTGACGAGTCTCGCCGTCGACGTCGACCAGGCCGCGCTGCGCAACGCCATCGTCGACGCCGCCACGGCGAGCGACCCCATCCTCGTCGAAGCACGGCTACGTTGCGCCGGCCGCGACACCTGGTACGAACTGCGCATCGGCGCCCTGCCCGGCAGCGATGAACTGCTGGTCGTCGGCCGCGACATGTCGGCCCAGCGCGCGACCGAGCAGCGGTTGCGCCACATGGCGACGCACGACGCGCTGACGGAGCTGCCGAACCGCCTGCTGCTGTCCGACCGCATCCGCATGGTGATCGCCAATGCGCGCCGCTCGGGCCAGGGCTTCTGCGTCGCGACCATCGGCCTGGACGGCTTCAAGAAAGTCAACGACGGCCTCGGCCATCCGGTCGGCGACGCCGTGCTGCGCCAGGCCGCCGTGCGGCTGCGCAAGACCTTGCGCGACAGCGACACCTTGGCGCGCGTCGGCGGTGACGAATTCGTCGCCGTGCTGCCGGGCACGTTCACGCCGGACCAGATCAAGCTCGTGAGCGGCCGCCTGCTGGCGGCGCTGCAATCGCCGTTCGAGATCGACGGCCACACCGTGTACCTGGGCGCGTCCGTCGGCGTGTCGATCTACCCGGACCACGCCGAGGACGAAATCCGCCTGATCGCGCTGGCCGACGCCGCCATGGGCCGCGCCAAGGAGACGGGCAAGGGCCGCACCGTCGTCTACAGCATGCGCGAGAGCGGTCCGCCGCAGCACGACATTTCGCTCGAGGCCGCGATGTTCCAGGCCGTACGCGAAGGCGAATTCCTGCTGTACTACCAGCCCATCGTGTCGAGCCGCACGCGCCGCATCGAAGGCTTCGAGACGCTGATGCGCTGGAAGCACCCCACGCTCGGCATGGTGCCGCCCGTGCGCTTCATCCCCATCGCCGAAACGAACGGCCTCATCAACCTGCTGGGCGCCTGGGCGCTGAAGGCGGCGCTCGTGCAGCTGCGCCAGTTCGAGGAAGTGGCCAAGCGCGACCTGTACATCTCCGTCAACATCAGCCCGCGCCAGTTCCGCAACGACCGCTTCCTGCACGTGCTGGACGACGCCCTCGGCTTTTCCGGCGCACCGGGCGACAAGCTCGTGCTGGAAATCACGGAAGGCACGCTGATGATCGACCCGGTCCACGCGGAGGCCATCCTCACCAAGATGGCCGAGCGCAACGCGCGCATCGCGATCGACGACTTCGGCACCGGGTATTCGAGCCTGGCCTACCTGAAGCGCTTCCCGATCTCGGTGCTGAAGATCGACCGCGCCTTCATCAAGGACCTGCCCGCCTCGACGAAGGACGGGGCGATCTGCAACGCCGTGCTCGACCTGGCCAAACACCTCGGCCTGTCCGTCGTGGCCGAAGGCGTCGAGACCGAAGAACAACTGACCTACGTCGAGTCGCGCGGATGCGACTACGTACAAGGCTACCTGACCGGCAAGCCCATGCCGGCCCACGTGGCCATGGCCGCGCTGAAGGAAAACCTGTACACGGAACTGCTGCCGGACGAACTACGGGCGGGCCTCACATGAACCAGACTGCTACCATCGAACGATCGCCGCAAGCCGACGCCACCCTCGCCCTGCTGTGGGAGCGCATTCGCCGCCGCGGCGACATGCCCGGCTTCACGAAGGCCATCAACGCCATCCTCGCTTCGATGCGCGGCGAGGACGAGCGCGACTTTTCCATGACGCAGACCGTGCTGTCCGACCCCGTGCTCACGCAAAAGGTGCTGCGTCTGGCCAATAGCGGCATGTATTCCGCGTTCGGCCAGCGCATCAACACGGTATCGAAGGCGATCCTCGTGCTGGGCACGGAAGCCATCGGCCACCTGGCGCTGGGCCTCAAATTGATCGAGGAATTGAGTAAGTCCACGCCCGATTCGCTGCAGGCCCACATCGAGATGGAAAAGGCCGTGCTGGCCGGGATGGTCGCGCACCAGGTCGCGAACGAGGCCGCCTCGCGCGATCCCGAAGAAGCCGTCGTGTGCTCGATCCTCCATTCGCTGGGCCGCATGATGGTCACGTTCTACCTGCCCGAGCAGTGGACCTTGATCCAGCAGGCCGTGGGCGGGGCCGACATCGATACGGCGTCCGTCGCGCAACTGGGCCTGTCGCTCGAACAGATCGGCCGCGCGACGGCGGAACACTGGGGCCTGCCGCACAACCTGATCGCCGGCATGCGCCGCGTGCAGCCGGGCGAACGCGGCGCCGACTTCGGCCACGACGACTGGCTCGCCGCCCTCGGCACGATGTCGGCCCAGTGCGCGGACAGCCTGTGGCATGGCGACGAAGCGGGCGCCGAACAGGTGAAGGCGCTTGCGGCCGGCTTCGCCCCGCTGCTCGGCATCGAGCCGGCCAACATCGTCGGCGCCATCGAGAAGGCGAAGGTCGAAGCGGCGGCCGACCTGTCGATCGCACCACTCGCGAACCCGCCCGAGAAGCGCGCCCGCGCCGCCGCCGTCACGCGCATGCGCGAGGCCGGCAACAAGATTCTCATGAGCGGCGTGGCCGACATGCGCGACGCCGCCGCCACCGCCACGGCAGGTCAGATGGTGTCGATGGCCATCGAGACCGCGTACCACGGTCTGTCGTTTACGCGCGCCTTCGGCTTCCTGCGCAACCGCCGCGACGGCCGCTACACGGCCAAGATCGGCCTCGGCGACAATGCCAAGACCCTCGTCCCGAAGCTCGCATTCGACGACGCGTACGAGCCGAACGTATTCTTCGCGGCGCTCGGCAGCGACCGCGTGATCTTCATCGAGAACGCGCGCGACCCGAAGTTCTCGAGCAAGCTGCCGCCCTGGTGGAAAGGCACGCTGGCGGAAGCGCGCTGCTTCGTCATCATCCCGCTGTGCACGCACGGCGAGCCGGTTGGCTTCATCTACGGCGACTGGGACGACCGCTTCCCGTCCGTCTACCTGAGCCAGACGGAGTTTGCGCTGTTGAACGACTTGCGTGGCCTCGTCGTGAAAAGCGTCGAGCGGCGCCAGCCCGTGGAAGCGGTGGCCGGCCGGGCTTGACACCACGCCCGCCAACGAAAAAGGCGCCGTGACAGGCGCCTTTTTCGTTACGGGGACCCGCGCTTAACGCAGGCGCGGCGTATCGACGTGCACGTCGCCGCACTGGGCGCGGTGCATCAGCGCATGGTCGATCAGCACGAGCGCCAGCATCGCTTCCGCGATCGGCGTCGCACGGATGCCCACGCACGGGTCGTGGCGGCCGAACGTCTCGACCGACACGGGATTGCCGGCCTTGTCGATGGAACGACGGGGCGTGCGGATCGACGACGTCGGCTTGATGGCGATCGACACGGCGATGTCCTGGCCCGTCGAAATACCGCCCAGCACGCCGCCCGCGTTGTTGCCCACGAAGCCTTCAGGCGTCAGCTCGTCGCCGTGCTCGGAACCCTTCTGCACGACCGAATGGAAGCCGGCGCCGATCTCCACCCCCTTCACGGCGTTGATGCCCATCATGGCGTAGGCGATGTCCGCGTCCAGCTTGTCGTAGATCGGCTGGCCGAGGCCCACGGGGACGTTCTTCGCGATGACGTCGATGCGCGCGCCGATCGAATCGCCGGCGCGGCGCAGCTCGTCCATCGCCGCTTCCATGCGCGCGATCAGGTCGGCGTCGGACGTGGCGGCGAAGAAGGGGTTGGCGTGCACATGCTTGAAATCCTCGAACGGCACGGCGATGTCGCCCAGCTGGCTCATGCACCCCATGAATTCGGTGCCGAATTTTTCCCGCATCCATTTCTTGGCGATGGCACCGGCGCCGACGACGGGCGCCGTCAGGCGGGCCGACGAACGGCCGCCGCCGCGCGGGTCGCGCACACCGTACTTGTGCCAGTAGGTGTAGTCCGCGTGGCCGGGGCGGAACGTGTCGGCAATGTTGCCGTAGTCCTTGCTGCGCTGGTCCGTGTTCTCGATCAGTAGCGCGATCGGCGTGCCCGTCGTCACCCCCTCGTAGACGCCGGACAGGATCCTGACCTGGTCGGCTTCCTGGCGCTGGGTCACGTGGCGCGACGTGCCCGGCTTGCGGCGGTCCAGCTCCGGCTGGATGTCGGCTTCGGACAGCGCGAGTCCCGGCGGGCAACCGTCGATCACGCAGCCGATTGCGGGACCGTGCGACTCGCCGAAAGTGGTGACGGAAAACAGCTTGCCAAATGTGTTGCCGGACATGGAATCTCGTTGGGTTGTGCGAATGGAATGAAAGATTTTACCAGCATGGGCCCGCAGGCGGGCAAAAGCCATCGGCGTCAATAAAAATGTTGCCGTGTGGAAGTTTCTTGCCTGACTTGATAGCATTGCATATATACTTGTTCGCAATCACCCGAGCTTACCTGGAGACGCAGCACATGCCCGCACCGAACACGCCCCCGGGCGCCGCACAGGACGATGACCTGGTGTTCGCAGACGAGACGCCGGCAATCGCTCCCGACGGCGGCCATGCGTGGCGGGTGCTGATCGTCGACGACGACGCCGACGTGCATTCGACGACGACGTTCGCGCTGGGCAACCTCGAGATGCATGGCCGGCCGCTGGCGTTCCTGCACGCCTACTCGGCTGCCGAAGCGAAGGCGGTGCTGGAACGCGAGCACGACATCGCCGTGATCCTCCTCGACGTCGTGATGGAACAGCCCGACGCCGGCCTGCACCTCGTGCGCCACGTGCGCGACACGCTGGGACGTCACGACGTGCGCATCATCCTGCGCACGGGCCAGCCCGGCTACGCGCCCGAGATGGACGCCATCCGCGGCTACGACATCAACGACTACCGCACGAAATCGGAACTCACGCGCACAAAGCTGTACACGAGCGTGGCGGCCGCGATCCGCGCCTACGAGCAGATCCGCGCGCTGGAAGACAGCCGCACGGGCCTCGCCGAGGTCGTGCGCGCGAACGCGGAGCTGATGGCCCTGCATTCCGTGGGCGAGATGACCCTCGGCATCCTGCGCGAAGTGGCCACCCTCGCCGGCCAGCCGGCCGACGGCCTGCTGTGCGCCTGCCCGCCAGGCGCCGCCAGCGTCGCTTGGCACGTGCTCGCCAGCTGCGGCCCCAGCGCCGGACTCGCGCGCGACGGCATGCTGGCCGCGTGCGCGGATGGCCCGGCGGCGGCCCTCGCGCAGGCGCTGGCCGAACGCCGCAACCTGTACCATGACGATCACCTGGCGCTGTACTTTCCCGGCAAGGCGCACGCGGACTTCGCCGCCTGGGTGCGCCTGACGCGGCCGCTGGACGACCTGCGCCGGGGCCTCGTCGACGTCTTCACGAGCAGCATCGCCGTCGGCCTGGACAACGTGGCGCTGATGACGGACCTGCACCGTGCCGCGTTCTACGATCCGCTGACGGGCCTGCCGAATCGCACGCGCCTCGTCGAACTCGTCGACGACAGCCTGCAGGCCGGCGCCGACGCCACCCTCTGCCTCGTCGACATCGACCAGTTCTCGGAAACGAACGACGCGCTCGGCCACCAGTTCGGCGACGCCCTGCTCGTCGCGGTCGCCCAGCGCCTGCGTGCACGCCTCGACGCGGGCCTCGCGCTGGCGCGCATCGGCGGCGACATCTTCAGCCTGCTGGGCCAGGCCGATCTCATCGACCCGGCCGCGATGCAGGACCTGTTCGCGGCACCGTTCTCCATCGAAGGCCAGGACGTGCAGGTGTCGGCCACGCTGGGCCTCGTACGCCTCGTCGAGCACGACGGCAACGCGGGCGACGCGCTGAAGGACGCCGACATCGCACTGAAACGCGCGAAGAGCCAGCGGCGCGGCGGCCATTTCTATTTTTCGCGCGGCATGGGCGTGGAAATCCGCGAGCGCGTCCGGCTGATGCACGCGCTGCGCAGCGGCTTCGCCCGCGGCGAACTGTTCCTCGCCTACCAGCCGCAGGTCGAACTGGCCGCGCGCCGGGCCTATGGCGCGGAAGCCCTGCTGCGCTGGCGCACGGACGACGGCCGCTTCGTGCCGCCCGACCGCTTCATCCCCATCGCGGAGTATTCGGGGCTGATCATCGACATCGGCGCCTGGGTGCTGCGCGAAGCGTGCGCGGAACTCGTGCGCGTGCGCGCGGCCGGCCACCTCGACTTCACGATGTCGGTCAACGTCTCGCAAGTCCAGTTCCGCCATCCGCACTTCATCGACATGCTGCGCCAGGCATTGGACGACACCGGCGCACCGCCCGAACGCGTGGAACTGGAGATCACGGAATCGATGGCGATGGAAGAGCCGGACCTCCTGATCGAGCGCCTCGCGGAAATCAAGCGCACCGGCGTGTCGATCGCCATCGACGACTTCGGCACGGGATTCTCGTCGCTGTCGTACCTGCAGCGCCTGCGCGTGGACCGCTTGAAGATCGACCGCACGTTCGTCACCGAGATCACGGACGCGGCGCGCGGCAGCAGCATCGCCGAGATGGTCATCGAACTGGGGCGCAACCTCGGGCTGTCGATCATCGCCGAGGGTGTGGAAGACGAGCGCCAGGCGCAGATCCTGCAGGCGCTCGGCTGCCCGTTGGCGCAGGGCTATCTGTTCGCGCGGCCGCTGGCGCCGGCGGCGCTCATCGAGTGGCTGGCGAGCGATGCGCTGACGCGCGCCGCCTGATAGCTGATCGTTTCGGGTAGGGTGGACGGGCTCCCGTCCACGCGTTCACGCGACCTGTGCTCACCTTCAGGTTTATTTTGCGCAGGCTGGACGCGTGGACGGCACAGCCGTCCACCCTACCGGTATGCCACCAGTGACTGGAATCAGTCTTCCGCCATCTGCTCCGCAGGCCAGTCGCGAATATAAGCCTTGAGCATGCGGTTCTCGAAGCTCTGCGCTTCCAGCACGGCCTTCGCGACGTCGTAGAACGAGATCACACCCAGCAAGGTGCGCGCGTTCATGACCGGCAGGTAGCGCGCGTGCTTTTCCAGCATGATGCGGCGTACCTCGTTGACTTCGGTGTCCGGCGTGACGGTGATCGGGCTGTCGTCCATGTGCTTGCGCACGGTGCCCGCCGACTCGAGCGAGCCGCCATGCGCGTGCAAGGCCTTGATGACCTCGCGGAAGGTCAACATGCCGACCAGGTCGCCGTATTCCATCACGACGAGCGAGCCGATGTCGCGCTCGGCCATCGTGGCGGCGGCGTTGGCCAGGTCGGTGTCCGGCGACACGGTGTACAGGATGTCGCCCTTGACCTGCAGGATTTCCGATACCTTCATTTGGACCCCCTTGATTGGAGATGCGTGCTGCGTTGTGTATTTCATAAATCGACTCTAGCCTAAGCAATGCGAAAAATCCAGCTTTATGCCCTGCAACCGTGCACAGCGCACCATCATGATGATTAAATGTAACGGTTAGCGCTATCGGATGCTAGCATGCGCCGTCTTCGTCATACAGGAATAGCACGCCATGAGCGGACCCAGGTATCCCGGCTTCACCACCCTCGCGCTGCACACGGCCGCCGGCGCGTCCAGCGGCCCCGCGGCCACCGCCGTGCTGGAAGAGCGCATCGCCGCCCTCGAAGGCGGCGTGGCCGGCATCGCGACGGCCAGCGGCCAGGCCGCCCTGCACCTCGCGCTCGCGACACTGGCCGGCGCCGGCCACCACGTCGTCGCCGCCGACAATGTACGCCCCGATGCCGCCGCGCTGCTCGCGCACGGGCTCGCGCGCTTCGGCGTGACGGCGACGTTCGTCGACCCGCGCGCCCCGGACGCCTGGCGCAATGCCATCCGGCCGGAGACACGCGTGCTGTTCGGTGCAGCCCTCGGCCATGCGGGCCTCGACGTGCTCGACATCCCGCGCGTCGCGGCCATCGCGCACGAGCACGACCTGCCGCTGCTCGTCGACGCGACGCTCGCGACACCCTGGCTATTGCAGCCATTCGACCACGGCGCCGACCTCCTCTATCACGCCGCCGGCTTCCTGGCCGGCCAGGCCGGCGCGGCGGGCGGGCTGCTCGTCGACGGCGGGACGTTCGACTGGCATGCCGCCCATGTGCGCACCGGACGCTATCCCGGCCTGTGCGAACCCGACGCACGCTTCGGCGGCCGGGTGTTTGCCGAGGAATCCACCGTGGGCGCATTCGCCCTGGGCGCGCGTCACACGGGGCTGGCCGACTTCGGCGCCGTGCTCGGCGCGCACGATGCGGCCGCCGTGCTGCGGGGCCTCGACACGCTGGGTGTGCGCATGGAGCGCCACGTCGCCGGCGCGCGCAAGGTTGCGGAGGCGCTCGTGCGTCATCCGGCCGTCGCGCGCGTCGCGTATCCGGATCTGGGCAGCCACCCGGACCACGAACTCGCCCGCCGGCTGCTGCCGCGCGGCTGCGGCGCCGTCGTCCCGTTCGCGCTGCAGGGCGGCCCGGCAGCGGCCGGCCGCTTCCTCGGCGCGCTGCAGGTCGTCGGCCGCGGCGATGCCCTTGGCGGTCCGCGCTCTCTGGCAGCAAGCGACGGCGCCGGCTTGGTCAGCCTGGCGATCGGCCTGGAAGACACGGACGACCTGGTCGACGACATCACCCGCGCCCTCAAACTCGCGCAGAAAGGAGCCTGACATGCAGCTCGACGTCAACGGCAATACCGCCTACGCGTACACGGCCGGCACCCGGCCGGGATCCGGCAATCCCGCCATCGTGTTCATCCACGGCGCCCAGAACGACCATTCCGTCTGGACGGCGCAGGCGCGCCGCTGCGCGCAGCTTGGCCTGGACGTCCTCGCCGTCGACCTCCCGGGCCACGGCCGCAGCGCCGGCCCCGCGCTGGCGACGGTCGAAGCGATGGCCGCGTGGGTGCTGGCCCTGCTGGACGCGGCCGGCATCGACCGCGCCATCCTCGCCGGCCACAGCATGGGGTCGCTGATCGCCCTCGACGCCGCGTACCGTGCACCGGCACGCGTGCGCGCCCTCGCGCTGCTGGGCAGCACGTGGCCCATGAAGGTGTCGGATGCGCTGCTGGAGACCGCCCGCACGGACGAGGCGACCGCGATCGACATGGTGAACGTGTGGTCGCACGCGAGCATCGCGCCGGCGGCGCCGGGCCAGCCGCAAGGCGTCTGGGTACCGGGCGCGTCGCGCCGGCTGATGCAGCGCATGGCCCAGCTGAACCCGGCGCAACTGTTCTACACGGACTTCGTCGCCTGCAACACGTATGGGGACGGTGGTGCCGCGGCGCAGGCCGTCGCCTGCCCGACCTTGTTCGTGCAGGCCCGGCGCGACGTGATGACGCCACCCCGCTCGGCCGGCGCGCTCGTCGCGGCGATCCCGCACGCGCGCGTGGCCGCGATCGATTGCGGCCATTCGATGATGACGGAACAGCCGGAGACCGTCTCCGCCTTGCTGGAGGACTTCGTGCGCGCCCTCGATTAATCTACACTGGGGACGGACCCGACCGGAGACCCGCATGGCCGCAGTACGCTACGACACCTTCGCACAGTTCTATCCCTACTATCTGGCCCAGCACGAGCACCGGCTGTGCCGGCGCGCGCATTTCCTCGGCACGTCGTCGGCCATCGCCGCCATCGCGCAATGCATCGCCACGCCGGCCCCGTGGTGGCTGCTGCTGGCCGTCGTGACGGGCTACGGCGGCGCCTGGATCGGGCACTTCTTGTTCGAGAAGAACCGCCCGGCCACGTTCGACTACCCGTGGTACTCGTTCCGCGCCGACTGGGTGATGTACTGGGAGATGCTGACGGGCAAGCTCAGCTGGTAGTGGGTGCCGTCGCGATGCGATCGAAATGGTCGGCCAGGGTCTCGTCCAGGCCCCGCTCGACGGCGGCCTCGACCTCGCGCGCGAGCGCGGCCGTGTCCAGCGCCAGCGGCGCCTGCGCGGCATCCACGGCGGCTCCCGCTTCGCCGCCGATGCCGCCGAACACGAACAGCCGGTAGACGTCGGCCAGCCGCACGGAACGCGGGTCGACGAGCAGCACCCAGCAATCCGTCCCTGCCCGCATGCTTCGACCCCAGCGCTGCGCATCTACCTGCACCTGGCCGACCCAGCCCGCGCCCACCATCTGCTCCAGCAGGCTCGTCATCTCGTCGTAGCCGATCCGCGTGCAAGCGCGGATGCGGGCGCTGGACACCATCGCCGTCCCCGTCAGCCGGGCGCTGCCGTGCAAGACCTTCAGCACGGCCATCGCGTCGACGAACGCGCCGCCCGGCACCGGCTCGTACCACCAGCGTTCGTACTTGACGATGGGCAGCGCCGCCGTCAGCAGCGCCCCGACCAGGGTGATCATCCACGACAAATACATCCAGACGAGGAACAGGGGCAGCGCCGCCAGCGCGCCGTAGATGATGGCGTACGTGGGGAACTGGCGGATGAAGATGGCGAACACGCGCTTGGCGATCTCGAACGCGATGGCCGCCACCAGGCCGCCCCAGACGGCGTCGCGCCAGTCGACGTCGCGGTTCGGCACCACGCGGTACAGCAGCGCGTACGCACCCGTCGTCAGCGCGATCGACACGACCGTGTAGAAAACGGCGCCCAGGAACGGCACGAGGCTCATCAGGCCGTTCGTGGCGGAGAACAGCTGCGACGTGAGGGTCAGCGAAATACCGAACGCCAGCGGCCCGAGCGTGACGAGCGCCCAGTACACGAGCACCCGCTGCACGAGGGGCCGCGGCCGGGGCACTTTCCAGATCTGGTTGAACGCCCGCTCGATCGTGCTGATCATCGCCACGGACGTGAACACGAGCGCGATACCGCCGACGGCCGACAGCCCCGTCGCCTTGCTGGCGAACTGCGTCAGGTTCGACGTAATCGTGTTCGCGATCGCCTTGGGCATCAGCATCTGGACAAAATAATTGTCGAGCGCCGTGCGCAGCTTGCCGAACATGGGGAAGGTCGTGAAGATCGCCAGCACGATCGTCAGCAGCGGCACGATGGCCAGCGTGGTCGTGAACGTGAGGCTGCCCGCCACCTGGGGCAGTTTTTCCTCGGTCAGGCGGCGGCGCGCGAAGCGCACGAGGTCGCGCGCCTCGTTCCACGTCAGCCCGCGCACCCGGTCGACGCCCGTGTTGATCATCTCGGTCGTGCTGCGGGACAGGTTGGTGACGGTCTTGGAAAGCATCGATTGGCAAAATGCCCGCGACAAAAAGCCTTTGTGGCGGGCGTGTCATCTTGTAAAGCGCCCTATAATACCAACGATGAACCCAACCAATGAGATTATCCTCGTGTTGTACTACTCGCGTCATGGCAAGACGCGCCGGCTGGCGGAACTGATCGGCCAGGGCGTCGACAGCGTACCGGGCATGGAAGCCCGGCTGCGGACCGTGCCCGCCGTGTCGACGGTGGCCGAGGCAACGGAACCCGACATCCCACGTTCGGGCAGCCCGTACGTCGAGCTCGACGACCTCGCCGAATGCGCCGGGCTGGCACTTGGGTCGCCCACGCGATTCGGCAATATGGCGGCAGCGATGAAATATTTTTGGGACGGCACGTCCGCGCAGTGGCTGTCCGGCACCTTGGCCGGCAAGCCCGCCGCCGTGTTCACGTCGACGGGCAGCCTGCATGGCGGCCAGGAATCGACGTTGCTGTCCATGATGATCCCGCTGCTGCACCACGGCATGATGGTGATGGGCCTGCCCTACACCGAGCCGGAACTGATGACCACCGCCAGCGGCGGCAGTCCCTACGGCGCGACCCACTGGTCGGGCGTGGACGGCAACCGCCCGGTGTCCGAAGACGAGAAGCGGCTCGCGATCGCGCTCGGCCGGCGCCTCGCGCTCGCGGCCCGCAAACTGCAGGGGACGGAATAGGCAATGCAAGTGCTAAGGGTGTTTCATACGGGCGCGGTGACCAGTCTGGTCCTGCTGTTCGCGTGGCTGCTGGCCTGGGAAATCGTCGTGGCGCCGCTCCATCCGGGCGGCTCGCTGCTCGCGTTGAAGGCCTTGCCGCTGCTGCTGCCGCTGCGGGGTGTCCTCAAGCGCGACCTGTACACGCTGCAATGGTCGTCGATGGTGATCCTGATCTACTTCGTCGAAGGCATCGTGCGCGCGTGGAGCGACCGCACGGAACTGTCGCGCATGATGGCGCTGGGCGAGACCCTGCTCGTCGTCGCGTACTTCCTGTTCGCGCTGCTGTACCTGCGGCCGTACAAGAAGCAGGCGCAGAAGCTGGCGAAGGAATTGCTCGACAAGGTCAAAGTCCCGCATGACTGATGGCTTCCTGGAACGCTGCGGCGCCATTGTCGGCGCGGCCCACCTCCTCGTCGACGATCACGACACCGCGCCCTACCTGACCGACTGGCGCGGCCGTTTCACGGGACGCGCCCGCGCCGTCGTGCGGCCCGCGAACACGGCGGAAGTGGCCGCTGTCGTGCGCCTGTGCGCCGAGCTGGCCGTGCCAATCGTCCCGCAAGGCGGCCGCACGGGCCTCGTGCTGGGCAGCGTCCCGGACGCGACGGGAGACGCCGTCGTGCTGTCGCTGCGCCGCCTGAACCGCATCCGCGCCGTCGATCCGTTCAACCGCACGATGACGGTGGACGCCGGCTGCATCCTGCACGACGTCCAGCAGGCGGCCGCGGAACACGGCCTGCTGTTTCCGCTGTCGCTGGCGGCCGAAGGCAGCTGCACCATCGGCGGCAACCTGTCGACCAATGCGGGCGGCACGGGCGTGCTGCGCTACGGGAATACGAGAGAACTGTGCCTCGGCCTCGAAGTCGTCACGGCGCAGGGCGACGTGTGGGATGCGCTGCGCGGCCTGCGCAAGGACAACACGGGTTACGACCTGCGCGACCTGTACGTGGGCGCCGAGGGCACGCTGGGCATCATCACGGCCGCCGTGCTGAAGCTGTTCCCGCAGCCGAAGGCGGCGATCACGGCGCTCGTCGCACTAGCCAGTCCGCGCGACGCGTTGGCACTGCTGAAGCTCGTGGAGGCCGAATGCGGCCCCACGCTGACGGGCTACGAGTTGATGAGCGACGTCAGCCTGCGCCTCGTCGCCAGCCACTTCCCCGACCTGCCGCGGCCGTTCCCCGAGCGCTATCCGCAGTATGCGCTGCTGGAGTTGTCGAGCCACGAATCGGAGGCACACGGCGTCGCCCTGCTGGAGCGCGCCATCGAGCGGGCGCTGGAGGACGGCCTCGCGCGCGACGCCGTCGTCGCGACGTCGATCGCGCAGTCGCGCGCGCTGTGGGCCATCCGCGAGCACATCCCGCTCGCGCAGGCGGCCGCCGGCAAGAACATCAAGCACGACATCTCCGTCCCGATCTCGCGCATCGCCGACTTCATCGAGACGACGGACGCCCAGCTGGACGCGGACTACCCCGGCGTGCAGGTCGTCTGCTTCGGCCACCTGGGCGACGGCAACCTGCACTACAACGTAGCGCCGCCGGACGGCATCGGCCACGACGAGTTCCTCGCCGAGCAAGGCCCCATCAACCGCATCGTGCACGACAGCGCGGCGGCGCACGGCGGGTCGATCTCGGCCGAACACGGCGTCGGCGCGCTGAAGCGGGACGAGCTGCCGCGCTACAAATCGCCCGTCGAGCTGCAGCTGATGCGTGCGGTCAAGGCCGCGCTCGACCCGCTGGGCATCATGAACCCCGGTAAAATCCTTTGACCCGGACCCGATCATGACGCGCCTGCTCCCGCTTCTCGCCGCCTGCCTGCTGACCAACGCCCTCGCCGACCCCGTCTACAAATGCACGCAGGACGGCAAGACCACTTACGCGGACCGGCCCTGCGCCCAGGGCAAATCCGCCGTGCTGCCGCCGCCCGCCGGCATCCGCCCCGAAGGCGCGGAGACGGTGGCGACGCACGACGCGCGCACCTTGCTGGAACTGGAAAAACTGCGCATCGCGCGCGAAAAAGAAGAGCAGCGCAGCGACCGCACCGACGCCCGCCAGGCCCGCGCGGCGGCCGCGCACCGCAAGCAGTGCGCCCGCCTGCAGCTGCGCCGCCAGTGGGCCGAGGAAGACGCGGCCCGCCTGACGGGCCGCGCGAAGACGGCCGCGCAGCGGCGGATGCAACGGGCGACGGCGGCGCTGGCGGTGGAATGTCCGGCGTGAGCCAGCTCGCACGCTGGCTCCTGTTCGGCGAATGGCGCGCGCACCCGATGCGCGCCGTGCTGGCCGTCGTCGCCATCGCCGTCGGCGTGGCGATGGGCTTCGCCATCCACCTGATCAACGCTGCGGCGTTCAACGAATTCAATGCGGCCGTGCACAGCCTGTCCGGCCAGGCCGACGTGCAGGTGACCGGACGCGAGGCGCTGTTCGACGAAGACGTCTATCCGCATCTCGCCCGGCACGAAGGCGTCGCCGTCGCGTCGCCCGTGCTGGAGATCGACGCGGCACGTGCCGATGGCGAAGGGGCGCTGAAGATCGTCGGCATCGATGCCTTCCGCGCCGGCCATATCGCGCCCGACCTGATGGGCGTGCCCGACGCCGCCCACCCGTACGACGTTCTCGCCGACGACGCCGTGTTCCTGTCGCCCGCCGCGCAGGCCTGGCTGGGCAAGGCGCGGGGCGACACGATCGCCCTGCGCGCGGGCACGCGCGACCTGCGCCTGCGCGTGGCGGGCGCGATCCTGCGTGCGCGCAGCGGCCAGCGTCTCGGCGTGATGGACATCGGCGCGCTGCAATGGCGTTTTCATCTCGTCGGCAAGCTGTCGCGCGTCGACCTGAAACTGCGCGACGGCGTCGACCGCGCCGCGTTCGAGCGGGCGCTGGCGGCGCAGCTGGAGCGCGATTATCCCGGCCGCTTCACGGTGGGCCGGCCCGGCGACGCGAACCAGGAAAGCCGCAGCAATAACCTCAGTCGCGCCTACCGCGTCAACCTGACGGTGCTCGCACTCGTCGCGCTGTTCACGGGCGCGTTCCTTGTTTTCTCGACGCAGGCGCTGTCCGTGCTGCGCCGGCGCAGCCAGTTCGCTCTGCTGCGCGTGCTGGGCCTGCCCCGGCGCGCCCTGCTGCGCCAGGTGCTGGCCGAAGGCGCGCTCCTCGGCGTGCTCGGTGCGCTGCTCGGCATCGCCGGTGGATACGTACTCGCGGCTGCGGCGCTCGCGCTGTTCGGCGGCGACCTCGGTGCAGGCTACTTCCCCGGCGTGAAGCCGCACGTCGCGTTCGCGCCGGGCGCCGCCCTCGTCTACTTCGGCCTGGGCCTCGGTGTCGCCCTGCTCGGCTGCGCGGCACCGGCGCTCGAGGCGGCGCGCGCCCGGCCCGCCATCGCGCTCAAATCGGGCAACGACGAGACGGCGCTCGCGCGCCTGAACCGGGTCTGGCCTGCCGTCGTCTGCCTCGCGCTCGCCGCCGCGTGCGCGTTCGCGCCACCCGTGCTCGGACTGCCGCTGTTCGGCTACCTGGCCGTGGCGTTGCTGCTCGTGGGCGGCATCGGCCTGATGCCGCGGCTGGCGGCATCGGCGTTCCGGCTGCTCGACCGCGTGCTGCGCCGGCGCGGCGAGCGTGCGCCCGTGCTGGCACTGACCCTGGCGCGCCTGGCGAACGCGCCGGGCCAGGCATCGATCGCCCTCGGCGGCGTGCTCGCCAGCTTCAGCCTGATGGTCGCGATGGGCATCATGGTCGCGAGTTTCCGCGTCTCGGTCGACGACTGGATCCTGCACATCCTCCCGGCCGACCTGTATGTGCGCAGCAGCGCAGGCGGCAACACGGGTGGGTTCGGGCCGCAGGAGCAGGCCGCGATCGCGGGCGTGACCGGCGTCGCGCGCAGCGCCTTCCTCCGCACGCGCCCGCTGTCGCTCGACCCGGCGCGACCGAACGTCGTCCTCGTCGCGCGCGATCTCGACGTAGCCGATCCGGGCCGCATGCTCGCCCTCGTGGGCGACGCCGTGCCCGTACCCGCGGGCCGGCGGCCCGTGTGGGTATCGGAAGCGATGACGGACCTGTACCACGTCCACCCCGGCCAGGTGTTCACGTTGCCGCTGGGCGGCCGGCCGGAGCCGTTCTTCGTCGCCGGCGTCTGGCGCGACTACGCGAACCAGACGGGCTCCGTCGTCGTGCGCCTGGCCGACTACCGCGCACTGACGGGCGATACGACCGTCACCGACGCCGCCCTGTGGGCCGCACCCGGTGCCGACGCCGCGCGCATCGAAGGTGCGTTGCGCCGCCTGCCGTTCGGCGCCGCGCTGCAGATGGCGCGCCCGGGCGACATCCGCGCCATGAGCTTGCGGATCTTCGACCGCAGTTTCGCCGTCACCTATCTGCTGGAAGCGATCGCCATCGGCATCGGCCTGTCCGGCGTGGCCGCGACGTTTTCCGCGCAGACGCTCGCGCGCGCCAAGGAATTCGGCATGCTGCGCCACGTGGGCGTCACGCGCCGGCAGGTGCTGGGCATCCTGGCCATCGAAGGGGGCGCCCTCACCACGTTGGGCGTGCTGACCGGGTTCGTGCTGGGCCTCGTCATCAGCCTGATCCTGGTCTATGTCGTGAATCCGCAATCGTTCCACTGGACGATGCAGCTGCACCTGCCCTGGCCCCTGATCGGCAGCGTGGCAGGGGTATTGGTCGCCGCATCCGTCGCGACGGCGCTCGTGTCGGGCCGCTACGCGCTGTCGGGCGGGCCGGTGCGCGCCGTGCGGGAGGATTGGTGATGGTGCTGCTCCGCATCCTGATCCTGTGGCTCGCGGCCGCGTGCGCGCATGCGGCGCCGCCCGTGTTCGCGGCCGTCACGCCGGGCCGCACCTTGGCCTTCCCCGCCGACTATGGCGCGCATCCCGACTACCGCACGGAATGGTGGTACGCGACCGGCTGGCTGCGCACGCCGGACGGCAAGGCGCTCGGCTTCCAGGTCACGTTCTTCCGCAGCCGCACGGAGACGGACCCGGCGAATCCGAGTGCGTTCGCGCCCAAGCAGCTGATCATCGGCCACGCGGCGCTGTCCGACCCGGCACTGGGCCATCTCGTGCACGACCAGCGAAGCGCCCGCGCCGGCTTCGGCCTCGCCTACGCCGACACGGGCACGACGGACGTGAAGCTGGACGACTGGCGCATGCGCCGCGAAGCGGACGGCCGCTACCTCGTCGTCGTGCGGTCCGGCGAGTTCGCGTTCACCTTGCGGCTCGCGCCCACGCAACCGCTGCTGCTGCAAGGCGCGGCCGGCTATTCGCAAAAAGGCCCGCAAGGGGGCCACGCGAGCTATTACTACAGCGAGCCGCACCTGCAAGTGGACGGCGAGATCGTACGCGCCGGCCGCAAGGAAGCCGTGACGGGCGCCGCGTGGCTCGACCACGAATGGTCCAGCCAGGTGCTGGATGCGAACGCCGCCGGCTGGGACTGGACCGGCATCAACCTCGACGACGGCGGCGCCCTGATGGCCTTCCGGATCCGCGCCAAGGATGGGAGTACACTGTGGGCCCACGCGACCTGGCGCGACGGATCCGGCAGGATGACGCAGTACGGCCCCGACCAGGTGCGCTTCGCGCCGCTGCGCACCTGGACGTCGCCCCGCACGAACGCCGCCTACCCGGTGGCCACGACGTTGACGACAGGGTCGACCGCATGGCGCATCGAACCACTGCAGCCGGACCAGGAACTCGATTCGCGCCGTTCGACGGGCGCCGTGTACTGGGAAGGCGCCGTCAGCGCGGCGCGCGACGGCAAGCCCGCGGGACGGGGCTACCTGGAACTGACCGGCTACGTCGCCGCGATGAAGCTGTGAACGCGGGCACCCGCACACCAAGAACCACGATTGAAGACATGAGCAACGGCACCACTACCGACACGACCACCTCCGCACCCGCCTCCCGCAAGGGCGCCCTCGCCGCATTGAAAGGCCTGGTGCCGTTCCTGCGCCCGTACCGCCGCCAGTTCCTGTTCGCCGGCATCGCGTTACTCGTCGCGGCCGGCGCCACCCTCGCGATCCCGTATGCGTTCAAGCAGATGATCGACCACGGCTTCGGGGCCAAGGGAGGAGCCGCCAGCGCTGCCAGTGTCAACACGACCTTCCTCGCGCTGTTCGGCGTCGCCGCGATCCTCGCGGTGGCGACGGCGGCCCGCTACTACACGGTGTCGTGGCTAGGCGAGCGCGTGACGGCCGACATCCGCAGCGCCGTCTACCGCCACGTCGTCGAACAGAGCCCGGAATTCTTCGAGACGACGCGCACGGGCGAAGTGCTGTCGCGCCTGACGACGGACACCACGTTGATCCAGGCCGTGGTTGGCACGAGCATCTCGCTCGCGCTGCGCAACACGCTCCTGTTCGTCGGCGGCCTCGCGATGCTGTTCGTGACGAGCGCCAAGCTCACGTCGATCATCCTCGGCCTGCTGGTACTCGTCGTCGTGCCGATCGTGCTGTTCGGCCGGCGCGTGCGCAAGCTGTCGCGCGATTCGCAGGACCGCATCGCGGATGCATCGGCGATGGCCGGCGAGATCCTCAACGCCATGCCTACCGTGCAGGCGTTCACGCACGAAAAGATCGAGGCGCAGCGCTTCGGCGCTTCCGTCGAGGGTGCCTTCGCGACCGCGATGCGGCGCATCCGCGCGCGCGCCGTGCTGACGATGCTCGCCATCGCCCTCGTGTTCGGCGCGATCGTGTTCGTGCTGTGGCTCGGCGCGCACGCCGTGCTGGAAGGGACGATGACCGGGGGCGACCTGGGCCAGTTCATCCTGTACGCGTCGATCGTCTCCGGCGCCATCGGCGCGCTGTCCGAAGTGATGGGCGAGGCGCAGCGCGCGGCCGGCGCGACGGAACGCCTGCTGGAACTGCTCGCCGTCCAATCCGACATCCGCAACCCGGCGCACCCGACGGTCCTGCCCGCGCGCACTGCCGGCGGCGCCGCGCTGCAGCTCGCGAACGTGCAGTTCTCGTACCCGTCACGTCCGGAGACGGCTGCGCTGCACCACGTGAACCTCGACGTGAAGCCCGGCGAGACGGTGGCCGTCGTGGGCCCGTCCGGTGCCGGCAAGACCACGTTGTTCCAGCTGCTGCTGCGCTTCTACGACCCGCAATCGGGCAGTATCCGGCTGGACGGCGTGGACATCCGCGACCTCGACCTGCACGTGCTGCGCGACGCGATCGGCATCGTCCCGCAGGACACGGTGATCTTTTCCGCCAACGCGCTGGAAAACATCCGCTACGGCCGCGCCGACGCTTCGGACGCGGAGGTGATCGCCGCCGCGAAGCTGGCCGCCGCGCACGAATTCATCGAACGCCTGCCGGAAGGCTACCAGTCTTACCTGGGCGAACGGGGCGTGCGCCTGTCGGGCGGCCAGCGCCAGCGCATCGCCATCGCCCGCGCGCTGCTGAAAAATCCGCCGCTGCTGCTCCTCGACGAGGCAACGAGCGCCCTCGACGCCGAGTCGGAACGCCTCGTGCAGCGCGCGCTGGAGGCGGCGATGGTGGGCCGTACCACCTTGATCATCGCGCACCGCCTCGCCACCGTGCAGCGGGCCGACCGGATCATCGTGATGGAGGATGGCCGCATCGTCGAGACGGGCACGCACGCGTCGCTCGTGGCGTTGGGTGGGATCTACGCCAACCTGGCGGCTTTGCAATTCCATAACGTCCAGGTCGCGCACTGAGTTAGCGGGGCGACAACCCCGCTGGTGGTTTCCTGGCAATTCGTGCCATCGCGGCAAGTTTTTGTTGCATGAACACGTCGAAAATGGCTCATCTTTTTTGTTGCCTTGAGGATACTTGACGTAACATAGACCAACGTCACCCTCTTCGCACCGTCATGAGCAAACAATCGTTCCGCGTCGCCAACTGGACCGTCGGCACCAAGATCACCGCGTTCACGTTCGCCCTCGTCAGCGTCATCCTCGCCGGCCTCGTCTTCACCATCACCTGGACGACCTCGTCGATGCTGCACGCCCGTGCCATCGCCAACGTCGAATCGGAACTGCAGAGCGTCGTCAACGCGGTCGAGATGTTCGACAAAGTGATGAAGAGCCAGGCCGTCAGCTTCGGCCGCATCTTCGCCGCGCAATTCGATGGCGAGTTCACGCTCGACACGGGCACCATGGTCGCCGTCGGCGACAAGCAGGTGCCCACGTTGAAGATCGGCGGCAAGCCGTTGAACCTCGACTTCACCCTGCCCGACCGCTTCACGCACCAAACGGGCGGCAACGCGACGATCTTCGCCGCCAGCGGCGACGACTTCGTGCGCGTCAGCACCTCCGTCAAGAAGGAAAACGGCGACCGCGCCGTCGGCACGATCCTCGACCACGCGAGCCCCGCGTACGCCGCCGTCCGCGCCGGCAAACCGTACGTCGGCATCGTCAAGCTGTTCGGCAAGCCGTTCATCACGGACTACGAACCGATCGTCGACGCGTCCGGAAAAGTGATCGGCATCCTCTACATCGGCCTCGACGTGGAAGCGAACATCAGCGCGCTGCGCGACCGCATCAAGAAGATGAAGGTGGGCGACACGGGCTACTACTTCGTGCTCGATGCGACGAAGGGCAAGACCTACGGCGACCTGATCGTCCATCCCGTCAAGGAAGGCAAGAACATCCTGGGTAGCAAGGATGCCAGCGGCCGCGAATTCATCAAGGAGATGCTGGGAACGGAGCACGGCATCATGGCGTATCCGTGGCAGAACGCCGAAGCCGGCGAGACCTCGCCCCGGATGAAGGTCGCCGCGTACACGCTGTTCAAGGACTGGAACTGGCTGATCGCCGGCGGCACGTACGAGGACGAGATCACGAAGGAAGCGGCCAGCCTGCGCAACCGCTACATCGTCATCGGTCTCGTGGCACTGGCCATCTTCGCCGCGATCCTGCACACCGTCATGAAACGCACCGTCACCCGCCCCCTGGTGCGGGCACGCGACGCCGCCGTGCGCATCGCCGAGGGCGACCTCACGGTGCGCATGGACGTCGACCGCAGCGACGAGATCGGCCTGCTGGCCGACGCGATGAACAACATCAGCAGCAGCCTGTCCAACGTCGTGGGCCAGGTCCGCAGTGGCGCCGAGCAGATCGCCGGTGCGTCGGGAGAGATCTCGAGCGGCAACCTGGACCTGTGCGCGCGCACGGAGCAGCAGGCCGCCAACCTCGCGTCGACGGCGAACTCGATGCAGGACCTGACGGAAACCGTGCGCCGCAACGCCGGCGACGCGCACGAGGCGAACCAGCTCGCGGTGAACACGTCGATGGTGGCGCAGGAAGGCGGCCGCATGGTGCGCCAGGTGATCGAGACGATGGACACGATCAAGGCGTCGTCGGGCAAGATCGGCGACATCATCGGCGTCATCGACGGCATCGCGTTCCAGACCAACATCCTCGCGCTGAACGCCGCCGTCGAGGCGGCGCGCGCGGGCGAACAAGGCCGCGGCTTCGCCGTCGTGGCCACCGAGGTGCGCAACCTCGCGCAGCGCAGCGCCGCAGCGGCGAAGGAAATCAAGGGCCTGATCGTCGCGTCGACGGAAGAAGTGGATGCCGGCAGCCGCATCGTGCAGGAAGCGGGGGTCACGATGACGGAAGTGCTGGCCAGCGCCGAGAAGGTCACGGCGATCATGGCCCGCATCAGCACGGCCAACGCCGCGCAGAGCAGCGGCATCGAGCACATCAACCGCTCGATCGGCGAAATGGACCAGGTGACGCAGCAGAACGCCGCGCTCGTCGAGGAAGCCAGCGCCGCCGCCCAGGCCATGCAGGAACAGGCCGACCACCTGGCGCGCGCCGTGCGCCTGTTCAAGCTGGACCAACAGCAGGCCGCCGCGCGGCCGGCCCTCGCGCAGTACTGACGGGCAGCGGCGGGCGCCCTTCCGCACCCGCCGGCTTCGGTGTAGAGTAGCGCGGGCCACCCGGCCCGTCCTGCCCTGCCCTGGAGTCCCGATTGTCCGACACCGACCTGCTCTCCCGCTGCACCACCGTCCTCCCCGGCCACCGCGCCCGCACGCCGGCCGAGATGTTCGCCGCGATGGGCGCCTGGTGCGAAGCGAACGGCATCGCCCACGACACCTACGGCGACGGTGCGCTGATCCAGCGCTTCGAGGCCCGGGTCGCCGAACTGCTGGGCATGGAGGACGCCGTATTCTGCATCAGCGGCACGATGGCGCAAGCGACGGCGCTGCGCCTCGCCGCCGACGCCCGCGGCCGCGCGCCCGTCGTGCTGCATCCGACCGCGCACGTCTTCGTCCACGAACGTTCGAATTTCCAGCTGCTGGGCCACTTCGACGCGCTGCGCGCGGGCGACCCGCATCGCCCGTGGTCGGCGGCCGACATCGTCGGCATCCCGGACCGGCTGTCCGCGGTCGCGCTCGAGATTCCCATGCGCGAGATCGGCGGCCAGCTGTCCCCTTGGGACGACCTCGAGGCGATCAAGGCGCACTGCCGCGCGCACGGCATCCATTTGCACATGGATGGCGCCCGCCTGTGGGAGGCGGCGGCCGGCTATGGCCGTCCCGTGGCCGAGATCGCATCGGGCTTCGACACGGTGTACACGTCGCTGTACAAGGGCATCGGCGGGCTCGGTGGCGCGATGCTGGCCGGGCGCCGCGACGTCATCGCGGAAGCCGCGGAATGGTTCAAGCGCCAGGGAGGCAACGTGTTCCAGCGTTCGCCGTACGTGGTGGCCGCGGCGATGCAGTTCGAGCAGCGCCTCGCCGCGATGCCCGCCTGCTTCGCCCGCACGCTGTTCCTGTACGACGTGCTGCGCGACTATCCCGAACTGCACGTGAATCCGGCGCGGCCGCAGGCCAACATGCTGCACGTGCACCTGCCCGTGGGCCGCGAGCGAGCGCTGGAGATCCGCCGCGACCTGGCGCGCGACCACGGCATCTGGATCTTCAACCGCATCAGCCACGGCGTGCTGCCGGACACCGCGTTCTTCGAGCTGTACGTGGGCGACAACCTCCTCGATGCGCCGGACGGCCGCGTGCGCGAAGCCGTCGCGCTGCTGGCGGACGCCGTGCGCCGCGGCGCGTAAACATCCCCTGCGGACCCGCGCCGCAATCGGTTAAAATGCGCGGGTTTTCAATCTTTCACTGCGAGCCACACCGATGCGTCAATACCACGACCTGATGCGCCATGTGCTGGAGCACGGCACGGTCAAAACCGACCGCACCGGGACCGGCACCCGCTCCGTGTTCGGCCACCAGATGCGCTTCAACCTGCAGGACGGGTTTCCGCTGGTGACGACGAAGAAGCTGCACCTGAAATCGATCATCCATGAGCTGATCTGGTTCCTCGCCGGCTCCACGAACATCGCCTACCTGAAGGACAACGGCGTCTCGATCTGGGACGAGTGGGCCGACGCCAACGGCGACCTCGGTCCCATCTACGGCTACCAGTGGCGCAGCTGGCCCACGCCGTCCGGCGAGCATATCGACCAGATCTCGCAGGTCATGGACCAGATCAAGCACAACCCGGATTCGCGCCGCATGATCGTCTCGGCGTGGAACGTGGCCGACGTGCCGAAGATGAAGCTGCCCCCGTGCCATGCGCTGTTCCAGTTCTACGTCGCGGACGGCAAGCTGTCGTGCCAGCTGTACCAGCGCAGCGCCGACATCTTCCTCGGTGTCCCGTTCAACATCGCGTCGTACGCGCTGCTCACGCACATGATGGCCCAGCAGGCCGGCCTGGACGTGGGCGACTTCGTGTGGACGGGCGGCGACTGCCACCTGTATTCGAACCACATGGAACAGGTCGAGCTGCAGCTGTCGCGCGCGGAACGCCCGCTGCCCAAGCTGGTCATCAAACGGAAGCCCGACTCGCTGTTCGACTACCGGTTCGACGACTTCGAGATCGCCGGCTACGACCCGCACCCGGCCATCAAGGCGCCCGTCGCCGTGTAAGCAAGCAAGGAGGTTCGCATGGCCACCCACCTGTCCCTCGTCGTCGCCATGGATGCCAACCGCGGCATCGGCGTCGACAACCAGCTGCCCTGGCATCTGCCGGAAGACCTCGCGCACTTCAAGCGCGTCACGCTCGGCCACCCGATCATCATGGGCCGCAAGACCTTCGAATCGATCGGCCGCCCGCTGCCGGGCCGGCGCAACATCGTCGTCACGCGGAATACCGACTGGCGCCATGACGGCGTCGACGTGGTCCATTCGCTCGCTGAAGCCGTGGCCCTCGTCGGTGACGACTCGGCCAGCATCATCGGCGGCGCGCAGATCTTCGCGGAGGCGATGCACGTCGCGGACCGGCTGATCGTCACGCACATCGACAAGGTCTATCGCTGCGACACGTTCTTCCCCGCGATCGACGGCACCGAATGGACGGCGGTATCGAACGAACCGCTGCATTCGCCGACGGCGGACGTCGACTACGCGATCGTCACCTACGACAAAGTCAAGTAACCTCACACGAGCACCACCATGTCCGAACACGGCTTCCACGTACACGGACCGCACGACCACGCGGTCGAACACGCCGGTCACCACGGCGGCGATACCTTCTCCAACAACATCGCGGTGATGACGGCGATCCTCGCCACCGTCGGCGCGCTGTTCGGCTACCTCGGTGGCGCCACTCAGAACGAGGCCGCGCTGTACAAGAACAACGCCGCGATCGCCAAGACGGCCGCGGCCGACGCCTGGAACTACTACCAGGCCAAGTCGATCAAGCAGAACATCGCCGAGATGGCCGCGTCGCTGCCGGGCGCCGACCAGGAACGCTTCAAGGCCCAGGCCGCCCGCTACGACGCGGACAAGACGAAGAACCGCACGGAGGCGGAAAAGCTCGACAAGCAGTCGGACGAGTGGAACGAGAAGTCGGAGCACGCGCTGCACACGCACCACCAGTGGGCGCTGGCGACGACGGCCGAGCAGATCGCCATCTCGCTCGCCGCGATCACCTTGCTGACGCGGCGGCGCTGGCTGCTGTCGGTCACGTACGTCGTGGCCGTCATCGGCTTCGCGCTGGGCGCGTTCGCGTGGCTCCACGTCGATCCGCTGGGTGCCCTGTTCGCAGCGCATTGACGCAAGCATCCGCGTGGGCACGGGGTGCCCACCCTACGGTACGGTTGCACAACGTAGGGTGGGCTCCCCGAGCCCACGCGTAGGCCGGCATATCGCGAATCTTTGCACCGGAACCCGGGACGTCGTCATCGGCTTTAAACAAGAGTGCGCCACAATCTTCCCCGTATAGCTAACCTATTAAAAATTTTTGCACGGGACCACGCGATTTCTGCGAAAATCCGCTTCTTCATTTTTCCGGTGCCGTGCCCGGCCGCCCTCCACTTCCCGGAAGGCGGCGCGCACGGCGCTTCGTTTTGGAGCTGTCCATGAAATTTCGTTTCCCAATCGTCATCATTGACGAGGATTTCCGTTCCGAGAACACCTCCGGCCTCGGCATTCGCGCGCTCGCGGCCGCGATGGAAAAAGAAGGCATGGAAGTGCTGGGCTTGACGAGCTACGGCGACCTGTCGCAGTTCGCCCAGCAGCAGTCGCGCGCCTCGGCCTTCGTGCTGTCGATCGACGACGAGGAATTCGGCGGCGGCACCCTCGAGGAAACGAACTTCGCGCTGGCCGGCCTGCGCGCGTTCGTGCAGGAGATCCGCCACAAGAACTCGGACATCCCGATCTACATCTACGGCGAGACCCGCACGAGCCGCCACATCCCGAACGACATCCTGAAGGAGCTGCACGGCTTCATCCACATGTTCGAGGACACGCCGGAATTCGTCGCGCGCCACATCATCCGCGAAGCGAAAGCGTACCTGGACAGCCTGGCGCCACCGTTCTTCCGCGCCCTCGTCAACTATGCGAACGACGGCTCGTACTCCTGGCACTGCCCCGGCCACTCGGGCGGCGTGGCGTTCCTGAAGTCGCCGATCGGCCAGATGTTCCACCAGTTCTTCGGCGAGAACATGCTCCGCGCCGACGTCTGCAACGCCGTCGAGGAACTGGGCCAGCTGCTGGACCACACGGGCCCCGTCGCGAAATCGGAGCGCAACGCCGCCCGGATCTACAACGCGGACCACTGCTACTTCGTCACGAACGGCACGTCGACGTCGAACAAGATGGTGTGGCATTCGACCGTCGCGCCGGGCGACATCGTCGTCGTCGACCGCAACTGCCACAAGTCGATCCTGCACTCGATCATCATGTGCGGCGCGATCCCCGTGTTCCTGATGCCGACCCGGAACAACCTCGGCATCATCGGCCCGATCCCGCTGGAAGAATTCTCGCCCGAGTCGATCCGCAGGAAGATCGAGGCGAACCCGTTCGCGCGCGAAGCGAAAAACAAGAAGCCCCGCATCCTGACGATCACGCAGTCGACGTACGACGGCGTCGTGTACAACGTCGAGACCCTGCGCGAACTGCTGGACGGCGAGATCGACACCCTGCACTTCGACGAAGCGTGGCTGCCGCATGCGACGTTCCACGACTTCTACCGCAACATGCACGCGATCGGCCGCGATCGCCCGCGCGCGAAGCAGTCGATGATCTTCTCCACGCAATCGACGCACAAGCTGCTGGCGGGCCTGTCGCAGGCATCGCAGGTGCTCGTGCGCGAATCGGAGACCGTCGCGCTGGACCAGGACGCGTTCAACGAAGCGTACCTGATGCACACGTCGACGTCGCCGCAGTACTCGATCATCGCGTCGTGCGACGTCGCCGCCGCGATGATGGAAGCGCCGGGCGGCACGGCGCTCGTCGAGGAATCGATCTTCGAAGCGCTGGACTTCCGCCGCGCGATGCAGAAGGTCGACGAGGAATGGGGCCAGGACTGGTGGTTCAAGGTGTGGGGCCCGCAAGTCACGAGCGAGGAAGGCATCGGCACGCAGGCCGACTGGATGATCCACGCGGAAGACGACTGGCACGGGTTCGGCAAGCTGGCCGAAGGCTTCAACATGCTCGACCCGATCAAGGCGACCATCGTGACGCCGGGCCTGTCGCTGGACGGCTCGTTCGGCGACTCGGGCATCCCCGCGTCGATCGTGACGAAGTACCTGGCGGAGCACGGCGTCATCATCGAGAAGTGCGGCCTGTACTCGTTCTTCATCATGTTCACGATCGGCATCACGAAAGGCCGCTGGAACACGCTCGTCACCGCCCTGCAGCAGTTCAAGGACGACTACGACCGTAACCAGCCGATGTGGCGCGTCATGCCGGAATTCACGGCCGCCAACCCGCGCTACGAATCGTGGGGCCTGCGCGACCTGTGCCAGCAGATCCACGATTTTTATAAATCGCGCGACGTGGCACGCCTGACGACGGAGATGTATTTGTCGGACATGATCCCCGCGATGAAGCCGTCGGACGCATTCGCGAAGATGGCGCACCGCGAGATCGAGCGCGTGGCGATCGAGGACCTGGAAGGCCGCATCACGGCGATCCTGCTGACGCCGTACCCGCCGGGCATCCCGCTGTTGATCCCGGGCGAGCGCTTCAACAAGACCATCGTCGACTACCTGCGCTTCGCGCGCGATTTCAACGAGCGGTTCCCGGGCTTCGAAACGGACGTGCACGGGCTCGTGAAGCGCGAGATCGACGGCAAGCTCGGTTACTTCGTCGACTGCGTCAAGCAAGATTGATGTTCGGTGGGCACGGGTGCCCACGCGGAACGCAACAAAAAAGGAGGCCGCAGCCTCCTTTTTTTTCGTCGCGACCCGATCAGGTCTTGGGCAACGTCACCCCATGCTGCCCCTGGTACTTGCCGCCGCGGTCCTTGTACGAGGTCTCGCAAACCTCGTCGCTCTCGAAGAACAGCACCTGCGCGCAGCCCTCGCCCGCGTAGATCTTCGCCGGCAGCGGCGTCGTGTTCGAGAACTCGAGCGTCACGTAGCCTTCCCATTCCGGCTCGAACGGCGTCACGTTGACGATGATGCCGCAGCGCGCATACGTCGACTTGCCCAGGCAGACCGTGAGCACGTTGCGCGGGATGCGGAAGTATTCGATCGTGCGGGCCAGCGCGAACGAGTTCGGCGGGATGATGCACACGTCGCTCTTCACATCGACGAACGAATTCGAATCGAAGTTCTTCGGGTCGACGATCGTGCTGTTGATGTTCGTGAACACCTTGAATTCGTCGGCGCAGCGGATGTCGTAGCCGTACGACGAGGTGCCCCATGAAATGATCTTGCGGCCGTCCGTCTCGCGCACCTGTTTCGGCGAGAACGGCTCGATCATGCCCTGTTCTTCCGCCATCCGGCGTATCCATTTGTCGCTCTTGATACTCATCGCTGGGCTTCTTTTCCAAAAAAGGGGGATAACAATCCCGCAATTTTACGCGAAAAGCGCCGCGGGGCGGCCTGCCTTTTTTTCGTCGGCCTGTGCGAGCAGCCGGGCGATCATCTCGCGCGTCAGCTGGGCCGTCAGGGCCGGATTCTCCATCGGGTACAAGTGCGTGCCCTCGATCGTGACGAAATTGTCGCCGACGAGCCGGCGAGTGCCGACCAGGCCCGCCTGGCGCAGCTCCAGGGAATCGGTGCCGGCGATGAAGCCGACCGGCACCGGGTAAGGTGCGCGCAGCACGCGATCCATATCGTGCGGCAGCGTGCTGTAGATCGCCGCCTCGACGTCGCGGTCGAAGCGCAGTTGGACGCCGTCCGGATGCGGTTTCAGGCCGTGGTCGAGATAATCGTCGAGCGCGCCCCGTGCCCACGCCTGGAAGATCGGCTTCGCCATGAAGTGTTCGTACGCGGCCGCGCGTGAGGGCCACACGTTGCGGCGCCGCGCCGCCAGCGCGCCGGGCGACAGCCGCTCGCGCAGCCCGAGCAGCTTCACGAACCGCCACACCTGCGCGCGCCACCCCGCGACGACGGGCGAATCCAGCATCACGACGCAGCGTGCCAGGTCGGGACGGCGGTGCGCCGCCAGCATGCCGACCGCGCCGCCCAGCGAATGGCCGACGAGGATGACGGGTTGGCCGTACGCCTCCAGCTGCGCGATCAATTCGTCGATCAGCGTGTGCCAGTTGTCGCGCACGGGATAGCGCGGGTCGTGGCCCAGCATGTCCGTCGTGCGCACGTCGAAGTCGCGGCGCAGGTCGTCGAGCAGGCGGCCGTACGAGCCCGACGGATAACTGTTCCCGTGGGTGAAATGGAGGAGTGGCTTGGACATCGGAAAGGGAATGACGCGGCTGCGCATAGTCGGAACGAAGGCCATTGTAATGTCATTACTTCCCGTGGTTTAGAGGGAAACGCCTACACCGGCGCGGCCGCCGGACGCACGCCCGCGCTTCCGCGGGCCGTGCGGCCGCACCCGTTCAGCGGCGCTCCGGCGGACCTTCCGGACGATCGGCGCGATCGTGGCCGCGCATGTGATGCTGGCGCAGCTGCTCGCGTTGCGCCGGCGTGAGCACCGCGAGGAGCTGCGCTTCCGTGCGCGCATGCAGCAGCGCTTCGGCGCCGACGGCCTGGCCCAGGTCACGGGCCGCCCCGGCCGCTTTCGCGTCGTCGAACCGGTCGGCGCGGGCGAGGTCGCGCATGGCCTCGTGCGCCTTGCGGATCACCTTTTCGTGCTCATGGTGTTCCGGCGCGGCGGCGTGCATGATGGCGAACACCTTGTCCTGTTGCGCCTCGCTGAGGTTCAGGCGGTGCAGCGCCATGTGACCGAACGGCATGTCCGGACCCGGCGCGCCGGGTCCGTGGGGGCCGAAACCGTGGTGGCCGGGGCCCTGCTCGCGGTCGCCACCGGGCCCCGGCTGGCTGGCCGCGGGCGGCGTGTCGGTCGCTGCGGCGGCAAAGGCGGGGACGGCGCAGGTGGCAGCCAGGCATGCCGCGAGCAGCGCGGCCGCGGCGGAGAAACGGGAAGTGTTCATGTTCGTCATCCTTGTTGTTGTTCGGAGATCGCATTGTCGGATTCCTCCGTGTTAAACGGTGTTGTCGCCATGTAAAACCGCGTAAAGGAAGCCAGCCGGCGTGGAAGGCGGCCCGTCGCTGCGCTAAGATGCGAGCATGAACCAAGTGCTACTCATCGACGACGACACGGAACTCGTCGCCATGTTTTCCGAATACCTGGAGCAGGAAGGATTCCGCGTCGCCTGCGCCCACGACGGCGAGACGGGTGCGCGCGAGGCGCTGACCGGCCAGTACGCGATCGCCATCCTCGACGTGATGATGCCGCGCATGAACGGCATCGATACGCTGCGCCGCATCCGGGCCGCCAGCCGCATGCCGATCCTGATGCTGACGGGCCGCGGCGACGACGCCGACCGCATCCTCGGCCTGGAACTGGGCGCCGACGACTACGTCACGAAGCCTTGCACGCCGCGCGAGCTGACGGCACGCGTGCGCGCCATCCTGCGTCGCACGCAAGGCTCGCCGCAGGACGGTCCTGGCATCACGCTCACGGTGGGCAAGCTGACGATGCTGCCGGAGCAGCGCCGCGCCACGTGGGCCGGCCAGCCGCTCGAACTGACCAGCACCGAATTCAACCTGCTCGAAGTCCTCGCCCGCAACGCCGGCCGCCCCGTCAGCAAGAACGACCTGTCCGAGCAGGGACTGGGCCGCCCTCTGGCCCGCTTCGACCGCAACATCGACGTGCACCTGTCCAGCCTGCGCCATAAACTCGGCACCTTGTCCGACGGCCGTTCCTGCCTGCAGACCGTCTACCGTCTCGGCTACCAGCTGATCCGCGAGTAGCGATGGGCCGGCTGTTCTGGAAGTTCTTCCTGTCCATCCTGCTGGCCCAGGTGGCCGCCACGATCGGCATCGGCGGCACGCTGTGGCTGCGCGACCAGGCGCGTCACCGCCACGGCGAACCGACGCTCGACACGAGCCCGCCCGCCACGATCATGCTGGATGCCGCGGCGGCCACGCTCAAGCACGGCGGCATCGACGCGCTGCGCGACCTCGCCGCCACCAGCCGCCGCATGCAGTTGTACGTGCTGGACGAAGAAGGCCACGAACTGCTGGACCGCCCCGTTCCCGCCAGGCTGCGCGAAGAAGTCGAACGCGACCTGAACGCCGACGGCCACGGGCACGCCGTCGCCCACCTGACGGGCGCCGACGGCCGCCACTACGTCGCGTTCGCGTCGCGCGCGTGGCACATGCCGCCAACGGACGGTTCCGGGCGGCCCGGCTTCGGCCCGCCCGGGCCGGGGCCGCGCGACGGCGGACCGGGCGACGGGCCAGGCGGCCCTCCCATGGACGGCGGCCGGGGCCCCGGCGGTGCGGGCGGCGGCTGGTTCGGCCTGCCGCCGGAATTCGGCCGCCACGTGGGTCCCTGGTTGCCGCTCGCCGCCGCCGTGCTGGCCAGCCTGCTGTTCGCCGCCCTCCTCGCCTGGTATTTTTCGCGCCCCATCCGTGCGTTGCAGCGCGCGTTCGACGCGGCCGCCGCCGGCGACCTCGCGCCGAAGTTCGCGCACACGGCGCCGCGGCTGATCGGCGACGAACTGGCGGAACTCGGTCACGACTTCGACCGCATGAGCGCCCGCCTGCGCGCGCTGATGGACGGCCAGCGCCGGCTGCTGCACGACGTCTCGCACGAACTGCGCTCGCCGCTGGCCAGGCTGCAGGCCGCCATCGGCCTCGCGCATCAGCAACCGGAGCGCCTGCAGGCGTCGCTCGAACGCATCGAACGCGAGAGCGTGCGCATGGATCGCCTCGTTGGCGAGTTATTGACCCTGTCGCGCCTGGAAGCGGCGACGGCGCTGCCCGCGACGGAGCCCGTGGACCTCGTCGAAATGGTCGACCAGATCGCCGATGATGCCCGCTTCGAGGCCGGCGCGGAAGTCGCCGTCGAGGCGCCGGAACCGGTGACCGTGTGCGGCGCGCCGGACCTGCTGTGGAGCGCCGTCGAGAACATCGTCCGCAACGCCGTCAAGCACGGCGCGGGCGGACGCGTGGACGTGGGCGTGCATCCGGACGGCACCCTCGTGCACATCGAGGTACTCGACCAGGGGCCCGGCATCGCGCCCGACCACCTGGGCGACGTGTTCGAACCCTTCTTCCGCTCGAACCCGGCGCACAACAACGTCGACGGCCACGGGCTCGGCCTCGCGATCGCCAAGCGCGTCGTCGAGACGCATGGCGGACGCATCTCGGCCGCCAATCGTGCCGAAGGCGGCTTGCGGGTGACGATTACGCTGCCGCGGGTGGTGTAGCGCCGCTTGGCGCCCGTACCCATAGCGTGGGTGCTCCGAAGCGGTAAGTGTCCGTGTCGCTCCCGACTATTTTGACGCCATACCTATAAAAGGCATGTAAGATTCTCATCTATTCCCTAACGACAACAAATAGGGAGCTTGAGGAAACCCGATGCTCATCGTCCCCGTAGAAAACCGGCCCGATTGGAAGAATCCGCCGCTGGCGACCCTTCTGCTCATCATCATCAATGTGCTGGTGTTCTTCGTCTACCAAGGCAAGGACCCGCAACGGCTGGAGCAGTCCTACCGCTGGTACGTGGAATCGGGCCTCTTCGAGCGCGAGCAACAGCCATTTCGCGATTACCTGAACCGCATCAGCCGCGAACGGCCACAAGAGATCGACCAGGACGTCGATACCGATACCGATACCGATACCGATGCCGATACCGATACCGGGGACCTGGAGCAGGCAGCATGGCAGCGCGATGCACAATTCCACCATGCGGCCTACGATCCGGCATTCGCGCGGGCCTTGCACCAGGAACTGGACGGCGACCCGCAGTGGCGCGCAAACCGCAGCCGGTTCGATGCCTTGGTCAACGCCATCAGCGACAGGGCCTATGCATTCAACGCTGGGGAAGCGCGCCCGATTACTTGGATCACCAGCATGTTTTTGCATGGCAGCGTTATGCACCTGCTGGGGAACATGGTATTCCTGTTCCTGTTCGGCTTTGCACTGGAGATCGCGGTCGGGCGCGGTATTTTCCTGCTGCTCTACCTGTGCAGCGGGTTGGGTGGCACGTTGCTGTACTGGGTGTCGGAACTTGGGACGAACCACAGTGTGTTGGGCGCCTCGGGCGCCATATCCGGATTGATGGGCATGTATATCGCCCTCTACGGTCTGAGAAAAATCAGCTTCTTCTACAACGTGATTTTTTTCAGCGGACAGGTGCGTGCGCCGGCACTCATCGTCTTTCCGGTCTGGGTCGGCTATGAATTGCTGGGAGCGCGGTACGGCGAGGACGGTGTGGCACACTGGGCCCATACTGGCGGACTGTTGTTCGGCTTCGCGCTGCTTGCCCTATGGATGCGCTTCGGCCTCAAGGTGAACCGCGATTACGTCGAGAAGATCGACCCCGACGCCCCGTTCAAGTCGGCGCAGCACCAGATACAGGAGCTGGTTGTAGCGATGAAGCTGGATGCCGCGCGCCAGGCGGCTGAACGGCTGCTGAAGGCGCATCCGCGCGATGCACGGGCCTGGCGCACCTGGTATGGCGTCGTAAAGATCTCCCCGTCAAGCCGGGAATATCACCAGGCCGTGCACACCTTGTTCAAGCAGGCCGGCAACACCCCGCGCGACCCGGCGCTACAGACCTTGATCGAAGAAGTGGCGCATGAATACGTCAGGATCGGTGGCGCTGCGCCGGCTTTGACGGAATCGGTGTCGCTCATGCTGGCGCAGCGCCTCGGACGGGTCGAGCACATCAAGCCGCTCGCCTTCGTGGTCGACCGTCTCCTGGCCAGTCAATGCCGGCAAGAGGCGATGCCGAGAATTCTGCAAGCGGCCGCCAACCTGTCGGCCAAGGCAGCGCTGACGGCACAAGCGCACCACTACCGCGAGCAGCTGCGGGCACGCTTTCCCGATTCGGAAGAGGCCCGTCAGGTGGCAGCGCACGCCCCAGGTTGATCTGTCTTCCCGAGCGACAGGATCACCTTGCGGTATTGCTCGATCTCACCCGTCATCGCGTGGCCGGGAAAGTGCTTCAGCAGGAAATCAAGGACCATGACGGCCTTGCCATCGTCGCGCACGCCTTCCGAGTAGATGCGCGCCAGCAGATAGTAGGCCGCCGGAAGCTCGTCGCTCGTGGGCGCCTCCTTGTGCAGCATGCCGATCAGCGCGATCGCGGGCTTGAATTGCCTCTGGAGAAAATATTCCTCGGCCAGCGCCCTGCGCAAGGTAATGCTCCCCGGCTGGTAGTTCGGTACGACGCGGCGTGCCGCTTCCAGGGCGCCAACCAGGCGGCTCTTGCGCTGCGCGCCGACCAGGGCCTTCAGGTAGCGCTCCGTATGCTGCACCACCCGCTCCGGATCGCCGCTCAATTCGCACAGCAGCTTATGGTGGTACTCCAGCACCGGAACGTCGTTCGGGTAGTCGGCGACCATGCCGGCCATATGCCGCAAGGCGTCCTCGTAACGCGACTCCCGCACGAAGATCACCGCGCGCGCCAGATCCAGCGCGCGCTTGTCGACAGGCGCCGTTGCATGCTCGTCGTCGGGCAGGATGCCCAGGTCCTGATGGTGCTGAAACAACAGGTATCCCATCATCGCGCCCATGACCATATTGAAATAGGCGGTGCTGACGACGAACATCGCCAGCAACACGTGGGGACTGTGTGCCGCCAGCTGCCTGAGTGTCGCGGCAGGCAACAGCGCGATCGCCCGATTCGGCCCTTGCGCGGTCATGATCAATACCAGCACCAGGCCGAGATAGGACCACCCCGTGCGCGCTGCCAACTGAATGACCTGGACCGGACTCAAAGCGTCCCGCAACGAGCCGTGGATCGCCAGCAGCATGATGCTGGCCGGCAGAAGACCCGACACGCAAACAATCGTTCCGAGCCCCAACCAGCCGAAATGGCCCAGCGAGCGCACCATCATGCCGTAGGCGAGTATCAGGCCGAGCATCTTGAGCGTGGTGGGATTACCGTCAAATAACTCAGGGATGCTGGGCGGCCGCGACCTCCCCTGGCTGCAAAATTCGATCACGCGCAAACCCTGCCGGATGGCCAGCGAACCGATAATAAAAATCGGTAACAAGACCAGAAGGCCGGACACGTCGAACAGTCTTACCGATGCGATGGTCAGAGCCGCGAGCAAAGCGAGGAAGATCCCGCCGTTCAGGGAGAACGGGTAGGCAAAGAAACGCGGCATCTGCGACCAGTACGGCGGCAGTGAATTCGCAACGCCGAGATGACGCATGTTGCCGCCGCACAGGGTGCAGTACGGCGGGCGCGTGGGGTCGGGGGCGGCCGGGAAACATTCCTGGCACAAGAGCGAACCGCACGACAGACAATTCCAGTTCGCAGCCTTTTCCGTGTGATACACACAATAGTCTTTCGCCACGCTGTTTCGCTTTCCCGTTGAGTTATCAAAAAATTTACCTTAGCGATATTACTATTAAAATTTGGCAACGTTAAGAAGTAGACCAACCAGCCGCGCAGAGGGTCCAGCAGCCGCGCCTAGCGGGCATGCCAGTAGCGCGTCCGCTCGGCGCGCCAGGACGCGGCCTCGACCGCCGTGCCGAAATCCAGCGTCACGGCACCCGCCTCGTCGGTACGTATGCGGCGAATGCCGAACTCCCCATAGCGCGCGTACACCTCCGCTTTCGGGTGGTGGTAGCGATTTCTCCACCCGACCTGGAACACGCCGACCGACGGGTGCACCGCCTGCAGGAATGCCTGGGTCGACGAGGTCCCGCTGCCGTGGTGCGGCGCCAGCAGGACGTCGGCGCGCAGCCGCTCGGCCCCCTCCAGCACCAGGCGCGTTTCCTGCGCCGCCTCGATATCGCCGGCCAACAGGATCGCCGTATGGCCGTTCGTGATGCGCAGCGTGCAGCTGCGGGCGTTCGCCTTCATGCCATGCTCCGCGTAGCTCGATGCGGCCGGATGCAGCATCTCGAAGCGCACGCCGTCCCATTCCCAGTACTGGCCGGCTGCGCAATGCAGGTGGCGCCGCGCCGCGCGCGCGATCGGATGCCCCTCGGCCAGCGAGGAGGCCACCCAGCCTACCTCCTGCTCGCCCAGCACGGCCAGCGCGCCGCCGGTATGGTCGGTATCGCTGTGGCTGATGACCATTCCGTCGAGCTCACCGATGCCGCGCATCCGCAGGTAAGGCAGCAGCACGCGGCTGCCGGCGTCCGCATCCGGCGCGTACGCGGGGCCCGTATCGTACAGCAGGCGGTGACCGGCGGTTTCGACGAGCAACGCCATCCCCTGACCCACGTCGAACGCCGTTACGCGGAACGTGCGGGCCACCGGCCTGTCCGGCACCTGCAGCAGCATCGGCAGCAGCGCGACCGCGCCGGCCCAGCGATGGGGCCAACCGCGCGGCATCAGCATCCACAGCGTGCCACCCACCCCCAACACGAACACCCAGGCGTGCGGCGCCGGAGCGCGCCACACGGCGCCGGGCCATCCGGCCATGTGGCGCAGCAGCCAGGCCAGCATCGCGACCGCCCAGTGCGCGAGCAACAGAAGCCAGTCGCCCGGCGGCCCGGGCATCATGCTGCCCGCCAGCGCGAGCGGCGTCACGACGAAGCTGACGAGCGGGATCGCCACCGCGTTCGCGAGCGGACTCACGATGGACACCTGGCCGAACAGCAGCAACGTGAGCGGCACGAGACCTGCCGTCACGGCCCATTGCGTGCGTCCTGCCACCAGCAGCGCACCGCGCGCGCCGGTCGGCGGGGCGCCGATGCGCCCGTGGCCCGCGAACACGATGACGGCCACGGCACCGAACGACAACCAGAACCCCGGCCACAATCCGGCCCATGGATCGAGCAGCACAACGACACCGAGCGCCGCGCACAGCACGTGCGACACGGCCGTCAACCTGCCCAGCCACAACGCGAGCGCCACGACGGACAGCATGTACAACGTGCGCTGCGCGGGCACGCCGAAGCCGGCCAGCAGCACGTACAGCAGCGCGACGCAAGCGCCGGCGAGCGCCGCGACCTTTTGCGCGGGCAGCCGCAACGGGAGCTGGGCCCCCGTGAAGAACGAGCGCCGCCACAACGCGGACGCGGCCCATGCGGCGAGGCCCGCGATCATCGTGATGTGCAGGCCGGAGATCGAGATGAGGTGGCCGATGCCGGTGCGGTTGAACACCTGCCAGTCGGCCTGGTCGATGCCGCGCTGGTCGCCGATCACGAGCGCCACGATGACGCCGGCGTACGTGCGTCCGGCGAGCGCGCGGTGGATGCGCGCCCGCAGCGCCGCGCGCACGCGCTCGACGACGACACCGGGACTCGCGACGAATGCATCGAGCATCCGGTCACCGTCGCCGGCACGGACGTAGCCCGTGGCACGCACGCCCTGCTCCAGCAGCCACGCCTCGTAATCGAACCCGCCCGGATTCGCGTTGCCGTGCGGGCGCTGCAACCGCACCGTCAACTGCCAGCGCTGGCCCGGCTGCACGTCGCCGACGACCTGGTGTGCGCCATGCATGCCCGCATACCACGACAGCACGACGTGCGGCGGCACGCGCACGCCGGCGTCGAGACTGCGCTCGACATGAAAGTCGAAGCGCACGCCCTCGTCGAAGCGGTACGGCAGCGTCGCCACGATGCCGACGATGTGCACGTCGCGGCCCTCGTCGCGCGGATCGAGCGATGGGGCGAGCGCGGCCTGCGCAACGAAGGCGGCCCAGGCGCAGCCGGTCAAGAGGCCGGCGGTGACGAGCATGGCGACGCGCGCGACCATCGGGCGGATCGCGCGGGCGGCCGCTATCAGCAAGAGCGCCGCCGCGATGCAGGCCGCCATCACCCCGCTCTGCGGCAGCGCCGCAGCGGTCTGCAACGCGGTGGCACCGGCGACGAAGCCCAGGATGAAGCTGCGCATGGCGGGCGGCGTCAGGTGGCACGCGACTGCATCGCAGGTTGGTGGCTGCGTCGCGCCCGTTGTCCGGTCATGGCCGCTGCGCGTTCGGGCGAGGGGCGATCGTCCCCATGGCATGCGTCATGTCGGGGCCCGGCGGCTGCGCCGTAGCGTCTCCAGCCGGCGGGGAATCGAACGTGTGCAGGCGGATGCTGGACGATATACGGTCCCATAGGGCCACCGCGGCATCTTCGTGGAGGCTGGAGTCGACCGGCTCGCCGCCGGGGCGGGGGTTGGTGCCCGTCTCCATCTGCAGCAACAGATGCGGACGCAGTACAGCGTCGACGCCACCGCCCGCCTCCCACATGAAGCCGTAGCCGGTCGTAGAATTGAGTTCACGCACACGCTCAAGCACTTCCTCTCCCGCAATGCCATTGATATTGCGTATGCCCGACCGTAACGTGGTAACCCGCAGCATCTCGTCAGCGCTGCCCTCCGCGTCGCCACGAGCGACACGCTCCAGCAGTCCGTCGTCCATTTGGGCGCCGGCAACGCTGCTGAGTGCCAGCCCCATGTCTGGATGGCTTGGCAGGCCGAGATGAAATACGATGTGTTCGTTTGTATGCTCAGGCAGCGGCTCCGCGAATACGCCGCGCCCGATACAGAACCCCGGAAACGGCGGGATATCGTCGTTGCCACGTCGACGCAAGTGCGTCAGTAATGCCTCGGCCACTCTCGCCTTGCTGTCACTGGCAAATTCGTCCGACAGCGTAAAGCTGACCCCTGGCAAATGTGCATGAACCTCTACCGATACCCATTCCACATCGGTACGGCGTCCTCCAGCAAATCCATAGGTACGATCTCTGCCATATACGAGAGTGCGCCCGATCATTCCCGCGATACGTAAATCATGGGCTTCTATCAGCCCTCCAGCATGGCCTGCGGTCGAAGCGTTTCCTCGTGCAGCGATACCAGACTCCCGTGCCGCGATCCGTTCTCGGAACGCGGCCTCGCCTTCCTCGACCGTATCGATCGTAAATCCTGCGATCATGCCGCCGGACAGGCTTACCTGAGCTTCCTCCGGGACATCGACCAGGTAGCGTCCGACACAAATCGTTCTCGTCTTTTCCGTCATTTTTGCCACCTCGGTTCTGTCCCGTATGCTGCGGACGTGGCTGGCGGCCCAGGTTCCCGCACAGGCGAGCGCTGCGAGCAGCACAACGAGCCCTCGCCATCCGCGCTTTCTTAACCAAGTCATGGCAATCATCCATTCGAAAAATGGTCTTGGCACGCTACGTTTTCACGCGAGCGTCGACGGACCGGGTGGCGGCGTGGGTGCTTCAGCGTCCGCAGGCAGCGCCACGCTTTCGGCCTCCGCATGGCGCATCAACTGCCAGGTGCTGCGCCGCTGGATGACTTCCGGCCCGGCGGAACGGCCGAACACCCCGACCGGTACCTGGAAGGTTGCGGCCGGGAGAGCACTGCCGCGCGGGAACCAGCGCGTGCCGTCCAGGGCATTCGTCTCCCCACAGCGCCACCAGCCGCTGGCGGGACAAGGCTCGCCGGTCCGGGCACTCGTACCGAGCACGACCGTTTGCGCAACGTCCAGCTGCGTGTCCACGGCGCCGACCGGTCCCGGCGGCGCCAGCGATACCAGCGCCGGGGTGCGTGGCCGCAGTCGCTTGTCGACGAGCCGCCAGGTGGTCGGCTGCGTCGGCTCGATGCTGGGCTGGAGGCCCCGCAGCTTTTGCCACAGGGTCTGCCGGGGCAACAGGAGCGCCCGCGGCATGCGGTCGCCCTTGCGTATCCACTGGATCGTGCCGCCCTGCACGGCGACACCGGGGCCGCCCTCGCGACAATTCCACCAGCCCGATTGCGGACACGTTTCGCCGGCGGTGGCCAGCGCGCCCAGTCTCGGTCCGGTCGGTTCGGGCTGCGAATCCGCCGATGGCGGAGTGCCCGGCTTCCGGAACCGAATGCTTGAGGAGATGCGATCCCATAAATCGAGCACGGCGTCTTCATGCAGGCTCGTATCCACTGGCTTGCCGCCAGCGTAAGGGCTCAGTCCACCGTGCAGTTCAAGCGACAGAAACGGCTGGGTTGGGTCGTCTGGAATGCCCTGCGTCTCCCATACAAAACCATAAGTGGTCGCAAAGTTCAGCTCGCGAACGCGTTCCAGAATTTCTTCCCCGGCGAGCTCGTTGATGGTGCGCTCCCCGGAGCGCAGTTTCGACACCCTTAACAACTCATCAGGGTCGGCTTCGGAGTCCATTTGACCGTAACGGCTAAGCAGGCCGCGACTCCTCTCCCCCCCAGGAAGACTGGCAAAAACGACGCCAACGTCAGGATGACCGGAGAACCCGACATGCATTGAAATATGCTCGGTTTTATGGGGAGGTAACGGGTCCGCAAATACAGCACGCGGGATACAGAATCCCGGGATGGTTGGGACGTCGCCATCGTCGCGCACGCGGAGCCGTGCTAACAGTTCTTCCGCAGTCCTGGCCCTATGCTCGCTCGATCCAGTCGCGGTGAGCGAGAAGCTGAGACCATTTACGTGAGCATGCGCCTCGACGGAGACCGACTCCATGGCGACGCGGCGATCACCTTCCATGACGTACCCGCGGCTGCGCCCGTAAACAAGGACACGTCCAATCATGTTGGGGACCCGCAAATCCCGCGCCTCGACGACGCCACCGTCGCCGCCGGACTTGGCCCCATCCGCACCGACGGCTGCCTCACGCGCTTCGATCCGCTGCCGAAATGAGGCCTCATCTTCTTCGATCGTCTCAATGTCGAAGCCGGCGATTCTCTCGCGGGAAACGGTGGTCTCCGCCTGAGCCGGTACGTCGACCAGAAACCGTCCGATACACACCGTTTTCATATCTTCCGTCATTTTCGCCACCTCGAATCTGTCCCGCATGCTCCGGACTTGACCAGCAGCCCAGGTTCCAGCACAGGCCAACGCGGCTACCAGAACGATGAGCTTTTGCCACCCGCGCTTTCCCATTCGCGTCATGGCATCTTTTGTACAAGTTTGACAATAAGATGATGCGTCAACGACAAGGCGGCTTCGTGATTGAACGCGCCCTGGTGATCAAAACCACGAACATCAAAAAGCTGCAGAACTTTGCCGTTTGGACCTGCGCCGGATTGATGTGGAACGGTTCCATCGCCAGCGACGTCCTGCCGCGCGGGCACGAATTGGAGGTTGGTGCGCCCTTCGACACGCACGCGGCGACTGCCTCCCGGGCCATACGCCGTCTGCAACGCACCGCGCAAATTCGCATCGGTAAATACTGCGCCGGAGCCGGAATCACGTGATACCCAGCGTACGGTGCCAAACGATAAATGGGCTGAGTCGGCACCATAAAACGCGTAAGTGTTTGGATGATAGTAGGCGTCCAGAACGTTGCGGTGAAAATGCTCAGCTTTTGCCACCGCTGCCCTGATTGGCTCAATGACGCCGTGGTCTTCATCGCGGTACTTTCCGGCGGGATCGGCCAACGCCGGGTCGATCAGCCGGTACCAGGACTTCATGTCACGATAAAGCTCATATGGATTCCCGACCGGTAAATGCACGACGTCCCGCGGCACGTCGGCATTGTTGACGCGGTTGACCATACAAACGTGCAGCCACGGCTGGGGATACAAATGATTTGGAAGCAGTTCCAATGCACCGGGCGAAGTTGCCATGACGGGCATGGTCGAATCCGGTCGCTCCCCCAAGATTTCCGCGATGTATTCGGCCTTCTTGTTATCGAGTCCGCCATTACTCGGGCTCCATTTCTCGGTTCCGCAAGCAATACGCCGATAGCAAACGGGGGCGCCCAACGCAGGCATCGCACCGTGGATCACGCCCAAAACCTGTTCTGGAATCTGCTTCGCGCACGCACGTGCGACCAAGCCACCCATCGAGTGGGTAACAAGAATGACCTTGCGACACTCGCGCTTACGTTCGTTCCAGAACGCGAGGATGCGCTCGATACGCGCGCGTAGCGCGCTGGCGGAGTCTTCGCACGAACCGAGCCAGTTGTAGCCGCACGCGTACACCGGGTAGTAATAGTCCGCGTGTTTCTCCAGCTCCTCCTCGGTAACCTTGTCGATACTACGCACACCCCATTTGGCGGGATCGCATGCCATCACGTCCTTCCAGTGGTTGCATATCACGCGCACGTTGTCGATCGGATCCATTTCAAAAGTATGGTTAAGGCCGACATGCAATCCATACAGCAGCCTGCCGTACGAGTCCCAATGGATCTCTCCCCACCAGCGCTCCCGCACTTCCGCCTCGGTCATGCCATAGTTGCGCGCCTCGAGCGGCAGACGAATTTCCCCCCTTTTGTCGACCTCGAGCGTATTCCCGTCGAGAATTTGCTGACGAAGTGCAGGATCACGGCCTTTCCACAACCGTGCCGCCGTGATGCCGTCGATCGTGCCATTGGGTGCCCGCCATACCTGGTCGCCAGGCGTGAAGACCTTGTTCGCCTTCCGCGCCGGACTCGTCGCCGCCCGCAGATTGCTTCCCATGATCCCCGGCACGACGATCACGGGAACGACCTTCGACGACGGCAAGGTGAACAGCCCGCGTGTCGTGAACGAGGTCGGGGTCAGGACGGTGCGGCCGGTCCAGCTGCCGTCGGGCTGCGGGACGAGGTGGGGCAAGGGGCGGGTCGGGTCTGCCATGCGTGCTCCGTGGTAGGGTGGGTCCGGGTCAGCGGGCGGTGCCGTCGTCGGGGAGGAAAGCCAGGTGGACGTCGCCGATCATTTCGCCGATCAAGAGCGACGTGCGGCCCTGTTCGTCGGTGCGGCCTGTGACGGTGCGTCCGTCCTCGAACGTCGCCTTGTAATGCTGGTTCGGCACCGGCTTGCCCGTCTGCTCGTGGCGCAGCACCACGTATTCGTCGGTGCGCAGGTGCGACGTCGGCATGCGGACGCCGGTCGGCGCCGCGCCGGCCGGGCCCAGCTGGTCGAAGCCCGACGCCTTGAACACCTGGCGCCCGCTCGTCTGCTGGGTCACGGTGCCGGAGGCCCAGTCGGTCTGCGCGCCCGGTGCGATGATCTTGACGTCCGGTGCTTCCAGCTCGATGCGTTCGGCCGCCACGAGGCTGATGCGGCCGGCCGACTTGATCTGGATGTTGCCGACGTGCGTGTGGATGACGATGTCGCCGCGCCCTGCGACGAGCCGCACGCCCAGCTCGTGGGCGAACAGGCTCAGGCGGCGGGCCGCGCGCACGAACACGTTCTTGCCCGCCGCGACTTCGGCGTCGCCGGCGCTGACGACGTCCACCTTGCCGCTCGCGCCCAGCGCCAGGCTGTCGTTGCTGGCGACGATGATCCCGTTCGGCGCCGTCGCCGCGACGATGGCTTCGCCGCCGCCGGACGCGCCGTCGGCCACGTTGCTGCCCGCGTGCCAGCGCTTGAGCTTGTCGACGAGCGCCGCGAGCCGCTTGCCCGTCGGTTCGTCGTCCGTGTGGACGGCGGCCAGCTTGCCGACCTCGTCGAGGATGCCCTGCATGACGTCGGCCAGGCCGGCCAGGCCGGCGCGGTCGAGCTGGGCGCCTTCCGCCTGCGGACTCGCCTCCGCGCTGATCAGCACGCCCTGCGCACCGCGTACGGCGACGGCGAGGTCGCTGCGCAGCTCGGCGCCCTCGCCGCGCGGCGCGCCGCTGCCGTCCGCGCGCGGGCGTGTCAGCCAGCCGAGGTTCAGTTCCGACGCGCCATGGTCGCTGGCCAGCTGGGCGCTGATTTCGCCGCGCGTGTCGTCGAAGCGCAGCTGGTTGCCACGCATGCCCTGCACCTCGTGCGTGCGCGTGCCCGACACGTAGCGGTTGCCCGGCAGCGCGCCCGTCCGGCTGAACGCGGGCGGCGCCGTGTGCTGGTTGTACAGCTGGGCCAGGATGATCGGACGGTCAGGATCGCCGCCGAGGAACGCCACCAGCACCTCGCTGCCCACGCGCGGCAGTGCCAGCGCACCGGCCTGCATCTCGCTGCCGTGGCCGTTGCCGGCCCAGTTCGACGCGACGCGCACCCAGGCCGAATCGGCCGGCGAATCGGACGCGCCGGCGCCGTGCGCATGGCGATGGTCGGCCGCGCGCATGCCGGGGAAGCGGATCTTCACGCGGCCCAGCGCATCGCAATGCACGTCCTCGCCGGCCGGCCCGACGACGATCGCACTCTGCAGTTCGGGATGCGGCAGGTCCGTGCGCGGGTCGTAGGCAGGCACGATCGGCACGCCGCGCCGCACGGCGGAGAACCGGACGCGTACCCGCGCCTGGCCATCGTCCGCGCGCGGCGGCAGCCAGGCAGCCTGCGTCGCATCAGTGCCAGGCCACGCCGCCTGGCGGTCGACGTCGCGCGGCAGGTTGTTGTCGGCCACGACGGACAGTGCCGTGATCACGAAGTCGCGCGCCGCCGGCGGGTGGGTGTCGATCTCGGGATGCCCTTCGAGCGTGAAGTACTGGCCCGCGCAGAAGTCGCGCACGGTGCCCTCGCCTTCGAAGCACTTCGATTCGAATTCGTGCCGGCTCATGCGCACCTGGCCCAGGCGCCAATGGTCGAGGGCGTCGTTGCCGGCATGCGGCATCTCGATCAGGTAGTCGTCCAGCGACGCCGCGAGCGCGTTGCCGCTAGGGCCCTGGTCGGCGTTGCTGCGCGCGCTTGCCGTCATCGCGTCGGGACTGCCCGCGTTCTTGTAGTCCCAGCTGTGGCGCGTGGCGACGCCGGGCTGCAGCCGGCGCGCGGCGCGCCAACTTTGCACGGTGTCGCGGCCGTCGGCCACGCTGTCGCGGTGGTAGCGCACGGTGCCCGCCGCGTTCTGCGGCAGGCCGTGCGGATCGCTGAACAGCACGAGCGTGTGCGCGGGCGTGCGGTCGTGCGCGGGGTCGACGGGACTGCCGCGCCGGCGGCCGGGACGGAACACCCACGCGATGCCACGCCGCTTGAGCAGGCGGCGCACGAACGCGGCGTCGGATTCGTTGTACTGCATCGTCTGTTCGCGCGGCGGGAACTGGCGCAGGTCGAACAGCGGGTCGAGTTCGAGCTCGAACGCATTGGCCAGCACGGTGTTCGACTGGCGCCATTCGTCGCACAGCAGTTGCACGATCTCCAGCTCGTTCTGGTAGCGGAACACGCGGCTGTTGGTACGCTTTTCCATGACGGCGAACACGTCGCGCAGGACCAGCTCGTAGCCGGCCAGGCCACCGTCGGCATCGCCCGCGCGCGCTTCGGTGACGATGCCGCACACGCTGCGTAGCGTGCCGCGGTCGGTCACGAACTGCAGCTCCGCCGGCAGCGCGATCAACGTTTTCAGCGGGATGGTCGGGCTCGCGGCCACGCACGCGATGCGGTAGTCGATGCCGCCGCAGACGCCTTCGCTGCCCACGACCCGCTGGGGCAGCAGCACGTCGTCGGCGAGCTGGCCGCCGTGGGCCAGGCGCAGCCGCAACGGCCGCTGCGCGGTGCTCATGGCCTTCTCGTGCTGCAGGACCCGCAGGTAGTCGCTCGCGCTTTCCACTGTCTCTCCCGTGACCACGCCGCGGATGCGGCACCAGGGGATTCTTCCACGCTTCAAACGGCGCGAGATTGCCGTGGGTCAGAGTGCGCTGGAGCGAACTTCGGCGCGTGCGGATGGTCCCACGCGGCGCGCCGCCCGGGGGCGCATGGCGCGCCGGCGCGACACGATGGAACCGGCAGACCGCGTGCGCGGTCGCGCCGGCATGAGGGCCGGGTACGACCCATGTGCATCATGCGCGCCGCATCGGCGTGAGGGAATGCGCGGCGGATCAGGCGAGCAGCGAGACCAGCCGCGGGATCGCCGCGAGCGCGTTCGCGTGCGTGGCCGCGCGCACGGCGTCTAGCTCGACCGTGCGCAGTCCGGCCAGCGCGGCGCCGATCGCGGGCAATTGCTCGGGGCTGTTGCGGCCCGGGTGGATCCACGCGGGCGCGATGTCCGGCGCGTCCGTCTCGAGGACGATGGCGTCGAGCGGCAGGTCCGCCGCGAGCCTGCGGATCTGCAGGGCGCGCGTAAAAGTCATGGCGCCGCCGAAGCCCAGGTGGAAACCGACGTCCATGAACGCCGTGGCCTGCTGGTGGCTGCCGTTGAATGCGTGCGCGATGCCGCCCGCGGGCCGGATCTGGCGCACGTGTTTCAGCACCTGGTCCTGCGAGCGGCGCACGTGCGTGAGGACGGGCAGGCCGAAGTCGCGCGCGATGCGCAGCTGCTCGCGCAGGAAGCGCTCCTGCTTCTCGCGCATGGCGGGCTCGCACAGCATGGGAATGAAGAAGTCGAGGCCGATCTCGCCGATCGCGACGAAGCGCGCGTCCGACATGGACGCCTCGACCTGGCGCCGCAGCTCGGCGAGGTCGTCGTCGGTGGCCTGCGGCACGTAGATCGGGTGGATGCCCAGCGCGTAGCTGGCGCTCGGCACGTCCGCCGCGAGCCGGCGCACGATGTCGAAGTTATCGCGGGCGACAGCCGGGATCACGATCATGCCGACGCCCGCCTCGTCCGCGCGCTGCGCGATGGCGGCCGATTCTGTGCCGAATTCGTGGGCGTCGAGGTGACAGTGGGTGTCGATCCACATGGCGGCGCGGCTTACACCTCGGCCGGCTGCAGGCCGTGCTCCGTCATGCGCAGCACGCGGTCGCAGCGACCCGCCAGCTCCGGGTCGTGCGTGACGATCACGAACGCGGTGCCCAACGTGGTCGACAACTCCAGCATCAGGTCGAAGATGCCTTGCGCCGTCGTGTGGTCGAGGTTCCCCGTGGGTTCGTCCGCCAGCACGCACGCGGGTTCCGTGACGAGTGCGCGCGCGAGTGCGACACGCTGCCGCTCGCCGCCCGACAGCTCGCCGGGCCGGTGGATGGCGCGCTCCGTCAGGCCCACGCGCGCCAGCATGGCGCGGGCGCGTTCGATGGCCTCGGCGCGCGGCAGGCGCCGGATCAGCAGCGGCATCGCGACGTTGTCCAGCGCCGTGAATTCCGGCAGCAGGTGGTGGAACTGGTAGACGAAGCCGAGCGAGCGGTTGCGCAGCTCGCCGCGGCGCGTCTCGGACAGCGTGGCGAAATCCTCGCCGTGCAGGGTGACGACGCCCGTGCTGGGCGTATCCAGGCCGCCGAGGATGTGCAGCAGGGTCGACTTGCCGGAGCCCGACGCGCCCACGATGGCGACGCGCTCGCCGCGGCCGATGGTGAAGTCGATCTTGTCCAGCACCTGCACGGCGTAATCGCCCTGGCGGAATGTCTTGCCGACGCCGCGGCAGGCGAGGATGGCCGTATTCAGATTCATATTACTCATAACGCAGGGCCTCCGCCGGTTTTACGCGCGAGGCCGACCAGCTCGGGTAGATGGTCGCGACGAACGCCAGCAGCACCGAGACGCCGCCGATCTTGAAGACGTCCGGCCAGCGCAGGTCGGACGGGATTTCGCTGATGAGGTAGATGTCCTTCGACAGGAACTGCACGCCCAGCAGGTGTTCGATGAACGGGACGATGTGGTCGATGTTCAGCGCCACGAGCACGCCCAGCAGCACCCCCGCCACCGTGCCCATGATGCCGACGAGGGCACCCTGGATCATGAAGATCTTCGTGATCGAGCGCGGCGAAGCGCCCAGGGTGCGCAGGATCGCGATGTCGGGCTGCTTCTCCGTCACCGTCATGACGAGCGTGGAGACGAGGTTGAACGCGGCCACGGCGATGATCAGGGTGAGGATGATGAACATCATGCGCTTTTCCGTCTGCACGGCCGCGAACCAGTTGGCGTTCAGCTGCGACCAGTCGCGCATGATCAGGTCGCCGGACATGCTGCGCTTGAGTTCCTGCGCGACGAACGGTGCCTGGTTCATGTCGGCGATGCGCAGGCGCAGGCCGTTCGGCGCGTCCAGCCGGACCATGCGCTGCGCGTCCTCGATGTTGATGAAGGCGAGCCCCGAATCGAATTCGTAATGGCCGGCCTCGAAGATGCCGCTCACGGTGAACACGCGCGAACGCGGCACCATGCCGGCCGGCGTCGTCTGGCCCTGCGCCAGCAGCATGTTGACCTTGTCGCCGATGCCGACGCCCAGCGAGCGGGCCAGCGCGTAGCCGAGCACGATGTTGTAGTCGCCCGGGCGCAGGCTGTCGAGGCTGCCCTGGCGGATCTGCTTCGCGACGTCCGATACCTTATGCTCTTCCGACGGCAGGATGCCGCGGATGACGGCCGGCTTCATCGTGTCCTCGCGCACGAGCAGGCCCTGCGTCTCGACGAACGGTGCGGCGCCGCGCACGGCCGGGTTGCGGAACGCTTCCTGCTCGGCGTTGCGCCAGTTCGGCATCGAGCCGCTGGCGTCGAAGACTTCGATGTGCGCCAGCACGGACAGCATGCGGTCCGTGACTTCCTTCTGGAACCCGTTCATCACCGACAGCACGACGATCAGCGCGCCGACGCCGAGCGCGATGCCGGACACGGAGATCAGCGAAATGAAGGAAATGAAGCTGTTGCGGCTGCTGCGCTTGCCGGCGCGCGTGTAACGCAGGCCGACCAGCCATTCGTACGGCAGTTTCTGGATGAGACTCATGGGCTCCGGGCTAAATGCTGTGGTCCCGCAGTGTGCCACACAACGCTCATCCTTGTGGGGCGTTGTCACAATTGGAAGTAATTTTTCCGGCATACACACATTGGGGCACGGACGGCGCCCCCGGCGCGGGTGTCTGAGCGGGCCGATTTCGCCTACAATGACGGGATGGCCCACATTACGCTCGTCCTGCCGTTCGCCCTCCCCGCTCCAGAATTCGCGCCCGATCTGACCCGCGCCCTGCAGGCGCCGGCGCTGGCCGCGCTGTTGTCGAAAACGTCAGGCCGGCAGTACTGCCCGCTGGACGCGGAAGCGCGCGTGCTGCCGCACGAGTTGTGGATCGCGCGGGCGCTGGGCCTGGCGCGCGGGCTCGTGCCGGGCGTGGCGGCCAGCGCCATGCGCGGCGTCGGCCTCGATCCGGGCGACGGCATGTGGTTCGTCGTGAACCCGACGCACATCCAGATCGCGCGCACGCACCTGCAGATGGGCGACACGCGCGGGCTCGACCTGCGCGAGACGGAGGCGCGCGCCCTGTTCGACAGCGCCCGTCCCTGCTTCGAGGAAGGCGGCTACGCGCTCGCGTGGGGCACGCACGACACGTGGTTCATGCGCGCCGACGGCTGGACGGAGATCGTGACGGCCAGCCCGGACGCGGCGGTGAACATGAACCTGACGGACTGGATGCCGTCCGGCCCGCAGGCGCGCGCGTTCCGCAAGCTGCAGAACGACGTGCAGGTGACGTGGTTCACGGACCCGGCCAACGCGGCGCGCGAGGCGCGCGGCCAGTTGCCGATCAATTCCTTCTGGCCGTGGGGGAATGCCAGCATCGCCACGGAACACGCGCAGCAACTGGTCGCGAAGGCTGCCGGCAAGGCTGTCGCGCGCCCGCGCGTGGCCGCATTCGAGGCGCCCGGCTGGCTGGCCGCGCTGGCGGAACGCCGCCTGGACAGCCTCGCCGGCCTGGACGCGCTGCTGGACGACGACGCCGACTGGCTGCTCGCCTGCGGCAACGTCGCCGCCCCCGGCATCGCGGCCGACTGGAGCGGCTGGCTGCAGCAGATGCAACGCCTGGAGGCCGAGCTGTTCGCCCCGCTGCTGGCACTGCTGGCCAAAGGCCGCATCAAGACCGTGCGCCTCGTGCTGAGCCACCGCGACGGCCTCCTCGAGACCACCACGACACCGCTGGCGCAACGTAAATTCTGGCGCCGCCCGACACTGGAACCACTGCTGTGAAGACCCGCATCACCATCCGTCCCTGCCCCGTACGCCAATCCGAAATGCTGCGCCAGGGCGGGATCCATCCCGTGCTCGCCCGCGTCTACGCCGCGCGCGGCCTGACCGACCCGCGCGAGCTGGCCGTCGAGCTGCAGGCGCTCGTGCCGCCCGGCGCCCTGCGCCAGATCGACGCGGCCGCGACCTACCTCGCCGACGCCATCGCGAGCGGCAAGAAGATGACCATCGTCGCCGACTACGACTGCGACGGCGCCACCGCGTGCGCGACCGCGCTGCGCGGCCTGTGGGCGATGGGCGCGCACGTCGACTACATCGTGCCGAACCGCTTCGAGTACGGCTACGGCCTGACGCCGGAAATCGTCGAGCTGACGGCGCGCGAGAAGGCGCCCGACATCATCATCACCGTCGACAACGGCATCGCCAGCATCGACGGCGTGGCGGCGGCGAAGGCGCGCGGCATCGACGTCGTCGTCACGGACCACCACCTGCCGGGCGACGCCCTGCCGGATGCGCGCGTGATCGTGAACCCGAACCAGCCCGAATGCGGCTTCCCCAGCAAGCACCTGGCCGGCGTCGGCGTCGTGTTCTACGTGCTGCTGGCGCTCCGCGCGGAACTGCGCCGGCGCGGCGTGTTCGACGCGCAGACGCAGCCCAAGCTCGACAACCTGCTCGACCTCGTCGCGCTGGGCACGGTCGCCGACGTGGTCAAGCTCGACACGAACAACCGCATCCTCGTCGCACAAGGCCTGAAGCGCATGCGCGCGGGCCGCATGCACGCCGGCGTCGCCGCCCTGTTCCGCGTGGCGGGCCGCGAGGCGCGCTGCGCGTCGCCATTCGACCTCGGCTTCGCCCTCGGCCCCAGGCTGAACGCGGCGGGCCGGTTGGAAGACATGTCGCTCGGGATCGAGTGCCTGATCACGGACGACGAAGGCCGCGCGTGGGCCATCGCTCAGCAGCTCAACGACATCAACCTGAAGCGGCGCGAGATCGAGGCCGACATGCAGGGTACGGCCCTGCTGCACCTGGACGACTTCAAGCCGGCGGACGCGAGCACGATCGCCGTGTTCGACGACGGCTGGCACCAGGGCGTCATCGGCATCGTGGCGTCGCGCCTGAAGGAAAAATTCTACCGCCCGACGATCACGTTCGCACCCGCGGGCGACGGCTGGATCAAGGGCTCGGGACGCTCGATCCCGGGCTTCCACCTGCGCGATGCGCTCGACCTCGTGTCGAAGAAGGTACCGGGCCTGATCGACAAGTTCGGTGGCCACGCGATGGCGGCCGGCCTGACCCTGCGCGGTGACCATTTCGCGACGTTCGCCGAGGCGTTCGAGGCCGTGGGCCGCAGCTGGCTGACCGAAGCGCAGCTGGAACGTGTCGTCGAGACGGACGGGCCGCTGGAGGATGATTTCTACAGCACGCAATTCATCGAGCTGCTGGACGGCCAGGTGTGGGGCCAGGGCTTCGCGCCGCCCGTGTTCTGCGACGAGTTCCGCGTCGTCAGCCAGCGCATCCTGAAGGAGCGGCATTTGAAGCTCCTGCTGGAACGCAACGGCCGCCGCTACGACGCCATCTGGTTCGGTCACACGGATGCGCTGGGCGACCGGGCGCGCGTCGCGTTCCGGCTCGATGCCAACGAATACAACGGCGTCACGAAGGTTCAGCTGCTGGTGGAGCACGCCGAGCCGGCGTAACCGGCGCGTTGTAGTGGGCGGCGCCGTAGGGTGGACGGCTGTGCCGTCCACGCGTTCAAATAACGGATGAATCATTGCAAGAACGGGCGCCGGCCGGTTGAACGCGTGGACGGGGGACCCGTCCACCCTACCGCTGAAGTTACGTAGGGCGGGCACCCCGTGCCCACCATGCGTCACCGCGAATCACGGTTTGCAATTACACGGCGGCGCTTCGCCGCGGTCGAACACGATCTTCCAGCGCCCCGGCGCCTCCAGCCGCCAGATCGAGTTGTAGCGGCCGACCACCTTCCCGCTCGCGTCGTAGACAGGCCCGCCGCTGTAGGCCAGCGTGCCGGAATCGACCACCTCGACCTGCTCGGGCTCCCACGAGAACGGCGCACGGTCGCCCTCGTAATACTTGCGCCACGCGTTGGCGACGCTCTCGCGCCCGCGCAGCGGCGTCGGTCCGGACAGGAAGATGGCCTCGTCGGCCAGGAAAGACGTGAACGCGGCGTGGTCGCGCGCCTTCATCGTGGCTGCGAACGCCCGTTCCGTGGCGGCGACCTGCTTCTTCAGCTCGTCGTTCGACGGCCGCGCGGCGCTCGCCATCGCCAGCATCAGCATGCTGATGCACATGACCCCAATCGACAGCAGACGCATGGCGCCCCCTTTCTCGTCGTTTGCAAGGATGATGGTTTGACAAGCGTTGAATTCTGGCACGGCAATACCGTTTATACAAGACACTTGCAATACATCCGGAAGCGGAGTATATATAATCCGAAATCGGAGAGCACATCATGAACTTCGCCTACGCCTACCCCAAGAGCCGCTTCGAGCCGGCGACCCTCATCGACTTGTCCGCCCGCCCCGAGCGCGAACGGCTGTCGGAATCCGCGTTGAAGGGGTTTTTCCGCCTCGCGGGCGCGTGGCAGGTGCGCGACGAGGATGCGCGCGAGCTGCTGGGCGGCCTGTCGTCCTCGTCGTTCTACGAATGGAAGAAAAATCCGGCGCGTGTGCTGGAAGTCGACCGCATCACGCGCATCTCCTATCTGCTCGGCATTTACAAGGCCCTGCACATCCTCTACGGCGACAAGCTTGCCGACGAATGGGTCCATCTGCCGAACACGAATCCCATCTTCAACGGCCGCACGCCGCTCGCGTACATGCTGGGCGGCGGCCTGCTGGCGATGCAGACCGTGCGCCGCCTGCTCGATGCCCGCCGCGGAGGGCTGTGAGTGAAACTCATCCCCCGCCTGACGGCGCTGCGGCAGTTCGACACGTGCCGCCTGATCCCGTCCCGCTTCGCCGACCTCGAAGATTCCGTGCTGGCGCCGCTCGCCGACGGCGACGCCATGCTGCGCGACCTGTTCGACCTCGACAACGCCACCAATGACCGCCTGCGCGGGGAATCCGGGCTGCTGCCGGGCATTGGCGTGGACGAGCTCGTGTTCGGCGTGCCGAACTTCCGCATCATCAATGCGGCCTACACCTATGCGCGTCCGGAAGGCAGCCGCTTCAACGACGGCGACCGCGGCGCATGGTATTGCGCGTTCGACGCCGACACGGCCCTGGCCGAGGTGGCATTCCACAAGGCCGTCGAATATCATGAAATCAACCGCTTCGACGACAGCGTCACGTACCAGGCGCTGCTGGCCGACTTCAGCGCCACCTTCCACGACCTGCGCGGCGCCGACGCCTGGCAGGCCTGCCTCGACCCGGGCAGCTACGTCGCGTCGCAGGCGCTCGCGGCGGAGTTGCTGGACGCCGGCTCGATGGGCGTCATCTACCCGAGCGTGCGCCGGCCCGAGGGCACGAATCTCGCGTGCTTCCGGCCCGCACTCGTGGGCAATGTCCGCAAGGGCCATGCATATCGGTTAACATGGGCGGGTTCGCCGCTTCCCGCCGTCGAATCCCTCGATTGATGTAAAGAACATGAAAACCGATCCGCTGAAAGACAAAGAGCTGCACGACAAGATCAATAGCGAGACCGCCCGCGTGCACTGGTCCGAACTCGAGCGCCATTTCGCCCATGGCGCCGTCGTCTATGTGAGCGAAGCACTGGACCTCGTCGAAGCCGCCATGCGCGTGGCCCACGACGACAAGGACACCATCACGCGCTGGATGAACGAAGGCAAGATTGCAAAAGTGTCGGACATGCAGGCGCAGACGTGGCAGGCCGCCGACACATTGTTGTGGGCGTCCGTCGTCAGCCCGTTCGTGCTCGTGCAGCCGGAAAAGCGCGCCGTCCACTGAGCGAAGGCGCCGCCTCGTCCGCCCGGTCCGTACGTGAAATGTAAAATCGTGTAAGAATGTTGGTTTGGGGTTACGTTCTTCGAGGCAACTAGATTTTAGGAAATGTGTACCGTCCGAATCCGCTATACTGACGGTAATGAGGATGTATATGCAAAGTAACGTACAGGAAGACGACCCGATTCTGACGACGAGCGAAGTCGCGCGGCTGCTCGGCGTGGCGACGAGCACCGTCCAGATCTGGATGGAAAGCGGTGCGATCGAGTCATGGAAGACGCCGGGCGGCCACCGCCGCACGCGCATGAGCCTCGTGCAGGGCCTGATGCATGGCGACGACGGTACCCGTTCGACCCCGAACCCCAGCACGGACAAGGAATACCAGCCGGCGCTGCAGCCGGGCTATCCGGTCGGCGCCAACGAGCGCTCGCGCCTGGCCGCACTCGCGTCGACGGGTCTCGTCGGCAGCGACCCCGAACTGCGCTTCGACCGCCTCGTACGCCTCGCATCGATCGTGACGGGCTCGCCGATCGCCCTGATCTCCCTGCTGACGTCGACCCGCCAATGGTTCAAGGCGCGCGTCGGACTGGCCGCGCAGGAGACGACGCGCGACTGGGCGTTCTGCTCGCACGCGATCCTCAAGAACGAGCTGTTCGTCGTCGAAGACGCCCTGGCGGACGAGCGCTTCCGCAACAATCCGCTCGTCCTGCAGGAGCCCCACATCCGTTTCTATGCCGGCGTGCCCTTGCGCGACAAGTCCGGCCTGCCGCTCGGCACCTTGTGCGTGATCGACCGCGAACCGCGCCGCCTGCGCGCGGCCGAAGTGCAAAGCCTCATCGACCTGGCGGAGATCGCAGCCGGCGAAATCCAGGCCACGGGCCGCAACCAGCGCGGCTGACCTGCCCTAGTCGCCTGACAGGTCGACGGCGTACAACGCCAATCCCTTCCCTTGCCCGTCGTCCGCGCGCACCTGCGTGACGTTGACGAGACCTGCCTCGCGCGCGAGCGCCTGCAGGCCCGGCGGCGCGTGGAACACGACCGGACCCGCCGTATGCACGGGTGCGAAACGCCAGCTGCGTGCGGCGCCATTGCTTGCCCGGGTCAGCCGCGGGTGCGCGCGGATCCAGGCGACGAGCACGTCGCGGTTCGTGTCCGGCGCGGCGATCACCGTGCGGCTGCCGTCCAGGCCAGGGAAGTTGCCGCCACCGCTCGCCCGATAATTGTTCGTCGCGACGAGGAACAGCTGGTCCGCGGCGACGGGCTTGTCCTGCCACGTGAGATGGCGGATGCGCTTGCCCGGCGGCTGCGTCACGTCGATCTCGTAGCGCAGGTCCGGATCCGTCACGGTGTCGAAGTTATAGCTGGGGAAGCCCGTGTTGACGAGTTCCTGCGGCGCGGCCTGGGCCGGATCGATCGTGTTGAAGCGGCCCGCCGCCTTTTCCAGCCACGCAGTCAACCCCGCGCCGTCGACCTTCACGGCGTACAGCGCATTCGGGTACAGGTACAGGTCGGCCGCGTTGTTCAGCGCGAGGCTGCCCGCCGGCACGTCCGTGTAGTCGGCCGGGCCCGCGGCACCCGCCTTGAATGCCGCCGACACGGACAGCACGGGCACGTCGGCATACCGCGGCAGGTTCGCCTTCACGTAGCGCCGGACGTAATCGGCCTGCGCCTCGTTGACGACCTGGATCGCCGACGGGTCGCCCACGTCGGCGAAATACGTCGCCATGCGGAAGGCCGTGCTGCCGACAGGTGTTTGCACGTAACGGATCGTCGCCTCGTGCTCGGGGCGCACGAGGTCGGGCACGGCCGCATCGGGCGCAACATACGATTTGTCGGGCTGCTGCGTGGCGCGCGTCGCGACGACGGTGCGGTCGCGCTCGATGCGCCAGCCCTTGCCGTCGTGACGCAGCTCGAACCGGATCACGCCGAGGTTCTTGCCCCACAAATTCGCCATCACCGCCGGCACGCCGAACACGGTGCCGTTCACCTTGTCCACGTGCGGCAGGTCGAATTGCGCGCTTGTGCTGGCCGGATTCGGGAACAACTGGTGCGCATGACCCAGCAGCAGCGCGTCGATGCCGGGCACCTGCGCCAGCCAGTAATTCCCGTTTTCCATCGCCGGAGAATACGGGCTCGCATCGAGGCCGCCGTGCGACAGCGCGACGACGACGTCGGCCCCTTTCCGGCGCATCTCCGGGATGTAGCGGCGCGCCGTCTCGACGAGGCCCGCCGTGTAGACGCGGCCTTCCAGCGCCCGCTTGTCCCACGCCATGATCGTCGGCGTCGTGAAACCGATGATGCCGATTTTCACGGTCGCCTCGACGGGGCGGCCGGCCGCGTCCTCGGCGCGCACGCGCTTCTCGATGATGCGGTACGGCGCGAACAGCGGGGCGTGCGTCCTCACGCTGTAGACGTTGGCCAGCACGAGCGGGAAGCCGGGGCCGGCGCACGCCTTTGCGGGGCGCGCGCTGCCGGGCACGTCGAAACGGCTGCCTGTCACCTGCGCGAGGTAGGCGAGGCCGTAGTTGAAATCGTGGTTGCCGACGGTGCCGCCGTCGTAGCCCAGCCGTTTCATCGCCTTGTAGATGGCCGGCAGTTCGCCGCACTTCAGGGGCGCGACGACGGCCTGGTAGTCGCCCAACGCATTGCCCTGGATCGTGTCGCCATCGTCGAGCAGCACCGTGTTCGTGAACTCGTGGCGCGCCTCGTCGATCAGGGTCGCCGTCCGGTCGAAGCCCAGCGACGGGTCGGCCGCCAGCTTGTAGTAATCGTAGCCCACGGCGTTCGCATGGAGGTCCGTCGTCTCCAGGATGGCGAGCGTGGCGTGCGTGCCCGCGGGCACGGGCGCGGCGCTCGCGACGGACGCGGCCGCGGCGAGCGGGGCAGCGCGGAACAGATGGGAGAGACGGAGCATCATGGGCTGGACGGATCGTGGACAGGCAGACAATGGCGCCGAGGCGCGGCCCATCATAAGCCACCACCGCGGCGCACGGCAAGGCGCTCGCGAACACGCCCCGCACTAGGGTATAATCGAGGGTTCGATTCAACCACATAAAATTGCCACAGACCATGGAAGCTGAACGCATCAATGCCCTCTCCTCCCTGCTGAACGACCTGACCAGCCGTGAAGCCGAACTTCGGAGGTATCTTTGACTTCGACCGCAAAGCGGAGAAGTTAGAGCAGGTCAACCAGGAACTGGAAGACCCCGCCATCTGGAACGACCAGAAGCGCGCCCAGGACATGGGCCGCGAGAAGAAGGCGCTGGAAGGCGTCGTCCTCACCCTGGAAAAGGCGCGCGCCGATTTGACGGACGCGTCCGACCTGTTCGAGATGGCCCGCGAAGAAGGCGATGACGCCACCATCGAAGCGGTGGAAGGCGACGCCGAGGAGATCAAGAAGGTCATCGAGGCGATGGAATTCCGTCGCATGTTCAGCAACCCGATGGACCATGCGAGCTGCTTCATCGACATCCAGGCCGGCGCCGGCGGCACCGAAGCCCAGGACTGGGCGTCGATGCTGATGCGCCAGTACCTGCGCTATTGCGAGCGCAAGGGCTTCAAGGCCGAGGTGATGGAACTGTCCGAGGGCGAGGTTGCCGGCATCAAGACGGCCACCATCAAGGTCGAAGGCGAATACGCGTACGGCCACCTGCGCACGGAAACGGGCGTGCACCGCCTCGTGCGCAAGTCGCCGTTCGACTCCGCCAACGGCCGCCACACGTCGTTCTCGTCGATCTTCGTGTACCCTGAAGTGGACGAATCGATCGAAATCGAGATCAACCCGGCCGACGTGCGCATCGACACGTACCGCGCATCCGGCGCCGGCGGTCAGCACATCAACAAGACCGACTCCGCCGTGCGCCTGACGCACGCGCCGTCGGGCATCGTCGTGCAGTGCCAGAACGACCGCTCGCAGCACCGCAACAAGGCCGAGGCATTCGACATGCTGCGCGCCAAGCTGTTCGAGCTCGAGCTGCGCAAGCGCATGGCCGAGCAGCAGAAGCTGGAAGACTCGAAGACCGACGTGGGCTGGGGCCACCAGATCCGCTCGTACGTGCTCGACCAGTCGCGCATCAAGGACTTGCGCACCGGCTTCGAGACCGGCAACACGAAGAACGTGCTGGACGGCGACCTCGACGACTTCATCTCCGCGTCGCTGAAGCAAGGCGTCTAATCGATGACGAAGCCCGCTTTCGTCTTCGACATGGACGGCACCATCGTCGACAACATGGCGTTCCACATGGAGTCCTGGCTCGCGTTCTTCGCCCGCCGCGGCAAGACGTACGATCCGGACGCGTTCTTCCGCGAGACGGCCGGCGCGCAGGTCCGCGAGATCCTGCGCGAGCGCCTCGACGCCGATATTCCGGACGACGAGATCGCCGTGCTGGCGCAGGAAAAGGAAGCGCTGTACCGCGAGATGTACGCGCCGCACCGCAGCGCGATCCAGGGCTTCGAGGACTTCGTGACGCGCGCCCGCGCGGACGGCATCAAGCTGGCGGTGGCGACGTCCGCCCCGCCCGCGAACATCGTCTTCACGCTCGATGAACTGGACCTGCGCCGCCATTTCGACGCCGTCGTCGGCGCGGCCGACGTCGCACGCGGCAAGCCGCATCCGGACGTGTTCCTGAAAGCGGCCGAGAAGCTGGGCGTTCTACCTGCAGATTGCATCGTGTTCGAAGACGCGCCGATGGGCGTGGAAGCGGCGCGGCGCGCGGGCATGAAGACCGTCGTCATCACGACCACGCTGCCCGCCGAGGCCTTCCGCGAATTCGACAACGTCGTGCGCATCGTCGCCCATTACGATGAGCTGGACGTAGGCGACCTGCTCGGCACCCCGTGATTCCAAACTAGACAGATACTGACATGAGCACCGAACACCAAGAACAGCAACCGGGCAATGAGCCCACCAGCCTCGCGGCCGAAGACAACAAGATCATCGCCGAGCGCCGCGTGAAGCTGGCCGCGATCCGCGAAAAAGGCATCGCCTTCCCGAACGACTTCGTCCCGCAACACAAGGCGGCCGACCTCGTCGAACAATTCGGCGGCTGGACGCGCGAACAACTGGAAGCGGAACCGCAGGCCGTCGTGCTGGCGGGCCGCATGATGCTCAAGCGCGAAGCGGGCAAGAAGGCCGCCTTCGCCACGTTGCAGGATGCGTCGGGCCCGCGCGCCGACGGCCGCATCCAGATCTACGCCACCCTCGACAACACGGGCGAGGAAGCGATGGAAGCGCTGCGCCACTACGACCTTGGCGACATCCTCGGCGTCGAGGGCACGCTGTTCAAGACGAAGACGGACGAGCTGACGGTCAAGGTCACCGTCCTCCGGCTGATCACGAAGGCGCTGCGTCCGCTGCCGGACAAATTCCACGGCCTCGCCGACCAGGAAACGAAGTACCGCCAGCGCTACGTCGACCTGATCATGAACGAAGAGACGCGCCGCACGTTCAAGGCGCGCACCGCGGCCATCTCGTCGATCCGCCGCTTCATGCAGGACCACGGCTTCATGGAAGTCGAGACGCCGATGCTGCACCCGATCCCGGGCGGCGCCGCGGCAAAGCCGTTCATCACGCACCACAACGCGCTGGACATGCAGATGTTCCTGCGGATCGCGCCGGAGCTGTACCTGAAGCGCCTCGTCGTGGGCGGATTCGACCGCGTGTTCGAGATCAACCGTAACTTCCGCAACGAGGGCGTGTCGATCCGCCACAATCCGGAATTCACGATGATGGAGTTCTACGCCGCGTGGACCGACTACAAATGGCTGATGGACTTCACGGAAGCCGTCATCCGCCAGGCCGCCATCGACGCGCACGGCACCGCGGAACTGACCTACGGCGGCCGCGCGCTGGACCTCTCCAAGCCGTTCCACCGCCTGACGATCGTCCAGGCCATCAACAAGTTCGCCCCGCACTACACGGACGCGCAACTGCACGACATGGACTTCCTGAAGGCGGAACTGGCGAAGTTCGGCGTCAAGCCGCATGCCATCTCGGGCCTGGGCGCGCTGCAGTTGTCGCTGTTCGAAGAGACGGCGGAAGCGCAGTTGTGGGAGCCGACGTTCATCATCGACTATCCGGTCGAAGTGTCGCCGCTCGCGCGCGCGTCGGACACGCGCGCAGGCATCACGGAACGCTTCGAGCTGTTCATGGTGGGCCGCGAGATCGCCAACGGCTTCTCCGAGTTGAACGATCCGGAAGACCAGTCGGCGCGCTTCCTGGCGCAGGTCGAAGCGAAGCAGGCGGGCGATGAAGAGGCGATGTACTACGACGCCGACTACATCCGCGCGCTGGAATACGGCATGCCCCCGACGGGCGGTTGCGGCATCGGCATCGACCGCCTCATGATGATCATCACCGATTCGCCGAACATCCGCGACGTGCTGCTGTTCCCGCACTTGCGCAAGGAAGATTAAGCGTCACGCATCACAAAAAAAGGCGCGGATTCGTCCGCGCCTTTTTTATTGCCGGTGTCCCGTCCTGAAATTGGTTGTCAAACTTTGCCTTATCTGAGGAGAGTGAGATGGCGATTGAAGGAAAACGAACGCAGCGTGACTACACGCTGGCTTTTAAGCTTGGAGTGGTTGATGCCGTCGAAAAAGGCGAGATGACCTACAAGCAGGCCCAGGATAAGTATGGCATCCAAGGGCGAAGCACGGTGTTAGTATGGTTGCGGCGATACGGCCAGCAGGACTGGAGTACGCTTGCCATGAAGCTAAGCCGAGCGCAACCGGACATGTCCAAGCCCTTGACCCCAGAGCAGCGCATCAAGCAGCTGGAAGCCGAGCTGGAACAGTCTCGCCAGCAGTCATTGGTCTACAAGACGATGCTCGACGTGCTGGCCAAGGAGCATGGGGTGGCCGTGGTAAAAAAGCCTTCGCCCGAACAACGCAAATCCTCCAGCAAAAAGAAGGCCTGAGCGTCAGCCGGGTCTGTGCGTTGTTCGGGATTAGCCGTCAGACGTATTACAAGCGGATCCATGCCGAGATTGGCCGCGCTGCGCGCAACAGCTTGGCGCAGGAAATGGTGCAGCAAATCCGGCTGAAGCAGCCCAGGATCGGTACGCGCAAGCTGTATTTTCTGCTCAAGTCCAAGCTTGTCCTGGCTGGACTGAAGATGGGACGAGACGGCTTGTTCGAGGCCTTGCGTCGTGCCCACATGCTGATTCGGCCAAAGCGCTGCTACCGCAAAACGACGGACTCGAAGCATTGGCTGTACAAGCATCCCAACCTCTTGAAGGATCGCGCAAAGCCAACGATGGCCGAGCAGGTATGGGTAGCTGACATCACTTACATCGACACTGCACAGACGATCGGATATCTTAGCCTGATCACGGACGCCTACTCGCGCCGCATTGTAGGCCATCATTTGCATGCGAGCCTACATACCGACGGCGTACTGGTAGCGCTGCGCATGGCACTTCGACAGCGCAAGACTGAACGCGACCTGGTGCATCATTCCGACCGCGGCATTCAGTATTGTGCGCGGCCATATCAGCAGCTACACGAACGATATGGCATTGCATGCTCCATGACCGATGGGTATGACTGCTATCAGAATGCCCTGGCTGAACGCGTCAACGGTATCCTGAAGAATGAGCTACTCACCGCAACGCCGGCAGACCTTGAGCAAGCCGCGACCATGATCGACCAGGCTGTCCATATCTATAACCATCAGCGGCCGCACCTGGCCCTGGAATACAAAACGCCCGATGCAGTACACCGGGCGTCTGTAGAGTCCGATTTACGGGTAACGAAAAAGGCAGTTACCCGTCAACCTATTTAAGGACGAGACACGGCATGGTGGGCACGGGGTGCCCACCCTACGTTTGATGATTTCAGCGAACATCGATACGCCGTAGGGTGGGCTCCCCGAGCCCACCAAACGTTCGCGTCACCGCACCACGCGATAGCAGGGAACGTACTCCTTGCCCGGCAACTTCATGCGGCTCTGTTCCACGAACGACTGCAGCAGCGCATCCATCGGCGCCATGATCTCGTTCTCGCCGTGGATCTCGAACTTGCCGAACTGCTCGATCGCGCGAATGCCCTCTTCCTTGACATTGCCCGCGACGACGCCCGAGAACGCGCGGCGCAGATTCGCCGCCAGGAGGTGCGTCTCCTGGTTCTTGTGCAGCGACAGGTTGCGCATGTTCTCGTGCGTGGGCCGGAACGGCTTCTGGAATTCCGGATCGATGCGCAAGCCCCAGTTGAAGTAGTACGCATCGCTGCGCGACTTGCGAAATTCGCGCACCTGGCGGATCCCCATCTGCATCTCGCGCGCGACGGCGTCCGGGTCGTCGATGATGATCTTGTAGCGGCTTTGCGCCTTCTCGCCCAGCGTGAGGCCGATGAACTGGTCGATCTGCTCGAAGTATTCGCGCGCCGTCGCCGGGCCCGTGAACACGAGCGGGAACGGCACTTCCGCGTTCTCCGGATGGAGCAGGATGCCGAGGATGTACAGGATCTCTTCCGCCGTGCCGGCGCCGCCCGGGAACACGACGATGCCGTGGCCCGTGCGCACGAACGCTTCCAGGCGCTTCTCGATGTCCGGCATGATCACGAGGTCGTTGACGATCGGGTTCGGCGACTCGGCGGCGATGATGCCCGGCTCCGAGATGCCGAGATAGCGGCCGCCCTGCAGCCGCTGCTTCGCGTGGCCGATGGTCGCGCCCTTCATCGGACCCTTCATCGCGCCCGGGCCGCAGCCCGTGCAGATATCGAGTTCGCGCAGGCCCAGTTGGTAGCCGACGTGCTTCGAATAGTTGTACTCGACGCGGTTGATCGAGTGTCCGCCCCAGCACACGACGAGGTTCGGATTGCGCTGCGGCTGGATCACGTTGGCGTTGCGCAGGATGTGGAACACGGCGTCCGTGATGCCCTCCGGGCGCGTGAGGTCGAAGCGCGGATTGTCCGTCACCTCGAAATTCACGTAGACGATGTCGCGCAGGACCGAGAACAGGTGCTCGTGGATACCCTTGATCATCTTGCCGTCGACGAAGGCGTGGGCGGGCGCGCCGCGGATATCGAGCTTGATGCCCCGTTCGCGCTGGATGATCTTGATGTCGAAATCCTTGTACCGCTCGAGCAGTTCCTTGCCGTCGTCGATCGAGCTGCCGGAGTTCAGCACCGCCAGCGCGCACTTGCGGAAGATCTGGTACAGGCCACCCTGGCTCGTATCGAGGAGCTTGGCCACTTCGGCCTTCGACAGGACTTCCAGGCGTCCTTCCGGTGAAATCAGCGTATCGACAACGTCGTAATTCATGGTGTATTCCTTTTCTCTGCTGTGAATCGGTGTGACTGTTGCTCCAATATACGACAACTCACCCGACTTTGTGACCTCCATTTCGTTTATGCCGATTCCGCATATGGCAGAGTTGTAAAAAGCTGGCCCCATATGCACGATTTACACTAAAATGCGACGCTGGGCGACCACCCTTACCCAGGCTGGCCATGCCCCGCATACGCAAACATTCTTATAAAGATTAGGGGAGGAACCGCATGAGCGGTGCAGCTACTACCACTACCGCGGAACCGAGGGCGGTACCGGAATTCAAGCAGATCATGGGGCATCCGGCGCCGCTATGGATGCTGTTCATGACGGAATTCTGGGAACGCTTCGCTTTCTATGGCATCCGTTGGGCCCTCGTGCTCTACATCGTCGCCCAGTTCTACGGCGGCAGCGGCGTGGGCCAGGCCGACGCCAACCTCACCTACGGCTCCTACCTCGCCCTCGTCTACGCAGGCGCCGTGTTCGGCGGCTATATCGCCGACCGCGTCATCGGCTACCAGCGTTCCATCCTCGTCGGTGCCTCGTTCATGGTGCTCGGCCTGTTCGCCATCACGATCCCGAATCCCGACATCTTCAAGATGGGCCTCGCGACGATCATCGTCGGCAACGGCATGTTCAAGCCGAACATCTCGGCGATGGTGGGCCAGCTGTACGCCATCAACGACCAGCGCCGCGACTCCGGCTTCACCATCTTCTACATGGGCATCAACGGCGGCGGCTTCCTCGCCCCGATCCTCACGGGCGCGCTGGCACAAAGCATGTCGAGCAGCACGGGCGTCCCCGCGTACAAGGTCGTGTTCTTCGCGGCCGGCGTGGGCATGATCCTGTCGCTGATCTGGTTCCAGATCGGCCGCCGCATGCTGAAGGGCATCGGCGCCGCCACCGGGCCACTCGGCAATCCGGTGCGCGTGATCGGCGTCGTCATCGGCTCGTTCATCGTGATCCCCGTCGTGTACTTCCTGCTGAAACTGGGCGCGGAAAAGCTGCAGGGCGTGCTGTCCGTCCTCTTCATCATCCTCGCCGTCATGCTGATGGTGGAAGGCATCCGCGGCGGCGCCGTCGTGCGCGACAAGACGATCGCCATGCTCGTCATCTTCTTCTTCAACGTGATGTTCTGGTGCTTCTTCGAACAGGCAGGCAGCTCGTTCACGTTCCTGGCCGAGTACATCGTGCGCCGCGACTTCGGCGGCTGGGTGTTCCCGACCGGCTGGTTCCAGTCCGTCAATACGCTCGCGATCATCGTGATCGCGCCGATCGTCGCCGCCGTGTGGACGGCGATGGGCCGCAAGAACCCGTCGATCCCGCGCAAGTTCGGCCTGGGCCTGATCTTCAACGGCCTCGCGTTCCTGCTGCTGATGTTCGCGCTGCAGCACCTCGTCGGCCCGGACAGCAAGATCCCGTTCTGGACGCTGTTCATGGTGTACGTGATCCAATCCGTCGGTGAACTGTGCTTGTCGCCGATCGGCCTGTCGATGGTGACCAAGCTCGCCCCTACCCGCCTCGTCGGGCTGGGCATGGGCGGCTGGTTCCTGTCGACCGGCATCGGCAACAACCTGTCCGGCATCTTCGCCTCGATCGTGTCCGGCGAAAAAGGCATGACCGTGGAATCGGCGCTGTCCGGCTACACGTTCGGCTTCTGGGCCCTGATCGGCGCCGGCGTGCTGCTGTTCCTGATCGCGCCGCTGATCCAGAAACTGATGCACGGCGTGAAATGATCGACCGCGCCTGACCTGCGACGGCGGCCTCCGGGCCGCCGTTGTCGTTTGGGGCACGCCGCCAACGTTCACACGATCACACGAACGCCAGGTCGTGCAGCTGGATCGTGTCGTCGATCCAGTCGTCGCTATGCCCGAACCGGTAGCCGAGCGCCTGCGCGCGCGACGTGTCCAGCACGATCGCCCCCGGCACGTCGAACGGCGACAGCCGGCCCATTGGTTCCGGCGGCACCTTCTGGCGCATCGTGACAGGCGTATCGAGCACGGCGCCCACCCGCTCGTACAACTGGGCCGCCGACAGCGGGCCGTCGCATGCCGCATTGACGGGGCCCGTGAAATCCTGCATGCCGACCCACACGAGAAAATCGGCCGCGCCCTGCAGCGGGAGGAACGACAGCGCCGCCTGCGCGTCCGAGTATTCCAGGACGCCGCCCATGCGCGCCAGCTCCACGTAGTGCGCAAGGCGTCCCGTGAAGTCTTCGGGGCCGCCCAACACGTGCGCGAGGCGCGGCGTCACCAGGGGCAGCGAACCGTCACGCGCGAGATAGGCCTCGGCCTGCACCTTGCCGGCAACGTAGCACTCGGTGGCGCGACACGGGTCGTGCCACGGATACGCGGTGTCGATGCGCTGCGCCTCGACGGCGAGGTCGGCTTCGCGCAGCGGACGGTCGTGGCCATAGCCAAGGGCGCGGTAGGCATCGATGGTGGACGCCATCACGTAGCGCCCCACCCTGCCCGCGAACGTGCGCACGGAGATGGCGGCGTCGAGCGGGTTGTAGCACATCTGGTCGTACACGATGTCGAACGGGCCGAGACCGGAAAACGCGTTGCGCATCGCCGTCTCGTTGCGCCGGTCGACGCGCACGCGCGCGATGCGGTCGCCGAACGGGTCGGGCGCGTAGCCGCGCGTCGCGATGGTCACGCGATGACCCGGGCGCAGCAGCCGTTGTACGAGCAGCCGTCCGATGTAACGGGTACCGCCGATCACCAGAATGTTCTTGGACATGAAGTTTTCCTTACGCACGTGGAAAAACCGGATGGGTTTCGACGCGCCCCTTGGTCTGTGGGCATGGCACGGTCGTGGTCAATCCGCTATATTCTGTAACCAGAAGCGCAATTGTTCAAACTAGAAAAATAAATCTGATGAATAAGAAAAACTTACGCTGGAGTGAACGGTGAAACCGCTGCGCAGCCTCTCCGGCCTGATCGATTTCGATTGCGCCGCCCGCTGGGGCAGCTTCAAGCTGGCGGCCCGCGAGTTACACAAAACACCCGCTGCGGTCAGCCTGCAGGTCAAGCAGCTGGAGGAAGCGATCGGTTTCCCCCTGTTCGTCCGCCACCCGCGCCACATCGCGCTGACGGCGAAGGGACAGGAACTGGCGATCGTCGTCGCGCGCATGCTGGCTGACCTGCGCGGCAAGGTGGCGGCGCTGCAGCGGGGCGACGAGGAAGCCGTGCTCCGCATCTCGACGACGCACTCGTTCGCCATCAAGTGGCTCGTGCCCCGGATGTCGCGCTTCACGAAGCTGCACCCGGAACTGGACCTGCGCATCGACTCGAACGACACCCCGGTCGACATCGAGGACGACGCCGTCGACGTGGCGATCCGCTACGGCCCCGTGAAGGATGGCGACCCGGCACTGCTGTTCCGCGAGCGCCTCGTGCCCGTGTACAGCCCCGACTTGCTGGCCGACGGCCAGGACGCGCTTACCTTGGCCGACCTGAAACGCTTCCCGCTGCTGTGCGAGCGCACGCCGGAAGGCTGGTTGCAGCTATTGAACGAGAACCGCGCGCTGAAGGGCGACTATGACTTTGCGCGGATGTACAGCCACTGGGGCGTGCTGGCGCAGGCAGCCGTCGCCGGCCAGGGGATCGGGCTCGTACCGTACGGGATCGCGTTCGAGGACATCCGCGCCGGCACGCTGTTGCAGCTCGCGTGCAAGAGCGCGCCGTTCGGTTATGGGTATCGGCTGCTCGTCAATCCGCACAAGGAGGCGATGACGAAGGTGCAGCATTTCCGCGCATGGATCGTGGCGGAGATGGATGCGATGCGCGCGACGCTCGGCGAGTGACGCGCGTTCGGTGGGCACGGGGTTCCCACCCTACGAATTGACGCTGCCGTAGGGTGGGCTCCCCGAGCCCACCATTACGCAACCGTTTATTTCGCGGGCTTTTCGCGCCCGACGACGTACAGCAGCACGCAGATCGCCGCATACGGAAGGATGGACAGCAGGTCCGAGCTCGCGCCCGCGAAGAACGGATTCATCGCCTCCGCCCACTTGTTCATCGCGTTATCGAAGTCCGTCATCACGCCGGCCGTGATGGCGATGATGATGCCCGCCAGCGCGCCGCCCGCGATATAGCCCGATGCGAGCAAGGTGCCGGAGCTGCGGTCGCCCGCGGCCTGCATCTCGTCCGCGGACAGGCCGCTGTACTGCGGCAGCGTGTTGTTGCGGCGGTCGACGAGCCAGCGGATGATGCCGCCGATCGCGATGGGCAACGTGGACACGAGCGGCAGGTACACACCCACCGTGAACGCGAGCGACGCGACGCCGGACATCTCCAGCACGACCGCGACCATCACGCCGAACAGCACCAGGGTCCACGGCAACTGGTGGTCGAGGATGCCCTTGATGATGTACGACATCAGCACGGCCTTCGGCGCATCGTATTTCTTGACTTCGGAACCATCCGGGCGCGTGCGGAACTGGCCGTTGATGCCCGGGTCGACGAGATACGCGAGCGTACCGTCCGCACGCACGAGGTATTTGCCGGCCGGGCCGCCCGCCGTGTCGGTCTTTTGCCAGACCTTGTACGTGGCATGATCGGATGCCGCCTGCGGCCCTTGCAGCTGCATCGTGTCCGTCAGCTTGGATGCATCCGTCGTCACGTGCGGGGCCACCTGCGCGGCCGGCACGTACACGGTGCCCGCCTCGTTCAGCTTCAACAGGATCGGGCCCAGGATCAGCGCGGAAGCCAACGCGCCGACCAGGATCGCGTACTGCTGCAGGCGCGGCGTGGAGCCGACGAGAAAGCCCGTCTTGAGGTCTTGCGACGTCGTTCCCGCGTTGCTCGCGGCGATGCAGACGATGGCGCCGACGGACAGCGCCGTCACGTAGTAGCGCCCGCCCGTCCAGCCCATCACGAGGAAGATCAGGCACGTGAACAGCAGCGTGGCGACGGCCATGCCGGAGATGGGGTTCGACGACGATCCGACCTCGCCCGTCAGCCGCGACGAGACGGTCGAGAACAGGAAGCCGAACACGAGGATCAGCAGCGCGCCCAGCACGTTCATGTGCAGCGGCGTGGAGAACGTGATGACGGCGATGATGCCCAGGCAGCCGATGACGACCCATTTCAGCGGGATGTCCTGCTCGGTGCGCAGCGACGAGTCGACCGCGGACGCCTTGCCGAAGCCTGCGAGCCCGCCCTTCAAGCCGTTCCAGATCGTGGGCAAGGAGCGCACGAGCGAGATCAGGCCACCCGCCGCGACGGCACCCGCGCCGATGTACAGCACGTAGGCGCTGCGCACGTCGTCCGGGCTCATGTCGCGGATCAGCATCGTGCCCGGCGCCACGGGCACCGTCAGCGCGTCGCCGAAAAACTTGATCATCGGGATCAGCAAAAGGTAAGACAACACGCCGCCGCCCGCCATGATCATCGCGATGCGCGGGCCGATGATGTAGCCCACGCCCAGCAGCTCCGGCGAGATTTCGGCGCCGGCCGAACCGGCCTTCAGCGGCGCGTCGAACACGAAGTTGACGGTGTCCTTCCACAGCTTCAGCGAGATGTTGAGAACCTTGTACAGCAAGCCGAGGCCAAAGCCGCCGAAGATGATGAAGGCACGCATGCGCGCTTCCTTCGCCTCGTCGGAATCGGCGTCGCGCACTTCGCCCGCGGCTTCGCGCGACGTCTCCGTCGCCGCGGCCTTGAGCACCTCGGCGCACGCCGTGCCTTCCGGGTATTTCAGTTCACGGTGCTGGTCGACGATCATCGTGCGGCGCATGGGGATCATCATGAAGATGCCCAGCAGGCCGCCCAGCACACCCACCAGCATGACGCGCGAGATCTCCAGGTCGAAGCCGAGGATCATGATGGCGGGCATCGTCACGCCGAGGCCGAATGCGATCGATTCGCCGGCCGAGCCGGCCGTTTGCGTGATGCTGTTCTCGAGGATCGTCGATTCCCGTCCACCCACCTTCTTCGCGAGGCCGAACAAGGTGATTGCGATGACGGCGACGGGGATCGATGCGCTGACGGTGAGGCCCACTTTCAGCACGAGGTACAACGAGGAGGCTCCGAAGACCATGCCCAGCACGGTGCCCATGATCAGGGCGCGCCAGGTCAATTCCGGCAAGTGCGCGGACGCCGGGATGTAGGGCTTGACGTTGGTCGGGCTGGGATCGTACGGCATGAGCGGGGTGTCCTTCAGGCGGGGTATTGTTGAACAGGACTGCCGGGATCGCCGCGCAGGCCCTGAAAGCGTGACTATCGCACATGCCGTAGTGGAAGAAAAGGGGATTATAATTTCCCCACACCGCCCGTACTTACGGCCTCCAACGGGTTTTCAGACCCGCATCAAGAGAGTTCAGTTTTGGCAACTACCCGCAAGCCGGCAAAGCCGCGCGCCCGCCGCCAGCGCGGCTTCCTGATCCCGGCACTGGCCGTCCTGGCCGCCGTCATTGTCCTGTTCATCGCCGGTGTCGCCGGCTACATCGTGCTCCGCGTGCTGCCGAACGTGCCGGCGCTGGATGCCGTCACCGACTACCGGCCCAAGATTCCGCTGCGCGTCTACACGGCAGACAACGTCCTCATCGGCGAGTTCGGCGAAGAGCACCGCGATTTCGTGCCGATCAAGAAGATCCCCGACCTGATGAAGAAATCGCTGCTCGCCATCGAGGACGCGCGCTTCTACGAGCACGGCGCGATCGACTGGAAGCGCGCGATGGGCGCCGTCGGCTCGAACCTGCGCGGCGGCTTCGGCTCGGGCGGCGCGTCGACGATCACGATGCAGGTGGCGCGCAACTTCTTCCTGTCGCGCGAAAAGAAGCTGACGCGCAAGATCAACGAGGTCGCGCTCGCGTACAAGATCGAGGCCGCGCTGTCGAAGGACGAGATCCTCGAGCTGTACATGAACCAGATCTACCTGGGGCAGCGCGCCTACGGCTTCTCGAGCGCCGCGCGCATCTATTTCAACAAGACGCTGGACCAGCTGTCCGTCGCCGAGATGGCGATGCTGGCGGGCCTGCCGCAGAATCCCGCGCGCCACAACCCGGTCGCGAATCCGAAGCGGGCGCGCGAGCGCCAGCACGCGGTGCTGGGCCGCATGCGCGCGCTGAACTACATCACGGAAGAGCAGTACCAGAAGGCGCTGACCGAACCACTGCGCGTCAACACGCGCGGCGCCCAGGAATTCGGCACGCACGCGGAATACGTGGCCGAACTGGCGCGCCAGGCCGTGTACAACCAGTACAAGGAAGACGCATACACGAAGGGCATCAAGGTCTACACGACGATCCTGAAGGCCGAGCAGGACGCCGCCTACGCGTCCGTGCGCCGCAACGTGCAGACCTACGACCAGCGCCACGGCTGGCGCGGCCCGGAAGACCGCATGGAGCTGCCGACCGATCCGACCGAGCGCGAAGACGCGATCAACGAGGCGCTCGGCAAGCGCCCCGTCAGCGACGGCCTGATCCCCGCCGTCGTGCTGTCCGCGACGAGCAAGACGGTGCGCGTGGAAACGGTCGACGGCGACACGGTCGACCTTACCGGCGCCGGCCTGAAATTCGCGCAGGCGGGCCTGTCATCCAGCGCCAAGGAGAAGATGCGCCTGACGCCGGGCGCCATCATCCGCGTGGCGAAGGACGCGAAAGGCGACTGGAGCGTGACGCAGGTGCCCGCGGTGGCGGCGGCGTTCGTCGCCATCGATGCCGACACGGGTGCTTATCACGCGCTGGTCGGCGGCTTCGACTACAACTTCCAGAAGTTCAACCACGTGACGCAGGCATGGCGCCAGCCCGGCTCCGGCATGAAGTCGTTCATCTATTCGGCCGCCATCGACAAGGGTTATTCGCCGGGCACGCGCATCCTCGACGCGCCGCTCGACATGCCGGGCGAAGACGCCGGCAAGACGTGGTCGCCGCAAAACGACGACGGCAAGTACGACGGTCCGATCACCTTGCGCCGCGCGCTGGCCGAATCGAAGAACGTGCCGTCTGTCCGGCTGCTGCGCGCAATCACGGTGCCGTACGCACATGAATTCATCGGCAAGTTCGGCTTCGACCTCGCGCGCCAGCCGCAGAATTACACGCTGGCCCTCGGCACGGGCGCCGTGACGCCGCTGCAGATGGCGGGCGCCTACGCCGTATTCGCGAACGGCGGCTATCGCGTGCAACCGTACCTGATCGCGCGCATCGAGGACGCCGACGGCAAGGTCATCGCGGAGACCAAGCCCACCGCCGAGCACACGGACGAACAGCGCGTGCTCGATCCCCGCAACGCGTTCATCACGGACAGCATGCTGCGCGACGTCACGCGCTACGGCACGGGCGCGGCAGCGACGAAGGCCCTCGGCCGCACGGACATCGCGGGCAAGACCGGCACGACGAGCGATGCGATGGACGGCTGGTTCTCCGGCTACGGCGGCAACGTGGTCGCTGTCGCGTGGATGGGTTACGACGATCCGAAATCGCTGGGCGGCAAGGAGTTCGGCGCCACCGTCGCGCTGCCGATCTGGATCGACTACATGCGCGTGGCCCTGGCGAAGAAACCGCCGCAGGAAGAGCGTCCGCAGCCGGAGGGTGTCGTGCGCGAGAACGACGATTGGGTCTACGCGGAATTCGCCGAGACGCCCACCTTGAACGCCATCGACCTGGACCAGGCGCCCGACCCGAATGCGCCGCCGCCGGCCGAAGGCGCCCCGCCGGGGACGCCGCCTGGTACGCCGCCACAGCAGCCGCAACCCCAGCAACAGCAGCCATCGAACTCGCTGTTCTGACGGTTTGACACTCCCCTCGACGGGCCGCCGCGTGCGGCCCGTTTTTTATTAGCGAACGGCCAACCGCATTGCCACAAATTCAAGAGATCGTCCGTCCAGTCCTACATGTCTGTACGAATTCATCCTATTTCGGACCGGCATGGCAGCCCCCATGATGGCGTCACTTTTTACAAAGGAGTCAACATGAAAAAGTACCAAGCCCTTATCATCGGCGGCCTGATGGCCTTCGGCCTGGCGGCATGCAGCTCGACCGGCACCAGCAGCAGCAACGCGACCGGCAGCTCGTCGTCGGAGACCACGTCCAGCAGCTCGGGTTCGAGCGCGACGGGCACGTCGGAATCCGGCACGATGGGCACCTCGGGCAACGGCGCATCCGGTACGTCGAGCAATGCACCGACCGGCACCTCCGCCGTCGGCACCGGCAACTCGGACGCGACCGGCCAGGGCACCAACCCCGCACCTGCCCAGACCACCGGCAATCACTGATCGCCTTCGCCGTCCGGCCGACCGGGGCCGGACGGCCTGCCCTGCGCAGGGCAACCGTGACGTTGTTCGACTATAATGGACGCTCGTCCTGACGATCCCGAACCGCACAGCGTCAATGCCCTTCGACCTCTCCAAGCACTTACCCAAACCCGGAACCCGTTTCGCCCTGCCCCAGCTGCATGGCTCGTCCGATGCCTACGCGCTCGCCGTCGCAGCCCTCGCGCTGAAAGACAAGAAGCAGATGCTGACCGTGATCGTCGCGAACGCCAGCGACGGCCAGCGCCTGCTCGATGAAATTCCCTGGTTCGCGGACGGCAAGCTGTCGTGCCACCTGCTGCCCGATTGGGAAACGCTGCCGTACGACGCGTTCTCGCCGCACCAGGACCTCGTCTCGGAACGCCTCGCGACCTTGCACGAAATCCGCAACGGCCAGTGCGACGTCCTCGTCGTGCCCGCGACGACCGCGCTCGTGCGCCTCGCGCCGCCCGCCTTCCTCGCCGCGTACACGTTCTTCTTCCGCCAGGGCGAGCACCTGGACGAGGCGAAGCTCAAGGCGCAGCTGACGCTCGCAGGCTATACGCACGTGACGCAGGTGATGTCGCCGGGCGAGTATTCCGTGCGCGGCGGCCTGATCGACCTGTTCCCGATGGGCTCCGCGCTGCCGTACCGTCTCGACCTGTTCGGCGACGAGATCGAGACGATCCGCACGTTCGACGCCGACACCCAGCGCTCGCTGTACCCCGTCAAGGAAGTGCGCCTGCTGCCGGGCCGCGAATTCCCGATGGACGAAGCGTCGCGCACGGCATTCCGCGGCCGCTGGCGCGAGCGCTTCGAAGGCGACCCATCGCGCCAGCCGATCTACCGCGACATCGGCAACGGCATCGCGTCGGCCGGCATCGAATACTACCTGCCGCTGTTCTTCGACGAGACGGCCACCTTGTTCGACTACCTGCCGGACGACGCATCGCTCGCCCTGGTCGGCGACATCGAAGCGTCCATCCAGCGCTTCTGGACCGACACGGAATCGCGCTACAAATTCCTCAAGACCGACCGCGACCGGCCGATCCTGGAACCGAAGGAGATCTTCCTCGGCACGGAGGACTTCTTCGTGCGGGCCAAGCCCCACGGCCGCTGGGCCATCGCGCGCGACGTGCACGCGGGCGCGTCCGAGTTGTCCGCAGCGATCCCCGACATCGCCGTCAACCGCCGCCTCGACGATCCGCTCGCGAACCTCCGGTCATACCTGATGCAGGCGGCCGGCAAGCGCGTGATGATCTGCGCGGAATCGGCCGGCCGGCGCGAGACCTTGCAGCAGTACTTCAACGAATACAAGCTGGATCTCGCGCCCGTCGAAGGCTTCGACGGCCTGCGCGCGACGGATGCGAAGGTCGTTCTCGGTGTCGCGCCGCTGCAGGCCGGCTTCGAGCTGATGGAGGAAGGCGCGGGCCACCTCGTGTTCATCACGGAGACGGAGCTGTACGCCGGCTCCGGCCGCCGCGCCGGCAAGAAGAAACAAGAAGCCGGTTCGCAGGTCGAGTCGATGGTGCGCGATCTGTCCGAGCTGAAGATCGGCGACCCTGTCGTGCACATCAACCACGGCATCGGCCGCTACCTGGGTCTCGTCAGCATGGACCTGGGCGAAGGTGAGACGGAATTCCTGCACCTCGAATACGCGAAAGAGTCGAAGCTGTATGTGCCGGTATCACAGCTGCACGTGATCTCGCGCTACTCGGGCGCCTCGCCCGAGGACGCACCGCTGCACACGCTGGGTTCCGGCCAGTGGGACAAAGCGAAACGCAAGGCCGCGGAACAGGTGCGCGACACGGCGGCCGAACTCCTCAACCTGTATGCGCGCCGCGCCGCGCGCCAGGGCCACGCCTTCGAATACTCGGCCACCGACTACGAGAACTTCGCGCAGAGCTTCGGCTTCGACGAGACGCCGGACCAGCGCGCCGCCATCGCTGCCGTCATGCAGGACATGACGTCGGGCCGGCCGATGGACCGCCTCGTGTGCGGCGACGTCGGCTTCGGCAAGACGGAAGTCGCGCTGCGCGCCGCGTTCATCGCCGTCATGGGCGGCAAGCAGGTCGCGATCCTCGCCCCGACCACCTTGCTCGCCGAGCAGCACGCGCAGACGTTCTCCGACCGCTTCGCCGACTGGCCCGTGCGCATCGCCGAGCTGTCGCGCTTCCGTACCGGCAAGGAGATCAACAACGCGATCAAGGGCATGGCCGACGGCACCGTCGACATCGTGATCGGCACGCATAAACTGCTGTCGCCGGACGTGAAGTTCACGCGCCTGGGCCTCGTCATCATCGACGAGGAACACCGCTTCGGCGTGCGCCAGAAGGAAGCCTTAAAGGCGTTGCGCGCCGAGGTCGACGTGCTGACCCTGACCGCCACGCCGATCCCCCGCACCCTGGGCATGGCGCTGGAAGGCCTGCGCGATTTTTCCGTCATCGCGACGGCGCCGCAGAAGCGCCTCGCCATCAAGACGTTCGTGCGCCGCGAGGACGGCTCCGTCATCCGCGAAGCCTGTTTGCGCGAATTGAAGCGGGGCGGCCAGATCTACTTCCTGCACAACGAAGTCGAGACCATCGAGAACCGCCTCGCGATGCTGCGCGAGCTGCTGCCGGAAGCGCGCATCGCCGTTGCACATGGCCAGATGCACGAGCGCGACCTGGAAAAAGTCATGCGCGATTTCGTCGCCCAGCGCTACAACATCCTGCTGTGCACGACCATCATCGAGACCGGCATCGACGTGCCGACGGCGAACACGATCATCATGCACCGCGCGGACAAATTCGGCCTCGCCCAATTGCACCAGCTGCGCGGGCGCGTGGGCCGTTCGCACCACCAGGCGTATGCGTACCTGCTCGTGAACGACGTGCTCGGACTCTCGAAACAGGCGCAGCGCCGGCTCGACGCGATCCAGGCGATGGAAGAACTGGGCAGCGGCTTCTATCTCGCCATGCACGACCTGGAAATCCGCGGCGCCGGCGAAGTGCTGGGCGAGAACCAGTCGGGCGAAATGCTGGAAGTCGGCTTCCAACTGTATTCCGACATGCTGAACGAAGCCGTGAAGGCGCTGAAGGCCGGCCGCGAGCCGGACATGAGCGCGCCGCTGTCATCGACGACGGAAATCAACCTGCACGTGCCTGCCCTGCTGCCGGCCGACTTCTGCGGCGACGTGCACGAGCGCCTGTCGATCTATAAACGCCTCGCGAACTGCGAGGACCAGGGTCGCATCGACGACATGCAGGAAGAGCTGATCGACCGCTTCGGCAAGCTGCCCGATGCCGTCAAGGCGCTGATCGAGACGCACCGCCTGCGCATCGCGGCAAAGGCCGTGGGCATCGTCAAGATCGACGCGCACGCCGATGCCGCCAGCCTGCAGTTCATGGAAAAGCCTCCCATCGACCCGATCAAGATCATCACGTTGATCCAGAAGAACCGCCAGGTGAAGCTGGCCGGCCAGGACAAGCTGCGCATCACGGCCACCATGCCGGACCTGGCCGCGCGCGTGAACCAGGTCAAGCAGACCATCAAACAACTCCTCGCTTAACATAGAACACATCATGTCCAAGAAGCTCGTACTCCAGGGGCCGAACGCCGACCAGGCGGCGCTCGCGCAGATCGCCGCCCTCGCCCGCCCGGCACGCACCACCGAACTGCACGCGCACGCGCTGCGCTGCGACGGATTCGACTTCACGCCCGAACTGAAGGCGCAAGTCGAGAACGCGGCCCACGCCGCCGGCATCGACGCGACCTTCGTCGATGCGGACCTCACGCTGGCCGACTTCAAGCTGGTCGCGATGGACATGGATTCCACCCTGATCACCATCGAATGCATCGACGAGATCGCGGACATGCAGGGCCTGAAGGCCGAGGTGTCGGCGATCACGGAAGCGGCGATGCGCGGCGAGCTCGATTTTTCGGAAAGCCTCACGCGGCGTGTCGCGCTGCTCGAAGGCTTGCCGACGTCCGCGCTGGAACGCGTGTACGAAGAACGCCTGCGCATTTCGCTGGGCGGTGAAGCGATGCTGCGAGCCGTGCAGGCCGCGGGCCTGAAGACGCTGCTCGTGTCGGGCGGCTTCACGTTCTTCACGGAGCGCCTCAAGACGCGCCTTGGGCTCGACTATACGCACGCGAACGTGCTGGAGGCTGCGGGCGGCGTGCTGACCGGGAAAGTCGTCGGCGGCATCGTCGACGCGGAAGAAAAGAAGCGCACCGTGGAACGCGTCTGCGCCGACCTGGGCATCGCCACGCAGCAGGCCATCGTCATGGGCGATGGTGCGAACGACCTCAAGATGATGGGCGTGTCGGGACTGTCTGTCGCGTTCCGCGCCAAGCCCGTCGTGCGGGCGCAGGCGGACGTGGCGCTGAATTTCTCGGGGCTGGATGGGGTGTTGGCGGTGCTGGGCTGAATTGCCGGCGCCCGCTTGCGTGGCGCTCACGAAGTAGGTGTAGAATTTACCTGAAGCAACACTTCAGGTGAATATCATGGCGATTTCTTCGATTGGATCGACACCGGTCTCTGCGACAGCCAACCCGCCCGCGACCACGGCAGGCAGCACCACGCCAACGAGCCCCCAAGACCTGACGACGAGCGTGGCGATGTCCACGCTGTCCGAAGAAGCCGGCATCGTCGCGTCCCTGGGCGGCACGTCGGCCGGATACCAGACGTATGACGCCACGGGCCTGCTGAACGCCGTCGCACAGGCCGCCACGCCGACTCCCCCGCAGGACGTCTCCGACGCGGCCGCGTCGCCGGCCACGCCGGTATCGGCGGCGGTGTCCGGCGACTGGGGCACGATCCTCAAATCGGACCCGGGCCTCACGAGCACCGCCGTCGCCGACGCGGTCGCGCAAGGCATCGTCAATACGATCGACGTCTACGCCTAGGCGGCGCAGGGCGTCACATGGACAGCCTGCAATCCATGTAAAGCCAGGTAAAACCGGCGCCCGGACCCAACAGCTTCACGCGGCCATGACGTTAAATGCATTGCGCCCGACGCATCGACGCGGTCGGCGCCATTCACTTTGACAGGAGAAGACCATGGCCGTTTCCGCAGTTTCCACCAGCCAGACTTACCAGCAAACCTCGTCGACGACGACCGACGGCATGTCGCGCGGACGCGCGATGAAGGCACTCGTCGACGGGATCAACAGCGGCGACCTGACGAGCGCCAAGACGGCGTTCGACGCCCTCGAGAAAGGCCGACAGAGCGGAGGTGCAGCGTCGTCCACGGCCGGCCCGACGACAGGCACGAGCCAGCGCGACCAGGACGTCGCGGCACTCGGCAAGGCCCTCGACAGCGGCGATGCCGATGCGGCGAAACAGGCGCTCGCCAAGCTGCGCGACGATGGCAAGAACGCAGCCGGCGCAAGCCAGGGCGCGCAGGGTGCGCAGGGTGCGCACCACCACCACGGCCACAAGAGCCAAGCGGCCGGCGCTTCGTCCCCCGCCTCCGGCAGCACGCAGGACGCGGCGCTGACGTATGGCGCGTCCGCGTCCGGCACCCAGACCGCGGCGCCTGGCGCCACGATCGACGTTTCCGTCTGACGAACGCGCGGCCCGTCGGGCCATCGTGTCGTCTGGACGCGAAGGAAGCGGCAACTCAGCGGTCGCGCACGAATGCCGCTTCCTCGTAGCCGCTCATGGCCTGCCGGTCCATCGGAATATGGTTTGTTCTGAGGACCTTGCCATCGCGCGCATACACCAGGTACATCTCTCCGGCCCCGTTCCCCTTCGGCAGCTGCCAATACTGCGGGCGGCAGCCAAGCGACACCCAGACCTCGTTCGGGTTGACGGTGAACTCGAGCGTTCGCTCCTTGGGGTAATGGCCCTTGATCTCGTCGAGGGAGTCGAACAGCGCGACGTAGTGCAGCACGGCTTGCTTCCCGTGCAGCGTATCGACCGTTTCCTTCTCCACGTCGAGCGTCTTCAGATAACCGATGAAGATCAGGTCGGCGTCTTCCTTCAGCTTGAGCGTCGCGGCCTTGGCTTCGTCGACGATCTGGCGGCTGCGCTCCGCGGCCATCTCTTTCGGAAGGACGGCGCAAGCGGCGGCCAGGCCGGGATGCATGCACGCCAGCGCGAGGACCGATGTCAGGATTCCATGTATCTGCTTTCGCATCGTGTTTTCGCCGTGAATACTGATGAATAGAGTCGGCGCACTTTTTGCGCAGACGTTGGTCGCTCCCGAAGCGCTGGCCCTCAGGGGAGGCGCCTCCTGAGGTTTAGCGACCTGATCTCGACGCGCTATCCGCCTTAGCTCCGGTCGACGATTCTGGAAATCAGGTGGCCGTCGAAGGCGAATTCCGATTCGCCGTTCAGTTCCAGCACAGTTCCCGCGCGCGGGCCGTCTGGGATGTCTACCGCAAGCTGGCCGCGATACGCAATACCCACGGTGACGTAGTCCGCACCGTGTTTGACGGCCGTAATGCGCTGTTCGCGTTCGGAAAATATGGTTTTGGCCTGTTCTGCGAGCTTCCTGAACTCGGCAATGCCGGACGCTTTGGCGGTAACGTGGACGCCCGACCAGTTTTCGAAGCGCACGTCAGGTGACAAGAGCTTGAGCATGCCGTCCACATCGAACGCGTTGTAAGCGTCAATGTACTTCTGGATCACCTGTTCCCGCACGTTTGCCTGCATATATGCTCCTTTCACGGATTGGTAGCCCCAAGGTATCAGCTTGGTTACATATTTAAAATCTTTAGAAGTCGACTGAACAGCACACTGAACGATCCAGAAAACGGAGCATGACACTCTCTTGAAAATCACCGCATGAGCACGCGGCCGAACATCGCGTCGGTGCGCGGCTTGGGCACGACCTTCGGATCGAACGCGAAGTGGCACGACTGTATATAGGCCGCCAACTGGCCGGCCGTAGCCGCGTCCAGCGAACCTCCTTCAGTCTTGATGCCATACGGTTGCCCGGCGACGTCAACCAGGAAGCGTACCTTTTGACCGTGCTCGTCGCTTGGCTGGTCGTCGAAGAGCTTCAAGCCGGCAAAGATTGGGGACGCTTGGCAGCTGTCCGCCACCAGTGCCGGGTGCGGGTCGTGGCGGTCCAGGCTCCACACATATTGCAGCGGATAGGTCTTACCCTGAAACGCGGCAATTTGCTCAGGAGGAAAGGCACAGCTTGACACGAACGCCAGCGTCGCGTCGTCGAGCAAGCGCCAGCCACTGGACTTGACCACCGTCACGTCGACCATCCGCCCCTCGGGCGACATCGTGTAGCGCACCGTGGCCTTACCTTCGAGCTCGTAGCGCAGTGCTTCTTTCGGGTATTCGGGTTTTGCGCAATACTGCGGGGCGACAGGAGGATACTTTTGCGCGAGTGCCCCGGCCGACGGTAATGCAGCGCCAGCCAGGATAAGGATGGAGGCGACGTTAGCTGGAATGTTCTTCATGGCCTACCGAAATGTGATGATGGGCACATGTTATCAACTGAGCGCGCGAAAAATTTCTCCAATTCTCACGTCGTCATGCATTGATTGACGGCAGACCTACTCTCATGGTCTGGCTGTGTCGATCCGAAGCGAACCGGACGTATTTCGTGAACACAGAGCGCTTAGTGCAATCTCACTTTGATAGCGCAACGAACACGGTCGTTTCAAGCTCGGAACGTAGCCGAACTAGCGTTGTTCTCGCCACCAAGACTCTGCGACAGGAAGTCGTTCAAGGAAATCCCGTGCGGTCCGACTTGCGTTCCCGTCGTCGAAACGAAACCACGATTCCACTCCACCACCCTCGTGAGGCCGAATTCTCTTTCTGCTGTCCGGATGCAGGTCATGCGCCGTCAGCTTTTTCGCGGATATGTGTTCACCCCAAGACGTCGTGAAACCGTCGATGGAGGCACGCGCGATCTCGACCACAAATCCGCCTCCCCATTTATCAAATTGGAACGTCATCAAGTCGACGGAGCTGTCGGTGAAACGACGAAAATGTGGGAAGGAGCCTCTGAAACCTCGACTGCGCAGAACGGGCAGTACAGTTTCTTTCAAGGCTGCATTCATGGCGGTACGAATGTTATTTGTCATCGTCGAAAAAATCAGAAGCAATCGTCTTCGTCTTGTCTCCGATTCTGGCCGATGCGCGGGCGATTCGTATGGTTCAGTGTACGACCTTGTTACTGACCGCCATCGCAGAGCCCCAGCCGGGGGCGCGAGATTGCTCCAACCCGAAACCGAGGCAAGAATGTGACATTTCGCGTATATGCATATCTGGAATTCTCATGCTCCGTCATCGCATTCCAGAGGCCGATAATGCTCGCATCTTCTCCAGAATAGCCGCAGTCCGTCTATACCGGCAAGCAAGATTGCCATGTATGCATCCATTTAACAACAGTATAGACAGGTGACGATTGTGAATACCGTTGGGCGCTCGTTACACTGGTCCACGCCTTGCCGGCACCAAATCGGTGCAGCCAGGTTCGCACAACAACAACCATCGACGAGAGATTCAGGATGACTCAACACCGCGCCGTACCCGTCTTCACCCGTACCCTGCTCGCTTCCTCCCTGTTCCTTGCTTTCGCCCCCGCCTGGTCCCAGGACACGCCGTCCGATCCCGCCCCCGCCGCTCCCGCCGTCACTGCACCCGCCGCCACGCCCGCGCAGTCCGACAAGGATGGCGGCATGGCATCCGTCGTCGTGCTCGGCTCGCGCTCGACCGCGCGCACGGCACTGGATTCGGCGGCGCCCGTCGGCCTGATCGGCGCCAAGGACATGGCGATGGCCGGTCCGGTGGAACTGGGCAAGCTGCTGCAGACGCTCGATCCGTCCTTCAACTTCTCGACGACGTTCATCAGCGACGGCACGGACATCATCCGCCCCGCCACCCTGCGCTCGCTCGGCCCGGACCAGCTGCTCGTGCTCGTGAACGGCAAGCGCCGCCACCAGCAGGCGCTCGTCAACGTGCAGCAGACGATCGGCCGCGGCTCCGCCGGCACGGACATCAACGCGATCCCGATGTCGGCGATCCAGCGCATCGAAGTGCTGCGCGATGGCGCGGCCGCGCAATACGGCTCCGACGCGATCGCGGGCGTGATCAACATCGTGCTGAAGACCCAGACCAACGAGACGCAGCTGTCCGGCACCGTCGGCGGCACGACGGAAGGCGGCGGCGAGCTGCGCCAGGGCAGCGTCAACAAGGGCTGGACCATCGGCGACGGCGGCTACATCAACCTGACGGCAGAAGCGCGCTACCGCGGCGAGACGAACCGTGCGGGTGTTGACTCCTTGCGCGTGGATCCGCCGCGCGTCACCCAGCGCATCGGTGACAGCCTCGCGAAGGACCAGTACTTCTGGTGGAACTCGGCGATCCGCGTCGCCAGCGACGGCGAAGTGTACGTGTTCGGCGGCGTGTCGCACCGCACGGGCGATTCGGCCGGCTTCTTCCGCTCCGCCGGCGACGGCCGCAATGTGCCGGCCGTGTACCCGAACGGCTTCCTGCCGAACATCCGCACCACCGTCAAGGATGCGTCGCTGGCGGTGGGCTACCGCCGTGACCTGGCGAACGACTGGAAGGTCGACTTCTCCGTCAACCACGGCCGCAGCGAGCTCGATTTCCACGAGAAGAACACGATCAACGTCAGCTACTGGTACGAGCCGAAGCCGGGCGGCGGCATCTTCGCCGAGTCGCCGCTGGAAGCCGATACCGGCAAGCTGAAATTCAAGCAGACGACGTTCAACGCGGACCTGCGCGGTCCGATCGACATCGCCGGCAACAAGGTCAACTTCGCCACCGGCTTCGAATGGCGCCGCGACGGCTATGCGATCGACGCGGGCGACCCTGTGTCGTACCAGTACGGCCGCACGAACAACCCGGCCATCGCGATCACGGACCAGACGGGCGGCGCGGCCGCATCGGGCACGCAGGGCTTCCCCGGCTACACGCCCGCGACGGCCGTCGACGACGCGCGCCACAACATCGCGCTGTACGCGGACGTCGAGCACAACATCACGCCGCAACTGCTGATCGGCGCCGCAGCGCGCTGGGAAAAATACTCGGACTTCGGCAGCACGACGACGGGCAAGCTGTCGCTGCGCTACGACCCGAGCCGTCAGGTGGGCTTCCGCGGCACGTTGTCGACGGGCTTCCGCGCACCGAGCGTGCAGCAGAAGTTCTACAGCTCCGTGTCGACGAACCTGAACGCGGCTGGCGTGCTGACGGAGACGCTGACGGCACGCGAAGGCAGCGCCGTCACGAAGGCCTTCGGCATCCCGAACCTGAAGCAGGAAACGTCGAAGAACGCCAGCGTCGGCGTCGTGCTGCGCCCCGCCTCGAACTTCTCGCTGACGGCCGACCTGTGGCGCATCGACATCGACAACCGCATCGTGTTCTCGTCGAACATCGCGCCTGAATCGGGCGCATGCGCGACGGCGGCCGCATGCCCGATCAAGGCGATCCTCGATCCGCTGAAAGTGGGCCAGGCACAGTTCTTCACGAACGCGATCGACACGCAGACGAAGGGCCTCGACATCGTCGCCGAGCACACGACGCGCTGGCCGGGTAACACGCTCGTGCTGTCCGGGCAGCTCGACTTCAACCGCACGACCGTCTCGGGCCGCCACTCCGATTCGCCCGTGCTGACGGGCGCCCAGCTGTTCGACGATTCGCAGGTCACGCTGATCGAACGTGGCCAGCCGCGCCAGCACCACGTGCTGTCGGCCGATTACACGCACGGCCAGTGGAACGGTAACGTGCGCGCCAACTACTACGGCGCCGTGCAGGGCCAGGGCTTCACCGCCCCGTTCGTCCAGACCTGGGACGCGAAGTGGATCGTGGACGCTACCGCGCGCTACAACTTCAACAAGTCGACCAGCCTCACCGTCGGTTCCAACAACATCTTCAACACGTTCCCGACGAAGTGGGACCCGGTCAAGGCCGCGCCGTTCCCGCAGCTGGGCTTCACGTACTGCTGGGAGACCTGCCCGTTCGGCATCAACGGCCGCTCGTGGTATGCCCGCGTCGACGTCGCGCTGTAACGTGGGCGCGTGAGTCAGCCGGTCGCGCGCGCGCGGGACCGGTGCGGGTCAGTACGGCCCGCGGATGAAGTCGCGCACGTGGGCGCGATAGACGCCGGCCAGTTGCTCGTGCAACGCGGCCGGCAGCGGTGCGACGTCCGCCGCGCTCACGTTCGCCGTCACCTGGTCCGGGCGGCTCGCGCCCGGGATCACGACCGACACCTGCGGGTGGTCGAGGATCCAGCGCAGCGCCATCTGCGCCATCGTCATCCCCGCCGGCACGAGGCGCGCCACCTGCTCGGCCGCGTCCACGCCGCGCTCCAGCTCCAGTCCCGCGAACGTTTCTCCCACGTTGAACATGGCGCCGTCGCGGTTGAAATGCCGATGGTCGTCGTCGCGGAACGTCGTCGCCCGCGTGATCTTCCCGGCCACGCGATCGCTGGCGGGCCGCTTGCTACAGCGGCGCGGGCGGCGCCGCATCCGCCGGACGCCGCCGCGCCGCCAGGCTGGCACTCGTCGCTGCGCCGATCGACGACGCGACGATCAGGGCGATCGCGAGCCATTGCGTGACGTCGAGGTGTTCGCCCAGCAGCACGAGGCCCATCACCGCGCCGATCGCGGGCTCCGCGCTGAGCAAGGTGCTGAACGTGTTCGCGGGCAGGCGGCGCAGCGCCACCATCTCGAGTGAATACGGGATCGCGCTGGACAGCACGGCGACCGCCACGCCGAACAGCAGCACGGACGGCGCCAGCAGCGCGGCGCCAGCGTGCGCGATGCCGACCGGCGCCGCGATCAGCGCGCCGATCACCGTGCCCCAGCTCGACGCGGCCGGACCGTACGCGGCGCTCGCGCGCTTGCCCGCGAGGATGTACACGGCCCAGCAGGCGCCCGCCACGAGCGCGCAGGCGATGCCGCGCCAGTCGACGTCCGCCGCGCCGTCGCGCAGCGGCAACAGCAGCGCGAGGCCCGCGCACGCGACGCCGATCCACACGAAATCGAGGCGCCGGCGCGACGTCGCCACCGCGACCACGAGCGGCCCCGTGAACTCGACGGCGATGGCGACACCCAGCGGGACGTACGCGAGCGCCGTATAAAAGCTGAGGTTCATGGCGCCCAGCGACAGGCCGTACTGCAGCAGCGCGCGCCCGTCGCCGCGCAGGCCCGTGCGCCACGGGCGGAACACGGCGGCGAGGATCACGGCGGCGAACGTCAGCCGCATTGCGGTGGCACCGGCCGCGCCGACGGCGGGGAACAAATGCTTGGCGAGCGATGCGCCCGTCGTCAGCGAGACGAGCGACAGCAGGAGGGCGGCATACGGGACATACGCCGACAGCCCGGCCGGGCGGGCGCGGGATTGTGTGGAAGAGGACATCGAAAACGGCTGCAGGGGCAAACGTGCAACGATATCACCATCCGCGCCGGCCTGCCGGCCGCGACGGCATGTTCCGCCAGGTTAACGGGTGTAACAGCCTGTAAATTCCCACACGCGCGACGCAGGAATCCGTATAGTTGGCACGTGAGGAGAACCGCCATGAAATCGCTCGCCATTATCGCTATGCTCGCAGCAGCCCTCAGCGGCTGCGCTACCTATTACCCCGCGCCGGCCAACTACGGCACGCGCGCCTATTCGCAGCCCGATCCGAACGGCTGGCAAGTCGTGTCCGTGACCCCGGTCGCGCCCGGCACGGGTGCCGCGGCCCAGGCCTCGGGCGACGCCGGCCGCGTGACCTATTCGCCGGCCCCGACGACGACGGTCGTGACGCAGCCGGTGTACGTGCCGGCGCCCGTCTACGCACCGGCACCGATCTACGCGCCGTACGCGCCCGTGTACGCCGACCCGCTCTGGTTCCCGCCCATCTCGATCGGCCTCGGCTTCAGCTGGAACCACTGGAGCGGCGGCGGTCGCGGCTGGGGCCACCGCGGCTGGCGCGGCCACCGCTGACGCTGGTTTCGCTTCGTCGACAAGGGCTGCGCTTCGGCGCGGCCTTTTTTTGGTCTCGTACCCGCCCTTGCTGACGCTTTCCTTACGCTTTTGCATGAATGACGCATGTTGCAACGCGTCACATCAATCGTTTGCTGTTGTCTGATTGCCATTCTACAATCGGCCTCGATGGGCCCGGCGCCGGTCTCGGCGTCCCAGCGTAAAACGACAACATGATGACTACGGAGACGGCGATGAATTTCAAGGTAAAGGCATTGGTTGCAGGGGTAGTTCTGGGATGGTCGATGTCCGGCATGGCGGCGGAGCCGATCAAGATCGGCGTGTCGGGCCCGTTCACGGGCGGCTCGGCGCCGATGGGCGTGTCGATGCGCGACGGCGTGCGGCTGGCCGTCAATGAAATCAATGCCAAGGGCGGCGTGCTGGGTCGCAAGATCGAACTCGTCGAACGCGATGACGAAGCGAAGAACGAACGCGGCGTGCAAGTCGCGCAGGAGCTCATCAACAAGGAACACGTCGTCGCCACCGTCGGCTACATCAATACCGGTGTCGCCCTCGCCTCGCAGCGCTTCTACCAGCAGGCGAAAATCCCCGTCATGAACAACGTGGCGACCGGTTCCATCGTCACGAAGCAGTTCGCCAACCAGCCCGAGAACTACATCTTCCGCAATTCCGCGAACGACACGATCCAGTCCGCGATGATCGTCGAGGAAGCCATCGGGCGCCGCGGCTTCAAGAAGCCCGCGATCCTCGCCGACTCCACGAACTACGGCCAGCTGGGCCGTGAAGACCTCGAGAAGGTGCTCGACAAGAAGGGCGTGAAACCCGTCGCCGTCGAGAAGTACAACATCGGCGACGTCGACATGACGGCGCAGCTGTTGCGCGCCAAGCAGGCCGGCGCCGACGTCGTACTCACCTACGGCATCGGCCCCGAACTCGCGCAGATCGCCAACGGCATGCAGAAGCTGGGCTGGAAAGTGCCCATCGTCGGCAGCTGGACCCTGGCCATGGCGAACTTCATCGACAACGCGGGCAAGAACGGCGACGGCACGCGCATGCCGCAGACGTTCATCCAGAACCCCGACACGCCGAAGCGCAAAGCGTTCATCGACGCCTACGTGAAAGCGTACAACCCGCCGGGCGGCCGCATGCCGTCCGCCGTGTCGGCCGCGCAGGGCTACGATTCCGTGTACCTGCTGGCCGCCGCGATCCAGCAGGCGGGCAGCACGGAAGGTCCGAAGATCGCCGCCGCGCTGGAAGACCTCAAGGCGCCGGTCGAAGGCGTCGTCGCCACGTACAACAAACCGTACTCGCATACGGACCACGAAGCCATCAACTTCGAGAACACGAAGTTCGGCGAAGTGCGCGACGGCCGCGTCGTGCAGGCCAAGTAAGCGGACCTTCCGGCGGCCCCCGGCCGCCGGTGTTGTGCAGCATTGCATGAAGCCGCGCGCCTGCCCCGGCGGCGCGCGCGGCCGCCTTGGGGTGACATCATGGAAATCCTCCTGCAGCTCGTCGTGTCCGGCATCGCGCTCGGCATGATCTACGCCGTGATCGCGTTCGGCTACCAGCTCACGTTCGCCACGTCCGGCACCCTGAACTTCGGCCAGGGCGAGGCGCTGATGCTGGGCGCGCTCGTCGGACTGTCACTCGTCGGCACCATCCACGGCGGCCCTTATCTCGGCTACTGGCTGATGATTCCCGTCGTCGTCGTGTTCGGCGCGCTGCAAGGCATCTTCGTCGAGTGGATCGCCGTGCGGCCGGCAATCAAGATCAAGTCGGAATTCGGCTGGATCATGTCGACGATCGCCCTCGCCATCATCTTCAAGAACGTGGCGGAGAACATCTGGGGCAAGGACGTCCTGCCCTTCCCGTCGCCGCTGTCGTCCGAACCGTTCACCGTGCTGGGCGCGAACGTGCAGCCGATGCAGGTCGCGGTGATCATCGGCGCGCTCGCCATCATGTTCGCCGTCGAGATCTTCAACCGCAAATCGATCTACGGCAAAGCCGTCGTCGCCACGGCGAACGACCGCGACGCGGCCGGCCTCATGGGCATCAATACGGGGATGGTCATCACGTTCTCGTACGCGTTGTCGTCCGCGACGGCCGCCTTCGCGGGCGCGTTGATCGCGCCGCTGACGCTCACGAGCGCCACGATGGGCGCGTCGCTGGGCCTGAAGGCGTTCGCCGTCGCCATCATCGGTGGCCTCACGTCGGGCATGGGCGCCATCGTGGGCGGCATCATCCTCGGCATCGCGGAGACGGCGACCGGATTTTATCTGTCGACCGGCTACAAGGAAGTGCCGGGACTCGTCCTGCTGCTGCTCGTGCTGGCCGTGAAGCCGTCCGGCCTGTTCGGCAAGGCCGCCATCAAGAAGGTGTGACGATGAACAAGCTGACCTGGTCCGGCGCCATCGCCGGGATCGCGCTGCTGGCCGCGTTCCCCGTACTCGTCGCGAACCCGTACTACATCCACCTCGTCGAGACGATCCTGATCTACGCGATCCTGCTGTTCGGCCTCGACATCGTCGTCGGCTACACGGGCCAGGTGTCGCTGGGCCATGCCGGCTTGTTCGGCGTGGGCTCCTACGTGACGGGCGTGCTCGTGATGAAGCTCGGCGCCGCGTGGTGGCTCACCTTGCCTGCCAGCGTCGCGGGCGCCGCGCTGTTCGGCGCCATCCTCGCGCTGCCCGCGCTGCGCGTGACGGGTCCCTATCTCGCGATGGTCACGCTGGCCTTCGGCACCATCGTGCAGATCCTCATCAACGAGATGACCTTCCTCACCGAAGGCCCGATGGGCATCATGCTGACGAAGCCCAGCGTGGCCGGGCACGAGCTGACGGAAGTCCAGTACTACTATGCCGTCGCCGCGCTGATGGTGGTGTCGCTGCTGCTCGTGCACCGGCTGCTGAAATCGCACATCGGGCGCGCGTTCGAGGCGCTGCGCGACAGCCCCATCGCATCGGACTGCATGGGTGTCTCCGTGTACCGCTACAAGGTCTACGCGTTCGTCATCAGCGCCGGCTTCGCGGGCCTGGCGGGCAGCCTGTATGCCTATTCGGAGCAGTACATCTCGCCGAACACGTACAACTTCGAGCTGACTATCCTGTTCCTGCTCGCCGTGATCATGGGCGGCCGCAAGACGCGCAGCGGCGCCCTGCTCGGCGCCGTCATCGTCGTGATGCTACCAAGCCTCCTGTCCGACATCGACCTGTTCCGACGCATCGCCGTCGGCGCCGCGATCCTCGCCGTGGCCGGCGCAGGCCTGCTGCTCGCGCGCGGGCGTACGACGTTGCGCCGCACGGCCGTTCCCGTGCTTGCCACGCTGGCGCTGGCGGCCGTCTCGTACAAGCTGCAAAGCATGGTCGACTGGCGCCTGACGATCTTCGGCCTCATGACGCTGTTCGTCGTCTACTACCTGCAAGAGGGCATCGTCGGCTTCCTGCGCGGGCTGCTGGGACGGGGCCGCGTGCACGCGCACGCGCTCGCGGACGGCGGCGCCGACCCGTTCGCGGGCGTCGGCACACCGAAGGATCCGGGTGGGGAGCTGCTGCGCGTCGAACAGGTGCTGATGCAGTTCGGCGGCCTGAAGGCGCTGAACCAGGTCGACCTGGCCGTGGCACGCGGCACCGTGCACGGCCTGATCGGCCCGAACGGGTCCGGCAAGAGCACGATGATGAACGTCCTCACGGGCATTTACACGCCGACAGCAGGCACCGTGGTGTTCGCCGGCACGGGCATCACGGGCCGCACGCCGGCCCAGATCGCGCTGGGCGGCATCGCGCGCACGTTCCAGAACGTGCAGCTGTTCGGCGAGATGACGGCGACGGAAAACATCCTCGTCGGCCTGCACCACAGCTTCCGGTCGAACGTGGTCGACGCGATGCTGCACACGCCGCGCCGCCGGCGCGAGGAACTGGCCGCGCGGGCGCGCGCGGGCGCGATCCTGCGCTTCGTCGGCCTCGCCGACCTCGCGGACGAGGAAGCGCGCAACCTCCCGTACGGCAAGCAGCGCCTGCTGGAAATCGGCCGCGCGCTGGCGCTCGATCCGCGCCTGCTGCTGCTGGACGAACCGGCGGCGGGCCTCACGGCGCCCGACATCCGCGAGCTGATGGCCATCATCCACAAGATCCGCGACCACGGCATCACGATCGTCCTCATCGAGCACCACATGGACGTCGTGATGACGATCTCGGACACCGTCACGGTGCTCGACTTCGGCCAGAAGATCGCCGAAGGCACGCCGGCGCAGGTGCAGTCCGACCCGCGCGTGATCGAAGCTTACCTGGGCGGCGCCGGCGAGCCCGCCGCCGTCTGAGGAGACCCCATGCTCACGATCGACAACCTCCACGCGGCCTATGGCAAGGTCGAAGTCCTGCACGGGATTTCGCTGGAAGTCCCGAAGGGCAAGCTCGTCACGCTGATCGGCTCGAACGGCGCCGGCAAGACGACCACGATGCGCGCCATCTCCGGCATGATCAAACCGCGCGGCGGCACCGTCACGCTCGCGGGCCGCGACATCACGGGCCTGGATTCACACCGCATCGCGCGCGCCGGCCTGGCCCATTCGCCGGAAGGCCGGCGCGTGTTCGCGACGATGTCCGTCACGGACAACCTGCTGCTGGGCGCCTTTCCCCGTTTCACCCGCGCGCGGCCGAAGGGCGACGTGGCGCACGACCTGGAACGCGCACTGGAACTGTTCCCCCGGCTGAAGGAACGTCGGCTGCAGCTGGCCGGCACCCTGTCCGGCGGCGAGCAGCAGATGCTGGCGATGGCGCGCGCCGTCATGCTCAATCCGGACGTCGTGCTGCTGGACGAGCCCTCGATGGGCCTCGCGCCCATCCTCGTCGACGAGGTCTTCCGCATCATCGCGCGGCTGAAGGCGGAAGGCGTCACGATGCTGCTCGTCGAGCAGTTCGCGCAAGCGGCGCTGAACGTCGCGGACTACGGCTACGTGTTGGAAAACGGCAGCATCGCCGTGCACGGACCGGCCGCGAGCCTCAAGCACGATCCGAAAGTCGTCGCGGCCTACCTGGGCGGCGCCCACTGACGGATCGCGGCCGCCAGCGCGTCGAGGTCCTCGGGCCCGTTGTACAGGTGCGGCGTGACGCGCACAACGTCCACGTCGCCGAACCGGCGCACGACGGTGAAGATGCGGTGCTCATCCATCAGCCGGCGCGCGACGTCCGCGGCCGGCTTGCCGTCGATGCTAAACGCGCCCAGCGCGCAATGCAGGCGCGGGTCGCGCGGCGTGTACACGCGCACGCCCGGCACGTCGCGCACCTGGTCCATCCAGCGCCGCGCAAGCCAGCGCAGGCGCGCTTCCTTGGCCTTGCCGCCGACCTCGGCGTGGAACGCGAGCGCATCCTCGACGGCCATGATGGGCGCGGGCGGCACGACGCCGACGTGCCCCAGCTTGTCGATGTCGTCCCGTGCGAACGACACGTCGCCGTACAACGGGGCGATATCGGCGATGCGCTCCCGCGCGATGTACACCAGGCCCGTACCCAGCGGCGCGCCGACCCATTTGTGCAGGTTGAACGCGGCGAACGGTGCGCCCAGCTGGGGGATCGTGAACTCGAGCTGCGCCAGCGCGTGGGCGCCGTCCACGATCGCATCGATGCCCTTCTCGCGCGCCAGCGCGGCCAGGCGCGCGACGGGCATGATGCGGCCCGTGCGGTGCACGACGTGCGTCAGCAGCAGCACGCGCGTGCGCGGCGTGATCGCGTCCGCATACAGCGCGACGATCGCGTCCTCGTCTTCCAGATCGTACGGCACGTCGACCTGCTCCACCCGCAGGCCCTGGCGCTCTGCCATCATGCGGACGATGTCATGGCTGCTGTCGTAGTCGTGGCGCGCGATCAGGATCGCGTCGCCCGATTTGAACGGATAGCCCTGCAACAGGATGTTCAGCGATTCGACCGCGCTGCGCGTGATCAGCAATTCATCGGGCGCCACGCCCGTGAACTCGGCCAGCAACGCCTTCACGCGCGCCAGGCGCGCCGCCCAGCGCGTGCGCAGGAACAACGAGGTGTCGCGGTCGACCTCGTCCTGGTAGCGTCGCAGCGCTGCACGCACGGGGTCGGCCGGCATGCCGAAGTAGCCGTTCTCCAGGTTGATGAAGTCGCGCGACGGCGAATACTGCGCGCGGATGGTGGACCAGTACGACTCGTCGTCGGGAAGGATGTCGTTCAAACGGGGCTCCTGTCGGGCGTTGTGCAACCGCCATCATAGCCCGCTCCGCTCATTGCTGCAGGTTCGGCGTCTGCAGTTGCAGCCGGCGTCCCAATGCCAGCGCCGCCGCGAGATTGCGCGCCGCGCGGCGCAGGTTCTCGTCGGCCGCGCCGAGTGCCTCCGCCACGGAACACGGCCGCGCGACGGCCGCGACGACCACCTCGATGCCTGCCGTGTACACGGCGTCGGCGTCGCGCGCGAGGCTGCCGCCGATGGCGACGACGGGCTTGCCGTGGCGGCGCGCGACCTTCGCCACGCCCATCGGCGTCTTGCCGTTCACGGTCTGGCCGTCGATGCGGCCTTCGCCCGTCACCACGAGATCCGCGTCGCGCACCTGGGCATCGAGGCCGACCGCCTCCGTGACGATCTCGATGCCGGGCCGCAGCTGCCCTTGCAGGAACACGACCATCGCCGCCGCGATGCCGCCGCCCGCGCCCGCGCCCGGCAGTTGCGCGACGTCCTGGCCGAGATCGCGCCGGATGACGTCGGCGAAGTGCGCGAGCGCGGCGTCCAGCTCGCGCACCATGTCCGGCGTCGCGCCCTTCTGCGGACCGAACACGGCGGACGCGCCGCGCGGGCCGACGAGAGGATTGTCGACGTCGCACGCGATGTGGAATTCGGCCTCGCGCACGCGTGCGTCGAGCCCCGATGCATCGATGCGGTCCAGGCGCGCCAGTTCCGCGCCGCCGGGGCCGAGATCGCGGCCGTCCGCGTCGAGCAGGCGCACGCCCAGCGCCTGCAGCATGCCGGCGCCGCCGTCGTTCGTCGCGCTGCCGCCCACGCCCAGCACCAGCTTCGCGGCGCCGGCGTCCAGCGCGGCGCGGATGAGTTCTCCCGTGCCGCGGCTCGTGGCCGTGCGCGGGTCGCGCAGGTCGGGCGGCACGCCTTCGAGGCCGCTGGCGGCCGCCATCTCGATCACGGCCACGCCGTCCGCGTCGCCGTAGAAGGCGTCCACGACCTGGCCCAGCGGCCCCGTCACGCGCACGTCCACGCGCCGGCCGCCCAGCGCATCGATCATCGCCTGCACCGTGCCTTCCCCGCCGTCGGCCACGGGCACCTTGACGTACGTGGCGTCGGGCCAGACCTCGCGCATGCCGGCCGCGATGGCGTCGGCGACCTGCAGCGCCGTGAGGCTTTCCTTGAACGAATCGGGGGCGATGACGATCTTCATGGGCTGTCCTTGATGTCGATGCCCGCCAGGATATACGACTGCGGACGCACGGGGCAACGTATTGCTGCAATGACAAAAGTCGCCGATAATCCGCCGACCCGATCCCAGGAGACCGCCATCCGCTCACCCCTGCTCCGCCTGCGCCTGCGCTGGTATGCCGTCAGCACGGCGCGCCTGCTGCTGCGCCGCTGGCAGGCCGTCACGCTCGCCGCGGGCGTGCTGGCGTCGGCCAACGCGTCCGCATTCGGCAACCTCGACACGCTCGCCCGCCCTCTGCTCACCTTGCTCGCGCCCGGCCATGGCGCCGCGTGGCGCATCGGCTATCTGCTCGGCCTGCAGGCGCTGGCGGCCGCATGGGCTGCCATGCAGCGCGACCAGATCGCGGGCGGCCCGTTCATGGCGTTCGCCGCGTCGCTGCCGTTCACGCCGCGCGAGCGGCGCCGCGCCGACCTGGCCGTGCTGCTGCTGGCCGACTCACCGTTGTTGCTGGTCGCGGCCAGCGCGTTCGGACTCGCGGCCGGTCGCGGCGCGCCCGCCGCGCATGCCCTGCTGCTGTGCGACGTCGTGCTGCTGGCCCTCGTCACCCAACGGGCCGTGCTGGAGCGGCGTTTCGGCGCATGGGCAGGCGTGGCGCTGGGCGCGCTGCTTGCTGGCGCCGCATTCGGCACCGGGCTCGCCATGGCGGCCAACGTCGTGGTCGGCGCGGCGACGGCCAGGGCGCTGGTCCTCGCGCCGCGTCCACGCGCGCGGCGGCGCACACGACCGCTGCACGCGCGCCGCGCGCGCCTCCCGGCGCTGGGCGGACGGCATGGCGCGGCGCTGCAGATATCGCTCGCCGTGCTGCTACGCGAGCGGCGCGGCGACTTGGTCGCCAAGGGCTTGACCGCCACGGCCATCGTGGCGGCGGCCCTGGGCCTCGTGACGTTGTTCGACCACGATGCGCGCAGCTTTCCGACCTTGTTGCTGGCCGAGGCGTGCTGCGCCCTCGCATTCAGCGGCCTGTTTCGCGGGCTCCATGAGGCCCATCGCGCCAGCATTGGCTTTGCGGGTGCGCTGCCGTTGACTCCCGGCTGGTGGCGCCCGTTCGACCTCGCGGCCGTGCTCGCGGCGGCCCTGCCGTTCCTCGGCGCGCTGACGGCGTTCGCATGGGCCATCGGTGCCGCGACGCCCGCGCAAGTGCTCATCGCGCTGGCCTCGAACGCTGTCCTGCTGTGCGCACTGCGCGCGCCCCAATTGATCAGCGAGCGGCACGCCGTCGTCCTCGCCACCGTCGTGGCGGGTGGCTGGACGGCGGCGACCATCGCCTGCCTGCTTTAGGAGACTACCTTGCTGCGCTTCGATAACGTGTGCAAATCGTATGGATCGCGGACCGTGCTGCACGAACGGACGGGCCGCTTCGCGCCCGGCGCGTATGCGCTGCGGGGGCCGAACGGCATCGGCAAGTCGACCTTGCTGCGGGTGCTGGCCGGCGTCGACGAGGCGGATGGCGGCGACATCGTCATCGACGGGCATTCGCTGCTCGCGCAGCCCGCCGCCGCGAAGGCGCGGCTCTCGTACGCGCCGGACGAATGCCCCGTGTACCCGTTCGTGACGGGCCGCGAGCTGCTCGCGTTCGTGGCCTGGGCCAAGCGCTGCGCCGTCCCGGACGACGTCATGGACATCGTCGGGCACTTCGGCCTTGCCCGCCATCTCGACACGCGCTGCGGCGCCATGTCGCTGGGGACGCAGAAGAAGCTGATGCTGGCGGCGGCCTGGATCGGCGACCCCGCCGTGCTGCTGCTCGACGAACCCTCGAACGGGCTCGATGCGGACGCGCGCGCCGTGCTCGTCGCCCTGCTGGCCGCGCGGCGCGAGACGTCCGTCGTCTTCATGTCCACGCATGACAGGGCGTTCGCGGATGCGGTCGGTGCGGCGGTCGTCGAATTCGAGGCGCTCGCACCGCGGTAGCCGGTCGCTGCTGTTACTTATTGATTTTGAATAATCGGCGGACTGTAACTGTCGGTTTCTTTTACACGAACTCGAACCCGCTTCAGTTATTTTTCGCAAGTAACTGATTTCGCAGCATATACCTGGAGTGGCATGCTCTTTGCTCATCGGTACGTCGCGCGCCTTCCATGATTCACGGAAGACCCGTAGTACTTGCATAAGTCTTTTCGCAGCCGGCCCCGCCGGCTGTTTTTCTTCAGGGGCCGCCGAACAGGCCGTGCGCGTCGAGGATCGCGTACGTGATCTCCGGATGCCGGTCCAGCACCTTGCGCACGGCGGCCGGCACGGATTGCCGCACCTTCTTGCACAGGCCCGGCCTGTCTTCCAGCACGATCAGGATGCCGCGCAACGTACGCACCTCGTTCGGGCCCGGCCCGATCCGCAGTTCGACGCCGAGGTTGGCGCGGATGCGGTCCTGCAGGCGCCTGAGTTCGTCGTAGCTGGTGACGGCATCGATGCGCTCGAGCAGGCGCTGCTCCTCCGCGCGCGTGAGGCGCAGCGGACGCAGGTCGGCCTCGGGGTCGGCCAGCAGCACCTCGCGCTCGCAGACGCAGGCGCCAGGAGGACATTCGGTGCGGATGGGTATCGATACTTGTTGCAACATGGGTCAGCCCGTCAACGGATTGCTCGTCCGGGAAATAGTGTATCTCAATGCGCGGCATCGCCGGCGACTGCCGCGAGCACGCCCGCCATCCGCTGCCAGTGCGAGCCTTTCCAGAACACGCCGTGGCAGCAATCGCACGTGCTGAATTCGTCGTGCGTCGCGGCCACGCGGGGCGGCAGGCGGTCGATCACGTCGGCCTTCGCCACCGGCCGCAACGGCGCGTTGCACGACAGGCACAGCGTGAACGGCCGCACGCGCTCGGCCAGGCCGAAGCGGTCGAACACGTCGCGCAACTGGTCTTCCGCCTTCAGCGCCCGCACGTAGCAGCCGTAGTCGATGCCGCGCCGCTTCAGGAGCGCCCGGTCGCGCGTCAGCACGGCGCGTCCATCCTCCAGCGCGATCGCCTCGGCCTCGGCGTCGTGCAGCGTGTTGCGGTAGAGAGTATCGAAGCCCGCCATGCGCAACAGCCGCGCGAGGCCGCCGAGATGGGCGTCCGCGACGAAGCGCACGCGCCCGGGTGGCCGCTGGGCCAGCCGCGCGACATCGGCCACGGGCAAGGTCGTGAAGCGCGGATAGACGGCCACGCGATCGCCCTCCTCCAGGATGTCGTCCAGTCCCGTGGGCGCGCCGTTCACGAGCACCAGCTCGATCTCCGTATGCGGCACGCCCAGCGCTTCCACCATGTGCTTGGTCGTGGCCGCGCGTGCGCACGGCGTCGTGAACGCGTGCCCGCGCCGCTCGCGTGCGAGGAAGTCGTTCAATTCACCGTAGAAGCGGAATGTCGCATTGACCATGATTCGTCGACGCCACGCAGCACGTCCAGTGCGTTCGGCACCGCGTGGCCCTCAGCCGTGTTATCGAAGATGCACCAGAGGTCCGCATCGGGCCGCGCCAGCGCCGCGATCCGCTGCTCGACGTCGCGCAGGAATTCGGGCGGGTAAGCCGAATAGTAGACGCGCGGCGTGCCGTGCAGCCGGATGTACGACGCGGCCGTCGTCGGCACGTGCGGCCCGGGCTGGCCGGCAGGCGGATCGGCGATGACGCGCGCGACGCCGTGTTCGCGCAGCAGCGCCGTCGCGGCCTCGCCGAACCACGTCGGATGCCGCCCTTCCAGCGCGAGCATGCAGGGAAAGCGTGCCCGCAGCCGCGGCAGGAAGTCCGCGACGACGTCGGACTCGAACACACCGCTGGGCGGCAGCTGGACGAGCACGCACCCCAGCTTCGGTCCCAGTTCCCCGGCTTCGCGCAGGAAGCGGTCGAGCAGGTCGTCGGCGTCGCGCAGCCGCGCGTCGTGCGTGATCGCTTTCGGCAGCTTGACGGAAAAACGGAATGCGGCCGGCACACTGGCGGCCCAGCGGGCATAGGTCTGCGGCTGGTGCGGCCGGTAGAACGACGAGTTGATCTCGACGGCGGGGAACACGGCCGCATAGCGTTCGAGGTGGCTGCCCTCGGCCGGAAACGCGGCAGCCGCTTCCTTCGGGAGGCCCCAGCCGGCACAGCCGATCAACGGCCGGCCGCTCGCAGTGGATTGCAATTCGCTCATCTGAACCCATGTTGGAGGGCATGCGCCCGGCATCCGATTCTATGCCGGAAGGCATGGTGGACGGCGCACGCGCCGGCCCGCCGCTACAATACGCGATACGCAATACGCACAGGAGGTACCATGGCCGATTCCCTGCACATCGTCTGCCCGCACTGCGATGCCGTCAACCGCGTCGCGGCCGCGCGCCTGCCTGACCAGCCCGTCTGCGGCAAATGCGCCCAAGCCCTGTTCACGGCCCATCCCACCGACGTGTCGTCCGCCCGGTTCGACAAGCACGTTGGGCGCAACGACATCCCCGTCCTCGTCGACTTCTGGGCCGCGTGGTGCGGTCCCTGCCGCATGATGGCGCCCGCCTACGCCCAGGCCGCCGGCCGCCTCGAGCCGCGCGTCCGGCTGCTGAAGGTCGACACGGAAGCGTCGCAAGACCTCGCCGCGCGCTACGGCATCCGCAGCATCCCGACCATCGCCCTGTTCCACGGTGGCCGCGAGATCGCCCGCCAGGCCGGCGCGATGGACGCGAACCGCCTGGTCGCGTGGGTGCAACAAACCGCGCCCGTGCCGTGATCCGCGCGCACGATCGTGCGTTTCATTTACGGTCTATCATCGAAAACAACTAAAAGTGTTGCCTGAGGGCGACATTTCGATGTTTATGCAGGTCTTTCGGGATCAATCCTGATCGCCGCGGTGGCGGTCGCTCTAGAATTTCCGCACGGAATTATTCTTCACAGCGACACCCTCCGAGACAGCCCCATGACATCCACCCGAACGCTGCAGCCGCAGCCCGCTTCCCCACGCCTTCCGACTCTGCGCTCCCTGAGCCTGAACGCAAAGATTTGCCTCACCGCGACCGTGCTCGTGATCTTCAGCCTTGCCGCCACCTCGACCGTCACCGGCATCCGCAGCAGCCGCAGCGCCGAGGAATCGAGCATGCAGCTGGCACGCACGACCGCGCGCGAGGCCGCGGCCGCGGTCCAGGCACGCCTCGGCGCGCACCTGACGACCGTGCTGGGCGTCACGCGCGCGATGCGCACGACGCGCGGCGCCGACGCGCCGCTGACGCGCGACCAGGTGAACGAGCTGGTCAAGGCGACGATCCTCGATTCGGAAGACTTGAACGGCTCCACCGTCACGTGGGAACCGAACGCGCTCGACGGCAAGGATGCCGAGTACGCCGGCAAGAAGCCGGAATACGACGAGACCGGTCGCGCGATGCCCTATTACTCGCGCCAGGCGGGTGGCGGCCTGCACGTGGAACCCATCGTGTTCACGAACAAGCCGCACGGCGACGACTGGTACGACATCCCGAAGACCACGCGCAAGACCTATATGACGGAGCCGCATACGTATCCCATCGACGGCAAGCCGGTGGCGATGACGTCGTTTAATGTCCCGATCATCACGAAGGGCGAAGTGCGCGGCGTCGTCAGCGTGGACTTCGGCCTGGCCCGCCTGGGCGAAATCCTCGCGTCGATGAAGGTCATCGAGGGCGGCCACCTGGCGCTCGTCTCGAATGGCGGCCTGTACGCCAGCAATCCCGATCCGGCCCTCACCGGCAAGAAGGCCGACGACATCCCCGCCGCCGGCCTCGAGGCCGTCCGCCAGGGCCAGACCTACGAGTATGCGGACACGCATGGCCTGGTGCACCTGCTGCAGCCGATGCAGCTGGCGCGCGACATTCCGCCGTGGGCGATCGAGCTCAGCTTCCCGCAACGCGTGGTCACCGCGGCGTCGCGCGACCTGCTCACCTACACGCTGCTCGTATCGGTCCTGTGCGCCGTCGCGGCGGCAGCCGTGCTGGTGGCCGTGCTGAACCGCCTGACCAAGCCCCTGCGCGTGCTCGCCACGGCCATGGCCGGCCTCGCGGGCGGCAACGCCGACCTCAATGCGCGCATGGAAGTCAAAGGCAACGACGAGCTGGCCAAGATCGCCGGCGGCTTCAATGACTTCGTCGCCAAGCTCCAGCACGTGCTGGCGCGCGTGCGCCACAGCTCGGACAGCGTGGCGGTGGCCAGCACCGAGATCAGCCAGGGGAACGCCGACCTGTCGGCCCGCACCGAGCAGCAGGCCGGCGCGCTGGAAGAGACGGCCGCGTCGATGGAAGAACTGACGTCGACGGTCCGCCAGAACGCCGACAATGCGCGCCAGGCCAACCAGCTGGCGCAAGGCGCATCGGAGATCGCGGCGCGCGGCAGCGCCGTGGTGGCCCAGGTGGTCGACACGATGGGCTCCATCAAGGAATCGTCGCAGAAGATCGTCGACATCATCGGCGTCATCGACGGCATCGCCTTCCAGACCAATATCCTCGCGCTGAATGCGGCCGTCGAGGCGGCCCGCGCGGGCGAGCAAGGCCGCGGATTCGCGGTGGTCGCGAGCGAAGTGCGCAACCTGGCACAGCGCTCGGCATCGGCCGCGAAGGAGATCAAGGGCCTGATCGGCGACTCCGTCGAGAAGGTCGGCGCCGGCAGCACCCTCGTCGGCGAGGCCGGACGCACGATGGAAGAGATCCTCGCGAGCGTGCAGCGCGTCACCGACATCGTCGTCGAGATCAGCGCCGCCAGCGCCGAACAAAGCAGCGGCATCGCCCAGGTCAACCAGGCGATCGCGCAGATGGACGGCACGACCCAGCAGAACGCCGCGCTCGTCGAGCAGGCCGCGGCGGCGTCCGAAAGCCTGCACGACCAGGCCGCGCTGCTCGTGTCGCTCGTCGGCGAATTCCATATCGACCCCGAGGCGTCCGCTGCAACCCATGGCAACCCCGTTCTACTCCGCACCACCGGGAAACAAATCAGTGAATAAGCTCAACCACACCCGTCCCCTCGCCTGCGCCATCGCGGGCGCCTGCCTCGCCTTGTCGGCCGGGGGCGCCTCCGCGGCAGACGCGGGGCAAGCCGGCGCGGACGCGCTGAAATTCGACGGCGCCATCCGCATGTGGGTGGAATCCCTCAGCTGGAACGACCAGCGCAAGGGCACGCTCGAATTCGACACGGCGCGCCTTGGCTTCAAGTACGACGACGGCCGGTTCCTCGCGGCGGGACGCGAACGGTATTACCACTACACGAGCCGCCAGACCGGTGCCAGCAAAGGCGCCGACATGCTGTTCAACGAATACCTGTGGGCCGGTTATCGCTTCGCCGACAAGGGCGAACTCCACGTCGGCCAGGACCGCATGCCCTTCGGCATCCTGCCCTATGCCTCGAACAACTTCTTCGAATCGATCGCGTGGTACGCCGGCTACGAAGACACGTACGCGATGGGCTTGCACTACCTGCGCAAGATCGGTGACCTGAGCGTCGACGCCGCCTTCTTCCCGTCGGATGGCCGCCACCTGCTGTCCTGGACGCGCAGCGTCGGCGAACTCGACGGGCTGGATTCCGTCCGCTACAGCAACCACCTGATGAAGAGCTATGGCCGCGAAGAAAAAAATACGTTCGTCGCGCGGCTCGCCTACCCGCTGGCGCTCGCCGGCGGCAAGGTGGAAATCGGCGCCTCGGCGCTGGCGGGACGGCTCGCCGCGACGAGCCCCGCGCTGTCCGACGGCGACCGCCGGGCCGGCGCCGTGCACGTGGCAGGCACGTTCGGCAAACTCGGCGTCCAGCTGGAGACGGTCAAGTACGCGAACGACTTCACGGGCAACGGTTCCGTTGCCGGCAGCTGGTACGGCGCATGCGACAACAACTGCGTGCTGATCGGTGCGTTCGGCTTCACGAACCGTCTCGCGGCACGCGGCCACATCGACATCGCGAACGTCACGTACAAGATTCCCGGTTCGATCGGGCCGTTCAGCCAGTTCATGGTCTACAACGACTGGAGCCGGATCCGCAAATCGGCCGCGGGCTACGCGGACAGCTACCAGAACGTGACGGGCGTGACGTTCTCGGCGGGCGGCTGGGTCGCCATGATCGACCTCTCGAACGCGACGAACCAGCCCTACCTGTCACCGGGCTTCGGCAACGCGCTGGGCGCGGGCGGTGGCGCCAAATCGTCTGGTCATCGGTTCAATGCTAATATCGGCTATTACTTCTGATCCGAGGCCGTGCCGCGGCCTCCACTTTCCGGAGAAACCATGGCCCAGGAACTCGTCTACGAGCGCGGCATCGAGGATGCGAAGCAATTCGCCCGCGTCCTGTATGTCGCGCACGCGCTCACTTTTTTCTTCTCGCTCGGCACGCTGTCGATTCTCGTGCTGATCGTCAACTACATCCGGCGGCCGGAGACGGCCGGGACGATGGTGTACACGCATCATACGTGGATGATCCGGTCGTTCTGGTTCTACGTGCTGGCAATGGCCGTCGCGCTGTTCCTTGCGATTACGATCATCGGGATACCGCTGGCCTGGCTCGTCGGTGTGGCCGCGTGGGTGTGGATGGCGTACCGCATCATTCGCGGCTTCCTCGACCTGAACAACAATCGCGCGATGCCGGTGTGATCAGAGCTGGCCGAGCGCCTGCTCGATATCGGCGATGAGATCGTCGACGCCTTCGAGCCCGATATTGAAGCGCACGAGCGCGCCGGCATCCGTCCAGTTACGCCGCATGCCCTGCATGCGGTACGGCACGGCGAGGCTGTGCGTCCCGCCCCAGCTGTAGCCGATGCCGAACAACGCCAGCGCATCGACGAAGCGGTCGACCTGTTCGCTCGTGTAGCGCGCATCGAACACGACGGAGAACAGCCCGCCCGCACCCGTGAAATCGCGTTGCCACACGTCGTGGCCGGGGCAGTCCGGGAACGCCGGGTGCAGCACCTTCGCGATTTCCGGACGTCCCTTCAGCCATGCCGCGACCTTGCGCGCGGCGGCATCGTGCGCGTCGAAGCGCAGCTTCATCGTTTCCAGGCCGCGCAGGACGAGATACGTATCGTCGGCGCCCACGCCCATGCCGAGCCGCATGTGCGACGCGGCGATGCGGTCGTTCAGCGCACGGTCGCGCGTGATCACGGCGCCCATCAGCACGTCCGATCCGCCCGACTGGTATTTCGTCAGCGCCTGCATGACGACGTCGGCGCCGACGTCGAAGCCACGCAGCGCGAGGCCCGCGGCCCACGTGTTGTCCAACGCGACGGGGATGCCGCGCGCGTGCGCGGCCGCGCAGATCGCGGGCAGGTCCGGCACTTCCATCGACACGGAACCGGGGGCTTCCGTCCAGATCAGCTTCGTGTTCGGCAGGATCAGGTCCGCGATGTGCGCGCCGACGAGCGGGTCGTAGAAACGTGCAGACACGCCGAAATCGTTCGCCAGCCAGCGCCCCAGCTCGCGCGTGGGGTTGTAGACGTTATCGGGCAGCAGCACGTCGTCGCCCGCCTTCAACAGTGCCAGCAGGATCATCGAGATCGCCGCGAGCCCCGAAGGCGCCAACAAACAGTGTTCGCCGCCTTCGATGGCGGCCAGGCGCGCTTCCAGGGTGAACGTCGTGGGCGTGCCGTGCAGGCCGTACGTATAGGCCGTCTTGTTACGCCAGTCGCCCGCGCGCATGCTGGCCACGTCCTTGAACAGCACCGTCGACGCGTGGTGGATCGCCGTCGGGTATGCGGCGAAACCCGCGGGAGGCACGTAGTCGCTGTGCGTCAGCGTCGTCTCGATCGACTTCTTCGTCACGCCACCACCTCCATTCGCAAGCAGGTCAGGCGACGGTCGCCCACAGGTCGTGCGCGTCCGCCTTCGTCACGACGACGTCGATGAATTCGCCCACGGCCGGCTTGGCCTTGCCCGGCGTGAGGGCACGCTTGATGTGGACGACGCCGTCGATTTCCGGCGCATCGGCGGCGGAGCGGCCGACGGCTTCACGCGGGCCCACTTCGTCGACGAGGACGCGGATCGTCTTGCCGACCTTCGCCTGCAGGCGCTTGGCGGAGATCTCTTCCTGCAGCAGCATCACGCGCGCGCGACGCTCTTCCTTCACTTCGTCCGGCACGGGATTCGCGATCTCGTTCGCCGTCGCACCCTCGACGGGCGAATACGCGAAGCAGCCGAGGCGATCGATCTGTGCTTCCTTCAGGAAGTCCAGCAGGTATTCGAATTCCGCGTCCGTCTCGCCCGGGAAGCCGGCGATGAACGTGGAGCGGATCGTGAGGTCCGGGTTCATCTTGCGCCACGCCTGGATGCGGTCGAGGTTCTTCTCGCCGCTCGCAGGGCGCTTCATGCGCTTCAGGACGTCCGGGTGCGCGTGCTGCAGCGGGATGTCGAGGTAGGGAAGGACGTTCTCGCCCATGAACGGGATCACCTGGTCCACGTGCGGGTACGGGTACACGTAGTGCAGGCGCACCCACGCGCCGTACTGCCTGGCCATCTGGCCCAGCGCTTCCGTCAGCTGCGTCATGTGCGTCTTGACGGGACGGCCGTTCCAGAAGCCCGTGCGGAACTTGACGTCGACGCCGTACGCGCTCGTGTCCTGCGAGATCACGAGAAGTTCCTTGACGCCCGCCTTGAACAGGTTCTCCGCTTCCTGCAGCACGTCGTGGATGGGACGCGACACGAGGTCGCCGCGCATCGACGGGATGATGCAGAAGCTGCAGCGGTGGTTGCAGCCTTCCGAGATCTTGAGGTACGCGTAGTGCTTCGGCGTGAGCTTGACGCCGTGGTCCGGCACGAGGTCGATGAACGGGTCGTGCGGCTTGGGCAGGTGCGTGTGCACGGACTCCATCACTTCGGCGACGGCGTGCGGGCCCGTCACGGCGAGCACCTTCGGGTGCACCTTCGTGATGATGTCGCTGCCGTCCGCATCCTTCTTCGCGCCGAGGCAGCCGGTGACGATCACTTTGCCGTTCTCGGCCAGCGCCTCGCCGATCGCATCCAGCGATTCCTGCACGGCCGCGTCGATGAAGCCGCACGTGTTGACGATCACGAGGTCGGCGCCGGCGTACGACTTGGCAGTCTCATAGCCTTCCGCGCGCAGCTGCGTGAGGATTTGCTCGGAGTCGACGAGCGCTTTCGGGCAGCCGAGCGAGACGAAACCGACCTTGGGAGGCGTCGCGTTGCTGGTGGCATCGGAGGTGGCAGGAAGAGGATTGCGGCGGAGTTCTTGCATTGTCAAAGTGCGGCAAAAATTTTGGGCAATCCGCGATTTTACAGCAAGTGGGCGCGAAGAGCACCATGCCGACCGAAATGCGGCAGGCGGGACATGACATGCGCGCAACGCGTCGTGACGACGACCTGGCAATCCAAAAAAGAAACGCCACCCGAGGGTGGCGTCGCTGTTTGCGCTAGCCGGACGCGCCGGGACCTTGCCCCGGCACGCCGCCCACTGCGATTACTTCTTTTCCGGCGGCACGCCGAACGGGAACGCACCGAACATCGCCTTGCTCTGGCTCTGCATCTGCTCCTGCATCTGCAGGAAGAGGTTCTTGCTCTGGTCGATGTAATTGTTCATCATGCCCTGCATCATCGGGCCCTGGATGTTCATGAACTGGGTCCACATCTCCGTGCTGAACGGCTTGCCTTCCAGCGCGCCCGCGGCCGAGCCGACGAACTTGTTCTGGATGTCCGTGAACGCTTGCACGTTCTTTTCCAGGTACGAGCCCATCATGCCCTGCATCGCGTGGCCGTAGTAGCGGATGATCTGGGACAGCACACCACTCGAGAACATCGGCACGCCGTGCGCTTCCTCTTCCAGGATGATCTGCAGGAGGATGCTCCGGGTCAGGTCTTCGTTCGTCTTCGCGTCCACGACCGTGAACTCGTCGGAATCGAGCACGAGTTGCTTCACGTCGGACAAGGTGATGTAAGAACTGGTCTGGGTGTCGTACAGCCGGCGGTTCGGGTATTTCTTGATCAGGCGTTCAGTGCTTTTTTTAACACTACTCATCTCATTTCCATGTACAGCGCCGTAGCGCATTTATTATGCGGCGACCGCGGGGATCGTCCCGTGGCGTCTCCGATTCCAAGAGGATATCCGCTAAAAATACCACGTTGCGAACGCAGGTGCAGCAATTATTCGCTGAGCAACTGAATGATTTTTTTCACAAGCGCCCGCGCGCCCCGGTTCAATCCGCGCGTGCCTTGACGTAACGGCCCGGTGCCGGCTCGACCGGCGGGAATTGCGCACTGCCCGGCTGCGCCGGCGGCGCGACGTCGTCGCCGCCGAATTCGGCCAGGAATGTCGCCCATTCGGGCCACCAGCTGCCCTTCTTCTCGACGGCGCCCGCCATCCACTCGGCCGCGGTCTTCGGACGGGTGCGCCCGCCCTCATTGACCCAGTAGCTGCGCTTGTTCTTCGACGCCGGGTTGATGACGCCCGCGATATGGCCCGACGCACCCAGCACGAAGCGGTTGTTCTTCGGCTTCCTCGGGTTCAGCAGGGTCATCGACGCGAACGCCGCTTCCCACGGGACGATGTGGTCCTCCTTCGAGCCGTACAGGAACGTCGGGCAATCGATGCTGCCCAGGTCGACCTTCACGCCGGCCACCGTCAGCGCACCGGGCACCTTCAGCTTGTCCTCGAGATACGTGTTGCGCAGGTACCAGCAATACATCGGGCCCGGCAGGTTGGTGCTGTCGGCGTTCCAGTACAGCAGGTCGAATGCGGGCGGCGTCTTGCCCTTCAGATAGTTCTGCTGGACGTAGTTCCACACGAGGTCGTTCGGACGGAGGGCGGAGAACGTCGTCGCGAGGTCGCGTCCCGGCATCAGCCCGCCACGCGACAACTGCTGTTCGCGCAGCTTCACCTGCGTCTCGTCGACGAAGACGTCCAGCACGCCGGTATCGGAAAAATCGAGCAACGTGGTGAACAGGCTCAGGCTGTTGGCCGGTTTCTGGCCGCGCCCCGCCAGCACGGCCAGCGCCGTCGCGGCGATCGTGCCGCCCACGCAGAAGCCGAACACGTTCACTTTGTCCTTGCCCGTGATCGCGCGCGTGACGTCCAGCGCGCGGATGGCGCCCTGCTCGATATAGTCGTCCCACGTCGTGCCCGCGAGGCCCTGGTCGGGGTTACGCCACGACAGCATGAACACCGTATTGCCCTGCTCCACGAGGTAGCGGACGAGGGAATTCTCCGGCTGCAGGTCGAGGATGTAGTATTTGTTGATGCATGGCGGCACCATCAGCAGCGGGACCTCGTGCACGGTCGGCGTCGTGGGCGTGTACTGGATCAGCTGGAACAACGCATTCTCGAACACGACCGTGCCGGGCGTGATTCCGACGTTGCGTCCGACCTCGAACGCGGATTCGTCCGATTGCGAGATGCGGCCCTTCTGCAAGTCGGCCAGCATGTTCTGCAAGCCTTTCGTCAGGCTCTCGCCCTTCGTCTCGATGATTTTTTGCTGGGCTTCCGGATTCGTCGCGAGGAAGTTCGCGGGCGACATCGCGTCGACGATCTGCTGCACGGCGAAGCGGATCTTGTGCTTGTCGCGCGCCGGCGCCTCGACGGCGTCGGCCAGCGCCAGCAGGAATTCGGAGTTCAGCAGGTACGACGCCACGCTATACGCGGACATCGCATTCGCCGTCCACTCGGGCGCGGCGAAGCGCCGGTCGGTGAACGATGGCAGCTTGCCCGTGACGAAGTCCTGCCACAGCTTCAGCGCCTTCTGCATGTAGTCGTCGCGCAGCGCTTCCAGCTTCGCCTGCGACAGTCCCGCACCGATGTCCCCGAGCATCTTTGCCACCGGCGCGAATGCCGCCGTGCCGTCGGTACCTTCGGGGAGCTTCATCCACGACTGCCAGGCGGAAGGGTCATTGAATTGCGCGAAAGGCGCCATCCAGGGAGCGGCGAGCATCTGCGGGGTAGCATCAGGCGTATTCATAAGGCGTCCATTGTGTAGAATCGTTTTATCGACAGCAACCGGAGCATCGCATGTGGATCGTGGCCATAGGATGGATGTACGTCGTGACCCTGATGGCGGCGACGGAGCCGACTGTGGTTGGCGGCATTATGACTTTTTTCGGCTATGGCGTGTTGCCATTCTCAATCGTTTTTTACCTTGCGGGATCGCGCCGCCGACGGACGCGCGCAGCGCAGGCCGCGTTGCGCGCGCCTGACGGGACCGTGATCACGGCGGTGGGCGGCCATGCCCCGGCTGCGGATGGGAGCGCCGCCGCGCACGGTTGCACCGATGGCGGCGGCAGTTGCGGCACGCACTGAGGCGCGCCTATTTCAACCAGATGAGACTGGCCTGACGGCCCGTGACGCGGTCGCGGCGGTAGGAATAAAACCAGTCGGCTTCGGTGGCCGTGCAGCGCCCGCCGCCGTGCACGCGCGTGACGCCGTCGCGCGCCAGCATGCGCCGCGCCAACGCATTCATGTCGGCAAGATACTTGCCCGGCCGACCCGGGTAAGGCTGGAACGCGTCGGCCGCCTGCCCCGGCAGCGCTGCTTCGAACGCGGCCAATACGTCGTCGCCGACCTCGAAAGCCTGCGGTCCGATCGCGGGCCCGAGCCACGCGGTGATCTCGCCCGCCCCGGCCGCACGCATGGCCGCGACCGTCTGCCCCAGCACACCGGCGGCCAGGCCGCGCCAGCCCGCGTGCGCAGCGCCCGCGACCTTGCCGCCCAGGTCCGCGAACAGCACGGGCAGGCAATCGGCCGTCAGCACGGCGCAGACGACACCCGGCACCGTCGCGATGCTCGCGTCGCCCGTGAGCACGGGACCGCCCGGCTGCACGGCTGCCGCATCGACGACGTCGGCGCCGTGCACTTGTGCGATCCACGCAGGCCGGCCCGGCAGGCGCGCCGCCAGCCGCGCGCGATTGGCGTGCACGTGCTCCAGATCGTCGCCCGTCTGCAGGCCCAGGTTCAGGCCGCCGCCACCGCGGTTGTCGCCATACGGGCCGACGCTGACGCCGCCGCGGCGCGTCGTGGCCAGTGCTCCGAACGCGTCAGGCAGATCGGGCCACTGGTCCGGCGCGGCCGGAAGAATCAGGTCGGCATCGAGCAAGGGCAAAGCCATCAATTCGCTTCCGGTTCTTCGATCCCGGCCTGCTCGAGAAGTTCCGCGAAGTCGTCGGCGAGCGGCACGACCCATTCCATGTGCTCGCCCGTGGCCGGATGCGTCAGGCCCAGGCGGCGCGCCTGCAGCGCCTGGCGGTGGAAGAACTGACGCAGGTGCTGCTTGCCGTACACGGTGTCGCCGACGAGGCTGTAGCCCAGCGACTGCATGTGCACGCGGATCTGGTGCGTGCGGCCCGTCTCTAGGCGGCATTGCACGAGGCTGACGGGACGGCGGTCCAGCTCGCCCGTCTCCAGCAGCTCGTAATGCGTGATGGCGGGCTTGGCCGACGGGCTGTTCGACACGGCCATCTTGACGCGGTCCTTCGGGTCGCGGCTGATCGCGGAATCGATCGTGCCGTACGGACGCGGCGTGCCCCACACGAGCGCCAGGTATTCGCGTTTCACGGTGCGCGCCTGCAGCTGGCGCACGAGGTCCGTCTGCGCTTCGAGAGTCTTGCCCACGACCATCAGGCCGCTCGTGTCCTTGTCGAGGCGATGCACGATGCCGGCGCGCGGCACGGACACGAGTTGCGGGCAATGGTGCAGCAAGCCGTTCAGCAACGTGCCGGACCAGTTGCCGGAACCGGGATGGACGACGAGGCCCGCCGGCTTGTTGACGACGATGATGGCGTCGTCTTCATGGACGATGTCCAGTGCGATCGCTTCCGGCGTGTATGCGGTATCCTCCGGCGCGGGCTGCGGCACGACGACGATCGTCTCGTCGCCGAACGCCGTGCTCTTGCCCTTCGCGGGCTTGCCGTCCACGGTGATGTGGCCTTCGTCGAACCATTGCTGCAGGCGGCTGCGCGAGAATTGCGGCACCAGGCCCGCCACGACCTTGTCCAGGCGCTGGCCGCAGTGTTCGGGGCCCAGTTCCAGGGTGATCGGCGTGTCGTCCGGGGCACCCGGCGCGGAGCCGAATCCGGCGTCGAGCTCGGCGTCGAGGTCCTCGTCCAGGTCGGGGTCGAAAAGGTTTTCCGCCGAATTCGGCGCAGCAGTTAATATCACGTCAGTCCCATCGGCTATAATCAGCCGTTCGTTGAATCTCGGTAAAACTTTCTTGCAATAGAGCTTATGCAAAAAAAATTGTCTTTGGTGGTTGTGACCAGCGTCCTGCTCAGTTTGTCAGCTTGCGGATTGTTACCGGATAAATCCGACGAAAACAAGAACGTGTCAGCATCGAAATTATACGCTGACGCGCAAGAGGAAATGTCGGGCGGCCACTACGAAGCCGCAATCAAGCTGTTCGAGCGCCTCGAATCCAACTACCCGTTCGGCACCTACGCCGCCCAGGCGCAGATGGAAATCGCGTATGCGCACTACAAGGCGCAGGACCAGGCGGAGGCGCTGGCGGCCGTCGAACGCTTCATCAAGCTGCACCCGAACCATCCGCAGGTCGACTACATGTACTATCTGCGCGGCCTCATCAACTTCAACGACCAGATCGGCTTCCTGAGCTTCATCTATTCCCAGGACCCGACCGAGCGCGACCCGAAGGCGACGCGCGAAGCGTTTGCCGCGTTCAAGGAACTGGTCGACAAGTTCCCGAACAGTAAATACGCGCCGGACTCGATCGCTCGCATGAACTACCTGACCAATGCGATGTCGCAGTACGAAGTGCACGTGGCGAACTACTACTACCGCCGCGGCGCCTACCTGGCCGCGCTGAACCGCGCCCAGAGCGCCGTCACGCAGTTCAGCCAGGCGCCAGCGCGCGAGGAAGCGCTGTTCATCATGATCCGCTGCTACGACAAGCTGGGCATGTTCGACCTGCGCGACGATACGCAACGCATCTTCACGGCGAACTATCCGGACAGCCGCTTCACGGGCGGCAAGGGCAGCGGCGACGCGCCGTGGTGGAAGTTCTGGGCCAAGGCCGGCCCGAAACCGGCGCCGAAAGACGCCGTGCAGTGATCCTCAAACGCCCGCGCTCATGCGGGCGTTTCTTTTTTCCTTGAAGAACGCCCAGACGGCTTCCGCGCTTTCGACGTCGCCGTTCTGCCGGCCCGTCAGGCAGTTGATGAAGGCCGGATAGCGTTTCAACCGGCTCGGCTCCGCATGGCCGCCACCGTCGATCCGGTACAGTGCCACCTGCATGCCGGCCGGGTCGGCGCCCCATACAGTGCGCGTCACGCGGGTCCTGCATTGCCCGCTGCGGGGCGCGATCGTCGACGTCGCGGGCGCATCGTGCAACCCGCCGAGATCGCGCCAGACGGCGACACTGGCGTCGATGCTTCTTACACGCCCCATCAAATTGAAGGCATAGCGATATTTGCCGCCGCGGTAAGGCAGCAACGGATCGGCCGTGCCGCCGACGATGAGGGCCGGCAGCGCCGCTTCCGGCGCGCTGCCGGGGCCGGATTCGGGCATCGGTGACAGGATGGCCGCGAACGCCGCCAGCCGGTGCGGGATCGCGCTCGCGATCCGGTACGCCATCCAGCCGCCGCGCGACACGCCGGCCACGTACACGCGCGCCGGATCGACGCCGTGCTCCGCGATGGCGCGCGCGATCAGGGCATCGACGAACGCGACGTCGTCCCGGCCGGCCGCGCGGGCCGAACGCGCGCAGCCGTCGGCCCATCCGCCCTCGCCCGCGTCGGGCGCCACGACGACGAACCGCTCGCGCGCGGCGATTTCCAGCAGCAGCGACAACGGCGACGGCGGGAACGCCCGCCCCATCACCTGCGCCGCCGACGCGCCGCCGCCGTGCAGCACGATGACGAGCGGCGCACCGGCAGGCGGCGCGTCGTCGGGGACGGCGATGAGGTAGCGACGCGGGCCTTCCGGACGCGCCAGCGTGCCGGGCACGACGTCCAGCGCACGACCGGCGCTATCGCTCGTGCCGAGGAACGTGACCCGCAACAGGCCTGTGAACCTGCGATATGCGCTCATCCCGTTTCCATGGGTACGGACGCCGTCAGCCTTCGACGCGGCGCCTGAACACCCACACCTTGTCCGTCGACACGGCCGCGTCGAACGCATACCCGTCGACGTCGAAGTCCTTCAAGCGCTCGACGTCGACGATCCCACGCTCGGCCGCATAGCGCGCCATCATCCCGCGCGCCCGCTTGGCGAAGAACGAGATGATCTTGTACTTGCCGTTCTTCCAGTCCTCGAACACGGGCGTGATCACGGGCACGTCGAGCAGCTTCGGCTTCACGGACTTGAAATACTCTTCCGACGCCAGGTTCACGAGGACCGGCGCACCCGCGTCCTTCACGTCCGCGTTCAGCGCGGCCGTCACCCGCTCGCCCCAGAACGCATACAAATCCTTGCCGCGCGGGTTCGCGAGGCGCGTGCCCATCTCCAGGCGGTACGGGTGCATGCCGTCCAGCGGGCGCAGCACGCCATACAGGCCGGACAGGATGCGCACGCGCGCCTGCACATAGGCCAGCGCCTTCGCGTCGAGCGTGCGCGCGGCGAGGCCCGTGTAGACGTCGCCGTCGAACGACATGATGGCCTGGCGCGCCGTCGCATGGTCCGGGTGCCAGTCGGCATAGCGCGTCACGTTCAGTACGGACAATTGATCGGAGATGTCCATCAAGGCGCCGATCTCCGTCGGCGACTTGGGTTTCAGCACGCGGATCAGTGCGGCTGCATCGTCGATGAAGCGGGGCGTCGTGCGCTTCCGGGTCGTGGGTGGTGAATCGAGGTCGAGGGACTTGGCGGGCGAAAGAACGATCAGCATTATTATGGAAACACGTACAGCGGGTAAAATTGCTGACATGATACCTGCTTCAACGAAACCCATCGTCATCGACACCAACGTCTGCCTCGACCTGTTCGTTTTCCGCGACCCGCGCTGGGCGCCGCTGCTCGCCGCGCTGGAAGCCGGCACGGTGCGCGCCGTCACCCGCGCCGATTGCCGCGACGAATACCGGATCGTCCTCCACTATTCGCACCTGCCGCTCGACGACACGACGCGTCCGCAGGCGGCGGCCGCGTTCGATGCGCTGATCGAGGTCGTGGCGCCGACGTCGCGCGCCGTGCGCCTGCCCGTCTGCACGGACCGCGACGACCAGAAATTCCTCGAGATCGCGCGCGATGCCGACGCGGCCGTCCTCGTCACGAAGGACAAGGCCTTGCTGAAGCTGGCGCGCCGCGCCGCGCGCGAGAACCTGTTCCGCATCATGACGCCCGACGCCTGGGTCAAGACCGAGGCCCCGGCCACGGTAGAATGACCCGATCACTGTTCCCACCGTCCGCACCATGACCACTCCCGTCCTGCAATCGCGCCTGCCGGCCGTCGGCACCACCGTGTTCACCCTGATGTCCGCCCTCGCGACCGAATACGGCGCCGTCAACCTGGGCCAGGGCTTCCCCGATTTCGCCTGCGACCCGCGCCTGCCGGACGCCGTCGATGCCGCGATGCGCGCGGGCCACAACCAGTACGCGCCGATGACGGGCCTCGCACCGCTGCGGGAGGCCATCGCCGCCAAGGCGGCCGCGCTGTACGGTCATGCTTACGACGCGAACACGGAGATCACCGTCACGGCGGGCGCCACGCAGGGCATCATCACGGCGATCCTGTGCGCCGTGCATCCGGGCGACGAAGTGATCGTCATCGAGCCCTGCTACGACAGCTACCAGCCGGCGATCGTGCTGGCCGGCGGCGTGCCCGTGCCCGTCGCCATGCGCGTGGATGCATCCGGCTACAGCGTGCCGTGGGACGCCGTCGCGCAAGCGGTCACGCCGAACACGCGGATGATCGTCGTGAACACGCCGCACAACCCGACGGGCACCATCCTGCGCCAGGCCGACCTCGACGCGCTGGCCGCCATCGTCGCGGGGACGGACATCCTGATCCTGTCGGACGAGGTCTACGAACACATGGTGTACGACGGCCAGCCGCATGCGTCCGTGAGCCGGCATCCCATGCTGGCGGAGCGCGCGTTCGTCGTGTCGAGTTTCGGCAAGACGTATCACGTGACCGGATGGAAGGTCGGCTATGTCGCGGCACCCGCTGCCTTGATGGAGGAATTCCGCAAGGTCCACCAGTACAACGTGTTCAGCGTGAACACGCCGATGCAGGCGGGCCTGGCCGACTTCATGCGCGACCCGGCGCCGTGGCGCGACCTGCCGGCGTTCTACCAGCGCAAGCGCGACCTGTTCCGCGCCGGCCTGGCCGGCACGCGTTTCACCCTGCTGCCGGCGGACGGCACGTATTTCCAGTGCGTGCGCTACGACGGGATCTCGGACCTGTCCGAGTCGGCGTTCGCACAGTGGCTGACGCGCGAGGTGAAGGTGGCGGCGATTCCCGTGTCGGCGTTCTACAGCCGGCCGACGGAGTCCGGGATCGTGCGCTTCTGCTTTGCGAAGAAGGACGAGACGTTGGCGCTCGCGTTGGAGCGTCTCGCGAAAGTGTGACGCACACAATGGTGGGCACGGGGTGCCCACCCTACGATATTCCGTCGGGCCGCTCGCGTATCGCATGATGATCCGTCGACGCCCGTAGGGTGGGCACGGGGTGCCCACCGGACGTAGGCATCATGGTTCCCGCGCCCTGGGCCGCGCACGTGTCAGTGCGCCAGCTGCTGAATGCGCCGCTCGACGAAACCCTGCAATTCCTGCGACAGCCCGCCGCTCGCGCGCGCCCGCTGGAACGCGTCGAGCGCCTCGCCATTGCGTTTCTCGGCCTGCAGCGAGATCCCGAGACCCATCCACCACACACCGTTCGACGGCGCGGTGCGCACGGCCAGCTGGTACTGCTCGGCCGCCTCGCGGTGGCGCTGCTGGCGTGCCAGCGCGGCGGCCAGGAAGGCATGGTAGTCCGGATCGTTGCCGGCGTACGGCAAGGTGCGCGTCAACGTGTCGATGCCGTTGCCGCCCCGTTCGATCTGCAGGCGCGCGAGCAGCTTCGCCATCGCGGGCTGGCGCGGATCGAGCGTGAGGCCCAGCTGCAGCTGGCGCATCGCCTCGTCCGGGCGGTTCGCCTCGATCAACAGGCCGACGAGCGTCTGGCGTGCCGCCTCGTGCGCGGGATCGTACTTCAATGCCTGCTCGAGCGACGCGACGGTGTCGAGCGTGCGCCCTTCCTGCAGGCTCGCGAGCGCGCGCCGGTATTCGCCTTCCGCGCGTTGCTTGGCCGTCTCCTGCCGGCCCTCGGCGCCGTGCCTGGCCTTGGTGCCCTCGTCACGCGCTGCCGCGCGCGCGGCAGCCAGCATGGCGGCCGACGTCTTCTTCGCGGACTTGCCGCGCACCGCCAGCGCCTGCGCCATCGCCCGGCGTGCCTCGCGCGCCTGCTCGCTGTCCGGCTCCATCGGCGCGACGTCCTGCGCGCGCACGGCGGCCACCTTCTCCGCCTTCGCGTGCTTGCGCGCGGCCGCTTCCTCTTCCTTGCGCTCGCGTGCGAGACGTTTGCGCTCGGCACGGCGTTCGGCGCGCGTCATGTGCTTGGCAGCCGGGGCGTCGGCGTCGACCTGTCTTGCAGCGAGGGCATCCGCATCGGCGACAGCGGCATGCGTCGCCTCGACCGGCGCGGGCACGGTGGCCGCAGGCGCGACGACCGGCGCGGGAACGGGCGCGCTCGCCGCCGGCACGCTCGCCGCTTGCACGGGGCCCGTCACGGACCGGGGCACGTTGACGACGCCAGGCGCCGCCTTCGGGGCCGCCGCCACGACAATCGCCGCCGGCTTCGCCCCGCGGTGCAGCTGGTCCCAGCCCAGCCAGCCCAGCGCGAGCACGGCCACGGCGCCACCGACCGCGAGCGCAATGACGCGACCCTGCGGCCGCGCCGGCGCGCGCTCGACGGGCTTTACCTGGCCCTGCAGCTCGCCGTCCTTCGGCGTGCCGCGCGCGTCCAGGTCCTGCAGCATCTTGTTAATCAGGCTCATTCGGTCCCCGTCAATGGCTCAGCGCCCACGCCGCACCGGCCGCCGCGGCCACGACGCCGGCCGCCAACGCAGCCCAGGGCCACAAGCGGCGCCGGCTCGTCGCGAGCGTGTCGCGCGCGGCCGCGCTCACGTGCGCGCGCGCGACCTGCTGGCGTCCCTGCCCGTAGCTCAGCATCATGCTCTTGTGCGCGAGGATGTTGACCAGGCGGGGCACGCCGCCGCTGGCCGAATACAGCCGCGCGACGGCGCCGCGCGAGAACAGGCGCGCGCCATCATACCCCGCCACGCGCAGGCGATGCGCCACGTAGTAATCGAGGTCGTCGCGCGACAGCGGCCCCAGGTGGTAGTGGAAGGTGATACGCTGGGCCAGCTGGCGGATCGATTGCAGCTCCAGCTTGCGGTTCAGTTCCGGCTGGCCGAACAGCACGATCTGCAGAAGCTTGCGCTTTTCCGTCTCCAGGTTCGTCAGCAGGCGCAGCGCTTCCAGCGTCTCGACCGGCATCGCCTGCGCCTCGTCGAGGCACAGCAGCACGCGCTTGTCGTCGCCTGCCAGTTGCAGCAGCCGGTGCGTGATGGCTTTTAGCACCTGGTGCTGGTCCGCGTCCTTGTCGTACGCGACTTCCAGCTCGTCCGCGAGCGCGAGCATCAACGTGCGCGGCTCCAGGTACGGGTTCGGGATGTAGGCGGTGACGAATTCCGGGCCCAACGTCGCCATGAACTTGCGGCACAACAGCGTCTTGCCCGTGCCGACTTCGCCCGTGATCTTGATGAAGCCTTCGCCCGTGCGCGCCGCGACGAGCAGCGTGTTCAAGGCCTCCTGCGAATGCGGGCTGCCGAAGAAGAAGCTCGTGTCGGGCGTGATCCCGAACGGCAGCTCGCGCAGGCCGAAGTGCGCCGTGTACATTTAGCGGGTCCCCCGGGTGCGCGGGTCGAGCTGGTCCATGCGGCGGTTCGTGTCGAGCAGGTCGTCGTTCCAGTTGTTGACGCCTTCCACGATCGTCGGCTTGATCAGCACGACGAGTTCGCGCTTCTGGTTCACGCGCTTCTTCGCACCGAACAACGTCGACAGCACGGGCACGCTGCCGGTGCCCGGCAGTTGCGAATCGTCGGCCGTCGACGATTGCCGCATCAAGCCGCCGATGGCGACGACCTGGCCGTCCTGGCCGCGCACGATGCTGTCCAGCTCCGACGTCGCGGACGCGGCGAGTGGCAGGCTCAGGCTGCCCGCGCTGCCGAGGTTGACGGACTTGTTGATCGTCGAGACCTGGCTCACGGACGGGTGCACGTGCAGCAGGATGTTGCCCTTCTCGTCGATCTGCGGCGTGACGTCGAGGACGACGCCGGAGAAGAACGGCTGCAGGGTCACGCTCGGCGACACGGTATTGCCCGTCGTCGTGGAGTTCGTCGTCGTCTGCACGCCGGTGACGAAGAATTCGTCCGTGCCGATCTTCAGCACGGCCTTCTGGTTGTTGACGGCGGCCACGCGGGGGCTCGACAGCACGTGCACGGTGCCCTGCGTCTCGAGGAACGAGATCAGCGCGGCGAAGTTCGCCGTCTGCACGGCGAGGCCGAACATGGAACCGGCCGTCGCCGCCGCGTTCGACAGCGAGAACCCGCTACTCGCGGACAGGCCCGTGCTCGGGTCCGAGATCGTGCCCGGCTGGCCGCCGCCGAACGGCAGCGGCGTCAGTGTGGCGCCCGGGCTCACGATGCCGGTCGACACGCGGTTGTCATGGCCGCTCTTGATCGATGCGAACGACGCCCAGTTGACGCCACTCTGGTAGCTGTCGTTCAGCTCCACTTCGAGGATCTTCGCTTCCAGGATCACCTGGCGGTCGACGGCCAGCTGCGTGGCTTTCAGGTACGCGTCCACGTTGCGCAACTCGTCGGGCATCGCGCGGATCACGAGCACGCCCGACTGCGGGCTGACGACGACGCTGCGGCCGCCCTCCTTCGAGCCCACGATCGCTTCGATCGCGAGTTTCAGGTCGCCCCAGAAATCGTTCGCGGACTGCGTGGACACGTCCGTGCTGTCGCCTTGCCCGCCGCCCTGGCCGTTCGGGTTGTTGCCGTTGTTGTTCTGGTTGTTCTGGTTGTTCTGGTTGCCGAACGGGTTCTGCCCGCCCTGGTTATTGTTGTTCTGGTTGTTGCCGTTGTTGCCCACGGCGTTCGACACGGACGTCGACGTCACGCGCGTCATCGACATGCCCGCGCGCTTGCCGACCAGGTAGTTCACGTGGAACATCTTGGTCTGCATGGTCAGGGGCTTGATGGAGATGCGCGTGCCGTCGATCTTGTAGTCGTAGCCGTACATCTCGCGCACGGCGTCCAGCGTTTCCTGCAACGTCACGTCCTTCAGGTTCGCCGTGATGGTGCCCGCGACGTCCGGATGCACGAGGATGTTGTAGCGCGTGCCCGCGACGATCGAGCGGAAGAACTGCTGCGCCGGCACGTTGTTGAAGGAGACGTTGAACCGTTCTTCCAGCGCGGGCCGCGCCTTCGGCAGCTGCGTGGCCAGCGCGGCGGCCGGCGGCAGCAGCGCGTCGGCGACGGCCGCGTCGACCGTGGGCGCCGCCGCGGGACGCTTGGCCGCGGCGCTCGCCAGTTCGCCCTTGATCTTGTCGTAGGTCGTCGTGCTCGGCGTCGTCTGGCAGCCTGCGAGCGCCAGCATGGCGGCGATGGTTGCCACCGCCCGCATCGGGATACGGTTGTCGTTCATCCTCATCCTTTATCAGCGCCGCGCGGTGCGACCGCCAAGGACGCCGTCGGCGTCCGCGTACAGGCGCAGCACCTGGCGTTCGGTGCCGCGCACCAGTTCGACCTCGTTCTCGCCGATGCGCGCGACTTTCGCGCCGTGGAAGCGCTCGCCCAGGCGCACCGTCTCGCCGTCGATGACGGCCACGTGGCGCCCACCGGCCTCGCGCGCGATCAGGATCGACTGCAGCTGCGGCCCGGCGCTCGCTGCGACGGGTCCTGCTGCCACGGGCGTCGCTGCCGCGGGCGGCTTCGTCGGGTCCTGCAGGCCCTGCGCGCCGGCGGCGCCGCACAGCAGGAAGGCAAACAACGCGGCGCCGACGGCGCGGCAGGTGGTCGTCGTGATCACAGCTTCATCCATTTCGGGTCCAGGCTCAAGGTGTACAGGGTCAAGGTGAGGCGCACGTTCGGGTAGTCTTCCGCATCCAGCTGCGCCTTGCCCCAGAACAGCTGGGTGGGCAGCGTTTCCAGCGCATGCATGTAGTCGACCATGTCGAGGTAGCTGCCGCGCAGGGTCAGCTCGACGCCGTGGCGGTACAGCAGGTCCGGCGCTTTCACGACGAGCGGCGTCGTTGCGGACGGCGTCCCGGTGGCCGGCATCCCGGCGGCCGGTGCGGGCGTGGCCGGTGCGGTCGCGGGCGTCGCCGGTGCGGCGGCATCCGTCAGCGTCGTCGCGGGCAGCGTCTTCAGCGAGACGAGCTTCAAACGGCCGTTCGCGCGCAGGATCGTTTCCAGCAGCGGCGCGATACGGTCGGCCGGCACGAGCCCTTTCTGCATCGTGCGCAATTCCTCGCTCGTGCGCGCGGTCTCGGCGCGCACCTCGCCCAGGCGCTTGCGCAGCGCCTCGTTCGGATCGTTGGCATAAGCGCGGGCCTTGGCCGCGATGTCGGCATTGATGCCGTCGATCGTGACCACCTGCTGCTGCAGGGTCGAGCGCAGCGCCGCTTCCTTGCGCGACAATGGGCCGAACACGACGGCGCTTGCGAGGTACACGAGCACGACGACGACGGCGCCGAAGGCCATGAAGCGTTCGCGCGGCTGCAATGCTTCCACGCGCGCCACGAACTGGAGCCATTGCCGCTTCATTGCTGGCCTCCCGCACCGGGCGCAGCCGCCGCCGTGGCGGCCGACTGCAGGCTGAATTCGACGTACGGCGCGGGCGCGTCCGCGTCCTTGCCGTCGGCGCCGCGGACCTTGACGGTGGCGGCCTGGCCGATCTGCATGCTGCCCACCGGCTTGCCCTGCAGGATGCGTTCATTGCGCAGGCGCGCGAGATAGCCCGGCACGAGCGCGGGGTCGAGCGCGCGGCCGCGCACGCCGATGTCCATGCCGGCGCCGGTGATGGAGACGCCCGTCAGCCACAGGCCGTCGACGCCCTGGCGCGCCAGCGCACGGAAGTATTCGGCATAGCCCTGCGTGTTACCGAGGTCGCCGCGCTGGATCACGTCGGCCACGCGACGCAGCGAATCGCGCTCGCTCTGCGCTTCCGCCAGCTCCGCTTCCAGGCGGGCGTCGTTCGTGCGCGGCGCGAATTCGGCGGTCGCGACTTCCAGCCGTTTTTGTGCCTTCTGCACGTTCGCTTCGCCCTGCGCCACTTCCGTCTCGAGGCGCGCGACGCGCACCTTGGCGAACACGCCGGCCACGGCGATGCCCACGACGAGCACGCCGACCACGCACGCCATGCCCTTGACCGTGAAGAGCTTCTTCTGCGGCTGGAACTGCGGGTTGAACAGGTTGATCTGCTGGCTCATGCCGCGCCCTCTTCCATGCGCAACGCCGCGCCGATCGGCACGAAGAAGCGCTGCTGGCGTGCCGGGTCCGCGAGATCGGGCACGCGTTCGAGGTCGAACAACACGGCCAGGTCGAGCGTCTCGACGCGCGTGTACAGGTTGCTCGACAAGTATTCTTCCAGGCCCGTCGCGCCCGTCGGCGCCAGCACGAGCTTGGCCACGCTGATGAACGAGAACTGGCGCTCGAAGTTGTCGAGGGAGCGCTGCAGTTCCAGCGTGATCTTGTCGAAGCTCTGGTGCTTGCGGTCGTGGTCTGCGTCGAGGATCTGCGCCAGGGTGACGTCGATGCGGCGCGACAGGTACAGCTCGCCGCGCCACGACACGGTCAACAGGCCGCCGTCCTCGCCGAACGCCAGCACGGCGACGCCGCGGCCGTCCTGCTCCAGCAGCGCCGACACGTTACGCTGGGCCATCTCGGGGATGTCGATCACGCGCAGCTTGACCTTCGCCTCGTTGAACAGCTTCTGGCGCGCCGCGACGACGGCGTTGCGCGCGGCGATCGCAAACACGCTCTGCTGCGGACGCGCGACGGCGTTCGGGTCGAGGGGGATGTCGAGGACGTCGAACGTGGCGTCGTCGATCGGGAAGTCGAGAATGTCCTTCAGGCGCCAGCGCATGGCGGCCTTGAGCTCGTCGCGCGGCACGTTCGGCGATTCGACGGACATGAACTGGTAGTCGCCGCCGGCCAGCACCGTCGTGCAGCGGTAGTTCGCGCTGTGCAGCTCCTTGCCGGCCTTTTCGACGGCGTCGGCGGAGGCGGTGCCGGGAAAGAAGACGGCGTGCGTCACGGCCGGCTTGGCGCCCGCGTCGGCGCCACGGCGGACACTGGCCGCCGCGATCCCGTCGCGCTGCGGCACCAGGGCCAGCCAGGCTGCGTTGTTCTGTGCTTTACTGAAAAAACCCATGCGTGGCGGTGGCGATCCGTGACGGTGTCGAGATAAGTGAGCTAGAGGCTTGATTATATTCAAGTGCTTGGAAAATCCGATACCAAAATTTTACTTGGAGAGAATATTTTCGGTTTTCCGTGTGGAACTACTAATGGGTGTGGTCAATACGCCGCATTCGTCGCTCTGTGCGTTATTCCAACCGCGTAAACGACGATCGGGACCGCGTGGTGCGGTCCCGATCATCAGATGATGGCTGCAGACAGATCAGTTGCAGTCGGTCGCGTTGCCAGTGGCCGTCACGGTCGGCGGCGTCGCGCCCGAGTCATAGGTCACGAAACACTTCTTTGCGGTCGGCGTACCGTAGATGCTGAGCGGAACCAGCGTGATCTGCGTAGCCGTCGGCACTGGATCGTTGGTGCCCGTCGCGGTCGTCTTGGTCAGAACTTTGTAGTCGACTCCGTCGGCCAGACCGGCAGCGGCAGCGGCGTTGGCGTCCGCCTGCGGATAGCCGGTCGACGTCAGCGTCATCGTGGTGTCTTCGACCTTGAGCGAAAGAGCCTTGGCCACGGTCGGGTCCACCAGATACTTCGAATGGGCCATCGCAGCCGTCGAGCTCAACGCGCCGCGGGCGGCATTCACGCTGGCCCAGCGGGCGTCACCGGCCATGCTGGCAAACTTCGGCAACGCCGTCGCCGCCAGGATGCCCAGGATCACGATCACGACGATCAATTCGATCAAGGTGAAGCCGCCCTGCGCATTATTCTTGATGCTAACTTTCATGCTCTCTCCGATTAAGGTGCGGCGTCCCTGCCGCGTGGGTTATGTTATTTACGTCCGCTTTGCGCACCGATTTCATTCAGGGCAAGGCTCATCATGTGTTTCCCTGCGTCAGCAGGATTTCGAGTTAATTCTACCTTGAACCTGGGCAATTCCGATTTGCCTGAGGCAAATCTTTCTCGTTCTGAGGTGAGATAGACAAGGGTTTTGTCGCGTGGGTCAAACACCCACCCGTTTTGTGCCACACGCCGCGCCTCGGACAGGGCGAATTCGCCAAGATAATCGGCCGGCGGCCGGGCCAGCAGATGGATCGGATTCTGCTGCGCGAGCGTCGCCAAGGTGTCGGGATGGCGCTGTGCCTCGACCTGCAGCGCCACGCGCAGCGCGGCGACCGTCTGCCGCGCCGTCACCTCTTCGGCCGCGCGGCGGTAGCCGTCCAGGCGGTGCAGCAGCACGGTGGACAGCACTGCCGTGATGATGACGACGATCGCGAACTCGTACAGCGTGAAGCCGCGCGTGCGTGTCGAACCGTGAGGTGCCATGGTCGTCTCCATCAGTGATGCAGGGCCGCCTTGCCCAGGTCCCAGATCGGCAGGAAGATACCCAGCGCCAGCACGAGCACCATCGCACCCAGGAAGGTGATGAGGATCGGTTCGATCTGGCTGGACAGCGTCTTGAGTTCGTAGTCGACCTCGCGCTCGTACATCTGCGCGATCTCGTCCATCAGGTCGTCGAGCGAACCCGATTCCTCGCCCACCGCGATCATCTGCAGCACGATGGGCGTGAACACGTTGGCGTTCGTCGCCGTGCGCAGGATGCTTTCGCCGCGCTCGACACCGTCGCGCATCTGCTCGAGGCGCGTGGTGAGATAGGCATTGTCCGCCGTCTGCGCGACGACCGTCAGCGCCTGCACGATCGGCACGCCGCTGCGGATCGACAGCGCGAAGCTGCGCGCGAAGCGGGCCATCGTGGCCTTGTGGATGATCTTGCCCGCGATGGGAAAACGCAGCTTCCAGCGGTCCCACGTCAGGCGCCCCGCGTCCGTGCGCGCCCATGCGCGCAAGCCGAAGAACGCGGCCCCGGCGATGCCGGCCATCAGCGGCCAGTAGTCGACCGTGAAGCGCGACGTCGCGATCAGGATGCGCGTCATCAGAGGCAGCTCGGCGTGGAAGCTCTTGAAGACCTTCGCGAACTGCGGGATCACGAACATGTTCACGACGACCATCGCCGCCACCATCGCAATGATGACGAACGTCGGGTAGCGCATCGCGGTCTTCACGCGCTCGCGCATGTCGCGGTCGAATTCGAGGTGGTCGAACAGGCGCAGGAACACGTCTTCCAGGCGGCCCGTCATCTCGCCCACGCGCACCATCGACAGGTAGAACGGCGTGAAGCATTCCGTGTGGCGGCGCATCGCCGTGGACAGTTCGCGGCCCGAGTCGAGCGACTCGCGCAAGTCCTGGATCACGCGCGCGAAGCTCTTGTTCGTCGCGGATTCCTGCAGCCCGGCCAGGCCGCGCATGATCGGCACGCCCGATTTCAGCAGGGTGTAGATCTGGCGGCTGAACAGCTGCACGTCGATCGACGTCACCTTCTTGCGTGTGATGCGCTCCCACAGGCTGTCGCCGGCGCCCGCGGCGCTGCCGCCCGTCGTCGCCTTGCGCGTCGTCGGCGTGATGTCGAGCGGCGTGACGCCCGTCCCGAAGAGCTGGTCGGCGCACGCGCCGCTGTCGGCGGCTTCCAGCACGCCTTGCATCAATTCGCCGCGCGCGTTGCGGCCTTTGTAAGCGAAGAACGGCATGGCGGCTTATCAGTCTTCCATCTGGTTACTGATGCGCATGGCTTCCGACACCGTCGTGCGGCCCTGGATCGCGAGGCGCACGCCGCCGCGGCGCAGCGTTTCGCCGCGCATCTCGGCCTGCGCCACTTTCAGGAAGTGCGACGGGTCCGGGTGGTTCACCGCCTCGTGGACGGCGCGCGTCATCTCGAGCAGCTCGTACACGCCCGTGCGGCCGCGATAGCCGGTGCCGTTGCAGTGCGAGCAACCGCGCCCGTGGAAGAACGGCACCGTCTCGGCGCGGTCGCCCAGTTCCGCGCGCAGCCAGGCGCGTTCCGGCGCCGGGAGCGGGTACGGTTCCGAGCAGCTTTCGCAGATCACGCGCACGAGACGCTGCGCCAGCACGGCCTGCAGCGAACCGCTCACCATGTAGCGCGGCACGCCCATGTCCATCAGGCGCAGCGGGGTCGATGCCGCGTCGTTCGTGTGCAAGGTCGACAGCACCAAGTGACCCGTCATTGCGGCGCGCAGGCCGATCTGCGCCGTCTCCTGGTCGCGCATCTCGCCGACGAGCACGATGTCAGGGTCTTGCCGCAGCGCCGAGCGCAGCACGCGCGCGAAATTCAGCTCGATCTTGTCGTTGACCTGCACCTGGTTGATGCCTGGCAGGCGGTATTCGATCGGATCCTCGACCGTGATGAGCTTCTTCTCGACGGAGTTCAGCTCCGCGAGCGCGCTGTACAACGTCGTCGTCTTGCCGGACCCCGTGGGGCCCGTCACGAGCACGAGGCCGTTCGGGCGCTGGACGATCGCGCGGAAGCGCTCCACCAGTGGGGCCGGCATGCCGATCGCGTCCAGGCGCAGCGTCGTGCCGACCTGGCTCAGCAGACGCATGACGACGGACTCGCCATACTGCGTGGGCATCGTCGAGATACGGACGTCGATGCGCTGGTTGCGTACCTTGACGGCGAAGCGGCCGTCCTGCGGCAGGCGCTTTTCCGAGATGTCGAGGTCCGCCATCAGCTTCAGGCGCAGCGCCAGCGGCGTGGCGATCTTGATGTCGGCTTCCGTCTGCAGGTGCAGCACGCCGTCGATGCGGAAGCGGATCTGCAGGCGGCCGTCCTGCGGTTCGATGTGGATGTCGGATGCGCGCACTTGCGCCGCGTCGTCGAACACGGATTGCAAGAGCTTCACGACCGGCGCTTCTTCGAGGCCGGAGTTCGCGGACAGCGCGTTGAAGTCGACCGACGTCGTGTCGCCGAGGTCCTGTTCAAGCTCGCGCGCGAGGCCAGTGATCTCGCCCGTGCGGCGGTAGATGCGGTCGATGGCCTGCAGCACTTCCGTCTCGTTGACGACCGCCAGTTCGATGCTCTTCTTCAGCAGGCGCGCGATCTCGTCGTAGGCAAACAGGTCGGTCGGGTCGGACACGCCGACGAGCACCGTCTCGCCGCGGTCTTCCAGCACGAGCGCGCGGAAGCGGCGGGCCTGCGTTTCCGGCAGCAGGCGCACGACGTCCTGGTTGATGTTGTAGAACTTGAGGTTCAGGTAGGGGATGCCGAGCTGGCGCGCGAGCGCGCCCGAGATCTGCTCCTCGGTGACGAAGCCGCTTTCGACGAACACACGGCCCAGCTTGCGGCCGGTGCGTTTCTGGTCGGCCAGTGCCTGGTTCAGCTGGTCCTCGGACAGCAGCTTTTGTTGCACCAGGATTTCGCCAAGTCGGACTTTTTCGGGCCGCGCCATACCACCTCTTCGATCAACGTAGGACTAGTCCTTCATTGTATGCCAGTGGAACGAAAAATTAACCTAGAGAATGACTTTACGTATGGAAAAACGTATCGCCCGCGCGACTGCATGACGATTCGGCATGGCTAAACCATAAGCAATGTTGCCAATTCGGGGTCAGAGCACGCGTTTTCGTCGACGGCCGCGTTAAATCTTCAATAAAACAGGGACTTATGGATGTCGAAGCAGCAATATCGTGCTCTGACCCCGAATGGGGGTGCTTTGCCGTGCGCGGTTGCTGGGCTACCATGTTTCCTGGCGCCGCTTGGGCTGCGCACCGATCGCGGAGCTTGCAGTGCAGTTGTCACAACGTCGTTCGCTACCTTCCATACGCGCCAAGCTCGTGACGCTCGTGCTGGCGTGCGCGCTGCCGATCCTCATCGGCTACCTCGTCTTCGCGACGGACGCCGACAAGCGCGAGAAAGCCCACATCGCCGAGGATGCCGAGATGATCGCGCGCGCGCTCGCCGCCGCCGTCGACCGCGACCTCGCGAATGGCGAAACGGCCGCGCGCACGATGGCAAACCAGGCGAACCTCGCGCGCGGCGACCTGGCATCGTTCCATGCGGCCGCGCGCCGGCTGCTGCGCCCCGAATTCCCCGCCTACGCCGTCGCGGTCAGCGGGGCCGACGGCGCCACGCTGCTCGATACGCGTCACGCGTTCGGCAGCGAACTCCCCAAGCATGGCAACGCGGCCGACGTGCGCACCGTGTTCGCGACGGGCGACGCCGTCACGTCGGGCCTGCACCGCGGCGACGGCACGCAACCGTGGGTGATCTCGATCTCCGTCCCGGTCTGGCGCGAGGGCAAGGTGGCGTATGCGCTGACCGTCGAATTGCGGCCGCGCCGCCTGACGGACCTGCTGGCCGACCAGAACCTGCCGCCGCACTGGAACGCCCTCGTCTACGACAATCACCGGCGCCTCGTCGCCTACCGCGGCCGCACGCACCACGGCATCGGCGATCCGATGCGGCCGGAACTGGCGCAGGCGCTGGCCCGTACGCCCGTCGGCATCGTCGAACTGGCCGCGCACGGCCCCGAGGCGATGTACGCCGCCTACGCGCGCATGCAAGGGCACGACTGGGCCGTCACGATCGGCTTCCCGCGCCACGCGGCGCGCGAGATCCTCGGCCCCGATCCCGCCACGACACTCGCATGGATCGCGCTCATGCTGGCCATCAGCCTGGGCCTTGCGTGGCGCATCGGCGACGCGATCGCGCGTTCGGTGCGCGCGCTGACCGAGCCTGCGGCCGCCCTCGGACGCGGCGAAGCGCTCGTCATTCCGCCGCTGGAAATCCGCGAGGCGGCGACCGTCGCCCGCGCGCTCGGCAAGGTCGAGGGCGAGCTGCAACAGTATCGCGCCGGCCTCGAGTCGCTCGTTGCGGAACGCACCAACGAGCTGCAGCGCTCGTCCGCGATGCTGGCCACCGTGTACGCGACGGCGCCCGTCGGCCTCGCGTTCCTCGACCGCAGCCTCAAGATCGTGATGATCAACGACTACCTCGCGGCCGTGAATGCCTTGCCGGCCAGCGCGCACATCGGCCACACGCTGCCCGAGCTGCTGGGCGACCTGGGCGCCCGCATCGAGACGCCGTACCGCCAGGTGCTGGCGACCGGGCGGCCGCTGATCGACGTCGAGGACAGCGGCGACATCCCGGCCGCGCCGGGCGTGATGCGCCACTGGATCTGCAGCTACTACCCCGTGTACGGGCCGGACCGGGAACTCGTCGGCATCAACGCCGTCGTCCTCGACATCACGGAGCGCAAGCGCCAGGAACAGCGCAACCGCGACAACGAGGAGCTGTTCCGCACCTTGTTCGAAGGGTCGGGCGACGCCCACGTGCTGATCGCATATGGCGCGGGCTTCCTCAGCGCCAACCAGGCCGCCGTCGACCTGTTCGGCTGCGCCAGCGTCGAGGACTTCCTCACGATGGCCCCCGCCAGCAGCTCGCCCGAATTCCAGCCAAACGGACGCCGTTCCGACGAACTGTGGAATGAAGCGATGCGGCGCGCGCTGGACACGGGCGGTTGCCGCTTCGAGTGGATCTACCGCCGCCGCGACGGCAGCGAGTTTCACGCCGACGTGCTGCTCAACAGCGTCGACATCGGCGGACGCGGCATCGTGCAAGGCACCATCCGCGACATCACGGCGCGCGAGGAGACGGCCGCCGCCCTGCGCGCCGCCAGCCGCCGGCTGGAAGAAAGCGAACGCATGATCCGCACGGTGACGGACCACCTGCCCGCGCTCGTCGGCTACTGGGATGCCGACCTGCGCTGCCGCTTCGCCAACAAGCCCTATCTCGACTGGCTCGGGCGCGACGCCGCCGACGTCATCGGCCACCCGATGCACGAACTCGTGGACGAGGAGCAGATCGACGAAGTGCGGCCGCACCTCGACGCCGTGCTGCGCGGCGAACGCCAGTTCTTCGAGCGCCGCCTGTACCGCAAGCGGTCCGGCAAGTTGATCCAGGCGTGGGGCAGCTACATCCCCGACGTCGATGCCGAAGGCCGCGTGCAGGGCTTCTACATGCTGCACGCCGACATCACGGAGCTCAAGCGCACGCAATCGCGCCTGGAGGAAGCGCTGCGCGCGGCGGAAGCGGCCAGCAGCGCGAAGGGCGAATTCCTCGCGAATATGAGCCACGAGATCCGCACGCCGATGAACGCCATCATCGGCCTTGCGCGCCTGCTCGAGGAAGCCGACCTGGGACGGCGCGAGCGGGGCTACGTGTCGCGCATGCAGATGGCCGCGCGCTCGCTGCTGTCGATGCTGAACGACCTGCTCGACTATTCGAAGGTCGAGGCCGGGCAGCTCGTGCTCGAGCAGACGCCGTTCGCGCTGGACGACGTCCTGGCCAGCATCGCCGCGATGTCGGCCACGAGTGCCTGGAACAAGGGCATCGAGCCCGTGTTCGCCGTGCACCCGGACGCGCCGGCGCGCCTCGTCGGCGATCCGATGCGCCTCGGCCAGGTGCTGTTGAACCTCGTCAGCAATGCGATCAAGTTCACGGAGCGGGGCGAGGTCGTGCTGGCGATCGACGTGGCGGCGCGCGGAGGGGACGGCGTCTCGCTTGCCTTCACCGTGCGCGATACCGGCATCGGCATTCCGCCGGAACAGCAACAGCGCATGTTCGAGGCATTCTCGCAGGCCGACAGTTCCACGAGCCGCAAGTACGGCGGCACGGGACTCGGTCTCGCGATCAGCCGGCGCCTCGTCCGGCTGATGGGCGGCGACCTGTTCGTCGACAGCGTGCCGGATCGCGGCGCCACGTTCCGCTTCGCTGCCCCCTTCGGCATCGCGCCGGGTGCCGCGCCCGTTCCGGCCGCGGCGTCTCCGGCGCTGCGTATCCTCGTCGCCGACGACAATGCCAGCAGCCGCGCAGCGCTTGCGCAAGCGCTGCGCGGGCGCGGCTGGCACGTCGAAACGGCCGCCAGCGGGGCCGACACGCTCGCGCTGCTGCGCGACGCCGGGCCGTTCGACCTCGCCTTCATCGACAGCGTCCTCGGGGATCTCGACGGCGCGTCCGTGATCGCGCTGGCCAGGGCCGACCACGCGATCGCCCTGCCCCGCTGCGCCTTGCTCGCGGCCGACCCGGAACGCGAACGTCTCGACGCCCTCGCGACGGACCTGCGCATCGACGCCGTCCTCGCGAAGCCGTTCACACCGGGTGCGCTGGCCGACGCACTGGCGGAATTGCAGAGCGGCGCGCCGGCCCCGGCGCCCGCGCGGCCGGCCCCGCTGAGCGGGCGTCTCGCGGGCATGCGCGTGCTCGTCGTCGAGGACAATCTCCTCAACCAGGAAGTGGCGAACTACGTGCTCGTGCACGCGGGCGCCAGCGTGGACTTCGCCGCGAACGGCCGTATCGCCGTCAGCATGCTGGCCGAAAGCGCCGCCCAGTACGACGCCGTGCTGATGGACTTGCAGATGCCCGTGATGGACGGCTTCGAGGCGACGCGCGCCATCCGCGCGCTGGGCCTGGACCGGCTGCCCGTCATCGCGATGACGGCCAACGCGCTGGACGAGGACCGCCGCCGCGCGCTGGCCGCTGGCATGAACGACTACTTGGCGAAACCCATCGACGTGGACGAACTGGTGGACATGCTGCGCCGCGTGACGGGCCGCGCCGCGTCGGCGCCGGGCGCAGCGGAACACCCTCTGCCCGCCGCCGCGATGGCCATCCCCGCGCGCATTCCCGGCATCGACCTGAAGACGACATTGCCCCGCTTCGGCGGCAATTTCGCCAGCTTTGCCGCCCTGTTCAAACGATTCGAACGGTCGCAGGGCGGCGCCGTGGCCGAGATTCGGGGCCTGCTCGACGCGGGCGACCGCACCGGTGCCGGCCAGGCCGTGCACCGATTGCGCGGCGTCGCGGCCAACCTGGGGGCGACGGACGTCGCCGGCCAGGCGCTGGAACTGGAACAGGCGCTGCGCAGCGAGGACGCGGCGGCGCTCGCGCTGCGCCTCGCGCGCCTGGAGGCCGCGCTGGCCGTCGTGCTGGACGCGGCGCGCGACCTCCCCGCCCCGGACGCCGCGGCGGCAACGCCGGGCCCGGACACGGCCCCGCCCGCCGTTCCGGCGGAAGATAGCGCAACCTTCCGGCGCGAGTTGGCGCAGCTGCTCGATTTGCTCCACAATAACAACATGAAAGCCATGGCCCAGTTCGAGACGCTGCGCGCCGCCCTCGGCAACCGCGCGCCCGCCCAGGCGGCGGCGCTCGCCGACGCGGTGGCGACCCTGCGCTTCGAGCAGGCGGCGCAGCTCGTGCGCGCGCTGCTGGACACGAAGGAGGATGCATGAGCTTGACAGACATGGCCGTGAACGGCCGCATCCTGGTGGTCGACGATGCGATGGAAAACATCCAGATCCTGCACGGCGCCCTGCAGGACGAGCACGAGGTGCTGTTCGCGATGGATGGCCCGCGCGCGCTCGAGATCGCCCGCACGCAGCGGCCCGACCTGATCCTGCTGGATGCCGTCATGCCCGGCATGGACGGTTACGCCGTCTGCAAGGAATTGCTCGCCGCGCCGGAAACGAGCGACATCCCCGTGATCTTCGTGACCGCGCTGAAATCGCCCGAGGACGAGACGCGCGCGCTGGGCGCGGGCGCCGCCGACTTCATCAGCAAACCCGTGAATGCGGCCGTCGTGCGTGCGCGCGTGCGTACCCAGCTCACCGTCAAGCGCCAGCGCGACGCGCTGCGCGCCCTGATCCTGACGGACGCGCTGACGGGCGTCGCGAACCGCCGCGCGTTCGACGAACGCCTCGATGCGGAATGGCGCCGCTGCGGCCGCGCCGGCCTGCCCGTGGCGCTGGTCCTCGTCGACATCGACCATTTCAAGCTGTACAACGACCACTACGGCCACCAGGCCGGCGACGCGACGCTCGTGCAATTCGCGGCGGCGATGCGCCGCGCGGCCGCGCGCACGCAAGACCTCGTGGCCCGCTACGGTGGCGAGGAATTCGCGATCCTGCTGCCGCAGCTCGATGGTCGCGGGGCGACCGGTGTCGCGAACCGCCTCATGGCCGAGCTCGAACACATGGCCATTCCGCACGCGGCGTCGCCGACGGCGCCGCGCCTGACGGCCAGCATGGGCATCGCTTGCATGGTGCCGGGCGAGCACAGCATGCCGGCTGACCTCATCCAGGTGGCCGACGCCCTGCTGTACCAGGCCAAGGCCGAGGGCCGCGACCGCTTCCGCCTGGGCGGCATGGACTGCGTCGCCTGACGGCGCACCCGTCAGTTACGCCATTCACGCATAGCGGCGCACGAGGAATTCGGCCACGCACACAGGTTTCGAGCCGCCTTCCCGCTCCACCGTCACTTCGAGCGTGAGCTGGCTCGCATCGCCTTCCTGTTCCAGCGCCGCCAGCACGATGCCCGCACGCACGCGGCTGCCCGCCGGCACCGGCGCGGGAAAGCGCACCTTGTTCAAGCCATAGTTGACGACGAGCTTCGCGTCGACCATCACGAGCACGTCGGCCAGCATCGACGGCAGCAACGACAGCGTGAGGAAGCCGTGCGCCACCGTCGTGCCGAACGGCGATTCACGCGCAGCGCGTGCGGGATCGACGTGAATCCACTGGTGGTCGTCGGTGGCGTCGGCGAACGTGGAAATACGGTCCTGGCCGACCTCGAACCAGCGCGAGTGGCCCAGCTGCGTGCCGACGAGCGCTTGCAGCGCCGCCACCCCGCATACTTCGTGCAACGCGTCAGACATCGCGTCCCTCCAGACCGGGCCGGCGCCCGAACATGCCCATGCCGTCGACCGTGCACACGGTCTCGCCATGCTGGTTGATGGCGACCCACTGCGACCAGACGACGCCGCGGTCCGGCTTCGACGCGGACGCCTTCACCTGCACCGTCCGGTAGTGCACGTTCAACGTGTCGCCCGCGCGCACGGGCGCGAGCCAGCGGACGCCGTCCAGGCCGGGCGAACCCATGCTCGACGACTTGCCCAGCAGCCCGTCGACGACGAGACGCATCATCATGGCGCACGTGTGCCAGCCGCTGGCGATGACGGTGCCGAAGATCGAGTCGGCGGCCGCGTCCGGGTCGACGTGGAACGGCTGCGGATCGTACCGGCGCGCGAACGCGAGGATCTCGTCTTCCGTGACCGTGCACGTGCCCAGGTCGATGTCCTGGCCGGGCTCGAAGTCCTCGAAGTACCAATATGCCTTCATGCCGCCTCCTCGGTCGCGAAGCCCGGCTGCGCGATGAAGCGGGCCAGGTGGTGGTCGCAATCGCCCAGCGTGAGCTCGATCGTCGACAGCCGCTTGAAATAATGCGACGCCGGCAACTCGTCCGTCACGCCCATGCCACCGTGCAGCTGGATTGCCTGCTGCCCGACGAAGCGCGCGGCCTGCCCCACGCGGTACTTCGCCGCCGCGACGGCGCGCCGACGCTCGGCCGCGTTGCCGCCGCGCGCATCGTCCGCGAGGCGCACGGCGGCCAGCAGCGCCATCGAACGTGCCTGCTCCAGGTGCACATACATGTCGGCCATGCGGTGCTGCAGCGCCTGGAACTTGCCGATCGGGACGCCGAACTGCTGGCGCGTCTTCAAATACTCGAGCGTGGCGCCGAACAGCGCATCCATCGCGCCCACCGCCTCCGCGCACAGCAGCCCGGCGCCGTAATCGGCCGCCGCCTCCAGGATGGTCCAGCCCTGCCCCTCCGTACCGATCACGTCGTCCGCACGTACGCGCACGTCGCGCAGCAGCACGTCGGCGGCGCGCTGGCCGTCGAGCATGCGCACGTCACGCATCGTGACACCCGGCGCATCGGCCGGGACGGCGAACAGCGTGATGCCGTCGTCGTCGCGCTGCGCGCCAGCCGTCCTGGCCGAAACGATCAGCACGCCTGCCTGCGCGCCGTGGAGCACGACCTTCTTTTCGCCGTCCAGGCGCCAGCCGTCGCCGTCGCGCACGGCACGCGTGGCGACGTCGCGCAAGTCGTAGCGGGACTGGCGTTCGCCCAGCGCGCACGCGAGTGTCAGCTCGCCCGCCGCCACACGTTCGAGCAGCGCGTCGTGCGCTTGCCCGCGACGGAGGAACTCGGCGCCGAACATGGTCGCGAAATACGGTTCGACCACGAGTCCGCGGCCGAGTTCCTGCATCACGACGAACATGTCGACGGCGTCGCCGTCGAAGCCGCCCTGCGCTTCCGGCAGCGGCAGCGCCGTCAGGCCGAGCTCGGCGAGCGTGGCCCAGGCGGCAGCCGACACGCCGGACGGCGACCCCACGATCGCACGCCGCGCCTCGAACGTGTAGTCGCGCGCGATCCAGCGCTTGAGCGCGTCCGCCAGTTGCAGCTGCTCTTCCTTGAAGTTGAAGTCCATGTCTTTCCTCACAGGCCCAGGATCATCTGGGAGATGATGTTGCGTTGGATCTCGTTCGACCCGCCGTAGATCGACGTCTTGCGGAAATTGAAGTAATGCGGCAACAGCGGCGCGGCGAAGTCGTCGTCGATGACGCTGTGTTCGCGCTCGCCTTCCAGATAGGCCGGGTCGAACGGCAGCGCCAGCGGGCCCGCCGCTTCGACCATCAGCTCCGACAGGCGTTGCTGGATCTCCGTACCGCGCACCTTCAGCACGGACGCTTCCGGCCCCGGCGCCTTGTCCGCTTGCGCCAGCACGCGCAACACCGTCATCTCGAGGGCCATGAGCTCGATCTCGAGGTCCGCGACCTTCGCGGCGAACAGCGGGTCGTTCAGCAGCGGAAAACCATTCTTTTGCTCGCGCAGCGCGAGTCCCTTCAGGCGCGCCAGTTCGCGTTTCGAACGCCCGACGGCGGCGATCCCCGTGCGCTCGTGGCCCAGCAAGTATTTGGCGTAGGTCCAGCCACGGTTTTCCTGGCCGACGAGGTTCGCCACAGGCACGCGCACGTTGTCGAAGAAGACCTCGTTCACCTCGTGGTCCTCGTCCAGCATGATGATCGGGCGCACCGTGACGCCGGGCGCGTGCATGTCGATCAGCAGGAACGAGATGCCCTCCTGCTTGCGCACGCCGGGGTCCGTGCGGACGAGGCAGAAGATCATGTCCGCGTGCTGGGCGAGCGTCGTCCACGTCTTCTGGCCGTTGACGATGTAGTGATCGCCGTCGCGCACGGCGGTCGTCTTCAGCGACGCGAGGTCGGACCCGGCACCGGGCTCCGAATAGCCCTGGCACCACCAGTCCTCGCACGACAGGATGCGCGGCAAATAGTAGTCTTTCTGGGCCTGGCTGCCGAACGCCATGATGACGGGCGCGACCATGTTCACGCCGAATGGCAGGACGGGCGGCGTGCCGGCGCGGGCGCATTCTTCCTCGAAGATGTGGCGCTGCACGGGTGTCCAGCCGGGGCCGCCGTATTCGCGCGGCCAGCCGGGCGCGGCCCATCCCTGGCGGGCGAGGATCCGGTGCCAGCGCACGTAGTCGTCCTTGTGCAGGCGCAGGTGGTTGCGCACCTTGTGGCGCAGGTCGGCCGGCAGCTCGGCCTCGAGGAAGGCACGTACCTGGTCGCGGAAAGCGAGGTCGTCGCCGGTATAGGTCAGGTCCATCTTGTCTCCTTTATTATGCCGGCCAAAAAAGCACGACCGTTCAAAAGATTGTACCTGAAATCACCTGCGCAACATGAGGACAAAAAAAAGCCGCCCCGATATGAGGCGGCCCTGGCATGGTCTCGACGAATCAGCGCTTGCGACGGCGGGCGACGCCCAGCCCACCCAGCATACCGGCCATCATCAGCGCGATGGACGACGGCTCCGGCACGGCGGCAGCCGGCGTGGCGGCGGTCGGGGTTGGAGCCGAGGTCGGCGGCAGCGGCAGCGTCACCGGCGGCGGAGCCTGGCCCACGTCGCCACCGTGTGCGGCTTGCGCCGGGTCCGGCAGTTGCACGACGGCAGGGCCCTGATTGCCGGCACCGGTCGGCAGCGTCACGATGGCGCCGTTGCCCTGGCTGCCGCCCGACGTCTGCTGCGGAGGTGCCGTCACTGCCGGTGCGGGCGCCGCGGCCGCAGGCGCGGGCGCGTAGACCACAGGCGCGGGCGGCAAGACCGCGGGCGCAGGCGCACTGACCGCAGGCGCGGGGGCGCTGACCGCTTGCGACGGCGTACCGCCGGCCACGGCCACACGGCGACCGTTGTAGACGCCCACCAGGGCGTTGCCGCCGGCAGAGGTCGCATACGACGGATTGCCCACGGCCAGAGGCAGGACACCAGCGTTTGCACTGAACGCGCCCCCGACGAGGAGCGCCGCGACGAGATAACGAATTGCCATAATGAACTCCTTGCTCAGTCTGAAAAGTTATTTTTAATTTAACTGCTGAGCCAATGTATCACAGCCACAAAAATCACAATTTTCAATTGAACGGCATAAAAAAAGACGAGGCCCCTAGGGGAGCCTCGTCTTCAGCCATCCTTTTCGGATGAAATGCCGGAAATGGCTATTGCATATTTAACAATCCGTATTCCACAAAATCATTTCAAACTTGACAAGTATGGCATCGCGCGCGACGCCAGCCGGGTATCCGCTTTCAACATGCCCGACTCGTCGGCCAGGATGTGGGCCGCTTCCTGCAGGTAGACGTCTTTCGCGTTCTTCGCGGCCTTCTCGGCTGCGAGCTCGGCTGTCAGGCTGCGCTCGTCGCCCTGCAGGCCGTCGTCGGCACCCGCGCCTTTCAGCGCCACGTTGGTCTTGCGCGGCGCGGTCGGCATCGGCACCTTGCCGCGCTGTTCCTTGCTGCCCGGGCCGGCGACCGGCTCGTCCGGATTGTCCTTGCCGGTCAGGCGCGCTTCGCGCAGGCGGGCCTTCGCTTCCTGGTTCTCGCGTTCCTTGCGGCGCACGGCCTCGTTCAGCGAAATGACGTTGTCCTTGCGCAGCTTCATGGCCTCGGCAATGTCCTGCTCGATGTCGAGGAAGTCGCGGTCCTTCGTGACGCGGGCGTCATGCTTCTTCTGCAACGGGTTGACCAGTTCCTTCAGGTCGCCCGCCTGCATGTACATGGCCGGCTTGATCTGCGTCCACGGCAGCGCGTTCTCGTACGACGATTCGCCGAAGTTGTCGTCGTCCGACGTGACGGGGAACTTGATGTCGGGCGTGACACCGCGCAGCTGCGTGGTGCCGCCGTTGATGCGGAAGAACTGGGCGATCGTCATCTTCAGTTCGCCGTACTTCACCTTGTCGTTCTGCGAGAAGCGGTCGAGGTTGATCAGCGTCTGCACGGTGCCCTTGCCGAAGCTGGGCTCGCCGATGATGAGGCCCCGGCCATAGTCCTGGATGGCGGCGGCGAAGATTTCCGATGCCGACGCGGAACCGCGGTTGATCAGCACACCCATCGGGCCGTCCCACGCGAGGCCGGCATCCGTGTCGCTCTCGACTTCGACGCGGCCTTCGGCGCTGCGCTGCTGCACGACCGGGCCCTTGTCGATGAACAGGCCCGTCAGTTCGACGGCCTCGATCAGGGAGCCGCCACCGTTGTTGCGCAAGTCAATCAGGACGTTGTCGACCTTCTCCTTCTTGAGCTCGCCCAGGATGCGCTTGACGTCGCGCGTGGCGCTCTTGAAGTCCTTGTCGCCCTTGCGGCGCGCTTCGAAGTCCTGGTAGAACGTCGGCAGCTGGATCACGCCGATGCGGCGCTTGACGCCGTTGTCGGTGACTTCGATGATCTTCTTCTTGGCCGACTGCTCTTCCATGCTGATCTTCTGGCGCACGATGGAGACGGTCGTGTGCTTGCCGTCCTGGCCGGCGTCGGCCGGGAGCACGTCGAGGCGCACGGTCGAATTGCGCTCACCGCGCACGAGCTGCACGACGTCGTCGATGCGCCAGCCCATCACGTCCGTGAACGGACCGTTGCCCTGCGCGACGCCGACGATGCGGTCGCCGACCTTCAGCTTGCCGGATTTGTCGGCCGGGCCGCCGGGGACGACCTCGCGGATCACGGTATAGTCGTCGCGCGATTGCAGCACGGCGCCGATGCCGTCCAGCGACAGGCGCATGGCGATGTCGAAGTTCTCGGCCGAACGGGGGCCCAGGTAGTTCGTGTGCGGCTCGATGGCCATCGCGTACGCGTTCATGAACATCTGGAACACGTCTTCGTTGTTCAGCTTCTTGAGGCGGTTCTGGTAGCCCTCGTAGCGCTTGTCGAGCGTCTCGCGGATCGATTTCTCGTCCTTGCCGGCCAGCTTCAGGCGCAGCCAGTCGTTCTTCACGCGGCGGCGCCACAGGTCTTTCGCTTCGTCCTCGTTCTTGGCCCATGCGGCCTTCTCGCGGTCGATCTGCAGGGTTTCGTCCGTCGTGAAGTCGAACTTACCCTTCAACAGCTCGCGGGCATACGCCATGCGGTCGAAGAAGCGCTGCTGGTACAGGTTGTAGATCTGGAACGGGACCGTCAAGTCTTCGTTGTTGATCGCATCGTCCAGCTTGGTCCGGACAGGCGCGAAGCTGTCGACGTCGGCCTGCGTGAAGTACAGCTTCTCGCTGTCGAGCGCCTTGAAATAGGCATCGAAGATCTTCGCGGACAACGCGTCGTCGAGCGGCAGGGCCTTGTAGTGGTAGCGCGACAGCACGCGCGAAGCCCACAGGGCCGCCTGGGTCTGGGCGGCGGATGGCTTGAGCTGGACGATGGCGGCCTTGTCGGTCTGGACAGCCGCAACCTTTTCGGGCTGCGCAGTGACCACGTGGGCCGACATGGCAAACGCCAGCGCGACCATCAACATCTGCTTCTTCATACTTCGGTTCTCCGGACGGGGGAATGATTGGCGATTGCCAGGCGGGGGGCCGGCAATCGCGCCGACGCAACGGCGGATGCGACCCATTCTACAGGATAGCGCAGCGGCGCAGAGCCGGCTTGTACGCCATTTCAGCCGAGCTTAAGTCTGGCAGGGGCCGCCGCGCCTACGCTTTTACAAATCGAAACAAACTGGTTTGAAACCAACAGTAGGCCAGCCCGGCCGCCGCGATGATCAACAGGTACGGCCAGCTGCGCACGGCGAGCTTCCAGTCCACCGGTGATGGCCAGAATGACAGGAATTGCGGCGCCAGCAGCAACGTCAGCGCCAGATCGACGGGACCGAAATGCCATGCCGTGCGCGTGCGCCACCACGCCACCGCCAGCGGCAGCAACAGGATGAGGAACGGTGCCAGCGCCGCCGGCGCCGCGTTATACCAGCGCAGGTTGGCGAACGTCACGGATCCGAGCTCCCACGTGCGGCCCTTGCCGCGCGGGATGATCGTGAAGCCGACGGGCTCCGCATGGAGCAGCAGCCCGACGCCGAAATGCGCGAGTTCGTGGCAGAACGTGCCGACCGCGCTGAGCAGGAAGAACGCGGGATGCAGCCGCGTCACGAGCCAGATCAGGAACGCGAGCGCCATCGACGGCACGAGGTACAGCGCGATCTCGCCCAGGCCGCAGGCCCAGGTCGGCAGATGGGCGGCGCACGTTGCCGGCCAGGACATGGTCGCGTCGCGTCAGCCCAGGTAGAAGCAGCGGCCGCAGGCCTGGCGATAACTCTCGTTGCCGCCGATGCTGACCTGCTCCCCTTCGCGGAGGCGGCGTCCCTCGGCGTCGACGCGGATGTTCATCGTCGCCTTCTTGCCGCACGTGCAAATGTTCTTGATTTCCTCGATGTCGTCGGCCAGCGCCAGCAGATACGCGGAGCCGGGGAACGGCTCGCCGCGGAAATCGCTGCGCAGGCCGTAGCAGATCACCGGGACGCCCCGTACCTGGGCCACCTGGTGCAGCTGCACGACCTGCTCCTTCGTCAGGAACTGGGCTTCGTCGACGAGCACGCAGGCCACGGCGGGTGCCTGTTCCAGGAAGTTCGTGGTCTTGTCGAACACGTCGGTCTGACGGTGCGGCCCGAGGCGCGACGTGATCTGGCCGACGCCGTAGCGGTCGTCGATGGCGGCCGTGTACAACTGGACCTTCTGGCCCTGCTCCTCGTAGTTGTGTGCCACCTGCAGCAGCGACGTCGATTTGCCGGCGTTCATCGCCGAATACCTGAAATAGAGTTTTGCCACTGCTTGCCTGATCGGATGACCGTTGTACGATCCGGCGATTATAGCAATGCGGCCCGGCGCCGCGCCAGCCGGCTCAGTCGCCCGGGTGGTATTTGCGCTCGAGGTGTTTTTCGATGTCCGCGCGGTAGTACAGCACGTCCTTGAATTCCCCGCGGCTGTACATCGCCGCCTGGTCCGTGAAGTGCGGCGACGCCGGATCGCCGCTCTCGCCGCCCGCGAGAATGCTCTTCGCGCGCACGCGCGGCCCGAATTCGACCGCGGCCACGAAGCTGTTGCCGCGGTCCCCGTAGATGCGCTTCGTCGTCTGCGGCGCCGTCATGCCGAACGACGCCAATGATCCCCAGTTCGCCGACGTGAAGCCGACGGGCAGGCTCGGCTTGCTGTCGTCATAGCGCTGGTCGACGGCGCCGGACAGGCGCTGGAAGCGGTTGATCTCGCCCCACGGCGTCTTCCAGTCGCCGAAATCCGCCTGCAGCTTGTCGCTCGCGCGCGCCAGCGCATCCAGGCGCTCGCGCGGCATCAGGCGCGTCTGCACGAAGTCGATCACGGGAACGTGGTCCGCTTTCGCGCGGGCCGACGACTGCTTGACCATGTCCTGCCCCCAGTACACGGCGAGCGACGTCGGCACGGAGGTCGTCGAGAAACGCAAGTCCCAGCCGCGCAGCAATGCTACCTGGGCGGCCAGGCGGGCCTTCAGCGGATCGGCGTCCGGCAGCGCGTCCCAATCGGTCACCACGGCCGGCACGAGGGGCTCGAACGCCGTCAAATAACTGTCGTAGGCTTTCGCGATGAGGCCATCGAGCGTGAGATCGTGCGCGTCGTGCAGGACGCGCTCCGCGTGGATGCCGCGCGGATTCTGCGGCAGTGACCACATGTACGCGGGATACCTGGCGCAATCCGGACTGCTTGCGCCGAAGCCCGTGCACGGCCAGTTGTTCGTGTTCGAGATATAGCCGCTCTTCGGATTGAACACCGTGATCGTCTCCGCGACGTCGTGCAAGCCCTGCCACTCCGTCGCGGGGTCGCTGCCGTCGACGGGCTTCGTCCAGTCGAAGCGCGGGTCGCGGCGCGGGATGAAGTTCCCGTGGAAGTAGGCGATGTTCCCGTCCGCATCCGCGTACACCGTGTTGTTCGACGAATTCGTCCGCAGCTGCATGACCTTGTAGAACGCCGCGTAGTTGCGCGCCTTCGTGCGGCCATACGACTGCATCAGCGCGTGCATGGGATCGTCCATCATCCGGACGGCCACCCACTTGCCGTCCTGCGCGCGGATCACGGGGCCGTGGTGCGTGAAGTATGCGGTGACGGTGCGGCTGGCCATGCCTTGATCCGTGCGGTACGGCAGCGTGATGGTCTTTGTGCGCACGGCGCGCTCGCCGTCGCCGTAGCGGTAGACCCAGCGGCCATCGTGCGAGCTCACCGTCTCCAGGTATTCGTCGATGACGTCGCCGCCGCCCGACGTGTGCATCCAGCCGATGCGGTCGTTGAAACCCTGGTAGACGAAGAACTGGCCCCACGTGACGGCGCCGTATGCGTTCAAGCCTTCCTCACTGACCATATGGATCTCGGGGCGGAAGTAGAACGACGTGTGCGGGTTGATCATCAACAGCGCGTGCCCGTCCGCCGTGCGGCGCGGCGCGATGGCGAAACCGTTGGAGCCGCGCGGTTCCGGGTCGAATCCCTGCCCGGCCTCATTCGCATCGGCCAGCGCGACGGATGGCTCGCCCGGCTTCCCGTAGAAGTCTTCGAGTGACTTCAGGTTGATCGTCTCGATGTCGCCGCCGATGCTGCCCTCGCTGAACGCCAGCGCCATCCACGGCTCGAACCGCGTGATCAGCTTCGGCTTGACCTGCGGGTGCGTGACGAGATACCAGTTCAAGCCGTCGGCGTACGCATCCATCAGCGCCTTCAGCCACGCGGGACTCGCCGCGTATTTTGCCTTCAGCTCGACCGGATCGACGTACAGCTTCATGCGCAGGTCGCGCCAGATGTCCTTCTCGCCCTCCACTTCCGCGAGCCGCCCGAGCGCATTGATGTAATTGAGTTCGACGCGGTTGAAATCGTCCTCGGCCTGCGCGAACAGCATGCCGAACACGGCGTCCGCATCGGTCCTGCCGAACACGTGCGGGATGCCCCAGGTGTCGCGCAGGATCGTCACGCGCCGCGCCGTCGCCCGCATGCGCGCGAGATCCGACGGCGCGAAGGCGGCGCGGGCCGTCGCGGCCACGGCCGGTTGCGGCGACGCCGCCTGCGCGTGGACGGGCTGCGTCAGCACGCACAACGCGGCGCAGGCGGCAACGAACGGCGTCAAGCGGGGCATCGTCATGGGGTCTCCGGGATCAGGCGCCGCCGAGCGCGGCGAGCTTCTGGCGCAGCACCTCGTTTTCCGTCATCAGCGTCGCGACGCGGTCTTTCAGTTCGCCGACCTGGCTGCGCAATGCCTTGACCTGGTCTTCCGGCGAATCGGGCACGGTTTCCTTCTTCGGCTTCGCGCCGGTCTTCTGCTCGCGCACCTGGCGCGCGGCCTGCTGCAATTCCTTGCGTCCACCGGCGACGGCGGCGACCTGCGCTTCCGGCGGCAGCGACGCGACGCTGGCCGCGGCGCTGACGGAAATCGTCCCGCTGCGCACGGCGTCGACGAGTTCCGGCGCAGCCGTCTTGCGGATGCGCTCGATCTGGCTCAGCGTGTTCGCCGACACGCGCGCGGCCTTCGCGACGTCCTCGCGCGTGCTCCACGGCGGATCGGAGGAGTCTTCGGCGGCATCGGGCGCCGCCTGTTCCGGTGCGGCGTCGGCCGGTTGCTGCGCGGCGCGCTGGGCGGCCCGCGCGGCGACGATCTCCTTCTTGCGCAGCGCCAGCATGCCGCGCTGGAAGTCGGACACGCTGCGGCGCGCGAGGTTATTGTCGATCACCCACAACATGACGTCTTCGAGCGAGTCGAACTTGTCATTGGCGACGGTGCGGAACGGGATGCCGTGCTTCTTGCAGATGTCGTAGCGGTTATGGCCGTCGATCAGCACGTCGCGCCAGAGCACGAGCGCATCGCGGCAGCCTTCGGCCAGGAGGCTGCGTTCGAGCGCCGCGTACTCGACGGGCGTGAGGGGATCGATGAAAGAGCGGAGTTCGTCGTTGATCGTGATGTCCAATTGTTTTCCTTGCTTGAGTCCTGGCGCGCGGTGACGGCCGCGGGCGTATCGCCCCGCATGCTACACCATGCGTGCCCCCGACTGAAGCGACGCAGGGATGACAAGGCCGGCCGAACGGGTGCACAATTATGCGGACTGAGCTGTTGGAGAGCCCGATGAACCGCCGCCGTGACCGCATATCCGCCCTATTGATCGACGCCGTGCTCGATGCCAGCCCGCAACACGGGATCGCCCGCGCGGCCCGCCTCCTGCACGAGGACGGCATACCGATCGACGTCGCGCTGCGTGTACTGACGCGCCCCGTGCAGCGCCGCCACGGGCCGCCCCGCGTCCACCCGCTGGTGGCGGTCGCGAGCGCCCTGTTCGCACCGTTCGGCTCGGCGGACCGCTGGCCGGCGCCGGCGAACCGGTCGCTGCGCCCGTTCTGACATCGGATCGCCAACGTTGCATTTTCGACCCTGAACAGGCCTGGCTGTGCTAGAATCCTGCGCGCTGCCCGGATGGTGAAACTGGTAGACACCCGGGACTTAAAATCCCGTGCCAGCAATGGCGTGCCGGTTCGATCCCGGCTCCGGGCACCATCGATTTATCTCCTGCCCTTCCTTGCCGCCCCAAAAGCGCGCCGCTGCCACCACGTGTGGCGCATATCCTCGCCAACACGTACCGACATGAGCGACCACATGAACCGCGCCTGCCGCTGAGGCGACATGGCGATCCGCGTCATGACCGATCGCCGCCGCGCCGGGGCGGCCGGCGCTGCCCCGCGATGTGCCAGTTTCGCCATGCCTCGACTACAGAACCACCAAGACGGTGGTCGTAACCAAAAGTAGCCTTGTCGCAACATGTAGAACGAATCGATTCGTCCATGCAGACAAGGAGACAGAAAAGTGACCCATCGCAGCAAACTCCGGCGCAAGGCGCTGGTCGCAGCACTCGCCACCGCCTTGCCGGCCTTCGCCCTGGCCCAGACCGCCGACGACAAGCCCGTCGCCCGCGTCGTGGTGACCGGCTCGAACATCAAGCGCGTCGATACGGAAACCGCCTCCCCCGTGCAAATCCTGTCGCGCCGCGAGATCGAGCAGAGCGGCGCCCAGACGGTCGCGGAAATCCTCGGCAACCTGACCAGCAACGACCAGGGCGCAATCAGCGACCTCGGTGGCACGAATTCCTGGGCCAGTGGCGCCAGCGGCGTCTCGCTGCGCAATCTGGGCACCGGCGCGACGCTTGTGCTGCTGAATGGGCGCCGGCTGTCCGCCTACGGTTTTGCCGACGGCCTGCAGTCGAACTTCGTGAACATCGATTCGATCCCCAGCGACGTCATCGAGCGCGTCGAGATACTGAAGGATGGCGCGTCCGCGATCTATGGCTCGGATGCGGTGGCCGGCGTCATCAACATCATCACGCGCAAGAATTACCAGGGCGTGGGCGTCAAGGCGGTGGCCCAGCAATCGCTGAAGCGCTCCTTCCTGGACCGCGAACACAAGGCGTCGATCATCGGCGGCATCGGCGACTTCGACAAGGACGGCTACAACGCCTTCGCCCACCTCGAGGTCTACTCGCGCGGCAAATACACGGACCGCCAGGTGCGCCCCGTGCTGCCGGACTGGTACATCCGCATGAACCCGGACCGCGACGCGCTCTCGACCGGCTCGGTGCCGGGCAACTACGTCGGCCGCTACCCCGCCAACTATCCCGACCCGGCGCTGGCCGGCAAGTCGATCAACGTGGCGGCGCCCGGTTGCGCGCCCGAGAACCTGAAGGGCGGGCTGTGCTTCTACGACTACTGGCAGGACAGCCTGGCGCGCGCGCCCGCGGACCGCGCGACGTTTCTCGGGTCAGCGCGCATGAAACTGGCCGGCGATACCGTCGCCTACGGCGAGCTGCAGCTGGCCAAGACCCGCAACGACTACAACACCGCCGCGCCGCGCAGCAATGTCACAGGCGTGCCGCTGTCCTGGTACGACTCGATCACCGGCACCATGCAATATTTCACCGACCCGCAGCTTCCGGTCGGCCATCCCAACAATCCGTACAGCTTCCCAATCGGCCTGAACTACCGCTTCGCGGACTATCCCGACATGTTCAAGAATGTCGGATCGTCCGGCCAGTTCCGCATCCTCGCCGGCCTGGAAGGCAAGGATTTCGGCTGGGACTGGGATACCGCACTCGGCCACATGGGATCCACGGCACACCAGCGCCAGCACCTGTACCGCGACCGCTATGCCTATGTCGACGCCATCGTGAGCGGCGCCTACCACTTCGGGCAGCAGAACGATCGCCAGTTGCTGGAGCAGATGTTCCCGGAGATGGGCTCGCATGGTCGCTACACGCAAACGTTCTTCGACTTCAAGGCCAACCGCCCGTTGTTCGACCTGCCCGGCGGGCCGCTGCAGGTGGCCGCCGGCGTCGACCTGCGTCACGAGTCCTTTGAACACATGAGCAGCGATAACGTGCTGCAGGCACGCATCGTGCAGTTCAGTGGCGTCCAGATCGAGGGCGCGCGCAACGTGGGCGCCGCGTTCGTCGAACTGGACGCGCCTGTCACCAAGCAACTCGAGGCCAGCTTCGCCATGCGCGGCGACAAGGTGATCGGGCAAGCCGGCGCCGTCGTGCCCAAGCTGGGACTGAAATACACGGTCAACGACCAGCTGATGGTGCGGGCGACCGCCGCCAAGGGCTTCCGCGCACCCAGCCTGCCCGAGACCGGCAACGGCGGCGCCTCCTGGTTCAACAACGGTTACAGTGATCCCAAGCGCTGCGCCGCCGCCACCGAACTGCGCAACATCCTCAACACCGGCAATACGGCGGACAAGAACCTGGCCCTGACCGCGTATGCACTCGGCTGCTCGGTCAGCTTCCCGTCGGCCGTGACGCCGAACCCGGGCCTGAAACCCGAATACACCAACAGCTTCACGGCGGGCTTCGTGGTGCAGCCGATCCGTGCCGTGAGTTTCACCGTCGACTATTACAACATCCGGCGGCGCGACGAAATCACGGTCAAGGGCGTCGACCAGACCCTGGCCAACGAAGACCGCCTGTCCGGGCTGGTACAGCGCGATCCGCTGACGTCGCAAGACCTGGACATCGCCCAGCGCGCCTTCGAACTGTCCGGTCGCAACGTCGGCTTCCCCGTCGGCCCGATCCGAACCATCGCTACCCGCTACGAGAACATCGGCAAGTCGCGCGTGTCGGGCATCGACCTCGATGCCAAGGCGCGCTGGTCGCTGGCCGACTGGGGCATGTTGAACCTGGGCCTGGAACTGAACCGGCAAATCGAATTCCGCCAGTGGGACACCTACGCCGGTGCCTACAGCGAAAACTACGTCGGTTACCGCGGCACCCCGCGCACGCGTGCCGTGGCCCGCATGTCCTGGGAGCGCGGCCCGGTGGTGGCCGGCTTGCGCGCCCACTTCACGAGCGCCACCAGACTGGGCTGGGGTGAGCTCGATTCCGGCAATACCATCGAAGGCTGCGCGGACCGCGGTGTCGATGCCAACGAATGCCATATCGCCTCCGACACCACGGTGGACTTGTGGACCCGCTATGCGTTCGGGCGCACCACGAGTGTCTCGGCCAACGTGTTCAACCTGTTCGACCGCCCGATGCCGGCCGAGCTGCGCCCGGGCAGCGCGCTGCCGCTGCGTTCGCGTACCTTGATGCTGACGCTCGAGCACCAGTTCTGAGAGGGCCCCATGAAAACGCTAAACATGAATATGCTGTTCAAGACCCTGTGCGCGGCCGGCGCGGTCGTCCTGCTGGCGGCGTACCCCGCCCGTGCCCAGGCGCCTGAGCCGGACGCCGACCCCTATCTCTGGCTCGAAGACGTCGCGTCCGAGCGCGCGCTGGACTGGGTCGGCAAATGGAACGCGCTCACGACGGCGCGACTGGGCGCCCTGCCCGGTTTCGAGCAGACCAAGGCCAGTCTGCGCGCGCTCGGCGACTCGCGCGAGCGCATCCCCTACGTCGAGAAGCAGGGCCGTTTTTACTATAACTTCTGGAAGGACGCCGACCATCCGCGCGGTATCCTGCGGCGTACCACCCCGGACAGCTACGCCACAGCGTCGCCGCAGTGGCAGACGGTGCTCGACCTCGACGGTCTGGCGGCCGAGGAACACGAGAACTGGGTCTGGGCCGGGATGGATTGCCTGCAGCCGCGCGCCGAGCGTTGCCTGTTCTCGCTCACCCGGGGCGGCGGCGACGCCCATGTGGTGCGCGAATTCGACATGGGCACGCTGCGCTTCGTGCCGGACGGCTTCACGCTGCCCGAAGCCAAGAGCGAGGTCGGCTGGGTCACGCGCGACCGCCTGTTCGTCGCCACGGATTTCGGTGCGGGGTCACTGACCGATTCGGGCTACCCCCGTGTCGTCAAGGAGTGGCTGCGCGGGACGCCCCTGCAAGACGCCGCCACGGTATTCGAGGGTACGGCCGCGGACACCAGCGTCGGCGCGTATGCCGACCACGTCCCCGGCCGCAACCGCGAATTCGTCCTGCAGCGGACCTCCTTCTTCAGCAACGACATGTATTTCCGCAGTCACGGAAAGCTGGTCAAGCTGGACAAGCCGCGCGACGCCGACGCCTTCACGTGGCAGGATCAACTGCTGGTGCGCCTGCGCTCGGCATGGACCGCCGCCGGCCGCAGCTACCCGGAAGGCGCCCTGCTGGCGATCGATTTCGCGCGCTTCCTCGCGGGCCGGCGCGACTTCGCGGTCCTGTATCGCCCCGACCCGGCCCGCTCGCTGCAATCGGTCGCCACCACCAGGGATGCGATCGTGCTGACCGAACTGGTCGATGTGCGCAGCAAGGTGCGGGAGCTCCGCAGGCGCGGCGGGGCCTGGCGCGCCAGGGACGTGGCCACGCCGCCGTTCGCGACCGTGACCGTCACGCCGGTCGACAGCCTGGCGTCGAACGAGTACTTCATGGCGCTGAGCGACTTCCTCACGCCGACCGCACTCTACCTCGGCGAGGCGGGGTCCGACCGGCGCCGCCTCCTCAAGTCGCTGCCCGCCTGGTTCGACGCCGCGCCCTTCAAAGTGGAGCAGCGCTTCGCGCACGCGCGTGACGGCACCGCCATCCCCTACTTCCTGGTCATGCGCAAGGACCTGAAGTTCGACGGCAATAACCCGACCCTGTTGTACGGTTATGGGGGCTTCGAACTGTCCATGAAGCCGTCGTATAGCGCAACCATCGGCCGCGCCTGGCTCGAACGCGGTGGCGTGTACGTGCTGTCGAACATCCGCGGCGGCGGCGAGTATGGGCCGCGCTGGCATGCCGCGGCGCTCAAGGCAAAGCGCCAGACCTCCTACGACGATTTCATCGCGGTCGCGGAAGACCTGGTCGCCACCCGCGTGACGTCGCCGCGCCACCTGGGCATCATGGGCGGCAGCCTGGGCGGCATGCTGGTGTCCGTTGCGGCCCTGCAGCGTCCCGAGCTGTTCAACGCCGTGGTCAGCCAGGTACCGCTGGCGGACATGAAGCGTTACCACCGCCTGCTGGCAGGCGCCTCCTGGATCGACGAGTACGGCGACCCGGACCGGCCCGAAGAATGGGCCTACATCTCGCGCTACTCGCCCTACCATCTGCTGGCTGCGGACAAGACTTATCCGCCCGTGTTCTTCACCAGTTCGACCAGGGACGACCGCGTCCACCCGGCCCATGCGCGCAAGATGGTGGCCAGGATGCACGACCAGGGTCATGAGGTTCTCTATTGGGAAAACACGGACGGCGGGCACGGCGGCGCCGTCAACAGCGACCAGCAGGCCCAGCTCGGCGCCATGATCTACAGCTTCTTATGGGATCGACTGAAATGACGGGCCGTTGCGTTCACCTTCCGGCTCGGACGAGCGCGACGGTCACCATCACCGTTTCGCGCGCGGGCGCGAGCCGACCAGGCTGATCATCGACAGCGGCCCGGAATTCGGACCGGGACACTCTCCAATCCCAACAAGATCGTCACTATCCACGACGGAATTGTTTGCAAATCACACGACCGCGGGCGTGCAATCGCCAGCGGTCGTGATCATCAGAACGAGTACCCCAACCGGACCGAGAAACGGCGCCCGGTATAAAACGCCCCCCGCTCCATCAACCCGATCCCCTGCTGCATATATTGCTTGTACAGCGCATTGGTAAGATTGGTCGCCTGTACGGACAGGTTCAAATTGTCCGTGAACTTGTACTGCAAGCTCGCATCGAGCTGCCCATACGCCCCGCCCCACGTCGGCAACGCGTACTGCACCGAATACGGCTGCCCGAAGCGCGGGCTCGCCGGATTCGCGTCGATGCCGTCGCCGCCATTCGTGCCGTAGGCATTGATGGCCTGCAGATACTTCGAACGCCAGCTATAAGCGAGTCGCGCGGACACGGCCCCCTTGTCGTACAGGAGCGCGACGTTGAACGCGTTTTTCGACAGGCCCGTCAGCGGCACGTTACCGACGTTCAGCAGGCGGCCGTCCGTATCGCACCCGGACAGGTCGCGGGCGATGAACGCGTTCGTGTCCTGCGGCGTGCACCACGCTTGCGCCAGCGGCTTGCCCAGGTCCTGGCGGCTGTCGATGTACGTGTAGTTCGCGGACACGCCGAAGCCCGACCACAGGCCCGGCAGCTTGTCGAAGTACTGCAGGTAGCCGATCTCGGCCCCGCTGGCGCGGCCGGTGGCGCCGTTGACCGGCGACGTGACGGCGAAGTCGTGCGGCTGCCCTGTCGAATCGTCGAGCGTGACGACCGACGTCTTGCCGATGATGATGTCCGACAGGCGCTTGTTGAACAGCGCGAGCGTCAGCTGGCCGCCGTGGCCGAAATAGTACTCGGCCGTCAGGTCGATGTTGGTCGAGCGCGTCGGCTTGAGCATCGGGTTGCCCACGCCCGTGCCCGTGTAGTCGATGCTGTCAAGGACTGTCGCTTTCGTCGCATTGTCCGTGTGCGTGTGCACGTTCTGGCTCAATGTCGTGTAGGTCTGCATCTGCCAGAAGTCCGGACGCGTCATCCCTTTCGAGAACGCGGCGCGGAATTGCAGTCCGTCGCTGGCCTTCATGCGCAGGTTCAGGCTGGGCAGCACATTCGTGTACTTGTTCTCGAACTGAGTCCGATTGGACAACGGCGCGATCGTCGGCACGCCAGGCACGTTCGACGACGCCGGCGGCGAGAACAGCAGATAGCCCGCCGCCGACATGTCCGTGCGCACGACGCGCACGCCCACGTTGCCATCGACGGGGTAGCGCAGGTCGTCGAACCCGAAGCGCAGCTGGGCATAGGAGGCCTTCGTCTTCTCGTGCTGCTGGTTCAGGCTCTCGGGGTCGCCGAACTTCGCATAGTCCCACAACGCGTCGCCCGAGCACGGCATATTGCAGAGCACCTTCACCATCTCGTGCAACTGGGCGAAGGCCGGCGGCGGCGCGCCGGCCGACAACGCGATGTTCGCCGCGACGATGGCCGGCGGCATCGCCGTCTTCCCGCCGAAGAAGTCGTTGAACTGCAGCGGCGCGACCTTGTCGCCGGCAAAGCGCGGGTCGCTCAGGTACGCCAACTGGCTGAACGGCTGCCAGCCGTCGTGGCCCACGGCCCAAGGCGCCGTGATCTCGTGCCACTGGCTGTTGCCGTGCGTCGCGCGCGTGTCGGCGTCGCGGTTCGTGAAACGCACGCCGAAACGGAGGTCGTTCAGCACCGGGCCGTCGAACGCGTACTTCGCGTCCACCCTAGCCGCGTTCTGCGTCGAGACGGCGTCGTCGCGATGCTCCTGCGCCGAGTTCCAATAGTAATTGTTCGGGTCGGCAAGGTAGGCGCGGTCGGCCGCGTCGAACGTCAGCGTCGGTGGCGACGTGCGGAAATCGACGCCCTCTTTCGGCATGTAGCCGCCCAGGCTCACGAGGTTGTCGTAGCCGAACGTCGTCGCACGCGTGTGCTGCAGGTCGCCGGTGAGCGTCCACCGGTCGGTCGGCCGCCACTGCAGGTTCCACGCGACGTCGCGCGTGTCCGACGTACGGCCGGCGGTGCGGCTCTGGACGCCGAACCCGACGCCCGGATCCTGCGGCGCGCGGATCGTGCCTGCCAGCAGCGCACCCCGGTCGTCGAACGTGGCGCCCGGATCGAGCATGATCGTGGCCGGGTTCGCGCCCGCCGCCAGCGAGTATTCCGACGTGTGCATGTCGTACTTCGACCGGAAATACGTGACATATGACGCCAGCGTGTCCTTCTTCCACTGCAGGGCGCCGTACAGGCCGTCGCGCTCGCGTTCAAAGTTGTTCGTCGTCCAGCTGCCCCCGTTCGAGATCCAGCGCCGGGTACCGCTCGTGTCGCCCGTCACGGCATCGGTGCGGGGAATGTACGGCGAAATCTGCAGGCCGTCGCTGCGCGTGTCGATGCGCGAGCGCGCGACGTCGATCAATGCGCCGAACTCGCCGAACGGGGTCTTCCAGCGGTTGGACAGCAGGCCGGAAAACGACGGCGCATACTTGCCGCGCAGTTGCGAGCGCGACTCTTCAATGGACACCGCACCGTTGCGGCCCTTGAAGTCGAACGGCAGGTGCGTGCGCAGGTTCACGAGGCCGCCGATGCCGCCTTCGATCTGCTCGGCCGACGGGTTCTTGTACACGTCGACGCCGGCCATCAGCTCGGGCGGCACGTCCTCGAAGCTCAGCGAACGGCCGCCGTTGGCGGAGAACGCGTCGCGACCGTTCAATTCCGAACGCACGTACGACAGGCCGCGCACCGAGACGCCCGTCCCTTCGGCCGCGAAGTGGTTGATGCCGTCGTGCACGCTCTGCAGCGGGTCGGCGACGTTCATCGTGCGATCGATCGTGACGCCGACCACGCGCTGCAGCACTTCCGTCACGGACTTGTCCGGCAGCTTGCCGATGTCGACCGCGACGACGGAATCGACGATCTCGTCCGCGCTTTTCTTGCGCGCCGCGGCCGATGCCAGCGCGGCGCGCTGGCCCACGACGACGACGGTGGCGACGTCCGACCTGGCCTCCTGCGCGCGCGCACCCTGCGCGCACATCGCGCCGCCGGCTGCGACCGCGAGCTGGGCCACGCCGACGGCAACGGCCGTTCTCTGGAACTGTTTCATGAGTTGTCTCCTTCAGATTCCCTGTGCCCCCTTTTTTATTTTGTCGAGCTGCCCGAAAGCGGTGGCAGGCGATCCGGCGCCGATGCGACGGCGTCACGTCCAACGATACTGCGCCTGTCATTCGGACGCACGAAAAGAGTGCGAAATTCCTCCGCGCGGCAACAGCTCGAGGGTCGTCTCCCCGGAACCATTACGGAAAGGCATTGCCCGGGTATATACTGCATCCATCTGTCCGATTTCCGATCGGTACGCACATGAATCAGTGGCTCTCCCACTCGACCAGGATCCGCTACGCCCTGGTCATCCTGCTGGTGCTGGCGACCCCCATCCTGCTGGTCTGGCAGCACTACGGGATGACGCGCACCCTCGAGATCTCGCCGCAGCATCCATATAACGTCCAGGTGACGGACGACCGCGACACCACGCTCGGCAATCACTCGAACGGCAACTCGGTTGGTACGCTGACCGTCACCAAGGATGCGATCACGATGCGTTGCCATCTGGGCGCGGCCGCGACCTATCCATACTGCAAATTGCGATTCACGATGGGCGACCCGGTCAACGGCATGGACCTGAGCGGGTACGACACGATCACCCTGGACATGTCGTATTCGGGCCGGAGCCGGCGTGTCGTCAAGCTGCACCTGACGAATTTCGAACCGGAGTTTTCCACGCTGGGCGACTGGAATTCCCAACGGTTCAACGAACTGCTGATCGACGTCCCCGACCAGCCCCGGTTCACGATCCCGATGAATGCCGTGCGCACCGCGGACTGGTGGCAGTTCTCGCGCCAGATTCCGCTGGCAAAGAGCTACGCACGCCTCGATCACGTCACGGCCGTGGAACTGTCGACGGACGACTACGGCGCCGCCGGACATGTGCTCACCGTCGTGCTGCGCAAGATCGAGTTCCGCGGCAAATGGATATCGAAAACGACCTTGCTCAGCTGGCTGGTGGGCGGGTGGATCGTGTGCGGCATTCTCGGACTGGCACTCAGCCTGCTGCACTTCCGTTCCGACCTGCAAGCCAACAATACGCGGCTGGAGCAGCTGGCCGCCATCGACCGCGAACGCAAGGAAGCGGAGGCGGCGCGCGAAACGGCATTGGCCGAGGCCGTCGCGCTGGCGCAGCAGAGGAGCAGTTTCCTGGCGCAGATGAGCCACGAGCTGCGCACGCCGCTCAACGCGATCATGGGCTACGCCCACTTGCTCGGGCGTGATCGCAGCCGCCTGAGCGACCGCCAAGCGTCCGGCCTCGCAACGATCCACGAGAGCGGCCAACACCTGCTCACCCTGATCGACGACATCCTCGATCTGGCGCGGGTCGAAGCGGGCAAGATGGTGCTGCATACGGCCGCCGTCGATCTCGGCACCTTCCTGCAGGTCGTGGCCGACATCATGCGCGTCAAGGCCGAGGAAAAGGGCCTGGCGTTCGGCTACGAGCTCGCACTGGGCCTGCCGACGGCGGTGACGATCGACGAAACCCGCCTGCGCCAGGTGCTGCTGAACCTCTTGGGCAATGCGGTGAAATTCACCGACAGCGGCAAGGTCTCGCTGCGCGTGCAGCCGGCGCCGACGACCGGCGAGGCCGGCACGGCCACCGCGCGGTTGCGCTTCGAAGTGGCGGACAGCGGCATCGGCATGAGTCCCGAACAGCTCGCGCGCATCTTCCAGCCCTTCGAGCAGGTGGCCACGGCGCAGCGGCGCGAAGGCGGCACGGGCCTCGGCCTTGCCATCAGCCAGCAACTGGTGCGCCTCATGGGCGGCAGGATCGACGTCGTCAGCGCGCCCGGCAAAGGCAGTACGTTCTGGTTCGACATCGACGTGCCGGTCGCGGCCACCGGTCCGGCAGCGGTGGCACCGCAGGACACCCCGGTGAGCTATGAGGGCGAGCGCAAGCGCCTGCTCGTCGTCGACGACGTGCCGCAGAACCGCGCGATGCTGCAGGACCTGCTGCAGGACGCCGGCTTCGTCGTGGCGTCCGCCACGAATGGCCTGGAGTGCCTCGTCCTGCTCGACACCTTCAAGCCGGACCTGATCCTCATGGACGTCATGATGCCTGTGATGGACGGCAACGAGACGATGCGGCAGATCCGCCGGATGCCGGGCTGGGGCGGGATCCCGATCGTCGCCGTGACGGCCAGCGCCGGCGCGGAAGACGAGCGAAAAAGCCGCGACGCCGGTGCCAGCGCGTTCCTCGCCAAGCCGCTCGATCACAACCGCCTGCTGCGCACCATCGGCGCACTGCTGGGGCTGAAGTGGGTCACGGAACAACCCGCCAAGGCAGCCACCGCGCCGGCAGAGGTGGACGACGCCGCCCTGGTCGCCCCGCCGGCCAGCGAGATCGAGGAATTGTGGCAGATGGCGCAGATCGGCAACATGCGGCAGATCCGCGCGCGCGCCGCGTACCTGCGCGAGCTCGACCCGGCGTACGCGCCGTTCGCGAACCGCCTGGACGCGCTGGCGCAGGGCTACCATTCGAAGCACCTGGCCGCCTTCGTGGCGCGCTTCCGCGCCGCGGACGCCGTCCCGCCGGCGTGATGCACCGACGTAGTGCAACTCATGTATTGCTTGGGTATATACTGGATGCACTTGTCCGATTTCCGATCGGAACGCACATGAACCAGTGGCTTTCCCGCTCGACGAGGATCAGTCACATCCTGATCATCCTTCTCGTACTGACGACGCCCATCTCGTTGGTCTGGCAGCATTTCGGGATGACGAGCACGCTCGAGATCTCGCCGCGGCACCCGGCGCGCGTCGTCGTGAGCGACGACCGCGGCGAGAAGCGCGGCAATCGTACGCCCGGCGAGTCGGTGGCGTCGCTCACGGTCACCAAGGATGCCTACGTCATGCGCTGCGCAATGGCGGACGTGGCACGATATCCATACTGTAATTTGCTGTTCGAGTTGGGCGACCCGGTCAAGGGTATCGACCTGACCGGGTACGACACGATCGCCCTCGACGTGCGCTATTCGGGCGGCGGCCGGCATGTCCTCAAGCTGCACCTGATGAACTTCGAACCGGAGTATTCCGCGCGGGGCGGCTGGGACGCGCAGCGGTTCAACGAAGTGCTCGTCGATATTCCGTCGGGTCCCCCGTTCGCGATCCCGATGAATGCCTTCCGCACGGCGGACTGGTGGCTGTTCTCGCGCGAGGTTCCGTTGGCCAAGAGCTATGCCCGCTTCGATCACGTCACGGCCCTGCAACTGCAACTGGACGACCGCAGCGCCATCGGCCACGTCGTCACGGTCGAAGTGCGGAAGATCGAGTTCCGCAAAAAATGGATCTCGAAGACGACCCTGCTGAGTTGGCTGGTATCCGGCTGGATCGTCGCGGGCATGATCAGCCTGTCGCTGGGCCTGCTGCACTTCCGCTCCGACCTGCAAGCGAGCAAGACCCGCCTGGAAAAACTGGCGGCCGTCGACAGGGAGCGCAAGGAAGCCGCGGCGGCGCGCGAGAAGGCGCTGGCCGAGGCGGTCGCCCTGGCGCGGCAAAGGAGCAATTTCCTCGCACAGATGAGCCACGAATTGCGCACGCCGCTCAATGCCATCATCGGGTACGCCCGGCTGCTGGGACGCGACCGCGAACAGCTCACGGAACGACAGGCGGCCGGCCTGGCGAGCATCCAGGACAGCGGCCAGCACCTGCTCACCCTGATCAACGACATCCTCGACCTGGCCCGCGTCGAGGCGGGCAAGATGGTCCTGTATCCGGCCACCGTCCACCTCGGCACGTTCGTGCAGGTCCTCGCGAACATCATGCGCGTCAAGGCCGAAGAGAAAGGCCTCGCGTTCAGCTGCGAACTGGCGTCCGGCGTGCCGCCGGCCGTGACGGTCGACGAAACCCGGCTGCGCCAGGTGCTGCTGAACCTGCTGGGCAATGCGGTGAAATTCACCGACAGCGGCAAGGTGTGCCTGCGCGTCCTGCCCGCGTCACCGGCAGAGGCGCTGCCGGGCGAGACCGGAGAAACGAGCGCGCGCTTGCGCTTCGAAGTGGCCGACAGCGGCATCGGCATGAGCGCACCACAGCTCGGGCGCATCTTCCAGCCGTTCGAACAGGTCGCGTCGATCCAGCGGCGCGAAGGCGGTACGGGACTGGGCCTCGCGATCAGCCAGCAGCTGGTGCGCCTGATGGGCGGCGAGATCGCCGTCGTCAGCGAGCCGAGCAAGGGCAGCACGTTCTCGTTCGAGATCGATGTGCCGGTGGCCTCCGGCGGCCCCGCTCCGGCCCAGCCGCAGGAAACGGTCGTCGGCTACGAGGGCGAGCGCAAGCGGCTGCTGGTCGTCGACGACGTGCCGCAGAACCGCGCGATGCTGCTCGACCTGTTGCAGGATGCCGGTTTCATCGTCGCGGCCGCGACGAACGGCCTGGAATGCCTCGTCCTCCTCGACAGCTTCAAGCCGGACCTGATCCTCATGGACGTCATGATGCCAGTAATGGACGGCAACGAGACGACCCGACGGATCCGCCACTTGCCGGGCTGGAGCGGACTCCCGATCGTGGCCGTGACCGCCAGCGCCGGCCCGGAAGACGAACACCGGAGCCGCGATGCCGGCGCCAACGCCTTCCTCGCGAAGCCCATCGACCACGACGCCCTGCTGCGCACGGTCGGCGAACTGTTGTCACTCAAGTGGATCACGGCACAGGCGGCGCCAGCGCAGGCCGACGAGGATGCCGGCATGGCCGTTCCGCCGGCCGATGAGATCGAGGCGCTGTGGCAGCTGGCACGCGTCGGCAATATGCGCGAGGTGCGCGAACACGCCGCGCGCCTGCGCGAACGCGATCCGGCCTACGCGGAATTCGCGAACCGCCTGGACGCCCTCGCGCAGGGCTACCATTCGAAGCAGCTCGCGGCCTTCGTGACGCGCTACCGGGCGGAGAACGTCGTGCCGCCGCTGTGACCCGGCGCCGCCGGCTGGTACATGCGCGCGAAGACGGGGACGAGCAGGTGCGCGCCGAACTCGTCCAGGTGGCCGTAATCGGAATACAGCGGACGCCCGTCGCGCGTGGCCGAGCACACGCCGTCATGGCATAAGGTCGTGGTCGGGTCGAGGATGACGATGCCGCACCGGTCGCGCGCCTCGTTCTGCGCCTGCCAGACCCAGCCGTTGCGCTGCATGTATTGCGCCATCGTGACCGACAGGCTCGGGTCCAGTCCCCACGCCATCCGCCGCGCCACGTATTGCGGGACGCTGGCCGGCATCTCGGGGATCGGCCGCATCATGTAGACGGTGCGGGTTTGCGCCAGCTTGCACGCCGTTTCCGTCAGATGTCGGCCGAACTCGCGCAGGAAGGCCGGCGTCGTCGTCGTTTCGGGCTCGCCGCCGAAATACACTTCCGGCTTGGCGACGTCCGGATCGAGCTCGAACGGGCCGAACGCATAGCGGGCGTAGCGTCCGGCGAGCAGCACGGGCAAGGTCGGCGCCGCGTCCAGTTGCTTGGCGGCCCAATCGGTGAAGCCCTTGCAGTCGGCGTTCGCGCCGAAGCGATGGGGGCGTATCTGCAGCATGCCCGGGATAAACACGCAGCCGTCGTACGACAATTGCACGACACCGGCCGCGCCGCGCGGGCCCGCGTCCACGACGCTGGAGATGATCGCGGCTACGTGACTATCGCCCACGACGAACAGCTTTCGCTCCGTGCCGCCGAACAGGCAGGCCGGCGACGTGGCACCGGCGCTCTGGTGGCAACGGGCGCGCTGCGGATTGACGTCGGTCGCGGCGGCCGCCGCCAGCTCGACGCCCGGCGCGAACCGTCCGGCCACGCCGTTCGACCGCCATACGCCGGCCGCGCACAGCGCCACGCAGGCGGCCGCCCCAACGAGCGTGGCGATGCGCGCGTCGAGACGGGGCTTGCGCAGCGCCCGGCGCGACGGGTTTTCCACGAACGTGTACGACATGGCGCCGAGTACGACCGAGGCAACGACGCCGGCCGCGAGCGCCAGCCCGTTGAACCGCAAACCGATGTACGCGAGGAACACATAGACGGGCCAGTGCCACAGGTACAGCGAATACGAGCGCAGGCCGATCCATTGCGCGAAGCGGTTGCCCGTCCACACGGACTCCCGGCCCGCCAGCAGCACGAGCGCCGCGCCGGCCACCGGCACGACGGCGCGCCAGCCCGGCCACGCGGACTCTGCATCGAATGCGAGAATGGCGGCGGCGATGAGGACGAGGCCCACGCCTTCGATCAGGCGGCGCTGGCCGGGCGAATACGTGGCCGTGCGTGCAGCCAGGAACACGAGGCCGCCGGCCAGCATTTCCCAGGCCCGAGTATGGATCAGGAAGAATGCGGCGGACGGATTGCTGGCCGTCGTCCAGACACAGGCGGCCAGCGACACCACGGCCAGCACGGCCAGCGCCCGCCCCCACGCGCGCGCGCTGCGCGTCACGCGCGCGAGGCCCATGAGGACGAGCGGCAGCAGCAGGTAGAACTGCCACTCGACGGCCAGCGACCACGTGTGCAGCAACCATTTCTCGTGCGAACTGGTGTCGAAGTAACCGGCCTCGCGCCAGAACGCGATGTCCGACAGGAAGGTCAGACTGTAGGCCGTGTGGGCACCGAGCATCTTGTAGTCCGGCGGCAGCAGCGCGAACCAGCCCGCCGCCACCAGCACGGCACACACGACGACGAGCGCCGGCACGATCCGCACGGCGCGCGCCAGATAAAACCCCAGCAGCGAAAAATCGTCGTTCCACAATGCCCGGCAAATCATTTGCGTCATCAGGAAGCCGGAGATGACGAAGAAGACGTCGACGCCCGCGAAACCGCCGCTGAAGCCGGGCACCCCGAAATGGAACAGGACGACGGGCACGATCGCCCAGGCACGCAGCCCGTTGATGTCTTGCCGGAACTCACGGCTGGTGGCGCCTTGGACTTTCGGCGCGGCGGGCGGGGCAACTGTGGACACGTCGGTCATCGCAACAATCAAGGGGTCGGACAAAGGAGCGATGTTACAGACACACGGCATCTGCGGCAATCGAATCGTTGTCGAAACAACATAAACGATGCCCGCGCCGCATTCGGCGGCGCCGGTGGCAACGTCCTGGCGAACGACCGCCCTCGCCCATCTGCGCTACCATCGCCCCATGTGTGGACGATTCGACCAAAGCCAGACGGCACGTCATTACGCCAACCTCATCGGGTGGACCGACGCCGTATTCGACAGCGAGTCCAGGCCGACGACGAACGCGGCGCCCGGCACCTATCGCCCCGTCATGCACGTGCAGGACGGTAAGCACCGCGTGGACGACGTGTTCTGGAGCTACCGCGCCAAATGGGCCGAAGGCAAGGTGCCTATCGTCATCAATGCGCGCCTGGAAAAGCTGGCCAACCGCTACTGGTCGCGCCTCGTTAAGAACGGACGCGGCATCGTGCCGGCCGAGGGCTGGTACGAATGGACGGGCGAGAAAGGCCACAAGCAGCCGTGGCACATCCACCGCAAGGATCACCGCCCGCTGTTCATGCTGGCCGTCGCAAACTTCGGTTCCTTCGAGGAAAACCGCGCGGAAGCGGGCTTCGTCATCGTGACGGACGACGCGTCCGGCGGCATGCTCGACATCCACGACCGCCGCCCCGTCGTGCTCGACGCGGAGGACGCGAAGCTGTGGCTCGACCCCGACCTGTCGCCCCAGCAGGCAATCGAGCTGGCGCGCCACGCGGCCGTGCCTCCCGACGAATTCGAGTGGTACAAAGTGAGCACGGCCGTGAACCGTGCCGGCGCCGACGGCCCGCAGATCGCCGAGCCGCTGGACGACTGACCCGCGACGGCGCGACGGCCGGAAAACCGAGATCGACTGTTACGCATCCCGTCATGAGCCAGGTCTATCGCACGACGCAACCAAGCGCGGCGATCGATGGTCTTACGAGACCGGAAGACATGACGAAAGGGTTGCGCGATGGGTGATTACCTGAGGATCCAAGAAATGCTGAAGGAGGGCGAAGCCTATGCCGGCGTGATACTCGGCAAGAACGGCGAGCCCGACTACCACCTGGTGCTGCTGGCGGACGAAGCATCCGACGTCAGCTGGCCCGCCGCGCGCGAATGGGCATCCGCGCTCGCTGGCGAACTGCCGACGCGGCGCGAACTCGCGCTGCTGTTCGCCAACCAGCGCGAACGTTTCGACCGTGTCTGGTACTGGTCGAGCGAGCCGCACGAGACACGCCCTCCCCTCGTCTGGGGCCAGAATTTTGCCAGCGGTATCCAGACCGTGTACGGCCGGCCGTTCCGGGGCCATGCCCGAGCGGTCCGGCGCATCGACGTCGGGTGACGCGGCCGGTCGCCGGCGGCCCCGCCGCGGCCGCCGGCGCTCCGCTTACTTGGAGCCCTTTGCCTCGGTCGCCACGTTGGCGCGGCCGAGCGGCTGCTCCATATTCGCGAGGAACCAGGCCGTCGTCGCCATCACGGCGGCGTGGCGGCGCAGGTTCTCCGGATTGACCTTATCGAAGGTATCGGCGGGGGTATGGTGATAATTGAAGTAATCGGACGAGTCGATCCACGGCTCGAAGCTGGGCACGCCGGAATCCTCCAGGAAGTGCAGGTCGCCGGCGCCGATCACGTCTTCGCGCTGGAACGCGCCCGCACCCATCGGATACAACGCGGCCTGCAGCGGTGCCAGCAGCTTGGCGCCGGCCAGGCCGATGCCCGCGCGCAGGCCGAACGGGCGACCGGAGCCGCCATCATCCTCGTACGCGGCGAAATGCTTCTCGGCGCCCTTCTTGTACACGGTGTCGTACGTTTGACCGCCGCGTCCGCCGTTTTCCTCGTTCATCCACGCCACGACGCGGATCGTGCGGCGCGGGTGATAGTCGAGCTTGCGCAAGGTGTCGATCACCGCCATCGCCGTGACGACGCCCGAACCGTCGTCGTTGGCGCCCGTCGCCAGGTCCCAGGAATCGAGGTGGCCCGACACGAGCACGATCTCGTCGGCTTTATCCGTGCCCGGCCAGTCCGCGATCACGTTGTAGCTGTCGGCGTCCGGCAGCATCTGCGGCGTCAACGTCAGGTGCATCGTGACAGGGCCGCGCTTGGCCAGGCGGCCGATCAGCAGCGCGTCCTCGATGGTGACGGCCGCCGCCGGGATGCGCGCACCGTCCTTCAGCAAGGTCAACCCCGTGTGCGGGATGCGGTACGCGGCGCCACCGACGGCGCGCACGAGGGCCGCCGCGGCACCCATCTCGGCCGCCATGCGCGGGCCGGCCCCGCGGAACGCGACGGCCTGGCCGTACGCGGTGCCCGCCAGGCCGCGGTCCGCCATGTTCTGGTCGAACGGCACGTCGATCAGCACGATGCGGCCCTTCACCTCGGCCGCGTGCGCCTTCAGCTCCTCGAAGCTGTGCACGATGATCACGGGTGCCGTGATGCCGCCGGCCGGGGTCGCGCCCGAGCCGCCCAAGGCCGTCAGCACGATTTTTTGCGTCACGCCGGCCGGCCGGCCCTGGTAATCGACGAGCGATGCCGTCTCTTCGCCACGGACCCAATGCGGTACCTTGACCGGCTGCAGCGTGACCTTCGCACCCAGCTTGCGCAGGGCATCCGCGACCTGCGTCACGGCGGCGGCCGCGCCGGGCGACCCGGACAGACGCGGGCCCACGAGGTCCGTCAAGTCCTCCAGTTGCCGGTAGGCGTAATCGCTCTGCAGCGCCGTGTCGCGCACCTTGGCGAGCGCGGCCGGGTCGTTACCGGGAGTGGCGGCGTTCGCGGCATTGCCCAGCAGGCAGGCGGCGATCATGCTCAAGGCGGGGAAACGGAGGCGGTTCATGCTTGCGATCCTTTGGTCGGTGGAAAAACCAAAACGATAACGCATCCGCATGCTTTTGGGGGAATATATTGTCGTACATATATGTCGAACCGGCGGTGGCCGGCGCCGCTACGCCCGGCCAGGCACGAGACGCACGAGCGTGATCTCGGACGGCGCGCCGAAGCGCTTCGGCGGTCCCCAATACCCTGTCCCGCGACTGGTGTACACCCACAGCGAGCGCACACGGTTCAGGCCGGCCACGAACGGCTGCTGCAGCGGGACGAACAGATTCCACGGGAAAAACTGGCCGCCGTGCGTGTGCCCGGACAATTGCAGGTGAAAGCCCGCGTCGGCGGCGGCCGGTGCGCTGCGCGGCTGGTGGGCCAGCAGGATGCGCACGGCCACGTCGTCCGGCGCACCGGCCGCGGCCTGGTGCGGATCGCTCTTGTGCGTGGGCTCGAAATGCTGCGCCGTGTAGTCCGTCACGCCCGCGATCATGACGGTGGCGCGGCCGCGGCGGCGGATCACGTGCTCGTTCATCAACACGCGCAAGCCGAGCCGGCGCACCTCGGCCACCCATTGATCGGCGCCGGAATAATACTCGTGGTTCCCGGTCACGAAGAACGTGCCGTCCGGCGCGGACAGGCGCGCGAGCGGTTCCGTGTGCGGCGCGAGGCGCTGCACGCTGCCGTCGACGAGGTCGCCCGTGATGGCGATCGCATCCGGCTTCAGCGCATTGACCTTCGTGACGATGGCGTTCAGATAGGGCCGGCGGATCGTCGGGCCGACGTGGATATCGGAAATCTGCGCAATCGAATAGCCGTGCAAGTCCTCGGGCAGGCCGTCGATCGGCACCTCGACCTTGACGACGCGCGCCACGCGGCGGGCGTTGATGAAGCCGACGAACGTGACGGCCAGCGCCAGCAGGGGCACGGCGACGGCACTGCCGCGCGTGAGCGCCGGCCCGCCCGCACCCGCGACCATCGCCACGAGCAGCACGACGTCGCGCACGAGCGTCAGCACGAACAGCGACGAAAACAGGCCCATCGCCAGCAAGCCGGCCCACGTCAGCGATTCCGACCAGCGCGTCCGCCGCAAGCTGGGGGCGACGAGACCGATGCGCACGAGCACGGCCGACGCGGCCAGCAGCACCGTCCCCGCCAGCATCCCGACCGGTCCCGCGTCGAGCCCGGGCAACAGCCGCAGGCCGATGTACGCGTGCAACAGGACGAGGATGACGAGGATGGAAGCGAAAGGACGTCGGCGGGCCATGGTGTGTCGGGACAGTCGGGGATCCTACCAAGATGGGGTGGGGCGCGCACACTGCAAGGGAAGAAATCGGGTCGTGCCGGTGGTGTCTGCGTGAAACCTTTTGCAGTATTTAATTCATTTTGAACATTTTCTTGATATGTTGAAATATGATCACTATAATTTCCAAAACAACACCATTTATCAACCGATTTCTAGAAGGATTTTAGATGTCCATTCGCAACAAATTGCTCGCCGCCATCGCGACCGGCTGCTTCGCCACCTCCGCCATGGCCACCGTCACCTACAGCACGGGTATCGATGCCAACCATGACGGCAAGGACGACCAGTTCACCCTCAATGGCACCAGCGCATTCCTCGTGACCTCGACCGCCGTCGGCTGGCCCGTCCTGCCGGACTCGTCGATTACGAGTGGCAAGTACATCTCGTGGAACCCGATCCAGTCGGGTCGCAGCGCCAACACGCTGAAGGATCAGGTCTACAAGTACACGTTCCAGTTCAACTGGTCCGGCGCCGCCCTGACGACCGGCATGGATTTCCGCTGGGTGTCGGACGACTACCTGACCGATGTCACCCTGAATGGCGTGTCGTTGGGCGTCAACAACATCGGCGCGAGCCAAGTGTGGAAAATTTCGAACGCCGCCAGCGTGACGGGCAACGTCGCCGCCGGCATTAACACGCTGCAATTCATCGTCGGCAACACCGGCGGCGGCGCCACGGGCCTGGCGGCCGACTTCACGATCAACGGCGACGCCAGCTTCGTGCCGGAACCGGGCTCGTTCGCACTGTTCGGCCTGGGCCTGGCGCTCATCCCGGCGCTGCGCAAGCGTTCGACCCGCGCATAAGCCGGCACGGCTGTTCCTGGCCCGGCCTGCGCCGCATCGAGCGGTCGCGGCGGGCCAGCATCGATCGCTCTGGATGTTACCGGCGCGGAAGCAGATGTAATAATCTGTATTAACGCGTGGCACTGTTCTGCGCCCGATCTATGATGCTTGCATGCCTGGCGTAGTCGTGATCATCCCGATCCCCCGTTGAGGCGCAAGGAACAAGCCATGTTGAAGAACAAATGCATTGGTGCCATGCTCCTGGCCGCAGCTGCCGTGTCCTCCACGGCAATGGCTGACGATCGGGGCGTGAACACGGTCGTGGGCGCGCTCGCAGGTGCCGCCATTGGTGGCGGCGTGGGCGGTCGCAACGGTGCCATCGTCGGCGGCGTCATCGGTGCCGCGGTCGGCAACTCCGCCCGCACGCGCGACGATTATTACTACAACAACCGCGGCTACGCCTACTCGGGCGGCGGTTATTCCAACGGGTATTACCAGCAGGCACCGGCCTACTTCGAGTCGCAGCCGGTCTACGTGGAATCGCGTCCCGTGTACGTCGAACCGCCCCGCTATTACTACGACAACCGTCCGGACGTCGTCGTCGTGGAACGGCGCGGCTATGTCGAGCACGACCGCGGCTGGCACCACGGCTGGGGTCACGGCGGCTGGCGCCGCTGATCCGGCAACCGAACGAACCGCGCCTTGTGCGCGGTTTTTTCATGTGCGCCGCGCAACCGGTGCGTTCGAGCGGGCGGTAAAATCAGGTAGATTCGATGGTCTGCAACGGGTCGGCCGCAGCCGACCCTGACCGCCGGTAACTTTCCTGCTTACGATCGGCTGTTCCGGGTCCAAAGACCGGGTTCGGCCGCCGGGAACACGTTGGAGGACAAGGCTGTGAATCATGAAGTTCAGGGCGAACGCTTGTCTTCCAAGGTGCCAGTCGTCGCCATCCTGCTCGGGTCTATCGCTGCCTTCATCACAGCGGGTGTGGTGTCATGGTCCACACCGGATGGCAACCTCGTCGTGACGTCGGTGCCGGCGCTCGCAGTCGGCCTGACGGTCTTCGGATTTGCATCGCGGCGCGTCCGTCGTGGCGGGTCCAAGTGACTTTGAACCCCTGACAAGCCCGTTCTACGTACCGCCAACATAGCAGCGAGCAGGGCAAGGTTCTTACTTCCCGGACGCCGCTTGTATTGCCGAAGCAATTTCGTCTTCGCTACGGCCTCCATGAATGGCAATGCCTCGGCCGAAGACGAAGTGTGGAACCGAACGGACCCCGGCATTCGTCGACTTGATCGCTTCCTCTTCGACGCGGTGGTGCTGTGCAGGATCCAGCGCGATAGCCCGGGCCCGATCACGCTCGAAACCGTGGTCGGCTGCGATGTCGGCCAGTACATCGGCATCGGAAATATTCTTCCCTTCGATGAAGTATGCGTCAGTGATTGCGACTGCGAGCCTGTGCTGCGTGTTAAGCCCTGCAGCTGCCAGGATCACGGCATGAGCAGCTTGAGTCGGATAGGCCCAGAGCTGGCGGCCAAGATCCAAGTCGAAGCCCGAAGCACGAGCTTCTCCTTCAGGGCGGGCAAAGGCGATTTTTGGATCGGTGATGCCGTAGCGCGAGCGCAGCAAGTCAGGAATGTAGAGGCCGTCAGCCGGCGCATCCGGCAGCAACAGGACTGGATGCTGCCGAATGTCGACGGCCAGGTCGGGAAAACGCTCCGCCAGCACTTTATCGAGACGGTGATGCCCGACGAAGCACCACGGGCATGTGATTTCAGTATAAAGGTCTATCTGCATAACTATGTTCTCGTGATCTGATCGACGACTGGCAATCGGCGTATCTTGTGTAGGGTGAGTATCGGAGGTTGTCATTGGCGTGTTCCTCCGGAACCTTGTCGAGACGTTCCTGCGTCAATGGTTAGCGATGCGTGGCGCGGCACGCACTTCTTGTCGGTCCCTCGATGATGAGCCTTCCGGTCGGCCCGATTGCACCGGATAACGCGACGGATTTTTCCCCGGCCACGAAGTCACGCAGCCTTCGCCAACACGGCTTTGATGGCCGTCTCGGTGTTGGCGATTGCGGCCTTCGCCGCATCGGGGCCAAAAACCGTGCCTTCGACACGCACGACTTCGACATCGGTCAGGCCGATGAAACCAAGCAGATGCAGCAAATAGTTGGTCTGGAAGTCGAACGGCGCCCAAACCCCTTCGGAGAACACGCCGCCAGCAGCGGTAACGAGATAGACCTTCTTGCCGGCCAGCAGCCCTATCGGCCCAGCGTCGCCATAGCTGAAGGTGACGCCCGGCCAAGTGACGTGATCGAACCACGCCTTGAGCTGTGAGGACGGACCGAAGTTGATCATGCCCGAACCGAGCACGATCACATCGGCGACCTTCAACTCATCTACGAGTTCTTGCGCGACCTTCACTGCCTCGCCCTGTTCCGGTGTGCGATCTTCGGGCGACGTCATCCGGCCTTGGATGTACGCCGGCGCGATGTGTGGCGGCGGATTCGCCGCGAGGTCGCGCACGGTCAGTTGGCCGCCCGAGCGGGCCTGAATACCGTCGGCGATTTCGGTGGCAAAGCGGGTGGAAAGGCTTTCAGACTCGCGCGGACTGGAAGTAACAAGAAGGATATGGCTCATCAACGCTCCTAGGTATAAAATCAGAACTTGGTAATCAATTTATTCTGACTTACCAATTCATACGAAGGATGGTATTGTTCTTCCAGTCTCCGCACAAGAAGGCACATGTATGTCACCTAGTCACACCGAGCTATCTGCTGATATGCCGTCACCGAACTCCGGCGGCTGTCGAGCAACTCGTGAAATCCTGGATCGCATCGCCGACAAGTGGAGCCTGTATATTGTCGCTGTGCTAGCAAATGGCCCGCGACGCTTCAACGAATTGAAGCGTGGGATCGATGGCATTTCCCAGCGGATGCTAACGCTGACTTTGCGGGGACTGGAACGTGACGGACTTCTCACGCGAACGATGTATCCAACGATTCCTCCGCGCGTCGATTACGAACTGACCGACATGGGCAGAACGCTGCTGAAGCCTGTCATGGCGCTGGTAAACTGGGCGAACGACAATCAAGTCGCCATTGCCGAGGCGCAGACCCGTTTCGACGACAAGCCGGAACCGGATCAGGTGTCGATTCATGGTGTTGTCTACCATCGTCGATAAACGAGTCCGAGGCGGATTCATCATCCGCTCTTAAACGAATCCGCCCCTGAGTTTAGACGACGGCGCGGCCACTTCATCGTTGAAGTGCGATACGAGTTTGACGAGGCTTTCGGTCTCGCTCAAATTTCCGTCACGCTGCAGCGCCCTGGCGATGTGGCGAGCCGCATCGGCGAGGATGGTTCCCCAGGCGACCTCCTCATCGATGCCCATCCCGTCACGGTACATCCCTACTTTCAGCGAACAATGGAGTTGTCCTCCAGCGACCCATATCCGCAGCATTTCGACGGCATTCGGATCCTGCAAAGCTGCTGGCGGTATCGGGCGTTCGTTCATGTCGGATTCCATTTCGAATGATTGAGCTGAGGTATCTTTAGTGAATAAACGACGGAGATCACATGACGACGCGACTTGCATCCTGTAGCTGCGGCCAACTTTCCGCGCATGTGCTGGGCGACCCGGTCCGCGTGTCGATCTGCCACTGCCTGGCCTGCCAGCGCCGGACGGGCAGCGTGTTCGGAGAACAGGCCCGCTTTCCGCGCGAAAACGTCACGATTGTCGGGACGTCGACGACATTTACCCGCCGGGGAGACGAAGGCGGCAGCGCGACGTTTCATTTTTGCCCGCATTGCGGCGCGACGGTCTACTACGAGACAGAAGGTCTGGACTCCTACCTCACCATTCCAGTGGGGGTCTTTGCCGATCCAGGTTTTCCGTCGCCGACGGTGTCTGTGTACGAGGCGCGCATGCACCGGTGGGTGACGCCGCCGCCGGACGCCGAGCATATCGACTAGTTGCTGGCCCATCCGTTGACCGTATGTCGAACGGATGCGACTGGCCTTCTCAATCGTCGAAGTCCTCGGCAAGGTTCTTCCAGCCCCGGCTCTTGGCAAACGCGGCAAATTCCTCCGGTGCCTCGAGCACGATCAGGCGGCTTTCCTGCAGCCCGGGGTCGCTGTGGCCGAAGTCCGGCCCCTTGTAGCCGACGCTGCGCAGCCGGTCGATGATCTGGCGCACGAGCACCGTGTCCTTGTATGCGCCGGGATCGAGCCTGGCAGCAAATTCCACGTACACGTCGATGATGCCGTAACCCTCGTCGAAGATGCGGATCGCCTTGACGTCGAGGGTACGGCCGTTGCTGTCCTTGGCCTGGAACGGGCCGGACAGCTCAATGTCGGAATCGGTAGTCATGGCGCCAGCATACCATCGCCGGGCGTCGTGCCGCTTTTCCTTGCCCCCCGCTAAGCGCCGGCATGCGGCGTCGCCGCCATCGGAGGACACATGGTCGAAGCGGGGGACATCATCACGTTGACGGCGGGCAGCTGGCGCCTGCAGGCGCCGCTGGGCGGCTCAAGCTACGGACAGGTGTGGCGCGCCGCGTCCGTGCTGGACGGCACGCCGGCCGCAGTGAAACTCGTCAACCGGGCGCAGATGGATCTCGCGGCGCCGCCGCAACGTGCCGCATGGCGCGCGGCCTTCGACGCGGAAATCGCCTTCCTGCGCGCGCTGCAGCCATGGGACCAGCGCCACATCGTGCGCCTGCTCGACAGCGGCGAGCACGACGGCCAGCCCGCACTGGCGCTGGAATTGCTCAACGGCGATCTCGCCGGCCACCTGGCGCGCCGCCGCGCCAGCGGCGCCGGCCCCGGCTGCGCGCAGGCGCTCGCGTGGACGGCGCAGGTCAACGCCGCGCTGGCGAAAGTCCATCAATACGGCCGGCGCTACCTGGACCTGAAGCCCGCGAACCTCCTCGTCGACGCCGACGGCGCCACGCTGAAACTGGCCGACTTCGGCACCAATCGCGCGCTGCAGGACGACGCCGCCCACGCGTATGCCGGCACGGCCGCGTGGCAAGCGCCGGAACAGTTCTTTCCCGACGCCGCAGGCCACTACCGGACGGACACGCGCAGCGATTATTTCGCGCTCGGTGCCCTGCTCTACGCGATGGTCGCCGGCGTCCCGCTGCGGTTCTGCGCGGCCTGCGCCGACGCCTATCGCGCGCACGGTCCGGCGGGCGCCGCCGCGTTACGCGCCCGGCACGGCGGCGCCCTGCCCCCCACCCTCGCGCCCGACGAGGCCGCGCGGTTCGCCGGCCATGCGGCGGGCGGTCACGACGCGGCGCTGGCCCTGCTGCGCGCCCTCCTGGCGCCGCGGCCGGAAGGACGCCCGCGCCACGCGCTCGAGATCAGCCGCCTCCTCGCGCGTGCCATGGCGGGCAGCGACCGGGCAACGCCCATGCGGAGCGCGGCATGACCCGCGTGCTCGCCGGCGCGGCACTCGCCGCCCTGTGCGCGCTGCAAGCGCTGGCCCTACTGCGCGCGCCCGCCGCGTGGCTACCCGCGCAGGTCGACGTGACGCTGGCCCGTGGCGCAGCCCTCGATCTCGACCATGCCGCACTGGGCGCGCCTGCGGGCGACGGCGGCCGTCTGCAGGTAGGCCGCGCGGCGGACGGCAGCTGGTGGGCGGCCGACGACGGCACGGGCCGTCCGCTGCTCGTGCAGGATGGCGTGCGCCAGCGGCGCAGCGGCAGCGTCGCACTGGCGTCGGGACAGCGCTTCCAGTTGGGTGTCCTGCAGGCCGACGTGCGCGCAGCCGACGCGGACGGTGTGTCCTTCACGGCCGGCCGCACCGTGTGGCATTACGACGGCGCCGTGCTGCGCCGCGACGGCATACCGCAGCCGGCCTGCCCCGACGCCCGCCTGGGCACGCGTCTCGCCGGCCTGTGGAACCGCATCGCGCCCCGCGCGCTCGCATCGGATCGTCCCCTGCTCTTCGGCGGCAACCTCGATTGCGGCAACCGCATCGCCGTCGCCGGCCTGCCCTTGCACGCCGCCACCATCGCGCACAGCCGCGACGACGACGGTTTCGTGCTGGCCGCGACGCCCGGCGTCCCGCTGCTGCTGGCGGATGGCGGTCATGAAGATTTGCTGGCCGGCCGCCCGTTGCGCCTCGCCGCGGGGCTGACGCTCGTCGCCGGCCGCACACGCCTCGCGATCGCGGACGCGGGCGACGTACTGCGCCTGCATCCGGGCGGCCACGTCGGCATCTATCCGGACGCGCAGCGGCACCTGCCGCCCGGCGTGACGTGGACGTGGGTCGCGCGCGCGCCGTGGACGCTGCCCCCACAGGCGAGGACGCCGCTGTTGGCCGTCCTCGGCCTCGCCTGTGCGGTCGCCCTGGCCGCCGCGCTGCGCGCCGATGCGCCTGCACGGGCGCGCGCGGGCGCGGCAGCCGGCGCCGCGCTGCTGCTTGCCGGCGCCGGCGCCATGCTGTTCTGGCTGCAGCGCGGCGGCGCGCCCGCGGGTGCCGGCATCGGGCTCGTCGTCGCGTGGGCCGCGCTGGCGTTCGCGCTGCTGGCACCGCGCCGTCTCGACCCCGCGCTGGCCGCGGCGCTGCCGCTGCTCGCGGTCGGCCTGCTGGCCCAGCTGGACCTTGGCCTCGGCGCGCCGGACACCGCGTGGCTGCGCCACTTCCACAAGACGGCCGCGCTGCTGGCGCTGGGCACGGGCGCCGCCACGTTGGCGCGCCTCGCTCGTCCCGCCCGGCCGCCGGCGCAGGCACGCATCGAAGCCGCGCTGCTGGTGCTGACGTGCGCGGCGCTCGTCGCGCTTCTGCTGCAGGTCGCGTATGGCGACGAGACGGGCGTGTTCGACTTGCAGCCCGTGGAATTCGCCAAGCTGGCGCTGGCCGCGCTGTCTGCGCACTGCCTCGCGCTGGCGTGCGCGGACGGGCCCGCGCCCGGCGGCGCGTGGCGGCGCGGCCTGCGGCTCGCGTCGCCCGTCGTGCTGTTCATGCTGCTGCTTGGCGTGGCGCTCGTGCAGGTCGATGACTACTCGCCCCTCGTGCTGCTGGCGCTGTGGGCCGGCACGATGATGCTGGCGCAGGCCCTCGCGACGCGCCGCCGCGGCACGGCGCTGGCGCTGGCCGCCACCGCGGTCTGCGCCGTGCTGGCCGTGGCGCTGCTGCGCGGGGCGGGCGCGGACGGCATCGCGCGCTGGGATTTCTATGCCGACCGCTTCCTCGTCTGGCTCGACCCCGGCACGCATCCGCACACGGGCCAGCAATTGCTGCTGGGCGCACGCGCCATCGCGCAGGGCGGCTGGCGCGGCGCGGACGGCGCGTTCGGCCTCGCGGCGCTGGGCCAGGGCCCCGGCTTCGCGCTGCGCATCCCTGCCGTGCAGGACGATTTCGCCGCGTCGTTCTTCCTGCAGCGCCATGGCCTCGTCGCCGCCGTCGGCCTGTGGCTGCTGCAGGCGCTGTTCCTCGCGGCGCTGCTGCACCTGGCCGTGCGCTGCTGGCTGATGGCGGGCCGCGCGCGCGACTTCCGCATCGCGTGGCTGGCGCGCCTGCGCTGCTTCTTCCTGGCCGGCGGCGCCGCGTTCGCGTTCGGCCACTTCCTGCTGTCGTGGGGGACGAATCTCGCGATCTTCCCCGTGATGGGCCAGCCCATGAGCTTCCTGTCCGCGGGCGGCTCGCACCTGCTGTTTTTCATCTGCCCCCTGCTAGGTGCCGCTGCCGCCAGCAGCCAATCTTTAGAGGAGAACGAATCATGCCGGTCTACGTCCAACATGAAGCCCTAGGCAAGGTGGGCGACGTCTTCGATGCCCACGCCATCTGGCAGTCGCCCGGCCTCGCGCTGTTCGCACGCCGCCCGCTGCTGCGCGACCTGCTGGAGCGCTCGCCGCGCGAACACCGCGGCCGCGCCGCCACCCGCTGCTTTTCCCACATCACGCTCGTGCTGCCGCAGGAAGAAGTCGACGACGACCGCCACCTCACGCGTGGCGCGCGTGTGCGCGACCTCGCCCAGGGCTTGGCGACCTTGCATCAGAAGGACTTCGGCGACCTGCTGCACGGCGAGGACGTACGTTACCAGGTCGTCGGCGCCGACCGCCTGGAACCGGGCGAAGTCGAAGTCAAGTTCGGCCATGCCGTCTACCTGCCGGCGCCCGGCGAGGCCGTGCAGTACACCGTCAGCGTGTCGCGCGACAGCGCCGTGTGGAAGACCGTCTGCCCCATCTACCCGAACCAGCGGCTCACGCTGATCGGCCACAACGAACACGAGGCGACGTACGCCGCGCCGGGCTGGCCGTTCGGCGCGGAGGGCGCCGTCCTCCTCATCAACGACGGGCCGGACGCGCCGCTCGAAGTGCAAGTGCGCCCGAAGGAGGCATTCGACTGCAGCTGGGATGCGAACGCCGGCTACTGGACGATCAAGTCGCGCCGTGGCGCCGTCGACGCGAACGGTGCCGCGCTGCGCCTGCTGCTGCGCGTGACGCCGACGCGGGCTGGGACCGGGGCTGCGCAAAGCATCCCGGCGGCCGCAGCCCAGCCGCCCGCACCCGCTCCGACCGTTGCACGCGCACGGATCGCGCCAGCGGCTGCACGCCCGGCCAGCGCGCCGGTGGCGGCAACCGCATCGACGGCCGCGGTGGCGAGCGTGCCGGCAACGGCCGCCGGAGCGCCGGCCGCCGGAGCGCCGGCCGCCGCGCCTTCCCCCTCCGCTGCCGCCGCTGCCCGCCCCGCCGTCTGGAAGCGGCGCGCCATGCCCGATCCCGAACTGACGGCCGTACCGCTGCCACGCGCGCCCGCGGCGCAACCGGCCGGCGCCGAGTTTGACATCACCTACGCCCCGGTGGCCCGCCAGCGCGTGGCCCTCGCCGCGCTGGCGCTGCCGCGGCTGTCGCGCTACCGCGAGACGGGTGCGCAGGCACTGGAGATCGCCTTGAACCGCGCGTTCGTGCCCGCACCGCTCGCGCGCGACGCCGTCATCGCGTTCGCCATCGACGACCAGGACACGCTGCAGGCCATCACACCGGCTGGCCGCGAGCAGATCGCCGTGCCCGCGACGTTCAGCCCCGTCGACGGCACCCATCTGGAACTGGCCGCCTGCGCGCCCGCGCTGGCCGACCGCTATTGCGCGCTGCTGCGGTTGCCGCAGCCCCCGGTGCTTCCCGTCGCCGCCGGTGCCCGCTTCACGTTCGGCCGCGCCGCCCCGATGCTGGCCGCATTGCGCGTGCTGGATTCGCCGCGCTTCCTGAAGCACGCCGCGGGCACGCCACCGTCGAGCGCCGACCGCCTGGGCCTGTCGCGCGCCGCGTTCAGCTTCGAGGCCGGGCCGGACGGCTGGCTGATCGCCCGCCAGTCGCCCACGCAGGCCTTGTACCACCTGGACGAGCAGTTGGCGTTCGTCGCCACCATCGACGACGCCACGCCGGAGCAGCCGTACCGCCTGCCGGCCGGGCACCACGTCGTCGCGGGCCATTACGTGCTGCGCTTCGATGCCTGAGGCGGCCATGCCACCGTGGATGCTCACGACGCTCGTGTGGTGCGCCGCGCTGGCGGCGACGCTGGTGCTGGCCGCGTGGTGCACGCCGCGCGCGTGGTGGCGCAGACCGAATCTGCGCGCGCTGGCCGTGCTGGCCGGCGGCACGGCGGCCTGCGGGCTGTGGTTCTCGGCGCTGCTGCCCGCCGCGCCGGCGCCCATCCCCATGCCGCTGGCGGCTGCAGCGCCGGTGACGGGTCCCGCGCCGGGCGCACGTTACCGCGTCGCCGACGACCTGAATCTGCGCGCAGACCGCGGCGTGCGCGCCGTGCGCATGCGCGTGCTGCCGGCCGGTACGGTCGTCAGCACGACGGGCGCGACGGACGGCGACTGGTGGCGCGTGCGCGCCAGGGTCGGCGGGCACGACGTCGAAGGCTGGGCCAGCAGCCTGTGGCTACGCCGGATCGACGAGGGGCGCTGACGCGGACACGACGAGCCGCATCGGGTTGTACGGCACCGTATCGGCCTGCATCGGCGCCGTGCGCTCGAAGCCCAGCGCCGCATAAAAGGGCACGGCGACGTTCGATGCGTTCACGGTGAAGATGCCCGGATGGCCGGGCCCCAGGGCTGCCGCGCGCGCGGCCTGCCACAGCGTCCCCGCGATGCCGCGCCGCTGGAACGCTTCATCGACGAACAGGTGGAACAGGTGCGTGCCGCCGCGCACACCGACGAAGCCTGCGAGAACGCCGTCGACGACGGCCACGTGGTACACGAAGCCGGCGTCCAGGTTGCGGCGCAACCCGGCCGCGTCGTGCTGGGCAAGGAAAGCCGCCGCGGCGTCCGGGTCGCATTCGTGGAGGATGAACGCAGTGGCAGCACGGTGCAGCAGGGCCGCGGCGGCGGGGATGTCGGCGGGGTCGAGCGGTCGGATCTGCATGGGTGCGGTATATGTGGTCGAACCGGCAAGATAACATGGCCTTGTCGAACCGTCACGTTGGGAAAACGACGCGCCGCGAACCGCCGCGTTGACCCGGCCGGGTGCCGCCCGTAGACTGTTACGATGACGAAACCCAGCCTCGCCTCTCCCGCCCCGCCCCACGCGGGCACCGCGGCCCCGGCCCGGCGCAAGGTCCCGCTGACGCAGCCGCTGCGCCACCCGCGCTATCGCCGCCTGTGGTGCGCCAACCTGGTCTCGAACCTCGGCACGTGGATCCAGACGTTCGCATCGGCCTGGCTCATCGCGTCCAGCTCGCACTCCGCGTCCACGACGACGCTCGTGCAGACGTCCACGTACATCCCGATCTTCCTGTTCGCGCTGTTCGCCGGCGTCGTCGCGGACGCCGTGCACCGGCCGAAGTTCCTGTTCTTCTGCAACCTGTTCATGGCCGCGTGCGCGTGCACGATGGCGGGCCTCGTCGCGAGCGGTCATGCGCCGCACACCGTCGTGCTGGCGCTCGTGTTCTGCCTCGGCTGCGGCTCGGCATTCATGTGGCCCGCATGGCAGGCCGCATTGTCCGGGCTCGTCGAGCCGGACGAAGTGGAAGCGGCGGCAACCCTGAACAACCTGTCGTACAACACGGCCGCGATCATCGGGCCGGCGCTGGGCGGCGTGCTATTCAAGTGGGTGGGCCCCGGCCCGCTGTTCCTCGTGAACGCCCTGTCGTTCGTCGGCCTGCTCGCGATCTACCGCGCGTGGTGGCGCGAAGGCGGCGACCACGTGCGGCCATGCGCGGGCTATGCGGCGCGCCTGCGCGAAGGCTTGTCCATCGCGTTCGGCTGCCCGCGCTACCGCCGCATCCTGCGCAACGTGGCGACTGTGTTCTTCGCCACGATCGCCTTTGCCGGCCTGCTGCCCGTGTTCGTGCGCGACGTGCTGCACATGGACGCCAGCGTGTTCGGCACGTTGATGGGCAGCCTGGGCGGCGGCGCCGTCATCGCCGCGTTCTGCCTGCCCGCCATCCGCGCCCGCATGGACAAGACGCGGATCCTCGCCGGTGCCCTCATCGTGTATGGCACGATGCTGGCCGCGATGCCGTTCCTGCACACCCTGAAGCTGCTCGTGCCGCTGATCGTGGCCGGCGGCATGGCATGGTCGGCCGTCGTGTCCACGTTGAACGCGGCCGCGCAGTTGTCGTTCCCCGTCGCCGTGCGGGCCCGCACCCTGGCCATCTACCTCGTCGTGATGGCCGGCGGCTACACGGCCGGCAGCCTGTTCTGGGGCCGCATCGCGGACGCGATGGGCGTGCGCTTCGCGCTGGCGGCGGCGGGCGCCTGCGTGCTCGTGAACGCGGCCGTATTGCTCACGGGTGGACGGAAAAACCCCATCTAATCGCCGCTTGGCGAAATGGCATGTCCGGTTAGACTAGGGGCATGCCGACCTCTCCCCCTTCCGTTTCCGCGCCCGCCTGGGTTACCGGGCTGCGCTTCACCGGCCTCGACGTGGCCGCCTGCTCGCGCCTGGGCGCGGGCCCCCGCCTGCGCGCGGAAAACCAGGACAACCTGCTGCTGATCGACGTGGACGGCCAGGCCGCGTGGCTGCACGACCAGGTCCCGCAACGGCGCCGCCTGTCCGGCTGGCGCGCCGGGCACGCGCGGCTCGCCGTGCTGGACGGGATGGGCGGCCACGGTCACGGGCGCGAGGCCGCGGAAGCCGTCGTCGCGGGCCTGCTCGCCATGCCGCCGTGTGCGGACGGCGCCGAGCTCGCGCGGCGCCTGGACGCCCTCCACACCGACCTGCAGCGCCATTTCGCCGACGCGTCCGGTCCGCGCCCAGGCACCACGCTCACGCTTTTGGAGATCCGACCGGACGCGCCCCCGCTGCTGTATCACGTGGGCGATTCGCGCCTGTACGAGATCACGCCGGCGCGCGCGACGCCGCTGACGGTCGACCACGTGCCGGCCACCGCCTACGCGATGGCCGACCTCGTGAGCGAAGCCGACTGGTGGCAGCAGGTCCACGGCGAACACCGGCCGCAGGTCGCGCAAGCCTTCCTGCTCGGGAACGCGTTCGCCGATCCGACCCGGCTGAACGACCCGCTGTTCGAATTGTCGCCGTTGAACCTGCCGTCCTGGCTGTGCCGCTTGGCCGACCGCCGCCCCATCGAATTGCGTCCCGGCTGCTCGTACCTGCTGGCGACGGACGGGCTGTGGTCGTGTTCCGACCCGTGGGGCTGGGTCGGGCAATGGCCGCAGCTGCTGGAAGGCAGCACCGATGCCGCGACGATGCTGCGGGCACTGCTGGCGGCCTACGACGCCCATCCGGCCGCGTTCTTTTATCCGGACAACGTGACGGCGATCCTGCTGCGGGTGCCGGGCGTTGCCCACCCGCACGACGAGACGGCATTGCCTGGGACCTGATCGTTGTAATTGATGCATATAGGAAAAAAGTCTTGTCGGAAACTGAATTCCGCGCGCCGCGCTCGGCTACAATCGCGTAAGCTGGCGCCGCCACCACCGTCCACGGCATCCCTTTACTGTTGAGCCGATAAGCCCATGAAGCGTTGCAGCAGTCCCGACCATCCGCATTGCACCGTCTGGGTCGCCCCCGGCGATGCCACGTGCGCGCACGGTCACCGGCAGCCGGCGGGCGCGATCGACCTGCTCGGCTCAAGTTTCGACCTGCTGCAACGGGCACGCACCGCCCATGCGCCCATGGCCGCGCCGGAGATGCCACGTACGGCACCGCGCCCGCACCTGCACGTCAGCGGCTTCGATCCGCGCGCGGCGGGCGGCCGCCAGGCCATCAAGCTGGAATTGCGCGGCATGTCGGACGACGTGCCGCCGCAACTGACGGTCCTGCTCGACTCGAAGCTGTTGCCGGACGACGGCGGCCGCCTGCAATTCCACAGGACTCTCCGCGGCGACTGGCGGCCCGTATTCGTCGAATTCTCGTCGCGCGGCCGCGAGCACGGCCAGTACCGCGTCGACGTCGAGCTGCACGCGCGCCACCCGGAACAGCCGGCGCTCGCGCGGACGTGGGTCGCAACGCTTGTGCTGTTGGTGCCGCGCCCCGACGCGTCACTGGGCGAAATCCACCAGACCTATCTCGCCACGCACAAGAACGTACGCATCAGCGCCGACGACGCCGGCATCGCCCGTGTGCACGGCCTGGCCGGCGGCGGCGCGATGGACATCGACATCCAGGCGCGCAACGCATCGATCGCCCAGCTGCACCTCGATAATGGCAGCGCCGGCGGCAAGGTCGCCGTCGCGCTGCCGACGATCGCGTGGGACGAGGACCTCATCGAAATCGACATCCCCGCCGAGCGCGCGGCGCACCCGTGCCCCGCGAGCAGTGCCTGCCTCGTGCACGCGGAACCGGACGCTGGCGCGCAACGCCACGTACGGCTGTTCGCGCTGGACGAGTGCGTGCTGGGCCGGTGGGAACCGTCGAGCGCGGAGGCCGACTTGCTGCTGGAACACTACGGCGAGCACGGTCCCGAGCGGGACGGCCTCACGCGCCGCCTGTCCGCGCGCCACGCCGTCATCCGCCCCGCGCGCGGGGGCTTCGAGATCGAGGACGTGTCGCGCTACGGCCTGCTGCTGGACGGCATCTGGCCCGGCAAGCACGTGCCCGTGCCGCTCAGGCTCGGCATGCGCATCGAGTTGACGGCCAGCATACGCGGGGTGGTGACGTTCGTCGTTACGGCGCTGTATCCGCATGCCGTGACCTTGCACCGCGTGGACGCGGGCGGCGGCGCCGAGTGCTTCATGCTGCTGGCGCCCGGCGCGGAGCCGGCGGAGGACGGCACGGGCGGCGCCCTGCCGCGCGCAGCCGGCATGCCGATGCTGTTCCACCGCGACGGCGGCTTCTGGCACGTCGACCCGGCCACCGGCCAGCAGGCCGCACTCGGCCCGGCGACGGCGCTGGAGCGCCTCGCCCGCTTCACGGGCCGCGTGCGTTTCACTGCCGAGCCGCGCCCCGAGGACGCAACGGGACAACGCCGCGCGGGCGAGCGCCGGCGCGCAGCGGCCCGCCTCACCGCGTCCTGAACGATTCCCGGCGCTGCTGTCCGGATCAACCCGGGCGCAGGATGAGGAAGATCAGGGCCGCACCGGTCAGCAATACCGCTTCCAATGACAGCACGACGAACGGGATCTGGATGTCCTTCGGGATACGCATGACAGCCTCCTGAGTGACGCGGCGCCGCGACGCCGCGGCGCCACATGGGCATTATGCGCCTGCGCCCGGCCTTATGTGCGCATATCGTGCGGCGCCGCTACATCAGGTCGCGCACGACACGGAAGCCCACGATGTCGTTCGACAACGCGGCCGAGAAGCCGTTGCGCAATGCCGAGCGGAGGTAGCGCGGCGTGTACAGCCACGAGCCGCCGCGCAGCACGCGGCGCGCCTGGTCGCCCCCCTCTTCCCACGCGCTGCCGTCCAGTGGCGCCCCGTCGTAATTGTCGTGCACGACGTCCTGCATCCATTCCCACACATTGCCGTGCATGTCGAACAGGCCCCAGGGATTCGCGGCGAACATGCCGACCGGCGTCGTGCCACGCCGGTATTCACCGCGCGGGCCGCCGTTGTACGTGAAGTTGCCGTCGTAGTTGGCCTGCTCCGGCGAGATCGTGTCGCCGAACGAGAACGCCGTCTTCGTCCCCGCGCGGCACGCGTATTCCCACTCGGCCTCGCTGGGCAGCCGGTACGATTTTCCCGTCACCTCGGACAGCCAGCGCACGTAGCGGATCGCGTCGAACCAGTTGATGCCGACGACGGGATGCCGGTCCGTCTGCGCGAAACCTGGCGCGTCCCAGTCGACTTCCCCGCTCGAGCGCCAGCCCGTCGCCGCGACGAACATGCGCCATTCACCCACGGTGACGGGATAGCGCCCCATCGCGATGGGCTTCTCGATACCGACCCAGTGCTGCGGCAGCTCGCGCGCGAGCCACGCCGGCTGGGAGCCCGCCGCCATCGCGATCTTGCGCTCGTGTTCGGGAGAGCCCATCTGGAAGCGTCCCGTCGGCAGCAGCACCAGTTCCGGCCCCTTCTGCTCGGCGTCGCCGAAGCGGTCGCGCAGCACGCCTTCCGTGTCGGCCACGGGACTCGCGGGCGTGGGGATCAGCTGCGTGAGCTCGGCCTGGGCGCGGGCCGCCTGCTCCTGGCGCGCGCGCTTCTGCTCCGCGATGTACGCGGCCGCGGCCTTGGCCTGCGCGAGCTTGCGCTGTTCCTCTTCCCGTTCCAGCCGCGCTTTTTCCACTTCGGCCGCGCGCCGTTCCAGCAATTGCTGGCGCAGCGCTTCCTTGCGGGCCGCCCGCGCCGCCTCGGCCGCCGCCTTTGCCGCGCGCTCCTGTTCGCGCCGCTGGCGTTCCAGCTCCGCCTTGGCGGCCGCATCGAGCCGCGCACGCTGCTCGGCCTGCGCCTGCGCGACCTTGCGCGCCTGCGCGTCGCGCGCGGCCTGCTCGGCACGCGCGCGGGCCGCCTCCGTTTCCGCCCGTTGCGCCGCTTCCGCCTGCGCACGCAACTCGTCCGCGCTCGGTCCCTGCGCCGCGCGCAGCCGCGCCAGCAGCTCGGTCACGCTGGCGGGACGGTCGTGCGGCCGCGGCGCGAACCCGGTCCGCAGCACGTCCCACTGGGCCACGTTCAATGCGTCCGGCCGCCCGGGCGCGCTGCCTGCCGGCAGTGCGCCCGTCAGCATCCGGTACAGCATCACGGCGACGGCGTACACGTCCAGGCCCCGCGTCGGGGCGCCGCCGCCGCTGCTGGCCTCCGGCGCGCGATAGCCCGCCGTGCCCGACGTGGCGGGCGCTTCCAGCGCGGCGCCGCCCGCCCGCGCGCGCGCCGCGATGCCGAAGTCCAGCAGTTTCACCTCGCCGCCGCGCGGGACGAAGACGTTGGCCGGCTTGATGTCGCGGTGCACGAGGCCGTGCCGTTCCCACGCATAGTCGAGTGCCGCGGCCACCGGTGTCAGCACGGCTAGCGCCCGGTCGAGAGCCAGCGGTCCCTCGCGCGCGAGCACCGTGTCGAGGTCCTCGCCGTCGAGGCATTCCATGATGATGAAATAGCTGCCCGTCGCGGGGTCCTGCGCCCAGTCGTAGACGCGCACGATGTGCTGGTGCGCGAGCTGGCGCGCGCGCGCCGCTTCCTCGATGAGGAGCTTCGCGTGCAGCGCGTTTTCCGTGAGCCGGGGCGGCAGGATTTTCAGCGCCACCTGCGCGCTGTGACCCAGTTCCGCGTGCGTCGCGAGATCCGTCGCCTGCCACACCTCGCCCATGCCGCCTTGCGCGATCAGGCGTTCCAGCCGATAGCGCCGGTGCGCCGGCCCCACTTCCTGCGTGGCCATCAGGCCGATTTCCGTGCCGGCCCGGGCAAACGTGGCGGTGTCGGGAGGCGCGTCCGCCGGATACGCGGCGTCGAGGATCGCGTTCTTGCGGCTGTCGAATTCCTGGCGGCTCAGCAGGCCGTCTTCGTGCAGCGCGCGCAGTTCGCGCAGCTTGTCGATCGCCGTGTGCATCATCCCCGCGCCGGCAGCGGCGCGCCGCACGTGCCGCAAAAGCGGTCGCCGGGCTGGGCGTCCGCATGCCGGCATGATTGCCCCGCCGCCAGCGCGGCCGCGCCCGCGACGAGGCCCGTCCCCAACTGCGCCTGCGTGGCCAGGGCCGTCTTGTTGACGTCGTTCTGCAAGGTCAGCAGGTCGAGCTGGTGGCGGCGTTCCCGTTCCAGCTCGGCGTCGCGGCGCTCCCGTTCACGCGCCACGTGGTCCTCCGCCAACCGCAACGCGTCCTGCGGCGACATCGACGCCTGCGCGGCCAGCTGGTCCGCGCTCATGTCGGCCTGCGTGCGCACCTTCAGCACGTCGGCCAGCAGCGCCGCGTTCGGTGCGGGCGCCAGCACGAGCTTCGTCGCATCGTCGACGGCACCCAGGGTCTCCATGCGGCGCAGCTCGTGCGCGCGCTCGGCGGCAAGGTGTGCGGCCTCCAGTTCGGCCCGCGCGGCCTCGCCGTCCAGCGCAACCTGCTGGGTCGAGCGCGCCAGCGCGGCGTCGGCTTCGATCGTGCGCAGCAGCTTCTCGTGCTGGGCCAGCGCGTCGGCCGCCGCCCCTTCGCGGCGCAGGGAGCCGATGCGGGCTGCGCCCTGCGCATCGTCCCATTCGAGCGACCGTTCCGCGCTGCGGCGCCGGGCCGCATTGGCCAGTTCGAGGAGTCGCAGGCGGCCCGCGTGTTCCTCCGCGTCGATCTCGCGCGCACGCCGGGCCGCGTCTTCCTCGGCCGCGTGCAAGCGCGCCAGTTCCGCGCGCTGACGCGCCGCGTCCTCGATGCCGCGCGCCTGCTCGATCTTGTTGCGGATCTGCTGCTGCAGCAACTGGTGCGCGAAGCGCTGCGCCGCGACGGTCCGCGCCTGCGCCGCGTCCTCGCGGGCGACGGCCACTTCCTCCTGCATGCGCACGGCCGCCAGCTCGCGCAGGTGCGCCCATTCCGCGTCCTTGTCCGCACGGGCGCCCCGCTTGGCCGCCAGTTCGTGTTCCAGTTCCGCGACGAGGTCCTGCGCGCCCCGCTCGATCGCCTGCTTGCGCGTGCGCGACTCCACGATGCGGCCATACAGCTCGATCTCGCGCGCGCGCAGCGCGTGTGCGCGCTCAGCGTTCTGCAACGTCGTCTCCGCACGTTCCAGACCCGTTTCCTGGCGCAGCGCGGCGCGCCGGTTCGCGACACGGGCCTCGCTTTCCTCGCGGGCGATACGGCGCCATTCGTCCGCCGTGTACAACTCATCCAGCTGGCGCGCATGCTCGACCTTCACGCGCTGCTCGTCCGCGGCGAGCCACAGGCTGCCCAGGCGCGTGCGGTTCGCGTCGAAGCGGTCGTGCCGGAGCGCGAGCGTGTCCACGCGCACGATGGCGAGGCCATACTCGGCCAGCAGCGCGGCGAGGCCGCCTTGCAGGTGCTGGTCCAGCTCCGGCCGCAGTTCGCGCCGGCCCGCCATCTCGCGCAGCGAACGGGCGGCGACGAATTCGGCGGCGAGCTGGCGCACCGGTTCCTGCAGCAGCTCGCGCAGGTGCTCGGCCTTGACGGTGCCGGGCATCGTCATGAAGTGACGCGCGAACGCGGGCACGCTCTCGATGCGCACGGACAGCACGAGCTGCGCCGACACGGCGAGGTGCTCGGCGCTGGCGAGGCCGTCCAGCGTGAATTCCACGGGCAGCGCGCTGCTGCGCGTGACGAGGATCTCCGCGTGCTGGTCGCGCAGCAGATGGTTCAACCGCGTGAAGAAACCTTCGATCTCGTATTCGCCCTGCGGCACCTCGGTGGCCCGGTCGCCCTGCAGGATGTAAGCGCGCGCCGTCGCGGGCACGCGCAAGGTCTTGACGAACACGCCGGACAGCGCGCGCACGCCGAAGAACACGGCCAGTTCGTCCGGGCCGGGCACCCAGCGGTTTTCGACCAGTACCGGGGCGTGACGCGGTGTCCCCAGCATCAATCCGCAGGCGGCGCAATAGCCGTCGGCGGCCGCATGCGCGTGCGCGCAGCGCGGGCAGCGTGCCTCTTTCGTGCCGAACATCCGCAACATCATCGACTCCTTCCCAGTTCCATCAGCCTACCTCAAATGATCCCGATCCGCTCGACGCAGGCGACGCTCGCGCCACGCGCGCGGACCTCGTCCACGAACCCTTCCGGCAACGCGGCCTGCCACGCCTGCGGCAGCACGATGCGGTCGCCCGGCCCGATCGCGCGCAGCAGCTGCGCGCATTTCGGGACGATGCCGTCGACGGTATCGATACGCCCCGTGTGCCATGCACCCGAACACCCCGTCGCGAACAGGCGCGCGCGGGGCAGGAATTCGCGGCCGCGCGCGATGCGGTCGGCCAGCACGAGCGCCAGTTCGTACGAACGGCCCGCGAACGGGGCCTCACTGAACTTCACCGTCGTGCGCCAGCGGCCCAAGGCGCGGCCGTCGAAGTGACGTGCGCCGGCCAGCGCCTGGCGCACGGCCAGCTGGCGCGCCGCGTCCGCGCCCGGCACGGCGATCGTCTGCTCCTCGTCGACCGGCGCGGCATCCTGCGCGAGCGGATGCACGCTCACGTCGACCCAACCGAGATCGTCGTCCGTGCCGCCGCCATGCAGCGGGAACCACACGCGAGCACTGGACACGCGCGCGCCGGGGTCCGGATGGCCGTCCAGCTGCCCGAGGTGCGCGAGGCCGTCCGGCCCGCCCAGCAAGGCGTCCGGCGACGCATCCGCCGCGTCGTGCCCGTCCACGCGCCCCAGCTGCCAGGCGTCCGACCAGCCGTTCGCGATGACGTCGCCGCGTCCGTGCCACACGCCGCGCACGATGCGGTCGGCCAGCACGGCGGCCAGTTCCCAATCGCGGCCGGCCGGCGTCCGGTCGACGCTCAGTACGACCTGGTCGCGGCTGTCCAGCGTCGCCTCCGTGTGTCTTGCGAGGCGCACCACCTGCTGCATGCGCTCGGCCAAGGAGGGGTCGCCCGGCACGATGCACTTCACGTCCGCGCGGCCTGCGCGCTCGCGCCGCGTCGCCGTCACGGTGAGCAGCGTGCCGTCCGGCAGGCGGCTGCGGCAAATCGCCTGCTGCGGGGCCGTCATGCCGCCTCCTGCGCAACGGTGGCGGCACGCCGGCCGGCGCAATCCGCTTCGAGGTTCGCGACGATGCGCTCGGCCTCGTCGTACAGCGCGGCCAGTTTGTCGTCGGCGGCGCCTTCGAGGCGGGCCAGCAGGGCCCACGCTTCGTCCAGCGCGGCCGCGGCGCGCCGGCTGTGGCGCATGCGGCGCAGTTGTTCGTCGGGCGCCAGCGGCTGGCCCGGCGCGGCCAGCACGAGCGCGGGCATCGTCGTGATCTCGACGGACACGCGGTCCAGGCGCTGCAACAAGGCCTGCTGGCGTCGGAACTGGTCCTGGCCGGACGGCAGCGCGCCCAGGCGCAGGCCGCACATCACGCACGGCAGTTCCAGGAACAGGCGGCGCAGCGCCTTCGCGTCCGCCAGCGCGGGCTCCACGGTATCCACGGCCGCCGGCTGCGGCACAGCGACCGACGTCCCGGCCGCGCGGGCGGCCAGTTGCGCGGCGTAGTCGACGTCATCCAGTTCGGCGGGCACGCAATCGTCCACCGTCAGGCCGAAGCGCAGGTACAGCAACTGGTTCAGACCCAGGCGGAACGCGTTCCACTCGTCGATGCCACAGCACGGCGGCAGATCGAGGGTGCCATGCGCCAGCGCCGCGCGCACGGCGTCCTGCACGGCGGTCGCGAGCAGGCCCACGTCGATGCGGCCATCGCCTTCGGCCGCCAGGTACAGGTCGAAGCGCTTGCCTGCCGGCGCCGGGTCGAGCGGGTCGATGGCAAACGTCGTGCGCAGGCCGATTTCCGGCGCCTGCGCGTACGGGACGATCGTGATCGTGTACGGCCCCGGGTGAAAGGCCCAGGCCAGCTCGCCCGGGCGCAGCTCGACCTTGCGGCCGGCCGGCGTCGTGGCGCGGCGCGGACGGCCATCGCCATCGACGATGACGACGGGGCAGCCCGGCGGCGCGCCGCAGCCCGGTTGCAGCGGCACCGCGACGGCCGTGCTGCCCAGGGCGCAGGCGTCGGTGGCGGACGCGGGGCGTTTAAAAAATCCCATCATGGCGTGCCGGTCTCCCCCGGTTCGACGGTGAAGCGGGCGCCATGCGCCTGCAGGTGTTCGCCGGGTGCGGCCGCGAACGGCCAGGCGGCTTCGCATTCGCCGTCCGCATCGAGCCGGCCGGCCAGGATGTCGGCGCCGGCGCCGTCCAGCACGCGCAGCGGCGCGCGCGCGGCCAGCAACGCGGGCGCGAACGGGGCCTGCGGCGCCAGTTGCAGCACGGTGCGCCAGCCGGTGCCCGCTGCGACGAAGTGCAGCGCCCACCAGCCGTCTTCCGTGACGACGGCGTCGAGCGCTCCGCTGCTGGCGGCGCGCAGCACGCCGCGGCTGCCGCGCCAGGGGGCGGAGGCGGCGCGCCGCTCCAGCGCCAGGTGACGCAGCCGGCGCACGGTCAGCGGCGACGCCTGCAGCGCGGCCCGTTCGCCCGCCGTCAGCGGCCGGCTGCCGTCCAGGGCGGCGGCCAGCGTGGCGTCGTCCAGCATCAGCCGGTCGCCCGGCTTGCGGGCCTGGAGCAATCGGGCTTCCTGCAGCCGTCGTAACGTCGTGTCGTCGCTATGCATCGCTTCCTCGCTTGTCATCAAAGGCGGCGCCAAGCCGCGCAATGGCCGCGTCGCGCCGGCGGCGGAACGTCGGTAAAGAGACTTCGGCCAGCGCGGCCAGCTGCTGCATCGTCGGCAGCGCGCCCGTGGCCGGGTCGCGCCAGGCGTCCGGGTACGTGTCGTCGTCCTGCCCGAGCAGCCGCGCATACACGGCCAGCCGCACGGGCAATCCATCCGCCGCCAGCAGGCGCGCAACTTGACCGTCCGCCGGCTCGGCCGCCGCCGCTTCCTTCGCATAGCCGGGGGGCAGTGAAACACCCAGCGCCAGTGCTTCCAGCCGCGGGTCGTCCCACGGGTCGGGCGGCTCTGCCTCCGTTTCCGGCGGCTCGGCGTCGAGGGCGTCCTCGCGCGCTTCCAGGATGCGGTCCGGGCCCGGCGTCGCGGCCGATTCCGAGTCCTGCAGCACGCGCCAGTAATCCTCGACCCAGGCCGACGCATCGTCCCGGTCCTGCAGCCAGTCTTCGTCGCGGTTGCCGGACAGTTGTTCGTAGTCGCCGATCTCGCGCAGCATGGCGCCGATCTTGTCCGGACTGTCCTTCAGGCCCGCGAAGCGTTTCGAGCGCGTGTGCAGCGGGCCCGGGCCGCCGCCGAACGATTCGAGGGACGCGCTCCAGCGCAGGATCCACTCGGGGCGGCAATCGGCGATCGTACGCAGCTGCCGCACTTCGATCGGTGCGGCGCCGTCGTCGACGGCACGTCCGAGGATCGCGCCGACCTGCTCCCGGTGCGCGCGCCAGTTGCCGAACAGGCGGGACACGTCGTGGTACGCGGTGTCCAGCATGCGGTAGGCGTAGATCCGGTTCGGGCTGCACGGGCGGCCGCAGGCGGCCTGGTAATTGTCGGCGTCGACGCGGTCGCGCAGCACGGCGTACATATCGTTCACCTTCTTGCGCAGCAGCGCGTCGCCAGCGGAACCCGTTTCCGCCGCGGCGCAGAACACGTCCCAGTCGGCCGGCCGCGCGCGCAATTCCACGACGAGGGCCACGGCCAGCTCGTACACGGTGTCGCCGTAGCCGTTGCCGGCCGCGCGGGCGCGTGCGCCGTGCCGCTGCGCGAGCAACAGCGCGGCCATGCGGTCGACGTAGTCTTCCAGGGCGTCGGAGCCGGGGCGCGCGGCAGCAGCGCCACGCAGCGCGGCGAGCGAGCACTGTCCCAGCAGCTTGCGCACTTCCTCCCACCCCGGTTCCTGGTACCGGGTTCCCGGCAAACGCATAAATCCTCTTCAATGGTCGGTCCACAATGGCAGGACCGTAACAGATCATGCCATAGAAACACATCGAGAAGGCGCGCAGCTGAGTGGCAATCACCCCTCAATTCGATGCGTAGCCCGGGCCGCGCCGGGCGACCGCCTCCAGCACGGCGGCCGCAACCGGGGCTGCATGCTCCCCGCCCGTCGCTTCCGAACGGCTGACGAAGACGGCGACCGCCAGCCGGTGGTCCTGCCCCGGCACGCTGTGCGGCTCCAGCCAGCCCGTGAACCAGACAGTGGCCTGCGTGCCGTCGCCGGTCGGCGCCGTCCCCGTCTTGCCGGACAGGCCGCGCCGGATGCCGGCCAGCGCCGGCGCGCGGAACGCGGCGGATGCCGTGCCGACGTCGACGACACCCTTCATGCCGGCGCGCACGCGGTCCAGGCGCACGTCCAGCGCCGGCCCCGCGGAAGGCGCGGCCGCCCTGCCGTCCAGCTGCGCCAGCAGGTGCGGCGCGATCACGCGGCCCTGGCCGACTGCGCCCGCCACGAGCGCCATCTGCAGCGGCGTCGCCTGCATGCGCAGCCCGATCGCCATCTGGCGCAGTTCGTGGCGCGTGTGGACAGGGTCGATGCCGGCCGGCGTGGCTTGCAGCGCGTCCCACGCGGACCACGGATAATCCGCCGGCAGCAGGCCCCCGTCGAGCCGCAGCGCCGTGCCGAAGCCGAGCCGGCGTGCCATCGCGACGATGGGACGGACGGCATCCAGCGCGCCCGGCTCCAGCGGCTGCAGGTCCGGCACACCGCCGTCCGGCCGGCCGAGGAGGCTCTTGTCGGACAGTTCACCCGTCCACGCGAACCACGTGTTCAGGCTGTACGTCAGCGCCTGCGCGAGGCCCAGGCGGCCGTCCTGCGCGCGCCGGTCCAGGCCCTGGTCGCGGAAATTCGTGATGCGGGCGCGCCCGCCGACGGGGTACGTGGCCGCGTCGGTGCGGAACGCGAAGCCGCCCGCCGCTGCCTGCGCATTGATGGCGGCCAGCGGCAAGCCGTCGAGCAAGGCATCGAGCTGGCGGTCGGATCGCGCCGCCCGTTCCAGGCCGAGGGCACTGACGATCTTGAACGTCGATCCCGGCGCCCGTTCCGCGCCGCCGTCGTGCTGCAGCGCCGGCAGGCGCAACGGGCTCGCGGCCGGGTCGATGCGGTCGGCGTCGCGCGCCTCGCGCCAGTTATCGGCATCGACGGCGGGCATGCCCGCGCCGGCCGCCGCGAGGACGGCACCCGTCTCCGCGTCGAGCAGCACGACGCCTGCCTGGCGCCCGCTGGGCGCTGCCGCGCCGCCGCTGCACGCGTTGCCGTCCCAGTGGCCGCGGCGCATGGCGATGCAGGCGAGTGCCGCCTGCGCCGTGGCTTGCAGGCCAAGGTCCAACGTCAGCCGCGCCGTGTGGCTGCTGCCCGGCAGCCGGCCCAGCATCGCGGCCACGCTGCCGGCCTGGTTCGCACGCACGCCCAGCAACGTGGCGAGACCGGCCGCGCGGGCCGCGTCCGTCGGGGCGCCGTCGCGCCACAGCGGTATGCCGGTGCGGTCGGCCAGCACGACGTCGGCCAGCGGCGCCGCCGGCCGCGCCGCGGACGGGCCCAATGCCTGCCACGCGAGCCGGCCGTCGCGTACGACGAGGTGGCGGTAGCGCGTGTCGCCCGGTGTCGCGAGTGTGTCGGTGCTCAGCGGGGCCGCGTCCAGCACGATTTCCTGCGCCGCGCGGTCGGGCAACAGCTCGAGGATCTGCACCTCGTCGGCGGCGCGGCATGCGCGGCCGTCGCACGCGGGCTGCGGTGCGCGGACGAGCTGCGCGCCGCGCACGTGCTGCACGCGTCCCGCGACCATGAGCTTGATCGTGGCCCCGTCCCGCAGCGGCGCGGCGAGCCGCAAGTGCAGCCGTGCGGCGCCGCCGGCATCCGGCCAAGCACCGATGCGCTGCCACGGCGCCCAGCCCTGCGGCAAGCGGACGAACAACCGCGCGCCGGCGGGCGGCATGTCGTCCGCCAGCGGCAGGGGCGCCGTGGCGCCGTCCAGCAGCGCCTCGGCGCGCCATGTGACTGCGCTGCCCGCGCCGACGCGCCACGCGAGCAGCCGGCGTTCGGCATTGAAGATGCGCACCTGCTCGCGCACGAAATCGCCGTCGGCGCGGCGGTACAGGCGTTCGAGCAGCCGCAGCGCGTCGCCGTCGAGCACGACGCCATCCCACGGCGTCTTGCCGGCCGCGCGCCACGCGGGGAGGTCCGGCGGGGCCAGCTCGGTCAGGCCACTCGCGCCCAGGCGCACGAGGCCCCGTGCCTGCAACTGATCGAACAGCTGCTCGTCTTCCAGCGCGGGCGCAGCGGCGGCGGGCACGCGGTAGTCGCCCGGTACCAGTTGCGTCTCGACGCTCGGGCCCTGCGCCGGCAGCGCGACGACAAGCGCGCGCGGTGCGGGCGCGGGCCGGTACAGCTGCACGGCGAGTTCGCCCGCGGCCGGACACGCGGCAGCCGGCCGGCGCACGAGGCGCAACGCACCGCCTGGCCACGTCAGCCAGCCCTCGCCGCGCAGCGTCGCCGCGCCACCACCTGGCACCGGTTGCCCCGCGCCGGCCGACGTCCAGCGCGCGTCGCCTTCCCAGCGCACGCTGAGGTCCGATTGCACCCGGCCGTCGATGCGCACGCGCGGCATCGGCTGCTCGGCCAACAATACGTTGCGCGGCGCGTCCAGGCGCGCGACGTCGGCGAACGTCCAGCCGATGCGCAGCGGCAGCAGGCGATCCGGCCGCGCGCGGTCCGCGAGCTGGTCGCACAAGTCGATGTGGTGCACGGGACCGGCGTGCAAGCCCGACAGCACCAACACGGCCGCGTCGCCCTGCGTGACCACGGTCGCCCCGGGCGTCTCCGGGACCGTGAACGCGAGACCCGGCACGGCGGATTGCAGGCGCGCGACACCCGCCTCGGCGGGCACGTCGACATCAGCAGCAAGCCAGCGCGCGTGCACGACGATGAGCGCGGCGCCCGCGCCGGCCAGCAGGACGCAGCCGGCCGTCAGCCAGCGCAGCGGCGCGGGCTCACGTGCACGCGCGGGCGCGGACGGCCGCGTGCGCGTGCCGGCCCGCAGGTTGCGCGCGCGCCGCAGGCGCGTCCGGTTGGCCGCAACGGCCTCGACGAGCACTCCGATCATCCTGTCCTCTTTGCGTGGGTGTCCATGCGCGCTTAGCGGGGGGCGGCGGAAAGCGTGCGCCGGTCGCGGTTTTATGCGCTTCGTCCCGCGTTTTGCGCGGTCCGTCGCACGCCGGTGGAGACGTGCGCGGGCCGCGACTACAGTACACACATCGACGAACGCTTCACGGTGAAGCAGTCAGGACACCCACCCGAGGAGAACATCATGAACGTCATCAAGCACATGGAAGCCGCCTTCCTGGTCGCACTGAGCCTGGCCGCCGTCTCGAGCGTCGCCGTCGACCGCGTGCAACCCGCCCAGGCCACGACGCAAGCCATCGCCACCACGGCCGGCATCCCCGTCGTACACGTCACCGCCAAGCGCCTGACGCCGGCCGAGAAACAGCAGATGCTCGCGCTGGAGCGCGTGCGGAGCCGCGCATGATGTGCACTCCGGACGGCCGCGCCCCGCGCCGCCGTCCGTGCCGTTTCTCGACGCAATCTGTTCAGAGGTGAAGACGCTGAGGCTGCGGTTGCATCGCTCGTACGCGTTCCGCTAATCCAAGAACAGTTCGACGCGCTCGTGTCGTTCGCGTTCCCCGCCGCGGAGACGGCCCTGTTTCTTGACGGTCTACGGGAGGCGACAGGGGCGCCCTCGATCGCTGTTCATCGGGATGATCGTTGGCGGCACCGATTGACCCGGCCGGCTGGTTCGACAAGACGTTGAGCGAGAAGTTGTCGCGCTAACGTCTGCCGTCGAGGAAGACCTTGCCGCGGGCCGCGCGCCAGGCATTTACCGAAAAAAACGGGCTCGTGCCGTAACCGACTGCCACATCGTCACGCCCGAAGCCGCCGAGCTGGTGATGCGGGTGATCGGGGTGAGCGCGGCTGCTACGTGCAATCAGTGGTCAGCAGTCTTGAGCGCTCGACAAGACTCCCAGGTGAGTTTCTTCGCCCGGGTCCTGGATTGCAGCCGACTGACTCTTCGCCGACGTTGACTTGGCCGCTGCAACGTGCGCTTTTTTGTCGCCTGCATAGACCGCGCGCCACGTTGGCGCAACCCAGCCGTCCGTATCTTCGTAGTGTTCGACTCGCCTGCAGACTTGGCAGGTGCGCCGTGCCTCAGTAGATTCGGCATCCCACGCGTGGGTAGGGAAAAAGCGGGCAATCAAGCTGGATAACATAAATCCTTGCTCGGCAACAGAAGTTGTAAAAGCGTAAATTTACGCTCGTTATTTCCTGCTTGCAAACAATTTTTTCCATCAGCTTGCCAGTTGTGCTGATTTTGCTGTTTGATGTTGTCCCGGCGTGATGACGGACCGGCGTACGCGCACGAATGGTCGGCTAGGTGTTTGAAATGTGTGCGCACAAGTCAACATTTTTAATGCGTATCGCCTGACTTGCCTATCAAAACAGTGTTTTCAAAAAGCGTTTCAGATGTAAGGATGTGCTTCAACTGCTGAATCCGCGCCGAGCCCGCGCTATATTGGTCCCATCCGCAGTCCGGATTTTGGAGACCGACATGAAACACCTCGCCCTTGCCGCTTTGATCGCCCTCGGCGCCGCCGCACCCCTTCCTTCCATGGCTTACAGCAACGTCAGCGTGGTCATCAGGACCGCGCCGCCGGCCCCGCTGTACGAACGCGTCCCGCCGCCGCGCTACGGCTACGTGTGGGCGCCGGGACACTGGGAATGGAATGGTTATCGCCACGTGTGGGCACCCGGCTTCTGGATGGCCGAGCGCCCGGGCTTCGTCTACCGCGCCCCTGCCTGGTACCAGGGCAACGGCGGCTGGTATCTGCAGCCCGCCGCCTGGACGCCGTACGCCCCGGCGCGTTATGAACGCCAGTACGAACGGGACGGGTATCGCGACCGCCAGTACGACCGCGGGTATGGCGACCATCCGTACTATCGCGACCGCGACCGTGACGGCGTCCCCGACCGCTACGAGCGCGGCCATCGCCGCGGGGACGAAGACCGCGACGGCATCCCGAACCGCTACGACCGCGATCGCGACGGCGACGGTGTACCGAACCGCTGGGATCACCGGCCGGACAATCCGTACCGCCGCTAACCAACATGACAACAGCGCCGCTCCCGGCGCTGTTTTTCTTTGCGGCTACAGCGTCGGTCAAAAGCGGGTATCCTGACGGCATGAACGACTTCCCCGACCTCGACCGGATCGCCTACAAGGCCGAGCGCGCCGCGAGCCGCCGCCTCGTGCGCAGCGAAGGGCTGTCCGCCGCCGACGCGCTGCGCCGCACCCTCGCGCTGGCGGCCGGCGCGCAAGGGCTCGACGCGCTCGTCGCGGCCCGGTCCAGCCAGCTGGCCGCGCAAACCGCACGCGACCTGGCCAGGGCCGCCGAGAAAGCGGCCGCCAACGCGCGCCGCGCCGCCCGCCACGACGGCCAGCCCAGCGCTTGGCGCGGCTGGTTCGACGGCTCCGCCCGTCCGAACCCGGGCCGTTGCGGCATCGGCGCGCTGCTCAGCGGGCCGGACGGCGTGCGGGTCGAAGTCGCGCGGCCGGCCGGCCACGGCAACAGCAGCGAGGCGGAATACCGCGCGCTGATCGCCGTGCTGGAAGCGGCCATCGCCCACGGCGCGCACGACCTGACGCTGTACGGCGACAGCAAGGTCGTCATCGACGACGTCAACGGCCCCGACCTGTACGCCGCACCCGCGCTCGCGCCCTACCGCGCCCGCGTGCTCGCACTGCTCGCCGCCCTGCCGGACGTGCGCCTGCGCTGGGTGCCGCGTCACAAGAATCTTGACGCCGACGCGCTGTCGCAGCGCGCGCTCGGCGCCCTCCCTCCCGACCACAACGATGCAAGCAACGACACGACCACTGCCTCCTGAACTCGGCGCCTGGCGCCCCCGCCTGGCCGCACTTGCCGCCGCAGCGCTGGCCGAACAAGGCCCCGACGGCGCTCACGACCTGACCCACTTCGAACGCGTGTGGCGCAACGCCCAGACACTGCTCGCGCACTACCCAAAGGCCGACGCGCTCGTCGTGCTGGCCGCCTGCTATCTGCACGATCTCGTCAACGTGCCGAAGGACGATCCGCGCCGCAGCAGCGCATCGCGCCTGTCGGCCGCGCTGGCGCGCGAACGCCTGGCCGCGCTCGAATTCCCGGCGGACAAGCTGGCCGCAGTCGCGCACGCGATCGAGGCGCACAGCTTTTCCGCTGCTGTGCCCGCGACGACATTGGAAGCGTGCATCGTCCAGGACGCCGACCGTCTCGACGGCCTCGGTGCCGTGGGCCTCGCCCGCATGTTCTACATCGCGGGCCGCATGGGCAGCGCTCTCGCGCACGGCACCGATCCGCTCGCGCGCGAGCGCCCGCTGGACGACAAGGCGTATGCGCTCGACCACATCGACGCGAAGCTGGCGCGCCTGCCGGGCATGATGCAGACGGACGCCGGACGCGCGCTGGCGGAACAGCGGCTCGCCACGCTGACGGATTTCCGCGCCGCGTTCGCCGCCGAGTGGACCGGGGCGGACTGAAGGGGTCACTGTTGTCACCACGGCACTAGTGCTACCATAGAAGTTTTCCGCCTCTTCACGGGAAACCCATGACCACGAGTGCCACGCTTGCCAAACCCCGGTCCGGCAACCTGAATTTCGTCCTGATCAGTGTCTTCGTCGACATGCTCGGCATCGGCCTGATCGTGCCCGTGCTGCCGGGCCTCGTGGGCGAATTCGTCACCGACCCCGGACAACAAGCCCACTGGTACAGCCTGTTGAGCGCCACGTTCGGCCTGATGCAATTCCTGTTCATGCCGATGGTCGGGGCGATTTCCGACCGCATCGGCCGCCGCCCCGTGCTGCTGTACTCGATGGCCGGCATGTGCATCAACTTCCTCGCGACGGCATGGGCCCCGAACCTCGCCTGCCTGTTCATCGGCCGTGTGGTCGGCGGGGCGTCGTCGGCCAGCATGTCCGTGGCGTCGGCGTATGCATCCGACGTCTCGACACCGGAGAACCGCGCGAAAAGCTTCGGCAAGATCGGCGCCGCGTTCGGCTTCGGCTTCGTGTGCGGCCCCGTCCTCGGCGGCCTGCTGGGCAATGTGGGCCTGCACCTGCCGTTCTACGTGGCCGGTACGCTGTCCGCCGCGAACTTCGTGTACGGCTACCTCGCCGTGCCGGAATCGCTGCCGCGCGAGCGCCGCACACCGTTCAAGTGGGGCCGCGTGAACCCGTTCGGCGCGCTGCTGCGTCTGGCCGGGCGGCGCGACATCCGCGGCCTCATCGTCGTCTACATGCTCGTGTCGTTCGCCCAAATGATGCTGCAGACGACGTGGGTGCTGTTCACGACGTTCCGCTTCGACTGGACGCCGCGCGACAACGGCATCGCCCTGTTCTGCGTGGGCGTGTGCTCGATCGTCGTGCAGGCCGGGTTGCTCCCGCGGCTGATCCGGCGCTTCGGCGAAGTGCGACTGTCGCTGATCGGTGTCGCATCCGGCGCCGTGACCTATTTCCTGTACGCCCTCGCGACGCACGGCTGGATGATGTATGTGTTCATCTTGTGCAACCTGCTGTCGTTCGCGGCCGGGCCGGCGCTGCAGGGCATCCTGTCCAAGGCGTCGTCCAGCCGCGAACAAGGTGAGCTGATGGGCTCGTTGCAATCGGCCAGCAGCATCGGCTTCGTCATCATGCCCATGATCGGCGGGGAACTGTTGCGCGCCACGAGCCATTTGCCCCCGCTGGACTGGCGCGTGGGCGGGCCGTTCTTCGTGTGTGCCGCGATGCAGGCCACCGCCCTCTTCGTCGCCCACCGCTACTTCCGCAACCACGGCATCCCGGAGACGGCACCGGCCGCCGAACAGGCGTGACACCCGGCACCGCCATCGCCCCGCCCGTGCTGCTCGCGGTGCTGGGCGGCGCGCTGCTGCACGCGAGCTGGAACGCGCTGCTCAAGCGGCGCGGCGAACCGCTGCCCGCGGCCGTGCTCGTCGTGGCCGGGTCGGCCTGCGTGGCGATCTTCCTCCTGCCCTTCCTGCCCGCGCCCGCGCGCGCCAGCTGGGGCTATATCGCCGCGTCGAGCGTCGTCCAGACAATCTATTACCTGCTGCTCATCGCGACCTACCGCGACGGCGACATCAGTCACGCTTATCCGCTGATGCGCGGCTGCGCACCCCTCATCGTGGCGCTGGCGAGCGGCCCGTTGACGGGCGACCGGCTCTCCCCCGGCCAGTGGACCGGCATGCTGCTGATCTGCGGCGGCGTGCTGGGGCAGTGGCTCGCGACGCCGTCGACCGGCGCACGCCGCACGACCGGCTTCGCGCTGCTGACGGCGAGCGTGATCGCTGCCTATACGCTGATCGACGGCCAGGGCGTGCGCCGCTCCGGCGCGCCGGCCGCCTACACATTGTGGATCTTCTTGCTGACCGGGCTCGCCGTCTGCGCGTGCACCGTGCCCGGCCGCGTGCGGGCGCTGGCGACGTTCGCGCGCGCGCACCCGCTTGTGGCGCCGCTCGGCGGGCTGGCATCGGCCGGTTCGTACGGCATCGCGCTGTGGGCGATGACGCGGGCGCCGGTTGCCGCAGTCGCCGCGCTGCGCGAAACGTCGATCCTGTTCGCGACGGCCATTGCCGCGTTCGTGCTGCGCGAACGGATCGGGCCGGCGCGCATCGCGGCCGTCGTGCTGATCGCCAGCGGCGCCGCCGCGATGCGGCTCGCATGATGCGACTCCCTGAACTGCTAGTGTCGTTTGATTTTTATCAAAGCTTGATTAGGAAGTTCCTTCATACGCTCACTGCCGAGGCCGATCATGGCGAACAATCCGTTCTCGTTCTTTCCGTTGCCGTGGTCCGGCCCCGTCACCCAGGACTTGCTGGACCACTGGTTCTCGCCCGCCGTCACCTACAATTTCGCCGGCGATGCCACGATCGAAAAGCAAGTCGTCGAGAGCGTGGCCAGCTACGGCCGGCAGATCGGCTGGCTCAACGAAGTCGTGCTGGCACTGGCCGACGGCAAGACGCCCCCGTCGGCCACGGTCGAGCGCATGCGGCAGGCAGCGGAACAGGTCGAGGCGTTGAAGGCCATCCATGCATCGAGCGCGCTCGCCGACGCGACGGATGCGCTCGCACGACTGAAGAAGGAATCGCCGCGCAGCTACGATCAGTTGCTGCTCACCCTGATGAAGCGGCTGGCCGGCGAGGCGGACCCGGCAACGGCGTCGCCGGGCGCACGTGACCGGTCCACCACGAGGACGTGAGCGGCGCACGGGTGAAGCGCCGCCCCGCTCAGCGACGAACGCGATAGCGGATGTGCGTGGCGTCCGGCGTGTCGATCACCCGAACGATCTCCAGTTCGATCCGCGCAGGCAACACCTCGAACAAGCGACGTCCGCCACCGAACAGCACCGGGATCTGATGGATCTGCAACTCGTCCAGCACACCGGCCTCCAGTGCCCGTTGTGCCGTGTACGCGCCGAGCACCAGCACGTTCAGGTTGCCGGCGGCGGCCTTCGCCCGCGCCATCGCGTTCTCGATGCCGTCGCGCACATACGAGACCAACGGATAGTTCGCGACGGATGGGCCGGGCGGCCGGTGGCTGGGTACGAAGATCGGGACACCGTGATTGTCGCCGCCCCAGTGATCGATTTGCTCCACGGTCCGCCGCCCCGCCAATATCGCGCCAGGCGTGTTCCATTCGTCCCACAATTCGCCCATGGCCCCGGACGGCCGCGAGAAATCCCCATACCACTCGTGCAGCCGGTCGAAGGCATCGCCGCCGGGATTGCCGACTTCGTCGTTCGGACCAGCGATATAGCCGTCGAGCGACATTGACATGAATAGTACCGATGCGGCCATTTGACTCTCCTGCGCTCATGAAAAATGGTGTTGACTCTTTACGACGGGCGAGGCGCAGCGGAATCGACATGATCGCGTCAGCTTTTTTGCGACGTGCATGCGACCCACCACGGATTGATCGAGACAGGGCAACGATAACCATTGTGCGGCGATGACTCGGGAGCATCTGCGGCCCAGGACGTTATGGGTTCGCCCCCAGGCGCGGCACCCGATGGAATTGGAGGTTGCGCACTCGACCGCTGCTGGTGGTGACCGTAAAACTCGCGCAGTGAGCCTCGGCGTCGCACTGGTATCGGATGGCGCCGAGCGGAAACCCGGTGGCGAACTCGCCCTTGTCGTTGAAGTCCAGCACGGCCGAGCCGCGCGGGTAAGTCACTTCCAGATTGCCGTTGCGGTTCGCCACCGAATACACCGTACGCAGCTCGTCGCTATAGAAATCGCCTTCGAATTTCGTCAAGGCGCCTGCAGGGGGGACGGGACGCTGGACGCGCGTTGCGGGCGTGTCGACGCCGTTGGCGTGCAAGACCCCGCCCGCGACGATCCCATCCGGGCCGGGCGCGTCGAAGGTGAACTGGGCATTGGTCATCTTCGCAAAAAATTCGCGCTCGCTCGAAGCGTACGCGGGGATCCTGGGCCATCCGGTCGACTTGGCCATCAATTGTCCGTGTTCCTGGGTGAATTCGATGCCGGCTTCCGGCGACATGGCGTAATACCCGACCAGCGCGTCCAGGCGCGCCCGACTCAAGTGGATTTCCCTGAAGAGCTTCACAGGCGACGCTGGTGCGCGGGCCGCGGGCCGCGCCGCCGCCACTGCGGGGTCGAGGTAGATGTCGGCCATCGCGTGAACCATCTCGTCGGGGTCGATGTCGGCGCTATTGGCCAGCATGATCACCGAGAACCGCTGCTCGGGGAAACGGAGAAGCTGGGCCCGAAAGCCGCCGCCGGCCCCGCCATGCTCCACGATCCGTTTGCCGCGATAGGCATCGACGACCAAGCCGGATGCGTAATTGATCGGCTGGCCGTCGTTCAGCACGCCCGTCGCCTGCATGCGCGCGATTAAGTCCTTGCCGCCGACGTGCCCGTCGTAGAAATTCCGGTCCCACAAGGCCAGGTCGCCCACCGTCGACACCAGTCCGCCGGCTCCGTCCATGGAATCGCCGAACGCCACGTATTCGTAGCCGCCGGCGGGAGACGGCACGTACGACAATGCGCGGCCAGCGACAACGGTCCCATAGCCGTGCAGGAATTGCGTGTGCTTCATGCCAAGTGGTTCGAAGATACGTTCGCGCGCGAAATCGGCCAGCAGTTTGCCCGAGACGCGCTCAACGATCAACCCGAGCAGCATGTAGTTCGTGTTGCTGTACATGTGCTCCTGACCGGGCGCGAAATTCAGCGCACGTTGCCGTTCGACGAGGGCCAACACGTCTTCCTGGGTGATCACCTCGTCGCCGCGCCAGCCCGTCAGGCCCATCAGGTCGAAAAAGTCGCGCAGTCCGCTCGTGTGGTGCAGCAGGTGGCGGATCGTGATCTTCTTTCCAAAGTCTGGCACTTCCGGCACATACGTCCGGACATCGTCGTCGAGCGACAACTTGCCGTCCTGCGCCAGCAAATGAATCGCGAAGGCGGTGAATTGCTTGGAATTCGAGCCCACCGTCATCTTGCTTTCCGCAGTGAGCGGAACGCCGCGTTCCAGGTCGGCCATGCCATACGCTTTGCTGAGCAGCACCTTGCCGTCACGAATAACTGCAACGACGGCGCCCGGCGTGTCCGGCCGGTTCCATCCGGCGAACAGGGCGTCGATCTGGCGTTCCTGGGCACCGGTCGCCGGTGCGGCGGCCGCAGGTCGTGTCGTGGCCAAGGCGGCCAGCAAGGCCGCGAGCAAGAAAACGCGGAGCAGGCCTGGCGAAAATCTGTTTAAAAAAATCATGGCGGCTTCCTTCAAGATTGTTCGTTGGTACCGGCAAGAGAAGATTGCTCGGGATGAAACAAATGATGAAGACCGCGCGCCATGAAATCGTCCGAGCCTACAGGCCCGGACGTCCGATGTGCTTGAAAACGCTAGGCAGTTGCCGATATGACGGGCTCGGGCCGGGCGCTGCGCCAGGCCGAAGGCGACATCCCGTGCACGCGCTTGAAGGCCGAGTTGAAGGTCGACTTGCTGCTGAATCCGGAAGCAAGTGCCATGTCCAGCAGGGTCATGTCGCGCGAGGCCGGGTCGACCATCTTGCGCTCGACGGCAGCCACGCGGTAGCCATTCACGTAGTCGAAGAAACTGGTCTTCAACACGTCGTTCAGATACTGGGACACCAGGTGAGGCAAGGTGCCGATGCGCTCGGCCAGCACGTTCAGGGTCAGGTCGCCGTCCAGGTAATCGTGCTGCTCCTGCATGCGGCGCAGCAGGCGCTGCCCGATCAGGTCGCGCGCCGCGTCGGTCATGCCGGAGCGGGCATATTTTCCGCGCGCCGCGGGCGGTGGCGCCGGGGTGGGTGCGGCTAAGATCGGACCTTGCTCTGCAGGCGCGGGAGGCGTGACCGCGTCGACCGGGTGGTCCACCTGGAACACGGCGCCCTGGCGGCTGCCGTACCAGGCCACGAAATACATGATCGCCACGCGGCCGTAGATCATCGGGACGCCCGCGCGGTCATCGACCATGTGTGCAACGATCCAGAGAACACACTCTGCAGTCAAGACGACGGTCAGCCAGGTAAGCCAGGTCAAATCGCGCGAGGCCGTCGACGAAAAAAATGCACGCACACGTCGGCGATGCTGGCGCAGCATGAGGAACACCGCCACCAGGTAGCCGAAGCACAGCAGTTGCACGGCGTGGTAAGACGCGAAGTAAATCGGGCCCATGGTTTCCGGTCCGATCTTGACCGTTCCATTCATGTCCAGATGCAGGACCAGCAGCAGGCCGCAGTACGCGACGAACGGCACGGCGTGCCACAGGTGCATCAGTCGTTGCCGACGGCCGACCACGCTGCGCGCGTACATGAAATACAGGGGACCGTGTGCGGCCACGGGCCAGTGAAGGAGGCCAAACGTCGCGTGATCGTTCATGATGTCCAGCGCTTCGCCCAAGGCGAGCACCGAGATCGACAGCAAGAACAGTCCAAGCCAGACATTCGAGGGCCGGGTGCGCCACATCGACATCAGTGGAATCGCAATCAAGAAGCCAAGCAGCGCTGTGCCGCTGATGAGAAGATGGAGCATGGCCGTAGCAGAATGGAACGCAGTCGACCCTGGCGAGTGTCGACTGAACAATTTGCGCGTCAATATAGCATGCGACGTCCGGCTCGGGCACTGCCCGGTCTTGCGCCGCTTCGCTTCCTGCCGCAGTAGGGACGCCGGCTGTTCATTGTTTACCAGGCGTCGTATGGCGTACACCGCCGGCCCGCTTCAGTATCTCCTGGACATCCTGACGATTTTCGAAAATGGCCTCGTCGAGCGGAGTGGGAGCTTCCTTCTCGTTGACGGGAAATCCGGCCTTCAACGCTGCCTCGATCACCCCAGCAGAACTCCGCCGGACCAGAATTTCCAGCAACGGCGTCCCGGTCTTGTAAGTGCAGCGCGTATCCACCCTCCCCATCAACGCGGTCATTGCGGCGTCGACGGCCGCGTCCGGATTCTCGTAATCGCGCACACGTCCATTGCGGTTGGGCGACGGCAGGTCCAGCAACTCGTTTGCCGCCCGGCACATGGCTTCGCTGGTGCCACCGTTTGCCAGCAATTCGTCAGCCTGCCGCAGTGTCGCGCTGCGTTCCCGCGCAGCTGGAGGTACGGGTGCCCCGACGACAGGCAGCGCCTTCAGATCCTCTTCCAGCTTGGCCGCCCACAGCGGGACCGTCTTGGTGGTGTGGCAATGTCCACCGCAGAATATTTGTTTGATGGGCGACAGCAGTTCGGTATCGATCTCGCAGAAATCCGCACCCGACAGCCAATACTGTTTCGCCTTGCCATTCACGTAGACACTAACCACGGCATGCGCGACTTCCGCTGAACAGGCGGAACTATCCGTGATCTGGAACGAGGCGTGGCGCGTCGGACCATCACGGCGTGCGTATTGCGCGACGATCTTGCGCGCCGCGCCGGCGTCCACTGCGCGCATGTCGACGGATGAGTAGTCGCGGTCGCGCAGCAGCCATGCGTGCTCGCCGTCGATGAACAGGCCGAAGCGCGTGCCCAGGTCGTGTTGCACGAACACCGCCTCATCCAGCCGGGTGAGCGGCACCTGCTGCAGGAAGTACCGCATTTGCCAGCCGCGTTTGTCGATTGTTTCATAGAGATTGAACGTATCGTTCCAGCCCGGCCGGATCGGCGGCGCGTCTGCCCGCTGCGCGGCAAACGTCAGGTCCCAGCCGGCAGGCACGTCCATGGCCCGCGTCGTACCGGCCAGGCAGCCCGCGGCAGCCACCAGCCAACCTCCCCAACCGCAGGTGCGCCTCATCTCGTTGTCTCTTCTGCCCGCTCACGCATATAAACGCCGGCGGCTTTGCCATATATCTCGGTGTCCGCTTCATAAGCGAGGCCGAGGCGCTTGGCCACGCGCAGCGACGATTCATTGGCTGCAGCGATCAGCGCACGGACTTTCGGTTCGCCCCGGACGTCGAGCGCATGGTGCAGGACTGCCGCCGCCGCTTCGTTCGCGAATCCCTGGCCCCAGAAGGCACGATAGGTATTCCAGCCAAGCTCCATCACGGGGGATTCTTCGCGAAAGAACGCGCCAACGTTCCCGACGAGTCGCCCCGTCTGCTTTTCCTCGACAGCCCACCAACCGGCGCCGCAGATGAGCCATTGTCCTGCTTGTGAACAGAAGATTCGCCATGCAGCCTGGCGGTCAGCCGATGCAAGGTGGGCCGAGCTTACGGGGTCGGCTAAATGTGCCGCGAACTGGGCAAAGTCCTCTCGCCGATATTCACGAAGCGTCAGGCGTTCCGTGTGAAGATAGGGAACAGCGGTGATGAACCTGGTATTCATGAGCTAGCCTCCATATGCTGTTGGCCTAACATCCGGCGCCAACGTCCGAGACGTCTTGCATCGCCAATTGCTTCGCTGATTCTTGCAATAAATTCGACATGTATCCCGCGTCCGAAAGCATTATCACTGGCGATTGGTTTTCCTGGACGTCGTGATTGTAAACTTGCAGGGTCTTGACCCCCTTGAGCGCGGCCGGGGAAATCTTGAGCTCGAGTTGTCGAAAGAATTCGCATTTCGTGGAAACCAGCGCAAATCGGGCTTTGGTATCGATGTGTACGACACCGCGCCCGGCGCTATCCACAGTGAGATACGGACGGGCCAGCGGGCCCGAATTGTAGAAATAATCTCGCATGACAATGCGCAGACCGTCCGGGTCGACAAAAACATGAAAAAAAGGCGACAGTGACCCGCCCTTCGAGTCGACTGCGTCGAGAGAACCGGTTGCCGAAGCCAGAACGATCGGCTCACCCGCACCGAGCGCAATCAATTCGTCACCGAACTGGCAACCTGCAAACAAGAGCGTTATTGCACCAAGTAGGAATATTCTCGTTCTCGCCATCGTCTTCTGCTCGTGGGATGCGGCAAATTAATTCGGCGTCGGGAGCCACTTTTGGCCTGCTCCGGCCGTTCCAGCAGCGTTATCAACGTCCCGGATGGCCTGGATATCGACGGAAACTTCGGCGTTCCAATTCCTTTTGATGATCCTGTACGTGAACCGCCCTTTGCCTAACGGCCGTTCTCCGACATAGTCTTCAGGTTGCAAATGGATTTTCCTCCCTGCCATTATCAGTTGCAGGTCAGCGTAACGGTATGCGGCTTTCATGCGTTGATATCCAGTGATCCCGTCGGTGGCAACATCGCCGTAAACCACGCCGTTGACACTGACCTGCTGAAGTGGCACTCCTGTCTCGTTACGAATCCGGACATTTGTTTCAATGGCGGGCGAAGATTCGCCGTGGATGAAGCTCGACAGTATGAGCAAGCCTACGAGCGTCGAGATAACGATGAAGAAAGCCTTCGCCCCCTCATCGCTGCAATGCTCGGCTTCCACGGGTTCTTGCCGCATGTCACCTCGAGTACCGCTTCACCAAGTCTTCAGCGGCGGCCTCGTACGACTTCTTCTTCAACACTGCGACTTGCGCCTGGTCGGAGGATTCACGGCCATAGCGGGCACTCGTGGCCGTGTCCTGGAACGGTTCCGGCGAAAACATATTCCACTGCCCGGTCCTGACATCGACAACGGCCACTTTCAGACGCACGCGCATTTCCTGGGTTTCATCCGGAACGACACCGCCAACAAACGGCACCCAGGAAACTGCTTTCGACCCCAGCCCCTTCTGAGCTGTTTCCAGCAGGCCCCAATAAACGACGATTTTTTCGAAACCGCCCTTGGCTGCGGCGAGGCGGAGAGGCATTGAATAGTTGGTGGAACCGTCTTGCGCCGGGACGCCCGAAAACACCGATACGTCGTAGTACTTTTCGAGAGCCTTGACCATAGCCTCGTCAGGAATCAACGCGCCGGACTGAATCAGCATGATCGACGAGCCCTTGGACAACTTGAGTACCTGTTTCTGATCGAACGCCTTGGCGACCTCTTCTGGTGTAACCCTCGCGTGCGGATCGATCCCGAGTACCTCGAACTCGCTCAACTCACCTTTGTACAGGGGATTCGTCGCCGTTTTGGCGCCGTAGTACGACTCTTTCTGGTAACCCGAATCGGAAATCGATCGTGTGGCACAACCAACAAGCAAAGCCGCGATCAGTGTGAAACAAGCTGCCAACTTTAAACGCATTTATGAACTCCAAAACAAACAAGGCGAAAGGCGCCGCCAGCAATATGCAGCCCAGACGGTTCCCACCAGCTCTACCAGCGCCAGCACGACTGCCGACACGAGGAACATACGTGCACCGGTACCGCACACATTGACGACGGCATCAGGTGTATCGACGACAAAATGAAAGACGATTCCAAATATGAACGACCCGGCCATGCTCGACAATAACAATGCATAGCCGAGATGCCATCTGCGCAGTGCGATCAACGCAGCCGCAAGGGGCGGGATCGCGATAATTACCGTGGAGATGAAAACGTTCTGCACAAAGGTGGTGGGAACCCCGGCATGCAGATGGCTCCATCCATGGAGGCTGCTCGCGCATACGTGCACGGCGACCAACAGATAGGCAATCCAGCTAGGTGGCACAACTGTCCCCGTTGCACCCCGGTTTGCGACTGGCGATGCGCTCGAATACGAACGGGATCTTCATGAACAACGCCAGCGGCCAATAGACGATGATATTCGCACATACGATTTGCGTTGCATGTGCACCCGAAAACACCCTGTTCCTCTCGCTGTCCACCACATGAATGTCACCGACCTCTGGAATACCCATCGGCGACGATGCCGTCGTTCGTTCGAATCGGCCAAGCCAATCCAGACGCCGATTCCACTGCGCCAGCCGGACGCAGTCTTGGCAACGTTCGTTATAGTGAAGGATGTAGCGAGCCACAATGCCTCTTGGGTGTGTGATCAACAATCATGCTGTATCGCCGGAGGGACGGCGTCAACATTCCCCGCCGGCGCAAGCCAACCAGCTGAGCCAGCATAGCATCTTGTCGCTTTGGAATTGTCACGAACCATCACGGACGGCAAGATTCGAACAGAGCCACTAATCAGTCGAGATTGCGCCGTACTGCACGTGCCGCACGGGAACTGGCGTGCTCATCCCTCCCATGTCAGAATGGCAAAAATGGCACAGGCCCCATTGTTCCGATGATCGCGGACCGTTCGTTGCCGCCGAGGAAACACACAAAAAGCGTGAGGATGTTGGCAGTTTTTCCGAAGAATAAATGCTTTTTGGCAAAACCATTTCCACGCATGCTCGTGCCGCTATAATTGCGCGTCTTTCTATCGAGGTTCACCGTGTCCGATCGCCTTAAAGTCCTGCCCCAGTACCTGCTGCCGAAGCGGCGCCTGACGACCTTCGCCGGCCGCGTGGCCGGTGCCAAGGGCGGTACGATCACGACGCGCCTGATCCGCTGGTTCGTCGCGAAATACGGCGTGAACATGGCGGAGGCCGAAAACGCCGACATCGCGAGCTACAAGAGCTTCAACGACTTCTTCACGCGCCCCCTGAAAGCCGGCGTGCGCCCGCTGGCCGACGCCGACTTCGTCTGCCCGGTCGACGGCGCCATCAGCCAGTTCGGCGCCATTGACGACCACCACATCCTGCAGGCGAAGGGCCACCGCTTCACGACGACGGAGCTGATCGGCGGCGACGCCACTCTGGCCGCGCAATTCCAGCACGGCTGTTTCGCCAACCTGTACCTGTCGCCGAAGGATTACCACCGGCTGCACATGCCGTGCGACGGCAAGCTCACGCGGATGATCTACGTGCCGGGCGCCCTGTTCTCCGTCAACCCGACGACGGCGCGTGGCGTACCGAACCTGTTCGCGCGCAACGAGCGCGTCGTCTGCGTATTCGAATCACCGGAACACGGGACCTTCGTGCTTGTGCTCGTCGGCGCGACGATCGTCGGCAGCATGGCGACCGTCTGGCATGGCGTCGTCAATCCGCCCCGCCTGGAAAAAGTGACGGAATGGACGTACGCCGACCGCGACATCGTCCTGAAAAAGGGCGAGGAAATGGGCCGCTTCCTGCTCGGCTCGACGATCGTCATGTTGTTCCGCCCGGGTACGATCCGCTTCAACCCGGACTGGGCGCCGGAGCGCTCGGTACGCCTGGGCGAGACGATGGGCAACCGGCCGGCCTGACCCGTCAAAAAAGATATTGTACTGACAAGTATTTCGTGGCAGCATGGCGCCTCTCTTTCACGGAGGCAACCATGCATGACGCATCACACACGGCACCAGCTACGTTGAGAATCGCCGCCGCGCAGCAGGACATGCGCACCGCCTACCTGGGCGGCGCGCCCGGCCTGTTCGTGTCGGGCTCCGTCTGGGTCATCGCGGGCGTCGTCTGCCTGATGCGCTCGCCGCAAGCGGCCGTCTGGGCGCTGTACGTCGGCGGCGCACTGATCCATCCGGTCGCCGGCCTGCTGACCCGGCTGCTGGGAAGCCCGGGCCGTCACGCCGCCGGCAACCCGCTCGGCATGCTCGCGTTCGCGACGACCATCTGGATGATCATGATGCTGGCCCTCGCCTACGGAATTTCCCTGTGGCGCATCGAGCTGTTCTTCCCCGCCATGCTGTTCGTGATCGGCGGGCGCTACCTCACGTTCGCAACGCTCTTCGGCAGGAAGCTGTTCTGGGTATGCGGCGCCGCACTGGGTCTCGCCGGCTACGTGCTCGCGACGCGCCACGCGGCACCGGCCATCGGCGCGTTCACGGGGGGCGCCATCGAAATCGCGTTCGGCTGCGTCCTGGCGGCCAGCCAGCGCGGCGTCAAGGACGCGGCGCCCGCCTCCGCCTGAGCCCTTACGGGGTCTTGTCCCGGTCCTTGCAAAACATCTCGTCCAGCATGTCGATGAACGCCCGCGTCTTGGCGGGCATCAGGCGCCGGCCCGGGAAGACGGCCCAGCCGGTCGCGACGGGCATCTCCCACTCGGGCAGCACGCGCACGAGCTGGCCCCGCGCGACGTGCTTCGCCACGATAAAGTCCGTGCTCGCCGCGATGCCCGCGCCGCTGCACGCGATCCGCGCCAGCAACTGGGGCGAATTCGCCGTCAGGCGCGCCGTCAGCGCCTTTTCCCAGCGCACCTTGCCACGCTGCAGCACCCACGGCACGGCGCCGCCTGCCCGGCTGAGGACGCACAACAGGTCGTGCCGCAGCAGGTCGTCCGGCTGTTCCGGCAGGCCGCGCTGCGCGAGGTAGGACGGCGCCGCGTACAGGCCGAATTGCTGGGTGGCCACGCGACGCGCGGCCAAGGTGGAGTCTTCCGGCAGGTCGCCCATGCGGATCGCGATGTCGAAGTTTTCCGCGACGAGGTCCACGCGGCGCGGAGACAAATCCATTTCCAGCGACACGGCCGGATAGCGTTCCATGAAGCGCGGAATCATGTCGGCCATGACGACGTTGGCGAAATCCTGCGGCATCGAGATGCGCAGCTTGCCGCTCGGTTCGGCCTGGCGGTGCAGGGCCAGCGCGCCAGCCGCCTCCACTTCTTCCGCCACCTTGCGTGCATGCTCCAGCAGGCTCGCGCCGAACTCCGTCAGCATCAGGCGGCGCGTCGTGCGCTGCAGCAGCCGCTCGCCCACGCTCGCCTCCAGCAGCGCGATCCGGCGCGACACGGTCGACTTCGGCAAGTCGAGGCGCTGTGCAGCGCGGCTGAAGCTGCCGGCCTCGACGATGCGTGCGAACAGCAACAGGTCGTTCGGTTCGACGTCCATAGATTGTTCCACCAGTTGAATAATGTTATCCATTCTACCGTCTTCCGAACGATATTTGGAACCGTTAAAGTGTCTACATCGACACACAAACGGACAAGGAAGGAAGACACCATGAACATCCTGCAAATCAACTCGAGCGTACGCGGCAACCAATCGGAATCGACCCGCGTGGCCAATGCCGTCGTCGCCAAGCTGACCGCCGCCAATCCGGGCGCGACCGTGACCGTGCGTGACCTGGGCGCGAACCCGCATCCGGTGCTGGACGAAGCGGCGCTGGGCGCCCTGTTCACCCCGGCCGACCAGCGCACGGCCGGGCAGGCCGCCCGCGTGGCCCTGGACGACGCGCTGATCGCCGAAGCGCAAGCCGCCGACGTGATCGTGCTGGGCGCCCCGATGTACAACTTCGGCATGCCGATTCAACTGAAGGCCTGGTTCGACGCCGTCGCCCGTGCCGGCGTGACGTTCCGCTACACGGCCAACGGTCCGGAAGGCCTGCTGAAGAACAAGAAGGTGATCGTGGCCACGGCGCGCGGCGGCATCTATCCGGCCGACGCCGACCCGCAAGTGCCGCACATCCGCGCGCTGCTGAACTTCCTCGGCATGACGGACCACACGTTCATCTATTCGGCGGCCCAGTCGATGGGTACGGAAGCGGCCGCGCAGGGCCAGGCCGAAGCCGACGCCGCCGTCGCGGCACTGGCCTGATCGTCGCAACAAACGTCCCGGGAACGGTCCCGGGGCGGCACCGTAAGGAGAAGATCATGACCCAGCAAGTGCAAACGCAGGCCGTGGCCACAAGCCGCGGCGTCGAGCGCCTCGTCGGCGGCCAGTTCGTGATGGACGGCGCGGGCGTCAAGATCAACCGCGTGCTGACGCAGCCGCTGCAGCGCCGCCTCGACCCGTTCCTCATGCTCGACGCGTTCGGCAGCGACAAGGCGGGCGACTACATCGCCGGCTTCCCCGAACACCCGCACCGCGGCTTCGAGACCGTCACGTATATGTTGGCGGGGAAGATGCGCCACCGCGACAGCGCCGGCCACGAAGGCTTCATCACGAATGGCGGCGTGCAGTGGATGACGGCGGGCCGCGGCGTCGTGCACTCGGAAATGCCGGAACAGAACGAAGGCCTGATGGAAGGCTTCCAGTTGTGGCTCAACCTGCCCGCGCAGGACAAGATGACGGCGCCCTGGTACCGCGACATCCCGGCCGACGCCGTGCCGCGTTTCACGCTGGACTCCGGCGCGACCGTGCAGGTGATCGCGGGCAGCACGCACGGCATCGACGGCGCCGTGCAGCGCGCCGTGACGGCACCGCTGTACCTGGACATCGAACTACCCGCCGGCGCCACGTTCGACCAGCCGCTGCCGGCCGGGCACAACGCGTTCCTGTACGTGTTCCGCGGCGAAGCCGTCGTCGAGGGCAAGGCCGTACCGCAAGGGCGCATGGCCATCCTCGACAACGCACCGCAGGCCGACGGCGTGCGCATCAAGGCGGCCGCTCCCGCGCGCCTGCTGCTGATCGCGGGCCGGCCGCTGAACGAGCCGATCGCGCAATACGGCCCGTTCGTGATGAACACGCAGGCCGAGATCTTCCAGGCCGTCGAGGACTTCCGCAACGGGAAGTTCACGGACAGCACGGCCGCGGCGACCGTGTAACCGCATCGTTTTCCGCGCGGGCGGGCGGCCTTTCCAGGCATGCCCCCCCGCGCGTTTCGCCGTCTTGGTCTACACTAGCGGGCATCGAACTACGATGTTTGCCACGATGCCGCTGCTCCCCGTCCTGTCGTCCCTGCTCTCGCGCGCCAGCCGCGCACTCGGCCTGGAAAGCGTCGACGCCTTCCCGCCCGGCCACCAGTACCCGCGCACCCGCTGGGACCGCGCCTATTTCGACATCGCGTCCGACCTGAAGCCCGAGCAGATGGAGACGGCGATCTGCGACGCCATCGCCAACACGCCCGCCGTGTTCGCCCACATCACGCATCCGACCCCGCGCATGCAGCGCACCCTGCTGGGCGTGATCCACGCGCGCCTGCGCCGCGGCAGCACGGCGCCGACGGACCTCGTCGCGCTGCTCATCGACGCCTGCGACGATCCGCGCACGCCGGAAGCGCTGCCCGGCCTGCGCGCCGCGCTGGCGTCGACGGAAGGCTACGACCCGTCGATGCGCGTGGCCCACCTGCAGGCCTGGCTGGCCGACATGCCGGCCGCGTTCGACGTCATCGAGGCGCCCGTGCGGGTGCGGGGCTGAGCGGCACGGCGGTCGTACCCCTCGTTTCCGCTACAATGCCGGCATTCTTTTTCTTTGGATAGCCGCATGATTCCCGCCAGCCAGCTGCACTTCAAGTCCGTCAATTACACCGGCCAGGGCCCGGGCCCGAACGTCATCATCATGGGCGCCACGCACGGCAACGAGATCTGCGGCACCCAGGCGATCCAGCGCGTGATGGCGGACATCGACGCGGGCAAGCTCGCGATCGTGAACGGCAGCGTCACGTTCGTCCCCATCGTCAATCCGCTCGCGTACGCCAAGAACACGCGCTCGGGCGACCGCAACCTGAACCGCGACCTGTTCCCGAAGGCCGAACCGCACGACTTCGAAGACCGCGTCGCCAACTGGCTGTGTCCCCTGCTGGCCAAGCACGACGTGCTGCTCGACCTGCACTCGTTCAATGCGGCGCACGGCGAGCCGTTCGTGATGGTGGGCCCGGTCGACAACGACGGCCCGCTGGAACCGTTCGCGCACATGCGCAAAGAGCGCGCGCTGGCGCGCCGCCTGGGCGTGCGCCGCTTCGTCACGGGCTGGATGGCCGCGTACGGCGGCGGCGTGCAGCGCCGCTCGCGCGGCAACGCGCAGGAACTGGAAACCGTGCTGCGCTACGGTGTCGGCACGACGGAATACATGCGCAGCACGGGCGGTTACGCGCTGACCCTCGAATGCGGCCAGCACCTCGATCCGCGCGCGCCGGAAGTCGCCTACACGGCGATCATGAATACGCTCGCCTTCCTGAAGATCATCGACGCGCCGGAGCCGGAGCCCATTCCGTTCGACGAGATGGAGGCGCTGCAGATGGTCGTCGTGCACGACAAGCTGGCCGAGGGCGACCGCTTCACGCGCCAGTGGGCCAGCTTCGACCCCGTCGCGGAGGGCGAGCAGATCGGCGTGCGCGCGGACGGCACTCCCGTCGTCGCGGAATTCGCGGGCCGCATCCTGTTCCCGGACGCGAACGCGGCGCCGAACCACGAGTGGTACTACCTCACGCGTCCGAACCCCGCGTTCGGCCGAGAGTAAGGCACGGCGACGCGGCCTGCATGCGCGCGCGGCCGGTGCTACCATGGACGGTATCGCCCACCGCCGCGTCCCGACCCGCCATGACCTCGAACACACTGCTCCTGATCCTCGGCATCCACGCCCTCGCGCTGATCTCGCCCGGTCCCGACTTCGCCGTCGTGACCCGCACCGCCATCGTGTCCGGCCGGCGCGCCGGGCTGTGGGCCGCCGCCGGCGTGGCGACGGCGATCGGCGTGTACGTCCTCGTCTCCGTGCTCGGCATGTCGCTCGTGCTGGCCGCGCTCCCTGGCCTGTCGCGCATCCTCGCCGTCGTCGGCGCGCTGTACCTCGCTTGGCTCGGCATCCAGTGCTTGCGCTCCAAGGGGCAGTTGCCGGACGCGCAGCCGGCCGGCGCCAGCGGCAGGACGTTCGTCAGCGGCTTCCTCACCAATCTGCTGAACCCGAAAGCGATGCTGTACTTCGGCTCCGTGCTGTCGCAGGCGTTGAAACCGGGCCTGGCCGCGACGGACGTCGCGCTGCTGTGGACCTTGCTCGTCGCGGAATCGCTGCTGTGGTTCGCGCTCGTGGCGCTGCTGTTCTCGTCGCGGCCCGTGCTGGCGTGGCTGCGCGCGCGCCTCGTGTGGCTCGACCGCACGGTGGGCGCCGTGCTGCTCGTGCTGGCGGCCAAGGTGTCCGTGCTCGCCGTGCGCTGAAGACCCATGAGGAATCACACAACCGCGTTGCAGTGCGCCCTGCTCGCGTGCACGCTCGCCGGCGCGCACGCGCAGGCGCTCGACGTGCGCGTCGCCGCGCAGGAAACGCTGGAGCCGAAATGGATCCACGACGGCAAGCGCCTCAGCGGCATCTGTCCCGACGTCATGGCCGCCATCGAACGGGTCGAGCCGCGCCTGCACTTCACGGGCTTTCACCGCGCCAGCCGCTCGCTTTCGGCCATCGAGACCGGCCTGGACACGGGCGCACTGGACGCCGCCTGCGGGCTCGTGTCGTCGCCGCGCCGGCTCGCCATCGGCCAGCCCGTCGGCAAGCCGCTCTATCCCGTCCGCCACCACCTCGCCGTGCGCCGCAACGACCCCGTGACGATCGAGTCGGAGGCCGACCTCGCGCGGCTGGGCGACCTCGTGACGACGCAGCGGTCGTCCGTGTTCACGGAACGGCTGCGCGAGGCCGGCGTGCGCATCGACGACGCGACGGACGACAACCGCGTCAACGTACGCAAGATCCTCGCCGGCCACGGCCGCTTCGCGTACGTCAACGACCTGACCTTGCGCTACCTGATCCGCACGGAAGGCTGGCAGGACCGCGTGCGCGTGCTGCCCGTCGTGCTGGCCGACGAACCGACGTATTTCTGGGTCGGGCACAAGGCCGATCCCGCGCTCGCGCCGCTGCTGGGCGCCGCCCTCGACAAGCTGAAGGCCAGCGGCGAACTGGATCGTATTTACGCACGCTGGTCGGACGCGCCTTGACGCGCGCCGCACGCTCCCGCGAAATCGGGGCGTCCCCTGCAGGAATCCGCACCCTGTTTTAAGATGGCCTCTCTCCGCCGCACGATCGCGGCGGATCATTGAAAACAGGAGTACCAATGACGACTTTGTTTGACCCGATCAAGGTCGGTGGCCTCGAGCTGCCGAACCGTATCATCATGGCGCCGCTGACCCGCTCGCGCGCCGTGGGCGCAGGCCGCGTGCCGAATGCCCTGATGGCCGAATACTACGTACAGCGTGCCTCGGCCGGTCTGATCCTGTCGGAAGCGACCTCGGTGACACCGATGGGCGTCGGCTATGCCGACACCCCGGGCATCTGGTCCGATGAACAGGTCGCAGGCTGGAAGCACGTCACCGACGCCGTGCACGCGGCCGGTGGCCGCATCTTCCTGCAGCTGTGGCACGTGGGGCGCATTTCCGACCCGTTGTTCCTGGATGGCGACCTGCCCGTCGCGCCGTCGGCCGTGCAGCCGAAGGGCCATGTGAGCCTCGTGCGTCCCGCGAAGCCGTACGTCACGCCGCGCGCGCTGGCGCTCGAGGAAATCCCCGGCATCGTCGCCGCCTTCCGCAAGGGCGCGGAGAACGCGAAGAAGGCAGGCTTCGACGGCGTGGAGATCCACGGCGCCAACGGCTATCTGCTCGACCAGTTCCTGCAGGACGGCACGAACCAGCGCACGGACGCATACGGCGGCTCGATCGAGAACCGCGCCCGCCTGATGCTGGAAGTGACGGATGCCTGCATCGACGTCTGGGGCGCCGACCGCGTGGGCATGCACCTGGCGCCGCGCCGCGACGCGCACGACATGGGCGACTCCACGCCGCTGGAGACGTTCGGCTACGTCGCGCGCGAACTGGGCAAGCGGGGCATCGCCTTCATCTGCGCCCGCGAAGCGATCGGCGACGACCGCCTGGGCCCGCAGCTCAAGCGCATCTTCGGCGGCGTGTACATCGCCAACGAAAAGATGACGAAGGAAAGCGCGGAGCAGCTGCTGACGAGTGGTGACGCGGATGCCGTCGCATTCGGCCAGTGGTTCATCGCCAACCCGGACCTGCCGGAGCGCCTGAAGCGCAACGCGCCGCTGAACGAAGCGCGTCCGGACAAGTTCTACTCCGCCACCGCCGAAGGCTACACGGACTACCCGGCGCTGCAGGCCAACGGCTGACGCCATCGTCCCGTGCAGACGTCCGGCGCCCGGACGTCTGCACACGAGGGGCGGTGCGCAGCATCGCCCTTCTTTCTTGTACATATATCCCGGTAAAAAATCCCTCCGTTTCGTCCCGATAGGGTACGAATGCTATTGCCGACATGATATTCTTGCGAGATTCCTACCGGGCGGAGGTCACGAGCTTCCGCCTTCGTTCATCGTCGCAAGGAGTCCCGTGAAGACCTGCCTACCCCGCCTGCTGCCGCTCGCCGTCGCCACCGCGCTGGCGTTTGCCTCCACCACCGCCAATGCCGCCGCCGCACCCGCGGCGCGCGCGGAAAACGCCTTCCTGTCGCAGGCCGATGCGGCCGCCCGCGCCGCGCGCGTGTCGAACGTCGACTACAAGCTCGACTTCACGCTGACCGGCAAGGAGACGTTCAACGGCACGACGACGCTCACGTTCGACCTGAAGGACACGGACAGCCCGCTGACCGTCGACCTGGACAAGGCCACGATCAAGTCGCTGACCGTCAACGGCAAGGCGGTCGCGCCGCAGTACAACGGCTGGTTCATCACGCTGCCCGCACAGGCACTCACGAAAGGCCGCAACACGGTCGTCGTCGCGTACGAGCGCCTGCACAGCACGAACGGCGAAGGCCTGCACCGGATGGTCGACCCCGTCGATGGCCGCGTCTACACGTATTCGCATTTCGAACCGGCCGCCGCGCACCAGATGTTCGCCGTGTTCGACCAGCCCGACCTGAAGGCGACGTACCAGGTCACGGTGAGCGTCCCCGCCGACTGGCAGGTGATCTCGACGACGCGGGAGACGAACGTGGCCCCGGCCGGCGATTTGCGCCGCTGGACCTTCGCCCGCACCAAGAAGCTGAGCCCCTATAATTTTTCGATGCACGCCGGTCCCTACACGATGTGGGAAGACAAGAGCGGCAAGTATCCGATGCGCCTGTTCGCGCGCCAGTCGGTCGCGGCGCAGATCAAGCCGGCCGAATGGTTCAAGTACACGAAGGCGGGCCTGGCATTCTTCGACGATTACTTCGGCATCCCTTACCAGTTCGAGAAATACGACCAGGTCCTCGTGCCCGACTTCCTGTACGGCGCGATGGAAAACGCGGCCGCGATCACGTTCGCGGAGCGCGGCTTCATGTACAAGGCCGACATGACGGCGGAGCAGCGCGCGCGCCTCGCCTCCGTTATCATGCACGAGATGGCGCACCAATGGTTCGGCGACCTCGTCACGATGCAGTGGTGGAACGGCCTGTGGCTGAACGAGAGCTTCGCGTCGTTCATGGGCACGCTCGCCACGGCCGAATCGACAGAATTCAAGGACGCCTGGCGCGCCTTCTACTCCGAGGGCAAGCAGAACGCATACAACCAGGACCAGCGCACGACGACGCACCCGATCGAAGTGCCGGTGCCCTCGACGCGCAATGCGTTCGACAACATCGACGCCATCACCTACTCGAAGGGCGCGTCCACGTTGATGCAGCTGCGCCACCTGCTGGGCGCCGACGTGTTCCGCAAAGGCGTGCACAACTATCTCGTGAAGTACCAGTACCGCAACGCGAAGCTGGACGACTTCATCAAGAGCCTCGGGCAGGCGGCCGGACGCAACCTCACGGGATGGACGCGCGAATGGCTGTACGAGCCGGGCGTGAACACGATCGCCGCGAACTACACGTGCAAGGGCGGCAAGATCGCCGGCTTCACGCTGACGCAGACGGCGCAGAGCAAGGCCCTGCCCACGCTGCGCGAACAGCGCGTGCAGGTGGCCGCGTTCCGCCTGGACGGCAAGGAGTACAAGCTCGAACGCAACGTCGCCGTCACGTACAAGGGCGCGCAGACTGCGGTCCCCGCGATGAACGGCGCCGCGTGCCCGGACCTCGTCTACCCGAACTACGGCGACTGGGGCTTCGTGAAGGTCCAGCTCGACCCGCGCTCGTTCGACAGCGCACGCACGCATCTCGCCGCCGTCGACGATCCGCTGCTGCGCGCGATGCTGTGGCAAAGCCTGTGGGACGGCGTGCGCGACGCCAAGCTGCCGCTGAACGATTTCCTGGCCACGGCGCTGAACAATGCGCCGCAAGAGAAGGACTACACGCTGCTCGGCGACGTGCTGGGCAAGGTCACCGCCTCGAAGCGCTACCTCGACCTGATGGACCCGCAGGCGCCGTACGCGCAGGCCGTCACGCGCCAGCTGGAAGACATGGCGTGGACCGCCACGGAGGCGAACAAGGGCGACGACAACTTCCAGCGCCGCTGGTTCGGCACCTACGTCGCGCTGGCGAGCTCGCGCCCCGCGCTGGACCGCCTGGCCGCCCTCCTCGACGGCAAGGAGAAAGTCGACGGCCTCGCGATCAACCAGGACCTGCGCTGGTCCATCATCGGCCGCCTGAACCGCTACGGCTATCCGGGCGCCGCCGCCCTCGTCGACGCCGAGCAGGCGCGCGACAAGTCCGACACGGGCCAGGCCGCCGCGCTGTCCGCCGTCGTCAGCCGCCCCGACCCGGCCGTCAAGACGGAATGGTTGAACACCGTGCACGACCTGCAGACGAAGCTGCCGTTCTCGAAGGTGCGCACGGCGATGGAGCATCTGTACCCGGCCGAGCAGCAGCTGCTCAGCGAGCAGACGGCCGCCGCGCGCCTCGCGGGACTGCCGCAGCGCGACAAGGCCGCGGGCCCCGTGTACATGCGCGCCTACGGGCCCACGTTGATCCCTGCCGGCTGCACGACCGACAGCGTCAAGCGCCTGCAGGCGGCGGCCGATGCCGACAAGGACCTCTCGGCCGGCACCCGGCGCGCCCTGCTCGACGCGCTGCAGGAAGACCAGCGTTGCGTGGCGATCCGGCAGGCCATGACGGCGCACTGAGTACGGGACGGGCATCTTGGACTGGGATCACCCTCACCCGTTCACGCTGCCCCGCGTGCCGCAAGCGGCCGACATCGACGGGCTGAATCACACGAACAACGCCGTCTATGTGCGCTGGTGCGAACAGGCGGGGTGGGCGCATTCGGAGGCCCTGGGCCTCACGCTGGACGACTACCGCCGGCTGGACCGCGCGATGGCGATCCGGCGCGGCGAATACGATTACCTGCTGCCGACGTTCGCCGGCGACCTGCTCGTGCTGGGCACGTGGCTCGTCGCGGGCGACGGCAAGCTCGCCATGGAACGCCGCTTCCAGCTCGTGCGCGAATCCGATGGCGCGACGGTGCTGCGGGGCCGCTGGGACCTCGTGTGCATCGAACTCTCGAGCGGCCGCCCGCGCCGCATGCCGCAGCCCTTCCTCGACGCGTACATGAGGGCCGTCGTGCCCGTCACGGCACCGCGTCGATGATCCAGTCGGCCGGCTTGCCGCTGGCCTGGCGCGGCAGGCGCGGGCCGAACGTCCAGGCAACCGGGCACTCGGGCGGCGCCAGGCGCTGCCGGGCCCACGCCGGCAACCCGGAGCGCAACGCGGCCACGTCCGCACCGGGCCGCGCCACGACGTACGCTTTCAGCCGCCGTCCCTCGTCCGGGCGCATCAGGCGCACCGCCGCCTCGCGCACGTGCGGATGCTGCGCGAGCACGTCGGCGATATACGCGGGGAACACGTTCGTGCCCCCCACCTGCACGGCGGCGTCGATGCGGCCGGCCGGCAGGAAGTGGCTGGAGTCCGTCCAATCCAGCCGGTCCTGCAAAGGATAGGACCGCGTCGACCCATCGGGCAGCGTGCGCAGCAGCGCGTCGGGATCGTACCCGCGCGTCCAGTGCGGCAGCAGTGCGAACGGCGTGTCGGCCCGGTCGCGCCAGCCCACGCCCGCCGTTTCCGAACTGCCGTACACCTGCAGCAGGCGCAGGCCCGCGGCCGCCAGCGCATCGGCCAGCGCGTCCGGACAGGGCGCCGTCGACGTCACGCCGACGACGTCCGCCGCGAGCGCGGGCGCGCACCGCACGGCCCCTTCCCACCAGGCCGGATGCGCCACGACCAGGTCCCCCGCGCGCACCAGGCCCGCCAGCGCGGACGGTGCGGCCTGGCGGATATCGATCACGGCCAGCTCCCCGAGCCGCTGCGGCAGCAGCACCGTGAACAGGAAGCCGTAGATGTGGTGGCTGGGCACGGCGCTGAGGATGCGGCGCCGGCCCGGCACGAGCGCGGCCAGTGCCTCGGCTTCCTGCGCCAGCGTCGCGAGCGCATGCGTGCAGCGCTTCGGGTCGCCGCTGCTGCCGGACGTGCGGAAGGTCAGCGCACCGTCGGATGCGTGCAACCCGGCGCGCGCGCTCTCGACCCAGTCGGCGAGGCACGGCCGCGCCAGCAGGCGTTCGTCGATGCCGGCGTCGAGGTGCAGCGTGTCGACCAGCGCCGTGCCGAGGCCCATCAGGTCGAGCGAGTCGGCACCGAGGTCGCGCACGAACTCGACACCAGGCGCCCACGGTGCCGGTGGCGGCGCGCGGCCGGGCCGCATCCGCCCCAGTTCGGCCGCGAGCAAGTCCGTCAAGACGCGGTCGAGGAAATTTCCGCGTGTCCACCACGCGCCGCTCCCGGCAGGATTTGTTGCAGAATGATCTCGTTCGGACATGGTGTCTCGCGATATGGCGGCAGCGCAGACTTTGACGGGCGCCGCCGCCCCTGTCAAACGCGTGCGCAAATGTCACATATGCATACGATTGATTTGACAGAGACATGACCCCATGTCACTATGGATTTCTTGTTTGCAACATGACCGACACAGTCTGCGGAGTCCCGATGACCGCCACTGAATTGACATTCGACACGCCGGACCTGCTGGCCCGTCTCGCGCGGCTGTCCGCGGACGAGCTCGATCGCCTCGACTTCGGGGTGATCGGGTTCGACGACGCGACCCACGTCTGCCGCTACAACCGCTTCGAGGCGAGTGCCGCCGGCCTCACGCCCGCGGGCGTGCTGGGCCAGCCGTTGTTCACGAACGTCGCGCCGTGCCTGAACAATTTCATGGTGGCGCAGCGGTTCGAGGATGCCGCGGACGACGGGACGGCACTCGACGACACGATCGCCTACGTGCTCACCTTGCGCATGCGTCCCGTGAAGGCGGCCCTGCGGCTGCTGGCCGCACCTGGCGTCCCCGTGCGCTACGTCCTCGTGCAGCGCAAGCAATGACGGCCGGCGTAGACTCCAACGCGTACCTGCGCCTCGCCGCCGAGCACGAGGCGCTGATGCAGTTCCTGTACCTGGCGCCGGTGGGCCTCGTGCAGACGGCGGCCGACGGCGAGATCGTCATGATCAACCCCGTCTCGGCCCAACTCCTGATGCCGCTGCAGCGCGACGGCAACCTCGCGAACCTGTTCGATGCGCTGGCCGGCGTCGCGCCGGGGCTGCGCGACCTGTGCGCGACGTTCGCGCCACCGCGCGGCATGGTGTGCGACGGCCTGCGCATCTCCTTGGGCGGCCCCGACGCGCGGGCGACACGCCTCACCCTGCTGAAACTCGACGAAGCGCGCCTGATGGCCGTGCTGGCCGACGTGACGGCCCACGCGGACGGCGCGCCTGCCACCCACGCTACTCGCGCAGCGACGCCATGATGGATACGAACAAATCCGACGCCTACGAGGCCCTCGTCCAGTTCCTGTACCGCGCGCCCATCGGCCTCGTGCAGACGGACCTGGACGGCACGGTCGAGATGCTGAACCCGATGTCGTCGAACCTCCTGATGCCGCTCGCGCGCGACGGCAGCCTGGACAACCTGTTCACCGTGCTGCAGGACGTGGCGCCGCAACTGCGCGCGCTGACGGCCGAATTCACGCAGCCATCGGGCGTCGTGTGCGAAGGCCTGCGCGTGCCGCTCGGAAGCGCCGCCGTGGAAGGCGGGCCGCAGGTGCTGGCGCTCAGCGTCCTGAAGCTCGACGGCACCCGGCTGATGGCGACCGTGACCGACGCCACTGCCGACATGCGGCGCGAGCAGGACCGGCTGGCGCGCCGCCTGGAACGCCAGGCCCGCACGGACGCGCTGACGCGCATGCCGAACCGCGAAGCGATGCTGGAACAGTTGCAGCAGATGCTGGACCGGCCCGCGGCGGCGGGCGCGGGCTTCGCCCTGCTGTTCCTGAATTGCGACCGCTTCCGCCAGATCAACGACGCGCTCGGCCAGGACACCGGGGACGCCCTGCTCGTGCAGATCGGCGAACGCATCCGCGCCACCTTGCGCCCGCCGAGCGACCGCATCGACCCGCACGCGGGCAGCGGCCAGATGGCGGCCCGCGTCGGCGCCGACGAATTCGCCGTCGTGCTCGACGGCCTTCGCGCCCGCGCGGATGCCGAACGCGTGGCCACGCGCCTGCTCGACGCGCTCGCGCGGCCGCATGCGCTCGCGGGCCAGGACGTCACGTGCAAGCTGAGCATGGGCGTCGTGTGGAGCGGCGACGCCGGTGCCGGCGCCGGCGAGATGCTGCGCGACGCCAGCATCGCGATGGTCGAAGCGAAGCGCGTGGGCGGCGCCCGCTGGGTCGCGTTCGAGACGGCGATGCGCGAGAAGGCCGCGCGCCGCGCCGACATCGAGTCGGAACTGCGCCTCGCGCTGCTGGAAGACCAGCTGTTCGTCGTCTACCAGCCCGTCGTCGGCCTGCGCGCGGATGGCGTCACCGACGTTGCCGCCGGCGTCGAGGCGCTCGTGCGCTGGCAGCATCCCGTCCGGGGCGTCGTGCCGCCGTTCGAGTTCATCCCCGTCGCGGAAGAATCGGGGCTCATCGCCCCGCTGGGCGACTTCGTGCTGCGCCGCGCCTGCAGCGACTTCGCCGGCTGGCAGCGCGCACTGGGGGAAGAGGCGCCGCGGCTGCTCGCGGTGAACCTGTCGCGCGCCCAGCTCGCGGAGCCGGGCTTCCCGCAGGTCGTGCGCGACGTGCTCGCGCAGAACGGCATGCGGCCGGAGCAGCTGCAGCTGGAAGTGACGGAGAGCCTGGCGGCGCAGGACCAGCATGTGCAGCAGCGGCTGCACGAACTGAAGGCGATCGGCGTCACATTGGCGCTGGACGATTTCGGCACCGGTTACTCGTCGCTTTCGAGCTTGCACCTGCTCCCCGTCGACACGGTCAAGATCGACCGCTCGTTCGTCGCGCAGGCCGACACGAGCCACCACCACCGCGTGCTGATCGAGGCGACGGTGAAGGTGGCGCAGAGCCTCGGCATGAACACGGTGGCCGAAGGCATCGAGACGGAGGCGCAGGCCGCCGCCGTGCGCGCGCAGGCGTGCGCGAAGGGGCAAGGTTATCTGTTCAGCCGCCCGCTCGCGTCACCCGACCTGCTCGCGTGGCTGGGCGGCCATCGCGACGACCCGGCCGCGGGCACGCGGGCGCCGGGCCGCGCGCCGCACTGAGGGACGCGCCGAGCGCCGCGTTCAGCGCATCGCCAGCGGACGGCGGCGTGCCGGTGGCGGAAAGGCCGCGTCCAGCAGCGCGAGGTCGTCCGGGCCGAGGCGCGGCGCGAGGTCCAGCGCGGCGCGGTTCGCACGCACGTGGGCCGGCTGCACGGCCTTCGGGATCGTGACGACGCCGTCCTGGCGCAGCAGCCACGCGAGCGCCACCTGGGCAGGCGTCGCGTCGTGGCGGCGCGCCACCTCCGCGAGCTGCGGACGCCCCAGCAACGCGCGCTGCTCGGCCGGCGTCGATTCGAGCGGCGAATAGGCCATCACCGGGATGCCCCGGTCGCGGCACCACGGAAGCAGATCCCATTCGATGCCGCGCTTGACCAGGTTGTACAGCACCTGGTTCGCGGCGATCGCCCCGCCTTGCGGCAGCGCCGCCGCTTCCAGCATGTCGCCCGTGTCGAAGTTCGAGACGCCGTAGTCGCGGATCTTGCCTTCCGTCCGCAGCCGCTCGAACGCCTCCAGCGTCTCCGCCAGCGGCACGCCGCCGCGCCAGTGCAGCAGGTACAGGTCGAGACAGTCCGTGCGCAACCGCCGCAGGCTGCGCTCGCACGCGGCGCGCACGCCCGCGCGCGAGGCGTTGTGCGGATACACCTTACTGACCAGGAACACGTCGTCGCGCCGGCCGGCGATCGCCTCGCCGACGACTTCCTCGGCGCCGCCCTCGCCGTACATCTCGGCCGTGTCGACGAGCGTCATGCCGAGGTCCAGGCCGAGGCGCAGCGCGGCCACCTCGGCCGGGCGCGCCGACGGGTCTTCGCCCATGTTCCACGTACCCTGGCCGAGGATGGGGATCGTGCGGCCCGATGGCAGGGGCAGTGTCTTCATCGTTGTCTCCATGGTCTTGCGTGCGCACGGTGGGCACGGGGTGCCCACCCTACGTATCGAGGCAGCTTGCGTGCCCACCTACGGCAATGCGCCGATATCGTAGGGTGGGCGGCCCTCCGCCCACCATCGCGCGGACGGGCTATTTCGCGGCGCGCGCCGTCGCGATCTGGTCGAGGATGTGCTTGGGCACTGCCGCGTAGTGCTTGAACTCCATCGTGTACGTGGCGCGGCCCTGCGTCAGCGAGCGCAACGTGGTCGAGTAGCCGAACATCTCCGCCAGCGGCACGACGGCGTCGATCAGCTTCCCGCCGCCGCCCGGGATCTCGTCCATGCCCTGCACGACGCCGCGCCGGGTCGACAGGTCGCCCATCACGTTCCCCGTGAATTCCTCCGGCGTCTCGACCTCGACCTGCATCATCGGCTCGAGCAGTTCCGGCGCCGCCTTGCGCATGCCGTCCTTGAACGCCATCGACGCCGCCACGCGGAACGCGTTCTCGTTCGAGTCGACGTCGTGGTACGAGCCGAAGGTCAACGTGGCGCGCACGTCGACGACCGGGTAGCCCGCGAGCACGCCGGCCTGCAAGGTCTCCTGGATGCCCTTGTCGACCGCGGGGATGTACTCGCGCGGCACGACACCGCCCTTGATGGCGTCGACGAACTCGTAGCCCTTGCCCGGCTCCATCGGCTCCAGCTTCAGCACGACGTGGCCGTACTGGCCCTTGCCGCCCGACTGCTTGACGAACTTGCCCTCGATGTTTTCGACGGTCTTCTGGATCGTCTCGCGGTACGCCACCTGCGGCTTGCCGACCGTCGCCTCGACGCCGAACTCGCGCTTCATGCGGTCGACGAGAATCTCCAGGTGCAGCTCGCCCATGCCGGACATGATCGTCTGGCCCGATTCCTCGTCCGTGCGCACGCGGAACGACGGGTCTTCCTGCGCGAGGCGCGACAGGGCGATGCCCATCTTTTCCTGGTCGGCCTTCGTCTTCGGCTCGACGGCCTGCGAGATCACCGGTTCCGGGAACGACATCTTTTCCAGCACGATGACCTTGTCCGGATCGGACAGCGTGTCGCCGGTCGTCACGCCCTTCAGGCCGACGGCCGCCGCGATGTCGCCCGCGAACACCTCCTTGATCTCCTTGCGCTCGTTCGCGTGCATCTGCAGGATGCGGCCCAGGCGCTCCTTCTGGCCCTTGGTCGGGTTGTAGACGGTGTCGCCGGAATTCACGACGCCCGAGTACACGCGGAAGAACGTGAGCTGGCCGACGAACGGGTCGGTCATGATCTTGAAGGCGAGCGCGGAGAACGGCTCGTCATCGGACGGATGCCGCTCCAGCGGGTTGTCGTCCTCGTCGTGGCCCGCGATCGCCGGCACGTCCACCGGGGACGGCAGGTATTCGACGACGGCGTCCAGCATCGCCTGCACGCCCTTGTTCTTGAAGGCGGAGCCGGCCAGCATCGGGACGATCTCGCCCGCGATCGTGCGCGCGCGCAGCGCGGCCTTGATCTCGTCTTCCGTGAGCTCCTCGCCGTTCAGGTATTTCTCCGTCAGCTCGGGGGTCGCGTCGGCCGCCGCCTCGATCATGTGCTCGCGCCACGTCTGCGCCAGCGCCTGCAGGTCGGCCGGGATGTCTTCGTAGGTGAAGCGCACGCCCTGGCTCGCGTCGTCCCAGCGGATGGCGCGCATCTTGACGAGGTCGATCACGCCCTCGAAGTGCTCTTCCGCGCCGAGCGGGATCTGGATCGGCACGGCGTTGCCCTTCAGCCGGTCCTTGATCTGCTGCTGGACGCGGAAGAAGTCGGCGCCCACGCGGTCCATCTTGTTGACGAACGCGATGCGCGGCACCTTGTACTTGTTCGCCTGGCGCCACACGGTTTCCGACTGCGGCTGCACGCCGCCGACGGAATCGTAGACCATGACGGCGCCGTCGAGCACGCGCATCGAGCGCTCGACCTCGATCGTGAAGTCGACGTGGCCCGGCGTGTCGATGATGTTGATGCGGTGTTCGGCAAAATTGCCGCCCATGCCCTTCCAGAACGCGGTCGTCGCGGCCGAGGTGATCGTGATGCCGCGTTCCTGTTCCTGTTCCATCCAGTCCATCGTCGCCGCGCCGTTGTGCACCTCGCCGATCTTGTGGTTGACGCCGGTGTAGAACAGGATGCGCTCCGTGGTCGTGGTCTTGCCGGCATCGATGTGGGCACTGATGCCGATGTTGCGGTAACGCTCGATGGGGGTCTTACGGCTCATCACAATCTCCTGTGGCTACGGAACGCCAATGTAAGTGTATATACCCGTATTTTCAAGACCGGACGAGTTCGCCTGGTCTTCCGACATGGGTCTTGCCGCACAATGTAACTGAAGTGCGGCTTTCGTGCAGGCAGCGGACAGGATATGCGATGCGGGTGCGCGCCGCTCAGCCGACGATGGTCTGGAGCCCCCTGGCCGGAATCTCGACCGCCACTTCCTTCCGGTCGACGAACAGCCGGTAGCGCTGCGGCGCGTCGCTGCGGTTCATCACGACGACGGCGAGCGTGCCGTCGGCGTTGCGGAACGCCGTCGCGGCCAGGGTGCTGCGGCTCGTGGTGGCGCTCACGCGGTGCGCGCGCGGCCGGATGTAGCGGCTGAAGTGGCCGATCGCCGTGTAGATGGGCGTGAACACGAGCTGGCCATCGCTCCCTGCGTGCAGCGGCGCGAAGCAGAAATTGTCCTTGTGGTTCGGGCCGCCGCGGCTGTCGAGCAGCATGTTCCAGTCGACCCAGCCGCAGGCGCCCGCGTTCAGGTCGGCGATCATCTGGCTGGCGTAGCGCTCGCCGTTGGCCCAGTCCTGCAGCCGCGCCGCGTCGAATTTCTCGATGCAGCCTTCCGTCATCAACAGGTTCACGTCCGGCCACGCCTCGTGCACGGCAGCCACGTTGGCGTGCATCGGCTCCCCGCCTGCCCACGTCTCGTACCAGTGGTAGCCCACGCCCCACACGTACGGCCGCGCCTTCGGGTCGGACAGGAGGTGCGCCGCGCGCTGCGGCAGCAGGTCGCGGTTGTGGTCCCATACGATGATCTTGCGGCTGCCCAGGCCCGCCGCACGCAGCGCGGGACCGAGGTGGTCGGCCAGATAGCGCGTCTCGTCCTCCGCGGTGAAGACCATCGATTCCCACGTCTGTTTCGCCATCGGCTCGTTCTGCACGGAGAGGCCCCACAACGGCACGCCTGCGCCTTCGTATGCCTGCACGAATTTCACGACGTAGCGCGCCCACGTGTCGCGGTACGCGGGCAGCAAGGTGCCGCCGCCCAGCATGCTGCCGTTGGACTTCATCCACGCGGGCGCGCTCCACGGGCTCGCGAACACGCGCACGTCCGTGCCGTGTGCGCGCCCCGCCGCAAGCATCGCGCGCAGCAGCGGCACGCGCAACTTCAGGTCGGGCGCGATGCTGAACGAAGTCAGCGCCGTGTCGCCGTCGCGCACGTACGTGTAGCTGCGGCTGCCGAAATCGGAACTGTGGATCGTCGTGCGCAGCACGCTGTAGCCGAGGCCGGCGTGCGGATCGAAATACGCGGCCAGGAACGCCTGCTGCGCGCTGGGTGCGAGCGTCGCGTGGACTTCGGCGACGGCATCCGTCATGGCGCCACCGAAGCCGAACACTTCCTGGAAGCGCCGGGCCGTGTCCACGAACACGTCGATGTCCGTCTCGGGCGGCTGGGCGGCCGGCTGGAATGCGTCGAGCGGACGCGCCATGAAGCGCTCGGTGCCCGGCGCGGACGTGACGACTTGCCACGCCGTGTCCTTCGTTGCCGCGCCCTGCGGTCCCGCCGGCGCGGCCGCGGACCGGCCCGCCGCGGCCATCTGCCCGCCCGCCAAGGTGGCGGCACCCAGCAGCCGCATCGCGTCCCGTCTCGTCGTCATCGTGTCTCCCGTCATCGTATGTGCGCGGAATTGGAAACGTTACCAATTCATCGCGGACGACTATAGCACAAGAGGCCGTCGAGATCGACGCCTGCCGGCCCGGAGGGCCCCGCGCTGCCCTCTCGGTGCCGGTCTTACAGGATCTCGCGCACCAGTTCGGCGGGCCGGCACAGGCGCACGCCTTTCGGCGTCACGACGAACGGCCGGTTGATCAGGACCGGATGCGCGACCATCGCGTCCAGCAGCGCATCGTCCGTCGTCGCCGGATCGTTCAGGCCCAGCTCCGCGAACAGCGCTTCCTTGCTGCGCACCGCGTCGCGCACGGACAGGCCCGCGCGCGCGATGAGGTCCTGCAATTCGTCGCGCGACGGCGGCTGTGCGAGGTAGTCGACGACGCGCGGTTCGACGCCGGCCGCGCGAATGGTTTCCAGCGTGGTGCGGGAGGTGCCGCAGCGGGTGTTGTGAAAAATCGTGATGTCCATCTTGAAAATCCTTGTTCGAGAGGCAAGGATGATACCGACGGGGCTGCAACGCTTCCAGTTTTTTCGCTTGTCCCCCTTCCTTCAGCGCTATAAAATGCCCGGTTTGCTTGCCAGGGCACAACGGAAATTGCTGGGAAACGAGAACATGGACGACTACCTGATGCGCCCCGCGGCGCTGCCGACCTGGGGCCAGCGCACGGCGCTGCGCCTGCTGAACGCGCTCGGCTGGAGCCTGCGTTTCAAACCGCTGCCCGGCCCGCACGGCATCGTCGTCGTGTATCCGCACACGTCGAACTGGGATTTTCCCATCGGCCTGCTCGCCAAGTGGGCCGTCGGGCTGCATTTCCGCTGGCTCGCGAAGGACTCGCTGTTCCGCGGCCCGATGGGCGTCCTGATGCGCTACTGGGGCGGCGTTGCCGTCGACCGCAGCGCGCCGCAGGGCGCGATCGTGCGCCTCGCGCAGACGATGCGCGCGGCGCCGTGGTTCTGGCTCGCCATCACGCCCGAAGGCACGCGCAGCTACCGGCCGCACTGGAAGAGCGGCTTCTACCGCATCGCGCTGGCCGCCGACGTGCCCGTGCTGCTCGTCGCGCTGGACTACGGCAAGAAAGTCGTCGACGTCACCCGCACCATGACGATGACGGGCGACGAAGCAGCCGACATGGCTGCCGTCGCGCAGGCGTACGACGGCGTGCGCGCGCTATATCCGAAGGATGCCGCGCCGATCCGCCTGGCCGAGCCGGCGCCGCGGTCAGACGAACCCCGCAAGCAGACATAAGCCCGCTGCACCGATCGCGGCGCCGGCCCAGCGCCGCACGCGCGCGCCCGGCAGCGCGCCCGCCAGCATCAGCGCGCCGCTCGCGAGCAGGAAGCCGGCGCCGCTCGCCATCCCCGCCAGCTCGCGGCCATGCGCCAGCCCGTGCAGCACGGCACAACTTCCCACGACGACGACCGCCAGCTGCGGCGGCACGCGCCGCTGCCAGCTCGGCGCGCACGCGGCGAGCCCGCCCAGCAGCAGCACGGTGGCGGCGATCGACGTCTCCAGCGCCGGCAGCACGAGGCCCGCATCGGCGCACGCGGCACCCGCCGCCATCAGCGCGAGGAACACGGCCGGCAGCATGGCCCCATGGCGCTGCGTGCGACTCCACAGGCCGACGGCCAACAGGGCCAGCAGGTGATCCAGTCCCGTCAGCGGATGCAGCAGGCCGGCCGTGAAGCCGGTCTCCGCATGGCCCGGATGGGCCGCGGCGGGCAGCGCGACGGCCAGGCCCGCCAGCATGATCGCCGCGGCAGCAATCCGCGGCCGGGCCCTGCGGCGCGTGTCGTCATTCCAGTTCATGATGTTCCTTTCGATGGATGGCAAGGTCATTGGTCGAGCAATCCCTGCTCGCGGATGAAGTTCACGACGTCGTCCACGCCGTCGCCCGTGCGCAAATTCGTGAACACGAACGGCCGGCTGCCGCGCTGGCGGCGCGCGTCGGCCGCCATCACATCCAGGTTCGCGCCCACGTGCGGTGCCAGGTCCGTCTTGTTGATGATGAGGAGGTCCGAGCGCGTGATGCCGGGCCCGCCCTTGCGGGGGATCTTTTCGCCGCCCGCCACGTCGATCACGTACAGCGTGAGGTCCGACAGCTCCGGGCTGAACGTGGCGGCCAGGTTGTCGCCGCCGGACTCCACGAGCACCAGCTCCAGCGCCGGGAATTCGGCCTGCAGCCGGGCGATGGCTTCCAGGTTGATGGACGCGTCCTCGCGGATGGCCGTGTGCGGACAGCCGCCCGTCTCCACGCCCATCAGCCGCTCCGGCGGCAGCGCCTCGGCGCGCAGCAGGATCTCCATGTCTTCGCGCGTGTAGATGTCGTTGGTGATGACGGCCATGTCGTAATGCGCGCGCATGCGCCGGCACAGCAGTTCGCACAGGGCAGTCTTGCCGGAGCCGACGGGGCCGCCGATGCCCACGCGCAGGGGATTCGATGTCATGGTGTTTGCCTCCTTCAGGAACGATACAACCGCCCATGCTGCACTTCGTGCCGCATCGACAGCATGGACAGGCCGGGGGCCCAATTCGACAGCTCGTCGTCGGGCAAGCCGCGCGCCGTGGCGGCCGCGCGCTCCAGCTCCGGGCGCAGCGCGAGCAACAGGCGCTGCCCCGCCACCTGCCCCAGCGGCACGGACTTCACGCACACGAGCACCTGGTTCTCGGCCCACGCGAAGAGCAGCGCGAGCAGCGCCTCCTCGTGCGGGATGCCCAGTGCGCACACGGCGCACGCGTAGGCGGCCGGCAGCGGCACCTCGTCGCCGGGCGGGCCGACGTCCGCCACGCCCAGGTCCGCGAGCAGCCGCGCGAGCGAATACCCCATCTGCACGGTCTCCGCACGCAGCTCGGCCGTGTCGCGCGACGCGAGGTAGCACGCGCTCCAGTCGGCGACGGCGGCCATGTCGCGCGCGGCGTACGCCTGCATCAGACGCCACAGCAGCGGAGCGTCCCAGCGGGCCTGCACCTCGTCGAGGCAACGCACGAGCCACGCGTGGGCACTCGCCGCATCGTGCACGCTGCCCGCTTCGATCGCGGCCTCGAGGCCTTGCGAGTAACTGTAGCCGCCGATCGGCAGCGCGGGGCTCGCGAACTGCAGCAGGTGCAGCAGGCTCGCCGCGTTCATGCGTCCGTTGCCAGGCCGGCCGGGCGGTGGATCTTCTGCCGCACGGGGACGGGCGCCAGCAGTCCGCCGCCGTGGCTGTGGTGACCAGCGTGACCGTGGCCGTGGCCGGCATAGGCGCCCGGTTCCGGCTCGAACTTCGCCAGCTCCTCGTCGACCTGCGCGCCGAGGCCCAGCACCATCTCCTTCAGCACGGGATCGACGCGGATGCGCAGCCAGTGTGGCCCCACCTGCACCTGCGTGTGGCGGTTCCCAAGGTGGAAGGCGCAGCGCGCGAGCATCGTGGGCGTCTCGCAGCGCACGACGTACGTGGGTTCGAGCGCCGCGACGACGCGCACGACGCGCCCGCCCTCGCCCGTCAGCAGCTCGCCGTCGCGCAGCACCGTGCCGCGCACGAGGAACAGCGCGACCTCCTCGCCGGACGCGAGGCGCGCACGCTGGCGGCAGCGCTCGCGCTGGTCGTACGGCAGCACGAGCTCGTCGTGGACCTCGTCCGCGTGAGCGATTTTCGTATGCAGTGACAGCATCTAAACTCCGATCATTGGGTTCGTAGGGTGGACGGCTTGCCGTCCACCCTACGTGAAATCAAAACAGGAAATAACGTTGTGCCAGCGGCAGCACGGCAGCCGGTTCGCACACGAGCAGCCGCCCGTCCGCGCGCACCTCGTACGTCTCCGGGTCGACTTCCATGTGCGGCGCCGCCCCGTTGTGGATCATGTCGCGCTTGCGCAGCCCGCGCGTCGCGCGCACGGGGATCACGGTCTTGGCAAGCCCCAGCCGCTGCGCGACACCGAGGTCGAACGCGGCCTGCGACACGAACGTGAACGACGTGCGCAGCCCGCCGCCGAACGCGCCGAACATGGGCCGGTAATGCACGGGCTGCGGCGTCGGAATCGACGCGTTCGGGTCGCCCATCAGGCTCGCCGCGATCATCCCGCCCTTCAGGATCATCGACGGCTTCACGCCGAAGAACGCGGGCCGCCACAGCACGATGTCGGCGATCTTGCCCGGTTCCAGCGAGCCGACCGCGTGCGCGATGCCGTGCGTGATGGCGGGGTTGATCGTGTACTTCGCCACGTAGCGCTTCACGCGCGCGTTGTCGCTGCGCGACGTGTCGCCGTCGAGCGGGCCGCGCTGGACCTTCATCTTGTGCGCCGTCTGCCACGTGCGCGTGATCGTCTCGCCCACGCGGCCCATCGCCTGCGAGTCGGACGACATCATCGAGATGGCGCCGATATCGTGCAGGATGTCCTCGGCGGCGATGGTCTCGCGCCGGATGCGCGATTCCGCGAACGCCACGTCTTCCGCGATCGCTGGGTCGAGGTGGTGGCACACCATCAGCATGTCCAGGTGCTCGTCAAGCGTGTTCACCGTGTACGGGCGCGTGGGATTCGTCGACGACGGCAGCACGTTGTCGCGGCCGACGGCGGCGATGATGTCCGGCGCGTGCCCGCCGCCCGCGCCTTCCGTGTGGAACGTGTGGATCGTGCGGTCCTTGAACGCGGCCAGCGTCGACTCGAGGAAGCCCGCCTCGTTCAGCGTGTCCGAATGCAGCGCGACCTGGATGTCCATGCGCTCCGCGACGGACAGGCAGCTGTCGATGGCGGCCGGCGTGCTGCCCCAGTCCTCGTGCAGCTTCAGGCCCACGGCGCCCGCTTCGATCTGTTCTTCCAGCGGACGCGCGGCGCTCACGTTGCCCTTGCCGAAGAAGCCGAGGTTCATCGGGAACGCGTCGGCCGCGCGCAGCATCGATTCGATGTGCCAGGCGCCCGGCGTGCACGTCGTCGCCGCGGTGCCGACGGCCGGGCCCGTGCCGCCGCCCAGCATCGTCGTGATGCCGGACATCAGGGCCTCCTCGATCTGCTGCGGGCAGATGAAGTGGATGTGCGTGTCGACGCCGCCCGCCGTGACGATCATGCCCTCGCCCGCAATGATCTCCGTCGCGCCGCCGATGGCGATCGTCACGCCCGGCTGGATGTCCGGGTTGCCCGCCTTGCCGATGGCGGCGATCCGGCCGTCCTTGATGCCGATGTCGGCCTTGACGATGCCCCAGTGGTCGACGATGACGGCATTCGTGATCACCGTGTCCATCACGTCCGCGCGCACGCGCTGCGACTGGCCCATGCCGTCGCGGATCACCTTCCCGCCGCCGAACTTCACTTCCTCGCCGTAGATGGCGTAGTCCTTCTCGATCTCGATGACGAGGTCCGTGTCCGCGAGGCGGATGCGGTCGCCCGTCGTGGGGCCGTACATGTCGGCATAGGCCTGGCGGCTGATCGTCACCATTTACGCACCTCCTTCGAGCGGACCGCCGATGCGGCCCTGGAAACCGTGCACGATCCGGTCGCCCGCGAGGTCGACCAGTTCGACGGTGCGGCGCTGGCCCGGCTCGAAGCGCACGGCGGTGCCGGCCGCGATGTTCAGGCGCATGCCGCGTGCGAGCGCGCGGTCGAACTGCAGCGCGTCGTTCGCCTCGTGGAAGTGATAATGCGAGCCGACTTGCACGGGGCGGTCGCCCGCGTTCGCGACGACGAGCGTGACCGTGCGCCGGCCCGCATTGAGGACGACGTCGCCGTCGTCGAGGAAGTATTCGCCCGGGATCATGCGGCCTCCGGCATCGTCAGGGTTTTCGTGTACTCGGCCATTGCGCTGGCCGCATCGCCCTCGCGCGCGTAGCCGAGGTCGCGGATCAAGCTTTCCGCGCCGCTGCCGGCCAGCGCCACGAGGCGCAATTCGCCGCGCCCCAGTGCGCGCGCCTCCGCTTCCGCGGCCCGCAGCAGCACGCCGCCGATGCCGCGCCGGCGCGCGCGGCTGTGCACCATTAGCGCCCGGACGGATGCGAGGTGCTGGCCGTCCGGGCGCTGGCACAGGTCCAGCTGCACGGTGCCCAGCAACGCGCCGTCGTGCGCGGCGGCCAGCAGCACGCGCGTGCCGGCGGCGATGGCCGCACCCACGTCTTCCCAGTAGCGCTGCACGTGGCGGCCGTGGGGGATGGCGGCGGGGTCGGGCGACGCGCCGTGCGCCACGGCGTCGAGCAGCAGGTCGGCCAGCTTGACGCGCATGACGCCGCAGGCCTCGGCATCGAGAAGGAGGATTTTCATGGCAAGGTCACGGGATCGGGTTGTGGACGGTGACGAGCTTGGTGCCGTCGGGGAAAGTGGCTTCGACCTGGATTTCCGGGATCATCTCCGGCACGCCGTCCATCACGTCGGTGCGCGCGAGGATCGCCGTGCCCTCGCTCATCAGCTCCGCGACGCTGCGTCCGTCGCGCGCGCCTTCCATGATCGCGGCCGTGATCAGCGCGACGGCTTCCGGGTAGTTCAGCTTGAGGCCGCGCGCGCGGCGGCGTTCGGCCAGCAGCGCGGCCGTGAAGATCAGCAGTTTGTCTTTTTCTCGTGGCGTCAGGTCCATGGTGTTCCCGTTATGTGTTCCAGATGCGCGGCAACGTGGCCGGGCGGTCGAGCAGGTGCGGACGCAGCGCCTGCCACGCGCCCGCGAGCGCGGCGCGCGCGCGTTCGCCGTCGTCACCGAGGAAGCGGGCCACGAACACCTGCTTCACCTGGCTGACGGCCAGGTCCGGGTCGACGGCGCGCACGACGTTCTGCAGGGCGGCGGGCACGGGCTTGCCGATGGCGACCACCGTGGCGCACACGCTGCGGCCCTGCAGGCCCAGGGGGCTGGCCAGCGTGTCGGCCGTGACGGCGCCCTGCTCCCACCACACGGGTCGGCCGCCAATGCGGATGCGCGTGCGCTGCGCCACGCGCCCATGCGTGAAGCGCTCGCCGGACGCCCGCCGCCCGAAGCACAGCACTTCGCTGCCGATGTAGACGGCGCCCGGTGCGAGGTCGACGTCGTGCGTCAGCGTCACGTCGGCGCCGTCGTAGAAAATCGTTTCCTGCGGCAGCCACTCGATGGCGGCGCCGGCCGCGGCAACGAGGCGCACGTCCTGGCGCGCCATGCGGCCGTTGGCGCGATACCATTTCGTGGCGCCGGGCGACGTGGCGAGCACGTGGCAGCCTTCCTGCGCATCGAGCGCGATGTCGAGACGGTCGCCGCCGACGATGCCGCCGGGCGGATGCACGACGATCACGTGGCAGGTGCCCGGCCCCTCCGGATACAGCGCCTTTTGCACGCGCAGCGGCCCGCGGTGCTCGCGCCGCACGAGGCGCGTGCAGGCGCCGTCGCGCGCAAAGCCCAGGTGCAGGCTCGCGTGCCAGGAGGCGGAGGAAACAGGATCGTCGGCAGTACAGTCGCGCATGCCGGATGAGTTAGCACGATGCATGCCAGTGGCAAACGGGTGCGCGGCGGGCACCACGCCGGCGCATGGGCTACCCGCGCGGGATAAGACGCACCAGTACGGCGCCGATGGCACCGCAACGGTGCGGACGTGACAGGATCACGGCCGAGCGCGGTGCGCGCCGGAATCAGGGGCGAGCGCGGTGGCGCCGCAAAACGAATCGGAGGGGTGAAACGGACAGCCGCTCGAAAGCGGCTCGGGGAAAACGCGCGCTCGGCCGGCTGCGCAGCCGGTCAAGCAGGCGGACGGCGACCGGGAGCGGTCAGCGGCGGCGGCGCAGCGGCCGGGCCACGCGGGCGGTGCGCAGGGCGCGCTCGCGGTCGGCGGCCTGCTTCGATGCGACCAGTTCGAACGTCAGGGCCAGGGCGATGCCTGCCGGGATGGCGGCGGCGAAACCGAGAACGGCGAGGACGACGGTTGACAACAGAATAACGATAGTGCTCGGGCGAGGCATGATATCCACCTTTTCTCTAAAACCGTGGTTCCATCCTGCCACAGCTGGGATGCGCTTGCAATCGAACGCCGTGCCGTGCGTCAACAATCCCCGTACTTGCTGTGCTGAAAAAGAGACGGCCCAGCTCACTGCATCGCCAGCTCGACGCAATTGCGCCCCGCCCGCTTCGCGCGCGCGAGCGCGGCGTCCGCGCGTTGCGTGAGCGAATCGCCGCTCTCCTGCTCGCCCAGCTGGGCGACGCCGAGGCTCACCGTCACGTGGTCGCAGCCGGGGATCTCCGCCTGCTCGATCGCCACGCGCACTTTTTCCGCCATCCGCAAGCCATCGATGGCGCTCGTGTGCGGTGCGATGATGTGAAATTCCTCGCCGCCCGAGCGCACGAGCACGTCGCTGGCGCGCAGCACGGCGCGCGCCGTGTCGGCCACGGTGCGCAGCGCCACGTCGCCGACCGGATACCCGTACGTGTCGTTGACTGCCTTGAAACGGTCGATGTCGAACGCCAGCAGCGCGAGTGGCACGCGGTAGCGGCGGGCGCGCTTGATTTCCTTGTCCAGCAATTCCTCGCCGTGGCGGCGGTTCGCCACGCCCGTCAGCGCATCCATCGTCGAGATGTACGTCAGGCGCACGAGCAGGTGTTCGTTTTCCTGGCCGATCGCGGCGAGCCGCAAGCCGAACGCGACCAGCCGGGCCACGTCGGCCAGGGTGTTCCACTCGTCGAGCGACACGGCGCGCGGCGCATCGAACAGCAGCGACAATGCGCCGCGCGGCGCGCCCGGGCCGTCCGCGGGAATCGGCAGGCCCAGCGCCATCGCCGCGCCGTGCGCGCGCAAGCCGTCGGCCAGCGCCGGCTCGCCCGGCTGCTCCGGTGCCTCGATGAGGGCGGCGGTACCGCTTGCGGCGGCCAGCAGGCCGGGGAACGCGTGACGCAGCGGCGCCTGCAGCAGCCGGTCCGTGCGTTGCAGCAGCGCGCCCAGCAGCAGGCCGTCCGGGCCCTGTTGCGCGACCAGTTGCAGGTCGTTCCCTTCCCTCAGCAGGAACACGCCCGCATGCAGCACGCCGGGCCACGTGCACAGCGCGGCGCACAGGCTTTCCGCCAGGGTGTGCGCATCGTCCGCGTCGTCCAGCGCGGCCTGCACGCGGGTGCGCAGGTCGAGCAGCGCATGCAACCCGGCCGCATCGCTCGCCGGGGCGCCCGGCTGCGCAAGCGATGTCTCGACCGTCGCGCGCAGCGCCGCCCCGTTCAGCGGCGTGACGGCATAGCGCAGCGGCCCGAACGCCATCAGCGCGGGCAGCCACGCGGCGCCCGCGAAGGGACACAGCAGCAGCACGGGTGCGCCGGCGCGGCGGGCGACGAGGTCGCCCAGCGCATCGAGGTCGATGCTCGGCTCGAAGCGGTCGAGGTCGATGATGAGCAGGTCGGGCTGTGCGCGCGCCATCAGACTGGCGGCCACGTCCGCGCTGTCGGCGAGCTGCAGGCGCGCGAACAGGAGCCCGCACGCGTCGGAAAATTCCGCGCGCCGCTGCGCCATCGGGCTCACATAGATGCCCGTCCGTCCTGCTTCCTGCCCCGCTTCCTGTTCCGCCTGCTGCGCCATCGTCACCTCGAGAATACTTTGTTACGCCAACAAGTTTGCCACAAAGCCACCTGCGAGGGCCAGCAAATGCACGCAATGTGTGGGACCGCACCGTCAGCGGCGTCCACACGCGGGAATACTGGCGGGATCATGCACAAGGAGGGCACCATGGCAATACAGGACGATGCGGCGAACAAGCAGAAGGCGATCCAGAACCGCCAGGACCAGCACGACGCAAGCATGCAGAAGGGCGACCAGGGCAGCGGCAGTGGCGCCGCGCAGACGGGCGTCCAGCAGCCGAGCGGCGACTTTCCCGCCCAGCACCTGGCGAAACCGGGCCTGGAAGCCCAGATGGAGCTGAAGCCCAGGTTCATGGCCGAGCAGTACAAGGGCAGCGGCAAGCTGGCGGGCCAGGTGGCCATCGTGACGGGTGGCGACTCCGGCATCGGGCGCGCCGTCGCGATCCTGTTCGCGCGCGAAGGCGCCGACGTCGCGATCCTGTACCTGAACGAGCACGAGGACGCGGCCGAGACCCAGCGCTACATCGAGGCCGAGGGCCAGAAATGCATCACCATCGCCGGCGACGTGAAGGACATGGAATTCTGCCAGCAGGCCGTCGACCAGGTCGTCGCGAAATGGGGCCGGCTCGATGTGCTGGTCAATAACGCCGCGTTCCAGGAACACGCGGAGTCGCTGCTCGACCTGACGGAAGACCGCTTCGACGAGACGATGCGCACGAATATCTACGGCTACTTCCACATGGCGAAGGCTTGCCTGCCCTACATGAAGCGGGGCGCGGCCATCATCAACACGGGTTCCGTGACGGGCCTGAAGGGCTCGAAGAAACTGCTCGACTATTCGACGACCAAAGGCGCGATCCACGCGTTCACGATGTCGCTGGCGGCGAACCTGCTGGAGCAAGGCATCCGCGTCAACGCCGTCGCGCCGGGCCCCGTGTGGACGCCGCTGAACCCGGCCGACCAGTCGCCGGAAGAGATCACGAAATTCGGCCAGAGCACGACGTTCGGCCGGCCCGCGCAGCCGGAAGAGATGTCGCCGGCGTACGTCTACCTGGCCTCGAACGTGTGTTCCGGCTACGTGACGGGCGTCGTGCTGCCCATCACGGGATCGGTCGGCGAATAAACCAAGGAGAGCTCCAATGGCACGCAGCATGTGGAAAGGTGCGATCAGCTTCGGGCTGGTGCACATCCCGGTCGAGATGTATCCGGCGGCGAGCGATCAGGGGCTCGACCTGACGATGCTCGACCGGCGCGACTTCGCGCCGATCGGCTTCAAGCGCTACAACAAGGCGACGGGCAAGGAAGTGTCGTGGGACGACATCGTCAAGGGCTATGAATACCGCGACGGCGAATACGTCGTGCTGACCGACGAGGACCTGCGCCGCGCGAACCCGGAAGCGACGCAGACCATCGACATCCTCGCGTTCGTGAACGCCGAGCAGGTCCCGCTGATCTACTACGAACAGCCCTACTATCTTGCGCCCGGCAAGGGCGGCGACAAGGTCTATGCGCTGCTGCGCGAGACCTTGCGCGAGGTCGGCAAGATCGGCATCGCGAACGTCGTCATCCGCGTCAAGCAGCACCTGGCCGCCCTCGTCTGCGTGGGCGACACGATCGTGCTGAACACCTTGCGCTATCCGGACGAGATCCGCCCCGTCGACGAACTCAAGATCCCCGCGGCCGACTCGAAGGCCGCGCAGGTCACGGACAAGGAGCTGCAGATGGCGAAAGCGCTCGTGGAAGGCATGAGCGAGAAGTGGAAGCCGCAGCAGTACCACGACACGTATCGCGAGGACGTGCTCGCGCTGATCAAGAAGAAGGTCGCGGCGAACCAGACCAAGACCCTCACCGAACCGGAGCCGGAGGAGGAGAAGCCGGCCAAGACGAACGTCATCGACCTCGTCTCGCTGCTGCAGGCGAGCCTGGGCAAGAAGCCCGCCGCGAAGGCGGCATCGGACGAGGACGACGACGACGAACCGCCGCCGGGCGCATCGAAGAAGCCCGCGCGCCATGCGGACGACGACGACAGCGACGAGACCCCGCCGCCGCGCGCGCGCAAGGCGCCCGCGCACGCGGCCACGCACGCGAGCGCGAAGCGCACGACCGCAGCGAAGTCGACGAGCGCCAAGACGGCGACGAAGACGGCGGCCAAGCGCGCGACGGCGACGAAGGCGGCCGCCAAGCCGGCCGCGAAAGCGGCGCCGGCGCGGCGCAGGAAGGCCGCCTGAGTGGATCTCGACACGCTGCTCGACCTGCTGCAATGGCCGGCGATGGCCGTGACCCTCGTGGCCGCGTTCCTCGTCGGCGCCCGCCACGCGAAGAAGCGCGTGGTCGGCTTCTGGACCTTCATCGCCAGCAACGCGCTGTGGATCGTGTGGGGCGTGCACGACGGCGCATGGGCGCTGATCGCGCTGCAGGCGGGCCTCGCGGCGATGAACGTGCGCGCCATCTTCCGCAACGAGCGGGGCGATCCCGCACCGGACGAAGGGGTCACCCATGGACGACAGTCGACGTGAACGGCGCAGCTTCCTTGTGCTGGCGGCCGGCGGCCTGGCCGCCGCCGCGCACGCGGACAACGACAAGGACAAGCACAAGGACGTCGGCGCCAACGAAGACCTGATGCGCGAGCACGGCGTGCTGCGCCGGGCCCTCCTCGTGTACCGGGCCGCCGCGGCGCGGCTGCGCAACGATCCCGCCAAGGTGCCCGCCGATGCGCTCGCACAGACGGCGCACCTGTTCCGCACGTTCGGCGAAGACTACCACGAGCGCAAGCTGGAGGAGGAACACATCTTCCCGGCCGTGCGCAAGGCGAAGGGGCTGCCAGCGAGCCTGGTCGACGTGCTGCTGGCCCAGCACGAGCGGGGCCGCGAGCTGACCGATTACGTGCTGCGCACGACGGCGCAAGGCCGCATCGCCGTCGGCGCCGCGCTGCCGCTCGCACAGGCGCTGGATGCGTTCGAGCTGATGTATGAGCACCACACGGCGCGCGAAGACACGATCGTGTTCCCGGCGTGGAAGGACACCTTGTCCGGCAAGGCCTACGACGAGATGTCCGAGCGGTTCGAGGACATCGAGAAGCGCATGTTCGGCCACGACGGCTTCGACGACGCCGTGCGCCGCATCGCGGGCATCGAGGCGCGCTTGGGCATAGCCGAACTGGCGCGCTTCACGATGCCGGCGCCGCCGACCGCCTGAATGCCACGCCGGCGGCTCACTTGTCGGCGGGCTTGTACCCCAACGCCTTCATCGCCTTCGTGAGCGTGGTGGCGCTCTTTTCGTAATCAGCCCACGGCGCGTTGCCCTCGTCGAGGCGCGTGTGCACGGTCTTGACGGTCCAGTGGCTGCCCGACTTCAGCTTCGGCAGCTCTTCCCAGCGCACGGGGACGGAGATGCCGAGGCCGGGACGCACGCGGGCCGACCATGCGGCGACGGTCGTCGCGCCGCGGCCGTTGCGCAGGTAGTCGATGAAGATGCGGCCCACGCGGTTCTTCGCGCCGCTCTTGACGGAAAAGCGGTCCGGGAACGTCTTCGACAGGTGGTTCACGATGGCGCGCGAAAAATCCTTCACCGTGTCCCAGTCGAGCTTCGGCTTCAGCGGCACGACGACGTGCAGCCCCTTGCCGCCGCTCGTCTTGAGGAACGGATTCAGGCCCAGTTCCTGCAGGAAGACGCGCATGATCTCGGCCGCCTCCTGCACCTGGGGCCATTCGATACCCTCGCCCGGGTCGAGGTCGAACACCATGCGGTCGGGCGTATCGTAGTGCTTCGCCGTCGCGTTCTGGCTGTGGATCTCGACGACGTTCCACTGCGCGCTCGACAGCAGGCCCTCGACCGTCGCGATCTGCGTCATGCGCGGGTGGTCCGGATCGAGCGCCTGGTCCATCTGCGCAACGCCGGGCATCTTCGCCGTGTCGGCGACGTGCTTCTGGAAGAACAGCTCACCGCCCACGCCCTCGGGCGCGCGCACGAGCGAGACGGGGCGGCCCTTCAGGTGCTCCATCATCAGTTCGCCGACGAGGGCGTAGTAGCGCACCATCTCGACCTTCGTGACGCCGCTTTCCGCATCCACCACGCGCTCGCCGTGCGTGACCTTGAACGTGGCGGGCAGGTTGCCGGGCAGCGTGGACTCCGCCGGTGGCGCGGTCTTCGCGGCCGCACGCCTGGCGGCCGGCTTCTTCGCAGGCTTCGCGGCGGGCTGCGCATCGTCATCGGCCGCAGCGAGCTGCATGTGTTTCGGCAGTTCGCGTACGACGCTCTTCGCCGGCTTGTCCTTGCGCAGGCCCTGGAATACGGGGTGGCGGACCGAATCCGTCGCCGTCCATTCCGAGAAGCTGACCTCCGCCACGAGCACCGGCTTCACCCAATGGTTCGTGCGGCCCGGCACGGCGCGCGGCGGGAACGGGTTCTTGTCCGTCTCGATTTCCTCGAGCACCTCGCGCATGTGGCGCAGCGACGCGCCGTTGAAGCCGCTGCCGCAGTTGCCCGCGTAGCGCAGCACGCCGTCCTTGTCGTGGTAACCCAGCAGCAGCGAGCCGATGCCCGTGCGCGAGCCCTGCGGATCGGTGTAGCCGCCGATGACGAATTCCTGGCGCAGGCCGCATTTCAGCTTGATCCACTCGGGCGAGCGGCGCGTCACGTAGCGCGAATCGCGGCGCTTGCCGATCACGCCTTCGAGCCCGATCTGGCACGCCGCGTCGACGAGCTGCGCCGGATCCGTCCCGAACTCCGCGGAGAAGCGCACGATCTCGGACGGCCGCGCTTCCAGCGCGTCCTGCAGCAGCGTGCGGCGCGCATCGAGGCGCACGTCGCGCAGGTCGTAGCCCTTGTAGTACGGCGCGTCGAACACGAAGTAGACGATCTTCGCCGTGTTGGAGCCGTCGAACGCCAGCTGCAGCAGGTTGAAATTCGGCTTGCCGTTCTCGTCGTGCACGACGATCTCGCCGTCGTACCAGCCGTCCGGCAGCTTCATGCGGCGGATTTCCTGCTGCAGCGGGGCGAGCTTGTCGGTCCAGTCGTTGCCGTTGCGGGTGATGAGGCGGATGTCCTTGCCCGCCACGCGCGCGAGCATGCGGTAGCCATCGAACTTGATCTCGTAGATGTAGTTTTCCGGGTCGGCCGGCGGCCCGTCGACGAGGGTCGCCAGTTCCGGCGTCAACGTTGCCGGCAGGTCGGCCTTGACGGCCCCCTCCGGCATGGCGCCGCGCTTCGGCTTCGCGGCCGCCGTTTTTGTCGCCGTTTTTGCCGCGGCTTTGCGTGCGGGCTTGGCCGCCGCGCCGTCGCGCTCGGCCTTCAATGCCGCCACTTTCGCGGCGGCGCCCCGCTCGGGCATCGGCAAGTCCTTCACGCTGTCGGGGAATTCGTCGACGACGGAGAATTCCGTTGCGGGCTTCGCGTACTCGTCGTTTTCCTTGATGAGGAGCCAGGGTTCCTGCTTGTCCTCGTCGTGGCCCCGCAGGCGCACGAGGACCCAGCGTCCGTGCATCTTGTGGCCGTGCATCTCGAACTTGATCTCGCCCTTTTTATAGCCTTGGCGCGGGTCGCCGACGGGTTCCCACGTGCCCTTGTCCCAGATGATGACCTTGCCGGCGCCGTACTGGTGCGGCGGGATCGTGCCTTCGAAATCGGAATACGAGATGGGATGGTCTTCCACGTGCACGGCCATGCGGCGGTCGTGGGTGTCGTAGCTGGGGCCTTTCGGCACGGCCCAGCTCTTCATGACGCCGTCCAGTTCCAGGCGGAAATCGTAGTGCAGGCGGGTGGCCCAGTGCTTCTGGATCACGAACGTCAGCGCATCCTGGCTCGCTTCACCGCCCTCTTCGGGCTCGGCCGTGATCTGGAAGTCGCGCTTGGCCTTGTACAGCTTCAACGGGTCCGGCATGGCAATCACCTCCGCATCGATTTGCCTCAGTGTAGGCAAGCGGTGCGGGCGCGACTGTTCGCCAGCTAACCGTGGTAGCGCGGGCGATGCGGTGGGCACAGGGTGCCCACCCTACGTAAGAGTCGCGGTAGGGTGGGCTCCCCGAGCCCACCATTCGCCGAGTACCTGTTACTTGCGCTCGGCCGCGCTCGCGTCGCGCGCGGCACGGAACTCGGAATCTTTCGCCCAGTTCGGCCACACCGACGAATCGGCGAGGTCGCGGCCCAACGCGTACAGGATGCCGAGGTCATGCGCCATGCCCGTGAACGGCCACGACGCGCTCCACTCGTCGGCCGGCTGGTGGTAGGCGTTGTTCACGTATTGTTCCTCGTTGGCCTTGCCGGCCGCGACCCCGCCCTGCACCCAGTCCTGGCCCGACTCGAACGAGACCGCCGGCACGCCGTGCTTGGCGAACGAGAAGTGGTCGGAACGGAAGAAGTGGCCCGCTTCCGGTTTCGGATCGGGCGAGAAGCGCAGGCCGCCCTGCTTCGCCTTCGCGATCAGCTCGTCCAGCAGGTCGAGCTTGGCGCTGCCGGAGATCGAGAAATCGTGCGCCGGGCCGTACGGGCTCAGCGCGTCCATATTGATGACGCCGACCGTCTTCGCCAGCGGGTACACCGGATTGTTCGCGTAGTATTCGGAACCCAGCAGGCCCTTCTCTTCCGCCGTCACGGCGAGGAAGACGACGCTGCGCTTGGGTGCGGGCGCCTTCGCGAAGGCGCGGCCCAGTTCCAGCAGCGCGGCGATGCCCGTGCCGTTGTCGATGGCGCCGTTGTAGATCTTGTCGCCCTTGGCGTCCGGCTCGCCGACGCCGAGATGGTCCCAGTGGCCGCTGTAGATCACGACCTGGTCCGGATGCGCGCTGCCCGGACGGATCGCGAGCACGTTCTTCGACGTGATGACCTTGGCGTCGACGCCGTAGTGCGCCGACATCGTCACGCCCTTCAGCTCGACGGGCTTGAACGCGCGCGTCTGGGCCTGCTTCTTGAGCTTGTCGAAGTCGAGGCCCGCGTGCTTGAACAGGTCGACGGCGACGTCGCGCTGGATCCACGCTTCGACCGGCGCATGCGATTCCAGCGGATTCTTGCGCACGATGTCGTATTGCACGTTCGTGTTCGAGTTCTTCACCGTCGCCCAGCCGTACGAGGCCGGTGCCGTCTCGTGGACGATCAACGTGCCGATCGCGCCGCGGCGTGCCATTTCCTCGTATTTATAGGTCCAGCGGCCGTAGTAGGTCATGGCCTTGCCGCCGAAGTCGCCCTTGCCCGTCTCGAAGTCCGGGTCGTTGATCAGCACGACGGCCAGCTTGCCCTTCAGGTCCTGGCCCTTGAAGTCGTCCCACTTGCGTTCCGGCGCCGTGACGCCGTAGCCGACGAAAACGAGCGGCGCGTTCTTGAAGTCGACGGCCTTCGCGCCCGTCATGGCGGCGCGGATGGCGATCTCGTTGCCTTGCGTGAACTTCTTCGTCGTGCCGCCCTCGGACACCGTTACGTCGACCGGGCCCTGGATTTCGAAGCGGCCCAGCGGCACGTCCTGCGTCCAGCCGCGCTTGCCGTCGACGAGGTCGCCGCCCGGTTGCAGGCCCGCGAGCTTGAACTGCTCGATCAGGTAGTTCACGGTCTTCGTTTCGCCGGGCGTGTTCGGGCCGCGGCCTTCGAACTCGTCGGACGACAGCACTTTGACGTCCTGCGACAGGCGCTGCGTGTCGATGTGGACGGTGTCTGCGGCCTGTGCGGCCAGCGCCGTGGTGGCGAGTGCGATGACGGTCAGGGTGGTACGGAGGGTGGAGGTTGATGTTCTCACGGGCGATCTCGGTAGTGTCGATGTGGGAGTCTCCGGCCGGGTAGGCCGGGAGTGCCGCCAGAGTATCGTTCGAATAATTTCCAGTGTCAAACACCGCACCGTCGCGCATCGTTTGTAACGGGATGTAAAACGCCGTCAACCGGACGTACGGCAGCGGCGTTTCTGGCCCAGCAGCCTGGGAATTGTCCCGCTTCTCAACGACACCTGAAGGAAACATCGCCATGAGCAAAATCGTCGCTACCCTGATCGCAGGCCTGTTCGCCACCGCAGCGTTCGCGCAGACGGCCACCACCCCGGCGACGTCGCCGACGGCCAAAGCCGAGATGAAGGCGGACAAGAAAGCCGCGAAGGCCGAAGCCAAGGAAGAAAAGGCCGACGTGAAGGCCGATGCGAAGCTGGAGAAGAAAGCCGCGGAAGCGAATGCCGACGTCGCCGTCGCCAAGGCCGACGCCACGAAGAAGAAAGCCAAAGCACACAAGAAAGCCGCCAAAGCCAAGGCGGAAGCCGCAGCCGAAAAGGCCGAGGCACACGCAGACCAGAAGGCCGACGCCGCCAAATAAGGCGACGAGCACCGGCTCAAGCCCCTCCATCCTCGAAAGACAGGGTCCGCCCTGTCTTTTTTTCGTCCGCGCTCTACAATGGCAGTCCTTCTTTGCCCGGGACAGCCATGCACAACATTGTCTTCCTTGACCGCGATAGCCTGATCGCGAACGTCCGCACGCCTGCGTTCGCACACACGTGGACCGACCACGGCGCCACGCAGCCGGACGAGGTCGTGGAACGCCTGCGCGGCGCGACCATCGCCATCACGAACAAGGTCCCGCTGCGCGCGGACGCCATCGCGCAACTGCCCGACCTGAAGATGGTCGCCGTGGCCGCCACCGGCACGGACAACGTCGACCTCGCCGCGTGCCGCGCGCGCGGCATCGTCGTCGCCAACATCCGTAATTACTCGCTCGTCTCCGTGCCCGAGCACTGCTTCGCGCTGATCCTCGCCGTGCGCCGCAACCTGCGCGCGTACGTCGCCGACGTCGAAGCGGGCCGGTGGGAACGGTCGACGCGGTTCTGCCTGCTCGACCACCCGATCGGCGACCTGGCCGGCAGCCGCCTGGGCATCGTCGGCTACGGCGCGCTGGGCCGCCGCGTCGCACAGATCGGGCGCGCATTCGGGATGGACGTCGCCGTCACGTCGCGCTCGCCCGTCGCGGACACGGACGTCACCGCGCTGCCGCTGGCCGAACTGCTGGCCACGTCGGACGTCGTGAGCCTGCACCTGCCGCTCACGGACGCGACGCGCCACATGATCGGCGCGCGCGAGCTGGCGACGATGAAGCGGAGCGCCATCCTGATCAACACGGCGCGCGGCGGCCTCGTCGACGAAGCGGCGCTCGCGCAGGCGCTCACGGACGGCACGATCGCCGGTGCCGGCTTCGACGTGCTGAGCAAGGAGCCGCCCGTCGCCGACAATCCGCTGCTGCGACTGCGGCTGCCGAACTTCGTGCTGACGCCGCACGTGGCGTGGGCCAGCGGCGGCGCGATGCAGACGCTGGCCGATATGCTGGTCGACAATCTCGAGGCGTGGGTGGCGGGGAAGCCGACCAACGTCGTGTGAGCCGCGCCGCCTAGCCCTCCGCCTGCACGGGGACGGGCGCCTCCACCGCCCGCAGCGGCAGCTCGAGGATGAACGCCGTACCCGCGTCCGGCCTGCTCTCCACGCGGATCGTCCCCTGCAGCACGGTCGTCACGAGGTTGTACGCGATGTTCATCCCGAGCCCCGTGCCGCCCTGCCCCATGCGGGTCGTGAAGAACGGGTCGAAGATGCGCGACAGATGTTCCGGCGCGATGCCGCGGCCGTCGTCGGAAAACTCGATGCGCACGCGGCCGCCGTCCAGCGGTGTCGCGGCCAGCACCATGTGGCCGCCCGGTGCGTCGAACGCGTGCAGCAGCGCGTTGTTGATGAAGTTGATGACGACCTGGCCGAACGGCCCCGGATAGCTGTCCATCGCGATCCCCGGCGGCACGCGCAGTTCGAGCGTGTGGCCGGCGCGGCGCACCTGGTTCATCATCGTGGCGGCGATCTCGTGGCAGGCCTGGCCCAGGTCGAAGCGGCGCCGCTGCGTGCTGGCCTGGTCGACGGACACCTGCTTGAAACTGTTCACGAGGTCCGCCGCCGCGTTCAGGCTGCGCACGATGAGACTCCCCGCCTCGCGCGCGGCCGCGATCCACGTCTCCAGGTCCGATTTCTTCAGCGCGTTGTGCGCGAAGCGGTCGGCCAGCGCGTCCGTCTTTTCCTGCAACGTGCTGGCCATCAGCAGGCTGTTGCCGATCGGGGTGTTCAATTCGTGCGCGACGCCGGCGACGAGGGACCCGAGCGACGCCAGCTTTTCGCGCGCCGCCAGCTGCGCCTGCGTTTCCTTCAGCTGGCGGTACGCGTCCGCGTTGTCCAGTGCGACGCCCACGTACGATGCGAGGGTGCTGAGCATGTCGAGCTGCACGTTGTGGTACGCGCCCGGCCGTCCGCTCTGCACCGTGATCACGCCCAGCACGCGGCTGCCGACGAGGATCGGCACGAACAGCAGCGAACGCGGCGGCGGCAGCGCGCCCGCGTCGGGGTCGGCGGGATCCGTCCCGAGCACGTCGCGCACGAGGCCCGCGAACCGGGCGTAGTCGCGCGCCAGGTCGCCGATCAGGATTTCCTCGCCCGTCGCCAGGCAGTACGCGCCGAGGCCGCGCACGCGCGCGGGGAACAGCCCCGCCTCGGGCACGCGGCTGCCGTCCGCGACGACGTACGGATACGCGAGCATGCCGTCGGCGTGCGCGAGCCCGATCGCGAACAGCGGCGCGTCCATCAGTTGGCGCACCTGGCCGAACACGTTCGCCATGATCGCTTCGCCATCCAGGTTCGCCGTCAGCTCGCGGCCGATGTCGGACAACAGCGCGATGTTGCGGCGCGCCTGCTCCACGGCTTCCTTCTGCGCCTCGGCTTCCTGCTTGCGGCGCTCCGCCTGCTCCTTCTGCAGCACGAGTTCCGCCGTGCGCGCGCCCACCTGGTACTCGAGGCGCGCCGTCTGCTGCACGAGCACGCGCACGCGCAGCCGGTACAGCGCGACGGCGGTCGCCGCCAGCACGGTCGCCACCGCCAGGCGGAACCACCACGTCATCCAGAACGGCGGCGTGATCGAGATGCCGAGTGTCACCGGCTTCTCGCTCCACACGCCGTCCTTGTTGGCGGCCCGCACCTCGAACACGTAGTCGCCCGGGTCGAGGTTCGTGTACGTGGCGAAGCGCTTGCCGGCATCCGTCTCGGTCCAGTCCTGGTCGAAGCCGCGCAGGCGGTAGGCGTAGCGGTTCGCCTGCGGGTCGGCGTAGTGGAGCGCAGCGAACTCCAAGGTGAATACGGAGTCGCGGTGGGAGAGGCGCAGGTCGTGCAGACGCTCGATGGCGACGGGCAGCGCGCGCGGCCGGTTGAACACGAGGAAGTCGGTGATGGCAACGGCGGGCGGGAACGGGTTATCGTGGATGTCCTCGGGCTGGAACGACGTCATGCCGCTGACGCCGCCGAAATGCAGCTGGCCGTCGGCGCCGCGCGCGGCCGAGCCGACGAAGTACGAGCCGTCCGTGAGGCCGTCCTTCGCGGTGTAGTTCTTGTAGCGGCCCGTGTCCGGGTCGACGCGGGTCAGGCCGACCGTCGTGCTGACCCAGATCTGCCCGTTGCCGTCTTCCAGGATGCCGCCGATCGGCACCTGGTCGCGCGCGGCCGTCACGGGAAACGGGCGGAAGGTGATGTGGCCGCCGGCGCCCCGCTCCACGCGGTGCAGGCCGCCGGCCGTACCGACCCACAGGTCGCCGCGCGCCGATTCGTACAGGTAGTACACGCGGTTGTGGCCCAGGCTCGACGGGTCGGCCGGGTCGTGGCGGTAATGCGTGAAGATGCCTGTCGCGCAGTCGTAGCGGTCGAGGCCATTCTCCGTGCCGATCCAGATGGCGCCCGCGCGGTCCTCGAGCACGGCGAAGCCGTAGTTCTCGCCAAGGCTGCCCGGCACGGCCGGGTCGTGGCGCCAGCCGCGCATCGTCTGGCCGTCCGGCGCCAGCATGGACAAGCCGCCGCGCGTGACGATCCACAGCGCCCCGGCGTGGTCGAGCATCAGGTCCTGGACCCAGTTGGCGCCGGCCTCGCGGCCCAGCGGCACCTGCGTGAAGCGACCCGTCGCCGGGTCGCGCCACGACAGGCCGCTCGGGGAGCCCACCCATAGGCGGCCGCGCCCCGGCAGCACGCGGTTCACCATGTCGTCCGGCAGGCTCGCGGGATTCGCAGGGTCGTGGCGCAGGACGTCGGCGTGGCCGCTGTTGGGGTCGAGGTGCACGATGCCGCCGCCGGTCGTGCCGAGCCACAGCCGGCCGTCGGCACCGATGGCGATCGTGCGGATCTTGCGCGCGCTGCGCGTGTCGGCCACCTCGCCCGGCAGCATGGAGAAGCGGGCAAAGCCGCCGCTCGCCAGGTCGGCGCGGTTGACGCCACCGAACATCGTGCCGGCCCACAGCGTCCCCGTGCGGTCGACCCACACGGACGTGACCTGGCTGTCGGACAGCGAGTGGCGGTCCAGCGGCTGGCTGACATAGCCGACGAAGCGGCCGCTGGCCGGGTCGCGCCATTTGAGGCCGTCGAGTTCCGTGCCCACCCACAGGTTGCTGCCCTGGTCGTGATACAAGGTGCGCACCCGGCCGTCGCCCATGCCTTCGTCGGCGCCGACGTGGTGGCGCTGCGGCGGGCCGTCGCCGATGCGCCACGCTTCCAGGCCGGCGTCGGTGCCGATCCACAAGGTGTCGCGCGGTCCCATCGACAGCGCGCCCACGGTATTGCGCTTGCCGTTGCCGGCCTCGATGTCGACATGCTCGAAGTGCGCGCCGCCCGCCGGCAAGTGGTCGAGGCCAACGCCGCTGCCGACCCACAGCCCGCCGCGCGGATCGAGGGCGAGCGCCGTGACGCGGTCGTCGCGCAGGCTGCCGGGGTCGCGGCTGTCGTGGCGCAGCTTGCGCACTTCGCCCGTCGCCGGATCGACGTGCACGATGCCGTCGCTCGTGCCGACCCAGAGCCCGCGGGCGCCGTCGCCGATGATCGCCGTGACGGCGCTCGTGCGCGTCTCGCGCGCGCCGCCGGCCTGCAGCGGCTGGCGGATGAAGGTGCGGGTCGTGGGATCGAAGCGCGCGAGGCCGCCGCGCGTGCCGAACCACAAGCGGCCCTGGCCATCCTCGTATGCGGCGCGGACGTAGTTGTCGGCCAGGCTGGACGGGTCGTTGGGATCGCTGCGGAACACCTGGATGCGATAGCCGTCGAAGCGGTTCAGGCCGGCCTGCGTGCCGAACCACATGTAGCCGTCGCGGTCCTGCAGGATGGCGAGGACGGACTCCTGCGACAACCCTTCCTCGAGTCCGATGCGTTCGAAGCGGAGGCTGCGCGGCGCGGCCGCTAGCGCCGCCGAGCACAGGCACGCCAGCAACAGGGAGCAGGCCACGCGCACCAGCGCCGGCAGGCGGGGCGCTCGCTCGCGGGGCGCCATCATTTCGGGTTTCCAGGACACAGGCCCTAATCTACCAGAATGCCCGGAAATGTTGAGAGAAATTAAGACTTCCTCATTCGGCATGCCGCTGCTATAATGCGTGCATCGGGCGGCTGTAGCTCAGCTGGATAGAGTACTTGGCTACGAACCAAGGGGTCGTGGGTTCGATTCCTGCCAGCCGCACCAAGTTTTTCGAAAGGCCAGATCGCGAGATCTGGCCTTTTTCATTGCCGCTCCCGGTTGCTCATCCGCATGGTTGTATGATGTCGTTTTCGACAACACGCGCCGCCATGGCTAGCCAACTCACCATCCGCCCTCTCGTCCCCGCCGACCACGACCAGTGGCGCCCGCTGTGGGACGGTTATAACGCCTTTTACGAACGCAGCGGCCCGACGGCCCTCCCCGAGGCCATCACGCAGGCGACGTGGCAGCGGTTCTTCGATCCGGCCGAGCCCGTCCATGCACTCGTGGCCGAGGAAGACGGCCGCATCGTCGGCCTCGCGCACTACCTGTTCCATCGCAGCACGACGCGGCTGCACGACGTCTGCTACCTGCAAGACCTGTTCACCGTGCCGGCGCTGCGCGGGCGCGGTGTCGGGCGGCAACTGATCGAAGGCGTGTACGCGGCGGCGCGCGCCGCCGGCAGTTCGCGCGTGTACTGGCAGACGCACACCACCAACGCGGCCGGGCGGGCGCTGTACGACAAGGTTGCCCGACACCTGGGCTTCATCGTCTACACGCACGAGCTGTGAATGGCGGCGCGGCAGCCGCGGCCGCCGCCCTCTTTGCCATTCATGAAACCGCTGCTATAATGCGTGCCTCGGGCGGCTGTAGCTCAGCTGGATAGAGTACTTGGCTACGAACCAAGGGGTCGTGGGTTCGATTCCTGCCAGCCGCACCAACTTATTACGACGAAGGCTCATGACGCGCGCAAGCGGTCATGAGCCTTTTTCATTGCATCAGGGCGGATCGCCCTGCTCCCCGTCTTCCCGCACCGACGCCACACGGATGCCGCGCCGCGCCAGCGCCTCGCGCAGCAGGAACTCGATCTCGGCGTTCACGCTGCGCAAGTCGTTCGCAGCGAGCCGCTGCAACTGCTCCCACAGCGCAGGATCGATACGCAGCGGATACGATTTTTTTCCCGGGCTCGCCATCGACGCGCTTCAGTTGTACAGCGTGCCCGCGTTGATGATGGGCTGCGCGTCGCGGTCGGAGCACAGCACGACCAGCAGGTTGCTGACCATCGACGCCTTGCGCTCCGCATCCAGCTCGACGATCTCGCGCTCGGCCAGCCCTTTCAACGCATCCTCGACCATCGTGACGGCACCATGCACGATGCGGGCGCGGGCGCTGATGATCGCCTGCGCCTGCTGGCGGCGCAGCATCACCTGGGCGATCTCGGGGGCGTACGCGAGGTGCGTCAGCTTCGCGTCCAGCGTCTCCACGCCGGCCGCCTCGAAGCGCGCCGTCAGCTCGTCGCTGAGCGCCAGCGCGACCTCGCTCGCGCCGCCGCGCAACGTCATTTCGCCGGGTGCCAGGTCCTCGCCTTCGTCGTATGCGTATTGCGCCGCCAGGTGGCGCAGCGCGGCCTCCGCCTGCACGCTGACGTAGCGCTCGAAATCGTCGACTTCAAACAGGGCCTGCGCCGTATCGCGCACGCGCCACACGACGGCCGCGGCCAGCTCCACCGGATTGCCCCGCTTGTCGTTGACCTTCAACGTGGACATGTTGAGATTACGCGCCCGCACCGTGAGCTTGCGCTTGCGGTACAGCGGGAACGCCCAGCGCAAGCCCTCGCCGCGGTCCGTGCCGACATAGCGCCCGAACAAGGTCAGCACGGCCGTCTCGTTAGGCTGGAGCATGTAGACGCCCGCGCACACGAACAGCCCGGCGATGGCGAGCACAATGCCGCCGACCGCCGCCCCGCCCGACGCCGACCCCATGTTGGCGGCGTGCAGGATCCAGGCGCCGGCCAGCACTGCGAGCAGGCCGCAGCCGAAGGCCGCGTAACCGTTCATCGACGTGAATTGTGCTTCCTGACGAGTATGTGTGGACATGCTGGTTCCTGTGGTTATATGAAAGTGATATCACTTTAAGATCACCTTGGCGGGTTGTCAATGCACCATGCATGGACGCGCGATCCCTGGTCTTTTGCCATTCGGGTAACGGGCTGCTATAATGCGTGGCTCGGGCGGCTGTAGCTCAGCTGGATAGAGTACTTGGCTACGAACCAAGGGGTCGTGGGTTCGATTCCTGCCAGCCGCACCAATTATTCCGATAAGAGGCTCATGACACGCGCAAGCGGTTCATGAGCCTTTTTTCTTTTGCGGTGAAATAAGCAAGGGAACGAGCGAGACTTGCCAAACGGCGGAATGCCGCTATAATGCGTGCCTCGGGCGGCTGTAGCTCAGCTGGATAGAGTACTTGGCTACGAACCAAGGGGTCGTGGGTTCGATTCCTGCCAGCCGCACCAACTTTTTAGAAGGCCAGATCGCACGATCTGGCCTTTTTCTTTTTCCGTTTCACATGGCACCGCATTGGCCAGTCCGCCAACTTTGCTCTTTTCCAAACGGCAAAGCCCCGCTATAATGCGTGCCTCGGGCGGCTGTAGCTCAGCTGGATAGAGTACTTGGCTACGAACCAAGGGGTCGTGGGTTCGATTCCTGCCAGCCGCACCAACTTTTTCGAAGGGCCAGATCGCGAGATCTGGCCTTTTTCATTTCCGCCGCCCGCCGCTCAAGTCCGCAGCTTCTTGATGATGCTGCGATTCCCGAGAATCTCCTCGATCTGCTCGAAGCGCACGGGCTTGACCATGTGATGATCGAAGCCTGCCTCGAACGCCAGTTGACGATCCTTTTCCTGGCCCCATCCCGTGACGGCGACCATCACCGTCATCGTGCAGCACGACAGGTCGCGGATGCCGCGCGCCAGATCGTAGCCGGACATCTGCGGCAGCCCGATGTCGAGGAACGCGTAATCGGGACAGAAGCGCTTGGCGGCGGCCAGCGCGTCGGGGCCGTTGTGCGTGATGACGACGCTGTGCCCCATCGCCGTCAGCAGCGCGCCGATGCTGTTGACGAAGTCGACGTTGTCGTCGGCCAGCAGGATACGGTACGTCTCGGCGCTGATGAACGACATCGGCGTGGGCTTCGCGGGCAGTTCCGGCTCGACGACGATCGGCAGGCGCACGACGAACTGGCTGCCGTGGCCGACGCCGGCGCTGTGCGCCTCGATGGTGCCGCCGTGCAGTTCGACGAGCTTGCGCGCCAGCGACAGCCCGACACCGAGGCCCGCGTTCGACCGCTCGAGCGTGGAATCGACCTGCACGAACATCTCGAACACGGTGTCCAGCATGTCGGGCGCGATGCCGATGCCCGTGTCGGACACCACCAGCGTCAGGGTGCGGTCGTCCACCGTCGCCTTCAGCCCCACGCGGCCGCCGCGGTTCGTGTATTTGGCGGCGTTGTTCAGCAGGTTCGACAGGATCTGCGCGAGCCGGGTCGCGTCGCCGTTCAGGAACACGGGACGGTCCGGCAGGTCGATCGTCAACTCGTGGCCGTGCAGCTCGATGTACGGACGGACGACCTCGAGCGCATCGTTGACGACGGCCTTCAGCTCCACGCGGCCGCTCTTGATCGTGAACTTGCCCGTGTTGATGCGCGAGACGTCCAGCAGGTCGTCGACGAGACGCACCATCTGGCGCAGCTGGCGCTCCATGATGTCCGTCGCGCGCTGGGTGGCCTGGGCGTCGCCGCTGCGCAGCCGGAGGATGTCCAGGCCCGTGCGGATGGGCGCGAGCGGGTTGCGCAATTCGTGCGCCAGGGTGGCGAGGAATTCGTCCTTGCGCCGGTCGCCCAGGCGCAGCGCCTCTTCCGCGCGCTGGCGCACCTGCATCTCGTGCTCCAAGGTCGCGTTGGCTTCCTGCAGCGCGTGCGAGCGGCGGCCGATCTCGGCCAGCATGTCGTTGAACGCGGCGACGAGCACGCCGATCTCGCCGCTGTCGTTGCCGGGTACGCGCAACGTGAAATCGCGCCGCTGCATCACCTGGCGCGCGACGTTCGTCACGGCGGCGAGCGGCCACGTGATGGCGGCCTGCAGCCGCGACGCGACGAGGCCCGCGATCAGCAGCGCCCCCAGCATCACGGCGCCGAGGATCGCGCCGTAGCTCACGAGGCGGTCGAACAGGCCGTAGCGCGAGCGCAGGTACACGGTGCCCACCATCTCGCCGTTTTCCACGATGTTGCGGAACACGGCCACTTCGCCGGCCTCGATGCGGTAGCCGGACGGCGCCGGCCGCGCGGGGATCGTCTGGTTCGGCGCGGACGCATACGTGGCGAAGCGGCTGCCGTCGCTCGTGTAGACCGCCGCCGCGAGGATCTGCGGGCGCACCCGCAGCACGGCGAGGTTCTGGCGCGCCGTCTCTTCGTCGTTGAATGCGAGCGCGGGCGCCGTCACGCGCGCCATGATGTCGGCCTGCGTCATCAGGTCGTCCGTCCAGTAGCGCTGGAACGCCCGCAGGTCGAACAGCAGCATCGCGACGGACGCCGCCAGCAATGCGACGAACGTCGTCGCGACCGCCATCAATATGAGTTTGCCGCGGACCGTGCCGCCGTCGCGCACCACCATCACTGCGCTCCTTTCTGCACCCGGTTCGCCACCGTCAGCAGGCGCGAACTGAGCTTGATGCCATTACGTTCCGCCGCATCGAGGGAGACGTCGAAGCGGACGCGCTCGTCGACGATGCGGAAATTGATCACACTGCCGAGCTGCAGGCCGTTCTCGCACTCGGTCACCACGAGCATCGCGCCGCTCGCCTGGCGCACGATGCGTCCCACGTGCTGCGGGTCGCCGCCGCCCACGAACAGCAGGTGCACGCGCGCGCCGGCATCGGCTTCGCGCAGCTCGCGCACCTCGATGGGCCGGTTGTTGACGGTGCGTCCCGCGACGACGCGCGCCAGCTCGACGGCCAGGTCGTCCGCGCCGATCAAGCCGATCGTCAGCGGCGCGGCCGCGTCGGCGAAGGCGCTGGCTGGAAACTCCGTGTAGCCGAGGAATTTATACAGGAAGGCCGCCTTCACGCGCCGCTCCAGCGGCACGGCGGGCGCGGCGCCTTGCGCGCGGGCGGGCGGCACGAGGCCCTTGCCCACGCACAGCGCGGCCACGCACACCAGCGTCCAGGCGGCGACCGTCCGGCGCAGGCCATGGTTCGTGGATCGGTTCAATGGAAGATGCATCGGCCGGTTGGCAAACCCAGGGCAGTGAACGTTGGCAGGGCGCACCCTGCGAAACGGCCGGATCGGACACGCCCCGCCGGCGGCGCCGCACATGGCCGGCGTCCGCCAGCGGGATGATAGCTGGGGAAGGTCGACAATGGCAACGCGCGGCAGGCCCGCGTGGATGGAAAATTCGGAAAGAACGTAAACGACAGCAAGGCGTCTTTAAACATTTTGCTATCGTAGAACATTTTCTTTTTTGCACCAAGAGTGTCCCGATCCGGATGGGCACTGCTGAGTCATTTATAAAACCAATGTCGGATATTGGAAATCTAAATTGGATTTCTTTTTTGCGATGCAGCATTATGAACCTGTCTCCTCTATTCTCCTCCAAGGATAGATTCAGCCCGCTGCCACAGCGGGCTTTTTTTTGCCCGTCGCGCCGGCGCCTGCATCGGCGGGACATTTCGGCAGCGCATTTATGCTGTACTGCAAAATCGCCGCTGGCGCATGTTGTTGTTTTGCGACCGCTCTCCTCGTCCCGTTTGCTCGTTTTTCTCGTGCGGAAACGTATCCAGTCGTGCCGCCCCCGCCTTCCGATTTGGTGTACGATGCATCCTCTTTTCGTTTAGATAACATTATCGACTGCGCTATGCTTTTTCACGGCAGGTCCGCCCAATCCTCCAGTTCGTTCGACTGGTCCACTTCCCGGCTCGGCGATCCGCAGCAGTGGCCACAGGCGCTCCGGCTGGCAGCCGACTTCATGTTCAATACCCCGCTCCCGCTGCTGCTCGTGTGGGGACGCGACATGACGGTCCTGTTCAACGATGCCTACGGCGCGCTGGCCGGCCCTGCGTACGGCCGGGTTCCCGGCGGGACCGTGCCGCCCGTGATGCCGCCGCCGCTGGCGGTCGGGGGTGCCGAACTGGAGCGCGCGTGGGACGGCGAAGCCACCTGCGCTGCCGATCGCGACCTGTCGTTCGCGGGCAGCGTGGGCGGCGGCCGCTACGACCTGCATTTCACGCCCGTGCGCGCGGACGACGGCACGGTCGCCGGCGTGCTGTGCGCGCTGGCACCCGCCCCGGCCCCGGCGGAAACGGGCCTGGACGAAGCGGGCGGCCCCATGCGCATCCTCGTCGTCGAGGACAACGTCGATTCGCAATACCTCGTGTGCGAGATGCTGCGTGCCTTCGGCCACGAGGCGGACGGCGTGGGCCATCCGCACGACGCGCTGGCGCGGCTGGCCGCCGGCCGCTACGACGTGTTGTTCACGGACGTCAGCCTGCCCGGCATGTCCGGCGTCGAACTGGCGCGCCAGGCCGTCGCGCAGGCACCCGACATGCGGGTCATCTTCGCGTCGGGCTACGGCGACACGCTGCTGCGCCACGTCGAATTCCCCTACCTGTCGCTGCAGAAGCCCTACGAGCTCGACCAGCTCCAGGAGGCCCTCGACAAGGTGGCGCACCCGCTGCCGGCGCGCACCTGAACGATGGGGCAAAGGTGTGCAACGCGGAGCCCGGGCTGGGCTAGAATCGATGTACGGCTCGTGACGCGCCGTGGACCGACATGCCCGCACGTTCCGCGCGGCGCAACGGTCCTGCGCGCAGAGGCCGGACCAATGATCGAATTCGAGCCCACCGGCAACGCATCCCGCCCTTCCGAGCCAGGCGCGCTCGGCCCGGCCCCGTCCTCGGTGATCTCGCTGGGAGGCGTACGGTGAACGACGAGCGCGACGAGTTGCGGCAGCCGCAGGCGCAGCCCACTGCCGCCGCGCCCGCTGCCGCCTCCGATCCGGCCACGGCCGCGCGTGAACTGCAGGAAGCGCGCGCCGCGCTGGGCCTGGCCAATGCGCGCATGGAAAACATGCTCGAGAGCCTGACCGACGGCTTCTGCGCCGTCGATCACCAGTGGCGCATCATGTACATCAACGGGCGCGCGCTGGAAATGCTCGCGCCGCTGCAAAAGACCCGCCCCAGCCTCATCGGCCACGACCTGTGGGCCACGTTCCCCGAACTGCGCGGCAGCCTGCTGGAAACCGTGTACCGGCGGGCGATGGTCAGCCGCGAGACGGCGATCCAGGAATTCTTCTGGCCCGCGCTGAAGCGCTGGTTCGAGGTGCGCGCCCATCCGTCGCCGGACGGCCTCACGCTGTACTTCCAGGACATCAACCGCCGCAAGGCCGACCAGCAAGCCCTGCAGCAAGGCAACAGCCGCCTGCAGGTGGCGCTGGCCGCGGGCCGCCTGGGCGACTGGCGCTGGGACGCCGCCAGCGACCGCGTGATGCTGGGCGAACGGGCCGCCGCCATCTTCGGCCTGCCCGCCGAGCAGCCGCTGGCGTGGAGCGAACTGCGCGCCCGCCTCGACCCGGGCGACCGCGAAAGCGTGCGCCGCGCCGTGCTGCAGGCGTTCGCCGGACACAGCGACCTCGAACTCGAATGCCGCCTGCCGGGTCCGCACGGCGAACCACGCTGGGTGGCGCTCGTCGGCCGCGCCGACTACGCCGACCCCGTGCGGCGCGAAGGCGTCCTGGGCATGACGGGCGTCGTGCAGGACATCACCGCGCGCCGCAGCGCCGCCGACGCGCTGCGCCAGAGCGAGGAAGTGCTGCGTGCCCTCGCCAACACGATCCCGCAGCTGGCCTGGATGGCCCAGTCCGACGGCGCCATCGTCTGGTTCAACGAGCGCTGGTTCGAATACACCGGCACGACCCCGGACCAGGTCGTCGGCTGGGGCTGGCAAACGACCGTCGAACCCAGCGTCCTGCCGGCCGTGCTGGAACGCTGGAACGCCAGCATCAAGACCGGGAATCCGTGCGAGATGGAATACCCGATCCGCGGCGGCGACGGCACGTACCGCTGGTTCCTGACCCGCGTGAATCCCGTGCGCGACCGCCACGGCAAGGTGTTGCGCTGGTTCGGCACGAACACGGACGTGGACGAGGTCAAGCGCGCCGAGCAGGCGCTGCGCGACGAATCGCACGTGCTCGAGCTGCTCAACAGCACGGGCAGCGCGCTCACGTCCACGCGCGACCTGCGCTCGCTGCTCCAGGTCGCCACGGACGCCGCCACCGGCATCGCGGGCGCGCGCCAGGGCGCGTTCCTGTACCTGGGCCGCGACGACGGCATCGACGGCGACGGCAAGGGCGGCAGCTTGTTCACCTTGTACACCGTGTCGGGCGGCAGCCCGGCCGGCATCGAGGCGTTCGGGGCGGCCGGCCCCACCGGCCTGTTCGGGCCGGGCCTGGCCGACCGCCCCGCCGGCCTCGTGCGCTCGGACGACGTCACGCACGATCCGCGCTTCCGCGAGGTGAAGCCGTTCGGCCTGCCCGCCGGCCACCCGGCCGCGCGCAGCTACCTGGCCGTGCCCGTCGTCGCCCACTCCGGCGAATTGCTCGGCATGATGTTCTTCGGCCATCCGGAACCGGGCGTGTTCGGCGAACGCACGGAACGCATCGTGAGCGGCATCGCGGCGCAGGCCGCCGTCGCCATCGACAACGTGCGGCTGTACGAAGCGGCGCAGCGGGCGGCCGAGGAACGCAAGGTCCTGCTGGAGAGCGAACGCCAGGCGCGCGCCGAGGCCGAGCGCACGAGCCAGATGAAGGACGAATTCCTCGCGACGCTGTCGCACGAGCTGCGCACGCCGCTGTCGGCGATCCTCGGCTGGGCGCAGGTGCTGCGCCGCGGCAGCCGCGACCAGAACGACCTGCAGAAAGGCCTGCAGACGATCGAACGCAATGCCCGCGCCCAGGCCCAGCTGATCGAAGACCTGCTCGACATGAGCCGCATCACGTCCGGCAAGGTCTTGCTCGACATGCAGTCGGTGGCGCCGGCCGGCTTCATCGACGCGGCCATCGAGACGGTCCGCCCCGCCGCCGACGCGAAGAACATCCGCATCGAGAAACACTACGCGGCCGACCCGGGGCTCGTCGCCGGCGATCCGGCCCGGCTGCAGCAAGTCGTGTGGAACCTGCTGTCGAACGCGATCAAGTTCACGCCGCGCGACGGCCTCGTCACCATCGGCCTGGACCGCAACGACACGAGCGTCGTCGTCACCGTGCGCGACAACGGCGTGGGCATCCGGCCGGAGTTCATCACGCACGTGTTCGAACGCTTCCGCCAGGCCGACGCGTCGATGACGCGGCGCCACGGCGGCCTCGGCCTGGGTCTCGCGATCGTGAAGCACCTGATCGAGCAGCACGGCGGCACGGTGCGCGCGGAAAGCGCCGGCGAAGGCAAAGGCGCCACGTTCACGATCGAGTTGCCGCTTGCCAAGTAGCAGCCGGCGTCGTCGTCGCGCAATGCTCGCAATGCCATGATCCTGCCCACGCCGGCCACGCCGGACATGACGGTGCTCGACCTGTCCGGCGTCAACGTGCTCGTCGTCGACGACGATCGCGACGCGCGCGAACTGATGAAGCGCATCCTGAGCGACTGCGGCGCATCCGTGCGCATCGCCGCGAGCGCCCGCGACGCGTTCGCGCTGTTCAAGGAGCACGCGCCGGACCTCCTGATCAGCGACCTGGGCATGCCGGAAGTGGACGGGTTCGAACTGCTTGATTGGGTGCGCCACCTGGGGCGCGAAGAAGGCAGCCACGTACCGGCCATCGCCCTCACGGCGTTCGCCCGTTCGGAAGACCGGTTGAGTGCGCTGGAAGCCGGTTTCTCGGCACATATTTCCAAGCCGGTCGAGCCGAGTGAACTAATTGCAACAGTTGCATCGGTCGTCGGCCCATCCGGCCCCCTCGTGAATCGTGCTGCGGCATCCGCTGCAGGCAGAAATGGCGTACGCTAGCGTCACGCAAAATAGTGAATAATGTTCCTACCCACGCACGCGGCGCTGTCCTACAAGAAATTCTTGGGGGTTTTGCTAGACTAAGGAATGTTGCGCTAGAGTCGGTTTATTGCTGAGAAATCAGCAATGCCGGCCTTGATTTGATGAGATTACGCATGCCCAGCCGACAAGACATCCTGAACGCGAAGATCCTGGTCGTAGACGATTCCCCCGACAATATCGAGTTGATGGAAGAGATATTGCGCGAGGAAGGCTACACCGACGTCAGTTCGACGATGCTGCCGGAACAGGTATGCCCGCTGCATCGCGAACACAACTACGACCTGATCCTGCTCGACCTGCAAATGCCCGGCCTGAACGGCTTCCAGGTCATGAAAGGCCTGAAGGAAATCGAACAGGGCGGCTACCTGCCCGTGCTCGCGCTGACGGCGCAACCCAGCTTCAAGATCGCCGCGCTGGAAGCGGGCGCCCGCGACTTCATCAGCAAGCCGTTCGACCTGCTCGAGGTGCACAAGCGCATCCACAACATGCTGGAAGTGCGCCTGCTGTACAAGGAGCTGGCCCAGTACAGCCGCGCCCAGCAGGAACTGGCGCTGCACGACGCCCTCACCGGCCTGCCGAACCGCCGCCTGCTGGAAGACCGCATCGAGACGGCGCTGCAGCACGCGAACCGCAACCACCACAAGGCCGCGGTGATGTACCTCGACCTGGACGGGTTCAAGGCCATCAACGACACGTACGGCCACGCCTACGGCGACGAGATCCTCAAGATGGTGTCGCAGCGCCTGCTGTCGAATTCGCGCAAGGAAGACACGGTGGCGCGCCTCGGCGGCGACGAATTCATCGTGCTGCTGGCCGACGTGCACAGCCTGGCCGACGCGCAAGGGCCGGCCGCCAAGCTCGTCGAAGCGTTGTCCGAGCCGTTCTTCATCAACGACCTCACCCTGCAGCTGTCGACGAGCATCGGCATCAGCCTGTATCCGGACGATGCGGAGAACGTCGTCGACCTGATCAGCATCGCCGACTACGCGCTGTACGAGGCCAAGCGCGCCGGCAAGAACCGCTATTGCGCGAACGGCAGCGCCGCGCGCCAGGCCGCGCTGGCCGTCAAGCCGGCCATCGCACCGCCGGCGCCCACGCCGGCCGTCGTGCCGTCGCCGGAGCTGGCGCAGCACCGCTGACAGCGTCGCTCCCACCCGAGAACAGGGCTGCCGAGGCAGCCCTTTTTCATGCCCGCGCCTACCGCTTGTTGGGTATTAGCAACGCACCGTTTGTTGCTGAAAACATACGATATGTACAGACCGAATGCGCCCCGGCTTCTTCGCAGACATTGCACGACCGCCCTGCCCCCTGACGCCCAACTGTGACACGGACTGACCGAACCGGCCACTATGCCCGAGCGCGCCATGAAATGGCAAATATCATTTACGTAAGTAATTTATCTGTTTTCCAAATAAATCGGCGGTAATCTTTTCCAAAACCTTTTGCTGTTAGGATGACTATTCTTTGCTAAAACACAAAGAAACAAAAACGAGAGAGTTTCGATTATTGCAACGTCGACTTACATCAATAGCTCCAACAAAGGAAGAGATGCGTAACATGCACGTACGTCCCAACAGACTGTTTGCCCGCACCCTGCTCGCTGCCGCGGTGACGAGCGCTTTCCCCCTGTATGCCCTGGCCGATGAGCCGGACCAGGCGACTGAACAGGAATCCACGGCCAAGCCCTCCCAGCGGCTGGAAACGGTGATCGTGACGGCCCAGCGCCGCGCCGAGAACCTCAAGGACGTGCCGATGTCCGTCACCGCGATCAAGGGCGACAAGCTCGACGTGCTGACGTCCGGCGGCGCCGACATCCGCTTCCTGGCTGGCCGCTCGCCATCGCTGAACGTCGAATCCGACTACGGCCGCTCGTTCCCGCGCTTCTACATCCGCGGCCAGGGCAATACCGACTTCGACCTGAACGCGTCGCAGCCGGTGGGCCTCGTCGTCGACGACATCGTGCAGGAAAGCCCGATGCTGAAGGGTTTCCCCGTGTTCGACGTGGACCAGGTCGAAGTGCTGCGCGGCCCGCAGGGTACGCTGTTCGGCCGTAACTCGCCGGCCGGCGTGATCAAGTTCGATTCCGCAAAACCTGTCTTCAAGACGGAAGGCTATGCCGTCCTCGGCGCCGGCAACTACGGCACCGTCAACGCGGAAGGCGCGTACAACATGCCGCTGTCGGACACGATGGCACTGCGCGTCTCGCTGCAGTCGCAGCACCGCAACGACCGCGTGCATAACCCGCAGCCGAACGCGTACACGAAGGATTTCGAAGGCTACGACGACAACGCCGCCCGCGTGCAGCTGCTGGTCAAGCCGACGCGCGACTTCTCGGCCCTGTTCAACGTGCATGCGCGCGACATGAAGGGCAACGCGACCCTGTTCCGCGCCAACATCATCAAGAAGGGTACCAGCGACCTCGTCGACGGCTTCGACTACGGCAGCTACCCGACCGACGGCGGCAACAACCAGACCTTGCGCACGAGCGGCGCCAACCTGCGCCTGCGCTGGGACCTGGACGGCATGACGCTGCACTCGATCACGGGTTACGAGCACGCGTATTTCTACAGCCGCGGCGACGTCGACGGCGGCGTGGGCGCCGTGTATGCGCCGCCGATGGGTCCGAACTATCCGGGCCAGCCGGCATTCATCCCGTTCACCGTCGAAACGGCGGACCTGCTGCCGGAACACCACCAGTACACGCAGGAAGTACGCCTCGAATCGAACACGAAGGATCCGCTGCAATGGATGGCCGGCGTGTTCTATTTCGACGAGCACATCCGCATCGATTCCATCAGCTTCAACACGCTGGCCCCGGGCAATCCGCAAAACGCCGCGTACGCGACGCAGACGCAGGACGCCAAGTCGTCGGCCGTGTTCGGCACGTTGACCTATAAACTGTCCGAGCAGCTGAAGGTCCGCGGCGGCCTGCGCTACACGAGCGACAAGAAGGACTTCGTGGCCCAGCGCTTCGAACCGCCGCAGACCAGCGGCCCGCTGCCGCTGCACAGCGATTCGCACAACATCAGCTGGGACGGCTCCGCCACCTATGCACTGGATGCCGACACGAATCTGTTCGCACGCGTCGCCACCGGCTACCGCGCACCGTCGATGCAGGGCCGCCTGAACGGCCTGGCCGACAAGCCGTCGATGGCCGGCGCCGAGAAAGCGCTGTCGTATGAAGCGGGCATCAAGGCCGACCTGCTCGACCGCCGCGCGCGCGTGTCCGCGACCGCGTTCCAGTACCGCGTGAAGGACAAGCAGCTGACGGCCGGCAGCGGCACGATCAACATGAACCAGCTGATCAACGCCGACAAGGTCACGGGCCAGGGCGTGGAACTCGACCTGCAGGCGATCCTGTCGGACGACTGGCGCGCGAGCCTCGGTGCCAGCTACAACGACACCGAGATCAAGGATGCGAACCTGTTCGTGCAGACCTGCGGCAACCAGCCGAACACGAACGGCGTAAACGGCTGCACCCCGACCGGCACGCCGGGCCCGTTCCCGTTCACGCAGAAGCTGAACGGCCTGCCGCTGCCGCGTTCGCCGAAATGGCAGACCAACTTCACGCTGCGCTATTCGCACCCGCTGGCCGACGGCGAGTTCTACGCGTTCACCGACTGGTCGTACCGTACCGAGTACAACATGTTCCTGTACGAAGCGAAGGAATACCGTGCGAAGGCCCTGCTGGAAGGCGGGCTGCGCGTAGGCTACAAGTGGGACAACGGCAAGTATGAAGTCGCCGCGTTCGCCCGCAACATCACCAACCGCATCCAGGTGGTGGCCGCGATCGACTTCGACAACCTGACCGGCATCGTCAACGAACCGCGCAACATCGGCGCGCAGTTCCGCGTGAACTTCTAAACCGTCCAGCACGCACGAAGCACCGCGGGCCCGCGCCGGAGTCACTCCGGACGGGCCCGCGGCCGTTAACGTGTCGTTGCGGGCACCCGGCCCGGCAATGCTTCCCGCGCGGGATCAGGCCGCGCCGGCCGTCTTCTCGCCGCCCGGGCCCAGCGCCCGGCAGCCGATCGCCTGCTCGTTGTGCGCCTCGATGGCGGCGGCATTCTGGTGATCGGAACTCGCGTCCACTTTTTCCGGCGGCACTTCGATACGGGTGATGCTGGACGTGACGGAGACGGGGTCGCTGGCCGGGAACGTCATTTCCACGGCATCGTCCAGCAGGGTCTCCTTGGCGACGGCTTCGCGCGGCTCGGTCTCGGCGCTGGCCATCGTCCGGATCGCGCGCGCCCACTTGACCAGCTTCAGGTCGGCCAGCTCGGCGATGGTATTGATACCGAACGCATCACGCAGCGCATCGGCCTGCTGCTGGGTGACATGGCGCAGCGCCGTCACCGGCTCGTTGACCAGTTCGCGGAAACATTTATCGTGATGGGTGTCGTTGACAATGATCTGGATGTTCATGTCTGTCCTTTCAAGTTGGCGCCCGTCTTCCCTCGACACGGTTGTGCCGGACACGAACCCACTATCGCATAGGGCCTGGCCACGGTATGTGCGGCACCGAACGATGCCCTGACGGTTGCCGCGCACGATTGATTTTTGGCCCCAGCCGGGCCATGCTATCATGACGAATTGCAACAGTTTTTATTAACTTATTTTGCAAATCGGCATGCTCTGTTATTCTGAAGAGCTTGTGAATCGCGTCCCGACCCCGTACGAACGCCGTGTCCAACACTGACAAACCGAAGATTCTCGTCGTCAACGACGATGCCGCCAGCCTGCTTGCATTGACGAGCCTGCTGGAGCAATGGGCCGACGACAGCAATTACGAAGTCTTGTCCGCGCGCTCCGGGCAGGACGCGCTGCGCGAAGTGCTGCGCCACGATTTCGCCGTGATCCTGCTGGACGTGAACATGCCCGGCATGGACGGCTTCGAGACGGCCGAGGCGATCCACCAGCGCCCCCGCTCGGCCGACATCCCGATCATTTTCGTGACGGCGTTCCTCGCCGACGAGATCGACCGCCTGAAGGCCTACCAGCGCGGCGCCGCCGACTTCCTGTTCACGCCCGTCATCCCGCAGGTGCTGCGCGCAAAGGTGCAGGTGTTCGTGGCGCTGGCAATGAAAAACGACCAGCTCAAGCGCCAGGCCGAGAAACTGTCGCAGCGCACGACCGAACTGGTCGCCACCAATAAACGCCTCGTGCGCGAGATGGAAGAGCGCCGCGCGGCCGAACGCACGAGCAGCGCGAAGGACGAATTCCTCGCGATGCTGGGCCATGAGTTGCGCAACCCGCTGTCCGCCATCAGCAGCGCGTCGTCGCTGCTGGGCATGCCTGGCGTCGGGCCCGATTCCGTCGGACGTGCCCGCGTCATCATCCAGCGCCAGAGCCAGCACCTGTCGCGCATCGTCGACGACCTGCTCGACCTGTCGCGCGCGATGTCGGGCAAGATCCTGCTGTCGCGCAAGCGCCTCGACATCGCGACGCTCGTAGCGAGCTGCCTCGACACGTTCCGCGCCACGGGCCGCACGAAAGAGTACGTCATCGATGCGCAACTGACGCCGGGCTGGGTCGACGGCGATGCGACGCGGCTGGAACAGATCGCGACGAACCTCATCGACAACGCGCTCAAGTACACGCCAGCCGGCGGCCGCATCGAGATCACCGTCGCAGCGATCGGGACGGAGGTCGTGCTGCGCGTCAGCGATTCCGGCGTGGGCATCGCACCCGACCTGCTGCCGCACGTGTTCGACGTGTTCGTGCAGGGCGCGATCTCGATCGACCGCTCGCAGGGCGGCCTGGGCATCGGCCTGTCGCTCGTACGGCGCCTCGTCGAACTGCATGGCGGCACGGTGAGCGCGAGCAGCCCCGGCAACAGCAGCGGCAGCACGTTCGAAATCCGCCTGCCGCGCACGGAAGCCGCCGTGGCCGCGGACGCACCCGCGCAGGCTGCGCCGGTCGACGCCGGCAAGCCGACCGTGCTGCTGATCGAGGACAACGACGACGGCCGCGAAATGATGGCGACGATGCTGGGTACGTTCGGCTACCCCGTGCTGCAGGCCGGCGACGGGCTCGAAGGCGTGCGCATGGCGTGCGCCCACACGCCGGACGTCGCCCTCGTCGACATCGGCCTGCCCGGCATCGACGGCTACGAGGTCGCGCGCCGCCTGCGCCAGGAAGCGGCGACGAGCGGCGTGCGCCTGATCGCGCTGACGGGATACGGCCTGGCGGAAGACCAGCGGCGCGTGCTGGAAGCGGGCTTCGACACGCACCTCGTCAAGCCCGTCGAATTGAACACCCTCCTCGAGCAGCTGGCCGGCGTGACGGCCCGCCCGACGGGCCAAGGGTTGCCGCAAGCCCAGCCGGCAGCGGCCGGCTGAGCCGTTCCGGGCTTACAGCGTATCCATCAATTCCTGCTTGCGCATGGCCATTTCCTGGCCCAGCGCGAGCAGGTCGAGGCCGCTCTTCTTCACTTTCGGGAACATTTCCTTTTCTTCTTCCTCGACGTGGTGGTCGATCTGCTCGCCGAGCACCTTCACCTTCGCGTCGAACAGCTCGTCGTCCGGCTCCATTTCCTGCAGCTGCTGGATGAGGTCCTTCGCCGCGGCGTGCTCGACGGTGGCCTCGTCGACCATGTCCTCGCCGTCTTCGATCTGTTCGCGCACGGCCGGATAAAAGATTTCCTCTTCGATTGTCGTGTGGGCGATCAGTGCCTTACAAATCTTTTCCTTCAGCTTTTCCTTGGTCGCGCGGGCGCGGTCGCCCAGCTGGTCGAACTGTTCGAACATCTCGTGGACTTCGCGGTGGTCCGCCGTCAACAGGGCGATGGCGTCCTGGCGCGCGGCCATGGCGTTCGACTGGGTGCCGGCCTGGGTGCCGGATTGCGATCTCGTGCTCATGTGAATCTCCTTGCGTGGGGGTTGTCAGCCTCCAGCTTCGCGCGAAATGCAACATCGGACTGTACGGGAACTCACAAAGACGATTCCTGCGCCGTCTTGGCGCAAGCTGTTGTATCATCCAGAGAAACATAAATTGGTTGCCTCCATGAAAGTCTCGGAACCACATCCGCCGGATTCCGGAGAAGACAGCCAGCATGCGGCGCGCGCCGCCGAGCTGGCCGAACTCCTGGCCCACCTGACGACCTGTTGGGACGAAGAGCGGCGCCAGCTGGCCCGCCGGCTGCATGACAGTCTGGGTTCGTCGATGACGGCGCTGACGATGCACCTCGGCCTGTTGGCGCAACACTTGCACGAACAGCCGCAGCGTGACCGCGCCGCGCAGATGAAGCAACTGCTCAACAACATCATCGAGACCAACCGCAAGATGCAGTTGGCGCTCTGGAACGACAAGCTGGAATTCCTCGGCCCCAAGGCCGCCATCGCGGAGCTCGTGCAGGAATGGGGCCGCGAGCACGGCATCAAGGCCCGTGCCAGCATGCCGGACGACGATCCCGACTACACGCGCGCCCAGGGCGTCGCGCTGCTGCGCTGCGCCGAGGAAGGCTTGCGCAACGTCGCCAAGCACGCGCAGGCAAAGACCGTCGACGTCATCCTCGACGACGACGGCGACCAGGCCATGCTGACCGTCCGCGACGATGGCGTCGGCCCCGGCGCGGGTTCCTCCATGCCCGCGAGCTGCCACGGCTTGCGCATGCTGCGCGAACGGGCGCGCGTGCTGAACGGCACGCTGACGCTCGGCCCCGGCCCGGACGGCACGGGGACGGCGCTGACGCTGATCCTGCCGAAATAAACCGCCTGAGCCGGCGCGCCGGCTCAATGCAGCTTCACGAGGGGTGTCGTCCTGCGGATCAGGAAACGCCCCATCACCATCAGCCCCGTACGCAGTGCGCCGAGCACGGCCTGGTGATGCATCAGGTGCAGGCTCATGTACATGATGCGTGCCATGAACCCTTCCACGAACAGGCTCGCGCCGCGCAGCGAACCCATCAGGTTGCCGACCGTCGTCTCGCGGCCGATCGACACGAGCGAACCATAGTCCCGGTAGACGTATGGGTCCTTCTGCGGCGGCCGGCCGGCGGCCTGCCCCACGAATTCCTTGACGAGGTAGTCGGCCTGCTGGTGCGCGGCCTGGGCACGGGGCGGGACGTGTTTGCCGTTGCCGTCCGTGCACGCGGCGCAGTCGCCCAGCGCGTACACGCCGTCCACGCCCGGCACGCGCAGGTGCGCGTCGACTTCGATCTGGCCGCCCTTGGCCAGCGGCAGGCCGAGCGAGCCGAGGAATTCGGGTGCGCGGATGCCGGCCGCCCACACGCACAGGTCGGCCGGGTAGACGTTGCCCTGGTTGTCGCTCACCTGCTTCTTGTCGATGCGGCTCACGCGGCAATCCGGCACGACGCGGATGGCGCGCTGGTCGAGCAGGCGCGCGGCCGCCGTCGATACGCGTTCCGGCAACGGCGCGAGGATGCGCGGCGCGCCTTCGAGCAACGTGATGCGCACGTCGCGCTGCACGTGCAGCCGGCGAAAGCCGTAGGCGGCGTAGGCGCCGGACGCTTCGCGCAATTCCGCCGCCAGCTCGACGCCCGTCGCGCCGCCGCCGATGATGACGATGTCGAGGCCGGAATCGGCTGCACCGTCCTCCTTCTGCTGCTCGGCCTGGGCGAGCAGGCGCAACAGGCGCAGGCGGAACCGCTCCGCATCCTCGGTGGCATTCAGGGAAATGGTGTGTTCGCGCGCGCCGGGCACGCCGAAGTAATTCGACGTGCTGCCGACGGCGATCACGAGGGAACGGTAGCCGAGCGTGCGTTCGGGCAGCACTTCCTCGCCGTCGCCCGGTGCCGTCACGGGCGCGATCGTGATGTGCCGCGCCGCCGCGTCGAGCGCCGTCATGGCGCCGTACACGAAGGAAAAGCCGCGATCGTGCGCGAGCATCTGGTACGACAGGCCTTCCTGGTGGATGTCCAGCGTGCCCGCCGCCACCTCGTGCAGCGACGGCTTCCATACGTGGTACAGCCGGCTGTCGACGAGGGTCACTTTATCCGGCCCCAACTTGCGGCCCAGCTTGCAGGCGAGCTCGAGCCCGCCCGCACCACCGCCCACGATCACGATATCGCTCTGCAATCCTGCCTCCGTCGGTCGCGCCCGCTGTCGGGCAAACGGAAACAGTCTACTACGGGGCGCCCGATGCGCCCGTCACGGATCAGTCGCGGTCGTGGCCGTGGCCGTGACCGTGCCCCTCGCCATGGCCGTGGCCTTCGCCGTGGCCGCGGCCGTGTTCCCAGCCGTCGCGACCGCCGCGCCCCGGACCGTCGCGGTATTCCACGCGCTCGACGACGCGCACGTCGCGCGGTCCGCGATATGCCTCGTGGTAGCCGATGTGTTCACGGTAGCGCGGCACGTACGTGTTCGTGTACCACTCGTCGCGCACGAACAGCACCGGACGGCCGCAGGCGCCGTAGCGGCCGCAGAACTTGGCCCAGTGCTTGCGGTGGCCCGGCGGCACGCGCAGGTACACGGGTTCCGCGATGTATTGCGGCGCCGGCGTGATGATCACCGGCTGCGGCGCGTACACGACGGGACGGGGAACGTAGTCGCCGATGTCGATGCGGCCGTAGAAGCCGGGCTGGCCGACGCTGACGGAGACGTTCGTCTGGGCCAGCGCGGGGAACGCGGCGGCGCACAGGACTGCGCCGAAGATCAGGGATTTCATAGGATGACCTCGTTATGGTTTTATATGCACAGTAGTTTATCAAACGAAATCTTGCGCCCGATTGCCTGCAACAGTTCCTTACATTGTCGCCGACGCGGGAATGCGACATGCGATGCGCTGCCCAGTGGCGCGCCGCCGGCGGCCGCATTGCGCTAAGCTGGCGCCAAAGGAGAGCGTCATGAAACATCGTGCACGCTGGAGCCTGCTCCTGCTGGCCTGCCTCATGCTGGTGGCCTGCCAGGACCGGCGCGAACCGGTGAAACCCACCGTCACCCTGGCCGCAGCCACTGCCGCCATCCCCGGCTGACGCGCGCCACGCGCGGCCAGCCGCCCTATTCCGGCCCCGTCCGCGTGCCGGCGTCGTCGCGCAGCCGTTCGTCCGCGCTTTACCGCCGCGCCACGCAGCGGTTAGAATCTCTGTGCCAAAAGGCAACGCTAGGGGTCCTGCAGCCGCATACGCGGCCCGCGGGTGAGACACACCCTTCGAACCTGATCTGGGTAATGCCAGCGAAGGGAAGCATGCGGACACCGGTCGCGTACCGGGTCCGGCCCTCCCTTGCCGGCTCCACCCGTCACCGAGACGCCAACGAGGAGCGGCATGCAGCACCACCCGGTTTCCACTGTTTCTACACGCGTACGCACACGACCTGCCGCAACGGTGCGGCCATGAACGTCGTCGTCCTCGGTGCCGGCGTCGTCGGCACCGCGACCGCCTGGTACCTGGCCGAGGCCGGCCACGACGTCACCGTCATCGAGCGCCAGCCCGGCCCCGCCCAGGAAACGAGTTTCGCGAACGGTTGCCAGATTTCCGTCTCGCATGCCGAGCCTTGGGCCACGCCGGCCGGCCTCGTCAAGGTGCTGCGGTCGCTGGGGCGCGAGGACGCCCCGCTGCTGTTCCGCCTGCGCGCCGATCCGCTGCAATGGCGCTGGTGCCTGCAATTCGTGCGCGAATGCGCGCCCGGGCGCGTGGCCGCGAACCTGCGGCAGATCGTCGCCCTGGCCGACTACAGCCGCCGCAGCCTGCAGGCGCTGCGCGCGCGGACGGGCATCGCCTACGACGATCTCACGCGCGGCATCCTCCATTTCTACACGGACGAACGGGAATTCGCGCACGCCAGCCGCGCCGCGGCCGCGATGCGCGAACTGGGCTGCCCGCGCATGACCATCGATGCCGACGAGGCCGTGCGCATCGAGCCGGCGCTGGCGTCCGTGCGGCGTCAGCTCGTCGGCGCCGACTTCACGGCGAGCGACGAGTCCGGCGACGTGTACCGCTTCACGTCGCAGCTGGCGGCCCGCGGCGCGGCGGCCGGCATCCGCTTCCTGTACAACACGACGGCGACGCGCCTGCGCGAAGCCGGCGGCTCTGTCGACGCCGTGGAAATCATCGATGCCGCGGGCCGGCACCGGCTGCTGGAGGCCGACGCCGTCGTCGTCGCGCTGGGCAGTTTTTCCGTGCAGTTGCTCGCACCGCTGGGCATCCGGCTGATGATCTATCCGGGCAAGGGCTATTCCGCGACCTACCCCATCGTCGACCCGGCCACCGCCCCGACCGTGTCGCTGACGGACGACGGCCACAAGCTCGTGTTTTCCCGGCTGGGCGACCGCCTGCGCGTGGCCGGCACCTGCGAGCTGAACGGTTACACGCGCGACCTGAATCCCGTGCGCTGCGCCGCCATCACGCGGCGCGTGCGCACGCTGTTTCCCGGCGCCTGCGACTACGACAATGCGACGTACTGGGCGGGCCTGCGGCCGCTGACGCCGTCGAACGTCCCGTACGTGGGCCGTACTCGCCTCGCCAACCTCTACCTGAACACGGGGCACGGCACGCTGGGATGGACGATGGGGTGCGGCTCCGGGCGCGCCATCGCCGACATCGTGTCGGGACGCCGGCCCGGCGTGGACTTCGCATTTTCGTGACACGACGACTGGCGGCACGACAGGTTACACTGTCGCCTTTTACACAAGCCACCTCCGCCATGTCGTTCGCTTCGCTCGGCCTGATCGACCAGATCACGCGCACCCTCGCCTCGCTGTCGTACCACACGCCCACCGCCGTCCAGGCGCAGGCGATTCCCGCCGTGCTGGCCGGGCGCGACGTCATGGCCGCCGCCCAGACGGGCACCGGCAAGACGGCAGGCTTCGCGTTGCCGCTGCTGCAGCGCCTCGTGATGGATGGCGGCCAGGTCGCGAGCAATGGAGCGCGCTCGCTGATCCTCGTGCCCACGCGCGAACTGGCGGAACAGGTGCACGAAAGCGTGCGCGCCTACGGTGCCGGCCTGCCGCTGCGCACGATGGTCGCGTACGGCGGCGTCAGCATCAATCCCCAGATGATGCGGCTGCGTAAAGGCGTCGACGTTCTCGTCGCGACGCCGGGCCGCCTGCTGGACCTGCAGCGCCAGAACGCCGTGCGCTTCAACCAGGTGCAGACGCTCGTCCTCGACGAAGCGGACCGCATGCTCGACCTCGGCTTTTCGCGCGACATCGACAACCTGCTCGCGCTGCTGCCGAAGCAGCGCCAGACCCTGCTGTTCTCCGCGACGTTCTCCGATCCGATCCGCACGCTCGCCGCCAAGCTGCTGCACGACCCCGTCGGCATCGAGGCGACGCCGCGCAACACGACGGTCAAGGCGATCCGCCAGTGGATCGTCCCCGTCGACAAGAAACGCAAGCCTGACCTGTTCCTGCACCTGCTGGCGCGCCACGACTGGCCGCAGGTGCTCGCGTTCGTGAAGACGCGCAAGGGCGTCGACCAGCTCGTCGACCTGCTGGCGGCGCGCGGCATCGCGGCCGACTCGATCCACGGCGACAAGCCGCAGCCCGCGCGCCTGCGCGCGCTCGACCGCTTCAAGGCGGGCGAGGTGCGCGTGCTCGTCGCGACGGACGTGGCCGCGCGCGGCCTGGACATCGACGACCTGCCCGTCGTCGTCAACGTCGACCTCCCGATCGTCGCGGAAGACTATGTGCACCGCACGGGCCGCACGGGCCGCGCGGGGGCGTCGGGCGAGGCGGTGTCGCTCGTGTGCGCGGACGAGGTGCAGCAGCTCGCCGCGATCGAGGCGCTCACGAAACAAGCGTTGACGCGCAAGGAGGAAGCGGGCTTCGAGCCGGAGCACCGCGTGCCGCAGACGACGGCGTCCGGCGCCATCGTCAAGAAGCCGAAGAAGCCAAAGAAACCGAAAGGCGCCAAGGACGCCCGGGCCGACGCGCCCGTCGTGCAGGAAGACGTGCGCTTCCGGCGCTGACCCTACCAGTACGCCTGGACGAGGCGCCGGCCGGCGACAATCACGAGCAGCGCGACGACGATGCCGCGCACGATCCAAGTGCCTCGTTCCCAGCGGCGCCATCGGTCCGACGAGGCAGCCGCCGCGCGATGGCCGTCCTCGTCGTCGGGGTGGGTGTAAGCATCGCCCTGCGACCGGTACGTCTCGCCTTCGTCGCCCCGCACGCGGGCACCCAGCGCATCGGCCAACGCGATCATGCGGTCGAGCCCATCGTCGTCCGGGTTCTTCGTCCACAGCTGGCCATCCTGGTACCACAGCTGCAGCCCGCCATCCGCATGGAGCGTGCGCGCCGCGCGGTCGTAGCGCCCGCCGGGCAGCGTGGCCGCGGCCCGTTCGATCTCGTCTTCAATGATCGGAAGCGATGCCTTTCCCCGCGTGCGCAGGATCGTGACGTGGTAGCCCATGCCGGTTGCCTCATTCGTTGGTTTGCACCGATTCTACGGTTTGTCAGCGCAGGTCCAGCCAGAACTTGCGCACGCCCTCGTCCTCGTCGACGGGCCCCACCGTGAACCCGAGCTTCCTGACGAGGCCGATGACGGGCGCATTCTGCGGCAGCGCCTCGCCGACGATCTCGCGCGTGCCGCGCGCGCGGCAATAGGCAATCAGCTTGTGCATCAGCATGACGCCAAGGCCCTTGCCCTTCAGGTCGGAGCGCACGGTGACGGCGAATTCCGCGCTCATATTGTCCGGGTCGGCCACGACGCGGCTCACCGCCAGCGTTTCCGGAAGGCCGTCCGGCCCCGTGCGCGTGGCGATGAAGGCCATCTCGCGGTCGTAGTCGATCTGCGTGAAGCGCGCCAGCTGCGCCGGCTGCAGCTCGCGCACGCGCACGAACATGCGGTAGCGCACGTCGTCCGGCGTCAGGGCGTTGAAGAACGCCACGTGCGCGGCGCCGTCCTCGGGGCGGATGGGGCGCAGCAGGATCGTCCCGCCCTGCCACGGCACCACTTCCTCCAGTTCGACGGGGTACGGACGGATCGCGAGCCGGTCGAGCGCATTGCCTGCGCGGTCGGGCGGCGCGACGCGCATGCGCGCATCCAGCACGACGGCGCCGTTGGCGTCGGCCAGCAGCGGATTGATGTCCAGCTCGACGATCTCCGGCACCTCGGCCACGAGGCGCGCCACCTGCACGAGCACGGCGGCGATGGCGTCCAGGTCGGCGGGCGGGTGATTCCGATAGCCGGCCAGCTGGCGCGCCACGCGCGTACGCGAGATCAGGTCGCGCGCCAGCACCGTGTTCAGCGGCGGCAGCGCGACGGCGTGGTCGTTCACGGCTTCCACGGCGAGGCCGCCCTGTCCGAACAGGATCACGGGCCCGAACACGGGATCGAGCGCCGCGCCCGCGATCAGCTCGTGCGCTTCCGGATTCCGGGCCATCGCCTGCACGATGAAGCCGTCCAGACGCGCGTCCGGCTTCAGTTCCGCGAGCCGCTTCGCCATCCGCTCCGTCGCGGCGCGCACGGCTTCCGGCGTGTCCAGGTCGAGCGAGACACCGCCCACGTCGGACTTCTGCACGACGTCCGGCGACAGGATCTTGACCGCCACCGGGTAGCCGATCTCCGCGGCCATCGCCACCGCCTCGTCGGGCGTCGCGGCCGCGCGCGTGGGCACCGTCGGGATGCCGTAGGCGTCCAGGATGGCCTTCGTGTCCGGGTCGTCCAGCAGGTAGCGGCCCGTGCGGCGGCCCCGGTCCAGCGCGGTGCGCACGAGGGCGCGCGCCCGCTCCCGGTCCGGTTCGCCGTCGCCGATCGACGCCGGGACTTCCATCAGCAGTTGCTGGTTGCGGCGGAAGTGGACGATCTGCAGGAAGCCGTTCACGGCCGCTTCCGGCGTGCGGTACGCGGGCATGCCCGCCTCGTACGCGATCGTGCGCGCCTCGCCGACGGACTGCAGGCCGAGCCAGCACGCGAGCACGTTGCGCGACGACGCCTTCGCCAGCGGCGCCACGGCGCGCGCCACGTCGGCCGGGTCGACGACGGCGTTCGGCGCGTGGATCATCACGACGGCATGCGCCTCGGGGTCGTGCAGCAGCACATCGATCACGTCGCGGTAGCGCTCCGGCGGCGCGTCGCCGCGCAGGTTCAATTCGCCGCTGCCGCTCCATTCGGGCACGACGTCGCGCAACCTTGCCACTGTCTCCGCCGACAACACGGCCTGGTGACCGCCGCCGTATTGCAGCGCGTCGCTTGCCAGCACGACGGGCCCCGCGCCGTTGCCGATCAGCGCCAGGCGTTCGCCGAACAGGGGCTTCGCGCGCGCGAGGGTCTCGACGGCAGCGAACAGCTGGTCCGTCGTGTACACGCGCAGCATGCCGGCGCGGCGGATCGCGGCGTCGTACACGTCGTCCGGCCGCGCCAGAACGCCGGACAGGCAGGCGCCCGCCGTCGCCGCCTCCAGCGAGCGGCCCGCCTTCAGCATCAACGTGGGCTTGCTGCGGGCGGCGGCGCGCGCGGCGGACATGAACTTGCGGGCGTGGCGCACGCTCTCCGCGTGGACGAGGATCGCGGCCGTGCCCGGGTCGCTGGCCAGGTAGTCCAGCACGTCGCCGAAGTCGACGTCGGCCGATTCGCCCAACGCGATGAACGTGGAAAAGCCCACGTTGCGCGTGCGCGCCCAATCGAGCACGCCCGCCATCAGCGCGCCCGATTCCGACACGAACGCGATCCGCCCCGGCGCCGCGCCGCCCACGGCGATGCTGGCGTTCAGGCCGATGCCGGGCGCCAGCAGGCCGGAGCTGTTCGGGCCCAGGACGCGCAGCAGGTACGGGTTGGCGGCATCGAGCATCGCCTGCTTGATGCTGCGGCCGCGCTGGTCGCGCGCCGTCGACACGCCGGCACTCATGACGATGGCGGCCCGCGTCCCCAGTTCGCCCAGGCGGCGCACGATGGCGGGGATCGTCGCCGGCGGCGTGCAGATGATCGCGAGGTCCGGCGCCTGCGGCAGATCGCCCACGTCGGCCCAGACCTGCAACCCGTCCAGCGCGTCGTACTTCGGATTCACGGGGTACAGCGCGCCCTTGAAGCCGCCTTCGCGCAGGTTGCGCAGCATGGTCGCGCCCACGCTGCCGGGGCGCTCCGATGCGCCGACGAGGGCCACCGACGCCGGTGCAAACAGTTGCTTGAGATTACGTACGCTCATCGACGCTCCCAGCCGTGCAAGCCACCCGCGGCGGATTGGCTACACTTGGTTCGACATCCAATAACGACGACAGCCCATGACGGACACCGACAACGACAGCGGCAACAAGGAAAGCGGATCGCGCAAGGTGATCTACGCGGCCGTCCTCGCCAACCTGGGCATCGCCGTCGCAAAGTTCATCGTGGCCGCCATCACGGGCAGCGCTGCCATGCTCGCGGAAGGCATCCACTCCGCCGTCGACACGGGCAACGAGTTCCTGCTGCTGATCGGGGAGCGCAACAGCGCCAAGCCCGCCGACAAGAGCCACCCGTTCGGGTACGGCAAGGCATTGTACTTCTGGGCGCTGCTCGTCGCGCTGTCCGTATTCTCGCTGGGCGGCGGGCTCTCGATCTACCACGGCATCAGCGCGCTGCGCCATCCGGACCCGGTCGAGGACCCGCTGTGGAACTACGTCGTGCTGGCCGTCTCCGCCTGCTTCGAGGGCTACAGCTGGAACGTGTCGCGGCGTGAACTGAACAAGCGGCGCAAGCCGGGCGCGTCGCTGTGGCAGACCGTCCATGCGAGCAAGGACGCGTCCGTGTTCACCGTCTTCATCGAGGACACGGCCGCGCTGCTGGGCCTCGCCATCGCGGCCGTGGGCATCACGCTGGGCTGGCTGTTCGACAGCCCCTACTTCGACGCGGGCGCGTCGGTCATGATCGGCCTGTTGCTCGTGGGCGCCGCGTTCGCCCTCGCGCGCGAGACGGGCGCGCTGCTCGTGGGCGAAGGCATCGGCACGGACGCCACGCGGCGCGTATGCCAGATCCTGCGCGACGACCCGTCGATCGAGGACGTGGGCAAGGTGCTCAGCATGCAGCTGGGGCCGGACGAGGTGCTGCTGACGGCGGCCGTGCGGTTCAACCGCGGCATGCGCATCGACGAAGTGGAGGCCGCGATCGAACGGCTGGAAAAGGCGGTGACGGCCGCGTATCCGCCGATCCGCCACATCTATTTCGAATCGGGCGCGCTGCGCTCGGCGATGCGCTGACATCGGTCGGGTCCTAATCCGCGGACGCGGCGGGCAGTGCGCGAAAGCGCGCCGAACGGGCCTCGAACTCGCGCAGCAGGCCCGCCACGACGGCCTCCGTATGCGTCCGCAGCGCCTGCGGATCGGGGTCGGCACGCGCGGCGGCCCGCAGCGCGGCGCATTCCTCCAGCTGTGCCAGCGCCACGACGACGTCGGCGCGGCCCCGGACGGCCTGCGCGCTGGAGAAATACGGGCGGCAGCGCCGGTCGAGCACGAACGTGCCCTGCACGAGGCGGTCGACGCCCATGTCGAAGATCACCCGCTCGATGACCTGCGCGGCACGTTCGCCCACCTGGCGCCGGCTGCGCATGGCCCGCGTCGCAAACAAGTGCCTCAAGATGCCCATACGGCGTCGTCCCTTCATTCGTTGTCGACATGCTACCACGCGCGTCCCGCGCGACGCATTGCCGTGGCGGCACCGTGCTAGAATCGCGCCGTGAATACCGTCCTGCGCTCGCTGTTCGTCTGGTTGCTGTTGCTGGCCCTGCCCGTCCAGGGCGTGGCGGCGGCGGCGCGCATGCTGCCGTCCGTGGCAGCCACGACGGCCTCCCATGCGGCGCCGGCTGCGCAGCCTTGCCACGACATGGCAGCTGTTGCGGATGCCGCCAAGGCCGCCGACGCGCATCACCCGGACAAGCATCACGGTGCGTGCGCCGACTGCTGTATCGCCGCGGCGCCCGTGCCAACGCCGGTCGTCCCGCCGGCGTGCGCGCCCCCGTCGGTCGCCATCCCCTTCCGCGCCGGCCACGTGCCCAGCGTCGACCCGGCGCTGCCCGAACGCCCTCCCCGCCTCTTCGTCGCCTGAACGGCGCGGCCGCCGAGCCGCGTCCGCAGTCCACCGCCCGCGCACCATGCGCCGCGGCGCCCTTCACGCATTCGAACGAGACGATATGAAACGACACCACCTGACCTGTGCGCTGGCCTGCCTGCTGGCCGGCGCAGCCACGCACGCCGCCGCGCAGACCGCATCCGGCAGCGTCGCCGATCCGCAGGCACCGGCGCCCGCCACGCGCGCGCAGCCGGCCATCGACTACCCCACGGAAGCCGCGCCGGCTGCGCGCCCCGACGAAGCCTGGCGCGCCGCCAACGCCACCGTCGGCGGGCGCAATCCGATGCGGCTGACCATGCCCGGCATGCAAGCCGGCCACGACCACCATGCCGGCATGGACATGGGCGCGATGCAGTGCACGGCTGGCGGCGGCTGCGCGTGCTGCGACGGCAAGGACAAGATGCCGGCCCATGGCGACCATGGCGATCACGACGCCATGCAGTGCAAGCCGGCCGACGGCGGTTGCGGATGCTGCGACCACAAGGAGGGCAAGTGATGCGGCGCCCTGGTCTCCGCACGGGCCCGCCCGCCGCGCTGGCCGCGCTCGCGCTGCTGTCCGGCTGCGCAACCGTCGCGCCGGACGGCGGCTTCGGCGACGTCGCGGCCAAAACGCAAGCGCGCATCGGCGCGACGCCGGAACTCGCGCGTGACGGTGCCGGCGCCCTCGCCGGCTCGCTGCGCGGCCTGCCCGTGTTCGCGCAAGGCGCGCCGCTCGACATGGACACCGCCGTGCGCATCGCCGTCGTCAATCACCCGGGTCTGCAGGCCACGTACCGGAACGTCGGCATCGCGCAGGCCGATCTCGTCACCGCGTCGCGCCCGCCGAACCCGAAGCTCGACTTCAAGCGGCTGGCGGGCGGTGGCGCCCTCGAGATCGAGCGCGGCATCACGTTCGACCTCGTCGGCCTGCTGACCGCACCGCTGGCCGCGCGCATGGAAACGCGCCGCTTTGAACAGGTCAAGCGCGACGTGGGCGCCGCCATCGAACGGCATGCGCTGGAGACGCGCACGGCGTGGATCGAGGCCGTGGCGAGCCGGCAGGCGCTCGACTACGCGCGGCGCGTGCTGGCCGCGAGCGCCGCGGGTGCCGAACTCACGGGCCGCATGGCCAGCGTCGGCAACACGAACCAGCTGGAGCTGGCGCGCGAACAGGTGTTCCACGCGCAGGCCGCGGGCGACGTCGCGCGCGCGGCGCGGCGCGCGACGGCCGCGCGCGAACGCCTCACGCGCGCGCTGGGCCTGTGGGGCAAGGATGCGGAGTATGCATTGCCCGACCGGCTGCCCGACCTGCCGTCCGCGCCGGCGGCCCTGCCGGACGTCGAACGCCTCGCGCTGGCGCAACGCCTGGACGTGCAGGCGGCACGGGCCGACGCTGCCGCCACGGCGGCCGACCTGGGCCTCACGCGCACGACGCGCTTCATCGACGTGCTCGATGCGGGTTACGCGAACAAGTCGCAGACGGACGCGCCGACGGAACGCGGCTACACGCTGTCGCTCGAACTGCCGCTGTTCGACTGGGGCGGCGCGCGCGTCGCCCGCGCCGAGGCCACGTACATGCAGGCCGTGGACCGCGTCGCGCTGGCGGCCGTCACGGCGCGCAGCGAAGCGCGCGAGCGCTATCTCGCCTACCGCAACGCGTACGATGTCGCGCGCCACTACCGCGACACCATCATCCCCCTGCGCAGGAAGATCGGGGACGAAGTCCTGCTGCGCTACAACGGCATGCTCGCGAGCCCGCAAGACCTGCTGGCCGACGCGCGCGCACAGGCCGAGGCGGTCACCGCCTACATCGAGGCACAGCAGGCGTTCTGGGAAGCGCACGCCGAACTGGAAGCCGCCCTGGGCACGCGGATCGCCCCGCAGCCCATCCCCGCAACGCACAAGGAACACGCCGAATGACGAACCGCAGAAACTTCATTACCGGCGCGGCCGGTGCCATGGTCGGTGCCTCGCTCGTGTCGAAGGCCGCCGCGGCCGCGATTCCGGAAGCGCCCGTGCAGGCGTCGTCCGCCACGCAGCCGCCGCTGCATCCGGCGAGCGGCCGGCCGTACAACCCCGTCGTCACGCTGAACGGCTGGAGCCTGCCGTGGCGCATGAAGGACGGCGTCAAGGAATTCCACCTCGTGGCCGAACCCGTCGTGCGCGAGATCGCGCCCGGCATGAAGGCGAACCTGTGGGGCTACAACGGGCAGAGTCCCGGCCCCACGATCGAAGTCGTCGAGGGCGACCGGGTGCGCATCTTCGTGACGAACAAACTGCCGGAGGCGACGACGATCCACTGGCACGGGCAGATCCTGCCCAGCGGGATGGACGGCGTCGCGGGACTCTCCCAACCGGCGATCGCACCCGGCAAGACCTTCGTCTACGAATTCGTCGCGCGCCACGCGGGCACCTACATGTACCACCCGCACAGCGACGAGATGACGCAGATGGCGATGGGCATGATGGGTTTCTGGGTCACGCACCCGAAGGACCCGCGCCAGCACGCCGTCGACCGCGACTTCGTGTTCCTGCTGAACGCCTACGACATCGCCCCCGGCAATTACACGCCCAACGTGAACACGATGCTGGACTTTAACCTGTGGACCATCAACAGCCGCGCCTTCCCCGGTACCGACCCGATGGTCGTGCGCAAGGACGACCGGGTGCGCATCCGCATGGGCAACCTGACGATGACGAACCACCCGTTCCACATCCACGGCCACCGCTTCGAAGTGACGGGGACGGATGGCGGCTGGCTGCCGCCGGCCGCGCGCTGGCCTGAGGTGACGGTCGACATCGGCGTGGGCCAGATGCGCGCCATCGAATTCGTCGCGGACAATCCGGGCGACTGGGCGTTCCACTGCCATAAATCGCACCACACGATGAATGCGATGAGCCACGCCATGCCGAACCTCGTCGGCGTCGACCAGGCCGGCGTGGCGAAGACCATCAACGACCTCGTGCCCGGCTATATGGTCATGGGCGACAAGGGCGGTTCGATGGGCGGCATGCAGATGCCGCTGCCGGAGAACACGCTGCCGATGATGGCGGGCAGCGGGCCGTTCGGCGACATCGAGATGGGCGGCATGTTCACCGTCATCAAGGTGCGCGAAGGCCTGGCGCGGGGCGATTACCGCGATCCCGGCTGGTACAAGCACCCCGCCGGCACGGTGGCGCGCGAGTGGACGGGCGCGCTGCCGGACGCCCCGAGCGCGCCGCCCGCGCCCGCGCAGGGCGAGGTGATCGGCACCGCCAAGCGCGGCGGGCACGAAGGCCACGACGGGCACTGAGCGCGAAGAGTCGTCACGCGCAACCGGCCGCCGGTCACACACCGTGACGCGGGCGGCCTCGCCTCGCCGACAATCCCCTGCATCGGATTGAAAAGGACATCACATGCAGAGGAAGATGGTGTGCGCGGCCGTGCTCGGGCTCGCGGCACGGGCAGCGCTCGCGGGCGACGGCGACGACCCGGCCGCACCGACGGTGACGGTCACGGCGAAAAAAGAATCCGTCACGCGCAAGCTCGACCGCACGGTCTACGACGTGTCCACGCTGCCGCGCGCGGCCAACGGGTCCGCGCAGGACGTCCTGCAGGCGACACCCGAGCTTTCCGTCACTGCCGATGGCCAGATCGCCGTCAAGGGCAGCACGCAGGTCACGGTCCTGGTCGACGGCAAGCCGACGGCGCTGCTGGCGGGGTCCGCGGAAGACCGTGCCGTCGCGCTGCAGACGATGAGCGGTGCGGGCATCGCCAGCGTCGAAGTGATCACGAATCCGTCCGCCGCGCACGACGCCAACGGCGGCGCGATCGTCAACATCGTATTGAAGCGCAACCGCAAGCCCGGTGCGCACGCACAGCTGCGGGGCAGCGCGACGGACCAGGGCTTGTGGAATACGGGCGCATCGGGCGACATGACGCGCGGGCCGCTGAGCGTGCACGGCAGCGTCGCGTACCGCCACGACGGCACGCTGAAAATCCGCGGCTCGGAGATCGACTGGACCGATCCGCTGTCCGGGCTGCCGGCCCGCACGGTGCAGACGTCGCGCGTCTTCGTCCGCCGCGTCGTCGACAGCGCGGCGCTCGGCGCCGACTACGCGCTCGGCGCGACGGACAGCGTGAGCGTGTCGGCCCGCCACGACGGCCGCCGCTCGCACCCTCTGTTCGACGTGCTCTCGGCGGAGCACACGGGCGCGGCCGACACGATCTACCACCGCATCTCCAACGGTCCCAACGAACAGTCCGACGACAGCGCGAGCCTGGCCTACAGCCGCCAGGGCGACGGCACGGCACTCAAGGCGGCCTTCCAGCACAGCGCCACGCGCACGCTGGTGGACAAATCGTACCGTGACGTGTTCGTCGAACCCGTGCGCGCAAGCGCCTACAGCCACGGCGCCACGCGGTCGGCGCGCCGGCTCGATCAGGCCACCGTCGACTGGAGCGGCGCGGCGGCGTACGGCCAGTGGGGCGCGGGCCTCGACTTGCACGACCGGACCGACGACATCGGCAACTACCAGGCGCGGCTCGATCCCGCGACGGAATCCGAGACGCCCGATCCCTCGACCACCAATGCCTACACGGTGACGACGACCGTGCGCGCCGCGTACGTGACCGACAAGGTCCGGCATGGCGACTGGGAAGCCCTGCTCGGCGCGCGGGCCGAACGCATGGCGGTGCGCGTCGACGCGGTCCAGGGTGCCGCGCACACGGGCCATTGGCAAGCCGTGAACCCGAGCCTGCACGTTCGGCGCGCGTTCGGGGACGACGCCGACGTGACCCTGTCCTATCGCGGCAGCCTGCAGATGCCCGACCCGCGCGACCTGAATCCGTTCACCACCTACGTCGACGCGCAGAACCGCAGCCGCGGCAATCCGGGCCTGCGGCCGCAGCGGCTCGGCGCCTGGGAACTCGGTACGCACGCCCAGGTGGACCACGTGGACGGGACAATCGGCGTGTTCTACCGGACGAGCCGCGACACGGTGGTCGCGGCGCACAGCGTGGCGGACAACGTGCTCGTCACGTCGAAGCAAAACGGCGGACATGGCCGCTCGGCCGGCGTCACGGGCTCGCTCGACTGGACGCCGGCGGCGGCGCTGCACCTCGGTATCGACGGCGGCATGTATCGCGTGGTGCTCGACACGCCGGACGTGGCAGGCCCCGTGCGCCAGCACGGCCCGGCGGGCTACCTGAACCTAAGGGCCGGTTACAGCGCCGGCCGCGACGACCTGTCGCTCGACGCGCACGCGCAATCGGCCGGCATCACGCCGCTCGGCCGCTACGGCCCCACGAGCAGCGTGAACGTGACGTGGAAGCATGCGCTGGACAAAACACTCAGCCTGACCGTCAACGCGAACGACATCTTCGACGGCAGCCTGCGCACCTATGGGACGGACACCGGCACGTTCCACCAGGCCGGGTTCGACCACTTCGTCGCCCGGCGGGTCTATGTCGGATTCGTCAAGACGATCGAGTGATCAGGCGCTTTTGGCCGTCACCGGATAGCCGGCCGCATCGATCGATCGCGCGATGGCATCCAGGTCCGCCGTGCTGTCCACTTTCACCTTCTTCGTCGCCAGGTCGACGTCGACCTTCGCATCCTTGTCGACGGCCTGCACCGACTTCGTGACGCGGCCCACGCAGTGGCCGCAGCTCATGTCTTCGACGGTCAATTCATACATCGTGTGTGCTCCTTGTGCCGGGGCCGGTGCGGCCCCGTTGGGTTGTGTGGTGAATGCCGGCAGCGCTGGCAAAGGATCGGCCGCCGCATCGACGGCGGGACGCGGTGCGGGCCGCCAGCGCCGCAGCAGCAGTGCGTTGGTGACGACGCTGACGGAACTGAGCGCCATCGCCGCCCCGGCCAGCACGGGGTTCAACAGGCCCAGCGCCGCGACGGGAATGCCGACGACGTTGTAGACGAACGCCCATGCGAGGTTCTGGCGGATCTTGCGCCACGTGCGGTCCGAGATGTCGATGGCGTCCGCCACGAGCAGCGGATCGCCGCGCATCAAGGTGATGCCGGCCGTGTGCAGCGCGACGTCCGTGCCACCGGCCATCGCAATCCCGACGTGGGCAGCGGCCAGCGCGGGCGCGTCGTTGATGCCGTCGCCGACCATGCCCACCTGGCGGCCCTCGTTCATCAGCCCGCGTACGACGTCCGCCTTGTCCTGCGGCTGCACGTGCGCGACCCAGCGGTCCAGGCCCAGCGCCACCGCGACGGCGCGGGCACTGCCTTCGTTGTCGCCGCTGAGCATCATGCTGTCCACGCCCAGCGCGCGCAGGCGGGCGACGGCGGCGGCGCTCGTCGCCTTCAGGTGGTCGCCGAACGCAAGGACGCCTTCCACGACGGCCTCCGCACCGCGCAACCGCACGAGCCAAGACACCGTGCGGCCGTCCGCTTCGTGGCGCTCGGCCGCCGCAAGCAGCGCTGGCGGCAACGCCGCCCCGCCGCCGATCTCGTCCAGCAGGCGGCGGTTGCCGAGATAGACGACGTCGTCGCCCACGCGGGCGCGCACGCCGCGGCCGGGCAGCGCGGCGGCATCGACAACTTGCGGCGCCACGACCTCGCGCGCTGCCGCCAGCTCTGCCACCGCGCGCGCCAGCGGGTGCGCGCTGCCCTGCTGCACGGCCGCGGCCAGTGCCAGCAGGTTGGCCGGGTCCTTGCCTTCCAGCGCGACGACACGCGGCCGGCCTTCCGTCAACGTGCCCGTCTTGTCGAAGACGACCATGTCGAGCGCGTGCGCCGTCTCCAGCGCTTCCGCGTCCTTGATGAGGATGCCGTGGCGCGCGGCCGCACCCGTGCCGACCATGATGCTCGTGGGCGTCGCGAGGCCCAGCGCGCACGGGCAGGCGATCACCTGCACGGCGACGGCATTCAGCAGCGCCGCCTGCCAGTCGCCGGTGATAAAGCCCCACGCGAGCAGGGTGACGAGCGAGATCGCCAGCACGACGGGCACGAACACGGCGCTGACCTTGTCGACGAGGCGCTGGATCGGGGCCTTTGCGGCCTGCGCGTCCTCGACCATGCGGATGATCCGCGCGAGCATGCTGTCCGCGCCGACGGCCGTGGCCTCGGCCAGCAGCAGGCCCTCGCCGTTGACGGCGCCGCCCGTCACCCGGTCGCCGACGCTTTTCGCGACGGGCAGGCTTTCGCCCGTCAGCAGCGCCTCGTCGAGATGGCTCGCGCCTTCCACGACGCGGCCGTCGGCCGGCACGCGCTCGCCCGGCCGCACGACCATCAGATCGCCGGCGCGCAGCGCGTCAAGGGCGATCGTCTCGTCGCGGCCGTCGCGGCGGACGATGGCGGTCGACGGGCGCAGCGCTTCCAGCGCGCGGATCGCCGCGACCGTCTGGTGGCGCGCGCGCCCTTCCAGCCATTTGCCGAGCAGGACGAGCGTGATGACGACGGCCGCCGATTCGAAATACAAATGCGGCATCGCGTGCCCGTCACCCGCCCGCAGCAGTTGATAGAGCGACAGGAAATACGCGGCCGACGTGCCGATCGCCACGAGCAGATCCATGTTGCCGGCGCCGGCGCGCGCGGCCTTCCAGCCGGCGCGATAGAACCGGGCGCCAAGCCAGAACTGGACGGGCGTCGCGAGCGCCAGTTGCAGCCAGCCGGGCAGCATCCAGTCGACGCCGACCAGGCGCAACACCATCGGCGCGACGAGTGGGACGCTCAGCACCGCGGCCGCTGCGACGGGCCACCAGTCCGGCAGCCCGTGCGTATCGGCAGCGTCGCGCTTGACCGCGCCCGCCGGCCGCGCTTGGTAGCCGGCCTGCTCGACGGCGGCGACGACGGCTTGCAGGTCGAGATTGTGCCCTTTCACCGAGGCCCGTTCCGTGGCCAGGTTGACGCTCGCGTCGACCACGCCCGGCACGGCCTTGATCGCCTTTTCGACGCGCGCGACGCAGGAAGCGCAGGTCATGCCCCCGATGTCGATGTCGAGGGCGGCATCGTCCGCCATTGTCGTGTCCATGGTTCCTCCTGTGATGACCTGCACAGGATATGGCTTCCCACAATGGGAAGGTCAAGGGGATTGTAGCGCGGACAGGGGCGGTAACGGGTCGAGCGGGCGGAGTTCGTAGCAGAGGTCCGCGCGGTCGGCCGGCGCCGGGGCGGAAAACAGATAACTGTCCAGGCCGAGGCGGCGGCCGGACGGGCCCAAATGCACAGCCCCGAGGTCTGCCTGGCGCAGCACGAGCACGACGTCGTAGGCGAGCGTCGGCACGGCGAACAGGCCCAGCAAGGTGCGCAGCGCGCGCGCGCCCGGCGCGCCGGGCAGGAAGCGGTCGTAGCGGGCACGGTCGAGGGGGCCGATGCGCACGCGCACGCGCAAGTCCGGCCGCCAGCTGCGCGCGCCCAGCAAGGCGCGCCGGCCGAGCCGGGCGTCCACGCCCAGCACGCTCTGTTCGCGCGGCGCGAGGCGGTCCCAGTGGCCGACGCCCTCCTCCACGCGCACGGCGACGCCGAAGTGACTGGACAGCACGCGCGCCAGCACGGCCGCGGACACGGGCCGCCGGCGCAGCAGGCCGGCGACGGCCGCCAGTGCGGTGTCTGGGACGCCGTCCGGCGCGAACGCGTCGCGCGCGGGCAGGCCGGCCAGCGCCAGCAGCATCGGCAGGTAGGCGTCGCGCGGCCCGGCCACGAGATGCTCGACCCGGTACGTGCGCCACGCGCGATACCACAGCGCGACCATGCGCGTGCTGAACATATCGAGGAAGGCGCGGGCCGCTTGCCCCTCGGGCGCATCGGCAGGCAGGGAAAGCAGGCGCTCCGTCACGTGCAGCGGCAGCGCGCCGTGCGCGCCCAGCAAGCCCATGAACGCGGGCGTGAGGCGATACGTGTCGCCGTCGCGCACGGCCGCCTCCAGCTGGCTGGGCGGGAACGCGAGCGCGACGCTGTTGGGAAAGCGCAGGTGGCGCTCGAGCGCGACCCGCTCGGGAATGCCCCGCTCGCCCAGCGCCAGCAGCAGCAGGCGCACGGCCTGGACGACGTCGAAGCGCTGGGGCTCGGCCAGCAGGCGGGCGATCAGGTCCATGGGCGGCCGGACTGCGCGCCGGACCCGCGCGGGGCGCAGGCGACGATTTCGCGGCCCGTCTGGTGCGACACGACCTGCAGCCGCGTGAAGCCATTCAGCTGGCCGTTCAGCGCGACATAATGGTCGAGCACCTGCACGAACGGATACAGCCCCGTGCCCGCGAACGCGTCCTCGTCGACGGTGAGCCGGATGCCGATGCCGGGCACCAAGGTGGCGACGGGCGCCGTGACCAGCCACTCGCGCACGCTGCCGTGCTCCAGCCCCACGATGCCGGCGATCTGGCGCTGTGCGACCGGCGCGCGCGGCAGGTCGTACAGCGCGAGCATCCTGCGGAATTCGTCCAGGCCCGCCATCGACCACGCCGTGTGGTCCAGCGCCAGGTGGGCGATCAGGCGCCAGTGCGTGCCGCGCGTGCCGGGGAAACGCCAGCCGGGCGACGGCTTGCGCAGCATGCGGACGGGCGCGAGGCCCGACAGCTCGTCGCTGCGCAGGTCCCCTTGCGGCCGGCCCCAGGCGAGGTGCGACGGCAGGTCGCGGTTGCTGCACGTGAGGTCCGTGGACAACGTGGCGCCGGCCGCGTCGAGCGGGCGGAAATCGCCGTCGACGAGGGCGATCCGCATCTCGTGGCCGGGGCTGACGGCGGCCGTCGCCTCGTCGCGCCGCGCGACCCAGTAGTGCGCGGCGCCGGACGACGGGACGCCCGACGCCGGGACGCCGGACCGGTACAGCGGCTCGAACGACGTGACGGTGCCCGTGTCCGCGCGCACGAGGCGCACGGCGTCCACGCTGTGGATCTCGTACGCGGCCGCGTGCGCGCCGTCCGCCAGCAGCGGGTAGTCGGCGCTCGTGTACGCGAGCTGCAGCGGCGCGCCCGCCTTGGGAAACAGGTTGACGACGGGCGTGCAGCCGGGCAGCAGGTTGTGCGCATCCAGGCCGGCCAGCAGGCGCGCCGCGTCGGAGTCGGGCGCGATGCCGGACAGCGCGACGTGCAAGGTAAAACCGCGGCAGCGCGGCGGCAGCACGTCGGCAAGCGCCGCCAGGTCGACGTCGATGAAATTGAATTTTTCCGGATAGCAGAAATACTCGGTGAGCAGGCGCGGCGCCGGATGCGAGCGCGCGGGATACGGCAGCACCGCGTCCTCGTCCGCGAAACCCGCGAGACGCAGCGGCACGCGGGGCAGCGGCAGCCACCCCGTGTCGCCGTCCGGTTGCAGCCACGCGCCGGCGCAGCGCAGGAACAGCGCATCGACGAGCGCGGCGCGCAGCGACGCCTCGCCGTCGGCGAACAAGCGCAGCACGGGTGGGCAATGCGGCGGCAGGCGGTCGAACGTGAAGCCCGTGCGCGTGGCCTCGACGGCGAGGCTGATGGCGCAGCCGGCCCCGCGCGGCATCCGCTGCGCGCGCGGGACGCCGTGCAGCGGCCCGAACGCCAGCCGCGTCACGGCGAGCGGTGCCAGCAGCACGTCGTACACGGTGCGGAAGCGGCACGGGTTGTCGCCGCCGGCGCTCGTCCGCAGCATCGTGCCCCGTGCCAGCACGGACGGATGCGCAGGCACTTCGGCGGGCGCGCGGCCGCCGATCTGCACGATGGAATACGAGGGCAGCGGCCGCAGATAATGGGGATACAGGCTGTCGAGCAGCGCTTCCGTGAAGCGGGGATAGTCGTCGTCGAGGCGCTTGTTGATGCGGGCGGACAGCAGCGCCACCGATTGCACGAGCCGCGCGACGCCAGGATCGTCCCACGCCTCGCCCGTCACGTGCAGCGCGCCGGCGGGCTTCGGATAGCGGGCGCGGAATTCGCGCGCGAACTGGCCGAACAACCCCAGCTCTTCCTCGTAGTAGCGCAGCAGCTCGTCCATCGCTCCCCACCGATCGTTGCCCGAGACCAAGATGTATGCTCCCACCCTGCTCCGTCGCGTATCTTGAGTACAATCAACGCTATCCAACCGACAGGAGACGTCCGTGCCCGACCTGACCCCATTCCTCATCACGCAGCGATGGCCCGCGCGGCACCCCGACCGCCTGCAGCTGTATTCGCTGCCCACGCCGAACGGCGTCAAGGTGTCGATCATGCTCGAAGAGATCGGGCTGCCGTACGAAGTGCACCGCATCGCGTTCGACAAGAACGAGCAGACCACACCGGAATTCATGTCGCTGAACCCGAACAACAAGATCCCCGCGATCATCGACCCGAACGGCCCCGGCGGCAAGCCGCTCCCGCTGTTCGAATCGGGCGCCATCCTGCTCTACCTCGCGGAGAAGACGGGCAAGCTGCTGCCGACCGACCCGGCGCTGCGCTACGAGACGATCCAGTGGCTGATGTTCCAGATGGGCGGCGTCGGCCCCATGTTCGGCCAGCTGGGGTTCTTCCACAAATTCGCCGGCCGCGAATACGAGGACAAGCGCCCGCGCGACCGCTACGTGCACGAGGCGAAGCGCCTGCTGGGCGTGCTGGACGCGCACCTGAAGGGCCGCGCCTGGCTCGTGGGCGACGCGTACACGATCGCCGACGTCGCCACATTCCCCTGGGTGAACAACCTCATCGGGTTCTACGACGCGGCCGAGATCGTCGGCTTCGACCGCTTCCCCGAAGTGGGCCGCCTGCTCGAGGCGTTCCGCGCCCGCCCCGCCGTCCAGGAAGGCCTGCAGATCCCGCGCGCGCCCGCCGCGTGACCAGGCTTACGACAAGGTGCGCAGGTCGGCGATGACCTCCGCGCCGAAGCCCGCGCCGAGCAGATAGTCGACGAGCTGTTCGGCGCACGTGTCCGGATCGAGCAGCGCCCCCGACTCCTTCAGGTCGATGAAGCGCTGGCGCATGGGGAAGCGTGACTCGGGCACGGCGCGGATCTCGGACTGCATGCCCGTGTCGATGACACCGGGCGCGAGGCTGCAGATGCGCACGCCCCGCTCGCGGTCGAGCGCGACGGCGCGCGCGTGCTGGTCGAGGGCGGCCTTGGTGGCGCAGTAGACGCTCCAGCCGGGATACGCATTGCGGCCGGCGCCGCTGGAGATGTGCAGGATGCGCCGCTGTGCCCCGCCGCTGGCGCGTACGACGGCCGCCGCCAGCGCCATCGGTGCCGCCACGTTCAGCTGCACGGCACGCAGCACGGCTTGCGGGTCCTGCGCGTCGAGCGGGCCGACGGGGCTCACCATGCCCGCGTTGTTCAACAAGAGGACGGCGCCCGTGCCGTCCAGGTAGTCGCCGAGCGCCCCGCCGGCCAGCCAGCCGGACAGCGCGACGCTGTCGGCCAGGTCCAGCTCGACTTCCTCGAACAGATCGGGATACGCCTCGGTCAGGTCGGCCGAACGGCTGCGCGCCAGGCCGAGCACGGGAACGCCGCGTGCCAGCAGGTTGCCGGCAAGCGCGGCGCCGAGGCCCTTGGTGTGGCCGGTCACTATCGCTTTCATGGTGGTCTCCAGGTGCCCGCCGCGGGCCGCTCACGCATGTTAGCGCATGCCCGGGGCGCCAGCCAATCGTGCGCCGGGTGCAGCTTGGCCGGCCGCCGCCGCGCCGCCGGCACATTGTTATCCAAAATGGAATTCTGAAGCTTTTTTACCACGGATTATCCGCAGAAGAAAATCAATCATCATGGCTTCACCGTCAACCCACCCAGGAGATCACGATGACCACCCAAGCAAACACCACCACCCGCGTCGCCCTCGTCACCGGCGCATCGCGCGGCATCGGCGCCGCCGTCGCCAGGCGCCTCGCCAGCGATGGCTATGCCGTCGCCGTCAACTACGCCGGCAATGAAGCGGCGGCGCACGCCACCGTCGCCGCCATCGAAGCGGCGGGCGGCCGCGCCATTGCCGTGCGCGCCGACGTGGCCGATGCCGCCGACGTGAAGCGCATGTTCGCGACGATCGAAGACACGCTCGGCCGCGTCGACGTCCTCGTCAACAATGCGGGTGTCCTGCCCTACGTGACCATCGCCGAGACGAGCGACGACGTGTTCGCCCGAACGATGGCCATCAACGTCACGGGCACGTTCAACACGATGCGCGAGGCGGCCACCCGGATGAACGATGGCGGACGCATCGTCAACTTCTCGACGAGCGTGCTGCACATGGCGCCGCCCACCTACGGCGTGTACGCGGCCACGAAAGGCGCCGTCGAGGCGCTGACGCGCGTGTTCGCGAAAGAGCTGCGCGGCCGCGCCATCACCTGCAACGCGGTGGCGCCGGGCCCCGTCGCGACGGCGCTGTTCTTGAACGGGAAATCGGACGCACTGATCGAGCAGATCGCCAAGTCGGCACCGCTGGAGCGGCTGGGCCAGCCGGACGACATCGCCGGCGTCGTGGCCTTCCTGGCCGGCCCGGACGGCGGCTGGGTCAACGGCCAGGTCGTGCGCGCCAACGGCGGCATGGCATAAGGAGATGGACATCATGAACAAGGCAGTCATCCTCATCACGGGCGCCGGCAGCGGCATCGGCAAACTCTCCGCGCAAGCGCTGGCGCTGGCCGGCCACACCGTGTACGCGACGATGCGCGACGTGGCAGGCCGCAACGCGGGCCGCGCGGCCGAGGCCCGCGCGTGGGCGCGTACGCACGGCGCGGACCTGCGCCCGCTCGAACTCGACGTGTTGTCGCAGGCGTCGTGCGACGCGGCCGTGGAAGCCGTCGTCGCGGAACAGGGTCGGCTGGATGTCGTCGTGCAGAACGCAGGCCACCTCGTCGTCGGCCCGACGGAAGCGTTCACGGCGGAAGAAGTCGCGCAAGTGCTGGACACGAATTTCCTCGGCGCCCAGCGCGTGCTGCGCGCCGCCCTGCCCCGGCTGCGGGTGCAGGAAGCGGGTCTGCTGCTGTGGATCTCCAGCACGACGACGAAGGGCGGCTTCCCGCCTTTCCTCGGCCCGTACGGCGCGGCAAAGGCAGCGATGGATAGTCTCGCCGTGTCGCTGTCGTACGAAGTGGCCCGGTTCGGCATCGAGACGGCGATCGTCGTCCCCGGCGCGTTCACGCGCGGCACCGAGCACTTCCCCAGTGCCGGCAAGCCGCGCGACGCGGCGCGCGCGGCCGCCTATGCCCGCTACGACGGCGTGCTGGACCAGGTGGCCGAACGCCTCGACGCGCTCACGCCGCCGGACGCCGACCCGCAAGCAGTGGCCGATGAACTCGTGCGCATCGTCGGCCTGCCGCACGGCCGGCGGCCGTTCCGCACGGTGGTCGATTTCGTCGGCGACGGCGCGCGCGAAGTGCTGGAGGTGGCGGAAGCCGTGCGCGTGGACTTCGCGCGCCGCATCGGCATCGCCGACCTGCTCGTGCCGACAGGCGCCACCGTATAATCGCGGCGGGAGGTGGCACGCATGGCGACGCAGATGGACCGGTTTCAGGAGATGCAGATCTTCGTGCGTATCGTGGAGCGCAGGAGCTTCACGCAGGCCGCCGAGGACCTGTTGATCCCGCGCGCCACCGCCACCAATGCCATCAAGCGCCTGGAGAACCGCCTCGGCACGCGCCTGCTGGACCGGACGACGCGCGCCGTCGCGCCCACGCAGGACGGCGCCGCGTACTACGAACGGTGCGTGCGCCTGCTGGCCGACCTCGACGAAGCGGAGGACGCGTTCCGCGGCAGCGAGCCCGCCGGCCTGTTGCGCGTGAACCTGCAGCCCACGCTCGCGCGCTACTTCGTGTTCCCCGCGCTGCCCGCGTTCCTCGCCCGCTATCCGCGCATCCAGCTGCACGTGGGCGAGGACGACCGCCTCGTCGACCTCGTGCGCGAAGGCGTCGACTGCGTGCTGCGCGCGGGCCAGCTGCACGATTCGTCGATGGTCGCGCGGCGCGCGGCCGACCTCGAACAGGTGACGGTCGCGAGCCCCGCCTACGTCGAACGCTTCGGCATGCCCGCGACGCTCGCCGACCTCGTGCACCACCAGGCCGTGCACTACGTGTCGACGGCGACGGGGCGCCCGTATCCGCTGGAATTCATGACGGACGCGGGCCTCAAGCTGGCGACGCCGCCCGGCGTCGTGTCCGTCACCGGCACGGAAGCCTACACGGCGGCGGCCCTCGCCGGCCTGGGTCTCGTGCAGGTCCCGCGCTACCGCATCGCCGACCGGCTGCAGGATGGACAGCTCGTCGAAGTGCTGGCCGACGTACCGCCGCCGACGATTCCCGTCTCCGTGCTGTACCCGCACGCGCGCCAGCTGTCCGCGCGGGTGCGCGTGTTCGCGGACTTCCTCGTGCAGCGTTTCCGCGACGCCGGGAGTGCCTAGCAGCAAGCTCGTGCCTCGGCTTTGCCGGCCGTGGCAGAATGTGTCTAAAACAAACTCCAAAAGACACGCCATGCAGACCCCATCGATTCCGCTCGACGAAGCGCGCCGGCTGACGGCGCTGCACGCCACCCGCCTCCTCCACACCGCGCCCGAAGACGCATTCGACCGCATCACCCGCATGGCCAGCCGCCTGCTGAAGATGCCGATCGCGCTCGTGTCGCTCGTCGACAAGGAAGACCAGTGGTTCAAGTCGCGCTGCGGCATCGACTTCACGGGCACGCGGCGCGAGGTGTCGTTCTGCGGCCATGCGATCCTCGACCGCGAACCGCTGATCGTGCCGGATGCGACGCAGGACCCGCGCTTCGCCGACAACCCGATGGTCGTGAACCCGCCGCACGTGCGGTTCTACGCGGGCGTGCAGCTGTACTCGATCGACCGCATGCCGCTGGGCACCCTGTGCGTGCTCGACCGCGTGCCGCGCACGCTCGACGACGAAGACCTCGACATCCTGCGCGACCTCGCGCGCATGACGGAACAGCTGATCCAGTTCCGCCAGCTCGCGACGGCCGCGCAGTCGCTGCATGCGCACGTGTACGTGGACGGCGCGAACCCCGACCTCGCGGCGGCCGCGGGCCAGGTCGAGTTCCTGCTCACGCACGACGCGCTGACGGGGCTCGCGAACCGCCAGGTCCTCGTGCGCACGATCGCCGACAACCTGGAGACGTGGAAGCGCGACGGCCAGCACGTGCTCGTCGCGACGGTCAACGTCGACAAGTTCAAGCGCCTCAACGAACAGCTGGGCCACCACGCGGGCGACAAGGCCCTCGTGGACATCACGGGGAGCCTCCAGAACCTGCTGCGCCCGGGCGACCTGCTGGCGCGCGCAGGCAGCGACGAATTCGTCCTGCTGCTGCCCGGCCTCGGCGACGACACCGTCGCGCGCGACCGCCTGCGCCAGTTGCTGCTGGCCGTCACGCGCGAAATCACGACGCCCGGCGGCACCGTCCCGCTCACGTGCAGCATCGGGTACGCCATCTTTCCGGAAGACGGCGCCGACGGCGACGTGCTCCTGAACGACGCGACGATGGCCGTACGCCGCGCCAAGGCGCTGGGCGGCGGCCAGATCCAGCGCTATTCGGAAGAGCTGAACCAGGCCATGCAGCGCAAGGTGACGCTCGAAAACGAGCTCCGGCACGCGCACGAGCGGGGCGAGCTGTCGCTGAACTACCAGCCCAAGACCGACCTGCACGACGGCGGCGTGGCGGGCCTCGAAGTGCTCGTGCGCTGGAAGCATCCGGAACACGGCGCGATCTCGCCCGCCGAATTCATCCCCATCGCCGAGGAATCCGGCCTCGTCGTGCCGATCGGCGAATGGATACTGCGCACGGCCGTGGCCCAGCGCCGCGCCTGGAGCGACGCGGGCGTGCCCGACGTCCCGGTGGCCGTCAACCTGTCCGGCAAGCAGTTCCTCGGGACGGACGTCGTCGCGCTCGTCGCCGGTGTGCTGCGCGAGTCGGGCCTGCCCCCGCGCCTGCTGGAACTGGAGCTCACGGAAAGCATCTCGATGGACGACCCGGCCCGCACGGCCGACCTGATGCGCCAGCTGCGCGAGCTCGGCACCACGCTCAGCATCGACGACTTCGGCACCGGGTACTCGAGCCTCAGCTACCTCAAGCGCCTCCCGGTCGACAAGCTGAAGATCGACCGCTCGTTCGTCCTCGACGTCCATCAAAGCGCCGATTCGCTGGCGATGGTGAAGGCGATCATCGGCATGGCACACACGCTGCGGCTGACCGTGATCGCCGAGGGTGTCGAGACGGACGAGCAGGTGGCCGCCCTGCGCAGCGCCGGCTGCGACCAGATCCAGGGCGATTACTTCAGCAAGCCGCTCGATGCCGACGCCTGCGCCGACTACCTGCGCCAGCATGCGGCCCCGGCGGAAGCGCCCCGGGTCGTCGCCGCCGGCGGCGCCGCGTAGCCGCTGTATGTACGGATCGACGCAACACCAATTCCGGCAAATCGATGGCCGGAATTGTGGAATCCCATATGAAGGATTACAATGATGACACGGCGCGTTGCCCAATTTCATTAAACGCACCGATGCCAGGCAGGTTCGTCGCACCGGCCGCACGAACCGCATACAACAATTCCAAACCAACCAAGAGCATGCGTTACTCGAGTAACCATAAGGCCGAAACGCGGCAACGCATCATCGGCGAAGCCGCGCGCCGCTTCCGCAAGCACGGCATCGAAGGCACCGGTCTGGTGCCGCTGATGAAAGCGCTCGGCCTCACCCATGGCGGTTTCTACGCCCATTTCGAATCGAAGGACGCGCTCGTCCAGGCTTCGCTGGAAGCCGCCGCCGAGCAGACGCTGGAGCGGTGGCAGGCGCCGCCTGCCGCCGTGCCTGCCGAGCCCGTGCCCGAACTGGCCACTACGGCCGGCGACGAGCCCGTGCGCGCCGTCATCGACGACTACCTGTCCACGCGCCACCGCGACGAACCGGGCGAAGGCTGTCCGCTTCCCACGCTGGCGGCGGAACTCGGCGTGCGCGGCCAGCCCAGCGCGACGGCGGACGCGATGATCGAGCACATGACGGCGTTGCTGGCCGATTGCCGCCTCGCGGCCGGCCCAGGCGACGGCGGCATCGTGGCGCTCGCTGCGATGGTCGGCGCCCTCACCCTGGCGCGCGCCGTGTCGGACCGGGCCGCGTCGGACGGCATCCTGGCCGCCGTGCGCGCCGCGCTGCAGCCGGCGCCCCGCGAGGCGTGACCGGCGCCGGGCTGCGTCAGCGGTCGACCATCGCCAGCGCCTTCTCCGTGTAGCGCGCACCCGCGACGCCGATCGCCTCGAGCGCCCCGTCCAGCCGGCGCACATCGTCCGCGCTCAACCGCACGTCGGCCGCGGCCACGTTCTGCTCCAGGTACGTGCGGCGCTTGGTGCCGGGGATCGGCACGATGTCGTCGCCCTTCGCCAGCAGCCACGCCAGCGCGACCTGGCCGGGCAGCGCGTGGTGCGCGGCCGCGATCTCCTTCACGAGGCCCGCGATGGCCTGGTTGCGGTCGAAGTTTTCCCCTTGCAGGCGCGGATCGTTCTGCGCGCGGAAATCGTCCGCCGGATAGTCTTCGGCGCGCTTCGCCGTGCCGGTGAGGAAACCCCGGCCGAGAGGGCTGAACGGCACGAAGCCGATGCCCAGCTCACGCAGCACCGGGAGCACGTCCGACTCGATGTTGCGCTCCCAGATCGAGTACTCGCTCTGCAGCGCCGTCACGGGCTGCACGGCGTGCGCCCGGCGGATCGTCGAGGCACCCGCTTCCGACAGGCCGAAATACAGCACCTTGCCTTCGCGGATCAGGTCTTGCACCGTGCCCGCCACGTCCTCGATCGGCACGGCCGGGTCGACGCGGTGCTGGTACAGCAAGTCGATGCGGTCCGTGCGCAGGCGTTTCAGCGACGCCTCGACCACCTCGCGGATGTGTTCCGGGCGGCTGTCGGCGCCGGCGAAATGCCCCTTGCCGATGACGAAGCCGAACTTCGTCGCGATCTGCACCTGGTCGCGCCGCCCGGCCAGCGCGCGGCCCAGCAATTCCTCGTTCGTGAACGGACCATACACTTCCGCCGTGTCGAGGAAGGTGCACCCCAGGTCGATGGCGCGGTGGATCGTCGCGATCGATTCCGCGTCGTCCGGCGTGCCGTACGCATAGCTCATGCCCATGCAGCCCAGGCCGATGGCGGAAACTTCCAGGCCCTGCGTTCCAAGGCGTCGTGTCGTCAGCATGTCGTTGTCCTTTGCTCGTGATGCCGCCCGCGGCGGCTTGATGACAATGTAAGCGTTGCGTCTTGCAAAGAAAACACCAATAATCGGTGGATCATTTTCCAAAAATGGAAAACCCGTGGATTGGAACGACCTGAAATACTTCCTCGAAGTGGCGCGTGGCGGCAGCCTGACGTGGGCGTCGAACGTGCTGCGCGTGAGCCAGTCGACCGTGAGCCGACGCATCGCCGAGCTGGAGACGCGCCTCGGCACCCGGCTGTTCGCCCGCCACCAGACGGGCTACTGCCTCACGGACGAGGGCCGCGAACTGCTCGGCCGCGCGGAAGCCGTCGAGGACAATATGCTCGCGTTCGAGCGGGGCGCGTCGGGCCTGGCGCCCGCCGTGTCGGGCCTCGTGCGCCTCGCCACGTCGGAAAACCTCGCGACGGACCTCGTGATTCCCGCATTGCCCGCCTTCGTCGCGCGCCACCCGCAGCTGCGCCTGGAAATCGTCACGACGACGGCCACCGTGGAACTGGGCCGGCGCGACGCCGACCTCGCGCTCCGGGTCGTCCGTCCCAGCCACGGCAACCTCAAGACGCGCCGCCTCGGCGAGATGACGCACGGCGTGTACGGCCACCGCGACTATCTCGCGCGGCACCCGGCCCGCGGCGACGATCCGCTGGCCGGCCGCGCCGTCATCACGTGGGACGAGGCGCACGCGCACCTGCCCGCGGCGCAATGGCTGGCGCGGCGCGCGCCGGACGCCCGCGTGGTGCTGGCCGCGTCGACATTGCGCGCGCAGATCGCGGCCGTGCGCGCGGGGCTCGGGGTCGCCGTCCTGCCGGATTTCCTCGTCGCCGGGTCGGACCTCGTGCGCGTGCTTGCGCCGGACCAGGTGTTCAGCGATGGCGTCTGGCTCGTGATTCACGCCGACCTGGCCGCGTCCGCGCGCGTGCGGGCCGTCGCTGATTTCCTCGCGGACGCGGTGGCGGGCAGCGCGCTGTCCGGCCGGCCCGTCGCGCCTTCGTGTTAGCATCTGGCGATGGAAAAACGAAGCGACTACAAGACCGCCTTGCTGATCGAGGCGGCGATCCACGAAGCCCAGGAAGAACGCCGCTCGCCCGCGCGCGCGCTGGCGGCGCTGGGCGTACCGTTCGACGTCGCGATGCGCGTGCTCACGCGCCCGGACGAGCGGCGCCACGTCGTGCCGCCGCCCCGCAGCGCCGGCGCGCAGGGGTAGTCACGGATAGCGCACGGGCCGGCCCGGCAGGTCGGGCAGCGGGATGAATTCCGTCTCGCCCGGCACGTGCGGGAAGCGCTGCGCTTGCCAATCCTCCTTCGCCTGCTCGATACGGTCGGCGGAACTCGACACGAAATTCCACGTCAGGTAACGCGGGCCGTCCATCGGTTCTCCGCCCAGCAGCATCACGCGCGCGCCGGCGCCCGCCGTCGCGGCCAGGGTCACGACAGCGCCCGGTTTCAGCACGAGCAGCTGGCCTTGCTCGAAGCGACCATCGCGGCCAAGGTCGAGCGTGCCGGCGACGACGTACAGCGCCTGCTCCGGATACTCGGCCGGCAAGGTGAGGCGCGCGCCCGGCTGCAGCGCGAGGTCGACGTAGAACAGCGGCGACTGCACGGGCACGGGCGACGTCTTGCCAAAATAGCTGCCGGCGATGATGCGCGCGGTGGCGCCGTCGCCGTCGAGGATCGGCAATTCCTGGGAGCCCGTGTGCGAAAACGCCGGGTCGCATTCTTCCTTCGCCTGCGGCAGCGCCACCCAGCACTGCAGCCCGAACAGGTTGGAACCGGCGGCCCGGACGTCCGGCCCCGTGCGTTCCGAGTGGACGATGCCCTTCCCGGCCGTCATCCAGTTCACCTCGCCCGGCTTGATGTCCTGCACGGTGCCGAGGCTGTCGCGGTGGCGGATCTGGCCATCCAGCAGGTACGTGACGGTGGCCAGGCCGATGTGCGGATGCGGACGCACGTCGATGCCTTCGCCCGCATGGAACACGTGCGGCCCCATCTGGTCGAGGAAGACGAACGGGCCCACCATGCGCCGGTCCTTGTGCGGCAGCGCGCGCCGCACCTCGAAGCCGCCGCCCAGGTCGTGCGTGCGCGGGATGATGACGGTGTCCAGGCCACTGCCGTACTCTTGGTCGAACGTGCTCATGTCAGCGTGCCTCCGTGGTGATCTGGATCGTGCCCGACAAGGTCTTGTGCACCGGGCATTTGTTGGCGATGTCGGTCAGGCGCGCCTTCGCTTCGTCATCGAGCGCGCCCACGTATTCGATCGTGCGGTGCAGGCCGTACGCCGCGCCTTCCTGGCCGTGTTTGATGGATACCTTCACTTCGTCCAGCGCATACCCCTTGCGCTTCGCGTACAGGCTGACGGTGAGCGTCGTGCACGCCGCCAGCGCGGCCGCGAGGATGTCGTGCGGCTCCGGGCCGCTGTCCTCGCCGCCGAATTCCGGCTTCACGTCCGTCAGGATGCGGTGCTTGCCGATCTCGATCACCTGCTGCAGCGGCCCCTCGCCGCGATGCGTCGTCACTTCCATGGCTCGTTCTCCTCGTCTCTTTCGTTTGCGTGGATGGCCGCCACCCGTGCGCCAGGTCGCGGACCGATTGTACTCGTGTCAGGCCGTCCGGCCGCGCAGCACGTCGAGCCGTGCGGCGCTGCGGTCGCGCTGGCGCTGAACTTCTATCGTTGCGTTTGACTCGCTCATCGTTTGCCTGTTCAGGCCGGCAGATCGAACAGCAGCACTTCGGCGTCCTGTGCCTCCGACAGCGTCACGACGGCTTCCTCGCCGACTTCGACGGCGTCGCCCGCTTCGAGGGCGCAGCCGTTTACGGTCACGCTGCCGCGCGCCACCTGGACATAGGCCTGGCGTCCCGGCAGCAGCGCATGGTCGACGCGCTCGCTGCCGTCGAGGATCGTCGCGTAGATGGCGGCGTCCTGGCGCAGCGACACGGAACCGTCGCGGCCGTCGTGCGACGCGATCAGCCGCAGCGCGCCGCGCTTGGCTTCAGTGTCGAAGTGCTTCTCTTCGTAGCCCGGTGCGCCGCCCGTCTCGTTCGGGATCACCCAGATCTGCAGGAAGTGCACGGGTTCCGTCGCCGAGTGGTTGTACTCGCTGTGCGTGACACCCGTCCCGGCGCTCATGCGCTGCACGTCGCCGTAGCGCAGCACGGAACCGTTGCCCATGCTATCCTTGTGCGCCAGCGCGCCGTCCAGCACGTAGGAGATGATCTCCATGTCCTTGTGGCCGTGCGGGTCGAAGCCACGGCCCGGGGCCACGCGGTCCTCGTTGATCACCCGCAGCGGGCCGAGGTGCATGTGCGCCGGATCGTAGTAGTGGCCGAACGAGAAGGTGTGCTGCGAGCGCAGCCAGCCGAAACTGGCGACACCGCGATCCGCGCTTTTACGTACTTTCAGCATGATGCTCTCCTTGTGATTGCGCGTTCGAACCGTTCGAACACGTCGAGCTGCGTCGGCCTTGCGGCACCGCCGTCCCTGCCGGCGCAAGCGCGTTTCCATGGAAAGCATTATGGGCGCTGCGCAGGGAGAAGAAAAACGAGTTGTTTTACGGTCTATGATCGATTTTTTCGATAATCGTGCGGAACCCGGTGACGCTACACTGTGGCGAGAACGTCAACGCATCCGCAATGGGAGACCACCATGCAGCAGGCGAGCTACGTCCACGGGGCACATCCGCTCCCCCTCATCGGCGACACGATCGGTGCCCACCTGGACCGCATCGCGGCGCGCTTTCCGGACCGCGACGCGCTCGTGGTGCCCCATCAGGACGTGCGCTGGACGTGGCGTGAATTGCGCGAGCGCGCCGAACGCCTCGCGGCCGGGCTGCTGGCCCTCGGGCTGCAGCCGGGCGACCGCATCGGCATCTGGTCGCAGAACCGCGCCGAATGGGTGCTCACGCAATTCGCGACGGCGCAGGCCGGCCTCGTCATGGTCAACATCAACCCTGCGTACCAGCGCGCCGAGTTGGAATACGCGCTGGCCAAGGTCGGCTGCCGCGCGTTGATCCTCGCGCCCGGCTTCAAGTCCAGCGACTACCTCGGCATGCTGCGCGACCTCGTGCCGGAACTCGACGGCGCCACCGCAGGCGACCTGCATGCCGCGCGCCTGCCCGAGCTGCGCCACGTGATCCGCCTCGGTGACCAGACGACACCCGGCATGCTGAACTTCGACGCGGTCGCGCAGTGCGCCGGCCCGGCCGACGTGGCCCATCTGCACGACGTGGCGCGCACCTTGCAGTTCGACGACCCCGTCAACATCCAGTTCACGTCGGGCACGACGGGCGCGCCGAAGGGCGCCACGCTCACGCACCACAACATCCTCAACAACGGCTTCTTCATTGGCGAGGCGATGCGCCTGTCGGAACGCGACCGCCTGTGCATCCCCGTCCCGCTGTACCACTGCTTCGGCATGGTGCTGGGGAACCTCGCCTGCATGACGCATGGCGCCGCGATGGTGTACCCGGGCGAAGGCTTCGACGCGGGCGCCGTGCTGGCCACCGTGCAGGCCGAGCGCTGCACGGCGCTGCATGGCGTGCCGACAATGTTCATCGCGATGCTGGACCATCCGGACTTCGCGGCGTTCGACCTGGCGAGCCTGCGCACGGGGATCATGGCCGGCTCTCCGTGTCCGACGGAAGTCATGCAGCGCGTGATGCGCCAGATGCACATGGACGAGATCACGATCGCCTACGGCATGACGGAGAAGTCGCCCGTGAGTTTCCAGACGTCCGTCGACGACCCGCTCGCGTGCCGCGTGGGCACGGTCGGGCGCATCCATCCGCACCTGGAGGTCAAGATCGTCGACGCGGACGGCCGCATCGTCCCGCGCGGCGACACGGGCGAGCTGCTGACGCGCGGCTATTCCGTGATGCTCGGCTACTGGGGCGACGACGCGCGCACGCGCGAGGCGATCGATCCTGTCGGCTGGATGCATACGGGCGACCTGGCCACGCTGGACGCGGACGGCTACTGCCGCATCGTGGGCCGCGCGAAGGACATGGTGATCCGCGGCGGCGAGAACATCTACCCGCGCGAAGTCGAGGAATTCTTGTATCGCCATCCGAAAGTGCTGGACGTGCAGTGCGTGGGCGTCCCGGATGCGAAGTACGGCGAGGAGCTGTGCGCATGCATCGTGCTGCGGCCCGGCGCACAGGCGGATGCAGACGAGATCCGCGCATTCTGCCGCGGGCAGATCGCGCATTACAAGATCCCGCGCTACGTGCGCTTCGTGGAGGGTTTTCCGATGACGGTGACGGGCAAGATCCAGAAATTCGTGCTGCGCGGCCAGATGGCCGATGAACTCGGTCTCGGGGACCGTGCATGAAGTGTCTCGTCGTGATCGCCCATCCTCTCCACGACAGCTTGTGCCACGCGCTGGCGCAGCACGCCATCTCCACCTTGATCGCGCACGGGCACGACGTCGTCGTCGACGACTTGCATGCCGCCGGCTTCGCACCGGCACTGACGGCGGCGGAACGCCAGAGCTACTACGGCCCCGCGTTCGACGGCGCCGCCACCGAGCCGCACGCCGGGCGCCTGCTGGACGCCGACGCCCTCGTGCTCGTGTTCCCGACATGGTGGTTCGGCTTCCCCGCGCTGCTCAAGGGCTGGTTCGATCGCGTCTGGGCGCCGGGCGTCGCCTACGACCATGCCAGCGACCTCGGTCCGATCAAGCCGCGCCTGGGCAACCTGCGGCGGGCCGTCGCGATCACCACGCTGGGTTCGCCGTGGTGGGTCGACCGGTTCGTGCTGCGGCAACCCGTCAAACGCGTGCTGAAACTGGCGCTGCTGGGTACGTGCGCGCCGACGTGCCGCTTCGAGATGCTGTCGCTGTACCAGGCCGAGTCGCTGTCGCCCGACAAGGTGAACGGATTTCGCGCGCGCATCGGGCGCGCGCTGGAGCGCATGTCATGAAATACTCGACGGTTCGCACATATTCGCTGTCGCTGCCCGAGGCGACGGAGGCGCCGCACTTCACGTACCAGTCGTTTCGCGTGCGGGACAAGATCTTCGTCACGGTGCCGCCGGGAGAAGAGACCATCCACATCTTCCTGCCCGAAGCGCAACGCGAGCAGGTGCTGGCGCTGCATCCGCAATTCATCGAAAAACTCGTGTGGGGCAAGTCGGTGACGGGCGTGCGCGTCACGCTGGCCCGCGCCGAGGCGGCCGTCGTGAAAGCGTTGATCCTCGCGGCGTGGCGGCACAAGGCGCCGAAGGCCGTTAGAGATCGCTGACAAATACCTGTGACAGTGGAAGCCGACGCGAGCGCGCCGGGGCCTTCGTCGGATAGCCCACGCGCAGGATCATGTGCAGCATGTCGCCCTGGGCCAGCCCTAACAGCCTGTGCAGCTCCTGTTCCACCGCGCCGATCTTGTCCTCGAACCCCGGCGCCAGTTTGCCTGTGTGCAGGCGATTGACCTGGTCGGTCACGACGTAATACGGTTGCACTGCCGCGCCGTGCTCGTTGAGCTGCGTCCAGACGCGCGTCAGCAGGCGTCCGGCGTCGATCGCGTTGCGCTCCTTTCCGCCGCCAACGACGCACAACAGCGCCGGCGCGGCCGAGATCAGCCCCGTTTCGGTCTTGGCCAGAAATTTGTAGGCACCAAACCGGTTCAGTTTGGCCATCCGCTTCCAGTTCGACATAAAGTTGAGCATGGTCTTGCCGCCCGGGGGCAAGCCCAGCGTCGCGACGTCGAGTCCGTCGCCGCTGGCGACTTCCTGCGGTGTTTCGCGCAGGCTGCCGAACAGCCAGCGGTGCAGGTCGCGATTGCAGAAGCGCGCCTGGGAACTCAATTCGACGAGCCTGACCAGCGCCTTGCGCGCTGCATTGTCCTGCAGCACGACCATGCGCTGCTGGCCCTGCCGGGCCCCTGCGACCGTGTCCCGCAGACCCGGCTCGAGTACATCGGTCCGATACGGGAGACGGTTCGTGTGGCGCGCCTGAAGCCCTGGAGGAATTGTAAAATTTTCCGGCAAATCGTGTGGCAATTCCAGACGTCCGTACGGCTGTTTGCCCGGCCGGCTCCATTCCCATTGCCCTCGCACACCATTCGCCGCCAGCGTCATATCGATGTTTTCAGCGAGGCCGCCGATGGCAAGCAGCGTGCCGTGGCTGTCGGCGTCGAATACATTCGTACTCGGATGGCGCGACACATAATGCAGCTCGATCGCATCGCCCGTCCAGCGCATCTGCCATGGCTGGCTGTTATCGGCCGACGGCGCCAGTGCGGCGCATGCGGCAAGGTGCTCGATGAAGGGCTTGGTCATAGAAATTGTATGGCTGCACAAGATAGCACTCACTTTGTGTACGTAAAAAAGCCCGTCGCAGGACGGGCTTCTTGCCATTAAGACACTACTTCCCGACCAGCAAGGCCGACCGGGAAAGCCTATTAGACACGATTACTTGGCGCGACGGCGCTTGCTTGCGGCCAGGCCCAGCATCCCCAGGCCCAGCAGGGACAGCGATGCAGGTTCCGGCACCGCCGAGCGGTTGAAGTCGATCGAGCCGCTTGCCTGGTTGATGGCCACCAGGTTGCCGGAGATTTCGGCGCCTTGCGTGGTGTTGTTGAACTCATCGAACGCGATGTTGTAGAACGGGTTCGGATCGACGAAGTAAGCCTGGCCCAGAGCAGTCACGTTGAACGTCTGTTCCGAGTTCAGGTGGGCACCCAGCAGATCATTGAAACCTGCAACGCCTTTGATCAGGCTACCGCTGGCCAGCAGCAGGTCGTCGCCGGTGTTGCCAACAGTCGCCCCCGTTGCGCTTGCCGCATTCGCATTGGTGTAGGTGTTGTCCATGTTCTTGTCGACCCAGAACTGGAAGTTCAGCGACGTCAGGTCGTTGATGCTGTTCGGGGTGTTGATGCCCGAGCCCGTGCCGGCGCGATACTTGTCGGTCAGGTCGAACGTGATGTAGAGCAGGTAGTCACTGCCCAGGCCGGTGTTGAACTTGGGGCTGCCGTTCAGCGCGAAAGAGCTCAGTTGCAGCCAGCCCGAACCGCTGTGGGTGTTGCCGGAGGTCGTCAGCAGTTCGGACGAGGTGCCCGAGATCTGGTTGGCCGTGAACGTGGGCTTGGCGCTGCCCAGGGCCGACGGGTCGACCGTGAAGATCGGTGCGGCGGCTTGAGCGAACATCGGCATCGCTGCGCCCGTGACCAGGGTCAGGGCGGCAACGGACTTGGCAATCAGGGACTTGTTCAGCTTCATAGGGTTCTCCTCAAGGAATACGAGTTGGACAGTACGTTTGGTGCTACGACAGCTCATTCCCAATAAAGCATGATTCAGGCCAGACTTGGTGCTTACTTTAGAATCAATAACTTATAAAAAGACCTTAATCGAGGTTAAACGGTATTGTAAATTCTGCCGACAGTAATTATCCACGATAAATTACCGTGGGAAATTGATTGTTAGAAAAATTTCTGATTGTTATCTTAAAATGAATCGCGACAATAAATACGAGACGGGTACCGTGTGATCATTCCTGCAGGCACATTATTGCTTTGCAAGCTGATTAATTTCTATTAATCAACGCATCGATGGTTGGCTGGTCGTAGTGGAAAAGCGGAAACGTTCCCAGAAAGCCGGGCAGACGTACGGACAGCTTCGCTATCGCGACAACCGCCCTGCATGGTCTTCCCGCGGTGGGCCACTGCACGGGCCCGCGCCGGGCGCGGTTGCCTTGACAGCCCGCCAGCGCAGGCTATCTGCGGGGCCTCAAAGCGTATGGGAGAACTAGAAAACAAATCCATTGAACGCACCCACCATATCGAATTTTATTCTATTTTTCGCTATATCAATTCCGCGCGAGAAACCCTCTCGTATTTGTTGCGGAAAATCAAGAGATATTTAAAGTGCGTGAAACTCACAGGGGTAACGCGACAGGTTTCCGGAATAATCGCAGCACACATGCCGGTTATTTGTTGGCCGGCTTGAAGGATAATTGTCGAGCCAGTCGAAAACGGCAGATTCCGTTAAAGATTCATCGCCGGCCACCTGTTCTTCCAGAGGCAACAATTACCGTCTTGCCCGCGCCCGATATTCGATCGAAATGCCGTGGAACCGAATGACGTTTTTTCCCGGACGAGCACGCGAATCATCGTCATAAGCAATGACGAGGTGACTCGCGTCCCGCCAATCTATTGAAATTTCATCGGGCGGATTTCCGACCGAAGCCTTGTAGAAAACGGCCGATCCGGCGCGATCGCCATGATTGGAAATCGGTTCGTTCGGGCGACGAAGATGCACCTCATCGTACAGCCGACCCTGTCCGAAACCGAGGCCATTGTCGACCAGCTCCAACGTCGCGACCCATTCGCCGTTCGGCGACAAGCAGTCGACGTCCTGGCCGACGATCGGTCCATCGTCGCCGGACGCATGCCATGCATACAGCCCGGTCAGGAAAACCGACAAGACGAGCGCGACGCCGAGCGCAATCATGAATCGTCCAATACCCATTTATGTCGTTCCTCTTCAAAACCGGCGGCCGCAGCAGTGTACGGCCGCGATTGCGCCGAAGGCAATCGACTCCCCGCCATGCACGACGACGCGCCCCCGCTTTTTTGATACGATGCGCTCCCCGTCTTCACTCACCCGCACATGCTCAGACTCAGCCTGGACGCCCTCCTCACCGTCGACACGATCGCCCGCCGCGGCAGCTTTTCCGCCGCCGCCAAGGAGCTGTACCGCGTGCCGTCGACGATCTCGTACACCGTCTCCAAGCTGGAGGACGACCTGGGCGTGCAGTTGTTCGAGCGCTTCGGGCCGCGCGTCGTCCTGACACCGGCCGGCGAGGAGTTGTTGAAGGAAGGCCGCTACCTGCTCAAGGCGGCGGGCGACCTCGAGAGCCGCGTGCGGCGCGTCGCGTCCGGATGGGAGACGGAATTCGCCATCGGCATGGATTCCGCGCTCGCCCCGCTGGGCCTGCAGGACGACATCCGCGCGTTCTACGACGTGGCCGACCAGACCCGCCTGCGCATCGTGCGCGAAGCGTTGTCCGGCACGTGGGAAAGCCTGCTGGACCGGCGCGTCGACCTGCTCGTCGGTGCGGCCGGCGAAGGCCCGTCCGGCGGCGGCTACACGGCGGAGCCGCTCGGCACGATGTCGTTCGTGTTCGTCGTCGCCCCGTCGCATCCGCTCGCCGCGGTGCGGCACCGTCTCGGCAAGGCGGAGCTGACGGCGCATCGTGCCGTCTCCGTCGCCGATTCCGTGCGCGTGCTGCAGGCCCGCACGGTGGGCCTGCTGTTCGGCCAGGACACGCTCACCGTGCCCGACATGCAGACGAAGTACGAGTTCCAGCTGGCCGGCCTCGGCTTCGGCTTCCTGCCGGAGGCGTGGGCGCGGGCCGACATCGCGGCCGGACGCCTCGTCGAGAAGGCCGTCGAGGAGCCGAAGCCGGACGAGACGCTGTACATGGCATGGCGCACGGGCGAGGACGGCGCCGCGCTGAAATGGTGGCGCGAGCGCCTGCGCGCGAGCACGCCGCTCGCGCGCATGCTTGCGCTCAACTGTCCGATCGAGCGGGCAACGTCCGATAGCGCAGGGTAAGTACCTATACGTTCGTATGACTAGACCTCGGCCGTGCCCCTCCCGACAATGACCGGGTCCGGATGCGGCGGCCGAGCCGTCCCTTCCGGTCTCCAGCCACTCCACCGAAGGGACATGCCATGACCATCACCCGCACGAGCAATACCGTCACTACCCGCGACGGCACCACCATTTACTTCACCGACTGGGGCCACGGTCCCGCCGTCGTGTTCAGCCACGGCTGGCCGCTGCAGGGCGACGCGTGGGAAGACCAGATGATGTTCCTGGCCGAGCACGGCTACCGCGTCGTCGCCCATGACCGCCGCGGCCACGGCCGGTCGAGCAAGCCCTGGCACGGCAACCACATGAACGACTACGCCGACGACCTCGCCCAGGTGATCGAGGCGCTGGACCTGAACGATGTCACCCTCGTCGGCCACTCGACGGGCGGCGGCGAGGTCGCGCGCTACGTCGGCCGCCATGGCACCGGCCGCGTCAAGGGCGCCGTGCTGGTGGGCGCCGTCACGCCGCAGATGGGCCAGTCGGACGCCAATCCGAACGGCGTGCCGATGGCCGTGTTCGACGGCATCCGCCAGGGCGTCAAGGCCGACCGCGCGCAGTTCTTCAAGGACCTCTCCGGCCCGTTCTATGGCTTCAACCGCGACGGCGCCAAGGAATCGCAAGGCATGCGCGAAACGTTCTGGCTGCAGGGCATGCAGTGCAGCCTGCGTGCCGCCTATGAATGCATCAAGCAGTTCTCGGAAACGGACTTCACGGAAGACCTCAAGAAGATGACGGTGCCCACGCTCGTCATCCACGGCGACGACGACCAGATCGTCCCCATCGACACGACGGCACGCCGCGCCGTCGAACTGCTGCCGCAAGGCCGCCTGGTCGTCTACGAGGGCGCCCCGCACGGCCTGGCCGCTACCCACAAGGACCGCCTGAACGCCGACCTGCTGGCCTTCCTGCGTTCCTGATCCCGCGGCGGCGCCGGCCTCGCCCGCTCCCCGAGCAACGCGATGCACGTCCGCGCCGTCCTCCCGCCCTCGCTGCGCGCAGCGATCCTCCTTTCGTATGAGGGCATCGCCCGGCAATGCCGCGATACTGGTTTCGCCCCGGCCCAACTCCCGCCGGCGGCGATTCCGAGCGTGCAGATGACCCGACCGTACCTACCGATACCATCCGCTCCCGCGCCGCACGCGCTGCCCGACGGCGTTGCGGCCGCGTGCGAGCCCGACTTGCCCGCGTGCCGGGCCGCGTGGCGCCTGGTGTGCGACGCGGGCCCGGCCGCGCTGGCCGATGCGCCGCTGCTGCGCGCCGATCCTCAGCTGTCCGACGCGCTGCAGGACGCATTCAACGCCGGCCGCCTGCCGGGCAGCCTGATCGAAACGGAAATCCGCCGCGCGCTGCTGGACGGCCCCACGGACGCCACCCTGCTGGCCGCCGTGCTGCTTGCGGCCGTCGCCCTCGACCGCTTCCGCGGCGGCCGCCGCGCCCTGCTGCTGGCCGACGCCTGCGCCCGGCGCGCGCGCCGGCCCGATGCGGGCCGCGTGGGCGGCGCCGTGCTGCGCGCCCACGCAACCCTCGTGCTGGCACGGCGCGCCCCGCTGCGCGATGCCGCGCTCGTGCAGGCCGAAGCCTGCCGCCTCGAGGCGGGGCGCCCGGATACGCTGGCGCGCAGCGCCGTGCTGTGGGCGGGCGTGCGCCTGCTGTGCGGCGCGCCGCTCGCCGAACTGCGGCATTATGGCGAGGCCGTGCGGCACGCCATGCCGGCCGACGCTGCGTCCACCGCCACGAGGCAGCTGGACAGCCGCATCGCGCTGTTCCGTGCTCTCGCCGACGGCACGCACGGGCCGTCCGTCGCGGCCGCGGCGCCGGACGCGATGCAGTTCGGCTGCTGGCTCGGCTGCCTGCAGGCGGCGTGGCTGCGCGGCCGGATGGGCGCTGCGCGCGCGGCGCTGGCCGCGGCCCGCCAGCTCGTCACGCCGCTCACGCCCCCGTGCGAACTGCTGCCGTACCACCTGTTCGGCGCGCTCACGCTCGCCCGCGCACAGGGCGTGCCCGGCGCGACGGCGCAGCTGCGCGCGCACCGCCGGGCACTGCGCGACTGGGCCCGCCGTGCGCCCGACCTCGCCGCCGCCATGGCGCTGCTCGCAGACGCCGCCGCACAGGAGGCGGGCGGCGGCGTGCGCGCCCTCGCCGCCTACGAACACGCGGCCGCGCTGGCGCAGGCCAACGGCCAGGCATGGCTTGCCGCGCTCGCGTGGGAAGGCGTAGCCGGCCTGTGCGCCCGCGAGGGCCTTGCCGGCGCTCTGCCGGGCTACCGCCGCCTCGCGCTGGACACGTGGCGCGACTGGGGCGCGCACGGCCGCGTGCGCGACCTGACGGCGGCCTGGGGCGCCGCCCCGGCCTCGCTCGACCACGCCCAGCAGGCACGCGCCGCCCGTGCGGACACGGTCGGAGAACTCGGCATCGCCATCGCGCACGAAGTGAATCAACCGCTGGCGGCGATCGTGCTGCACGCGGCGGCCGCGCGGCGCTGGCTGCGCCGCGCCCAGCCCGACACGGCGCGCGCGCTGGAAGCGCTGGAGCAGATCAGCACGTGCGGACGCCAGGCCGGCGACATCGTGCGCAGCGTGCGCGGGCTCGCGCGGCGCGAGGGCGAGGCCGCCAGCACGTTCGCGCTCGACGCGGCCGTCGCCGAGGTGGCGCAGTTGCTGCGCGCGCTGATGGTGCGCCAGAACGTGCAGCTGGACACCCGCCTGCAGTTGCCGGGCCGGCAACTCCACGCGAGCCGCGCACAGATCCAGCAAGTGCTCATCAACCTGCTGCTGAACGCGATCGAGGCGCTGGCCGGCGTCAGCGCCAGGCCCCGCCGCATCGTGCTCGAATCGGCGCCGGCCGGGCTGGCCCTCGTCGAACTGCGCGTGCGCGACAACGGCCCCGGCATCGCGCCCGCCGACCGCGAGCGCATCTTCGACGCCCTGTATTCCACCAAGCCGCAAGGCACGGGCGTCGGCCTGTCGATCAGCCGGGCCATCGTCGCAGCGCACGGCGGCCGCATCGAATGCGTGCCCGCCGAGCCGCACGGCGCCCTGTTCCGCGTCGTACTGCCCGTGCGCGACGTCGAACGCGCGGCGCGCACCGACGCCACGGATATGTCAACATACCTACCTGGAGAGACACCATGAATACACCCGCCATCGCCGACCTGATCCTCACCAACGGCCGCTTCCACACGCTGGACCGGTCCAACCCGCAGGCCGACACGGTCGCCATCGCCGACGGCCGCTTCGTCGCCGTCGGCGCGGCGGCCGACGTGATGCGCCACCGCGGCGACAGCACGCGCGTCGTCGACCTCGACGGCCATACCGTGATCCCCGGCCTGAACGATTCGCACCTGCACCTGATCCGCGGCGGCCTCAATTACAACCTCGAACTGCGCTGGGAAGGCGTGCCGTCGCTGGCGGACGCGTTGCGCATGCTGCGCGAGCAGGCGCTGCGCACGCCGAGCCCGCAATGGGTGCGCGTGGTGGGCGGCTGGAACGAATTCCAGTTCGCCGAGCGGCGCATGCCCACGATCGAGGAGCTGAACGCGGCCGCGCCGGACACGCCCGTGTTCGTGCTGCACCTGTACGACCGCGCCCTGCTGAACCGCGCCGCGCTGCGTGCCGTCGGCTACGACAAGGCGACGCCCAACCCGCCCGGCGGCGAGATCGTGCGCGACGCCGCGGGCAACCCGACGGGCATGCTGATCGCGCGCCCGAACGCCATGATCCTGTACGCCACCCTGGCGAAAGGCCCGAAACTGCCGCTCGACCAGCAGATCAATTCGACCCGGCACTTCATGCGCGAACTGAACCGCCTGGGCCTGACGAGCGCCATCGACGCCGGCGGCGGCTTCCAGAACTATCCGGAGGATTACCAGGTCGTCGAGCAACTGGCCGCGCAGGACCAGCTGACGATCCGCATCGCCTACAACCTGTTCACGCAGAACAAGGGCCGCGAGCTCGACGATTTCAAGACGTGGACGGAGATGGTGACGCCGGGCCAGGGCGACGACTGGTATCGCCACAACGGCGCCGGCGAAATGCTCGTGTTTTCCGCCGCCGACTTCGAGGACTTCCTGGAACCGCGTCCCGACCTGCCGGCCGGGATGGAAGCGGAACTGGAACAGGTCGTGCGCCACCTCGTCGCCAACCGCTGGCCGTTCCGCCTGCATGCGACGTACGACGAGTCGATCTCGCGCATGCTGGACGTGTTCGAGAAGGTCGACCGCGACATCCCGTTCGCCGGCCTGCGCTGGATGTTCGACCATGCCGAGACCATCACCCCGCGCAACATCGAGCGTGTGAAAGCGCTGGGTGGCGGCATCGCGATCCAGCACCGCATGGCATTCCAGGGCGAGTACTTCGTCGAGCGCTACGGCGCCAGGGCGGCCGAGACCACGCCGCCGATCAAGCGGATGCTGGATGCGGGCGTACCCGTCGGCGCCGGCACGGATGCGACGCGCGTCGCCAGCTACAACCCGTGGACGGCGTTGTACTGGCTCGTGTCCGGCCGCACCGTCGGCGGACTGCGCCTGTACGATGCCGGCAGCCGGCTCGATCGCCACACCGCGCTCGAACTGTGGACTGCGGGCAGCGCATGGTTCTCCAGCGAGCAAGGCCACAAGGGTCGCATCCAGGCAGGCATGCTGGCCGACCTCGCGGTGCTGTCGGCCGACTACTTCCGCGTCGACGAGGAGGCGATCAAGGCCATCGAATCCGTGCTGACCGTCGTCGGCGGGCGCATCGTGTTCGGCCAGGGCCCGTTCGACAAACTTTCGCCGCCCGCGCTGCCCGTGCTGCCCGAGTGGTCGCCCGTCGCGAAGGTGCCGGGCCATTACCGCCCCGTGCCTCAAGCCGCCGTCGCCAAGCTGCCGCACCAGTGCCGCGGCGCGTGCGCCGTGCACGCGCATGCACACGACCGCGCGCGCAAGTCGGACGTGCCGGTATCGGACTTCAGCGGCTTCTGGGGCGCGTTCGGCTGCAGCTGCTTCGCGTTTTAACACGGAGGCAAGCATGTCCATGAAACCTTCCGACCTGACGCTCGGCGTCGGCCTGGGCCTCCTGGCCGGCTACATCGACACGTCCGCGTTCGTCGGCCTGTACGGCCTGTTCACGGCGCACGTGACGGGCAACTTCGTCCTCATCGGCAGCGAGCTCGCGCGGCCGTCGCATGCCGGCGTACTGCCGCTGAAATTCCTCGCGATCCCCGCGTTCGCGGCCGGCGTCGTCGCGGCGCGCCTGATGGACGTGCGTTGCGCACGCCTGGGCCACAATCCGGCGCGGCCGCTGCTGGGCATGCAGCTCGTGCTGCTGGCGTTGTTCATGGCGGCGGGCATCGCCGCGTCGCCGCTGGCCGGACCGGAAGCGCCGCTGGTCCTCGTGACGGGCATGCTGGGCACGGCGGCGATGGGCGTGCAGAACGCCGTCGGCAAGCTGCAGCTGGGCCGCATCGCGCCGACGACGGTCATGACGGGGAACGTGACGGAACTGCTGATCGACATGACGGACCTCGCCTGCGGCCGCGCCATGCCGGCCGTCAAGGCGCGCTTCGTGAAATTCTTCTGGCCCGTGCTGGCGTTCGCCGCCGGCTGCATCGCTGGGGGCGCCGCGTGGATGACGTTCGGCTTCTGGTGCATGCTGCCGGCGCTCGTGCTGCTCGCGTGGCTCGTGCTGCTCGACTGGCCGGCAGTGGAGGCGGCGCCCGCGGCGGCTTGATTTCCGCGCCAGGCGCGACGCCTGCATCTACGCGGCGTTACGGTGGGCGGAGGGCCGCCCACCCTACAGGAATCCGCCGGGCCTGCCCCGCAACCCACGTCGGCACGCCGACTGGTGCACTCGCGCAGGCCGCCTCCGTTCTAACGCCGGCGCGCGCTCTCGATGCCGAGCCGCTCGGCCATGCGCACCAGTTCGGCCAGGGTACGCGTCTGCATCTTCTGCATCAGGTTGCGCTTGTGGACCTTCGCCATGATCTCGCTGATACCCATTGCGTCGGCGATCTGCTTGTTCAGGAGGCCCCCGATCGCGAGGCCGAAGACTTCCCTTTCGCGCGGCGTGAGCTGGGCGTGGCGGCGCGCCAGCTCGTCGGCCTCGCGCCGCGCGTCGATCCGGCTCGCGTCGCCGGCGAGCGCCTCGTCGACGGCCGCGAGCAGCGCATCCGGATCGACCGGTTTCGTGAGGAATTCGTTGGCGCCCGCCTTCATCGCGGCGACGGACAGCGGGATCGTGCCGTGGCCGGTCAGGAAGATCACGGGCAGCGCGAGGTGGCGCGCGGCCATGTGCTGCAGCACGCTCATGCCGTCCAGGCGCGGCATCTGCATGTCGAGGATCAGGCAGGCCGGCACGGACGGCGCTGGTTGCGCGAGGAAGTCGGCCGCGTCGGCGAACGCGTGCACGGCATGCCCAGCCGCTTCGAGCAGGTCTGCGACGCCCTGGCGCACGTGTGCGTCGTCATCCACCACCATCACCATCCGCTCGCTCATGCCCGCATCTCCTTGAGGCGCAAGCATAGCGGAAAACGAGCGGTCCTGCGGACGGCCCGGCATCATTGCGGCAGGTCGGGCCGCGCCGGGATCGCATCGATCAGCGCCAGCAGGCAGTCCGGATCGACGGGCTTGTGCAGCAGCGACAGCGCGCCCGCAGCGCCGGCGCGCCGGGCCAGCGCGGGATCGTCGTCGCCCGTGACGAAGATGACGGGGAGGCGCGGCGCCAGCGCGTGCAGGCGCTCGCACAGTGCAAAGCCGTCCGGCTCGCCGATGTGGATGTCGAGGACGGCGCAATGGGCGCGCGTGGGGTCGGCGCCGCGCAGCACGGCGGCGGCGCCGGCATAGCCCAGCGCCGCGTAGCCGGCCGCGCGCAGCAGCCCGAGGAGGCCGCCGCGGACGGTGTCGTCGTCGTCCACCACGAGCACGATGTGGCCGGCGTCAGGCAGCGCGGTCATCGTGCGCCCGCGCCCGGGGCGCCTCCGGCGGCGGCGCGATGCCGCTGATCCGGCTCACGCATTCGGCGCGGAACCACGACACGGTGACGGGCTCGCCGGACATCAGGCGCTTGGCGATGGGCACGGCCTGCTCGCCGACGAGCATGCCGAACAGGCCGATGAGAGCGATCGCCGGCGGCGCAGGCGACCGCACCTGCAGCACGGCATAAATGCAGCCGACCAGCAGGCCGGCCGCCAAGGACACGAGGTAGAACTTCATGCTTCCCCCTGGTTGTTGAATGACGGGAGCGGCCCGCGCGGGTGGGCGCGGGCCGCGGAGGCGCGCGCGGGGTCGCCGCGCGCGCTGAAATCAGCGTGCCGGGACCGGCGCGAGCGTCTCGTGGCCGGCGGTGCCGCGCTGGGGCGCCTTGTGCACCATCGTGTACGCGTAGTCGATGCCCATGCCGTATGCGCCCGAGTGTTCCTTGGCGATGCCGACGACGGCGTCGTACGTGTCCTTGTGCGCCCAGTCGCGCTGCCACTCCAGCAGCACCTGCTGCCAAGTGACCGGCACGACGCCGGCCTGGATCATGCGCTGCATGGCGTAGTCATGGGCTTCCTTCGACGTGCCGCCCGACGCGTCGGCGACCATGTAGATCTCGTAGCCGCCTTCCAGCATCGCGCACAGCGCGAACGTGGTGTTGCAGACTTCCGTCCACAGGCCGGCGACGACGACCTTCTTGCGGCCGTTCGCGGCCAGCGCGTCGCGCACTTTCTGATCGTCCCACGAGTTCATCGACGTGCGCTCGAGGATGGGCAGGCCGGGGAAGACGTCCAGCAGTTCGGGGTAGGTGTAGCCGGAGAAGCCCTGCGTCTCGACGGTGGTGATGGTCGTCGGGATGTTGAACGCGGCGGCGGCCTTGGCCAGCCCCACGGTGTTGTTCTTCAGCGTCTGGCGGTCGATCGACTGGACGCCGAACGCCATCTGCGGCTGGTGGTCGATGAAGATGATCTGGCTGTTCTGCGGCGTCAGCACTTCGAGTTTTGGATTGCTCATGGGACGATCCTCTGATGGTGATGGGCATGGTGGATGGGCGGTGGTGCACCGGCAAGCCATCGTAGTCCCGCCCCCTCTCCGTCGCCAGTATCCGATCGTATAGGCGCGGCCCCGGCCACAGGGCATGCATATGTGTCTTCGCAGCCACGAACATGTTACGATCATTGCCATGATGACTCTTCACGACCTCAGACACCTCGCCATGCGCCACGCCGGCACCGGCCCGGACTGCGTCGTGCCCGGCCTGCGCATCCGTGCCGTCACGGCGCCGACGATGCCGATGAGCGGGATCGAGGAGCCGATGTTCGCGCTGATCCTGCAGGGTCGCAAGCGCTCGACGATCGGCGGCCGCACGTACGAATACGGTCCGGGCGATTGCGTGATCGTGTCGCTGACGATGCCGTCGACGGGCCAGGTCGTCGTCGCCAGCGAGGACGAGCCGTATCTCGGCGTCGCCCTCACCTTGCGCCCCGCCGAGATCGCGGGCCTGATCGTCGAGGCACAGGCCGAGGCGCCGCTGGACGCCGTGCCGATGGCCGTGCATGCGGCGTCCGCGCCGCTGCTGGACGCGGTCGGGCGCCTCGTCGCGCTGCTCGACCATCCGGACGACGTGCGCATCCTGCGTCCGCTGCTGGAAAAGGAGATCCTGTGGCGCCTGCTGTCGGGTCCGCACGGTCCGATGCTGCGCGAAGTGGGCCTGGCCGACAGCCGCGCGTCGCGCATCGGCCGCGCGATCCGGTGGCTGCAGCAGCACTACGCGGAACCCGTGTCGACCCAGCAGCTGGAAGCCGTGAGCGGCATGAGCGCGTCGTCGCTGTTCCGCCACTTCAAGGACTTCACGTCGCTGAGCCCCCTGCAATACCAGAAGCAGATCCGCCTGCACGAGGCGCGTGCCCGACTCGCCGCCGCCAGCTGCGACGTGGCGGCCGTCGCGTACCAGGTGGGCTACGAAAGCCCGTCGCAGTTCACGCGCGAGTACAGCCGCATGTTCGGGCGGCCGCCGCGCGACGATCTTCGGCGCGTGCGCGAGCCGGCCGTATGACGGGCGCCCTGCCGGTCACGCCGGCCCGGCTCTTCCTGCATTACCTGAACAGGCTGGACGCCGTGCTGAAAGCGGTCGAGGCATTCGACGCGGGCGTCGCGGCGCGGCGGCTGCATCCCGACATGTTCCCGCTGCTGCAGCAGGCCCGGACCGCGATCGGATTCACGTTGCGCGCCACGTGTCCGCTGGCCGGACGCGAGATCGTCTCGTTCCGCGACGACGACATGAGCTTCGCGAGCATCCATGCGGAGCTCGCACGGACGACGGCCTACCTGGCGGCGATACCCGACGCGGACTTCGACGGCATCGGCACCCTCACCGTCCACACGACCGCAGGCTTCGCCGAGCTGGCGCTGCCGGGGTGGGAGTATTACCAGATGTACGCCGTGCCCAATTTCTTTTTCCACTATTCGATGGTGTACGCGATCGCGCGCCAGGCCGGCGTACCCGTCGGGAAATCGGAATTCGACGGCTATCACCACTACCCGTCGGGTTTCACGTTCGCGACGCAGTGACGCTCCCGTCATCGATGGGCCAGCAGCGGAAACGGCAGGAAGGCCCAGCCCATCACCAGGCAGAGCAAGAGAAAACCGCCAGCCTTGTTCCTGACGTGCTTGCCGACGCCGACCAGGTACTCGATCACGAACGCACACGTGACCCCGGCCGTGAGTACCCCGACGGCCAACAGCAGCGGCAACGATGCGATCGCAAGCGCGGGGCTGAACCGGGCCAGTGCATTGAACGCGTTCCTCGACGGTTCGAGGAAGAGATAATCCTGCACGGGCACCAGGATGGCGACGACCATCCTGCGCCGGATCGCCGGGATCGACACGTACCAGTCCCACAGTGCGTTGAGCATGCCTGGCCCTTCCTCGCGGCGTCGCGCCCGGGAATCGGGCGCTCATCGGCACAGGATACTGCCGTCACGCTCCATTGTTCATTACACAATGTACAGGCGAATGGGCTTGCCGGAACATTCCATGTCACAATGTTGTCATAATCGGCTTCTACACTCCGTTGCCACGAGTGAAATATTTCCGAAAAATGGATATGAAGTTGAAAACGGACGAGGCCCTCGCCACGCTTCCGGCCGATAGCCCTCACCTGTTCCTCAACCGCGAGCTCTCGCTGCTCGAATTCAACCGCCGCGTGCTCGAGCAAGCGGAAGACGAATCCGTGCCGCTGCTCGAACGGCTGCGCTTCCTGACGATCGTCTCGAGCAACCTCGACGAATTCTTCGAAGTGCGCGTCGCCAGCCTGCTGGCGCAGCACCAGTCGCACGGCGGGCCCGATCCCGGCCAGGCCGACCTGGACGGCGCCGCCGACGAATGCCGCCAGATCATCGGGCGCCAGTACGCGCTGCTGAACGACCAGATCCTGCCGCAGCTGTCCGCCAACGGCATTCACTTGCTGCGTCGCTCCGACCGCAACGCGGCGCAGAAGGCCTGGGTCAAGCAGTACTTCGACAAGGAGGTGCGGCCGCTGCTCACGCCGGTGGGCCTCGACCCGGCGCACCCGTTCCCCCGGGTGATCAACAAGAGCCTGAACTTCATCGTCGAGCTGTCCGGCAAGGATGCATTCGGGCGCGGCACCGGCATCGCGATCATGAAGGCACCGCGTGTCCTGCCGCGCATCATCCGCCTGCCGGACGAACTGTCGGACAAGCCGGGCGCGTCGTATTGCCTGCTGACGTCCGTGATCGAAGCCCATATGGCCGACCTGTTCACGGGACGCGAAGTCGTGTCGTATTCGCAGTTCCGCGTCACCCGCAACAGCGACCTGTGGGTGGACGAGGAAGAAGTCAAGAACCTGCGCCAGGCACTGCAGAGCGAACTGCACAGCCGCAACTACGGTTTCGCCGTGCGGCTGGAAGTGGGACGCAACTGTCCCAAGCACCTGTCGGACTTCCTGCTCGACCAGTTCTCGATCGACCGCTCGCGCATGTTCACCGTCGACGGCCCCGTGAACATGGGACGCCTGCTGGAGATCGTCAACAGCAACGCCCGACCGGAACTCAAGTTCTCGCCGTTCGCGCCGGGCTTCCCGGCCAAGCTCGTGAACGGCCACGACATGTTCGCCCTGCTGCGCAAGCAGGACGTGCTCCTGCACCACCCGTACCAGTCGTTCCAGCCCGTGATCGACTTCGTGCGCTGCGCCGCGGCCGATCCGAACGTCGTCGCGATCAAGCAGACGATCTACCGCGCAGGCTCGAATTCGGAGCTGATGGATTCCCTGATCAACGCCTCGCTGCGCGGCAAGGAAGTGACCGTCATCGTGGAATTGATGGCGCGCTTCGACGAGGAGGCCAACATCAACTGGGCCGAGCGCCTGGAGGAAGCGGGTGCCCAGGTCGTGTACGGCGTCGTGGGCCTCAAGACGCACGCCAAGATGGCCCTCGTGCTGCGCCGCGAGCCGGACGGCCTGCGCCGCTACGCCCACCTCGGCACCGGCAACTACAACCCGACGACGGCGCGCTTCTACACCGACTTCGGGCTGCTCACGTCGGACGAGGAAGTCACGGCCGACGTCAACGAAGTCTTCATCCACCTCACGAGCCTCACGCGCCCCACGCAGCTGTCGGCCATGTGGCTGGCGCCATTCACCTTGCAAAAGGAGATCGTGAAGGCGATCCGACAGGAGGCGGCCATCGCGCGCGACGGCAAGCCCGCGCGCATCATCGCGAAAATGAATTCGCTGACGGACGACTCCGTGATCCGCGCGCTGTACGAAGCGTCCGGCGATGGCGTGCGCATCGACCTGATCGTGCGCGGCGCGTGCTCGCTGCGGCCGGGCGTGCCGGGGCTGTCCGAGAACATCCGCGTGCGCTCGATCGTGGGCCGGTTCCTCGAGCACACGCGCATCTACTACTTCCGCAACAATCTCAAGAACGACATTTACCTCGGCAGCGCCGACTGGATGAACCGCAACCTGTTCCGCCGGGTCGAAGTCGCCTTCCCCGTCCGTTCGGCCGCGCTGAAGAAGCGCGTGCTGCGCGAGGGCCTGCAAGTCTATTTGAAGGACAACGTCAACGCCTGGGAATTGGGCAGCGACGGCCGCTACCGCCGCCGCAAACCGCGCGGCAGCCAGCCGGCCTTCGGCGCCCAGCAGTTCCTGATGGAGACGCTGGGCGCGCAGAGCACCGTCCACGCGAATAACAAGGAGAACGACCATGGAACTGATCCTGTGGCGCCACGCCGAGGCTGAGCCGCACGTCCCCGACCGCCAGGGCGATCAGTTGCGCGAACTGACGGCGAAAGGCGCGCGCCACGCGTCGCGCGTGGGCGCGTGGCTCGACCGCCAGCTGCCGGCGCATTGCCGGATCCTGTCCAGCCCGGCGGCCCGCTGCGTGCAGACGGCCGAAGGCCTGGGGCGCAAGTTCACGACGGTCGAGGCGCTGAACACCGATTCGACACCGCAGCGCATCCTGGAAGCGGCCGGCTGGCCGGACAACAAGCACACGGTCGTCGTCGTCGGCCATCAGCCGCTGCTGGGCCAGGTCGCGTCGCTGATCTTCGCAGGCACCGCGCAGGACTGGAAGATCCGTAAGGCCAGCGTGTTCTGGATCGCGAGCAAGGGCGAGGACGATCCGGCGCCGTTCGTCAGGCTGGCCGTGGGGCCTGACATCGTGGGCAAACTACGCTGATTCACGCATTCTGCAACCGCGCACTCCGCGTCCCGCCGCCGACACCCACCGCCGTACCGATCGCCAGCGCCTGGAACAACGCGATTCCCGCGAACAGCCAGCCCGGATGCCCCGCGTCCATCACGAGCCCAAACAGCACGGGGCCCACGGACAGCCCGGCATCCAGGCCCGAATAGACGACGCCGTACACGCGCCCCGTCGCATTCTTCGGCGCCGCGGCGCGGATCATCAGGTCGCGCGACGGTCCCGCCACGCCCGAGAAAAAGCCGATCAGCGCCATCAGCGGCAGCGCCAGCCACCCCGGCACGACGGCCGCGCCCAGCAGCAGGGCCAGCGCCGCGGCCAGCGCGAACGCGATGGCGACCGTGCGGTCATGGTCCTGGCGCCCCGCGCCAACGAAACCGCCCAGCAGCATGCCGACCGCGGACGCCAGCATGTACGCCGTGTACGACCCCGTCGCCAGTGCGCGCGAGATGCCGTACAGCTGCATCAGCCCGATCGACGCGAACGCCTGGATGCCGCCCAGCGCCACGGCCGTCAGCAGGAAGAAGGCGAAACACATCCACACGGCCGGCAGACGCAGGAACGCGAGCGTGCCGGCGCCCTCGCCCGCGGCGTGCGCGGCCGCGGCAGACGGCTTCGGCTCGGCGCGCAGGTGCGACCGGTTCAGCCACAGGATGCCCAGCACGGCGAACGGCAGGATCGCGGCGCACGCGAGCGCTGCGCGCCAGCTGGACGTCGCGGCCACCGTCGTCATGAACAGCGGCGCCGCGGCCCAGCCGATGTTGCCGCTGATGCCGTGCACGGAAAAGCCGTGTGCCAGCCGCGCGCGCGACACGCGCTCGTTCAGCAGCGTGTAGTCGGCAGGATGAAAAATGCTGTTGCCGACGCCGGCCAGCAGCGCGCCCACCATCAGCGCCGGATAGCTGCCGGCCGCCGCCAGCACGAGCGCCGACACGCCCAGCATCGCCACGCCGAAGAACAGCACGCGCCGCGCGCCGACCTTGTCGACGACGAAGCCGGCCAGCATCTGGCCGATGCCGGAGACGACGAAGAACGCCGTCAACAGCAGGCCCAGCTCCGCATAACTGAGGCCGAACGCAGGCTTCAGCCACGGGAACAGCGCGGCCAGGATCAAGTGGTAGAAGTGCGACGTGCCGTGGGCGACGCCGACGAGGGCGATCACACGCGCATCGGCGCGCAGGGTGGGATCTGGGGACATTGGTGGCTCCTGGAAAAAGCCCAGTGTAGGCAAATCGACCACGACTGAATTACGATAGCAGGACAAACTTTGTCGAGAATCGGACAGCACCCATGAGCATCCCCGTCGTGCACCACACCCAGCCCTTCCCCGACTGCTTCGACCCGACCCCGGCACGCCCCGTCACGCTGACGGCGCGCGACCTGGAAGCGGCCGACAGCGTGGCGCCGCACACGCACCCGTTCGGCCAGCTCACGTACGCGCGCGAGGGCGTGATCCGGCTGACGGCCACGGGCAGCAGCTGGATCGTGCCGCCGTCGCGCGCCATCTGGACGGCGCCCGGCGTCGTGCACGCCGTCACGGTGCTGGAGCCCGTGCGGCTGCGACCCGTGCGCATCCACGCCGCGCGCACGCCGTTCCCCGGCGAGGATTGCCGCGTGCTCGACGTATCCACGTTGCTGCGCGAACTGATCCTCGCGCTCGAGCAATTGCCGGCGCTGGAAGTGTCGCCACGCGCCACGTTGCTGTCGGAACTGATGCTGGACGAACTGGCCCGCGCGCCGGCGCTGCCGATCCGCATCCCGCTGCCGCGCGACAAGCGCCTGCAAAGCCTGTGCGAGCGCCTGCTCGATGCGCCGGGCGCCACGCAGACGCTGGCGGACTGGGCGCGCCAGGTGGGCGCCTCCGAGCGCACGCTGGCCCGCCTGTTCGAGCGGGAACTCGGCATGAGTTTCGGCCAATGGCGCCAGCAGGCGCGCCTGGCGCACGCGGCGCCGCTGATCGCGCGCGGCATGCCGCTCTCGCGCGTGGCGGAAGAACTGGGCTACACGAGCCAGTCCGCGTTTTCCCACATGTTCAGGAAGACGTTCGGCTGTTCGCCGTCGGCGTTCTTCGCCCGGCGCTGACCTCGATCTATTGCGCCGGCGCCGGCACGGCCGCCACCGCCTCGATCTCGACCAGGTACTCGGGCCGCGCCAGTCCTGCCACCTGCACCCACGTGCTGGGCGGCGGCGCCGTCCCCGCGAACATCTCCGCGCGCTTGGCATTCAGCTTCGCGAGCGACGCCGGCTTCTGCGCCACGTAGAACGTCAGCTTGACGATGTCCTGCGGCCGCGCGCCCTCCGCGGCGAGGATGAGGCGGATGTTCTCCAGTGCCTGTGCGGCCTGGTCGTCGACGGACTCCGGCAGCGAGCCGTCCGGCCGGTTGCCGACCTGGCCCGCCAGGTACAGCAGGCGCGTGCCTGGCGGGACTTCCGCCACGTGGCTGTATGCCGCGACGGGTTTGGCCACCGTGGGCGGGTTCGCCTTGCGGATGGCCTGGGCGCGCGCGGGCGCGAACGCGGCCAGGACAGTGGCCGATAAGCCGGCCAACAAGCCGGCCATGACGGATTTACGGTTCATATCCTGCGCTCTCCATGGAGTACCTGCCCCGCCGCCATCCGGCAGCCCGCGCACGCCGGGCCAACCGGGGCCGTTCACGGCGGACGACACGCTGTCGTGCACGGCCGGATGCTGAAAGGTACCACTGATCTCGACGCATCGGCGCGTGCGCTTCACCGTCATGCGGGGGAGCGCAGTCGCGCGGCCCGCACGTGCTCCCACAACGGCTCCGCATCCGGTCCGATGCATTCATGGCGCGAGGATACCGCGGTCCCGCCTTGTGTATCCATTAAATGTTGTTGAAAAAAAATAGTTCCCAAATGAAATGTTGTTTGTGTAGAATATATAAAAATCAAGCCGCATCGAATCTTATGCCCGGGAAAGCGACCACATGCTTCCTGCGCGCGCGTGGATCGTACGGCTGCCTGTTTTGAAGCACACAACATTCGACGAACACCCCCGTTGAATCGGTGCCCGTGCCCGACGGACGCCAGCGCCCGAGCTGCCGTGTCCGCCACCGACTTGTTCCCAACCGAGAGAGATATCACGAATGAAATCGAACCACATCCTGGCCGCCGTCGGCTGCGTATTCATCCTGTCCGCCTGTGGCGGCGGTGGCGGTAGCGGCGGTGGCGGCGGTGGCGGCGCCACCGGTTCCGCCGCCGCTTCCACCCCGGCACCTACCGTCACGGCATCGGCGATCTCGTCCGTCGACGCATCCAGGGCGGCGGAAAACAGCTACAGCGCCGGCTACCTGGTCAGCACGTGGTCGTCCGCGGTGCCGAACCTCTTGAACGGCGTGAGCGTCGCCCCCGTGGACGCCGGCCTGGTCGCCCCCGCCTTCGACCTCGTCACGCACGCCTACAGCCAGGACGGCGCCGGCCTGCTGACCGGCGCGGTCAACACCTATTCCTGCACCGGCGGCGGGTGGATGGAGGTCAACGCGACGCAGCACGATCCGCGCACGCCGACCATCGGCGACACCTGGACGTTTACCGCCCATAACTGCGTCGCCAACAGCATTACCGAGAACGGTTCCATCTCCATGAAGGTGTCCGAAGCCAGCGGCAACGTCTTCCAGTCGACCTCCGGCACCATGACGCTCGATATCGTCTTCAGTAATTTCAGTACCCAGAAAGACGTAATACTCACGACGGCCAGCGGCGACATGAAGATCAGCGTCAACAAGACTGACTTGACCACCAGCACGTTCGCGATCTCGGGCGCGCAGATGCTGGAAACCGTACAGCAGTCGGGTGTGACATTGTCGACCCGTACGCTGTCGTCGTACTCGGCCAGCGGCAGCAGGCAGGGTTCGCAAGTCACCGCCTCCGCCAACTTCTCGTTGTCGGGCCAGTCCAACCGGCTCGGCCAGTTCACTTACACGGTCAAGAACCTGCAGCCCTTCGTCACGACGAGCGGCAGCTTGCCGACATCGGGCGCGCTGATCGTGACCGGCGCCGCCTCGTCCGTCACCGCGACGGTCACCGCCACCGGCATCCGCCTGGACCACAGCGACAACGCCAACGGCACGATCACGAGTACCAGCACGCGGACGTGGGACGAGTTCCTGTCCGACTACTGAGCGCGCATGCACAAGTGTCTTCATGGCGGCCTGATCACGGCCGCCTGCGCGCTCGCGGCCGCACCCGCGCAGGCGCAATGGCAGGTTGGCGCCGGCCCCGCCGTGCGCCACGCCGTCCACGCCGAATACGACGCGGCGGGCCGGCGGCTCGTGCGCGAGTCCGGGTGGCTGCCGGGGGTGGCCTTCCAGGCCGCGTACACGGCGGGCCCGCTCACCTGGCGCGGCGGCGTGGACTGGTACCGGGGCGACATCGGCTATGACGGACGCACGCAGGCCGGCGTGCCCGCCACGTCGACGACCGCGACGACGCTGGCAGCGGTCAACGCCGGCGCCGCGTACGCACTGGCCGGCGGCGTGGCCATCGTCGCTTCGGTCGAGGCCGACCGCTGGCGGCGCGACATCGCCGGCACGGCAACCGCCGCCGGCCTGCAGGAAACCTACCGTTCCACCCGGCTGTACGCCGGCGCGGCGCAGACGTGGCGCCCGGCATTGGGCGCGGTGACGGCGGAGGCGAGCCTGTTCCGGTCGACGCCGGAGCACATGCGCGTCGCCTTCTCGGGGCAATTCGATCCCGTGCAATTCGATGGCGGCCGCGCCCGCGGCGCACGCCTGGGCCTCGCGCTGCGGCCCGCGCGGGTGCCGTGGCTGGAACTGCGCACGCGCCTCGACCACGCGCGCGTGCCGCGCAGCGGCAGCGTTCCCTTGACAGCGGATGGGCATTACCGGGGCATGGTCACGCAGCCGGAGCACACGCGGCAGACATTGACGTTCGCCCTCTCGACCATGTATTGAAGCGGCGTGCACGGGAAACGGGACGATGCCCCGTTTCCCGAAACGGCGGTCAATGGACGGCCGGACGCGTCGCGGCCTTGCCGCCCGCGGCGCCTGCGCCCTGCGGTTGGTAGGCCTGCGCGGCCCGATGGGTGTCGTCGTATTCCTTGAAGCTGGCGATCTTGCCGCCGGCGACGCGGAAGACGTGGCACCAGTCGTTGCTGTACTCGGCGCCCGTCGCCTTGACGGTGAATGTGCCATGCCCGAGCACGACCACCTGGTCACCCTGGCCGATGAACTGGTCGGGCTTGAATTCGCGCGTGTCCTGGGCGGCGGCCAGCACGCGGAAGAAGTCGGCGACCTGGTCCAGGCCGCGGCGCTTGCCGGAAAACGGGATGCCTTCGATGTCCGGCAACTCCCACGAAATGTCCTGGGCAAACAGGCCCAGCAAGCGCTGGATGTCGCCCTTGTCGTACGCGTCGTACGCCTGTTTGAGCAGGCTGATGTTCGCTTGCTCGTTCATGATCCTCTCCCTGAAAGTCCGATGATCGGACTTCCAGTATCGCGCCGGCCCCGGGGAATGCAATGGTGGCCAGGCAAGCGCGCAAAAATGGCCGTCACGGGCAGCGAAAGGACATCGTTCGCGGAATTTGCTATCGTTGTGGCACTGGATTTCAATCACCAATTACGGCTGGAGGTTGCGTTGCGGATCGCCGACTTCATTCTCGCCCACACCGAACCGATCCTCCAGGAGTGGGAGAATTTTGCCCGCACGATCGAGCCCGCTGCGACATCCATGACGGCGAAGGCATTGCGCAACCACGCCGCCGAGATGCTCAAGAGCATTGCCGCGGACATGCGTACGGCGCAGTCGCCGGCACAGGAACTGGCCAAATCGCACGGTCTCGAGCCACGTACGGCGCAGATGGTCACCGGCGAGCACCACGGCATCGCACGCCAGGAATCGAAGTTCACGATCGAGCAGCTCGCGTCCGAATACCGCGCCCTCCGGTCGAGCGTGCTGCGCCTGTGGAGCCAGGCCAACGACGCGCCCAGCGCTCACGACATCGACGACGTCATCCGCTTCAACGAAGCGATCGACCAGTTGCTGGCCTCGTCCGTCATCAGTTTTGCCGAGGCGACGCGCAGAGTGCTGGAGGCGGAGAAAGACCGCAAGGACCAGTTCCTCGCGATGCTGGCCCACGAGCTGCGCAATCCGCTGTCGCCCATCAGCGCCGCCGCCACCCTGTTGAAGATGGCCCGCAGCGACGAAGCAGCCGTCAGCAATGCGAGCAACATCATCGCGCGCCAGGTCGCGCACATGGCGACGCTGGTCGATGACCTGCTCGACGTGTCGCGCGTCACGCGCGGCGCGATCGAGATCAAGCGCGAGCCGCTCGACCTGCGCCAGGTGATCGCCGACGCGATCGAGCAGGTCATGCCCCAGATCCAGGCCCGCCACCACACCCTCGTCGCCACCGAACTGCCGGACCCTGTCGCCACGCATGGCGACAAGAAGCGCCTCGTGCAGATCATCGCGAACCTGCTGACGAATGCCGCCAAATACACGCCCGAGCACGGGCACATCGAACTCCGCCTCGACCTGTACGACGAGCAGGTCGCCGTGTCCGTGGTGGACGACGGCGTGGGCATGGCGCCCGATTTCCTGCCCCACGTGTTCGACCTGTTCGCCCAGGCCGAACGCACGTCCGACCGGACGTCCGGCGGCCTCGGACTCGGCCTCGCCCTCGTGAAGAGCCTGACGGAATTACATGGGGGAAAAGTCGCCTGCGCGAGCGCCGGCCACGGCAAGGGAAGCACGTTCACCGTCTGGCTGCCGAGGCAGCCGGCCGACGAACGCCGGATCGACCGGCGCAGGACGCCGCGGGCCGATCCGCCGGCCAGCGCGACGTTGAAGATCATGGTCGTCGACGACAATGCCGACGCGGCCGTCACGCTGGCGGCGTTGCTTGAAGCGGCGGGGCATGTCGTGGAAGTCGCCCACCGCGCGCGCGACGCCCTCGACCGCACGGCGGCGCACGCGCCCGACGTGTTCCTGCTCGACATCGGCCTGCCCGACATCGACGGCAACACCCTCGCGCGGGCATTGCGCGCCCGGCCGGACACGAGCGATGCCGTGCTGATCGCGCTGACGGGCTACGGCCACGAGGAGGACCGGAAGCGGACGCGCGGCGCCGGCTTCGACCATCACCTCGTCAAGCCCGTCGATGCAGCCACGTTGTACGGGATTCTTGCCGACATCCATCCGGCCCGTTAGGCCGTCACGCTGAACGGCACGCCCACGTCGTTCCAGGCCGCCGCTTCCTTCTCGAACCACGCGGCCACGGTCGGATGCTGGCGCAGCCAGCCGCGCGGCGTCTCGACGTCGATGCGGCCCTTCATGCGCACGCGCACGGCGTCCACGTCCGCGTCCACGCGCGCGTGCATGAACACGGCGGCCAGGCGCAGCGCCAGCACGGCCTTGGCGAGGTCGGGCACGCCCAGCACCTCGCGCACCTTGCGCAGATTGCCCTTCTGGCCCAGCACGATCAGGCTCATCAAGCGTTGCTCGCGCGCCGTGAAGCCCGGCAGGTCCGCGTGCTCGACGATGTACGACGCGTGCTTGTGCGCCCCCGTGTGCGAAATGGCCTGCCCCACCTCGTGCAGCATGGCGCTGCGCAGCAGGTGGTGGACGATGGCGTCGTCCTGCGGCGCCAGCTTGTCGAACAGCTTTTTCGCGATCGCGGCCGTGCGCGTCGCGCGCTGGGTGTCGACGCCGAAGCGGCGCATGCAGTCCTGGATGGCCAGGTCGCGCCGGTCGTGGCGGTTCGCGCGCAGCTCCAGGTCGGACAGCACGCCCAGGCGCAACCCGGCATTAATCGCCGTCATGGCAGGCACGCCCAGCTCCTGCATCACGCCGATGAGGATCGACAGGCCGCCCGTCATCACGATCACGCGCTCGCGTTTCACGCCAGGCAGGTCGAACGCATCGACGTGGCCCAGCTCGATGAGCTTGTCGCGCAGCGCCAGCAGGCTCGCCAGCGACATCGTGCCGTCGCCGAGGCGGTTGCGCGAGATGACCTCGTTGATCGCGCGCATCGTGCCCGACGAGCCGTAGACGGCGTCCCAGCCGTGCCGGCGGTACTGGTCGGCGAGATCCTCGACGCGGGCGCGCGCCGCGTTGACGGCCGTCTCGAACGCGTCCGCGCTGACGTGGCCGCCTTGGAAATACGTGGCGCTCTGCGGGTGCGTGCCGATGCTGAACGATTCGACGAGGTGGATGTCGTCGCCGTGCGCCGCGATCACTTCCGTCGAGCCGCCGCCGATGTCGATCACGAGCCTGCGCTCGCTGCGCCGCCCCAGCGCGCGCGCGACCCCCATGTAGATCAGCCGGCCTTCTTCCTCGCCGGAGATGATCTCGATGGGATAGCCGATCGCTTCTTCCATCCGCGGCAACACGTCGTCCGCGTTGCTGGCGACGCGCATCGTGTTCGTCGCGACGACGCGCACCGCGGCGAGCCGGTACTGGCGCAGGATGGCGCTGAAGTCGCGCAAGGTCTGCAGTGCCGTCTCCACGGCGTCCTCGCGCAGCGCGTTGTCCGGGCCGAGGCCTGCCGCCAGGCGGATCGGGTCGCGCGCCGTGCGCACGATGTGGATCTGGCCCGCGATCGGTTCGCCGATGTGGAGGCGGAAGGAATTGGAGCCGAGGTCGACTGCTGCGTACATGGCTGGGCTGGGTTCAAGTGGCGTTGACCGCAGTATAGCGGGCACGGGACGCATCGCGTCTCCCTGCTGCGCCGTCAACGCAATGCCTCCGTCAGCACGCGCCCTTCCGAGCCCGCCGGGCGGCGCACGTGCAGGACCTGGGCGAGCGTCGGCGCGATGTCGACGACTTCCGCGTAACCGGCCTGCTCGCCCGGGCGGATCCAGCGCGGGCCCATCACGAGCAGCGGCACGGACGTGTCGTATTGCCACGGCGTGCCATGGCTCGCGCCCGCGCTGCCGCTGCTGAAGATCGTGTACGGCGTCGTCACGACGAGCAAGTCGCCGGACAGGGTGCGGTTCCACGCCCGCTGCATCAAGGTGCCCAGGCGCGACCTGGCTGCCACACCCTGCTCCAGCTGCGTGCGCGTGAACACCTCCGAGATGCCGGGCTGCGCCACCAGGAAGCGCGCGGCAACGTTCTCCACGTCGGCCCGCGCGAGGCCGCGGCGCTCGATCTCCGCATCGTCGAGATGGACATCGGGCAACAGCGAGGTCTTGACGAGCTTGGCGCCGCCGAACCGTGCGGCCAGCGCAGCGTCCAGTTGCTGCAGCAGGGTCTTCGGATTCACGCGCAGCGCGTCCGCGTGCTGCGTGCGCGCGAACTCGGCCGTGTTGGCGAAGCCGTGGTCGGCCGTCAGCACGACGAGCACGTTGTCCATGCCGACGCGCTTGTCGAGGAACGCGAAGAATTTGGCGATTTGACGGTCGATCTGCTGCAGATGGTCGTGCGACATGCGGCTTTCCGGGCCGTACGCATGGTTCACGTAATCGTGGCCGGACAGGCTTACGCCGAGCAAGTCCGTGGCACCGGTCGGGTTGCTGCCCAGGTGCTCGCCATCGACGGCGGCCTCGGCGAATTCCAGGGTGAGCTCGTCGATGGCCGGGCTCGACTTCAGGCGGGCATAGTAGTCGGCGTCCGGCACCCCGCTCTCGCTGTAGAACGTGAACGGAAAGCGGTTCGGGTTCGTCGTCGTCGCCTCGGGGTAAGGCGCATCGTCGGCGTACGCGCTGTCGGCCAGCAGCGGCGTCCACGACTTCGCGTAATAGCGGTCCTGCGGCTTCGCGGCGCGGAAGCGCTCGGCCCAGGCCGGGTAGCTGTCCATGTAGTAGGTGCTGGTGGCAAAGTCGCCCGTCTTGTCCATGTACATGTACGCGGTGCCCGTCTTCCCGGCCAGCAGGATGGCGCCGCGGTCCTTGCCGGACACCGTCACGACCTTGCTGCGGTTGCCGGTCGCGTAGCGCAGCTGGTCGCCCAGCGTGTCCACGCGCAGGTTCGCGGGCGACGTGCCGTCGTGTTCGTCCGTTGCCTCGCCGACGTAGTGGTAACGGGTGTCCTCGGTGCAATAGACCTGGCGGCCGTCCGCGGCGATCCAGTTGTTGCCGATGATGCCGTGGCGGTAAGGATACGCGCCCGTCAGCACCGCGGAGTGACCGACGGCGGTGACAGTGATGCCGTGCGCCTGGTGCGCATCCGTGAACGACGCGCCCTGCTCCAGCAAGCGGCGCAGGCCGCCGGGTCCGAACTGGTCGCGGTAGCGCTGCACCTGTTCAGACGGCAGGCCGTCGATGACCATCACGACGACCAGCTTCGGCGGCTTTACCTGCGCGGCGACGGCAGGTGGCTTCGCGGACGGCTTGGCGGCCGCGGCGGTGCACGCGGGGCCGGGCAGCCACAATGCGGCGCAGGCGATCAAGGTGAGCGACGTCGTGAGCCGGGTCGGTGTCATGCGGTGCGTCCTTCTGTCGGGTTGCAGGTCATTGGCAATCGTACATTGTATGAAGGACACATGTCAGTTCAATGACACGGCGGCGAACGCTGAAGTCAGCCAGCGAAGTGGGCGGCGAGTCCCTGCTCGCGAAAACGCTCGACGACGAAGTCGACGAACACGCGCGTCTTCGCGGGCAGCAGCCGGCGGCTCGAGTAATAGAGGAACAGCGGGCCCGTCTCCGCATACCAGTCGGGGAGGATGCGCACGAGCCGGCCGTCCGCGAGCAGCGGCCCCGCGTGCGGCGCCGGCAGCAGCGCGATGCCGAGCCCGGCCGCAGCCGCATGCGCCATCGCTTCCGGATCGTCCAGCACGGCCACCGGACGGCAATCGTACGGGGCGACGCGGCCCGCGTCGTCGCGCAACGTCAGCGTCTGCAGGCGGCCCGTGCGGATCGAGCGGCGCGCGATACCGTCGTGCGCGGCCAGGTCGTCCGGGTGTGCCGGCGTGCCGCGCCTCGCAAGGTAAGCGGGCGATGCGGCGAGCACGATGCGCACCCGCGTCAGCTCGCGCGCGACGACGCCCTGCGGCAGCTCGACGCCACCGCCGATCGCGACATCGAAGCCTTCGGCGATGAGGTCGACCTGGCGGTTGTCGAAGTGCAGGTCGGGCAGGACTTCCGGATAGCGTTCGCGGAACGCCGCCAGCATCGGCACGAAATGCATGCGCCCGACCGCGGGCGCCAGCGCCACCTTCAGCGGCCCGGCGGCATGGTTCGCGCCCTGGCGCACGACGGCCATCGCGTCCTGGATGCGGTGCCAGGGCTCGGCCACTTCGCGCAGCAGTTGCTCCCCCTCTTCCGTCAGGCTGAGCTTGCGCGTGCTGCGCCGGAACAGCCGCACGCCGAGGTTCGCCTCGAGGCGTGCGACGTTCTTGCTGACGCCGGCCGGCGTGAGGCCGAGGCGCCGCGCCGCGGCGGAAAAGCCGCCGTCCTCGGCGCTGTGGATGAAGGCATCGAGATGCACGAAGGGGTCGCTCATGGTGAGACCTTTAACTCCTGGTTGAAAGTCTTGTGCTTCTGCACCCGCTAGTTTCAACGGACGGTCCGAATGATACTGCACACATCGACCAACCACTGAAGGAGCACATCATGGCAAGCAGCAACCTCGAACACAAAGTCGCGTTCGTCACCGGCGGTTCGCGCGGCATCGGCGCGGCGATCGTGGAACGCCTCGCCCGCGCAGGCGCCGCCGTCGCGTTCACGTACCAATCGTCGGACGCGGCCGCGCAGGCGCTGGCCGGACGCATCGAAACGGCCGGCGGCCGGGTGCTGGCATTGCGCGCCGACGTCGCGGACACGGACGCGCTGACGGCCGCAATCAACGCAGCCGTCGCGAAGTTCGGACGCCTGGACATCCTCGTCAACAACGCGGGCGTCTTCCTCGGCGGCCACGTGACGGAATTTGCGCTGGCCGATTTCGACAGGACGGTCGCCGTCAACCTGCGCGCCGTGTTCGCCGCCACGCAGGCTGCGGTGCGCCACCTGCCGGACGGCGGGCGCGTGATCAACATCGGCAGCACGAATGCGATGCGCGTGCCGTTCGCGGGCGCCGCCGTGTACGCGATGAGCAAGTCGGCGCTGACGGGCCTGGTCAAAGGTCTCGCGCACGACCTGGGCCCGCGCGGCATCACCGTCAACAACGTGTTGCCGGGCCCCGTCGACACGGACATGAACCCGGCCGACACGGACTTCGGCAAGTCGCTGCACGCCTACATGGCGCTGCCGCGCCACGGCCGGCCGGACGAGGTCGCGACGATGGTGACGTGGCTCGCGAGCCCCGAGGCGAGTTTCGTCACGGGCGCGGACCTCGCGGTGGATGGCGGTTTCGCGGCCTGATCCTGCCTCACGGTTCCTCGGCGCGGTGCACGTCGCGCCACGCGAGCATCGCGCCGAGGCGTTCTTCCTTGTCCGCGTCGAAGCCGCACGTGGCGTCGAAACGGGCCGGGTTCTCGTACGTGCCGAACAGCCAGTCCCACCACACGATGTCGCCGTAGTTGTTGCGATGGCGGCCGTACTGGTGGTGCACGCGGTGCATTTCCGGGCGCTGGAAGAACCAGCCGACCCAGCGCGGCGTGCGCACGCTCGTGTGATAGAAGAATTCGCCGAGCGCGGTGCACAAGGTGTAGACGGCGCCGGCCGCGGGCGACAGGCCCAGCACCGCATACACGAGCAGGCTGCCGATGATGGAATTCACGACCATCTCGACGGGGTGCTTGTAGAACGACGTGATCACCTCGATGCGCTGCGGGCTGTGGTGGATCTGGTGGAACAGGCGCCACAGCAGGTCGGATTCGTGGCGCGCCCGGTGCCACCAGTAGAACACGAACGTGGCGATGAAGTACGCGACCATGCCGCCGGCCGCGGGGCCGAGGTGCTGCGACAGGTGGAACAGCGAAGCGCCGGACAGCCAGCGCTCCCACGTGAAGCCCGCCAGCAGCACGACGCACAGCTGCACGGCATTGATGGCGAGGACGCGCAACGGCCACGTGCGCACATGGGGCAGGCGCCAGCCTGGAATGACCCGTTCGAGCAGGAAGCAGGCGAAAAATACGATGAAGATGGTGGGCAGCATGGGATCCTCGTGTTGTCGGAATCCCATCTTGGCGGCGCGCGCGGCCGGCCGCCAGCGCCAAGTCGCGCGGTCTGCGTACGTGCTACCGGCGGTCGCGGATCGTGCTACTTTGGTCCGTGGGCGAACAAAAGAGCCCCGACAGCGTGGAGGCCTCGCAGGTGGCACGACAGTCCGGTTTCGACGCGAAACGGACGGTCGCCTTTAGGGGCTATCGTCGTAAGTCGCTTCGATACCTCGCCAGCCATGCTCATCAAGTATTCGTCCAGCACAAGCCATCATTTCTCGCCAAGCCGTGGTCTTTAGCATCTCATCTAAAGAGTTGGGAAGAACGGCGTCCCGAGCATCGTAGTAGGCATTGAACTCCCCTAGCGATGCCAATTCCTCGTCCGAAAACGCGCTCTTGAACTGTTCGTCCGTTGGATGGTAGAAGTCGTCAAACCATTGATTTACCAACTCATTTGCTACGTGCACCGGAGCCCGCTGTTGGTACAAAAGCTGGTCGCTTTCGGAGGCGATCAAATTCAAGAGGTTGATGATATTGGCCCGATGGGGAGTCATGAAATCCTCTGTGAAGTCTCAATCTTCAACGACCGCTTGTGGCCGGCTAGCGCCGTCCAGTGTACGGCAACTGTCGACCGGAAGCGGGAGTTGCCGCTTCCCGAAATCGGTCACTCAACATTTGGGGTAATCGCCCACTGGAGTGCGAAGTGTGGATGAGACCCGTAAGAGCAGTTCGCGGGCGGTCCGGCTAATCGAGAGGTTGAACCACGCTGTGCTACACGCGCTTGTGCCTGCGGATGTATGAAATAGTGTTGTCGTAGTGTTCCTGATTTGCTATGACCTTGCACTGCCGACCACCCCATAAGTGTTCGTCATTGACGTCCTTGAGCTCAGGAAATTCTTTGCGAAGGGAATATGATGCATAGCCAAGAAGACGATGAGCGATCTTACTCGGTTGGGCATCTGCCTCGATGACGAAATGAACGTGGTCTTCGTCTACGGCGAACGCATGGATAGACCACCCCAGTTCAGCAGATTTCTCGCTCAGCAATGTTTCCAACCTTTGGCCCATTTCACCATCGAATGCAGCCCTTCGGTACTTTGGCGCTGCGTGAAAGTGATAGCAGTTATTGTGACCAGGGGGTTTACCAACAATATTCAATGACATGAGCAGACCTAAGGAAGTGTGAGCTCTAGCGGCTTAAAATTATTGTTCCATTCTGCCACTTGGACTGCGCCAGTGTATTCGCGAGTTTCCAATCAAGCAACTGCATGGGCAGCGTGGTAGTAACAATGAAGGCTTTGCGGGATCGACAAGAATGGTCCGCTCCTGGCCGAAAGCGGATGGTGATATGGCTCAGCGCAGGAAATTGTCGCCAATATGGCAAGTCGCGTTGTGCTTAGCACCTGGTCCGTATTGCAGTCATTTTTGCTTCGTGCCGGCCTTTATTGGTTTGTGGCGAACTTTGTTAGTGCTCGCCACAGCCCCGCACCGGCATCACTCGATACGCTTGACGGACTCGCGCACGACGAGGTTCAGCTGCGGCACCTCGATGTCGAGCATGTCGTGCCCGATCATCTTGACGATCGCGCGGCCCAGGCATTTGCCGACGTCGAACAGCGGCTGGCGCACGGTCGTCAGCGGCGGCGTCGTGTACATGGAGCTGTGCAGGTCGTCGAAGCCGATGACGGAGATGTCTTCCGGCACGCGGATCCCGCGGCGGTACAGCGCGAGGCGCGCGCCGTATGCCGTCAAGTCGTTCGCGCAGAAGATCGCGGAAAAGCGCTGGCCCGATTCCAGCAGGCGCTCGACGGCGAGCAGGCCGCTCGATTCCTGGAAGTCGCCGCCGACGATCAGCTGCTGCTGTTCCTTGATGCCGTGCTTGGCCAGGGTGTCGCGGTAGCCGGCCAGGCGCGCGAGCGCGTCCTGGTGGTCGGACGGGCCCGTGATGAACGCGATGTTGCGGTGGCCCTGCCCGATCAGGTAGCCCACCGCCTCGCATGCGCCCCAGTAGTTGTCGAGGCAGAAGCCGTACGCGCGCGGCGAACTCAGGTCGCGGCCGAAGGCGACGATGGGCACGCGCTGCGACAACTTCAGGATCTGCGCATCCTTCAATTTCCCGCTCAGGATCACGAGGCCGTCGACACGGCGCGCGATCAGCAGTTCGATGCGCTCGGCCTCTTCGTCCGCGTGCCAGTGGCCGGAGACGATCAGCGGCGCGTACCCCGTGCCCTGCAAGGCCTCGTCGATGCCGGCCATCGCGTCGGCGAAATAGCCGGAGACGAGCGACTGCGTCAGCACACCGATCGTGCGCGAGCTGCCCATCTTGAGGTTCTGCGCGAGGACGTTCGGCTTGTAGTTGAGCTTTTCGATGACGCTCTCGATGGCCTGGCGCTTTTCCTCCGACACCTTGGCGGTGCCGTTCAGGAAGCGCGAAACCGTCGCCGCCGACACGCCCGCCACCCGGGCGACTTCGTGGACGGTGACCATCGGCGTGCTGCTGGAATCCTTTTTCATGCGTGTCGGCCTGCGTTATCGAGGCGGCGGTGCCGCGAAGCTCGTGAATATACACCAGGACATGCCGGTTTGACATGTTACGAAACGACTTGCGGGGAAAAAATCTATTTGACACCCGGCCAATCGCGCATGTACGATGAAATCGATTTCAAACAATTTGAAACTGGATGCGTCGCGCGCTCGCGGGCGCCGACCGCGCATCGCTTTCATCCACAACGACTACAACCCCGCACCATGACCGATTCCATCCGTTTTCCTTCCAACTTCACGTGGGGCGTCGCGACCAGCGCCTTCCAGATCGAAGGCGCCTTTGACGCCGACGGCAAGGGCCCTTCGATCTGGGATACGTTCTCGCACAACCCGGCCAACATCATCGACGGCACCAATGGCGACGTCGCCTGCGACCACTACCACCGCTACCGCGACGACGTGGCGATGATGGCGTCGCTGGGCGTGGACGCCTACCGCTTCTCGATGGCGTGGGCGCGCGTGCAGCCGACCGGCAAAGGCGCGTGGAACGAGGCGGGTTTCGACTTCTACACGCGCCTGCTGGACGCGCTGGACGAAAAAGGCATCGCGGCGCACATCACCTTGTACCACTGGGACCTGCCGCAAGGCCTGCAGGACGATGGCGGCTGGATGTCGCGCGACACGGCACACCGCTTCGCCGACTACGCGGCCGAAGTGGCGCGCCGCTACGGCAACCGCGTGGCCAGCATCGCCACGCACAACGAGCCGTGGTGCACGGCGAACCTCGGCTACGGCAACGGCCAGTTCGCGCCCGGCGTCGCCGATAAAAAACAGGCGATCCAGGTATCGCACCACCTGCTGCTGTCGCACGGGTTGGCCATGCAGGCGATGCGCGCCGTGAATCCGGCCTGCCAGCTCGGCATCGTGCTGAACCAGTGGACTGCGGAACCGGCCACGGACAGCGCCGCGGACAAGCGCCTCGCCGAACTGGAATGGGCCAACTCGATCGAGTGGTTCATGGACCCGATCTTCAAGCGCCGCTATCCCGCGCTGTCGCTGGAAGCGCACGGCGACAACGCGCCCGACGTGCACGCGGGCGACTTCGACATCATCGCCCAGCCGCTCGACTTCCTCGGCGTGAACTACTACCGCCGCGAGGTGATGAGCGCGGAAGTCCCGCCGCGCAAGCCGGAAGGCGGTCTGGGTTTCACGGACATGGGCTGGGAAATCTACCCACAGGGCCTCACGGACCTGCTCGTGCAGCTGAAACAGGAATACCCCGACCTGCCGCCGGTGTACATTACGGAAAACGGCATGGCCTCGGTCGACACGGTCGAAGGCGGCCAGGTCGACGACGCGCAGCGCCTGGAATACGTGCGCACCCACCTGATCGCGCTGAAGGCCGCGATGGATGCGGGCGTCGAGGTGCGCGGCTACTTCCTGTGGAGCCTGATGGACAATTTTGAATGGAATTCCGGCTATGCGAAGCGTTTCGGCATCGTGTACGTCGACTACGCCACGCAGCAGCGGATCCCGAAGGCGAGCGCCCTCTGGTACCGCGATTTCATCGCAGGCCAGCGCGATACCCTGCGCGCAGCCTGACCGCCGCGGGCACAAGAACAGGAGACCGAGGTAGACATGAGGGACAACATGGATGATGTGCTTTTCGGCGGCGCCCGCCTGCTGGCCGATATCGGCGGGACGAACGCCCGCTTCGCCTTGCAGCGCGGCCCCGGCCGCATCGAGGAAATCGCGACGCTCGCGTGCGCCGCGCACGCGACGTTCACCGACGCCGTGCGCGCCTACCTGGCCGGCCATCCCGGCGCCGCGCGCGAAGTGCGCCACGCCGTGATCGCGATCGCGAACCCGGTCGAAGGCGATTTCGTCAAGATGACGAACCACCACTGGCAGTTCTCGATCGACGCCGCGCGCCGCGACCTCGGCCTCGACACGCTGCTCGTCGTGAACGACTTCGCCGCGCTGTCGATGTCCGTGCCCGGCCTGCCGGACGCGGACCTGCAGCAGGTCGGCGGCACGCGCGTGAACCCCGACGCGGTGATCGGCGTCGTGGGCGCCGGCACGGGCCTCGGCGTCGGCGGCGTGATCCCGGACGGCGGCCGCTGGACCGTGCTCCCCAGCGAAGGCGGCCACGTGGCGTTCTCGCCGTCGAACGCGCGCGAACAGGCGATCCTCGCCTACTGCTGGACGAAATGGCAGCACGTGTCGGCCGAACGCCTGATCTCGGGCCCGGGCCTGGCGACGATTCACGAGGCGCTGTGCGCCATCGACGGCGTCGCGACCGAAGCACTGGAACCCGCGCAAGTCGTCGAACGGGGCCTCGCGGGCGACAAGGTGTGCGCGGAAGTGCTGGACGTCTTCTGCGGCGCACTGGGCACGATGGCCGCGAACGTGGCCGTCACGCTGTGCGCGCGCGGCGGCATCTACATCGGCGGCGGCGTCGTGCCGCGCCTGGGCGATTTCTTCGCGCAGTCGTCGTTCCGCGCGCGCTTCGAGAACAAGGGCCGCTTCACCGACTTCTGCAGGCAGATCCCGGTGTACGTGATCCACGCGCCCTACCCGGCCCTGGCCGGCGCCGCCGCGATGCTCGACCAGCAACTGGTCGACGCGCGCGCCGCCGCCCAGCGCGCCCCGATCGATTCCGTCACGGCAGCCGGCCATGCGCACGCCTGACCGCATCCGCCACCCGCTGCTGTGGGTGCCCACGGGCTACTTCACGATGGCGCTCGGCTACGTCATGCTGACGAGCGTCACCGCCATCATGTTCAAGAACATCGGCATGGACAACGCCCGCGCCGCCGCGTATTCGAGCATGCTGATCTTCGCGTACACGGCCAAGCCCCTGTTCGCGCCGATCGTCGAGATGTACCGCACCAAGAAATTCTTCGTGCTGTGCATGCAGGTGCTGATCGCCCTCGGCTTTGCCGGGGCCGGGCTGGCAATGAGCATGCCCAACTGGATGGTGCTGATGCTGGCGCTGTTCGTGCTGATGTCGTTCATCGGCGCGACGCAGGACATCGCCAGCGACGGCGTCTACGTCACGTCGCTCGACACGCGCACGCAGGCGCTGTACTGCGGCGTGCAGAGCCTGTCGTGGAACGTGGGGCCCATCGTCGCCTCCGGCTTCCTCGTCTACCTGAGCGGCCGCCTGCACACGGAAGTGTTCCACCATGACCCGAAGGTGTTCGGGCCGGACTGGATGGACGCGTGGCGAGTGATCTTCTTCATCGTGGCCGCCATCGTCATCGTGATGGCCGCGTGGCACGCGCGCGTGATGCCCGACGGTGCGCGCGCGGAAAACACGCCGACGAACCTGCGCGGCGCCGGCTTCATCCTGTGGGACTCCTTCGTCACCTTCTTCCAGAAGCGCGACGTGTGGAAGATGATCGCGTTCGCGTTCCTGTTCCGCTTCAGCATCGGCATGCTGGAAAAAATCGGGCCGTTCTTCATGGTCGACTCGGCGGCGAAGGGCGGCCTCGGTCTCTCCAACGAGCAGTTGGGGATCATCTACGGCACGTGGGGCCTGATCGCCGTGCTCGTGGGTTCCCTGCTGGGCGGCATGTTCGTCGCGAAGCGCGGCTTGAAGCGCACGCTGTTCATCCTCTGCTGCGCCGTCAACATCCCGAACCTGACGTTCCTCGCGATGGCCATGGCCCTGCCGTCGGACGCCTGGACGATCGCGGCCGGCGTCATCATCGAAAAATTCTTCTTCGGCTTCGGTTCCGTCGGCTACATGATCTACCTGATGCAGCAGCTCGCACCGGGCAAGTACACGACGACGCACTACGCGTTCGGCACGGGCCTGATGGGGCTGTGCATGCTCGTCACGGGCATGGTCAGCGGCGTGCTGCAGGAGTACCTGGGTTACGTCAGCTACTTCGTGGCCGTCATGATCGCGACGATCCCGTCGTTCCTCGCGACGTGGTTCGCGCCGTTCCACCACGACGACGGCATGGGCGCGGACAGCGGCGTCAAGGCGGCTGCGGCGGCGAACGATCCGAACGTGAATCACCACGCGGCTTAACCACCGCGACATCATCACAGGCCGGGCATTGCCCGGCCTTTTTTTCGTCCTAGGCGGCCAGCCGCAGCACGCGGTCGTCGTCCGTGCGGAAGACGCTCACGGTGCGCGCCAGGTTGCGCGTCTGTTCATCGAGGCTCGCCGCCGCGGCCGCGGCCTGTTCCACCAGGGCCGAGTTCTGCTGGGTGGTGTCCTCCAGGTGCACGATGGTGTCGTTGACCTGGTGGATGCTCGCCGCCTGCTCGCGCGACGCCACGACGATCTCCGACACGATGCCCGACACGCGCTGCACGCTGGCCAGGATGTCCTCCATCGACGCCCCGGCCTGGCCCACCAGCCGGTTGCCCGCCTCCACGCGCGCGACGCTTTCGTCGATGAGGTGCTTGATCTCCTTGGCCGCCGCCGCGCTGCGCTGCGCGAGGGTGCGCACTTCGCCGGCGACCACCGCGAACCCGCGGCCCTGCTCGCCCGCGCGCGCCGCCTCGACGGCCGCGTTCAGCGCCAGGATATTCGTCTGGAACGCGATACCGTCGATGACGGCGATAATGTCGACGATCTTGCGCGCACTGTCGGTGATCGCGTCCATGGTCGCCACCACGTCCGTCACCACCTTGCCGCCGCGGCGTGCCACGTCGGACGCCTGGCTGCTGCGCAAAAGGCACCCCGCGTCGATGGGAACGACGATGCCCGGCTGGCCCAGGTCCGGTGGGGAGGTCTCCTGCTCGCGGACCTTCGTGTTGTACGCGACGATGCGCGTGTCGTCGTCAGCGCGCCGGTGCGGCCGCCTCGCCCACCAGGCCCTGGATCTCTTCCAGCCGGCGGCCGCGCGTGTCGATGCCGTTGCGCGCCAGCAGCAGCGCCGCGATGGCCATCGGCAGCGCGATCACGAGCGCCGCCAGCGCCACGTTGCCGAACAACCCGACGACGCCGAACCCGGCGCCCAGGATGCCGCCCATCTTGGAACCCGCGGCGATGACGCCGGAGCCAGTCGCGCGCAGGTGCACGGGATAGATTTCGGACGCGTACGGGATCAAGGTGGCGATGACGCCGCTGGCCGAGACGAGCAGCGCGACGGTCGCGACGACCATCGCCGCGGTCGACGCGATGCCCGCATAGCCGAGCAGGAAGAAACCCAGCAGGCTCGCGCAAGAGAGGCCGATGAACGTGACGAGCGTCTTGACGGTGCTCCAGCTGTGGTACAGCCAGATCACGACGAGCGTCCCGGGCAGCGCGAACAAGGCGGATTTCGCGAGCAGGCTCGTGGCAGTCGCGGCGTCCATGCCCATCGCGCGCAGGTTCGTCGGCAGCCACAGGAGGAAGCCGAAGTTGACGAGCCCCCAGGCGACGCCGGCGACAGCCATGCCGATCGTCAGCGGGCCGTAGCCGCCTTGCAGCAGCGCGCGCATGCCGGCGGGGCCGTGATCGCCGGCCGGGCCGTGATCCGCCGCGGCCCCATCGTCCGCATCGACGACACCCGCGAATTTCGCCAGCACGGCGCGCGCCTCCGCATGCAGGCCGTTCGTGGCGAGGAAGCGCGGCGATTCCGGCAGCAGGCGGCTCAACAGGATGATGATGGCGCCCGTGGGCAGGCCCAGCAGCCACAGCACGCGCCAGCCGTAGTGCGGTTCCAGCAAGCTCGCGGCCCAGGCGGCGACGAGGTAGCCGGCCGAGTTCCCGAGCCCGCCCAGCGCGACGAGCAGCCAGCCGCGGTGCGCGGCGGGGATCATTTCGGCCATCAGGGTGAACGTGATCGGCAGCAGGCCGCCGGCCGATGCGCCCATCAGGAAGCACATGGCGAGGTTCCAGTTAAACGACGGCATCGCGCCGCAGATGGCGGTGCCGATGAACATCAGCGCGGACAGCAGGATCGTCGCGCGGCGTCCGAAGCGGTCGGCGATGACGCCCCATACGACGGAGCCGACGGTCGTCCCCGTCAGCGCGACGAAGGCGAGCATGCCGGCCGACTGCTTCGCGAGTTCGTATTCGCGCGTCATGCCGGGCATGACGAAGCCCAGCGTGGCCGGCTTCATCACGTCGATCGTGAGCGCGATCACGAGCACGGCGACGAGATACCAGTGCTGGCGGTTCAGCGGAATGCCGTCGGCGACGTGGAAATGCAGGCCGCCGCGCGCGCCCGTGCCCGCGCGCAGGCGCGCCATGCGGGGCATCAGGCCGTAGGCTGCCAGCAGCAGTCCGATGGGGATCAATGCCATCCCCGCCAGCATCATGGCGTCCATCTCCATGCCGACCATCCGGTACCCCATGTGCGAGGCGCACACGAACATCGGAATGTGCGCCAGCACGCCGGCCACGATGGCGGCCGTACCGGCCCAGAATGCGAAGGGGTGATGCAGGGAGAGACCGTTCGATTTCATGCTGTGCTTCTGGACGAGAGGGGGAGCGCTGCGGGGCACCGAATAGCCTCCGAGTATGCCCCGATCCTTTCGTAAACACAAGCACAAGCGGAGAGCGCCGCCCGCACCACGATCGGGCACGGGACCCCTTATTTTTCTGGCACGCTTCTTGATACGTCTACCGTGTCGACACTCACGAAAGGCGGCCATGGAAAACTATTTCAATGAGATGACGGCCGGCGACTCCGGCGCGGTGCGCGAGCACTACCGCGCATTCGAGGCGTGGTTGCAGCACCAGCCGGCGGAACGGATCGCCCGCAAGCGCGCGGAGGCCGACCTCACGTTCCGCCGCGTCGGCATCACGTTCGCCGTGTACGGGGACGGCGCGGGCACGGAGCGGCTCATCCCGTTCGACACGATCCCGCGCATCATTCCCGCGCGCGAGTGGGCCGACCTGCAGGCGGGGCTCGCGCAGCGCGTGCAGGCGCTGAACATGTTCGTGCACGACATCTACCACGACCAGAACATCGTCCGCGCGGGCATCATCCCGGCGCAGCAGATCTACCAGAACGCCCAGTACCGCCCCGAGATGCAGGGCATCAGCGTCGCCTCCGACATCTACGCGCACATCGCGGGCGTGGACATCGTGCGCGCGGGCGCGGGCGAGTTCTACGTCCTCGAAGACAACCTGCGCGTGCCGTCGGGCGTGTCGTACATGCTCGAGGACCGCAAGATGATGATGCGGCTGTTCCCCGAGCTGTTCGCGCGCCACCGCATCGCGCCCGTCGAGCATTATCCCGACATGCTGCTGGAGAACCTGCGCTCCGTCGCGCCGGCCGGCGTGCTCGACCCAACCATCGTCGTCATGACGCCGGGGATGCACAACTCCGCGTACTTCGAGCATGCCTTCCTCGCCCAGCAGATGGGCGTGGAGCTGGTCGAGGGCAAGGACCTGTTCGTCGACGCGAACGCCGTGTACATGCGCACGATCCGCGGGCCGCGCCGCGTGGACGTCATCTACCGCCGGCTGGACGACGACTATCTCGACCCGCTCGCCTTCCGCGCCGATTCCACCTTGGGCGTGCCGGGCCTGCTGTCCGTGTACCGCGCGGGCCGCGTCACCTTGGCGAACGCGATCGGCACCGGGGTGGCCGACGACAAGTCCATCTACCCGTACGTGCCGGACATGATCCGCTTCTACCTGGCCGAGGAACCGCGCCTGAACAACGTCCCGACCTGGCAGTGCCGGCGGCCGGAAGACCTGTCGTACACGCTCGCCCACCTCGACCAGCTCGTCGTGAAGGAGGTCCACGGCGCCGGCGGCTACGGCATGCTGATCGGGCCCGCGGCGACCAGACAGGAGATCGAGGACTTCCGGCGCCGCCTCGTCGCGCGCCCGGACGGGTACATCGCCCAGCCCACGCTGGCCCTGTCGGCCTGCCCGACCTATGTCGAGAGCGGCATCGCACCCCGTCACATCGACCTGCGCCCGTTCGTCCTGTCGGGCAAGACCATCGCGATGGTGCCCGGGGGCCTGACCCGCGTCGCGCTGCGCGAGGGATCGCTGGTGGTGAATTCGTCGCAGGGCGGCGGCACTAAAGACACCTGGATACTGGAGGAATGATGCTGAGCCGAACCGCAGACCACTTGTACTGGATGGCGCGCTACACCGAGCGCGCCGAGAACACGGCCCGCATGCTCGACGTGGCCGTGCAGACGGCAATGCTGCCGCAGTCCGCCGGCGACATGGAGCAGGCCTGGCGCGCCATGCTCGGCATCTCCGAACTGCAGGCTGCGTTCGACGCGGCGTACGGCACGCTCGACGCGAAGAACGTCCTCGCGTTCATGGCGAGCGACCCTACGAATCCGTCGTCGATCGTGTCGTGCCTCACCGCGGCGCGCGAGAATGCCAGGGCGGTGCGCGGCGTGCTCACGACAGAGGTGTGGGAAACGCAGAACGCCACCTGGATCGAGTTGCGCGACCGCGTGCACGGGGGCCTCGACAACGACCCGGGCGAATTCTTCGACTGGGTCAAGCACCGCTGCCACCTGGCGCGGGGCGTCACGCTCGGCACCATGCTGGACGACGAGGCCCTCGTGTTCATCCGCCTCGGCGCCTTCCTGGAGCGCGCGGACAACACGGCGCGGCTGCTGGACGTGAAGTACCACGGTGCCGGCGACGCCGCCACGCACGACATCCTCACGCAGCGCGAGTTCTACTACTGGGCGGCGCTGCTGCGCTCCGTGGCCGGCTTCGAAATCTACCGCAAGGTCTACCGCGACTCCATCACGCCGGCGCGCGTGGCCGAACTCTTGATGCTGCGCGCCGACATGCCGCGCTCCCTGCTCGCCTGCATGGAGCAGGTCGTCGCGAACCTGAAAGCCGTACGCAACGACGTCTCCGCCGGCACGGAACGGCTGGCGGGGCGCATGCACGCCGAGCTGCAGTTCGCGCGCATCGAGGACGTGCTGGCCGCCGGCATGGACGAGACGCTCGGCAAGTTCATGGAAAACATCTACGCGCTGGGCAATGGCATCAGCCGCGATTTCCTCGTCCCACTGGGAGCCTGACATGCACCTGTCCATCCGCCACGAGACCCTGTACCGCTACACCGAGCCGCAGGCCTACAGCATCGAGCAGCTGCACCTGACGCCGCGCGCCGAACCGCAGCAGCAGGTGCTGTCCTGGCACATCGCGACGCCGGGCCATTGCGCCGCCTACGTGGACGCCTATGGCAACGCGTCGCACATGCTCACGTTGAACGCGCCGCACGACGCCGTCCGCATCGTCGTAGAGGGCATCGTCGCGACGGTGCCACTGCCCGGTGGCCGCCTACGCGCGCACGACAGCCTGCCCCCGCTGATCTTCACAGTCCCGACGCCCCTGACGCGGCCGACGCCCGCGCTCGCCGAATTCGCGGCGGCCTGCCTGCCGGCCCTCGGCAACCGGGTCGGCACGGACGACTTGCTGCGGCTGGCCGCGCACATCCACGGTGCGGTCGCGTACCAAACGGGTGCCACCCACGTCGCCAGCACGGCCGCCGAAGCGATGGAGCTCGGCGCTGGCGTCTGCCAGGACCACGCCCACATCTTCCTCGCGTGCTGCCATGCGCACGGGATACCCGCGCGCTACGTGTCCGGCTACATCGACCCCGGCTCGACGGGCCATGCGGCCAGCCACGCGTGGGTCGACGCGTGGGTCGAGGATCCCGACTTCACGGGCTGGGTCAGCATCGACGTCACGCACGCGCGCCTGATGACGGAGGGGTACTGCCGCCTCGCGATCGGACGCGACTACGAATCGGCGGCGCCCGTGCGCGGCATGCGGCGTGGCGGCGGCGCCGAGATCATGCGCGTCGAGGCGCAAATCGTCCCCGTCCAGTGAGCGCATCGCGAGCATGTAGAATGGCGCCTTTCCCGAACCGCAACGGATATCGTCGATGACTTATTGTGTGGGCATGCGCCTCAACGCCGGCCTCGTGTTCCTGGCCGATTCGCGCACCAACGCCGGTGTCGACCAGGTGGGCACGTTCCGCAAGCTGAGCGTCTTTGAACATGCGGGCGACCGGTTGATGGTCATGATGACCGCCGGGAACCTGTCGATCTCGCAGGCCGTGCGCCAGATCGTGTCGAGCCACGTCGGTGCCGACGGCATGACGATCTGGAACGCGCCGGACATGTTCGAGGCCGCGCGCATCGTCGGCGAGGCCGTGCGCACGGTGCACCGGCAGGAAGCCGGCAAGCTGGCGGAGCACGGCGTCGACTTCAACATCAGCATCGTGTTCGGCGGCCAGATCCGGGGCGAACGGTGCCGCCTGTTCTACGTGTATTCGGCGGGGAACTTCATCGAATCGCACGACGAGAACCCGTATTTCCAGATCGGCGAGGCGAAGTACGGCAAGCCGATCATCGATCGCGTCGTCACCCCGCGCACCTCGCTCGACGACGCGGCAAAATGCGCACTGATCTCGATGGATTCCACGTTGCGCTCGAACGTCTCCGTCGGGCTGCCGCTCGACATGCTCGTGTACGAAGACGGCAGCCTGGCCGTCACGCGCTTCGTCACCATCGACGAGAACAACCAGTACTTCCAGCTCCTGCGCAACACGTGGGGCCAGCAGTTGAAGTCGGTGTTCGAGGGCATCGCACCGCCCGTGTGGGACGCGGTGCCCGGACCGGCGAGCGACGCGCCCTCGTCCGCCAACCTGCACAGCCGGCCCGTGCGCGTGGCGCCGCCACCCGGCGTGGCCACGGCCGCGACCGCGGCGCCGCTGCAGTCGCTCGCCGAGCAGCCCGTCCCGCCCGTCCAGCGGTGATCCGCCGCCTCCCCGCGCCCATCTGATCGCGCGGAAGCGATGAATTTTTCATCGCTTCCGATATCGGGTTCGGCATCGCGCACGTCGGTTAGTTGCAGATTACACGCTGCCGGCCGTGTGCGGGCCAGCCATTTTTTGCCCTGCGGCGCGAAAAATCCTCGCAATAACAAGCACTTGTGCTCCCAGTGCTGACGTCCAGCGGGCGGCGCCGGGCGGCACCCGGCCGTTTTGACAGCGCTATCACGGATGACCTACATTGCCGGATGACCTGAACGCCACCGGACCCACATGACCCCACCTCGCCCCCGTCTTGCCGCAGCGGCCCTCGCCGTCTGCACCGCCCTCGCCTGCCTGTGCGCCCCCACGCGCGCGCAGGAGGAACCCCGCCCAGCCACCGGCCTGTCGACCAAGACATGGACACCCGACAACGGCAACGGCACCTTCACGAACCCGCTGTTCTACGACGAGTTCTCCGACCCGGACCTGATCCGCGTGGGGGACTGGTTCTACCTGACCGGCACCACGATGCACGCGATGCCGGGCCTGCCGATCCTGCGCTCGCGCGACCTCGTGAACTGGGAATTCCTGAGCTATGCCGTCGACAAGCTGGACTTCGGCCCCGCCTACCGGCTCGAAGACGGCAAGAGCGTCTACGGCCAGGGCATCTGGGCGCCGAGCCTGCGCTACCGGAACGGCACGTTCTATATCTTCAGCAACGTGAACGGCCGCGCCACGCAGGTCTTCTCGGCCACCGACCCGCGCGGGCCGTGGACGCGGCGCGAGATGAAGCGCAGCCTGCACGACCTGTCCGTGCTGTTCGACGACGACGGCACGGCGTGGGTCGTGTGGGACCACCAGCGCATGCACATCGCCCGGCTGACGGACGACCTCACGGACATCGTGCCCGGCACGGAAAAGGTCTTGTTCGCGCAGGACGCCGGCATGGGCGAAGGGGCGCACTTCTACAAAATCCAGGGCAAGTACTACATCCTGTCCGCCAACTACGCGGGCGGCTTCCGCATGCCGGCCGCGCGCGCGGACAAGGTCGACGGGCCGTACGAAGTGAACCAGGCGATCAGCAAGGACGAAGACTTCGGCATGGCCAAGGGCTACCGCCTCGCGGACAACAAGACGCCGACGGCGATCGTGCCGCCCGACCCGTCGGCCCGCAACGCCAACTCGCTGCACCAGGGCGGCATCGTGCTGACGCCGGCCGGCGAATGGTGGGGCTTCTCGATGCAGGATTTTAATTCCGTCGGCCGCCTGCTCAGCCTCGCGCCGATCACGTGGAAGGACGGCTGGCCCTGGTTCGGCCTGCCCGGCGACCTGGGACGCAACCCGCGCACGTGGGTCAAGCCAAAGGTGGCGGCGCCCTCCCCCGTCACGGTGCCGTATGCCCGCAGCGACGATTTCTCCGCGCCGGCACTGCAACCCATCTGGCAGTGGAACCACGTGCCCGTCGACGGCCAGTGGTCGCTGACGGAGCGGCCCGGCTTCCTGCGCCTGCATGCCCTGCCCGCGACGTCGTTCTGGCAAGCGCGCGACACCCTGACGCAGCGCGCCATCGGCCCGCGCTCGTCGCCGACGGCCACCTTGGACACGTCCGGCCTCGCCGACGGCGACGTCGCCGGTCTCGCCCTCCTGAACCTGCCGTATGCGACGCTGGGCGTGGAAAAGACGGGCACCGGCCTGCAACTGGCGCTGTACGACCAGGCGCGCGACCGCACCGTGCGTGTGCCGCTGCCCGCGGCCGCCACGCGCGTGATGCTGCGCGCCGACTGCGATTTCCTCACGGAGCAGGCGCGCTTCTCGTGGTCGGTGGACGGCAAGGCGTTTACGCCGATCGGCGATCCGTTCACGATGGTGTTCCAGCTGAAGACGTTCCAGGGCGTGCGCTATGCCCTCTTCAACTACAACCAAGCGGGCAAGGCCGGCGGGTATGCGGACTTCGACAGCATCGACGTCTACCAGCCGAATCCGCACGGGCTGATGCGCGCGATTCCGACGGGGCAGCGTATCCAGCTCGCGGCATTCCCATCCGGCCGCAAGGTGGCGTCGTATCGCGTGAAGGACATGGGCCTCGGCCGCGTGGCGCTGCAATCGGGCGCGGCATGGGCCAGCGTCGATGCGAGCGGCCGCGTGGGCGTGCGCAAGGGGCAGCCCGGCCACGCGGAGACCTTCCAGTGGATCGAGACGCCGACGGGAGAACTCGTGCTGATGTCGCTCGTCACGAACCGCTTCCTGCGCGTCGATCCGGCGACGCATGCGCTGCATGCGGACAGCCCGGGGCCGGTGCCGGATGGGAGCGATGGGGTGAGGTTCACGTGGGCGCTCGCCGGCGCCAATTGACGTTCGCGCCGCAGTACCCCGTGCCGCGCAAATAAAAAAACCGTCCCGGCATGACCGGGACGGTTTTTTTCGTGAAGCGCCGCGCTTACTTGCCCGCGACCTTCACGAGGCTGGCGACGTTTTTGGCCACGTTGGCATCGCCGCCGCTGGCCGTCAACTTGCCGGCGCCGTCGTTCCACTGCAGGCGCGTCGTCGTGCCCTTGCCCTTCTCGTAGTCGTACGACACGCCGTCGTCGTCGTACAGGTCGAACGTGCCGTCGCGGCCCGGGTAGACCTTGATGTGGGCGATGCCCTGCTTCGTCGCCGTCGACTGGATGTCGGTGCCGAACGGGACGATCGAGCCGGCCTTCACGAACACGGGAATGCGGTCGATCGGCGATGCGACCTTGACCCACTGGCCGCCAGCGACCTTTTCATCGGTCCAGAAGTTGTACCAGTCGGTGCCCGCCGGCAGGTAGACGTTCTTCTCCGTCTGGCCCTGCTCCGTCACCGGCGCCACGAGGAACGCGGGGCCGAACATGTATTCGGTGCCGATGTCGGCGACGTTCGGATCGTGCGGGAAGTCCATCCACAGAGCGCGCATGAACGGGGCGCCCGTGTCGTGCGTGAACTTGGCCTGGCTGTAGATGTACGGGATCAGCTGGTAGCGCAGCGTGTCGTAGCGGGACAGGACGGCTTCCGCCTGCTTGCCGAAGGACCAGATGTCCGTGTGCTTGCGGTCGCCGTGCAGGCGCAACGTGGGCAGGAACGTGCCGTACTCGAACCAGCGCGTCAGCAGCTCGGGATAATCGTTGTTCTGGCCGACGACGTCACGCGCGTCGGACGGGTCGAGCAGCGGCGGCTTGGTGGCATTGGTCGCCTGCGGCAGCCACTGCCAGCCGCCGATGTCGTTACCCCACAGGGCGATGCCGGATGCCGTCATGTTCAGGCCCGTCGGGATCTGGCGCTGCAGCGCTTCCCACGTCGGGTTCACGTCCGACGACCAGAACAGCGCACCCGTGCGCTGCGAGCCGAGGTAGGCGGCACGCGACAGGATCAGCACGCGCTTGTTCGGCTTCCAGGCGCGCATATTCTCGGCCACGCCTTCCACGTGCAGCAGCGGGAACAGGTTGTGGAAGCGGTCGCCCGAACCGATCGAGTAGAAGAAGCCGTCCGGCACGAGGTCCGGTTCCGTCTCGTCCAGCCACGGGTAGTCGAAGCCGTGCGACAGGATGTTGTCGCGCGACTTCTCCCAGAACCACTGGCGTGCCTTCGGATTCGTCGCGTCGATCAGGCCACCCGTGCGGTCGGAACGGAACGGCAGGCCGTCGACGGTCTTGCCGTCCTTGTCCTTCAACAGATAGCCCTTCGCATCGAGCTCGTTGAAGTAGCGGCCCGACGTTTCGAAGCGCGGCCAGATCGAGACGATCGACTGCATCCCCATGTCGTGCAGCTTCTTGTTCATGCCGTCCGGGTCCGGGAACTCGGCCGGGTTGATGTCCATCTGGCCCATGCGGGTCCAGTAGAACCAGTCGACGACCATCACGTCGAGCGGGTATTTTTTCTGGCGATACGTGTTCGCCACGCGCAGCACTTCGTCCTGGCTCGCGTAGCGCGCCTTCGACTGGATCAGGCCGAACGCGGCCTTCGGCGGGATCGGCGTCTTGCCCGTCACGCGCGCGTAGCCCGAGTAGATCTCGTCGGCCGTGTTGCCCGTGATGATGAAGAACGACACGCGCTCGCCCACTTGCGACTGGAAGCTCGTGCGGCCGTGGATGCCGGCGTTGAAGCGCGTGGCCGACGGGTTGTCCCACACGATGCCATAGCCCTTCGACGACACCATGAACGGCACGCACACGGTCTCGCCCGCGGGCGCGTCGTACCAGTGCTTGCAGTCGAGCGTGCGGCCGCGCAGGTCCAGCGGACCCGTCGACTCCTGGTTCTGGCCCATGCCGTAGTAGTGCTCGTCCGGCGCGGCGGCGAACGACGCGCCGACCTGGTACGTCTTCTCGCCGGAGACGGTCTGCGGCGACATCTCCCAGCCCTGCATGTCGAGGACCTTCTCGCCCTTCGCATTCGTCACCTGCAACGCGACCGGCGCCAGCGCCGGCGCGAAGTATTTTTCCGGCTGGGTCGGGGTGTGCGCCGGCGGCGCGGCGTTCACGTGCACGGTCATGCCGTTCGACGTGAACGTGTCGCCGTCCTTGCCGGCCACGTGGCGGAACGCGCCGTTGTCGGCGTGCTTGGCCAGGATGCCGTAACCCGGACCCTTCAGGACCTCGTCCTTGTCGGCGGCGATCGTCACGTGGACGACGTTCGGGCCGTACGCTTCCACCGACACCCAGGCGCCGTTACGGTCCAGCGTGGTCAGCGGGGCGGCGAAGGCCGAGGGTACGAAAGCGAGCGCCGATGTTAGCGCAATCAGCATGCGGTGCGGGGTAAGTCTCATCCAGTCCTCTATCGCAGGGGGTGAATCGGGCGACGCTTGAGCGCGGAGCGGCGACGGGCCGGGGAGACTGTCTTTACGGGCGCTATGGCCCGCGGCCGCACGTGGCGGACAGGTGGGATCATCTCCGCGGCACGGTACCGGCCGACGGCCGCGGCGTGCGCATTATTGTTGAAGCGGTATTGTCGCTGTTAGCGATCACATGCGCAATCGCTAAAACCGCCAAAGCAAGGAAAATAATGTCGCATTCGCGTTGCTATACGCTACCATCAGTCGCCTATTCCGTCGCCAACCGTTTGCCGAGCCGGTACAGGAACTCCTGGCCGTCATACAGCGACTTGACGCGCAAATGCTCGTTCAGGCCGTGCGCGCCGGAGGGTTCCGGACCGCCGAACATGCCGCTGATGCCATACGTCGGAATCCCGGCATTGTTCAGGAAGCGGCCGTCCGTCCCGCCGGGCAGCAGCGTAGGGATGACCGGCACGCCGGGCCACAGGTCGTTGCTGATGTCTTCCACCGCGTTCATGAGCGTCGGCGTCAGTGGCGGCATCGGGCCGGACACGCCCTCACCGATGCGGGTGATCTTGATCGCGTCGTCGGCCACGACTCTTTCCAGCGTGCGCTGCACGTCGCCGATGGATTCGTCGGGCAGGATGCGGCAGTTGACGGTCGCGCGGGCGCGCTGCGGCAACGCATTGTCCGCATGTCCCGCCTCGACCTTCGTCGCCACGCAGGTCGTGCGCACGGTCGCGTTGTGCATCGGATGCACCGCATACAGCCGTTCGAGCGCCGCCTGGTCGGGCGGGTCGGCGAGAATCGCTTTCATGTCGGCGGCGACCTGCCCCTGCTCGACCTGCGCCGACTTCTCGTAGAACTTGCGCGTGACGTCCGACAGCCTGAACGGGAATTCGAATTTCCCCAGCCGGGACAAGCCTTCCGCGAGTCGATAGATGGCGTTGTCGCGCATCGGCAGCGAACTGTGGCCGCCCCCGTTCGTCACTTCCAGCTGGAAGCTCTGGTAGATCTTTTCGCCGGCCTGAATGCCGTGACGGAGCGGCTTGCCGTCCTTGTCGAGGTAACCGCCGCCCCCTTCGTTGAGCGCGATCTCGGCATCGATCAGGTCGCGATGGTGCTTGACGAGGTACTCCGCGCCGTCGAACTGCGACGGCACCATCTCTTCGTCGCAGGTGAGCGCCAGGATGACGTCGCGCTTCAGCGGCAGCTTTTCGTTCTTGTAGCGGATCATGTTGGCGACGAACACGGACGCCATCGCCTTGTCGTCGGACGCGCCGCGCGCGTAGAACACGCCGTTTTCCTCGACGAGCTTGAACGGATCGCGCGACCAGTCGGCGCGGTTGGCTTCGACCACGTCGATATGGGCCAGCATCAGCAGCGGCTTCCTGCTGCCGTCACCCTTCAGGCGCGCCACCAGGTTGCCCTTGGTCGGGCCGCCCGGCGGCACGATGATCCGCACGTCCGCGTCGCGATAGCCGGCGGCCTTCAGGTGTTTCGCCATCTTCGTCGCCGCCACGGTGCACGAACCCGTGGAATTCGTCGTGTTGGTCTCGACCAGTTCCTGATAAATGCCGCGCAGCTGCTTCTGCGCCGGCGTCAGGTCGGCACCCTGCGCCAGGGGAATGGCGCTGCCGAGCGATGAGAAAACCAGTAACCAGTGCGCGCGTTTCATATCGTCCCTGTCGATGAGTGAACATACCGTCGACAGAGTATCTGATTCGACAACAACAGCGTCAACAAAAAAAGGGGCGCCCCGCAGGACGCCCCTCGATGCGGCGGCGCATGGCGCGCCGCCACGTCAGCACATCATCAGAACTGGTAGCGTGCGCCCAGCATGTAGCGCGGGCCGCCCGTCGTGACGGTCAGCACCTGCATGTCGGTACGGCCATGCGTGCGCTGCGTGGAGTCGGTCAGGTTGATCGCCTCCAGCGACACGGACAGGTTCTTGTTCACGTTGTAGCCGATCGACAGGTCGGTCTGGCCATACGGCTCGACTTCCGCGCTTTTCAGCGATGCCTTGCACTGGAACCTTCCCTAAATTGCCCCTACAGCAGAGGGTGGGCGATGAAACGCATGGAACTGTCCGAGGACGAGCGGCGCACGCCGCGTGAGATGGGTGTGTTTCACCCGAATCCGAGAATACAGGTGCTCGACACTTATGCCATAATTTGGAGCTCGACAATTCCAGTCCTCGGATTCGCTAGCGAGGGCGTAACCTGGGCAGGTCCATGAGTAACATGAAAGCGTCCATGCAGGTGTTGGAGCTATTTCCGACGCCGGTTTTCGTTGTGCAGACCCAAGGGTTAGACAACAAGGAACTGGCGCGCCAGATCTATGCCATTCGCGACGAGGAAGTCGCGGCCGGCATCGCCGGCAAGACTGGCCTGTCGAACTACGGCGGCTTCCGCAGCTATGATCTGTTGGCGCGCCCAGCGTTTGCACAGCTCAAGCAACTCGTGCTGGGAGTGCTCAACGAACGCATGGTCAAAGGCGCATGGTTTGCGGAACCGGAGGTCACGGAAGCGCAATTCGGCGCGATGTGGGGTGTTATCAATGGCAAAGGGCACGCCAACAGCCCCCACAATCACCCGGGCAGCTGGATCAGCGGCGTGTATTACCCGCAGGTGCCGGCCGCGAAAGAACGCGCCGGTTCGCTCTGCTTCCGTGATCCGATCCTGGCGCGCACCTTTACCCGCAGCTTCTACCGCAATGTGCAGGCCGAGGCGGCATCCGTGGTGCCCGAAGTGGGCAAGCTGATCATGTTCCCAAGCTGGGTCGAACACCACGTCGGCCCCAACCTGACCGATGAGGATCGCATCGCCATCGCGTTTAACATCGACCACGCGAAAGCGCGCTAGCTTTTCGAAGCCGCGCTTCAGCAGGCGTTCAGGCGCACCCCGAAGAACGCGTTGACGGTCAGCCGCCCTTGTTCCGGATCGGCGCTGAGCAGCTCCGGGTGGCGGATGTCGCCGCTGTGGTAGATCGTACCATCGTAAAACACCGCGCGGTTGAACGCCGCCGGGACGGACGCCATCTTTTCAAAATACGCGTTGGTCCTGGTCGGATACGCGGGAGCGCTGTCGATCAGGGCCGAAAACGCGTCGCGATCCATGTGCTGCCCGCGCGCCATCATGGCCGACAATGTCGCGGCGTCGACCCGCGGTCGAAAAAAGCTCGTGCCACCCAGCCGTTCATCCTTGAACAAATACAGGACCATGGCGAAATTGCCTTCGCCCGGCTGGAACGGGCCGCCATCGACATGCGGGATTCTCTGAAATGGCCCCAGATCTTCCGGCTTGCGCGTGACCATCGACATCCTGCACAAGGCGCTGCGGGTGCGCCGGGCGCCAAGCTGGCCCCGGATATATTGTGAAAAAAACGCTTCGAAAGCCTGGTGCGCGGCTGGGGGCAGCCGCAGTTCCGGCCCGGGATAGTAGTGAGAATCTTCCGGCGAAAAATCCGCACGCCGCGCGACGGCATGGGCGACGAATTGCATGGGATCGCGCAGGATATTGTCAACGACCACACAAGAACGACCATCGCTCAGCGCGACTCGATTCATCGAGGGATTTGGGTTGAACATGGGCGGCTCTGAAATTAAAAAGGATCAGTTCGGCCGCTCTGCGCGGCAGAACCGCTGGACGTAGGCCTGGTGCGATGGCAACTGCTGGACCGTCCTTTCGATCTTCTGGCGAATCGAGCCCAGGAACTGCGACAGCTCGGCGTCGCCCATCAGGTCGGCCGACTGGTGATGCTGCTCGGGCATCATGCCCTGGCCCAGCATGACTTGCAGCCACGACGACTCGGTAAACAACTCGCCCTCGGTGCGGAACACCCGTCCGGTTTCGCGGAACAGGTCGATGCGGTGTTGCAGCGATGCCGGCACTTCCATGTTCCTGGCAGCTTCCCAGTACGGGGTATCGGCGCGATTGGTCACCTTGTAATGCAGGATGATGAAATCGCGGATGTGGGCGATCTCCCTTTGCACCTGGGTGTTGAACTCGTCGATGTCGGAGCAGCAGATGCCGTCGGCCGGGAACATCTGCATCAAACGGATCAGATTACGCTGGATCAGGTGGATGCTGGTCGACTCGATCGGTTCCAGAAAGCCGCTCGACAGGCCGATGGCGACGACGTTGCCTTTCCACGATTGCTTGCGCTGGCCTGGCTTGAACTTGATCATGCGCGGCTGCGTCAGCGGCTCGCCTTGCAGATTGTCGAGCAAGATCTGCATGGCTTCCTCGCCGTCCATGTACTTGCTGGAGAATACGTGGCCATTGCCAACCCGGTGCTGCAGCGGGATCCGCCACTGCCAGCCGGCGCCGTGCGCAATCGCGCGTGTCATCGGCACCGGTTCGCCCATCAATTCAGTCTGCACCGCGATGGCGGTGTCGTTAAACAGCCATTGCGACCAGTCGTCGTATTCCACCCCCATGGTCTGGCCCAGCAACAGCGAGCGAAAGCCGGTGCAGTCGATGAACAAATCGCCTTCGATCAAGGCGCCGTTTCCGAGCTTGAGCCCGGTCACGTGGCCGCTGGCGGCGTCAAGCATGACCTGGTCGATCTTGCCTTCCACCCGCTTGGCGCCGAAACCTTCGCTGTACTTGCGCAGGAACCTGGCGTACAAGGTCGCGTCAAGATGGTAAGCGTAATTCATGACGTCGTTCGGCAGATGCGCGAAGCGGCCAAGCTGGGCCGACCTCAATTCCAGGCAATAGTCGCCGAAGTCACTGGCCAGGCCGCGCTGGCGGCCCTTGCGCCAGAAATGCTGGAAGCCAGCAGTCCAGTGGTCGACGCCGGTCAAGCCGAACGAGTGGATATAGTCCTCGCCGGGCGCGCGCCAGTTCTCGAAGCTGATGCCCAGCTTGAAGGTCGCCTGGGTTGCCCGCATGACGTCGGCTTCGTTCAGTTCCAGCAGCTGGTGAAACTGAATCAAGCTGGGAATGGTCGCTTCGCCCACCCCGACGGTACCGATCTCGTCGGATTCGACCAGCGTGATATCCAGTGTCTTGCCCAAGATCCTGGAGATGACGGCAGCGGCCATCCAGCCGGCCGTGCCGCCGCCGGCGATGACGACGCGCCGCACGGGCTTCCTGCCGATATTTTCCGGATTGTTCTGTTGCATGGGGTGTCTCCTGCTACCGTTTTAGTTTCTGCATGATTGCGGCGCGCATGGACCGCGCCTTGTCGAGATCGAGCGGACCGAGGACCCCGCGCGCCGGTTCCGGGATATGCGCCGCTTCACTGCCGTCCGCTTCAAATATGTAGTGGCGGAACACCTCTTGCCATGCCAGTCGCTGGGGCGGCGGCAGTTCGCGCAGCGTCAGGATGGCGTGCATCAGCGTATTGACCGGGGCATCCATATAGCCTGGCGACTGACGCCACCAGTAGTTGATCAGGACATTAAAACTGTCGAGCCCCTCGATATGGTGCCACCACATGCTGGGCATGAAGATGGCGTCGCCCGGCAGCAATTCGGCCACCTGCGCATGCGCCATGGCCTCGGCAAACCTGGGGAATTTCACCAGGTCCGGCTGATGGAAATCGACCAGGCTGATGGGCTGATTGGCGGGCGCAAAATCGAGCGGCCCGATGTACAGGTTGCTCAACTGCTCGGGCGGGAACAGGGTGAAGCGGCGACGCCCGGCGGCCACGCAGGCCAGGTTATCGGGCAAGTCCTGGTGCGCGGCAATGCGCGAACGGTTGCCCGTCCACACGCTGACGAGCGGATCGCGATCGCCCAGGTCGAGATCGTTTTCGTCCCGGAAGCCTGGCAGGCAGGTGTCGACTGTCGTCGAGCCGACATAAAACGTCGGCGCACACGGGTCATCGAGGTGTTCGAGCACTTGATCGAGGATCGCGTCGAGCCTGGCGTTGACGGCGTCGAAGTTAAACCCGCTGATGTCGTCGTTATAAAAATAGCGCCCCGCGATCTCGGGCGGACCGATCAGTGCACGGACCACCTCGCCCCGGTAGAAGCGGCGCAGATAGGCGATGCCCTCGCACTGCGAGCGTAGGCTGGCCTTGACCAGCGGCCAGCTTGCGACCAGGCCGCGCAGCACCAGCGGCTCGGTCGCAGTGAGAATGGCGTCAGTCAGCGCGGAAGGTAGCGCGCCGCTGATCTCGCGCATCGGTTTAGCCATCGACCGCAACGCGCTGGTTTTTTCGCTCGATGAGTTCGCGCAGCTGGATCAGCGATGCGACCATCAGGTGGGCAGCCAACAGGTAGCCGTGCCGATGCAGGTGCGCAAGCGCCGCACCGTCGAGCTCAGCAAGCTTTTCCTCGTTGATCGCCGAAAAGCCAAGCAGCTGGTTTTGCGAGCCGTTGTTCAATTCGATGTCGAGCGTGAGCGGCTCGATCAGGTCATGGTCGAGCAGCGCGGCGACAAAGCCGGCGTTGCTCTGCAGCCCCTCGTGCAAGGCCAGCAGCAGGCTGTTGACTTGTTCCAGCAGCTCGCTCTGGCCGCCGTATTCGAGAAACAGCGGATAGCCGGTGGTCGTGCTCACTTTTGGATGATCGAGGTCGACATGCACCAGCAGACCGTCGTCATGCAGTCCCATCGAGAAGGGCTGGCGCGCCACGGCCATCGGCACGTACAGCGCATCCCAGGCATCGGCGCCGGCAAACAGGTTTTCGCCCTCGGCAAAGCCGAACAGCGCCACCGGCTCGTAGCGCTGTTCGTTGCCGGTCTCGCGGAACACAATCGGATAGTGGGCCAGCACATTGCGAAACTCGGCCGGGAAGGTCGGGCAGATCGTCTCGCCGTCACCGAACCGGGTGCCGCGGCCAAGAATGATTTTCAGGTCTTTGTGTTCGACGTTGTTCAACAAAACAGGGTGGGTCATTGCTTGCCTTTTCGTTCAAATTTCATTGACTACCTGGTCGGCATGCCGTGATGCACGATATGCCCGATCAGTTCGCCGTTGCCGGGCAGCCCCGCCAGCATCTTGCGGGTCATTGTGGTCGCCTGGCAGAAGTAGCCGTCGGCCAGTTCGGCGTGCTCGCCGTGGCGGATCCGCCGGACCACCTTAACTACGCACGCGAATTTTCCATCTAGTAAGTAGTGTAGCGATTCAGTGTAGCAAGAAAAAAGCAGGCCATGGTCGTCACCACAGCCTGCTTCAGGACCTGCTCACATACCAGGTACTTGCTTCAGCAATCAGAACGTGTAACGTGCGCCAACCATGTAACGCGGGCCGGTCTGGGTCGCGTTCAGGAAGTGGGCCTGGGTGCGGCCATACTGGCGTTGCGTCGAATTGGTCAGATTGATCCCTTCGAACAGCACGTTCAGGTTCTTGGTCACGGCATAGCCCACGCTCAGGTCGGTCTGACCATAGGCCTTGGTGTACACCGGATCCAGATGGCCGCCGCCATCGGTCTTCGAGGCCAGGAACGAGTCGCGCCAGTTGTAGGCAAGCCGTACCGTCCAACCAAAGTTTTCATAAATACCCACCAGGTTGGCCGAATTGCTCAGACCCAGGATTGCGAACTGATCGGTGGTTTGGTCGTTCTTGTATTTCAACGGCGAGGTCACGTAGGTGTAGTTCGCCTGAACGCCAAAGCCCGTCTCGCCGAACATATGCTGGACGGCCAATTCGGCGCCATGCAAGCTGGCCGGCTGCGAGTTCACGTAGCTGGAGGTCCTGAACTGCATCAGCGGGTCGCTCGGGATGCCCGTGATCACACCGGTGGCATTGCCAACGGAGTTCACACCGGTCTTTGTGACGCCAGGCTGGCCGTTGAAGTTGTTGAGAATGTAGTTACGGATGCAGTTGGTGTCCGCAACGGTGCAACCACCAGTCGCCAGCGCGGCTTTATAGTACCCGCCACCGATCGGGGTATGGATGCCGTACTGGTTTTCCAGGACCTGGCTCTGGGCAGTGTAGTCAGTCAACTTTTTGTTGAACAGCCCCAGCGAGGCGACGCTATGTTTGGTGAAATACCACTCGAAGGACAAGTCCAGGTTCTTCGACTTCACCGGTTTAAGGTTCGGATTACCCGTCGCGGCAGTGCCACCCAGATAGTAGTCGGAACCGGTGCCGATGTTCAGGCCGCCCTGCAGCTCGTTGTAACGGGCGCGGCTGATGGTGACGCCGGCGCCGGCGCGCACCTTGAAGTCCGGGGTCACGTCGAAGTCGGCATTCACGTTTGGCAACACGTTGCTATAGGAGCCATGCGTGGTCGAGTAGGCGGTACCGGCAAAGGTCAGCGGCAGCTCATTCTGCGAAATCCAGGTCACGCCCGTCGCCGGGAGCACCTGGGCCACCGAAGTGACCTTGGTTTTTTCGAAGTGCAGGCCGACCGAGGTGTGGACCGGAATGGCCAGTTCCCAGTCCTGGCTCAAGGCCACGTAGGCCGTCGTCGTTTTTTCCTCCAGACGCTGGTCGCTGTCGGTCGTGGCGAAATTCGGCAGGAAGCTTGCCTGCGTTTTCAAGCCGTCGTTACTGACATAGCCGGGCTTGGTGGCGGCGGCGGCGGTTGCCGCGCGCAGCGCGCCGAAATCGGCCGTGTAGAAGTCCCGGAACATGCCGGCTGCGCCGTCGCCACCGAACTGGTCGAAGTAGCTGGCAGTGTCACTCTTCGAGAACAGGCTGGCGGGATAGTCGTTCTTGCTGGTCAAGCCCGACCATCCGTTGTTCTGCACCATCGATGAGGTCGAGCGGTTTTTCACGTCGGTCACGCCCACACCGAAGTTCAGGTTCGACGCTTCGGCCACCCTCCACTCCCCGCTCAACTGCAACTGCTTGACGGTCGACTTGACGTAGGTGTTGGAGAACTGCGAACCGGTTGCCTGGATCGGCTCGGCGGCCACGTTGATACCTTCAATGCCCAGGATCGGCAGCTCGTGGGTGAAGTCGACCGAGGTTCGGCCGCGGCTGAAGCTGGCGTTGCTCAGCTGATTACTGCTGCCCCATGGGCTGTCGGCTTTCGATTCAGCGCTCGACGAGTGGGCGTCGAGTGTGAACCTCAGGCCGGATTTCGGTTTCCAGACAGTGTTGAAGCCGACCGAATTCAGCGTGTTCTTGGTGGCATAGTCGGCTGAGATGACCGACATATCCTGCGGCGTGTTGTACACCTCGGAGTAAGTCAACGGTGCCTGGTTACTGCCGCCCGGCCAGGTGCTGGTCGAGGTCGGGGTTTGGGCAAACCAGACGCTCATCTCGGCGCGGCGGGTGTGCAGCTTGTTCTGCGCGAAGGTGTAGTCGAGGGTCGAGGTCAGTTCTTTGACCGGACGGAATTGCAGCACGGCCTGGCCATTCACACGCTCGCGCTCGAGACCGTTGACCTGGTAACCAAAGTTTTGTGGGCGCTCATACAGATCGTTCGGACCTGGACGGTTCGTTACGCTGCCGACGGGCGCACCGGGCTGCGGCAAGGTCGAGCCGTCAATCACATCCGAACCTTTGTAGGGGCCGATCCAGCCATTGGCGATCTGGGCACGATTCAAGCCCGAGTCGCGCTTCGAGTAGCTGGCGTTGCCGCCAAAGCCCCACATGCCATCTTTGGTGACGGTGCTGAAGATGCCGGACACTTCAGGCGTAACGCGCTTACCCTTCAGCAAGTCGGGCAGGTTCTGGCTCGACTTGTCCACCACGCCCTTGACGCCAACGCTCGCCACGGTGCCCTTTTGGTCGAAAGGACGCGCGGTCATGATGTTGACCGTGGCGCCGATGCCGCCGGACGGATCCTGGGCGCGGCTGGTCTTGTAGACCTGCAGCTGCGAAATGGCATCCGACGCCAGGTTGTCGAAGGAGAACGAGCGGCCGTTCGCGTCGTTCAGGTCAGCCGTCGGCATTTGACGGCCGTTCAACAGCACCAGGTTGAAGTCGGGGCCCATGCCGCGCACCGTGATCTTCTGGCCTTCGCCATTTTGACGGTCGATCGACACGCCGGTGATGCGTTGCAGCGACTCGGCCAGATTCGTGTCCGGGAATTTACCGATGTCTTCAGCGACGATACCGTCGACGATACCATCGGAGTTCTTCTTCAGGTTCAGCGTGGACTGCATACTGGCTCGGATACCGGTCACCACGACGGTATTCGTCTCGACGCCCTGCACGGGCGTGGCCCCCGCCTGGTCGGTCGGCGCGGCGATGCCGTTGGCGGCGCCCGTATCCTGCGCATAGGCCGGCGCAACCAGGGCGGCGCAGGCGCTTGCAACGGCAAGGCTGATCAGGCGATGCCTGGTGTTCAGGTGATGGGAAAAAACCCTCTTGGTGTGCAGCACTGTGTCTCCTCTCGTCTCTCGAAAAAACGCCGCGCCGGACGGCGGCGGCGTCCGTAGTGGTGGTACAACTCCTGGCGCATGTCCGTGTCGCAGCGACCTTTCCGGCCGCCACAATGTTGACTCTACGGTCATTGATAGCGGACATCATTTGCTTAAGATTAAGAAGAATCCAGACATTGGTCAATCGGTCGAACGAAATTTTTGCACTGAAAAAGGTATGTATGCACCGAAATAATGCTGACTTTCTTGCCTGATTTCACCTTACGTAACCTACGTACCGGGGCGACCCGGATCCACTCAAGAAATCGATTTCATAAATAAATCAATCACTTCGTTCCAACCCGCCGCGCAGGCCAGGCCGTTATACTTTTCACCAGCCAACGCCGGCGTTGTCATATTTATGCTTAATGCATGATGTACAAAATTTTCCAATCTGTTGCATAATCATCACACTCCACTTGATTTTCTCCGCCCATGCCCGTAACCGGTGACCAGCAACTCCTCAAGCAACTGAACCGCATGGCACTGGTACGCCAGGTCAGCCTCCAGCCCGGACTGTCGCGCGCGGCGCTCGCCGACGTGCTGGGCCTGACCAAGTCGACCATCAGCCTCCTCGTGCGCGAACTCGTCGACGAAGGCTGGCTCACGGAAAGCGAATTGCTCGTGACGGGCGAAGTGGGCCGGCGCGCCACGCCGCTGCACCTCGACCCCTCGCACCTGGCCCTGCTCGGTGCCGACCTGGGCGTGGACGAGGCGCGCGTCGTCGCCACCAACCTGCTGGGCGAGGTGCTCGACACCCGGATCCTCACGTACGAGGACGCCGGCGACGCGGAAGCCTGCATCCGCCAGGCGACGCTCGCGCTCGTGAAGCTGGCGAAGCGGCTGGGGCGTCCGGGCGGAAACGCTCCGGGACGGCGCGTGCTCGGCGTGGGCTTCGGCCTGCACGGCGCCGTCGACGAAGCGCGCGGCATCCTGCACCACGCGCCACACTTGGGCTGGCGCGACGTGGACGTGGCCGGGATCGTGCAAACCCACGTGGCCGGCTCGCCCCTGGACGGGCTGCCGCTGTACATGCAGAACGAGGCGAACGTGGCGGCGCTGGGGGAGTATGAATTCGCCGACCAGTCGGGCACCGACCCGCTGATCTACCTGTCGATCGGGTACGGCGTGGGCGCCGGCGTGATCGTCCACGATCGGCTGCTGACGGGGCTGTCGGGCTTCGCCGGCGAAGTGGGCCACACGATCCTGCAGGCCGGCGGCCCGCTGTGCTCGTGCGGCCGGCGCGGCTGCGCCGACGCGCTGATCGGCCTCGATTCGCTGCTGGGCCGCGAGCGCCCGAGCCATCCCGCGCTCGAACACCTGTTCAAGCGGGTGGCCGATGGCGATGCGGCCACGTGCGCCGCCGTCGACGCGGCCGGCCGCCAGCTCGGCATCCTGCTCAACAATCTGTGGGCCGGCTTTGATCCGATGGCGATCGTCATCGGCGGTCCCGCGCTGCAGTTCGGCGACGCGTTCATCGCGCCCGCGCGCCACGTGCTGGCCGCATACGCGCACGCAGCGATGCTGCAGCCGCCCGCGATCCGCACGTCGCACTTCGGCGCACAGGCCGTGGCCGTGGGCGCCGCCGCGCTGGCACGCTACCGCGTCACGCGGCCCCTGGACGTGCAGACGATCGCCCGCAGCACCGCGCGCGGATCGAGCCCCCGGCCGGCCGGGCTCGCGCTGCCGCACTGACTCCGCACCATCAAAAGGAACACAATGACCGCTGACACGATCAACGTAGGACTCATCGGCTACGGCTTCGCCGGCCAGGTCTTCCACGCGCCGCTGCTGCGCACGACACCGGGCCTGTCCATCGCCGCCGTCGCCAGCCGCAACGGCGACAAGGTGCGCGCCGATCTCGGCCCCGTGACCGTCCACGCCGACCCGGCCGCCCTCCTCGCCGACCAGGCCGTGCAGCTCGTCGTGCTCGCGAGCCCGAATGCGACGCACTTCCCCCTCGCGCAAGCCGCGCTGGAAGCGGGCAAGCACGTCGTCGTCGACAAGCCGTTCACGGACACCGCCGCGCAGGCTGCGGAACTCGTGCGTCTCGCCGACGACAAGGGGCTGCTGCTGAGCGTGTACCACAACCGCCGCTGGGACAGCACGACGCGCACCGCACTGCGCCTGCTGGCCGCCGGCACGCTGGGCCAGGTGCGCCACGCCGCCATGCATTTCGACCGCTTCCGCCCGCAACCGCAGGCGCGCTGGAAGGAAGACGCGGATGCCGGCGGCGGCATCTGGATGGACCTGGGGCCGCACCTGCTGGACGAAGCGCTGCTGTACTTCGGCGAACCGCTGGCCATCGAGGCCGACCTGCCGCTGCTGCGCCCCGGCAGCCGCTGCGAAGACCAGTTCCAGGCGCGCCTGCGCTACGCGGACGGCCTGCGCGTGGACCTCGGCGCCAGCATGGTCGCCGCCATCGCGCGTCCGCGCATCGCGCTGCACGGCCTGCAGGGCAGCTGGGTCAAGCAGAGCCTCGACCCGCAAGAGGCCACGCTGATCGCGGGCCACCGTCCGACGGGTGCCCCGGCCACGTGGGGCGTCGACGCGGAAGCCGGCACGTTGGCCGTGCTGCGCGACGGGACGGTTGCGACATCCAGCCTGCCGACGGAGAACGGCGCCTATCCCGCCTATTACGCGGGCATCCGCGATGCCCTGCTCGGTACGGGACCGAACCCCGTGCCGGCGCGCGAGGCGCTCACCGTGATGCGCCTGCTGGACGCGGGCCGCATCAGCGCGGCCGAACGGCGCGAAGTGCTGCTGGCCGAGCTGCCCGCCTGACCACTTCTCGGGTCAGCCCTGGCCCGCTTCCAGGTTCGCGCGCACGCGCGCGAGCAGGTCCAGCAAGGTCGCGCGTTCCGCGTCCGGGATGCCGGCCAGTGCCGCCTCGGCCAATGCGCCGTCGTGGACGTGCAGCGCGGCGAACATCGCCTTTCCCTCTTCCGACAACGACAGGCGCGTGCTGCGCTTGTCCGCCTCGTCGGCCACGGCCTCCAGCAGGCCCCGGTCGCGCAGTCCGCGCACGAGGCGCGCCAATTGAGCCTTGTCGCGTCCCGAATGCGCGGCCAGGTCGCTCTGCGTCGCCCCCGGCCGGCGCGCGAAGAACCCCAGCACCTTGATCTCCATGTGCGCCAGGTCGTGTGGGCCCGCGCGCAGGCTGCGCTGCTGCGCGGAACGGTACAGGTGCATGATGTCATGCACGCGCTCGAGCACCTCCAGCGCGGGCGACGGGGGCCTTTGGTTGACTTTATCAACTTTGTTTCGCATAATGGAGGACATTATCAACTAGTTTTCGGAGCAACGATGCCGCAAGCAGATCAACAGGACACGGTGGTACGCCGCGTGCGCCATGAGCTCAAGCTGCGCGAGGTCGCGGTCGCGCGCGTCGACCGGCTGGGCGACGGCTTCGCCGCCATCACGTTCACGGGCGAAGCGCTGGCCGACTTCGTGTCGCTGTCGTTCGACGACCACGTCAAATTCATGTTCACGGACGCGGACGGCGCACAGGTGAGGCGCGACTATACCCCACGCCGCTTCGACCGCGAAGCCCGCGCACTCGTCATCGAGTTCGCGCTGCACGGCGACGGCAAGGCATCGACGTGGGCGCGCGAGGCGACGCCCGGCCAGCGCGTCGTCGTGGGCGGGCCGCGCGGGTCGATGATCCTGCCCCCTGGTCTCGACTGGCAGCTGCTGGTTGGCGATGCCACCGCCCTGCCCGCGATCGCGCGCCGGCTGGAGGAGTTGCCGCGCGCCGGCCGCGTGCTCGTGCGCGTGCACGCGGCGCGGGAAGACCGCCGCGCCTTCGCGGGCGCGGCCGACGTCGACGTGCGCTGGTTCGACACGGCCGAGGATCTGGTGGCGGATGTGCGGGCGCTCGCCCTGCCGGATGGCCGCGGATTCGCATGGGGTGGCGGCGAGGCGGCGCTGATGGCGCAAGTGCGCGCCGCGTTGAACGACAAGGGCGTGCCGCGCGAGGCGACACGCGTGTCGGCGTATTGGAAACGCGGCGTGGCGGAGCACCACGAACATCTCGAATGACGCGGTGAATCATGTGTTTGGTGGGCGGAGGCCGCCCACCCTACGCAACGCAAGCGTGGCGGTAGGGTGGGCACCCCGTGCCCACCATTTTCACGACACCCCGGTACGCTTGCGCCGCCGCGCGAACAGCAACCCGGCCAGCGAGGTGCCCACCAGCGCCAGCGACCCCGGCTCCGGCACCGTGAACTCGTCCATCGCCCACTGCGTCGGGCTGCTGTTGTAGACGACGAGCGTGTCGATGCCGGCCCAATCGAGCCCGATCCAGCGCGGCCCCGTCGTGTCGATCGTGTACGCGCCGGACGCAAACAGCTGCGTGCCGCTGCGCCAGCCCTCGAACGAGATCTCCTGGTCGACCCAAGCCGACGTGAAATACGCGCCCGTGAACTGCCACGCGTTGCCGTCCGCCGACGAGATCGTCGCCGGCGCGCCGTACGCGTTGAACGCCGTGTTCATCGGCGATACGGTGCCCGTGTCGAAGCCGCTGCCCGGATATGCGTCGGCGCGCACGGTCCCCATATTGTCCCAGTTGAAGCCCGCGTAGCCGGCAGCAATCGGCTGGGTCTCGTCGCCGGACAGGTCGTCGAAGTGGATGACGGCCGCGTTGGCCAGCGTGCAGGCGGCCAGCAGCGCGAGGCCGATGATGGTCTTGTTCATGCTCGTCCCTTTCAGTGTGCGAGGCCGGCGACTTCGGCATCGCTCAGCGCGGCGTTATAGATGCGCAGCTCGTCGATCGCGCCCTTGTACGGCGTGTCCCAGTAGTTCACGCCCAGCGCGAACGTGCCGGTCGTCGTCGTGAACACGTTGGGGAAGCCAGTGCCGGAGAAGCGCTTGATGCCGTTGACGTACACGTTGACGGCACCGTTGTTGACGCTGAACGCCACGTGCGACCACTGGTTGACGGGGATGTTCATGCCGAGGCCCGCGTCATACCACGCGGTGCCCGACCACAGCATCGTCGCGCCGTTCACGAAGGCATGGCCCATCGGCAGGAAGCTGATCCAGGAATCCGTCGTGCGCGCGCCGAAGAACGTGGGCGTGAACGCAGTCAGCTGCGCGGGCTTCAGCCACATCGCCACGGTGTACGTGTTCGACGAGATCAGGCCGTTCGGCAGGCGCACGCCCGTCGCGCCGTCGAACACGGCCGCGTTGCCGCGCACGCCGGCGCCGTACGCCAGGCTGCCGCCCGCTACGTCGATCTTGTTGCCGATGACGGCGCCCGGTGCGAACGCGCCGTTCGAGTCGGCGAGATTGCCGTCGAACGCGTAGTAGGCGACGAGGCCTCCCAGCTTGCGCACGGTGACGGTGAACGTCTTCGTCAACGTGATCGCGCCTTTCGTGATCCGTGCCGTCAGCGTGACGTTGATGGCGCCGGTCGCCGGTGTCGTGACGACACCCGTGTTGCTGACGACCGCGGGGTTCGACGACGTCCACGCGATGACGGCGTTGCGCGCGGCCGTCGTCGGCAACGTGAGGTTGCCCGTGACGGCCGTCGTGGCGCCCAGGCTCAGCTCATTGTAGATGGCGGTCGCCACCTGCATGTCGGTGCGCGGGATCAGGCGGCTGCCGAAAATCGCGACGCCTTCGCGCGACGACGCGGTGAACGTCGTCACGTACGACTTCGAGGTCTCGTCCCACTCCGTGAGCAGCACGCCCTTGTACGTGGAGGCGCCCGGCAGATTGATCTCGACCTGGTTGCCGCCCAGCCGGCGCCACGTGCCGGTCACCGCGCCCGTGATGCTGCCGTTGGCGTTCAGCGTGATCAGCTGCGACTTCTTGATCGTCGCGGTGATGTCCTTGCCGTGGTTGACGTACAGGTAGTCGCCGAACACGAACTCGGGGCGCAGGAACGCGGGCTGCGTCTCGTTGGCGTAGCGGTAAGGCGCCACGACGGGCCAGCCGTCCGCGTTCATGAACATCTGGTGCACGCGCACCTCGTGCTGTTCGCCCCGTTCCGGGAAGCGCGTGTGGAAGATCAGGAAGTGCTTGCCCGTCGCGGGGTCGTACCACGCGGAGTTGTGGCCCGGCGAGACATAGCCCGTGCCGATGCCGGTGCCCGCCTCGCCCAGCTTGCGCTCGAACAGGAAGTTCCCCATCAGCTTGACGCCGTACGGCGTGATCGACGCGTCGTCGAACAGCGGCTTCGACGGATCGGCCTTCACGTTCGCCATCGCGTTGCCTTGCGCGTCGTAGTATGGGCCGTCCGGCGTCGTCGAGCGCGCCACGCGCATGTTGTAGCCGCCGTTCGCGTCGAGGCCGCCGAACGACGTGAACAGGTAGTAGTACGCCGTGGCCGGGCTGTACATCACGTACGCGCCTTCGATGCGCGCGTGATTGCCGCCCATGAGGCGTTTGCCGTAACCCTGGTTCGGGTACGGCATGCCCGTGGCCGGGTTCATCTGCATGATGAAGATGCCGCCCGAGTACGAGCCGTAGATCATCCACAGCTTGCCCGCGTTGTCGAAGAAGACGTTCGGATCGACCGTGTTCGGATGCTTCTGCGCGTCGTAGATCGTGCCGTCGTAGCTGGCCTGGCCCCACATGCCGGACTTCAGGATCACGCCCTTGTTGACGTACGGGCCCTCCACGTTGCTCGCGACCGCGACACCCAGCGCGGACCGGGGCGCGTCGCCCTCGCACGCGTCGTAGTACATGTAGTACTTGCCGTCCGCGAGCCGGCGCACGTCGGGTGCCCACAAAGTCGTGGAATTCGCCCACGCGAACGTCTCGGCCAGTTCCGTGTAGACGTTCTTCGAACCGTTCAGGAACAGCGGGTTCGTGGCGCTGACGCTGTCCGTCATCTGCGTCCACTTCATGAGGTCCTTCGACTTGGCCGATGCGAGGTGCGAGCCGAACACGTAGAACGTGTCGCCGACCTTGATCACGGACGGGTCGTGCACGGAAGCGTTCTGGAAGGTGGGCAAGGTGGCACCGGCCTGGGCGCCGGCATCGGCGGCGAAGCAACAGGAAGCGAGCAACGCTCCCCATCCCGCGCGGGATAGCAGATTGTTCAAGGTAATCTCCGTCGTAATAATTATGCGTGCGGCGATACGGTCATCCATATCACGGGCGGAGAATGCGGTATTTTCAGAGGCTTTGCAACAGGGTCATCGGCACGCGTAAGTGCCTGATTCGAGCGGAAAATTTACAGATTTCAGCAAAGAAATGCTTGCGATTCCAAAAAACGGGAAATCATCCGCGAAACGGAAAATATCGATATCGATGAGCCTCCGCGCGATAACTTTTTTGGAAAAGAAATCGATTTGAAAATAAAAACGGATATCGCAAATTTTTTTGCATGTTACAAAAAATATTTGCGTCCGCGGCCGCCGGATTCAGGCCGGGACATGCAGCCGGCACACCCCGTCGCGCTCCAGCACGTAACGGTCGAAATCGCGCGCGAGGAACAGGTTGCCGCCGTACGCGCCGCGCGCCTCCGCCTCCAGCGCCGCCAGCGACAGCGGCCCGTCGCCGTCCTGGTAGCGCGGGCTGAAGTGCGTGAGCACGAGGTTCGGCACCCCGGCCGCCGCGGCCGCGCGCGCCGTGCGCAGCGCGGAGCTGTGCATCGGGCCCGGCCCGACTTTTTGCAGGATCTCTTCCGTGTACGTCGCCTCGTGGATCAGCACGTCGGCCGTGCGCGCCGCGTCCAGCAGCAGGCCGGGGTCGTCGTTGTCGCCGCCCACGATGATCGTGCGCGCCTTGCGCGGCGCCAGCAGCCAGTCGTCCGCGCGCAGCACGCGGCCGTCGGCCAGCATGACGTCGGCGCCGCGCTGCAGGTCGCCCCACGCGGGCCCGGGCGCGACGCCCGCCGCGCGCAGGCGCGCCGCGTCGAGCCTGCGCTCGACCGCACGCTCCGTGAAGCGGAACGCATACGACGGCATGCGGTGCGACAGTGCGATCGCGTCGACGGCAAGGTCGGGCAGCACCGCGTTGCCGGCCAGGTCGTCGATGGGGATGAACTCGAGCGCGTACGGCAGCCCCAGTTCCGTCGTCGCCATCACGCCTTCGAGGAAGCGCCACAACGGCGGCGGGCCGACGATCGCCAGCGGTGCCGTGCGGTTCTGCATGCCCGCGCTGGCCAGCAGTCCGGGCAGGCCGTAGCAATGGTCGCCGTGCAGGTGCGTGACGAAGACGGCACGCAAGTCGTGCAGCGACAACGTGGTCTGCAGGATGCGGTGCTGCGTGCCCTCGCCGCAGTCGACGAGCGACCAGCCGCCGGCGGGGCCGCGCAGCGCGAGGCCCGTCACGTTGCGCGTCTTCGTGGGGGTGCCGGACGAGGTGCCGAGGAACTGGAAGTCCATGTCGTGGGAAGAGAGTGGATGGTGGTGCCATTATCGCCGACGCGGGCCGTGGGCGGCGTGCACGTTCCGGTCGCCGCCAGCCCCGTTTCGCGCCGTCCGCGTCCCGTTTCGTCGCACGCGCCTTGCCGCAGCCGGGACGCGGCGGCACAATGCCCGCAATCGCACAGCACCGCACACCGCCATGACCGCCCTCGCCCTGCCCCACCCGCCGTCCGCCGACGTCCGCCCCAAATGGCGCCGCCTGGCCGACGACTTCGGCCTCACGATCGCCGTCAGCGCCCTCGCCGCCATCCTCATCACGCTCGTCAACGGCAAGACGTACGAGATGTACGACCAGATGGTGTACTCGATCTCCATTGGCGTCGTCGCGATGACGATCCTCGACGGCGTGCGCCTCACCTTGCTGGACGACCCGGCGCGGCGGCGGCGCTGGCTGGTGCCCTACCTGCTGCTGCTCGTCGTGACGGCACCCGTCGCGCACTACTGCGGCTGCGTGATCGGTGGCCTGATCCTCGGCACGGGCTGGCCCGACCTGCACGACTACCCGAACGACCGCGGCCAGCGCAGCATGATCCTGTTCACGTTGATGGGCATCAGCGCGATGGTGCTGATGATCCTGAACCGCGAGCGCATCGAGCGCATGAAGCTGGAACGCACGGAAGCCCGCGTGCGCGCGGAGACCATCGAGCGCCAGGCGCTGCAGGCCCAACTGCGCTTGCTGCAGGCGCAGATCGAGCCGCACATGCTGTTCAACACGCTCGCGAACCTGCAGGGCCTGATCGCCATCGACCCGCAGGCGGCGAACCGGATGCTGGACCATCTGATCCAGTACCTGCGCGCCACCTTGTCCGCCACGCGGGCCGAGACGACCACGCTGGCGCAGGAGTTCGACGCGGCCGAGGCCTATCTCGGCCTGATGGCCGTGCGCATGGGCGCGCGGCTGTCGTACCGCTGCATCCTGCCCGCCGCCCTGCGCGCCGCGCGCCTGCCCGCGATGCTGCTACAGCCGCTCGTCGAAAACGCCATCATCCACGGCCTGGAGCCGAAGATCGAGGGCGGCACCGTCACCGTCGAGGCCCGCGCGCACGCGGACGTGCTGGAGATCTGCGTGACCGACACGGGCCTCGGCCTCGACGACACCGCGCCGGCCGCGAAAGGCACGGGCGTTGGTGTGACGACCACGCGCGAACGCCTGCAGGCGCTGTACGGCGCGCGCGCCGCGCTGACCCTGATTCCCGCCCAGCCGCACGGCGTGCTGGCCCGCCTGACGCTTCCTTTGGAGACCGCATGAACCCATCCACGCCGCGCGCCCTCATCGCCGAGGACGAACCGATCCTGGCCGCCACGCTTGCCGCCACGTTGCGCCGCCTGTGGCCCGAACTGGACATCGTCGGCACCGCGCCGAACGGCGTGGCCGCCGTCCAGCAGGCGCTCGAGCTGCACCCCGATATCCTCTTCCTCGACATCAAGATGCCGGGCCAGACGGGCCTGGACGCCGCCCAGGAGCTGGCCGAGCGCTGGGACGACGCGGGGCCGTTCCCGCACATCGTGTTCGTCACCGCGTACGACGACTACGCCGTGCAGGCGTTCGAGCAGGCCGCCGTCGATTACGTGATGAAGCCCGTGACCGACGCGCGCCTCGCGCGCACCGTCGAGCGCCTGAAGGCGCGCCTGCCCCCCGCGGCGGACGGCGCGGCCGGCGACGGGCTCGCGGGCCTCGTCGAGCAGATGCGCGCCCTGCTGCCGGCCGCCGCGCCGGCCGAGCGCCTGACGATGATCCGCGCGGCCGTCGGCAACGTCGTGCGCATGATTCCCGTGCAGGACGTGGCCTACTTCCAGGCGCTCGACAAATACGTCAACGTGGCGAGCGGCGACGGCGACGCGCTGATCCGCCTGAGCCTGAAGGACTTGCTGCCGCAGCTCGACCCGGACCAGTTCCGCCAGGTCAGCCGCGGCGCCATCGTCAACCTGCGCCACGTGGCGAGCGCCAGCCGCGACGACGCGGGCAAGCTGACGCTGAACCTGCGCAACCGCACCGACAAGCTGCGCGTGAGTCCCTTGTTCGCGCACCTGTTCCGGCAGATGTAAAAACGCCGCGGCGCCGTTTCCGGTGCCGCGGCAGTCGTTGGCTACACGTGCGTCAGTTGGTGTAGATCAGGCCGCGGCCCGTACCGCTGAAGTAGATGCGGCCGTACGTGCTCCAGTCGGCGGCCAGCACGCCGATGCCGCCGTACTGGTGCGTGTCGTCATTGAAACGGGCCCAGGTCGCGCCACCGTCGTCCGAGTGGTAGACGCCCCACACGCCATTCCGCGCGCCCACGACGTAGACCGCGGCCGAGTACGAGCTGCCCGTCTGCGCCTTGCCCAGCGCAACGACGCTGGCGCCCTGCATTTGGCCCGTCGAGCCGTTGCCCGGGATCGTCCCGAAGCCGGAGAGCTTCGTCCAGCTCGCACCCGAATTGGTCGAGTGATAGACGGCATTGCCGTCAGCGAGCCAGACGTCGCCCTCGACGTTCGGATTGACCGCCAGCGAGGTGGCATACCAGGCGTTCGGCGCCAGGTTGGCCGACACCGAACCCTGGCTCAGCGTGAAGTTATGGCCGCCGTCGGTCGAGACGTAGACCTTGCCTGCCGTAGCCCAGGACGCGCCGCCGGAATCGTAGGCATAGACCTTGTTCGGATTCTTGCGGTCGACCGCGAGGCGGTAGCCACGATTGATGCCGACGCCGGACAGGGCCGGCAGGTTGGTCGACGTCCAGCTCGCGCCATTGTTCGTCGTGTACGACGGCACCGAGTTGGCGGGCGCCCAGATCGCGTTGTTGCGGAACGTGGTCACGATGCTCGCCGATTCGGCGGTGTTGGCCGAAGCGCCGGCGGGCAACGTGGCGAAGTTCGACCACGTGTTGCCGCCGTCGCCGGACCAGGAGCCGAAGGCGCCCCCGGTGCTGTTGATGACGCCGGCGCTGACGATGTACGTCGGATCGGACCACAGCACGTCGGCGGCGTTGCCGTTGCTCCAGGCGCTCGTCGGCGCCCTCGTCGGCGTCGCCGCGAGGTCCGTCTGGACCCACGTGCCGATATCGCCCGCGCTGTTGACGAACTTGTACGATGCACCGGCCGGCGGCGTGACGAGCGCCAGCGTTGCGGTTTCCTCGAGGTTGTTGACTGGAGCGTCCCAGCTCGGGTTTGCCGCGGACGCGTTCCAGGTTTCCCAGACGCCGCCGCCGTGGATGTGCATGATGTGATCCTTGTTGGCCGGATCGATCTCGATGTCGTCCACCCACCCGCGATACCCGCCGCCCCAATGCTGCATGCCGTCCGCGATTTCGCGCCAGGTGGCGCCGCCGTTGTCGGACAGCTGGACGACCGGCTGGCCGGCGCTCCACGTACCGGTCACGGCCAGTGCGATGCGGGCCGTGGAGCCGTTGCCGTACACGGACACGCCGCCATAGCCGCCCTGCGTGGTGGTGGCGAGCTGGGTCCAGGTCTCGCCGAACGTCACGCCGCCGAACCGGTACAGGTAGCCGGGCCCGCCTGCGCCCTGCCCGGCGGTCTTGTTGAACGCGATGTAGTAATTGCCGTCGCTGGTGCGCACCGCGTGCGGGACGTAGTAGCCGGCCACGTTGGACGGCACCGACACCGGCGTCCACGAGGCGCCGCCGTTGACGGACTTGTACAGGATCGAGGTCAGGCCCGCCTTCTGGCCGTAGTCCGGCGCGACGGCGGCGTACATGATCCACGTCGTCGCCCCGCCGCCCACGTTCGAGTTGTCGAAGATGATCTGCTCGACACCCACCGGCGCGCCCAGCGACTGGATCTCGCTGGCCGACAGCACCTTGCTCGACAATCCGGTCTGGGTCCACGTCTGGCCCGAGTTCGTGCTCTTCCACAGGCCGGCCGTGCGCGACGCGTAGAACATCGTCGACGGATTGGTGGGGTCGAGCTTCAGGCGTTCGCCGACGGCACGGGCGTTCTCGTTGCCGCCCACGGGGAACGGCAGGTCGTAGTGCGACCATGTGTTGCCGCGGTCGCCGGAGACATAGATGCGGCCGTTGATCGGGTTGCCTTGCCAGTCGTGCGAATACATGCCCGTGACCAGGTACACCTTGTTGTCGTTGGTCGGATCGAGGGCGATGCTTTCCACGCCGTGGTAGGTGCTTTCGCCCCCGTTGAAGCCGATGCCGTCGGTGATGGGCGTCCACGACCCGTTCGAATTGTTCCAGCGGTAGGCGCCGCCGATGTCGGTGCGCGCGTACATGACGGCGTAGCTTGTCGGGTGGTAGACGAGGCCGGTGACGTAGCCGCCGCCGCCCCATTTCACGCTCGTGTAGGCGGTCGCCGAGCCGACGGTGGCGGCCATGACGGGACCGGCCGTGGCGACGGGGCTGGCTGCGCCCGGGGTGGAGCTGCCGCCGCTGCAGCCTGCGAGAAGCGCCGCGAACAGCGCCGGGATGACCAAACTGTGCTTCCGATTCATTGTGTCTCCTCTAAAAGGAAAGGATGATTGGCTTGCCGTTTTCCGGTCTGGATCCACGTAGTCTCACCGCGCTGGCCCTGCCGCATGCCGAAGTCCGTCCGGCATGGCGACAAGGAAGACCGCGCCTGACCGGCGCGCAGCGCGCTTCCTGTCGTCGACGTCGAAGCAGGCGTACCGGGGCGACGTATTCGATCGCAATCCGGCCGCGCGCCTCGCGCCAACGTTTTTTATATATGAAAAACCACATCCGCCGTGCGCAGAGGCCGCGATGGCGTCGCGGCAGCGTCCGGCGTCGAACATGGAACATTGAATCACGCCCGCCCGGCCGACCTTCCGTCGGCTGGGCAGCGCTCGTTGGCTTTACCGTCCCAGGTACGATGCGCACACGGTCCGGTACTGGGCATCCGCTCGCATTAACGAAGATGCGATCAGAATGAATGAGTATTTAACATAGTTTAATACTCACATTTTTTCACTGTCAACAGAATTCACAATCTCGAAAAAAAACCGCTGCGGCCCGTTTCCGGGACCGCAGCGGTCTTGATCTACGTCAGCGAGGCGCTGTTCAGTTGGCGTAGGTCACACCGCGACCGGTGCCGGCGAAGTAGATGCGGCCGTAGGTGGTACGTCAAAACCGTGCTGTTCAGTTAGTGTAGATAAGACCGCGAGCGGCGCCGTTCACATAGATACGCCCATAGGTGTTCCAGTCGCCCACCATCACGGCGTTGCCGCCGAACTGGTGCGTGTCATCGTTCCAGCGCGACCAGGTCGCACCACCATCGTCGGAGTGGTAGATGCCCCACTGGCCGTTCAGCGTGCCTTCCACGTAGATCGCGGCCGAGTACGAGGATCCCGCCTGCGCCTTGCCCAGCGCGACCTTGGTGGCGCCCAGCGTGCCGTTGGCGGACGCGAAGGAACCGACCTGCACCCAATTCCAGCCCGAGTTGACCGAGTGGTACAGGGAATTGCCGTCAGTCACCCAGATGTCGCCCTCGGCGTTCGGGTTGACGACCATCGACGTGTCCCCCCAGCCGTTCGGCGTCATGTTCTGGGCGCCCCACATCCCGCTCAGCCCAAAGCTATGGCCGCCATCGTAGGAGATGTAGACCTTGCCCGGCTGCCCGCTCCAGTTTGCGCCACCCGAATCGAAGGCATAGACCTTGCTCGGGTTCACGCGGTCCGCGGCCAGGCGGTAGGCGCGGAAGTAGCCGTTCCAGGTCTGGGTGAACGCCGGCAGGTTGGTCTGCGTCCAGGTCGCGCCACTGTTCGTGCTGTACGACGGCACCGAGTCCTGCGGTGCCCAGATCACGTTGTTGCGGGACGTGACGGCCACGCTCTGCACCTGGCTCGAGCTCGCCGAACCGCCGGTGGGCAGCGACCCGAACTGCGACCAGGTATTGCCGGCGTCCCCGGACCAGAATGCCTTGACGACATGGCCGTTGGCATTGTCGACGCCGGTCGCGGCGATGTAGGTCGTATCGGCCCACGCCAGGTCGGCCGCATTGCCGCTGCTCCACCAGTTCATGGGCCCCTTCGTCGGCCGCGTCGTGAGATCCGAGACGAGCCAGGTGCCGATGTCGCCCGCGCTGTTGATCAGCTTGTACGGCGCGCCGGCCGGGGCCGCGACGGCGGCCAGCGTGGCGGTCTCTTCCAGGTTGTTGACCTTGGGACTCCAGGTCGGCGTCGCCGAGGAGGCATTCGTGGTCTCGCAGATGCCGCCACCGTGGATGTGCATGATGTGGTCGCGGTTCGCCGGGTCGATCGTCACGCCCTCGATCCAGCCCTTGCAGTCGTCCGAGGTATGCGGCATGTTCGCCTCGACTTCATGCCAGTTGAGGCCGGCGTCGTCGGACACCTGGATTTGCTTGCTGCTGTCGGCCCAGCTCGTCATGCCCACCGCGATGCGGGTGGTCGAGCCGGTGCCGTTGACCGCCAGGCCGCCGACGCCCATGCCGGTCGTGCTCAGCAACTGGGTCCAGGTTCCGCCATGAGCCCCGCCGCCGAACTTGTAGACATAGCCGGGACCGGGCCTGCCCTGGCCGCCGGTCTGGTTGAACGCGAAGTAGAAATAGCCGTCGGCGGCGCGCACGACGTGCGGGATGTAGTAACCGGACACCGCGGACGGTACCGCCACCGGCGTCCACGTCGCACCGCCGTTGGTGGACTCGTACAGCGACGAGGTCAGGCCCGCCGCCTTGGCGTAGTCGGGGTTGACGGTGGCCCACATGACCCAGGTCTGCGTCCCCGTCCCGCGGTTCGAGGTATCGAACACGACCTGCTGGGTGCCGTACACCTGGCCGCCGTTGGTCAGCCTGATGCTCGAGAGGCTCGTGACCTGGTTCCAGGTGTGGCCCGAATCCGTGCTCTTCCACAGGCCGTCCTGGCGCGTGGCATAGTACATGATCGACGGCAGTTCAGGGTCGATCGACAGGCGTTCGCCGTAGGCCCTGCCGTCATCGTTGCCACCCACCGCGAACGGCAGGTCATAGTGCGTCCAGTTGGTGCCGCGGTCGCTGGAGATATAGATCCGGCCTTTCGGAGCCGGGTACGACGTCGCGCCATCGCCGGTGACCATGTAGACGAGCTGGTCGTTGTTCGGGTCGAGGGCCAGGCTCTCCACTTCGTGGAATTGACCTTCGTTGGGACCCCAACCGATGCCGTCGGTGATCGGCGTCCACGTCGAATTGGTCGCGTTCCAGCGGTAGGCGCCGCCGACGTCGGTGCGTGCGTACAGCAGGCTCGAATTGACCGGATGGTAGATCACGCCGGTGACATAGCCGCCGCCGCCCCACTTGACACTCGTCCAAGCGGTGGCCGAGCCGACGGTCGCCGCGGTGGCGGCCGGTGCCGTGCCCGCCGCGCCCGGCGTCGTGCTGCCGCCACTGCAGCCTGCGAGAAGGCCGGCGACGAGTGCCGGGATGATGAAGTTTTGAGTCCTGTTCACGATGTCTCCTCTGAAAGGAAAATGGTTGTGTCCGGTATCGGGCGTGTCCAGCCGCGCCGGACTCGACCGGCAAAACGGCGGAAAACACGCTTTCTGCTACTCGGGTTGGTTCCGGTGTCCCAGCCTGCCCTGCCTTGCCGATCGGGCCCGGATGCACGCGCCGATCTGTGTCGTCCGTCGTGCGGATTCGGCAAGGCTTCGTCGCCCGTCCACGGTGCCGGCGCAGGCCTGCACTGGTAACGGTTGCGTTGTCCGCGCTCGGTTGGCATCCGAGTCGGCAACGACATTAACGAAATATTCTGTGAGAATTAATGAATATGAACGAAGTCTAAACCTCAATGTTTTCCACTGTCAATAGTGTGGACGGGTGGACGAGGTCAAGGTAGCGGGCCGAAAAATGTGCTGGAAAGGATCGCCCAACGCGGCGGACGCCGGGACTGCTGGCGGAGGGGACGCGGACACGGTCGTGCCAGCGGGGGGAAGGCTGGATGGCGGTAAAGCCGGCGGGGGCCGGCTTCACGGAGGTTGGGGCAAGCGGTTATTGCACGATCAGATGGCGTTCGCGCAGCCAGTCCTCGGCGCGCTTCGGCCAGTTCGACGCATTGCCGAGGCCGGGATTCATCCCCATGCCGTGGCCGCCCCGCTCGAAGAAATACATCTCCGCCGGCACGTGGGCGCGGGTCAGCGCCTGGAAGAAGAGGATGCTGTTCTCGATCGGCACGGCGCCGTCGTCCTGCGAATGCATCAGGAGTATCGGCGGCGTCTGCGCGTTCACCTGCTTCTCCACCGACATCAGCCGGACCAGTTCCGCCGACGGATGCGCGCCCAGCAGCGCCTGGCGCGACCCCATGTGCGCGGCGGACGGGTCCATCGTAATCACCGGATACATCAGGATCGCGAAGTCGGGCCGCGCGCTGACGGCATCGAGCTGCGCGCCCGTGCGCCCGGCTGGCTGGTCGTACAACGTGGCCGCGCTGGCCGCCAGGTGGCCGCCGGCCGAGCTGCCCATGACGCCGATGCGGTCCGGCGCGACGCCGTATTTCGCCGCCTGCGCGCGCACCGTGCGGATTGCGCGCAGGACGTCCTGCAGCGGCGCCGGATGGCCGTAGTCGCCCAGGCGGGACTTGAGGACGAACGCGGTGATGCCCAGGCTCGACAACCACTGTGCGTATTGCCGTCCTTCGCGCGTGAACGAGAGAAATTCATAGCCGCCGCCCGGACAGACGATGACCGCGGTCCGCGCGGGCCGGTCGATCGCGGCGGGATACACGGTCAACGTGGGCCGCGAGACGTTGCTGATGCGATCGCCATCGATACGCTCGGGCCCCGGGTTCGCCCGCACGTTCGGCACGCCTTCGGGCCAGAGCTCGATGACGTCCGTCTGCGCATGCGCGCCGGCGGCCACGAGGAACAGCAGTGAAAGAAGCAGTTTGCGCATGGCGGTGGTCCTCCCCGTGACGATGGTGGCGTCCGCCGTGGCGCCGGGCGCGCAGGATGAAAAAAGGGGCAAGCCGAGGCTGCCCCAAATCTGCGTTAGCAGAGGAGATAAACTGTAGGCGCGCCGTTCCGGATCTTTCGGGCATTGCGTCGATGACGCCACGTCATTAACGCTTTAATTAATTTATCGTTAATGAAGTCTACGCTTGATGCTTGCGCAATGTCAACGACATTAAGTTCATGATTTTTTACAACAGGCAAGAAATATTGCGTAGTGAATTCAGCGACCGTCCGCAACGGACTTGCCGTTCTGGCGCAGCCGGGCGGCCGCGACGAGGCGCTGCATCGTCGCCTGCGCGGTGATGCGGTCGTCGTGCCAATAGGCGCTGACGGCATCGCGCATGGCGTCCTCGATCGGGGGCGGCAGCGACATGGAGACGCTGGGCACGAGGGTGTTCGCGCGCGCGGCGGCAGCGAACGCGACGCCCGACAGCTTGGCGCACTGGTCGAAACCGGCCAGGTCGAGGCCCAGGCGGACGGGAATCGAGCCCTTGGCGAGGTTGAACGCCTGCTGCACGGCAGGAGAAAGCAGGTCCGACGCGAAGTCCTTCTGCGCCTTGATCTTGGCGGGACTGTTCACCTTGAACAGTGCGAACGAATCGACGGCGAACGAATACGCTTTCGCCGTGCCCGGTGCGGGCACGCAGGCGAACTCCATCCCGGCGCTGTTTTGCGCGGCCTGGAACATGGGCTTGGCCCAGTCGCCCATCAATTGCATGCCGGCCTCCCCTTTGACGACCGTCGACGAGGCGACGAGCCAGTCGCGGCCCATCGCCGCCGGGTCGGTGTAGGCCTTGATGCGGCGGAACGTCCGCAAGGCGCGTTCCATGTCCGGCCCCGCCAGCGCGCCCGGCTCGAGCGCCACGAGCGCCCGGCGATAGAAGTCCGGCCCGCCCACGCCGAGCGCGACGCTTTCAAACAGGAGGAAATCCTGCCATGGCTGCCCGCCATGCGCGACGGCCACGAAGCCCGCCCGCTTCATCGCGTCGGCGGCCGCGAAGAATTCGTCCCACGTGGCCGGCACGCGCGCCCCCACCCGCTTGAGGACGCGCAGGTTGATCCAGAGCCAGTTGATGCGATGGACGTTGACGGGCACCGCCACGTAGCTGCCCTTGTATTTCATCGCGTCGGCGACGGCCTTCGGCAGGATCGTATCCCAGTGTTCGGCGCGCGCCACGTCGTCCACGTCGGCGAGGACGCCTTCGCGGGCCCATTGCTGGATCACGGGTGTCTTGATCTGGGCGGCGGACGGGGGATTGCCCGACAACACGCGGGACCGCAGCAGCGACAGCGGAAAGCCGTTGCCGTCGGCGGACACGGCGAAGTCCTTCCACGTATGACCCTGGCGCCGCAAGGTGGCCTTCAAGACCTGCGCCGCCTTGGCGTCGTCGCCCACGTCCCAGTAGTGAAGCACCTCGAGCTCGCCCGCGCGCGCGACGGCGGTGGCGGCCAGGCAGGCGGCCGCCAGTGCGATCGCGGCGTCCCATCCGGCCGGACGTCGAATGGAAATGATGGCCATGACTCGCTCCTGCAACGCGCGCGCCCCGCCGTGGCGGCGAAGCCTGAAGAGCGCCATCTTAACGCGACGGGGCGGCCGTGTGAAGCCGGCAGGCCGATTGTTCCCCCGTCCGTTATCCGTTAATATCGAGAAATGCAACTATTACTCGCCGAAGACGATCCCATTCTTGCGAACGGTTTGACTGCCCAGTTGAACGCGGCGGGTTTTACCGTCGAGCATGCCCCGAACGGCCCCGTGGCGGAATTCCTCCTCGCCAGGCAGGATTTCGACATCGCCATCCTCGACCTGGGCCTGCCCATGATCGACGGGCTCACGGTGCTGAAGAAGCTCAGGGCGACGAAGCCCGATCTTCCCGTCGTCGTCCTCACGGCGCTCGACCGACTCGACAGCCGCGTCGCGGGCCTGAACGCCGGCGCGGACGACTACATGACGAAACCGTTCGACTTCCCCGAACTGGAAGCGCGCCTGCGCGCCGTGCTGCGCCGCGCACGCAAGGACCCGGCGAGTGGCGGCGTCGCGGAGGCCGGCGTGCACGTCGACCGCGCCGCGCGGCGCGCCGTCATCCACGGCGAGGCGGTCGAGCTCAGCCCGCGCGAGGCGACGTTGCTCGAACTGCTGCTGATCCATGCCGACAAGGTCGTCACGAAGGAACAGATCGCGGCCGCCTGGGCCGGCGACGGCACCGAAGTCGGCGCCGGCAACACGGCCGAAGTCCACATCCACCGCCTGCGCCGCAAGCTGGAAGGGTCGGGCATGGAAATCCGGACCGTCCGCGGACTCGGCTACCTGCTGGCCGTCGAGCGCCCCGATGGACGACCGGCCTGAACGGGGCTCGCCGCGCCCCTTCCGCCTCCGTCCCCGCGCCCTGTCGCTGCGCCGCCAGCTCGTCGCGTGGGTGCTGCTGCCCCAACTCGTGCTGTGGAGCGCGGGCGGCTGGGCCACGTACCGGCTCGCGGTCCGCTACGTCAACCAGGCGGCGGACGCCACGCTGTCCCAGGCCACGCGCGCGCTCGCGCGGCGCGTCAAGCCCATCGAGAACGGCCTCCTGATCGACTTTCCCCGCGCGGCACAGGAAGTGCTCGAGACGGATCCGAACGACCGCCTGTTCTACATGGTGAGCACGCCGCCGGGTGAATTCATCCTGGGGAACAACAGCATCCCGATGCCCCCGCCCGCCATGCGGCCCCGCCTGAACGATCCGTATTTCTACGACGGCGAGCTCCTGCCTTCCGGCACGGCCGCGCAGCGCCAGGCCGGGCCCGCGATCAAGGTCCGGATCGCGGCGCTGTACCTGCCCTACGACGACCCGGGCGGCAAGCGGCAGTGGATGCTCGTGCAGGTCGCGCGCAACATGGCGCACCGGGAGGACATCTTCAAGATGATCCTCATCGACACCCTGCTGCCGCTGTCCGCGCTGATCCCGCTGATGACCCTGATCGTCTGGATCGGCACGGGGGCCGGCCTGGCGCCGCTGGTGCGCCTGCGCAAGGAGGTCGAGGGCCGCTCGCCGATCGACCTGGCGCCGCTGCACATCGAATCGGCGCCGCAGGAAGTGAGGTCGCTGGTGCGGGCGCTGAACGAACTCCTCGCGTCCGTGCGCCAGAACGTCGACACGCAAAAGCGCTTCATCGCCGACGCAGCCCACCAGCTGCGCACGCCGCTGGCGGGATTGAAGAGCCAGACGGCGCTGGCGATCGCCGCGACCGACGACCCGGCGCTGGTCGCCCGCCTGAAGCTGGTCGACCAGAGCGCCTCGCGCGGCGCCCACCTGATCAACCAGCTGTTGATGCTCGCGCGCGCCGACCCCGACGTCGTGGCACCCGCCGACCGCGCGCCGCTGAACGTGCAGGCGTTCGTGCAGGACATCGTCGCCGAATGGGTGCCGCGGGCGATGCGCGCGCACGTCGACCTGGGCATGGACGACACCGCCCTGCCCGCCCCCGACGCGCCCCCGCACATCAAGGCGAACGCCTTGCTGCTGCGCGAGGCCCTGACGAACCTGATCGACAACGCGATCAAATACTCTGGACAAGACGCTGGCCACGGCGGCGAGGTCACGGTCGGCGTCGCGACGGATGGTGCCGACGTGCTGGTCGTCGTCGCCGACAACGGCCCGGGCATCCCGCCGGCCGACCGCGCACGCGTCTTCGAGCGCTTCGTGCGCGCGACGGACCAGGGCGAAGGCTGCGGGCTCGGGCTCGCCATCGTGCGCGACATCGTCGCCCAGCACGGCGGCACCGTGGAGCTGCACGACGCCCAGCCGCACGGCCTGAAGGTCGTCATCCGCCTGCCGCGACTGTGACGTCGCGGCGCCGGCCGAGCCCCGCAGGTACGCCGCCCGGTTTATACTCGGGGCTATCCTCATCGTATTGACGACCGTGTCCGAACCCACGCCCTCCCCGCCACCTGTCGGCCTCCGCAACACGCGCCCGCTCGCAGCGGCCGCCGCGCTGATCGTCGCGATCACGTTGACCCTGGCCGGCCTCCTCGTGTCGAGCTACCACGACACTATCGCACGCGAACAGACGAACCTGCGCAACCTGGCCGAAGCCTTCGCCGCCCAGACCCACTACGCGACGCTCGCGCTCGACCTCGCACTGGCCCGCGCGGCCGAGCGCGCCCCGCTGGACGGCACGGTGGCGGCGACACCCGGCGGCGCCCTCGAGGACATCCCCGCGCGCGTGCGCCGCTTCGACGCGGATGCGGCGGGCGCACGAGGTGCCGGGCCGCGCATCGGCATCGCACTGCCGCCGCACGGCGGGCACGCGACCATCACGCTGGCACGCGCGCTGCCGGCCGGCGGCGCCGTCATCGAGACGGACGCCGCGTACTACCAGCGCATCTTCGATTCGGCCGACCTGGGACACGGCGGCTCCGTCACCCTGCACCAGCGCGACGGCACGATGCTCGTGCGGAGCCCTACGCTGCCCGCGATGATCGGCCGCTCGTTCGACCGCACCCCGCTGTTCCGGGTCCACTTGCCGCGCGCCGCCGTCGGCGCGTTCGAGGCGACGAGCCCGATCGACGGCGTGCGCCGCCTGTACGGCTACAGCGCCGTCCCCGGCTATCCGCTCGTGATCGTCACGGGGCGCGACCTGTCCGACACCCTGGCCGTGTGGCGCGGCTGGCTGTGGGTGGGCGTGCTCGCGTGGGTCCTGCTGTCGGCCACGCTCGCGCTGCTGGCCTGGCGCACGAGCCGCGAGGCGGCGCGCCAGGCCGCGCTGATTGCCCGCCTGCAGGCCAGCGAAGGCCGGCTCGCGCACAGCTTCGCCTACCTGAAGGCGATTCTCGACGCCGTGCCCACGCCGCTGTGGGTGCTCGACGGCGCGCGCCGCATCGTCCTGTTCAACCGCGCGTTCGCCCAGTTCACGGGACGGGGCGACGGCGCGGTGACGGGCCGCCTCGAAGCGGAAGTGCTCGACCCGGCGGGCGCGCCCGCGCGCGAGGCGTTGTACGCCACCAGCGCCGCGGACGGCGTGCATGCGCTCGAAACGGAAGTGCGCGACGGCAGCGGCGCGCCGCACACTGCCATCCAGCTCGCGGCGCGCCTGGCAAGCGAGGGCGACGCCGTCCAGATCGTCAACAGCCTCACCGACATCACGGAACGCAAGCAGATCGAGCTGCGGCTGGCCTACCTGGCCGACCACGATCCGCTCACGGGCCTGCCGAACCTGAACTGCCTGCGCCGCGTGCTGGCGGACGCACTGCGCGACGCGGCCATGCGGGGCGAGCACGTGGTGCTGCTGTTGATCGCGCTGGAGCGCCAGCAGGAAGTGGCCGACCTGCTCGGCATCGAGGCGGGCGACGACGCCGTGCAGCAGGTGGCCGCGCGCCTGGCGGCGCTGGCGCCCGCGCCCCTGTGCGTCGCGCGCGTGAAGGCGAACGAATTCGCCCTCGTGCTGCCGGCCGGCCCCGCGCATCCGCCGGCCGACGCCGTCGCGCTGGAACTGTACGCGACGATGTCGGAACCCGTGCGCGTGGGCGGGCGCGAGTTCCACCTGGCGCCCGTGATCGGCATCGCCGTGTACCCTCAGGATTCCGGCTCCGCCAACGAATTGATGCGCCTGGCCGACATCGCCAAGCACCGCGCCCGCAGCGACGCGGGCGAACCCGTGCACTTCCATTCGGAGTCCACGCACCTCCAGCTGGACGAGCGACTGACCATCGAGGAACAGCTGCGGCACGCGCTCGAACGGGACGAGCTGACGCCGCACTACCAGCCGAAGGTCGACATCGCGACGGGCAAGGTGACGGGCTTCGAAGTGCTGCTGCGCTGGAACAGCCCCGTGCTGGGCGCCGTCCCGCCCGACCGCTTCATCCCGATCGCGGAGCAGACGGGCCTCATCGTGCCGATCGGGACGTGGGTGCTGCGCACCGCGTGCGCGCAGGCGGGCCGCTGGGCACGCGAGCAAGGCACCGTGACGCGCATCGCCGTCAACCTGTCGATCCGCCAGTTCTACCAGAAGGACTTGCTGCAGGTGATCGCCGCCGCGCTGGCCGACGCCGACCTTCCGTCCCACGCACTGGAGCTGGAGATCACGGAAAGCATCGCGATGAGCCGGGTGGACGTCGTCGAGCGCGTGCTGGGCGGCATCCGCGACCTGGGCGTGGAACTGTCGATCGACGATTTCGGCACCGGCTATTCGAGCCTCGCCTACCTGAAGCGTTTTCCCGTGCAGCGCCTGAAGATCGACCGCGCATTCGTGCGCGACCTGGGGCGCGACGCCGACAGCGCGGCGATCGTGGCCTCGGTCGTCGCGCTGGGCCACGGCCTGCAGATGCGCATCGTGGCCGAAGGCGTGGAGACCGAGGCGCAGCTGGCGCTGCTGCGCGCGCTCGGCTGCGACGAATACCAGGGCTACCTGTTCGCGCGGCCGATGGGCGCCGCCGCCGTGCCGCCGCTGCTGCTGGCGTCAGGCCCGTGAGCGCACGGCGCGCCGCGTCCGCCCGCCCGGCGGCGGCTGCGGATGGGCGGGACGCACGGGGGCCGGCACATCGGCCGATGCCGCGAGGTCGGCCCACGCATCGAAGCCCACCTTCAGCACGCGCAGCCGGTCGTAGGCGCGCTGCAGCGCCGCCCGTCCCAGCACGAGGCGCAGCGGACCGCGGCCGGCCGCGACGGCCTGCATGACGGCCAGCGCGGCGCGCGCGGCATCCACCCGCGCGGCGGCGCTTCCGCGCGCGGTGCGGCCCGCGAGACCGTCGTAGTCGGCGATGCCGGCGGCGCGCGGCACGAGCGTGTCGGCATCGTCGCCGCTGCCCGGATCGACGAGCGTGACGCCGATGCCCAGCGGTTCGACCTCGTAGAACAACGCTTCCGCGAGCGCTTCCAGCGCCGAGCGCGCCGCCTGGCTGAAGCCTTCGAACGCGGGCGCCGGCACGGAGGCGCGCGCCAGCATCACGACGTGGCCCGCGCGGCGGGCGCGCATGCCGGGCAGGACGCGGCGGGCGAGGTTGACGGGGCCGAACACGTTTTCGTCGAACAGCGCGCGCATGGCGCCGTCCTCACCCTCCTCGATCGCGCCGGGATAGCACTGCGCGGCGCTCGTGGCCAGCACGTCGATGCGGCCGAAGTGGCGCTCGGCGGCGGCGACGGCCATGTCGATGCTGGCGGTGTCCGTCACGTCCAGCGCCAGCGCCAGCGCACGCCCCGGATGGCGCTCCACGAGCGCCTGCAGCCGCGCCGGCGTGCGCGCCGCGAGCACGGCCTGCTGGCCGGATGCCAGCACGGCTTCGGCCAGCGCGGCGGCCAGGCCGGCCGTCGCATCGGCGATGAACCAGATGGGTTGCTTCGTATCGGACATCATTCCTCCTCGCGTCGTGCGCGGTGCCTGATTGGCGCTACCGCAATAGACGATTCTAGATGCAGGCTGGATACGGTTCCATAGGCGATTTTCCGAAACTCTTGCCTAAAATTCCAATCGTCATCCTATGGCCGACACGGCCCGCGCAACGATCACGCACTTGATCGCGGGCGCGGCGAGGTCGCCCCGCTCATCCATTGACCCCGGCCGGGATTGCGCCTACACTCGCCGATGGTTGCGCTACCATTTCAATACGTTATAACAAGCGCAGCCTTCCTGCCAGGAGGAGATCGTGCAAGTCACTCGTCACACAGCGCTCGTCTGCGCGCTCGCAGCCACGCTGCTGTCGGCCGCTCCGTTGGATGCAGCAAACGCCCGGGCCGCAACCACCCGCCTCGCGCCGCGCGAACGCATCCTGCTCGACGATGGCTGGCGTTTCCACGCCGGCGATCCGGACGGCAACTCCGCACCTTATCTGTACGACGTCCGGCCGGCGGTAACCGTATCGGCTGACGGCAAGGTGGCCGATGCCGTGCCCGAGGAGGCCGCGCGCGTGGCCGGCGCCGGCGTCCCCGTGCTGAAGCCGTGGATCCTCCCGACCGGCAACGCGTTCATCGCCGACCCGGCGCGGCGCCACGCGCGTCCCGCCGCGGAGCCGGCCGTCGATGCACCGTACGCCCGCGCCGCGTTCGACGACACGGCGTGGCGCGCCGTCACGCTGCCGCACGACTGGGCCATCGAAGGCCCGTTCCTGGCGACGGGGCCGTACGGCGGCATGGGCCGCCTGAAGACGTGGGGTCCCGTCTGGTACCGGCACAAGCTCGACATCCCCGCGGCCGACGGCGGCAAAAAGATCTTCCTCGACGTGGGCGGCGCCATGTCGTATGCGAGCGTGTGGGTCAACGGCCATCTCGCCGGCGGCTGGCCGTACGGGTACAACGCGTTTCGCATCGACCTGACGCCTTGGCTGCGGCCGGGCGCGCCGAACCAGCTCGCGATCCGCCTCGACAATCCGCCGGAATCGGCGCGCTGGTATCCGGGCGCGGGCCTGTACCGCGACGTGTGGCTGACGAAGACGGCGCCCGTGCACGTGGGCCAGTGGGGCATCTCGGTGACCACGCCGGAGGCCACGGCGGCCTCCGCACGCGTCGCCTGGCGCGTCGCGCTCGACAACGACGGCGCGGCGGCCGCCACGGCCACCGTCACGACGGACCTGTATGCGCTCGACGACGACGGCCACGCGGTCGGCAAGCCCGTCGCGACGGCCGTGTCGGCACCCGTCGCCGTGAACCCCGGCAGGGGCGCCACCGTGAGCGGATCGACGATCGTCGCGCATCCGCGCCTGTGGGGCCCGCCGCCCACGCAGCGGCCGCACCGCTACCTGCTCGTCGCGACCGTGCGCCAGGACGGCCGCGTCGTCGACCGCGAGGAGACGCCGTTCGGCGTCCGCACCGTGCGCTTCGATCCGGACCGCGGCATCGTCGTCAACGGCGAACACATTCCGATCAAGGGCGTGAACAACCACCACGACCTCGGCGCACTGGGCGCCGCGTTCAACGCCCATGCGGCCGAGCGCCAGCTGCGGATCATGCGGGCGATGGGCGCCAACGCCCTGCGCATGAGCCACAACCCGCCCGACCCGCAGCTGCTGGACCTCGCCGACCGCATGGGCTTCCTCGTGATGGACGAGGTGTTCGACTCGTGGCAACGCAAGAAGACGCCGCTCGACTTCCACCTGATCTTCCCCGACTGGCACGAGCAGGACCTGCGCGCCATGATCCGGCGCGACCGCAACCACCCTTCGATCATCCTGTGGAGCGTGGGGAACGAGGTGGGCGAGCAGTACACGGGCGAGGATGGCGCCGCCGTCGGGCGCGAGCTCGTCGCGATCGCGCACGACGAAGACCCCACGCGCCCCGCCACCACCGCGATGAATTACGCGAAGGCCGACATGCCGCTGCCGCGCGTGATGGACGTCGTCTCGCTGAACTACCAGGGCACGGGCATCCGCACCCTGCCCGGCCAGTTCCCGCGGTTCCGCGCCGCGTTCCCCGACAAGGTGATCCTGCACAGCGAGAGCGCGTCCGCGCTGTCCTCGCGCGGCGAATACCAGTTCCCCGTCCCCGGCGTGCTCAGTGCCGCCGTGCGTCCCGGCGTCGGGGGCGATCCCGCCACGCGCCAGGTCAGCGCCTACGAATTGTTCGCGGCGGATTTCGGCGCATCGGCCGACCGCGCGTTCGCGTCGCTGGACGAAAACCCTTACGTGGCCGGCGAATTCGTCTGGACTGGCTTCGACTACCTGGGCGAACCGACGCCCTACTACGACGCGCGCAGCTCGTACTCCGGCATCGTCGACTTGGCCGGCTTCCCGAAGGACCGCTATTTCCTGTACCAGTCGCGCTGGCGCCCCGAGGTGCCGATGGTCCACGTGCTGCCGCACTGGACGTGGCCCGAGCGCGTGGGGCAAGTGACGCCCGTGCACGTGTTCACGTCGGGCGACGAGGCCGAGCTGTTCGTCAACGGCAAGTCGCAAGGCCGCCAGAAGAAGGCCCCATATGCCTATCGCCTCCGTTGGGACTACGTGACGTACGAACCGGGCGAGATCACCGTGGTCGCGTACAAGGACGGCCGCGCATGGGCGCGCGAGACCGTCAGGACGGCCGGCGCCCCGGCCGCGCTGCGGGCGGACGCGGACCGCACGGCGCTGGCCAGCGACGGGCGCGACCTCGCGTTCGTCACCGTGCGCATCGTCGACAAGGATGGCGTGCCGGCGCCCCGCGCGCACGACCGTGTGCGCTTCACCGTCGAAGGACCGGCAGAGCTCGTCGCCACCGACAACGGCGATCCGACGGACTTCACGCCCTTTCAGTCGACCGAGCGGGCCGCGTTCAACGGTCTCGTGCTGGGCATCGTGCGCACACGGGCCGGCGCGGGCGGGACGATCACGGTGCGCGCGGCCGGCGCCGGGCTGGCGTCTACGGTCGTGACCTTGCGCAGCACGCGGCGGGACGACTGATCCGCCGGCCCATGCATTTGTTCAAAAACTTTTGCACAAACATAACGTGACGCGGCTCATCGACGCCTGGTGCTAAGCTTGCCCTGCAACGCATCACCGGAGGGCCACCATGTCGAAAGCACGCCACGAAGTCGTCGTGATCACGGGTGCCAGCGCGGGCATCGGCCGCGCGGCGGTCCAGCAATTCGCCCGGCGCGGCGCGCACATCGCCCTGATCGCACGCGACCCTGAGCGGCTGGAGGCGGCGCGCGCGGAGGCCGAGCGCCTCGGCTCGCCGCACGCCATCGCCATCTCGGCCGACACGGCCGACTACGACCAGGTCGAGGCCGCGGCCAAGCGCGTGGAAACGGAGCTGGGCCCCATCGACATCTGGGTCAACAACGCAATGGCCACCGTGTTCGCGCCGTTCGCCGACATCGCCCCGGAAGACTTCCGCCGCGTCACCGACGTCACGTACCACGGCTTCGTGTGGGGCACGATGGTCGCGCTGAAGCGCATGCGGCCCCGCGACCGCGGCACGATCGTGCAGGTGAGTTCCGCGCTCGCGTACCGCTCGATCCCCCTGCAATCGCCGTACTGCGGCGCCAAGCACGCGATCAAGGGTTTCACGCAATCCGTCCGCACGGAGCTGGAGCACGACCACAGCAACGTGCACGTGGCCGTCGTCGACATGCCGGGCGTGAACACGCCGCAATTCGAGTGGTGCAAGACGACATTGACGCATCACCCGAAACCCATCGGCACGTACTACCAGCCGGAGCTGGCGGCCCGCGCCATCTACTGGGCCGCGCATGCGCGCCGCGCGGAAATCTGCGTCGGCTACCCCACGTTGGCCACGGTGCTGGCCGAGAAATTCGTGCCGCGCGTGCTCGACCGCTACCTGGCGCGCAAGGGCGTGGCGGGCCAGCAGCGCGCCGACACGATCCCGGCCGACCGGCCCGACAACCTGTGGCGCCCCGTGCCCGGGCCGTATGCGGCACACGGCACGTTCGACGCGGGCGCCAGTACGAGAAGCCTGCAGCTGTGGGCCACGACACACCGCGGCTGGCTGCTGGCTGGCATGGGCGCGGCCGGCATCGCGCTGGGCCTGCGCCAGCTGCGCCGCCACTGACCAACCATCGAAGCGAGGACAAACATGAGCAAGACCGTAGGCGACTTCTTCGTCGAACGCCTGTACGAATGGGGCGTCCGGACCATCTTCGGCTATCCGGGCGACGGCATCAACGGCGTACTGGGCGCCCTGCAGCGCTTCGGCGGCAAGATCGAGTTCATCCAGGTGCGCCACGAGGAGATGGCCGCCTTCATGGCCGCCGCGCACGCGAAGTTCACGGGCGAACCGGGCGTCTGCCTGTCGACGGGCGGCCCCGGTGCGGCGCACATGGTGACGGGCCTGTACGACGCGAAGATGGACCACGTGCCCGTGCTCGCGATCTGCGGCCAGGCGCCGACGACGGCGCGCGGCGCCCACTACCAGCAGGAGCTGAACCTCGACCGCCTGTTCCAGGACGTGGCCGACTACGTGTACGAGGCCAGCCAGCCGTCGCAGGTGCGCCACCTGCTCGACCGCGCGATGCGCGTGGCGCGCGGCCGCAATGGCGTGAGCGTCCTCGTCCTGCCGAACGACCTGCAGGAAAAGGCCTATGAGGACCCGCCGCGCAAGCACGGCAACGTGTTTTCCGGCATCGGCTACACGAAGCCCCGCGTCGTGCCGTACGAGGCCGACCTGCAGCGCGCCGCCGACGTCCTCAACGCAGGCAGCAAGGTGGCGATCCTCGTCGGCGCCGGCGCCCTGCAGGCGACCGATGAAGTCATCGCGGTGGCCGAGCGCCTGAAGGCCGGCGCCGCGAAGGCGCTGCTGGGCAAGGCCGCCCTGCCCGACCACCTGCCGTGGGTGACGGGCTCCATCGGCCTCCTGGGCACGAAGGCCAGCTGGGAAATGATGAGCGACTGCGACACCTTGCTGATGGTCGGCACGGGTTTCCCGTACTCGGAATTCCTGCCGAAGGAAGGCAAGGCACGCGCCGTCCAGATCGACATCGACCCGTCGATGCTGAGCGTGCGCTATCCGGCCGAAGTCAACCTGCACGGCGACAGCGCCGAGACCCTGCGCCTGCTGCTGCCGCTGCTGAAGGAGAAGACCGACACGGACTGGCGCGAAAAAGTCGAGAAGGAAGTGCGCGACTCGTACAAGCTGCTGGAGGAACGGGCGCTCGCTTCCGCAAACCCGATCAACCCGCAGCGCGTGTGCCACGACCTGTCGCCGCTGCTCGCGCGCGACGCGATCGTCACGAGCGATTCCGGTTCCTGCGCCAACTGGTACGCGCGCGACCTCAAGGTGCAGCGCGGCCAGATGTATTCGCTGTCGGGCGGCCTCGCGTCGATGGGCGCGGCCGTGCCGTACGCCATCGCCGCGAAGTTCGCCCACCCGGACCGGCCCGTAATCGCGCTCGTCGGCGACGGCGCCATGCAGATGAATAACATGGCGGAGCTGATCACAGTATCGAAGTACTGGAAGCGCTGGAAAGACCCGCGCTGGATCGTCTGCGTCTTCAACAACCAGGACCTGAACCAGGTCACGTGGGAACAGCGCGTCATGGAAGGCAATCCGCGATTCGAGGCGACGCAGCAGATTCCCGACGTGCCGTACCACCGCTTCGGCGAATTGATCGGCCTGAAAGGCATCTTCTGCGACGATCCGGACAAGGTGGGCGAGGCGTGGCGCACGGCGCTCGCGGCGGACCGTCCCGTCGTCCTCGAATTCAAGACCGACCCGGAAGTGCCGCCGCTGCCGTCGCACATCACGCTCGACCAGGCCAGGCACTTCATGACCACCATCGTCAAAGGCGACCCGAGCGAAGGCTCGATGCTGGCCGGCGTGGCGCGCCAGGTGCTCAGCGCCATCCTCCCCGGGGACAAGCCGTGAGCGCGGCGGCGCCCGCGGACGCGCGCCCGCTGGCGCGCGCACTCGGCGCCGCCACCTTCGGCCTGGCGCTGGGTGCGTTGCTGCTCGCTCGGCGCGCGCCCTCCGCTGCCGTGCCTGGTCCCGCGGCGCGGCGATTGTTGCCGCAGGCGCCGGCCGACACCGGCCACGGGCACGCGGACCGCGACCGCGCACAGGCCACGGGCACGATCGGGCGCGCCGAGTTCGGCACCGACACGGCCGGCAACGACCGCGCGACGTCTGCGCTGCAAGCCCGCCGGCTGTACCAGGCGGCCGCGATGCTCGCGGCGTCCGTGCTGAGCGACAGCGCACTTGAACACTATCGCGGCAACTTCGAGAACCCCGGCATGTTCACGCCGCTCGCCAGCGCGGCCGTCGTGCTGGTCTGCGCGCTGCGTGGCGCGGGACGGGATGCCGGCACGGCAGCCCGCGCACACAGCAGCGCACGTGCACGCGCCCGCGTCCCCGCGCGGCGCACCGATCGGCCGGACGACGCCCGGCTGCCCACCACGGCACGGTACGCCACGACGCGCGCACCCGGCCCCGCCGCCACGGTGCCCTACGCCACCGCCTGCGCCGTCGGTGCCGCGGGCCTCGGCTTCCACGCGTACAACGTGTTGCGCCGGCCCGGCGGCCTGTCGTGGGCGAATCTGTTCTACGCGGCGCCACTGGGCGCACCGGCCGCGCTGCTGCTGGCCGGCGTGATCGGCCTCGCCGCGCGCCCCGTCGCCGCGGGCGCGCCCACATTGGCCGGCCTGCCCAGCGGCCGCGCGCTGTGCGGCCTCGCGGCGTTCGGCCTCGCCGGCACGAGCGCGGAAGCGGCGCTGCTGCACTTCCGCGGCGCGTTCCAGCATCCCGCCATGTGGGTCCCCGTCAGCGTGCCGCCCGTGACGGCGGTGATGCTGGCCAGTGCGGCGCTGCCCGGCGCGCCCGGGCCGCGACGCCTGACGCATGCACTGCTCAAGGCGTGCACATGGCTGGGGGTGCTGGGCATGGGCTTCCACGCCCGCGGCATCGCGCGCCAGATGGGCGGCTGGCGCAACTGGAGCCAGAACGTGCTCGCCGGCCCGCCGCTGCCGGCGCCGCCCAGCTTCAGCGCGCTCGCGCTGGCCGGCCGCGCCGCGCTGGCCTTGCGCGCGGCGCAAGCGGGCCCGCAGCGGGAGGCCGCATGACACGAGACGCCGACGCCCCGCCGCCCCGCTTCCCCGGCTACGACGTGCTGGCGAAATGGGACAGCCCGTCGTTCGACGACACGACGCGCGGCGTCCTCGCGGCGCGCCTCGACGCCGTGCCGCCGCGGCGTTGGCTGACGGAGGCCGAGTGGACGCTGCTGGACGCCATCAACGCCCGCCTGCTGCCGCAGCCGGAGCGCGCGCATCCGATCCCCATCACGCCGTGGATCGACGCCATGCTGCACGACGACCGCGGCGAAGGTTTCCGCCATCCGGACATGCCGCCGCTGCGCGCCGCGTGGCGCCAGGGTCTCGCCGCCGTCGACGACGAAGCGCGCCGCCTGCACGACCTCCCGTTCGTCCGGCTGGACGCCGCCGCGCAGGACGCCGTGCTGCAGGCCCTCGCGGACGGCCGCGCCGTGTCGCCCCGCTGGCAGGGCCTGGAAGTGAAACGCTTTTTCATCCACCACCTGCTGAAGACGGCCGCGGGCATCTATTACGCCCATCCGCTCGCGTGGAACGAGATCGGCTTCGGCGGCCCGGCGAGCCCGCGCGGCTACGTGCGGCTCGGGTTCGACAGCCGCGACCCGTGGGAAGCGAAGGAGGCGCCATGACCGGGCAGCACGCACCCCGCACGGGCGCCGGCCGCGCGCCCGACGTGTTCGAGCGCGGCGGCTGGGTCACGATGCGCGAGTACGGTGACGACGAGGCTGTCGATTTCGCCATCGTCGGCGCGGGCGCGGGCGGCGCCACGCTCGCGTGCAAGCTGGCGGAGGCCGGCTTTTCCGTCGTCGTGCTGGAAGCGGGCCCGTTCTGGCGCCCGCTGGAAGATTTCGCCTCCGACGAAGAGGCGCAGCAGCAGCTGTACTGGCTCGATGAACGCATCTCCGGCGGCGCCGATGCGCTGGCCCTCGGCGGCAACAACTCGGGCTGGGGCGTCGGGGGCTCGACCGTCCACTTCAGCATGATCTCGCTGCGCTTCCGGCCCGACTGGTTCCAGGCGCGCAGCCGGCTGGGCTACGGCGTCGACTGGCCCATCACGTACACCGAGCTGGCGCCCTATTACGAGGAGGCGGAACGGGCGCTGGCCGTATCCGGGCCCGTGCGCTATCCGTGGGGGCCGCCGCGGGGGCGCTATCCGTACCGCGAGCACGAGATGAACGCGGCCGGCCTCGTGCTGGCGCGCGGCGCGGAGAAGATGGGCATCCCGTGGGCCGCCGTGCCGCTGGCGACCGTGTCCGCGCCGCGCGGCAAGTCGCCACCGTGCGTCTACCGCGGCTTCTGCAATTTCGGCTGCGCGACGAACGCCAAGCAGAGCGCGCTGATCGTCTGGATCCCGCGCGCGCTGGCGGCCGGCGCGGAAGTCCGCGACCTCGCGATGGCCGGCCGCATCGAACTGGGCGCGGACGGCCGTGCGACAGGCGTGCACTATCGCCGCAACGACCAGTGGCGTTTCCAGCGCGCGCGCAACGTCGTCGTGTCGGGCTATGCGATCGAGACGCCGCGCCTGCTGCTGAATTCCGCGTGCGACCGCTTCCCGCAAGGCCTCGCGAACAGCTCGGGCCTCGTCGGTACCCATTTGACGACGCACGCCGGCCCCGGCATGTGGGCCCGCTTCGACGAGGACATCCGCTGGTACAAGGGTCCGCCCAACATGGCCGTGTGCGAGCACTGGAACTACACGGACGACGGCAAGGATTTCCATGGCGGCTACGCGTTCATGAGCCAGGGGCCGCTGCCGCGGGCGTGGGCCCAGCTGCTCGTCACGGAGCGCCACCGGTGGGGCATGGCGCTGCGCCGCGAGATGACCGACTACAACCACATGGCGGGCTTCGTCGCCGTCGCCGAGACGGAACCGCGGCCGTGCAACAAGGTCGAACTGTCCGACGTGCGCGACCGCCACGGCCTGCCCGTCGCCCACGTCACGTTCGAATATTCCGACAACGACCGCCGCATGCAGGACCACGCGCGCCGCTTCATGGGCGAGATGCTGGAGGCGGCCGGCGGCGCCACGCCGTGGACGAGCGACGACACGAGCCACATCCTCGGCACGTGCCGCATGGGCGCCGACCGCGAGACGAGCGTCGTGAACGGGGACGGGCGCACCTGGGACGTGCCGAACCTCTGGGTCTGCGACGGCTCGCTGTTCCCGACTGCGGGCGGCGTGAATCCGTCGCTGACGATCCAGGCCCTCGCCTGCCGCATGGGCGCGCGCATCCGCGCGCTGGCGGCGCGTGGAGAACTGTGAAAGGAAGCGCCATGAGCAAGGTAGCCAGCATCTTCGACCTCGAATGCCTCGCGCGCGAGCGCCTGCCGGCCGTCGTGTTCGACTACATCCACGGCGGCAGCGAACAGCAGCTGACCGTCCAACGCAACCTCGACGACATGCGGGCATTGGCACTGCGCCAGCACAGCCTGCGCGACGTGTCGCACCGCGACATGAGCGTCACGATGGTGGGCGACCGGGCGCGCATCCCCCTCGCCCTCGGGCCGACGGGCCTCGCCGGCCTCGCGTGGGCGAACGGCGAATGCGAGGCGGCGCGCGCGGCGGTCGACTTCGGCGTGCCGTTCTGCCTCTCGACGTGCTCCATCAATTCCATCGAGGACGTGGCGGAGGCGATCCAGGCGCCGTTCTGGTTCCAGCTATACCTGATGAAGGACCACAAGGTCAACGAAAGCCTGATGCGGCGCGCGCACGACGCGAACTGCTCGGCCCTCGTGCTGACGATCGACCTGCACACGCAGGGCAAGCGCTGGGCCGACGAAAAGCACGGCCTCGCCGTGCCGCCGCGTCTCACGCCATCGAACATCATGCAGATGGTGAGCCACCCGCGCTGGCTCGCGAACATGGTGGGCAGCAAGCGCCACACGTTCGGCAATTTCGAGCACGAGATCAAGGAAGGCGGCTCCATCGGCTCGCTGTCGAAGTGGATCGAGGAGCAGTTCGATCCGTCGTTCGACGTCAAGACGGCGCGCTGGGTGCGCGACCAATGGCAGAGAAAGCTGATCCTGAAAGGCGTCATGAACGCGGACGATGCGAGAACGGCCATCGACATCGGCGCGGACGCCATCATCGTGTCGAACCACGGCGGACGCCAGCTGGACGGCGCGCCGTCGTCGATCTCCGTGCTGCCGGAAATCGTCGACGCCGTCGGCGACCGTATCGAAGTGCTGTTCGACGGCGGCATCCGCACCGGGGGCGACATCGTGAAGGCCATCGGCCTCGGTGCGGACGCCTGCCTGTCCGGCCGCGCATGGCTGTACGGCCTCGCCGCGCGCGGGCGCGACGGCGTCACGTGCGCCCTCACCTTGCTGGAACAGGAACTGCAGGACTGCATGCTGCTCACGGGCCTCGACAACCTGCACAAGATCGACGCCGGCGTCGTCACGGCGCAGCCGCCGCTGGGGAGGCGTTGATGCTGCCTTTCATGTTCGCGACGGGTATCGAGAGCAGTTCGCCGACCATCGGCGACGGCCGCATCCGGCGCGACCAGATGGAGGAATGCGGGCATTACCGCCAGTGGCAGGCGGACTTCGCGCTCGTGGCGCAGCTGGGCATCCGCACCTTGCGCTACGGCGTCCCGCTGCACCGCACGTGGCTGGGGCCTGGCCGCTACGACTGGGAATTCGCCGACCAGGCGTTCGGCGAACTGCGGCGCCTCGGCATCGAGCCCATCGCCGACCTGTGCCACTTCGGCGTGCCGGACTGGATCGGCAATTTCCAGAACCCCGATTTCCCCACCTTGTTCATCGCCTACGCCCGCGACTTCGCGTTGCGCTACCCGTGGATCCGGCTGTACACGCCCGTCAACGAAATGTATGTGTGCGCCAAGTTCTCCGCGCTGTTCGGCTGGTGGAACGAGCAGGCGCGCGACCACCGCTCGTACGTGACGGCGCTGAAGCACCTGGCCAAGGCCAACGTGCTCGCGATGCGCGCGATCGTCGCGCTGCGCCCGGACGCCGTGTTCGTGCAGAGCGAGTCGAGCGAATACTTCCACGCCAGCAGCCCCGACGCCGTCGACGAGGCCGAGCGACGCAACCAGTTGCGCTTCCTGTCGCTCGACTTCAACTACGGCCGCCCCCTCGACCCGGTCCAGCGCGAGTTCGTGCTGGACGGCGGCATGACGTCGGACGAATGCCGCTTCTTCGAGGAGCATGCGCTGTGCGGCCACTGCGTCCTCGGCAGCGACTACTACGTGACGAACGAGCATCACGTCGAGCCGGAAGGCGGCTCGCACGGTGCCGGCGAGACGATCGGCTACGCGATGATCGCGCGCGAGTACGCGCAGCGCTACGGCCTCCCGATGATGCACACGGAGACGAACCGCGACCAGGGCCCGCACGGCGACGAAGCCGTGCACTGGCTGCGCCGCCAGTTCGCCGTCGTGCGCGCGCTGATGCGCTGCGGCGTGCCCGTCGTCGGCTTCACGTGGTATTCACTGACCGACCAGATCGACTGGCACATCGAGCTGCGCGAGGCATGCGGCATCGTCAATCCGCGCGGCCTGTATGACCTGCAGCGCCGCATCCGGCCCGTCGGCACCGCGTACCGCGACCTGATCGCCGCATGGGACGGACGGATCCCATCGGTCGACCCGGCGGCGCGGCCAGGCGCCTGACGGCGGCGTGCCGCCCCTTGACGCGCGGCGCCGCCTGCGGTCTACTTTGGCCGCCCGCATTCCGAACGCATCCCATGACCCTCTCACCTGTAATCGACCTGCTCAACCTGATCCCGCGCGGCCTGATCCTCCCGCCCGCCAGCCTGTTCGTCGTCATCGCCATCGGCCTCGCGCTGCTGCGGCGCCGGCCCCGCACCGGACGCGTCGTCGCCGGCACGGGGCTCGCGTTGCTGGCGTTCCTGTCGACGCCGGGCGGCGCGCGCCTGCTCGTCGCGCCGCTGGAACGGATGACGGCCCCCGTGCAGGCGCCCGAACGCGCGGGCGCGCAGGCGATCGTCGTATTGGCGGCGGGACGGGTGCGGCGCGCGCCGGAGTACGACGGCCGCGACATCCCGGACTATGTGGGCCTCGCACGCCTGCGCTACGCGGCGCACCTGCAGCGCCAGACCGGACTCCCTATCCTCGTCAGCGGCGGCAGCGGCACGAGCGACACCGACCCGGACGCGCGCCGCACGTCCGAAGCCGACAGCATGGCCGCCGCGCTGCGCGACGACTTCGGCGTACCGGTGAAGTGGCTCGAGGGAAGTTCGCGCGACACGGCGGAAAACGCCGCGTTCAGCGCCGCCATCCTGCGCGCGGACGGCGTCAAGCGCATCCTGCTCGTGACGGACGCCATGCACATGCCGCGCGCCAGCGCCGTGTTCACCCGCGCAGGCTTCGACGTCGTCAGCGCGCCTACGATGTTTTTCGGCCAGCAACCTCTATCGTTCGTCGCATGGGTCCCGAGCGCGGAAGGCATGCGCCGCTCGTGGTACGCGTCGTATGAGCTGATCGGCATCGTGTGGTACCGGCTGCGCGCCGCGGGCGGGCGCTGACCTATTTGCTGCCGAACCGGGGCGTCACCGTGGCTGGCTGCTGCCACGGCGCCTTCAGTTCCGTGCGCGTCGTGTAGTCGGACAGCGACAGCCCGAACAGCAGCACGAGCGTCACGGCGCCGGCGACGGCCGCGAGCCGCAGCAGCACCGGCGCGCGTTTCAGGCGCATGAACACGATGGCGACGAGCAGCGCCTTCGCCAGCGCGATCGCGAGGCTGATCGCCGTGTTCAGCCAGCCGAGGCGCAGCAGCGCGCAGCCGGCCGTCAGCGCCAGCAGCGCGAGCAGCGCGATCCACGTGAGCACGAGCGGTCGGATCGACTTGCCCACGTCAGCCTCCCGAGCGCGCCGTCAGGTACAGCAGCGGATACAGCACGATCCACACGACGTCGACGAAGTGCCAGTACAGGCCGACCAGTTCCACCGCCTCGTCGCCCGGCCCGTGCGGCGGCGCTTTCCGCAGCACGACCATCAGCCACACGCAGGCCGATACGCCGATGAACAGGTGCAGCGCGTGCAGGCCCGTCGCCGCGAAATACAGCAGGAAGAACACTTCCATGCCGTACAGGGCAGTCGGCGTGCGGGCGTCCGACGGATGGAAGCCCGTGCCGGGGAACAGGTGTTCGTCGAATTCCTGGTGCCATTCATAGCCCTTTATCGCCAGGAAGACGACGCCCAGCAGCGCCGTCAGCGCCAGCAACCGTGTCGCGCGGCGGCGCCCGTCGCTGCCGCCGCCCTGCGCGGCGTGGCCCGCGAGCGCCATGCAGAAGCTGCTCGTCAGCAGGACGGCCGTGTTGACGGTCCCCAGCAGCATGTCCGTGTGGCGGCTCGCCATGCCGGTCGCGCCCGGATGATGCATGCGCAGGTACAGATACCCTAACAGCAGTGGCCCGAAGAACAGCAGCTCGCTGGACAGGAAGACCCACATGCCCAGCGAGCGGGCGAAGTCCTGCTGCGCGTGGTCACGGAACTGCGGTTCGAGGACCGGTGCGTTCATGGTCCCTCCGGCGTGTAGGCGTACGGCTCGCGCACGACGACCGGGGGCGTCGTGAAGTTGTGCTCGGGCGGGGGCGAGTCGGTCTGCCATTCGAGGCCCGTGGCGCGCCACGGGTTCGCCGGCATGCGCGGGCCGTAGCGCAGCGACCAGGCGAGATAGCCCAGCGGCAGCAGGTAGCCGACGGCGAGGGTGACGGCGCCGGCGGACGACAGCACGTGCAGCAGCTGGAATTCCGGCGGATAGCTGTGGTAGCGGCGCGGCATGCCCGCGTAGCCCAGCAGGTATTGCGGGAAGAACGTCAGGTTGAAGCCGGCGAAGATTACGAGCGCCGCGATCTTCCCCCACGTCTCGGAATACATGCGGCCCGTGACCTTCGGCCACCAGAAATGGATGCCGCCCAGGTAGGCCATCACGGAGCCGCCGACCATGATGTAGTGGAAGTGGGCGACGACGAAATAGGTGTCGGACAGGTGCACGTCGAGCGCGAGCGCCGCGAGGAACAGTCCCGTCAGCCCGCCGATCGTGAACAGGCCGACGAAGCCCAGCGCGTACAGCATCGGGGCGGAAAAGCGGATGCTGCCCTTGTACAAGGTCGCGGTCCAGTTGAACACCTTGATGGCGGACGGGATCGCGACGAGGAACGACAGCAGCGAGAACACGAGGCCCGCATACATCGACTGGCCGCTGACGAACATGTGGTGGCCCCACACGAGGAAGCCGATGACGGCGATGGCGAGGATCGCGTACGCCATGAAGCGGTAGCCGAACACGGGCCGGCGCGCGAAGCACGGGATGATCTCGCTGGCGACGCCCATCGCCGGCAGCACCATGATGTACACGGCCGGGTGCGAATAAAACCAGAACAGGTGCTGGAACAGCAGCGGGTCGCCACCGAGCGCCGGGTCGAAGATCCCCACCTGGAACAGCCGCTCGATCGCGACGAGCACCAGGGTCATCGCCAGCACGGGCGTCGCCAGCACGAGGATCAGCGACGTGGCGTAGTTCGCCCACACGAACAGCGGCAGCCGGAACCAGCCGAGTCCAGGCGCGCGCAAGGTGTGCACGCTGACGATGAAGTTCAGGCCCGTCAGGATCGACGAGAACCCGAGCACGAGCACGCCGGACAGCGCGGCGACGACGTGCGAATTCGAGAACATCGACGAGAACGGCGTGTAGAACGTCCATCCCGTGTCGACGCCGCCAGCCAGCAGCGCCCACAGCACGATGGCGCCGCCGGCCATGTACAGGTACCAGCTGGCGAGGTTCAGCCGCGGGAACGCGAGGTCGCGCGCGCCGATCATCAGCGGCATCAGGAAATTCCCCAGCACGGCGGGGATCGACGGGATGAGGAACAGCCACACCATGATGATGCCGTGCGCCGTGAACAGCTTGTTGTACGTGTCGTCGCTGACGAGGTCCCCCTGCGGCGTCGCCAGTTCGAGCCGGATCAGCGCCGCCGCCACCCCGCCGAGGAAGAAGAAGAAGGTGATCGAGATCGCGTACAGCACGGCGATGCGCTTGTGGTCGCGCGTCGTCAGCCAGTCCACGAGCCGGTAGCCGCCGTGCAGATAGCTCGGCTCGCGCCGCTCCGACGGCGGCGTGCCCTCGTCGAGGATGGCTGCGTCATTTTGCGCGCTCGTCATGCCCGCTCTCCCTGATGTATTCGATGATGGCGAGGATGTCTTCCTCGCTGGCCTGCCCCGCGAACGACGGCATGATGGGCGCGTAGCCCGCGACGACGTCCTTCTGCGGCACCAGGATCGAGTCGCGTATGTACGGCTCGTCCGCCGTCAGCTCGCGGCCGTCCGCGAGGTGGACGCGCCGGCCCAGCAGTCCCGTCAAGTCGGGCGCATGGACGCTCGAGCCGGGATCGTGGCAGCCACTGCAACCGTAGCGGCGATACAGCTCGTAGCCGTGCGCCGCCATGCCCGGCTGGCGCGGCCCCGCTTCCAGCCACTGAGAGAATGCCGCGGGCTGCATTACGACGACACGGCCCAGCATCATCGCGTGTTCCGTGCCGCAGTACTCCGCGCAGTACAGCCGGTATTCGCCGGTGCGGCTCGGCGTGAAGACGATCGATGTGTAGCGGCCCGGGACGACGTCCTGCTTGATGCGGAAGTCCGGCACGAAGAAGCTGTGGATCACGTCCTGCGACGTCATCACGAGGCGCACGGGACGGCCCAGCGGCACGTGCAGCTGGCCGATCTCGCGGCGGCCGTTCCTGTGTTCGGACTCCCACATCCACTGCTTCGCCACGACGAACACGGGCATCGCATTCGCCGGCGCCTGGTACAGCTTGATGTAGTCGACGGCGCCCCATGCATAGATGCCGAGGAAGAGCAGCAGCGGGATCACGGTCCACGCGATTTCGACGGGCAGGCCCTGCTTCGGCACGTGCGTGCGATCCGCCTTCGAGCCGGCCCGGTAGCGCACCGAAAAGCCGATCATCAGCGCGAGCAGCACGACGGCGACGGCGCCCGTCAGCAGCAGCAGGCACAGGGCAAGGCTGTCGAGGCGCGCGGCCGACGCGGCGGCATCGAACGGCAGGAAGCGGAAGTCCGTGTTCACGTCCGCCCTCCCCGCCGGCGCCACAGCCAGACGACGAACAGCAGCGGCAACAGCAGCACACCCGCGCGCACGGCGGACAGCGCGGCGCCCGTGTGGCGGCCGGACGTGGGCGCGTAGTGCGCGCACAGCAGCAGTACCTGTTGGCCGAACGACGGCGCCGGTGCATCGCGCCCGGCCGCCTTCACGGCGGCGCGCAGGCCGGCCGGGTCGAAACGCACGCCGGAAAACGCGCGGGCGATGCGGCCGTCCGCGCCCAGCACGACGAAGCCGGCCGCGTGCGCGAGCTGGCCGCTCGCGGCGTCGGACACGGCGCGGTAGCCGAGGGCCGCTTCGAGCCGCGCCAGCGTGGCCGCATCGCCCGTCAGCAGGGTGAGATCGGCCGCGCCGCCCGGCAGTAGCGCCGCGTACGCCCGCTTGCGCGTGGCGGCGGCCGCGGCGCCGTCGCGCGGGTCGACCGAGAGCCCCACGAGGTGGTAGTCCCCGGCGGCGAGGCCCGACAGCGCGAGCGCCTGCAGCACGCCCTCGAAAAGAGTACTGCACAGGTTCGGACACGTGTAATAGCCGGGCACCAGCACGACGGGACGGTCAAACAGCGTGGCGAGTTTCACCGGCCGTCCGGCGTCGTCGCGCAGCTGGGCATCGAGGGGCAGCCGCGTGCCGGGGACGGGCTCGAAACGCGCGGGCGGCGGTGACGGCAGGCGCAGCGCCTGCGCGGCGGCCGGGCCGCAGCCCAGCAGCGCCGCCAGCAGCAGGATGACGACGGCGTTCATCGCGCCTCCTTTGCCGGGGCGAGCACCGGCGGCGTGCGGCCCGGCGCCGCGGGCGCGACCTGGCCACGCGAGGGCTGCGCCGCGCCGCCGCGTGCGGCCAGCAACGCCATCGCGTCGTCCAGCGGGATGCGGGCGATGCCTGCCTGCCGGTCGACCCAGCCATAACTCGCGAGCAGGCGGCGCTTTTCCGCGAGGTACGCGACGCGGTCCGGCTGCGGTGCCGGCTGCAGCAACGGCGCATTGCCGTCGAACGCATGCGGCGGCGCGTTCGCGGCAGGGCCGCTTTCCCGCAGCATCAGCGCCGCGGCGCCGAGCGCACACACGATGCCGCCCACGATGACGTAGGCACCGCGACGCAGGCCGCGCAAGTCCAGGTCGTCCCCGTTGTAGTCAGGCATGGGCACCTTCCTTTCTGCCATGCGCCAGCGCCGTCCACGCCAGCAAGCCGAATCCGGCCGCGACGAGCGGCGCGAGCCACAGCCAGTGATGCGTGACGAACGGGACGGACGGCAGCACGAGCCACCAGCAATCGAGCAGGTGCGCGGCCAGCAGCGCGCCGGCCAGAACACCCATCAGCGCGGGCGCCGCCTTCGCGTGGCGCGACAGCAGGATGCACAGTGGGCCGGCGAAGTGGCCGGCCACGAGCACCCACGCGACGGCCTGCCAGCCGGGCGCGCCGCGCCGCAGGTACCACGCAATCTCGTGCGGCAGGTCCGCCGCCCAGATGATCAGGAACTGCACGTACGCGAGGTAGGCCCACGTCAGCACGTACATCATGAGGAGGTTGCCCAGGTCCGGGAGGCGCCGGCGCGCGGCGCCGCGGTCGATCAAGAGCACGGCGAGCGCGAGGCCCGTCAGCATCTGCCCCGTGCCCGCGAGCCAGCCGAACACGCTGGAATACCATTCCGGCTGCAGCGACATGATCCAGTCGACGGACGCAAGGCCCACAGACAGCCCGTACGCGATCAGGCAGACGGCGGCACGGACGGCGGACCGGGTGCGGGCGCGCGTCTCGACGATGGCGAGCACGCTCCACAGCAGCAGGTAGCCGATGCTGCGCACCGTGAAGAACGCGGGGGTGAGCCACAGGTGGCGGAACGCGGCGTCCGGCTCGCCCGGCACACCGTGCTGCCAGGGATACAGCAGGGGCGCGCCCACCAGCACCGGCAGGAACAGCAGGCACGCGAGCGGCAGCCAGCGTGCCGCGCGCAGCAGCGGGCCGCGGATCGTCTCGCCCCACGCGCCGCCCGTCAACTGGTGCAGCCACACGTTCGCGAGGCCACCCAGCAGCGCGCCCGCGACGAACCACCACGCGGCCAGATAGCACGCGAGCAGCGCGCGCAAGTCGAGCCGCCAGCCGGCCAGCGCGGCGGCAAGCAGTACCAGCGCGGGCAGCGCGAACGTCCGCCGCTTCATGGCTGCCCTCCCAGGCGCGCGCGCACGTCCGGCGGCAGCGAGGCAACGTCCGCGTGCTGGCTCAGTTGCAGCGCGCGGATGAAGGCGACGATGGCCCAGCGGTCGGCCGGTTCCACGCGGTCGCCATACGGCACCATGACGCCGTAGCCGTTCTTGATCACGTCGTAGAGGTGACGGTCGGGCACGTTGCGCAGCCGGTCCTGGTGGTACGACGGCGGCGCCGGGAAGCCGCGCCGCACGACGAGGCCATCGCCGTCGCCGGCAGGGCTGTGGCACGGCATGCAATAGATCATGTAGCGGTCCTGGCCCCGCTTCAGCAACGTCATGTCGACGGGGTACGGATTGGTCTGCGCCTCGTCAGCCCCCGCATCGCGCTGCACGAGATCGACGCCCTGGCGGCCGCCGGAGCTGTCGGCGAATGCCCCGCGCGCGCGCGGCTCCGTGCCCGCGACGGGCGGGCGCGCGGACGCGCCGTCCGCGAACAGGGGACTCGGCGCGTACGTCTTGTAGCGGGGCTGGTCGTACATGTCCTGCTTTGCGCGCTCGCAGCCGGCGAGCGCGCATACGACCATCACGGCGAACGGCAGGCCCTTCATGCCGGCACCTCGCGCAGCAGCAGCGGATGCAGTTCGCCGAGCAGGTCGCGCGCGAAGCCGGGCGCGAACACGGGGTCGCGCGCGGGCAGGCACAGGAAGAAGCGGTTGCGGCTCGCCAGCTCGAATTCCTCGACCTCGAACAGCGGGTGGTACAGGCGCGGCAAGCCGTTCAGCACGAGCATCGTGACGACGGCCGCGATGGCCGCGCCGAGGATCGTGATCTCGAACGTGGCGGGGATGAACGCGGGCCAGCTGTTCAACGGCCGGCCGCCGATGTTGATCGGATAGTCGACGACGGCGGCATACCATTGCAGGAAATACGTGGCGGCACCGCCCACGATCCCGCCCAGCAGGGTCAGCGGCGCGATCCACCTCTTGTCCGCGCCGATGATCTCGTCCAGGCCCTCGATGGCGAACGGCGTGTACGCCTCCACGCGCGTCCAGCCCCGCGCACGCACGTGCCGCACCGCGGCGCACAGGCTTTCCGCGCTGGGGAATTCGGCCAGCAGGCCATACAGGGGCCGCTCGTTCATGCTTCCCCCTTCGCGGATTCGCGTACGAGTTCGCGCATCTCGGCGATCGAGATCGCGGGCAGAAAGCGCACGAACAGCAGGAACAGCCACACGAACAGCGCGATGGAACCGAACAGCGTGATCCAGTCCCAGCGCGTCGGGTAGAACATGCCCCAGGCGGATGGCAGGTAGTCGCGGTGCAGCGACGTCACGACGATGAGGAAGCGCTCCATCCACATGCCGCAGTTGATGACGAGGCTGAGCACGAACAGCAGCGCCACATTGTGGCGGACGCGCCGGAACCAGAACAGCTGCGGCACCAGCACGTTACAGGTCAGCATGGCCCAGTACACGGGCGCATACGGCCCCGCGAAGCGGTTGATCGTCATGTAGCGCTCGTACACGTCGCCGCTGTAGAACGCCGTGAAGATCTCGGCCAGGTAGCCGTAGGCCACGAGCCAGCACGTGGCCAGCAACACCTTGGCCGCATTCGCGAGGTGGCGGCCCGTGATGAAATCCTGCAGGCCGAACGCATGGCGCAGCGGGATCGCGAGCGTCAGGACCATCGCGAAGCCGGAGAACAGCGCGCCGGCGACGAAGTATGGCGGGAAGATCGTCGAGTGATAGCCGGGCGTGTTCCCGACGGCGAAGTCGAGCGACACGATCGTGTGCACGGAAACGACGAGCGGCGTCGCGAGCCCCGCCAGCAGCAGGTATGCCCACTCGAAGCGGGCCCAGTGGCGCGCCTCGCCGCGCCAGCCCAGCGCCAGCAGCCCGTACACGACCTGGCTCGTGCGCTCGCCCCGCTGGCCCGCGCGGTCGCGCAACGTGGCGAGGTCGGGGATCAGCCCCACGTACCAGAACAGCAGCGACACCGTGAGGTACGTGGCGATGGCGAAGAAGTCCCACACGAGGGGGCTGCGCCACTGCGGCCACACGTTCATCACGTTCGGGTACGGCACGAGCCAGTAGAAGAACCACGGCCGGCCCAGGTGCAGGATGGGGAACAGGCCCGCGATCGATGCGGCGAACAGGGTCATCGCCTCGGCGAAGCGGTTGATCGACGTGCGCCACTTCTGGCGCAGCAGCAGGAGGACGGCGGAGATGAACGTGCCCGCGTGGCCGATCCCGATCCACCACACGAAATTCCCGATGGCGAAGCCCCAGGCGACGGGGATGTCCACGCCCCAGATGCCGATGCCCTTCACGAACAGCCATGTGACGGCGACGAGCAGCGCACACACCCCGGCCGACGCGACGAGGAACGCCGTCCACCAGCGCCAGCCGAATTGGTCGGTGAGGACGATGTTCGCGATCTTGTCCGTCACGCTCGCATAGCCCCAGCCGGGGCGCAGCACGGGGCTGCCTTGCGAGTGCAGGCTGTCGGAATTCGCGCGCGTGTCGGGCGTGCTCATTCCAGCTCCGGGTCGGGGTTCAGCACGCGCGTGACATAGCTCGTGCGCGGCCTGGTGTTGAGCTCCGCCAGCAGGTCGTAGCCGAGCGGCGTTGCCTTCGCGGCGACGACGTCGCTCGCCGGGTCGTTCAAGTCGCCGAAGCGGATCGCGCGTGTGGGGCACACGGCCTGGCACGCGGTGACCATCTCGCCGTCCTGGATGCGCCGCCCGGCCTTCTCCGCCTCGACGCGGGCGCGGGTGATCCGCTGCAGGCAGTAGCTGCATTTTTCCATGACGCCGCGCCGGCGCACGGTCACTTCCGGATTCTGCTGCGCCTTCAGGCTCTCCACGTTCTGGTTCGAATACTGCAGGAAGTTGAAGCGCCGGACCTTATAGGGGCAGTTGTTCGAGCAGAAGCGCGTGCCGATGCAGCGGTTGTAGACCTGCACGTTCAGGCCCTCGCTGTCGTGCATCGTGGCGCCGACGGGGCATACTTCCTCGCACGGCGCGTGCTCGCAATGCATGCACGGCACGGGCTGGAACAGGGTGCGCGCCCCGGCCTGGTAGCGGTCGACGCGGATCCAGTGCATGCTGCGCCCGCGCGCCACTTCCTCCTTGCCGACGACGGGGATGTTGTTCTCGGCCTGGCACGCGATCGTGCACGCCGCGCAGCCGATGCACGCGTTCAGGTCGATCGCCATGCCCCATTTGTAGCCGCCGTAGTCGCGCTCCGGGTACATCGACGCGTGCTTGTCCTCCTCGTGCTCGCGCGGCGCGGGCCGGCCGTCGGCGCCGCGCGCGAGCTCGCGCACGCGCATGGCGCCCGGCGCGGGGGCGGCGTGCTTGTGGTCGGCCAGCGCCGCCACGTGGACGGGTTCACGCCCGTGCATGTCGACTTCCTTCTGGCGCAGCACGAGGTCGTGCGTGCGGGATGTGCGCTCCAGCACCAGCGCGGGCGGTGCGGCCAGCCCGGCGCGCGTGCGCAGGCGATAGGCGTCGAAGCCCACGCCCTCGCCCACCCCGCCCGCCGCGCGTCGGCCATACCCGAGCGGCAAGGTGACGACGCCTTCGGCCTGGCCCGCCACGACGAGCACGGGCGCCTCCACCGTGCGGCCGTCCACGTGCAGCCGGGCGACGACGCCGTCGGCGAGCCCCGCTCGCGCCGCCGTCGCCGGGCCGACGAGGGCCGCGTTGTCCCACGTGAGCGACGTCAGTGGCCGCGGCAGTTCCTGCAGCCACGCGTTGTTCGCGAACGCGCCGCCGTCGACGGCCGGATCGGGCGCGAACACGGCGACGAGCGGGGGCGCCACCACGACAGCCGGCCGCGCGACGGCCTTCGCCGCAGGCGGCGTGACGAAGGCCGCCGTGCTGCCGTCGACGATGCCGCGGCGCAGGCTCGCGCGCCACGCGTGGTCCGTGCCGTCGCTTTCCTGCCATGTCGCGCGCACGAGCGCGTGGCCATCGCGGCTGCCGGCACCGGCCAGCAGCGCGAGGATCTCGTGCGCGGAGCGGCCACCGTACAGCGGCGCGATCACCGGCTGCACGATCGTCGCCGTGCCGTCGTGCGCCCGCGCGTCGCTCCACGCCTCATAGCCATGCGCCATCGGCAGATGCCAGTGCGCCGCGCGCGCCGTCTCGTCGCGGTACAGGCCCAGGTGAGCGCTCAGCGGCACGCGCTGCAGCAGCGCGGCGAAGTCGACGTCGGCCGGCGCATCGTACGCGGGGTTCACGTCGAGCATCAGCAATGTGTCGACCTGCCCTGCGCGCATCGCGTCGGCCAGCGCGGCCAGCGACGCGCCGTGGTCCAGCGGGCTGCGCTCGACGGGTTCGATGAAGGCGAGCGGGCCGCCGGCGCCGTTCAGGCGCGCATTCAACGCGTACGCGAGCGCACGGCCGGCGGGGCTCATCGTGGGTCCGGCGACGACGAGCGCCTGGCCGCGTGCGCCGTCCAGCGCTTGCGCGACGGCCGCTTCCCAGCGGTCCAGCACGGGGTCGGCCGCGCGGCCCGCATCCGGCGCGGCGCCCAGGCGCGCGGCGATGCGCCACAGCGCGGCCTCGATCTCGTGCGGCGCGCGCGCGAGGCGTGCGTCGGCATAGGCGCCCGTCAACGTGGGCGTCGCTTCCAGCACGTACAGCCGGTTGGCGTCGGCGCTGGCGCCCAGCCGGCGCGGTGCCGTGAACGCCCGTGCGTGCGCGAGGCTGCCGGGCAGCGCGCCGAACAGATCGGCGTCCAGCGCGACGACGACGCGCGCCTTCTCGAGCCGGTACAGCGGGTCGAGCGGACGGCCGAACGCCAGCTGCGCGGCCTGCGCGGCGCCGTCGTCGTGCAGCGGGTCCCATGCGTGCCAGCGCACGTTCGGCAGGCGCGCGCGCAGCGCGGCCAACTGGTTCGCCAACGTGGGCGACGTGACGGTGCCCGTGAGGATGGCGAGGCCGGCGCCGCCGTCCCGTTCGAAGCGGGGCCGGCGCGCATGCAGCTCGGCCTCGAACGCACCCCACGTCGCCATCTCGTCGCCGCGGAACACGGCTTGCGAACGGTCCGGGTCCCACAGTTGCAGGATCGACGCCTGCGCGAACACGTCGGTGGCGCCGGCCGACACGGGGTGGTCGGGATTGCCCTCGACCTTCGTCGGCCGTCCCATGTTCGATTCCACCAGCACGCCGTGCGCGAGACCATGGCGCACGAACGCGGTCGCGTAGAACATCGGCAGGCCTGGCACGCCCTGCTCCGGCATCGTCACGTACGGCACGATGGGTTCCGCGGGCGGCCCGCTGCAGCCGGCGCCCGCCAGCGCCGCCGACGCGGCCATCAGCTTCAGGAAGCGGCGCCGGGCCGGCTCGTCCTGGGCGATCGGTATGATGGGATGGTCGTGGCGTATCATCGGTAGCACGTCATCGGTGGCACGTCGAGCAATTGGTCAGCGCCTGGGCGTCGCGCAGTTTATACAGGCGATTCAGCTGGCGGATCTCCTCGGCGCTCAAGGGCTTTTGCGGCGCCATCGACAACACTTCGTTCAGCGGCCGCACGTGGTTCGGCGCGTCGCGGTGGCAGCGCAGGCACCATTGCATCTCCAGCGACGCCGTGCGCCACGTGATGGGCATCTGGTCCACTCGGCCGTGGCACTCGATGCAGGCGACGCCCTTGTTCACGTGGATGTCGTGTTCGAAATAGACGAAGTCCGGCAGGTCGTGCACGCGCACCCAGTGGATCGGCTTGCCCGTGCGCGCGCTCTCGTGCAGCTTTGCCAGCAGCGGCGAATCGAGGAACAGCTGCGAATGGCAGCTGAGACAGACGGACGTCGACGGCATGCCCGCGGTGGCCGAGTTTTCCACCGCCGTGTGGCAGTAGCGGCAATCGATGCCGTCGTCGGCCACGTGGTGCTTGTGGCTGAACGGAATGGGCTGGGCCACGGGGGCGTAGGTCACGTTACGGGGCGTCATTGTCCAGCGGGCCAGTGCGATCCATGTCCCGACCGCGAGCACTAGACCCAGCAGGATCAGCTTGACGAACAGGACCGCGGGACGTGAAAACGGTGGCGCCATCGATTCGTGGATGCGGGTTGAACGGGTCTGCACCGGGCGCGACGGGTGGCGCACCGGTTCCGGAACACAGAGGCAGTATAGGCTGTCATTTCTACAACTCCGCGCACGTTACCGCTGGGCAGCATCCATTCGTAGCAATATAGTTTCCAGACAGAATATGCATATTGCGTCATTGAATTACGAAAACGTGGAATGTCGGTTATCATAATTGGTTTGCGGAAACATCTTTCCCTACTCATGACACACGGACACCACCGATGAACTGGTTCAACCGCCTCCGCCTGGCCACCAAGCTGGGCCTCACCTTCGCCGCCGTCCTCGCCCTGACCGTCCTGGTCGGCATCATCTCCGTCCACCAGCTCGCCAAGGTCAACGAGACGTCGCTGCGCCTCTCCTCCCACTGGATGCCGGGCATCCGTGTCATCGAGGACATCAAGTCGCAGATCGCCCGCATCCGCACGCGCGAGCTGCAGTACATCATCTCCAGCGATGCGTCCGAGATGGACAAGTACGACAAGGTCATCGAGAAGGACCTCGAGGACCTGCACCGCATGCAGGACGATTACGTCAAGCTGCTCGAATCGCCCGAGGAAAAACAGGGCTACGCCGAATTTCTCGACCTGTGGCAGCGCTATATGGCGGAAAGCGTCAAGGTCCGCGCCGCCGCGCGCCAGAACGATGACGCGCTGGCCAAGACGCTGATCCGCGGCGAGTCGAACAAGCTGATCGTCGCGCTGCGCGCGCGCGTGGACAAGACGGTCGACATGTACACGGAAGGCGGACGCGCGGCCGCGCGCGAGGGTGCCGAGCGCTATGCGCGGTCGCGCGTGCTGATCGCCGCCCTCGTCGTCGGCTGCGTGTTGCTGGGTGCCGCCGGCGCCGCGCTGCTCACGCGCTGGCTGATGCGTCGCCTGGGCGGCGAACCGGACTACGCCACCGACATCGTCAAGCACATCGCGGCCGGCGACCTGTCGCTCCACGTCCAGACGCGTCCCGGCGACGACACGAGCCTGCTCGCGGCGATGAAGGCGATGCAGGCCAGCCTGTCGCACATCGTCGGCAACGTGCGCGCCGCCACCGGCACCATCTCCAGCGCGTCCACGCAGATCGCGGCCGGCAATGTGGATCTGTCGTCGCGCACCGAACAGCAGGCCGGCGCCCTGCAGCAGACGGCCGCCTCGATGGAAGAGCTGACGACCACCGTGCGTAACAATGCCGAGCACGCGCAGCAGGCCAACGCCCTCGCCGACACGGCGGCCGGCGTCGCCCAGCAGGGCAGCACCGCCGTCGCCCGCGTCGTCGAGACGATGGGCTCGATCCACGCATCGTCGCAGAAAATCGTCGACATCATCGCCGTCATCGACGGCATCGCGTTCCAGACCAATATCCTCGCGTTGAACGCCGCCGTGGAAGCGGCGCGAGCGGGCGAACAAGGCCGCGGCTTCGCCGTCGTGGCGGGCGAAGTGCGCACCCTCGCCCAGCGCTCGGCCGCCGCCGCGAAGGAGATCAAGGCCTTGATCGGGGCGTCGGTCGAGCAGGTGGAAAGCGGCGCGGGCCTCGTGTCCGAAGCGGGTGCCACGATGCGCGAGGTGCTGCAGACGGTGCAGCAGATGCACGAGCTGATGGTGGAGATCAGCCACGCGGGCCGCGAGCAGAGCGCCGGCATCCAGCAGGTGCACGACGCGATCACGCAAATGGACGGCGTGACGCACCAGAATGCCGCCCTCGTCGAAGAGGCGGCGACGGCCGCCCAGAGCCTGCACGAGCAGGCAGAGGCCCTCGACCGGCTCGTCAGCGTATTCAAGCTGGACGGCGAGCCGCGCCGCGCCGCGGGCAGCCGCGCCCTCGTCGTCCGCTGACCGTCTCCCTCCGCGTGGCGCCGCCCTGGCGCCACGCCGCTTCCGCGCCCCCCGCGCCGGTTCTTCCCGCGAGCTCTTGAACATCGCGGCGCCCACCTCGGCGCCGCTTCGCGCGACGCCGCGCCGTTATGTTTGCGCAAACAAAAACTGTTATAAAAGTAGTGAAAAAGCATTTTTCGGAATAGCATTTCTTCTGCATTTCCGCTACTCTCTTGCAAATCGGCAGCTCGACGACCGTGCCGGACTGGCAGGAACAGGCCCGGATCGGCGTCGGCGAACGATATAACAAACCAGCGGAAAGCGGCTTCGTTCCAGCGCCTTTTGCCATACGAGACACTCTCATGAACCTGATCTCCAGCCTAGACTCCATTGTCTTCCTTGTGTATTTCGTCGTCGTCGCCGGTTACGGCCTGTGGGTCTACCGCCGCAAGAAGAGCGCGAACACGTCCGCCTCGCACGACTACTTCCTCGCCGAAGGCTCGCTCACCTGGTGGGCCATCGGCGCGTCGCTGATCGCCTCCAACATCTCCGCCGAGCAGTTCATCGGCATGAGCGGCTCGGGCTTCCGCATCGGCATGGCAATCGCCGTGTACGAACTGATGGCCGCCGCCACCCTCGTCATCGTCGCCGTGTTCTTCATGCCGGTCTACCTGAAGAACCGCATCTACACGATGCCCCAGTTCCTCGAGCAGCGCTACGGCAAGGCCGTCGCCACGACGATGGCACTGTTCTGGCTCGGCCTGTACGTCGTCGTCAACCTGACCTCGATCCTGTACCTGGGCGCGCTCGCCATCGGCAGCGTGACCGGCGTCGGCGTGCTCCCGTGCATGCTGTTCCTCGCGATCTTCGCCGCCATCATCACCCTCGGCGGCATGAAGGTCATCGGCTACACGGACGTCATCCAGGTCACCTGCCTCGTCATCGGCGGCCTCGTGACCACGTGGCTGGCGCTGGACCTCGTCGCGAAACTGGGCCAGGGCCACGGCGCGATGCAAGGCTTCACGACGCTGTACAACACGACGCGCGACCACTTCGAGATGGTGCTGGGCCGCGACAACAAGAACTACATGGACCTGCCGGGCCTGTCGACGCTGATCGGCGGCATGTGGATCGTCAACCTGAACTACTGGGGCTGCAACCAGTACATCACGCAGCGCGCCCTCGGCGCCGACCTGCCGACCGCCCGCAAAGGCCTGCTGTTCGCGGCATTCCTGAAACTCCTGATGCCGATGATCGTCGTCATGCCGGGCATCGCCGCGTTCGCGCTGGACCGTGCCGGCGTACTGGGCGACGCCATGCGCGTCGGCGGTGAGCTCAATCCCGACCGCGCCTATCCGACCTTGCTGGCCATGCTGCCGTCGGGCCTGAAAGGCATCGCGTTCGCCGCGCTGACCGCGGCCGTCGTCGCGTCGCTGGCCGGCAAGGCGAACTCCATCGCCACCATCTTCACGCTCGACATCTATCAGAAGCGCCTGCATCCGGAAGTCACGGAGAAGAAAATGGTGTGGATCGGCCGCGTCACCGTCGTGGTGTCGATGCTGCTGGCCGTCGTGATCGCCCCGCTGATGGGCATCGACAAGAAAGGCGGCTTCCAGTACATCCAGGAATACACGGGCTTCGTCTCGCCAGGCATCCTCGCCATGTTCCTGCTGGGCTTCTTCTGGAAGAAGACGACGTCCAGCGCGGCGATGTTCGCCACCATCGGCGGCCTCGTGTTCTCGATCATCCTGAAGTTCCTGCCGGGCTGGATGGACCTGTCGTTCCTGGCGCCGATCGGCTTCGCCCATGACAACGGCAGCGGCGTGTACGAGATCCCGTTCCTGGACCGCATGTTCATCGTGTTCTGGCTCGTCGTCGCCGGCATGGTGCTGCTCTCGACCGTGTTCGCTCGCGGCAAGGTGAAAGCGCTGATCGTCGATACGAAGCTGTTCAAGGTCGATGGTGCGTTCGCGCTCGGTTCTGCTGTCATCTGCGTCGCGCTGGCGACCATTTACGGCATGTGGTGGTAAGCGACGTCCCTCAAGAGAAAGGCAGCCTGCGGGCTGCCTTTTTTTATCGCCTTGTCCCGTCCTGAAATTGGTTGTCTAACCTTGCCTTATTCAATGATGACCTATTGCGGTCATTCAGCGTACCGTTCAAACGTTTCTGCGAACTCGGCGAACGAGTCAGCAATTTTGATCGCGTGCTCCACTTCCATTCCTATCAAAGGAATCGTGTAGACGGCACCTACCGCATCGAAGGCGAGGACCTCACCACCACCATTTCCTGCAAAGGCGAGGAAACCGGGCGCGTAGACTTCCATTTCGATCGCCATGTTTTCCTGGGGGATGTCCTCAATGGCCCAGAGTTCAACATAGCCAGGGATGTCATTACGGGTGAACCCTTCGAACAATCCGTGCTCGGTAATGAACTGTTTCAGATCGTCTGGCAGGGCGATAGTCATCGTTGGCGTAAACATTTGAACGGTCGCTTTTGGCCGATCCCGGCCGTTCGGTTGAGGATAGCAGGTTGCCGTCGAGGAAAACTCTCCGTCTATCACGACAGACCACTCCGTGACCCGGATTAGCTACGATCAAGATAGCGGCTAAGTACCTGAGCCTTGTAGTACGCATCGTCACCATCGATCGTCTCCTGAGGTTCGTCGAAGCGCACCCAGTAGTAGAACTCCGGCCCCAGTAGCGTCTGAACGGGCTCGGGCTCGCTGACGACGGTTGCGGACGACGTCCTTTTCCAGCCACCGCTGGACGACACGATGACCCGATCATGTAACGCGAAAAGCTTTAACTCATTCATAATACGGACTATCACGACAGGCTGAGCTCGCCCCAGGCCTGACGTTAGCTTGTTGAGACGACTATTCAATTCTCGAAGTCTCGCAGAGTACGAAGCGACTTGCCATCTTATTCCAGGCATCTGCGCGCCCTTGCAGAAAAAGCAGCTGCCCATATTCATCCATACTTGATTCACGTCCTGACCTGTGCAGCCACTCGTCATAGAACTTGTCGAAGTCATCTTTGCTCAGTTGTGGCAGCCGTTGCTCGGAATAATCGATCACGGAAGAAAAGTGCTCGTTTGGCGATAACGAAGTCTGAGCCGGCAACATCAATCCCAGTAGGCCCATCAATGTCCTGAGCTCGTCGTCGCCGTCAAGAGCGACCGCAAAGTATTCTTCGCAGTTCTCAATCATCGCGTCAATTGAAGCAGATGCGACCATAACTGGTCCATCGGACACAGCGAACACATAACTCTTCATTCAAATCCGTTGTCTCGTGAATATGTCCGCTTTTGGCTGAACCCGGCCGTTTGAACGACCGAGCGTGCGCGAACGTCATCTCTAGAGCAATTATAGGGGTGCGTGAGGCGCTCTAATCGGACGATCGCAATATAGGATCAAAATGCTCCCCACCTACAGCCAGGCATTTGTCGATAAGGCCGATGCAGAACGGCAGGCCCTTGTCGGACGGCCCAAAGCTGGCCAAAACGCCGTGCTCGTTTTCGTCAAACACTGAATCGGTTGACGCAGCAGTTGCGTGCGATCCAATCAACGACATTCCTCTGTAGACGGTAGCATGAAGGTAAGCTAGCCCAACTTTATCCGCAGCCTCGAATACACTGAGCTGTCTTTTCCCCATTCCTTCGGCGAGTATCTCATTAAGAGATTCAACGTGATCTGGTGTGAGCTCACCAGCTCGCAACCCCTCTTTGAGCATTGCTTTTGCTTGCTCATATCTTGCGTACGTGTCGCCCTGCATCATACTGTCCATTACAGCAGGGTCTTTCGCTGTCGCAGCAGCATAAAATAAAAACTCAAATGCGCTCCGCACAAGAATCTGAGCTTCTGGCACCATGCCTCTTTCTATGAGCAGCAGTGCGCCTTGGCAGGCCGCGACGCACCGGCACCATAAACCTAGCGCGAAAGCGACATGCAATTTCTCGGGCCCGAATGCTCTAGGTATATTCGCTTTAAACAGACCAGTGATCGCGGCATCGGACTTCGCCTCACAAACCGAAAAAAGGTCGGCATATTTCGCCCTGAACGTTTCTTGTACACTGTTCAGCTCCTTCGAAAGGAAGCCACGGGTTTCAATCGAATCTCGCATGGTTATTTCAAAGACTGTGTCGCCAAACACCTACTGCGTGCACGTCCGTTCGTTAGGTCCGCTCGTGGCCGGTCTCGGCCGTTTCGCTCAGGATAGCAGGTTGCCGCCGAGGAAGGGTCACGGAATGTCACGACTGTCCCGGCTCCTCTGATATGAGATACGAATCACAGCCTATCGAATCATATATTGGACAACTTGTCATACCCACGGCACTCTTAGGGTTTTGCGATTTCCCGAGGAGACACCATGCCGACTTACCGTTCCCACACCACGACCCAAGGCCGCAACATGGCGGGTGCGCGCGCCCTGTGGCGCGCCACCGGCATGAAGGACGGCGACTTCGACAAGCCGATCATCGCCGTCGTCAACTCGTTCACGCAGTTCGTGCCGGGCCACGTGCACCTGAAGGACCTGGGCCAGCTGGTCGCGCGCGAGATCGAAGCGGCGGGCGGCGTCGCCAAGGAATTCAACACGATCGCCGTCGACGACGGCATCGCCATGGGCCACGGCGGCATGCTGTACTCGCTGCCGTCGCGCGACCTGATCGCCGACTCCGTCGAGTACATGGTCAACGCCCACTGCGCCGACGCGATGGTCTGCATCTCGAACTGCGACAAGATCACGCCAGGCATGCTGATGGCCGCCATGCGCATCAACATCCCGACCGTGTTCGTGTCGGGCGGCCCGATGGAAGCGGGCAAAGTGGTCAAGGTCGTCAACAACGACAAGAAGATCATCAAGCTGGACCTCGTGGACGCGATGATCCAGGCCGGCGACGCCAACATCTCGGACGCCGACGTCGCGGAAGTCGAGCGCTCGGCCTGCCCCACGTGCGGCTCGTGCTCCGGCATGTTCACGGCGAACTCGATGAACTGCCTGACCGAGGCGCTGGGCCTGTCGCTGCCGGGTAACGGCACGATTGTCGCCACGCACGCCGACCGCAAGGAACTGTTCCTGCGCGCGGGCCGCCTGATCGTCGACCTCGCGAAGCGCCACTACGAAGGCGACGACTACAGCATCCTCCCGCGCAACATCGCCACCAAGGCCGCGTTCGAGAACGCGATGGCGCTGGACGTGTCGATGGGCGGTTCCACCAACACCGTGTTGCACCTGCTGGCCGCCGCGCACGAGGCGGGCGTCGAGTTCACGATGGCCGACATCGACCGCATCTCGCGCAACGTGCCGTGCCTGTGCAAGGTCGCGCCGATGACGAACAAATACCACATCGAGGACGTGCACCGCGCGGGCGGCATCGTGGCGATCCTCGGCGAACTGGCGCGCGCCGGCCTGCTGGACACGTCGCTGCCGACCGTGCACTCGCCCACGCTGGGCGCCGCGATCGAAAAGTACGACATCAAGCGCAGCGACGACCAGGCCGTGCACACGCTGTTCCGCGCGGCGCCGGGCGGCGTGGCGACGCAGGTCGCGTTCTCGCAGGCCGAGCGCTTCGACAGCGCCGACCTCGATCGCGCGCAGGGCTGCATCCGCGACCGCGCGCACGCGTACTCGCAGGACGGCGGCCTCGCGGTCCTGTACGGGAACATCGCCGAGAAAGGCTGCATCGTCAAGACGGCGGGCGTCGACGAAAGCATCCTGAAGTTCTCGGGTAAGGCACGCGTATTCGAGAGCCAGGACGCCGCCGTCGAAGGCATCCTGGGCGACACGGTGCACGCGGGCGACGTCGTCATCATCCGCTACGAAGGCCCGAAAGGCGGTCCGGGCATGCAGGAGATGCTGTACCCGACGTCGTACATCAAGTCGAAGGGCCTCGGCAAGGCGTGCGCGCTGTTCACCGACGGGCGCTTCTCGGGCGGCTCGTCCGGCCTCGTGATCGGCCACGCGTCGCCAGAAGCGGCCGAAGGCGGCGCCATCGGCCTCGTCGAGGAAGGCGACACGATCGACATCGACATCCCGAACCGCACGATCAACCTGCGCGTGACGGCCGAAGAGCTGGCACACCGCCGCGCCGCGATGGACGCCCGCGGCGACGCCGCCTGGCAGCCCGTGAACCGCGAGCGCGCCGTGTCGCAAGCACTGCGCGCATACGCCGCGCTGACGACGTCCGCCGACCGCGGCGCCGTGCGCGACCTGTCGCAACTGAAGCGCTGATCCGGCCTTCGTTTCCCCGCCGGCGCCCGTCCGTGGCGCCGGCATCCGCCTTCCCTCCTTCTCCGCCATCCGCCCCGCGATTTGTTAAATAATGACCCGACAACATTGATGTTCGGGCCATTGACATACTCGTAACGGCTTGGCCGGATAGACAAAAAAGCCATGCATAACAATGGCTTAGCCACTCGTCGCGACTTGTATCGTTTCCGCCACCAACGCTCAAAATTGTGTCGGCAAAAGCTTGCGCTACGGCAACTCCATCTGCAATGATCTGTTCCGGCGGCGTCGACACGACCGCCGCCTCACACCGAACATTGACCGACCAAACGGAGCGCCGCGTGCCGCACTTACGCACCCTGCACACATATTCCCCGCTGATCGTGGCCTGCGCCGCGGCGTGCATCATCGTCCCGCTCGCGGGCTGGCAGTGGCATGGCTGGCTGCTGTCCGCCGCGCTGCTGGCAGGCGGCGCGATCGCCATGTGGCGCGCGGCCGCGCCGCAGACCAGCGCCGCATCTCCCCACGACGACTACCTGGCCAGCCGCCGCGCGTTCAGCGCCGACGTCGCCGACGTGTGGACGTCGCACATCGACGCGTCGCGCGACCAGATGGAAACGGCCGTCGTCACGCTCGTCGGACGTTTCTCCGGCATCGTCACGCGGCTGGAACAAGCCCTCGCCGCCTCGGGCGCCGCGCGCCACGGCGGTGACGGCGCAGACATCGTCGACGTGTTCGCCGCAAGCGAGAAGGAATTGCGCTCGCTGCTGGACATGCTGGCCGGCGCCGCCGCCAGCAAGCAGCAGATGCTGTCCAAGATCGAAGGCCTGCAGGAAGTCACGGCGCACCTGCAGGCGATGGCCGCGGACGTCGCGAGCATCGCCTGGCAGACGAATCTGCTGGCACTGAACGCCGCGATCGAGGCGGCCCGCGCGGGCGAGGCCGGGCGCGGATTCGCCGTCGTCGCGAACGAGGTGCGCATGCTGTCGAACCGTTCGGCCGACGCGGGCAAGCACATCGCGGAACAAGTGGGCCGGATCAGCGCCGCCATCGACACGACGTGCCGCGCGGCCGGCGAATCGATGCGCGAGGAAACGCGCGCCGTCGAAGCATCCGGCCAGATGATCGGCAACGTGCTCGGATCGCTGCGCGGCGTGACGGATGCCCTCGTGACGTCGTCCGACCTGCTGCAGCGCGAGAGCGCCGGCATCCAGGCCGAAGTCGCGGACGCACTCGTCCAGCTGCAGTTCCAGGACCGCGTGAGCCAGATCCTGTCGCACGTGCGCGAGAACATCGCCCGCCTGCCGTCGTGGCTCGACGAGCAGGCGCAGGACGGCCCGGCGCCGCGGCCGCTCGACGCGCGCACGCTGCTCGCCGAACTGGAAAGCACGTACGCGATGGCGGAAGAGCGCACGCTCCACAAGGACGGCGCGCGGCACGCGGCACAGCCGGCCGAAGAGATCACATTTTTCTAGGAACACCCATGGCAAAAACCATCATGGTGGTGGACGACTCCCTGTCGATCCGCCAGGTCGTCGGCATCGCGCTCAAGCAGGCCGGCTATGACGTCATCGAAGGCGTCGACGGCAAGGATGCCCTGGCCAAGCTGACCGGGCAAAAGGTCAACCTCATCATCAGCGACGTGAACATGCCGAACATGGACGGCATCACCTTCGTGCGCGAACTGAAGACGCGTCCCGCGTACAAGTTCACGCCCGTGCTGATGCTGACGACGGAATCGCAGGAAGACAAGAAGGAACAGGGCAAGGCCGCCGGCGCGAAAGCGTGGATGGTCAAGCCGTTCAAGCCCGAGGCCCTGCTGGCCGCCGTGCAGAAGCTGACCCTGTCCTGATCCCGCCGCCGGCCCTGCCGGCATTACTGGAGTATCCGATGAATATTGGCGAAACGTGCCAAGGCGCCGTCGCATGCCTGGCGGTCGAAGGCGAGCTGACGATCTACCGCGCCGCGGAACTGAAACCCGTGCTGCTGGACGCCGTGCGCACGATGGACGCGCCCGCGTTCGACCTGTCCGGCGTCACGGAATTCGACTGCGCCGGCGTGCAGTTGCTGCTCGTGGCCCGGCGCGAAGCCGCGCGCCTGGGCAAGACGATGACCCTGCCGCACGCCGCCCCCGCCGTGCGCGACACGTTCGCGCTGCTCGGCCTCTCGCCCGACGGAGACACCGCATGAACTTCGACATCGACCAGGTGACGCACACCTTCATCGCCGAGAGCCGCGAGCTGCTGGAGCAGATGGAAGGCGCGCTGCTCGCCGTCGCGCAGGACGGTCCCGAAGCGGTCAACGCGATCTTCCGCGCGGCCCACACGATCAAGGGCTCGGCCGGCATGTTCGGCCTCGACGCCGTCGTCGCATTCACGCACGTGGCCGAGAGTGTCCTCGACAAGGTGCGCGATGGTGCGATCCCGATCGGCGACGACCTCGTCGCGCTGCTGCTCGCCTGCCGCGACCACATCGGCGCCCTCGTCGACGCCGTGGAGAGCGGCACCCTGGATGGCAATGCCGCCCTCGCCGACGCGGGCGCGCCGCTGGTCGCCGCACTGCAGGGCTACCTGGGCGGCACGGCAGCACCGGCAGCCGATGCTGCGCCAGCCGATGCTGCGGCAGCCGATGCGCCGTCGGCCTGCGGCGCCGGCCACTGGCACATCTCGCTGCGCTTTGGCCCCGACGTGCTGCGCAACGGCATGGACCCGCTGTCGTTCATCCGCTACCTGGGCCAGCTGGGAACCATCACCGGTATCGCGACGATCGCGGACGACCTGCCCGACGCGGACTCGTTCGACCCCGAGTCGTGCTACCTCGGCTTCGAGATCGGCTTCGTGAGCGAGGCCGACAAGGCCACCATCGACGCCGTGTTCGACTTCGTGCGCGACGACTGCGCCATCCGCATCCTGCCGCCCGAGAACCGCATCGCCGAATACCTCGCGTGGCTCGACGAAGCGCCCGCGCAGCGCGAGCGCCTGGGGCAGATGCTCGTACGCTGCGGCAGCATCACGGCGCACGAGCTGGAGCAGGCGCTGGCCGCGCAGCAAGCGGCCGGTGCGCAAGCGGCGCCGATCGGCGCAATCCTCGTCGACCAGCGCACGGTGCACGCGCCCGTCGTCGAGGCGGCCCTCGCCAAGCAGCGCCAGGCGCCGGAAGCGCGCCCGCAGCAGGAAAACCGCTCCGTGCGCGTGGACGCGGACAAGCTGGACCGCCTGATCAACCTCGTGGGAGAGCTGATCATCGCGGGCGCCGGTGCCAACCTCGTGGCGCGCCGCACGCAGATTCCCGAACTGCTGGAGTGCACGTCGACCTTGTCCGGCCTCGTCGAGGAAGTGCGCGACAGCGCGCTGCAGCTGCGCATGGTGAAGATCGGCGCCACGTTCAACCGGTTCCAGCGCGTCGTGCACGACGTGGCGCGCGAGCTGGGCAAGGACATCCGCCTCGACGTCAGCGGCGAGGACGCGGAGCTGGACAAGACCGTCGTCGAAAAGATCGGCGACCCGCTCACGCACCTCGTGCGCAACGCGATGGACCACGGCATCGAGCCGGCCGACGTGCGCGCCGCGCGCGGCAAGCCGGCCCAAGGCTCCGTCACGCTGAACGCCTACCACGACTCGGGCAGCATCGTGATCGAAGTGTCGGACGACGGCGGCGGCCTGAAACGGGACCGCATCCTCGCCAAGGCGGTCGAGCGCGGCCTCGTCGAGCCGGGCCGCCAGCTGACCGACAAGGAAATCTTCAACCTGATCTTCGAACCCGGCTTCTCGACGGCGGAACAGGTGACGAACCTGTCCGGCCGCGGCGTCGGCATGGACGTGGTCAAGCGCAACATCGTCGCGCTGCGCGGCAGCGTGGACGTCGCCAGCACGGAAGGCGTCGGCACCACCGTGACGGTGCGCCTGCCCCTCACGCTGGCGATCATCAACGGTTTCCAGGTCGGCATCGGCAAATCCGTGTTCGTGATCCCGATGGAGATGGTCGAGGAATGCATCGAGTTCCACGAGCAGCCCGGCCGCGACTGGGTCGACCTGCGCGGCCAGCCCCTGCCCTTCGTCCGCCTGCGCGAACGCTTCGGTATTGCCGGCGCGCCGGCGCGGCGCCGCAGCGTCGTCGTCGTGCGCTACGGCGGCCGCAAGGCGGGCCTCGTCGTCGACACGCTGCTGGGCGAATTCCAGACCGTGATCAAGCCCCTGGGCAAAGTCTTCGCCGGCGCGCGTTTCCTGTCGGGGTCTTCGATCCTCGGCAACGGCGACGTCGCGCTGATCCTCGACATGGCGGCGCTGCTGGCCGGCGTCGAATCCGAAAGCCAGGCCGCGGCGGCCTGACGCACCGCCGTTTTATTCATCTGAAGTGGAGAGCCATCGTGCTTAAGAATCTGAAAATCGGTATCCGGCTGGGCCTCGGCTTCGGTGCGGTACTCATGCTGCTGCTCGCGCTTGCGCTGCTGGCCACGAACCGCATGGCCGCGATGAACCAGGCCACCGCCTACATCACGGCGGACGCCTATCCGAAAGTCGCCATCGCCAAGGACCTGATCCGCGACGTCGTCGACGTGCCGCGCCAGATGCGCGGCATGCTGCTGACGAACGACGAGGCGGAGATCGAACGCTATCGCAAGGTGGTCGAGCAGCTGCGCGGCGACACCAATGCGCGCATTGCCGACCTGACGAAGCTCGTCGCCAGCGAGACGGGCAAGAAGCTCCTGAAGCAGATCACCGAGAAGCACGCCGCGCTGGAATCGACGTACGCGCCGTTCTACGGCTTCGTGCACACCGACCGCCAGCGTGCCATCGACTATGTCAGCAAGGACTACATCCCGCAGAACCGCGCGCTGATCGAGGCCGTGGACGAACTGGCCAAGCACCAGTCGGAGAAGATGCAGACGGTGGCCGACGAAGCGGCCCGGAACTACGAAGACACGCACCGCCTGCTGCTCGCCATCACGGCCGGCGCCGCGCTGCTCGCCGTGTGCGTCGCCACCTTGATCACCTTGTCCGTCACCCGCCCGCTGCGCATGGCCGTCGCCGCGGCCGACCGCCTCGCGGCCGGCGACCTCACGGTGGACATCCCCGCCGCCGCGCGCGACGAGGCGGGCCAGCTGCTGGCCGCCATGAAGAACATGGTCGCGAAGCTGACGCAGGTCGTCGGCGACGTGAACGGCGGCGCGCAGTCGCTCGCATCCGCCTCCGAGCAGGTCAGCGCGACGGCGCAGGCGCTGTCGCAGGCCGCGTCGGAACAGGCGTCCGGCGTCGAGGAAACGAGCGCCTCGCTGGAACAGATGACGGCATCGATCGCGCAGAACACGGAAAACGCCCGCGTCACGGACGGCATGGCCGCGCAGGCCGCGCGCGAAGCGGCCGAAGGCGGCGACGCCGTCAAGGCGACGGTGGCCGCGATGCAGCGCATCGCCAAGCAGATCGGCATCATCGACGACATCGCGTACCAGACGAATTTGCTGGCACTGAACGCCGCCATCGAAGCGGCCCGCGCCGGGGAACACGGCAAGGGCTTCGCCGTCGTCGCGGCCGAGGTAAGAAAGCTTGCGGAACGCAGCCAGGTGGCGGCGCAGGAAATCGGCGAAGTGGCGACGAACAGCGTGGAACTGGCGGAACGCGCGGGCACCCTGCTCGACCGCATGGTGCCGAACATCCGCAAGACGTCCGACCTCGTGCAGGAAATCACCGCGGCGTCGGAAGAACAGTCGGCCGGCGTCGGCCAGATCAACGCGGCCGTCGGCCAGATGAGCCAGACGACGCAGCAGAACGCATCCAGTTCCGAAGAGCTGGCGGCGACGGCCGAGGAGATGAGTTCCCAGGCCGAGCAGCTGCAGCAAGCGATGGCCTTCTTCAAGCTGGCCGACCAGCCGCGCGCCGGCACGACGGCCGGGCACCGCGTCCCGAAACGGCCGGCGGCGACGCTCGCCACGCGCGCGGCCGGCCACGGCGCCCTCGCCTTCGCCACCGAGACGGTGGATGACACGAATTTCACCCGGTTTTAAAGGAAACCACCATGTTCAATAACGTGAAGATCGGCGTCCGCCTGATCGGCGGCTTCGTGATCGTGGCGGCCATCAGCGCCGTCGTCGGCGTCATCGGCATCACCAACGCCAGCAAGATCAACGACATGGCGGACCAGATGTATGTGCGCGAGCTGCAGGGCGTGTCGTACACGAAGGAAGCCAACATCGACCTGATCTACCAGGCGCGCGCCATCCGCAACTACCTGCTCGCGCAGACGATGCCGTCGGTCGAAGCGGCGCCCTACCTGGACGCGTTGATGAAGGCGCGCGAACTGACGCGCGCGAACCTGGACAAGGCGCGGCCGCTGTTCTACACGGAAGCCGGCAAGCAGAAATTCGCGGCGCTGGAAGCCGACTACAAGGTCTATCTCGAAGCCCAGGACAGGATCATCGCCATGGCCAAGAAGGAGGAGGCCTCCGGCCAACTGCACCAGCAGGACCGCAAGTCCGCCGAATACGCGATGAAGGACGTGCGCGTGATCGTCGACAAGCTCGACGACACGATGACGGAGCTTACGAACCTCAAGGAAGACAACGCGAAGGCCACGGCGGAAGAGACGTCCGTGCTGTACAAGACGAGTCGCACGTTCATGCTCGCCGCCATCGCGGCCGGCCTGGCGCTCGGCGTCGCGCTCGGCTATGCCATCAGCCGCAGCGTCACGCGCCCGCTCGACACGGCCGTACGGGCTGCCAACAGCCTGGCCGAAGGCGACTTGTCGATCAAGATCGACGCGACGTCGACGGACGAGACGGGCCAGTTGCTGCGCTCGATGAAGGACATGATCGCCAAGCTGTCGCAGGTGATCGACGGCCAGAAGCGCGTCGTGGAAGCGGCCAACCACGGCAACTTCGACGTGCGTACCGACCTCGCGGGCCTGCAGGGCTTCCAGAAAGAGATGGGCGAAGGCCTGAACCAGCTCGTGACGACGACCCGCGATTCCATCGAGGACGTCGTGCGCGTGATGGGCGCCCTGTCCGAGGGTGACCTCACGCGCCGCATCGACAAGCACTACGAAGGCGAGTTCGCAAAGCTGAAGGATTACGCGAACGATACCGTCGACAAGCTGGCGCAGGTCGTGTCCGAAGTGAACTGCGCGGCCGACGCCCTCGCCAGCGCATCGGAAGAAGTGAGCGCCACCGCGCAGTCGCTGTCGCAGGCGTCCAGCGAACAGGCGGCCGGCGTCGAGGAGACGAGTGCATCGATCGAGCAGATGACGGCATCGATCGCGCAGAACACGGAAAACGCGAAGGTCACGGACGGCATGGCGACCAAGGCCGCGACGGAAGCGGCCGAAGGCGGCGCGGCCGTCAAGGAAACGGTCGCCGCGATGAACCAGATCGCCAAGAAGATCGGCATCATCGACGACATCGCGTACCAGACGAACCTGCTGGCACTGAACGCCGCCATCGAGGCCGCGCGCGCCGGTGAACACGGCAAGGGCTTCGCCGTCGTCGCGGCCGAAGTGAGGAAGCTGGCCGAACGGAGCCAGGTCGCGGCGCAGGAGATCGGCGAAGTGGCAACGAACAGCGTGGCGCTCGCCGAGCAGGCGGGCAAGCTGCTCGACGAAATGGTGCCGAGCATCCGCAAGACGTCAGACCTCGTGCAGGAAATCACGGCCGCGTCGGAGGAACAATCGTCCGGCGTCGCCCAGATCAATGCCGCGGTGGGGCAACTGTCGCAGACCACGCAGCAGAACGCATCCAGTTCCGAAGAGCTGGCGTCCACCGCCGAGGAGATGAGTTCCCAGGCCGAGCAGCTGCAGCAGTCGATGGCGTTCTTCAAGCTGGACGCCGGACCGCGCATGCAGGACGGCGGGGCCGCCCAGCCGTTCAAAGGCAGCCCGGCGAAGCGGCGCAGCGCGAAATCGCTCGCGGGACAGGTACTCGCCGCCGCAGCAGCACCCGACGAGGCCAGCTTCACGCGGTTCTGATCGGACCATCGATACACCAAGAGAGATAGAGGAACACCATGACAGTCGTAAAAAGGATGACGCTGCTCGTGCTGGCGGCGCTCGTCGGCATCGTCGCGCTGGCGGCCATCGGGCGCTACCAGATCGCCCGCGTCTACGACGCCGCGAGCTACGGCACCGTCAATTCCGTGCCCAGCTTCATCGCGCTCGACGAGGCGTTCGAGCACCTTGCCCTGATGCGGACCCGCGTCTGGCAGCACGTCACGCAGACCGACGGCACGAAGATGGCGGCGATCGACGAGCAGATCGCCCTCCATCGCAGCAAGGTCGACGAGGCGCTCAAGAAGTACGAAACGCTCGTGTCCGACGACAAGGACAAGAGCCTGCTCGCGGCCGACCGTGAAGCCTTTACGGCGTATTCGAGGATGGTGGACGACGCGCTGAAGCTCTCGCGCGCCAACAAGAACGTGGAGGCCCGCGACATGCTCTTCGCGAACGGCCCGATCGCCGACAAGAACTGGGACGCGTTCCGCGAGCATCGCAGCTATAACGAGCAACTGGCCAAGCAAGGCGGCGCGACCGCCGTCGCCATCCAGAGTGCCGCGGAACTGACGTCGCTCGCGTTTGCCGTGGTCACGCTGGCAGCGGTGGGCCTGCTCGGCTTCTTCATCACCCGCAACCTGCTCGCGCAGCTCGGGGGCGAGCCCGCCTACGCCGGCACCGTCATGGCACGCATTGCGGGCGGCGACCTGGACGTCGCCATCGACACGAAGGCGGGTGACACCGGCAGCATGCTCTTTGCCGTCAAGGGCATGGTGGCCAAGCTGCAGCAAGTGATCGAGGGGCAGCGCGCCGTCGTGGAAGCGGCGAACCGCGGTGATTTCGAGGCACGCGTCGACCTGGCCGGCCTGCAGGGCTTCCAGAAGGAGATGGGCGAAGGCCTGAACCGGCTGGTGACGACCACCGGCGCGACCATCGGCGACGTCGTGCGCGTGATGGGCGCCGTGTCGCAAGGCGATCTGTCGAAGCAGATCGACAAGGCCTACCAGGGCGCGTTCGGCGAGCTGAAGGAATACACGAACAACACGGTGGCCAAGCTCGGCCAGGTCATCGACGGCCAGCGCCGCGTGGTGCAGGCGGCGAACCGGGGCAACTTCGGCGAGCGCGTCGAGCTGGCCGGCCTGCAGGGCTTCCAGAAAGAGATGGGCGACGGCTTGAACCAGCTCGTCGCGACGACCCGCGATTCCATCGAGGACGTCGTGCGCGTGATGGGCGCCCTGTCCGAGGGCGACCTCACGCGCCGCATCGACAAGCACTACGAAGGCGAATTCGCGAAACTGAAGGAATACGCGAACGATACCGTCGCCAAGCTGGCTCAGGTCGTGGCCGAGGTCAACGGCGCGGCCGACGCCCTTGCCAGCGCGTCGGAGGAAGTGAGCGCCACGGCGCAGTCGCTGTCGCAGGCGTCCAGCGAACAGGCGGCCGGCGTCGAGGAGACGAGTGCATCGATCGAGCAGATGACGGCGTCGATCGCGCAGAACACGGAAAACGCGAAGGTCACGGACGGCATGGCGACCAAGGCCGCGACGGAAGCGGCCGAAGGCGGCGCGGCCGTCAAGGAAACGGTCGCCGCGATGAACCAGATCGCCAAGAAGATCGGCATCATCGACGACATCGCCTACCAGACGAACCTGCTGGCACTGAACGCCGCCATCGAGGCTGCGCGCGCCGGTGAACACGGCAAGGGCTTCGCCGTCGTGGCGGCCGAGGTGAGGAAGCTGGCCGAACGGAGCCAGGTTGCCGCGCAGGAGATCGGCGAAGTGGCGACGAACAGCGTGGCCCTCGCGGAGCAGGCCGGCAAGCTGCTCGACGAGATGGTGCCGAGCATCCGCAAGACGTCCGACCTCGTGCAGGAAATCACGGCCGCGTCGGAAGAACAATCGTCCGGCGTCGCCCAGATCAATGCCGCGGTGGGCCAGCTGTCGCAGACCACGCAGCAGAACGCATCCAGTTCCGAAGAGCTGGCGTCGACCGCCGAGGAGATGAGTTCCCAGGCCGAGCAACTGCAGCAGGCGATGTCGTTCTTCACGCTCGCGGGCGACGCGCGCGGCGCGGCCGCGCGCCCAAGCGCGCCCCGCACGCCCAAGCGCAGCACGCTGCGCCTGGCCGGTGCCGCCGCCCCGCAGGCCGAGCCGGACGAGGCGAACTTTACGCACTTTTGATCGCATGGTGAACGAATGAAGCACACGAACCAAGACACGAGCGCGGCGGCCGCCAGCCAGGCCGCGCAATACCTGACCTTCATGCTGGGCGGCGAAGCCTTCGGCATCGGCATCATGGCCGTGAAGGAGATCATCGAATTCGCCGGCATCACGGAGGTGCCGATGATGCCGGAATCGATCCGCGGCGTGATCAACCTGCGCGGCGCCGTCGTGCCCGTGATGGACCTCGCCGCGCGCTTCGGCCGCGCGCAGACGGTGCCCGGCAAGCGCACGTGCATCGTCATCGTCGAGCTGGAAGCGGACGGCCAGCGCCAGCTGACGGGCGTCGTCGTCGATGCCGTCAGCGCCGTGCTGGACATCCCCGCGTCCGACATCGAACCGGCGCCGTCGTTCGGCACGCGCATCCGCGGCGACTACATCGCCGGCATGGGCAAGGTGAACGGCAAGTTCGTCATCCTGCTCGACGCCGACACGGTACTGGCGCTCGACGGCCTGCCCGACCTGGCGCCCGCCGACGCCGCGCTGGCCTGAGGCGCCCATGCAGCCCGTTGCGATCAGCCAGGGCGAGTTCGCCCGCTTCGCGCGCTTCATCTTCGACATCGCCGGCATCTCGATGTCCGATTCGAAGAAGGCGCTCGTCAGCGGCCGCCTCGCGAAGCGCGTACAGCACTTCGGCCTGCCCTCGTACGACGCCTACTTCCGCCTGCTGACGGACGGCGCGCACAAGGACGAGGTGCAGGTCGCCGTCGACCTGCTGACGACGAACGAGACCTATTTCTTCCGCGAGGCGCGCCACTTCGAGCTGCTGCGCGAGGCGGCCGAGGCGGCGCGGCGCAGCGCGAAGGCGGGCACGCCGTTCCGCGTGTGGAGCGCGGCCTGCTCGTCCGGCGAGGAGCCGTACAGCATCGCGATGGTGCTGGACGACGTGCTGGGGACGGCGCCGTGGGAGATCGTGGCGTCCGACATCAGCACGCGCGTGCTGCAACGCGCCCGCTCGGGCCACTACCCGATGGAACGGGCGACCCACGTGCCGCAGGACTACCTGCGCCGCTACTGCCTGAAGGGCGTGCGCGACCAGCAGGGTACGCTGCTCGTCGACCGCGCCCTGCGCGCGCGCGTGCAGTTCCGCCAGGTGAACCTGAACACGCCGCTGCCCGGCGACCTCGGCACGTTCGACGTCGTCTTCCTGCGCAACGTGATGATCTACTTTAACGGCGACACCAAGCGCCAGGTCGTCACGCGCGTGGCGGGCCGCATGAAGCCGGGGACGCACCTGTTCATCGGCCACTCCGAGAGCCTGCAGGAACTCGGCGACGTGCTGCGCCCCGTGATCCCTTCCGTGTACCGCAAACCCGAATGAAGACAATCGACGTGATGGTGGTGGACGACTCGGCCGTCGTGCGCAAGGTCGTCGGGGCGATGCTCGAGGCGGCGCCCGGCGTGCGGCTGCTGCATGCCGTGTCCGATCCGGTGCTCGCGATCGAGCGCATGAAGCAGGCGTGGCCCGATGTGATCGTGCTGGACGTGGAAATGCCGCGCATGGACGGCATCACGTTCCTCAAGAAGATCATGGCGGAGCGGCCGACGCCCGTCGTGATCTGCTCCACGCTGACGGAAAAAGGCGCCGAGACGACGATGGCGGCGCTGGCCGCGGGCGCCGTCTCGATCATCACGAAGCCGAAGCTGGGCCTGAAGGAGTTCCTCGCCGAGAGCGCGGACGAGCTGGTGGCGGCCGTGCGCGCCGCCGCCCAGGTCGACGTGCGCCGCCTCGCCGCGCGCATCGCGCGCCCGAGCGCGCCCGTGCCCGCGAAGCTGACGGCCGACGCCGTGCTCCCGGCGGCGGCCGAAGGACGGGCGCTGCTGCGCACGACGGAGCGCGTCGTCGCCATCGGCACGTCGACCGGGGGCACGCTGGCGCTGGAAGAAGTCCTCACGCAGCTGCCGCGCGTCACCCCCGGCATCGTCATCGTGCAGCACATGCCGGAAAAATTCACCGCGGCGTTCGCCGAGCGCCTGAACGGCCTGTGCCAGATCGACGTGCGCGAGGCGCGCCATGGCGACCGCGTGCTGCCGGGCCGCGCGCTGATCGCCCCCGGCGGCAAGCACATGCTGCTGCGCCGCGACGGCGCGCAATACTGCGTGGACGTCATCGACGGCCCGCTCGTGAACCGCCACCGCCCGTCCGTCGACGTGCTGTTCCGCTCCGTCGCCAAGCACGCGGGCGCGAACGCGCTGGGCGTCATCATGACGGGCATGGGGGACGACGGCGCCGCCGGCCTGCTCGAGATGCGCAAGGCGGGCGCGCGCACCGTCGCGCAGGACGAGGACAGCTGCGTCGTCTACGGGATGCCGAAGGAAGCCGTCAAGCGCGGCGGCGTGGAGAAGTCCGTGCCGCTGAAGCTCATCGACCGCGAAATCCTGCAGCAACTGGCCGTGCGCTGAGGCGCGGTATCATTCACCCCTGAACGGCGAATCGACAAGCCGAAACGGGAGATGAGTATGCGCAACATGATATGCACCGCCGCGCTGGCGCTGCTGCTGGCCGCCTGCGGGGGCGGCGGCGGCAATGCCGGGTCGTCATTGAGCCCGCCCTCGCCGACGACGACGGCCGGCAACCTCGACGTGTACGCGGGCACCTGGACGTCCGCCTGCGCGTCGCACGCGATCGACACCGTCTCGATCAAGCGCGCGGCTGGCACGAACAATGCGCTGACGATCGGCGTCACGCGCACCTACTACGCCACCACGACGTGCACGGGCGACGCGATCGCCACGCAGACGTGGAGCGCCGACGCGACGGCGACCTATGTCGGCACCGTCACCTCGTCCATCAACCCGGGCCCTGGCCTCGCGCTGCTGCCGGCGACGATCGACAAGATGGCGGCCCAGCTGCCCGACCGCACCGTCACGCTCGTCGGCACCTTCGTCACGCACAAGACCATCGACGGCCAGGCCAACTGGTGCATCGACTACGCGGGCGGTTCCGTGTGCGTGCCCGACCGCTTGTACGTGGCCGAAGCGGCACCGTTCGACGGCCTCGTCGTCCAGGGCACCGACCTGTACGAAGTGAAGGCCAACGGCACCAACTACGACGCCGTCGAGCGCCTCACGAAGCAGTGACGGGCAACGCGGCCAGGCCGCGCAGGCCCGCGATGCCGTTCCAACGCAGGCTGGTGGAGGCCAGGCGCAGGCCGGGCCAGCGCCGCAGCACGGCGCGCAGCACGACGTCCGCCTCGAGCAGCGCCAGCCCGGCGCCGATGCACACGTGCGGACCGCTGCCGAACGACAGGTGGCTGCCCGCGCGCCGCGTGATGTCGAACGTGTCGGGATCGTCGAAGCGGTCCGGGTCGCGGTTGGCGGCGCCGATCATCGCGACGACGAGATCGCCCCGCTGCAGCCGCGTACCGTGCAACGTGAACTCCGTCGCCACGCGCCGGCCCGTGTACTGCACGGGGCTGTCGTAGCGCAGCAGTTCGCGCACGGCCAGCGGCACCCCGTCCGCGTCCGCGCACAGGCGCGCCCACGCGTGCGGGTGCGCGAGCAGCGTGGTCAGGCCGTTGCCCAGCAGGTTGCGCGTCGTCTCGTGGCCCGCGAACAGCAGCATCGCGCATTGGGCCAGCAGTTCGCCGTCCGCGCGCAGCTCGCCCGCCGCCTCGGCCTGCGCGAGCCGGCTGACGAGGTCCGTGCCGGGCTCGCGCCGCCGCGCCGGCAGCAACGCATCGAAATAGCGCACCATCTGCAGCAGGCTGCGCTGCGCTGCGCGCAACTGGTCGGCCGTCGGCTGCAGCGCGCCGATGAATGCGGCCAGGTCGTCCGACCACGCCATGAATTGCGCCTCGTCCTTGCGGTCGACGCCCAGCATCAGGCCGATGACGCGCGACGGCAGCGGGCGCGCGACGTGCGCGATGAAGTCGAAGCCGGCATGCGCATCGAGGCCGTCCAGCAGCTCGTCCGTCAGGCGCTCGACGTCGGCGCGCAACGTGCGCACGAGCGTCGGATGGAACCCGGCCGCCATCGCCTTGCGCACGCGCTGGTGGTCTTCGCCGTCGAGGAACACCATGGCGCTGCCGAACAGGCGCTGGAACGCATCCAGCCCGGCCTGCGCGCGCCGCCCCTGCAGGCTGGCGTCGACGCCGGGGATGCGCTTGACCCAGCCGCCCGTGCGCGCCGACGACAGGCGCGGATCGCGCAGCGCCAGCTCCACGTCCGCGTGGCGCGTCAGCACCCAAGCACCCTGGAACACGTCGTCGCGCCACAGCACGGGCCCCGCCGCGCGCAACTGGCGGTAGACGGGGTAAGGATCGTTCAGGAAGGCGGCGTCGAACGACGGCGGTGCGGTCGCGAAGTCTCTCATGCGATTCATTGGATGACGGTCTGCCGGCACATGCCGGGGGCCGCACTTTAGCATTTTTCCGGCCGCAGGTCCCGCTTGACATCGAAAAGAGAATAGTCCATTCTTTTTTCATCACCACGGGGAGGACGCCATGACGACGAATCGGGACGACGATGCGCTGTTGCTGGACCTGGACGCGACGGGCCAGGCGGAGCTGATTCGCAAGGGCGAGCTGCGGCCGCTCGACCTCGTCGACGCGGCGGCCGCGCGGATCGAGCGGCTGGACCCGCTCGTGCACGCGCTCGCGGCGTTCGACCCCGAGCCTGCGCGGCAGCAGGCGCGCGCCGGCGTGCCGGACGGCGTCTTCGCCGGCGTGCCCACGCTCGTCAAGGACCTGCTCGCGTATCCCGGCTTCCCCACGGCTTACGGGTCGCGCCTGTTCCGCGGGGCGCGGCCTCCGGGCACATCGCCGTACGCGCAGGCACTGGGCCGCGCGGGTCTCCTCGTGCTGGGCAAGACCACGACGTCGGAATTCGGCCTGCTGGGCACGACGGAACCGGTGGAGACGGCCCCCACGCGCAACCCGTGGCGCCTGGCCCTGTCGACGGGCGGCTCGTCCGGCGGCGCGGTGGCGGCCGTCGCGGCCGGGATGGTGGCGGTGGCGCACGCGTCCGACGGCGGCGGTTCGATCCGCGGGCCGGCATCGTTCTGCGGCCTGTTCGGCTTCAAGCCCAGCCGCGGTCGCACCGTCGCGGGCGACATCCCGCCGGACCAGCCGGCGGCGAGCCTCATCGCCGACCATTGCGTGAGCCGCTCCGTGCGCGACAGCGCGGCGTGGCTGGCGGCCGTCGCGGCGGGAGACCCCATGCCGGATGCCGCGACCTTGCGTGCCGGCACCCCGCCCCGCCTGCGCATCGGCATCTACCAGCGCGACGTGTCCGGCGCGCTGCCGTCGCCGGATGCGCAGGCCGCACTGGCACTGGGCGCGCGCCTGTGCGCCGCGCTCGGCCACGAAATCGTCGAGACGGCGGGCCCCGCGTACGACGCCGACGCGGCGGCGGCCGCGTTCTTCACCGTGACGGCGGGCGGGATGGCCGCCATGGCGGCGCAGGCGGCAGCCGCCATGGGCCCCGGGTTCGACGAGACCCTGTTCGAGCCGTACACACGCACGATGATCGAACGGGGCCGAGACGCGTCGCCCGAGACGATGCGCGCCGCCGCGGCCACGTTGGCGGCGGCAGGCGCCCACGCGCAGGCGGCGCTGGAAGGCGTCGACGTCCTGCTGAGCCCCACCGTGCCGTTCACCGCCTTCCCGCTCGGGCAGTACGGTCCCGCCGCGGCGCCGGACAAGCTCGACGACTTCACGAAGCGCCTGGCCGGCTACACGGCGCCCGCGTCGCTGGCCGGATGGCCCGCGATGTCGGTGCCCCTGTACTGGTCGGATGCCGGCTTGCCGCTGGGCTGCCATTTCGCGGCCCGGCCCGGTGCCGACGCCCTGCTGCTGCGCCTCGCGTTCCAGCTCGAGCAAGCGGCCGACTGGGCGCCGCGGCTCAAGCGCCTGCAACGGGAGCTCGCTTGCCGCAGCGCCTGAAGGACGACGTCCGCGAGCGGATCCTGGCGGCGGCGCTGGCCACGCTCGCGGAGCGGGGCTATCTGCACGCCACGCTGGCCGACATCGCGCGCGCGGCCGGCATCGCCCCCAGCAATGTCTACAAATACTACGGAAGCAAGGCGGCGCTGTTCGACGCCGTCGTCACCCCGGCCGACGCGGCCCGCCTGTTCCGCCTGTTGCGCGCGCGGCTGCGCGAATTCGACACGCTGGACGGCTGGACGGGCGCGCATGCGGGCGGCTCCGCGCACGCGCGGGCGCTGCTCGATTTCTGGGTCGAGAAACGGCTCGTCGTCCTGGTGCTGCTGAACGGCGCCGAAGGCACGCGCTTCGCCGCGGTGCGCACGCGGATGGCGCAGGAAATGACGCGGCGGGTGAAGCGGTATGTGCGGCGCCGCACGGGCGCGGCCCCGGCCCCGCATCTCGACATGGTATTGCGCGAGATCTTCGCGCACACGGTGGCCATGATCGCGGCGATCCTGGCGCGCTACGCCACGGCCGCCGACGTCGGCCAGGCGTTCGCCACGTTCTGGACGTACCAGCTCGCGGGACTGGAAGCGCTCCTCAAGACCGGCGCGGTCAGCCCTCCAGCGAGAGCCGGTACACGGTCGTCTGGCGGTACACCTGGCCGGGATGGAGCATGACGCGGGGCCAGGCGGCGCTCATCAGGCCGGGACGCGCGAGGGATTCGACGCGGAAGCCTTCCATGCGCGCGAGCGCTGGTGCCGGCGGGCTGCGCGGGACGCCCGCCGCATCCGGGCCGCTGGAGAAGCGCACCGCGGACTCCGTCGTGTAGATCTGCAGGCGCCGGCCCGACGCCGGGTCGACCACGCGCGCCACTTCGCGCACGGCGCCCTGCCCGCCCGCGAAATGGTTACGGACGCAGAAGCAGTGGTCGAATCCGCCGCTGCGGTGCAGTTGCGTGTCGGTCCAGCGCAGGCGCGGGCCGATGGCGGCCGGCTGGCGGAAATCGAATGGCGTGCCGCCGACGGCCGCGACACCGGCCGGCTCGCCGCCGATGCCCGTTTCCTCGAAATAGTCGGCGTCGATCTGCACCATGTGGTCGCCCACGTCGGCCTGGCCGCCGTTCAGGTTGAAGCACGGCGCCGTCAGCGCCGCGAGCGGGATCGGCACGCCGGCGACGGCCTGGTATTCGATCGTGAGCCCGCCCTCGTCGTCGAGGCGGTAGTGCACGAGCATGCCGGCCCCGTCGCCGCCGGACGTCAGCGCCAGCGAGACCACGCCGTCGGCCTGGCGGCCTTCCCAGCGCGCCGCACGGCCGCCCCGCACGGTGGGCATGCCGGGGCACAGCACGTCGGCCATGCGGCCGTAGCGGTCGGGCGCGTGCCAGGCGTGCACCTGCGCGCCCCGCTCGCCGATGGTCACGGTCATGCCGACCGCATTCTCGAGCGTGAACGAGCGCTCGCCGGTCAACCCGGCCGGGGCGCCCGGAATGAGATGGATCGTCATTACATCTGGCTTCCTGATTTCCGATATGAAGCCATTCTCCGGGCGCAGGCACGGCGTTTCAATTACGAAAATCACCAATGGGGCGAACGATTCTCGCCGATGCCCCTTCGCTGCCCGTCTACGCGGCGGACAATGTCGGCCGTTCGCCGAGCGCCCGGTCGCGCCACGCGCGGGGCGTGCAGCCCAGCTCGCGCTTGAACACGAGATGCATGTACTGCGTGGACGTGAAGCCACAGCCCAGCGCCACGTCCGCGATGCTGCGTTCGCCGCTTTCGAGCCCGGCCTTGGCCGCATCGAGCTTCGCGCGCAGGATCATGTCGTGCACGCTGCAGCCCAGCTCCTGGCGGAAATACACTTCCAGCGACGAGCGCGACACGCCCACGTACTCGGCTACCTGGTGCGTCTTGATGCCCTGGCACGCATACTGGCGGATGTAATGACATGCACGCATCACGTGCGGATGCTTGACGGCCTGGTAACGACTCGACGCGAGCACGTTGATGCCGGCCGGCGGCACGAGGATGCGGGTGTTCGCCAGGCGCACGCCGTGCAGCATCTGCTCCAGCAGGTGCGCCGCCGTGCGGCCCATCTCGTGCGCGCCCTGGATCACGGAACTCAGGGGGATGCGGGTCAGCATGCGCACGAGGGGGTCGTTGTCGATGCCGATCAGCGCGACCTGCTCCGGCACCGAGATGCCGGCGATGGCGCAGGCCTGCAGGAGCTGGCGCGCGCGCGCATCCGTGACGGCGATGACGCCGACGGGCTTCGGGAGGCTGCGCAGCCACTCGATCTGGCCCTGGACGGCCGCGTCCCACGACGCCGCGTTCGTCTCGCAGCCGCGGAAGATCTCCGGCTCCATGCGGTCGTCTTCCATCAGCGCACGGAACGCCCGTTCGCGCTCCTGCGCCCAGCGGCATTCCTGCGCCTCGGGCAGGCTGAACATGGCGAAGCGCTGCAGGCCCACGTCGATCAGGTGGTCGCGCGCCAGCTTGACGAGCTTGTGATTGTCGGTCGCGACGTACGGCACACCGGCAGGATACGCGGACTCGCTCGCATACGAACCACCCACCGCCACGACGGGCACCGTGCAGCCCGTCAACGCCTTGGCGACGGCCGGGTCGTCGAAATCGGCGATCACGCCATCGCCCTGCCAGCGGTCCATACCGGATAACCGCAAGCGGAAATCTTCTTCGAGAAATAAATCCCAAGCCACGCGCGTACCGCCCAAATGGGCCGCAATGCCGGAAATGACTTCGCGATCGAACGTCTTGTTACCGTTGAAAAGCAATGCAATCCGATAAGCTTTCGTCGTCTTCATGCCGCGCCTCCGCCTATCGGTCCACCGTCATCGGAATGGGCATGATGCACAACTGCGGGCGTTTTTGTTCCAAATTCATTTGTCGTCTCCTTGTGATGCTTTTTTTGTTTTATTAACGGGCATTAACGGGCAATCCGGCCCGCTACGGGTGTTCAGTCAACAAAACCGGCAACGGCGCCGCAATATTGGCGGGAACGGCGCGCCGGCTTACACGGCATTAATTAATCCGCTTGCGCAGCGCGCGCGGCATGCGCAGCGGAGCGGGAGCGGGATTCAGTGTTGGAGAGTGCGGGATATTCCAGCGGCAAGGCCATTGCGCTCATTGCGAGCGCGCGACTGGAGGTGAAAAAGCACGGGACAGGCGCAGTCATGAAATCGGTTCCTCGTAGCGTGACGGAGGCACCGGCGGCGGCCCCCTTCAGCTCAAGAATAGGCCGCCACCCCGGTACGCCTCTAACGTACGTACCGGGATTTCTATCAATGTGCAGAAATTGCGATCAGTTTTGCAGGGAGTGCAAGGCAGGATCAGCCGCTTCCCACCATTCCCGGCGGGGGCGTTGTATCCGCGTCGGGTTCGGGCGGAACCGACTGCTGCGCCGCCAAGGTGCGGAATGCCTTCGGCGTGCAGCCGTATTCCTCCTTGAACAGCTTGTTGAAATACGACACGTTGGCGTAACCGACCGAATAGGCGATCTCGGCCACGGTCGCCGCGCTTTTCTCGGTCAGCAGCCGCGCGGCCTCCGTCAGGCGCAATTTATTTACATAACCTGTAAACGTCATGCCGAGTTCCGTCTTCAGGACCTCGTTCACTTTATTCCGGTTCGCGCCGGTCCCGGCCACGACACCTTCCAGGTCCAGTTCCGTATTCGTGTAATTCGTCGCAATGAATTTCAATACGGACGCCTTTTCTTCGTCCGGATACGGCGCCAGTGTCAATTGGCGATATGCGACGAGCGGCAAATCTTTTTTGAGCTTCGAATTCAGGCTCGCGCGCAATGTACGCGCATGCATCCGGAAAAACCACAGGGCAAATACGATCAGGCTGCCCGTGACGATGATCGCCAATGCGACGAGATAACGATAATCGTGGCCGCGTAAAACGATATTGCTGATTTCCACGTGCGCATCGACGTCGAATGCGGCCTGCGACGTCGATCCGAACGAAAACTGCGCCACCTTGTCAAGTTGATAATCCTGCGACGACAGGTTCAGGTGCATCATGTACAACCACCAGCCCGGGATCGTCAGCCGCCGCAAGTCGAGGGACACGGGAACGCCGTGCTCGTTGCAAGAAAAGAACGTCTCCGGCGAGCGGTAGGTGACGAAATTCCCCGGCGTCGATATCTTCTCGTCGAACGTCGTCATGCCGAGCAACATCGGATAGGCGGGCTTGCAACGGGCGACGAAGCTGATCGTGTCGTAGCGGCGCAGGTCGACGAGGGCGGGCTTGCCCTGCGCGTCCTTGGCCACGAGGTGCCCGCCGGCGAACGGGTATGGCGCCACCCGCGTCAACTTGTAGTCGAATGCCATCGCATCCGGCGCCGCGTCGAGCAGGCGGATGGTCGACGTCCCCTTCATGACGGCGTCGGTCATCGTGAAGCGCTCCCACCGGACCCCGCCGTGCGCGTTCGACGACAGCGTGTACGTCGGCTGGCTCAGCAACACGAACAGCGCGGCCAGCAGTCCGTCCACGAGCAGGACCGCGATCAGGATGAGCAGGGACTTCTTATAAAACTCTTGCATTGTCATACAACCGGTTGATGTCTCCATGCACCCCGTGCGAGATGCAACGAGGATCATAACCGCGCCCGTCCCTGATGTCGAAAAAAAAGGGGCGGCCGCAGCCGCCCCGAAAAACCTACCATGCCAGGCGGTAGGAGACTACTCGGTAACCCGGGATGCCGGACCCGCCGGTCCTGCATCCCGTCGTGGGATTGGGTGTTGCATGGAGCGGATCGCCCGCCCCTCGCGCCGCACGTCGTCGACGTCAGCTGATGGACGCCATTGTGTTGTCCACGCTGCGGCGCGGCAATTGTGAAAATCGCCAAGATGGAACATGAAATTACGCAACGGCGCACCTGTGACAAAATGTTTGCGCCGGCGGTATTTTTCGTAATTGCTCCCGCTTGCCTTTCTTGTTCACAATGGCTTACTGTCCCGAACCATACCCAGAAGAAAGGCAACGAATGTTCACACGGAGACTCCTCCCCTACGCGGCCGCGTGCATCGCCGCGGCGTGCGCGCCGGCGTGGGCGGCCGCCGCGCCGGCGCAAGCCGAATTCCCGACCGTCCTCTACGGTGCGGCCTACTACCACGAGTACATGCCGTACGAGCGGCTGGACAAGGACGTCCAGATGATCAAGGCGGCCGGCTTCAACGTCGTGCGCCTGGGCGAATCGACGTGGAGCCTGTGGGAGCCGGAAGACGGCCGCTTCGAGTATGCGTGGATGGACCGCGTCGTCGACGCCATGGGCAAGGCCGGCATCAAGGTCATCATGGGCACGCCCACCTATTCGATTCCCGCGTGGATGGCGCACCAGCACCCCGAGATCCTCGCCACGAAATTCAACGGCGCGAAGAACACGTACGGCATGCGCCAGAACATGAACACGGACGCGCCGGCCTACCGCTTCTACGCCGAACGCCTGATCCGCCGCATCGCCGCGCACTACAAGGACAACCCGAACGTCATCGGCTGGCAGGTCGACAACGAGACGGGCAGCTACGGCGCCGCCAACGACGACGTCTTCGTGCGCTTCCAGCACTACCTGGAAAAGAAATTCGGCACGCCGGAGAAGCTCAGCCAGGCGTGGTTCCTGAACTACTGGGGCCAGAACCTGCACACGTGGGAAGACCTGCCCCGTCCGGACGGCGCGCAGAGCACGGGCTACAAGCTGGAGTGGTCGCGCTGGAGCCAGATGCGCGTGACGGACTTCCTGCACTGGCAGGCGCAGCTCATCCGTGAAAACGCGGGACCGCGCCAGTTCGTCACGCACGATTTCGCGGGCTCGCTGCACGGCGACGTCGACGAGGGCGCCGTCGCGCGCGGGCTCGACGTCGCCGGCGTGAACATCTACCACTGGGGCACGCAGGACCAGTACGACGGCGCCGCGCAGAAGCTGGACGGCGATTTCACGCGGTCGCTCAAGCGCGGCAACTTCCTCGTCACGGAAACGAATGCGCAGACGACGGACTGGACCTCCTCGTACCAGTACCCGCCGTACGACGGCCAGTTCCGCGAAGACGTCTACACGCACCTGTCGAACGGCGCCAACATGGTGGAGTACTGGCACTGGGCGTCGATCCACGGCAACCAGGAGACGTATTGGAAAGGCGTGCTGTCGCACGACCTGGAGCCGAACCGCGCCTATGCGGAAATGAGCCGCACCGGGAAGGAGCTCCAGAAGATCGGCCAGCATCTCGTCGACCTGCGCATCCATAACGACGTGGCGATCCTTTGGAGCCGCGATTCGCTGAACGCCGTGGGCGACATGCCGTTCGCGAAGCAGACGCAATGGGGCTCGGCCGGGACCAACGCCGACTACGGCTCGGAAGTGCGCCAGATCCACCGCGCGCTGTACGACCTGAACGTCGGCACCGACTTCGTGTTCCCGGACACGCAGGACCTGTCCCCGTACAAGGTGCTGATCGTGCCCACGCTGTACATCGCCGACGACGCCCTCCTCGCGCGCATCGCCGACTTCGTGCGCAAGGGCGGCCACGTCGTGGTGACGTTCAAGAGCGGCTTCGCGAACGAGAACGCGGCCGTGCGCTGGACGATGGCGCCGGGGCCGCTGCGCGCCGCCCTCGGCTTCCACTACCAGGAATTCTCGAACCTCGCGCAACCCCTCGCGCTGAAGGGCGATCCGTTCCAGGTCGGCGACGACAACAAGGTGAAGCACTGGGCCGAGTTCCTGCAGCTGGACACGGCCAAGGCGCTTGCCTGGTACGACCACCCGTTCTTCGGCCGCTGGCCCGCCATCACGGCGAACCAGTACGGCGCGGGCAAGGCCATCTATGAAGGCACGTATTTGTCGGACAAGCTGCAGAAGGCCGTATTGCGCACCGTGCTGCAGGAACGGGGCCTGATCGGCGCGGACCAGCAACTGCCGGCACACATCCAGGCCCGCACGGGCGTGAACCGCTTCGGCAAGACGATCCGCTACTACTTCAACTACTCGGGCGCCCCGGTCACGTTCGCGTACGGCCACAAGGCCGGGACGGACTTGCTGACGGGCCGTGGCGTGAAGGCGGGCGAGACGGCCAGCCTGGCGCCGTGGGATCTCGTCATCGTCGAGGAGGACGGGCGCTGACACGGGCGCGAGACATCGATTTTTATTGCACATATGCAACGTTTTTTGTGCAAGAATAGAGCCTCTTTCATAAGACGACAGGTTCGCGATGACCTCTCCCACATTTCGCGTCACGACACAGGGACTGCGGCCCGGCTACGCGGCCGCACTGGCAGCCGACCAGCTCGCCGCGCTGTTCAAGCGCAGCAAGGAGGAGATCGCGCCCCTGCTCGGCAGCAAGCCGGTCGTCGTCAAACGGGGCCTGACGCGGGACGCGGCCGAGCGCTACGCACGCGCGCTGGAAGGATGCGGCTGCGTGTGTGCGATCGAGGCGGAGTCCGCCCCGGCCGCGGCCGCGCCCTCCCCGCCGCCGGCTGCGCCGCTGAGCGCGGACCAGCTGGCCGCCGTCTTCCCTGTCCTCCGCCGCGCGACGGCGCGCATGCCCGAAGCGGATCCCGTCGTCGTGCAGCCGTTCGCGGGCGACCTCGAGATCGTCTTCCGGACGGTGACGGACGGCGTCATCCTGCGCCAGTCCGTGCTGCGCGCGACGATGATGAACGTGGACAAGCTGTACACACTCGCGGTCTGGAACCTGTATAACTGGGTGCAGTCGCGCATCACGTTCAAGCAGATGGCGATCCAGGCGCCCGAAGGCAACACCGCCGCTGCGCGGTTCTTCTCGTACGTCGAGCTGGGCGAAGGCCTGGCGGCGTCCTGCCTGCTGCTGCAACCCATCTGGGAAGCGCTCGCGGCGCACCTCAAGGGGCCGTTGCGGGTCGCCGTGCCGCACGCGAACTTCTGCATGTTCTGCAGCGCGGACGATAACTTCGTCGCCGCGATGATGTGCGACCTCGCGGCCGAGACCTGGGCCGAAGCGGGTGAAGCTGCCCTCTCCGGCCTGACGTATTCCGTCGATGGCGCGGGCCGGGTCGACGTCGTGCCGGGCGCCCATCTGCTGCGCACGGCGCCACCGCCGCCCACCCTGCCCGTGGCCGCTTCCGCGCAACTGGTCGTCCCGGCGCCGTTCGGCGTCGCCGGCAATGCGGCGATGCTGGCGCTGTCGGAGGATCGGTTGCGCAAAGTCCAGCCCCAGTTGTTCGACACTGCGCAATGGCCCCGTGAGGACGAGCGTGCGAAGTGGCTGCGCGACATCCGCCACACGCTGGGACGCGGCGACAGCCGGGCCGCCGTGGTCGTCGATGCGGCCAACGCGATCGTCGCGTCGTACACGGACGAACTGGATTGCGTCGTGCTTCTCAAATTCGATCCCGCGCTCGCGCTGGCGCACGGCTGGCGCGACGGCACCCGTCTGCTGTCGGCAAACTCGTACCTCGACCGCGACAACGGCGTCGCACCCGACCTGCGGCCGGGCCCCGGCGACGAAGGCCGCTGGGGCAACCTCTGGCCGCTGATTGCCGACCTGCTGACGGACGATGCCGCGGGCCTCGCCGCGCGCAAGGCGACGATCGCGGAGGCGGAGTGGAACCGCGCGTGGGACCTGGGCCAGCGCGCGCTGGCCAACAACGACACCCCGCGCGACGGCCGGCCGGTGACGAGCATGCAGCCGGCGCGCAAGCCCGCCGCGGCAGCATCGGCCGCTGCTTCCCCTGCAGCCACGCGCACGCGCGCGGCGCCGCGCAAGCCCGCGCGCGCGCAAGGCACGTTCGGCGCGTGCGTGAAAAATGCCGCCATCGGCGGCGTGTGCGCCTGGGCTGTCTGGGGCGCGGGCCAGCACGTGGCGGAGATGCCGCACGACGGCCTGTTCTACGTGGCCTGCTTCGGCATCGCCGTATTCGGCGCCATCGGGCTGGGCTGCCTGTGGAGCGCCGCGAACTACCTGCGCGGCGCCTGAGTCCTCAACGGAACAGCAGCTGGGCGTAGTGGTACAGGTTCTCCGCCCAGCTCTCGCGGTCGTGGCCATACTCGTCCACGTTCCACTTGTGGGCCACACCCTGCTCCCGCAGCTTGCGGTGGACGCCCTGCGCGACGTTGATCAACCCGTCGCGATTGCCGCACGACAGATACACGAGCTTCAGCCGGCTGCCCGACTTCGCCGCCGCACCGGCCAGCCTGGCCGGATCGTCCGTGTTCGGCGCCGGCGAGAACCCCGCCACCCAGGCGAAGGCCTCCGGATGCGTGAGGCCGAAGTTCAGCGCCTGCCCGCCGCCCATCGACAGGCCGCCGATCGCGCGGTGCGCGGCATTAGCCTGCGTCGGATACGCGGCGTCGACGGCCGGAATCAGCGATTCGAGCAGGTCGCGCTCGAAGCGCGCGAAGCCGGCCGCGTTCTCCTGCGTGAAGACCTTGTCCTGCGGCGGCGCACGGTCGTCCGCGAGCGCGCGGCCGTTCGGCATCACGACGATCATCGGCACGACCTTGCCCGCGGCCATGAGGTTGTCGAGGACCTCGCTCGAGCGCACGTACCCGCGCCACTCGTCCTGGTTGCCGCCGATGCCGTGCAACAGGTACAGCACCGGATAGCGGCGCGCCTTGTCGTAGCCGGGCGGCAGCCACACGTTCGCCGTGCGGCGCGTGCCCGTGACGATGGACGCGTACGTGAACGGTTCCACCTTGCCGTGTGCGCTGCCCGGCTGGGCGTCGGCGAAGCCGGCCGGCGGCTTCGGATACGCGCGCACGTCGTCGGCGGCGAGCACGATGGGACGGGCGAAGTTGGCGCGCGCCTTGTCCGCATTGACCTCGGCGTCCTGCGCGTGCGCGCCCGCGCCGAGCGCGCACAGGACGGCGGCGGCCAGTGTAGAGGCGAAGCGAATCTTCATGGTTCGGTTCCTGAGTGGTTCAAGGTTGGATGGTCATGGCCCGGCCGTCGTAGACGACATCGACGGCCTTGCCTTCCCGTCCGACGACGACGACCCGGAATCGGCGCTGCGCCTGCACGCCGGGGAACGTGCCGCGCCGTCCGGCGATCGTGAGCTTGCGCGCCCCGTCGTCCCAGCGCATGTCGGTGAGCGCGTATTCGCCCCGTTCGAAGCCCCAGCCCTCGCCCGCGTCCTCGTACAACGTATAGCTGCCGTCTGCGCCGGGGTAGATGCGCAGTTCGAGCGGCGCGTCCGTTGGTTCCGATGCGTACTGCACGACGGGGCCCAGCGGGACGATGGTGCCAGCCCGTACATGCAGCGGGATGCGGGCGAGCGGCGCGGCCGCGGCGATGGTGCGACCGCCGGCCAGGCGCTCCCCCGTCCAGAAGTCGAACCACGTGCCCGCCGGCAGGTACACGTCGCGCGTGCGCGCCGCACCGTCGATCGGCACGGAGCCGGGCCCGTAATACATCGGCGTCGTGACGGGACTGACCATGAGCCCCTCGCCGAACAGCATCTGCGACTTGAGGTCGTGCGTGTGCGGATCGTCCGGGAACGCGAACGCCACCGGCCGGATGAACGACGCGCCGCGCAGGTGCACGAGGCCGGCCTGCGAGTAGATCGCCGGAAGCAGGCGGTAGCGCAACTGGATCGCGTCCACGATCGCATCGTAGAACGGCGTGCCCGGTTCGCCGAAGTGCCAGGGCTCGCGCGGCGTATCCGTGCCGTGGCTGCGGAACATGGGCAGGAACACGCCGAACTGCAGCCAGCGCGTGTACAGCTCGCGATAGCCCAGGTCGGCCGCGCCCTTGTCGAAGTCGCCGGCCATGAACCAGGGCTGCCCGCGGCCCGCGAAGAACGCGCCGACGTCGAGCGTGACGTACGGATTGCCCGATGCACTGTAGCGCTGCACCGCGGCGACCTGTTGCGCGAACACGGGCCACGTGGCGGAGATGTCGCCGGTCCATGCGACGGCACCCGCCGCCTGGCTGCCGGGATAGGCGGACCGCGTCAGGTTCACGAGGCGCTTGTCCGGCACCTGCCGGCGCCAGTTGCGCATGAAATGCTGCGCATCGACGAGCGCGTAGGCATTCAGGTATTGCGGGTCCATGACGCGCGCGAGGCCGTCGATGTTGACGTCGTCGGGGTGCGCCGTCCGGTGCCGATCCCACGTCCAGTCGGCGACTTCCGGCTCGGTCGAGTCGCACCACCACGCATCGATGCCGTGCCGCCCCAGATAAGTCCACACGTTGCGGAAATACGCGTCGGCCGCCTCGGGCCGGAAGAAATCGACGTACGGCGTCCCGCCGCTCAGGTAGCCCGCCTCCTTCAGTTCGCGGCCGGGCGCGTCGAGCGGCGTCGGATTCGGCCAGATGGAGATCATGACGTGCGCGTTCTCGTCGTGCACGGCCCGCGTCATCGCGTCGAGGTCGGGATAGCGGGAAGGGTCCGGTACGGGGCTGCCCCAGTGGTCCGGCGTCCAGTAGTTCCAGTCCTGGACGATGAGATCGAGCGGGATGCGGCGCTCACGGAATGCCTTCACCGTGGCGACCACTTCGTCCTGCGTCTTGTAGCGTTCCTTCGACTGCACATAACCGTACGCCCAGCGGGGCAGCATGGTCGCGGCGCCCGTCAGCTGGCGGTAGCCTTCGATCGCGCCGTCCATCGACGGCCCGACGATGACGTAGTAATCGAGATCGTCCACGACGTCGCTCGTGACGGCCATTCCCGTCTTCCCGTCCGCGAACGTCATGGCGCTGTACGTGTCGAACAGGACGCCGTAGCCGCGCGTCGACACGACGAACGGCAGCACGATGCGCAGGTTGTGCTGGTACAGCCGCTTCGTCTTGCCGCGCAGGTCGAAGTCGGACGTCTCGTCGAAGCCCAGGCCGTACAGCCCTTCGTTGTCGGTCAGTCGAAAGCGCGCCGTCGCCTGCCACGCGTCGCGGTCCTTCGTCCGCACGTAACGGTCGGCCACCTGGCGGTCGCCGTCGACCGTCTTGACGGTGGTCACCGTGGCGGGATCGGGCGCCGACTTGAACACGGCCACACGCTCGAACGCACGGGGCGCCGCGGCGTCCTCGCGCAACAAGACCCTGCCGGCCGCGTCGCGGAACACGAGCGCGCCCGTCGTCCGGTTCACGGCGACACTCGCCCGCGCCGAGCGCAGCACGCGGTCCTTGCCCTGGTCGCCCACCGCGACGCGTCCTGGCCGTTCGGCGACCGGTACGCGCATGAGGTGCGCGGACGCCGACCACGCGGCGTTGCGCGTCGCGGTGACGTGCACGATGCGGTCGGTGACGAAATCGACCTTGACCCGTGTGTCGCCCACTCGGTATTCGATCCCGCTGGGGGACTCGTGCACGTTGCCGATCGCGGCGTGCGCAGCCTCCCCGCAAAGCAGCAGCGCGCACGCCGCCAGCGTGGCCCGTAGTTGGCAGCGCACGATCACGCCACCTTCAGCGCGAACGCGTACGGCAGCGCGGGACGCTGCTGCGGCAGGGTCACCGAGAGGCCGTCGCCCGTCTGCTGGAACGCGAGCGCGCCGCCGCCCACGAGCTCCACGCGCGCCACCGGCTTGGGCAGGTGCTCGCCGCCGGCACGCATCGCCTTGATGTTGACCTTCCCGTCTTCCGGCCATCCCATCACGAACGCGTACACGGCATCTTTGCCGGCCGTGAAGCGGATGTCGGCGCCGGAGAATGGCTTGCCCTTGCCCTCGTTAAAGCCGGGGCCGGACAGCGGCGCGGCCGCGTCTTCGAAGACCGGCCCTTCGCCGCACGTCGCCCACGGACGCGAATCGTAGATGCCTTCGCCATTCACGGCCATCCAGCGGCCGATCTCCTCGACGATGGCGCGTTCCTGCTCGTCGATGGTGCCGTTGCCGCGCACGGGCACGGACAGCAGCAGGTTGCCGTTCTTGCTGACGACGTCGATCAGCGTGTGCACGACCGTCTGCGCGCTCTTGTACGCCTTGTTGTCGTAGACGCGGCGGTCGTAGTGCCAGCTGCCGATGCAGGTATCGGTCTGCCACGGCAGCGGTTCGATCTTGTTGCTCTGGCCCCGCTCGATGTCCCACACCATCGAATGGCGCTGGACCTCGTCGAGGATCTTGCCGTTGACGACGACGTCGACCTTGCCCCGCTTGGCGACGCTGCGGTTGTACATATGCGCGAGCAGTTGCGAGCCGACGTCGCTGACGGGCCACAGCGGCAGCACGGTGTCGTCGTAGTAGACGAGGTCGGGGTCGTAGCTGTCGATCAGGTCGACGGTGCGGTTGTACAGCTTGTCCGCATACGCCTTGCTCGGGGCGACCACGCCGCCGCCCCACGCCCAGCGCTGGTCGGTGCTGCCGCCATCCTTGCTGAGCGGGTGGGCCTGTGCATACAGGGCCTGCGGGTCGTGGCCGTTCCACCACTGGCCGCGGCCATCGGCCTTGGTCAGGCGACCGTCGTACGGGACGCCGGCCAGCGGGCCCGTCTTGTCCGCGCCCTGCGCCGTCTCGTACCAGTTCCACGCGTGCGCGGCGTGCACGGACACGCCGAAGCGCAGGCCGTGCTTGCGGGCTGCGTCGCGCCAGCCTTTGATCAGGTCCTTGCCGGGTCCGAGCTTGGTCGAGTTCCACTCGGGCTGGTAGCGGCTGTTGTACAGGTCGAAGTTGTCGTGGTGGTTGGCCAGCGCGACGAAGTATTTCGCGCCGGCGCTCTTGTACAGGCCCACGAGTTCGTCCGGATTCCAGCGCTCCGCCTTCCAGCGGCGGATGATGTCCTTGAAGCCGAACTTCGAAGGATGGCCGTATTTCGCCACGTGGTACTTGTAGTGGTCGCTGCCCTCCTCGTACATGCCGCGGGCGTACCAGTCGCCGTGTTCGGGTTCGCACTGCGGGCCCCAGTGGGCCCAGATGCCGAACTTCGCGTTGCGGAACCAATCGGGCGTTTCGTATTTCGACAGCGACGACCAGTTCGGCTCGAAGGGGCCGGTAGCCATGGGCACGCGGGTGGCGGCCGTCTTCGCGGCGGCATAGGGGGACAGGGCCAGCGCGGGCAGTGCGGAAGCCAGGTGCTGCAAGAGTTCACGTCGTTTCATCGGCATCTTTCCAAGGTAGGCATCGGGGCGGCCGTTGTGCGAACGGCTCTTGTTGATCGACGAAATAGTGCCCGTCGACTCCTACCCCGGCAATTATGAAATCTGCCAGGCGGCCTCATATTTTCGTGAGGCCGCGGCGTCAGGCGGCGCGCCTGCCCGGCGGGCCGTCGCTGACCACGTGCTTGACGAATGCCGCATGGTCCGGCATCGCATCCACCGCCCGCCGGATCGAATCGCGCACCTTGTGGAAGTGGTCGAGCAGGAAGGCGGGATCCATGAGGTCGATGAACGGGTCGTTCTTCTCCGGGAAGATCCCGTGCCCCATCAGGATCGACACCCACGAGTCTTCCAGGAAGCCCTGCTGGTCGAGGATCGCGACGCGGCTCGAGTCGCGGAACAGGTCGATCTGGTGCTGCAGGATGTCGGGGACGGCCATGTTGCGGCAGTAGCGCCAGAATTCGGAATCGTCGCGGTTCGTGAGCTTGTAGTGCAGGATGATGAAATCGCGGATGTATTCGTAGCGCTGCGACAGCAGGCGGTTGAACTCGTCGGCCAGCGCGGGGCTGCAGTCGCGGTCCGGGAAGAACTGGACGATCCAGCCGACCGTCATCTCGATCATGTTGATGCTCGTCGATTCGAGCGGCTCGATGAACCCCGTCGACAGGCCGACGCCCACGCAGTTCTTGATCCACGACTTGCGCCGGCGGCCCGGCGTGAAGCGCAGCTGGCGCGGCGCGTCGAGGGCCGCGCCTTCGAGCACGCCTTCCAGCACGCGCGTCGCCTCGGCGTCCGTCGTGAAGCCGTCGCAATACACGTGGCCGTTGCCCATGCGGTGCTGCAGCGGGATGCGCCACGTCCAGCCCGCGCTTTGCGCCGTCGACCGCGTGTAGGGCACCAGCGGGCCGTCCGGGTTCACGCACGGCATGGCCTGCGCGCTGTTACAGGGCAGCATGGCGCTCCAGTCTTCGTAGCCGGCCTTGTAGACGCCTTCGAGCAGCAGCGCCCGGAAGCCCGTGCAATCGACGAACAGGTCGCCCTCGAAGCGGCGGCCGTCGCGCAGCTTGACGGCCGTGACGAAGCCCGTCTCGGGGTGTTGCTCGACGTCGACGACCATGCCCTCGATGCGCGTGACGCCGCGCGCGACCGCATAGTCGCGCAGGTAGGCCGCGTACAGGCTGGCGTCGAACTGGAAACCGTAGGAATACGAATTGGTGACGGATGGCTGGTCGCCGTACGGCGGCACGAAGCGGTGCGCGCGCGACATGGCGTCGGCCGTCGACCACTCCTCGTACGACGGGATGTCCTTGACATCGCGCTTCAGGCGCAGCCAGTACATGTACGCGGGACGGCTCTCGATCATCGGCCCGAAATTGCCGAAGGCGTGGAAGAACCGGTTGCCCACGTGGCCCCAGTCGCGGAACTCGGTGCCGAGCTTGAACGTGGCCTGGGTCTTCTTGATGAAGTCGGCGGCATCCAGGCCCAGCGCCTGGTTGTAGTAGCGGATGGTGGGCAAGGTCGCTTCGCCCACGCCCACGGTGCCGATCTCGGGCGATTCGATGAGGACGATCTCGCACGCCTTGCCCAGCTTCTGCGCCAGCGGCGCGGCGGTCATCCAGCCGGCGGTCCCGCCGCCCACGATGACGATTTTACGGATGGCCTTGTCGGACATGATGTCTCCAGTGACGAAAATGCAAAAACCTCCCGCAACCGGCCTGGCTTGCGGGAGGCGTACTACATGCTACACGACGATCAGAACGAGTAACCCATGCGCACCGAGTAGCTGCGGCCCGTATAGAACGCGCCGCGCTCCATCATGCCGATGCTCTGTTGCATGTACTGCCGATAGATCGAATTGGTCAGGTTCGACGCTTCCACCGACACGGTCAGGTTATCGCTGAACTTGTACTGGAAGCTGCCGTCGAGCTGACCGTACGCGCCACCCCAGGTCGGCAGCGCATAGTCGACCGAGCTCCGCTGGCCGAAGTTCGGGCTGTCCGGATTTGCGTCGATGCCGTCGCCACCGTTCGTGCCGTAGGTGTTGACCGCCTGCAGGTACTTCGAGCGCCAGCTGTACGCCAGTCGCGCCGAGACCTTGTCCTTGTCATACAGCAGCGCCAGGTTGTAGGCGTTCTTCGACAGGCCGGCCAGCGGCAGGCCACCCAGGACATGGCCGTTCGTGTCGCAACCGGCCAGATCGCGCGCCGACAGCGCAATGGTCGTGCCCTTCGGCGTGCACCATGCCACGTTCGGCGGATTCAGGCCCAGTCGGCTGTCGAGATACGTATAGTTGGCCGACACGCCGAAGCCGGACAGCAGGCCGGGCAGCTTGTCGAAGTACTGCTGGTAGCCGATCTCGAAACCGCTGACGCGTCCGGTCGCGCCGTTCACGGGTCCGCTCACCTGGAAGTCGTGCGGCTGGCCGGCCGTGTCGTTCAGCGTGGTGATCGACGTGCGTCCGATGATGATGTCTTTCAGGCGCTTGTTGAACACCGCCAGCGTGAGCGAGTTGCCGTGGCCGAAATAATACTCGGCCGTCACGTCGAAGTTGTCCGAACGCGTCGGCTTGAGCATCGGATTGCCTACGCCATTGCCCGTGTAGTCGACGTATTCGAGGACCGGCGTGTTCGTCGTCGTGCCGTCCGGGTTCGGCGTCACGAGCGTGTGCGAGTGGATGTTCTGGCTCAGCGTCGTGTAGGTCTGCAACTGGTAGAAGTCCGGACGCGTGATGCCCTTCGAGTACGCCGCGCGGAACTGCAATTCGTCGCTGACCTTCATGCGCAGGTTCAAGCTAGGCAGGACATTCGTGTACTTGTTGTCGAACTCGCGCTTGCCGGTGTACGCGGGAATCGTCGGTACTTCCGGGAATGCCGTGTTGTTCGGCGGCGTGAACAGCAGGTAGCCTTGCGCCGACATGTCGGTACGCACGACGCGCACGCCCACGTTGCCGTCCACCGGATAACGCCACTTGTCGACGCTGAACCGCAGCTGGGTGTACGCGGCCTGGGTGCGTTCCTGCTGGTCGTTCGTGCCCGTCGGGCCGCCAAACGTCGCCGGCGTCCAGACCGCCAGGCTTGCGCACGGACCGGTCGGTGTGTCGCGCGAGCAAATCGAGCTCAGGTCGTGGATCTTGAAGAAGCCCGGCGGCGGACCATTCGGAGACGGGGTGAGCAGGGACGGCGACGCGATGATGACGGCTGGCGGCTGCGACATCTGGCCCCCGAAGAAGTTCGGGAACGGCATCGTCTGATAATCGTGGTTGAAATTCGGGTCGCTCAGATAGGGAAGCTTGGTAACCCCGTTCGTTCCGACGGTCCACGGCTGCGCGATCCAGGTCCACTCGTTACCGTGCGTCGAGCGCGTACTCGCGTTGCGGTCGGTGAAGCGCACGCCGAAACGCAGGTCGTTCAGCACCGGATCGTCGAAGGTGAACTTCGCATCCAGGCGCGCCGAGTTCATGGCGGCGACCGCGGTGTCGCGGTGTTCCTGCGTGGTGCCCCAGTAGAAGGTGTTCGGATCCTGCAGGGCGGCGACGTCCGACGCATCGAACTTCAGTTCCGCCGGCGACTTGCGCAGGTCCCACGTCATTTTCGGCAGGTTGCCCTGCATGCCGATCAGGTTGTCGTAGCCACTCGACGTCGCGCGGACGTGCTGCAGCTCGGAACTGACCGTCAACGCGTCGGTCGCGCGCCACTCCCCATGCCACGTCAGGTCGCGCGTGTCGGCCTTGCGGCCTGCGGCGCGGGACGAGCTGCTGAGGTTCATGCCGGTCGATCCCGGATTACGCAGCGTACCCGTCAGCAGCGCGCCGTTGCTGCCGAATTCGGCACCCGGGTCGAGCACGCTGGTGTAGGAATCGGCCGTGCCCAGGTTCATGCCGTATTCCGTCGTATTCATGTCGTACTTCGAACGGAAGAACGTCAGGTAGGACGACAGGCGGTCCTTTTTCCACTGCAGCGCGCCATACAGGCCGTCGCGTTCACGCTCGAAATTGTTCGACGTCCAGTAGCTGCCGTTCGAAATCCAGCGCGTCGCGCCGCTGGTGTCGCCCGGGACGGCGTTCGTACGCGGGATGTACGGCGAGATCTGCATGCCGTCGCTGCGCGTGTTGATGCGCGAACGCGCGACGTCGATCAAGGCGCCGAACTGGCCAAAGTCGGTATTCCAGCGGTTCGAGAGCAGGCCGGAGAAGCCCGGCGCCGTCTTGCCGCGCAGTTGCGAGCGCTGCGCTTCGGCCGACACCGCGCCTTTCGCGCCCTTCCAGTCGAACGGCAGGTGGGTGCGCAGGTTCACGAGGCCGCCGATACCGCCTTCGATCTGCTCGGCGGACGGGTTCTTGTAGACGTCCACGCCGGCCATCAGCTCGGGCGGCACGTCCTCGAAGCTCAGCGAGCGGCCGCCATTCGCCGAGAACGAATCGCGACCGTTCAGTTCCGAACGCACGTACGACAGGCCGCGGATCGACACACCGGTACCTTCGGCGGCATAGTGGTTGACGCCATCGCCCACGCCCTGCTGCGGGTCGATACGATTCAGCGTGCGGTCGATGCTGACGCCGGCCACGCGCTGCAGCACTTCCGTCACCGACTTGTCCGGCAGCTTGCCGATGTCGTCGCCGACGATCGAGTCGACGATCTCGTCCGAATTCTTCTTGCGGGCCGCGGCCGATTCCAGCGCGGCGCGCTGGCCCACGACCACCACGGTGGCGGTGTCGTCCTTCTTGGGGGTGTCCTGGGCGAAGGCGCTGTGCGCCATCATCGCGCCGCTGGCCATCAATACGAACTGGGCGGCGCCCACGGCGATTGCTGTTCTCTGAAACCTCACTGACGTTCTCCTCATTCAGCGTCTCTGTTCTTGTGAATACCGGGCCGTGACGCCGGGCGGGTCACGGTGGTGATTCATTTTGAGCAGGTGCCGGGCGAGGGACAATTCATAAATTTACCAAACTGCACATTAATTTGATTAAAGTCGCATGAACGCAACAGTTAAGGTTACAAACGTTTAATCCTAATCTTAACGAATACTGAACGATGCCAGAATCAGGAGGCGTGCGCCGGTCCCGTCACCTGCGCGACGAACGCCCCGTGATCCGGCATCGCACCGACGACCTGGCGGATCGTCGCGTGGACGTTCTGGAAGTGCTCGAGCAGGCTGCGCGGATCCATGCGCTCGATGATCTGGTCGCAGCGCTCGGGACGCAGGCCGTTGCCCAGCATGATCGCCGCATGCGAATCGACCTGGAACCCCTGCAGGTCGTAGATGGCGACGTGGCCCGTGGCGCGGAACATGTCGATCTGGTGCTGCAGCGCGTCGGAGACGGGCATGTTCGCGCAATAGCGCCAGAATTCCGAGTCGGTACGCTGGGTCAGCTTGTAGTGCAGGACGATGAAGTCGCGTACGTACTCATAGCGCTGGCCGACCAGCCGGTTGAATTCGTCGGCCAGTTCCGGGCTGCAGTCGCGGTCCGGGAAGAACTGGACGAGCCAGCCGACGGCCAGCTCGATGATGTTGATGCTCGTCGATTCCAGCGGTTCGAGGAAGCCGCTCGACAGGCCGATCGCCACGCAGTTCTTGACCCACGACTTGCGCCGCCGTCCCGTCGTGAAGCGCAGCTGGCGCGGCGTGTCCAGCGGTGCGGTATCGAGACCGTCCAGCAGCACGCGCCCCGCTTCCTCGTCCGACATGAAGCCGTTGCAGTACACGTGTCCATTGCCGTTGCGGTGCTGCAGCGGGATGCGCCATTGCCAGCCGGCGCTCTTCGCCGTCGAGCGCGTGTACGGCGTTTTCACGTCGGCCAGCGCGCTCGGCACGGCCTGCGCGCTGTTACAAGGCAGCATCGCGCTCCAGTCCTCGTAGCCGGCCTTGTACACGCCCTCGATCAACAGGCCGCGAAAGCCCGTGCAATCGACGAACAGGTCGCCCTCGACGCGGCGGCCGTCGGCCAGCTTGACGGCCGTGATGAAGCCCGTTTCCGGATGCTGCTCGACCTCGCCTACCGTGCCTTCGATGCGCTTGACGCCGCGCGCCATCGCGTATTCACGCAGGTACAGCGCGTACAGGCCCGCGTCGAACTGGAACGCATACGAATACGCATTGGTGGGGCCTTGCGCGTCGCCATGCGGTGGCACGAAGCGGTTCGCGTGCGCCATCGTCGCCGTGAGCGACCATTCCTCGTAAGGCGGCAGGTCCTTGACGTCGCGCGCCAGGCGCTGCCATGCCAGGAACGCGGGGCGGTTCTCGATGGGGGGACCGTAGTCGCCGAAGCCGTGGAAGAACCGGTTGCCGAGGTGGCCCCAGTCCACGAAGTCGATGCCGAGCTTGAACGTGGCCTTCGTGCGCCGCACGAACTCGCCGGGATCGATGCCGAGTGCGTGGTTGTAATGCGTGATGGTGGGCAGCGTGGATTCGCCGACGCCGACCGTGCCGATCTCGGGCGACTCGACGAGCACGATCTCGCACGTCGGGCCCAGCTTGAGCGCCAGCGGCGCGGCAGTCATCCAGCCGGCGGTGCCGCCGCCCACGATGACGATTTTACGGATGGCCTTGTCGGACATGAAACTCCAATCATAGAAACGCGCAGTCCGGCCAATTCTGGTGAACGGCATCCGGCGGGACAATTACAAAATTGATCAACCGGGCCCATGAAATTGATGAGGCGTTTCGTCCGCGCGGACGATGGTTACGGCGCCGCGGCTTCCTGGACAGGGCTGTCCGGCTGTTCCTGTTGCACCGCCAGCGCGCGGAACGCCTTCGGGGTGCAGCCGTATTCTTCCTTGAACAGCTTGTTGAAGTACGAGACGTTGGCATAGCCGACCGAGAACGCGATCTCCGCGATGCCCGTGCCGCTGTTCTCCGCCAGCAGCCGGGCCGCTTCCGTCAGGCGCAGCTTGTTCAGGTAGCTGGTGAACGTCATGCCCAGTTCCGATTTCAGCACGTCGTTGACCTTCGTGCGGTTCGTCCCCGTCCCGGCGACGACGCCTTCCAGGTCGAGCTCCGGGTTCGTGTAGTTCGACGCGATGAACCGCAGCACCGACACCTTTTCCTTGTCCCGGTACGGCTCCAGCGTGAGCTGGCGGTAGGCGACGAGCGGCAGGTCCGTCTTCAAGGTCGTGTCCACGCTCGCGATCATCGCGCGCGCCTGGGCCCGGAAGAACCAGATGCCGAAGGCGGCCCACCCCGCCGCCACGAGCGCGGCCAGCCAGGCGAGCCAGCGATAATCGCGGCCCCGCATCGTGAAATTGCTGATCTCGACGTGGGACGGGACGCCGCGCGGGCTCTGCGACGTAACGCCGAACACGAAGCGCCCGACCCGGTCCAGCTTGAAGTCCTGGCGTGACACGTCGCGGTGGAATGCGTCGAACCACCATTGGGGCACCGACAGCCGCGTCGTGTCGATGGACACGGGCACGCCGTCCTCGTTGCAGGAGAAATAGGTCAGCGCCGGCGGATAGGTGAAGAAATTACCCGGCTTCGACACACGTTCGTCGTGGATCGAGATGATGAACAGCATCGAGTTCGCGGGCGCGCATTTGGCGAGGAACGACACGGTGCTGTACCGGGACAGGTCGACCAGGGCGGGCTCACCCTTGGCATCGGAGGCGATCAAGTCGGCGGACACGTTGAGGTCGGGCGTGCCCGGCGGGAGGTTCATGTCGAAGCGCAGGCCGTCGCGCAGCGTGTCGTCGACGCGGATCACGGGTGCGCCAGCGGGCCACGGCGAGACGGTATAGCCGCGGTGCCATTCCACGGCGCGGCCGTCGGCGCCCTTGTGGCCCGGCAGGATCGGCAGCGAGAGATAGCTCCGTTCGATGAATACGACCGCGAACAGCGCGTCCGCGAGCACGATGACGATAAACGCGAGCAGCGCCTTCTTATAAAACTCTTGCATATGGCACGGTGGTGAATGTCTCCAGTCGTCGCCTCTGGCGGGGACGTCACCGGAATCATAACAGCCCACCCATGCGGGATCGCGGTTTCCACCCATTCGCGCCGCTGCGTTGCAACGACGCAACGGGGACACCAAGGCGCGGGGCCCGCCGGCACAAATCATTGGCGGCATCACCCAATTTCATAATTGCGCCGGTTGGGCCCGCTGTTCACACTTTCAACCCTCGATTTTTCCAGGATCCTCCATGCGCAAGCTGCTGCTCACCCTGTTCTTTTTCATCGCCGCCGGCGCACAAGCGCAGACGACCGTGATCCCGCTCTGGCCGGAAGGCGTGCCGGACGCGAAACCCAATCCCGTACCCGAGCGGATCGAGAACGACATGATCAGCCACGTGTCCGAGCCGACGCTCACGTATTACCCGGCCGCGTCCGACCGGCCGGCGCACACGGCGGTGATCATCTGCCCGGGCGGGGGCTACCAGTTCCTCGCGTTCGCGCACGAAGGACGGCGCTACGCGGAGTGGCTGTCCAGCCTGGGCATCGCTTCCTTCGTGCTGAAGTACCGTATGGTGGACGCCGGCCATCCGGCGCCGCTGCGCGACGTGCTGCGCGCGATCCGCACGGTGCGCGCGCACGCGGCGGATTACGGCGTGGCGCCTGACCGCGTGGGCGTGATGGGCAGTTCGGCCGGCGGCCACCTGGCCGCCAGCGCGGCCACGATGTACGACGATCCGGCCGGACGCACGGGCGCACCGCTCGACGCGATCAGCGCGCGGCCCGACTTCCTGCTGCTGATGTACCCCGTGATCACGTTGATGCCCCCGTACGCGCACGAAGGCTCGCGCTATTCGCTGCTGGGTGCGCACCCGGCGCCGGAGCTGGTGAAGCAGATGTCGGTCGAGACCCGCGTCACCGCGCAGACGCCGCCGACGTTCCTCGTCCACTCGGAAGACGACAACGTCGTCCCCGTCGACAACAGCATCATGTTCTTCCAGGCCCTCGCGCGCGCGCACGTGCCGGCCGAGATGCACATCTACGAACACGGCGGCCACGGCATGGGCATGACGCCGGGCCACGGCGACGCATCGCTGTGGCCGCGCCGCGCCGAGGAATGGCTGCGCGACCGCAAGCTGATCTCGCAGTAATTCAGGGTCAGAACGCCATGCGCAGGCCGAGGTTGATGCGGCGGCCGTCGTTTTCCAAGGTCAGGAACTGGCTGTCGTTGTTGGCGTACTCGTGTACCTTCGCGTTCGTCAGGTTGATGGCGTCCAGGTACAGCGACACCGTCTCCGTCAGGTTGTAGCGCAGGCTCGCATCCGTCTGGCCGTAGGCCGCGCGGTTGCGCGGCAAGGTGCTGCCGCCGCCGCAATCGATGGAGAAGTGGTTGCGCCAGTTGTAGCTGGCCCGTGCCTGGAACTTGCTGTTCTCGAAGAACAGCGACGCGTTGTACGACTGGCGCGACAGGCCCGGATAACCGCAGGACACCGGACCCTCGGACGAATCGCGGTTCGCTTCCGCATCCACGTACGTGTAGTTCGCCGTCACGCCGAAGCCCTGCAGCAGCGGGCTGATATTGTCGAACGCATACTGGCCGGCCAGTTCCGCGCCCTTGATCGTGCCCGTCTGGCCGTTGCGGATGCGGGTGTCGTGCACGATCTCGTTCGGATACTGCGGCACCTTCGTGTCCTGCAGCGACGTCTCCAGGAAGTCCGACACCTTCTTCATGAACAGGGCGCCGCTGACGTAGTTCGTCTTCGACAGATACCATTCATACGACACGTCGAAGTTGTTCGACCGCATCGGCTTCAGGTACGGGTTGCCGCCGCCGCTCGTCACATAGCCGGTACGGCCGCCGTACCAGTTGCTGACGCCCATCTGGCTCAACGTCGGACGGGTCAGCGTCTTCGACGCGCCGAAGCGCAGCAGCATGTCGGACGTGAGATCGATCTTCAGGTTGGCGGACGGCAGCCACGCGCCGTAGCTGTTGCCGACCGTGTTCGTCTGCATCGGGCCCCAGTTCTGGATATACGTCGTGTCGTTCGGGCTCTGCGTCGCCGACAGCAGGATGCGGCTCGTGCCGGACGACTCCGACTTCACGTGCATGTAGCGCAGGCCCAGGTCGCCGGACCAGCTGTCACCCTCCCATTTCGACTGGACGAAGGCATTCGCCACCTTTTCGCGCACGGCCCACAACGACGGCTTCGTATAGTCGATCGCCATCGGACCGTTCGGGAAGATCGACTTGTCGGCGTAATGGGCCGGGTCGTTCGACTGCGGGATCACGGACGGCTGGTTCAGGTACGCCATGTAGGCGTACGGATCGAAGCTGAGGAAGTTCGCCGGCACGCCACCGCCGCCGCCGAACGGATTGCCCAGCGGCGTCACGGTGAACAGCGACGACGGCAGCGACAGGTGGTAGCCCGAGTAGGCGTTCCACGAATCCGCGCTCCACGAGATGTGCTCGACCTTGCGCTGCGAGTACGCGGTGCCCATCTGCAGGCCCTTGAACCAGCCCATGTCCGTGCTCCAGGCCGCGTTCAGGCGGCCTTCGTGCAGGTTGTCGTGGTTGGTGTCGATGTTGTTGCCGACGGCGTGGGCGCGCACGGCCGTCGGGTCCGCGATGCCGTCGCCGAAGGTCACGGTCGGCGTCGAGCCGAAGGTCAGCACGTCGCCGTTCTTCGGTACCATGCCGGCCACGATCCACAGGTCGGGATAGCCGATCGCCGTGCGCGACGTCGCCAGGTCCGCTTCCAGCTTCCAGTCCGGCGTGAGGGCCCACTTCGAATTGATGCCGTAGGCCAGCGTCGTCGAGAGGCGGTCGCCGCCCTTGACGATCATGTCGTTCGAATTGGCGTCGGTCAGGACGCCCGCGGAGACCAGGCCCGGGTTATTGGCAACGAAGTTCGAGCCCGGACGGTCGAAGCCCGTCACCTGGCCGTTCGCGTCATACTTCACGTTCAGCTGCGTGGGGTTCATCCAGTCGCTGATGGCGATGACCTTGTTGCGCTGGTTCAGGCGCGAATACAGGGCGTCGGCCGACAGCTTCCACGTGGACGACGGGTTGTACTGCACCGTCGTGCTGGCGACGAGGCGCTTGCGGCTCTCGTCCTCGTTCTGGAAGCCGTAGCTCTGCGGCATCAGCAGCTTGCGCGTCGTGACGTCGGCGGCCGTCAGCCCCGTGGACGCCAGGTTGCCGTTGATCGTCTTCACGTCCAGCAGGTTCCACGCGTCGTTCAACGCCTTGTACTGGCGCGATTTGCGGTCCGTGTACGACAGCGAGCCGGCCACGCCGAAATTCTTTTCCGCGTTCGCGTAGGAGTACAGGGCGGACAGGTTCGGCGTGTTCTTGCGCGAATTCGAGTCCCACGAATCCGACACGTTGACGACGGTCGACTGGCCGGCCTTGCCGGACAGCGGGCGCGTCGTCTGGATGTCGACCGTCGAACCGATGCCGCCCTCCGGCAGGAACGCCTGCGACGTCTTGTACACGATGGCTTTCGAGATCAGGTCGGACGACAGCACGTCGAACGAGAATTCGCGTCCGCCCGTATCGCTCGTGATCGTGCGGCCGTTGAGCAGCACGTTGTTGAATTCCGGACCCAGGCCGCGCACCGAGATGAAGCGGCCCTCGCCGTTGTTGCGCTGGATTTGCACGCCCGTCACGCGCTGCAGCGACTCCGCGATGTTCGTGTCCGGGAATTTGCCGGCATCCTCGGCCGACACGGCATCGACGATGCCGTCCTGCAGCCGCTTCGTCGTCAGCGACGACTGCAGCGACGCGCGAATGCCGCTGACGACGACCTGCTGCACCTCGCCACTCGGCGGCGGTTCGTTCGTGGTCTGCGCGCCGGCATACGCCGTCACGCACAGTTCGGCGATCAACGTCGCCAGCAGGGTCTTGTAAATCCGTTTGTTGTCCATCTTGTCTCCCAATCTCCGTTTTTGACTGCTTGCTTGTCGATCGACCGGCGCCCCGCGCTGCGGCGGTAACGTTGTCGCAAAACAACGCAGAACGGGGGTGTTCTGCGCCGTCGCCGTTCCTGGTCAGGACACGGTGCCGTGCGACGGTCGTCGCGGAAGTACGATGTCGTCGATGTCTAGACATCCGTACAAAACCATTTTACGTAGAGGTGCGAACGTTACCACTATGGCTTCTTTACTGTCTGGCATGCCATAAACATATAGGACGATCCGCACCGCATGCCGCGGCTCAGTAGCCGACGGCGTAATCCTTCGGGAACGCACGTCCCGCGAAGGCCTTCTTCTGGGTCCAGTCCAGCGCGGGGCTGGTCCAGTAGGCATCGCCGGGCGGCAGGCCCAGCGCCAACAGGCTCTCCGACGCGATGTACATGCTCCCGTTGTTCGAGTAGATGTCGGCCAGTTCCGGATGGTGGCCGACGAAACCGATTGTCAGCCAGCCATCCGGCGTGAAGTTCGTCGGGTCCGTCCACACGGCTTCGTGCACGGCCTGCATCGCGGCCCGCACCTGGCCCTCGGGCAGGCTGGCCGGCAGCTGCTTGCGCCACGCCAGCAGGGCCAGCGGCTGGAACACGGCGGTGCGGTACGTGAGCGACCGTCCGATCGGCGGGTACGTGCCCGTGGGCGACACGAAGCGCTCCAGGTGCTCGCAATAGCGCTGCATGCGTTTCAACGCCTGCGCGCGCAAGTCGGCCGGCTTGCCGTTCCAGAACGGCGCATCGTGCTTCTCCAGGACCTCCAGGATCTCGAGCAGCATCGGGTACATCACGTACGAGTTGTAGTAATCGAAGTGGAACGTCTCGCCATCCTTGATCCAGCCGTCCCCCACGTACCACTCGTTCACCTTGCGGATCGCGACGTTCGTGCGCATCGGGTCCGCGTCTTCCCCGACCGACAGCAGGAACGCCTCGTTCATCGCGGCGAACAGCATCCAGTTGATGTACGGCGGCTCGATGCGGCGCAGCCCCCGGATCTCGGCGACGATGCGCTGTTTCGTGACCGCGTCGAGCGGGTCCCACAGGGCGTGCGGCGCGCGGATCAGGGCGTTCGTGAAATACGACGAATCGACGAGGGCCTGCCCGCCCGCGCGCCAGCCCAGGTAGTCCGGGCTCGCCGGATCGACGGCGTGCGCATAGCTTTGCAGCGCCAGCTGGCGCAGGCGCGCGCGCAAGCGCCCTTCCGGCGTCGCGTCGTCCGGGAGCGCGAGCCACGGCGCGATGCCGGACATCAGCCGGCCGAAGCATTCGAGGTAGGCGACGTCCCGGCTGCGGCCGTCCCACGTGGGACTGAGCTCCAGCGCGAAGCGTTTTTTCAGCTCGCCGCGCGCCATCGCCGTCAGCACGGGTTCCGCCATCCTTTGCAGGAGGCCCAGCATCCACGCGCGCTCACCGCCCGCGCGCGCGGGGGCCAGCGCAGGCGCGGGCGCGGCGGCCGCGCCGCGGGCGGCAATCGTGCCGGCCGCCGCGACGGCGCCCATGAAGTGTCGTCGTTTCATGCGGCCCTCGTCACTCGACCACCAGCGCGTCGCCCACGTAGGCGCGGAAATGGCGGATGCGTCCCGCGACGCCGTCCGGGCCCTGGCGCGGCACGTAGCGCAGGCCCGCCACGTCCATCGTGCGGCCCAGGTCGATCACGAGACGGTGCGGATAGGTGCTCTTCTCCGCCGTGATCCAGTAATCGCTGTTCTGGCCGTTGATCGCGTTCAGCGCGCCGCCGTCTTCCTTCGTCGCTTCCTCGCTGTCGACGTAGGCGATGGTCCAGTTGGACTGGTCCAGCGTCTTGCCGTCCTTGTCGAGCAACGACAGTTCCGCGATGGCCGCATACGGCTTGCCGTCGAACGCATCCAGCGCCTCCAGGCAGAACTGGCGCCCCTTGTGCGGCGCCGCGAAGCGCACGTCCTGCGTCTGCGAGCCCGGCGCGAACTCGCCGGCGTGCGCCGGCTCGACGCCGTCCAGTTTCGGACGCACCGTGCTGGGCGGCCGGGGGAAGTCGCGTTCGCGGTGCAGCTGGTCGAGGATCGGCGTGGCGAGGCCCGCGATCTTCGGCACGTCCTGGCCGCGCGGTCCCGTCAGGTCCAGCACGACGACCTCGTTGCGGCCCTTCTTGATCCACGGGCCCGGCAGATACATCGTCTGCGTGGGGCCGATGCTCCAGAAGCGCCCGAGGCAGCGGCCGTTGACCCATACAACGCCCTGCCCCCACGCGGACATGTCGAGGAACGTGTCGCCCGGGCGCGCAGCGTCGAAGCCGCCGCGATAGAACGCGGCACCCTTGCCGCGGCCCCGCTTGAACGCGAGCGGCGGCAGCACGCCGTCCGCGTCGAAATCGATGGCGCGGATTTCCCACTGTTCCAGCGCCTGCGCGGCACCGCCTTTCGGCGTGAACGTGACGGGGCCGTGGATGCCCTTGCGGTCGTGGACCTCGGGTCCGAAGTTCACGCGCGCGATCGTGTACAGCAGGATTTCCAGTACGGCCGGCTTGGCGCGCGCCGGCACGTCGACCTTGTAGCGGCGGTAGCGCGTGTCCAGGGTGCCGATCGGCTTGCCGTCCAGGCGCACCCACGCGAGGTCGCGCGCGCGCGCCACTTCCACGACACCGGCCGGGCCGGCCGGCAGCGTCACGCGGTACGACACGAGGCCGCGGCTGATGTCGTACTGCTCGATGGGCCGGGGCGAGGTGTCCTTGATGACGCGCGCCGGCAGCGCGGCCGTCACGGGCACGGATTCGCCCAGCGCGAACGGCGCGATCGTCATCACGGGCATCCGTGGCGGCGGTGCCGGCAGCTTTTCGCCGGGTGCGAGGAAGGGCGTGATGGCGGCGCGGTACGCGTCGAACTTGTCGCCGATCCAGCCCGCCTCGCCGATCGGCGCGTCGTAGTCGTAGCTCGTCGTGTCGGGCCGGAATGGACGGTCGCAGCCGCCCCACAGGCCGAACGTCGTGCCGCCGTGCGCCATGTACAGGCTGAACGAGCCGTTCGCCTTCAGCATCGCGGCGATGTCGGCCGTCGCGCCCTCGACGCCGCCGCGGCGGTGCGGCGAACCCCACGTGTCGAACCAGCCGGAATAGTATTCGCCGCACATGCGCGGGCCCTTCTGCACGGCGTCCAGCGCCTTGAAGCCGGCGGCCGGGTCGCTGCCGAAGTTCGCCACGTTGAACAGCTCGGGGATGGCCGTGCGGGCGACGGCGTTCGTCGGATTGCACTGGAACAGCGGGACGTCGAAGCCCGCGTCCAGCAAGGCCTGGCGCAGCACGCGCAGATAGCCCACGTCGTCGCCGTAGAAGCCGTACTCGTTCTCGACCTGCACCATCAGGATGTTGCCGCCGCGCGTGACCTGCCGCGGACCCAGCACGCGCCCCACTTCCTTCAGCCAGCGCCGCGCCGGCGCGAGGTAGGCCTCGTCGCGCGTGCGCAGGAACGCGTCGCCGTCATGCTTCAGCAACCACCACGGCAGGCCGCCCATCTCCCATTCCGCGCACGCGTACGGGCCGGGACGCAGGATCACCCACAGGCCTTCCTGCTGCGCGAGCCGGCAGAATTCCGCCGCGTCGCGCTGCGCCGCCCAGTCATAGCGACCTTCGCGCCATTCGTGATAATTCCAGAACAGGTAGGCGCAGACGGCGTTCAGGCCCATCGCCTTGATGGTCTTCAGCCGATGCGTCCAGTACTCGCGCGGCACGCGGGCGAAGTGCATCTCGCCGCAGCGGATCTGCAGGGGCTTCCCGTCCAGCAGGAAGTCGTGTTCGTCGATCGCGAAGCGGTGCGATGCTGCCGCGTGCACCGTCGCGCTCAAGGGCAGGAGGGCTGCGGCGGCGCTGCCTTGCAGCAGGCGCCGGCGTGGGAAACTGATGGTCATGTGGTCGTCGTCAGGTTGAAAGATCAGAGCTTGCCGCGCAGGCCGAACTTGATGGTACGGCCATCATACTTCGCGTAGTCCATGCGGGTGCGGTGGCCGTCGCCGTACTGGCCCGTCGCGTCCTCGAAGTAATCGTACGTCAGCGTGTTGGTCAGGTTCAGCGCATCGAGACGCAGTTCCAGGTTTTCCGTCAGCTTGTAGCTGATGGTGCCGTCCAGGTAACCGCGGGCGGCGCGCCAGCGAATCAGGTCGTCGCCGTTGTTCTTCGGATTGTCCGGATGCAGGAAGCGGCCCTTGTAGTTGTACGAGAGGCGCATCGCGAGCGGCCCGCGCTCGTAATATGTGGTGAAGCTGTACGCGTACTTCGGCACCGAGTTGACGGCGATTTCCTTGCCGGCCGTCGTGATCCACTTCTGGCTGTTGAACGGGTCGATGTGCGTGTAGCTCGCCAACGCGCCCAGGCCCTTGAACGGATCGGGCAGGAAGGTGAAGTCCTGCTGGTACGCGAGTTCATAACCCTTGAGCGTCTGCTGGCCCGCGTTGCCGTAGGTGCGCAGGGTCATCGGCAGGTTCGGGTCGACCTTGCCGTTCGCGTCGTGGAAGATCGCACCGAGCGCCGTGTCGGGCAGGCCCAGCGCGCCGAACGTCGTCTGCGTCGTGCTCGAGACGGTGGCGTCCGTGAGCTCCTTCTTGAAGTACGCGGCCGACAGCAGGCTGCCCGGCTTGAAATACCACTCCAGGCTCGTGTCGAGGTTCTTCGACTGCTGCGGCTTCAGGTTCGGGTTGCCCGCCGTGGCCGTGTTGTCGAACGGGTTCGGGATGACCGTCTGCGCGGCGATGATCGACAGCGATGCGCGGCTGATCGTCTTGCCGTACGACGCGCGCCAGATCAGGTCTTCCGCGACGTCGTAGGCGGCGCTGACGGCCGGCAGCACGTTCGTGTACTTGCCGTGTTCCTGGTTCGGCAGATAGGTATTGCCCGCGCCCGACTTCTTGTAGTTGTCGATGCCGAGCTTCGTCTGCGCCCAGCGCACGCCGGCGTTGATGCGCAGTTCGCGCGCCAGCAACTCGCCCTTGAAGTCGGACTGCACGAAGCCCGTCGTCACCTTCTCTTCCGCGCCGAAGCTCTGCGCCGGCGTGAACGCGTCCGGCGTGTTGAAGGCCAGCGGATCGTACGTCGAATACGTGTAGCTGCGCGTGAACGTCCCGAACTGGTGCGGCCAGCCGTCGCCCATGTCCAGGTTCGAGATGGGCAGGTTCGACACCATGTTGCTGCGCAGGCCCGCATCGCCGAACCCCTTCAGCTTCGCGACCATGGCGGCCGTGCCGTTGCGCTTCTCGACGGTTTTCGTCGTGTCGACGTAGACGAGGCCACCCTTGAAGTGACCGGTCCAGTCGCCCCACAGGTCGTAGTCCTGGTCCAGCACGAGGCGCGCCTGGCGGCCCTTGTCCGTCTCGCGCGTCCAGCCGGTGTTGATGTCGAAGCCCGTGAAGTTGGCGGGGTTCGTGAAATCGGTGGGCGACGACAGCGACGGGTACACGTGGTCCGCGCCGTAATCGATCGTGGAATCGACGCCGAAGACCTGGCCCGACAGCGTGTCCTGGTAGCTCTTCGCGTCGCTGTTATTCGCCGACAGCTGGCCCGTGAGCACGGTGCCTTTCTTGACTTCCCAGCGGCCGTTCAGCGCGAGGTAGCCGAACTTCGTCTTGTCCTCGCCATAGGTGACGCCGCTGCTGTACGACGTATTGCCGAAGGTGCCCGTGAGCAGATCGGATGCGGGATCGATGTGCACGTCCAGCGGCACGAGACCGTTATGGCCCGCCTGCCCGGCAGGCGCGCTGCGGTTCGTCGTCTTGCTGTTGCGGATCAGGATGCCGTAGTACAGCTCGTCGCGGCTGTTCTGCAGCTGCGACGCGAGGCCGTCCAGGCTGATGTTCAAGCCGCCTTCCTTGTACTGCAGCGACGTCACGAGGCCGTCGCGCGTGCGCCGGTTCTGCGAGCCGTAGAAGCGGTAGATGCGGGGCAGCAGCGCATTGTCGACCTGGTCGCGCGTATAGCCGGACAGGTTCGCGCGCGGGTCGTCGTAATCGAGCTGCAGCGCGAAGTTGCCCAGCACCGGGTTCGCGCTGCCGCGGCGCGAGCTGTTGTAGCCGCCCGTCGCCTCGAAGCCGGAGCGGTTGTTGACGGCCTTCGAATGCGACGCGCCGGCCAGGAAGCCCCAGTTGCCCCACGTGTTCGAGTACAGCGCGAACAGGTTCGGATCGGTCTTCTCCGACATCGTGTTGTACGCGGCCGAGACGCCGTAGCGCACCGTGCGCTTCGGATTGTCGAACGGGCGCGGCGTCTGCAGGTCGACGACGCCGCCCATGCCGCCTTCCGTCAGTTCGGCCAGCGGTGTCTTGTAGAAGTCGACGCGGCCGAACAGTTCGGACGCGAACACGTCGTAGTTGAAACCGCGCGCCGCGCTGCCGATGGTGCTGGTCGACGTCGTGTTGACGGGCGCGCCGTTCAATGTGGTCACCGTGTATTCGGTCGGCAGGCCGCGGATCGAGATGCGCTGCCCTTCCGCCGAGCTCTCGTCGCGGTTCAGGATCACGCCCGGCACGCGCTGCAGCGATTCCGCGACGTTCGCCTCGGGGAATTTGCCGATGTCCTCCGCCACGATGGAGTCGCGCACGCCGATGGCCTGCTGCTTCAGGTTCAGCGCCTTCTGCAGGCTGGAACGGAAGCCCGTCACGACGACCGTCGTGGTGACCGGCGCATCCTGGGCCGGCGGCGGCGGCTCGGTGGCCGTTGCCGTCGCATCGGACGGGACGGATGGCGTGGTCGTATCCTGGGCCAGCGCCGGCTGCCCATAGGCGGCGGCGAGCGCCACCGGCAGCAGCGCGGCGAGCAACTTCTTGTTCATCTTGTCTCCATTCTTGTGTCGTTATCGGAACCCTGATGCCGGTCTGGCGCTGTGTCGCGGTAGTCTTTACGCCGGCTGGTGGTCACGTTACCACAGCCGATTATTAGATAGCAATAGTGCACGACTGACCAAAAATTTCACGTAACACGTTGTTTTTAAAGGATGTTGCCAATGGTTTCGGCAAATTTTGTGTCGTTCCGCTACGACAGCCATGCCAAACAGTCATACCTTTGACGAAATTTGTGATGTACGTTGTCTCATTAATCCGTCACACTTCGTGTTTTTCGGATGCCTATGCGCAAAGTCAGCAAACTCAGTGAGGTCGCCCGGCTCGCGGGCGTCGCGCCGATCACGGCGTCGCGCGCCATCCGCGGCACGGGTTATGTGTCGGCGGAGGCGCGCGAACGCATCATGGCCGCCGCCGCGCAACTGCAGTACACGCCCGACCCGCTCGCGCGGCGCATGCGGGGCGACCGGAGCCGGCTGCTCGGTGTCTTCGTCAACAACTACGGTCCCGTCGTGCTGCACGAGATCATCCGCGCCCTCAGCACGCATGCGCGCGCCAAGGGCTACGACCTGCTGCTGTTCAACGCCGAACGCTTCGACAGCCCCGACCGCATGGCCACGTGCGACCTGCTGGGCAAGCTGTGCGACGGCCTGCTGCTCGTGATGCCCAGCGCCGACGACGGTTTTCTCGACGCCCTCGAACGCCAGCAACTGGCCAGCGTCGTGATCTGCTTCGATGCGAGGCCCGTCGCCGTGCCCGTCGTGGCGGCGGAAAACCGCCTCGGCGCACGTACGGCCGTCGAACACCTGCTGGCGCTGGGCCACCGCCGCATCGCCTACATCGCCGGCAATCCGGGCACGGGCCAGAGCGCGGAGCGCGAACGGGGCTACGTCGACGCGCTGCAGGCGGCCGGCATCGCGCCCGATCCCGCGCTCGTCGTCAACGGCGCCTTCGTCCAGCCGGGCGGCTACGCGGCCACTGAACGGCTGCTCGGCGCGAGCGTCCCGCCGACGGCGATCTTCGCCGCGAACGACGAGATGGCGTTCGGCGCCATCGACGCCATCAACAGCCGCGGGTTGAAGGTCCCGGACGACATCTCCGTGATCGGCTTCGACGACATCCCGACCGCGAGCTGCGTCTTTCCCAAGCTGACGACGATGCACCAGCCGTTCGATGCCATCGCCGCCTACGCCGTGCGCGAGGTCGTCGGCATGATCGACGGCCAATCCACGGCCGCCGCGCGCATCGCCTTCCCCGCGAAGCTCGTCGTGCGCGGGTCCACGGCGCCCGCGCGGCAAGTGGCGGCCGATCCTTTGGCCGATACTGCGGCCGTCACGCCGACACCGCGCCGACCCGCCCGCGCGCGACGCGCGCCAGCGCCCGGAACGTGACGACGCTGGCCCCCGCCAGCAGTGCGCCGAACAGCAAGGTCAGGCCGTAGACGTGGCCCGACGCATCGAGCAAGGGACCGAGCAGGAAGCTCAGCGCGATATTCGAGGTGGAGAAGATGACGCGCTTCGCGCCGTCGAACTGCAGGAAGCGCGCACGCGGGAACAGCACCATCGGCAGCGACGCGGCCGCCGTGTAATACGTGCCCGACACGACGGCGTGCAGCACGTAGACGACGGCAAAGCTCTGCAGGTCGTGCACGGCCAGGAAGCCGCCGCACGCCACGCACAGGTACAGCCCCATCGTGCACACCGTGACGGTGGCGGCGCCGTAGCGGTCGACCATCCAGCCGACAACGGACGACAGCCCGATCGACAGCGCGTACGACGTAGCGAGCAGGCGCCCCAGCTGGCCCTTGTCCATGCCGATCGACTCCGCGTACAGCTGCGAGAACGTATTGAAGGGCATGAACGTCAGCTCGGACGCCGTCAGCGCGAGAAACACGAGCAGGAAGTAGCGGTCGGCGAAGCATTCGCGCCAGTATGCACGGCCCATCGCGCGCCACGTCACGGCGCTTTGCCCCGCCTGGGCGTCCATCGGCGCCGGCGGGCCGTAGTCGCCTTCCTTCAGCCGCACGCACATCAGCACGCAGGCGACGCCGAAGAACAGGCCGATGCCGAGGAAGACGTCGCGCAGGTGGTGTTCGGTGAGGTGGAAGATCCACAAGTTGAACAGGATGCCGGCGCCGAGGCTGACGATGCGGAATCCCGCGTAGAAGCGGCCGAGGATGGGACGGGGCACGATGTCGTTCACGAGGCCCGCGTACAGCGCCAGCGTGACGAGCGCGAGGCCCTCGAACACGGTCCACAGCACGCAGAACCACGCGAGCACGCAGGCATCCACGCCGGGCGACGCGGCGCCCAGCAACGCGTCGGTACCGCGGCCGATGGCCGTGCAGTTCCCGAGTGCGACGAAGACGAGGGCCGCGACGGGCGTGACGCCGACGAGGAACGGCAGCCGGCGCCCCCAGCGGCTGCGGAAGCGGTCCGAGCGGAAGCCGACGATGGGCACGAGCACGCTGCCCAGCAGCGCGGGCAGCGCCGAGACGAGCACGGCGATCATCGTATCGCTGGCGTGGTGCTGGCGCAGCAATTCCATGACGCCAGGGATGGCCGAGCGGTCGCGCAAGGCGATCGCGAACTCGCCGAACAACAGCCAGAACAGGACAATGCCGAGGCCCGCCGCCGTGTAGCGCAGCGTGCCGGCGGCGTAGGCGCTTTTGTCTTCCAACATGGACGCGTTTCCCACTAACAAGAGCTAAAGCATCGCCCCAGCTTGAAGAAACTGCAAGCTTTTAGTTCGGGGTCAGAGCATTTTTCGATCGGAATTCGGGGTCAGAGCACGTTTCGGTGCATGTTCTTTACAGCAGCCCCCGTACGTGGTTGGCACCTGGCCGCACGTTCAACGGCGATCTGCAGGCAGCGATCCGCAAACTACGGCCTCACTTCCTGTGCTAACAGGACATTGTTCCGAAACGTGCTCTGACCCCGAATCTCAAGAAATACGTGCTGTGACCCCGAATTGCTCAGGCAAAAAAAGACCTGCCGTAACGAGGCAGGCCGAACGTGGGCCCAGGGGCCCCCGAAGGAGAGAATCAGTGGCCGGCGGCGCCCAGGCGCGCCATTTCCGCCGCCGCCAGCAGCACGGCGCCCACGCCGAAATGCGCCGTCGAATCGCGGTCGACCACCTGGCCGGGGATCGCGCGGTCGCCGATGGGCTGCACATAGCCCACCTTGCCGTCTGCCTGGATGGCCACGTGCGTCAGGTAATCCCAGCCTTTCAGCGCCGTCGGCAAGTAGTCCGCGCGGTCCAGCAGACCGTTGTTGATACCCCACAGCATGCCGTACGTGAAGAACGCCGTGCCGCTCGTCTCGGGCCCGGGCGAGTGGGCCGGGTCGATCAGGCTGCGCGTCCAATAGCCTTCCGGAGCCTGGATCGTACGCAGCGTCTGCGCCATCGCGCGGAAGCGATCCTCGAACAGCGGGCGGTACGGATCGCCCGCCGGCAGGTCCGCCAGCACCTTCGCGAGCGCGGCGAATACCCAGCCGTCGCCCCGTGCCCAGAAATCCTTCTTGCCGTTGACGCTCTTGTGCTGCGGGTAGACGTAGCGCGCATCGCGGTAGTACAGGTGCGCGTCGGCGTCGTACATCAAGCCGTTCGCGTACTGGAAATAGTCGACCATCTTGTCCAGGTAGCGGCGGTCGCCCGTCAGCCGGTACATCTTCGTCATCACGGGCATGACCATGTACAGGCCGTCCGCCCACCACCAGTAGTCGTTGCGCTCCGTGCCGATCTCGTAGCCCATCACCTCGCGCGCGCGCGCCACGCGGCGCGGGTCCTGCGGGCCCAGTCGGTACAGGTCGAGGTAAGTCTGGAAGCACACCTGCCAGTCGCCGAACAGCACATGGTCGTCCGTCTCGCCGTACGTGAGCTTCCACTCGGCCTTGTTGTCGGACTTCGCGCCGCGCCAGCCGTTGTAGTCGGCCCACCGTTCGGAATACTGGCGGTACGCCTCGTTCCCGGTGACCTCGTACGCGGCGATATTCCCCGTGTGGTAGACGGCCACGTTCCAGAATGCCCACTCCGTCGCCGGCGTCGTGCGCTGCCAATGGCCGTTCACCTTGTCGATGACGGCCAGCGCCTCGGCCCGCGACGGGACCGCCGCGGCCTGCGCCTGCGCCGGTGCAACCGCGTGACTTCCCATCTCCGCGCAGCCACCCAGCAACAGCAATCCCCCCGCCAGTACGCCCGCCATCACTCGCTTGTTCAATTCGACTCCTTCAGGTTTCGGTTCATGCCGCCAGCGCGACGGCCAGGTCGCCCGCGGCCCGTGGCTGCGTCGACGCGAGCCGGATGCGGTACAGCGCGTCTCCCCATTCGTGGCGCAGGCCGAGATCAGCCAGGTCGATGCGCTCGACCTCTGCGCGCAGCACGCGCGCGTCGAAGCGCAGGCTCACCGTGCGGCCGCCGGCCACCGGCAGCGCGAGCACGCCGCCCTTTCCCGCATCGGGCCGGCGCGGCGTCATGAAGACGAGCGACACGGGCGCAGGACGGGACAGCGCGAACGTCTCGCGCAGGTTCACGACGCCGGCGCCGTCCCCTCGGTCGAGCGCGACGCTGCGCACCCACGTCCGGATGCCCGCCTCGGGACCGAACGCCGTCGCCAGTTCCATCGTCATGCCCGTGTGCGCGGTGTCGTCGTCGACGCGCACACGGCTTGCCCGATCGCGCGCGTCGCGCCCGCGCTCCATCTGCCCGTCCACGAGCGGCAGGTTGTGAAAGGCCGACTGCATGGTCCAGATGGTGTAACGGTCCTTGCCGAACGTCTTCGCCGTATAGGCTTCGACGCCCGGGTCGACGAACACGGGTCGCCCGTCGTGGAAGACGATGAAGCTGCCGGAATCGTGGTGCCCGTGGCTGCGCGCGTTCGATGCGGCCTGCACGGCGACAAAGAAGCCCTGCGCCGATCCGCCCTTCTCCCGCGCCGTCATCAGGCCGAGGTCCGGATACCACGCCGCGCGCGGCAGCGCGTCGCGGCCGGCCGTCGCACGCATGCGCGCGACTTCCAGCACGTCGGCCACGTCGCGCGCGAGCCGGCCCTGGTCGGACAGCGTGATGCCTCGTGCGCCCGCGCGGAATGCGCCGAACGCGGCCAGGTCGGCATCGCCGGTGGCGCGGCCGAAGCGGTGCAGCAGCGCCGGCGAATGATGGAGCTGTGCGTGGGCGTCGCCGTAGTTCACGAACCAGTCGCCGGCCACGTGCACGTCCAGCACGTAATGGCCCATGCGCCGCACGAACGGATCCGCCGTGAGTCGCACGGCGCCCGCCAGCGCGGAATCCAGCGCCGTCAGGCAATCGAGATAGGGCCCGGCGGACATCGTCCAGTAGCTGGGCCCCTCCTCGCACGCGCCGTCGTCCGAATAATCTTCCAGGAAGCGATCGAGGCAGCCGCAAATCTTCAACGTCGCGGCGATGCGGCGTTCCGCGTCCGGCTCCAGCAGCAGGTTCGCCTCCAGCCAGCTCGACGCGATCCACGACGTCCAGTTGTTCAGCGGCGCCTTGCGGTCCTTCAGCCCCATCCACTTGAAGTCGTCGCGCTGCCAGCCGGGATCGAGGAGGCGGCGCTTCACTTCCGCCGCGATGCGCCCCTGCAGCAGCGGCGACACGGCGCGCAGCTGCGCCCCGACGAGGTAGTGGACGTAGGCCAGCGTCACGCCCGTCTCTGCCGCGAACAGGTCGATGACGGGCTCCTCCGCATCGGGCAGCCCGACGCCGCGCTTCTGCATGCCGGTGTGAGCCGGCAGGCCCCAGAACGTTTCCTCGCACACGAGCCAGACGCCGTCCGCAATCGCGTGCAGGTAGCGGCCCTGTCCCTGCACGCACTCGGCCAGCACGAGGCCCGCCAGGCGGCTGCGCCGCTCGAAATAGCGCTGTTCGTAATGCGTGCGGTTGCCGGTTTCCGCGAACTCCAGGAACAGGCTCGCGGGCAGCTGGGGCCATTCCGCGCCCAGCCACGCGTCGGCCCGGGCGACCAGCGCCGCGGCCACGTCGGCCGGCACCTGTGCCCACGCGGCGCGGTCGTCCGCCTGCGGATACGGACGCCATGCGGACGCCGCCTGCAGGTGGCGCCGGAGCAGGCCCTCGTCGACGACGGTGCGCAGGTAGCGCTTGGGCACGCGCGCCGGCTGGGCCGCACCGGCCGGCGTATCCGGCGCGGCCGCGAGCGGGACGGCCGACCCCGGGCGCGCCGCGCCCAGTGCGGCCAGCGCGCCGAAGCCGCGGGCCAGCGCCTCCCTTCGGTTCATGTCATCTCCCTGGTGTGGTCGTGTCCGGCTTCGCGTTCTTGCCGGGTGAGACAACGTTACCACTCGACTTGGCAAATGACAATAGCTTTTCGATCAAGACGGTGGTCGAACGAGAGGCGGCACCCGGCGTGGTAACGATGCCATGGCGGCACCGCGGCGGCCGTTACGCTGTCGGCGCGGGTCCCGTGGAGTCGCGCACGACAAGGCGCGCGGGCAATTCGATGCGGAAGCCTTCGGCACGGCCGCTGCGCATCGCGTCGACCAGCTCCGCGACGGCCCGCACGGCAATCTCGTTCAACGGCTGGCGCACGGTCGTCAGCTTCGGATGGACGACGGCGGCGCGGATCACGTCGTCGAAGCCGACCACGGACACGTCGTCCGGCACCTTCAGGCCGGCGCTGGAGATGGCGTCCATCGCGCCGAATGCCATCGCGTCGTTGGCGGCGAAGATGGCGGTGGGCGGCGCGGGCAGTTTCAACAGCGCCTGCGTCTGCTCGAAGCCGCTGGCATCGTTGAAGTCGCCCTGGCGCACGTACGCGGGGTCGACCGCGATGCCCGCGCCACGCAAGGCATCCTCATAGCCGCGCTGGCGCTCCTCGCTCTGGCCCGTGAACGACGTACCGGCGATGAATGCGATGCGGCGGTGGCCCAGCCCGAGCAGGTGGTCGACGGCGCTCTTCGCCGCGAGCCGGTTGGAGCCGAGGACGACGGGCAGGTCGATGGAACGGGCGGCAAAGCTCACCAGCACGCACGGCGCATGCGCCCTCTCCAGCTTGACGAGCAGGCCGTCGTTCGCATCGGGCAGGATCAGCAGCAGGCCGTCGCACAGCTTGCGCAGCATCTCGGCCGTGCCGGCGCGGCGCGCGTCGTCGAAGTGGTCGGCATTGAAGACGATGAGGTCGAAGCCGAGGCGCCGCGCTTCGTCGTTGATGGCGGACAGCAGCTCGTGCATGACGAGCGAGCGGAAGCCGTTGACGAAGACGCCGATCAGGCTCGAATTTCCGCCCCGCATCTTCTGGGCGATCATGTCCGGCGTATAGTCTAGCTTCGCGGCTGCCGCGAGCACGCGCTCGCGCGTCTCCTTCGCAACGCGGCCCACGCCACGCAGCGCGCGCGACGCCGTGATCAACGACACGCCCGCCTCTTCGGCCACTTCCGTCAACGTACTGGTTTTGCCCATCCCGATCCCGTTCCCCCGCCCTGCGGGCGCACGGGTTCAACGTTACCTCATCGATGTCGAACAGGCAAGGCCAACGGCCGCTGGAGGCGCCGTTTGCGGTGGCGCTTGGCGCTCGTCGGTTAGTTGCAAATGGCACGCAGCCGCGTCAGCGCTCCCAGCGCGAGTTCAACAGGATCGTGCACAGATTCCCCCGCTGGAACGCCGGATCCTTGAACGCGAGGAAGTCGTCGTTGAACGTGCCGAACGTCGTGTCGGGCCGCGCCCGCAGCCCTTCATAAAATGTGTCGATGACGTCGTGCGCGAAGCCATGCCCGCGCGGATGCGCCGCGAGCACCGCGTCGCGTTCGGCCTGCGTGAAATCGTCGTAGCCGCGCGCCGCCATGTCCATGCCGGCACCGGCCTGGACGAGGCGGACCTCGGGATGCATGTGCTCCGGAATGCCGGGTGTCGTGTGCAGGGCGACCGCGAGCCAGACCCGCTCCACGTCGGCCTCCCCGATCCCGTGCCCGCGCAGGAAGTCGCGCGCCGCGTTCGCGCCGTCGACTTCGAAGCGCAGCCGGCTGCCGTGGTAGTGCGGCGTGATGCCGACGTCGTGGAACATGGCGGCCGCGTACAGCAGTTCCGGATCGAACGCGAGGCCGAGCTTCCTGCCTGCGAGCGCGCCCCACCAGTACACGCGCGCCGAATGGTGGAACAACATGTCGCTCGCCGTGTCGCGCACGAACTGCGTAATGTCGCGGGCGATGCGGCTGTCCGGCAGGCGAATCCCGGCGATGTCGGTCGTGTCCATGGCCCCCTCACTGGTCCTGCGGCAGCACGAGCCGCTGCTCGCCCTCGTCCAGCACGAACACGGCGAGCAGGGTCGCGGGCTTGTCGGGGCTGGGATTGCGGGTCACGACGTGGCGCGCGCCCGGGGCCTCGTACCAGCTCTCGCCCGTCCGGTACACGCGCGGCGCCTCGGCGTCGACGGCGCTGACGATGTCGCCGGACAGCACCTGCGCATAGATGAACGCGGAGCGCGGATGCGTGTGCGGCGGCGCCGAAGCGCCCGGTGGGAACGTGACTTCCAGCGCGACGAGCGCCTTGCCGGGGACGTTCGGCAGCGCCCGGTGGAACAGCGGCTTCACCGTCTCCTGGCCGGCGCCCTGCTGCGGCTCGTGCGCGTGCGCGGACACGGCCAGCAGCACGAAAGCAGAGCAGAACGCAGTGGCGGACAATATGGATTTCATCGCCGCCTCCTCAGCGCGCCGCGGCCACGGCGGCCGGCTGCGCGCGGAAACTGATGGCCATCCGGTTGTACGCGTTCATCAGGCCGATCGCGATCGTCAGGTCGGCCAGCTGCCGCTGGTCGAACACGGCGGCGACGGCCTCGTACTCGGCGTCCGGCACGCCCGTGTCGGCCACGCGGGTCACCGTCTCGGCCCAGGCGAGCGCCGCGCGCTCCGTCTGGTCGAACAGCGAACCCGCCTCGCGCCACGCCGGCACGAGCACGAGCTTGTCGACCGTGACGCCTTCCTTCAACAGGTCGCGCGAATGCATGTCGATGCAGTACGCGCAGCCGTTGATCTGGGAGACGCGCAGGTAGACGAGGTCGACGAGCACCTTCGGCAAGCCGCAGTTGAGGATGTGGCCGTACACGCCGCCGAGTGCCTTCATGCCGGCCGGGGTGGCGGCGTTGTAGTCCATACGCTGTGTCATCGTGATCTCCTGTCTGAATAAAGCGGCATCGCTCATGCCGCAGACAGATCATGCGCTTCCGGGTGGCCAGAAAACAGGGCCAAGTTTGATCACTTTTAATGTACCATCGGCCATGACCTCCCTACCGATCGGCCTCGACCGGGCCAAGAAGACACCACTCGCCACGCAGATCTACGCGGCGATCCGCGCCGCGATCGAGTCGGGGCAGATCGCACCCGAGGCGAAGCTGCCGTCTTGGCGCGACCTCGCGGCGCAGCTGGGCGTCTCGCGCGGCACCGTGCGCCTCGCCTACGAGCGCCTGGTCGACGAGCAGCTCGCGCAAAGCTTCGGCGCCGCCGGCACGCGCGTCGCCGACCGGCCCGCCGCGTCCCCCGCCCTCGGGCGGACGCCGGACGCGGCGCCGATGCCCGACCTCTTCCACGCATTCGGCGCGAAGCCGCTGGCGTTCCAGATGGGCGTGCCCGCGCAGGATGCGTTTCCGTACAAGCTGTGGTCCCGATTGATGACGCGCGCCGCGCGGCAGACGGCCGCGGTGCCCGTCGGCTACCCCGATCCGCGCGGCGATCCGGAACTGCGGCGCGAAGTGGCGGCCTACCTGGGGATCGCACGCGGCATCCATGCGCACGCCTCGCAGGTCTTCATCACGGCCGGCTTCGCGGGCGCCCTCGGGCTCGTGCTGCGCGCGCTGGAACTTGGCGGCAGGCGTGCGTGGTTCGAGGATCCCGGCTTCCCGCTGACCCGCACGGCGCTGGCGCTGGGCGGCATGACCGCGGCGGCCGTCCCCGTCGACGCCGAAGGACTGGACGTGGCAGCCGGCATCCGCATGGCGCCCGATGCGGCGCTGGCCGTCGTGACGCCGGGCCAGCAGGCGCCGCTCGGGATGACGATGTCGCTCGCGCGGCGGCGCGCGCTGCTCGACTGGGCCGGTACACATGACGCGTGGATCGTCGAGGACGATTACCTGAGCGAGCTGCAACTGGAAGGCCGGGCCGCGCCGGCGCTCGCCTCGCTCGACCACGGCGCCCGGGTTCTCCACATCGGCACGTTCAGCAAGACGATCAGCCCCGCGCTGCGCCTGGGCTTCCTCGTCGTGCCGATGGCGCTCGCGCAGCGCGTGGGCGACGTGGCCGCCTGTCTCGCGCCGGCGCCCGGCGCAACCGCGCAGCGCGCCGTCGCCGACTTCCTGCGCGACGGGTATTACCTGCGCCACCTGCGCCGCATGAAGCGACTGTACGCGGCGCGGCGCGCGGCGCTGCTGCGCTGCCTGCACGACGAAGCCGCGGACGTGCTCGACGTGCAGGCGACGGCCGGGATGGCCGTCGTGACCCGCCTGCGCGGACACGCCTCCGACGTCGACGTGGCCGCGCGGGCGCTGCGTGCTGGCATGGCGCCCGTGCCGCTGTCGCCCTGGTACGTGCACGCACCCGGCGCGAACGGCTTGCTGCTGGGCGTGACGAATGCCGACGGGCGCCGGCTCGCGGCGGACTGCCGCGCGCTGGCGGCGATCGTCCGGGAAGGTGTCAGCTAAAAAACATATACGTCCCCACACTTTTAATAATTGACAAGTTGTTGTTATGCGGGAAATACTTTCCGCATGATCGAACTCAGCGCCATCCGCAAGACCTACCGCCTGGGCGGCACCGACATCCACGCCCTCGACGGCATCGACCTGCACGTGGCGCAGGGCGAATTCGTCGCCGTGATGGGACCGTCCGGTTCCGGCAAGTCGACGCTGCTGAACGTCCTCGGCGGCCTCGACCGCCCCGACAGCGGCCGCTACCGCCTCGCGGACGACGAACTCAGCGCCCTCGACGACGATGCCGCGTCCGCCGTGCGCAACCGCCGCATCGGCTTCGTGTTCCAGTCCTTTCATTTGCTGCCCCGCCTGACCGTGCTGGAAAACGTGCTGCTGCCCCAACGCTACGCGCGCCAGCCCGACCCCGCGGCACCCGCGCGCGCACGAGCGCTGCTCGAACGCATCGGCCTGGGCAAGCGCCTCGATCACCTGCCGGGCCAGTTGTCCGGCGGCCAGCTGCAGCGCGCCGCCATCGCCCGCGCCCTGCTGAACGAACCGGACGTGCTGCTCGCGGACGAACCGACGGGCAACCTGGATTCGGCCAGCGCGGCCGACGTGATGACCCTGCTGCGCGAACTGCACGCGGGCGGCCAGACCCTCGTCCTCGTCACCCACGATCCGGCGATCGCGGCCAGCGCGCAGCGCACGATCCATCTGCGTGACGGCCGCGTGGCCGCGGACCAGCCGTGACGCGCCGCACGCGCATCCTGCTCGGCACGGCCCCGCTGCTGGCGCTGGCCCTCGGCGCCGCCGCGACACACGCCGGCACGGCCGCGCCGCCCGCCGCCGCGCGTCCCGTGCTGGTGACGGGCGAAGTGGAAGCCGTCGATTCGCAGACGATCTTCGTGCCGCCGTCGAACAGCTCGCCGCTGATCCTCCGTAACTTCCCGCCCGAAGGCACGCAGGTCAAGAAGGGCGACGTCGTGCTGCGTATCGAGTCGGGCGGCGTCACCAACGTCGACCAGTTGCGCACGGACCTGGAGCGTGCCCGCGCCCGCGCCGACAGCGAGGTCGCGACGCTGGAAGTCGCCGCCGTCGAAGCGGAGAAGGCGCTCGTCAGCGCGCAGGCCGCGCTGGACAAGGCGAAGGTCGACGCGGCGCTGCCCCGCCAGCAGATCGGGGCACTGGACTACGACCGCCACCAGGCCGAACTGGACCATGCCACGCGCGACCTCGCGATCAAGCGGGACGGCTTGCGCAATGCCCGTGACGCCGTCGCGCGCCGCAAGGAGGACGGCGCGCTCGAAGTCAAGAGACTCCAGATCAACGAGGCGTTCCAGCTCGCGCAACTGGCCCAGGCCGAAGTGCGCGCCACGCGCGACGGCGTCGTCGTCCACGGCTACGGCATGTTCAACGGCGAGCGCCTGGACGAAGGCTCGACGGCCTGGCCGGGCAATGCGGCCGGCACGGTGGCGGGCGACGGCCGCATGGTCGTCACCGCGTGGGTCCTGGAAGCGGACCGCCCATACCTGCGCGAAGGCCAGGCCGTCGGCCTGCGCTTCGACGCGCTGCCCGGCGTCGCGCTGGCCGGCAAGGTCGCCACCATCACGAGCGCGCCGGAAGCCCGTCCGCGCTGGGGCCAGGGACGCTATTTCCGCGCCACGGTCGCCCTGCCCGACGGCCACGGCCTGCCGCTCGTCGCGGGGATGAGCGTGCTGGTCGAACCGCTGGCGCCCGGCGCGCGCGTCGCCGCGGCGGCGCCTGCGAAGACGAGTACGCCCGCGCTGACGATCGAAGGCGAGATCGCGTCGCGCCGCACGATGCCGGTATCGCCGCCCTCGATCCCGCACGTGTGGCAATACAAGCTGGCGCTGCTCGCGCCCGAAGGGACGATTGTGCAGGCGGGGCAGCCCATCGCCGTGTTCGAGTCCACCGAGGTGATGAACCGCCTGATGACGCTGCAGGGCACGCTGAAGGAACGCGAGCGGGCGCTGGACAAGCTGCAGCTCGACCAGGCCGAGGCCGACCGCGCCGGCGCGCTGGCACTGGCCGAGGCCGCGAGCAATGCGGACAAGGCGGCGCGCAAGGCCAGCCTGCCGAAGGAATTGATCCGCCGCGTCGACTACGACAAGTTCGTCATCGAGCGTGCGGAAAAGGCCCGGCTCGCGCAGCTGGCGCAGACCCAGTACGAAGCGCAGCAGCGCGCGCGCAAGGCCGAGCGGGCGGGCCTGCTGTCGGAAGCGGCGCAGATGCGCAGCCAGATCGCCGCGCTCGCGCAAGGCCAGGCCGCGCTGACCGTCACCGCGCCGCGGCCGGGACTCGTGCTGCACCGGATCGGCTTCGACGGCACCAAGTTCAGCGTCGGCAGCCAGGTGTGGATGGGCCTGTCCGTCGCCACCTTGGCCGACCCGACGCAGCTCGGCATCGACGCCAAGGTCCCGGAAGCGCAGGCGGCCGCCGTGCAGGTGGGCCAGGCCGCCCGGGTCACCGTGACGGGCACGCGCCAGGCGCTGGCGGCGCACGTCACGACGCTGGGACGTGCGTTCCACGGCAAGTCGGCGACGCAGGCGGCCGTCGTGCGCGACGTCCAGCTCGAATTCGACACGCCGCCGCGCGACCTGAAACCGGGCGCCGCCGTCCAGGTGGAATTGCTGCCCGGCGCCGTCCGCCGACTCGCGAGTACCCAGCCATGACCGATCCGATGCCTCACCTCCGCCCGCGCACCGCCGCCGCGCTGGTCACGTCCATAGCCTTCGCCGGCCTGCTGTCCGGTTGCGACACGTCGGCGTCGTCCGCCCCGCCCGCCGAAACGCTCGCCCCGCGCGCGTGGCAGGAAACGCTGGAAGCCGACGGCGAGATCAAGGCCGCCGCCAGCACGCCGCTCGCGGTGCCCGGCAGCGGCTGGACGAGCCGCGTGCTCGTCGACATGGTTCCCGACGGCAGCAGCGTCCGGAAGGGCGAGGTCGTCGCCCGCTTCGATGCACCGCAGGCCAGGTCCGACCTGTCGCAGGCCGACCTCGAACTGCTGCGCAAAACGCTGGCCGAGGAAGCCAACCGCGCAAACGCGGCCGTCGAACAGGGCGTCCTGGCCGGCGACCGGGCGAAGGTCGAGAACGACCTGGCCCTGTCGCGCCGCTATGCCAACGTCGACCTGTCCGTCTTCGCCCGCAACACGATCCTCGACGCACTGGCCGACGTCGGTTTCCTCACGCAGAAACGCACGTACCTGGACTGGAAAGGCGGCCAGGTCAAGGCGCGCACCGCCGCGCAGGACGCCGTGCTGCGCTCGCAGCGCGACAGCGTGCTGCAGAACGCCGCGCAGCAGCGCAGCAGCCTCGCCGCGCTGGCGCTGGTGGCGCCGCACGACGGCGTGTTCCTGCAGGCGGCGCGCTGGGACGGCGCCAAGGCGCAAGTGGGCGCGCCGCAGATGGCGGGCGAGCCGTTCGGCACCCTGCCCGACCTGGACCAGCTCGTGGCGCACTTCAGCGTCGCCGAGCGCCAGGCCGATGGACTCAAGCCGGGCCTGCCCGTGCGCGTGCGGCTCGCGGGCACGGGGACGGAGCTCGACCTCGTCGTGACGCGCGTCGGCAACAGCGCCAGCATCGTGTCGCAGGAGTCGCCCGTGAAGTACAGCGACTTCGACGCCGCCATCGCGACGGACCAGGCGCGCAAGCTGGGCCTCACGCCGGGCCAGGCGCTGCACGGCACGGTGCGCCTCGTGTTCCGCGCGTCCGCGCTGACGGTGCCGAACATCGCGCTCGTGCAGGACGGCGGCGCGTATGCCGTGTACACGGACGACGCGGGCCGCAGCGTGAAGCACAAGGTCGAACTGGGCCAGCGCGGCCCCGTGCGCAGTGAAATCAAGAGCGGCCTCGCGCCCGGCGCGCGCGTCGTGCTGCTGCCGCCGAAAGAGAGCAAGTCATGAACCGGGCACTCATCCTGGAAGCCGTCGCCGAACTCCGGCGGCGCAAGCTGCGCACTGGCCTCACCTTGCTGGGCATGATCTTCGGCGTGGGCGCCATCGTCGCCATGCTGGCCGTCGGCGAAGGCAGCAAGCGCGAAGCGCTGCGCCTCGTCGCGGAACTCGGCCTCGACAACGTCCTCGTCGAGAGCAAGGGCATCGATGCCGAACAGTTGAAGGACGTGCGCACCCGTTCGCTGGGCCTGTCGGCGGCCGACGGCGCGGCCGCGCTGGCCGTCGTGCCGGGCGCGCGCTCCGTGGCGCTGAAAAAGGAGATCAAGGTCGACCAGCTCGTCGTCGGCGACCGGGTCGTGAGCGGCCGCGCGTTCGCCGTGTCGCCCGCCTATGCGGAACACGGTGGCCTGGCGCTGAACGCCGGCCGCTGGCTGAATCCCGCCGACGCCGCCACCCTGGCCCCCGTCTGCGTGCTGGGCGCGCGCCTCGCGCATACGCTGTTCGGCGCCGCGCCGGCAGTCGGCCAGCGCGTCAAGGTGAACCACGTGTGGCTGCAGGTCGTGGGCGTCCTCGCGGACCGCACGCCGAGCAAGGCCGAATTCGAGGGCGTCAAGCTGGGGCTCGACGACGAGCGCCTGTTCGTGCCCTGGGAAACGGCACGGGCGCGCTTCAACTTCCGCCGCATCGAGGACGAAGTGGACGGCATCAGCGTGCGCCTGGACGGCCAAGTCGCGCCGGACGCCGCGGCCCGCGTGCTGCAGGCGCTGATCAGCCAGCGCCACGGCGGCGTCGACGACACGAACCTCATCGTGCCGATGGGCCTGTATCGCCAGAACCAGCAGACGCAGCGCATCTTCACCATCGTCATGAGTTCGATCGCCGCCGTGTCGCTGCTGGTGGGTGGCATCGGCATCATGAACATCATGCTCGCGAACGTGCTGGAACGGCGCCGCGAGATCGGCCTGAAGCGGGCACTCGGTGCGCGCCGCCGCGACGTCGTCGAACAATTCCTCGCCGAGGCGCTCGTGATCGCCGTCAGCGGCGCCGCGCTGGGCCTCGTGCTGGGCGCCATCGCGGCGTACAGCATCGCCGCGCTGGCCGGGTGGTCGGTGGCGTGGTCGCCCCTTGCCCTGCTGTCGGCCGTGTTGTCGTGCGTGGCGGTGGGACTCGGTTTCGGCGTGTATCCCGCGCGCCAGGCGGCGGCACTCGATCCGATCGCTGCGCTGCGCAGCGACGGCTAGCCCGGCCGGGCGGCCGGGCCGGTACGTCAGTCCATGTGGAACACTTGTTCCATCATGGCCCAGTGCTCGCCTTCCGCGCGGCTCGCGAGCGGCGCCTGGCACGGGCTGCAGAAGGTCCACCAGCGCTGCGTTTCCGGATCGGCCGCGATGTGGCGCATGTCGGCCTCGAAGTCCGTGCCGTGGTATTCCCAGTAGCCGAACATCACGTTTTCCGGCTCACGCAGGAAGATCGTGTAGTTGCGCACGTTCGCTTCCGCGAGCCGCGCGAGCACCGCCGGCCAGACGGCTGCGTGCAGCGCTTTGTACTCGGCGATCTTTTCCGGCACGATGCCGATCATCATTCCCATTCTTTGCACAGGTTCGCTCCTCAGTCGATACGATAAAAACGCCGGGCGTTGAGCCCGAAAATGGCGTGCCGGTCCGCCTCGGCCAGGCCGGCCAGCAACGCGTTGGTGGCGGCGATCCAGCCGGCGTAGTCGGACGCGAGGTCCAGCACGGGCCAGTCGCTGCCCCAGATGAGGCGTTGCGGGCCGAAACAGGCCAGCAGGTGGTCGACGTACGGGCGCAGGCGCTCGATGTCCCTGCCGGCGCCCGCCTCCGTGACGAGGCCCGACAGCTTGCAATGCACGTGCGGCAGCGCGGCGAGGCGCGCCATGTCGTCGCGCCAGGGGTCCGTCACGCCCGCCGCGATCAACGGCTTCGCGCCGTGGTCGATCACGATGGGCAGGTCGCGGTGGCGCTGGGCGAATGCATGCAGGACGCCCAGGTGGCGCGGCAGGACGAGGGCGTCGAACGACAGGCCATGCCGCACCATCGCCTTCACGGCCGGTGCCAGCGCGGGGTCGTCGATCCAGCCGTCGTCCGGCAAGTCCTGCAGCATCGGGCGCAAGCCCTTGAGCAGCGGGTCCGCGGCAAGTTTCGCGATGCGCGCGGGCGCGTCTAGCGCCTTCATGTCGACCCAGCCGACGACGCCGCCGATGAACGGATGCCGGCGCGCCAGGTCGAGCATGAAGTGCGTGTCGTCCTCGTTGGGCATCGACTGCACGAGCACGGTCTTTGCCACGCCGTGCTGCGCGAGCAGCGGCGCCAGGTCGCCGGGCAGGAAATCGCGGTAGATCGGGGCCAGTTCCGGTGGCGGCCAGGCACCGTTGCGGTCGGCCAGGCGCCAGAAATGCTGGTGGGCGTCGACGAGCATCATGCGCCCTCCTTCGCCGCCTGCGCCGTCAGGCCGGATGCGCCTTCATTTCGCGCACGCGGATCGCCTGCAGCAACGAGCTGCGCGCGGAATTCAGGTGGATGCGCATCGCCTCGCGCGCCCCCGTCACGTCGCGCCGCGCCAGCGCGCGCAGGATGTCCAGGTGCTCGTGCACCGCGTACTCGTTGCGCACCATTTCCTGCGACTTGTCCCACTGGTAGTGGTAGTGGAACACCAGCGACACCAGGTCGAAGAAGCCCTGCGCGAAGCGGTTGTTCAGGCGCCCCATCAGGAACGCGTGGAAGTCGCGGTCGAGCGCCGGAAAATCCTTGTGGTGCGTGGGCATCACGGAACCCAGCCGCTCGTGCCGCGCGATGAGCTGCTGCAGCTCCGCGAACGCCGGATCGTCCGGCGGCAGCGCGGCGAAGTTGTCGATCGCGGCGAACTCGAACATCTGCCGCACGTCGGCCAGTTCCATGGCGAACGAGCGGTCGAACGCACACAGGCGCCAGCCGCCCCGCGGCTTCTTCTCGATCAGTCCCGAATGCGAAAAGCCGATCAGGAACTCGCGCACGCTGATGGTGCTCGTGCCGGCCGCGCGCGCCAGCTCCGTTTCCGAAAACTCCGCGCCCGGCGGCAGGTCGCTGTGGTAAATCCTGTCCATCAGCACTTCGCGGATGCGGTCGGCGCCCGTCCGCAATTCGTCCAGGTCGAAGTAGTCCCCGCGCTCCGGCTTGCGCAGCAGCCGGCGCTCCTTCAGGTCGCTGATCAGGCCCCGGTCGTGGAAATGCGCCAGCGCGCTGCGGACCGCCGTGCGGCTGCCCTCGCCCAGTTCGGCCATGTGCTGCTCGGTCGGCAACGGGTCGCCGACCGCCACGTGGCTGGCAATATGCTGCAGCAGCAGGTTCGCGCTGCGCTTGAAGATGGTGGGTGGTCTGGCCATGTAGTCTGGATGCAGCCGCGTTCGCGGTCAGTCCGTGTCGACAATCCGTCATTCTAACGGATGTGGGAGTGAATGCGGGAGCCGGCGCCATTCAAACCTCGACGATGGCCTTGATGACGCCGCTGGCGGGGTCCATCCACTGCGGCAGCACGTCGACGAATTCGTCGAGGGTCGCGCGGTGCGTGTTCATCGCACGCGTCGGCACGAGACCCGCCTTCATCGCCGCCAGCACCTCGCGGAAGTCTTCCACGGTCGCGTTGCGGCTGCCCAGCAGCGTCGTCTCGCGCTTGTGGAACTCGGGATCCGAAAACGAGATCCGCTCCGGCACGATCGACACGAGCACGTAGGTGCCGCCGTGCGCGACGAAGTCCAGGCCCCGCTCCATGGCCTTGATGTTGCCGGTGGCGTCGAACACGGCGTCGAAGAACTCGCCGTCCGTGACACCCTGCAGCGCCTCGCGGTCGCCGTCGCCCACCGTCACCACGTGCGCCACGCCCAGCGCGTCCTTGCAGAAGCCCAGGCGGTCCGCGCGCGCATCCAGCACGGTCACCTCGGCGCCGCGCAGCTTGGCGAACAGCGCGACCGCCATCCCGATCGGGCCCGCGCCGACGACGAGCACGCGCTGCCCCGCCGCGACGGCCGCGCGGCGCACCGCGTGCATGCCGATCGCGAGGAATTCCAGCATCGCGGCGTCGTCGAGCGAGATGCCTTCCGTCTTCAGGACGAACTGCGCCGGGATCGCGAGGTATTCGGCCATGCCGCCGTCGCGGTGCACGCCCAGCACCTGGATCCGCGTGCAGCAGTTCGTCTTGCCCTTGCGGCATGCGACGCACTCGCCGCACGAGAGGTATGGCATCACGAACACCTGGTCGCCGGCCGCGAGGCCGGAGTTCCCCGGCGCCGTGACGATCTCGCCGGACAGCTCGTGACCCATCACGCGGGGGTATTGGAGGAACGGCTGGGTGCCGCGGAAGATGTGCATGTCCGTACCGCATACGCCGATGCGCCGCACGCGCAGCAGCACGTCGCCCTCCCCGGCCGTGGGAATCGGTACCTGCCCAAGACGGAGTTCGCCGGGGGCTGCGCATACGACACTTTTCATCTGACTCATTGTTGGTTGCCTTCTCGGTTGGTCTTCGGCCGCCGCGGGCAAGGGACAGCCCGCGCGCGGCGCATTGTATTCTATAAATTTAAAACACTTTTGGCCGCGATGCAAACATGAAAACGCCCGACAGGCGCTTGCGGACCGGCGCGGGCGTTATGCAAACCGCCAGCGCCGTGAATGAAATTTACCGCGGAGGGGACGCCGCTCAGGCGAGGCAGGCGGGCCCGATGTCGCGCACGGACTGCACGCCCGTCAGCACCATGCTCGTGCGGATGTCCTTCTCCAGGATGGCGAGCAGGTTGCGCACGCCGGCGGCGCCGTGCGTGGCGAGCGCGTAGATGAAGGCGCGGCCGATCAGCACGCCGTCCGCGCCGAGCGCCAGCAGGCGCACGACGTCCAGGCCCGTGCGCACGCCGGAATCGGCGAAGATGGTCAGGTCGCCCTTCACGGCCTCGGCGATGGCGGGGAGCGCCTTGGCCGTCGACAGCGCGCCGTCGAGCTGGCGTCCGCCGTGGTTCGACACGACGATGCCGTCGGCACCGAACGACTTCGCGTCGCGCGCATCGTCCGCGTCGAGGATGCCCTTGATGACCATCGGGCCTTGCCACTCGTCGCGGATCCACTGCAGGTCGCTCCAGCTGATGCCGGGATCGAAGTTGGCGGCGAGCCAGCCGATGTAGTCCGCGAGGCCCGTCGGATTGCCCCGATAGGCCGAGATGTTGCCCAGGTCGTGCGGCTTGCCGAGCAGGCCCACGTCCAGCGCCCAGCGCGGGTGCAGCATGGCCTGCAGCACGCGCCGCAGCGGGCCGTTGCGGCCGCTCATGCCGGAATGGGCGTCGCGGTAGCGCGCACCCGGCACCGGCATGTCGACGGTGAACACGAGCGTATCGATGTTGAGCTCGCGCGCGCGGCGCAGGTAGTCGCGCATGAAGCCGCGGTCCTTCAGGACGTACAGCTGGCACCACAACGGTTGCGACGACTGCGCCGCGACTTCCGCCAACGGGCACACGGACACGGTCGACTGGATGAACGGGATGTTGCGCTCGGCCGCCACACGGGCCGCCTGCACTTCGCCGCGGCGCGCATACATGCCGGCGAGGCCGATCGGGGCCAGCGCCAGCGGCAGGCCGCGCTTCACGCCGAACCATTCGGTGGACAGGTCGAGCGTCTCGGAACCCTTCAGCACGCGCTGGCGCAGGCTGACGGCCTGCAGGTCGTCGACGTTGGCGCGCAGCGTGGTCTCGGTGCCGGAACCGCCATCGAGGTAGTGGAACAGGAACGGCGGCAACCGGCGCCGCGCGGCTTCGCGGTAGTCGGTTGCGGAAGAAATGATCATGGTCGGCTTACGTGTTCAGGGTGATGAAGCCCCCGTCGATCGGATAATCCGTACCCGTGATGAAGGCCGCCTCGTTGCTGCACAAGTATAGCGCGAGCGACGCCACCTCTGCCGGTGTCGCCATGCGGCCGATCGGTTGCGTCTTCGACAGCTGGGCGAACATCTCCGCCTCGCGGCCCGGATAATTCCGCGCGAGGAAGCCGTCGACGAACGGCGTGTGCACGCGGCCCGGCGAGATCGAATTGCAGCGGATGCCGTCCTGCAGGTAGTCCTTCGCGACCGACAAGGTCATCGCCATCACGGCGCCCTTCCCCGTCGAATACGCGAAGCGCTCCTTGATGCCCACCCACGCGGCAACGGACGCCATGTTGACGATGACACCGCCGCCGTTCGCGCGCAGCTGCGGGATCGCGGCGTGCAGGCAGTTGTAGACGCCCTTGACGTTGACGCTCATGACGCGGTCGAAGTCTTCCTCGCTCGTGTCGTCGGCCTTGCCGATGTGGGCGATGCCGGCGTTGTTGACGAGGATGTCGATGGGGCCGATCCGCTCCATCATCGCTTTCACGTCGGCCTGGCGCGACACGTCGCACGCATGGCCGACGGCCTGGCCGCCCTGCGCACGGATCTCGTCGACGACGCCGGCGCTCGCTGCTTCGTTCAGGTCGACCACGTGGACGATGGCGCCACGCTCGGCGAACAGGGTGGCAATGGCCTTGCCGATGCCGCTGCCGCCGCCCGTGACGACGGCCTTCTTGTCATTCAATTCAAACACGCTTGGTGACTCCCATGGAAGTTTGTGCGGCGGCGCTCGCGGCGCGGCTGTCCTGGCGCAGCGACGCGCGGGCGAACCACGCGACGACGACGTAGCACACCAGCGGCACGGCGTAGCCGAACTGCACGTTGTCCGTGCGGTCGCTGATGAAGCCGAACAGCGGCGGCAGCAGCGCGCCACCGACGATGGACATGATGATGAGGCCACTGCCCATGTCGGCATGCTGGCCGGCCCCGTTCAGGCCCAGCGAGAAAATGGTGGGGAACATGATCGACATGAAGAACGCGATGCCGATCACGGCGGCGATGCAGGCGAAGCCTTGCGCGAACATGGCCACCGCGGCGAGGACGATGCACGCGAGCGAGTACATCCACAGCAGGCGCGCCGGCGCCACGATGCGCATCATCGCGGTGCCCACGAAGCGGCCGACCATGAACGCGACGCCATAGCCCAGGCCCAGGTAGTCGGCTGCCGTCACGGACGACACGCCGGCCGCCTTCGTCGCGTACAGGATGAAGAAGCTGGACACGCACACCTGCGCGCCGACGTAGAAGAACTGCGCGATGGCGCCGCGGCGGATCGACGGCACGCCCAGCGCCTGGCCGATCGTGCTCTTGGCCGGCGCGGCGTGGCCCTGCGCGTGCGTGCCGACTTCCGGCAGCTTCAGGAAGTAGAACACGATGGCCATCGCGAGGATGACGAGGCCCAGCACCGTGTACGGGCCTTTCACGCTGGCCGCTTCCATCGCCAGCGCCGCGTGGCGCGCCGCCTCCGGCATCGCGGCCAGCTGCTGGTCGTCCGCGCCGTGCACGAGGATCAGGCGCGCGCCGATGAGCGGCGCCACCGTCGTGGCCAGGCCGTTGAACGACTGGGCCAGGTTGAGGCGCTGCGCGGCCTTGTCCGGGCTGCCCAGCAACGTCATGTACGGATTCGCCGCCGTCTCCAGGATCGTCAGGCCGCAGGCGATGGTGAACAGCGCGCCCAGGAACACGACGTACAGCTGCGTGTTCGCGGCGGGCACGAACATGAACGAGCCGATCGCGAACAGCAGCAGGCCCGTGATGATGCCGGCCCGGTAGCCCGCCCTGCGGATCAGCATCCCCGCCGGCAGCGCCATCACGAAGTAGGCGATGAACACGGCCGAATCCACCAGCGACGACTGCAGCACCGACAGGCTGAACGACCGCCGCAGGTGCGGAATCAGGATCGGGTCGAGGTTATGGACGAATCCCCACATGAAAAACAGCGAGGTGACCATCACGAGGGAAAACCGGTACTGCCGCGAGGATGAATCGTTCATGTCTGCAAAGTCTCCGTGTCGGCGCTCGCGGCGCCTGTTTGTTGGGTGTGCGGGCGGCCGTCAGCCGTCGATCAGTGCCTCGTTCCAGGCGTGAACCGTCTGGCTTTGCTCGCCCAGACCGGCGATGCCCAGCTTCATGCGGTCGCCCGGTTCCAGGTAGACCGGATCCGGCTTCTGCCCGAGGCCCACGCCCGGCGGCGTGCCCGTGCTGATCACGTCGCCCGGCTGCAGCGTCATGAAACGGCTGATGTAGCTGACCAGGTGCGCGACCGTGAACACCATCGTGCGCGTATTACCCGTCTGGTAGCGCTTGCCGTTCACTTCCAGCCACATGTCCAGGTCCTGCGGGTCGGGCACTTCGTCCTTCGTCACGAGCCACGGACCGACGGGACCGAACGTGTCGCAGCCCTTGCCCTTGTCCCACTGGCCGCCCCGCTCCAGCTGGTACTCGCGCTCGGACAGGTCGTTCACGACGCAATAGCCGGCCACGTAGTCGAGGGCACTGGCTTCGTCGACGTAGCGCGCGCGCTTGCCGATGACGACGCCCAGTTCCACTTCCCAGTCGCTCTTGACGGAGCCGCGCGGCAGCACGACGGCGTCGTTGCAGCCGACGATGGAGCTCGTGGCCTTCATGAACAGCACCGGTTCGGCCGGCACGGCCATGCCCGATTCGGCCGCGTGGTCCGAGTAGTTCAGGCCCACGCAGATCAATTTGCCGATGTCGGCGACGACGGGCGCGTAGCGGACCGGTTGCTCGACGGCCGGCAGGCGGCTCGGGTCGACGTCGGCCAGGCGCGCCAGTGCGCCAGCGGCCAGCTGGGCCGAGGTCAGGTCGGGCAGCACGCCGGACAGGTCGCGGATCACGCCGGCGGCGTCCATCAGGCCAGGTTTCTCGGCGCCCTTCGGGCCGAATCGCAGCAATTTCATGTCATTCCTTCGGTACGGGTTGCAGTATTAAATGGTCGAGCGTTACGGGGCCGGCACGGGTGCGGCCGCGTCCAGCAGGCCGGCGCGCCGCAGCGCGTCCCACAGTCCGGCGGGGAGCGGCTGGCCGAACCAGGCCGCGTTCTGGCGCAGCTGGGCGAGATGCTGGGCGCCGGGAATGCACGACACGACGGCCGGATGGGCCATCGGGAATTGCAGCGCGGCGGCCTGCAGCGGCACGTCGAACTCGCGGCACACGGCCGCGAGGGCCTGCACGCGCTCGACGACGGCCCGCGGCGCGTCCTCGTAATTGAATTTGTTCGTGCCCGCGAGGATGCCGGAATTGAACGGCCCCCCGATCACGACACCCGTGCCCGCGCGCGCGCAGCGGTCCATCAGCGGCGCGAGCGAGGCCTGTTCCAGCAATGTGTAGCGTCCCGCCAGCAGCACGCAGTCGAGCGCACACACGTCCAGCGCGTCCGCGATCACTTCCCACTCGTTGACGCCGAGGCCGAACGCCTTGATCGCGCCCTCGGCGCGCAGCCGCTCGAGCGCGCGGAAGCCGCCGCCCTCGGTCAGCTGGTTCCAGTAATGGGCATGCCGCTCGCCGTGGGTGACGCGGCCGATGTCGTGCACGTACAGGATGTCGACGCGGTCCAGCCCCAAGCGCTGCAGGCTGTCCTCGTGCGAGCGCAGGACGGCGTCGTACGTGTAGTCGTAGTGGGGACGGAACGGCAGCGGCGCGGCCCAGCCGCACTCGCCCGGCCGCACGCCGGGATCGGGGCGCATCAGGCGTCCGACCTTCGTGCTGATCACGTACGCGTCGCGCGCGCGGCCGCGCAGCGCGGCGCCGAGCCGGTGCTCGGACAGGGTGAAGCCGTAGTACGGCGCCGTGTCGAAATAGCGGATGCCGAGGTCCCATGCGGCGTCGACGAGCGCCAGTGCGTCAGCCTCCGTCATCGGGTCGTACAGGCCGCCCAGCTGGGCGCAGCCGAGGCCCAGCGCCGTCATGCTCAAGCCGCCGTGCGGCAGGCGCCGCGCTTGCGTGACGTCCATGTCAAGCCACCTTCAACGGCAGGCAGCCCGGCCCGATCGGCTCGAACTGCTTGTAGGTCAGGATGAATTCCTGGTGGCCCAGGTCTTCCGATTTCGTGCAGGCGCCGTTCGCCACGCGGGCAATGAGCTCGACGATTTCGCTGCCGACGTCGTCGATGCTGGCCAGCCCCGCCAGGATGCGGCCGGCGTTGACGTCCATGTCTTCCTCGAGGCGTTCGTACGTGGCGGGGTTCGCGCACACCTTGATGACGGGCGAGATGGCCGAGCCGACGACGGAACCGCGCCCCGTCGTGAACAGGGTGACGTGCGCGCCGCACGCGATCAGCTCTACGATTTCCGCGTTGTCCGAGATGTTTGGGAAACCGAAGCGCGGCTCGCCGTCCGGCACGACGTCCAACAGGTACAGACCGCCGGTGGGCGGCAGGTCGCCCGGCTTCAGGATGCCGCTGATCGGCGACGCGCCGCTCTTCGCGTACGCGCCCAGCGATTTTTCTTCCAGGGTCGTCAGGCCGCCGTCCGCATTGCCGGGGGCGAAGCTGCCGTGGCCCATGATCGTGTAGTAGCGCGACGCCTTTTCGACCGTGCGGACGATCTCGTCGCCCAGTTCCGGCGTCACCGCGCGGCGCTTCATGTGGAATTCGCAGCCCACCAGCTCACCCGTTTCCTCGAACACGCAGGCGGTGCCGGCCGAGATCAACTGGTCGAACGCCGCGCCGACGGCCGGATTCGCCGTGATGCCGCTCGTGCTGTCCGAGCCGCCGCAGATCGTGGCGACAATCAGTTCGTCGACGCGCATCGGCACGCGCTCCTGGCGCGCCAGGTCTTCCACGGCCCACCGTACCCACTCCACGCCGCTGTTGACGCCGGAGCGCGTGCCGCCGACGTCCTGGATCGTGACCGTGTGGACGGGCCGGCCGCTGTCCGCGACGGCTTGCGCGAGGCCGCCCTTGTCGAAGCTCTCGCAACCGAGCGACACGAGCAGCGCCGCGCCCACGTTCGGGTGGGTCAGCACGCTGCGCATGATCTTGTCGGCGTATTCGTTCGGATAGCAGCCGGGGAAGCCGATCAGGTGCACCTCCTGGCCGGGAAACGCATTGACGATCAGGCGCGCGACGTGGTGCGCGCATTCGACGAGGTAGGCGACGACGACGACGTTGCGGATGCCCTTGCGTCCGTCCGCGCGCGGAAAGCCCGTCAGCGCGATGTTGGCGAGATCGGTGGAGGTGGTCATGGTGCTTTGCTTCCGATGAAGTGGTGGCCGTCCTGGTCGAGCGTATAGGTCGGGATGTAGTCGCTTTCCAGGTTGTGCGTGTGGATGTGCGCGCCGATGGCGATGGGCGCCGTCGCGGTGCCGATGATGGCGCCGTAGCGCAGGATTTTCTCGCCGGGCGCCAGGTCGCGGCGCGCGACCTTGTGGCCCATCCGGACGTTGCCCGGCAGGCTCACGGGGCGGCCGTCGATCGTGACGACGTCGCCGGCCTTGAGGTCGACACGCGCGATGAGGCAGTTATCCTCGCGCGACATGAGCAGCAGGTGGCCTGCGTGGGCCTGCTCTGGGGTGGTGCTGGACATGACGATCCTTTGTTGATGACTTCAGTTCGCCATGAATTGTATTCTATAAATTGAAAACATACGACCATTTGCTTCGCTGCGGTGCAGCAAATCGTCGCTGCCTGCAACAGCTCAGGCGCCGCCCCCGAGCTCCTGGGCGAGCCCGAGCAGGATGCCTTCCGGGCCGCGGATATAGCAGAGCCGATACACGTTCGCATAGTCGACCACGTCGCCGACGAGTTCCATGCCGTGCGGGCGCAGGCGCGCGAGCGTAGCGTCGAGGTCGTCCACGGCGAACATCACGCGCAGGTAGCCGAGGGCATTGACGGGCGCGCGGCGGTGGTCGGCAGCCACGGCCGGCGCGAGGAAGCGGGACAGCTCGAGCCGGCTGTGGCCGTCCGGCGTGCGCATCATGGCGATCTCGACGCGCTGGCCCGGCAAGCCCGTGACGCGGCCTGCCCACTGGCCCTCGATCGGCGCGCGGCCTTCCAGCTCGAGGCCGAGTTCCTTGAAAAACGCGATGGCGGCGTCGAGGTCTTCGACGACGATGCCGACGTTGTCCAACCGTGTCACTGCCATGATGTCTCCCGTGTGTCGTGCCCGTCGTGCGGCGGAATCAGGACTGTTTTTGCCGACGCTGCTGCACGTAACGCAACTCGTTCATCGCCTTCTTGTCGGCCGGATCGAGCGCCAGGCAGCGACGGTACACGGCCTCGGCTTCGTCCAGTCTACCCAATTCGACGAGGACGAAGCCCTTGCCGCGCAGCGCCCTGCCCAGCTCCGCATTCTTGCGTTCCTGCTCCACGGATTCCTCCGCCACTTTAGCGGACGCGTCGAACGCTGCGAGGGCGTCGTTCCAATTCTTTTGGCGCGCATACAGCTCGGCGAGTTCGGACCGGTAATGCGCTTCCCGCGGCGCCAGCTGGACAGCGCGCTCCAGCGCCGCGCGTGCCTCGCCGGCGCGGCCCAGCTCGATGAGCGCATACCCGCGCAGGAAATACGCATCGCACCATGCTGAACCATACACGGTGGTCGCGGTGTTGTTCTTGGACGCCTCGGCGAGATAGACGAGGGATTCGGCCGGGCTGCGGGCGCAGTAGGCGACGTCCGTCTTGTCCTTGCGCAGCGCCTCGAAGTGCGCGATCACCTTGTCGATGCCGTCGATCGCCTCGGCCGGCTTGCCCTGCTGCAGCAGCTTCGCTGCGGCGTCCACGTGTTGCTGTTGTTCCGCTTCATCGGTGCGTGCGGACGCGGACGCCGTTGGCGGATTGTCGGTTTCCGCGTGGGCAGGGACAGATTGGCAGAGCAGGATACTGGCGGCGAGAAGAGCGTGCAGGCGCAAGATCGGTGTCCTTTGGTCATGGTTGGCGGATGGGTGTCGCGGGCGGGTCGACGCGGCGGATGTGACTGCCGTTATCGGCCGAACCCGGCCATCGGATGAGAATAACATGTTGCAATACCGGGAAATTACAGATCGTAACGACCGGCAGGAGCCGACCCTGGACGGACTTTGCAGCGGCGCCTGCACACCGAAGCTGATTTGGCACCTTGGCCGTAGGAACTTCGAAGGCGCAACTTATCCAGTAGACACTCTCGCCCGCGGGGAAAAGTAGAGGTCCTAAGGAATTTTCGTGAGCGAAAAGTACCCTAGCGCTCCGTTGGCCCAAGGACTTGGCGCATGAAATGTGCCCTGGATGATCTTGCTGTCCAACTTTCCAGTCAAAAACAGGTAGTCATCACATACCCTGGTTCGACCAAAAGTAATCGCCCCGTTTTCGATTTCATAAGCCAACGGTTCGGCCAACGGGAAGAATTTCTCGTCGCTGACGGTCGTCGTCTCGACGACAGCTTGCTTCCAATGACCTGCAATGCAAGATCCGGTTTCAGGTTTCTCGGTCAGCCGAATCGTGCCTTCAACCTTCACTTTATGCTGCAAGTCCATTACTTGCACTCGCCAACGCGTGTCGGCGATCTGTGCATGGGCACTGGCCACCATGCAAACTAATGTGACACCTGCACTACACTTGCGAAGGATTGCAGTAAACATCGGACTCCTCGGTTGGCAAAGGGATCCGTCAGACGGCCGCTTTTGGCCGGCTGCGGTCGCTGGTGTTTGACCAGTGCACGAACAATGTTGCGTTATGAGCAAGGATAGGATTCGCCACCTCGTCACTGCGACCAATGACTACGGTCGATGCGGTATGGTGGGAACCCAATGGTTCAATCGGTCGTACTGCGCAGCGTACTGATCTTTAAGACAGGCCGCGACACTGCCCGCGGCTGCGCAAACCCGATCCCGGTTCTTCAACCAGTCGCGCTGCAACGTCCGGAGCTGGTCCCGCGCAACAGTCGTGCCGTTGCCCAACCGGATCGTGTTGTACAGCTCGTTCAATGCCAGGTCTTGCGCGGACAGCGCCGTGTCGGCACAAATGGCTTTTTCGATGTCGCTGGCAGCAAGCTTGCAATCAAACGCCGGCCCCGCAGGCGGCGCGCGAAACTTATCTTGTGCGCTGAAGTGCGTGGCGTCCAGTGTGACGCGCTCGGCGGCACGGCCGATGAATTCGGCGGACGCCGTTTGCAAATCGTGATCGGTCAGCCATGAGACCAGGGTCTCCCTTGCCTGGACGGGGATGTGATCGGCCGACATGCCATTCGACCCAAGGCGCAAGGTGTCTGAAACGTAATAGGCCCCCAGGCCGATTCCCGTTTTCGTATCCACCCAAAGAAACCCCTTTTCCGTGCAGCTGTGGGGGCGGCATGCGGACATGCTCACATAGCGCCCGTCGACGACCACGACGGGATCGGGCGGACCACCAAGCGCATTCAACACGTCATCCGACAGCGCTCGGGGAACGCGCGTGTGCACCAGTTCCCCGGTGCGCTTATCCCAGATGAATTCGTTCGTCGATTTCCCTTGATACCCCAGCAGCCAGCGGGTGGGCGTGTTTTCTCTCTCGGCCTGGGCGGACGTGCCCATCAACGCAAGAGACACGATCAAGAGCGCAACAGTCGTTTTCATCATCTCCGACTTTACGCGCATCAAGCGCCCCGACGAGCCGCGTGCACATGTCGTTGTACAGCGTAAAACAGGCACGCGAGGCCACCGAACCCGATCGCCATGTACCACGTTGCGGCACCGCCGCCATGCACGGCTTCCCACAGCTTCGTTGCTGAGAGGAATGCCCACGGCAGCGGAAGGATGAATCGTGCGTTCCGTCTAAAGAAATCCATCGGCGACTTTCGAGAAAAGATGACGCCACGATATCATTCCTGCCACCCAGAAATACTCACGCATTATCACGAGCGCTACCGTTCCGCCGCCGCAGCCTCCGCCAACGCGACGAACGCATCCACGAGCGGGCCGCCCCCTTCCGCGTGGCGCGCGAGGAGCATCGCCGTCGTCGCGTCCGGGTCGGCCAGCGGACGGTAGACGACGCCGTCCATGTGGATGCCTTCAAACGAGCTGGGCAGCAGCGAGATGCCGCAGCCGGCCGCGACGAGGCCGATAATCGTGGACGGCTCGCCCGCCTCCATCGCGATGTCCGGCGTGAAGCCCGCGGCGCGGCACAAGTCGAAGATCTGGTGGTAGATGCCGGTGCCTGCATCCTTCGGGAACACGACGAACGCGGAGCCGGCCAGGTCTTTCACGGTGATCGTCTTCTTGCGCGCAAGCGGCGAACCGGCCGGCAGCACGAGCCGCAGCGGGTCGCGGCGCAGCATCGTCAGCGCCACCGACCGCGGCAGCGGCATGGAGGCCGGGCGCACGAAGCCGACGTCCAGCTCGCGCGCCTCGATGCGCGTCAGCTGCGGCTGCGTGGCGACCTCGTGGAAGGTCAGCAGCACGTCGGGATAGCGCTGGCGGTAGCGTCGCACGACTTTCGCGAACAGCGGCGTGAACGGCGTCGAAAACGTGAACCCCACGCGCAGCTCGCCCGCCTCGCCCAGGTGCGCGCGCCGGGCCGTTTCCTTCGCCTGGTCGGACAGCGCCAGCACGCGCCGCGCGTCCGCCAGGAACAGCCGGCCCGCTTCCGTCAGCAGCACGCGCCGCTTGTTGCGCTCGAACAGCCGGGCGCCGATCTCGTGTTCCAGCGCCTGGATCTGCTGGCTCAGCGGCGGCTGGCCGATGTGCAGCCGTTCCGCCGCGCGCGTAAAACTCAGTTCTTCCGCGACGGCCACGAAATAACGCAAATGTCTGAGTTCCATGTTATCTGTTTAAGCGATAAGTAACGCCACAAATATATATTGGACACATAGTTCGTGCAATCCTACGATGGGATCTCGCATGCTTCCACGGTCCCGCCGCCATGTCCCGCCTTCCCGCCGCACCGCCCTCGTATCGCCGTACCAACCGCGCCCTGTTCTTCGGCGGTTTTTCCTGCTTCGCCCTGCTGTACAGCGTGCAGCCGCTGCTGCCGTTGCTGGCGCAGGAATTCGCGCTGACACCCGCACAGAGCAGCCTGTCGCTGTCGCTGTCGACCGCGGCGCTGGCCGTGTCGCTGCTGTTCTCGTCCGTGTTGTCCGACCGCCTCGGGCGCAAGAACATGATGGTCGCCGCGCTCGTCGTGTCCGGCCTGATGAGCGTGCTGTCGGCGTTCGCGCAGAGCTACACGCAGTTGCTCGTTGCACGCACCTTGCTGGGCCTTGCCATGGGCGGCATGCCCGCCGTCGCGATGGCCTATTTGAGCGAGGAGATCGAGCCGGCCGCGCTCGGGGCGTCGATGGGGCTGTACATCAGCGGCAACGCGTTCGGCGGGATGGCCGGCCGGATGCTGGCGGCCGTCCTGTCCGATTTCTTCTCGTGGCGCGTCGCCGTGGGCGTGCTCGGTGTCATGGGACTGCTGGGCGCCGCGGAATTCTGGCGCAGCCTGCCCGCGTCGCGGCGCTTCCGTCCGTCGTCCGGCGGCGTCGCGGCGATGCTGCACGGCCTGCGCCGCCACTTCGGCGACGACGGCCTGCCGTGGCTGTTCGCGCTGTCGTTCCTGTTGATGGGATGCTTCGTCAGCGCCTACAACTTCATCGGCTTCCGCCTGCTTGGCGCGCCGTTCGGGCTGCGCCAGAGCATCGTGGGCGGCATCTCGCTGTTGTACCTGCTGGGCATCTTCAGCGCCGCGTGGGCCGGTCGTCGCGCCGATCGGCTGGGCCGGCGCCACGTGTTGTGGACCGTGATGATGACCATGCTCGCGGGCCTGCTGCTGACGCTGTCCCACAACGTTGTCCTCATCGTCGCGGGCATGGCCGTCTACACCTTCGGCTTCTTCGCCTCGCACTCGATCGCCAGCAGCTGGGTGGGCCGGCGCGCCCGCACGCAGCAGGCGCTCGCGTCCGCGCTGTACCTGTGCTGCTACTACCTCGGCTCCAGCGTCGTCGGCTGGGCCAGCGGCATCCTGTGGGCGCACGGCGGCTGGGGCGGCGTCGTGGCGCTGCTGGGTGTCCTGCTCGGCGCCGCGATGCTGATCTCGCTGCGCCTGCGCACGTTGGCCCCCGTCCCTCAGGCGTGGTCGCCCGCCTGATGGGCGAACCAGCGGTCCTTCGCGAGCATGATCTCGTGGTGGCCGCGGCCCGCCGGGATCATCGGAAAACAGTTCTCGGCCTGCGCCACGACGACGTCGAGCAGGTACGGCCCCGGCGCTGCGAGGCACTCGTCCAGCGCCGCATCCAGTTCCGCGGCGTGTGACACGCGCCGCCCCTGCCAGCCGAACGCCCGCGCCAGCGCGACGAAGTCCGGCAGCGCTTCCGGATAACTGTGGCTGTAGCGGCCGCCGTGATGCAGCTCCTGCCACTGGCGCACCATGCCCATGCAGCCGTTGTTCGACAGGACGAGCTTGACGGGACAGCGGTGCTGCACCGCCGTCGACATCTCCTGGATGTTCATCATGACGGACGCGTCCCCCGACACGCACACGACCAGCGCGTCCGGATGCGCGACCTGCGCGCCGATCGCGGCCGGCAGGCCATAGCCCATCGTCCCTGCGCCGCCCGACGTCAGCCATCGGCGCGGACGCTCGAACGGCAAGTACTGCGCGGCCCACATCTGGTGCTGGCCGACGTCTGTCGCGACGATGGCATCGCGCCCGCGCACGCGCACGGCGAGCGCGCGCATCAGGTGTTGCGGCAGGATCGCGCGCGCCGCATCCGGAACGTCGAGGCAGCGCACGGCGCGCCATGCCGCGATCCGGTGCCACCAGTCGGCCGTCAGTGCCGGGTCGGCCCGCGAGGCGGCGACCGCGCGCAGCACCTCCGCGAGGACGGTGCCGGCATCGCCGACGAGCGCGACGTCCGTCCGCACCACCTTGCCGATCGAGCCGGGATCGACGTCGACGTGGACGATGCGCGCGTGCGGACAGAAATGCGCGAGCTTGCCCGTCACGCGGTCGTCGAACCGGGCGCCCACGCAGACGACGAGGTCCGCCTCGTGCATCGCGAGATTCGCTTCCAGCGTGCCGTGCATGCCCAGCATGCCGAGCCAGCGCGGGTCGGACGCGGGAAAAGCGCCCAGCCCCATCAGCGTGAGCGTGCACGGTGCGTCCTTCCAGCGGACGAGGGCCGTGAACGCGGCGCAGGCGTCCTCGCCCGCGTTGACGAGACCTCCGCCGCCGTAGAACACGGGCCGGCGCGCCTGGCGGATCAGGTGCGCCGCTAGGTCGAGGGCATCCGCCCGCACGCGCGGGCGCGCGGGCGTGGGCGATAGCGGCGCGTGCGGCACCAGGTCGACCACCTGCGCCTGGACGTCCTTCGGCACGTCGACGAGCACGGGCCCCGGGCGGCCGTCCAGCGCCGTGTGCACGGCGTGCCGGATCGTGTCGGCGATGACGTCCGCGCTGCGGACCTGCGTATTCCACTTCGTCACGGTGCGCGAGATGCCCAGCGCGTCGCATTCCTGGAACGCGTTCGTGCCGATGGCGCTCGTCGCGACCTGCCCGCTGACGCACAGCACGGGAATCGAGTCGCTCAGCGCATCGAGCAGGCCGGACGTCGTGTTGGCGATGCCGGGCCCGGACGTGACGAACACGACGCCCAGCCGCCCCGTGGAGCGGGCATAGCCCTGGGCGGCATGGACGGCAGCCTGCTCGTGGCGGACGAGGATGTGGCGGATGCGGCCGTCCAGCGCCAGCGCGTCGTACAGCGGCAGCACGGCGCCGCCCGGATAGCCGAAGACGGTGTCCACGCCGCAGCGCACGAGGGTATCGAGCAGCAGGCGGGCGCCCGTCATCCGCTGGTCGTTCGGGTGTGTTTTCATACCCGAAATGTTATCGGGCGAGCCCGTGAAAGTGCTTCCTGTTTTCCGCTAGAATGGCTTGATCGACTGAAAATTTTTAGCCCATCATGGAAGAATCGAGAAAATCTTTCGACGCGATCGATTTGCGCATCCTGTCCATCCTGCTGAAGGACTCGCGCACGCCGCTGCACGACATCAGCCGCGCGATCAATCTGTCGACGACGTCATGCTGGAACCGGATCAAGCGGATGACCGACTGCGGCGTGCTGGAGAGCTACACCGTGAAGCTCGACCTCGCGCAACTGGGCTACAACGACACGGTGATCGTCCAGGTCACGCTCGACAGCCACAGCGAGCAGACGCTGTACGAATTCGGCCGCGCGCTCGAATCCATTCCCGAAGTGCTGGAAGCCCTCCTCATCTCGGGCGACTACGATTACTTCCTGCGGCTCGCCGTGAAGGACACGCGCGACTACGAACGGCTGCTCAGGGAACGGCTGTACACGATCCCGGGCATCCGCCACAGCAAATCCAGCTTCGTGCTGCGCACGTTGAAGAAGGTCGACACGCCGCTGCCGTGACGGCACAGCCATCGACGGGTGCGAAGGCGCGCAGCGATCGATGACGTTGCGCGCCGAACACCATTTCGCATTCCGCCGCCTGCACGAGCGCGCGCGTGACCTGTCCCCCGCGCCCCCCCGCTGACGCCTTATTTGCCCGGCTGGTACAGCTGGTCGAAGGTGCCGCCATCGGCGAAGTGCGTCTTCTGCGCCTTCGTCCAGCCGCCGAACACGTCGTTGATCGTGAACAGGCTCACTTTCGGGAACTGCGCCGCATATTTCTGGGCGACCTGCCCATTGATCGGCCGGTAGAAATTCTTGGCGATGAGCTCCTGGCCTTCGTCCGTGTACAGGAACTGCAGGTACGCTTCCGCCACCTTGCGCGTGCCGCGCTTGTCCACGACCTTGTCGACGACGGCCACGGGCGGCTCGGCCAGGATGCTCTGCTTCGGCGCGACGATTTCGAATTTGTCCGGACCCAGTTCCTTGATGGCCAGGATCGCTTCGTTTTCCCATGCGATCAAGACGTCGCCGATGCCGCGCTCGACGAACGTCGTCGTCGCGCCGCGGGCGCCGGAATCGAGGACGGGCACGTTCTTGAATAACTTCGCCACGTAGTCGCGCGCTTTCGCTTCACTGCCGCCCGGCTGCTTCAACGCATTGCCCCACGCCGCCAGGTAGTTCCAGCGCGCACCGCCCGACGTCTTCGGGTTCGGCGTGATGACTTGCACGCCCGGCTTGATCAGGTCGTTCCAGTCATGGATGCCTTTCGGGTTGCCCTTGCGGACGAGGAACACGATCGTGGAGTTGTACGGCGAGCTGTTGTGCTGCAGGCGCTTCTGCCAATCCTTGGCGACCAGGCCACGCTCCGCGATCTCGTCGATGTCCCACGCGAGGGCCAACGTCACGACGTCCGCCTGCAGGCCGTCGATCACCGAGCGCGCCTGCTTGCCCGAACCGCCATGCGACGCCTTGAACGTGACGTTGTCGCCCGTCTGCGCCTTCCACTTCGCCGCGAACGCCTTGCCCACGTCCTGGTACAGCTCGCGCGTGGGGTCGTACGACACGTTCAGCAGGGTGACGTCGGCGGCATGCACGGTCGGGGCGACGAGCGCGATGGCGAGGGCCGCCTGGATCAGTTTTTTTACCAGCATATGTTTCTCTCTTCAGGGTTCGGAAGCCACAGCGTAAGCACGGCGGCGCGGAATGCGAACGAATACTTTCGGTCTTGCTTATCCGGTTTCTTCATATCGCGAAGGCAGCGTCGCCACGGGATTTCCCGCGCCGACTGATGGATTTCGTGATGGAAGAGCGATCGGAGGCGGGCGCACAATCGTCCGCGGTGACTTTTCGATAGATTCACGACCGAAGTCATTACCGGCACGGAGACGCCGGGACACTCCCTCATCTGACGAAAGCGAGAACAACATGAAACTGCTTGCATCCACGGGCATGACGATGGCCCTGCTGGCGGCGTTCGGCACGGCATACGTGCCCGCCGCTTCGGCCGCCCCGAGCTATACCTGGAATAACGTGAAGATCGGCGGCTCGGGCTATGTCGACGGCATGCTCGCCCACCCCGGCCAGAAAGGCCTGTTCTACGCCAAGACGGACGTCGGCGGCGCGTACCGCTACGACGCCGCGACGAGCACCTGGATCGCCTTGAACGACTGGCTGCCGCCTTCCCTCGGCTACGCGATGGGCGTCGACACGATCGCCATCGATCCGAACGACGCGAGCAAGTTCTACATGATCGGCGGCGGCGGGTACGGCGACGGCAGCCAGAAGGGCATCTTCATGGCCTCGAGCAATCAGGGCCGCACGTTCTCCACGCTGGCGCTGCCGTTTTCGACTGGCGGCAACGAATACGGGCGCCAGGTCGGCGAACGCCTGCAGGTCGATCCGAACAACGGCAACATCCTGTTCTACGGCACCGGCAACTCGACCGCGAATGCGTCGACCAACGGCATCTGGAAAAGCACGGACGGCGGCCAGCACTGGAACCGCCTGCCCAACTTCAACGTCCTCACGAGCGACGGCACGGGCGCCGGCGTCGCCTTCATCGCGTTCCACAAGGGCTCGGGCACGAGCGGCAACGCGACGCCGATCCTGTACGCCGGCGTGAACACGCAGACGGCCGCGAATGCGCGCAACATCATCTACAAGAGCAGCGACGGCGGCAACTCGTGGACGCCGCTGTGGACCTCCGCGGGCACGGGCCTGTTCCCCCAGCGCGGGCAGATCGGACCGGACGGCTATCTGTACGTGACGTTCTCGCGCGCGGCCACGTGGGAAGGCAATAACTACGGGCCCGGCGGCCTGGTCGACGGTGAAGTCTGGAAGATCAACGTGACGAGCGGCCAGGACCAGTGGACCAACGTCACGCCGCCCGGCGCGGCCAGTCCCAAGCCGTACGGCTTCGCGGGGCTGTCTGTCGATCCGTGGCGCCCGGGCTGGCTGACGGTGAACACCATCGACTGGTACGCGTGGAACGGGCAACAGATCGAGACGATGTACCGGTCGACGGACGGCGGCGCCACCTGGACCGACATCCTCCCGCACGCGAGCTTCGACACGAGCCCGGCCCCGTGGAACACCACGAACGGCCCCGTCACCGACTTCGGCAACTGGGGCGGCTCGCTGCTGGATCCGTACGACGTCAACCACGCCTTCGTCACCTTCGGCGGCGGCATCTGGGAAACGAAGAACCTGACGGCGGCCAGCACCAACTGGGCGTATGGCGAGAACGGCGTCGAGGAAACGGCCATCCTCGACCTGAAATCTCCGGTGCCCAACGTGTGGAACGCGTATCCCGTGCTGAGCGGCGCCGGCGACGTTTGCGGCTTCGTGCATTACGACGTCAAGACGGCGCCGCCCAATACGTTCACGGGGCCGGCCTGCAAGGACACCGATTCGCTCGACTATGCGCGCACGGACTCGCGGCTCGTCGTCCGCGTCGGCAACGGCGGCAGCTCCGCGCTCGGCGCCGTCTCGACCAACGGCGGCTACAGCTGGAACGCGTTCGGCAGCAACGGCCCGTCCACGCAGGGCGGCGGCTATGTCGCGATGTCGACCGACACGAGCACCAACCCCGCCACCACGTCGATCATCTGGTCGACGTGGGACGCGCCGACGGTGCGCTCGACGGACATGGGCAATTCGTGGCAGCAGATCGGGATCCCGAAATCCGCGCTCATCACGGCCGACGGCGCGGACCCCACGGTGTTCTACGCGTACGACCGCCAGCCGGGCATCCTCTACCTCAGCAACACGCGCGGTGCCACCTGGTGGGCCGCGAACTCCAGCACCAGCACGAACGGCATCCCGACGTGGTCCGACAAACTGGTGACGCCCGTCGGCGTCGCGGGCGACGTGTGGCTCGTGAACTGGCAAGGCCTGTACCACAACCGTGACTGGGGCCGTGGTGCCTGGACCAAGCTCGCCAACGTGAGCGCCGCGAAAGGCCTCGGCTTCGGCAAGGCGGCAGCCGGCGCCACGTATCCGGCCATGTACCTGTCCGGCACCGTCGGTGGCGTGCAAGGCATCTTCCGCTCCACCGACATGGGTGCGAACTGGGTCCGCATCGACGACGCCCAGCACCAGTACGGCGCCTCGTCCGTGATCACGGGCGATCCGAAGGTCTTCGGCACGGTCTACATCGGCGCGCGCGGGCTGGTGGTCGGCACGTCGACCGAGTGATACCGGCGACGTGCCGCGCGGGCCCGGTAGCGCCGCGCGGCCGTCGCCTCACACGGTGCGCGAATACTGCATCCGCTGCAGCGGCACGGCCGGCGGCTTGCCGAAGTAATCGTCGAACACCATGCACACGTTGCGGATCAGGAGCCGCCCTTTCGGGCTGACCTCGATGCGGTCGCGCGTCACGGTGAGCAGGTCGTCCCGTTCCAGTTCGGCCAGCTTCGCCAGCTCCGGCGCGAGGCTGGCCGCCGCGTCCACGTGCCAGCGCGCTGACAGTGCGGGCAGGTCGAGTGCGAAGTCGCACATCAGGCGCTGGATCACGTCGCGGCGCAGCAGGTCGTCGGCGGACAGCACGAGCCCGCGCGCGACGGGGAGCTCGCCGCGGGCGATGCGTGCGTAATACGGCTCGAGCGACTTCTCGTTCTGCGCATACGTGCCGTTCACGGCGCTGATCGCGGAGACGCCGCACGCGACCATGTCCACTTCCGCATGCGTCGAATAGCCCTGGAAATTGCGGTGCAAGGTGCCGTCGCGCTGCGCGCGCGCGAGTTCGTCGTCCGGCTTGGCAAAATGGTCCATGCCGATGTACACATAGCCCGCGGCGCACAGGCGCTCGATGCACAGGCCGAGCATGGCGAGCTTCGTTGCGCCGTCCGGCAGGTCCTCGTCGCGGATCAGCTTCTGCGACTTGAACAGCTGCGGCATGTGCGCGTAGTTGTAGACGGAGATGCGGTCGGGCGACGCGGCGATCACCTTGTCGAGTGTCGCGGACATCGTGACTACGTTCTGCAGCGGCAGGCCGTAGATCAGGTCGATGCTGATGGAGCGGAAGCCCGCGTCGCGCGCGGCGGCGATCGCATCGCGCGTCAGCGCTTCCGGCTGGATGCGGTTGACGGCGCGCTGCACGTCCTCGTCGAAGTCCTGCACGCCCAGCGACAGGCGGTTGAAGCCCTGGCGCCGCAAGGTGCGGATACGCTGGGCGTCGACCGTGCGCGGATCGATCTCGATGGAGAATTCGCCTGTGTCCTCGGGCGCGAACGCGAAGCGGCTGCGCAGATGGCCCAACAGGTCGCCCATCTGCGCGTCATCCAGGTACGTGGGCGTGCCGCCGCCGAAGTGCAGCTGCTCGACGAGGGCATCGTCGGCGAACAGGTCGGCCTGCATGTCGATCTCGCGCATCAGGTAGCCGAGGTATTTCACGGCCTTCGTGCGGTCGTGCGTGATGATCTTGTTGCAGGCGCAGTAGTAGCACAGCGACTCGCAGAAGGGGATGTGCACGTACAGCGACAGCGGCTTGCCCGGCCGCGCGGCCGCCGCGAGGTCGGCCGCGCCGAAGCCCGGCGTGAAGCGGTCGGCCGTCGGGTACGACGTGTAGCGGGGACCGCGCTGGCTCATGCGGGCGATCAGTTCGGGATCGAATTCGATGGTGGGATGCATGGTGGTTCCAGTGACGGTTCAGCCTTCGCGCCCGTCCGGACGGGCGGCAGACAAATAAGGCACGTACACGGCGAGGTAGGCGAGGAAGGCGGCGCTCCAGCACGTGGTGGCGAGGACGAGGGACACCGCGCGCCACGACGGCAGCACGGCGGCCGCGAAACGGAACACGACGGCCAGCTGCACGAGCACGAACATCAGGCACTCGCCGCGGCCGGCCTTCAGCGGACGGCCCGTGTGGCCCAGCGCCGTGCGGGTGATCATGCCGATGATCAGGCCGGCCAGCGCGCCCACGGTCAGCACGTGCAGCGCCGCGCTGCCGGACACGACGCCGTACTGCGCCAGCGCCAGCAGGACGAAGCCGAGCGGGATCCAAAAGTAGGACAGGTGCAGGATCCACAACAGCGGATTCCGCCACGTGCGCCACGGCTGCCAGCCGATCAGGCGCGCGGCCTGGCCGACGCCGGCGAGCAGCGCGATGCTGGCGGTGAGCGGCGCCGGCAGGCCGGCCGTCCAGGCGAGGCCCGCGAGCACGGTGAGGATCAGTGCCCACTTGTCGCGGCGCGCGTCCTGCACGGGCTGCACACCCGGCACCGCATTCCGCGTGAACATGGGGATCACGCGGCCGCCGATGACGATCTCGATCACGACGATCAGCATGATCGCGGCGTGCACGGGCGTGAGCGGGTCGAGCGCGGCCCAGTGCAGCGTGGCCGCGTGGTAGCACGCGTTCGCGAGCGTCAGCAGGCCAAGCAGGCCCACGAGGAACATGTTGCGCATGTTGCCCGACAACTTGAACACGCAGTACAGCGGATACGCGGCGACGGGCAGGAAGGCCACGTCGACGGCCACCGCGACGACGGGCGGCGCCGCGACCATCGCGATCCGGCCCGCGATCCAAACGCCGGCGATGGCGGCCAGAGTACGGCCGCGCGGGGTCCACAGCTTCGTCCAGTTGTAGCCGGCCGTGTACAGGAAGCCGACGACGACGGCCAGCGCGAACCCGAACACCATCTCGTGCATGTGCCAGAACATGTCGATGCGCGCGGGCAGCGGCCATCCGGCCTGCGCGGCGACCCACGCCGGCACGGACACCGCGGCGAACGCGGCGGCCAGCAGGTAGAACGGCCTGAACCCGAGCGCGAACAGGGCGCGGCCGCCGCCCGGCGCCGGGGACGGACGGGCTTCTTCGATGTGCATGAGCGCCATGCTGGCTCCTTGAATAAAGTGGTATCTCCGCCGCATGTTAAGCGTCGCCCACACACGCGACAATCGGCCAAAGTGACTAGGCAACGCGGCAGATCGACCGTACCTGCGGGCTTTCCTAAACTGGGTCAAGCTTTTCAAATTTAAGCTGCATTCCATATGCAACTAATATCGGAAAGCCTCCACAATGCGGTCCAGGCGCTTCACGGCGTCACCGTTCAACCACCAGTGAAGGAACACAAGCCATGCACGCGACACGCAGACTCTGGACCTGGCTGGCGATCATCTGTGTACTCTCCTTTGCCACGCTCTTGTTCGTGGGCCGGGAAATCTACCTGAAGGCGCCGCCGATCCCCATCGTCAAGGACACCAGCGGCACCGTCCTCTATACCAAAGACCAGGTCACGCTCGGCCAGCAGGCCTGGCTGTCCGCCGGCGGCCAGCAGTTGGGCACCGTCTGGGGCCACGGCAGCTACGTCGCCCCGGACTGGTCGGCCGACTGGCTGCACCGCGAGGCGCTCGCCCTGCAGAACCGGTTTGCCCTGCGCGACCACGGCCAGCCGTATGCGCAACTCGACGCCGGCCAGCGCGGCCGCATCGACGCCCTCGTCAAGGAAGAACTGCGCCGCAACACCTATGACGCCGCCACCAACACGCTCGTCGTGTCGGGCGACCGCGCCGCCGCCATCCGCACCGTCGCCGCGCACTACGCGGGCCTGTTCGGCAACGATCCGAAGCTGGACAAGCTGCGCGAACAATACGCGATGGCGAACGGCTCGCTGCCGGATGCCGACCAGCGCGCCGCACTGACGGGCTTCTTCTTCTGGTCCGCCTGGGCCGCCGCCACCGACCGCCCGGGCGAACCGGGCCTGTCGTACACGAGCAACTGGCCGCACGAGCCGCTGGTCGGCAATACGCCGACGACGGGCGCCGGCATCTGGTCGATCGCCAGCATCATCCTGATGATCGGCGCCATCGCCGGCATGGTGCTGTTCCACTCGGCCCAGCCCGAGGAAAGCGACCCGCAGCCGCCGAAGGACGACCCGCTGTTCAAGCTCAAGGCCACGCCGTCGATGAAGGCCACGCGCAAGTATTTCGCCGTCGTCGTCGCGCTGATCCTCGCGCAAGTGGGCATGGGCGTGATCACGGCGCACTATTCGGTCGAAGGCCACAGCTTCTTCGGCATCCCGCTCGGCGACATCCTGCCGTTCACGATCAGCCGCACCATCCACACGCAGTTCGCCGTGCTGTGGATCGCCACCGCGTGGCTCGCCACGGGCCTGTACATCGCGCCCGCCATCTCGGGCCACGAGCCGCGCTTCCAGGCGCTGGGTGTGAACGTCCTGTTCTACGCGCTGCTGTTCATCGTCGCCGGTTCCACCGTGTGCGGCTGGCTCGGCACCTTGCAGCACCGCGGCGTCGACTTCGCCTTCTGGCTCGGCAACCAGGGCCTCGAATTCACGAGCATGGGCCGCATCTGGCAATACCTGCTGTTCGTCGGCCTGCTGTTCTGGGCCTTCCTGCTGGGCCGCGGCCTGTGGCCCGCCTTGCGCAAGCCGTCGGAAAGCCGCGGCCTGATCGCGATGGTGTTCCTGGCGGCCGTCTGCATCGGCGGGTTCTACGCCACGTCGCTGACCTGGGGCCAGCACACGCACTACTCGATGGTCGAGTACTGGAGATGGTGGCTCGTCCACCTGTGGGTCGAAGGCTTCTTCGAAGTGTTCGCCACCGCCGTCATCGCGCTGCTGTTCACCCGCCTGGGCCTGATCCGCGCCGCCACCGCCAACACGGCCATCGTGCTCGAGACCATCGTGTTCCTGTTCGGCGGCATCCTGGGCACCTTGCACCACCTGTACTTCACGGGCACCCCGACGGCCGTGATCGCGATCGGCGCCATGTTCTCCGCGCTGGAAGTCGTGCCGCTGTCGATGATCGGCATCGAGGCCTACCGCAACTACCAGCGCACGAAAGCCGCGCCGTGGGTGGCGAGCTACCGCTGGGCGATCCTGTGCTTCATCGCCGTCGGCTTCTGGAACACGGTGGGCGCCGGCCTGCTGGGCTTCTCGATCAACACCCCGATCGCGCTGTACTACATGCAAGGCCTGAACATGACGGCCGCCCACGGCCACGCCGCCCTGTTCGGCGTGTACGGCATGCTGGGCATCGGCCTGATGCTGTTCTGCCTGCGCGGCCTGACCGACCGCCTCGCATGGTCCGACGCCCTGCTCAAGCCGATGTTCTGGCTGCTGAACATCGGCCTCGCGATGATGGTGTTCATGGCCCTCGTGCCGGCCGGCATCTACCAGGCCTGGGCCAGCGTCTCGCGCGGCATGTGGTTCGCCCGCTCGCCGGAAGTGATCCACTCCGCGTTCATGGAGAACATGGTGTGGCTGCGCGTGCCGGGTGACATCGTGTTCGCGCTGGGCACCCTGTGCCTCGCCCTGTTCGTGCTGCGCGTGCTGCGCCGGCCGGCCCGTCCCGTCGAGGTGCCGATCGAGATCGGCGGCCGCCTCGCCGCCAAGGCCGCCCGTCCCACCACGAAGGCCTGAACCCGCGGGCGACGCCGCCAGCCGGCGCGGCGCCCGCCGCATTCGCATCGGAGCGATCATGCGTCTCACCGAACACACCGATTACGCGCTGCGCCTCCTCATGTACCTGGGGAGTAACGGCGGACGCCTCGCCACCACCGGCGAAGTCGCCGCCGTGCACGGCATGTCGCACCACCACCTCACGAAGGTCGTCAACGAGCTGGGACATGCCGGCTTCGTCGAGACCGTCCGGGGCCGCAGCGGCGGCATCCGCCTGGCGCGCCCCGCCGCCGACATCATGGTCGGCGACGTCGTGCGCCACACGGAGCCCGATTTCCACGTCGTCGCCTGCCTCGACGGCCGCGCGCGCGCGTGCCCGCTCGCACCCGGCTGCGTGCTGAAAGGCGCGCTGTGCCGCGCCACCGCCTGCTTCCTCGAATCGCTCGACGGCATTGCGCTGTCGTCCCTCATCACACCATCATGAACAACCCTCCCCTGCTCGACGTGCGCGCACTGCCCGCACCGGAACCGATGGAACGCGTGCTGGAGGCGCTCGACAGCCTCCCCGACGGCGCCGAACTGTCGGTACTGCTGGCGCGCGAACCGCATCCGCTGTACGGCATCCTGGCACGCATGGGCTATCGCTGGCGCTCGGCGTGGCAGGACGACGGCTGCCTCGTCGCCATCGCGCGGGACACCTGATGCGGCGCGCGCTCGACTACGCGCACATGCCCCCGCCCGCCCTGCCGCTGGGCTTCCTCGCCGTCGCGCCGTGGTTCGGCGTCGCGGCCGGCCTGCTGGCCGCATGGCACGGCGGCGCCGTTTTCGCGACGCGCTGGAACCCGGCCACGCTGGCCGTCGTCCACCTCGTCACGATCGGCTTTCTCACGATGACGATGGCCGGGTCGCTGCTGCAGATCCTGCCCGCCGTCGCCGGCCTGCCGCTGCGCTGCCCGCCGCGCCTGGCCGCCCGGACCTGCCCGCTGCTGGGCGCCGGCGGCGCGCTGCTTGCTGCCGGCTTCCTGTCCGGCTGGCCGGCGTGCTTCGCGCTCGCGTGGGTCGTGCTCGCGGGCGCGTTCGCGCTGCTGCTCGCCTGCCTCATCCCCACACTATGCCAGTGCGCCGACGCCGTCCCCGCCGTCGCGCACATCGTCGGCGGCATGCGGGGCGCCGTCGCCGTGCTGGTGGTCGCCATCGCGGCGGGGCTCGCGCTGGCGGGCTGGCTCGCGGGCGGCCCGGCCGTCCCCGTCCCGCCGCTCGTCGACAGCCACGCGGCGCTCGGTTTCGCCGGCTGGGTACTCCCCCTCGTGATGGCCGTCGGGTTCCAGGTGATTCCCATGTTCCAGGGCACCGATCCGTTCGCCGCGGCCGCGCGCCGCTGCGTGCCCGTGCTCTTCCTCGCGCTGGCGGCATGGGTCGCGGGCCGCTGGCTGGACGCCGGCTGGCGCACGGCCGCCGCGCTGGCGGGCGCCCTCGTCGCGACGGCGTGGGCGCTGCACGCGTGCGCACTGCTGCTGCGCCGCGCGCGCACGCGCTCCGCGCAGGGCACGGCACACTGGCTGCTCGCCCTCGCGTCGCTGGTGGCTGCCGCGTGGCTGTTCGCGTGGCCGGGCGAGCCGTCGGACGCGCGCACCGTCGCCATCGGCGTCTGCTTCCTGGCCGGCTTCGCCATGACGGCCGTGCACGGGATGCTGTACCGGATCGTGCCGTTCCTCGTCTGGCATCACCTGCGCGAGCACACGCGGCCGGGCACGCGCGTGCCGAAGCTCGCGGAACTCATCGGGCCGCGGCGCCAGCGGTCGCAATGGTGGTGGCAAGGCGCCGCCGTCGCCGCGGCGCTCGGTGCGTGCAAGTACGCGTCCCTCGCGCCGGCCGCCGGCCTGCTGCTGGCCGCTGCCAGCGTGCACGTCGCCCTGGACGTGGCGCTGCCCGTGCTGCGCCATCGCCATGCATTGAGGATTTGACTTGCATCAATGACGCCCCAGGGGCCGACCGCCTATCTTGCGTTCATGAACATCTTCGCCTCGCCGTCCCGCTGGATCTGCTGTGTCCTGCTCGCCTTCCTCCACGCCATCGCTATCGGCCAGACCGTACCGCGCAGCAGCCTCGACGCGCGCCTGCTGACGCCGCGGCTGTACGCCGGCGCACCGCCGCCGGCCTGGCTGGACGATGGCGCCACGCGCGCGCGCGCCGCAGTGCGCTTGTTGCGCGATGCGCCGCTGCACGGCCTCGACCCGGCCCGCTACGACACGGAAGGCCTCGCGCGCCGGCTCGACGACGTCACGGACGCCGTCGACGCGCTGGCGCTCGAACGCGACCTCAGCACGGCGATGCTGCAATACCTGTCCGACCTGCGCTTCGGCCGCGTGGCGTCCGGCTACCGGCCGACGGCCGACGTCGCCGCATTCGATCCCGTGGAACGGCTGCGCCAGGCGCTCGTCGACGGGCGTCTCGCGCAGGCCGTTGACGGCGCCGCGCCACCCATCGCGATGGTCAAACGCGTCGAAGCCACGCTGGCGCACTACCGTGCCCTCGCGGCCGCGTATCCCGCGTGGCCCGCGCTGCCTGCGCCGGCGTCGCGGATGGGCACGGGCGCGCGCTATGCGGGCGCGGCCGCGCTGCGCGAACGCCTGCGGCTGTTGGGCGACCTCGATGCCGCAACCGCGGGCACCGGCGACGTCTACACGCCCGAACTGGCGGCCGCCGTGCGCCGGTTCCAGGCACGCCACGGGCTCGACGAAGACGGCGTGCTGGGCGCCGCGACGCTGGCGGCCCTCGCCGTGCCGCCGGCGCACCGCGTGACGCAGCTGGAACTCACGCTGGAACGCCTGCGCTGGCTGCCCCGCCCGCCGCGCGGCCGCGTCGTCATCGTGGACGTGCCCGCGTACCGGCTGTGGGCGTTCGACGTGGACGAGCCGGGCGGGCCGCTGCTCGAGATGCGCGTCATCGTCGGCGCGGCCGCGCGCACGCCGACGCCGCTGTTCATCGGCCAGATGCGCCGCGTCGAGTTCAACCCGTACTGGAACGTCCCGCGCAGCATCGAGCGGGGCGAGATCATCCCGAAGCTGGCGCGCGACCCCGGCTACCTGGCGAAGAACGACATGGAACTCGTGGGGCCGTCCGGTCAAGCGATGGCCGATGCACCCGGCGCCGCGCTCGCGGCCTTGCGCGCGGGCACGGCGCGCGTGCGGCAACGGCCGGGGGCGCTTAACGCGCTGGGCGCCGTCAAGTTTTCGATGCCGAACCCGATGAACATCTACCTGCACTCGACGTCCGCACAACAGTTGTTCGGCCGGTCGCGGCGCGACCTGAGTCATGGCTGCATCCGCGTCGAACACCCTGCCGCGCTGGCGCAATTCGTGCTGGCCGCCCCCGCCCGCTGGGACGCCGACGCCATCGCCGCCGCCATGCGCCCCGGCCGCACGCTCGTCGTGCCGCTGCGTGAGCCGGTGCCCGTCGTGCTGTTCTACGCGACGGCGCTCACGGACCGCGAAGGGCGCGCCCTGTTCGCCGAAGACATCTACGGACTCGACGAAGAGCTGACTCAGGCGTTGCGCGCCGATTGACAAGCGGCCCGCGGCGGCCGCATGCTTGTCGATGCCATATTCGAGGATTTTGACTTACATCAACGATCTTGCATCGGCCGAGCCGGTAAGGTGGGCATATGGACAAGCTCAAGCAGAATCTCACCGACACCCTCGTCGCCGGCCCGGCCCCCGTGCCCGCCGCGCCGTGCCCTCCAACCTGCCCCGACATCGAACCGCCCACCGTGACGGACCGCATGCTGCATGCGGCGCTCGGCCGCATGACGTCCGGCATCTCACCCGCCGCGCTGGCACTCGCATGGACCGACTGGACCTTGCACCTCGCGCAGTCGCCCGGTAAATGGGCCCGGCTCAGCGAAAAGGCGCTGCGCAAGGCCGGACGCTTCGGCGAGTACGCGGCACGCGCAGCGGGCGGCGACACGCAGCCGTGCATCGCACCGCTGCCGCAGGACCGCCGCTTCAGCGGTGAAGCGTGGCAGCAATGGCCGTTCAACGTCATCCACCAGGGCTTCCTGCTGAACCAGCAGTGGTGGCACAACGTGACGACCGGCATCGGCGGCGTCTCGCCGCACCACGAGCAGGTCGTCTCGTTCGTCGCGCGCCAGTTGCTGGACGTGGTCTCGCCCGTGAACTTCGTCGCGACGAACCCGGACGTGCTGCAAGCCACCGTCGAACAGGGCGGCATGAACTTCGTGCGCGGCGCGGCCCACCTCGCGGACGACTGGTGGCGCATGCTGACGGAGCACCCGCCGGCCGGTGCCGATCACTTCGTCCCCGGACGCCAGGTCGCCGTCACGCCGGGCCGCGTCGTGCTGCGCAACCGGCTGATGGAACTGATCCAGTACGCGCCCGCGACGCCGGACGTGCATGCGGAGCCCGTGCTGATCGTGCCCGCGTGGATCATGAAGTACTACATCCTCGACCTGTCGCCGCAGAATTCGCTCGTGAACTACCTCGTCGACCGCGGCCACACGGTCTTCATGATCTCGTGGCACAACCCCGGCGAGGACGACCGCGACCTCGGCATGGACGACTACCTGCGCCTGGGCGTGCTGGCCGCGCTGGACGCCGTGGGTGCCATCGTGCCCGACCAGCGGATCCATACAGCCGGCTACTGCCTGGGCGGCACCTTGCTCGCGATCGCGGCCGCCTACCTCGCGCGCAGGCGCGACGAGCGACTCCGCTCGCTGACCCTGCTCGCCGCGCAGACGGACTTCACGGAAGCGGGCGAACTGTCGCTGTTCATCGACGACAGTGAACTGGACTACCTGGACGACATCATGTGGCACCAGGGTTATCTGGAGACGCGCCAGATGGCGGGCGCGTTCCAGCTGCTGCGCTCCAACGACCTCGTATGGTCGCGCATCGTCAACGATTACCTGCTCGGCAAGCGCCAACCGTTGACCGACCTGATGGCGTGGAACGCGGACGCGACCCGCATGCCGTACCGGATGCACAGCGAATACCTGCGCCGGCTGTTCCTGAAGAACGACCTGTTCGAAGGCCGCTACCGCGTCGACGACCGCCCCGTCGTGCTGGCGGACATCCGCGCCCCGATGTTCGTCGTGGCCACCGAGGCGGATCACGTGGCACCGTGGAAGTCCGTCTACAAGATCAACCTCGTGGCCGGTGCCGACGTCACGTTCGTCCTGACGAGCGGCGGCCACAACGCGGGCATCGTCAGCGAACCGGGCCACCGCGGCCGCCGCTTCCGCATCGCACGCCGCACCAACGGCGACCCCTACCTGGCGCCGGACGACTGGGTCGCCGCGACACCCACGCGTGACGGATCGTGGTGGCACGCCTGGGCCGACTGGCTCGCCGCCGCAAGCAGCGGCCGCACGGCGCCGCCATCGCTCGGCGCACCCGACCAGGGTTACGCGCCGCTGGACGCGGCGCCCGGCCGCTACGTGCTGGAACGCTGATCCGCATCGCATTCACCGGAGATTCTCATGCAGAACGCACTCATCGACCTGCGCGGCAAGCGCGGTCTCATCCTCGGCATCGCCGACGAACGGAGCATCGCCTACGGTTGCGCGCGCGTCATGGCCGCCTGCGGCGCCGAACTGGCCGTCACCTACCTGGACGCCGAGGCCGAACCGCACGTGCGCCCGCTCGCGGAAGCGCTGCGCTGCCCACTCGTCCTGCCGTGCGACGTGCGCGAACCCGGCCAGCTGGAAGCCGTGTTCGACACGGTGGGCAAGGCGTGGGGCAGCATCGATTTCGTACTGCACGCAATCGCGTACGCGCCGAAGGACGACTTGCACGGCCGCGTCACCGACTGCTCCGCCGCCGCTTTCGGCCTCGCGATGGACGTGTCGTGCCACTCGTTCATCCGCTGCGCGAAGCTCGCCGAACCGCTGATGCCGCACGGCGGCTGCCTGCTGACGTTCACGTTCTACGGCGCCGAAAAGGTCGTCCCGCACTACAACCTGATGGGCCCCGTGAAGGCCGCGCTGGAAGCGTCCGTGCGCGCGCTGGCGGCGGAACTGGGCAGCCGCCGCATCCGCGTCAACGCCGTGTCGCCGGGCCCGCTGGGCACGCGCGCCGCGTCCGGCCTCGACCACTTCGACGAGCTGCTGGGCGACGCGTGGTCGCGTGCGCCGGAACACCTGCTGGCCCGCATCGACGACGTGGGCAGCGTGGCCGCCTTCCTCGCCAGCGACGGCGCGCGGCTCGTCACGGGCAACGTCGAATTCGTCGACGCCGGCTACCACGTGATGGGCTGACCGATGGATACGATAGCAAACCGCACGTTCGACGAACTGAAGGTCGGCGACAGCGCCAGCCTCGCGCGCACGCTCACGCGCGCCGACATCGAGCTGTTCGCCGTGATGTCGGGCGACGTGAACCCCGCGCACCTGGACGACGAGTACGCACGCAGCGACATGTTCCACAAAGTGATCGCGCACGGCATGTGGAGCGGCGCTTTAATCTCGACGGTGCTCGGCACCCAGCTGCCCGGCCCCGGCACGATCTACCTGGGCCAGTCGCTGCGCTTCCTGAAGCCGGTGGGCCTGGGCGACACCGTCACCGTCACCTTGACGGTCGCCCGCCTCGACCCGGAAAGACGCCGCGTGACGCTCGACTGCACGGTCACGAACCAGGACGGCCAGCAAGTGGCGGCCGGCACGGCCGACGTCATCGCGCCCACCGAGAAGGTCGCGCGCCCCCGCGTCGCGCTGCCCGAGGTCCGGCTGCGCGAACGGGGCGGCCGCTACCGCGCGCTGCTGCAGGCCGCGACGGGCGCCCCGCGCGTGCGCACGGCCGTCGTGCACCCGGTCGACACGGTATCGCTGCTGGGCGCCGTCGAGGCGGCACGCGAGGGCTTGATCGAACCCGTGCTCGTCGGGCCGGAAGCGAAGATCCGGCAAGCGGCCGCGCAGGCGAACATCGACCTGACCCCGTACCGCATCGTGCCGACTGAACACAGCCACGCGGCCGCCGACGCTGCCGTGGCGCTGGCGCGCACGGGCGATGTGCAAGCCATCATGAAAGGCGCGCTGCACACGGACGAGTTGATGCACGCCGTCGTCGCGAAGGACACGGGCCTGCGCACGGGCCGGCGCATCAGCCACGTGTTCGCGATGGACGTGCCCACGTATCCACGGCCCCTGTTCATCACGGACGCCGCGATCAACGTCTACCCCACGCTCGAGGACAAGCGCGACATCGTGCAGAACGCGGTCGACCTCGCGCACGCCCTCGGCCTGGCGGCGCCGCGCGTGGCGATCCTGTCCGCGCTCGAAACGGTGTCCCCGAAGATCGCATCGACGATCGAAGCGGCCGCGCTGTGCAAGATGGCGGAGCGTGGCCAGATCGTCGGCGCCATCGTCGACGGACCGATGGCGTTCGACCTCGCCGTGTCGGCGGAAGCGGCGCTGACGAAAGGTTTCGTGTCGCCCGTCGCCGGGCAGGCCGACATCCTCGTCGTGCCGGACCTCGAAGCGGGCAATATGCTCGCGAAGCAGCTGGAATATCTGGCGGAAGCGCAGGTCGCGGGCATCGTGCTCGGCGCGCGCGTGCCCATCATCCTCACGAGCCGCGCCGACGGCCCGCTGGCCCGGCTCGCGTCGTGCGCGCTGGCGGCCCTCCTCGTGCGCAAGAGCGGCGCCCCGGCCGTGATCGGATCGCCATGAGCCGCGGTTTCGCCTGTTTCAATGCCGGTTCGTCCAGCATCAAGTTCGCCATCTACGAAGAACGGGGCACGGACCTCGTGGCGACGGGCCGCGGCGAGATCGATGGCGGCGGTGACGGTCCACGGCTGCTCGCGTGGGCGCCGGACGGCACGCTCGTCCAGGACACGGCGCTGCCCGCGCACGCGGACCACGGGGCCCGGCTGCGCGCGGCCGTCGAATGGATCGAGGGCCACCTCGCGCCGGCACATCTGGCGGCGATCGGCCACCGCGTCGTCCACGGCGGCAACGCGCACGCAGGCCCCGCGCTCGTGACACCAGCGCTGCTGGAAGAACTCACGGCACTGGCCCCGCTCGCGCCGCTGCACCAGCCGCACAACCTGGACGCGATCGCCGCGATGGCGCGCCTGCATCCGAACCTGCCGCAGGTCGCGTGCTTCGACACGGCGTTCCACCTCGCCAATCCGCGCGTCGCCCGGCTGTACGCCCTGCCCCGCGCCCTCGCCGACGAAGGCCTGCTGCGCTACGGCTTCCACGGGCTGTCATACCGGCACATCGCCGACGTGCTGCCTGCGCTGGAGCCGCGCGCCCGCGGCCGCGTCATCGTCGCCCACCTCGGCAGCGGCGCCAGCATGTGCGCGATGGTCGACGGCCGCAGCGTCGCCACGTCGATGGGGTTCTCCGCCCTCGACGGCCTGCCGATGGCCACGCGCTGCGGCAGCATCGACCCGGGCCTCGTGCTGCATCTGCTGCGCACGAAGCACCTGGACGCGGACGCGCTGGAACACATGCTGTACCGCGACAGCGGGCTGCTGGGCCTCTCGGGCATCAGCGGCGACATGCGTGCGCTGCTGGCCAGCGACGCGTCGTCCGCGCGCGAGGCCGTCGACGTGTTCGTGTACCGCATCGCGCGCGAACTGGGTTCGCTGGCTGCGGCGGCCGGCGGCCTGGACGTACTCGTGTTCACGGGCGGCATCGGCGAGCATGCGGCCGAGGTCCGTGCGCGCGTCTGCGAGCAGGCCGCGTGGCTCGGCGTACGCATCGACGCGGACGAGAACGCGGTGGGCGGCCCGCGCCTGCACACGGCCGACAGCACCGTCGCCGTGTGGGCGTTGCCGGCCGACGAAGAATGCGTGATCGCACGCGAGACGCGGGCCGTCGCCGACCGCTATCCTTCGTAGGCGCGCAGCCCGGCCGCGTCGACGATCTCGATCTCGCGCCCGGCCACGCGCACGAGTTCGCGCCGCGCGAGGTCGTGCAGCACGCGCGAAAAATACTCCGGCGTGATGTTCAGGCGCGACGCGACGAGGCGCTTGCTGACGGACAGCTTCACGGTCGCACCGGATACGGGCGCATCCTTGAGCAGGTAGTCGACCACGCGCTGGCCGCCCGTGTGCAACGTGTACGACTCCACGTCCGCCACGAGGCCGTGCAGGCGCCGGCTCATCCCCGCGAGCATGCGGCGGGCAAAAGCGGGACTGCGTTCCAGTTCGGCGAAGATCGCGTCCTTGCCGACGTGGAGCAGCAGGCAGTCCTCCAGCGCCGTCGCCGTCACGAAATACGGTTTTTCCATGAACATGACGGCCTCGCCGAACGTCTTGCCCGGCCCCAGGATCTCGATGACTTTCTCCTGGCCCTGCGCCGACACGAACGCCAGCTTCACCTGGCCGTACAGGATGGTGTGGAAGCCGAGGCAGGCGTCGCCGCGCCGGACGATGTGGCGGCCCCGCTCCACGTGGCGTTCCACCGCGGCCGCGCCGACGGCGCGCAATTCGTCGTCGCCGAGATCGGAAAACAGCGGCAGGCGGCGCAGGAAGGTGCATGGGTCGATGGCGGGCACGGGGCGCTCCGGTGGCGGATGGGGGAATACCCTTATTGTCGCAAGGGTCGTCCGCGCGGGCGATACGCCGGAATGACTAGGCCGCGTACGCCGTCGTGCCGACTGCCGCGCGCGCATCCCTTGCCTACAATCGGCACATTCCCCCTGTCACGGACCGACCATGCAACTCGCCGACTTTACCGACTTCCTCGCCGCCGCGCGCGCCCAGCCCGAGGCGCAGCGCCTGCTTTTCGTGTTCGCCGTCGCGGAACTGCCGCAGGCGCACAGCCCGGGCCAGGCCCGGCGCTTCGAGGAAGGACGGGGTGGCGCGCTGGCGCCCGTCATGTGCGTCGACAAGGGGCTCGACGAACTCGCGGATTTCGCCGCGCTGGCGGAAGAATCGCGCGCGACGGGCCAGCCGTGGGACATGGTGTTCGTCGCCGCGCTGGCGGGACAGCAAGGCGCGGCGCCGCAGCCGGCCGGCATCGACCGCGGCCTGAAGATGATGATCGACGCCGTGCACCGCGGCGCCATCGAGCGCTTCCTCGCGTTCGACACGCAGGGTGACGCCGTGCGATTTGCTTGAACGGGTTTAAGGCGGCGCGGTCGCCCGATCCCTAAGCTGGCTGCGTTACCGTTCGCATCCCAGCCATGACCTCCACTTCCGCTCCCGCCTCCCCTCCCCTCGAACTCGTCTGTCCCGCCGGCAGCCTGCCGGCCCTCAAGGCCGCCGTCGACAATGGCGCCGACTGCGTCTACCTCGGCTTTCGCGACGCGACCAATGCCCGCAATTTCGCCGGCCTGAATTTCGGCGAAGACGCCATCCTCGAAGGCATCCGCTATGCCCATGCGCGCGGGCGCAAGGTCTTCCTTGCGCTGAACACCTATCCGCAGCCCGGTGCGGACGACCTGTGGCGGCGCGCCCTCGACCGCGCCGCCACGCACGGCATCGACGCCGTCATCCTCGCCGACCCCGGACTGATGGAGTACGCGGCGCGCGTGCATCCGGCGCTGCGCCTGCACCTGTCCGTGCAGGGCTCGGCCACGAATGTCGATGCCATCGCGTTCTACCACCGCCACTTCGGCATCGCGCGCGCCGTGTTGCCGCGCGTGCTGTCGCTGGCGCAGGTCGAGCAGGTGATCGAACACACCCCCGTCGAGATCGAAGTGTTCGGCTTCGGCAGCCTGTGCGTGATGGCGGAAGGACGCTGCCAGCTGTCGTCGTACGCGACGAGCGAGTCGCCGAACACGCACGGCGTGTGCTCGCCGGCGAAGGCCGTGCGCTGGCAGCGCACGCCGCGCGCACTGGAAGCGCGGCTGTACGACGTGCTGATCGACCGCTACGAAGACGGCGAACAGGCCGGCTATCCCACCTTGTGCAAGGGCCGCTTCGTCGTCGACGGCGAAACGTATTACGCCATCGAGGAACCGGCGAGCCTGAACACGCTCGAGATCCTGCCGAAGCTCCTCGCGGCGGGCGCCCGCGCCGTCAAGCTCGAGGGCCGCCAGCGCAGCCCCGCGTACGTGGCCCAGGTCACGCGCGTGTGGCGGGCCGCCATCGACAGCTGCCTCGCGGAGCGCCAGCGCTACACCGTCAGGCGCGACTGGATGGCCCTGCTCGACAACGTGGCCGAGGGCAGCCAGCACACGCTCGGCGCCTACCACCGCCCCTGGAAATGACACCGCACCGAAAGACCACCATGAAGATTGCCCTCGGGCCCCTGCAATACTATTGGCCGCGCGACATCGTGTTCGCGTTCTACGACGCGATGGCGGCCACCCCCATCGACATCGTGTACCTCGGCGAGACCGTGTGCTCGCGCCGCCATGAGCTGCGCCAGTCCGACTGGCTCACGCTCGCCGATCGCTTGTCCGCCGCGGGCAAGGAAGTCGTGCTGTCGACCCAGGTACTGATCGAGTCCGGGCCGGACCTGTCCGTGCTGCGCCGCATCGCCGGCAACGGACGCTACCTCGTCGAGGCGAACGACATGGGCGCGGTGCACTCCGTCGACGGCCGTCCGTTCGTCGCAGGCCCGTACCTGAACGTGTACAACCCCGCCACGCTCGCCATCCTCGCGCGCGCGGGCGCCACGCGCTGGGTCATGCCGCTGGAGATGTCGGCCGCGGCCCTCGCTGCCATGCATGCCGCCCTGCCGCCCGGCCTCGTGGAGACGGAAGTGTTCGCGTACGGCCGCATGCCGCTCGCGTTTTCCGCGCGCTGCTTCACGGCGCGCCAGCGCAACCTGCCGAAGGACGACTGCCGCTTCAGCTGCCTCGATCATCCGGACGGCCTGCTGCTCGAGACGCAGGACAAGCGCCCGTTCCTCGTGCTGAACGGCATCCAGACGCAGTCGGCGAAAGTCTGCAACCTCGTGGACGAGCTGCCCGCCATGCGCGACATGGGCGTGGCCGTCGCGCGCCTCAGCCCCCAGGCGTCGAACATGGCGGACATCGTCGGCATCGTCCACGACGTGCTGGCAGGGACGCTGCCGGGACCCGCCGCGCGCCGCCGCATGGAAGCGCTGCAGCCGGTCGAAGCCTGCAACGGCTTCTGGCACGGCCGCCCGGGGCTCGACGATGCCGCCGCGTGAAGGGAGCGCCGCAATGAAAGACATCCCACCGTTCCGCGTGCCGGCGCCGGTGCGCCACGTCCTGTCGCTGCTGCCCGGCCGGCCCGGCGCCTGGCTGTTCGCCGCCGGCCTGAACACCGTGCTTGCGCCGCACCTCGATGCGGACGCGCGCCATGCGCTGGAGAGCCGGCGCCTGCGCCTGGCGGTCACCGACGCCGGCATCGCGTTCGACGCCGCCTGGCGCGGTCGCGCGTTCGTCGCCGCCCACGGGCCCGGTGCACCGGACCTCGTGATCGCCGCCACGTTGTACGACCTGGGCCGCCTCGCCACGCGCAAGGAGGATCCGGACACGCTGTTTTTCAGCCGTCGCCTGGTGATGGAAGGCGACACGGAGCTGGGCCTGCTCATCAAGAATACGCTGGACGCCATCGACGGTGCGCTGTTCGACCCGCAGCGCCTGGCGCCCTCCGCCCTGTTCGACCGGCTGCGCCCGCGCCGCCGCACCTGCTGAAAGGAGGCCCGCCATGGGCAAGGACCGATCCGTCTTCCCCCTCGTGTATTCGTGCTCCGGCTGTTCCAGCGCGGCGCAGATGGCCAACCACATCGCGCTCGAACTGGACAGGCGCAGGGTCGCCGAGATGTCGTGCATCGCCGGCGTCGGGGGCGACGTGCCGTCGCTCGTCAAGCTGGCGACATCGGGCCGGCCCGTCGTCGCCGTGGACGGCTGTCCGCTCGCGTGCGCGCGCAACTGCCTCGCGCGGCACGGCGTCGTGCCCGACCAGCACTGGCAGCTCGCCGAGCACGGCGTGCGCAAGCGCTACCACATGCAGTTCGATCCGGACCAGGCCGAGACGCTCACGCAGCACGTGGCCGAGGCGGTGGCCACGCTCGCGCCGGACCGCGCCGAGCTTCAACCAGTTGAATAAACCCTGACAACCAACGAGACAACGATGAACGCAAACGACACCCTGTTTTCCACGCCGATGCCACCGCAGGAGGTATCGGTCGACGTACTGTCCGAGAAATACGCCAAGGGCGACGAGACGACGGTCGCGCACGTGCGCATGCGCGTGGCCCGAGCGCTGGCCGCCCATGAAACCGACGCGCTGCGCCTGGAGATGGAACAGCGCTTCCTGTGGGCGCAGGACCATGGCTTCGTGCCGGCGGGCCGCATCAACTCCGCGGCCGGCCTCGGGATGAAGGCCACGTTGATGAACTGCTTCGTGCAACCGGTCGGCGACGCGATCAGCGGGCGCGATGGCGCCGTACCCGGCATCTACGGCGCCGTGGCCGAAAGCGCCGAGACCATGCGCCGCGGCGGCGGTGTCGGCTACGACTTCAGCGCCATCCGCCCCGCCGGCAGCCTCGTGAAGGGCACGCAGTCGCGCGCGTCGGGCCCCGTGTCGTACATGGCCGTGTTCGACGCGTCGTGCCGCACCGTCGAATCGGCCGGCGCCCGCCGCGGCGCGCAGATGGGCGTACTGCGGATCGACCATCCCGACATCGAAGCGTTCGTCGCCGCCAAGGACAACGGCGCGTTCAGCAATTTCAACCTGTCCGTCGGCGTCACGGACGCCTTCATGCGCGCCGTGCTGGACGACGGGCCGTTCGACCTCGTGCACGGGGCCGAGCCCGGGCCGGGCGCGCACACGGACAGCGCCTGGCCCCGCCCGGACGGCACGTGGGTCTACCGCACCGTGCGCGCACGCGACCTGTGGGACAAGGTGATCCGCTCCACGTACGACCACGCGGAGCCGGGCGTGCTGTTCCTCGACCGCATCAACGGCGAAAACAACCTGCACTACGCCGAGACGCTGGCCGCGACGAACCCCTGCGGCGAACAGCCGCTGCCGCCGTACGGCTGCTGCGACCTCGGTTCGCTGGACCTGACGCGCTTCGTGCGCAGGCCGTTCACGCCGGAGGCCAGCTTCGACTTCGACACGATGCGGGAGGTGGCCGCCGTCGGCGTGCGCATGCTCGACCTGGCGCTGGACGCCACCGAATGGCCGCTGCCGCAGCAGGCCGAGGAAGGCCGCGACAAGCGCCGCGTCGGGCTCGGTTTCCTCGGCCTCGGGAGCGCCCTCGTGATGCTGGGCCTGCGCTACGACGCCGACGAAGGCCGCGCGTTCGCGGCGGACGTGGCGCGCGAGTTGCGCGACGCCGCGTATGGCGCGTCGATCGAGCTGGCGCGCGAAAAAGGCGCGTTCCCCCTGTTCGACGCGGAGCGCTACCTGGACGGCGCGTTCGCGCGGCGCCTGCCGGACGCACTGCGCGAACGTATCGCCGTGTACGGCATCCGCAATTCGCACCTGCTGTCGATCGCACCGACGGGCACGATCGCGCTGGCGTTCGCGGACAACGCGTCGAACGGCATCGAGCCCGCATTTTCGTGGACCTACCAGCGCAAGAAGCGCATGCCGGACGACAGCACGCGCACGTACGAGGTCGCGGACCACGCGTGGCGCCTGTACCGGCACCTGGGCCACGACGTCGACACGGATGCCCTGCCGGCCCACTTCGTCACGGCGCTGGAGATGGCGGCGCACGACCACCTGCGCATGATGGCGGCCGTCCAGCCCTATGTGGACGGCGCGATCTCGAAGACGGTGAACGTGCCGGCCGACTATCCCTACGAGGATTTCAAGGACCTGTACACGGACGCCTGGCTGGCCGGCCTCAAGGGCCTGGCGACGTACCGTCCGAACGACGTCACGGGCAGCGTCCTCAGCGTGGCCCCGGCGCCGGCGGCCGAGGAAGCGGACGACGACGACGACGACGACGACCCGCTGCGCAAGCGCTTCGAAAGCCGCCCGGCGGGCGAACTAGAATCCGTCACGTCGAAAGTCGAATACACGACGCAGGAGGGCAAGAAGACCGTGTACCTGACGATCAGTTTCATGCGCGTGGAGGGCCGGCTGCGTGGCCGCGCCGTCGCGATCGAGCGGCCGTTCGAGTTCTTCATGCCCGCCAACCAGCGCAGCGAGGGCCAGCAATGGATCACGTCGACGATGCGCCTGCTGTCGCTCGCCGCGCGGGCCGGCAGCTCCGTTGCGAAGGCGCTGGCGGACATGCGCGCCGTCGTGTGGGAGAAAGGCCCCGTGCGCTGCGGCCACCTGACGCGCGCTGACGGGGTGCAGGTCCCCGTCTACCACGACTCCGAAGTGGCCGCGATCGCGTACATGCTGCAGCAGATGCTGATCAAGCGGGGCTTCCTGGAAGCCTACGGCAACCAGGTGCCCGTCGAGCGCCTGGACCGCCTGCTCGCGCTGCGCGGCACAGCGCACGCGCTGCCGGACGCGCCCGCGCCGGCGCCCACGGGGACCGCGGCCAAGTGCCCGGAATGCGGGGCGCGCGCGCTGCACAAGGTCGACGGCTGCACGCGCTGCGCGGCATGTCACTACCTGGGCGGCTGTGCATGACGTCGTAAAACCTGAAACCGGTTCAAGGACAGGCCGCCGCGCGCGGCCTATTCTTCCTGCGTACCAACCAACGACACAACGCAAAGGAGCATCATGCAACACGAATTCGAGTTTTCGGCACCCCTGGCCTTCGCCGACGTCGAACGCCTCACCAGCGCCCTGTGCAGCGTGCCCGGCGTGCGCGGCGTCGACCTCACGCCCGGCGGGCGCCAGATGCACGTTGAGTTCGACGAGGGCGCCACGTCCACGCAGGCCATCACGGCCGCCATGGCGGGCGCCGGCTACGCGGAGGCCCGTGCCGAGCGCGCGGAGCGTTCCGGCGGCTGCTGCGGCGGGTGCTGCGGTGGCTGACACCCTGGACGCCGGCCGCGAGGTGCGGCGTCATGCCCGGCTCGCCGCCGTCATGACGGCGCCGATGGTCCTCATGCCCGCCGTGCTGGCCTGGCAGGAATGGGCGGCTGGCGACCGGCTCGCCACGTGGGCCGGCGCCGGCGTCGCGGCGCTCGCCATGGCCGGCGCCGTCGCGGGCATCGATGCATTGATGCGCCGGCACGGCGCCTAGTCCGAAAGAACTACCCCGCGTCCTCCGTCATGCCGACTGTCAGGGCGCCGCCCGCCCCCTACAATCGGAACCAACCACTTAACGGAGAACCGTGATGTTGCGCGACCGCTACGGCCGAACGATCGAATACCTGCGCCTGTCCGTGACCGATCGTTGCGACCTGCGTTGCACGTATTGCATGCCGACGGGCTTCAAGGGCTTCGAGGAGCCGGCCGACTGGCTCACGTTCGACGAGATCGAGCGCCTGCTGCGCGCGTTCGCCCGCCTGGGCACGCGCCGCATCCGCCTCACGGGGGGCGAGCCGCTGCTGCGGCGCCACGTGACCGACCTCGCGGGCCGCATCGCCGCCATCGACGGCATCACGGACCTGTCGCTGTCGACGAATGCCACGCAGTTGCGGCGCCATGCGACCGCGCTGCGCGCCGCGGGCGTCGCCCGCATCAACGTCAGTCTCGACACGCTGGACCGCGCCTGCATGCACGCGATCACGGGCCGCGACAGCCACGCGGCCGTCATGGACGGCATCATGGCCGCCCGGGACGCGGGGTTCGACCCCATCAAGATCAACATGGTGGCGATGCGCGGCGTGAACGACGGCGAGATCGACCGCATGGCCGAGTTCTGCATCGCGCACGGCTTCGTGCTGCGCCTGATCGAAGTGATGCCCATGGGTGCCACGGGCCGCAACTCGGCGTACCTGGACTTGCAGCCCGTGCAGGCACGCCTGCGCGAGCGGTTCGACCTCGTGCCGCAGGCGCTGGAACTGGGCGGCGGGCCCGCGCGCTACCTCGCCACGCGCGACGGCAAGAGCAGCATCGGCTTCATCACGCCGCTGTCGCAGCATTTCTGCGCCACGTGCAACCGCGTGCGCCTGTCCGTCGACGGCACGCTGTACCTGTGCCTCGGGCAGGAAGAGAAATTCGAATTCCGGCCGCTGCTGCGCGGCGGCGCCAGCGACGCCGAGCTGGAAGCGGCGATCCGCCACGCCATCGAACTCAAGCCGCACAAGCACGATTTCACGGCGCAGCCGGAAAAGATCGTCCGCTTCATGTCGCAGACGGGAGGCTGAGGTGGGTAACGGCGCCACCCCGGACTATCCGCCGATCCCCGGCCACCTGCGCCTGTCGACCCGGATCGCGGGCGCGCTCGTCGGCTTCCTGCTGCTGGCGCTGACCGCGATCGGCACCACGCTGTGGCTGTCGTGGCAGCTGGAAGGGTCGGCCGCCGCGATCAACGAGACGGGCAGCGTGCGCAAGCAGGAATACCGGCTCGCGATGCTGCTCGGCCGCGACGCCGGCGCGCCCGGCGGCACGTATGCCCGCGATGCGCGCGCACAGATCGCAGCGATCGACGCCACGCTGGCGCTGATCGCGCGCGGCGACCCGCAGCGTCCCCTGGGCCTGCCGCCGACGGCCGCCATCCGCACGAGCTTCGACCTGGCCACCTTGCGCTGGCAGCGCGAGCTGCGTCCCCTCGCGCTGCAGGTCTTGCAGGCGCGCGGCGACGAGCGCCAGCCGCCGCTGCACCGGTTCCTCGCCAGCGTCGACGACTACGTGGGCCAGATCGACACGATCGTCGGGCTCATCGAGCGCGACAACGAAGTGCGCACGTTCTGGCTGCGCGCGTCGCAGCTGGCGCTGATGGCCCTCGCGATGGGCGGCACGGTGGTCCTCGTGTACCTGATGTTCAGCCTCATCGTCGACCCCGTCGAGCGGCTGCACGCGGGCATGCGCAGCATGGCCGACACGGATTTCGGCGTCCGGCTGGACGTCGCGAGCCGCGACGAGTTCGGCCAGCTCGCCACGGGCTTCAATCACATGGCCGACCGCCTGGAGCAGGTCTACGGCAGCCTGGAAGACAAGGTGCGCGCCAAGACGGGCGCGCTGGAAGACCAGAACCGCGAACTGGCGCTGCTGTACGACGGCGCCGCCTTCCTGCAGGTGCGCCAGACGCTGGAACCGATGTGCGAAGGCTTCATCGAGCGCATCATGCGCTATTTCGGCGCCGACGGCGCATCGGTGCGCCTGATCGAGCCGACCAACGACAAGGTGCACCTCGTCGTCCACGTGGGCCTGTCCGAGGAGATGGTCCGCGCAGAGCGCTGCATGCCCGTCGGCGACTGCGTGTGCGGCGAGGCCGCGCAAGGCCGCCACCCGGTCGTGCGCCTGCTGCGCGCCGTCCCGGACGCGGCGCCGTCGCGCTGCGCGCAGGAAGGCTTCGCCACCGTGTCCGTCTTCCAGATCTTCGCGCAGGACCAGCACCTCGGCGTCTTCAGCCTGCATTTCCGCGCCGAAAAGAGTTTTAACGAACGGGAAACGGCGCTGCTGGAAACGCTGGGCCGGCTGCTGGGCACCGGCATCGAGAACATGCGGTTGGCGGCGCGCGAGCGCGAGATGGCCATCTCGGAAGAGCGCAATATGGTGGCGCGCGGGCTGCACGACAGCATCGCGCAAGGCCTGAACTTCCTGAACCTGCAAGTGCAGATGCTGGAAAAATCGCTGCAGGACGGCGACAGGCAGGAAGCGGCCGACATCGTGCCGATGCTGCGCGCGGGCGTGCAGGAAAGCTACGAGGACGTCCGGGAACTGTTGCAGAACTTCCGCAGCCGGCTGGAAGAGGATGATCTCAACAGTGCGCTGCGCAAGGCGGTGCGCAAGTTCCGCGCGCAGACGGGCGTCGACGCGAGCTTCGCCGCCGACGGCAGCGGCGGCCCGCCGTTCCCCCGCGAGGACCAGTTGCAGATCCTGTTCATCGTGCAGGAAGCGCTGTCGAACATCCGCAAGCATGCGCAGGCCGGCAAGGTGTCCGTCCGCGTTCGGGACGGCCAAGACTTTTCCCTATCGATCAGCGATAATGGCGTCGGGTTCGATTCCGCCGCCGTACCCGCCAAGGGCGACAACCACGTGGGGCTGCACATCATGCGCGAACGGGCCCGGCACATCAACGCCGACCTGGCCATCGATTCCGGGCGCGGCACCGGCACCACCGTCCGCCTGCACGTCCCGAGCGCGCAGCGGCGGGCTGCTTGAATCGATTGGAGTATCGAATGGAAGAACCCCGGGAAGACGCCCGCGAGCCGATCAGCGTGCTGCTGGTTGACGACCACACGTTGTTCCGCAGCGGCGTACGCTCGCTGCTGCAGCGCAATCCGCATTTCGCCGTCGTCGGCGAGGCCTCGGACGGCATCGACGGCGTGAAACGGGCAATGCAACTGAAGCCGGACGTGATCCTGCTCGACCTGCACATGCCCGGCATGACGGGCGTCGAAACGCTGGAACTGATCCTGCAGGGCTGGCCCGAGGCGGCCGTCATCATGCTGACCGTGTCGGAGGAAGGCGACGACCTGGCCAACGCGCTGCATGCGGGCGCGCGCGGCTACCTGATCAAGAACATCGACGCCGACTACCTGCAGCGCGCCATCGAGCGCGCGGCCGCCGGCGAATCCGTGCTGGCCGAATCGATGGCCGCCAAGCTCGTGGCCCAGTTGCAGAAGCAGCGCGAGCCGAAGGCGCCGGCGCCGCCGTCCGACCTCGACAAGCTGACGCCGCGCGAGCGCGAGATCCTCGCCTGCCTCGCGCGCGGCGAAAGCAACAAGCTGATCGCGCGCGTGCTCGACCTGGCCGAGAGCACGGTCAAGATCCACGTGCAGAACATCCTCAAGAAGCTCGGCTTGTCCAGCCGCGTGCAGGCGGCCGTGTTCGCGGTCGAGCAGGGACTCGGCAGCGGGCCGGATCGGCAGGCATGAGTTGATGCTTTCCTTTGTAGGGTGGGCACCCCGTGCCCACGCGTGACGCATGCGGTCCGCGAACGTCCGCGTGGGCACGTGATTGATGCCCCCGGCATCAATCACCCCACCCTACCGCAATGCCTCTAACTCGTCTTTCGCTTCTTCGTACGCGGCCGTCAACGCCGCCAACTCCTGCTGCGCATCCTCGAAATTCTCGGCCTTCCCCATCAACTCCAGATTCGTGCACGGCACCCGCATCCGGTTCGCCCCGACGAAGTCGATGCTCGACAACAGATAGTGCGCCGTGGCGGCCAGCAGCTGGCCGTCGCGCTCGCGCACGGCGTGCGCCAGCTTGTGCAGCAGTTGCGGCACCTCGCCCACGAACGCGGTGACCACCTCCTCCAGCAGCGAGGCGCCGTCGTCGTCGATCGCGCGCAACTGGCCGATGCGGCCCGCGTCCAGCACGTCATCGCCGCGCCGGCGCGCGGCCACGTGCGCGTGCGCGGTCGCGAGGGCCCGCTCCAGCACGTCCATCTCGATCGGCTTCGGTACGTAGTCGTTCATCCCCGCGTCCAGGCAGCGTTCGCGGTCGCCCGGCATGGCGTTCGCCGTCATCGCGATGATGTACGGGGCATTCGCGCCGCGGAAGCGCCCACGCAGGCGGCGCGTCGCTTCCAGGCCGTCCATGTCCGGCATCTGCATGTCCATCAGGATCACCGGGTAGTCCTGGCGCTCGAGCGCCGCGACGGCTTCCAGGCCGTTGCCGACGACGTCCGCGCGGTACCCCAGGTGGCGCAGCAGCTGGCGGATGACCTTCTGGTTGATCGTGTTGTCCTCGGCGACGAGAATCGCGGCGTCGGCATCGGCCGGCGCCGCGCGGGGTGCGGGACGCGCGGGCCGGGCCGCGGCCTGGCGCTCGCCCAGCACCTGCTGCAGCGCTTCCAGCAGGGCCGCCGGCTTGATCGGCTTGCTCAGCCACGCGGAGAATTCGCGCACCGTCTCTCCATCGGCCCCTTGCGGCCGCTGGCCGACGGACGTCAGCAGCACGAGCGGCAACGTGGCCCGGTCGCGGTGCTTGCGCAGTTCGGAAGCGAGGCGCGCGCCGTCCATGTCGGGCATCTGCATGTCCAGCACGGCGACGTCGAACGGATGGCCGTCGCGCACGAGGTCCAGCGCCTCGATGGCGGAGGCTGCGGCCAGGGGCTGCATGCCCCATGACAGCGCCTGCTTCATCAGGATGCGGCGGTTGGTCGCATTGTCGTCGACGATCAGCATGCGGCGTCCGCGCACGGTGGCCGCGCGGTCGCGCAGCACGTTCTCCGCCAGCTGGTCGTCGAACGCGTCGGCGACGATGGCCGCGCTGAACGTCGAGCCGCGTCCCGGCTCGCTGTCGACCGTGAGCCCGCCGCCCATCATCTCCGCGAGCCGCCGGCTGATCGTCAGCCCCAGGCCCGTGCCGCCGTATTTACGCGTCGTCGACGGGTCGACCTGCGTGAACGACTGGAAGATGTCGGCCAGGCGGTGCGGCGGGATGCCGATGCCCGTGTCGCGCACGGCGAACACGAGCCGGTGGCCGCCTTCCGCGCGGGGCGTGCCCGACACGGTGACGACCACTTCGCCGTGGTGCGTGAACTTGATGGCGTTCGACAGCAGGTTCACGAGGATCTGGCGCAGCCGCGTCGCATCGGCGAGGATCGTCGCGGGCACGCCGGGCTCGATCATGTACGCGAGGTCCAGCTTCTTCTCGCTCGCGCCGGGCGCCAGCAGGTCGAGCGCTTCCTCGACGCAGCGGCGCACCTCGAACGCGTGGCGTTCCAGGTCGAGCCGCCCCACTTCCAGCTTCGAATAGTCGAGCAGATCGTTGATGATGGACAGCAGCGCCTCGCTGCTGGAGCGGATCGTCTCCGTGTAGTCGCGCTGCTCGTCGTCGATGTCCGTGTGGAGCAGGAGGCTCGTCATGCCGATCACGGCGTTCAGCGGCGTGCGGATCTCGTGGCTCATATTTGCGAGGAACATGCTCTTGGCCTGCATTGCCGCTTCCGCGCGGTCGCGCGCCAGTTCCAGCTCGCGCTCGTAGGCCTTGCGCTCGGAGATGTCTTGCAGGATCGCCGTAAGGATCACGCGGCCACCGGCCGCGGATTTCGAGATCGTCGCCTCGGCCGGGAATTCGCTGCCGTCCTTGCGCACCGCATGGATCGTGCCCCGCTCGCCCATCCGCCGCGCCGTACGCGCCCCGTGCTGGAAGCTGGCGACGCGCTCCGCGTGGCCGGGGCGGAAGCGTTCCGGCATCAGCGTCGCGAGGTCCTGCCCGATCACCTCTTCCGCCGTCCAGCCGAACACGCGCTCCGCGCCCTTGTTGAACAGGATGATGCGCTGCGTCTCGTCCGTGCAGATGACGGCGTTTTCCGCGATGTCGATGATGCTGCTTAACTGTTCCGGGCTGAGGGCGTGCGTCATGGGTCGGTTCCGTACTGCTGATCGATAGGCGACATCGTACACGGTTGTGCCCGCGCAGTGGAGCGTTCCTACGCCTTTGTGACTAGCCGGGCTAGGCCTCTTGCCCATCCGTCCATACCCCTCCGGCCAATGGTCGGGCACGCCCGCGCCACGTACGCTTCAGGCATCGATAGTGCGATTTCAAGGAGAACAATATGAGCACCGATAGACGCCCCATCGCGGTCCTCGCCAGCAGCACGTTCGCATTCACGATCTGCTTCGCGATCTGGATGATGTTCGCCGTGCTGGGCATCCCCATCAAGACGAAGCTGGGCCTGAACGAAACGGAGTTCGGCCTGCTCGTCGCCACCCCGGTGCTGAGCGGCGCCCTCGTGCGCGTCCCGCTGGGCATCTGGACCGACCGCTACGGCGGCCGCATCGTGTTCTTCACGCTGATGCTGGCCTGCGCCCTGCCGATCTGGCTGATCAGCTATGCCACGCAGTACTGGCACTTCCTCGTGCTCGGCCTGTTCGTCGGCCTCGCGGGCGGCTCCTTTTCCGTCGGCACGCCGTACGTCGCGCGCTGGTTCGGCAAGGACCGCCGCGGCCTCGCGATGGGCATCTTCGGCGCCGGCAATTCCGGTTCCGCGCTGACCAAGTTCGCGGCGCCCGCCATCATCGCGGCCCTCGGCTGGCAAGGCCTGCCGAAGGTGTATGCCGTCGCGATGGTCGTCACCGCCCTGCTGTTCTGGTTCGGCACCTATTCCGACCCGTCGCACAAGTCCGCGTCGGGCGAGAGCTTTGCCGCGCAGATGCGCGTGCTGAAGGATCCCCGCGTGTGGCGCTACTGCCAGTACTACTCCGTCGTGTTCGGCGGCTACGTGGCGCTGGCGCTGTGGATGACGAAATACTACGTGGGCGAATACGGCTTCGGCCTGAAGGAAGCAGCGCTGCTGGCCGCGTGCTTCTCGCTGCCGGGCGGCGTGCTGCGCGCGCTGGGCGGCTGGATCTCGGACAAATTCGGCGCGTACAAGGTCACGTGGTCCGTGATGTGGGTGTGCTGGGTGTGCTTCTTCATCCTGTCGTACCCGCAAACCACGATGAGCGTCGCGACCGTCAAGGGCCCCATGGGCCTGCACATCGGCCTCGGCCCCGTCGTCTTCACCTTGCTGCTGTTCGTCGTCGGCGTCGCCATGGCGATCGGCAAGGCATCCGTCTTCCGCTTCATCGCCGACGATTACAGCGACAACATCGGCGCCGTCTCGGGTGTCGTCGGCCTGGCGGGCGGCCTCGGTGGCTTCATCCTGCCGATCATGTTCGGCGCCATCGTCGACCTGACCGGCATCCGTTCCAGCTCGTTCATGCTGCTGTACGGGACCGTGTGCGTCTCGCTCGTCTGGATGCATTTCTCGTTCAAGCCGCAAACCAACGCGCCTGTCGCCGCACCGGTCACGCCGTTGCGCAAGGCCGCCTGATCCAAATCGATAATCAAAGGAGAACATCGTGAGCCGTTACCTCATCTCGACCTGGGAACCCGAGGTTCCCGCCTTCTGGCACAGTCGCGGCAAGCCCACCGCCAGCCGTAACCTCTGGATCTCGATCCCCGCGCTGATGCTGGCGTTCGCGATCTGGATGGTGTGGAGCGTCGTCGTCGTCAACCTGCCGTCGATCGGCTTCAAGTACAGCACGAACCAGCTGTTCTGGCTCGCCGCCGTGCCGGGCCTGTCCGGCGCGACGCTCCGTATCTTCTATTCGTTCATGGTGCCGATCTTCGGCGGCCGCAAATGGACGGCGATCTCCACGGCGTCGCTGCTGATTCCCGCGCTGGGCATCGGCTTCGCCGTGCAGGATCCGAACACCAGCTATCCCACGATGCTCGCGCTGTCGCTGCTGTGCGGATTCGGCGGCGGCAACTTCGCGTCGTCGATGGCGAACATCAGCTTCTTCTATCCGAAGGCGATGAAAGGCTACGCCCTCGGCATGAACGCGGGCCTCGGCAACCTGGGCGTCTCGGCCGTGCAGTTCGTCGTGCCGCTCGTGATCACGTTCGCCCTGTTCGGCGGTGAGCCGCAGGCCTGGGCCAAGGCGGGCCACACCAAGCAGATGTGGTTGCAGAACGCAGGCTTCGTGTGGGTTCCGTTCATCGTCGTCAGCACCCTGGCCGCCTGGTTCGGCATGAACGACCTGGCATCGGCGAAGGCATCGTTCGCCGAGCAGGCCGTGATCTTCAAGCGCAAGCACAACTGGCTCATGTGCTGGCTGTACGTGGGCACGTTCGGCTCGTTCATCGGCTACTCGGCCGCCTTCCCCCTGCTGACGAGCACCCTGTTCCCGCAAGTGAACCCGCTGCAGTACGCGTTCGTCGGTCCCCTCGTCAGCGCCCTCGCCCGCGTGGGCGGCGGTTATGTGTCCGACAAGCTGGGCGGCGCCCACGTCACCTTGTGGACGTTCGTCGCGATGATTGGTGCCGTGCTGGGCGTGCTGCACTTCCTCCATGCCGGCAGCTTCGCCGGCTTCTTCGGCATGTTCCTGATCCTGTTCGCGTGCACCGGCGTGGGTAACGCGTCGACCTTCCGCATGATCCCCGTGATCTTCCTGACCCTGCACCAGCGCGCCGCGAAAGGCCAGTCGGAAGGCGCGCAAGCGCAGGCCGTCGCCAGCGCCAACAAGGAAGCGGCAGCAGTCCTCGGCTTCACGTCCGCGATCGCCGCGTACGGCGCCTTCTTCATCCCGAAGAGCTACGGCACCTCGATCGCCCTGACGGGCAGCGCCGACGCCGCCCTGTGGTGCTTCATCGGCTTCTACGTCACCTGCATTGCCGTCACGTGGTGGTTCTATGCCCGCAAGCGTGCCGAGATCACCTGCTGAGTAGTCAAAAAGGAGTAGACCGGCTACGCCGTAATCGGGGCCGGCACCGTCTTCCTGCGAATGTTCAATAGCGGGGCCGGCCCCTAGACTGAACACAGCTGCACACCGAACATCAAGAGCGCGCCGCGGCGCGCCGTTGGAGAAACCATGAGTCACTTTTTGGACCGCCTGAAATTTTTCGGCAAAACGGGCGAGACGTTTTCGAACGGCCACGGTGCCGTCGTCAACGAAGACCGCACCTGGGAAAAGGCCTACCGCCAGCGCTGGCAGCACGACAAGATCGTGCGCTCGACGCACGGCGTGAACTGCACGGGCTCGTGCAGCTGGAAGGTCTATGTCAAGAACGGCCTGATCACCTGGGAAACCCAGCAGACCGACTACCCGCGCACCCGCCCGGACCTGCCGAACCATGAACCCCGCGGATGCCCGCGCGGCGCCAGCTACTCGTGGTACGTCTACTCCGCGCAGCGCGTCAAGCACCCGATGGTGCGCGGCCGCCTGATGCAGCTGTGGCGCGAAGCGCGCGCAACGCGCGACCCCGTCGCGGCCTGGGAATACATCACGAACGATCCGCAGAAGGCCGCCAGCTACAAATCCGTGCGCGGCCAGGGCGGCTTCGTGCGCGCCAAGTGGGACGAGGTCAACGAGATCATCGCCGCCGCCAATGCCTACACCATCGGCAAATACGGCCCGGACCGCATCATCGGCTTCTCGCCAATCCCCGCCATGTCGATGGTCAGCTATGCGGCCGGCACGCGCTACCTGAGCCTCATCGGCGGCGTGGCCATGAGCTTCTACGACTGGTACTGCGACCTGCCGCCTTCGAGCCCGCAAGTGTGGGGCGAGCAGACGGACGTGCCGGAATCGGCCGACTGGTACAACTCGACCTACCTGATGGTGTGGGGCTCGAACGTCCCGATGACGCGCACGCCGGACGCCCACTTCTACACGGAAGTGCGCTACAAGGGCACGAAGACCGTCGCCGTGTCGTCCGACTTCGGCGAGATGGCCAAGTTCGGCGACATCTGGCTCGCGCCCAAGCAGGGCACGGACGCCGCATTGGCCATGGCCATGGGCCACGTGATCCTGAAGGAATTCCACGCGACCGGCACATCCGCGTACTTCCGCGACTACGCCAAGCAGTACACGGACTTCCCCATGCTCGTGCTGTTGAAGGAGCGCGACGGCACCCTCGTCCCCGACTACTTCCTGCGCGCGTCGCACCTCGCGAACCACCTGGACGAAACGAATAACCCGGAATGGAAGACGCTCGTCATCGACCAGGCCACGGGCAAGATCGTCGCGCCGAGCGGCTCCATCGGCTTCCGTTGGGGCGAATCCGGCAAATGGAACCTCGAACAAAAGGAAGGCGCGACGGGCAACCCGATCGACCCGCAGCTGTCGCTGCTGGACGACCACGACCGCATCGTTCCCGTCGGCTTCCCCTACTTCGGCGGCAAGGACGCGGACGACCTCCTGCTGCGCAACGTCCCGGTCAAATCGATCACGCTGGCGGACGGCACCACCGCCCTCGTCACCACCGTGTACGACCTGTCGATGGCGAACTACGGCGTCGACCGCGGCATCTGCCCGAACGCGGCGAAGAGCTATGACGACGACGTGCCGTACACCCCGGCATGGCAAGTGAAGCACACGGGCGTGAAGGCCGCAGACGTCGTCACCGTCGCGCGCGAATTCGCCGACAACGCGGACCGCACGCGCGGCAAGTCGATGGTGATCGTCGGCGCGGCGCTGAACCACTGGTACCACATGGACATGACGTACCGGGGCATCATCAACATCCTCATGATGTGCGGCTGCATCGGCCAGAGCGGCGGCGGCTGGGCCCACTACGTCGGCCAGGAAAAGCTGCGCCCGCAGACGGGATGGACCCCGCTCGCGTTCGCGCTGGACTGGAACCGCCCGATGCGCCAGATGAACTCGACGTCGTTCTTCTACGCCCACACGAGCCAGTGGCGCCACGAAAAACTGCACACGTCCGAGATCCTGTGCCCGACGGCCGATGGCAAGCTGGAAGAGATGTCGCTGATCGACTTCAACGCGAAGGCCGAGCGCATGGGCTGGCTGCCGTCCGCGCCCCAGCTGGAGACGAACCCGCTGGAGGTCGTGCGCGCCGCCGAAGCGGCCGGCCAGGACCCGGCAAAGTATGCCGTCGAGCAGATCAAGGCCGGCAAGCTGAATTTCTCGTGCGACGATCCGGACAATCCCGCGAACTTCCCCCGCAATATGTTCGTGTGGCGCTCCAACATCCTGGGCAGCTCGGGCAAGGGCCACGAATACTTCCTGAAATACCTGCTGGGCACGCAGAACGCGCTGATGAGCGATGAAGACGACTGCATCAAGCCGCGCGACGTCAAGGTGCGCCCGGCCGCCGAAGGCAAGCTCGATCTGCTCGTCGTGCTGGACTTCCGCATGTCGACCACGTGCCTGTACGGCGACATCGTGCTGCCGACGGCCACGTGGTACGAGAAGGACGACTTGAACACGTCCGACATGCACCCGTTCATCCACCCGCTGTCGGAAGCCGTGCAGCCGCTGTGGGAAGCGAAGTCCGACTGGGAAATCTACAAGGGCCTCGCCGCCAAGTTCTCCGAGATCGGCGGCGCCCACCTGGGCACCCGCAAGGACCTGATCCTCACGCCGCTGCTGCACGACACCCCGGGCGAACTGGGTCAGCCGTTCGACCCGAAGGACTGGCGCGCGGGCGAATGCGAGCCGATCCCCGGCAAGACGATGCCGTCGATGACGGTCGTCGAGCGCGACTTCCGCCAGATCCACAAGAAGTACACGTCGATCGGCCCCCTGCTGGAAAAAGCGGGCAATGGCGGCAAGGGCATCGGCTGGGAAACGAAGCATGAAGTCGACGTGCTGCGCGGCCTGAATCGCACGGTATCGGAAGAAGGCGTGTCGCAAGGCCAGCCGCGCCTCGACACGGCGATCGACGCCGCGGAGATGATCCTCACCCTGGCGCCGGAAACGAACGGCCACGTGGCGGTGAAAGCGTGGGAAGCGCTGTCGAAGATCACGGGCCGCGACCACACGCACCTGGCGATCCCGCGTGAACACGACAGCATCCGCTTCCGCGACGTGCAGGCGCAGCCGAGAAAGATCATCTCGTCGCCCACGTGGTCGGGCCTCGAAAGCGAGGAAGTCAGCTACAACGCCGGCTACACGAATGTGCACGAGCTGATCCCCTGGCGCACGCTGACGGGCCGCCAGCAGTTCTACCAGGACCACGTGTGGATGCGCGACTTCGGCGAAGGCCTCTGTGTGTACAAGGCTGCGATCAACACGAAGACGACGGAGGCGATCATGAACCGCCGCCCGAACGGCAACAAGGAGTTGGCGCTGAACTGGATCACCCCGCACCAGAAATGGGGCATCCACTCCACGTACTCCGACAACCTGCGCATGCTCACCCTGTCGCGCGGCGGACCGCACGTGTGGCTGTCCGAGACCGACGCGAAAGCAGCGGGCATCGAGGACAACGACTGGATCGAGGTGTTCAACGTGAACGGTACCCTGACGGCCCGCGCGGTGGTCAGCCAGCGCGTCCCGGAAGGCATGACCCTGATGTACCACGCCCAGGAAAAGATCGTGAACGTGCCGGGTGCGGAAATGTCGAAGAAGCGCGGCGGCATCCACAACTCCGTGACCCGGGCCGTGACGAAACCCACGCACATGATCGGCGGTTACGCCCAGCTGTCGTACGGCTTCAATTACTACGGCACGGTGGGGTCGAACCGCGACGAATTCGTCGTCGTGCGCAAGATGCGCGACGTGGACTGGATGGAAGGCGCCCGCGACGAATCGCGTCCGAACGGCGACCAGCAGCCGGCGCGCCCCGCCCCGACGAAGCCCGTGGGCGCGCCGAAACGCGAGACGGAAGAACGCGAACCCGCGCTGGCGCGCGTCGCCACCCCGAAGGGTGCTTGAGAGAATAACGAGGTCACAAAATGAAAATCAGAGCACAGATCGGCATGGTGCTGAACCTGGACAAATGCATCGGCTGCCACACCTGTTCGGTAACGTGCAAGAACGTGTGGACGAGCCGCGACGGCGTGGAATACGCGTGGTTCAACAACGTCGAGACGAAGCCCGGCATCGGCTATCCGAAGGAATGGGAAAACCAGGACAAGTGGAACGGCGGCTGGAAACGCAAGGCGGACGGCAAGATCGAGCCGCGCCAGGGCAGCCGTTTGAAGATCCTGGCGAACATCTTCGCGAACCCGAACCTGCCGCAGATCGACGAGTACTACGAGCCGTTCACGTACGACTACGAGCGCCTGCAGAACGCGCCGCTGTCCGAGACGCCGCCGACCGCGCGCCCGATATCCGTCCTGACTGGCAAGAAGATGGACAAGATCGAATGGGGCCCAAATTGGGAAGATGATTTGGGCGGCGAGTTCGCCAAGCGCAGCAAGGACAAGCTGTTCGACAACGTGCAGAAGGAGATGTACTCGACGTTCGAGAACACCTTCATGATGTACCTGCCGCGCCTGTGCGAGCACTGCCTGAACCCGACGTGCGTGGCATCGTGCCCGTCCGGTTCCGTGTACAAGCGCGAGGACGACGGCATCGTGCTGATCGACCAGGACAAGTGCCGCGGCTGGCGCATGTGCATCTCCGGCTGCCCGTACAAGAAGATCTACTACAACTGGTCTTCGGGCAAGGCCGAGAAATGCACGTTCTGCTACCCGCGCATCGAGGCGGGCCAGCCGACCGTGTGCTCGGAAACGTGCGTGGGCCGCATCCGCTACCTGGGCGTGCTGCTGTACGACGCCGACAAGATCGAAGCGGCCGCCTCCGTCGCCGACGAGCAGGACCTGTACGAAGCGCAGCTCGACCTGTTCCTCGATCCGCATGACCCGGAAGTGATCGCGGAAGCGCGCCGCCAGGGCATCCCGGACTCGTGGCTCGAGTCGGCGAAGCGCTCGCCCGTGTACAAGATGGCCGTCGAGTGGAGGATCGCGTTCCCCCTGCACCCGGAATACCGGACGCTCCCCATGGTCTGGTACATCCCGCCTTTGTCGCCGATCCAGGCCGCGGCGGAATCCGGCAAGATGGGCATGAACGGCATCCTGCCGGACACGCAAAGCCTGCGCATCCCCGTGCGCTACCTGGCGAACCTGCTCACGGCGGGCAAGGAAGCGCCGGTCGTGCACGCGCTCGACCGCATGCTCGCGATGCGCGCGTACATGCGTGGCAAGTCCGTCGACAAGGTCGAGAACCTGGACGTGCTGAAGCAGGTGGGCCTCACGAAGGCCGTCGTCGAAGACATGTACCACATCATGGCCATCGCGAACTACGAAGACCGCTTCGTGATCCCCAACAGCCACAAGGAGATGGCCGAGGACAGCTTCAACGAGAAGGGTTCGTGCGGCTTCTCGTTCGGGAATGGCTGCTCGGACGGCACGAGCGACGCCTCGCTGTTCGGCAAGAAGAAGCAAGGGTCGACGATCTTCGTCTCGATGCCGAAGTCGCGCAAGAAGCAAGAAACGGAAGGAGCTTGAGATGATCCACTACCGCATCCTGTCCACCCTGCTGCTGTATCCGGAGGGCGACCTCGTCGCCGCCCTCCCCGAGCTGGAAGCGGGCCTGATTCCGCAGATGCGCATCCGCGTGGCGCCGCTGCTGATCCACCTGGCCGAGAACGACCTGATCACGCTGCAGCAGGAATACGTGCAGACGTTCGACCGCACGCCGTCGCACTCGCTGCACCTGTTCGAGCACATCCACTGCGAATCGCGCGACCGCGGCCAGGCCATGGTCGACCTGATGGAAGAGTACAAGAAGCATGGCCTGCAGATGCAGGGCGACGAACTGCCGGACTTCGTGCCGCTGTTCCTCGAATTCCTGTCGCAGCTGGAAGATGAAGTGGAAGCGGGCCGCCTGCTGGGCGACGCCGTCCACGTGCTCGCCCACATCGGCCGCAAGCTGGCCGCGAACGGCAGTCCGTATGCCTGCGTGTTCACGGTGCTGGAAGCGTTGTCGCCGGTGGCGGCCGAGGAACTGTCCGAGCCGCCCATCAAGGACATGGACGAGGCGCTGGAAACGTTCGGCCCCGGCGCGGACGGTGTCGAGCCGCTGCTCAAGGCCCAGGCGTCCGGCCCGCAGCCGATCAATTTTTACCCGCGCGGCACGCGTCCGGCCGTCGTCGCAGCACACTAGGAGGAGGCATCGTGAACTATATAAATCAATTCCTGTTCGGGATCTACCCGTACATCGCGCTCGCGATCTTCCTGCTCGGGAGCCTGATCCGCTTCGACCGCGAGCAATACACGTGGCGCTCCGAATCCACGCAAGTGCTGCACACGGGCCAGCTGCGCCTGGGCAGCATCCTGTTCCACGTCGGGATCATCGGCCTGCTCGGCGGCCACGCCGTCGGCCTGCTGACGCCCGTGTGGGTGTGGGACACGCTGGGTGTGACGCACGGCGCCAAGCAGCTGTTCGCGATGGCCGCCGGCGGCGTGATGGGCACCTTGTGCCTCGTGGGCATCCTGCTGCTGCTCGCACGCCGCCTCGGCAACACCCGCCTGCGCACGGCGACGACGTTCAAGGACAAGATCGTGCTGCTGTGGATCCTGGGCACCCTGCTGCTCGGCCTCTCCTCGATCTTCGTCTCCGCCGGCCACCTGGACGGCCACGTGATGGTGCTGTTGATGACGTGGGCCCAGCACATCGTGACGTTCCGCGGCGACGCCGCCAGCTTCATCCTCGACGCGCCGCTCGTGTTCAAGCTGCACCTGTTCATGGGGATGTCGCTGTTCGTCATCTTCCCGTTCACCCGCCTCGTCCACATCTGGAGCGGTTTCGGGGCCGTCACCTACCTGGGCCGCGCTTTCCAGCTGGTCCGCCCGCGCTAAGGAGCCACCATGGGACTCGCCGTCAACGGCGTCGACATCGACGACCGCCAGATCGAACAGGAACTGCCGCACCACCAGGGCGCCGCGAACCCGCTGAAGCAGGCCGTACACGAAGTCGTGCTGCGCACGGTGCTGCTGCAGGAGGCGGACCGCCTCGGCATCGCAGGCGCCGACGACGACGCTCGCATCGAGGTGCTGCTGACGCGGGAGGTCAGCGTGCCGCAGGCGGACGAGGCGGCATGCCTCACGTACTACCGCAACCATCCGGACAAGTTCACGCGCGGCGCGATGGTCGAAGCGCGCCACATCCTGTTCCAGGTGACGCCGACCGTGCCGCTGGACCTCGTGCGCGAGACGGCAGACGGCATCCTCGCGGCGCTGCAGGCCGCGCCGGAACGCTTCGGCGAGCTGGCCGCGCAGTATTCGAACTGCCCGTCCAGCGCGGTGGGCGGCAGCCTCGGGCAGCTGAACCGCGGCGACTGCGTGCCGGAATTCGACGACGTGCTGTTCCGCATTGGCGAGAACGAGTTCGCGCCGCGCCCCATCGAGACCCGCTTCGGCCTGCACATCGTGCAAGTGCTGCGCCGCCTCGACGGTTCGCTGCTGCCGTTCGAGCTGGTGAAATCGCAGATCGCGGCGTGGCTCGCCACGGCCGCGCTGCAGCGGGGCATCCATCAATACCTGCAGATCCTCGTGGGCCGCGCCCGCATCGAAGGCGTCGTGCTCGACGGAGCGGCCTCGCCGCTCGTGCAGTAAGCCCGTCAGGGCCGGCGCGCCGGATCCGTGTGCGACATCGACGCCGTGTGCGCCGGGCAGATTGCCGCCGGGCACCGCCACACGCGACGAGCCCCGCTATCACGTGGCCGAACGCGCAGCCAATGGTCGTCCTCGGCAGTGAGATACGTGCCCGCGAAACTCAGCACCATCAGCCCGTCGAACATTCGCGAGAGACGCCAATAACTCAGGTATTTTTGATCTGCATCAACCGGGCTGCGGACACCGGCGCAGGACAGGCATACAGTGACATCGAAGGCGTTATCCGCCATCGATCAACGTGCCTGAAAGGACCAGAACATGTACAAGACCATCGTCGTCCACGTCGACGGCAGCCCCCTCCAGCACGCCCGCCTGCGCGCGGCGGCCCGCCTCGCCGAGGATCACGGCGCGCACGTCGTCGGCAGCGCCACGACGGGGTTGTCGTGGCGCGCATTCGCCGTGCTGGCGGGCAATATGGGGGCGCCGGTCATGCCGGCCGCCGATTTCCAGGCCCTGCGCGATGCCGCCAGCAGATGCCTCGACGCGTTCGCCGCCGACGCGGCGCGTGTGGGGTTGTCGTCCGTCGAACTGCGCCTCATCGAAGACGACCCCCGCTACGCGCTGCTGCAGCAGTCGCGCTACGCCGACCTGACGGTCCTCAGCCAGGACACGGCCGCCGGCACGGACGCGCGCGTGCGCGGCCTGCCGGAACAGGTCGCGCTGCACGGCGCGCGGCCCGTGCTCGTCGTGCCCGAAGCCTACGCCGGTGCGCCCATTCCCGGCACCGCCGTGATCGGCTGGGACGGCAGCATGCAGGCCATCCGCGCGATCGGCGGCGCCATGCCCCTGCTGCAGCGCGCGGCAAGCGTCAAGCTCGTGCTGGTCAATCCCGACACGCTGTCCGAACTGCACGGCGAGGAACCGGGCGCGGACATGGCGCTGTACCTGGCCCGCCACGGCATCCAGGTCGACGTCGTCGTGGAACGGACGCGCGCGACCCATGGCGACGCCCTGCTGTCGCTGGCGCGCTCGACGGGCGCCGGACTGCTAGTGACGGGCGCCTACGGACACAGCCGCTACCGCGAGTGGGTCCTGGGCGGCGTGACCCGCGAGCTGCTGGAACGCACGCCGATTCCCCTGCTGCTCGCGCACTGACGGCCGGGCCGCCCACGAGCGTCGTGCGCGACCGACGCCGGCATTGCCGAGCGTCGTCGTGCCGGCGGTCGTCGGCAGCACCACGGGAACCGGTACCACGTCCGGTTCGACTTGGGTGTTTTTGATCGCCATCAAGGTTTTCCGTACGGCGTACGCAGACACTGGCCTGCAACGACCACGGCCCGAGGGCACCATGACGTCATCCACGCACCAACTCCAAGCCCAGCCTGCCTCAGCGGTGCCGGGCCGCATTCGCCGGACACTCGCCAGCCGCCTCAAGCACCTTGCCGGCAGCGGCGACCGCGAATTCACCCGCGCATTTCCCGCCCTCGTGACGGCCGTCGACGCCGTTTTCCAGCGCGAGGACTTCATCCTGCAGCGCTTCCGCTATCCCCGCCTGTCCGAAAGGCGCACCGAGAACGCCGTCATCCTGTGGGCGCTGCGCCAGGTCGCGCCGCTCGTCGAACAAGGCTGCGTCGAGGCGGGCCGGCAAGCCGTGGCGGCGCTGGACGGCATCCTGCTGATGCAGCGGCTGACGAATGCGCTGGCCGTCGTGCGGCTGCGCTGGCGGCCGGTCCGTGCGTCCGCCGGCACGTGCCAGCGGCCGTGAACGCATTGCGCCGGGCTTACCGTCGCGCGGTTTGAGCGCGCACGGCCTGGACGAACTGCGCCAGATCGCTCCCGGCAACGTCCGATACCGCCGCGTAGTTCATCGTGCCGTCGCTCCACCGCACCAGATGATAGCCCTGCGCCTGCGTCGCCTCGGGTGCCGCCGGCCTGCCGGCGCCGGGCCAGACGTACAAGTTGATCGGATGCCGATTGCGGCGATAGACGAGGACGGCGACGTTGCGCCCGCCGAGATAATCGAGGCGCCCGCCCACCAGCGGAAAGCCCTGCTGCGCCGTGTCGATCACGGGCGGCGCGAAGTCCAGCTTGCCGAGGAACCACGGTTTCACGGTGTGCTGGTCGGTCGATGCGACGTCCTCCAGATGGTCGACCTGCAGCGAACGCACGTGATTCGCCACCAGTTCCCCCGTCAGGGCCTGGCTGGCCGACGGCGCCTGCATCACGCTGACGCCCCACCCCAGCGCCAGCGACGCCGCGAGCGCCGTCATCGCGCGCGGCCACCAGATCTGCCACACGGCCCGGCGGGCACGGGGCGGCTGCGCGTCCGGCAAGGCGGCGAGGATGCGCGCGCGCAGCGCGGCGGGCGCGTCGACGTACGCCGATCCCGCGCGCACACGGTCGCTCACGGCGCGCTGCGCGGCGATCTCGCGGCGGCACGCGTCGCACGTGCGCAGGTGGCGTTCGACCGCGAGCGCGTCGACGATGCCCAGTTCCCGGTCGACATAGGCGGGCAACAGTTGCCGAATCTCGTCGTGGTCCATCATTCCCCCTCCGCGCCCAGGCGCTGCGCCAGCAGCTTGCGGCCACGTCCCAGTCGCGACATCACGGTGCCGATCGGGATATCGACGATGGCCGCGATCTCCTTGTACGACAATTCCTCCAGCTCGCGCAGCACGACGACCTCGCGGAATTCCAGCGGCAGCGCCGCGAGCGCCTCGTGCACGATCCGGTCGCAATCCTTGTGCATCAGCAGCGCTTCCGGACTCTCGTGCACGCGGTCCGGCTGGGCGTCGCCGCCGTCGACGCTGTGCAGCGCCTCGTCGAACTCGGTCTTCGGCCGCGCGGCATCCGCGCGGCAGCCCGTGTAGAACGTGTTGCGGACGATGCACAGCAGCCATACGCGCCCGTCGCCGCCGCGAAACCCCGCAAAAAAACGGAACGCCCGCAGCATGGCCTCCTGCACGAGGTCCTGCGCGTCCGGACGGTTGCGCGTCAACCAGCAGGCGAGGTTGAACGCCGAGTTCAGGTGGGGCAGGATCACTTCTCGAAATCGCTCTTCCGGCGTCACGGCCATACCCATCCTTCCGGTTTCCATTCCGTAGAGACTGCGGCTACCCCGATTTTATTCCCGATCCGGCGTACCGGTCCGGGAATAAACGGCGGGCCGCCGCGGTATACACGCCGACGATCGCGTGATCGTGACAAATGGAGGCGGGATCATGAAGCAGACTATCGACAGGCGCACTTTCCTCGGCCTTGCCGGACTGGCCGGCGTGGCATACGCATCGGGCCTCGCAGGCTGCGCGAGCGTACCGGGAACGAGCCCGGACTTTTATTTCGTCCAGCTGTCCGACGCCCACTGGGGCTTCGAGGGGCCGCCGAACCCGGACGCACGGGGCACCCTGCCGAAGGCGGTGGCGGCCGTGAACGCGCTCGAACCGCCGCCCGATTTCATCGTCTTCACGGGCGACCTCACGCACACGACGGACGACCCGGCCGAGCGCCGCCGGCGGATGGGCGAATTCAAGACCATCGTGGCCGGCCTGCGCGTGCCGGACGTCCATTTCATGCCGGGCGAACACGATGCCTCGCTCGACCACGGCGCGGCGTTCCAGGAATTCTTCGGCAGCACGCACTACACCTTCGACCACAAGGGCGTGCATTTCATCGTGCTGGACAACGTATCGGACCCCGCAGGGAAGATCGGCGACGCGCAGCTCGCGTGGCTCGCCGCGGACCTCGGCAAGACCGACCCCGCGCGCCCGATCGTCGTGTTCACCCACCGTCCGCTGTTCGACCTGTATCCGCAATGGGACTGGGCCACGCGCGATGGCGCGGCGGCAGTCGATCTCTTGATGCCGCATCCGCACGTCACGGTCTTCTACGGTCACATTCACCAGGAAAACCACCACATGACGGGCCATATCGCGCACCACGCGGCGCGCTCGCTGATCTTTCCGCTGCCCGCGCCGGGATCGCAACCGAAGCGCACGCCCGTCCCGTGGGACGACGCGCATCCGTACCGGGGCCTCGGCTACCGCGAGGTCGAGGCGCGGCATCGCGGCGAGGACTATGCGCTGCAGGAACTGCCCGTCACGCGGGGTGCATCATGATCCCCGACGTACGCAGGCGCCTGCTCCTCCTCGGCGCGGCGGCCGGCGCCTGCGGCATGCTGGTGCCGGCGCTGGCGACGCCGCCCCGCATCATCCAGGTGCGCGCCCGGCGCTTCGTGTTCGACCCCGCCACCATCCACGTCGCGCGCGGTGAAGCCGTCGTCTTCGAGTTCACGTCGCTGGACGTCCCCATGGGCTTCAACCTGCCCGATTTCGGCGTACGCAGCGACATCCTGCCCGGCGCGACGGCGCGGCTGCCGCTCACGCCCGACAAGAGCGGCCAGTTCACGTTCAATTGCGACATCTTCTGCGGGTCAGGACATGAAACGATGAGCGGTGTGCTGGTCGTCAGCTGAATATCGGATCGGCGCCGGAAGGCGGTCAGACGACAGCGGCGCCGAACGCGTCGGGCCGTTCTGCAAGCAGGTGCGACAGCCGTTGAAGCCCGGCCCGCAAGCGCTCACGGTCCTTGATGCTGCCCAAGGAAATCCGGATCGCATTCACGAATCCGTCACCGGTCGCGAAGGCCTCCGCCGGCGTGACCGCGATGCCCTCGCCCTCGGCCGCACGCGCAAGTTGCGCAGACGTCCAATACGCCGGCAACTCGAGCCATACATGCAGGCCGTCGCCGGCGCCGCCGTACCGCCCCGCCAGGATGTCGCGCGCCATCCGGTGACGCAGGCGCGCCTCCTTGCGTACGCCCTCCAGCAATCCGTCGGCGGAACCGTCGAGGATCCACTGCGTGGCCAGTGCGGCCGTCAGCGGCGCGACCATCAACGCGAATGACCTGAGCGCGGCCAGGAAGCGTTCGCGTTCGTGCGTGTCGCGCACGAGCACGAACGCGACACGCAGGCCGGGCGTCAGGCATTTCGACAAGGTCGAGATGTAGACCACCCGTTCCGGGGCGAACGTGGCGATGGGCGGCGGCGGGGCATCCGCAAGAAGCCAGTAGGGATCGTCCTCGACGATGCGCACGTTGCAGCGCCGCGCGATGCCGGCGAGCTCTTTGCGCCGGCGTTCCGGCATGGTGACGGCGGTTGGATTCTGCAACGTCGGATTGAGATAGACGAGCCCGGGCTTGTGCCGCCGGCACGCTTCCTCGAGCTTGTCCGGCACCATCCCGTGCTTGTCCGCTTCCACCGCGATGACGCGCCGGCCGAACTGGGTCGCTGCGGCACGCAGGCCGGGATACGTCACCGGCTCCGCCAGAATGACGTCGCCCGGCTGCGTCAGCGCGAGGATCGATGCGGCGATCGCCGCTTGCGCACCCGGACAGACGACGACCTGCCGAGCGTCCAGTTGCCCATACATCGGTGCGAGCCATCTGGCGCCGGCCTTGCGGTCGGCGTCGCTGCCCCCGCCCAGGTGGTAAGTCATCAGCAAGTCATTGTCTGCCCTCATCAGGACTTGCGACAAACCTTGTTGCAACATGTCGCCGAAGTCCACGCCGTCCGGCGGTGGCGGCGTGTTCATGCTCAGGTCGAGGACAGCCGTGAACTCGACTTTCGCCGCCGCGACATACGTCCCGCGGGCGCCGCGGCCTTCCAGCAGGTTGCGGCGCCTGGCTTCGTCGTAGGCGCGCGTGACGGTCGTCAGGTCGACGTCCAGCTGCGCCGCCAGTTGGCGCTGCGGCGGCAGACGATCCCCCGGTTTCAACGATCCTTCCACCACCGCCGCCTGCAACGCATCCGCAATCTGCAGGAAACGTGGCCCGCCGTGCGCGGCCAGTCGGGGCAACCACATTGGCAGATGTTCATCTTGTATGGCTTTCAACTGGGACATTTTGTCTCGATGTATGGAAGTTGCTTCTGGGTAGAATGCCTCAGAACGTGCAGCAACACCATCCTCGCATGGCAGCCGGCTGGTGGGCCCCACGATCGTCAATGTCGAGTCATCACCTGGAAATACACACAATCATGGACTGGTTTCCCATCGTCTTCGGTACGTTCAAGGGTCTCGTGTTAATCACGGGTATGTTCTTCGCCGTCAAATGGCATTACGACCAAGGGAAGAAGGGTAAGGTACGAGAGATGCGCTCGGTGCTGCGCGCTGCCGGTATGGTGACCGCAGTGTTCATGCTCGCGCTCGTCGGCCTGGTGTTCGTCACGTTCGCGCTGGGCAGAACGCTCGGCATGGACTTGTCGTTCTCGTGATTCGCCAGGCATCCGGCCCGCGCCGGGGCCGAATGCCTCCTCGGCATCGCATGCGCGGCAAGGCGGGTTACCCCGCCGTCCCCGCCGCTTCCGCGCCGATGTCGATATCCTCGAGCCGCGTGCCTTTCGTCTCGACGAAGTAGCGCGACACGACGAACAGCTGCGCGAGCATCGCCAGCGCGAACAGGACGAACGGCAGTCCCGTCGAATGCGCGGCCATCGTCGGGAACACGCCGGCGACGATGGCGTCCATCAGCCAATGCGTCGACGCGCCCAGGCTCTGGCCGCGCGCCCTGACCTCGGTCGGGAAGATCTCGGCGATGTACACCCAGATCACGGCGCCCTGCGAGAACGCGAACGCCGCGATGAACAGGATCAGCGCCCACAGGAGCATGTCCCGGTGCGTGCCACTCCACTGGATCCAGGCCGTCGCCGTCAGCGCGACGACCATCCCGACCGACCCCACCATCAGCAGCGTCTTGCGTCCCACGCGGTCGATGACGGTCAGCGCCAGCAGCGTGAACGCCAGGTTCGTCGCGCCGATCATCACCGATTGCAGGTCGGCCGACATCTTGCCGAAGCCGGCGGCGGCGAAGATGTCGTTCGCGTAGTAAAGGATCGCGTTGATGCCCGACAGCTGGTTGAACGCCGCGATCGCGAACGCCAGCAGCATCGGCTTGCGGTAGCGGCGCCACGACAGCGTCGAACCGGCGGCCATGTGGCCGCGCGCGTAGCTGGCCAGTTCGCCGGCGACGTCGGCGGCGCCGATGTCGCGCAGCACCTGCTCCGCCTCGCCCGCCCTGCCCTTGGCCGCCAGCCAGCGGGGGCTGTTGGGAATGACGAACAACAGGCCGAACAACAGCAGCGAAGGCAGGCCCGCCACGCCGAACTTCCAGCGCCACTCGTCGGGGCCCAGTGCCGCCAGGCCAACGAGATAATTGCTCAGGTACGCGACGAGGATGCCCAGCACGATGTTGAACTGGAACGCACCGACCAGCATGCCGCGCCGGTGAGCGGGCGCAATCTCGGCCAGATAAATCGGCGCCAGCACCGACGACGCACCGATGGCGATCCCTCCCAGCACCCTGGCGGCGATCAGCACCGCAAGGGTGGGCGCGAACAGGCAGCCCAGCGCCGACACCACGTACAGCGCGGCGATGGCGCGCAGGCAGTTACGCGCGCCGAAGCGGTCTCCCGGCCGCCCCGCGAACAGGGCACCCAGCAAGGTGCCCCACAGCGCGCTCGACACCGTCATGCCGAGGCCTCCGGGATCGAGGTGGAATGCCTGCGTGAGGCCTTGCGTCGTACCGGCGATGACCGCCGTGTCGAACCCGAACAACAATCCCGCCAGGCCACCGACCAGCGTTCCTTTGACAAGCGTATTCATTGCACATCCTTCCAGATCGAATTCAAGGACCAGACGTCGAGGTCACGCACGGCGGCGTCACCGTCCACGCCAAACAGGCTGACCGCGGCGGGCCCCGCTGGCGGAAACACCTGATCGGTCAGCACCGTGTCGCCCTCGCCGGCGAACACCGTCACCGAGCCGCGGTCCACGAGGATACGCAGCGGCAGCTCCGCATCGCGCAAGGAGACGGGCGCCGCATGCCGGGCCGCGAACTGCGGATGGAAACGTGATTCGCCCGCATGCGTGCGGTCCACGTACACGGCGTGCTGCGCGGCGTCGTAGCCGATCTCGGTGTACGCGGACGTGCCGGCCGTCCCCAGGCGGATGCCGGAGCGGGCCGCGGTGCCCGGCTGCAGGCGCATCCGCACTTCCAGCGGCGCGTGCGCGGCGCCGTTCAGCGACACGGCCTGCACGCCGGGCGCGATGGCGCGCGCCGGTACGCTGTACAGCAGGCCGGTGCGCAGTGCCTGCACTTGCGCGAGCGGCTGCTGCACGAGCTTGACCTGGCCGTCCACCGTGCGCAGGCCCAGTTCGCGCGGCAGCGACTGGGCGCTGCGCCAGGGGGCCGTCGGTACCGTGCCCGCGTACTGCCAGTTGTTCATCCAGCCCACCAGCAGGCGGCGGTTGCCCGGCGCATCGTTGTACGTCACGCCGGCGTAGAAATCGGCGCCGTAGTCGAGCCAGCGGACGTCGTCGGATGCGGCGTTCCTGTCGCGGGTAAAGGTCTTGCCGTCGAAATCGCCCACGAAGTACTGCATGCCCGATCCGCCGGCCGGCCCGCCGGGATTGATGCTGACGATGAGGACCCACTTGCGGCGCGCAGGGTCGCCGTCGACCGGCAGCTCGACGAGGTCGGGACACTCCCACACGCCGCCGGCCGCGCCGGCCGGGCCGAATTCGCCCGTCCACTCCCAGTGGATCAGGTCGCGCGAGCTGTAGAACAAGGCCTTGTGCTGCTGCGCCACCACGGCCGCCAACACCCACTTGTGTTCAGGCTCGTACCAGAACACTTTCGGGTCGCGGAACTCGCGGTACTCGGCCGCGTACGGTGCCGGCGGCGCCGGAATCACCGGGTTGCCGGCGTATTGCGTCCACGTGCGGCCGCGATCGAGGCTGTACGCGAGCGACTGCGCCTGCGTCCCGGCGCGAATCTGCTTGCCGTTCAGCGTGCGCGCCTGCGGGAACACAGCCGTGTACAGGGCGACCATGGCCGGCTTGCCCGGCTGGCCGAAGCCGCTCGTATTCGCATGGTCGACGACCGCGCTGCCCGAGAAGAACATCTGGGTGATCTCGCCCTTGGCGTCCTTTTCGACCGGCAGCGCGACGGGCAGCTCGGTCCAGTGCAGCAGGTCGGCACTGACGGCGTGGCCCCAGGACATGTCGCCCCAGGTGTCCCTGCTCGGATTGTATTGGTAGAACAGGTGGTATTCGCCGTCGTGATACACGAGGCCGTTCGGGTCGTTCATCCAGTTGCGCTGCGGGGAAAACGACAGCTGCGGACGAAAGGGTTCGTCATGGACCGGCGCGGGGTCGCGCGGTCCGCTGGCACAACCGGCGGACAGCAGCGCGGCGCCGATGTTCAAAAGAGAGAGTCGGAATGTCAAAGCCACAGGAATTTCCTTGTTGTTGTCGAACGCGGGCAGGCGCAAGCCGGCCGAGCCGGCTGGCTGCCCATGGTTCAGGAGTCGGCGACTCAGAAACGATACGTAACGCTGGCGCGGATCGTGCGGCCGAACAGCGGTCGTGCGATGCCGCGGTTGCGGCTGCCGTCCGGCGACAGCAGGTCGGAGAACAGCGGATCGCCTTCCGTGAACGACAGCTGGTTCGTCAGGTTGGCCACGTGCAGCTGCGCCATCCAGCGCGACGAGATCTGGTATTGCGCGCCCATGTTGATGATGTGATAGGACGGCAGCAGCGTGACGTTGGTGTCGGTCGCCTCCGAGTAGCGGTCGCCCACGTACTGGTATTGCCCGTACACGGTCACCGGAATGCCGGTGGCGGACAGCAGGTCGTACGATGGCTGGAAGTTGGCCATGATCTTGGCCAGGCGGCGCGGCCGGCGGCCGTCTTCGCTGATCTGCACGTAGTGATAGCCCGTGATCACGCCCTGCGGATCCTTGTCTTCCTGCGTGATCTGGTAACGGGCGCCTTCGACCTTCGGGTTCTGCGCCACGACGTTACCCTTCAGTTCGAGCCCGTCGATCATGTGCGGACGGTAGGTCAACTCGATCTCCGTGCCGACGTTGCGCACCCCGCGCTTGTACAACTGGACCACGTCCGGGCACGAATTGATCTGCGTGACGCCGCCGAGCGCCAGGCAAGAGGACGACTGGAAGTCCTTGTAGATGTTCACGGCACTGCGCGGCGAGAATTTGTTATAGAACAGTGCGACGGACGCGCCGAATTCGCGCGTCAGGTAGCGCAGGCCGGTCTCGTACTGGCGGATGTGCTCGACGGCGCTGAGCTCGACGGGTTTGCCGTTCGCGACCACGGCACCCGCGGTGCTCAGGTCGTTCAAGTCGCCGAGGCTCGGCAAGCGGAACGAATACGACGCCAGCGCGTACACGGCCAGCGGCCGGCTGATGCTGTAGTTGCCACCGAGCGACCAGCCCATGCCATGATAGGTCTTGTTCAGCAGGTTCGGCTGACCGGGGAACTGGATCTCGTTGTCCGCCGCCGTGTCCTGCGTCGAACCGACCACCACGTTCGACGGGGTCAGGTCGACCGACGTATTGCGGTCGCGACGATCGACATTGGCCCGCACGTCCTGCCAGCGCACGCCGGCATCGATTTTGAGCTTGCCCTGCAGCGTCTCCCAGTGGTCCAGCAGATAGGCCGCGTGGCCGTCCGCCTTGATGTGGCTGACGAACCCGAACCAGCCGGGCAGGATCGCACCGCCCGTCGTCAGCGAAGGACCCACCTGGTTACCGGCCGCGTCAACCGCCGTCAGGTCGACCAGGCGCGCGTTGGGAGCACTTTCGGAGACGAGCAGACCGGCCTGGAAGTTCGGATCGTACGTGTAATGGCTGCGGTACACGCCGAACGTGAGATCGTGCGTGCCGACCAGGTTGAACGTCTTCTGTCCCTTCAGGTCGAGCACCGTGCTGGCCGCGTCGGTATCGGCGACGAACGGCGTCAGGAAGTTCAGAAGCGCGCCCGGCGCCACGCGCGAACCGTCGTTCACGTAGGTGCCGACCACACCGACGGCCTTCGCGTATTTCGCCACGAAGTCTTCGCGGCTGATGTTGGCGAATTGCGCGCAGGCGTTGGTCGACGGCACGTTGAAGTAGCCGATCAGCTTGGCGTTGTTCAGGTTGCAGCTCAAGGCCGCGCCGTGCGCCGGCGAGATCACGTCATTCTGCAGGCGCGCGTTCAGGAATGTAGCCGCCGTTGCCGTATCGTTGCCCGTGAAGACGGAATTGAAACCGCTGCTGCCGCCCGTGTGGCGCAGGCCGGCAGAGACCTTCAGGCCCGAATCGAAGTCATGGCCCAGCTTCAAGGTGAACATCTTGAAGTCCGGATGGATGCCGTCGGCCTGGTCGATCGTGCGGGTACCGTATTCGCCGATCATGTTGAAGCGACGGTTGTAGGGCGAGGCCGTCGTTCCGTGCGCGAAGTCGATACCCAGCGGCTGGATGGTGTCCTGGCTAAGCACCGTCGGATTGGCCGGCGTGCCGGACTGGGTAAAACGCGGCACCGAGATCGGCAGGTTCTGATAGAACGCCGTGCGGTCGTTGATCACGAGAGCATCCACGCGTGCCGTCGTCTTGCGGTCGTCGCTCGTGTAGACGAGGTTGCCGCGGATCTGGCCGCCGCGGTCCGCGGTGTAGCCCGTGTCGCGGATACCGTGGCTCCTGCGGTAGTAGCCGCCGACGGCGCCGGTCAGGTTTTTGTTCAGCGGACCCGAGACGAACGCGTCCTGGCGGATGAAGCCGTAGTCGGCGTATTCCAGCTTGTAGCCGCCTTCGAGGTGGTCGCCGCCCGTGCGCGTGATGTGGTTGATGGTCGCACCGAGGCCGTTCGAGTACAGGATGCCGCCCGGGCCGCCCTTCACGGCCTCCACGCTGTCCGTCATCAGATCGTCGCGGACGAACACGTCGTTGTTCAGGAACGGCGCTTCCGGTTCCTCATACGCCGGCAGGCCGTCGATCAGCTGCGGCGCGAAGCGGAAGCCGCCGACCACGGGCAGCCCGCGCACCGTGATGTTGTTGCTGGCCTCACCGGCCGTGCTGCCCTCCGCATAGATGCCCGGCAGGTTGCCCAGCAGGTCGGCGGTACTCATCGGCGCCAGGCGCTGGATATCGTCGGCGCTCAGCGTGTTGATCGAGAACGTCGCGTTCTTCTTCGTCGTCGTCCGGGTCACGCCCGTCACGATGACGACGTTGTTCGGCTCGTCGGCCTTGGATGCGGATTGCGCGGCCTGCGCGGCTTGCGTGGCGGCCGGCGGCTGGTCCGGCGCAGCGCCGGCCTGCTGCTGGGCGAACGCGAGGGCGGGTGCCAGCGCGATGACGAGGGCGGCCGAGCGGCCGATATAGGGGGTGAGCGAGTAGCGCATAGGTAATCTCCTGTTTGATATTGACTTCTTTGACTTCGTTTTTCCAGCTGCCCGTCTCGTGAACGGGATGTCCATCGTTGTCATTTCTTGTAAAAAATTAGACGGATCAAGGTTGCGGCATGTCCAGCGCCTCGGCGTCGGCCAGTTCGCTCGTGTACGGCAAGTCCGCGCCGCGGCGCGAACACGTGATGGCGGCGGCGCGCGCGGCGAACCGCAACGCCTCCACCAGTTCGTCCTGCGCGAGGCCTTCCACGGCGCGCCGCGTGAGCTTGCCGGCGCGCTGCAGCCACGCCAGCAGGCCGGCCTGGAACGTGTCGCCCGCGCCCACGGTGTCGACGACGGTGACGGGGACGGCCGGCACTTCCACCGCGAGCTGCGACCGCGTGACGGCGACGACGCCCCGCTCGCCCCACGTCACGACGACGAGCGCGACGCCCGCCTCGAGCGACTCGGCGATGAACGTGTCGACGCGCATGTCCGGATACAGCGCGTGGATGTCTTCCTCGCTGACCTTCAGCACGTCGGCGCGGCGCTGCATCCAGCGCACGGACTCGCGCCACGCGCCGACGTCGGGCGCGATCGTCAGGCGCACGTTCGGGTCGTAGACGATCAGGCTGCGGCCGCGCTGCCGTTCGACCAGCGCACGCAGGCTGGACGCGACAGGCTCGACGACCATGCAATACGAGCCCACGTGGATGGCCTGCGCGTCGGCGGGCACGCGCGCGAGGTCCGCGAGGTTCACCGCGCGCTCCGCCGTGCCGCTGCCATAGAACGTGTAGACCGGTACGCCCCGATCGTCGACGCCGACCATCACGAGCGCGGTCGGCGCGTCGGGCCGCGGCGCCGAAGCCAGGTCCACGCCCTCGGCCGCGAGGGCCGCGTGCAGCCGGCGCCCGAACATGTCGCGCGACAGGCCGCCGAAGAACGACGCCTTCCCACCCAGCCGTGCCAGCCCGGTCGCCAGGTTGAACGGCGAACCGCCCTGGCACGCGGACAGGTCGACGGATGCCGCCCGCTCGCCCGCCGCGAACACATCGAACAACGCTTCACCACACACGACGATCATGCTTCCTCCATCACACTGTTGATTGATTTGTTTTCCATTCGCGCGCCGTCGGTGCCGAAGACGTGGATCGCACCGGCCACCGGCGCGACGGCCCAGCCGCTGCCCGGCGCCGGTGGCGCGTCCTTGGTCGACACGACGAGCGTCCGCGCCAGGCCGGGCACGTCGAGGTGGACATGCGATTCCGCGCCGAGCCGCTCGACGAGGGCGACGGTGCCGCGAATCGGGCCGTCGCCATCCGGCACGAGGTGCTCGGGACGCAGGCCCACGATCACCTTGCCGGCGGCGGCCGTGCCCGCCCACGCCAGCGCGACGTCGCCCGGCGCAACGTCGCCCAGCGCCAGCCTGCCGCGCGCGTCGATGGTGCCCTCGACGAGATTCATCTTCGGCATGCCGATGAAACCGGCGACGAACACGTTCGCGGGCCGCTCGTACAACCCCATCGGCGTGCCGATCTGCTGCACGCCCGTCGGTCCCAGTACGACGATGCGGTCGGCCAGGGTCATCGCCTCGACCTGGTCGTGGGTCACGTACACCATCGTCGCGCCCAGTTGCTTGTGCAGGCGCGCGATCTCGACGCGCATGTCGGCCCGCAGCGCCGCGTCCAGGTTCGACAGGGGTTCGTCGAACAGGAAGGCGCGCGGCTTGCGCACGATGGCGCGGCCGATCGCCACGCGCTGGCGCTGTCCGCCCGACAGCTGCGGCGGTTTGCGGTCGAGCAGGTGCTCGAGCTGGAGCATCCGCGCGACCGTGCGCACGGACGCGTCGATGTCCTTTTTCGGCACGCGCGCCAGGCGCAAGCCGAAGGCGATGTTCTCGAACACGCTCATGTGCGCATACAGCGCGTAGCTCTGGAACACCATCGCCAGCCCCCGTTGCGCCGGCGGCGTCTCGTTGACGCGCGCGCCGTCGATACGGATCTCGCCGGCGCTGATCTCTTCCAGTCCCGCGATCATGCGGAGCACCGTCGATTTGCCGCAGCCCGACGGCCCGACCAGGACGACGAACTCGCCGTCCGCGATCGAGAACGAGATGTTCTCCAGGATCCGGTTGTCGCTCTTGCCCGCGTAAGTCTTGCCCACACCGGCCAACGTGATCGATGCCATCGCGCGCCCTCCCCGTCACCGTTGCGCCGGCACGACCGGCTTGCCGTCCAGCGCGCCCATGCGCCATACGCGCAGCCGCACGACACGGTCCGCAGGCGCCGCGATCAGGCCGAGGCCCGTCGCGTCCGGCCGCGACGGATACATGCGGCTCGTGATGCTCTTGCGGTCGTTGAGATAGGCCTCGACCATCGAGCGGTCCAGGAAGACGCGCAGGCGCAGGGACGCGCCGTGCAGGTCGAACGGGCCGCCCTGCACGCCGTGCGAACGCGCACCGGCGTCGAGGGTCGTGTGCGTGCGGTCGACCTCGAAGCGCTGGCGCGCGGCGTCGACGACGAGGTCCGTGTGCTCGGCGTCGTCCGGCGTCTTGCGGACGACCAGCCCGCGGCGCGCCCCGCTGCCGGGCGCCGGTGCGAGTTCCAGTTCCACTTCCAGCAGGTCGCCGTCGATCCGGGCCAGCCTGGCCGCGGCGTCCGCGGGTGTCGCGTCGGCCACGTCCAGCAGCAGGTCCTGGCGCAGGCGCGTGACCTCGTCGATGGGGGCCAGGCGCAAGTCGTCGTCCGGGCCGATCGCGAGCGTCACCGGCAGGCCGGCATTGTGGGCCCAGCCGCTGGCCCATTCGTCCGGCGCGCTGCGTTCGCCCTGCGTGATCGAGAAGACGATGGTGCGCCCGGTACGCGGATCGACGAAGCCGCTGGGGCCGGAAAAATGGTGATCGCCCAGGTCGAACACGCGCGGCGCGTCGCTGTCCGGCGTGAAGCGTGCCGTCGCGCCGTCGAACACGCCGATCCAGTAAACCACCTGCGCCTTCACGTCCGTCAGGAACACGTGGCGCGGACGACCGTCGCTGCCCTTCCCGATCGGCAGCAACACGGGCAGTTCGAAGGTGCTCTCGAAGCCGGGATGGCGCTGCGCGTCGAGCGTGAACAGCGGACCGCGGTAACGCCAGTGGACGAGATCGGACGACTCGTGGACGAATGCCACGCCGCTGCCGCCCGGCACCCGCGACCCGACGAGCTCGAACCAGCGGTCGCCCGCGTCGTCGCGGAATACGAACGGGTCGCGGAAGTCACGCGTGTGGCCGGGACCCGGCGGCGGCTCGGTCACCGGCAGCGGGTGCTTCGTCCAGCGCCGCAGGTCCGGATCGGAGACGTCCAACGGCCGCGCGAGGTCCACGCGTTCGGGGGCGGGCGCCTTGTCGTTCCCGGTCGTGAAGAACAACACGGGCGTGCCGTCCTTCGCGTGCGTGGCGCTGCCGGACCAGATGCCGTCCGGCGCCAGCGTGTCGTCTTCCGGCGCCAGCGCGATGGGCAGCTCGCGCCAGTGCACCATGTCCGGGCTGACCCAATGTCCCCAATGGATCTGGTGCCAGAAGGGGCCGAACGGATTTTTCTGGAAGAACAGGTGGTAACGACCGTCCTGGTAGAACGGCGCATGCGGTTCGTTCATCCAGCCGGCATCCGGCAGCGCGTGGTATTGCGGACGATGGCGGTCGCCCGCAAACGTGGACCGAGGGATCGTGACGTCGGCCTGCGTCAGCACCGGCGCCTTGCCGCCGTGCGCCGCCAGGTCGGCGCGCACGCGGCGGGCGATGTCTGCGCCCGTCGCGGCACCGGCTTCGATGCGGACCTCGTCCATCAGGCCGAGGAAGGTATTCAGCTGGAACACGCCGGCCACGGTGCGCGGCTGCGAATAACGGCCGATCGTCAACGCCTGCGGCGGCAACGAGAACACGCCCGACGCTGGGGCCGTGCCGCTCGCCACCTGCTCGCCGTTCAGGTACAGCCGGACCACGCGCCCGCGCGGCGCGTACGTGGCCGCCACGTGCGACCACGCGTCCTTCGGCAGCTTGCGGTCGCTGACGCGCAGGTCGAACACGGCGTCGCCGAACCCCAGCTTGATGCCCCAGGTGCCGAAGCGGTACATGCCGAATACGAAGCCGAACTTCGTCGCCTCGTCGAACTGGCTCAGGAAGGCGGAGTATTGGCCACCGTCGCCCCACTCGAACGCGTGCGGCGCCACCCATGCGCTCATCGTCCAGCCGGCGCCGGCCTGCGCATCCGTCAGGCCAGGCGCCGTGATGTCCGTCGAATACCCGTCGAACAGCAGGCAGCCGCCGCGGATGCAGGCAGTCGGCGGGCGCCACAGCGGGTCGGAATCCGGTTTGAACCGCGCATGGTTGAAGACGTAGTGGACGGGGTCATGGCGGCCCGAAACCGCCTCCGTGGCCTGGCTGCCGTGCTGCTCGTCGAGCTTCCAGGCGGCGATGTCGGTGCCCGCCGCGGCGTGGCCCGCCACGAGCAGCGCCAGCATCGACGCGGCGGTCGCACTGCGCCGGCAGCGCCGGCTGGTCTGGTTGAAGCGCATCACGGTGTCTCCTTGTCGTTGTCGTCGGTCCGGTCGTCACGCCGGCTTGCCCATGTCCATCGTTGTCATCCAGGGGTCGAAAATTCGTCGAGACGGTATCGGCCATATTCGAACCGCAGCGGGATCGGGTCGCTGATCTGGCCGACGAAGCGGCCGTCCGGTCCCGTGTCGAGGAAGGCCATCAGGCAGTCCTGTCCCGTCAGCGGGTCGCGCAGGATCTTGCCCGCGTAGCGCTTGCACGGCACCGCGCCATCGAGGAATTCTTCGGCCGGCCGCCATGGCCCCAGCGGGTGGTCGGCCACGAGGTAGTGGGTGCCGGAGACGCCGCCGTCCTGGCGGGCGCGCTGCGCCTCGGACCAGTGGTCACGCACATTGCAGAACGTGCAGAACCACTGGCCGTCGCGCTCGAACACCTGCGGCACTTCGAGCTGGCCGTAATGGCCGCCGTCGTACACGGGCGCGGTCGCCTCCCAGTGCACGAGGTCGGGCGAGACGGCGTGGCCGATCACGCCCCGCTCGTACTTGGGGCCATCGTTGCGGCGCGCCGTGAAGAACATGTGGTACACGCCGTCGATCCTGTCCGGCAGGACCCACGGATCCCGCAGGGCACGATCGTGCCAGCGACCGGCCGCGTGCTCCTCGTAGAACCGTTCGTCGAGATCGAGCGCGAGGCCGTCGCCGACGCGGGTCCACGGACCGTCGATGCTGTCCGACGTCGCGTGGCCGATGCGCTGGCGTAGGCCGTTCTCGGCGCGGCACGTGCCCGTGTAGAACAGGTGATAGCTGCCTTCGGCATGGATCACGGAACCGGTCCATGTCGTGAAATCGTCCCACGCGCCCGGCGCGGCCGGGCCGAACACGGTGCCCCGGTAATCCCACTGTCTCAGGTCGCGCGACACGGCGTGGCCGATGGAGACGTTCCAGTGACGCAGGTCCGGATCGCCGATGGCGCGGTCGGCCTGCAGCATGAACAGGTGCTGCTCGCCGCCTTCCGCGAAGTGCCAGAAGTCCCAGATGTATTTGTCGTCGAGTTTGAGTGTCATGATGATGATTCGATTCAGCCCTTGATGCCGGCACCCGCCACCGAGGCGACGAACTGGCGTTGGAATGCGAGGAAGACGGCCAGCACAGGCAGCGTGACGACGGACGCGTAAGCCATGATCTGGCCCCAGGAATTGGAGCGCCCGAAGAACTGCTGGATGCCCGGCTGCACGGGGCGCGCCGCTGCGCCCTGCACGACCATGATCGGCCACAGGTACTGGTTCCATGCGGCGATGAACAGCACGATCGCGGCCGTCGCGATCACCGGCCGGCTGTTGGGCAGGATGATCCGGAAGAACAGCGTCCACGGTCCGGCGCCATCCATCTTGGCCGCTTCGTCCAGTTCGCGCGGGATGTCGCGGAAAAACTGGTAGAACAGGAAGACGCAGAAGGCATTGGCAAGGAACGGGACGATCTGCACGTGCAGGCTGTTGAACCAGCCGATATGCCACGTCAGCGCGCCCTGCTCCAGGCCCGGCCACGGCAGCCGCGCCACCAGCGACAGCAGCGGAATCGCGATGACTTCGAACGGAATGATCATCAGTGCGACCACGACGGCCAGCACCGCCCTGCGGCCGCGCCAGCGCATGCGGCTCAGGGAAAACGCGAGCATGCTGTTGACCAGCACACCGCCCGCGACGACGAACGCCGCGATGATGGTCGAATTGAGCAGGAACAGCGGCAGATTGCTGCGCTCGAAGATGGCCGTGTAATTGGCCAGCGACCATCCCGCATCGGGAATGAACGCGGACCAGCTGGTGAGGTTGGCGAAGATGGCGTCGTCGCGCTTGAACGACGAGGCGAACATGAACAGCAGGGGCGCCGCAAACACGATGCCGAGCAGGCACATGGCGGCGAACAGCAGCAGCGTGCGGATCGATGGCTTCATTCGTGTCCGCCTTTCGCGACGAGGACGTGCTGCAGCACGGAGACGAGCAGCACGATGCCGAAGAAGACCATGGCGATCGTCGACCCGTAGCCGATGTCCTGCTGGCGGAAGCCCGTGCGCACCGCGTGATAGACGACGGTCGTCGTCGAGTCGAGCGGTCCGCCCTGCGTCATCACGTCGACCTGGGTGAACAGGCCGAACGCCAGCAGCAACGTCGACACGATCACGAACACGATCGTGTTGCGCAGCCCCGGCAAGGTCACGTGCACGAAGCGTTGCCACGCGTTCGCGCCCATCAGGGTGGCCGCCTCGTACAGCTCCGGCGAGATCGACTGCAGGCCGGCGAGGAACACGAGCATCTGGAATCCCGCGCCCTGCCAGGCCGACATGACGGCGATGGCGGGCAGCGCATAACGGCTTTCGCCCAGCCAGTCCGGCCCCACGTTCGGATCGCCCGTGACGGCGCGCAGCAGCTCGTTGATCATGCCCCGGTCCGAATTCAGCATGAACGACCAGACGATGGATGCCACGACCATCGACGTGACGACGGGCGCGAAATAGACGGTACGGAAGAAAATGCGTCCGGCGCTGCGCTGGTTGACCAGCAGCGCGAGGCCGAGCGCGCCGCCGCATTGCAGCGGCAATATCAGCAGCGCGAACAAGAAGGTGTTGATGAGGGAACGGTAGAACAACGGATCCGTCGCCGCCAGCACGACCCTGCGTTCGCCGAGCTGGAACTGCCACGCCGGCCGGTAATCGGCGAGGCCCGGGCGCGCGCGGCGCGTCTGGCGCCACGTGGGAAAGCGCGCGCCCTCCTCGTCGCGCAATGTCGCGCCGGCCGCATCGCGCAGCGGCTCGACGGCGACGACTTTCAACGCCAGCAGGCGCGTGTAATTCTCGAGCCCGACGTACCGCGTCGGCTCCGGCGACACGAGCCGGTGGTTGGTGAACGTGACGGCGGCCGCGAGCAGCAGCGGCAGCAGGATGAAGACACCGAACAGCAGCAACGCCGGACCGGCGAAGCCGGCGATCGCCAACGGATGGTCGCGGCCGAGGATCGTCTTCATTGGCTGGCCACCGCTTTGGGCCGGGTGTATCCGTAGCCGTCGTTGCGGGCGATATCGTGTTCGATCGTCTCGACCGCCTCGTCCATCGCCTCGGCCGCATCCTTGCCGGCCCGCAGATCGGCCATGGCTTTCTCGAACGCCGCCGAGATGGCCGGATAGGCCGGGGTCGCGGGGCGCGGCGTCGCATAGCGGGCCGCGAAGTCGAAGTAGACGCGCCAGTCGCCGCCCGGACGGTAGTGCGCCGTGAGCGCCGCGGCGTTCGCGGTGACCGGTACCAGGCCGGTCAGGCGCGAGAACTCGGCCATCTCCCTGGCGGACAAGACGTGCGTGAGAAACGCCGCCGCGCCCGCGGGATAAGGGCAGCTGCTCGATATCGCCCATTGCCAGGATGCCGCACCGACCCTGGGTCCATGACCGAAATCCGGCGGCGGCATCACGACGAGATCGTCGCCGAAACGTTCGCTGTACTCGCGCGCCATCCACGACCCCGTGTACTGGATCAGCGAGCGCCCCTGCTCGAAGCTCTTCTCGTCGGCGGGGTTCCGTTCGGCGAGGCGGTCCTTGAACAGGCGGCCGTAGTAGCGGGCGACACCGACCGCCGCATCGCTGTTGAGCACGCCGTCGACGCGCAGGTAGTTGCCGCGGTCGATGAGGTCCGTGCCGGCACTCTCGAGCCAGGGCGAAAACGCGTAGCTGAACCACTCGCCGGTCGCCTTGCCGTTCAGGTCGAGCGGATAGCGGTAATGGCCGGAACGCTTGACCTTCGCCAGGATGTCGTAGAGTTCGCGCGCCGAGTACGGCTGTTCGATGGTCGCGACGCGCACGCCTTCGGCCTTCAGCGCCGAGCGGCGCGCGAACAGCGCCAGCACGACGTCGAACTGGCCCACGCTGTACAGGCGTCCCTGGTACGTGCCGCGCCCGCCCGGCAGCAGAGGCTCGACCACCGCCGCCGGCAACAGGCGATCGAGGGGCCGGATATTGCCCGCCCAGGCGAAGTTCGGCACGGCCGGCTGGTCGATCGTCATCACGCACGGCAGGTGGCCGACGAGGGAGGCCGCCGTGATCGATTCCGTGTACGTGCCTTGCGGGATCGTCTCCACGACGACCTTCCACCGATCCTGGGCGCGGTTGAACCGGTCGACCATGTTCCGGCTCGCGACCATTTCGGCGTCGCCCGTGTCGTGGCGCCACATCGTGATCTCGATGGGCGCTGCCAGCGCGTGCGACGCCATCATGGCGACGAGGGGAAGCAGCGCCCGTTTCATCACTTGCCCACCTTGCGCGGCGCCGTCACGGTGCCGCGCAGGACGGCGCGGCACGGCACGCGCAGGACGGTCGCGTCCCGGTCGGCATCGAGCGCGCGCCGCGCGGCGATCGCGCCGATCTCGCGGTACGGCAGGGTGACGGTCGTCAGGCCGGGATCCGATGCTTCCGACAGCAGGCGGAAATCGTCGAAGCCGACGACGGAAATATCTTCCGGCACGCGGATGCCGCGCCGCTGCAGGGTGAAGATGACGCGGATCGCCATCTTGTCGTTACCGCACAGGATGGCGGTGGGACGGTCGTCCGTCGCGAACAGCCGGTCGAGGCGGTCCTTGAGGTGCGTGAACTCGTCCTCGTCGGGCGTCGTGCCGTGCAGCAGCCACGCTTCGTTCGGCTGCACGCCGTAATCCCGCATCGCGCGACGAAAGCCCTGCATGCGCAGCGTGGTCGCCACCATGCCGTCGGTGAGTTGCAGGAACGCGATCTTGCGGTGGCCGGCCTGCAGCACGGCCTCCACCGCCGCGTAACCGCCGCCTTCGTCGTCCGGCACGACTTGCGCGAACCGTGGCGCCTGCTCGAAGCAGTTGGCCAGCACGGCCGGGGTCTGGCCCAGCGTCTCGTTCACGGTCACGACGCGGTGGAAGGTGGTGGCGAAGATGATGGCCTCGACGCGGCGCGTACGCATGTCCGCCACGAGACGGCTCGCGACCTGCGGCCGCCCGCCCGTCTCGCCGATGATGAGCATCTTGCCCAGGTCTTCGCAGACCGACTGGATGCCCTTGATGATCTCGGACGAATCCGGCGTTGTGGTCAGCCTGTCCGCGATGACGGCCACGAGGTCGGTCGGCCGCCCGCGCAGCATGCGGGCCGCCGCGGACGGCGCAAAGTCGAGCGCCTGCATGGCCTGCTCGATCCGCTTGCGGGTCTTTTCCGACACGCTGCTCGCATCGTTCAGCACGCGCGACACGGTCTTGATCGATACGCCCGCTTTTTCGGCGACATCGTGAATGGTCGACACCTCGTCTCCTTGGCCTGCGGCCTTCCAGTCGGCTCAATCCGCTCTGGCGCTAGGCGCCGCCGCAAATTGTCCAACGTTGTCATTGATCGGGATGCTATCGGGTTTTTGTGCGGAGGTCAACAACCAGGCTTGAACCGGATAGACACGGTGTTTCTCTTTAAAGCAGGGTGAGCTTGCCGGCTGGACCAGCGTAAATCATCCGTTTTTGATCCAAGTCATTCAGTAACGATCCAATTGGCGCGTATCGTTGTGCGACATCATTTGCGGCTTCGTAGCGCTTCCCTGTTGTGGAGATACCAATGACCACCGAATCGACCTCGACCTTGAAGCAGCCGTCCCACGTCACGGCGGGCGACGACCGCGCGACCTACGACTCGTTCTCGATCGCCCTGCACTGGCTGACCGCGGTGCTCGTATTGCTGCAGTTCGTGCTCGCCGTAACGTGGGAATGGTTCGGGCGTCCGACGGAACGCCTGATGGTCGTCGCCCACATGTCGTTCGGTATCGTCCTGGCGGCCGTGATCGTGGTCCGCATCGCCTGGCGCCTGATGCCGGGCCGCCGGACGCCCGCTGCCGTTTCCGGCTGGGCCGACATGGCAGCGAGGGCGGTCCATGCCCTGCTCTACTGCATGCTCGCTGCGGAGGCAGCGCTCGGCTTCGTGTTGCGCTGGGCGGACAACGAATCGATGAGCTTTTTTGGACTGTTGATCCCGCCGCCGTTCGCCTCCTTTTCCAAACCGGCGCTACACTGGGTCGAGGAGCTGCACGAACTGAACGGCTGGGCCATCGTCCTCCTCGCCGCGGGCCACGCCGCCGCCGCGCTCTACCATCACTACGTGCTGCGCGATCCGGTACTGTCGCGGATGCTGCCGGCGGTTCGCAGGCACCTGCTTCGAGACGGCTGACGACAGGACGGTGCTGCCGTGTTCCGCTCGATCCTTGATACCCGCGCCGCGCGGCGGCTCAGCGCGGTAGTCCGGAGGCGTTGCATACCGACCGTTATCGGAAGAAGGCGATGAACGACGACGATGCCACACGGGACCGCCGCGATGCCGCGACACGACACCGCCACGACGGCCTGTCCGCCGCCGAGGCCGCACACCGGCTCGCGGCCGACGGCCCCAACGCCCTGCCCGACCGCACGCGGCGCGGTTGGCGCGTCATCCTCGGCGACGCGGCGCGCGAGCCGATGTTCCTGCTGCTGGTCGGCGCCGCGCTGCTCTACCTGCCGCTGGGGGAACCGCGCGAGAGCGCCTTCCTGCTGCTGATGGTCGTGCTCATGCTGGGCATGACGCTGTATCAGGAGGGACGGACGGAACGCGCATTGCAGGCACTGCGCGACCTGAGCGCGCCCACGGCCACGGTCGTGCGCGACGGCCGCAGGCAGCGGGTGCCCGCCGCCGATCTCGTGCGCGGCGACCTCGTCGTGCTGGCGGAAGGCGACCGCGTGCCCGCCGACGCCATCGTCGTCGAGACGAGCGGCCTGCTGGCGGACGAGTCGTTGCTGACGGGCGAGTCGGTCCCCGTCGGCAAGCGGGCGGGCCTCCCCACCGCGCCGCCGGTCCCGCCCGGCGGCGCCGATCTGCCATGGGTATTCGCGGGCACCCTGGTCGTGCAGGGAGACGCGCTGGCCCAGGTGGCCGCCACGGGCGCGCGCAGCGAGCTCGGACGCATCGGCGCGGCGCTCGGCGCGATTCGTCCGCCGTCCGGCCGACTGCAGCACGACACCCACACGCTCGCGCGCCGCATGGCCGTGCTGGGCCTGGCGGTGAGCGTCCTGCTCGTGCTGCTGCTCGGCTGGCGCTCCGGCGACTGGCTGCAGGCATTGCTGGCCGGCGTCGCGCTGTCGATGTCCGTGCTGCCGGCCGAGTTTCCGGTCATCCTCACCGTGTTCCCCGCGATCGGCGCGTGGCGCCTCGCGCGCGACCGCGTGCTGACGCGGCGCCTGGCCGCCATCGAAGTCCTCGGTTCGACGTCGGTGCTGTGCGTCGACAAGACCGGCACCCTGACGGAAAACCGCATGGCACTGCGCCGGCTGTGGCATGCGGGCGCCGGACACGACGTGGTTCCCGGAGCGCCGCTGGCGCCGGCGCTGCGCGACCTGCTGGATGTCGCCGTGCGGGCGAGCCGAGCCGAGTCGCACGACCCGATCGAGCAAGCGCTGCGGCAGGCGCAGGCCGCACAGGCGGCGGTCCCGGCGCACGAGCCGGGGCACATGGTGCGCGAATATGGCCTGACGGCGAACCGGCCGGCGATGATCCGGATCTGGAGCGACGGCGCTGTGTCCTGCGCCGCCGCCAAGGGCGCGCCGGAGACCATCGCCGCCCTGTGCCCCGAGGATCAGCGTACGCTGGCGCACGCGGCCGCGGCGGACATGGCCCGCGCCGGGTTGCGGGTCCTTGCCGTGGCCGAGGCGCGCGGCATCGCACCGCCCTGGCCGGACGACCCCGCGACGCTGCGCTACAACCTGCTGGGCCTGGTGGCGCTGGCCGACCCGCTGCGCGCGGACATCCCCGACGCGGTGGCCGAATGCCGGCGCGCGGGCGTCAGGGTGCTGATGGTAACGGGCGACCATCCCGAGACGGCGGCCGCCATCGCGCGCCAGGCCGGCCTGGCCGACGGCGCCATCGTGACGGGCCCGGACATCGCGCGCCTCGACACGGAGCGGCTCGCCAGCCGGCTCGAAGGCGTCAGCGTATGCGCGCGCATCCTGCCGGGCCAGAAGCTGGCCATCGTGCAGGCCCTGCAGCACCGCGGCGCCGTGGTGGCGATGACCGGGGATGGCGTCAACGACGCGCCGGCGCTGCGCGCCGCCGACGTCGGCGTGGCCATGGGACGGCGCGGCACCGACGTGGCGCGCGAGGCGGCCGAGTTGACGCTGCTCGACGACCGCTTCCCGTCGCTGGTGCTGGCGCTGCGCGCGGGCCGGCGCATCTTCAGCAACATGCGCAAGTCGATGCGCTACGTCGCCGCGGCCCACGTGCCGATCACCGTGCTGGCCCTGCTGCCGCCGCTGCTCGGCTGGCCGGTGCTGCTGTATCCGCCGCACATCGTATTCCTCGAACTCGTGATCGACCCGGCCTGTTCGCTGGCGTTCGAGAACGAGCCGGAAGAGCCGGACCTGATGCGCCGTCCGCCGCGTCCGCCCGACGAATCCGTGCTGGACCGGCACGCATTGCTGGCGGCGCTGCTGCGCGGGCTGTGGGCGGCGGCGCTGCTGGCCGCGTGCTATGGCTGGGCGCTCGCCCGGCTGCCCGTCCGCCAGGCCGCGGCGACGGCATTCGCCGCCCTGATCCTGTGCAATCTCGGCTTGCTGCTGAGCCATCGCCAGCGCGGTCTCCTGGCCGCGCTGCGGACCGTGAACGCCGTGTTCGCCGCCATCGCGGCCGGCGCGCTGGGCCTGCTGGCGGCGGCCTTGTGGTGGCCGCCCCTTGCCGAGCTGTTCCGCTTCGCGCCACCGCCGGGCCGCTGGCTCGCGCTGGCCGCGCTCACCGCCGTCGCGATGCTCCTGGGCCTGCAGGTCACGCGGGCCGCCGGCCCGGGACGCTAGCCGTCCAACGCCAGCACCATCTCGACGTTGCCGTCCGCGGCCGGCAGCAACTGGAATCCGCAGGCGCGCGCCAGGTGGTGCATCCCGACATTGTCGGCCAGGGCCACGCCGACGACGCGCTCGAGGTGGCGGGCACGGCAATAGTCGAGCAGGCGGCCCATCAGCAGGCGGCCCAGCCCGCGGCCATGCAGGTCGGAACGCACGATGATGGCGAACTCGCCCACGATCCCGTCCGGATCGATGGCGACGCGCACGACGCCCAGCGTCTCGGCCGTGCCGTCGGGTCCGGGCCGGGTGGCGATGAACGCCATTTCGCGCGCATAGTCGATCTGCGTGAAGCGCGCCAGCTGGGCCGGCGACAGCGCGCGCATCGTGCCGAACATGCGGAAATGGATGTCCTGCGGGCTCAGGGCGGCGAAGAACGCCTCGTGGGCCGGTGCATCTTCCGGGCGGATCGGCCGCACCAGCAGCGGGCCGAGCGCGCTGTCCACGCGGCGTTCCAGGTCGTCGGGATACGGCAGGATGGCCAGCCGGGCGAGCGGGTCCTGGCCGGCCGGCGCCGGCGCGAGGCGCATCCGCGCATCCAGCGCGACGACGCCGGACGCGTCCGCCAGCACCGGGTTGATGTCCAGTTCCGCCAGCTCGGGCAGGTCGGCCGCGAGCTGTCCCACGCGCACCAGCACGTCGCAGAGCGCGTCGACGTCGGCGCGCGGATGGTCGCGGAAGCCCGCCAGCAGCCGTGCGGCCCGCGTGCGGCCCACGAGGTCGGCCGCTAGCACGCGGTTCAGCGGTGGCAGGGCGACGGCCTGGTCGGCCGTCACCTCGACCGCCACGCCGCCCTGGCCGAACAGCACGACCGGTCCGAACACGGGGTCGGTGGCGATGCCGACGATCAGTTCGTGCGCGCGCGGACGGCGCGCCATGGCCTGCACCGTGAAGCCGGCCAGGCGGGCGTGCGGGAGCGCGGCGCGCACGCGCGCGAGCATCGCGTCCTGCGCCTGCGCCAGCGCGGCATCGTCCGCGAGGTCGAGCACGACGCCGCCGACGTCCGTCTTGTGCACGATGTCCGGCGACAGGATCTTGAGCGCGACCGGGTAACCGATCCGGCGCGCGGCGGCCACGGCACCATCGAGGTCGCGCGCCGTCTCCGTCCGCACGACGGGGATGCCGTAGGCGGCGAGGATCGCCTTGGCGTCGGCCTCGCCGACCGCCGTCGTCCCCGCTTCCAGCAACCCGGCGACGCGCGCCCGCGCCGCGGCCCGGTCCGGTGCGGCCAGCGCGCCGGCCTGCGGCACCTGCATCAACATCTTCTGGTTGCGCGCGTAGTCGACCAGTTGCAGGAAGCCGCGCACGGCCTCCTCCGGCGTGTCGAACACGGGCACGCCCGCATCGAGGCACAGGCTGCGCGCCTGCGCGACGCTCGCCCCGCCCAGCCAGCAGCACAGGACGGGCCGCGCCGCCGCGCGCAGCAGCGGCAGCAGGGCGCGGGCGATGTCCGCGCTGGGCACGATCGCCGTCGGCGCATGGATCAGCAGGACGGCGTCGGCACCCGGTTCGTCGAGCAGTGCCCGCAGCGCCAGGACATAGCGTTCGACGGGCGCGTCGCCGATGACGTCCACCGGATTGCCGTGCGACCAGGTGGCGGGAAGGTGATCGGACAGGTGGGCCAGCGTGGCCGGCGCCAGTTGCGCGAGCGTGCCGCCGCCCGCGACCAGCGCATCCGTCGCCATCACGCCCGGGCCGCCGCCATTCGTCAGGATCGCGAGGCGCGGCCCGGCCGGCCGGCGCGCCTGCGCCAGGATCGCGACGGCGTCGAACAGTTCGCCCGTCGAATACACGCGCAGCATGCCGGCGCGGCGCAGCGCGGCGTCGTAGACGATGTCCGAGCCGGCGAGCGCGCCCGTGTGGCTGAACGCGGCGTGCGCCGCCTCGGCCACCCTGCCCGCCTTGACGATCACCGTGGGCTTCGCGCGCGCCGCCCCGCGCGCCGCCGACATGAACTTGCGCGCCTGGCGCACGCTCTCGGCGTACAGCAGGATGGCGTCCGTGTCCGGGTCGCCGGCGAGATAGTCGAGCAGGTCGCCGAAGTCGACGTCGCTGCCGTCGCCCAGCGAGACGAAGCAGGAAAAGCCGATCCGGCGCGTGCGCGCCCAGTCCAGCACGGCCGTGACGAGCGCGCCCGACTGGGCGACGAACGCCAGGCGCCCGGGCAGCGCGGCCACCGGCGCGAAGCTGGCGTTCAGCCCCCGCCCCGGCACCAGCAGGCCCACGCAATTCGGGCCGAGGATGCGCAGCAGGTGCGGCCTGGCCGCGTCCAGCATCGCCTGGCGCAGCGTGCCGCCGACGGGCGCCTGCGCGTCGAGCCCGGCGCTCAGGACGACGGCCGCCTTGCAGCCACGCTCGCCCAGCGTGGCGATGATGTCCGGCACGGTAGCGGCCGGCGTGCAGATCACGGCCAGTCCCGGCGCCCGCGGGAGGTCGGCCACGTCGCGAACGACGGGCAGGCCGCCGAGTTCCCCGTACTTCGGATTGACGGGCCAGACCGGACCGGCGAATCCGCCGCCGGCGACGTTGGCCAGTACCGTGGCGCCGACGCTGCCCGGACGCGCCGACGCACCGACCACGGCGACCGAATCCGGCGCAAAGACATGGTTCAGGTACCGCATGCTCATGTTGCCTCTCCCGCGCCACGGCGCGTCGACGTCACGCCACCTCGATGACGACTTTCATTGCATGGGTATCGGCCGCGCGCGCGAACGTGTCGTAGGCCCGGTCCATGTCCTCGAAGCGGAACCGGTGGGTGATGAGCGTCGCCGCCTCGAGCTTGCGCGACAGCACGGCCCGCAGCAGTTGTGGCGTCGTCACGGTGTCGACCAGGCGCGTGGTGATCGTGATGTTGTGCGACCAGAGCCGCTCCAGGTGGAGGTCGACCTTCGTGCCGTGCACGCCGATGTTCGCGATCGTGCCGCCCGGCGCCACCAGCTCCTCGCACAGTTCGAAGCTGGCCGGGACACCGACCGCCTCGATGACGACGTCCGCGCCGCGCCCCTCGGTGAGGCCCTTCACCAGGCCGGCCGTGCCGGCGTCCGGCGTCATCACATGGGTGGCGCCGAAGCGCTGCGCGATCTCGAGGCGATGGCGGTCCGGATCGATGACGACCAGGAGCGCGGGCGTGAAGAACTGCGCCGTCAGCAGCGCGGCCAGCCCGATCGGGCCGGTCCCGACGATGGCGACGCTGCAACCCGGCTGCACCTTGCCGTTCAGGACGCCGCACTCGAACCCGGTCGGCAGGATGTCGCTGAGCATGGTCACGGCGTCCTCGTCGGCACCGTCCGGGATGTGGTGCAGGCTGAAATCCGCGTGCGGGATCCGCACGTACTCGGCCTGGGTGCCGTCGATCTGGTTGCCGAGGATCCAGCCGCCATCGAGGCAGTGCGAGTACATCCCCTTGCGGCAATACTCGCACCGGCCGCAGGACGTGATGCACGAGATCAGCACCGGGTCGCCCGGGCTGAAACCGCGCACCGCGCTGCCGATCTCGTCGATCGTGCCGACACCCTCGTGGCCGAGGATCGTGCCCGGCCGGCACGTCGGCACGTCGCCCTTCAGGATGTGCAGGTCGGTGCCGCAGATCGTGGTCCGCCGCACGCGCACGATGGCATCGTCCGGTAGCTGGATGACGGGCCGCGGGCGCTCGTCCATCTGCCGTGCGCCTGGTCCGTGGTAGACGAGGGCTCGCATGACGGGCCTCCTCAATGGATGTCGCGCCGGATGGCGGGGACGAACGGTTTCAGATGGTGCGGCATGATGACCCTCCCTGTACGGATTGCCGGGCGATGACATGGACGGCCTGCGCGGTGCCGGCGGGACGCGCAGGCCGCGGCCGCTGGGCCTCGACGGCTTCATGCATGCCGCCCGCCATGGCTTCGAGGCGGCGCATGTCGAGAATCTCGAGTTCGCGACGCTCCAGACAGATCAGCCCCTGATCGCGGAAGCGGGCCAGGAGGCGGCTGACGGTTTCCAGTTGCAGGCCCAGGTAGCGCGCCATGTCGTCACGCGACATGCGCAGCTGAAAACGGCGCGGCGAAAACCCGCGCATCGCGTAGCGGGCCGACAGGTTCAGCAGCAGGCTGGCCATGCGCTCGTCCGCGCGCAGCATGCCCAGGAAGCGGATCGCGGACTGGTCGCGCAGGATCTCCTGGCTCATCACGCGGTGGAAATGCGCCATCACCTGCGGAAGCTCGGCCATCAGGGCCTGCAGGCGTGCGTAGGGCACTTCGCACACTTCGCTGTCTTCCAGCGCGATGGCGGTGCTCGCATGCTCGCCGTTGCCGATCGCATCCATGCCCATGAGATCGCCGGCCATCTGGAACGCGGTGATGTAGCGCTCGCCCCGATGATCGTCGCGGCACGTCATGAAATGGCCGAAGCGCAGCGCGTACAGGTTGGCGAACGGCTGGCCGGCACGGAACAGGACGTCGCCGCGCGCGAGCCTGCGCCGGCATCCGATCACGCCTTCCAGCCGGGCCAGGTCGCGTTCGCCCAGCCCCAAGGGCAGGCACAACGTGCGGTAGGCGCACCGCGCGCATTTGGCGCCGTTCGCCGCGACGCCGCTCCCGTCCGGCTCCGTCGCCGGGGCGATCCGGTAGGTCTGCACAGTCATCGTCTGCTCCTTGCATGTCGTTGCCACCCATGCAAGCAGTATCGGACGGCGCCGGGATGTCCGGCAGCGCGCATGCCGTCAAGTTCCGGTCAATTCGCCTTGACGCGCGACGTAGGGGATCCACTACGCCGTCCCGCAGTCCTTCAGATCAGGCCGTGTTCGAGCGCATAGCGGGTCAGCTCGGCATTGCTCGACATGCCCATCTTGTCCAGGATGCGCGACCGGTACGTGGTGACGGTGTTCGGACTCAGGTGCAGGCGTTCGCCGATCTGGACCAGCGGTTCCCCCCGCGCGATCGCCTTGAAGACCTCCAGTTCGCGGTTGGACAGCGCATCGTGCCCGGCGGCGGTATCGTCGCCGCTGACGAGCGCGGCCAGCTTCTCGACCAGGGACGGGCTGACGTACTTGCGGCCCGCCGCCGCGCGGCGGACGGCGTCGACCAGCACCGACGTCGGCACGTCCTTGGTGAGATACCCCGCGGCGCCCTGCTTCAGCGCGCGCACTGCATAGATGTCTTCCGCGTACGTACTCAGGATCAACACCGCCATGTCGGGACGCAGGCTGCGGAGCTGGCGCAGCAGGTCCAGTCCGTTCATGCCCGGCATCGAGATGTCGAGCAGGGCCACGTCGAACGTCGCATGGCGCACCAGGTCGAGCGCCTCGTGCGCATCGGCGGCCTCGCCCGCCACCGCGATGTCGCCGGCCGTGCCGAGCATCAGGCGCACCCCGTTGCGGGCGATGGCATGGTCGTCGACGAGGAGGACGCGGACCGGTTCAGGCGGCATGGCGCGCCTCGATCGGCACCCGGAGCGCGACGACGGTGCCGCCGCCCGCGCGCCGCGCGACCGTCAGTTCGCCGCCGAGGCTGCGCGAACGTTCGCGCATGCCCACGATGCCCCAGCAGGCGTCCGGCGCCGGCCCCGCCGTTTCGGGCATGCCGTGGCCATCGTCCTCGATCGCGACGGCGAGCCACCCATCGACGAGGCCCACGCGCAGCCAGGCCTCGCGCGCCCGCGCGTGCCGCAGGATGTTCGTCAGCGCTTCCTGGACGATCCGGAACAGCATGATGCTGCGGTCCGGGTCGAGGGCCAGGGCCGCGGCGCCGGGATCGATGTCGCAATGGCAGGCGAGGCCGGCACGCCTGGCGACCTGGGCCGTGTACCACTCGAGCGCGGTCCAGATGCCGAGCTGGTCGAGCACGCTCGGACGCAGGTCGGCGATCACCCGCCGGACCGTGTCGATGGCTTCCTGGGCCAGGCCGGCCGTCTCCGCCAGCAACGGATCCGGGTCGCGGCCCGCCTGCGCGGCGCGTTCCCCGATGACCGAGACGTACGCCTTGATCCCGGTGAGCAGGCCGCCCAGCTCGTCATGCACTTCGCGCGCGATCCGCTGGCGCTCGTCCTCCCTGATCTTTTCCTGGTACGCGGCCAGGCGCCGCAGCTCATCGCGGGCCTGGGTCAGCTCCAGTTCGGTGAGCTTGCTGGCGGTGATGTCGATCAGCGTGCCCTGCATGAACAGCGGCCGCCCCGACTCCTCGTGCACGACGTCGGCCTGGTCGCGGAACCAGAGCACGTCGCCCGCGCGCGTCCGCAGCCGGTATTCCAGGCGCAGCGGCAGTCCGCCCTCGCGGCAGCGCCGCACTTCGGCGAGCACCGCGTCCTTCTCCTCCGGGAGCATCCGGTCGGCATACAGTCCTGGGTCGCCCAGCCACTCCTCCGGCGCGTACCCCAGCATGCCGATCTGCGGACTGACGTAGTGCAGCCGGTCGGTTCCTCCCGGCGCCACGATATAGCTGATCGCCTGGGTCTGTTCGACGAGGGTGCGGAACCTCGCCTCGGCGCGGCGTTTCTCTTTCAACAGGCGCTGCTCGCGCTGCAGGCGTTCGATTGCCGCCGGCACCAGCTCGAGGTAACGCCCTTCCGCGTCCTTGACGAGATAATCGCGGGCGCCGCGCCGCATCGCCTCCATGGCGACGGCCGCGCTGTCGGCGCCGGTGAGCATCAGCACCGGGATCGCGCGCACCGCGGCCTCCGGGTCCGCGCCGAGGCGTGCGAGGAAATCGAGTCCCGTCAGGTCCGGCAGGCGGTAGTCGAGCAGGATGCAGTCGGGCCGGCATTCGCGTGCGAGACGGAGTCCGTGCTCCCCGTCCTCCGCCTCGATCAGCCGGAACGGCCCGGCCGACGTGTCGCCCAGCCGCCGCCGGCATGCCATGCGATCGACGACGTCGTCCTCGACGATCAGGACAAGAATGGTGTTCATGTCATGCCTGCCCGCCGATGGTCCAGTATGCGTCGATGGAGCGCATCACCTCGACGAACCGGCGGTAATCCAGGGACTTCGCCATGTAGCCCGCAATGCCGAGGTCGAAACTGCGCACCTTGTCCGCCATCTCCTCGGACGTGGTCAGCACCACCATCGGGATCCGGCGCAGGCGCTCGTCGCACCTGACGTGCTCCAGGAATTCGATGCCGTTCATGACCGGCATGTTCAGGTCGAGCAGCACGAGACAGGGCGGCTCGGCCGCGTCGCGCAGCCAGGCGAGGCCCTGCTCGCCGTTCTCGCACACGACGAGTGGATTGTCGACATGGATTTCCTTCAGGGCGCGCCGGGTGGCCAGCACGTCGACCTGGTCGTCCTCGAGCAGCAGGATCGGTCGGGCGCACGATGTCATGGCCGCACCATGCGCGCGTCGGGATGCGCCTTCGGGATACTGAAGTAAAAGGTGCTGCCCTCGCCCGGCACCGAGTCGAGCCACACCTGCCCGCCCAGCAGGTCGACGATCTTGCGCACGAGGGCCAGGCCGACGCCGGTGCTCTCGACGCGGTCGCGCGGCGCCAGCGTCTGGAACAGCTGGAAGACGCGGTCGTAGTGGCGCCGCTCGATGCCGGGGCCGTTGTCGGCCACGGCGAAGCACCAGCGCTCGCCTTCGTCGGCGCAGCTCACGTCGATCCGCCCCGCGGGCTTGTCCATGTACTTGATCGCGTTGGAGATGAGATTGTGGAACACCTGGCGGATCCGCGTGGGCTCGGTCCACAGCACCGGCAGACCGGGCGCGACCGTCACCACGATCGACGGCGGCGGCGCCAGCAGGTCGACGACCTCCGCCACCGCTGCGTTCAGGTCGACCATGCGCAACGTGCCGCCCTCGCGTCCCAGGCGCGAATACTGGAGGATGCCGTCGATCAGGTTCCCCATCCGGTGCACGCGACTGATCAACAGGCGCATGTGCTCGCGGCCTTCGTCGTCGAAACAATGGGCGTAGTCCGTCGCGACCCAGTCCGCCAGCGCGCCGATCGCGCGCAGCGGCGCCTTCAGGTCGTGCGACACCACGTAGGCAAAATTGCTCAATTCCTCGTTCGCGGCGCGCAGGCCCTGCAGCAGCGCCGCGGCTTGCCGTTCGCTTTCCTTGCGCGCCGTGATATCGCGCACGAGCCCGGTGAACATGCGCGCGTCGCCGATGCGCATCTCGGTCACCGCCAGCTCCATCGGGAACACGGTGCCGTCCTTGCGCAAGCCGTGCACTTCGCGGCCGCTGCCGATGATCCGCCGTTCTCCCGTCCTCAGGTAATGGCGCAGGTAACCGTCGTGGCGGTCGCGGTCCGGCGACGGCATCAGGACCGATACGTTGCGCCCGGACAGTTCCGCTTCCGCAAAGCCGAACATGCGTTCGGCCGCGGGGTTGACCCGTTCGATGAGCCCTCGTTCGTCGATCGTGATGATGCCGTCGGCGGCCGTCTCGAACACCGCCCGCATGCGCGCTTCGCTGTCGCGCAACGCCTGTTCCGCACTGGCCCGGGCGCACACGTCGTGCACGGTGGCCAGCGTCAGCACCGTGCCGTCCGCCTCGAGCGGCGTCAGGCTCACTTCCACCGGGAACGTCCTGCCGGCGCAATCGACCGCGGTGAAGCGCCCGCTGCCCATCGCCCGTGCGTTGTCGCCGTGACGGCGCAGCAGCGCATGCCGGCCGCGCGCTTCCGGCGGCACCAGGATCTCGACCGGTTCGCCGATCAGGTCCTCGGGAGCCCAGCCGAACAGCGCGGCCAGCGGACGATTGGCCTGGACGATGATGCCCGCGCCGTCGCATACGAGCATCGGATCGCGCGCGGCGGACAACAGCCAGTCCAGACGGGTGTGGACGAATTCTGAATCCATGATTACGCCGTCAATACATGAACTCGACCATGATAAGCGGACTTTCAGCCGATATCAAAGCAGTTGCGGATATTCAGGTGCTCCGCAGAAAAAACCATTACTTTTTGATCTCCATCAAATGCATGCCTGACGGCGACATCCTGGAGCGATACAGTGACATCGACAGCTTCACCCGCCATTGCCCTTGTCCCGGAAAGGAATGCGCCATGTACAAGACCATCGTAGTTCACATCGACGGCAGCCACCAGCAGGACAGCAGGCTGCGGGCGGCCGCCCGGCTCGCCATGGACCACGACGCCCACCTCGTCGGCGCCGGCATGACGGGCATGTCCTGGCTCGACTTCGCGCTGCTGACCGGATCGATGGGCGCGCCGGTGATGCCCGGCGCGGATTTCCAGGGCATGCGCGACGCGGTCAGTGCACGTCTCGAACAATTCGCGGAAGATGCCGACCGCTTCGGGGTCGCCTCGCTCGAGTCGCGCCTCGTGGAAGACGAGCCCAGCTACGCACTGCTGATGCAGTCGCGCTATGCCGACCTTACCGTGCTCAGCCGGGATAACGAACCGGACCCGGCGCTGCCGGTGCGCGCCCGTGCCCTGCCCGAACACGTCGCGCTGCGTGGCGCGCGGCCCGTGCTGGTCGTGCCGGACACCTACCGCGGCGAGGCCATCGCAAACACGGCCGTGATCGGCTGGGACGGCAGCATGCAGGCCATCCGCGCGATCGAGGGCGCGCTGCCGCTGCTGCAGCGCGCCGAAAGCGTCAAGCTCGCGCTGATCAACCCCGACGAACTGTCCGAACTGCATGGCGAGGAGCCCGGGGCCGACATGGCGCTCTACCTGGCGCGCCAGGGCGTGCAGGTGGACGTCATCGTCGAGCGCACGCGGTCCACCACGGGCGACGCCCTGATGGCGCTGGCCCGCACCTGCGGCGCCGGATTGCTGGTCGTGGGCGCCTACGGCCACAGTCGCTACCGCGAGTGGATCCTGGGCGGGGTGACGCGCGAAGTCCTGACGCGCGCGCCGGTGCCGTTGCTCCTTGCGCACTGAACGGACGCGTACGGTGCGCCGGCCGCCAGGAGCGCCCAGCCCCGCCCTCGGCCAGGGATCGGCCAATGCGGGCGACGCAACCATGACGCACAGGCAGCACATCGAGGAGCTCAGCATGGATTACAAGACCATTCTCGTCCACGTCGACGACACGCCGGAGATGCCGGACCGCGTGGCCTTCGCCGCCCGGATCGCGAACGACCAGGGCGCGCACCTGATCGGCATGACGCAGACGGGCATCTCCCGCTTCATCCGCGAGACGACTCTGCCCGGGGTGGAACTGGGCGACCTCACGCCGCTGTTCGCGAACCTGCGCGACGCGGCCGGCCAGCGCGCCGCCCATTTCGACACCCTGGCGCAGCAGGCCGGCGTCGCCTCGTTCTCGCACCGCGTCGACGACGAGGAGCCCGGCCTGGCGCTTGCCCTGCGCGCCTTGTACGCCGACCTCGTGGTCGTCGGCAGCACCGCGCACGACGCGCCCGGCGTATCCGGCATCGCGGGCATTGCCGAATATGTCGCGCTGAACTCGCCCAGCCCCGTGCTCGTGCTGCCCCGGCAACGGACATGCCCTCGCGCGCCCGAGCGCGTCATGGTGGCCTGGAACGCCAGCCCGGAGGCGGCACGCGCCGCCCGCCTCGCGCTGCCGTTGCTCGTGCGCGCCAAACAGGTCGAGCTCGCCGTGTTCGACGAGGAGAACTCGAGCGTACGCACGCCCGAAGACGCGGCGGACATGGCGCAATTCCTGGCCCGGCACGGCGTCGCCGTCGAGATATGCCGCCATCATCCGCGCGGCGCGGTCGGGAACGCCGTGCTGGTCCGGGCCGAGGCCCTCAAGATCGACCTGCTCGTCATGGGTTGCTACGGACACTCGCGCTATCGCGAGATCCTGCTCGGCGGCGTCAGCCGTACCGTGCTGCGGCGCCTGTCGATGCCGGTCCTCCTGGCGCACTGAGCGCCCCAACCGATGTCCACGGAGCCCGCCGCCATGTTCAAGACAATCCTCGTCCACGTCGACCTGTCCGTGCACGCGCCGGCGCGCATGCGCTACGCGGCGGCCCTGGCCCGCGCAACCGGCGCCGACCTCGTCGGTGCGGCGATGTTCGGCGTATCGCGTGCCGTCTTTCCGAACGGGTACCGCCAGGAACCCGGCAGCCTGAGCGCAAGCTGTTTCCAGCACCGCGCCGACCAGGCGCGGCACGCGCTCGCGCGCTTCGAGGAGATCGCCGCCGAGATGCAGGTGGTGCACGAGGAACGCTTCATATGCGACCAGGCCGACGATGGCCTGGGCCGGATGGCGCGCTTCGCCGACCTGGTCGTCATCAGCCAGGACGACCCGGCGGAATCGCTGCCCGACCTCACCGTCCGCCTGCCCGAATCCGTCATCCTGAACTGCGCCCGGCCCGTGATCGTCGTGCCCCGCACCGATCCGCCGCCCTGGCACGGCGGGAAAGTGCTGGTCGCGTGGGACGGCAGCAAGGAAGCGTCGTTCGCACTCAGCGCGTCCTTGCCGCTGCTGCGGCGCGCGTCGGAAGTCATCCTGGCCGCCCTCGTCGACGACGCGCCCGCCGAGGACGCGTTCCGCGCCTCGCAGGCCGATCTGAAGCGATTCCTCATCCGCCATCGCGTCGCGCCGCGCATACTGGTCCGCACGATGCGGGGTGACCCCGGCCATGACCTGCTGGCGCTCGCCGACGAGGCCGACTGCCGGCTGCTCGTGATGGGCTGTTTCGGACATGGCCGCTTTCGCGAGCTGTGCCTGGGCGGCGCGAGCCGGACCGTCCTGGCGGACGCCCGCATGCCCGTCCTGTTCGCACACTGACTTCGCCGGCCGGCGCAGGCCACGTTCAGCCGAGCTGGTTGTCGACGACGGCGAGGCAATGCCGTCCACATCGAGGTATCGGCCAGACCCTGCGTTTGCTAACATGAAGACGCATGCATTCGTCACGGAGGTGGACCCCATGGGCACGCCGCAAGCATTCATCCGTTGGTTCTCCGAGCTCGGCATCGGCGACGTGCCGTCGGTCGGCGGCAAGAACGCGTCGCTCGGCGAGATGGTGCGGGAACTCGGCGGCCGCGGCGTGCGCGTGCCGGATGGGTTCGCCGTCACCGCGGCCGCCTACCGCGCCACGCTCGACCGCGCCGGCGCCTGGGAACGCCTCCACGCGGTCCTCGACGACCTCGACCCGGGCGACGTCGCGGACCTCGCCCACCGTGCGGCGCAGGCCCGCGAGATCGTCTACGGCTGCACGTTGCCGCCCGAACTCGAGGACGGCATCCTGCAGGCCTGGCACCGGCTGCGCGGCGAGTACGGGGACGGCCTGACGGTCGCGGTACGCAGCTCCGCGACGGCCGAGGACCTGCCCGACGCCAGTTTCGCCGGCCAGCACGAGTCTTTCCTGCACATCGACGAGGCGGGACTCGTGGACAGCGTACGCCGCTGCTTCGCCAGCCTGTTCACCGACCGCGCCCTCGTCTACCGCAGCGCGAACGGCTTCGACCACTTCAAGGTCTACCTGTCGGTGGGCGTCATGAAGATGGTCCGTTCGGACCTCGCGAGCGCCGGCGTCATGTTCACGCTCGACACCGACACCGGCTTTCGCGACGTCGTGTTCCTGACCGGCGCCTACGGCCTGGGCGAGAACATCGTGCAGGGCGTGGTCGACCCGGACGAGTTCTACGTGTTCAAGCCGCTGCTGCGCGCGGGCCGGCGCACCGTATTGCGGCGCACCCTCGGCGGCAAGGAAGTCCGGATGGTGTACGCGCCGGCCGGCGTCTCCCCGGTCACGCGCAACGAGCCGACCGGCGCGGCGGAACAGGCCCGCTTCTGCCTCGACGACGACGCCGTGCTCGAGCTCGCCGACGCCGCGCTGCGCATCGAGGATCATTATTCCGCGCGCGCCGGGCGCCCCGTGCCGATGGACATCGAATGGGCGCGCGACGGCATCGATGGCAAGCTCTATATCGTCCAGGCCCGGCCCGAGACGGTCGCCTCGCGCAAGACCGGCACCGAAGTCGACGAGTATCGCCTGGAGGCAAAGGGGCCGCTGCTGGCTGCCGGCCGCGCGGTGGGCACCCGGGTCGCGTCCGGCAAGGCCCGCGTGATCGCCGACGTGGGCGCGCTCGGCCAGTTCCAGCCGGGCGAGATCCTCGTCGCGGCCACCACCATGCCCGACTGGGGCACCGTCATGAAGACGGCCGCCGCCGTCGTGACGGACCGGGGCGGCCGCACCTGCCATGCCGCCATCGTGGCGCGCGAGATCGGCGTGCCGGCCCTCGTCGGCTGCGGCGACGCGACGACGGCCATCCGCACCGGCGACGACGTGACGGTCTCCTGCGCGGAAGGCGAAACGGGCCACGTGTACGCGGGCCGCCTGCCGTTCCGCCACACCGCCACCGACCTCGCCGCGCTGCCCATGCCGCGCACGCGGATCATGGTCAACATCGGCAATCCCGACACGGCCTTCCGCACGCGTTTCCTGCCGAACGACGGCGTCGGCCTCGCGCGCATGGAATTCATCGTCGCCGAGCACATCCGCATCCACCCGATGGCGCTCGTCCATCCCGAGCGGATCGCCGATCCGGCGGCGCGCGCAGGCATCGAACGGCTCACCCGCAACGCGCCGTCGCCGGCGGACTATTTCGTGCGCGAGCTGTCCGAGGGCGTCGGCACGATCGCGGCGGCGTTCTGGCCGAAGCCGGTCATCGTGCGCATGTCGGACTTCAAGACCAACGAGTACGCGAGCCTGCTGGGCGGCGCCGCATTCGAACCGCTCGAGGCCAACCCGATGCTGGGCTTCCGCGGCGCCGCCCGCTACACGCATCCCGCGTATGCCGAGGGCTTCGCGCTCGAATGCCGCGCCATGAAGCGCGTGCGCGACGACATGGGCCTCGCGAACCTGCGCCTGATGATCCCATTCTGCCGCCGCGTCGAGGAGGCGGACGCCGTGCTGCGGGCGATGGCCGAGCACGGGCTGGAGCGCGGCAAAGACGGGCTCGAGATCTACGTCATGTGCGAGATACCCAACAACGTCATCCGCATCGACGAGTTCTCGCGCCTGTTCGACGGCTTCTCGATCGGCTCGAACGACCTGACCCAACTGGTGCTGGGCGTCGACCGCGATTCCGACATCGTCGCCTTCGACTTCGACGAACGCGACCCCGGCGTGCTGGAAATGCTGCGCCAGGCCATCGCCGGCGCCAGGCGCAACGGGCGCCACGTCGGCATCTGCGGCCAGGCGCCGTCGGACTATCCGGACGTGGCACGCTACCTCGTCGAACAGGGCATCGATTCGATCAGCCTGAACCCGGATTCGGTGGTGGCGACCGTCCGCAGGCTCGTCGAGGTCGAGCGCGAACTCGGCATCGCGCCGCGCGGGCAATAGGCGCAGCGCCATGGAAGGGGACATCAGGCGCATCGCACTCGTCACCGGCGGCGGCGACGCGCCGGGACTCAACGCGGCGATCCGCGCGGTCGTGCTGGCGGCAAGCCACCTCGGCTGGGAATGCCGCGGCATCCGCGACGGCTTCAACGGCCTGCTCGCACCGGCGCAATGCCTGGACGAGCCTGTCATGGCGCTCACGGTCCAGTCCGTGCACGGCATCGGCCATCTCGGCGGCACGATCCTCGGCAGCACCAACCGCGGCAACCCCATGCGCTATCCGGTGCGCCAGGACGACGGCACCATGTCGGAACGGGACCGCGGCGGCGAACTGGTCGACCTGTTCCGGCAGCGTGGCCTCGACGCCCTCGTGGTGATCGGCGGCGACGGTTCGATGGCGATCGCGGACGGGCTGCACCGGCGGGGCCTGCGCGTGGTCGGCGTGCCCAAGACCATCGACAACGACCTCGACCGCACGCAGCAGACATTCGGTTTCGACTCGGCGGTCGCGTTCGCCACCGAATGCATCGACCGCCTGCACACCACCGCCGACAGCCAGCACCGGATCCTGGTCGTCGAGACGATGGGCCGCTACGCCGGCTGGATCGCGCTGCACGCGGGCATGGCCGGCGGCGCGCATGCGATCCTCCTGCCGGAGATTCCCTTCGATATCGACGTCGTCGCCGACGCGGTACGCCGGCGCGACGCGCTCGGCTGGCGTCATTCGATCGTCGTCGCGGCCGAGGGCGCGCACCCGCTGGACAGTGGCCGCGTCGTGCTGGAAGCCGCCGGCGCCGGCCGCGCCGAGCGCCTGGGCGGCATCGGCGCCTGGGTCGAGGCCCGGCTGGCGGAGGAGACGGGCAAGGACTGCCGCAGCGTCGTGCTGGGCCACCTGCTGCGTGGGGGCCCGCCTTCCGCATTCGACCGGATCGTCGCCGCGCGCTTCGGCGCGGCTGCCGTGCGGACGCTGGCCACAGGCGAATCGGGCGTCATGGTGACGCTCACCGGCCAGGCCATCGCCACCGTGCCGCTGGCGGAAGTCGCCGGCCGCACCCGGCACGTGCCGCTCGACAGCGATACCGTGCGCACTGCACGCGAACTCGGCATCTGCCTCGGCGACCGCGCCCCGGCAGACACGGGTCGCTGATGGACGAAAACCGGCGGCGCACCGGCGCTTCCAGCCGGGCTACGCGTTACCTGTTGGAGCGCACGGCCGTGGCGCTCCTAGCGTCCCATCGCAGGCAGCATGCGGCGCAAGGTACCGTCGCGACGCACGACATGGTGAAACAGTGCCGCCGCGACGTGCAGGCCTACGAGCCACAACAATAGCCACATCACCGTGGCGTGGATATCGCCCGCCGTATTGGCCCAGTGCGCCCCAGGGGCGGCGATTGCGGGCAGTGTGGCGATGCCAAACGGGGTGACGGGCAACCTGTGCGCGGAAGCGGACGCCCATCCAAGCAGCGGCCCGACCAGAAGAATCAGGTAGAACACCCGATGCGTCGTCCTGGCCAGAAACCTTTCCCAAGCCGGTACATCGTGCGCCTCCAGCGCAACCGGATGCATCAGGCGATGCACGAAACGGATCGCCATCACGATGAACACCAGGACGCCGAACGAAAAGTGCAGGCCGATCACCGCACTCATGGGCGTGTTGCGACCGATATGCGGCAGCAAGAATGCCGTCACGAACTGGATTATCAAAAGCAGGACGATCAACCAGTGCAGGCCTTTCGCCACGGGTGAATAGGAATCCGGCGTCGGGTTGGCATGCATGCATATCCCTTTCTAGGAACGAATGATCGCGATCGCGAACGGTCCCGCCTGCTGGACAGGTCGCATGCCGAGGCACGCACTTGGCAGGCAAAGCGCTCCCGACCCGCCAAGTATGCGCTACGGCGCGCGTTCCAGCAGCGCGAAGCTGAAGCGATGCCCGCCCTTCTCGCTTGTTCCTTTACGGAAAAGAAAAAGGCCCTTTGCAGGGGCTTTTTCTTTGAAACTCTGGCGGAGGCGGTGGGATCCACATTGTCGCCCGAAACCCACATGTACACTGGCTCCGCACGGCCGGTTCGCGCGAGCTGCACGGTGTTCAGTGGTCGTGCTCAGCGCCGTCTGCGACCGGGCTCATATAGTCCTCGTCGCTGACCTTGTCCATCCACACGACGTTGACGCCGTCCAGCGCCTCCTGGATCGCGATATGGGTCATCGACGTGGTCGCAGTCGCGCCATGCCAATGCTTGTGGCCTGGCGGGCACCAGATCACGTCGCCGGCGCGGATCTCGACCTTGGCTTCGCCTTCGCACTGCGTCCAGCCGCAACCGGCGGTCACGAGCAGCGTCTGGCCGAGCGGGTGCGTATGCCAGGCCGAGCGCGCGCCCGGTTCGAACGTGACGGAGGCGCACGATACCCGCGCGGGCGCCGGGGGCGCATTCAGGGGGTCGATACGAACGGTGCCGGTAAAGTACTGCTCGGGGCCCTTCATCGAGGGCTGCGAGCCCACACGTTTCAGTTCCATGTCGATTCCTTTTGAGTGATTGAAGTGCTGCCGCTCGGCAGTCGATCGGCGACGGTCGATCGATCTTATTTGCCGGCCACAGCGCCCGGCCGTTTGGCGAACACGTCCTTGAAGACCGGCATGGCCGAGAAGACGTTCGGCCAGCCTGCATAGAACGCCAGTTGGGTGAGCATCTCGGCGGCCTGTTTCTCGGTCAAGCCGTTGTCCATCGCCCGGTTCAAGTGGTACGTGATCTGAGCCACCTGGCCTGATGCGACCAGTGCGCTCACGGTCACCAAGCTGCGGTCGCGCGGCGCCAGGCCCGGACGCAACCAGAGATCGCGGAACAGCGCATCGGTGGTGTACTGGACCACGCCCGGCGCGACCTTGCCGAAGTTTTCGCCGACCGCCGCGGCGCGCTTGTCTTCGGCAGCCTGGTCGAGCGGCAGTAGCTCGACCTTGGCGGGCGGCAGCTGGTCGACACCGATCTTGCGTTCGGCGAACACGGTCCGGGCCGCATTCACGGCCCCCATGGCGTTCGGCCAGCCCGAGTAAAAAGCCAGGTGCGTGATGATCTCGGAGACTTCGCCCGGCTTGACGCCATTGTCGAGTGCCCGATTCAAGTAGAACGGCAGCTCCGCCGGCTGGTTCCTGGTGATCAGGACGGCGACGGTCACGATGCTGCGATCGCGCGGCGACAGGTCGGGACGCTTCCAGACGTCTCCCAACAACAGGTCCCGGGTATAGTGTTCGAGTGCGGGTGCAACCATGTGGATCTCCTTGACTGGTGGTGTTGAACTGGACGCATGCGTGCGCGTCTGCGCATGCGCGCGGTCCGGCACGCCCAAGGCGGCCGCGCAGCAGAGTGCGGCTAGCAGCTTCCCTGATATTGCAAGCCTATTTTTCATATTGCTCATCGCTGACCTTTTCCAGCCATTCGACGTTCTTGCCGTTTGCGGATTCCTGGATGGCGATGTGGGTCACCGCCGTGGTCGGTGCCGCGCCATGCCAATGCTTCACACCGGGCGGCGTCCAGATGACGTCGCCCGGCCGGATGTCCTGGACCGGGCCACCCCACTGCTGCACGCGTCCGACGCCCGCGGTGACGATCAGTAACTGCCCCATCGGATGCGTATGCCAAGCCGAGCGTGCGCCGGGCTCGAAAGTTACGGCGGCGCCCGAGGTGGTCGACGGCGCATGCGGGCTGAACAGCGGATCGACCCGTACCATGCCAGTGAAATTCTGCGCCGGACCTTTGACTGACCGCTGGCTGCCCGCTCGCGTGATCACCATCTCCCGCAGATTGTCGCTCGTAGACGCCGACGTAGCGGCTGGTTCGGCTTTTCCGGTTCCGGTCTGGGCCAGCGCCGACGTGGCGAGGGTGAGCGACAATACTGTCGTGGCTATCGTTTTCATATTTCTTCCTTTAAAGGGAGCCGTAGCTTGGCAGCGCGTTGCAGCCGGATGGCAATGCCGGTGGCGCCGAGTACGACCACCGTGCTGACGAGGAAAACCGAAGGGATGCCGGTACCGCTCGCCACCCATCCGAGCAATGGTCCCGAAACGCCGAGCGCGAGGTCGAGGAAAGCCGTGAACGCGCCCATAGCAAGCGCCCCGCTTCCGGAAGGCGCCGCACGCACTGCCTCGATACCGAAGCCCGGATAGACGAGCGAGTAGCCAAATCCGGTGAGTGCCGCGCCGAGAATCGCAACCAGGGGCGTCGGGGCCAGCCAGATCAGCATTTGTCCGGCAGCTTCGACCAGCAGGCAAACCAGCGCCACACGCGCGCCGCCGAGGGCATCCGGCAGATGACCGAAGAACAGGCGGGCAATCACGAAAGCACCGCTGAAACCGGTGAATGCGGCCCATCCACCACCCCATCCTTTTCCGGCGAACAGCAACGAAATGAAGGTCGTGATCGCGCCGAACCCGAGGCTTGCCAATGCCAAGCCAACGCCGGGCAAACTGACCGCGCCTATGACCTGGACGAAGGATGGACGACCCCGCGATGACGGGACGATGCCGCGCAGCAGAGCGACCAATCCCAGGCCGGCGAGCGGGAACAATGCGGTCGCAAGGCCAATCGCCGCGAATCCGTAGCTGCTGTACAGCGCCGTCCCCAGCGGCGCGCCGATGGCGAAGGCAACGTACATCGCCATGCCGATCCAGGCAATCGCCTTGCCGGTATGGCGCGATCCGGCCAGGACCAGTCCCCAGCCGAGGGCGCCGGTGATGACGAAGCTTTCGGCACCGCCAAGCAACGCGCGGCCGGCCAACAGCACCGAGGCCGACAACACGGGCGTGCCAAGGTAGCGCAGCGAAAGCAGATATAGCAGTCCAGCGCCGACCGCGGCCACCATGCCCATCATCACTGCACGTTTTGCACCGGCGGTATCGGCCACCGTGCCCGCCCATACGCGGGACACCAGCGCCATTGCGAACTGAGCGCCCGTCACGAGGCCCACCATGACAGTGCCCATGCCAAGACGGTCGTGCACGTGCAGCGGCAACACGGGCATGGCGATGCCGGTCACCATGAACGTGATGAACGTGAACGCCAATACCGGCAGTATGGTGACGGCGAACGAACTCCGGCCCGCCGTCGATAATTGCGATGTTCCTGGATCAGGCATGATGTCTTCGACTTGAATGGTGGTGCCAATATAGACGCCGCTGGGTCATGAGACTAGGCCACGTCTATTCAATACCGATATGAAAAATCTTCACGAATCGCCTTGGGTGGCCTCGGCGCGTGCAATCACCCGACGTGCGCGCAGATGAATGCCCCGCTATTGCTGTTCTATACGCGCAAGGCATCGAGAACGAGAGCGAAAGCGGGAGACGACTGTCGACGGCTGGGGTAATAAAGGTGGTAACCGGGAAACGTTGGGCACCAGTCGTCCAGCACACGCTGCAACCTGCCGGCGGCAATGTGTTCGAGAACCAGGTCTTCCGGCACATAGGCGAACCCGTAGCCATCGAGCGCGGCCTGCAGGATTTGTGGCGTCGTATTGAAAATGCACTGGCCGTCCACACGGACCTCGACGTCCCGGCCATCCTTCACGAATTCCCATGCGTACAAGCTGTTGTAGGTCGGCAGGCGCATGTTGACGCAAATATGCCCCGTCAAATCCTGAGGCACATGCGGCACGGTGCGGCCCACGAAGTAAGCCGGCGCCCCGACAACGACCATGCGCACGTCCGGCGATATGCGCATGGCGATCATGTCTTTCGCGACCTGGTTACCTAAGCGCACACCTGCATCGAATCGCTCCGCGACGATGTCGATCAACCCATAATTGATGTCGATTTCGATTTTTACGTCGGGATATCCAGACAAGACTTTCGACAGGCGTGGCCACAGCACCGTACCGGCCGCGTGATCGTGGGTCGTGATACGGATCGTGCCCGAAGGTCGATCGCGTAAATCATTCAAGGCCGACAAGCTTGCCTCGATACCCTCGTAATGCGCTTCCAGTGACGTGAACAGACGTTCGTCCGCTTCGGTGGGCGACACACCGCGCGTCGTACGCGTCAACAGCCGTACGCCCAGTTTCGACTCGAGGCTGCGAATCGAGTGACTGAGTGCGGACTGCGTCACGCCGAGTTGCGCAGCCGCGCGCGTGAAGCTGCGTTCACGCGCCACAAGAATGAAAGCATGCAGGTTATCGAAGTCGGTGCGAGCCATGGATCGGATTTTATCGGTGTAACGCGTGTGGCAAAGTTCCCGCTGCGCGAGGCCGACACTGACGACATCACTTAGTGCCAAAGACGACGGGCATGGCGTCGATCAGCTTCTTCGACCTGATCATCGATTTGGTCGTTTCGGCATACTTCTTAAAATGCGGCGAATCGATGTGATTCCTGTACGCGGTATCGTCGGCGTAGATTTCGAAAAAACGAAAACGGTTCGGATGGTCCTTCTCGGCAACCGCATAAATGGCCAGCACCCCCGGCTCGACGCGTATCGAGGTTTCGATTTCTTCCTTGACCGCAGCCTGGTAGCTCGCAACCTGGGCAGGATCGATCTCCAATTCGGCCATCCGCACGAGCGGATTCTGCGGTTGCACGGCCAACGCGGATCCCACCGGGGACGACATCAGCAAGGCAAGGCCGAAGGTTCGAACTTTTCGTGAATTCATATGCTGCTCCCGCTTACTTATCAATAATAAGCCCGCGCTGGGCGAACACGTCGCGCACGGCGGCGATTACGGAAAAGGCTTTCGCCCAGCCGGCACAAGGCGAGATGCGTGATCATTTCCGAGATCTGCGCCGCCGTGATGTCGCTGTCGAGCCAAGTCGGTGCTATTGCGGCGGCGCCTCCGCAAGCTCGATCCTGACCTTTAACGGACCAGCTTTCCTCAGCACGCCGCTCCCGGCGTCGATGCTGCCCAATTTGATCAGCCCCTCCGAGTATCGGAAGTCCTTGTGAAACAGCGCCAGGTTTCCCCATGGCGCGTAATAGGTGATATCGCCATTTCTCGGCTGGTATCCGGAAGGCGCTCCCGTCGTGTTCAGTTGCCTTGGAAGGTCACTGATCTTTTCCGTGGCGGCGTAGTCGCTCAAGGTAATGTTCAATGGGAGCAGAGAAGCGAAATCCTTGCTGGTTGGGTTATCGGCCAGCGAAGCAACGATCACGTGGCCATCGATCGTAAGCCTGATTTTCATGTTTGGGGACACGGTGTTATGAGGGCTCCGCTTAGGCACCGGACCGCTATCGCGGCCCTCCGGAGAGGATGCTGTCGCGTCGACGAAAGCGGTGATCGCCAGGATTGCAAAGTAAAGAGCCTGCCGGCTTCTCATCGTTTGACTCTTTGATAAAGTAATTTGTTTGGCGCCCCTGCTGCTCATGGGGGACCCGAACGATTGTAATTGCGACCCTCCTCAACCATGAGCTTGGAAAATACATGGGCATATGAGAGACGTTCATCAATCGCGTTGGCTGTCGAAGTTAGATCGCAAAACACCGCCGCCGATGTCGGCACCGCTCGGACTCCACGATCAGGTGTTGAGGCGGAGAGCCTCGATCACCACTGCCATGGCGCGCGAGGGGTTGCGGCGGCTGGTGTAGTACGCGTACAGACCTGGAAAGGGCGGACAAGAATCCGGCATCACACTGATCAGCCGGCCTTCGCGCACGTGCGGCCCGGTCAAGCTCTCCGGCAGAAAAGCCAGACCGACGCCGCTTAGCGCGGCATTCAGCATGGCGTAGGAGCTCGTGAAGATCGCCTGACCATGCACTTTGGCTTCGAAGGACCGGCCATCGTGCTGCAACTCCCAGGCATACAGACCACCGCTGTTGGTCAGCCGCAGGGTAATGCAGTTGTGCCTCATGAGGTCGCGCGGCGACTCGGGCTTGCCGTGCCATTCGAAATAGGCGGGCGACCCGACGATCGTCATCGGCTCGTCGTCCGTCAAGCGCACGGCAACCATATCGTTTTCCAGCAAATCGCCATAGCGGATGCCGAGGTCATAACGTTCGGCAGCGATATCGACCATGCGGTAATCCGAACTGATTTCGACGTGCAGATCAGGGTAGCGCCTTCACAGCGGCGCAATGCGCGGCCAGACAATGTGGTCGACCGTATGCTCGATCGCCGTGATTCGCACGGTACCGGTCGGGGTGTCGCCCATGTCGCTGATGGCAGCAATTTCGGCTTCGATTTGTTCTAGATGTGGCCCCACGTTCTCCAGCAGACGCTCGCCAGCTTCCGTCGGCGCAACGCTGCGCGTCGTGCGCGTCAACAGGCGCACGCCAAGCCGGTCTTCGAGCGAACGGATGATGTGGCTGAGCGCAGACTGCGTCATGCCGAGCTTGGCTGCGGCGCGGGTGAAACTGCGTTCCCGCGCCACCGCAAAAAATATTTGAATGTCCTTGATGTCGTCCCGACCCATTGGCAGTCCTGAAGAAAAATCGATGGCGGGCGCCCAGTCGTGAACGAAGGCGCAACGATAGATCGCCCACATCGCGCGCATTTTCATGCGTTGGGGCGATAGGCAATAGCGCCAGGATACCTTCAGCAGTGCCCGGTCCGCCACGAAGACCCACGGCGAAAGGTCGATGCCGGACGTGCCCCCATTCCGCGGCCACCCGGCATCCACTATTCATGAAGGGGCTACATAAGCCGTAGTGCGCCCGTTTATGAATCAAGTGCCAACCCTGCTTTACCATCGGACCGAGAGCCCGTGACCCGCTGCGCACGTCACGGTGCCCATCCGGCGACACCCATACGAAAGGAAAGCCATCCATGCCCGATCCGCGCGATATCGACCAGACCCGGCGCAACCTGCTCATCGCCGGCACCGTGTCCGCCACCGCCGCCGCCATGCCGCCAATGGCGTCCGCCGAGGCCCTCGGGGCCGGCCCCGCTACATCCGCCACGACACCGCCGCCGGCGACCGTCAAGGTCGCACTGAGTGTGAACGGCCAGCGCCACGTGAAGCACGTGGACACGCGCACCACGCTGCTCGACCTGCTGCGCGAACACTTGCACCTGACGGGCACGAAAAAGGGCTGCGACCAGGGACAGTGCGGCGCCTGCACGGTCATCGTCGACGGCCGCCGCATCAATGCGTGCCTGAGCCTCGCGGTCATGCACGAGGGAGCCCAAGTCACCACGATCGAGGGACTCGGGCAGCCCGCCAACCTGCATCCGATGCAGTCGGCCTTCATCAGGCACGATGGCTACCAGTGCGGCTATTGCACACCCGGGCAGATCTGCTCGGCGGTGTCCGTGCTCGACGAGATACGGCACGGGGTGCCGAGCCACGCAACGGCGGACCTGGGGGCACGGCCGATACTTTCGCTGGAGGAACTGCGCGAACGTATGAGCGGCAACATCTGTCGCTGCGGCGCCTACTCGAACATCATGGAGGCGATCATGGAGGTCGCTGCTGCCAACGGAGAAAAGGCATGAGGGCATTCACTTACGAACGCGCACGCACACCGGCCGAAGCCGCCGCGGCGGTCGCGCGCCGGCCGGACACGCGCTTCATCGCAGGCGGCACCAACCTGCTCGACCTGATGAAGCTCGAGATCGAAACGCCGACCCACCTCGTCGACGTGAACGGCCTGGCGCTGGACCGGATCGAGCCCGCGCCCGACGGCGGACTGCGCATCGGCGCGCTGGTACGCAACACGGACCTGGCGGCGGACATGCGTGTACGCCGGGACTACCCCGTGCTGTCGCGCGCGCTGCTCGCCGGGGCCTCAGCCCAGTTGCGCAACAAGGCGACGACCGCGGGTAACCTGCTTCAGCGCACCCGCTGTCCCTACTTCTACGATACTCACCAGCCGTGCAACAAGCGTTCCCCCGGCAGTGGCTGTTCGGCGATGGGGGGCTACACGCGGGGCCACGCGATCGTTGGCCAGAGCGACGCCTGTATCGCCACTCACCCGAGCGACATGGCGGTCGCGATGCGATTGCTGGACGCGACCGTCGAGACGGTCGCGTCCGATGGCACGTCCCGCGCCATCCCGATCGCTGATTTTCATCGCCTCCCTGGCACAACCCCGCACATCGAAACGGCTTTGCGTCCGGGCGAGCTGATCACCGCCGTCACCCTACCCCGCCCGCTGGGGGGCAAGCATTTCTACCGCAAGATCCGCGACCGCGCCTCGTACGCGTTCGCACTGGTTTCGGTGGCCGCCGTTATCCAGCCCGACGGCACGGGACGCGTGGCGCTCGGCGGCGTGGCGCACCGTCCGTGGCGCGTTCCAGCGGCGGAACAGTCCTTGCCAAGCGGCGGCAAGGCTGTCACGGACCAACTGCTGGCCGGCGCACGCACGACCGGCGACAACGCATTCAAGATCCTCCTCGTTCAGCGCACGATCGATGCCATCCTCTCGGATGCGCGGAAAGGCCACGCATGAAATTCACGACACCTGCCACCACCAATCCAATCGACCAGGGAAGGATCATCGGCAAGCCGGTAGACCGTATCGATGGACCGCTGAAGACGACCGGCACTGCGCCCTACGCGTACGAACGGCACGACGCGGTGTCCGATCCGGCCTACGGTTATGTCGTCGGAGCCGCTATCGCCAAGGGGCGGATTACACGGCTCGACACGCACGCTGCGCAGAGTGCCCCCGGCGTCATTGCCGTGGTCACCTACGAGAACGCAGGCAAGCTCGGCAAGGGTGATTTCAATACGGCGAAGCTTCTCGCCGGCCCGGAGGTCCAGCATTACCACCAGGCTGTTGCGCTGGTCATCGCCGCGACATTCGAGCAGGCGCGCGCCGCCGCCGCGCTTGTGAGGGTCGAGTACGCCAGACAGGGCGGGGCGTACAGTCTGGAGGAGGCAATGAACGCTGCCGTCGAGCCCAAGGGCAAAGACAATACGGACACGAAGACAGGTGACTTCGCCCGAGGATTCGCGAATGCCCCCGTCAGGCTCGACGCGACCTACACGACGCCGGACCAGACGCACGCCATGATGGAGCCCCACGCGTCGACCGCCGTCTGGACAGGCGCGGACGGCGCTTCGGGCAGGCTCACGGTGTATACCTCCAACCAGATGATCAACTGGGGGAAGAAAGACCTCGCGAAGACATTGGGCATCCCGGAGCATGACGTGCGCCTCGTCTCACCCTATGTCGGCGGCGGCTTCGGCAGCAAGCTGTTCCTGCGGTCGGAGGCGCTGCTGGCGGCCCTGGGCGCGCGCGCGGCACGGCGGCCGGTGAAGGTGGCGCTGCAGCGTGCGCTCGTGATGAACAACACGACGCATCGTCCGGCCACGATCCAACGCATTCGCATCGGCGCAACTCGCGAGGGCCGCATCACGGCGATCGCCCACGAGAGCTGGTCCGGCGACCTGCCGGGCGGCCAGCCCGAGACGGCCGTCAAACAGACGCGTCTGTTGTACGCTGGCGCTGACCGTATGACCCGCATGCGCCTGGCCACCCTCGATCTGCCGGAAGCGAACGCGATGCGGGCCCCCGGCGAAGCCCCCGGCATGATGGCGTTGGAAATCGCAATGGACGAGATGGCGGAGAAACTCGGCATGGATCCGGTCATGTTCCGTATCGTGAACGACACCACGGCCGACCCCGAACAGCGGACACGAAAGTTTTCGCAGCGCCGCTTCGTCCAATGCCTGCGTACGGGCGCGGAGCGCTTCGGCTGGACTCGACGCAACCCGGTCCCCGGCAAGGTGCGCGACGGCCGCTGGCTCGTCGGGATGGGCTTAGGGGCGGCGTTCCGCAACAACATCGTGATGAAATCCGCGGCCCGCGTACGCCTGGAACGCGACGGCAGGCTGACGGTGGAAACGGACATGACCGATATCGGCACCGGCAGCTACACGATCATCGCCCAGACGGCGGCGGAAATGCTCGGGTTGCCGCTGGACCGTGTCCAGGTGCGCCTGGGCGACTCGGACTTTCCGACATCGTCCGGCTCCGGCGGCCAATGGGGCGCAAACAGCGCGACCGCCGGTGTCTACGCGGCGTGCGTGAAGCTGCGCGAGCAGATCGCCCACCAGGCTGGGATCCCTCCGGAAACCGCGGTCTTCGCGGCTGGCGACGTGAGCGGCGCGGGCCGCTCGGTCGCCCTGCGAGACGTCGCGCTGCAAGGAGAAATCACGGCCGAAGATACGATGGAATACGGCGACCTGGACAAGAAATACCAGCAGTCGACGTTCGGCGCTCATTTCGTCGAGGTCGGCGTCGATGCGGCGACCGCGGAGATCCGTGTCCGCCGCATGCTCGCCGTATGCGCGGCGGGCCGCATTCTGAATCCGAAGTCGGCGCGCAGCCAAGTCATTGGCGCGATGACGATGGGCGTCGGTGGGGCGCTGATGGAAAATCTTGTCGTGGACAAGCGAATCGGCTATTTCGTGAACCACGACCTGGCCGGCTACGAGGTGCCGGTGCACGCCGACATCCCGCATCAGGAAGTCATCTTCCTCGACGAGACCGACCCGATGTCCTCGCCGATGAAGGCGAAGGGCGTGGGCGAACTCGGCCTGTGCGGAGTGGGCGCCGCGGTCGCGAATGCGATCTACAACGCCACCGGCGTGCGCGTGCGCGACTATCCTGTCACGCTCGACAAGCTGCTCGCGAAAATGCCGGCCGGCGCCTGATGCGGGCGCAACGGCTACCGCGCCGCGAGCCGCAACGCCTCGATGACAAGGCCGAGCGCGCGACGCGGGTTCGCCTTTTCCTGCCGTTCAATGCGCTGTGAAACCACCGTCGACCGGCAGGCCGACGCCGATGACGAAGCTGGCGCCTGGACTGCACAACCACAACACGGCCGCGGCGACCTCGTCGGCCGTACCGAGCCGGCCGATCGACTGCTCGCGCATGATCTCCGTCATCGCATCAGCCTGACCCTTGAGCATGTCCTGAACCATCGGGGTATCGATCGTCCCGGGGCAGACCGCATTGCTGGCCCACACCCCGAACTGCTGAAGTTTATGCAGGAGATTCATGAGTGGCGTACTGCTCTCCGCCGACGGCGATTGCAGCCCCCTTTCTGAACGATCAGGTTCCAGACCGCGACAAATGCGCGGCAATAACCCATGTCGCGATCAACGCCACGGAAAACGTCGTGAACGCGAAGGCGCCGTCTCGCCATCCTTCGTGGAAAAAGTAAAGCGTGCCGAAATCGTCGATCGAGACCTTGGCACCGGCGGCCTGCAGTACCGTAAGACAGCGGATGACCTGCTCTGCGCCCGGCCCAACCGCAACAGGCTGGATTGTCTTCGAAAGGTCTCCGCACGCCGTAATCGCGCCGGACGGTCGCCCGTATGCACCGGGGCGCCAGGCCTCGCTGTTGCGCGGGCCCGATCTTGTCCAGTCCGAGACCATTGACGCCGACAAAGTATGCCAGCGTATCGATCTCCAGCTTCATCAGGTCTAGCAGATCGGTGTATGTTGGACCATCGCAAAGCTCGACTCCTGCCCTGAAAACAAGCACTCAACAGGGCGTTTGGCCTGTATCGGCAAAGTCTCGCGATGGGAGATCCGATTCAATACGAATACGGGAGCAGGATTCGCATTGATGTTAAATCAGGACGCTAGAAAGACAAAAGACCCGCAGCTCTCAGAGCTAGCGGGTCTCATGAATGTCAAAGATTTCTCTCTAACAATTGTCCTGGCGGAGGCGGTGGGATTCGAACCCACGATACAGGTTTAAGCCCGTATGCTTCCTTAGCAGGGAAGTGCCTTCGGCCACTCGGCCACGCCTCCAGTCAGCAGCAACGTTTATGCGTCAGCGCTGAGTGCACGCATATTAATAGCCGCACCTCGTTTGGTCAAGGAAGCACGGCTAAATTTTTGAAAAAAGTTAAGCTTGCTCGAGGTTAAATGCCTTGTGCAGCGCGCGCACGGCCAGCTCCATGTACTTCTCGTCGATCAGGACGGAAATCTTGATCTCGGACGTCGAGATCATCATGATGTTGATGCCCTCTTCCGACAGCGTGCGGAACATCTGCGACGCCACGCCCACGTGGCTGCGCATGCCCACGCCCACGGCCGACACCTTCGACACCTTGGCGTCGCCCAGGATCTTCGCGGCGCCGATCTCGGCCTGCACGCCTTCCAGGACGCTCATCGCGCGCTGGTAATCGTTGCGCGACACGGTGAACGTGAAGTCGGTCTTACCGTCGACCGACTGGTTCTGTATGATCATGTCGACCTCGATATTGGCCTCCGAGATCGGCCCGAGGATGTGGTAAGCGACGCCCGGCTTGTCGGGCACGCCCAGGACGGTGATTTTGGCTTCATCGCGGTGGAAGGCGATGCCCGAGATGACGGCTTGTTCCATGTTGCTTTCTTCCTCAAACGAAATCAGGGTACCCGAGTTGGCTTCTTCTTCCAGCGGCATCAGGGGGTCGGTCAGCGACGACAGCACGCGCGTCGGCACGCGGTAGTTGCCGGCAAATTCCACGGAGCGGGTCTGCAGGACTTTCGAGCCCAGCGACGCCAGTTCCAGCATTTCCTCGAACGTGATCTTGTGCAGGCGGCGCGCTTCGCTCACGACGCGCGGGTCGGTCGTATAGACGCCGTCGACGTCCGTGTAGATCAGGCATTCGTCGGCCTTCAGCGCGGCCGCGATGGCGACGGCGGAGGTGTCCGAGCCGCCGCGTCCCAGCGTGGAGATATTGCCTTCGTCATCCACACCCTGGAAACCGGTGATGATGACGATCTTGCCGGCGTCCAGGTCGGCGCGCACACGGCTGTCGTCGATCGACTGGATACGGGCCTTCGTGAACGCGGAGTCGGTCTTGATGCCCACCTGCCAGCCCGTGTACGACACGGCATCCTTGCCGCGCGCCAGCAGCGCCATGGCCAGCAGGCCCACGGAGACCTGTTCGCCGGTCGAGGCAATCATGTCCAGTTCACGCGGGTCCGGCTGCGACATAATCTCTTTCGCCAGGCCGATCAGACGGTTGGTTTCACCGGACATTGCCGAGGGGACGACAACGACTCTATGACCGGCGTCGTGCCATTTGGCGACGCGGGCCGCGACGTTTTTAATGCGTTCCGTCGAACCCATCGACGTACCGCCGTATTTGTGGACTATTAAGGCCATGACTGAAGGGATTTCCGCTTGTAAAAAATCAAATGAGCCTTTAACTCTACATGCTGCGGCGCGGAATCACAAGCCGTCAAGGGCCGAAATCTATACGGAATAGGAATATGGTAATACGGAAAGGGTATTAACCCGGGATGGCTGGCGTCGCGCTTTCCCAACGCAGTGCAACGCGGCCCGGGCCCTCGGTCACGTGCCGGCAATCCATGCCGAGCCCCGCCGCGAACAGCAGGTCGAACCCCGCATTGACGATGGGCAGGCGCCCCCGCTCCCAGGCCGGGATGCCGCTCGCCTGGTAATGCATCTTGAGGCTGCGCGACGGCCGGTTGTGCGCCAGCTTGAGTTTTTCGCCGCCCTTGCGGAAATCGATCTCCAGCGACTGGCCGCGCAGCCAGGCAGGATCGAACCCGCGCTCGGCCGAATCGAAGTGCAGCACGCCGCCGTAGTCCGGGAACGCGATGGACGCCTCGCCCTGCCAGCGGAAGCCCTGCGCATGCTTCTCGATGATGCCGGCGTCGTCGGGATCGCGCATGCCGGCCAGTTGCGGCCGGCGCGGCACGAGGAACAGATGGTCGCGGTGACGCCGCACCTCGACGTCCGGATGTTCCACGAGCAGTTGCGCGTCGTCGCGCGCGGACAGGATCTGCGCCAGCATCTGCACGAGCCACGCCGTGGACGGCATCGCGAGGCGGCGCACGGAGAACCAATGGCGCAGCAGATTGTCGATGCGGTCGCGGCTCAACGCGCGCACGCGCACGAGGTCGAGCCCATCGCCCGCCAGGCAGGTGGCCAGGTCCTGCGCACCCAGCTCGTCCAGCAGGCGCTGGGCCGAGCGCGTGTGGGCGCTGCTGCGCGCGACTCGTTGCTGGTAGCCGGGAAACGCAGCAGCCAGCGCCGGCATCACCTGGTGACGCAGCGCGTTGCGGGCATAGCGGGGGTCGGTATTGGATTCGTCCTCGACCCAGGCGATACTCAGCTCGTGCGCAAACGCTTCCAGGTCGGCCCGCGCGACGCCCAGCAGCGGGCGCGCCATCGCCAGGCGTTCGTCGCCCAGCAGGCCGGGCGCGCGATTGGCGGGGTCCATGCCGGACAGGCCGGCGGGACCGGACCCGCGCAGCAATTGCAGCAGCACGGTTTCGACCTGGTCATCGAGGTGGTGCGCGGTCAGCAGCACGCCGGCGCCGTGGGCGCGGCACATCTCGCCCAGCGCCGCGTAGCGCAGCTTGCGGGCAGCGGCCTCAATGCCGCTCTTCCCTTTCGCGACGACGACGGCGCGCCAATCGAACGGGATACCGAGCTCGGCGGCGGCGGCCGCGCAATGATCGCGCCACGCGTCCGCGTTCGGGCTCAGGCCATGGTGGACGTGCAGCGCACGGACGTCGAGCCCGTGCGCATGCGCGAGGCGCAGCAAGACCATCGAGTCGAGACCACCGCTGAGGGCGACCGCGACCGGGGGCAGCGCATCGGGGAGATATTCTGCGCGCAGGGCCTCGATGGCCTGCGCGAATAAGGCAGCCAGGCCGGACGCGGTGCCCGGCCCGTGGGGACGACGGCTCACTCTTCGCGCGGCGTCGTTTCCTTGAACTTGCCGTAGGCCATCAGCTTCGCGTGACGGGCATCGAGCAGGTCCTTCGTCTTCATGCCCTGGAACTGGCGCAGCGTGTCGGCCAAGGCGCGCTTCAGCAACTGGGCCATCTGGGCCGGGTCGCGGTGGGCGCCGCCCAGCGGCTCGTTGACGATCTTGTCGATCAGGCCCATCGCCTTCAGGCGGTGCGCCGTCAGTCCCAGCGCATCGGCCGCGTCGGCCGCACGCTCCGACGTCTTCCACAGGATCGACGCGCAGCCTTCCGGCGAGATCACGGAATACGTGGCGTATTGCAGCATCAGCACGGCGTCGCCGACGGCGATCGCCAACGCGCCGCCCGAGCCGCCTTCGCCGATGATCGTGGCGATCAGCGGCACTTTCAGTTCGGCCATCACGTACAGGTTGTGGCCGATGGCTTCCGACTGGCCGCGCTCTTCCGCGTCGATACCGGGGAATGCACCGGGCGTATCCACGAACGTGAAGATCGGCAGGTTGAATTTCTCCGCCAGCTTCATCAGGCGCATCGCCTTGCGATAGCCTTCCGGACGCGGCATGCCGAAGTTGCGGGCCGCGCGTTCCTTCGTGTCGCGGCCCTTCTGGTGGCCGATGATCATGCACGACTGGCCGTTGAAGCGGGCCAGGCCGCCGATGATCGACTGGTCGTCTGCGAAGGTACGGTCGCCGTGCAGCTCATGGAAATCGGTGAAGATCGCGTTCACGTAGTCCATCGTGTACGGACGCTGCGGATGGCGGGCGATCTGGGAAACCTGCCAAGGGGTCAGCTTGGCGTAGATGTCTTTCGTCAGTTGCTGGCTCTTCTTGGCCAAGCGATCGATTTCTTCCGAGATGTCGACAGCGGAATCATCCTGCACGAAGCGCAGCTCTTCGATCTTGGAATCGAGCTCGGCAATCGGCTGCTCGAAACTGAGGAAAGTTGTTTTACTCATTGTACCTCCGGGTGTGTTCGTGGCCGCGGAAGATCGTCCACGCGGCGGCAAGGGCGCTATTTTATACCGGAACCGGATCCAGGCTACGCCACAAATACCATGTGGCAACGGTGCGCCAGGGTTCCCAGTTCGCCGCCACCTCGCGCGCATCGCTGCGCGAGACGGGTTCGCCGGAAAAATAATTCTGGCTGATGCCTTGGATCAGGCCGGAATCGTCCAGGGGCAGGACGTTCGGTCTGAGCAGATTAAATATCAAAAACATCTCGGCTGTCCAGCGCGTGATGCCGCGGATCTGGACCAGCTCGGCAATGACGGCTTCGTCGTCCATCTGCGACCACTGGTCGGCATGCACGCGCTTCGCCTTGAAATGGTCCGCCAGGTCGAGGATGTATTCCGTCTTGCGTTTCGACAGCCCGCAGCCGGCCAGGTCCGCCGCGCCGACCTTGATGACCTGCGACGGCGTCATCTTCGGACACAGCTCGCGCAGCTTCGTCCACGCGACCTCGGCGGCCTTGACCGTCACCTGCTGGCCGACGATGGAGCGGGCCAACGTGGTGAACGGATCGGGATGGCCGCGCAGGTGCATGTCGCCGAACTGTGGGATCAGCTTGTTCATGATGCGGTCCCGGCGCATGAGCTCGGCCTTCGCCTCTGCCCAGTACGGGGGAACGGAAGGCTGAACGTCCGACGGCGCGGGAACGGCGCCCGTGAGGTCCTTGGAAAGTGCCATGCTCGTGATGGGTCCGGGCGCGCTGGCGTCAGGCGCGGCGCCAGTTGGTGCTGCCGTCCGGCTTGTCTTCAAGCACGACACCGGCGGCCGTCAGCTCGGCGCGGATCGCATCCGCCTCCGCGAAGTTGCGCGCCTTCTTGGCGGCCGCGCGGCGCGCGATGGCATCGAGGATATCGGCTTCGTCCAGGCCGCCCGTGCCCGGGCTGCCCGCCTGCAGGAAAGCTTGCGGGCTCCGCTCCAGCAGGCCCAGCACGCCGGCCAGCGCTTTCAGCTGGCGCGCGGCCGCGACCGACTTGCTGCGGTTGACGTCCGACGCCAGGTCGAACAGTTCGGCCACCGCGAGCGGCGTATTGAAATCGTCATCCATCGCCTCGCGGAAACGCTGCGCGTGCGCCTCGTCCCAATTAACACTGACCGGTTCGCTGCCGACGTCCACTTCAGCCAGCGCCGTGTACAGGCGCGTCAACGCGCCCTTCGCATCGTCGATGTGCACGTCCGAATAATTCAGCGGGCTGCGGTAGTGGGCACGCAGGATGAAGAAGCGGATGACTTCGGCATCGTATTCCTTCAGCACGTCGCGGATCGTGAAGAAATTGCCCAGCGACTTAGACATCTTCTCGTTATCGACGCGCACGAAGCCGTTATGGATCCAGTAATTGGCCATCGGCGCGCCGAACGCCCCTTCCGATTGCGCGATCTCGTTCTCGTGGTGCGGGAACTGCAGGTCGGCGCCGCCGCCGTGGATGTCGAAGTGTTCGCCCAGCATGGCGCACGACATCGCGGAGCACTCGATGTGCCAGCCGGGACGTCCCTTGCCCCATTTCGAATTCCATTTGGCTTCGTCCGGCTCGGATTCCTTCGCGGCCTTCCACAACACGAAGTCGAGCGGATCGCGCTTGCCCGTGTTGACGTCCACGCGCTCGCCGGCGCGCAAATCGTCCAGCGACTTGCCGGACAGCTTGCCGTAGCCGGGGAAGTTGCGCACGGCATAGTTCACGTCGCCATCGGCGCCCTGGTAGGCGAGTTCCTTCGCTTCCAGTTTGTCGATGATGGACAGCATCTGCGGCACGTAGTCCGTCGCGCGCGGCGCGACGTCCGGCGGGAGGATGCCCAGCGCGGCCGTGTCCTCGTCCATCGCCTTGATGAAGCGGGTCGTGAGCGCCGTCATGGTTTCGCCATTCTCGACGGCGCGCTTGATGATCTTGTCGTCGATGTCCGTGATGTTGCGGACGTACTTGACGTCATAGCCCGACGCCTTCAGCCAACGGTAGATGACGTCGAACGCCATCATCATCCGGCCGTGACCAACGTGGCAGTAGTCGTACACCGTCATCCCGCACACGTACATGTTGACCTTGCCGGGTTGAAGGGGAACGAATACCTGCTTGTCACGCGCGAGCGTGTTGTAGATCTTGAGTTGGCTCATCGGATGTTTGCTAGAGGGTTGGAGCATGACGCTCGAAGCGCAGCCTTGCGGCGATGCCGGGACGGGGCGTACGCGTCGGGAGTGTCAGGACCGCGATTTCGGGGAACCTTGTTCTTTTTGATAGAATCGGCAGTCCGTCGCAAAGTATAGCATTGATAAAATCCCGACTGGCCGCATATGCCATAGGTTTATTTTTCTGCAAAACCCTTGACATCACTTTGCGCTATATCCACCGAGAGGAAGCTACGATGCACGTCCTGAAATCGCCCGGCGCCCCGCTCGCCACCCGGTTCGCTGTCCGATTCGCCGCCGGCCTGGCCGCGCTGGCACTGTCCGCCGCCGCGTTCGCCGCCGAACCGCAAGTCTCGCTGAAAACGTCGATGGGCGAGATCGTGCTGGAACTGAACCACGACAAAGCGCCTATCACCGTGGACAATTTCCTCAAGTACGTGAAGTCCGGCTTTTACAAAGGCACGATCTTCCACCGCGTGATCGACGGCTTCATGATCCAGGGCGGCGGCATGGACGCCCAGTTCCACGGACGCAAGACGAACAAACCGATCAAGAACGAGTCCAACAACGGGCTGTCGAACGAAAAATATTCCGTCGCCATGGCGCGCGAATCGAATCCGGACTCGGCCACCTCGCAATTCTTCATCAACGTCGTCGACAACCCGGGCCTCGACTATCCGAACATGCAGGGCTCCGGCTATACCGTGTTCGGCAAGGTCGTGAAAGGCCAGGACGTCGTCGACAAGATCAAGGGCGTCGTCGTCGACGACATCCACGGGCTCGAAAACGTGCCCGTGACGCCCGTCGTGATCCAGTCCGCGACCATCCTCAAGGGCGATAAGCTAGTAAAATAGCGAACTCGCAATTCTGGCCCGGCAACCAGCGTCGCTTTGCGCCGGGAGCCGCGGCATCACCAACCATCACAGGACACAAACATGACCACCGTACTCATGACCACCAACAAGGGCAACATCAAGGTCGAACTGGACGCCGACAAGGCACCGAAGACCGTTGCCAACTTCCTGGACTACGTGAACAAGGGTCACTACGCGAACACCATCTTCCACCGCGTGATCAAGGACTTCATGATCCAGGGCGGCGGTTTCGAGCCGGGCATGAAGCAAAAAGCTGCCGACCAGACGGTCGAGAACGAAGCCAAGAACGGCCTCAAGAACGACAAGTACACGATCGCGATGGCCCGCACGATGGCCCCGCACTCCGCATCGGCCCAGTTCTTCATCAACACGAAGAACAACGACTTCCTGAACTACCCGGGCCAGGACGGCTGGGGCTATGCCGTGTTCGGCAAGGTCGTCGAAGGCCAGGACGTCGTCGACCAGATCAACACCGTCAAGACGAGCCGCGCCGGCATGCACTCGGACGTGCCGAGCGACGACGTGATCATCGAGAAAGTCGAAGTCGTCCAGTAATTCCCGAACAGGCAGGCATGACGCGCGGGACGTTCGCCCGGCGGTCGTCCTGGTAACACGATGACCTCACCAGCGATGACTCCTCCCGCGCGCGTGCTCGCGCTCTTCATTTCCGACCTGCACCTGCAGGCGTCCCATCCGCGCACGGCCGAGGCGTTCTTCCGCTTCCTGGCCGAACGCGCGGCGCATGCCGAGCGACTCTATCTGCTCGGCGACATCTTCGAATACTGGGCCGGTGACGACGACGTCGACGACCCGTTCAACCGCAGCGTCGTCGACGCGCTGCGCCGCGTGAGCGACGGCGGCACGGCCGTCTACTGGCTCGGCGGCAACCGCGATTTCCTCGTCGGCGCCCGCTTCGCAGAAACGGCCGGCCTCACGCTGCTGCCCGAACCACACGTCGCGACGTTCCCGGGCCGCGGGGGCACCGAGACCCGGGTCGTGCTCGTCCACGGCGACGCACAGTGCACGGACGACACCAAATACATGGCCTTCCGCGCGCAGGTGCGCGACCCCGCGTGGCAACAACAATTCCTCGCCATGCCGCTGGCGCAGCGCAAGGCGATCATCGCCGGCCTGCGCGAAGGCAGCCGCGCGGCGCACGCGGAAAAATCGTACGACATCATGGACGTCAACCTAGCCGCCGTCGCCGCGCTCTACGCGGACACCGGCACCGACGTCATCATCCACGGCCACACGCACCGCCCTGCCCTGCACGAGGCCGGCGGCATGCGGCGCTACGTGCTGCCCGACTGGGAACTCGACGAGGACCCCGTCCGGGGCGGCTGGATCGCCATCGACGAAGACGGACGCATCCTGCGTGTCGACCTCGCCGGCCACGAACTGGCCTGAGCTGATCGTTTGACTGCCCGGTCGGGCTCACGTTCCGAACGCTGACCACACCCTGTCAATCCTGTTAGGTCGCTTTGGCATCTTCCGTATTGACTCGCTCCGACGCAGTGTTATACTTCACTACAACACCACACCATCACATCACCAACACGGAGGCAGGCATGACATGGACTGCGCTACGACGAAAGGGGGCCGGCAATGACGATCGGCTGGAATGACAACTCACCCATTTATCGGCAATTGAAGGACAAGGTGATCGGCATGATGCTCGACGGCGCGTTGAAGGCCGGGGACCCGCTCCCCTCCGTGCGCCAGATCGCGGCGGAATACCAGCTGAATCCGATCACGGTCTCGAAGGCTTACCAGGAACTGGTCGACGACAACTTAGTGGAAAAACGAAGGGGGATCGGTATGTATGTCACGGAAGGCGCGAGCGAAAAGCTGCTCGCCAGCGAAAGGGAACGCTTCCTGCGCGAGGAATGGCCGGCGATGCTGGAACGGATCCGCCGCCTCGGCTTGAACATCGAGCACTTGCTGCGCGAACCGGTCGGAGGCGAAAAATGAGCGCCGTCATCGAAGCGAAAAGCCTGACGAAACGCTACGGCAAGCGTACGGCCGTGAACGGTATCGACTTCACGATCCCCGCCGGGCGCATCGTCGGCCTGATCGGCCCGAACGGCTCCGGCAAGACGACCACGTTGAAGGCTGCGCTGGGCCTGATCCCGTTCGAAGGCCAGCTGTCGGTGCTGGGTCTCGACCCGCGCACGCACCGCGACGAATTGATGCAGGACGTGTGCTTCATCGCCGACGTCGCGATCCTGCCCCGCTGGCTGCGCGTGCGCGACGCCATCGACTTCGTGGCCGGCGTGCACCCGCGCTTCAACCGCGAGAAGGCCGAACGCTACATCGCGAACACGAAGCTGCAGCCATCGATGAAGGTCAAGGAAATGTCGAAGGGCATGATCGTGCAGCTGCACCTCGCGCTCGTGATGGCCATCGACGCCAAGCTGCTCGTGCTGGACGAGCCGACCCTGGGCCTGGACATCATCTACCGCAAGCAGTTCTACCAAAACCTGCTGGAAGACTATTTTGACGAGCACAAGACGATCGTCATCACGACGCACCAGGTCGAGGAAGTCGAGCACATCCTGACGGACCTGATGTTCATCCGCGACGGACGCATCGTGCTGGCCGCGTCGATGGAAGAGATCGGCGAGCGCTACATCGAAGTGATGGTGCCGCAAGAAAAACTGAGCGCCGCCAACGCGCTGCAACCGATCGACCGTCGCACCGTCTTCGGCAAGGCCGTGCTGCTGTTCGACGCGGGTCCCGGCGGCGCGTCGCGCCAGCAGCTGGCCGCCCTCGGCGAGACCCGCAATCCGAGCGTCGCCGATCTGTTCGTCGCGACGATGAAAGGAACCTACGCATGAAAACCAACAATAACGCGGACACCATGAAGTGGCTGCTCCGGCGCGAGTTCTGGGAACACAAGGGCTCGATGTTCTGGGCACCGCTGATCGTCGGCGCGGTACTCGTCGTGCTGATGAGCGGCACGTTCACCTACGGCATCCTGCAACACGGCATTCCCGCGCACGTGACGATCAACGGGCAGACGCTGCACCATGCACGCCTGGACCAGGTTCTGCCCGAGGAAGCGAAGCTGATGGTGGCGAAGATGGCCGCCGGCATGTACCTGGGCGCGGGCGCGCCGCTGTTCGCCATCCTGACCGGCGTCGTGTTCTTCTACTGCCTCGGCGCGCTGTACGACGAGCGCCGCGACCGCAGCATCCTGTTCTGGAAATCGCTGCCCGTGTCCGATCCGGTGACGGTGCTGTCGAAGGCCGTCACGGCGATGGTCGTCGCGCCCGCCATCACGCTCGTGCTGGCCATCATCGCCTCGCTGGCCCAGATCGTCATCGTCGGCCTGGTGCTCAGCACGCAGGGGCTGAACCTGCTTCCGTCGCTGTTCGCGTCGTCCGGCCTGTACTTGTCGCCGCTGCGCCTCATCGCCCTGCTGCCCGTGTACGTCGTGTGGGCGCTGCCGACCGTGGGCTGGCTGATGCTCGTGTCGAGCTGGGCGAAATCGAAGCCGTTCATGTGGGCGGTGGGCGTACCCGTCGTCGCGCTCATCGTCATCAAGTGGATCAATGCCGCACTCGAAAGCTTCTCCGGCCAGACGCTGCTGCTGGCGCATTACGCGGGCGACGTCGTCGCCCGCCTCCTGGCCGGCATCATCCCCGGCATCTGGTTCACGTTCCAGCCACGCCTGCTGGCGGGCATGCCCATCAGCGGAAACGGCGTCGACATGAGCGGGATCGTGTCCCAGTCCTACCTGTCGCTGGCCGGCATCGATGCCTGGATCGGCGTGGCGCTGGGCGTGGCGATGCTGGTCGCCGCAGTGCGCATGCGCCGCTGGCGCGACGAAGGCTGACGCATGGGCCCGATCCGCGCAAGCCAACTCCTCGGCCTCGCCCTGTTCGCAGCCGCTGCGGCACACGCCCAGGACGACGTCGCGCCCGGCGCCAACCGCGAAGGCGTCGTGCACGTGAATGCCATCAAGAATCCGGAGATGCATTCGTACCGCGCCATCGTCGCGGGCCTGGACACGTTCGACGACCAGCACGCGCTGGCGCCGGCCGTACCGCACCTGCGGTTTGCCGTCCGCACCCGCGGCGGCGCCGTGCTGGCGGGCGACATCCCGACGGCCAGGCTCGCCGGCGACGACTTCACGCTGGCGCTGCCCGTCGGCGCCGACGCCCTGTTCGACGTCCCGCGCAGCCAGCAGGCGTGGGACACGAACGCGGAACTCGTGCTGAGCCGCAAGCGCAGCGAAGTCAGGGTGTGGCCGTACGTGCGCACACCAGGCCTGGCCGACAACCAGCGCCGACTGGGCGACCTGCGGCTCGAATGCCAAGTGCTCGTCGCCATCGCGAAGAAGGAAGCGCCGTTCTGGGGTGTCGCACTGGTCAATACGGTACTGATGACGGGCGACTGGTGCAGCTTCTCCAAAAACGGCGACCGCACCTGGTCAGTGGAAGTGGATGCGCCGCTGGCATCCGCCATGCTGCGCGAAGGCGAGCGCACGCTGCCGCTGCGCGCAAAAGGCCAGCACTTCGAACTCCCGCTATACGACGCCAGCTGGACCAACGACGCCGTAATCGACCTCGCGTTTGCAACACCCAAACCTGCCACCACACAAGAAGGAAACGCACCGTGAATCGGATCCGCCCCGCCCTCTCCTTGTGTGCGCTGTGGCTGGCGTGCGCCTGGCCGGCCGTGCATGCCGACGAGCCCGTGCCATCCGTGCACGTGACCGGGATCGCGGATCCCGAGATGCGCTCCTACCGCAGCGTCGCTGCCGGCCTCGATGCGTGCGACGCCCACCGCGCGCTGGCGCCGAACGCCACGTTGCGCTTCCGCATGCGCCACGCGGACGGCAGTGCCGTGACGGCGGACGACGGTTTGCAATTGCGACTTGCGAGCGACGACGGGTCGTTCCAGCAAGCCGTGCCGATCGACGCCGCAGGCCTCCTCACCGTACAGCGCAGCGACGCGGCCCGGGACGCCGACGCCACGTTCATCCTGAACCGGAAGAACGGCCAGTACACCGGGCATCCGGAGGTCCGCACGGCCGGCCTGCCGGACAACGTCCGCCGCATGGGCGACCTGCGCCTCGAATGCCGAGTGACGATCGCCATCGTCAAGGAGCAGATGCCGTTCCTGGCGAAGGCTGCCGTGAACACGCTGATGCTGACGTCGGACTGGTGCGCGAAGAAGGATTTCAATTACGGTACGGTGGCCCCGCGCCCGGGCGCGCGGGCGCCGTTGCGCGCCGGTGACCGGTCGCGCACGCTGGACGTCCATGGATGGCATGCGCTGGTGCCGATCGGCGACCCCAGCTGGCCCGACGACGCCCTCGTGCAATTCGACGAGGACGCGCCCGAGACCGTTACTCGAACTGCTGACGGAACGCCGCGAACTGCGCCTTGAGTTCGTCGACTTCACTGCGCAGTGCCGCCACGTCCTGCTCCAGCTGGGCGATACGGGCGCCGGCGGAACCGCCCGCGGAGCCGCCGGCCCCGGCAGAGGCGCCGCCCGCATCCAGCGACGCCACGTCGATCGGGCCGCCCAGCAACTGTCCGTAGCGGGGTTCCTTCGTGCCGGGTGCGCGCTCGAGCCGCGCGACGAGCGGCGGATATTTGTCGATCAGGAATTGCAGCACGCTTTCCACCTCGGCCACCGACTTGAAGTCGTGCAGGCGGCCCGTGCGGCTGCGGATCTCACCCGCCGTCTGCAGGCCGCGCAGCATGAGCACGGCCAGCACGGCCACCTTGTCCTGCTCGAGCGTCCACTTGATGCGCATGCGGTGTTCGTACTTGATCACGCGCGCGCCGGCCTGCGCGATGCCGTTCACGAGCTTGCGCTGCATGAGGCGCTGCAAGGTGTCGTGCACGACGTCCTCGGACATCTGCATCACGGGGTCGCGGCTGGACAGCTGGTTGCAGCCGTTCATCACGGCATTCAGCGACATCGGGTAATTGTCGGGTGTGAGCGCCTCTTTTTCGGCGAGCACGCCGAGGACGCGGATTTCGTTGGGGTCGAGGTCGGAGGCCGGGTCGAAGCTGCCCGGGATGTCGTCTTGCATCGGTGATCCTTTGTTCGTTCGGCGCCCGCCGCTCGCTTCAATCGACGAGCCGGTTCAGTTGCGCCTGGTCGAGTTTATCACTCTCGTCCGGCGTATGGCAGCGGATGCCGGCGGCCTTCATCGTCGCGCACATGCGCTCGATCTGTTCGTCCTGCTGGGCCACGTGGTTGATCAGGTTGCGCAGCGCCTTCGACAGCGGATCGTCGCCGTTCGGCGTGACACCGTATGCGGCAAACATCTGGGCGCTGCGCGTCTGGTCTTCCTTGCGCACGATGTGCGCAGGATTGCCGACGGCGGTCGCGCCGGCCGGCACGGGCTTCACGACGACGGCGTTCGAACCGACCTTCGCATATTCGCCGACGGTGAACGCGCCGAGCACCTGCGCGCCGGCGCCGACGATCACGCCGCGCTCGAGCGTCGGATGGCGCTTCGTGCCCGCGACGAGCGTCGTGCCGCCCAAGGTGACGCCCTGGTAGATCGTGCAATCGTCGCCGACGACCGCCGTCTCGCCGATCACGACACCGAAGCCGTGGTCGATGAACACGCGCCGGCCGATCGTCGCGCCCGGGTGGATTTCGATGCCGGTGAGCACGCGCGCGAAGTACGAGATGAACCTGCCGAGCCAGCGGAAATTCGCGCGCCAGCAAGCATGCGCCCAGCGATGCATCACGACGGCATGCAGGCCCGGGTAACAGGTGAGCACTTCCCATGCGTTGCGGGCCGCAGGGTCGCGTTCAATGATGCTCCGGATATCTTCGCGCAGGTTGGAAAACATAGTTGTGGACATAGGCAATGAAACAGCATGGTAGCCTATCCGCGCCGTACTTGCTTATGAGGGAATCGAATTTGGAAGTGGCGTGATGCGGGCAGTTGGTGGGCTCGGGGAGCCCACCCTACGATACCGCTGCCGTAGGGTGGGCACCCCGTGCCCACCATCACGCATACGTTGCGCCAACGTTTATTGCGGCTCGCGCGCCAGGCGCTGCCGGCGTGCCTCGTACAGGCAGACGCCCGAGGCCACGGAGACGTTCAGGCTCTCGACGGAGCCGAACATGGGAATGGAAACGAGCATGTCGCACGTCTCGCGGGTCAGCCGGCGCATGCCCTCGCCTTCCGAACCCATCACGAGCGCCGTCGGGCCCGTGAAATCGCCTTCGTACAGGCCCTTGTCGGCATCGTCGGACGTACCGATCAGCCAGATGCCCCGCTCCTTCAGGTCGCGCATCGTGCGCGCGAGGTTCGTCACGGTGATGTAGGGCACGGTCTCGGCGGCGCCGCTCGCGACCTTGGCCGCCGTCGCGTTCAGGCCGACGGAGCGGTCCTTCGGGGCGATGACGGCATGCGCGCCGACGCCGTCGGCCACGCGCAGGCAGGCGCCCAGGTTGTGCGGATCGGTGATGCCGTCCAGGATCAGCAGCAGCGGCGGGCCTTCCACCGCGTCCAGCAGCTCGTCCAGGTTACGGGCCAGCGACAGCTGGCTGGCGAACGCGATCACGCCCTGGTGGCGGCGGGTGCCGACGATCTTGTCGAGGCGCTCGGCATCGACCGGCATCACGCGCACGCCGGCCGATTTCGCGTTGGCGATCAGGTCCTGCATGCGGCGGTCCTGGCGGCCGGCATCGACGAAGATCTCTTCCACGCTGGCGGCCTCGTGACGCAAGCGCGAGGTGACGGCGTGGAAGCCAAAAATCATTTTATTTTTCATGCGTTACTTCTTCTTCCTTGTTTTGGACGCGCTCTTGGTGGAAGCGCTTTTCTTCGCCGCGGTCTTTTTGGCCGCGGTCGGGTTTGCTGCGGATGCGGTATTGCGGGCGCCGCGGCGGCCGCGCGTGGGCGGCACGAACACGATGTCGTCGTCGCTCTCGTCGCTGGCGCTGAGCGCGGCGGCGGCCGGTTCGGCCGCCGTCACGTGCGCTTCCTGCTGCGACACGGGCACGCCGCCGTTCCTCGCTTTGCGGCGGCGCGGCGGCTTCGGTTCCCGCGCGTCCAGCGCGGCGGCGCGGGCGCGTTCCAGCGGCGCGGGCACGGCGGCGTCCGCCTTCGGCTGCGCGAGCACGAGGTCGATCTTGCGCGACTCCAGGTCGACGCGGGCCACCTGCACCGTGACGCGGCCCGTCAGCTGGTACACCTGGCCCGTGCGCTCGCCGCGCAGCTCATGGCGGGCCTCGTCGTACTGGAAGTAATCGGTGCCGAGGCCCGTGACGTGCACGAGGCCCTCGACGAACAGCTGGTCGAGCTGGACGAAGATGCCGAACGGCGTCACGCCCGAGATCACGCCCGTGAATTCGTCGCCAAGGCGATCCTTCATGTAGTAGCACTTGAGCCAGTTCTCGACGTCGCGCGACGCCTCGTCGGCGCGGCGCTCGTTGGCCGAGCAGTGCACGCCGAGCGCGTCCCAGATCGTCAAGTCCTTCGGGTTCTTCTGCTTGCCTTCCGCCTTGTCTTTCGCGGCCTGCTTGCGCACGGCGTTCGACACGGTCGTGTTGAGCTTGGAAAGATCGATACCCGTCGGCTCGTACTTCTTGCCCTTCAGCACGGCCTTGATGGCGCGGTGCGTAAGCAGGTCGGGATAGCGGCGGATCGGGCTCGTGAAGTGGGCATACGCCTCGTACGCGAGGCCGAAGTGGCCGACGTTGTCCGGGCTGTAGACGGCCTGCTGCATCGAGCGCAGCAGCATCGTCTGCAGCAACGTGGCATCCGGGCGTTCCTTGATGCGCAGCATCAGCTCGGCATAGTCGCGCGCCTGCGGCGTCGTGCCGCCGCCCAGGTTCAAGCCCACCTGCTTCAGGAAGGTACGCAGCTGGTTCAGCTTTTCCTCGGTCGGCACGGCGTGGATGCGGAACGTGCTCGGCTGGTCGTGGCGGATCAGGAAGTCGGCCGCGCAGACGTTGGCGGCCAGCATGCATTCCTCGATCAGGCGGTGCGCGTCGTTGCGCGTGCGCGGCAGGATCTTCTCGATCTTGCCCATCGCATTGCAGACGATATACGTTTCCGTCGTTTCGAAATCGATCGCGCCGCGCTCCTGGCGCGCCTTCAGCAGCGAGCGGAACACCTCGTTCAGGTTCAGCAGATGCGGCACGATGCCGGGACGGCGTCCCGCTTCCGGCCCATTCGTGTTGCCGAGGATGGCCGCGACCTCGTTGTACGTGAGGCGCGCCGCCGAGTGCATCACGGCCGGGTAGAACTGGTAGGCCGTCACTTCGCCGTCGGTCGTCACGACCATGTCGCACACGAGCGTGAGACGGTCGACGGCCGGATTCAGCGAGCACAGGCCGTTGGACAGCTTCTCCGGCAGCATCGGAATCACGCGGCGCGGGAAGTACACCGACGTCGAACGCTCGATCGCGTCGCCGTCCAGTGCGTCGTTCGGCTTCACGTAATGGCTGACGTCGGCGATCGCGACGAGCAGGCGGTAGCCCTTCGTGCGGCCGATCTTGACGGGTTCGCAGTAGACGGCGTCGTCGAAGTCGCGCGCATCCTCGCCGTCGATCGTGACGAGCGGGACGTCGCGCAGGTCGACGCGGTCGGCGAGGTCGGCGTCGCGCACCTCGTTCGGCAGCTTGTTCGCCTGCTTGATGGCGGCCGGCGAGAAGATGTGCGGCACGCCGAACTTGCGCACGGCGATCTCGATCTCCATGCCCGGGTCATCCAGTTCGCCCAGCACTTCGACGATCTTGCCGGTCGGCTGGCGGAAGCGCGACGGCTGTTCGACGAGTTCCACGCTGACCACCTGGCCGGCCTTGGCCTTGCCCGGCGAGCCGGACACGAGGATGTCCTGGCCGATGCGCTTGTCTTCCGGCGCGACGACCCACACACCGTTCTCGTTCAGCAGGCGGCCGATGACGTGGGTGTTGGCGCGATCCGTGACTTCGACGATCGTGCCTTCGGCGCGGCCGCGGCGGTCGGTGCCGACGACGCGTGCCAGCACGCGGTCGCCGTGCAGGACCTTCTGCATTTCCTTATCGGGCAGGAACAGGTCTTCGCCGCCCTCGTCCGGGATCACGAAGCCGAAGCCGTCGCGGTGCGCGCTGATGCGGCCCGAGATGAAACTGGAATGGTCCGTGAGCGCGTATTCGCCCGCCGGGTTGGCGCGCAACTGGCCGTCGCGCTCCATCGCATTCAAGCGGCGCGTCAGCACGCCTTCCGCTTCCGGGTTGACTTGCAGGGCTCGGGCCAGGGCGCCGCTGTCGAGCGGACCCCGGGCCTGGCGAAACACGCCGAGGATTTCCTCGCGGCTTGGAATGGTATGAGTTGGGTGCTTCAAATTCGTATTCTTCTTTTCAGTGGTGGCGCCATCCATCTGTCTGACGGCGCGGATCTCGTTACATTGACACGTGGGCAGGCGTAGTGTAACGGAGGACGGAGGGATTCGCCTAACTTCGACAGCGAAGCGTGCCGCGAGTGTCCTGCCCGGAGGCCTTTGACATTTGCCGGCCATCCGCTATACTCTCGGTCTCTTCGGAAACGGCACAGCCAAAAACGAAGGCGCTGCGCAGGCGATGCGCGCTTTGACGAACGGAAGTTGGTCTAGCGCAAAACGGCAAAGCCTGATATCGTAGCGGAATTCGGCGGTAACGTCGAGCAATGCAAGCAAAGCGGTCCAATGCCCACGTGGCGGAATTGGTAGACGCGCATGGTTCAGGTCCATGTGCCGCGAGGTGTGGGGGTTCGAGTCCCTCCGTGGGCACCAGCTGGCGAGCATTGTACAGGTTCATTTGATTGCCCACGTGGCGGAATTGGTAGACGCGCATGGTTCAGGTCCATGTGCCGCGAGGTGTGGGGGTTCGAGTCCCTCCGTGGGCACCAAAAGCTACCTGGTTGTTGTTGTGAAGTCTTTGTATGCCCACGTGGCGGAATTGGTAGACGCGCATGGTTCAGGTCCATGTGCCGCGAGGTGTGGGGGTTCGAGTCCCTCCGTGGGCACCAAATGCTACCCTGTTGTTGTGAAGTCTTGATTTGCCCACGTGGCGGAATTGGTAGACGCGCATGGTTCAGGTCCATGTGCCGCGAGGTGTGGGGGTTCGAGTCCCTCCGTGGGCACCAAAAGCTACCGGTCGTTAGACCTCCAGGATACTGGCGCAAAACGCCGCAATCTTTGTACAAGGATTGCGGCGTTTTGCGTTTCAGCGCACACCTGCGACCGGCGCGGGACTCAGGTACTGCGCGAGGAACGCGCCGACGCGCCTTTCGTAGTCGACGGGCGCATACGCGTGCAGGTCCACGTGCGCGGCGCCATCCACCACCCACAATGCCTTCGGCGCCGCGGCCGCGGCATACAGGCGCTGCGTCTCGGGCAGCGTCGTGTGCAGGTCGGCGGCGCCGGCCGCGATCAGCACGGGCGCCTTCAGGTCCGCGATGTGCGCGATCGGGCGCAGCGCATCCGGCCGGATGCCCAGGCGCAGCGGGAGCTGCCACAGCAGCAGCGCGGACAATGGCCCGCCCACGGGCCCCAGCCGCATGCGCAGGCGGTTCGCGACGGCGTCCTCGATCGTCGGATACATCGATTCCAGCACGACGGCGTCCACCGGCGGACAGTCGCGGCACAGCACGAGCGACGCCGCCCCCAGCGACACGCCGATCACCCCGATGCGCTGGCCCGGCGCGCGGCGCCGCAATTCCTCGAGCGCGGCGCGCACGCCGATCGCTTCGCGCAGGCCGAACGTGACGGCGGACGCCGTGCTGGCGCCCTGGCCCGGCAAGTCGATCAGCAGCACGGCATAGCCTTGCGCATGCAGGAAGCGGGCGCGGGCGGCCATGTCGCGGCGGTCGCCGTGGATCCCGTGCAGCAGCAGCACGGCCCCGTTGCCGCGTCCAGGAAGGAACGAGCCGGCCACGCGCTGGTCCGGGGCGCTTTGCAGCAGCACGTCTTCCGCGACTAGCCCCGGCAGCGGCACGGCGTGCGGCGCGACGGCGATCAGCCTCGAGCCGATCATCCAGACGACGACGGCGGCCGCCAGCACGACGATGGCGAGCGCGATCAGGCACGTGGGCAGTGATGGACGGAAAGACATGACCCCCATTACACCGCAACTCCGCCATGCGGTCCAGCAAGTCAGTGCGCGGCGAGGTCGTCGAGGATGGGGCAGTCGGAGCGTGCGTCGCCATGGCACGAGCTGGCCAGTGCCGCGAGCGTGCGCTTCATCGCTTCCAGCTCGGCGATCTTGCGGTCCAGTTCGTCGATGTGTTCGAGCGCCAGGCGGCGCACGTCGGCGCTCGCGCGCTGCTTGTCGCGCCACAGGGCCAGCAGGCCGGCGATCTGGTCCAGCGAAAAGCCCAGCGCGCGGCCCCGGTGGATGAATTGCAGGATGCGCACGTCGTCCATGCCGTACTGCCGATACCCCGCCTCCGTGCGGCGCGCCGGCGGCAGCAGGCCGATCGATTCGTAGTGACGCACCATCTTGGCCGTCACGCCGGATGCCCGCGCCGCTTCGCCGATGTTAAAACTAGGGGTTGCCCGTGCCGTCGTATCCATGGTGTGGTCCTCGTCGATGCGCTCAGCATACACCTTCCCACGATGGGAAGCTCAAGCCCGCTTGACTTGGGGCACCAACCGGTTAAGCTCGACGCACCATGACGAAGTTTATTCTGACCGCATTGGTCATCGCCCTGATCGGCCCCGTCGCGCTGCACGCCGAGCCCGCGCCCTGGTATCACTGGCGCAGCAAGAGCACGGGCGCCCTCGCCTGCTCGCAGACGCCGCTGGGCCCCGGCTGGGCGCGCGCGGACGGGCCCTATCGTGACGCCCGTTGCGAAAAACCATTGCCTGCTAAATAATTAACATCCGGAACATGAAGGAGTCACCCAGGTCGCCGCTGTAGTTTCCTAACCGAGGAGAAATCGATGTTCAACAATCCCGAGCAATTCGCATCCGCCACCAAGACGCTGTTCGACCTGCAGATGCAGACCTTCAATGCCCTGGCCAGCAAGGCCGTGCAGGGCGTCGAACAAGTCGTGGCGCTGAATCTGGCGACCGCCAAGCAATCGATGGAAAACACGTTGGAGGCCAGCCGCCAGTTCAGCCAGGCGCCGGATCCGAAGGCCGCCATCGACGCCATCTCCTCGCGCGTGCAGCCGGGCGTGGCGGAAGCCGCGGCCTACGGCGACCAGCTCAAGGTGGTCATCGGCGACATCAAGAAGGAATTCGAGCAGGCTGCCGACACCCACCTCGCCGAAGCGAAAAACACCTTGTCGGCGCTGATCTACGACGTCACGCAGAACGTGAAGCCGGGCCAGGAAAACGCCGTGGAAATCATCAAGGCGGCGATCGAGAACGCATTCAAGGGCTACGAGCAGGTGACGCAGTCCACGCGCGACGCCATGCGCCGCGTCGAGGAACAGGTGGCGCGCGCGACCGAGCAGCTGAAGGCCGCCCAGTCGCAGATGCCGAAACCGCCGGCCGCGCACTAAGGTCCGCGCTAAGTTCCGCGCTCAGGACGGGCGCGCGCCGACGCCCAGCATCTCTTCGATCTGGGCGAACGCCGCATCGTCCTTCACCACGGCGCGCAGCCACACGTGCAACGGCTGCTCGCCCCAGTGCGCGGCCTTGTCGGCCAGGTAGGCGACGGGGCTGTGCGGCTCCGTGCGCCGAAAGTATTCGGCCACCGCGCGCAGCTGGGCCAGTGCCTGCGCGCGCGATTGCAGCGGTCCCGCCAGCGCATGCATCGGCGCCGCGACCACGACGTCGGCCGAGGCCGGCATCGGCACCGGCACCGGCGCCGCTTCCTTCAATGCCGGTTTGACGAACAGGACGAGGCTTTCCAGTCCCGAGCGCGCAGCGCTGAAACTCGGGCCATCCGCGCCCAGCACGGCGTCGACGCTTTTCTCCAGCCGGTCGATCGCGGCCGCGCAATGCTCGCAGTCGCGCATCAGGTTGGCGGCGAACGCCGGCGACGTGCGCTGGCGCACCGCTTCCAGCTTCAACAGCGCATCGCCGCCCTCCATGCGCGCGACGTCGAACTCGCGCAGCGCGTGGCCGTGCGGTCCTTCCGTCAGCGGCACGTCGCGCAGCCACGGCGCGATGCGGGCCGCGAGCCACGCGAGGTTGCCGATGCGGCGCTCGACGCCATCCTCGTCGGGCAGCGGATACAGGCCGTCCCAGTAGCGTTCGCACAGCATGGCGACGAGCAGCAGGCTGTCGCCCAGCGCGCGCAGACCGTCCGTCCGCGCGGCCGCCTCGGCCAGCCAGACGGCCAGCTGCAAGTCCTTGCTGCGCGTCTCGATCAGCTGGGCACACTGGCGCTCGACGAACTTCCAGTCGGCCTCCTTCAAGTCGGTGACCCAGGCGCCCTGCTCCAGCGACGGATCGTCGGCCTGGCGCGCACGCACGATGGCGTCGATCTCGCTGGAGAACGCGAGGTCGTCGCCGCAGGGTTTGTCCGCCCTCACGGGCGCGAGCAGCCGGTCCAGGTTCAGCATGGCGGCCTCCTCATGCCGGTTCGACGGCATACTTGATCTTGCCGGCCTTCGTCGCACCGACCTTCACCCGCCCGATCGCGCTACCGTCCGCCATGCGGGCGAGCACCGCGTCCGCGATCTCGGGCAGCAAGGTGCCGTTCAGGATCGTGTCGACGTTGCGTGCGCCGGAGTCGACCTCGGTACAGCGCGCCAGCACGGCCGCGACGAGTGCGTCGTCGTAGTCGAAGCTGGCCTGGTGGTTTGCCGCGACGCGCCGGCGGATGCGGTCCAGCTTCAGGCGGATGATGTTGGCGAGGACGGCGTCGTCGATCGGATAGAACGGCACCACCGTCAGCCGGCCCAGGAACGCGGGCTTGAAATGCTTCATGAGGCTGGGCCGGATCAGTTCCGCCAGCGCTTCCGGCGTCGGCCGTTCCTCCGGCGCCTTGTTCAGGCACGCCTGCATGATCTGGCTCGACGCCGCGTTCGACGTGAGGATGATGATCGTGTTGCGGAAGTCGATCTGGCGCCCTTCCGCGTCGTCCAGCACGCCCTTGTCGAACACCTGGAAGAACAGTTCGAGCACGTCCGCATGCGCCTTCTCGACCTCGTCCAGCAGCACGACGCTGTACGGATTGCGCCGCACGGCTTCCGTCAGCACGCCGCCCTCGCCATAGCCGACATAGCCCGGCGGCGAGCCTTTCAGGCCGGAGACGCTGTGCGCTTCCTGGTACTCGCTCATGTTGATGGTGACGAGTTTCCGTTCGCCGCCATACAGCAGGTCCGCGAGCGCGAGCGCGGTCTCCGTCTTGCCGACGCCGGACGTGCCGACGAAGAGGAACACGCCCTTCGGCTTGTTCGGATCCTCGAGGTTCGCGCGCGCCGTGCGCACGCGCTGCGCGACGATGCCGCTGGCGTGACGCTGGCCCAGGATCCGCTCGTCCAGCAACCCCTGCAAATTCATCACGGTGCGGATCTCGTCCTTCACCATGCGCCCGAGCGGGATGCCCGTCCATGCGGCGACGATGGCGGCCACCGTCTGGCCATCGACCTGCACGGGCACGAGCGGTGCCTCGCCCTGCAGCGCGTGCAGTTCGGCCACCTTCGCGCGCAAGGCCGGGCTGTCGCCCTGCCCCGCTTCCAGGCGCGCGCGCAGCGCGTGGATTTCGGCACACAAGGCCTGTTCGGCATCCCAGCGCGCGCGCAGGCTCTCCTGTTCGTCCAGCGCCTGCGCCCGTTCCGCACGCAGCCCCACCAATGCGGCCGCGTGATCGGCGCCCGCGCTTTCCTCGCGCACGAGCGCCTGGATGCGCGCATCGAGCCGTTCCACGCGGCGCGTGCAATCCTCCAGCACGGCGGGCGTCGCTTTCTGGCCCAGCGCGACCTTGGCACAAGCCGTATCGAGCACGCTGACGGCCTTGTCCGGCAACTGGCGGCCGCTGATGTAGCGGTGCGACAGGCGCACGGCTTCCACGATCGCCTCGTCGTAGATGCGCACGCCGAAATGCACTTCCATCAGCGGCGCCATCGCGCGCAGCATGGCGCATGCCGTCTCCTCGCTCGGCTCCTCGACCTTCACCACCTGGAAGCGCCGCGCCAGCGCCGCATCCTTTTCGAAGTATTTCTTGTATTCGCTCCACGTGGTGGCGGCCACGGTGCGCAGCTCGCCCCGCGCCAGCGCGGGTTTCAGCAGGTTGGCGGCATCGTTCTGGCCCGCGGTGCCGCCTGCGCCGATCATCGTGTGCGCCTCGTCGATGAACAGGATGATCGGGTGCAGGCTTTTTTTCACCTCGTCGATCACGTTCTTCAGGCGGTTCTCGAACTCGCCCTTGACGCTGGCGCCGGCCTGCAGCAGCCCCAGGTCGAGCACGTGGATCTCCACGCCGCGCAAGACGTCCGGGACGTCGCCTTGCGCGATGCGCAGCGCAAGGCCTTCGACGACGGCCGTCTTGCCGACACCCGCCTCGCCCGTCAGGATCGGGTTGTTCTGCCGGCGGCGCATGAGGATGTCGATCACCTGCCGGATCTCGGCATCGCGCCCGATCACGGGATCGAGCTTGCCCTCGCGCGCCCGCGCCGTGAGGCAGGTCGTGTACTGGTCGAGCGCGGGCGTCTTGCCGGGGGCCGCGGCCTGCAACTCCGTGACGGGATCGGCACCCAAGGCCTGCGTCGCGGGCGCCACTGCGGGCGCTTCGCCGGAACCGGCCGTCAGCTTGTCGAATTCGTGCTTCAGGCGGTCGACGGGGAAGCCCGCGAAATGGCGCGACGCGCGCTGGGCCAGCTGCGCGAGGCCGGGCTCCGTCAGCAGCGCGAGCAGCAGGTGGCCGCTGCGGATGTGCTGCGGTTGCGTCGATGCGCCCAGCGACGCGATCAGCCACGCATGCTCGAACAGCACCGGCAGATGGCGCGAGAACACGGGCGTGCGTGCGCTGCCGGACGGCAGACGCTCCACTTCGCGGCGCAGATCGGATTCGAGGCCCGTCGTGCTGACGCCCGCCGCGCGTGCCGCCACCACGAGATCGCTCGCGGGCTGCTCCAGCAGCGCGAGGAACAGGTGCTCGATGTCGACTTCATACTGGCCGAGCCCGACGCAAATGCCGGCCGCGCGGGTGGCGGCCGACCGCGTGACGTCGTTCAGCTTGGCGATCAGGGTCTTCAGGTTGATGTCCATCGTCGGTGTCCTTTGGTGGAATGGCGGCCGCGCCGCGTTACGGACGCGCGGGGCGGCCGGCCTTGCTGATCGCGTAGTTCAGCGAAGACGGCTGCAGCACGGCGTTGAAATTGACCGGTTCGCGCCCCGGGCCGGCAACGAGCGTCGCATCGATCACGAAGTGCAGGCGGTTCACGCCGCCCTCCTCGGCCACCAGCGCCGCACTGACGTTCTGCAACCGCGGTTCATGGCGCTCGATTGCGTCCTTCAGGCAGGCGCAGATCGCGGTCCGGTCCTCGCTGCTGGACAGGCAGAACGCGGCGAAGTCCGTCAGGCCGTAGTTCAGGATGGAGGCACGCGCCAGCGGATACCCGTCGAACGACGCCAACGGCATGGCGGCGCGGGCGTTCAGCAAGGCTTCCAGGTCGCGCGCAACGTTGTCCTTGAGCTGGTCGATGCCCGCGCGGCCGGGGTGGACCTGCTGCCCCATCAGGCGGTCGAGCAGACCGGGCGAATACGCTGTCATCGCGGCTCCCATCGGTGGCATGCGGTGTCGGTAAAAAAGACCGCGGCCCGGAGGCCGCGGAAATCGCGGGGAGGAAAATGTAAAGCGCGTTACGCGCCCCGGAAAAGCGCGTCAGGCGACCCGGTTCGTGGCGAGGTCCCAGCCGCCCGAGGTATTGCCGCCGGCGCCGCCGCCGATCTTCTGCTGGGTGTAGCGCCATTTGACCTTCGAGAATTTCAGCCCGACCGTCTCGTGCAGGAAGTCGCCTTCCGCGACCTGCGGCTTGACGGAGCCGATCAGGACGTTCTCGATCTCGATCTCGAAATACTTGACGCGCTCGCCCTGCCCGTCGGCGCGCATGAACTCGAACTTCGCCTTCGGGATCGTCTTGCCCGACGAGCAGGTCTGCAACAGCAGCGGCGACGAGAGGTCGGCCAGCTTGGCGATCTCGATCTCGTCGTGCTCGCAGCGTTCGGCCGTGTGGCCGCCGCCCGTCGACGCCGTCGCGGACTTCGGCTGGATCACGCCCCAGTTGACCGATTTGCATTCGATCCAGTCCTTGTGCTTGTCGTCGGCCGACTCGCCCTTGATGCCGTCGATTTGCAGGTACACGTCAATTGCCATGTTCTACTCCAGTTCAGTGGTGGAAGGATTCAGTTCTTGGTCGACTGCGGCAGCTCCGCGACCAATCGGAGCGAAACGGACAATTCGTCGAGCTGGAAATGAGGACGCAGGAACGACACGGCCCGATAGACGCCGGGCCGGCCCGGCACCTCGGCCACCTGCACGCTCGCTTCGCGCAACGGGAATTGCGCCTTCTGGTCCTGGCTCGCGTTGTCGTCGAGGAGGACGTATTGCGTCAGCCAGCGGTTCAGGTAATCCTCGACGTTCGAGGCAGCCGCAAAGCTGCCGATCTTGTCGCGCATCATGGCCTTCATGTAGTGCGCGATGCGCGACACGGCAAAGATGTACTGCAGCTGCGACGACAGCAGCGCGTTCGCGTTGGCCGCGTCGTTCGCGTACTTGCGCGCCTTCTGCGCCGACTGCGCGCCGAAGAACGCGGCGTACGACGTGTTCTTGCAGTGCACGAGCGAGACGAAACCCAGGTCCGACAGCTCCTTCTCGCGGCGGTCCGTGATCGCGAGCTCCGTCGGGCATTTCAGCGCGATCTCGCCCTCGTCCGTCTTGAACGTATGCGTGGGCAGGTTCTCGACGAGGCCCCCGCCTTCGACGCCGCGGATTGCCGCGCACCAGCCGTAGTCCTCGAACGCCTTCGTCAGCTTGGTCGCGAACGCATACGCCGCGTTACACCACAGGTATTTCTGGTGGTCCGTGCCGTCGACGTCCTCCACGTAATTGAAGCCTTCCGTCGCCGTGCCATCGGCCGGGTTGTACGGCAGGCGGCCCAGGAAGCGCGGCAACGTGAGGCCCACGTAGCGGGAATCCTCCGACTCGCGGAACGCCTTCCACTTCGCGTATTCGACCGTGTCAAACACTTTCGCCAGGTCGCGCGGCTTGCCCAGGTCGCCGAAGCTTTCGATGCCGAACAGCTCGGGCCCCGCCGACGTGATAAACGGCGCGTGGCTGGCCGCCGCGACGTGCGACATCTGCTCGAGAAAATAGATGTCCTCCGGTTGCCGCGTGATCTCGAAATCGCCGATCAGCGTGCCGTACGGCGCGCCGCCGAAGCTGCCGAATTCCTCTTCGTAGACTTTCTTGAACAAGGCGCTCTGGTCGAATTCCAGCGCGGACTGGAAGTCCTTCACCAGGTCGCGCTTGCTCGCATTGAGCATGCGCACCTGCAGGCCGCTGCTCGTCGCCGTGTTCTTGACGAGGTAGTGCAAACCGGTCCAGCTGCGTTCCAGCTTCTGGAATTCGGGGGCGTGCATGATCGCAGACAGCTGCGCCGAGATCATCCGGTCCAGCTCCGCCAGCCGTGCATCGATCGTGGCCGACAGATTGGTCGACACGACCATCGTGCCTTCCATCACCTGGCTCACGAGTTCGGAGATGATGTCGCGCGCCCGTTCGTGTTCGCTGCTCGACGTCGCCACGCGGCTCTGTTCGACGATCTGGTCGAGCAGCGAGATGTCCGGACGGTCGGCATGCGCGGCCGCGGTGGCCGTCTCGAGGATCGCGCTCATGCTTCCTCCTTGCCCGGCTTGGCGCCGGCCTTGCGCAGGCTGTCCAGTTTTTCCGTGTTGGTCAGCACGTCGTTGAGCAAGTCTTCCAGCTTGTCGTTGCCGGCCAGCTTGTTGCGCAGGTCGGCCAGCTTGGCGCGCGCATCCAGCAAGCCTTTCAGCGGCGCCACCTGCTGCACGACGGCTTCCGGACGGAAGTCGTCCATCTGCCGGAACTGCAGTTGCACGGCGAACTCGCCCCCTTCCGCCGACAAGTGGTTCGGCACACGGAAGCTCGTCGCCGGCGCGACGCCGCCCAGCACCTCGTCGAAATTGTCCGCGTCCACGTTGACGAACTTGCGGTCCTTCAGGCGTTTCTTCGCTGCGTCCGGATCGGTGCCGAAGTCGCCGAGCACCCCGACGACGAACGGCAGCTCCTTGTTCTCGATCGCGTCGCCGATCTCGACGTCGTACGTCATCTGCACGCGCGGGGCGCGCACTTTCTGCAGGCGTTTCTGCACGCTTTCATTCTTGGCCATGTCGACTCCTGTGGACTTGTTGGGCTTGTTGGCGGGGTTACCTGAGCGCGCCGAACGGATCGTTCGATGCCGTCGAACGCGTCGTCGATGCTGCCGGCGCGGTGCCGACGGCGTGCTTCGCCGCCTCCCTCGCGCGCGCGACGGCGGGATGGTTGTTCGGCACCAGCACGTCTTCGTTCAGGCTCGTGCGCAGAAGCCGGGCCAGGTCCTGCGCCTCGGTCCGCACGTTGCCGGTCAGGTTGTTCTTTCGGCTCAGGTCGGCCAGCGCCTTGCTCGTCACGCGCAGGCCGCTCACGGCGACGATGCTGTTCGAGAGCGTATCGTCCGGGTCGCGCTGCAGCGCTTCCAGCGCGTCGACGATCGCCTCGCCGTAATTCGTGCTGTCGAAGTGCATCTGGGCCATGCGCACCCACGGGGTCTTGTCGGTCGGGAAGGTGCTGCCGGCCTTCTTTAGGATCGCGTAGGCCTTGTCGTTCTGGCCCGCCAGCACTGCGGCGTCCGCTTCCGACATCGCGGCCGCCATCGTCGACGCCGGCCTGGCCGCGTGGGCGACGACCGGCTCCGTGCTGGCGCAGGCCGACAGCAACGCGATACATGTGATGGGCACCGCGGCAAGCGGCATCAGGCGTTCGAATGTCATGAGGCTCTCCCGGTTGAAATCAGACGCCATTATTGGTGATCGATTTCTGGGAAGAATTGCGTGTCATCAACGGTCCTTGGCCCGTCGATTGCGCCCCGTCGAAAAGGCCGTTGCGCCCGGTCAGGGCGTCCGGCCCGCGATCCCGTTAAATCTTGCTTTCTCTTTATTCGATGCAAGGAACGCCGATGATGCGATCATGGATGGGGTTGTGCTGCCTGGCCTCGCTGCTGGGCGGCTGTGCGGGCGGCGCCGGGAGGTTGAGCGGCAGCGCACTGGAAGCCATCGGGTTGCGCAAGCCGCCGCCCCTGCCGGAAGCGCAGCAGCCGCCGCGCAACGTCGTCGTACACCTGCACGCCGCGCCGCGGCTGAACGTCGACGCACGGGGGCAGCCGCTCGCGCTGCTGGTGCGCATCTACAAGCTGCGCCAGCGCGCCGCGTTCGACCAGGCGCCGTATGCCGCGTTCCTGTCGCCGCAGGCGGAGCGCGACGCCCTCGGCACCGACCTCGTCGACGTCAGGGAAATCACCCTCGTGCCTGGACAGAAACTCGATATCAACGACAAGGTCGCGCGGGACACGCCGTGGCTCGGCGTCGTCGCCCTGTTCCACGCGCCGGCCGCGCAGGGCTGGCGCGTCGCATTTGCGGCCGCGGACGCCGAGCGGCCCGGCGTGACGGTCGGCCTGCGCGCTTGCGCGCTGACGGTCGGCACGGGCGCCGCGCCGGCGGGGTCTCTTGTCCACTGTCAATGAGCGCCGCGACGTTTCCAGCAAGCTAGAAATTTGTGAATCGGGAGGCTCATGACTACGCCATCGAAAGTCTTGTGGGGCGAGGGGTTGTTCCTGCGTCCCCAGCACTTCCAGCAACAGGACCGCTATCACGAAGCACGCCTGAACGAGACGGCCAACGCGCTGCATCCGTATTGCTGGGGCGTGCGCCGGCTCGCCATCGATACGGATGCGCTGAAGGCCGACACGCTGCGCGTGACGGAGTTGTCGCTGATCTTCCCGGACGGCGAGCTCGTGCGCGCTCCGGACCGCGATCCGCTGCCGCCGCAGGTGCGCCTGGACGAGCTGCCGCCCGACGTGCAGGCGATCCGCTTCCATGCGGCGCTGCCCGTCCTGAAACCGCACGGCGACAATTGCGCGCCGCGCGGCGAAACCCGTCCGGATGCCCGCTTCGGCCAGCGCGAGCACGACACGCAGGACCTGTTCAGCCAGGCCGCGCCGGCCCCTGTCGCCTTCCTGACGCGCACCGTGCGCCTCGTCTCCGAACTCGAATCGCTCGACGCCTACGACAGCTTTCCGCTCGTGCGCCTGCAGCGCGTGGCGACGGGCGGCTTCGAAGCGGATCCGGCGTTCACGCCGCCCAGCCTGTCGCTCGCGGGCGCGCCGGGCCTGCACGGGCGACTCGTGCGCCTGATGGAAAAACTTCTGGCGAAGGTGAACGCCCTGTACGGCCATTACCGCGAACCGGGGCGGCACGTCGTCGAACTGCGCGGCGGCGACGTCGCCTCGTTCTGGTTGCTGCACACGGTCAGCACCGGCTATGCCGCGCTGACCCATTACCTGGCCCACCGCGAGTTGCACCCGGAGCGCCTGTTCCAGGACTTGCTCGCCCTGGCCGGCGGCCTGATGACGTTCTCGCGCACTGCCAAGCTGGAAGACCTGCCGGCGTATGCGCACCAGGATCCCGGTCCGGCCTTCGCCCGCCTGGACGGCATCCTGCGCGACCTGCTCGACACCGTGATCTCGTCCCGCTATTTCGCGATCGCGCTGTCGAACGAGCGCCCGTCCTACCATCTGGGCGCGCTCGACTCCGGCAAGATCACGCCTCAGACGACGCTGTACCTGGGCGTCGCGGCCGACCTGCCGGCGCTGCAACTCGTCGACATCGTCCCGCTGCGCTTCAAGATCGGCGGCCCCGAGGACGTCGACAAGCTGGTGCTGACGGCGATGCCCGGCGTGAAGCTCGTGCACGCGCCCCAGGTGCCGAGCGCGCTGCCCGTGCGGCCCGACATGGTCTATTTCGTGCTCGAGAACCGCGGTGTTTTGTACGACAGCATGCTCAAGGCGCAGGCCATCTCGATCTACGTCCCGAACGGCATCCGTGACCTCACACTCGAATTGATTGCGATCGCAGCATGAACCATCCCGTCGAACGGCGCGCCGCGCCCTCCCAACGCGGCGCCGCCGGCACCGCCCCCAGCTCCCTCGTCGACCTGATGTACGAGGGCTTCTATGCGCTGTTCCTGCTCAAGCGCGGCTGCGGTCCGCACGACCAGGACGGCTTCGCCGACCGCATGACGTCCTTCCTCGGCGACGTCGACCGCAGCGCCAAGGCCCTCGGTATCGGGGCCGAGGATGTGACGGCGGCCAAGTACGCGTTCTGCGCGGCCGTCGACGAGATCATCCTCGGTGCCGATTACGCGATCCGCGAAGCGTGGGAAACCCGGCCCCTGCAACTGCGCCTGTTCGGCGACCAGCTCGCCGGCGAACATTTCTTCCAGCGCCTCGACGACTTGCGCGCCAAGGGCAGCGTCCACCTGCAGGCGCTCGAGGTCTACCATTTGTGCCTGCTGCTCGGCTTCCGCGGCCGCTTCGCGCTGGACGGGCCGGATAAACTGAATTACCTGACGGCGCGCCTGGGCGACGAGATCGCCCGCATGCGCGGCAAGAGCCGCCCTTTCGCGCCGCATGCGGACCGCCCGGACCAGATCGTCCACAAGCTGCGCAGCGACACGTCGCTGTGGGTCCTGTGCGGTATATTCGCACTCGCCGGCCTGTGCGCCTATGTAGGCTATCGCAATGCACTCGGCAGCGAGACCGACCGGGCGCTGGCCAGCTACAACGATCTCATCAAGCTGCCGCCGCGGTCGGCCAACGTGACGATCACGCTGCCCTGACGCGGGCTCCAGTCAACGCACGGCCGCCGCATCCGCCTGGCGCTGCGCGAACGTGCGCATGACCAGATCGACGGCGGTGTCGACGCCGTGTTCGGCCGCCATGGCGTCGGCGACCTGCGCGGCACGCACCGTCATCGCCGGCGCCGCCAGTACGTCCCGGATGCGCCTTGCCAGCGCGGCCGCGGTCACGTTGCGCCGCTTGGCCGGCTTGCCGCCGATGCCCAGGCGCCGCAACTCCTTGCCCCAATGCGCCTCCTCGCTGATGTTGGCGACGACGACGGACGGCGTCCCCGCGCGCATGGCGGACTGCGTCGTGCCCGCGCCGCCGTGGTGGACGATCGCGCGGCAGCGGGGAAAGACGACGTGGTGCGGCGCCGCCGCGACGTACAGGATATTGCCATCGCCCTGGAATCCGCACGCCGCCGCCGACGGTGCCTGGATGATGGCACGGCAGCCGGCCCGGCGCGCGGCCTCCGTCAACAGGCGCAGGGCCTTCGCCTGGCCCACGCGGTCACGCGGCATCCAACTGCCGAACGTCATGTACACCGGTGCGTCGCCGGCGGCGAGAAAATCGTCGAGATCGGGCGACAGCTGCCCTTCCATGGCAAGGTTCGGCATGTCGAAGAATCCGCAGACACGAACCGGCGGCGGCCAGTCCGGCCGCGCCCCGCACATCGTGGGGCTCACGGCAACCAGCGTGAGATACTGCGACAGCCAGATCTGCGTGACGACGTCGCGCAGGGGCGCCATGCCCAGCTGCGCGCGCAATCGGTCGGGGTAATGCTTCAACCCGCGGTTGAGCAGCGTCCTGGTCAGCCACCAGAGCAGGCGGTGAACGACCTTTCCGGCGCCGGGCATGGTCAACGGGTGATCGAAGTCGCTGGGCACGCCCGCATGCGACAACAGGACGCTGACATAAGGCCTCCCGGCCGCCTCCGCGGCGGTCTGCAACGGGTGCAGGAAATAATGGCCGATCAGCACGTCCGACTCCGCGCACAGACGGCGCGCCGCGTCGAACATGGCGTCCTCGACCGGTTCCAGGCACAGGCGCAGGATGGCCTTCATCTGCGTCATCGGATTGCGGATGGCGTACGCTGTCCGGCCGATGTTTTCCTGCTGTTCCGGGGTGAGCACGGGCGACGCGACGAGGGTAATCTTCACGCCCGCGGCCGAGACCATGTCGCGGTAGGCGTCGCTGTCGACGCAGGTGATCAACAGATGTACGTCGTTTCCCGCCGCCTGCAAACCTTCCGCGAGGGCGAGGAAAGGCCGGATGTCGCCGTGGCTTCCCCACGTCTGCATGCCAATTTTCATATTGCTCTATTGCCTGTATATTAACTTTTCCAATATACAACAAATCGAGCAGGATGCTATCGGATGCCCGTGGCGCGGGGATGGCGTTACTGCACGACCTTGAACTCGATGCGCCGGTTGCGTGCCCTGCCCTCGAGCGTGCGGTTATCGGCCACGGGGCGATCGGGGCCTTCGCCGGACACGGCGATCATGTCGGCCTTGATGCCGCGTCCGACCACGTACGCCTTGACGGCCTCCGCCCGCGCCTGGCTGAGCGACAGGTTGCCGGCGCGGGACCCGGCATTGTCCGTGTGGCCGATGACTTCGACTCGCTTGTCCTTCAGGCGCAGCAGCGCCACGCTCATCTGGTCGAGGATGGCCTTGCCGGAATCGGTCAGCGTCGCCTGGCCCGATTCGAATTCGATGATGCGGTTGGCCAGCGCCGCATCCAGCATGCCTTGTTCCGACGCCGCCACGCGCAAGCCGTTGTTGACCGTATAGCCCGGATCGAGTGCCAGGGCGATGTCGCTTGCGATCTGCGTGCGCTGGGACTCGCTCGCAACGTCGCCGCGCAGGCTGACGTTCGTGCCGTCGACTTGCAATTGCCCACGGCTGATCAGTTTCAGGTCCGGGCCGATCAGCTTGGCGACGTGCTCGTTCCAGTTCGCCGGCATCGACACGCGTCCGACGACGAGCTGGTCGACGATCCGGTCCGCGCCGTACACGGCGCGCAGGCGGGCGAGGACGGCGGCCTTGCTGCCCTCGTCGCCGACCGTGCCGGAAACAACGATGGGCGCGGCCGCATCGGCCAGGGCAACAGGCGGTACCCAGCTTGCTGCCGCGACGATGGCGCACACGACCAGTCTTTTGAGAGGCGAGGTTGTCGGCTTCAAGGCGCGGCTCCGATGAAGGTGTCGAGGAACAGTTCGCGTGCGAGGCGCAGGGGCAGCGCGGGCTGCTCGAGATAACTGGCCAGCGTGCGCATGCCGATGTCCAGGCCAAGTTGCTCGTCGATCCAGGCATCGTCGTCGAGATGCACCTGCTGCTCGGCGGCGACGAGCGGATCGATCAGCGCATGGAGCGTCCCCGCCGCCATGGCGCCGAACCCGACGACCAGGGCCGGACGGTCGCGCACGCGCGTCACGAACAGCACGAGATCGAAGCCGCTCTTCCGGATGAACGGCAGCACGAGCTCCAGCCAGAACGTGGCGGCAACGTGGCGCAGCGCGGCATCGCGCGGCAGGGGCAGCACCAGGCTCTTGTGGAGGCTGGCGGGACGGCTGTGCATGACGGGTTGCAGCAGCAGGCCGAGCCCGAGAATCATGCGATTCGCGGGCGCCTCCAGCTGCACCGTCAATTCGCTGACGGTGGACAACGCGAGATAGCTGGCCAACGCGGCGTCGTACTCGCCGAGCGCCACCGGAGCGTCCGCGATGGCCTGCAGGTGGGCGCTGGGATCGCCGCTCCCCAGCACACGCGGCGCCATGGTTTCCAGATAGTCCCACAACGGGCCGAAAGCAAGCGGACAACGCGCCGCGAAACCGGCCGGATCGGGGACATCGACGGTGCGCATCATCAGGAACGGAAAACGGCGCCCCGAGCGGTCGTGGCTGGCGACGAGGTGGCCCGCGACGGCGTGCCGCCGGTCCGGGCCGACGAAAGCGAAGCTGGCCGGCGCCATCGCATCGTAGTTCAGCTTCCAGCGCGCATCGGACGGCAAGCGCGTCATCACCTGGGCGATCCAGTCGTCCAGCATGGCCAGGACGGGCTGATCGTCGGCCGGCTTGACGAAGTCGCTGTGCGCCGGGATCTTGCCGAAGTAAGCGATCCGGCTCAGGACAGGTTCGCGCAGCACGGCGCGGCTCGCTGCGCGGTTCACTGGCCCGCTCCCGCCAGGACGGGGCCGACTGCCGGCCGCCCGACGACGGCGTCAGGCAGCCGCAGCCCGCGAAAACCCTGTCTGGCCTGGGCGTCGCCGCCGGACGTCTCCGCGCTGCTGACGCGCTTCAAGTCGACGGCCACCGATACGTTGCCGACCGTCCAGCGCAATTCGTGCGTGCTCGCGTCCAGGCGTTTCTGCGTGGCCGCCTCGATCATCTTCTGCAGCCCGAACTGGCCCGGCTCGTTGAACAGCTCGACGGTACGCCCGTCGAAGGTGACGGCGCTGATCCGCGCGCCGCTGCTGCCTTGCGGCCCCGGGTGCACCATATTGACCCAGGCGGGCGGCGTGTTCCGGTAGCGCAACTGCTGGCCGTCGATCTCGATCGTGTACTCGGTGACGCCGGGCGCCGTCAGGGGCAGCAGCTGGAACACGGCCTGCGGACCGCCGCCGGCGGCGACGCCGTTGGCCGACAGCGGCGCCACCCAGCCGGGGAATCCGCTCACCACTTGCGGCGCGAGCGTAATGCCGATGTCGGCCCACGTGCGGCTGGTGAGGACGTCGCCACGGCGCACGACGAGCGGGCCCATCGTCGTTCCCACGAATTTCGCGACGACGCCGTCCGGTCCGAACACCTGGCCGATCTCGACCGGCGTCGCCTGGATCTGGGCCGACGATGCGAACGGGTACTTGGCCGCCAGCGTCTTCTGGAACGGCTCGACGACCTGGGCCTGCCACGTCTTGTTGATTTCCGATTCCGACGGCAGCACGATCATCGCGAACGTCTGCACGAGCGGGCGGACGAGCAGCGGCCGCAGCATCTGCTTCTGCGTCTCCGTCATCCCCGCCAGCATCTGTTCGTCGACGTATTTCAGGGCGTCGGCCAGTTCCGACCCGCTGCCCTCCAGGGTCTGCTGCATCAGTTGCTTGGCGCCGGGGCCGGGGTCGCCCTGGTTCTTCAGCTGGTTCAGGCGACTGCGCAGCTTCGACAGCGCGTCGAGGTAGCCGGTCATCAGCGACGCCTCCTTTTCCTTCACGCCGACCAGCCGCGCGACGCCCGCGAATTCGCGCCCGACGGGCCCAGCGACCTGCACGCCACCGACCGGCAGCGGGCCCAGGGCGTCGGCCATCGGGCGCGCATCGGCCGGCGCCTGCCGCAGCACCACTTCGCGGATCCAGCCCATGACGCCGCGCTTGATCTTGACGCTGTCGATCCGGGCCTGCGCGGGATCGTCCCACGCAGTCTGTTCGTGGACGGTCTTGAGCACCTTGGCGAGCGGCGACGTCAGCGGATCACCGAGGCGGTTCATCGCCTGTACGCTGGCGTCGAAGCCGCCCAGGTCGGCGATGGTCACACCCTGCACGAACTTGCTCCACTCACGCGCGTAATCGGTCTTGTACATGTCGACGAGCGCCTTCTGGATCTGCTCCGGGCTGCCTTCCAGCGTGAGGTCGTCCTTGGCGACGCTCTTGAGGACCCAGTCGCTGCTTTGCAATTCATGGGTCGATGCATCACGGATCGCGCCCTGGACAAATTTTTCCCAGGCTTCGCGGGTGTAGGCGCCGCCGACGGCGTAGCTGCCCACGACCAGCGCCTGGTCCTGTTCGCCAACGATGCGCGCGACCGTGACGCCGGGAAAGCGGGTCGACGCGCGCGTCCGGATGTCGGCATACACGCGCTCGCGCGCGGGCGTGCCGCGCACGACGCGGCGCAGGTTCTCGCGGGCGGTGTCCAGCAGGCTAAGCTTGGGCGTGATCTGCGGCCATGCCTGGTCGTCGATGTGGGCCAGCACGAAGGTCAGTTGGCGCTCGGCGCTGCGGATCATCTGCTCGCGCGGCATGGCGCCCCGGTTCGCTTCGAGCCAGCCGCGCCAGAAGCGCGTCAACTGGTCGTTCAGGTGACCGGGTTCGGCGTGGGTCTTGTCCGCCAACATCAGGTAGGTCTTGAGCGCATTGTAGGCGTCGCCGACGTTCATGGCCGATACGTCCTGGTAGGGCTGGCCCGGCTTGGCGACGGGTGTCGCGCGGACGGTCGGATCGAGCTGGGACGCGTTCGCATTCATCTCGGCCAGCAAGCTCTCCAGCGCACCGGCCACCGGCTGCACCATCACTTCGCGCACACCCGCGAAATATTCGTCACGCAGCTTGCGCTCCAGTGCGTCGCCCTGGTAAAGGCCGAACGCCAGTGCCCACGGACGGTCCTCGCGGTATTTCTCGAGCTGTTCGATGCGGTCCTGCAGGATGTCGAGCCCTTCCAGGCGCGCCTGCAAGTCGGTGCGGCCGGCCTGCAGCTTCATGACCTTGTCGAGATCGATTTTGACGTTCGCGACCAGTTGGCAGTTGCCCATATAGGACCAGCTCCAGCCTCCGAGCGCGCAGCCGAGCAGCACCGTGGCGGCGAAGAAGGCGCCGATCTTCATGCGCGCGGCCGCCGGGCTCGTGTAGCGGCGCACCAGGTCGCGATCGGCGAAGATCACGTTGCGGAACAAGTGCAGCAGGAAATATCCCGACTGCTCCACGCTCTGCACATCGTCATCGGTCTTCCCCTCGTCGCCGAGCGGACGCAGCTGCAAGTCGAATCGGCCGGCGACACGGTTGGCCGACTGCGTCTCGACACTGCCTTCCTGCAGGGCGCTGGTGAAATAGAACCCGCGGAACACGGGCTTGAACTGCCACGTGTTTTCCTCGAACAGGGTGGCAAGGAATCCGCGCAACTGGGGCTTGAGCGCGGCGAATTCGAGGGGGAACGTGAACACCCCGGGCCGCAGCGCGGTACTGCGGTTGCCTGCCATGCTGGCCAGGCTCATTTCCTTGAGGCCGTCGTGCAGCTCGTCGAAATGCTGGTCGAAGAATGCCAGGACGTCCTGCGGCGTGCTCCGCCGGTTGTAGCGCAAGGTGGCGCCCCAGACGCGATCCCGCTCCGTCCGTTCGCAGTCATGGAAGAAGTCACCGAAGCCGGCGACGAGGTCGGCCTTGGTGAAGATCACGTACACGGGTGCGTTGATACCGAGCCGTTCCGTCAACTCCTGCACCCGTGTGCGCAGGCTCTTGGCCAGTTCGATCGACGTGTCGGGACTGCCGCCCGCGAGTTCCGCGACGCTGACGGCGATCAGGATCCCGTTGATCGGCGCGCGCGAACGGTGCTTGCGCAACAGGTCGAGAAAGCTGAACCACTCGGCGCGATCCCCGTCGAACACGGAATAACGCCCCGCCGTGTCGAGCAGGATGCCGTCGGTGGTAAAGAACCAGTCGCAATTGCGGGTGCCGCCCACGCCCTGCACTGCCTTGTTGCCGGGGATGGGGAACGTCAGGCCGGAGTGCTTGATCGCGCTGCTTTTCCCGGCGGCCGGATTCCCGATGATCATGTACCACGGCAGTTCGTACAGCGCGGCCGCCCCCCGCGTCAGGCCCAGCTTCGACGTCTTGATGGTGTTGATCGCCTCCAGCATGCCCTTGCGCAGGATGGCGGCATCGTTGCGCGCCGCCTGGGCCTTGCCGTCCGGCTCCGCGCCGGAAAGGATCGCATCGCCCAGCCGGTGCGCGGCACGCTTGCGCAGCCAGCCGCGGACGAGCCAGCCGATGCCGGCCGCGCCCAACAACACCAGGCCGAACAGCGCAACCCAGATGAGGGCCACGTCGAAGGATGCCGCGCCGAGCAGCACGCATGCCGCGAGCACGCCGATGCCAATCACGGCCAGAACACGCCTGTCGGTGAAGAGTTGCCAGAGTCGGGCCATCATGTTCGTTCGCAGGTTGATGAATACCAACAGCAATACTGGCACTATTTCCCAGTTGAAAATTTGAGATGAGACAACGCTGCGGAAACACCACCTGCATCAGTGCCGCATCACCCCGCGCATCCGCAGTTCGGCATGACCGAAGTCCATCATCGTCCAGCGCCCGCCCCACGTGAGGCCCACCGATTCGGCGACTTCGCCGTAGAGTTGATAGCCACGCATGGCCCAGGGGTCTTTTTCGGAGATCACGAGCTTGCCGTCGCGCCAGAACGCGCAGTCGGCGGCGAGCCCGTACTGGTGCCAGCTCTGGAATGCCCGTGCGTTCGTCACTTGGGAACCCATGCCGGCCAACATTTCCTGGCGGGCCGGGCTGCGATAACCTTCCAGCAACGCCATCTCGTATCCGTATTTCTCTTTCATGATCTTGAAGACCAGCAGCAGGCGCTGGCTGAATTCCGGCCGCAGCAGGCCCCAGTTGCGGCTGGCGTCGACGAGCATCGGGCGCACGAGTTCCACGTCGCGTGTGCTGAACGCGAGCGGCGGCAGTGCGGCGGGCGGCACGAGTTGCTCGCCCTTGAGCAGTGCGGCCACCTGCGCGTCGACGACGGTATCGACGGGCTCGTAGTCGGGCAACATGTCGGGCCGGCGCAGCAGCAACGCGAGCAACGTCGGGATCAGCACGAGCGGCACGCCGACGGCGAACCACGGCCAGTGCCGCCGCAGCGTGGAACGGCCGGCACGCAGCAGCCCGCGTGCGCCGGACCGGGACGCCTGCAACGTGGCCTGCCCGCTGCGCTGCCAGCCGCCCATGCGCCACTGCAGCCGGCGCTGCAGGGTGCCGAGCACGTGCAGCACGGACGCCCGTCCGCCCGGGAACAGCGCGAGCCAGATGACGCTGCAAGCGAGACAAAAGTACAGGAATGCGACGAAGATCAGCATCGGCTTCTCCGGCTTGTTTCTAATAGGAATTAGTCTCAAATCTTAGGAGTAAAGCGGTGCGCCCTACAGATGAAAATCAACCCGGCTCCAGACGTCCCAACCTGATGTCGTCGTCGCGTCGGGCGACCGGCGACATCAATATCCTTGCCCTGCTCGACGGCCAGTCGCGCGGCCGGCGGTTCCGCGCCCGCCCGGTGTTCTGGTACGGGACGGCGGGCGTACTGGCCTGTTCCCTCCTCGTCGCGCTGGCCTGGCTCGTGCGCAGTGCGACGCCACCACGGCACATGGGCACGGCAGGCGCGAACGCGTCCGTCGCACACGAGCACGCGACCGTCGCGCCCGGTGGCGGCACGGCAGCCCACGCCACCGCCTTCGCAATCGAGCATGACGTGAATGCGGCACTGGCTGCGGAAACGTCCGCGCAGCCGCCTGCATCCCCACGCGCAGTCGCCGAACCAGGCACTCAGTCAACGGCCACGGGACGCGGCGCCGTCATCGTCGACCTCGCCGGGCCGACATCGCCGCCATCGATTGCGACGACCGAGCCCGCCGGCCCGCCGCATACCACCGCGGACATGACGCCATCGCGCGCGCAACCGACCGCAGTCCATCACCCGGTGGCGCGGCCGCAACCGGCGTACCGGACGGTAACGAACCAGGCACCCGTTCTGGCGCATACGAACAGCGTGCCGCCGCGGCCGAAACGGACCGCGTCCAAGACGCCAGCGCCCACCGTGACGGTCGATACAGATGTCGCGCTGATCTCGGCCATCCTCCAGCACACCGGCGCCCCTCACGAGGCCGCCACCGAGGGTGCCGTCACTCCCCCGTGCACCGACAAATCTTGCGGGCCGCACATGCCATCCCGACAATAAGACAGCACGAAAAAAACCACGCGGCGGCCCGCCGCATGCCAAAAGCACTGGGCCAGCGTCGCCGGCACCGTTATACTGTACAAAAGTACAGTTGGTGCCGCATGACGATGATCAAAGTCCTGGAAAACGAGTTTTATTATCTGGATAACTTCCAGCGCGTGCTGGACTGGATCGCCGAGCGCTACGCCGACCTCCTGATCGACGAAGAGCACGCCTTCATCGCGGCCTTTCCGAGCCTGCCCCAGCCGGCACGTGCGCTGCTCGTGCGGATGGTGATGCGCAAGGGCACGCTGTTCCGCGCCAGCAAGCTCAACTATGCCGAGATCGGCTGCCCCCGCGCCGCGGCACAGGCGTTGCTGCCCAGCGGCTGGATCGAGTCCGATCCCGCGCTCACGCTGGACGAATTGTTCGACCTGCTGTCCAAGCCGGAACTGGCCGACGCATTCGGCCTGGCGGGCGCGCAGAAGAGCGCACGCAAGGCCGACCAGCTCGGCGCGCTGCGCGCCGACCCGGCCCACGCGGGCGAGCGTCCTTTCTCCCGATGGCATCCCGGTTGCGACGACCTCGCGCTGCGCCTGCTCGTGCAACCTCTGTGCGACCGGCTGCGCCTCGTCTTCTTCGGCAACCTGGCGCAGGACTGGACGGAGTTCGTGCTGTCCGACCTGGGCCTGTTCCGCTACGAACGGGTCGAGTTCTCGCCGGCGTCGCGCGGTTTCCGGGCACGCCAGGACATCGAGCACTACCTGGAACTGCACGCCTGCAAGGAGCGCTATTACGCGGGCGAGCCGGCGCTGGACATCCTGGCCGACCTTCCCCGCCACGCATTCGGCAACGACTGGCTCGACAGCCGCCGCGAACGCCTGCTGTTCCAGCTGGGCCAGATGCTCGAAAAGGAACGCGACTGGGACAATGCGTACGCCGTGTACGCCGGGTGCCGCTACCCGGGTGCGCGCGGGCGCGCCATGCGCGTGCTGGAAAAGCACGAGAAGTTCGACGACGCCTACGCCCTGTTCGAGACGGCCTGCGCGGCACCGGAAAGCGAGGCGGAACGCCAGCACCTGCTGCGCATCGGCCCACGCCTGGCGCGCAAGCTGGGCCATCCGAAAGGGCCCGCGCGCCGCGCGACGCCGGCCGCGCGCCTCGACCTGTGCCTGCCGCTGCCGGCCGGCGAATGGCGCGTCGAAGGGGTCGTGCTGGAGCACCTGTGGCGCGACGACGCGCCCGTGTTCTACGTCGAGAACACGCTGGCGAACACGCTGTTCGGCCTCCTGTGCTGGCGCGCCGTGTTCGCGGCCATTCCGGGTGCCTTCTTCCACCCGTTCCACCGCGGCCCGGCCGACCTGCACGCGGCCGACTTCTACCAGCGCCGCAAGGCCGAATTCGACGCCTGCCTCGCGCTGCTGGACGACGGCACGTATCGCGCCGCCATCCTCGCCACGTACGACGAGAAGGCGGGCCTGCAATCGCCGTTCGTCGCGTGGGACTGGCTCGAGCGCGACGTCATCGAACTGGCGCTGGACTGCATCCCGGCCGCGCATCTGCAGCTGTGGTTCCGCCGCATTCTGCAGGACGTGAAGGAAAACCGCACGGGCTTTCCCGACCTGATCCAGTTCTGGCCGAACGAAGCGCGCTACGACATGATCGAGGTGAAGGGTCCCGGCGACCGCCTGCAGGACAACCAGCTGCGCTGGATCGATTACTGCGCCGCGCACGGCATGCCGATCACGGTGTGCTATCTGCAGTGGGAGCAGGCCGCGGCATGAGCGCCGCCACCGCCGACGCGCGCTACGTCGTCGCCGTGCGCGCACTGTGCGAATTCACCGCCAAGCAGGGCGACCTCGATCTGCGTTTCACGCCGTCGCCCACGGCGCAGGAAGGCATCGCCGGGCATGCGGTCGTCGCGTCCCGGCGTGGCGAGCACTATCGCAGCGAAGTGTCGCTGGAAGGCGACTGGGGCCCGCTGCACGTGCGCGGCCGCGCCGATGGCTACGACCCGGACCGCAACCTGCTCGAAGAAGTCAAGACGTACCGCGGCCAATTCACCTCGGTGCCCGACAACCACCGGCATCTCGCGTGGGCCCAGCTGCGCGTCTACGGCCACCTGCTGTGCACGGAGCTTGACCTCGATCACGTCAACCTGGCGCTCGTCTATTTCGACATCGGCAGCCAGCAGGAGACGGTGCTGAGCGAGACCCGCACCCGCGCCGAACTCGCGGCGCTGTTCGAGGACCAGTGCCGCCGCTTCGTCGCCTGGGCCGAGCGCGAGCTCGCGCACCGGTCGGCGCGCGACGCGGCGCTGACTGCCCTGCGCTTTCCGCATGCCGACTTCCGCCCCGGCCAGCGCCAGCTGGCGGAAGCCATCTTCCGCGCGAACGCGGGCAAGCGCAGCCTGCTCGCGCAAGCGCCGACCGGCATCGGCAAGACCATCGGCACCCTGTTCCCGGTGCTGAAGGCGGCGCCCACGCAGGACCTCGACAAGGTCTTTTTCCTGGCCGCGAAGACGCCGGGCCGCCAGCTCGCGCTGGACGCCGCCGCGACGTTGAAGGCGGGCGGCACGCTGCCGCTGCGCGTGCTGGAACTGAGTGCGCGCGACAAGGCCTGCGAGCATCCGGACAAGGCCTGCCACGGCGAATCGTGCCCGCTGGCGCAGGGTTTCTACGACCGCCTGCCCGCCGCGCGCGAAGCCGCGACAAACGCCGACATGCTCGACCGCGCCACCTTGCGCGACATCGGGCTCGCGCACGACGTGTGCCCGTACTACCTGGGCAGCGAGATGGTGCGCTGGAGCGACGTCGTCGTGGGCGACTACAACTACTGGTTCGATGGCGGCGCCATGCTGTACGCGCTCGCGCTGGACCGCGGCTGGAAGGTCAGCGTTTTGGCGGACGAGGCGCACAACCTCGTGTCGCGCGCACGGTCGATGTACACGGCGGCCTTGCAGCGGGGCGACCTGCGCGCGGCACGCGCCGTTGCCCCGCCGGCGCTGCACAAGCCGCTCGACAAGGTCAAGCGCGCATGGACCGACGTGAGCAAGTCCGCGCCCCTGCCCTATCAGGTGCTGGACGCGCTGCCCGACAAACTCCTGAACGCGCTGCAGGCGTCCGCCAGCGCCATCACGGAACACATGGCCGCGTTCCCCGTGCCGCTCGACACGGAACTGCAGGACTTTTATTTCGCGGCGCTGCAATTCGGACTGCTGGCCGAATCGTTCGGCGAACACTCCCTGTTCGACGTCACGCGCGACAACGAGCGCGACACGACGCTGTGCATCCGCAACGTCGTCCCGGCGCCTTTCCTCGGCCCGCGCTTCGCCTACGCGCACTCGACGACCCTGTTCTCCGCCACGTTGAGCCCCTGGCATTATTTCGCCGACCTGCTCGGCATGCCCGACGACACGGCGTGGGTCGACGTCGATTCGCCGTTCAGCGCGAGCCAGCTGGACGTGCATGTGGCGCATGGCATCTCGACCCGCTACCAGGAACGCGCCGGCTCGCTCGCGCCGATCGCCACGCTGATGGCCGAGCAATACCACGCGCGGCCCGGCAACTACCTCGCGTTCTTTTCCAGCTTCGACTACCTGCAGCAGGTCGCCGACCGCTTCGAGCAGGCGCATCCCGACATCCCCGTGTGGCGCCAGGCGCGCCGCATGAGCGAGCCGGAGCGGGCGGAATTCCTCGCGCGCTTCGCCCCAGGTGGCCGCGGCATCGGCTTCGCCGTGTTGGGTGGTTCGTTCGGCGAAGGCGTCGACCTGCCGGGCGAGCGTCTCATCGGTGCGTTCGTCGCGACCTTGGGCCTGCCCCAGGTAAACCCCGTCAACGAGCAGCTGCGCCAGCGCATGCAGGCGATGTTCGGCGCGGGCTACGACTACACGTACCTGTATCCCGGCATGCAGAAGGTCGTGCAGGCAGCCGGCCGCGTGATCCGCACGGAACAGGACCGCGGCGTCGTCTGGCTGATCGACGACCGCTTCGCGCGGGCCGACGTCAAGGCCTTGCTGCCCGCCTGGTGGCACGTCGCCAAGGCAGCCTAGCGCATCAGGTCGCGCACTTTCGTGTAGCCGCTGCGGCTGATCGGAATGCGCGCGCCGGACTTCAGGACAGCGCAGTGGCCATCCTTGCCCGTCGGCTCGATGCGCGCGATGGCGGAGAGGTTGACGATGTACGAGCGGTGCACGCGCAGGAACGCCTGCGGATCGAGCTGGCTTTCCAGTTCGGCCATGCGCTGGTTCTTCAGCCACTGGCGGCCGTCGGCGAAGAAGGCGACGTAATCGTCCTGGGCCTCGACGTAATCGATGCGTTCGACGGGAATGACCTGCACGCGCGCGCCGTCCCGGATCAGCACGCGCTCGATGGGCTGGTGCCGCGCCTGCGCGTCCGCGACGAGCGCACGCATCGCATCGCCGCTCTGCGCGGGCGCGGCCACGCGTTCGCGCGCGTGCGCCAGCGCCTGCGCGAGACGCTCGCGCGTGAACGGTTTCAACAGGTAGTCGAGCGCATGGACGTCGAACGCACGCAGCGCGAACTGGTCGTACGCGGTCACGAACACGTAATGCGTCTTCGCGCCGGCCAGCTCGACGACTTCGAAGCCGTCCAGCTTGGGCATCTGGATGTCGAGGAATACGAGATCCGGCGCCAGTTCCGCGATGGCCTTCACGGCCTCGAAGCCGTTCGCGCATTCGCCGATGATCTCGACGTCGGCAAAAAAGCCCAGGTGTTCGCGCAGTACGGCGCGCGCCAGCAGTTCGTCGTCCACGATGATCACACGCATCGTCAGATTCCTTCCAGTTCGGTTGCGGTTTGCGGGAGCCCGGTCGCGACGGCCGGCAGCGCCAGCTCGACGACGAAGCGGCCGTCGCGGCGCGCCCAATGCACGCTCGCCTCGTGGCCGTGGATGGCGGCGAGGCGCTGGCGCACGTTGACGAGACCCAGACCCGTGCCGCGCGCCGCGCCGGTGCTGCCGTCCGGGTCGACGTCGTTCTCGACGCGGATGCGCAGGATCGACCCGGCGCGTACGGCCTCGATGCGCACCTGGCCCGGCTCGACCAGCTGGCCGATGCCGTGCTTGACGGCGTTCTCGACGAGCGGCTGCAGCAGCAGCGGCGGCAGCAGGCAGCCGCCTGCCCCAGGATCGATCGCGGCGTCGAAGCGCAGGCGGTCGCCGAAGCGCACCTGCTCGATCGCGACGAAATGGCGCACGAGCTGCAATTCGCGGTCCAGCGTCACCATGTGGTCGGCGCGCAGGCCCAGCGTGAGGCGAAAGAATTCGGCCAGTTGCACGGTCATCGCGCGCGCGGCCGCCGGGTCGAGCGACGTCAGCGCGCTGATCGAATTCAGGCTGTTGAACAGGAAGTGCGGATCGACCTGGGCGCGCAGCATGCGCAGCTCGGCGTCCTGGGCCGTCAGCTTCATCTGCAGGCGCTGCGTCTCGAGCTGGCGCACGCGTTCCGACTCGATCGACAGGTAGTTCACGGCGGCCGCGAGGCCGTACAGGATCAGGCCGAGGCCGAACATCGCCGCCAGCACGGGGCCGCTCGCGACGGGCACATAGCTGTCGGGCGCCAGCGCGGCCAGCAGGCTGTTCCACGCGGCGCCCATGCCGCACCACAGCGCGGCCACGCAGGCCGCCGTCACGCCGACGCCGGCCGCGATGGCGAGGGGCCGGCGCCGGCCCAGCGGGTAAGCGCGACACACATAGTAGGCGGAAAAGCCGGCCGCGTACGCGTACAGGTACGCCAGCGGCACAGCGAACAGCACGCTGGCACCCCACCCCGCGCCGCTGACGGCCAGCATGGCCGCGAACAGCAGGCCCAGCATCAGCCAGGCCAGCAGGTAGAGGGCCGTCGCCCGCCAGCTCGCGAAGATGCCGTGCACGTCCCTGGCCTCAGTTGCGCACTTCGACGCCGCCCATGATGGCGTAGCCGGTGATGACGAGGCGCTTGCTGCCGTCGGGCGGCGTCACCGTCTTCTCGGAGAAACCGCCCATCAGCGGCGTGCCGTTCAGGACGACGGTCCAGTCGGGCGGGACCTTGATGTTGATACCGCCCCAGATCGCGAAGACGTTGATGACGGCTTCCTTGACGATCGACGCCGCGCGCAAGTCGAGCTCGCAGCCACCGAGGATCGCGGTGATCTCGCCGCCGCGGAAATCGGACGTCGTGATGCGGCGCTCGAAACCACCCAGCACGGCGACGACGTCGACCACGTTGTCCGTCCCCGCCCCTTCCGCCGCGCCGGGCCGCGCCACGCGTCCCGGGCCCAGCGAGCGGAACAGCACGAGGCCGCCCAGCGCAATCATCACGAGCGGCCACAGCGTGCCCCAGCTGATGTAGAAGAACCCCATGCGGCCGGCAATCATCAGCACGCCGATCGCGACCAGCACACCGCCCATGTAGTTGCTGCTGCGCGATCCGTTGCCGAACAGCGCGACACAGCCCGCGACGATGAAGGCGAGCGGCCAGAAACCGATCGCGTGGCGGAAGTTCAGGATGTCCAGGTTATCGAGCAGGAACAGGACGCCCATGCCCACGACGAGCAGGCCCAGCACGACCTGGCTCGACGCGCGATTCGTATTATTTTCCATGGCCATTGCCCCCCTTCTGGCCGAAGCGGCGCTCGGCGATCGGCCGGACGGCCATCGTGATGCCGCTGATGATGATGAGCAGCGGCCAGCTGTTGCCGAACGTGAGGCCCCACAGGCCCTCGAGCACGGCGAACAGCCACAGCCCGATGAACACGGTCCACAGGCCGTTGGAAAATTCGCGGGCGCTCGGATAGCCGATGGTCTGGTTGATGCCCACCACGACGAGCAGCAGCGGTGCGTAGTGCCACAAGCTGCGGATGTCGAACACATCCATCTGGTCGAGCAGGAAGGCCACGCCGAGCCCCACCAGCACCAGGCCCCACAGCACCTGGCGCCGCAGGTGGTAGGAAGCTTCGCTATTCATGTCATCTCCGGTTGTCGTTGGATCGAATGTCGACACGATAACGGAGACGGGGCCGGGGATGGAAGCGCTTTTCGGCCAATGGCGGGCCGGTGCCGGTCAATGGCGACGGTGTCGGCGAATGCCGCCGGCAAATGCGAAGGGGCCCGCCATGTCGCCATGGCGGGCCCCGGGAAGCGGATAGGGCGGGTGTTGCGGACGGATCAGGCGACGATCACGCGGCCGCAGCCTGCGGACGCTGACCCTTCTGCTGGTTGCGGTACTTCGCGCGCGCCGTGGCGATCTTGATGGCTTCGCGCGCGACGTTCATCTTGTGGATTTCCGCGCGCTCTTTCTTGCCGCGGTGCTGGGCGATGTGTTTGCTGCCGATCTTGGCGGTCATGGTCGTTCTCCTGTTCGTGACGGTGGGTTTCAGCTTACGAGCGAGAGGCGCCGATGCGGTCGTCCGACGGCATCAGCATGCCCCACCCCAACTGGCGCCGGATTTCTTCCGGTGTCGGCGGGGGCTTCGTGTCCTTCGAACGCCGTTCCAGGTATTCGCGCACGAGATGCTTCGGTGGATGGTTCGTCGTCGTCGTGGACATGGCAACCTCCGCTTCCGTTAGGGCCGGCGCATTCGTGGCGCCGGCGTGAATTCTGGTGCCGGTCCTCGAGGCGACCGGCTGACCTGTCGAGGTGGTTGGTCGCCGCAAACTTCGCGTGGCGCCTCACTCGACGCCTCCATCGTAACGAACCGTCCGGGGGTGGACCGTTAGGTGCCGCACACTGTCCGTCCCCATGAGTTGCAGTCCTACAGACCACCTTCAACTGCGCCTACGCGACGGCGCACCATGATGAAAAATGGAGGCCGCAGCCTCCCTTTTGTGGATGCGCGAGACGGGTCAGAACCGGTATTTCAGGTTCACGTAGAACTGGCGGCCGCTCACGTCCAGCTTCTGCTGCTCCTCCTCGCTGTAGCGGTAATACGCGCGCTTCACATTGGTCAGATTCGTCGCATCGAAGGCGAGCAACAGGTTGCGCGTGATGTTCCAGCTGGCGTTGAAGGCGAGCGTCGTCACCGGTGCGGCCATCGTGGGCGCGGTCGGCATCAGGACGCCGTTCACGCTGTACAGGCCCTGGCTGTTCGCCGTCGGCGCCGGGGCCGTGGAACTGTTCACGTACTCGCTGCGATAGTTCGCCACGAGGCGCAGCGACACCTTGTCGTTCTCGAAATAGCCCCCGAGATTCGCGGCCCATTCCGATGCACCGACCATCGGCCGGCCGTCGTCGACCTTCGTGTGGGCGCGGCTGACGTTGCTCGTGATACCGAAGCCCGTCGTGCCGATCGGCTGTTCGTACGACAGCTCCAGGCCCGCGATATGTGCGCCCTGCTGCTGCGACGTCTGGACCGCATACGTCTTCATCGCCTGCGCGGCCGGATCCCACAGGTCGATCGTCGAACCGCCGGACGTGCCGGTCTTCGCATAGCCCTGGATGCGCGAGTAGAACAGGTCCACGCCGACCATCGAACGGCGCGCGAAATACCAGGCCCATGATGCGTCGAGGTTGTCCGACGTGAGCGGCTTGATGTCCGGGTTCGGCCCCGTCACGCGGCAGCCCTGCGCATCGCACGTGGGCGTGCCGAAGCCTGCGCCGAGCAGGTTGTAGTTCTGGCGTCCCACCGTGCGGCTCGCGCCGAAGCGCACGATCTGGTCCTGCGTCAGCTCGTAGCGCACGTTCATGCTGGGCAGCCAGTTGTCGAAGCGGCGGTCCGTCTTCGTGAAGTAGTACATATTGCCCGTAAGGGGATTGAACGGGACGTCGTCGTAGACCGGCTGCAGGTCGCCCGCCGTCGAGATCGCGCCCGGATACGCGGCGCACGGGATGGCCGGCTGGCCCGGCGCCGCGCGCTGGCAGATGCCCGCCGCGATCGGGGTCGGGATATCCGCATTGATGCGCGTCTGCACGAAGCGCAGCCCCACGTTGCCGGACCAGTGCTCGCCTTCCAGGTTGGCCATCACATAGCCCGAGGTCTGGCGCTCGCGCAGGTGCAGTTCGGACGCGATGCGGCGCTCGTACTCGTCGCTCGTCGTCTTGGTCGCGTTGGCAAAATACGCCATCAGCACGGCGGGATCGAACGTATAGCCCGTGTTGTCCCAGCCGGCCGGCCCATCCAGGCCCGCGCCGAAATTCGACGGCCACGGGATCGTGCTCGTGGGCGCGCCCGCCTGCAGGTTCGCGTTGTGGTAAGCGGGGTAGCGGCGCGCGCTGTCACGATGGTGGTCGGCGTAGCGCAGGCCGCTTTCGACGGACTGGAGCCAGTCCTTCGCGACGCGGTATTCGCCGTCGACCTGGCCGCTCGTCTCGCGGTCCGTCGTCTTGAGGCCGGAGATCGTGCGCACGACGAGCTGGTCGGGATTGATGTCCGTGCCGTAGTACTTCACGTACGGCGCGTTGTCGACGCCGGCCAGCGCATACGACACGCCCGTGCCGAAGCTGGCATAGGTCAGGCCCTGGTCCCAGTCCGTCTTGCCGACGCCGCGCGTCGTCGACAGCAAGGTCTTCAGCGTGAAGTCGGGGTTCACGCGCCACTTGCCGTCCAGGTCGAGGAACGAACTGGTGGCGCGCGCGCCCTGGCGATAAAAGCCTTCCGAGTTGCCGATGTACTGGGGCGTCGTCCCGTCGGGGAATAGGATGTCGGCACTTTTCAGCACGCGCAGCTGGTCGCCGTACATCGTCGTCTCCGTGACGATGACGGGGTTGCGGATAGCCGCGAACACCTGCTGGCCGTTCGAGTTCGTGTTCGGCGCGGACGCACCCGTGGCGCCATCGGCCAGCGACGCCTTCCCGAGCAGCATGCTGTAGATGGCGCCGGCCTTCAGGCGGCCGTAGTTCGGCGCCTTCAGCGTGGAGGTGAAGCCCGTCATGGTGAAGTCGAGGTCCTGGTTCGGCTTGTACTCCAGCGAGAACATGCCGCCCTTGCGGTCGCGGACGCCTTCGACGAACTCCGTGCTCATCGAGCCGGGCAGGCGCACGCCGTTCAGGTCCGCGGCCTTGTAGCCGCTGCCGGCCAGCGACGCGTCCGTGATGCCCTTCATCGTGCTCGTGTTGATGACGTCCCAGCCGCTGCTCGTGCCGTACGCGAGGCGCGACGCGGAATCGCGACGGATGTAGCGCTTTTCCGCGAAGCCCTGGACGATGAAGCCGAACGTGCCCGCCTCGTTCTTCCAGTTGACGGACGCATTCAGGTCCGGCGCCGTCTTGCCCGGCAAGGTCGCATAGCTGGCCCCGACGCTGGCCACACCGGACAGGCGCTCCTTCTGCGCCAGCGGCTTGCGCGTCGTGACGTTGATCGTGCCCGCGAGGCCGCCGTCGACGATGTTCGCCTGCGACGTCTTGTACACGATGGCCTGGTTCAGCACGGACGACGGCATCAGCGACAGGCTCGTCGAGCGGCTGCTGGACGCCTGGTCGGCAATGTACCAGTCGCCGCTGCTGACGGTGTGGCCGTTGAAGATGATCAGCGACATGTCCGGATTGGTGCCGCGCATGGCGACCTTTTCCGCTTCGTCGTAATCGGTGCGCACGGCCACGCCGGGCAGGCGCTGCAGGGAATCGGCGAGGTTCTTGTCCGGCATCTTGCCCACGTCCTCGGCCGTGATCACTTCGACGTTCGCGGTGGCGTCGCGCTTGACGGCCAGCGACTTCGCCATCGACGCGCGGATGCCCGTCACTTCGACCGTCTGCATCTGCGGACTGCCGGCGTCGCTCTGGGCCAGCGCGGGCGCACCCGTCGCGGCCAGCAGCGCCATCGAGACTGCGGCCGCAAGCGGCTTCTGCTTCATCATTGCTCTCTCCTGTCGTTGTCTTGTCAAGGCCGGTGTCTCCCGGTCGCGCGGACAGTATTGGCGATGCCAACGCCATTGGATAATGATTACTGTTGAAGAATCTATAACTGGAAGGAATGCGCGGCGGCGCCAATGACGCCGGGTTATACCCACATAAACATTTTCATTTTGACAGCGTCGGCCGGCCGGGTTAGCGTAGCGTTTTATCGTCCGAGACCCGCCATGCGTCCTGCCCGCGCGCTGCCCGCGCTTCTGCTGCCCTCCCTGATCGCCACCCTGCTCGCCGGCTGCGCGACGCCGCCTCCCGCACCGCCTGCCGCAGCGCCCGTGGCCGCCGTCGATGCCGTCCCGACCGCGCAGGTCGCGGCCAGCGAACCGCTGGACGCGATCCTGTCCAAACCGCTGTACCGCATGCATCCCGTCGAAGCGGGCCGCTACGTCGCGTGGGTGCACGACGCGGAGCCCGACCTGCGCAAGCGCATCGCCGCCATCGCCCGCAAGAACATCGGCCAGCCTTACCGCCTGAACCTGCTGGGCGAGTTCCCGTATCAGGTGCACGACGACTTGCCGATGTTCAGCCTGGATCACAGCGACTGCGTGGTATTCGCGGAACACACGTACGCGATGGCGCTGTCGCAGTCGTGGGAAGAATTCTTCTGGATGCTGCAGCGCATCCGCTACCGCGACGGCGTCGTCGGTGTGGCCACGCGCAACCACTACACGGAAATGGACTGGAACGTCGCCAACCGCTGGCTCGTGACGGACGTCAGCGCGGAACTGGCGGGCCCGGACGGCCCTGCGTACACGATGACGATCGACCGCGCCCGCTTCCTCAAGACGCGCCACCACACGGAAGCCAGCTTCCCCGTCGAGACGAGCCGCCAGGCGTATGTGCCGAAGGACCGCGTGGCCGCCATCGCGGGCCAGCTGCGCGAGGGCGACCTCGTCAACGTGATCTCGACGCGCGACGGCCAGTACTGGGCCTCGCACGTGGGGCTCGTCGTGCTGGGCGCCGACGGCCAGCGCCACTTTCTCCATTCGTCCGACCCGCAGGTGCGCGAAGAAACCTTCGAATCGTTCATCGCCCGCGCGGCCGCGCGCGAGGAACGCAACCGCCAGGCAGGCAAGAACGGCCAGGTGCTCGCCGGCTTCAAGTTCCTGCGCCTGAACGACGACATCACGGTGCCGCCGATGGCGCCGCAGCCGCGTCCGGGCCATCCGGCCGGCGCCTGAACCCGAGACCTGTCGTCGCGCGGCCGCCGGCCGCGCATCCGAGCTCCCGCGCGCCACGCGGGGCCGCCTCGCCTGCCATGTGCTCCGCGTTCGCTTCCACCGTTCGAGGGCGGAGCTTTCCATTCGCCAAAATTTCGCCAAATAACTACGTCTAAGAATTACGGCCATTTCAATTGACCAATTCTTTTGAATAATAGCCGCAATTCAATTTCCTATTTATATTGTCGCGTCATTCCCGGCAAATTCCGTTTAGGCGGTTGAGCATCGTCAAATCCGCATTTCAAGCGCACCGGGATAATAAACCCAATCGCGTAATTCAATCGCATTGGCGGCCCACATCACTCTTCGAAAAACCGGCCAGGAAATAAAACGCACGGACGATAACCGTTCTGTTTTCTAACGGATATTCATATTCACCAACCCACGCCGCGATTCAAAATCATGATCAAGCTATATCAGGCGCTTATCAGCCGATTTTGCTCCAGGATGGTGTCCCTGCACCGCACGACGAAAATCGCGCTGATGGTCATCACCGATTTGATCGCACTGCCTTTCTGCTTTCTGATTGCGATGCTGTTGCGCGGCGGCGACCTGAAACTGGCGTCTCATTTCGGGCCGGCCTCTTATATTCTCGTGGCGGTCGTCACGATCGCCGCCTTTTCCGTTTCGGACTTATATCGCGCCGTCATTCGCTTCATCGACCAGCGTTTATTGAGCGCGACGGGGATTGCACTGGGTATCGCCATATCGGGCGCCTATGCCGTCACGTTCTCGATCAAGGAGGAAAATTTCCCCCGCAGCGCATTGGCCATTTACTGGTTCATCGTGTTTTCCTATGTCATCGCATCGCGCATCGGCGTCCGCACCGTCCTGCGCAACGGGCATGCCGGACAACGCGCTGCCATCGAGGTGGTGGCGATCTACGGGGCCGGCGACGCGGGCGCGCGGCTGGCGCAGGCGATGCGCAACAGCGAGGAATACCGGCCGGTCTGCTTCTTCGACGACAAGCACGCACTGAAAAACCGGAACATTGGCGGACTGCGCGTATTCAACACCGACCGGCTGCCGGAAATCGTGGATGCGATGTGCATCCGGTCGATCGTGATCGCCCTTCCGTCCGTATCGCCGGAGCGCCTGCGCGACATCATGCAGCGCCTGGCGCAGGCCGGCATCAGCACCAAGATCCTGAGCCGCCTCGTCGACCTCGCCGACGACAAGGCCACGCCCCGCGACAGCATCCGCGACCTGAAGTTCGAGGACCTGCTGGGCCGTCCACCCGTGCCGCCGCGCGTCGACCTGTTCGCCCGCTGCGTGAGCGGCAAGACGGTGCTCGTCACGGGCGCCGGCGGTTCGATTGGCGCCGAGCTGTGCCGCCAGATCGCCACCCTCGGCCCGCGCCGGCTGCATCTGCTCGACCACTCGGAGTTCGCGCTGTACACGATCCGCCAGGAGCTCGCGGCCCGCTTCCCCGACCTTGGCGTGGACGCGCACCTGGGCTCCGTCTGCAACGCCGACCTCGTCGAACGCATCCTGAGTGGAGCCCCGGTCGACACGATCTACCACGCCGCCGCCTACAAGCACGTGCCCCTCGTCGAGGCGAACATCGTCGAAGGCCTGCGCAACAATGTGCTGGGTGCACAGGTGATCGCCGCCCAGGCGGCCAGGCACGGTGTCGAAACGTGCGTGTTGATTTCCAGCGACAAGGCCGTACGTCCGACCAACGTCATGGGCGCAAGCAAGCGCATCGCGGAACTGATCTTCCAGGCGGCGGCGGTGCGGCACGGGCCCGGCAACGGCATGAACACGACCTTCTGCATGGTCCGCTTCGGCAACGTGCTCGGGTCGTCCGGCTCCGTGATCCCCCTGTTCCAGCGCCAGATCGCGCGCGGCGGCCCGCTCACAATCACGCATCCCGACGTGTCGCGCTACTTCATGCTGATTCCCGAGGCGGCCCAGCTGGTGATCCAGGCAGGCGCGATGGCCAAGGGCGGCGACGTGTTCGTGCTCGACATGGGCGAACCCGTCCGCATCGTCGACCTGGCACGCACGCTGATCGCGCTGTCCGGGCTCACGGAAAAAACGCCGCAGAATCCAGGCGGCGACATCGAGATCCGCTACGTCGGCCTGTTCCCCGGCGAAAAACTGCACGAGGAACTGCTGACCGACGGCGTCGTCTTCCCCAGTGAACATCCACGCATCATGCGCATGAAGGAGAACGCCTTGCGGCCGGGCGTTCTGGACACCTTCGTCACGTGCCTGATGATGGCGTGCGAAACGCATGAACGAACCATGATCGAGGCGATGGTCAAGGCCATCGTCACCGAATACAGCCCGAGCCGACCGGTCGCGGGGCCGGCCGCAGCTCCCGTGGCCGCGGCGGCGACCACGACGGCAGCGACAGCCCCGCTCGCCGCCCCCCAGCACCGCCTTGGCCTGATCAAGAAATTCGTGCCGTTCCGGATCTGACGGCGGCATCCACCCACCTGTTTGGCGAGGACACAATGCGTGACGAAAGCAAACCGGCCTATCTCGAACAGCTCACGACGCGGCTGCGTGAGCGCGACGCCGTCATCGGCATCGTCGGCCTGGGCTATGTGGGCCTGCCGCTGACCTTGCGCTACGCCGAGGCCGGCTTCCGCGTGCTCGGGATCGACATCGACGGCAACAAGGTCGAGCGCTTGAACCGCGGGGAAAGCTATATCCGCCATATCGCGAGCACCGACGTTGCCCGCGCGCGCGCGAACGGCTTCGAGGCCACTTCCGACTTCACCCGTGCGGGCGAACCGGACGCGCTGATCATCTGTGTGCCGACGCCGCTGGGCGCCTATCGCGAACCGGACCTGTCATTCGTGCTCGGCACGACGGACGCCCTGCTGCCGTTCATGCGGCCGGGCCAGGTGCTGTCGCTGGAAAGCACGACCTACCCGGGCACGACCGACGAAGAACTCAAGCCGCGGCTGGAGTCGCGCGGGTTCGTGATCGGGCACGACGTCTTCCTCGTGTTCTCGCCCGAGCGCGAAGACCCCGGCAATCCCGACTTCCATACCCGGACGATTCCGAAAGTCTGCGGGGGCGTGACGCCCGCGTGCCTGGAAGCCGGGATCGCGCTGTACAGTCCCGCGATCGACCGAGTCGTTCCCGTCAGCTCGACCCGCGCCGCCGAACTCACGAAGCTGCTGGAAAACATCCATCGCGCCGTCAACATCGGCCTCGTGAACGAGATGAAGATCATCGCCGACCGCATGCGGATCGACATCCACGAGGTGATCCGCGCGGCCGCCACGAAGCCGTTCGGCTTCACGCCGTACTATCCGGGTCCCGGCCTGGGCGGGCACTGCATCCCGATCGACCCGTTCTACCTCACGTGGAAGGCGCGCGAATACGGCCTGCACACGCGCTTCATCGAGCTCGCCGGCGAGATCAACAGCGATATGCCGCACTGGGTCGTGGGCAAGCTCGCGGACGCATTGAACGGCCGCGGCAAGGCCGTCATGGGCAGCCGGGTGCTCGTGCTCGGCATCGCCTACAAGAAGGACGTGGAGGACATGCGCGAATCCCCGTCGGTCGAACTCATGGAGATCCTGCGCGACAAGGGGGCCGTCGTCGATTATTCCGACCCGCACGTGCCGGTGTTCCCGCGCATGCGCGAACACCGCTTCAACCTCAGGAGCGTCGACCTCACGCCGCAGCGCATCGCATCGTACGACGTCGTGCTGCTGGCCACGGCGCACAGCGCCTTCGACTACGACCTCGTGCGCCAGTACGCCACGCTGATCGTCGATACCCGCGGCGTCTACACGGCCCCGCTGCCGAACGTCGTCAAAGCCTGAGGAGTCGCCGTGCGCCACTATCCCGCTCCCATCACGGACCGCAAGATCCGTTTCGCGCTCGTCGGCTGCGGACGGATCGCCGCCAACCACTTCGAAGCGCTGCGCCAGCATCATGATCGTGCCCAGCTGGTCGGCGTATGCGACGTCGACCCGCGCGCCCTCGACCGTGCGGTCGGGGCCACCGGTGCGGTGGCCTACACGAGCCTGGAGACGATGCTGCGCGACTGCGCGGCCGACGCCGTCGTCGTCACGACACCATCCGGGCTGCACCCGGAACAGTCGATCCGCATCGCCCAGGCCGGCCGCCACGTGGTCACGGAAAAGCCGATGGCGACGCGCTGGGACGATGGCAAGCGCATGGTGGCAGCGGCCGACGCGGCGGGCGTGCGGCTGTTCGTCGTCAAGCAGAACCGCCGCAACGCCACGCTGCAACTGCTCAAGCGCGCCGTCGACAAGAAGCGCTTCGGCCGCATCTACATGGTCAACCTGAACGTGTTCTGGACGCGCCCCCCGGAGTATTACCAGAGCGCCGGCTGGCGCGGCACGTGGGAATTCGACGGCGGCGCCTTCATGAACCAGGCCAGCCACTACGTCGACCTGATCGACTGGATCGTCGGTCCCGTCGAGAGCCTGCAGGCCTATACGGCCACGCTGGCACGCGACATCGAGGTCGAGGATACGGGCGTCATCAGCCTGCGCTGGCGCAACGGCGCGCTCGGCTCGATGAACGTCACGATGCTCACCTATCCGCGCAACCTGGAAGGCTCGATCACGGTGCTGGGGGAACACGGCACCGTGCGCATCGGTGGCGTCGCCGTCAACGAGATCCAGCAATGGGAGTTCGCCACACCCGACCCGGACGACGCGCTCGTTGCCGATGCCAGCTACCAGACGACGTCGGTCTACGGTTTCGGCCACCCGCTGTACTACGACAACGTGATCCGCGTGCTGCGCGGCGAGGCCGAACCGGAGACCGACGGGCGCGAAGGCCTGAAGTCCCTGGAAGTGCTCGTGGCAGCCTATATGTCCGCGCGCGACGGCCGGCGCGTCGCCTTGCCGCTGGAGTACTGACATGCACCAGAATGACATCCAGGCCGTCCATCCCAGCGCCATCGTCGATGCGGGCGCTGTCCTCGGGCCCGGGACGCGCGTCTGGCACTTCGCGCACGTGTGCGGCGGCGCCCGCATCGGGGGCGACTGCTCGCTCGGCCAGAACGTCTTCGTCGGCAACGACGTCGTGATCGGAAACGGGGTCAAGATCCAGAACAACGTTTCCGTGTACGACGCCGTCACGCTGGAGGACGAGGTGTTCTGCGGTCCCAGCATGGTCTTCACGAACGTCTACAACCCGCGTGCCGGCATCGTCCGCAAAGACCAGTATCGTCGCACCGTCGTCAAGCGCGGCGCCAGCATCGGTGCCAACGCGACCATCGTCTGCGGCGTGACGATCGGCCGCTTTGCCTTTGTCGGCGCGGGTGCGGTCGTCAAGCGCGACGTGGCGGACTTCGCCCTGATGGCTGGCGTCCCCGCACGCCAGATCGGCTGGATCAGCCGCTTCGGCGAACGCCTCGCGCTGCCGCTGTCCGGCGCCGGCAAGGCCACCTGCCCCCACACGGGCGACGTCTACGAACTGCGGGACGGGACCTGCACCCTGCGCCCCGCCGCCCATCGATCCTGAACCCGTCCACGGACCATCATGGAATTCATCGACCTGAAATCCCAGTACCAGGCGGCGCGCGACGTGATCAACCAGCGCATCCAGGCCGTGCTCGACCACGGCCAGTACATCATGGGCCCCGAAGTCGCGGAACTCGAGGAGCGCCTCGCCGCATACACGGGCGCGCGCCATTGCGTCACGGTTGCATCGGGCACCGAGGCATTGCTGATCGCCCTGATGGCGCTCGGCGTCCGGCCGGGCGACGAAGTCATCACGACGCCATTCACGTTCATCGCGACGGCCGAGGTGATCGTGTTGCTGGGCGCCGTCCCCGTGTTCGTCGATGTGGATGCCCGTACCGGCAACCTCGACGCGTCCCTCGTCGAAGCCCGCATCGGCCCACGCACGCGCGCCATCGTGCCCGTCTCCCTGTACGGCCAGCCGGCCGACATGGACGCCATCAATGCCGTCGCGGCACGCCACGGGCTGCCCGTGATCGAGGACGGCGCCCAGAGCTTCGGCGCCGACTACCGCGGTCGCCGGAGCGGCAACCTGTCCACGATAGGATGCACGAGCTTCTTCCCCAGCAAGCCGCTTGGCTGCTACGGCGACGGCGGCGCCCTGTTCACGAGCGACTGTGGCCTCGCGCGCGCCATGCGCGAGATCCGGGTGCACGGCCAGAGCCGGCGCTACGTCCACACACGGATCGGCGTCGGCGGCCGCATGGACACGCTGCAATGCGCGATCGTGCTGGCGAAACTCGGCCTGTTCGACTGGGAACTGGCGCAGCGCCGGCGCGCCGCGGCCACGTATGACGCGCTGTTGGCCGGCAAGGTCGGCCTGGTCGGCCGCGCCGCCGACCGCACGAGCGCATTCGCCCAGTACACGGTACTCGTCGAGCGGCGCGACGACGTGCAGCGCGCCTTGCAGGATGCCGGCGTGCCGACGGCCGTGCACTATCCGGTGCCGATCCACCTGCAGCCGGCGTATGCGCACGTGAGCGGAGACGCTGCCTGTCCGGTCGCGCATGCGCTGGCGGACAAGGTGATGAGCCTGCCGATGGGACCTTACCTGCCCGACGAGGATATCCGGCGGGTGTGCGCAGCGCTGCTGGACGCCGTCGGCACGTCCGCGCAGGGCCCGTCCGTTCCCGACGCGCCAGCAACTGGCGCAACGCTTGCGGTGTCCGTATGAGCCTGCACCGTCGGCCATTACGGCACCACCGGCCGCGCTCTTTCGGCATCCATGCGGTGACGCGCGCCGCGCATAGGGCCCCAGGCCTTCGCCGGCATGCCGATCGGTCCCGCCATCTGCGCCCATGCGCAATACCGGTACGGGAGAAAACATGGCCAATATCGTCCATCTGACTTCAGCCCATCCACGCTACGACACCCGGATCTTCGTCAAGCAATGCCGGAGCTTGCGCGAACGGGGGCATGACATCACTTTGGTGGTGGCCGACGGTCTGGGCAATGAAACGGCCGATGGCGTGCGCATCGTCGACGTGGGCCGCCCCGCCGGACGCGTCGACCGGATGCTGAGGACGACGCGGCGTGTGCTGCGCGCAGCGCTGCGGCTCGACGCGGACGCCTACCAGCTGCACGACCCGGAGCTGCTGCCGGCAGGCCTGCGCCTCAAGCGCCTCGGCAAGCGCGTGATATTCGATTCCCACGAAGACGTGCCCACGCAGCTCCTCGCGAAACCCTACCTCGGCACGCTGTCGCGGCGGTTGCTGTCCGGCGCGTTCCGCATCTATGAGGACTATGTGTGCCGGCGCGTCGACGGCCTGATCGCCGCGACGCCATTTATCCGTAGCCGGCTGGCCCATCTGCATCCCCGCACGATCGACGTGAACAACTATCCGCTGCTGCAGGAATTCGCCGGCGCGCCCCAGTGGGACCGCAAGGCACAGGAAGTGTGCTACGTCGGCAGCATCTCCGCGATCCGCGGTATCCGCGAACTGGTGCGCGCCTGTGAACTGCTGCACTCGCCGGCACGCCTGGCCCTCGTGGGCACGTTCGCGGAGCCCGCGCTGGAGCGCGAAGTCGCCGGTTTCCCCGGCTGGGCGCGGGTGGAGGCGCACGGCCACCTCGACCGCTGCGGTGTGCAGCAGGTGATGCGCCGCGCGATGGCGGGACTGGTCACGTTACACCCCGTCGTCAACTATCTGGACGCGCTGCCGGTCAAGATGTTCGAGTACATGGCGGCTGGCCTGCCCGTGATCGCTTCGCGCTTTCCGCTCTGGCAGAACATCGTCGAAGGCAACCGGTGCGGCGTCTGCGTCGATCCCGGCAATCCGGCCGCGATTGCTGCCGCCATCGACCATTTCTGCCGTCATCCGCACATTGCGCGGCGCATGGGCGAGAACGGGCGCCGCGCGGTCCTCGCGCGCTACAACTGGGAAAGCGAAGCGGGCAAGCTCGCGGCATTCTACGATGCCCTGCTGCCGGCCGCCGACGACGATTGCCGCCACGGCCGTGGAGACGGCTTGCACGCCAGCTGTCCCTGAACCGAGACCAGCGCCACCGCATCCCGCCACATTGCAACGACCAGCGAACACTGCGAACCGACCCGTACCATGACCACGCTCCTGCGCCACTTCGAGACGCTGCGCCAGGTCCTCAGCCTCCCGCAGGCCGACCTGCACTTCGATGCCCGGATCGAGCCCGGCGACATCGCGGCGACCTATCGCTACTACACGAAGCCACATCCGCGCTACAAGCTCATCCGGCACAAGACGATCGGCGCAGCACTGATCGACCTGGCCCGCTTTCCCGTTGCGACGGCTTATGTCGACGCGCTCCAGGGCAAGAACCGCGGGGCCTGGCACGCCAGGCGCGCGCGCGCCCGGGGCTATGTCTGCACGGCGATCGATCGCAACGACTACGTCGATGCCATCCATGCCATCAACACGTCGCTCGATACGCGCCAGGGACGGCCGATGGATCAAAGGTACCTGCAGAAGATCACGCGCTTCGAGCGCCAGCCTCACTTCGATTATTACGGCGTCCTGGACAGTGACGGCAGGCTGGTCGCGTACGCGAACATTGGGCGCTACGGCAATTTCAGCGCGTTCTCGCAAGTGATCGGCCTGCGCAACAACGACGGCATCATGCACCTGCTCGTCGTGGACATCGTCTTGCACCTCATCGAGCGGCAATGCGTTCGCTACGTGATGTACGACACGTTCTTCGGCGCGCGCGAGGGCCTGCAGAACTTCAAGCGCATCGTCGGCTTCGAACCCTATCGCGTGAGGTACAGCCTGCAATGAAGACGCTGCTCAACCGCCTCTATGCGGACTACCTGATGCCGTCGCGCCTGGCCGAGTACGAGGCATTGCTCGTCCGTGCGGCCGATTGTGGCTACCGGCAACTCTCCGTGCGCGAATTCCACGGCGCGGTCCGGCAGACGTCCGCGCCGGACAAGGTCCTCGTGCACCGCCACGACATCGACAGCGACGTGCGCACGGCCCGCAAGATGTTCGCGCTGGAGACGAAGCACGGCGTACACGCCAGCTATTACTTCCGCCTCAGCACGCTGGACTATGGCTTCATGCGCGCCATCGAAGCGGCGGGGAGCGAAGCCAGCTACCACTACGAGGAGGTCGCGACGTTTGCCAAGCGCCATCGCCTGCGCCGCGGCGACGATGTGCGCGCCCGTTTCCCCGAGATCCGCGAGCTGTTCGTGCGTAACTTCATGCGGATCGGCGAGCGGCTGGGTAGGCCGATGACGACGGTCGCCAGCCACGGCGACTTCGCGAATCGCCGCCTGCAGGTGATCAACCACGAGCTGTTGAGCGATCCGGCATTGCGCCAGCGCTGCGGCATCGAATGCGAATCGTACGATGCCGACCTGCTGCGGCACTTCGACGTGTACATCAGCGACCGTCCGCATCCCACGTACTATGCGCCCGTGTCGCCGTTCGACGCGCTCCGGCGCCACGACCGCATCTGCTTGCTGACGCATCCCGTGCAGTGGGAGACGAACTGGCTCGAGAGCACCCGCTGCAACATGGTGCGGCTGGCCGAGGAAGTGGTGTGGCACACATGAATATCCTGCTGATCAACCATTACGCGGGGTCGGTACGCCACGGCATGGAGTACCGGCCGTACTACCTCGCGCGCGAATGGGTGCGCGCGGGCCATCGAGTCACGATCGTCGCCGCCTCGGCCTCGCACGCGCGCGCACAGGCGCCGCGGATGGAAGGCCGTGCGCGCATGGACGAAGTCATCGACGGTATCGAGTACATCTGGCTGGCAGCCCCCTCCTATCGCGGCAACGCCGCGCGGGTGCGCAATATGGCCGCGTTCCTGTGGCGCCTGGCCGCGGCAGGCGGGCAGCTGGCGCGGACCGTCCACCCGGATGCCGTCATCGCATCCAGCACGTATCCACTCGACATCTGGCCGGCCGCCCGGATCGCGCGCCGTGCCGGGGCCCGCCTGCTGCACGAGGTGCACGACCTGTGGCCGTTGACGCCCATGGAACTGGGCGGCTACTCGCGCCGTCATCCGTTCATCATGCTGTTGCAAGCGGCCGAAGACTTCGCGTGTCGCCACGCGGACGCCGTCGTGTCGATCTTGCCGAAGGTGCGCCCACACCTGGAGGCACACGGCATGGCGCCCCATAAGCTGCACGTCGTGCCGAACGGCGTCGACCCGGCGGAGTGGGAGGGGCACAAGGCGCTCTTGCCGGCCGGACTCGATGCGATGCTCGACGGGCTCCGACGGCAGGGCAGGTTCATCGTCGGTTATGCCGGCACACACGGCGTCGCGAACGCGCTCGAGACGCTGCTCGACGCCGCGCACCGCCTGCGCGCGTATCCGGTCGCCATCGTGCTGGTCGGAACCGGGCCCGAGAAGCCGGGGCTGATGCGACGCGCTGCCGAGCTCGGCCTGGACAACGTGCACTTCATCGATCCGGTCGCGAAATCCCAGGTGCCGGCCCTGCTGGCACACTTCGACGTCGCCTACATCGGCTGGCGCCGCCAGCCACTGTACCGCTTCGGCATTTCGCCGAACAAGCTGCTCGACTACATGATGGCGGGCCGGCCGGTCATCCATGCCGTGGATGCCGGCAACGACCCCGTCCGGGAAGCGGGTTGCGGATTGACGGTGGCGCCGGACGATCCGCAAGCCATCGTCGACGCCGTCCTCGCGCTGCAGGCCCTGGACGCCCCCGCGCGTGCAGCACTGGGCCGCCGCGGGCGCGCCCATGTACTGGCCAATCATGCGTATCCCGTCCTTGCACAACGCTTCCTCGCCGCACTCGCCGGAGACCACTGCCATGCCTGACACCCCGATCCAAGCCGCAGCCCCCTTCCTGCCGTTCGCCCTGCCCGACATCGACGAGGCGGAGATCGACGCCGTCGTCGCGTGCCTGCGTTCCGGCTGGGTCACGACCGGTCCCACCACACGCCGGTTTGAACACGATTTCGGCGCCTACCTGGGCGGCGACGTGCAAGCCATCGCCGTGAACTCGGCCACCGCAGGCCTGCACCTGGCGCTGGAAAGCCTCGGCATCGGCCCCGGCGACGAGGTCATCGTTCCCACGCTGACGTTCACCGCCACGGCCGAGGTCGCACGCTACCTGGGCGCGCGGCCCGTGTTCGTCGACGTCGAACCGGACCGGATGACGCTGTCCGTGGCCGCCGTCGAAGCGGCGCTCACGCCGCACACGCGCGCGATCGTCCCCGTCCACTACGCGGGCCTGGCCTGCGACATGGACGGCCTGCTGGCATTGGCAAGACGCCACGGGTTGCGCGTCGTCGAGGACGCTGCGCACGCTTTCCCGACCCGTTACAACGGCCACCTGGTCGGCACGCTGGACAGCGACCTCACTGTGTTCAGCTTCTATGCCAACAAGACAATGACGACGGGCGAAGGCGGCATGGTCGTCACACGCGACCCGGATCTCGCGCAGCGCGTGCGCGTCATGCGCCTGCACGGCATCAGCCAGGATGCGTTCGACCGCTATGTGTCGCACAAACCCGCGTGGTACTACGAAGTCATGGCCGCCGGTTTCAAGTACAACCTGACCGATATCGCTTCTGCCATCGGCATCGAACAACTGCGCAAGATCGACCGCTTCGCCTCGCGCCGCGCCGATCTGGCACGGCGTTACCACGACGGCCTCGCCGATCTGCCGCTGCACTTGCCGGCCCGCCCCGACGGCGACAGCACGCATGCGTGGCATTTGTACGTCGTCCGCCTGGCACACGGCGCGCCGCTCGGGCGCGACGACCTGATCGGCGAGCTCGCCCGGCGCGGCATCGGCACCAGCGTGCACTTCATCCCTCTGCACCGCCAGCCCTACTGGCGCGACACCTACGACCTGTCGCCTGCCCGGTTCCCCGTGGCCGAGGCGTGCTATCCGCGCATGCTCACGCTGCCGCTGTACACGAAGATGAGCGACGCCGACCAGGACCGCGTCATCGGGCACCTGCGCGAGCTGCTGGCATGAGCAAGCGCCTGTTCGACGTCGTGGCGGCCGGTTGCGGCCTCATCGTCCTCGCGCCCCTGCTGCTCGCGATCGCGCTGTGGATCCGGCTCGACTCGCCCGGTCCGGCGCTGTTCCGCCAGCGGCGGGTCGGGCGCCACGGCCGCCTGTTCGACATCTACAAATTCCGGACCATGATCACTCACCCCGACCACGGGCGCCAGCTGACGGTCGGCCACGATCCTCGCATCACCCGCGCCGGCCGTGTCCTGCGGCGCACGAAGCTGGACGAGCTGCCGCAACTCCTCAACGTACTGGCGGGTACGATGAGCCTCGTTGGCCCGCGGCCCGAAGTGCCGCGCTACGTCGACCGCTATCCGCCGGCGGTCCGGGAGACGGTCCTGTCGGTGGCGCCAGGCATCACCGACCTCGCCGCCATCTTGTACAAGAACGAGAACGACATCCTCGGCCGCGCCCCGGATCCCGAACGGGAATATATCGAGACGATCCTCCCCGTGAAGCTCGAGTATTACCAGCGCTACGTGCGCGACCGGTCATTCTGGCTCGACATGCGTATCCTGGTCCGGACACTGGGCGCGATTCTCCGGTAGCGAGTCACCGACGCCATGCTCTGGACCAAGCTGTTCCACCTGGGCGACCTGTCCCTCACCCTACCGGCCGGCAGTGCGATCGCCGCCTGGCTGCTTGCGTCCCGGGCGAGGCGTGCCGCGCTCGGCTGGAGTCTCGCGTTCGGGCTGACGCTGGCCATCGTGGCGGCGACAAAGATCGCCTTCCTGGGATGGGCGACGGGCGTGCCGGCGCTTGGCTACAAGGCCATCAGCGGTCACGCCGCCGGCTTTACGGCTGCCGCCCCGACGCTGTGCTGGTTGCTGGCGCAGCGCTGTCCGTCCGTCGTCCGCAGCGCCGCCGCCGTGACGGCGCTCGCGCTCGGCGCGGTCGTGGCCGTGGCCCTCGTCCGCGCTGGCGAACACACACCGATCGAAGCAGCCGCCGGCTGGATCGTCGGCATGACCGCGTTCGTGTGCACCCTCCACGTTGCGGGCGCTACCGCCACGCCCCGAGCGGGCGTCGCGCTCTCGTGCGCTGCGCTCGCGTTCGCCGTGACGGCATGGGCGTTGCGAACGGTCTCCGTCGGCTACTGGATGATCCGGCTCGCGACGGCATTGTCCGGCAACCCTTATCCCCATCCCTGGAACATCTGTGGCTGACGTTCCCGGGCGCTTATCAGGAGTCACCATGTACCACATGCGTCGTCCGCCGATACGTTGGCAACGACAGAGCCGGCTCGACAACACGACCGGTTGCTCGCTGCTGATTGCCCTGATGCGTGGCCTGGCGGCCCTGCAGGTCGCGGCCGCCCACCTGCGCGCCGAGATGTTTCCTGGGCTGCGCGACGTCGGCCATCCCGCAGTCCACTATCAGGTACTGGCCTTCGCGACCGGCTTCGCGCATCAGGCGGTCGTCGTCTTCTTCCTGATCAGCGGCTGGCTGGTCGGCGGCAGCCTTCTCAACAAGCTGGCAGCAGCGGGCAGTGCTGCGGCGGCCACGGCGGCGGAGGGCGACTCGCCTTGGCGCGTCTATGCGATCGATCGCCTCACGCGCCTGTGGACGGTGCTGGTGCCCGCCCTCAGCCTCATGCTGCTCGTCGGTATGCTGACGGGTACCGTCGATCCCACCCGCACCGACGTTTCCACGGCCAACGACTACTCGGCGACCGCGTTCTTCGGTAATCTCCTCGGTCTGCAGACGATGGCTGTCGACAATTACGGGGGCAATTACGCCTTGTGGAGCCTGGCCAACGAGACGTGGTACTACATCCAGTTCCCCCTGCTGCTGATTGCGTTCACGAGTCCGAGCCGGACGCGCCGGCTCGGGGTCGCAGCAGTCCTGCTGTTGCTGGGTACAACGCTCCGGTTGCCGATCACCATCTATTTCGTGCTGTGGCTGCTTGGCGCCGCCTTTTCACGCATCCGTATCGACTGTGGCCGCGGCACGCGCGCCGCCCTGTTGACCGTGGTGGCCGTGTGCTCAATTTATTTCCGGCTACGGGGCAGCAACGACGACCTCAGCCTTGGATCGTTCCCACAAGACCTCGAATACAGCCTGCCTCTGCTGGTCTTCCTGTCCACGATGCAGGCGCCGCTTGCCGTGAGATCGTCACCGATGCGGCTCGTCGCACGCCTCTCGCGCTTCCTGTCGGAGTTGTCGTTCACGCTGTACGTGACGCACATCCCCGTCATCAAACTCCTGCAATACATCGGCCGGCAAACGGTTGGCCGCGATCGTCTCGCACCCAATGCGCTGCTGGACTGTGCGATCTATGCCGCGATGCTGCTGGCCCTGCTCGCCGCCGCGTGGCTGTTTTACCTGCTGTTCGAGTCGCGCACCGCCCGCGTGCGGCGCGCCGTCAAGACTGCCCTGCAACCCCGTCTGCGGCGCACGTCGATGGCTTCATCGATCAAGTGATATGTGCCGCCCGTCCCGCCACCGGGGTACGAGATCGACGCGTGCCTCGGGTGCGTCGCGCACATCGAAGACAGGTGTGGCGCCGCTCAACCTGCCGCGAAGCCGATTTGCCCTGCCGGCGTGACCTTGGCATTGGTGCCGTATGCACCCAGGCGCAACGCCATGTCGTTGAACACGACACCTTGGGGCGAGATCCCGGCGTGGTTCAGGCGTTTGATCGATTCGTTGATCTCGGCTTCGTTCGTGTGGCCGGCGCGAGCCACGATGAACACGGTACCGGCGTGTCCGCCGATGATCAGCGCGTCGGCGACGTCGAGCAGCGGCGGCGGGTCGAGGAGCACGAGGTCGTAGTGGGCCCCGACCTGTTGCAACAGCCCGGCAAAATTCAAGTGAAGGAGAAACTCGGAACGGTTCGGCGGCAACTCGCCCGTCGGGATGAAGTCGAGGTTTTCCACGACGTCGTGATGGATCACCTCGTCGATCGCGGCCTGGCCGAGAATGGCACGCGACAGACCCGGATCGCGGCCGATGCCGAAATAGCGGTGCAGGTGGCCGTTCCGCAGATCCGCATCGATCAACAGCACGCGTTTGCCGCTCGCCGCCATCACGGCCGCGAAATTGGCCGACACGAACGACTTGCCGAGGCCGCGCGTAGGCCCCGCGAACATGACGATATTGTTCCTGAAGTGGGGCATGGCAAACAAGAGCGCGGCGCGAAAGCTGCGCAGACTTTCGATGGCGGCATCGTCCGGGATGGCCTGGGCCAGCAACGGCAACGCGCCATCGTCGCTTCGCGCCTTGCGCATCAGCTTGTCCTGGTGGACGCTGTGCGGAATAGTCGCGTAGACGACCCGCGCACGCAGCAGGCGCTCGATGGCCTGCGGTTCGTCGATCCCGCCCGCCATTGCCTTGCGCGTGAACGCGATCAGCGTGCCGAGGAACAGGCCGGTAACGACGGCGAGCGCGACGATCAGCGGCCGGTTCGGCTTGATCGGCTTCTCCGGCGCGATAGGCGCGTCGACCATGCGCACGTTGCTGACCCGGGCCACGGAGATCAGGCGCAGCTGCTGCGCCGTGTTCGACAAGGCCGTGTACAGGTCGGTATTGACCTTGATGTCGCGCGTGAGACGGGCTTCGTCCTGTTCGAGCACTGGCAAGTCCTTGATGCGCACGTTGACCTGATCGATCTCCGCCTCGACTTCCTTGATCTGGCGGTTGATCGCGACGACGATCGGGTGATCTTCCGTGAAGCGCGCCAGCAGCTCCGTCTTTTTCTGGACCAGGTCCATGCGGCGCCCGCGTGCCGCCGCGGCCTGGGCAAGGCTCATCCGCGCCTCCTCCTGCAGGTCGACCGTACCGTGGGCGTTCCGGAACTGGTTGTAACGGTCTTCCGCCTGTTCCAGCTGGCGCTTCAGGGTGGGCAACTGCTGGTTGAGGAAAGCGAGCGATTTTTCCGCCTCCTCCGTCTTGCGTGCCAGGTTCTGGCGCATGTATTCCCGGCCGATCTCGCTCAGCACCGCGTACGTCCGGCGCGCGTTCTCACCCTGCAGCTTGACTTCGATGATGCCCGACTGCTTGCCCTGTTCGCTGATCACGAGCGCGTTCTGGATCGCTTCGATCATGGCGAGGCGCGACATGCGGCGCAGGCGGAAACGTCCGCCGGGGTTCGCGGCCAGCCGGTCGACCTTCAGCTCGATCACCCCTGCGGGAGTCGGCACGCGATAGCGCACTCCCACTTCACCGTCGAACATGATCCGCTGGCCGCCGCCGGAAAACCGGAAACGGTCCTGGCCGAGCGCCGTCAAGGTGAACTCGCGCCCCAGCCACGCGTCGGGCACGTCGAACAGCGACACCTCGGCCTTTTCGCTGCCCCATACATAGCCGCCGTAGCCGAACAGGCCCGGCGTCGACAAGGCTTGGCCGTTCTGGTTGGCGAACCAGAATCCGGCAACGGGGAAGTATTTGGGCCGCACGTCGATGTACAGCTGCAGGTTGTCCACCGCCCGCGACACGACCATGCGCGACCGCAGCAGCTCCATCTCGGCGATGGCCGCCTTCTTCGTCTCGAACAGCGAAGACGCCTCGGAGAGAATGTTCTTCGACGCGTTCGGACTTTCTTCCTCCACGTGGATCATCAGGTCCGCCTCGAACACGGGCTTGGCGACGAGCGCATACAGCACCGCCGCCAGGGTGATGAACGCCGTGATGCTGCCGATCAGCCACCGGCTGTCGTACAGCGTGTTCAGGTAACCCTTCAGGTTGAACGCAGGCTCATCGCTTGCCGCGTCGACGACGCTCGGGTCGAACGGCACGCCGAGGAAAGGCGGCCGCGAACGAACGGTTGACAGGGCGTGCGGCTCGACGTGGGTACTCATGGAATCGCTCCGTAGGTCGGCGTATGCGGACACATGCTGAAAGTGCGCAAAGCCCGGCGTGTCAGGGCCGGCTGGCCGCACTCACCGCCGACGTCAGCGCGCCAGGGAACAACAGGCTGAGGTTGCGGTTCCAGTTCGCCAGCGGCGTCGCGGCCACGTACACGATGTCCTTCGGCTGCAGTTCGAATGCTTCGGCCATCGCCAGCGAACCCGCGATGCGCGCGTCGAGCTGGAACACACGCGTGCGCTGCGGCGTCTTGCGCACCACATAGACCTGGCGCGCGTCACCGCTCAATGGACTGATGCCGCCGCTTTCCCCCAACGCTTCGTTGAGCGTCAGCCGCCCGTCGTGCATGGTCAGCGCCTTGGGTGTCACGACCTCGCCGGACACGAAGACCTTGCTTTCGTCGCGCGAGTGCACGCGTACGACGTCGCCCGGCACCAGCATGACGAGACCCGGGTTGATGTTTTTCTGGACGAGGTCGCGCAAATTGATCGCGTAATGGACCTTGTCACGCTCCAGCTCGATACGGCTCTGGTCGGCCGTGGGCAGCAGGCCACCTGCGCGGTTGATGGCTTCGACCAGCGTCATCGGGATGTCGTTGATCGCCTGCAGGCCGGGCGACTTGACTTCGCCGTCGATGTACACGCGCTTGCTGCGGTAGGCCTGCACGCGCAGCGTCACGTTCGGGTGGGCGAGGTATCTGGCGAGGCGCGACGTCAGCAGCGCGCGTGCCTGTTCCTCGGTGAGTCCCTCGACGGCCAGCATGCCCGCGAGCGGGAACTGGATGCGGCCCTGGCGGTCGACGACGAAGCCTTGCGGCGCCGCGTTCGCGCTCGCCGCCGCGGCGGCGGACACGGCCGGATCGGCATTGGCCGACGTAACGAGGCCCCCCGTCAGTTCGGGATGGTCCCATACGATGATGGCCAGGATGTCGCCGCTGCCGATCGCGTAGGCCGGCGGATTCGGTACGAGCAGCTGTTCGAGATCCTCGTTGGCGCGGACCCGGTGTTGCTGGCGCTCCTCGGCGATCAGTTGTTCGGTGATCATTTCCGTGGGAGGAGCGGGATCATCGGCGCCGGCGTGGTCCGGCGAACGGAAGTGCATGGTCGGCGCGCAGCCCGCCAGCAGGCCGCCGAACAGCCATGGCAGGACGAGCGTCGCGCCTGCAAGCAGCAGCGACGCCCACGCGCGCGCCCGCACCGGCGCGGCACCGCGCGACCGTGTCAAAAATTGCGTAATGGAAGCATGCATGTGTCGCCTGTCGAGTGAGCCGCCAGCCTCTGGCAATCAGAATCAGCGTAAGCCGCTCAACCGACAGGACTTTGGCGCACGTCAAGCACCACGCATAGGTCGACCGCTTGCGCGGACTGTCCTCAGCGCATCTCTTCCAGCAGGCGCAGGGCGCCGGCGAAGCGCCACACGCGCCGCAGTTCGACGACGTCGTACTGGGCGGCCACGTTCGGCGGAAAGGCCGAGTAGCGCGCGTTCAGGCGCACGACGCGGCGCACGAATTCGTCGATGTCGGCGCGGCCGCTGGAGCGCAGGATGGTGACGTCCTCGACGCTGCCGTCGCTGCGGATCGCCACGCTGACGATGGGGTCGATGCGCACGACGTCGGTCGCCAGCTGGGCTGCGCTGAGGACCGCGTTGCGTTCGATCTTTTCGCGCACGCTGTCCACGTACATGCGCAGCGGGACGTCGCGGCGAACGGCCTCGGCGAGCGCACGCCGCACGGCGCGTGCCGCGTCCTCCGCGGGACGCACTGCCTGCGGGACGGCTTTCAGGATATCGATCCCGCGCATCATCTCGCGCGCCCGCGAGGCCACGTCGCTGCCCAGCGCCCCACGCGGGAGCGTGCCGGTGCCACGCCCTGCCCCGTCGCCAACGACCGCGGACGTGCCCGCGCGGGCCGGGCTCGCCGGCTCCCCCGTCTGGCGCGCGCCGTCGTCGGCCTGCCCTGTGCGTGCCTGGCGCAGCCGCTCTTCTTCCGCCTGCCGCGCACGAGCCTGGTCGGCCAGTTGCTGGCGGACGGCGTCCTCTGCGCGACGCTGCTCGGCCAGCTGCTGGGCGCGCACCTGTTCCTGGCGGGCGCGCTGCTGTTCGGCCAGCTGTTGTGTTTGCTCCAGCTCGACCTGCCGCAGACGCTGCTGCTCGGCCAGTTGCTGTGCCCGCTCTTGCTCGGCGTGCTGCAGGCGCCGCTGCTCGGCTAACTGTTGTGTGCGCTCCAGCTCAACCTGGCGCAGACGCTGCTGCTCCGCCAGTTGCTGTGCCCGTTCTTGCTCGGCCTGCTGCAACCGCCGCTGCTCGGCCAGCTGTTGTGTCCGCTCCAGCTCGGCCTGCCGCAGACGCTGCTGCTCGGCCAGTTGCTGTGCCCGCTCTTGCTCGGCCTGATGCAGACGCTGCTGTTCCGCCAGTCGTTGCGCCCGCTCCTGCTCGGCTTGCTGCAGACGCTGCTGCTCGGCCAGCTGCTGTGCCCGCTGCTGCTCGGCCTGCTGAATGCGTCGCTGTTCTGCCAGTTGTCGTGCGCGCGCCTCCTCGGCCTGGTCCTGACGTTGCTGCTCAGCGAGCCGCCGGGCACGTTCCTGCTCAGCCATTTGCTGGCGCTGTTGCTCGGCCAACTGCCGGGCGCGCGCCTGTTCGGCCTGGCGCTCCGCTTCCTGACGTGCGCGGGCCTGCGCGTCTTCGGCGGCATGCTGCTCGGCGAGTGCCGCCTCGAATCGCGCGGACTGTTCCGCGAGCTGGCGCCGTTGTTCGCTGAACTCGGCACGCACCCGGTCCTCCGCGTCGGCACGCAGCCGCGCGTCGTCCGATTCGCGCTGCCGGATGCGGTCATGCTCGCGTTCGTCAGCCAGACGGGCGCGGTCGGCATGTGCATCGTCCCCGGACGACGTGTCGTCGGCGACGGACTTCTCTGTCGCGAGAGGGTCCTCCACACGGGCGGGCGGCTCCGGAGCGGGATCGGGTTCCACGGCCGGGAGCGGAACCTCGAACGTCGTCGGCCGCTGCGCTTCCTGTGCGATCACGCGGGTATGCAAGCCATCGGCCACACGCGGCGTCGGCCCCTTGCGACGGCGTTTTGCCGGTCGCCGCGGTGGCGGTGCGGGCGCAGGCGGTGCCGGCGAGGGCGCGACGGGATCGACGAGCCTGAAGCCGTGATGCGGCACCTTCGGCGGCGCCTCCGGCTGCACCTGCGCCAACGGCATGGGCGCAGGTGCCGGCGATTCGTGTACGGCCGTGATCGGCGCCGGAGGCTGGGGCGCGGGCGGAAGCGGGACAGGCACCACGGCAGGGGGCGGCGCCAACCGTATCGCGATCGGCGCACCGGGGCCGGGACGCAGGCCGGGAATGCCGAACTGCAGCGACAGCACGAGGCCGTGCAACAGCAGGGACACCACCACACCCATCGCGAGCCGGCGCTGGGAGGCGTCCATGGACGGTACGGGTCGTGCCGCGGTGGCGTTGGGCATGCTGGTCGTGGACGTCAGGAATGGCGAACGGAACGTTGCCCGATTGATAGCACAGCTTACACTCGACAGTAAAGTGCCCGCGCACGAATGGGGGCGCGCACGGTTCGGAACGCTGTTTGTAATCCCGGCTACAATGATTTTGACCGATCAGCCCTGAGGTTCCGTATGTCGCCAGGATTTATTTTCGCTACCGGTATCGAAAACAGCATTCCGACGATTAATGGCGGTCGGGTGCGGATGGACGAAATGGAAAAGTGCGGCCACTACACCCACTGGCGCACGGATTTCGACCTGGTACAGGAACTCGGGCTGAAAGTCCTGCGTTACGGCCCACCGCTGCACAAGACCTGGCTCGGTCCCAAGCGCTACGACTGGGAATTCGCCGACCTGTCGCTCAACGATCTGCGCCAACGCAATATCGCATCGATCGTCGACCTGTGCCACTTCGGCGTGCCCGACTGGATCGGGAATTTCCAGAACCCCGATTTTCCCGAGCTGTTCGCCGATTATGCCGGCACGTTCGCGCGTCGCTATCCGTGGCTGCAGTTGTACACGCCGATCAACGAGATGTCGATCTGTGCCCTCTTCTCCGCCCTGTACGGCTGGTGGAACGAACAGATGACAACGGACCGCGCGTTCGTCACCGCAACGAAGAACCTCGTCAAGGCCAATATCCTGGCAATGCATGCCATCCTGCAAGTGCGGCCGGACGCGCTGTTCATCCAGAGCGAGTCGACGGAGTATTTTCACGCAGAAAGCCCATCCGCCATCGGCCCCGCCGAACTCTACAACTCCCGCCGCTTCTTGTCGCTGGACCTGAACTATGGCCGGCGCGTCGATTCGGAAATGTACGAATACATGATGGACAACGGGATGACGCGGGACGAGTATCACTTCTTCCTGAACAATAATCTGAAGCACCACTGCATCATGGGCAACGATTATTACCAGACGAACGAGCACTACGTGTCCGCGGATGGATTGACGCGCGCGGCTGGCGAGATCTTCGGCTATGCGGTCATCACGCACCAGTACTACAACCGCTACCGCTTGCCCGTGATGCACACGGAAACGAATCTGTCGGAAGGACCACGCGGCGACGAAGCCGTGAACTGGTTGCGCAAGGAATGGGCCAATGTCCTGCGCGTGCGCAACAACGGCGTGCCACTCGTGGGTTTCACGTGGTATTCGCTCACGGACCAGGTCGATTGGGATACCGCGCTGCGCGAGAACAACGGCAACGTGAATGCGCTGGGCTTGTTCGACCTCGACCGCAAGATCCGTCCCGTCGGCATCGCCTACAAGGAACTCGTGCGCGCCTGGATGGAAGTGCTGCCGACGCAGAGCGTCTGCCTGCAAGTGCCGATCGTGATGCCGCACGAATTCCAGCGTCACGTGCCGCCACCCAGCGGCTGGCCGTTCGACGAGGACGCGACCATGGCGCCACGCACCGAAGAGAGCGAGTGACCGATCGAGAGCGATGCGGTGCGCTCAGCGCTCGCTGGGCGTGAACGTGTATGTGTCGCCGTGCGCGAGGAATACGACCTGCTGCTCCAGCCCGGCGTCCTTCACTTCGCGCGCGAAATCCGACAGGGGCGACTTGAACACATCGTAGTCGTCGAAGTGGATGGGAATCGCTTTTTTCGGCTGGACGATCTGCATCAGCTTGACGCCGTCCTTGCCGTCCATCGTCACCTTGAATACGCCGAGAATGCGCGTCCCGCCCAAGTGCAGCAGGGCAAGATCGACGTCGGGGAAACGCTGTGGAATCGCCTTCAGGTCGTCGTAAATCAATGTGTCGCCGCTGATGTACATCCGATGGCTCGGCGCCGCCAGATTCGGACCGAAGTCGAGCACCGCACCCATGACGGGCGGCAGCAGGAGCTGCATCCCCGCCTTGCCGTGGCGTCCGGGCGCTGCCGAGATACGCAGTCGCGCCTCGCCTTTTTCGACGTCGATGCGGTCCCACGTCGACAATCCGAACGTACGCTTGAAGCCGATGCGTTTCAAGTGCTCGGCGGCCTCTTTCGTCGTGACGATGGGGATGTTCTTGTCGAGCTTCTCTTGCACGTGCTTGTCGAAGTGATCCTCGTGGAAATGCGACAGCAGCACGAGATCGACGGGCGGCAATTGTTCGAGACCCAAAGCGGGATTCGTGAGCCGCTCGGACGTGATGCCGTACCCGAGATGCACGTCTTCGCCCTTGTGCAGGAAGTTGGGGTCCGTCAGGATCGTGAAGCCCTGATAGTGGATCAGCACCGTCGCGGTGCCGATGAACTGCACGGTGCCGTTCGGTCCGGGCGGCGTGGCGTTGTCCGGCGACGGCAGCCTGAGCGCAAGGACGGCAGGATTCGGCGCCGCCGCCTGCACGCTTGCGGCGACGCAGGTCGACAGGATCATCGTTGCCATCAAGACCGCTCGTCCGAGCATCCGGTACCACTTCATGTCGCCTCCTCGCCAATGTCGAGCAAGGCTAGCATGGGCCCGAGGTCAACGGCCGCACGACACGACGAGGAAGGTGGATGGCCTGCCCAGCTGGGTTCGAACCAGCGACCCTCAGCTTAGAAGGCTGATGCTCTATCCAACTGAGCTATGGGCAGTTTGAGGACCGTACGACGTACGGCGTCACAAATGAAAACGGGCCGTCGGCGACAGCCCGTTTGCGAAACGGTGGTCGGAGTACAAGGATTCGAACCTTGGACCCCCTGCTCCCAAAGCAGGTGCGCTACCGGGCTGCGCTACACTCCGATGGGACGATCATACCCCGCCAGGCGGGTAGCGTCAATGAAGCCTCCCGCCGAGCGGTCAGACCTCGAACCGGGCCGCGATCCGCTTGGCCATCGACTCGGCCATCTCCGCGCTCTTCGCTTCCACCATCACGCGCACGAGCGGTTCCGTGCCCGATGGGCGGATCAGCACGCGGCCCGTGTCGCCCAGTTCGCGTTCGACGTGTTCTTTCTCCGCGACGACGGCCGCATTCTTCGTCCAGTCCGTGCCCGGCTGCACGCGGACGTTGATCAGGGTCTGCGGGTACAAGGTCAAGTCGCTGCAGCAATCCGCCAGGCCGCGGTCCGAGCGCTTGAGTGCGGTCAAGACCTGCAGCGCCGAGACGATGCCGTCGCCGGTCGAGTGCTTGTCCAGCGCCAGCAGGTGGCCGGAACCTTCGCCGCCCAGCAGCCAGCCCCGCTCCTGCATCATTTCCAGGACGTAGCGGTCGCCGACCTTCGCGCGCGCGAAGCCGATGCCCATCTCCTTGAACGCGACTTCCAGCGCCATATTGGTCATCAGGGTGCCGACGGCGCCGTCCACCGGTCCCGTCGCCATGCGCGCCCGCACCATCACGTACAGCAGCTCGTCGCCGTTGTACAGGCGGCCATTGGCGTCGCACATGATCAGGCGGTCGGCGTCGCCGTCCAGCGCGATGCCCAGGTCGGCCTTGTGCTCGACGACGGCCGCGGCCATCGCCTTCGGTGCCGTCGCACCGACGCCGTCGTTGATGTTGAAGCCGTCCGGCTTCGTGCCCAATTCGATGACTTCCGCACCGAGTTCATGGAACACGTGCGGCGCGATGTTGTACGCGGCGCCATGGGCGCAGTCGACGACGATCTTCAGGCCGCGCAGGTCTAGCTCGTTCGGGAACGTGCTCTTGCAGAACTCGATGTAGCGGCCTTGCGCGTCGCGCAGGCGCGTGGCACGACCCAGCTTTTCGGACGACACACAGCCCATCGGCTGGTCGATCGCGTCCTCGATCTCGAGTTCCACGGCGTCCGGCAATTTGGTGCCATGCTCGGAAAAGAACTTGATGCCGTTGTCCTGGAACGGGTTGTGCGACGCCGAAATCACGACGCCCGCCTGCAGCCGCAGCGCGCGCGTCAGGTAGGCGATGGCCGGGGTCGGCATCGGGCCGGCCAGCATCACGTCGACGCCGGCCGCCGAGAAACCGGCTTCCAGCGCCGCTTCCAGCATGTAGCCGGAAATGCGCGTGTCCTTGCCGATCAGCACGGTGGGACGTCCGCTCTTGGCATTGTCTTTCGCCAGCACCTTGCCGGCCGCATAACCCAGGCGCATCACGAAATCGGGCGTGATGGGCGACTTGCCCACCAGGCCACGAATGCCATCGGTACCGAAATATTTACGTGCCATTAATTAATTCTCATTATCTATTGATTATTCGTGGTGGGCCGCTTGCCAGACCTTCAGCGCGTCCACCGTCTCTGCCACATCATGGACCCGGACGATCCGGGCGCCCTGCGCTACCGCAGCAAGCGCCCCGCCCAGGCTGCCGGCCAGGCGCTGCTCGACGGTACGCCCCGTCACGGCGCCGATCATCGATTTGCGCGACAGTCCTGCCAATACGGGCAGGCCCAGTTCGCGTTCCATACGGCTTATGTTTCGAAGCAAAGCGTAATTATGCTCGACACGCTTCCCAAAACCAAATCCGGGATCGACCGTGATGCGTTCGCGCGCCACACCCGCCGCCAGCAGCGCGTCGACGCGCTCGCGCAGGAACGCGATCACGTCGGCCACGACGTCGGCATATTCCGGACTGGCTTGCATGTCCTGCGGCGAGCCCTGCATGTGCATTACGCACAGCGCGCAGTCGCTGTCGTTCACGGCGTCGATGGCGCCCGGTGACCGGAAGCCGTTGACGTCATTGATCATGTCCGCGCCGGCGATGATCGCCTCGCGCATCACCTCGGGCTTGCACGTGTCGACCGACAACGGATAGCCCAGTTCGCGCAACGCATAAATCGCCGGCATGACGCGGCGCAGCTCTTCCTCGACAGGGACGCTGGGCGAGCCCGGACGGGTGGATTCGCCGCCGATGTCGATGAGGTCGACGCCATCCTTGATCATCTGCTCGGCCCGCTCCACGGCGAATTCGAGGGCCTGATAGCGGCCACCGTCGGAGAACGAATCGGGGGTGACGTTGAGGATGCCCATGACCAGTGGGCGCTGGGCGAGGTCGTAGCCGAAACGGCCGCACTGCAGGTATTGACGCATGTTAAAACACCAACTCGATGAACAATAAAAAGGCACCCGCGTGGGTGCCTTTCAGTGAGACTGTGCGCTGATGGAGTTGATCAGGCCGGGCGGCGTCAGGCCGGGGCCGTCGCGTTAGGAGCGACGCCGTTGTCGTTCGGCGGCGTGCGCTTCGTCAACACCACCGACTTCGGCGGACGCGGCTCGCGGCCGGCCATGATGTCGTTGATCTGGTCGGCATCGATGGTTTCCCACTCGAGCAGCGCCTTCGTCATCACTTCGACCTTTTCGCGATTTTCTTCCAGCAGGCGGCGTGCCAGCGCGTACTGCGTGTCGAGGATGCTGCGGATCTCGGCATCGACTTTTTGCTGCGTCGCTTCGGAGATGGTCTTGACGGAGCCGCCGAAGAAGCCTTCGTTCTCGCTATCCTCGTACACCATCACGCCCATGCTCTCGGACATGCCGAACTTCGTCACCATCGACCGGGCCAGCTTGGTGGCGCGGGCGAAGTCGTTCGAAGCGCCCGTCGACATCTGGCCGACGAAAATCTCCTCGGCGATACGGCCGCCGAACAGGATCGAGATTTCCTCCAGCATCTTGTCCTTGTAACCGGACAGGCTGTCGTGTTCCGGCAGCTGCCAGGTCAGGCCAAGGGCATAGCCGCGCGGCATGATCGTGACCTTGTGCACGGGGTCGGCCTTCGGCAGCAGCTTGGCGATCACGGCGTGGCCCGACTCGTGGTACGCGGTGTTGCGACGCTCTTCCTCGCGCATCACCATCGACTTGCGCTCCGGACCCATATAGATCTTGTCCTTCGCGTCTTCGAAGTCGCTCATCTCGACGAGGCGCTTGCTGCGGCGCGCGGCGAACAGCGCCGCTTCGTTGACGAGGTTGGCCAGGTCGGCGCCGGAGAAGCCCGGGGTGCCGCGGGCCAGGATGTCGGCCTTCACGTCGGTGCCGATCGGCACTTTACGCATGTGCACGTTCAGGATCTGTTCGCGGCCGCGGATGTCCGGCAGGCCCACCATCACCTGGCGGTCGAAACGGCCCGGACGCAGCAGTGCCTTGTCCAGCACGTCGGCGCGGTTGGTCGCGGCGATCACGATCACGCCCGACGAGGCCTCGAAGCCGTCCATCTCGACGAGCAACTGGTTCAACGTCTGTTCGCGCTCGTCGTTGCCGCCGCCCATGCCGGCACCGCGGTGGCGGCCGACGGCGTCGATCTCGTCGATGAAGATAATGCACGGCGAGTGCTTTTTCGCGTTCTCGAACATGTCGCGCACGCGGGATGCACCCACGCCGACGAACATCTCGACGAAGTCGGAACCGGAGATCGAGAAGAACGGCACCTTCGCTTCGCCGGCGATCGCGCGGGCCAGCAGCGTCTTACCGGTACCCGGGGGGCCGACCATCAGCACGCCGCGCGGGATGCGGCCGCCCAGTTTCTGGAACTTGGTCGGGTCCTTCAGGAAGTCGACGATCTCGCCCACTTCTTCCTTCGCTTCGTCGCACCCGGCGACGTCGGCGAACGTAACGGTGTTGTTCGTTTCATCCATCATGCGCGCCTTGGACTTGCCGAACGAGAATGCCCCGCCCTTGCCGCCGCCCTGCATCTGGCGCATGAAGAAGACCCAGACGCCGATCAAGAGGAGCATCGGGAACCAGGAGATGAACACTTGCTGGAGGAACGACGGTTCCTCGGGCGGCTTGACGTCGAAGCGCACGTTGTTGTCGCGCAGGTCGCCGATCAGGCCGCGGTCGAGCATGGTGGCGGTGGTGCGGACCTTGGAGTCGTCGTTGCGGGTTGCGGTGATGCTCGACCCTTCGATCACGACGTCCTTGATGCGTTTCGCCTTGACGTCATCGAGCAGCTCGGAATAAGCAATGGTCTTGCTGCCGCCCGAGACGCTGTGGTTGTCGAACTGCTTGAACAGCATGAACAACAGCAGCGCGACGACCACCCAGATGGCGGATTTGGAAAACATATTATTCACGAAGACTCCTCTGATGCGAACGCATCTTTTCCCATTTTTTCAAAGGCAGATTTTACCGCATTAAGCAGCCCGTGCCACGCACGCCCGCCCATGGTGCCCATGCTCCACTATAAACGGTTTTTATTTCCGTTGTGCAGGCACGGCGAACATTCCACCCCGGATGGATACGGATAGGGTTGTCCCATGCTGATGTGCGGTTGCACTCCTGAAAATCAAGGGCGGCGCCGGCGATTTTCGCAATCTCAGCCGGCAGGATTCTTCAGACCGCGCCCCAGCAGGAAAATTTCCGACGATTTGTCGCGGCTGGCCTTCGGCTTGATCTGCTTGACGACCTTGAATTCGGTGCGGAACTTCTCAAGAATTTGCGTAAAACCCATGTCTTTAAAGCATTTCACCAACAATGCGCCGGATGGTTTGAGGTGAGATTGAGAGAACTCAATGGCGAGATCGATCAAATCCTCCATGCGCGCCGCATCGGCGGACGGGATGCCGGACAGGTTCGGCGCCATGTCCGACAGCACGAGGTCGGCCATGCGCCCTTCGAGGACACCCGCCAGCTCGTCCAGCACGTCCTGTTCGCGGAAGTCGCCCTGGATGAAATGCATGTCGGCGATCGGTTCCATTGGCAGGATGTCCAGGCCGATCATCGTGCCCTTGATGCCCCCCTCCTCGCCGCCGGCCAGCTTGCGCCGCGTGTACTGGCCCCAGCTGCCCGGCGTGCAACCGAGGTCGACGATCACCTGGCCCGACCTGATGAGCTTTTCGCTCTCGTCGATTTCTTTCAGCTTGTAGGCCGCACGGGCCCGGTAGCCCTCCTTCTGTGCCAATTTGACATAGGGATCGTTGATGTGATCGTGAATCCAGTTTTTATTGAATTTGTTCTTGGCCATTCGCGTAAAATACTGCTTTTAATAGGTATCTCAAAATAACATCATGATCAAACTTACACCGGTCGAGCGTGCCGCGCTGCGTGCGGAAGCCCACGGACTCAATCCTGTCGTCATGATCGGCGAAGCCGGCCTGACGGAGGCGGTCCTGAAGGAAATCGCGTCCAGCCTGGATGCGCACGGCCTGATCAAGGTCCGCGTCTTCGGCGACGACCGCGAAGCGCGCGTCGCGATCTACGAACGGATCTGCGAAGAACTCGATGCGGCCCCGGTCCAGCATATCGGCAAGCTGCTCGTCCTGTACCGTCCGAAGAAGGACGCCGTCAAGGAACGTGCCTCCAAGTCCGGCAAGGGCCTGCGCGAAGTCACCATCGTCAAGCCGAGCCCCAGCGGCACCAAGAAGCCGACCGTCACCAAGGTCTTGCTGAAAGGGAATGAACGCGTGACCCAGGGCGGCAACATCAAGCGGGCCAAGACGCGCCAGGCCAGCACCAAGAAGACGGCGCTGAAGTAATCCTTGTCCGTGTCAAAAAATTAACCGGGGCCGATGCCCCGGTTTTTTTATGCCTACCGTGCCCTCACGACGAGCATCGCGCCAAGGATACTCTCGGCGAGGTACAACACCTGCGACACCCCATGCAGCGCCGCGAACGTCCCCCACTGCGGCGACGCGCGCACGCCGGCCGGCCCGGCCGCCTCGCGGATCGCGGCCATCATCGGCTGCAGGCCCAGATAGACGACGAGGCTGCACGCCAGCATGCCGGCGATCAGCCCGTACAGCCAGCGCTTGCGCCGCGCATCCACATCCGCCGCGCGCGCCGTCAGCAGCGCCAGCACAACGGCCAGCGCGATCGCCAGCCAGGCCGAACGCGTCAGCATCACGCCGACGACGTTCCCGGCCTGCGTGCTGTCGAGGACGGCGAACGCGCTCGGCGCGGCCAGGTAGCTGACGGCCCACACGCTGCCGGCCCACAGGGCGGCCAGCAGCAGGCGCGCGTTGGCGAGCATCGTGGCGGGTGACTTAAACGTAGCGGACTTCCAGGATTTCGTATTCGCGCGGACCGGACGGGGCCTGCACTTCGACCACGTCGCCGGCATATTTGCCGATCAGCGCGCGCGCGATCGGCGACGTGACGGAGACCTTGTTCTCCTTGAGATCGGCTTCGTCGATGCCGACGATCTGGTACGTGACTTTCTGGCCGTTGTCGAGGTCTTCGAGATCGACGGTCGAGGCGAACACGACGCGGCCTTCCGCGTCCAAGGTGGCCGGGTCGATGATCTGGGCGGTCGAGAGCTTCTGTTCCAGCTCGGCGATGCGGCCTTCGACGAAAGCCTGGCGCTCCTTGGCGGCGTCGTACTCTGCGTTTTCGGACAGGTCACCATGCGAGCGCGCCTCGGCGATCGCATCGATCACGTTGCGGCGCTCCTTGGTCTTGAGCTGGTGCAGCTCTTCCTTCAACTTCTCGGCGCCGAATTTGGTCAATGGAGTGTTCATGGCTACTCGTTTTCAGTGTTTGCGGACGTACCAAGCGAAAACCACAGAGCCGCACGGCGCGAGCCGCGCGAACTCTGTGGTCTTTAGGTACAGCGTGTTACTGCTTTGCCGCTTAGTTTAAGGTTTTATGCAGGCCTTGTAAATCGTACACGCGCAACTCGTCCAGGTGGCGCATGCCCTGCACCGCGGCCTCGGCGCCGGCGATCGTCGTGTAGGTGACGACGCGCGACTGCAGTGCCGACGTACGGATCGTACGCGAGTCGGCGATGGCGCTGCGCTTCTCTTCGACCGTGTTCACGACCATCGCGATCTCGTGGTTCTTGATCATGTCGACGATGTGCGGACGGCCCTCGATCACCTTGTTGACCGGCGTGACGGGAATGCCGGCGGCGGAGATCACAGCTGCCGTGCCCTTCGTGGCGACGAGCGAGAAGCCCAGGTCGACGAGGTCGCGCGCCACTTTCACCGTACGCGGCTTGTCCGAACCTTTCACGGACAGGAACACGCGGCCGGTCTCCGGCAGGATGATGCCCGCCGCCAGCTGCGACTTGACGAACGCTTCGCCGAACGTCATGCCCACGCCCATCACTTCGCCCGTCGATTTCATCTCGGGGCCGAGGATCGTGTCGACGCCCGGGAATTTCACGAACGGGAACACGGCTTCCTTCACGCTGTAGAACGGCGGGACGATCTCTTTCGTGATGCCCTGCTGTGCCAGGGTCTGGCCGACCATGCAGCGCGCGGCGATCTTCGCCAGCTGCAGGCCCGTCGCCTTCGACACGAACGGCACGGTACGCGATGCGCGCGGGTTCACTTCCAGCACGTACACGGTGTCGACCGTCTTGCCTTCGACTTCCGACTGCTGGATCGCGAATTGCACGTTCATCAGGCCGACGACGTTCAACGCCTTCGCCATCAGCGACGTCTGGCGCTTCAGTTCATCGATCGTGGCTTGTGCCAGCGAGTACGGCGGCAGCGAGCACGCGGAGTCGCCCGAGTGGACGCCGGCCTGCTCGATGTGTTCCATCACGCCGCCGATGAACGTCGTCTCGCCGTCCGAGATGCAGTCGACGTCGACTTCGATCGCGTCGTTCAGGAAGCGGTCCAGCAGCACCGGCGAATCGTTCGACACCTTCACGGCTTCGCGCATGTAGCGTTCGAGGTCGCGCTGCTCGTGGACGATTTCCATCGCGCGGCCGCCCAGCACGTACGACGGACGCACGACGAGCGGGTAGCCGATCTCGGACGCCAGCGCCAGCGCTTCGGCTTCCGTGCGCGCGGTACGGTTCGGCGGCTGGCGCAGGCCCAGGTCCTGCAGGAGCTTCTGGAAGCGCTCGCGGTCTTCCGCGGCGTCGATCATGTCCGGCGACGTGCCGATGATGGGGACGCCGTTCTTTTCCAGGTCCAGCGCCAGCTTCAGCGGGGTCTGGCCGCCGTACTGCACGATCACGCCTTCGGGCTTTTCCAGGTCGACGATTTCGAGCACGTCTTCGAGGGTCAGCGATTCGAAGTACAGGCGGTCGGACGTGTCGTAGTCGGTCGACACGGTCTCCGGGTTGCAGTTGACCATGATGGTCTCGTAGCCGTCTTCGCGCATCGCGAGGGCCGCGTGGACGCAGCAGTAGTCGAACTCGATGCCCTGGCCGATACGGTTCGGGCCACCGCCCAGCACCATGATCTTCTTCTTGTCGGTCGGATTCGATTCGCACTCTTCGTCGTACGTCGAGTACATGTACGCCGTGTTCGTGGCGAATTCGGCGGCGCACGTGTCGACGCGCTTGTAGACCGGACGGATGCCGAACTCGTGGCGCTTGGCGCGCACGGCTTCCGGCGTCGTCTGCATCAGGAATGCGAGGCGGCGGTCGGAGAAGCCCTTCTGCTTCAGCTTATACAAGGTCGGCTTGTCGAGGCTGTCCAGCTTCTGGTGATCGAGCCACAGTTCGATGTCGACGATTTCCTTGATCTGGATGAGGAACCACGGATCGATCTTCGTGAGGTTGTGCACCTCTTCCATCGTGAAGCCCTGCGCGAACGCGTCGCCCACGTACCAGATGCGCTCCGGACCCGGCTCGCCCAGTTCTTCCTCGATCTTTTCGCGGTCGCGCGTCTTTTCGTTCAGGCCGTCGACACCCACTTCCAGGCCGCGCAGCGCTTTCTGGAACGATTCCTGGAACGTGCGGCCCATCGCCATCACTTCGCCGACGGACTTCATCTGCGTCGTCAGGTGCTTGTCGGCGGTCGGGAATTTCTCGAACGTGAAGCGCGGGATCTTGGTGACGACGTAGTCGATCGATGGCTCGAACGAGGCCGGGGTCGCGCCGCCGGTGATTTCGTTGCGCAGTTCATCGAGCGTGAAGCCCACGGCCAGTTTCGCCGCCACTTTCGCGATCGGGAAGCCGGTCGCTTTGGAAGCCAGCGCGGACGAACGCGACACGCGCGGGTTCATCTCGATGACGATCATGCGGCCGTCTTTCGGGTTGATCGAGAACTGCACGTTCGAGCCGCCCGTGTCGACGCCGATCTCGCGCAGCACGTTGATCGACGCGTTGCGCATGATCTGGTATTCCTTGTCCGTCAAGGTCTGTGCCGGCGCGACGGTGATCGAGTCGCCCGTGTGCACGCCCATCGGATCCAGGTTTTCGATCGAGCAGACGATGATGCAGTTGTCCTTCTTGTCGCGGACGACTTCCATCTCGTACTCTTTCCAGCCGAGCAGCGATTCTTCGATCAGCAGTTCGGACGTGGGCGACGCTTCCAGGCCGCGCTTGCAGATCGCTTCGAATTCTTCTTCGTTGTACGCGATGCCGCCGCCCGAGCCGCCCATCGTGAACGACGGACGGATGATCGTCGGGAAGCCCAGTTCGCGCTGCACGGCGCGCGCTTCGTCCATCGAGTGGGCGATGCCGGAACGGGCCGAACCGAGGCCGATCTTGGTCATCGCTTCCTTGAACTTGAAGCGGTCCTCGGCCTTGTCGATGGCTTCCGGCGTCGCGCCGATCAGCTCGACCTTGTACTTGTCCAGCACGCCGTGGCGGTGCAGGTCGAGCGCGCAGTTCAGCGCCGTCTGGCCGCCCATCGTCGGCAGGATCGCGTCGGGACGCTCCTTGTCGATGATGCGCTCGACGGCCTTCCACGTGATCGGTTCGATATAGGTGACGTCGGCCGTTTCCGGGTCCGTCATGATCGTGGCCGGGTTCGAGTTGACCAGGATGACCTTGTAACCCTCTTCGCGCAGCGCCTTGCACGCTTGCGCGCCGGAGTAGTCGAATTCGACCGCCTGGCCGATGACGATCGGGCCCGCGCCGATGATCAGGATGCTTTTGATGTCAGTACGTTTTGGCATTTATTTCTTCTCACTTGCTGGCGTGGGCTTGCATCTTGCTGATGAAACGGTCGAACAGGTAGGCGACGTCGGTCGGGCCGGGCGACGCTTCCGGGTGGCCCTGGAAGCAGAACGCGGGCTTGTCCGTGCGCTCGAAGCCTTGCAGCGAGCCGTCGAACAGCGAGACGTGCGTCACGCGGCAGTTGGCCGGCAACGTGGCCGCGTCGACCGCGAAGCCGTGGTTCTGCGACGTGATCATCACCTGCTTCGAATCCAGGTCTTGCACCGGATGGTTGGCGCCGTGGTGGCCGAACTTCATCTTGACCGTCTTCGCGCCGGACGCCAGCGCCATGATCTGGTGGCCGAGGCAGATGCCGAACGTCGGGATGCCCGAATCGATCACTTTCTTCGTGGCGGCGATCGCGTAGTCGCACGCGGCCGGGTCGCCCGGACCGTTGGCGAGGAAGATGCCGTCCGGGTTCAGCGCGAGGGCTTCTTCCGCCGTGGCCTGCGCCGGCAGCACGGTGATCTTGCAGCCGCGCTCGGCCAGCATGCGCAGGATGTTGCGCTTGACGCCGTAGTCGAACGCGACGACGTGGAACTGCGGGTTTTCCTGCTTGCCGTAGCCTTGGCCCAGCTTCCATTCCGTCTGGTCGAACGTGTACGGCTCCTTGACGGAGACGACCTTCGCCAGGTCCATGCCGTTCAGGCCGGGGAACGAACGCGCCAGTTCCAGCGCCTGCGCTTCCGACGGCTCGTTGCCTTGCGTGCCGGTGAGGATCGCGCCGTTCTGGGCGCCTTTTTCGCGCAGGATGCGGGTCAGCTTGCGGGTGTCGATGCCGGCGATGGCGACGACGTTTTCCTGCTTCAGGTAGTCGGCCAGCGACTGGGTGGAGCGGAAGTTCGATGCCAGCAGCGGCAGGTCACGGATGATGAGGCCGGCGGCGTGCACCTTGGTCGCCTCGACGTCTTCCGGATTGATGCCGTAGTTGCCGATGTGCGGATAGGTCAGCGTCACGATCTGGCGCGAGTAGCTGGGGTCGGTCAGGATTTCCTGGTAACCGGTGATGGCGGTATTGAACACCACCTCACCCGTCGTGTGACCGGCGGCGCCGATCGAATATCCTTTGAAAATGGTTCCGTCTGCCAAGGCGAGGATGGCTGGAACGGCTGGGCCAGAAAAAAATGGCGGCAAGGGCAACTCCCGATAAAGTCGCCGTAGGCTGCGCCACGTCAGACCGGCCTGCACAAGGTGTGGGCATGCATTTCGCCCAGTGTTACAGGTCGCTAGATAGAGGTATGGGTGGGTAGTCGCTACGGCAGATAAGTGATGGCTAAACCTCTGAATTATAGCGCGATTTATATCGGTCGGCAATCGCCTGCCCCACGTTTTTCCTCTAAATGACGTCCGGAAAAACAAATCGGCGGGCGGGCGCGACCATCGATCGCACCGCGCCCGCCGACTTGACGGATACGTAAATTACAGACCCAGCGCCGCGATACCGGCCTTCGCGATCTGCACGTCTTCCGCCGACTTCACGCCCGACACGCCCACGGCGCCGACGACGTGGCCTTCGACGATGATGGGCACGCCGCCTTCCAGCATGCCGTCCAGTTCCGGCGCGCGGGCGAACGACACGCGGCCGTTGTTGATCATGTCTTCGTAGATCTTCGATTCACGGCGGCCCAGCGCGGCCGTCTTGGCCTTCGCGGGGGCGATGTGCGCGGACACGGGCGCGGCGCCGTCCAGGCGCTGCAGCCACAGCGGGTGGCCGCCGTCGTCGCAGATGGCGATGACGACGTTCCAGCCGTTCGCGACGGCTTCGCGTTCCGCGCCGGCGGCGATTTTCTTGATGTCTTCGAGGGTAAGAACGGGCTTGGTTTGCATCTTGAGTCTTTCTTTCGTGAAGCGTTACAAAGTGGTTGCGAGGTCAGCGCGCCGCCGCCAGCGGGGCGGGCGTGCTTTGTTTGGCCTTCAGCCTGGCCTTGAGTTCCGCCATGACGCCGGCCGCGGCCTGCTCGCCGGCCAGCACGGCCAGGTTGCGGCCGTTGAAGTCGGCGCTGCCCATCGCGCCCAATGCGGGCGTGATGACGACGTCGGCATCCTTCAATTCGTGCTGGTTCAGGCGCTGGCCCATGATCGTGAACGTCTGCATCAGCACGTCCATCGAGCTCGCCGTCGCCTGCGCCTCCGTCGCGCTGGAGATGTTGACGGCGATGATGAATTCCGCGCCCATCTCCTTCGCGAAGCGCACGGGCACGGGCGCGACGAGGCCGCCGTCGACATACGTGCGTCCGCCGATCACGACGGGCTGGAACACGCCCGGCACGGACGACGACGCGCGCACGGCCATGCCCGTGTTCCCGCGCCGGAACAGGATCGGCTGTCCCGTCTTGAGGTCCGTCGCGACGGCGCCGAACGGGATCCTGAGCTTTTCGATCGGCTGGTTGTGCACGGCCTTGTTGACGTAGGCCTGCAGCGCCTCCCCTTTCAGCACGCCGGAGGACTTGCTGAAGAACGGGATGGCCCAGTCGGAGATCGTCGTCTCGTCCATGTCGAGGGCGATCTTCTGCAACTGGAAGCCGTTGTATCCGGACGCGTACAGCGCGCCGACGACGGAACCGGCGCTCGTGCCGACGACGATGTCGGGCACGATGCCCTGCGCTTCCAGCGCCTTGATCACGCCGATGTGGGCGAAGCCGCGCGCGGCGCCGCCGCCCAGGGCGAGTGCGATCTTCACGTGGCGCGGCGGCAGCGGCACGGGTGCGGGCGCAGCGGCGACGGGTGCCGGCGGTTGCGTGGGCGTGGACCCGCACCCGGCCACCAGGGCCGCGGCGCCGAGCGTGGCGAGCAGGGAACGTCGGGAGAAGGTCATCCGAAGACAGGAAACGAGGCAAAGACGGGATTGTAACCCGATCCCGCCCGTTTGCCGGCTCCGCTTAAGCCGCCTGTAAGCGTCAACCCGGCAGCGACGTGTTCGGCAACGTGGCCGTAAATACGCTGCCCTTGCCCGGCACGGAGCGGATCGCCAGCTTGCCGCCGTGGCGCAGCAGCACGTGCTTGACGATGGCGAGGCCCAGGCCCGTGCCCTGCGTCTCGCGCGAGCGGCTCTTGTCGACGCGGTAGAAGCGCTCGGTCAGCCGCGCGATGTGCTGCTCGTCGATGCCGATGCCGTTGTCGATCACCTCGAAGCGCAGATCGTTCGGGCCGCGCAGCCAATGCAGCTCGATCTTGCCGCCTTCCGGCGTGTAGCGCACGGCGTTGCTGGCCAGGTTGCCGAACGCGCTGCGCAGTTCTTCCGTGCTGCCCATGACGTCCGGGCCGTCGACGGTGAAGGCGATCTCGTGGCGGCCGTTCGACAACGCGCGCGCGTCGACGGCCACCTGCTCGACCAGCGCCTTCACGTCCACGCGCTCGCGCTTCAGCGGATACTCGTCCGATTCCAGCCGCGACAATGTGAGCATGTCCTCGATGAGGCGCTGCATGCGCCCCGCCTGCTCCGTCATCAGCATCAGATGCGCCGTACGGGTCTTCTCGTCCAGGCCCGGGTCGGCCAGCGCGATCTCGAGGAAGCCGACGATCACCGTCAGCGGCGTGCGCAGCTCGTGCGACGCATTGGCGATGAAATCGCGGCGCATCGCCTCGATGCGCTCCGTCTCCGTCGCGTCGTGCGTGACGAGGATCTGGCGGCGGTTCTCGAACGGGATGATCTGCACGATCAGCTTGCGGCCGCGGATCGACAGCGTGAGCGGCTGCTCGTAGCGGCCGAGGATCAGGTAGTCGATGAATTCCGGGTGGCGGATCAGGTTCGTCACCCGGCGGCCCTTGTCGCGGTCCAGGGTGAGGCCCAGGTGGCGCTCGGCAGCCGGGTTGCACCATTCGAGGAACAGCACGTCGTCCATGATCGCGACGCCTTCCGGCAGCAGGTGCATCGCCTGACGGAAGCGGGCGAGCCACTCCGTCAGCTCGTCGCGGTTGCGCTCGTCGTCGCGCCGCAGCCGGTACAGCCGGGCGAAGACGTCGGTCCACGCGCCCCACCCGTCCGGCAGCTTCGTGCTTTGCGGGTCGTTCAGCCATTCGCCCAGCTTGTGCAGGTACGCCAGTTGGGAGACCAGCAGGCCCAGGGTGATGAACAGCGCGAGCGCCAGCCCGGAGATGGGGCCCAGCAGCCACCACGCGACGCCGGCGACCGCGAGCATCAGGCCCAGGCGCAGCAGCGCCGGGACCCAGAACATGACGCGAGGATTCAAACGGACGACCTTTCTATTTTTCTTTCTCGCTCAGCATGTAGCCCACGCTGCGCACGGTCTTGATCAGCTTTTCCGCTTCCTTCAGCGCCTTGCGCAGGCGGAGGACGTGGACGTCGACCGTGCGCTCCTCGACGGCAGCCGCGTCGCCCCACACCTTGTCGAGCAGCTGGCTGCGCGAGAACACGCGCTCGCGGTGCGCCATCAGGAATTTCAGCAGGCGGTATTCGGCGTTCCCCATATCGAGCTGGCGGCCGTCCAGGGTGACGGTGCAGCTGGCCGGGTCGAGCGTCACGGGGCCGGCCGTCAGCGGCGCCTCCGCGAGGTGCGGGCTCTTGCGGCGCAACAGGGCCTTCGAACGGGCCACCAGTTCGCGCGGCGAGAACGGCTTCGTCACGTAATCGTCGGCACCCGTGTTCAGGCCCGCGATCTTGTCCTCTTCCATGCTCTTCGCCGTCAGCATGATGACGGGGATGTCCTGGAAGTCGCGGTCGCCGCGCAGCCGGGACAATAACCGCAGGCCGCTCTGGTCCGGCAGCATCCAGTCCAGCAGCAGCAGGTCGGGCCGGCCGTGCACGATCGAATCCCAGGCCGATGCCACGTTGGCGGCCGTGCGGATCTCCCAGCCCGTCTCGCGCAGGGAGTAGCTCACCAGTTCGACGATCGCCGGCTCATCCTCGACGATCAGCACGCTCGTGTTGGCCGCCATCGGTCACCCTTCGCCATTGGCCGCGACGGCGGCCGGTTTGCTGTGGCGGATATCGCGTCCTTCGACAACGTAGATCACGTATTCCGCGATGTTCTTGGCATGGTCGCCGATGCGCTCGATCGCCTTCGCGACCCACAGCACGTCGAGCGCGGACGAGATCGTGCGCGGGTCTTCCATCATGAACGTAATGGTACTGCGCAGGATGGTGCGGAACTCGTGGTCGATCACGTCGTCCTGGGCGATGATCTGCACGGCGGCACGGCCGTCCAGGCGCGCGAACGCGTCGAGCGCGTCGTGCAGCATGTCGGCGGTGGCGCGCGAGATCGTACGCACCGTCTCGTAGTGGTTGAAGCTGACCATGCCGCGCTCGTGCAGGCTCTTCGCCGTGCGCGCGATCTTGGAGGACTCGTCGCCGATGCGCTCGAGGTCCGTGATCACCTTGATCGTCGCCATGATCGTACGCAGGTCGTTCGCGGCCGGCTGGCGGCGCACGATCAGGTGGCTGCAGGCATCGTCCAGCTGCACTTCGAGCTGGTTGACGGAGTGATCGTCCGCGATGACCTTGTCGGCCTGTTCGGTATTGCCGACACGAAAGCAGTTCAGCGCCTCGTCGAACTGCGTCTCCACCATGCCGCCCATCAGCAGCACCTTGGAACGAATCGCCTCCAACTCCTGGTCGTACTGCTTGGAAGAGTGCTCGCCTACCATTTGTCTGGTTCCTATAGTCTGTCGTTATCTTACTCTATTGATGCGCAGTGTTAGCGCATCGGGGGTCTCTGCGACCGTCGCGAGCGGCCGCAGGCGTGGCCGAGAAGCGCAGCCGTACATCCGGTACGGTCGGCCCGCCGCAGCGGAGCATCGCAGGCCGCGCCTGCAACGCGCAGCAGGTTGCAGAGCCCCCTATCCAAAGCGGCCGGTGATGTAGTCTTGCGTTTCTTTGCGGACGGGGTTCAGGAACAATTGATCGGTCTCGCCGAATTCCACCAGCTCGCCCAGGTACATATAGGCCGTGTAGTCGGAGCAGCGCGCCGCCTGCTGCATGTTGTGCGTGACGATGGCGATCGTGTAGTCGCCCTTCAGTTCGCTGATCAGCTCTTCGATCTTCGCGGTCGAGATCGGGTCCAGCGCGGACGTCGGCTCGTCCAGCAGCAGCACGTCCGGCTTCACGGCGACGCCGCGCGCGATGCACAGGCGCTGCTGCTGCCCGCCCGACAGCGACAGGCCGCTCTTGTTCAACTTGTCCTTCACTTCGGTCCACAGCGCGGCCTTCTTCAGCGCCCATTCCACGCGCTCGTCCATCTCGCCCCGGGACAGGTTCTCGTACAGGCGCACGCCGAATGCGATGTTGTCGTAGATGGACATCGGGAACGGCGTCGGCTTCTGGAACACCATGCCGATCTTCGCGCGCAGCATGTTCACGTCGACACCGGGCTCCAGGATATTGCGGCCGCGGTACAGGATCGAACCTTCCGCGCGCTGGCCCGGATACAGGTCGTACATGCGGTTCAACGTGCGCAGCAACGTCGACTTGCCGCAGCCGGACGGGCCGATGAACGCGGTGACCTGCTTGTCGTGGACGTCCAGGCTGACGTTCTTCAGGCTCTTCGTCTTACCGTAGTAAAAGTCCAGACCGGCGATCTCGATGGTCTTGGTCTTGGCCTTCGATGCGGTCGTCGGGGCCGGGGTGGACAGGGTCTGGGTCATCATGGTCGCTAAGGTCATCTTATTGCGGGTTCTTTTGGCGGAACGCGGTCCGCGACAGGATATTCAACAGGAGCACGCTGAACGTGACGAGCAGCGCGGCGCCCCACGCGAGGCTGCGCCAGTCCTCGTACGAGCTCATCGCGAACAGATAGATCGCCACCGGCAGGTTGGCCATCGGCTGTTTCATGTCGAGGCTGAAGAACTGGTTGTTCAGGGCGGTGAACAGCAGGGGCGCCGTCTCGCCGGCGATGCGGGCGACGGCGAGCAGCACGCCCGTCACGACGCCGGCCTTCACGGCGCGCAGGCGCACCGTCATCGACACCTTCCAGCGCGGCGCGCCCAGCGCGAACGCCGCTTCCAGCAGGCTGTTCGGCACGAGGTGCAGCATATTGTCCGTCGTGCGCACGACGACGGGAATCGAGATCAGCGACAGCGCGACCGTGCCCGCATAGCCCGAGAAATGCTGGAAGCGCGCGACGCACAGCGCGTACACGAACAGGCCGATCACGATCGACGGCGCCGACAGCATGATGTCCGTGACGAAGCGCGTGACGGCGGCGAACTTGTTGTTCTGGCCGTATTCGGCCAGGTAGATGCCGGCCAGGATGCCGACGGGCGTCGAGATCGCGGTGGACAGGCCCACCATCATGAGGCTGCCGACGATGGCGTTGCGCACGCCGCCCGGGCTGCCCGGCGCGGGCGTGTCCATCGTGAACAGCGTGTGCGACAGTGCGCCGAAGCCATTGATCAGCAAGGTCGCGAGAATCCACAGCAGGAAGCCGAGGCCGATCGCCATCGCGAGCACCGACAGCGCGATGCCGACGCGGTGCCCGAACAGGCGGCGACGATAAACGGAATTAACGACGGCATCCATTACTTCACCCCTTCCTTGCGGGACATCCCGACAAGCATCAATTTGGCGGCCGACAGCACGATGAACGTGATGGCGAACAGGATCAGGCCCAGCGCGAACAGCGAGGACACGTGCAGCGGCGAGCTGGCTTCGGCGAATTCGTTGGCGAGCGTCGAGGAAATCGAGTTACCCGGCGCGAACAGCGACAGCGCGATGTCGTTCGCGTTGCCGATGACGAACGTGACCGCCATCGTCTCGCCGAGTGCGCGGCCCAGACCCAGCGTCACGCCGCCGACGACACCCGCGCGGGTGTACGGCAGCACGATCTTGCGCACGACTTCCCATTTGGTGCAGCCGAGGCCGTACGCGGATTCCTTCAGCACGGCCGGGACGATCTCGAACACGTCGCGCATGACGGAGGCGATGAACGGGATGATCATGACGGCGAGGATCAGGCCCGCCGTCAGCAGGCCCAGGCCCATCGTGGGGCCCTGGAAGAACGGGCCGATGAACGGCAGCACGCCCAGCGTCTTTTTCAGCAGCGGCTGGACATGGTCGCCGAACAGCGGCGCGAACACGAACAGGCCCCACATGCCGTAGATGATCGACGGCACGCCCGCCAGCAGTTCGACGGCCATGCCCATCGGACGGCGCAGCCAGACGGGGCAGATTTCGGTGAGGAACAGGGCGATGCCGAAACTGATCGGGAACGCGACGAGCAGCGCGATGATGGACGTGACCAGCGTGCCGGTGATGGCGATCAGTGCGCCGAATTTGTCGTTGACGGGGTCCCATTCGTTCGTGACGAGGAACGCTGCGCCGAACTCGCGGAACGCGGGCGCCGCGCCGATCGCGAGCGAGATGATGATGGCGACGAGGACGACGAGGACGCTCGCGGCGAACAGCAGGGTCACCTTGTGGAAGACGAAGTCCTGGATGCGCTGCACGCGCATCGTGTTGCGCAGCGCGGCGTTGCGGGCCTCGTCCTGCAACGCGGCCTGCCCGGCGTCGGCGGCGGCGAGCACGTTTTGTCCGTTCATGTGTTTGTCCAATTTATTACCTACAGCAAAACGCGTCACCCCCACCTTCCCGACCGCTCGCCGGGAGGGTGGGAGCGACGCTGCCCACGATGCGGGATTTGCTCAATTACCAGATCGCCTTGCCCGACGCGTCTTTCAGATTGTTCTTCCACGCCGTTTCCACCAGCTTGGTGACGGCATCCGGCATCGGCACGTAGTCCAGTTCGGTGGCTGCTGCGGCGCCGTTCTTGTACGCATAATTGAAGAAGTTCAGCACTTCCTTGCCTTTGGCGCCGTCGGCCTGCTGCTTGTGCACGATGGCGTACGTCACACCGGTGATCGGCCAGGCGTTCTTGCCCGGCTGGTCGGTCAGCACCACGCCGAAGCCCGGTGCCTTGACCCAGTCGGCGTTGGCAGCGGCGGCCTTGAAGTTGTCATCGTCCGGCTGCAGGAAGTTGCCGTCGTGGTTCTTCAGCTGGGTGTGCGCCAGCTTGTTCTTCTTCGAGTAGGCCCACTCGACATAGCCGATCGAACCCTTGATGCGCTGGACGTTCGCGGCGACGCCGTCATTGCCCTTGCCGCCCACGCCGACGACCCATTTCACCGCCGTGCCGGCACCGATCTTCGCTTTGAAGTCGGGGTTGGTCTGCGACAGGTAGTTCGTGAACAGGAACGACGTGCCCGAACCGTCGGCGCGGTGCACGACCGTGATGTCTTCGGCCGGCAGCTTGACACCCGGGTTCAGCGCGGCGATTTCCTTGTCGTTCCACTTGGTGACCTTGCCCAGGTAGATGTCGGCGAGCACAGGACCCGTCAGCTTCAGCTGGCCGGGAGCAACACCTTCCAGGTTGACGATGGCGACGACGCCGCCCATGATCGTCGGGAACTGCATCAGGCCCGCTTCGTTCAGTTCTTCGACCGGCAGCGGCATGTCCGACGCGCCGAAATCGACGGTCTTGGCCTTGATCTGCTTGATGCCGGCGCCCGAGCCGATCGATTGGTAGTTCAGGCCGTTGCCGCTGGTCTTCTTGTACATCTCCGCCCACTTCGAATAGATCGGGTAGGCGAAGGTCGAACCAGCACCGGTGATGTCGGCGGCCAGCGTCGCGGTGCTCGCGAACGCGGCGGTGGTGCCGATGATGATGGTTGCCAGCAGTTGCTTCATGCGCATATCAAGTCCTTTGTTGAGGTAGTGACACGGTTGATGCTGCGCAGTGTAGAGAGCAAATATGACGGCTTTATGACATGGTCAGTTCGGCCATATGACATGCCGCGTGCATGATGTAACACGACGAAAAACCGTGTCACACAATGGGCGGCGCCCTGTCATATTGCCGAGCCCACGTCCGCGTAAAAGCGCCTTGTAAATGCTTCGGCATTTGCTATGTTGAAGATATCGAAAGGCATGGAGGATTTGTCCTACAAACTGAACAATCGACAAGTCAGGCAGGATCGGAGGGAACGCCTAACGGCGTTTGATGGCTATGTTATTTATTTCTGGAATGCTGACCGGTATCGTCGTCCTCGTGTTGTACGAGGTGATCTCGGAAGGTATTGGCAGTTCGCAAAAGTTGCACGACCGCTATCACGAATAGCATTGGAGACCGATGAGGCCTCATCAAAGAAAAAGCGGCGGGGCCCGAGGCGCTCGCCGCTTTTCTTGTCGCCGCAACGGGCGGTCAGCGCAGGAAGCGCGACAGCTTGCCCATCGCCGCCAGGTCCAGGTTCATGAACTGGAACCCCGCCTTGAATTCGCCATTGCTGAAAACACAATATACGACCTTGGCGCGCGCGTGCAGGGGAAACGGCTGGCCGTCGACGAGCAGGTCGAAACCGACCTGGCCCGTCTGTCCCGTCTGCAGAGGATTGGGCACCGTGATACTAACGCCATTGGCGCCGATGTCGGACGTGCGGCCCTGGACGGGCGCCTGCCCCTCCATTGCCAGCACGGCCCTTACTTTCAAAATCTTGCGTGCGGAAGTCCGTTGATCTGCCACGATAGCCTGTGATGCGTTTGGAAACGAGGTGGGATTATAGGGGCAAACGGCGATCCGTGTGTTGCCATACACCAATCCCACCAGGTCAATCAAGCTCGCGCAACTTGCTGAACGCTTCGTCGATACGCTCGACGGCCACGATGTTCATGCCTTCAATCTTTTGCTTCGGCACATTCGCCTTCGGGATCACGGCGATGGAGAACCCAAGCTTCGCGGCCTCGCGCAAGCGTTCCTGGCCGCGCGGCGCCGGGCGGATCTCGCCCGCAAGGCCCACTTCGCCGAACACGACGAGCCCCCGCGGCAATGCCTTGTTGCGCATCGATGAATTAATGGCAAGCAGCACGGCGAGGTCGGCCGCCGGCTCCGTGATCTTGACGCCGCCGACCGCGTTGATGAACACGTCCTGGTCGAATGCCGCGATGCCCGCATGGCGGTGCAGCACGGCCAGCAGCATCGCGAGGCGGTTCTGCTCCAGGCCGACCGACAGCCGGCGCGCATTCGGCAAATGACTCGCGTCGACGAGGGCCTGCACCTCGACGAGCAGCGGCCGCGTGCCCTCCTGCGTCACCATCACGCAGGAACCGGGCACCTGGTTGTCGTGTTGCGAAAGAAATAACGCCGACGGGTTCGACACGCCTTTGAGGCCTTTTTCCGTCATCGCGAACACGCCCAGCTCGTTGACGGCGCCGAAGCGGTTCTTGATGGCGCGCACGAGGCGGAAGCTCGACTGCGTATCGCCCTCGAAATACAGCACCGTGTCGACGATGTGCTCCAGCACGCGCGGGCCTGCCAGCGCGCCCTCCTTCGTCACGTGGCCGACGAGGATGATCGTCACCCCGGTCTGCTTGGCGACGCGCGTGAGCTGGGCCGCGCATTCGCGCACCTGCGACACGGACCCGGGCGCCGACGTCAGCGCGTCCGAGTACAAGGTCTGGATCGAGTCGATGACGGCGACGTCGGGCTTGAGGTCGGCGATCGTGCCGAGAATTTTCTCCAGCTGGATCTCGGCCTGCAATTTCAAATCCTTCGCCTCGACCTGCAACCGGCGCGCGCGCAGGGCGATCTGGGCGCCGGATTCCTCGCCGGAGACGTACAACGTGCTGCGCGTGCCGGCCAGGTTCGCGAGCGCCTGCAGCAGCAACGTGGACTTGCCGATGCCGGGGTCGCCGCCGATCAGCACGACGCCGCCCGCGACGAGGCCACCGCCCAGCACGCGGTCGAATTCGTCGATGCCGGTGCCGAAGCGCGGGACGTCGATCGCCTCGATGTCCTTCAGCGACAGCACGGGCGCCGTCTGCGCGAGGCTCTTGTGCATATGCGCCGTCTGCGACATGCGGTTCAGGCCCTGCGTCTCGACCTGCTCGGTCATCGTGTTCCACGCCTTGCAGTCGACGCACTGGCCGGTCCAGCGGCTGGAGACGCTGCCGCAATCGCTGCAGACGAAACTGGTACGGGGTTTAGCCATGGTTCCTTACTTATAAAATGGGATCGCACCCGAGCGGCGCCTCGGCCACGCGCACGCGCGGCGCCACGGCGCACATCAATTCATAGCCGATCGTGCCGGCGGCCTGCGCGACCTCGTCGATCGGGAGGCCGTCGCCCCACAACGTGACCTTGCTGCCGACGCGCGCATTCGCGATCGGGGACAGGTCGACGGCCATCATGTCCATCGACACGCGGCCGACCAGCGTCGTGCGCACACCGTCCACGAGGACCGGTGTGCCGTGTTCCGCATGGCGCGGGTAGCCGTCCGCATAGCCGCAGGCGACGACGCCGATCGTCATGGGCGCGGTCGCCTGGAAGCGGCTGCCGTAGCCCACGCTGTCGCCGGGCGCAAGATGCTGGATGCCGATGATTTCCGATTTCAGGGTCATCGTCGGCAACAGCCCGTAATCCCTGGCCGACCGCCCGCCCGGCGTGCCGCCGTACAGCATGATGCCGGGCCGGACCCAGTCGCTCCGGAGTTCCTGGACGAGTTCCGCCGTGTGCAGCACGCCGCCGGAATTCGACAGGCTGCGCTCGCCCGGCAAGCCATCGGCACCGAGGCGGAAGCGCCGCACCTGCTCGCCGATCGACAGGCGCGGATGTTCCAGCTCGTCCGCGTTCGCGAAATGCGTCATCAGGGTAATGTTGCGGATGCCTGGGATCGCGCGCAGCCGACCGTATGCCGCGGCGAACTCTTCCGGACGGAAGCCCAGGCGGTTCATCCCCGTGTTCATCTTGAGGTGCACGTCGATGGGGCGGTACAGCTGCGTGTACTCGAGCATCTTGACCTGCTCGATGCAGTGCACCGTGCTGTCGATGCCGTGCTCGGCCAGCAGCGGGATGTCGGACGTATCGAAGATTCCCTCTAATAACAGGATCGGCTTCGTCCAGCCCAGCTCGCGCAGGCGCAGCGCGTTCTCCGTCTCGATCAGCGCCAGGCCGTCGGCCTGGGCGAAGCCGCGCATGCCCCGCTCCAGCCCGTGTCCGTATGCATTCGCCTTCACCACGGCCCAGACACGCGCCTGCGGCGCGCAGGCGCGCGCACGGGCCAGATTGTGCTGCATGGAGTCGAGGTGGATGGTGGCGTGCAGGGGACGTGGCATGGCTTACAGATGGGGGCGGTCGACCGGGAACGAAAGGTTTATTTTACCTGCGGCAGTGAAATGCCGTATTGTCGATTCCTTGGGCGAACCGGTCTTTCATGGTATAAAGCAACCCATCCCGTTTTTTGAAACTCTCGAATGAATCGTGGTTTTTATACCATCATGGCGGCGCAGTTCTTCTCGTCGCTGGCAGACAACGCGCTGATATTTGTCGCGATCGGTCTGCTAACGGCGATGAAAGCCCCGGCTTCCCTCACTCCGCTGCTGAAGCTGTCATTCGTCCTGTTCTACGTCCTGCTGGCCGCTTTCGTCGGTGCGTTCGCCGATTCGATGCCCAAGGGACGGGTGATGTTCATCGCCAATTTAATCAAGGTTTTCGGCTGCTGCCTGATCTTTTTTGGCGTGCATCCCCTCATCGCGTGCGCCGTTGTCGGCTTCGGCGCCGCCGTCTATTCCCCCGCCAAGTACGGCATCCTGACGGAACTGCTGCCGCCCGAGAAACTCGTGGCCGCGAACGGCTGGATCGAGGGCTTGACCGTCATGTCCATCATCCTCGGCACCGTCATGGGCGGCGCCCTCGTCAGCCAGCACGGCAGCGCCTGGCTGATGACCCTCGACGTGCCCTATGTCGACACCGGCATCAACACCCCGACGAAGGGCCAGCTCGCGGTGCTGATCGGCGTGTACGCGCTGGCCGCCGGCTTCAACCTGCGCATTCCGGACACCGAGGCCCGCTACGAGCACCAGGAACGCAACCCGGCCAAGCTGATCGCCGACTTCGCCGACTGCTCCGCCACGTTGTGGAAAGATAAACTCGGGCAGATCTCGCTGGCCGTGACCACGCTGTTCTGGGGCGCCGGGGCAACGCTCCAGTTCATCGTGCTGAAGTGGGCCGAGCGCTCGCTGCACATGCCGCTCGACAAGGCGACGAGCCTGATCGGCGTCGTCGCCATCGGCGTGGCCGTGGGGGCCGCGATGGCCGCGAAGATGATCCCGCTGAAGAAGTCGCTGACCGTGATCCCGCTGGGCATCCTGATGGGGCTCGTCGTAACGGGCATGACGCTCGTGCACTCGCTGATGATTGCCGTTCCCATGCTGCTGATCATCGGCCTGTTGTCCGGCTTCTTCGTCGTGCCGATGAACGCGCTGCTGCAGCACCGCGGCCACGTCCTGATGAGCGCCGGCCACTCGATCGCCGTGCAGAACTTCAACGAGAACCTTTCCATCCTCACCATGCTGGCGCTGTACGCCATCATGATCACCTTGAACCTGGACCTGAACGTCATCATCGTCCTGTTCGGCCTGTCGCTGGCCGGCATCATGTGGCTGATCGGCCGCCGTCACGCGACGAACCAGCGCGAGCACGACTCGCTCGCGCTGATCGGCGAGCACAAGCACTAAATTCGGGGTCAGAGCACTTTTTTCTCGAAATTCGGGGTCAGAGCACCTTTTCGAAAAATTGATCTGAGCTAGCGTCCGACGGCCAGCCATTGGCCGGGTCAGTACGTCGTCCACGCCGGTCATGCGGGACATCGGCACTTGTGTGGATCACGTGCCGACACACCGCGTCCGACCATGTTGCAGGGGCTATTGCGTCGCAAAGTGCTCTGACCCCGAATTCTTGCGTCGACGTGCTCTGACCCCGAATTTTACAGGCGGGCCGCGGCCCGTTCGCGCCAGTCGTCGGGGACGATGAAGCCCCGCTCGAATTCGACGATGCAGCCCGGCTCTTCGCGCACGAGCGACACGAGTACCGGCGCATCGGACACAGCGAAATGATCGTCCAGTTCCGCCGCCAGTTGCGCCTTGTCGAGCATCCACGTGGCCGATTGCGCCCGGAACGGCGGCAGCCATTGCAAGCGCGGCAAAATCAGGAAGCGGTCGCCGGGCAGCGCGTCGAGTTCTTCGAGCGCGCACCAGAAGCCGCGGCAGTGGCCCGCCGTGATGCCCCGCATGGTCTCGTACGTCCCCCTCGGATAGAACAGCCAGCCCTTCACGAGCGCGCGCGCCGCGACGACGGGCCGCGGCAGCACCTCCTGCGCGGCCGGATGGCTGCCGAGTTCCAGCTGGCGGTCGAACACCTTGCGCATCTTGCGTCCCAGGCTGTCGGCCAGGTTGGGGCCGACGAACGTGTCGAAGCCCGCCGTGGAATCGCCCTGCAGCAGGTAGAACTTCGTGGCGAACTCGATGTGTTCGACACCCGCCCCCGCATCCAGCAGAAAATCGAATTCGCCGACCGTGTCGTTGCGGGTCGCGCGCACCTGCAGGCCATGCGCGACGAGGCGTCCCTGCTGCGCGAAATAAAAGGCCATCAGCTTTTCCGCGTACAGCCCGAGGCGCGTGATCATCTTCGCGCCCAGCGCGGCGTCGAGGGCGGAGGGGTCGGCATCGAGATCGGCGAGCCAGCGCTCCGTCTCCGGCGTCACGGGGCCCAGGGTGGCGATGCGGCCGTCCCAATGCGGGTCGTGGACGTCGAGCAGGTCCGGGGCATCCAGCAGCCAGGCCAGCGCCCGCACGCGTGCGCGCCGCAGATGACCCCAGCGGCGCTCGAAATACGCCTGGTACGTGTCAGTCGGATCGTGCACGGGCGTTCCTTGCCCTGCACAGGTCGGCCCACGCGAGCGCCTTGTCGGCGCCGCGCCGCAGCAGTTCGCCCGGATGCAGCGTGGCCACGAGGGTCACGGCGCGCCCGCCCGCGTCGAGCGTGTGCACGTCCCCGCGCGCGCCGGCCAGCGGTTCCGGCAGCGGCCGGCCCAGCAAGGTGTTGGCGGCGATCTGGCCCAAGGTGAGTACCGTGTCGGCGCCCGTCAGCGCCACTTCGCGTTCGAGGTAGGGACGGCATGCGGCCGCCTCGTCCGGCGTGGGTGCGCGCTCGCCGCCGTTCGGCGTCGTCGGGCGGCACTTGATCAGGTTCGTGACGTAGACGTCGCGCTCGCGCGCCAGGTCGACGGCGGCCAGCATGTTGTCGAGCAGCTTGCCCGGCTCGCCGGCGAGCGGCACGCGGGCCTTTTCGTCGGCGGCCGTCGTGGCACCGGCCGCGACGAGCCAGCGCGCCTGTTTCGCACCCGTGCCCGGCACCGGCGCGCGGCCTTCGCGGCAGGCACTGCAGCGGCGGCACGCGGCGATGGCGATGGACAGCTGGTCCCAATCCATCACGGCGATTTCTTCCGGCGTCGCGTCGCTCGGCAGCGCGGCGTCGTCCCAGGCGGAATCCGTGTCGACGGGCGCCAGCGCGGATACCGACTGCGCGACGGGCTGCAGCGGCGATGGTCCCGGCGCGCGTGGACCGGCCGGCGGCGCGGGCCGCCGCGCGGGCGGTGCCGCCGGCACGTCGGCGACCGGTGCTTCGACCACGGGCGCCAGCGCGGACGCCGACTGCGCCACGGGCTGCAGCGGCGACGGTCCCGGCGCGGCAGCAGGCGCGGCTGCAGGCGCCGCGACCGTCTCGGATGCCGGCATCGTGCGCAACTGCCACAGCGGGGTCAGGCCCATCTCGTTCAGGAAGATGGCATCGCGTTCGCTGACACCGTTCATAACATATACCTCATCACGATCGCATCCTCGCGCCGGCCTTCGTGCGCCGGATAATAACCTTTGCGCCGGCCGATCTCCGCATAGCCGTAGCGCCGGTACACGTCCAGCGCGCGCGTGTTCGACGGCCGCACCTCGAGCAGGATCGATTCCATGCGCTCCGCGCGTGCGCGGGCCGCGATGCGGTCCAGCAGATAACGTCCCAGGCCGCGGCCCTGGCGCGGCGCGGCGACGGCCACGTCGAGCAGGTGGGCTTCGTCCAGCGCATACATCAGCAGGAAGTAGCCGGCCAGCGTGCCTTCCGGCTCGCGCAGCACCCACGCGTCGTAGCCGCTCGCCAGCGAATCCATGAAATTCGTGCGGCTCCACGGATGCGGGAAGACGCTGCATTCGAGCGCGTGCACGTCGTCGACGTCGGCCACGACCATCGGCCGCAATGCCGGCTGCGCCTCCCCGCTCATGGCTTGCCCTGCTCCGCCCCGGCCTTGGCCGCGTTGATCGCCTGGCGCTCCGCGCTCGTGTATGCGACCTTGTTGCGCAGGTAGATCGGCTGCGCGTCGTCGGCCGGCACGGCGCGGCCGGATGCCAGCGCGGCTGCGCCCAGCACGGCCAGTTCGCGCGCATGCGGCAGAAGGTCGACAAGACCCGCGGCGTGCGCGTCCGCGGCGAACGCTTTGGACGCAAACGCTTCCGGATACGCGGCAAAACCGTTGCCGCATGCGGCGAGGCCAGGCACGGGTTCCGGCGCGACGTCGGCCGGCGCGCACAGCGCGGGCTCGCGCACGACCTGCCAGCCATCCATCCAGCGGTACTGCGCCCAATAGACTTCGCCCATCCGGGCATCGAGCACGGCGACGACGTCCGTCGCGCCCGTGCGTGCGCGGCAGGCCTCCGCCATCGCTTCCAGGGTGACGAGCGGCAGCACGGGTTTGCGGGCGCCGAATGCGAGACCCTGCGCCACACCGCACGCCGTGCGCACGCCCGTGAACGAGCCGGGACCGGCGCCGAACGCGATGGCGTCGCAGTCGGCCAGGGCGATGCCCGCGTCGCGCAGCAGCTCCTGCACCATCGGCAGCACGGCTTGCGAGTGCGTGCGCACGCCGGCCGATTCGCGGGTCAGGACGACGGCTTCCGTGCCGTTCAATAAAGCGCAGGACGCCAGTTCGGACGAGGTTTCGATTGCGAGGATGATAGGCATGGCATATTGTAACCCGCCGGCCCGGCCGGCCAAAAGCGCGGAACCGTTGTAAAATCCCGCCCATGTCCAGTCTGACCCTCGAGCCCGATACCCGCGACCAGGTCGCCGCCGCCGTCAGCGGCGACGGCTGGATCGTCGCCTGCCTGTGCGCCGCCTGGTGCGGCACCTGCTCGTCCTACCGCGCCGCGTTCGACGGCCTGGCCGCCCGTCATCCCGATAAAACCTTCGTCTGGATCGATGTGGAAGACCGGGCGGACGTCGTCGGCGACCTCGACGTCGACAACTTCCCCACGCTGCTGCTGCAGCGCGGCGACGCCGTCGCCTTCTTCGGCACGATGCTGCCCGATGCGGGCGTGGCCGACCGCCTGATCCAGGCGCAGGCGGGGCTCAGCGCCGATGAGTTGTCGCGCCAGGCCGTATCGACGCCTGAGCGGCAGGCGTGGCAGCGCGAGTGCAATTTGCGCACGTTGATGGCGAACGCCGACGAGTAACCGCTCGGCACTGCGATGACGTAGGGTGGACGGCTTGCCGTCCACCCTACGGTCGGTCAGCGACTCCGTCCACCATCGGCAAACTTCACGCCAGGCGCAGCGGCAAGTTGCGCAACCTCTGCCCCGTCAATTTGAACACGGCATTCGCGACGGCCGGCGCCACGGGCGGCACCGCGGGTTCGCCCATGCCTTCCGGCGGCGCCGCGCTGGGCATCACGATCGTCTCGACGTCCGGCGCCTGCGCCATCCGCAGAACCGGGTAATCGCCGAAATTCGTCTGCTGCGGCTGGCCGTTCGCGAACGTGATCTCGCCCGCCAGCGCGGCCGACAGGCCGAACACGACGCTCGACTCGACCTGCTGCGCGACGATGTTCGGATTCACGGCGATGCCGCAGTCGACGGCGCATACGACCCTGTGCACGCGGATGTCCTTGTCGGCCACCGACACCTCCGCCACCATCGCGACGACCGTGCCGAACGACTGGTGCACGGCGAGGCCGTGCGCGCGCCCTTCTGCCGGCGTGCCCGCGCGCGCGAGGGCGGCGTCCAGCACCGCGAGGTGGCGCGGATGGTCCTTCAGCAGCGCGCGCCGCCACGCGGCCGGGTCCTGGCCCGCCGCATGCGCCAGTTCGTCGGCGAAGCTCTCCTTGAAGAACGCGTTGTGCGAATGGCCCACCGAGCGCCAGTAGCCGATGGGGACGACGCTTTCCACGGCCACGTGGCGGCAGCGCCGGTTGACGATCGCATACTGCATGTCGTATTCGCCCTCGGCCGTCGCCTTGTCCGGGCCCACGCCGGGCAGTCCCAGGTTGCGCGGGAAGTACTGGTGGCCGATGGCGCCGCTGGCCAGCTTGCTGTCCCAGGCCAGCACGCGGCCATCGGGCGCCACGCGCGCCGTGTAACGCGCGAGCGCGGCCGGGCGATAGACGTCGTGGCCCGTGTCGTCCTCGCGCGTCCAGATCAGTTGCACGGGACGGCCGCGCGTCTGCAGCGCGACAGCGACGGCCTGCGCCACCATGTCCGTCTCGAGGCGCCGGCCAAAGCCGCCGCCCAGCATCGTCACTTCGATGGTCACGTCCTCGCGCGACACGCCGGCGACCTTCGCCGCCACGTCCACGGCGATGCTGGCCACCTGCGTCGGGGCCCACAACTTGACCTTGCCGTTCAGGACCTGCGCCGTGCAGTTCTGCGGTTCCATCGTCGCATGGGCGAGGAACGGCGCGCGGTATTCGGCCTGCACGGTGCGCGTGCCCGCCAGTTCCCGCGCGTCCTGGCTGCCGGACTCGAAATAGGTGTAGCCCGATTCCTTGTCGAGCGCCTGCGCGAAGCCCGCGAACACCGATTCGCTCGACAACTCTGCATGCGGGCTCGCGGTCCAGCGCACGGGCAGCGCGAGCGCGGCCTGCTTCGCCTGCCACCAGCCGTTGGCCACGACGGCGACGCCGGCGCCCGCACCGGACAATGGCGCCAGCGCGGCCGACACGTCGACGACGTTCACGACGCCGGGCAGCGCGGCGATCGCGTCCGCCTCGAACCCGCCGACGCCGGCGCCCAGCACGGGCGCCATGCGCAGCGCCGCGTACAGCAAGCCTTCGGCCCGCACGTCGATGCCGAAGCGGGCCTGCCCGTTGACCTTGGACGCCGCATCGCGCCGCGGCAGCGGCTTGCCGATCAGGGTGAATTGCGCGGGTGTCTTGAGGCGCACGTCGGACGCGTCGATGCTCCCGCCCAGCGCGGCCGCGCGCGCGGCCAGCAGGCCGTACGGCGCGCGCCGTCCGTCCGGGTGCACGACCATGCCGTCGCGCGTGGACAGCGTGTCCGCGTTCGTCTTCCACTGCTCCGCGGCGGCACGCAGCAGCATCGCGCGGGCGACGGCGCCGGCCGCCCGCATCGTCGGCCACGCATCCTTCACGCTCGTCGACGCGCCCGTGAACATGATGCCCAGCTCGCGCGCGACCTTGCCCGCGATCCAGCGCGCGCCCTGCGGCAGGTTGCCGACGTCGTCCGGATGGAACGGCAGCGTGTCGCGCAGCACGGTGACGTTCGCGAAGATCTTGTCGATGGGGGCCTGCACGACGCGCACGGACTCCAGCGGCGCGTCCAGTTCCTCGGCCAGCAGCATCGGAAGCGCCGTGTGCACGCCCTGCCCCATCTCGCTGCGCGGGACGACGACGTCGACGGTGCCGTCGGGCGCGATGGCGACCCAACCGTTCAGGGCAACGGTGCCCGCGTCGTGCACGGCGCTGCCCGCCGTCGCGCGCAGGCGCTGGCGCGGCGGCGCGACACCCCAACCCACGACGAGCGTGGCACCGGCAGCCAGGCCGCCGAGCAGGAACCGCCGCCGGCCCTTGCGCGCGCTGCGCACGCCGGGCACCGGTTCCCGCCCGTCCTTATCCGAACCTGGTCCGCTCGTGTCCCGCATCCTCGTCCCTCCATGTGTCCAGCAATTCGCCCGGCGCCATCGGCCGGCCATACAGATAGCCCTGCGCGCGCCGGCAGCCGTGGCGCAGCAGGAACGTGGCCTGTTCGGCCGTCTCCACGCCTTCGCCGATCACGGCGAGGTCCAGGCTCTTGCCCAGCTGGACGATGGCGACGGCGATCGCCTCGTCGTCCTTGTCCGCCGGGATGTCCTTGATGAAGCTGCGGTCGATCTTCAACGTCTGCACCGGCAGCTGCTTCAGATAGGCGAGCGACGAGTAGCCGGTGCCGAAGTCGTCGATCGCCAGTTCCACGCCCAGCGCGTGCAGGTCGTTGATGTACTGGAGCGCATCGGACGTATTCATGATGACGGATTCCGTCATCTCCAGCTGCAGGCGCTGCGGCGCGAGGCCCGTGTCGGCCAGCACGCGCGCGACGAGCGGCGCCAGGCTGCCGCGGTCGAACTGGCGCCCGGACAGGTTCACCGCGATCTTCGGCACGTACAGTCCAGCAGCCTCCCAGCATACCACCTGGCGGCACGCCTCTTCCAGCACCCAGGCGCCCAGCTGGCCGATGAAGCCGATGTCCTCGGCCAGCGGGATGAAGCGCACGGGCGGCACGTGCCCCAGTTCCGGACTGTGCCAGCGCACGAGGGCCTCGGCGCCCGTCAGGCGTCCGGTGTCGATGTCGACCTGCGGCTGGTAGTGCAGATGGATCTCGTCGCGCTCGATCGCGCGCCGCAGCAGGCCTTCCATGCGCAGGCGCTCGGCGCCGTCGCCATCCATCGACGGCGCGTACAGCTGGTAGCCGTTGCGGCCGCGCGCCTTGGCCTGGTACATCGCCACGTCCGCATTGCGGATCAGGACATTCATGTCGACGGCGTCGTGCGGGAACAGGCTGATACCCACGCTGCCGGTGACGAACAGCTCGTAGTCGGAAACGACGACGGGCCGCTCGAACAGCTGCATCAGCTTTTCCGCCACCTGGCGCGCGCCTTGTGCACCGTCGACGTCTTCCAGCAGCACGATGAATTCGTCGCCGCCCAGGCGCGCCAGCGTGTCGCCTTCGCGCAGGCATTGGGTCAGCTCGCCCGCGACCTGTTTCAGCAGCTCGTCGCCGACGTGGTGGCCCAGCGTGTCGTTGACGGTCTTGAAGCGGTCCAGGTCGATGAACATCACGGCGAGCTGGCGGCCGTCGCGCGCCGCGCGGACCATCGCATGCTGCAGGCGGTCGTGGAACAGCAGGCGGTTCGGCAGGCCCGTGAGCGGGTCATGGTGCGCCAGGTGGTCCAGCTTGTCCTGCGATTCCTTCACCTTCGTGATGTCGGAGAACACGCAGACGTAGTGCGTGACGGCGTCGTGGTCGTCGCGCACGGCGGACACGGTCAACCACTCGAGGTAGGCTTCGCCGTTCTTGCGGCGGTTGTGGATCTCGCCGCGCCAGAAGCCCGTCTCCGCGAGGTCCGCCCACAGCGCCTCCTGCAGGCCCGCGTCGTCGCCCGTCATGCGCGTGAGGTTCGAGTGCGTGCCCACGGCCTCGCTCTCCGTATAACCCGTGATCTGCGTGAACGCGGGATTCGTGGCGACGATCCGGCCGTGCACGTCGATCACCATCACGCCGTCCGCGATATGTTCCAGTACGGTGGCCGACAGGCGCAGCTTTTCCTCGGCCTGGCGCCGCTCCGTGATGTCGGCGAACACCCAGATGCTGCCGTCGTCGTGGCGTTCCGGGTCCAGCGCGCGGCCGCTAACGGCGCACCAGAACAGGCTGCCGTCGCGGCGCCGGAACGCGCGGTCGTCGCTGAAATCGCCGCCGCCCGCCAGCACGGGCGTCGCCGCGTCCAGGCCCTGCGCGTAGTCGTCGACGGTGGGGAACAGCACGCCGATCGGGTCGCCCACCAGCTCGCCCTCCGCGTAGCCGAACAATTCGTCGAAGCGGCGGTTGGTCGACACCACGCGGCGCTCGCGCACGTACAGGATGCCGAACATGACGTTGTCCAGCACGGCGCCCTGCTCGGCCAGCAGCGCCTCGATGCGCATCTCGTTGTATTTGCGCTCGCTGATGTCGGAGATGATCCCGTCGATCCAGAACACGGCATTGCCTTCGAACCCGACCGGCTGGCCGATCTCCAGCACCCAGCGCTCGATGCCGGCGGCGTCGAGGATGCGGTACTCGATCTCGTACGGGCGCGCGGCCAGCACGGCGTCCTTGATGAAGTGGCGCTGCAGCTTGCGGTCTTCCGCGCAGATCACGTCGGCCCAGGTGTCCGTGTGCGCACCGATGAAGCGGCTGGCCGGATAGCCGGAAATGTCTTCGATGGCGTCGCTGACGAAGTCGATCAGGCCGCCCGGGCGGGCGCGGAACACGGCGCCCGGCACCTGCGTGACGATCGTGCGGAACCGTTCCTCGCGCCGGCCGATGTCCTGGAACAGGTCGCCGATCGCGATCCGCATGCGCTCCAGCTGCCCGCCGAGGCGGCCCAGCTCGTCGTTCGTCGACAGCGCGAGCGGCGCATCGAACTTGCCGCGCGACAGCCGGTCGGAAAAGCTCATCAACGTGCCCAGCGGCGCAAGCAGGCGGCGCCGCAGCAGGATCAGGATCAACAGCAGCGACACGCCCAGCTGGACGGCCAGCACGAGCGCATAGCGCGCCTGCTTCGCGCGCAGCGACTGCTGGCTGCGGCTGTCGTCCATCTCGACGGTCACGTGGCCGATCGGCTGGCCGTGCACGACGACGTCGCGCTCCGCCCGCAGCACGTGGCCGCCGGGCGGGGCGATCGCGCGGCGGTCGATGAAGTCGCCCTCCACCTGCGCGCCCACGTGCACGTGCACGACGGCCGGGTCGCGCATCAGCGAATCGACCAGCGAGCGCGCGGCGTCCACGTTCATGTTCCACAGCGATTCCTGCATGCCGAGCGCGAGGATGTCGGCGTTGCGCTGCAACGTATCGTCCAGCTCGCGGCGCGCGGCCTGCTGCTCCTGCACGCCGATCAGCAGATAGCCGCCCACGACCGCGGGCACGCCCAGGCCGCCGGACACCAGCACGAGCAGTGCGGTGTACAACGAGCGGCCATACAGCCGGGCGAGGCGCGCCGGCAGCGTGGACAGGGCAACTCTGGATAGGAAGGCCATGGCGTGGGATGCGGTGCCGCCCCGCTTGTGGCCGGCACGACAACTATTGTGGCAAATCAAGTAGTTAGAGTTATGTTCGGATTATGCCCGCAACAATTGCTCTACGTCACAAGTTTTTCGATTGTGCTAGGTTTGGTAGCGATAACCGTTACCAGACCGCCACGTTGGCGTTGCGACACCGTCCCGGATTTCGTGGCCGTATTGATGAATTTCGCAATTGCCCGGCCGTATCCGTGATCACAGAATCGGCACGCCACTTTTTACGCCGACATCATGATCACCTCACTTCCCAACACGACGACATGGGCCCGCGCGGCCCTCGGCCTGGCGCTCGCAGGCACCTGTTCCCCCGGCACGGCCGCGCCCGTGCCCTATGCGACGGAACAGGTGATTGCCGCCGGCGACACCCCGGCCATCGTGGCCGAAAAAGCGGCCAAGGTCTTGCCCAGGCCGAACCAGTCCGCATGGATGCGCCTGGAGCGCACGTTTTTCCTGCACTTCGGCGTCAATACCTTCAATGGCGTGGAATGGGGCAATGGCAAGGAAGACCCCGCCATTTTCAATCCCGCGCAACTGGACGCGGGCCAGTGGCTCCGTGCCGTCAAACAGCTGGACGGCAAGATGCTCGTGCTGGTGGCCAAGCACCACGACGGCTTCGCCATGTGGCCCACGCGCTACACGGCACATTCGTCGGCCGCCAGCCCCTGGCGCGGCGGCAAGGGCGACCTCGTGCGCGAAGTGGCCGATGCGGCCCGCACCGCCGGCGTCAAGCTGGGCATCTACCTGTCCCCTGCCGACCTGTACCAGCTCAAGACGAACCCGGCCAACCCCGCCGGCTATTACGGCAACGGCAGCCCGAAGCGCACGTCCGTCATCCCGACCGACCCGGCCCACTTCCTGGACGCCCCTTCCCGCGGCCGCACGCCGACGCCGGGCTTCGGTACGTTCACGTACGACGTCGACGACTACAACCGCTACTTCCTGAACCAGCTTTACGAACTGCTGACGCAATACGGCCCCGTGGACGAAGTGTGGTTCGACGGCGCCAACCCCGACCCCAGCGTGGCCGAGACGTACGACTACACCGCGTGGTACGACCTGATCCGCAAGCTGCAGCCGAACGCCGTCATCATGGGCAAGGGTCCGGACGTGCGCTGGGTCGGCAGCGAGAGCGGCTACGGCCGCCCGACGGAATGGAGCGTCGTGCCGCTGCCGACCGCGCCCGCCGACTTCCGCTGGCCCGACATGACGGACGGCGACCTGGGCAGCCGCGCGAAACTCGTGCCGGGATCGCACCTGTGGTGGTATCCGGCGGAGACCAACGTCACCATGCTCGGCAACGGCCAATGGTTCTGGGCCCGCGACAAGCGGCCGCGCCCCGTCACGCAACTGGTCGACATCTTTTATTCGTCGGTCGGCCGCAACGGCAACCTGATCCTGAACCTGTCGCCCGACAATCGCGGCCTCGTACCGGACGACCAGGTCACGGCGCTGGGACAGATGGGCGAAATCGTGCGCGACACGTTCGCCGTCAACCTGGCACGGGGCGCGAAGGTGGCAGCCGACCACGCGGCGCCGCGGCACGGCCCGGCCGCCGTCCTCGACGGCAACCTCGACACGTGGTGGGAAGCGCCCGCCGGCCGCACGGACGGCACGCTGACCTTGACCCTGCCGCGCCGGGCGACGTTCGACGTCGTGTCGCTGCAGGAAGCGGTCGATCACCGGGGCCAGCGCATCGAATCGTTCGCCATCGAGACGTGGAACGGCACCGCCTGGACGGCGCCCGCGCTGCACCCGGCCGACGTGACGACGACGGTCGGCCACCGCCGGCTGATCCGCCTGGCCAACCCCGTCACGACGGACCGTGTGCGCATCCGCATCACGGGTGCGCGCCTCGAACCCACGCTCGCCGAAGTGGGCCTGTACAAACAGGCGGTGGACCTGCTGCCGCCCGCCATCGCCGATCGCGACGCCGATGGCGCCGTGCACGTGACCCATCCGGGCGGCGGCACGATCGTCTACACGGTCGACGGGTCCGCGCCAACCGCGGCCTCGCCCGTGTACCGCGCGCCCATCCGGCTGCCCGGCAACGCCGTCGTGAAGGCGGCGCGCCTGCTGCCCGGCGGACGCCTGGGCGTGGTCGGCACGCGCACGTTCGTCGGCCTGTCGCCGCGCGGCTGGAAGGTCGCGGCCGTGGATGGCGAGAAGTCCGGCCAGGCGGCGCTGGCCGTCGACGGCAACCCCGCCACGTTCTGGGACACGGGCTGGAACGAGGCCGACAAGGGCCCGAAATCGATCACGATCGACATGGGCGCGGCACGCCGCATCGCCGGCCTGGCCTACCTCCCGCGCCAGGATGGACAAGTCCTCGGCACCGTCGTGAACTACCGCTTCGAGACGAGCGTGGACGGCGCGCAGTGGCAGACCGCCGTCGCGCAAGGCACGTTTTCCAATATCCAGAACAACCCGGACTGGCAGACGGCGCGCTTCGCGCCCGTGGACGCGCGCTTCTTCCGCTTCACGGCGATCAACGACGTGTGGCACACGGGCGGCGCCAACGCGGCCGAGCTGACCGTCATCCCGGCCGACAACCACTGACAACCATTGACTCACCCAGGAAACCTCATGCGTCCAACTTTCGATGACCGCGGTGCGTGGCCACGCGCCGCCATCCACTGCCTGCTCGCGGCCGGCGCCGTCATGCTCGCGTCCATGCAGATCGCCAGGGCCGGCCCGCCCGAGCGCCTGTCGCTCGACCCCGGCTGGCTGTTCCTGCAGGGCGACGTGCCCCTGCCCTCGATCAAGGGCCAGGGCGCGAGCTACATGACCACCAAGGCCGGCGAGGCGCCGGGTCCGGCCAGCGCCGATTACGACGACTCCACATGGCGCCACGTCGACCTGCCGCACGACTGGGCCGTGGAAGGCCCGTTCGATCCCGACCAGAACCGCGCGCAGGGCTACCGGCCGCGCGGCATCGGCTGGTACCGGCGCTACCTGACCCTGCCCGTGACGGATCGCGGCCGCAACATCGAGCTGCAGCTGGACGGCGTCGCCACGCACAGCACCGTGTGGGTGAACGGTATCGTCGTCAACCGCAACTGGTCCGGCTACAACGGCCGCAGCATCGACATCACGCCTTATCTCCGCTACGGCAAGGAAGTGAACACGATCGCCGTGCGGGTCGACGCCGAGGTGATGGAAGGCTGGTGGTACGAAGGTGCCGGCATGTACCGCCACACCTGGCTCGTGAAACGCGACGCCGTGCACATCGCCACCGACGGCATCCACGCGAACCCGGTGCAGAAGAACGGCCGCTGGACGTTGCCCGTGACGGTGCAGGTGGACAGCAGCGCGGCGGCGGCGCGCGACGCGACACTCGACGTCACGCTGGTCGCGCCGGACGGCCGCGCCGTCGCGCGCGCCACGGCGCCGGTGCACGTGGATGCGCTGCACAGCGCCAGCGCGCAACTCGACCTCGCCGTCCGGAACCCGCAGCCGTGGACGCTGGACAAGCCCGCGCTGTACCGCGTCCGCGCCGTGCTGCGCGATGCCAAGGGTGACATCGACAGCGCCGAAACGCACACGGGCTTCCGCACGTTCCGCTTCGACGCCAACCGCGGCTTCTTCCTGAACGGCCAGCCGACGAAGCTGCAGGGGGTGGCGATCCACCAGGACCACGCGGGCGTGGGCGTCGCGGTGCCCGACTCGATCTGGGAATACCGGATGCGCCAGCTGAAATCGATGGGCGTCAACGCGATCCGCTTCGCGCACAACGCGCCGGCGGCCGAGGTGATGGATCTGGCCGACCGCCTCGGCATCCTCGTGATGGACGAGAACCGCAACTTCAACACGTCGCCCGACTACATGCAGCAACTGACCTGGCTGGTGCGGCGCGACCGCAACCGCCCGAGCGTCGTGCTGTGGTCGATCTTCAACGAGGAGCCGCTGCAAGGCACGGAAGTCGGTTACGAGATGGCGCGCCGCATGGTGGCGGCCATCCGGGAACTGGACCCGACCCGCCCCGTCACCGCCGCCATGCACGGCGGCCTGTTCTCGGACAAGGGCGCCGTGCAGGCGCTGGACGTCGCGGGCATCAACTACCAGGTGTGGGAATACGAGCACTTCCACAAGACCTACCCGGACAAGCCCGTGTTCAGCTCCGAGGACACGTCGGCCTTCATGTCGCGCGGCGCGTACAAGACGGACGTCGCCAAGCACGTCGTCGCCAGCTACGACGACGACGCGGCCGACTGGGGCCAGACGCAGCGGGGCAGCTGGAAACACATCACCGACCACCCGTTCATGGCCGGCGGCTTCGCGTGGACGGGCCTGGACTACCGCGGCGAACCCACGCCGCACGAGTGGCCGAGCGCCAGCTCGTTCTTCGGCATCATGGACCTGTGCGCCTTCCCGAAGAACGCCTACTGGTTCCGCCAGGCGCTGTGGATCAAGGACAAGCCGGTCGTCAAGCTGATGCCGCACTGGAACTGGCCCGGCCAGGAAGGCCGGCCGGTCAAAGTGCGCGTGGCCACCAACGCGTCGCACGTGCGCCTGCTGCTGAACGGCGCCGTCGTCGGCGAGCAGGACGTCGCCCCGTTCGACATGGCCACGTTCGACGTGCCGTACGCGCCGGGCAAGCTCGAAGTCGTGGCGTCCAGGAATGGCAAGGAAGTCGGCCGCGACGCCGTCGAGACGAGCGGCGCGCCGGCGCGCGTCGTGCTCACGCCGGACCGCAACGCCCTGCTCGGCGACGGTGCCGATGCCGTGCCGGTCACGGTGAGCGTGGTCGACGCGCAGGGCCGTCCCGTCGCGGACGCGAACCTGCACGTGCGTTTCGACATCGACGGCGCCGGCGCCGGCAGCATCATCGGCGTGGGCAACGGCGACCCGAACTCGCACGAACCGGACAAGGCGTCCGAGCGCAGCCTGTACAACGGCCTCGCCCAAGTGATCGTGCAGGGCCGCCGCGCCGCCCACGGCAAGCTCGTGCTGCGCGCCCGGGCCGACGGCCTGCAGCCGGCCGAGGTTCTGCTGGACGTGCGCGACGCGGGCGCCCTGGCCGTCGTCCCGGAGGCGCAGCCGATCGTGCGGCCAGGCACGTGGCGCTCGTCCCCGCCGCAATCCGAGCGGCCGGATCCGAACGTCGCGCTGGCCGACAACGACATGAACAGCTGGGCCTGGGGCGATCCGCCCCTCGGGATGGCGCCCGGCGACAAGCGCTGGCGCGCCTTCCGGGTCTCGTTCCCGCTGCGCGCCGACCATAACGACGGCCGCGCCCACGTCGTCCTGCGCGAGATCGCGGGCAAGGCCGAAGTCTGGCTGGACGGCGTCAAGCTGGGCGACAAGACGTCGTTCGCACCGGGCCCGCTCGTGCTGCCGGTGCCGCACGGGCCGGGCTGGCGCACGCTGACCGTGCTGGTGGAAGCGGAACCGGGCAAGCCGTCCGGGCTCCTCGGCGAAGTCCTGATCGAACGGGGCACGCCGTGACGCTGCGGGCCACGGCACTCGCCGCAGCCCTGACGCTAGCGCTGGCGGGCGCCGCCGAGGCCCGTACGGTGACCGTGTACGACATCGTCTCGCTCACGGCGGCGCTCGAGCGCGCCCGCGCGGGCGGCGGTATCGACCGCATCGAGCTGGCCGGCGGCACGTACGCGCTGGCAGCGCCCATCGTCATCGACGAGCGCCTGTCCGGCCGGCCCGGCCATCCGTTCGAGCTGGCCGGCGCGCCCGGCGCGCGCGTCGTCCTCGCGGGCGCGCCGGCGCTGCCGCCGCTGCGCTGGCAACCGTGGCGCGACGGCATCTGGCGCGCCCGCTACGGCGGCCGCCCGTTCCAGCGCCTGTGGCTGGACGGGCAGCCGCTCGTGCGGGCGCGCTATCCCGACGCCGCGCCCTCCCGCCACGCGCTCGTGGGCGCCGCGGACGCCACCGCGCCCGCGCGCGTGGCGCGCTGGCACGACCCGGCCGGCGCCGTCCTGCATGCGCTGCACGGCCTGGGCTGGGGCGGCGTGCAGGTACCGATCCTCGGCAAGGACGCGGCGGGCAGCCTGGTCTACGGCCCGCAGGTCGGCAACAATCGCGCGATGGCACCGAGCGACAGCGCGCGCTGGGTCGACAACGTGTTCGAGGAACTGGATGCGCGGGGCGAATGGTTCCTCGACCGGCGCGCCGGCTGGCTGTACCTGAAGCCCGTGACGCCCGGCCGGCCGCCCGCGCGCGGCTTCGCGGGCGGCGCCGTGGACGCCCTCGTGCGCATCGAAGGCCACGGCGGCGACGTGCACGACGTCAGCGTGCGCAACCTCGAGTTCACCTACACGGAACCCACGTTCCTGCAGGCGACCGAGCCGCTGCTGCGCTCGGACTGGAAATTCGCCCGCACGGGCGCCGTCACGGTGGAGAACGCGCGCGACGTGCGCATCGCCGACGGCGAGTTCACGGACCTGGGCGGCCATGCCGTCGTCGTCAACGGCCGCGCCAGCGGCGTGGCCGTCACGGGCAACCACATCCACGGCATCGGCGCCACGGCGATCGCGTTCGTGGGACGGCCGCAAGCCGTGCGCTCGCCGCTGTTCGACTACCAGGAACGGCTGGACCTGGACAAGATCGACCGCACGCCCGGGCCGGCGTCCGACGCCTACCCGCGCGATTCGTCGGCCGTGGACAACCTGATCCACGACATCGGCATCATCGACAAGCAGGCGGCCGGCGTGCAGATCGCGATGGCCGCGCGCATCACGGTGGACCACAATTCGATCTACGACGGGCCGCGTGCCGGCATCAACATCGGCGACGGCAACTGGGGCGGGCACCGCATCACGCACAACGACGTGTTCGACACCGTGCTGGAATCCGGCGACCATGGCGCGTTCAACAGCTGGGGGCGCGACCGCTACTGGCACCCGGACCCGGCCGAGATGGACCGGCGCGTGGCGGCCGAACCGGGGCTCGCGCTGCTGGATGCGGTGGAGCCCATCGTCATGCAATACAACCGCTTCCGCTGCGACCACGGCTGGGACGTGGACCTCGACGACGGCGCCTCGAACTACGTGATCGAATCGAACCTGCTGCTGCACGGTGGCCTGAAGCTGCGCGAGGGATTCGCCCGCGTCGTGCGCAACAACATCTTCGTCAACAATACGTTCCACCCGCACCTGTGGTTCGACGCCAGCGGCGACGTCTTCGAGCGCAACGTCGTGATGGCGCCGTATCAGCCGATCGAGATCCGCCGCTGGGGGCGCAGCGTGGACCGCAACCTGTTCACGACAGGAGACGCACTGGCGGCGGCACACGCGCGCGGCACGGATGCCGGATCGATTGTCGCCGATCCCGCCTTTGCCGCACCGGTGGCCGGGGACTACACCGTGACCGATGCGGCGGCCGCCGCCCGCATCGGCTTCGTGAACTTTTCGATGGACGACTTCGGCGTACGGCCCGCGCGCCTGAAGGCGCTGGCGCGGACGCCGTCGTTCGCGGCGCCGGCCCACCCCGCCGACACCGGGGCCGATGATGCGGCACCGCAGTCGCTGGCCGGCATGACGGTGAAGGACGTGCGCACGGCGGGCGAGCAGTCGGCCGCGGGCCTGGGCCGCATCGCCGGCGTGCTCGTGCTCGCGGTGGAATCAGGCAGTCCTGCCGTCGCCGCGGGCTATCGTGCGCGTGACGTCATCGTTGGCGGTGCCGACGGCAAGGCGCTGGACGACGTGGCGGCCCTGCGGGCGTGGCTGGATGTGCCGCCGGCCGGCGCGCGCGAACTCGTCGTCGTGCGTAACCAGGCGCAAATTCGCCTCACGGCACCGCATCCTGCTCCGGAATGACCGGCACGGCCGGCAACGCCGGCACGGCCCGCACGGCGATCGTCGTTTCAGCGGGCTGCAGGCCGGCCGCCGTGGCGCGCAGCACGAGACTGCCCGCGCCGCCGCGGCGGCTTTGCAGGATGACCTGGGCCAGACCGTTGTAGATCGAGACCCTGTTGCCCTTCTCGGGCGCGTGGCTGTTCGGATCGCCGTTGCCGACGCCGATGTTCGCGCCCGGGCCACTGAGGTCGAGCGCGACGGGGAGGTTCGCGGTGGGCACGGGGCGACCTTGTGCGTCGATGGCCTCGATGGTCACAGGGACCGCGTCGCGGCCGTCGCCGGCCAGCGCCTTGCGGTCCGGCGTGAGGCGCAGCGCGACGGGTTCGCCCGTGGTCTCGACGGCGAAACGCGCAACGTCGCGTCCTGCCTTCTTGCCGACGGCTTCGAGCCGGCCCGGTGCGTACGGTACCTGCCACGTCACCATCCGGAACGGATCGGCCTTTTTTTCCTCGACGAGTTTGCCGTTGAGGTAGAGCGCCACCGTATCGACGTTGGTCGCGGCCAGCACCTTGATCGGCTGTCCCTCCTTGCCCGCCCAGTTCCAGTGCGGCACCAGCGTCAGCACGGGCCTGTCCTTCACCCACAGTGCCTTCCGGACGTAGAACTCGGTCTTGGGAAAGCCGCACAGATCCAGCGCGCCGAAATGGGAACTCGCGGACGGCCAGCCGTACGGCGTGGGTTCGCCGCGGTAGGCAAAGCCCGTCCACGAGAAGCCGCCCGCGAACGAGGGCTGCCGGGCGATCGCTTCCCATGCGCCGCGGGCGGAGCTGGTCGCCGCCCAGCCAGGGTACACGTCGTCGTACGAGGCCACGACCTTCGCCCAGTCGGTCGTGTATTCGCCGCGCGTCATGACCTGGGACGTGTCTTCCGTGCTGACGATCGGCTTGTCGGGATAGGCCGCGCGAATCTTGTCATAGTCATCCGCCTGGTAATTGATGCCGACGACGTCCAGGCTCTGCGCCGCGTTCTTCGGGTTCGCCTTGCCGTCCGGCCCCAGCTGCCCCTTGTTCTGCGCGCCGGTCGTCGGCCGCGTGATGTCGAGCTGCTTGACCACCGCGTTCATCACGCGCGCGATCTCCATGCCCTCTTCGTTGACCTCCAGCCCCTCCTCGTTGAACAGGCTCCACAGGATCACGCTGGGATGGTTGCGGTCGCGACGCACGAGCCACCGGAGTTGCGCCAGGTATTCCGGCGACGCGTTGAAGTGCCGGGTCTCGTCCATCACCAGCATGCCCAGGCGGTCCGCCGCATCGAGCAATTCCTTCGCCGGCGGGTTGTGCGCGGTGCGGTAGGCGTTCGAGCCCATCTCCTTCAGTTTGCGCAGGCGGAAGTCCCACAGCGCATCCGGCACGGCGACGCCGACGCCCGCGTGATCCTGGTGATTGCTGGTGCCCTTGAGCGTCAGGGGCTGGTCGTTGAGCAGGAATCCCTTGTGCGCATCGAAGCGGATCGTGCGGAATCCGACGTGTGTGTCCGCGGCGTCCACCGGCGTACCGGCGCGCAGCACGGTCGTGCGCACCGTGTAGAGATTGGGGGCATCCACGGACCACAGCCGCGGTGCCGCCACCGGCACGGCGACCTTCGCCACGGCGTCGCCCGCGGCGGCGATACGCACCGGCGCGGAACGGGCGCCCGCGACCCGTCGCCCCGCGGCATCGAACACACCGACGTCCACGGCGGCCGAGGCGACGCCGGCGCCGGTATTGGCCAGCGTGACCTCGGCGGGAATCATCCAGCTTCCGTTGGCTGCCTTGACGGGGTTGGCATACACGCCGTCGGTGGCGATATGGACCGGGCTGCGCTTGACGAGCCACGTGTGGCGGTAGATGCCGCCGCCTTCGTACCACCAGCCCTCGGTATCCTCGGCGTCCACCCGCACGGCGATGGTGTTGATGGCGTCGTCGCCGTAGCGCACCATGGGCGTCACGTCGATCTGGAACGAGGCATAGCCGCTCCAGTTGTGATGGACCTCGGTGCCGTTGAAGTAGACGGTGCAGTGCGTCGCCACGCCATCGAATTGCAGCTCGATGTTCTTGCCGCGATCGGCGGCGGGCAGCGTGAACGTGCGCCGATACCAGGCGATGCCGCGCGGACGATAGCCCTGCTGCTTCAGCGCCTTCTCGTCGAACGGCTGCTCGACGACCCAGTCGTGCGGCAGGTCGACCCGCTTCCAGCTCATGTCGTCGTAGCCGCGCGCCGCCGCGCCCCAGGCACTGCCGGCCTTCGCGCCGTGGTAGGTGATGTCCGGCCCGTACAGATCGACGCCCTGGCCGCCGGCAAACGAATCGCGCGCGACGTCGCCGAGGTGGAACCGCCAGCCCTGGTCCAGCGACAGGGTTTGCCGCAACGCGGCGGACGTCGCCATGTCGGCGGATTCGGCGCGCGCCACGGGGTGCAGCGCGGCCACGCAAAGGGTCAGGACAACAAGGATCGATAAGCGGATCATCGTGGGCGGATGTCATAGACTATAAAAATGCCGGTCAACCCGAGTGACCGGCATTCGGCGCGCAGCCGCCGCGTTTCGTTGCGGCGTGCGGATCAGGCGCGGCGACGGCGCGCCAGACCGAAGGCGGTCACGCCGCCCATCAACAGCGGCAAGGTGCCCGGCAGCGACACGGTGCCCGCGGCTTCCACGTCAACGTTGGCGATCGCGTTGTGCGCGCTCGACGCGAAGCGCAGTTCCGTGATGCCGTTCAGCGCCGTCGTCCAGGTGCCGCCACCGGCCAGGAACGCCTGCAGCGTGCCGTCCGTCGACAGCGCGCTGCCGTCGGAGTAGTAGTCGAAGCTGCGCAGGTCGAACGTGCCGCCGCCTGCGCGGGTCAGCGTGACGAAGGTGTCGGCGCCGTTTTCAAAGCCGTCGTGCCAGTTGTACGTCTGCGGATCGAACGTGCCGTCGCCGACGTGGGCCTGGCCGGCCGCCGCCCCGGGCGCGTTCAACGTGACGCGGTAGCCCGCTTCTTCGTACACGAGGTTGGTGCCCTCGTAGTGCATGTTGGCGGCCAGCGGGAAGCCGTCGCCGTACATCGACTCGATCAAGCCGTCGAACGTCAGGACGGTGGCGCCCGCGTTGGCGGCCGCGATGCCCAGCGCGAGCGCGGCCAGGATTGCTTTCAGTTTCATTCGAATGTCTCCAGTGTTATCGTTTGCGGCAGGCCGGTCCCGTCGCCGATGCGCGGGACCGGCGATGCATCAGTAGGTGAACAGCACGCCGCGGGCGGCGCCGGCGAAGTACACGCGGCCGGGCATGGCCTGGTCGGCCGCCAGGTTGCTGATGCCGGCGTACTGGTGCAGGTCGTCGTTGTAGCGGGTCCAGTTCACGCCGCCGTCATCCGAGCGGTACAGGCCCCACTGCCCGTTGATTACGCCCACGACGTAGATCGACGCCGAGTACTTGGCGCCGGCCGGGGCCTTGCCGAGGGCGATCGACGTGGCACCGTAGATCTTCGGCTGGAAGTAGTTATTTGGGTCGGGGACCGACTGGGTGACGTTCAACTTGGTCCAGTGCGCGCCCGAGTCGGTCGAGTGCAGGATGCTGAACCCGTCCACCAGCCAGATGTCGCCTTCCGCGTTCGGATTGACGGCGACCGAGGTCTCCTGGAACGCGTTCAGCGACGTGCCGCTGGTCGGGAACGTGGTGCTCTCGGTGAACGTGTGGCCGCCGTCCGTCGACGTGAAGAAGCGCGCCGTCTCGCCCCACTGCATCCACCATGCGCCGCCCGAGTTGTACGCATAGACCTTGTTCGGGTTCTTGCGGTCGGCCACCACGTGGTAGCCGCGCGATACGCCCGCACTGGACAGTGCCGGCAGGTTCGTGTACGTCCACGTGTTGCCGCTGTCCGCCGTCCACGCCGGCACCGATTCGGCCGGCGCCCAGACCGCGTTGCCGGTCTTCGTGACGGCGATGCTGGCCGCTTCGGACTGGTGCGCTTTCGCGTCCGGGTGATTGGTCGCGAAAGCGTTCCAGGTCACGCCGGCGTCCGTGGAGTAGGCGCCCAGGTTGTCGGGCTTTTCGTACGCCCCGGCGCCGATGGTGGCGATGTACGCCGGGTTGGACCACGCCGTGTCGGCGCCGAACGTGCTGCTGAAGCCTCCCGGCGCGCGTGTGGGGCGCTTGGTGAGTTCGGTCTGCACCCAGGTGCCGACGTCGAGGCCACTGCGCAGCAGCGTGTAGCTGGCGCCGGCTGGGGGCGTCATCAGGGCCTTCGTGGCGACTTCCTCGATGCCGTCGTTGGGGTAGGTCCACGTGGGCGTCGCATCCGACGCGTTGCGCGTCTCCACCACGCCGCCGCCCGTCACGTGCAGGATGCGGTCCCGGTTGTTCGGGTCGATCTCGACGTCGTCCATCCAGCCCGAGAAGCCGCCGCCGGCCGGAACGTGCGGCATCGTCGCCGCGATTTCACGCCAGGTGGCGCCACCGTCGTCGGACAGCTGCACGACCGGCTGGCCTTGCCAGTCGCCCCACGAGTTGGTGATGCCCAGCGCGATGCGGGTGTTGGCGCCGGTGCCGGACACGGACAGGCCGCCCATGCCGAAGCTGGACCACTGGGTGTCGTCGTAGGCCTTCAGCAGGGTCCAGTGGGTGCCGTCGAACTTGTACAGGCGGCACGGACCGCCGGCGCCCGGGCCGATGCCCTTCGTGAACGCCACGTACATGATGCCGTCCTTCGCGCGCACCATGTGCGGGATGATGAAGCCCGCTACGTCCGCCGGCGTCGGGATGCCGGTCCACGATGCACCGCCGTCGGTGGTCTTGTACATGGCGTAGTTCAGGCCTGCCACGCCTGCATAATCCGGCGCCACGGCCGTGTAGATGGTCTGCGTGGCGCTGCCGGTGCCCTTCGTGTTCGTGTCGAAGATCACCTGTTCCATGCCGACCGGGCTGCTCCAGTAGGTCGCGTCGACCTGCGCCTGGGTCATCTTCGCCGTCGACAGCGACGTCACCTGGTTCCACGTCTGGCCGCGGTCCGTGCTCTTCCACAGGCCGGCCGTGCGCGTCGCGTAGAACAGGATCGTCGGGTCGTTCGGGTCGACCATCAGGCGCTCGCCGACGGCGCGGCCCTGGCTGTTGCCGCCCGCGGAGAACGGCAGTTCGACGTGCGTCCAGTGCGTGCCGCGGTCGGTGGAAATGTACAGGCGCGCGTGGCCTTCGGCGCTCACGTACATGCCGCCGCTCAGGTAGACGCGCTGGTCGTCGTTCGGGTCGAGCGCCAGCGTTTCGCTGCCGTGGTAGCCGCCTTCGTCGGGGCCGAAGCCGTCCGTGATCGAGATCCAGCTCGAGGTCACGGGATCCCAGCGGTAGGCGCCGCCGACGTCCGTGCGCGCATACAGCAGGTCCGGGGTGGTCGGGTGGAAGACCAGGCCCGGCACATAGCCACCGCCGCCGAACTTCACGCTCGCGAAGCGTGCGGGCTTGATCGTGGGGCTCGCGGCGCCGATGGTGCCCGCCAGCACGGTGCTGCCGTTGCCGTGATCGGCGTCGCTGCCGCCGCAGCCGGCCGCCAGGCCCGCCACGACGCCGGCGAGCGCGATGAGTCGCATCTTCTGCATGCTTGTGTACTCCATATGATTGTTATGAGGTACCGGCCTCGCGCGCCACGTCTCCCAGGCACGCCCGATCGCCGGTGTCGGACCGCCGCCGGAAGATCGTCCGATGCCCGCGGCGTTGAGACATTCTGTGAATATGCCGGGACGGCGGCAATGACGAAAAACCTCAAGTTGCCAACGAAATACCGGAATCGGCGGCGCCGCATGATGAAATCCGCCAGCCTGGCGAGAAAATTTTCCGACCTGGCCGCACACAGCCCTCGCGCGCCCGCGCCGGTGCTAGCATGCGCGCGCGCATCGTGCGCCACCCGCAACCAATTTGACAACGCATATGACAACTCGACACCTGTCCAGGACCGCCATCGCGGCGGCCGTGGTGCTGACGCTGGCCCTGCCCGCCCTGCCCGTCCATGCGGCGCAGCTTGACCCCGCCGCGCGGGCCCAGGCCCTGCTGGCCCGCATGACCCTGGACGACAAGGCCAGCCTGCTGCAATCCACGTCGCCCGCGATCGCGCGGCTCGGCATTCCCGCCTACAACTGGTGGAGCGAAGGCCTGCACGGCGTCGCGCGCGCCGGCAACGCCACCGTGTTCCCGCAGGCGATCGGCCTCGCCGCCACGTGGAACAATGCGCTCGTCGAGCGCGTGGCGGACACCGTCGCCACGGAATTCCGCGCCAAGTACCTGGAGACGGTGCACCCCGACGGCGGTTCCGACCTGTACCGCGGTCTCACGGTGTGGTCGCCGAACGTGAACATCTTCCGCGACCCGCGCTGGGGCCGCGGCCAGGAGACCTATGGCGAAGACCCGTACCTGACGTCGCGCATGGGCGTGGCCTATATCCGCGGCCTGCAGGGTCCCGATGCGGCTGCGCCGAAGGTCTCGGCCACCGTCAAGCACTTCGCCGTGCACAGCGGCCCTGAGGCCGACCGTCACCGCGAAGACGTCCACCCTTCGCCGCGCGACCTGACGGAGACTTACCTGCCCGCATTCCACGCCGCCGTCACGGAAGGCCATGTGCTGTCCCTCATGTGCGCCTACAACGCGGTGAACGGCGTGCCGGCATGCGCCAACGGCCCCCTGCTGAAGGACCTGTTGCGCGACTCGTGGAAATTCCAGGGCCACGTCGTGTCCGACTGCGGCGCCATCGCCGACATCCACTCGGACTGGGCGCACCATTACGTGGACACGCCGGAGCGCGCGGTGGCCGCGGCCATCAAGACGGGCACGGACGTGATGTGCGAATTCGGCGACAGCCCGACGGCCACCCCTGCCACCACGGTGCGCGCGGTCAAGCAGGGCCTGCTGGCCGAGGCCGACGTCGACCGCGCCGTGCTGCGCCTGCTGGAAGCGCGCATCCGCCTCGGCCTGCTCGACAAACCACAGCCGTTCGCCGGCATCACGGCCAAGGACTACGACACGCCGGCCGACAAACGCCTGAACCTGGAAGCGGCACGCCAATCGCTCGTGCTGCTGAAGAACGACGGCCTGCTGCCCCTGAAGACGGCGCCGCGCCGCATCGCCGTGATCGGCCCGAACGCGGACAGCGTCGACGCACTGGTCGGCAACTACAGCGGCACGCCATCGAAGCCGATCACGGTGCTGGCCGGCCTGCGCGCCCGCTTCCCGCAGGCGCAGGTGACGTTCGTCGAAGGCACGGGCTGGGTGGCGCCGCCGCTGCAGGACGTGCCGGCGGATGCGATGTGCCTGGACGCCGGCTGCGCCCATCCTGGCGTCAAGGTGGAGCGGTTCGACAACGTCGACCTGGCCGGCACGCCCACCGCGGTCGAGACGGGGACGCAAGCCGCATTCCGGTGGGGCTGGCCGGACCGGTCCGACCGCAAGACCTCGACACGCTGGAGCGGCTACCTGCGCGCCGGCGAAAGCGGTCCGCATCATCTGCGCCTGAAGGGTGGCCAGGGGTATCGCATCCGCGTCGACGGACACCTCGTCACGGACCTGTGGGACATCGCCTGGCCGACGTCGAACACGCCGGTCGAACTCGCGGCCGGCAAGGTGTACAAGATCGAGATCGAGGCCCGGCAGCTGGGCTGGGACGGCGAGCAGCAACTGCAATGGACGCGGCCCAGCTTCGACGACACGGCGGCGCTGCAAGCGGCCCGCGATGCCGACCTCGTCGTGTACGCGGCGGGCCTCACATGGCAGCTGGAAGGCGAGGAGATGTCCGTCAACGCACCGGGCTTCGCCGGCGGCGACCGCACGAGCATCGACCTGCCGGCCCCGCAGGAAGCGCTGCTGGAACGCCTGGGCGCCCTCGGCAAGCCGCTGGTGCTCGTCAACATGAGCGGCAGCGCCGTCGCGCTGAACTGGGCCGCGGGCCACGTCCCGGCCATCATCCAGGCGTGGTATCCGGGCGGCGAAGGCGGCCAGGCGGTGGCCGAACTGATCGCCGGCGACTTCAGTCCGTCCGGCCGCCTGCCGGTGACGTTCTACAAGTCCGTCGCCGACCTGCCGCCATTCAAGGACTACGGCATGCAGGGCCGCACCTACAAGTATTTCAAGGGGGAGCCGCTGTACCCGTTCGGCCATGGCCTCTCGTACACGCACTTCTCGTACAAGCCGGCCGCGCCGGCGCCGAAGATGGTGTGCGCCGGCTGCGCCGTCAAGGTCGCCGTCGACGTGAAGAACGACGGACCGCGCGCCGGCGCCGAGGTGGTGCAGGTCTACGTCGCCCGTCCGGGGGTGGCCGCGGCGCCGAACCGCACCCTCGTCCGCTTCGCCCGCGTCACGCTGCAGCCGGGAGAACAGCGCCGCCTGACGTTCGACCTGGACGGCAAGGCCTTGAGCACGGTCGATGCGGACGGGCGGCGCAGCGTGGAGGCGGGTCCGGCCACCGTCTGGGTCGGCGGTGGCCAGCCGGGGGCGCAGACGGCGGGCGTCGGCTTGAAGGTCAACGTAACAGGCCGGCGCAACCTGCCGCAGTTCTAGCAACCGGTTCCCCGTCCCCTCCAAACGTTCGCGAACCGGCAGGCGTTTGGTGGGCACGGGGTGCCCACCCTACGGCACGTTATTCCTGCACGGCGACGACCACGACGGATTTCGCCGGCAGGTGCAGCACCACTTTGCCGTCGGCGGCTTTCGCCGCGAACGGCACCGGCGCGATGGCGGCCGGTGTCGCGAACGTGTTGTGCGCATCCATCGCGGCGGCCGTCAGCACGGAACCCGCCGCCCCGCGCGCGCCCGCGCCGCCCACGTCGACCGTCACATCCGCCTGCTCGTGCGGGTTCGTGTTGACGAGCGCGAGGTACAGCCTGCCGTCCCTGGCGCGCGCGGCCGACGCGCTGACGGCGGGGATGGCCACGTCGCCGAACGTGTACGACGGATTGTTCGCCAGCCGCACCGGTACCGACGTGGCGTCCTGGAACGGCACGTACATCCGGAAGACGTGATACGTCGGCGTCAGCACCATCTTCGCGCCGTCCGTGCGGACCATCGCCTGCAACACGTTCACCATCTGCGCGATGCTCGTCATGCGCACGCGGTCCGCGTGCGCGTGGAAGATGTTGAAGTTGAGCGCGGCCACGAGGCCATCACGCAGCGTGTTCTGCTGCTGGAGGAAGCCGGACTTGCTGCCCTCTTCCGCGTCGTACCACGTGCCCCATTCGTCGACGGCGAACATCAGCTTCTTCTGCGGGTCGTGCGCGTCCAGCTTCGCGACGTTGGCGGCGATGAAGCCTTCCATGCGCTGCGTCTGGCTCAACGTGGAGATCCACCGGCTTTCGTCGAAGCCCGTCGCGCCGTACTTGCCGTTCTTGTCCGCACCGGGCGACGTGTAGTAGTGGAACGAGATGCCGTGGGCGCGTACGCCCCAGCCGAAGATGTGCTGGCTCAGGTAATCCGTCCAGCTGGTGTCGTCGTCGTGGCCGCCGGCGGCGATGAATTGCGTGTCGCCGGTCGGATGCAGGAACGTGGCGTAGCGGCGGTAGGCGTCCGCGTACTGCTCCGGCCTCATATTGCCGCCGCAGCCCCAGGCCTCGTTGCCGATGCCGAAGAACGCGACCTTGTACGGCGCCGGATGGCCGTTGCGGGCACGCAGCTGCGCCAGGCTGGAGGTACCGTTCGCCGTCATGTACTCGACCCATTCCGCCATCTCCTGCGCGGTGCCCGCGCCGAGGTTGCCGTTCACGTAGGCGTCGGCGCCGAGCTGCTCGACGAGGTCGAAGAATTCGTGCGTGCCGACGGCGTTGTCCTCGTCGACGCCGCCCCAGTTCGTGTTGATGCGCACGGGCCGGTGCGCGCGCGGGCCGATGCCGTCGCGCCAGTGGTACTGGTCCGCGAAGCAGCCGCCCGGCCAGCGCACGAGGGGCACGTGCAGCGCCTTCAGCGCGGCGACGACGTCGTTGCGCCAGCCGCGCGTATTCGGAATGGTCGAATCCGGGCCGACCCACAGGCCGCCGTAGATGCCCGTGCCGAGGTGTTCGGCGAACTGGCCGTAGACGTATTTGCTGATGACGGGGCCCGGTTTGCCGGGGTCGATGGTGACGGCGACTTGCGCCGCGGCGAGCACGGATGCGGACGCGCAGGCCGCGAGCACGCCCAGCGCGAGCGCGCGATAGTGGATGCGTTTCATTGGGTTCAAAGAGGATGTTATGGATGCTCCAGCAAAAAAAGCGGGCACCGCGAACGGCACCCGCCTTCATGGAGCATGTCGGTCAGAACGAGTAATTGAGCTGGGCAGCGAACGTGCGGCCCGTGTAGAACGCGTTATGCAGTTTCAGGCCGATCTGCTGCTGCATGTACTGCTTGTACACCTGGTTGGTCAGGTTGGTCATCTGGCCACCAAGACGGAGGTTGTCCGTGATCTTGTACTGGAAGCCGAAGTCGACCTGGCCATACGCACCACCCCAGGTCGGCAGGCCGTAGTCGACGCTGTAGGCCTTGCCGTAGTTCGCGCTGTCCGGATTGCGGTCGATGCCATCGCCGCCGGCCGTTCCCCACGCGTTGGTCGACTGCAGGTACTTGCCGCGCCAGCTGTAGGCCAGTCGCATCGACAGCGCGTCCTTCTCGTACAACAGGGCGAGGTTGTACGCGTTGCGCGAGAGACCGACAAGCGGCATGCCGCCGAATACCCTGCCGTCCGTGTCGCAGCCTTGCAGGTTGCGGACCGTGCTCGCCATCAGCGTACCCTTCGGCGTGCACCACTGGCCGTTGACCGGATCGTGATACGTCGTACTGCTGTCGATGTACGTGTAGTTCGCCGACACGCCCAGGCCGGACAACAAGCCGGGCAGCTTGTCGAAGTAGGTCTGGAAGCCCGCCTCGATGCCGCTGACGCGGGCGTCCTGGCCGTTGACGGGGCCCGACACGAGGAAGTCGTGGCGCTGGCCGGTGACGTCGTACAGCGGGTACACCGTCGTCTGGTTGATGATGATGTCCTTGAGCTTCTTGTTGAAGACACCGAACGTCGCCGAGCTCGCGCGGCCGAAATAGTACTCGGCCGTCAGGTCGAGGTTGGTCGCCATGACGGGACGGAGCGACGTATTGCCGCGCAGCTGGCCCGTGTAGTTGATCGAGTCGAGCACGGGCGACTGGTTGTCACCCGGCGGCGTGTGCGTCTTGATGTCCATGCCCAGCGTCGTGTACGCCTGCAGCAGGTAGAAGTCCGGACGCGACATGCCCTTCGACAGGCCGAGGCGGAACTGCAACTCGTCGCTGGCCTTCAGGCGCAGGTTCAGGCTGGGCAGCACGCGGGTGTAGGTGCTCTCGAAGGTCTGCTTTTCCGACTGCGCCGGAATGTCCGGCACACCCGGTTGCAACGGCTTGTTGGGCGGGGTGAACAGCGTGTAGCCGGTCGATTGCGGATTCGTGCGCACGACGCGCACGCCGATGTTGCCGTCGATCGGATACGCGAACTTGTCGTAGGCGAAGCGCAGCTGGGCATACGCGGCCTGGGTACGCTCGTGCTGGACGTTCAGGCCGATCGCATCGCCGAACTTCGGCGGGTTGTGGATGCAGTCGTTGCTGACACCTTTGGCGGCATTGGATTCCTTGCACAGCGTCGTGTAGTACGTCTGCAGTTGCGCGATGGCGTCGACCGAATTGGCCAGCGCCATGTTCGGCACGATCACCGGTGCCGGCATCGGCACCGTGCCGCCGAAGAAGTTGTTGAACTGGTGCAGCCCTGCGCCGCTGGAGAAGCGTGGATCGCCCAGGCCCGCAAAACTCGTCAGCGGCTGCCATCCCTGGTTACCCACCATCCACCCTTGCGAGATCGGGATCCATTCCGAATCGTGGGTGGACTGGGTCACCGCCGAACGGTCCGTGAAGCGCACGCCGAAGCGCAGGTCGTTGAGGTAAGGATGGTCGAAGGTGTACTTGGCATCGAGGCGCGCCGTGTTCATCTGCGCATCCGCCACGTCGTGGTGCTGCTGGGTGAAGCCCCAGTAATAGTGCGATGGATCGGCCAGGTAAGCCTTCGACGCGGCGTCGAAGGTAATCGACGGTATGCCACCGCGCAGGTCGACGGTCTGCCCGGGCACCCAGCCGCCCAGGCCGATCGTGTTGTCGTAGCCGTCGGTGGTGGCCTGCACATGCTGCAGGTCGGCCTTCAACTCCCACGCATCGCTGGCGCGCCACGTGCCCGACCACGACACGTCGCGCGTGGCGGAATTGCGGCCGCTCGAGCGCGAGTCCGTGCCGAAACCCAGGCCCGTGCCAAAGCCCGGGCCGCTGTTGGTCGTATCGTGCAAGGTGCCGGTCAGCAGCGCGCCGTTGGCGTCGTACGTGGCGCCCGGGTCGAGCTGCAGCGTGGCCGGGTTCGTCCCGCCGAAGTAGGAGTTCTCGTCGGAGTGCTGCTTGTAGTGCGAACGCAGGAAGGTCACGTACGAGCTGAAGTCGCCCTTCTTCCACTGCAGCGCGCCATACAGGCCGCCGCGGGTACGGTCGAAGGTGTTCTGCCCCCAGGTCGCGGACGGCGTGACCCACACACGCTGGCCGGGGACGAGGTCGTCGCGCGACATGTACGGGCTGACCGACAGGCTGTCGCTCTGGTTCGCGAGGCGCGAACGGGACACGTCGAGCAGGATGCCGACCTGGCCGAACTGCGTGTCCCACCGGTCCGAATACAGGCCGGACGCGGACGGCGGCGACGTCTTCTGGCGCAGCGACGACCGCGAGATCTCGGTCGACAGCGCCACCTTGCGGCCCTTGGAATCGAAAGGCAGTGCGGTACGCAGGTTGACGAGGCCGGCGATGCCGCCTTCGATCTGCTCGGCGGACGGGTTCTTGTACACGTCCACGCCCGCCATCAGCTCGGGCGGCACGTCCTCGAAGCTGAGCGCGCGGCCGCCGTTCGCGGAGAATGCGTCGCGGCCGTTGAATTCGGAGCGGACCTGGCCCGCGCCCAGGCCACGGATCGACACGCCGGTGCCTTCGGCCGCGAAGTGGTTAATGCTGTCGCCCACGCCCTGCTGCGGATCGACCCGGTTCAGCGTACGATCGATGCTCACGCCGACGATGCGCTGCAGGACTTCCGTCACCGATTTGTCCGGCAGCTTGCCGATGTCGTCCGCGACGACCGAGTCGACGATCTCGTCCGCATTTTTCTTGATGGCCTGCGCCGACTCGAGCGCGGCGCGCTGGCCGTGCACCACCACCTGGGTCGGTTCAGTCTGCGCCAGCGCGATGCCGCTTGTCATGAGCGCCAACTGCGCGACACCGATCGCGATCGCTGTTTTTTTCATAGTCTTCACCTTGGTCAATCTTCGTTTTCGTCTTGGATGATGTCGCGGTCGTTTTGCGGCGCCGCGTCGGATCGGCCGCATGATGGATTTGGTTTTGCCGCCGAACTATTTCATTCTGATTCGCGCTGTTTCGCGCAGCAATCATGAAATCCCTCGAACACGCAACGAAAACAAGGGGTTCATTGCCAAGAACACGGACGAAAAAAAAGGCGGCCGAAGCCGCCCCGAACCCACTTGAACGCGGGAGGAGATCGCAATGAAATCGATGGACGGGATCCCGCTGACGCGCTACCCGGTCCGGCACGATATGCAATACGACGCAATCATTCTACGAATGGCCCGGCGGCGCGGCCACAACGAAATCCATCAACCGCGCGGTGAAATCCCGTGGGTGGGCGAGGTGAAAAATTCGGTCGCGCGCTACGATCCGAGATCGGCGGGCGCCGACTCGCGCAGCTTGCGGAAGGTCTTCGGCGTGCAGCCGTATTCTTCCTTGAACAGCTTGTTGAAGTAGGAGACGTTCCGGTAGCCGACCGCGTAAGCAATTTCCGCCACGCTGCTGTCTTCCTTGTCGCCCAGAAGGCGTGCCGCCTCGGTCAGCCTGAGCTTGTTGAGATAGGTGGAGAAGGTAAAACCCAGTTCCGCCTTGAGGATCTCGTTGATCTTGTTGCGGCTGATGCCGAGCGTGCTCACCATGGTCTCGACGTCGAGTTCCGGATTCGGATACGCCGTCGCCATGAAGCGCAGGATGGCACTCTGCTCCTTGTCCCTGTGCAGGTCCTGGGACAGTTGCTGGTAAGCGACCAGCGGCAGGTCGCGTCGCACCTTGTCTTCGACGTCCACGAGCAACGCCTGCGTGTGCCGCCGGAAGAACCAGAAGGCGTAGGCGGGCCACGCGACGATCATGAACGCCCAGAATCCATACAAGTAGCGCATGTCGCGGCCCAACAGTGTGATGCCCTTGATCTGCACTTTGGACACTACGTCGAACGGACTCTGGAACGTGTTGCCGAACGAGAGCTTGGCGACCTTCTTCGGCGTGAACTCCTGCTGCGCGAGGTTCAGCTTGTGCCTGTCGAACCACCACTGGTCGGTCCGGAGACGCGCCAGGTCGAGCTCGACCTGTTCGCCCCGCTCGTTGCAGAAATAATAGGAATAGGCCAAGCGGTACGTCGCGTAGTCGCCCGGGACCGATACGTGGTCCTCGAACATCACGAGGCCGAACGCCAGCGTGTTGGCCGGCGCGCACGTAACGTCGAAGGCAATGCTGCTGTAGCGCGACAGGTCGACGAGCGTGGGCTTGCCGGCCCGATCGAGAAACGCCAGCTCGACCTTGGCATACGGATAGTCCACGGCTTTCACCGACGTGAATTCGAAACTCAGCGTGGACGTGTCGTCGACGAGCCGGATCGTCGACCGTCCGCCCACGTCCTTGTCGGAAATCAGGTCACTCCGCATCGGCAGGGCGCGGTCCGCCGCCGGCAACACGGTCATGCGGATGTACGTGCAGCGCATACAGATAAAGCCGATGAGGACACTTGCCGCCATCAGGACCAGCAGCCCCGTGAGCGCCTTGTTGTAAAAACTCTGCATTACGCGATTACTGCCTCGGCAAATTTACGCTGACTGACATCGTTCCGCGCCCAAGGCCGTCATGGCATGGGCGTCGTCAATATGATGACAGGTCGCGGGCGCATCTGTCGAGGGGACATAACCTCCGGGCAACTAACTACCGCAGGCCGGCCGCAACGGCATTACATGGCGATCACGCAAGCGTCGGCATCGTTCGCGGCGCCGTCGGCGGGCGACGCCACGCCGTTGCCGATGCGCTGCTGGTACTCGCGCGGCGTGCATCCGAGCTCGCGCTTGAACACGGCGAACAGGTATTGCATTGACGTAAATCCGCAACGATGTGCGACCTCGGCCACGCTGACGTCGCCCCGCGTCAGCAACGCGGTCGCGGCTTCGAGCTTGAAGCGGAGGATTTCATCGTGCACGCTGCACGCCAACTCTTGCTGGAAATACAACTCGAGCGTCGAGCGCGACACGCCGACGTAATCCGCCACCTGGTCGCCCTTGATGCCCTGGCAGGCGTATTGGCGGATGAAATGCCGGGCGCGCATGACGCGCGGATTCTTGATCGGCCGGTGGGCGCTCGACGACAGCACGTTGATCCCGGCGGGCGGCACGAGGATGCGCTTACACTCCAGATAGGTGCCTTCGAGCAACTGATGGAGCATGCGGGCCGCCGTCCGTCCCATTTCCTGGGTGCCCTGGATCACTGAACTGAGCGGGATGCACGACAGCATGCGCGCAAGCGGGTCGTTGTCGATGCCGATGATCGCGACCTGTTCCGGGACGGCGATATTGGCGGTCTGACAAGCTTGCAGCAGTTGCCGGGCCCGAGCATCCGTGACCGCAATGATACCGACCGGCTTGGGCAGGCTATGCAGCCACTCGACCTGCTGCGCGACGACCTCGTCCCACGACGATCCCGCGTGCGCCTGCCCGCGGAAGACCGCGACGTCGAGTTTGTCGCGCCTCATTAAATTCTCGAACGCCTTTTCACGTTCGTGCGCCCAGCGGTGCTCGATGCCGTTGGGCAAGGAAAACAGGGCAAAATGACGCAGGCCGACGTCGATCAGGTGCGTATAGGCGAGATTGACGAGCTTGAAATTGTCGGTCGCGACATACGGTACGCCGACGGGATAATCCGCGTCGTCGGCATACGAGCCGCCCACCCCGACGACGGGGATATTGCTGCTGGACAAGGCCGTGGCGACGGCCGGGTCGTCGAAATCCGCGATGATGCCGTCGCCTTGCCAATTAGCAAGACTCGGTAGGCGCAGGCGGAAATCGTCTTCCACGAACAATTCCCAGGATGCCCGCCTGCTCGACAGGTACCCGGCGATGCCGGCGATGATCTCCCGATCGAAAACCTTGTTTGCGTTGAACAGCAGCGCGATCCGATGCGTCTTAGAAGTCGTCATGCAAGTCTCCACGTTGCGTCCTGTCCGGACGTCTCTAGTGCAACCGGCCGGCCCCGCAGCATGACAATGCTCCGGAGCAAGCCCTTCCGCCTACGTGGAAAAGTATATTTTTCGCATAAGGATCCCCTCGTAATAGTATTTTTCGATTTCCTAGGAGGATTCAAAAAGTTGAAGTTTTACGCGAAAAAATTGTTATTCCTGCTGCGTCAGGTGTCGCAGGCACGCGATGGGCTGCAGCATGGGCACGCCGCAGCGTCAGTTCTCTACGGCAACATCAAGTTTCGGGGAGGCGCCAAGCGGCATCGATGCAAGCTTGTTATGATCGAACTCTTTCCACAAAGGAGATCCTGATGAGCATTTCCCTGTACACGGCCTCCGTGCCCGTATTCCGCCAGATCCTCGGCAGCCTGGCGGCCATCCTGGCGAAGGCGGAGGCGCACGTCGATGCGAAGAAGCTGGACCCGAACGCGCTGCTGCAGGCGCGGCTGTTCCCGGACATGTTCCCGCTGGTGCGCCAGGTCCAGCTGGCCACGGATTTCGCCAAAGGTGCGGGTGCGCGCCTGGCGGGCATGGAAGTGCCCCGCTACGACGACGTCGAGACGGATTTTGCGGGCTTGCAGGCGCGCCTGGAAAAGACGCTGGCGTTCCTCGACACGGTCGCGCGCGAAGCCGTCGACGCGGGTGGCGACCGCGACATCACGATCGGCACCGGCGACAACAAGCGCCAGTTCAAGGGCCAGGTCTATTTATTACACTACGCACTGCCCAACTTCTATTTCCATGCCACGACGGCATACGACATCCTGCGCCATAACGGGCTGGAGATCGGGAAACGGGATTTCGTCGGGACGTTCTGAGGAATCAGGTATTGCGGCGCGGATAGCCCTGCGCCAGGATCCGCTGCCACACGACTTCCTTCTGCTCGGCCGTCATCGAGACCCAGTGCGCGACCTCGACGACGGTCCGGCCGCAGCCGCGGCAGATGTCGTCGAACGTCGTGGAGCAGACGGCAACACAAGGCGTGTCCGGCCGGACGGGCAACGGCCCGCCCTGCGCATCAACGGGCGGGGCCGACATCGAGCTTGTCCCAGCCTTCATGACCGAGCTTTTCCATGGTCTCGATATTCTTCTCGAAGATCTCGGCAGCGTCCGGGATCGCTTCGACGGCGCGGTCGATGCTGTCCTCGCGCAGCAGTTGCAGCGTCGGGTAAGGCGAACGGTTCGTGTAGTTCTCGATGTCGTTCGGGTCCGTATCGGCGAACTGGTAGTCCGGGTGGAAGCTGGCGATCTGCAGCTCGCCATCCAGGCTCATGTCTTCGACGGCCGCGTCGGCCACGTCGAGGAATTCATTGAAATCCAGGAAATCCTGCAAGACGTACGGATGGATCAGCAACGTGGTGTCGACCTGCTCCGGGTCCGTCTCCGCCAGCAGCTGCAATTCATCCATCAGCGTGTCCAGCAGCGATTCCGGCGTACGCGCGTGCGCGACGACGTAGCGGACCTGGTCCTTGACTTGCACGGCCTTCGCGAACGGGCACAGGTTCAGGCCGATGACGGCGCGGTCGACCCAGCGCCGGGTGGCGGCGACGATCGCTTCATCGTCCGGAATCTCGTTGGCAGTGCTCATGTGACGCTTTCTAAAGTAATACAAACCGCATGCTGCGGAGACGGCAATTGTACGCGCAGTTTGCGTCCTCTCATAGAACGACCGGCACGCCGGGCTACCTTGGCAATGCCCGCGCGCGCAGGTGGTATTACCCGCCGGTTGCTCGCCGCTGGATACCGATTTGACAATGCGGATGTCGGCGCCGCCACCGCAATTTTCACGGTACACCCGGGGGTATGCGAAAATCCACTTGATATTCATCAGATAAAAATTCTAACCGCGGAACCATACTCCCATCCAATACGTCTTATCGCAGGTACCCGTTAGCAAAAAGAATAGACAAGGTTTTTTGTAACCGCGGCGACTTATTTCTTGACTGGCGCGGTAACTGGTCCGTACACTCCGGGTTTACTCGTCAGTCCTGCCGTTCCTGGACGCAACACTGGAAAGCTATGAACGAAACGACTCGCTCCACTTACGCCCTGACCGTCGCGCTCCTGCTGGGACCCGCGCTCGGTCACGCCGCCGACAGCGCCCCGAGCCCGATCGCCCAGAGCGGCAGCACCACGACCAGCACGGCAGCGCTGGCCAAGTCCATCCTGCCGCAGGCGCTGACCCCGGCCAAGGCCGACGACTATAAAGATCCGGACCTGTGGGCCCGCATCCGCAGCGGCTACGCGATTCCCGACATCGACAACGCCCTCGTCGCCAAGCACGTCCAGTGGTATGCGAGCCGTCCCGATTACCTGGCCCGCACCTCCGGCCGCGCGTCGCTGTACCTGTACCACGTCGTGCAGGAACTGGAAAAGCGCGGCATGCCGACGGAGCTCGCGCTGCTGCCCGTCATCGAATCCGCGTTCAACCCGCAAGCGCTGTCGAACGCCGACGCGGCCGGCATCTGGCAATTCGTGCCCGGCACCGGGCGCGACTTCAATCTGCAGCAGAACATGTTCAAGGACGAGCGCCGCGGCGTGCTCGCCTCCACGGACGCCGCCCTCACCTATCTGCAGCGCCTGTACACGATGTTCGGCGACTGGCAGCTCGCGCTGGCCGCCTATAACTGGGGCGAAGGCAATGTGCAGCGGGCCATCCAGAAGAACCGCGCGCTGGGCAAGCCGACGGATTACGAAAGCCTGTGCGAACTGATGCCGGCCGAGACGCGCAATTACGTGCCGAAGCTGCAGGCCGTCAAGAACATCATCGCGAATCCGGCCCAGTACGGCGTCGCGCTGCCCACGATCGACAATTCGCCGTATTTCGTCGCCGTCGACAAGACGTCCGACATCGACCTGGCCGTGGCCGCCCAGCTGGCCGAGATGTCCGTCGACGAATTCAAGGCGCTGAACCCGCAATTCAAGAAGCCCGTCATCACGGGCGAATCCACGAAGATCCTGCTCCCCAAGGAAAACGCCGAGAAGTTCAACCTGAACCTCGCGCAATGGGGCCGCGCGCTGTCGTCGTGGACGACGCACAAGATCACGTCGGCCAAGGAAAGCATCGCGTCGCTGGCCGCCAAGCTGGGCACGACGCCGGAAGTCATCCGCCAGGCGAACAACATCCCGCCGCAGATGCGCCTGAAGGCCGGCTCGACCATCCTCGTGCCGAAGACCACGGCCACGGCCGGCAACGACATCGCCGAGAGCATCGTCGAGAACGCCTCGATGGCGCTCGAAGCCGACCGTGGCGATGCGCGCCGCGGCCACAAGCTGTCCGGCGCCCAGCGCATCAAGGCGAGCGCGGCCCATGCCGTGGCCGAGATCAAGAGCCGCGTGTCGCGCGGCAACAAGCCGGCCGTCAGTGCCCACGGGCGCAAGCGTCGCTGATCCGTCGTATCATTCCGACAACGCGACGGGCCCCGCAGCCCGTCCAATCGCGCACATACGGACGTGTGCCGTGCACGCTCTTCAAAAGTACGGTATAGTGTCGGTTGTGCGCTGCAATAAACGCGTTGTCATGCTCCGCGAGGGCAGCCCACCAAAGTCGTAAAGCAGTACAACCGCAGCATCGCAAGCCCAGGCGTCCACAAAGTGGATGCGTCGACAAACCAGGTTTATCGACGCACCTTAAGGATGTCCTTTCATAAAGCCCTCCCGCCCTGCGTGCCGAAACAGGCACCGTCCCGGCGCAAAGCTTTTGTGCCGAAATTTCTTTCGTTTCAGAGTCATTTCGTATTGTTGGCTCGCGTTGCTATTTCGCGTTCCGCTCCGAATAGCGTGGACGCTCACTGATCCATACCGAAAGTTAAATAAACAATGAGTTTTGAAGCACTAGGCTTACACGCGTCCATCGTCAAGGCAGTCTTCCAGGCCGGCTATGAAAAGCCGACCCCGGTGCAGGAGCAGGCAGTGCCGGCAGCGATCGCAGGCCGCGATCTGCTGGTCTCGTCGCAAACCGGTTCCGGCAAGACGGCGGCATTCATGCTGCCCTCCCTGCACAAATTCGCTGACGCCGAACCGGCCCCGGCCGGCCGTACGCCCGCGCAGGAAGCGCAGGCGGCACGTGCTCGTGGCGAGCGCGTCCGTTTCAAGGCAGCCCAGCCGAAAATGCTCGTGCTGACCCCGACCCGCGAACTGGCCCTGCAGGTGACCACCGCCACCGAGCAGTACACCGCGCACATGCGCCGCATCCGCGCCGTCTCGATCCTGGGCGGCATGCCGTATCCGAAGCAGATGCAGCTGCTGGCCAAGAATCCGGAAATCCTCGTCGCGACGCCGGGCCGCCTGATCGACCACATGGAGTCGGGCAAGATCGACTTCTCGCAGCTCGAGATCCTCGTACTGGACGAAGCCGACCGCATGCTGGACATGGGCTTCATCGAGGACATCGAGAAGATCGTCGCCGCGACGCCGGAAACGCGCCAGACCATGCTGTTCTCGGCCACGCTGGATGGCGTCGTCGGCAACATGGCGCGCCGCATCACGAAGAATCCGCAAGTGATCCAGATCATGAGCGCGGCCAACCGCCACGAGAACATCACGCAGAAGGTGCACTTCGTCGACGACCTGTCGCACAAGAATCGCCTGCTCGACCACCTGCTGCGCGATGAAACCATGGACCAGGCCGTCGTCTTCACCGCCACCAAGCGCGATGCCGACATGATCGCCGACCGCCTGAACATCGCCGGCTTCGCGGCCGCCGCACTGCATGGCGACATGCACCAGGGCGCCCGCAACCGCACGCTGGACAGCATGCGTCGCGGCCAGGTGCGTGTGCTCGTGGCCACCGACGTCGCCGCGCGCGGCATCGACGTGCCGTCGATTACCCACGTGGTGAACTACGACCTGCCGAAGTTCCCGGAAGACTACGTGCACCGCATCGGCCGCACGGGCCGCGCCGGCCGCAACGGTACGGCCGTCTCGCTCGTGAACCACGCGGAAAGCATGAACGTGCGTCGCATCGAACGCTTCACCAAGCAGACGATCCCCGTCGACGTGGTCGAAGGCTTCGAGCCGAAGCGCTCGGCGGCACCCCGTTCGGGCGCGCGTCCGGGCTGGAAGCCGGGCGACGGCCGCGGCGGCAAGCCGGGTCAGCGCAGCTTCCACAAGCCGGCCGGTGAAGGCTACCGCGGCAACGCCCAGCCGGGCGGCCAGCGTGAAGGCGGTTATCGCGCCGATGCACCGCGCAGCGAAGGCGGTTACCAGGGCCAGCGTCGCGAAGGCGGCTATCGCAGCGAAGCCGCTCCGCGCACTGACGGCGGCTACCAGGGCCAGCGCCGCGAAGGCGGCTTCCGCAGCGAAGGCGCACCGCGTCGCGAACGCACCGGCGGCTTCGGCGCGCATCCGCGCTCGGCCGACTCGGCCCGCCGCACGTTCGGCGACCGTTGATCGCAGGGGCGCTTCGCCCTTGCTTGAGACAACAAACCCCCGGCACCGCAATGCCGGGGGTTTTGTTTTATGGCGCCGCGCCGCTCACGGCGCGCAGCTGCGGAACCCCGCGAAGATGTCGTCCCGCTCCGGCGTGAAGAAATTGCGGAAGTGCGGCGAGCGCAGGCGCGCCGGCGTCGCGAACGATGCGCCGCGCAAGGTCTGGCGCGTGCCGAACCACGGGGCCGAGTAGTCGCGGTAGCGGTCGGCCTCGAAACCGGCGAACGGCAGGAACGGCGACGCCGTCCATTCCCACACCTGCCCCCACGCGAACCCCGGCTGCCCGGATGCGGCCGCGAATTCCCACTCGTCTTCCGTCGGCAGCCGGCGCCCGGCCCACGCGCACCATGCCTGCGCCTCGTACAGGTTCACGTGGCGCACGGGTTCCGCGAGGTCGAGCGCGATGGGGCGGCCGAAGCGCACCGTGTGCCAGTCGTCGCCTTCGCGCGCCCAGTAGCGCGGCGCGGAGCGCTCCTGCGTCATGAGCCAGGCGCGGCCCGCGTCCGTCCAGTACTGCGAACGCTCGTAGCCGCCGTCGTGCACGAAGTCGAGGAACGCGCCCGTGCTGACGGGGCTCGCGTCCAGCGCGAACGGCGCCACCTTGACGACGGCGGCGCTCTTCTCGTTGTCGAACACGAAGCCGGTCGACTGGTCGCCGCCGCGCATGTAGCTGCCGCCGGCGAACGCGATCTCGCCCGCGGGCGCCCCGGCAGTCGGATGCGTCGGCACCAGCATGTGCGCAGGCGCGGGCGCGCCGCGCGATTGCAGCGTCTGCAACGTGTACAGGAACGCTTCGCCATGCATGTCTTCATGGGCCAGGGCAAGGCGATACGGATACAGCGCCGCGTCGTCATTGGGCTCGTGCTCGAGGCGGTCGAGCATGCGGTCGAGCACCTCGTGGCAATAGGTCTTCACGGCACCGGGCGGCGGCAGGTCGAGCGTCCAGCGCGCGCCGTGCGCGACGGTGCCGGAGTCGAACCAGTCGTCGCCGCGCGCCAGCAGCGAATGGCCGCTGGCCGCGCCGGGCCGGCTGTCCAGCGCGCCGCGCAGCACGAACCATTCGGCGAACCACGCGACGTGGCCCAGCTCCCACAACGGCGGATTCACGGTGGACAGGCGCGGCACACGCGCCGCGGCGTCGTAGCCGGCCGCGGCGAGGGCTTCGAACAGCGCCAGCGTATAATGCCGCGCATCCTGCAGCGCGACGGCCAGCTCTCCGGGTCCCGCGTAGCGGAACGATGCTTGATGAACGGTCATGCATCATTGTACGACCATTTACGAGCCCCTCCCACCGCATGGCCAGCGCACACATCCACATCGTCAGTCCCGCATCCGCCCGTGAAAACAACGGCAACTGGCAGACGGCCAGCCGCTGGCGGCGCCATCTCGCACGCGACTGCCGCGTCACCATCGGTCCCGGCTGGACTCCGGGCGATGCCGTTCCCGACCTGCTGATCGCGCTGCACGCGCGCCGCTCCGCCGCCGCGCTGGCCGCGTTCACGGATGCCCACCCCGGGCGCCCCGCGCTGCTCGTGTTGACCGGCACGGACCTGTATCGCGACATCCACGAGGATGACACCGCGCGCGCGTCGCTGCAACGCGCGACGGCACTCGTCGTGCTGCAACCGCGCGGGCTGGACGAGCTGCCGGCAGCGTTGCGCACCAAGGCGCACGTGATCTATCAATCGGCCCCGCGCCTGCGTGGCGCGCGCCCGCGCGTGCCGCTCGACGTCGCGATGATCGGCCACCTGCGCGCGGAAAAGGATCCGCAGACATTCATGGACGCGGCCCGGCTCGTGCGTGCAGCCGGCGTGCGCCTGCTGCACATCGGCGCCGCGCTCGACCCGGCGCTGGGCCAGCGCGCGCGCGACACGCAGGCCGCGACACGAGCGTACCGCTGGCTCGGCGCCCTGCCCCACATGGCGACGCGGCGCCGGCTGCGGCGCTGCCATGCGATGGTCATCGCGTCGCGCATGGAAGGCGGCGCGAACGTCATCATCGAAGCCGTGACGAGCGGCGTGCCCGTGCTGGCGTCGCGCATCGCGGGCAACGTCGGCATGCTGGGCGACGACTATGCTGGCTACTTCGCACCGGGCGACGCCGCCGCGCTGGCGGCCCTCGTCGACCGCAGCGCGCGCGACGCCGGCTTCGTCACGCGGCTGCGGCGCCAGTGCGCGGCGCGTGCGCGGCTGTTCGCACCGGCCGCCGAGCGAGCGCACCTGCTCGACTTGGTGGATAATCTGCTGTTCCGACCCACGTAAGCCCATGAGCACCCTATGAACACATCCGCCGACCAACCCATCAAACTGACCTCGTTTTCCCATGGCGGCGGCTGCGGCTGCAAGATCGCGCCGGGCGTGCTGTCCGAGATCCTCAAGAAGTCGAGCGGCTTCCCCGTGCCGAAAGAACTCATGGTCGGCATCGAGACGGCGGACGACGCGGCCGTCTACAAGCTGAACGACGAGCAGGCGCTGATCGCGACGACGGACTTCTTCATGCCCATCGTCGACGACCCGTTCGACTTCGGCCGCATCGCCGCGACCAACGCGATCTCGGACGTGTACGCGATGGGCGGCACGCCGATCATGGCGCTGGCCCTCGTCGGCATGCCGATCAATAAACTGCCGCTGGATACGATCGGCAAGATCATCCAGGGCGGCGAATCGATCTGCGCGGAAGCGGGCATCCCCATCGCGGGCGGCCACACGATCGATTCCGTGGAACCCATCTACGGCCTCGTCGTCATGGGCCTCGTGCACCCGTCGAAGGTCAAGCGCAACGCGGACGCGCGCGCGGGCGACGTGCTCGTGCTCGGCAAGCCCCTGGGCGTGGGCGTGCTGTCGGCCGCGCTGAAGAAGGATCAACTGGATGCGGACGGCTATGCCGCGATGGTCGCGAACACGACGAAGCTGAACAAGCCGGGCAAGGCGCTGTCGGAACTGCCGGGGGTGCACGCGCTGACGGACGTCACCGGGTTCGGCCTGCTGGGCCACCTGCTCGAACTGGCGCGCGGCGCGAAGCTCACCGCGCAGCTCGACATGGCGCAGATCCCGCTGCTGCCCGGTGTCGAAGCGCTGGCCCACGCCGGCTATTTCACGGGCGCGTCCGGCCGCAACTGGGATGCGTACGGCCACGACGTGCAACTGGGCGGCGCGATCACGGACACACAGCGCGTGCTGCTGACCGACCCGCAGACGTCGGGCGGCCTGCTCGTCTCCTGCGATCCGGGCAGCGTGGACGAGGTCTTGGCGCTGTTCCGCCGCGAAGGCTTCGGCGATGCAGCCGTCATCGGATCGATGGCAGCAGGCGATCCGAAAGTGGTCGTCGGCTAAACAGTGAACAAGCCGCCGTCACGGTCCGGATGCGTCGCGTCCGGATCGATGTCGAGCATGATGCCGTCCGCGCCCGGAATGCGCATCGGCAGCCGCTGGATGATGTCGTAGCGCTGCTGTTCCGCGTACTGGCGTGAGCCGGCGAACGCCGTCGACTGCGACAGCCACGACAAGTCCGCGGCGCCGCGCTCGACGAGCGTGCCGCAGCACAGCCCCGAGCCGTAGACGCCCACGCGGTACGACGGCTGCCCTTCCGCCGCCACGTACAGCGCGGCGTGCACGCCCGTAAAGTAATTGCTGACGGGGCCGTCGAGGTCGGCCTGCGTGGGGTCGTAGTCGACGGCGAAATAGATGGCGGAGCCGAACGGCTGCCCGATCGCGTCGCGGGCCATGCGGAATGCCGCGGCGCCATCCGCCAGGCCTTGCGCGCGGGTGAAGAAGCCGGCGCGGGTGCCGCTCGTCTCCCACACGACACCGATGGCCAAGCCCGCCTGCGACAGCGCACGCGCCTCGCCCAGCGACAGATTCTTGGCCGCGTTGGTGCTGTAGTAGCGCAGCACGAAATCGTAGCCTTGCGCCTTCAGCGCCGCCGCATGGCGCGTCAGCTCCATCGTCGTATCCAGCCCCTTGCGTACCGGCATCGTGCCTCCTCGCGACATGAAACGCGTACTCTGCCATTGTCATGGCCCAGATCAATTGATTGTTCGCAAAAACCGCCAGTCGCAAATGCGCCGCAACCGTCGTAACCAAACGACAACACACGAAACGCTTGACACACCAAACAAAATTCACTTAGAGTGGAGAAATGTTCTCCTCCCTGCCTCTGTCGACTTCCCTACCGCTCGCCCGCGCGCTATCGCTGGCAGCCCTGCTACTACGCGCGTAAATCGCCGCTGTCCCGCCCGGCCCATCCGCCGGATTCGTAGCCCAAGGAAAGTTGTACCGATGTTAGTGACCACCTCATCCACGCTGTCTGTCTTTTTCGCCGGAGCTTGCCTGCCGTCTGCCGGCGCACGTGTGGTATTTCGCTCGCTGCTAATCCTACCGATCGGTTGCCGGGCCTAGCGTCCCGTGGCCCGTCCGGCAGCCCTCGCCACAACGATCGAAAAACACCTTCACCGTATTCAGAACTCAGGAGCCACCGCCATGTTGACCAATCCCGCCGCCAAATACCGCGCCTTCCCCGCCGTCCCGCTCGCCGACCGCCAGTGGCCGAACCGCATCATCGACAAGCCGCCCGTGTGGATGAGCACCGACCTGCGCGACGGCAACCAGGCGCTGATCGAGCCGATGAGCCCGGAAAAGAAGCTGCGCTTCTTCGAAAAGCTCGTGCAGATCGGCGTGAAGGAAATCGAGGTGGGCTTCCCGTCCGCGTCGCAGACGGACTTCGACTTCGTGCGCATGCTGGTCGAGGAAAAGCGCATCCCGGACGACGTCACCATCATCGTCCTGACGCAGGCGCGCGATGAACTGATCCGCCGCACCGTCGAGTCGTGCGTGGGCGCCAAGCAGGCCATCATCCACGTGTACAACTCCGTGGCGCCCGTGTTCCGCCGCGTCGTGTTCGGCATGAACCAGGACGAGATCGTGCAGATCGCCGTCAACGGCACGAAGCTGGTCAAGGAACTGGTCGCCCAGCACCCGGACACGAAATGGGGCTTCGAGTATTCGCCGGAATCGTTCTCGACGACGGAACTGGATTTCGCCAAGCGCATCGTCGACGCCGTCGTCGACGTGTGGCAGCCGACCCCGGACAACAAGGCCATCATCAACCTGCCGTCGACGGTGGAAGCGGCAACGCCGAACGTGTACGCCGACCAGATCGAGTGGATGTGCCGCAACCTGAAGGACCGCGACAGCCTCGTGATCAGCGTGCACCCGCACAATGACCGCGGCACCGCCGTCGCCGCCGCCGAACTCGCGGTGATGGCCGGCGCCGACCGCGTCGAGGGCTGCCTGTTCGGCAACGGCGAGCGCACCGGCAACGTCGACCTCGTCACGTTGGCGTTGAACCTCTACACGCAGGGCGTGCACCCGGGCCTGGACTTCTCGGACATCGACAGCGTCCGCCAGCTGGTCGAGGAATGCAACCAGATCCCCGTGCACCCGCGCCACCCGTACGTCGGCGACCTCGTGTTCACTGCGTTCTCCGGCTCGCACCAGGACGCGATCAAGAAAGGCTTCGCGAAGCAGCAGGCCGACGCGATCTGGGAAGTGCCGTATTTGCCGATCGACCCGGCCGACCTGGGCCGCAGCTACGATGCCGTGATCCGCGTGAACAGCCAGTCCGGCAAGGGCGGCATGGCTTACCTGCTCGAGCAGGAATACGGCCTCGAATTGCCGCGCCGCCTGCAGATCGAATTCTCGCGCGTCGTGCAGAAGCACACGGATGCCACGGGCCGCGAAGTGGTGGCGAGCGACATCCACGCCTTGTTCTCGAGCGAGTACTTCGAGCAGGAGAATGCCGCGTACCGCTACGTGTCGCACCGCCTCGTCGAGAACAGCGAAGGCGAGGAGCGCGTGCAGATCGACACGACCGTGCAGCACAACCGCGTGACGGAAGCGCGCCACGGCACGGGTAACGGCCCGATCGACGCGTTCGTCAACGCGCTCGGCCTGGACATCCGCCTGATGGACTACCACGAGCACTCGATCGGCTCGGGCGCCGATGCGCGCGCTGCCTGCTATGTCGAGCTGCGCCTCGCGAACGGCCCCACGTTGTTCGGTGCCGCCATCGACAGCAATATCGTGACGGCGTCGTTCAAGGCCGTGTTGTCGGCGGTGAACCGCCAGCTGGCCTTGAGCGCGGAGCAGGCACCGCAGCGCGCGGCCTGATTCCACGCTGACCTGCGCCGACGGCGCGGCGGCCTCCCGGCCGGCCGCGCCGTTGTCGTTTACGGCGCCGTACGCATCGGCTTCGGCGGCGTCGCATGCCCGCTCTGCCCGACGCGCTCGTATTCCGCGATCACCTGGGCGCCGAACAGCAGCAGGCTCGCCGCGATCTCGAGACTGAACATGACGACGATCGCCGTGCTCATCGAGCCGTACACGACGTTCACCTTCGACAATGTGGTGAAGTACCACACGAGCACGTGCCGCGCGATTTCCCACAGCAGCGCAGCCGTCACGCCACCGACGAGCGCGTGCGACAGCGACAGCCGCCCCACCGGCATCACGAGATAGATCGACGTCAGCACGAGGATCTCGCCCGCGAGCCCCAGCAGGTACAGCAGCGCCCCCGACACGCCGTGCAGCGACCACGTGTGACCAAATAACTCCACGCTTTCCGAACCGATCACCTGCAACGTGCCCGCGACGAGCGTCACGATCATCACGCCGAAGCCCAGCGCGAGGATGTAGCAGTACGGGAGCACGGCCGACACGAGGAAGTGGCGGCGGCGCACGGCGACGCGGTGCACGAAGATCACGCTCATCGCGTTTTCCAGTACGGTGAACGCGAGCGAACTGAAGAACAGCATCGTGAAGCCGAGCACCCACGTGATCAGGTCGCGGGTCTCGAGGAAGTGCGCGACCTCCTCCACCATCGGGCCGGACTGGCCCGGCACGATCAGTTCCAGGTAACGGCGCAGCGTCAGCAGCAGGTTCAGTTCGTCGATGAAGTGCGACAGCACGACGACGACGAGCATCAGGAACGGCACGATCGACAGCAGCGCGTAATACGCGACGGCGCCCGCCAGCAGCAGGCCCTGGTTGGCGCGGAATGCGCGCACGCACTGCAGGACGAAGTCGAGCGGATGGGCGAAGATCCACGCGTTGGCGCGCCGGTTCAGCACGCGCAGGCGCAGGCCGTGGGCCCGCTTCATCGCGCCAGCCTGATGCCGGTGAACTGCCAGCGCGCACCGGCCGGGAAGAAGTTGCGGTAGCTGGCCCGCGCGTGGCCGTGCGGCGTGGCGCACGACGAGCCGCGCAGCACGTACTGGTTCACCATGAACTTGCCGTTGTATTCGCCGATCGCGCCGGCGGCCGGCACGAAGCCGGGATACGGCGCATAGCTGCTCGCCGTCCACTGCCAGCATTCGCCGAACATCTGCGCGAGGCCGGCGCTGCCCGCCGCGCGCGGATGCAGGTCGCCGCACGTGAGCGCGGCGTCGCGCGCGGCGAACTCCCATTCGAATTCCGTCGGCAGGCGCGCGCCGCGCCAGCGCGCGTACGCGTCGGCCTCGTACAGCGACACGTGCGTGACGGGTCGCGCGAGGTCCAGCGCCTGCAGGCCGTGCAAGGTGAATTCGCGCAGCCGTTCGCCGTCGCGCACCCAGTACAGCGGTTCGGCGAGCGTGCCGTTCGCGACGAGGTCCCAGCCGTCCGACAGCCACAGCGCCGGATCGCGGTAGCCGCCCGCGGCCACGAATTCGAGGTACTCGCCGTTCGTCACGAGGCGCGACGCCAGCGCGAACGGCGCCAGGTACTGCCGGTGGCGCGGGCTTTCGTTGTCGAAGCCGAAGCCGTCGCCCCCGTGGCCGATCTCGGCGAGGCCGCCGTCGAAGGGTATCCAGGCCAGCGGTTCGACGGGGCCGGATGCCGGCAGCGGCGAATCCACGTAAGCCGGATACGTCGGATTGCGCGACAACAGGTGTTTGACGTCCGTGAGGATCAGTTCCTGGTGCTGCTGCTCATGCTGCAGGCCCAGCTCCACGAGCGCCGCGAGCTCGGCGTCGTCCGGCGCGGATGCCATCAGGCGCAGCATGCGCGCGTCGACGTCCGCGCGGTAGGCGTGCACGTCGGCCAGCGAGGGCCGCGTCAACAGGCCGCGCTGCGCGCGCGGGTGCTTCGCGCCGACGCCGTTGTAGTACGAGTTGAACAGCACGCGGAACGCGGGATCGTGGGGCAGGAAGCCGGGTTCGCGCCGTTCCAGGATCAAGGTCTCGAAGAACCACGTCGTATGCGCCAGGTGCCATTTGACGGGGCTTGCGTCCGGCATCGACTGGGCACAGCAGTCCTCGGCGGAGAGCGGTTCGGCGAGGTGCAGCGAGCGCTCGCGCACGTGCTCGAATGCGGTGGACAGGCGGTGTTCGGAAGCTCCCATCGCCGCTCCTCAGTGAGACAACGCGCGCGCGTACACCACGGCGAACCACTGCTTCGGATCGGTCCACACGCGCGTGGCCGCGAAGCCGGCCTGGCCCAGCAGCTCGACGGCGTCGCTCTGGCGGTATTTGTAGCTGTTCTCCGTGTGGATCCACTCGCCCGCCGCGAACCGGCGGCTGCCGCCGCGCCACGTCACGTGCTGCACCGTCTGCGCTTCCAGGTGCATCTCGACGCGGCCCTGGGCCGGATTGTAGAAGCCCCGATGACGCCATTGGCGGATGTCGAAGTCGGCGTCGAGCAGGCGATTCACGTGGCGCAGCACGTTGAGGTTGAACGCGGCCGTCACGCCCAGCGCGTCGTCGTAGGCGGCGTCCAGCACGCCGTGGTCCTTCGCGAGGTCGATGCCGATCAACAGCCCGCCGTCGCGCCCGCACTGCGTGTGCACGCGCTGCAGGAAGTCGCGGGCCTCGTCCGGCGTGAAGTTGCCGATCGACGAGCCGGGGTAGAAGAACAGGCGGCGCTCCGCACGCACGCTGTCGGGCAGGTCGAGGCGGCTCGAGAAGTCCATGCCGAGCGGGCGCATGTCGATGTGGCGGAAGCGCTGGTGCAGCCGCTCGACGGCGTCGTGCAGGAACTCGGCCGAGATATCGATGGGGACGTACTGGCGCGGCTGCAGCAGCGGGAACAGGCTGGCCGCCTTCGCGCAGTTGCCGGCACCGAGGTCGATCAAGGTGGCGCCCGTGCCGACCGTCTGCGCGATCTCGCCGCCGTGCAGGTCGAAGATTCCCGCTTCCGTCCGCGTGGGATAGTACTCGGGCAATTCGCAGATCGCCTCGAACAGCTTCGAGCCGAGGGGGTCGTACAGGAATTTGGGGGAGATCCAGGCCTGGCGGGCCGACAGGCTCGCGGCCAGCTCGGCGGGGACGTGCAATCCATCGTGTACTGCGGGCACTGCGGGCGACGTGGCGTTCAGCATCGGGTGTCCTCTGTAGTGCGGCCGCACGACGCGGCCGGCTGCAATGTTGCCGTTCCAGCCATGATACGCGATTCCGCGATTCCGCACGCGTAGCCAGGCGAGCCGTGCCCGCATGCTAGAGTAGCGGTTTTGGCAATCCGGCAATCCATGCTCGAACTCGTCGACCTCAGCAAATCCTACGGCGGCCGCACCGTGCTGGCCGCCCTGTCGCACCGCTTCGAGCCCGGCGAATTCGTCGCGATCATGGGCGAGTCGGGTGTCGGCAAGTCGACGCTGCTGAACCTGATCGCGGGGCTCGATGTGCCGGACGGCGGCGAGGTCCGCGTCGACGGCGTCGCGATGTCGGCGCTGGACGACGACGCGGCCACGCGGCTGCGGCGCACGCGCATGGGTTTCATCTTCCAGGCGTTCCACGTACTGCCGCACCTCACGCTGGCACAGAACGTCGCGCTGCCGCTGCTGCTGAACGGCACGCCCGACCCCGCCCGCGCCGCACAGATGCTGGACGCCGTCGGCCTCGCGGGCCGCGGCGCCGACTTTCCGCAGCAGTTGTCCGGCGGCGAGCTGCAGCGGGTGGCCATCGCGCGCGCCCTCGTGCACCGCCCCGCCCTGCTTCTCGCCGACGAGCCGACCGGCAACCTCGACCCCGAAACGGCCGACGGCGTCCTGCGCTTGCTACGCGCCGAAATCAAGGCGAGCGGCGCCGGCGCCATCATGGTCACCCACTCCCACGCGGCCGCCGCCATGGCCGACCGCACGCTCGTCCTGACCCGTTCCGGCTTGAAATAACGCAAGTTCCAGGCAGAAAGACGGACGTTATAGCGTTTTAGTCATGAACAGTGCGTCGGATTTGTCAAGTCCGTAGTAGCATTCCAACAAACCCACCAGGCATAAGCCAGCGATAAAGAATGCGGTCGGGCTGGATACCGTTCGGGCGCACGACGCGCCGGACGGACCGGCAACTCTCCAAAACAGTCGATCAGTCTTGAATGTCCATCCCCCAGGAGGAGTTCATGAGCGTACGGCAGAAAAAACAGGAGTTGCTCGAGGCGATGCACCGCGCCCGGGCCATGGAGCCGTCGAGTTTTGTTCCGAACAAATTGCTCGACACATTGATCCAACGAATGCAGCTGAAAAACGACGCGGAACTGTGCCGCGTGCTGGAGGTACAGCCGCCCATCATCAGCAAGATCCGGCACCGCAAGCTGAACGTCGGCGCCACGATCCTGCTGCGCATGCACGAAAAGTCGAACATCCCGATCCGCGAGTTGAAGGAATTGACGGCCGAGGCGCGCACAACCACGCCCACGCCGCCAACCCATCACTGAGCGCGCGGCCGTGCAGCCGGGATCACCGGGACCGGCGCGTCACTCGCCCGGCGGACGGCCCGTCTTGAGCTGGGGCAGGCTCGCGAGCACGGCGCGCAGGTCCGCCACGTCGAGCCGGCCCAGCAGGGCCACGCCGACGCGCAGCAGCTCGCTCTTCTTGACCTCGACGCCCGCCTTCAGGCAGGCCTGCTTCACGGTGGCGAGCACCGCGTATTCCTGCTCGGGCATCGTGAAGCTGTCGCGCACGAGGCGCGGGCGCGCGGGCGCGGGCGGCGGCGCCTCGGCGGACTGCGACTTGGCACGTGCCGGCTTCGCAGGGGCCGCGACGGCGCGCGCCGCCTTTCTGGCCACCTTCGCGGCAGCGGTGAGCGTCGCCGGTCCCGCCGGCTTCGCGCTCGTCTTCTTCACCGCCGCCTTCACGGGCAGCGCCTTCGCGGACGACGCCTTCGCCTTCACCGCCGGTGCGGCCTTCTTCGCGGTCGTCCTTGCGGCCGTCCTGGCCGCCGTCGTCCTCGCCATCGGGACCTCCTTCTTCAAACAAGCCAAACAATATATATCATTTGGCCTGTTCGCGGAAGGGCGCGCCGCAGGTCACGCGCCCGCGTCGCGGAATTCCCCGGCGATCGCGGCGAACTGGTCCTCGATCTCGAAGAACGCGTCGAGCACGTCCGGATCGAAATGCGTGCCGCGGCCCTTGCGCATCACGTCCAGCGCCTGGCGGTGCGTGAACGCGGGCTTGTAGACCCGGCGCGAGATCAGCGCGTCGTACACGTCGGCCACGGCCATCAGCCGCGCCGACAGCGGGATCTGCTCGCCGGCCAGGTGGTCCGGATAGCCGGAGCCGTCCCATTTTTCCTGGTGCGAGTGGGCGATCTCGCGCGCGAACATCAAAAAGCCGTTGGTGCCGCCGATGTGCTTCTCGACGAGCATGATGGTGTCGCGCCCGTACACGGCATGCAGCTTCATGACCTCGAATTCCTCGCGGTCGAGCTGCCCCTGCTTGAGCAGGATGCGCTCGGGGATCCCGACCTTGCCGATGTCGTGCAGCGGCGCCGACCGGTACAGCAAATCGATGTTGGCGTCCGTGAGCTCCGCCGCGAAACGCGGATGGCCGCGCAGGTGCTGCGCCAGCGCCCGCACGTAACGCTGCGTGCGCCGCAAATGGCCGTCGCCGGCCCGCACGCCCGTGCTGTCGCGCGTCTCCGCGAGCGACGCCATCGCGAGGATGATCGCCTCCTGCATCAGCGCCAGCTGCGCCGTGCGGTCCTGCACGAGCTTTTCCAGGTTCTCGTTGTGCGCCTGCAGCTGGCGGCGCGCATCCAGCAGCGTGAGTTGCGTGGCCACGCGCGCGAACAGGATCGCGGGGCTGACGGGCTTCGTGATGTAGTCGACGGCACCCAGCGCCAGGCCCAGCGCCTCGTCCTCGGCCTGGTTCTTCGCCGTCAGGAAGATCACGGGGATGCCGGCCGTGGCGGGATTCGCCTTCAGCCGGCGGCACGTCTCGTAGCCGTCCAGGCCCGGCATCATGACGTCCAGCAGGATCAGGTCCAGGCCGGGCGTCGCCTGCGCGATCTGCAGCGCCAGCGTGCCGTTGGTCGCGACCTTCGTGTTGTACTTGTCCTTCAGGAGGCGCGACAGCAGCATGATGTTGTCGGGCGTGTCGTCGACGATCAGGATCGTCGGCCGTTCGGCAGCGGCGGTGGCGGTGACGGCGGTGTTCATGAGGTGGGCGCGGTGGTGGAGCGGGCGGCGAGCAGCTGGCGCGCCTCCTCGAATTCATAACGGGACAGGTGCTGCGCAAGGTACGCCAGGCGCTGGCCGTCCAGCACGCCCGCGAGCCGCGCGCGCACGGACTCGAAGTAATCGATGGCGTCGCCGGAGTACTCGGCCAGCAGGTGGTCGAGGTGGGCGGCGGCGGCCAGCCCGTCGCCATCGGGCTGAGTGGATGCGGGCGCCGGTTCGGCCGTCTCCACGGCGCGCGTGAAATAGCGGTCGAGCGACGCCATCGTGGCGTCCACGGCGGCCTCCAGCGCGCGCACGCCGGACGCGAGGCGCGCGGGGTCGGGCGCCGCCAGCGCGAGGCCCTCTTCCACGGACTGGGCCAGGGTCTGCAACTCGCGCGCGCCCACGTTGCCGGCCACGCCGCGCAAGGTGTGGGCGCGCGTGCCGGCCTCGCGCAGCCGTCCTGCCTCGAAGTCGGCGCGGATCTGCGCGCCGGCGTCGCGCTGGGCCTCGCGGAAGCGGTCCAGCAACTGCACGTACAGCGCGGTGTTGCCGGCCACGTGGCGCAGGCCGTACGCGGAATCGATGCCGGACAGGTTCGACAGTCCCGGCAACGTGGGCCCCTCGGCCACGGACGCGGGCAGCGGCGGCGGCACGGCGGGGCCGATCCAGCGCGCCAGCGTGGCGTACAGCTTCTCCGGCTCGACGGGCTTGGTGATGTAGTCCTGCATGCCTTCGCGCAGGCAGCGGTCGCGGATCTCGGCCAGCGCATGCGCGGTCATGGCGACGACGGGCACCTTGTCGAAGCGCGTATCGCGGCGCAGTTCGATCGTGGCCGCGTGGCCGTCCATCTGCGGCATCTCGAGGTCCATCAGCACCAGCGCATACGCCTGCGGCCCGCCCGTGCGCAGCATGTCGAGCGCCTCGCGGCCGGTGGCGGCGACGTCCACGGCGATGTGCTGCGCCTCCAGCAGTTCGCGGGCGATCTGCTGGTTGACGAGGTTGTCCTCGACGAGCAGCACGCGCGCCACGCAATCGCCCGCCTCCTCGCCGCGGCTGCGGGCGCGCGGCGCGCGCGGCGGCGCGAACAGGGCGACGAGCGTGTCGACGAGCGCGGACTGGCCGATCGGCTTGCACAGGAAGCCGCGGATGCCCGCGGCCTCCGCTTCTTTCTGCACTTCCTCGCGGCCGAACGCCGTCACGAGTACGGTCGACGGCGGCCGCCGCAGCGCCGGGTTGCCGGCGATGCGGCGCGCCAGCTCGATGCCATCCATGCCCGGCATCTGCCAGTCCGTCAGCACGACGCTGTACGGGTCTCCGGCCGCGTCGGCCGCGAGCAAGGCGCTTTCCGCCTCGGCGCCGCTGGCTGCCACGTCCACGCGCAGCGGCAGCGCCTGCAGCGCCTCGCTCATGATCTCGCGCGCCACCTCGGAGTCGTCGACGAGCAGCAGGCGCGCGCCGTCCAGTTCCGGCGGCGCGACGGCGACGCGTTCCGGTTCGCCGGACAGCGGGAAGTCGAGGTCGAAGTGGAACGTCGAGCCCTTGCCGGGACTGCTGTCGACGTCGATGCGCCCGCCCATCAGGCCGACGAGCTGCTGCGAGATCGACAGGCCCAGTCCCGTGCCGCCGTATTCGCGCGTCGTGCTGCCGTTGGCCTGGCTGAACGCGCGGAACAGCTTGGCCTGCTGCGCCTCGCTCATGCCGATGCCCGTGTCGCGCACGGCGAAACGCAACGTCACGCGGCCGCCGCCGAAGCGGTCGTTCTCGGCATCGTCCACGCGCCGGCACGACAGTTCCAGTTCGCCCGCCGGCGTGAACTTCACGGCGTTGTTGACGAGGTTGATGAGGACCTGGCCCAGGCGCAGCGGATCCCCGACGAGCATGCGCGGGATCGCGTGCGGCACGTGGAACAGGTATTCGAGCTGCTTGTCGGCCGCGCCCTGGCTCGTGACGCTGGCCACGTTCGCCAACACGTCGTCCAGGCAGAACGGGATGTGCTCGACGTCCAGCTTGCCCGCTTCGATCTTGGAAAAGTCGAGGATGTCGTTGATGATCCCCAGCAGCGACAGCGCGGCGCGGTGGATCTTGCCGACATAATCCTGCTGCTTTGGCGAGAGTTCCGTACGCAGCGCGAGATACGCCATGCCGATGATCGCGCTCATCGGCGTGCGGATCTCGTGGCTCATATTGGCGAGGAATTCCGACTTGGCGACGTTCGCGGCCTCCGCGCGCACGTTGGCGGCGACGAGCGACTGCTCGCGCTCGCGCCGTTCCGAGATGTCGCGGATGAACGAGCAGAATTCGTAGTCGTCGCTCGTCGCCAGCTGCACGCGCGTGATCGCGAGCTCGATGGGGAATTCCACGCCGTCGCGGCGCAGCGCATACGTCTCGATGCGGGTGTCAAGCACGCCGCCCACGCCGCTCTTTTCGAAGCGCGCGAGGCCGCTGCGGTGCGCCGCGCGGTGGCGCTCCGGGACGATGCATTCGTCGAGCGGCCGGCCCAGCACTTCCTCGCCCTTCCAGCCGAAGATCTTTTCCGCCTGCGCGTTCCAGCCGACGATGCGCCCGCCGCGGTCCATGCGCACGACGGCGTCGAGCGCGGTGTCGACGATGGCCTGCAGCTTGGCCTGGCTGCCCTGCGCCACGCGGATGGAGTCGAGGAGCTCGCGCGTGCGCGCGGCGATCTTCTGTTCGAGGTCTTCGTTCAGGTCGCGCAACTGCTGCTCGATGACGTTCTTTTCGCGTAGCAGGCCATTCGTCACCTGCTCGGCGCGGCGCAGCCGGTTCAAGGTGTCGCGGAAGCTGCGCACGGCGGACGACAGGCGGCCGATCTGGTCGCGCCGGCCGATGCCGGACAAGTGGATGTCCGTCTCGCCGCGCGCGAGCTTTTCCAGCGCTTCCTGAATGTCGGCGAACGGCTGCGTCATGCGCCGTCCGATCAGCAGCACGCAGCCGACGATGGCCAGGGTGAGCATGAAGTTGGCCATCACCGTGTGCATGATCTGGCGGCGCAGGTCGTCGTCGACCTGCCGGCGCGAGAACGCCAGCTCGATGCTGCCGACCGGGAAGTTGCGGTTGCCGTCGCGGTAGGCGATCGCGCGGTTGACGAGGATCGCGCCTTCCTCGTCGGCACCCGTGCCCAGCGCGGCCAGCACGGTGCCGTTCGGCGCGAGCACGCGCAGCATCTTGACTTCCGGCGTGGCGCCGAGCGCGTCGACGACGGACGCCACCGCGGCGCTGTTGATGTCGAACAGCGGCCGCGCCAGCGCGTGCGACAGCACCGAGGCCTGGCGCTCCACGCGCTCGTGCAGGCGCTGGTCGGCCTCGTTCTGCAGGGTGTGCATCACGTAGGTCGTGTAGACACCCGTGGACAGCGCGACGGCCAGCACGATGGCGGCGCCCAGGCGGAACACGATGTTCTGGCGCCAGCTGGCGGCCAGCCCGCGCACGAGGCCGGCCGGGCGGCGCGGCGCGGAGGACGGGATCGAGTTAATGGCCGCCTCCCGGCTGGCCGGTCAGCTCGCGTTCGCGCCGGCGGTAGGCGGGGCTCGTGCGCACCTCCTCGATCGCCTTCCAGATGCGCGCCGCCAGCTCGGGCTGCTGCGCGACGAACGCGTGCGACAGGATCAGGTAGTACGGCTTTTCGACGAGCGGCGTGGGCAGCACCTCGATCTGTTGCGCGACGGGCGTGCGCATCACGCGCACGGCGTCGCCGCCGCCCAGCGCCGCCGCCACGAGACGCCCCGCCAGCAGCTTCTGCACCAGTTCGTCGGCCTGCTGGCTGCCCTCGTCCACGGGCACGTTCTGCGCGCGCAGGAAGTCGCCGACGGAATAGCCGAGCTGGAACCCGATGCGGCCGTCCACGTTGGCGAAGTGCTTGCCGTCCCAGTCGACGCGGCTGCCCTTGCGGCGCACGAGCACGTAGCGGTCGACGTGCATGCGCTTGTCCGGGTCGGCCCGGCCAGGAGCGGCCCGGCCGTCGTCGCCGTGGACGCCGGGGTAGGCGCCGACCTCGAGGCGCTCGCGGCTGAAGCTGACGGCAAAGGCGCCGTCGACCCGGTTCTCCTTGACCTGCTCGAGGCAGCGCTTCCACGGCATGCTCTGGTAGTCGAACACGACGCCCGTACGGCGCGCGACGTCACCCAGCAATTCGAAATTGAGGCCGCCGCCGTCCAGCGTGCGCCACGGCAGCACTTCCTGGCGTTCGAAGCACAGCGACACCATCCGGTCCGCGGCGGGCGGCGCTGCGAACGCCGCCGGGCCGGCGCCGAGACTCCAGGCGATCACGCCCAAGCGCAAAAGTCGCGGCACAGGCGGCGACATGGCAGCGGGTCGGCGCGCGGCCGTCCGTCAGGCCGCGAGCGCTGCGCGGCCGTGGCGCAGCTCGGCCAGCACGCCGGCCCGCAGGCCGGTCTTCGGCACTTCCAGTTCGTCGATCTCCAGTTCTTCCATCAGGCCCAGCAGGATGGCCAGCGCGGCCGTCACGTCACGCAGGCGCAGCGGGCCGAGGCCCGCCAGCGCCGCGCCGCCCCCGCCCTGTTCGAGCGCGCGCGCCGCCAGCGCTTCCAGGCGACCGCGCGTGATGGGGCCGCCCAGGTCGTTGTCGACCAGAAGGCGCGCCAACGTGTGGATCGTGCCGGACGCGCCGCAGGTGCGCTCGCGCCGGCCCGGGCCGAACGCGGGGGCCTCGTCGCCCAGCTTGGCGCGCGTGGAGGCGATCGCGGCGGCGAACGACACGGCGTCGATGCGTCCGCCGCCGAAGAACGTCAGCGCCAGCCGCGACGTGCCCAGGCCCAGCGACGCGACTTTCTGCACGCGACGGCCGCTGCCCAGCGCCAGCTGGGTGGAACCGCCGCCGATGCCGAGGACCAGGGTGCGCGTGTTGTCGTCGTCCGCCGCGGCGCCGTCGGCCACGCCGAGATACGTCAGCACGGCCTCTTCCTCGCCCGTCAGCACCTGCACGGGATGCCCGAGCAGCTCCTGCGCCGCCGGCAGGAACAGGTGGCTGTTGCGGGCCATGCGCAACGTCGACGTGGCGACCACGCGCACGGCCGCCAGCGCATGGTCGTTCAGGCGCGCACGGATGCCGCGCAGGCAATCGAACGCGGCGTGCATCGCCTCGGGACTCAGGCAGCCCTGGGCGTCCAGCGCGGCGGCGAGGCGCAGCGGCGCGTGGTAGCTGTCGAGGGGACGCAAGGTGCCCTCCTCGACGGCGCCGACCAGCAGGCGGAAACTGTCCGATCCGAGGACGAGTGCGGCGTGAATGGGGGAAGTGGTGCTCATGCAGACTCCGAAGTCGAAAACGGCGCCACGATAGCGGGCCGGGATGACGGATCGATGACAGGAGCATCGGTGACCGCATCATCATAAGACATGCTGGACGACCGTGCCATGGCGGACACGGCCACGCGTGCGCGTGCGTGGGGCGGGCGCGACGTCATTCCTCGACCGGCGCCAGCGCGGCCGCCGCCACTTCGATCCGGTTGCGGCCGGCCTTCTTGGCCACACGCAACGCCTCGTCGGCCCGCGCCAGCAACGTGACGGTGCTGTCGTCCGGGCGGATCGTCGTGACGCCGAAGCTGGCCGTCAGCGAAATCATCGCGCGCTCCGTCTTGACGCGCTCCCCTTCGATGGCGGCGCGCATGCGCTCGGCCACCATGGCGGCATCGTCAAGGCCGGTACGCGGCAGCAGGATCGCGAACTCGACGCCGACGAGGCGGCCCAGCAGGTCGCTGTCGCGCAGCTGGCCCTTGCAGGCGCCGATCAGGTGCGCGAGCACGACGTCGCCGGCCGGGTGGCCGTAGCTGTCGTTGATGCGCTTGAAATGGTCGAAGTCGAGCACGACGAGGGCCGTCGGCTGGCCGGGGCGGCGTGCCAGCGCCATCCACGGCACGAGGGCCTGGAAGAAGCCGCGCCGGTTCGGCACGTCCGTGAGCGGGTCGACGACTTCCAGCCGCGCCAGCTCGGCCTGCTCGCGCTCGCGGCCCAGCAGCAGCCAGCCGAAGCCGCCCAGCAGCGCCAGCAGGTACAGTGCGCCGGAGTGGAACTGGCGCAGCATGTCGCTCGTCATCCAGCCCCAGCCGGCCGGTGCCAGCAGCACGAGGGCGCCGCGCGCGCCGACGACGAGCGCGAGCACCGTCGTGGCCAGCGCGAGGAAGCGCTGCAGCATCGACGCCGTCGCCCAGTCGCGCGCGAACGCGGCCGCCAGCGCCAGGTAGAACCCGGCCAGCACGAGCGACGCGGCCACGGCGCGCAGGCCGATGGGGTCGATCAGCCAGCACAGCAGGAACGCGGCGATGCCCAGCGCCAACGCGGGGATGACGGCACGGCGCCAGCGCAGGCGGCCGGCGCGCTCCCACGCGGCCCCCGCTTCCCACGCGACGCCGGCGAACACGAGGACATACGCGATCGGCAGCGCGAGGCCTTCCGGCACGACGCCCGCGGCGCCGATGGCCAGCAGCAGCCAGCCGGCGCCCTGGCACAGGCGCGACCAGCCCCAGGTGGGGACGACCGGGCGGCCGCCGTGGTTCGATTGTTCAAAGAAAAACAGCGTCGCGCACAAGGCCAGGTTACCGAGTGCCAGCGCCAGTACCATCGTGGTGGAATCCATGGGCGCCTCAGAATTCGTGCACGACCGCGGTCGTGCCGTCGCCGACCCGGCTCGCCCAGGCGCGCGTCCAGTAGTTCCGCTCGACTTCGGTGGGCGGCTCGTGCCAGAACACGATCAGGGTACCCTTGTGATCGTGGATCTGGGTCAGTTTCTCGACAAACGCGGGGTTGCCGTCCAGGTCCGCCAGCGCCATCGCGTAGCCGTAGACGCGGTCCAGGCGCTCGATGCGGTCCGGCTCCGTCTGGCTGTTGGTGGCGGTAATGGTCGGGTGGTCCAGGAACATGAGGTCTCCGCGTGGGCTGCAACGGCCAGCTTATCAGAAACCTATCGTGCGCAACAAGTTACGCCATGGAGAGACGGCGCCGATATCGATTTCACCTATACTTCCTGGGGCCATGCCGCATCACGACGACCCTTCATACCCCTCCACTCCACCCCCGCCGCTCGTGCGCACGCGCCGTGGCCGACGCACGCTCGAGTTCGCGCCCGGCGACGTCCAGAGCGAAATGCTGCTGGCACGTCCGGACGCCCTGACGCTCGACTATCTGCGCGCGATGATGGGTTTCGTGCTGTTCCAGCCACGGCCGCGCCGAATCGTGATGGTGGGCCTGGGCGGCGGCTCGCTCGCCAAGTTCTGCCATCGGCATTTCCCCGCCGCACACATCACCGTCATCGAATTGCGCGCGGACGTGATCGCCCTGCGCGACGCCTTCCACGTGCCGCCCGACGGCCCGCGCTTCACCGTCGTGCATGGGGACGCGGCCGAGTGGCTGGCGGCCCACCCCGACACGGCCGACGTGCTGCTCGTGGACGGCTTCGACGCGCGCGGCCTGCCGCCACGGCTGGCGGACGCGGCCTTCTACGCCGACTGCCGGCGCGCGCTGCGTCCCGGCGGCGTGCTCGTGGCCAACGTGTTCACGTACGACCCGCGCTACCGCGACGTGATGGCCGCGCTGGATGCCGCGTTCGCGGGCCGCATCTGCTGGTTCGACAAGGTCGCGGGCAACAACCGTATCGTGTACGCGCTGCGGCTGCCCGCCGATGCCGCCGCGCGCCGCTTGGCCGCGATCGCGCGGCGCCGCGGTTTCGGCGCGGGATTATTGAACCGGCTAGCCATACGATTCATCCTTGCCTGGATCACATCGCGATCTGTTCTGGCCCCGCCACAACTACGGTCCGTACACCGCCGCCAGTGACAATTTGTTTGCGGTAACTAGAGTTTCTGTGACAAACTGACGCTCTTAGTGCCTCCGGGCAACCACTTATCTTACATGCATAGGGATCACTGGATGTCGCGTCGCCGACTGCCGTTTTCGCTCACGCTCGCTGCAGGCCTCACCCTGGCTGGCGGCCTGACCGCCACCGCGGTGCTCACGGTCGCGGTCAGCCGTCTCGAATACGACAACAAGGCGCTGGCCTTCGAACAGGGCACCGGCGTGCGCGTGGCCGCGCTGCGCCAGGGCATGGAAGAAGCGGTCGAGGTGCTGAACGTCACCAACCAGCTGTTCACGACCGTCCAGCCCGTGACGCGGGCGCAATTCCACGATTTCACGACGCCGCTGCTGCAGCGCAATCCGTACATCCGCGCGTTCAATTTCCACCGCGTCGTGACGGCGGCCGAGCGGTCCGCGTTCGAGGCGGAGCTGCGCCAGTTCCAGCCGGACCTCGTCCTGCGCGAAATGCAGGACGGCAAACGCGTGCCGGCGCCGGCGCGGCCCCGCTACAACGTCGTCGACTACCTGGAGCCGATGCAGGGCAACGAAGCCGCCCTCGGCCTGAACATCAGCGAATACCGCCAGGTGAGCGACGCCCTCGTGCGTGCGCAGGCGAGCGGCCGCGCGGCCGTGACGGACCTGCTGCGACTGGCGCAAGCGCCCGACGCCCCCAGTTTCGAAGTGGTAATGCCCGTCTATGCGCAGGGCGGCCGCCTGCTGGGCGACACGGCCGCCGTGATCTCCGTACCGACGCTCGTCAAGACCACGCTGGCGCGCGCCGGCCTGCTCGACGACCACAGCATCGGCCTGCGGCTCTACGCCGGCGGCCGCGCCGACCCGGCCCGCCTCGTCTACACGAGCCAGCACGCCACGCCGGCCGTGCCTCCCGCCGCCATGCTGGCGGCCGGGTACACGGGCCGCACCGTCGACACGTTCACCGTCGGCGGCCAGTCGTGGACCGTGGAAGCCATGGCCGCACCGAGCCCCTGGCTCGCCGACCACCTCGGCTCCACGTTGCTGCTGGCCGGCGGCCTGCTGTCGACGCTGCTCCTCGCCGCGTTCGTGCAGGCCGCGGGCGAGCGCACGCGCAAGGTACAGGAACTGGTGCGCGAGCGCACGGCCGACCTGAAGCTCACGAACCAGCGCCTGATCGACGACGTCCTGGCCCGCAAGCGCACGGAAAAAGCGCTGCAGGAAAGCGAACAGCGCTTCCGCCAGCTCGTCGCCATGTCGTCGGACTGGTACTGGGAGCAGGACGACGCGTTCCGCTTCACGCACGTCACGGGCGACTTCACGGAAAAATCCGGCATCGCCACGGAGCGCGTGCTGGGCCGGCGCCGCTGGGACTATGTGCCCGCGCTGACGGACACGGAACTGGGCCGCGAGCACATCGCCACCCTGGAAGCGCACGAACCGTTCCGCAACCTCGAATACCGCGTCGTCGACGACAACGGCGAGGAACGCTGGTTCTGCATCAACGGCCAGCCCACGTTCGACGAGACGGGCCGCTTCACGGGCTACCGCGGCACGGGCAGCGACATCACGGCGCGCAAGGTCACGGAGCAGCGCGTGCACCACGTCGCGCAGCACGACGTGCTGACCGGCCTGCCCAACCGTTCGCTGCTGCAGGACCGCCTCGGCCAGGCCGTCGCGTACGCCTCGCGCAGCGGCCATCCGGTGTGGGTGATGCTGATCGACCTGGACCGCTTCAAGTTCGTCAACGACAGCATGGGGCACAAGGCCGGCGACGTCCTCCTGATGACGGTCGCCGCGCGCCTGCGCTCGTCGCTGCGCGATACGGACACGGTGGCGCGCCTGTCCGGCGACGAATTCGTCGTCATCCTGTCCGAGCATTCCGACCAGCCGCTGACGCCGGATATCGTCCAGCGCGTGATGGATTCCGTGGCGCAGCCCGTGATGCTCGGCACCAAGGAATTCTTCGTCACGTGCAGCATCGGCGTGGCCGCCTTCCCCTGCGACGGCACGCCGGCCGAGAACCTGATCGAGCATGCGGACATCGCCATGTACCGCGCCAAGAAACTGGGCCGCAACAACTTCCAGTTCTATACGCCGGCGATGAACGAGGAATCGCTGGAGCGCGTACGCATCGAAAGCGCGCTGCGCAACGCCCTCGAACGCAACGAATTCGTGCTGCACTACCAGCCGCAGGTCGACCTGCAGACGGGCCGCATCGTCGGCATGGAAGCGCTGATCCGCTGGAAGCATCCGGAGCTGGGCATGGTGCCGCCGTCGCGCTTCGTCAGCATCGCCGAGGACACGGGCCTCATCGTCCCGATCGGCGCCTGGGTCATGCGCACCGCGTGCGCCCAGAACAAGGCCTGGCAGGATGCGGGCCTGGGCAAGCTGCGCGTCGCCGTGAACCTGTCGGCGCGCCAATTCAGCGCCGCGGACCTCGTGCCGGGCATCGAGGCCGTCCTGGACGACACGGGCCTGGACCCGTCGTGCCTGGAGCTGGAATTGACGGAAAGCCTGTTCATGAGCGATGTCACGCCGGCCGTCGAACTGCTGCACCGCATGAAGGCGCTGGGCATCAACCTGTCGATCGACGACTTCGGCACGGGGTACTCCAGCTTCTCGTACCTGTCGCGCTTCCCCATCGACGTGCTGAAGATCGACCGCTCGTTCGTCAACGACATCACGCACGACGCCAACGACGCCGCCATCGTCGCCTCGATCATCGCGCTGGCGCACAACCTGCGCCTGTCCGTGATCGCCGAGGGCGTCGAAACGGCCGAGCAGCTCGACTACCTGCGTCACCAGGGCTGCGACGAAATGCAGGGTTATTACTTCTCGAAACCCCTGCCTGCGCACGAATTCGAGCAGTTGCTGCGCCAGCGGCGGGGCCTGGCGGCTCCGGAAGACGAGCCGCAGACGGCCGTCGCCTGACGCAATCTCGAAATCGCTTTAAGTTCTGGCCGCAAATGCATTAATTAGTGCATTTACTTATAGCCTTGTCGACATCATTCTTCTACAATGCTCGGTGACTCTTTAGCAATACCACTCACCGAGCACATGATGACTGAACTGAATATCGACGCCGGCACGGCCACCCAGGCACAACGCAGGATGCGTACCGACATGCGCACGCGCGACCTCGTCAACCAGGCCGTCGCATCGGTGCCCACGCTGGGCCTGCAGCGCGCCGCCGAATTCCTGGCGGCGATGGGGGTGCCGGCCGAAATCGCCGTGCGCGCCCTCGTGTATCCGAATCGACGCCGGACGAACTGACCGTCGTCCGTGATGCGCGCACCGGTGGGCCTCGGCCCGCCGATGCGTCGGCGTCACTGCTGCGCGGCAATGTCGGCCAGCGATTCGCGGCCGCGCGCCGTCAATGCGAACCCGCCTTCGGCGCGCGGGGCAATGTGGGATTTCCGGCTCAGGAACTGGACGACGTCGTCGTCGACGGCCGCCGCCGGATCCGTATCGAGCGCACGCAGCGCCTGCACGCAGCGGCGCAGGAACAGCAATTCGGCGCCCTGCTCCGTCAACGCGAGGCTGCCGGTCTTCCCGTACTGGATCAGTTTCAGGCCCGACAGGCGCTTCGCATTGCGCCCGACACAGGCATTGACGCGGTCGTTCTTCGCACCGCGTCGGATGAATTCGAGCGCATCGTATTCGTCGCCCGTCAGTTTCAGATTCTTCATTACGCTTTCCAAGGAAACAAGCCCGCCATGGTAACGGCGGCGGGCCGTCCCGGCAACCTTGCCTGCCGCCTTATCGCAGCGCGCGCATCGCGGCCCACACGAGGCCGGCGCCCGCCAGCACGCCCAGCGCCACCGCCGCGTGCATCTTGTGCGAGCCCAGCAGAGGGCTGCGGCCCAGCGGAATCCTGTTGTACAGCGTCGTGCTCATGATTCTCTCCTCCGAATGTTATTGGCTATCAGCTCATTATTAAAAAGTTCCTTGCGGGCATATGTGCGCCACCGTACACAAGCGGCAGTTGTGTCTGATTAGCAACAACGCCGTCATGCTGCACCGCGTCTATTGCGCGCCGGGGCCGGACACAGGCTGTTAGTATCGCGCCAACACGACAACGCAATGGAGCACGCCATGAGAACGAATGTACCTAAGCCGGACCCGGGCGCCGACGCCCCTCCCAACATGCACGAGGCCGACATCGGCAGCGGCGAACGCTCGCCGGGCCAGCACGAAACGGACGCCATGATCCGCGACATCCCGCCACGGGGCAGCGACAAGGGCAACCAGCAGGACGCCGCCCAGTCCGGCAACCAGCAAGCCACGCGCGACGGCCAGCCGGCCAAGCCCTGACCCGACACGCCGCGAGCCGGCCTCGCGGCCGACTCGCGGCCGACTCGCGGGCCGGCGTCCATCGGTCGGGCGCCGGCGCCATCCTCCGCACACAGTGCTCCGCGGGAACCGTCCGGCACCGGGCGCGTCGAGCGGAGCCCTTTCCTGTTCACCTGCAGCCATCACGCGCCCGCGCGCGCAACCGCGTCACTGCGCCTTGACGGGCGGTTCCGGCAAGTCCGGTTCCTTCACGGGCGCGCGCGCCGGGGCCGGCACGTCGTCCGGATCGGGACGGGGCCCCGGTGGCGGCAGGTCAGGGTCGGGCGTCGTGGGGTCCGGCGTCGAGTGGGCGCGGCGGACGGCGGCGCCGTCCGTGCGTCCATCCTGTTCCAGCGAACTCATGGGATGCTCCGGCGGCCCGCTCAGCGGCCTTCCTTCTGCTTCGCGCCGCCGCCCGCACCCTTGTCCTTGCCGGCCTTGACGGTCGACATGTGGTCGTGGCTGCTCTTGTCCTTGACGCCGGCCTTGCGCTTCTGTGCGTCTTCCTCGGACAGGTTGCCCGATTGCTTGTTCTGGCTGCCGCTGGATTTCGATTGGGTCATGATGATCTCCTGTGATTGCCGTTGACGTTGTGCGCAGCCTAGCATGGAAGACCGGACCCGGTTTTTCAATCGTGCGGGCCGGCAGAGCCTTGAGTTATAGTCGGGTTTTATCCATCCACCGCCGCCATGCCGCGCCGCCTGACCACCCTCGCGCTGACGTTAGCCCTCCCCCTTGCCATGTCCACGACCCTGCACGCCGCACCGATGACGCTCGCCGACTACCTCGCGCTGTCGGGCCCCGCGCCTGACGCCACCTTGCACTACGGTGCCGCGCCGTCGCAGTACGCCGAGCTGTTCCTCCCGGCCGGCAAGGGGCCGTTTCCCGTGGCCGTGCTCGTGCACGGCGGCTGCTGGACGAAGGAATTCGGGGGCATCACGCAGTTGCGCAACATGGCGGGCGCGCTGGCGGCGCGCGGCATCGCCGTCTGGAACGTGGAATACCGCCGCGTCGACGAAGCGGGCGGCGGCTATCCCGGCACGTACCAGGACATGAACGCCGCGCTCAACCTGCTGGCCCGCACGGCGCGCGACCATCCGCTCGATCTCGACCGCCTCGTCGCCGTCGGCCACTCCGCCGGCGGGCAGCTCGTGCAGTGGCTGGCGGCACGGCCCCGCATCCCCGCGACGAGCCCGCTGTACCAGGCCCACCCGGTGCCCGTGCGCCACGTGGTGAGCCTCGGCGGCCTCGCGGACCTGCGGCGCGAAACGGCGCTGCTGAAGACGAGCTGCGGGCGCGACGTCGCCGAGCTGGCCGGCACGCCCAGCGCCGCGCGCCCGGACGTCTTTTCCGACACGAACGCGGGCGACCTGATGCCCAACGGCAGCCGCACGATCCTCGTCACGGGAGAGCTGGACACGATCTCGCCGCCGCGCGTCGCGCACGATTTCGCCGCGCGCGCCCGCGCGGCCGGCGACGCCGCCGAGGTCGTGATCCTGCCGGGCGCTAGCCACTACGACGAAGTGGCCGCCACGTCGGGCGCGTGGCCGCGCGTGCTGCGCGCGATCGAAACGGCGCTGGGGATGGGGAACAACCCCTAGCGCTAGTTTACTCCGGGAACACGATCCGTTTAGCGAGGCGCTGGTCGACGACGAGATCCTCCTGCGGGACGGCAACGCACGGCAGGATATAGCCTTCGCGCTTTTCGTCGAAGGACAGGCCCGGCCATTCCACGAGGTAGCGGACGGTGCCGCTGGCGAGCCGGCAGATGCACGTACGGCACGTGCCGTTGCGGCACGAGCTGGGCAGGTCGATGCCGGCCCGTTCGGCTGCGTGCAGCACCGTCGTGTCCGCATCGGCCGGAAAGGTCCAGCCGGACGGCTGCAGGGTGATGGTCAACGTGGTCATGGCGCCGATTGTACCGCCTGCGCCACCGGGCCAGCTCAGCCGTGGCTGGGTTCGTTCCCGCACAGAGCGGCGCCGTGCGCGGCACTACCCTGAAGCCATCGCATCTTCAGGCAGGACATCCATTGAAAACGCACCGTCTCCCCATCCTGATCGCCCTGGTGGCCGGCCTCGTCGGCGCGTCCGCGGGCGCCGAGCCACCGCACCGGGCCGTACATCACCCAGCTGTACGACCGGCGGCGCTGGCCGAGGTACAGCCGGCCGCGCCTGCGGCTGCACCCGCCGCCGAATCTAACCACCTGCTGCGTGCGCAGGTGCTGCTGGACCGCGCGCACTTCTCGCCCGGCGAGATCGACGGCGCCTACGGCTCCAACATGCGGCAAGCGCTGGCCGGCTTCCAGAAGGCGCACGACCTGGCCGTCACCGGCAAGCTCGACGACGCCACGTGGAACGCGCTGAACACGGACACGACACCCACGCTGCTCACGTACACCTTGGCCGACGAGGACGTCGCCGGCCCGTTCCGTCCCGTGCCGGACGACATGATGGAAAAAGCGAAGCTGCCGACGCTCGGCTACAGCTCGCCAGCCGAGGGACTGGGCGAGAAATTCCACGCCAGTCCCGCGCTGCTGGAAAAACTCAATCCCGGCAAGGACCTGGGCCGCTCGGGCGAACAGATCGTCGTGCCCAACGTCGTCGGCACGCCGCCGCTGACGCCGGCAGCGCGCGTCGTCGTGTCGAAGACCACCCGCACGCTGCAGCTGCAGGACGCGGGCGGGACCGTGCTGGCGCAGTATCCCGTGTCGAGCGGCAGCGAACACGATCCGCTGCCGATCGGGCACTGGAAGATCGACGGCGTGCACCGCAACCCGACGTATCACTACAACCCGAAGCTGTTCTGGGACGCGAAGCCCGGCGACAAGAACACGACGATCGCGGCCGGCCCCAACAACCCGGTGGGCGTCGTGTGGATCGACCTGTCCAAGCCGCACTACGGCATCCACGGTACGCCGGTGCCAGGCTCGGTCGGCAAGAGCGAGTCGCACGGCTGCATCCGGCTGACGAACTGGAGCGCATCGGAAGTGGCGGGCCTCGTGCAGGCGGGGACCGAGGTCGTGCTGCAGGACTGACACTCAAGCGATAGGAGACGACGATGAGATGGTTGCTGACCTTCGTGCTCGGCGTGCTGGTGGGCGCCGGCGGCCTGTTCGTCTGGCTGCGCCAGATGCCGCATGCGCCCACGGCACCGGCCGTGGCGGTGAACACGGGCTCGCTGCCCGCGCCGCCATCGCCCGGCCCCAGCCTGGACGGCAAGCTGCCGCCGGCGCCGCAAGTGATGCCCGACCTGACGGAACTCGACCTGCCCCTGCGCCCCGCCGGTACGGACGCGCCGGCGACGTCCGCAGCCCCGGCCGCACCGGCCGCGGCGCCGGCAGCGGCCGGCGCGCAGGGCAAGCTGCTCGTGCCCGTCGAAGGCATGCCGCTGGCGAAGATCACCGACACGTTCGACCAGCCGCGCGGCACCGAGCGCCATCACGAGGCGCTGGACATCATGGCGCCGAAGGGCACGAAGGTCATCGCCACGGCCGATGGCAAAATCGTCAAACTCTTCACGAGCAAGCCGGGCGGGCTGACCGTGTACCAGTTCGATCCGACGGAAAAGTACGCGTACTACTACGCCCACCTGGACCGCTACGCCGACGGCCTGAAGGAAGGCATGGACGTCAAACGCGGCGACCTGATCGGCTATGTGGGGTCCACGGGCAATGCCGACCCGAACGCGCCGCATCTGCACTTTGCAGTGTTCGAACTGACACCCGAGAAGCAGTGGTGGAAAGGGACGCCGGTGGATCCGTATCCGTTGCTGTCGAACTGACGTCCACTCGCACATCGACCAGATGGACAAACCCGGAAATCTGACGTAAAGTTTTCACAGTGGCAACTATCGAAAACACTTTTCTGGGTGACGGTCAACATGGCTCTACAGCGAAAAACATGGTCGGCGGCGACGGCAGGATTCGTATTTGCCCAATTGATGGCCGCCACCCCGGCTTCGGCGGCGGAAGGCGACATCGGCCCTGTGTACATCGACCGCGTCGCAGTGATCGGCATTGCGAGCGGCGGGCATAATGCCGGAGACTTCCAGATACAGATCAAAGGCGGCTTCACTGTGCCGACGGGAATGACTTGCGACAGCAACTTCATCACCACGCTCAAGAGCGTCGATGCCGACCGCCGCATGTTGTCAATGGCGACGACAGCGCAGGTCACCAAGCAACCCGTCTATCTACGCATCACCGATGCGCCGGCCTATACGGCATTTGGTGGCCGTTGCAGCCTCGTGTGGGTGAACCTGGCGTCGTCGTCATAAGGGAACCGGCTGCGCCCGCATCGGCCGGCGTTCCTGGCCGTCGCCCCCGCGCGTACGGGAACGACGATCACGCTTACTGCCGCGCCGCCTCATCCACATCCGCCCCCACGTTGACGGCCGCATACGCACGCTGCACGGCGATCGCCTCGCGGCTGCCCGGCCCGTACAGCTCGCCGGCCGCCTCGATCATCTTCGCGCGCGCATCGGCGTAGTTCGTGCTCGACGTGAACTTGGTCGTGTTCGCCTTGAACCAGATCCGGTAGGCCTTGTCGAGGCCGATGCCCGTCATCGCGGCTGGCGTCCGCACGAGGTATTTGCTGTAGTAGTCGCTCGTCTTGTCCGCGCTCGACCCTTGCGCGAGGAAGTAGAACATGCGGTTGTTCGGGCCGCTGCTGTAATGGACGTCCAGCCGTTTCAGCGCATTGCTCCACGCGTCCGGGCTGTTGCCGTCCTTGCTCGGCCGATACATCCAGCGCAGCGGCGTGCCGGTCCGGCTGATCTCCTTGCCCAGCACCCAGTCGTTGCCCGTCGGCGGGACGTGGTCGCCCTGCCCGCCCCCGCGCGCATAGGCTTCGACGGCCTCGCCGTTGATGTCCGACGACGATTCGTTCAGGCCGCCCGATTCGCCCGCGTACGTCAGGTTCGACGTGGCGGCCGTCACGCCGTGGCCCATCTCGTGGCCGATCACGTCGATAGCGCCCAGGCTGTAGAAGCTGGACCCGTCGCCGATGAACATGCAGCGGCACGTGTCGCTGTAGTACGCGTTGTCGTACGCCGTGTTGACGTGCGCCGCGATATACGTCGCCGTGTCGTGGCCGTCCAGCGACAGCCAGTTGAACACGTTCTTCAAGGTGTCGTACGTGTTCATCAGCCCCCACATCGCGTTCACGGCGGCCGTCTGCCCGTTCGCGTTCGTCGTCGACCCGCCCGCCACGTACTGCTTGCCGTCGCCCCACGTGTTCGTGTCGTTGACGTAGACGCTGCCGGCGCTGGTGCCGTGGTCCGCGTTCGTGATCGCCATCGCACCGAACGTGCCACCGGTTCCGCGCGTCGCGTCGACCATGCGGTACTTGCCGTCGGCCAGCGTCGTGCTGATCGGGACGTCGCCGTTGTACTGGCTGTGGCCGACGCCCACGACCGTCTGCAGCATCGTCCAGCGCGCGAGGATCGTGCCGTCGCGCGCGCTGACGATGGTGTCGTGAAAGGCCGGCTTCGCGCCGACGACGAGGCGCGTGCGCACGAGGTAGGCGAGTTCGTAGCGGTCGACGACGTCCTGCACGTCGAGCGCGTTGAGGTCGTCCTCCGCCTTGTCGCGCGCGGCGGGCACGCGTTCCGTGCGCATGGCGGGCCAGATGACCAGCTCCGCGCTGGGCGGCGCTTCGTGGCGCGCTGCGGACGGCGGCGCCCCGAGCGCGGCCAGCGCCGCGTCGATCGCCGCTTTCGACGAGATCGTCGGCACGACGCTGAAGTCCGTGCCCGGCCCGGCGTCCAGCCCGACGACGTTGGCGCGCCGCGCGGCGTCGGACTCGGACACGATCTTCCCGTTCGCGTCCAGCACGAGCACGGCGTCGACGCCGAAGATGGGCACGCCCTCGAACGTGTGCGCGACGCGCGCCACCTGCGTGCCCGCCGTGCCGGGATGCTGGCGCAGGATCGCGTAGCCATGGCGCGCATCCTGGCCGCGCGCCGCGCGCCGCGCGTCCAGCTGGGCCAGCAGCGCCGCCTGCGCCTGCGGCGTGACGACGGCCGGCGCGCTCATCGTGCCGGGACCGGACGCGCCGGCAGGCATGGCGACGGCCAGGGAGACGGCGCCGAACGACGCCAGCCACATCTTGCGCTTGTTCATGGGATTTCCTTTCAGTGAGCGGACACACGCGCAGTGTGGCCGACCTCGCTCAAAGGAATTTGCTCAAGCACAAAAAGCCCGCGGCGGCAGGACGCTGCCGCGGGACGCGCGGTAAAGCAGCGGCAGACGGTGCGCCGGGGTGCGCGCGCCGCGTCTACCCGGGCGTCAACGCTCGCGCCGGCGCATCAGGTAGACGGCCGCGCCGATGACGGCACCGGTAAGCACGGCCTTCTTCACGAGGCCGGCCCGGTTGTGTTCCCATTCGGCCTTGATGCCCATCTCCGCCAGCACGTTCGGGACCTTGCCGTGCACGAGGTCCTCGCCGATGCCTTCGACGACGTTCACGCGGTCGGCAGCGAGCAGCAGCATCCAGCGGCGCAGGTCGTTTTCCGACCATTTGAACGCGAGGCGCCGCATCATGCCCGACACGCCCTTCGGCGGCTGGACGGTGCCGAAGATCGGCGTGATGCCGGGACGCTCCGTCGACACGAGGATCTCGACGTTTTCCGGCTGTTGCGGCAGCTTGCCTTCGTGCGGATGGATGAAGCGCGCGGGCGTGCGCTCCATCGGGATGGCCGGACGGTTCTTGTGATCGAGGTCCGCGCCCCAGCCTTCGATGTGCTTCAGTTCGTCACGGCCGGGCCGGCGCGGGCCCTCGGCCATGTCGCCTTGCAGCGGATGCGCGTGCACGTGACCGTCGCCATGGTCGTGATGATGATGGTGGTGCTGCGCACCGATATCGCTTTTCGCTTCCATGACGTCTCCTCAATGCAGTGCGCTGGCGTTCACGGCCTGGACCTCGCGCGCGGACGGCGGGATCAGGACGGTCTTGATGCAGTTGTCGAGCTTGCTCGAGAAGATGTGGTACGCGTCCGCCACTTCTTCCAGCGGCACCCGGTGCGTGATGATTTCCTTCGGATTCAGCCGCCCTTCGCGGATGTGCTCGATGAGGCGCGGCAGGTGGCGCTTGACGCTGGCCTGGTTCGCACGGATCGTCAGGCCCTTGTTCAGCACGTTGCCGATCGGGACCATGTTGAACGTCGGACCATACACGCCCACGATCGACACGTTGCCGCCCTTGCGCACGCTGTTGATGGCCCAGTGCAGCACGGTCGACGCGCCGGCCTGCATCTTCATCAGGCGGCCCGTCAAGGTCTGCGCGATGGAGCCCGCGGCGTCGCCGCCCACGCAGTCAATGCAGACGTCGGCGCCCATCCAGTCCGTCATCTTCTTGATGTGCTCCGCCATGTCGTTCACTTCGCGGAAGTTCACGACTTCGCATTGGGCGTAGCGCTTGACGAATTCCAGGCGGTACTCGACCTCGTCGACGACGATCACCCTGCCCGCGCCCATCAGCCATGCGGACTTCGCGGCGAAGATGCCGATGGGGCCGGCGCCGAAGATGACGACCGTGTCGCCTTCGTGGATGTCGCCCATCTCGGCGGCCTGGTAGCCCGTCGGCAGGGCGTCCGTCAGCAGCACGGCGTCGTCCAGGTGCAGGTCGTCGGGGATCGGGTACGGACCCACGTCGGCCATCGGTACGCGCACATACTCGGCCTGGCCGCCGTCGTAGCCGCCCGCCGTGTGCGAATAGCCGTAGATGGCACCGACGGCCGTCGCTTCCGGATTCGTGTTGTGGCAATTGCCGAACAGTTCGCGCTGGCAGAAGAAGCACGACCCGCAGAACAGGTTGAACGGCACGAGGACGCGGTCACCCGCCTTCAACGTCTGCACGTCGCGGCCGACGTCGACGACTTCGCCGACGAATTCGTGGCCGAACGTGTGGCCCACGCGCGTGTCGGGCACCATGCCGTGATACAGGTGCAGGTCGGATCCGCAGATGCAGGAACGCAGCACGCGCACGATGGCGTCGCCCGGGTGTTCGATGACGGGATCGGGCTTGTAATCGGCGCGGACGCGATAAGGTCCCCGGTAATTCATTGCCAGCATAACTCCTCCATATCATGTGTCGGCCCGCCGCCACGGACGAGCCCTTGACAACAAGGTATGTCAAAACGCTAAGGAAGGCGATACGCGCACGGAAACGTACGGGGGTTCATGAACACTTTTTTTGCCGAGTCGGAGATCTTTGTTTTTAAAGGGAAATTTGTTGAAAATATGAATGAAAACGGCCGCACGCGGCGGCCGTCATCGCGGGGCGGGCCGGGGTCAGAGCTGGCGCGCCTCGAACGTGTTGCACTGCTCGACGGAGCCCGTCTGCAGCCCGCGCGTGAACCAGCGGACGCGCTGGGCCGACGTGCCGTGCGTGAACGAATCGGGCACGACGACGCCGCGCGACTGGCGCTGCAGCGCGTCGTCGCCGATGGCGCTCGCCGCGTTCAGCGCGGACTCGACGTCGCCCTGCTCGATGATCTGCTTGGCCTGGTTCGTGTGATAGGCCCACACGCCGGCGAAGCAGTCGGCCTGCAGTTCCAGGCGGACGGATGCCGCGTTGGCCTGCGTCTCGGACAAGTGCTGGCGGGCGCTGTCGACCTTGCCCGAGATGCCCAGCAGGTTCTGCACGTGGTGCCCGACCTCGTGGGCGATCACATATGCCTGCGTGAACTCGCCGCCGACCTTGAAGCGCTGCTGCATCATGCGGAAGAAGTCGAGGTCGAGATAGACTTTGCGGTCGGCCGGGCAATAGAACGGCCCGACGGCCGCCTGGCCCATGCCGCAGCCCTGCGTCGGCGTGCGGCCCGAGTACAGCACGAGATGCGGCGGCGAATAGGTGCCGCCGTTGGCGCGGAAGATCTGCGTCCACGTGTCTTCCGTATAGCCGAGCACGGTGCGCACGAATTGCGTCTCGCGGTCGTTCGCGGGCGGATGCGCGGGCGCCTGCTGGACTTGCGCCGGCGCCCCGCCACCCGACAGCAGGTTCAGGATCGTCGACGGCGACACCCCGAAGAACCACGAACCGACCAGCGCGATGACGATCGTGCCGATGCCGACCGTGCCGCCGCCGAAACTGAAGCCGCCGCCTCCGCCGCCGTCGCCGCGGCGGTCCTCGATGTTGTCGCTCTGCCGATCACCTTCCCAACGCATATCGCTCTCCTTGCGGCACCGTCGCCGGTGCCGTCGTGTCATTGTCGTGGCGGACGTGGTCAGCGTCCGCCGGAACGCCTGATGTTCACCGATCCCGTGTGTTCGCGCGCATCCTTCAGGCGGAACTCGTCATCCAGCGTCAGGCCGCTGCGCTGCTCGTCGTGCAGCAGGCGCTCGCGGCGCTCGCGCTCGACCTCGCGTTCCAGGCGCTCGTTCAGGGATACGTCCGGCGTCGTCGTCTTCATGGTCGTCCTCGTCCGTGGGCCACGCTTCTTGCGTTAACCCGGGTCAATTGTGCGTGCCGTAAGCGGCCGCATCTGTTCGAACTTTCACATAAATCAAATAATGCCATAGCGGCCGGCGGCACTGCATGACAGGCTGTCCACATCTTTGTGCGCCCGCGTACGGAAGCGCGCGCGGGCGTGGCGCATGCTCGGCCCATGACCGCTCCCTCCTTTGCGAACCACGACGCGCTGGCCGCGCTCGGCCGCAGTCTACAGGCCGCCGGCTACCGTTTCGTGACCGTCACACCGGCCACGCACCGGCGCGTGAACAACCGCCCGGAGAACGCCTGGGCGCACGACCTGCGGGGCGTATTCGGCTGGAGCCGGCCGTTCGGTCCAGGCCTGCTGCCGGCCGCGATCGACGTCCCGCTGCGCGCGGCAGGCCTGGTCGTCCCCGTCGCCGCGGACGGCACCGATGCGCCCGACGGCAGCACGCCCGCCGGCTGGCGCGCACGCATCCGCGCGTCGACCATCGGCGACCGGCTGTATTTCCACTCGGCCTGGCCCACGTCCGATGCCGATGCCGTGTTCTTCGGCCCGGACACCTACCGCTACACGTGCGCGCTGCGCCGCGTGCTCGGTCCGCACGGGGGCCTGCGCCGTCCCGTGCGGCGCGCCATCGACATCGGCGCGGGGGCCGGGCCGGCCGCGATCGAACTGGCGCTGCGCTGCCGCGACGCGACCGTCTACGCCACCGACATCAATCCCGCCGCGCTCGCGCTGGCGGACGTCAACGCGGGCCTGAACGGCGCGCACAACGTCGTGCCCTGCCGCAGCGACCTGCTGGACGGCGTCGACGGCGGCTTCGATCTCGTCATGTCGAATCCGCCGTACATCCTCGACCCGGACGCGCTGACCTACCGCCACGGCGGCGGCGACCACGGCGCCGAGCTGTCGACGCGCATCGTGCACGCGGCGCTGGACCGCCTGCATCCCGGCGGCAGCCTGCTGCTGTACACGGGCGTCGCCATCGTCGACGGCGCCGATCCGTTCCTGGCCGGCATCCGCGACCGCCTCGATGCCGACACGGACTGCTGGTCGTACGAGGAACTCGATCCGGACATCTTCGGCGGCCAGCTGGACTGCCCCGGCTACGAGCGCGTGGAACGCATCGCGGCCGTATGGCTGCACGCCGTCAAGCGGGGCTGAGCGGCTGGATTGAGACGATCGGGCAAAACACTGGCACGGCCGGGCATGGCCCGGTGCGCGCTGCCACACGACAATAGCCTCCACGCAGCGCGCACCGTCGCTGCCCCACGAGGAGGACACCATGCAAGCCACACGCCCCGCCGGCGTTACCGAGACCGCCGCGCCCGCCGCCGCCCCGACCGCACCGACCACGCTTGCCTACCTGCCCGTCGGCGTGTTCGGCGCCGTCATGGGCTTGACGGGCTTGTCGCTCGCGTGGCGTCTCGCGCACCAGGCGTTTGGCGCGCCGGCTTTTGTCGCGCAGGCCATCGGCGGCGTCGCGCTCGTTACGTTCGTCGTGCTGGTCGTCGCCTACGGCATCAAGGCCGCCGCCGGTTTTCACGCGGTGCGCGCCGAGTTCGCGCATCCGGTGGCCGGGAACCTGTTCGGCACGCCCCTGATCAGCCTGTTGCTGCTGCCGTTCCTGCTGGCCGACGTCAGCCTCGCGCTCGCCCGCCTGGCATGGGTGCTTGGGGCTGCCGGCATGACGGTGTTGGCGTGGGCCATCGTGTTGCGCTGGCTCTCTGTGCGCCACACCCCGGCCCAGGTGACGCCGGCGTGGATCGTGCCCGTCGTCGGCATGCTCGACATCCCGCTCGCCGTGCCGGTGCTGCGCTGGGATGGGCTGCACGGTGTGATGGTGTTCGGGCTCGCGGTCGGGCTGTTCTTTGCGCTGCCGTTGCTGGCCATGCTGCTCGGCCGGCTCGTTACGGAGGAGCCGTTGCCGGCGGCGCTGCAGCCGTCGCTGTTGATTCTGGTGGCGCCGTTTGCGGTGGGGTTTTCGGCGTATGTCGCCACGTTTGGGCGGGTGGATGCGTTTGCGCAGGGGCTTGTGATGGTGATGCTGTTTTTGTTGCCGGTGCTGCTTGGGCGGTTGGCACATTTGCCGGCTGGTGCGCCGTTTCGGCTGGGTTGGTGGGCGGGGAGTTTTCCGTTGGCGGCGGCGGCGGTGGCCAGTTTGCGGTATGCCAGTGTTGCGGGGAGTGGGGTGATGGATGCGATTGCGTTGCTTGTGCTTGTTGTCGCGACGGTGGTGATCGGGATGTTTGGGGTGCAGACCGTGAGGGGGATTGTGGCGGGGCGGTTGCGGGAGTTGAGCTGAGCAGGGATTGCTGGTGCGTGTCTGTTGGCTTTGCAGCGCGCGCCCGCGGCGCGCGGGGCTGTCCGCCTTGCGGACAGCAGTCAGAGATTCGAAGGCCGAGCTTCGCCGGCCTTCGAATTGGAACTGCGTCGTAAAGGCGATGCTGCTTCTTTCTCGTGTCTGTTCGCTTTGCAGCGCGCGCCCTCGGCGCGCGGCGCCGTCCGCCTTGCGGACGGCAAACGGGCGATTCGGAGAGGGCTGGGCTCGTAGGCCCAGCCCTTCGAATCCCACCACGCAGGGCGCGCAGGCGCCCTGCTCTCTCCGCCAAAACAAAAAAGGCTCCCGATGGGAGCCTGTTTTGTTTTGGCGGAGAGGGTGGGATTCGAACCCACGGTACGGTCACCCGTACGCCTGATTTCGAGTCAGGTACATTCGACCACTCTGCCACCTCTCCGTGTCGCGGTCGTTTCGCGTGAAGGCCGCATTATAGACGGTGGGTAGGAGAATCGCAAGGCCTGCCCACCAATCCATCATTTCGGCGGCAGACCCGCCATCAGCGCATCCAGCGTCTGCTGGCCCCGCACCTGGGTCGTCCTGCGGTCGAAGATGCTGCCCGACTGGTCGTCCGGCGCGCCGACGTCCCAGAAGAATGGCAGCACGCCATTCGCAACGGCCTTCTTCACGACATAGGTATGGTAGTAGTTGCGCGACTGGAGGTGCAGCGCGAGCGCGTCGCCCGTCAGGTTCGTGCGGCGCTGGGCGGCGAATTCGCCCAGCACGACGGGGATGCCCTTGTCGATGAAGGTTTTCTTCAGACTGGCGAATTGCGCATCGACGTAATCCTCCTCGCCCCAGGTCGAGTTGCGCTTCGTGTCCGTCGTGGAGTGATTCGGCGCGCCCCAGTAATATGCCTGGTTGCCCCACGTTTCATCCTTCGACATCAAGACGAAGTTGAACGGGTCGTAGAAATGGATCTCGGCCATCAGCCGGCCCGCCAGCTTATCGGCCGGCAGCGTGGGCATCAGCTTGACCGACAGGTCGATGTTGGTCTGGGGGCCCTGCACGACCAGCACCCGGTAGGCGTTCCTGCCGCCGGTCGCGCGCACGGCGTCGACGAACGTCTGGTGATAGCTCATCAGGACCGCCATCCCCGTCGCATCCTTCGCGTCCGGCTCGTTGGCGCTGGCGAACATCACGTGCTCGTCGAAATCGCGCAAGGTCGTGGCGATCTGTTCCCAGTACGCCTTCTGCTTCGCGTTCACGGCACCCTTCTTGTCGGCCGTGATGTTCTTTTCCAGCCAGCCGCCGTCCCAGTGAATGTTGACGAGAACATACATGTCGTTGTCGACGCAATACTGGACGACCTGCTTCACACGGGCGAGCCACGTGGCGCTGATCTGCCCCGTCTTCTGGTCGGCATACTGGTCCCACGCCACCGGCAGGCGGATCGCGTTGAACCCGGCCTGCTTGACGGCCTGGATCAGCGCGTTCGACACCAGCGGGTTACCCCACGCCGTTTCGCCGCCGATCGCTTCCATCGTATTGCCGATGTTGAAGCCGATGCGGATCGATGACGCAATCTGCTGGGCATTGTGCGACATGCCCGTCGTGTCCGCGGGTGCGGGGTTCGGGTTGTAGCTGGGGTACAGGGCAGCCGCTGTCGTTGTCGTGGGCGTTGGCGTTGGTGTTGTGGTGCTGGTGGGTGCCGGAGCGGATGATGCGGAACCGCCGCCACCGCCGGCACAGCCTGCGAGCAGCAGGGCGAGCATGGGGGCGCAAAACAGGGGTAAAACTCTCACGGGATCTCCTCGTTGTTGTTATGGATAGACGTGCAGAGTAGAAAGATCCTGTGCTTAGGGGATAGCGGGAATGAAGTGGATTGTTATTGGTGTGCGGATTGTTGAAGGATTGTTGACGTTCGTGTTATTGAGGACGGGTGCGGTGACGAAAGGGTTCGTGGGCTGATGGGGGATCGGACGCAGGGCCGGTGGGTGACCGGCGGATGGGTGGTGGCGGTCTCGCGGGACGGGGGTGCGCTGCGGTGCTGCTTCTTGTTCGTGGTTTTTGGCTTCGCAGCGCGGGGCGGACAGGAAATGGGTGATCGCTGGGCCGGGCTGGTGCCGGTCCGGCGGATCGGAACTGCGTCGCGAGGCAATGCTGCTTCTTGCTCGTGTCTTTTCGCTTTGCAGCGCGCGCCCGCGGCGCGCGGGGCTGTCCGCGGAGCGGACAGCAGATGGGTGATCGCGGGACCGAGCTTACGCCGGTCCCGCGGATCGGAATTGCGTCGCAAAGGCGATGCTGCTTCTTGCTCGTGTCTTTTCGCTTTGCAGCGCGCGCCCGCGGCGCGCGTGGCTGTCCGCAAGCGGACAGCAGTCGGAGATTCGAAGGCCGAGCTTCGCCGGCCTTCGAATTGGAACTACGTCGCAAAAGCGATGCTTTTTCTGTTTCGTGCCTCTCCGCTTTGCAGCGCGCGCCCTCGGCGCGCGGCGCCGTCCGCCTTGCGGACGGCAAACGGGCGATTCGGAGAGGGCTGGGCTCGTAGGCCCAGCCCTTCGAATCCCACCACGCAGGGCGCGCAGGCGCCCTGCTCTCTCCGCCAAAACAAAAAAGGCTCCCGATGGGAGCCTGTTTTGTTTTGGCGGAGAGGGTGGGATTCGAACCCACGGTACGGTCACCCGTACGCCTGATTTCGAGTCAGGTACATTCGACCACTCTGCCACCTCTCCGTGTCGCGGTCGTTTCGCGTGAGGCCGCATTATAGACGGCCTCCGGCAAAAACGGAAGGGCTAATTGCGCAAACGCGCGTCAGGCCGTCAGGCGCTCGATGCCGCCCATGTACGGACGCAGCACCTCCGGGATCACGACGCTGCCATCCGCCTGCTGGTAGTTTTCCAGCACGGCCACCAGCGTGCGGCCGACGGCCAGGCCGGAGCCGTTCAGCGTGTGCAGCAGTTCCGGCTTGCCCTTCGCATTGCGGAAGCGGGCCTGCATGCGGCGCGCCTGGAAATCTTCGCAGTTCGACAGGGACGAGATCTCGCGGTACGTGTTCTGCGCCGGCAGCCACACTTCGAGGTCATACGTCTTCGCGGCAGAAAACCCCATGTCGCCCGTGCACAGCTGCATCACGCGGTACGGCAACCCCAGGTTTTTCAGGATCGTTTCGGCCTGGCCCACCATCTCTTCCAGCGCGTCGTACGACTGGTCCGGATGGGCGATCTGCACGAGCTCGACCTTGTCGAACTGGTGCTGGCGGATCATGCCGCGCGTGTCGCGGCCGTAGCTGCCCGCCTCCGAACGGAAGCACGGTGTGTGCGCCGTGATCTTGATCGGCAGCGTTTCCGCCGCCACGATCTCGTCGCGCACCATGTTCGTCAACGACACTTCCGACGTCGGGATCAGATAGAAATTCTCACCCTCGCCTTCCGCGCCGCCTTTTTTCACTGCGAACAGGTCTTCCTCGAACTTCGGCAGCTGGCCCGTGCCGCGCAGCGAATCCGCGTTCACCATGTACGGCGTATAGCATTCCGTATAGCCGTGCTGGCCCGTGTGCGTGTCCAGCATGTATTGCGCCAGCGCGCGGTGCAGGCGGGCGATGCCGCCTTTCATGACGGCGAAGCGCGAGCCCGTCAGCTTGGTGGCCGTGTCGAAATCCAGGCCCAGCGGGGCGCCGACGTCGACGTGGTCCTTGACTTCGAAATCGAACTGGCGCGGCGTGCCGACCTTGCGCACCTCGACGTTGCCCGACTCGTCCTTGCCTACCGGCGTGGACGGATGCGGCACGTTCGGGATCGCGGCCATGAAGTGCGCCAGCTTGTCCTGAACCTCGGCCAGCGCGGTCTCGTTCGCCTTCAGCTCGTCGCCGATACCGGCGGCCTCGGCCATCACGGCGCTCGTGTCCTCGCCCTTGCCTTTCAGCATGCCGATCTGCTTGGCCAGCGAGTTGCGCTTGCCCTGCAATTCCTCGGTACGCGTCTGGATCGCCTTGCGCTCGGCTTCGAGGGCGTTGAATCCGGCGACGTCGAGTTGGTACTTGCGGCTCGCGAGGCGGGCGGCGACGTTGTCGATGTCTTTGCGAAGGAGTTGGATGTCTATCATTGTGGGGATTGTTGCAGGGTGGGATATCGAAAGCGCAATTGTACCAAGTCGCAAGCCGCAAACCATGGCCGTGCACCGAACTTTTGCCCCCACGACATCGCCGGCGTCGGGCGCCCGCAGGAAATGCCGCGTTCGCCGCTGGGCGCGCCCGTCATGCCGGCCGCGCCCGCTCAGCGGCGGACACCGGACCGAGGCGCGGCGACACCTCGGCACGACGCGTCATCGCGAACAGGAAAAACAGCCAGATCGCGGCATCGTAAAAGAACATCTTCTCGTTGATTGGGATGAGGACCAGGATGACCCCGAGCACGAACCCGTTGGCCACGAGCATGCGGCCGACCATCAACGCGAACGCCAGCGTGACGATGACGCCGCCACGGGTCAGCAGGTTGAAGACCATGCCGATGTCCTGGTAGTAACAGCGCACGCATGGGTCGGCGCCGAAGCCGACGCCAATGAATTTCTCGTCCAGGCTCAGCGCTGTCCACGCGTGCACGCCCTCGACGCGATGCAGCAGGCTCCCATCGTCATGCTCCAGGAAGCGGGTCTCGAGGTGCTCCACGACGCCGGACACGGCCATGTACGCGAGCACGGCACCGACGAGCACGAGCAGGTGCACGACGCGCACTTTCGACCGCCACACGTAGCCGAACACTACGATGAGCACGGGCACGAAATAGATCGACGAGCCCGAATTCGTCATGAAGACGGACAGCACGGCCATGAACGACGTCACGACGAGACGCGTGGTGAACGCCGATGACAGGATGAGGATCGCCGCCAGGCATCCCATATAGTTCGCGTAGGTACCCGGTTCGACCTGCAACCCGGAGAAGCGCGCGATGTGCAGGAAATCCTCGACGAAGCGGCTGTCCGAGCCAAAGATCATCTTGTGGAAATCGACGATCGGTCCGCCCGCCAGATAGAACAGCAGGGCCTGGACGGTGATCATGGCAGCATTGACGAGCAGCAGCCAGCTGACCGCCGACACGAATTCCGACCACCACGTGAAACTGGCCTCGTAGATGAACGCGGCCAGCAGCGTGTTCAGGACGATCAGCAGCGTGAAATGGAAAGGCACGGGACTGACGACCAGCGAGTGCAACGCCACCATGGCCAGCACCACGAGGACCAGGCGCGTTTCGGCGCGAAAGCGCACCTTCGTGATCGCGAACAGGGGGACGAGCGCCACGAACGACACGCCTGCGGAAAAATACTTCGGGAACATCGACGGGTTCTGGCCGCCCTGCTCGAACGGGGTGAACAGCAGGAACAGCGCGCCGAACAAGGCGACGAAGGCCACCCTGCCTTTCACTCGCCGTCGTGCAGCCGGGTGCATGGGTGCATCCTCGACGAAGCGGGCGCCTCGGCGCACGCGGCGGCAGGTGCGGGCCCGGCCAGCGCACGACCGAACAGCGCGTAATTGACGGCCGCGTCGTAACGAACTTCCCACCAGGCGCGCGCCGCGTGGCGGCAGGCATGCGCCGCGCGACGGTCCGCGAAGCGGTGCAGCGCGGCCGCGATCGTCGGCACGTCGGCATCCGCCGGAATCAGGACGCCGTTGGCGGCGTTGACGATCTCGGCGCTGGCGCCCACGTCGGTCGCGACCATCGGTATGCCCGCCGCACTGGCTTCCATCAGGCTGACGGGGATGCCTTCGTTGTCGCTCACGTTGACGATGACGTCGAACGGTTCCTCGCGATACAGCGTCCGCAGTTCCGCCGGTGTCAGGTAACCCTTGAACACAGCCTGCGCACGTGCGCCCAGGCGCGCGCGGGCATACGCGCGCAGGTCGTCGAACAGCGGACCGTCGCCGACGTGCGTCCAGCGCACCGCCAGTGCCGGATGGGCCGCGAGCAGGCACGAGATCGCATCGACGACGAGACGCAGGCGCTTGCCGGGCACGACGAAGGAACAGGAGACGATTTCCAACGGGCCGCCGGACGGCCCGCGGTTCAACCGGCCAGGGTCGTGGACGCCGAGCCGCGCGACGTGGAATTTTGCGGCCAGCGCGGGATAGCCGCCGGCGAGATAGCGTTGCCCGTGGCCGGACACGCAGTACACGTCGTCGATGCCGGCAAGGACGGCGCGCCGCAATCCCGCATAGCCGCCCGGCTTGCGGTCTTCGTAGAGGTCGCCGCCATGCGCGCGGCTGACGATGCGCACGTCGGCCCCGCTGGCGGCGCGAAACTGCAGCGCGCCCAGGATCTCGGGCAGCAGCCAATAGAAATAGATGACGTCGACGCGCTCGCCGCGGCGCGCACGGCAGGCCAGGAAGCGCTCGAACAGGCGCGCGCGGTAGATCGTCCGCACGAGCTCCTTCAAGTTCTCCAGCTTGCTGCGATGGCGCAGGACGAAGCCGAGGTCGGCACGCCACCGGTACCGGACGAGCCCGCTCAACAGCGCCCCCGCCACGTGCCACGCCCGCAAGATACCCCAGCGCTGCGCCGAATAACCGAGGTCGACCGGCTGGGCGACGGGCCGCGCGACGTCGTCGGGATCGTGGAAGATCGGCACCAGTTCGATGCTGTCGAACCGGCACGCGAGAGACTCGAGCTCGGCCGCCACGAACGCTTCACCCTGCCCGTACGGGTAAAGCGACGTAACCATCAGCAGGGTTCTGGATGCCATGGCTCCGCCTCAACCGGGCTGTCGCGCGTGCACGCCGGCCGCCGTCCGGGCGACACGGTCGGCCATGATGCGGTGGTACATGACGGCCGTGTACGACGCGGTCGCGGCGAACGCAACGGTGGACGCGAGCGCCGCGCCGCGCATGCCCCATACGGGAATCGCCAGCAGGCACCCGGCACTGTTGAGCGTCAGCGACAGCAGTGCGCCGACGATGTTCACGCGCTGGCAGCCCATGCCGGCGAGCGAGTTGGCGACGACACTCATGTAGCTCCACGTGACGACACCCGGCAACAGGATCACGAACGGCAGCACGGCGCCTCCGTAAGCCCGGCCGAACACCCACGGGATGACGGGAGGTGCCAGCGCGCCCGCCAGCAATGCCCCCGCCGCCGTGAACTTGAAGACCGACAGTGCGACCCGCCGGACCATCGCCCGCAGCGCCGCCGGCGTGCTCGTGTGTGCGGCCGACTCGGGGAACACGATCACGGACGCAGCGCCCGCGATGAGCCACAACACTTCGGCCAGCTGGATCGACAGCGCATATTGGCCGGCCGCCGTCGGATCGAGCAGGAAGCTCACCAGGTACAACGCGATCCGGTAGTTGAGAAACGTGATCACGTTGCTGAGGTGGGCGCGCAGCCCGAACCCGATCGACGCGCCGAACGTCGGCCCGGGCCGCGCGGGGGGCGCGACGTGGCGCCGCACCCTTGCCTCGCCGGCCAGCCAGAGCGCACCCTGGCTCAGGATGTGGCAGGTCAGCACGGCCGGCACGGTGACGGCATGCAGCGCGCCCAGCACGAGCACGCCCAGGAAGAAGGCGGACGGCTGCACGAGCGCCGTCCTGTTGTACGCGGCGTAGTCGCGCGCGCCCTGGAGCAGCGCCGATGTCCACGCGGCCAGCAGCATCATCGGAAACAGCAGGCTGGCGTACAACGCCGTGGACTTGGCGGTGCCCGGCAGGTAACGCGCGATGAACCGTTCGCCGGCAAACGCCAGCGCCAGCGCGACGCTTCCCCACAGCGCGAACGCCAGCGCCCAGTTCATGCGGCGCATGGCGCGGGGACTGCCGCTCCCGCTGCTCAGGTGGAACACGTGGCTCGGCCCGATGCCCAGGTTCAGGAACGCGTACAGCGTCTGCGGCAGCAGCAGCGCCGTGACGAGCAGGCCATTGTCGTGCGGACCGAGCTGGCGCGTCGTGATCCACAAGGCGACGAAGTACAAACCGCTCGAGACGACCTGGCGCAACAAGGTCGAGCCGATGGCCGCCGAGAGATCGAACCGCGCGTCCGGCGTGCGGCCGAAAGAGAACGATGCCAGCAGGTGTTTCATTCGCGTCAGCATATCCGTTGGGTTTCCGGCACCGGCCGAAGGGCTGCCATGTCGAGCCATTATCGGATGGAGGAATCGCGCGGAACTGAGCCGCATCAAGCGTGCATCGGAGGCAAATCAGTTGCTGAAAATAAATGCAAATGCGGACGTGAGCAGGTTCGACCTGACGCAAAGTGATCGCCGGCGACCACGTGTACAGTCGCGGCAGCGCGGCCTCGCCTGTCGCCACGGGCCGGCACCGCAGAAAGGATGAGCATGCCTTCCCTGCCCCGTCTGTTCATGCTGCTCGCCTGCGCCGCCGTCGCGGGCCGCGCGGGTGCGCAAGCGGCCCGCACGCTGTACGTGGCCCCGGATGGCGACGACCACAATCCCGGCACGCGGCGTGCGCCGCTGCGCACGATCCAGGCCGCCGCCGCGGCCGCGACGGCAGGCACGACGGTGCTGGTCGCGCCGGGCACCTACCGCGAAAACATCCGGTCCGCCGCGCAGGGCGATGCCGCCGCCTGGATACGCTATGTGTCGAGCCAACCCCGCCGGGCGAAGATCGTCGGCGGCGGCAGCGAGGCCGTCTGGGACAACCGGGGCGACCACGTCGAGATCGCCGGCTTCGACATCAGCGGCAGCGGGCGCATCGGGATCCTCAACTACGCCTCCGACGTGCGCATCGCCGGCAACCACGTCCACGACCTGGCGCTGTCGGGCGGCTGCACGGGCAACGGCGGTGGCGGCATCGTCAACGCGAACTACACGGCGGCCGATGCCGAGATTTCAGGCAACCTCGTCCATGACATCGGCGTGCCCGGCGCGTGCGCCGGCGTCCACGGCATTTATTACTCGAACCGGCGCGGCAACATCCACGACAACATCGTCTACCGCGCCTCGGCCTGGGGCATCCACTTGTGGCATGCGGCCGACCGGGTCCTCGTCGCCAACAACACGGTGTGCGCGAACGGATCTGCGCAGGTCGGCGGCGGCATCGTGGCCGGCACGGGCGACAGTCCGGGCGGGGTCGTCCTGAGCGCCACGTACATCATCAACAACATCGTGGTCCGCAACCCCGGCGCGTCGATCCGCCAGTACTGCGATCGGGGCAAGGCGTGCATCGGCACCGGCAACGTCGTCGCCAACAACGTCGTGTACGGCAACGGCAGCGACATCGAGATGCTCGTCGGTGCAGCCACCGGCACGATCGCCCGAGACCCCATGTTCGTTCGCTTCCGGCTCGACGGCACGGGAGACTTCGCGTTGCGGCGCGGCTCGCCGGCCCGCCGCCGCGGCATCGCGCTTGAGCAGGCGTCGCAGGCCGACATGCGCGATGGGCGCGGCGCGGACGCAGCAGCGCCGGACATCGGCGCACGTCCGCAGCGCTGAAGCGGGCAGCCCGACCGCGCCGACGCGCGGTGCACATCGCAGGACATTGACTGGCGTCCTTGCCGCGCAGGCCACGGGCGCTCCCCACCGGCGCCTCCACGCGACCGGCCCCCTCCTCGTCGCCAAACCGGCCAACCATCGGCGCCCGGCAACGCGCACCGCGCAATCCCGGACAGTTGCCAAGCGCTACATATCCGTTTTCGTTTTGATACCTCGGGAAAATTTTTTTTAAAAAAGATTGAACTTAGGAAGTTTCCGCCGCTCAAAAGTAACTCATTCACTTGTTGATGTAAGGAACTTCCTCTCATGAAAAAAGCCGTTTCCACGACTTTCTCCCGCCGTACCAACGCCCTGCTGGCCTGCGGCGCAGCCGTCCTCCTGGCCGCCGTCGGCGCCGACGCGAGCGCGCAGACCCCGAGTACCAGCATCTATCACTTGTACGTGTCGCCGACCGGTTCGGACTCCAACGCCGGCAGCTCGAGCAGCCCGTTCAAGACCATCTCCAAGGCGGCCGCGGTCGCCAAGCCCGGCACCACCGTGCACGTGGCGCCCGGCACCTATTACGGCAACGTCGCCACGAAGACGAGCGGCACGTCGACCAACCCCATCATTTTCCTGTCGACGACCAACTGGGGCGCGAAGGTCGTCGGCAGCGGTACCGAAGCGATGTGGACGAATAATGGCAACTACGTCCAGATCGTCGGCTTCGACATCACCGGTCCGGGCCGCCTCGGCATCCTGAACTATGCATCGAACACGCTCGTCGCGAGCAACCACATCCACAACCTCACGCTGTCGGGCGGCTGCACGGGCAGCGGCGGCGCGGGTGTCGTCAACGCGACCTACTCGGGCTCGAACGGCGACGTGATCGGCAACGTCGTGCACGACATCGGCAAGCCGGGCGGCTGCAACGGCGTCCAGGGCATCTACTCGTCCAACGCGGGCGGCAAGATCATGAACAACATCGTGTACCGCGTCTCCGCCTACGGCATCCACCTGTGGCACGCCGCGAGCGGCACGATCATCGCGAACAACACCGTGTTCGCGAACGGCTCGACCGGCATGGGCGGCGGCATCGTGACCGGTGTGGGCGACTCGCCGGGCGGCGTGCAGCTGGTCAATACGAAGGTCGTCAACAACATCGTCTACAACAACCCGCGTGCCGGCATCATGCAGTATTGCTACTCGGGCGTGTCGTGTATCGGTTCGGGCAACGTCGTCGCGAACAACCTCGTCTACGGTAACGGTTCCGCCATCAGCATGAAGGTGGGCAGCGCCACGAACACCGTCAGCGCGAATCCGCAGTTCGTCAGCTACAACCCGACGGGCACCGGCGACTATCGCCTGCAGAGCGCCTCGCCGGCGATCAACAAGGGCACCGCGAGCTGGGCACCGGCGACCGACTTCCTCGGCGCGGCACGTCCGAGCGGCGGCGCGTTCGACATCGGCGCCTACGAGATGGGCGCGTCGTCCACGACGGGCACCACCGGCACGACGGACACGACCTCGGCGACCTGGACCTACTGCGCAACGCAAGGCGGCACCTGCTCCTTCAGCGGCCTGCGTGAAGTCCGCTTCGGCACCACCACGGACTACGCGACGAAGGTCGTGACCGGTCCGGTCGCCTGCACCACCGCCGTGTTCGGCGACCCGGCGCCAGGACACGCGAAGTACTGCTACTACTCGAGCGTGGCGCAGTAACCATCCCGCCGCCCCGGCGCCATGCGGTGCCGGGTCGACGCAACGAAAGAAGGCCGCGAATCCGCGGCCTTTTTCGCTTTTTATTGACCCGCGCGGATCAGGCCGGCGGAGCGCCGCCCGACGGATCGCCGCCACGCGCATCTTCATCAAGGCTGCGCAGCCAGGCCAGCTTTTCCGCGATCTTGGCTTCGATCCCGCGCGGCACCGGCTGGTACCAGCCCGGTTCCGGCATGCCGTCCGGCAGGTACGTCTCGCCGGCCGCGTACGCGTGCGGCTCGTCGTGGGCATAGCGGTATTCGTGCCCGTAGCCCAGTTCCTTCATCAGCTTCGTGGGCGCGTTGCGCAAGTGGACGGGCACCTCGCGCGACTTGTCCTTGCGCACGAAGGCCATCGCGGCATTGAATGCGTTGTAGCCGGCATTACTCTTGGCGGCGATGGCGAGATAGAGGACGGCCTGACCCAGCGCCAGTTCGCCTTCGGGCGAGCCGAGACGCTCGTACGTCTCGACCGCGTCGTTCGCGAGCTGGATGGCGCGCGGATCGGCGATGCCGATGTCTTCCCACGCCATCCGCACGATGCGCCGTCCCAGGTATTTCGGATCGGCGCCGCCGTCCAGCATGCGGCACAGCCAGTACAGCGCGGCGTCCGGATGCGAGCCGCGCACGGACTTGTGCAGCGCCGAGATCTGGTCGTAGAAATTGTCGCCACCCTTGTCGAAGCGGCGCGCGTTCAGCGTGAGCGCGTTCTCGACGAATTCGCGCGTGATGTGCGTCGTCTGCGACGTGTCGGCCGACGTCTTCGTCTGTTCCAGCAGGTTCAGGAAGCGGCGCGCATCGCCGTCCGCGTAGCCGATCAGGGTCTGCACGGCGATGTCGTCGAACTGCAGGTGTGCAAGGCCCCCCTGCGACCGCGCGCGCTCGAGCAGCTGGCGCATCTCGTCGTCGTTCAGCGCCTTCAGCACGTACACCTGCGAGCGCGACAGCAGCGCCGAATTGACTTCGAACGACGGGTTTTCCGTCGTCGCGCCGATCAGGGTGACGAGGCCGGATTCCACGAACGGCAGCAGCGCATCCTGCTGCGACTTGTTGAAGCGGTGGATCTCGTCGATGAACAGGATCGTGTGATGGCCGCCGGCCAGGTAGTGCTCGGCCTGCTCGATGGCGGCGCGGATATCCTTCACGCCCGACAGCACGGCCGACAGCGCGATGAATTCGCAGTCGAACGCGTTGGCCGTCAGACGGGCCAAGGTCGTCTTGCCCACGCCGGGCGGGCCCCACAGGATCATCGAATGGGGACGGCCCGACTTGAACACGAGGTTCAGCGGCTTGCCCTCGCCCAGCAGGTGGCTCTGGCCGATCACCTCGGCGATCGTCTTCGGCCGCAGGCTTTCCGCCAGCGGGGCGGCAGGCTCGGTCTTGAAAAGGTCATCCATGGGCATCTCCCATGGCGCGCGCGGCGTTGTTATTGTTCATTCTGCCTATGTATGGCCGGTCCGTCGAAAGCGCAAGTGTAACGGATGCCCGGCCGCCGCGCGGGGCGCTTACTGGCTTACTGGTTAACGACTTCCGCGCCCTTGGGGATCTCGAACTTGAACGTCTGTGCGCCCAGCGCCGGATTGCGCTGGAAGCTCGTGAATTTCAGCAGCACGGTCTGGCCGAAGTTGTCCTTCAGCTCCATCGCCTGCGGGATGCCGTCCTTCAGGCCGATACCGATTTGCTCGAACGTCGTGTCCTTCGATTTCGGCGTCGCGTTCAGCCATTCCAGTCCATCGTGCGTGCCCGCCTCGGCCAAGGTGAAATTCTTTTCCAGGTCGTTGCTGCCGAACAGGATCGCCGCGGGCGAACTGCCCAGCGCGCCGCCCAGCTTGCGCGTGGTGACCTGGTTCAAGTCCTTGTCGTACAGGTACAGCGTGTCGCCGTCCGCCTGCAGCAACTGCTCGTACGGCTTCTGGTACGTCCAGATGAATTTGCCGGGGCGCGCGAATACGAAGGTGCCGCTCGACGTCTTGCCCGTCTTCGTCTTCATGACCTGCGTCTGCGTGAATTCACCGCGGGCCGATTTGGTGCCGGCCACGAAGGATTTGAATTGGTCGAGGGCGGTGGCGGAAGCGGTCCCCGTCACGGCGAGCGTGGCCGCGGCAATCAAGGTAGTCAGCTTAAACTTCATATGTCCTTTCGTAGGGTGGGCACCCCTGTGCCCACGCGGACGTTCGCGTACCGCTTGCATTCGCGTGGGCACGCGACCACCGGGTGTTACTCGGCGTTCGTGGCGGGAACCAGAATGTCCCGGTTGCCGTTCGACTGCATCGGCGACACGATGCCGCTCTGTTCCATCTGCTCGAGCAGGCGCGCGGCGCGGTTGTAGCCGATGCGCAGGTGGCGCTGCACCAGCGAGATCGACGCCCGGCGGTTCTTCAGCACCACGGCCACGGCCTGGTCGTACATCGCGTCGGACTCGCCGCCGCCTTCGCCGGCCGGCACGCCGTCGGCGCCGCCGCCCTCTTCGGCCACGCCCCCTTCGAGAATGCCCTCAATGTAATTCGGTTCGCCCGTCGACTGGAGATGTTTTACAACTCGATGCACTTCGTCGTCCGACACGAACGCGCCGTGCACGCGGATCGGCAGCCCGGTCCCCGGCGGCATGTACAGCATGTCGCCCATGCCCAGCAGCGTTTCGGCGCCCATCTGGTCGAGAATCGTGCGCGAGTCGATCTTGGACGACACCTGGAACGCGATACGCGTCGGGATGTTCGCCTTGATCAGGCCCGTAATCACGTCCACGGACGGACGCTGCGTCGCGAGAATCAGGTGGATGCCGGCCGCGCGCGCCTTCTGCGCGATACGGGCGATCAGCTCCTCGACCTTCTTGCCCACGACCATCATCAGGTCGGCCAGCTCGTCGATGATGATGACGATCGTCGGCAGCTTGTCCAGCGGTTCCGGCGCGTCCGGCGTCAGCGAGAACGGGTTCGGGATGTGCTCTTCACGTTTCGCCGCTTCCGCGATCTTGCCGTTGTAGCCGGCCAGGTTACGCACGCCCAGCTTCGACATCAGCTTGTAGCGCCGCTCCATCTCGTTCACGGCCCAGTTCAGCGCGTGGCCGGCCTGGCGCATGTCCGTGACGACGGGCGCCAGCAGGTGCGGGATGCCTTCGTACACCGACATCTCTAGCATCTTCGGGTCGATCAGGATCAGGCGCACGTCGGCCGGATCGGCTTTGTACAGCAGCGACAGGATCGTCGCGTTGATGCCGACGGACTTACCGGAACCCGTCGTACCCGCAACCAGCAGGTGGGGCATCTTGGCGAGGTCGGCGACGACGGGCTTGCCCGCGATGTCCTTGCCCAGCGCGACGGTCAGGCTCGACGCGCTGTCGCCGTACACCTTCGAGCCGAGGATCTCCGTCAGGCGCACGATCTGGCGTTTCGGGTTCGGAAGTTCCAGCGCCATGTAGTTCTTGCCGGGGATCGTCTCCACGACACGGATCGACGTCAGCGACAGCGAACGCGCGAGGTCGCGCGCCAGGTTGACGATCTGGCTGCCCTTCACGCCCGTCGCCGGCTCGATCTCGTAACGCGTGACGACGGGCCCAGGATACGCCGCGACGACCTTCGCCTCGACGCCGAAGTCCGACAGCTTCTTCTCGATCAGGCGGCTGGTGAATTCCAGCGTCTCGATGGCGACGGATTCCTGCGTCGGCGGCGCGTCGTCCAGCAGTGCCAGCGGCGGCAACGAGCCGTCGCCGCTCACTTCGAACAAGTGCGACTGGCGCTCCTTCTCGGCACGCTCGGAACGGGGCACGCTCGTCATCGCCGGCTCGATCTTGATCGGGCTCGGATTCGGCGCGGACGCGGACGGCAGCGGGGCCGCGGGCGCCGGCTTCGCGGACGCGGGTACCGGCGCGGGTGCGCGCGGTGCCGGCGGCGCGTCGTCCGGATCGTCGAACGATGGCTCCATCGCGAACGGCGCCGGTGCCGGCGGGATGCCGTCGAGCTCCGGTTCCGCCTTCGCGCGCGCCAGCTTCGCCTCGCCACGGGCCTTGACCTTCGCCTTCATCTTGGCGAGGAAGCCCGGCGCCGGTGCGGCGTCCGCCCCTGCGTCGTCCGCCTCGTCGTCGGACGGCGCGCCGATCCGCACGGGCGAACCCGCATGTTTTTCCACGTACTTGGCGCGCTCGTGCACGACGACCTCGTCGCGCTTGTGCGCCGCGGCCTCGCCGTAGCGGCGGTCTTCGCGGTCTTCGTAGCGCAGGCGGAACCAGTCCCACGTCATCTCGACGGATTCGCCGATGCGCTCGGCCACGGCCAGCCACGACACGTGGAAATACCAGGAAAAGCCGAGGCCGAACATGAGCAGCAGAAGAAGGGTCGCGCCCGTGAAGCCGAACGCGTTGTGGGCGGCATGGCCGATCAACTGGCCCAGCACGCCGCCGGCCGCGCGCGGCAATTCCACTTTCAGCGACCACATGCGCAGGTATTCGAGGCCCACGCTGCCGGCAAACATCAGCACGAAGCCGATCCAGCGCACGAGCGTCTCGCCCTGGTGCTCGGGTTCCTGGTCCGCTTCCTGCACGATGAACCGGGTATGCAGCCGGCGATAACCGCTCCACACGGCGCGCGTAAAACAGACGCACAGCCACCAGGCGGAAAAGCCGAAGATGAACAGCAACAGGTCGGCCAGCCAAGCGCCGGCGCGGCCGCCCAGGTTGGCGATGCGGGGCACGACGTTCTCGTGCGAGAAGCCCGGATCGGCCCGGTTATAACTGAGCAAAATGAGGACGAAATACAACAATGCGACGGCCGTGGCCAGCCAGCGGGCCTCGGACAACAGGCGCACGAGCCGGTTCGGCAGCGGCTGCCGCGGTGGCCTCGGCTTGTGAGTATAGGTCGTGCTCGTCGATGGACTATTCTTGCTCATTGCGGTTTGAAACGGTACTGCCGGGTCACAATGCCCCAAAGATGACCATTCTAAGCGATATATTGCCGCCCTGGCCCCACGATTCATGCTTGTCTGCATCATCGACTATAATCCCGGCTCCAACGCCTCTTGATTCCGCACTGCCCGGCCCCCACTTTCCGGGCATCATCCAATAGAAGAAGTTCAACATGACCACTCGCAAACACGCCAAAGTCCTGATCCTCGGTTCCGGTCCCGCCGGTTACAGTGCCGCCGTCTACGCCGCGCGCGCCAACCTCAGTCCGATGCTGGTGACGGGTGTCGAGCAGGGTGGTCAACTGATGACGACGACCGACGTCGAGAACTGGCCGGGCGACCCGCTGGGCGTCCAGGGTCCGGAACTGATGCAGCGCCTGCTGCAGCACGCCGAGCGCTTCAACACCGAGATCGTGTTCGACCACATCCACACGACGTTCCTGAACGAAAAGCCGATCCGCCTGGTGGGCGATTCGCACGAATTTACCTGCGACGCGTTGATCATCGCGACGGGCGCCTCCGCGCAATACCTGGGCCTGCCCAGCGAGCAGGAATTCATGGGTAAAGGTGTCTCCGCGTGCGCCACGTGCGACGGCTTCTTCTACCGTAACCAGGAAGTCGCCGTGATCGGCGGCGGCAACACCGCCGTCGAGGAAGCGCTGTACCTGTCCAATATCGCGACGAAAGTCACCCTGATCCACCGCCGCGACAAGTTCCGCGCCGAGCCGATCCTCGTCGACCGCCTGATGGGCAAGGTCGCGGAAGGCAAGATTGTGCTGGAACTGAACCAGACCCTGGACGAGGTGCAAGGCGACCAGAGCGGCGTCACGGGCCTGCGCCTGAAATCGACGGATGGCAGCGCGACGAAGGAGATCAAGGTGCACGGCCTGTTCGTGGCGATCGGCCACAAGCCGAACACGGGCATCTTCGACGGCCAGATCGACATGCACAACGGCTACATCAAGACCCGCGGCGGCAGCGAAGGCATGGCCACCGCGACCAACGTCCCAGGCGTGTTCGCGGCCGGCGACGTGCAGGACCACGTGTACCGCCAGGCGATCACGTCGTCAGGCTCGGGCTGCATGGCCGCGCTGGATGCCCAGCGCTACCTGGAAGCTTTGGAGTAAAAGGTGGCTCGATGGCGATGAAGGACTTCGCTGATTTGAAATCCTTGCGCGACAAGCTCAAGGAAGAAGAACGGCTGCGCGCCATCGAGAAGGCCGAGCGGGAAAAGCGCGAGCGCATCGCGCGCGAGCACGCCGTCGAATTCCGCTCGGCCGTCACGGACGTCGTCAAGATGCCCGAATCGGACCGCTACGTGTGGCGGCCGATGCACGAATTCGAAACGCGCGGCCAGCCGCTGCCGACGCGCCCCCGCACCCAAGAGGAAGAAACGGCCGCCGTGCTGCGCGAATCGATGCTGTCCGACCAGTTCGACGTGGACGGCCTGCTCGACGAAGACCCGTCCCTCAGTTGGGCGGCACCCGGCGTCGGCCCCGACGTCGTGAAAAAACTGCGCAAGCGCCACTGGCCCGTCGAGGACGAACTCGACCTGCACGGCCTCACGCGCGACGACGCGCGGCGCCACGTCGACGCCTACCTGCGCAAATCCGCCAAGCGCGGCATCCGCTGCGTGCGCATCATCCACGGCGTGGGCTATGGCTCGGCCGGCGGCGAGCCGGTGCTGCGCGGCATGGTCCACAGCTGGCTCGTGCAGACGGGCGACGTCGTCGCCTTCTGCGTGGCGAACCGCACCGATGGGGGCAACGGCGCATTGATCGTCCTCCTCCGCCCTGCGTTGCTGGACTGATCAGCTTTCACCTTTGTCAAGTCATAGAATGAATGTGTCCAAATGCATTCATTCGGGCACGATTCATTGTCAGGAATCCGCAACGATTTGATGAAAGCGGTAAGATTCACGCTCCGTCGCGCCACCCGGGCGCCGCCAGTTCGAGGATGCATGAGTGAAGTCCAGTACGCCAGTGCCGATGGCAGCGCCGCAGCGGGTCGACCTGCACAATTGTGCGGATGAACCGATCCACATCCCCGGCACGATCCAGCCGCATGGCTCACTCGTCTTCCTCTCAAGCGCCGGCCTCGTCGAAGGCTGGAGCGCGAACATCGCTGCCTTCGCCGGCAGCGAGCCGTCGTTGGGGCAGCCGTTCGGCGCGCTCGGGCTGCCGCAGACGGTGACGGCACTCATCCAGGAATGCTATGACACGCTGGTCGACGGCACGGCGCCGGCCACGGTGACGGCGCTCGACGTCGACGACCGCGAGTCCGATTGCGTCGTCCATGCGCACGGCGGACGCGTGCTCGTGGAATTCGAGGCGCGCGACGTCGGCATGGGCGAGGTCGCGCAGTTCGCGATCAAGGCCCATTCGTCGATCGACCGCCTGCGCCGCCAGCGCACGATCGACGGCCTGCTGGAGACGGCCGTGCGGCAGGTACGCGACTTCACGGGTTTCGACCGCGTGATGGCCTACCGGTTCCGCGCCGACGATTCCGGCGACGTGGTGGCCGAAGCGCGCCGCGACGACCTCGTGCCCTACCTCGGCCAGCGCTACCCGGCCGGCGACATCCCGCCGCAGGCGCGCCGCCTGTACGTGCTGAACACCCTGCGCATGATCGCCGACGTCGGCTACACGCCCGTGCCCCTGCTGGGCGCCCCGGATGCAGCGCCGCTGGACATGAGCTTCGCCGTGCTGCGCAGCGTGTCCCCCATCCACGTGGAGTACCTGCAGAACATGGGCGTCGGCGCGTCGATGAGCGTGTCGATCGTCGTGGGCGGCCGCCTGTGGGGCCTGATCGCCTGCCACCACATGGCGCCGAAGCGCGTGCCCTATTCCGTGCGGATGGCGGCCGACGTGCTGGCCCAGGTGATCGCGTCGACCGTGCAAGGCATCGAGGCGCGCGACGACGCGGAGCTGGTCGCGCATGCGGCCAACGTGCGCACGGGCCTCGTGGAAGCGCTGCTGCTGGAAGACGATCCGCTCGACGCCCTCGTCCACCACGGCGACGGCCTGCTGGAGTCGACGCACGCGCAGGCGCTCGTCGTATGCCAGTACGGGCGCGTCGTGTGCCGTGGCGTCGACCAGGCGCTGGGCGACGCCGTCGTCGAGTCGCTGCCGGCCGAGGCGAGCGACGTGCTCACACGCACCGGCGTGCAGGACTGGCCCGACGCGATCCAGCCCTTGCTCGGCAAATGGGCCGGCATGCTGGCCCTGCCGTTCGATCCGCCCAGCGGCGGCTGGTGCGTGCTGCTGCGCACCGAGCAGGTCGAGGAAGTGGCATGGGGCGGCAAGCCGGACAAGAGCCAGGCCGGTCCGCTGGGCGAACGCCTGACGCCGCGCGGCTCGTTCGATGCGTGGATCGAAACCGTGCGCGGCCGCGCGCACCCGTGGGAAGACGGCATCCTCACGCATGCGCGCATGATGCTGGGTGAACTCGTGCGCGTGTCGAACGCGCGCCGCGCGCAGACGGAAGCGACGCGCGCCCAGCTGCTCGCGATGCTGGGCCACGACCTGCGCGACCCGCTCAACTCGATCAACATGGCGGGGATGGTGCTGGAACGGACGGACGGCGGCAGTAACAAGGGGACGCTGGGCAAGCGCATCCAGTCGTCCAGCAACCGCATGCAGCGCATGATCGGCCAGGTGCTGGACATGAGCCGCATCGACCGCGGCCTCGCGCTCGGCGTGGAGCTGCACCCCGTCGACCTCGCGGCCCTCGCCTGCGACCTGGTCGAGGAAGCACGCCTCGCCTACCCGACCATCGTCTACGACCTGCAGACGACGGGCCCCGCGTTCGTGCTGGCCGACGCCGGACGCCTGGGCCAGGTGATCTCGAACCTGCTGTCCAACGCGCGCCACCACGGCGAGCAGAACGAGCCGATCACGATCCGCCTCGCGCAGCAGGACGGCCTCGCCGTACTGGACATCGCGAACGCGGGCGCGCCGATCCCGGCGGAGACGGAAAGCACGCTGTTCAACCCGTTCAAGCGCGGCTCGCTGAACAACCCGCGCAACCGCACGGGCATGGGCCTGGGGCTGTACATCGCCCAGCAGATCGTGCGCGAGCACGAGGGCGAGATCGCGTACCGGCACGAGGACGGCAAGGTGGTGTTTGCGGTGCGGCTGCCGCTGGCACCGGGCCATGCCGCGCGGTCCTGACACGACAATAACCGCATGGTAGTCTAGCGCGTCGACACAACCTGCCGCCGCATGCACCTCATCACCGTCATCGAAATCATCGCGATCCTCGTCGGCGCGTTCTCGGGCTTCATCGAGGCGCGGCGCAAGCGCATGGACGTGGTGGGCGTGTTCACGGTGGCCTTCATCGCGGCGTTCGGCGGCGGCACCTTGCGCGACATCCTGCTGGACAAGCGCCCGCTGTTCTGGGTGATCCACGAAGAGTACGCGATCCTGATCTTCGTGCTGGCCCTCGTCGCGACGCCGGTCATCCGCACCCTGCGCCAGATCGTATCGGAGCGGCTGATCGTCATCGCCGACGCCGTCGGCCTCGGGCTGTTTTCTGTCGCCGGCGTATCGTCCGCGCTGGACGCCCACATGCCGCTGTTCATCGCGTCGATGATGGGCGTGATCACGGGGATCTTCGGCGGCGTGATGCGCGACATCGTGTGCAACGAAGTCCCGATGGTGTTCAGGGACGGCAAGCCCTACGCCATCTGCGCGTTCCTCGGCAACTGGATGTTCCTGCTGCTCGGGATGAACGGCTTCCCGCACGATTTCGCGCTGTGGTCCAGCGCGATGTTCATCGTCGTGTTCCGGCTCGTGACGTGGAAGTTCGATTTCCGGGTGGGGCGCTGACGGATCAGATGTCCGGCAACGGCTCGGCGCCCGCGACGATCTTGTACGCGTTGCCGTCGAAGCGGTACAACGCCGATTGCTTCACGACGGACGTCACGTGCTCGGGCTGGCGGCCGTCCTGCTCCTGGACCAGCGTGTAGTGCTTGCCCGTGAAGTCGACACGGATATCCCAGTACGGACCGGGATGCCCGCCATCGACGAAACGGGCGGCGCCGCTGACGTCCCAGCAGTCCGCCATCCCGGGCACGCAGGCGCCGGCGTTGTCGGAATGGTCGCCGAACCCGCCCAGGCTGCGCACGCCGTCGGCCAGGTCGTAGACGGCCGACCCGGACACGGTACTGCCTTGCCAGGTGCCGCCGCCGGATACGATGAACCCTGGCCGCCCGGGCCCGACCTGGACCCATGAGACGGTGCCGATCGAACCGAACGTCCCCCGCTCGTCCAGGCCCTCGCTGCGGGTCAGCACCACCCACCGTCCGCCTTCGCGCCGCAGCAGATAGACGTTGAGCAGGCCCGGCGACACGTGCGCCGTCTGGTCGTTACCCTGCTCGTCGGAAGGTGCCCCGTTCACGATGGCGACCGTGCGCCCGTCGGCGAGCGTGGTCGTCGCGACGAGGGTCAGCGCATACCAGTCCGAAGGCTCGTGGCCACCCTCGATCTCCGCCACGGCCATCCCGCGCTCCCGTTGGTAGCTGTCGCCGAAGATGGCACGCATCAAGTCGTCCGCGAGCTGCTTCCGCTCTTTCATCGACCGTGCCGGAACGGGCGTCGACATCGACTTTTCGGCCTGCGCGACGGGGGCGGCTCGAGGCGCGGCCGCGGGTGGAAGCGCGGGCCTCGGCGCGTCATGGCGCGAACAGCCGGCCAACAACAATGCGGCAAGCAGGACGGGCCGACAGGATGGCCCCCATGTCGCGCGGCGCGACGACAAGCGCGATCCCGACTTAGACTGCGTCCGGTCCCGTCTCGCCCGTGCGGATGCGAATCACCTGCTCCACTTCCTGCACGAAGATCTTGCCGTCGCCGATTTTGCCCGTGCGCGCGGCCTTGATGATGGCGTCCACGACCTGCTCGGTCAGCGCATCGTCGACCACCACTTCGATCTTCACCTTGGGCAGGAAGTCGACCACGTATTCGGCGCCGCGGTACAGCTCCGTGTGGCCCTTCTGGCGGCCGAAGCCCTTCACTTCCGTGACGGTCAGGCCCGTGACGTTGACTTCGGCCAGCGCCTCGCGCACTTCGTCCAGCTTGAACGGCTTGATCACGCAGGTAATCTGTTTCATCGTTTATCTCCTAGTTCCGGTTGCCTGGATTATCGCATGGCACCCGGTCAGTCCGGAATCCTCGCCAGCTCGTCCATCCACACGGTCGCTTCCGAATCGCTGGGCGCGCGCCAATCGCCGCGCGGCGACAGCGAGCCGCCGTTGCCGACCTTCGGCCCGTTCGGCACGCACGAGCGCTTGAACTGGCTCGTCTTGAAGAAGCGCCACAGGAAGATGCCCAGGTTTTTCTTGATCGCCGCGAGGTCGTACTGGTTGCGCGCCGGGTTGCCGCCTTCCGGCCACGGCCCGGCCGCGCGATCATGCCACGCGCTCCACGACAGGAAAGCGACCTTGGCCGGCCCGAAGCCGTAGCGGATCGTGTAGTACAGGTTGAAGTCCTGCAGCTCGTACGGGCCGATGAAATCTTCCGTCACCTGGGCCGGCTTGCCGGCCTCGCCCTGTTTTCCGGGCACCAGCTCCGGCGAGATCTCCGTCTCCAGCACGTTGATCAGGACGTCGGAGCCCGTGTCTCCGATCTGTTTGGTGTCGGCGACCCAGCGCACGAGGTGGGAGATGAGCGTCTTCGGCACGCTCGCGTTGACGTTGTAGTGCGACATGTGGTCGCCCACGCCGTACGTGCACCAGCCCAGCGCCAGCTCGGACAGGTCGCCGGTGCCGATCACGATCGCGTGATGATGGTTCGCGAGGCGGAACAAGTGACTGGTGCGCTCGCCCGCCTGCACGTTCTCGAACGTGACGTCGTACTGCTCGGCGCCTTCCGCGTACGGGTGGCCGAGGTCCTTCAGCATCTGGATGCAGCTGGGGCGGATGTCGATCTCGTGCGCCGTGCAGCCGACGACGCGCATCAGTTCGCGCGCCTGGCGCAGCGTCCTCTCGCTCGTCGCGAAGCCCGGCATCGTGTACGCGAGGATGTTCGTGCGCGGCAGGCCGAGCTTGTCCAGCGCCTTCGCGCACACGAGCAGCGCGTGCGTGGAATCCAGGCCGCCCGAGATGCCAATCACGACCTTCTCGTGCCCCGACGACTGCAGCCGCTGCACGAGCGCCTGCACCTGGATGTTGTAGACCTCCGTGCAGCGCGCGTCCCGGCGGCGGCCGTCCGCGGGCACGTACGGGAAGCGCTCGACGAGACGCGCGAGCGGCAGGTCGCGATCGAGCGGCAGCGCCACGCTGAACGGCTGCACGCGGAATTTCTCCACCTCGTGCGCGTGGCGGCGCACGGATTGCGCGAACGTCGTCGTGTGCATGCGGTCGACCGACAGGCGCTCGAGGTCGACGTCGCCGAAGATGAGGTGCGACTCGTCCAGGAAGCGTTCGGACTCCGCGAGCAGATCGCCCTTTTCGTAGATCAGCGACTGGCCGTCCCACGCCATGTCCGTCGTGGATTCGCCGCGGCCCGCGGACGTGTACAGATACGCGGCCAGACAGCGCGCCGACTGCTGCGCGACGAGCTGGTGACGGTAGCCGCTCTTGCCGACGACGACGTTCGACGCCGACAGGTTCACGAGGACCGTCGCGCCGGCCAGCGCGGCGTAGGACGACGGCGGAATCGGGACCCACACGTCTTCGCAGATCTCGACGTGGAAGCGGAACAGCGGCTGGTTCTCCAGTTCGAAAATCTGCTCGGGGCCGAATGCCACGTCCTGGCCGAGCAGGGAAATCCGGTCGACGGCCGCGTTGTCCGCCGCGCTGAACTGCCGACTTTCATAAAATTCGCCATAATTGGGCAGGTAGCTTTTCGGGACCACGCCCAGGATGCGCCCGCCCGCGACGACGACGGCACAGTTGAACAGCACGTGATTCACCCGCAGCGGCGCACCGACGACGAGTGCCAGCGGCAAGGAACTCGATGCGGCGACGACGTCGGCCAGCGCTGCGAGCACGGCGTCAAGCAGCGCGCGCTGGTGGAACAGGTCGTCGCACGTATAGGCCGAGAGGCCCAGTTCGGGGAAGGCGACGAGCACGGCGCCCGCGTCGGCAGCGTCGCGTGCGAGGCGGATCGTTTCCTGCGCGTTGAACTTGGGGTCGGCCACCTTGCAGCGCGGGCTGGCGACGGCCACGCGCACGAAATCGTGGGAATACAGGTTGAAGAATCGCTTGTCCATGGGTCTCAACAGCTCAGTCATCGCAAATACGGATTCACTCGCGGAAGTCATCTTGAATTATCGCACGCATATCGTTTCTTCTCTGTCCGAGATCGGCCAGCCGGCCTGGGACGCCCTCGTCGCGCTGCAGCCGGAGCCGAACCCGTTCCTCTCGTTCGCGTTCCTGCACGCACTGCACGAATCGGGCAGCGCGACGCCGGAGACGGGCTGGCAGCCGCAATACATCGCCCTGTACGACGCCGACGACCAGCTGGCCGCCGCCCTCCCCCTGTACGTGAAAGGCCATTCATACGGCGAGTACGTGTTCGACTGGGCATGGGCCAACGCCTACCAGGAGCATGGGCTCGACTATTATCCGAAGCTCCTGTCCGCGATCCCGTTCACACCCGTCACGGGCCCGCGCCTGCTCGCGCGCGACGCCCGCGCGCGCGCGGCGCTCGTCGACGTGCTGGTCGCCACGCAGAAGGCGACGGACGTGTCGTCCACGCACGTGCTGTTCCCGCCGGACGACCAGGCGCAGCAACTCGCGGCCGCCGGCTTCCTGCTGCGCAGCGGCGTGCAATTCCACTGGATGAATGCGGGCTACGCCACGTTCGACGACTTCCTCGCCACCCTGGAACACAAGAAGCGCAAGAACATCCGCGCCGAACGGCGCAAGGTGCGCGATGCGGGCGTCACGTTGCGGCGCGTGCGCGGGCCGGACATCGTCGACGAAGACTGGCGCTTCTTCACGCGCTGCTACCGCAACACGTACGCGGAACACTTCTCGAAGCCTTACCTGAACCTGGACTTCTTCCGCCGCATCGGCAAGACGATGCCGGACAACCTGCTGCTCGTGATCGCGGAACGGGAGGGCCGCCCGATCGCCGCGTCGCTCGTCGTGCACGACGCGACGACGTTGTACGGCCGCTACTGGGGCGCGCTGGAACACGTGCCGTGCCTGCACTTCGAGGCGGCGTACTACCAGCCGCTGGAATTCTGCATCGAGCAAGGCATCCAGGTGTTCGAGGGCGGCGCGCAGGGCGAGCACAAGATGGCGCGCGGCTTCCTGCCCACGCGCACGTGGTCCGCGCACTGGCTCGCGCATCCGTCGTTCGCGAACGCCGTCGAGCGGTTCCTGGAACGCGAGGCCGGCGGCATCGACGATTACATCGATGAACTCAACGACCGGAATCCGTTTCGCACATGACTGCCACGCCCCCGCCGCCGCTGGATGACCGGACCGTCGATGCCTACGACCGGCACGCCGCCGCCTTCGCCGCCGACTGGCACGCGCAGCCGCCGGCGACGGACATGCACGCGCTCATCCGGCAGTACTTCCGTCCGGGGCGCACGGCGGACGTCGGCTGTGGCAGCGGGCGCGATACGGCCTGGCTCTCCGCCCACGGTTACCCGGCCGTCGGCGTCGAGCCGTCGAACGGCTTGCTGGCGGAAGCCCGGCGGCGCTATCCCGAGATCGAATTCCGCGCCGCCGCGCTGCCCGATCTCGCGGGCGTGCCGCGCGCCCACTTCGCCAACGTGCTGTGCGAGACCGTCATCATGCACCTGGAGGCGGAACGCATCGCGCCATCGGTCCGGGCCCCGCTGGACCTCCTCGAACCGGGCGGCGTGCTGTATCTGAGCTGGCGCGTCACCGAGGGGTTCGATCGCCGCGACGAACATGGACGGCTGTATGCTGCGTTCGACCCGCAACGGGTGCTCGGCGCCTTGTGCGGCGCCACCGTCCTGCTGGACGAGCAAGTGGCGAGCCCGTCGTCGGGCAAGGTGATCCGCCGTATCGTCGCGCGGAAGACGTAACGACCTCGGCTGTTGCAAATCCGGCACGCCTGTGCAGGCATCCGTGCCGGAGCGTCCGGATGAGCAATTCCTCGCATACAATCGTGACGAGATAGCCGCTTCGCAGCCCGCCCCGTGCGGCCCTGTCGCCTCAGCCAGAGGAGAGCCATGCCGATCCCTGCCGTCGCCACGTGGTGGCGCTTTTCGCCCGCCCAGCTCCTGGAAAAATACGCCGACCGCACGTTCGACAGCGTCCATGGCACGGAAACGCGCACGTTCGCCGACCTGAAGACACTGGACATCGCCGGCACGAACAAGCGGCACGGCGAACGCTACCAGCCATCGCCCGTGTACTCGCTGCGGCGCCTGCTCAAGCGGCTGGACATCCGCCACGCCGACTTTTCCTTCATCGATTTCGGCTCGGGCAAGGGACGGACCCTGCTGGTCGCCGGCGAACTGCCGTTCAAGCAGGTCGTCGGCGTCGAGTTCAGCGCCGAACTGCATCGGCAAGCGCAGGACAATATCGAGCGCTATGGCAAACGCCGGGCGGGCGCCGTCGTCTCGGTCCATGCGGACGCGACCGAGTTCCCCTTGCCGCACGACGATCTCGTCCTGTACTTCTTCAACCCGTTCAGCGCCCCCGTGCTGAGCAGCGTGCTCGACAACCTGCTCGCCTCCCTGCAGGCGCACCCGCGCAGGATGATCCTGATCTACCTGTGCCTGCCAGATGCGCGCTGGCTGGACAAGCTCACCATGTTCAAGCGCCGCGCCACGTGGCACGACTACGTCGTGCTCGACACGGCGCCGCCCCGGCACTAGGTCAGAAGTTCCAGGGCCTTGCCGATGCCCGCCGCCGGCAGCACGTAGCGCGCATACGGCACGCCGCGGATCGGCGGCAGGTCGTGCTCGCGCCGGAAGCCGATGCCCTCGTACAGCCGCAACGCCGTCGCCATGATGAGGCTCGTGTGCAGGCCCACCGCAGGTGCGCCCGCGCGCGCGGCCCGCTCGAGCGTGGCGGCGACCAGCGCACGGCCGATGCCGGCGCCCCGTGCCGCCGGGTCCACGACCAGCATGCGGATCACGGACCAGTCGTCCGGATAGATCGCGCTGCGCGGCCGTCCCGGCCCCACGTGCACGACGGCGCCGACGACGGCACCGTCCCGTTCGGCCACGAGCAGGTCGCCGTCGGCCGCGAGGTCGGCCATGCGGCCGATGCCCGCGCTGAACGCGGGCCAGTCGTCGTAGTCGCCCGCGTACTGGGCGAACGCCGCCAGCGCGACGGCGTTGACGGCCGCGCGGTCGGCGTCGGCATAAGCGCGGATGAGGCCGCCGCTCATGCCGCCCGCCCCAGGTCGCCCCTGTCCAGCCACAAGGTCGGATTGTTGTCGGCCACGTCGCGCAGCAGGTCCCATACGACTTTGACGCGGCGCAGCCGGTACAGGTCGGTCGGCGCCGCGAGCCAGAACGAGCGCTCGGCATAGAAGCCCGGCAGCACCTGCACGAGGCGGCCGTCGTCCGGCACGGCGTACGGCGGCGCCATCATGAGGCCCATCCCCAGCGACGCGGCCTCGACCTGCGCGCCCATCCCCAGCGCGCACAGCCGGCGCCGCGGCGTGAAGCCGAGTTCGTTCAGGTACGACAGTTCGCGGCTGGCCAGGCGGTCCTGCACGTAGTCGACGAAGTCGTGGCGCTCCAGGTCGGCATGCGTCTGGATCGGCGGGTGCTTCGCCAGGTACGCGGGCGATCCGTACAGGTAGAAGCGGAACGTGGCGAGCCGGGTCACGACGTAGCGGCCCGTCGACGGCGGATCGAGCATGACGCCGAGGTCGGCCTCGCGGTTGGCGAGGTTGGCAAAGCGGGCCAGCGACAGCATTTCGATCGACAGGTCGGGATGCGCTTCGAGCAGTTTCACGAGCAGCGGCGCCACCACGCGCACGCCGAACACTTCCGGCAGGCCGAGGCGCACGACGCCCTGCGCCGCGATCTCCGCACCGCTCAGCTGCTCGGTGGCCGCGAGCGCCGCGCCTTCCATCGCCTCCGCATGCGGCAGCAGGGCCAGCCCCATCTCGGTCAGCTCATAGCCTTCGCGCGAGCGGTCGAACAAGGTCGTGCCGAGCTGCTGCTCGAGGCGGTCGATGCGGCGCGCCACCGTCGTGTGTTCGACGTCGAGGCGGCGCGACGCCCCCGACAAGGTGCCGGCGCGCGCCAGCTCCAGGAAAAACCGCAGGTCCGTCCACTCCGGCAGGCTGTGCATGTCGTCTCCTTTGCCGTTCGATGCGGCTTTTTCGAGAACCGGTTGTTTGATATCAAGATGACATATTGTGCACCAGTGCACATTGCCGCTGCAACGTTTTCGAATCAGCCCTTGCGTATGCACAGCAAACGGGATTTCCGGACGTCGCATCGTTGCCACGCCCCTGGCGCCGCCTCCACAGGGCGCTTCAGTCTGCTGTGCATAAATGCACAACCGGTGGGCGCGGCGTTGTCTTTTCAGCCAAATTCATCCGAGGCACACTTCCATCATGCGAAACGTACCTGAACGCATAACACCAAACAAAATCAGGAGACATTCAATGCGTGTTAGCAAGCAGAACCCGAACCGGCCGATCCGCTCCGCCATTTCCATCGCCGTGCTGATGGCCATGTACGGCAGCGCGATCGGCATCGCCCATGCCCAGGAAGACGCGAATGGCACCCCTGCCGTGGCGGCGCCGGACAACATCGGCAAGGTCGTCGTGACGGCCCGCCGCCGCGCCGAATTGATCCAGGACGTGCCGGGCGCCGTGACGGCGCTGTCCGGCGCCGAGCTCGAAAAGCAGGCGATCCCCGACCTCACCGCGCTCACCGACAAAGTGCCGAACACCACGCTCAAGACGTCGCGCGGCACGAACACGACGCTGACCGCGTTCATCCGCGGCATCGGCCAGCAGGACCCCGTCGCCGGCTACGAGCAAGGCGTGGGCATCTACCTCGACGACGTCTACCTCGCGCGCCCGCAAGGCGCCCTCACCGACATCTACGACCTCGAGCGCATCGAAGTGCTGCGCGGCCCGCAAGGCACGCTGTACGGCCGCAACACGATCGGCGGCGCCGTCAAGTACGTCACCCGCAAGCTGGCGCCGAAGCCCATGCTCGACGCCAAGGCCACCCTCGGCAACTACGACGAGCGCGACCTCGTCGTCAAGGCCAGCACGCCCGTCTCCGACATCCTGCGCGTGGGCGGCACGCTGGCCACGTTCAACCGCCACGGCTACGGCCACAACGTCCTCACGGGCCAGCAGAACTACAACAAGGACCTGTGGGCCGGCCGCGTCAGCGCGGAACTGCTGCCGACCAGCGACTGGTTCATCCGCTTCGCCTACGACCGCACCGTCGACGACTCGCAGCCGCGCCAGGGCTACCGCCTGACACCGGGCCCGGCGCCCGCCAGCGTCCAGCCGCTGCCCGGCCTGTACGACACGCGCGCCGACCTGTATTCCGTCGTCGGCCACAAGCAACAGGTGATCAACCAGGGCACGTCGCTGCTGCTCGAATACACGATCGATCCCACCTTGTCGTTCAAGTCGATCACGGCGAACCGCAAGTCGGAATCGTATGCCCCGATCGACTTCGATTCGCTCGAGACCCCGCTGTTCGAGGCCCCCGCCATCTACAGCGACCACCAGACGAGCCAGGAATTCCAGCTCACGTACACGGGCTCCCGCCTGCAGGGGGTGGCCGGCGTGTTCTACATGAAGGCCAATGCGTTCAACAAGTTCGACGTGCTGTACAACGCGGCCGGCGGCCTGTCGCTGCTGACCTACGACGACATCGACACGAAGACGTGGGCCGCCTTCGCCGACGCCAGCTACAGCGTCACGGACACGTTCAACGTCACGCTCGGCGGCCGCTACACGGACGACCAGCGGCGCGCGCGCATCTTCAAGCAGACCTATCTGGGCCTGGGCGGCTCCGCGCTGCTGGGCAATCCGAGTGCCGTCGCGTTCGGCAAGCCGAACACGGACCTCGGCAAGGACGACCTCGACCGCACCGACAAGAAATTCACGCCGAAGGTCGGCATCGGCTGGAAGCTCGCGCCGGAACACAACCTGTACAGCACGTTCTCGAAAGGCTTCAAGGGCGGCATGTTCGACCCGCGCATGGACTTGACGGCATCGGGTGGCCCGAACACGGCGGCCTCGCTGGCCAAGCGGCGCGGCGTCGATCCGGAAGAAGTCAGCACGATCGAGGTGGGTCTGAAGTCGTCGATGAACGGCGGCCGCCTGCAGACGAACGCGGCCGTGTTCTACACGGACTACAAGAACGTGCAGATCCCCGGCTCGATCCCGACCTATGACGCGAGCGGCAACGTGAACGGCTTCGCCGGCACGCTGACGAACGCGGGCAAGGCGAAGATCGACGGCCTCGAACTGGAAATGATCGCCTACCTGACGAACGCGCTCAGCGTGAGCGCCATGTACAGCCACATCGACGCGAAGTACAAGGAGTGGTTCGTCGCGAACGGCGCCAGCCTCGTGAACATCGCGAGCAGCACGGAATTCCAGAACACGCCGAAGAACGCCGCCAACCTGTCGGTGAACTACGACTGGCCGCTCGCCCTGGCAGGCCGCGCCGGCACGCTGAGCCTGACGAACAGCCTCGCGTACAAGAGCAAGGTGTACCAGACCGAGATCGCGCGCCCGACCGGTGTCGCCAGCCTCGACGCCACCATCCCCGGCAACCTGGCGCTGTCGCAGGGCGGCTTCAGCCTGTGGGATGCGGGCCTCGTGTGGACGAGCGCCGACCGCAAGTACCAGGTCGGCCTGCACGGTCGCAACCTGACGGACAAGCGCTACAAGGTCGCCGGCTACAACTTCTCCGGCTTCTTCAATTCCGTCACCGCGTTCTACGGCGACCCGCGCACCTACCGCGCGACGCTGGACGTGAAGTTCTGATCGTCCGCCCGGCCGCGAGGAGAGTCCCGGACGGGGCTCTCCACCGGGTGCCGCTCAACCCATTAACGGTCACATGTCCACCTACACCGACATCACCTTCAGCAGTGACGATGGCTTGTCGCTGCACGCGCGCGACTACGCGGGCGCGGGCGGTCCGGCGCGCCTGCCCGTGATCTGCATCCACGGGCTCACGCGCAACGCGGCCGACTTCGACGAGCTCGCGCCGCGTATCGCCGCCCTCGGCCGCCGCGTGCTGGCCGTCGACGTACGCGGCCGGGGCGAGTCGCAGCGCGATCCGAATCCCGACAACTACGCGCCCGGCGTCTATGCGGCCGACATCGCGCGTCTCGCCCGGGACCTCGGCATCGAACGCGCCGTCTTCATCGGCACGTCGATGGGCGGGCTGATCACGATGACCCTGGCGGCGCGCCGCATCGACCTCATCGCCGCCGCCGTGCTGAACGACATCGGCCCGGTGCTGTCGGAAAAAGGCCTTGCGCGCATCGCCGGCTACGCGGGCCGCGCGGCCGTCGTGCACTCCTGGGAAGCGGCCGCCGCGGGCATCCGCGACATCAACGCCTGCGCCTTCCCCGACAACGACGCCGCGGAATGGGACAAGTGGGCGCGCCGCGCCTTCGCCCCCGATGCTGCGGGCGGGCTCGTGCCCCGTTACGATCCGAACATCGCGATCGCCCTGCAAACCGGTAAACTCAGGCCGACGTCGCTGCCGCTGCGGATGGCGTTCCGCAAGCTCGCGCGCGAGCGCCCGCTGCTGCTCGTGCGTGGCGCGCTGTCCGACCTGATGGAAGAACGGCAGACGGCGTGGATGCGGCGCGCGGCACCAGCGATGGCCTATGTCGAGGTGCCGAACCGGGGCCACGCGCCGATGCTGACGGAACCGGCGGCGCTCGATGCCATCGTCCGGTTCCTGTCCCGAGTACCCTGAAAAGAACACGCGCGCACCCGGTGCGCCACCACTAGGAGACGAGATGAAACACATGAAAGCCCTGCCCGCCGCTCTGTTCGCCGCCTTCGCCCTGACGGCAACGGGCACCGCCCTCGCTGCCCCCGACCTGAAGGTGGCCCTCATCGCCGGCAAGACGGGCCAGCTGGAATCGTATGCGAAGGAAACGGAGACCGGCTTCATGCTGGGCCTCGAATACCTCACGGGCGGCAAGATGGAGATCAACGGCCGCAAACTCAAAGTGATCGTCAAGGACGACCAGGGCAAGCCCGACCTCGCGCGCACCCTGCTGGCCGAGGCCTACGGCGACGACAAGGCCGACATCGCCGTCGGCACCACGTCGTCGGGCGCCGCGCTCGCGATGCTGCCCGTCGCGAAGGAATACAAGAAAGTGCTGGTCGTCGAGCCGGCCGTGGCCGACGAGATCACCGGGGCCAAGTGGAACAAGTACATCTTCCGCACGGCGCGCAACTCGATGCAGGACGCGCTGGCGGCGGCATCCACGCTGAAGAGCGGCAGCATCGGCTTCCTCGCGCAGGACTACGCGTTCGGCCGCGACGCCATCAAGGCCGGCAAGGAAGCGCTGGCCGCCACGGGCAGCAAGGCGACCGTCGTCCACGAGGAATACGCCCCGGCCGCCGCAACGGACTTCACGGCGCCCACGCAGCGCCTGTTCGACGCCCTGAAGGACAAGCCGCAGCCGCGCGTGCTCGCGATCGTGTGGGCCGGGCCGAACCCGATGAACAAGATCGCCGACATGAAGCCGGAGCGCTACGGCATCTCGCTCGCGCCGGGCGGCAACATCCTCCCCGTGATGAAGACGTGGAAGGCGTACGCGGGCACGGAAGGCACCATCAACTATTACTACGGCTTCCCGAAGAACAAGATGAACGACTGGCTCGTGGCCGAGCACACGAAGCGTTATAAAGTCCCGCCCGACATGTTCACGGCGGGCGGCATGGCGGCGGCTGCGGCCGTCGTCGCGGCGCTGCAGAAGGTCCCGTCGGGGAATGGCGACCAGCTCGTGACGGCGATGGAAGGCATGTCGTTCGAGACGCCGAAAGGCACGATGACGTTCCGCAAGGAAGACCACCAGGCGCTGCAGCCGATGTACCACTTCCGCATCAAGAAGGACCAGAAGAACGAATGGGACTTGCTGGAACTGGTGCGCGAGATCCCGGCCAGCGAGCTGCCTCTGCCGGTCCGCAACAAGCGCTGACATGACCACGCTGCAACCAACGCTGGCAACGCGCGACCTGACCATCCGCTTCGGCGGCCACGTGGCCGTCAATGCGGTGACGGCCGAGTTTTATCCGGGCACGCTGACCGTGATCGTGGGCCCGAACGGGGCCGGCAAGACGACCTACTTCAACCTCGTGTCGGGCCAGCTGCCCGCGACGTCCGGCACCGTGACCGTGCGCGGGCACGACGTCACCCGGCTCGGCCCCGCGCGCCGCACGCGGCTGGGGGTCGGGCGCGCGTTCCAGCTGACGAATTTGTTCCCCCATCTGACCGTGCTGGAAAACGTGCGGCTCGCGGTGCAGAGCCGCGCCGGCATCGGCATGAGCATGGTGTCGCTGTGGTTCGGCCATCGCGACGTCATCGAACGGGCCGAGCACTACCTGGAGCGCGTGGCATTGACGCCGAAGCGCGGCGCCCTCGTCGGCACCCTGTCGCACGGCGACCAGCGCAAGCTCGAAGTCGCGATCCTGCTCGCGCTGGAACCCGAGATCCTGATGTTCGACGAACCGACGGCCGGCATGAGCGTGGACGAGGTCCCCGTCGTGCTCGACCTGATCCAGCAGGTGAAGGCGGAGCGCAACAAGACCGTGTTGCTCGTCGAGCACAAGATGGACGTCGTGCGCGCGCTCGCCGACCGCATCATCGTGCTGCACAACGGCACCCTGGTGGCGGACGGTCAGCCGGCCGAGGTGATGCAATCGAAAATCGTGCAGGAGGCCTATCTTGGCACCCCCGAACCCGCGTGACGACTTGACGACGAGGCTGCCCACGAGCGAACCCATCCTGACCCTGGCCGGCGTCCACACCCACATCGGCCAGTACCACATCCTGCAAGGCGTCGACCTCGTCGTCCCGCGCGGCGGCCTGGCCGTGCTGCTGGGCCGCAACGGCGCCGGCAAGACGACGACCTTGCGCACGATCATGGGGCTGTGGAAGGCCAGCCGCGGGACGATCACGTTCGACGGCCGCGACATCACGAAGCTGGCCACACCCGACATCGCCCGCGCCGGCATCGCCTACGTCCCGGAAAGCATGGCCGTGTTTTCCGAACTCACCGTGCGCGAGAACCTGCTGCTCGCCGCGCAGAGCGGCCCGCTGGATGCGGCCCGCGTGGACTGGATCTGCGGCTTCTTCCCCGCGCTGAAGAAATTCTGGAACTACCCGGCCGGCAACCTGTCCGGCGGCCAGAAGCAGATGGTCGCCATCGCGCGCGCGATCGTCGAACCGAAGAAGCTGCTGCTCGTCGACGAGCCGACGAAGGGCCTGGCGCCGGCCATCGTGCAAAGCCTGATGGCCGCGTTCCGCGACCTGAAGGACACGAGCACGACGATCCTGCTCGTCGAACAGAATTTCAACTTCGTGCGCTCCCTGGGCGACACGGTGAGCGTGATGGACGACGGCCGTGTCGTGCACGCAGGCCTGATGCACGACCTGGCGCACGACGAACCCTTGCAGCAGCGCCTGCTGGGCCTGTCGCTCGACTCGCACCAGTGAGCGGAACCAAATGAGTGGAACAAACATGAGTGCAACCCTCCCCATCACCCAGGCGGACGCGCCGCTGCCGGCCGCCCGGCGCGACGTCGCCCCGCTGCTGCTCGTGCCGGCCGTCGTGCTGGCCGCGCTCCCGTTCATGAGCCTGCCCACGTGGATCACGTTGACCGTGGCCGGGCTCGCGATGGGCATGATGCTGTTCATCATGGCCAGCGGCCTCACGCTCGTGTTCGGCCTGATGAGCGTGCTGAACTTCGGCCACGGCGCGTTCGTGTCCGTCGGCGCGTTCACCGCGACGTTCGTGCTGCTGCCGATGCGCGGCTGGCTCGAGATGGATTCGCTGCTCGCCAACCTCGGCGTGCTGGGCCTGGCCGTGCTGCTGGCGATGGTCGCGACGGCGCTGCTCGGCTGGGCGTTCGAACGGATCATTATCCAGCCCGTCTACGGCCAGCACCTGAAGCAGATCCTCATCACCGTGGCCGGCATGATCGTGTCCGAACAATTGATCAACGTGATCTGGGGCCCCGAGCAGATCGCCGTGCCGCTGCCTGCCGCGCTGCGCGGCGCCGTGTTCGTGGGCGATGCCGCGATCGAGAAATACCGGCTGCTGGCCGTCGTCGTCGGCCTCGTCGTGTTCGCGGGGATGCTGCTCACGCTGAACCGCACGAAGATCGGCCTGTTGATCCGCGCCGGCGTGGAAAACGCCGAGATGGTCGAGGCGATGGGCTACCGCATCCGCCGCGTGTTCGTCGGCGTGTTCGCAGCCGGCTCCGCGCTGGCGGGGCTTGGCGGCGTGATGTGGGGCCTGTACAAGGAAACGCTGGTGGCGCATATGGGGAGCGAAATCATCGTGCTGGTCTTCATCGTGGTCATCATCGGCGGTCTCGGCTCCGTCGGCGGCTGCTTCATCGGCTCGCTGCTGATCGCCCTCGTCGCCAATTACGCGGGCTTCCTCGCGCCGAAGGTCGCGCTCGTGTCGAACATCGGGCTGATGGTCGCCGTGCTGCTGTGGCGCCCGGCCGGCCTGTATGCGAAAGGACGTCTCTGACATGCTGATCAAGCTGCTTTCCGGCGACCTCCCGCGCAGCCGGCTGCTCTCCGCCCTCCTCGTCGCCATCGTGCTGGGCCTGCTGTGCGCACCGTTCCTCTTTTCCGGCGCGCGGCCGCTGAACACGGCCGCGACGATCTGCGTCTACATCGTGCTCGTCGCGTCGTACGACCTGCTGCTGGGCTATACGGGCATCGTGTCGTTCGCGCACACGATGTTCTACGGGATCGGCGCGTACGGCGTCGGCATCGCGCTCGCGAGCGTGGACGAGCCCACGTGGGGCGCGATCGCGTGGGGCGTGGCCGCCGCGCTGGTGCTGACGGTCGCCCTCGCCTTCGTCATCGGCCTGTTCGCGCTGCGGGTGCGCGCCATCTTCTACGCGATGATCACCCTGGCCGTCGCGTCGTCGTTCGCCGTGCTCGCGTCGCAACTGTCGGACTTCACGGGCGGCGAGGACGGCCGCACGTTCAGCGTGCCGGAGCTGCTGTCGCCCGGGTTCACCCTGGTCGACCACGACGTGTTCGGGCGCGCCGTCGACGGAAGGCTCATCACCTACTACATCGTGTTCGCGGGCTGCCTGCTGCTGTTCCTGTTCCTGCTGCGCCTCGTGAACTCGCCGTTCGGCCGCGTGCTGCAGGCCATCCGCGAAAACGAGTTCCGCGCCGAGGCGCTGGGCTACCGCACCGTCGTCTACCGCATCTGGGCGAACGTATTGGCCGCCGTCGTGGCGGCGCTGGCGGGCGCGCTGATGGCCTTGTGGCTGCGCTACGTCGGCCCCAAGACGAGCCTCGACTTCGAAGTCATGACGGACATCCTGCTCATCGTCGTCATCGGCGGCATGGGCACGATGTACGGCGCCGTCGTGGGCGCCACGTTGTTCATCCTCGCGCAGAACTACCTCAAAATGCTGATGGGCCAGGCATCGGAGATGGCGTCCGGCGTGCCGCTGCTGGCGGCCGCACTGCACCCGGACCGGTGGATGCTGTGGCTGGGCGTGCTGTTCATCCTGTCGATCTACTTCTTCCCGATCGGGATCGTCGGCAAGCTGCGGCTGCGCCGCGCGCGCGGCTGAGCCTAAAACAAAGGGCCGCTCACCCGGAGGTGGCGGCCCTCTTGGCACGCACGGCGCGCCGGCGTCTTACGCTTTCGACGCGTTGTAGTTCTTCACGCCGGAGAGGATCTCGGCCTTGGCCGCGTCCGGGCCTTCCCAGCCTTCGACCTTGACCCACTTGCCCTTTTCCAGGTCCTTGTAGTGCTCGAAGAAGTGCTGGATCTGGCGCAGGGTCAGTTCCGGCACGTCTTCCACTTTCTGCAGGTTCGCATAGACCGGCAGGATCTTCTCGACCGGCACGGCCAGGATCTTCGAATCGCCGCCGGCTTCGTCCGTCATCTTCAGCACGCCCAGCGCGCGGCAACGCACGACGACGCCCGGGATCAGCGCGTACGGCGTGATCACGAGCACGTCGCACGGGTCGCCGTCGTCGGCGATCGTGTCCGGGACGTAGCCGTAGTTGCACGGGTAGTGCATGGCGGTGCCCATGAAGCGGTCGACGAAGATCGCGCCGGATTCCTTGTCCACTTCGTACTTGATCGGGTCGGCGTTCATCGGGATTTCGATCACGACGTTGAAGTCGTTCGGCACATCGCGGCCGGCGTTGACGTTGTTCAGGCTCATGGGTTGTCCTTGGTTGCTGGGGAAACAATAAAACAGAGATTATAACGAATCACCCTGGCCTTGTGCGTCGCACAAGGTCTCGCCAAGGCATGGAAGAGACGCCGCAACGGCGCTCGTGTTGGTTGCGGCCCGACAGCGCCAGCCTCCCCTGTTGCTCCACGCCCCACTCGGCAGCCCGAAATCAGCCTCGAAACCCGCGAAATGGGCCCTGATCGAGGGTGGCACGGCTTCTGCTGTATTGACGTCGTGGGCAGCCGCTCCGCGAAATCTCAACCACCATCGAGGGGAACAACATGAACATCCTGAAGCACATGGAAGCCATCTTCGTCACCACGCTCGCCGTCGTCGGCGCCGGGTCATTCGTCATCGACCGCCTGCCGGACGCCCAGGCCCGGCCGGCCGCCGCGCCGCTGCCCGTCGAGAACAACATCGGCACGCCGGGTCACATGGCCGTCATCATCGTGCACGGCCACCGTCCGTCGCGTGGCGCGTGATGCCCCTCACAGCACCGTGGCCAGCGCGCACTGCCGGTAGTGATTGTCGGCGTCCTCGCGCTGGCCCAGGGCCTCGTGCAACTGGGCCAGCTTCAGGTGGGCGTCGCGCACCATGGCGGGCTCGGTCGCGTCGGACAGCGCCTGTTCCAGGTAGCGCTGGGCCTTGCCCCATAATTTCTGGCGCAGGCACAGCGAGCCAAGCGTCAGCTCCAGTTCCGGATCGTTCGGATGGGCGCGCAGCCAGCCTTCGCAATTCTCGATCTGCGCGAGCAAGGCAGGCGAGCCTTCCGGGCCGGCCGCTTCGCGGTACGCGCGCACGACGCGCTCGTCCCATTCCGCCTTCAGGGCACCCTCGACGATGCCGCGGGCTTCGTCGTGCAGGCCACGCGCGTTGAACGCCGCCGCCGCGCGGGCCGCGATGTACGGCTTGACACGATCGGCCCCGGGCACCGTGTTCCACACGCGGCGGATCGATTCGGCGTCGTGGCCGCCTTCCGACAGCAGCGCGTCGTACGCCATCTCGCGCAGCCGGCCGGACAGCGCCGGATGCAGCGCGTTGCGCTTGTCGAGGATGCGCACGAGGCGCAGCACCTCGGGCCAGTTGCGCGCCTGCTGGTTGGCCTTCATGGCCCATTGCAGCGCGTGGATGTGGCGCTGGCCGCTCGCGTTGAGTTCCGCGACGGCTTCCAGCGCGCCTTCCGGCTTGTGGTCGTCGACGAGCAGCTCCGTGACCGTCATCAGCCGGGCCGTCTTCAGCGACTGGTCCTGCACGATACCGGCCAGCCAGGCGTCCCGGCGCGCGGGCTCGCGCATGCGGTGGGCGGCGCGGGCACCGATCAGCGCGGCGAGGCCTGCATTGTCCGGCAGGTCGGCGGCGCGCATGGCGGCCTTCTCGGCATGGCCGAAGCGGCCCTCGAACAGGGCTTTCAGCGCCTCGCGCAGGCCGCGGTTGGCTTCGCGCTCGCGCTTGCGGTAGCGGTACTCGGCCACGCGCTCGGGCATGCCGAGCGTGGCGCGCACGGCGCGCACGAGGCCGTACAGCACGAGGAACAGCAGCCCTGCCAGGACGACGAACAGGTTCAGCGACAGGTCGATCCGGTGCGGCGGGTAGAAAAAGACGACGTTGCCGGGATTGAAGCGCGCGGTCACGGCAATGCCGATGGCGGCGGCCATCAGGGCGACTAACCAGAGGAGTAAACGCATCGTGCAGGTCCCGCCGGTTAAGACTTCGATTTGTAATTGCGCACGGCGTTCAGGCTCTCCGACAGGTCGGGCACGTCGATCGTGACGTTATTGGCCTGCACCTGGCGCAGCAATGCCTGCGCCGCCTGCGTCGAGCGTGCCTTCGTGTCGAAGTACTTCACGAGCATCTGCTGCGCGGTGTTCAAGTCGTCGCGGAACGTGCCTTCGTTGCGCGACAGGAGTGCCAGGCGCGCGTTCAGCAGGCGCAGCTTGAGGTTCTCGCGCACGAAATACGATTCCGTCGGCGACAGCATCAGCGCGTCCGGATTGTCGACCGTGCGCACGCGGATCAGCTGGCGGATGTCGTCCCACATCTCGTGGCTCCAGTCGCGCCAAGTGTCCGTCACGCGCTGGCCCAGCGTGCGCTCGGCCGTGGGCGCGGGCGCGGCTGCGCCCTTCGCGCGGGCCGGATTATTCACGCGCGTCGGCGCGATCGGCTCGGCCGGCTTTTCGTCGGACAGCAGCGGCAGGTCGTCGATCTGCGAGATCACGTTGTCGATGCGCAGCGCCATGCCGGGCTGGTCGACGGACGGCAATGCCTTCAGCTTTTCGATGTCGCGCGCGATGGCGCGGCGGATCGTGATGAATTGCGGCTTGTCGGAACGCGACAGCGAACGGTCCGCGTTCTGCAGCGCGATCAGGGCGCCCTGCACGTTGCCGGCCAGCTGCAACTGCTGGCTCGCCGTGGACAGCACCTGCTCGATCTCGGACAGCGCCCACTCGTCGCGGTTCTTCGAGATGTCCTGGTACATCTGCTCCAGCGCGGCCTGCTGGCTCTGCGCCTCGGTCTGGCGGTTTTCCAGCACGCCGACCTTCACTTGCAGCTCCTTCGCGGCTTCCTGCACTTCGCGCACGGTCTGCGCCGTCTCGGCGTTCGACGCGTTGTCCTTCTGCAGCGTGCGCGCGACGTCCTCGCGCAACCGGTTGAAGCGCGTGTGCGTGGACCAGGTCTGGAGGGCCAGCAGGACGGCCAGCGCGAGGATGGCCACGTTCTGCGGTTTCTGCAGCAGACCACCGAGGCCCGTGCCGCTGGGCGGCGCACCGGGCGGCAGCGGCGTCAGATAGCTTTCCGGCGGCACGACCTGACCGCCCACGTTTGGTTTTTCTGGATTGTTGGGCAATTCATTCATGCTCGTGATTGTAACGCGGCAAGCAGCCGCTCGTCGCCGGACCCGGTGAGGGTCACGGCCGTGAAACCGAGTGCGCCCGCCGTTTCCGCGATGCGGGCGTGCGGCACGATCAGGCGCTGCTGTTGCAATTTTGCCACACTTGTTGCGCCATCAAGCTGTTCGACGAGGCCGGCAAGGCCGCGCAACGCTTCGGAGCTCGTGATGATCCAGTCGTTCGGACGGGCCAGCAAGGCACGCAAGGACGCTGCCAGGTCCGGCGTCAGGTCGGGGACGGCGCGGCGGTAGGCGGCCACCGTCTCGACGTCGATGCCGGCGCCGCGTAACGCGTCCGGCAGCAGTTCGCGGCCCGTCTCGCCGCGCACGACGAGCACCTTGCGACCGCGCAGCGCCGCCGTGTCGAGCGCCTGCAGCAGGTGTTCGGAATCGCTGCGCGACGCATCCAGCGGCGTGTAAATGCGATAGCGGGGACCGTCGACACCGTGGCGGACGAGCGCCGCGCGGCTGCCCTCGCCCACGACCGCGAGCGCCACCTCGGGCGGCCACGCATCGATGTGGGCAAAGGCCGCATCGACGGCGTTCGGCGACACGAACGCGACGAGCGCATAGTCGCGCACATGGGCGAGCACGGCGCGCAGCCGGGACTCGTCGGGCAATGGGGAGATGTCGAGCAGCGGCAGGATCAGCGGCGTGCGGCCGAGCGCCGCCACCGCGCGCGCCAGCGGCTCGGCCTGCTGGCGCGGTCGAGTGATGACGACCGTGTCAGACATCGCCGGCGGCTGCCGCCCTGCACTCGGCCAGGATGCCGTCCGCATCTTGCGCGGCCAGCTTGTGCGCCGCCTGCTCGCCGACGGCTTCCGGCAGCGCGGCCGGGCCGCTCGCCTCGGCATAGGCGCTGCGGCGGCCGTCCGGCGTGGCGACCATCGCGCGCAGGTGCAGGGTGTCGCCGTCGACGGTGGCGTGCGCCGCGAGCGGGATCTGGCAGCTGCCGCCGAACACTTGCGACACCTTGCGCTCCGCCTGCACGGCCTGCGCCGTGTGCGTGTGGTTCAGCGGCGCCAGCATGGCGCGGACGTCGAAGCCGGCCGCGTTGCCCGACAGGATCTCGATCGCCATCGCGCCCTGGCCGGCAGCCGGCAGGCTGTCTTCCGGCTCCAGGTACGCGCGGATGCGGCGCGTGAGACCAAGGCGCTTGAGGCCGGCGGCGGCCAGGATGATGGCGGCGTAGTCACCGCGGTCGAGCTTCGAGAGCCGCGTGTCGAGGTTGCCCCGCAGCGGCTTGATCACGAGCTGCGGATAGCGCGCGGCGATGAGGGCCTGGCGGCGCAAGCTGCTCGTGCCGACGATGCTGCCGGCAGGCAGCGCGGCCAAGGTATCGAAATCATTCGAGACGAAGGCGTCGCGCGGATCTTCGCGTTCCAGGATGGCGGCCAATTCAAAGCCTTCCGGCAACTCCATCGGCACGTCCTTGAGGGAGTGGACGGCCAGGTGCGCGCGGCCGTCGGCCATCGCCACCTCGAGCTCCTTCACGAACAAGCCCTTGCCGCCGACCTTGGACAAGGTCTTGTCGAGGATCTGGTCGCCGCGCGTCGTCATGCCGAGAATCTCGATCTGGCACTGCGGATATAATGCCGCGAGCCGGTCGCGCACGTGCGTGGCCTGCCACATGGCCAGGCGGCTTTCGCGCGATGCGATAATCAATTGCGCGGGAACGTGCTGCGTCGTGTCGTTGGAATTCAAAACGGTTTCTTTCACTGTCGTTGCGCCCGGATCGGGCAGCGGCGGTCAAGCCCATACTGAGTCCATAAATTCTAGCATGGGCCTACCCGCAGGCCATGGCCAACCGCCACCGTGCCGCGCAGGAACATTTCGCAATACCGATTCGTTGTATCTGTAGTTTCAACAATTCAACCATGGTCGATATGGACAATCCTGCTGCACTCTCCCCCCAACCGCCCGGCACTGTCGACAAGGACGCGCCGCTGAAAGAAGACATCCGCCTGCTCGGCCGCCTCCTCGGCGACGTGCTGCGCGACCAGGAAGGCGAAGCCGTGTTCGACCTCGTCGAGACGATCCGCCAGACCGCCGTGCGCTTCCGGCGCGAAGACGACCAGGAAGCGGACGCCGAACTGAAGGCCCTGCTCGCGAAACTGTCGCGCGAAGAGACGAACTCCGTCGTGCGCGCGTTTTCGTACTTTTCGCACCTGGCGAACATCGCCGAAGACCAGCACCACATCCGCCGCCGCCGCGCGCACCTGCTCGCGGGCTCGAAGCCGCAACCGTCCAGCGTCGCGTACGCGCTCACCCGGCTGAAAGACGCGGGCGTCGCGCAGGACACGGTCGAAGCCTTTCTGCGCGAGGCGCTGATCGCACCCGTGCTGACGGCGCACCCGACCGAGGTCCAGCGCAAGTCGACGCTCGACGCCGAGCACGACATCGCGCGCCTGCTGGCCGAGCGCGACCTGCCGCTGACGCCGAAGGAACGCGCACACAACCTGCAACTGCTGCAGGCCCGCATCGCGACCTTGTGGCAGACCCGGATGCTGCGCTATGAAAAACTGACGGTTGCGGACGAGATCGAAAACGCCCTGTCGTACTACCGCACGACGTTCCTGCGCGAGTTGCCGGCCGTGTACGACGACGTCGAGGAAGAGATCGCGGCGCAGTACGGCGCGGGAGCGTCCGGCCTGGACGACGCCGCGTACATGCAGATGGGCAGCTGGATCGGCGGCGACCGCGACGGCAACCCGAACGTCAACGCCGCGACGATGCAGCGCGCGCTCGTCCGCCATTCCACGACGATCTTCGATTTCTACCTCGACGAAGTGCACGCGCTGGGCGCCGAACTGTCGCCCTCCACGTTGCTCGTGCCTGCGAGCCCCGCACTGCTGGCGCTGGCCGATGCGTCGCCCGACCACTCGCCGCACCGCAGCGACGAGCCGTACCGCCGCGCGCTGATCGGCATCTACGCGCGCCTCGCGTCGACGGCCCGCGAGCTGGGCGCGACGAACATCCTTCGCAAGGAAGTGGGCCATGCGGATGCCTACCGCGATGCTCAAGAATTCCGCGCCGAGCTGCAGGTCCTCGTCGATTCACTGAACGAGAACCACGGCGCCATCCTCGCCGTGCCGCGTTTGAATGGACTCGTGCGCGCGGCCCGCATCTTCGGCTTCCACCTTGCCTCGCTCGACATGCGCCAGAGCTCGGACGTGCACGAGAAAGTGCTGGCCGAGCTGTTCGCGCGCGCGGGTGTCGAAGGCGATTACGCGGCGCTGTCGGAAGACGCGAAAGTGAAACTGCTGCTGGACGAACTGGCGCAGCCGCGCCTGCTGTACACGCCGTACGAAAGCTATTCGGACACGACGAATGCCGAGCTGCAGATCCTGCGCACGGCACGCGAGATCCGCAAGCGCTACGGCCGCCGCGCGATCCGCAACTACATCATCTCGCACACGGAAGAAGTGTCGGACCTGCTCGAAGTCCTGCTGCTGCAAAAGGAAACGGGCCTGTACCGTCCCAGCGAGAAGAAGAGCGACGTGATGGTCATCCCACTGTTCGAGACGATCCCGGACTTGCAGCGCGCCAGCGAGATCATGGGCGAATGGATGGCGCTGCCCGTCGTCGCGGACGTGATCGAGCACCAGGGCCGCCTGCAGGAAGTGATGCTCGGGTATTCCGACTCGAACAAGGACGGCGGCTTCCTCACGTCGAACTGGGAGCTGTACCAAGCGGAGCTGAAGCTCGTGAAAGTGTTCGGGGACGCGAACGTCAAGCTGCGGCTGTTCCACGGCCGCGGCGGCACCGTGGGCCGCGGCGGCGGCCCGAGCTACGACGCAATCCTCGCGCAGCCGCCGGGCACGGTCAACGGCCAGATCCGCCTGACGGAACAGGGCGAGATCATCTCGTCGAAGTTCAGCAATCCGGAGATCGGCCGCCGCAACCTCGAGCTCCTGGTCGCCGCCACGTTGGAAGCAGGCCTGATGCCGCATGGCGCCGACCGCGAACAGATCGAGCGCCTGTCGCGCTTCGAACCCGTGATGGCGGAACTGTCGCAGCGCGCGTACAAGGCGTACCGCGACCTCGTGTACGAAACGCCGGGCTTCACGGACTACTTCTTCGCCGCCACGCCGATCGCCGAGATCGCGGAGCTGAACCTCGGTTCGCGTCCCGCGTCGCGCAAGTCGACGCGCCGCATCGAGGACCTGCGTGCGATTCCCTGGGGCTTTTCGTGGGGCCAGTGCCGGCTGCTGCTGCCGGGCTGGTTCGGCTTCGGCGCGGCCGTCTCCGGCTGGCTCGCGGAAGGCGACCGCGAGCAACGCCTGGGCCTGCTGCGCGAGATGGCGCAGCACTGGCCGTTCTTCGCGACCCTGCTGTCGAACATGGACATGGTGCTCGCGAAGTCCGACCTCGCCATCGCGTCGCGCTACGCGGAGCTCGTGCCAGACGCGGAACTGCGCGAGCGCATCTTCAAGCGCATCGCGGCCGAGTATGGGGAGACGCTGCAGTGCCTGGCACTCGTCACGGGCACGGAAGAACGCCTCGTGAACAATCCGCTGCTCGCGCGCTCGATCCAGAACCGCTTCGCCTACCTCGATCCGCTGAACCACCTGCAGGTCGAGCTGATCCAGCGCCACCGCGCGCTGTCGGCCGAGCAAAAGGTCGACGAGCGCGTGCACCGCGGGATTCACCTGTCGATCAACGGGGTGGCTGCCGGCCTGCGCAATACGGGCTGACGCCGTAGCGACGCCGCCCCGGCCGGGGCGGTGTCATCGCCTGACGGAGATCCCGAATGCGAGACTGAGGTCCGGCGTATTCCGGTTCAAGCCATGCACGACCATCGCGTCGAGCTGGCAATCGCGGTTCACGAGCCACGACACGCCCGCATCGAACAGGGTCTGCGTGCCCCCGTGCGCCGCGCGTGCGATCTGCGGCGCGGCCAGTTCCGCGAAGCCGTGCAGGCGCTCGCTGAATGCCTTGCCCAGCGACGCGGCGAACACGCCGTACGTGTAGCGTGCACCGTTGTCGTCGCCGTCACGGCCCACGCCCGGCATCACACCGAGCGACCAGTCGTGGCCGAGATCCCATTCGAGCGGCACGTTCAGCGACGGCCGGAACCCGGTGCCGCGCAGCGCCGCGCTGCCGGTCGGCAGCGCCGCTTCCGCGATCACGCCCCACGACGGCCGCATGCCGTCCTGGTCGCCCAGATGCCATTTGACACCGGCCGCGCTGTCGGCCCAGCCGGCGCTGACCGTGCGCTCGCCGGAGGCCGGGTCGCTCGCATGGGCGATCGTGCGGCCGGCCGTTTCCACGCGCAGCTCCAGCGTATCGGACAGGCCCACGCGCAGCAGCGCGGGCGTGGTGAGCGTGCGCACGTGGGCGTCGTCGTCGCGCTGGCGATCCCACTGGACGCCGAGTTCGAGCTGCACGCGGTGGGCACCGACCACCTGGCTCGAGTTTGCGACGTTGGGACGGTCGGGATTGATGGTGTCGTCGTCGGCGTGGGCGGCGGGGAGCGACAGGAGGCCTGCCAGCAGGCAGGCCAGGTGAACTGAGCGGAAAGTGCGTGGCATAAGGTTGTCCGTGATGCGAAAGCCGACATTATGCCAAGACTGGCGCGGCCGCCATCGCATCCGCACGAAACAACGCCGCGCGGCCTTGCGGCGGCGCGGCGTGTCGAACGAGAGCGTGCGGGCTTACTGATTCTGCAGGAACGTCTTGAGCTTGTCCGAACGCGACGGTTGGCGCAGCTTGCTCATCGCCTTCGCTTCGATCTGGCGGATGCGCTCGCGGGTGACGTCGAACTGCTTGCCCACTTCTTCCAGGGTGTGGTCGTTCGACATCTCGACGCCGTAGCGCATGCGCAGCACCTTCGCTTCGCGCGGCGTGAGCGAATCCAGCACTTCCTTGATCACGTTGCGCATCGACGCATGCATTGCGGCGTCCAGCGGGGCCAGGGTGGCGTTGTCTTCGATGAAATCGCCCAGTTGCGAATCGCCGTCCTCGCCCATCGGCGTTTCCATCGAAATCGGCTCCTTCGCGATCTTCATGATCTCGCGGACCTTCGATTCCGGCATTTCCATCTTCGTGGCCAGCGTCGCCATATCGGGCTCGGTGCCCGTTTCCTGCATGATCTGGCGCGAGATGCGGTTCATCTTGTTGATCGTCTCGATCATGTGCACCGGCACGCGGATCGTGCGCGCCATGTCGGCGATCGAACGCGTGATCGCCTGGCGGATCCACCACGTCGCGTACGTCGAGAATTTATAGCCGCGGCGGTACTCGAACTTGTCGACGGCTTTCAACAGGCCGATATTGCCTTCCTGGATCAGGTCGAGGAATTGCAGGCCGCGGTTGATGTACTTCTTCGCAATCGAGATCACGAGACGCAGGTTGGCCACCGTCATTTCGCGCTTCGCCGTGCGGGCGCGCTTTTCGCCGGCCGCCATCTGGCGGTTGATCGTGCGCAGGTCGGCCAGCGGCAGCGCCACGCGCGCCTGCAGGTCGATCATGCGCTGCTGCAGTTCCAGGATCGCCGGCGCGTTACGCTTCAGGACGGCGCTGTACGGGTACGCGCAGTCGACTTCGCGCTGCACCCATTCGAGGTCCGTCTCGTTGCCCGGAAAGACCTTGATGAAGTGGGCGCGCGGCATGCCGCAGCGGTTCACGCAGATATCCAGCACGGAACGCTCGATCGCACGCACTTCGTCCATCTGGTGGCGCAACGTGTCGCACAGCTTTTCCACGACCTTGGCCGTGAAGCGGATGCCCAGCAGTTCGCTCGAGATCACTTCCTGCGCCGCCATGTACGCGTCCGAGCCGTAGCCCTGCGTCTTGAACGCGTGGCCCATCTTGTCGAACTGCTTCTCGATCAGGGCGAACTTGTCCAGCGCGCCCTTCTTCAGCGCAGCCAGCTGCTCGGCCGAATAGCCGGCCGCGGCGCTGCCGCCGGCACCGCCCTCGTCCTCTTCTTCCTCGACGTCGTCTTCTTCGTCTTCGTCATCCTCGTCGGACGCGCTGACGGGCGCGCTCGCGCCGGTGCCGTCGTTCGGGTCGATCAGGCCGTCGACGACGTCATCGATCTTCAGCTCGTCCTTGGCGATCTTGTGCGACAGCGCGATGATTTCGGAAATCGTCACCGGGCACGCGGAGATCGCCTGCACCATGTCCTTCAGGCCTTCCTCGATGCGCTTGGCGATGGCGATCTCGCCTTCGCGCGTCAGCAGCGACACGGCGCCCATCTCGCGCATGTACATGCGCACGGGGTCGGTCGTGCGGCCGAAGTCGGAGTCGACGGTCGACAGCGCCGTCGCGGCGGCCGCTTCCACTTCGTCTTCGCTCGTCGGCGTGACGACGGCATCCGACAGCAGCATCATTTCCGCTTCCGGCGCGCGCTCGTAGACGGCGATGCCCATGTCGTTGAACGTGGCGATGATGCCTTCGATCGCTTCCGGATCGATGATGTTTTCCGGCAGGTGGTCGTTGATCTCCGCGTGGGTCAGGTAGCCGCGCTCCTTACCCATGTTGATCAGGTTCTTCAGTTGCTGGCGGCGCTTTTCCAGTTCCTCGGCCGAGAAGCCCTCTGCCGCACCGAACAGGGTGGCACCGCCCTTGGCCTTGCGCTCGCGCAGTTTCGATGCGGCCTTCAGTTCGGCGCGCTCGACGGCGTTCAGCGCCGCGATCTCGTCGTTCTCCGGCACGAATTCGCTCGGCTTGCGGCCGCGGCGGCCCGGCACCTTCACTTGCGGCAGCAGATAGCCCGACGTGTCGATCGCGGCCAGCGCGGCGGCGTCCGTCGTCGTGCTGACGGTGCCGGCCGGCGTCGCCGTCGTCGTCGCGGCGGACGGCTCGATGCGGCGCGCCGTGCGGGCACGCACGACACGCACGGCCGGAGCCTGCTCGACCGGCGCTTCCGCTGCGATCGCTTCCTGTTCGACGACCGGCGCGGCCGCCGGTTCGGCGTCGGCCTTCAGCGCGGCGAGGCGCGACACGCGCTTCTTGACGATCACGGGCGGTGCGGCCGGTGCTGCCTGCGCCGCAACGGCTTCCGTCTCGGCGACGGCCTCGGCCGGCTCGGCCTGCGTCACCTCGGCGGCGACGGCCTCGGCTTCGGCGGCGCCCACGGCGACGGCCTCATCGAATTGTTCCGGCTGCTCGGGCTCGGCCTGCACGGCCTTCAGCGACGCCAGGCGCGAACGCGTCTTCACCACCGTCACCTTGGCGGCCGCTTCCGTTTCGAGGAAATACGAGGTCGCGGTCTTCGGCACCGACAGCTGTGCCGTGGTCTTGGCTGGCGCTTTCTTCGCTGTCAGTGTCAGGGTCTTGGCGGTGTTTTTCATAAACTTTCTCCAATCGAGGCGTGGCGCGTGCCTGCGAAGTCAATAACCCACCTGGTCCGCAACGCGGACCCCGGAGGGCGGGGATGATGGGAAGGCCCTAGCTAGGGGCGGATAGCCGGGATATCAAGCACTCCTGCCGCGGGCGCCGGTCGGCGGGCGGCGTCCTGGACAGCCGGGACGGGCTGCGGCACGCACGCGCAAGGGGATCGGGCGGAACGGTATGTGGTTGAAATCGGGGCTTAGCATGTCGGAACGAAAAAAAGCCCGTCAGACAACGGGCTTGAATCTATTTTCCAGGGGAGAAATAGAGGAGACAGAAGCATTATGCCTTAAGGAAATGTTTAGCGATAATTGAAATATCCGATAAGGGATATAACGGCAGCGCATATTTCCTTTTCCTCTTCACTATCCTGGCTGCGTCGGCGCAAACCGTGCGCAAGGAAAGGGGCGGATCATACACGATTTCTCGGCCGCGCGCCGCCGCACATGCACGAAAATAACGGTTGTTGAGTCAACACGACGATCCGTTACATGGCCGAGCGGCACACGCATGGCGCGACCATGCTATCCTTCCGCTTCCCGTTCTTACCATGAAGTCAATGAATACGATGAGTCCTGTCGCCGAGCTCCCCGAGGCCACCGAAACCGCCACCCACGCCACGCCCGATGCGCAGCCTGCCACCAGCGCGGCGCCGGCACCGGCCCCGGAAGCCGACGCACACGCTGCCGTCCCGGCGGAAGCCGCCCAGTCGCCGCGGGCGCTGCTCAAGCACCTGCAACAACAATTCGTGGCGTTCCGCAACTGCCTGCCGCTGGCGATCGGCATCGACAAGCAGGTGCTGGCCCGCCTGCCCGGCCTGAACCGCAAGACGATGCGTGCCGCCCTCGGCATCCACACGGGCTCGATGCGCTACCTGCGCGCCATGGAAAAAGCCACCGTCCGCTACGACCTGGACGGCAATCCCGGTGCCGAAGTGACGGACACCCACCGCCTGCACGCGAAGGAATTGCTGCAGGAACGCTTCAAGAAGGAAGCCGACCGCAAGAAAGCGGAACGCGAAGCGGCCGCGCAAGTGGAAGCCGACCGCAAGCGCCAGGAAAAGCTGCAGCAGCTGGCGTCCAAGTTCGCGAAACGCTGAGCCACGCGCGCCGGATGAGCGAGGCCGAGGACGACCTCCCCCCGTACCAGGGCATCGCGCTCGCGGACGTGCGCCTCGTGCGCAACCGCGCCGATGCCGACGGTGCGCTGGCTGCGCTGCTCGCGTCCGACGCGATCGGCTTCGACACGGAATCCAAGCCCACGTTCCAGAAGGGCGAGCAATCGACGGGGCCCCACCTCGTGCAGCTCGCGACGGACGAGCACGCCTATCTGTTCCAGATCGGCGCCCGGCCGGCCCGCGCCCCCGACCCGGCGGAAGGCGGCACGCCCGCGCCCCTGCCCGGCATCGACGTGCTGCGCGCCGTGCTGGAATCGTCCGCGATCCTGAAGGTCGGATTTGGGCTCGGCGACGACCTGCGTCGCCTGCGCGCCAAGCTGGGCATCGAGACGCGCAACGTGCTCGACCTGTCGACGGCGCTGCGCCGCGGCGAACGCAATGCGCTGGGCGCGAAGACGGCCGTCGCGCGCTTCTTCGGCCAGCGCCTGCAGAAATCGCGCAAGATCACGACGACCAACTGGGCCCTGCCGCGCCTGACCGACAAGCAGATCCTGTACGCGGCCGACGATGCCCACGTCGCCCTGCGCATCTACCGCCACTGGCGCGCGAACCCGCCGCCGCCGCTGCCGCCGAAGCCCGTCGCCGGCGGACCGATGCGCGCCACGCAGCCCAAGCCGCGCGCCTAGCATGCGCCGCGTCATTCCGTTCGCGGCCGCCCTGCTGCTGGCGCTGGCCGCGTCCGGCTGCTCGCGCCGCGCCGGTCCCGTCGACGGCGCCACCGTCTTCAAGCCATGCGCGTCGTGCCACCAGATCGGCCCGAATGCGCGCGGCGGCTTCGGCCCGCAGCTGAACGCCCTGTTCGGCCGGCGCGCCGGGAGCACGGCCGATTTCGCCTACTCAAACGCCATGAAGACGTCCGGCATCGTCTGGGACGAGCGCACCCTGGCCGCGTTCCTGCGCGATCCGGACAAGGTCGTGCCGGGCACGAAGATGCGCTTCTGGGGCATCCACGACGAGCGCGACCTGGCCGCATTGATCGCCTACCTGCGCACGTACCAGGACGCGCGCTGACGGCCGCCCCCGTTATCGTTTTTAAAAGTATGATGAGAAGGCCATGCCCGTCTCCGCCTTCCACTTCGCCCTGCTTGCCGCCGCGGCCCTGACCGCGGCGCCGGGGCGCGCGCAGCCGGAGCGCGCCGTGCCGGACACGCTGGCGCAGCGCGTGGCCGCGTGCGCGTCGTGCCACGGCAGCCCGTCCGCGCCGTCCCCGACGACAGGCCCGAATTACTACCCGCGCATCGCCGGCAAGCCGGCCGGATACTTGTTCAACCAGCTGCAGAACTTCCGCGCCGGGCGCCGCCAGTACCCGCTGATGACCTATATGGTCGAGCACCTGTCCGACGACTACCTGCGCGAGATCGCGACGTATTTCTCGGCCCAGCACGTGCCCGCGCCCGTCCTGGCGCGCGCAAGCCTCCCGGCGGACCAGCTGGAGCGTGGCCGCATGCTCGTCACCCGGGGCGACCCGGCGTCGAAGGTGCCGGCCTGCATCGCCTGCCACGGCCAGCGCCTGACGGGCGCCCTCCCCGCCATTCCCGGCCTGCTGGGCCTGCCGCGCGACTACATCAACGCCCAGTTCGGCGCCTGGCGCAACGGCACGCGCCGCGCCGCCGCGCCCGACTGCATGGCTACGATCGCGGGACGGCTGTCGCTGGCGGACGTCGCGGCCGTCTCCGCCTGGCTCGCGAGCGAACCCCTGCCTGACGATGCCGCTCCGGCCGCCGACGTCGCGCACCCGATGCCGCTCGCCTGCGGCAGCGAGCCGGAGCCGCGATGAGGCGCGTCGTCCTGGGCGTCATCGTCATCGTCGTGCTGGCCGCGCTGGCCGTCGTGGTCGCCGCCTGGCCCCGCGCCGAATTCATCCCGGCCCGGTCGCCAGAAGCGTGGGCGCCGAGCCAGGCCAATATCGCGCGGGGCGCCTACCTCGCGCGCGCCGGCGACTGCATGGCCTGCCACACGGCGCGCGGCGGCACGCCCTACGCGGGCGGACGCGCGCTCGCGACGCCGTTCGGCACGGTCTACGCCCCCAACATCACGCCGGATACCGCGACGGGCATCGGCACGTGGACGGCGGACGATTTCTGGCACGCGCTGCACAACGGCATCGCGCCGGGCGGCCGCCTGCTGTACCCCGCATTCCCGTACCCGAACACGACGAAGGTCACGCGCGACGACGCCGACGCGCTGTACGCCTACCTGCGCAGCCTGCCGCCGGCACGCCAGCCCAACCGCGCGCCCGCGCTGCGCTTCCCGTACGACAGCCAGGCCGTGCTGGCCGGCTGGCGCCTGCTGTACTTCAAGCCGGGCGTGTACGCGCCGCAGCCGGCGCGGGGCGCCGACTGGAACCGCGGTGCGTACCTCGTCGACGGCCTGGGCCATTGCGGCGCCTGCCACAGCCCGCGCAACGGCCTGGGTGCGACGGGGTCGCGGCTGTCCGGCGGCGCGATCCCGATGGCGGGCTGGTACGCGCCGGCACTGGACGCGGATGACGAGGCGGGCCTCGGCCAGTGGGACCGGACCGACATCGTGCAATTGCTGCGCACGGGTGTCGCGCCGCGCGGCGCCGTGTTCGGGCCGATGGCGGAAGTCGTGGGACAGAGCCTGCAATACCTGACGGAGGCGGATGCAGGTGCGATGGCGACCTATCTGAAATCGCTGCCGCCGGAACCCATGCCGCGCCGTGCCGGCACACCGCCGCCGGACGACGTCATGAAGGCGGGCCGCACGCTGTACGCCCACCACTGCGCCGATTGCCACGGCGCGGACGGCCGCGGCACCGGCGTCGCCGGCCATCCCGCGTATCCGCCGCTGGCCGGCAACGGCGCGCTGACGATGCTTGACCCCGTCAACGCCATCCGCATCGTGCTGAATGGCGGCTTTCCACCATCGACGTCCGGCAATCCGCGCCCGTTCGGCATGCCGCCGCACAGCCCCGTTCTGGACGACACGGAAGTGGCGGCCGTCGTGACCTATGTGCGCAACAGCTGGGGCAATGCAGCGCCGGCCGTCACCGCGCCCGAAGTCAACCGGTGGCGCGCCGTGCCGCTCGACTGATCACAAGGAGAATGTCATGCCGATATACCGCGTCTGGTACCGCAATAACGAGGAGCCGCTGGAATTCGCCACGCCGGGGCGCATCAGCGAAGCGGACATCGTCGACCGCGTCCTCGCGCACGAGCGCATCGAACGGGGCGCGTCGGCGACCGTGCGGGAGCTCGTCGCCGACCACAACCTGGCGCCCGTACGCTACACGGAAGACGAAAGCGAGATGAACGCGATCTGGTAGCGGATCACCCCAAGGACACGTGCCCGACCCCGTAGACGGTGACGCCCGCGTCGGCCGCCGGCTCGCGCGCCCACAACCGGAAGCGCACGAGCGTCCAGTCGCCCGGCTCGTAGCCCGCCACCGCCGCGAGCGCCCGGCCGCCTTCGACCGCCTCCGCGGCAAGCGCCGTTTCGTGCCGGCGCAGCGCTGCGAGGTCGGTGCCAGGCGGGATGGGCTGCCGCTCGACCGTCGCGAAACGAGCCTGCGCGAGACTGTCCGCAAGCCGTGCGTCCCACACGAGCCACGTCGCGACGGACGGCCGCCCGAACGCGTCCGACACGCCGGCGAACGCGGTACCGTTCAGGAATGCGTGCATGCCCTCGACCGTGCTCCACACGTAGAACGGCGCATACGCATTGTCCCGGCCCGGCCCCGCCTTGCGCGCGGCGAGATAGGCCTTGAACAGCAAGCCCGGAAAGCCGTCCGTCAGGTGCCCCCTGTCCGCGATGCGGCGGTCGATGATCGCCATGTCGTAATCGGCCGGCAGCGGAAAGCGATACTGCATCGCGATCATGACGACGCTCCCGCTTCCGCCTGCGGCGCCGCGATACCGTTGCTGAACGACCAGTCGGCGTAATCCGTCGTCTGCACGATGACCATCAGGTCTTCCGGGCGCAGGCCGGGCGATTCGGCCAGCAGCTCGGCGAGCCGTCGATAGAACACCTGCTTGGTGGCGGCGTCGCGCGGTTTGCCGCCCGTGACGCACACGAGCAGGAAGTCGTCGCTGCGCGGACCGCCCAGGTAATCGCGGTCGAAGATCAATTCCTCGGGCTCGTGTTGATGGATGGCCTGGAAACGGTCGGCCGACGGGATGCGGAAGGCGTCGACGAGCGCCTGGTGCACGGCGTCCGACACGGCGCGCAGGTAGTCGCGCGGCTTGCCGCGCCGGAGGGAAATGCGGGCGAATGGCATGGAGGTCTCCTCAACGTGGCGTGGTCGGGACATCGCCGAGCAGGCGGGCAGCCGTTGCGGCGGCGGGCCAGCCGGCATAGAACGCGAGGTGCGTCACGACTTCGCCCAGTTCCGCACGGGTGACGCCGTTGTCGAGCGCGGTCTGCAGGTGGAACGGCAGCTGGCCGTCGCGGCACAGCGCGATCAGGCAGGCGACCGTCACGAGGCTGCGGTCGCGCTTGCAGAGCGTGTCCCGCTCCCACACTTCACCGAACAGAACCCGGTCCGTGATCTCGGCCAGCGCCGGCACGGCGCCGAGGGCGCGCTGGCCCATGCCTTTCAAGGTCGTCATCGTCGTTTCTCCTGTCGTGGTTGACGTGGCCATCATAGCGACGTGAAACCATTTGGAAAATCGAATATATTTGAACTAACCATTCAACAAAACGGGACTATCATGCGTCGCACGAATTTCGACATCGATGCGCTGCGCAGCTTTTGCGAAGGCGTCGCCCTCGGAAGCTTCGCGAAGGCGGCGGACCGGCTCGGACGGTCGACGTCGGCCATCAGCATGCAGATGAAGAAACTGGAGGGCCAGGCGGGCACGGATCTGTTGCGCAAATCGGGACGCGGGCTGGAACTGACGGCCGCGGGCGAACTGCTGCTCGGTTACGCGCGCCGCATCCTCGATCTGAACGACGAAGCGTGCGCGGCCGTGACCGGCATGCACCTCGACGGCGCCGTCAGGCTGGGGCTGCAGGAAGACTTCGGCGAGGGCCTGCTGTCCAATGTACTGGCCCGGTTCACGCGCAGCCATCCGGACCTGCAGATCGAGGCGGTCATTGCCCGCAACACGGACTTGATCGCGCAACTGCAAGCGGGCAAGCTCGATCTCGCGCTCGCGTGGCAGACTGGCGCGGAACTGCCGCACGCGGACGTGCTGGGCGACTTTCCGATGCGGTGGGTGGGCGCCGCGGCGCACGCGCGTGCGCGCGAGCCCGTGCGGCTCGTCGTGTTGCAGGCGCCCTGCCTCATGCGCAAGGTCGCGACCGATGCGCTCGACCGGGCCGGTATTCCCTGGCGGATCGTGTACACGAGTCCAAGTCTGGCAGGCGTCTGGGCCGCCGTCGCGGCCGGGCTCGGCGTCACGGTGCGCACCCCCCTCGGCCTGCCCGGCGACGTGCGCCTGCTGGACGGCGCGGACGGCCTGCCGGCGCTGCCTGGCATCCGGCTCGCGCTGTTGAACGGGGCGGCGACGCCGTCGCCGGCCTGCGCGCGCATGGGCGCGCTCATCCGGGAACACGTCGTGGCCATGCCGGACGAGAGACGTGCAGGCACCGAATTACCGCGAACACAGCAAAAAAAAAAGCCCGCACTTGGCGGGCTGAATCTATTTTCTTGGAGGAAGATAGAGGAGACAGGACGGATTATGCGGCTGAGCTAGACATCAGTCCAATTGTCATTTCACATATCGATTATGCACCGCGCAAATAACACTGATGAGTTACTACGCCAATTGCAATAATTGGTGATAATTCAACGTATTGACCGGATCTACAATGACGGCTGCCGTGCGGCAACGCACGTGTTCGCACAACACATCGACCGGTCCATGAACAAACCTTTCGCCGCGCTCCCCTGGCGCCGTCTTGCCCGTCCCCTGTCCATCCTGTGCATGCTGGTCCCGCTGGCGCAAGCGCATGCGCGCAACGTGGCCGACCTCATCGACAAGAACTGGATCGAAATCGACAGCCCGAATTTCAGGGTCGTCACGGAACAGCCGGAAGACGTGGCCCGCAGGATGATCGTCGACCTGGAAAACCTGCGCTACATCTCGAACCGCGTGCGGGGCGCGCAATCGCTGGACGGTCCGCCGCTGACGATCGCCGCCATGGGCAAGGACAGCTACCGGACGCTGGGCCTGCCCGAGACCTGGGCCGGCGTCTTCACCATCTCGCCCGCCGGTTACGCGGCCCTGGCGCGGATCGACAATTACGCCAAGTCGGCGGACGAAAGCGATTTTTCGCGCGCGACCATCCTGCACGAGTACCACCACTTCCTGCTGCATTACTCGCCCGAGACGATGTCCTATCCGACGTGGTATGACGAAGGCATGTCCGAATACTGGTCCTCGATCGTCGTCCAGGACGGCATGGCCTGGTTCGGCCATCCGGTGGAAGGCAGCGGGCGCGAGGCCGCGCTGTTCGACCAGATGGGCCGGGTCACGTTCGACACCAAATGGCTGTTCAACTCGCCCAAGCTGAAATTCGACGACACGCGGGTCAGCGGCATGGAGGCCGCGCGCTTCTATGGTCGTGCGAATTACGCGATCCATTATTTCAATTCGAGTCCCGAGCTGCGCCGCCAGCTGGCCCACTACTTGCGCCTGCACAATATGGGCCTGTCGCAGGACCAGGCCGTCCGCATCGCCTTCAAGAAGTCGTACACGGAGCTCGACAACGACCTGCGCACCTACGTCAAGCGCCACGTGACGGTACGCGGCTTTTCGACCGGCAAGGATGGGCTGAACTTGCCGCAAGTCCCCGTCAAGGTCAGCAAGCTCGACCGTGCTGCCACGTACGCCATCCTGGCCGACGTGCTTCCCCGTTTCGGTAAACTCGACGGGAACGTTGCGAAAGACCTCATCGAAACGAACCTCAAGCTCCACCCGGACGACGTGAAGGCCAATACGATCGCCGCGGGACGTAACTTGCTCGACGATCCAGGCGCCCGGCTCGCCGCGCTGCAGAAAAAGAATCCGAACGATGCGGGCCTGCTCGCCGTGCGCGCCGAGGGCTACCGCGCGGCCGCGGCCGCCAAGTACGAGACGGGCGCGCCCGGCTGGGAGCCGCTGGCCCAGGAAGCGCGCGCGATGTTCCGGCGCGCGATCCAGCTGGATCCCGGCCAGTCGCTCGCCTATTACGGCTTGGGCTACCTCTACACGATGCTGCCGGAAACGGAGCCGCCCGGGGAAGGCATCGCCGGCCTGGACACGGCGGTCATCTACGAGCCGCGGCCCAAGGCGTTCCGCGCGCTGGCCCACCTCTACCTGCGCGACAAACAATTGCACAAGGCACTCGAGAGCATGCGCAGCGCCGTCGCCTTCGACACGCGGGGAGAGAATCCGGTCGACGCCCTGGTGATGGAAAACCTGGAAATCGTCGTCGACATGAACAGCGTGCCGGCGCCGGACGCCAAGGGCTTGCGCTACAAGAGCGGCGCCGTCTACGAAGGCACACTGGAAGACGGCAAACCGCACGGCAAGGGCAAATGGTCGCGTCCCGACGGCAGCTATTACGAGGGCGAATTCGTCCACGGCATGCCCGCGGGCCACGGCAAACTGGTGTGCGAACGGGGTGTCGCCTACGAGGGTGATTTCGTCGCCGGCATGGCGCAAGGCCGCGGGCACATGACGTTCCCCGAGGCGAGCAAGGTGGTGTCGTACGACGGCGCCGTCAAGGATGCCGTGGCCGACGGCGCCGGCGTCCTCGTGACGAAGGAAGGACGCCTCGAGACCACGTTCACGCGAGGCTATGCCAACGGCACCGGCACCTTCGTGCCCGCGCACGGCACCGGCCCCATCAGCGGGAAATGGATCCAAGGCGCATTCCAATGGCCGGCTGCGGACGCCATCGTCTTCACGGGCGGCATCGACGCGGAGGGCCGGCGCCACGGGCTGGGCTGGTGCCAGTCGGCCGCATCGAAACAGATCGAACCCTGCCGCTACAAGGGCGATCGCCAGGTCGCGATCTACCTGAACGACGACGATTGAACATTCACATTCGAAAGGAAACCCCATGAAATTTGCCGTCCAAGTCGCGCTGGGCCTGTCGCTCCTCGCCACCGCCCCCGCATTCGCGACCACGCAGGTGCCGGCCACGATGACCACGGCCCCCACGCCCGCGCACGTGAAGGCCGTGCAGGACCTGCTGGGTGCGATGGAAGTCGACAAGGTGTTGCGAGGCGTCGCGTCGCGCAGCCGCTACCCGACCGAGGCGCAGCGCAAAGCCGTGTTTGCCAAGCTCGACAAGACGCCACCCGCCGAAGTCTGCCAGCGCCTGGCGCCGCAACTGGCGCATTTCATCTCGGCCGACACGGCCGTCGAGATGACCCGTTTCTATCGCACGCCGTACGGCCGGCAAGTCATCCACGACAAGTACAACAGCCGCGCGCAAATCATGATGCCGGGGATGACGGCGGCCGTGCCTGCCGAAGAGATGAAGGAGCGCAAGCGGCCGGCGTACGTCCGCGCGAGCAAGGAGCTGGCGGATGCGCAGCCGATGGTCGAGCATGAGGCGTTCAAGCTGCTGCAGGTGATTGATCGGGAAAAGCGGTAACGTCGACGGTCGACATCCGGGAGAATGCCGATGTTCGAAGTCTTCGCTCGCTGCAAGGACGCCGTTTGGCTTCATGTTCATCTTGGAAAAACAAAATGACTTTTAGGTATTTTTTTGCGCTGGTCGTCGGCGTAGCTCTCGGCACCTCAGCCCTCGCACAAGAAGCCGCCTGGATCGATGAGCATGGCCGACCGGTACCGGAAACGGAAGCGCGTCGTTCGATCAATGGGCTCGCTGGTTCATTGCTCGTTACGCCAGATGCAAACTGGCGTGAAAAGTGGGACACGCCCGCAAATACGGTACCGCACTTCAACGAAGCAAAGACCGTTGAACGCGGCCAGCAGGTGTTTGTGCTGATTTTCTTTTCAAATCCGAAGAAAGGTGTGGATGGCCGCGCCGACCTGACGTGCGATCTGGACGCCGTACGACCGGATGGCAGCGTATCGTCGCATCAAGAAAATGCGGTTTGTTATCAGGGCGAGTTGAAGGGCGATGCATACGCCACGTATCTCGCTGCTCCCGTAATCGGGTTCACAGGTGACGCGGACGACCCCGCGGGTACATGGACCGTACGCGTCTCCCTCAAGGACAATCTGAGCAAAACCGTGCTACCGCTCAAAACGTCTTTCACGCTGAAGTGAGCGGTGTTACAAGCAGCAATCCGGCAGCGCGCGACTTTGGCAAGGAGATCACGATGAGTTGGGACGTGTCAGTCCAACGGTTTGGGAAGGAATACGAGTCCATTGCGGACATTCCCGACACCGAACGATGCACGGCGCTTGGAAGTCAAGCCGAGATCCGTGCAGCCATAAGTCGTTTTTTTCCGGGTGTCGATTGGAGCGACTCCACTTGGGGAATTTTCGACTCCGACGACGGCTCAGTCGAATTCAACATGGGTGGCGATGAACCAAGCACCGGCTTCATGATGCACATTCGGGCATCGACGAAAATCGTGCCGACAATCGTCGCCATGTGCCGTTCCGAACGTTGGCAAGCACTCGATTGTAGCGGGGGGTGTTTCTGGAACGGGCCATCCAGCCCAACAGCGGCCTCGACGATTGGACCACGTATCGTGATCATGTGGTGGGCCGCACGTAATCCCTGGCTGCAGAGATAAGTCGGCCGACATGCGCCGGAAAATACGTGCAGCCGCCTCCGTTCAGTACACCCGCTCGACCCTCAGTCCCTTCGCGCGCAAGAAATTCGGCACGCTGTCCTTGCCGATCAGATGCATGAGTCCAACTGCCGCCATCGTCGTCTTTTCACGCTTCAGCAAACCGTCGAGTTTGTCCGCCATCGGCCCGTTGCGGTCGGTCAGCAGGCGCCGCTGCATGATCTGCGAAGACAGCCGCTGGTCGTTTTCGAATTTGAGCGCCAGCGCGTCGAGCGCGGCATGATCGGCCTTGGCCCAGCCGTCGGTCACGGCGCGCACGTCCTCTTTCGATTCTCCTGAATCCATCGATTCGAGGGTTTCATCCAGTATCGTCCACTGGTCGGCCGCGGACAGGTGGTCGAACACGTCGAGCTGGCTCTCGACCGTCTCCAGGCCGATGACCTTGATGTTCTGGCCATGCGCCAGCTTGGCCAAGTGCGCATCGACGCCGAGGTCCGGTCGATAACCGAGCTTGGCATATTCGACCACCGCCAGCGTCATCACCAGCATCCAGGGCTTCAGCTTTGTCGGCAACGTGGCCGGCGCGCCCACGGCCTCCAGATGGCGCGTCAGGCGCGGCCCGAGCGCAGGCGGCATGGCGGCGACGATGGCGGGCGTGGTCGCCGCGACGCGCTGGACTGCGGCGGTCAGCTCCGCAGACTGCTCGGTCGGGTCGATTTCCAGCGCCAGCGTGCTCGACGCGGACAAGGCCCGGGTGACGCTCTCGTCGAGCGGGAAAAATTCGGGCAGTCCCACGTGGATGGTGCCGAACAGATACATCGTATGGCCGTGGCCCGTGACCTTGAACAGTGCGCCGCGCTCAACCGCCCACGCCGGAGCGGTCAGCAGACTGAACGCAGCGAGGAGAATCACAATCATCCGACGGGCCATCAGTATTTCCTTGCATAAGAGTTAGCTATTTAAATTTTATCTGCCCGTTTGCCGCTCGGCTATTTACTTCTGACAATATTTTCTGAGATGCCCCGGTCGTGACAGAGCGTGACTTTTTACGTAGGGCAATTTGCTATGCTGAGAAGCCACTGCGTTCAAGCCAACAATAACTAACAAGGGAGTTCTATGGACATCAAAGCCCGGAGTATCGCCTGGACTGGCGCGCTCGTCGGCACCGTTGTGGCCGTGACGGCCAATGGCATCGTCGCTGCCACGGTCGGCTTCGACTTGTCGTCGTTGCTCATCAAGGTCATTTTCCCGGCCGGCCTGATGATGCTGGGCGTCGTGGCCATGAGTGGATTTGTGTTCACGGCCAAACGGACCCAGTTGGCAGTCAACAGGGTCGACCTCGTGTTTCTGCTGACGCTGTCCGCCAGCCTGATGTTCCTGATCTACGGCGGCGAATTCCTGTTTTTCCAACACCCGACCGACCAGACATTCTCGAAGTTCCTGGTATTCAGGATTACCCGGGCGCGCTACGAAATCAATGCGCCGGGCATCATTCCCAATGCGGCAGCAACGCCCATCGGTGACGTGGGCTGGGCACTGTTGCTCGTCAAGACGGGCTGCATGCTGGCGATCGGACGCGTGGCCTGGTCGATGGCAAAACCAGACCACTCTTCCTGGCAGGTCTGAGAACGCCTGACAAAACCTTATAGCTACCCCAGGGCCACACTCAAGTACACTGAGCCGTGCCCCATCCGCGTTCCGCGAAGAGTAGACCTACGCGTCGGCTGACGAGAGTATCAAGCCTTATGCTAATCAACAGTCCCATCGTTAAGCGGTACGTTCTAAGCGTGCTCTTGTTCACTTGTACGATGGACAGTCAGGCTGGGCTTCCGAGTGTCGCCCCGCCTTCAGTTGAACATGTTCAGCTGGCAATCAAAGCCTTTCGTGAATGCGTTAAAGGTAAGCAGCCGCTGGTTATTTCGGCCGATCATGAAGTCTGCGGAGTTACAGCAGAGAATAGAACCGAGCTGCTTGGTTACCTCTCTTGTCTTGCTCAACACAAGCCCGTTTATACCAATGTGCTCGAAAGATACCCTTTCGGTGGCAGATTTGAGTACCGATGCAGCGACCAGCGATCCGTAGTGGTTAAGGTCGAGCTGGTGGGGCAAGACTATGCCGTGACGGCCATTGGATATTTAGTCGACTAAGAGCGTCTGGGAAACTGCACTCACGGGCGGCCTGCGCGGCGCAACCTTTGCTTACAATCATTACATCATCTCCCGTCCTCCCCGCGCGCCGCCCAGCCGTTATGGCCTCATGCGATGCACTGAAGCATCGCCACCAACCGAGGAGAACGACACCATGAAAACCACGATTGCATTGGCCGCAGGGCTGTTGTCCGTCATCAGCGCAAGCGCCTTCGGGCAAAACGGCGCCGTCGATCAGGTCCGGGCCGACAACGCGGCCATCCGCCACGACACCCGCGAGATCAGGGCCGAGCGCAAGGACATCCACCACGACAGCGCCAGCATTGCCGCGGAAAAGCGCGACATCGCCCACGACAAGAATGTGATCAACATCGAAAAACGGGATGCACGCCACGACCAGCGCCGCGAAGATGCCCTCGTGGCCAAGGGCGACCTGAAGGATGCGCGCAAGTTGGACCGGGAACGCCGGCACGAGCTCAATGAAGCGAAGATCGCCGCGCGCGACGTGCGCCACGATCGCAACGAGATCGCCATCGAGCGCACCGACCGCGCCCACGACAAGGCAGCGCTGGCCGACGAGCGCGCCGAGCGCCGGGCCGAAGTCGCCAAGCGCAACCACGACGCCGGGCGTATCCACTGATCCGGCGCGGCGCGACGGCCGCTGAGCGCGGCCGCGGCGCTACACCATCTCGGCGAAGCCGATGCGGTCCGTCGTTGCGGCGCGTGCGTCGTCGACGCCCACTACGTGCGTGGCCAGCAGCGCTTCCAGCACGCTGTTCATCGTGTGGCAGCCGGGGCCGCGGCCCGCGTTCATGTGCGCGCGGATGGCGCCCAGGTCGCCCTCCTCGATCATCGCCGCGACGGCCGGGTTGATCGTCAAACACTCCGTCGCGAGATGGTAGCGGTTGCCCTGCTTCGACGGCAGCAGCGCCTGGCACAGCACGCCGCGCAGCGCGTGCGCGAGGGCCTGGCCCTGCGCTTCCGAATTGCCCAGCAGGCGCAGCATCTTCTGCAGGCCCAGCTCCGTCGAGCGCGCGTGCAGGGTGGCCAGCACGAGCGGGCCCGATTCCGCGAGCGCCAGCGCTTCCTGCGCCGTCTGTGCGTCGCGGATCTCGCCGATGACGATGACGTCCGGCCGCTCGCGCAACGCGTCCAGCGCGCCGAGATAATAACTCTCGACGTCGCCGTCCACGCCCACCTCGCGCTGCGTGATGATGCATTTGCGCTGCGGGATCAGGGTCTCGACGGGGTCTTCGATCGTGATGATGTGGCCGGAGCGCTGCTTGTTGATTTCGTCGAGCATCGACGCGATCGTCGTCGACTTGCCCTGGCAGGTGTCGCCGATGATCAGGACGAGGCCGCTCGTCAGGCGCGCGAATTCGCGTTCGTCTTCGTGCAGGCCCAGCGTGTCCAATGCCAGCGGTTCTTTCGGGAAGCGGCGGATCACGCAGCCGAGGCGCTTCTTGCCCTGGAAGCTGAAGCAGTTCGCGCGGATGCGGGCCGTGTGCAGGTCGATCGAGCGGTCGAACGCGCGGTCGGCGATGCGCTCGGACCAGTTCGGCTCGATGACGTCGAAGAACTCTTCCAGCTCTTCCTTCGTGATCGGCGAATCCGTCACCGCGACGAGGCCTTTCGGCTGGCGCAGCATCAGCGGGCTGTTCTGGTGGATGATGATGTCCGAAAACACCAGCTTCGAATTCAGCAGGTGCAGGATCTGCTCGACCAGGGTCCCGAATACCGGATGGTCTTCGTTTTCGATATACGACAGGGTGGGAATCTGCGAGGACTGGTGATGTTCCATCATGCTTCGGCTGGCAAACGAGAGCTCGGATGAGCGATCCTTCATTATAAAACCGGCATCCTGTCAAAATTCCAACTGGAAAGATATTTTTTCTAGAGCCAAGCACCCAAACGTGCGTTGGCCGCCACATCGAGCAGTCTTCCTACCGAATGTTAGCGCTATACATTTTTGTGTTAGCATTTTTCAAAACATCGGCACCATGCCGCGATAACAGGAGACTACGATGATCGACCATCCGACCGCAGGCCGGCCGCCACGCCGCGCCCTTTCGCAACCCATCCCTGCCCGGCTCGCGCCGCTGGCGCTGGCCGCAGCGATCGCAGCAACTGCGGCGCCCGCGCTCGCCCAGCAAACGTCGACGCCGGAAGCGCGCGCCGCCGAACTCGTCGCGCGCATGACGCTGGAGGAAAAAGCGGCCCAGCTGGGAAACGACGCGCCCGCGATCCCCCGCCTGAAGATCCCGCGCTACAACTGGTGGAACGAAGGCTTGCACGGCGTCGCGCGCGCGGGCTACGCGACCGTGTTCCCGCAGGCCGTCGGCATGGCGGCCACGTGGGACGAGGCGCTGATGCACGATGTGGGCGACGTCATCGCGACGGAATTCCGCGCCAAGTACCTGGCGACCCGCTCGCCGGACGGCGGCACGGACTGGTATCGCGGCCTCACCGTGTGGTCGCCGAACATCAACATCTTCCGCGATCCGCGCTGGGGCCGCGGACAAGAGACGTACGGCGAAGACCCCTACCTGACGTCGCGCATCGCCGTCAACTTCATCCACGGCCTGCAGGGCGACGATGCACAATCGTTCAAGACGATCGCGACGGCGAAACACTTCGCCGTGCACAGCGGGCCGGAATCGAACCGCCACCGCGAAGACGTGCACCCGTCCCCGCACGACCTCGAGGACACGTACCTGCCCGCGTTCCGCGCGACGGTCACGGAGGGCAAGGTGGCGTCCGTCATGTGCGCGTACAACGCCGTCGACGGCGTCCCCGCGTGCGCCAGCGACGACCTGCTGGAACGACACCTGCGCCGCGCCTGGGGGTTCAACGGCTTCGTCGTGTCGGACTGCGGCGCGGCCGCCAACATCTACCGCGACGACAGCCTGCACTACAAAAAGACGCCCGAGCAGGCGGTGGCCGCCGCGTTCACAGCCGGCATGGACCTGATCTGCGGCGACTACCGCAACAAGATGACGACGGAAGCCGGGCCCATCGTGAACGCCGTGCGCCAGGGGCAGCTGCAGGAAGCCGTCGTCGACCGCGCCCTCGTGCGCCTGTTCGCGGGCCGCATCCGACTGGGCCTGCTGGACGACGCGCCCCCGCCCGCGTACGCCGCCATCAAGCCGGACGACAACGACACGCCCGCGCACCGCGCCGTCGCGCTGAAGGCCGCGCAAGAGGCGATGGTGCTGCTGAAGAACGACAGCCTGCTGCCATTGAAAAAAGCGCCGAAGACCATCGCCGTCATCGGCCCGAACGCGGACAGCGAGGATGCGCTGGTCGGCAACTACAACGGCCAGCCGTCGCATCCGGTGACGGTACTAGCCGGCATCCGCGCCCGCTTCCCGGATGCGAACGTGCTGTACGCGCCGGGCACGGGCCTCGTCGGACCGGCCGAGCCGCCCGTGCCCGATGCGAACTTGTGCGTGGACGCCGCCTGCCGCACGACCGGCCTCAAGGCCGAGCATTTCAGTGGTGCCGACCTGGCCGGCACGGCGCAGGGCGCCGTCGAACGGAACGCCCGCGCCGCGTGGCAGGACGGCGGCCACAACGCGTCCGCGCGCTGGACCGGCTACCTGAAGGCGCCGCGTTCGGGCGACTACGGCCTGCGCTACCTGAGCAACGCGGGCTACCGCATCTGGGTCGACGGCAAGCTCATCGTGGACGCGTGGGACGTCACGGACTCGCCGTCGATCGCGGCGGGCAAGGCGACGTTGCAGGCCGGACGCACGTATCCGATCCGGATCGAGGCCGTGCAGCGCGGCGCGCGCGGCGACCAGAAGCTCGTGTGGAGCACGCCCGTCGACGGGGGACGCGAAGCCGTCGACCTGGCGCGCCGGGCGGACCTGGTCGTGTTCGTCGCGGGCCTGTCCGCGAACCTGGAAGGCGAGGAGTTGAAGCTGCAGGTGCCCGGGTTCATGGGCGGCGACCGCACGAGCCTGGACCTGCCGGCGCCGCAGGAACGCCTGCTGGAACGCGTCGTCGCGGCCGGCAAGCCGACCGTGCTCGTGCTGATGAGCGGCAGCGCGCTCGCGGTCAACTGGGCCGACAAGCACGTGCCGGCGATCGTCCAGGCGTGGTATCCGGGCGGCGAAGGCGGCCATGCCGTCGCGGGCCTGATCGCCGGCGACTACAGCCCTGCCGGCCGCCTGCCCGTCACGTTCTACGACGGGCTGGACGGCCTGCCCCCGTTCGGCGACTACCGGATGGACGGCCGCACCTATCGCTACTTCAAGGGTCCCGTGCTGTACCCGTTCGGCCACGGCCTGTCGTACACGACGTTCCGCTACGGCACGCCGGCGCCGTCGGCGTCATCCATCGCGGCAGGCAGCCCCGTCGACGTGGCCGTCGACGTGGCGAACACGGGCAAGCGCGACGGCGACGAGGTCGTCCAGCTGTATCTCGCCAAGCCGGACGACACGGCGAACCCGACGCTCGCCGCCTTCCGCCGCGTGCACGTGAAGGCGGGCGAGCGCACGCGGGTCACGCTGGCGCTCGACGCGCGGGCGCTGTCACAGGTCGACCTAGCCGGGGCGCGCACGGTCGTGCCCGGTGCATACACGGTCTATGTGGGTGGTGGCCAGCCGGGCCATGCGCAGACGGTGAAAACGACGCTCGCCATCACGGGCGCACCGTTCGCGTTGCCGAAATGAAGCCTTGACGAGGCCGGGATGCACGCGGCTCACACCGCCTGTGTGCATTCCGGTCCGGCTTTCGTGCGGTCCGTCGCAAACGCGTACCGCGGCGGCCGTCTCCCGCTTAGGATGACCACATCGACACCATCCAGCACACCACGGGAGATCACCATGACCGTCACCACCACCCGCCGTTTCCTGATCGCCGCCTGCGCCCTCGCCTGCGTCGCCATCGCCCCGCAAGCGGAGGCCCGCGACTGGAGCTGGGGCAAGAGCGAACAGGTGCAGGGCAACGGCCACGTGCAGCGCCAGGCGCGCGATGTCGCGCATTTCAGCGGCCTGGCGATGTCCCTGCCGGGCAACGTCGAGATCAGGAGCGGCAGCGCCCGCGAAGGCGTGACGGTCGAGGCGGACGACAACCTGCTGCCACTGATCGAGACCGTCGTCGAGGACGGCACGTTGAAGATCCGCGCCAAGCGCGACGCGAACCTGCGCACCCGCAACATCAAGGTCGTCGTGCAGGCGCGCGACATCGACCGGCTGGCGCTGGGGGGCTCGGGCAATATCGACGCGGACGTCGTGCGCGGCGGCCGCGTCAAGTTCGACGTGGGCGGTGCCGGGTCCATCAAGGTGCACCGCATCGAAGGCGAATCCGTCAACGTCGCCCTGGGCGGCAGCGGCGACCTGAAGGCGAACGACGGTTCTGTCCACAACCTGTCGGTGTCCATCGGCGGCTCGGGCACCGTCGACCTGGGGCATGTGCGCACGGGGAAAGCCACCGTCACCGTGGCCGGTTCCGGCGACGCCACCTTGTGGGTACAGGACAGCCTGGGCCTGACCGTGGCCGGTTCCGGCGACGTCAGCTACTACGGCGATCCGCAGGTGACCCGGTCCATCGTCGGGTCGGGCAGCGTGCGCCGGCTGGGTGCGTCGCCGCGCTGAACACGCAGGCGGGACGCGAACGTCACGCGTGGGCACGCTGAATCACACGCGGTCCGTAGGGTGGACGGCTGCACACGCTGCGGCCGAGCCGCTGCGCCGGGTGCGCCGTCCACGCGGCGATCGGCGCAACGGCCATCTCGCGCCCGTGCCGGCGGCCGCTGAACGCGTGGACGGCATCAGCGTTGCGGTGAGCCGGCGCCACGTGCAGAGCCGTCCACCCTACGTCGACGCGCGGAGCGGTTGACGTTACAGGTCCCACCTCACCTCGGCCACCACGGTCCGCTGCGTGTACGGATGAAACGCCCAATAGGTGCGGTCATTGAGGTTGTCGACACCCACCGCCGCGCTCCACTGCCGGTCGAACCGATACCGCACCCGCGCATCGAACACGAGATAGTCCGACACGCCCATGTACGCGTTGCCGTTCGGGTCGCTGTTGTCCAGGGTCGAGTACTGGCGCCCGCTGTAGCGTCCACCGAGCGTCGCGGTCCAATGGTCGGTCGCCTTCCATGTCGCCAGCATGGTCGCGCGCCAGCGCGGCACGCGCGGCTGCCATTTGCCTACGCTGGCGGGAAAGCCCGCGTTGGCCGTGATGATGGAATCGGCATACGTGAGGCTGCCCGTCAGGCCCAGTCCGCGGACACCCACGTCGTCGGCCTGCGCGGACATCTCCAGGCCGTTCGTGCGGATGCGTCCCACGTTCTGCACCGTGTTCACCGTCGTGCCGCCGGCAACGACCAGCGGCTGCGAGTACAGCGCGTCGCGCGTCGTCTCGCGGAATGCCGTCACGCGCAGCGAGCCCGCATCGCCCAGCGTCTCGGCCGACAGCTCGCTCGTCCACGACTTCTCCGCCTTCAGGTTCGGATCGCTGTTGACGATGGCGTTGTCGACGACGGTCCCCTGGAACAGCTCGGCCGCCGTCGGATTGCGCACGGCGCGGCCCGTCGACGCCTTCAACGTCCACCGGGCGTCCACGCGCCACGCCAGCGCGGCCTTCGGCGACCACGCGATCTCGCTGCGGCCCGGGAACGGCAGCGGCGCCGCGAGCACGGCATTCGACAGCTCGCCGCCGTACGCCCGCCATCGCTCCGCGCGGACGCCCACCGTGGCGCGCCACGCGTCGCCGATGCGCCAGCTGTCCTGCCCGTACAGGCTTTCCAGCCACGTGTTGCCGTTAAAGATGGAGACCTGCCGGCCGTCGCCCGCATGAAGCCAGTCCGCAGCACTGGCGAACACGCGCGAGCGCAGCTTCGCGTGATCCGACTGCAGGCCGAATTCGACCGTGTGCCCGGACAGCGGGCCGGCGTCGGGCCGCCAGACGCCCTTCAGCGCCAGCGTGTTCCAGCCGCTGCCGTGCATGTCCGAGACCTGGCCGGCGCCGTTCGTATCCGCATCGGGCACCAGCACCGTCGGCATGCGCACGAGGTCGCGCGCGTAGTCGTAGACGCTGGCGGCGATCTCCCAGTCGAACGTGTCGCGGCCATGGTGCTTCAGCGACAGCCCGTGCATCGCGTGTTCCAGCGTGGCGCGGCTCGGCGCGACGTCGGAGGCCTTCACGTCGTACGCGCGGCCGTCGATGTTCACGCGGCTGGCCGTGTAGACGGGGTTGCCCGCCGCATCGCGCAGATACGATTCGGACACCCGTGTCGCCTCATTGCGCCACCAGCCGAACGTGTAGCTGGCGCGCAGCTTGGGCGTGACGTCCCACGCGAGCTTGAACTTCGCGTGGTCCTGCGCCGTGTGCGTCCGGTTCGTCGCGCCGATCAGCCACCAGTCCTTGTTCGACGGATTGTGGCCGGCCACCGCGCCCGTCACGGGCACGCCCGCGTCGCCCGGCACGCCGGCCGACAGCAGCTTGTTCGCGAACGCGATGGGCTGCGCGTCGCTGTCCAGCCGCGACACGTCGATCCAGTACGACCACGCGCCGCTGCGGTCGCCCAGCGATGCGCTGCCCTGCCAGCCGTCGTAGCGGTCGTCGGTGCGGTACAGCTTGAAGTCCTGCGCGTAGCCGGACAGCTTGACGTGGGCCTCGCGCTTCGTCGGCATGCGCGTCTGGAAGTCGACGACGGCGCCCACCGAATTGCCCGGATACGCAGCCGCGAACGGGCCGTACAGCACGTCGACGCGCTCGATTTCCTCCGGCGTGACGAGGCCCCAGCGCGGCGTGTACGACGCGCCGTTGCCGAGCAGGTTCGAGAGCAGGATGCCGTCGGCGTACACGAGCGAGCGCGCGCTGTTGCCCGTGCCGGACGCGCGGCTCGCGAGGACGGCGTGGTCGTAGTCGCCCGTGTAGCGCTTGCGCACGTTCAGGCTGGGCAGGTATTTCAGCGCGTCCTCGCTGTCGAACGCGTTGATCCGTTCCTCGACCTGGGCACCGGTGATGCCTTCGATCGTCGTCGGGATCTGCGCCGGCAGCGACGTGGGGCGCCCGCCCGTCACGATCACGGTGTCCAGCTGCGCGGGCCCGTCGCCGGCGCGCGCGTGCGCGACCAAACACGCCAGCGCGGCGAGCGCGAGGCGATGATGTCGATGTCGCATGCGCACCTCAGTGATGGTGCGGCGGCATCGCGGCGGGCGTCACGTCCAGCACCGGCGCGGGCGTCTTCGATTCGGGCGCGACGTCGGCCCAGTCCGTACGGCCCTTTTCGCATTGCTGGCCCACCTTGAACACGTAGCGGCCCGGCGCGTCGGGGAGCTTGGCCTGTACCGTGAATTCGTCGTAGTAGGCGTCCGGCAGCGGGCCGCCGCGCCACGTGATGGCGCGCACGGCGCTCGTGATCGTCTTGCCGTGCATTTGCAGCGGCGTCGCGAGCTTGCCTTCGGCGAGGTCGATGGTCCAACCCGGCTTGGGCATCGGCTTCGCCGTCACGCCGTCCGGCAGCTGCACGGTGATCCCGGTCGTCGCGCTGCCGTCGCAGCCGTGGCCGACCTTGAACACGAGGGTCTGATAGGCGCCGGCCGGCGCACTGGCCGGGGCCACGGTGATATGGGCGTGCGCCAGCGGCGCCGCGCACAGGGCGGCGATCCAGAAGAGTGCTTTCATCATGGCCTCCGTCAGTGCGCGGCGGTGTACGTCAGCGGCTTGACCGGCACCTGCACGGTGACGTTCTCGCGCTTCTTGCCGGCCCCGACGAACGTCAGGGTCAGGGGCACCTGCTCGCCTTCCTTCAGCTGCCGCTTCAGGTCGAACAGCATGACGTGGTAGCCGCCCGCGCCGAGCTTGACGGTCTGGCCCGCGGGCAGGTCGATGCCGTCGGCCGTCTGCATGCGCATGGTCTGGCCTTCCATGGCCATCTGGTGGACTTCGGCGCGGCCCGCGACGGGACTTTGCACGTCGACGAGGCGCGTGGCCTTCGCCGAGCGCAGTTGCATGAAGGCGCCGGCCGTCTTCTGCGCGGGCACGGTGGCGCGGATCCACGGGTCGGCGACGGTCACCTGGGCGAACGCGGCGGACGTCGTAACGAGGCTGGCAGCGGCCAGCACGAGAATTTTTTTATACATGACTTCACCTGAGAATATGGACGAACGGTGCTGTGCACCGGAACAAAGGATCAGGCGAAGACCGGTGGCCCACGGGGCACGGCCGCGAGCCAGATGGCGAGCGGACGGGGCGCGTGGTGAGACAGGAACGGACGGGGCTCGGCGCCGAGTGCCGGCACGAGCAGGGAATGGACGGGCGGCGGCAAGCCGTGCGCGCCCGCGTGGGCGAGGCAGTAGCCGCAATCGCCCGCGAGGCCCATCGTGCCGTGGTCCTCCTGCATGAGCAGCGCGGCCGCGGCGGCGAACGGGGCGCCGCCGTCGACACTGCAGACGTCGACGGGGATCGCCGGCCGGCTCGCGGCCAGCGCATGCGACACCGTAGGCGCGAGCGCGTTCAGCAGCACGGCGAACAGTGCCAGCCACACGACACGCAAGCGTCTTGTCGGACGAATCAGCATCCGCCGATTATAGCCGCGTATGCACGGCGTGGCGCACGCCGCGGCGTGGACAAATTGTCCGGTCGGGTCAGCGCTCGGCCATCAGGATCTCGCGCTCGACCTGCACCGTGCGCTCGCCGTCCGTCAGCCACACCTGGCCGTCCTGGATCGTGCATTGCAGCTGCATGGAGCGCTGGGCCATCTGCTCGAGCTGGGTGCTCGTCTCGGCCGGGATGTTGATGATGGAGATCTTCTTCGTGCGTTCGAGCTTGCTGGCCAGGCCCTTGAACCAGATGTTGCTGGTGGCGCTGTAGCTGTACACGACCACGTGTTCGGCGCGGCCGGCCGCCTTCATGAGGCGGCGTTCGTCGGGCTGGCCGACCTCGATCCAGAGGTCGATGGCGCCCGTCAGGTCCTTGAGCCACAGGGCGGGCTCCTCGACGTCGAACAAGTCCTTGCCGTAGGTAAGCAGAGGGTCGGCGTGCAGGGCGAAGGCGAGCAGGCGGATCATCACGCGCTCGTCCGTTTCGGAAGGATGCCGCGCGATCGTGAGCGCGTGCTCCTGGTAGTAGTTGCGGTCCATGTCCGCAATGCTCAGGTCTGCCTTGTAAATCGTAGCTTTCAGGGCCATCTATTCAATCTTTTCTGTCGGTCGGGTTCAGCTGAACACGACGGTCTTGTCGCCATTCAGCAGGATACGGTGTTCCACGAACCACTTGACCGCGCGGGCCAGCACGACGCTCTCGACGTCGCGGCCGATGGCCGTCAGCTGGTCCACGCTCATCGCATGGCCGACGCGCTCGACGTCCTGCTCGATGATCGGGCCCTCGTCCAGGTCGCCCGTGACGAAGTGCGCCGTCGCGCCGATCAGCTTGACGCCGCGCTTGTGTGCCTGCGCATACGGACGCGCACCCTTGAAGCTGGGCAGGAACGAATGGTGGATGTTGATCGCCCTGCCCTTCAAGGCTTCGCACAGGCCCGGCGACAGGATCTGCATGTAGCGCGCCAGCACGACCAGGTCGATGTGGTGGGTGTCGAGCAGTTCGATGATGCGCGCCTCCTGGGCGAGCTTGGCCGATTCGCTGGCACCGGCCTCGAGCGGCAAGTGGTGGAATGGGATATTGTAACTGGCCGCGAGCTGGTAGAAGTCCATGTGGTTCGACACGATGGCGGGAATCTCCACCGGCAGCAGGCCGCTGCGGTAGCGGAACAGCAGGTCGTTCAGGCAATGGCCGATCTTCGACACCATGATCAGCACGCGCGGCTTACGCTTCGCGTCGTGCAGCGCGCCCTGAGCACCCAGGTCCTGGCACAGCGAGCCGAAGCCGGCGCGCAGCAATTCGTCGGACATGGCATCGTCTTCCAGCGCGAAGTGCACGCGCATGAAGAACAGCTTCGATTCCGGATCGCCGAACTGGGCCGAGTCGATGATGTTGCAGCCGTGTTCGGCAAGAAAGCCCGACACGCGCAGCACGATACCGCGGTGATCCAGGCAGGACAAGGTCAGGATATATTCTGGATACATTGCTAAAGACTTCAGAATGGTTGAGGTTGACTGATCCCGGCCATTGTCGCATGGATTGCCATTCCGGCATTTTTGAACATCACACGAGGAGACACGCATGACCATGAACCGGCAATTCCGCCTCGCCGCCCGCCCCGTCGGCCTGCCCAAGGCCACCGACTGGCAACTGACCGAGGAAGCCCCTGCTCCGCTCAAGGATGGCGAGGTGCGCGTGCGCGTGCTGTACCTGTCGCTCGACCCCGCCATGCGCGGCTGGATGAACGAAGGCAAATCGTACATCCGCCCCGTCGCCATCGGCGAAGTGATGCGGGCCGGCGGCGTGGGCGTCGTCGAGGCGTCGAACTCGCCCCACGCGGCCGTCGGCGATTATCTTGCCGGCATGTTCGGCGTGCAGCAGTACTGGACGGGGCCCGTCGACGCGAAGGCGGCCGCTGCGATGAAGATCGATCCCGCGCTCGCGCCGCTGCCCGCCTGGCTGAACGTGCTGGGCATGCCCGGCATGACGGCGTACTTCGGCCTCACCGACATTGGCCAGCCCAAGGCCGGCGAAACGGTCGTCGTGTCCGCGGCCGCGGGCGCCGTCGGCATGACGGTGGGCCAGGTGGCGAAGCAGCTGGGGTGCCGCGTCGTGGGCATCGCCGGCGGGCCGGACAAATGCCGCTACGTCGTCGAGGAACTCGGGTTCGACGCGTGCATCGACTACAAGGCGGGTCCCGTCGCGGCGGGCCTGAAGGAACATTGCCCGCAAGGCGTGGACGTCTATTTCGACAACGTGGGCGGCGACATCCTGGACGCCGTGCTGGCGCGCATCAACCTGAAGGCGCGCATCATCATCTGCGGCGCCATCTCGCAGTACAACAACACGACACCCGTGCGCGGGCCCGCGAACTACCTGGCGCTGCTCGTGAACCGGGCGCGCATGGAAGGCATGGTGGTGTTCGACTACGCGGCGCGCTATCCGGAAGCCGTGCAGCGCCTGGGCGCCTGGCTGCAGGCGGGGTCGATCAAGAGCCGCGAACACGTCGTCGACGGCTTCGAGCACTTTCCCGACGCCCTCACGATGCTATTCGAAGGGAAGAACTTCGGGAAGCTCGTGCTGAAAGTCGCGGACGCGCCCTGACGCCAGCCCCACGCCGCCGGAACTGCTGGAACCATTTTCCGCCCTGCGCCTCTAACCGCACGAGCGCATCCATGACGCTCGCTTCGATTGTTCAGGCACAAGGAGACCGATATGGCGACAAGCAAGGAGGGCGGCAACAAGGGCGCTGCGGACGCCGGCGGCAGCGTGCAGAAAAGCCAGCCGGCCAAGCGCGGTTTCGCTGCGATGGACCAGAACCAGCAGCGTCAAATCGCCAGCAAGGGCGGCCAGGCCGCGCACCAGAAGGGAACGGCGCACGAGTTCGATTCCGAAGAAGCGCGCCGCGCGGGGCAGAAAGGCGGAGAGGTGGTCAGCCGTAACCGGGCCCACATGGCCGACATCGGCCGCAAGGGCGGGGAAAGCCGGCAATCGGCCAACCGCGCCGCAGCAGCAGCCGCCGGGAAAACCGGCACCCAGGCGGGCAACCGCCAGGGCGGCAAGGAGCAGTGACGTACCGGGGTCTGCCCGTCAACCGTGCGCGCAAGCGCCAGACCGCGCCGCCGTGCCGGGCGCGGTCCACAGCCCCGCATTCCCTGCTGCAACCGACATCCGGACGTGCTACAGTGCCGCCCTCATGTCTTCTTCCCACCTGAAATACCTGAGCGCCTACCCCGCACACGTGCTGTCGCAGGTCGAGCGCCTGATCGCCGACGGCCGCCTCGGCGACCACCTGCTGCGACGCTATCCCGACGCGCACGACGTCCGCACCGACAAGGCCTTGTACGGCTACGTGCAGGATTTGAAAGACGACTATTTGCGCAACGCCGATCCCGTGGCCAAGGTCGCATACGACAGCAAGATCGGCATCGTCCAGCACGCGCTGGGCCTGCACACCGCCATCTCGCGGGTACAGGGCGGCCGGCTGAAGGCCAAGCACGAGATCCGCATCGGCACCGTGTTCCGCGACGCGCCGCCCGCGTTCCTGCGCATGATCGCCGTGCACGAGCTGGCGCACCTGAAGGAAAAGGACCACGACAAGGCGTTCTACAAGCTGTGCTGCTGGATGGAGCCGGACTATCACCAGATCGAGTTCGACGTCCGCCTGTACCTCACCCAGCTGGACCTGGACGGACGGCGCTTATGGGGGTGATCCCCACCCTGTTGCCACTTCGCAACAACAATTAGAACAATGATATGAGACGGCCAAAAGCTGTCGACTTTCCATCTGGCAAGGATTAGAGTCGAGTCCTGTCCTGCCGACCCCTCGCAGGCCGATGTGTATCCACAGCCGCCCGGCTCCGCCACCCGCGGTGCGGGCGACCCATCCGTCGACGCAAATGCAGCAACAACGCCTACCCCTCGTCCCGTTCCTGTCACTGTTCCTGTCGCTGTGCGGACTCGCCTGCGCCGGCACGGCGCGCGCCGACGCCGGTTCCGCGCGCGTGCCCGACTGGCGCGTCTCCGGCTTCGGCACCATCGGTGTCGCACACGCCAGCGAACGCGAGGCGGACTACACGTCGTCCGTGATGAAGGCCAGCGGTACCGGCGCCACGCGCAGCTGGAGCACCGACGTCGACTCGCGCCTCGGCGTGCAGCTCGACACGACGTTCGCGCGGCGCTGGTCGGCCGTGCTGCAAGTGGTGAGTGAGCAAGGCCTCGACAACAGCTACCGCCCGCGCATCGAGTGGGCCAACGTCAAGTACCAGGCGACGCCCGAGCTGGCGCTGCGCGCGGGCCGCATCGTGCTGCCCGTCTTCCTGATGGCCGACTACCGCAAGGTCGGTTACGCCTACCCGTGGCTGCGGCCGCCCGTCGAAGGCTATAACGTGATGCCCGTCACGAGCAGCGACGGCGTCGACGCCACCTGGCGCTGGGGCATCGGCCCCGTGCGCAACGCGTCGCAGGTGTTCTACGGCCACAGCACCGTGCCGCTGGTCGAGGCCCTGCACCTGTACGCGCGCCATGGCATTGGCGCGTCGAACACGAGCGACTGGGGCGCGCTCAGCGTCCGCGTCAACGTGCTGCGCGCCGACATCACGAGCAACATCGGCCAGGACCTGTTCGACGCGCTCGACGCATTCGGCCCGGCCGGCCAGGCGCTGAGCGCACGCTATGCGATGGACCACAAGCGCATGACGCTCGTGAACGTCGGCGCGAGCTACGACCCCGGCACGTGGTTCGTGATGGCGGAAGCGAACCGCACGATCAGCCATTCGTTCCTCGGCGCCACGCGCTCCGGCTACGTCAGCGCCGGCTGGCGCTGGAACACGCTCACGCCGTACGTGACGTGGGCGCGCGTGCAGGCCGTGGGCACGACGATGGACCCGGGCCTGCCGACGGCCGCCCTGCCCCCCGCACTGGCGCCGATGGCCACCGCGCTGAATGCCGGCCTGAATGCGCTGCTCATGCGCATCCCGCAGCAGACGTCGTTCGCGGCCGGCCTGCGCTGGGACCTGCGCACGAACATGGCGCTGAAGGTGCAGGTCGACCGCGTGACGCCGCACGACGGCTCCACCGGCACGTTCATCAACCCGACGCCGCGCTTCGTTTCCGAGCGCACGAGCCACGTGGCCAGCGTCGCCCTCGACTTCGTGTACTAGCATGGCGGCGCGTCGTTATCCCCGTCTGCTGGCACCGGCCCTGCTGCTCGGCGCCCTCGCCGGCGCGCCCGCGTGCGCGGCCGATCTCGTCGTGATCGTCTCGGCGCGCAACCCGGTCGCCACGCTGCGCGCCGACCAGGTGGCCGCCATCTTCCTCGGCCAGGCCGTGCGCTTCCCCGACGGCGCCGAGGCCGTGCCGTACGACCTGCGACTGGGTGCGTCGACGCGCGACGAATTCTATGCGCGCGTGACGAACAAGACGCCGGCCCTCGTGAAGGCGCACTGGTCGAAGATCGTGTTCACGGGCCGCGGCCAGCCACCCGCCGAGCTGCCGGACAGCGTGGCCGTGCGGCGCAAGGTGGCCGACGATCCGGAAGCGATCGGCTATATCGAACGGAGCGCGCTCGATGCGAGCGTGCGCCCCGTCTTCGTGGTGCAGTGATGACGTCCGCCCGTCGCCGCCGTCCCCGCTGGCTCGCGCGCGCGCTCGAAACGCACATCGCGCTGCCGCTGTTCGCGCTGCTGCCGTTCGTCGCGATCTGGGCCGCCACGTTCCACTTCGTCGAGACCGAGCGGCGCGCGGCCGTCGCGGCGGCGCACGATTCCGTGCGCGAGCAGCTCGACACGTACGAGGCGCAAGTCGCGCGCAACCTGAACGCCATCGACCAGACGCTGAAGGTGATCAAGTACGCGGTGGAGCTGAACGGCGCGCACGCCGCCCTGCCCGCGCTGCGCACGCAGGGCCTGCTGCCGCCGGGCCTCGTGTTCGGCATCAGCATCGCCGACCGCGACGGCCGCATCGTCGACAGCAATCCGCAGGCGCCGGCGCAGGACGTGTCGCGCATGCCGTATTTCGCCGTGCCGGCGAACGGCAGCGGCAATACGGTGTTCGTCAGCCAGACTGCCGGCGACCCGGTCCGGCCGGAGCCGCACCTGCATTTCACCCGACGCATCGACGACGCCGCGGGCGGCTTCGCCGGCGTGGCCATCGTCGAAGTGGACCCCGCCTATTTCACCAGCTCGTACGAGCGTTCGCGCGCCGGCGAACTGGGGCTGCTGGCGCTCGTGGGCAGCGACGGCGTCGCGCGCGCCGTGCGCATCGGCGACAAGGTCTCGTGGGGCCAGCCGATCACGCTCGACGGCATCAAGGAAGAAGCCGTGACGCCGCAGCCGACGGGCCCCGACGGCGAGGAGCGCTATGCCGGCGCGCGGGCCCTAGTGGGCTTCCCGCTGACGGTCGTCGTGGGCCTGGCGGACAAGGAACAGATGGCGCGCTACGAGCAGCACTACGGCACGTACCTCGCCGGTGCCGGGGCCGCGAGCGCGCTGCTCATCGCCGTCGTGGCGCTGATCAGCGTGTGGTCGTGGCAGGTGACCAGGGCGCGCCGGCGCGAGCGCCGCGCCCAGGAAACGTATGCCGCCGCGTCGGAAGCCAGCCTGGACGCCTTCTTCGTGCTGCGCAGCGTGACGGGCGCGGACGATGCGATCACCGACTTCCTCATCGAGGAGACGAACAGCCGCGCCGAGGTGTTCACCGGATTCGCGAAGGCCGCGCTGCGCGGCCGGCTGATGGGCGACGTGCTGCCGTACTACCGCATGAACGGCATGTACGAACAGCTCGTGCAGGTCGTCACGGGCCAAACCGTCGTGGAGACGGAATGGCAGGCCGCCACGGGGCCCGCGGCCGGCCGCTGGCTGCAGCGCCAGATCGTGCCCGTCGAAGGCGGCGCCGTGGCGATGGTGCGCGACATCACGGAGCGCAAGCTGGCCGAGGAACGCATCCGCCACATGGCGCACCACGACGAGCTGACCGGGCTGCCGAACCGCAGCCTGATCCGCGACCGCCTGGAACAGGCCGTGCGCAACGCCCAGCGCAGCAGCGGCCACCTCGCCCTCGCCTTCGTCGACCTGGACGGCTTCAAGCTCGTCAACGATGGCCTCGGCCACAACGCGGGCGACGAATTGCTGAAGGTCGTCGGCAGCCGCATGCAGGCCTGCCTGCGCCGCACGGACACGCTGGGACGCGTGGGCGGCGACGAATTCGTGATCCTCCTGCCCGAGGCGGGCGAGTGTCCGCTGGGCCTGACGACCCTGCTGGAGAAAATCCGCCAGGCCGTGACGGAGCCCGTGCAGATCGGCGACCAGGCCGTGCGCGTCAGCTGCAGCATGGGCGTCGTCGTGTACCCGCGCGACGGCGACGACCCGAAGACCCTCATGATGAACGCGGACGCCGCCATGTACCGCGCCAAGGAACTGGGCAGCAACAACTTCCAGTTCTACACGCGCGAGATGAACGCCAGCGTCGAGGAAAAGCTCGTGCTGCTGGAAGGGATGCGCCGCGCCCTCGACGCCACCCTCGCCGACGACGCGGTGGACGATCCCGACGCGGTACCGGCCGCGTACTCGCCCGCCGGCCGCTTCCACCTGGTGTACCAGCCGAAAGTGGACCTGCGCACGGGCCGCATCTTCGGCGTGGAAGCGCTGATCCGCTGGCGCCATCCGGAACACGGCACCGTCCCACCGATGCGCTTCATCGGGCTCGCCGAGGAATCGGGCCTCATCGTGGGCCTGGGCGAATGGGTCGTGCGCACGGCGTGTCGCCAGGCCAGCGTGTGGCGCGCGGCCGGGCTGGATGCGCTCACCGTGTCCGTGAACGTGTCGGCCCGCCAGTTCGAGGAAAAGCGCCTCGTCGAGCGCATCGCCGGCGCGCTGCGCGACACGGGCCTGCCGCCGTCCTCGCTGGAGCTGGAAGTGACGGAAAGCCTCCTGATGCGCGACCTGAACCAGGCCGTCGAACGCATGCGCGAACTGAAGGAGATGGGCGTGAGCCTGTCGATCGACGATTTCGGCACCGGCTATTCGAGCCTGTCCGCGCTGAAGTCCTTCCCCATCTCCACGCTGAAGATCGACAAGTCGTTCGTGCGCGACATCGCCGTCAGCGCGGACGACCAGGCCATCGCGCTGGCCGTGATCTCGCTGGGCCACCGCCTGCAGCTGCGCGTGATCGCCGAGGGCGTGGAGACGGTCGAACAGCGCGATTTCCTGCGCGCGAACGAGTGCGACGAGATGCAGGGCTATCTGTTCAGCCCACCCGTGCCGGCCGAGCGCATCACGGAGATGCTGCGCGCGCAGGCCCAGCAACGACGGCTCGGCAATGCCGAAGCCGTGCCGGGATAAGGAGCACCATGGGCTTGCGCACGCGCGTCGTTTCCCTTGCCGTCGGCACCGATCCGAAACTGCGCCGCATGCTGAGCTACTGGGCCGCCAGCACCGCGCTGTATGCGGTGTTCGCGGTACTGATCAGCGTCGAATCGGGCGCGCGCGAGCTGGGGCTCGGCCTGTATGCGGCGCTGGGTTCGTCGGCGTTCTATCTTCTCGTGCGCGCGAGCGCGCGCCTGCACCTGCGGCCGCACACGCTGGCCGCGCTGCAGGGCCTGTTCGGCATCACCTGCAATATGTGGGCCTATTCGATCACGGGACCGCTGCGCGGCGCCACGTTGATGGGGCTGATGGTGGTCGTCGTGTTCTGCACGTTCGCGCTGCGCCCGCGCCAGACGCTGCTCCTCGCGCTGTGCGGCCTGCTCGGCATGGGCGTCACGATGTGGTGGCACCAGCTGCGCGATCCGCTGCACTACCCGCCCCGCGTGGAAGCCATCACGTTCGCCATCATGGCCGGCTGCTCGCTCACGGTGACGTTCCTGACGGGCGAAATGAACAAGCTGCGCGCGCGCCTGAAGGCAAAGGGAGAAACGCTGGCAGCGGCGCTGGACACGATCCGCCTGCTCGCCACGACGGACGAATTGACGGGCCTGTCGAACCGGCGCCACATGAACGAGATGCTGGACGACGAGGAAAGGCGTACGCCCGGCAGGCCCGCTTGCGTCGCGCTGCTCGACATCGACTTCTTCAAGCAGATCAACGACCATCACGGCCACGCGGCCGGCGACGCCGTGCTGCGCGCCGTCGCCGTGCGCCTGCGTGCGGGTCTCGCGCGCGGCGCGACCTTGGCGCGCTGGGGCGGGGAGGAATTCCTCGTGCTGCTGCCGGCCGTTGCGCTGGACGAGGCCCAGGCGTTGATCGAGTCCCTGCGCGCGGCCATGGCCGGCCTCGTCGTACCCGGCGTCGACCCTGACCTGCGCGTGAGCTTCTCGGCGGGCGTCGCCGCGCGCCTCGGCACGGAACCGTTCAGTGCCACGATCAACCGCGCCGACAAGGCCTTGTACGGCGCGAAGGCCGCGGGCCGCAACCGCGTCGAACGCGCGGCCTGACGGCTCAGGCGCCGCGCAGGCGGCGGATCAGCGCGTCCGGATCGGCGTCGCGCAGCATCAGTGCCGCATGCGCGGGACGCACGAAGCCCGTGCCGACGAGGTGGTCGACGAACGCGGCCAGTCCATCGTAGAAGCCCGCGACGTTCAGCAAGCCGATGGGCTTCGCGTGGATGCCCAGCTGGGCCCACGTGACCATCTCGAACAATTCTTCCAAGGTGCCCATCCCGCCCGGCATCGCGATGAAGCCGTCGGCCAGGTCGGACATCATCGCCTTCCGTTCGTGCATGTCCTTCACGACGAACAGCCGCGTGAGGCCCGCGTGGCCGACCTCGCGCTCGACGAGCTGCTTCGGGATGACGCCCGTCGCGTCGCCGCCGTGGCGCAATACCTCGTCGGCGATCACGCCCATCAGGCCCACCTTGCCGCCGCCGTAGACGAGGCCGATGTTGTGGTCGACGAGGGCGCGGGCAAGGCCGCGCGCGGCGTCCGCATAGACGGGATCGGCGCCCAGCGAGGCGCCGCAGTAGACAGCGATGGATTTCATGGATTCCTTAAGTGGCTGCTTCAAGCGGCAGCTTGGCGAGGAAGTCGTCGGACAGGCGCTGGAACAGCGCGAGGGTGTCGCCCCGCAGGTACGGGCCGAGCATCGACAGCACCTGGTAGCAGCCGCGCGCCAGCGCGTCGGCGATGGCCTGCTGCTCGCTGTACTTGCGCGGGTTGCGCACGTATTCGTACGACAGCCAGTACGTGGCGACGACGACCATATTGGTGGCCATCGCGCCGATCTGGGCGTCACTCGCCTCCAGCGACCCTTCGCTGCGCAAGTCTTCGCACAACTGGCGCGCGACCTTGATCTTGTGGGCGAGGATCGCCTTGAAGTGCAGTTCCAGCTTGCGGTTGCGCGACAGCAGGTCGTTCAGGTCGCGGTAGAAGAACCGGTACTTCCAGATCAGTTCGAACATGAGGTGCAGGTACAGCCACACGTCTTCCATGTTCGAGCGGCGGCCGGCCGGCACGGTCAGCATGCGCTCGATCTCCGCTTCGAACTGGACGAAGATCGAATTCACGATGTCGTCCTTGTTGCGGAAGTGGTAATACAGATTCCCCGGCGAGATGTTCATCTCGTCGGCGATCACGGTCGTCGTGATGTTCGGTTCGCCGAATTCGTTGAACAGCCGCAGCGACAACTCGAGGATGCGTTCGCGGGTTCGGCGCGGTGCTTTTTGTTGCATGGGAACAAATGTGGGTGGACTCACCCCAAAGGATATCATCGACCGGACGGCGCGGCCACCGCCACCACCGCCTCAGGCCCGCTCGGCGTGCAGTTCGCGCAAAGCGCGCAACACCTCGGCCAGCACGCGGGGGTTGCTGCCCAGCGCCACGTGGCCCACGCCGCCGAATGCGACGTTGCGCGCGCCCGGCAGTACGGACGAGTCTTGCGGGGCCACGATGTTGTCGTGGTGCGTGTACAGCGAGACGATGCGCGCCCGCACCTCCGGCCCTTCGGCCGCGGCGAGGTCGCGCAGCCAGGCACCGTCGCGGCGCATTTGCACGGCGTTCGCGCCGAGGCCGAAGCGCGCCAGCGCCGTGCCGTGGTGCGGCGTGCCGAGCGTGACGAGGCGCGCCACGCGCGCGCTGCCGTACTCGCGCATCCAAGCGCGCGCCGCGAGGCCGCCCATGCTGTGCGCGACGATGGCGATGCGCGCGGCCCCGGTCGCCGCACACAGCTCGCGCACCCGGGCCTCGATCAGCGGCGCGTAGCCGTCGATGCTGCCGGCGACCGGCTCCAGGTCGATGCTCACGTGGCTGATGCGTTCGCGGTCCAGCAGCGGCACCAGATGCGCCCAGTAGCCGCTGTTGCAGCCGTAGCCGTGCACGAGCAGCACGGGCACGCGGTCGCTGTCGCGGTACACCGTCATGTGCGGCCGGCCGCGCGGCACGTGCCACGACGTCACGAGCATGCTGGCGCAGAACTCCTCAGCCAGCATACGGAGGCGCGCGCCCGGTCCGATGCGGTACGCGGGCGGCGTCGCGCTTGCCGCCCATCCGGCCATGATGAAATTGTTCATGTTGATGGCGAGGCGGACGAGCGCCACGACGCCGGCACCTGCCAGCAACGCCGCCCACGCCGGCAACCCGCGCCGCCACAGCGTCCACGCGACGAGCAGCGCGCCCGCGGCCTGCACGACCAGCACGAGGCGCAGCAGGGTGCGGGCGCTGGCCGGTTTCATGGCCTCAAGCCTGCGCCTGCGGCCGCGCGGCCGGCCGTCCCGTCAGCGCCTGCGCGAGGTCGCTCGCGAGGCGGGCCGTTATGCCGTAGATCGACAGCTGCGGATTGGCGCCGATCGACGTCGGGAACAGCGAGCCGTCGTGCACGGAGACGTTCGCGAGCCCGCGGTAGCGGCCGTCCGGCCCCGTCACGCCGTCGTGACCCGCGCCCGCCATCGCGCAGCCACCCATCACGTGCGCCGACACGACGCGCGTCAGCTGGGACGCGAACGGCAGCGCGGCGATACCGGCCTTCGCCTCGGTCCAGCTGGCGTAGCGCGGCGCCCGTTCGTGCGCGACCTGCACGCCGCTGGCACCGGCCGCGAACTGGATCTCGGCCATCGTCAGCAAGGCGCGCCGTGCGCCATCCCAGACCGGGTCGTTGAGCGGATAGTCGAGCACGGGCGCGCCGTCGTTCGTCAAGCCGACGGTGCCGCCCTGCGACTCGGCGTGGAAGCCGTCGCGCAGCAGCGCCAGCATGCCCTGGATGTGGGGGAACTCGCGCATCATCGCCGCGTGTTCCTGGCCGAAGCCCTGCATCGTCGTGGCCAGCAGCACGGGATGCAGCGGCGGCGCTTCCAGCTTGAAGCCGAGCGGGCCGTCGATGGGCTGCGTGTGCAGGAAGTGGTCGGAATAGACGGTCTGCGGCGCGCCCGCGTAGCCATCGACGCGCTGCGGGAACAGCGCGGCCGAGACGAGGGTCGGGTGCAGGAACGTGCGCTTGCCCAGCTGGCCGCTGGGGTCGGGCGCCTTCGAGCGCAGCAGCAGGGCCGGCGTGTTGATGGCGCCGCCCGCCAGCACGACATGGCGCGCGCGGATCCGCAGCCGGCGTCCCGTCGGGTGCAGGCCCGCCGCGTCCAGCAAGGTACAGTCGATGCCGTCGGCCTTGTCGCCCTTGAGCACGAGGCGCTCCGCGCGGGCGCGCGTGACGAGCGTCGCGCCGTGGTCCAGCGCGGACGGGATCGTCGTCACGAGCATCGACTGCTTCGCGTTCGTCGGGCAGCCCATGCCGCAATAGCCGAGGTTCCAGCATCCGTTGACGTTGCGGCGGATGAGGCCCGTCGGGATGCCGAGTTTCGCGGCGCCGCGGCGCAGCAGGTCGTTGTTCTCGTTCGGCGCGCCGGCCCAGTCGGCCACGTGCAGCCGCGCCTCCATCAGCGCGAACCATGGCGCCAGCTCGGCTTCGCCGTACGTCGACAGGCCGAAGCGCTGCTGCCAGAACGCGAGCGTGGTCGGCGGCGTGCGGAAGCTCGACGTCCAGTTCACCGTCGTCGAGCCGCCCACCGTCCGGCCCTGCAGGATGTTGATCGCCTTGTCGCGCGTCTTGCGCGCGGCCGATTCCTGGTACAACGTGGGGTAGGCCTCCGCTTCGCGCATCTTGAAATCGCGCGACGATTTCAGCGCGCCCTCTTCCACGACGATGACGGACAGGCCCGACAGCGCGAGGATCTCGGCCGTCACGCCGCCGCCCGCGCCGCTGCCGACGACGACGACGTCGGCCGACAGGTCGCGGTCGGCATCGACCTGCGCACCGTCGATCACCTTCCAGCCCCGTGCGAGGCCGGCGCGGATCGGGTCCGGAATCACGGCTTCGTTGCTCATGCCAGCTCCTTGATCGGGCCCGGGTAGCCGATGGCGTCCCAGTGCGCGGGGTCGCTGTACCAGCCGCCGAGCACGAGGTCGTGCAGCGCGGCGTACGCCGTGCGCAGCAGCGCGAGGCGGTGCACGCGCCACGCTTGCAGGAACGCGGCGACGTCCGCCTCGCGCGCGCCGGCCCAGCCGTCCGGGAGGCCCGTCAGCAGGCGCCGCGCGGGGCCGATCGCCAGCAGGCCGAACAGGTCCTGTACTTCCTGCTGGGCGGACAGTGGCAGCCCGAGGATCGCCTGGTGCACGCGGTCCGTCGTCGCGGCGATGGCGCGCGTGCGGTCGGCCGGTGCGTCCGGCAAGGTGCCGGCGAGGATCGCGGGGACGATGGCGTCGAGCGCGGCGCGCGCTTCGCCGTCGAGGGCGAAACCGTGCGGCGGCGCCGGATGGGTGTGCCGATACCAGCCGCCGCCCGCGGCCAGCAGCGCCGCGGCCAGCAGGCCGGTCTTCAGGAATCTCCTACGGGTTGTCTCCATGCTTACCCTTTTATGTGTTTTTCAAAGTGTAAGCGAAAGAACCGGTCATGCGACCAACCGGGACTAGAGCGAGCCGTCTAGGCGGTCAGTCGTCGTGCCCCTGCGCGTCGTTGGCCGGCGCGGCCTTCAGCATCTGGCGGGCGATGCCGCGCAGGATGTTGACCTCTTCCGTCTCCAGCTGCGTCCGGGCGAACAAGCGCTTCAGGCGCGGCATCAGCTTCCTCGGGTTGTCGGCGTTCAGGAAGCCGATTGCCACCAGCGCTTCTTCCAGGTGGGCATACATGCCTTCGATCTGCGCCACGCTGGCCGCCTCGCCGTGGAAGCCGATGCCCTGCTGCGTGCGGTTCTCGCCCTGCGCCGCCAAGCGGCACTCGTACGCGAGCACTTGCGCGGCCTGCGACAGGTTCAACGACGCATAGTCCGGATTGGCCGGAATGTTGATCAGCACATTGCACTGCTCGACGATCTGGTTCGGCAGGCCGAAGCGCTCGTTGCCGAGGATCAGCGCGGGGCGCAAGTCGTCCGTTCCCGCCGCGTGCGCGGAAAATTCGCGCGGACTCCACACGGGCGGCGAGAATTCGCGCAGCCGGGCCGACACGGCCGCCGCGAAATTGCAGCCGTCCAGTGCGTCGCCGATGGAATCCACGATGCGCGCGCCTTCCAGCACGTCGCTGGCGCCGCTGGCGAACGCGACGGCTTCGGGGTCGTGCAACGGGTCGTCGCAGCGCGGCGACACGAGCACGAGGTCGGAAAATCCCATCGTTTTCAGCGCGCGCGCGACGGAACCGACGTTGCCGGCGCGGCTCGTTTCCACCAGCACGAAGCGTAGACGTTTGAAAAGAGAAGAGACAGGTTCGGTCGGGTTCATTTAAAATAACGGCATCGCGCGGTGACGAGCGTTGAAATGCGGACAAGAAGTTCGCGATTTTAACGGCTTCGGCACCGCTTTGCTCTTTAATTATTTCTCGTTCAGATCGTTCACGGCGCCCGCGCGCGGTGGGCGTCAGCATTTTTTACGGATAGCTTATGCACCCCATGCTCAACACGGCCATCAAGGCCGCCCGCCGCGCCGCGACCGTCATCAACCGCGCCTCGTTCGACCTCGACCGCATCACCGTCAGCGAAAAAAGCCACAACAACTTCGTCACCGACGTCGACCAGGCTTCGGAACAGGCGATCGTCGAAACCTTGCTGAAAGCCTACCCCGACCACGCGATCCTCGGCGAGGAATCGGGCCCCACGGCGAACCTGAACGACGAGAGCGAATACGTCTGGATCATCGATCCGATCGACGGCACCACCAACTTCCTGCACGGCTACCCCAACTACTGCATCTCCATCGCGCTGCAACAGCGCGGCGTGATCACGCAGGCCGTCATCTACGACCCCGTCCGCAACGACCTGTTCACCGCCACCAAGGGCGCCGGCGCCTACCTGAACGACAAGCGCATCCGCGTCCGCAATCCCGACCGCATCAACAAGGCGCTGATCGGCTCCGGCCACGGCCAGGAACCGCGCGACCTCGCCGAATACCTGCGCATGTACGAAGTGGTGGCTCCGCGCTGCCACGGCCTGCGCTCGAGCGGCTCGGCCGCGCTGGAACTCGCGAACGTCGCGGCCGGCCGCGTCGACGGCTATTTCGAAAAGAACCTGAAAATCTGGGACATCGCGGCCGGTTCGCTGCTCGTGACGGAAGCGGGCGGCATCGTCGGCGAATTCAGCGGCGAATCCGAATACCTGAACAAGGGCGACATCATCGCCGCCGGCCCGAAAGTCTTCGCCGGCATGGTCGCGCTGTTGAAACCCTTCGCCTGAGCGGCTTCCTGCCGTTTCGCGTAAAATAGGGCTGTGTAAGTCCGGGGAATGCCGCTGGCCTTGTGGCCGCACGGCTTTCCCGCCGCAGGCGGCGCTGTCGGCCTGCCAAGATTGCCTCCGGTACCCACGAGGTACCGCGCCCCGCTTTCACCGGCCCCTGTCATAAACGACACAGGTCGCGCTAAAATTTCCACAGCGAAACATTTTTAACTATAATGTCGCGTGACCGTTGACGTTTGTGTCTACGTTTGCGCCTCGGCGCCCCGGCTCCAGTACCGGGCGCCCTGTTGTGTAATCCGATCGGCTGGACTGGCGCTCGACGAGCGACGGGCCGATCCCTACCAGAAAACTATGTCATTCAATACTCTCGGTCTGTCCGACGCCATCGTGCGTGCCGTCACTGAAGCGGGCTATTCCGCACCGACTCCGATCCAGGCCAAGGCGATTCCCGCCGTGCTCGGCGGAGGCGACCTGCTGGCGGGCGCCCAGACCGGCACCGGCAAGACCGCCGGCTTCACGCTGCCCGTGCTGCACCGCCTGTCGACCGACAAGGTCGGCGCAGCGCTGACGAACAAAACCTCGAAACGCGCGATCCGCGCGCTCGTGCTCGCCCCGACCCGCGAACTCGCGGCCCAGGTCGAGGAAAACGTGCGCATGTACGCGAAGCACACGAACCTGAACTCGGCCGTGATCTTCGGCGGCGTGGGCATCCACCCGCAGATCAAGCTGCTGGCCAACGGCGTCGACATCCTCGTCGCCACGCCGGGCCGCCTGCTCGACCACGTGGGCCAGGGCACGATCAAGCTCGACAAGATCGAAATCCTGATCCTGGACGAAGCGGACCGCATGCTCGACATGGGCTTCATCCACGACATCCGCAAGGTGCTGGCCGTGCTGCCGCCGAAGCGCCAGAACCTGCTGTTCTCGGCCACGTTCTCGGACGAGATCAAGTCCCTGGCCGACCGCCTGCTGGACAACCCGGCGATGATCGAAGTGGCGCCGCGCAACTCGACCGTCGAAGTCATCGCCCAGAAGATCCACCCGGTCGACCGCGACAAGAAGCACCCGATGCTCGCGCATCTGATCAAGACCCATGGTTGGAAGCAGGTGCTCGTGTTCACGCGCACGAAGCACGGCGCCAATAAACTCGTCGAGCAGCTGGGCAAGGACGGCATCGGCGCGATGGCGATCCACGGCAACAAGAGCCAGTCGGCACGCACGAAGGCGCTGGCCGAGTTCAAGGACGGCAGCCTGACGGCACTCGTCGCCACCGACATCGCGGCGCGCGGCATCGACATCGACCAGCTGCCGCACGTCGTGAACTACGACCTGCCGAACGTGCCGGAAGATTACGTGCACCGCATCGGCCGTACGGGCCGCGCCGGCGCGACGGGCGAAGCCGTGTCGCTCGTCTGCGTGGACGAGCACCAGATGCTGAAGGACATCGAAAAGCTGATCAAGCAGACCCTGCCCCGCCAGGTGATCGCAGGCTTCGAGCCGGATCCGACGGCGAAGCCGCAGCCGATCCAGCTGCGCAGCGGCGTGCCGGGTCACCCGAACCGCGGCCGTCCGGGCGGCAACCGCGGCGCCGGCAACGGCGCAGGTGCTGCCGGCGGCGCCAAGCCACGCACGCAGGCTGCGCCGGCGGCGGGCCAGCGCAACGGCGGTAACGGCGGCGGCAACGGCGCGCGTACCGGCCAGCCGGGCAACCGCAACGGGGGCAATGGCGGCGGTCGCGGCCCGCGTCCGGCGGCGGCGCGCTCCGGCGGCGGGCGCTGACGCAGGCGGACGCGCCCGGCCAGGCCGGCGCGTCCCCGAACTCCGGAAGCCGGGATCGCTCCCGGCTTTTTTGTGGCCGATCGAGATAATTGCGGACTCAAGTACTTGCAAACTGTTAGATGCACACCTATACTTGACGACTCAAGTAATCATCCAGTTCCGGAGTCCCCATGACCACGACCGACACCCACGACGTGCCCGACACGTTGACCACCGAATTCTGCCTGCGCCTCGCGCGCGCCTGGGCGGCCGTCGCGCGCCGCCTCGACAGCGCGCTGGGCGGCCACCACGGCATCAGCTTCGCCGACTACCAGCTGCTGCTGCACCTGCAGCGCGCGCCGGGCGGCCGCCTGCGCCGCGTCGACCTGGCCGAGAAGCTGGGCCTGACGGCGTCCGGCGTCACGCGCTCGCTGCTGCCGCTGGAAAAGATCGGCCTCGTCACGCGCCAGAGCGACCCGCGCGACGCCCGCGTCGGCTACGCCTTGATCACGCCGACGGGCAGCGAACTGGCGACGAATGCGACGACCGTCGTCGACAACATCAGCCGCGCCATGCTGGGCGGCCCCGCGCGCGCGCAGCTGCAGGCGACGTCCGACCTGCTCGCGCAGATCGCCGGCATCGGGCGCTGACGTCCTGACCGCCGCGCCCTCGCCGGCGCGGCATCCCGAATCACAGAAACGATGGCGTGCCGGCCAGGCCCGCGCACGCCCGCACGTCCGCCACGAGGAGACGAGACCATGACCGATACACCCCCAAATGCGACCCCGCGCGCCGCCCTGCTGCGCGACCGCAACGTCGTCTGGCTGATGAGCGGCGGCGCCATCTCCGCCCTCGGCGACCAGTTCACCTTGATCGCCCTGCCCTGGCTCGTGCTGAAGCTGACGGGCGATCCCGTCGCGCTGGGACTGGCCGTCGCGCTGATGGGCATTCCGCGCGCCGTCCTGATCCTGTTCGGCGGCGCGCTCGTCGACCGCTATTCGCCGAAGCGCGTCCTGATGCTCACGAAGCACGTGAACACCGTGCTGCTGGGCGTGCTCGACGTCCTCGTCTACAGCGGTCATGCGCACCTGCCCGCCGTGCTCGCACTGGCGCTGGGACTGTCGCTGGCGTCCGCGTTCAGCATTCCGGCCGGCACGTCGATGCTGCCGCACGCCGTCGCGCCACAGCACCTGCAGGCCGCGAACGGCATGATGATGGCACTGCGCCAGGTGACGATGCTGGCCGGCCCGCTGGTCGCCGGCCTGCTGTTCGCACTCGCGGGCGACGGCAGCGACGGTCCGCGCCACATGCATGGGTTGGCGCTGGCGTTCGGGTTCGACGCCCTCAGCTTCGCCGTGTCGGCCTGGACCCTGGCCAAGGTCGAGCCCCGTCCGTTCGTGCCGGCGGCCACGCAACCGGTGCTGCGCTCGGTGGCGGACGGGCTCGCGGCCGTCTGGCGCGACACCTTGCTGCGCAGCTGCTTCATCTACTGGGGCCTGTGCGCGTGCATCATCGGCGGCGTCATGCAGGTCGCGCTGCCGCTGCTGGCCAGCAGCCGGCTGCACGGCGCGGCCGCCCTCGGCCTGCTGATGGGCGCGCATGGCGCGGGCGCCCTGCTGGGCATGGCCGCGAGCGGCATCGCGGGACGCCGGCGCGTGGGCAACCTCGGCATGACCTTGCTGCTGATCGACGGCATCGTCGGCCTGCTGCTCGTGCCGCTCGGCGGCATCACGGCCGCCTGGCAAGGCGTGCTGATCAATGTCGTCATCGGCGTGCTGGGCGGCTACGTGCAGGTTGCCGTGTTCACGTGGATCCAGCAACGCGTGCCGCGCGAGCTGCTGGGCCGCACGATGAGCCTGTTCATGTTCATCTTCCTGGGCCTGGCGCCGTTGGCGGCCGCGGTGGCCGGCTGGATCGCAAGCCGCGTCGCGCTGGCCACGCTGTTCGGCGGCGCGGGCATCGGGCTCGCGGGCGCCGCGCTGCTCGCGTGGCTGTGCACGCCGATGCGCACGTTGCGCGACGCGCCGCCCGCGCCGTCCACGCGCACGATCGTTTAGCATAGCGGGTTGTCCCTGTCCGAAGGAAATCCGCATGCCACGTTTCGCCGCCAACCTGAGCCTGATGTTCAACGAGCTCGGCTTCCTGGAACGCTTCGCCGCCGCCCGCGCGGCCGGTTTCGACGGCGTCGAGTTCCTGTTTCCGTATGCCTTCGAGGCCGAGCAGATCGCCAGCCGCCTGCAGCGCTACCAGCTGGAACTGGCGCTGCATAATTTTCCGGCCGGCGACTGGGCCGCGGGCGAACGGGGCCTCGCCTGCGATCCGCGCCGCACGGGCGAGTTCCAGGACACGGTCGAGCTGGCGCTGGAATACGCGCTGGACCTCGGCGTGAAGCGCCTGCACTGCCTCGCGGGCAAGCTGCCGCCGAACGTCGCGCACGAGCGCGCACACGCGACGTTCGTCGACAACCTGCGCTTCGCCGCGGCCGCACTGGCCCCGCACGGCATCGACCTGTTGATCGAGCCGATCAACGACCGCGACATCCCCGGCTATTTCCTCACGCGCAGCGCGCAAGCCGCCGCCATCATCGCGGAAGCGGCCGTACCGAACCTGTTCCTGCAATACGACATCTACCACATGCAGCGCATGGAAGGCGACCTCGCCCACACGCTGCGCGAACGCCTGCCGCTGATCCGCCACATCCAGCTGGCCGACGTGCCGGGCCGCCACGAGCCGGGCACGGGCGAGATCAATTTCCCCTTCCTGTTCCGCACCTTGGACGAGCTCGGTTACGACGGCTGGGTCGGCTGCGAATACATCCCGCTGGGCGATACGGTGGCGGGCCTAGTCTGGCGCGACAATTGATCGTTTGCAATAACGAAGCGACCGACCTTTGAAAGAATGGGGGCTTTGCCGGCCGGCCTTTTGCCGTCCAGAAAGGACCCATGGACCTGCGACGCCGCCTTTCCCTTTGCCTGCTTGCCGCCAGCCTTCTGCTGGGCGGCTGCGCCTCGACCGGCCAGGTGAGCCTCACGGAGGTGCGGCAATTCGCCGACGCCTCGGCCCGCCTGGGCGGCTACGGCGAACTGTCGCGCCGCTACCGCGACACGTACGAGCGCGAACAGCCTTACCTGTCGCCCGCCGCCGACCGCATCGCCCGCGACAACGATGCGCGCCGGCGCGCCGTGTACGACGACTTCGTCAGCATCCAGAAGACCGTCGTGCTGTACATGCAGACCTTGAGCGTGCTGGCGGGCGACGCCCGCTACGACTTGTCCGACCGCATCGACGACCTCGGCAGCGGCCTGAAGGCGAATGCGGAATCGGGCTTGCAGCAGAAACAGATCGCGGCGTACACGGGGCTGACGCGGCTGCTGACGCGGGTGATCGCGTCCGGCTACCAGAACCGCAGCGTCGAGACGATGGTGCGCGATGGCGACGCCGACGTGCAGGTACTGCTGGACGCGATGATCGCCCTCACCCGCCTGTATGCGAAAACCAACGACAACGAAAAGAAGACGGTGCTGGGCATTTTCGACGTCGAGATTCCGTTTTCCACCAAGACATCCGACCGCATGCTCGTGACCCTGGCCAAGGTCCATTACCTGAGCAAGTCGACGGAATACAAGCTCGTCGACAAACGCTATGACCTCGCGCTGCAAGGTTTGACGAAAGTCGCCCAGGGCCACCAGAAACTGCGCGAAAACATCAATAACCTGCACGGCGACGAGTTGCGCAAACTGCTGGCCGCGTACGCGCGCGACCTGACCAGCCTGCGCGACGCCCTGTCCGATTGAGCGCACGAGGAGAGACCATGGCAAACGACGATCATCCGCAAGGGGCCACGCCGGCGAGCCCCGCGGAGGCGCTGGCGACGGCGCAGCAGGTGGAAGAGCTGGCCGACAAGCTGTCGGATTGCGCGGACAGCATCCACGCGCGCATCATGCGCGACATCCGGCGCCACCAGGGCCAGGACGTGCCGGACTCGGAACAGGCGGCCGCGCGCGCGCTGCTGGAGGCCGAGATGGAATTGCGCCAGCGCGCCAATAGGCTGTACGGCGATGCGGCCGCGTGCATCGTGTCGTCGCTGGGCCAGCCGCAGCAGCACCTGATCCAGCTGACACTGGACGCTGCCGACAAGATCCGGCGCATCACCCGCATCGGCGACGGCATCACGCTCGTGGCACGCCTGCTGGGCCTGGCGGCCGCCGCCAGCACGGGCCAGGTCGTGCCCATCCTCGCCGCGCTGGAGCGTCTCAAGGCCCAGCTCGACGTCGTCGCCGTCGACAACGCCCCCGCCGCGCCCGCCCCGTCCGCCTGACGTGCCGCGCACGGCCGCCGGGCGGCGGTATGCATCCCCGTCGTTCCGCGCTACACTGAACGCAACCAGAACGAAGGGGATAACATGATCGCCTATCTGCACGCCCGGTCCGGCGTTTGCCGTACCGGCGCCTTCCGTCACGACCTGCGCCGGTCCGGCACCGGCGCCGCTTGAATCCGGCGGCGCCATGGATCCCCTCACGCCCGAGCAGCTGGCGCAGCTCAAGACCATGCTGGAACGCCGGCTCGAAGCCTTGTCCCGCGTCGACGCGCCAGCGCAGGACACGGGCGAGCTGCCGGTGGACGAAGTCGAAACGTCGCCGCTGGACCGCGCCACCGTACGCCTGTTGAACGACTTGTCGCGCGAAGCGGCCGGCCACCACTCGGCCGAGGTGCGCGAGGTGCGCCAGGCGCTGGCCCGGTTCGACGACGGCAGCTATGGATTATGCGAGGAATGCGGCCAGCCGATCGGCGCCTCGCGCCTGCTGGCCCGGCCGGAGGCGCGTCTATGCATCGATTGCCAGACGCGCGCAGAACGGCGGTAGCGGCGCCGGCGCCGGCGCAGGTCAACTCATGTGCTGGCCGCCGTTGATGGCGATGTTGGTGCCCGTCATGAAGGCGGCGTCCTCCGAGACGAGGTAGGCGACGAGGCCCGCGATTTCCTCCGGCTCGCCCAGCCGGCCCATCGGAATCTGTGGCAGGATCTTGCCCGTCATCACTTCGCTCGGCACGGCCTCGACCATCTTCGTGCGGAGGTAGCCGGGCGACACCGTGTTCACCGTCACGCCATGGCGCGCCATTTCCAGCGCCAGCGCCTTCGTGAAGCCATGCATGCCTGCCTTGGCGGCCGCGTAATTCGTCTGCCCGAACGCACCCTGCTGGCCGTTGACGGACGAGATGTTGACGATGCGGCCCCAGCGCTGCGCCATCATCGGCTCGATCGCCTGCTTGCTCATGTTGAACACGCTGTCGAGGTCGGCGCGCAGGACGGCGTGCCAATCGTCGGGCGTCATCTTGCGCAGGCTGCGGTCGCGTGTGATGCCGGCGTTGTTCACCAGCACGTCGAGCCGGCCCATCTCGGCCAGCAGCTTCTGCATCATCCATTCACAATCGCCGTAGTCGGTGACGTCCACGCGATACGTCGTGAAGCGGTACCCGTCGTCCCGCTGGGCGGCCAGCCACGCGTCCGGCGTGACATTGCTGGGCGAATACGTTGCCGCCACGCGGAACCCCTCCGCCTGCAGGCGCCGGCAGATCGCCGTGCCGAGTCCACCCATTCCTCCCGTCACCAAGGCTACTTTGTCGTCGTGCATGGTTTCACCGTCCTGTCATCAACCTGCCGCGCCGGGTGCGCAGCACGAAACACCGAGTCTAGGTCGGCGGACAAAGACAGCCTTGAGGAAGCGCAAACGGGAAAAGCCGGCCGCGCCGCGGCCGGCGGTGCGCCCGTCAGTGCAGGAGTTCGGGAGCGCTGCAGGGGTCGAAATCGGCCCAGTCGCCGTCGACGATATTGCCCTTGGCCCGCTCGATGTGGTGGGCGCCCAGGTCGCGCAGCAGGTCGACGGCGCGCTGCTCGAGGACCGGGTCGTCGAACGCGACGGCCACGAGCATGCCGGCCGGACGGTTTTCCAGCGGTGCGTCGCCGCCGCGTTCATGCTCGCCGGCTTCTTTCATCTTGGAAAAGCTGAACAGCGAGCCCACGTGAGCCCCGACGAGGCCGCCGACGACGGGGCCCAGCGGCCCGGTGACGGGGGCCGTCAAGGCGCCGGCGACGATGCCCACGGCCGCGCCGGCACCGGCGCCTTCGGCCACGCCCAGCGGCGATTCCCGCGCGCCCGGCGAATGGTGGTGGTCGCCGCCGATCGGCGTCAAATCATGCTGGCCTGGCTGGCTCAGATAGAAGCCGCTGATGCGTTCGCCGGGAAAACCGGCGTCGACGAGCGCGCGGCGCGCCCGCTCGACGTCATCCTGGAGCTGGAAGTGCCCTGCAATGATCGTGGACATGGTTGGCCTCCTGCGTCGTAAGTACGTGCATCATGCATCCGGCCGGCCCTGGCCTCTGTACGCGAGCGCACGCAGTCGGATCGCTAGCGCCATTGCCCATAGACCATGTCTTGATGCGCCGGCACGGGCGCGGGTGCGGGCAGCCACGCGCGCGGGTCGACGCGGTAGTAGGCCTCGAATTCCGCATACAGTTCCGGATGGCGTGCCGCCAGCTCGTGCGGTTGCTCGAAGAAGCTCTCCGTCGCCACGGCGAAGAACTCGGCCGGATTCGTGGCCCCGTACGGGTCCAGCACGTCGCGCTGGCCCCAGTAGACGTCGCGGCGCAGCAGGTCGAAATCGCGCGACAGCGTTTCCGACCAGCTCCGGTAGCGCTCCGGGCTGCCGAGGAACGGGGCACCGTTGTTGCTGCCCGATTCGCTGTCGAGCTGGTGCGCGAATTCGTGCAGCACGACGTTGTGCGTGCCCTCGGCCGGCAGGCCCGCGCGGCGCACGTGTTCCCACGACAGCACGACGCGGCCGTCGCCCCACGATTCGCCCAGCAGGTCCTGGCGCGTCTCCGTGACGACGCCGGCCTCGTCCTGCTGGCGGCGCGGGACGAGGAAGGCACCCGGATAGACGAGCACGGCGTGCAGGCCCGGATACACGCGGGTGGGCCGGTTCAGCAGCAGCAGGCACGCCTGCGCGGCGATCGTGACGCGCATCTCCTCCGTCACCTCGAGGCCGGCGCAGCCGACGAACGTCTTCTGGTGCAGGAACTGCTTGACGAGGCGCTGCAACTGCGTGCGCAGGTCGCGCGGCATGCCCCGGTATTGCGCCACGTTGCGTTCGATGACGCCGAGTTGAACATCGGTCAGCGGGCGCGCCAGCACGCGGTGCAGGCGCCAGCGCGGCACGAACCAGGCCAGCAGCACGGCGAGCGCGAGCGCGGCACAAACGATTGCGGCTTCCATTGCACGCTCCCGATGCCGGCGTCAGTTGCCCGCTTGCGCGCGCGGCGCGAAATGCGCGGCGACAGCGTCCGCATCGCCGATCAGCTTGCCGCCGATGAACACCTGCGGCCACGTCGAGGCGCCGGAGACGGCGCGCAGCACGCTCGTCGTGATCTTCGCGTCCTGCGGGATGTCGGTGAACACGATCCCGTTCGCCTTCAGCACCGCCTTGGCGCGGGCGCAGAACGGGCAGCCCGGCTTGGAAAACATGACGACCGGCTCGCGCGGGGCGGCGTCCGGATCGAGGTAGCGGAGCATGGTGTCGGCGTCCGAGACTTCGAACGGGTCGCCCTCCTTGTCCGGCTCGATGAAGATCTTGGCGATGATGCCGTCCTTGACGAGCATCGAGTAGCGCCACGACCGCTTGCCGAAACCGAGGTCGCGCTTGTCCACGAGCAGGCCCATGCCCTCCGTGAAGTCGCCATTGCCGTCGGGGATCATCGTGATGTTGCCCGCCTCTTGGCCGGCCTGCCACGACTGCATGACGAACGCGTCGTTGACGGCGATGCAGACGATGTCGTCGACGCCGTGCTCGCGGAACACGGGTGCCAGCTCGTTGTAGCGCGGCAGGTGGGCCGACGAGCAGGTCGGCGTGAAGGCGCCCGGCAGCGCGAACACGACGACGGTCTTGCCCTTGAAGAGTTCGTCGGTCGTCACGTCGCGCCACTGGTCGTTCGGGCGCGCCTTGAACGTCACTTGCGGGACGGGTTTTCCTTCCAGGGTTTCGGCACTCGGCAGCATGGACACTCCTTTGTCGGGTCAGCGGCCGGGGTGCCGCATCCGGCATATAGGACCGCTTGCCGCCTTTTCAATTGCAACTCTGAAAAAAACAGCGCCACCCGGCCGTTCGGCGGGGTGGCGCAGCTGACGGCGACCGCTTGTGCGCGGCCGCGGGTCGACGCATGGGCGCTCAGGCGCGCTCTTTGGCAACCTGGTTCGGTGCCGGGCCGAACAGTGCGGCGACGAGCGGATCGCGGGTCACGGGGCTGCGGTTCACGCGGATCGCGTAGTGGGTGTCGTCGGCCAGGATGTGGAAGTGGCGGCCCGTGCCGGCCATGCTCTGCTCGCGCAGGCCCGGACGCTCCTTGCGGGGCGCCGCGCCTTCGCGCTTCGGCTGGCAGATGGCGCCCAGGAATGCCTTGACGCGGTCGGGATCGGGCGAAATGCGGTAGACGGCCTTGCCCAGGTAGGTGGCGGTACCTTCGATGTAGCGGGCGAGCTCGATCACGCCGGCTTCGCGCAGGTCGCGGATGTACTTGCGTGCGCCCGACGGCGAGAACTTGAGGAACCAGGCGATTTCGTCGGCCAGCATCTCGTGGGTCTGCAGCTCGCCGATCAGCTTCTGCATGTTCTCGATGCGGCGCTGCGTGGCCGACGTCGACCGCACCCGCTCGATCGGCGCGAGCGAGATCGGTGCGCGCTCGGTCGGTTGCGGCGGCACGCGTTCGATCAATGCAGAGTTGCTGGAAGTGTGCACCGCGTTGAGATCGCCTTGTACCGCATTGTGGTGAGTCGCTGCATGCATATTGATTTACTCCGTGAAAAGGACGAGTTCTATGTATGGCCCGGGCCGCCGTGGTTCTGTATGACCTCTGGTCAACACGCCGGTTCCGCTTAACTGGATACAAGATTGCCTGCCTCATCACGCCCGGTCTGTGCGCCATCCAACATTTCTAAAAATTCCTGAAAGTTATTTGTGCCCCAAAGCAAGACAAATCTTTACAGGGATTGATGCCACGCAGATATTTGTGGCACGGAGGGAAAACTGCGGTGAGCCGAGGGTTGATCTGCCTCATCGGCGGCTGGGAACCATGCTGGGTGGCTGGACATCGAAGCAATATCGATCCGGTTCCGCGCTGATCGCGTCAATAGCGGCACCGCTATGTGTGTGCCGGACCTTCGTGATGCTGGGATACAACACATGACGGACTTGTAATGTTGCGCGAAGACGCTAGGAGAACGCCGACGTTGGAAACAATTGTTTACGATTGCACGCGGGTTCGTAACATCCTGAAACAAACGGGAACCATGGCACAAATGGCCACGTTGTAAAATCACTACACCAACCGGCCGTTAGGTGCGCTAGCGCACTGACCCTAAAAACAGCCGACTTGTATGCTTGGCATCAACATCACTGCAAGGCATGCGATGTCAGGTACCTTTACAACTTATGGGAGTTACTGTGAATAATACGAAGAAGATCGCTCTGGCCGCCGCCATCCTGTGCTTCGCGGGAACGGCCATGGCTCAGGATACGACCGACGTCATCAATCCGTCGTGGTACATCGCCCCGACCATCGTCGGCATCAAGCCCGACCACGACTTCATGACTTCGAAGAAGGACTGGGGCGGCGGCTTGAAATTCGGTAAGCCCGTATCCCAGCTGTTCGATATCCAGTTCGGCGCCACCCAGGCCCGCGTCGATGACAATGGCTTCAACTACCGCCAGACGCTGGTCGGCATCGACACCTTGCTGATGCTGTCGCGCAAGACGTTCCGTCCTTACCTGCTGATCGGCGTGGGCGCATCGCGCGACCACGAGAGCAATCCGTTCGTTAACGCTTCCGGCTGGTCGCCTTACTACCAGCTCGGCCTGGGTGCCCAGGTCAGCATCAACGACCGCTGGTCCGTCCAGGCCGACCTGCGCGACGTGCGCGAACACTTGCACGACGATGGCTTCGGCTTCTCGCGCGCCAGCAACAAATACGCGACGTTCAGCCTGAACTACGCGTTCAACCCGCCGCCGCGCACGGCGCCGGCACCTGCACCGGTAGTTGCCCCGGCGCCGGTCGTCGAGACCCCGCCGCCGGCACAGCCGGCTCCGCCGCCGCCGCCGCCGCCGGCACGTTTCGAGAAGGTGACCCTGTCGGCCAGCGAACTGTTCGGCTTTGACAGCGCCAAGCTGTCGATGCCGCAGCCGAAGCTGGACGACATCGCCGCCGCCCTGCAGGCCGACCCGTCGATCACCGACGTGGACATCACGGGCTACACCGACCGCCTGGGTTCGACGAAGTACAACCAGAAGCTGTCGGAGCGCCGCGCCAACGCCGTGCGTGAGTACCTGATCAGCCACGGCATCGACGCCAAGCGCCTGAAGGCCTACGGCAAGGGCGAGAAAAACCCGGTCGTCACCGACTGCCACCAGAAGAAGCGTTCGGAGCTGATCGCGTGCCTGGCACCGAACCGCCGCGTCGAGGTGGAGCCGATCACGATCGAACGCCGCGTGCAGTAACGTGGCCTCGCGGGGCGCACGCCCCGCTCGCGACTGCGGCGCCGCCCGGCGCCGTTCGCGGTTACCTATAACGGTACTGGGCGTAGGCCCATGAACGCGCCTTCGGGCGCGTTCGTCTTTTGGGAGGTTACCGATGGCAGTACAAAACTGGATCCCGTTCTCGCGCCAGGTCGTCCACGTCATGCGCTGCGCCGTGACGGAATGGCTGAGTCACCGGGCATCGAGCAAGGGTGCCGCCCTCGCCTTCTATACGCTGTTCTCGCTGGCCCCCATCCTCGTGCTCGTCATCGCGATCGCCGGTTTCTTCTACGGCAACGACGCGGCCCAAGGCCAGCTGCTCGACGAGTTGCGCGGCCTCGTCGGCAAACAGGGCGCGGAAACCATCCAGGCGATCCTGGCCGGCGCCCGCAACAAGGAAAGCGGCAAGCTCGCGACGCTCATCGCCACCGCGCTGCTGCTCGTCGGCGCGACGAGCGCTTTCGCCGAACTCAAGGATAGCCTCGACGAAATCTGGGACGTCCCGCCGCCGAAGGACGCCACGTGGTGGGATACCGTGCGCACCCGCCTGCTGTCGTTCGGCCTCATCCTCACCCTGGGCCTGCTGCTGATGTTCACGCTGGTCGTGTCCGCCGCGCTGTCCGTGCTGGAAAAATACCTCGGCGGCGTGTGGCACTCGGCCACCATCGTGCTGGGCTGGGTCGCGTGGGGCATCAGCTTCCTCGTCATCGCCGTGATGTTCGGCGCCATCTACAAGTTGCTGCCGCGCGTCAAGCTGTCGTGGCACGACGTGACCATCGGCGCCCTCGGCACCGCGATCATGTTCACCTTGGGGAAATTCGCGATCGGCCTGTACATCGGCAACAGCGGCACGGCGAGCAGCTTCGGCGCGGCCGGCTCGCTGATCGCGCTGCTGCTGTGGGTGTATTACTCGGCGCAGATCTTCTTCCTCGGCGCGGAATTCGCCCGCCAGTACGCGCTGCAGATGGGCAGCCTGAAGGACAAGCACGTCCCCGGCGCGCCACCACCTGGCGCGCGCCCGTCGCCCGTGCACTGACGCCGTCATTCGCCGAGCAATTCGGCGATGACTTCCATGCCTTCCACGCGCTCGGCCACGACCTTGATCACGACGACAACGGGCACGCCCAGCAGCAAGCCCCACATGCCCCACAGCCAGCCCCAGAACAGCAGGCTGACGAACACGGCGGCCGGGTTCATCTTCGCGATCTTGCCCGTCATCCAGGTCGTGACGACCATGCCGACGAGCGTCGCGATCGCCAGCGACGCGCCCGCCACGAGGATCGTCATCCGCAGCGATTCGAACTGGAGGAAGGCGACGAGGCCCGTGGCCGACGTGATCAACAGGGGGCCGAAGTAAGGCATGATGTGCGCGACGCCGGCAAAGATCGCCCACGCGCCCGCATTCTCCAGGCCGATGTAGCGCAACGCCATCCACATCAGCAGGGCCAGCACCACGTTCGTGACGAGCAGCATGAACATATAGTTCTGAATGCTCGTGTTGATGTCTTCGAGGATGTGCACGGTGACCTTCTTTTGCGTCAGCGACGGCCCCGTCAGCTTGACGAGCTTGCGCTTGAACGTGTCGCCCGCGAGCAGCAGGAAGAACACGAGGAACACGACCATCGTCGCTTGCGAGATGAAGCTGGCGAGGCCCACGGAGCCGGCCAGCAGCCAGTCCATGACGCGGAAATTGCTGCCGCCCGGTGTCGGCGCGGCGGCCGGCGGCGGCGCGCGGCGCGCGGCCGCCCGCTTCGCATCGGCGCCCCCGTTGGCGGCGGCCCGTTCCAGCTCGGCCGCGGCGGCCTGCACTTGCTGGATCGTCGACGGCCCGCCGGAGCCGTCCGCGAGGAGGCGCGTGACCTTGTGGGTCAAGGTCGGCAGCTCGTCGACGATGTTGAGGAATTCGCCCTGCACGCGTTGCGCCGTCAACGCCATGCCGACGAGGATCAGCGCGGTGACGACGGTGGCGCCGATGGAACGCTTGATGTGCCAGCGCTCCAGCCAGCGCACGACGGGACTCAGCGTATAGGCGATGAAGATGCCGAGCAGCAGCGGCACGAAGAAATTCTTGGCCCATTGGAGACCGAAGACGAAGGCGACGGTGGCGATCACGCCCAGCGTGAGGCCGCGCGCGTTGACGTGCACGGGAAGGCGCAGGTCGCCGTGGACAGCGCCGAGCTCTTCACCCGTCGGCGCGCCTGCGCTGTCGACGAGGCCCGCGCTCTGCGCCGCCTGGTCCGCGTCCGGAACCGGCACGGGCGCCGGAATGATGGAGTCGGCTGTCCCGGACGGAGCGGGGCTGGATTGGGCGAGCTGCATGATATTTGCCTGAAAAAAAAGCCGGTCCCGGGCATCCGCCGGCCGGCTGCCCGTCCGGCGGATGCCGCATGACGCGGCGATCGCAACACCCCGGGGACGGCCGTCACGCAGGCCGTCCCGGCGGGTTTATTTTACGCGGATGTCGTTCTTGACCGATGCCACACCCTTGACGCCACGGGCCACGTCGGCGGCCTTCGTCGCATCCTGCGGCTGGGCCACGAAGCCCGACAGCTGCACGTCACCCTTGTAGGTCTCGACGTTGATTTCGGTGGACTTCAGCGTGGGCTCGTTGAAGATCGCGGCCTTGACCTTCGCCGTGATGGCGGCGTCGTCGATGTACTCGCCCGTGCTTTCCTTGGTCGGGCTCGACGAGCAGCCGACGACGGTGAAGGCGACGGTGGCGGTGAAGATGGCGGTGGCGATGCGTTTGGTCACGTTCATGATGAACTCCTTGTTAGTAGTGGTGGTACTGGTTGTGCCCGTTCACGAGCGTACTGCGGATGAATCCGTACTTCACTTGCCGAACTCGGCCTTCGCGGCCGAGATGCATTGATCCTCGGCGGCGCCCGCGAAGGCGTCGCATTTTTCCTTGGCCACGCGGTACGCGGCGTCTTCCTTGTCGGCGCGGGCATCGTCGCGGGCCTGGATCGTCTTCTGGTCGGCGCGCGCGTCGGCCTGCGCGGCGACGAGGCGGGCTTTCGCCTCTTCCTTGCAGACGTCCTTGTCGTTGCCCGTCAGGCCGGCGCAGCGCGCCTTGTCGAGGTCGTAGTTCGCGGACGCGATGCGCATGCGCGCCCGGGTATAGGCCTTCAACGTGTCCTCGTACTTGGCCTGCGCTTCCTCGTCGGCGCGCACGCGCGCGGCCTTGGCCTCGAGCACGCAGACGTCCTTCGGATTACCCGTGATGGCGTCGCAACGGGCGCGTGCCGCCTTGTACGTGGCGGCCGCCGCGTCGCGGGCTTGCTGGTAAGCCAGCTTGGCTTCCGGCGTCGCCGCATGAACATGTCCCGCGGCCCATAGCAAGGCCGCCCCCAGCAGCAGGATGACGTGTGATATTCGCATTTCTTGTTCTCCTTCGTTGCCACGTTTTTCCGACGTACTGGTGATGTTTTACTCGGCTGTAACGACGATTTCTGTTCGGTGACGAACACAGGAACGGAGATGGTCGAAAGCGGGCGCTTACGGTCGAGAGGTGGGTGCGTCATCGCACAGACCCATTACACATGACTGCGTAATCTGGTCCTACAATTTTTGCCAGGAGAACAAGTCATGAAAGCTACTCGTACCCTCGCCGCCGTCGTGGCGGCCAGTGCGCTTCTCGGGGGCTGCGCCAGCCAGTCGTCCCAGCCCTCCTACGCCAACGATGGCTACCGCAGCGGCTACGACAACACGGCGGCCACGGGCTACGGCACGATCGAGTCGATCCAGACCACGACGGCCGACGGCCGCACGAGCGGCGCCGGCGCGATCGTCGGCGGCCTCGTCGGTGCGCTCGCCGGCAACCAGGTCGGTAGCGGTGGCGGACGTACCGCCGCGACCGTCGCCGGCGGCGTCGCCGGCGCGGCAATCGGCAACCGCGTGGAAGCGAACCGCGGTGCCGACGGCCAGCAGGCGTATGCCGTCAATGTCCGCCTCGACAATGGCGAGTACCGCACCATCGTCCAGGACAATGTGTACGACCTGCGCGTGGGCAACCGCGTGCGCATCGTCGACGGCCGCGTGTATCGCTATTGAGCGACATGTTGCACGTAGTTTTCAAGCCGGCTCTGCCGGCTTTTTTTCGACCGCAAAAAAAGACGGCGTCCAATCGAAGATTGCGACGCCGCTCAAGCCCCACCATATTCGTGCGAGGCGCCGGCCGTGCGGGCCGGCGCGTTGTCCCTAGTATGCCACTTGCTGCGCGCGTTTGCGCTGCAAGTACCAACCGAGCGCGCCCAGGATGACGGCCGCGCCCAGCGCCGGCTTGCCGAGCTTGCGCTTGCGGATGAAGCCCAGCACGGTCAGCGCATACGGCGCGAGCACGGAGATGCTCGTGCCGGTGGGCTTCAGCAATGCGTCAGCGCGCGTGCGCAGGGCCCAGGTCGCGTGGTCGATGACGGAATGCAGCATCACTTCGGGACGGGCCGCGTGCTTGATCTGCGCGCGCGCATGAGCGACGCCCGTGCGATAAAACTCGCCGTCACGCAACAGCGCCCGCTTGCGCTCCTCGTGGGAGCCCTGCGTGTGGTGGCCGATCGTCTTTTCCATGGTCGAGATCCTTTCTGCTCACATGAGCATGTCGCGGTCGTTGCGCAATTCCTTCATGGTCTCCGGGAACGCCAGCTTGCCCTGCTTGAGCATCGACAGGCCCTTCATCACGAGGATGACGGTGATCACGGCGAACACGACGAACATGACCAGCAGGATCTTCCACCCCATTTCTTCCCATGCCAGCGCCACGATCGTGGCGGTGCCGTAGGCCAGGGCGAACCAGGTGGCCAGGGCGGCCATCGCGAAGATGGCCACGAGTTCGATCACGTGGTTGCGCACTTCCGTCAGCTCGAGCGCCGCGAGTTCCAGTCGCGACACGACGAGGCCGAACAGGTTCTTCGCCAGGCCCGTGATCCCACCCAAGAGGCCGGGGCTATGCACGACGGTTTCGTTGTTATCCATGGCTGCCCCCGACCGGATTTATTTGCGGCCCAGAATGACACCCAGCAGCAGGCCGACACCGGCCGCCACGGCCACGGTGCGCCACGGGTTGTCCTTCACATAGACATCGGTCGCGCGTGCCAGTTCCTTGCCCTTGACCATGGCTTGATCCTGGTATTTGCTGGCCTTGCCCAGTGCCTGGTCGAGCAGTTCCATGCCGCGCTCGCGCAGTTCGTCGGCCTTGTTGCCGGTGAGATTGGCGGCTGCGCTCAGCAGCGACTGCGCGTCCTTGACGAGCGCCTTCATGTCGCCGGACGTGTCTTTCGCGGCACCGTTGACGGCCGACGCGTTGCCGTTGGCGCGGCTGATGTTTTCTAGCATGATGTTCTCCTCGTTATTGGTGGGTAGGTAAATGGTTCAGGCCAGCAGGTCGCGCATGTCGTCCGCGTGCTCTTCCTCGGTGGCCAGGATCTCGATCAGCATGTTCTTCGTCGTCGGATCCTTGTCGCCGATGGCCTGGATCATCTGGCGGTACGACTCGATCGCGACGCGCTCGGCGATCAGGTCGGCGCGGATCATCGCCTGCACGTCGTCCGAATCGTCGTACTCCGCATGGCTGCGCTGGGTGAGCGTGGCCGGGTTGAAGTTCGGCGAGCCATTCAACTGCACGATGCGCTCCGCGATGCGGTCGGCGTGGTCCTGCTCCTGCTGCGCGTGCTCGAGGAACTCGGCCTTGATGTGTCCCGTGTTCGGGCCGCTGACCGTGAAGTAGTGGCGCTTGTAGCGCAACACGCACAGCAGCTCCGTCGCGAGCGCCGCGTTGAGCATGGCGACGACGGCTTCGCGGTCGGCCGCGTAGCCTTCGGTCACGGCGCCGTCTTCGAGATTGGCGGCCGCGCGGCGGATTTCCGCGATGTCGAAGCCGTGCGCCAGGTTGGATGCGTTCTGTTCCATGAAACTTTCCTCTTTCAGTGGGGGTTCAAACTGTCTGTCAGCGCTGCGCCGCGCGCGGCGGGATCGTCGCGCCCGCGTTCGACAACACGATTTCCACGCGGCGGTTCAGCTGGCGGTTGGCCGCCGTATCGTTCGAGGCGACTGGGAAGGCTTCGCCGTAGCCGCGCATGCCGATGCGTTCGCGCGGCACGCCGAGGCCGACCAGGGCCTGGGCCACGGACGCCGCGCGGCGCTCGGACAGGTCCTTGTTGTGCGCGGCGCTGCCCGTGCTGTCGGTAAAGCCTTCGACCATCACCGTGCGGTCGGGGTTCTGCGTCATGATCTCGGCCAGCTTGCGCACGGTCGCCATGCCGTTCGCGTTCAGTTCGGCGCGGTCGGTGGCGAACAGCACGTCGCCGATCGTCACGACCATGCCGCGCTCCGTCTTCTGCGCATGCAGTTCGACGAGCAGGGCTTCCAGGCGTGCCGCGCGGTCGGCCTGCTGGGCGGCCTGCTGCTGGGCTGCGGCGGCCTGCGCCTGCGCATCCTGGGCCTGGGCCTGGGCGGCCGCAGCCTGCGCCTGGGCGGCGGCGGCGTCGCGCTTGGCGCGGTCGGCCTCGGCCGTGCGCGCTTCCAGCTGCACGCGGTCGCGCTCGCGGCTCGCGTTGGCGACTTCGGCCTCGGCGGCCTTCGACTTCGCGACTTCCTGCGCGGTGGCAATGCGCTGCTTGGCGACATACGCCAGGCGGTCGATGGTGTCGAGGCTCTCGCGCTTGGCGGCGGCCTGGTTGGCGCGGTCGAGCGCTTCGCTGGCCTGCTTGAATTCGAGCGGCGCATAGGTCGCGACCTGCGGGTTGTTGTTGGCCGCGACGAAGTCGGCGCGCGCCTCGTCCAGCGTGGGCGTCGTGGTCGGGACGGTGCTGCACGCGGCCAGCATCAGTGCGCCGGCAAATGCGAGTGCCTTCATCAGGTTCATGATCCTTCCTTTCTGCGGTCTGGCGCGCCTTGGCGGCGCGGTTCTGTTCTTGTTGTCGGGCGGCGCGGTGCCGCCCTGCTCACTGCTGCTGGTCGGAATTGGCGCGGTCGACTTCCTGGCGCAACACGCGCAGGTCCTCGTTGAGCGCGTCGGCCGCGGCCGTGGCCTTGGCGGAATTAGCCTTGCTCTGCGCGAGCTTCGCGTCGGCCTGGGCCTGGACCGCGAGTTCGCGCGCCGTCTTGTAATCCTTGGCCGCGAGGGCCTGATTGGCGCGCATCATCTTGTCGCGTGCGGACGTGATCTCGGCCGGCGCCAGCTCGGGCGCCCCTGCCGACACAGCGTTCTCGACGGCGTTGTTCGACACCGCGACGGCAGCCGTGGCCGGCGTCTTCTCCGGGCTGGCGCAGGCGGCCAGCGAAAGAACCGCAGCGGCTGCGCCGACCCGCACCAGCAGGTCCATCGATTTTGTATTCATCTTGCGACTCCTGTCGTTGACTGAATGTGTTGGTAACGTTATAACCCTCAAGCCCGCCGAGATCGGTTCGCTGCCGCACATAGGCCGGACCTCGGGACGGCCGCGGCCGAGCACGGTGCGGCACCGCACATTGACGGGCAACCCTTTACGTTAATCTGCGATCAATCCATCCCACCAGAAGGAAGGCCATGACAACCCAACCAGCCCAACAGCCCAGGCAGGGCGCGCATCTGTCGCGTCCGGTGAAAATCACGCTCGGCATCGTCGGCGTGCTGGTGGCGATACCCGTCATCGCCATCGTCATCCTCCTCACGTTCGACTGGAACCGCGTCAAGCCGTGGCTCGACGACAAGGTCAGCGATGCGATCCAGCGTCCGTTCGTCATCCGCGGCGACCTCGCGGTGCATTGGGAGCAGCCTTCCAAAAGCATACCGAAAGGCCAGCGAACGTGGCGCGACTACATTCCGTGGCCGCACCTGTACGCCAACGATGTCCACGTGGGCAACCCCGCCGGCCTCCCCCAGCGCGACATGGCGAGCGTGCGCCAGTTCTCGTTCTCGCTCGATCCGTTCGCCCTGCTGACCCACACGATCCACGTGCCCGTGCTGCGCTTCGACGGACCGCAAGCGGAACTGCTGCGCACGGACGCCACGCACTACAACTGGATCTACAAGCCGGAGCAAAAGAAATCGAAGTGGACGCTCGACCTCGAGCGCGTCGTGCTGAACAAAGGGACGATCCACGTGATCGACGCCGTCACGAAGGCCGACGTCACCGCCGACATCGACACCATCGCGAACGACCCCACGTACGGCATCGCGTTCCAGCTGCGCGGCGAGTACAACGGCGCGCCCGTCGGCGGTGGCGGCAAGGCGGGCAAGGTGCTATCGCTGCGCAACCAGGACGAACCGTTCCCCATCCAGGCCGACGTGCACTCGGCCAACACGCGCGTCGCCGTCGAGGGCACCGTCACGCGCCCGGCCCACCTCGCGGGCATGGACCTGAAACTGACGTTGGCGGCGCCGTCGATGGCGCGGCTGTATCCGTTCACGGGCGTGCTGCTGCCGGAGACGCCCGCATTCTCGACGGACGGCCACCTGACGGGCACGCTGGACAAGGACAAGACCCGCTGGGTGTACGACAAGTTCAAGGGCAAGGTCGGCCAGTCCGACATCGCGGGCCACCTCGAATTCGCGACGGGCAAGCCGCGCAACAAGCTGACGGGCACCGTCGTGTCGCACCAGCTGCGCTTCGCCGACCTCGGTCCGCTGATCGGCGCCGATTCCAACGCGAGCAAGCGCGCGCGCGGCGTCGAGGCGGTGCAGCCGGAAGGCAAGGCGCTGCCGGTCGAAAAATTCCATACGGAGCGCTGGAAAGCGCTCGATGCTGACGTGCGCTTCACGGCCGACCGCATCGTCAAGGACAAGGACCTGCCGCTCAGCAAGCTGCAAAGCCATGTCGTGATGAACGACGGCGTGCTCACGTTGCAGCCCCTCGACTTCGCCATGGCGGGCGGCAACGTCACCTCGAACATCAAGCTGGACGGCAGCAATCCCAACAACCCCATCAAGGCGACGGCCGACGTGAAAGCACGCGACATCCAGATCAAGCAATTGTTCCCGCAGATCGAAAAGATGCAGGCGACGGTCGGCTCGATCTATGGCGAGGCGAAGCTGACGGCGACCGGCGATTCCGTGGGCGCCATGCTGGCCGACGCGAACGGCGAAGTGAAGGGCCTCGTCAGCCAGGGCGTCGTCAGCAAGCTGCTGCTCGAGGAGGCGGGGCTGAACGTGGGCAACGTCATCATCACGAAGCTGTTCGGCGACAAGGAGGTCAAGCTGAACTGCCTCGCCGCCGACCTCGGCGTGAAGGACGGCATGGCGCGCACGCGCACGTTCGTGCTCGACACGGAAGACGCGATCGTTGACATCAATGGCTGGGTCAACATGTCGACCGAGCAGCTCGACCTGCGCATCAAGCCGGAGACGAAGGCACTGCGCATCTTCACGTTGCGCACGCCGTTCTTCGTGCGCGGCACGTTCAAGCATCCGGACCTGTCGCTCGACAAGAAAGTACTCGCACTGAAGGGCGGCGCGGCGGCCGCACTGGCCATCGTCGCGGCACCGGCCGCTGCCCTGCTGCCGTTGATCAACACGGGACCGGGCAAGGACAGCCCGTGCAGCGCGCTGCTGGCGCAGGCCGGTGCGAAGCCTGTGGCGCCGCCGCCGGGCAAGAGCGCCAAACGTTGAGGCGGGGATGACACAGTGTTATTTGTCGTACAGACCGCTATGCAGTGGAGATTTATTCTGAACGCATGGTAAGGCCGGCGCCGTTCCCGAACGCCAGGCAAGCATCGCGAGGAAAGCAGGACGGTAATGACACGATTCGGCAAAGGCAAGACCCCGGCGGCGGTTTCGACAACGGCGCTGCTGGCGGCCCTGGTCCTGTGCGGGATCGCGGGATGCGCGACGGACCGCCCGACGGCGGCCGTCCAGCGAACCGACGACGCCGGCATCACGGCCGGCGTGAAAGCCGCCCTCCTCGGCGATACCAGCCTGAAGGCGAACGAGATCGATGTCGACACGGACCAGGGGGTCGTCCGGCTGAGCGGATTCGTGGGCTCGGCGGACGACGTGGCGGCGGCCGCCGCGGCCGCGCGCACCGTGAGGGGCGTCAGATCGGTCAGGAATGAGCTGCGCCTGAAGTGAGTTTTGGCACCGTGTAGAAGCGTAAGCAACCCACCTTAAGGAGATCATCATGAAAACCATCAAGACCATCATCGTGACCGCATCGCTGGCAACCGCAGCCATGGGCCTGACCGGCTGCGCCGGCATGTCGAAGCAGGACCGCAACACCGCGATCGGCGCGGGCGCAGGTGCCGTCGTCGGCGGCGCGCTGACGGGCGGCAGCGCTGCCGGCACCATCGGTGGCGCAGCCGTCGGCGGCGTGATCGGCAACCAGGTCAAGTCGACGCACTGATCGCAGTTCGTACCGCAGTAACGACAACGCCCCGCATGCCGGGGCGTTTTCTTTGGGACCGGCGCCGCGAGTCAGAGGAGAACCGGCGCCCCGACACCCGCCCCCGCCTCGCGCACGATCTCGTAGCACGTGCACGCGGCCGCCGCGAGGCGTTCCGGGTCGAGGATCTCGATATTGCCCCGGCTGTAGTTGATCAGGCCCTGCTGCTGCAGCGCGCTGGCCGCCTTCGTGACGCCCACGCGGCGCACGCCCAGCGCGTGCGCGAGGAATTCGTGCGTGAGGTGGAATTTGTCGGATTGCAGCCGGTCGCGCGTGACGAGCAGCGAACGCGCGAGCCGCGCTTCCAGCACGTGGTAGCGGCTGCAGACGGCAATCTGGATGGCCTGCGCGAGCAGCGCGTCCGTGTAGCGGTATAGCACGCGCTGCAGGACGGGGTTGCGGGCGAATTCGGTGCGCAGGCGCTCGGCATCGATGCGGCTCGCGCTGCCCGCGCGCTGCACGACGGCACGGACCTGGGTCGTGTCGTGGCCGAGGGCGACGGTGGCGCCCAGCATGCCTTCGCGTCCGACGAGGCCCACTTCGAGCGTCATGCGGCCTTCCGCCACGGCCATCAGCGAGATCAGGCAGTCATGCGGAAAATAGACGTGGCGGATCGTGTCTCCCGGCTCGCACAGGGTGGCGCCCAACTCCACCTTGACCTGGTCGAGGGCCGGCAGCATCCGGGCCAGTTCCTGCGGCGGCAGCGCGGCCAGCAGCAGGTTGGCATTGTGCTCGGCGACCAGGGGCGGAGCGGCTGAATTCATCGGACCCTCGCGGTTGGACTTCATCGATTCACACGGTGGCTGAGGTTCGAAATCAGGTCATTACACCGACCGGAAACATTTGCAAACAACTTTCAGTCAGCGTACCGGCCGTGCCTGGGCAAGTATGTACGGTGACGCACGGAACGGTGTGTTGTTGCCAGGGACAATGGAAACGTACCGGACCCAGGGGTGCAACCTCCCCCTGCGTCCTTCTCGATACCGGAAAGGAAAGCCATGGACACGCATCCCCACACGCCCGCCCGGGCCAGGCAACATCCGCTGCTGATCGCCGCCGCGATCGCCGTCATCCTGTTCTGCGCACTCGGCACGGCCGCGATCATGGGCTGGCTGCCGTCGTCGACGGGCGGCAACCGCAGCCACCTGAGCGACGCCGACCGCGCCGCCCTGTCGGCCGGCCTGCAGCAGCCTGGCCAGCCTGGTTACGCGGCGCCCGCCGCGCTGCCGCCCGGCTCCACGCCCGCCGCGCCGCTCGCCGCGCAGCCGCAGCCCGCCTACCCGGCCACCACGCCGGCACCGTCCGCGTATCCGGCCCCGGCCGGTGCCCAGTCCTACGCGGCGCCGAACACCGCATACGGCTACGGCGGCAGCCAGGGCGCGACGTCGTCCGACAGCGACTACCCGGCCGCGCCTGAGGCAGCGCCTGCGCCCCGTTATGCGCCGGCCGAACCGGCACCGCGCGCCGCGCACAAGTCGACTCGCGTGGCCGAGGCCGACACGCAAGGCAACTGGTGCGGCAACTGCGGCAACGTGGAATCGATCCGCGCGATCAAGACGCGTGCCCAGGGCAGCGGCGTGGGTGCCGCGGGCGGCGCCCTCCTCGGCGGCCTGCTCGGCAACCAGGTGGGCAGCGGGCATGGCCGGCAGCTGGCCACGGTGGCCGGTGCCGTCGGCGGTGCCGTCATGGGCAACCAGGTCGAAGGCAATATGAAGGCCGATACGAGCTACGAGATCCGCGTCCGCCTGGACGACGGCACCCTGCGCACGTTCCACCAGCACAGCGCGCCGCCGTGGCGCACGGGCGACCGCGTCCGCATTGTCAAGGGCACGCTGCGGTCCGCCTGAAGACGTATTAACGCAACAACACCGGGGCTGCGGCCCCGGTTTTGTTTTGTGCGGCTGCGTGCTATGTTGATTACGGGTGCCGTCCCGCGCCGCCGTCATGCACCCGGCATCGGCGCCATGCCGCGCGCATGGGTGTGCACCTTGTACGATCGCTCACTAAGTTTTCTTTTTCGCAATGTGCGGCAGCGCACGGAGCAGTTTGCCTGCCCACATAAGAATCGACCTCAGCTTCATACGGCAGAGTTAACTCAAGCGAAAGGACGCGACATGAACAGCGTGGCATGGATCGGCATCATTCTCTGGGGAGTTCTGCTGACGGCCTTCGGCCTCGTCAGCACGGGCCCCGTCCCGCAGGCGGCGCCGGGCGACATGGCGGCGCAAGACGTCTTCTTCCTCATCACGGGCGGCCTGCTGACCTGCCTGATCGGCGTCCTCGGCCTCATGGGCTTCATGGGCTGGATCCCGGGCTTGCATAAGGAACAAAAAAGCGCGACGTAATGTACGGCATCGTACGGATCGCCTGACCGGTTGGATCGATACTGGAAACACGGCCGCAGTGCCGTCACCCCATCGCCGTCAACCAAGAGGACATCATCATGCTTTACACTATTGCCGTCATTCTCATCATTCTGTGGCTGCTCGGTCTGGTAACCTCCTACACCGTCGGCGGTTTCATCCATATTCTGCTGGTCGTGGCCGTCATCATGATCCTGGTGCGCCTGATCAGTGGCCGAGGCATATAGAGCATAATTACGCAGGCACGTAAGTCCCCGTGCCGAACCGCAGCGCGCTGCGGACTGACCGATCCGTTTCGCGGTCGCGCCCTACCGAGGGTGCGCCTACGAAACGGATATTTTTTATCAAGGAGTCCACCATGAAAACCACCCTGATCCGTTCAACCCTGTGCGCCACCGCCTTCGCCGTCGCGGCCTCCGGTTGCGCCGACATGAACCAGACGCAGCGCGGCACCGCCACCGGCGCGGGCATCGGCGCCGGCCTCGGCGCGATCCTCGGCGCCTCGACGGGCGGCGGCGGATCCGGCCGGGCCACGCGCGGCGCGATCCTGGGCGCGGCGGCCGGCGCCGTCGCGGGCAACGTCTGGTCGCGCCACATGGAACAGCAGCGCCAGGCAATGGAACAGGCCACGCGCGGCACCGGCGTGCAGGTCTCGCAAACGTCCGACAACCGCCTGAAGCTCGACATCCCGAGCGACGTCTCGTTCGACACGAACCGCTCCGACATCAAGCCGAATTTCCGCCCGATCCTCGACCGCTTCGCCCAGACGCTGAACGAGAACCCGGCCACGAACGTCACGATCATCGGCCACACGGACAACACGGGCGGCGACCAGATCAACCAGCCGCTGTCGCTCGACCGCGCTGCTCACACGCGCGACTACCTGACGGCGCGCGGCGTGAATCCGGCCCGCGTCACGGTCGAAGGCCGCGCCGCGCGCGAGCCGGTCGCGTCGAACGACGACCCGGCCGGCCGCGCACGCAACCGCCGCGTCGAGATCTACGTGAGCGAGCCCGCGCAGCAGGGCTGACGAGCACGGGCGGCGCGCGCCCCGCCCACCCCGCGCACGGTGTATCCTCTTGCCATGTCAACCATAATGGAGAGGCCATGTCAGACGACACCGTGCGCATCGTCCGCGAGGAAATCCTCTCGGATCATTTTCTGCCGCTGAAAAACGTCACCTACATGCAGCGCCGCCGCGATGGCGAGTTGCAGGTGCAATCGCGCGAAATCTACGACAACGCCGACGGCGCCGCCGTGCTGCTGTACAACCGCGCACATCGCTCCGTCGTGCTGACGCGCCAGTTCCGCCTCGGCGCGCGGCTCGCGGGCCACGATGGCTTCCTGCTCGAGGCGGCGGCCGGGATGCTGGACGGCGCCGACCCGGCTGCGCGCGCGCTCGCGGAGGCGCGCGAGGAGACGGGCTATGCGATCGACACGGTGCAGCCTGCACTGCAGCTGTACGTCAGCCCCGCAGCGACGACGGAACGCCTGCACCTGTTCGTCGCCGAATACGAGCGCGACAAGCGTTGCGGCGATGGCGGCGGCAAGCGTGAGGAAGGCGAGGACATCGACGTCGTGGAACTGGATTTCGACGACGCGCTCGCGATGATCGCCACGGGCGACATCGTCGATGTCAAGACCGTCCTGTTGCTGCTGCACCTGGAACGCACGGTGCTGGGCCGCCACGGCGAAGCGTCGTGATGCCCCCACGCATGGTGCTGGTCGGTCATGCGGCCCGCCGCGACACTATCCAAAAGGAGACGATCACGATGAACCCATCCATGACCCGCGCCATCCTGTCGGCCTGCGCCTGCCTCGCGCTCGGCGCCGCGCTGCCCGCCGGCGCCCAGACGATGAAACCCGGCCTGTGGTCGATGTCGAACAAGATGACGTCGAGCGACCCGGAACTGCAGCAGGCGATGTCCGCGATGCAGCAGCACATGGCGAACATGCCGCCCGAACAGCGCGAGCAGATGCAGAAGATGATGCAGCAGCACGGCGTGCAGGTGGACGTGGGCGCCGGCGGCGCGCTGCAGACAAAGGTGTGCATGACGCGCGAGATGGTGGAACGCAAGGAATTCCCCGTCCACCAAGGCGATTGCAAGCAGACGTTCACGCAGCAGTCGCCCAGCCGCGGCCACATCGCGTTCACGTGCACGAAGCCGCGTGTGAGCGGCGAAGGCGACATGACGACGGACGGCGACAAGCTCTACCGCGCCCACATGAAGATGCACAGCGAGGAGCAAGGCCGCCCACAGGACATGGACATGGACGTCACCGGCAAATGGCTGTCGGCCGACTGCGGCAACATCCGTCCCCTGGCCGTCCCCGCCGGCAAGTAGCGGCGGGCCCCGCCTGCGTCAGGTCGTTTCCGTAAAGGCGAGATAGCGCTCGCGGGCCTGCCGCGCGATCGGCCCCGCAGGCAGCTCGCGCGTCTCGTAGCGCGTGCACGGCGTGACCTTGCCGTAGTTGCCGGTGCTGAAGATTTCGCGGGCCGTGTCCAGCTCTTCCGGCTTGACCGTGCGCTCGACCACGTCGACGCCGGCCTCGCCCAGCAAGGCGATCACGCGGGCGCGCGTGATGCCCGCGAGGAACGTGCCGTTCAGCGCCGGCGTGACGACCTCGCCATCGTGCGTGACGAGGAACAGGTTCGACGTCGCAAACTCCGCCACATTGCCCGCCGCGTCCAGCAGCACGGCGTTGTCGAAGCCGCGCGCCTTCGCGTCGCGCAGCGCGCGCGCCGTGTTGGCGTACAACGCGGACGCCTTGGCATCCGTCGGGGCCATCGTCGGCTCCGGGCGGCGCAGCGGCGACAGGCACGCGGAAAAGCCGGCGAACGGCGGCAGCGGCGCGTCGAACAAGGTCAACGCGAAGGCGGCCGCTTCCGCCGTCGGGATCAGGAAGCCCTCCGATGCGAACACGAGCGGGCGGATATACAGTTCCGCATCCGCCGGAAAGCGCGCGACGCCTTCGCGCACCAGGGCTTCCATCTCGTCCACGCTCAACGGGCACGTCAGGCCCAGCTTCTCGGCCGACGTCACGACGCGCTCCAGGTGCGGACGCAGGTCCGGCAAGTGGCCGCGCAGCGCGCGGGCGCCATCGAAGACGGACGAACCGAGCCACACGCTGTGGTCCATCGCGCCGAACAGCGGCGTATTTCCTTCGGCCCATTGCCCGTTGTAGTAAGTCAGGTACATATGCTCTCCACGGATGACGTCAAGCATCCAGTGTAACGCAGGCCCGTCCGCTCGGTTCGTCAGCGTACAGTGACCAGGGGTGTCCGCGCGTACACTGACATTTCCATGCCGCGAATGTTTTCCATGCTCCCGATTCTCGAACGCCTCGATCCGGACAGCGACCGTGTCGACCTCCTGGTCGACCTCGTCGACCGTCTGCGCCCGCGCCGCGCGCGCGACCACGACTACGCGATCGCCCAGGTGCGCACGTTGACCCAGCTCTTGAAAGGCCATCCGGGACAGGCGTGGGCGCTGCGCCGCCATGCGACGCGGTTGCTGGAAACGCGCCGCCACACGAGCCTCTATTCCGACGTGGGCATCCTGTCGAACGACGGCTTTTTCACGGAGCTGAAAAAGCGCATCGCGTACCGCATCCTGCCGCCGGCGCTCGACGAGCTGTACCTGTCCGACACGCTCGACCGCGTGCTGTGCCGCGACGACGACTACGAGTGGATCCGCGCCGTGCCGAACGCCGACTGGCTCGAGCTGTTCGACGTCGTTGCGAACGCCGCGCCGCCAGACGGCACAGACGTCGACGCGGACAAGCCCGCGCGCGCGGGAAAAGTCGTGCTGGCGGGCCTGCTGGACGCCATCCGCACGTTGTCGTGCCGCGTGTGCGCGCTCGGCCTGGAGCCCCGCCTGATCCACGCCCACCGGGAAATCGAGGAAGTCGACTCGCCGTTCCTCATGCAGAACATCGAGGCGAACAAATACCTCGACGACTACGGCCGGCTGACCGCGGGCGAGACCGACACGATGGAAGACGCGCGCCACCTGCTCGTCATGCTCGACCAGTGCGAAGCCGTCGTGCAGAAGATCCGCCGCGGCGCCCTCGCCTCCGGCACGAGCGTCGCGCTGACGTACCTGCTCGTCGCGCTCACGCAAAGCATCGACCGCCTGCGCAAGCTGCTGTTCCTCGTCGACACGAGCGGCGAGCTGCCGTCCGCGCCCACCGTCGACGTGGAAGCGCTCGCGAACGAGGCGACGCCGCCGGCGGAACCGCCGACGAGCCTGCGGCGCGCGGCGGCCGTCGACCTCGCGCAGGAACTCGCGGAGGCGCACAACACGAAATACGAGATCCGCGGCCTGCTGCGCGACAACGTCGACCTGCTGGCCCGCAACGTCACGGAAAACGCGAGCCGCACGGGCGAGCACTACATCGCCGAGCGGCGCACCGACCTGGGCGGCATGTTCGCGTCGTCGGCCGGCGCCGGCATCGTCATCGGCTTGATGGCGCTGATCAAGATCCTGATCTCGTACCAGCACCGCGCGCCGCTGATCGAGGCGCTGTTCTACAGCCTCAACTACGCGGCCGGCTTCATGCTCGTACACGTGCTGCACTTCACCATCGCCACCAAGCAGCCGGCGATGACGGCGGCACGCATCGCCGCCGCCCTGCACGAGACGACGCAGCGCGGCGGCGGCCGCAGCGGCGGCCGCCGCCAGGTCGACGTCGACAGCATGGCGGCGCTCGTCAATAAAGTGTTCCGGACGCAGATCGTCGCCGTGCTGGGCAACCTCGCGACCGTGATCCCCGTCGCGTGGGCCCTCGCCCTCGCCTGGTACTGGATCTTCGGCACGCATCTCGTGACCCCGGCGAAAGCGGCGCACCTGATCGCGGACAGTCACCCCTGGCACTCGCTCGCGCTGCTGCATGCGGCGATCGCGGGCGTGTGGCTGTTCGTGTCCGGGCTCGTGTCCGGCTACTACGACAACAAGGCCATGTACACGCGGATGGGCCAGCGCGTGCAGCAGCTGCGCTGGCTGCGCCGCCTGCTGGGCGATGAGCGGCGCGCGCGCTTCGCCCGCTACGTCGAGGACAATCTCGGCGGTCTGATGGGCAACTTCGTGTTCGGCGTGCTGATGGGCACGACGGCCACCGTCGGCTTCCTCCTCGGCCTGCCGCTGGACGTGCGCCACGTGACGTTCTCGTCCGCCAATTTCGCCATCGGCTATGTCGGGCTCGGCCAGCGGGTCGACGCGGAGACGATCGCCATCACGTTTCTCGGCATCGCACTGATCGGCATGGTCAACCTGCTGGTGAGCTTCGGGCTCGCGCTGTGGGTGGCCCTGCGGGCGCGCAAGGTGCGCTTCCACAACGGCCTGCGGCTGCTGCAGGCGCTGGGCCGCCGGCTGCGCGCGGCGCCGCTCGACTTCTTCATCGGACCGCGCGACCTCGACGACGCGGCGCCGGCCACTCCGCGAGGTGTCAAATGACTTCCCTGCTGCGCCGCCTTCCACCGTTCGCCCGGCTGCTGGTCCTGTGCCTCTGCTGCGGCGTCGTCGCATGCAAGTCGCTGCCGGACGTCGATCCGGACGCGCCCGCGAAAGCCACGCCCACGATCGAAACGACCAAGGGTGCGCTGCCGCCCGGGAAGGCATCGGCCCTCGCCGCAAAGCGCTGGGCCAACGCGAGCGGCGACCTGAAGGCGCTGGCCGCGCTGGAAGAACAGGCGACCGGCGTGCCCCTCATCGCGGGCAACAAGGTCACCCTGCTGTTCGACGGTCCCGCCACGATGCGCGAGATGATGGCCGCGGCGCGCGTGGCCACCAGTTCCATCAACCTGGAAACCTATATCTTCGACCAGGACCAGATCGGCAACGAGTTCGCCGACCTGCTGATCGAGAAGCGGCGCCAGGGCGTCGCGGTCAACGTGATGGTCGACGCCGTGGGCGGCATCGGCACGCCGGCCGCGTTCTTCGACCGCATGCGCCAGGCCGGCATCCAGGTGCTGATCTTCAATCCCGTGAACCCCGCGAAGGCGCGCGGCAAGTGGGAGCTGAACAACCGCAACCACCGCAAGCTGATGGTCGTCGACGGCAAGGTCGCGTTCACGGGCGGCATCAACATCAGCAGCACGTATGCGAACAGCTCTCTGTTCCGCTCGCGCCACAAGCCGGACGATGGCGACAAGGTCGGCTGGCGCGACACGCACGTCAAGATCGAAGGCCCGGCCGTCGCCCCGCTGCAATGGTCGTTCATCGACTTGTGGGTGCAGCAGGAAGGCGGCGAATTGCCGCAGGCCGAGTATTTTCCGAAGCTCGTGCCGGCCGGCGACAAGATCGTGCGCGTGCTCGCATCCGATCCGGACCACGAATCGGACATCTACAAAGCGCTCGTCGTCGCGATCAGCGAGGCGAAGAAATCGATCCACATCACGTCGGCGTATTTCGTGCCCGACCAGCAGATCGTCGACGCGCTGATCGCCGCCGCGAAACGGGGCGTGGACGTGCGGCTCGTGCTGCCGGGCGTGTCGGACCACGGCCTGATCCGCTACGCGGGCCAGGCGTTCTACGACCAGTTGCTCGCGGGCGGCGTGCGCATCTTCGAGCTGCAGATCGCCGTGCTGCACGCCAAGACGGCCGTCATCGACGGCGGCTGGTCGACCATCGGGTCGGCCAACATCGACCGGCGCAGCTTCATCCACAACTATGAACTGAACGTTGTCGTCATCGACCCGGCGTTCGGTACCTCGATGGAGAGCGCGTTTGCGGAAGACCTGCGCGACTCGAAGGAAGTCACATTGGAGCGGTGGCGGCACAGGCCCTGGTCGGACCGGATCAAGGAATGGATGTCGCGCCTGGGCGAGTATTGGATCTGAGTACCGGATCTAGAGCCCCGCCGCCATCATGCCGTCCGGCACCTCGGCCCATACGTTCCCGCTGCGCATGAATTTTTCTGTGGCGAGCAGCTGGAACTGGTTGTGCACGCTGTCCCAGCCGTAGCGGTCGACCTCGATGCGCAGGGGCTCGACGCGGATCACGTTGAACGAATTGACCTCGCCGCGGCCGCGCGTGGACGTGGCCGTGCCCGCCTGCACGACGAGCGCCGCATACTCGCTGATCTTGTAGCGCGCCTGCGTATTGCCCGCGTGACTCATGTGCAGGTGGCCGGCCATCAACAGGTCGACGCCGAGTTCCGCGAACACGTCCATCGCCATGTGCGCGCGGTCGACGAGGTCGCCCTCTTCCGCTCCCGGCTTTTCCGCGTCCTTCGGCAAGTCGAACGGGTGGTGCGTCACGACGACGCGCGTGACCTCGGGCGCCAGGCCCGACAAGGTGGCGCGGATCTTCTCCACCTGCTCCTTGTTGACGCGGCCGTCCTTGAACGTGAGCGAGCGCGCCGTGTTCACGCCCAGCACGGCGATCTCGTCGTCGATGTAGACGGGGTCGAGGTCGTCCGTGATGTAGCGCTTGTAGCGGTCCAGCGGCGCCAGGAAGCGGCGGAACACGTTGTACAGCGAGATGTCGTGGTTGCCCGGCACGATGATCTGCGGGCCGGGCAATGTGTCGAGCCAGGCCCTCGCCTCCTCGAACTGCTCGCTCTTGGCGCGCTGCGTGAGGTCGCCGGAGACCACGACGACGTTCGGCGCCAGTTCGTGGACGAGGTCGCGCAGCGGGTCGAGCAGCTGCGGGTCGACGCGGCCGAAATGCAGGTCGGACAGGTGGACGAGTGTACGCATGGGACTCCCTTTCCGTTAGCGTGGTTTGGCACCATTGTCTGCCGGCGGGACGAGCACCGTCAGTGCGCCAGGCCGCATCCGGTAGCGCAGCGGCGGACTCATCTCCGTCACTTCGCCGTCCGTCGCCACGAGCAGGTGCCGGCGGTGCGTGTCGATGTCGAACCCGGGCGACGTCAGCACGTCGAAGTCGCGCTCCTGGCCCAGGCGGCCGAGCAGCGCATCGAACGCGAAGCGCAGCAGGCCCAGGCGCGTCGGACGCTGCGCGACGTACAGGCTCAGGACGCCCTCGTCCAGGCGCGCCCGCTCCCCGATCGACAGGCCTTCCATCGTGTACGCGTTGTTGCCGATGAAAACGAACGGCGTGCGGCGCGCGAGGCGCTCGCCGTTGACGTCGAGCCGCATCGACATGAATGGATAGCGGCGCAGCGCGGCGAGTGCGGCCCAGACGGCCGCGGGCCATTTGCCGCGGCCGAGGCGGCGCTGCTGCTTCTCGCGGTCGCGCACGATGTCCGGGTACAGGCCCAGGCTCGAATTGTTGAGGAAGATGCGCCCGTTCACCTCGCCCACGTCGACCTTCACAGGCGTGCCCGTCGCGAGGTTGCGCACGGCCGCCTCGACGTCGAGCGGGATGCCGAGGTCCTTCGCGAAATGGTTCAGCGTGCCGAGCGGCAGCACACCGAACGGCACGCCGCTGTCGACCATCACGGACGCCACGGCGTTGATCGTGCCGTCGCCGCCGCCCGCGGCCACGAGGCGCGCGCCCTGCTGCAGCGCCTGCTTCGCCGCGGCGATCATTTTCTCGCCGCCGTCCGCCCGCACGAGGTCCGCATCGAGCCCCGCGCCCGCGAGTTGCGCCTGCAAGGTGGCGCACGCCGCCTCGTCGTGCCCGGTGCCGGCACCCGCGTTGACGATCACGGTGACGGGCTTCATCACAGGTCCTCCGCGGCATGCGCGCGTTCGCTCCACGAAGGTGCTCCGCGCGCCAGGCGGCGCCGGTGCAACGTGGAGACGGCCGTGATGCAGATCGCGAGCCACGCCGCCCCTTCCGCCGCGGCGGCCAGTACGTCGGACAGGTAGTGCACGCCGAGATACATGCGCGACAGCGCGACGAGCATCACCATCGCGACGGCAGCGACGACGGCCAGCACGCGCGCGGGCCACGCATGCGCGCGGCGCACGAGGTAGCACGCGAGCAGGCCGTAGAACACGGTGGCCGCCGCCGTATGGCCGCTGGGGAAGCTGTACGTGACGAGGCTCAGCAGCGGATCGTCGAAGGTCGGGCGAGCACGCCGGAACGCGTGCTTCAGCGCGGCGTTCAGCAGCATGCCGCCCGGCACGGCAACGAGGCAGACGATCAGCCAGTACCACGCGCGGCGGCGCCATAACCACAGTGCCAGCAACGCACCCATGACGCAGTTGCCCGCGATGCCGTTCCAGTGCGTGACGAACAGCATGGCGCGCGTGAAGCCGGGCGTGGCGCGGTCATGGAACCAGTGGGCGAGGCGCACGTCGACGAGGGTGATCGTCGCGCCCGTGACGACGTCCTCGGCGATGGCGCCGAAGATCCACGCGGCCACGAGCAGCAGCGCGACACCGATGGTGAGGTGCAGGCCCATGGCGCCCTCGGGCGACAGGCGGGCGTCGATGAAGCGGCGCAGCGGTGAGGAAGCGGGATTCAGCATGCCGCTCCAGATGGGGCGTATTGGCGAAAAAACCACACAAATATGCAATGACTGGTTTTTTGTACAGTAACTGTGTATTTATACAGTAGTTGTGCTATTCTGTACCTACTCGAGCAAGACAACTTGCCAACAACAGCACAACTTGATTCGTAACCACACTCGATTAAGGGATCGTCATGACTACTCTGAACAGCTCCTTCGGCCTCGAATACGCCCCGACGCCTTTCCTGCTGCGCTTTGGTCGCCGCGAGGTTCTGGTGACGCGCGACTTCCGCAAGCGCTTCTACCCGGTCAACCCGATCATCGAGTGCGATACCGGCGTCGAACCGGGCCACGTGGAAGTGCTGCTGCTGCGCCGCTGGCTGCTGATCCTGTCCAAGGCACATTGATCGCATAAGGTTGTTCGGTTCTTCGTTTTATTCAATCAAAAGGTCGCGTCGACGTTCGCGGCAACGTGCGTGGCGCGCGCTGCGCCAGGCGGGTCTTCCCCGCACAGGCGCCTGCCCTCGCGTACGAGGTCGATGCTATCAGTGAACGCGGCCTTTATCGCGCACGACTGGCGACCGTGAAGCTATACCGTGCAGCAGCCGCGCGCGGCGGAAGCGGTGGCGCGCCGGCGCTCGGCATTCTCGAGGTCCGCGAGCGGGCACAGGATGCCGGGATCGAACGCCGCCAGCGGTGTGCCGTTCCGGACGCGCATGGGCCAGTCCGCCTGCGCCAGCGCGCCCCGGCCGAGCGACACGGCATCCGCGTCGCCCCGTTCGACCATGCCCACGGCTTGCAGCGGATCGTGCAGCCCGCCGTTGGCGATGACGGGCTTGCCGCCGTGGCGTTTCGCCAGCGCGGCCAAGCTCGGTCCCGTATCGAACGCGGGCCGCCATGCTTCGTGCTCGGTGACGTGCAGGTAATCGACCGCCAGCCCGCCCAGCGTGCGGAAGATCACGGCCGCCTCGTCTTCGCCACGCCAGCGATGCGTGAAGTCATTGACCTTTGCCTGCGACAGGCGCACGCCGACGATACACGCCGGCCCCACCGCGGCCCGCACGGCGTCGACGACGTCCACGATCAGACGCAGCCTGCCGTCGATACCGCCGCCGTAGCGGTCGTCGCGCAGGTTGATGCCTTCGGACAGGAACTGGTCCAGCAAATAGCCGTTCGCGCCATGGATCTCGACGCCGTCGAATCCCGCCTCGCGCGCACGCGCGGCCGCCTGCGCGAAGCCGACGATGGCCTCGTCGATGTCGCGCGTCGTCATCGCGGCGGGCACCGGGTAGTCGCCCGCGCCGCGGTAGGCCGTCATCTGCTTGCCCTTCGGCCGCACGGCTGACGGACCGACGGTGCGCGGCCGGTGCGGATTGCCCTGCGCCAGCGCCCCCGCATGCATCAGTTGCGCCACGATGCGCGCCCCCTCCGCCCGCACACCCGCGACGACGGGTCGCCACGCGTCGCGCTGGGCGGCGTTCGCGAGGCCCGGCTGGCAGCGATAGCCCTGCGCATACGCCAGGTCCGTGTACACGCCCTCCGTGATCACGAGGCCGAAACCGCCCCGCGCGAACTGCGCGTAGTACTCGGCCATGCGCGCCGTGGGCACACCATCTGCCGTCGCGCTCACGCGCGTCATCGGCGCCACAACCAGGCGGTTGGGCAACGTCGTCGCACCGATGGCGAGCGGTGCGAACAGGCTCGCCTCGTGTCCGTCAGCGCGCATCGCCGGCTCCCGTCTGGCGCACGGCCGCGATCGCCTCGATCTCGATCAGTGCGCGCGGGTCATAGAGCGCCCGCACCTCGGCGATCGTATCGGCGGGATAAGGCGCCGAAAAAAATGTCCTGCGCAAGTCGACGACGTCCTGGAAATGCCCCATGTCGGTAACGAAGATCGTGACCTTGATGACGTCGCGCAGGCTCGCGCCGCCCGCTTCCAGCGCCCGCCGCACATTGCGGAACGCCTGCTCGCCCTGGGCGACGAAACCGCCGTCGACGATGCGGCCGTCGTCGCCGGCACCGGCCTGGCCGGAGATGAACAGCAAGTCACCGAAACGGATGCCTTGCGACAGCAGATAGGGTTCGTACGGGTCGGGCCGGGTGATGATACGTTCAAGCATGTGTGACTCCTGAAGTCGATGTAGGTTAAGGGACGAGATGAGTACGATTCACGCATCTCGTCCATGTCTGGAATAATCGCCGCAAGAAATTCCCCCGACAAACGACAATTTTTCAGGCATCAGATGACTTCACTTCACCTATCCGGCCCCCGGGCGATGCGCCGCCTGCCACCGCTGTCCGCGCTGCGCGCCTTCGAGGCGGCGGCGCGGCACGGCAGCTTCAAGCGCGCCGCCGAGGAACTGGCCGTGACGCCGACGGCCATCAGCCACCGCATCCGCGTGCTCGAAGACCACACAGGGTTGCGGCTGTTCGTGCGCACGGTCAGGCAGGTCACGCTGACGGAGGCCGGCGCCCAGCTGTATCCCGTGCTGCGCGACGGCTTCGACGCCATGGAAGCCGTGCTGGCGCGCCTCGCGGAGACCCGCCGGCGCAACCGCGTCACCGTCTCGGCCACGCATGCGTTCACGGCGAAATGGCTCGTGCCTCGGGTCGCCCGCTTCCACGCGCTGCATCCGGACATCGACCTGCAGTTGCACGCGTCCGACGAAACCGTGGACCTCGACGCGCACGGCGTCGACATCGCCGTGCGCTACGGCAGCGGCCCCTACCCCGGCCTTGCCGCCGACGTCATGTTCGCGGACGCGTACGCGCCCGTGGCCAATCCGATGCTGGGCGTTACGTCGGTGGACGCATTGCAATCGGTGCCGCTCATCCATTTCGACTGGAAACGATCGGCGCCCGCGAATCCAACGTGGGAACACTGGTTCGCGCAGGCCGGCATCGCGTGGGCGCCGGCGCGGGGCCAGCTCCGCTATTCGGACGAGGGTCATGCGATCCAGGCGGCCGTCGCGGGCCAGGGTATCGCCCTGCTGAGTCTCGCCCTCGTGGCCGACGACATCGCCGCGGGCCACCTCGTGCGGCCGTTCGGTCCCGCCATCGCCGGCCATACGTACCACCTCGTCATGCTGACCGATCCGAAGCCGGGCGCCGCCGCGCGCGCCGTTGCCGACTGGCTGCGCGAGGAATCCGGCATGGGGCCCGCCCTTGAACGCTCGGGTCACGCCACCATCTTGTAAAAAATGACTTGAAATCCGCCGGGCGGCCACGATTCTCGTACTCACCGAGCGCGCCGTCCGGACACGCTTGCCGCGTAACGCGACGGCCGCTTCCAACCCGAGCGAAGGAGCATTCATGTCAGTGCAATTACGCAAGATTAACGAGCAGGTGATGGTCATCACCGGCGCGACGAGCGGCATCGGCCTCACGACGGCGCGCATGGCCGCCGAGCAATGCGCGAAGCTGGTCCTCGCGGCCCGCAGCGCCGACGCCCTCGACCAGTTGGCCAGCGAGCTGCGTCACACCGGTACGCAGGTTGCGACCGTCGTGGCGGACGTCGGCGATCCGGCGGACGTGGCGCGCATCGGCCAGGCCGCGATGGAACGCTTCGGGCGCATCGACACGTGGGTCAACAACGCCGGCATCTCGATCTTCGGCCGCAACGAAGACGTGTCCCTCGAAGACATGCAGCGCCTGTTCGACACGAATTACTGGGGTGTCGTGCACGGCTCGCTGGAAGCCGTCAGGCACATGAAGACGCGCGGCGGCGGCGCCATCATCAACCTCGGCAGCGAACTGTCCGACCACTCGATCCCCCTGCAAGGCATCTATGCCGCGTCGAAGCACGCCGTGAAGGCGTTCACGGATTCGCTGCGCGTGGAACTCGAGAAGGACCAGGCGCCGATTTCCGTCACGCTCGTCAAGCCGGCCGCCGTCGACACGATGTTCGTCGCCCACGCGAAGAACTACATGGACAAGGAACCGAGCCTGCCGCCACCGGTCTACGCACCGGAACTCGTCGCGAAGACGATCCTGTACTCGGCCCAGCATCCGAAGCGCGACGTGTTCGTCGGCGGCGCCGCGAAGGCGCTGTCGGCCGGCAGCTTCGCCCTGCCTGGCGCCGTCGATCGCTACATCCGCGCGACGATGTTCCGGCAACAGCAGACGGACGTGCCGCGCCCGCCGAACCGCCGCGACGCGCTGCACGCGCCGAACCCGCAGCACGAGTTGCGCGAGCGCCAGGGCATCTCCGCGCACGTGGTCGAGACCTGCCCGTACACGGCGCTGTCGCTGCGCAAGGGCAAGGTGATGGGCGTGCTGCTGGGCGCCGGTGCGCTGTTCGCCGCATGGAAGCTGGCGGGCCGTCCGGGCGCACGCACGTGGTCCGCGAACCGCCTGCGCCAGGCACTGTGACCGATCGAATCGACAAGGAGACACCATGTCCCTCAAGCTCAAGAAACTGAATGAACAAGTGATGGTGATCACGGGCGCGACGAGCGGCATCGGCCTGGCCACGGCCCGCATGGCGGCCGAGAGCGGCGCGCGGCTCGTGCTGGCGGCGCGCGATGCGGATGCGCTCGACACGCTCGCGCACGAGATGTGCCAGCGCGGCCTCGACGTCGCGACCGTGATGGCCGACGTGGGCAACCCGGCCGACGTGGCGCGCATCGGCGACACGGCCATGGAACGCTTCGGCCGCATCGACACGTGGGTCAACAACGCCGGCATCAGCGTGTACGGCCGCAACGAGGATGTCGCGCTGGACGATATGCGCAAGGTGATGCAGACGAATTTCTGGGGCGTCGTGCACGGCTCGCTGGAAGCCGTCAAGCGCATGAAGGGCCGCGGCGGCGGCGCGATCATCAACCTGGGCAGCGAAGTGTCGGACCGCGCCGTGCCGCTGCAGGGCACGTATGCGGCATCGAAGCACGCAATCAAGGGCTTCACGGAATCGCTGCGCATGGAGCTGGATAAGGAGGATGCGGGCATCTCGCTCACGGTGATCAAGCCGTCCGCCATCGCGACGCCATTCCCGGACCATGCGCGCAGCTATATGGAGCACGAGCCCGACCTGCCGCCGCCGAACTACGCGCCGGAACTGGTGGCGCAGGCGATCGTGCACGCGGCGCAGGTGCCCGAGCGCGACGTGTACGTGGGTAGTCATTCGAAGGTCACGTCGGTGGCGGGCTACCTGATGCCGCGCGCCGTCGACCGCTTCATGCGCCGCACGATGTTCAGCCAGCAGCAATCGGACCGCCCGAACTCGAGCGCGCGCCGCGACGCCCTGTATGCGCCGGACGCCGACCACGAACTCCGCCAGCGCAACGACCGCGAGCACTACGTCGTCGAACGGAGCCCGTACACGTCGTTCGAGATGCGCTCGGCGCCGACGAAGACCGTGCTGCTGGGCGGCGCGCTGCTGGCCGCGTGGGCGCTGACGCGCAAGCCGCGGCTACGCAACGCGTGGCACGCGTGATCTCGTGGGTCGGTCGACAACGCTGCCATCCGGCTTTTCGCGAGACGTGCTGCGGCCTAGCTGCGAGCACCGCACCTGACTACGTAGGGTGGGCACCCCGTGCCCACGCGGACGCCTGCGGTATGTTGGCTCCACGCGGACGCCAGCGGTATGTCGACGTTACGCGTGGGCACGTTTCATTTGAGGCCCCCGGCCTCAAATGCCCACCCTACAAAAAAGGCCGGGTGGTGGATACCATCCGGCCTATGTTATGTGACACGCCGCGCGCTTATCGTCCAGGCGCCGGCCCCCGCGGCGGCTGACTGCCGAGGAAATCGACGTCCTCGTCCGTGAGCGGCACGTTGGGAATCGACTCGATGCGGTCCGTGTCGATGTCGTTGCCGTCCTTCGCAATCAGGTCGCGCCCCGCGGCCGCGCGTTCTCCGGTGCCGCCGAAATCGCTATCGCTTTCGAAGTTCGGGTCGCCCAGGTCGGCGCCGGCGCTGTCGTGCGCATAGCTTGCTTCGTTGTCCGACGTCGTGCCCGTGTCCAGGTCGAGCTTCTGGTCGTCGTCCAGGTTGGCCGCGAAACCGGGGCCGCCGACGACGTCGCTGCCCGTGTCCGAAATATCGCTCGGGCCCAGTGCATCGACGCCATGGCCCTTGCCGAGGCTGCGGTCGGGTGCTTCAGGAAAGTTATCTGGGTCAAGTGTGCTCGTACCGGTCATGTTGCCTCCAAAAAATCATGCAGAAATCATGAGGACAGGCTACCCCCTTTTGCCGCGCGACGGCGCAGCGCAGGTGGCTGTCCGCTAGAACGCGTGGCGCATGCCGACGTTCACGGCCGAGCTGCCGCTGCGGCGCGCGGCGTCGCTGATCGGGATGCCGGCACCGCTCGTGTTCACGGTGCGCGAGAACGCGGTGTAGAAATCGGTATTGCGCGACACGACGTAGCTGGCGCCGAACGCGAGCTGGTTCGCGTCGCGATTGGCGGGGTCGCGGTCGTTCTTGTGAATGTACGATGCGAGGAAGGTCGTCGAGCGCGTCATCGGCACGGCGACGCCGAACAGCGTGTCGCGGCTGTCCGTCGACGACGTGCTGGCCACGCCGGCGCCGTACGGGTTGTCGGGGTTGTACAGCGGAGAACTGCCCCAGCCGCGGTTGGCGGCATACGCGGCATAGGCGGTGCCCCAGCGCATGCGGAAGTTCGCCGCGATCAGCGAGTTTTTCGCATCCATGTTGTTACCCGCCAGGTCGTACAGGTGCACCTGCGCCACGTGCCGGTTTTGATGCGCCGCGCGCAGCGACAGCGCGCCGTAGTCGACGCCGACCGTCATGCCCCAGGCGCGGTCGGCCATCGGGTCGCCGCCGAGCGTGTCGACGGTCCAGGATGAGCCCGTGCTCAGGTGCTTGGAGCGTCTGCTGAAATAGCGCACGCCGCCCTCGACGGGCATGCCGCTCTGCGTGACGAGATTGCTGGCCCGTCCGGCGGTGCCCGAGTGGAACGGGTCGCCCACGTCGGGGTGGGCCAGGAATTCGAAGTTGTACTGGTGCCCTAGCGTGAAGCCGGCCGAGCCCGTGCGGGCGCCGATCTCGTCGAGGCGGCCATACGTGCGGCGCGGGGGCGTCGTGGTCCAGGTGGTGGGCCTGTCACGCCGGGTCGGCAGGTTCGTGAAGACGCCGACGTGATGGCCGCCAGGTGCATCGCCGACGTAATCCAGGCCCGTACGTGCGCGCGCGGACTTCGCGCATTCCTTGCAGGCGCTCTTTCGTGCAGTACTGCCAGTGTCCTGTGCGCAGGCCAGCGACGCACATCCGCACAGCACTGCGCACGTAACGAAACCCTTGTTCATTTGGCGTGTCCTCTCTACGCCTCAACACTATCCGCTTGACCGCAGTTCTCTCTGTCCAATATCGCACAAATCTACTCTCATCTTATCTCGACATGTTGTCGGCATAATCTGACGTATGTACTTACAGGAAAGAAAAATGGTCGTCGTTTCCGGCTGGTCACCGTGAGCATTCCGATTTAGAATCGCACCAGGCCATTTTGTAATTAAACTACAGGATAACAAGAATCATGAGACAGCTGCGCCGTACCCTGACTACAATTTCCCTGGCGCTCTGCGCCGCCCTGCCCGCGCAGGCGGCGCCGACGGAGGCGGCAAGTGTCGCGCCGATGCCTCATGTGAGCTGGTCGCGCAACGCCAACATCTACGAAGTAAACATCCGGCAATACACGCCGGAGGGGACGTTCAAGGCGTTTGCCCAACACTTGCCGCGACTGAAGAAGATGGGCGTGGACATCCTGTGGCTGATGCCGATCCAGCCGATCGGCGAGAAGAACCGCAAGGGCACGCTGGGCAGCTATTACGCCGTGCGCGACTACACGGCGGTCAATCCGGAATACGGCACGCTGGCCGACCTGAAGGCCCTCGTGAAACAGGCCCATGGCCTCGGCATGCACGTGATCATCGACTGGGTCGCGAACCACACGGCATTCGACAATCCATGGACGACCGAACACAGCGACTGGTACCTCAAGAATGACAAGGGTGAGATCTACCCCGTCACGTACACGGACGGCGCCGAGCCCGAGTATTGGACGGACGTGACGGGACTCGACTACAGCAAGCCCGGCCTATGGAAAGGCATGACGGACGCGATGCTGTACTGGGTGCGCGAAGCGGACGTCGACGGCTTCCGCTGCGACGTCGCGGGCAAGGTGCCGACGCCGTTCTGGAACCAGGCACGCGCCGAGCTCGACCGCGTGAAGCCCGTGTTCATGCTGGCCGAGGCCGACAAGCCGGACCTGCACGAGCACGCGTTCGACATGACGTACGGCTGGGACACGAAGGATTTGTTCAAGGCCGTCGCCAAGGGCAAGGCGGACGCGCGCACGCTCGCCGACTTCCTCGAGCATCCGACCAAGGCCTTCCCGCCGGGCGCCTACCGCATGCGCTTCACGAGCAACCACGACGAGAACTCCTGGGCCGGCAGCGACGTCGAACTGTACGGTCCCGCGTTCAAGGCGATGGCCGTGCTGGCCGCCACCCTGCCCGGCATGCCGCTGATCTATGGCGGGCAAGAATCAGGCCTCGACAAGCGCATCGAGTTCTTCGAAAAGGACCCGATCCAGTGGAGGGATTACGCCTACGTCCCCTTCTACACGCAGCTGCTCAAGCTGAAGCACGCGAATCGCGCGCTGTGGAACGGCCAGTACGGCGGCCCTGCGCAGGTACTCCCGACGGGCAACGACAAGGTGTTCGCGTTCCGCCGTACGCTGGCCGGCAACAGCGTGCAGGTGACGGTCAACGTGTCGAACGATGCGCAGCGCTACACCCTGCCGAACGGCAAGGCGCAGACGCTCGCCGCATGGGATTACCGGATCGACGCGCGCGGCAAATAAGCGCCGCCCCGCTCAGTCGACGCCGGCGACGAGGCGCGACGCCGTGTCGATGAAGGCGTCGCGCGCACCGTGCTCGCCGGCGTCGCTGCGCCACACGAACACGGTCTTCGTGCGGCCGATCCGTGGGGGTACGGGATGCATGCGCACGGACGACAGCAGGTTGCGCTTGATGAGCAGCGCGGCCGGCATCATGCTCACGCCCATGCCGGCCGCGACGCAGGCGACGATGGTTTCGAAGCCGCCCACTTCGATGACGCACTTCGGCTTGACGCCGGCCTTCTCGAACCAGCGCTCCAGCCGCGTCCGGTAAGCGCAACCGGCGCGGAACGCGAGGATCGTCTGGTTCTGCACGTCGACGGGCGTCGACACGGGCGGATGCCGCAGCTCCGTGATCAGCACCAGTTCCTCTTCACAAAATTCGACGTGGTTCAGGCCGTCGGCAGTGATCGGACCGGCGACCAGCCCGACGTCGCGCCTCCCGTCCAGCACCTGGTCGATGACCGCACTGGTCGGGCCCGTGAACAGGTCGAGGTCGACCTGCGGATGGCGGGCGTGAAAGTCGGCCAGAATGGGCGGCAGGCGCAGCGCTGCCGTCGTTTCCATCGAAGCGATGCGCAACATGCCGACCGGGATACCTTTGGTCATGACGGCGTGCTCGGCTTCGTCCGCCAGGCGCAGCAGGCGCACGCCGTCCTGTGTGATGACGAGCTTGTTGCCCGTGCGGTGGAACAGCTTTACGTCGAGGCGCTTTTCGAACTGCGCCAGACGCGCCGACACGTTCGACTGCACGCAGTGCAGCCGCTCGGCCGCGCGCGCGACGCCGCCCTCGTCGACGATTGCCTTGAAAATCCTGAGTGCGTGCAAATCCATATCGTTAGCGCCGCCATGCGGATTCACCGAAAGTGAAACCCCATTCATAAAGGAGCGCGACTCTAATAGTCGAACTAAACGTGATTGAACATGTCCAATCGTGATCATGGAAGAGACGATGGCCACAGGACCGGCGCTAAGCTACTGGGCAACACGGTCAAGACGCTGCGGCGCTGGAAACGCGAGGGCCGGCTCGTCCCGGCCAACCGCACCACCAGCAACGGGCGCCGTTACACCGGGAGCCACACGCGTTCCTGCGCATGGCGCCTGCCGAACCGCGCCGCGTCGTTGCCGAGTGCCGGGTGTCCAGCGCGGCCCTGGAGAGTGACCGTGCTGCTGGCGCACCGGATCAGGATTGACGCGACAGCGTCCCAGCGCGACTATTTCGCGCGCGCGGCCGGCACCGCCCGCCGGGTCTGGAACTGGGCGCTCGCCGAGTGGAACCGCCAGGCAGCCAGCGGCCGGCGGCCAAACGCGATGGCGCTCAAGAAGGCGTTCAATCGAATCAAGTATTTGGATCCCGACTGGCTCGACGCCGACGGCAAGCCGTGGCTGCGCGCCATCCACCGCGACGCCCACGCCCAGCCGTTCGCCAACCTCGCCAAGGCGTGGCGCCGCTACGATGCGCAGCGGCGCGCCGGCCAGCCGGCGCACGCGCCGCGTTTCAAGAAAAAGGGCCGCGTGCCCGACGGCTTCTATCTGGCGAACGACAAGTTCCGGCTTGAGGGACGCGGCGCCGTGCTGCCGAAGGTGGGCCGCATCGTGCTGCGTGAAGCGCTGCGCTGGCATGGCAAGATCATTGGCGCGAGTGTCTCGCGTGAAGCCGGTCACTGGTACCTGGCGGTCCAAGTCGACGTGCCGGACCACCTGGCCCGGCGACGGCGCACAGGTGACGCTGTCGCTGGGGTCGACCTCGGCGTGACCAGCGCGGCCACGCTGTCCAGCAACGAGAAGATCGCGGCGCCACGGCCGCTGAAGGCGGCGCTGCGGCGCCTGCGCATCCGCTCGCGCCGGCAGTCGCGCAAGCTCGAGGCGGCCAAGGCAGCGGCCGGGATCGTTGGCCGTATCGCCAAGGGCACGCGGCTGCAGGCGTCGAAGAACCGGACCAAGGGCGCGCTGGCCCTGGCGCGGCTGCAGGCACGCATCGCGCGCGTGCGCCGCGACTTCACGCACAAGCTCACGACGCGCCTCTGCCGCGAGAACCAAACGGTCGTGATCGAGGATCTGAACGTGCGCGGCATGCTGGCCAATGCGCGCCTGGCGCGCGCGATCGCCGACGTCGGGTTTTACGAATTCCGCCGCCAGCTGCAGTACAAGGCCGCTCGATACGGCACGCGCATCGTGCTGGCCGACCGCTGGTACCCGTCGAGCAAACTGTGTTCGGGCTGCGGTATCCGCAACGGGGCGCTGGTGCTGGGCGAGCGCACCTGGACCTGCGCCGGCTGCGGCGCGCAGCACGACCGCGACGTGAACGCGGCCATCAACCTGCAACGGCTCGCCACCGGCGCCCTCGAGGCGCGCACGGCGCTACCCGAGGCGAGCCATGCGGTAACGCGTGGCGCTGCCGCCGGCCCTGGGCCGGCGGGAGGCGGGGAAGTGACGCCTGTCAGGCACGAGCACGGTCAGCAGGACGACTCGGGGCAGGAAGAGAACGCTGTGCACATTTGCACACGTAATCGATAGCAGCAGACGATGCAAGTATTGATGGCCATATTCGGCTTGGCGCGCATCATCGCCAGCATCGCCGCCCGGCTGGTCCTCGGACCGCGGGTCCGGCAGGAGGCGGACGACGAGGACGATCAGCGCCGCAGCGCCGTGAATCCGGCCGGCTCCCACTCGCGCAGCGCCAGCAGCAGGCCGCTGCCGCGCCGCTTCGGCAGCGGCGACGCCAGGCTCTCTTCGTGCAGTTCGGCGAAGCGGGCGCGCAACCGGCGCAGTTCCACCTGCATGACCGCGAGCGCGCTTTCCGTCAGCATGCCGTGCGTGAACGCGAGCGTCTCGTCGGGACGGTCGAAGGTGCCGTCGAGGAAATCCGCGTGCCCCTGAGTGCGGAAGTAGCTTCGGATCGGGCCGTCGGGCAGCCAGTCGAAATCACGGGCCACGTTCAGGCGGATGCGGTTGCCGGGCATCAGCGCGATGAGGTGCAGCCGGTCGAGGTGCAGCAGCTTTTGCACGCACTCCGCCTCCGTCAGGCGGTACACGGCGAGGATGTCGGCGACGGCCCAGTGGTTCAACGCGCAGACGGCGACGAGCAGCAGCTTCGTGTCGGACACGAGTTCCTTTTCTTGCGCCTCGCTGAGCGTGTGCAGCCGCGTGCCCGTCAGCGCGGCCTCCTGCGCGAGCTCGGCCAAGGTGAAGCCGAGCAGGTTACTGATCTCGACGAGCCGGTCGACACCGAACGAGTCCGACGTCAACAGCCGCTTCACGCTCGCCTCCGACAACCCGAGCGCGCCGGCCACGTCGCGGTACGTCTTTCCCTGCACCTTGAGCTGGCGCTTGATTGTCGTGAGCAGTTGCGTGACTTCAGACATGGTCGCGGATTCCGATACGATGGTCTAGAGGATGGCCTCGGATTCTACCGATCGTAGCATGCCCAGCCTTGCGGCAACAATTCCTTCGTGACAAGATGGTCGGCTGGCCGCCAACGATGAAGGAGACCCATGGACCATGCCGATTACCTCGCCCACGACGCGACGGCGCTGGCCGCGCGCGTGGCTGCGGGCGACGTCACGCCACACGCGTTGCTCGACCTCGCGCTCGCGCAGCAGGAACGCGTGCACGGCCGCGTGAACGCCGTCGTGCGGCTGATGGCGCAGGAAGCCCGCATGCGCGCCGCGGGGCCGCTCGCCGGACCGCTGGCTGGCGTCCCCTTCCTCATCAAGGACGGCGTGCAGGATTACGCAGGCATCCCGACGACGTACGGCAGCCGCGCGATGACGCGCAACGTCCCGACCGCCCACGCCCACGTCGTGCGGCGCTACCTGGACGCGGGCCTCGTCATCTTCGGCAAGACGAACCTGCCCGAGTTCGCGATCCGCGGCGTCACCGACCCGGCACTCAACGGCCGCACGCACAACCCGTGGGACCTGGCGCGCACACCGGGAGGCTCCAGCGGCGGCGCGGCCGCGGCCGTCGCCGCCGGCATCGTGCCGATGGCGGCCGGGAACGACGGCGGCGGTTCGCTGCGCATCCCGGCCGCGTGCTGCGGCCTGTTCGCGCTGCGGCCGTCGCGCGGGCGCGTGTCGTCCGGCCCCGGCATCGGCGAAGTCTGGTTCGGCGCGTCGAGCGAAGGCGCCATCTCGCGCAGCGTGCGCGATTCGGCGCTGGCTCTCGACGTGCTGCAGGGCGCGGAGCCGGGCGACCCGTTCGTGATCGCGCCGCCCGCCGCGCCGTACGTCGAGCTGATGCGGCGCGATCCGGGCCGGCTGCGCATCGGTTATTCGACGGCGTCGCCGATCGGCACCGAGGTGCATCCGGAAGCGGTGCGCGCCGTCGCGCACACGGTGCAACTGCTCGCGCGCCTCGGCCACGACGTCGAGGAAGCGGCGCCGACGATCGACGGCGCGGCGCTCGCCAAGAGCTATCTGCACCTGTACTTCGGCCAGATCCCGGCGGCCGTGCGGCGCGCCGAGGCACTGGGCGCGCGCCGCGGCGACCTGGAACTCATGAACCGGATCCTCGTCACGCTGGGCGACAACGTCTCCGCCACGCGCCTGACGACGGAGCTGAACCGCTGGAACGAGTACGCGCGCGCACTGGGCGATTATTTCGGCCGCTACGACCTGTTCCTGACGCCGACCCTCGCCGCCCCGCCCATCGAGCACGGCACCGGAGACCCGTCGCCGGCCGAACGGCGCGTACTAGGTGTCCTGCACGGCACCGGCATCCTGGGCGTGCTGGCGCGCCTGGGACTGCTCGACAAGACGGTCGACAAGATCGCCACCGACAACCTGCGCTACGTGCCGTTCACGCAACTGTCGAACCTGACGGGCACGCCGTCGATGAGCGTGCCGCTGCATTGGACCGCCGATGGATTGCCGCTGGGCGTGCAATTCATGGGGCCGTTCGGCAGCGAGGATCGGTTGCTGCAGGTGGCGCGGCAGCTCGAAGAGGCGCAGCCGTGGTTCGGGCGGATGCCGGCGATGGCGCGGGGGTGACGGACGGCGCGGTCACATCGCGCGGAGCTCGAACGCGAGGGCCGCGGCGCGCATCGGGTCGTGTCCCAGCACATGCAGCGTCGCCTGCGTGGCCGGTTCGGCGAACAACGCACGTTGCGCCGGCGTCGGGCGCCCACACGATCTGCGGGCGGCATCGATCCAGCCGATCAACTGCTCGCGGAGATGAGCGCGGAAACCGGTATCCGTATGCGAGGCCGGCTCGAGTTCGAGAATCAGCTGCAACCAGCGCCACGGCTCGTGCTCGGCATAGCGCAACATGAGCTCGACATCGCCGTGCTCGCGCAGCAGGGCCAGCGCGTCATCGACGGGCACGAAAGCGCCATGCTTGCGGTGCATCGACATCACGAGATTACGCACACGGCGCGCGCCGTCGGCCAGAACGTGACGGGCAATGTCGTCCTTTTCCTCAGGCGCCAGGTGCAGCGACGCGGCAAAGACGTTGACTCGCACGCGGGCCGAAGGATGCGTCGTCATCCGGCGGACCAGGTCAAGGTGCGTGCGCTTCCCCGTTTCGGCCAGTCCCATCAGACAGGCACGGTGGACATGGTCCTTCTCCTGTTGGGTTACATGCAAAATTTTAGCCCGTTCCGACAGGCAATTTCCAACCTTCATTAAATACTTTTTATACTGTTTTCACCATTTCACGGTCTGGCGCTCTTGAGTTCATCCCTTCACCAAAAACGCATTGATGCGACGAAATTTTTACCTTTGAACTCAGCTCAAATCCGCTTTCGGACCTCCGGCAGGAGGACCGCCGAGATTCATTTCTAACATGTTAAGATGATATTTTTTATAACTTTGGCGATGGCCATCAAATGAGAGATAGGGCGATGTCTAAATTAAACATGGCAGTGCTCGGCGGTGTTCTGGCCGTAACGGCTCTGACGAGCCATGCGACCACTGTTGTCACCTTTGAGGCATCGGGCCACGCTTGGTCCGGATGGGACGATGGTTGGTTCTTTGACTCACCAACTCAGATTGTCGGATTGCCTTTTCGCTCAGGGTTCAAAGTCGATCTCGATTCATGTGTCCCTCGCTATGGAAATGTCTCGGCATGCGATATGAGGACGTTTTTTTCAATGAACGGCCGAACAATCAGCACTCCAGCGACCAGTGGCACGTTTTCCGTCTCCAGCTCAGGCATTGACATGCATAGCCAAAGCTTTGGTATGAACGGCGATTTCACATGGGATGCGTACTTAAGCGCATCGTTTCCGCCAGGACTAACTGACACGTCATATGAACTAAAAAACGTCGTGCTGAGCGACCTAAGTCAGACAAACGCCAGCATTTTTGTCCAAAGCACAGATATAACCAATATCAAAACTTTCGGGATGGAAGGCGGGTTCGAGAAGCTTACTTTCAATCCGGTACCCGAGCCTAGCACGGCAGCGCTTACGCTTCTGGGCATAGCCGGAGCAATCGCGGCAAGGCGAAAGCGCTGCAGGTCCTCCTCACACCAGGGGTTCCGCAGCTAGGGCTCTCTGCTGCTCGACGAAACGCTTAAGCGCCTGCCAGCTCACGACGTAGCGACGGAATAAAACATGTCGAGTGTCCGACTCGACTTGAGTTACCTGTCGAGGCAGCGGTCCGCCGACATGCTCAAGATGAGCCGGCACGACATCAGGAACGACGAGCTGCGCGCTGCAGACCAAGACCCGCCGCGCGCCACGCATCCGGCTCAGAATCGACGATGTGCTCACGGAGCTGCGCGCACGTGTCGAGTGCCTACGGGCGCGGCTGGTGCAATCGATGAGTGGCGACCTCATGTGCACCGAAGACGGTCAGCCTCTCACAATGAAGATGATGCGCGACAGGTTCGACGCCGTGTGCGCGGCAGCACGCGACCAGGCGAAAAGACCGGCAGTGCTGACCTGGCGGAGCGCATCAAGGCCTTTCAGTTCCGCGACATCCGACCGAAAGCGGCCAGCGAAATGACCAGCCTACAGGATGCAAGTGACTACTCGGGCACACTGACAAGCAGATTACGAAACGGGTTTATCGCCCCTCCCGCGAGCTGTCAGGCCGACGAGATGACGGGCGTTGCGGAAACCGTTTCCGCAACTTATGAATTGACGAGGCGGGTACGCAACAATTAGCGTGCTGCCCGGAGGGCGGGAGAAACAAAAAAGCCCTTGTGTGTCAAGGGCTTATTCATGTGTTCTGGCGGAAGCGGTGAGATTCGAACTCACGAACGGGTTCCCCCGTCGGCAGTTTTCAAGACTGCTGCCTTCAACCACTCGGCCACGCTTCCCCTGGGGAACCGGCATTATACATAAATCATTGCCCCCAGGGCAGCCAGCGCCTACTTGAGCGACGAGATCATCGCCCGCATCGCCGCCTCGGCCTCGCCCGTGTCCATCAGCATCCAGTTCTCGCGCAGGCTCTTCTCGAATTCGTACGCGGGCAGCGGTTTCCCGTACAGATAGCCCTGCACCTCGTCACAGCCGTGCTGACGCAGGAATTCCAGCTGCTCCAAGGTCTCCACACCTTCCGCGATCACGCGGTGGCCCAGCTTGCGGCCCATGCCGATGATGGTGCTCGCGATCGCACAGTCGCTCGGGTCCAGCGGGATGCCGGTCGTGAACGAGCGGTCGATCTTCAGCGTGTCGATCGGGAAGCGCTTCAGGTACGACAGGCTCGAATATCCGGTGCCGAAATCGTCCAGCGACAGCGCCACGCCCAACGCGCTGATGCGGTCCATGATGGCGATCACGTGCTCGATGTCGTGCATCAGCGTGCTTTCCGTGATCTCCAGTTCCAGCCAGTGCGCGTCCAGGCGGTAGCGGCGCAGCGTCTCCGCCACGCGGCCCGGCAGCGATGCCGTGAACTCGCGTGCGGACACGTTCACGGCGAGGCGGAACGGCGGCAGGCCCGCGCGCTGCCAGATCGCGGCCTGCGCGCACGCTTGCTCCAGCACCCACTCTCCCACCTGCACGATCAGGCCCGTGCTCTCGGCCAGCGGGATGAATTCGATCGGCGGGATCATGCCGCGCACCGGATGCTTCCAGCGCACGAGGGCTTCGGCGCCCACCAGGCGGCTCGAGCCGATCTCGAATTTCGGCTGGTAGTGCAGGATCAACTCGCCGTTGCCGAGCGCGTGGCGCAGGCCCGACTCGATCTGCATCCGCTGCTGCATGCCCTCGTTCATGTCGAGGCGGTAGAAGGCGACGCTGCGGTCCGGGTTTTCCGCGTGTTCCTTGGCGCGCTCCATCGCGATGTCGGCCATGCGCAGCAACGTCTCCGCGTCCGGGCCGTCCTGCGGGTAGACGGCAATGCCGATGCTCGCGCCCACGCGCAGGTCGTGGCCCTGCACGAGGAACGGGATTTCCAGCGCGCCCTGCAGCTTTTGCGCGACCGTCGTGGCCTCGAAGTGCTGGCGGATGTCGAACAGGCCCACCGCGAATTCGTCGCCCGACAAGTGCGCCACGACGTCCTCGTCGCGCAGCGCGTTGCGCAGGCGTTCGGCCACCTGGCGCAGCAGGTCGTCGCCGACCTTGCGTCCCAGGGTGCCGTTGATCAGCTTGAAGCGGTTCAGGTCCACGTACAGCACGCACGCGGTGGCGTCGTTGCGCTGGGCGACCATCAGCGCCTGGTCGACGAGGCGGCCGAACAGCGTGCGGTTCGGCAGGCCGGTCAGCTCGTGGTAGTACGCGAGATGGTGCAGGCGCTCCTCGGCCAGCTTGCGCTCCGTGATGTCGGTCAGGTACACGATCATGCCGATCGGGCGGTCTTCCAGGTCGCACAGCGGCGACAGCGACAGGCTGGCCCAGAACACCTCGCCCGACTTCTTCCGGCGCCGTACTTCCATCATGCGGCCGCCCTGCTCGGCGAAGGCGTCCTGCACGTCCGCCTCCTCGTCCGCGTACAAGAACAGGATGTGGCGACCGATGGCTTCCAGCGCCGTGTAGCCGAACAGGCGCTCGGCGCCCTTGTTCCAGCTCGTGATGTAGCCCAGGCGGTCGAGCGTGAGGACGGATTCGTGGATCTGGTCCAGGATCTGCGACTGGTGCGCCAGCTGGGCCTCGACCTGGGCATAGGCGTGCGTCGTGCGCTGCGCCAGCGAATGCACCTGCATCAAGGAACCGGTCAGGCCCGCGAGGCCTTCCAGCAGGCGCCAGTCGTCGAGGCTGTAGGCGCGGCCCGCCACTTCGTAGCGGCCGAAGCACTGGCCGTCGGCGCGCACTTCCTGCAGCAGCGCGCCCTCCTGCGTGGCCGCGGGCGCGGCGTCGGCGGGGATGAACACGCCGTGCGGGCTCGCGAGCACCGCGCCGGCGATGCGGCCCAGTGCCGCGTACAACTCGTCGCCGCGCAGCGCCATGACGGCGTCGCACAAGGCAGCGCTGCCGCCCACGAAATCCATCGTCGCGGCGGCAGGCATCCTAGACATTGCGGGCTACCTGGATGGCCCAGTGATAGGCGTGCAACTGGCTCTGCCACCAATCCGGCTCCTCGACACCCGCCGCTTCCAACGTGGCGGGGTCGGGCCGGCCCGATTCGACGAGCCGCAGCCGCTGCCCCAGCTGCCCGTCGCGCCGCAACAGCGCGGCTTCGACGTGCTCCGGCAGGTTCAAGTCCTGCACGACTTCCGCCATCGGCATGTGGAACAGCCGGTCCAGCAGCGAGAAGACGCCGGCCATGAAGGCGAGGTCCTGCTCGTCGCGGTCGCCGCCCTCGTTCTTGCACAGCGCCTCCAGCGCCGCGCCGCGCAACGCGGCCAGCGGCAGCATCAGGTTCGGCGGACCGTCGGGATGCTGGCGTGCATACAGCAGCAGTTGCAGCCAGCGCTGCAGCTGGCGGCGGCCCAGGCGGCTGATCGCCTGGCTGAAGCTCGTGACCTGGGCGCCGACGGAGAACGCGGCCGAATTCACCAGCTTCAGCAAGTGATACGACAGGATCGCGTCCTGCTTCAGCTGCGCTTCCAGCTCGTGCGAATCGGCGTCGCGCGCCAGCAGCGCGAGCATCGTCAGCATGCGGCGGCGCGACGTGCCGTCGTCGCCGTCGGGCACGCTGCCCTCCAGCGCGTAGTCGCCGCTGAACCAGGAAAAGCCGGCGTTCTCGCACGCGCGGTAGCGCGCCGAGTCGTCGACGTGGTAAGCAAGATGCGGCCCGAACAGCGCGGGCAGCGCGGCGGCGCGCGGCAGTTCGAGGCGCGCGTCGCGCGCGACGGTGCGCAGCCCGACCGGTGCCGCCACGCCTTCCGGCAGCGGACCGTCGATCAGCACGCGGTAGCCGGCCAGCTGCAGTTCCGCCAGGCGGCGCGCCGTGCCGTCCTTCGCGAGCGCGTCGGCACGCACGGCCAGCAGCACGCGGTTGGCCGGCAGGACGTTCAGGACGGGAGGCGTGAGGACGCTGGCGTCGTCGACGTGCACGATGCAGTCGAGCGGCGCGATGGCGGCCAGCAGGTCCGGCGTGCCGAACAGGTCCTGCAGCGCAGGATCGTCGAGCCCCGCACCGGACGTGCCAAGCAGAAGCGCGACCCACTCGTTCTGTGCGTTGGCGACGGAGCGTATTTCAACCACCGGGAGCGGGGCGCTGGGCATTAGCGATTATGCATTGATAGTAACCAGCTAATAGTAGAACACCCATTTTCGGAAAGCAACTGTTCTGTTTCCTCTAGGACACGCTTGTACAGATATATTTACGCGCCACTGCCGCCGAAGCGGCCGTGCTGCACGGCGAACTTGATCAGCTCGGCCTGCCCTTCGATCCCGAGCTTGCGCTTGATGTTCAGGCGGTGGGTCTCGACGGTGCGCACGGACAGGTCCAGCGCCCGCGCGATCTGCTTGTTCGATTCGCCGTTGGCGATGTGGCGCAGCACTTCCTGTTCGCGCGACGTGAGCTGGTTGTCCTGCGTCGCGGGCCGCGCGAGCTGGCGCGCGACGGCGGCGCTGTAATAGATGCCGCCGGCCACGACGGTGTCGATGGCGAGCACGATGTCCTTGCCCGGCGCATCCTTCAGCACGTAGCCGCGCGCGCCTGCCTGCATGGCTTGCGTCACGTATTCGAGCTTGTCGTGCATCGAAAGGATCAGCACGGCGATGTCGGGGAAATTCGCATACAGGCGCGCCGTGGCCTCGATGCCGCTGCCGTCGCGCATGGTGATGTCCATCAGCACGAGGTCGATGCGGGTGCTGCCCGCGAGGGCCAGCGCTTCGGCGCCGGAATCCGCTTCCGCCACGACGCGGAAATGCGGCACGGCCTCCAGCCGCGCGCGCAGGCCGTCGCGCACGAGCGGGTGGTCGTCGACCAGCATGATGTGGACCATCTCCGTCATTCAAACCTCCAGTTCGACGCTGGCGCACACGGTCGTACCGGCCTCAGACGACGCGATGTCGAGGCGGCCGCCGATGGCGTCCAGGCGTTCCATCATGTTGCGCAGGCCGATGCCGCGCTGCGGGTGCGTCGCGACGCCCTCGGCGTCGAAGCCGGCGCCGTCGTCGGCGATCGTGAGCAGCACGCGGCCGGCCCCCGTCTGCAGCGACAGGTCGATGTGGTGCGCGCCCGCGTGCCGCTCGATATTCGTCAGCGCCTCCTGCGCGATGCGGAACAGCACGGTGCCGACGGCCTGCGGCAAGTGTTCGACGTCGCCCGCCGCCGTGAACTTCACCGGCGTGCCGCTGTGCTGCGAGAATTCCTCGGCCAGGTGGTCGAGCGCGGCCGCGAGCCCGAGGTCGTCCAGCAACGTGGGCCGCAAGTCGTGCGAGATGCGGCGCACTTCGCCCAGCACCTTGTTCAGTTCTTCCGCCGTGCGTTCGAAACTGGCGTGGGCTTGCAGCTGCTGGTCGGGCGTGCCCTTCATGCGGATGATGCCGGCCTCGATCTGCAGCTTGATCGACACGAGCCACTGGCTGATGCCGTCGTGCAGGTCGCGCGACAGGCGCGCCCGCTCCTGCTCCTGCGAATCGACGACGCGCTGCGCGAGGGCTTTCAATTTCGTGTCCGCCACGCGCGACTCGCTGATGTTCAGCGCGAGGCCCGCGCCGCCGATGACGAGCGTGGCGAGGATGGCCACGCCGGCGATCCACCACATGGTCGTCTCGATGTTGCGCGACTGCTGGGCGTCGACCTGGTCGAGGGCGGACTGCACGTCGTCCAGGTACAAGCCGCTGCCCATCACCCAGCCCCATTGCGGAATCGGGACGACGTAGCCGAGCTTGGGGCCCGATTTGTTCGTCGACGGCTTGACCCAGTTGTAGCGCACGAGTCCCCCGCCCTGCTTCGCGACGGCGACGATGTTCTGGATGGTGGGCGCGCCGAACTGGTCGTGCAGGTTCCACAAGTCGCGGCCGACCAGTTCCGGCTGGCGCGGATGCATGAGGTTGCGGCCTTGCATGTCGTAGACGAAGAAATAGCCGTCGTCGCCGAAGCTGAGCGATTGCAGGATGCGCTTGGCCTCGGCCAACGTGGCCGCGTCGCTGCGGCCGGACGCCGTGAGGTGCGCGATCGAGTGCGATGCGAGGTCGACGTAGTGCCTGAGCTCGGCCTGCTTGCTGGCCAGATAGGCTTGCTGGATCGTCGCGTGCTGCTCGTGCGCGAGCGCGATGGCCTGCTGGCGCACGAACAGCGCGATCGCGCACAGCGCCACGATCAGCGGGGCGACCGCGAGAAAAATGACCTTTTGCCGTAATTGCATGCCGTGCGCGTCGAAATCGTCGTAACATGAAATTGTACGACCGATCAGGTGCAATCGCTCGACTGCTTTTGTTTTCGCGGCGGCGTACGTTGCCGTAGGGTGGGCACCCCGTGCCCACCATGCGTTTCGGCGACGCATGCATTTGGTGGGCTCGGGGAGCCCACCCTACGTACTATCACGTAGGACGCTGCGTAGTCGTGCGCTTGTTGGACGCCGACCCGTGCAAGATACTGACAGGCACGCTGCAATCCAAGCAAGCCGGCATCGACCGGTCCGGCAGCGCATCCAATCGGAGGAGTCAATATGAAACGTGTCACAAGCCAGCTCGGCTGGGCTGCGCTATCGCTCGCGGGCGCCGCCTCGCTCGCCTACGTCGCCCTGAAGCGCGGCGAATCCATCAACGCGGTCTGGGTCGTCGTCGCCGCCGTCTGCGTCTACCTCATCGCCTACCGCTTCTACAGCCGGTTCATCGCCGACAAGGTGATGGGCCTGGACGCCCGCCGCCAGACCCCGGCCTACAAATACAACGACGGCCTCGACTTCGTGCCGACGAACCGCTACGTGCTGTTCGGCCACCACTTCGCCGCCATCGCCGGTGCCGGCCCCCTCGTCGGGCCCGTGCTCGCCGCGCAGATGGGCTATCTGCCGGGCATGCTGTGGATCCTGGCCGGCGTCGTGTTCGCCGGCGCCGTGCAGGACTTCATGGTGCTGTTCATCTCGATGCGCCGCGACGGCCGCTCCCTGGGCGACCTGATCAAGTCCGAGATGGGCGAGATCCCCGGCGTGATCGCCCTGTTCGGCACCTTCATGATCATGGTGATCATCCTCGCCGTGCTGGCGCTGATCGTCGTGAAGGCGCTGACCGCCTCGCCGTGGGGCGCGTTCACCGTCATGGCCACGATCCCCATCGCGCTGTTCATGGGCATCTACTCGCGCTACATCCGCGTGGGCCGCATCGGCGAAGTGTCGCTGATCGGCTTCGTGCTGCTGATCGCCGCCATCGCCGGCGGCCAGTACGTGCACGACTCGGCCACGTGGGGCGCCATGTTCAACTTCACCGGCACCCAACTGACGTGGATGCTGATCGGCTACGGTTTCGTGGCGTCCGTGATCCCCGTGTGGCTGCTGCTGGCGCCGCGCGACTACCTGTCCACGTTCCTCAAGATCGGCACCATCGTCGGCCTCGCGCTGGGCATCGTGTTCGTCGCCCCGATGATGCAGATGCCGTCCATCACCCGCTTCATCGACGGTACGGGCCCGGCCTGGTCCGGCTCGCTGTTCCCGTTCCTGTTCATCACCATCGCGTGCGGTGCCGTGTCCGGCTTCCACGCGCTGATCTCGTCGGGCACGACGCCGAAGATGATCGAGAACGAACAGCACGCCCGCTTCATCGGCTACGGCGGCATGCTGATGGAATCGTTCGTCGCCATCATGGCCCTCGTCGCCGCGTCGACGATCGACCCGGGCGTCTACTTCGCGATGAACAGCCCGGCCGCCGTGATCGGCACCACCGCGCAGACCGCGGCCGCCGCCGTGTCGAACTGGGGCTTCGTGATCACGCCCGACCAGCTGACGCAGATCGCGAAAGACGTCGGCGAAAACACCATCATCTCGCGCGCCGGCGGCGCCCCGACGCTGGCGGTCGGCATGGCCCACATCCTGTCGAACGTCATCGGCGGCAAGGTCATGATGGCGTTCTGGTACCACTTCGCGATCCTGTTCGAGGCGCTGTTCATCCTGACCGCCGTCGATGCCGGTACTCGCGCCGGCCGCTTCATGCTGCAAGACCTGCTGGGCGCGTTCGTGCCGTCGTTCAAGCGCACGGAATCGCTGCCGGCAAACCTGATCGCCACGGGCCTGTGCGTCGCAGCCTGGGGCTACTTCCTGTACCAGGGCGTCGTCGATCCGCTGGGCGGCATCAACACCCTGTGGCCGCTGTTCGGCATCGCCAACCAGATGCTGGCCGGCATTGCGCTCACGCTGGGCACCGTCGTGCTGTTCAAGATGAAGCGCGGCCAGTACGCGTGGGTGTCGATCGTGCCCACGATCTGGCTGCTGATCTGCACGCTGTCGGCGGGCTGGCTCAAGATCTTCGATCCGAACGTGAAGGTCGGCTTCATGGCTCACGCGCACAAGTTCCAGGCCGCGCTCGACCAGGGCCAGGTGCTGGCACCGGCGAAGTCGCTCGACCAGATGGGCCGCATCGTCTTCAACGACTACGTCGACGCCACCCTGTGCGGCTTCTTCATGGTCGTCGTGGTCGCGGTACTGCTGTACGGCATCCGCACCGTGATCGCCGCGCGCAAGATCGACCGTCCGAGCGCCCAGGAAACGCCGTACGTGGCGGCGCCCGCCGCGTCGATGGCCGAGGTGCAGTGATGCTCGGCGCGCTGGCCCAGGCAGGCCGCTATCTCGGGCAAAGCATGCGCCTGATGGTCGGTCTGCCGGAATACGACACCTATGTCGCGCACATGGAAAAGACGCATCCGGATCAACCGGTCATGAGCTACGAGGAGTTCTTTCGCGAGCGCCAGCAGGCGCGCTATGGCAACGGCAAACGTGGAGGCTGTTGCTGAGTAGGGTGGACGGGTTCCCCGTCCACGCGGTGATTGTTGGCGGCTCCGTGATCGTGCACGACATCGGAGCCGTTGCGTATCACCGGGTGGACGGCAGAGCCGTCCACCCTACGTTCCTGACGACAAGACTCGTTTCCTGAGCGGCGCACTTCGTCGCTCTTCCCCGCTTCCCACCCCTGCCTTCCCCGCCACTTTGCGCCAGCACAAACGGCGCGCCATGGCCCTCCCCTATAGTCGGTTCCTGCAAGTATTTGCTTTCTTGCATGGTGAGCCTGTGCCCACAGGTTCGTTCGCAGCGCCGATCGCAGTCTCCGTCTACCCATGCTGAATCTCGAGCGCTCAAGCCTCAATCGCAAACTGACGTCGATGTGCCTGCAGGCCGCGGCCAGCGCGCTGCTCGTCGTCTACGTCGCCTTCGCCGTGGCGACCGTGACCGGCCAGCGCCGCGCGGAGCGGCAGGAACTGGACGCGCTCGCGGCCGTGGTGGCGCAAGGCGCGCTCGACGCCGTACAGTTCAACGACCGCCGCCTGGGCACGCAGCTGCTGGCGGCGCTGGCGGCGCGTCCCGGCATCGCTTGTGCCGTCCTGTACGACGCGCAGGGCCGTCCGTTCGCCGCCTGGCACGCCGACGGCCGCGCCGTGGGCCAGGACGAGGCGCTGGGCGGCCTCGCCCCCGCCACCCTCGACGCCGCCGCGCACGCGGGGAGCCCGCCGTGGCTGCCGCTGCTGCGCGTCTACCGCGTGCTGGGCGCGCCGGCAGATGCGGATGGCCACGCGCTGCCGCCCGTGGGCGCCGTGATGATCGAGAGCGACCTCGTGCCCGTGTGGCTGGACATCGCGCGTGCGCTGGGCGTGATGGCCGCCGCGCTGGGCGCCGCGCTGGCGACGGCGTTCGTGCTGGCGCGACGGCTGCGGCGCAGCATCGGCGATCCGATCGGCAAGCTGATCAACGCGGCGCAGAAGGTGTCGGCCAGCCAGAACTACACGCTGCGCATCGCCCACAACCGCAGCGACGAACTGGGCGTACTGATCGACAGCTTCAACAACATGCTGGCGCAGGTCGAAGGCCGCGGCGCCGCGCTCACCCACCACCGCGACGAACTGGAACGGCAAGTCAGCGTGCGCACGGAGCAACTGGAAAAAGCGAAGAACGCGGCCGAGGCGGCAAGCCGCGCGAAGAGCGCGTTCCTCGCCACGATGAGTCACGAGATCCGCACCCCGATGAACGGCGTGCTCGGCATGACGGAAATGCTGCTCGGGACGGAGCTCACGGACACCCAGCGCAATTACACGCGCCTGGTAAAACAGTCGGGTGAGCACCTGCTGGTGATCATCAACGACATCCTCGACTTTTCCAAGATCGAGGCCGGCAAGCTCACCGTCGAGTACATCAATTTCAACCTGTGGGACCTGCTGGACGACATCCACACGGTCTACACGCCGCAGGCCGAGGCGAAGAACATCCTGCTCCACTTCGACATCGCGAACGACATCCCCGTCGCCATCTGCGGCGACCCGAACCGCCTGCGCCAGATCATGGCGAACCTGCTCGGCAACGCGCTCAAGTTCACGGACCACGGCCGCATCCTCGCCAAGGTGCGCGTCGCGAGCGAGGACAACCAGGCCGTCATGCTGCGCTTCGAGGTGCACGACACGGGCATCGGCATCTCGCGGGAAGCCCGCAGCCGCATTTTCGAAGCGTTCTCGCAGGCCGACGATTCGACGACGCGGAAGTACGGCGGCACGGGCCTGGGGCTCGCGATCTCGAAACAGCTCGTGGAACTGATGGGCGGCGCGATCGGCGTGGAGAATGCGCCCACGCAGGGCTCCGTCTTCTGGTTCACGGTGGCCTTCGACAAGCGCCGCGTCGACCCCGACGCGCCGGGCGACCACCAGCACACGATCGACGGCCTGCGTGTGCTCCTCGTCGACGAAAGCGAGACGAGCCGCGTGGGCCTCGAACGCCACCTGGCCACGTGGCGCATCGCGTGCGACGCGGCGGACAGCGCGGACGAAGCGCTGGCCCGCCTGGACGAAGCGGCACGCGCCGGCGAGCCGTACGACGCCGCGATCCTCGACATGGAACTGGCGCACACGAGCGGCCTGCTGCTGGCCGCGCAGATCAAGTCCGGCGCCGCCACGCGCGCGACGCGGCTCGTGCTGCTGAGCCCCGAACGCCTGGCCGCCGATCCCGTGCAGCGGCGCGAGGCGGGCGTCGCGTACCAGCTGATCAAGCCGGCGCGCGCGGCCGACCTGTTCGCGTGCCTCGCGACGCCGCCGCGCGGCAAGGTGGCGCCCGCACCGCGCTTCCTGCCGCCGCGGCCTTTGCAACTGGACGCCCACCGCCCGCGCACGCGGCGCGTCCTGCTGGCCGAGGACAATCCCGTCAACATCGAAGTGGCGCGCGCCATGCTGGAAAGCCTCGACCTGCAAGTCGATTGCGCCCGCAACGGGCAGGATGCGCTGCAGGCGGTCCAGAACAACACGTACGACGCCGTGCTGATGGATTGCCAGATGCCCGTGATGGACGGCTTCGCCGCGACGGCCGCGATCCGGCGCGAGGAACGCGAGGCGGGGCGCGGCCGCGTGCTGCCGATCATCGCCATCACGGCGAACGCGCTGCAGGGCGACCGCGAAGCGTGCCTCGCGGCCGGCATGGACGACTACCTGTCGAAGCCGTTCAGCCAGCAGGAACTGGCGGCCGTGATCGGGCGCTGGATGGCGCTGCCGCTCGCCGCGACCGTGCACCACGACGACGCGCCGCCGCGGCTGCCGCGCGAATCCGTCGACGTGATCCAGCGCGATGTGATCAACCGCGCGGCGCTGGAGAAGATCCGTGCGCTGTCGCGCGAGCGCGGCGACGCCCTCGTACAAAAGGTGATCACCGCCTACGTCGACGACGCGCCGCAGCAGCTGCGCCAACTGCAGGACGCCATCGACGGCCTCGACACGGGCAACGTGCGGCGCATCGCGCACACGCTGAAATCGGCCAGCGCGAACGTGGGCGCCGATGCCCTCGCCGCCATGTGCAAGGCGATGGAACACCTGGGCCGCGCCGACACCACCGAAGGCGCCGATGCGATCCTGACCGACATGGAGCACGAATTCCAGGCCGTCCGGCATTCGCTCTCCGCCATCCTCGAAAAGGAAACCTGACATGCCAGCCCACTCCACCCGCCAGCGCGGCACTGTGTTGGTCGCGGACGACGACCCGGTGATGCGCCTGTTGATGCTCGAGATGCTGGATAGCGTCGGCCTTACCGGCATCGAAGCCGCGGACGGCGCGCAAGCCGTGGCCCTCGCGCACGCGCGCACGCCCGACCTGATCCTGCTCGACATCGAGATGCCGAAGATGGACGGCTTTGCCGCCTGCCGCGCGATCCGCGACCTGCCGAACGGCGCGACGGTACCCATCGTGATGGTCACGGGCGGTGACGACCTGGAAGCCGTCACGAACGCGTACGAGGCCGGCGCCACCGACTTCGTGTCGAAGCCGATCAACTGGCCCATCCTCGGCCACCGCGTGCTGTACGTGCTGCGCGCATCCGACGCCATCGTACGCCTGCGCATCGCCGACGCCCAGAACCGCGCCGTGCTCGCGGCCATTCCCGACACGTTCTTCCGCATGTCGCGCGGCGGCGTCTACCTCGATTACGAACCGGGGCGCGAGGGCCTCGGGCGCGGCGCGCGCGACGCGGCGGGCGAAGAGACGATCGTCGGCCGCCACGTGGCGGACGTACTGCCGCGCGACATCGCCGAGCGCCTGCTCGAACAGGTGGCGATGGCGCTGAACGTGCGCCAGGTGCGCTCGATCGAATACGAATTGATCCGCTTCGGCGAACCGCAGCACGTCGAGGCGCGCCTCGTCGCCACGGGGCCGGACGAGGTGCTGGGCCTCGTGCGCGACATCAGCGAGAGAAAGCGCGCGGAAGAACAGATCCGGCGCCTCGCGTACTGCGACAGCCTGACGGGGATCCCGAATCGCCAGGCGTTCCTCGAGACGCTGGAGCGCGAGCTGCAGCGCTCGAAGATCGGCAACAAGAAGTTCGCCGTGCTGTTCATGGACCTCGACGCGTTCAAGCGGATCAACGATACGCTGGGCCACGACGTGGGCGATCAGTTGCTGAAGCAGGTCTCGGACCGCCTGCGCGAGACGATCCGCCCGAACGATTTACTGTCGCGCGGCGACCTGCTGCCGCGCGGCGACGCGGGCGTCAACGCGGACACGAACCTGGCGCGTCTGGGCGGCGACGAATTCACGATCCTGATCCCGGACCTCGAACGCGTCGAACACGCGCTCAACGTGGCGCACCGCGTGAAGGACGCCATGCGCCGTCCCTTCCTCATCGAGGGCAACGAGATCTTCGTCACCGCCAGCATCGGCATCTCGCTGTTCCCCGAGGACGGCGACGACTGCACGTCGCTGCTGAAATTCGCCGACACGGCGATGTACCACGCGAAGAACTGCGGCAAGAACAACGCGAAGCTGTACTCGTCGTCGCTGACGATGCAGATCATGAGCCACGTGAAGCTGGAAGTGGGCCTGCGCCGCGCGCTGCAGAACAACGAGCTGTACCTGCTGTACCAGCCGCAGCTCGACGTGCGCTCGTCCGAGATCGTGGGCGTGGAGGCGCTCGTGCGCTGGCGCCACGCGGAGCGCGGCATCGTCTCGCCGAACGAATTCATCCCGCTGGCCGAGGAGACGGGCCTGATCGTGCCCATCGGCGAGTGGGTGCTGCGCACGGCGTGCACGCAGGCGCGCCACTGGCAAAAGCTGACGCGCCGTCCGGTGCGCATGGCCGTGAACCTGTCGGCCAAGCAGTTCAAGGACGAGAACCTGTCGCAGATCGTGCTGTCCGCGCTGCACGACACAGGCCTCGACCCGCGCCTGCTTGAACTGGAGCTGACGGAAGGCACGCTGATGGACGACGCGAAGGCCACGCTGGCCACGCTGGAACAGCTGCGCGGCATCGGCGTGTACCTGTCGATCGACGATTTCGGCACCGGCTATTCGTCGATGAACTACCTGAAGCGCTTCGACGTGCGCGCGCTGAAGATCGACCGCAGCTTCATCAGCGGCCTGCCGCAGGATTCCGAGAACGCGGCGATCACGCGCGCCATCATCGCGATGGCGCACGGCCTCAAGATGATCGTTGTCGCGGAAGGCGTCGAGACGGGCGAGCAGCTCGGGCTGCTGGAGGAATACGGCTGCGACCTCGTGCAGGGCTTTTATCTCGGACGCCCCGCGCCGGCCGAGGCGGTCACCGCGATGCTGCAGCAGCTGTGGGTGCCGGCGACCGCGCGCTGACCCGCGCGGTCAGCGCGTGAACGTCAGCATGTGCACGGGCGCCCCCGGCAGCAGCGGCGTCGGCTTGCCGCGTACCCAGTCGTCGTGCCCCTTCAGGAAGTACGGCGACAGCGGGTGCCCGCTCTGCCCGCCCGGCATGTCGAACAAGCCCTCTTCCTCACGGCCCGGCGTCACCGTCAGGCGTTCCGACTGGCCGAACTTCGGACCCGTCACGCGCGGCATGTTGCCGTCACCCGGCAACTGGTCCGGCGGGGCGCTGAGCCAGCGGCGCAGCGCCGGCACGGCGATCGTGAACGGATGCGCGATGGCGGCCGTGTTGCGCTGGCCCCAGGTCGCCTGCGCGAGCGGCGTGCCGTCCGCAGTCAGGTCGGCGATGGCGCGGTCGACGGCGGCCAGCTGCAGATCCTGCCAGCTGGCGTAGCCGGCCGGCAGCCACGCGGCCGGGCGCGCGTCCAGCAGGCGTGCGATGACCTCCGGCCAGCGCGCCGTCGCGACGACGATGCCGGCTTTCGGATCCAGCTTCGCGAGTTCGGCATCGACGCCGCCGAACAGCATGTCGTGCAGCGACCACATGAACTGGCGCGCGAGGCGATAACCGACGGACGTCGTGCTCGCACGTCCGTCCCAGCTGCGTTCGAGCAGGCGGCGGAACTCGGCGCGCTGCGGATGGTTGGCGAGCGCGCCGACATCCAGCGCCGCCAGCGCGCGCTCGCGCCACTGCGCGATGAACAGCGCGCGGTCGTCGAGCGAGGCCTGGAACGCGGCCGGTACGTCGGTCTTGTCGCCCAGTCCGCGCACGTTGCCGCTCAACTGGTTGACGCGCGCGCCCATGTCGAAGCCGCCGTCGCCGATCGTCTGCGCCGCCTCGCCCGCCAGCTGGCGGCTGTTCGCCGTCACGAGCTGGCCGCCGGGCGGGTTCACGACGCGCGGATGCTGTTCCGGCGCCAGCAGCCTGTCCCACGTGGGCACGGTGCCGTCGGCGGCGAGGGGGAACGAGACGGCCAGGCCGCCCTGCGTCCGCTGCGGCAGCGCGCCGGAGAGGGTCCAGGCGATGCCGCCGCGGTCGTCGCCGAGGACGACGTTCTGCGCGGGGATGCCGTCGCTCGCGGCGGCGGCCAGCGCCTCGTCGAGGTTCGTCGACGCTTCCAGCTTCAGGTGGTTCAGGTTCAGCGACTCGGGCGAGTGCGCCACCCAGTGCACGGCGTACATCGTGCCTTCGACCGTGCGGATGGGCCCGAGGCTCGTCTCCAGCACGGTCAGCGACTGCGCCGGCTCGCCTTTCACGAGCACAGTCTCCGTGTGCGCCACCGGCGTTTCCCAGCCGGACGGCAGGCGCACCTGGCCCGGATGATCCGGCGCGGTGCCCAGGCGGACGAGGTCGAGCGTGTCCGCATAGCTGTTCGTGAAGGCCCACGCCACATGGCCGTTGCTGCCGACGATGACGGCGGGCGGCGTCCCCGGCAAGGTGACGCCGACGACGCGGCGCGGCTGGCCGTGCGCATCCACGAATTGCAGCGCGACCCGGTACCACGTGTTCGGCAGTTGCAGGCCCAGGTGCATGTCGTCCGAGACGATGGCCCCGCCGTGCGCCGTGCGCGTGCCGGCGATGGCGTAGTTGTTGCTGCCGACGGCATCCGTGAACGCGACACCTGCCACCTGCCGCGCCGGGACGCCGTCCTTGCGGCCCCACCACGCGGGCGCCGTGGGCGGGATCGGCGCCGACGCCAGCGCGACGGCAGGCGCGTCCAGCGGCGTATCCCACCGCGACGCTTCCGGCAGCAGGAACGCCAGCTGGGCCGGGTCGGTGTGCGCGGCCAGCCAGCCGCGCGCCAGTTCGCGGGGTTCCTGGTTGCCCTGCAGGTCGAAATACATGGCCCACATCGCGAGCAGCGAATCCGCGGGCGTCCACGGCCGGGGCGTGCTGCCGCTCAACAGGTATTCGAACGGCCGCGCATGCAGGGCGTTCACGCCGTCGTTGATGCCGGCGGCGTAGCGGTCCAGCAGCGCGCGCTCGGCCGGGGTCATGCGCTGCAGGACCTGTTCCGCACGGGCGCGGAAGCGGTGCACCCGGTGCGCGCGGTCGAGTGGCAGCGCCTTCGCGCCGAACAGCTCGGCCAGCTCGCCGGCGGCGCTGCGGCGCAGCAGGTCCATCTGAAAGAACCGGTCCTGGCCGTGCACGAAACCCGTGGCGTACGCGACGTCGAGCCGGCTGGTGCCCGTGATCGTCGGCACGCCGTTCGCGTCGCGCGCCACCGTCACGGAGGTCGACAGCAACGGCGACCGGCGCTGGCCATCGAGCTCGGGCAGGCTGGCACGCAGCACGGCCCAGGCACCGCCCGCGACGAGCAGAAGCAGCACGACGATCCCGGCCGCCACCCGCAGCCCCCACTTGCGCCATCCACGTCGTACCATGCCGCTCATCCTTGGAAAAAAACGCATCTTGCCAGAAATCCCGACGGGGGGCGAGTCCGTGACCGTCCTTACCCGCGTTGGTTCCCTGCACACGATTGAGCGGGTTCGATGGTGCGCGCGGGCCATCCTCTACGCTGTCCACAGGCGCGCAGGACGCGTGCATTGGAAACGGGAGGGCCGATGGTTTGCAAGCTCACCTGGATGGTCGCCCGGTCGGTGGCGCAGGCAGCGTCGCGACGGGGCTTGGCAGCGGCCCCGGCGGGGGCGCTGGCAGTAGCACTGGCGCTGGCGCTGAGTGGTTGCGCCACGCCGCAGGACCGCGTGGCGCAGGCACAGGCCGATGTCGACCGCATGATGACGATCTACGGCCCCGCCTGCGCCCGCCTTGGCTATGCGGCACAGTCGGACGCGTGGCGCAGCTGCGTGATCGATCTCAGCACGAAGTACGACCTGCAGCACTACGGGCCGCCGCCGGGCTACTACGGCTGGGGTCCTGGCTATTGGCGGGGCGGCTGGTGGGGTCCGTATTGATGAAGCCGCGCACGAGGCGGCGCGCAAACTCGGCCTTGGTCACGGCGTCGCGCCGCTCCAGCAGGCGCTCCAGCACGTGCTGGATGTGGCGCACCAGCTCCGGGTAGCGGGCGTCGGGCGGGTGCAGGCTGAAGCGCACAAGCGGCGACTGCGCCAGCATGGCTGCCGTGGCGTCGGCCACGCGTCGCGACAGGATGCGTCCGCTGCGGTTGCGCGCCGCGTACACGAGCGACGGCGACAGGATCGCGTGCGTGCCGCGGCGGTTGTTTTGCGTGAAGGGGCGGCGCGGATCGTCGAGTGCTTGCGTGTCTTGCGGGTCGGGCAGCACCGACGGTTGCTGCGGTTGCTGCTGCGCCTGCTGCGGTTGCTGCTGCGCCTGCTGCGGTTGGTGCTGCGCCCGCTGCGGTTCCCGCGGCGTCATCGGGTCGTGGCGACCGGGCGCGGCGTCGCGGCTGCGCGCGTCATGCCGGCTGCCGCCGTGCCGATCGATGTTTGTCCCATCGGTCTCTGTCCGATCGATGTCCGTCGGATCGATGGCGCGTCGATCGAATTCATGCCAGCCGGCGCTTTCCGGCCCGCCAAGCCCTGCTGCGCCCGTCCAATTGCTTGCATCAAACTGCCTGTTCGCATTGCTCTGTGCAGAGTAATTTCCCCCGCCATATTGCATGCTCCCGCCCCCGAACTGGACGCTCGCGCCCTGGCCACCGCGATGGTCTCGCGCATCGCCGGCACCGTGCCGCGCCTGCGCGCGCGCGGATCGATCGGCCGACCGCAGCGCAGGCGTCGCGTCCGCGCGCGCATCGTACGCGCGCGGCAGGCAATGGAAATGGCTGAACGTCGTCGTGTAGTCGAACGGCGCATCGCGCAACGCCCGCCAGGCGCCCTCGCCCAGCAGCCAGGCCGGTGGCACGAACCCGGTCGGCGTCCAGCCGCGCGCCGCAAACCAGTCGAGGCCGAGTTCCAGCCGGCGCCGCGCTTCCGCCTCCGCCAGCGCGGCGAACTCTCCCTCGCGCCGCGTGTACACATTGCGCAGGAAACGGGAGCGCAGGCCGCCGCCGGCCGCTTCCGTGTCGAGGTGGCTGTAGCCGTGCAGCGCCAGCTCGTCGCCCCGTTCCAGCGCAACGTTCAGGCACGCTTCCATGCCCGGCGACCGTTCCGGGCGGAAGTGATAGTGCGGCACGACGAGCCACGTCAGCGGTACGTCGGCCACGGCGCGCACGGCCTCCACGAGGCGCAGGCAATCCGTCCACGTGGCGGGGGCCACGTCGTGGATCGAGACGCACAGCATCTGCGGGGCGGCCGGGTGGTCAGTCTGCGACACGGAAGCGCTCTCTTTCATGCATCACCTCATCGATGACATCCTGCTCGACGTACGGATGACCGCCCACCAATGCCTCGTAGCGGCCCACCACCTGCGGCAGGATTTCGTTCCAGTCGTAGCGCTCGACCGCTCGGCGCCGGGCCGCCTGGCCCATGCGTGCCAGGTCGCGCTGGTAGATCGCCTCGATCGCGCCGGCCAGGCTGGCGACGTCGTTCGGCTCGGCCAGGATGCCCGTCTCCGCGTCGACCAGCTCGGCCACGCCACCCTTGTTCGTGGCGACGACGGGCAGGCCGCACGCCATCGCCTCGAGCACGATCAGCCCGAACGTTTCGCGGTCGCCGGGGTGGACGAGTACGTCGCAGCTGGCCAGCAGGCGGGCCAGCTGGCGCTGGTCGTGCTGGAACGGGATGTGCGTCACGCGGTCGCAGAACGGCAGCGCGTCACCACTGCCCACGAGGACCAGGTGGTAGGGGTCGCCCAGCAGGCGCACGGCGTCGATGAGCACGTGCAGCTTCTTTTCCGGCGTGAAGCGGCCCGCGTACACGAGCAGGCGGGCTTCCGGTGCGAGGCGCAAATGTTCGCGCAAGGTCGCGTCGCGGCGCTGCGGACGGAACACGCTGCTGTCGATGCCGAGCGGCTGGTGCACGGCGCCGGGCACGCCGATCGCGTCCAGATGGTCGACCATGATGCGGCTGGGCGCCAGGACGAGGTCGAACTGGCGGTACAGGTTGGCGAGATAGCGGCACGTGCCGCGCGCGATCCAGCGGCCGAAGCGCGGCCGCACGAGGCCCGGCAGGTCGGAGTGATAGAAGGCGACGGCGGGGATGTCGTAGCGCTTGCGCATGCGCAGCGCCGCCCACGCGCAATGCCCGGCGTCGCCCGCCTCGACGACGTCGGGCCGGACGGCTCTCAACAGCCGCGCCGGACCTTCGACGGACAGCGGCATGCGAAAGCCGTGGAAGCCCGGCACGACGGCCGACGGGATCTTGACGAGCGCGGGGACGGCGTTGCCGCACGTCTCCACGTTGGAGCTCATGATCGTGTGCTGCACGCGACTGCGCCGCGCGAGCCAGTGCGCCTTGGCGTTCAGATAGGTGCTGACGCCGCCTCCTTCGGCCGCGTAAAACATCGTGATGTCGACGAGGTGCATGCTTGGGATCCGGTCAAAGTATCCCCACGATAGCAGCGCGGCCGGTGCGCCAGGTTTGCGCACTGTCAAGCAAACAGCGCCCGCTGCCGGGAGCCGGTGCCGCGACGCATGCGCGGCGGAACGTCCGGCCGGTCCACCGCGGCCGCGCAGGCGCGGACCGGAGGCTCAGCGCCGGTAACGTTCAGTCATTGCCGGGCGACGAGGGCCGTGCTCCCTTTTGGGGAGGCCCATTATGCACTTCGCCTGTCGAGCATGGCGCGCGCGATGGTGCCCGCGTCCACATACTCGAGTTCGCCCCCGACGGGGACGCCGCGTGCGAGGCGGCTGACTTTCAGCCCGCGCGCCTTCAGCATCTCGCTGATGTAGTGGGCGGTCGCTTCGCCCTCGTTGGTGAAATTGGTGGCGAGCACCACTTCCTTGACGTTGCCGTCGGCCGCGCGGCCAACGAGTTTTTCCAGGTGCAGGTCCTTCGGGCCGATGCCGTCCAGCGGCGACAGCCGGCCCATCAGCACGAAGTACAAGCCCTTGTACGTCAGGGTCTGCTCGATCATCATCTGGTCGGCCGGCGTCTCGACGACGCACAGCAGCGTGCGGTCGCGTTCCCCGTCCGCGCACAGGTCACACACTTCCGTTTCCGAGAACGTGTTGCACATCGCGCAGTGATGCACGGCGTCGACGGCCTGGTACAGCGCGCGCGACAGCATGGCCGCGCCTTCGCGGTCGTGCTGCAGCAGGTGGAAGGCCATGCGCTGCGCCGACTTCGGTCCGACACCCGGCAGGCGGCGCAAGGCCTCGGTGAGAAAGTCGAGCGATTTGGACATGGGATCTCCGCCGGGCCGGCTTACTGTGCGCGCCAGGCCGACAGCGCCTCGGCAGTCATGGTGGGCACGAATTCCGTGACCGCATAGGTGGCAAGGCCAGCCTGCGCGAACGGGTCGTCGCGCAGCGCGGCGTCGAGCTCCGCGCGGCTGGCCGCGTGGGCGATGAGGATGCCGCCGTCGCGCGGCTCCTTGCGTCCGGACATCAGCATGAGTCCGCGCGCATATTGCTCTTCCAGCCAGGCGCGGTGCGCCGGCAGATAGGCATCGATGCGCTCGAGCGGCGCCGTATAGGTCAGCGTAACGATAAACATGAACTGGGCATCAGAACGGCATCTTGAAGCCCGGCGGCAGCGGCAGGCCGGCCGTCAGTCCGCTCATCTTTTCGGCGGCGGTCGCCTCGGCCTTGCGCACGGCGTCGTTGAACGCGGCGGCCACGAGGTCTTCCAGCATGTCGCGGTCGTCACCAAGCAGCGACGGGTCGATCGACACGCGCTTCACGTCGTTCTTGCACGTCATGACGACCTTCACGAGGCCCGCGCCGGACTGGCCTTCGACCTCGATCTGGGCCAGCTGGTCCTGCGCTTTCTTCATATTGTCCTGCATGGCTTGCGCCTGCTTCATCAGGCCTGCGAGCTGGTTTTTCATCATGATGTGTTCTCCAATGAGTCGGATGAGTAAATCGTTTATACGGTTTGACGGTGCGGCGGCGGATCAGGTCGCGATCGGCCGGACGGAGCCGGGCACGACGAATGCGTCGAACGTGCGCGCCATGTCCTGCACGAACGGATCGGCATCGACGGCCGCCTCGGCCTCGCGTTGCAGGCGCTCGCGCCTAGCCCGCGCCTCGGCGTTGGCCGTGTACCAGGTCGGCGCAATTTCCGTCTCGACGTTCACGCGCACGGCCGGGAAGCGTTCCTGCAGCGCGGCGCACAGCTTTTCGCTGTTGCCGCTGGCGCGCAGGGTGTCCACGGGAACGCGCAGGCGGAACGTCGCCGCGGCGCCGTCGGCCACGCACTCGACCAGTTCGGTCTGGAACGCCAGTTGCTGGGCCACGCCGCGCAGCGGCAGCGACGCCGCAAGTGCGGGCCAGTTGCCGTCCCAGTCGATCGCCGGGACGGGCGTGATGACGTACGCATACGGCGGCGCGGACGGGGCGGCCACGCGCGCGGGCGCGGACGGCGCCGCGACGGCGGGCGCATCCATCGCGACGGCCGTGTCGTCGGAAAATTCGGTGACCCAGGCCGGCGGGCCGTCGTCGGCCGCGGGCTCGTCATGGGCCGACTGGCCAGGCACGGACTGCGGCGCGGGCGACTGGCGCGCCATCGCCGGCTGGGGCTGGGCCGTGGCCTGCGGCTGGGTGTTCCACGGCGCCGTGGGTGCGGACGCGACAGTCGCACTGGACCCGGCGGCCGGAGAAGCCGCCGGCGGCGCGGCCGGTGCGGCAGGTGCAGCGGACGCGGATGGTGCTGCAGCGGCAGGCGCACCTGCGGCAGGCGCACCTGCGGCAGGATCGCCCGACGGCGCCGGACGGCGCGGCACGCCCCCCATGCGGGCACCGGCGCGCGCCGCTTCCAGCGCGGCGTCGAGGGCCGCGCGGGCCGACGTCATCGCACGGCCGGCTCCCTGTGCTGCCGGCGGCGCGGACGGTGCGGGCGCAGGTGCAGGCGCGGACGCATGCGCGCTCGCGGACGCCGCTGCCGCGGCACCCGGTGCCGCCGGACGCGCGGCCTGGGCGGCCGGCGCAGCAACCGCGGCGGCAGGACGCGCCGGCGCCGCCTGCGGCATCGTGCGCGCCAGCGCGGCCGGTGCCGGCGCGGCAGCCTGGTCGGCCCCGCCCTGCCCCGGACGGAACGCCAGCATGCGCAGCAACGTCATCGTGAAGCCCGCGTACTCGTCGGGCGCGAGGCCGATCTCGTTCCGGCCGTGCACGGCGATCTGGTAGAACAGCTGCACTTCCTGCGGATCGAATTGCGTGGCCAGGCGCTGGATGTCGGCCAGCTCCGGCAAGTCGTCCGGCAGCGCGGCGGGCACCGTCTGCGCGAGCGCGATCCGGTGCAGCAAGGTGCCGAGGTCCTGTAGCGCACCGTTGTACGACAGGCTGCGGCTGGCCATCTCGTCCGCGACGGCCATCAGGTCGGCGCCGTCCTCGTTCGCGAGCGCGTCCAGCAGGCGCACCAGGTACGACTGGTCGAGCGCGCCGAGCATGCCCTGCACGGCGTCGAGCGTGACGGCGCCGGCCGCGTAGGCGATGGCCTGGTCGGTCAGCGACAGCGCATCGCGCATCGAGCCGTGCGCCCCCTGCGCGAGCAGGCGCAGCGCGCTCTGCTCGAACGTCACGCCTTCCTGGCCGAGGATGTTTTCCAGATGGCCCACGATGTGACCGGGCGGCATCTGCTTCAGGTTGAACTGCAGGCAGCGCGACAGCACGGTCACGGGAATCTTTTGCGGGTCCGTCGTCGCGAGGATGAATTTCACATGCTCTGGCGGCTCTTCCAGCGTCTTCAGCATGGCGTTGAAGGCGTGGTTCGTCAGCATGTGCACCTCGTCGATCATATAGACCTTGAAGCGCGCATTCGACGGCGCGTACACCGCCTGCTCCAGCAGCTGGGCCATCTCGTCGACGCCGCGGTTCGACGCCGCATCCATCTCGACGTAGTCGACGAAGCGGCCGGCGTCGATGGCGCGGCACGGCTCGCACTGGCCGCACGGCTCCGCCGTGATCGACCCGTTGCCGTCCGGCCCGACGCAGTTGAGCGACTTGGCCAGGATGCGCGACAGCGTGGTCTTGCCGACCCCGCGCGTGCCGGTGAACAGGTAGGCGTGGTGCAGCCGCCCGGTGCGCAACGCATGCGTCAGGGCACGGACCACGTGCTCCTGGCCGACCAGCGTTTCGAAGTTCCGGGGACGGTATTTGCGGGCGAGGACTTGATAGGACATACCGGGATTTTACCGTAGACCGGGATGGAAGCGGCAACATTAGACGCTCATCGGGAATTCACCTACACTGATGTTTTTCTTTCAATTCGGAAAAAATGAAAACATCCCTGCGCCTCCCACTGGCTTGCCTGTCCCTGCTGCTCGCGCTGCCCCTGCACGCGGCCGAACGCGAATGGCTGCCGTACCGCAAACTGGTCGACATCATCAAGCTGGACAAGTTCGACGCCCTGCCGCCGGCCGAGCGCGACAAGGTGATCCTGTACGCGAAGCTCGTACCCGTGAACAAGGCGATCTCGCCGCTGGATGCTGGCCTAGTCGTCGTGGACGGCACCAGCCGCACCCCGCTGCCGCTCGATGCGAACGGACGCGCGCGCATGACGCTGAACCCGCAGTGGATGGCGCACGATGCGCAGATCTTGACGAGTCTGCCGAAGGGCGAAAAGATGCGCACGGGCTTCGACCTCGGCGCCGTGCTGCCCGAGACGCCGCAGTGGCGCTACGCCACCGTGATGGGCGCCATCCCGCAGACGAATGCCGCGATCGGCAAGGTCGCGGGCGCGCTGAGCATGTTCGTGCCGAAGATGAAGTCAGTGATCTTCAAGTTCGACAAGCCGGCCCAGCTGACCATCAAGGCGGCCAGTGGCGAGAAGCGCTACGCGAGCGACGCGAAGAACCACGTCAAGCTGAACGTCGACGACGACCTGCTGAAGGAGAATCCGCTGGTGGAATGGTCGGCGCGCCCGCTGGAGGCCGAGATCGACGACTGACGATAAGGTCGCCGCAAACGAAAACAGCTGCCGCGGCAGCTGTTGAAGTAGTTAGTAGGCGAGCCTGATCTGCGGCACTTGCGGTGAACGGCTTTGGCTGCTTCGTTCCCGACCTGACCAGGTAAACCATGCCACAATGCGCAGGGGCCCGCCAGCTCGCATTATAACCGGTTACGGGCATGGCGGCAAACCGCGCTGCCCGGCGGCAGGCAGCGCAGCGGATGCCCCACGCATATCTATATAGAGTACGTGCTCATGCAGGTCACAATCCGAGCTGCTGCCAGATGTCGTCCACGCGCGCCTTCACGTCCGGCGCCATCACGATCGGCGTCCCCCACTCGCGGTTCGTCTCGCCGGGCCATTTGTTCGTGGCATCGATACCCATCTTGCTGCCCAGGCCGCTGATCGGCGACGCGAAGTCGAGGTAGTCGATCGGCGTGTTGTCGACGAGGACCGTGTCGCGCGTGGGGTCCACCCGCGTCGTGATGGCCCAGATCACTTCCTTCCAGTCGCGCACGTCGACGTCCTCGTCCACGACGACGATGAACTTCGTGTACATGAACTGGCGCAGGAAGCTCCACACGCCGAACATCACGCGCTTCGCGTGGCCGGCGTACTGCTTCTTCATCTGCACGACGGCCATGCGGTAGCTGCAGCCTTCCGGTGGCAGGTAGAAATCCGTGATCTCGGTGAACTGCTTCTGCAGCAGCGGTACGAACACTTCGTTCAGCGCGACGCCCAGCACGGCCGGTTCGTCGGGCGGCTTGCCGGTGTAGGTCGAGTGGTAAATCGGGTCGCGCCGCATCGTGATGCGGTCGATCGTGAAGACGGGGAACCAGTCCTGCTCATTGTAATAACCCGTGTGGTCGCCGTACGGCCCTTCCAGCGCATGCTCGAAGCCAGACGGGTGACTCTCGTCCGGATAGATATGGCCTTCCAGCACGATCTCGGCGGACGCGGGTACGCGCAACTCGCTGCCGATGGCCTTCGTCAGCACCGTGCGCTGGCCCCGCAGCAGGCCCGCGAACTGGTATTCGGACAGCGTGTCCGGCACGGGCGTGACGGCGCCGAGGATCGTGGCCGGGTCGGCGCCGAGCGCCACCGCGACGGGATACGGCTTGCCGGGATTCGCGATGCAGTGCTCGCGGAAGTCGAGCGCGCCGCCGCGGTGCGCGAGCCAGCGCATGATGACCTTGTTCGGCCCCAGCACCTGCTGGCGGTAGATGCCGAGGTTCTGGCGCTTCTTGTTCGGTCCCTTCGTGATGACGAGGCCCCACGTAATGAGAGGTGCGATGTCGCCCGGCCAGCAATGCTGGATCGGCAGGCGGGCGAGATCGACGTCTTGGCCTTCCCATACGATCTCCTGGCACGGGGCGCCCTTCACTTCCTTCGGCGCCATGTCCCACATGGCTTTTACCAGCGAGCCGAGGTCCATGATGTCGCGGAATCCCTTCGGCGGCTCCGGCTCCTTCAGGCGCGCGAGAACGTGGCCGATCTTGCGCAATTCGCTGACGTCGTCCGCGCCCATGCCCAGCGCGACGCGGCGCGGCGTGCCGAACAGGTTGGCCAGCACGGGGATCGGATACGCCTTGCCGCCGGGCCCGACGGGGTTCTCGAACAACAGCGCGGGGCCGCCGGCGCGCAGCACGCGGTCGCACACCTCCGTCATCTCGAGATTCGGTGAAATAGGCGCCGATACGCGCTTGAAGTCATCGATTTCTTGCAACTTAGCAATAAAATCCCGTAAATCAGAGTAGTTCATTGATTTTTTAATTCTTTTTTACATCTTTTGAGGAATGCTAACAATCGCCGGCAAGTGGTTGATTTGCCAAAGAATTGATGAGCGCGTGGGCGAATATTAGATCAAAAAGTAATAACGCACGATAGTGCTAGTATTGACTTGATATAAACGAGCTTCTACAATCCGCCTACAAATTGAGACGGGCCCGTCCAGCACGTGATTTTAGCCGGTCTCATTCTTTCACGGGGTCGGGGCCCCAGCGACATTTTAGGAGTGTTTTCACTGGGCGTCTGCCCAACCAACCCCGAGACAGTTGTTTAGCCACTGGGCGCCTGCATCGCAGCGCGGCCCAGCTGAAGCAAGCAATGACGGCGTTCCTCGACCGCAGGCAGCGGCGACGGACGGTTTTCTGATGCACGGCATGAGTACGCTCAAACGCTGCGCTTACGCGCTGCGCAGGGATGACTTTTTCCGCGACAAAGGAGAGACGATGATCCATCGATTCATCGGTACGAGCGCAAGGCTCGTCCAACAGATGGCCAGCCAGCCAATCACGTGGTCTTCCGTGATGAAAGCGGCACGCGGTGTTCTGACCACCGCACAACATACCTTGACCGTTTTCGGTCTATCCGCAGTAGCAATGATTGCCCTGCTGTACAGCCGCCCCGAGTTCGCGAAACGGGTGTCGGATTTCCTGAGCCCGCACCAGAGCGCGCCGGCGCCGGTCGCCGCCAATGCTTCGGTCCAACTCGTCGCCGCGCATGCCGCGGACGCCGTCGAGACCGCCAACGCGGACAACAAGGCGTCCGAGCGCCCGTCACGCCAGCAGAAGTACGTGACGGACTGGCTGTCGCGCCGCTACCGCGTGGCCGGCGACGCCGCCAACATGCTCGTCTCGACGGCGTACAGCACGGCGCACGAGATCAAGCTCGACCCTCTGCTGATCCTGGCCGTGATGGCCATCGAATCGGGCCTGAATCCGTTCGCGGAAAGCCCGGTGGGCGCGCAGGGCCTGATGCAGGTGATGTCGAAGGTCCACAGCGACAAGTTCCAGGAAGTCGGCGGCTCGCAAGCCGCACTGAACCCGGTGGCCAACATCCGTGTCGGCGCGCTGATCCTGAAGGATTACGTGAACCGCACCGGGTCCGTCGAAGGCGCGCTGAAGAGCTACGTCGGCGCCGGCGCGGCCGAGGACGACTCCGGCTACGGCTCGAAGGTCCTGACCGAGTACAAGCGACTGAAACAGGTCGCCAGCGGCAAGAACGTCCCGATTTATTTCCCGCCGGCCCAGCCCGCGGTCTCGAGCACGACGCTGAAAACTGCCAGCACGCAGCCGAAGACGGACACGACGTCCGTCGACACGGCGCACGGCAGCAGCGCTCAGAGTGGCGAAACGGTCGCCGGTCTCTGACGTACCCTTCCTGGTCGAAAGCCACCGTTGGCGCAAGCCGCGGTGGCTTTCATTTTTTTGGGTCCGCGGATCGCATGGTTGCGGACGAACCATAGGGCCTACCGCCAGCTCTCCTATGAACTGGGTCGGCTATTCGTAGAGTTTTCCCATGTAAAGGATCTGTGCTGCCCTTTTCCACGGGTTTGCTGGCTCTTCATAAACCGCAAGCCCGCTGATCGACGCCTCACCCCACCTTACGGCCGCATCCAGATAGGCACCGACCGTACCGTTCTCCCATCCGTTGACGCCTGGGCCGTCGGGGAGCTAGGTTTCGCCCGCTCGCTTTCCCGTTCGTCTTCCCAGTCTTCCGCGAGAGCTTGCATAAACTGCAGGAACGACTGCTCGTCAGCGACCGATTCAAGGATTGTTTGGAGGTTCTCAGTCATTGATGTGCAATTTGTGTCGGACCTGTATGGTCATCTGGTGCTGTCGAGCTTAGCCAGGCTAAACCGATAATACGTTCCCGGGCCGGTCACCGCCTTAAGTGTGCGGCAGCAGTCGACCCATCGCGGACGCTTCACGGCTCAGTCCTGGTCTCACGAAGGAAGCGAACGTCTAATCACGGGCCACAAACATATATATCTGAATTTCGCAGTGGTGGCGACAGCGGCCAGTTCATCACTATGAGCACCTGCCTGGCAAGATTTCTGAGAGTTGCCCATTCTATAGAGTCGACGAACGCCTCCATTGTCCAGTTATGCAAATTTTCTTGACCACTCATGCGCATCAAGCAGTTGTCAAGATTCGACAGCGCTGCTCTCTGTGCGGTTGTGAGCATATCAAGACCGCTTGGACAGTCTATATACGGCCTCATCGCTTCTTCGAAAGTAAGAGCGAGCTCATCAGCAACTTCTACGAAGTCGGGGAACAACGCTTCCTGAATTTCGTAAGGTTGGGATAATGCCCTTACGGCCCACTCTAGTCTATTCATCGTTATTTTCTAGCAAGCGGGGATTGCGCACACAATACATGATTACTCGAAACTCAACGTCCGAACACGGGCAACGGCAGGCCTATTGTAAGTCCGCTATCGACCCAAAGCGGACGGTCTCAAAGTTCCAGACCTGAAGGCCAAGGCTTGCTGTCCTTGCGAGGTGGGGGGCCGAATAGTTCGACCTCCCAACCTTCGAATGGCGGATTAACGACGTACGCCGGGTCACAGTAGCTGCGAATGTATTGCGCGGCTCGATACTCAGCGTATTTGGCGTTCACTGCTAGCCCGTCGGGGGAAAGCTCGATGACGTTCGCAAAGATGGCGTAGGCCTGTTCCATCAAACTGGGCGACTCAAGCATCGCCGGTCGGTAGTCTATTCCTTCAAGCAAAGGATGGCCGACACTTCCATTTGCGATCTAAAAACTGAACGTCCGCAGTGCTCCAGAGAACTCCGGGCTTAATTTTTTGGGATAGCCAAGTGGGTCATGCGTCAGCTTCATTTTAGAAAAAAATCCCATTGGTTGCTCCAATTACTGCAAGGTCCGCTCCTGGCCAAACTCGGCCGGTCGAGCCAGCATAGCAGGTTGCCGGACTGGAAAACTCACGAACGGTCACGACAGACCACAACCGACCCATTGCGTTCATACGAAATGGCGCGCTGTAAGGGGGGCGAAGCGCATCAGGGATGTGCACCTGCAAACCCTGTTAGGCCTTCGCTGAAGGTGAGATAGCCAAACGGGGCTTGTTGCAGCCGATCTCGCAAATCTGGACTTGCAAAATAGTATTCGTCATTCATCGTCAGAAGGCGTGGCCCTGTGAGGTCCAGGTCATAAATGTGATCCCATGTGAAATATTGGCCGACGCGGATACGAACATGAGTGCGAAATTCAGTGTCGGATGGCCTATCGAACAGTATTGCATCCTCACAAGCGATACGCTCAACGCCTTGCTCGACAAGGAATTCTCCTAGATTTCGCTCTACAAGTAGGTACCCAGGGCCGCTAAGAAACGGACCTGCTGGTGCTGCTTCAAGAAGCTGAAAGCGGCCGTCATTCAGTTCGAAAAGCCGAACGGAATGGACTCTGCTTTCAATAAGAAACGGAAGCATATGGCTCCATTTTGTGATGGGACGGAGAGGTCCACTCTTGGTCGAACCCGTCCGTTGAGCCAGAGCAGCATTTTTCCGAGGCGAAAACTTTCAAGACTGGCGGCAGCTGTAACCGGAAGCAGACGATCGAGCACCTCTAAACCCTGTCCAGCTGCTAGCGGTCCGCCAAAGGTAGCGGGTCAAGCTACAGTTTGTAAATCGCCTTCAATTCACGTTGCAGGACGTGGAAGCCTCCTTCGACGTTTCCCTTCGCGAAAGGTATGTACGCAACTCCCGACAGATTTGTAGGAATGTTGACGCCCTCTTCATGCAGTAGCACTACTTGGCTTCGTCCGTAGCGGCCTTGAAAGAAGCCGATCTCGTGCATGACATTCTCGCGAACTCGTGCTTCGTCCTCATTTGCAACGTCGTCACCTGTCATCACGATCACTGCACTATCGCACCGGCCGGCGTTATCGACCAGCTTCTCAATGATCGTACGGCCCTGATTGGGTTCCTGTGCAAGTTCAATAGTAGGAATCCCAATATCCCTTTCAATGAAAGGCTGCACCCGTCGCCAGTCGTCTGAACGGCCATGCGTGATAAACACCGTTCGCTGTGCCCCTTGCTTGGGTTGCTCTAGCTCGCTGTTCGCGCGGATTTCAAAAATCTGCCCGATGTCACGGTATAACCGTTCGGCTTGACGGCGTGAATAATACATCGGACCAGGTTGGCCATTGCCTGGTGATGCCATCTGCATTTCAGGCTCTATGGCTATTGCTTGAAAGTCGCCGTACAGGTCAGGAAGCAGTCTTTTTAGTGTGTCAAGGCAGCTAGCCGATTGCATGAAATAGTGCTCAACCAACTCAGGTTCGAAATTCGTCCGTGTCTGCACCATGCCGTTGTCGCGACCTCGGCTAACGTTCTCGCTCATTACCGCGTTTATGGCCTTGCCAATGCCGGCGAGCTTCGACATGACAGTGGACAGTTCACTCATAGGTCTCTCACTTTGTACGGAAATTGACGCTGCTACGGCAACCATGGCAATGGTTTACTATCGGACACACTAAAGAAGTGATGCCTTCTTCTCTTGAACGACCGCTCCTGGCCGAACCCGGCCATTGATCGCAGCATAGCAGCTTATCAAGCTTGAAAAGTCGCCGACTGTCACGACAGGTGGCCCTCGACCCGAAGAGGACCTACCTAAATGGCTCTCCGCGAACTATGCTGTGATTCGACGACGTCCCCATGCCCAGAAAGCAAGGCCACCACAAATCAAGCTCAAGGTAGGGCTGAGAATCAGCATCAGGCCAAATCCCGCCATTGCGCCAGCGTCGCAAGGGTCGCTGGGTTGTGGTGCGCAAGAGTATGTAGCGTTGACAAAGGCCCATGCGATAAACATGCCTAACAAAGCGCCGCTCCCAGCAGCGACTAGCGCTATTAACAGCTTGATGAGCATTCTCATCGTTTGTTGTATTCCTTTATTCGCGATGCTGGCGACGATCACCGTCGTCCGCTCCTGGCCGAATGTTGACCTACCTGGACGTCAGTCGTCGCCCGAAGCGGCCAGCAGCGACGCGTCTCAATTAAGAATTACGTACGTTCGACCAGTTCCTGAATTCGGTCAAAAGTATGCTCTCTTGAGACTCAAAGATATTATTAATATGAGAAATGTTGACGACGTCGGAGAGCGCCTTTAGATCGTGCATCAATTCAAACAATCCAAGTATCGCGGGCACATTCCACTCCGGCCCCATCCTATAATCCAGAGCAATGCAGTCATGGCCTAGTACGAAGACACCCAGATCAGGTATAGGAGTCCCAGTTGTCGATTTAAGGCCGCCAAATACGACATGAAATGTTTCCGCATCTCCGCTTAGTAAAGCCAGCGCTGGATTTTCGCCAAAGCTAATTGGAAGCTCCTTGCTTCTCGCTTTCGACCAGTAGCATGCTTGTTTTGAAGCCAGATGAGTCGCTCGGCCTTATATCAAGGCATACGCGTCAGCGACAACATCCTTCCGTTCATAATGAAAATTAATGTCGGGTAACGATCCGTCGTCGGTGCTTAAGATTCGACGTACTTTGTCGATGTTCATCTACAATTCATCCGGTAGCTAGGTAAGGCTCACGCCAACTCGGTCTACTCGCTAAACATTTTTCTTGCTCGGAGGTCCGTATATGGACCGCTCCTAAATAATAAACGCAGAACGCTTGAACATCCGAGCGCAATGACTGTCGTTCTCCTCATTCGTATAGCCGAGGAGCGTTCCTTGGAGACGCTCACATGTTTCATTCCAGCCGCCTCCGGCATGTAGCGCTCGCACAAGGACGATCATCAGTTGAATTCGCCACTCTTGGCCCTGCAAAGCGTAGAACACGTAGGTTACTTTGGTGGGGATACCGGAAGGGAGCGTAGAGTTCACCTCGATATCTTGCCTCTGAATCAGCCCCGCCTGGACATGCGGCGCGAAAGCATCCTCAGGTATTATTTCTTCCCACGGCAGTTCGCTCGATACTTCGTAGAACATGGCAAGCGGTTTTCGGCCCGAAAGCATAAGCTCTAGTTCCCGGCCGGTGTGACTTGATGAATCGCTCAAGGATGTGCACCTTACTGTTAAATTGATCGGCGTAAAGCGATGATGTCCGCTGCTCTGTTAGTAACAGGCTCAGTCTGGCGGCAATTGAACACACTTTTCATCGACGGCTTTTGGCCGGTCTCGGCCGTTCAGTGTGCGGCAACTGTCGACCCGAAGCCGAGATTGGCAGACGAGAGCAGGCTTCAAGCAAGGTCATCCAGTGCTGGGTACTCTTTATAAAGCGGCTCTAGCACGCCCATCTGAATCTGCCCAATGGACCGACCGACCGCCTCTTGGATGAGCTCGTATTCTTCGGAGGATCGACCACCCCCATCAATCGTGAGTATTGCTGACAACTCTTTGATCGCTTGCAGTGCATACGACTGAACTTTGGTTGCATATTCTTCGTTCATGCCCCCCTTAACAACCACATCCTCGATCGAACAACCAGCTGCCTATGGCCGACCTCGGCCGTTCGCGTCAAGCATAGCAGGTTGCCAAGCCGCAAAAATCTCGAACTGTCACGACCGGCCGCTGCCGACCCGAAGCGGACCTAGCACCCACGATAGAACTTACGCTAAATCAGCCAATTCCTGCTCAGCTTCGTGCAGCAAAGACTCGAGGGAACGCGGCATAGCGGCAGAGATATAGGCTTCGGCAAGCATGAACGGCTCTAGATTGAGTTCCCGCTCACTCTTCATAGTGAACTTGCCAACCACGTATCGGGCAAAATATCTGGACGCTGGGTTTTCATTCGGATACCAAGCGCCGGAATACTTCTGCGTGAAATATTCCCCAATGAAGTATCCGAGACGCGTCAGCAACCATACCTTGTCCTGTTCGTCTACAACGTCCAGATTCTGCAGGGCCGTCGACAAAAGTGGCACGAACATTGGTGCATTTTTCAATACCTCATGCGCAGGGCTGATGCCCATCTTGCCAATAAAGTCGACAAGCGACGGAATCAGCTGTTCGTAGAACACTGGAAAATCCTTCTTCCTTTTGTCGAGTAACTGCTTCTGCTCTGGCGTCATTTTTAAGCCCTGTCTGTTTTGCAACGCGGCGTTTATGCTCTTCACCGAAGGTCCGCTTCTGGCCGATCTCGGCCGTTCGGGTCAGCATAGCAGGTTGCCGATCTGGAAAAGTCGCATCAGGATAAGAGGTTGCCGTCGAGGAAACGTCACCGAGTATCACGACCGGCAAGAACCGACCCAAGGCGGTCACATTTCGCTGTGTGTGCCCCGCTTTAAAATAAGCGGCAACAGCAACATCGCGATCATTGATATCCCAGCCATTCCAGCTATCACTGCAGGCCCAACCCAGGCGTAAAGCTGTGAAAGTAACTCAGAATAGGCTTTGCAAAAAAGGCGCTGATGACACTTCCAAATAGCGCGCTTAACAAGGCGCGCCCCAGCGTGCTGCGCGACAGCCTAGGTTCGTATCGATTAGGTTTGCCCACAAAAATCTCCCTCAAGGGCTGTCCGCTAACGCGCATCGGTGATCGTCCACTTGTGGCCGAACCCGGCCGTCGGAATCAGCATAGCATGTTGCTGTCGAGGAAAAATCACGGAATGTCACGACAGGCCGGAGCCGACCCATAGTAGATGTCGTAATCACCTTGGATTCACGGGCCGCACCAAGCGATGCGTAAGCACGAACAGTAACCAAGCTTGAGCCAAACCGCAGAGGATCATCGCGCCGACTTGAGAGAACGGCAGCGAGAACAAATCTGGCCACATGCTAAATAGAACGCCAAGAAAATACGACGAAGCCAGAGTTACCACAGCGAGCACAACGTCCGGTAACAGATGCTCCCTCTGAGAATTAAGCAGCGTTGCGTCCACGTAAAGTGCCCAGCTAGCTGTAAGCAACACAACTATTAAGTAGGCTGTCGCAAGTACAGGCGTCTTTTGCGGAAGCTTCATGTTTAAGCGATTTCTGCTCGTATCGCGTACAAGCGGCTCGGGCGTTCTAGAAATTTGGACGTTAGCTCCTGGCCGGTCGCGGCCATTCGACAAAGCATAGCAGGTTGCCGGGACGGAAAACTCACTGACAGTCACGAACGGCAGGAACCGACCCATTGCAGACGTTCAGACGCACCGGCGCTTGCGCGTCCTTTGAACGGCATCGAGTGCCAGATAGAACGATGGCATTGCAGTCCAGCTCGATGGACCCGAGTCGATGTCGCTTCTTGCAATCGCTAGTATTTCTCGCTCCGCTGAAGCCGCTTCGCTAAGATTACTTGCGTGTTCTAGACGTGCAGCGAGCCGTTCGAGCCAGTTCTTCTCAAACTGGCTTGCCTCTGGACTGGTCTGTTGAAACTGCCGCATCTCCATCGATGCCGTTCGCAGCATTGAGCTGTAGGGATTCATCGTGTTCCGTCGCGTTTATGTCCGCTGGTGGCCGGTTGCGGCCTTTCGGCTGAAGCTGCTTACGACCTATTGTTGACGATCGTAGTCCTGCGATTAGCTTGCAAGTGTTAACCGCTATTTACACGGCCGTTTGCTCTTGTCGAACATGCCATCGATTTCCGACTGCGTTAGAGTCATTGGCATCGGTTCATCTGCCAGAAAACCATTTGTGCCCATACGCGCTGGCTTGGGGGGCACTTCGTTGGGGCAAGCCGGCACAGAAAGTGGGAGCGAGGCTGCAAGCGCAAATAATTGCTTGCGCAGCGGTGAATCTACGACGCTGGCGTCGATCCACAGTTCGTAAGCACGTCGGCGCTCGACCCAAGACAGGTGCGAGATCGCGTTACCAGAAGGGGCCTGAAACACGCTGAGCCGTGCTGGTATGCCGTTGATACGTTCGGGCTCATCCTCTGGCGCACGCCAAATACTCTTGCCGTCGACCGACATGTCTTGTTCGAATAGCGTCACAGTATGACCGTCGGGCATAAGGAAGCCGCGGTACAGGCGCGTATGCGCAGTATTGTCTGGCTCGACCATCGCACCCAAGCTCTTGAAATGAGCGAATTGCGTGCGTGAGAGGTTCACCGGTTGGAAAGGCAAATTTGCCATGATCGGGGCCGACGGTTGGAACATAACGCGGTAGCGCTCCAGGTTTGCCTCGCATACCTTCACATAGCCGTTAGTTTTTGCTTCGAGAGCTAGCTGCGCTTGGGCTTCACCAAAGCCCGGAGCGCCAGGCGGCAGGCCCAATCCACAAGTCACGTCACTTGGGGCGGGTCTAGCGTGGGGTAAGGCCGCTGGTAGAGCGACTGCGATGGCGACAATAGCCCAAACGACATGTCGGTTCATTGTTTTTGCATTCATCCTTGCAGCTTAGCAGTTGCGAGGCAGCGAAGATGCGCACTTTTTCACTTCTGTTGCCGTCGACTCTGCCGCGGCACGACTCTTGGTCGCCCCCAGCTCAAGTCAAAGGACGGCGATCGCCCCGAAGCGGACATCGGCTCATCAACTACTGTAAGCCAGGCGAGCACTAGATTCTTGTGGCGCCGAGCCTAAGAGCATCTACGACAAGCATGAAAGCCCGTGAGGACTGCCGCCGGCTCGGATAGTAGAGATGGTAGCCGGGAAAGGTCGGCCACCAGTCCTCCAGCACAGGTATCAGGCAGCCGCTATCGATATGTGGCTGCGCTAGGGTTGCCGGAACATACCCGATGCCGATCCCGGCTAGCGCCCCCTCCAGCATTTGCGGCGTCGTATTGCCCGTGAATTGCCCTCGCACCTGCACATCCAGCGTTTCGCCGTCCTTTTCAAACTCCCACGCATACAAACCGCCGCGGGTAGCCAACCGCAGGTTAATGCAGTTGTGAGTAACGAGTTCCTGCGGCGTCCTTGGGCGTCCACGCGCTGCGAGGTAACTTGGCGTCGCAACGACCGCCATGCGCAGGTCAGGCGTGATTCGTACCGCGATCATGTCTTGAGCCACCTGATCGCCGAAGCGGACACCCGCGTCGAAGCGTTCGGCGATCAGGTCGACCAACCGGTTGTTGATATCGATTTCAATGTTGATGCCGGGGTACTCCAGCATCAGTGCCGACAGCCTCGGCCAGAGAAAGCTGCCGGCCCCATAGTCGGACGCCGTGAGTCTGATCGTACCGGCCGGCTTGTCCCGCTCGCTGCCCAACTCGGCAAGGCCGGCTTCGATCCCCTCGTAAAGCGGTCCCAGATTCGCCAGCAGGCGCTCACCGGCTTCGGTCGGCGACACCCCACCGGTCGTCCGCGTCAGCAGGCGGACTCCCAGGTTCGATTCGAGGCTCTTTATTGTATGGCTCAGCGTAGGTTGCGCGACCCCAAGCTGGGCAGCTGCGCGCGTGAAACTGCGTTCGCGGGCGACGATGATAAAGGCTTGCAGGTAATTAAAGTCGATACGCGGCATTGATAGAAATTTCGTATAAGTGTATTCGAACTCTAACAGCTATTCCGATGATGCCGAGCGAAGTAAAGTTCCGATCCTCTTATCATCATTCTGCTTCTAGGAGAAGAACATGCATCAGTCATTCGAAAACAAAGTCGCCCTCGTCACCGGCGCCGGCTCCGGCATTGGCCTGGAAACAGCAAAGGCGTTTGCGCGAGCCGGTGCCGCAGTGGTACTTGCCGACATTGACGAGGCAACCGTTGGCGCTGCAGCGCAGGCATTGGTCGCGGCGGGACATAAAGCGATGGCGATCCGGTGCAACGTGTCAGACGAGGCGCAGGTAGTCGCCATGGTAGAGAAAACCATTGCCACGTTTGGCCGGCTTGACGCCGCGTTCAATAATGCGGGTATCCAGGTGCCGGTGGCGGAAACGGCCGATGCAAGCGGCGAGGACTTCGACCACATCATCGGGATCAATCTGCGCGGCGTTTGGAACTGCATGAAACACGAACTGCGCCATATGCGCGTACAAGGCAGTGGAGCGATCGTGAATACTTCCTCTCAGGCAGGACTCGTCGGCACGGCCGGGCTCGGGGCCTATACCGCATCGAAACACGGCGTAATCGGCCTGACTAGGTCGGCGGCGCTCGAGTACGCAGCCAAGGGCATTCAGGTGAATGCGATCTGTCCTGGCGCCATCGACACGCCGATGGTCCAGCAGGCGCTGACTGACGAACCGGACACCATGAACGCGGTTATCGCGGGAATTCCGGCAGCCCGCCTCGGTCGCTCGGACGAGATCGCCTCTGCAGTACTCTGGCTGTGCGGTCCAGGCGCTGGTTTCGTGACTGGTCAAGCCATCGCTATCGACGGAGGGTTTACCGTCAAATGAGGACAAGTCCGCTATTGGCCGAACCCGGCCGTTCCGTTAAGCATGGCAGGTTGCCTAATCACAAAATTCACAGATCGTCACGACCGGCCGCAACTGCCCTCGACCTCAACGACTCGACGCATTCAAGTGACGGAGCGCCAGGCAGGCGCCGCTCGAAGGCGTCGAAATCGAGCGCCCAACGAAAAAGGCCGCATTCACACGCGGCCTCGTCCTGCGGGCCGACCACGCGGTCAGCCCATGTCAATGCAACTTACCAGTTGATCGCGTCAACGTAGACGGTACCCGTCCACGCCCCACCGGTGGTCATGTTCAGCCCGAGATGCTGCACCGGCGTGACCGACGTCGACGGCACCGTCAGCGTGAACGTGTTCCAGGCGCCCGGCGTGAAGGTGCTCGTCGGGTTCGAGACCCAGTTCCAGTTGTAGTCCTGGAGATAGGGCTCGATGCTCGTGATCTGGCTGCCGGCCGGGATGTACACGTGGAACGTGATCGTCGCGCCGGACGGCACGACCGTGCCGCTCGTGCTCACCGACGAGGTGCCCGCGGCCGCGCCGCCGAAATTCACGGCGAGCGACCGCAGCCCCGCGTAGTGCTGGGCGGTCGACGACGCGACGCCGGTGATCTGCGCACCGCCAGGCGCCCACAGTTGCGGGTCGACTTCGAAATTGAACTTCGAAGGATCGGGATTGGTGCCGGGCGTGCTTGCGCTGACCTCGGTCGAGAAGCCGGACGCCCCCGAGCTGTTCACGGCCACGATGCGATAGTAATACGTCGTGCCGGGGTTCAGGCCCGTGTCCGTGAACGTCGTGCCCGTGAGGCCGGTGACGGATGGCGTGGCGGATTCGTTGCCGGAATTACCCGTGCGGTACAGCTGGTAGCTGGTGGCGCCGCTGACGGCATTCCACGTCAGCGCAACCTGGCCCGTGCCGGCCGTGGCGGTGAGACCGGTGACCGCGACCGGTGCGCCGTTCGGCGGCGGCGGTGCGGCGCCGCCGGTCAGCAAGGTGACGAGGGGCTGATCGGTGATGGCGCCCGTGTCGTACGTGAACGGGGCGTTCGGCGTGCTCCAGTAGAACGGGCTCATGCCGTGGGCGCGCGCGGAATCGGCGGAGAATTTGTTCCAGTACAGGCGCGACGCGTTGTTCCACGTCTGCGAGGCGCCCGTCAGGCCCGGCGTCGTGTAGGCGCCGAATTCGCCGATCATCACGGGCACGCCCTTGCTGACGAACAGGTCCTGCAACTGCTGCATGGCGGCGTCGATGGCGCCCTCCTCGCCCCATGTCGCGTTGCGGGTCGGATCCCCCGAGTAATGGTAGGCCGTACCCCAGTAGTACATCGCGTTGCCCCACGACTGGTCCGTGTGGATGATCGTGAACAGCGACGGCGTGTAGTTATGGAATTCCATCATCAGGCGGCCCGGCGTCGGGTCGGACGGCAGCGCCTTGACCCACGACGCGTCGCCCTGCATCGGCAGCACGAGCCAGCGGTTGGTGTTGGCCCCGCCGACGCCACGCACCGCGTTGACGAAGGTCTGGTAGTACGACAGCACCGCCGCCGTCTGTGACGGCCTGCTGATGTTCGGCTCGTTCGCGGCCGCGAACAGCAGGTGATTGTCGTAGCCGGCGAACGCGGTCGCGATCTGCGTCCACATATTGCGCATCTTGGCGTCGAGGGCGGGATCGACCGTGTCGCCGATATTGTTTTCGAACCAGCCGTTGTCCCAGTGATCGTTGATGACGACGTACATGCCGGCTGCGATGCTGTAGTCGACGGCCTGCTTCACCTTCGCCATATAGGTCGGGTCGATCTTGCCGGTGGTCTGGTCCGTGTTCGTGTTCCAGGCGCACGGGATGCGCACGGCGTTGAAGCCGGCGTTGGCGGCGGACGTGAGTACGGCCTGGCTCGGGTACGAATAGCCCCAGACAGCTTCCAGCGAATTGCCCAGGTTGAAGCCGCGGGTGGGCATCGGCAGCGCCGTCGTGATCGGTGGCGGGTTCGTCGCCTGCACGTTCACGGAACTTGCGTACAAGGTCGAGCCGCCCGTCTTGTCCCTGACCGTGACGGCCTTCATGCCGGCCGTGCCGCCCGGCGTGCACCGGTAGTGCGCTTCCGTGGCGCCGGTCGAGAGCGTCGTCATGCCGGTGCAATCCGTCACGTCCAGCGCCAACGTGCTGGGCAATCTGCTGCCCAGCACCTTGAAATACGCGACCTGGCCTACGTGCAGCGTGGACAGGGTCGTGAAGGTCGAGTCGGTCGAGTTGACGGTACTGACGGCGGCCGTCGAGGCGCGGCCCGTCGCGGCCAGCAGCCGGGGCGATTGCCCGCCGGCGCCCCCGTCGGAATCACTGGCGCCGCAGCCCGCAAGCAGGACGGCGGCTGCCACAGCAGCGAGAACGAAATGATGTTTCATACGTCACCACCTCCAAGATTGTTATTGGATGAGTGATCATCATTGCAGGCGAAATGTGAAATTCCATTACGTTTTTGCGTAGCGCCGAATCAAAATTCGCCAGGGCGACTTAGACAGCAAACACAAACAAAAAGGCCGCCACGGTTTCCCGTGACGGCCTTTGCGCTTGCGCAAAAAAGCGGTCAGCGCTTCGTGTCCGCACCCACTTCGTCCGGGCGCATCTTGCCGGCCAGGCGGTCGAGCACGCCGTTCACGTACTTGTGACCGTCGATGCCGCCGAACGACTTGGTCAGTTCCACGGCTTCGTTGATCACGACGCGGTACGGGATCTCGATCTGGTTCTTCAGCTCGAACGCACCGAGCAGCAGCACGGCATGCTCGATGGGCGACAGTTCCGCGATCGGACGGTCGACCGTCGGCGCGATCACCTCGCGCAGGTCGACGGATTGGGCGATCGTGCCGTTCAGCAGCGTGGTGAAGTATTCGCTGTCGGCCTTGTCGAAGCCGTGCGCGCCGCGGATGTTCGCGACGATCGTGGAGGCAGGCTCATTGTTCAGCAGCCATTGATACAGCCCCTGGAGCGCGAACTCGCGTGCGCGGTGGCGCGGCGTGCGGTTCTTGTTGGGGTTGGCGTGCGAGGTATTGTCAGTCATGGTTGTACTCGGGTTGCTTTACTCTTCTTCAGCCTGCAGCTCTTCCAGGCCGAGCAGCAGGTTGGCCATCTCGACCGCGACGCGCGCCGCGTCCGTGCCCTTCTCGGCCATGCGGACTTCGGCCTGCTCGTCGGTCTCGGTCGTCAGCACGGCGTTCGCGATCGGCATGCCGTAGTCGAGGCCGATGCGCGTGATGCCGGCGCCCGACTCGTTCGACACGAGTTCGAAGTGGTAGGTTTCGCCGCGGATGACGGCGCCCAGTGCGATCAGGGCGTCGAACTGCTGCGTCTCGGCCATCTTCTGCAGGGCCAGCGGAATTTCCAGCGCGCCAGGAACGGTCACGTGCAGGATGTCTTCGTCGGCCACGCCGAGGTGCTTCAGCTCGGCCAGGCACGCGGACAGCAGGCCGTGACCCACGTCGGCATTGAAACGTGCCTGCACGATACCGATGCGCAGGCCCTCACCCGCCAGATTGCTTTCAAAAGTTCCTACCGTCATGGCTATGCCTTTTCTTGATTTCGTTAATGAATGGGTCAATGGTACCGCGTTGGCGCTGGGCTGCGTACCGTATCACGCCGGGATGTCGCAGCCGGGCTTCGCCAGGTAGCCCGTGACCTCGAGGTCGAAGCCCGTCATCGACGGCATCTTGCGCGGGTTGGCCAGCAGCTTCATCTTGCGCACGCCCAGCTGGCGCAGGATCTGCGCGCCGATGCCGTACGTGCGCAGGTCCAGGTTCGCGGCACGGCCGACGGGGCGCGCCGGCTTGTCGTCGAACTGCGCGAACAGCTCGCCGGCCGTCTCCGCGCAGTCGAGCAGGACGATGACACCCGCCTCGGCCTGCTGCATCGCCTGCATCGCGGCGGCCAGGTTCCACGAGTGCGACGTCGAGGCGCTGTCCAGCACGTCGATGATGGAGACGGGCTGGTGCACGCGCACGAGCGTCTCGCGGTCTTCCTGCGGCGTGCCGCGCACGAGCGCCAGGTGCGCGGAACCGCTCGGCTTGTCGCGGAAGGCGACGAGCTTGAACTCGCCGTGCATGGTGCCGATCGAACGCTCCGCCACGCGCTCGACGAGAGTCTCGTGCTGGCTGCGGTAGTGGATCAGGTCGGCGATGGTGCCGATCTTGAGGTTGTGTTCCTGCGCGAATTCCAGCAGGTCCGGCAGGCGCGCCATCGTGCCGTCTTCCTTGATGATCTCGCAGATGACGGATGCCGGGGTCAGGCCCGCCATCTCCGTCAGGTCGCAGCCGGCTTCCGTATGGCCCGCGCGCATCAGCACGCCGCCCTTCACGGCACGCAGCGGGAAGATGTGGCCCGGCTGCACGAGGTCTTCCGGTTTCGCGTCCTTCGCGACGGCCACCTGGATCGTGCGGGCGCGGTCGGCCGCCGAGATACCGGTCGTGACGCCCTCGGCCGCCTCGATCGAGACGGTGAAGTTGGTGCCGAACGACGTGCCGTTGCGGGTCGTCATCATCGGCAGTTCGAGGCGGTCGCAGATCTCCTCGGACAACGTGAGGCACACGAGGCCGCGCGCGTGGCGGATCATGAAATTGATGGCCTCGGGCGTGACGTGCTCGGCGGCAAGGACCAGGTCGCCTTCGTTCTCGCGGTCTTCCTCGTCGACCAAAATGACGATGCGCCCGGCGCGCAGTTCGTCAACGATTTCCTGGGTGGTGGAGATGGGCATGTGGATTCCTCGGGATTACGGACCGGCTGTTGCGGAAATCCGCTATTTTAAAGGATTTGCCGGTCCTCGACCGTATCCCCGCCGGGCCGCCGCCGCGTCTAGAGTCCCGCTACCACTCTTGTCCCATTGTTTCGTTGCATAATGACAACGAGACACATTGCCGGCCCCGTCCCTGTCGGGCAAGGTAGAATGATTTTTTCTGTGCAGAGGACTTCGTCGCATGCTCATCCGTATTGCCCGCATCTCGTTCCTCGTCGCCGCCCTCGTCGTGCACGGCCTGGCACCGGGCGCATCCCTGAAGCTGGACGATCCGCTGCCGGTCGGGGCGCAGGTCAAGGTCGGCAAGCTCGACAATGGCCTGACGTACTACATCCAGCGCAACCGCATGCCCGAGCACAAGCTGGAACTGCGCCTCGTGGTGAAGGCCGGCTCGATCCTCGAGGACGACGACCAGCAGGGCCTCGCCCACTTCACGGAGCACATGGCGTTCAACGGCTCGCGCCACTTCAAGAAGCACGAGCTGGTGTCGTACCTGCAGTCGATCGGCGTGAAGTTCGGCGCCGACCTGAATGCGTACACGTCGTTCGACGAGACCGTCTACATCCTGCCCGTCCCGTCCGACCGCAAGGACGACGTCGACAAGGCCTTTCTCGTGCTGGAAGACTGGGCCCATGGCCTCACGCTGACCGACGCCGACATCGACAAGGAACGCGACATCATCCTCGAGGAAGCGCGCCTCGGCAAAGGCGCCGGCGACCGCATCCAGAAAGTCCTGATGCCGAAGATGTACAACGGCTCGCGCTACGCCGACCGCATCCCGATCGGCAAGGAAGACATCGTCCGCACCTTCAAACCCGACACGTTGCGCCGCTTCTACAAGGACTGGTACCGCCCGGACCTGATGGCCGTCGTCGCCGTGGGCGACATCGACCCGGCAAAGGCCGAGCAATTGATCCGCCGCCATTTCTCCGGTCTCAAGAACCCGGCGCACGAGCGCCCGCGCGAGTATGCGCAGATCCCTGCCCGCGCGGACAACGAAGCGCTCGTCGTCACCGACAAGGAAGCGGGCCCCGCGTCGATCCTGATCCGCTATCCGGTGCGGCCATTCCACGAGCGCGAGACTTTGCGCGGCTACCGCGAGCAACTGGTCGAAGCGCTGTTCGCCGGCATGCTGAACCAGCGCTTGCAGGAATTGTCGCAGCTGCCGGCGCCGCCGTTCATCGGCGCCAGCAGCGCCCTGTCGCGCCTGACGCCGCGCTACCGCTCGTACAATGCGATGGCCGCGCTCGGCATGAGCGGCGCCACCGTCGCCATCGACGCGCTCGTGCAGGAAAACGAGCGGGCGCGCCGCTTCGGCTTCACGGCGGCCGAACTCGACCGCATGAAGAAGACGATGATGCGCACGTACGAGCGCGCGTGGAACGAGCGCGACAAGACCGATTCCGCCGTCCACGCATCCGAGTTGATGCGCAACTTCCTCGAAGGCGAATCGATCCCCGGCATCGATGCGGAATACCGCTACGTGAAGAACATGGTGCCGGGCATCACGCTCGCCGAAATCAATGCGTATGCGGCCAAGACGATTCCCGCCGACTCCGGCAAGCTCGTGATCTACACGGGCTCCACGAAGCCCGAGGGCGATGCGACGATCCCCACCGGCGACCAGCTGCTGGCGGCCGTGACGGCGGCCGAAAAGCGCGACGTGCAAGCCCACGACGAAAAAGCCGTGGCCGCGCACCTGATGGACCATCCGCCGGCGCCCGGCAAGATCGTCGACGAAAGCCGCGACGAGGCGCTGGGCCTGACGCGGCTCACGCTGTCGAACGGCGTCAAGGTGATCCTGAAGCCGACCACGTTCCGCAACGACCAGGTGTTGATGAGCGCCGCCCGCTTCGGCGGCCAGAGCCTGTTCGACGACAAGGACATGTTCAGTGCCCGCTACGCCGACACGATCGTCGCCGCGATGGGCCTGAAGGACTTCTCGCCGCTCGACATGCGCAAGATCCTGGCCGGCAAGGCCGCCTCGGTGAGCGCGGGCCTCGGCAACAACACGGACGTCGTCGCGGGCACGGCCGGCGCCACCGACGTCGAGACCATGTTGCAGATGGTGTGGCTGAAGTTCGCCGGCGTGCGGCGCGACGAGGATCTGTATAAATCGTTCATCGGCAAGCAGATGGAACTGGCGCGCAACCGCCTGTCGCAGCCGGGCGCGCTATTCGGCGACACGGTGCTGGCGACCTTGTACAACAACAACCCGCGCGCGCCGCGCGCGCTGCGCCCCGAGGACATCCCGAAGATCGACCTCGACCGCGCGATCGACATCTACCGCCAGCGCTTTTCCAGCGCCAAGGGCCTGACGTTCATCTTCGTCGGCAGCTTCGACGTGGCCGCGATCAAGCCCCTCGTCACGACGTACCTCGGCAGCCTGCCGACGCCGGACATCCCGACGGCCTACCGCGACCTCGGCATCCGTCCCGTCGCCGGCGTCGTCAAGCGCGAAGTGAACAGCGGCTCGGAAGACCGCAGCACGGTGTCGCTGACGTTCACGGGCCCGACCGACGTTACGGAGCTGGAAGAACTGCGCCTGTCCGCGCTGACGGAGGTGATGAATATCCGCATCATCGACGTCTTGCGCGAAAAGCTGGGCCTGATCTACGGCGGCGGCATGGAAGGCTCGATGACGCGTATCCCGTACAGCCACTACACGATCGGCGTCACGTTGCCGACCGGTCCGGACAACGTCGACAAGGTGCTCTCCGCCACGTTCGCCGAAATAGAACGCATGCGTACGGAAGGTCCCACGCAGGCCGACCTGGACAAGGTCAAGACGAACTGGCTGCAGACCTACCGCAAATCGCTGCAGGAAAACACGTACTGGCTGGCCGCGCTGCAGACGTCGCTGACGGAAGGCACGGACCCGGGCACCATCCTCACGTTCGACAAGGAAGTGCAAAACCTGACCGTCGACGACGTGAAGCGGGCGGCGCGGCGGTTCCTCAACACGGAGAACTATGTGCAGGTGGTGTTGAATCCGGAGACCAAGGCGGCTGCGGCGCAGGCCAAGAACGACACGGACAAGAAACCCAATAAATCGTAGGGTGGGCACCCCGTGCCCACCGACCGTTCGCGGACCGGCATGCGCTTGGTGGGCACAGGGGTGCCCACCCTACGTGCTACAAATCCGGTCTACAGATATTTGTTGAACCACGCGATCTCCCGCGCTCGCAAATCGCGCTGGTTCTCCGGCTTGCGGAACGCATGCCCCTCGCCGTCGTACACGAGCGAGGTGGTCGGCACGCCCAGCGCCCGCAGCGCGTGCCAGAACTCGAACGATTGCGCCGGCGGGCATTCCACGTCGCGCTCCCCCACGTAGATCAGCGTCGGCGTGCGCGCCGCCTTGATCGACTCGATGGGCGACAGCGCGCGGTAGATCGCCGGATCGTCGTACATCGTCGCGCCGAAGTAAGGCACCATCCACTGGTCGATGCCGTTCTGGCCGTAATAGCTGATCCAGTTGGCGATGCCCGCGCCGGCGACCGCGGCCTTGAAGCGCTGGCTGTGCGTGACGCCCCACATCGTCATGAAGCCGCCGTAGGAATGCCCCATCAAGCCCAGACGGTTGCCGTCGATGGGGGCCTGCGCGATGGCCGCGTCGACGCCTGCTAGGATGTCGCGCCAGTCGCCGCCGCCGAAGTCGCGCCGGTTCGCGCGCGTGAACGCGGCGCCCTGGCCATAGCTGCCGCGCGGATTCGGCATGAAGACGAAATACCCCTCTTTCACGAGGTCGCGCACGAGCGCGTTGCCGCCCTCCCCGGCTGCCACGTAGTGAGGCGTCGCGGCCGCGGCGGGGCCGCCGTGCACCGTGACGATCATCGGATACGTTTTCCCCGCCGCGACGTTGCGCGGCCCCACGAGCCAGCCCTGCACACGGAAACCTTCATTGGTCCAGGCGACGCTGCGCGCGGCCACCTGCGGCGTGAAGCCGTCGTTGTCGCGGGTGATGGGCGCCAGCTCCGGCAGGCGGCCGGCGACGATGCGGGGCGCGTGCTCGAAATCCTCCGTGACGGACGCCGCCACCTTGCCGTCCGCGCTGAACACGAAGCGCCCGTCGCGGCCGGCCGTCGCGGTTACCGGTGACTGCCACAGCATGCGCGTCGCGCGCGTATCGGGGTCGATCGTCGCGATGCCCGCATCGCTGCCGACCAGCACGGACGCGAGGAGTTCCTTGCCGCGCCACGCGATGCCGTTGAACGTGCCCTTGTAGTCGGGCGTCACGTCGACGGGTTCGCCACCCTCCAGTGGCACCGTGTAGACGTCGCCGCCAACGGACCCGAAGTCGCTCATCAGCCCACCGATGAACGCCACCGTGCGGCCGTCCGGCGCCACGTGCGGCATGTTCATCTGCATCTTCGGCGCGGCGATCACGCGCAGGCGCCCCGTGGCCGCATCGACGTGGCCCAGCGTGGCAATCCACCAGTTGTTGTCGCCATTGCCCTTCGCGCTCGTGACGACGAAGCCCTTGCCGTCCGGCGTCCAGTCGTATTCGTAGATGAATGTGTCGTTCGGCGACACGAGACGGTAGTCACCACCGGCAGCGGACACGATGGCGATGCGCTGCTCGTCCTCTTGCTGGGCAAGGCCGATCTCGCCAATCTGGCGCGCGCCCGCCTCGACGGCCCCCGTCAGCTTCTTCGCGCCCACCGTCGCCAGGAAGGCGACCTGGCGCCCGTCCGGCGACCAGCGCACGCTGCCGGCGACGCCCTTCACGGTAGCGAGCGGCGTCATGCGGCCGTCGCGCAGCAGGACGACGGTGGCGGTGCCGGCATTCGAGTCGGCCACGATCGCCGCCAGTGTCTTCTGGTCCGGCGACCACGCGAGCGTCCCGACCTTGCACTGCGCGCAATCGGCCTTTTGCCACGTCGACGCGATCCTGCCGGTGGCCGTGTCGCGCACGACGACACGCGGTCCCGTCCTGGGCTCGCCCTCCACGGCTTCGACGGCCGCGATACGATCGCCGCCCGTCGTCATCGCGAGCGCCTGGTAGGTGCGCATGCCCGCCGGGTCGGCGGACGCGAGCCCCGCCGCCGCGAGCAGCGCGATCAGCGCCGCGCCGCGTGCGAGGGTCTTGTCATGCTTGTGGATGTCCAACGCCATTGTCTCGTCCTTGTTCTCGTTGTGGATGCCAACGTAAAGACGAACACGCGAACGACCCGCCTACGCTGGAGCAAATACCAGCGCGAAGTCTACGCCAACTCTGCAAGGGTTGGCATCCCCGCTCTCGCGACGGGTGCCGCGCCGACAGCGCGCGTCAGGCCTTGGCGGCGCTGAGCATGCGCTCCACGTAGCGCGCGATCAGGTCGATTTCCAGGTTGACCTTCGCGCCTGCACGCAGGTGCTTCAACGTCGTGACGGCGATCGTGTGCGGGATCAGGTTGATCGAGAAGCGGCAGCACTGGCGGCCGGCGGCGTCGAGGTCCTCGACGCTGTTGACGGTCAGCGACACGCCGTTCACGACGACGGAACCCTTGTACGCCAGGTATTTGCCCAGGTCGCGCGGCGCATCGACGACGAGCTTCCACGACTCCCCGACCTGCTCGAAGCTGTGCACCTCGCCCAGCCCGTCGACGTGGCCCGACACGAGGTGGCCGCCCAGGCGCTCGGCCAAGGTCAGCGCCTTTTCCAGGTTCACTTCACCCGGCTGGTCGAGGCCGACGGTGCGGTTCAGGCTTTCGCGCGACACGTCGACGGCGAACGCGTCGTCCGTCTTTTCGACGACCGTCATGCAGGCGCCGTTGATGGCGATCGAGTCGCCCAGCGCCACGTCGCCAAGCGGCAGGCCGCCCGCGTCGATGGCCAGGCGCACGCCGGCATCCGCGCCGTCCGCCAGCGGAGTGACCGATTTGATGCTGCCGACGGCAGCGACGATTCCGGTGAACATGAGTCTTTCCTTTGCTGTATCGATGTCTGAATTCGTTGTGCGGAACGGGCGCCTAGCCGGCGCGGCCATTCGTGGCCGAACCGTTCGCGGCCCGACCGTTCGGGTCCTCGTCCGGGCGGAACCGGGCGAGGATGCGCACGTCCGGCCCGACCTGGGTCACGCCATGGAAATGCAGCGGCACCTTGTCCGCCAGGTGCGCCAGCGGCGGCAGCGCGAACATGCCTTGTCCCGGGCCGACGAGGCTGGGCGCGAGGTACACGAGCAGTTCGTCCACGCAACCTTCGCGCACGAGGGACGCGTTCAGCTTGGCGCCGGCCTCGACGTGCAATTCATTGATCTCGCGCCGCCCCAGTTCCAGCATCAGGGCCGGCAGGTCGACCTTGCCGGACGGATTCGGCAGCATGATGATCTCGTGGCCCTGCGCGCGCAACGCCGCCTCCTTGTCCGGATTCGGCACGGCCGCCACGATCCAGCACGGCTCGCCGTCGAGGACGCGTGCATCGGGGTCGATGTCGAGCCGGCTGTCGACGATCACGCGGCGCGGCTGCAGCGGCGTGTCGACGCCGCGCACGGTCAGCTGCGGATTGTCGACCTTGATGGTGCCGATGCCCGTCAGGATCGCGCTCGCTCGCGCGCGCCACACATGCCCGTCCGCGCGCGCCTGCGGGCTCGTGATCCACTGGCTCTCGCCGTTGTCGAGCGCCGTCGCGCCGTCCAGGCTGGCAGCCGTCTTCAGGCGCACCCACGGGCGGCCGTGGCGCATGCGCGTGAAGAAGCCGATGTTCAATTCATAGGCCTGCTCGGCCAGCAGCCCCGCGCTGACGTCGACGCCGGCCGCTTCCAGCTGCGCGAGGCCGCGCCCCGCGACGATCGGGTTCGGGTCGACCATGGACGCGACGACGCGTGCTATCCCCGCCTGGATCAGTGCATTCGAGCACGGCGGCGTGCGGCCGTAGTGGCTGCACGGCTCCAACGTCACGTAGGCGGTGGCGCCGCGCACGTCGTTGCCGCGCGCCTGGGCATCGCGCAGCGCCTGGACTTCCGCATGGGCCTGGCCCGCGGGCTGCGTGTGGCCGGCGCCGATGACGGTGCCGTCGCGCACGATCACACAGCCGATGCGCGGGTTCGGCGCCGTGATGTACATGCCTTTCGCCGCCCATTCCAGGGCCAGCGCCATGCCGTCGGTATCGCTCTGTATCTGCACTCTTCGTTCCGGTCTCGCTACGTTGTGTTGGCGCGCCTTGCCGCGCTCAGGGCGGCGCCGGCGCGCCATCGCACCCCGCGTCGCGCGCGGGATCGCAGACGCGCGCGCGGCCCAGCATATTGATTTTAATACGACGGATGTGCCCGCCGTGGTACAGCGACACCGTGCCCCAGCGTGCCGCCGCGCTGTTGCCGTCGGCACAGCTGCGCCCCGCGCCATTGTAGGCGATATAGTACGGCCGTGCCGAATTCGTGAAGGTGAAGTCGACGGCGACGCCCGGCGGCAAGGGACCGTGTTCCGCGACCGGCTCGGCCATGCCGGCGCTGACGCTGCCGTTGCCGCTGCCACTGCCGCCATCGTCGTCCAGGACGCGCCAGCCCAGGCGCCAGTCGGCACCGACCGGGTCCAGCGGCACGAGCCTGACCTGCTGCCCTCGCGCGAGCGCGCGGGCCCGCGCGAGGTCGATGGCTGAGAACAGGTCGGCGGTGGCCGCCTTCAGTTGCTGTGTCCGCACGAGGTCGCGCAGGTCGGGCGCGGCGATTGCCAGCAACACGGCGGCGATGGCCAGCACCGTGCACAGTTCCGGCAGCGACAGGCCGGCGGCGCGCGGGACCCGACTGCGCCTGGACGTTACGGCCAGCATCGCGCCCCCGCTCCTTCTGCACCCTGGCGCCCCGTACTGTCCAGCGTCAGCGTGCCGCACTCGGGGTCGCGGAACCGCGCATCGACGCGGGCCGTGCCCGGCCGGGCGCGAATTTCGACGCATTCCGCGATGTCCCGTCCGGAACACGCATACGCATCGAGCTCGTACGCGCTGGCGGCCGCGTTGGCGCCCGACCACCACGCGAATCCTTCCGGCCCGGATGCCTCGGCCGAGAACGGCACGTAGCTGTTATGGCGGAGGCGGTAGCGCTCCTGCCGCTGCATCGCGTCGATCAGCGCCACCATGCCTTCCGAGCGGCGCGTGCGGACGATGTAGCCGGCGTAGGTTGGGTACGCGAGCGCGCCCAGGATGCCCACGATGGCCAGCACGATCAACGCTTCGATGAGCGTGAAGCCGGCGCCGCGTGGCATGCGGCCGCCGAGCCGACCGGCCGGCTCGGCCGTGTCACGGTTGCGCACGGGCATGCAGTTCGGCCCAGTTCGCGATTTCCCGCCAGCCGATGCGACCGGCCGGGAGTTGGCGCCCTTGTTGCGCAGATGAAGAAGTGTTGCCATTGCCATTGCCGTTATCGTTTGAGGTTCCATTGCCGGTCGACGCGCCGTTGCCGTTGCCGTTGCCGTTGCCGTTGCCGTTGCCGTTGCCGTTGCCGTTGCCGTTGCCGTTGCCGTTGCCGTTGCCGTTGCCGTTGCCGTTGCCGTTACCGTTGCCGTTGCCGTTGCCGTTGCCGTTGCCGTTGCCGTTGCCGTTGCCGTTGCCGTTGCCGTTGCCGTTGCCGTTCCCGTTGCTGTTCCCGTTGCCCGTCCCGTCAGCGCCGGCGCCGCCGCCGCTGCCGTTCGCGCCTCCGCTCGCGCTCCCGTCGCCATTCCCGCTGGCGGCCCCGTTCCCGCCGCCGTCACCACCACCGTCGCCGGATGCGCCACCGGTCCCATTCCCGCCTCCGCTCCCGGCCGCGCCGCCCGCCTCCGACGCGGGCAACGGCAACCGATACACGGACTGCAGCACGGCGCGCGTCGATGCCCGCGTCCCGAACCCGATCGCCGTGATGCGGTAGAACGTGCCCTGCTGCGCCGTGGCACCTGCCAGTGCGATCCGTTCGATCACATACGCGGGCAGCCGCGCCGGCAACATGCCGTGCCCGACCGTCAGCACGGCGCCCGTGAAGCGGCCGTAAGGCACGAGCGCCGGGTTGTCGGCATCGGCCAGGTCCAGCATCTGCCACGCAGGCGGCCCCGTGGCCAGGCACAGACCGAGATCGTCCGCGCCGCGCCCGCATCCTGCGACGAACGCGGCCGCACCTGACGGCGCAAAGTGGGCAGCACGGTCCGGTGACGGCGCGCTCCCCATTCCCGCGATGTCGTGCTCGCCGTCGCGCAGGGCCGCCTCGGCCGCCGCCAGGGCCACACCACGGTCGCGTTCGTTGTGCGCGGCGGCCAGCAGCGCGAACGCACCTCGTACGACGGCGAGGCCGATCGCCATCGTCGCCAGCATCAGCATCAGCGCGCAGACCAGGGCCAGTCCCCGCTCGGCGCGGCGCGCGCGTCCAGGTTGCGTATCTACTGGCTTCATGATGGCGGCCCCGGCAGTGCGACCGTGAACGTGAACAGCCGCCGCTCGCGCCGCCGCAAGTCAAGCGACATGCGCGCTTCGTCCAGCGAACTGCCCGGGTCGTCCGCACCGGCGGCCTGCGCATACGCGGCACCGAGCAGGTCGTGGCGCATGTCTCCCGGCTCGCTGCGCGTGGCCCGGCTGCCGTGCAGCAGCAGGCCCACGCGCACGGCGACCACGCGCTTCCAGTGCGTGCGCCGATTGAACTCGGCCTCGCTCGAGCCGGCCAGCGCGGCGTCGAGGGCGTCCACACCGGCTGCGTTCAGGTAGCGGTTCGCGGCGCCGTCGGGCGGGTCGTCCGTATCGACGCCGTACAGCACCTGGAAGCCGTCCACGCCGCTCACGACTGCGTCCGCGCTCCAGTGTGCGGCGCCGCGGTATTTGCAGCGCAGCTCGGCCTCGCCTTCGGCATTGCGCGCCACGTAGAAGATGCTCCAGCCCTCTTCTCCCGCCGCGACGGGGAATCCGGCGCAGTCGACGACGCTGCCGTCGCCGGCGGGTCCGGCGCCCGCACCGGGAAAGCGTACGGCCAGCATGTCGCTGCCGTTGACGGCGCCCGGCAGCGGGTCGGTAATGCCCGGTGTCGCGCGCGCCAGCGTGCGCGCGTCGAGCCCGCTAAGGCGCGCCGGGGCGACATCAGCGGCCGCGCCGGCGAACGTGTCAATGTCCACGGAACCAGCCTGGTGCACAGCGCGGCGGATCACGTCAATGGCGACGCGTCCGCCATCGTCGACGGCGGATGACTCGACCTGGGCCGCGTAGGCGCCGTTCGCGAGCACGAGCAGGCGCCCGGCCATCAGCACGATGCCGAGACCGACGGCCAGCGCCACCATCAGCTCGGCCAGCGTCATGCCACCGGCACGCGCCGAGCACCGTACGATGCGTGGCGCCGCACGCCGCAGCCAGAACGGCCGCACCGCGCGCACCCGTGCGTGCAAGCCCCCGCTCATGGCGTCGCTCCCGCCAGCGGCAGCATCACCTTGGGCGCGCCTGTCGCCGTATCGCCTTGCGCACGCCAGCCGATCTTGACGACGACGGGCGCGCCAGCCCGCCCGTCGCAAGTCCACGCGGGCAGCCCGGTCGCATCGAGCGGCACGGCGTCGCGGCATACGCGGACGCGCCCGCCGGGAAAAGACGCCGCCAGCGCCGTCGACACGTCGAACATATCGAAGCGGGCGAGGTCGTCCGGATCGCAAGCCGTGTCGGCATAACACGAGGCAGCAACAGCGGGCGCGCCACTGCCGGCGTCATAGTCGAGCTGGAGATAGGGATTGGCGTCGTCGGGCCGCGAGAGAACGAGGCCATTGGCCCGCATACGCTCGCCCAGCGACCACGCGAGCCGGGTGCCATCCGCCAGGCGCGCGGCATCGCGCGCGGCACGCACGGCCAGCATCTGTAGCCCGGCCGCGCCGGCGATCCCCAGCGCGACGACGAACAACGCGACGAGCACTTCGACGAGCGTGAAGCCCGCATGAATCGCACACCCTGACTGCAACCGCATGACCGACCTCCAGCGCGCCGTGTTCGGAGCTGCCAAGGTAACAGTCGAGCGCGGGCAAGCCGTGTGGCGGCTCAACCGTGCAGATGCAACTAAATCGGGGGAATATGGACGCGCGCTTTATTTGCGCGGCTGGCCAACTTCGGCAATGGCTTCCTGGAACTCAGCCAGGTCTTCGAAGTTCTTGTAGACGGACGCGAAGCGGATGTAGGCGATCTTGTCGAGACGCTTAAGTTCCTGCATCACGAGTTCGCCGATGTAGACGGAGTCGACCTCGCGTCTGCCGCTGGTAAGGAGTTTTTCTTCGATCGACGCGACGGCGCGGTCGATCGCCTCGGCCCCGACGGGACGCTTGCGCAACGCCAGCATCAGGCTGCCGCGCAGCTTGGACGATTCGAATTCCGTGCGGCTGCCGTTCTTCTTGACGATGATCGGCATCGAGAGTTCGATGCGTTCATACGTGGTGAACCGCTTGTCGCACTGGGCGCAGCGACGCCGGCGCCGGATGGCGTCGCCTTCCTCGGATACGCGGGTATCGAGGACCTGGGTGTCTTCATGCTGACAGAACGGACATTTCATGGGATCGTGGAGGGCACCGCGAGGCGCCCTCCTGTCGCATTACGCTGCGTAGACCGGGTACTTGTCGGTCAGCTGCTTGACTTCAGCCTTGACGCGGTCGATGGTCGCGGCGTCGTGCGGGTTGTCCAGCACGTCGGCGATCAGGTGGCCGACCTTGACGGCGTCCTCTTCCTTGAAGCCGCGGGTCGTGAACGCGGGGCTGCCCAGGCGGATGCCCGACGTCACGAACGGCTTCTGCGGGTCGTTCGGGATGCCGTTCTTGTTGCAGGTCATGTGTGCCTGGCCCAGGATCGCTTCCGCTTCCTTGCCGGTCAGGCCCTTCGAACGCAGGTCGACGAGCATCACGTGCGACTCGGTACGGCCCGAGACGATGCGCAGGCCGCGTGCGGTCAGCGTGTCGGCCAGTGCCTTGGCGTTCTTGACGACTTGCTGCTGGTACGCCTTGAATTCCGGCGACAGCGCTTCCTTGAACGCGACCGCTTTACCGGCGATCACGTGCATCAGCGGACCACCCTGGATGCCCGGGAAGATCGCGGAGTTGATGGCCTTCTCGTGCTCGGCCTTCATCAGGATGATGCCGCCGCGCGGGCCGCGCAGCGATTTGTGCGTCGTCGACGTGACGAAGTCGGCGTGCGGCACCGGGTTCGGGTATTCGCCCGCGGCGATCAGGCCGGCGTAGTGGGCCATGTCGACCATGAAGTAGGCGCCGACTTCCTTCGCCACGCGGGCGAAGCGCTCGAAGTCGATGCGCAGGGCAAACGCGGACGCGCCGGCGATGATCAGCTTCGGCTTGTGCTCGCGCGCCAGGCGCTCCATCTGCTCATAGTCGATGTCTTCCTGCTCGGTCAGGCCGTAGGAGATCACGTTGAACCACTTGCCCGACATGTTCAGCGCCATGCCGTGCGTCAGGTGGCCGCCTTCGGCCAGCGACATGCCCATGATCGTGTCGCCCGGCTTCAGCATGGCGAAGAACACGCCCTGGTTCGCCTGCGAACCCGAGTTCGGCTGCACGTTCGCGGCTTCCGCGCCGAACAGTTCCTTCACGCGGTCGATCGCCAGCTGCTCGGCGATGTCGACGTATTCGCAGCCGCCGTAGTAGCGCTTGCCCGGATAGCCTTCCGCGTATTTGTTGGTCAGCTGCGAGCCCTGGGCTTGCATCACGGCCGGCGACGTGTAGTTCTCGGATGCGATCAGCTCGATGTGGTCCTGCTGGCGCTTGTTTTCCTTCTGGATGGCATCCCACAGATCCGGGTCAACCTTGGCGAGCGTGTGATCTTTTGCAAACATGAAAAAACTCCAATCGATAAGAGAACCAGGCAACGGTCAGCGCTGAACGGGGAAGCCGGAAACACACAGGGCAGCCGCGCGTCAGACGCGTACCAGTCGGTGGCTGCCCAGGCGAACGGCAAGTTTGAAATCTCACGTTCCCCGGTGGGAGCCCACCTTCGCCACGCACCGGCAGGCCGATCGCTCCTGATCGGACGGCAGCGCACGGTTTTCGCCAGTTACGTGAGATGTAAATGGAACTTTCGATTGTACGGGATTGTACGGTTGGCAGGCAAGAAAACCGATGACGACCTGGCAAGCCCGAGGATGCGCGCCGCTCAATATAGTCATTTCGGCTACAATCGCAAGGTTGCAACCTTGCCAGGCAAAAAACATCATGATCGTTTTTATCACCGGCGCATCCGCCGGATTCGGCGCCGCCATGGCGCGTACCTTCGTCAAGAACGGCCATCAAGTGGTGCTGGCGGCGCGCCGCAAGGACCGTCTCGACGCGCTCGCGCGAGAGCTGGGCGAATCGGCCCTGCCCATCGCGATGGACGTGACGGACAAAGCCTCGATCGAGGAAGCGCTGTCGATGCTGCCGCAGTCCTGGCGCCAGATCGACGTGCTCATCAACAATGCGGGCCTGGCCCTGAACACGAAGCCGGCGCACGAAGTGCCGCTGGAAGACTGGGAGACGATGATCGCGACGAACGTCCGCGGCCTCGTCACGATGACGCACGCGTTGCTGCCGTCGATGGTCGAGCGGGGCAGCGGCCTCGTCATCAACATCGGCTCCGTGGCCGGCCGCACGCCGTATCCGGGCGGGAACGTGTACGGCGCCACGAAGGCGTTCGTCGAACAGTTCACCCTGAACCTGCGCGCCGACCTCGTCGGCACCGGCGTGCGCGCCACCAATATCGCGCCCGGCCTGTGCGGCGGCACGGAATTCTCGAACGTGCGCCTGCGCGACGATGCGGCCGCGGCCAAGGTCTACGAGGGCACGCAGCCGCTGACGGCCGAGGACATCGCCGAGACGGCGTACTGGATCGCGTCGCTGCCCCCGCACGTCAACATCAACCATATCGAGATGATGCCGACGTGCCAGGGCTACGGTCCCCTGAACATCAAACGCACGCAGGGCTGAACGGGCGGGCGCGCCTCCCCGGCCGGGCCGTATCGGCCGACGGCCGAACGAATTGTTTTCGCTTTGTAACAGCGGCGCCCCCTTTCATGAAAAAGTGCTACAGTTGCTGGCTTGGCATGGGGCGGTGGCACCCAAAACGTCCCACCGTCGATACCCGCGCATATGTATTCAAGCGAACATAGAGCGGATGAACATCGCGTAAAATGTTTCCCATTTTCATTTATGGCAGCTGACATGCCTTCAGTTTTCACCTGGACGGTTCGGGTCTATTACGAAGACACGGACGCCGGCGGCATCGTGTACTACGCCAATTACCTGAAGTTCTACGAACGTGCGCGCACCGAATGGCTGCGTTCGCTCGGCATCGATCAGCAAACCTTGCGCGACCGGGACGGCGCGATCTTCGTCGTGCGCAGCGCCAACATCGACTACCGGGCGTCCGCCCGCCTGGACGACGAAGTGACCCTGACGCTGAACGTGGAAAAGCTGGGCGGCGCCTCCGTGCACTTCACCCAGCAAGCCTGGCGCGGGGACACCCTGCTCTCCAGCGCCGACGTAAAAGTCGGTTGCATCGACGCGGCCACGATGCGTCCCCGTTCCCTTCCTGACGTCGCCGCTGCTAAAATGCGTGCCGCGTGATAATTCATTTGACCAAATATTATTTCCAATGAACGCAGTCCAAGACCTCTCCTTCATTGAACTGATCCGCCATGCCCACGTGCTGGTGCAGTTGCTGATGGCCCTGCTGTTCGCGATTTCCCTGATGAGCTGGACGTACATCTTCCGCAAGCTGTTCGCGATCCGCGCCGCGCGGCGCCAGACGGAACAGTTCGAGCGCAGCTTCTGGGCCGGCGGCAACCTGCACACCCTGCACCAGAGCGCCAGCAGCCAGCGCGACCAGAGCGGCCCGCTGGCCCGCATCTTCGAAGCGGGCATGGGCGAGTTCATCAAGGGCAAGCAGGCATCGCGCGACGCGCTGGACGTCGGCGCCGTGCTGGACGGCGCCCGCCGCGCCATGCGCGCCGCCTTCCACCGCGAACTGGACCAGCTGGACACGCACCTGAACTTCCTCGCATCCGTCGGTTCCGTCTCGCCGTACATCGGCCTGCTCGGCACCGTGTGGGGCATCATGAACGCGTTCCGCGGCCTGGCCAACGTGCAGCAGGCGACGCTGGCGACGGTCGCGCCGGGCATCGCGGAAGCGCTGATCGCCACCGCGATCGGCCTGTTCGCGGCCATTCCCGCCGTCGTCGCGTACAACCGCTTCACGCACGACATCGACCGCCTCGCGATCCGCTTCGAAAGCTTCGTCGAGGAATTCTCGAACATCCTGCAGCGCCAGTCGCGCTGATCGCCGCAAGAGGATTCGACATGGCCTTCAACAGCAGCCTGCGGGGCAGCCGGCGCAAGCTCAAGTCCGAGATCAACGTCGTGCCGTACATCGACGTGATGCTGGTGCTGCTCATCATCTTCATGGCAGTGCCGCCGACGCAGAACCCCAGCGAGATCAAGCTCCCGAGCGCCGAGCGCTCCACGCAGCCGCCGGACGACTACATCCAGATCGCGATCAAGGACAACGCCCAGCTCCAAATCGGCATCACGGGCAAGAACCCGCAACCGCTGGAAAACGTGGACAGCCGCAGCACGCTCGTCACGCGCCTGCGCGACATCCACGCCGAGCATCCGGATTATCCGGTCTTGATTGCGGGCGACCGCGACAGCAAATACGACGACGTCATCCAGCTGATTTCGGAAGCCAAGAAGATGGGTATCAACCGCGTCGGCCTGGCCACGAAGTGAAGAAGAACTGATGTCAGCAACGAAGCACAACAACATCGGCAACGGCTCGCCTTACGAAGTGCCGCCTGAACCGAACCGCTGGCCGGCCATCGGCCTGGCGGTGGGTGTGCACGCCCTGTTGCTGGCCTTCCTGTGGATCGGCATCAGCTGGCAGAACAACACGCCCATCGCCGTCGAGGCGGAAATCTGGGACGTGACGACGCAGACCGCCGCCCCGCCCCCGACACCTGCTCCCGAGCCCGAACCGGAACCCGAGACCCCGCCGCCGCAGCCCGCGCCGAAAGCCGCCCTGCCACCACCCCCGGTCGTCGAACAGCCGCAGCCGAAGCAGCCGGACATCGCCCTCGAGCGCGAGAAGAAGCGCAAGGAAGAACTGAAACGCAAGCAGGCCGCGGAAGAGCGTGAACGCGAGCTCGAGCAGAAACGCGCGGACGACAAGAAAGCGAAGGCGCTCGCCGAGAAGAAGGAACGCGAACTCGAAGAGAAGAAGGCAAAGGCGGAAGCTGAAAAGAAAGAAGCCGAGAAGAAGAAAAAAGACGAAGCGGAAAAGAAAAAGAAAGAGGACGCCGAGAAGAAGAAAAAGGCCGCCGAGGAACAGAAGAAACTCGACGCCGCGCGCGACGCCGAGATGCGCCGCATCACGGGCGCGGCCGGCAATCCGACCAGCACCGGCAAGGCGGAGAAATCGACGGCGCCGCGCAGTGACCCGGGCTATTCCGCGGCCATCACCGCGAAGGTCAAGGGCAATACGTCGTACGCGGGCAGCCTCGACGAGCCGGGCAATCCGACGGCGACGTTCCGCGTCGAACAGCTGCCCACGGGCGAGATCATTTCGGTCAAGAAAATCAAGAGCAGCGGCGTGCCGTCATTCGACGACGCGGTCGAAAAAGGCATCAGCAAATCGTCCCCACTGCCCAAGAAGAAAGATGGTACGGTAGAGCGATCCCTTGTGATCGAGTTCCATATGAAGGACCTGCAGTGATCGCGTCCCGACTCTAACCATTGCTGAGAGAAACATGAAGAAACTACATACCCTGCTGTTTTCGGCCTCCCTCCTGATGGGCGTGGCCGCACATGCCCAGCTGAAAGTCGAAATCGCCGGCGTGGGCAGCAACCAGATCCCGGTCGCGGTCGCGGCATTCGCCGACGAATCCGTCGCACCCGACCAGGTTTCCGCGATCATCCGCGCCGACCTCGAACGCAGCGGCGTGTTCCGCGTCATCGACGCGCGCCAGACCATTTCCGACACGGCCAACGTCGACCTCGCCGCATTCAAGGCGAGCGGCGCCGATGCGCTCGTCGTGGGCTCCGTGCAGCGCCTCGCGGACGGCCGCTTCCAGGTGCGCTACAAGTTGATGGACACCGTCAAGCAGGCGCAGCTGTCGCAACTGTCGGACGCCGTCAGCGCGCGCAACACGCGCCTGGAAGGCCACCGCATCGCCGACGACATCTACGAAAAGCTGACGGGCGTGCGCGGCATCTTTTCGACCCGCATCACGTACGTGAAGCAGGACCCGGCCGCGCGCGACTACAAGCTCGTCGTGGCCGATGCGGACGGCGAAGGCGAACAGGTTGCCGCGCACGGCCGCGAGCCGATCATCTCGCCGTCGTGGTCGCCGGACGGCACGAAGGTCGCGTACGTCTCGTTCGAACTGCGCAAGCCGGTGATCTATGTGCAGAACCTCGTGACGGGACAGCGCACGATCGTCGCCAACGAAAAGGGCAACAACTCCGCGCCGGCCTGGTCGCCGGACGGCACGAAGCTGGCGCTCGCCCTGTCGAAGACGGGCAATACGCAGGTCTGGATCGTGAACGCGGACGGCAGCGGCCTGCGCCGCGTGTCGAACAGCAGCGGCATCGACACGGAGCCGCAATTCTCCGGCGACGGCCAGACGATTTACTTCACCAGCGACCGCAGCGGCGGCCCGCAGATCTACAAGATGAGCGTGAACGGTGGCCAGGCTACCCGCGTCACGTTCCACGGCAACTACAACATCAGCCCTCGTATCTCCCCGGACGGCAAGACGCTGGCCTGGATTTCGCAACGCGATGGGGGTTTTTCCCTGTATGCGATGGACCTGGCTTCCGGTCAGGAACAGCGCTTGGCCGATGGGGCCACCGAACCGAGTTTTTCGCCGAACGGCAAGTACATCATGTATGCGACGAGGGGTGGCGGGCGTACCGCGTTGGCCGTTGTGTCGGTCGACGGACGCGTCAAGCAGCGCTTGAGCACCCAAGCGGGAAACATTCGGGAGCCCAGCTGGGGCCCGTTTATGAAGTAAATCTTTTTGACCAGGAGAAAAACCATGCGTAATGTAAAAAGTGTAGCGTTCATCGTTGCCGCTGCAGCCATGCTGTCGGCATGCTCGTCGACCAAACTGGCTGAACCGGCACCCGTCGTCGAAAAACCGGTCGCACAAGCCCCGACGCCGCCGGCCGACACCCGTGAAATCCGTCCGGTCGAAACCGGCACCGTCGATCCGCTGAACGACCCGAAAGGCGTCCTGGCGAACCGCAGCGTTTACTTCGACTTCGACAGCTACGCCGTGCGCGACGATGGCAAGGCAGTCGTCGAGAACCACTCGGCCTACCTGACCAAGAACAAGCAGCGCAAGGTCCTGATCCAGGGTAACACCGACGAACGCGGCGGCACCGAGTACAACCTGGCCCTGGGCCAGAAGCGTGCCGAAGCCGTGCGCAAGTCGATGGCCGCCCTGGGCGTGTCGGACAGCCAGATGGAAGCTGTCTCGCTGGGCAAGGAAAAGCCGAAGGCCACCGGCCACGACGAAGCTGCCTGGGCTGAAAACCGCCGCGCGGACATCGTCTACCAATAATCGAGGCGCTGTCGCCGCTGTCGAGGACAGTACGTTGACAGCGGGGCGGGATGCGGTGCAGACTGCATCCCGCCCCGTTTCCATTTGGATTTGTAAGTTTTCAGAGGTCTAGAAAAGTCATGATGATCAAACTGCCCCCGTTCCGCCGCGCCGCCATCGCCCTCGCCCTGACCGCCTGGCTGCCCCTGCAGGCGCACGCCGGCCTGCTCGACGACGACGAGGCACGCAAGGCGATCCTGGACCTGCGCGCCAAGGTCGACGCACTGGCACGCGACGTCAACGCCCGCATGGACACGAAGGCCGACAAATCGATCGGCGTCGACATGCTGAACCAGCACGAGCAGACCATGCAGGAGATCTCGCGCCTGCGCGGCCAGGTCGAAGTCCTCGCCAACGAAATCGCCAACGCGCAAAAGAACCAGAAGGACTTGTACGCCGACCTCGACGCCCGCATCAAGAAGCTCGAGCCGCGCCAGGAAACGATCGACGGCCAGACGGCCGAAGTGCTGCCGAGCGAAAAGAAGACGTACGACGCCGCGATGGACCTGTTCAAGTCGGGCGACTACAAGACGGCCGCCACCGCGCTGCAGGACTTCGTGCGCCGCTTCCCCGACTCCGCGTACGCGGCCAACGCGCAGTACTGGCTCGGCAACGCCTATTACGCGCAGCGCGACTACAAGAACGCGATCGCCGCGCAGGAAGCCGTCGTCGCCAACTACGGCACGAGCGCGAAGGCGCCGGACGCCATGCTCAACATCGCGTCCAGCTACACGGAACTGAAGGACAAGAAGAACGCCAAGAAAGCGTTGCAGCAGCTCGTCTCGAAGTACCCGGACTCGGCCGCCGCGCAAGCCGCGAAGGACCGCCTGGCCGCGCTGAAGTAAGCCGCGCGTGTCCGTATTGCACCGTGACCGTTTGACACGGTCGCGGTTCCCCCCTATAATCTTGCTTCTTTCGGGTCGTTAGCTCAGTTGGTAGAGCAGCGGACTTTTAATCCGTTGGTCGCTGGTTCGAGCCCAGCACGGCCTACCAGAATTCAGCAGCAGCAAGCAAGGCGTGACGAGTGATCGTGACGCCTTTTTTGTTTTTATCGTCCGCTCAAGCCGTCATCGCGTGCAAGGCCCCGATATCGTCCGGATCGCGTTCCAGCCACTCCGCCGCCGCGCGGATCTTGCGATAGTAAATGCCGTTGCGCACGCCCCGATAATCCATGTACGCCTCCGCGACCGGGTCCGGCCGATGCTCGCGCCGCGCCCGGTCGATCAGGACCTGCAGATAGCGCGTGCCCGTCCGGATGTTCGTCGCCTCGTCGATGAAGGCGGGACTCTCGTGGAAGGTGTCGGCGGCGGCGTACAGCGCGGGCTCCGTGCGGCGCTCGGCGGGCGGCTTGCACAGGTTGTCGAGCCGGAACAGCTCGCGGTTCGCCACCTTCAGCACCTGCATCAGCCCCCGCGCGCTGCTGCCTTCGGGCTGCGCGCACGCATCGAAGCGTGACTCCATGTAGATCTGGCACACGATGACGGCGTCCGGCAGGCACGAGCGGTTGTTCTCGTGTACGAGCCGGTGGATCTCGCGCAGGCGCGCGACGGGCGCCGGGCACGCCAACGCGCTGCCTTGCTGTGGAACAGTCCGGTCGGCCATGTCGCCCTCCTTCGTCGTCAAGGCCTTATCGTGCTACCCGCCTCGCATGCGTGGTTTGCGCACGCTCAGCCGCGGGCGAGCTATGATTGCTTGGACTCAAGTGCCTCACCGGCCCCGCGCTCGATAATTTCCGTTTGGAATGCTCCCGTCCCGCCACCAAGGAACCCGCGCCATGCCTCTCGATCTCTCCGACACCCTCGTCGTCGGCATCTCCGCCACTGCCCTGTTCGACCTGGCGGAAGCCGATGCCGTCTACAAGGCCAGGTACGCCAAGAATCCCAATAGCGCGCTGGAGGAATACCGCGCCTACATGCTCGAACGCGAAAGCGAGCCGCTGCGCGACGGTACCGGCATGGCGCTCGTGCGCGCCCTGCTCGGCCTCAACCGCTACGCCGAATCCGACGCGAAGCCCCTGGTCGACGTCGTCGTCATGTCGCGCAACAGTCCGGAGACGGGCGTGCGCGTCTTCAACAACATCCGTTCGCGCGGCCTCCCGATCTCGCGCCACGCGTTCACGGGCGGCGAGTCCGTCGTCGACTACCTGGACGCGTTCGACGTCGACCTGTTCCTGACGACCAACGTCGAGGACGCCCAGCGCGTGATCGACGCCCAGGCTTGCGCCGCCGCGATCCTGAAGCCGCCACCGCATGCGGCCGAGGCGCCACCGGACGACCAGGTGCGCATCGCGTTCGACGGCGACGCCGTGCTGTTCGACGAGTCCAGCGAACTCGTGTACAAAACGGAAGGCCTGGACCGCTTCCACACGATCGAGGACGAGAAGCAGAACGAACCGATGAAGGACGGCCCCTACGCGATCCTGCTGCGCAAGCTGGCGCGCCTGCAGGAACGGCTGCCGTTCGGCGCGGACGTGTCGCCCGTGCGCATCGCGATCGTCACGGCGCGCAGTGCGCCGGCCGAGATGCGGGTCATCAACACCCTGCGCCACTGGGGCGTGTACGTGAACGAGATCTTCTTCCTCGGCGGCGTGGCGAAGTCGAAGATCGTCAAGGCGTTCCGCGCGCACCTGTTCTTCGACGACCAGGACCTGCACCTCGACCCGGCCGCGCGCCACGTCCCGTCCGGGCGGGTGCCCTACCGCTCCGATTCGCCGCTGTTCACGCCGCTGCCGCTAGACTTGTCCGCCGACCCGCCGCTGCTCGTGGAAAAAGTCGAGGCGGGCTGATCGAGGCCCACCGCACCCCGCACCTCGAAGGGGGCGGCGGCAACCGTCCGGCCATCGCTCCCCACCAGCTTCAGTTCGTGTTTGCCCGGCTGCGGCGCCCACGTGACCGTCCCATCGGCCGGGCCTGCATCATTGCCGTCAAGCTCCCAATGCAGGCCCGCACCGCCGTACGCGCGGAACGTCATGCGCTGCAGCGGCGCGGGGATGTCCGGATCGAGGGCGATGACGCTGTCCGCGGCGGGATACGCGATGTGGGGCGTGCGCTTCGAGGGCGCCAGCAGCTCCACGGCGGCGGTCTCCGTGCCGCGCACGAACCACTCGGCGCGCTCGGGCTCCACGGCGGGGACGAACCGGACCGCCTGGCGCACGAGGCCGGGCGGCGCGGCGGGCGCGCGGCTCGGGCGGTCGCGGTGCAGGTAGTCCATCACGTCGCGCCACAGCGGCGCGGCGCCCGACACGCCGGACACGTCCCACATCGAGCGCCCGTCGAAATTCCCCACCCACACCCCGACCGTGTAGCGGTCCGAGAAGCCCACGCACCAGTTGTCGCGCATGTCCTTGCTGGTGCCCGTCTTGACGGCGCTCCAGAAGCCCGTCGCCAGTTCGTTCGACAGGCCGAACGTCGTGCTGCGCGCGGCGCGGTCGGACAGGATGTCGGCCACGATGAAGGTCGCGCGCGAATCCAGCACGCGCCGCTTGGCGGCCGCGGCGCGCGGCACGAACGTCACGCCGTCCTGCAGGCCGCCGTTTGCCAGCGTGCGATAGGCGTTCGCCAGTTCCAGCAGGCTGACGTCGCCCGAGCCGAGCGCCAGCGACCACCCGTAGAACTCGGGCGCTTCCGTGAGGCTCGTGATGCCCAGCTGCCGCAGGCGCTCGTGGAAGCGCTCCAGGCCCGCCAGCATCAACGTGCGCACGGCGGGGACGTTGAGCGAGCCCGCGAGGCTCGTGCGCACGCTGGCCGCGTCACGGTATTGATGGTCGTAGTTCTGCGGCACGTACAGGCCGCCGACGGTCGGGATGTCGACGGGGGTGTCGTCCAGCAGCGACGCGGCCGTCAGCTGGCCCCGTTCCAGCGCCAGCTCGTACAGGAACGGCTTCAACGTGGAGCCGGCCTGGCGCAACGCCGTCACGCCGTCGACCTCCCCCGCGCCGCCGTTCGCGACGTAGGCCAGCACCTCGCCGCTCGCATTGTCGATGACGACGACGGCGCCATCCCCCACGTTGCGTTCGGCCAGCTCGGCCAGCCGGCGGCGCAGCGCGGCGGCGGCGAAGCGCTGCAGGCCGCCGTCGAGCGTGCTGCGCACGACGCTGCCGGGCGATCCGCCCAGCCGGCGCACCAGTTGCGGCGTCGTGCCCGTCGCTGCCGCCACGGGTGCCGACGACGGCGGCGCCGCGCGCGCGAACGCGGCGTCGACTTCCCATTCGATGGCCGCGCAATCCGTACGCGGATCGAGCTCGCGCGCGAGCGCGCAGGCACGGCGCGCGACGAGCGCGGGGGCCGCCGTCGGCGCACGCAGCAAGCTGGCGAGAATCGCGGCCTCGCCCGCGTCGAGCCCGGACGGCGCCTTGCCGAACAACCCGCGCGCGGCGGCGCCGATGCCTTGCAGTTCGCCGCGATAGCTGGCCAGGTTCAGATAGGCTTCGAGGATCTGGCGCTTGCTCCATCCCGCTTCCAGCTCGCGCGCGGCGAGCGCCTGGTCCCATTTGCGCGCCCACGTGCGGCCGGCCGAACGGGGCGCGAGCTTCGGGTCGAGCAGGCCGGCGAGCTGCATCGTGATCGTCGACGCGCCGCGCGTGCGCGTGCCCGCGGCGCCGAACAGATTGTCCCAGGCGGCCTTGCCGATGGCCTGGAAGTCGATGCCGCCGTGTTCCATGAAGCGCTGGTCTTCCGCCTGCAGCACGGCGCGGCCGACGGTCGGAGAGATGTCGTCCAGCGCGACCCATGGCGTTCGCCGGCCTGCCATGTCGACGCGCACCGCGGCGATCGTCTCGCCGTGGCGGTCCAGCAAGGTCGCATCGGACGAGCGCCACGCGGCCTTCACGTCCTGCGGCGCGGGCACGGCGGCCCACAGCGGGACCGCGACCAGCAGCAGCAACCACGCAGCTCTCGCCTTCACGCCGGCCTCACTGCACGACGACGCCCGCATTCGGCACCTCGCCGAACATCTCGGGCGCGTACATGGCTTCCACGCGCGTGGGCGGCAGCGAGAAGCGGCCCTCGTTGTTCAGCCGCACCGTGTATTCGACGGTGAAGCGGCCCTTCGGCACCCATTCGTAGTACGCGCGGTAGCCCGCGTGCGTACGCTCCTCGAACGCGGGCCACGTCCAGCCGGTGCGGCGTTCGCCGGACGTCGCGATGCGCGCATCGCGGCCCAGTCCCGAACCGAGCACGCTGGCGCCGGCCGGGATCGGATCGTCGACGACGACCCACGTCATGTCGGACTGCGCGTCGATGTCGAGGTGCACGCGGTAGACGTCGCCGCGCGACCACGCGCCCTTGGTCTTCTGCTCGACCGGCGTGACGGTGCGCGCGATGCGGTAGCCGGACGACAGCGGCGTCGCGAGCGGGATCGCGGCGAGGCTCTGCACGGTCGCCCACGGCTTGCCGCCGCCGAGCTGGCGCAACGTGAGCGTCCCGCGCCCCTGCGGCCATCCCTGCAGCACCGTCGCGGGCACGGGGCCCGTCCAGCTGACGGGCTTCCCGTCCGCGCCGGTCATCACCAGGTTGGCGCTGCCCGTCACCGGTTCGCGCTCGTAGGTCTCGGAAAAGTGTTTAAGAGCGACGACACCCCACGCGTTGGCCGTCGTCGTGTCCCAGTGGCCGTGGTGCTGGCGGCCCAGCGCGCCGCGCGCGAGGCGGCCCGCGTCGATCTTCCACGCGGGGTCGTCCAGCGTGGCCAGCAGCAGGCGGTTGGCGTTGACGTCGGCGGACGTCATGAGCCACCACCAGCCGTCCGCGCGCTCCGTCGAAAAGCCCATCGTCGTGCCCTGCAGGTTCAGGCGCGCGCGCAGCACCTGCGTGGCTTCCGCCAGCCGTTCGGCGCGGCGCGGCAGGCCTTGCGTGCGCTTGAGGATCAGATACCAGTCGATGACGGCCGACGTGGGCCACAGGTTCGGGCGGACGTCGATCGAGTCGAGCATCGCGGGCTGCACGGTCGTGTCACGCGACAGCGCTTCCAGCGCGGCCAGCTTGCGCACCGCGAGCTCGCCCGCGGCGCGCGGATTGCCGCGCACGACCTTCCCTTCCACGAACGCGGCGAGGCCCGCTTCCATGCGGCCGCGCAGGTCGTCCGGGATCGCGTAGCCCGCTTCGTTCGTCACGGACAGCACGTACGCGGTGAGCACGTCGCTGCCCTCGTCCATCGGCGCGAAATACTTGACGAGGCCATCGCCGTCCAGGTGCGCGGGCAACGTGGCGACTACGTTGTCCCACATCGCGCGGTCCTGCAGCGCCACGGCGCGCGACGTGCGCTGCTCGAAGCAGGAGTACGGATACGCGGCCATGTAGTCGTGCACGCCGGGCAGCTCGCCGCCCAGGCGCGCCTGCAGCGTCGTGCGGATGCCGCCGCGGCCCGGCAGCGCGTCCTTCGGGCGCTCGATGGGCATCGTCTGCGTGCCGTCGACCTGCACGAGCGTTGCCTGCAACGTGCGCACGGGGATGGCGGCGCTCACCTGCTGCGTCACGCGCATGCGGTCGCCCGCGCCGTCGCCGGCCGCCGCGACGTCCCATTGCAGCTTGCTCACGCCGACGGGCACCGTGTAGTCCCAGCCGATCTCGCGTGCTTCGCCCGGTTCCAGCGCGACGTCCTGATGGGGCAGCGCCTGCGCCTTGCCGGCGTCCGCGGCGACGGCCGCATCCAGCCGCACGGCGAGCCGGTGGTCGGACGCGTTGCGCACCGTGAAGCCGGCGCGCAGGCGGTCGCCCTCGCGCACCTGCGGTGGCAGGCCCGCGACCACCATCAGGTCCTGCGTCGTGCGGATGTCCGTCGCGCCCGTGCCGAACAGGCCCGCGCCGCCGTTCGCGACGGCGACGATGCGGAACGACGTCAGCGAATCGTTCAGCGGCACGTCGACGTGCGCCTCGCCGTTCGCGTCGAGGACGACCTTGCCCTTCCACAGCAGCAGCGTCTCGAACAGTTCGCGCCCGGCACTGCGGCCGCCCCCACCGCCATGGGGGAACGCCTTGCGGCCGAAGTGGCGTTTGCCCACGACCTGCATCTGCGCCGTCGACGTCTCCACCTGCAGGCTGCGCTCGCGCATCATCGTCTCCAGCAGGTTCCAGCTCGTGTTGGGCATCAGCTCCAGCAGGCCCGCGTCGACGGCCGCCACGGCGACTTCCGTGCCGGGTGCCGGCCGTGCGCCGTCCGGGCCGCGCACGCGGACGGCGACGCGCGCCTGCTCGCGCACCTTGTACACGGGCTTGTCCGCGGCGACGTCGACCTTCAGCTCGTGGCCGCGCCAGCCCACGCGGATCGGCGCGATCCCGAGTTTATAGGCGGGCTTGCCGAGGTCCACGAGCGCCGTCGGCTGCACGCCCGCCACGCGCCCGCGCACGACGAGGGCCGACACGAACACGTTCGGCGCATAGCTGGCTTTGATCGGAATGGCAATCGTCTGGTCGCGCCCGGACAGGTGCCGCACGTACGTGTCGAGGATGCCTTCGCGCTCGACGGTCACGAGCACGGTCGCGCGGCGGAACGGGCTGCGCACCTGGAAGCGCGCCTCGTCGCCCGGCTCGTAGCGCTTCTGCGCGGGCAGCAGGTCGATGCGGTCGTGGTCCGCCGTCGCGAACCATTGCTCTTCATCGCCCGCCACATACACTTCGCGGTTCGTCGCGGCCACGCGCTGCTGCGGATCCGTCGCGCGGGCGCGCAGGATCAAGTCGCCGTCGACGGGGGCCTTCGTGTCGCACAGCAGCAGGCCCCGTTCATCGGTGGTGCCGCTGCACGCGTCGCCCACGCGCTTGATCTCGCTGCTGTTCTCGTACGCGTAGAAGCCCCCGACGAGGCGCCGCCGGTGCGAGTACGTCATGCGTTTCAGGATGTCGACCGCCACCGGCACGTTCGCGACGGGCTTGCCCGTCACGTCCAGCACGACGACGTGGAATTTCAGTGCGTCGCGGCTCAAGAGCCAGCCGTCGGGCTTGATGCCGACGACGTACGCGGACGGCCACAGCGGCACCTGCGTGGACACGGTCAGCGTCTCGCCGTTCGCGTCCTGGTACGACATCTCGGCCAGCAGGCTTTTCGGGCGCTCGATCGCGGGCAGCTTGTCGACGACGATGCGCGCGCCGCCCGCGCGGTCCAGCTGCAGCGACTGCGTGCGCGCCACCTCCTGGCCCGGTGTGCCTTCCGCTTCCTCGCCTTCGTCCGCGTCCTCGCCGCCGTCCCGGTTCACGACGCCTTCGCGCACGTCGCCCGCACCCAGCGCGAATTCGTCGTAGCCGGCGAACTGCACACCCGCATCCTGCACGACGCTGCTCACCTTCACGGGCGCGAGGCCCGCCGGGCCGCCGGATAGATAGCTGACCTGCGCATCGAGCGTGACGGCCTGCGGCGCCACCGCGGGCTGCTTCGGCCCTGCCAGCTGCGCCTTCATCGTCGGCACGCGGAATTGCTCGACGCGGAACTGGCCGGCGTCCTGGCCGCCGATCAGCACGTCGTACGTGCCCAGCTTCGCCTCCGCCGGAATCGCCCACTCGCCTTGCGCGCTGCCGTTCGCGTCCCAGTGCAGCGCAAACTCGACCTTCTCGCCGCTGCCCTCGTGGACGAGGAAGCCGCGCGCGGGCAGCGCCGTCTTGTCCGTGCCGAGTTCGCGGGCGCGCCAGTCGCGCGCCTCCGCCGGTGCCGGGTCCTTCGCGCGCACGAACGCGAAGCCCTGCGTCGTGCGGCGGCGCAGGTAGTGCTTCATGTGGACGGTCTCGCCGGCGCGCAGCAGGGTGCGGTCGAACACGGTGGCGACGATGCGGCTGTCCTCGTCGCGGCTGCCCGTGGGCAGGTTGAAGCGCCAGGCTTCGATGCCCTGCTGCCAGTCGGACAGGGTGAACGTGAAGTCGTCGCCGCGCGCGGCCGTCACGACATACACCTCGCCCTCCTCGCAGCGGGAATGCGGCAGCGCCTGGCGGATGCGCGCGATGCCGGCCGCATCGCTCGTGCCGCGCCACAGCAGGCGCGCCGCGCAATCGCGCACTTCCACGCGCGCGCCCGCGACGGGCTGGCCCTTGTCGAGCGACGTCACCCACACGAGCGACGATTGCGCCCCCAGCTTGAAGTGCGCGGACAGGTTCGTGACGAGGGCGGCGCTGCGCACATACGCCGTGCGGCCCTTCGCGTTCAGCGCGGCGCCGAGGCGCGGGCTTTCCAGCTCGACCGCGTAGAAGCCGGGTTCGCGCAGCGGGATGCCGATCACTTCAAACGCGCGCCGGCCGTGCGGCTTGGGCAGCGTGAAGCGCTGCAGCGACTCCGGCTTCGTGCCCTTGAAGATCGACGTCTTCAGCTGGTCGCCCGCCGGCTGGCTGGGATTCAGGCCCCCGTGCGGGCCCGCCACCTTGCGCAGCCACGCGAGCACGTCGGCCGTGCGGTTCGCATCGAGCCGCATTGCGGTGCCGTTCGTGTGCATGCTGCCGGCCATCTGCGCCTCGACGTTGCGCACGGTGACGGGCAGCCGGCGGTCGCCGCGCGCCTCGATGATGCCGAACGGCGCCGCGAACTTGACGAGCGGCGGCTGCTCGCCCGTGCGCACCGCGAGCGGGAAGCGGCCCGCGTTGACGAGCGGACGGCCCGCATCGTCGTGCAAGCCGGCCGGGACGTGCAACGTGAAGCGCGCCTGTTCCGGGAACGGCCCCGGGATGCCGACCGCGTTGACGAGGTCGGGCGCACCGTCGCCCTCCTTCTCGGCGCGTGCCGGCCAGCGCTTGCCGCCGGGGCCTTCAAGATAGACCTGCGCCGCGTCGGTCGCACGCACGGGCGCGCTGAACGTCACGCGCATCGGCAGGAACGGGATGCACTGGGCGCGCGCGCTGACCTTGTCGCAGTTGAAGCGCGCCGTGAAATCGGGGCGGGTCTTGAACGACAGCGTCTGGTCCTTGTCCGTCGCGATACCGTTCGGCGCGGCCACGCCGGCGCCCCACACGAGCGCCACCTCCGCGTTCGCCGGCAACGTGCGCTGGCATTGCACGACGACGAGGCGGCGCAGGCGGCCGGCCTTCTCGTCGGCGCGCAACTGGGCGTCCGAGTACGCCCACGACGCGTGTTCGCCCTTGTCCTCGGCCACGAGGCGCGCGGCGAACCACGTGTGGCTCTGCAGGACTTGCATGCGCGCGTCACCGTGCAGCAAGGTGACGCCGACCTTTTCGCCGATGCCGTCGGCGCGGCACCAGGCGTGCTTGCGGATGCTGTCCTCGTCGACGCCGCCCGCCAGCGCGAGCACGAAGGCCTGCTGCTCGTCGATGCCGTTTTCGCCTTCGCGCGGCAACGACGACAGGATGGCGGGCCCGCCCGTCGTGACGCCGAACGCACGCTGTCCCGCGACGGGCTGGCCGGCGAGGTCGCGCACGTCGGCCTTAAGCGTGAAGCGGCACGCGGTGGCGCCCGGCAGGTCGCGCTCGAAATCGTAGCTCCACGTCTGCGCGTCGACCCAGCGGCCGCTGCCCGGCACGGAGCAGTCGACGTCGAACGGCGCCGGCGCGCGCAAGTCGCCGAACGCGACCATCGGCTGCGAAAAGCGCGCCACCGCCTGGCGCACGCGCCGCACCTCCCCGTCGGGCGTGAATCCGGTGACGGTGGTCTGCGCCCACGCGCCCGACCAGAAGCACAACAACACGAGGCACAGCACGCGGCGCAGGACAGCCATGGTTTCTCCGGCAAGGGGCGTCAGGACGACGGATGAGTGTTGCAAACTCGGATTGCAGTGTCAACAACATTAAACTTTTGCCACGGGCAGCTCCGGATGAGCCTCATGCAACCCGGCATGATTGGATATAAAATGCGGTTCTTATATTTCCTGCACGCATATAAGGCGTGCGGGTCACGCAACGAGGACACCATGAGTCTCCCCTTGATCCTGAACCTGGCCATCGCCCTCGCCGGCTGCGGCCTGCTGTACACGATGCAGCAACGGCACCTGTCCTTCACGAAGCGCGTGTTCACGGGCCTTGGCCTCGGCATCGTGCTCGGCGCCGCGTTCCAGGCGTTCTACGGCACCGGCGCGCCGGTCATCGCGCAGACGAATGCCTACCTCGACATCGTCGGCACGGGCTACGTGAAACTGCTGCAGATGATCATCATGCCGCTGATCATGGTCTCCATCATCCAGGCCATCCTGAAGCTGCGCGACGCGTCGTCGCTGGGCAAGATCAGCCTGCTGACGATCGGCACGTTGATGGTCACGACCGCCATCGCGGCCACGATCGGCATCCTGATGGCCAAGCTGTACGGCCTGTCCGCCGTCGGCCTCACGTCGAGCGCGGCCGAAGTCGCGCGGGGCCACTACCTCGAGGGCAAGCTGGCGACGGCGCAAGACGTGTCGCTGCCGACGATGATCCTGTCGTTCATCCCGGAGAATCCGTTCCTCGACATGACGGGCGCGCGCAAGACGTCGACGATCGCCGTCGTGCTGTTCTCGATTTTCATTGGCGTCTCCGCCACGGGCATCGCCGCGAAGAAGCCGGACGTCTTCGAAAAATTCAGCGAATTCGTCCACGTCGCCCACGTGATCGTGATGCGCATGGTGACGCTCGTGCTGCGCCTGACGCCGTTCGGCGTGTTCGCCCTCATCACGCAGGTGCTGGCGAGTTCCAGCCTGCAGGACATCGTGAACCTGATCGGCTTCGTGATGGCGTCGTACAGCGCGCTGATCCTGATGTTTGGCGTGCACCTGTTGATCATCGCGGCCGTCGGCCTGAACCCGGGCCGCTACGTCAAGAAAATCTTCCCCGTGCTGGCGTTCGCGTTCACGTCGCGCACGTCGGCCGGCTCCATCCCGATGAGCGTGCAGACGCAGACCGCGCGCCTCGGCACGCCGGAAGGCATCGCCAACTTCGCCGCGTCGTTCGGCTCGATGATGGGCCAGAACGGCTGCGCCGGCATCTATCCCGCGATGCTGGCCGTGATGATCGCGCCGACCGTCGGCATCGATCCGTTCACGAGCGGCTTCCTGCTGCCGCTCATCGGCATCGTGACGGTGGGCTCCGTCGGCGTGGCGGGCGTGGGCGGCGGCGCCACGTTCGCCGCCCTGATCGTGCTGTCGGCGCTGAACTTGCCGGTCGCGCTGGCGGGCCTCTTGATTTCCATCGAACCGCTGATCGACATGGGCCGCACGGCACTGAACGTCAGCGGCTCCATCACCGCCGGCACGTTCGCCAGCCGCGTGCTGGGTCAGACCGACATGCGCGTGTTCGACAGCGATGCGGACGCCAACCTCGACAGCGAGGAACAGGTGGCGTGACGCCCCGAATGGTCGCGTAAGACGGCGGCAGGCGCCCGCGTAAGACCGTGCCTACACCGTGTTTTAACATACGTTTTCACCCGGAATCGTGCGCGGAAAGCCCGCCGAATCCGTCTATGATCTCGTCATGTCAAAATCACAAACGGTCGGATGATGGATCAGAAGTGGCCTCAAGAGATCTGGCTCGTCAGGCATGGACAAAGCGCGGGCAACGTCGCCCGCGATGCCGCCGAGGCAGCCGCCGGCCTCAGCATCGACATTGCCGAACGCGACGTCGACGTCCCCTTGTCGGAACTGGGCCGGCGCCAGTCGCAGGCGCTGTCGAACTGGTTCGCCGCCCTGCCGCCCGATGGCCAGCCGAACGTCGTGCTGCATTCGCCGTATCTGCGCGCCGCGCAGACGGCCGACATCCTCATGCAGCGCCTGAACCGCGACGAGCTGCTGGCCGTGCATGCGGACGAACGCCTGCGCGAAAAGGAGTTCGGCATCCTCGACCGCCTCACCGTGCGCGGCATCGCCGAGAAATATCCCGAGCTACATGAACAACGCCACCACGTCGGCAAGTTCTACTTCCGTCCGCCCGGCGGCGAGAGCTGGTGCGACGTCATCCTGCGCCTGCGCAGCGTCCTCGACACGCTCACGCGCGAGTACCCGCGCGAACGCGTGCTGATCGTCGCGCACCAGGTCATCGTCAATTGCTTCCGCTACCTGGTGGAACGGATGGACGAGGCGACGATCCTCGAGCAGGACCGCGCCGGCGACGTGCCGAACTGCTCCGTCACGTCGTACGCGTTCGACCCGACGCTGGGCAAGCGCGGCAAGCTGGCCGTGCGGTTGATCAATTTCGTCGCGCCGCTGGAAGACAGCGGCACCCCCGTCACGGTCGCCAAAGACCAGCCCACCGCCGCCAAGGCCTGAGGTCCTCCATGCCGCAGCACACCCCTGCCCGCCCGCGCGACGTCGACACGAGCCTGCTGCGCGCCTGGCCGCTGCCCGTGCCGTCGAACGACGCCGACAAGGAGGGCCGCGGCCACGTGCTCGTGCTGGGCGGCTCACGCGAAATGCCGGGCGCCGTGATCCTCGCGGCCACCGCCGCGCTGCGCGCGGGCGCGGGCAAGCTGACCATCGCGACGGGCCGCAGCGTGGCGCAACTGGTCGCGCTGGCGATCCCCGAATCGCGCGTGCTGGGCCTCGCGGAAAACGACGCGGGCGGCTTCACCGTCGAGGCCGTGGCCGCGCTCGATCCGCTGGCCGACAAGATCAGCGCCATCCTGATCGGCCCCGGCATGCAGGACGAGGCCGCGACGGCCCGTCTCGTGCACGCGCTGCTGCCCCGCCTGGACGGCACCGACACGAAGGTCTTGCTCGACGCGGACGCGATGGGCGCCGTGCTGCACCCGCCCGCCGGCGATCCCCCGTTCCGCTTCGCCGTGCCCGTACTGCTGACGCCCCATGCGGGCGAGATGGCGCACCTGACGGGCATCGACAAGGACGACATCTGCGCGGCGCCCGACCGGCACGCGCTGGACGCGGCGCAGCGCTGGAACGCCGTCGTCGCGCTGAAGGGCGCGCGCACCGTGATCGCGGCACCGGACGGCGACGCGTGGCAGCACGAAGGCGGCAACGTGGGGCTCGCCACGTCCGGCTCCGGTGACGTGCTGGCGGGCGTCATCGCCGGGCTCGCGGCGCGCGGCGCCGGGCTCGCGCAGGCCGCCGCCTGGGGCGTCGCGCTGCACGCGCGCGCGGGCGAACGGCTGGCCGAACGCTTCGGGACACTGGGTTACCTGGCGAGGGAATTGTGCGACGACATTCCCTCGCTGCTCGAACAGGCCGCCGGCGCAGATGCCGGCGCGCCGCCACGACCATCCGGCCATGTCGCCGGGGGGCTGAGGGCTGGACGATGATGGTCTGGTCCTTATCAAGAGAAGGAGCGCAATCCGACGAACCGGCCGGCGCGATGCCAGTCTAATCGTCACAGTCGGATTCGTACTCCACCGGGGCCGCGTATTGCGTCGGTTCCCGATGGTTCACGCTTGGGCCGGCAGGTCCATCGGGAACCCTAAGCCGTCGCCGACCTCCGGCGCGTTAGCCGGAGACGGCGGCACACCATAGACGTGAACGAGGAGTGATTCAAATGAAAGCTCTTAACAACGCATCGAAAGTCCTGTTGGCTGCGGCCTTGATGGCAAGCCTGGCCGCCTGCAAGAAAACGGAACCCACCAGCACGACCGGTACGGGTGAAACGTCGGCCACCGCGCCGACCAGCAGCTCGGGCACGAGCGGCACCAGCGGCACCACGGCCACCGGCACCACGGGCGCCACCGGTACGACAGGCGACACCACGGGCACCGGCGCAACGGGTACCACCGGCACCACGGGCACGATGAACGGCAGCACAGGCGCGACCGGTACGACGGGTGACACCGGCACCGGCGCAACGGGCACCGGGACCACGGGCACGGGCACCACCGGTACCGGCACGTCGGGCAGCACGACGGGTCACTGATCGTCGTGGCGCAGCGGCAAAGGGCCGCAGGCGGCCCTTTGCGCCGGCGCGGCCAGCCACCGCGCTGGCATCACGGTGCCGCAAGACCGTGATTGGTCATCGTTTCGGCATGCACTACGCGCGGCGTACGCGGCCGTAGTGCATGCCGCCTCGGCGGTTCTAGGTGTGGATGATCAGCCCGGGAGCAGACCTACCAGAGCATCAATCGGTCAGCCAAAGGACCATGTGCTCTTCGTCGACATACCTGTCGCCGATGCGCATCGCTCTTGGTTCCAGACCGAACGGCTTGAATCCAAGTGAGCGGTAAAGCCCTCGTGCTCGATCGTTTTCCGCGTTGACGCACAGCTGGATTTGAAGCACACCTTCATCACGCGCGAAGGACAGGACGCTCGAGAATAACTTCCGCGCGAGTCCTTCCCGGCGTCGATCCGGGCTAATGAACACACCCCACAGCACTGCCTTGTGCCTGACTTGCTCCAGCGGTTCACGACGGAGCCCGGCGACACCGACCAGCTCGGCGTCGATGAAAGCGCCGAATACGACTTGTGTGTCTGTCTTTCGGATGCGCGCCTCGGTTTCTTCGACCGTCCGCTTGGCTTCCTCGTCGTAGGTAGGCCATACGGCAGATGGGGAGTCGGAGATCGCCTGGAGACGAATTTGCCGGAATGCAGCAGCGTCATGTGCGGTCAACGGTCGTATTTCCAGGACTGATTCTTTCATACGTCTCATGTAAAAATTAACTATTCGAATGCGCGTGAGTCAGTAGCGTATGCGGCCAGCGGCTCTGCCCGTCGGAAAAAAAAGGGCCTGCACGTGCAGGCCCTTGTCGTTGCTTGCCGGCCGCAGCCGGCAACGTATCACGCCGTCGCCGGACGGCCGCGGCCCAGCGCGAGGCGGCCCACCTTCACGATCGTGCGGTACACGAGGCGCACGAGCACCAGGGTGAGAATCGCCTCGATGAAGGTCATCACGAATGCCGGCACTGCCGTGTAGCGGTCGGCACGGCGGTGGAACTTCGCCACCATGCGGTCGCGGGCGATCTCGATGCTGTCGTAGAACGTGGGGACGACAAGCAGGGTCAGCATCGTCGACGTGATCGTGCCGCCGATGATCGCGATCGCCAGAGGCTGGTAGAACTGGCCGGAATCGCCGAGCGCGAGCGCGACCGGGAACATGCCGGCGATCAGCGCGAACGTCGTCATCAGGATCGGACGCAGGCGGGCGCGGCCGGCGGCCATCAGCGCTTCCTCGCGGTCCATGCCTTCCGCCTCGCGGGTGCGGGCGGCGTCCAGCAGCAGGATCGCGTTCTTCGCCACGAGGCCCATCAGCATGATGATGCCGATGAAGCTCATCAGGTTCAGCGTGCCGTGCGTGAGGATCAGCGCGATGACGACGCCGATCAGCGACAGCGGCAGCGACAGCATCACGGCCAGCGGCGCCGTGAACGAACCGAACTGCATCACGAGGATCAGGTACATCAGGCCGATACCCGAGACGAGCGCGATCGTCATCTGCGTGAACACCTCGGCCTGGTCCTTGCCGGCGCCGCCCAGCGACAGGCCATAGCCCGGCGGGAAGTCCATCGACTTGGCGAGCTTCATCGCCTCATCGGTGACTTCGCCGTTCGAGCGGCCCTCGACGTTGGCCGACACGGTGATGACGCGCTTGCCGTCCTTGTGCTCGATCGCCGACGGACCTTTGCCCATCGTGATCTTCGCGATCTGGTCGAGCGGGACCATCGTGTTGGTGCCGTTCACGGCGATCGGCAGGCGCTCGATGTTCTCGGCACCCACGCGGTCTTCCGGTGCCAGGCGCACCGCGACGTCGCGGGTTTCCCCGGTCGGGTCGACCCAGTCGCCCACCTCGATGCCGGCGAATGCGACGCGCAGCGCGCTGGCGGCGTCGCCGACGGAGATGCCCATCATGTTCGCCAGGCCGCGGTCGAGTTCGATCTGCAGCTCGTCCTTCGGGTCCTGTTGCGACAAGGTGACGTCGACGGCGCCCCGCACCTGGCGCAGCTTGTCCATGTACGCGTTCGTCAGCTCCATCAGCTTGCGCGAATCGGGGCCGGTGAACTCGATCTGCACGGGCTTGCCGTTGCCGTTCAAGTCGTCCGTGACGGTGTATTCGGCGCCGACGAGGCGCGCGATCTTGCCGCGCAGCTCGACGGCGATCTCCGCGGCCGTGCGCTTGCGCTCGCTGCGCTTGCCGATGTCGACGTAGATGCGGCCGCCGGCCGACGTGATCGAGCTGTTCGTCTCTTTCGTTTCCGGCAGGGTGCGTGCGATCGCCGCGGCCTCGTCCATCTTCAACTTGGCATAGCCGACCGACGACGACGCCGGCGTGCGCACTTCGATGGCGATCTGGCCCGCGTCCATCTTGGGCAGGAACGCGGAGCCGCCGAAGCCCATGTGCAGGGCGAGCGCGCCGACGAAGCTGGCGACGGCGATCAAGCTCATCCAGCGGCGGTGGTGCAGCGCCCAAGCGATCACGTGGCCGTAGCGGTTGGCCTGGTGGTCGAACCAGACGTTGAACTTCGCCAGGTATCGCTCGATGCCGCGCTTCGGCGCGTGGTGGTGGCCCGGCGGGTCGCCCCAGTACGCGGACAGCATCGGGTCGAGCGTGAACGAGATGAACAGCGACACGATCACGGAGCACGCGACGGTCAGCGCGAACGGCCGGAACCATTCGCCGGAAATGCCCGGCATGAACGCGACGGGAATGAACACGGCCATGATGGAGAACGTCGTCGACGCGACGGCCATGCCGATCTCGGCCGTGCCTTCCAGCGCGGCCGTACGGCGGTCGGCACCCTTTTCCATGTGGCGCACGATGTTTTCCCGCACGACGATGGCGTCGTCGATCAGCACGCCGATCGCGAGCGACAGTCCCAGCAGGGTCATGAAGTTCAACGTGAAGCCGCACAGCCACACGGCGATGAACGCGGCCAGCACGGACGTGGGCAGCGACAGCGCCGTGATCAGCGTGGAGCGCCAGGAATTCAGGAACGCGTACACGACGAAAATGGTCAGCACGGCGCCGAACACGAGCGATTCGATGACGTTGTTCAGGCTGCGCTGCGCCTCGTCGCCGCCGTCGCGCGTCACGTCCAGCTTGGTGCCCTGCGGCAGTTCCTTGTTGATCTCCTCGACCATCGCGCGAACCTTCTTGGCGATGCCGACGGTGGACGCTTCACGCGAACGGACGATCGAGATGCCGACGTTGGAGCGGCCGCTGCGCATCGAATAGCTTTCGATGTCGGCGAAGCCGTCCTTCACGTCCGCGACCTGGTTCAGGCGCACGATCGTGTCGCCGTTGCGCTTGACGACGATCTGCGAAAAGTCTTCCGGGTGCTCGATGCGGCCGACGAGGCGGATGCCCTTCTCGTCCAGTTCGCTGCGCACCTTGCCGACCGGCGCGTTCGTGTTCTGGCGCGACAGCGCGTTCGTCACGTCGCTGACCGACACGTTGTACTCGCGCAGCTTTTGCGCGTGCAGCAGCACGGACAGTTCGCGCTTCAGGGAACCGTTGACCTGCACGTTGGCGACGCCGTCGACGGCGCGCAGGCGGTCGGCCAGCTTGTCCTCGGCGAGGCGCGAGATCTCGGCATGGCTCAAGGTGCTGGACGACAGGGCCAGGTTCATGATCGGCTGCGCGGACGGGTCGACGCGCCGCAGCACGGGTTCGCGCATCTCGACCGGCAGCTTGTAGCGCACGCCCGCGATCGCGTTGCGCACGTCGTCGGACGCCTCGATCAGGTTACGCTTGAAGTCGAACTGCAGTACGATCGTCGCGCTGCCTTCGTTCGCGTACGAGTTGATCTCGGTGACGCCGGTGATCGCCTGCATCGGCTTTTCGAGGCGCTCGAGCAGTTCGCGCTCGCTCGTCTCCGGCGACGCGCCCGGATACGGAATCGTCACGACGATGATCGGGATCTCGACGTCCGGGTTCTGGTTCACGCGCAGCTTGGACAGCGCGAGCAGGCCCATGCACATCATGCCGATGACGAGCACGAGCGTCGCGATGGGTTTCTTGACACTGAAATTGGACAGGAACATTACGGATTCCCCAGATTATTTGGCCGGCGCCGGATTGCTGGCGGCGCTCGCCACCCGGGCTGCCGTCATCTCGACCTTCTGCCCATCCTTCAGGCTCGAGCTCGGATGGCGCAGCACGGTGTCGCCGGCGGCCACGCCGCCCTTGACTTCGAAGCCGCCCGAGCGCGGGTCGCGCTGGCCCATCGCCAGGTCGGCCTTGGCCAGCGCGTTACCCTTGACCTTCCATGCATACGTCTTGTCGCCGTCACGCACGAGCGCGGATTCCGGCAACATCAGCGCGTCGGACAGCTCGGCGTCGATATGGCCTTCGGCATACAGGCCGGCCACGCGCGGACGGGTCTCGCCCGCGAAGCCGACGAGCACCTCCACCTGGCGCGTGACGTCGTTCGCGGCGGGGTCGATGCGCTTGACGATGCCGCTGAATTTCTGTTCGCCGTAGCCGTTCACGCGGAACATGACGGGCTGGCCGACCTTGACGGCAGCGATCTTGTCGGCCGACACGCGGCCTTCGAAGCGCATGCTCGACGGATCGATCACCTTCAGCAATTCCTTGCCGATGGCAGCCGTGTCGCCCGGCGACACCTTGCGGTCGGACACGATGCCGTCGAACGGCGCACGCACGAGGGTGCGGGTGACCTGCTGCTGGGCGGCCACGACGCGGGCGCGCGCGGCCGACAATTCGCTCTGGGCGGAGTTGCGGCGCACTTCCGCGTCGTCCAGCGCCTGGGCCGACGTCATGCCGGACGCGCGCAAGGTCTTCAGGCGCTCGAGGGCGCGCTGCGACTGCTCGAGCGCCTGCGTGGCGGCGCGCTGCGCTTCCTGGGCCGACATGAGGCTGTCGCGGATCGACGTTTCGTCGAGCTTGACGAGCACGTCGCCCTTCTTGACGGGGTCGCCGTTTTCCTTCAGCACTTGCAGCACGACGGCGGACACTTCCGCGCGCAGATCGGCCTTGCGTTCCGGCTGGATCGAACCCGTGATCACGGGGCCGTTCGCCAGTTCGCTGCTCTGCACGGTCAAGACATCCTCGGGTGCGACGAGCAGCTGGACGGCCTTGCCATCCTTCTGTTTGCCGTCCGCCTGCGCCGTCGCGGCGCCCGGCTTGGCAGGGTCCTTGTCATGTTTGCCGCACGCAGTCAGCGCGGAAGCAATGGCAAGGAAAATTATAGTTTTGCGCAACATTTTTTTGTTCCCCCGAGGATGGACTCGCTACCTGTAAAAATAAGAATGGAAAAGGCCAGCGGGCAGTATCAATGACGCCGTCGTGACCGTCAATTGACGGTTCGGCAAAGCGCGGTTTTGGTGGGATGAACTGCAGATAGGCGGGATGAAATGCGTTTGGCCGAGTATGAATTGCACGACAAAACGGACAGGCGGACGGGGGGCGGACGTCCGGGCCGGCGCCGCCGCCCCCGCTGCGGAGAATTACTTGGAGAACAGGTGATACACGAGGTTGCCCATCAGGATGCCGGTGACGATGCCGCCGCCGATCTCGACGAGCGTGTGGCCCATCCGCTCGCGCAACGTCGTGTGGCCGGCCGCGCCGGCGGCCAAGCGGTTGATCGCGGCGGCCTGGCGCCCAACGTGCTGGCGCAGGCTGTTGGCGTCGATCATCACGATGAAGCACAACGTGACGGCCACGCCAAACGCCGGGTGGCCGATGCCCTCGCGCAGCGCGATCAAGGTGGCCATGCTCGTGACGGTGGCGCTGTGGTTGCTGGGGAAGCCGCCGTTGCCGACCAGATTGAACGCCCAGCGCCGCTGGCGCGCGCTGTTGATGAGGAATTTGATCGGGCCGACCACGAGCCAGGTCAGCAAGGGGGTGACCAGGTAAGAGACATCCATGTGAAATCCATTCGACGAAGACGGCGGGCATTATCGCAGATGCGATGTTGCGTGAGCAATTTCATGCCGCTCCCACCCCGGCGCCAGACGGCATCCGCTGCGCCCGCCGCCGTGGGAACCGGTTAATATGCGCGGGTGTGGTGTTTCAGTCAATAATTCGGCGTCGCGAAGCGCCGCCCAGGGGAGAAGTGCATGCAACATTTCAGGTTGTCGTTCGTGGTCGCCGCCGTCCTGCTGGCGCTGGCCGGCTGGTGGGGCTACGCCCACGGCGGCAGCGCGGGCCTGCTGCAGGGCCTGTGGATCGCGGCCGTGCTCGGGGTACTCGAGATTTCGCTGTCGTTCGACAACGCCGTCGTCAACGCGACCGTGCTGCGCAACTGGAACCCGTTCTGGCAAAAGCTGTTCCTCACGGTCGGCATCGTTGTCGCCGTGTTCGGCATGCGCCTCCTGTTTCCCCTCTTGATCGTCTCGGTGGCGACGGGGCTCGGCCTCATCGACGTGTGGCATATGGCGATCGCCAACCCGGCCGAGTATGCGCGCAACCTCACGTCGCGCCACGCCGAAGTGGCCGCGTTCGGCGGCGCGTTCCTGTTGCTGGTCTTCCTCAACTTCCTGTTCGACGAAGAAAAGGAACTTCATTGGCTCGGCTGGCTCGAAGAAAAAGTGGGCCAGTACGGCACGGAAGGCCTCGCCATCCTGCTGACCCTGCTCGCCGCGTTCGGCTGCATGAGCCTCGTGCCGCCCGACCGCAAGCTGTCGGTGCTGATGGCCGGCATCGTCGGCGTGCTCGTGTACGTGGGCGTGGACTGGTTGTCCGGACTGCTGGAGGAAGAAGAATCCGATCCCGCGGTCGGCAAGCTGATCTCGCAGGGCAGCATCGGCGGGTTCCTGTACCTGGAAGTGCTGGACGCGTCGTTCAGCTTCGACGGCGTGATCGGCGCGTTCGCGATCACGAACGACGTCGTGATCATCATGCTGGGCCTCGCGATCGGCGCCATGTTCGTCCGCTCGCTGACCGTGTTCCTCGTGCACAAGGGCACGCTGGAAGAATTCGTGTTCCTCGAACACGGCGCGCACTACGCGATCGGCATCCTCGCGCTGATCATGTTCGCCAGCGTCGAATACGAGATTCCCGAATGGTTCACCGGCCTGTCCGGCGTCGCGTTCATCCTGGTGTCGCTGTGGTCGTCGATCCGCTACCGCAAGCGCGCAGCGCTGGAACCGGCGGCCTGAAACGACAATCCTCAACCGAAAGCAGAAAGGAAGCAAGATGGCGATCAGTTTGCAGAAAGGCGGCAACGTCAACCTGTCCAAGGAAGATCCGAACCTCAAGCGGGTCATCATCGGCCTCGGCTGGGATCCGCGCTCGACCGACGGCGCCACCTTCGACCTCGACGGCAGCGCCTTCCTGCTGCGCGGCGACGGCAAGGTGCGCGGCGATGCCGACTTCATCTTCTACAACAACCTGCAGTCCACGGATGGCGCCGTCAAGCACACGGGCGACAACCGCACGGGCCAGGGCGAAGGCGACGACGAGCGCATCCTCGTCGACCTCACGCGCGTGCCGCCCGAGATCGAGAAGATCGCGTTCTCCGTCACCATCCACGAAGCCGACCAGCGCCGCCAGAACTTCGGCCAGGTCGCGCGCGCCTTCATCCGCTGCCTGAACGCGGACGGCGAACGGGAGATCGCCCGCTACGACCTGTCGGAAGACAGCTCGACGGAGACGGCGATGATCTTCGGCGAACTCTACCGCTACGGCAACGAGTGGAAATTCCGCGCCGTCGGCCAGGGCTATAACGGCGGCCTCGGCCCCCTCGCCCGGTCGTTCGGCGTGAACGCTTAAGCGTGGCTTGATTGACAATGCTGGCGCTCGTGTCAGAATGGGCGCGCTTCGTCACGCCCGTTACCTCAACCACTGCACACGACCATGCCCAAGACCCTGCCACGCCGCGCCTTCACCATTTTTGTTGCCGTCGTCATCGCCGCCGTGGCGCTGTTCGCCCTGTACACGTGGGTCGTGCTGCACTGGTCGTATTCGGAAGGCGAACGGGCGGGCTATTTGCAGAAGCTGTCGCGCAAAGGCTGGTTGTGCAAGACGTGGGAAGGCGAGATTCTGCTGTCGAGCATGCCCGGCGCGATTCCCGAGCGCTTCAACTTCACCGTGCGCGACGAAAACGTCGTGCGCCAGCTGCAGGCCGCGATGGGCCAGCGGGTGCAGCTGACGTACGAACAGCACATCGGCATCCCGACCTCGTGCTTCGGCGAGACGGAGTATTTCGTCGAGAAGGCCGTCGTGGGCGGGGCGAACCCGGTGGCGCCCGGCAATATGTGACGTGATGCGACAGGAATGTTATGCGCAAACATTTCTGTTGCCGCCTGAGTCGCCCTGCCCTACACTCTCCTGAGCGTGCCATACGACAGGAGACAACAATATGCAACAGAACGCCATCCGCAAGATCGTCATCGTGGGAGGCGGCACGGCCGGCTGGATGACCGCAGCCCCGCTGGCCCAGCGGCTCGGCCGGCGCTGCGAGATCGTGCTCGTGGAATCGCCGGAGATCGGCACGATCGGCGTCGGTGAAGCGACCCTGCCCACGATCCGCTTCTACAACAACGTGCTCGGGCTGGACCACGCCGACTTCGTCAAGAAGACGCAGGCCACCTTCAAGCTCGGCATCGAATTCAAGGACTGGGGCCACGTCGGCAACCGCTTCTTCCACGGCTTCGGCGACTTCGGCCCACCGCTCAACGGCATCCAGCCCCATCACTACTGGTTGCGCCTCGCCCGTACGTTCGACCAGATGCCGGCCATGGAAAACTGGTCGATGGCATCCGTGATGGCGCGCACGAACAAGTTCGCGATGCCGACGGACACGCAACCGCGCGTCACGGACGCATTCACGTTCGGCTACCAGTTCGACGCCGGCCTGTACGCCGCCTACCTGCGCGATTACGCGATGGCGCGCGGCGCGCAACGCATCGAAGGCAAGATCACGAGCGTGGACCAGCATCCGGAGACGGGCTTCGTCACGGCCGTGCGTCTCGACGACGGCCGCACGATCGAGGGCGACCTGTTCATCGACTGCTCGGGCTTCCGCGCCCTGCTGATCGAAGGCGCGCTCAAGACGGGGTACGACGACTGGAGCGAATACCTGCCCTGCAACAGCGCGCTCGCCGTGCCGTGCGCGCGCGTCGCGCCGCTCACGCCGTACACGCGCTCGACGGCGAAGGGCGCGGGCTGGCTCTGGCGCATCCCGCTGCAGCACCGCACGGGCAACGGCCACGTGTACAGCAACGCGTTCACGACGGACGACCAGGCGCGCCAGGACCTGCTCGACGGGCTCGACGGCGCAGCGCTGGACGAGCCGCGGCAGCTGCGCTTCGTCACCGGGAAGCGCAAGAATTCGTGGGTCAAGAATGTCGTCGCCATCGGGCTGTCGGCCGGTTTCGTCGAGCCGCTGGAGTCGACCAGCATCAGCCTGATCGAAACGGCCGTCGGCACGCTGATCGAACAGTTTCCGGACCGCCAGTTCCGTCCCGAACTGGCGACCGAGTTCAACCGGATCCTCAACGGCCGCTATGAGTCGATCCGCGACTTCATCGTCCTGCACTACAAGCTGACCCGGCGCGACGACACGGCATTCTGGCGCTATTGCGCGAACATGAAGATCCCCGATACGCTCGCGGAACAGATCGACCTGTTCCGCGAGACGGGCCGCGTGACGATCCGCGACCGGGACGGCTTCGGCCTGCCCTCGTTCGTCTCGATGCTGATGGGCCTGGGCGTGGAGCCGAAGCGCTACGACCCGTTCGCGGACGAGGTCGACATCCGCCAGTTGCACGGGCATTTCGCCGGCCTGCGCGATCTCATTGCGCAGGCCGCGGCGAAGATGCCGGATCACGCGGCGTTTTTGGAGCGGAACGCGAAGGGGTAAAAAATGCGTTAGCGATGTGCCGGCGTTCGCGTGGGCACAGGGGTAAAAAATGCGTTAGCGATGTGGTGACGGTCGGTGGGCTCGGGGAGCCCACCCTACGGCCGCTTGGTCATAACAAGGCAAACGTCGCTCGTGGGGACATCGTCAAAGTTCGTAGGGTGGGCACCCCGTGCCCACCGTGACGTTGGCGTTACGCCGGCGCCCGCGTGGGCTCGGCGCCGGAACTCACTCGTGCTCGCGGTCGGCCCGCTGCTTGGCGACTGCATCGGCCAGCCGAATCGCGGCCTGCACCTTAGACGGCTGCTGCGAGAATCTACCCAGCACCTCGCGCGCAATGTCTTCCGATTCGGCGCGCTGCTTGGCCTCGGCCTGGCGCGCCTCGATCTGTTCGCGCAGCGCGGCCAGTTCCGCCACCTGCTCGTCCTGGCGCGCCGATTCCAGTTCGACGAGACGCTTCTTCGCATCCGCCATTTCCTGCGTCGCCAGCGCCGTCTTGCGCTGCATCTCGGCTGCGCGCTGGGCGTCGGCCAGCAGCGCGCGCTGGGCCTCGCGCTTGTCGATTGCGGCCTGGGCCGCGGCCTGCTCGGCCGTCTCGCGCATTTTCGCCAGCTGGGCGCGCTCGGTCTCGGCGGCGGCGCGTGCCTCCGCCGCCGCCACGGCCGCCCGTTCGGACGCCATGCGCGCGGCCGCCGCTTCGTTGGCGCGCACGTCAGCCGCCGTTTGCTGCTGTTGCGACGACAGCTTTTGTTCCAGCAGCAGCAAGGCGTCGTGCGCGACGTCGGCGGCGGCCCGCTCGGCGGCCAGCAATTCTTCCGTCAACTGCTGCTGACGCTGCTCGTGGGCCGCGCGGTCGGCCTGAGCTTGCGCCAGTTCCGTCGCGCGCGCCGCCTGGGCGCGCTGGGCGTCGGCGACGGCCTGTTCCGCGTCGGCCTGGCGCGTCGCCTGTTCCGTGACGGCGCGTTGCGCATCGATGACGGCCTGCCGCTCGGCGGCGGCGCGCTGCTCCTGTTCGGCCTGCGCAGCCAGCAGCGCCGCGTGTTCCTGTTCGGCTGCGGCACGGCGCGCATCGAATTCGGCCTGCTGGCGAGACAGCGCGTCGCGGTGCGCCTGCAGCAGCGCTGCGTGCTCCTGTTCGAGCGCGGCGCGGCGCGCGTCGACGTCGGCCTGCTGGGCCGCGAGCGCATCGCGCTGGGCCTGCAACCGGGCCGCGTGGTCCTGCTCGGCGGCCGCGAGGCGGGCCGCCGTTTCGGCCTGCAGCGCGCCGATCTCGCGCTGCAGCGCTTCGATCCGCTCGGCCACCCGCGCCGCCTGCTCCTGTTCCGCGGCGGCACGCGCCTCGGCCGCCGCCGTCAACGTGCGCTCGGCCTCGAGACGTGCGTGTTCGCGCGCCAGCGCATCCTGCTCGGCCTGGACGCGTGCTGCCTCGGCCTGCGCGAGCTCGCGCGCCTGCGCCGCGCGCTCCTCCGCCAGGCGCGCGGCCTCGCGTTCGTGTTCGACCCGTTCGGCCTGGGCGGCGACTTCCGCCTCGGCCGCCGCATTCTGCGCGGCGCGCGCGGCCGCCGCGGCGGCGGCGAGCGCGGCCCGCTCCTCGGCCAGTTGGCGCTCGCGCTGCTGCGCCTCGGCGTCACGCTGCGCCGCCTCCTGCGCCATGCGGTCGGCCTCGGCGCGCAGGCGCGCCTGCTGCTCCGCTTCGCGCTCGGCGTCGAGGCGTGCCTGGCTCTGCTGGGATTCCTCTTCTTCCGCCGCGGCTCTGGCCAGCGCGACGTCACGCAGCTTGCGGTCGGCCTCGATGCGCGCCTCGGTGGCGGCGAGGATGCGCGTTTCCGCTTCCCTGCGCGCCGCCGCGGCGTCGGCCGCCATCTGTTCCAGGCGCTCGCGGTGGACGGCTGCGTCGCGCAATTCCTTCTCCGTCTGCATGCGCATGCGCAGCGATTGCGCGGCCGTCCGCTCCGACTCCACCTGCGCCTGCGCGATGGCTTCCCGTTCCTGTTCGATGTGCGCGAGCGCGCGTGCTTCCTCGAGCGCGCGCGCCTCCGCGGACGCACGCGCGAACGCGGACGCGAGCGCGACCTGGTCCGCCCGCTCGCGCTGCTGCGCCAGTTCCAGCGCTTCCGCCTCCGCCTGCGCCAGCTTCTCCGCCGTCTGGCGCGCCGCGCGCTCGGCCCGTTCGCGCTCGCGCGCGAGGATCGCCACGCGGGCGTCTGCACTGGCGTTGTGGTGCACTTCCTCGTGCGCCGCATGCACGGCCGCCGCGCGTTCGGCCGCCTGGAGGCGTGCCTGTTCGGCCTGCATGGCGAGCGCGTCCGCTTCGCGCTGGGCGCGCTCCGCGAGTTCGGCATCGACCCTGGCTTGTTCTTCCGCGCGCTTGCGGGCGTCATCCTCGGCACGGGCGCGGGCCTCGGACGCGAGGCGGATCTGCGTGTCGGATTCGACGCGGGCGCGCAGCCCGGCCGTTTCCTGCCGGATCGCATCCAGGCGCTCGGCCGCGGCCTTGGCGGCGGCGCGCAGCGTCTCGATGCGGTCGCGGTTCGCTTCGATCGCCTCTTCGGACGCCTGGGCGTTCGCGAGCGCGGCGGCCGCCGCTTCCGCATCGATGGCGGCCCGTTCCTCGGCCAGGCTGCGGGCGCGGGCCTCGGCATGGGCGCGGTTCTCGGCCGCGACGGCCGCCTTCGCTTCCGCCTCGACGCGCGCTATGCCTTCCTTGATCGCGCGCTGCTCCAGATGCTCGCGCTGCGGCTCGACCTGCGGCGCCGCGTGCTCCTGGGCGGCGGGCATCAGGTCGATTGTGAAATCGGCATCGTCGTGCTTGGCGGTCGGGTCGGTCTGGTCGGCGCGGTCGGTCATGGAATGCTCGCTGGATGGCAAGCGGGCCCGGACGGGCCCGCACGACGATTATGCGGCATGGCTGCGTTTCGTGTCACGCCGAGCTGAATCGTGAAACAGTGGCAATTCCGCGTTTAGACCGGCCACAAAGGTGGTTCGTCCATCAGCGCGACCTGCTCGCGCAACTCGAGGATCCGATCTTGCCAGTACCGCTGGGTATTGAACCAGGGGAAAGCCGCGGGAAACGCAGGATCGTCCCAGCGCATCGCCAGCCATGCCGAGTAATGGATCAGCCGCAACGTGCGCAGCGCCTCGACGAGGTACAGCTGGCGCGGGTCGAATTCGCAGAAATCCTCGTAGCCCGCGAGCACGTCGGACAGCTGGCGCACCATCTCGTGGCGCTCGCCCGACAGCAACATCCACAGGTCCTGGACGGCCGGCCCCATGCGGCTGTCGTCGAAGTCGACGAAGTGCGGGCCGTCCCCCGTCCACAGCACGTTGCCGACGTGGCAATCGCCATGCAGGCGGATCAGCGGCAAGGCGCCCGCGCGGTCGTAGCAACGGGCAACGCCGTCCAGCGCCTGGTCGAGCACGCTCGCGTACGCCGTCAGCAGCTCGGGCGGGATGAAACCGTGGCCGATCAGCCAGGCGCGCGGTTCGCGGCCGAACGTGTCGAGATCGAGCCGCGGACGCTCGGCAAACGGCCGCGCCGCGCCGATCGCGTGGATGCGGCCGATGAAGCGGCCGATCCATTCCAGCGTGGCCGGATCGGACAATTCCGGCGCGCGCCCGCCGCGGCTGGGAAACACGGCGAAACGAAAACCGTCGTGCTCGTGCAGGGTGCGGCCGTCGACCATGTCCGCCGGCACGACGGGGACTTCCGCATCGGCCAGTTCTTGCACGAACGCGTGCTCCTCGAGGATGGCGGCATCGGTCCACCGTCCGGGCCGGTAGAACTTGACGACGACCGGCGGGCCCTCCTCGCAGCCCACGCGGTACACGCGGTTTTCGTAGCTGTTCAGCGCGAGGAGGCGGCCGTCGGCGCGCAGGCCCACGCTCTCGACGGCGTCCAGCACCGTCAGCGGATCGAGCCGGGAAAAGGGGTGGAGGCTCGGGTTGTCAGACTGTGTATCCATCCCGCCATTGTAAGACGGGCGGCCGGAACGCGTCTTTTTTCGCCGGGCGAGGCACGACAGGAGTTACACTGGCGCCTTCAACGCAAGGAAACGCAACAATGCAACTCGACCAGCCCCTCTCCGAAAAAGAATTCGACGACCTCGACAACTTCCTCCTGTCCGACCGTTGCTCCGACGACGCGATGACGATGGACACGCTGCACGGCTACCTGACGGCCATCGCCATCGGTCCGGAAACCATCATGCCGGCCGAGTGGCTGCCGCACGTGTGGGGCGAGGAAGGCGCCGTGCCCAAGTGGAAGAATCCCAAGGAGGAAGAGCGCATCGTCAACCTGATCATGCGTTTCATGAACGAAGTGCTCGTCACGTTCGAGGTCGCGCCGAAGGAATTCGAGCCGCTGTACGTCGAGCACGACATCAATGGCGAGACGCTGATCGACGCCGAGGCGTGGTGCTGGGGCTTCTGGGAAGGCATGGAGCTGCGTCCCGGTTCGTGGGACGAGATCTGGGATTCGGAAGCGGGCCCGCTGATGCGCCCCATCTACCTGCTGGGCGCCGACGAGATCGACGAAAGCGAGCTGGCGGAAGTCGAAGATCCGAAGAAGGCGCACAAGCTGGCGCTGGACATCGAGGCGAACCTGCCGGGCATCCACCGCTTCTGGGTGCCGCGTCGCAAGGCCGCCGTGGAAACCGTGCGCCGCGACGAGCCGAAAGTCGGCCGCAACGACGATTGCCCGTGCGGCAGCGGCAAGAAATACAAGAAGTGCTGCGGGGCCAACGAAGGCTGATCCAACCACAAGTTCTTTCACAAGCCTGAGCGATGACGGCCCGCTGTTGTGGGAAATAATGTTTGCCACAACAGCTCGGCCGGCAGCGTTGCGTTCGTCGCTCGCAACAAACCAACGGTGGCCCGAGCTACCCGTTCTGCACTTTGCTGTTGGCGTACACCCATGTGTATTCGGCACCGAACAGGAAAATCTGCGCAGAATAATAGAACCACGCGACGAGAATGACGAACGAGCCAGCCGCGCCAAAACCCGTCGCCACGCTCGATTTCGCGAGGTACAACCCGATCAACGCTTTGCCTACGTTGAAGAGCAACGCTGTGACCGCGGCCCCCATCCAGACGTCGTGCCAGGATATCTTCGCGGTCGGCATGATCTTGTAGATCATCGCAAACATCAGCGTAAAGAGGGCGAACGAGGCGGCGAAATTCAATACGTTTGCCAACACGCTTTCCGCTGCGGTCACCCCGCCCAACCATTCGCTTGCCGCCGCGAGCGCGGCGCTGACGACGAGGGAAATCATCAGCATGAAAGCAAGTCCGAGAACCAGCCCGAACGATAATATCCGGCTGCGCAACCAGCCCCAGATGCCCGACGGTTTCTGTTTCGCCGGCACTCGCCAGATGCGATCCAGATCAGTTTGCAGCTCGGCGAAAGTCGCGGTTGCGCCCACCAGCAAAAGAACACCGCCAACGATACTGGCGACAACCCCGGTCGACGGTTCGCGCGCAGCTTTCAGCAAGGCCTGCAAGGCCAGCGCCCCTTGCTTGCCCATAATGCTTTGAAACTGCGCAATAATCGCGCCTTGTGCCGCGTCCTGTCCAAATACCATCCCGGCAATCGCGATGATCAGGACCAGTAACGGTGCCAAGGAAAACAGCGTGTAATATGAAAGCGCTGCCCCCATGCTTGGCGCGTAATCATCCATCCATGCGTTTGCCGCCGCCAGGAATATCTGCCACTGCCGGCCAATCCAGCTCGCCGAGGTGTGCTCGAACTTTGGGTGCGCAGGCGAGCTTGTGGATGGTTCCGCGTCCTTCGCGTCGGGTTTGCGGTCCTCAAAACGCGCCGGCGCAGGTTCCGCTTCTTTCTGGACCGTGGCGGATGCATCGGCGCTGGCATTGCTCATGGCCGAGGCAATCGGCGCGACCAGTGACAGAACAAAACTACCAACCTTCAGCATCTCCCCGAGGCGGTCGCTGCGTTCCGGCGCCCTGTCGGCTATCGGCGCTTTTTTGCGCCTGAGCAGCGCATAGCCCGCCGCCGAGATGCCCAGCACGGCGGCGCCGCGCACGTACGGAGAGGAAAGCGCGTCCGAAACCTTGGATTTCAACGCTGTGAATTGCTCATTCGTTTCCGACTCGGCGGCAGCTACCCGCATGTCGGCTTCGTGCATCTCATGAGCGGATGTGGTCATATTGTCCTCCTGTGGTCGGTATTCGTACCGGGCCGCCTGAAAGCTCCACCGTAAGCCTTCCGACAAGGAGATTCAGTACGGTGACTCACCGTCTACAGAAGCAAACCGGCGATTGTCGCAACCGAAGATGCCACTGTCGTACCGAGGCAGTATGCTTGGAGGGCCGCTTGCGACCCGAAGCGGTCGGTCAGTTTGGCGTCGACCAGGCCAGAATCCGCGCCGTCGTGTGTTCTCGCACTCACGCAACGGCGCCGGGAAGTCGACTGTCAATGAAGAGGTTCAGCATCTGCGGCCGGCGGCGATGCTGTGGTTTTGCCAATGTTGATCTGGCCAGTATAGGCGTCACCCATTCCCGATGCGGTGACGACAAATTCGGCAGGGCCGGAGCGAACGGCTTCGGAATGAGGACCGCACTCGTTTCGGCAGCTCCAAGCGCTTCCACCAGTCGAGCTCAAGTCGAACGTGACCGGGTCGAGGTCCTTCAGATACGTGGGTATCGGCGAAGGCACTTCAGCAGGGAGCCATTCAGGCCTTGTTTTCATGCTGTGGACATTACCGGTCAACGTCAGAACAAGCGACGTCGGGCCGGCATTAAACGCCTCGCGTATCCGTGTTGCCATCTTCTCGTCATTGCGAACGTGCCAGTCGGGGCCTGCGCCTTGCATGGCAAACACTGCCAGAGGATAGCCGGCCTGACGCAAACGACGGAAACCGTCGATCATGTCGGCCATCGCCACGCTGGCCCTGCCATCCTGGCCTTGCTTCCAAAAGTCAGTGCGCAACAGCGCGCTACGGGCGGCGTGGTCACCCGTCGATTGCAGATAAGTGGCGAGAGGCTCGCTCAGGTCGACGGGCATTTCCAGGCCGACCGCAACGCTGGTGCCTTGTTTGAGGGCAGCACACACGATGCGCAAAAACGTGGCCGGCGACTCCTTGGTGCCGTGACCTTCGCCAAACATCACGATCCGGTGACCGCGCAAATAATCGGCTGTACCCGGAATCTCCGAGCAATCCATGCCAGCGGGAATGTTCGCTGCCCTCGCGGGCAGGGCCAGTATTCCAATGAACGCAGCGAATACGGTGACGGCGATGCTGCGTTTCTTCATATTGAGCGTCCCTGATCTTTATAGAACAAAAATATTGCGCGAGATCGACCAAAAACGTCGACGCATAACTCAGTCGTTCGGATCAGCATAACGGGTTGCCCTCGAGGAAAGCTCTCCAATTGTCACGACAGGCCGCTTCCGGCCCGCTTCGGCACAAGCAATTGAAGAAACTTCACCATTAGCAATTATTTCCGGCTACGCACCAGATTTTGTTCCATAATAGAATTATAATTTCCCATAGGAATTAATGTTCTTCGGCTCAGTATCTGCGTTGCAAACAATTTATACCTAAAGGAACTAACAATGGCACTCGTAATCAAGAAATGGTACGCCGGCACGACCCAAAACCAAGACGGAAATTATGTGCACCTGATCGGGCGCGAGGCCGGTCTGTTTGCTTGGCTCCTGTCGGTCATCGGTATCGACCCCACCACGGAAGTCGAAATCCGTGACACGATGATCGTCTTCACTGCCGGTTCCTTGTCTGGCAAGCAAAAACGCGTCATTCCAATGCTGTCGGTCTGCTCGGCCTATTATGGCTACGTCAAGCCCTGGCAAATGGCCCTGCTGCTCGGGGTGCTCCTGACACCATTTTTTGGACTCGGCTTGATTGTCGGTCCACTTTACTATTTCCTGAACAAGGAATTGACTGTGGGCGTCGTCGAGAACTCGAGCTGGGTCGGTGGTTTCGCGTTCAAGCGCTCCGTGATCGAGGGCCAGAATATTGATGAACAAAAGGCGTATGAAGTCATCAACATCATCCGCAGCCTGATCGAAGCAAAGACGGCTTAAGCGGAGTTCAGGCCGCTTCGGCCAACCGGGCTTCGAACAACGCGGCCAGCAGGTCCGAGTGGCTGACGACACCGAGGAACACGGCGCGCTCGTCCACCACCGGAATATGGTGCAGGCCCACGTTGCTCATCAACGGGACGAGCGTGGCGATCGGTTCGTCCGCGCTCACGACCGCGACCTTTGTCGCCATCAACTCCCCCACCGTCGCCGCCCGCTCCGGGCGCACGCCCAGCACGTGGGCGAACAGGCCGCGCAGGCGCTCGGCCACGGTCTGGTAGTCGTCCAGGCCCGCATGGTGCAGGAAATCGCTCTGGCCGATGATGCCCGCCACGCGGCGCGACGGGTCCAGCACCGGCAGTGCGTGCAGGTTGTGGTGGCGCAGCAGGCGCCAGGCTTCCGCCAGCGTCATGTCCGGCGTGGCCGTCACGACGTCCTTCGACATGATCGCGCCGCAGTTCACCGTGCCGAAGCGGCGGGCGTAGGCGCGCTGCTCCGTCTGCAGCAGGATCTCTTCCAGGTCGTCGCGGCTGACGTCGAGCACCTGGCCGTAGCGCGCGAGCACGGCGTCCAGGTCCTCAGCCGTGAAGCCCAGGCGTGCCATCGGCGCCGGGTCGCGCGTCGCGTGCGCCGCCTGCTGCGCCGTGCGCAGCATCGATTTCTGGTTGTGCGGATAGCGCCGCCCCGTCAGGTTGTTGAACACGAGCGCGGCCAGCACGATCAACGTGGAGTTCAGGCAGACGGGCAGGAATGCGAAGGTGAAGCCCGCCGCGTGGATCGCGGGTCCGCCGAGGACGGCCGTCAGCGCCACCGCGCCGCTGGGCGGGTGCAGGCAGCGCAGCAGGAACATGACGAAGATGGCGCAGGCGCCCGCCAGCGGCGCGGCCAGCGCGGGATTGGCGACGCTCTTCGCGCAGACGATGCCGATCAGCGCGGAAATCGTGTTCCCGCCGATCACGGACCACGGCTGGGCCAGCGGGCTGGCCGGCACGCAGAACAGCAGCACGGCCGACGCGCCCATCGGCGCGACGAGGGCCAGCGGCCCGATGCCCGATCCCTTCGTCAGCATGTCGCTGAGGATCGCCGTCACGAACAGCCCCACGAGGGCCCCTGCCACCGCGCGCATGCGTTCGCCGCGCGGCACCGTATTCGGTTGCGGTACGAACGAACGCAACCATTCCAAACTGTATTCCAGCATCATTCCTGTCGGTGCAAAAAAATATCACGTTATGATATATTATTTGGTTCCCGAAGCCAACGCCCTCCCGCAGGTCATCCCCGTGAAAGACGAATCACCCCCGCTGTCCAAGCCGGATTTCGCCGCATTGTCGGAATTCCGCTACCAGATGCGGCGCTACGAGCGCTTCTCCGAAAACGCCGTGCAGGCCGAAGGCATCACGCCGCTGCAATACCTGCTCCTCCTGCACATCAAGGGTTTTCCCGGACGCGAATGGGCCACCGTCGGCGAGCTGGCCGAGCGCCTGCAGGCCAAGCAGCATGGCGTCGTCGCGCTCGTCACACGCTGCGAAGCGGGCGACCTCGTCGAGCGCCGCATGAACGCGGCCGACCGGCGCCGCGTCGAAGTGCACCTGCTGCCCAAGGGCGAAGCCTTGCTGACGCGCCTCGCCGCCGTCCACCGCGCCGAACTGCGCGCGCTGCAAGGCGTCTTCACCGTTCCCACTCTTGCATGACAATATGAAAACGACCACGCACCCTACCGCGCCCCGGCGCGATTTTTCCGACTCGAGCCTGCTCCGCATCGCCGCCCTCGCCGCCGTCATCGGCGCGCTCAGCACGCTCGCCGCGCGCGTCCTGCTGACGATGATCCGCTTCTTCACGGACCTGTTTTTCTACGGCAGATTCTCGTTCGACGACCTGTCGCCGGCCAACAACACGCTGGGCCTCTGGGTGATCGTGATCCCCGTGCTCGGCGGCCTCATCATCGGCCTGATCGCCCGCTTCGGCACGGAGGCCATCCGCGGCCACGGCATTCCCGAGGCGATCGAGGCGATCCTGTTCAAGCGCAGCGCGATGTCGCCGAAGGTCGCCGTGCTGAAACCGCTGTCGTCCGGCATCGCGATCGGCAGCGGCGGCCCGTTCGGCGCGGAAGGCCCGATCATCATGACGGGCGGCGCCATCGGCTCGCTGATCGCCCAGTACTTCCACTTGACGGGCGGCGAGCGCAAGTCGCTGCTCGTGGCCGGTGCCGTGTCCGGCATGACCGCCGTATTCGGCACGCCGGTGGCCGCCGTGCTGATGGCCGTCGAACTGCTGCTGTTCGAACTGCGCCCGCGCAGCCTGCTGCCCGTGGCGACGGCGTGCGCCGTCGCGGGCTTCCTGCGGCCGCTCGCGATCGGCGCGGGCGCCCTGTTCCCGCTGCAGACGGCGCCCGTGAGCCCCGTCGCCCTCGTGTCCTGCCTCGTCGCGGGCATCGCGTGCGGCGCGCTCGCGTGGCTGATGTCGACGGCGCTGTACCGCGTCGAGGACGCCTTCCACCGCCTGCCCATCCACTGGATGTGGTGGCCCGCGCTGGGCGGCCTCGCCGTCGGCATCGGCGGTTATTTCCAGCCGCGCGCGCTGGGCGTCGGCTACGACGTCATTGGCAACCTCCTGCACAACCACATGCTGGCGGGCGCCATCGTCGGACTGCTCGCGGTGAAACTCGTCATCTGGCTGATCGCGCTCGGCTCCGGCACGTCCGGCGGCGTGCTCGCGCCGCTGCTGATGCTGGGTGCCGGCCTCGGTGCCCTGCTCGGCCCGTACCTGCCCGGCGCCGATCCCGCACTGTGGCCCCTCGTCTTCATGGCCGCCACCTTGGGCGGCATGATGCGCGCGCCCGTGATGGCCGTCGTGTTCGCGTTCGAGCTCACGCACGACGCGAACTCCCTGCTGCCGTTGCTGGCCGCGTCGGCCGGCGCGTACGGTTTCACGGTGCTGACGATGGGCCGCTCGATCCTGACGGAAAAGATCGCCCGCCGCGGCCACCACATCTACCGCGAATACGGGATCGACCCGCTCGAGCGCCACAGCGTGGCCGAGGTGATGACGACGGACGTGCTGCACGTCGATGCGAACGACACGATCGGCGCCGTGCTGGCCACGCGCTTCGGTCCCGGCCAGCAGCACCGCGCCTTTCCCGTCGTTCGGAGCGGCGTCGTCATCGGCATGCTCGAACGCGACACGCTGGCGGCCCACCCGCCGGAGACGACCGTCGGCGCGCTGTACGGCGCCAATCCGCCGCTCGTGGCGCTGCCCGGCGAAACGTGCCGCGCCGTCGCCACGCGCCTCGCCGTCCACGGCATCGAACGCCTGCCCGTCGTGGCGCAGCCCGGCCATGCGCAACTGGTGGGCATCGTCAGCCGCAGCGACCTGATCAAGGCGACGGCCACGCTGCACGACGAGGAACACGAACGGCGCGTGCTGCGCACCTTGCCGCTGGGACGCGGCCGCCGCGCGTCCGACCGCCCCGTCACCTGACCGAAGGCAAAGGGGTCGCGCGGGCGGCCCGCAGGGTCCAGCGAGTTACTGAACAATCATGTACGATAAGCAACCCGCGTTCGCGCGTTTCGCTCATTCATCGAGGATAACAACATGATCAAACCGCTCAAGCAGACCCTGCTCGCCGCCGCCCTCGCCATGGCAGCCGCCGGCTTCGCCGTTCCCGCCGCCCAGGCCGCCGCGCCGATGGTCAAGACGCCCGCCCCCGGCTTTTACCGCGTGATGGTGGGCGACTTCGAAGTCACGCCGATCAGCGACGGCACGTTCGACCTGCCGATGGACCAGTACATGCGCGAGAAGCCGGAAGTGACGCGCGCCGCCATCGCGAAGAACTTCCTCAAGGTGCCGGTGGAAACCTCGGACAACGCCTTCCTGATCAACACGGGCAGCAAGCTCGTGCTCGTCGACACGGGCGCCGGCGCCCTGTTCGGTCCGACCGTCGGCAAGTTCGTCAACAACCTGAAGGCGGCCGGCTACCAGCCCGAGCAGATCGACGAGATCTACATCACGCACATGCACGGCGACCACGTCGGCGGCCTCGTCAACAACGGCCAGCGCGTGTTCCCGAACGCGATCGTGCGCGCCGGCAAGGCCGACGCCGACTACTGGCTCAGCCAGGCCAATATGGACAAGGCCCCGGCCGACAAGAAGGATTTCTTCAAGGGCGCGATGGCGTCGATCAACCCGTACATCAAGGCCGGCAAGTTCAAGGCCATCGATGCGGACGGCGAACTCGTCCCGGGTGTCGCCGCGATGGCCGAGCATGGCCACACGCCGGGCCACACGGTCTACACGGTGGAAAGTCACGGCCAAAAGCTCGTGCTGATCGGCGACCTGATCCACCTGGCCGCCGTCCAGTTCGACAATCCGCAAGTGACGATCGCCTTCGACAGCGACGAAAAGGCCGCGTACGCGGCGCGCAAGCGCGTGTTCGACGAGGCGGCCAAGAACGGCTGGCTGGTCGGCGGGGCGCACCTGCAGTTCCCGGGACTCGGGCATCTCACCACGCAGGGCAAGGGGTATCGCTGGGTGCCCGTCAACTACACGCAGATGCGCTGAAACCGAGCCCACGCGTAACGTGGCGGTTCGCGAACGTCCGCGTGGGCACGGGTGCCACCCTACCGCCGAGCATCACGTAGGGTGGGCACCCCGTGCCCACCAAACGCATGCATCGCGGCGACGCTACGGTGGGCACGGGGTGCCCACCCTACCGCAGCCGTACATGCGTATTGACGCGTGGGCGGCCGGTGTCGGCGTTACCGCTCCGCTTCGATGTTCGCCAACAACGCCGCCAGCTCGTCCATGTCGACGGGCTTCACGAGGTGATGGTCGAACCCCGCCTCGAACGCCGCGCGGCGATCCTGTTCCTGTCCATAGCCCGTGACGGCCACCAGCACGATCGCGCCCGTCTGGGCGTCCGCGCGCAGGCGCCGTGCCAGCTCGTTTCCGTCCATGTCCGGCAGCCCGATGTCGAGCAGCGCCACGTCCGGCCGCTGCTGGCGCGCCCGCTCGAGTGCTCGGTGCGAATCGTGTTCGACCTCCACCAGGTAGCCGCACGCTTCCAGCAGCATGCCCAGCGTGGCCGCCGCGTCGACGTTGTCGTCCACCACCAGCAGCCGCAGCGGCCGCCGCCCGCCGGGCGCCGCGCCGGCCGTGTCCGGGGCCGCGGCGCGCGGCGCCGCTTGCGTGGCGGGCTCCATCAGCGGCAGCGCCACCTCGAACGTGCTGCCCTGGCCCAGTCCCGGACTCGTGCAGAGGACGGTGCCGCCGTGCAGTTCGACGAGGTTCTTGACGAGCGCGAGGCCCAGCCCGAGGCCGCCCTGGGCGCGGTCGACCGAGCGCTGCGCCTGCGTGAACAGGTCGAACACGTGTCCCGTCAATTCCGGCTCGATGCCGATGCCTTCGTCGCGCACGACGAGCAGCAGCCGGCCGCGCGCCGCGTCGACGGTCGCTGCCACGTCGATGCGGCGATCTTCCTGCGTGTACTTGGCCGCGTTGTTCAGGAGGTTCGCCAGCACCTGCACGAGACGCGCCCGGTCGCCCAGCACGGTGGCGTCCGGGTCGGCGATGTCGACGGCGAGGTGCTGACGGCGCGCCTCGAACATGGGGCGCACCTGCTCGATCGCCTCGTCGACGATGGTGCGCGCCGCCACGGGCGCGCGCGCGAGCGTGACGAGCCCGCGCGTCACGCGCGAGACGTCCAGCAGGTCGTCCACGAGGCTCGTCATGTGGCGCACCTGGCGGCCGATGATGGCGCTGCTCTGGCGCACCCTCGCTTCATCGAGGCGGCCGATGCGCAGCAAATCGGCGGCGGCGCTGATCGGCGCCAGCGGGTTCCTCAGCTCGTGCGCCAGCATCGCGAGGAATTCGTCCTTGCGGCGGTCGGCCGCGTGCAGCTTGTCCTCGGCGGCCCTGCGCTCCGTCACGTCGCGGAAGAACGACACGAGGCCCCCGTCGGCCGTCGGATAGGCGCGCACCTCGCACCAGATCTCGCCGCCGTCCGCCATGCGCTGGCGGTACTCCGCCGTGCCGGCCAGGCGGTCGCGCATCACGCGGCGATACATGCGCCCCGCCGCGCTGTCGATCGCTTCCGGCCAGATGTCCCAGTGGTTGCGGCCGATGATGTCGTCCGCGTCCATGTGCGCGATGCGCAGGCCGGCCGGGTTGATCTGCAGGACGGTCCAGTCGCTGGCGAGCAGCATGAAGCCTTCCGCGATCGTGTCGAGGATCGTGCGACTGCGGTCGCGCTCCTCGCGCAGCGTGCCCTGCACGCGCGCCAGGTCGGCGGCCGCGCGGATGCGCTCGGCCGTGCCCCGTGCCAGCGCCACTTCCGCGTCGGTCCAGGCGTGGGGACGGTCGAGGCCCAGCACGAGGAAGGCCTGCAGGCGCCCGCTGCGGCGCAGCGGCACCGCGAGGCAGGCCTGGATGTCCAGCGCGAGATACGTGCCCTGGTGCGCGGCCGTGCGCGGGTCGGTGCGCACGTCGGCCACCGCGACGACGTCGCCCGCGCGGCCGGCGCGCTCGAGCTCCGGCCCGAACGCGTCGAGGGCGAACGTGTGGCCCGCGACGCCGGCGAGGCCGGGCCGGCACCAGTCGCGCGGCACCGCCATCGTGGCGAGCGCGTCGTCGACCTCGCCGTACAGCACGCGCGCCATGCCCAGCTCCAGGCCCAGCAGGGTGCAGCCCTTGCGGATGGCGTCGTCGCTCGACGCGAGCGGCCGCAGCGCATCGGCCACCGTCAGTTCGAACGCGGCGCGGCGCTCGGCCTGCACGCGGGACGTCGTCTCGATGCAGGTGCAGTACAGGCCGGCCACGCGGCCGTGGCCGTCGTGCAGCGGGGAATACGAAAACGTGAACCAGGTCGCCTCGCGAAAGCCCTTGCGCTCCATCGCCAGGGGCAGGTCTTCGAAATAGGCGGAGATGTTCGACAGCGCGCGGTCGACGATCGGCACGAGGTCGGGCCAGATCTCGGACCACACCTGCTGGAACGGCGCGCCGAACGCGGCCGGGTGCTTGTCGCCGAGGATGGGGATGTAGGCGTCGTTGTACAGGAAGCGCAGGTCGGGCCCCCACGCGACGAACATCGGGAAGGCGGAGCTGAAGGCCATCGACACGGCGGTGGCCAGCTCCGGCGGCCAGCCGGCGGGCGGACCGAGCGGCGACGTGCTCCAGTCGTGCTCCCGCAGGAGACGCCGGACGTCGCTGTCTCCGCCGAGGCCGGCGGTGGTACGCAAGATGTCAGCCATGGGCCGATTTTCGCATACCTGCCTTGCGACCCCATGCACGATTGCAACTTCGTGTCCGGGGCCGCCTGGTCGCTTTACAGTTTAATGAAGTGCTCGCGGTAGTAGCGCAGCTCTTCGATGGACTCGATGATGTCGGCCAGCGCCGTGTGTTTCTGCGCCTTCTTGAAGCCGGACGCCAGTTCCGGCTTCCAGCGGCGGCACAGTTCCTTCAACGTGGACACGTCCAGGTTACGGTAGTGGAAGAACGCTTCCAGCTTCGGCATGCCGCGCGCCATGAAGCGGCGGTCCTGGCAGATCGAGTTGCCGCACATCGGCGACTTGTTCGCCGGCACCCACTGCCTCAGGAAGGCGATCAGCTGCTCCTCGGCCTGGGCCTCGTCCACCGTCGACGCCTTCACGCGGTCGATCAGGCCCGAACGGCCGTGCGTGCCCTTGTTCCAGGCATCCATCTTGTCCAGCGTGGCGTCGCTCTGGTGCACTGCGATCACGGGACCTTCGGCCAGCACGTTCAGGTTGGCGTCCGTGACGACGGCGGCCACTTCGATGATGCGGTCGTTGTCCGGGTCGAGGCCGGTCATTTCCATGTCGATCCAGACGAGGTTGAATTCGTTCGGACGCGGGGTCGCTGCTTCAGTAGGGGTAGCTTGTGACATAATTCTCTCTTCGCTTAAAGCTAAACCAGCATTTTCTCACAGGCATAGCATGCTTTCATCCGCGTTTTCGGTTTTGTTCGTCGTCTTCCTGCTGCTGACCCTCGGCCTGCGTTACTGGCTGGCCCGGCGGCACATCCGTCACGTGCTGCGGCACCGCGACAGCGTGCCGGCCGAATTCGCCGAAAAAATCCCCCTGTCCGCGCACCAGAAAGCGGCCGACTACACGGTCGCCAAGACCCGCTTCGGCCTGTGGGCCGCGCTGTGGAACACGCTCGTGCTGACCGGCTTCACCCTGCTGGGCGGCCTGCAGGCGCTGTCGACCGCGCTGCTGCACGCGACGGGCCCCGGTATGGTGCACCAGATCCTGTTGATCGTCGCGTTCGCCATCGTCTCCGGTGCGCTCGACCTGCCGTTCTCGTACTACCGCCAGTTCGTGCTGGAAGAACGCTTCGGCTTCAACAAGATGACGGTCGGCCTGTGGATCGCCGATGCCGTCAAGGGCGCCCTCGTCGGCGCCGTCATCGGCCTGCCGCTGCTGTGGGTCGTCCTCACCTTGATGGACAAGACGGGCACGCTGTGGTGGCTGTACGCGTGGCTCGTGTGGAGCGGCTTCCAGCTGTTGATGATGGTGCTGTACCCGACCGTCATCGCACCGCTGTTCAACAAGTTCACGCCGCTCGCGGACGACACGCTGAAGGCGCGCATCGAAGGCCTGATGGCGCGCGTGGGCTTCGCCGCGAAGGGCCTGTTCGTGATGGACGGCAGCAAGCGCTCCGCGCACGGCAACGCGTATTTTTCCGGCTTCGGCGCCAATAAACGCATCGTGTTCTTCGACACCCTGCTGTCGCGCCTCGCGCCGGCCGAAGTCGAAGCCGTGCTTGCGCACGAACTGGGACACTTCAAGCTGAAGCACATCGTCAAGCGCATCGTCGTGCTGTTCGCGCTGTCGCTCGCGTTCCTCGCGCTGCTCGGCTGGCTGAAGACGCAAGTGTGGTTCTACACGGGCCTCGGCGTGCTGCCCCTGCTGGGCCAGTCGAACGATGCGATGGCCCTGCTGCTGTTCTCGCTCGCGCTGCCCGTCTTCGCATTCCCCTTCTCGCCGCTGACGTCGATCACGTCGCGCAAGCACGAGTTCGAGGCGGACGCGTTCGCCGCGAGCCACAGCGACGCGCGCGACCTCGTGTCCGCGCTCGTCAAGATGTACGAAGACAATGCGTCGACCCTGACACCGGACCCGCTGCACTCCGCGTTCTACGATTCGCATCCGCCGGCCTCGGTGCGCATCCGCCAGCTGCGCCTCGCGGGGGCCGCATGAGCCTCGTCGACCGCTACTCTGTGCACGGCGCACCCGCGCTGGACGATGCCGCGATCCAGACTCTTCTGGCCGAGGTGCCGGATTGGCGCCTCAATGGCACGCGCCTCGAGCGCGAGTTCATGTTCCGCGACTTCCACGAGACGATGGAATTCGTGAACGCCCTCGCCTTCATGATCCACCGCGAAGACCACCACCCCGACCTGACGGTGGGCTACCGCCGCTGCACCGCGTCGTGGACGACGCATTCGGCCGGCAACCGCCTGTCCGAGAACGATTTTATTTGCGCAGCCAAGGCGGACGCCCTGTACGCGGGACGGGCGGGCGCATGACGAAACACGACTTGACAGGCACCATCGTCGCGGCACACGGCCGCCACTATCTCGCCGACGTCGACGGCGAATTCCTCCAGTGCGTCACGCGCGGCAAGAAGACCAATGTGGCGGTCGGCGACGTCGTGCACCTGAAGCGCACGTCGAACGACCAGGCCGTGATCGAGAAGATCGCCGAGCGCACCACGTTGCTGTACCGCTCCGACCAGTACAAGAGCAAGCTGCTGGCGGCGAACATCACGCGGCTGTTCATCGTCATCGCGACGGAACCGAGCTTCGCGGACGACCTCGTGTCGCGCGCCCTCGTCGCGTGCGAGGCGGCCGGCGTCGACGCGCACCTCATCCTGAACAAGGTCGACCTCGAACCCAACCTCGCCCGCGCGCGCGAACGCGCGAGCCTGTACACGAACCTCGGCTATCCGCTGCACGAAGTCTCCGCGAAGACGCATCCCGAGGAGACCGTCGCCACGCTCACGCCGCTGCTGCAGGGCCAGTCGTCGATCCTGATCGGCCAGTCGGGCATGGGCAAATCGTCGCTCGTGAATTTGCTGGTACCCGATGCCGACATCGCCGTGCGCGAAATCTCGGAAGCGCTGGACACGGGCAAGCACACGACGACCTTTACGCGCCTGTACAAGCTGCCGGCGGGTGGCACGTTGATCGACTCGCCCGGTTTCCAGGAATTCGGGCTGTACCACCTGACGGAAGGCATGCTGGAACGGGCATTCGTCGAGTTCAAGCCCTACCTGGGCGGTTGCAAGTACTACAACTGCCGCCACCTGGCGGAACCGCAGTGCGCCGTGCTGCAGGCCGTCGCGGACGGCAAGATCGCGAAGCTGCGCCACGACCTGTACGCCCAGCTGCTGCACGAGTCGGCGCAGACGTTGTACTGACAACTTTCCGAGCCGAATTTTCCGGCAGATATGTAAAAACGCTTATAATCCAAGAGATTATCGTATCTCAGACACAACATGGCTGGCACGACTCCCACCAACATCAAGCATTTCCTGCAGTTCTCCGACTTCACCCGCGCCGAGTTCGAGTACCTGATCGAGCGTGCGACCGTCATCAAGCGCAAGTTCAAGAACTACGAGATCTACCACCCGCTCGTCGACCGCACGCTCGTCATGGTGTTCGAGAAGAATTCCACGCGCACGCGCCTGTCGTTCGAGGCGGGCATGCACCAGCTGGGCGGCGCCGCGATCTACCTGAACACGCGCGACAGCCAGCTGGGACGCGGCGAACCCGTCGAGGACGCGGGCCAGGTCATGTCGCGCATGTGCGACATCATCATGGTGCGCACGTTCGGCCAGGACATCATCGAGCGCTTCGCGGCGCACTCGCGCGTGCCGGTGATTAACGGCCTGACGAACGAACACCACCCGTGCCAGGTGCTGGCCGACATCTTCACGTACTACGAGCACCGCGGCTCCATCGTCGGCAAGACGGTGGCGTGGATCGGCGACGCCAACAACATGCTGTACTCGTGGCTGCAGGCGGCCGAGGTGTTCGGCTTCCACCTGAACGTGTCGACGCCGAAAGGCTACGACCTGGACCCGGCGCTCGTCACGACGAAGAACTACACGCTGTTCGAGAACCCGTCGGACGCGTGCGCCGGCGCGCACCTCGTGAACACGGACGTGTGGACGAGCATGGGCTACGAAAAGGAAAACGCCGAGCGCCTGAAGGCATTCGACGGCTTCATCGTCGACGAGGCGAAGATGGCGCGCGCCAGCAGCGACGCGCTGTTCATGCACTGCCTGCCCGCGCACCGCGGCGAGGAAGTGTCGGCCGGCGTCATCGACGGTCCGCAATCCGTCGTCTGGGACGAGGCCGAGAACCGCCTGCACGTGCAGAAGGCGCTGATCGAATACCTGCTGCTGGGCCGCATCGAAGACAAACCCTGACACCACCTTGAGCCTGATCGTCGGCCCGCTGAGGGCCGGCTGACCATCATCCCCCTCCACATCTGACACCACTGGAACTTCCATGAGCGACATTAAAAAAGTAGTCCTCGCCTACTCGGGCGGCCTCGACACCTCCGTCATCCTCAAATGGCTGCAGGATCACTACCAATGCGAAATCGTCACCTTCACCGCCGACCTGGGCCAGGGTGAAGAGCTGGAGCCGGCGCGCGCGAAGGCGCTGAAGTTCGGCATCAAGCCGGAAAACATCTACATCGACGACGTGCGCGAAGAGTTCGTGCGCGACTTCGTGTTCCCGATGTTCCGCGCCAACACCGTCTACGAAGGCGAATACCTGCTGGGCACGTCGATCGCGCGTCCGCTGATCGCCAAGCGCCTGATCGAGATCGCCAACGAAACGGGCGCCGACGCCGTGTCGCACGGCGCGACCGGCAAGGGCAACGACCAGGTCCGCTTCGAGCTGGGCGCGTACGCGCTGAAGCCGGACGTCAAGATCATCGCCCCGTGGCGCGAGTGGGACCTGCTGTCGCGTGAAAAACTGCTGAAGTACGCGGAAGACGCCGGCATCGAGATCGACATGAAGCACAAGAACGGCGGCGCGCCGTACTCGATGGACGCCAACCTGCTGCACATCTCGTTCGAAGGCCGCCACCTGGAAAACCCGAGCGCGGAAGCCGAGGAATCGATGTGGCGCTGGACCGTGTCGCCGGAAGCGGCACCGGACGAGGCCGAGTACCTGGACATCGAATACGAACACGGCGACATCGTGGGCCTGAACGGCAAGAAGATGACGCCGGCGCAAGTCCTCACGGAACTGAACCGCCTCGGCGGCAAGCACGGCATCGGCCGCCTGGACCTCGTGGAAAACCGCTACGTCGGCATGAAGTCGCGCGGCTGCTACGAAACCCCGGGCGGCACGATCATGCTGCGCGCGCACCGCGCCATCGAGTCGATCACGCTGGACCGCGAAGTGGCGCACCTGAAGGACGACCTGATGCCGCGCTACGCGAGCCTGATTTATAACGGCTACTGGTGGGCGCCGGAACGCGTCGCGCTGCAGACGCTGATCGACCACACGCAGAAGAGCGTCAACGGCTGGGTGCGCATCAAGCTGTACAAGGGCAACGTGATCGTCGTGTCGCGCGATTCGAAGACGGATTCGCTGTTCGACATGAACATCGCGACGTTCGACGAAGACGGCGGCGCCTACAACCAGGCCGACGCCGGCGGCTTCATCAAGCTGAACGCGCTGCGCATGCGTATCGCCGCGAAGGCGCGCGCAAAACGCGGTCAGTAAGCCACACGAGCCTTGCCCGACGAGCCGCCGCTCCGCGAGGACCGGCGGCTTTTTCATGGCCACCGTTCTTGCGAAGCGGCCCGCCGCCGCGCTACCATCGCGTCTCCTTTGGCGGACACCATGAGCGATCACAGCGACAATCCCTGCCTGACGTGCGGCGCGTGCTGCATGACCTACCGCGTCTCCTTCTACTGGGCCGACGGCGACGCGCGCGGCCTGCCGCCCGCCCTCACGGAGCGGGTCAATGCGCACGTCGCCTGCATGGCGGGCACGAACTCGAATACGCCCCGCTGCACGGCCCTGGAGGCGGGCCCCGGCGGCCACGTCGCATGCCGCGTCTACGAGCAGCGCCCCGATCCGTGCCGCGAGGTGCAGGTCGGCGACGACAAGTGCCGCCACGCGCGCACACGGCACGGCCTGCCCGCGCTATCCTGAACAAGCCGGCCCCGGCCGCGCGTTTCATCCGTGCGGGAATTTCCGTGAAGCCAATAAACTGATACATTCACGACGTATCCCCCGACACAATGGAGAGCGCATGTTTTACAATTTGAGCATCAGGAACAAACTCGTCGCGGGCTTCGGCGCCATCGTCGCGATCATCCTGTTCCTGCTGATCCTCGCTTATAACAATTTCGCCAGCCTGTCCGAGGGCAACCGGTGGAACCGCCACACGCTGGACGTGCTGCTGGAAGTCGACCGCATCGCCGCGTCCGTGCTGCAGGTGCAGGCGTCCGTGCGCGGCTATGTATTGACGGGTAACGAGACGCTCGTCGCGCCGATCCGCAACGACTACGCGACGGCGCGTACCCACCTGAAGCGCGTCCAGGCCATGACCGTCGACAATGCCCAGCAGCAGGAACGGCTGCGCCGGCTCGATACGCTGCTCTCCACGTGGATGGACCAGTCGGTCACGCCGCAGATCGACATCCGCCGCACCGCCGGCGCGTCGGGCGCGGTGAACGTGTCGCCGCGGATCGAAGCCATGATCCTGGCGGGCACGAGTTCCGTCGGCGCCGTCCGCGACGTACTGGACGACATCGAGGCCGAGGAGACACGCCTGCTCGTCCAGCGCCAGAAGGGCACCGACACGCTGCGCGAGACGATGACCATGCTGCTGACGGCGGGCGGCGTCGTCTGCGTCGTGCTCGCGGTGCTCATCTCCACCCTGCTCGTGCGCGCGATCTCGCGTCCGCTGGACAGCCTGATGCGGGCGGCCGGCCAGATCGCCGGCGGCACGCATGGCGCCCGCGCGGAGGTTCTGTCGCGCGACGAACTGGGCCAGGTGGCGCTGGAATTCAACCGCATGGCCCAGGCCATCGAAGACAGCCAGTCCAAGGAACAGGCGGCGACGAGCACGCTGCGCGCCAAGGTCGACGCGCTGCTCGACGTCGTGTCGAAAGCCGCGCGCGGCGACCTCACGGGCACGATCGAGATCGCGGGCAGCGACGCCATCGGCCGCCTGGGCGAAGGCCTGGCCACCATGTTCGGCAACCTGCGCAGCCTGCTGAACAACGTGCAGCGGGCGGGCATCCAGGTCACCACGTCGGCCACGCAGATCGCCGCGTCGGCGCGCGAGCAGGAAGCGACGGGCATCGAGCAGGCGCAGACGAGCGTCGAGGTCCTGTCGACGACGCGCGAGATCTCCGCGAACACGTCGCAGCTGCTGCGCACGATGGAGGAAGCGACGGAGGTGGCCGACTACACGACGTCCGCCACGGCCGAGGCGCAGGACAATCTCAAGCGCATGGACCAGTCGATGCAGCAGATGGTCACGGCCACCGACGCGATCAGCGCGAAGCTCGCGACCTTGTCGGAAAAGGCCAGCAACATCAACGGCGTGCTGACGACCATCACCAAGGTTGCGGACCAGACCAACATCCTGTCGCTGAACGCCGCGATCGAGGCCGAGAAGGCCGGCGAGGCGGGCCGCGGCTTCGCCGTCGTCGCCAGCGAGATCCGGCGCCTGGCCGACCAGACGTCCGTGTCGACGTGGGACATCGAGCAGATGCTGAAGGAGATGCAGTCCGCCGTGTCGGCCAGCGTCATGGGCATGGACAAGTTTACCGAGGACATCCGCCGCAGCGTGGACGAGGCGCGCCACGTGGGCGAGCAGCTGTCCGGCATGACGGAACAGGTGAGCAAGCTGGCGCCCCGCTTCGACCTCGTGCTGCAGGGGATGCAGTCGCAGGCCGTCGGCGCGCAGCAGATCACTGAGACGATGACGCAGCTGTCCGAGGCGAGCCAGCAGACGGTCGATTCGCTGAAGGCCACGAGCGAGGCCGTGCACCAGCTGCAGTATGCCGCCACGGACCTGCAGCAGTCCGTCGCCACGTTCTCCGTCACCCAATAAAAGTCAACGGGCCCGCGATGAAAGTGATGGTGTTCCACATCGGCGCCGACCGCTACGCACTGCCCCTCGCGGACGTGCTGCGCGTGCTGCCCGTGGCGAGCCTGAAGGCGCTGCCGGGCGCCCCCGATTTCGTGCGCGGCCTGCTCGACCTGCACGGCGAGCCGGTGCCCGTCGTCGACCTCTCGCGCCTGGCCGGCGCGCCGCCGGACGCCGTCCGCTACGACACCCGTATCCTGCTCGTCGACGTGCCCGTCGGCGGCCGGCGCCGCAGGCTGGGCCTGAAGGCCGAGCGCGTGATCGGCGTGGCCACCATCGACGGGCCGCTGGCCGATGCGGGTGTCGCCAGCGCGCCGTGGCTCGGCCAGGTCGCGGCCGGCACGGAAGGCATGCTGCAACTGGTTGCCCCCGACCGCATGCTCGCGCCGGACGTCGAAGCGCTGCTGTTCGGCGCGGGAGAATCCGCATGAATCTCACGTACCGCCTGCGCGCCGCCACGGGACTGGACCTGACGGTGGCCACCGTCGAGCGCGCGGTACGCGAGCGCATGCGCGCGACGGGCGCCGGCCTCGATTACGACCCGCACCCGGGCACGCCGGAATTCGACGCGCTCGTCGACCTCGTCGTCGTGCCGGAATCGTGGATCCTGCGCGACCCCGCCCAGTTCGACACGGCGCTGCGCTTCGTGCAGGCGCGCGTGGCGGCGCAGCCGGGACGGCCCGTGCGCGTGCTGTCGCTGCCCTGCGCGGGCGGCGAGGAACCGTACACGCTGGCGATGCTGCTCGCGCGCGCCGGCATCGGGCCGGACGCGTGCCGCATCGACGCGTTCGACCTGTCGCACGAGGCCATCGCCCGCGCCCGCGCGGGCCACTACACGCGCAACGCGTTCCGCGGCGACGACCGCGGCCTGCGCGAACGCTTCTTCACGGACGACGGCGACGGCTGCGTGATCGGTGACGTGCCGCGCGCCTACGTCGTGTTCGGGCAAGCGAACCTGTTCGACCTCGACCCGCACCGGACCGGCACCTACGACCTCGTGTTCTGCCGCAACCTGCTGATCTATTTCGACGCGGCCCGGCAGGCGCGCGCGGCCGCGTGCCTGCTCGCGCTGCTGGCCGACGACGGCCTGCTGCTCGCGGGCCATGCCGAGGCGCCCGCGCTGTGCCGCCACGGCTTCGGCCCCGCGACACCGCGCGCCACGTCGGTGCTGCGCAAGCAGGGACGGCGCCGCGCCCGCATCTTACCCGCAGCGGTGCCCGCGGCCGTGCGCGCCCGGCCGGTCGCATCGCGCCCGGCCGCGGCACCGACCGTGACAACGCCGCCGGCCGCCCCGGTCCCCCGCGACCTGCTGGCAGACGCACGGCGCCACGCGAACGCGGGCCGCCTGGCCGAAGCGGAGCAAAGCTGCCGCACCGCCCTGGCGCTGCGCGCGGACGATGCCGAGGCGTGGTTCCTGCTGGGGCTCACGGCCGAATGCGCGGGCCGGCCGCAGGAGGCCGAGCGCGACTGGCGGCGCTGCGTGTACCTCGACCCGGACCACTACGAAGCCTTGTGCGCCCTGGCCCTGCTGCTCGAACAGCGGGGCGACGCGGACGCCGGGGCCGGCTTCAAGCGGCGCGCGGCGCGCGTGCATGCGCGGCGCGGGAGCACGACGGCATGAAGCATCTGCCCGTGCGCCCATGGAAGGACGACGCCTGCTGGCGCCGCATCGGCGTGGCCGGCGACCGCAGCTGCCCCGAGCTCGCGCAATACGTCCACTGCCGCAACTGCCCCGTGTACGCGGGCGCCGCGCAGCACAACCTGCAGCGGCCCGTCGAAGCCGACTACCGCGACGCCTGGGCGCGCGAGCTGGCCCGTCCCCTGCCCCCGCCCGCGCGCACGGACGCCGCCGCGATGGCGTTCCGCGTCGGCACAGAATGGCTGGCCGTGCCGCTGGCGCTCGCGACGGAAGTGGCGCCGCTGGCGCCCGTGCACCGCCTGCCGCACCGCGACGGCGGCGCACTGCTGGGCGTCGTCAGCGTGGGTGGCCGCCTGCTGCCCGCCGTATCGCTCGCGCGCCTGATGGGCGTCGACACGGACGCGGCCCCGCCACCCGCGGGCCGCCACGCGTTCGCGCGCCTGCTCGTGCTGGCCCCCGGCGGCCAGCGCATCGCGCTACCGGTGGACGAGGTCCACGGCGTGCTGCGCCACGCGCAAGACGCCCTGCGGCCGCCCGCCGCCAACGTGGGACGCGCGCCGTCGCCCCTCGTCGCGGGCATGATCGCCGACGGCGCGCTGGAAGCGGCGCTGCTCGACACGGCACGGCTGGCCGCACAACTGGAGGGCGTGCTGCGATGAGCATGGACGACGAGGACCTGAGCGGCTATTCGATGCTGGACCTGTTCCGCATGGAGACGCGCGAACAGATGCGCGTGCTGACGGACGGCCTGCTGCAGCTCGAACAGGGCACGGCCGACGCCGCGATGCTCGAGGCGATGATGCGGGCAGCCCATTCCGTCAAGGGCGCCGCCGTGATCGTCGGCCTGGACCCCGCGGTGCGGCTCGCACACGCGATGGAGGACGTGCTGGTCGCCGCGCAGGAAGGCCGCGCGCGGCTGGACGCGGACGGGGTCGACGTGCTGCTCGGCGCCGTCGACCTGCTGCAGGAACTGGCGCTGACGTCCGAACCGGGCAAGCGCACGCCGCACGCGAACCGCCTGGCGCGGATGCTGACGATGCTGCGGGCGCTGCTCGAGCAGGACGCGGCGGCGCCGGCCGACGTGGCCGCGCCCGAACCGGCGCCCACGGCGGAACCTGCCCTCGCACCGGAACCCGAGCCTGTACCGGAGCCCGCCCCTGCGCCCGAGCCTGCACAGGCACCGACACCGCCCGCGGCGGCACCTGCCCCCGCGGCACCCGCGGCACCCGACTCCGGCGGCGACCTGCTGACGCTGGCCGGCCAAGCGCGCCTGCAGGCAGGCCAGCTGCGGCCATGGATCGCCGGGCTGCAGCGCTACAAGCGCTACCAGCACGGCGTGTTCGACGCGCTGGAGCGGCTGCAGGACGCCATCCGCGCGACGGGCGATCCGCACCTGGCCGAACTGGCGCAGCGCGTCGCGGACCGGGCCACCCCGCTGCGCGACACCCTGCTGCAGACGATCGAAGGCGCCGAGCACTACGAGCGTCGGGCGCTGGCCGTGTCCGCGCGCCTCGCGGACGAAGTGCTGGCGCTGTCGATGTGCCGCTTCGCCGACGGCGTGCGCGGCCTGCCCCGCATGGTGCGCGACCTGGCCCGCGGCCTCGGCAAGGACGTGCGCGTCGACATCGAGGGCGGCGCCACGCTCGTCGACCGCGCCGTGCTGGCGCGCATGGACGCGCCGCTGAACCAGCTGCTGCGCAACGCCGTCGACCACGGCATCGAGCTGCCTGCCGAGCGCACCGCGGCCGGCAAGCCGGCACACGGCACGATCCGGCTGGAAGCGCGCCACCGCGGCGGCATGCTGTCGCTCGTCGTGGAAGACGACGGCCGCGGCGTCGATCCGGAGCGCATCCGCGCGGCCGCCGTGCGGCGCCAGATCGCGGCGCCCGCGTTCGCACCCGCGCTGTCGCAGGCGGAGCTGATGGAATTCCTGTTCCTGCCCGGCTTTTCGCTGAAGGACAGCGCCACCGAATTGTCCGGCCGCGGCGTCGGCCTGGACGTCGTGCACGACACGGTGCGCGCGATGAACGGCACGGTGCGCGCGGAATCGGCGCCGGGAGCGGGCTTCCGCACCGTGATCACGCTGCCGCTCACGCAATCGATCGTGCGCGCCCTCGTCGTCGACGTGGCCGGCGAAGCGTATGCGCTGCCCATCGCGCGCGTGGAACGGGTGCTGCGGGTGCCGGCGACCGCCGTGCTCACGCTGCAGGGCCGGCAATACGTCAAGACGGGCGCGGACGGCGAAGATGCCGAGGAACTGGGCATCGTCGCCGCCAGCCAGGTGCTGGGCCTGGGCGAAGGCGTCGCCGGCACGGACCTGGCGCTCGTCGCGATCGGCACGGGACGCGAGCGCTACGGCCTTGCCGTCGACGCCGTGCACGGCGAACAAAGCCTGACGGTGCAGCCGCTCGAGCCCACGTTCGGCAAGCTGCGCGACGTGGCCGCCGGGGCACTGCTCGACGACGGCACGCCGGTGCTGATCCTGGACGTGCCCGACCTGCTGCAATCCATCGCGCGCCTGCTCGGCACGGGGGCCGCGCTGCGCCTCGCGCCCGGTGCGCCGGCGGCCGCAAGTGCGCGCCGCGTGCTCGTCGTCGACGATTCGCTGACGGTGCGCGAGATGCAGCGCAAGCTGCTGGCGGCGCGCGGCTACCGCGTCGACGTGGCGCTCGACGGCGAGGACGGCTGGAACCAGTTGCGCGCGGCCGAGTACGACCTCGTGATCACGGACATCGACATGCCGCGGCTGGACGGCATCGGCCTGCTGGAACGCATCCGGCGCGACCCGCGCCTGCACCGGCTCCCGGTGATGATCGTGTCGTACAAGGACCGCCCCGAAGACCGCGCGCGCGGCCTGGAAGCGGGTGCCGACTACTATCTCGCCAAGGGCGCGTTCCACGACGCCACGCTGCTCGACGCCGTGCGCGACCTGGTCGGCGCGGCCCACGGAGAAGGAACGCCATGAGGATCGGCATCGCCAACGACAGTCCCACCGCCGCCGAGGCGCTGCGCCGCGCGCTGGCCGGCAGCGAGCACCAGGTCGCGTGGACTGCGCGCACGGGCGCCGACGCCGTGCGCCTGTGCCGCGACCTGCCGCCCGACCTCGTACTGATGGACCTCGCCATGCCCGTGATGGACGGCGTCGAGGCCACGCGCCGCATCATGCGCGAGGCGCCGTGCGCGATCCTCGTCGTCACCGCGGCACCGCAGGACAACGTCGGCCAGGTGTTCCGCGCGCTCGGCGCCGGTGCCCTCGACGTGACGGCGACGCCCGTGCTGCTCGGGCAACCGGGCGGCGAGGCCGCGCTGCTGGCGAAGATCCGCACGATCGCCAAGCTGATCGCGGCGACACCGGCCGCCCCCGCCGCCGCCGCAGGTGCGCCGGCCGGCAACGCCTCCGGCGTCGCGCGCCTCGTCGCGATCGGCGCATCCACCGGCGGGCCCAACGCGCTGGCGCGCCTGTTCGCGCGCTGGCGGCCGCCGCCCGACACCGCGGCCGTCGTCGTCCAGCACATCGACCCCGCGTTCGCCGTCCAGCTGGCGCGCTGGCTGAACGAACAGACCGGCGTGCCCGTGCGGCCGATCGCCGCCGGCGACGCGGTCGAAGGCGGCATCGTGCAGGTGGCTGCCAGCGACGACCACCTGCGCCTCACCCCGCGCCACCGGCTCGTCTACGATGCCAATCCCAGGGACGAGGTGTACCGGCCGTCGATCGACGTGTTCTTCCACTCGGTGGCCCGGCACTGGGAACGCGCCGCCACCGGCGTCCTCCTGACGGGCATGGGCCGCGACGGCGCGGCCGGGCTGCTCGCCATGCGCGGCGCGGGCCAGGCCACGATCGCCCAGGACGAGGCCAGCAGCGCCGTGTACGGCATGCCGCGCGCGGCGGCGGACATCGGCGCGGCCGAAAAGATTTTACCCATTGATAATATCGCGGACGCATTGCGGTAGAATGACGATCTTCATCGCTTTTCCTTCCGCCAACGTTCCAGTCCGATGTTCGCAGCCAGCCACACTCCAGCCGTCACGCGGGACGCCGTCATGCGGGACCCCGACGACACGATGCGCGTCCTGCTGGTCGACGACCAGCTCATCATCGTCGAGGCCGTCCGCCGCATGCTGGCCGGCTATCCCGACATCGAATTCCACTACGTGACCGATCCGCGTGCCGCGCGCGCGGCGGCGCTGCGCCTGCGGCCCTCGGTGATCCTGCAGGACCTCGTCATGCAGGGCGGCGACGGCTTCGACCTGATCCGTTCCTACATGGAAGACGAGGTCTTGCGCGACGTACCCGTGATCGTCCTGTCGACCAAGGAAGAAGCGAAGCTGAAGGCGCACGCGTTCGCCGTGGGCGCACACGACTACCTCGTCAAGCTGCCGGACGAACTGGAACTCGTGGCGCGCATCCGCCACCATTCGGACGGCTACATCAGCCGCCTGCAGCGCGATGCCGCATGGCGCGAGCTGCGCGCGAGCCAGGAAGAACTGGCGCGGGCCAACGAGGAATTGCGCCGCCTGGCCGCACTGGACGGGCTGACGGGCATCGCCAACCGCCGCCGCTTCGACGAAGCGCTGCAGGCGGAATGGCAGCGGGGCCGGCGCAACGGGTCGCCGCTCGCGCTGTTGCTGTGCGACGTCGACCATTTCAAGCTGTACAACGACGGTCTCGGCCACCCGGCCGGCGACCTGTGCCTCAAGAAGACGGCCGCCGTGCTGACGGGCCAGCTGAAGCGCCCGGCCGACCTCGCGGCGCGCTACGGTGGCGAGGAATTCGCGCTGCTGCTGCCGGACACCGACCTGGCCGGCGCCGTGCGCGTGGCCGAAGCGTGCCGCGCCGGGCTCGCGCAGCTGGCGCTGCCGCATCCGGGCGCACCAAACGGCGCCGTCACGATGTCGCTGGGCGTTGCATGCATGCTGCCGGGCGGAGACGCCCCCGCCGACGTGCTCGTCGCCCGCGCCGACGCCGCGCTGTATGCGGCCAAGCGCGGCGGCCGCGACCGCGTCAGCCCGGACGCCTGAGTCACACCAGCACGGGTTCCGGCTCCAGCCGCACGCCGAAGCGCGCCGCGACGTCGTCCTGGATGGCGCGCGCCAGTGCCAGGATCTCGGCGCCCGTCGCGCCGCCGTTGTTGACCAGCACGAGCGCCTGCTTCGGATAGACGCCGGCGCGGCCGAGGTTTTTCCCTTTCCAGCCGCAGCGGTCGATCAGCCAGCCGGCCGCCAGTTTTTCGCTGCCGTCCGGCTGCGCGTGGTGCACGAGGTCGGGCCACGTGTCCAGCAGGCGTGCGCACTGTTCGCGCGACACGACGGGATTCTTGAAGAAGCTGCCCGCATTGCCGATCTCGGCGGGATCGGGCAGCTTGCGCCGGCGGATCGCGATCACGGCGTCCGCCACCTGGCGCGGCGTCGGCGTGGCGCTGCCCTGCGCCGCGAGCGCCTGCGCCAGTTCCGCGTAGCGCAGGTTCGGCGTCCACGCGCGCGGCAGCGCGAACGTCACGTCCAGCACGACGAGCGATGCGCCCTCCGTGTGCTTGAACACACTGTCGCGGTAGCCGAAACGGCAGGCGCTAGCATCCATCGTGCGTGTGGTGCCGTCGGCGAAATCGAACACGGTCAGCGAATGAAAACGGTCTTTCACCTCGGCCCCGTACGCGCCGATGTTCTGGATGGGCGACGCGCCCACCGTGCCCGGGATCAGCGCCATGTTCTCCAGCCCGCCGAGGCCTTGCGCCAGCGTCCATTCGACGAATGCATGCCAGTTCTCGCCCGCGTGGGCGCGCACGAGGACGGCGTCGTCCGTCGTGCCGACGATCTCCTTGCCGGCCAGCGCCATGTGCAGTACGAGCGCCTCCACCTCGTCGCGCGCGATCAGGAGGTTGCTGCCGCCGCCCAGCACGAGCCGCGGCAGCGCCGCCAGCGCGGGGTCAGCCGCGACGGCGGCCAGGTGGCCCGGTTCCGTCACGCGCACGTAGCGCCTGGCGCGCGCGGGAATGCGGAACGTATTGAAGGCAGTGAGGGAAACGTCGTGTGAAAGAGGCAGGTCGGCGAGCATGGCTGGGACGGGTAGTGTTTGGCGCATTATAGTGGGCGGCGCGTTGTTGGTTACAATATCGGCATTCACTACTGTGCAAGACAAAGGAAAAAGAAGATGCCATCGTTTGATGTGGTCTGCGAAGCAGACATGGTCGAAGTCAAGAACGCCGTCGAGCAATCCAACAAGGAAATCGGCACCCGCTTCGACTTCAAGGGCAGCTCGGCCAAGGTCGAGCAGAAGGAACGCGAGATCACCGTGTTCGGCGATTCCGACTTCCAGCTCGGCCAGGTACGTGACGTGCTGTTGAACAAGATGACCAAGCGTAAGGTCGACGTGCGCTTCCTCGACGAGGGCAAGATCGAGAAGATCGGCGGCGACAAGGTCAAGCAGGTGCTCAAGGTGCGCAACGGCATCGAGACGGAAGACGCGAAGAAGATCACGAAGATCATCAAGGAAAGCAAGATGAAGGTGCAGGCGTCGATCCAGGGCGAGACCGTGCGCGTGACCGGCAAGGACCGCGACACCCTGCAGGAAGCCATCGCCCTGCTGCGCAAGGACGTCAAGGACCTGCCGCTGGAATTCAACAACTTCCGCGACTGAGCCCGCGGCCACCGTCGCGTTGCCGCACGACCGTGCGGCAAATGGTGCTCTCGGTGCGTCCCCGCCTGCGGTAAAATGCGGGGGCGCAGACACGCCGGCCAACCGGCGGGGTCGCACGACAGAGAGAGAACAAGATCGTCCAGGGGTGAGCCCCCGGTAGTTAAGGATAACAATGAAACGTGTTGATGATTTCCGCTTGCGTTTGGGTGGCAAGGAATACGTGCCCATCATGATCGGCGGAATGGGTGTGGACATTTCCACGTCGGAACTGGCACTGGAAGCGGCCCGGCTGGGCGGCATCGGCCACATTTCCGATGCGATGGTGCCGGACGTGTCGGACCGCAAGTTCGACACCAGCTTCGTCAAGGAAAAGACCAAGCTCTACAAGTTCAACATCAACAACATGGACAAGTCCGTCGTCCAGTTCGACCTCGAGCGGCTGGCCGAGGCGACGCGCCTGCACGTGGGCGCGACGATGGCGGCGAAGAAAGGCGATGGCCTGATCTTCGTGAACTGCATGGAAAAGCTGACGATGAATGCGCCGAAGGAAACGCTGCGCACCCGTCTGTCGGCAGCACTGGACGCGGGCATCGACGGCATCACGATGTCGGCCGGCCTGCACCTGGGCTCGTTCGAACTCATCAAGGACCATCCCCGCTTCCGTGAGGCCAAGCTGGGCATCATCGTGTCGTCCGTGCGCGCGCTGCAACTGTTCCTGCGCAAGGTTTCGCGCCTGAACCGCAACCCCGACTACGTGATCGTCGAAGGCCCGCTGGCCGGCGGCCACCTGGGCTTCGGCATGGAAGACTGGAAGGACTACGACCTGCACACGATCATGGACGAGATCCATGCGTACCTGAAGGCCGAGCAGCTCGACATCCCGCTGATCGCCGCGGGCGGCATCTTCACGGGCAGCGATGCCGTGGGCTTCCTGGAAAAAGGCGCGGGCGGCGTGCAGGTGGCAACCCGCTTCACGGTGACGCACGAATGCGGCCTGCCGGATGCCGTCAAGCAGGAATACTTCCGCGCCAGCGAAGAAGACATCATCGTCAACGGCGTGTCGCCGACGGGCTATCCGATGCGGATGCTGAAGCAGACGCCCGCGATCGGCTCCGGCATCCGTCCCGGCTGCGAATCGTACGGCTACCTGCTGGACGCGACGGGCAACTGCGCCTACATCAACTCGTACAACCGCGAGGTGCAGGCGAATCCGGGCCAGAAGAACATCCAGGTTTTCGACAAGACGTGTCTGTGCACGCACATGCGCAATTTCAATTGCTGGACGTGCGGCTCGACGACGTACCGCCTGAAGGACACGACGCACAAGCTGTCCGACGGGACTTACCAGATCCTGTCCGCCGAACATGTGTTCAAGGATTACCAGTTCAGCGTGGACAACCAGGTCGCACTCCCGCCGCGCCAGGAGGCGGCGGCCTGACGGGCCAACGGCTTCGACTCCATACGGCGTGCTTCGGCGCGCCGTTTTCGTTTCGCGCTGTCGTTTCGGTATGACATGCGGAACGGAAGCCACGCTCGCCTGTCCAACACGTGTCGACCGCGAAAGCAGGAGCGCAGCATGTCCGATTCCGAACCGCCGAGCCGCTGCATTTTCCTGACGGACGAGACCGGCGCCGTCCAGGCCTGGAACGAGCCCTGCGCGGCCCTGTTCGCCCTGCCCGCGGAACAGATCCTCGGCCGTCCCGTCACAACCTTGTTCACGCCGGCCGGACGCGACGTCTGGGGCGCCGGCTGGGGTGCCCTCACCTGCCGGCCCGACGGGGCCGAGCTGCACGTCGACCTCCATTGCGCGGGCGGGCGCGTGCGCGAAGGCACGCTGACCCTCGCGCCCCTGCTCGACGCGGACGGCACGCAGCACGGCTGCGCCGTCGCCGTCGCCACCGGGCGCGACCGGGGCGGAACGGAAGCCGAGCGCGTGGCGCGCACGCCGCTGTCGGCCATCGTCGACATGTTGCCCGGCACGTTTTACGCGATCAACCACGAAGGCCGGTTCGTGCTGTGGAACCGCAACCTGGAACGGGTCACGGAACTGACGCCCGACGAGCTGGGCGCCACGCGTGCGCTCGACCTGATCGAGCTGGACGCGCGTCCGGCCGTCGCCGCCGCGATGGACGACATCTTCTCGCGCGGCCAGGAAACGCGGCTCGAAGTGGACTACGTCTCCCGCAGCGGGCGCGAGATCCCCATGCTGTTGTGCGGCGCGCGGCTGCGCTGCGACGGCGGCGAGTACCTGTTCGGCATGGGCGTCGACATCAGCGACCGGCGCGACAGCGAGCGGCGGCTGCGCCTGCGCGAGCGCGCGCTGCACGCCGCGAGCAACGGCATCGTGATCACCCGGCTGGAGCACGAGCACAGCGTCATCGAATACGTGAACCCGGCCTTCGAGCGCATCACCGGGTATGTCGAAGAGGAAGTGCTCGGCAAGGAACCGGGCTTCATGGCCGCGCCCGGCATGGACCTCACGGAACGGGCGCAGCTGCGCGAAGCGGTCGCCGCGCGCATGGGCTGCAACGTCGTGCTGCGCAACCTGCGCAAGGACGGCGAGCTGTTCTGGAACGACCTCGCCATCACGCCCGTGCAGGACGAGCACGGCAACGTCACGCACTACATCGGCGTCATCACCGACGTCACGGCCACCAAGCTGCGCACGGCGCACCTGGAACACGAAGTCAACCACGACCCGCTGACGGGCCTGGCCAACCGCAATCTCCTGTGGGACCGGCTCGAGCAGGCGCTGCACCTCGCGCAGCGCCACAAGGCCCTCGTGGCCACCGTGCTCATCGACCTCGACAACTTCAAGACCATCAACGACACCTTCGGCCACGAAGCGGGCGACGTCGTGCTGAAGGTCGTCGCGCGCCGCCTGCAGGCGTCCGTGCGCGACAGCGACACGGTGGCGCGCATGTCCGGCGACGAGTTCGTGCTCGTGCTCGCGAACCAGCCGTCGCTGCGCTTCACGTTGCGCATGGTCGAACGCCTGCGCGAGAGCTTCGCGATTCCCGTCGCATTCAACAACCGCGAAATTCCCGTCGGCGCCAGCGTCGGCGTGTCGCTGTATCCGCACGACGGCGCCACGGCGGCGGAGCTCGTGCGCGCGGCCGATCTCGCGATGTACCACGGCAAGGGCAGCGGCCGCAACGAGGTGCACTTCTTCTCGGCCGACATGAAGTCGACGACGGAAGCCAAGCACCGCATCGAACTGGCGCTGCGCGACGCGCTCGACCGGGACGAGTTGTTCCTGCTGTACCAGCCCCGCGTCACGTTCCGCGACAACCGGGTCGCCGGCTTCGAGGCCCTGTTGCGCTGGCGCCATCCCGAACAGGGCGTGCTGGTACCGGCGCGCTTCCTCGCGGAGGCCGAGGAAAGCGGCGTGATCGTCCCGATCGGCCAGCGCGTGCTCGACCATGCTTGCGCGTTCGCCGCCCAGCTGCGCGCGGCGGGCTTCGGCGACGTGCCCGTCACCGTCAACGTATCGCACCGCGAATACACCCAGCCCGGCTTCCTCGCCTGCCTGGCCGACCGCCTCACGCGCCACCGGCTGCCGCCGCGCAGCCTCCAGCTCGACCTGCGCATCGACGGCCTGATCCGCAATCCGTCGCTCGGGCAGGAATTGGCCGGCCAATTACGCACGCTGGGCGTCGACCTGTCCGTCGACGACTTCGGCGCGGGCCTGTGCGACCTCGGCTTTTTGCAGCAGCTGGCGGCCAGCCAGGTCAAGCTGGCGTCCGGCACCGTGCAGGCGCTGGACGAAGGCGGCCAGGGCGTGGCCAAGAGCCTGATCGACATCGGTCACAACCTGAACATGGCCGTGGTGGCCGAGGCCGTCGAGACACAGCCCCAGCTGGACTTCCTCGCGTCGAACGGTTGCGACCAGTTCCAGGGGGCGTGGTTCAGCGAGCCGCTGGCCGCGGAGGCGGCGCAGCGCATGCTGGAGGAGCAACTGCCGGCGTGATTTAACCCTCGCTCGTGATGCGCTTGATGAGCGCGCCCAGCACGTCTTCCGCCATGTCGTTGGACACCTGGCAGGTGCCCGCATTCTCGTGCCCGCCCCCGCCGTATTCCAGCATCAGCGCGCCGATATTCGTCTTCGACGTGCGGTTGAGGATCGACTTGCCCGTCGCGAACACCGTGTTCTGGTTCTTGAGGCCCCACAGCACGTGGATCGAGATGTTCGTCTCGGGGAACAGCGCGTAGATGATGAAGCGGTTGCCCGCGTAGATCACGGGCTCGTCGCGCAGGTCAAGGACGACGAGGTTGCCGTGCACCCGCGCGCAGCGCCGGATCTGCGCCTTGCACAACTCGCTGTGCTCGAAGTACAGCCGGGTGCGCTCCTGCACGTCGGGCAGCGCCATGATCTGGTCGATGGTGTGGTTCCGGCAGTAATCGATCAAGTCCATCATGAGCTGGTAGTTCGAGATGCGGAAATCGTGGAAGCGCCCCAGCCCCGTGCGCGCGTCCATCAGGAAATTCAGCAAATTCCACCCGGTCGGATCGAGCACTTCCTCGCGCGTGAAGCGGGCGGCGTCGCCCTTGTCGACGGCGTCCATCATGTCGCGCCACGCGGCGGGGAACGATCGCGTCGCGCCATAGTGCTCGTACACGACGCGCGCGGCGGACGGCGCCTTCGCGTCGATGACGTGGTTGTCGCGCTGCCCCGTATTGCGGATCGTTTCCGACGAGTGATGGTCGAATGCGAGGTGCGCACCGGCGACGTACGGCAAGTTCGTCGTGATGTCGCGCGCGGTGATGGCGATCTTGCCATCCTGCATATCCTTCGGGTGGACGAACAGGATCTCGTCGATCAAGTCCAGGTGCTTCAGCAGGACGGCGCAGACGAGCCCGTCGAAATCGCTGCGGGTGACGAGGCGGTAGCGCTTGGGAACGGCAGACATCGGCAAACCCCTTTCATATCAAATGAAGCATGGGCTGGCGCAGCCAGGAGGGCGTCCATCATACCGCGCAATATTGCCGATTAACAGTTTTTCTACATGTCATTACGGCGTCATCAACGTGTGCATTCCAGGGCCGGAATCCTGCAGGCTGTCGCAAAACGATGGCGGCGCGCGCGCACGGAAACTAAGCTTTCAGTATTCCAACAGTGGCCGGCCACTGTGCCAGCGGTTACACTCGCCGCATCCTTGATAAAGACGAGTTTCATGCAAACACGGCGTTCTACCCAGCAAGCTTTTTCGACCACCCTGTCGTCGCTGCATCGCGGCTTCGACGCCGTCGCGACGTGGGTGACGCATTTGTCGTGGTGGAAGTTTTTCCTGTTCGCCGCATTGATGCTCGTCGCCGGCCAGATTTTGCAGGACGAATTGTTCTCCGGCGGCGAGGAAGAGATCGCGCGCACGGAACACAAGCCGCGCAAGCCCGAGCCCACCGTCACGATCGACGACAGCGGCATCCACATCAATCCGGGCAAGAACAGCCGCCACGGCGCAATTACGATCAATCCCGAGGTCGAGGCCGCCAAGGCCGAGGCGGCGGCGAACGCGGCCGCCGACAAGGTCGATGCCGCCCAAGCGAAGGCCGACGCCGCGGCGGCCGCGGCCGACGAAGTGGCGGCCGCCGGAGCGGAAAAAGCGACCGACGCCGACGATGTCGCCCCCGCCGCGCCACCGGCACCACCCGCCCCGCCCGCGCCGGCAGCCGGGAAGGCCGGCAAGGGCGCCCATCCCGTCACGAAGACGATCCGCGGCGCGAACGGCGAGGAAGTCCACATCGACCTGCCGCCGCAAATCGGCGAGGAATTGTCCAACGCCATCGAAGCAGCCGTCGACGACGCGGCCGAAGCGAAGGCGCGCAGCTACCACAAGCAGGCGTCGACGTGGTTCACGAGCTTCGTCTGGCTGTTGATCCTCGCGCTGTTCGGCACGAAGGCCCTCGTGGGCGGCAAGAAGCGCGCGGAAGCCGAGATGCAATCGGCCACGGCCGCCGCGGAGCGCGAATCGATGCAGCGCCAGCTGTCCGAAGCGAAGATGCAGGCCATGCAGGCGCAAGTCGAGCCGCACTTCCTGTTCAACACGCTCGCTTCCGTCGAACATTTGATCGAGACGAATCCGCCGCGCGCCTCGGCGATGCAGCGCACCTTGATCCAGTACCTGCGCGCCGTGCTGCCGCAAATGCGCGACAACAACCTCGTCACGAACCTGGGGCGCGAAGTCGACATGGTCAAGTCCTACCTCGACCTGCTCAAGATGCGCATGGAAGAACGGCTGACCGTCGAGCTGCACGTGCCGGAAGGCCTGCGCAGCGCCGCGTTTCCCCCGATGATGCTGCAGTCGATGGTCGAGAACGCGATCAAGCACGGCCTCGAATGCAAGCCGGAGGGCGGCCACTTGGCCGTCACGGCGGAAGTGGTCGACAGCAAGCTGCGGGTGACCGTCGCGGACGACGGCGTCGGCTTCGGCGTCATGCCCAGCAAGGGGACGGGTCTCGGCCTGTCGAACATCCGCGAGCGGCTGAAACTGCTGCACGGCGAGGCGGGCCAGTTGCACATCGCGGCCAACAGCCCCAGCGGTGTAATCGCTACCATCGAGGTGCCCTATCAACTCGCGCCAAAGTAAGCGCTCCGGGTATTGCTTGTCCCGACAATTCGTTGAATAATCGACATTCCTTGACTGCCCCGACCTGACCATGCCAACCGCTATCATTGCCGATGACGAAAGACTGATGCGCGACCTGCTGCGCACCCGATTGTCCCAGGTGTGGCCGGACCTCACGATCGTCGGCGAGGCGAAGAATGGCGACGAGGCCGTGCAACTGGTCGACGAACTGAAGCCCGACCTCACGTTCCTCGACATCCGCATGCCGGGCAAGACGGGCATGGAAGCGGCGCGCGACATCGGCGACGCGAGCCAGGTCGTGTTCGTCACCGCATACGACCAGTACGCCGTGGAAGCATTCGAGCGTGGCGCCATCGACTACGTGCTGAAGCCGCCCGAGCCGGAGCGCCTGAAGATCACCGTCGAGCGCCTGAAGGAACGCCTGGCGACGCCGGCGCAGGCGGCCACTGCGGCCGTCAACGTCAGCGATACGGTCACCGCGATGCTGTCGCAGCTCGCCGAGAAGATCGCCGCCCCGAAGCCGAAGTACCTGCAATGGATCCAGGCCAGCATCGGCCAGGACCTGCGCATGATCCCCGTCGAGGAAATCCTGTTCTTCCGGTCGGATGAAAAATACACGTGCGTCCAGACCGAGAAATTCGAAGCGCTGATCCGCAAGCCCGTGCGCGACCTCGCGGATGAACTCGATCCGTCGCTGTTCTGGCAGATCCACCGCGCCACGCTCGTCAACGTCAACGCCATCGAAGGCGTGACGCGCGACATCCGCGGCCGTCACCTCGTCCTGATCAAGGGCCGCCCGGAAAAACTCGAAGTCAGCCGCAGCTTCCTGCACCTCTTCAAGCAGATGTAAGTCAAGCCGGCGGTTTGCATGGCGGGTAAGGTAGGCGAAACGACCGCGCCGCCCCCGCGTTTCCGGCCGGGCCGCAGCCTGCTTCCTGGCCGGGCTTGCGGTCGGCCATAGTCTGGGCAGGCGCACATCAGGGGAGCCCGATACCGTGCCGGCCAGCCGCCAGATCGTCAACCACGTCAGCGAAGCCATCATCTCCGCCGACCGCGCAAACACCATCGTCATGGCCAACCCCGCGGCGGCGGCACTGTTCGGCACGAGCGTCGAGCAGATGGTGGGCAGTCCGCTGGGCCGCTACCTCGAGGAACCGGCCGGCCGGGCCGACGGCGCGGGCGAGCCCGTCGATTATTTCCGTCCCGGCAGCGGGCGCGCGGGCCGCCGCGCGACCGACTACACGGTCGTCGGCTTGCGCAACGACGGCGAGCGCTTCCCCATCGAAGGCTCGATCTCGCGCGCGAACGCGGGCGCCCCCTTTTATACGGTGGTCATGCGCGACGTCAGCGAACGCCGCCACGTGCAGGAAAAACTGACCCGGTCGCACGACCAGCTGCGCCAGCTGTCCGCCGCCCTGCAGACCATCCGCGAGGAAGAGCGCACGCACATCGCGCGCGAACTGCACGACGACCTCGGCCAGCTGCTCGCATCGCTGCGCATGGACCTCACCCTGCTGCAGCAGGCCGACGGCACGCCGTCCGACAGCCTGCGCCTGATGCGCGGCATGGAAGACAATTTGCTGACCGCGATCACGTCGCTGCGCCGCATCGCCACCAACCTGCGCCCGCGCGCGCTCGACGAAGGCGGCCTGTATTTCGCGCTGCAGGGCCTGCGCGACGATTTCGTGGAACGCTACGGCATCCCCACCACCCTCCTCGCCGACGAGGCGGAACTGCGGCTGGACGACGCGGCCAGCACGGCCATCTTCCGCATCGTGCAGGAAGCGCTGACGAACATCGCCCGCCATGCGCAAGCGACGCGCGTCATGATGAATCTGTTCCGGCTGGATGGCGAACTGCTCGTCACGATCCGCGACGATGGCCGCGGTATCCGGCCTGAAGACATGGAAAAAGCGGAATCGCTGGGCCTCATCGGCATGCGCGAACGGGTCTGGGCCATGAAGGGCGACATCACGATCGGCGCGGACGAGCCACAGGGCACGCGCATCGACATCGTGCTGCCGCTGGGCGGCCACGTCGTGTCATGACGGCGTCACGCATGGATGACCGCGCGTTGTGGCAACTGTGCAACATTGCGCCCTGTCATCAAATCGACATATCGCTTCGATAAGATTCGTGCCGATCAAGCAAGTGATTACGACATCGCTTGAGTCGAACGATATCTTATTGGAGAAACCTGAATGCAAGTCAAACGCCTGGCCGCCGCCCTGGTGGCGTCCGCCCCGCTGTTCGCCGTAGCCCAGACCAACGTGACGCTGTACGGTGTCGTCGATGCCGCCATCGAGTCCGCCGACGCCGGCGGTCCGGACGGCCGCCACACCAACGTCCAGTCGGGCGACCAGTCGGGCAGCCGCTTCGGCTTCCGTGGTTCGGAAGACCTGGGCAACGGCCTGAAGGCCATCTTCAACCTGGAAGCCGGCGTTGCCGTCGACACGGGCGTGCAGGATTCCGCCGGCCTGTTCCAGCGCCGCGCCGTCGTGGGCCTGGAAGGTGAATTCGGCACCGTGACCCTGGGTCGCGAATATTCGCCGATCGCCACCGTGGCCGGCGCCACCGACGAATTCGGCCAGGGCTTCTACGGCAGCAACCTGTCGGCCTTCGGTTCGGGCAAGGTGACCCGCCGCCTGGCCAACTCGATCAACTACAAGAGCGCGTCGTTTGGCGGCTTCGACCTGCTGGCCGCCTACTCGGCCGGCGAGAAGACGACGGGCCCGTCGGGCGACCTGAAGGGCATCGGCGCCGAATACAAGCTGGGTGGCCTGTACCTGGGCGCCGCCTACCACACGTTCAAGCGCGTCTCGACGGGCAACGACAAGGAATACGGCATCGGTGCCGCCTACACGTTCGCGGACGTCGGCGGCCTGGAGATCAAGGCCAACTACCTGTCGGCCGATCCGGATGGCGCGAACAACAAGTTCAAGCAGTACAACCTGGGCGCCGGCTACCCGTTCGGCCAGGGCAAGTTCTACGCGAACGTGCAGCAGAACAAGCTCGAGAACGGCGCCAAGGGCAATGCCTGGGCACTGGCCTACAGCTACTCGCTGTCGAAGCGCACGAACCTCTACGCGTCGTACGCCAGCCTGAACAACAACGGCCTGGCCACGTTCGGCCTGAACTCCGGTTCGAACAACATCACGCCGGCAGCGACGGCGCTGGGTGGCGATCCGTCGGCATTCACGCTCGGTATCCGTCACACGTTCTAACTGTTCGTGCATCCGCGTGGGCTCGGGGAGCCCACGCGTTACGTTTGCGCACAGCAAACGATTATTTGAGACGGCAGGTCAGCATCCAGTAATAGGTCAACCGCTCAATCCTGATCTCGCGCACGTCCCCGCCCAGCCGCTTGCGCAACGCACTGTCGGCCGGATAATTTTTCGGCAGCTCGAACCGCTCGCCATCCGGCGTGGCGACGATTTCATACGTATTGCCCTGCGCGTCCGTGCGCGCGATCGTCGTGCTGCTGCCCTCGACATAGGCGTCGTCCAGCAGGATCAGCGTGACGTCGTGACCGAGCCGCGCCCGCAGCAGGGCCAGCAGCGCATCCTGTTCGTCGCGCTTCAGGTGCGACCACCAGAAACCGATGAACACACAGGAAAACGCGCCCAGGTCGTCCGGCAGGTCGAGGCCGTCCACGCGGCGGAACGCGACCTTGCCTTCCGGGTAGCGACGCGTCCGGGCCCGCTCCAGCATGGCGTCGAGGACGTCGGTCGCCAGCACCTTGTCGGCGTTGGCGGCGATCACTTCCGTCCAGTAACCGGTGCCGCACGCGAGTTCCAGCACGGTCTGCCCGCGCACCAGCTGGGCGAGGCGTTCCCGCACGCGCGCGAGGTCGTTGGCGCGTTCCGCACGGGACAGCGCGGCGTCGGCGGCCTGCGTGCTGCTGGCGTAGTAGCGCGCGACCGGATCATTGTTGCGATTCATATCAAAGCTCGTAGTTCTCGCTGGTACCGCGCATGGCCGATTCGACCATCTTGCGATTGAGCGTCGGCGCCAGCAATTCGATGAAAGTATAGATGTAGCTGCGCAGATAGGCGCCCTGCTTCACGGCGACGCGCGACACGTTCATGCCGAACAGATGGCCCACGGGGATCGCGCGCAGGTTGCGGTCGCGGTCGTGGTCGAACGCCATGCCGGCGATGATGCCGATGCCCATGCCCAGTTCCACGTACGTCTTGATGACGTCGGCGTCGATGGCTTCCAACAGCACGTCCGGCTTGAGGTTGCGCAATTCGAACGCGTGGTCGATCTTGCTGCGGCCCGCGAACGCGGCATCGTACGTGATCAAGGGATAGGCGGCGATCTCTTCCAGCGAAATGGCCTTCGATTTCGTCAGCGGATGCTCCGGCGGCAGGACGAGCACGTGTTCCCACTGGTAGCACGGCAAGGTGATGAGGCCGTCGACGGCCGCGATGGATTCCGTCGCGATGGCGAGGTCGGCCTGGTCGTTCTTGACCATGTCGGCGATCTGGCGGGGATTACCTTGCAATAAAGACAATCTCACCTTCGGGAAGCGCTGCATGAACGCCTGCACGACCTTGGGCAGCATGTAGCGCGCCTGGGTGTGCGTCGTCGCGATCGTGAAGCTGCCGCTGTCCTGGGCGGCGTATTCCTTGCCGATGCGCTTGAGGCTGTCGATCTCCTGCATGATCAGCTCGACCGAATGCAGCACGAGGCGGCCCGGCTCCGTCAGGCCGCGGATGCGCTTGCCGTGGCGGGTGAAGATGTCGACGCCGAGCTCTTCCTCCAGTTCGATGATCGCTTTCGACACCCCGGGTTGCGACGTGAACAAGGCCTTGGCGGCGTCGGTCAGGTTGTAGTTTTGGCGAACCGCTTCGCGCACGAAACGTAGTTGGTGTAGGTTCATTGCCCTTATCTTGTCAATCCGATCCCGCATTTTACAAGGATGCTTATACCGCAGGCTCATATAAGCAAATAAATTCTCCGTCGTTTGGAATATAGCTGGTTTTTATTAATATTCCGGATAGTTTGGGTCAGGATTGGCCCGCCCCTAAGGAATCTTGCCCATGTACCGTTACGACCAATACGACCATCTCATCGTACGTGAACGCATCGCCCAGTACCGCGACCAGGTACGGCGCCGTCTCGCCGACGAGCTGACCGAAGAAGAATTCCTGCCGCTGCGCTTGCAGAACGGCCTGTACATGCAGCGCCATGCCTACATGCTGCGCATCGCCGTGCCGTACGGCCTGCTGTCGACGGCGCAGATGCGCATGTTCGCGCACATCGCGCGCAAGTACGACCGCGGCTACGGCCACTTCACGACGCGCCAGAACATCCAGTTCAACTGGATCGAACTGGAGCAGACGCCGGACATCCTGACGGACCTGGCGTCCGTCGAGATGCACGCGATCCAGACGTCGGGCAATTGCATTCGTAACACCACGACGGACGAATTCGCCGGCGTCGCCGCGGACGAGATCGTCGATGTGCGCCCGTACGCCGAGATTATCCGCCAGTGGAGCACGTTCCACCCCGAGTTCATCGCCCTGCCCCGCAAGTTCAAGATCGCGATCAACGGCGCCGTGGAAGACCGCGCCGCCATCGCCGTGCACGACATCGGCCTGACCGCCGTGCTCAACGATGCCGGCGAAGTGGGCTTCAAGTTCATGGTCGGTGGCGGCCTGGGCCGTACCCCGATCATCGGCAGCGTGATCAACGACTTCGTGCCCTGGCAGCACCTGCTGACGTACACGGAAGCGATCATGCGCGTGTACAACCAGTTCGGCCGCCGCGACAACAAGTACAAGGCCCGCATCAAGATCCTCGTGAAGGCCGTGGGCGCCGAGGAATTCGCGCGCATGGTCGAGGCGGAATTCGCAGACCTGAAGGACGGTCCGGAAACGCTGACCCGCGAGGAAGTCGAACGCGTGGCGCAATGGTTCAACCCGAAGCCCTACCTCACGCTGCCGAACATCGACCCGCGCGCCGAGCACGCAGGCGACAAGGCGTTCGCCAACTGGCTGCAGCGCAACGTCAAGCCGCACAAGGTGCCGGGCTATGCGTCCGTCGTGCTGTCGCTGAAGAAGACGGGCGTGCCGCCGGGCGACGCGACCGCGGAGCAGATGGACTTCGTGGCCGACCTGGCCGACAAGTACAGCTTCAACGAACTGCGCGTGACACACGAACAGAACCTCGTGCTGGCCGACGTCGAGCAAAGCAAACTGTTCGAAGTGTGGCAGCAGGCCAAGGCACGCGGTCTCGCGACGCCGAACATCGGCCTGTTGACGGACATGATCTCGTGCCCGGGCGGCGACTACTGCTCGCTGGCGAACGCGAAGTCGATCCCGATCGCGGCCGCCATCGCGGAGCGTTTCGACAACCTCGACTTCCAGCACGACATCGGCGACATCGAACTGAACATCTCGGGCTGCATCAACGCCTGCGGCCACCACCACGTGGGCCACATCGGCGTGCTGGGCGTGGACAAGGACGGCGCCGAGTGGTACCAGGTGTCGATCGGCGGCGCCCAGGGCAATGAGTCCGCCATCGGCAAGATCATCGGCCCGTCGTTCTCGGCACCGCAGATGCCGGAAGTCATTGGCCGCCTGCTGGAGGTCTATGTGAAGAACCGCGTCGACGGCGAACGCTTCGTCGACGTGGCGCAGCGCCTCGGCGTCGCGCCGTTCAAGGAACATGTTTATGCCACGCCGATTCCGGCCGGCGCACTGGTTGGGGAAGACGAATATGCCTAATTTCGAATTGCACGCGCACAAGCAGATCATCAAGCACCGCGAAGTGGTGGCTGACGACTGGAGCGTCCTGAAGGTGGTCGAAGACGGCACCCCGGAAGCCGTCGAGGTCCCGGCCGGCAAGATCATCGTCCCCGTCAAAGTGTGGCTGGCGCAGCGCGAGCAGCTGCTGGCCCGCGCCGCGCGCAAGGAACTCGGCATCTGGTTCGCATCGGACGAGCTGGCGCACACGGTGAAGGACGACCTCGACAAGTTCGCCGTCGTCGCCGTCGACTTCCCGAAGTTTTCCGATGGCCGCGGCTATTCGATCGCGTACAACCTGCGCAAGCGCCTCGGCTACCAGGGCGAGCTGCGCGCCATCGGCGACGTGCTGCGCGACCAGCTGTTCCAGATGGTTCGCTGCGGCTTCAACGCCTATGCGACGCGCGAAGACCGCAACATCCACGATGCGCTGAAAGGCCTGACGGTGTTCTCGGAAACGTACCAGGCATCCGTCGACAACGAACTGCCGCTGTTCCGCCGCCACGTGCGCGGCGCGCTGCCCGAGCACAGCGACGTCGGCGCCGGCATCTGACGAGCACACAAGGAAACCCATGAGCGACCTGAACGCGCGGGTGAATGAAACCCGCGGCATCCTGGAGCGCATCGCGCGCGATTTTTCACCCGCCGTGTTCGCGTCCAGCCTGGCGGCCGAGGACATGGTCCTCACCGACCTGATCCTCAAGGCCGGCCTGCCGATCACCATCTTCTCGCTGGAGACGGGGCGCCTGCACAAGGAAACGCTGGCCATGTTCGACAAGGTCAAGGCCCACTACGGCTACGACATCGTCGTGATGCGTCCGAAGCAGGAACTCGTCGACGAGTACGTCGCGAAGAACGGCTTGAACGCGTTCTACGACAGCGTCGAGATGCGCAAGGGCTGCTGCTACGTGCGCAAGGTCGAGCCGCTGGGCCGCGCCCTCGCGGGCAACAAGGCCTGGATCACCGGACAGCGCCGCGCGCAGTCGACGACGCGCTCGGACCTGCCCGTGCAGGAAGACGATGCGGCGCACGGCATGGCCAAGTTCAATCCGCTGGCCGACTGGAGCGAAGAGGACGTCTGGGCCTATATCCGCGCCAACGACGTGCCGTACAATGACCTGCACGATCGCGGCTACCCGTCGATCGGCTGCGAACCCTGCACCCGTGCGATCCAGCCGGGCGAGGATGTGCGCGCCGGCCGCTGGTGGTGGGAAAACGCCGACTCCAAGGAATGCGGCCTGCATCTCGTCGACGGCAAGCTCATCCGAATCAAATCCGTGGCCCCGGCCTAATGACCGGCCGCCGGCCCCATCAAGACACCGACAGGCAAAGTTAAACATGACGACTTTTTCCGATACGCCGCTCGCCCTCAGCGACGTGAACGCGCGCCACCTGGACGCACTCGAATCCGAAGCCATCCACATCCTGCGCGAGGTCGCGGCGGAGTGCTCGAACCCTGCCCTGCTGTTCTCGGGCGGCAAAGATTCCGTGGTGCTGCTGCGCCTGGCCGAGAAGGCGTTCCGCCCGGGCAAATTCCCGTTCCCCCTCGTGCACATCGACACGGGCCACAACTTCGATGAAGTGATCGCCTTCCGCGACGCGCGCGTGGCCGAACTGGGCGAGCGCCTGATCGTCGGTTCCGTCGAGGACTCGATCAAGAAGGGTACTGTCCGCCTGCGCAACCCGCAGACGGATTCGCGCAACGCCGCGCAAGCCGTCACCCTGCTGGAAACGATCGCCGAATACGGCTTCGACGCGTGCATCGGCGGCGCCCGCCGCGACGAGGAAAAGGCGCGTGCGAAAGAGCGTATCTTCTCGTTCCGCGACGAATTCGGCCAGTGGGACCCGAAGGCCCAGCGTCCGGAACTCTGGGACCTGTATAACACCCGCGTGCACCCGGGCGAGAACATGCGCGTGTTCCCGATCTCGAACTGGACCGAACTCGACGTCTGGCAATACATCGCCCGCGAAAAACTCGCGCTGCCGCCGATCTATTTCGCGCACGAGCGCCAGGTGATCCCGCGCAACGGCCTGCTCGTGCCGCTGACGCCGCTGACGCCGGCCCGTGACGGCGAGGAAATCGAGACGCGCGTCGTGCGTTTCCGCACCGTCGGCGACATCTCGTGCACGTGCCCCGTCGCATCGGACGCAGCCACCGTCGACGCCATCATCGCCGAGACGGCGATCACCCAGATCACCGAGCGCGGCGCGACCCGCATGGACGACCAGACGTCGGAAGCCTCGATGGAAAAGCGCAAGAAACAAGGATATTTCTGATGAACGCCCTGAACGACAACCTGAATCACAACGACGACCAGAGCGGCCAGGCCGGCCTGCTGCGCTTCATCACCGCCGGCTCCGTCGACGACGGCAAGAGCACCCTGATCGGCCGCCTGCTGTTCGACAGCAAGGGCATCTTCGCCGACCAGCTCGCGGCCGTGTCGCGTTCGAAGCACAAGCGCACCGTGGGCGACACGATCGACCTGTCGCTGCTGACGGACGGCCTGGAAGCGGAGCGCGAGCAAGGCATCACGATCGACGTCGCCTACCGTTATTTCGCCACGCCGAAGCGCAAGTTCATCATCGCCGATACGCCGGGCCACGAGCAGTACACGCGCAACATGGTGACGGGCGCGTCGACGGCGGACGCCGTCATCATCCTCGTCGACGTCTCGAAAGTGAAGCTCGGTGACGACGGTTCCGTCGAACTTCTGGTGCAGACGAAGCGCCACTCCACGATCGCCAAGCTGCTGCAGATCGAGCACGTGATCGTCGCCGTCAACAAGATGGACCTCGTGAACTACGACCGCACCGTGTACGACCGCATCGTCGCGGAATACACCAAGTTCGCGGACACGCTGGGCCTGAAGGACATCACGGCGATCCCGCTGTCGGCACTCGCGGGCGACAACGTCGTCGAGCGCGGCGACAACATGCCGTGGTACGAAGGCCCCACGTTGATCGAGCTGCTCGAAGGCTTGAGTGTCTACGACGAGACCCACGCCGCCCCGTTCCGCTTCCCCGTGCAGCTGGTGGCGCGCCACAACGGCCACGAAGCCAACGACTTCCGCGGCTATATGGGCCGCATCGAGTCGGGCAAGGTCGCCGTCGGCGACAAGCTCGTCGTGCAGCCGTCCGGCCACAGCGCCACCGTGAAGGACATCCTCACGTTCGACGGCCCGCTGCTGCAGGCCGTCGCTGGCCAGTCCGTCACGATCACGTTGAACGAATACGTGGACATCTCGCGCGGCGACGTGCTGGCCCCGGCCGAGCAACCGGCCACCTTGCTCAAGCAGGTGAAAGCGGACGTCTGCTGGATGGCCGACGAACCCCTGGACGTGCGCCGCAAGTACTGGATCAAGCACGGCACGCGCCAGACGATGGCCAAGGTGAAAGCGATCGATTCCATCCTGGACGTGAACACGCAGCAGCGTCGCACCGTCGACAACGCGGCCGAAGGCCTCAAGTTGAACGACATCGCCCAGATCGAACTGACCGTGCAACAGCCGCTGGCGGCCGACGCCTACGATGCGATCCGCGCAACGGGCGCCTTCATCCTGATCGATGAAGTCACCCATCAGACCGTTGCTGCGGGTATGATCCGTATTGACGCGTAACGAACGATAGAAAGGGATCGCATGGCTGTACTGGGGAAGGTTTATTTGATTGGAGCCGGACCCGGCGCTGCAGATCTCATCACCGTTCGCGGAGCGCGCCTGCTCGGGGAGGCGGAGGCCGTGCTGTACGACGCCCTCGTCACCCCGGAGATGCTCGCGCTGTGCAAGCAGGCGGAGCTGATCCCTGTCGGCAAGCGCTCCGGCCAGCGGTCGACGGCGCAAACCGTCATCAATGAAAAGCTCGTCGATGCCGCGCGCCGCTACCAGCGCGTCGTGCGGTTGAAAGGCGGCGACCCGATGCTGTTCGGGCGCGCCGACGAGGAACTCCGCGCGCTCGAGGAAGCGGGTATCGAGGTCGAAGTCGTCCCCGGCATCACGACGGCCGTCGCCGCGGCGGCCGCCACCTTGCAGCCGCTGACGAAGCGGGGCGTCGCGCGCAGCGTCGCCTTCTTCACGTCCAGTACCGCCCCTGACCAGCCGGACCATCCCGCGCTGCCGGAAACCGATACGTTGGTGCAGTACATGGGGGGCCGCGAAGCGGCAGCCACCGCGGAACGCCTGCTGGCCGAAGGCCGCCGGCCCGACCTGCCCGTCGTCGTCGTGGAAAACTGCAGCCGCGCCGACCAGCGCGTGCGCCGCCTCACGCTGGCCGACCTCGCGCATGGACTCGACGTCGCGCACGGCCCCGTGCTCGTCATGATTGGCGAGGCGATGGGGCACCGGCCGCACCAGTCCATTTGACCCGCTAGCGCGCCCGCGCTTCCAGCTCGGCCTCGAGCCGCGTCGCCGCGGCGTGCGTGTCGACGGCGATGCCGTTCAGGCGCGCCAGCGCCGTCGCCAGCCGCTCGCCGCTCTCTCCTCCGCATTCCTCCGCATACCAGAGCGCGAGATCGCAGCGCATCTGCGACAGTTCGCCACGCAAGCCCACGAGCATGCGGCGCAGGCTGCCGTCGGCGTCGGGCTTGGCCGGCGCACCCTCGCCCAGCAGATGGTCGTGCATGGACGCGATGCGCGCCTGCATGTACTGCATGCGGCGTGCCAGCCGGTCGAGGCGGCGCGCGCAGCGCCACTCCACGAACGGGCGGGGCCCCGGCACCAGGCGCAGGGGATCGAGCGCGCGCAGGCATGCGCGCAGGCGGACGGACAACGGTACGGGTTTGCTGTTCATGGCCGGATCGGAAGCGTCAGTAACGGACATCCGACCAGTCTCGGCGCCGCGGGCCTCCGCGGGCCTGATGTACAACAAACTCAGGTCACTCAGGCGCCCGCGCAATAGGCGGCCATGGCGGCCAGCACGCCCGGATCTTCGCCGACGGCCGGCACCGTGGCGAACGTCACGTGCGGATGGCTCGCGCGCAGCTGGTCGAGCAGCAGCGGCAGGTCGCGCAGCAGATGGCCGCCCTGCCCCAGGAACACGGGGACGATGGTGACGTCGCGCGCGCCCAGTGCCACGAGGGCGTTCACTTCGTCGGGCAGGCTGGGCGTCATCAGCTCCAGGAACGCGAGCGACACGGTGCAATCGGGGCGGCGCGCCGCCGTGAGGTCGCGCAGGCGCTGGAACGGCGCGGCCCAGCTGGCAGCGCGCGCGCCGTGCGCGAACAGGACGAGTGCTTTTTCCATCAATGTCTCTCCACCCAGCGCAGGGCGACGATTGCCAGCAGCAGGAACAGCAGGCTGGGCGCGGCCGCCGTCAGGAACGCGGGCCAGGTCGACAACATGCCCACGTGCGAGAACAGCGAGTTAATCAACAGGAAGCTCACGCCGATCATGATGCCGATGAAGATCTTCAGGCTCACGCCGCCGCTGCGCGTGTGCAGGTAGCCGAACGGCAGCGCGAGCGCCATCAGCACGAAGATCGACAGCGGGTCGATCAGCTTCTTCCAGAACGCGATCTTGAAGCGTTCCGTCTCCTGGCGGTTCTCGGCCAGGTGGCGCGTGTACACGGCCAGTTCGTTGGCCGACATCTGGGCGGGGTCGGAGCGCGACACGGACAGGATCTTCGGCGTGATCTCGGAAACGAGGTCGAGGCTCGCGACCTTGCGCGTGGAGACGGACGCCGTGTCCTGGCCGAAGCGGCTCTGGATGGTCTGGCCGGCCGCCAGGGGTGTGTCCGGCGCGGGCAGTTCGCGGCTGTTCGTGAACAGCGTCTCCGTCACGTCGTTCAGGCGCCACGTGCCGTTGCCGCTGAACGTGGCATTGGCCGCCGTGATCAGCGAGCGCATGCGCATGCTGTTGTCGAACTCGTACAGGCGCACGTCGATCAGCTGGCCGTCCGGACGGATCTGGCGCGCGTTGAAGAAGCGCGAACCCGTCACGGGGCCTTTCGCGCCGCCCATGTGCACGGTGTCCTTCGTCCACATGCCGGACCGGAATTCGGCCGACACCGTCGCGCCCTTCGCGGACAGGCGCACGCGCTCCGCGATGGGCGCCGTGCGTGGCGTGATCAATTCGCCGAACAGGAACGTGAGGGCGACGAACACGAGGCCGATCTTCGCGAGGATCAGGGCGGCCTGCTGCGTGGACATCGACGATGCCCGCATGATGGTGAATTCCGAACTTTGCGCGAACTGCGCCATCGTGTAGATGGTGCCGATCAGCGCCGCCACCGGCATCACTTCGTACACGTGGCCGGGGACGAGCAGCAGCACGTACAGGATCGCGTGCTGGATCATGTAGCCGCCCTTGCCGACCGACGGGAGTTCCTGGGTCAGGTCCATGAACGCGATCAGGCCGAGCAGGCCCACGAGCACGAAGACGACGGCCTGCGCGATGTTGACGAGGAAGTAGCGCTGCAGGATCTTCATTGCGCGCCCTCCTGCGTGGCGGCGGGATGCGCGCCGCTGCGCAGCAGCCGGCGGCGCTTGAATGCGCCCAGCAGCGCAAGCGGATGCCAGCGGTGGTTCACGTTCAGGCGCCACGCGAACAGGCCGGCGACGACGATCAGCGCGAACACGTGCAGCGGCCACCAGGCCACACCGAAGTTCATCTTGCCCTGCTTGACGCTGGCCTCGAACAGTTTCGACAGATTGCTGTACGTGAAAAAGATCAGCAGCGCGAGGATCAGGTTCGCGGAGCTGCCCGCGCGCGGGTTGACGAAGCCGAGCGGGATTGCCAGCAGCATCAGCACCACGCAGGTGATCGGCGCGGAAATCCGGTACAGCAGTTCCGCGTTCGTGAACCGGTTGTCGGGCAGCGCCAGCAGCGCGGGTGTGGACAGCGCGTCGGCAGGCGTCTCGGAACCCATCACGGGCACCGAGCTGGAGACGCGCATGCGGTAGCGATCGAATTCCATCGACTGGAAATCGGCACGCCCGGGCTGTCCCTGATAGCGCCGGCCGTTCTTCAGCACGAGATATTGGCCGCCCTTGCCGTCCGGCTCGATCACGCCTTCCTTGGCGACGACGATCGAGTTGCCGTCCTTGTCGACGGTATTCACGAACACGTTCTGTACGACGGTCGATCCGCCCGTGCTGCCTTCGACGAAGAACACGCGGTTGGTCGACGTCGATTCGCGGAACTGGCCGGGCGACACGCGCTTCAAGTCTTCGCGCTTCTCGAAGCGCTCGACGAATTCGGCGCTCTTCATCTTGGCCCACGGCGTCGCGACGAACGACAGCACGGCCACGAGCGCGACGAGCGGCAACCCGAACACGAGCACGGGGCCCACCCAGCGCGCCAGCGACTGGCCGGACGCGAACCACACGACCATCTCGGAATCGCGGTAGCTGCGCGTGACGGTGACGATGACGGCGATAAAGCTGGTAAGGATGAGGATTGTTGGCAGATAATTCAGCACCGAAAAGCCGATCAGCGCCAACACGTCGCTCGAGGCGACCTTGCCGCCCGCGGCCTTGCCGAGGATGGAGATCAGGGTCCAGGTAACGAAGATCGTAAACAGGACCGTGAAGGTGGCGCCGGCCACGCTGGCCAATTCACGCTGTAGGGCGCGTTTGAAAATCATTCGATCGTTATAATTGCAGGTTTGAAGGAACCCCAGGGAACCGTCACGAGCGGGTGCCGTATGGGAGGTTCCTCGGACAGCACGCGCGTCAAAAACTCGAAACGGAGAATCAAATGGACTTTAGCATAAAAGCATTCGACACAAAAAACACGCTGGCCGCAGCCAAATCGGGCTGCGTGGCAGTCGCGGTGTTCGAAAACAAGAAACTGTCGGAGGCGGCGAAAGCCCTCGATCTGAACGGCGACATCGGCGCCGCCGTCAAGTCGGGTGACATCTCCGGCAAGCCCGGCTCCACCCTGCTGCTGCGCGGCGTGGGCGGCGTTGCCGCGGCTCGCGTGCTGCTGGTCGGCATGGGTGCGGACGAAGCCATCACCGAGAAAAGTTTTGCCGGCGCCGTCTCCGCTGCCCTGAAAACCTTCGCTTCGCTGGGCGCGCAAGATGCCATTATCGCATTCCCGCTGGAGAATGTGAAAGCGCGCGACTTGAACTGGGCCCTGCGCAGCATCGTCCTCGCCGCCAACGAAGGCGAGTTCCGCACCGACGCGCAAAAGAGCAAGAAGGATCCGGCCCCGACTGGTGTGCGCAAGCTCGCGATCGCCGTCCCGGCCACCACGCCGCAGCTGAAGGCGACGCTGGCCCAGGCCCAGGCCATCGCCAACGGCATGAACCTGACGAAGGAGCTGGGCAACCTGTCGCCGAACGTCTGCACGCCGACCTATCTCGCGAACACGGCGAAGAAGCTCGCGGGCGACTTCGGCTTCGACGTCGAAGTCCTGGACCGCAAGCAGCTGGAAGCCCTCAAGATGGGCAGCTTCCTGTCCGTCACGCGCGGCAGCGAGGAGCCGCCGAAGTTCATCGTCCTGAAGCACAACGGCGGCAAGAAGAACGACGCGCCCGTCGTCCTCGTCGGCAAGGGCATCACGTTCGACACGGGCGGCATCTCGCTGAAGCCGGGCGCGAACATGGACGAAATGAAGTACGACATGTGCGGCGCCGGTTCCGTGCTGGGCACCTTCCGCGCCATCGGCGAGATGGGCCTCAAGCTGAACGTCGTCGGCATCGTCGCCGCCTGCGAGAACATGCCGTCGGGCCGCGCCACCAAGCCGGGCGACATCGTCACGGCGATGAACGGCACCACGATCGAGATCCTGAATACGGACGCGGAAGGCCGCCTGATCCTGGCCGACGCGCTGACCTACGCCGAGCGCTTCAAGCCGGCCGCCGTCGTCGACATCGCCACGCTGACGGGCGCCTGCATCGTCGCCCTGGGCCACCACACGTCGGGCCTGTTCACGCGCCACGACGATGCGCACGATGCCCTCGCCGACGAACTGCTGGACGCGGGCAAGCAGGCAGGCGACGTGGCCTGGCGCTTCCCCATCGGCGAGAACTACAGCGAGCAGCTGAAGTCGAACTTCGCCGACCTGGCCAATATCGGGACGCCGGGCGGCGCGTCGATCACGGCCGCATGCTTCCTGGAGAACTTCACGCGCAACTACACGTGGGCCCACCTGGACATCGCGGGCACGGCGTGGAAATCGGGTGCCGCCAAGGGTGCCACCGGCCGTCCGGTGCCGTTGCTGACGACGTTCCTGTTGAACCGCGTGTAAGCACGGTCGACGTAACAAAACGGATGCCTCGGCATCCGTTTTTTATTGGGCGCTCAGAAGACGACGTTGCCGTTCTCGCCGGACGCCCCCGGCGACCCCGCCGCGGCGGGCGCCGGATGCATCAGCACCGTCAACGTGGACTGGTAGGCGACGCCGGACCCGTCGTTCGCATCGATGTAGGGCGCGCCGCCGGCGCTGACGATGATGTTGCCGATCAGCCGGTCGCTGTCGAAAAACGACGTGGCATGCGCGACGGCGACCTCGCGCGCATCGCCCGTGCCCGCGCGCGCACAATCGATCGTCAGCGGGCTGCGGCTGCGCTCGACCGTGACCCGTCCCGGCGCCACGACGAACCAGCGCCCCGCCGCGTTGGACAGCACGCAGCCCACGCCCGCCACTTCGCGGTGGTCGAGGATCGTGTGGACTTCCAGCTGCTGGGTGGGCGTTTCGCCCATCGTCGTCACGCAGCCGCTGATGGCGGCCGCCAGCGCGACGGCGCAGGCGGTACGGAAATAAGGATTGGACATGTCTTCACCGATAAAGCATACCTGTCCGTTTACGGCGGCAATCGGCAAGACATGAGTGACACTAGGCGGGTTCGGCCGACACGACGGGCGCGAAGCGCGGCAGGCATGTGCCGTCCACGTCGACGAACCCGAAGAACGCGTCGCGCGGGCGGACCCAGGTCTTGCCGTCCTCCCCGCGATACACGACGACGGCCGTGTGGTCCGCCTCGAGGACGGCCTCGCAGACCACCTCGTACACTCCGCCCTTGTAGTGGCGGTAGCGCATCAAGCCTTTTCTTCGGCTGCCGCGCGGTTCTTCTTCTTGAGGCTCTGGATGACCTTGACGATGCCTTCGACGCCGGCGTTGTCGTCGAGTTCGCTGAACGCATCCAGCACCTCGTTGAGTACGCGATTGCGCACGCTCGCCTCGTCGGCCTGCATCTTCTGCGGCTGGTTCTCCGACGGCGCGAATTTCTGCGGCGCCTCTGCGGCTGCCTTCTGTCCGTGGGCCAGTGCGGCCTGCCAGATCAGCCAGCGGCGTTGGGTTTCGTACACGAGGTACTCTTCCGGCTTGTCTTCACGACGCCGGACAATGTGGCCATCGCGTTGGGCCCATGCTTCAAATGCTTGGCGCATTGTTGTCCTTTACAAAGCTGTGTGCAAATCCTGCTCTCGGGATCCGCGATCGTTACACACCTGCCAAAGGCCGGTCGCTCGACCGACCACGGCAACCCTCTCTCAATGCAACGGATTGCTGTTGAATTCTTGGTTCCTGAGCAATATGCCAATAGTACAACCAAAGTTGGCCTACTGCAATTTTTTTCTTTCGAGAAGGAGACGATACGGAAATGTCCCCTGTCTTGCTGTGATTGTTACATCTTGTCACAGTTGCGCGAAACTTTCCAGCGTCGTTACGAATTTTTACTCCACGGACAATAATTTTACGACATGTTTGTTGCAACTAGCACAAATAATTCCAATTGTGTGATGGCTTGGCAAGCCAGGACGTGTTGCAAGAATGGCTCACAGCCACGATACTGCCCGGATTGTGTAACCAGACATCCTCATGAAAATCGCAACCTGGAACGTCAACTCGCTGAAAGTACGCCTGCCGCACCTGCTCCAGTGGCTCGCCGCCAACCCCGTCGACGTGCTGTGCCTCCAGGAGACCAAGCTCACGGACGACAAGTTCCCCGTGGCCGAGATCAACGCGGCCGGCTACGAGGTCGTGTTCAGCGGCCAGAAGACGTATAACGGCGTCGCGATCCTGTCGCGCCTGCCGCTCGCGGACGTCGTGCGCAACAATCCGTACTACCAGGACGAGCAGCAGCGCCTGATCGCCGCGACGGTCGGCGGCGTGCGCATCATCTGCGCCTACGTGCCGAACGGCCAGGCCGTCGGCTCCGACAAGTATGCGTACAAGCTGGGTTGGTTCGACGCGCTGCGCAAGTGGGTCGGCGAGGAATTGAACATCCACGAGCAGTTCGCGATCCTGGGCGACTACAACATCGCCCCCGAAGACCGCGACGTGCACGATCCGGAACTGTGGGCCGGACAGATCCACTGCTCCGACCTGGAGCGCGAGGCGCTACGCGAACTGTGCGGCCTGGGCCTCGTCGACGCGTTCCGCCTGTTCGAGCAGCCCGAAAAGCAGTACAGCTGGTGGGACTACCGCCAGATGGCATTCCGCCGCAACCGCGGCCTGCGCATCGACCACATCCTGCTGTCGCAGGCGCTTGCGAAGCGGTGCGAGGCGTGCGTCATCGACCGCGAGCCCCGCAAGTGGGAGCAGCCGTCGGACCACACGCCCGTCGTCGCGACGATCGTTTAATCTGGTTTTTGCAGCAGGGCCGGAATGGCCTCCGCATCCACCGGCCGCGCGAACAGATAGCCCTGCGCGAACTGGCATCCGGCGCGCCGCAGCAGCGCCAGCTGGGCCTCGTTCTCGACACCCTCGGCCACGACGGCCATCTGCAGGCTCCCGGCCAGCGCCATGACCGCGGCGACGATGGCCTGGTCTTCGCTGCTCGTCTCCAGGTCGCGCACGAACGCGCGGTCGATCTTGATCTTGCGGACCGGGAAGCGCTTCAGGTACGCGAGGCTCGAATACCCCGTGCCGAAGTCGTCGATCGACAGGCGGATGCCCATGCTGTAGATCTGCCCCAGCGTCTCCAAGGTCTGGCCGCCGTGCTGCATCAGGGCCGTCTCCGTGATCTCGAATTCCAGGAGGCCGGGGTCGATGCCCGTGTCGTCGACGATCGTGCGGATGGCCTGCATCAGGCCCCGGTGCACGAACTGGCGCGCCGACAAGTTGACGGCGAGCGGCAGCGCCGGCAGGCCCGCGCGCTGCCACGCCATCGACTGCTCGCACGCGCGCCGGATCACCCATTCGCCAACCGGCACGATCAACCCGTTCTCCTCCAGGATCGGGATGAAGTCGTCCGGCGCGACGAGGCCCTGCTCCGGATGGCGCCAGCGCAGCAGCACTTCGAGGCCCTGCACGCGGCCGTCCTGCGTGCCGACGATGGGCTGGTAGAACAGCACGAATTCCTCGCGCTGCAGCGCGCCGCGCAAATGCGTCTCCAGCTCGAAATGGCGCGCGGCCGCCGCGTTCATCGGCTCGGCGTAGAACTGGTAGTTGTTGCGGCCGGCCGCCTTCGCGTAATACATCGCCGCGTCGGCCTTGCGCATCAGGCTCGCGACGTCGTGGCCGTCGTCCGGGTACAGGCAGATGCCGATCGACGGCGAGATGTGCAGGTCGCGGCCCTCGAAGTCGACGGGCGCCGCCAGCGCCTCGATGATCTTGTCGCCCACATGGCCACACTCCTCGGTCGCGTGCACGCCGGGCACCAGCACGACGAATTCGTCGCCCCCGAGGCGCGCGACGGTGTCGCTCGCGCGCACGACGCGGCACAGGCGCCGCGCCACTTCCTTCAGCAGGTGGTCGCCCGCCGCGTGGCCCAGCGAATCGTTGATCGTCTTGAAGCGGTCCAGGTCGATGAACAGCAGCGCGAGCTTGAGGCGTTCGCGCCGCGCCGCCAGCAGCGCGCGATCGAGGCGGTCGGACAGGAGCGCGCGGTTCGGCAGGCCCGTGAGCGCGTCGTGGTACGCCATGTGGTGCACGCGCGCCTCGGCCTGGCGCCGCTCGACGATCTCGGCCTGCAGCTCCGCCGTGCGTTCCTGCACGCGCACTTCGAGCTCGTCGCGCGCGCGCCGCAGCGCGTCCGCGGCTTCGCGCTGCGCCGTCACGTCGTCGATCAGCCAGACGCTGCGCCCGCCCCGGTCCGCCATGTCGAACGGCCGGCCCGACAGGCGCGCCCAGAAGCGCTTGCCGTCGCGCCGCGCCAGTTCATACTCCGCCATGTGCACGCGTCCCGCCTCGAAGTCGCGTCGCGTCTCGTCGCGCGCGCGCTGCCAGCCCGCGTCGTCGGGATACAGGTCGCGCACGGGCAGGCCCTCGATGCTGCCGTTATGGTGGCCGAACAGCTCTTCCATCTTGCGATTGCAGTGCAAGGTCCGGCCGTTCTCGACGACGGCGATGCCCAGCACGGCGTTGTCGAGGATCGCCTGGTTTTCCAGCAGCGCGTTGCGCAGCGATTCCTCGGCCGCCTTCTCGCCCGTGCGGTCCTCGATCATCCAGACCATCGTGCCCGTGCCCAGCTCCTCCGGATTGACGGCATAGCCGATCAGGTTCACCCACATCGGGGTGCCGTTCCGGTGCACCATCGTCGTCTCGGTCTTGAACGAGCCGCCCGTGCGCAGCACGCCGTATGCCTTGCGGCCCATGTCGACGAACGCGTCGTCGTCCGCGTACAGCACGCGCGTCGGCTGGCCCAGCACCTCGCCGGGCCCGTAGCCGAACATCGCGCCGAAGCAGTCGTTGTAGCGCGTGATGATGCGCTCGCGCGTGAAGAAGATGCCGATCGACGCGTTGGTCATGATGGCCTGGATCTCCGTCAGCGCCTGGCGCGCCTCCGTGACGTCTTCCACGATCCACACGGTGCCGGCCTCGCGCGCGCTCATGTCGACGGCCTTCGCGCGGATGCGGCACCAGATCGTGCTGCCGTCGCGGCGGCGCAGCGGCACCTCGTTCTTCTCGAACAGGCTGCCCGTCGTCAGCACGAGGACGGCCTCGCCGATGAACGCCTCGTACAGGGCGTGCGTGGCGAAGACCTTGGCCGGGCTGTGGTTGATCAGTTCTTCCGGCGTGTAGCCGAGCATCCCGGCCATGCGCGGATTGCAGGACTTGACGAGGTCGGGCAACGTGACGGCGATGCCGACCGGCGCATGCTCGACGACGGCCGCCTGTTCCAGCAGGCGTCCGCGCAGCGCGGCCTGGCCGTCGCCGAACGTGACCACGTCGCCGAACACAAAAACAGCGCCGGCGCCGCCCGCCGCGGGCAGCGGCTTCGCGCGCACTTCGACGGGACGACCGCGCAGGCCACGGTCGACGAGGCCATCCCAGCGCCGCTCGCCGGCCAGCGACAGGCGGATCTCGACCGCCATCGCGGCGGCCGTGTGCGCGCAGAACAGCGACACCAGCGGCCGCCCGTCGACGGCACCGCCGGCCAGCTCGACGAGCGCCGCGTTCGCGGCCCAGATCCTGCCTTCGCCGTCGCAGGCGCAGGCCGGCGCCGCGATCAATGCCAGCGCCTCGGCCACCAAGGCCGGTGTGTTCGTTCCCCGATCCATCCCTCTTCCCGGCTAGCCTATTGACAAGGCTCTTTGTCGATTTTTGGGTGGATCATAGCTGAAAATGTTCGTAATTTATCGTTTGGAAACACTAAATTCAGCGGATGACGCTAGGCAACAACGGTTCAGAACGCGTCGCCCGGTACGCGTACCCAACCTTCCATCAGGACGCGTGCGCTGCGACTCATGACGGCCTTCGTGACGATCCAGTCGCCGCCTTCCTGGCGCGCCTCGGCGCCCACGCGCAGCACGCCGGACGGATGCCCGAAGCGCACGGCCTCGTGCGCCCGCCCGCCCGCGGCAAGGCTCACGAGCGTGCCCGGTATCGCGGCCGCCGTGCCGATGGCGACGGCCGCCGTCCCCATCATCGCGTGGTGCAGCTTGCCCATCGACAGGGCGCGCACGAGCAGGTCGATGTCGTCCGCGTCCACGCGCTTGCCGCTCGACGCGACGTAGCCCGCGGGCGGCGCCACGAATGCGACTTTCGGCGTGTGCTGGCGCCGCGCTGCCTCCTCCACGTGCGCGATGAGGCCCATGCGCATGGCACCGTAGGCGCGGATCGTCTCGAACATCGCCAGTGCCTTCGGGTCGCCGTTGATGGCGTCCTGCAGCTCCGTGCCCGTGTAGCCGATGTCGGCCGCATTGACGAAGACGGTCGGGATGCCCGCGTTGATCAGCGTCGCCTTGAGCGTCCCGACACCGGGCACCTCGAGGTCGTCGACCAGGTTCCCGGTCGGGAACATCTCATTTGCCCCCCCTTCGCCACCGTCGCCCTCGTCGGCCGCCGGATCCATGAATTCCAGTTGCACTTCGGCCGCGGGGAACGTGACGCCGTCCAGCTCGAAGTCGCCCGTCTCCTGCACCTGGCCGTTCGTGACGGGCACGTGGGCGACGATCGTCTTGTTGATGTTGGCCTGCCAGATGCGCACGGTGACGATGCCGTTGTCCGGGATGCGCGCGGGATCGATGAAGCCGTTGGCGATGGCGTACGGTCCCACCGCGGCCGACAGGTTGCCGCAGTTGCCGCTCCAGTCGACGAACGGCTTGTCGATGGCGACTTGGCCGAACAGGTAGTCGACGTCGTGGCCAGGCCGCGTGCCGGGCGCCACGATGACGGTCTTGCTCGTGCTGGACGTGGCGCCGCCCATGCCGTCGATGTGCTTGGCGTACGGATCGGGGCTGCCGATCACGCGCAGCAGCAGCTTGTCGCGCGCCTCGCCGGGGACCTGCGCCGCTGGCGGCAGGTCCTGCAGGCGGAAGAAGACGCCTTTGCTCGTCCCGCCGCGCATGTAGACGGCGGGGATCTTGATTTGGGGTGCGTGGGCCATGTGTTTGTCTTTCGTTGTATGCGCGCCGTGTTCAAACGTGCGTCGAACGCGTGGACGGCAGAGCCGTCCACCCTACGCGAAACGTTCGCGGCGCGGTAGGGTGGACGGGTTCCCCGTCCACGCGTTCAACCACCCGATGAATAACCGCACATCAGGCGGCGACTTTGGAGGACGCGAGAAAATCCTGCGCGAACCGCTGCAGAACCCCACCCGCCTCGTAGATCGACACTTCCTCGGCCGTGTCGAGACGGCACGTCACGGACACCTCGACGGTGTCGCCATCGCGCCGATGGATCACGAGCGTCAAAGTCGCGCGCGGCGTGCGCTCGCCCACCACGTCGAACGTCTCCGTGCCGTCGATGCCCAGGGTGAGGCGCGTGGTGCCCGCCTGGAATTCCAGCGGCAGCACGCCCATGCCGACGAGGTTCGTTCGGTGGATGCGCTCGAACCCTTCGGCCACGATCGCTTCCACACCTGCGAGGCGCACGCCTTTCGCGGCCCAGTCGCGCGACGAGCCCTGGCCGTAGTCCGCGCCCGCGATCACGATCAGCGGCTGCTTGCGCTCCATGTACGTCTCGATCGCTTCCCACATCCGGGTGACTTGTCCTTCCGGCTCGATGCGCGCGAGCGAACCGGCGCGCACGGTACCGTCCGCGTTGCGCACCATCTCGTTCTTGAGGGTCGGATTCGCGAACGTGGCACGCTGCGCCGTCAGGTGGTCGCCGCGGTGCGTCGCGTACGAATTGAAGTCTTCTTCCGGCAGGCCCATCTTCGCGAGGTATTCGCCCGCGGCGCTGTCCGCCATGATCGCGTTCGACGGCGACAGGTGGTCCGTCGTGATGTTGTCGCCCAGGACCGCCAGCGGCCGCATACCCTTCAATGTCCGCTGGCCCGCGAGCGCGCCTTCCCAGTACGGCGGACGGCGGATGTAGGTGCTCATCGGGCGCCAGTCGTACAGCGGCGAGACCGCGTCGCCGCCCCCGTCGCGGCGCGCGAACATGATGTCGTACACCTTGCGGAACTGCTGCGGCTTCACGGCCTGTTCGACGACCGCATCGATCTCCGCGTCGCTCGGCCAGATGTCGGCCAACCGCACCGGTTTGCCGTCGGCATCGACACCCAGTACGTCCTTCTCGATGTCGAAGCGGATCGTGCCCGCGATCGCGTACGCGACGACGAGCGCCGGCGACGCGAGGAACGCCTGCTTCGCATACGGATGGATGCGGCCGTCGAAATTGCGGTTGCCCGACAGGACCGCCGTCGCGTACAGGTCGCGGTCGATGATCTCCTGCTGGATCGCCGGATCGAGCGCGCCGGACATGCCGTTGCAGGTCGTGCAGGCGAAGGCGACGACGCCGAAGCCCAGCTTTTCCAGCTCCGGCAGCAGCCCCGCTTCGTCCAGGTACAGCGGCACGGCCTTGGAACCCGGCGCGAACGACGACTTCACCCACGGCTTGCGCGCGAGCCCGCGCGCGTTCGCGTTGCGCGCGAGGAGGCCCGCAGCGACCACGTTGCGCGGGTTGTTCGTGTTCGTGCAGCTCGTGATCGCGGCGATGATGACGGCGCCGTCGGGCATCTTGCCCGGCTCGTTCTCGACCGTGCCCGTGATGCCGTGCTGCGCCAGTTCCGACGTCGCCACGCGCTTGTGCGGATTCGACGGACCGGCGATGTTGCGCACGACGGTAGAGAGATCGAAGCGGAGCACGCGTTCGTATTCCACCTTGGCGAGCGTGTCCGCCCACAACCCTGTTTCCTTCGCATACAGCTCGACCAGTTTCACCAGGTCGTCGTCGCGTCCCGTCAACTTCAGGTACTTGATCGTTTGCTCGTCGATGGCGAACATCGCGGCGGTGGCACCGTATTCGGGCGCCATGTTGGAGATCGTCGCGCGGTCGCCCAACGTGAGGTTCGCGGCGCCTTCGCCGAAGAACTCGAGGTAGGCGGACACCACTTTCGACTTGCGCAGGAATTCCGTCAGCGCCAGCACCATGTCGGTCGCGGTGATGCCCGGTTGCGGCTTGCCCGTCAGCTCGACGCCGACGATGTCCGGCAGGCGCATGTACGAGGCGCGGCCCAGCATCACGCTTTCCGCTTCCAGGCCGCCGACGCCGATCGCGATGACGCCGAGCGCATCGACCATCGGCGTGTGCGAGTCGGTGCCGACGAGCGTGTCGGGGAACGCGACGCCGTCCTTCACCTGCACGACGGGGCTCATGCGCTCCAGGTTGATCTGGTGGAGGATGCCGTTCCCCGGCGGGATCACGTCGACGTTCTCGAATGCCTTCTTCGTCCACTCGATGAAGTGGAAGCGGTCTTCGTTGCGGCGGTCCTCGATCGCGCGGTTTTTCTCGAACGCGTCCGGATCGAAGCCGCCGCATTCGACGGCGAGCGAGTGGTCGACGACGAGCTGCGTCGGCACGACGGGGTTCACGAGTGCCGGATTGCCGCCTTCCTTGGCGATGGCGTCGCGCAGGCCGGCCAGGTCGACGAGCGCCGTCTGGCCGAGGATGTCGTGGCAGACGACGCGCGCGGGGAACCACGGGAAATCGAGGTCGCGACGACGTTCGATGAGCTGCTTCAGCGACGGCACGAGCGCGACGGGGTCGCAGCGGCGCACGAGGTTTTCGGCCAGCACGCGCGAGGTGTACGGCAGGGTGTCCCAGGCGCCGGGCTGGATGTCGTCGACGGCGGCGCGCGCGTCGAAGTAATGGAGATCCGTGCCGTGCAGGGGTTTGCGATATTGACTGTTCATGGCGTTGCCTGTGAAACGAGAGAGAGGTGCAGGTGGTGCAGCGCACGGTACCCGCCCTCGTGGTAAATGGCGTCCGGCTCGACGCCGAAGGATTGGAAGCCGAAAGCGTCGTACAGCCGCCGCGCGGGCAGGTTGCCGTCGATGAGCTTCAACGTGAGGCGGCGCACGTGGCCGAGCGAGCGTGCGTGCTCGATCAGGTGGGCCGTCAGCAGGCGCCCCACGCCGGCGCGCTGGTGGCTGCGCGCGACCATCAGGCTGCTCAGCATCGCCGAATGGTGCAGCCGGCTGCCCTTTTTCGCGCACAGGCAGATGACGCCGGCGAGCACGTCGCCGTCGAACGCGCCGAACCACGTGTAGTCCGGTCGCGCCAGGCGGTCGGCATGCCAGGCTTCCGATTGCGCGAGCGCGTCTTCGTAGGCGGGGCCGTGCGCGAACTGGAAGTCGCGCAGGTTTTCCAGGCGCAGCGCGCGGTAGGCCTCGGCGTCCGCGGCGCCGAGGGGACGGATGTGGATGCCGCCGGCGTCCATCTTCATTTGCGGTCGGCCAGCGGTACGAACTGCAGGTCTTCCGGGCCGACGTAGTTCGCGCTCGGGCGGATGATCTTGTTGTCGATGCGCTGTTCGATGACGTGCGCCGACCAGCCGGACGTGCGCGAGATGACGAACAGCGGCGTGAACATCGCCGTCGGCACGCCCATCATGTGGTACGAGACGGCCGAGAACCAGTCGAGGTTCGGGAACATCTTCTTGACTTCCCACATGACGGATTCGAGGCGCTCGGCGATGTCGAACATCTTCATCGAGCCGGCGCTTTGCGACAGCGTGCGCGCCACTTCCTTGATCACCTTGTTGCGCGGGTCGGAGATCGTGTAGACAGGGTGGCCGAAGCCGATCACGACTTCCTTGTTCGCCACGCGGTTGCGGATGTCCGCTTCCGCCTCGTCCGCGTTCTCGTAGCGCTTCTGGATGTCGAACGCCGCTTCGTTGGCGCCGCCGTGCTTCGGACCGCGCAGCGCGCCGATCGCGCCCGTGATGGCGGAATAGATGTCGGAGCCCGTGCCGGCGATGACGCGGCCCGTGAACGTGGACGCGTTGAACTCGTGTTCCGCGTACAGGATCAGCGACGTGTGCATCGCTTTCACCCACTCGTCGGAAGGCTTCGTGCCGTGCAGCAGGTGCAGGAAGTGGCCGCCGATCGAATCGTCGTCCGTTTCCACGTCGATGCGCTTCCCGTTATGGCTGTAGTGGTACCAGTACAGCAGCATCGAACCGAACGACGCCATCAGACGGTCGGCGATGTCGCGCGCGCCGGCGATGCTGTGGTCGTCCTTTTCCGGCAGCACACAGCCGAGTACCGAGACGCCCGTGCGCATCACGTCCATCGGATGCGCGCCGGCCGGCAGCGCTTCCAGCGCGGCTTTCACTGCATGCGGGAGGCCGCGCAGCGATTTCAGCTTCGCCTTGTAGCCACGCAGCTCCGCGTCGTTCGGCAGCTTGCCGTGCACGAGCAGGTAGGCGATTTCCTCGAACTCGCTGTTGTCGGCGACATCGAGAATGTCGTAGCCGCGGTAATGCAGGTCGTTGCCGGAGCGGCCCACGGAGCACAGCGCCGTATTGCCGGCGGCGACGCCGGACAGGGCGACGGATTTCTTCGGTTTGAACGCAGGCGTATCGGTCTTCACATCGGTCATTTCTTGTCTCCTTGTGTGGCTTTATTCTGGGCGAACAGCGCGTCGAGATTCTGTTCATAGCTGTGGTAATCGATGCGCTCGTACAGTTCCGCGCGGGTCTGCATCGTGTCGACGACGTTCTTCTGCGTGCCGTCGCGGCGGATCGCCTCGTACACGTTTTCCGCGGCCTTGTTCATCGCGCGGAATGCCGAGAGCGGATACAGCACGATGTCGACGTCGGCGCCGCGCAGCTCGTCCACGGTGAACAGCGGCGTCGCGCCGAATTCCGTGATGTTGGCGAGGATCGGTACCTTGACCGCCTTCTTGAACTGGGCGTACATCTCCAGGCTTGTGATGGCTTCCGGGAAGATCATGTCGGCGCCCGCCTCCACGCAGGCGACGGCGCGCTCGACGGCCTTGTCCAGGCCCTCGACCGCCAGAGCATCGGTGCGTGCCATGATGACGAAGTTGTCGTCCGTGCGGGCGTCGACGGCCGCCTTCACGCGGTCGACCATCTCGCCCTGGCTGACGATCTCCTTGCCCGGACGGTGGCCGCAGCGCTTGGCGCCGACCTGGTCCTCGATATGGCAGGCGGCCGCGCCGGCCTTGATCAGCGAACGGACGGTGCGCGCCACGTTGAACGCGGACGAACCGAATCCCGTATCGATGTCGACGAGCAGCGGCAGGTCGCACACATCGGTGATGCGGCGTACGTCGATCAGCACGTCCTCGAGGCCCGAGATGCCGAGGTCCGGCAGGCCCAGCGACCCGGCCGCGACCCCGCCGCCGGACAGGTAGATGGCGCGGTAGCCGGCGCGCTTCGCGAGCAGTGCATGGTTGGCGTTGATGGCGCCGATCACCTGCAGCGGATGTTCGTCCTGGACGGCCTGGCGGAATGCGGCGCCGGCGGATTGTTGGGTCATGTCCTTACCTTTCTTGAAGCAAATCGGAGGGTGTGGCACAGGGTTTTGCAAGGACCGTGCCAATGGGCTTGCGAGGCGGACAATCCCGATTTTCAAGGACTTGGGCGCGCGGGGCAAGCGCGCACGGCCGTCTGATGTTGCACGGCGTTTCAATCTGAAACGCCGAACGAAACAGCGAACGGCGATTGACAGGCCTGCAGAATTTGAACAGACTCCGCGCCTATCCCCAACCACGACCGACGGAGCCACCATGTCCGAACGTTCATCCCGGCTGCGCGCCCTGCTGCTGGGGACCTTCATTATCGCGGCACCCGCCGGCGCGGCCGGCCCGGACAGCCGCGCGGACGCCGTGAAAATCATCGCGGACATCCGCCGCATCGTCACCCCGCAAGGCATCGAGCAGACGCGCGCCGTGCGCATCGGCGGGATCGACCAGTGGATCAGTGTGCGTGGCACGGACCGACGCAATCCGGTGCTGCTGTTCCTGCACGGCGGCCCCGGCTACGTCGCGATGCCGACGAGCTGGTACTTCCAGCGCGGCTGGGAAGAGTATTTCACGGTCGTCCAATGGGACCAGCGCGGCGCGGGCAAGACCTATGCGGCGAACGATCCGGAGAAGATTGCGCCCACGCTGACGCGCGCGCGCATGCTGCAGGACGCCGAGGAAATGGTGGCCTTCCTGCGCAAGGAATTCGGCAAGGACCGGATCTTCGTGCTGGGCCATTCCTGGGGCTCGTCGCTGGGCATCCAGCTGGCGCGGCGCCATCCCGACTGGCTGCACGCGTACATCGGCATCGGCCAGATCACGGACGGGATGGAGAGCGAGCGGCGCGGCTGGCGATTCGCGCTGGACGCGGCGCGGCGCGACGGCAACGAGGACGCCATCCGCGACCTGGAATCGATCGCGCCGTATGCCGCACCGGGCAAGCCGTTGGCGCTGAAGGACTTGTACCTGCAGCGCAAATGGCTCGGCCACTACGGCGGCGCCATGTACGGCAGGACGGGCTCCGACGCGGAAGGCGCGGCCGCCAAGCTGGCGCCGGAATACACGGACGCGGACCTGCGCACCATGTGGGACGCAACAGAGTTCTCGTCGAGCCGCATGCTCACAGACGTCCTCGCGCAAGACTTCAGCACGATCACGACGTTCGACTGCCCCATCGTCATCTTCAACGGCCGGCACGACTACAACGTGTCGTCATCAAGCACGGCGGAATGGTTCGCGAAGGTGAAGGCGCCGGCGAAGCAGCTCGTGTGGTTCGAGAACTCGGCGCACGAGATCTTCAACGAGGAGCCGGGCAAGACGCTCGTGTCGCTCGTGAAGTACGCGCGGCCGTTCGCGGAGAAAGCCGGGGACGTGGCGCCATAAAAGAAAAAACCCGCACGCGCAAACGTGCGGGTTTCCCAGGTTGGCGTAGGGTGGGCACCCCGTGCCCACCTTTGCGTCCCCAACCGATCAGTGCGCCGATGCGCCAGCAGCACCGATACCGGTTTCCGAACGCACTTCCTGCGCTTCGTAGCCGGCCTTGTCGATTGCGGCGCGCGGGCTGCTGTCGGTGACCGAGAACAGCCAGACACCGATGAAGCCGACGGCCATCGAGAACAGAGCCGGCGAGGTGTACGGGAAGATCTCGGCCGTGTTGTGGAACACGTCGACCCACACGGACTTCGACAGCACGGTCAGGATCACGGCGGTGGCCAGGCCCAGGAAGCCGCCCACGGTCGCGCCACGCGTGGTGCACTTGCTCCACAGGACCGACATGAACAGCACGGGGAAGTTCGCGGATGCGGCGATCGCGAATGCCAGCGACACCATGAACGCGACGTTGACCTTCTCGAACACGATACCCAGCAGCACGGCGGCGATGCCCAGGCACACGGTCGTGATCTTCGACACGCGCAGTTCGCTGCCCGGTGCCGGCTGGCCTTTCTTGATGACGGTGGCGTACAGGTCGTGCGACACGGCCGAGGCGCCCGACAGGGTCAGGCCGGCCACGACGGCGAGGATCGTTGCGAACGCGACGGCCGAGATGAAGCCGAGGAACACGTCGCCGCCGACGGCGTTCGCGAGGTGCACGGCCGCCATGTTGTTACCGCCCAGCAGCTTGCCGGCTGCATCCTTAAAGGCCGGGTTGGTGCTCACCAGCACGATTGCGCCGAAGCCGATGATGAAGGTCAGGATGTAGAAATAGCCGATCCAGGTGGTTGCCCACAGCACCGATTTGCGCGCTTCCTTGGCGCTCGGGACCGTGAAGAAGCGCATCAGGATGTGCGGCAGGCCGGCCGTACCGAACATCAGCGCCATGCCGAGCGAGATGCCGGAGATCGGATCCTTGATGAAGCCGCCCGGGCCCATGATCGCGTCATGCTTGCTGTGCACTTCGACGGCTTTGGCGAACAGCGCTTCCGGGCTGAAGTTGTACATCGCGAGCACGGAGAACGCCATGAACGAGGCGCCGCCCAGCAGCATCACGGCCTTGATGATCTGCACCCAGGTGGTCGCGGTCATGCCGCCGAACAGCACGTAGACCATCATCAGCACGCCCACGATGACGACGGCCATCCAGTAGTCCAGGCCGAACAGCAGCTTGATCAGCTGGCCGGCGCCGACCATCTGCGCGATCAGGTAGAACAGCACGGTAACCAGCGTGCCCGACGCGGCGAACATGCGCACCGGCTTCTGGGCGAAGCGGTAGGCGGCCACGTCGGCGAACGTGAAGCGGCCCAGGTTGCGCAGGCGCTCGGCCATCAGGAACGTAATGACGGGCCAGCCGACGAGGAAGCCGATCGCATAGATCAGGCCGTCGAAGCCGTTCGCGAACACGGCGGCGGAAATGCCCAGGAACGAGGCGGCCGACATGTAGTCGCCCGCGATCGCCAGGCCGTTCTGGAAGCCGGTGATGCCGCCGCCGGCCGTGTAGAAGTCGGAGGCGGAGCGGGTGCGCTTCGCGGCCCACTTGGTGATGAACAGGGTGAAGACGACGAACACGACGAACATCGAGATCGCGGTCCAGTTGGTGGCCTGCTTTTGCGCCTGGCCCAGGTCCGGGGCGGCGAGGACGGCGCCGGTGGCGGCCAGCAGCGCCGCGGCGGCGGCGCTCTTCATCAGGGTGGAATTCTTCATGCGCGCACCTTCTCTTTGCCGGACGCGGCGTTGCGTTGGATGGCGTCGGTCAGCGCGTCGAATTCGCTGTTGGCACGGCGCACGTAGATGCCGGTGACGGCGATCGTGAACAGGATCACGAACAGGCCGAGCGGAACGGCCCAGGACATGACACCGGACCCGACTTTCGAGGCCATGAACTGTTTGTCGAACGCATTCAGCAGCGTGAAGCCGTAGTACACGATCATGACGAGCCACGTCAACGTCCAGCCGTAGCGGGAACGCGTTTTGACGAGCTTGTGGTAGTTCGGGTCTGCTTTGACCCGCTGGACGATTTCATCTTCCACTTTTGTCTCCATTTTAATAATCTCCGTTCAGGTGGACGGCCTGACAACGATCCTAAGTGGGCCGCCTTACCCGATTCTTACGGCTGGCGGAAATGTTTGCGCCCAACCATTTCAGCATGAAACAGGATTGAAACATCAGTTGCACGTTGCGGTACACTTGCAACATGAGTTACCCGAACCGACCCGCTCCGGCGCCGGACCAGGGTGCCGGCAAGCCCGTCATCTGGACGGTGTCCGTGTCGCGCCTGTCCGACCTGTTCCGCCACATCACGCCCGAATACGACCACCTGGCGCAGATCGAACCGCTGCACCTGGGCTTCGACGAGGCCGCCCGCCACATCCGCGAACGCATGGCGACCGAGCATTGCGACGTCGTGATCGCGGCCGGTTCGCAGGCTGCCTACCTGAAGGGACGCGTGTCCGTGCCCGTCGTCGTGGCGACCGCGAGCGGCTTCGACGTCATGCAGGCGCTGTCGCGCGCGCGCCGGCTGTCCACGCGCATCGGCCTCGTGCACTACCAGCGTCCCGTCGCCGAACTGGCCGAGTTCGCGGCCACGTTCGGCCTCGCCGTCGAGCAGCGCACCTATGTGACGGAAGACGATGCCCGCGCCAGCATCGCCGAGCTGAAGGCGGTCGGCGTGGAAGTCGTCGTGGGCGCGGGCCGAATCACGGACCTGGCCGAGGAAGCGGGCCTCAAGGCGGTGTTCGTGTACTCGCTCGATTCGATCCGGCGCGCGTTCGACGACGCCCTCGAGATGGCGCGCCTGACGCGGCTCGAGAGCGGGCGCGGACGGCGCGTGGCCGCGACCGACAGCCGCCGCGCACGCCGCGGCCTGGCCGACTTGCGGGGCGAGTCGCCCGCGATGGAACGCCTGCGCCAGACCGTCGTGCTGTACGGGCGCTCGCCCGCGACGGTGCTCATCCAGGGCGAGACGGGCAGCGGCAAGGAACTCGTCGCGCAGGCCATCCACCGCGAGAGTCCACGGCGGGGCGCGAACCGGCCGTTCGTCGCCGTCAACTGCGGGGCGATCGCGGAGTCGCTGCTGGAATCGGAATTGTTCGGCCACGAGGAAGGCGCGTTCACGGGCGCGCGCCGGGGCGGCCATGCGGGCTTGTTCGAGGCGGCCGACGGCGGCACCCTGTTCCTCGACGAGATCGGCGAGATGCCGCTCGCCCTGCAGACCCGGCTGCTGCGCGTGCTCGAGGAGCGCGAAGTGATGCGCGTGGGCGGCACGCGCCCCGTGCCCATCGACGTACGCGTGATCAGTGCCACCCACTGCGACCTGGAGGCGCGCGTGCGCGAGGGCCGGTTCCGCGCCGACCTGTTCTACCGCCTCGCTGTGCTGCGCCTCGCCCTGCCCCCGCTGCGCGAGCGCCGCACGGACATTCCCGCGCTCGCCGACTGGGCACTGAAGAACGCCCTCGCCGCGCTGAGCGCACGGCCGCATCCGAATCTGGCGGCGGAGATCGCCGCGTGCGGACCGCAGCTGGCGGCGTACGCGTGGCCGGGCAATGTGCGCGAACTGCGCAACGTGATGGAACGCCTCGCGCTGTTCCTCGCGGCCGAACCGTTGCAGGCCCTGACACCAGCCTTCCTGTTGTCGGTGGCGCCGGAACTGGGCGCGGCGCCCGTGCTGCCCGCCGTCGCCGCGCCGGCACCGGCCATCCCGGCGCAGGAAACGGTGGCCGACGTGCTGGCGCGCTTCAACGGCCAGCGCGACGCCGCGGCGCGGCACCTGGGCATCAGCCGCACGACGTTGTGGCGGAGATTAAAGGCGGGCAACTGACGCCTGCCGCGACCCACCACGCGTACGCCCTGCCCGCCTTAATTCGCCCCAACGCACGCGCGCGGCAAAAGCCGTAGTATTATTTTTTTACTACGGCCTGGCGCCCGATCGGCGCCAGCTTTCCGCACGCGGCGCCCACGAGGCCCGCGCCGCCCGTCCGCACGGAGGCAATATGCAAGACTTGTCGCAAGCTGCACTGTTTTCCCTGATCGGCAACACCCCCATGGTCGAAGTCACCCGCATGGACACGGGACCCTGCCGCCTGTTCCTGAAGCTCGAATCGCAGAATCCCGGCGGCTCCATCAAGGACCGCGTAGGCCGCGCCATGATCGAGGCGGCGGAACGCGACGGCCGCCTGCAGCCGGGCGGCACCGTCGTCGAGGCCACGGCCGGCAACACGGGCCTGGGCCTCGCCCTCGTCGCGCGCATCAAGGGCTACCGCGTCGTGCTCGTCGTGCCGGACAAGATGGCGTCCGAGAAAATCCTGCACCTGAAGGCCCTCGGCGCCGAAATCCACCTCACCCGCTCCGACGTCGGCAAGGGCCATCCCGAGTACTACCAGGACTACGCGGCGCGGCTCGCGCGCGAGATCCCCGGCGCCTGGTTCGCCGACCAGTTCAACAATCCCGCGAACCCCACCGCGCACGAGACGACCACCGCGCCCGAAATCTGGGACCAGATGCGCCACGAGCTGGACGCCATCGTCGTCGGTGTCGGCTCGTCCGGCACCCTGACGGGCCTGTCGCGCTTCTTCGCGCGCGTACAGCCCGACCTGGAATTCGTGCTGGCCGATCCGCAGGGCTCGATCCTCGCCGAGTACGTCGAAACGGGCAACGTCAACGACGTCTCCGGTTCCTGGGCCGTGGAAGGCATCGGCGAGGACTTCATCCCCTCGATCGCCGACATGTCGCGCGTGAAGAAAGCCTATTCGATCAGCGACGAGGAAAGCTTCAACACGGCGCGCGAACTGCTGCGCCAGGAAGGCATCCTGGCCGGTTCGTCGACGGGCACCCTGCTCGCGGCCGCGCTGCGCTATTGCCGCGAACAGACGACGCCGAAACGCGTCGTGACCTTCGTCTGCGACACGGGCACGCGCTATCTCACGAAGGTGTACAGCGACGGCTGGATGGTCGACCAGGGCCTGCTGCACCGCCCCAGCACGGGCGATTTGCGCGACCTGATCGGGCGCCGCTTCGACGACGGCGAAGTCATCACGGTGTCGCCGACCGACACCCTGCTGACCGCGTTCAACCGCATGCGCAGCGCCGACCTCGCGCAGCTCCCCGTCATCGACAAGGGCAAGCTCGTGGGCCTGATCGACGAGTCCGACCTGCTGCTCCACGTGACGAGTGAACGCGAGCGCTTCAAGGCCCCGGTCTCCGGTACGATGACGTCCGACCTGCAGACCCTGGCGCCTTCCGCCGGCATGCAGCAGCTGCGCGACATCCTCGACCGCGGGCTGACCGCCGTCATCGCCGAGGGCGACCATTTCTATGGCCTCATCACCCGCTTCGACCTTCTCAACCACCTGCGCAGGACACTGACGTGACCCATCCAGACGACACGAACAAACGCCACATCGCCACGCGCGTCATCCATGGCGGCCAGGCGCCCGACCCGGCCACGGGCGCCGTCATGCCGCCCATTTACGCGACGTCGACCTTTGCCCAGGAAAGCCCCGGCGTGCACAAGGGCCTGGACTACGGCCGCTCGCACAACCCCACGCGCTGGGCGCTGGAGCGCTGCGTGGCCGACCTTGAGAGCGGCGGCGCGGCGTACGCGTTCGCGTCCGGCCTCGCCGCCATCGCGGCCGTGCTGGAACTGCTGCCAGCCGGCTCGCACATCGTCGCCGGCGACGACATGTACGGCGGCACGTACCGGCTGTTCGAGCGCGTGCGCCGCGTCAGCAGCGGCCACGAGTTCACGTACGTCGACCTGACGGACCCGCTGGCGCTGGCGAACGCGCTGCGGCCGGAAACGAAGATGGTGTGGGTGGAGACGCCGACGAACCCGATGCTCAAGCTGGCCGACCTGCACGCGATCGCGCAGCTGTGCCGCGAGCGCGGCGTCATGACCGTGTGCGACAACACGTTCGCGAGTCCCGTCAACCAGCGCCCGCTGGAACTGGGCATCGACATCGTCGTGCACTCGACCACGAAGTACATGAACGGCCACTCGGACGTCATCGGCGGCGTCGCCGTCGTGGGCGGCCAGCCGCACCAGCAGGCGTGGCGCGAACGCCTCGGCTTCATCCAGAACGCCGTCGGCGCCATCCAGGGACCGTTCGACAGTTTCCTCGTCCTCCGCGGGATCAAGACGCTGGCGCTGCGCGTCGAGCGCAGCAACGCCAGCGCGCTGGACCTGGCGCAGTGGCTGTCGAGCCAGGCCAAGGTACGGCATGTGTATTACCCGGGCCTCGCGTCGCACCCGCAGCACGAGCTGGCGCGGCGGCAGATGCACGGCTACGGCGGCATCATCTCCATCGACCTCGACACCGACCTCGCCGGCGCGCGCCGCTTCCTCGAACAGTGCGAGATCTTCACGCTGGCGGAAAGCCTGGGCGGCGTCGAGAGCCTGATCGAGCACCCGGCCATCATGACGCATGCGACGATTCCCGCTGACCAGCGCGCGCGGCTCGGCATCGGCGATGGCCTGATCCGGCTGTCGGTCGGGATCGAGCACGTGGACGATCAGCGCGCCGACCTGGCAAGGGCGCTGGCCGCGATCTGAGACCCTACTGCTGAATCGATCGCTCCGGGTTCAGGCGCAAGCGGGCGCCGGCAGTGCGAGGTCGTGCGCGTACTGGTCCTCGTCCTGCGCGACGAGGACGTGGCGCGCCGGCTCGTTGCCCTGCACACGGAACGTGGACACGACGTCCGTCAATTCCTCCGCCTGCGCACGCAACATGGCCGCCGCGGCTGCAGCCTGCTCGACCATCGCCGCATTCTGCTGCGTCGCCTCGTCCATGTCGGCAATGACGCGGCGCACGCGGGCGATGCCGGCCGCCTGCTCCGAGCTGGCGCCGTCGATCGCATGCAGCAGGTCGGCCACCTGCTGCACGCGGCCGAGGATCTCGCGCATCGTGCCGCCCGCCGCGCTGGCGATGCCGGCGCCGGATTCGATGGCGCCCGTCGATTCGCCGATGAGGTTCTTGATCTCCTTGGCCGCTGCTGCCGAATGCTGGGCCAGGCTGCGCACCTCGCCTGCGACGACGGCGAAGCCGCGTCCCTGCTCGCCGGCGCGCGCCGCCTCGACGGCCGCGTTCAAGGCCAGGATGTTCGTCTGGAACGCGATCCCGTCGATCATCGCCGTGATGTCGCCGATGCGCGCGGCGGACTGGCGGATCGTCTCCATGCGCTCGACCATCTGCTCGACGGCGCCTGCGCCCTCCTGGGCGACGCTCGAGGCTGCGAGCGCGAGCGCGTTGGCGTCGTGCGCGTTGACGTGGTTCTGTTCGACCGCTTCGGTCAGGTCGGTCATCGCCTGCACGGTCGCATGCAGGCTGCGCGCCTGCTCTTCCGTCCGGTGCGACAGGTCGCGATTGCCGGCCGCGATCTCGGCCGATGCGTCATCGATCATCCGGGCACTGTCGAGCACTTGCACGACGGTGGCCGACACGCCGCCCGTCATATGGTTCAGTGCATCGAACAGGCGGCCGATCTCGTCGCCGCGGTCATGCGCGATGGTGGCGGAGAGATCGCCTTTCGCAACGCGCTCGGCAAGCACGACGGCATCCTGCAGCGGCGTGACGATGCTGCGCGTGAGCAGCCAGCCGGCCGCGCAACCGATCAGCAATGCGGCCAGGCCGAACGCGGGCAGCAGCACGCGGCTGAGGGCGAACGCCTGCGCGGACGTGGCGGCCAGCGCGTGCGCCTCGCGCGTCTGCCAGGCCAGCAGCGCGTCGAGGGCGCGCGTGTAGGCGTCGAACGTCGTCATCATCGGGCCGGCCGCGAGTTGTTCGACCTCCTGCGTCTTGCCCAGATCCTTCGCCTGGAATACCTGCTGGCGGACGCTCAGGTAGGCGGCCTTGTGCCGCGCGACGGCGTCGATCAGGGTGCGTTCGTCCGGCACGGCCGGCAGCGCGCCCAGCTTCGCCTCGAGCGCGGCAGCATTCTTCTCTCCTTGCGCGAGCATGCTCTGGAAATAGTCTCCCGCCTCCAGGCTGTCGCTGCGGGCGATGGCGACGGCGCGCACGCCGTTCAGGCGCGTCATGCCCAGCAGCTCGGCCGTCAACTGTTGCCGCGCCAGTTTATTGTTGACGAGGTCGTTCGTGATGGCGTCGGCGGCGTGCATGCGCCACAAGGCGACGATGGAAATGATGACGATGGCAAGGGACACCACGGCAAAAGCGCCGGTGATCTTGGTGCCGGTCTGGAGCTGCGGCAGTCGCATGGGATGGGCCTGAAATGAGGAATACCACCCATCATAGACATGCTGTATGACAACAAAATGACGACATGGCCGGGACAGCCGTCGTGTGTCACAGGCTGGCCAGTTGCCTGAACCCGGCCGCGCGGCGGCGTGCCACGTCAACCGTGTCGCCGCCGGACAGCAGGAGATCGAAGCCGCCCGCCTCGTTCGGCGTCACCTGCTGCACGTGCTCCAGGTTGACGATGTGGCTGCGGCTCGCGCGAAAAAAACATTGCGGGTCGAGCGCTTCTTCGAATTGCTTCAGGGACCGCAGGACCAGCGGCCGATCTGCGCCGACGTGGACACGCGTGTAATTCCCTTCCGCGCTCAGGCAGCGCACGTCACGCAGGGCCACGAACCAGCACCGCTCGCCGTCGCGGAGGAACAGCTTCCGGTCCATCCGCGGCTGACGTGCCGGCTCTCGCCCCCGGCGCTGCGCGTGGCGGTCCAGGGCCGCGGCCAGCCGCGCGGCCTGCACCGGCTTTTGCAGGTAGTCGAGCGCGTTCACTTCGAAGGCCTGCAGCGCGTAGCGGTCGTAGGCGGTGGTGAAGATCACGTCCGGCGCGGCATCCAGCGCCGCCAGCAGGTCGAAGCCGCTCCCGCCAGGCATCTGCACGTCGAGGAATACCAGGTCGGGCTTGAGCGCCGTGATCTGGTGCAGCCCGTCGGCCGCATCCACCGCCTCGCCCACGATGTCGATGTCCGGGTGTGCCCGCAGCAGGCGCCGCAGCTCGGCCCTGGCCAGGCGCTCGTCGTCGACCAGCAGCACGCGCAGCCGCTCCGTCACGTTGCCTCCGGCAGCCGCACCGTGGCGCGCACCCAGCCGTCCTGCTCACACAGGTCGAGGTTCGCGCTCGCCCCCAGTGCCAGCGCGAGTCGCTGCCGTGCATTGACCAGGCCTGTGCGGGTCGAGCCGGACAGCGCCTGGATCGTCCCTGCGTTCGCGACTTCGATGACCGCCACGCCATCGTCCTGGCGGCGCGCATGGATCCGGATGTCGCTGCCGTCCGGCCGGGCTTCGACGCCGTGCTTGACCGCGTTTTCGACGAGGGTCTGCAAGGCCATCGGCGGGATGCGCACGGTATCGAGTCCGGGTCCGACATCGATATGCGCGCGCAGACGCTGTTCAAAGCGGATCTGTTCGATGGCCAGGTAGGCGCGCACGACGTCGATCTCGTCCGCCAGCGGCACCGTGTCGTGCGCGCCGGCCTGCAGCGCGTGGCGCATCACGCTGGTCAGCTCATCGATCATGCGTGCGGCCGCGTCCCGGTCTTCGTAGACGAGGGCACGCACGCTGTTCATGCTGTTGAAGAAGAAGTGGGGATTCACCTGCGCCTGCAGCGCGCGCAACTGGGCGTCCTTGGCGCCGACTTGCAGCCACAGCGTCTCTGCCTCCAGCCGGTTCGCACGGCGCAAGGACAGGGCTGCGGTGTGGAACACGTTCCACATCAGGTGCAGGCACCACCAGGACGCCAGCGCGGCGGGCAGCCAGGACACGCCTCGCACGGGGCCGAACGGCCGGATGACGATGTAGCCGGCCAGTTGCATCATGGTGTTCACGATGCCCAGCACCAGCACGCCGGCGAGCACGACGCCCCACCCCATGCGGGCGCCGGCGGCCTGCCGGCGCTTCAGGACGCGGCGCCACGCATCGGACAACAGGACGCCGCTGACCGCGCCCCAGCAGCACACCAGCACGTAGCGCCGAACGTCGTCGGGCGCCGCATAGCCGGGCACGGACGGCCGGTTGAGGACCTGCAGCACGAGCACCAGGCCCCAGCCGGCGCACTGGCACATCCAGTACCAGCTCAGGCGCGCAAGCAGGGAGGGGGCGGGCATCGGCGGGGCTGTCATCGCGAGAGATGTTCTTGTCGGGCGTTCAGTTCAGGAAGCGATCGATGCGATCATACATCCAGGCCGGGTCGTCGAGCATGATGAAATGACGGGCGGTTTCGGCCAGCGCCACCTGCACGCCGGGCAGACGCATGTACTGGTTACGGTAGTTCTGCTCGAACATGGCCATGGGGCCGTAGGCCTTGTACGCGATCCAGCTGCCGAGCACCAGCGTGGGCGCACGGATGCGGCCGACCTGCTCGCGCATGTCGTCGCCCATCATGTCGGCCATCGCATTGACCACGGTGGTCCGGTCGGACTGGGCGCCCCAGGCCAGCACGCGCTTGACGTCTTCGGGACGGGTGACCATCGTGCTCACCGACATGTCGGTCGCGGCGCGTGCCGTGGCCGCATCCTGCGCCAGCATCGTGCGGCGCATGCCCTCCCCCGCCTGCTTCACCTGCTCGGCCGTGACGCCCGGCGCCTGCGTGGCCGCGACAAGGCACGGCACGGCATCGACGATCACCAGCTTGCCCACCTGGTCCGGATGATCGGCCGCCAGCTTCAGCGCCAGGAAGCCGCCCAGGCTGTGGCCGATCACGACCGGGCGGGCGAGACGATGCGCGGCGATGTAATCGGCGAGCTGCTGTTCGGCGGCAGGCAACAGCGCGCCATCGATGGGCGGCACGCCCGCGAATCCGGCCAGCGTCAGCTCATGGCATTGGAATTGCGGCTGGGCGCCCCCGCAGTAATGAGCGACGGTGCCGTTCCAGACTTCCCCCGACGACGCCACGCCGGGAATCAGGATGATGGGCTGGCCTTGCGGATTGCCGCTGACGGCGACGCGGAACGCGGGGTGGGCGTCGGCCGCCTGCGTGGCGGGAGATGCCAGCAACAGGCTGGCGGCGGTAGCGGCGAAGGTGAAAAGTGTGCGCAGCATGGTTGACTCCGGTGAACGAAAATGCACCCATGCTAGGCTGCGGCCGCTCGTGGAGCAACGCCGACTGGACGAGCGGCGCGCACGCCGGACGAGCGGCGCCCGGCCAAATAAAAAGCCCGCGCGAGGCGGGCTTTCGTGAAGCGATTCTGGAATCGCTTATTCGATTTCGACGGTCTCGACGGGCTCCGGCGGCGGCGGAACGTCGCCCTCCGGGAACTCGAGGAACACCTCGTCCTTCTCGTTCAGGTCGACCGTGACACGGCCGCCGTTCACGAGACGGCCGAACAGCAGCTCGTCGGCCAGCGCCTTGCGGATCATGTCCTGGATGAGGCGCGACATCGGCCGTGCGCCCATCTGCGGGTCGAAACCTTTCTTCGCGAGGAACTTGCGCAGTTTCTCGGTGAAGATGGCTTCCACCTTCTTCTCGTGCAGCTGCTCTTCCAGCTGCATCAGGAACTTGTCCACGACGCGCAGGATGATCTCCTCGTCCAGCGCGCGGAAGCTGATGATCGCATCCAGGCGGTTGCGGAACTCCGGCGTGAACATGCGCTTGATGTCGGCCATCTCGTCGCCCTGCGCCTTCGAATCCACGAAGCCGACGGAACGCTTGGTCAGGCTTTCGGCGCCCGCGTTCGTGGTCATGATGATGATCACGTTGCGGAAGTCCGCCTTGCGGCCGTTGTTATCGGTCAAGGTGCCATGGTCCATCACCTGCAACAGGATGTTGAAGATGTCCGGATGGGCCTTCTCGATCTCGTCCAGCAGCAGCACGGCATGCGGCTTCTTCGTGATGGCCTCGGTCAGCAGGCCGCCCTGGTCGAAGCCGACGTAGCCCGGCGGCGCACCGATCAGGCGCGACACGGCGTGACGCTCCATGTATTCCGACATGTCGAAGCGCACCAGCTCGATGCCGAGGATGAACGCCAGCTGTTTCGCGACTTCCGTCTTGCCGACGCCGGTCGGACCGGAGAACAGGAACGAACCGATCGGCTTGTCCTGCTTGCCGAGGCCGGCGCGCGCCATCTTGATCGCGGACGCCAGCGCATCGATGGCCGGGTCTTGCCCGAACACGACGTTGCGCAGGTCGCGGTCGATGGTCTGCAGCTTGCTGCGGTCGTCCTGGTTGACGGTCTGCGGAGGAATCCGCGCGATCTTCGCGATGATGTCCTCGATCTCGGTCTTGCCGATGGTCTTCTTCTGCTTCGACTTCGGCAGCACGCGCTGCGCGGCACCCGCTTCGTCGATCACGTCGATCGCCTTGTCCGGCAGGTGACGGTCGTTGATGAAGCGCGCAGCGAGCTCGGCCGCGGTCGACAGCGCCGACGCCGAATACTTCACGCCGTGGTGCTCTTCGAAGCGCGACTTGAGGCCGCGCAGGATCTGCACGGTCTGCTCGACCGACGGCTCGTTCACGTCCACTTTCTGGAAGCGGCGGGAGAGTGCGTGATCCTTCTCGAACACGCCGCGGAATTCCGTGAACGTGGTCGCGCCGATGCACTTCAGCTGGCCGTTCGCGAGGGCCGGCTTCAGCAGGTTCGATGCGTCGAGCGTGCCGCCCGATGCGGAACCGGCGCCGATGATCGTGTGGATCTCGTCGATGAACAGGATGCCGTTCGGCGTGTCCTTGAGCTGCTTCAACACCGCCTTCAGGCGTTGCTCGAAGTCGCCGCGGTACTTGGTGCCGGCCAGCAGCGCACCCATGTCCAGCGAATACACGACGGCATTCTGCAGGATCTCGGGCACGTCTTCCTGGACGATGCGCCATGCCAGGCCTTCCGCGATCGCGGTCTTGCCGACACCGGCCTCGCCCACGAGCAGCGGATTGTTCTTGCGGCGGCGGCACAGGATCTGGATCACGCGGTCCACTTCCTCTTCGCGCCCGATCAGCGGATCGATGCGGCCGTCGGCGGCAGCCTTGTTCAGGTTCTGAGTGAACTGATCCAGCGGGCTTTCCTTGGCCTGGCCTTCGACCTGCGCCTCTTCCACGCCTTCCGACGCCTTCTGGCTGTCGATCTGCTGGTCCTTGCGAACGCCGTGCGAGATGAAGTTGACCACGTCGAGACGGGTCACGCCCTGCTGGTGCAGGTAGTAAACGGCGTGCGAGTCCTTCTCGCCGAAGATCGCCACGAGCACGTTCGCGCCCGTCACCTCCTTCTTGCCGTTGGACGCGGACTGGACGTGCATGATCGCGCGCTGGATCACGCGCTGGAAGCCCAGCGTCGGTTGAGTGTCGACTTCGCCCGTGCCGGGCACGGTCGGCGTGTTGTCGCCGATGAAATTAGTCAAGGTCTTGCGCAGATCTTCGATGTTGACCGCGCACGCACGCAGGACTTCAGCGGCCGACGGATTGTCGAGCAGCGCCAGCAGCAGGTGTTCGACCGTGATGAACTCGTGCCGAGCCTGCCGCGCTTCGACAAAGGCCATATGTAGAGATACTTCCAGTTCCTGCGCAATCATACTTCCTCCATCACGCACTGCAGGGGGTGGCCTGCCTTGCGCGCATGCGTTAATACAAACTCCACTTTGGTACACGCTATATCTTTGGAAAACACGCCGCACACGCCCTTGCCATGGCGGTGTACGGAAAGCATGATCTGCGTGGCCGTTTCGCGATCCTTGTTGAAGTACTCCTGGATGATGGCGACCACGAACTCCATCGGCGTGTAGTCGTCATTGAGCAACGCCACCTGATACAACGGGGGTGGCTTGACGGTCTGCCGCTCCAGCAGCTGTTCGGTATCGTGCTTGGTTGCCATAGGGGTATTCTAAATTGCTTTCGATCTTCGTGTGTGCGGAAACTAACCCTCAGGGTAATCCCAGTTGCTTTCATCTTACGCGTTTTCCAGCCGGAGCACAGATGGCGGTCCGATTGCCAAAATCAAGAGGTTGTTTTTAGGCGATTGTGAAAATTTTTACAACGGTCGCTCAAAACCGCTTGACTTACAAGATTATTGCACCAACAATGCAGTTATTGACATGTACTTATGTACTTGTTGATAAGAAGTGAGCAGGCTGAGGAGGGGGCAAGAAGCTTCTTGCTTTTATGGCTCGTGTGATTTGTTTTTAATCGAAGGTTATTTTATGGCAACAGGTACTGTTAAGTGGTTCAATGATTCCAAAGGTTTTGGCTTCATCACCCCTGATGACGGCGGCGAGGATTTGTTCGCACACTTCTCCGCAATCAATATGAACGGTTTTAAGACCCTCAAAGAAGGTCAAAAAGTCCAATTCGAAGTCACGCAAGGCCCGAAAGGCAAGCAAGCTTCCAACATCGTCGGCGCGTAAGCTCCCTCTGGAAGCAGAAGACCCCGCCGCGGCGGGGTTTTTTTCTTTCTGCGCCACGCACGGCAGTGCGTAGCGCGGATCCTCGGCGCTTGCGCCCCGTCCCCTCCTCCCAGCCGTGACGCTCATTGTTGGCGTATGTGCAATCGTTTGCCGTCGCGAAACGTCTGCATGCGGCAAATCAAACGTCCCCGCCTCTTATATTCTTTAGCCCGCTTATCGTCGCGTCGATATGCGCGCTTATATATAGTGATAAAAGAAAAAGCCCCGCTATTAACGGGGCTTTTGATTTGCATCAATCGTTTGCAATTACATATTCTCGATCATCACATCGCCGAAGCCGGAGCATGACACTTGCGTCGCCCCCTCCATCAGGCGCGCGAAGTCGTAGGTGACGCGCTTCGATGCGATCGCCCGTTCCATCGAGCTGATGATGAGGTCGGCAGCTTCCGTCCAGCCCATGTGGCGCAGCATCATCTCGGCCGACAGGATCAGCGAACCCGGGTTGACGTAGTCCTTGCCCGCGTACTTCGGCGCCGTGCCGTGCGTGGCTTCGAACATGGCGACGGAGTCGGACATGTTCGCGCCCGGCGCGATGCCGATGCCGCCGACCTGGGCCGCCAGCGCGTCGGAGACGTAGTCGCCGTTCAGGTTCAAGGTGGCGATCACGCTGTACTCGGCCGGGCGCAGCAGGATCTGCTGCAGGAACGCGTCCGCGATGGAATCCTTGACGACGATGTCCTTGCCCGTGCGCGGGTTCTTGAACTTGCACCACGGGCCGCCGTCGACGAGCTCGGCGCCGAATTCCCGTTGCGCCAGCGCATAACCCCAGTCACGGAAACCGCCTTCCGTATACTTCATGATATTGCCCTTGTGGACCAGGGTCACGGACGGCTTGTCGTTGTCGACCGCGTACTGCAGCGCCTTGCGCACGAGGCGCTCGGTGCCTTCGCGCGACACGGGCTTGATGCCGATCGCGGAGGTGTCCGGGAAGCGGATCTTGCGCACGCCCATTTCGCGGGTCAGGAAGTCGATGACCTTCTTCGCCTCGGGCGACTCGGCCGCCCATTCGATGCCGGCGTAGATGTCTTCCGAGTTCTCGCGGAAGATCACCATGTCCGTCTTGTGCGGCTCGCGCAGCGGCGACGGCACGCCGTTGAAGTAGCGCACGGGGCGCAGGCAGACGTACAGGTCGAGCTCCTGGCGCAGCGCGACGTTCAGCGAGCGGATGCCGCCGCCGACGGGCGTCGTCAGCGGTCCCTTGATCGACACGACGTACTCGCGCACGACGTCCAGCGTTTCCGGCGGCAGCCACACGTCCGGGCCGTAGACCTGCGTCGACTTCTCGCCCGCGAACACTTCCATCCACGCGATCTGGCGCTGGCCGCCGTAGGCCTTCGCCACGGCCGCATCGACGACCTTGCGCATCACCGGCGTGATGTCGACGCCCGTGCCGTCACCCTCGATGAACGGGATGATGGGCTGGTCGGGGACGTTCAGGCTGAAGTCCGCGTTGACGGTAATCTTTTGACCACCGGTAGGTACTTGGATATGTTGAACCATCATGTTCTCCGAAATGGGCGCATGGCGGGACGCCAGGTCTGCCGGCTCCATTAGATTAGAATAGTGATCGGGTCGTCGGTCTTGTCTAAGACGCAACACTGGCACGACATTATGCACCAAAAACTATCCCCCATGTCTCTCATCCTGTTCAACAAACCCTACCAGGTCCTGTGCCAGTTCTCGCGCGAGGACGAGCGCCCCACCCTCGCCGACTACCTCGACATCCCGAACATCTACCCGGCCGGCCGCCTCGATGCGGACAGCGAAGGCTTGATGCTGCTCACGGACGACGGCCGCCTGCAGCACCAGATCGCCCATCCGGACCACAAGGAAGCGAAGACGTATCTCGTGCAGCTGGAAGGCGTCGCAGACCGTGCCAGCCTCGCGCGCCTGCAGGCGCCCATCGACCTGGGCGACTTCACGACGAAGCCGTGCCGCGCTGCGCTGATCGCGGAACCGGAGTGGCTGTGGCCCCGCAATCCGCCGATCCGCACGCGCCAGGACAAGCCGACCAGCTGGATCGCGATCACGCTCGAGGAAGGCAAGAACCGCCAGGTGCGCCGGATGACGGCGGCCGTCGGGCTGCCCACGTTGCGCCTGGTGCGCTCCAGCATCGGACCGTATTCGCTGGCGACGCATCCGTTGATGCCGGGAGAATGGATGGAAGTCTCAGCCGCCGACGTCGGCGCCAAGCGGTCTGGAGCTTAACCTATATCAACCTTTCTAAAAGTTAATGTAGGCGCGAAGAAAACCTGTCAACCAGCAATTCTTGGCCACCGTTAAGGGAACAGATTCACCGTTGTGGATCACCATCTTCTTTAAAGGAACCCGAAATGTCCAAACTGATCGCTGGCCTGGTTGCTTCCCTGTTCGCCGTTTCCGCTTTCGCCGCCACCCAGGCCGCGGCACCGGCAGCTGCCGCTCCGGCTGCATCGACCACGGCCGAGCAGCCTGCCGCTCCCGCGAAGAAAATGAAGAAGCACCACAAGAAGGCCAAGAAGGCCGCCGCCGCCGAAGCCGCTTCGGCCGAGCCGGCAGCAGCGAAGTAAGCACTTCGCCGCACAACCAGGCAGCCTGCGGGCTGCCTTTTTTGTTGCCTGTCGAGTTTCACCCCGAATTTGAAGCCGGCCTCAGGCAACAAAAAACCCGCCGGACTTGCGTCGAGCGGGTTTTCGTCCTTGAGTCCCCTGGATTCAAGGACTCCACGCCGGGCGCGCGACCTCGGTCGCGCGGGCGTTGCCGTCGGGTGTATTAAGCCGACAGGGCCTTGATGGCGGCAGCCAGGCGGCTCTTGTGGCGAGCGGCCTTGTTCTTGTGGATGATTTTCTTGTCAGCGATGCTGTCGATGGTCGACACGGACTGCTGGAAGATTTGCGAGGCAGCGGCCTTGTCGCCAGCCTGGATGGCCTTGCGGACGGCCTTGATTGCGGTACGCAGGGTCGAGCGCTGGGCCGAGTTGTGCGCGTTTTGCTTAACTGCCTGACGAGCGCGCTTGCGCGCCTGTGCGGTATTTGCCATGGAATTTCCTAATCGGGGTCAAGTTGCGTTTGCAAACATTCAAACCGGCCCATTCCAGTGCCTGCCAAACGAGTGTCTGCCAACAGAATTCAATACAGCCCTCGATTATAGCGAAGGTTTCATCGTTGGGCAAATCCTGGTTCGTTTTTGTGCAATAGCCCAGCTATAATCGCGGGCTATGAACCTACTCAAGACCCTGGCAGCCATCTCGAGCATGACGATGCTGTCCCGTATCACCGGCCTGTTGCGCGATTCTCTGTTTGCCCGTGCCTTCGGCGCCAGCGACTATACCGACGCCTTCAACATCGCCTTCCGCCTGCCGAACCTCCTGCGCCGCCTGTTCGGCGAAGGCGCGTTCTCGCAAGCGTTCGTGCCGATCCTGGCCGAGTACAAGAGCCAGAAAGGCGACGCCGCCACCCGCACCCTCGTCGACCACGTCGCGAACACCCTCGTGTGGGCCACGCTGGCGACGAGCATCATCGGCATCATCGGCGCCCCCGTCGTCCTGTACGTGATCGCGAGCGGTCTCAAGGGGGCGGCATTCGACGCCGGCGTCGTCATGACCCGCCTGATGTTCCCGTACATCCTGTGCATGTCGTTCGTCGTGCTGGCGGGCGCCGTCCTCAACACCTGGCGCGAATTCAAGATCCCGGCGTTCACCCCCGTGCTGTGGAACCTGTCGTCGATTTTCTTCTCGCTGTTCATGGTGAAGTATTTCGACGTGCCGATCTATTCGATGGCCGTCGCGGTGATGGTCGGCGGCGTGCTGCAGGTGGGCATCCAGATCCCGGCGCTGCAACGCATCGGCATGCTGCCCCGGCTGTCGTTCAACCCGCTCGCGGGCCTGTCCGACCCCGGCGTGCGCCGCATCCTCAAGAAGATGGGCCCCGCCGTGTTCGCCGTGTCGGCCGCCCAGATCAGCCTGCTCATCAACACGAACATCGCGTCGCGCCTCGGCGCCGGCAGCGTCTCCGTGCTGCAGTACGCCGACCGGCTGATGGAATTCCCGACCGGCATGCTGGGCGTGGCGCTGGGCACCGTGCTGCTGCCCAGCCTGTCGAAGGCGAACGCGGACGGCGACCCCGTCGAATACTCCGCCCTGCTCGACTGGGGCCTGCGCCTGACGTTCCTGCTCGCGCTGCCGGCCGCCGTCGGCCTCGCCTCGCTGGCCGAGCCGCTGATCGCCACCCTGTTCAACTACGGCGCCTTCAACGCACACGCTGTGACGGCCGCCACGGCGCCGCTGATGGCGTATGCGGCGGGCCTGCTCGGCATCATCCTCGTCAAGATCCTCGCGCCCGCGTTCTACGCGCGCCAGGATATCCGGACGCCGGTGAAAATTGCCATCGGCGTGCTGATCGCCACACAGCTGATGAACCTCGTGTTCGTGCCCGTGCTGGGCGTGGCGGGGCTTGCGCTGTCGATCGGCCTCGGCGCCTGCATCAACGCGAGCTTCCTGTTCACGGGACTGCGCCGGCGCGCGATCTACGTGCCGCACGCAGGCTGGCTGCCGTTCTTCCTGAAAGTCGTCGCGGCCGTCGCGCTGATGGGCGCCGTCGCGTGGTTCAGCCAGGCGCAACTCGACTGGGCCGCGCTGCGCGCCCATCCGCTGCTGCGCGCCGGTGCGCTGTTCCTCATCATCGGCGCGAGCGCCGTCGTCTATTTCGCCGCGCTGCTGGCGCTGGGCTTCCGTCCGCGCCACTTCATGCGCCGCGCCAAGTAACGGGACGGGCCTAGCGGCCGGCCTCCTGCGCCGGTGGCGGGTCGCCGCGCTCGTCGCGGTCGCCGCCGGCGTCCTCGGATGGCGGCGGCGCGGGATCGCTGGGCACGGGCGACGGCATGGCCTCGGGCGGCATGGCCGGCTGCGGCATGGCCTGCGGCGGCAGGATGGGCACGGGCGGCTGCCCGCCGGCCGGGCGCGCCGGATCGGACGGCGTGCCGCCGGGCGCGGGAAACAGCGACGGTTGTCCCGTCGGCACACCATTCGGCAGCGGCTGCCCCGTGGTCTCCCGCGCGAACGTCGGCCCCTGCACCACAGTCATTCCCGTCGACGCGAACTTCCAGTCCGAGATGTGCTCCTTGTTCTCGAATCCGGGGAAGCGCGCGTCGAAATTTCCGATCTTCAGCGGCTTCGCCGTCGACAGGCTGTACACGGCGACGACACCCCTGCGCTCGCCCGGGTTCGTCCACACGATGCCCCATTCGGCCTTGCCCGTCATGGGATCGATGAAGATCTTGCGCAGGTGCCGCCGCACGCCGGGAAAGCGCGGGTCTTTCAACAATTCCTTCAGCGTCGGCGGCTGCGCCGGCTGGCCCTTCGGCGTCGCCTCCGCATACGTGCGCAGCGCTTCGCCGAACGCGGCGCCGATGTCCAGCAGCTCCTCCTCGGCCGCGGCCCGGCGCAGCAGCGCGTCGATCTTCAGCGTGGCCGCGCCGACGAGGCCGATCACCGTCACGAGGATCACGAGGCCGAGATAGGTGAAGCCCCCGTCGCGCCGTGCCCGCATGGCGTCACCACTCGGCATACGGCTTGCCGTTGCGGCCGTTGCCCGGCGCACCGCTGTGGATGTCGTAGACGCCGCCTTTGTCGTCGCCCTCGGGCGGGACGATGACCCAGGCCGCGTCGCTCTCGGCGATGGGGTCGTACGGCAGCGTCGCCAGGTAGCGCTTGTCGACGAGCTGCTGCAGCGAGTCGGGATAGCGCCCCGTGTCGCCATGGAACTGGTCGATCACGGCGCGCGTGTTGCGCAGGTTCTCCGCGAGGATCGTCTCCTTCGTGCTGTCGATCTTCGGGAAGAAGCGCGGCACCGCGAGCGTCAGCAGCAGCGCCACGATGCCCAGCACCACCAGCAGTTCGATCAGGGTGAAGCCCCGCTTGCGGGTCATGGTCGGTGTCGAAGTCATGCGCTCACCAGCGGCTGTAGGGGATGTCGTTCAGCCCGACCTTGCTCGAGGTCGAGTAGACGTCGTACACGTCGTCCCCTTCCTTCGGTTCGTCCGGCTCGCTCGCGTAGCTGCGCTTGCCCCACGTCTCGGCGTCCTTCAGGTCGGCGTTGCCGTTGAACGGGTCGCGCGGCAGGCGGCGCAGGAAATAGATCTTCGCCTTCTTCGGGCTGCGCTGGTCCGGCACGCCGTCGACCAGGACCTCCAGCTTCGGCGGATACCCGCTGGCGCCGGCCGCGCGCGCGACGCGGCCCTCGTCGCCGGCCTTCTTGTACGCGTCGATGGCGGCGCGGATCTCGCGCAGCGCCGTGCGCAGCTCCTGTTCGTGGCGGCGCTGCAGCGCGACCTGGGCCACCGGCACCACCAACGTCCCGACCAGTGCCAGGATCGCGAGGGTGACGAGCAGCTCGATCAGGGTAAAGCCGCGCGGGCGCCGTGCGTTCATTGCTGGTTCGGGAAGGCCGCGTGCGCCGCAGGAATCGGAGCTGGTGTCGGTGCGGGCTGGGGCATCGGCGTCACGTCCGGCGGCGGCAGCGGCGTGATCTGGACCGGCGGCGCCACCGGCAGGTCGGACGCCGGCACGGACGGGGGCGCGGACGGCAGCGTGGCCGTGCCGCCGACGCTGGTGGCCGGCACCATCCCGCCCGGCGCGGGCGCCGGTGCCGGCGTGACCGGCAGCGGCGCGAGCGGGTTCGGTACGGGCGCAGCACCCGGTGCCGCGCGTACGCCCTGCCCCGGCATCTGCACCGTCCCGCGCCCGCCCGAGTCGGGGCGGCGCCGGAAGCTGGCTTCCGTGCCCGCGCTGAATTCGGACGTGGAGGCCGGCGGGCGCTGCACGTTGCGGATCAGGTGCGGCGTGATCGACAGCACGACCTCCGTCTTGTTGCGCGTGTCCTGCTGGCTGCCGAACAGGCGGCCCAGGATGGGGAAGTCGCCGATGCCGGGCAGCTTGGTGCTGCTCGACCGGTCCTCGTTCTTGATCAGGCCCGCCAGCACCTGGTTTTCGCCGTCCTTCAGCTGCAGCATCGTCGACGCGGAACGCGTGCCGATACGGTACGCCGTCGTGCCGCCCTTCGTCGTGACGGTGTCCACGAGGTTGCTGACTTCGAGCGAGATGCGGATGCCGACTTCGTTGTTCAGGTAGACGGTGGGCTCGACGTCCAGCTTCAGGCCCACGTCGACGTAGTTGACGGACTCCGACGCGAAGCCGCCCACGCCCGACGAGATGGTCGTCGTGATCGTCGGCAGCTTGTCGCCGATGACGACCTTGGCCTTTTCCTTGTTGCGCACGCGGATGCGGGGCGCGGCCAGCGTGTCGGAATCGCCGTCCGTCTTGCTGGCGGTGACGGAACCGGCGACGCCCGTCACACCGATCGTCTTGCCGTTCAGGTGGCGCAGCTGGTCCACGGTGATCGCGGCGCCGGTCGCCGTCGCCAGCGGCGTGAACGACAGGCTCGTGGGCCAGTCGATGCCCAGGTCGAGCAGGCGGTTGCGCTGCACCTCGAGCACCTCGACGTCCAGCATCACCTCGGCCTCCGGTACGTCCTGCAGCGCGACCAGCTGCGACGCCACCTTCACGGCTTCCGGCGTGTCGCGCAGGATCACGAGATTCAGCTTCTCGTCCACCACCACGTCGCGCGACTTCAGGATCGTCTTCAACGTGTTGGCGATGTTCTTGGCTTCCGCGTTGGCCAGGTAGAAGGTCTTCACCGTCATCTCCTGGTATTCCTTCTGCTTGGCCGCGATGTTCGGGTAGATCAGGATCGTGTTGCCGTCCATGACCTGGCGTTCCAGCTGGTTCGTCATCAGGAGGTAGTAGACGGCCGCTTCCACCGTGCTGTTCTTCAGGAAGACCGACGCGCGCTGGTCCGTCTTGACGTCCTTGTCGAACAGGAAGTTGAGGCCCGAGTGGCGCGCGATCACTTCGAAGATCTGCTTCAGCGGGGCGTCGCGGAATTCCAGGCTGATCGGCGAACGGAACGCTGCCGTCAGCGCGGCCTCCGGCGACGCGGCCTCGATCTTCTCGTTCACGACCGCGAGCAGGTCGCGCGCCGGATCGTACGTGGGGCGCTCCGTCAGGATCGCGGACAGCTTCGCCTTCGCCGCCTCGTAGTCCTTGCGTTCGATGGCGGCGCGGGCCTCCGTCATCAAGACGCCGTGGCGGCGGTCGGCGTCGACCTGGCGCAGGCCGGCGCGCGCGCGCTCGTTCATGGGGTCGATCGCCAGCACGCGCCGGTAGTCCTGCACGGCCAGGTCGGCCTTGCCGTCGGCCAGTTCACGGTCGGCCTGCGGCAGCAGGCGGTTCGTCGCGGCGTCGCGCGCGCGCAGGAACGCGGTCTTGTAGGCGACGTTGGCCGGGTCCGCGGCCAGCGCCTCCTGGTATTTCACGAGCCCGGCCTCGACCTTGTCCTGCGCGACGAGCTCATTCCCTTCGCGGTAAGCCATCTGCGCGGCGCAGCCGGACAGCAGCAAGGCCAGCGCGGCCGGGAGCAGGCGGCGGGCCAGCATGGTGGGCAGGAGTGAAGACCGGCGCATCCGGCCTGCCGTTGGGCGAGCGATCAATCGAATACTCCAATATTGAGCTGCTGAATCTGGTTCAGCGGCAGATAGGTCAGCGTGAGGACCGGGGGCGCGATGGACTCGACGCGGTACGTGCCGTCGATGACGGCGCCCTTCTCGCGCACGACGTACGTGCGGTCGCCCCGCGCCAGATAGACTTCCCACGCGCCGTTGCCGACGGACTTGCCGAGGAACGTGAACGGCAGCGGCGGCGCCGTGGGCGGCGGTGGTGGCGGCGCGGGCTGGGGCTGCGGCGGTGGCGGCGGTGGCGGGGTCCAGTCCTGGTGCGCGAACGGGCCGGCGCCGCCCTGGCCGAACGCGGCGTCGCCGTCGCCGATCAATGCATCGCGCGGCACGAGGGCAAGCACCGGTTGGGCGGGGGCCGCGTCGGCCGTCTTCGCGGACGCCGCCGGTGTGGCCGCCGCTGGCGCGGACGCGGGCGTACGCGCAGGCACCGCGCGCGCGGCCGGGCGCTCGGCCGGCTCGGCGATGTCGCCGGCCGGCGTGCGGTCGCCGAACGCGGCGAGCAAGACCGCGCCGACGAGGGCCAGGACGAGGATCGCGTGGCGCGGCTTGACGGGCTTCATGGCTGCGGCGCGCCGTCGCGCAGGTACAGGGTCAGGCGCAGGCGCGCCTCCACGGTCGCGTCGCCGATCGCATCGCGGTGGAAGGTGATCTCGTCCAGCGACGCGAACGGAATCGCGCGCAGCGCCGCCATCGCGAATTGCCAGATCGCCTGGTACGTTCCCTTCACGGGCAGATTCACCTGGTACGTGTAGACGTGGGCATTGCGGTCGAAGCCCGCCTTGTACTCGCCCTGGCGCAGCACGAGGCCGGATTTCGACGCGAGGTCGAACAAGGTGCGCACCTGCTGCTCGGCGCCGTGGCGCTCGCCCAGCGCGCCATAGAACGCGGCGAGATTGTCGGGTGCCTGCACGGGCACGGCTTCCTGAGCCGGTGCCGGCGTTGCGGCGGCCTGCGGTGTCTGCTTCGCCTGCGCGGCGTACGCTTGCTGCGCGCGCTCCATCGCCCACACGGTGTGCAAGGTCCACGCGAGGGCCCCGGCCATGACGAGCGGTACGACGATGGCCGCCGCCATGATCGGATTCGCACGCAGCAGCATGATCCGCAGGCGCAGCATGGGAGAGGCGAACGTCGTCTTCATTGCGCGGGCCTCCACTGCGCGTCGATCTGGAAGCGGATCGGATGGTTCGGGTCCTGCTCGTTGATCTCGTGGCGCGCCAGCAGCACGGTCGTGAACCACTCGATGTGCTGCAGCGCCTCGACGTACGCGATCATGTCGTCGCTGTTCTTCGCTTCCGCCGTGATGCGTACGCTGCTCTTCTTCGCGTCCGGCTCCAGCGCCAGCAGCGCGATGGTCGCGGGCGTCGCCGCCTGGACGGCGTCGTGCAGGCCGCGCCACGGCAGGTTCAGCTGCTGCACGGCCGTGTTGACGGCGCCGGCCTGCGCGGGTGGCACCGCGCGCACGGGCGCCGCGACGGGCGCGCGCGCGGCCGCGCGGGCCTGCGTGCGCGCGACCTGCGCCTGGCGCTCCGCGGCCGCGCGCTGCAGGCCGCGGTATTGCGCGACGGTGCTGGCGAGCGGCCCCGCCAGCCCGAGCGCGACGACCAGCAGGCTCCACGTCCCGCGCGGCGTGCGATACCACGCGCGGCGCAGGCTCGGCGGCGCGAAATCGATGTGCACTTTTCTCAAGGCGCCCTCCCCGTCAGCGCGAGCCGCGCGCAATCGGGCCACAGCGGGTCCGTCTCGTCCTCGAACAAGGTGCAGGCGAATTTCAATCGTCCGGCGCTGCTCCCCCATCCCTTCGGCGCGGGGCCGCAGATCTGCAGGCGCTCCGGCCGCGACAGCCCGACGCGCAGCGCTTCGCGCGCCACGTGGCCCTCGAGCCAGTCGCGGTCCGCGCCGGGCGGGATCGGCGCCGTGCGCACGGCCGCGAGCAGGTCGCCGTCGAACGCGGCGACGGACAGCACGCCGCCATGCACGACGCCGAACCACGCGCCCGCGCGGCGCACGCGGCGGTGCTGGTTCATCGCCGCGACGAATTGCGGCACGATCTCGACGAGCTTGAAGCGCTGGCTCGACGCCGCCGCCGTCAACTGCTCGAGCAGCGCGAGCGGCAGCGCGGCCGCGAGGAACGGGCGCGCCGCATCCCAGTCGGCGCTCAGGGTCCAGCCCGCGAGGCTGCCGCCGAACAGCGCGTGGTAGCGCAGCGCGGCCGCGCCTTCCAGGTCGGCGAGGCGCGTGGCGCCTTCCGGCGGCGTCACCTGCCACAGGCGCACGAGGTCGTCGGACAGCACGACGGTCGCCGGCAGGCCTGCGACGTCGTGCTCGCCGAGCAGCATGCCGAGCGCGGCACCCAGCGACACGGCGTCGCCGCCCGTCGCCCCGACCTGGCCCAGCAGGCGTGCGCGCTCGTGCGGCCAGATGCTCGTGCGCACGAGCGCGAGGGCGTCCGGCGCGATACCGATGCGCAGCTGCTGGCCGAAGCCCGACGTGAACGAACTAAGCATGCAGCGTGACCCTCCGGATTTCCTCGATCGTCGTCGCGCCGCGCTGCACGAGGTCCAGTGCCGCCAGGCGCAGGCTGCGCGTGCCGTTCGCCGCGGCGGCGGCCTTGATGCGGCGGATCGGCTGTTTGTCGACGATCAGTTCGCGGATCTCGTCGTTCAACGTGAGGATCTCGGCGATCGAGCGGCGGCCCTTGTAGCCGGTGCCGCGGCAATCGCCGCAACCGAGGCCCCGCATGAAGCGGTAGTCGTGCACGTCGGCGCGCGTCAGGTGCGCGGACGCCAGTTCGGCATCGTCCGGCGTGTACTGGACGGCACAGCGCGGGCAGTTCATGCGGATCAGGCGCTGCGCCCAGATGCCGTTCAGCGCCGACACGAACGCGTACGGGTCGATCCCCATGTGCGTGAAGCGGCCGAACACGTCGAACACGTTGTTGGCGTGGACCGTCGTCAGCACGAGGTGGCCCGTCAGCGCCGACTGCACCGCGATCTCCGCCGTCTCGCGGTCGCGGATCTCGCCGACCATGATCTTGTCCGGGTCGTGGCGCAGGATCGAGCGCAGGCCCTTCGCGAACGACAGGCCCTTCTTTTCGTTGACGGGAATTTGCAGGATGCCCGGCAGCTGGTATTCGACGGGGTCCTCGATCGTGATGATCTTTTCGCGGCCGTTGTGGATTTCCGTCAGCGCCGCATACAGCGTGGTCGTCTTGCCGGAACCCGTCGGCCCCGTCACGAGCAGCATGCCGTACGCCTCCTGCGCGAGCATTCGAAGCGTCGCGAGCGACGGCGCGTCGAACCCGAGCGCTTCCAGCGTGAGCGATCCATAGGCCTCGATCATCGCGCGCTTGTCGAGGATACGGATGACGGCGTCCTCGCCGTGGATGCTGGGCATGATCGACACGCGCAGGTCGATGTCGCGCCCCGCCGACTCCACGCGGAAGCTGCCGTCCTGCGGAATGCGGCGCTCGGCGATGTCCAGTTCCGCCAGCACTTTCAGGCGCGAGATGATGTGCTCCGCCAGCTCGATGCCGCCGACCGACGCCGCGTGATCGAGCACGCCGTCCACGCGGTACTTGACGGAGAGGCCGCCCGCCGTGCTCTCCAGGTGGATGTCGGACGCACCCGCTTTCAACGCGTCGTACAACGTGGAATTCACGAGCTTGACGGCGGGGCTCGCCGCTTCCGACACGCTGGCGAACGACAGCACCGTCGCGCTCTTGCCGTCGCGCCGGCCCTCTCCGCTGTCGCCGACGAGCGTGTCGACGGCGCGCGCCGATTCCTCGTGCTTGCCGAGGTAGGCCTGGATGTCGGATTGCAGCGCCAGTCGCAGATGCAGCGGGGCCGCCGCCGTCGCGCCGGCCTGCGCCTGCAGCCACGTCTGCAGGTCGAGGTCGAACGGGTCGGCGATGACGCCCGTGAGATTCTTCGCGTCGTCGCGCAGCAGCACGCAGTGGCGCGCCAGCGCCTGCGCCAGCGGCAGCAGGTCGAACGCGGGCTGCTGGCCGAACATCTCCGGCGTTTCCATCACGGACAGGCCGAACGGCTCGGCGAGCAGGCCCACGATCTCGCGCGGCTCCAGTCCGCACAAGCCTTGCAGTTCTTCGACGAGCGAGCGGCGCGTCTGGCGGCTCTGCGCGCGGGCGCGCGCGAGCAGCGCGGCGTCGAGGCTGGCGAGGGGCGCGTTCACGACATGTCTCCAGCGAGGTCGAAGATGGGCATGTACAGCAGCACGACGATGGCGCCGACGACGAGGCCGATCGCGGCCATCAGCAACGGCTCGAACGTGCGCGTGAAGCGGTCGATCCAGCGCCCGATCTCGCCGTCGTAGAACGCGGCCGAACGCGTGAGCATCGTGCCCATCGCGCCCGTGCGCTCGCCCACGCGCAGCATGCGCAGCGAGATCGGCGTCGTCAGGCCGTTGGCTTCGAACGCGTCGGACAGCGGCCGTCCCGCCTCGATCGCCGCGCGCGCCGCCCTCAGGCCGCCCGCGAGGCCTGGCGACACCATGCCCTGCACGGTGTCGATGGCGTTGACGAGCGTGATGCCGCCTTCGTTCAGCATGCCCAGCGTGAGGTACAGGCGCGAGAGTTCGTAGATGCGGGCGCGTTCGCCGATGCCGGGCAGCTTCGCCAGCAGGCGCGCGGCGCCGCCCCGTTTCAGCGCGCGCCGGATGGCCCACGCGGCAATCGTCACCGTGGCGACGAAGCCGACCAGCAGGCCGCCCGCGTGGCGTCCGGCGAACTGGCCCCACTCGAGCATCACGCGCGACATCCACGGCAGGTTGCGGCCCGCGCCCTGATACACCTCGGCGAAGCGCGGCACGACGTACGACATCAGGAAGATCGACACGCCGCCGCCCACGAGCAGCAGGATCGCCGGGTAGATCGACGCGCTGACGACTTTCGCGCGCACGGTGTCGATGCGCTGCTGGTATTCGATGTAGCGTTCTAGGGCACGCGGCAGGTCGCTCGTGCCTTCGGCCGCGCGCACGATCCCGACGTACAGCGGCGGGAACAACGCAGGCTGCGCGGCCATCACGGCGGACAGGCGCTTGCCCTCGCGCAGGCCGGCCAGCAGCCGTTCCAGCACGCCGCGCGTGGCGGGGCTGGCCTCTTTTTCCAGCAGCGCTTCGAGGCCCTCGACGATGCCGAGGCCCGCCGTCAGCAGCGCGAGCAGCTCCTGGCTGAACAGCACCAGCGACAGCTTGCCGCCGCGCTGGCGGCGCAGCAGCGGCGCGTGCACGGGCTCGATCGCGCTGACGAACAGCCCGCGCGCCTCGACCTGGCGGCGCGCGTCCGCCTGGTCCGGCGCGTCGACGAGCACGCTGGCGATGCGCATGTCGGGCGCGAGGGTGCGGACCGCGAACTGCATGGGAGGCTTATCGGCTTATTGCGAGGTGATGTCGGCGTTCTCGCCTTCGCCGCCCGGCTGGCCGTCCTTGCCGAGCGAAAGGATCTCGTACTCGCTCTTGGTGCCGGGTGCACGGTACTGGTACGGGTGACCCCACGGATCGAGCGGGACGCCCTTCTTCAGGTACGGGCCGTTCCACTTGGCGGTCACCGCGGGCGGGGCCGTCAGCAGCGCGTTCAAGCCCTCTTCCGTCGTCGGATAGCGGCCCACGTCGAGGCGGTAGGTGTCCAGCGATTTCTCGAAGGCCTCGATCTGCGCCTTCGCGACGGTCACTTCCGACTTGCCCAGCTGGGAGAAATATTTCGGGCCGACGTACGCCGCCAGCAAACCGATGATAACGATAACCACCAACAGCTCAAGCAGGGTGAAACCCGCCTGGCGGACCCGCGCGGCGGTGCCCTGGTTCTGCATACGATACATCCAACCGACTCCTCTATTGCTCTAACGTAAAGCCTTGCGTGAAGGCTACCATGGCCCTGTCATGACGACAATGCATTTATGCCACGCTCGTCGGTTGCAGCACCGCAAACGAATTTCTTCTCCGAAAATTTTAACTCGGTTGTGCCCGATTTAACAACATCGCCGTGCGGCCCGCTCAATCCTCCAGCAGCCGCAGATCCATGCAGCGCGCCAGGGCATGCGCGCGGTTGCTGACGCCCAGCGTGCGGTAGATGCGCTGCAGGTGGTTCTTGACGGTCAGCGCGCTGATCCCCAGCAGCCGCCCCATCTCGTCGTTGCTCTTCCCTGCACGCAGCCAGCCGACGATTTCCGTCTCGCGCGCGCTGAGCGGCCGCGCCGGCAGCCCGTCGCCAAGGTCGCGTGCCGCGGGCAGCCGGCTCAGCGCGAGGTGCAGGTGCGGCAGCAGCAGTTCGGCGAAATAGCCGAGGCGCGCGTCCGGCCGTGGCGGCAGGCCGAACAGCACGAACATGCTGCCGCCCGCGCTCGTCGGCCCGGTGCCGTGCACGAGCACGTTGTCGAAACCGGCCTGCGCCACCTCGGCGCGGAAGCCGTCCAGCGGCTCGGCAGCGGCCGCGCCGAAGTCCGCCAGCACCGGCAGGCGTCCCGACCGCAAGCAGTGGCGAGCGATGCGCAGCGCCAGGCCGTCGTCCGCATCCGTCAGCGCGCGCTGCGCGGCTAGGTCGAGCACGGTGCCGTGCAGGCATTCGAGACGCGTCACGCCGCCGCCGGGGCCGAACTGCAGGCAGACGAGCACATGGTGCGGCAGCAGCGCCTGCACCTGGCCCTGGGTCCACAGGAAGAACTGGCGCAGGCTCGCCACGCGCAAGCCCGGCTCGATGGCGCGCAGCAGGTATTCCTGCTCCTGGCGGCTGAGGATGACGACGGGTTCCACGTGGGCGTTCAACGCTGGACGGCGGCGCCCCAGGCGGCCGCGCGCGCATGCCAGGCGACGAAGCGGTAGCCGGTGCCGCGCACCGTCTCGATGTGTTCCTGGTGGCCGCTCGGCTGCAGCGCGTGGCGCAGCCGTCCCACGTGCGCGTCCACCGTGCGTTCGTCGAGCACGGCGTGGCGGCCCCACACCTGGTCCAGCAGTTGCGAGCGCGTGTGCACGCGTTCCGGGTGGTGCATCAGGAAGTTCAGCAGGCGGAATTCGACGGGCCCCAGCGCCACGGGGCGCGTCCCGGCCACGACGCGCTGCGTGTGCGGATCGAGGCGCAGGCCCGCCATCTGCACGGCGTCGATGGACACGTGCGGCGCGCGCCGGCGCAGCACGGCCTGCATGCGCGCCAGCAGCTCGCGCGGATTGAACGGCTTCGTCAGATAGTCGTCGGCGCCCGATTCAAGTGCGAGGATCTTGTCGTGCTCTCCGGCCCGCTGCGATACCATGATGATCGTCAGCTCGCGCGTGCGCGGCTGCGCGTGCAGGCGCCGGATCAGCGCCTCGCCCGATTCGCCGGGCAAGTCCCATTCGAGCAGCAGCATGTCGGGCAGGCCGGCGTCCAGCGCGGCGAGCGCGGACTCGGCATCCGGGCACAGGTCCACGCGGTGGCCCGCGCGGGTCAGGTTCAGTTCCAGCAGCTGGCGGACGGCGGGGTCGGGATCGACCACGAGGACGTGTGCACTCATCGCGATATCCTGGGCATGTTTGTCTCGGTGACAACAGGCTCGAATATGCACGAAGCAAAGTCAGCTGAACAATATCATTTCGATTAGGAATTGATATGTTTAGCGAATAAATTGCCGCACAGCAGGATCGGGGCAAAGCGTACCCTCGCGTCCGCCCGGACGCGAGGGCATCGAGGATCAGCGCACGCGGCGGCGCTGCGTCCAGGTCAGCAGCACGAGGCCGGCCGCGACGAGCATCCAGTCGGCCGGTTCCGGCACCGGGTTCACCGTGGCGAACGCGGCATCGGTCGCGACAGCGGGCGGCATGCCGGCCACGAGGCTGATCGACGCGGCCGGATACGCCAGGTAGTCGCCGGCCGCGTTCAGCAGGTCGACGGTCAGGCTCGTGCTGCCGCCGTCGACCGGCGTGCCGCCGAACGTCACGTCGAAGCCGAACTGGCCGCCGAGCACGATGGACTGGAAGAATTCCGAGAACGCATCGCTCTTGAACGTGTACGCGCCGCCCGACTGCACGACGTTCACGAGATCCGGCGTGCCGGTGAACGCGCCGTCGAGGCCGCTGATCGTCGCCGTCAGCACGTCGCTCGTGAGGAACGGCAGGAAGTCGATCTGCAGGTAGCCGTCGCCACTCGCGGCGGACGTGTCGAGGGCCACGTGGTAGGTCGGGTTCGCATGGGCGGCCGTCGCGCCGGCCAGCAGGGCCAGCGCCAGCAGCGCGCGGGACAACAGGTTGTTCAGGTTGGTCATGGTGCTCTCTCAATCAATCTTCAAAAGGTGCCGGAATACAGTTTCGACGTGTACGTGATGGTCGTCTTCGACGGGTTCGTGAACGTGAGGCCCACGGTCACGGTCGCGCCCGGCGCCAGCGACGCGCCCGGCACCGTGACGTAAGGCGCGCCGTTGAAGTCGCCGCTCTTGTTGTCGAGCGTGACGCCGGCCGGCAAGCCCTGCAGCACGTATTGCAGCGGACCCGCGAGCGCCGTGCTGCCCGTGTTCGTGACCGCCACGCTGCCGGTGAACTTGCCGGTGATGCGGTTATAACCCAGCACGCCCGGTGCGATCTTCACGCTGGCCGTGACGTCGGTGAACGCCGGTGCCAGGTTCAGGCTGATGACGACCGGGTCGTGGTCGGACGCGCGGAACGGATTGTTCACGTACGGATCGTCGGCCGTGTCGCCCAGGTTGTAGTCGATCGCGTCCGGCTCGTCGGCATTGTTGTGCCACTCCGCCGCGCCGGCTACCTGCGGGTTCAGGGCGCTGCTGGCCAGCGCGTGGTCGAGGTAGCCGCTCTGGCCGTCGAACACGAAGGAATACGGCATGCCGGTCGGCCGGACGAAGCGTTCCAGTTCGTTGACCATGCCGTTGTCCGTCAGGAAGGCGATCGGATCTTCGTGGCCGTACGAGTTGAAGTCGCCGATGGCCAGCACGTCCGGGTCGCCGGCGGCCGCCACGACGGTCGGGATGAAATAGTTGAACAGGCGCTTCGCCTGCTGGATGCGCGTCGCGTTCCAGCAGCCCTGGCCGTCGCCAATGTCCGTGTCGCCCGCGCCGGCACCGCCGCAACCGCCCTTCGATTTCAGGTGGTTGACGACCAGCGAGAACTTGGCGCCGTTCGCATTCAGCTTGAACGTCTGCGCGATCGGCGCGCGGTTGTTGACGGCGTCGCCGTCCGACAGCGCGCCGCCCACCGGCGTCAGCACGGCCGGCTTGTAGATCATCGCGACGCGGATCGCGTCCGTGCCCGTTGCCGCGGGTTTCGCGACGTACGCATACGTCGGCGTCGGCGCGCCGATCGCCTGGTTCAGCGCGTCGACGAGGTAGCCCACCGTGAGGTCGCCGTTGTTCTGGATTTCCATCAGGCCGACGGCGTCTGCGTTCATCGCCTTCAGCTCGTCGACGATCTTGTCGCGCTGGCGCACGAATTCCGTCATGTTGTCGGCGCCGCGGCAATTGCTCTTCGACGTCGTGTTGCCGATGGTGCAGCCCTGCCCCGTGCGGCCCCACGCATCGGTGCCATCCGTGAACGTCGTGAAGAAGTTCAGCACGTTGGCGCTGGCGACGCGCACATTGCCGGCGACGACGACGGGCGCATCCTCGCGCGGGTTCGTGCGGCTGATCACGGGCGCTTGCGTCGGCTGCAGCTTGTACCAGCCGCCGCCACCGCCGATGGCGCCGAAGTCCAGCACGCCGACGAGGTCCGTCACCGTGTCGCCGGCGCGCACCGTCTTGTCGGCGGCGAGGTACGGAATGTGCGCGGGCACCGTGAAGATGCCATCATCGAGAATCACCATGTTCTGCGCGTTCGCGGCGATCAGCGCGTTTGCTTCCGCCGTGCCCGCGCGATAGCGGTTCGTCGGGCTCTCGCGGCGGCCGCTGGCCAGCACGAGTTCGCCGCGGTCGCCGAGGTAGCTGTTGCCGTTGACCGTGAGCGGGTTCGTGAAGCGCACGAGCATGCCTTCGTAGTGGCTCAGTTCCGTCGGCAGGTCGATGTTGACGGGCGTGATCGCGTTGCCGGTGCCCAGCACGGCGACGGCGCTGACGTCCTTCAATTCCGTGAACGAGCGCGCGGCACCATTCGGCGTGTATTCCGTCACGGTGCCCGTCACGCGCACGAGGTCGCCTTCGTTGGCGGCGCCCGGGGAGCCGAAGACGAAGAGCGCGTCCGACGTGTTCGGGTCGCCGTCGCCCTGCGGGTCCTGGATGTAGAAGCCGCTGCCCAGTTTCTTCGTGATGACGCCGGACGTCGTCTGCACCGTGTTCGCGTACGGGCTCGTGAGGCCGCTGCCCTGGATCTGCGGAATCGTCAGCGAGCCGGTGACGGCCACGTTGACGGTGCAGCTGGCGCTCTGGCTCGCGTCGTTGGCGAACGTGATCTCGACGGGGTACGTGCCGGCCGGGAGGCTCGACGCGATGACGAGGTTCGCCGTCGCCGTGCGGTTGTCGACCGTCGCCGGCACGAAGCCGGTCAGACTGATGCCGGCCACGGCGCCCTTGCTGATGACGGCGCTGTTGACGATGCTGTCGGCGTCGCTCGCCTGCAGCGGCGCCGTCGTGCCCGTGCCGACGTCCATGCCCACACTGCCGGGGCAGGCCAGCACGATCGGCTGCGGCAGCGCCACGCCGCTGCACGACACGCGGTCGCTGGCCGTCGTGCGCGGCGCGGCGGCGCCCGTCACGAAGTCGCTGCTGTTGTCGTTGCTGTCCAGGCAGCCGCTGTTCTTGCGCAGGACGGCCAGGGTATTCGACGGTGCGGCCGTCGGGCCGGAACCCTCGTAATAGCTGGCGGTCGAGCCGAAGCCGACGAAGTCGACGACGTTGTCGACGGGCTTCGCGCCGGCCAGCGCCGTCGTCGAATTCACGAGCGCGACCTTGCCCGCCGTCGCGCTCATGGCGATCGTGCCGGTGGTGTCGGGCACCAGCGCATCCGTGCCGCCGCTGCCCGCCGCTTCGTGCACGAGGTAGTACTGGCCGGCGGCCAGCGTGACGCTGGCCGGGAGCTTCGTCACCTGCCACGTGGTGCCCGCGCTCGACGCGTACTGCACGCTCCAGCCGTTCAAGGTGACGGCCGTGTCGCCGGTGTTCAGCAGTTCGACGAAGTCGTTCTTGTAGGTGGCGCCGGAGTTGCCGCCGCCGCCATAGACCTGGCTGATGACGACGCCGCCGGGTGCGGCGAACACGGGTGCCGACAGGCCTGCCAGCAGGGCCGCGAGCACGGTCATGCGTCCGGGCGAGTGAAGAGCTGAGCGTTGCTTCATGGGATGTCCTAGGTGTGATCGGTGTGATTTTTGTCGATGAAACACTTAACAAATGAATATTAAATGCTGAACACGACAACATCATGACCACGGATTAGTCCGAACGAACCAATCGCTGCCGTTCGCTGCGCGGCAACCACGGGACAATGGGGAACGCGTCCGCGCGAGGCGCGGACGCGGAAGGCGGACGTGAGAAGCGGCGCTTACGCGCGCTTGTAGATGTCCTCGAAGCGGACGATGTCGTCCTCGCCGAGGTAGCTGCCCGATTGCACTTCGATGAGGTGCAGCGGCAGCTTGCCCGGGTTTTCCAGGCGGTGCGTCATGCCGATGGGGATGTACGTGGATTCGTTCTCGGACAACAGCATGACGTTGTCGCCGCACGTCACGCGCGCCGTGCCCGACACGACGATCCAGTGCTCGGCGCGGTGGTGGTGCATCTGCAGCGACAGCTTTTCGCCCGGCTTCACGCAGATGCGCTTGACCTGGAAGCGGTCGCCCGCGTCGATGCCCTCGTAGTAACCCCACGGACGGTACACCTTCGTGTGGTACAGGTGTTCCGTGCGCTCGTGGCCCTTCAGGTGGTCGACGACGTTTTTCACGCGCTGGACCTGGTCCTTGTGGGCGACGAGCACGGCGTCGGGCGTTTCCACGACGACGAGGTCCTTCACGCCGACCACGGCCACGATGCGGCTCTCGGCGCGCACGAGCGAATTGCTCGTGCTGTCGAGGTAGACGTCGCCGCGCACGGCGTTGCCGCTCGCATCCTTGTCCTGCACGTCGGCCAGCGCGGACCACGAGCCGACGTCGCTCCAGCCGATGTCGGCCGCGACGACGACGCCGTCGCGCGTGTGTTCCATCACGGCGTAGTCGATCGAATCGGACGGGCTCGCGCTGAACGCGGCTTCGTCCAGGCGGCAGAAGTCGAGGTCACGGTACGCGGACTGCACGGCGCTGGCGGCCGCCTGGGCGATTGCGGGCGCGTGCTGTTCGATCTCGGCCAGGAAGCGGTCGGCGCGGAACATGAACATGCCGCTGTTCCAATAATAGCTGCCGTCGGCGACGAAGCCCGCGGCCGTGTCGCGGTCGGGCTTTTCGACGAAGCGCTCGATCTTGTAGCAATCGTCGCAGCCCGGCAGCGGCTCGCCGCGGCGGATGTAGCCATAGCCCGTTTCCGGGGCGCTGGGCACGATGCCGAACGTGGCCAGCCCGCCTTGCGCGACCTGGGCCGCGGCACGCTCGACGGCGAGGCGGAACGCGTCGTTCTTCTCGATCACGTGGTCGGCCGGCAGCACGAGCATCACCGCGTCCGGGTCTTGCGCGTGCAGGAAGCGCGCGGCGGCTGCGACCGCCGGGGCCGTGTTGCGCCCCGCCGGTTCGAGCAGGATGCCGTGCGGCGTGATGCCCACGTCGCGCATCTGCTCGGCGACGAGGAAGCGGTGCTCGTTGCCGCACACCACCAGCGGTGCCATCAACCCCGGCCAGCCGCGCACGCGCAGCGCGGTCTCCTGCAGCATGGTCTTCTCCGTCACGAGCGGCAGCAGCTGCTTGGGCATGACGGCCCGCGACAGCGGCCACAGGCGGGTACCGGCGCCGCCGGAGAGGATGACTGGGTAAATTTTCATGCGTTGACTTTCTCGATTGCCTTGTCTGTGTCTTCGGCTTGTTCTTTGCGCCGGCTGCGGCGGCGATCGCGCGCGTTCAGCCACTCCGACGACCCGTATTCGGACGAGTGTTTCATCTCGCCCGCGCGGTCGATGCTGTAGTCCTTGAACACGATCATTTCATGCAGGGTCACGTCGTTCAGCACGCGAGTGTACTCGAAAAGCACACTGCGGACGATCTCCGCCCCCTCGCAGATATGGCTGCCGTGGCCGATCCACGTGGGCCCGATGATCGTCGCGCCCGCTTCGATCTTGACGCCGGAGCCGATGTAGACCGGCCCCTTGATGGTCGTGCCCCGCCAGTCGATGCTCGTGTTCAAGCCCGTCCAGAGGCCGGGCTCGATCTGGATGCCCGGCACGTCCATATGATTGACCTCACCCGTCAGCACGTTCTGCAGCACTTCCCAGTAATCGCTCACGCTGCCGATGTCGAGCCAGTTGAACGGACGGCCCTGGGCATAGAACGGCATGCCCTTTTCCGCCAGCAGCGGGAACAGCTGCGAACCGATGTCGAATTCCACGCCCGACGGAATCAGGTCGATCACTTCCGGCTCGAAGAGATAGATGCCCGTGCTGATGAAATTCGACAGCGCGTCTTCCTGCTTCGGCTTTTCCTGGAATTGCGTGATGCGGCCGTTCTGGTCGGTCACGACGACGCCATAGCTCGACACCTTGTCCCACGGGACTTCCTTCGTGATGACGGTCGCCATGGCCCCCTTGCGGCGGTGCTCCGCCAAGGCTGCCTTGAGGTCGAGGTCGATCAGCGCGTCGCCGCACAGGACGATGGTCGTGTCGTCGAAGAAGCCGCCGAATTCCTGGATCTTCTTCATGCCGCCGGCGGAGCCGATCGGCACCGCGACGACTTCGCCGTCTTCCTTCGTGTAGCCCTCGAACGAATAGCCGATCTGGACGCCGTATTGCTCGCCCTCGCCGAAGTATTCCTCGATCTTTTCGTGCAGGTGGCTGACGTTCACCATGATCTCCGTCACGCCGTGCTTGCGCAGGTGCTCGATCAGGTAGGCCATCACGGGCTTGCCCAGCACGGGGATCATCGGTTTCGGCAGGTCATAGGTGAGCGGACGTACGCGCGTACCTTTGCCTGCTGCAAGAATCATCGCTTTCATGGTTCGGTCCTCATACGTTTATTTCGGGGTAGTCTGGTAGCGCCAGGAATCGGCGCACATCTGGGCGATGTCACGCTGGGCGGTCCAGCCCAGTTCCTCGCGCGCTTTCGTCGGGTCGGCGTAGCACTTGGCAATGTCGCCTGGGCGACGGTCCACGATCTGGTACGGAATCGGCTTGCCGCACGCCTTCTCGAACGCGTGCACCATTTCCAGCACGCTGTTGCCGTTGCCGGTGCCGAGGTTGTACGTGTACAGGCCCGCGGCTTGCGCCAGCTTGTCCAGCGTCTTCACGTGGCCGACGGCCAGGTCGACGACGTGGATGTAGTCGCGCATGCCGGTGCCGTCCGGGGTCGGATAGTCGCCGCCGTAGACGGACAGCTTCTCGCGCTGGCCGTTGGCGACCTGGGCGATGTACGGCACGAGGTTGTTCGGGATGCCGTTCGGCTCCTCGCCGATCAGTCCGCTTTCATGGGCGCCGACCGGGTTGAAATAGCGCAGCAGCGCGATGCGCCAGTCGGGCTCGGCCTTGAAGACGTCGCGCAGGATGTCTTCGATCATCAGCTTGCTGCGGCCATATGGATTGGTGGCCGACAGCGGGAAATCCTCCTTGATCGGCACCGAGGCCGGATCGCCGTAGACGGTCGCCGACGACGAGAACACGAGGGTCTTGCAGCCGAACTTGGCCATCGTCTCGAACAGCGCGACGCTGCCGTAGACGTTGTTGTCGTAGTAGCGCAGCGGCTGCGCCACCGATTCGCCGACCGCCTTCAGGCCGGCGAAGTGGATCACGGCGTCGATCTTGTGCGCGCCGAACACGGCTTCCATGGCCGCGCGGTCGCGGATGTCGCCTTCGACGAAGACGAACGGCTTGCCGGTGATCTTTTGTACGCGGTCTTGCACGGAGCGCACCGCGTTGTACAGGTTGTCGTACACCACCACGTCATGGCCGGCGTTCTGCAGTTCCACGACCGTGTGCGAACCGATGTAACCCATGCCGCCAGTAACCAGAATCTTCATGAATGCTCTTCTTTCTCAAAAAATGTTGCTGCCGCCGTGACCCGGGTCCGGCGTGCCTCGTTTTTTAGTGGCGCAGGTATCGAGCCCGCGCCATCCCTGTCGGTGTTTTGGTGTACTGCTGCCTCGCGGACGCTATCGTGCGCCCTACGCTTTTTCGTCAATCTTGTCAGCCGCGGAGTTCCTTGGTGAGGATGTCCACGATACGTTCCGCCGCACGGCCGTCCCACAGGTGCGGCCGGCGGCCCTGCTTGCCTTCGCCGCGCAGGATCTTGCGTGCCTCGGCGACGATCACGGCCGGGTCGGTGCCGGCCAATACGTTGGAACCTTCGTCCACGGTCACGGGACGTTCCGTGTTCTCGCGGATCGTTACGCACGGCACGCCCAGCGCCGTCGTTTCTTCCTGCAGGCCGCCGCTGTCCGTCAGCACGACGGCCGCGCCCTTCCACAGGTTCAGGAACGCCATGTAGGCCTGCGGGCCCGCCAGCGTGATGTTCGGGCCCAGGTCGATGCCGAATTTCTCCAGGTTCGCGCGCGTGCGCGGGTGCACGGGGAAGATCAGCGGCAGGTCCGCGGCGATGTCCTTCAGGGCGCCCGCGATGCGCGTGAACATCGCCGCGTCGTCCACGTTGCTGGGGCGGTGCAGGGTGACGACGCCGTAGCGCTGGCCGGCCTGCTTGCGCGCGGCCTTCCACGCGCTCGTCTCGAAGCCGGACGTGTCGGTGTGCGTCAGCTTGTCAGCCTGGTACAGCACGTTGTCGACCATCACGTGGCCCACGTAGTGGATCGCCTCTTCCTTCTTGCCTTCACGGCGCAGGTGCTCGACGGCCGCCGGTTCCGTCACGAAGAACCAGTCGGAGATGCTGTCCGTGACGAGGCGGTTGATTTCTTCCGGCATCGCCATGTCGAAGCTGCGCAGGCCCGCCTCGACGTGGGCGACGGGGATGTTGAGTTTCTTGGCGACGATCGAGCAGGCGAGCGTCGAATTCACGTCGCCGACGACGAGCACGGCATCCGGACGTTCGCCCTGGCACAGCTCCTCGAAGCCGGTCATGATCTTGCCCGTCTGCTGGGCGTGGCTGCCGCCGCCGGCGGCCATGAACACGTCCGGTTGCGGGATGCCGAGCTCTTCGAAGAACACGTCGTTCATCTCGCGGTCGTAGTGCTGACCCGTGTGGATGATCTTGAACGCCGGCGCATCCGGCCGTGCCTGCAGGGCGCGCACGATCGGCGCGATCTTCATGAAGTTGGGGCGGGCACCGGCGACCAGATAGATGAGCATTTGAAACAATCCCTTGTTTAGTTATGGAAAAACACTGTTAGAAAAACGCTATTGTAAACTTGCACTCGACCGGGACGGCGGACGATACGGCGCTGATCTTCAGAACATCGCACGGTTGCATGCTTTCCGCGCTCCCGGCATACCACCCGAGCGGCGGATTTTCATGGCCGCGCACCAGTTCCAGCTTGAGGTCCGCGCCGTGCGCATGCATCTGCAAGGTGAAGCGTTTGCCCCGTACGTGCAGGCCGGAACTGTTCAGCCGTACGTCCAGGCCGGGCGCGAAATGCCAGAACAACTCGAACTGGTGGTGCTTCTTCGCGGCGATCTCGTCGCGCACGGTCAACGTGGCGCTGGCCGCGTCGAAACGCACGCTGCGCATGTGCCGCACGGGGTCCGCGAGGCGCTCGTAGCCATCGTGCGCGCCGCGGAAATCGAATTCGTGCGGCGATTGCGGCATGCGCTCGATCGACGCCCGCGCCTTTTTCAGCCACATGGCGCGCCCGCCGGACACCGACTGGTCGAGCCCGTCGATGCGCACCGTGTTGTGCGCCGACGTGCCGCGGAAATACTCGCGCCACTTCGGCTCCTGCCACGACGCATACGCGCCGGGATCGACGAGGCATTCCTCGCCGCCGACGGACAGGGTCAGCGCCAGCGCGTCCGCGTGGCCGTGCGCGGCGAACCCGAGGTAGCCGAGCGGGCCGCAGTCGACCATGCCCTTGATCTCGTTCGCCTCGCCGAAATGCGAACCGAACAGCAAGTAGCCGCCGTCCGGAAAGGCCCAGCCCGTCTCGGACTCGTGCGGGTCCGCCTCGGGCCGTTTGCCGGGCACCGTGTGCAGCAGCCAGCGCACGCCCGGATGCGTGGGCGCGAGACGGTGCAGCACGGCGTCGCCCAGCGCCAGCAATTGTTCGATGCGGTTGCCGCCGGGTGCGTCGAGGCGGAACGCGAGGCCGGCATCGGTGTCGCCCACGCGCGGCACGTTGCCGCCCACGTCGCGCACGGAACGCAGGAAACGCTGCGCGCGCTGCAAGGCGGTCCAGTAGGCGCGCGAGAACGGGTGATCGCACGCCTGGCCGACGAGGCCCGCGACGAACAGGCACTCCAGCGCGAACACGTGGTAGGCGAACGCCTGCTCGCGGTTCACGCCGTCGCGCGAGAACTGGACCTGGGCCTCGTGCTCCAGCTCGCGGCGCGCCTGGTCCTGCCACCCGCCCGACGCATCCCAGCACGGCCACACGGACGCGCCCACGTACAGCCCGGCCAGCTCGCCGATCAGGTGGTTGTCGGCGGACGAATGGCGCGACAGGTTGCGCGCGATGGCGCTGCAATGGGCGTGGATCGAATCGAGCCAGTCGGCGTGCAGACGCTCGCCCTCCTCGCCCGCGAACAGGCTGCTCCCCTCGCCGCCAACGAGCTGCCACACGAGGCCCCAGTTGACGAGGCGGATCCCGAGTTCCAGCGGGCTCGTCCAATTGGGCCCGACGAGCGGCGGACACTGGTCGAGCCAGCTGCGCAACTGCGTGTGCAGCGCGTGCAGCCAGGCCGGGTCATGCGTCAGCGCCCATGCCTGTGCGAGGCGCACGAGGTGCAGGTGCCGGTTCAATTCCCACACGTGCTGGATGTCGCCGACCTGCTCGCGGTTCCCCGTCGCGATGTCGCCGCCGTAGATGCTCGGGCCGACGACCCCGCTGTCCGGATCGCGGTTCCACACGGGCGGCATGCCGACGTCGAAGCGCCGGTTGCCGAACAGGACGACGTGGCCGGCGCAGATGCTGTCGGCGTCGGCCAGCAGCGCATCGCGCTCCGCCTGCGGCAGCGCGGGGCTGCCCTGGACGTTGAACGTGCGGGCACGGGGCAGCGGCGGCGCGGCGCGGGCGCGCACGCGCTTGGCCACGCGCGTGACCGCGGCCTGCCGGATCCGGTAGCCGACTTCGGCCACGGACATGCAGCGCAAACGGTTGACCAGCCAGACCATCCCTGTCGCTTCGCTCATCATTGTGTCCCCGCCTGTTGACGGTGGCACGCGGACGGCCGCCCGGTCGCCACCTCGGTTGAGTATTGTTGTTCGATGGTTGCGCGCGCACGTGCCGCCAGCCGGTCGCGCAGGGCGGAGCCGCCCGGGAGTGATGCAAGCGCGCTGGCGGGCGCCTGTTCGCGGTGCGCCCCGGCCGGACGGTCGTCGCGCAGGATGAAGGGCAAGCGATGGGCGTCCGGGCGGCCGGTGGCTTTCACGCGCGCGCCTCTGGTGTCATCGTCTTGCGTCGTTGTGACAAGGTATGTGCCCTTATAAATTCAACAATATTTCGATATTACATCATGCTTTTCCGCCAGTGCGCACGGTACGGCGTATAGGGTGTATTTCTGTTAGTTTCTACAACATTGTTACGCAGAATATCACAGGTCCGCCGGGCATTACATGACGTACGGTACCTCCCGCCGCGCGCACGTGGGGGCGTCGAGGGCCGGATTTAACAATCCCGCGTCAGGCGCGATAACAATCCAGGATCCGGGGAATGGCCTGGAACACGTCCAGCGGACAGGTGTCCGGCAACGGCATCTTCACGGGAGGGCGGCCGAGGATGTCGGCCAGGCGCTGCACGAGCCGGGGCATGGTCTCGGCCAGTTGCAACTGGCCGTCGTAATACTGGTACGCGGCCAGCTCGGGCGTGCCGCCGCGCGCGAGGGCCACGCACGGCTTGCCCAGCGCGAGGGCCTCCAGCACCGTGGCGGGACACGCTTCCTCGAGCAGCGACGGCACGACTAGCACGTGGCTGCGCGCCGCCATGCGGATCACGTCGTCGTGGGGCCGCCGGCCGAGGAAGCGCACCTGCGGACCGGCGTGCTGGCGTTCGAGCCCCGGGCGCAGCGGTCCGTCACCGACGATGGTCACCGTTGCGTGGCGCGGCAGCCAGCCCTGCACCTGCGCGAGGAATTCGCCGATGCCCTTGCCCGCATCGATGCGGCCGGCGATCAGGACGTCACCCGCCGTCACGTCGCCGGGGGCGGCCGCGTGCTCGCGCAAGCGCGCATACGGGACGAAGTCGTGGATCACGCGCGCATGCGACAGGTCGGCATCGGGCACGGCGCGCAGGAACGCGCGGCGCAGGAAATCGGAGACGAAGATGGTCTTGTGCCGCGCGAACGCCGCCGCGGCGCCCGAGCGGTAGCGCCCGACGGCGAGGCCGGACACGGTGCGGCGCAGCGAATTCGGCGTCGGGTGCAGGCAGGCGGCGCAATCGCGCACGTCGCGCGTGTCGCACACGTGCTCGTCCTTGAAGCGCAGCCGCGTCACGCATTCGCTGCCCTGGTCGTGGCGGGTCTGGACGAAGTTCACGGCGACGGGCACGTAGCGGCCTACCATCGGCAGATGGCCGTGGTAATGCACGACGTCGTACTGGTCCGCCACGCCCATCAGCGCCTGCGCGACGCGGCGCGCGAACCAGGGCCGCTTGGCCGGATTGAACAGGCCCAGCTGGGCTTCGTTCCAGCCGGGATGCGCGAAGCCGAAGCCGGGCAGCACGCGCCCGCGAAAGCCCATGTCGGCGGCGGCAGCAGCGTGCGCGCGCTCGCTGCGCCCCATGATGTCGACGGCATGTCCCTGGTCGAGCAGCGCGTTCGACAGCGTGACCACGTGCGCGCCGAGCCCGCTCGTCGCGGCGCCCGGCAGGTCTTCCGATACCATCAGGATCTTCACACCGCATTCCTCATCGACAACAAACCGCGGGCGTGCCAACGTCCAGCCCGCCGCATTACATATACGACGAGCGGGCCAAACGCGGCGCGCGCCTGCGCGGCAGTTTGCCGATGTGGGTGTGCGGCTTATTCGCCTTTCGAGCGCGCGTCGAGGCGTTCCCAGCGCTCGAGCGCGTCGAGCAGCAACTCCTCGATTTCCGCGTACCGGGCATTGATGCGACGCGCGTCGGCCGGATTCGTCTTGTAGAAGTCGGGCGCGTTCAACTGCGCCGTGATCGCGGACTGCTCGTCTTCCAAGGTGGCGATCAGCTGCGGCAACTCTTCCAGCTCGCGCTGTTCCTTGTAGCTCAGCTTGACCTTCTTGACCGCCGCAGCCTGCGCGGCCGCCGGGGCTTCCGCCGCCTTCGCCGGTGCCGCCTTCGGTGCGGGTGCCGGTGCCGGGGCGCTCTTCACGCGCTCCCAATCGCTGTAGCCGCCGACGAATTCGCGCCACGTGCCCTGCCCTTCGGACACGATGACTTGCGTGACGACGTTGTCGAGGAACGTACGGTCGTGGCTGACGAGGAACACGGTGCCCGTGTAATCCGTCAGCAGCTCTTCCAGCAATTCCAGCGTGTCGATGTCGAGGTCGTTGGTCGGTTCGTCGAGCACGAGGCAGTTCGCGGGCTTGGCGAACAGGCGCGCCAGCAGCAGGCGGTTGCGCTCGCCGCCGGACAGCGATTTCACGGGCGAACGCGCGCGCTCGGGCGCGAACAGGAAGTCGCCCAGGTAGCTCATCACGTGCTTGCGCTGGCCGTTGATCTCGACCCAGTCGCTGCCGGGCGCGATCGTGTCGGCGAGGGTCGCTTCTTCGTTCAGCTGCGCGCGCATCTGGTCGAAGTAGGCGACGTTCAGCCGGGTGCCCAGCTTGACGGTGCCGCTGTCCACGGTCTCTTCGCCGAGGATGATTTTCAACAGCGTCGTCTTGCCCGCACCGTTCGGGCCGATCAGGCCGACCTTGTCGCCCCGCATGATCGTGCCCGTGAAATTCTTGACGATCGTCTTCTCGCCATACGACTTCGAGATGTTTTCCAGTTCCGCGACGATCTTGCCCGAGCGCTCGCCTGTCGCCACGTCGATGCGCACTTGCCCCTGCTGGTCGCGCCGGGCGGCGCGCTGCAGGCGCAAGTCTTCCAGGCGGCGCACGCGGCCTTCGTTGCGGGTGCGGCGCGCTTCCACGCCCTTGCGGATCCACACTTCTTCCTGCGCGAGCACCTTGTCGAACTTGGCGTTCTCGACTTCCTCGATCGCGAGCAGTTCGCGCTTGCGTTCCTGGTACTTGCTGAAATTGCCGGGGAACGACAGCAGGCGGCCGCGGTCGAGTTCGACGATGCGCGTGGCGACGTTGTCCAGGAAGCGGCGGTCGTGGGTGATGAACAGCACGGAGCCGCGGAACTCGCGCAGCAGGCCTTCCAGCCACTGGATCGACGTGAAGTCCAGGTGGTTCGTGGGCTCGTCCAGCAGCAGCACGTCCGGACCGGACACGAGCGCGACGGCGAGCGCCACGCGCTTCTGCATCCCGCCCGACAGGGTGCCCATCGTCGCGTCGCCGGCCAGGCCCAGGCGGTCCAAGGTGGTCTCCACGCGGTTGCCGAGGTTCCACGCGTCCGTCGCGTCGAGCTGCACCTGCAGGTCGTGCATGCGCTCCATGACGGCATCGTCATTGCCCTGGCCGAACTGGCCCGTCAGCGCCTCGTACTCGGCCAGCATCGCCTTCTGGTCGCCCATGCCGGCGGCGACGGCGTCGAACACGGTCATCGCGGGATCGAACACGGGCTCCTGCTCGACGTACGCGATCTTGACGTTCTGCTGCATGACGAGGAGACCGTCGTCCAGTTTCGAGCGGCCGGAGATGATCTTCAGCAGCGAGGACTTGCCCGTGCCGTTGCGGCCGATGAGACCGACGCGCTCGCCGGCTTCCAGCGAGAAATCGGCATGATCGAGCAGCGCCACGTGGCCGAATGCCAGTTGCGCGGAAGTGAGGGAGATGACAGCCATGGTGTGTGCGGAATGAGAAAGCAGGCATTGTACCGAAGGGCACGCGCCTGATGCGGCTGGGGAAGCGGTGAAGGTGGTGTCGCCAGCAGGAATCGAACCTGCATCTAAGTCTTAGGAGGACCTTGTACTATCCATTGTACTATGGCGACACTCTGCATATTGCAGCCAGCTATTCTACCTGACTGACGCCCCTCCCACAATCGCCCGGCCGCGCTGGCGGCGCCCGCGCGGCTTGTCACGCCCTTCGTTCCGACTTATCGGAAGCCCAAACCGGCGTTATTCACGGCAATAAAAATAACCGGAATAAAACCGCTTTTATCCAAATCTATTTATTCGAAAGAATTGTAACGTTTTAGCGCGCTCGCTAGACCGATATGCAAAATGCGTGTTATATTTTTTGCCCATCGTTTTAACAATCTGTTTTCTGGGAATGCATCAAATCGGTGCATTGCACTGTTTTGATTCACCCGATCAAACGGTAATGAATCCGGATTCACCGGCCACGCGCCGGTGCCGAATCGATTTCGCCATGCGTCCACGCCGATTCGCCATTCGCGAAGGGCCGGTCGCATTCTGACTGACAACCATCGTTCTTCCGCGAGATTCCCATGACTACGAATACCCTCAAGTACGATTTGCCGGCCGGCATAGTAGTGTTTCTTGTCGCCTTGCCCCTGTGTCTCGGTATTGCCCTCGCATCGGGCGCCCCTTTGTTTTCCGGGATTATTTCCGGCATTATCGGCGGCATCGTCGTCGGCCTCGCAAGCGGCTCGCACACGAGCGTGAGCGGCCCCGCCGCCGGGCTGGCGGCCGTCGTGCTCGCGTCGATCACGAAACTCGGCGCATTCGAGATCCTGCTCGCGGCAATCGTCATTGCCGGCGCCCTGCAATTGATCATGGGCGTCGCCCGCGCCGGCGTCATCGCGAATTACATTCCATCGAACGTCATCAAGGGATTGCTCGCGGCGATCGGGATTTTATTGATCCTGAAACAGCTGCCGCATGCGATCGGCTATGACGCCAATCGCGCGGACGAATCGTCATTTATCCAGGCCAACGGCGAAAATACGTTTTCCGCGATCCTGCACGCATTCGCCGCCATTACGCCGGGCGCGCTGATCATCGCCCTGCTGTCGATGCTGGCACTCGTGTATTGGGACAAGACGCCGCTGAAGAACGTCAAATTGCTGCCCGCCCCCTTGTTCGTCGTCGTATTGGGCGTTGCGCTGCAGCTGGCGTTCGAGCAGTTTTTCCCGGCACTCGCCATCGCGCCGGCGCACCTCGTCGATATTCCGCCCGTCGATACGAATAATCTGGGCGCCTACTTCCAATTGCCCGACCTCGCCCATTTCACGAATCGCGACGTGTGGATCGTCGGCGTCACGATCGCGATCGTCGCGTCGCTGGAAACACTGCTGAACGTCGAGGCCGTCGACAAGCTCGACCCGCACAAGCGCGAGACGCCGCCGAACCGCGAACTCGTCGCGCAAGGCCTCGGCAATATCTGCGCCGGGCTGCTGGGCGGCCTGCCCGTCACGTCCGTCATCGTGCGCAGCTCCGTCAACGTGCAGAACGACAACCGCACGAAGGCGTCGAGCGTCATCCACGGCCTGTTGCTGCTTGCCAGCGTGCTCGTGCTGGCCCCGATGCTGAACCTGATCCCGCTGGCCGCGCTGGCCGCCATCCTCATCGTGACGGGCTACAAGCTGGCCAAGGTCTCGTTGTTCCGCGACATGTACAAGAAGGGCTGGTCGCAGTTCGTGCCGTTCGTCGTCACCGTCGCCGCCATCGTCCTGACGGACTTGCTGACCGGTGTGCTGATCGGCCTCGCGGCCAGCCTGTTCTACCTGATGCGCAGCCATTTCCGTAATCCGTTCTCGATCGAGCAATATCGCCTGCACATCGGCGACGTCATCAAGATGGAGCTGCCGAACCAGGTGTCGTTCCTGAACAAGGCGACGATCAAGAGCGCGCTGTGGGACATTCCGGCCAACGCGAACGTGCTGATCGACGCGTCCGGCACGGACTACATCGACAACGACGTGCTGGAGATCATCGACGACTACCGCGTCGTGGCGGGCGAGCGCAACGTGCGCCTGAACGTCATCGGCCTGCGCGACGAATACCGCATGCAGGACCCGATCCAGTTCGTCCCCGCCCTCGACCGCGACACGCAGAAGAAGCTGCGCCCCGACGACGTGCTGCAACTGCTGCGCGACGGCAACGAGCGCTTCCGCACGGGCCGCACGACGAACAAGTACTACCTGCACCAGGCCGAAGCGACCGCGTCCGGCCAGCATCCGATGGCCGTCGTCGTCAACTGCATCGATTCGCGCACGTCGCCGGAAATCATCTTCGACGCGGGTCTCGGCGACTTGCTGACGGTGCGCATCGCCGGCAACGTGATCAGCCGCGAAATCATCGGCAGCCTGGAAATCGCGCACAAGCTGGGCGCCAAGCTGATCGTCGTGAAGGGCCACTCGAGCTGCGGTGCCATCGGCCTCGCGCTGCAGAACGAAAAAGGCCACAGCATGGGCGCCATCACCGGAAAGATCCGCAAGGCGATCGACGATTGCCAGTGCGGCGCGCAGCATGCGCCCACGGGCCAGGGCATGCTGGAGCAGGTCACGCGACGTAACATCGAGAACTCGCTGGACGAGATCATCGCGGGCAGCGCCTTCCTGCGCGAGCGCATCGCGCGCGGCGAGATGGGCCTCGTCGGCGCCTACCACGACATCGCCACGCGGACCGTGCATTTCGGCGAGCTCGTCACGCCAGACCGCATCGACGGCCCCCTGGCCGCCTGATGCCGAAGGCGCCGGGCCGCTCAGGCGGCTTCGGCGCCCGTCTCCGCCCCGGCCTCCGCGCCCTGGCCCTGGCACAGCAGGGCGCCGACCTTGTCCACCAGCGCGTTCATCGCGAACGGCTTGGTCAGGATTTCCATCTGCGCAGGCAGCTTCTCGTTCTTCATGACGGTGCTTTCCGCATAGCCCGTCACCATCAGCACGGGAAGTTGCGGCCATTGCGTGCGCACGTGATCCGCCAGCTGGCGGCCGTTCATGCCGTTCGGTAGGCCGACGTCCGTCACGAGCATGTCGGGCCGCGCCTCCTTCAGCAGGCGCAGCGCCTGCGGGGCATCGCACGCGGCAAGCACCGTGTAGCCCTGCAGTTCCAGGACTTCGCTCATCACGGCGCGGATGTCGTCCTCGTCGTCGACGACCATCACGACGCCCTTGCGCGTGCCCGCGGCCAGCGGCGGCTCCGTGTCGTGGCCGGCCGCCGGCACCGTCTCGACGAGGTGGCGCGGCAGCAGCAGCCGGACCTCCGCCCCCTGCCCCGGCAGCGATTCGATGCGCACGTTGCCGCCGGACTGGTGCGCGAAGCCGTACACCATCGACAGGCCCAGGCCCGTCCCCTGCCCCATCGGCTTCGTGGTGAAGAACGGGTCGAACGCGCGCGCCACGACGTCGGGCGCCATGCCGGCGCCGTTGTCGCGCACGCTCACCTGCACGTATTCGCCGGGACGCAGGTCGCCGTGACGGCGCGCCTGCGCAGGCGTCAGCGTGACGTTTTCCGTCTCGATGACGAGCAGGCCGCCTTCCGGCATCGCATCGCGCGCATTGTTCGCGAGGTTCAGCAGTGCGCTTTCCAGCTGGTTCGGGTCGCACAACGTCGTCCACAGCGCGGTGGCCAGACGGGTGCGCACGGCGATGGCGGGGCCGGCCGCCCGCTCGATCAGGTCCGTCATCGACATCACGAGCGCGTTGACGCTGGTCGGCTTCGGATCGAGCGCCTGGCGGCGCGAGAACGCCAGCAGCCGGTGCGTGAGCGCGGCCGCGCGTTGCGTCACGCCGAGGGCGGCGTCGATGCGCGTGGGTAAATCTCCCGTCTGACCCATGCGCAGCCGCAGCTTCATCAGTTCCAGGTGGCCCGTCACGCCGGCCAGCATGTTGTTGAAATCGTGCGCGAGGCCGCCCGTCAGCTGGCCCACGGCTTCCATCTTCTGCGCCTGGCGCAGCGCTTCCTCGGCCTGGCGCAGCGCGTCGGCCTGGTGCTTTTCCGCCGTGATGTCGCGCGCGACGCCGTACAGCAGCTCGCCTTCCGGGGAGATGGTCCAGGAGACCCAGCGGTACGAACCATCCTTGTGCTGCACCCGCACTTCATAGCCGACGAGCGGCGTGCCGGCGGCCAGCAAATGCATCTTGTCCAGCACGTCGTCGCGGTCTTCCGGGTACACGAGGTCCAGGAACGGGCGCGTCGTCGCCTCCTCCGCCGTCCAGCCGAACGATGCCGTGAACGCCGGGTTCACGGTGAGGAAGCGGCCCGTCGCCAGCGACGCCGCGCACATCACGTCCGGCGAGATGCGCCACAGCCGTTCGCGGTCGCTCGCGTGCGCGGCGACCTGGTGCGTCAACGCCTCGTTCAGGCGGCGCAGCGTTTCTTCCTTCTGGCGCAACGTCGCGAGCGCGCGCACCTTGCCCGTCGTCTCCGTCACCGTGCACAGGATGCCGCCGACGGTGCCGTCGTCGTCGCGCACGGGGCTGCACGAGAACGTGAACCAGGCCTGCTCCGGATGGCCGTGGCGCTCGATCATCACGGGCATGTCCTCGTAATAGCTGGCCTCGCCGGCATACGCCTTCGCGGCGATGGGCCCGACCGTGTCCCACACGTCCGGCCACACCGTGTGGAACGGCAGGCCCAGCGCGGCCTTGTCGCCGAGCAGCGGCGAGTACGCGTCGTTATGGAAACTGATCAGGTCCGGCCCCCACGCGAGCAGCGAGGGGAAGCGGGAATTCAACGTGAGGCCCAGTGCCGTGCGCAGCGCGGCGGGCCAGTCTTCGACGGGGCCGAGCGGCGTGGCGCGCCAGTCGCGCCCGGCAATGCGCGCAGCCATCTGGCCGCCGCCCGTGAGGAAGGTCAGGCTGGGAGTTACCGTGGTCTTCATAGTCCTCGCTCATGCAATCCCTGGTCAATGGCCGCTCCCGGCAGTCTGCGCTGCCGTGCAAAGTCGACTATTTTAATGACAAGCAGATGACGGACGGCGCGCGCTTCGCGCGGTCCCCACGGGGCAAAAAAGACGCCCGCACAAAATGCCGTACTGCCTGGGAATGGATGCACGCCGGCCACGGCAAAGGATCAGTATGCCGTATTCCGGCCGTGTTTGAAGGGTAGATTTACAACAATCTTATGACAATTTTTCGCATTTTCCTGGAGGAATTTAGTTGACGAGGCGCAACCTGATGGTTACTCTTATGGCAACAAACTCGTCCACTCAGCCATACCGTCCGCCCGCTATCGGCCCAGGATTCATGCCTGTCATAGTAACTGTTCATTTTCACCCACGAAATCCAGACAACCATGTCCGAATCGCGTCATCAATTACCTGCTCGCAAACGAGGAATCTGGCTGGGAATCGTCGTCGGATGGCTGGTTCAACTCGGATTGAAATCGATCCTGCCGATGATTGTACTTATCGGTGTTCGTTATTGGTCACTTGCTGCCGACAGGCCGTCACTATGGCTCGAACATCCTGACGATAGTAGCCACCCCGTATGGTATGCGCTGCAAGCTTCGATTTTTATTGGATCGGCCATTGCAGCAAGTCTCGCAGCGGTATTGGCGCCGCGTCGTTCGGTCGCAGTACCGGTTGCGCTTGCCATCTTGAGCCTGGTTTCTACAGGATTCGAACAGTTTCCTCAGCCACTGACGGCCGCGGTCAGTTTTATCTGGGCAGGTGCACCATGCGTCGCGGTCGTTCTCGGCGTGACGCTAGCACGACGGTTCATGGTGGAAGATGCCTAATCCATACTCACGCTCGTAAGCTGTGACTTCGAGAAATCAACATGAAGATGATGTGGGCCAACATCGCGATCCGAAAATTTTTCCTGTTACTGTTCATTCTGAACAACGCTTATGCTCAAGACCGGGATAAGTTGGAGCTTTCGGCAAGCGTCGCTTCGACGTCCGTTTCCTTATCGACGGGCCTTAGGATAAGCGTTCGCCTGAAGAATGCTGGATCAAATGGCGTCTACGTTTATAAGGACGACTGTTGCATCAGGGTGTTTGCGTCTACGATTTCCGGAAAAGAGATTAATAAGGAATTCATAGAAGAGACTATGCCGCCACCGCCGCAACGCCAATCTTTCTTGTTACTGAAACCGGGACACGTTCTCGAGAAGGAAATCACCGAACCTCTCAGTAACTTAGGTGTACACGATCCGGGCAACTATCGAATTCATGTGTATTACGGCTCACACTTTGGCCGTTCGACTGACACGTTCGGCATCCCAGTCTGGAATGGCTACTTGGAGTCCTCATTCACTGTGACTGTAGCAGAGTAAAGTGAACGCCAATCGCGTCGCCTGGAGCGTCCGCCTCGGTCGGTAGTGGTTACTCAGCAAGAGCCGCCGCGCGCCACGCCGTCACATCGCAAGCTGGCGCGTGGCATCCGTCTGGCGCATGACGGCCTGGTGCGCGGCCGCCAGTTCGCGTGCGAGGCCCGCGTCGTCCGGTGCGGTGCGCAGGGCGTCGAAGCCGGCCGCGGCGCCGTGCAGGCCCAGTGTGCGGCACCCTTCGCACAGGCGCGCGAGATGGGCGCGCGCGGCATCGAGCTGGCGCGCGGCCAGCAGCTGCGCAAGGTCGGTTCCGGCGCTGACCAGCTGGCGCTGCAGGCCGCCGAGGTAGAGCAGGAGGCGCGTGGCGTCGATGCCGAGGCGGCGCAAGGTGGCCGCCGGCTGCTCGTCGGTCGCGCGCATCAGCGTGGCCAGGTGGGTCTCGACGCGCGCGGCGTCGAACGGCTTGACGATGTAGCCGTCGGCCCCGAGCGACAGCGCGTGCTCCATCGTCTCGCCGTCGCCGGCCGACGACACGAGCACGAACGGCAGGCCGGCCAGCCGGGCATCGGCCTTCACCCGGGCCAGCAATTCCATGCCGGACAGCCGGGGCATGCGCAGGTCGCAGAACACGATCACCGGATCGAGTCCGCCGTCCAGCTGGCGCCAGGCGTCTTCGCCATCCTCCGCTTCGTGCACGTCGAACACGCCGCTCGCAGTGGTGTCGATCATGTGCATCAGCATCATGCGCGACACCACGTCATCGTCGACTATCAAAACCTTCATCCCTGCCCCGCGCCCCAATTGTTAAATGGCAATTATACAGATAAGTGACATGCGCACGATTCAGACTGGTTGCGCTTCAAAGCGGGACAATAATGCCAGCAGGCGCGGCAGACCGGCGCGCACGGCGTCCAGCTCGCCGGCGTCGGCCAGCGCCTCCAGTTCCGAGCACAGCGCGTGCAGCGGCGCCTCGCCCAGGTAGCCGGCGCTGCCCTTGATGCCATGCAGGACGCGCCCGGCCGTGTCGCCGTCGCCCTCGGCCAGCGCCGTGTCCAGCTCGGCGCGCCGGCGCGGCAGGTCGGCCAGGAAGGCCTCGCGCAGCCGCTCCTTCAAATCGCCCGCACGGCGGTTGGCGTTCAGCGCCGCCACCGTGGGCGCGGCCGGGTCGCTCGGCACGTCGAACATCGCGTCCAGCTCCGCCGTCGATGGCGTGCGCGGGGACGGTGCCGGCATCGGCGCGAGGTCGATGCCGCGCTGCAGCTGGCGCTCGATGGCGCGCGTCAGGTAGAAGTGCAGCTGGGCGTCGTCGATGGGCTTCGTGATGAAGGCGTCCATGCCGCACGCCAGGTAGCGCGTGCGGTCTTCCTCGCTGACGTTCGCCGTGAGCGCGACGATCATCAGGTGCTGGTCGAGCACCGGGGCGTCCAGCGGGCCGCCGGCGCGGATCAGCCGGGTGGCCGTCGCGCCGTCCATCTCCGGCATGCGGCCGTCCATCAGGATCAGGTCGTAGCGCGTGCGCGCGCACGCGGCCACGGCCAGCAGGCCGTTCTCGACGACGTCGACCTGGTGGCCCAGCTCTTCCAGCATCATGCGCACGATGATCTGGTTGGTCGGATAGTCTTCCGCGCACAGCACGCGCAGGCGGTGCGTGTGCGGCTCGCGCGGCTGGTCGGCGACGACCGGCGGCTGCACGCCGTCCGCCAGCGGCAGCACGAACGTGAACGTGGAGCCGACGCCGGGCGTGCTGGCGACGCCGATCGTGCCGCCCATCAGCTCGACGAGCTGGCGGCAGATCGCGAGGCCCAGGCCCGTGCCGCCGTAGCGCCGCGTCGTCGTCGCGTCGGCCTGTTCAAATTTCTGGAACAGGCGCGGCAACGCCTCCGGCGCGATGCCGATGCCCGTGTCCTCGACCGAGAAGCGGATCATGTTGCGGCCCGCGCGGTCGTGCTGGTCGGCGGGACGGCGCTCGACGCGCACGGCCACCGTGCCGCTTTCCGTGAACTTGAATGCGTTGCCGACGAGGTTCACGAGCACCTGGCGCAGCCGCGTCGGATCGCCCACGACGAAGCGCGGCAGATCCGGGTCGAGGTGCACGGCGAAGCCCACGCTGTGCGCGCCCGCCTGTTCCTCGAACAGGGTGACGACGTGCGCGATGTTCTCGTCGAGGACGAAGTCGATGTTCTCGATGGTCAGCTTGCCCGCCTCGATCTTGGAAAAGTCGAGCAGGTCGTTGATGATCGCCAGCAGCGACTGCGCGTTGGCCTGGCCGCGCATGATCTGGTCGCGCGTCGCTTCGCGCAGTGCGCCGTCGCGCAGCGCGAAGCCGAGCATGCCGATGACGCCCGCGAGCGGCGTACGCATCTCGTGGCTCATATTCGCGAGGAACTCGGACTTCTGGCGCGTGGCGTCCTCGGCGCGCTGCTTGGCCTGGTACAGCCGCTCCTCGTTTTCCTGCAGCGCGTCGTTGGCGAGCGCCAGCTCGTTCGTGCGCCGGCGCACCTGGCGTTCCTGCTCGCGCAACTCCTCGGTCTGGCGTTCCAGCAGGCGGTTCTGCTGCTCGATGCGTTCCGTACGCGCGCTGACCTGCTGTTCCAGCATGGCCTTCTGCCGGCGCAGCACGTCCACGCGGATGCGGTAGATGCCGTAGCCGCAGCCGATCACGACGAGCGCGCACAAGGTACGGAACCACCACGTCTTCCAGTACGGCGGCAGCACCGTGACTTCCAAGGTGGCGGCGGCATCGCTCCACACGCCGTCCTTGTTCGCGGCGCGCACCTGGAACGTGTAGCTGCCCGGGTCGAGATTCGTGTAGGTGGCGAAGCGCTTGCCCGCGTCGACGCCGATCCAGTCCTGGTCGAAGCCCGCGAGGCGGTAGGCGAAGCGGTTGCGGCCCGGCGCCGCGAAGTGCAGCGCCGAGAACTCCAGCGAGAACACGGAGTCCTGCGGCGTGAGCGTGATGCCGGACAGGCGCTCGATGGGCCCCGGCAGCATGCCCGGCCGCACGTCCTGCCACGGCTGCCCGAAGATCTGCAGGCCCGTGATGACGGCCCGCGGCGCGATCAGGTTGTCGTGCAGCGCGCGCGGGTTGAACGCGGTGATGCCGTTGTTGCCGCCGAAGTAAAGGGTGCCGTCGGCTACGCGCAGCGCCGACGCGTCGAAGTACGCGCCTTCGATCGTGCCGTCCGTCGAGTTGTAGTTGCGCCAGGCGCCGCTGGCCGGATCGAGCCGGTGCAGGCCGCTCGAGCTCGAGACCCAGATGAAGCCGTCGAGGTCTTCCTGCATCGCGGCCACGACGTCGTCCGCCATGCCGTCGCGCACCGTGTAGCGCTGGAAGCGCGGCGTGCCGTCGGCACCGATCACCATGCGGTTCAGGCCCACCGCCGTGCCCACCCACAGGTCGCCCTTGCGATCTTCCAGCAGGTAGTGCACCTCGTCGTGCGACAGGCTCGTGGGGTCTTCCGGGTCGTGGCGGAAGTGGCGGAACTTGCCGGTCGTGCGGTCGAGCAGGTCGAGGCCGTCGAACGTGCCGATCCAGAAGCGGCCGTGACGGTCTTCCAGCATCGGGCGCACGATATTGTCGGCCAGGCTCGCGCCCACGGCCGGATCGTGCTGGTAGGTCGTCAGCCGGCCGTCCGGGTCGATGCGGTGCAGGCCGCCGCGCGTCGCGGCCCAGACGGTGCCGTCGCGCGTGACGCTCACGTTGCGCACGAAGTTGGCGTCGACGTCGTCGGTGGACAGCTGGCGCCGCGTCAGCCGTCCCGTCTTCGGGTCGAGGCGTGCCAGGCCGTTGCGCGTGCCGACCCACACGGCGCCGTCGCGGCCGAGCGCCACCGACGTGGCCATCGCGTCGCCCGAGGTCCCCGCCTCGACGGGCGCGAGGCGCCACGGCCGGTCCGCGCCCGTCGCCGGATCGAACAGGTGCAGGCCGCCGTTCGTCGCGAGCCACAGCTTGCCGGCACCGTCGCCGACGATGCCGCGCACCTTGTTGTCTTCCAGCGAGATCGGCGTGTCGTCGCCGCGCACGATGCGCGCGAAGCCGCCGCTGCCCATGTCCGCGCGCGACACGCCGCCGTACCAGGTACCGACCCAGAACGTGCCCACGCGGTCGCCGTACAGCGCCGTGACCTGGTTGTCGCCCAGGCTGTAGCTGTCGGTGATGCGGTGCGGATGGCGTTCGAACTTATCCTGCGCGGGCAGCCAGCGGTACAGGCCGCGGTCGTGCGAGCCGACCCAGATCTGGCGCTCGGCATCCTCGTACAGCACGCTGATCTCGCCAGGCGGAATGCCGTCGTCCGCGCCGAACGTGCGCGGCGCGCCCTTCTGGCCCAGAGGCAGGCGTTCCAGCCCGCCCAGGCTGCCCACCCACAGGCCCTGGCCCGCGTCGACCATCAGCGCCTGCACGAAGTCGTACTTGCCGCCGCGCGGCGACGGATGGTGGCGGAAATGCATGCGCTCCGGATCGAGGCTGTCGAGGCCCGACGCGGTGCCGATCCACAGCCGGCCGTCACGCCCGCGCGCGAGCGCCGTCAGCTTGTCCGACGCGAGGCTGTCCGGCACGCCCGGCACGTGGTGCCACGTGTCGAAGCGGCCGCTGGTGATGTCGAAATGCTGCAGGCCGTCCGCCGTCGCCAGCCATAGGCCGTCCTTGCCGTCGTCCAGGATCGCGCGGATGTGGCGATTGCCGTTGCCCCGCTTGACCGGCTCGTCGGGCAGGAAGTGGCTGAACGTGCCGGTGGCCGGCTCGTAGCGATCGAGGCCGCCGTCCGTGCCGATCCACAGCCGGCCCTTGCGGTCGACGTACAGCACGCGCACCCAGTTGTTGGCGAGCGTCTTCGGGTCGCCGACGACGTTGCGGAAATTCGTGAAGCGGTAGCCGTCGTAGCGCGACAGGCCCGACTGGGTGCCGAACCACATGAAGCCGTCCGGGTCCTGCACGATGGACAGCACCGATTCCTGCGCGAGGCCGTCGTCGACGGACAGGTGCTCGAAGCGCAAGGTGGGCGTCGGCGCGGCGTGGGCGCAGCCCAGCCACAGCGACATCCAGGAAAGCGCCAGCAAGGCGAGCAGCCATCGTTTCATGCTTCGAAAAACTCCAGTACGTCGCGGTGGCGCGCATAGGTGTCGCGCTGGCCCAGCGCCATCAGCTCGCGCGTGTAGCCCCGTTCGAACAGCAGGTACGACGCGAGCGCCGCACCGCGCGCCTCGGTGGCGCCGATGCCGCCCAACAGCGTGCGCACGGGTCCGGGCAGGTCGCCCGCGTGGCGCGCCGCGATGTCGTCCAGGCGTTCCGACGGCACGATCGCAAGCAGCTCGACGCGGCGCAACGGCGTCTTCGCCAGCAGGTCGTCGGGCAGCATGGCGAGGGTCTGGTTGACGCGCTGCAGGCGCTCGATGTCCATCGCGAGGCCGTCGAGGAAGATGGACGACAGCGCGTGACCGGCGATCTGCGCCAGGGTCGGATAGGATACATGCGTCGGCAGGTGGCGCACGGTTTCGTTCATGCGCCCCGCCCCGACGACGAGCACGCGGCGCGCGCCCAGGTGGATCGCGGGCGCGATCGGCGCCAGCTGGCGCATCGAACCGTCGCCGCAGTATTCCATGTGGCCGTCCAGGTATAACGGCACGGCCGGGAAGATGAACGGGAGCGCGCTCGACGCGAGCAGGTGGTCGACGCTGATCTGACTCGCGAGGGCGACGCGCTGGTGCCGCTTCCACGGCACGACTTCCCGTTCGGTCTGGTAAAACGTCACGTGCTGGCCGCCGGTGTACGACGACGCCGTGACCGCGAGCGCATCGAGGCAGCCGCTGGCCAGCGCCTTGTCGAGGCGCGGCAGGTCGAGCATGCGGTGCAGCAGGCCGACGAGCGGCGTGTTGTCGAGCAGCGACGTGGGCGGGGCCGCACGCCACTGGCGCAGCATCCACCCGAACGACAGCAGCGACAGCCAGCGCGCGCCCGAGCGCAGCACGCCGAGCGAATCGGCGCGGTAGACCTGCGACACGGCGATGCCGTGCCACACGTCCGCCAGATGGCCGACGGCGTCGCCGAAGTCGTCGGCGCGGCAGGCCAGCGCGGCGGCGTTCAGCGCGCCAGCCGACGTGCCGCAGATGATCGAAAACGGATTGCGCGCGGCGGGCCAGCCCGCATCCCCCAGGATGCGGGAGATCGCCTGCAAGACCCCAGCTTGATAGGCCGCGCGCGCGCCGCCGCCGCTGAGGATTAACCCCGTTTTACGTTCAATGTCCACAGGGCAAGGTTAGCAAAATCTGTTCAACTTGCGTTGAATAAATATCTTATTAACAAATACTTCGTTGTTTATGGGCCTCGACAAATGGTCAAAGCGCCCGCGGCGTCTCAGGGCCTCCGTAGGGTGGACGGGTTTCCCGTCCACGCGGTGATCGTTACCGGCTCCGAATCGTGGACGACATCGGCGACATCGCGTATCGCCGCGTGGACGGCGGAGCCGGCTGCGCGCCCCGGTCCACCCTACTCCCCTTTGGCGATACCTTCACGGCGGGGATCGGCACCGCCGAACCACAGCGGCACCCCGTGGATGGTCATGCGCGCGATGCCCTGCAGGCCGGACGTCTGCTCGAACACGCGCACCGTGTGGCCGCGCGCCTTGAGCGCGTCGATTTCCGCCGCCGGGAAGCGGCCCTGCTCGAGTTCCGTCGGGCCGTTGCGGCTGCCGAAGTTGGGCAGCGCGATCGCCTGCTGCATGTCGAGGCCCCAATCGAGTGTGCCGACGAGGACCTTGGCCACGTAGTTGATGATCAGGGGCCCGCCCGGCGAACCGACGGCTTCCACGAAGCGTCCCGTCTTCTTGTCGAACACGATCGTCGGGCTCATCGCGCTGCGCGGGCGCTTGCCCGGCTCGACGCGGTTGGCGACGGGGCCGTTCGCATCGCGCGAATCGAACGAGAAGTCCGTGAGCTGGTTGTTGAGGATGAAGCCGTCGACCATCTGGCGCGAGCCGAACGCATCCTCGACGCTCGTCGTCATCGACAGGCCGGCGCCGTACGGGTCGACGGCGACGATGTGCGACGTCGAATGCGCCTCGATCGAATTGTCCAGGCCCCAGTTCCATGCCGCCTCGACGCCGGGCGGATGTCCCGCCTCGGCCTTGCCCATCGAACGGGGCCCGATCAGCCGGGCGCGCTGCGTCAGGTAGTCCTTGTCCAGCAGCGCGGGAACGCCGCGGCCGGGCAGCGGGACGAAGTCGGTGTCGGCGGCGTAGCGGTCGCGGTCGGCGTACGCGAGGCGGCCCACTTCCGAGAACAGGTGCACGGCGTCCGTGCCCGGGATGCCGTTGGTCGGCGCCAGCGCGGCCATGTCGCGCGTCTCGAACATGCCGAGCATCTGCGCGACGGCGATCCCGCCCGACGACGGCGGCGGCATGCCGCAGACGGTGTACGCGCGGTAGTCGTTGCAGACGGGTTCGCGCAGCTTGGGCCGGTACGCGGCGATGTCGGCGGCCGTGAGCAGGCCGGGATTCGTCGGGTGGCTCTTCACTTTCGCCTCGATGTCGCGGGCGATCCGGCCCGTGTAGAACACTTCGGCGCCGCCGTCGGCCAGCTCGTGCAGGGTGCGTGCGAGCGCGGGATTCTTGAGGATGTGGCCGACGGGCCACGGGTTGCCGTCCGGGCCGTAGAAATACGCGCGCGCCGTCGGGTCCTTGCGGATGTAGCCGTCCTCGGCAAGCAGGCTGTGCAGGCGCGGGCTGACCGCGAAGCCTTGCTCGGACAGGCGGATCGCGGGCTGGAACAACGTCTTCCACGGCAGCTTGCCATGCTGGCGGTGCGCCAGCGCGAGCATGCGCAGCACGCCCGGCGCGCCCGTCGAGCGGCCGCCGACGATGCCTTCCCTGCGCGACATCGGCGTGCCGTCCGGGTGCTGGAACAGGTGTTCGTCCGCCTTCGACGGCGCCGTCTCGCGGCCGTCGTACGCCTGCACCTTCTTGCCGTCGTAATACATGAGGAAGGCGCCGCCGCCGATGCCGGACGATTGGGGCTCGACGAGCGTGAGGACGAGCTGCGTGGCGATCGCGGCGTCGATCGCGGTGCCGCCCTGCTTGAGCATCGCATAGCCCGCGTCGACAGCCAGCGGATTCGCCGCCGCCACCATGTAGTTGCGCGCCGTCCAGCCCGGCTTCTCCGTATAGCCGCTGGCGGCTTCCGGTACCTGCTGCTGGGCGCTCGCGTCCTGGGCGAGCGCGATCTGCGGGTTCAGGGCGGCGGCAAGCACGCCACCCAAGGCAAGGGCGAGCAACTTCGACTTCATGCGATTCTCCAAAAAAAGCAACGCGCGGCTGGCGCCACGCGTTCGATACCATGGAGCATCGTACCCGAAATTGCCGGACAGCTCACGCCGGCAAGCGTCGCGTCACTTCGGCTGCATGCGGATCGCGCCGTCCAGGCGGATCGTCTCGCCGTTCAGCATGACGTTTTCGATGATCGTCTTCGCCAGGTGCGCATACTCGTGCGGCATGCCGAGGCGCGGCGGGAACGGCACCATCTTGCCCAGCGAATCGCGTACTTCCTGCGGCATGCCCATCAGCATCGGCGTCTCGAAGATGCCCGGTGCGATCGTCATCACGCGGATGCCGCTGCGCGACAGGTCGCGCGCCATGGGCAAGGTCATGCCCGCGACACCCGCCTTCGACGCGCCGTACGCGGCCTGCCCGATCTGGCCGTCGAACGCGGCGACGGACGCCGTGTTGATGATGACGCCGCGCTCGCCGTGCTCCAGCGCGTCTTCCTTGCCCATCTGGTCGGCCGCCAAGCGGCACATATTGAACGTGCCGACGAGATTGATGTTGATGGCGCGCTGGAATGCGTCCAGCGGATGCGGACCGTCCTTGCCTACCGTCTTGATCGCGGGCGCCACGCCGGCGCAGTTGACGAGGCCGCGCAAGCTGCCCAGCTCACGCGCCGCCGCGACGACGGCGAGGCCGTCAACTTCGGACGTCACGTCGCACTTCACGAACCGTGCCGCGGCGCCCAGCTCGGCGGCCAGCGCCGCGCCCGCTTCCTGCTGCACGTCGGCCAGCACGACCTTGCCGCCCGCCTCCACGATGGTGCGCGCGGTGGCCGCGCCCAGGCCCGAGGCGCCGCCCGTCACGATGAACACGTTATTCTGGATTTGCATCTGTCTCCCCTTCGTTGGTGTGCTGGATATCGTTTGCGTCAGTTTCCGTTTACGTAAACGTCAACCAGCGGATTTTATCGGGAAATGGCAAGAAACACCATGCGGAGACGTCAAAAACACTGCACGGTGGCGCCCGTACGCGTGCACGTGCGCCCGCCGCTGCCGACGCCGGCATTGCCGCTGCCGTTGAACGTGTTGCCGGCCGCGTCCGTGCAGACGATGCCCTGGCACGCCCGGACGGCACTGGAACTGGGCACGACGGGCTGCGGCGGTGCGAGCGGCGGCGGGATGGGCTCGGCGGCCGTCGTGGCGGGCGTCTCCCCTGCACGCAGCGGACGCGGTGCCATCGGGCCCGTCGGTTGCCACGCCTGGTGCCGGCGGGCGGCGCGGCGGCGTTGCTCGTCGGTCGGCTTGGCGGCCTGCTCGCCGTGCTGGCTGGCGGCCTTGTCGCCGGTGTCGTCGTGTCGGCCGTCAGCCTTGTCGCCAGTGCGATCCTCGTGCTGCCCGGCGCGCGCGGCCCCCTGCCGACCGCCGCGTCGATCGCCGCGCGCGTTGTCGGTTAGTTGCGTATCTTGCGGATGTGCGCCCTGCCGCGCCAGCGTGTCCGCCTCGTCGTGCACCTCGGCCGGGTCTTTGCGGAGCGCGTCCAGGCCCTGCTGCCCGCGCGGCGTCAACACGGGACCGTAGCTGAGCGTGGCCGGCGACGTGCGCGCGCCCGCGGCCGGCGCGCGCGCAGTCTGCGGCTTGCTGGCTTCGTCCGCGACGGCCGCCTCGCGGTTCGCCTGCTCCGTCCGTTCCGACTGGCGCTGCGTGGCGACGTCCTGCGCCGACGCCCCACCCGCGATGACGAGCAGCACGGCCAGCGCGGCGGCAGATCGATATCGTGTCTGTCCCATGGTTCACCTCGTCGCTTGTCGTGCCATTATCGGCCGCGCGCCAGCGTCCCGGCGCGCGTCAGGTGCCCGTCAGTTTCCTCCGCCAGGCTGGTAAGCTGCCACGGCGCACGCAGTTCAAACAAACTTCAAACAAAAACGATACAGGAGACCACCATGCAGACGATGCAGGAGATGTACCGCGCCCGGCGCGGCAGCGCCTTCGATGCCCTCGACCATGTGCGCGACGGCGACATGATCATCGTCCCGACGGGCGTCGGCGAACCGCCCGCCTTGCTGCACGCGCTGTCGGACGAATGCCGCAGCTTCACGGATGTCCAGGTCGCGCAAATCCTCGCCATGCGCAAGTTCGGCTATTTCGCGCCCGAGTCCCGTGCGCACGTGCGCCATGCCGCGCTGTTCTTCGGCGGCGCGTCGCGCAGTGGCGGCCAGGGCGGCTGGTGCGATTTCATCCCGAATTATTTTTCCGAGATCCCCACCTTGATCGAACGGGGCCTGATGCCGGCCGACGTCGTGTTTTCGTTGGCCTCGCCGATGAGCGCGTCCGGCCATTTCGCGCTGAGCCTCGGCACCGACTACACGATGGCGGCCGTGGCGAAAGCACGCGCCGTCGTGCTGGAAGTGAATCCGCACGTCCCGTTCACGCACGGCCAGTGCCACGTGCACATCTCGCAGGTGACGGCGCTCGTCGAAAGCGAAGACCCGATCATGGAGGTGGGCCTGCCCCGCATCGGGCCCGTGCAGGAAGCGATTGGCCGCCTCGTCGCTGAACACATCGAGGACGGGTCCACCCTGCAGATCGGCTACGGCGGCATCCCGGACGCCGCCGTCATGCAGCTGACGGACAAGCGTGACCTCGGCATCCACACGGAGATGATCGGCGACGGCATCCTGACGCTCGTGGAGTCGGGCGCCGTCACGAACCGCCGCAAGACGCTGATGCCGGGGAAGATGGTGGCGACGTTCGCGCTCGGCTCGCGCCGCCTGTACGACTTCATGCACCACAACCCGATGCTGGAGATGCATCCATCGAACTTCACGAACGACCCGTACATCGCGGGACAGAACGACAAGCTCGTGTCGATCAACGCGAGCCTGCAGGTCGACCTGCTCGGCCAGTGCGGCAGCGAAAGCATCGGCCACCTGCCCTATTCCGGCACGGGCGGCCAGGTCGATTTCGTGCGCGCCGCGAACCGTTCGCGCGGCGGCAAGTCGTTCATCGTGCTGCCGTCGACGGCGAAGGACGGGACGGTCTCGCGCATCGTGCCGACGTTGTCTCCCGGTACGCACGCGACGACGAGCAAGAACGACGTCAACTACGTCGTCACGGAATGGGGCGTCGCCCAGTTGCGCGGCAAGTCGGCCAAGCAGCGCGCGCGGGAATTGATCGCCATCGCGCATCCGGACTTCCGGCCGTGGCTGCGTGAAGAAGCCGACCGCATGTGCGTCTTTTGAATGAAAAACGGGACCGCAGGTCCCGTTCGTGTGGCTGACGCGACGGCGTCAGCCGCGCGGTTCGGTCACGGCGCTGCGTGCCTGCTCGGCGCCGAGTGCGCCGGCCATGCCGTACACCAGCAGGGCTCGCTGCAGTTCGGCGCGTTCGGCGCCGTCGGCCTGCTGCATGCTGTCCTGGTGCGGGGCGTCGGTGGGGTCGAGGACTGCGGCGTCGGCAACGCCTTGTCTTCCGAGATTGCTCGTCATGGTTTTCTCCATTTGGTTAGTAAGCTGGCGCGTTCCGTTTCCAATCATTTCAGAAACATACCGCTGATGGCGCTACTGTACCCTAACGGAGCCGATCGCGTCGCTAACTGTTTTGTTTTTACACCTATCTTCTTGCCGGGTGAAAATTTACTACATGATTCCACGCGCCGTGCGATCATCGCGCCCATGACCGACGAGGAGGGATCGATGCAACGAGTTGACGAGATCGGCAACGACGAGCACGTGCGCGGGCCGCAAGACGCCGCGCTGACGGTGATCGAATACGCGGACTTCCAGTGCCCGTACAGCGCACGTGCACACGCCGTCCTGCGTGGCCTGGACGCGCGCTTTGGCGGCATCCGCCTGGTCTACCGCCACCTGCCGCTGGCGCATTTGCACCCGCTGGCCGAGCTGGCGTCGGAAGCGGCCGAGGCCGCCGCCGGCCAGGACCGGTTCTGGCAGATGCACGATTTGCTGTACGACCGGCAGCGCCAGATTGCGGACGAACAGGACCTGGCCCTGCTCGCGCAAAGCCTGGACCTCGACATCGACCGTTTCCGCGCCGACGTGAGCGAACGCCGCCACCGCGCGCGCGTGCAGGCCGACGCGGAGCGCGCGCACCACGACGGCGCCAGCGGCACACCGACGTTTTACATCAACGGCGTGCGCTACCACGGCGACTCGGACCGCACGTCGCTCGAGCGCGCATTCAGCGAGGCGCTCGGACGCTGACGCGCGCAGGCCCGGACGCCCCGCCCCAGCCTTCAGGCCGTCAGCGCCGGACGGGCGCCTGCACGGGCACCGGTATCTTCACGTCCGCGTGCGCCGTGGCGGCCGGCTTCGCGTACAACGCTTCCGGCGCCGACACGGCCAGCCAGCCACCGGCCGGCAGCAGCGGCACGAGCAGCAGCGCGACGATGTTGATGATCTTGATGAGCGGGTTCACGGCCGGCCCTGCCGTGTCCTTGTACGGGTCGCCCACCGTGTCGCCCGTGACGGCGGCCTTGTGCGCATCGGAACCCTTGCCGCCGTAGTGATTGTCTTCGATATATTTCTTGGCGTTGTCCCAGGCGCCGCCTCCGGTCGTCATCGAGATCGCGACGAACAGCCCGGTGACGATCGTCCCCATCAGCATGCCGCCCAGCGCAGCCGGTCCCAGCAGCATGCCGACGAGGATGGGCACGATCACGGGGAGCAGCGACGGCAGCACCATCTCGCGGATAGCGGATGCGGTGAGCATGTCGACGGCCTTGTCGTATTCCGGCTTGCCGGTGCCGGCCATGATGCCGACGATGTCGCGGAACTGGCGCCGCACCTCGATCACGACGGCGCCCGCGGCGCGCCCCACCGCTTCCATCGCCAGCGCCCCGAACAGATAGGGCACGAGGCCGCCGATGAACAGCCCGACGATCACCATCGGGTTCGACAGGTCGAACGCGAGGCGCGTGCCGTGCGCTTCCAGCGCGTGCGTGTAGTCGGCGAACAGCACGAGGGCGGCCAGCCCGGCAGAACCGATCGCATAGCCTTTCGTGACGGCCTTCGTCGTGTTGCCGACCGCGTCCAGCGGGTCGGTGACGGCACGCACCTGGTCGGGCATGCCGCTCATCTCGGCGATGCCGCCCGCGTTGTCGGTGATGGGGCCGTACGCGTCGAGGGCGACGATGATGCCGGCCATCGACAGCATCGACGTCGCCGCGATGGCGATGCCGTACAGGCCGCCCAACTGGAACGCGATGAGGATCGCGGCGCACACGACGAGCACCGGGTATGCGGTCGACTTCATCGACACGCCCAGCCCCGCGATGATGTTCGTGCCGTGCCCCGTCGTCGACGCTTCGGCGATGTGGCGCACGGGGCTGAATTCCGTCGCCGTGTAGTACTCGGTGATGTAGACCATCAGGCCCGTCAGCGCGATGCCCACCGTGGCGCAGCCCAGCATGCGCCAGCGCATTGCGGGGTCGGGCCACACGAGCCACGTGACGACGGCAAAGCCGATCAGCGACAGCGCCGCCGACCACCACAAACCCGTGTACAGCGCGTACATGATCTTGTGGCCCGGATGGTTCTTCACGAGCGAGCAGCCGACGATCGAGGCGATGATCGACACGCCCCCCAGCAGCAACGGATACGCCGTGCCCGTGCCGCCCATCCCGGGCAGCATGAGCGCGCCGAGCAGCATCGTGGCGACGAGGGTGACGACATAGGTCTCGAACAGGTCGGCCGCCATGCCGGCGCAATCGCCCACGTTGTCGCCCACGTTGTCGGCGATGACGGCGGGATTGCGCGGATCGTCCTCGGGAATGCCGGCCTCCACCTTGCCGACGAGGTCGGCGCCGACGTCCGCGCCTTTCGTGAAGATGCCGCCGCCCAGGCGCGCGAAGATCGAGATCAGCGACGCGCCGAACGCGAGGCCCACGAGCGGCTGGATCACGTCATGCATGGACAGCGCCGGATCGGCGCGCATGATGAGGAACCAGTAGAACAGTGCGACGCCCAACAGGCCCAGGCCCACGACGAGCATGCCCGTGATGGCCCCGCCGCGGAAGGCGACGTTCAGCGCGGCGTCAAGGCTCGTCGCGGCGGCCTGCGCCGTGCGCACGTTCGCGCGCACGGAGACGTTCATGCCGATGAAGCCGCACGCGCCGGACAGCAGCGCGCCGGCGAGGAAGCCGCACGCGGTGGTCGCGCCGAGCAGGAAGAAGATGGCGATCAGCAGCACGAGGCCGACGATGCCGATGGTGCGGTACTGGCGCGCCAGATAAGCCGACGCCCCCTGCTGGATGGCCAGCGAGATTTCCTGCATGCGGCCGTTGCCGGGATCCTGACTCAGGACCCAACTGCGTGACCACAAGCCGTAACATACCGCGATAACGCCGCACGCGACGGCGAAGATGAGCTGCCCGGATGCCATGTCGTCCCCCTCGTTCCTCGATCAACATCACAGAGTCGAAAAGCCGCGTGCGGTGCACTGCGAACGGCCTGCCTTGCTGCATTCGCCGCACTCAACGTGCGACAAAACCTTGATCTAAAAACCTGGACGGATGGCGCTTGTCATCCGGAGCCAAAAAAAGGACGGCGCTGCCGTCCTCGAATGCTCAGCCTGCGAGCGCCGCGAACGCGGCGTCGCGTACCTGCTCGACCGGGCCGACGCCCGAGATCTTGCGGTACTTCGGCGCACCCGGCAGGCCCGATTCGGCCCACTTGTTGTAGTAGCCGAGGAGGACCTCGGTCTGGTTGTGGTACACGGCCAGGCGTTTCTTGACCGTCTCTTCCGTGTCGTCGTCGCGCTGGACGAGCGGTTCGCCCGTCACGTCGTCCTTGCCTTCGACTTTCGGCGGGTTGAACTTGACGTGGTACACGCGGCCCGAGGCCGGGTGGCTGCGGCGGCCGCTCATGCGCTCGACGATCAGTTCGTCGGGCACGTCGATTTCCAGCACATAGTCGATCTTGACACCGCTGTCCTTCATGGCGTCGGCCTGCGCGATCGTGCGCGGGAAGCCGTCGAACAGGTAGCCGTTGGCGCAGTCAGCTTCCTTCAGGCGCTCCTTCACCAGGCCGATGATGATGTCGTCCGACACCAGCTGGCCAGCATCCATCACCTTTTTCGCAGCCAAGCCCAGCTCGGTGCCGGCCTTGATGGCGGCACGCAGCATATCGCCGGTGGAAATCTGAGGGATGTTGTACTTTTCTTTGATGAAGTTTGCCTGGGTGCCTTTACCGGCGCCGGGGGCTCCTAACAGAATGAGACGCATGAAGGATTCCTAAAGGTATCTAATAATTTTTTTACGGCAGTTATTGCTGCGCACAAATAACTGCATGATGCATATCTAGCTACTCATACGAAACTTACCACAAAAGCAGCATCACACGCCACCCGCGGCCGGCGATCTCTCAGCCGTTTGACCTGGCGCAAGCAGCCTGAAGCGTAGTTTCCAACGAGATCAAAATGTATAGAAAAGTCTCACGCGCTCGAGGTCGGCCGGCGTATCGACGCCCGCGTGCGGCGCTTCCGCCGTCACGTGCACGGCGATCGGCACGCCATGCCACAGCACGCGCAATTGTTCGAGCGCCTCGATCGACTCGAGCGGCGATGCTTCCAGTTGCGGATAGCGTTGCAGGAATGCGTTGCTGTACGCATACAGGCCGATGTGGCGCAGTGGGACATAGCCTGCCGGCAGTTGCCCCCGATCGGCAGCGAAGCCGTCGCGGTGCCACGGGATCGTCGCGCGCGAGAAGTACAGGGCGCGTCCGAGCTTGTCCAGCACGACCTTCACCACGTTCGGGTTGAAGGCATCGTCCACGCTCGAGAGCGGATGGGCGCACGTGGCCATCGGCACGTCGGCCGAAATACGCGCGGCGCATGCGGCCAGCAGCGCGGGGTCGATCAGCGGCTCGTCGCCCTGCAGGTTGACGACGACGGCATCCGGCGCCAGGCCCAGCGTGTGCGCCACTTCGGCGATGCGGTCGGTGCCGGACGGGTGGTCGGCACGCGTCATGCACGCTTCCACGCCATGCGCGGCGCAGGCGGCGGTGATGTCGGGGTGGTCGGTGGCAACGATGATGCGCGCCGCGCCCGACAGCTGCGCACGCTCGGCCACGCGCACGACCATCGGCTTGCCGCCCAGGTCCGCGAGCGGCTTGTTCGGCAGGCGGGTCGACGCGAGCCGCGCCGGGATGATGACGATAAAGCTCATCGGATCAGATCGTCGGCTCGACCTTGCGCGCCTCTTCGGCCCACATGATCGGGATGCCGTCGCGGATCGGATACGCGAGGCGGTCCGGGCGGCAGATCAGTTCCTGCGCTTTCTTGTCATAGTCGAGCGGTCCTTTGCACAGAGGGCAGACCAGGATATCAAGCAGTCGGGCGTCCACGACATTTCTCCACGATTTGGGCGGCCAGCGCGGCATCGATCTGCGCGCCGACGGGCACGACCCACAGCCGCGGGTCGTTGTTGATGTGTTCAAGTTGCCGACATTTTACTGCATCCTTCTCCGTGACCAGGATGACGTCGGCGTCCACGGCGCGGAACGGGTCGTCGCGGAAGTCGTGGTGGTCGGGCAGCGGCAGCTCCGCGACCTCGAGGCCGGCCGCGCGCAGCATGGCGAAGAAGCGCCCCGGATTGCCGATACCGGCCGCCGCCAGCACGCGTTTGCCGCGCAGCGCGGACAGGGGCACGCGTTCGCCCGCATCCATCAGGCGCTCCGCACAGTCGCCCGCGAGACGCATCTGCCATGGCGCCCCACCCACGGCGGCGGCCAGCGCGGCGCCGATCTCGGGCGCGTTGACGACCGTGAAATCGCGCCGGCGCGACGGCGCCTCGCGCAGCGGGCCGGCCGGCAAGGTCCAGCCATTGCCCGTGCCGCGGCCGTCGAACAGGACGATCTCGACGTCGCGCGCGAGCGCGTAGTGCTGCAGGCCGTCGTCCGTGATCAGGACGTCGACGTCCGGATGCAGCTCGAGCAGGCGGCGCCCGGCCGCAGCGCGGCGGCGGCCGACGACGACGGGACAGCCGGCACGCGAGGCGATCAGCAGGGGCTCGTCGCCGACGTCCTGCGCGCGCGACGTAGCCAGCACTTCGCGCGGCGCGTCCTCCGCGCCACCGTGGCCACGCGAGATCACGCCGGGCCGCATGCCGGCCGCCCGCAGCTGCTGCGCGAGCCAGATCGTCAGCGGCGTCTTGCCGGTGCCACCGATGAAGATATTGCCGACGACGATGACGGGCACGGGCAACCGTTCCGCCCTCAGGATGCCGGCGCCGTACAGGGCGACGCGCAGCGCCGCGAGCAGGCGGAACAAGAGGGACAGCGGCCACAGGGCCACGGCCAGCGGCCCGCGCTCGAGCCAGGCGCGGGTGAGGGTCGATTCGAGGGAGGATGCCACGGTCTGCGTCAGAAACGCCGTCCGCGCGCGGGCGCGGGCGGCGGATGGTTACTTCTGGCCGCCCGTCTGCGCGGCGAAGGTCAGCTTGTCGTAGCCGGCCATGCGCGCCGCTTCCAGCACGTTGATCACCATCTGGTGCATCGCGAACTGGTCGGCGTTGACGATGATGACGGGTTCCTTCACGGGCGTCGCCAGCGGCTGGCCGTCCGGTCCCGTGCTGGCCGCGCGCTTGAGGTCGTCGGCGAGACTCGCCACGCCGTGGAATGCAACGGGCACGTTGTTCACCGTGTAGTTACCCTTGGCATCGACCGTGACGTTGATCTCGAACGGCTTCTCGACGGCCTTCTCGGCATCCGCAGTCGGCAAGGTGATCTGCAGTTCCGTGAACTTGCTGTACGTCGTCGTCACCATGAGGAAGATCAGCACGACCAGCAACACGTCGATGAACGGGATCAGGTTGATTTCCGGATCCTCGCGTTTGCGGCCGCGGCGGAAGTCGATCATTTGCGGGCACCGTGGACGACGTCGACGAATTTCACGGCCTGCAGCTCCATGTCGATGATGAAGCTGTCGACGAGGGCGCGGAAGTGGCGGTAGAACACGAGGGCCGGCATGGCGATCGCAAGGCCGAAACCGGTGTTGTACAGCGCCACGGAAATGCCGTGCGCGAGTTGCGCGGGGTTCGTGCCGGTCGCGTTCTGCGCGCCGAAGATCTCGATCATGCCGACGACGGTGCCGAACAGGCCCATCAGCGGCGCCAGCGACGCGATCGTGCCCAGGGTCGTCAGGAAGCGCTCCAGCACGTGGGCGACACCCCTGCCCGCTTCCTCGATCGATTCCTTCATCACGTCGCGGGGCGCGTCGACGTTGCGCAGCGCGGCGGCCAGCACGGCGCCCAGCGGGGAATTCGTCTGCAGCTTGTCGATGATGTCCGGCGTGACCTTACCGCTGCGATAGACCTGGATCACTTCATCGAGCAGCTGGCGCGGCAGGATCTTTTCGCGGCGCAGGTAGATCAGGCGTTCGATGATCAGGGCCAGGGCAATGATCGATGCGATCAGCAACAGCCAGATGGGCCAGCCGGCGGCTTGGAGAATGGCGAGCAAATGGGACTCCTGGATGGGTAAGAAACGATGCACAAGTTAGTTGCGCAATGTAACGTGTTGCCCGGATTGCGGCAAGTAGAGTTCTGCACACTTTCTGTGGATAAAAGTGTGCGCAAGAGGGTCTTTGACACGTAAGTGCATTGATTCTTAAAGGATATTTTTCCGTGCGTAAAAACGCAGCACGCAGGCTATCGATTTCCGCGAGGCAATTTCTTCCGTCAATGACCGAAAACCGGCCGTGTAGTTGCCCACAATTTCTGTGGATAAATTTGTGTGAAATCAGGTTTCTCATCGGTAAGTCGTTGATTTTTCTCATGGAAATTTTCGAGGTCAAAAAATAGGCAGCCTGGAGTGCGACTACAGCCGAGTTCCCGCACGCGCGTTCTGCACAATTTTTGTGGACAAAATTGTGCGCAAGCGCGCGAACCGATACCTAAGCAGTTGATTTGTAAGATAAACATGTCGCCGCCCTATTTTTAAGCAGGCGCGAGTTATCCACGCATGCGTCGGCGTCCCGACACTGATCCCCGACTTTTCACACAAACTGTGGAAAACGGTGTGAGCAAGCGCACCATTGCCATCTCAACCCATTGATTTAAATCATGATTTGTGTTCAAGCCCATTTTTTAGGCAAACCGTGCTTGTGCACAAGGTGACGCTCGAAACAGCCCCTTGGCACGGCGTCGGCGGGGGCTGCGGTATAGTCGCGTCTTCGGTGACGCAGCCGCAGTCTCGCAAGCGTGCGCCAGGGCCGTACCGCCGTCGTTGGACCGGTGTCGGTATTCTTCACATATTTTGTGGAAAAGATTGTGAGCAAGGGCCTTGATCGCACCCAAACCATTTGAATTTAAACGAGATTTTTTCCGTGCGGATTTTTTAGGCAGCGCGCTCGCCGGCGTCGGCGGCGGGCTGGAGGCGCCGCTAGGCGGAACCTGTTCACATAAACTGTGGAAAACAATGTGAGCAAGGCCCGAGACTCCACCCTAAGTCTTTGATTGCTTTAGAAAAACATATGCACGCTGAATTTGGAGGCAGCGCGCCTTGTCCACTTCCACACACATTCTGTGGATAAGATTGTGGCCAAGTACCCGGAGATGCAGCCAAGCCATTGATCCGTAAGGAAATTAGGTTGCTGCATCGAAATCAAGCAGCAGCGTTTTACTATAAAAATCAGGTGTTTACAAAAACTACCTGTTGTTTTACCGCAGATGTGTCTTACACTGCGCGCAACCATGTTTTTGTGGACAGTTCCACCGAACCCAACCCTATGTTCCCCACCGAAGACGCCGATCCGGCCTATGCCGCCCCGCCTGTACTGACCGTCACCGCGCTGAACCAGCAGGTCGCGCGCCTGCTGGAGCGCACGTTTCCCCTCGTCTGGATCGGTGGCGAGATCTCGAATTTCACGCGCGCCGCAAGCGGCCACTGGTATTTCACGTTGAAGGACGATGCGGCCCAGGTGCGCGCGGTCATGTTCCGCGGCCGCGCCAAGTACGCGGGCTTCACGCCGCGCGAGGGCGACAAGGTCGAGGTGCGCGCCCTCGTCACCTTGTACGGCGCGCGGGGCGACTACCAGATCAACGTGGAAGCGATCCGCCGGGCCGGCGTGGGCGCCCTGTACGAGGCGTTCATGCGCCTCAAGGAAAAGCTCGGCGCCGAAGGCCTGTTCGACGAAGCCCGCAAGCGTGCCCTGCCGCTGTTCGCGCGCACGGTGGGCATCGTCACGAGCCCGCAGGCGGCCGCGCTGCGCGACGTGCTCACGGCGCTGAAGCGGCGCGCGCCGCACGTGCGCATCGTGTTGTATCCGGCGCCCGTGCAGGGGCAGCTCGCGGCGCAGAAGATCGCGGAAGCCATCGCCATCGCATCGCACCGGCGCGAGGTCGACGTGCTGATCGTGTGCCGCGGCGGCGGGTCGATCGAGGACTTGTGGAGCTTTAACGAGGAAGCCGTCGCGCGCGCGCTCGCCGCGTGCTCGATGCCCGTGATCTCGGGCGTGGGCCACGAGACGGACTTCACGATTGCCGACTTCGCCGCCGACCTGCGCGCGGCCACGCCGACGGCCGCCGCCGAACTCGCCGTCACGGCGCGCGCCGACTGGCTCGGGTCGCTGCAGGCGGATGCCGGCGACCTGCGCCGGGCGATGGGCCGCGTGCTGTCCGATGCGAGCCAGGGCCTCGACAACCTGTCGCGCCGGCTGTTGAGCCCATCGAGCCAGATCGCGCACCAGCGCCTGAAACTTCTGGGCATGGCCAGCACTCTCACGCATGCCGTGCGCGCACCCGCGAACCGCCACGGGGTGTTGCTGGCGCAGTTACAGCAGCGCTGGGCCCGCCATCGTCCGGACTGGAGCGGCCTGCGCACGCGGCTGGAATCGGACCGGCGCCACCTGACGGCCAGCGTCGCCAACAGGATGCGCGCGCGGCGCGAGGCGCTGCACGCGCTGGCGGCGCAGCTCGAACTGCTGAATCCGCAGCGCACGCTGGAGCGCGGCTATGCGATCGTCAGCAATGCGAAAGGCAAGGTGCTGCATGCGCCGGGCCAGATCAAGCCGCGCGACGTGCTGCGCATCCGCCTGGCGGAAGGCAGCGCCGAGGTCAGCGTCGCGGGCGTGCAGGACGTATTGGAATGACAATATAGTGGTTTCGCAAAGTCATATCTGCAACGATCCGCTAACCAGTTTAGAATAAGCGCCCGAATTGCAGCAAAACCGAGACCTCGAGAAACCGTAGCGAGCGGCAGCAGTGTTGGCCGAGAAGCGCAGCTGTACGAGATGTACAGCGAGCATCGCAGGCCAACAATGCAACGCGCAGTAGGTTTATCGAGGTCTCCCGTCAACTTACTAAGGAACAAGACATGGAACACACCCTGCCGCCACTGCCGTACGCTAAGGACGCCCTGCAGCCGCACATCTCGGCCGAGACGCTGGAATACCACTACGGCAAGCACCACCAGGCCTACGTCACGAACCTGAACAACCTGATCAAGGGCACCGAGTTCGAAAACCTGTCGCTGGAAGAGATCATCAAGAAATCGCAGGGCGGCGTGTTCAACAACTCGGCCCAGGTGTGGAACCACACCTTCTTCTGGAACTGCATGGCCCCGAACGCTGGCGGCGCGCCGACCGGTCCGGTCGCCGACGCGATCAACGCCAAGTGGGGCTCGTTCGACAAGTTCAAGGAAGAGTTCCAGAAATCGGCCGTCGGCAACTTCGGTTCGGGCTGGACCTGGCTGGTCAAGAAGCCGGACGGCACCGTCGACATCGTCAACACGTCGAACGCCGCCACCCCGCTGACGACCGAGAACAAGCCGCTGCTGACCTGCGACGTCTGGGAACACGCCTACTACATCGACTACCGCAATGCCCGTCCGAAGTTCGTCGAGGCATGGTGGAACGTCGTCAACTGGGGCTTCGTGAACCAGAACTTCGCCTGAGTCCAGGCATAGGCGGAGCCCGCTCCGCCTCCCGAAAAATCCGCCGCGGCGGATTTTTTTACGTCCGCCGCCCGCGACTTTGTCACGAAACTGTACGATTTTGTCATGCTTACCCCCCAAACATGCGCCAACGTTGCCCCGTCTTATACAATGCGGGGTCCAAGGAGATCCTCATGTATCGCGTACTGTTGGTGGAAGACGATCCGCGCCTCGCGGAACTGGTGACGGAATATCTGTCCAGCTATGAATTCTCGGTCGACCTCGTCACCCGGGGCGATGCCGCGCTCGAGCACTTCAAGACGGCCGCGCCGGACATCGTCGTGCTCGACCTGATGCTGCCGGGCCTCGATGGCATGGTCGTGTGCCGCCAGATCCGCGACGTGTCCGACGTGCCGATCCTGATCCTCACGGCGCGCGAGGATACGTACGACGAAGTGTCGGGCCTCGAGCAAGGCGCGGACGACTTCGTCAACAAGCCCGTGCAGCCCCGCGTGCTGCTGGCGCGCCTGCGCGCCCTGCTGCGCCGCACGCAAACGAAAACGACGACGGATACCCGCGTGCTCGAGTTCGGCGCATTGCGCATCATGACGAGCGACCGCAGCGTCACGTGGCGCGGCCAGCCGTGCGTGCTCAGCAATACCGAATACAAGCTGCTGCTCGTGCTGGCCGAGGCCTCGGGCCGCGTGCTGTCGCGCGACGAGCTGCTGAAGAAGATGCGCGGCATCGAATTCGACGGCCTCGACCGCAGCATCGACAACTGCATCTCCAAGCTGCGTCGCAAGTTCGACGACGCGATGTCGGAGAAGATCAAGACCGTGTGGGGCGAGGGCTACCTCTTCTCCCCGTCCGCCTGGAATTGAGGGTCAGCGTCCGCCGGACACGTCGATGAACGTGCCGGTGGCATACGACGCCTCGGCCGACAGCAGCCACAGCACGGCCGCCGCCACTTCGCCCGCCGTCCCGCCGCGCGCCATCGGCACGGACGACTGCAGGCGCGCGATGCGCCCCGGTTCGCCGCCGCTCGCGTGCATCTCCGTATCGATCAGGCCCGGCCGCACGCCGTTCACGCGGATGCCTTCCTGCGCCACTTCCTTCGCGAGGCCGATCGTCAGCGCGTCCACGGCCGCCTTCGACGCCGCATAGTCCACGTATTCGTTCGCCGAGCCGAGCACGGCCGCGCGCGACGACACGTTCACGATCGCGCCGCCCTGGCCACCATGCGAGGTCGACATGCGCCGCACGGCTTCGCGCGCGCACAGGAAGCTGCCCGTCACGTTGGTCGCGAAGATGCGGTTGATGCGCGCCGCGTCCATGTTCTCCACGCGCGCCTGGCGCGCGAGGATGCCGGCGTTGTTGACGAGGGCGTCGAGCCGGCCGCAGCGCGCGTCGATGGCGGCGAACAGGCGCTCGACGGCCGCCTCGTCCGCCACGTCGGCCGCGACGGCGAACGCCTGGCCACCGGCCGCCTCGATGGCACGCACGACGTCGGCCGCTGCCGCCGCGTTGTCGCGGTAGTTCACGCAGACCGTGTAGCCGCGCCGCGCGGCCAGCAGCGCGCAGGCGGCGCCGATGCCGCGGCTCGCGCCCGTGACGAGGATCGTCTTGTTCATCACTATCCTTGGTGTTCGCCCGTTCGCATGCTTATTCGAAGATAGGAACGATGGCGAGCGGTGCGTTGTAGGTGATGACCTGGGCCCGCTCGGCGGACGCGCCGAAGCGCCAGGTCACGATGGGAAAACCTTCGTCGGGATCGCCCGAGAAGGCGGCACCGGCCGTTACCGGCAGCGCCTGCTCGGCGCCGTCCGCGTGGCGCAGCCGGGCGCCGGCCGATTCCTTTTTCGGGAACACGAAGCGCACGCCGGCGCACTGGCGCGCGCGCTGCGACGCGTCGACGTAGCGCACGAAGCCTAGTGCCTGGGCGCAGGCCGTGCGCAGGTCGGCGGCGTCGTACTGGCCGTCGGCGCGCGGCGCGATCGTCACCTGCGGGCGCAGCACGAACGGCATGCCCTTGCGGTTCAGGACCAGCGCCGCGTTCTCGTCGTACGCCGCCTTTTGCAGGGGGAACACGGTACGGCCGAGGGCGTCCAGCGGCAGGTTCAGCTGCGTCGTTTTGCCCGTCAGCGTGAGCTGGGCGCCCTCGCCCAGCCCGGCGTGGTCGCGCGACTGCACTTGCAGCTGGCTTTGCAGCAGGTTCTTCGGTCCGCCATATTTCTCGAACTGGACCATGGCGCGGTACGCATCCCGGTAGCTCACCCATTCGCCGGCCGGCGCCTCGGCATGCACGACGGCCGGAGCGACCGCGGGCAACCAGGCGAAGGCAGCGACGAGTTGGCGGGATGCGCGCATCATCAGAACCGGTAGGCAATGGCGGTCGAGACCGTCAGGTTGGTGGACCGCTCGGCGAGCGGGCTCTTGTCGGCGCTGCCCAGCAGGCGCTTGGCCTGCACGTTCGACGTCAGCATCCACGACGGCGACCACGCCCAGTTCCAGCGCACGCCGACGTGCGCATCCTGCAGGCCGCCGCCCGCGTCGAACCGGGTAAAGCGGCTGCGCGCGGCCTCCGCGGCCGTCACGCCGAAATAGGTCTGGTTGTAATTGCGGTTCGCGACCGTCACACCGGCCGACAGCGACACGTGGTGCTGCCCGCCGAGGTCGACGGCCAGGCGCTGCACGCCGAGGTCGAGCCGGGCGCCGTCGTGGTCGTTGCCGGCGCCGTACAACAGGCTGCTCGTCAGGCGCCATTGCGGCGTGGCGTAGTAATTCGCGAAGACACCGCCCGTGAGGCGCGTGCCGATCTTGTCCATGCCATCCAGGCGCGTGGCGTGCGCGTCGAACTTGGCGATGGGCTCCGGCACAGGGCCGATCAGCGCGGGGCCGTAGCTGCCGACGCCGTCGGCCGACCGCCCTGTCCCCGACGCGTCGCGGCCCGGCTGCACGGCGAGCAGCGGGCCGTATTCGACCACGGGGTCCGTCGACAGATGCATGCCGGCGCTCATGCCCGAAATAAAAAGGCCGTTGCTCCATTGGACTTGAAGCACCGGCAACGCTGATACCTTGCGGCTTCCCGTCCCATCCCAACGCGGCGCCGATTGCACGCCGAGGCCGACGTACATATCGCGGCTGCCGTCCGGCATCGGGTTCGTCGCCGGCGTCTGCGCGCACGTCGTACCGCTGGCGGCGCAGAGTGCGAGGAAGAGAAGCTTGTTCATGTTCAGGGACTGGGAGATTCAGGAAGACAACATTCTACGTCCAGTCTCGTCCCTCCCATAGCGAATAAAAAAAGGCCCACCGTCTTCGCGCATCGGGCGGGCCAAACGGAAAACCCAACGGAACGCATCGTACCGGGTGGCCGCAACAAGTTCATCCGCGGACTGTCGGCCTTTTGTCCTCAATTTGTAAATAATAGTTTTTTTGACCATTGCTCCTATACAATCCCGCCCATGCGTCACAGACTCTTTGCCACAGACAGTTGCCACGACCGGAGGATGGCGGCGTGAATCGCCTGTTCTTCCGCTTCTTCGTGCTCGTCATGCTGGCGATTACGGGTGCGACGTTCGTCATCTATTTCGTCTTCGCGCGCCTGTTCGGCGACCCGCTGGACGACATCGCGCGGCGCCAGGCGTCCGCGCAGATCTTCCTGCTCGAACAATATGTCGACCGCGCGCCGGCCGACGAGTGGCTGGGACGCCTGAACAAGGTGCGCGAAGTCTCGGAAGCCCATTTCGACCTGATCCCGCTGGACCAGGCCAGGGCCGCCCTGCCCGCCCGCCAGCACGCGGCGCTGGAGCGGGGCCAGGTCGTGCTGGACCCGCAGCACAAGGCATTCTTCCGCCGCGTCGACCTCAAGGGCGAGCGCTACATCGGCAGCAACGAGGAAGTGATCCGCGCGTACAACCTGCCGATCGACCTCGGCCAGGCACTCGCGATGGAAGTGGTGCGCTACGTCGTCGTGGCGCTCGCGCTGCTCGTGCCCATCGCGCTGTGGTCGCGCGCGCACTGGCGGGCGCTGCAGACGCTGTCGCGCGTGGCCGACGAGTTCGGCGCCGGCCAGTTGTCGGCACGCGCGCAGCTGCGGCCGGCCGACGCCGTCTATCCGCTGGCCGAGCGCATCAATGCGATGGCCGAGCGCATCCAGGGCTTGATGGACGCGCAGAAGAACCTGCTGCATTCCGTGTCGCATGAATTGCGCACCCCGATCGCGCGGCTGGAGTTCGCGCTGGAACTGCTCAATGCGCGCGCGGCCGATCCGGCGCTGGCCAAGCGCATCGCGGCGATGGAAGGCGACCTGGCCGAGTTGAACGCCCTCGTCAACGAGCTGCTGTCGATGAGCAAGCTGGACAACGCGCAAGGCCCGACGCGCGCGCTGTTCGAGCTGGAGCCGCTGCTGCGCGAATGCGCGGACGGCCTGCATCCCCGTCCGCAGCGGCTGCACGTGGACCTCGGCGAACGCCTGGGCAGCCTGGACGCCGACCGCCGCCTGCTCGGCCGCGCCATCGGCAACCTGCTCAGGAACGCGCAGAAATATGCGGCGCACGAAGTGGCGCTGCGCGCGCGCCGCGATGACGGCACCCTCGAGATCGCCGTCGAGGACGACGGCCCCGGCATTCCGGACGAGGAACGGGACCGCATCTTCGAGCCGTTCTACCGCCTCGACCGCAGCCGCGACCGCGCCACCGGCGGCTTCGGCCTCGGGCTGTCGATCGCACACAAGGCGATCGCGCTGCACGGCGGCAGCCTGCAGGTCGAGCAGTCGGCGCTGGGCGGCGCGCGCTTTGTCATTCGCGTGCCGGATGGGGTGCTGGCCGGGTGATGTCGCCCGTTCTCCCTGCCCTGCCTGGAATCGTTGAGTTGCCTATCTGACGTCATGCGTGGCCGACACGCGGTCGACAGCGTTTGACGTTCTCGCGTTGTTGGAGGTGATCAGGCGAGCGGCAGGCTAGAGTGTGCCTGGCACAGTTCGTCGTGCAGTTGTTGGACTGCGCGCGCGGCAGGTATGCTGGTGCCGCTTCCGATCGACTCGAGAAAGCGGCAGGCCGCGAACCCGGCGGCGGCGCTGTCGTAGCGTTCCAGCCACGCGCGCCGCTGCGGCAAGCGCTCGGGCGACACCGGCCAGATGCCTGGCCGCGGCGTGAGCCTGCCCTCAATGCCAATCCGCCATGGTTTCGCCGACACGCGCGCCCTGAAGCAGTGCTGGTTACGACACATGGCCGCGTACACGGGATCGGTACCCAATGCTTGAAAGCATTCTGCCACCGCGGGTTCCAGCGGATCGAACAGCCGGTGGGTCGCAAGCACGCGCAGTCCAGCAGGCGTGCGGTAGACGTGGACCAGCCAGTCGGGACGCTCACGCATAAAGTGCAGGATTTTTTCGCGCGCGATCGTCTCGGGGCCGCCCTTGGTCCGGACCACGATGCGACGCATAAGGTTCGCTATCGTGGATGCGAGTGACATGGCCAGCAGCGCGCCGGCCGCACCCACCAACCACAATGTGCCAAGGCTTTTACCGGCTGGCGCCAACAAATACATTGCGCCCGCACCGAACGCGAGCAAGACCAGCGCAGTGACCCACACCATGCGCAAACTGGCAGCGTCAGCGAAATCGATATCGGCAAATAGCACGCCTGGCGTATTCAGGCAGCGCGCGCCGTACGAATTACGGGTGATGACGGTGTCGTCGAATCGGGCGACGACTTCTTCCCGGATCGGGAGCCCGTTGCCGCCGTTGTACGGCACTTTGCGGTCCCGTCGCGGCAAAGGTTCGCCGGAGATCGCGCGCGCAAGCGCCTCGTCGACACGCGCCTGCGCATTGCGTTGCGCGTCTTCCTCACTGGTGTCGGACCAGCCGAAACGCCTCACCGTGATCTGTTTGCCTTTACGGCGATACTGTGCCCTTGCTTCAGCCCAAAAACTGGGAACAATCATCATTCGCTGGTCGCTCGGATTACTTCTTGATGGGATGTCATTCGGTACGTCGTCACGCTTTGCAGATCTGACGGTGAAACGCCCTGCGAATGACTACTCTTGAACGAGCTCGGCCGTTCGCATCCAGAATAACCGATTGCCGCGCCGTAAAATCCTCGAACTGTCACAACGGCCCACTGCCGACGCGACGCGGCTGTTGCCGCTTTATTGGTGCTCCGTACCCGCGCGCCTATTTGCCCTGCGCAACCTTGTCGACGAGCTTGGCGGCCACGTTCAAGGTCGCCTTGAACACCATGTCGCGATCGGCCCCCTGCATCTGGGCGGACTCCAGCGCCGGCGTCGTCAGGTAGCGGCCGTCCACGATGAGCGTCGGCGCGGAATCGACCTGGTACTGCGCCGCGATCCGGCCCAGCTGGCGCAGGCGCGTCGTCACGCCGAACGAATTCCACGCGTCGAGGAATTGCGCGCGGTCGATGCCGTTCTTCGTGGCCCAGTCGATGATGGCGTCGTCCGTGTTCAGGCGGATATGGTCGACGTGCACGGCCTTGAACACTTTCTCGTGCATGTCGCCGAGCCTGCCCAGCGCCTCGAGCGTCAGGTACAAATGCGCTTCCGGATCGGCCTGGCCCGTCAACGGGTAGTGGATGCGGCGCACCGTGATGCGGTCGCCCTGCTGGCGGATCCAGTCTTCGAGCAAGGGCTCCAGCGCATTGCACACCGGGCAGTGGTACATGAAGAACTCGATGACTTCGACTTTCTTGCCCGTCGATTGCACGGCTTGCGGCTGGGTGAGCGTGATGTAGTCCACGCCGTTCTGCGGCACGGCGGGCGAGGCGGATGCGAGGGAGGCCGACAGGCCAAGCAGTATGCCGAGGCCGGCAGCGCGCAGGAGACGCATGGACAATCCTTCAGGTCGTGGGAAACCCGCAGATTACCATTTTTTCACGGGGAAATAGCCTGGTAGAAACTGAAGGCCGGCGGCATGGCGCCCCGGCCGGCGTAGCGCAACGCTGGGCGTGCGTCAGCGGTGGCGCCCGACCGGCGCGGGCGCTTCCGGCTTTACGTGGCGCATGCCGTACCACAGGTGTTGCCACCAGTGCTCGCGCGAATGGACGGTCAGCAGGCATTGCTGGTCGATCTCGCCCTTGAAGATCGGATCCTGGCATTGCTTCGACACCAGCGCGTTGCGCTGGTTTTCGGCGTTCACCAGCGCAACGGCAAGCCAGAACGCAAGGCCCGCGAGCACGACCACGAGACACCAGGCCAGGTGGTTCCAGTTGCTCGAGTCGAACAAGTGCTCCTCGTCCGGCTTGGACTTGTCGTAGATCTTGAGGATCTTGCCTTCGGCGTTGCTCATGCGCTGTTTCCGTACCTTTCGTGTCGCGGTGTCCGCGTTATTTCGACTTCGCCACCTTCGCGACCAGGGCGTCCATCACCTGCAGAGTCGCCTGGAACAATACGGGCTCGCTGGTGGCCTTGACGGAATTGTAGACGATCGAGGGCGCCGTCTGGTACTTGCCGTCGATGATGATGGTCGGCACGCCTTCAACCTTGTAGTCGGTGGTGATCTGCGGCAGGCGGTGCAGCTTCGTCATCACGCCGAACGAGTTCCACATGTCGAGGAACTTGGCGCGGTCGATGCCGTTCTTCGCGACCCAGTCGAGGATCGCGGCGTCCGTGTTCAGGCGCAGGTGATCCACGTGCCAGGCCTTGAACACCTTCGGCTGGAATTCCTCGGCCTTGCCCATCGCTTCCAACGTCAGGTACAGGTGCGCTTCCGGATCGTTGGGGCCGGTGGCCGGCAGGTGGATCCGCTTGAACTGGATGTTGCCACCCTGCTTTTTGACCCACTGCTCGAGCGATGGTTCCAGCGCGTTGCAGTGCGGGCAGTGGTACATGAAGAATTCGATCACCTCGACCTTCTTGCCCGTCGTTTGCACCGGTTGCGGCTGAGCGAGCGTCACGTACTCGACACCGTTTTTCGGGTCGGTCGGCGAAGCGAAAGCGGTGCTGGCGGCGAGCGCGGTGGCGAGCAGGGCAAAACGCAGGGAACGCATAGATTTCCTTCTGGAGTTGGTTAAGCGAACGTCCGCGAGATTACCACTTTTTCGGACGTCCGCCTTAGCCGGGGCTTATTTATTGCATTTGCTTACGCGCCGTAACGAGTGCTTACGGACGTGGGCATCAGAAGTCGTAACGGGCCGACAACTTCAGCTGGCGCCCATCGCTCGGATAGATGCCGTCCTGGCATCCGAATGCATTGCTGAAGTAATGACGATCCGCCAGGTTCAGCCCCGTCGCGGCGACTTCCCACTGGCCCACCTTGACGGCGTAGCGTGCATCGAACGTCGTGTACGACGGGATGCGTGCCGCGCAGCCGTTCGCGAAGTCGTTGCCGTAGCGCTGGCTGTCGACCCATTGCGCGCCCACGTCCGCCGACTGGCCATTGCCCGGCACCCACGCCAGGCGCGCCGTCACGACGTTCTTCGGCACGAGCACCAGTTCGCGGCCCGCGTTCGGGCCCGCCGTGAAGTGGGCGATCACGTGCTGCGCGTGCGCGCTCGCGCGCCAGCCGGCGGCGATCACGGCTTCCGCGTCGAGCTCGAAGCCCTTGCGCTCGGTCGGGTCGAGGTTCGTGTTCGCGCCCCAGCCGCCGTTCGACGTCGGGTCGTAGAAGATCTCGTTGTTCAGGCGGTGGCGGAACACGCGCGCCGTCAACGTGCGGCTGTCGTCGCCCGGCATGTGGCGCAGCGTGGTGCCGATTTCGAGGTCGTGCGACGTCTGCGCCTTCAGGATGTCCGTCACCGGGTAGCGGTAGCTGTTCTCGTCCGCATTCGCCACGCGGTAGCTCTGCCCCGCCTTCGCGTACACGTCGACCTGCGGATGCACGCGGTAGCTGGCCTGCGCTTCCCACGCGTTCAGCGACTGCGAACGGTCTTCGGGCGCGGCGAACGCGAGCGCGTCGACGTAGTCCTTGTCGAACGTCTCGTGGCGCGCGCCGACGGCCACGCGGCCCTCGTGCGCCGGGTCGAAGCGCAGCTCGTCGCGCACGTAGACGGCGCGGCCGGTCTGGCTCGCGTCCGCGCTGGAGTACGACGACGTCGTCTTGCGCTTCCAGCGCGTGACGTCGACGCCGCCCACCAGTTCGTTGACCATGCCACCGACGTCGGACAGCCAGCGCGCACGCGGCGAGAACTGGTTCTGGCGGCTGTCGTACGCGCCCACCGACGTGGCGCTCGTCGACAGGTAGTTCGACCGCACGTTGCGCTCGCGGTGCGACGCGTCCAGCGCCAGGTCGACCTGACCCAGGCGGTATTCGGCGAAGACGCTCGCGCGGTCCGTGTCGAGCGAACCGAAGTCCTTCGGCGTGTGCGTCTGGCGCGGGTCCGCGTCGAATTCGGCGAGGCTCAGTGAACCGGGGAAGCGCGACTCCTGGCGCGCGTTCTCGACGTGGATGCCGGCGCGGCCTCCGGTGAAGCGGGTCTGCAGGTTCAGCGACGCCGTCGTCTGGTCGAAGTCGTTGTTGTGGCGGTAGTTGTTGCTGCCCTGGCGCGCGACGGCGATGTCGGCGCTGACGGGGCCCGCCGTCTGCGCCAGCGATGCGCGCACGTCGTGCTCGCGGAACGACCCCGCTTCGGCAAACACGGAGCCGTGCGGGCCGCCGGCCTGCGCGCGGCGCGTCGTGATCGTGATGACGCCACCCGTGGCGCCTTCGCCATACAGCACGCTGCCGCCGCCGCGCGTGATCTCAATGCGCTCGACCGTGTCGATCGGGATCGTCGACAGCACGGTGTTCGACAGCTCGTTCTCGTTCAGGCGCACGTCGTCGACCATGATCACCATGTTCTGCGCGCTGTTGGCGCCGAAGCCGCGCAGGTCGAGCGCGAAGTCGGGCGACGAATCGAGGCTCTGGCGGCCGAACACGCCGCCGACCTTGCGGATCGCGCTGTTCACGTCGTTGACGCCGGCACGGCGGATGTCGTCCTGCGTGATGACGGTGGCGCCGATCGGGCGCAGGCTTTCCACGCTGGGGAAGCGCGCGCCGGTGACGACGACGGTGGACGGGACGTCGTCCTGGGCGCGGGCGGCGCCGGTGGACAGGGACAGGACGATGGCACAGGCCAGCGCGAGCGGCTTCATAGCCGGCGCGCCGCGGGTGGAGGCGGCAAAATTCATTGGATGTTCAGTCTTCGAGTTGGCACCGGCAAGCGTCCCCGCACGCCGGCGTACACAAAAGCGCGGCATGAAGCCGGCTTCCCCTGTCTGGCCGGTCTCCGGGCTCCAAGACGGACCGTCCCACCTTCCTATGCAAGCACAGTGGCTGTCGGGGCGGCCTGTCGCCGTGCGGCGACGCTTGTTTACCGTTGCGGGGGCAGCACACGTTCGCGCGTCGCCGGTGGCGAAGCGCATCGTGTTTCCCGTTTAACTGCACGCGCAGACGCGCATGCGGGCACCAGAACCCGAAGATTATAACTTGCCAACGCGGGCCCCGGCATAAATGCGTGGCGATCGGGCGCGGAACTCGCATATAGTGTGAGCACAAAAACAATGGATGCCGGAGGTCTTGCATGAATCCGCGTTTCGCTCTGCCCGGGGGCGCTGCCGCTCACCGGGTCCGCCTCGGCATCGCCGCCATCCTGCTGCTGGCGGGCGCCGTATTCGCCGCCGACCTGCTGGCCGGCGCGGCGCCCGTGCCGGCGCGGCCGCCTGCCGCCGCTGCCGCCGTACCGCCAGCGCCGGACGGCATCGCACTCGCCGCGCCCGATGCGGCCGCCGTGCGCGTGCCCAGCAGCCCCGATGCGTGGGGCGGCCCGCGCACGGGCTCGGCGCCGACGCTGTCCGACCGCGTCGTCCGCTACGACATCGCGGCCACGCTCGACCCGGTCAAGCATACTGTCGCGGGCAGCGAGCGCCTCACGTGGCGCAACCGCAGCAGCGTCGCCGTGAAGGCCGTCTACCTGCACCTGTACATGAACGCGTTCGACAGCGCGGGCAGCACTTATTTCACGGAGCGGCGCGAGCGCGACGGCACGTTCCGCTCCGGCGTCGATATCAAGGATGCGTGGGGCCACATCGACCTGCGCCGCGTCGCGCAAGGCGGTGCCGCCGTGCCGTGGCGCTTCGTCCAACCGGACAACGGCCCGGCGACCGATCACACGGTCGTGCGCCTCGACCTGCCGCAAGCGGTGGCGCCGGGCGCCAATACGACGCTCGACATCGACTTCCTCACGCAGCTGCCGCGCGTCGTCGCGCGCACCGGCTATTTCGGCACGTTCCACCTCGTTGCCCAGTGGTTCCCGAAGATCGGCGTGCTGGAACTGCCGGGCGAGCGCGGGGCGCAGGCGCCGCGCTGGAACGTGCACGAGTTCCACCTGAACTCCGAGTTCTACGCCGACTTCGGCAGCTACGACGTGTCGTTGACCGTCCCGCGCGGCTACACGGTGGGTGCGACGGGCGAGCTGCAAGGCCAGCCCGTCGACAAGGACGGCATGCGCACGTGGCGCTTCGCGCAGGGCGACGTCCACGACTTCGCCTGGACCGCGGACAGCCAGACCGCGAAGCCCCTCGTCGCCACGTGGTCCGGCCCCGGCAGCCCGCCCGTGACGGTGACCGTGCTGTACCCGCCCGAATTCGCGGCGAGCGCGGCGCCCGCGCTGAAGGCAGCGCAGGACGCGCTGACGTATTTCTCGACCACGTTGGGCCCCTACCCGTACAAGACGCTGACCATCGTGATCCCGCCGTACAACGCGGAGGAAGCGGGCGGCATGGAATACCCGACCTTCTTCACGGCGGAGGCCTATGCGGACGTGGAACCACACACGGCGAACCAGTTCGCGCTCGCCTTCGTCACCATCCACGAATTCGGCCACGGCTATTTCTACGGCCTGCTCGCATCGAACGAATTCGAGGAACCGGTGCTGGACGAAGGCCTCAACGAATATTGGGACAACCGCATGATGCGCGACCAGGGCCAGCTCGCGTACATCGCGACGCCGCTGCTGCGCCGGCTCGGCTTCGCGCCCGGCTATCCCACGTTCGATGCCGAGCGCGCCGGCACGCCACGCCTCGATCCGGCCGACCCGCCCGGCGCCAACGCGTGGCACCGCCTGCAGGACATCGGCCCCGTGTACACGCGCACGGCCACGTTGATGCGCGACCTGGAAGCACGCATCGGCCGGGCGCCGATGGAGCGCGCGTTCAAGGAATACTACCGGCGCTGGAAGTTCCGCCACCCGAGCGTGGCCGACCTGCGCGAAACGCTGGCCGACGTGACGGGCCAGCGCGCCGTCGTCGAGGACGCGTTCGCGCGGCAGGTGTACGCCGTCGCGCGCGTCGACGACCGCATCGGCGACTTCACGAGCACGGAGCTGACGCCGCTGCCCGGCACGCGGTTGCGCGATGGCGTACGCGTCGAGGACAAGCCGGCCGACGTCGACAAGTCCATCGACGCGACGCGCGCCCGCTGGCGCAAGGCACATCCGCACGCGCCGGACGGCACCGGCCCGTATCCCTACCGCACGGAAGTCACGGTCGTGCGCCGCGGCGCGCCCGTCGCGCAGACGCTCGTCGTGACCTTCGCCGACGGCAGCACGGAGACCGCGCGCTGGGATGCGGACGAACGCTGGCACAAGTTCACGTGGACGACAACGGCACGCGCCGTCAAGGCGGAACTCGACCCGCAGCGACTGCACTACCTCGACGTCAGCAAGCTCGATGATGCCCGCACGCTCGATCCGGATGCCAGCGCGTCGCATCGCTGGGGCCTCGAATTCGCGGCCGTCGCCGAATACCTTTTCTCCCTGATCGCCACGTTATGACGACCGAATCCAGCATCGCGTCCCCGTCCCTCGCCGCGCACGACACGGCCGTGCCCCGCCCGGCCGGCCTGCGCTCGCTGCTGCCCGCGGCGCGCGGCGCACTGCAATGGCGCCTGCTGCTGTGGTGGGCGCTGCTCCTGCTGCTGCCGGCCGTCGTTGCCACCTTGCCCGCGTGGCAGTTGCTGGCCGCCGGCCTCGATCATTCGCCGTACGCGGCGCGGCTGGCCGAACGCCTCGACATGATCGCGTTCGCCGACCTCGTGGGCAGCGCAAAGGACCGTTATGCGCCGGCGCTGGGCGCGGGCGGCATCGTCGCGCTGGCGCTCACCTTGCTGGTCTCGCCGCTGCTGTCCGCGATGACGATCGCCGCCGCGCGCGCCCCGCAGCCGCTCGGCATGGGCGCCCTGCTCACGGCCGGCGCGCACGATTACCCACGGCTCGCGCGCATGCTCGTGTGGTCTGCCGTACCGCTCGGCGCAGCCGCACTGCTGGCCGCCGGCATGCACCGGCTGGCCGGCAGGTTTGCCGAGACGGCACTGCTCGAAAGCGACGCGAACCGCGCCGCGCACCTCGCGCTGTTCGCGACCGTCGCGCTGGTGCTGCTGGCCCACGCGACGATCGACGTCGGACGCGCCGTGCCGGGCGCCGACCGCCGCCGCGGCTCCGCCGTCGCCGCGTGGTGGCGCGGATGCGGGCTGCTGGCGCGGCGGCCGCTGGCGCTGCTGGGCACTTATCTCGTCGTCACCGCGATCGGGCTCGCGCTCGCGGCCGTGCTCGCGTTCGCGCGCACGCGCGTGCCGGCGCTGGGGACGGCCGGAACCGTGGGCGCTGTCGTGCTGGCCCAGTTGGTGGTGCTCGTGATCGGATGGATGCGCGCGGCGCGCCTGTTCGCGCTGGTGGCACTCGTGCGCTGAAACGTGACGGATGGTCCGTCGTGCCCGATCCGGCCACCGCCAACGATCGCCGCGCGGATCGGCTACCATGAGCGTCCCGATCGGCGTTTCGAAGGAGCTCCCATGACCCGCTTACCCACCTATTTCGTCTCGCACGGCGGCGGCCCGTGGCCGTGGATGAAGGACCAGTACGGCCCCGCCTATGCGGAACTGGAAGCGTCGCTGGTCGACATCAAGCGCCAGGTCGGCGTGCGTCCCAACGCGGTGCTCGTCGTGACGAGCCACTGGGAGACGGACGCGTTCACCGTGTCGTCCGGCACGGCGCCCGGCATGATCTACGACTACGGCGGCTTCCCGCCGCACACGTACCAGATCCGCTACCCGGCGCCGGGCGAGCCGCAACTGGCCGAGCGCGTCGCGCAATTGCTGAACGATGCGGGCCAGCCCGCCCGGCTGGACGCGGAACGGGGCTTCGACCACGGCACGTTCTCGATGCTGGCGCCGATCTATCCCGACGCCGACATGCCCGTCGTGCAGCTGTCGATCCGCCACGGCTACGACCCCGCCGTCCACCTGGCCGCGGGCCGCGCGCTGGCACCGCTGCGCGATGAAGGTGTGCTGATCCTCGGCAGCGGCCTGTCGTTCCACAACCTGCGCCAGTTCGGCCCGAGCGGCGCGCAGGCGTCGAAGGCGTTCGATGGGTGGCTGCAGCACGTGCTGCTGGAGTTGCCGCCGGCCGAGCGCGAGCAGGCGCTGCTGAACTGGAGCGCGGCGCCGTCCGCGCGCGTGGCGCACCCGCGTGAGGATCACCTCGTGCCGCTGTGGGTGGCGCTCGGTGCGGCCGAGCAGGAGCCGGCCGCGTGCGTGTATCACGAGGACAGCTTCTTCGGGGCGTTGACGGTGTCGAGTTTCAGGTTCGGCGCAGCGGCCGCCTGATCGCGGATCAGGTACCACGCTTCCCGCGCGCCGCCTCTTCCGCCTTGCGCGCCGCCTTCTCGGCCGCGATACGCGCCTTCTCTTCCATCTCGATGCGGTGCCGCTCGAGCGCCTCGGCGCGGCTCTGCGGCGTTTCCAGGCTGATGCGGCCCAGCGCGCCCTGGCGGTAATCCTGCAGCAGCACGTGCGCCGCCTTTTCGTAGTCGTAGTCGCCGCCGCGCACGCGGAACGCGCGGCGCTGCGCGACGCCTTCGATCACGCCGAAGCCGTCCAGGCCCTCGGTCTTGATGCCGTAGCGTGCCGTGAGCAGCTGCGGATAACGCTGCAGCAGCAAGGTACCGAGGAATTCCGCGACCTCTTCCTCGATGACGGCATTCGTGCCGATCGCGTGGCTGGCCGCCAGCATCAGGCCGTCGCTTTCCATCTCGATCTTCGGCCACAGCATGCCCGGCGTGTCGACGAGCACCGTGAACTTGTCCAGGTAGAGCTTCTGCTGGGACTTCGTGACGGCCGGCTCGTCGCCGACCTTCGCCACGCGCTTTTTCAACAGCGCGTTCATCAACGTGGACTTGCCCACGTTCGGGATGCCCATGATCATGATGCGCAGCGGCTTCGTCGGCACGCCCCGGTGCGGCGCCAGCGCCTTGCACAGGTCGGGGAGGCGCGCCACATCGGACGGCTTCTTCGTCGTCATCGGGTACGCGGTGACGCCGTCCTGCGCGTCGTACCACGCGGCCCAGGCTGCGGTGGCGGCCGGGTCGGCGAGGTCGGTCTTGTTCAGCACCTTCAGGCAGGGACGCTGGCGGAACTTGCGCAACTCCTCGACCATCGGATTGCTGCTCGCCTCGGGCAGGCGGGCGTCCAGGACCTCGATGACCACGTCCGTGTTTTCCATCTGTTCCGCGGCCTGCTTGCGGGCGGCGGCCATGTGGCCTGGGAACCATTGAATCGACATGCTAAACCTTCAAATCTGCGTGCAACCCTCTATTTTACGCTAATTCCGGCGTATTGACGGGCAACGCAGGGACTCCCGTTCAGCGTGTCGTGGGGATGCACTCGCTGGGCGGCACCGGCGCAGCCGGGTCGAACGCGGCCAGTCGGGCCCGTGCCTCGCGCACGTCCTTGCCGTATTCCGTCAGGTAGCGCGACCGTTCCTCGCTCTGCCATTCGGCGTCGGAATAGCCTTTCGACGGGTGCGCCGCGGCCGTGAGCACCTTGCCTTGCAGGCGCGGCAGCAGCGCGCGGTCGGGGTCCGTGTTTTCCTTCAGCAGGTAACCGTCGACGTCGCGCAACGTCAGGGGTGCCACGGGCGCCTCGTCGCGCAGCAGCTTGCCGAACATCGTCAGCCTGACGTCGTTCGGGCCCGGGCCCAGCTCGTCGTTGAAGGTCAGCAGCGCGACCGGACGGCCGCGCGCATCGTCGACGCGGCCGTTGACGATGTAGCGGCCCGGGATGCGCACGTCGAGCGGCAGGTGGAACACGAGCGAGCCTTCCTCGACGGCTTCGCGCGGCGGCCCCGCCCACGTGCCCGGCAGCTCCGGCGTGTAGATGACGTCGAACTGCACCACGCCATTCTTGCCGCCCGCGTTGTAGCGCACTTCCGTGCGGATGGTGCCGTTGAACGACGCGAGGCCCGTCTGCGCCGGCGCGAGCACGCCGGCGAAGGCGCCGTCGTTCGGCACGGGGTCGGCGCCCGTGCCGTCGTCGACGAACGGGACGGACACCTGCGGCGTCGTGCGCGTGCCGCGGTACGTGATGCCTTCCGCGACAGCGCGCGTGATCACGAGGGGCAGCGTGTTGCCGTCGGCGTCGACGGCGCGCAGCGAGAACGCCACCGATTCGCCGGACGCCATGTAGACGCGCGACTGCGACGTCTGCAGCTGGATGCGGCCATCGGTGCCGCCGCCCTCCGCGTGCATCGCGTTCATCGACGTGACCGGGTCGTTCGGGCGGTTCTGGTCCGGGTTCTCCGTCATCGGGCGCGACCCGACCGGGTACTGGCTCGCCGTGCGGTAGCTGCAATAGGTGTGGTCGGTCAGCTGCACGTTCTCGACGAGCAACCGGCGCTGGGCCGCGCGGTCGCCCGGCGGCGGGCCGCCGACCGGCACGGGGCCGAAGAAGTGCGGCGCGCCCGGCGCAGTGGGCCGGGCGTTCGCCACCACGGGCGCGGGCGCGTCGCCCTGCATGGCGCTCCACACGAGCAGCGCCACGACGGCGACGGCCGCCGTGCCCAGCGCCAGCCCGCGCAGCCACGGCCGCGGTGGGCGGGATGGCCGCGGTGAGCGCGGCCGGTCGGGCGGACCGCTAGAGGGCACTGTTCACCATCGCGTTGCGCACGACGGACACGATACCTTCCCAGTTGCCGTTCGTGTAGTGGTTGTACGACTCGTTATCGTCGCGGAACGAGACGGAGTGGTAGCTCCACTTCAGGCTGCCGCCTTCGTTCGCGGCGGTGCCGAGCGTCAGGTCGTTGCAGAACCAGTCGCTGGGATTGCAGTACGAGCCGCCGGAACTGCCGGAGACGCCGCCCGAGCTGTGGTAGGCGACGGCCTCGTCATCCTGGCCGGGCAGGATGCCCGAATACGCGGTGCCCTTGGCGGCCGCATACATGTAGAACCAGATGCCGCGCGTGTCGTTGTGGTTGTACATGGCGCGCGCCGTCGTCGTCTTGAGGTCCTGCGTCAGGGGATCGGAGACGGCCCACGAGCCGTAGTCGGCCAGTTCCGAGCCGCCGCCCGCGCCCGATGCGGCGCGCACCCACTTGATGTTCCACCCGGTCTGCGACGTGCCGTCGCTGTTGCCGCACACGCCCGACGAATTCGGCGCCGCGTTCTTCTTCATGCGTGCCGAGCCGCCGTAGTTGGCGAGCGTGTAGCCGAGCATCAGGTCGCCCGCGCTGTGCGTCGCGATGTAGCACCAGTTGCTGCCCGTGCAGAAGCAGTCGAGGGCGTCGCGGATATGATAGTTCTGCGAAGCGATGCTGTTGTAACCGTCCCAGTTGACGGCCTTCTTGTTGACGCCGGCCGCCGTGGATGCGGGGCCCCAGTACGTGAAGCTGTTGTAGTCGCCGATCGTGCCGCCGCCCGTGCGGCCGTTGATCCACAGCGTGTAGTTCGTCGCCGATGCCATCCCCGTGATCCCGAGCAGGCACAGAGCCATCAGCCAGCGCATCAGTTTCATCTCTCCTCCGTTGTCGTTATGTCGTCGTGCGGTTCGATGTTGCGGCTGCGGACCGGGCTTGTGGCCGTGGCTCTGCAGCCGATCCAATGTAGGACCGGGCGAACGGAGTGTCAATTGCGGCAGGAGCCAAGCGCGTGGCTCCTGCCGCAACGATGCGGCGCGCTAGTAGGCACTGTTCACCATCGCGCCGCGCACGACGGACACGATGCCTTCCCAATTGCCGTTCGTGTAGTGGTTGTACGACTCGCCGTCGTCGCGGAACGAGACGGAGTGATAGCTCCACTTCAAGCTGCCGCCCTGGTTGGCGGCGGTGCCGAGGGTCAGGTCGTTGCAGAACCAGTCGCTGGGATTGCAGTAGGCGCCGCCGGAACTGCCGGACACGCCACCCGAGCTGTGATAGGCGACGACCTCGTCATCCTGGCCGGGCAGGATGGCGGAATACGCCGCGCCTCGGGCGCCCGCGTACATGTAGAACCAGATGCCGCGCGTGACGTTGTGGTTGTACATGGCCCGCGCCGTCGTCGTCTTGAGGTCTTGCGTCAGGGGGTCGGAGACGGCCCACGAGCCGTAGTCGGCCAGCTCGGAACCGCCGGCCGCACCGGCCGCGGCGCGCACCCACTTGATGTTCCAGCCGGTCTGCGACGTGCCGTCGCTGTTGCCGCAGATGCCCGACGAATTCGGCGCCGCGTTCTTCTTCATGCGCCCCGAGCCGCCGTAGTTGGCGAGCACGTAGCCCAGCATCAGGTCGCCCGCGCTGTGCGTCGCGATATAGCACCAGTTATTGCCGGTGCAGAAGCAGTCGAGGGCGTAACGGATGCGGTAGTTCTGCGAGGCGATGCTGTTGTAGCCGTCCCAGTTGACGGCCTTCTTGTTGACGCCGGCCGCAGTCGATGCGGGGCCCCAGTACGTGAAGCTGTCGTAGTTGCCGATCGTGCCGCCGCCGTTGCGGCCGTTGATCCACAGCGTGTAGTTCGTCGCCGATGCCAGTCCCGTGATCGCGAGCAGGCACAGCGCTATCAGCCAGCGCATCAGTTTCATCTCTCCCTCCGTCTCCGCCGTATCGTTGCAAACGTCGTCTGGTTCGATGTTGCCGCTGCTTCCCGTGCTTGCGGGCAGGATGGCAGGCATGGACCTGCAGCCAATCCAATGTATGGCGGCGGGATGGAGGTGTCAATTGTCGAGCGGGCCGAAACGGAGCCGCCAGGACGACAAAGCAACTCGGCCGGACGTTCGCGGTACGCTAGTCGAGATCGGCCAGGGCCTTCACGTGCGCGACGACGCTGCGGCCCAGCGCCGACAGCGCATAGCCACCCTCGAGGCAGCTGACGATGCGCCCGCCCGCGTACAGGCGTGCGACGTCGGCGACCTGGTGCGTGATCCACGCATAGTCCGCCTCGACGAGCGCCATGTTCCCCATGTCGTCTTCCTTGTGGGCGTCGAAGCCGGCCGAGATGAAGATCATCTGCGGACGGAACGCATGCAGCGCCGGCAGCCATTGCTCGGCGACGAGCTTGCGCACGACGTCGCCACCGCTGTACGCGGGCACGGGGACGTTGACGCTGGTGGCCGTGATGGGCTCGGGCGCCGTGTACGGATAGAACGGATGCTGGAAGAAGCTGGCCATCAGTACGCGCGGGTCGTCCTTGAACGACTCGGCCGTGCCGTTGCCGTGGTGGACGTCGAAGTCGATGATGGCGACCCGTTCGAGCCCGTGCACGTCGAGCGCGCGCCGGGCGGCGATGGCGACGTTGTTGAACAGGCAGAAGCCCATCGCCTCCGACGGCCGCGCATGGTGACCCGGCGGCCGCACGGCGCAGAACGCGTTGTTGATCGTGCCCGCGACGACGGCATCCGTCGCGGCGACGGCAGCGCCCGCGGCGCGCAGGGCGGCGCGGTAGCTGTCCTTGCACAGCGAGGTGTCGCCGTCGAGCGGATACCGTTCGCCCGCCACTGCCGGCAGGTTGGCGCGTACGCGGTCGAGCGCTTCCTGCGTGTGGTTGCGCAGGATGTCGGCCTCGTCCGCGAGAGGCGCGCTGGCGCGCTCGACGAGGCCGTCCAGGCGCGCGAGGATCAGCTGGTCCTCGATGGCGCGCAGGCGCTCGGGGCATTCCGGATGCCAGCTGCCCATCTCGTGCAGGGAACAGTCCGGGTGGCTGTAAATGGCTGTGCTCATGGTCGTGGTTGCGCGTGGTGCTCATCCGTGACGCGTGCCCGCCCGTTCTCGCATAGAATCGATGGGAAAGGCAAGGCGACGCAGGCATACGGGATGGCTAACAGCGCTAATCTACCATGCCGGCCCGCCCTGCCGCCCCGAACGACCACCGGAAGCCATCCATGTTCAACAAATTGCATGCCGCCGCGCGCCAGGTCAGCCAGATCGTGGTCGGCAAGGACCAGCAGGTCCGTCTCGCCGTCGCCTGCCTGCTGGCCGGCGGTCACCTGCTCATCGACGATGTCCCCGGCGTCGGCAAGACGACCCTCGCGCACGCGCTGGCACTGTCGCTGGGCCTGAAGTTCAACCGTGTCCAGTTCACGAGCGACCTGCTGCCGGCCGACGTCGCGGGCATCTCCGTCTACGAGCGCGAAAAGAACGGCTTCGTGTTCCACCCGGGGCCCATCTTCACGCAGGTGCTGCTCGCCGACGAGATCAACCGCGCGACCCCGAAGACGCAATCCGGCCTGCTGGAAGCGATGGAAGAGCGCCAGGTCACGGCGGACGGCGTCACCCGTGCGCTGCCGGAACCGTTCTTCGTCATCGCGACGCAGAACCCGGCGCACCAGGTCGGCACGTTCCCCCTGCCGGAATCGCAGCTCGACCGCTTCCTGATGTGCCTGTCGCTGGGCTATCCGGACCCCGCCGCCGAGCGCGCCCTGCTGATGGGCGAGGACCGGCGTGCCATGCTGAAGACGATCGAGCCCGTGATGCGCCCGGAAGAACTCGTGGATGCCCAGCGCTCGCTGCGCGCGATCCACGCGTCCGCCGCGCTCGTCGACTACCTGCAGGCGCTGGCGCAGGCGTCGCGCTCCGGCAAGCTGTTCGCGGAAGGGCTGTCGCCGCGCGCCGTGCTGGCACTGCTGCAGGCCGCGCGCGCCTGGGCCGCGCTGGAGGGCCGCGACCACGTGATCCCGGAAGACGTGCAGACGCTGCTCGTGCCCGTGTGTGCGCACCGCCTGCGGCCCCTGCGGTCGGCGCAGGGCGTGGCGATGGCGAGCCGCGACCTCGTTCTCCAATTGCAGAAATCGGTTCCCGTATGACATGGCACACGCAGCCGGCACGATGACGCGACCGCGCGGATGGCTGGACCGCAAGCGCGCGCTGTGGCGTGCGCGCGCGACGGCACGCGACGCGGGCAGCGTGTTCCTCAGCCAGCGGCGCGTGTACATCCTGCCCACGCGCGCCGGGCTGGGCTTTGCCGCGCTGCTGCTCGTGCTGCTGGTCGGCTCCGTCAACTACAGCCTCGGCCTCGGCTTCGGCCTCACGTTCGTCGCCGGGGCCTGCGCCGTCATCGACATGGTGCAGACGACGCGCAACCTGGCCGGCCTCGTCCTGAGCCCCGGCCGCGCGCCCGCCGTGTTCGCGGGCGAGGATGCGCCGTTCGAACTGCGCGTCGACAATCTCACGCGCCTCGCCCGCTACGCCGTCTGGATCGATTTCGAGCACGTCGCGGAACCGCGCCAGGCCGTCGACGTCGCGGATGGCGCCAGCACGGCGCTGATGCTGCGTGCGCCCACGCAGGCGCGCGGGTGGATGCGCGCGCCGCGCGTGCGCCTGTCGACGCAATTCCCGCTGGGCCTGTTCCGCGCATGGAGCTGGTGGCAGCCGGACAGCCGCGCCCTCGTCTACCCGTTCCCCGAACAGGACGCCCCGCCGTTGCCGATGCTCGGCCGGCCCAGTCCGGACGGCGCGGGCAGCACGGGCAGCGACGATTTCGCGGGCGTGCGCGCCTACCAGCCCGGCGACCCGCTGCGCCACCTCGCCTGGCGCCAGATCGCGCGGCTCGACCCGGCGCTGGGCGGGCCGCTCGTCACCAAGCATTTCGAGGGCGGCACCGTCGACGATCTCGAGCTCGACTTCGATGCGCTGCCGCCGCACCTCGACGTCGAACTGCGCCTCGCCCGCATGACCCGCTGGGTGCTGGAAGCGGAGCAGCGCGCGCTGCCGTACGCATTCCGCCTCGGCCGCATCCGCTACGACACGGGCCTCGGCACGGCGCACGAAGCCGCGTGCCTGCGCGCGCTGGCGCTGTACGGCATCGCGGAGGACGCGCCATGAGGCTCGCGTTGCCGGCGCCGCTGTCGCGCGACAAGCAGGACACGCTCCTGCTCGTCGCCGCGAGCCTGCTCGTGCTGGTGCCGCATGCGGCCCACCTGCCCGCGTGGGTGAGCGCACTGTGCGGCGCGACGCTGGCCTGGCGCGCCGGCGTCACCTTGCTGGGCCGGCGGCTGCCGTCGAACCTGATCCTCGTGCCGCTGGCGGCGGCCGCGATGGCGGGCGTGCTGCGCGAGTACCACACGCTGCTGGGGCGCGACGCGGGGGTCGCCATGCTCGTGCTGCTCGTCGCGTTCAAGATGCTGGAGATGCATGCGCGGCGCGACCTGTTCGTCGTCGTGTTCCTCTGCTACTTCCTCGTGCTGACGAATTTCTTTTATTCGCAGTCGATCCCGACCGCGATGCTGATGCTCGCGTCCATCGTCGCGCTGCTGGCGACGCAGCTGTCGTTCCAGCTGACGGGCGCCGTCCCGCCGCTGCGCACGCGCCTGTGGATGGGTGCGAAGGTGCTGGCGCTCGCGCTGCCGCTGGCCGGTGCCGCGTTCGTGCTGTTCCCCCGCATCGAAGGCCCGCTGTGGGGCATGCCGGACGACGCGCACGCGGCCCGGACCGGCCTGTCCGACAACATGGCGCCCGGCCAGATGTCGGACCTGGCGCAGTCCGAAGACGTCGCGTTCCGCGTGAAATTCGACGGTCCCGTGCCGCCGCAACCGCAGCTGTACTGGCGCGGTCCCGTGCTGGGCGACTACGACGGCCGCACCTGGACGCGCGTGCGTCCTTCGCAGCACGGGCAGCCGCTGTCGCTGTCCGTGGGCGGCAAGCCGGTCGGCTACGAAGTCACGCTGGAGCCGTCCAACACGCGCTGGCTGTTCGCACTCGAGATGCCGCGCGCGCTGCCCGAACTGCCCGGCCGCGGCGTCGCCCTGTCGGACGAGCTGGAATTCCAGGCGGTCGCGCCCGTCTCGGACCGCGTGCGCTACCGCCTCGCGTCCTACGTCCACTACAGCCTGCAGCCGGAAACGGCGACCGTCGACGGACAGTGGCTGAGCCTGCCCTACGGCGTCGATCCGCGCGCCCGGGCGGCCGGCCAGGCGCTGGCGGCCGAGCCCGATCCGGCGCGCCGCGTGGCGGCCGTGCTGCGCCAGTTTGCGCGCGACGGCTTCGTCTACACCTTGCGGCCGCCGCTGCTGCCGGGCCCCGACTCCATCGACGATTTCCTGTACGGCACGCGTGCCGGCTTTTGCGAGCACTACGCGGGCGCCTTCGTGTTCCTGATGCGGGCGGCCGGCGTGCCGGCGCGCGTCGTGACGGGCTACCAGGGCGGCGACCTGAACCCCATCGACGGCTACCTCACCGTGCGCCAGTCGGATGCCCACGCCTGGGCCGAAGTGTGGCTGCCGCACCGCGGCTGGGTGCGGATCGACCCGACGGCCGCCGTGGCGCCGGGACGCGTACAGCACAGCCTGGCGCGGGCGCTGCCGCCGATGGCACCGTTCGGCCTCGACGGTCTCGCCGGGCTGCTGCAGCCCGATCCCGGCTCGCTGCTGGGCCGCATCCGCTACGCGATCGGCGCCGTCAACAATGGCTGGAACCAATGGGTGCTGAATTACACGCCGCAGCGCCAGCAGCGCCTCGTCGACCGCTTGCAGGAAGGATTGTCCCATTGGCAAAGCCTGGCGCTGATCGCCATGCTCTGTGCGCTGTTGTTCCTGGTAAAAAAATTCTCGCAGCGGCGAAAAGCCGACCCGGTCGATGCGCTATACTCGGTGCTGTGCCAGCGCCTCGGTCAGCTGGGCCTGCCGCGCGCGCCGGACGAAGGTCCGACGGCGTACGCAGACCGCCTCCATGGCGCCGGCCTGGCGCCGGAACCGAGCGCGGCGGCGACAGAATTCCTGCGCCGCTACAGCGCTTACCGCTATGGACCGCAGAGTCCAGGCACCGGCCTCGTTCCCATCCTGAGAGATTTGCTGTCCCGAGTTCGATGAAATCCTTCGTTCCACTGCTGCTAGCCCTGGCCATCGGCCCCGGGGGAGCGGCGGATGCGGTCGCCGCGTCCTCGTTGCACCATGCCCATGCCGCCAAGGAGAAGTCCGCCAAGGCCGGCAAGACTGGCAAAACCGCCAAGACAAAGACATCGCGCAAAGCCGCCAAGGCCGTCGCCGCGCCGCCCCGCCCCACCATCGACTACGACGGCGAGGCCGTCAACTTCGGCGAGTGGCAGGCCGTGCGCGACTTCGAGGACGACATGGTGACGCGCAACGGCTTCGACCGCGCGTACATCGACGACGTCGTCAAGCGCGCGCGCTTCCTCGATTCCGCCGTCCAGCTCGTGAAACCGGCCCCGCCGGGCAAGCCGAAGAACTGGCGCGCGTACAGCGACCGCTTCATCGAACCGATCCGCGTCAACGCGGGCGTGCGCTTCTGGAACGAGAACGCGGACACCCTCACGCGCGCGGAGGCCACGTATGGCGTGCCGGCCGAGATCATCGTCGGCATCCTCGGCGTCGAAACGATCTACGGGCGCGACACGGGGCGCTTCCGCATCGTCGACGTGCTGACCACCCTCGCCTTCGCGTATCCGGAAGCGCCGAACCGGCAGGACCGCATGGCGTTCTTCCGCGGCGAGCTGGAAAGCACCCTGCTATTGGCCCGCAAGGAACACATCGATCCGTTTACGCTGCTGGGCTCGTTTGCGGGCGCCGTCGGCATGCCGCAGTTCATGCCGAGCAGTATCCTGAAGTACGGCGTGGACTTCGACGGCGACGGCCTCGTCGACTTGCGCGGCTCCGCGCAGGATGCGATCGGCAGCGTCGCGAACTTCCTTGTCCAGCACGGCTGGGATCGCAACAGCACGGGCCCGGCCGTCTTCCCGGCCGACGTGGCACCCAGCCTCGCGTGGCAAGGACTCGTGGGCGGCCTGGAAGCGCGCTACCGTCCGGCCGACCTGGACGGCGCCGGCGTTGCCACGCGCACCACATTGCCGGATGGACGGCTGTACGGTCTCGTGGATTTACAAAATGGCGGCGACCCGACGGAGTATTGGGTAGTGAATGCTAACTTTTTTGCTATCACTAAATACAACCGCAGTTATTTCTATGCCATGTCCGTTGTCGAACTGGGCCGCGCGGTCCGTTTGGCGCGCGCAATGTAGTGCTCAGAGCAACAACTTTGTATCAGTTTGTAACAGCATTGTCATAAATACGGTCGAGTTCATGACGCCGTGACAATGTTATACTCCCCCGGGGTATCGCCGTTTCCGCTTGACAGTTCTTCTAGGAAACAGCCGCTCTGCCCCGATACCCCCTCACAAGTTGTCATTCCACCACTCAATTCCTAATCGTGCGTCGGCGCATCGATAATTGCTTTACACTTAAGTTTAAATAAAAAACAATTATCTTCACGGTGAGTTTGTGAGAGAATTGCATTGAGGCTATTGTTGTGATTGAACAACGGACCCAACAAAAGCCCCGGATTTTATTGCTCTTAAGTACTAAATTTAAAATTAGTTGTATAATTTAGTAGACACTTTCACATCCCGACGGATCTGGACGTGCGCCGTGAGCCCCTGACGAACCCTCATAGGAATTGAATCATGACGAACCAAGTCGGTATCGATATGAACAGCGATTCGGAAAACGACGAACTGCTGCAATACAACCCGAATCGCCTGCTCGACACGCTGATCGAGAACCTGCGCCTGAAGAACGACGCAGCGCTGTCGCGCGCACTGGAAGTCGCGCCGCCGGTGATCTCGAAGATCCGCCACCACCGCCTGCCCGTCGGCGCCTCGCTGCTGATCCGCATGCACGAAGTGTCGGACCTGTCGATCCGCGACCTGCGCTACCTGATGGGCGACCGCCGTGCCAAGTTCCGCATCAGCGACAAGCAGTTCAAGCCGAAAGACAAGGACAGCGCAGGTGGCGCCGGCGCCGAGCAATGATCTGCGCCAACCCGGACGGCGGCCATTGACGCCGCCGCACCGGAGCACGATGTACCCGCATTCATGCGGCTAGAAAGACCCAGCGCCACGCCCCCGCGCCGGGCACATGATCAGGCGGGGAATACGCCCGTCGACAAATAACGATCACCGCGGTCGCAGACGATGAACACGATCGTCGCATTCTCGACCGTCTGCGAAATGCGCAACGCGATTTCGCAGGCGCCGGCCGCGGAAATACCGCAGAAAATGCCCTCTTCGGCCGCCAGGCGGCGCGCCATCTGTTCGGCCGCGGCTTGCGTCACGCTTTCCACCTGGTCGATGCGCGACTTGTCGAAGATCTTCGGCAGGTACGCTTCCGGCCATTTGCGGATGCCGGGGATCGACGAGCCCTCTTCCGGCTGCGCACCGATGATGCGGATGCCCTCATTCTGTTCCTTCAGGTAGCGCGACACGCCCATGATGGTACCGGTCGTGCCCATCGCGCTGACGAAGTGCGTGACGCGGCCTTCCGTGTCGCGCCAGATTTCCGGCCCTGTCGTCTCGTAATGGGCACGCGGATTGTCCTGGTTGCCGAACTGGTCGAGGATGATGCCCTGGCCGTCGCGCTGCATCTGCTCGGCCAGGTCGCGCGCGTATTCCATGCCGCCCGTCTTCGGCGTCAGGATGATCTGGGCGCCGTACGCGGCCATGCTCTGGCGGCGCTCCACCGACAGGTTGTCCGGCATCAGCAGCACCATCTTGTAGCCGCGGATCGCGGCCGCCATCGCCAGCGCGATGCCCGTGTTGCCGCTCGTCGCTTCGATCAGCGTGTCGCCGGGCTTGATCTGGCCGCGCGCCTCGGCGCCGCGCAGCATCGACATCGCTGCGCGGTCCTTCACCGAGCCCGCCGGGTTATTGCCTTCGAGCTTGCCGAGGATGACGTTGTTGCGGGCCGCCGCTTCCGACCCGGGGATGCGCACCAGTTGCACCAGCGGGGTATTGCCGATCGTGTCTTCGATGGTCTTGTATGCCATTGCCTACTCTTTTGCGAACGCGAAAGCGCCATTCTAATCCGACTTGGGTCGGCGCGTACGGGACGGGGTCATGGTGCGCCGGCCCGGCAAAGAAAAACCCCGCGCGTGGCGGGGTTCGGAGCGTGCAGGGAGCCGGTCAGCTGGCCGACTTGCCGGCTTCGGGCTTGGCCTTGGTGTCGGCCGGTTTGGTGCCCATCTTGCCCGGCTTGGCGGCCTTCATGTCGGCCTTCTCGGCCTTCATATCGGCCTTGTCGGCCTTGGGTGCCGTCGCCGTCATCGGTGCGCCTTCCTTCGACTGGCCGTTCACCTGCAGGCCGGCTTTCGACAGCTGCGTGGCGCGCTTGTCGGCGACGCCTTTCACGCGTTTCTGGAAATCGGCCCAGTCCTTGAACGGACCGGCCTTCGTGCGCTCGTCGATGATCGTCTTCGACATGGCCGGGCCGACGCCCTTGACCGAGTCCAGCGCGGCGGCATCGGCCTTGTTGACGTCGACCTGGGCGAACGCAAAGCCCATCGAGGCCACCAGCGTGGCGACTGCAAGCAACAGCTTCTTGATCATCTCGTTTCTCCGTTATCGTGGGATGGCGGCCTGGGATGGCTGCCTGTTGCCATAACGGATGGGAGCGGCTTTGCGTTGACGACGTGATTTGTGTCGACGCAATGCCCGATGATCAAGCGTGCCCGTCGTCCTTGCGCCGCTGCGCGAACAACTCGTCGCGGGTGACGGTGGCCGTGCCCAGCTTGCCGACGACGATGCCGCCCGCGCGGTTCGCCGTCGCCAGCGCTTCCGGCAGCGGCGCACCCGCGCCCAGCATGGCGGCCATCGTCGCGATGACGGTGTCGCCGGCGCCCGACACGTCGAATACCTCGCGCGCGTCCGCGTGGACGTGCAGCACCTCGTTCGCCGTGTACAGGCTCATGCCCTCTTCCGAGCGCGTGAGCAGCAGTGCTTCCAGGCCGAGGTCCTCGCGGAGCTTCTGGGCCTTTTCCGTCAGCTGCTCTTCCGTCTTCCAGCTGCCGACGATGCGCTTGAGTTCAGACTTGTTCGGCGTGAGCATCGTCGCGCCGGCATACGGCGTGAAATCGTCGCCCTTCGGGTCGACCATGACGGTCTTGCCGGCCGAGCGCGCGGCGCGGATCATCTCGGCCACGTTCACGAGGCTGCCCTTGTTGTAGTCGGACAGGATGATGACATCGTAGTCGGGCAGCAGCGCCTTGAATTGCGTGAGCTTGTCGCGCAGGATCGTTTCCGTGGGCGCCTCTTCGAAGTCGATGCGCACCATCTGCTGCTGGCGTCCGATCACGCGCAGCTTGATGATGGTGGAGATCGCGTCGTCGCGCTTCAGGTAGCTGTGGATGCTGGATTCGCGCAGGATCTTCTCGACCTGGTCGCCGGCTTCGTCGGCACCGACGACGCCCAGCAGGCCGCAATGCGTGCCCAGGGCCGCGGCGTTGCGCGCCACGTTGGCGGCGCCGCCCAGGCGTTCCTCGCGGCGCTCGATGCGCACGACGGGCACCGGCGCTTCCGGAGAGATGCGCGATACGTCGCCGAACCAGTAGCGGTCGAGCATGACGTCGCCCACGACGAGCAGGCGCACAGCGTCCAGCTTCGGGGCTTCGGAATGGCGGTAGCTGTCGGTCGGCAGCAGGCGGCTTGGAATCGTAACGGTCATGCGCGCCTCACTTGCCCGTCAGGACCGAACGGCCGATGCCGTGGTACTCGATGCCCAGGCCCGTCATCAGCGGCGGCTCGAACAGGTTGCGGCCGTCGATGATCACGGGGTGCTTCAGGCGCGCCTTGATCTGCTCGAAGTCGGGGCTGCGGAATGCCTTCCACTCGGTCACGATCACGAGGGCTTCCGCACCGTCCAGTGCGTCCATCGGCGTGGCCTTGAAGGCGATGCGTGCCAGCTGGTCGGCGGACAGGTCGAGCGCCAGCACGCGCTGCGCTTCTTCCATCGCGACGGGGTCGTGCACGGCGACGCTGGCGCCCCGCTCGATCAATTCCTTCAGCAGCACGCGCGACGGCGCCTCGCGCATGTCGTCCGTGTTCGGCTTGAATGCGAGGCCCCAGACGGCGAATTTCATGCCGGTCAGGTCTGCGCCGAAGCGCTGCACGACCTTGCGGCCCAGCACCTGCTTCTGGCGGTCGTTGACGGCTTCCACGGCGCGCAGGATCAAGAGTTCCTGGTCGTACTGGCGCGCCGTGCGCTCCAGCGCCTGCACGTCCTTCGGGAAGCACGACCCGCCGTAGCCGGCGCCCGCGTACAGGAAGCTGTGGCCGATGCGCGGATCGGAACCGATGCCGTGGCGGACGGCTTCGATGTCGGCGCCCACCTGGTCGGCCAGGTTCGCCAGTTCGTTCATGAACGAGATGCGCGTCGCGAGCATGGCGTTGGCCGCATACTTCGTGAACTCGGCCGAGCGCACGTCCATCCAGTACACGCGCTCGTGGTTGCGGTTGAACGGCGCGTACAGGAGCTTCATGAGGTCGCGCGCGCGCAGGCCCGCGGGGGTGTCGTCGGTGCCGATGACGATGCGGTCCGGCCGCATGAAGTCCTCGACGGCGGCGCCCTCTTTCAGGAATTCCGGGTTCGACACGACGGCGAATTCCATGCTCTCCTCGCCGCGCGCACGCAGCTCCTCGCGCACCGCCGCGGCGACGCGGTCGGCCGTGCCGACGGGCACCGTGGACTTGTCGACGATGACCTTGTAGCCGGTCATGTGGCGACCGATGTTGCGGGCCGCGGCCAGCACGTATTGCAGGTCGGCGGAGCCGTCTTCGTCCGGCGGCGTGCCGACGGCGATGAACTGCAGCTGGCCGTGCGCGACGCTGGCCGCGACGTCCGTCGAGAACTGCAGGCGGCCGGCCGCGCGGTTGCGGGCGACGACTTCTTCGAGGCCCGGTTCGTGGATGGGGATGCCGCCGTTGTTCAGCAGGTCGATCTTGCGTTGGTCGACGTCGAGGCAAAAGACGTCGTTGCCGAGTTCCGCCAGGCAGGCGCCGGTGACGAGGCCGACATAGCCGGTGCCGATAATCGTAATCTTCATGGTCAGTCTCTAAGCTTAGTTCATCACATTCAGTTCTTCGGTGCGACGCGGCGGGTAGGTCTCCCATTTGCTGCACCCCGGGCATTGCCAGTAATACTGCCGCGCCTTGAAGCCGCAGTGGCTGCACTGGTAGCGCGCCAGCTTCTGCGTATAGCCGTGCACCAGGTTCTTCACCATCGACAGCTCTTCCCACACGTTCGCCGGCGCGTCCATCAGGCGCGCTTCCAGCAGCTTGTCGAGGCCAAGCAACGTCGGGTTGCGGCGCAGTTCTTCGACCACCAGCTGTTTGGCAGCCTCCACGCCGTTGAGTTCAATGACGGCCTTGAAGACGACCTCGATCAGATCAATCGACGACGCTTCTTCGAGATAGGAGCGCAGCAGGTTCACGCCTTCCTGCGGGCGGCCGACCTTGCGGTAGCCGTCCATCAGGCGCGTGGCGACGAGGGCCGCGTGCGGCACGCTCTGCTGCTCGACGCGGCGCCACGCCTTCAGCGCGCCCTCGGTGTCGCCTTCGGCCACGAGTGCGTCGCCGTACACCATCGTCGCGCGCACGCTCTTGCGGTCGGTCTGCAGTGCCTTGTCCAGCAGCGCCTTCGCTTCGTCCGACTGCATGTGCACGAGGGCGTCCTGCGCCAGCTCGCAATAGAATTGCGCGATTTCCTTGTGGTACGCGCCCGCACCCGATTCCATCAGCCCTTCCGCGGCGGCGATGGCGCGGCGCCATTCCTTTTCGCGCTGGAAGATCTCCAGCAGCGCGCGCCGCGCCTGCACGCCGTACGGCGTGTCGACGAGCAGGTTGAACGTTTCCTCGGCGCGGTCCAGCAGGCCCGCCTTCAGGTAGTCCATGCCGAGTTCGTATTGCGCGTGCACCTGCTGCTCGATCGGCAGGTCCGGACGCGACAACAGGTTCTGGTGGACGCGGATCGCGCGCTCCGTCTCGCCGCGGCGGCGGAACAGGTTACCCAGCGCGAAGTGCATGTCGGCCGTCTCCGGGTCGAGCTTGACGATCTCGATGAACGCGTCGATCGCTTTGTCCGGCTGCTCGTTGAGGAGGAAGTTCAGGCCCTTGAAGTAGCCGCGCGGCAGGCTGCGCGATTCGGAGACGAGTTGCTTGATGTCGACGCGGGCGGCGATCCAGCCGAGGGCAAAAAAGACGGGGATGCCGAGCAGCCACCAGATTTCAAATTCCATATGTTGTTCTTATTGATGATCTTGTATTACGTTCAGCGCGGCGTGACGCCATCCGGCTGCGGCGCGTTGGCGGCGGTGCCGGCCGCGCTCTGCAGGGCCTGGATCGTGTGCTTGTGCTGCGAGCTTTCGCGGCGGTGGCGGAACACGGTCGGCGTCACGGCCAGGATGCCGAGGAAGGCGCCGGCGATGAAGAACGCCAGCAGCATCAGCACCAGCGGCCCCCGCACCTCGTAGTTCAGGAAGAAGTGCAGGTCGACCTGGTGCGTGTTCTTCAAGGCGAAGCTGAAAAACAGGACGAACAGCAGGCAACCGACGATGGTGGAGACGAGTTTCATCAGCAGGTCCCGAGTGGAAAGACGGCAAAGGCGCAGTGTCGCATATTTGAAACGATATTCATAGGACGGCCGGCCCGGCCGTTGTGCGCATGCGGCGTGATTATACGTGGGTTGCACGGATGGCATCGGGGATGCAATGCGTGGTTACATTTATCAAAAAAAAACGGCGCCCTCGCGGACGCCGTTTTGAATCTGTCGCAGACGAATCAGTCTTCGATGATCGGCTGCCCGACCATCGCATCCACCCGCTCGCGCAACTGCTTGCCCGGTTTGAAGTGGGGCACCCGTTTTTCGGGCACCATCACCTTGTCGCCGGACTTCGGGTTGCGGCCGATGCGGGGCGGCCGGCTGTTCAGGGCAAAGCTGCCGAAACCCCGGATCTCGATGCGCTGGCCGCTCGAAAGAGCATTGGTCATCGCGTCGAGAATGGTCTTGACGGCAAACTCGGCGTCTTTTGCCACCAGCTGAGAATAGCGCTCGGCCAGGCGGTTGATCAGCTCGGACTTGGTCATCTGCTTAGCTTCCGAAAAGGATTAACCCTTGCTTAGTTCTTGTTATCGAACTTGGCCTTCAGCAGAGCGCCCAGCGACGTGGTGCCGGTTGCTGCGCTGTTGTCCGAAGCCAGCTTCTGCATGGCTTCCTGGGTTTCAGCGTTGTCCTTGGCCTTGATCGACAGCTGGATGCTGCGTGCCTTGCGATCGATGTTGATGACCAGGGCTTCGACCTTGTCGCCCACTTTCAGGTGGGTGCCGGCGTCTTCCACGCGGTCACGAGCGATTTCCGAAGCGCGCAGGTAGCCTTCGACTTCGTCGTTCAGGGCGATCACGGCGCCTTTCGGCTCAACCGATTTCACCGTGCCGGTGACCAGGGTGCCCTTGTCGTTCAGCGAAGCGAAGTTGTTGAACGGGTCGCCTTCCAGCTGCTTGACGCCCAGCGAGACGCGCTCGCGCTCGACGTCGATTGCCAGCACGACGGCTTCCAGCTCATCGCCCTTCTTGAACTTGCGCACGGCTTCTTCGCCAGCTTCCGTCCACGACAGGTCGGACAGGTGCACCAGGCCGTCGATGTTGCCCGGCAGGCCGATGAACACGCCGAAGTCGGTGATCGACTTGATCAGACCTTTGACCTTGTCGCCCTTCTTGTGGGTCATGCCGAAGTCGTCCCACGGGTTCGCCTTGCACTGCTTCATGCCCAGCGAGATACGGCGACGCTCTTCGTCGATTTCCAGGACCATGACTTCGACTTCGTCGCCCAGCTGGACAACCTTGTTCGGGGCCACGTTCTTGTTGGTCCAGTCCATTTCCGAGACGTGCACCAGGCCTTCGATGCCCTGCTCGACTTCCACGAACGCACCGTAGTCGGTCAGGTTCGTGACCTTGCCGAACAGGCGGGTGCCTTGCGGGTAGCGACGCGACAGGCCGGTCCACGGATCGTCGCCCAGTTGCTTGACGCCCAGCGAGACGCGGTTCTTTTCCTGATCGTACTTGAGGACCTTGGCGGTGATCTCTTGACCAACCGACAGGACTTCCGACGGGTGACGCACACGACGCCATGCCAGGTCGGTGATGTGCAGCAGGCCGTCGATGCCGCCCAGGTCGACGAACGCACCGTAGTCGGTGATGTTCTTGACGACGCCGGTGACCACGGTGCCTTCTTTCAGCGTTTCCATCAGCTTCGCACGCTCTTCGCCCATCGATGCTTCGATGACGGCGCGACGCGACAGCACGACGTTGTTACGCTTGCGGTCCAGCTTGATGACCTTGAATTCCAGGGTCTTGCCCTCGAACGGGGTCGTGTCCTTGACCGGACGGGTGTCGACCAGCGAACCCGGCAGGAATGCGCGGATGCCGTTGGTCAGGACGGTCAGGCCGCCTTTGACTTTACCGTTCACGGTACCGGTGACGATCTCGCCCGATTCCATTGCTTTTTCCAGAGCCAGCCACGATGCCAGGCGCTTGGCCTTGTCGCGCGACAGGATGGTATCGCCGAAACCGTTTTCCAGCGATTCGATGGCCACGGAAACGAAGTCACCCACGTTGACTTCCAGTTCGCCCTGGTCATTCTTGAATTCTTCGATGGGGATGAAAGCTTCCGACTTCAGGCCGGCGTTGACGATCACGAAGTTGTGATCCAGACGCACGACTTCGGCGGAGATGACTTCGCCCGAACGCATGTCTTGACGGGCCAGCGACTCTTCGAAGAGTGCTGCGAAGCTTTCCATACCGGTATCTTGATTTGCTGCAGTAGCCATAAGTTTTGAGATGTTAGCCAGCAGACCGGCCATATGCGATCTGAACTGGGTCAAGTTGAACCACACCCGCGGCAACACGCCCCGGGCACCAAAAACACGCCGCTCTCACGGCGCGTGCTGCATCCCCTCGACGACGGGGACTTATTCTTGTTCAGGGGTGCGCGTACCAGGCCAACACCTGTTCGACGGCTTCGTCAGCCGTCATCTGCGAGGTATCGAGGATGTGCGCCCCTTCGGCCGGCATCAGCGGGGCCACGGCGCGCTGGGTATCGCGCGCATCGCGGGACTGCAAATCCGCCAGCAGATCGTCCATATTAGCAGAAAATCCTTTGTCAATCAATTGCTTATACCGGCGTTGCGCACGTGCCTCAACACTTGCTGTCAAGAACACCTTCAGCTGTGCGCCGGGAAAGATGACGGTTCCCATGTCGCGCCCGTCGGCCACGAGGCCCGGCGTCTGGCGGAAGCTGAGTTGCAAGCCGTACAACGCCTGGCGTACGCCGGGCAGCGCGGCGATCTTCGACGCCGTGTTGCCGACTTCTTCCTCGCGGATGGCATTGCTCACCTCTTCCGTGCCGAGGTAGACGTGGCCGCCGTGGAAGCGGATGGTCAGGTGTTCGGCGACCTTCGCGAGGGCATGCTCGTCGCGCAGGTCGGTGCCGCGGCGCAGCGCGGACAAGGCGGTCAGGCGGTACAGGGCGCCGGAATCCAGCAGGTGGAAGCCCAGGCGGTCGGCGACCTTGTGGGCCACCGTGCCTTTGCCCGAGGCGGTCGGGCCGTCAATCGTAATGACGGGAATGTTCGTGTTCGGCATTGTGAATCTTTTGTTTGATGCGATTTGCACAGTGTACATGGACGCGTGGACGGCAGAGCCGTCCACCCTACCGTAGGGTGGACGGGTTCCCCGTCCACGCGTTCAACCAACGTTCGCGTACTCGCGACTCGGTCAAGATAAATCGTGCTGAGCAATCCCGGAAAACGTTTCGAAATAATCCGGGAACGTCTTGGCCACGCACTTGGGATCGTTGATGCGCATGGCGTTGCCACGGCGCGCCGCGCCATCGAGCGACGCCAGCGAGAAGCACATCGCCATCCGGTGGTCGTCGTAGGTGTCGATGGTGGCCGGCGACAGCGTCTCCGGCGGCGTCACGCGGATGTAATCCGGGCCCTCCTCCACCGTCGCGCCGACCTTGCGCAGCTCCGTCGCCATCGCGGCCAGGCGGTCCGTCTCTTTCACGCGCCAGCTGGCGATATTGCGCAAGGTGCTCGTGCCGTCCGCGTACAGCGCGGCGACGGCGATCGTCATCGCGGCATCGGGAATGTGGTTGAAGTCCGCATCGATTGCTTTCAGCACACCATTCGACTTCGCCTCGATCCAGTTGTCGCCCTTCGTGATCGTCGCGCCCATCATCTCGAGCGCGTCGGCGAAGCGCACGTCGCCCTGGATGGAGTCTCTGCCCACGCCTTCCACGCGCACGGGCCCGCCCGCGATGGCGCCCGCGGCCAGGAAGTACGACGCGGACGACGCATCGCCCTCGACGTGGATGCTGCCCGGGCTTTGGTATTTCTGCCCCGGCTGCACGGTGAACGACGCCCAGCCGTCCTGGCCGACCGTCACGCCGAAGCGGCGCATCAGGTTCAACGTGATTTCGATGTAGGGCTTGGAAATCAGCTCGCCCACGACCTCGATCGTCACAGGGTGCGCCACGGCCATCAGCGGCGCGGCCATCAACAGCGCGGTGAGGAACTGGCTCGACACGTTGCCGCGCACGGCGATGCGGTCCGGTTGCACCTGCCCCTTGCGGATGTGCAGCGGCGGATAGCCCGGATTGCCCGTGTATTCGATGCTGGCGCCGACGGCGTTCAGCGCGTCGACGAGGTCGCCGATCGGACGCTCGTGCATGCGCTCGACGCCGTGCAACGTGTAGTCGCCGCCGATCACGGCCAGCGCCGCCGTCAGCGGACGGATCGCGGTGCCCGCATTCCCCATGAACAGGTCGGCCTGCGCAACGGGCAGCTTGCCGCCGGCGCCGTGCACGACGTGCGTGCGCTCGTCCTTCTGCTCCCACTGGATGCCGAGTTTGCGCAGCGCGTCCAGCATCACATTGGTGTCGTCCGACGCGAGCAGATCGTGGATCGTGGTCGTCCCTTCGGACAGCGCGGCCAGCAGCAAGGTGCGGTTCGAGATGCTCTTCGAGCCCGGCAGGCGCACGGTGCCCTGTACGCGCATCACGGGTTCGAGGTCGATATGCTGCGGATAGATTTTAGCTTGTGTCATTTTCCAGATTCCTGATCGGGCGCCGGCGGCTTTTCCGCGGCTTCGATCGCTTCGATCCACGCGCGGCGGGCGCGCTGGGCGTTGGCATACGTCGCCTCCAGCGCGGCCCCGTCGCTGGCGGCGAGCCGCGCGCGAAGATGTGTCAATTGAGCGAGATAGGCGTCCAGTTCGCCGAGCAGCGCGTCGCGGTTCGCGAGGCTGATGTCGCGCCACATTTCCGGCGAGCTGCCGGCAATGCGCGTGAAGTCGCGGAAGCCGCTGGCGGCGTACTGGAACAGCAGGTCCGCGTGCGGCTTGTTCGCGATGTCGTCGACGAGCGCGTACGCGAGCAGGTGCGGCAAGTGGCTGACGGCCGCGAACACCTTGTCGTGTTCTTCCGCCGTGAGCTGATGGATCACGGCGCCGCACGTGCGCCACGCGGCGGCCACCTTGTCGATGGCCTCCGGTGTATTTTCCGGCAGCGGTGCGAGCACCGTCTTCTTGCCGCGGTACAGGTCGGGGATCGCGGCGTCTGGCCCGTTCGATTCGCGGCCGGCGATCGGGTGCCCCGGCACGAACTGGTGGACGCGGTCACCGAGCGCCGCACGTGCTGCCGCCACGACGTCGGACTTCGTGCTGCCCGCGTCCGTGACGATCGTCTGCGGCTCCAGGTAAGGCAGCAGAGACGACAGAATCGGCCCCGTCTGAGCGACGGGGGCTGCCAGCAGCACGAGGTCGGCGCCGCGCATGGCATCCTGCGGCGACGTCGCCGCTTCGTCGATGATCCCCAGCTCGCGCGCACGCGCCAGCGCCTGCGCGGAGCGCCCGAGGCCCACGACGTGGCCGACGGCGCCTGCAGCCTTCAGCCCCAGCGCGAACGAGCCGCCGATCAGGCCTACGCCGACGATGACGACTTTCGTGAACATCAGCCCAGCGCCGTTTTAAGGGCTTCCACGAACCGCGCATTCTCTTCCAGCAGGCCGATCGAGATGCGCAGCCATTGCGGCAGGCCGTACGCGCCGACCGGACGCACGATCACGCCCTGCTTCAGCAAGGCCACGTTCACGCGCGCGCCGGCGCCGTCGTCGTCGCCCACTTTCACGAGCACGAAGTTGCCGTGCGACGGGACGTATTCGAGGCCGAGTTCGTCGAACGCCTTGGTCAGCTGCTGGTAGCCGGCGCGGTTGTTTTCAAAACCCTTCTGCAGGAATGCCTTGTCGTTCAATGCCGCGATGGCGGCGGCCTGCGCGAGCGAATTCACGTTGAACGGCTGACGGATGCGGTTCATCAGGTCCGTCACGGCCGGCTGCGCGATCGCGAAACCGACGCGCAGGCCCGCGAGTCCATAGGCCTTCGAGAACGTGCGCGACACGATCAGGTTCGGATATTTGCGCACCCACTGCGTCGACTCGAACTGGTCCTTCGGTTCCAGGTATTCGTTGTACGCCTCGTCCAGCACGACGACGACGGAGGACGGCACCTTCGCCAGGAACGCTTCGATCTCGGCCGCGGGGATGAACGTGCCCGTCGGGTTGTTCGGATTGGCGATGTAGACGAGACGCGTGTCCGCGTCGATCGCATCGGCCATCGCGTCGAGGTCATGGCCGTAGGTCTTCGCCGGCACGACGATGCCGCGCGCGCCGACACCCTGCGTGGCCAGCGCGTACACGGCGAACGAGTACTGCGAGTAGACGACGGCCTGGCCCTTCTGCACGAACGCGTGCGCCGCGATCTCGAGGATGTCGTTGGAGCCGTTGCCGAGCGTGATCCAGTCGGCCGGCACGTCGTAGCGCTTGGCCAGCGCGGCCTTCAGCTCGAAGCCGTTGGCGTCCGGGTAGCGTCCGAGTTCCGCCGCGGCGGCGGCCATCGCGGCCTTCGCGGATTCGGGGACGCCGAACGGGTTTTCGTTGGACGCCAGTTTCACGATATTGGCTTCGTCGAGGCCGAACTCGCGGGCGACTTCGGAAATGGGTTTGCCGGCCTGGTAAGGGGCGATGGCGCGGACGTAATCGGGACCGAATTGCGACATGGGATTCTCTTGGCTAAACGTGTGGATGGATTCGTGACTCACAGGCCGACGGGGTACGACCCCAGCACCTTGAAGAAGGCGGCGTTGTCCTTGAGTTCCTCGAGCGCGCGGCCGACGGCGGCATCGGCGATGTGGCCCTCGACGTCGACGTAGAAATAGTACTCCCACGTGCCGATGCGCGCGGGGCGCGATTCGAAGCGCGTCATCGACACGTCGTGCTTCGCGAGCGGTGCGAGCAGGCTGTAGACGGCGCCGGCCTTGTTCGGCACCGCGAGCACGATCGACGTGCGATCCTTGCCGGACGGCCCGGTGGCCTGGCTGCCGATGATCAGGAAGCGCGTGCGGTTGTGCGGGTCGTCCTGGATATGCGCCTGCACGACACCCAGCTTGTACTGTTCGCCGGCCATCTCGCTGGCGATCGCGGCGACAGTCGGATCCTGGCTCGCCAGCACGGCCGCTTCCGCGTTCGACGCGACGGCGCGCCGCTCGATGCCGGGATGGTGCAGGTTGAGCCACACCTGGCACTGGGCCAGCGCCTGCGAATGCGCGCACACGACCTTCACGCCGTCCATGCTGCCCGTCTTCGTCATGAGGCTGTGGTGCACGGGGATCGACACTTCGCCGCTGATGATGGTCGTCGTCGCGAGCATCAGGTCGAGCGTGCGGTTGATGGCGCCCTCGGACGAGTTCTCGACGGGGACGACGCCGTAGTCGGCGGTGCCGGCCTCGGTGGCGCGGAACACTTCATCGATCGACACGCACGGCAGCCCTTCGACGGCGCTGCCGAACTGCTGGAACACGGCCTGCTCGCTGAACGTGCCGGTGGGGCCGAGGAAGGCGACCGTCACGCGCTTTTCCAGCGCGCGGCACGACGACATGATCTCGCGGAAGATGGTCTGCACGTCCTGGTTCTTCAGCGGGCCGGGGTTGCGCTCGGCCACGCCGCGCAGCACCTGCGCTTCGCGCTCGGGGCGGAACACGGGAGCGTTCGTCTCGGCCTTCACGTGGCCGACTTCCTGCGCGACCTTGCCGCGGCGGGAAAGGAGTTCGAGGATTTGCGCGTCGATCGCATCGATCTGTTCGCGCAGGGGTTTGAGTTTGTCTGTCATTGTCTGCTCATTGGGTGCGGTTCACGGTAGGGTGGACGGCTCGGCCGTCAACGCGTTCATGTGGCGCAAAACCGGACGCGCGGCATGCGTGCGCCGGTTGGACGCGTGGACGGGGGACCCGTCCACCCTACGACGGCGCCATCAACGGCGGCCCGCGAACTCGTTCAAATAATCGACCAGGGCTTGCACACCCTCGATCGGCATCGCGTTGTAGATCGATGCCCGCATACCGCCGACGGACTTGTGGCCCTTCAGTTGCAGCAAGCCGCGCGCTTTGGCGCCGGCCAGGAATTGTTCGTTCAACGACTCATCGCGCAGGTAGAACGGTACGTTCATGCGCGAGCGATATTCGGGCGCCACACGATTCTGGTAGAAGTCGTCGGCGTCCAGCGCCGCGTACAGCAGGCGCGCTTTTTCGATGTTGCGGCGTTCCATCTCGGCCACGCCGCCATGTTTTTTCAAGTGCGCGAACACGAGGCCCGCGATATAGATCCCGTACGTCGGCGGCGTGTTCAGCATCGACTCCGCCTCGGCCACGGCGCTCCAGTTGAACACGCCGGGGCAGATCGGCAACGCGTGACCGAGCAGGTCCTCGCGCACGATCGTGATCGTCAGGCCCGCCGGGCCGATGTTCTTTTGCGCGCCGGCGAAGATCACGCCGTATTTCGACACGTCGATTTGGCGCGACAGGATGTGCGACGACATGTCCACGACCAGCGGCGTATCGCCTTGCACCGTCGGGACGTAACCGATCTCGACACCGTCGATGGTCTCGTTCGTGCACAGGTGCAGGTAGGCGGCGTCTTTGCTCAGGTTCCACGTCTCCTGCGGCGGCACGGTGGTGAAGCGGCTCGCCTCGCCCGACGCCGCGACGTTCACGTTCGCGTAGCGCTTCGCTTCCTTGATCGACTTGCCGGACCACGACCCCGTGTGGACGAAGTCGATGGTGGCCGGCTGCGGCTTACTGCCCACCATGTTCAGCGGGATGATGGCGTTCTGGCCGAGGCCACCGCCCTGCAGGAACAGGACCTTGTAGTTGTCCGGGATCGCCAGCAGCTCGCGCAGGTCGGCTTCGGCCTGCTTCGCGATCGAAATGAATTCGGGGCCGCGATGGCTCATCTCCATCACGGACATGCCGCTGCCGTGCCAGTCGAGCATTTCCTCGGCCGCCTGGCGCAGGACTTCCTTCGGCAGGACGGCGGGGCCGGCGGAGAAGTTATACACCTGGGTCATCGCGTGCTCCTCACTTACCCGTGTTGCCCGTGTTGCCCGTGATGCTCTGCGCGGTCTGCGCCATCATCTTCTGGATGCGCGGCATCATGATGCGGTTGCTGATCTCCATGCTGCGGCTCATCAGCGTGGGCATATTCGCCAGCATCTTCTGTCCGAGCGGCGACGCATAGAACGCGGACAGCTGGTGGATCTCGTCCAGCGTATAGGTTTCGGCGTACAGCGGCACCATCTCGGCCAGCATCTCGTCGACGAGGCCCGGGTCGGTCAGCATCGTGTGCACCTGCGCGGTCACCGTCGGCAGCACCTTCTCCAGCTTCTTGCGCATCTCGGCCTTCTTGGCGGCGTTCAAGGTCGCATCGCCGTCGACCATCGCGTTCAGCGACGCGGCGATCTGCGCCGGCATGTTCTGGTCCGCCTGCTTCAGCGACGCCAGCATCACGTCGCGCAGCTTCATCGACGCCATCATCTCCTTGGTGGCGGCGACGACGGCCGGGTCGGCGGACGGCATCGACGTCGCGGCGAACGCGGCGGGAGAGCAGATGACGACGAGGGCGGAGGCGATGGCGGCGAATGATTTCTTCACGAATATCCTTGATTGATGGCTGGTGCGGGGGCTTGCAATCCCGGCATGACAATGCGGGTTCCTCGATTTTCGCACGAAACTTGCAAAAAATCCTCTACCGCTGCCGTTTGCCCGGATGCCGGCGCAGGACAGAAACTGAACGCCAGTCCCATTTCCACAAAAAAATTGTTCGGAAAAGCGCTCTGACCCCGAATTTTCTGACCCCGACGTCGATAAAAAAAACCGCCGGCGTCGGAACGCGCGGCGGTTTCGTGGGGCGGGCCCGGCTTATTCCGGCGCCGGTTCCAGTTCCGTTTCCTCGAGGTCCGTCTCGACGACGCGCTGCAGGCCCGACAACCGCGTGCCGTCCTCCACCGCGATCAGCGTGACGCCTTGCGTGGCGCGGCCCATCTCGCGGATCTCCGCGACGCGGGTGCGGATCAGCACGCCGCCGGTCGTGATCAGCATGATCTCGTCCGTCTGGTCGACCAGCGTGGCGGCGACGACCTTGCCGTTACGCTCGGACGTCTGGATCGCGATCATGCCCTTCGTGCCGCGGCCGTGGCGCGTGTACTCCGTGATCGGGGTGCGCTTGCCGAAGCCGTTTTCCGTTGCCGTCAGCACCGACTGCTGCTCGTTTTCCGCGACCAGCAGCGCGATCACGTTCTGGCCCTCTTCCAGGTTCATGCCGCGCACGCCGCGTGCCGTGCGGCCCATCGGGCGCACGTCGTTCTCGTCGAAGCGCACGGCCTTGCCGGCGTCGGAGAACAGCATCACGTCATGCTTGCCGTCCGTCAGGGCGGCGCCGATCAGGAAGTCGCCCTCGTCCAGGTCGACGGCGATGATGCCGGCCTTGCGCGGGTTCGAGAAATCGCGCAGCGGCGTCTTCTTGACGGTACCGAGACTCGTCGACATGAACACGTAATGGTCTTCCGGGAACGTCGAGTTCTCGCCCGACAGCGGCAGGATCACCGTGATCTTCTCACCGTCCTGCAGCGGGAACATGTTGACGATCGGCTTGCCGCGCGAGTTGCGCGAACCCTGCGGCACTTCCCACACCTTCAGCCAGTACATCCGGCCGCGGTTGCTGAAGCACAGCATGTAGTCGTGCGTGTTGGCGATGAACAGCTGGTCGATCCAGTCCTCGTCCTTCGTCGCCATCGCCTGCTTGCCGCGGCCGCCGCGCTTCTGCGCACGGTATTCGGAAATCGGCTGCGACTTCATGTAACCCGTGTGCGACAGGGTGACGACCATGTCCTGCGGCGTGATCAGGTCTTCCGTTTCCAGGTCGGACGCGTTGTGCTCGATGGCGGAACGGCGCTGGTCCTTGCCGTTGTCGGCGTAGTCGGATTTGATCTGCGCCATTTCGTCGACGATGATGCTCGTGACGCGCTCGGGCTTGGCCAGGATGTCGAGCAGGTCGGCGATGTGCAGCATCACGTCCTTGTACTCGTTGACGATCTTGTCCTGCTCGAGACCCGTCAGGCGCTGCAGGCGCATCTGCAGGATTTCCTGGGCCTGCTCGTCCGACAGCTTGTACAGGCCGTCCTGCTGCATGCCGTAGTGTTTCGGCAGGTGCTCCGGACGGAATGCCTCGATGCCGCCGGACGCGCCCAGCTCGGTGCGGGTCAGCATCTCGCGCACGAGCGACGAATCCCATGCGCGCGACATCAGCTCCGTCTTCGCGACGGGCGGCGTCGGCGCGGCCTTGATGATCGCGATGAAGTCGTCGATGTTCGCCAGCGCGACCGCGAGGCCTTCCAGCATGTGGCCGCGCTCGCGCGCCTTGCGCAGCTCGAACACGGTGCGGCGCGTGACCACTTCGCGGCGGTGCGACAGGAAGCACTCCAGCATCTGCTTCAGGTTCAGCAACTTCGGCTGGCCGTTGACGAGGGCCACCATGTTCATGCCGAACGTGTCCTGCAGCTGGGTCTGCTTGTACAGGTTGTTCAGCACGACTTCCGGCACTTCGCCGCGCTTCAGCTCGATGACGACGCGCATGCCCGATTTATCGGACTCGTCGCGGATGTCGGAAATGCCTTCCAGCTTCTTGTCGCGCACGTTCTCGGCGATGCGCTCCAGCAGCGATTTCTTGTTGACCTGATACGGCAGCTCGTCGACGATGATCGCGATGCGGCCGCCGTCCTTGCCGTATTCTTCGAAGTGCGTCTTGGCGCGCATCACGACGCGGCCGCGGCCCGTGCGGTAGCCGTCGCGCACGCCCGAGACGCCATAGATGATGCCGGCCGTCGGGAAGTCCGGTGCCGGGATCAGTTCGATCAGCTCGTCGATCGTGCAGTCCGGATTCCGCAGCACGTGCATCGCGCCGCTGATCACTTCCGACAGATTGTGCGGCGGGATGTTCGTCGCCATGCCGACCGCGATGCCGGACGAGCCGTTGATCAGCAGGTTCGGGATCTTCGTCGGCAGGACGGTCGGTTCCTTTTCCTTGCCGTCATAGTTCGGCTGGAAGTCGACGGTGTCCTTGTCGATGTCGGCCAGCAGTTCGTTCGAAATCTTGTCGAGGCGGCACTCGGTGTAACGCATCGCCGCGGCGGAGTCGCCGTCGATCGAGCCGAAGTTGCCCTGCCCGTCCACCAGCGTGTAGCGCAGCGAGAAGTCCTGGGCCATGCGGACCAGGGTGTCGTAGATCGACGCATCGCCGTGCGGGTGGTACTTACCCATCGTGTCGCCGACCACGCGCGCGCACTTGAGGTAAGGACGGTTCCACACGTTGTTCATCTCGTGCATCGCGTAGAGCACGCGGCGGTGCACGGGCTTCAAGCCGTCGCGCACGTCCGGCAGAGCACGGCCCACGATCACGCTCATGGCGTAATCGAGGTAGCTCTTGCGCATCTCTTCTTCCAGGGAAATTGGAACTGTTTCTTTTGCGAATTGATCCATTGTGCGGGTCGACGCCTTCAAGCTAAAAATTGGAATTCCAAGCCCATGATTTTACCACGCCGGCCCTAGCAGCAGAGCATTTTGGCCGCAAGCAAGGTTGATAGCAAAGTGGCACAATTGCCCCTCTGACACATGCTTGTCATAAACCTTCGTCAAGCTTGCATGCGCTTGCCGACACCTTGTTGCGCAGAAACAACGCGGCAAATACCATGCACTGCAATTGGTCGACCACCGGTCGTGCGGATGTGGCGTATGTGGCAAAATGGCCGAGACGTTAATTGCTTGTTTCACAATGCGAAACTGACGTGCTGTCTCGAGTGTTAATATTATGCTCACGTCGTATTGCCTCTAGGCAGTTTCGCTGCTAGAAGATTTTACCGAAAGGAAGAAATAATATGAATAAATTGGCAACCCTCGTATTCGCAGCTACGGCCGCGATGGCGGGCAGCGCATCCGCGCAAAGCGCACCTCCGTATGCGCCCCTGACCACCGATATCAAGGCGCCGACGCCGTACAGCGCTTACGTGCAGGATGCCCGTGGCGTCATCGCTCGCAACCCGTTCGGCCTGTGCTGGCGTACCGGTTACTGGACCCCGGCCGACGCGGTCCCGGGCTGCGACGCCCCGCTGTGCGTGGAACCTGAGCACCTGGAGAACGGCAAGTGCGTCGCACCGCCGCCTCCGCCGCCGCCTGCCGCTCCGGCACCTGCCCCGGCTCCGGCCCCGGCACCGGCTCCGGTCCCGACCTCGGAAAAAGTGAGCTACTCGGCTGACGCCTTCTTCGACTTCGACAAGGCCGTGCTGAAGCCGGCTGGCAAGGCATCGCTGGACGACCTGGTCAGCAAGCTGAAGGACATCAACCTGGAAGTCATCATCGCCGTCGGCCACACCGACTCCGTCGGTACCGATGCGTACAACCAGAAGCTGTCCGTCCGCCGCGCCGAAGCCGTCAAGGCCTATCTGCAGAGCAAGGGCGTTGAAGCAAGCCGCGTCTACACCGAAGGCAAGGGTGAGAAGCAGCCGGTCGCCGACAACAAGACCGCCGCCGGCCGTGCGAAAAACCGCCGCGTGGAAATCGAAGTCGTCGGTACCCGCAGCAACCAGCAGTAAGCGGCTTAACGCCTGAACAACCCCGCTTCGGCGGGGTTTTTTTATGCCTGTCGGAAGTGTTTCCTCAGGGGCGCTTTTTTTCGCAAACCCATCCGTACCGGCTACCCATTTCCGCTATCATTCCGTCCTATGACTACGACGACCAACGCCGATCCCTTAGAGATCCAGAAGTTCAGTGAACTGGCCCACCGCTGGTGGGACCCGACGTCCGAATTCCGCCCGCTGCACGACATCAACCCGTTGCGCCTGGAATGGATCAACGCGCGCGTGCCGCTGGCAGGCAAGAACGTCATCGACATCGGCTGCGGCGGCGGCATCCTGGCCGAGTCCATGGCACGCAAGGGCGCGAAGGTCACGGGCATCGACTTGTCGAAAAAAGCATTGAAAGTGGCGGACCTGCACAGCCTGGAATCGGGCGTCGAGGTCCGTTACAAGCTGATTGCCGCCGAGGACATGGCCGCGGAAGAACCGGGCCAGTTCGACGTCGTTACGTGCATGGAAATGCTGGAACACGTGCCGGACCCGGCCGCCATCGTGCGCGCCGCGGCGACCCTCGTCAAACCGGGCGGCCGCGTGTTCTTCTCGACGTTGAACCGCAACGTCAAATCGTATCTGTTCGCCGTCGTGGGCGCAGAATACGTGTTGCGCATGCTGCCGCGCGGCACCCACGACTACGCCAAATTCATCACGCCGGCCGAATTGTCGAATTTCGTGCGCGACGCCGGCCTTATCGTCGACGGGTTGAAGGGCTTGACGTACAACCCGCTGACCAAGATCTACTCGCTGAACCAGGACACCGACGTCAACTACATGGTCGCCTGCAGCAAACCGCTTTGACTATTTGCCCCATGACTTTTCCTTCTGCCCTGCCGGCGCCGCGCGCCGTCCTGTTCGACCTCGACGGCACGCTGGCCGACACCGCGCCCGACCTCGCGGCCGCCGTCAACTGGATGCGCACGGAGCGCGGCCTGGAGCCCACGCCGTACGCGCTGCTGCGCCCGACCGCATCGGCCGGCGCGCGCGGCATGATCGGCGCCGCCTTCGGTCTCGCCCCGGGCGACGAGGGTTACGAAGAATTGCGCGTGCAATGGTTCGAGCGCTACCAGTCGGCAATGGCCGTGCACACCACGCTGTTCGACGGCATCGCCGACCTGCTGGACGGCATCGTGGAGGCCGGCATGACCTGGGGCATCGTCACAAACAAGCCCGCTCGCTTCACCGACCCGCTCGTGCCGCAGATTGGCCTGGCGCACGCCGGCTGCGTGATCTCGGGCGACACGACGCCGCACGCGAAACCGCACCCTGCACCGCTGCTGGAAGCGGCGCGCCGCCTCGAACTCGACCCGACGCACTGCTGGTACGTGGGCGACGACTTGCGCGACATCGAAGCGGGCCGCGCAGCCGGCATGGTCACCGTTGCGTGCGCCTGGGGCTATTGCGGCTCCATCGATCCCGTCACCTGGGGCGCCGACTATTTGCTCGAGACGCCGCGCGACTTGCTGCAGTTGTTGCGGGAACTGGCGGAAGCGTCGCGCGCGGCTGCCTGAACTGGCTGCGGTTCGCGCATCGCGCGCTCAGCGCGGTGCCGCTCCCCTCTTTATTGGCTGCCGGCCCGGTTCAGATGCCGGCAGCCATGACATCGTACCGACCTCTCTGCTGACCTGACTGGCGCGCCGACGATCGTGGCGGCCTGCCGTGGTCACACACACTGCACGTCGGTTAGTTGCATATTACCGTCCTCAGCAGTGCCCTTGCCAAGCGAACTCTTCCGCGCACCGATGCGGCCGTACTTTCCCATTTACATATCTTTACGATTGATACAGTGCACTGTCTATCTCTCCGCAGTGCCACTGGGTAATCTACAGCCATACGACAACAACGTCTCAGGAGCAAACAAATGGAAACGACCAAGACCACTTCCCGCATCCACCCGCTGACGGCAGCAGCCGCAGTGTCCGTCATCGTCGTCAGCCTGGCCGGCACGGCCGCGATCACCGGCCTCCTGCCGAGCTCGCACAGCGCACCTGAGGCGGGCGCCAACACGGCCCAGGTGAACCCGGCCTACGCCGGCGACCCGACCGCCGCACCGGCACTGCCGATGGCCGCGGAAGCGCCACAAGGCACCCAGCCGCAGCAAGCCGCGTATGCGCAGCCGGCCGTCGCCAGCGCCCAGCCGGCACCGGTCGTGATCAAGGAAACCGTGATCAAGGAAGTGCCTGCGAAACCGGTGCATCACACCGTGCACCATGCGAACGCGAGCTATGCGCAGAACGACTCGCCGTCGTACCGCGAACCGGCCGCACCGGCACCGCGTCCGGCACCGCAGCCGAACTACGTCGCGATCGGCACCGGCGCCGTCGTGGGCGGCCTGCTGGGCAACCAGGTCGGCAGCGGCAACGGCCGCAAGCTGGCGACGGTGGCCGGCATGATCGGCGGCGGCATGCTGGGCAACCAGATCGCCAACCAGAACCAGGGCCGTTGATCGCCAGGGCTTGATTCTCCGCACCTCGCACCCATATCGGGTGTGAGGGCGCATCCGGGCTCTCCGTTCATTGCCCGATTACGGTACAATGAACATCTCTTTCTGGGGGCGACCTGGTTTCGACGTGGGTTGCAAAGCAGAACAGGGCATACCGAGGACTGGTTACCTCGTAAATACATCCAGAAATCAATAACTGCAAACGATAACTCGTACGCACTCGCAGCCTAATCGCTGCTAGCTCTACACCACCTCGCCTCTGGGGTGTGCCGCAAGGCAAGTAGAGTCATTTACAGAGGCTAGGACTCAACCGGGTTACTTGGTTGCTTCCGAAATTTTAGGTAACTCGCTTGGTCGAAGGGTGCACGTCCCCGTCGTCCAGGTTAAATTAATTGACAGTGCTAAGTATGTAGAACTGTCTGTAGAGTGCTTGCGGACGAGGGTTCGATTCCCTCCGCCTCCACCAGTATTCAAAAACAAAGCCCGGCTCGCGCAAGCGAGTCGGGCTTTGTTTTTGAATACCTCTCGTGCAGACCGTGGAATCGAATCCTCGTCCGGCACGGACGAGGGGCGAGCCGGGAATTCGAGCTGCGCAGCAGCGAGCCGGCGAGCGGCCTTGCGCTTGCAAGCGCAAGGCCTCTCCGATTCGCCCATTCAAGGAAAATCGCGCAGCGATTTTTTGCCGTCGCCTTCACCGGTACTCAAAAACAAAGCCCCGCCGGCGCAAGCCGGTGGGGCTCTGTTCTGTTCGATTACGCATGCGGACAGACGCGATACCGCCCGTTCACATCTCCACAGTTTCCGCATTGCGCATCAACCAGTGATAACGGAAGGCGTCGGCGATACTCGCGCATAAGGCCTCGTCGTCCCAAGGTTTTGCGTGGAACCGGAATACGGCGCCGCTATTGGTCGCCTCGATGATCGCGTCGACCGCCGTGTAACCCGACAACATGATCCGGATAATCTGCGGGTGGATCTGTTTGACACGCGACAGGAATTCGATGCCCATCATGCCGGGCATGCGCTGGTCGGAGATGACAACCTGGACGTCGTTCAAGGCAAGCAAGCTCAAACCTTCTTCCCCGCTCTCCGCATGCAATACCCGATACCCCTGGCGCCGCAGAAGCCGGCGCAATGCCGCGCTGACGCTTGGGTCGTCGTCAACGAGCAGCAAGGTCCGCACCTGTTCGTCGGGACACGCCGCAGGCAGCACCCGCTCGTCGGTCAGCAACTGCTCGAATGCCGCTGCGGGTACCGGACGGCTGAAATAATAGCCCTGGATCTGGTCACAACGGTAGGTCGTCAGATAGGTCAGCTGCTCCTGGGTTTCCACGCCTTCCGCGATGACTTGCAATTGCAGGCTTTGGGCAAGCGAAATGATGGACCGCGCGATCGATGCCGCGTCCGGATCGGTGGTGACGTCCCTGACGAACGATTTGTCGATCTTCAGCACATCGATCGGGAAGCGTTTCAGATATGACAGGCTGGAGTAGCCGGTGCCGAAGTCGTCCAGCGACAGTTGTACGCCGAGCCTCTTGAGCGCATTCATGGTGGCGAGTGCCTGGTCGACGTCCGTCATGACCAGGCCTTCCGTCAGCTCGATGTCCAGGTAGCGTGCCGCGAGCCCTGATTCCGCAAGGGCCCCTGTCACTACCTCGATCAGATCCGGCTGGTAGAACTGCTTGCCCGACAGATTGACACCGACGCGCAGGCCATCCCAACCGGCGCTATGCCAACGCTTGGCGTCCGCGCACGCGGTCCGCAATACCCACGCGCCAATCGGAACGATCAGCCCGGTGAGTTCCGCCAGGTCGATGAACCGGTCGGGTGGAATCATGCCGAGTTCGGGATGCGCCCATCGCAGCAGGGCTTCCGCGCCGACGATCCGACCGGTGCGCACATCGACTTGTGGCTGATAATGCAACAGCAATTCACCCTGCTGGATGGCATGCCGCAGGTCGCCCTCGAGCCGCAGGCGTTCCATCGCGCGCGCTTTCATCGACGACGTATAAAACTGTAATTCACCACCGCCCGCTTCCTTGGCGCGCTGCATCGCGATGTGGGCATTCTTGATCAGGGCGTTCGCCGTGTCGCCATCGGCTGGGAATACGGATAACCCGGACGTGCAGCTCAGGAAGTGTTCATGCTCGCCGACCTTGATCGGATCGCCCAGGATGCCCATGATGCGCTGGACTGTATTGATCGCGGCGTGCTCGTCGGCCGTATCAGCGAGCACCAGCACAAATTCGTCGCCACCGGTGCGCGCGGCCGTATCATTCGGCCCCAACGCCGTCCTCAAGCGGGCCGCTGTCTCTTGCAGGACCAGGTCACCGGCTTCGTGGCCCAACGTTTCGTTGACCAGGGCGAAGCGATCGAGATCGATACAGACAAGCCAGGCCCGTTCGCCCCGGCTCATGGCCCGTGCCATCGTCTGGCTTGTCCTTTCGCAAAGCAAATTTCGGTTGGCAAGCCCTGTCAGGGTGTCGTAATTCGACTGATATTCGAGCAGGTCCTCGCTCGCGCGGGCCTTGCGTTCGATGTAAAGTCGCTCCACCGCAATGCTCACCGTGTGGACGCACAGGCCAAGGATCTCCATTTCGCCTCGATCGGGCACACGTCCGGCTGCCGTGAATACGGCAAGTGTACCGAGCAGGCGGTCTTGACTCGACCGGATTGCATACCACCAGCATGCGCGATCCCCATGCAGTTCAGCGGTATCGTGTGCGCCAGTCCAGCTCGGATCTTTCCCCACGTCGGCGACAAAGACCGGCCCTGCTTGCAGCCGTGCGCGTCGGTCGGGCGGCAATACTTTGTCGACATCGAATTCTTCCAGGATGCCGCGTAACGAAGGCGGAAGACTTGGCGCGACAACGCTTTCGAAGGCGGCACCGTCCGCGCCCAGCAACATCACGGCACATTGCATGGCATTCCCGGACGACTCCACGATCTTCGTGGCGAGCGCCAGGAGCTCGGGCAGCGGCGCACCCAGTGCCATCCGTTCCAGCAATTTCATCTGCTCATTCTTGAACGTCTGCAGGCGCCGGCTTGCGCTGATATCGCGGCAATATACCGCAAGCCCTTCCGATGACGGATACGCCCGAACCTTGAACCAGCGATTCAGCGGCGGGAAGTAAATATCGAACTCGACCGTGCAATGGTCGCGCACGGCCCGCCGAAATTCGGTATCCGCGATACCGCCGACGAGATCCGGATATTCCTCCCACAAGACGCACCCAAGCAGCTGCCCACGATCACGCTCGAGCAGGCGCTCGGTCTCCTTATTAACGTAGGTGAATTTCCAGTCGAGATCGACCGTAAGGAACGCCTCCGTGATGCTTTCGAGCGTGGTACCGAGACGGTGCGCCAGCCTGCGGATTTCGTCGTTCGCCAACCGCGTGTCGTGGTTGTCGGTGGTGGTGCCGTACCATTTTACGATCGTGCCGTGTTCATCCCGGATCGGTATCGCACGCGCCCAATGCCAGCGATAGCTGCCGTCGGCGCTACGGAATACGCGGTATTCGGTCTCGAAGATGGTGCCCGAGCGAACCGCGGCCTCCCAGATGGACAGCGTCTGCGCAACGTCGTCCGGGTGCAGTATCGTGACCCAGTTCTCGGCATTGATGTCGTCGACGAGACCCGTGTAGGCGCGCACCCAACCGTTGGCGTAATCGATACCGCCGTCGGCGTTGGCCGTCCATACGATTTGCGGCATCGCATCGGCAAGCTGGTGGAAACGCCGTTCGCTTTGAAACAGGGCCTGCGCGGCGTGCATCTGCTCCAACTGATGAAGCGCCTCTTCCTGCAGCTTACGGTCCGTCAAGTCCGTATGGGTGCCGATCACCCGCGCTGCCTGTCCATCCGCATCGGTACCGACGACCATGCCGCGACTGAATATCCAGCGCCAGCTTCCGTCCTTGGCCTGCATGCGATACTCCATCGCGTAGGTCGGCATCTGCCCGGCGACCAATTTGGCGACCGCATCGAGAACCCGTCCACGGTCCTCCGGATGAATGAGGTTTTCCCATTGTTTGCCAGTCCGGATCTCATCGTCGCCATAGCCGAGCATCTCGCGCCAGCGGTGAGAAAAGTACACCGTATCGGTCCGTCCGTCCCAATCCCAGACGCCATCACCCGCGCCTTCGAGCGCGTATTTCCAGCGAAACTCGCTTTCCTCGAGAGCGACCCGGGCGCGGACACGGTCGCGCAGTCCGGTCAGCACGCTGTAACCGATCAGGACAATCAGAATGGACAGCGCACAGGCGCCGCTCAACACCAGATTCCGTTGTCGGACATACGGTTCGAGAATTTCATCGCGGCTGCGGCCGACCGCCACCGCCAGGGCCTGCTTCGGCAATACACGCCAAGCGTAGAGGCGAACGACACCGTCGATCTGCGAGGCACGCGAATATATCAGTGTTTCCGTGCCTATCGCGCGAAAGTCAGGCATGGCCCGCAACACGTTGTGCGGCTCGGACGGCACCGCCGGCTCGCGCGCGACGATGGTGCCGTCCGCGCGGATAAGGGCCACTGTTCCGTGCTGGCCAAGTTGAAGTTTCCCTGAAAACCGGGTGAAATACTCCGGTGCCACCGACAACACGATCACGCCGGCAAAACGATTCCCGCCGGCCAGCAATGGACGGGTGAACTGGATACTTCCCCGTCCGGACACCCGCCCCTTGACCGGGCGGCTGACGAACAGCTTGTCGATCCCGCCGAGATGGGTGCGGAAGTGCTCGCGGTCGCTCAAATCAAGCCGTGGCGCGGCGCGGTCCACGCTCGAATATGCCAGGTGCCCTGTCGCGTCGATGACACTCACCTGAAATGCAACAGGTTTTTCGAGAATTGCCTGACGCTTGTGCACGTAGTCATCAAACCTGTCCGGAGCGTCGAGCCATCGTTCGCGCAAGTCGATCGCCGTCAGGTCGATCGCATTGATGGAAGAATTGACTTCTTCAGCGAAGAGACGCGCAATGTTATTGCTGTCCTCGGCGGCCTCGTCCAAGGTCTTCTCGTATGCTCCCTGTAACGACACGATCACGACGGCCCACAGGCAAGGCAAGATAACGGCCGCGATCAGCGCAAGTTGCCCAGGCAACGGAAGTCTGAAAAAAACCTGCAACGGCAGGCCGATCGATTTGGAGCTCACTCAGCGACCTTCTTATCCGGAAAGGCATCGCCGGCCCAATGACCGCGCGATACGATTAGATAGCCTTTGATTGGACCGACGCTACCAGGACGGCGGCGGCGCAAGTCGAGCCAGGGGCATCTTGCAGCGCATTCCTGACCACGTCGTATGTCAACAGTACATTGCCCGCCAATCACGGCTCACATTTTACATTGATTCCTTGTGGAAACATAAATGCACGCGAGGAAATAAGTGAGATGTCGCATTTTTGCTCAATACGATTCCTTGCGAAGGGCTGGCGACTACGATGGCGCAATGGGGCGTGGCCAGATCGATCACGGCGATCCGAGCTGCCAACGCTGTCCCCGCCACCGGGTTAACCGGCGATCGGGAGTTCCCGATAAAAATACGTGGTATCGCAGAGCCCACCCTCGGGCAATAACGCGAACCCCGGCACGACACCCAACCGGGTCCACCCCATGCGTGCGTACAGCCGCTCCGCATCCTGGCTGGCCGTATCGAGCACGAGCAATGTCTTGCCGCAAGCGCGCGCCTCGCGCTCCGCCGCGTCCATCAACGCCGCGCCCACGCCCTGCTTGCGCGCTCGCCGCATCACGAGCATCTTGCACAGGTCGGCCCGATGCGGCTGGTTGTCCGGCATCGCCAGCACGAGGTGGACGGTGCCGACGATGCCGTACTCATCCTCGGCCACGAGCAGCACGCGCCGACCGGCCTCGACGTCGGCCGCAAGCCCGCGCCACCACGCGAGCGCCTGGCTCAAGGAGAACGGGTGCATGAACCCGACGGATGCGCCGCCCTCGACGCAATCGAACAGCACGGCGGCGAGCCCTTCGATGTCCGGATCGGTCAGGTTCGACAGACGACGTACGCGGCAACTCATGATCAGCTCCTGGCTATCGTGGCGAGGACGACGGCGTACCGTGCCGGCACGTCCCCGGGGTTGTGGAAGGAAATCGGTGCGTCGAGGGGGACCGCGAGACAGTCGCCCGTCTCCAGCTGGTAGATCTCGGCGCCGTACGCGATCTCCATCCGGCCTTCGAGGATCCAGATCTGCTGCAGCACGGCGGGCGTGCGCGCGCCCGCCTCGTACGTCACACGTGCTTGCGGGGGAAACGTGACGTCGACGATACGCGTCGGCGCTTGGAAGCCTTCTGGCGAGACATTGCGGCGCAGATAGCCCGAATGCGGGTCCTGCCATACGACCTGGTCGGCGAAACGCGCGACGGGCTCGGCCCTGGATGCGGGGTCGTCGAACAGCGACGCGAGCGGCACACCGAGCCCGGCCGCGAGCTTGTCGAGCACGACGGCAGTCGGGCTCGTTTCACCCCGCTCGATCAGCGACAGCATCGACCGGCTGACGCCGCACTGGTTCGACAACGCGTCCAGCGACAGGCCGCGCTCGCTGCGCAGCAGGCGCACTTGTTGGGCGATACGCCCGTTGACGGAGGATTCATCTTTCATAGTGGAGATATTCTCCAATATGAAAGATCATCCGTCAACTATCCTGGACGACTCATCCAGTAAAATGGACATCATCAGGACGTCGGCCCCGGATCCGTCCCCGGCGCGACGAGCAATTCCTTCAGCAACATGTCGTTAAACGCAGGCAGATCATCCGGCTTGCGACTGGTCACGAGCCGCGCATCCAGCACGACTTCCTCGTCCGTCCATTCGGCGCCCGCATTCGTGAGGTCGCGTTTGAGACTCGGCCAGCTCGTCAGGTGCCTGCCTGTGGCGATGCCCGCATCGATCAATGTCCAGGGACCATGACAGATGGCCGCGACCATCTTGTCTTCGGCATCGAAATCGCGGATGAAGTCGATCGCTTCTTTGCTCATGCGCAGTTGATCCGGATTGGCGACGCCACCAGGCAGCACGAGACCGTCGAAGTCGGCCGGCTTTGCGTCGCCCACGTTCATCTCGACCTTGAAGCGGTCGCCCGGCTGCATGTGATTGAACCCCTGCACGTCGTCGCCCGCGGCCTTGGGCGCCAGCAGGACGACGGTCGCGCCCTGCTCTTCCAGGAAGGAACGGGGGCTCGTGTATTCGATCTGTTCGACGCCATCCGTCATCAGCATGGCGACGCGCTTGCCTTGCAAGGGCCTGCTGGAAACTTGTTCCATATAAACTCCTTTTGGTCGAACGCTTAAAGACGATCAACCATTCTAGGCACGGCACGCGTGGTGCGTCGCACGGGCGCCGGGCATAAAAAGACGCCGCGCTTTAAGGGCGTCGGCGTCGGTGCAGCGTGCGACAGGATCGATCAGTGCTTCGTCTGGCCGGCCGATTGCAACTCGCTCAGCAGGGCCTGGTTGAAGGCCGGGATGTCGTCCGGCTTGCGGCTCGTGACGAGCTTGCCGTCGACGACGACCGGCTCATCGGTCCATTCCGCGCCGGCATTCTGCAGGTCGAGCTGCAACGTGGGCCAGCTCGTGACGTGCTTGCCCGTGACGAGGTCGGCGTCGATCAGCGTCCACGGACCGTGGCAGATGGCGGCGATCGGCTTGTCCTCGCGGCCGAATGCGCGGATGAACGTGATGGCTTCCATCGACAGCCGCAGCTGGTCGGGATTGGCGACGCCGCCCGGCAGAACGAGCGCATCGAAGTCGGCCGGGCGCGCGTCGCGCACGTCCAGTTCGACCTTGAACTTGTCGGCCGGGGTCAGGTGGTTGAAGCCCTGGATCTCGTCGCCCGTCGGTTTCGGCGAGACGAGCGTCACCTGGGCGCCTTGCTCTTCGAGAAAACCGCGCGGGCCCGTGTATTCGACTTGCTCGACGCCATCCGTCATCAGGATGGCAACCCGTTTGCCCTGCAGGGCCTGGTTCTTACCTTGTTGCATGTAACCTCCTTGTCAGCGTTTAGCATTGGCTAAGCAGGAAGCCGATTGTAGATTCGCCCGGCAGGACGCGGCGCGCGGCATTGGTCAGCCCGACAGGGCCTGCCACACCATCCAGATGTTTGCGCTGGAGATCACGACGAACAGGAACCAGGACAGCACCGTCGTCCACCACGCATTGACGAACTGCCCCATCAGGTCGCTCCGCCCCGTCAGGCGGATCAGCGGGTACATGGCGAAAGGCAATTGCAGGCTCAACACGACCTGGCTGCCGACGAGCATCTTGCCGATCGCGTGATCGCCCAGCGTCAGCACGCCGATCATCGCCGGGCCCAGCGCGAGCGCGCGCGTGAGCAGGCGCCGCTGCCAGCACGGAATCTTCAGCTTGAGGAAGCCTTCCATGATGACCTGGCCCGCGATCGTCCCGGTGAACGTGGAGCTCTGGCCGGACGCCAGGAGCGCGAGGCCGAACAGGATCGCCGCGGCCGCCGTGCCGGCCACCGGCGCCAGCAGGTAATAGGCCTGGTCGATATCCATCACGTTGCCGCCACCCGGCTTGTAGAACGCGGCACCCGCGAGCACGAGGATGGCGCCGTTGATGAACAGGGCCAGCAACAGCGACACGATGGTGTCGACGCGCGACAGCTTGATCGCTTCCGCGAGGCGCGCGCCGCCTTCGTTGAGGTCGTGGCGCATGATGCGTGTCTGCACGACGGACGAGTGCAGGTACAGGTTGTGCGGCATGACGGTCGCGCCGAGGATGCCAATCGCGAGGTACAGTGCGTCCCGCTGGCCCAGTTTCTCCAGCGACGGCACGAGGCCCGCCACGACGGCGCGCGGGTCCGGGTCGACGAGGAACAGTTCGGCAAACAGGCACACGGCAATCGTGATGATGAGGCCCAGCACGATGGCCTCGAGCTGGCGGAACCCCTTGCCTTTCAAGCCCAGGACGATGATCGTGTCGAGGGCCGTCAGCGCCACGCCGACCGGCAGCGACACGCCCAGCAACAGCTTGAACGCGAGCGCGCAGCCGAGCACCTCGGCGAGGTCGCACGCGATGATCGACAGCTCCGCGAACGCCCACAATCCTTTCGCATGCACGGGCGAATATTGCTCGCGGCAATGCACCGCGAGATCCTTGCCGGTGACGATGCCCAGCCGCATGCTCAGGCATTGCAGCACGATCGCCGCCAGGCTCGACAGCACGACGACGAACAGCAAGTCGTAGCCGAACTGCGAGCCGCCCTGGATCGCCGTGGCCCAGTTGCCAGGATCCATATACCCGACCGACACGAGCAGGCCGGGGCCCGCGTAGCGCAGGATCTTTTTCCACAGCGGATCGTTCTCCGGCACGTTGACGGTGCCGGAGACTTCGGAGGGACAAAACGGTGCGGTGGCCTTGGACGGAAATTTGAGCATAAGCGGCAAGATAGCACGGGGCTTGCCGCGCACGCCGCGCTCCACCCGAGCTCGCCGAAGCACCGGCGCGCGAGGCGTCGGCGCGAAAGGTCAGCCGATGCCCGCGTCGATGCCCAGCACACGCAGGCGCGCGCGCAGGCGGCGGATTTCATCGCCCAGGTCGACGACGAGCGCGGCGAGGTCCTCGTTGGCGTCGAAGTCGCGCTCGACGCTCAGCAGCCGCCGGGCGCGGACAAGGTCGCCGCTGCGGAAACGCCAGCTCGTCACCTGCACGCTCGTCTCGCCGCCCAGCACGCCCGCGTGCACGTGGCGCACGACCCAGTCGGGCTCCACGTTGCAGGCACGCGCCAGTTCGTCGAGGGTCAGCGCCACGTCCTCCAGCAACACGCCGGTGAGAATGTCGTCATGCATCGTTCAAGCTCCTATGCGTTCGCGGGGATTGAAGGCAAGGTCGCGCGCCATCGCCTCGTACAGCTCGCGCGCACGGTCGCTCGTAGCGGGCGGCAACACCACGTTCAGCATCAGGTACAGGTCGCCCGGCGTCTTCGCGGGGATGCCACGTCCTTTCAGGCGCAGCTTGCGCCCGTTCTGCGACCCGGGCGGCACCGTCACCTCGACCGTGCCCGACGGCGTGGGCACGGAGATCGTCGCCCCCAACGCGGCCTCCCACGGCGTGATCGGAACGTCCTGGTACACGTGTGTGCCCTCGACGCGCTGGCGCGGGTCGGGATTCAACTGGATTTCCAGGTACAGGTCGCCGGCCGGCCCGCCGCCGAACCCAGGATGGCCCTGTCCCCGCATGCGCAGCTGCTGGCCCGGCGTCACGCCTTTCGGGATGTTCACGGACAGCGTCTTGTCCTGCATGGTCGCGTGGCCTTGCGCATCGTGCTGCGGCACGCGCAGGCTGATCGTGCGGGTGGCGCCCTGGTAGGCGTCGCGCAGGTCGATGGCGATCGCGGCGTGGATGTCCTCGCCGGGCATCTGGAAGCCGCCGCCCCCGCCCGCATGCGCGCCCGCGCCCCCACGCGAGCGCCGGCCCACGTGGGCGAACAGGTCGTTGAAGAAATCGTCCGCGCCGGCGCCACCGAAATCGAATTGCGTGCCCCAGTCCGGCGGCGGCTGGAAGCCCTGGCCGGGACGGTGCCCGCGGCCCAGCTCGTCGTAGGCGGCCCGCTTTTCCGGGTCGCCCAGCACGTCGTAGGCTTCGTTGATTTCCTTGGTCTTCGCGTCCGCGTCCTTGTGCTTGCTGACGTCGGGGTGGTATTGCCGCACGAGCTTGCGGTACGCCTTCTTGATCTCGTCCTGGGTCGCCGTCTTCTCGACACCAAGGGCCTGGTAGTAGTCCTTGTATTCCACGAGCTTGCTCCTGGATCGGTTGGATGTTGAATGTCCCCTACGTTGTGGCGGGATGCTTGCTTTTCAATTACTACCCGGCGCGCCCATCCGATTGTACTAGCGCGCCGCGCCCCGTTTCGCACCGTTGAGCATGGGATTGGGCTCCAGAAAGCATGGACTTGTCTTCTGGCGCCATCGCGTGCCCTTTGATGTATGCATGCGACCGGCCTAGCATCGGACATCACACATCAATAACGACATGGAGACAGACAATGCACACCCATCGCTCGAGATTCCTGCTCGCCGCCGCCATGCTGTCCGCCTTGGCCGCCAGTGCCGCCGCCGCGCAAACGACGAGCTTCGCCAGCAGCTACAACGGCGCCGGCACGTCCGGCGGCTCGTGTTCGATGAGCTACAGCATCGCCGGCGCGGAGCCGTCCGGGACCGGGCCGTATCCCGTCTTCATCTACATGGTCGGCACCAACGAGACCTACAACAACGCGGCCGCGATGGCCGCCGTGAACGACATGGCGAGCAAGGGCTATATCGCCGCCACCGTCGATTACGCGGAATCGCAGTTCGGCACGTGCTCCGTGCTGGGCGCCAAGTCGAGTTGCATGTTCAATCCGAACAGCACGCTGAGCGCCGTGTCGCAGCTGTGCTCGCGCGCGAAGGCCGATTGCAGCAAGGGCATCGTCGTGGGCGGGTTCAGCCAGGGCTCGATCCTCGCGCTGCTGGCCAAGAACTACGACGCGCGCGTGCAGGCCGCATACGGCATCGGCATGAGCAATGTGTATTCGGTGTACGACCTGTCGTCCTGCGTCTCGAACGGCAACCGCACCTTGCCGAGCGACCGCCTGCGCGCCGTCGACGGCGAAAAGGACAATTTCGCGGGCGGCACGCAGTCCGCCGTGCAGACCTCGCTGCAGAACGTCACCGGGATCAAATGCGCGGCCGGTTCCTACGCCTGCATGAACAGCAATAACAGCGGCTGGATCGTCGTCAAGAACAGCCAGGTCGCGGACGGCTCGGCCGACCACTGCTATATGCGCGCATCCGGCGACTGCTTCGGCAGCCAGAACAGCCTGGACAGCAACTGGAACAACGGCACGGCGAACTGGGCCAAGGACACCAACCTGCAGTGGCTCACGAACTTCACGACCAAGTAAAGGTTCGTGACGCACGCTTGACCCAGGCCGTGTTACGCACATTTGTCCGTCATTAGCATTTCAACCAGTATCCGGCCATGCACAGCAATGCTAGAGTCCTCGTGTTGTCGTTTGTCCAACAAGGGGGAAATGATGGTGAGCAAATGGGTCAAGCGCACGAGCATCGCGTTGGCGACACTCGCGCTGCTGGGTGTTGCCACGGCCGGGGTCGGCAAGGTGCTCGGTGAACGCAAGATGGCGCGCAGCATCGCATTGCAGGTGCGCCCGCTGGACATCGTGCCCGACGTCGCCCGTGTCGACCACGGGCGCTACCTGTACAACACGCGCGGCTGCGCCGAGTGCCACGGCGCGGACGGCGCCGGCAAGACCGTCGTGCGCGACGGCGGCATGCTCGTCGTCGCCCCGAACATCACGGCCGGCCCCAACGGCGTCACGGCACACTACCGCGACATCGACTGGGTGCGCACGGTACGGCACGGGGTCAAGCCGAACGGCAATCCCGTCATGGTGATGCCCAGCGACGACTACAGCCGCCTCAGCGACGACGACATGGCGGCCCTCGTCGCCTACCTCGAACAGATGCGTCCCGTGCCCGGCGTGAAGGCCGTCATCGACGTGGCCGTGCCCGTCAAGGCGCTGTACGCGTTCGGCGTCATCAAGGACGCCTCCGAAAAGATCGACCACACGCTGGCCCCGCCGCAGGCCGTGCCGGCCGCCGTCACGCCCGCGTATGGCGCCTATGTCGCCACCACGTGCATCGGCTGCCACGGCGCCGACCTCGCCGGGGGCCGCGTCCCCGGCGCCCCGCCCGCGTGGCCGCCCGCCGCCCGGCTCGCGCCCGGCAAGGGCAGCGCGCTGAACCGCTATCCGACGCCGGACGCGTTCATCGCGATGTTCAGGACGGGCCACCGGCCGGACGGCAGCGCGATCAGTTCCGTGATGCCGTTCGGCTCGCTCAGGCAGATGAACGAGACGGACGTGCGGGCGCTGTACGCCTACCTGAAATCGGTGCCGGAGACGACGCTGGCGCAGCGCTGACCGGCCATGCCGACCGCATAACTGTGAAAATTCGATAGATATTTGGTTCACATTCATGGGTACACTTGTCATTTTTTACACACCCATGAAAGGCACCCAACCATGAAGATTGCCGTTCCGCTGTCCCTCGCCCTGCTTGTCCTCGCCGGCTGTGCGTCCACGCCACGCAACCCGGAGGTGGACAGCGCCAAGCTGCGGCTCGAAACGGGCGTCGCGGGGTGCATGGATTGCCGCAAGCTGAAGCTGTTCACGTCGGACACGCTGGACAGCCAGTTGTACGCGTTCAAGAGTGGCGACCGCATCGGCGCCTCCTACCAGCTGGGGGCCACGAACCGGAAGCCGAACCCGGTAGACATGCTGAAGGACGCCCGATACGACGCTTACTGGACTACCGTCAGCAACGGGCCCTACCCCTTCGCCTCGCATCCGAACGCGGATGCGGCACACCCGTATCGTGTTTTCGTGCGCATTCACCACAACACGAGCTTCTCCAGCCAGGCCGTGTGGCTCGTCACGGATGACGGCAAATATCTGCTGCTGGGCCCCGCCCACTTCGATGGCACGGCGGCAGGCCGCCAGTGCTTCCGGACCGGATGCTTATGGGACGCCGACTATGTCATTTCCGGTGCGGAAGTCCAGCGTGCGCTCGACCGGCAGGTTCCTCTGAAGGTGTTCGTCGGCGACCGGCTGGCGCGCCAGGTGGCAAGCGAAAACGGGTTGGATCGCAGCTACCAGAACGTCGATGCCGGCGTGACCTTCTCGATCCAGCCGTCCTACCTCAGGAATTTCACGGCCCAGGTGGAACGCCAGCTCTGATCGCCGGTCGCGCAGCGCGCGCGTCACGCACGGTCGCACAGGCCTGCCGATTCCTCAGTAAAATGTTCGGTTTCTCAAGCAAGCCGATCATGACGCCCAACCCGACCCGCACCGGCGCCCGCGCGGCGCATCCCGTCCGCACCGAGATCGCCACGCTGTGGCGGCTGTCCTGGCCCATGCTCGTGGGCCAGCTGGCGACCGTCGGCATGGGCGTGGCCGACGTCGCCATGACGGGCCACGTCAGCGCGGCGGAGCTGGCCGCCGTGTCGCTCGGCACGTCCGTGTGGTCGATCATCCTCGTCACCGTCATGGGCATCATGATGGCCGTGAACTCCGTCGTGTCGCACGAGATGGGCGCCGCGCGCTTCGACCGCATTTCGCACTCGGTGCGCGAATCGCTGTGGATGGGTGCCGGCGTCGGCGTCGTGGGCTTGCTCGCGGCGAACCTGTGCACACTCGTGTTCGATCACATCGGCCTGGACGCGGCCGTGGCCGGACGCGCCGCGACCTTTCTCCACATCCTCAGCGCCGGCATGCCCGCGTTCGCCTGCTACCGCGCGCTGTACGGCTACACGACGAGCATCAACGAGACCAAGCCCATCATGGTCATCGCCGTCTGCGGCCTGCTGTACAACATCGTCATGAACTGGCTGTTCATCTTCGGCAAGTTCGGCCTGCCCAAGCTGGGTGCGCTCGGCTGCGCCGTGTCGACGGCCACCGGCCTGTGGCTGATGCTGGCCGCGATGGTCGTCTGGATCAAGGTGTCGCCCGTGTATCGCCAGACGTATCCGTTCACCCGCTGGGAAGGACCGAACTGGAAAGAGATCGGCAGCATGCTGCGCCTCGGTTTGCCCATCGGCGTCACCTATTTCGCGGAGGTCAGCGCGTTCGGCATCATCAGCCTGCTCGTCGCGCGCTTCGGCGTGATCGAAGTGTCGGCGCACCAGATCGCGCTGAACTTCGTGTCGCTCGTTTTCATGGTGCCCTTGAGTTTCGGTATCGGCGCGCTGACGCGCGTGGGCCAGGCGATGGGCGAAGGCAATCCCGTGCGTGCGCGCTTCGTCGCCTGGGTCGGCACGGGCATGTGCATCGCGTTCGGGCTGATCTCCGCCCTCTGCATCGCCGTGTTCCGCTGGCAGATCGCCGCGATGTACACGTCGGACGCGGCCGTGCAAGCCACGTGCGTGATGCTGCTTCTGTTCGCCGCGCTGTTCCAGCTGTCCGATGCGACGCAGGTCGCGGCCGCGTCCGCGATCCGCGGCTACAAGGTGACGCGTTCGCCGATGGTGATCCAGATGATCGCGTTCTGGGGCGTCGCCCTGCCCGTCGGCTGGATCCTCGGCCTGGCACCGAGCTGGTTCCCGTGGTCGCCCGGCAAGCCGATGGCCGCGACGGGATTCTGGATCGGCCTCGTGCTCGGCCTGACGGTGGCCGCCGTGCTGCTCGCGTGGAGTTTGCACCAGTTGTCGAAGCTGCGCGTGCGCGACCTCGCGCATGCGCCCGTCACGGAGACGCGATGAGACGCATGCTGTTCATCTGCACGCAGAACCGGCTGCGCAGCCCGACGGCCGAGCACGTATTCGCCACCTGGCCCGATATCGCCACGGATTCGGCGGGTCTCGGCAACGATGCCGACGTGCCGCTGTCGCCGGAACAGATCGCCTGGGCGGACGTCATCTTCGTCATGGAAAAAGTGCACAGGAATCGCCTTGGCCAGCGCTTCAGGCGCCACCTGAACGGCAAGCGCGTCATCTGTCTCGACATTCCGGACGAGTACGAGTACATGCAGCCGGAACTCGTCAGGTTGCTCGAAGCCAAGGTCGGCCCGTACCTGCGCTGACGCTCTTCCCGGCGGGCAAAAAAAAAGCCGATGGACGGGGAATCCATCGGCGTAACCCTAGGAGAGAGTTTCATCCTATTGTCGGCATTGGGGCGCCGACGAAATGATCATAGTGCATGGAATCGTTTGCACACATTACAGTTCATCCATCATTGACAAGTCCCTTGCCCCTGTCGTTACAGCGTTTCCCGAACGACTCTGGTATCGTTCCGCCGTTGCACAAACCCATTCCTATCAACACTACCCAAAACCCATGCGCCTTCTTCTCTGCCTTTTAGCCGCATTGTCGGCCGTTCCCGCATCGGCGGAACGGCTGACGCTGGACCGTATCCACGCCGACCCGGCGTTGTCCGGTCCTGGCGTCCGCAGCCTGCGCGTCTCGCCCGACGGCGAACGCGTCACGTTCCTGCGCGGACGCACCGACAACCAGTTCCAGCTGGACTTGTGGGAATTCAACATGAAGGACAAGACCACGCACCGCCTGGTCGACTCCAAGCAGCTGGTCCCGAACGAGAACCTGTCGCTGGAAGAAAAGGCGCGGCGCGAACGGGCGCGCACGGCGAGCCTGTCCGGCATCCTGAGCTATAGCTGGTCGCCCAGCGGCAAGCAGCTGCTCGTCCCCATCGCGGGCGACCTGTACCTCGTCGACGTGAACAAGCCGGAAGCGGCGCGCAAGGTCGCGTCGGGCAATGTCGGCGATCCGAAGATTTCGCCGAAGGGCCGTTACGTCTCGTACGTGCGCGACCAGAACCTGTTCGTCATCGACCTGACGACGGGCCAGGAGCGCCAGCTGACGACGGATGGCAAAGGCACGGTACACAACGGCGAAGCGGAATTCGTCGCGCAGGAAGAGATGGACCAGCAGACCGGCTATTACTGGGCGCCGGACGATTCGGCCATCGCGTACCGCCACTACGACGAGGCGCAGGTGCCCGTCGCGCGCCGCTTCGAGATTTTCGCCGACCGCACGGAAGTCATCGACCAGCGCTACCCGGCCGCGGGCGCGAAGAACGTGCTGATCGACCTGATGATCGTGAACCCGGCGACCGGTGCGCAGAAGCAGGTCGACCTGGGTCCGGACAAGGATATCTACCTCGTGCGCGCGGACTTCAGCGCGGACGGCAAGACGCTCGTCTACCAGCGCCAGTCGCGCGACCAGAAGCGCCTGGACCTCGTCGCCGTCGACGCGGCCACGCTCGCACAGCGCCCGCTGCTGACGGAAACGTCGAAAACGTGGGTCAGCATCCACGACGACCTGCGCTTCCTCAGCCGCCAGAACGCCTTCATCTGGGCGTCCGAGCGCAGCGGCCGCAAGCACCTGTACCTGTACGACATGTCGGGCAAGCTGCTGCATCCGATCTCGAGCGGTGAATGGGGCGTCGACAACATCCTCGCCGTCGACGAACAGGCCGGCAAGGTGTACGTCGCATCGAACAAGGACGCCGTCGTCGACAAGCAGGCGTACGCGCTGAACCTGGACGGCAGCAATGCCGGCAAGCCCGTGCGGTTGACGAAGCAGGACGGCTGGCACGAAGACGTGTTCGCCCGCAACGGCAAGATCTTCGTGGACACGTTCTCCGATCCGAACACGCCGCCACAAGTGTCGATCCGCCGCGCGGACGGTACGATGGTCGAATGGCTCGAGCATAACGAGCTGAACGCGTCGCATCCGTACGCGAAATACGTGACTGACCACCTGCCGACGGAATACGGCACGATCAAGGCGCACGACGGCCAGACGCTGTACTACTCGATGATCAAGCCCGCGAACTTCGATGCGAGCAAGCGCTACCCCGTGTTCCTGTTCACGTACGGCGGCCCGCATTCGCAGCGCGTCACGCGCCAGTGGGGCAATCTGTTCAACCAGTACATGGCGCAGCAGGGCTTCGTCGTGTTCGTGCTGGACAACCGCGGCTCGTCGCGGCGCGAGCGCGCGTTCACGGACGTCATCTACGGCAACCTCGGCGCGCATGAAGTCGAGGACCAGCTGACAGGCATCGATTGGCTCGCCCAGCAGAGCTTCGTCGACCCGAAGCGCGTGGGCGTGTTCGGCTGGAGCTACGGCGGGTTCATGACGTTGCGCCTGCTGGAAGCTGGGTCGGACAAGATCGCGATGGGCGTGGCGGTGGCGCCCGTGACGGACTGGTCGCTGTACGACACGCACTACACGGAACAGTTCGTGGGCGCGACGCCGCAGGCCGACCCGGCCGCGTACGAACGCAGCGGCGTGTTCGCGCACCTGGACGGCTTGAAGTCGCCGCTGCTGCTCGTGCACGGCATGGCCGACGACAACGTGCTGTTCACGAATTCCACCCGCCTGATCGACGCGCTCGTCAACCGCAACGTGCGGTTCGAGCTGATGACGTATCCCGGCGCCAAGCACGGCATTTCGTCACGTGCGGGGCAGCGTCACGTGTACGGCCTGATCGACGCGTTCTTCAAGAAGAACCTGGGCGGGACGGCGCCGAACTGAGTCGTCGCGTCAATGAAAACGGCCGCGGGTGCATCGCATCCGCGGCCGTTTTTTTTAGCTTACGCTAGCGGACGATCAGCGGTTGCCCTTGTTGATCGCGTCACGCACATCGCCAGCCTTTTCCTGCACCTTGCCTTCGACTTGCTTGGACAGGCCCTTGGCTTGCTGCTCGCTGCTGCCGACAACCTTGCCGACTTCCTCTTGCACCTTGCCGCCGATGTCCTTGGCTTTACCTTTGATTTGGTCGTCGTTCATGTCCGTATCTCCTTGTGGGTAAGACCGCCTGCTGAATCAAGCGGGATGCATTCAGGTTAATTGCATGCCGATCTTCATTCTGTACGCAACCTAACAGAGCGGCTTGCGCCAGACGCTGGCCAGCCAGGGCTGCTGTTCGCGCGGCAATCCTTCCGGCCGGTAATAGTGGCGCAGCGGCACGAAACCGGCCGCGACGACGAAGCATTCCCACGCCGCGTAATCGTGGAAGCAGCCATAGCGCGGGCCGTTCCAGCCCTCTTCGTTATGGCCGCGCGGGTTCGAGCTGAACAGCACACCGCCCGGCTTCAACGTCGCGTTGAGTTCGTTCAGCACTTTCGGCAACACGTCGCGCGGGACGTGGAACAGCGACGCGTTCGCGAACACACCGTCGAACGTGGCGTCCGGCAAATGCAGGTCGATGAAGTTCTGCTGCCACACCTCGCAGCCGCTGTACTCGCGCGCCATCTCGACGAAGCGCGCGCTGCCGTCCAGGCCGATGGCATGGTGGCCCAGCGCGGCGAACGTCTTGAGGTCGCGGCCCGGACCGCAGCCGAAGTCGAGGATCGTGTACGGCGCCGACGCCTCGATCGCGGTCAGCAGCGCCTCGATGTTCTGGCTGACGTCGTGGTCGATCGTGCCGGCAAAGAAGCGGCGCGCATTGTCGTCGTAATGGTGCAGCGTGCGCCGCGTAATGTCTTCGTAGTCGTCGTCAGCGGTCATGTAGGCAATGGGAAGGTGGGAGTGGACGATGCGCCGGCGGACGTCGAGATAATGCTGTTTCATGAGCAAAAACCACGATGAAAGATGCCCGGTCATTCTAGTCCGGGCATCTTTCACGCCGGCGCAGCTTACCCACGGGACATATCGTGTCCCGTCAGCGACGGGCTTACCAGACGCGCACGCGCTCGTCCGGCGGCAGGTACAGCGCCTGGCCCGGCTGCACGTCGAACGCCTTGTACCAGGCGTCCAGGTTGCGCACGGTGGCGGTGCGGTAGCGCGGCGGGGCGTGGCCGTCCGTCAGGATGCCGCGCCGCTCGGCCGCCTCGCGCGCCTTCGTGCGCCAGCTCTGCGCATAGCCCGTGAAGAACTGACGGTCGGTCTCTTCCGTCGCATTCTTGCCGGCGGCCGTGCGGTAGGCATCGTACGACGCTTCCAGGCCGGCCAGGTCCGCCAGGTTCTCGGACAAGGTCAACTGGCCGTTGACGGCGAGGTCCTGGTACGGTTTATACGCGTTGTACTGCTCGACGAGCTTGTGCGACGCGGCCTTGAAGTGCTCCATGTCGTCCTTCGTCCACCAGTCGCGCAGGCGGCCCTGGGCGTCGAACTGCGAACCCTGGTCGTCGAAGCTGTGGCTGATCTCGTGCCCGATGATGGCGCCGATCGCGCCGTAGTTGACGGCATCCGGCGCCTTGGTGTCGAAGAACGGCGGCTGCAGGATGGCGGCCGGGAAGTTCAGCGCGTTCTGCAGCGGCAGGTTGACGGCGTTGACGAGCTGCGGCGGCATCGACCATTCGGTGCGGTCCGGCTTCGCGTGCAGCTTCGCCAGTTCCTGCCCCGTGTGGAACGCCTCGGCGCGCAGCGCGTTGCCGAACGCATCTTTCGGGTCGACCTTCAGGCCCACGTACGATTTCCACTTGTCCGGGTAGCCGACGCCGACGTACAGGGTCTTCAGCTTTTCCTTCGCCTGCGCGCGCGTGGCGGGTGCCATCCAGTCGAGCTTGTCGATGCGCTTGCCGAACGCCGTCACGATGTTCGCGACCATCCGCTGCAGCTGCGCCTTGTTCTCGGCCGGAAAATACTTCGCGACATAGAGCTTGCCAACCGCTTCGTCCATCGCCTCGTTCGTGGCGCCAAGCGCCCGCTTCCACCGCACGGATTGCTGCGGCGTGCCGGACAGCGCCTTGCCGTAGAACTCGAAGCGCTGGTCGACGAACGCCTTCGGCAGCACGTTCGCCATGCGATTGATCGTGTGGAACGCGAGATAGTCTTTCCACGTGGCGAGGTCGGCCTTGTCGACGAGGGCCGCTTCGCCCTTCACGGCGGACGGATGCCAGACGATGAACTTGTCCTGGTCGGCCAGGTGCGCGGCCTTGAAGAACGCGTCCCAGTCGATGCCGGGCGCGTTGGCGGCGAACTCCTTGCGCGTCCACGTGTTGTCGGCCTTCAGCACATCGGCCGAGTCGGCGCGGGTCGTGTGCGTGTTGGCGATGTCGACCTCGAGCGCGAAGATCTTCGCGGCGCGGGCGTCGGCATCGGCGTCCGTCGTCGCAATGCCTGCCAGCTTCAGCATCGCCGCGATGTGTTTTTGATATTGCGTGCGCAGGCCGGCCATGCGCTCGTTGTTGTCGAGATAATACGCGCGGTCCGGCATGCCCAGGCCGCCCTGCAACAGGTAGGGCCAGTTGTGTGCCGGGTCGTGCAGGCCGGGCGACACCCACAGCCCGAAAATGTTTTCGGTCGCAAAATGCGTATTGTTCAGCGGGTCGACGTCCGCGCGCACGGACGCGCCCAGCGCGCGCACGAGGCCGGCCTTGTCCTTGATGGCGGCGATCTGCGCCAACTCGGGCTTCAGCGGCGCGGCGCCGCGCGCCTCGATCGCGGCCTCGTCCATGTAGGCGTTGAAGTAATCCGCGACCTTGTGCGCTTCCGGGCCGGCCTTCTTGTCGGCGCCGACCGCCTCGATCAGCTTGACGATGCGCTGGTTCGTGTCTTCCGCGAGGTTGTCCATGGCCCCCCAGCGGCTGCGGTCCTCGGGGATGGTCGTTTTGGCAAGCCAGTCCTTGTTGGCCCAGGCGAAGAAATCATCGCCGGGCCGCGGCGCGGCCTGGGCGGTCCCGGCCGGTGCGGCCGCGGGCGGAGTCTGCCCGGATGCTGCCGCGCCCGTGGTAACGAGGGCGGTGCCGCACATCAAGAGGGCGATGGCGGTCTTGATCGGAGTCCTGCTGAGTTTCATGATGTCCCTTTATTGTTCAGGTTCGTCGGTCTCGTCATGGCACACGCCGGCACAGCGGCATGCGCCGGCAAGCACTATAGCGCGCCGTCCGGAAAAAAATTTCAAAAAAATCTTTCGAAAACCCTAAAGTTCCCCAAAACGCTGCCGTAAAAGACAGACAACCGGTAATCCGGCCGGTGTTGTCACCCTGGTGGAGCGCAGTCATGACGTCCAACGAAGTCCTCGCAATGTACGAAAACATCGCCGCATTGAGCAGCCGCATGGCGGTCGCCGCGCGCGAAGGGGATTGGGACGACCTGGCCCGACTGGAAACGCAGTGCGCCCTGCAGGCGAGCGCGGCGAAAAGCGGCGTGCCGCCGCTGGCCGGCGTCGAGCGCAAGCGCAAGATCGACCTGCTCAAGCAGATCATGGCCAACGACCGCGCCGTGCGCGACATCACGGAACCGTGGATGGGCCAGCTGGACCGCGCGCTGAGCCCGGCGCACTGATCCGTCGCCGCCCATCCGAAAGCCCCTCGACCATGGTCCAGGGGCTTTTTGCTTCCTAGCCTGCTTTCTCCGCCTGCGCCGCCTGCGCCGCCTGGATGCCGTCCAGGTTCCCCTCGATCCACGCCACCACGTCGCCGACCTTGCGACCGATCCCCTCGCCCAGCGGCGTCAGCCGGTAGTCCACGTGCGGCGACGCGACCGGGTGCGCGGTGCGCTGCACGAAACCGTCCTGTTCCAGCCAGTGCAGGGTCTGGCCCAGCATCTTTTCGCTGATGCCGCCCACCTTGCGGCGCAGTTCGCCGAAGCGCTGCGGACCGTCCAGCAACGCGACGAGCAGCAGCACGCCCCAGCGGCTCGTGACGTGCTTCAACACGTCGCGCGACGGACAGTATTCGGAAAACAGGTCGGCACGCGGCGCGCGCGCCGGCGAGGCGTCGTTCATGTCCCCTCCTCATCGATCGGATGAAGCACCATGGTAGCGATAACCCGGGCATGGGGCCAACGCGGACGGCCAAACAAAAACCCGCGCAGCGACGGGTCGTCTGCGCGGGCTGAGCTGTTGCTGTTGCTATTTGTGGTGGCGACCCGTCATCAACGTACCGCCGGTGTGGGGGGAGAGCGAGCACCAGGCATCCCCTGGCGTCGCCTCTTGCCGGTTGCATCCGGCGTCCACCTGCCACTGTCGGCAGGCGAACCGCTTCCGGTCCCGGGCGCTTCCTCAGCGATTGTCCGGCCCCGCGCCACGCTATCGGTGGTGGCTGCGGCGGACCCTGGGCCGTTTTATGATCATTGATCTGTGATCAAAAGATCATCGGAACACAGTATAACGCATAAATCTGACTTGTGTAGACGACTTGTGCGGAGATATTGAACGCGTTCAAGAATCAGTCCAGCGTCGGTTCGGCGGCCTGTTGCGCGCGGGGCTCCGGCGCATCCGGCTGCGCCTTTCCGGCACGTGCCGCGAAGCGCGCCCTCAGCCTGGCGAGCGGGCCCGCGCCACCGCCGCCCGCACCGCCTCGGCGCCGGCGGACGACAACGAACGCCCCCACCCCGCCCAGCGCCAGCACACCGGCGACGGCGCCGATCCAGCCCCACGGCAGGCCGTCGTCCGGCGGCGGCGCTTTCGGCGGGTGCACCACGAGCGGCTTGATCGAACGGATGGGGCGCGGACCGGCCGGCACGATGGGTTTCGCCGGCGCAGGCGGGACGGCGGCGGCCGGCTTGGGTGCTTCCGGTGCCGGCTTGGCGTCCATGGCGGGTTCGGGTTTGGCGCCGTCCACGTGTGCCTGCGCTGCCTTGGCGGGTTCGGGTTTGGCGCCGTCCGTGTGTGCCTGCGCAGCCTTGGCGGACTCGGGCTTGGCGACGTCCGCGTGTGCCGGCGCGGCCTTGGCGGGCTCGGACTTGGCGGCCTCCGCATGCGCCGGCGCGATGTTGGCCGGCTCGGCCTTGATGCCACCCTCCTTGCGCTCGGGCCCGGCCGGCGGTTTCGCGGCGACCGGCGCCGTCAGCGACACCTGCAGCTTCTTCATCCGGTCCTCGACCTGGCCCAGCCGGGCGCGCAACTCGTCGTTCTTCGCACCGAGCGCGGCGCACGCCTGGGCTTCCGCGGCCGGACGCGCGCAGGCGGCCGGATGGGCGTCCGGCTGTGCCACCGGCAGTGCGGGCGCCTTGGCGACCGGCGCCGGATGCGGGCGTCGCACCTGCGGGCGGACCGCAGCCGGCGCAGCGGCGGGTTCGGCGGCGGCAGCCGCAGCGGCGCGTGCCGCACGAGCCCGCTCGACCTGGGCGAGCAGCACGGCATCGGCCACCGCCGTGGACGGCGGTGCCGGTGCAGCCACGCGCGCGGGCGCGGGCGCCGGCGTCGGATCGGGCGTCAGCCACAGCGTGACCAGGCGCACGGCGCGCTGGCCCTTGTCGACGAGCTCCAGGTACAGGTGCACGTGGTCCGCATCGACGGGGCGCAGCGACGTCACGTGCAGGAACTGGCGGCCGTCGCGCCGCATCACGGACAGGTTCAGGCTGGCCAGCACGGGCGGCACGGCGATGCCGGCGCCGTTGTAGACCTCCGGGCTGGCCACGTGCACCTGCACGGGCGTGGCGGGATCGTCGAGCAAGGTCAGCTCCACGTCCGCCACGAGCGGCTGGCCGATGTGCGACGACACGCGCGGATCGCCCAGCTCGGCCGCGTGGACGGAGACGAACGCAGCAAGAGCGAGACTGGAGATAAAAAGGCGGGTGCGGCGGACCATGGCGTGGGTGCGTGGGAGTGAGGCTTCTGCGTCGTTAACGGCCGTTGCGGTACACTCTTTAATTCCATTGTCAAACCAACAGGACACATCCATGGAAAACCGGATCGAGAAGGACAGTTTCGGCCCGATCGAGGTACCGAGCGGCCATCTGTGGGGCGCTCAGACGCAGCGCTCGCTGCACCATTTCCACATCTCGAGCGAGACGATGCCGCCCGAGCTGGTCGCCGCGCTGGCGCAAGTGAAGCGGGCCGCGGCCGCCGTCAACCGCTCGCTCGGCAAGCTTCCGCAGGACAAGGCCGACGCCATCATCCGTGCGGCCGACGAAGTGCTGGAAGGCCGCCATCCGGCCGAATTCCCGCTGTCCGTCTGGCAGACGGGCTCCGGCACGCAGAGCAATATGAACATGAACGAGGTCCTGGCCAACCGCGCGTCCGAGCTGCTGGGCGGCGAACGGGGCGAGGCGCGGCTGCTGCATCCGAACGACCACGTCAACATGGGGCAGTCGTCGAACGACATGTTCCCGACCGCGATGCACGTGGCGGCCGCGCTGGCCGTCGCCAAGGACGTATTGCCCGCCGTGGCGAAGCTGCGCGGCACGCTGGAAACGAAGGCGCGCGATTTCGTCGACATCGTCAAGATCGGCCGCACGCACTTGCAGGACGCGACGCCGCTGACGTTGGGCCAGGAGTTCTCCGGCTACGTGGCGCAGCTCGAATTCGCCGAGCACGCGATCAAGAACACCCTGCCCGGCCTGCTGCTGCTGGCCGCCGGCGGCACGGCAGTCGGCACGGGGCTGAACGCGCATCCGGAATTCGCCAACCGCATCGCGGCCGAGATCTCGTCGCGCACGGGCCTGCAGTTCAAGTCCGCGCCGAACAAGTTCATGGCCCTCGCCGGCCACGACGCGATGGTGCTGGCGCACGGCGCGTTCAAGACCCTGGCCACGGCGCTGATGAAGATCGCCAACGACGTGCGCTGGATGGCGTCCGGCCCCCGCTCCGGCCTGGGCGAGATCACGATCCCGGAAAACGAGCCGGGCAGCTCGATCATGCCGGGCAAGGTCAACCCCACGCAGTGCGAGGCGTTGACGATGCTGTGCTGCCAGGTGTTCGGCAACGACGTGGCGATCACCGTCGGCGGCGCGCAGGGCAATTTCGAATTGAACGTGTTCAAGCCGATGATCGCCCACAACTTCCTGCAGAGCGCGCGCCTGCTGGCCGACGGCATGCGCTCGTTCGACGAGCATTGCGCGCGCGGCATCGAGCCGAACCGCAAGCGTATCGGCGAGCTGATGGAGCAATCGCTGATGCTGGTGACGGCGCTGGCCCCGCATATCGGGTATGATCGCGCCGCGCAGATCGCCAAGACGGCCCAGCACGACGGGCTGACCTTGCGCCAGGCCGCGCTGCAGTCGGGCTTCGTCGACGAGGCGCAGTTCGACCAGTGGATCGTGCCCATCGAGATGACGCGGCCGAGCCCGGACTGAGGTGCCGCACGGCCATCGAACGTCGTCCCCGCCCGCGCGGGGGCGGCGTTGTTTTTTTTCCAGGTGTTGTCTAAACGAACACAACCGTACGACACCGATTGTTATCCAGGGATAGAATGATGCAAACAACAACTTTTGAACTGACATCGGAGTTCATCGAACTGAACCAGTTGCTGAAACTGGTCGGCGTGGTGGACAGCGGCGGCGCCGGCAAGCACGTCGTGGCCAGCGGCGACGTGTCGGTCGATGGGAAGCAGGAACTGCGCAAGACGGCCAAGATCCGGGCGGGCCAGGTCGTGACCTTGGGCGACATCCGGATCCAGGTGCGCTGAAGCGTTGCCGCGCGGCCTCCAAGGTCGCGGTGGGTAAGCCGTCCCCGACGGTACGGGTTGACGTTTGCGCGCTGACAAACTTGGGCAGTCCCCCTTCTCTATATTGAAGTCGTAAATTCGGCTAAAGGTGAGGAAGATGGAAACCCCGGAACCAAGCTCAATGACACAGCAGCGCCTCATCGGCGACCTGCGTCTCGTCATCGAAAACGCGGAAGAGCTGCTCAAGAATACCGACCATTACACCGGTGTCGTGTACCAGAACGCCCGTGCCAAGCTGGCGGTGGCGCTCACGGCAGCCAACGAGGAACTGGCCCGCTTCGAGGAAGAACAGCTGAACCGGATGATGGAAGCGACGCACGCCGCGAACGAGCTGCATCACGACCGCACCGGCGAAGAACGCATCCTGCGCGCCTTCTACCACTGACTGCGTCGCGCCGCCGGGGCTGCCCTATCCGCGGCGCCACTTGCATCGCCTTCACTGCGCCGTCACGATTCTCCAGACGATTCCCCCATCCAGCCAGCGCCGCAGATGCGCGGCCACATCGAAGTCCCCGTCCACGTCGAACGCCGCGTCGAGCGCCGCGCCGAACGTGCCGCCGTGCGCGAGACAGGCCAGCGCCGCGTACTCCGCCGGGCCGATCGCCTCCACCGCCACGGTGACGCGCGCGCGCCGCACGAGCGCGTGCGTGTCCGCCCGCAGCACGTCCGGAAACGCGGGACCGCCGTCCTGGTGCGCGCGCCACAGCGCCACCGTGGCCCACGGCGACGCATGCAGCCGCAGCGCCGGATGCAGCACGGCCCGCGCGGCCTCGAACGCATCGGGCGCCAGGCCCGAGAGCGTCGGCGCCGGGCCGTCGGCATCGGGCGCGAACCACGCCTCGTGCACGCACCATTCCAGGCGGGCGACGTCCGGCAGGTACGGGTAGTCGGCGGCCGGCGCGAAACCGGCGAGGAAGTCCGGCAGTGCTGCGCCGAAGCGGTTCAGGTCCGGGTCGCGCGCGGGGTGCGCGCGGCCGAACACGCCAGCCAGCGCGTCGAAGAAGTCGTCGCCCACGAGCCGGCGCAGCACGGGATACGCGGACGCCAGCGCGCGCGTCCAGTGTGCCGCGAGATTGCCCCGGTAGATGCCGACGCGGCGCGCATCGCCCTTCAGCAGCGGCGCGAGCACCGTGTCGCCGGCACCATCGAACAGCGCGGCGCCGAACGCTTGCTGGACGGCGTCCAGGTCGACGCGCGGTGCCGGATCGACGGTGATGATGAGGTCACTGCCGGCGCCCTGCCCGGCCGCTGCCGCCATCGCGTCCGCGCGCGCCGCCTCGTCCAGCAGCACGGCGAGCGGCGGCAGGTCCGTGTCCCATTCGACGAGCGTGGGCACGGCGCCGAAGCGGGCCAGCGCGGCGCGGTACAGGTCCCACACGGGCGGCGCGACCTTGGCGCCGTGGTGGTCGATCACGCCGTCGGCCGTGACGAGGTGGCCGCCCAGGTGGATCTCGCCCACGCTCGCGCGCGGCAGCGCCGCGATGGCGGCGTACGGATCTTCGCCGTGGTTGCGCTCGTTGACGTACAGGTTGTTCACGTCCAGCAGCACGCCGCAGCCCGTGCGGCGCGCGAGTTCGGCGAGAAACTGGGCCTCGCTCATCGCGTCCGCGGCGAAGCGTACATAGGTGGAGACGTTTTCGACGAGGATGCGGCGCTTGAGCGCATCCTGCACACGCATGACTCGCGTGGCGACGAGGTCCAGCGCGGCGCCGTCCAGCGGCAGCGGCAGCAGGTCGTTCAGCTGGCGGTCGCGCAGCGCGCCCCATGCAAGGTGTTCGGAGACGAGGGTCGGCTCGATGGCCGCCACGAGCGCGCCGACGCGGGCCAGGTGGTCGTCGGAGAAGCCGTGCACGGAACCGAGGCCGAGGCCCACGCCGTGCAGGCTGACGGGATAGTCGCGCCGCACCGCGCGCAGCACGTGCCAGTCGTGGCCGCCCCGCGCGATAAAGTTTTCCGTGTGCACCTCGACCCAGCCGACGGCCGGCTTGTCGTCGAGGAAGGCGCGGTAGTGCGGCGCCCGCAGGCCGATGCCGGCGCCTTGCACAGGCCGGTCAGCGGCGGCCATGACGGCTTATTTTTCCTTCTTCGGCGGTTTCAGCTTGCCGCCCGCCTTTTCGCACGTGCCCTTCGGAACGAATTTCCATTCGCCCGGCTCGTTGTCCGACTTCGCCAGGCCGGCGCAGCCGTGGGTGGACGTGCCGCAATCGTTCTGGCCGGCCTTCGCCACGCCATAGCACTTTTCCTCGGCACCGGACTGCGCATCCGTCTGGCCGGCAGCCGATGCCTGGGCGGCGCAGACGCTCGCGAGCGCGGCGGCGATCAGGGCTTGTCGTTTATTCATGGGTTTCTCCGATGGGTGGTACGTACATGCACTATGGCAAGCATTCTAGCGCGGACGGGCGGGATGCGGGGAAGTGTACGCCGGCCGGGGCGGCCGTTGGCGGCTGCGCGCGGGACGCTTCGGGTCGCCGCTGCGCAGCCCGTTGGTGGCGGCTGAGCGGATTGTCGTTGTGTGGCCGCCCCCGTGGTGCCGGGTACTGCGCCGATAACGCGGGGCGCGGCGATTCCGTTGACGCGCTAGGCCGTCGTGTTGACGTGGTTGCCCAGGTGCGACGGCAGGTTCGGTGCGGGCGACGCGGCCTGCACGGCTTCCAGCAGCTGGGTCGCCTGGGCGGCCTCGATGTCCTGCGCTTTCTTCATTACCGCGACGGCGACGTCCTGGCGGGTGCCCGTGTCGGCGATGCTGGTGGCGAGCTTGGCGATACCCATGACGTCCATATGCACTCCTGTGATGGTCTCGACGGCCGGCCGGGCGCAGAGTGTGCCCGTGCTGCCAGTCATCTTCATTAACGGCAGGGTCGGCGCGGACTTTAGGCCGACAGGCGATTGAATTGATAGATCCAGCGCAAGACGGCGTCCGGGTCTTCCAGGTCGAGCCACACCACGTGCGCCGCGAGCCCCTCCGGGCGCGCCATCGTGGACGCGACGGCGACGATGTGCGGGTCGTCCGGGAACATCGGCGGCTTGCCGACTTCCGGCCGGTACACCTCCAGCTTCGGCATAGGTTCCCATTTATAGCCTTCGACGAGCGTCAGGTCGGCCGGAGACAGGCGCGCCAGGTGCTCGGCCAGCGGCGGCTCGGCGGCCCCGCGCAGCTCGCGCATGATCGCGATGCGGTACGGCGACGCGATCATCACCTCGGCCGCGCCGGCCGCGCGCAGGCGGGCACTGTCCTTGTGCGGCGGCTCCAGCATGATGTCGTGGTGGCTGTGCTTGACGACGTTGACCCGCAGCCCCGCCGCCGCCAGCCGGGCGACGAGCCAGGCCAGCAAGGTCGTCTTGCCGCTGCCGGACCAGCCGATGACGCCCAGCACGGGGCCGCGGCCGCCAGCCTCAGTAGACGACACGGTAGCGGAGTCCCCGGTAGTTCATGACGGCGGCCTTGGGCAACAGCTTTTCCAGCACGAGGCCGGGCGCGACTTCCTCGCCCTCGTGGCGCAGCGTCTTGTCGACCAGCAGCAGGCGGTCGGCCGGGTTCGCGGAATACATATAGCCGCCGAACGTCACGCGGGGGATGTCGCGTTGCTGGGCGTCCGGCAGTTGCTGCAGGAATGGCAGGCTGTCCTCGGGGGCGGGTTTGGCGGCGGCCTGCGCGGGCGGTGTCGGACGCGCTGCCGCGGGCTCGGTCGCGCGCGCGGGGGCGGTGGCAACTTGCGCGGACGCGGCTGGTGCCGGACGCGCGGCTACCGACTCGGCCACGCGCGCCGGGGCGGCCGGTGCCGGGATGGCGGGCGCGATCGGCGTCGGCCGCGCGACCACGGGCTCGGTCGCGCGTGCGGGTGTGGCGCCGGTCTGCGCCACCGATGCGGGCGCGGCCGGGACCGACGGCGCCGGGACGATCGGCTGTTCGGCCACGCGCGCGGGCGCGGACACAGGCGCGGGCGCGGGCGGCGCGCTCACCTGCAGCGCGTCCGGCGCGCGCATGGGCGCGGGCGCCGGCGCGGGCGTGCGCGCGGCGTCGAGCCGTGCAGGCGGCGCGGCCGTGGGCGCCTGGCGCCACACGAATAACGCCCCCGCCGCGACGACGAGCGCCCCGGCGCCGAGGCCGACGAGCAGCGGCTTGCGGCCGCCCGCCGCGCGGGCCGGCGCCACGGGCACGGCCTGCTGCGCGTGGATCGTCGGCGCATTGCCGAGCTGGCGTTCGGCCTGGGCCTTCTTCAGGGCTTCGAGGATGTAGGACATGTCATTTTCCCGTGGCTGCCAACAGGCGCGGCTCGGCGACGCCGGAGAGCTGGTTCAGCCGCATATAGGTGCGCGGACCGGCCAGGCCGTCCGCCTTCAGGTTCTGCTTCACCTGGAACGCGCGCAGCAGGCGCCGCGTCGGCTCGTCCAGGGCCTGGCCCGGCGGCGCGGCCGCGTGCTTGCCATCGAGTTCCGCGAGGCGGGCGGCGATCCAGTCGACGTCCGGTCCGCTGTCGCCCGGCCCCACCTGGTCGCGGAAACCGCGCGGCGCCTTCCACAACGTCGTGTAGTCGCCGTCCAGGCGGGTCGCCAGCGCGCCGAGGCTCACCGTATGCGGCCGGCCGTCGATGGTGAGCGTGGCGCTCGTGTCGTCGATGCCGGTCAGCACGGCGTAGCCGAGCCGCTGGCCGTCGTGCAGGCCGATGATGGCGGGCCGGTCGAGCAGGCGCAGTTCGTACAGGCCGCCGTGGCCCTGGTAGCAGCGCAGGCCCAGGCGCGGCGCGCCGTCGCACGGGGCGCCGGCCGGCAGTTGCTGGCCCCACAGCGCGCCCAGTGCGCGCAACGCTTCGTCCTGCGTGCCGAGCGCCAGCGGCTGCGCGGACGCGTCGGCCGGCGCGGCGGCCGGTGCCGGCCTGGCGGGCGCCTTCACGGCGACGGGCGCGGGCGGCGCGCTGTGCGGCACGGCCTGCCACGCGGCCGCGCTGAGCGCGGCGCCGGCCAGCACGCCGCCGGCCACGAACGGCCAGCGCAGCGCCGGGCGGGGCGCGCCGCCGGCCGCCGCCGCGTCGCCCGCGAACACTTCGCGCGCGGCGCGGCGCAGGATCTTCGCCGTCACCTCGCGACTGTTCTCGACGTAGGCGCCGAGCAGCGCGCGGTCGCACAGCAGGTTGATGCGGCGCGGCACGCCATCCGTCAGGCGGTGGATCAGCGGCGCCAGCGCGGACGGGATGGGCGCCGCGCCCTGCACACCCGCGACGGCCAGCCGATGCGCGACGTACGCGTCCGTCTCGGCGGCGGACAAAGGCCCCAGGTGGTAGCGGGCGATGACGCGCTGGGCCAGCTGTTCCAGTTCCGGCCGCGCGAGCATGGCGCGCAGTTCCGGCTGGCCGATGAGGATGATCTGCAGGAGCTTGCGCTCGCTCGTCTCGAGGTTCGTGAGGAGGCGCAGCTGCTCCAGCACCTGGGCCGACAGGTTCTGCGCCTCGTCGATCACGAGCACGTTGTTGTGGCCGCGCGCGTGGCTGTCGAGCAGGTAGGCGTTGATCGCATCGACATAGGCCTTCACGCCGCCACCCGGCGCGACGTCGACACGGAATTCGTCGCAGATCGTCTGCAGCAGTTCTTCGACCGTCAGCTTCGGATTGAAGATGTAGGCGAGGCGGCAGTCGTCCGGCACCTGCTCGATGAAGCAGCGGCAGACGGTCGTCTTGCCGGCGCCGATCTCGCCCGTCAGCAGCACGAAGCCGCCGCCGCTTCCGATGCCGTACAACAGGTGCGCGAGCGCCTCGCGGTGACGCTCGCTCATGAACAGGTAGCGCGGATCGGGCGCGATCGAGAATGGCGCCTGCTTCAGATGAAAATAATTTGTGTACATACCAATACCAAAGGCTTACCGGCGCGGCGGCAGCGGTTTGAACTTCGCGCAGTATATTTTGCTTTTGGCATTGTAGTAGGCGATCGTACTGCCGGGGGTGGATATCCGCAACGGGTACGCGGATGCGCTGGCCGCCACGTGGCGGACGCCGGCCGCCTTGTTGACGGCCTGTTCCAGTTCGTCCGGCGGCACGTCGGCGACGGCGCCCACGAACACCCACTCGCTCGTGTCGTCGCTGACCATCACCTCGGTCACGGGTGCGCCCCACAGCGTCGCGTCGCCCGTGCGGAACCAGTATGCGCCGCCCTCGTGCTTGTACGGCGGGCCGAAATGCGTCGTCAGCCAGGAATAAAAATACGCGTTGTCGAGATGGTCGTGGCACAGCAGCGCCGCGCCGATGACGGGGCCGAAGGTCGAGGGCTGCTTGTCCTGCGTCTGCGCGTGCGCGGGCCCGGCCAGGGATAACGCGAGCGCAAGCAGGCCGGCGCAGCGGCGCCGCATTACAGCTTGGACAGCCATGCGCGGTTGGCGGCGATCTTCGCCTTCACCGAAGCCGGCAGCGCCTCGTAGCAGCCGGGATGCTGCTTGAGGGCGTGCTCGCGCACTTCCTTTTCCAGGCCGTTGACGATGAATACATAAACGGAGGCACCGTCCGCATTCTTGCGGGTGCCCAGGTAGCGGATCACTGTGTTCTCCTTGACGAGCGCCCATTATGACATCCGCCCTCCGTTCCGGCCACGGGTGGAGCCCCGGCCGTGCACCCGGACGAGCGAGCGCGGCGGCAGGGCCGGCGGCGCCGTTGCGCTCGAGCCACATTCACGGCGGGACGCCTCCGCGCGCCGATGCCGCGTGGACAAACTGTCATGTCCAGCTCGGCCGTGCGCGGGCCCGGCGGCCTATAATCGCCGCCATGACGACCGCCCGCTTCCTCGCCCGCCTCCTGCCCTGCCTGCTCGCGCTGTCGATGGGCGCCGCGTCCGCCGCACCCGCCGCCGCGCCGCGGCTGTGGAAAGCCACGCGCACGGCGCCCGAACACGGCACCACCGTGCTGTACGTGCTGGCGGCGACCTCGGTCGGCCTGCCCGTCGAATTCGACGGCTATTACACGCGCGCCGTGCTGCCGGCCCTGCGGACATCGAGCACGCTGTCCGTCGAAGGCGTGGGCGACGGCGGCGAAGCGCCGCCCGACTTCGACGCCAATCCCGGCTGCGACCTGCGCCAGCTCGACGAAGCCGGCATCGCCCGGCTGAACGACGTGCGCCAGCGCATCCTCACGCTCACCTTGCAGGCCGACATGGCGCGCCGCGACGCCCTCGACGTCAAGGCGCTGGCGCAGGCGCCCGACCCCGACACGCAGGCACGCTCGTGGGCACGCCTGATCGAGATGAGCGACGAGTTCACGCTGCTGCAGTTCGCGCGCGACCAGGCGGCCGCGCTGGCGGCCGGCCACAAGGCCGAAGGCACCGCGGCGGATGCGCCGCGCGGCAACGTGGCGGCGGCGCTCATCCGCGCGCGACCCGACGTCGCCGTGCACGACATCGACGACCGCACGGGCATGATGCGCGCCTACTGCGCATCCGGCCCGCGCCGCACGTTGCTGCTGCAGGACGTCGTCGACAACGCCGCCGAGCCTGCCACCCGCGCCATCCCGCGGCTGACACACGACTTCGACGCGCTGCTGCGCAACCATGCGCCCGCCGCCGGCGGCACGTTCGCGCGGCTGGCGCCGCTCGACGCGGGCCTCGTCTGCGCGCGCAACCGCGGCTGGCTCCGGCGCATGAACGCGCTGGCCGACGGCGGCACGCATTTCTACGTCGTCCCCGTGCGCAACCTGTTCGCCGCGCGGCACGACGCGGCCGACTGCGGCGGCCTGCTGGCCGACCTCGAACAAGCCGGCTATACGGTCGCGCCGGTGAAGTAGAGCGGGTCGCCGTCCACCCTCGCTTTTCCGCAGCCTGTTCCACGTATTCGCGCGTTCGTCGAACGGCGGCTGCGCGCGGGCCGTGCATGCCGTATCGTGCAGTCTCCCGGCGCTGCCGCACGCGAGAACGACGACACCATGAAGACCGCCCTCAAGCTCACCCTCCTCGCCGCCGCGCTCGCGGCCGGCGCCATCGCCACGACTCCGCTCTCGTACGCCGGGCCGCAGGACGCAAGCACGGCCGTCGCGACGGAACGGCGCCCCATCACCGCGTTCAGCGCGATCGAGCTGGCGGGGCCGTACCACGTCGTCATCGACGCGCAGGCACAGCCGGGGCTGGAACTGAGCGGCGAGCACAAGCAACTGGCCGACGTCGAGACCATCGTGCGCGGCGATACGCTCGTCGTGCGTCCCCTGCAGCGCAACGGCTTCTTCCTCAACTTCGGCAAGCGCCACGAGACCATCACCGTGCGCATCGGCGTGGCCGGCCTGAAGCGCCTAGCGAACGCGGGCAGCGGCGACGTCGAGGTCGACCATCTCGGCGGCGACCGCTTCACCCTTGTCGGCACGGGGCCGGGTGACGTGCGCGCGAGCGGCGCCGTACGCCAACTGGCGGTGACGACGAGCGGCAGCGGCGACCTGGACCTGACGCGCGTGAAAGCGGCCGACGTCGACCTCACGATGAACGGTCCGGGCGACGTGCGTCTCGCCGACGTGGGCAATACGCTGGCCGTGCAGAGCGGCGGCGCCGGCGACCTGGAAGCGGACGGCCTGCGCGTCGCCAAGGCGACGGTGCGCATGCACGGCCCGGGCGGCGTCAAGTTGTCCGGCACGAGCCGCGACCTGGACCTCGAGGTATCCGGCGCGGGCGATTTCGATGGCTGCGCGCTGGCCGTCGACGGCGCACACAGCGTGCAGCACGGCCCCGGCCAGGCATGCATCGCGGGCAATCTGCGCCGCCTCGACGCGGAAGTGGACGGCTCCGGCGACCTGGCCGTGCGCGGCCTGCAGGCGAATGCCGCGCAGCTGCGCATGAACGGGCCGGGGAACGTGGCGCTCGCGGGCACGGTGGGCGACCTGACCGTGGAGATCGGCGGCTCGGGCGACCTCGATGCCGCGCACCTCAGGACGAACAAGGCGACCGTGCGCAGCCACGGTCCGGGCGGCGTGACGCTGGCGCAGGTGTCCGACACGCTGGACGCGGACCTGCACGGCTCCGGCGGCATCGACGCGCACCTTGCGGCCAAGCGCCTGCTGCTGCGCATGAGCGGCCCGGGCGACGCGCACATCGACGGCACCGTGGCGCAAGTCGATGCGCAGTTGTCCGGCTCCGGCAGCCTGGATGGCCGCGGCCTGACGGCGACCCACGCCGACATCGTCGTGCACGGGCCGGGCACGGCCAGTGTCAACGTCGACGACCGCGGCCGCACGGCGGCGAAGACGGTGGGCCGCGGCCAGCTGCTGCTCGTCGACCGCAGCGGGCCGCACGCGGGCCGGTGACGGCGGAGCGCACGATGCTGTCCGTCTTCGCCCGCCTCGCACGCCGCCTTGTGCCGCGCGCCCTGTCCGGCATCCGCACGTTCCCCGACTGCTTCGCGACCAGGGACGTCGTCGTGCCGTGGGACGACGTATCGCGCGTGCTGGCCTTTCCCGGCGAAGGCGGCATGCGCATCGAAGTGCGGGCGTCGCACCTCGAGGACGCCGTCGTGCTGGCGGAAACGCAACCCGGCTTCGACGCGTTCGTGCGCATGGCCGACCGCCGCCTCACCTTCCCGCTCGCGTGGTGGGAAGGCGTGCCGCGCGCGCGCCGCGTCGTGCTGTTCGAGGCCGGGCTGCATGAAGTGCCGGCGTGCGAGCAGACCGCGGCGCGCACGGCGAACGGGTGAGCGGATGCGCGGATGAGTGCCTGTCCTTGTGCTAATGTAGCGGCCGACCCGACCAGCCAAGGACGCCTCCCGATGAAGTCACTGCCTGTCCGCCGCGCGCCGCGCTTGCCGCTACTGCTCGCCGCGCTGGCGCTCGCCGGCCTCGCGCACGCGCAGGTGGCACCGCCCGCCCCGCAGTATCCCGCCCTCCCATCCGAGACGCCGGCCGAATTCGCCGCGCCGAACGCGGGCTTCAACTACGTGAAGCGCGTGGTGATGATCCCCATGCGCGACGGCACGAAGCTCAACACCATCATCATCGTGCCGAAGGGCGTGCAGGCCGCGCCGATCCTGCTGACGCGCACGCCGTACGATGCGTCCAGCCTCGTGGGCCACGCGGACAGCTCGGACCTCGAGACGATCCTGACGGGCTACGACAACGCGGCCGACGTCATCGCCGAGGAAGGCTATATCCGCGTCGTGCAGGACGTGCGCGGCAAGTACGGGTCGGAAGGCGACTACGTGATGAACCGCCCGCTGCACGGCCCGTTGAACCCCACGCCGGTCGACCACTCGACGGACACGTGGGACACGATCGAATGGCTGACGAAAAACGTGCCGGAGACGAACGGCCGCGTGGGCATCATCGGCATCTCGTACGACGGCTTCCTGCCGCTGATGGCGCTCGTGCATCCGCATCCCGCGCTGAAGGTCGCGGTGCCGATGAACCCGATGGTGGACGGCTGGATGGGCGACGACTGGTTCCACAACGGCGCCTTCCGGCAGATCAATATGTCGTACATCCTCGAGCAGGTGGTCACGCGCGCCAACACGGTCAAGTGGCCCACGACGAACTACGACGACTACGACATGTACATGCGCGCCGGTTCCGCGGGCGCGCTGGGGCACGAGCGCGGGCTGGAACAGAGCGGCTTCTGGAACAAGCTCGTCGCACACCCCGCGTACGACGACTTCTGGCGCCAGCAGGCGATGGACCGTATCCTCGCCGGCGAGCCCGTCACGGTGCCCACCTTGCTCGTGCACAGCCTGTGGGATGCGGAAGACATCTACGGCGCCATCGCCGTGTGGAAGGCGGTCAAGCCGCACGACACGGGCAACAACGTATTCCTGTCGCTGGGCCCGTGGTCGCACGGCGGCGCGATCGGCGACGGCAGCACCTTGGGCACCCTGAAATTCGGCAGCGACACGGCGCTGACCTGGCGCCAGCAGGTATTGAAGCCGTTCCTTGCGCGCTACCTGAAGGGCGACGCCAACGTGCCCGCGATTCCCACGGTGACGGCGTTCGAGACGGGCACGAACAAATGGCGCAACCTGACCGCGTGGCCCGCAGGGTGTATGTCCGGCTGCGCCATCGAACCCGTCGCACTGCATCTGGCGGCCGGCCAGAAGGCCGTGCTGGGCGAGGCGGCGGACGCGAAAGGCTACGACGAATACGTGTCCGATCCCGCGAAACCCGTGCCGTTCCGCCAGCGCCCGATCCCGCCGTACGGCTACGACGAGTCGAAAGGCCAGACGTGGCCGCGCTGGCTCGCCGACGACCAGCGCGAGGCGTCCGGCCGCACGGACGTCGCGACGTTCGTCTCCGACGTGCTGACGGCGCCCGTCAAGATCAGCGGCGAACCGGTCGCCCACCTCGTCGCGTCGACGAGCGGCACCGACTCCGACTGGGTCGTCAAATTGATCGACGTGTACCCGGACCAGGTGGGGTCGCAACCGGCGATGGGCGGCTACCAGCTGATGGTCGCGGGCGACATCTTCCGCGGCCGCTACCGCGAAGGCTTCGACAAACCGAAGGCGCTCGCGCCGAACAAGCCGCTGGCGTACCGCTTTGGCCTGCCGACGGCGAACCACGTGTTCCTGCCGGGCCACCGCATCATGGTGCAGGTGCAATCGAGCTGGTTCCCGCTGTACGACCGCAATCCGCAGACGTTCGTGCCCAACATCTTCTTCGCCCAGCCGGGCGACTACAGGAAGGCCACGCAGCGCGTCTACCACAGCAGCTACGTCGACCTGCCGCTCGTGCGGGCCGCGCGATGACGACCGCTCCTCATCGTTTATAATCGGTTTTTCCGAAGTAATCCTTCCAGATACTTCGCTTTTTCAAGATTCGTCATTGCCCTATCCTTCGCCTTGACAACGGCCCGCCGGGCCGCGATTCTTGTGTTAACGATGAGAGATACGACCATGAAACGGATCCTGCTTTTCCTTGCCACCAACCTCGCCATCATGCTCGTGCTGGGCATCACGGCGAGCCTGCTCGGTGTCGACCGCTACCTGACGGCCAAGGGCCTGAACCTGGGCGCCCTGCTCGTCTTCGCTGGCCTGATGGGCTTCGGCGGCGCCTTCATTTCGCTGTGGCTGTCGAAGCCCATCGCCAAGTGGACCACCGGTGCGCGCGTGATCGCGCAGCCGGCCAACGCCACCGAGCGCTGGCTGCTCGATACCGTCGCCAAGCAAGCCGGCCGCGCCGGCATCCCGATGCCGGAAGTCGCGATCTACGAGGGCGCGCCGAACGCATTCGCCACGGGCGCAACGAAGAACGCGTCGCTCGTCGCCGTGTCGACGGGCCTGTTGCAATCGATGACGCATGACGAAGTGGAAGCCGTGCTGGCGCACGAAGTGGCGCACGTGGCGAACGGCGACATGGTCACGCTCACCTTGATCCAGGGCGTCGTGAACACGTTCGTGATCTTCCTGGCGCGCGTCGTCGCGTACTTCGTCGACCAGTTCCTGCGCCGCGACGGCGACGAGGAACGCGGCCCCGGCATCGCGTTCACGATCACGTCGGTCGTGTGCGACCTGCTGTTCGGCCTCGTGGCCAGCATCATCGTCGCGTGGTTCTCGCGCAAGCGCGAATACCGCGCCGACCGCGGCGCCGCGCTGATCATGGGCACGCCGCGTCCGATGATCGCCGCGCTGCAGCGCCTGAACGGCATCGCCCACGCCGACCTGCCGAAGAACCTGGCCGCGTCGGGCATCGCCGGCGGCGGCGTGCTCGCGCTGTTCAGCAGCCACCCCTCGTGCGAGGACCGCATCGCGGCCTTGCAGCACGCATGACGGACCGGCGCGCAACGCGGCTCGTGGTGCCCGCGCTGTTCGCGCTGGCGCTGGCCGTCCTCCTGCAGCACTTCCTCGGCGCGCTGGCCTGGGCCGGCCTGCTCGCCGTCATCACCTGGCCCGGCCACGTGCGCCTGCAGGCGCGCGGCTGGCCGCCGGCTGCAAGCGCCGCCATCCTCGTCGGCCTCCTGATCCTCGGTTTCGTCGCGCCGTCGCTGGTGCTCGTGAACACCCTCGGCGGCGAACTGGCCGGCGTCCAGCGCCTGCTCGCGCGCGCGAACGAGATGGGTCTGCCCGCCCCCGTGTGGCTCGCGCGGCTGCCCCTCGTCGCGGAACACGCGATCGCCTGGTGGAACGACCACCTCGCCCTCCCCGGCGGCTTGAACCGCCTCGTCGGCAGCGCCGCCGGCGACTTCGCCCCGCACCTGACGGGCGCCGCGCGCCTGTGGGGCTCGACGATCCTCGCGAACGCGCTGTACCTCTTCCTCGCGCTGCTCACCTTGTTCGTGCTGTACCTGCACGGCCCCGCCGCCATCCACCACGTCGACACGGCCGGGATGCGCGCGCTGCCGCGCCAGTATCCGATGTTGCGCCGCGTGTTCCCGCTGTCCGTGCGCGGCACGGCGCTGGGCCTCGTCTCCGTCGCCATCCTCGAAGGCTGTGTGCTGGGCGGCGCCTACTTCATCGCGGGCGCGCCGGCACCGGCGCTGCTCGGCGTGCTGACGGGCTACATGGCGCTCGTGCCGGGCGGCGCGCCGCTGTCGTTCACGCTCGTCTCCCTGCTGCTGCTGGGCCAGGGCCATTCCGGCGCGGCGCTCGGGCTGTTCTGCTGGGGCGCGTTCGAACTGTTCATGGTCGACAAATTCATCCGCCCGAAACTCATCGGCCGGCGCGTCAACCTGCCGTTCCTCGCCGTGCTGTTCGGCCTCCTCGGCGGCGTCTCCACCTTGGGCGTGATCGGGCTGTTCGTGGGGCCGTTCATGATGGCGATCCTGTTCGAGTGGCTGCGCGGCGATGATGGCGACAATACCGCCTTCAATACCAATTTATCCGCGCCGAGCGATCCCCCTGCAGGAGAAAACGAGACCACTTCGCGTCCTTCCTTCCGGCAAGACAATACCAATTAAATACCTGTTGACAAGCCTATCCGTGCTGCCTATAGTGCCCTGACCTTCCCGGCACAGCACACAACATGATCGACTATCTCATCGGCGTCGACGGCGGCGGCACCGGCACCCGCGTGCGCATCGCACGCTTTTCTTCCGGCGGCGCCGTCGAACTGGCGCAGGGCGCCAGCGGCCCGTCCGGCCTGGGCCTCGGCATCGCCCGCGCCTGGGCTGCCGTGCAGGACGCCATCGCCAACGGCTTCGCGGCAGCCGGCATCGAACCGCCTTCGCTCGACCGCATCGCGATCGGCCTGGGCCTCGCCGGCGTGCACAACCGCCAGTGGGCGCAGGAATTCGTGGACGCCGATCCCGGCTACGCCGCGCTGCGGCTCGAAACGGACGCGTTCACGACCCTGCTCGGCGCGCACGGCGGCCGTCCCGGCGCCATCGTCGCCATCGGCACGGGCAGCGTGGGCGAAGTGCTGCTGCCCGACGGTACGCGGCGCGAAGTCGGCGGCTGGGGCTTCCCCGCCGGCGACGAGGCGAGCGGCGGCTGGATCGGCCTCGCGGCCATCAACCACATCGAGCAGGTGCTGGACGGACGGCGCACACACAGCGCCTTCGCGGCCGACGTGATCGACGCGTGCGGCGGCCACCGCGCCGCCATCCAGGTCTGGCTCGGCCAGGCCACGCAGACGGCGTACGCCACGCTGGCGCCGCTCGTCCTGAAGCACGCGGACGACCCGGCCGCGCGCGCCATCCTGACGAAAGCCGGCGAGGAAGCGGCCGCCATCGCGCGCGCGCTCGACCCGGACGGCAGTCTTCCGCTGGCGCTGTGCGGCGGCCTGGGTGCCGCGCTGCGCGACTGGCTGCCGCCCGCGCTCGCGGCCCGCGCCCGCGCGCCCGAAGGCGATTCGGCGCGCGGGGCACTCCGCCTGATCGAGCTGCACGTCGCGGCATGAAAGGACCCACCATGCAAGGCAATATCCTCACGCCGGACGGCTGGATCCGCGGGCGCCTCGTCATCGCCGACGGCGCCGCGACGATCGCCGCCATCGAAGGCGACGCGGCCGACCCGGCTGCGAACGCGGACGACTACATCCTACCCGGCTTCATCGACCTGCACGTGCACGGCGGCGCGGGCCGCGACATGATGGAAGGCGGCGACGCGCCGCACGTCATCGCCCGGCTGCACGCACGGCACGGCACGACGAGCCTTCTCGCCACGACGATGACGGCGCCGCTCGACGACATCGACCGGGCCCTCACCGCCATCGGCACGGCGTGCGAACAGCGCGGCAAGGGAGAAGCGCGCATCCTCGGCGTGCACCTCGAAGGCCCGTACATCAATTCGGGCAAGCTCGGGGCACAGCCGCCGTTCGCGCGCGAAGCGACGATGGCGGAAGTCGAGCGCTTCCATGCGCAGGCACCGATGCGCCTCATCACCGTCGCGCCCGAGATCGACGGTCACCTCGCGCTCGTGCGCCAGATGACGGACGCCGGCATCCGCGTGCAGATCGGCCACACGAACGGCAGCTACGACGACGGCGTGCGCGCGCTGGAACAAGGCGCGGCCGGCTTCACGCACCTGTTCAACGCGATGCCGGGCCTGCACCACCGCGATCCCGGCATGGTGGGCGCCGCCCTCGCGCATGCGCAGTACGCGGAGATCATCCCCGACCTGCTTCACGTGCACCCGGGCGCGATCCGCACGGCGCTGCGCTGCATCCCGAACCTGTACTGCGTGACCGATTCCACCGCGGCCGCCGGCATGCCGGACGGCCAGTACATGCTGGGCCGCCAGGTCGTCCACAAATGCATGGGCGGCGTGCGCCTCGCGGACGGCACCCTGGCCGGCAGCACGCTGACGATGGACCAGGCGTTGCGCAACCTCGTCTCGATCGGCCTCGACCTGGCCGACGCCGCGCGGCGCGTGTCCACGAACGCGGCCGACTACCTGGGCGAGACGCGCCGCGGCCGCCTCGCGCCGGGCTGCTTCGCCGACGTCGTCGTGCTGGATCGCGACCTCAAACTGAAAACCGTTTATATCGAAGGAGAAGCGTGTGACCTCGCTGATGCTTGAAGAAGCCGTGTCCGCGGCCGACTGCGTCGCCCTGCAGCTGGCGAACGACGCCGACCGCTACGCGGCGCTGGGCCACCACCTGCGCAGCACGGCCTTCCACAACGCGGTGACGGTGGCGCGCGGCAGCTCCGACCACGCATCGAGCTACCTCGCCTACCTGATCATGGCGCGCATGGGCCGCCTCGTGACGTCGCTGCCGATGTCGCTCGTCACGTTGTACAAGGCGCCGCTGCAGGCCGCCGGCCTGCTTGCCGTGTCGGTCTCGCAGTCGGGCCAGAGCCCGGACGTCGTCGAACCGATCCGCTACTTCCGCGCCGGCGGCGCGACGACGGTGGCGCTCGTGAACGACATCGATTCGCCGCTGGCGCACGAAGCGGAATGGGCGCTGCCGCTGCGCGCTGGGAAGGAGCAGAGCGTGGCCGCGACGAAGAGCTTCATCGCGAGCCTGACGGCGGGCGCGCGGCTCGTCGCCGAGTGGCAGCAGGACGATGAATTGAAGGCGGGCCTCGCCGCCCTGCCCGACGCGCTGCGCCGCGCGGCGCAGACCGACTGGTCGGCCGCGCTCGAGGTACTGACGCCGGCGCGCAACATCATGGTCGTCGGGCGCGGCATCAGCTTCCCCATCGCGCTGGAAGCGGCGCTGAAATTCAAGGAGACGTCCGCGCTGCAGGCCGAGGCGTTTTCCGGCGCCGAGATCAAGCACGGCCCGATGGCCTTGATCGACGAAGGCTATCCGCTGCTGATCTTCGCCACGCGCGGCCCCGCGCAGGCGGGCCTCGTCGCGCTGGCCGACGAGATGCGCGGCCGCGGCGCGCGCGTGCTGCTGGCGGCGCCGGCGGACGTGCCGTCGCGCGACCTCGAGCTCCCGGTCGCCGCGTGCCCCGACCTCGACCCGATCGTTGCGATAGCCGCGTTCTACGTGATGGCGGCGCACCTGTCGGAAGCGCGCGGGCTCGATCCCGACAAGCCGCGCCACCTGAACAAAGTCACGAAGACACATTGAGACACCGATGCACACGAACGACCTACGCCAACTGGCCGGCCGGCTGATGATGATCCGGCTGTTCGGCACGGAACTCGATGCCGCGACCGCCGATTTCATCCGCGCCAACCGCATCCGCGGCGCGTGCCTGTTCCGCCAGAACATGACGAACGCGGCGCAGCTGACGCGCTTCACCGGAGACCTGCGCGCCGCGATGGGCGCCGACGCGCTGCTCGCGCTCGACCAGGAAGGCGGCGCCGTCGTCCGCGCGCTGTGGGTGCCGCCCCCGCCGTCCGCGATGGCGCTGGGCGCCGCGGGCGACGCGGCCCTCGCGCGCGACGTGGGCGCGGCCGTCGCGCGCGCGATCCGGGCGATGGGCTTCAACTGGAACTTCGCGCCCGTGCTGGACCTGAACAACAATCCGCAGAACCCCGTCATCGCCGAGCGCTCGTTCGGCGCCGATCCCGAGCAAACGACGACGCTGGCGCTCGCGTGGATGGCGGGCAGCGAGAGCGAAGGCGTGGCGTGCTGCGTGAAGCACTTCCCCGGCCACGGCGACACGCACGTCGACTCGCACCGCGACCTGCCCACCGTCGACAAACCCTTGTCGGAGCTGGAGCGCTTCGAGTTCGCGCCGTTCCGCACGGCGGCGCCGCATGCGCCCGCGGTGATGACGGCGCACATCGTGTATCCGGCGCTCGATGCGGACAATCCCGCCACGATGTCGCGCGCGATCCTCTCCGACCTGCTGCGCACGCAATGGGGTTACGAAGGCGTGATCATCACGGACGGCATGGACATGCACGCGATCGCGCACCGCTACCGCGCGGGCGACGCCGCGGTGAACGCGCTGGTCGCGGGCGCCGACATGGTCATGGCCATCGGCAACCGCGACACGCAGGAAGAGACGGTCGATGCGATCGCCGCCGCCATCGCGGACGGCCGCCTGCCGCTGGAAGGCGTCCATGCCCGGCTCGAACGCCTCGACCGACTCGCCTGTGCGCATCCGGCCGGCGCGGTACCGACCACATCGGACGCCGCCGACCGCGCGCTGATGGCGCAGGCGTGGCGCCGCGCGCTGACGGCACGCGGCAATCCGCAGCGACCCGCGCCTGGCGCCAAGGTGCGCCTCGTGGCGCGCCAGGACGTCGTCAGCGACGGCGTGTCGGAAGCCGGGGTGCCGGCCGGCGCCATCGCGGCGATGCTGGGACAGCTGTTCGACGTCGACCTCGTGACGTTCGCCGACGCGGAAACGTTCGACTGGGGCGCGCTGCCCGGCGACGGGCGCTTCACGATCCTCGCATCGACTTCGCGCCGCCGCTACGGCCCGCACGCCCGCGCGACGTGGACGCCGGACCTGCACCTCGCGCTGTGGAACCCGTACCAGGCCCTCGACTTCACGGCGCCCGCGCTGCTGACATACGGCTTCGCACCGCCCGCGCTGGATTCCGTGCGCGCCTGGCTGGCCGGCGACATCGAGGCGACGGGCCGCTGCCCCGTGCCCGGTTTTTAAGAGTATCGGGTAACGACATGTAACGCCGCGTCCCTATGCCGCACGGCTGGGGCACAATTGCCACGTCCGTCAACAGTTTGTGGGACAATGCACGCTTTGTCCGAGATCGGCATCCGGCACCGTCGCCATATGTATTTCATGCCATTGGGCGGTGCAACTTTATCGTCATTAAGAGAGGATTTTTCAATGTCCCAATTCCGTTTCGCCCGCCTTGCCATGATGCTGGCCGCCCTTGGCCTGAACGCGGCGCCGGCCCTGATGCACAGCGCGTCGGCGCAGGACAAGAATGCACCGGCCCCCGCGCCGAAGCCCGACTCGGTCCGCCCCGATCTGTACAAGCTGCTCGACCCGGCCCAGATCAAGCCGCTGATGGACGCGAAGAACTACACGGAAGTGCAGAACCGCATCACGCAGGCCGAGGCTTTCCCGGACAAGACCCCGTACGAAACCTATGTGTTGAACCGCATGAAGTTGTCGCTGGGCTCGTCGACCGGCAACGACCAGATGGCAACGAGCGCGCTGGAAGCGATCCTCGCGTCGGGCAAGCTGCCGGAAGCGGACAAGGCCAACTTCACGCAGGCGCTGGCCACGATGTACTACAACGCCAAGAACTATCCGAAGGCGATCGAGCTGTACAAGCAGATCCAGGCCAGCGGCAAGGCAACCGACCAGGTCAACTCCGCGCTGATCCGTTCCTACTACCTGAGCGGCGACTACGCGACGGCACTGAAGGCCCAGGAGCCGGTGCTGCAAGCCGCGGAACAGGCCGGCAAGACGCCGTCGCAGGAAGACCTGCGCCTGTACGCCTCGGCCGCGAACAAAGTCAAGGATGACGCCGCCTACCTGCGCGGCCTGGAACAACTGGTCGCCTACTACCCGAACGACGATTTCTGGACCGACCTGATCAGCCGCGGCATCGTGCGCAAGCCGGGCTTCCAGGACGCCAACATCCCCGACGTGCTGCGCCTGCAATTCGCCGCTGTCAAACAGATGTCGTCCGATTCGTACACGGAACTGGCCGAGCTGGCCATGAAGGACGGCTTCCCGACCGAAGCGAAGAAAGTCATCGATGCGGGCTTCGCGGCCGGCGTGCTGGGCACCGGCAGCGGCGCCGCCAAGGACCGCCAGCTGCGCGACCGCGCCACGAAGGAAGCGGCAAGCGACGCCAAGAACATTGCCGCGGGCGAAGCGGGTGCCGCCAAGGCCAAGACCGGCGCCGGCCTCGTCAACCTGGGCTGGGCGTACGTCACGATGGACCAGTACGACAAGGGCATCGGCTTCATCCAGCAAGGTATCGCCAAGGGCAGCTTGAAGTCGCCGGACGAGGCGAAGCTGCGCCTGGGCATGGCGTACGCGAAGGCTGGCCAGAAGGACAAAGCCATCGCGACCTTCCAGGAAGTGAAGGCGGGCGGCGGTTTGTCGGACACGGCCAAGTACTGGATCCTGCTGCTGAACCACCCGACGGGCGCCACGGCGGCCAAGTAATCCCCATACCGCCGGGCTTCCCCGGCCAGAAGGCGGCGCGCACTCCGGTTCGCGCCGCTTTTTTTCGTCTGTGTTAATTGCCGTACGGGCAGCGCCGAGTCCGCGACCGATAATCGCTGCAACGCTTCCGGAAAGGGCCGGCCATGACGACCGTACGCAAGGGACAGGCTCCCGCGAAACTGAACCGCGACGAATTCCACCTCGTGTTCACGCGCGACTTCTACGATCCCGCGTACCAGGCCGTCGCGCGGGAACTGGCGGCCGTCGAGGAAGTCGCGTGGCAGGCCTACGTCGATTCGCACAAGGCGCCTGTCACCGTGAAGGCGGGCCCCGGCTTCGCCGATCCCGACTACGACCTGTCCGTCGAATGGAAAGAGGCGCACGACCGGCTGCTCGCGGCCGAGGCACATCAGAAGGACCCGGCCACGCGCAGCCGCGTGCTCGTGATCAATGGCGCGGCGCGCAACGACGGCAGCTGCCCCGGCGAAATCTCGAAGACGTGGCGCCTCGCCAAGCTGTGCGAAGCCGTGCTGGCGGCCGAGGGCATCGAGACGGACCTCCTCGACCTGTCGCGCATCATCTCCGACTACGACCGCCACATCCACCCGTGCAAGGCCTGCGTATCGACGGCGATGCCGCTGTGCCACTGGCCGTGCAGCTGCTACCCGAACCACTCGCTGAACCAGGAAAACGACTGGATGAACGAGATCTACGAGCGCTGGGTGGCCGCGCACGGGATCATCATCCTGACGCCCGTCTACTGGTACCAATCGCCCGCCATCCTGAAGCTGATGATCGACCGGCTCGTGTGCGCGGACGGCGGCAATCCCGATCCGACGTCCACGCACGGCAAGAAGGCGGAGGAAGCGAAGGCGCTGGAGGAACACTGGCATTATCCGAAGCACCTGGCCGGCCGCATCTACGGCGTCGTCGTGCATGGCGACGTGGCCGGCATCGAATCGACGCGGCGTTCGCTGTCCGATTGGCTCGACTGGATGGGCCTCATCGACGCGGGCCCCCTCGCCCAGCTCGACCGCTACGTCGGCTATTACGAATCCTACGCGGACAGCCATGACACGCTGGACAAGGACACGGCGTTCCAGGACGAGGTGCGTAACGTCGCCCGCGCCGTGTCGGGCGCCGTCGCTGCCGTGCGCGCAGGCAAGCTGGTGCAGCCGGACCGCAAGCTCGTCAATCCGCGGCCGAAATGAACCGGCAGGTCTGACGCGACAGAACCACCCTCACCGGCGGTCTTTAGTTGGCGCTTTTTTGGCGCCGTTTTGGTACTATCGCGGCATCGTTCGCCCCAAGAAGCCCGCCGCATGTCCGACCTCGCGCAGTTGATGCACCAACTCTCCGCCACCAGCAACCTGCCGTTGTACCAGCAATTGCAGCGCGCGCTGCGCGACGCGATCGAGCGCGGCATCTACGGTCCGGCGGAAGCCCTGCCGGCCGAGCGCCAGCTGGCGGCCGAGCTGGACATCTCGCGCATCACCGTGCGCAAGGCCATCGACGGCCTCGTCGAGGAAGGCCTGCTCGTGCGCCGCGCCGGGTCCGGCAACTTCATCAACACGCGCATCGAAAAGAATTTCGCCAAGCTGACGTCGTTCTCGGAAGACATGCGTTCGCGCGGACGCACGCCGCGCAGCGTGTGGCTGAAGCGGTCGGAAGGCCAGGTGACACCGGAAGAAGCGCTGCGCCTCGGCCTCTCGCCGGGCGCCGCCGTCTACCGCTTCAACCGCATCCGCTACGCCGACGACATGCCCATGTGCCTCGAGTACGCGACCATCGCCGCCTCCGCCCTGCCCTCGCTGGACGCGGTGGACGTGTCGATGTACGAAGCGCTGGAAGCGAACGGCAAGCGGCCCGTGCGCGCGCTGCAGCGCCTGTCCGCGCTGCTGCTGAACGCCGAGCAGGCGAAACTGCTGCAATCGAAGGAAGGCGATGCGGGCCTGTGCGTGGAACGGCTGGGCTTCCTGCCCGACGGCCAGGCCGTGGAATTCTGCCGCTCCTACTTCCGCGGCGACATGTACGACTTCGTGGCCGAGCTGAGCGCCGGCTGATTCACTTTAACAACAACATTGCCATGACCAACCTGACCTACGAAGCCTACCTGGACGAAGTCGCCACGCTGCTGACGGAACTCTACGACCTCGACGACGCCACCGCCATCAAGCTCGTCGTCGACGCGCAAGCCGCCGAATATTTTTCGCCGCACGACGACCATCCCGACATGCGCACGCTCACGCGCGCGCGCGAGGATGCCGCGACGCTGTACAAGGCGCGCCAGGCGCGTGTGGGGACGCAGGCGAAACAGCAGCGGGCGACGCACCGGAAGCGAAAGTGAGCGATGCCGGGGGCATCGATCACAAACGATGCCGGGGGGGGATTGATGCCGGGGGCATCAATCCAATAAAACCTGCCCTCAGATCGCCGTCAGCCCGCCATCGATGGCGAGCTGGTGCCCCGTCACGAACGACGCCTGCTCCGAGCACAACCACAACGCCGCGCTGGCGATCTCGGACGGATCGGCGATGCGCCCCATCGGGTGCGCCGACTTGAGCTTCTTGTCGCGCCCCGGCTCGCGCTCGAGCGCGCGCGCGAGCATCGGCGTCTTCACGGCGCCAGGGCAGATGCTGTTGATGCGGATGCCCTCCTTCGCGTATTCCACGGCCGCGCTCTTGGTCAGGCCGACCACGGCGTGCTTGGACGCGGAGTAGATCGCGCGGTGCGGCGCGGCCACGAGGCCGCCGGCATCGGCGATGTTGACGATCACGCCGCCGCCTTCCTGCTTGAGCATCTGGCGCAGCTGGCTCTTCATGCACAGCCACACGCCTTTGACGTTGACGCCCATGATGCGGTCGAACTGGTCGTCGTCGCCCTCGGCCAGCGGCAGGTATTCCTCTTCGACGGCCGCGCCGTTCACGGCACAGTCGATGCGGCCGTAGTGACCGACAGCCTTTTCGATCAGCGCCTCGACGTCCGCCGCGACCGTGACGTTCGCCTTCACGAACAGCGCCTTGCCACCCGCCTCGACGATCAGCGCCGCCGTCATGTGGCCGCCGTCCACGGCCGTGTCGGCGATGACGACGCAGGCGCCCGCGCGCCCGAATGCGAGCGCCATCGCGCGGCCGATGCCGCTGGCGCCACCCGTTACCAGCACAACCTTGCCTGCATACGAGATGCCGCTCGGTGTCTGCTTGGTCATGCCCTTCATCATGCTTCCTTTACAATGGCTTGACGCAATCTTCGCTTCCTGCGAGAAATACTGCGTTGAAGCAACATGATAGCGCCCGTCACGGGCATTGACCAAGTTTCTCAGCACGTCAGGCCGATATGAACGGCCGAGTGTTGCAATCAGGGTGCAGCTTTGACCTTTCCCTTGTCGCCGGCCATGACGACAGACATCTTCGCCGGGTCGACAGCCTTCCGGAACGCCGCGTTCAACTGGGGCAAGGTGACAGCCATCAGGCGTTTTTCAAACTCGGCCGACCATTCGAACGTGCGCCCCCGGTACAGGTACGACGTCCAGCCTGCCGCCAGCGCGCCGTCGTCCGCGCGATTCTGGATCCGTTGTTGCATCAGACCCGACTTCGCGCCGGCGAGTTCCGCCGCCGTGAACCCATCCTTGAGCGCGCGCATGAGTTCCGCGCGCACGGCCGCGTCGACCTTGGCCAGGTTTTGCGGCGCCGCGATGGCATTGATCGCGAACATGCCGGCACGGTCGAGGTCACCGGCCGCCAGGTTCGAGCCGACGCCATACGACAAGCCGTCCTTCTGGCGCACGCGGTCCATCAGGCGCGAGCGCAGCCCGCCCCCGCCGAAGATGTAGTCGGCCAGCATCAGCGCCGGATAGTCCGGATCCTCGACATTCAGGTCGACGTTGATGCGCGCCGCGTAATATCCGTTTTCCTTGTCCGGCGTGTTGAGGAATTCGTGGATCGGCGCGATGTCGCCATTCTTGCGCAGCACGGGCGCCACGTGCATCGGCGCTTTCCACTGGCCGAACAATTGATCGACGAGTGGCGCGATCGCCTGCGCGTCGAAGTCGCCGACGATGGCCATCTCGGCCGGCACCGTGCCGTAGTAGTCGCGGTGGAAGGCCTTCACCTGGTCCACCGTGGCGCTCTTGAGGTCGGCCAGGTCTTCGTCGAGGGTCGTTTCGTGGCGGACATCACCCTTCGGATAGATGTCGAAATGCTCATTCAGCGCGCGCGATGCGACGGTCGTGGGCTCGCTGCGGCTCGACTCCAGGCCGACGATCGACTGCTGGCGCAGCTGCTCGAATTCGCTGGCGGGGAACGTGGCTTCACGGAGGACGTGGGCGACGAGCTTCAGCGCTTCGGGCAAGTGCTCGCGCGTCGTCTGGAAATGCGTGAGGCTGCCGGAAATCTTGAGCTTGTCGAATGCGTCCGCCAGTTGCACACGGTCGTATTTCGACGTGCCGCGCATCAGCATCGCGGCCGTGAGGCCCGGCAGCGCGCCCTTGCCGAACAGGTTCTGTTCATCGCCGATGTGCTGGCGCAGGTCGACGGTGACGGTCTGGCCGCGGTTCTTTTTCGGCAGCATGGCCAGCTTGACGCCGCCTGCCGTCGTCAACGTCGTGCGCTTCATGATGTTGGCCTGGCTCGGGTCGAAGTCCTCGGCCGTCAACGTGGATGCCTGCGGTTTGAAATCCTTCAGCACGCTTTGCACGCTGGGCGCGGGCGGGACGACGGCGCGTTCCGGCTGGTCGTCCGGAATGAATTCGCCCGTGACGCGGTTATCGCGCTTGAAGTACCGGCCCGCCGCCGCGGCGACTTCGGCCGACGTGATCTTGTTGACGCGGTCGCGCCCGACGAAGAACAGGCGCCAGTCGCCCAACGCGATCACTTCCGACAACGCGAGCCCCACCTGCTGCGGATCGTTGAGGCTGCGCTCGAATTCGTTCAGGAAGCTGCGCTTCGTGCGCTCCATTTCTTCAGGCGTCGGAGGATGCTGGGCGAATTCCTCGACGGCCTTTGTGAGCGCCGCGCGCACGGGTTCGAGCGGCGCGTCCTTCTTGACGACGGCGCCGACATATTGCAGGCCCGGCGCATAACCCGTCTGCCCGTACGCGAACACCTGGCTGGCCTGCCCCGACTCCACGAGCAGCTTGTGCAGGCGGCCCGTCGGCGCGTCGCCGAGGATCGTGGAGGCGAAGCTCAGCGCGTCGCTGTCGTCGTGCAGGCCGGATGGCACCTTGTAGCCGAGCTCGACGATCTGCACGTCGCCCTTGCGCCGCACGATGAACGTGCGCTCGCCGTCCTGCGTGGGTTCGACGGTCCAGAATTCCGGCAACGTGCGCTTGGGTTTCGGGATGACGCCGAACAGCCGGTTGATCGACAGCAGTGTCTTCGCGGGATCGAACTTGCCCGCGACGAGCAGCACGGCATTATCCGGCTGGTAATACGTGCGATAGAAATTCTGCAGGTTGGCGATGCGAACGTTTTCGATATCGCTTTTATTGCCGATCGTCGCGCGGCCGTACGCGTGCCAGTCGTACGCGACGCTTTGCATGCGCTTGGACAGCACGGCGCCCGGCGAGTTCTCGCCGTTCTCGTACTCGTTGCGCACGACCGTCATTTCCGAATCGAGATCGTTCTTCGCGATATTGGAATGCGTCATGCGGTCCGCTTCCATCGCGAGCGCCCACTGCAGGTTGTCGTCGGACGCCTGGAACACTTCGTAGTAATTCGTGCGATCGAGCGACGTCGTGCCGTTGAACTGCATGCCGCGGTCCTGGAACTGGCGCGTGATGTCCGGGTGCTTCGGGCTGCCCTTGAACATCATATGTTCCAGCAGGTGGGCCATGCCCGTCTCGCCGTAGTTCTCGTGGCGCGAGCCGACGAGGTACGTGACGTTGACGGTGACGGTGGGACGCGACGAATCGGGGAACAGCAGCACCTTGAGCCCGTTCGGCAGCCGGTATTCCGTGATGCCTTCGACGGACGGCCCCTGCACGACGCCCTTGGGCAGGTCGAAAGCCAGGGCGCTGCCGGCCGCGATGAAGGTGAGGCCGCCAACGACCGCATAGGCGGCCACGCCGCGCTGGAAAAACGTCAAGCTCATGTCACTCCGTCCGTAAGGTCCACGTTATCGGGACGCGCGCCACGGCCCTGGGGCCGGGCGCGGCCGCGGGACATGGTAACAGACGGTGGCTTAGGGCAGGCTTACCTGTTGGACATTCTCCGTCCCGCGATCCAGCTGCTGGCTTCCGCGGACTTCGCTACTGTCGAAGTTCTTTACATAAATATTTCTCCGAGACATAACTCATTGATTTTTATAAATGGCATAGAACATGCTTTACTGTTGCCAAACCAACCCTGAAAGATGACATAATGAAACTCTCCAAACTCGCTTTAGCAGTGCTCGTTACGTTTTCCTCGATGACCGCGGCGGTTGCAAGCCCCACGTACACATATGTCGGTAATTGGCAAGTCAGCAGCGGTCCCTATTGGGCTGCCACCGATGGCAACGGCAACTACACGACCGGAATCTACTCGGGCGTCGAAGCGGCTGCAGCTATTTTTGGCGGTACCGCATCCGACTACGTGACGTCGACCGTAGGCGCAAACGCAGCGGATATCGATTTTCAAGCGTGGTACGACGGATACGGCCAATTGACCACCAAGTTTTCTGATACCTGGCACGCGGATCCGACCGGGACCGGACTGTATGCCAACGTCGATTGGAACAATTTTGTTCCAACGTGGTCCGCTTGGGTGAGTGATCACGGCGCTACTAACGTCAATTACGCGTTCCGCGTGGACGAGACGGCGGCAGTCCCGGAGCCTGCCATGATTTCCCTGTTTGGGCTTGGTTTGGTCGGATTGAGCTTGTCGCGCCGCAACGGCAAGAAACAGTAACCATCCACTGAAACGTCCCGCTGGCTATGGGGTTAGATGCGGTCCTCTGTTGAGGCCGCCACCGCCCCGCCAGTTACCGTCCGCGATGTCCGTGCCGCCCTGCGGCACTCCAAATCGACCGTAGAGCCATCGAGCGTGTGGCGCGCTCACAGCTTGATCAGGCGCTCCATCGTCACTGCCGCGTGCGCCGCTCGTGCTGCTGCTGATAGGGACTGATACGGGCCAGATCTTCCATCTCCTCGGCGAGAAAGCCGAGCAGATCGTCCGCGCTGACGATGCCGACAAGGCGCCCGCCCTCGTCCACGACGGGCACGCGGCGGATGCCGCGCAGGCGCATGCGTTCGATGATGACGTTGACGTCGTCGTGCTCGTCGGCCGTGAGCAGGTCGTCCGTCATGATGTCGCCGACCTGCAGCCCGTTCGGGTCGAGGCCGAGGGCGACGACGGACACGACGATGTCCCGGTCCGTGACGATGCCGGCTGGCGTGCGCTGACTGTCGGTATCGTCGACAACAACGATGTCGCCCACGTGGTGTTTGCGCATGAGGAAGGCCGCACCCTGCACGCTTTCGTCGCGCGCGCAGCAGATGGTGTCGACCGTACAGAGTTTTCCGACTTCCATGGCCAGCTCCAACGTCAGATGCTTACGCTATCCTTGGAGCATAGTCGCAGGTTAGCGACAAATCAAACCCGCGCGGCGATCAGGCTTTCTTTTCGTTGGCGGGCGGGACGAAGCAGGCTTCGACGACTTGCAGGTCGTTGTCCTTGGCGAAATTGCACACGAAGTGGTAAGCCAGGGGCTCGATGCTTTTGAGGGCGTTGTTCACGACGACGGCCTTGACGCCGTTGACGACGGTCGGGTGCACGTACGGGGAGAATTTCAGGTGGGCGTTCGGACCGCCGCTGCCCGCCGGCCGGAAGCACGACATGACGCCGCACAGACGCTCGGCCCAGTCACTCGGGCGGAATTGCCTGCCCTTACTTGTCACGCCGAGAATGAAAAATTCGTCGGCGCCTTTCCCGGTTTGCGGTGAGTCGGCCATAGTGCGGCTTCTGAAACAAAGGCGTGGATGAGAACAACCCGACTATTATATCTTATAGAAGACTTGCGGACGAGCCCTTCGTGCCAGCCTATGCTGGCACTCATGCCAGCCTGCCCAGGCCGGCACGCCAAAGATCATCAGCCGAGCAGGACAGCGCCAGACAGCAGTAGCAGGAGCAGCATCCATAATAACAGCGCGCGCCAGACCAGGCCGACCGTGCTTTGCAGTGCGCGCACGTTCGGCTCGTCGCCGGGGAGCATGTCGTCCTCGCCGGCGGACAGGTCGACGATCGCCGCGTCCGCGGGCAGGACGCGCGGCGCCGTCTCGGCCGGCGTGCCCAGGCGCACGCCCATGGCGCCACCGCCCGCGGCGAGGATGATGCCTTTCGATTCGTCCACCCACCGGCTGGCGAAATTGCGCCACGCATAGATCGCATCCTCGAAATTGCCAACGACGGCGAAGGCGATCGCCGTCAGCCGCACAGGAATCCAGTCGATCCAGTAGAACGCGCGGGCGGCGAATTGGCCGAACGCCTCGTTGCGCATGTGGTCCGGCTCGTTCCACGCGCGCGCGAGGTATTCCGATACGCGGTACATGACGGCGCAGGCGGGGCCCAGGGGCATCAGGAACCAGAAGAACACGCCGAACACGTTGCGGTGCGTCGTGATCAGGGATTTTTCGACGGCGATGCGGGCGATCTCGGTGGCGTCCATGCCGACCGTGTCCAGCTTCGTCCACTCGGCGAGCAAGGTGCGGGCCGTGGCCTCGTCGCCCGCGTTGAGGGCGAACTGGATCGACGTGAAGTAATGGCTGTAGTGGCGGAAACCGAGCGTCAGGTAGACGATCAGCACGTTCCAGGCGAACTTGGCGAACACGAACTGGTAATGGTCCAGGACGCCGTAGATCACGGCCGTCGGCAGCATCAGCACGGCCATCATCAGGAACCAGCCCAGCCGGCCATGGCTCGCCTGGCCCGCATTGCACCAGCCCTCGATGCGCATGGCGAGGCGCTTGATCTCGGCGTAGATCTGGTTATCCGCGCGCAGCGGCTTCAGCTGTTCGATCAGCAGCGCGCACAGAATGGAGAAAAAAGTCATGCACGGTCCTTTGTCGTTGTTGCCCTACTTCATTGCCCGCTACGATAGCGCAGAGACCGGCGCGAGTCCATTCCCTTAGGCGCCTCGAAAAACCGTCGCGAGCGGCAGCAGATTTGGTCGAGAAGCGCAGCTGTACGAAAGTACAGCGAGCATCGCAGGCCAAATATGCAACGCGCAGCAGGTTTTGCAACGCGCCTTCAGGCGCGCAGCAAGTGGAAGAGGTTCCGCAGCATACCCGCCGTCGCGCCCCAGATGAAGAAGCGTTCGTACGGCATCGCGTAAAAGCTGCGCCGGCCGCCGCCGTCGGGCAGGTCGAACGACATGCGCTGGTGGTTCATGCCGTCCATCAGGAACCGCAACGGCACTTCGAAGATGTCGGCCACTTCGTTCGATTCGGCCGTGAGGTCGAACGGCGGCGCGACGAGGCCCACCACCGGGGTCACGATATAAGCGGACGCCGTGACGTGATCGGGCAGCACGCCGATGATCTCGACGTGGCGGCGCGTGAGGCCAATCTCCTCCTCCGTTTCGCGCAGCGCGGTCTCGATCGGAGATGAATCGAGCTCTTCGGCGCGGCCGCCGGGAAAACTGACTTGGCCCGCGTGATTGGTGAGGTGCTCTGTGCGCTGGGTCAACAGCACGGTGAGGCCGTCGGGCCGGCGCACGATCGGAATCAGGACGGCTGCACGGCGCAGCTCGGGAAAGCGCTGGCGCAAGTCCTCGGGCAATTCCGGCTCCCACAGCGGCGGATGGGCGAGGCGCGCGCGCAGCCAGGCGGCGTCCAGGCGCTCGGCCGGCAGCGCGGGCTCGCCGGCGATCGCGTCAACGGGCAGGCGCTTGGGATCGATGTGCAGTTTTGCCAAGGCTCTCTCCAAAAGAAAAAGGCATCCGCATGGATGCCTTTTCCCTATCGCAATTGCTATTACTTTGCAGCAGCGGTAGCAGCTTTGCGGTTCGGCAGTTTCTCTTTGATACGTGCCGATTTGCCCGAACGCTCGCGCAGGTAGTACAGCTTCGCACGACGCACGTCACCGCGACGCTTGACTTCGATCGAAGCGATCAGCGGCGAGTACAGCTGGAACGTACGCTCCACGCCTTCGCCCGACGAGATCTTGCGAACGATGAAGTTCGAGTTCAGGCCGCGGTTACGACGCGAGATGACGACGCCTTCGTATGCCTGGGCGCGCTTGCGGTTGCCTTCGACGACGTTGACGTTGACGACAACGGTGTCGCCCGGTGCGAAATCAGGGATGTTGCGGCCGAGGCGCGCAATCTCTTCTTGCTCGAGTTGCTGGATCAGATCCATTTGTAGACTCCTTATACCATCTTGCCGGCGCGTTCGATGCCCGGTAGAGGATGGGGTTAAACATGCAAGCACCGAAGCGGTGCCCGCCTTTATTCCGCGACCTTTTCCAAGGTTGCGAGAAACTGCTCGTCGGCCTTCGTCAGCAGACCGGCGCTGCGCGCCTTGTCCAGCAGATCGGGCCGTTTCTTCGCGGTCGCCTCCAGCATACGCTGGCGGCGCCACTTCATGATCTCGGCGTGGTTGCCACCCATCAGCACGGGCGGCACGGCCACGCCTTCATAGACTTCCGGACGCGTGTAATGCGGCGAATCCAGCAAGCCGTTGACAAAACTGTCCTCGACGGCGGACGCGTCATCGCCCAGCACACCGGGCAGATGCCGCACCACGGCATCCATCAGCGCCATCGCGGGCAACTCGCCGCCGGACAGCACGAAATCGCCGAGGGAAATTTCCTCGTCGACCACGCGGTCCAGCAGGCGCTGGTCGACCGCTTCGTAGCGTCCGCACAGCACGACGAGACCGGGCTCGTCCTTCAAGTCCATCACGCGCGCATGCGTCAGCGGCTTGCCTTGCGGCGACATGAACACGACTCTGGGCGACGGCAACCCCATGTCGACCTGGCGCTGCTTCGCCGCGTTGATCGTCGCTTCGAGGGGCTTGGCCAGCATCACCATGCCGGGGCCGCCGCCATACGGGCGATCGTCCACGGTGCGGTGGCGGTCGGTCGTGAAATCGCGCGGATTCCAGATCGACAGATTCCACAAGCCCTGCTCGTGCGCGCGCCGGGTCACGCCCGACTGCGTCAATGCGGCAAACATTTCGGGAAACAAGCTCACGACGTCAAACTGCATCGAGACCTCGCTTCAGGCGGACGGGATCAATAATCCAGACCCCAGTCCAGGGTAATCAGTCTGGCTTGCAGGTCGACCGTCTTGACGTACTGGTCCACGAACGGCACGAGCCGCTCCGGCGCTTTCACGTCGGGAGCGGCGTTCGGATCGGGCACGGGCGTGATGCGCAGGATGGACTGCGCGCCATTGTGCATCATGTCGGTCACCTTGCCGAGCGCTTCGCCCTGCAGGTTCACCGTCTCCAAGCCGATCAGGTCGGTCCAGTAATACTCGTCTTCCGGCAGTGCCGGAAAGTCCGCCCGCGACACCTGCACCGTGGCACCCTTGAGCGCCTCGGCACCTTCACGGTCGGTCACGTCGACCAGCGTGGCCGTCACGTCGCCGCTGTGGTACTTCGCGTTCCGCACCTGGACGGGACGCAGCGACGGCTTGTCGAGCCACCAGGTTTTGATGTTCAGCAGCGCATCCGCATCCATCGAATACGGTGCGACGCGGATGCCACCCCGGATCCCGTAGGCGCCGGTGATGTGGCCGACCTGGATCAGGTCGTCAGGCGCGGTCGCGCCCGGATGTGCTGCCGAATCAGTCAAACCTTCACAACCTCGAATTAGGCAGCAGCCTTTTGCGACGAGATCAGGCGAGCAACGGTCGGGGACAGTTGTGCGCCAACGCCTTGCCAGTACGACAGGCGGTCAGCGGTGATGTTCAGGCCGACTTCTTTGCCCGAAGCCATCGGGTTGTAGTAACCGATACGCTCGATGAAACGGCCGTCGCGACGATTGCGCGAGTCGGTTGCAACGATGTTGTAGAACGGGCGCTTCTTGGCACCACCACGAGCTAAACGAATAACGACCATAATATTTCCAAAAATGAGCTGGACGGAGAAAGCCGACGATTATAGCGCGCTCTACCTCGCATCAGCAAGCGTTTACATAAAAACCAAGAACGCTGAGCGCGCCGTTCCGGCCGAATCCAAGATTATCGCCGATTTCGGGCCACTCCGCCACTGTGCGGCCCCGTTCTCCCTGCGGAATCGCGCATTGCGCCCGCGTATTTTCCCCTGTGGTGACCCGGGTCACGAAAGCGCGTGCCACAGACCCCGTTTTGGACGATACTGCTGGCTTTCCTTTCAACAAGAACGCGATGTCGCAGCACAAGAACAAGACTCTCGCCACCGCCCTCGCCTTCCTGCTCGGCGGCATCGGCGCGCACCGTTTCTACCTCAAGAGTAGCGTCGACCGCATCGGCCTGCTGCACGTCTGCAGCCTTCCCGTGGCCGGCCTCGTGTACGGGCTCGGGCACGCGCCGAATCCGTTCTGGGTGCTGCTGCCGATCATCGTGTCGTGCATCGCCGGCTTCATCGAGGCGCTCGTCATCGGCCTCACGCCGGACGAGAAGTGGGATGCCCGCTACAACGCCGGCTCGGGACGGCAGTCCGCATCGCACTGGTTCGTGATCCTGCTCGTCGTCCTGACGATGCTGGTGGGCGCGACGGTGCTCATCGCCGCGATCTCGCGCCTGTTCGACCTGCTGTACACGGGCGGCGCCTACGGCTGATCAGCCTTACAAAATGCTCGCGTTCCAGCCGCACGGAGACCGGCGAGGGTGGCGGGCCCGTCACGATCACGATCCCGCACTGCGCCCCCACGACGCGCAGAAGACAGCTTACCAGGCAGCCGAGCCACCGCCGTCGCGTTCAACGGCTGGCCCCACAAGGCGAAGAACAGTCCCGATGTAAACACCCGCGGGCGTCCGCTCGATGCGCACGACACCGGAGATATCGTACGCGCAGCCGCTGCGTCGCCCGTCCGAAACCGGCGGATCCAGTCGGATGCCGTCCGCGTAGATCGACGAGCGCGTCAGTGTGGTAATTCTCGTTTTTTGCACACCAGGGCCATCGACGACCGTCGTACCTGAACGCCTCCAGGCAGGCCAATGCGGGGATTCCTGAATGGCAACTCGGCTGCGAATTGCGTATAGCTCGGTGAGCACGATTTCCATGAGCGACACGCGATGCTGAGCGGAGCGGCGCCAGCGCAGGCGTTGGTGCCGCCATGCGAGCACACATGGGTGCCGAGCATCGGGCTCCAATTCGGCACAGCTTGCGGATCATACGTGGCCGTCGCTTGAGGGAATCGCTACGGCCAGTGCAGCCCCCCCCCTACTCCGCACGCCGTATAGGCGACAGCGATCGGCAACGCCGCGCCAAGCTTTGGAGGCAACATTGGTGCTCCTTGATGGGTGCTATAGATCGATTCTAGAAGTACATGTCACTGATTAAGCGACAAAAAACTGAAACACCAAAAGATATTTGGCATCTGCAACACAACAATGCGGGCAACATTCAATTCCACCGTGATATAAATAACGCTCAACCGAACACCCAATCGCATCATTGCCCTCCCCAACCATATCACGGTTGCGTGCGACTTCACCTCATGGATTTGAGTATTTTGCACATCCAGTGCATCGCTCGATAAGAGTTAGAGAGGATAATTTGCCTGAATCAACGCAGTCCTCTCTAACTTATTTTCCTGCGAACGTAAGTTAAGCCCCTCCAACGAGCTTCACTATTTTGTCAACCGTATCGATTATCGGGGTCGCCACACCCGCAACCGCAGCCGCTGCAGTCCCTAACCGCTTCGCAGCAATAGTAAGATAATCACTATCTGGCTTCTTCGACAACACTTGGCCGGCAAAAATTTCCATATTTTTTTCAGCAGATTCAGCTATGTCTGGTGGAGCGAGTTTCACTAATTCAACTACCAACTCAGAAAGCCGGCGTAGCTGCTCCTTTATTTCGGAATCTTCCGCGCCCGCAATATTCGCCTGCCAGTTGAAAGTATTGGCATTTGCGACTACCGCAGATTGATTAAAAGTCCCACCACTAATAGTTTGAACCGTTTTTTCGCCTTCACTCTTCATAAAATCACCTCCATGCAAATTTGTAATTTCACTATCATAATTGTAATTTGTGATAATTTGAATACCGCCCTCTCTTTCCAAGTCTATGTTTTTTCTCTCCTCTCTTACAGCGGGCGTTTCAATCCCATCTAACAAGCTTCTGACATTAACTTTAACATCCATATTTTCAGGGTAGAATGTTTCCTCCCTTCTATTCTCACGTTTTATAAGATCACGATAATCCAAGAGCTTTTCCGGAAAACCTTTCATAGGTATCTTTTCCGAAATAGTTATTCCTTTAAGCGCGCGGTGCTGCTCTTCAAATTTCTGTCTAATTACCGCTAAAAATTCTCTTGCGCGAAGGCCCTTTATATATATTTTCACCAGCTTATCAACAGCATCAGCGACCACTATAGATTCACATTCTTCCCATCGTAGTTGCACACCCGAACGCCAACGATATTGCCCTTCGCTCATTACATGTGTTTGGACGATGAAGCGCGGTAGCAAGCCTTCCGGCAGGACAGAGTAAGAATAAAAGAACTTTATATCAGCGGTTTCTAAAAAGGAAGAAATTTTCGGTTGATTAGGAGAGAGGAGCTCCGGCACGAGATATACACCATCTTGCTGAGGAAGCTTAAAACACAACTGATATAATTCCATAAGCCTCAACAGAAAGTCGTGTTTCGTCCGCGGATACCGATGAGAATCAAGGACTTGACCTAAATCTGAAATATTAATAGAGGGTTCACCAGTTCCCTGCCTGCATCGCAGTAACGTATAAACACCCTCCGTTACCCAACGAGGATTTAAGACATGCGTATCTGCGAGACGACTATCCCGGGAATAATTAAGTGCGATACCTAGCGCATGCAAGTAACCAGCTAATTTTTGTTGGTTCTCACTGTTAAACTCTCCCTTCAAACGACACAGCGATGCAAATGATTCCCAGCTAAAATAGTCTGCATGCATTTTTGCCAACTCCTCTTTGATATTAAACCATATCTTAGGAAACGGCACTTTACGATGCGAACTACTCTCCACCTCTGAAGTAATGAGCGACTTCAATTCTGAAATTCCTAGTTTCGTAGCGCAGTCTGTTTCGCAGAAGGCAACAATACGATTTGGATATTTCTCGAGCAAGGTCTGCCTATTCAAATCAAATCTATGCTGAACTGACTTATTCAAAACAACAATTACTTTTGAGTCACCTCCAAAACTACCGATCAACTGTAGCCAGTATTCAGCATCGGCTTGTTGTCTGCCGTCCCTACCCGTAACCACCAACAAATATAGGCAACGTTCACTGAAGAAGAACTGATGTGTCGCATGCAAGATTTCTTGACCGCCAAAGTCCCATGCATGTACTCGAATCGTTTCGTCTTTTGCGGGGCAAATATTCCAGAGATTGATTTCGATGCCAGGAGTTTCTACCTCATCAGGATCATACTCATCCTTAATAAGTCTTTTGAGCAAAGATGTTTTACCTACGGCACCGCGACCGACCACGACCAATTTCGTCTCGTTTAAAGGCCTGGCGCCAGCCCGACGAGCGAAATAATATGACAAAATAGAATGCGGCGAACTTTCAACCTGCTCTCTAGTAGACGCCAGATCTCCTGGGCGGCTCCCCAAAATCTCCAGTGGCAATTCGAGCTTTTCATTCCCATGGAGACTCAACAGCTTTAATTTCTCTAACTTATTTAAACTTTCAGGAAGTTCTTTTAATTTATTACTGGATAAATTAAGGAGGGTGAGTTCCAATAAATTTCCTGCTGCCTCAGGCAGAACCTCGATTCGATTTTCCGACAGGTCCAAATGCTCCAATGCAGGAAATTCAAAGGATTCAGGCAGAGAATGCAATTTGTTGTGCGATATATCTAAAAACTTTAAATTTGATAAATTCGAAATGGTACCAGGCAATCGATATATAGAATTACCCCATAGGTACAATCTCTTCAGACTCTTCATTTCTCCAATGCTCTCCGGCAAAATAACTATATCATTTCTAGAAAGAACGAGCTCTTCAATTGCCGTGAGTCGAGTAACTACCTCTGGGAAACTCGTAAAACCATTGTGAGAAAGAGTTAGGATCTTTAGTTTCGTTAAGCGCGAGAGAGAGTCGGGCAATTTCGCAATCGAATTATCGACGGCGAGCAGCATTTCTAACTCCTCAAGCAATGAAATTTCTTGAGAGATCGTCGAAATCTGATTCTGGCCAATACTCAGATACTTTAGATTTGTGAGAGCAAAGAGAGACTCAGGCAATAATGAAATCTCATTACCCGATACATTCAACGCCTGTAAATTTCTTGGTGCAGAAATATTCGACAATTCACGAATTCTATTACCTGAAGCATTTAAGAGATGAAGGTTTTCTATGTCTAATACCTCCCTCGGAATTGCGCTAATTTCGTTATCTGCGAACTCAAGTAAATGCAATGACTTTAATGCTCCTAGCGACTCGGGAATGGTCTCTAAATTATTGCCGGATAAATTCAACTGAAGCAACCCGGCCATCGCACCGATATGCTCCTGCAATTTACTTATTTTATTATTGGACAGCAACAACTTCCAAAGCGAAAGTTTGGTTAAGAAATCGGGAATATCATCTATCTCGTTATTATTGAGCAAAATCGATTTTAACCCAACCATCTCACCAATAACACCAGGCACAGATGCGAACTTATTTTCAGATAAGTTCAGCTCAGTAATCGTTGTCATTCTAGCCAAATCACGCGGCAACTCGGCAAGATTATTTCCAGACAAATCAACTTTCGAAAAAACATCATGCTCGAAGACGAAATCGGGAACATTACTGAGATTTAAATCAGTCAAGTCCAAAGTGGTGGATTTTTGATCCAAGGCCGACTTCAATCTCTGCTCTACTTGGTTTATATTTTCCATATAACTTACTACCGAATTAAAGTATTTATTAACAAAAAAATATTATCAAACCGGACCGATCAGAAACTCTAATTGACGGCACCAACTCCACCGGAAACGCCATCCCTTCCCAACGAGAAACACTCAAATTGCAAAGGTAATCAGGAGTTCTTTTTGTGCAAAGAAAATATAGACTCTAAGAAAAGTAAATCTCATCGAACGCGAGTTTGAATATATCGCCCCCTAAACTTACAAAATTTAACCGAACTTACATGCCGGCGTTAAACGCCGACATAACTATGTAATCCAGTTTCCAATTCGCCGGTTAAGGCAGCAAGACGGATGCCTACAGCGGCAGAACATTAACTTCGCGAATAAAAGCAGAGTGTCAACATTAATAAATTACTTGCATTTTTGAAAAAATGCAACATTTATATGCCACTCTGCAATAGCCAAATAAAAAAAGCGGCCTGATGGCCGCTGTTAAATGACCGCCGGGTTCTCTGCCGGCGAGCTTCAAAAGTAAGTGTTAGAACTGCTCGACGTCCAGCGCCAGCACGCCCGCGCTGCCGTCCACGATCGCGTGACGCAGACCGTCCGCCTGCGACAGGATGTGGTCGGCAAAGAAGCGTGCCGTCGCGATCTTGGCGCGATAGAACGCCGCGTCGCCATCGCCGGCAGCCAGCTTGCTGCGGGCCACGAGGGCCGCGCGCGCCATCTGCCAGCCGCCGAGCACGATGCCGGCCAGCTTCAAGTACACGACGCTGCCCGCGAACACAGCGCGCGGGTCGCCTTTCGTGTTCGCCACGACGTAGTCGACGACGGCTTCCAGCGCCGCGCTGCCCGCCACCAGCTGCGTGCGGATCGCCGCACAATCCGCGTCCTGCGCGTCCGCCAGCTGCGCTTCGGTCGCACGGACTTGCGCAAGAATAGCCTTCGCCACGGCGCCGCCGTCGCGCACCGTCTTGCGGCCCACGAGGTCGTTCGCCTGGATCGCCGTCGTACCTTCGTAGATCGTCAGGATCTTGGCGTCGCGGTAGTGCTGCGCGGCGCCCGTCTCCTCGATGAAGCCCATGCCGCCATGCACCTGCACGCCGTCGCGCGCGACGTTCTCGCTCATCTCCGTCGACCAGCCCTTGATCACCGGCACGAGGTATTCGTACAAAGCGAGGTTGGCCTTGCGCGTTGCCTCGTCCGGATGGCTGTGCGCCAGGTCGGACAGGCCGGCACCGACGTACGCCAGCGCGCGCGCCGCTTCCGTCTGCGCGCGCATCGACATCAGCATGCGGCGCACGTCCGGGTGGTTGATGATGGCCACAGGGCCGCTGGAACCTTCGACGGCGCGCGACTGCACGCGCTCCTTGGCAAACGCGACGGCCTGCTGGTAGGCGCGCTCGGCGAGGCCGATGCCCTGCATGCCGACGCCGAAGCGCGCGGCATTCATCATGATGAACATGTACTCGAGGCCGCGGTTCTCTTCGCCGACCAAGGTGCCGATCGCACCGCCATGGTCGCCGAACTGCAGCACGGCGGTCGGGCTCGCCTTGATCCCCAATTTGTGTTCGATGGAGACGCAGTGCACGTCGTTGCGCTCGCCCAGCGAACCGTCGGCGTTCACGTGGAACTTCGGCACGATGAACAGCGAGATGCCCTTCACACCAGCCGGCGCGTCCGGCGTGCGCGCGAGGACGAGGTGGATGATGTTCTCCGCCATGTCGTGCTCGCCGTACGTGATGAAGATCTTGGTGCCGAAGATCTTGTACGTGCCGTCGCCCTGCGGCACGGCGCGCGTTCGCACGGCGGCGAGGTCGGAGCCGGCTTGCGGCTCCGTCAGGTTCATCGTGCCCGTCCACTTGCCGGAGATCAGCGGCTCGATGAAGCGCGTCTTCTGCTCGTCGGTGCCGGCCGTCAGCAGCGCCTCGATGGCGCCGTCCGTCAGCAGGCCGACGAGTGCGAACGCGATGTTCGACGCATTCAGCATCTCGATGCATGGCGTGGCGACGAGCTTCGGCAAGCCCTGGCCGCCGAATTCGGCCGGGTGTTGCACGCCTTGCCAGCCGGCGTCCGCGAAGCTCTTGAACGCTTCCTTGAAACCTTTCGACGTCGTGACTTGGCCGTCGTGCCAGTAGCTCGGCTCCTTGTCGCCCGGGTGGTTCAGCGGGGCGACGACTTCGCCGCAGAATTTCGCGTTCTCTTCCAGCACGGCCTCGACGGTGTCGGGCGTCGCGTCTTCGCAGCCGGGCAGCTGGTTGATCTCGGACAGATTGGCCAGTTCGTTCATCACGAACAGCATGTCTTTCAGGGGGGCGTTGTAGCTCACCGCGGTCTCCTAGTTTCTCTTTACGTAAACGTCAATCTCAAGTCGCAAAAAAGGCGGGAACCCACAGCCAGCAACGGCAAACGCCGGTAAGACGCTACAGACTCAGGTTCCCGCCTTCGCGAGAGTGGATCAGCCCAGTTCCTTGACCAGGGCCGGGACGACCTCGAACAGGTCACCGACGATGCCGTAGTCGGCCACCGAGAAGATCGGCGCTTCCGGATCCTTGTTGATGGCGACGATGGTCTTCGAGTCCTTCATGCCGGCCAGGTGCTGGATCGCGCCGGAGATACCGACGGCGATGTACAGCTGCGGCGCGACGATCTTGCCCGTCTGGCCGACCTGCCAGTCGTTCGGCACGTAGCCGGCGTCGACCGCGGCGCGCGATGCGCCCATGGCGGCACCCAGCTTGTCGGCCAGCGGTTCCAGGATCTTGAAGTTGTCGCCCGAGCCCATGCCCCGGCCGCCAGAAACAACGACCTTGGCGCCAGTCAGTTCCGGACGGTCCGACTTGGCCACTTCGCGGCCCACGAAAGCCGACTTGCCCGAGTCCGCAACAGCGGCAACCGTCTCGACGGCGGCCGAGCCACCTTCGGCGGCGGCAGCATCGAAGCCGGTGCCGCGCACGGTGATGACCTTCACCTTGTCCGTCGACTGCACGGTGGCGATGGCGTTACCGGCGTAGATCGGGCGCTCGAACGTGTCGGGCGAATCGACCTTGGTGATTTCCGAAATCTGTGCGACGTCCAGCTTGGCGGCGACGCGCGGCAGCACGTTCTTGCCGAAGGCCGAAGCCGGCGCCAGGACGTGCGAGTAGTTACCGGCGACGGCGAGGATCTGCTCGGCGACGTTTTCGGCGAGGCCGTCGGCGAATTGCGCGGCGTCGGCGACCAGCACCTTCGACACACCGGCGACCTTGGCGGCCGCTTCCGCGACGGCGCCGCAACCGCTGCCGGCGACGAGGATGTGGACGTCGCCGCCGCATTGTGCGGCCGCGGTGACGGTGTTCAGGGTGACAGCCTTCAGGTGGGCGTTGTCGTGTTCAGCAATGACGAGTGCGACCATGGTTATTCCTTAATTAGATGACTTTAGCTTCGGTGCGCAGCTTCGCAACCAGGGTCGCCACATCGGGCACCTTGACGCCGGCCGAACGCTTGGCCGGCTCGGCGACCTTGACGGTCTTCAGGCGCGGCGTGACGTCGACACCGAGGTCTTCCGGCTTGACGGTCGTCAGCGGCTTTTTCTTCGCCTTCATGATGTTCGGCAGCGTGACGTAGCGCGGCTCGTTCAGGCGCAGGTCGGTGGTGACGATGGCCGGCAAGGTCAGTTGCACGGTTTCCAGGCCGCCGTCCACTTCGCGGGTCACGGTGACCTTGCCGTCTTCCAGCACGACCTTCGACGCGAACGTCGCTTGCGGCCAGCCCAGCAGCGCGGCCAGCATCTGGCCCGTCTGGTTGGAATCGTCGTCGATCGCCTGCTTGCCCAGGATGATCAGCTGCGGCTGCTCTTCGACGGCCAGCGCTTTCAGCACCTTGGCGACGCCCAGCGGCTCGATCTCCGGACCGGTCTCGACCAGCACGCCGCGGTCGGCGCCGATCGCCATCGCGGTACGCAGGGTTTCCTGGGCCTGCGCCACGCCGCAGGTCACGGCCACGATCTCGGTGACCTTGCCGGCTTCCTTCAGGCGCGTGGCTTCTTCCACCGCGATCTCGTCGAACGGGTTCATCGACATTTTGACGTTGGCGATATCGACGCCGCTGCCGTCGGACTTGACGCGGACCTTGACGTTGTAGTCGACCACGCGTTTGACGGGTACCAGGACTTTCATATTGGGCCTTTGGAAAATGGAGTGAAGACTAAAGACTAAAAATGATCCGAATTATAAAAGCAAATGTCGTTCAGGTCAGAATTAAAGCACGATCGTGCGTTTTTCGGCTAGAGGAAATGCCCTAATCGTAATCTCTTGTGCGTGTTGGGGTTTTCCTGAAGAACAGGCTATGGGTTGCCCGGCGAACCGGGCCATCGGTGGAAAACGGTGTTACTTACGGCGGAGCCAGAACGTGAATTCGCCGTTGATATGGGTGTGTGCCAGCAGGGCATTGCCGGTTTGCTTGGCAAATGCCTGGAAGTCGCGTACCGAACCGGTGTCGGTGGCGACGATGCGCAGTACCTCGCCGCTCGCCAGTTCGGCAAGCGCCTTCTTGGCCTTAAGAATCGGCAAGGGGCAGTTCAAGCCACGCGCATCCAGGTCCTTCTGGACCTCGATGGTGCCGGTGTCGATCATGGTTTCGCTCATCGATTGCCTGCTGGTTGGTAGGGCACGTGACCCCATAGTACTCCAATTACCCCATTATGACGCGCCGCACCAAAATTTGGTATCGGTGTTGCGATGTAACAACGGCAATAACTTGACAGGCAGACAGAGATGCGCGACGCATGACCGGAAGAAAGGGATGACCCGTGGATCGCTTGCCATTGGGCCCAGGACTCGATGCGCCCATGCGTTCAACATGACCTACCGTTGACCCAGCTCAAACTTCGCTCGGTTCGTGCTTTTGTTGAACGCGTGGGCGGAAATCCGCCCACCCTACCGTGGCGCAGGCGCCGCCACAACAATGACGTTGCGGCAGCGCCGTGCCACCAGTTACGCGGACACGCGCTCGCCGACCCAGCCAGCGACGCCGGCCAGCGCCTGCGGCAGCGCGGCAGGATCCGTGCCGCCGGCCTGGGCCATGTCCGGACGGCCACCGCCCTTGCCGCCCACCTGCTTGGCGACGAAGTTGACGAGGTCGCCCGCCTTGACCTTGCCGGTTGCATCCGCCGTCACGCCGGCGATCAGACTGACCTTGCCGTCCGCCACCGACGCCAGCACGATGGCTGCCGTCTTGAGTTTGTCCTTCAGCTTGTCCATCGTCTCGCGCAGGCTCCCCACGTCGGCGCCTTCCATCGTTGCCGCGAGCACCTTGATGCCGTTCACGTCGATGGCCTGCGTCACCAGTTCGTCGCCCTGCCCCGCGGCCAGCTTCGATTTCAGCGCCGCGATTTCCTTCTCGAGGGACTTGACCTGGTCCTGCACTTGCGAGATGCGCGACGGCAGCTCGTCCGGGCTCGTCTTCAGTGCGCCAGCCGCTTCGTTCAGCTTGCGGTTGATAGCCTGCACCAGCGCCAGCGCGCCCTCGCCCGTCACGGCTTCCACGCGGCGGATGCCGGCGGCCACGCCCGATTCGGACACGATCTTGAAGAGGCCGATGTCGCCCGTGCGGGTCACGTGCACGCCGCCGCACAGCTCTTTCGACGAACCGATGTCCAGCACGCGCACCGTGTCGCCGTATTTCTCGCCAAACAGGGCCATCGCGCCATGCTTGATCGCGTCGTCCATCGACATGTGGTGCGCCTGCGTCGCGTGGTTCTGCAGGATCTCGGCGTTGACGATCTGCTCGACCTTGGCGATTTCCTCGGCCGTCAGCGGCGCGTTGTGGCTGAAGTCGAAGCGGGTCTTGTCCGGGTCGACCAGCGAGCCTTTCTGCTGCACGTGGCCGCCCAACACTTCGCGCAGCGCCTTGTGCATCAGGTGCGTGGCCGAGTGGTTGCGGATCGTGCGTGCGCGCTTGACCTCATCGACTTGCGCGTCGACCAGGTCGCCCACTTTCAGCGAGCCCGACTGCAGCACGCCGTGGTGGCCGAACACCTCGGCCTGGATCTTCAGCGTGTCTTCCACTTCGAACACGCCGCCGGCCGATTTCAGCAAGCCCTTGTCGCCCACCTGGCCGCCGGATTCGGCGTAGAACGGCGTGGTGTCCAGCACGACGATGCCGTCCTGGCCGGCCTTGAGTTCCTGCACGGGCGCGCCGCCCGCGTACAGCGCGAGCACGCGGCTGTTGTGCGCGAGGGCGTCGTAGCCGACGAACGTGGTCTTCTCGCCCGAGTATTCGACGTTGGCAGCCATCTTGAACTTGCCGGCCGCGCGGGCGGTTTTCTTCTGCTGCTCCATGGCGGCAGCGAAACCTTCCTCGTCCAGCTTGACGCCGCGCTCGCGGCAGATGTCCGCGGTCAGGTCAAGCGGGAAACCGTACGTGTCGTACAGGGTGAACGCGGTGGCGCCGTCCAGGTTTTTCGGATCCTTCGCGAGCTGCGCTTCCAGGATCTTCATGCCGTGCTCGAGGGTTTCACCGAAGCGCTCTTCCTCGGCCTTCAGGGTCTGCATGACGCGCTGTTTCGCCTCGTGCAGTTCCGGGTAGGCGGCGCCCATCTCGATGTCCAGGTCGTCGACGAGCTTGTAGAAGAACGGCTTCGTCTGACCCAGCTTGTGACCGTGGCGCAGCGCGCGGCGGATGATGCGGCGCAGGACGTAGCCGTGGCCTTCGCTGCTCGGGATGATGCCGTCGACGATCATGAAGCTCGCCGCGCGGATATGGTCGGCGATCACTTTCAGCGAATTGTTCGCGAGGTCCGTCGCGCCCGTTTCGCGTGCGGCGGCCTTGATCAGGTTCTGGAACAGGTCGATCTCGTAGTTCGAGTGCACGTGCTGCAGCACGGCGGCCAGGCGCTCGAGGCCCATGCCCGTGTCGATCGACGGCTTCGGCAGCGGGGTCAGGACGCCCTGTTCATCGCGGTTGAACTGCATGAACACGAGGTTCCAGATCTCGATGAAGCGGTCGCCGTCTTCTTCCTTTGATCCCGGAGGACCGCCCCAGATGTCCGGACCGTGGTCGTAGAAGATTTCCGTGCACGGACCGCACGGGCCCGTGTCGGCCATCTGCCAGAAGTTGTCCGATGCGTAGCGCGCGCCCTTGTTGTCGCCGATGCGGATGATGCGTTCGGTCGGCACACCGATCTCGTTCGCCCAGATGCCGTAGGCTTCGTCGTCTTCGAAGTAGACGGTGATCGTCAGCTTTTCCGCCGGCAGATTGTAGACCTTGGTCAGCAGTTCCCAGGCAAAGTGGATGGCGTCGCGCTTGAAATAGTCGCCGAAGCTGAAGTTGCCCAGCATTTCGAAGAACGTGTGGTGACGCGCGGTGTAGCCGACGTTCTCCAGGTCGTTGTGCTTGCCGCCGGCGCGCACGCAGCGCTGCACGGTGGTGGCGCGCTTGTACGGACGCGTATCCAGGCCCAGGAACACGTCCTTGAACTGCACCATGCCGCTGTTGGTCAACAACATCGTCGGGTCGTTGCCCGGCACGAGCGGGCTGGAGCGGACGATCGTGTGGCCTTTGGACTCAAAGAACTTGAGAAACTTTTCGCGAATTTCGGTGGATTTCATGTCGTAGGGGCGGATTTAGGCAGCTTGCTATATAAAGAAAAACGATTATAGCGTAGGTGTCGGCGGTAAATCGTATCGGCCAAATACGGCATGACAAAAACGACAATGCCGATTCAGCGCAACAGTGCGAGCACGGCCCGAGGCTCTCCGTTGGCCTGGCTCAGCATGGCCGATGCCGCCTGCTGCAGGATCTGGGCGCGCGTCAGCCGGACCGCGGCCCCGGCATAGTCGACGTCCTCGATGCGGCTGCGCGCCGCGTCGAGGCTCGCCGACGCGGTCTGATTGGTGTTGGCCGCCGCGTCCATGCGGTTGCTGTATGCACCCACCTGCACGCGCTGCGCGGTGACGGACGCGAGCGCATCGTCGATGCGCATCAGCGCCACCGAGGGGTTGTGCAGGTCCAGGTCGGCGAGGCCCAGCGCACTCGCGTTCATGGCCGCGAACTCCATGTCGACGAGGTCGCCGGCGCCCGCCCCGACCTGGATCTGCACCCGACGCTTGGGCGCCTCCCCGGCGCCGATGTCCGGATACGTGACCTTGAAGTTGCGCAGCGGCTGGGCCGGCGTGCCGGAGCCGGACGGGGGAACGACGCTCCGCGCGTCGCGCGTCGGGCCGCCGTCCACGTCGAGGCCGCCGATCGCGCCCGTGTCCGCGTTCGTGAGGTTCATGTTCCCGATGAAGTTGGCGCCATTCGCTGCGAAATCCGCCATGAAATCGGCGGTGTCCTGGTACTTCCCGCCCGTGACGGCGTTCAGCGCCGTATCCAGATTCGCGGCCTGGTGGGCATGCAGGTACGTCATGAGGCCCTTCATGCCGCCGTCGACGCCCATCGCCTTCAGCTGGCCGTGCAGGTAGCGCGACGCGACGTAGCCGCCCTCGTAGCTGAACCCGCCGCCCGTGATCGTGTCGACGATGCCCTGCGCCGTCTGGCCGCCCGCGAGCGCACCGGCCACGCGCTCGTCCGCGCCATGGATCAGCTCGGCAGTGCCTTCGATGAACCATTGGGGGAAACTGAAACTGGTCGAACGCAGCATGATCGCGTGCACCATCTCGTGCGCGATGACACGGTCGTCGAAGACGGGTCCGGCACCGCCGTCCGGCGTGCTGATATTGCTGAAATCGGCCATGTCGACGTTCAGCGTGATGTCGCTGCCGGGCGCCGTCGACCCCGTGACGGACGCGAGCACGCCGCTCTGGCCGTCCGTCGTATTGAGGTTGATCTTCAAGGTCACGCCGTCGCCCTGCAGGCCGTAGTACTGCTGGACCATGTCCTCGGCAGCGCTGAGCCAGCCGGCCCTGAGACTGTCCAGCACGGCACGCTTTTTCTCGTCCACGTTGCTGCTCCCGGACTCCTGCGAAAAGATGGCCTGGCGGTTGAACGAGGCGCCGTTGCCCGTCGACGTGATCTGGGACAGGATCTGGTTCGCTTCCGCCTGCAGCGTATTGCGGTCGCTGGTCGTGTACGACCCGTTGCCGGACGCCACCGCCAGGTCGCGCAGGCGCTGCAGGCCGTCGTTGATGTTCGACAGCGCGCTGTCCGCCACCTGCAGCATCGACGTCGTGTCGGTGATGCTGCGCATGGCCTCGCGCATCCCCGTCACCTGCGACTTCATGCGACTTGTGATGGCCTGGCCGGCCGGATCGTCGGCGGCGCTCGCGATGCCGACGCCCGAACTGAGGCGCGAGACGAGGCGCGTCACCTCGCTCGTGTGCTCCGCCAGCTGGCGCTGGGCGTTCAGGGACAGGAAATTATTGTTGATCGACAGTGACATAAGGGCCGTAACCGGGAGCCGAATGTCATTAACGACAACACGTTACAATTCTTGAGCTCGAAATTTGGTTTTTTAGCAAAAGTCCGGCGGGATGAGGTCGATCCGGTCCGTGCACAACCCGTCCACGCCCCAGCCGAACAACTCGCGCGCCCGCGCCGGCGCGTTGACGGTGTAGCAGAACAGGCCGAAGCCGGCGGCTTTCACCTGCGCAGCCGCGGCCGCTGTCAGCCGCTTGTGGTCCGTGTGGATGGCGACGGCGTCCAGCGCCCGCGCGCGGCGCTCCCAGTCCGCTGGAATCGACGAGGTCAGCCAGGCACGCGGCACGGCCGGTGCGGCGTCCCTGGCCGCCTGCAGCGCCGCCTCGCTGAACGAGGACAGCAGCGGCACCCTCTCGACCCGGCCCGCGCCGATCTCGTCGGCGAACATCGCCGCCGCCAGCCGCGCGACGACGGTCCCCGTCTGCACGTCATGGCCGGGCACGGGCTTGATCTCGATGTTCATCCACACGCCGTGCGCCTTGCAGTACTGCGCGAATTCGACGAACAGCGGCACCCGCTCGCCCGCGTAGTCGGGTCCGAACCAGGAACCGGCATCGCGCGCGGCGAGGTCGAGCGCATCGATGTCCGCCACCGATCCGCGCCCGGCCACCGTGCGGCCCAGTGTCGGGTCATGCAGGACGACGGGCACGCCGTCGCGCGCCAGCATGACGTCGAATTCGATGGCGCGGAATCCCGCTTCCATGCCGCGCCGCACGCCGGCCAGCGTGTTTTCCGGCGCCAGCGTGCCGCCGCCGCGGTGCGCCAGGATCCTGGGATAAGGCCACATGGTGTCTCCTCGTGAAAGTGATCAGACCGCGGCAGGCGCCAGCGCACGGGCCAGCCAGCAGAGCCCGGCGAGATTGACGCCGACCGTGAGCCAGAACCAGTGCCGGAACGGCCTCTTGACGGTCTTGTGGCGCAGCCATTGTTGCGCCAGCAAAGCGCCCGGCCAGCCGCCCGCGAGCCCCAGCAGCAGCAAGTGGCGTTCGGGCGTGCGCCGGTCGCCGCGCCGCGCGGCCGCCTTGTCGAGCGCGTACAGCGCGAAACAGGCGACGCTGGCCAGCGCGTACGCGCACCCCACGGCAGACGGCAGGCCCAGCGCCAGCGCGGCGTAGGCATACAGGGCAATGAACAGCAACAGTGGTAGGTAGACCATGACGCCAGCTTACGCGCCGGCGCGAGGAGTGTCCACTTGGCAAGTAGCCCGGCCGGACGGCCCGCCGCTTGTTGTATTTTCGCCGGCTGCGCGACAAATCCATTGTGCGGTGCAACGGTCATCTCTACCATAATAATTACCACAGCGCAATAACAATGTACAGCAATCAATATTTCGTACTGCGTTGATCCCGCCTGAGGAAACGAGACCGTCGGGAAGGAAGTCACCATGTTCATCAAAGCCAGTATCTGCCGGGGCGCCGTCGCGCTGCTGGCAGTCGTCGCGATCATGCCCGCCCGGGCGGACATCGCGATCATCGTCAATCCCAATAATCCGGTCGCCCATATGCCGAACAGCCAGGTCGCGCAATTCTTCGTCGGTGGATCGACAGGCATGACGCCGGTCGAATACACGGACGGCTCGCCGATCCGCAACGAATTCTGCAAGAAAGTGCTGGAGAGGACCCCTGCCCAAGTCAGGGCCATGTGGTCGCGCATCATCTTTTCTTCAGGGGGCAAAGCCCCGCAGGAAATGAAGTCGGCCGCCGACGTCAAGAAAATCGTAAGCCAGACGCCGAACGCCATCGGTTACATCGACAAATCGGAAGTCGATGACAGCGTCAAAGTGGTCGACGTAGTCCAGTGACCGTCATCGAGGAGAATGTCATGAAAAAAACCCTGATCGCGCTTGCGCTCATGCCCGCATTGGCACAGGCCATCGACCTGGATGCGAGCGGTTCGCTGAAGCTGACCGGCTTCTACAACATCACGGCCGCCAAGGTATTGAGCGGCTCCGCCCAAGACAGTTCCGCGCCGTGGACTTACCAGCAGTGGAATTGCCCGTGCAGCATGCAGGGCTGGGAATACGCCAGCGTGTACGAGAAATCGAAAGGCTGGCAAGTCGACCGCGAAAGCCTGCTCGGCGTGCAATTGCGCAAGGACTTCACGCCGACCTTGTCCGGCACCGTGCAACTGGTCGCCCGCGCGTACAACCCGAACGCCGGCTCGCGTCCGACCGTCGACTGGGCCTACGTCACGTGGAAGCCGGCGCAGGATTCGGCCTGGACCTTCCAGGGCGGCCGCCAGCGCATCCCCCTGTACTACTACAGCGACTACCTGTACATCGGCTACGCATATCCGTGGGTGCGCCCGGCGCCGGACGTGTACGGCTGGCCGATCTATGCGTACGACGGCGTCAACGCCACGTACCGCACCCAGCTGGGCCAGACCGACTGGGCGCTGACGGCGCATGCGTGGACGGGCGGCTTCACGCAGAAGAACGACGCGTACGACACCCGCATCTACTACACGACGCCGACCAATGAGTCGTGGAAGAAGATTCTCGGCAGCTATGTCGCTCTGAACAACGGCATCGTCGACGTCCGCGTCATGATGATGCGTCACAACGACTCCGTGTGGCAGGACCAGGGCGGCGTGCGCACCGACATCTATTCGGACCAGCCCACGCGCATCATGGGCCTGTCCGCCAACCTCGACTACAAGAACTGGCTCGTGAAGAGCGAGTTGGACCGCTTCGAGCAGATCGATGCCGGCAAGGGCATCAACAACGTGTACAAGTACGCACTGCTCGGCGTCGGCCACGCCTTCGGCGACTGGACGCCGATGTACACGTTCTCCCGCTACCGCACGGTGGCCGAGCCGATCGAGGGCCGCAACACGCAGTACGTGTCGCTGCGCTGGGACTTCAGGAAGGACATGGCGTTGAAGGCACAGTACGACGTGTCGCAAGACCATTCGCACTACGCCTACAAGTTCTTGGGCGACTCCAAGCTGATGTCGGTCTCGCTGCAGGGCGTGTTCTGATCCTGCCCGTCCGGCCCGCCGCGCTGCGGGCCGGACGCTCTTTCTCTCTCGTTCTCCCGGTCCGTTAGCGAACGTACGGAGCAATCCCGTGCGAAGGCCTACGCTTGCCCTTCTACGTCTCGACGCGGGAGAACATCATGAGTTTCAATCTGGGCAATCTAGGCAATCTGGGCAACGTGTTGCAGCAATACCTGGGCGGAGCGAATCCGAACGTCGACGCGGCGCAGGCCGAGAACGATTTCGACCAGGTCGCACAGACCGTGCCGCGCGCCACCGTCGCGCAAGGCGTCACGCAGGCGCTGCGCTCGGAGCAGACGCCGCCGTTCGCGCAGATGGTCAGCCATCTGTTCAGCAACAGCAATCCCGACCAGCGCGCCGGCATGCTGAACCAGTTGCTGTCCAATATCGGCCCGTCCGTGCTGTCGTCCGTGGCAGGCGGCGCGCTCGGCAACCTGATGGGCGCCGAGCAGGCCCGCGTGACGCCGGAACAGGCGAACCAGGTGTCGCCGGACCAGGTGCAGGAACTGGCCGCCAAGGCCGAACAGCAGAACCCCGGCGTCGTCGAACGCATGGGCGACTTCTATGCCGAACACCCGACCCTCGTCAAAGCCATCGGCGGCGCCGCGCTGGCGATCGCGCTGGGCCACATGGCGCAGGGCATGCAGCGCCATTGAGCGCTTCCGTCAATCACCGAAAGGAATCGACATGGGTATCCTGAGCAATATCTTCCACAAGATCTTCCCGTCCTCGCAAGGGGCCGCGCAAAACAGCAGCCAGGCGGCCCCGGGCGCCCAGCAACGGGCACCGCAGCCGGCGCCGGCGCCCGCTTCGCAGCCCGCTTCACAGCCCGCCGCGCAGCAACCGCAAGCCGCGCCTGCGGCCGCACCGATGCAGCAGGTCGACGTGGAAGCCGTCCTGAACGGCATGCAACAGCAATCCGGCCAACAACTGAACTGGCGCACGTCGATCGTCGACCTGCTGAAGCTGCTCGGCCTCGATTCCAGCCTGCAGGCGCGCAAGGACCTGGCCGCCGAGCTGCACTACACGGGCGACACGAACGACTCGGCCAGCATGAACATCTGGCTGCACCGCCAGGTCATGAACAAGCTCGCCGAAAACGGCGGCAAGGTGCCGGCCGACCTGAAGGACTAGTCCGCCAGGCTGACGTTGGCCCGCGTCCCGCACGAGAAGCAATAGCGCGTGAACGCGTTCTTGCGCGTGTTGCACGCGGGGCAGCGGTCGAACAGGCCGATGCCGCAGTGCGGGCAATGGGCCAGCTGCTCGTCCTTGTAGTTGGTGGCGCGCTCGCACGACGGGCACACACCCTTGCCGATGCGCTCCATCACCACGTCGTAGCGCATCGTCGTGCGGCGCTCGGCGTCGGGCAGCGCTTCCGCCTCTTTCTGGCGCGCCAGCCACGCGTGCAGCCAGCGGATCGCGTAACGGCCCACGATGACCGTCACGACGATGCCCACGCCGTACCGCACATAGCCCCCGTAGCTGGGCAGGTAGGGTACCAGCTCGACGAAGAACGCGAACAGCGCGAAGAAGATGAAACCCCACGTGAACGGCCAGTACGTGCCGTTGCGCTTGTACTTGAACAGCACGCCCGCCACCAGCAGCAGCGGCCAGGTGACGCCGAGCCGGATCAGGAACACCTTGCGCGCGGCCCGTCGCTCGGCATCGAGCGCGGCCTGGCGTGCCGGCTGCAGCAGTGCCTCGTACGCGGCGTCGGCCTTTTCCTGTGCCTGCTTCGCGTCGAGCGCGACCTGTTCCTGCACTTCGACCGCCGCGAGCGCCGTGCGTTCCGCCGCCACGAGCTTGTCGAGCTCGCGATTGCGCGCGATCAGCTCTGCGTCCTGGTCCGGCCGCGCCGTCGCGTGCCGCGTCGCGATCCAGTTGTCGAACGCCTCGCGCGCGCTCTTCGTGTTGGCCTGCGCCACGCGGTGCTTCTGCTGCGCCTGTTCGAGCGCCGTCTCGGCCTCCGCGCTGGCCTTTTGCGCGTCGCGCGACGCGGCCTGCAGCGGCCCGGCCTTGGCGGGATCGAGGAAGTGCTCGGCGGCCGGTACCGGCGCGAGATAGATGATGTTGTCGACGACCTGGTTGCCCAGGCCGATCAGGAATCCGGCAAACACGAACGCGACGAGCCACAACGCCCGGCGCATCCATTGTTCGGTCCAACGCAAACCCTTGCCCATGAACGGCTCCTCCATCGATGGCGAAAGCGGCAGCTTGCCATCAATACACGAGCCGGGCCAGAAGAAATCGCAAGGCGGGTGCCTTGCGCTACCTCACGTGGCGTATCTCGCTACCCGATGCAGATCAAAAGTACGACAGGCCGAGGGCGCGGCGCACTTCGTCCGTCGTGCGGGCCGCCACTTCGCGGGCCTTCATCGTGCCTTCCTTGAGGATCTGCATGACTTGCCCCTTGTCCTTGGCCAATTCCTCGCGGCGGGCGCGGATCGGCGCGAGCATGTCCTGCAGGATGCCTTCGAGGCGCTTCTTGACGACGGAGTCGCCCAGCCCGCCGCGCACGTAATGCGCCTTCATCTCGGCGAGGCCGGCCTTGTCCGTGTCGAACGCGTCCAGGTACAGGAACGCGACGTTGCCTTCCAGGTGGCCGGGGTCCGACACCTTCAGGTGCAGCGGGTCCGTGTAGACCATCTTGACCGCGGCGCGGATCTCGTCCGCGGACGCGCCCAGGTTGATCGTGTTGCCCAGCGACTTGCTCATCTTGGCCTTGCCGTCGATGCCCGGCAGGCGGCCCACTTCCGGCACGATGGCCTTGCACTCGACGAGGATGTCGCGGCCGGCATTGCGGTTGAACTTGCGCACGATCTCGTTGCACTGCTCGATCATCGGGATCTGGTCTTCGCCGACCGGCACGATGGTCGCCTTGAAAGCGCTGATGTCGGCGGCCTGGCTGGCGGGATACGTGAGGAAGCCGGCGGGGATGTCGCGCTCGAAGCCGCGCATGATGATTTCCTGCTTGACGGTCGGGTTGCGCTCGAGGCGGGCGACGGTCACGAGGTTCAGGTAGTAGAACGTCAGCTCGGCCAGTTCCGGAATCTGCGACTGGATCAGGATCGTCGACTTGGCCGGGTCGATCCCTACGGCAAGGTAATCGAGCGCCACCTCGATCACGTTCCGGTGTACCTTACCAATATCATCCATATTGTCCGTGAGCGCCTGGGCGTCCGCGAGCATGATGAACTGGCGATACTCGTCCTGGTAAGTGACGCGATTGCGCAGGCTGCCGACGAAGTGGCCGAGGTGGAGCGGCCCGGTGGGACGGTCGCCGGTCAGGATGATGGGCGTGGTAGCGGTAGGGGTTTGCAGACTCATCGAGTTTTCCTTGGGTATTTAACCGCCCTTGCCTCGATCCTGCCGCGCCAACAAAAACGCCACCTTGGAATCGAGGCGGCGTTCGGAGTACCAATCCAATTCACTGGCCGCGCGCAATCAGCGGCGCCACCAGGTGAGAACAGGATGTGGATACGAAAAATTCATGGATGGCATGGTTGCAGGTTGACGCGCCGCTGTCAACCGCCACCGCTCGAAAGCCAAACGCTTCCCCGACTTTTTTGCCAGTTCGGAGCCATGCTGGATTTTTTGTTGTCATAAAACTAACTTGTGGTGATTTATGAATTCTACGAAGAGCACGAACAGCCACGCCCGCCCCCTGGAGTTATGGGGCGGCCTCGAATGCACCGTCAACCGCGTCCGCGACGATTATTACCACCAGCTCGACCGTAACGGCCACGCCAACCGGGCCGACGACATCGACCGCTTTGCCTCCCTCGGCATCCGCGCCATCCGCTATCCCGTGCTGTGGGAACGCACGGCACCGGACGGCGTCGCCGCCGCCGACTGGACCTGGGCCGACGCGCGCCTCAACGCCCTGCGCGCGCACGGCATCACGCCGATCGCCGGGCTGATCCACCACGGCAGCGGTCCGCGCCACACGAGCCTCGTCGACCCCGCATTCGCCGACCAGCTGGCCGAGTACGCCGGCGCCGTGGCCGCGCGCTACCCGTGGATCGAGTACTACACGCCCGTCAACGAACCCTGCACGACGGCACGCTTCGCCGGCCTGTACGGCGTGTGGTATCCGCACGGCCGCGACGACCGCACGTTCGTGCAAGCCCTGCTGAACCAGTGCCGCGCCGTCGTGCTCGCGATGCGCGCGATCCGCGCCGTCAATCCGCACGCGAAACTCGTGCAGACCGACGACCTCGGCAAGACGTACAGCACACCCGAGATGGCCAAGGTGGCCGAGTTCTACAACGAGCGCCGCTGGCTCGCGTGGGACCTGTTGTGCGGCATGGTCGGGCCCGAACATCCGCTGTGGACATACCTGACGAAGACGGGGATCGCAGAAGAAGAATTCCTGTGGTTCCGCGCCAATCCCTGCCCGCCGGACGTCATCGGCGTCAATTACTACGTCACGAGCGAGCGCTGGCTCGATCACCGGCCCGACCGCTATCCGCCGCACCACCGCGGCATGGCCGACGGCATCCCGTGCGCCGACATCGAGGCGTCGCGCGCGCTCGCGACGCCGACTGCCGGCATCGCCCCGCTGCTGCACGAAATCTGGGACCGGTACCACATTCCGCTCGCCGTCACGGAAGCCCACATCGACGCGAACCGCGAAGACCAGCTGCGCTGGCTGCTGGAAATCTGGGAAGCGGCGAAGGAAGTGCGGGCGACGGGTGTCGACCTGCGCGCCGTGACCGTGTGGTCGCTGCTCGGTTCGTTCGACTGGAACAGCCTCGTCACGCAGAACCGCGGCTATTACGAGCCCGGCCCGTTCGACGTGCGCGCGCCCGAGCCGCGCGCGACGGCGGTCGCGCGCATGATGCGCGAGCTGTCGTCCGGCACGCCGCTGTCGCATCCCGTGCTGCGCGGCCAGGGCTGGTGGCGCAGGCCGGGCCGCTGGCTGTGCCAGCCTGTCGCCACGCCGGATGCGCTGACGTCGATCACCGCGGACGGCCACACGCTCGTCGGCAAGGACCCGGCCCCGATCCTCATCACGGGCGCGACGGGCACGCTGGGCCGCGCGTTCGCCCGCATCTGCCGCAAGCGCAACCTCGCCTTCCGCCTGCTGTCGCGCCAGGACATGGACATCACGGACCCGGCGTCCGTCGAACGCGCGCTGGACAAGTTCCGGCCATGGGCCGTCGTCAACACGGCGGGCTACGTGCGCGTGGACGATGCCGAACGCGATGCCGAACGCTGCTTCCGCGAGAACGCGATCGGCCCCGCGATCCTCGCGGCAGCGTGCGCGCGCCACGGCGTGCACCTGACGACGTTCTCCAGCGACCTCGTATTCGACGGTGCCCTCGACCGGCCTTACGTCGAGAGCGACACGGTCGCACCCCTGAACGTCTACGGCCGCAGCAAGGCGGAGGCCGAGCTGCGCGTGCAGGACAAGCATCCGGGCGCCCTCGTCGTGCGCACGAGCGCGTTCTTCGGCCCGTGGGACAAGTACAACTTCGTGACTCTGGCGCTGCAGGCGCTGGAACGGGGCGAGCCGTTCCGCGCCGCGCGCGACATGGCCGTGTCGCCGACGTACGTGCCCGACCTCGTGCACGCGTGCCTCGACCTCGCGATCGACGGCGAATCGGGCGTCTGGCACCTCGCGAACGTCGGCACGCTGACGTGGGCGGAACTGGCGGAACGCGCGGCTGCGCAGGCTGGCGTCGACGCCAGCCGGCTCGAAGCGATTCCCGGGGACGCCTGCGGCTTCACGGCGGCCCGGCCCCGCTGCACGGGGTTGCATAGCGAACGGGGCATCCTGTTGCCGGGGCTCGACCATGCGCTTGCGCGCTACCTGGAGCTGCGCAACGAGGTCGACCAGGAGATGGAGGAGCTCATTCTGATGGCGGAGAGCCGGCAGGCGTAGGCGCCAACGGCCGCCGGCACGTTCGCCGTATCGACAGCGTCGCGTATCACCGCGTGGGCACGGGGTGCCCACCCTACGATAATGTCGATGCCGTAGGGTGGGCTCCCCGAGCCCACCAAGCGTAAGCGGCTCGCGAACGTCTACAATTGGCCGTTCGTCATCCACCGAGGCCATCCCGTGCAAGAGAAACACGCCTTCCCCTTCCTGCGCGAAGTCCTGCTGTTCCTTGCCCTTGCCGGCATCCTGATCCCCCTGCTGCAGCGCCTGCGCATCAACCAGGTGCTGGGCTTCCTCGCCGTCGGCGCCCTGCTCGGTCCGTTCGGTCTCGGCCGCATGGCGCAGGACGTGGCGCCGCTGGGCCTGTTCACGTTCCCGAACAACGACAACGTCGCGATGCTCGCGGAGCTGGGCGTGCTGTTCCTGATGTTCATGATCGGCCTGGAGCTCTCCGCCGCCCGGCTGTGGGCCATGCGCCGTTGGGTGTTCGGCACGGGAAGCGCGCAGGTGCTGCTGTGCACCGCGCTGATCGGCGGCGCGGCGTATGTGCTCGTCGACGGGCGCCTCGACGCCGCACTCGTGCTGGGCCTCGTGCTGTCGCTGTCGTCGACGGCCGTCGTGATGCAGCTGCTGGCCGAGAGCCAGCGCACGGCGAGCCCGCTCGGCCAGGCCGCATTCTCCGTGCTGATGCTGCAGGACCTCGCCGTCGTGCCGATCCTGATCCTCGTCGAGGCGTTGAGCAAGCACGGCGCCGGGGCCGACACGAACGTGGCCGTCGTCGCCCTGCTCGCAATGGTGAAGGCTGCGATCGCCATCGCCCTCATCTACCTCGTCGGCGGCAAGGTCGTGCACCCGCTGTTCCGCGCGTTCGCACGCCATCGCCAGCCGGACGTGTTCATGGCCTTGATCCTGCTGTCGACGTTCGGCATCGCGGCCCTGTCGGCATGGGCCGGCCTGTCGATGGCGCTGGGCGCGCTGATCGCAGGCCTGCTGCTCGCGGAGACGGAATTCAAGCACGAAGTCGAGCTGATGGTCGAACCGTTCAAGGGCCTGCTCATGGGGCTGTTCTTCATGACGGTCGGCATGGGCATGGACGCGCTGCAGATCGTGCACGCGCCGCTGTGGCTCGCCTGCGCCGTGTTCGGGCTCGTGGCGCTCAAGGGCCTCGTCATCGCGCCGCTGCTGCGCCTGTCCGGCCTGCCGTGGGGCCGCGCGATCGAAGGCGGCCTGCTGCTGGGCCAGGGCGGCGAATTCGCGTTCATCGTCATCGGCTACGCGGTCGCATCGAAGCTGCTGGACGGCGCCCTCGGCGCGCGCGTGATGCTCGCCGTCGGCCTGTCGCTGTTCATCACGCCGCTGCTCGCGCGCCTCGGGCACTCGATCGGCGATCGATGGGTTGAACACGCGCGTGCCGAGGAGGCGCGGCATGACGAGGGCGCACTGGACGAAGCGCGCGGCCGCGTGATCATCGCCGGCTTCGGGCGCGTCGGTCAGCAGCTGGCCAAGCTGCTGACGGCGCAGAACATCCCGTACGTCGCGTTCGAGAACGACGCGAAGCTCGTGTCACAGCTGCACGCGGACGGGGTGCCCGTCTACTTCGGCAACGCGTCGCGGTCCGAACTGCTACGGCGCGTGCATGCGGCGGACGCACCCGCGATCGTGCTGACGATGGACCATCCGACGTCGGCGCTGCAGGCCGTGCGCGGCATCCGGCGCGAGTTCCCGCGCGTGCGCCTGTACGCGCGCTCGCGCGACGAGAAGCATGCGCGCGCCCTCAAGAAGGCCGGCGCCGACGTCGTCGTACCGGAAACGCTGGAGGCGAGCCTGCAGCTGTCGGCGTTCGTGCTCGAAGGGATGGGCCTCGACGAGCGCATCGTCGACGACATCGTCGACCGCGAACGCGACCAGTTCGCGGCCGCCCTCGACGACACGCCGGGCCACGTATAATCCGCGCCGAGAACAACTCATCGATCGGAGACAAGATGGCATTCCATCCGAACGGACCCCACGAAGGTCCGGACCATCGCCTGCACGGCGCGCTGAGCCACATCCGCGTGCTCGACCTGTCGCGCGTGCTGGCCGGGCCGTGGTGCTCGCAAAACCTCGCCGACCTCGGCGCCGACGTCATCAAGATCGAGCGCCCCGGCGCCGGCGACGACACGCGCGCATGGGGCCCGCCGTACGCGCCCGACGCCGCCGGCCGGCCGACGCCGGAAGCGGCGTACTACCTGTCCGCGAACCGCGGCAAGCGTTCGGTGACGGTCGATATCGCCAGCGAACAAGGCCAGGCGCTGCTGCGCGAACTGGTGCGCCAGTGCGACGTCGTGATCGAGAATTTCAAGGTCGGCCACCTCAAGCGCTACGGCCTCGACTACGACACGCTGAAGGCGATCAAGCCCGACCTCGTGTACTGCTCCATCACGGGCTTCGGCCAGGACGGCCCGTACGCGCACCGCGCCGGCTACGACTTCCTGATCCAGGGCATGGGCGGGCTGATGTCCGTGACGGGCGAGCGCGATGACCTGCCCGGCGGCGGTCCGCAAAAAGTGGGTGTGGCGCTGACGGACCTGATGACCGGGATGTACGCGACCGTCGCCGTGCTCGCCGCGCTCACGCACCGCGACCGCACGGGCGAAGGCCAGCACATCGACATGGCCCTGCTCGACACGCAGGTCGCGATGCTGGCGAACGTCGGCAGCAATTACCTGAACAGCGGCAAGCGCCCCAAGCGCTGGGGCAATGCGCACGCGAACATCGTGCCGTACCAGACGTTCGCCTGCAGCGACGGTCACATCATCGTCGCCGCGGGCAACGACGGCCAGTACCAGAAATTCGTCGAAGCGGGCGGCCGGCCGGACCTGGCACGCGACGCGCGCTTCGCCACCAACCCGCTGCGCGTGCAAAACCGCGACGTGCTCGTGCCGCTGCTGGCCGACATGGTCCGCGAGCGTCCGCGCGACGAATGGATCGCGATGCTGGAAGCGGTGGGCGTTCCCTGCGGCCCCATCAACGACCTGGACGAGGTGTTCGCGAACGAGCAGGTGCGCGCGCGCGGCATGGAAATCGCGCTGCCGCATCCGACGGCCGGCGCCGTGAAACTCGTGCGCAGCCCCATGCGCATGTCGGCGACACCCGCCACGAGCGACAGGGCACCGCCGCTGCTGGGCGAGCACACGGACGACGTCCTGCGCGCCGTGCTGGGCAAGTCGGACGCGGAGATCGCTGCGCTGCGCGCGGGCGGCGTCGTCTAGCACTGTCTTAATCACCGCTGCACGCCGCCGGCCTCCCGTGCCGCGCGGCGCATAGTCCGGTCACCCATCTCTGCATGCCCCGCCCACGTCAAGTACGGCCCCTCCATTGCTATTCTTTCATCATCAAATTTTGATGAAGATCGCATCAAAAAAATACTTGAATCCTGCGCGACACCGTCTATAGTGAAGTCGTACGAGCGATCGTGCCACTGACAGCGACGGTGCTGGCAGTGAAATCGAAAGGATCAAGTATGGGAAAACTAACGCTGCTGACTTCGGCGTCAAGCCGAATATGAACCAGGAATGACCTCTGCTGCTGCGACATGTACTCCATGTCGATTGCCTTGCAACAGCCCTTTACCTTGGCAGTGCGTTTGAGTCGTATTAACGCGTGTGCTCCAGAAGCTGTTGAATGTTGCAGGCAAATGAACAGGTAAAGTGGCAAAGCTTCTGGCGTGCCCCATCCCTACGCAAAGGGCTGCCATGAAGAAGAAGTACGAAGTGAAGGCTGGTGACGACTTTGACGTGATCAACGTTACCGTAAAAGGTAAGACCGAAGGCGTTGTCGTTACCGTGAACGTCAACAAGTCTTCTGAGAAGAAGGGAGAGCCCGCACGTTGGGACTGGAAAGTTGTAGCCGTCATGGCTGCGGCCGTACTGGTTTTCTCCTCAGGGGCATACGCTGCAATCTCCAAGGATTACACCATCTTCGAACAAGTGATGGATGTGGTTTCAAAAGGATTGGAGCATGCATTCGAGAAAAGTAATGCTGCCGAAAAAGCCGACAAAAACGACACGGGTACAGCTTGAATTACCGGAACGTTCGTATGAACGCCTCAACTCCTTGAAGGAGAAAACCGAGGCCGCTTCCTACGCGGAAGTGCTGAAGAACGCCCTGCGGTTGTACGAAAGCCTGATAAGCCAGGTCGATGCCGGAAAGCGCCTTTATCTGAAGGATGCCGACGGCAATCTGATCGAATACGAAGTCTTTGTTTGAGTTGCTCTACCCCACCGGAAGCGGTAGAGCAACTCCTTGCCAACTTACATTGCTGCGTTGACAACAAACGTCGGCGCATGGATCATGGCGCGTGCATTCATTTTGAGACCGCGCCATGATCCCTGCCCGCATCCTGCCCCTGCTCGTCCTCGCCGCATCCGCCTGTCCACCCGCATTCGCGGAAGAGGCACCCGCCTGGATCGGCGCGCCGGATTGCCGCCTCGCACCCCTCGACCCCGCGCCCGCGCAAGCGCCGTCCTGGAGCGGCGGTTGCAAGGACGGGTTCGCTGACGGCAAGGGCACGGTGGAATGGCAAAGTGCCTCCGGCAAGCGCTACCGCCTGGAAGCGGTATTCGTCGCGGGACAGGTGCAGGGCGAAGGTAAGTTGCGCTATCCGGACGGCACGCAGTACATCGGCACGCTCAGGAACGGTAAGCCGGATGGGCGCGGCTACCTCCGGTACGCGGACGGCGCGCAGTACGAAGGCGACGTTCGAATGGGCGAACTCACCGGCACAGCCGAAATGTTGTACCCCAACGGCGACGATTACAAAGGCGGGTTCAAGAACGGCAGCCGTGACGGCGTCGGTGTCATGACGTGGGTCCTCGGCGGCCGCTACGAAGGCGGCTGGAAGGACGATGAGCCGCATGGTCCGGGTAAGATCGTCTACGCGGGCGGAACAGGACGCGAAGTCGCCGTCCAGGATGGGCGCGACCCGGCGCGGCAGCCGAGCGCTACATCCGGTAAAAAGTACACGGTCAAGCGAGATACGCCGCATCTCGGATCGACAGTCCGGCCCGACATCGCGAGCAATATCCCCGTGCCTCCCAGTCTGGGCTTCAACGAGTTGTCGCCGGAGCAGCAGCAGGCCATCGCCAACTGGTATCCCGCACTCGCGCCAGGTGACGAGCCACCCTATCCGGTGAAGGGTCCCGCTGAATTCCTCAAGGCGATGTCGCACGTCGTCGGCCAGACGGAGCGGGAAGGATCGATCACCGTGTACGTGCTAGTGGGTAAAGACGGCAAGGTGCGCAGTGTCACCGCCATCGGCCTGGACGATGCCGAAGTGCGCAAATTCATCGCCACCGCAGCCGGACTAGTCCAGTACAAACCCGCCACCTGCTCCGGACAGCCGTGTGAGATGGTCTACCCGTATTGGCTCAATCTGTCGCTGACACTCTGACCGCCACGGCCCGCGCCGCGGCGGCCCCGCACATCAGTGCAGCTTGTGCTTCAGGTCCGACAATTCCGCGTGCACGCGGGTGACGGCGGCTTCCAGGTGAGCCGGCATCGTCGGCAGCGAGCGGCTGATGCGCTTGGCTTCGTCGCCCATGTCTTCCAGGTTGTCCACGCATTGCTGGATGCGCTGCTGGTCATTCGACTGCATGACGCTCTGCGCCTGCTTGGCTTCGCGCGACAGCTTGTCGATCACATTGCGGATTTCGTCGGGTGCGTCGCCGGCCTGCTTGCAAGCCTGCTCGGCTTCCTGGATGGTTTGCTGAATATGAGTGAATCGCTGCTGGATTTCGTTTGCTTGCAACATGACGTACTCCTTGCATTGATGGCTCGTGTCCGCATCCGGCTGGAGATGCGGGGCTGGAGCGTCATGGTAGTCCTGTTGGGAATCGGGGGGCGCACGAACCGTATTGAAGAGCTCCGCGCCCCGCGCCGGAATTACCGGATTTGACGACGCAGATTACGGATACTCGGCGTCCAGTTCGGAACCCGCGTAATTCTCGAGCTCCACGAACAATTCCTTCAGCGGCACCTTGGCCGCGATGTTCTGCAGCAGCAGGCTGTGGCGGTAGCTGTCGATGCGGTCGGCGACGATGGCGCGGTGCGGTGCCGGGATGTGTTCCAGCAGCGCGGCCCAGCCGGCCTCGAAGTCGGGCTTGCCCTTGCGGACGGCCTGCACGAAGCGCTCGAATTCCTTCTGCCCCGTGCGCGCGACGATGCGCCCGCTGCCCTCGATGCCGAAGACGATCGCGAGGGCGATGACGCCTTCCGCGTTCAGGTCCGGATCCTTGACGGGGCCTTCCCAGTGATGCCGGCGCAGCCACTGCGCCGCGCGCACGACGGCCTGCACGTCCTGGCGCTGCTTCAACTGGCCCAGGTAACGCTCGTAGCCGGACCACGTCTCGCCCGGATCGGCCGTGCAGATATCGACGAACAATTCCTTCAAGCGACGCTGGGCATACACGGGGTCGTTGTCGAATTCGCCGACCAGCGTGTCTTCGGGCAGCGCCGCCAGTTCGCGGATCAGGCGGAAGCCCTGCTGGAACACGAATTCCGCACCCTCGTCCAGCAGCACGTCCAGCGCGTCCAGGTCGCCCTGCTCGTCGTCGGTCTCGACCAGATTCTCGAGGCCCAGCGACACGCCGCCGATGGTCAGCAGCTGCGCGCGCTGGATGCCTTCGGCCGTGCGGTCGTTGGTGAACTTCTCGGCCACCATCGCCGTGATGCCGGCGAGTTCGTCGGCGAGGCCGGCGGCCTCGTCGGCACTGGCGTGCTGCGCGAGCAGCCGGATCGCGCGGACCAGCCGCGGCAGTTTTTCGATGACGATTGCAGGCAGCATCGTGGTGGCGCGCTCCATCACGAGAAGATGTCCGTGCCCATGCTGCGGCGGCCGCTGCGGCGCGGCATGCTGCGCACCGACGGCACCTGCTTGCGCAGGCGGTACAGCAGTTCGCGCGTGCCGCGCTGCTGGAATTCCGTTTCCTCGTCCGGGTCGTCCGGCAGCTCGACGTCAGCGAGGTCGGCCGTGTTGCGGTAGTCCGGGAACAGTTCCAGCAGCGAACGCTGCCAGCCGTCCTCGCTGGCCTTGGCCAGGTCGACGGCGAGCGGCACGATGTCGCTGTCGGACGTCGTGTGCACGTTGATGTGCGGGCCGCGCACGTTGATCTCGCCGGCCACCTCGAGGATCTCGCGCGGCGCCAGCGACCACACGATGGCGAACGCCGTCGCACCGTAGTCCGTGGCCGACGCCTCGGACAGCAGCTCGTGGCGGCGGTCTTCGTCGTCCGTCGCGTAGACGACGCCGTGGATGTGATTGAACAGGTTCTCGGCGATGCGCTCGGGATCGTCCTCGATCATGTCGTCCGGCCACGTGGCGGCCAGGTACGCGAGGCTCTCGGCCCATGCCTTCGGCGGCACGAGCAGCGTGGCCAGCGACGTCTTGGCGCCGTCGAAGCCGGCAAGATGCAGCGCCGTCACCTGCGGCGGCAACGTGGACAGCACTTCGGCCACGGCGTAGTCGCCATGCTCGTCGGCGGCCTGCGACAGCGCCTCCTCGGCGTGCTGCAGCGAACCGGCCAGCACGAGGTCGCCGACCTGCTTGGTCAGCGCGGGCAGGTTGGATTTGTTGTCGTCGCTCATTCGCGGTCACCTCCATCCTGATCGAACAATTGGGTGAAGTCGTCGCCGGCGGCCGACTCGTCGAGCTCGTCGTCGTCGCCTTCGTCATCCTTCGCGAGCTGGTCGAGCGACTGGTCGTCGTCTTCCCAGCGGGCCTGGTTCTTGTACAGGAACGCCGTCACGATGGCCTGGCGCGCCAGTTCCGGGTGGTTGTCGCAGATGGCGGCATACATCGCGCGGCCCTCGTCGTCGCCGTCGCAATTGGCCATGGCGAACACCTTCGCCGGATCGCCGCCTTCGTAGTCGTAGGCTTCGCGGATCAGGCCCTTCGGGTCCGTGAAGCGGATGCGGTCGACGAGCGCGAACGCCATCAGGTTGACGTCGTCCAGCCCGTCGCCGTTCGCGTATTCCGAGACGAGGGCCTGCACCATCATGTCGTAGTTCTTGCGGTTGGGCGGGTCGCCCAGCGTGCCCTCGATCTGTCCTTCCAGCTCGCGCGACTGGAAGGCGAACTCCGGATGTACTTTTTTCATGTCTGACTCGTATTCTGGTGGGTGTTCAGGCGGCCACGTTCACGCCGTTCAGGGCAAACAGGGAGCGCCACAGTTCGAACGCCTCCGCTTCCGCGTCGAGCACGATGCGGTGGTTCACGCTCTGGTCGTATTCCGCGCGCTTCGCCGGGTCGGCCAGCACCTCATAAGCCTTCGTGACGGCCTTGAAGCGCGCCTCCGCGCCCGGCGCCTGGTTGCGGTCCGGGTGGTAGCGCATCGCGAGCGAACGGTAGACCTTCTTGATGTCGTCGTCGCTGGCATTCGGCGCGACGCCGAGGATCGCGTATAAATTTTCCACTTGGAACTCTCCGGCTGTGGCCGAAAAAACATTAAACCGAGATTATCCTATAGAAAGCGCCAACTTGACAGGCCGCCCGCTGGGCGGTGCCTCCCCAGTATGCGGACGGCCCCGCGCGCAGACCGTGCGCTTGACCACATAGCGGCCCCGATGCCGCTTTACGGTAAAATGCCGGGAATCATACCCATCCAACACGGCTTCATGAGTAACGAGAAAAACACCACGACGGCGACCCCGTCGCCGAATTTCGTCCGCGCGATCGTCGAATCCGATATCGCCTCGGGGACCCACGCCCGTACCGGCATGCCGTCCGTGATCACGCGCTTCCCGCCGGAGCCGAACGGCTACCTGCACGTGGGCCACGCCAAATCGATCTGCCTGAACTTCGGCCTCGCCCGCGACTACCAGGGCCGCTGCCACCTCCGTTTCGACGACACGAACCCGGAAAAGGAAGACCAGGAATACGTCGACACGATCATGGACAGCGTCAAATGGCTGGGCTTCACGTGGGAGCAAGGCGGCCAGGAATACCTGCACTACGCCAGCGACTACTTCGACCAGCTGTACGCGATGGCCGAATACCTGATCCAGAACGGCAAAGCCTACGTCGACAGCCAGAGCGCCGAGGACATGTCGCGTAACCGCGGCAACTTCGGCACGCCGGGCACGAACTCGCCGTTCCGCAACCGTCCAGTCGAAGAATCGCTGCAGATCTTCCGCGACATGAAGGCCGGCAAGTACAAGGACGGCGAACACGTGCTGCGCGCGAAGATGAGCGAGGACGCGATGGCGTCGCCCATCATGACGAACCGCGACCCCGCGCTGTACCGGATCCGTCACGCGCACCACCACCGCACGGGCGACAACTGGTGCATCTATCCGATGTACGACTACACGCACCCGATCTCGGACGCGCTGGAAAACATCACGCACTCGCTGTGCACCTTGGAATTCCAGGACCACCGCCCATTCTACGACTGGCTCGTCGACACGCTGGCCGACGGCGGCTTCTTCGAGCGCCCCGTGCCGCGCCAGTACGAATTCGCGCGCCTGAACCTGACGTACGTCGTCACGTCGAAGCGCAAGCTGCGCCAGCTGGTCGACACGGGCGTCGTGAACGGCTGGGACGATCCGCGCATGCCCACGATCGTCGGCCTGCGCCGCCGCGGCTACACGCCGGAATCCATCCAGCTGTTCTGCGAACGCATCGGCGTCTCGAAGGCGGACGGCTGGATCGACATGAGTACCCTGGAAGGCTCCCTGCGCGACGACCTCGACCCGAAGGCGCCGCGCGCCGTCGCCGTGCTGCGTCCGCTGAAACTCGTCGTCGACAATTTCCCGGAAGGCGAGACGGTCGACTGCAGCGCGCCCGTCCATCCGCACCATCCGGAATGGGGTACCCGTTCGTTCCCGTTCTCGCGCGAACTGTGGATCGAGCAGGAAGACTTCATGGAAGTGCCGGCCAAGGGCTACCACCGCTTCTACCCGCCCATCGACGACAAGCCGGGCTCGCGCGTGCGCCTGAAGTACGGCTTCGTGGCCGAGTGCACCGGGTTCGACAAGGATGCGGACGGCAACGTCACCGCCGTGCACGTGAACTATTTCCCGGACTCGAAATCGGGCACGCCGGGCGCGGACACGTACAAGGTCAAGGGCAATATCACGTGGGTCAGCGCCAAGCATGCGCTCGAGGCCGAGGTGTGCCTGTACGACCGCCTGTTCCTCGACCCACAACCGGACGGCGGCGGCAAGGATTTCATGAGCGTGCTGAACCCGAACGCCCTGGAAACCGTCACCGCCTACCTGGAGCCGGGCTTGGCCCAGGCCGCGCCGGACCAGCGCTTCCAGTTCGAGCGCCATGGCTATTTCGTCGCCGACCGCGTCGATTCCGCGCCGGGCAAGCCCGTGTTCAACCGCGTCACGACGCTCAAGGACAGCTGGGGCAAATAAGACGACCCGTTTGTCCCGCACAAGCCCGGCTTCATGCGTGAGCCGGGCTTTTTTTTACAATTTTGTCCTATCGGCAACTCTTCAATCTGCTAGGTCCATCCCGCGCGCGACGCGAGTAAGTTGCAAATTGTCAACTACGATCCGCCGGAGAGGTCCGGCGCCACTTCCGAAAACCATGCCCCCGGTCCTGCGCGACGCGTTTTCCGTCACCCGGTTCTCGTTCTGGACGGGCGTGCTGCTGTCGTCCGTCATCGGCAGCGTGGCGTACGTGATCACCCAGCGCTCGATCGAAAACAACGCCCACGAACGCTTCGTCAACCACGCGAAGTATGCGCAAAGCGTCATCAGCGTCCGGATCAAATCCTATACCGACGTGCTGCGCACGGCCGGCAGCATGATCCAGAGCACCGATGTCCTGAGCCACCGCAAGTTCCACGAATATGTCAACGGGTTGAACCTCGCGCGGAATTACCCGGCCATCGACTCGATCAATTTCGCGATCCTCGTCACCGACGCGCAGCGCGACGTCTTCGTCGCCGAATTGCGCAAGGAAATGCAGGACGCCGTGCACCTGGCAGCCCCGCTGGACATCACGCCGCCGGGAAGGCGCCCTTCCTACCTGGTCGTGTCGTACATCGAGCCGGACCCGGCGACACCCGGCCACTACGGCACCGACCTGGCGGCGAACCGCTATTTCAGCCGCCAGCTGGACGAGTCGCGCGACCGCGGCACGTTGTACGCGTCCGGCACGCCGATCCTCGCGCTGTCCGGGCCCAACGACACGCACCTGGGCATGCGCATGCCGATCTATCGCATCGGCGCCGCCCCCGTCACGGCCGAACAACGCCGCGCGGCCTATACCGGTTCGCTCGGCATCGCGTTCAGCGTTCCGAAACTGCTGCACGGCGTGATGGACGAGGTCCCGATCCGCGGCCTGCGCATGACCTTGTACGACATCGGCCCGGGGCTGGACGCCAAAGGCCGCGATACGGCGGGGCTGCCGCGCACCCTGTTCGACAGCCACGGCACGCGTGCCGATCCGGCGCCTGCGCCGGCCACCGGCGAGGACACGTTTTCCGTGACCATCCCGCTGGATTTCAACGGCCGCACGTGGAAGACGACCTACTCGGCGCCGAAGGCCTCGCTGTACACGGCCTTCGACACGTATTACCCGAAGCTGATGATGGGGTTCGGCTTCCTCGGCTCGATCCTGCTGTACGCGCTGCTGCACACGCTGACGTCGTCACGCCGCGCCGCCCTCGCGCTCGCGCAGGAAATGACGAGCGAACTGCGCGAAAGCCAGGGCAAGTTGCAGCTGTCGCACCAGAAGCTCAGGCGCCTGGCCGACCACGCCTACCAGATCAAGGAAATGGAGCGCAAGCGCATCGCGCGCGAGATCCACGACGACCTCGGCCAGAGCCTGCTCGCGCTGCGCATCGAGGCCGAACTGCTGGCCGGGCGCACGCAAGGCACGCACAGCCACCTGCACAAGCGCGCCCGCGCCACATTGCTTCAGATCGACACCACGATCAAGAGCGTGCGCCAGATCATCAACGACCTGCGTCCGACGGTGCTCGACCTGGGCCTGTCCGCCGCGGTCGAGTGGCAAGTCAACCAGTTCCAGCGCCGCACGGGCATCCAGTGCGACATCCAGGATGACCACGGCGAAATCATGCTGTCGGACCATTGCGCGACGGCGTTCTTCCGCATCCTGCAGGAATCGCTGACGAACATCGTGCGGCATGCGAACGCGACGCGCGTGAAGGTGGAGTTGCGGCTGAACGGCGGCTGGCTGTCGCTGACGGTGCGCGACAACGGTTGCGGCCTGCCGCCGGGCGGGCGCAACAAATACGGATCGTTCGGCCTCGTCGGCATCGAAGAGCGCATCGTGATCCTCGGCGGCACCTGCGCCGTGTTCAGCGAGCCGGACGGAGGCACGACAGTGACCGTGTCCGCGCCCGTCATCGGAGAGCAGGAACATCCTGTTCATTCCCCTCTCGAGCAAGGTGCGGGCTCCTCCGTCATCTGATCCACCTCCTCGCACCGACCCCGTCATTTATCCCTGTTGGATAGGGCCTACCCTATCTTTCGCATATTGCATATCCGCTTAAGCAACTATTGTTGTTTCTTTGATAAATATCAATAACTTAAGGAATTGCCTCATTTACATTGATCACATGTAAGACAGATCCACGAATCGCGTTAGAAGTTGCTGGATGTCAGCATGTGCTTTAAGGAAATGTTGTGCTCAGGCAGTTGCTTCACCACAAACCATAACTAGGGAAAGCTGTACTTTTAACTACACATAATGAGGATAATCATGAACGCAAACGACCTGTTCAACGCCGTGATGCAACTCGACCTGGAACCGATCAAGACGAAGCTGATGCACGGCCCCTCCGGCGAAGGCTGGAGCCTGGAAAAAGCCAATGCCGTCGAAAAGGAATATCGTCGTTTCCTGTGCCTGATGAAGCTGTATCCGGACGAGGACACGGCCCCCCTGGTCGACGTCGACACGTTCTGGCACTACCACATCCTCGACACGATGAAATACGCCGCCGACTGCGAGCAGGCGTTCGGCTACTTCCTGCACCACTACCCGTACGTCGGCATGGGCGACGAAGACGACGAGCAGTTCCGCCTCGACAGCGGCGACCGCATGCGCGAACTGTACGAAGCCACGTTCGGCGACGCCTACCCGGGTGCGCTGGCCGCGCCGGCGGCTGACGACGCGGCGCGCGACGGCCAGATCGCGACGACTGCCGTCGCGGCCTACTGCGCGAGCCCGCGTGTCGAAGCGGCCTACTGCGCCAGCCCGCGTGTCGACACGGCCTACTGCGCCGGCCCGTGGACCAAAACGGCCTACTGCGCCAGCCCGCGCATCAAAGCACAAGCCCGCACCGGCGAAGGGGCGACGTCTGCAACTGCATACTGCGCCAGCCCGCGTACCAAAACGGCCTACTGCGCCAGCCCGCGCATCGAAGCGGCTTATTGCGCCAGCCCGCGCATCAAGGCACAAGCCCGCACCGGCGAAGGCGCCACGTCTGCAACTGCATACTGCGCCAGCCCGCGTACCAAAACCGCCTACTGCGCCAGCCCCCGCATCGAAGCGGCTTATTGCGCCAGCCCGCGTATCAAGGCACAAGCACGCACCGGCGAAGGCGCGACGTCTGCAACGGCCTACTGCGCGAGCCCACGTACCAAAACCGCCTACTGCGCCAGCCCGCGCATCGAAGCGGCGTATTGCGCCAGCCCGCGTATCAAGGCACAAGCCCGCACCGGCGAAGGCACCACGTCTGCAACTGCGTACTGCGCCAGCCCGCGCACCAAAACCGCATACTGCGCCAGCCCCCGCATCGAAGCGGCGTATTGCGCCAGCCCGCGCGTCAAGGCACAAGCACGTACTGGCGAAGGCGCGACGTCCGCGACTGCCTACTGCGCCAGCCCGCGCATCGAAGCAGCTTATTGCGCCAGCCCACGCATCCAAGCGGCTTATTGCGCCAGCCCGCGCATCAAGGCACAAGCGCGCACCGGCGAAGGCGCGACGTCCGCGACTGCCTACTGCGCCAGCCCGCGTACCAAAACCGCCTACTGCGCCAGCCCCCGCATCGAAGCGGCGTATTGCGCCAGCCCACGCGTCAAGACGCAAGCACGCAACAGCGAGGGCACGGTATCGGCAACCGCCTACTGCGCCAGCCCCCGCACCGAGACGGCATACTGCGCGAGCCCGCGTACCAGGGCCGAGGCAAGCGTGGCCGCGTGATTCGATCCGGGTGCCCGCGGCACCCTGTCTCCTCCGTGCGGGCACTTTCGCCCGCACCATACGATCCGCCCGTATCCCGGACGGATTTATTCGTTTACGATCATGTCTTGAAGCAGCGCAAAACCATTCTTTCGGCGGCAGGAACAACTCTTCGAACTGCTAGGTCCGCCAGGCACCCAAGCCAAGTAATTTCAACAAATTAACAATGCATCACGGCACCGCCGCAACACATCCTTGGAAAACGCACTCATGACGACGACACTGAGAGACGCTTTTTCGGTCACCCGGTTCTCGTTCTGGGCCGGCGCCCTGCTGTCGTCGCTCGTCGGCAGCCTCTTGTACATGGTCACGGCCCATTCGATCGAAGGCGATGCGGAGGCGCGGTTCGTCAATCACGCGAAGCACGCGCAAAGCGTCATCAGCGTCCGGCTCAAGTCGTACACGGACCTCCTCCGTGCCGCAGGCAGCATGCTGCAAAGCTCGGACATCATGACGCACCGCCGCTTCCACGAATACGTGCGTGGATTGGAATTGCCGCGCAATTATCCGGCCATCGACAGCATGAATTTCGCGGCCTACGTCACGGAAGCCGACCGGGCCGCGTTCATGGACGACCTGCGCGAGGAAATGCGGCGCCACCTCGGCAGCGACGCCCAACTCGACATCTCCCCGCCCGGTATCCGCAAGGACTATCTGCCGATCGCCTATTTCGAGCCCGATCCGGACAAGCCCACGCTGTACGGCATCGACTTGTTGACGAACCGCTACTTCAGCAAGCAATTGATGGATGCGCGCGACAACGGCACGCTGTACGCCGCGGGCACGCCGATTCCCGCGCTGTCCACGCCGAACAACATCTACCTGGGGATGCGCACACCGGTCTACCAATTCGGCATGCCGCTCGATACGGTGGAAGAGCGCCGCGCAGCCTACGTGGGCTCGCTCGGCATCGCCTTCAATATGCCGAAGCTGCTGCACGGCGTCATCGACGAGATCCCGATTTCCGGCCTGCGCATGACCTTGTACGATATCGGCTCCGGCGTGGACGTGAACGGGCACGATGCGTCCGGCCACCCGCAGGCGCTGTTCGACAGCCGGGGCACGCACGCCGACCCGACGCCGGCGCTCGACAGCGGCGACGACGTGTTCACGACGACGCTGCCCCTGAACTTCAACGGCCGTCCCTGGAAGACCGTCTACAGCGTCCGCAAGACGTCGCTGTACACGGAATTCGACACGTACTACCCGAAGCTGATGATGGGGTTCGGCTTCCTCGGCTCGATCCTGCTGTACGCGCTGCTGCACACGCTGACGTCTTCACGCCGCGCCGCCCTCGCGCTCGCGCAGGAAATGACGAGCGAACTGCGCGAAAGCCAAAGCAAGCTGCAGTTGTCGCACCAGAAGCTCAGGCGCCTGGCCGACCACGCCTACCAGATCAAGGAAATGGAGCGCAAGCGCATCGCGCGCGAGATCCACGACGACCTCGGCCAGAGCCTGCTCGCGCTGCGCATCGAGGC